>Ga0255212_1000001_pt1 | contig 2109155 bp, 2000 predicted proteins | sample Miss_Yuk_RepC_8d_FD_188425 | JGI IMG/M metagenome (GOLD analysis project Ga0255212, IMG submission 188425) | Freshwater microbial communities from Mississippi River, Louisiana, United States - Miss_Yuk_RepC_8d | ecosystem: Environmental > Aquatic > Freshwater > River | place: USA: Louisiana...
ATCCATACGTACCACTTGTGACTCCACTGTTAGGTAAACTTGTCGCAGACAGTGTACCTGATACATTCGAACTTAAATTCACACTACTTAATGTTGCTAGTGCTCCTAACCCTAAATTTGTTCTCGCCGTTGCACTTGATGCTATATCACTTAGATTGTTACTTGCCTGTAATGCACCAGTAATTCTTGTATCATTTCCTGCGGCTACTGTTCCTGATGCTGTTCCAACATTAACAGATAAAACTGGTGTCGTTGTTGAGTTCATCACAGTTAAATATCCATTCGCACTCGTTACACTTGATACGGTTCCGCCACCACCACCTGTGTATGCTGTCGTTTGCGTAGTGCCATCTGGAAAGCGATAGCCAGTGTTGGTGTTAATTGTTCCTGAAACATCTAAAGAATATGATGGTGTAATTGTTCCGATACCAACTTGACCAGACCCACCTAAAATTGTCATCCATGTTTTAGTTCCCGTATCGCGTGTTCCTTGAAAATAAATATTATCATCTAGTGCTGTAGATCGTGTTGTGCCAAGTGTTAAGTGATTTGAGTTTGCAAGTAATCTTGATGTAGACCCCGTACCACCAATAAGTACCTGAGCATTAGTATTACCCCAAATCATATCACTTGCCCCTGTTGATAACACAGAGCTACCATCTTGTATTTTAATATTGCCTGCGACTTCAAGCTTTGCGGTTGGCGATACAGTTCCGATACCAACATTGCCTGATGAATCTATCCAAAATCGATTTGTATTATTTGTTCTAATAAAAAACGGATGATTAGTATTTGTTCCAACACCACCCATATTATTTAAAGAAAAAAGAGACGTGGTTACTCCACTAGCCAAAGTTGAAAATTGAGCATAAGAACCACTCAATGTTTGCACAATACCTTGAACAGAACTGCTGCTATCATAAATATGAAACTTCTGTGTTGGACTACTCGTACCAATACCAACATTACCGCTGTTGTAATTAATTGTTGTACCACTCGTCGTCCATTGAGTACCACCATTTGCTTCAGGTAGCACCCCTGAAACATCCGCCGTTAAATCAATTGAACTCTTTCCAGCAAGACCACCTAAACCCATCCAACTTAAATTACCCGATCCATCCGTTTGCAAAACTTGACCACTCACACCTGCTGATACTGGTAAACTCAACACATAACTTGATGACAACCCCACCGGAGCTTGTAATCTAACATAGTTCGATGTTGCGGCCTTATAAATATCTACATTATTCACTGACGTTGAATTTGCACTGATTGTTGATGTTGTTACACCGTTAAAACTCGCATTACCACTGCTATCACGTCTTACGATTGTATTCACAACAGCTGATGACGATGCTGCTGTCGACGCTGTCGCTGCCGCATCAAACCTTGTATAATCTGCTGCGGATAATACACCAGCTGAACTTGCTGATGCTGTTGTTAAACTTAACACAGGAGCACTTGCTGTTCCACCAATCACTAAACTTGCACTGCTTGAAGTAATCGATTCAATTCCAGATCCTCCACCGCCGCCACCAGAATTATTTACACATGAAAATGTACTGCCGTTATAACTTAAAATTTGATTCGTTGTACACGTCACAGGCTTTGTCACAAAATCTGTATCTAGTTTACCGTTCAATGCCAAAGCATTCGATGCTGTTGTTGCACTTGTTGCCGTATCCGCTAATGTAGAATAATTAGCATAAGGCACACTATTAACTTGCATAGGTGAAACTGTCTGCCAACCTGTTCCGTCATTAAACTGCATCACAACTTTTCTTGTTGATGTTGTTAATGGTGAATATGTAGACCCTTGTTCACAAGAAAATGTCCCCGAATTTTTAAATGAATCAACAAAAACCATTGTCCCTGATGTTGGATAAGATCTCGTCCCAGAACCAAGCGTAATAGCAATATTACCGTTGCTACCAGTCATGTTAATAGCAGCGAACATCTCTGAAAAAACACTACAAGTCGCTGTTGGATCCATGACGGTAAATTTGAAATCAACACGATTATTTTCAAGTGGTGAGCCATCAGATTTAAATATTTTTGCTGAATAGGTTGTGTATTGAGGGGATGCAAAAGCGACCGAATTTGCTGTTAAAATAACAACAAATAATAACCAAAAAATAATTTTAAATGCATTTTGTAAACGCATAAAATATGTGGTCTTCACGTTTAACTTATCGACATTTATTAGAAAATTCTAAAGAAGAGAACGATATACTCTAATCGTCGAATTTAAAGACGATCCATTTTAAAACAATTTATTAAGTATCTAGTTTATTATTTTTAATATCATTCCATTCATTTTGATACAGTTCAAAATCTAAAGGCTTAATGATGTGCTCCGGCGATGGACTAACATATCGAGCATTTACTCCATCCCAACCTTCGTAATAACGAATATGATTTTCATTTTTTATCTCAAACTGTGGAACATAGTAAGCTTTTCCGCCCCCATTTGGAATATCGACCGAAAACTGCGGCATTGCTAAACCCGATAAATGCCCCCATAGTTCTTTTTGAATACTGAGAGAATCATCGATTGAGGTACGTAAATGATCTGTTCCAATTGAGGGATCGCACTGAAACATGTAATATGGTTTTGCTCTTAAAAATAATAAGCGACGAGACAAAGCTTGTACAATCGCTGGATGATTATTAATCCCATTTAATAAAACCATTTGATTCATAACAGGAATACCATGATCTACAAACATTTCGACAGATTGCGCTGATTCAGCGGTTAATTCACGCGGGTGATTAAAGTGAGTCATCAAATAGACTGGCTTGTATTGTCGAATTGTTTTAACTAATTTTTCAGTCACTCGCATTGGTGCAACAACTGGCATTCGCGTACCAATACGAATTATTTCAATATGTTCGATTTTTCTTAAATCAGATAAAACTTTTTCTAGCTGAGAATCTGAAACTGTTAAAGGATCACCTCCAGATAGAATGATCTCACGAAGTCCTTTACGACTGCGAAAGTAATCAAGCGCTACTTCATACTCAGTATTTTTTATAAAGGCTTGATCCGCACCTGTAAAATGCTTACGGGTGCAATAACGACAATATACTGAGCAAATATCAGTAATCAAAAACAGTGCCCGATCAGAATAACGATGAACTACACGAGCCACAGGATTGTTTTCTGATTTACGTTCGCCTAATGGATCTAACTCGGCCTGAAACTCAGTAGACAGTTCGTCCGAATTTGGCATTAATATTCGACGGATAGGATCATCAATTTTTTGAGAATGCGCGAGAGCTGTATAATAGGGTGTTGATCGAATATTAAAAACAGATTTTTTTTGATCTATACCGAAAGCAGTTTTTTCACTTTCACTTAATACAAAATATTTCGCAAAGTCTTGCTCAGTTTTTAACGATTGACGAAGTTGCCAAGTCCAATCATTCCAATTTTCTCTGGAATGTTGCGAAGGCAGTTCAGATATTTCGTTAATAGAAGGAAATTTAAATTTCACAGTATCTAATTGCCATATGTAACCTACTTTATCAATGAGTTGATCGATTACGATACAATTCTTAAGTGACAGTCTTTGTTCATCGAATTTGAGCAAGTTGCGTTAACATCACATCAAGAACGAGGGTTAACTTATTAAAATATCTTATCTTTTTCATTTTGACACGCGTTATTCTCAAGTTGAAACTCTAAAACTTCAACAGCGGTCTCAGTGCGAAACGCTCTAGTTGAATCCTAAATTCAAAGTCATATTGCATACTTAACTGGCCCATCTCAACTTAACACATGGTCTCTGGTTCGCTTATAGAAATATCATAAGCAAAGTCTCTCTATTTGGAGAACTTGGAGGATGTATATGAAAAATCAATTGAATTCAAATAAGATGTTACTCACGACTGCATTATTGGCCGTACTCGGAGCTAATTATACATTCCAACAAAACTCAGTTGAACTAAATCGCACTCGTCTAATTGAAATGTCATCAACTGCAGCTGATGCTAAAAAAGACGCTTCAATTCAACCTAAAGTTAAAGCCAAAAAAACTAAAGACTCAGAAAACGAAAGTCCAAATGATTCCTCAAAAAATGATGCTCAAGCGATAACTGCCGTCATGATTGCATCTGAATCAGCTTGCCCAAATGGGACTTGCGCCAATATTGCAGGAGACTCAAAAATCGTCATGCAAGCTTCAGTGCTTAAAGCTATTGTTGATGAAGCAATAAAATCCTCTCCTACAAAAGCAACTGCAAGCCCAACAACTTCCGAAGACAGAAGCGAAGCTGCGAACGAATGTCATTTTGCTAAAGATGGTAAAAAAGAAACTCGAGCAGAACGCAAAGAACGTGAAGAATGCGAGCTTCGAATAAAAAGTGACGAATTAGAAACTGTTTTTGCGGAAGCTATGGATAATCTAAAAGATCGTTGCGAAGGACGAAGTGAAGATGAAATTCAATGTTTAACCGAGGGGTACACAAAAGAACTCAAAAAAGCAAAATACTTTGGCAAGGGACGTAAGGAATTACTTTCAGATTCTTTTGCTAAATCACAATTGCGCGACTTAATTGGATCAAAACTGGCTAAAACTTTAGATAAAATTGATCCGAATGATCACGAATCATTAGAAAAAATTAAAGACATGGTCTCAAGCTTAATGGACACACTACCAGAGTCATATGGTTTAAAAACATTAACTTTAAACTCTTTTAAATCATATATGGCAAAGCGTGCGAACTCAGTTGTTGCTTTATACACACAAGCGCGCAATCAAGATAAGAACAATCCTCAAGCAGCTCTAGCTGCACGCAACCAAGCATTTAGTGAAGCACAAGAATTTAGATCAACAGCCGAAGCTATTATCCAAGGAGCTATGTCATCTAATCTTCAAGAAGATAGCACAGCATACAAGTACTATAACACAGGCTTTTTACCTGATATTCATAAAATGTTCCTGGCTGTTAACAACCCGATCGCAAAAGATATTCAAAACAACCCAGCGCCAATCAATGAAACAACGGCTTCTAATCAATCAAATAGCACTCCGGCTACAACAACTCGCAATGCAAATCGCGGCGGTCAAGTTGTTCAACCAAATGGCCAAATCTCTGGAAAAGTTGGTTACGATAACTATCAAGGTACGTTTTCAATTAATGGCGCTGGCCAAGCTTGGCAAGTACAACAACCATCAAACAATTTAAATGCTGGAACAGTCACAGTTGGACAACCAACAATGCAACCAGGTCAATCAAACCGTGGAACTCGAAATGGCGGAACTGCAGCACCTGTTAATAGACAAGGATCAGTTTTTCAAGGTATTGAAAATAACTTCTAATTTAGTAATCTGACAAAAAAAAATCCGCCGGAGGTTTCCCCCCGGCGGCCCTGCTCAGCCTTCATCACCAGCTGTAAAATACACATTCTGTGTCTAAGTAGTCATCCTAAGCTGTCGTACATGCTGTCATCACGTTGTTTCTAAAAGGTGATGGCGGCCTTTGTAGTAAATCCAAAATTAGCTTTTGTATCTCGATTATTTGATCCCGCTGACCATGCAGATCCGGGCATAAAATAACCAATTGAATTAGACCAGATAACTCGCTCTCGCGGTTTATAAATAAGCTCTGCATCTAACTCTAATCCTAAATCTTTACTGAAATTTGTAAAGCCATTTGCATTCGTCATAGCTTGTGCATAAACGGCTGTATATTTCATTTCCAATTTGTCATCATATAAATACTTAAAAGATGGTGCTACAAACATTGCATTTGAAACAGCCTCATCATCAACTGAATTTTGAATTGATAATTTATTTCCGTTTGAATTGTCATTAACATGTAACGAACGAGTTCCAATAACATTATCTCCTGCATATCCCATTCTATGATTAAACAACAACATTCCTAAATCGTAATTACGATCTAATTGGTAGCCTTCATAAGACGCCTGTGTATCTGGATTATCACCACTGACAACACCAAACTTAGCACCGTACTCCCATTTACTTTCTTGTGCTGGTTTTAAAGCTTCCGCAACGACAGCATATGAGTTTAATTTAATTTCATCGCCAACTGAATTTGCGATTCCAGTGTCGCCTGTTAAAAAGCTTGCTTCGACTTTAAACTCAAACGCAGACCACTTTCTTTCAAGGAAAATATTGATCGTTTGCTCTTTAAAGCCACCAATTACTGAATTACCACTTGGATACAATTTAACCGTATTTGAAATATATGCATCATTATTGCCTGCACCCGCGATGCGTGTTTGATGCAAAACTCCAGCTTTTGCACCAATATCTTTATTGTCGTATTCAAATAAAAAGATTTGATCGTTTGCAACACCACCGCCAAAATCGTTTTGAACAACGCGACTTAACATCGGGGTAAATGCTATATTATCCACTAAAAATCTATATGCTAAAACTTCTTTTGTATCAATCCAATGATCAAAAGGATTTCGACCAGCATTGTGGGTAATTCCTAAACCAAACTCAATCGGCGCTCTTCCAACCAACAATGATCCATTTTCGTGAACAACATTTAAATATAATTGACTGACAAGCAACGCAGATGAATTCTGATTTTCAGAGTTAGAATTCAAACCAGTACCTTGATTACCATCGTTCAATCCAGAACCAATCAAAGAACCAACTTGCGAATTTTTATAAGCCAATGTTTGACTCGGCAAAATATCAAAACGACTGTATATATTAATACCGTCAGACCCTATAATACGCGGCTGCAAGTAGAGGTAATTTAATGCATAAGCTTTACTTAATTTTGGGTCTGATAAACTTGGACGATCTACACTGACATACTCAATTCTGTATCCACCAGTCCAATCTATTGAAATGGCCTGAGTCACTGATGTCAGTAAAAATATTGATAGTATAATTATTTTTTTCATAATTCCCCTTAAATTAATCGACAATCCCTAAAACATCTTTTTCATGAACTATATACAAATTTTCATCATTAAACTTAACTTGAGTACTTGCATATTCAGAAAATAAAACTTTCTGACCGACTTGGACATCAAGCTGCTTAATATGTCCTTTTTTGTTGTATTCGCCTTGACCAGCTGCCAACACTTCACCCTTAACATACCCAACAGTCGATGTGACGGAATCAGGTAAAATCAATCCACCTGCCGTCACTTTTTCAGAAGCAATCGGACGCACCACTAAGCGATCTCCCAATGGCGTGATAACTTTTGTATAATCAATTATATTTTTAGCTTTTACAATAGATGGTTTAGTTTTACTAACAACTTTCTGATTCACAGTTTTGGAATTGCTTTTAAGTTTTAAAACCGACTTAACTTTGGTTTTGACAAGTTTTTTCTTTTGTATAGCTTTACTTTTCTTGACTATTTTAGCGGTATTTTTTTTAGTCGCTTTTATAGATTTAGGTTTAACTATTTTTTTATTTGTTTTTTTGACAGTTGATTTTAATATGTTCTTTTTCTTAACAACTTTAGATTTTTTCGCTTTAGCCACGGCGATTTTTCTCCTCTTCATAGTATTTTCTATATAAAATATCCCACTCAGTTGTCCCCTCTAAAACATTACGCTTTAAAGAAGCTACTTTTTCACGAGCTTTTTGATCAATTTCATTGTCTTCTTTAACAAAAGCAATAATCGCTTTCTTTGCCGCCCTGAGAGCTTCATCATCATCACTAAAATCTACAATATCATCGCCCCAAACTTTGTCCGTAATAATATGAGCGAAATGTGTTTGTCTCTCTTCCGATAAAATCATAAAATAATCTTCTTTTCCTTGGCCATCTTCTGTCTCAATAAATGAAACATCTTGCCACGTTGAAATTCTTGGCCAGTTTTTTCCATTTGGTCCATAACTGCATAGACCTCTTTATCAAGTTCCTCTTCGCGTTTTAAATCTGCAACAATCACATCTTTCATTGTCTGCAAAACAACTTTTTCATCGACTTTTAATGTTATTAGGTTTTGAGATTTCCATTGGTTTAAGATTTTTTCAGCTAACCTTTGTATTTGACTTGGAGTAAGCTTCGTCATTTTATTATTCTATGCCTCTATTAAAATTTAGTATTCAAAACACTTCACGTCTATTAAAGACTAGTTTTGTGATAATCACAAGCGCTATGGCGCTTAGTGCAAAAGCGCTTGATTTAACACCAAATAAGATCAAACAGGAGTTCGAAGACAAGCTAACGTCGCAGGCGTTTTTACAATCAACACTTTATTTTGCAAGAGGTTATAGCTTTCAGTCTCAACATAAATGGAACACTGAGAAAGTTTTTGCGAATTTGATCTCTAGTGGCTACCGCAAAAGATTGCCGGATCAAGTTTTATTAGCATCAGATTTCACCCTTCTTGAGGCTCAAGACTGCAGCAATCTCCTACAAATAAGCCTTGAAAAATCCGACCAATGCTTACTTCTTAAAAACAAGGATGATGAAAGTTATGTTATTCATCTTACGCAAATGCCGGCAGAACATCAAAAAGATAACGATCTGGCGTATCAACAAATCAATCAAATTTATAAATTGGACCCACTGGCAAAAGTTAACAGTTTCCAAACAGATCCTATTCTTGTAGCTCAATTTCGCAATAATGAACCAATCATGCATAAAGAACTTAAATTAGCTGATTACCCAGTCCAATGCTTAAATGCCGTTATTGCTATAGAGGACAATGATTTCTTAGATCATTCTGGAATTAGCTATACTGGTTTGGCGCGTGCAGTCTTAAAAAACATAATCACAATGCGCAAAGCCCAAGGCGGAAGCACAATCACTCAACAATTAGTTAAAAATTATTTCTTAACTCCTGAAAAAACATTTACACGAAAAGCCAAAGAAATATTTATGGCCACAAAACTTGAAACACTTTGGAGCAAAGACGAAATTTTACAAACATACTTAAATGTAATATATATGGGGCAAAATGGAGCTTTTCAAGTTCGTGGATTTGGATCTGCCTCTGAATATTATTTCAACAAACCCATTCAAAATTTAAATTTGTCGGAATGCGCACTACTCGCTGCAATTATTAACAACCCAGGTTTAAATAATCCTTGGAAAAAAACCGACAAAGCTAAAACACGACGCAAACTTGTTTTATCTAAAATGAAAGAATTAAAACTCATTAGTGAAACAGAGTTTATCCAGGCTGATAATGCCCCCATGCCGACCCACCAGAAGCAAAAAGCTAATGAAACTGCTCCCTATTTTTTTGAAGCTGTTCGAAAACAAGCCCAAGAACTCAATATTCCAACAGAGGGTGTATCTTTCTATACAAGCCTAGATCTTGATTTACAAGAAAAGGCTCAGAAATCTTTACAACAAGGGATTTCAGAGCTTACCGATAAAAAAAAATCACTCGCCAATAAAAAAGAAAAGGGTCTTGAACTTCAAGGCGTCATACTTTCAGCTGACAATCATACCGGCCTTATCACAACATTTGTTGGTGGGCAGAGTTTTAGACAAAGTCAATTCAATAGGGCTCTTTACAGTAAACGTCAGATTGGCTCACTCATCAAACCTTTTGTCTATTTAACTGGATTAGAATTTGGTTATCGAGAAAATAAAAATGTTAATCCAATGACAATTTTAAAAGATGAAGCTTTTAACTGGAAATATGATAAAAAAATATGGACTCCAGAAAATTATGACCGCAAATATCGTGGCGATGTTCCTTACTTTTACGCTCTTAAAGAGAGTCTAAATTCTCCGACTGCGCAAATAGCAGAATCTGTTCAAATCGCGAATGTTATCGAAAACGCCTATAAATTTGGTTTAACATCTAAAATGGAACAAGTTCCGTCAACTTCTCTAGGCGCCAGTCAACACACGCCTATTGAAATCCTGCAAGCCTACACAACAATTGCACGCTTAGGTTTATTTCACCCGCTATCATTTATCGATAAAGTTAAAAATCATTCAGGAGAGACAATCTACAGTTATAAAATTTTTTCGCCAGCAGAAGCTCAACTTCAAGCTTCTGTAGAAAAAATGTCAGTTCTCGTTGGTATGATGAAGGAAACATTAATTTCAGGAACTGCGAAATCAATTCACGCATCAGGATTTACTAAACCTGCAGCCGGCAAGACTGGAACTACTTCAAATGGAAAAGATGTGTGGTTTGCAGGTTTTACTCCGAACATAACAACAATAGTCTGGCTTGGTTTTGATCAAAACTTACCAACATCTTTAACCGGAGCTGGGGGAGCCGTACCTATATGGCTCCAATTCATGAAAGAAGCCACGGCTTTGGATTTGCCGATTGATTTTAATTGGTCACCAAAAACAGAATATCGTGAAATTGAATCAACTCTCGACAATAAAAAAGTTAATCTGATTTTTGAAAAGTAATGCGTTAAGACAACTTCTTGTTTATATGGCCGAAGTTGTATACGATTAACAAATGAAAACTATCTTTAAAAAAAATGATGGATTAAGTTTTTTCGAGCTACTCGTCTCTATCAGTTTAATATCTATTATTTCAATTGCCGGTCTATCAATGATTCAACATCAGCAAAAAAGTATCAGCAGTATTCAAAATAAACTTGAGTTTTTAAAATATAACAATCAACTGATCAATTTACTTTCGAACACTGATTTTTGCACATGTGCTTTTCAGGGTATGACATTTAACGAAAATACAAAATCGTGGAATAGTTTTCCTAATACAATCAAAGAAAGGTACAATCCGACAGGATGTGCGGGTTCTGGTATCGATATCCTCAAAGTAGGTTCTATCATTCCGGATAGCAAAACTTTTTCAGTGAGTAGCTTTACAAGCACGAACATAACTGAACTTGTTTCCGGAAGCGGTGTTTATCAAAGTTATGTCAGCGCACAGCTCAATCAACTCAACAATAACGCCAAGACGCGAACAAAGATCACAATGCCACTACATTTTGCACTGAATCTTAGTGACCCGGCTAACGCACGTCGGGTTTCTTCTTGCTCGACAAAAGAAATTGCTTCAATCAACACAAATGGATGTTCTTTGTGTATTCAATGCGGACACCATGATGAAAACGGCCCTTATGACTGGCGCGATGGAAATCTTGAATGCATTGACGTCAATGCGGGTTTTTCAAACTGGTCATTTAACAATACAGGTGCTGATGAATCCACGGGCGGAGTTCGATGCAGAATGGAGTACAAATGTCTTTAGTCCATCGAAAGCAAAATACCGGCTCTGGTATTATTCAAGCTCTTATTTTACTAGGGATCATGTCTATATTGATAGGATCAGTCGCATCTCTCATTATTAATCAAAATGAAAAATTATCCATAGTGCATAATAAAGTCGATATAGCTAAATATGAAAGTTTGATCAGATCATCTTTGTCACTACCATATTATTGCCGTTGCGTATTTAACGGTCATACTTATAATAAAGTTACTAACTCTTGGAATAGTTTTCCTAACCAGCTTAAAGAATCCTATGACTTCTCGACCTGTAATTCAATTGACCTTCCAAACGGCCTAGCAGGTTCATCTAGTGATAAAATATTATCACTAGATGAAAGCATACCGGAAAACTCTGAACTCGTAATTGAAAAGTTTGAATCAACAACGTTAGTAGAAGTACCAGTTAGCTCGGGCACTTATTTTTCGCAGTTTATTATTGATTTTGATCAATCTCAATTTCAACAAAAAGTTAATCCGATTAAAATCCCCATGACACTTAATTTTAACCCTGCTGACCCTGACACCAACAAACAAGTTCTCAGTTGTGGTTTAAGCGATCAAACACTTCTCAAAAATCTTAATTGTAGAATTTGTTTTCAATGCGGACACCACGATGAAGAAGGTGCAAATGTTTGGCGAGACGGAGCTGAAGAATGTGCTTTACAAAATAACGGCTTATCCAACTGGAGCGAGAATACTGTAGGTGGCGATGAAGAAACTGGGGGCTTTAGATGCAGAATCAACTTTTTATGCTCTTAAAATTATTTTCGAATCTCAAAATTAAAAACGGATATTCACTAATTGAATTACTAATTGCTCTTGGTATCACATCGATCATTAGCGCGGCTACAATTTCACTGATCAACTATCAGAATAAAGAAATTAAAAATATAAATGATCAAATTGAAGTACAGACGTTGACCTTACAGCTTTATCAAGTACTCGCTAATGAAAATCACTGCAAATGTTTGTTTTCGTCACATAATTTTAATTATGACACATCTTCATGGATTTCATTGCCAACAGTTATTCCTAAAACATTCGATATACCTAGCTGTACACCACTTTCGACATTAATCTCTTCAGGTGCAAATATTAGCCCACAATCGAACATTAAAATTGAAAGTATATCAACGCAAAATCTAATTGAAACAGTTACTGGCAAAGGTGTTTTCAAAACGACCTTGTCTATCAATTTCGACCAATCAACACTCTCTAGAAAAAATATACGCAATATTCAAATACCGATGTTATTTGCGCTAGATATGACTGATCCATCCAACAATAGAGGAATATTTAGCTGCTCTACTGGGATGAAAATGGGTCAACAATCCGCTTTGTGTCAAGTTTGTATTCAATGCGGACATCATGACGAAGAAGGTGGTTATAGTTGGAACGATGGTGCTATCAGCTGCATTAATACAAATATGGGATACACTTCATGGAGTTCTATTTCAACAAGTGGAGATGAAGAAACCGGTGGAGTCAGATGTAGGACAAGTCTAACTTGCCTTTAAATAAAATTATTTTATAAATTTACAATTCTATTTCTTGCGATTCGTAAGCCAAGTTCCAAGAAAATTTGGCATTTTTAAAGTCACGTTCGAATACTTCTTGGGCTTTGATTTTGTACCCCTGAATATCCGCGTAACTGTCGCTAGGATCATAGTGAGCCAAAAATACTTGTTTGACGCCAAGACGATGAGAAAGATTAAAAGCTCTTTGAAAAGTTCCATGTCCCCATCCTTTTTTAGTCGTCATCATTTCTTCTAAATACTGAGCATCAATAAAGAGTAAGTCGACATTTTTATACAAACCTGCATCTTCGCCCAATGCAAACTCTGTAACACGAACAGCTTCGGTGTCAACGGCATGACCATAGGATTTACCATCTTTTTCAATACGAAATCCATAACAAGGATCTGGATGATCTAGCAAGTACGGAGTCACATCAAACCCATTAATTTGAACTTTTTGATGTGGCTTAAGAGTTATAAACTCAATATCTGATTTTAATAGATCGTATCCTACAGGAAAAACTGGTTTATTAAATAACGATTTGATAACGTCTTCACAATCATTTTGTACGGCATAATATTTAATTTTTGCACCAGCTTTAAAATGCGGATGAAAAAATGGTAGTCCTAAAATATGATCGAAATGAAAATGTGTCATCAAGATATGATATTCATTTTCATCATTTGTTTGTCTAAGTAACTCATCACTTAAATATTTAATACCACTTCCGCCGTCAATAATAAGACGCTGTATTCCCGCACTAACCTCGACACAAGTCGTAGCAACACCATATCCATTGATATCGATCGGACTTAGTTTGTGAACGAATTTTTCAATGTCGCTAATCGTCTTATAACCAGAGTTAACAAATGCCGTCAATAAAGATACAAAACGATCTTTTGTTTCAGCTACTGTAGCACTGCTTGGAAGCGAGCCCCTGACTCCCCAAAATTTAACTTTCATAACATTTAGTTTAATTCTGCATCTAAGACCTGACAAATCGAGAACAATAAAACTAGACAATCATTCAGTCCTATTTTGTCTCTCGACATTAGGCCAAACTGTTGTTTATATCGCGATCTATTTCTGCTATAATAAATAATTAGGTGGCACATCCATGAAACCATTCGATTTACGAAGACACGAACAAATAGTCGCATTTAAATTAGATGACGATAATATCGTCGGATATCATGCCTACAATTTAGAAGTGGCTGAAGTCAGTCCTGAGTCTTTTGCATTGATGACGCCAATATCAATCAATGATGGCCTTATTCCTGAAAAGATAAAACCTAACTCTATTGACGAACAAGATGCCATGGATGCATTAATAAATTGGAATGCAGAGATTAACCCTAATGCGAAAAGCGGAAAACTCGATTTCGGCATTCGATCAATTACTCTGAACATTAATCAAATATGTAATTTAAAATGCGTCTATTGCGCTGCTGGTGGTGATGGAACTTATGGCGAGCCCACCAACAAAATCTCAATTGAAAAAACATTACCTCAATTAAAATTTTTTCTTGAGCAATTAAAACCAGGACAAAAATTCGCAATTTCTTTTGTTGGCGGAGAACCCCTCTTACATCCAGATGCTATTCACGCTATCTACGTCTATATCACTAGCGAAGCTCAAAAGTTAAATATTATACCATCAATGCAAATTGTGACCAATGGCACTTTACTCAGTGGTCGTACACTTGAGATTATTCGCACAATGAAAATCAATCTCACATTTAGCTTAGATGGATCAAAAAAATATAATGATATCGTTAGGCCGGCCAAAAATGGACAGAGCTCAACAGATTTAACAGTCACTGCGTTAAAAGAAGTTTTAAACAATCGTGGAGAAATTCAAAAAATTGGTCTATCTGCAATCTGTTCAGAACAATGCCCGGACATGCTTGATAGTTATCATTTTTTTGAAACACTAAAGCCCGATTGGATGGATTTTGTTTTTGCCTATGCTGAAAAATCCGAAGAGCTGAATAGACGTTTCATAGAGGACTTAACCGAAATTGCTCGTCAAGCTTACGCTAACGGTGGCGAACAAAACCTACGACGGATAAAGACTTTTGATCTGTATTTTAGACTTTTAGACAACCAGCAAAGAATAGAAAATTTTTGTGGTGCAGGAAAAACTTACTTGATGGTTGATGCCAAAAATCGTCTCTATAGCTGCCCATGGGATGTTGGACTGAAACAAGAATCGGTTGGCCATGATAAACAGTATGACTACGACAAGCTCTCTAACTACTCAAAATCACTTATAGAACTTAATAATTGCCAGACCTGTTGGGCCAGACATCTTTGTGGCGGCGGCTGTATGCACATCAATCGCGAGCATACAGGCGATAAGCACAAAAAAGACAAACTCTTCTGCGAACGCACACGGAGCTTGATTTTAGTGGGCATTTTGTATTATAAATTAGCAAGAGCTGATTGATTTTCAATCAGGAGGACAATATGAACGCACCTAAAGCACAAAAAATTCATATCAAAAAAATCAAACCGTCAGCATCGGTTGGACCAGGTACGCAAGCCGGTGGTTCGTGCGCTCCGACTGAGCGCGATTAGTTCATACAATTATTAGAACCAATTAAGCTTGGAATATTCGTCGCAATTATCATTTAAAAGTCGCTATTTCTATTTAAAGTTTTTATTTGCTTTCATAGCAGCTATTTTGATTTCATCTTTAAAACTTGATTATATTGAAAGTTTTTTTTACGACCAAAGAGTTTCGCTCAGAAGTCACATCGATTTATACAAAAAAACTGATCCAAAAGTAGCCGTCGTTCTGATCAATTCAAAAACAATTGAAGCCTATCAAGGCAACCCATCTTATGGTGATCACACCAAACTCATTCAAACGCTCAATGAACTTAATGCTAAGTATATCGTTTATGAATTTCGCCAAGTTCAAAAGGATTTTTTTGATATTGAGGGTACATTCAACGAAAAGCTAAGCTTCGCTGATGAAATCAAGAATATTAAAAACTTTTATATTTCAACTCAAGACTTAAAAATGAAAGGTGAAAAAGACGATCTAAAACTAAATCCACCACTGGATGTTTTAAAGTTGTATTCATTTCCAATCAGCGCTGACAGCAAACTATTTGCTAAAGATGGCGTAACACGTAGATTGATGTTTCAGTATCAAGACCAATCGATGATGCACCCTATATTAGCGTCGTATTATAATCCCGAGTTATTAAAAGTAGACAACATTCAAGGGCAATTTGATCTACTTGATTCAAAGCAGGTTTATATTCATTACTACCCTAAAAATACTTTTCCGACATTTTCATTTGAAGATGTTATACATAAAAAAATACCAACTGATATTTTTAAAGACAAAATTGTTGTTGTCGGTACAGATTTAGGTCGTTCGACAAAAGATTATGTCGCGACGCCTATGCTTCATGAACCAACAGCTATGCCTGTTGCGGAATTGCAAGCTCATCAATTACAAACAATGATTGATAACAATGCCCCGATGAGGGCTCCTAAATTTGTAGATCAGTTACTAACTGTTATCATGTGTTTATTTACAGTTTACGTAACTCTTGCACTTAAACCATCTCGAGGGTTGGTTATTTTGGGAGCCACTTTGGTTAGCTATGTTATTTTAGCTACGATTTTATTTATAATATTTAATTTGTGGATTGATTTAGCTCATCCGCTGCTAGCTTTATTTCTATGTTATTATTTTTTTATACCTTATCGTTTGATTAAAGAGAATAGACGCAGTTGGGAGTACTATCAGAAACATCAACTATTAACTCAAGTCGAAGAGCTTAAAACAAATTTTATATCGATGATGTCGCATGACCTCAAAACTCCAATTGCTCGAATTCAAGGAATGACAGAAGTCATCTATAAAGATCAGCAACCGCTGTCAAATTCGCAAAGAGATGCAATAGACACCATTCGAAGTAGTTCTGATGATTTATTAAAGTTCATAAATGCTATACTTCAATACGGTCGAATCGAAAGCCAAGGTATCGAGCTTCACCGGCAGTCAAAAGACATAAATCAATTACTGATTGACGTTGTTAAAAAACATGAATTCCTAGCTAAAGTTAAACGAATCAAAATTCAACAAGAGTTAGAACCTATGTTTCCAGTTCAGGTTGACCCGGAACTCTTAAAACAAGTTTTTTCGAACCTGCTAGAAAATGCTATAAAATATAGTCCTGAGGACTCAGTTGTCACCGTTAGATCTCGCGAAGATGGTGACAAAGTTTTAGTCGATTTTATTGACCAAGGCATTGGTATACCCGAAATGGATCTACCTAATATCTTTATGAAGTTTTTTAGAACCCACACAGTAAAGACATCAACTATTAAAGGATCAGGATTAGGACTATATTTAGCTAAGTACTTTATAGAGCTTCATAAAGGGCAAATTTCTGCACAAAGCGAGCTTAATAAGGGTTCAATTTTCACTGTCGAACTTTCAATCAATACTTAATTTTTAAGTAAACTTTACTGCTTAACCAACAAGCCCTCTTTAAATTGCCGTATATTTGTGCTACAACAAAGTCGACAAATTCTGTCACGAGGTTTTATTTATGTTAAAAGTTTTAGTTGTAGATGACGATCAGGCCCTGAGATTATCCGTTCGTAATGCTCTTGAATCAACTAAAAGGTTTGATATCGAAGAGGCTTTTGACGGCGTGAATGCTTTAGAAAAAATTAAAGCTCACGATGCATCTAAACGTATTTATGACATCGTTATTTTAGATGTTGATATGCCTCGCATGAATGGCTTAAATGCTTTAAAACAAATCAAAGAGTTTGATCCTGGTATTATTGTCCTCATGCTGACGGCTCACGCGACTGTTGAAGTTGCAGTTCAAGCTGTCAAAGATGGTGCATATAACTTTTTATCAAAACCAATTTCAGGTGATGATTTAGTTGGGCTAATTGATAAAGCGATCAATGCACATCGCATGATTTCAAACATTGCTGCTTCGTCACCAGTGTTTGTTGACGAAGGTCGCAAAATAATTGGCAACACATCACAAATGCAAAAAGTTTTTAATGTCATTCACAAACTTGCTAAAGTCGACACACCTGTTTTGATTCGTGGAGCTTCGGGAACTGGTAAAGAGCTGGTCGCGAAAGCAATCCACTTTAATTCAGCTCGCAAAGATGAAAAATTCGTAGCTATTAATTGTTCAGCAATACCTGAAAATTTATTTGAATCAGAATTATTTGGTCACGAAAAAGGCTCTTTCACCGGCGCTGATCAACGCAAAATAGGTAAATTTCAATACGCAGAAGGTGGAACTTTATTTTTAGACGAAGTGGGAGATATGCCGCAGCTAATGCAAGTTAAAATCTTGCGCGTATTACAAGAAAAATTATTTACTCCGGTTGGATCAAATCGCGAAATTCCGACTAACGTTCGTATTATTGCGGCAACAAATAGACCGCTTGAAGAAATGATGAAAGAAGGCAAATTTCGCGAAGATTTATTTTATCGTTTAAATGTTGTTCCAATATTTCTGCCACAACTAAATGATCGTAAAGATGATTTAGATGTACTGATTAATATTTTCATTAAGAAATTTAATCAAATTCATAATAAGAAAATTTCAGGAACCACAAAAGATGCTCTTGAAGCATTAAAACGTTATAATTGGCCTGGAAATATTCGTGAACTAGAAAATGTCATCGAGCATTCTTTTGTTCTTGAATCATCAAACCAGATTACTTTGGGAAGCTTGCCAGAAAGCGTTTTGATCGCCGCTGGCATTAGTCTGATCGACACAATGGACAAAATTCAGAGTCAAACAGAAAATATAAAATTATCTGCCAACAGCTTGAGCTTAAAAGAAATTGATGAAGATGATGATTTAACAGTTGACTCAGGCTCTTCTGACGACGAATCCGATGACTTTGATGACGAAATTATCTCTTCTGCTATGACTAGTGGTGGAGCTCTAGACTTTAATGCTCAAAAAGAAGAATTCGAAAAACAGTTTATTATCAAGGCCTTGAAAACATTTAAAGGTAAAATCAACCAAACGGCATTGCACGCCAACATACCAAAAAAGACCTTACTTCGTAAAATCGAAAAGTATGGGATCGTGGCCAAAGATTACGCAGAAAATCGAAATGATTAATTCTTAAACTTGAGTTTTTTGCACTTTGCAAAGTGAAACTCAAGTTGACTGATTTTAACGGATTCAATAGCGTATTTTCCCTATGCGCGTGAATCCACTGCCTCCACAGGCTTACACTAAAGAGACTCTTCAAAAAGCCTACGCTTGGCTTTTAACACAGAACTCATCAGTAAAAGAAATTGCGCAAGATCAAAATATTTTAGTTAGCCTTTATCTTAAGGCTCAAAGAAATGGTGATGCGGCTCTTGATACACCAAGCATTCAAAATTTCAAACAGGAATTAAAATCTTTAGCGTCAATCATGGGTGATTTTCAACCTGACCAAAATCAAGTATCAACGGCGACTTCAACTGGCAACACTTCGCATTCAATTGGACATGCCCAACAATCACATGCAAGCAACCCCATGCAAAATCAAAATAGTAATTCGAATGCAACAGTCATCGCGCAACAAACTAATGTTAGTCTTGCTCAAGCGCAATCTGGAAACTCTGCGCAGCGTGAAAAGCATCAATTAAATGATTTGCTTGATGCTAAAACAATGTCGGCCATCTTTGAAGTAAAAGAAGCTTTAAACTTAGGTTCAGACACTGAAGCACTCAGAGCACTTGTATCGTTAGGAATGAAGCAATTTAAAAAGTTTAATATTTAAATTGCCATTCAACTAAAATAGCTCTAGTGTTCAAGTATTTCATGAAAAGCAAATTAATGTACTTAATTTCAATCTCTAGTTTGGTGATCGCTCTCGATCAAATCACTAAATTACTTGTTCATACTCGCTTTCAGCTACACGAAAGCGTTGCTGTCATACCGAATTATTTTAATATAACTTATGTTAGAAATTTCGGTGCTGCTTTTGGTATATTAGCGCAAACACCACCAGCTTTCAGAGAGATTTTCTTTTTAGCCATGCCACCTTTTGCATGCTTGCTCGTACTTTATATTATTTGGGGATTAAAAGAATCTCAATCATCTCAAACAATAGCTCTTTCATTTGTATTCGGCGGCGCTATTGGTAATTATTTAGATCGAGTTAAGTACAAATATGTTGTCGATTTTATTGATTTTCACTACTATAACAAACAAACATGGCCAGCATTTAATATCGCAGACGTTGCTATTGTTGGTGGAGTATTCGCTTTAATATATTTAATCTTTCTTGAAAGAAAATCAGAAGAAAATCAGCACACAACATGAAACCACTAATTGATCTCGGCGTAATACAACTTCCAAGTTTTTATCTAGTTATTTCATTTACTGCCACGATTATTCTTTTAATTGTACACAAACAAACTGAAAATTACAAAATAGCAGATCGCAAATTTATTTTTGACCTTTTAATTTTAATAATGATCTCTGGGTTTACTGGAGCACGAGCATTTCACATTTTTTACGAAGAATTCACTTTTTATTATACTTTTCCATTAGAAATATTCAAATTTTGGAAAGGTGGTTTTGTTTATTACGGCGGTTTTACAACTGCTCTTATCGCTGCGTTATATTTTTGTTACAAACAAAAACAAAATTTTTGGTTGTGGGCAGATTTTTTTGCACCTTATGCTGGATTAGCCTACGCCTTTGGGCGTATAGGTTGTTTTTTACAAGGTTGCTGTTATGGAAAATACTGTGAACTTCCGTGGGCTGTACAGAACTTACACCCCACGCAAATATACATGTTTCTTGCAGAGATAGTTCTCATATTAATTCTTGTAAGAATAAAAACTTGGGCCTTGATTAATAAAAATTTATTTTATAGCCGAATTTTCAAATTTGACGGTTCATTTTTTCTTTTTTGGATTTTTGGCCACGCACTGAATCGATTTATTATCGAGTTTTATAGAAATGACGATCGCGGTGCTGTCATTGCTGACTTTTCAATTTCACAATGGATTAGTTTTGCAATAATGCTTATAGCTCTAATCGTGTATTATTTTAAATTTAGGAAACTTTATTTAGTCGTCGATACAGTTGAATAAACTTTATACCCAGTATCTGTGTGTGAATATGCATCTGTAGCCGTTTTCATTGCAGGTGCTACGCTAGCACCACCAGAACTTTCCATACTATACTGATAAGGTTCACCAACTGTTTGTGTAACTTTATAACCTTGACGTGCACCATCTACAAAAGTCGCCGAACCAGATACTGGAATACCATCAGGCAATGTAGCTCCTGTAGTTGGTGTTGTTGATACTTCATAACTTGTTGATCCAGAAACAAGTGACGGGGATGTTTTTCCATCAAATATGTTAGAAATCGTTGTCGATATTTCTTCGATCATACTCTGATCGCCAAACGGTGAACACGCCGATAGGCCTGTCGAAACTGAAATGATTCCTAAAATGTTTAACATTTTCATATCTGACCTATCGGCTATCACTCAAAAAAAGTTAAACTTGAGACGTTTCTCAATTTGCTACGTTCTTTATTGATAAAAAACAGTTAAAGGCTCAATTAAAGTCCTGTTCTTACGATAAGTACACTGTAAGGGGATGAGCTTTATGATGCTTTTCATTTCAAAAGTCAGAAAATACTTTTGGCTGTTTATTCCTTCGATTCTGTTGGTGTTTGCTTTTCAGAACTGTGGCCAACAAGAAGGTTTAATGGTGCTTGAAAAAATTCAATCATCAGAATCACTCGATTTTTCGTCTGAATCAAACAAAGTTTCAGGCTCGAACTTCACTCGCTCTATGAGTGACGTGATTGCACAACGAGTATCTTTGTTGTTTCCATCAGCTGATGTCACGAAAATTACAAACCCGTCAAACTCACTTGGTCAATCTTTGGGAGCAGCTAATTTTGTTACCGAGTATTTACTAACAACACCAACCTCTCCAAACGCACAAGCTTCATTTAAAAAATATGTTATAAGCGATCTGTGTAAAGACGCTACAACAATGACCAATGTATTTGCGACGAATAATATACTCATGGAAAATGAAGTATTACCTTCAGCACCTGAAGAACTTTTTGCATTCAGTGCTGCACGTAATGTTTGGCTTATACCATACACATTAAAATCTGATGAAGTTACTATTTTGGTTAATTTAGCTAAACAAATTAAAGCAGATGGCGGAACAGCTGATGAAATGAAAAAAGCGATTTGCATTGCTACACTCACAGCACCACAATTTTGGATCGGTAACAAAAGCAAGTTTGAAGTTATTAAAAGAATTGCTTTAGAGTTAGGACAGCGAGCTCCTAAATTTTCTGAGTTTAATGAATTTAATAAAGGAACGCTAACTGTTTCACAATATGTTCGCAACATACAGCAAGAAGCTGGATATTTAAAATCAGTTAAAAGCTGGCACAGAAGATGGTTAACACCAAAAAGTGTTAAAGATGATATGGGCCCACTCCGCGGAATTAAATTTTGGTGGGGCTGGGGCGGTCCAACATTAATGGGCGGTCAACAATTTATACCACAGGATTCAAGTGGTACACTAGATCCTAAAATACCAATTATTCGTCAAGTGATTCAAAACTCAATCGAATTATCTGATACATCAAATTGCTCTGCTTTCCCACAAGAGTTTGATCCGACAACACAAAGAATACAGTGGGAACAGAAAGTTGCCGGACAGTGGTATATCATTGGTGGATGGAAGTTTGTAAACGGAGCTTGGGTCAAGTTTGATGGCAACTTACCAATAGCTAATACAAGTACAGTAACTAAAGTTGATGACATCATACGCGCGCCAGCTACTGTTAACAAAACCACTTTTAATTACGCTAGCGGAAAGCTCGCGGGGCTTGGAACTTTTGGTCCAGGCGACAGACGAGTCCGTCGCTTTACAAAACCTGACGACATTGGTCCATCAGAAACATCGATTAACGAACAAAATGGCTACAGCAAAGTCAAACTATGGTGGAGTGGTGAAACAGTCTATGTTTGCAATGCTTTAGAAAGATTTATTCGAACATGTGCATATCGTCCAAAAGTAAACAAAATTTCAATGAATGGTAGTTCTAAATGGAATGCAGCCTCTGGAACACTCGTGATGGGTATGGGAGGAAACGAATTTATCGGAGTCGATACAGTTGCGCACCCAGAAATCATTAATGATATGTTCTGCTCTATAGATTCATCAAAACTCCCAATTGGTAGTGCTATTCGCAAACCTAACAGTCTGTCATTTGATGTTGATGCCATTAATATGGCTTATTCTAAAAATCCACCATACAATGAAGTTATTGTTAATGGCGAAATGACTTTTGCAACAGATAATGTTCTTGCTTTTCCAACTAATGCTACAACAAAATATACTGCTGTCGCTAATGAGTTAGCTGCTGTCAGAAGCATTTCAGAGGATATGACCAACGAACCTCTAAACTTAATTGAATCAATAGTTAAAGAAAATCTTGATTATCGAAATATTTTAACTGCAAATTGGACCGTAACACGCGGTCCACTCGAACTTTATTATCAAATTCAAGGTCATTATTTAGCGAGTTATCCATTAGGATTTAAATCTATTCCAACAGATTCGCAATACATGAATCTCAAGAAAATCTATCCTATGAGTTTTCAACGTTTACCACGATCAATGTTTGTAAATAGTTTCGGCGGCGAAACAAGTGCTGCTAATGGCAGTGCTTTTAAAGGCGACAATCCAGGTTCTGCTTCGTATCCAATTGATGATATAAATGCTAATGCACTCGCACCAAGACCTGTTTCTGGTTTGCTAACACAAACGGCTTATCTTGGCAGCGCAGGACCAAAAATAAGATCTATTAGCGCCAAAATTTTTAAAACATTTACGTGCGGTGATGTTTCATCATATGCACCGAACCAAGCCGCGCAAGATTTACAAGTTCAATACATTCCGATTGGCGAAAAAAGTGGCGCTGAGCATGTTGACCGTAAAGGCACATGCTTTATTTGTCACATCAATATGGATCCACTAGCAAGTGCACTGAGTAAAGGCTTTTTAATGAAAAAGAATCCTTTCACTGGAGCTCCTATTAATAGTGGAAGCGAATGGTTATATGGATTCGGAGAATTAGCACCATACGAAACTATGGATATACTTGATGGATTTAAGTACGGCGTTCGTGGAAACGTTGACATGCCATCAGAAGGAGCTTTGTTTGGACAAAAAGTTTCTGGTGTTCGCGAAGTTGGTCAAGTTCTAGCAAACTCTAATCAGTTTCAAAAATGTGCCGTTCAGCAAGCCTTTACATCAGTATTTGGAAGATCACCATCAACAACAAGCGATCTAGAACTTGTTGATTCAATTACTCGCAAATGGTCACAATCTGGATTTAACTACAACAAAATGATTGAACTTCTCGTATCAAGCTCTCTCTATCAGGTAAGGGATTAATTATGAGTCAAAAAATTCTAAAACCCACACGAAGAGATTTTTTAAAATACGGCCTGTCTGGCGCAGCGGTGCTATCTACTGCCGCTTACTCGAACATTGCCATTGCTAATAATATTCCTAGACATCATTTAATTAACATTGTTCGTCGTGGTGGCTGGGATTCTTTATGGTTTCACAATGCGGTACCACTATCAGAAATTCAAGATATAGTTGAGACTTCCCGCTTACTTGTATCTTCACAAAGTTTTGTCAATAATTCTGGAAATATTTTAGCTCCATACGCCGATGTATACAAAAATGCTCTTAAAGGGCAATGGACTCAAAGATTCCCTGATTCAAATATTTTCTATCATCCAGATGGCCAAACTACACTTGGTCCAGGTCTGAATTTCATGAATACATCGGATTTACAAGAGATGTGTATTTGGCGCGGAATAACATCTGAAGGTGGCCACGATCTTGGAAATCAAATATTACAAATGGGCGCACTTGGCGGAAACTATCCAAGCTTTTCGGCTGGCGTTGCTACTTATGCAAGTAAAGCAGGTATAAACCGTAAGTTACAATACGTGCAAATTGCTGCAAACTCTGTCGAGCTTTGCACTCAAACAGGTGAATTTTCTGAACACGTACAACCAATTAATTTACCCAATTTAGGCACGTGGCAAAACATAACATCATCATCAACAAGTTACTTAACTAATTCAAAAAGAAGACAACTTGTTGATCAAGCTGTTGAATCTCTAAGTAAAGTTGTAAGTGAAAATACAAGCACAAATGCATCTACGCAAAATGTCTTTTCAAGCTTTTTAAATTCATTTATTGGGGGTAATAGCATTTCTGGATCAAATTTCGCAACATCAACAGAATTTTTATCAATATTCGAAGCCTATAAAAGTGAAATTAGAAGCATCGTCAATAACCATATCTTTAAAACAACGTGGTTTAGTAGTTCTGGAGCCACTGATATTGTTGCCACTAATGGTTATGTTGATCAGCTTTCTTTTAGATTTGCTTTAGCTGAATTTCTAGTCGTTAAAGATTTATCGACTGTAGTCGATATTTTAGTACCAGGAGAAGCAGACTTTCATAATAATGCTAACCGAGATGCTTTATTTCATTTGGGTTTATATGCAGCCTACACGATTCTTGTACGTCGTCTCAAAAAGACTGAATTAACTCCGGGGGCAAGTGCCCTAGAATACACAACTGTTGTTATGCATAGTGAATTTGAACGCCATCCTATTATATCTCACTTAGATGAATCTAGTAAGCTCACTCCGGGTGCTGATCACTGGGGACCAGCAACGTCAATCTGGCTCGCTGGCAAAGGAGTGAACAAAGGAAAGGTTATTGGTGATTTCAAGCGGGGCACGAGCAGTTCAAAATTTGGATCTTCATCGTATAATGCATTTAAACCATACTATGCATTGCCAGTAGATAAGAGCTCTGGTCAAGTTTCGCTTTCTGGAATATTTCCACACATTAAAAATCTAAATCCAACGATACTCGCAATTTTTGGAGCGTCAGGGTATTCAAAACTTAATGGGATCAATCCGTTTACACCTGTAACTAAACTATAGAAATAATAAGGCTATATAGTAAAGCTTTTCTAAAGTGCGTAAGTAAACCCAATAGTTGATACTAAACCCGGGCTATAAAAGCTGTAATTTGTTTGAAACTGCTCATTAAAAATATTATCAAATAGTACAAAAAACTTAGCTCTATCATTATAATTAATAAAACCACTTAATAGAAAAACAGAATACGCCGGTAATCGAGTAGTTTTATTCACATAATTTAATGAGTACTTAATATCTGATGAAGATACGTATTTATGGCTGAGTGTTAAAAAAGTGAACTGATTATACTGATAACTATAATCAATAAGTGATGTAAATAGCGACCGCTTATAAAGCCATTGATTTGTTTTTTCGTTGCGTGGTTCTTGGTAAGTTAGTGATATATGAAAAATATTTTTTAAATTGTACTGATATTCTAAACCTTTTGAAATTACACTATCAATATTAACATATTTTTTAGATAGGCTATCATAATCAATAAGCTGTCGAAATTGGGTCAAAAAAAATGATAGAGAATAATCACTTTGGTCATCGATTTTATTTTCCCAAAGTATAGAATTGGTAAAAGCCATTTCTGATTTCAATTCATTATTTGATAAAGATTTCTGATAAAGTGATGCATTTTTAAAACCAGAAGAAAATTCATATTTTACATTTTTGTTATAACTCAATCCAAATTGATATGTTGTATTTAAATACTTCGACTTTTCAAAATCAATCCGAGCTCCAGCCTCAAATGTATAATTCGGGATTATAAAAGAATCCAATTTTACATAGAGGCCTTCTGTATTTGTCATTTCATGATTTTTTTCGACATGAGCGTTTATATACTTAAACTTTTCAGTTTCTAGAGCTAGTCCAGACTTTGCCTTAATTTTTGAACTTTCCCAAAATAGATAATCCAGTCGAAATGAAGTTAAATACCCAAAATACTTATCTTGAACAGCATATCCATTTATATTTTGACTTTGTTGAATGCTGTAATCACGCTGATTTTCAGAGTAAGCTAATGAAATACTCAATTGGTCATCTTGGCGCAATATCATTTGCGCTTTTTGATTATTCTGATTGGTGTAATACTGATCAGTATCAACTGGACGCGATGTTAAGTCATTCAAGTTAGGAATATTGGATTTTTGATTATCAATCTGAATTTTAGAAATGAGTTCTAATTGATTAATTTTAAATAAATGAGCCAATGAGAATTGATAATTTTTTTCAGAGTATTTTTCTATAGAATTTTGAATCGGCGATTGATTATAGCCGGCCATTGTTGCAGCGCCAAAAACAGCTTTTTGTCTTTCATCAATATTCATTGTTTGATGTGCCGATACATATTGCTTAAGACCATTGGATTGAGCACGGAAATTAAATTTTCGTTCTGGATTAAAATTAGTGAAAATTTTAACAACAGCTGCTAAAGCTTGCCCACCATATAAAACAGATTGCGAACCCTTAATAATTTCAATTTTTTTTATAGATGAAAGTTGGATTGAATTAAGGTCTGTTGTTCGTTGTATTGTCGATGGATCATATAAAGGCACACCATCTAACAAAAATAAAACATGACTAGAATCACCGCCACGAATAAAAATAGAAGTCGGTTCAAAAGTTGATTGACTGATATTCAAATTGGTTTTTTTAAAAAGTAATTCAGCTAATTGTGTTGATTGAGAATCCTTAATATCTTGTTCATTTATGACTTGATAAGTTGAAGAATTAAAATTTGTATCTGCAACTGTTAAAACAATTTCAGATAATTGATCCGATGCTCGAACAGATAACACAAATAAGAAAAGAGGGATAAAAACAAATTTCATCCCTCTCTGATAACTTATAACCGATTCGTAATCAAGACTTGAACAACAGAGGGATCAAGTAATGTTGATGTATCTCCCATATTATCGATTTGATTTTCAGCAATTTTTCGCAAAATTCGACGCATAATCTTACCTGATCGTGTTTTCGGTAAGTGCGGAGCCCATTGTAGTTTATCTGGTGATGCTATAGGTCCAATTTGCTTTCGCACCCACTGAATGAGTTCAGAACGCAACTCCTCAGATGGTGTTTCACCATTTTTCAATGACACATATGCGTATATTCCCTGTCCTTTGATTTCATGAGGAAATCCCACGACAGCTGCCTCTGCGACTTTATGATGAGCTACAAGTGCAGACTCAACTTCTGCCGTGCCAATGCGATGCCCCGACACATTAATGACATCATCCACTCGACCCGTAATCCAGTAATAACCATCTTCATCTCTCTTACAGCCATCCCCTGTAAAATAATATCCTTCATAATTCGAGAAATAAGTTTCTTCAAAACGTTTGTGATCACGATAAACGGTTCGCATTTGACCCGGCCATGAATCTTTAATCACAAGCACACCCTCACAAGCACCCTCTTGAATTTGACCTTCGGGTGTAAGGATTATAGTTTGAATTCCGGGCAATGGCTTTGTAGCTGATCCTGGCTTTAATGCAGTTTGATTCGCAATTGGTGAAATTAAAATGCCGCCCGTTTCTGTTTGCCACCAAGTATCAACAACAGGACAGCGATCACCACCAACATTTTTTGAATACCAGAGCCAAGCTTCTGGATTAATAGGCTCTCCAACTGAGCCTAGCACTCTGAGTGAGTGACGTGATGATTTTTGAACATATTCAACTCCTTCACGCATCAAAGATCTAATTGCCGTCGGGGCTGTATAAAAAATATTGACCTGATGTTTATCGATGACTTCCCAAAAGCGTGATGGAGTTGGATAATTTGGAATACCCTCAAACATTAAAGTTGTAGCACCATTTGCCAATGGCCCATAAACAATATAGCTATGTCCTGTGACCCATCCAACATCAGCTGTACACCAGTAAATATCATGAGGTCTGTAATTAAATACTTTTTCATGAGTATAACTTGCATATGTTAGATAACCACCAGTTGTATGAAGTACACCTTTGGGTTTTCCAGTAGAACCAGAGGTATATAAAATAAATAATGGATCTTCTGAGTTCATCGATACGGCTTCACATTGATCATTCACAGTTTTTAATTCATCGTGATAATATAGATCACGTCCTGAAATCATATTCACACTCTGTCCAGTTCGTTTGACTACTAAAACTTTTTTAACCGTATCTACTTTTGTTAAAGCTTCATCGACATTTTTTTTAAGTGCCACTGGTTTACCACCTCGTAAACCTTCATCAGCCGTAATTAGAAATGATGAATCACAATCACGAATTCGATCAGCTAAAGAATCTGGTGAAAACCCACCAAAGACTACCGAATGAACAGCTCCAATTCGTGTACAGGCTAGCATCGCATAAGCAGCCTCTGGAATCATCGGTAAATAAATTGTAACAAAATCACCCTTTTTAACTCCGTGTTTTTTTAATATATTAGCCATCTCGCTAACACGAGATGAAAGCTGCTTGTATGTGATTTTTTGCGCTTCTTCTTTTGGATTATCTGGTTCCCAAATAATGGCAACTTTGTCGGCATTATGCTTAAGATGACGATCAATACAATTTTCGGAAACATTTAATTCACCATCTAAATACCATTTGATACTGACTGGTTTTTTAAAAGAGATTTCTTTTAATTTTGACCATGGCTTACGCCAGTGAATTCTTTTTGAAATATCTGACCAATGCTGATCAATTTCGGCTTGAGTCATGTCCGGTGTATACGCGTTTTTTTGAGATTGCATACAAAACTCCATTTTTGTAAATAAATATTGCTTAGAGTATATATTCTATTATTTAATTTAGACAAATGAAACTAAAACTACATGTTATTCCAAATTCATCTCAAAATCAGATTTGCGGTTGGCATGGTGACGCACTTAAAATCAAAATTACAGCCCCGCCAGTCGATGGTAAAGCTAATAAAGAAATAGTTCGGTTTCTGGCGTCATGCTTTAATGTCTCAAACAAAGACGTCACCATTTTGCACGGTGATACTGGTAAAACAAAACTTGTTGAAATTAAAATTGATCTAATAACTGGCGAACAAGTCTTAAAATCTTATTTGAATCAACAGTGAATCAAAATTTATAGTTTAAAAAAATAACAAAGGTAATTATTCCAGCAGTTAATGGAAAAATTAAAGTGTCAAATAATGAAGCTTTATAGTTTTTACGAAATAAGCTCGCCAGACCGTACGATATAATCAACACATAATTACAATTAATTAAGAACAATAGAGTAGTATTCATGCTACCGCGAACTTTAGCAAATAAAAAACTCCAGACGACGTATTCGAATAAAACTTTCGATTCTCTGTTCAGAATCCCAGATTATTAGCGCTTTTTCAGATATCAATTTAGGTAAATCAGTTTCATCATTAGAAACTAAAACACAACCAAGACCCAACTGTGCATAAAGAACAATGCAAACACTCAAAAATATTAGACTTTTCATATTTTAAGTACAATCGAGTAGATAAGCCAAGTCAATTACCACACATAATATCTTTAACTTAAGTATTAACATTATTGCGCCACTGTTAATAAGTTATACAGCTGTCTACGTCTATATTGAATATAAATATGGCTTAGCAATTGAAGTGCATTTATTTGTTATAAATTGAGGATTTATTTATGAAAAAAATTATAGGCGTATTTGGATTATTCATAATAACGGCTCTACTATCAAGCTGCGGAAGCAAAGACGATGGTGGCCAAGCAAACTTAGCTTGCCCGATTGGATCAACATACTATAACGGCGCTTGTTACAATGGTGCTGGTGGTTTTGTTGCTGGTGCCGGCTACACATATTCGAATGGTTTTTACGCTGATAACTATTCTGGAACTACAAGTTTACGAGTAACAAATGGTTCTAAAATGCTTGAATTTTTAAAAAATGGTATGGGTGTATGCGATCGCGCAGGTGGTTCAAACTATGGTCAAGCGAGTTGCCAATCATACTTAAGTGGCAAAATGGATATTATTATACAACTACCAACGACAGGCCAAAATACACTACTTGCAACATTTATCGCACAACCTCAGTATAATCCTTATTTCAATTACTCAGCCCAACTACCTTCTGCTCGTGGATGGTTAGGCTTAGCATTGGGATGGGCTACAGGAATTTACTTACCTGATCCAAAACAATACTACGGCGGCTATTACCCTATTTATCAAGTTGAATTACAAACTTCATTAATTAATAATTCAGCAGGTTTTTCTGCTAATGGCTATGGCAAGTACGATACTGGATCATTCAGAACAAAACTGACTATCGAAGTTCCTCAAGGTAAATCACAAGATTATCAGTTACCTTTTGTATTCAAAGTTCAAGATGTACCGACTGCGCAAGGTGTAATGTCGAGATGCCGTACAATCAACTGCGGATTATAATCAGAAACCGTGACAAAATCTCTAGCCTAGAGCATATTCCTTATAATGAAACAAGTTAAATGCCCGCAGTGCGGGCTTTATTGCATTTACTCTGTCGAAAACCCTTATCGACCATTTTGCTCAGATCGCTGCAAATTGATCGATTTAGGCGAATGGGCCAGCGGTGGCTATGCGATCCCCGTGCAAAATCCAAAATATAACGAACTGGAAATTGAAGAACTCATGAACCAATTAGAACAATCTGAAAAAGACTTATCTGTTGCAGCTTACCAAACTGTTGCAGGTCGCAAACAACAGGAGTAGTCTTAGAACTTCGTAAAGAGGTTAACGACCATGTTTGTTTCTAAAATTCGAAGAATTCTTATTGGTGATCCATTACACAACTCACAACAATCTCATGAATTGATTCCTAAATGGAAAGCATTAGCTCTTCTAGCTGCTGATGCTTTATCTTCAATAGCTTACGCAACAGAAGAAATCATCATCCCATTGGCACTCGTCAGCGTAACATTAGTCACCTGGTCTCTTCCAATTGCACTCGCCATTTTAGGTTTAATGTTTATTATTACACTTTCTTACAGACAGACAATTAACAACTACCCCAATGGCGGCGGAGCATACATTGTTGCAAAAGAAAATTTGGGGAAATGGCCTGGCTTAGTTGCTGGCGCAGCCTTATTGATCGATTATACGCTCACCGTTGCCGTATCTGTTTCCGCAGGGGTTGAAAATCTTGTCTCTGCTTTTCCTGCGATGGCAAGTGTACAAGTTTTTACATGCGTTTGGATCATATTGCTATTAATGGTTCTAAGTTTACGCGGAATTAAAGATTCTGCGACAATATTTGCGATACCAACATATTTATTTATATTTTCAATTTTTCTACTGATCATAACAGGTCTTGTGAGAGGACCAACCGATCCTGCAATTCACAGCCATGAAGTTCTGTTAAATAATATGCCTGAAATTAGTATGATCCTTCTTCTAAAAGCATTTTCTTCGGGTTGTACAGCATTAACAGGTATTGAAGCTGTATCAAACGGAATTCCACTCTTTAAGCATCCACAATCTAAAAATGCTAATGCAACTTTATTAATGATGATATTTATTTTGGGATCAATGTTTGCCGGTATAACATATCTTGTAAATTCATATGATTTATTACCAATGAAAGGTGTAACCTTAATTTCTAGTTTATCAAAAGCCGTCTTTGGTGCAGAAAGTATTCTTTTTTATTTAGTACAGATTTCAGTTTTTTTGATTTTATTCATGGCTGCATCAACAGCCTACGCTGATTTTCCAAGATTATCTTCGCTACTTGCTATCGATCGATATGCTCCACGCCAATTAGCTAGCGTTGGCGATCGTCTTGTTTTTTCGAACGGCATTATTGGCTTATCTCTCGGAGCCATTGGTTTGGTTATTTTCTTTGGCGGCCACACGCATTCTCTTATTCCACTGTATGCTGTCGGTGTCTTTTTATCATTTACACTTTCACAAGCTGGAATGGTTGTTCATCATTGGAAATTACGCGAAAAGGGCTGGATTCCATCAATGCTCATGAATGGTCTTGGTACAATAGTGACGTTTTGTGTTTTAATTGTAATTGGTAGCTTTAAATTTACCCATGGTGCATGGCTTGTGGTGATCGTTATTCCGATTATTGTGTATTCGTTTCATCGCATTCACGTTCATTATGTTATGTTTGCACGTGAACTCTCGCAATCGCACCATAATATTGAGAGATGCGACAAGGTTACAGATCATGTCGTTGTCATACCGATATCGGGTTTGCATCGTGGTGTCATGAATGCAATTCGGTACGGCAAGAGCATTAGCACCGATATTCGCGTTTGCTTTGTTAAAACTGATGATTTATCGGCTCAGCGTATGCTCGATGCATGGAATGCTAAATTTCCGGACTCTAAACTTTATGTTCTAGATTCGCCATATAGATCTATTTCAGAGCCTATTTTGAATTTTATTGATGACGTTCGTAAAGAGCATCCGACAGAGTTTATCACAGTGATCTTCCCAGAATTTGTAACGTTTAAGTGGTATCACCAACTTCTTCACAATCAAACAGCTTGGCTGATTAAGCTTTCATTAATTTACAAAAAGAATGTTATTGTGACGAGCGTTAAGTATCATTTATCTACAACGTAATTGTTGACGATAAAGATTTTTTGTTTTGAGATGTCTTAATCACGGAAGATTGATTAACAACAGGATGTCACAACAACTTTTGGTATTGGATTAGCTACAAAGCTTAAATGAGTAGGCTAACATGAAGCAAAACCCAATGCCTTTCTCACGAAGGAGAAAACAATGAATAAAGCGCAATTAATCGAAAAAATCGCTGCTGAAACAAAATTATCAAAAGCTCAATGTGAAAACATCGTTGACTGTTTCATCAACAACGTTAAAAAAACTGTTAAAAAAGGTGATGATGTTAAATTAGTAGGTTTCGGTACATTTACTAAAGCTAAACGCAAAGCTCGCACTGGTCGCAATCCACAAACTGGTAAAGCAATCAAAATTCCTGCTGCATGGACTCCAAAATTCCGCGCTGGTAGCGAATTTAAAGCTTTAGTTAAATAATTTAATTTTTTAGCTTAATAGTTTACAAATAGATAGAGAAAAAGCTTGGTTCGTCCAAGCTTTTTTTTTACCATAAATCTACAAACTCTGTCCGAAAGGAAATTCTCAATGAAAAAAATTGGCGTTTTTACGAGTGGTGGCGATGCCCCAGGAATGAATGCAGCGATTCGAGCGGTTGTTCGAACAGCACATGCTAAAAATATTGAAGTCATTGGAATTTTAAACGGATATGTCGGAATGCTTGACAACAAATTTGTACCGCTTAATCCACGCGATATGGCCAATATCGTTCAGCGCGGAGGCACTATCTTAAAAACAGGCCGCTCTACGGAGTTTTTAAAGCCTGAATACCGTTCAAAAGCTGCAGAATATATTAAATCACATGGCATTGATGGTTTAGTCTGTATTGGCGGTGATGGTTCATTCAGAGGAGCACAAGCTTTATGGAATGAACATAAAATTCCAATAGCTGGCATTTGTGGAACAATCGATAACGATGTATTTGGCACAGATGATACAATTGGTTTTGATACTGCAGTCAACACTGCGCTTTCGGCAATTGATAAAATTCGAGATACAGCCGATAGTCACGATCGAATCTTTATTGTTGAAGTTATGGGTCGCAACTCAGGCTTTATTGCGTCAGCAGTTGGTATTGGCGGCGGAGCTGAAGAAATTTTAACTGCAGAATCTGTTGTCACTGTAGATAAAATTGTTGAAAAGCTTAAAGACTCGCGAGCAAAAGGTAAAACAAGCTCTATTATTGTAACTTCAGAAGGACAAAAAGCTGGTCGCTCATATGATTTAGCGGACTCTATTCGTAAAAAATCTGGATTAGATGCCAAAGTTTGCATACTAGGACATCAACAGCGCGGTGGATCGCCTACAGCACACGATCGCATTCAAGCATCACGCTTGGGTGCAGAAGCTGTGCTCGCACTCTTAAATGGCAAAGCTAATATCATGATTGGCACCGATGGTGGAAAACTCATCGAGATGTCGCTTGATATCGTCACACAAAACACAAAACCTGGTGATACGACACTAATTCAACTTGCCAGATTGCTTTCTGTTTAGTGAAATACAAATGATAGTTTTTTTAAACAAGGAAGGTTTAAATGAAAAAATTTTTAGCTCTTTTAGCACTCACAACGATTGCTTTTTCAGGTTGTACTAAAAAAACAAATGAGAACGAAATTTTAATTGGTAGTTACAGTTCAAATACTGGGGCAACAGCGACATTCGGTGTATTTCAAATGCGTGGTATCGAAATGGCTGTTGAGGAGATTAATGCTGCTGGCGGTATTAACGGTAAGAAAATCAAACATATTAATTACGATAACAAATCAGATAACGATGAAACTTTGGCTGTTGTTAATCGTTTAGTCAGCCAAGATAAAGTTGTTGCAATTATTGGCGAAGCAACATCTGGTCGATCTAAAATTGGTGCTCAAATTGCGCAGCAAAATAAAATTCCTATGTTGACATCTTCTGCTACAAATCCTGATGTTACAAAAGTTGGAAATTATATCTTTCGAGCATGCTTTATTGATCCATTTCAGGGTCAAGTTATGGCGAAGTTTATGATCGAAAATTTAAAGTTAAAAAAAGCAGCAGTCCTTCGTGATGTAAAAAATGATTATTCAGTTGGCTTATCTGATGTTTTCAAAGAAGAATTAAAAAAAATGGGCGGCGAAATCGTTGATGATATCGCTTACCAAGAAGGTGATATTGATTTCAAATCACAATTAACATCAATTAAAACAAAAAATCCAGATGTTATTTTTGTTCCAGGTTACTACAATGAAGTTGCTTTGCTAGCAAAACAACTTAAAGAAATGGGTATGAAACAAATTTTATTGGGTGGGGATGGTTGGTCTTCACCTAAACTATATGAAATTGCCAAAGATGCAATGAATGGCCATTATTTTTCAAATCACTATACAACTGAGTCGACTGATCCAAAAACAGTTCAGTTTGTTAAAAATTTCAAAGCAAAATATAATGAAGATGCAGATGTGATGGCCGCCCTTGCTTACGATGCTACATACATGATGGTCGAGGCTATTAAAAATGCGAAAGAAATTACACCAGATGCTATTCGCGATGGCTTAGCTAAAATTAAAGATTTTAAAGGGGTCACTGGCAACATTACGATGAATGACAATCGTGACGCGATTAAATCAGCTGTTGTCGTTAAGGTTGAAGGACCAAGTTACAAGTTTGTGACAAGTGTTAATCCACTTTAATTTTTGGAATTAATCATGCAGGAATTTCTACAACATACAATTAACGGCTTAAGTTTTGGCAGTGTTTATGCATTAGTCGCGCTTGGCTACACGATGGTGTACGGAATTCTTGCAATGATTAATTTTGCACACTCAGATATATATATGATGGGCGCCTTTGGGGCTTATTATGTTATCCGTTTTTTTAATTTAGGCGATCCTAATCCCCTGCATTTTTCTATTGGATTATTGGCATCGATGATTTTTGCGGGATTTGTTGGTTATTGTGTTGAAAAATTTGCATACAAACCATTGCGCAAATCGGACAAAATGAATGTTTTAATTACTGCAATTGGAGTGAGTATTCTATTCGAGTTTGGTGGACAAATCATTTTTGGCGCAGATCCGAAATCATTTCCACAGTTACTTTCAAATGAAGTCGTTTTTCAATTTTCAGGGATCTCATTTCAAAGTGTTGATATCATGATTTTTGTCGTCACATTTATTGCTTTGATTGGTCTTAGCTACTTGATTGGCAAAACACAAACAGGCCGTGCTATGCGTGCCGTAAGTAGTCGACCTGATATAGCTCCACTTATGGGAATAAACGCAAACAAGATCATATCAACAACATTTGTCGTGGGATCAGTTTTAGCAGGCTTAGCTTCTGTGTTAGTCGCTATTAAATATCCGAAGATTGATCCTATGATGGGTGTTAAAATCGGCACCAGTTCGTTTGTAGCCGCGGTTTTTGGTGGCATTGGTAGTTTACCTGGCGCAGTTATTGGTGGTTATATTCTAGGTCTTGGTGAGTACTATTTGATAGGTTACGGGGCATCAACATACAAAGAAGCCTTGTCGTTCTCACTTTTAATTTTAGTTTTGCTAATCAAACCAACAGGCCTTATGGGAACTAAAGCCAAAGAAAAAATATAAACGGATAGTGACAAATCATGAAAAATAAAAAAATTATTTTCCTCATTTCATTTATCACGATTGGTATTGTATGCCACTTTTTTTTAAATTCATATATTCAAGCGCTTGTCATTTCGTTTATGATTAACGCAATAATGGCTCTCAGTTTAAACTTTATTACAGGTGTTGCGAACCAATTTTCACTTGGACAAGCTGGCTTTATGGCCTTAGGAGCTTACACATCTGCAGTGATTACGAAAGAGTTTTTAAGTGATGCTTGGTACACAATACCTGTAACTGCAATTTTAGGAGCACTTGTTGCAGCTGTTGCAGGATATTTAGTTTCTTTGCCGTCTTTTAAGTTGAAGGGTGATTATTTAGCAATTGTTACAATGGGTTTTGCTGAAATTGTTCGTGTTATACTATTGAATTGGAATCACGTCGGCGGACCTCGTGGCTATAATGCAATTGTTAAATGGCCTGAATTTTTACTGAGCTATTCAATGACCGGAATATACTTAATTCTAACATTTATCGTTCTTTATCATTTGAAAATTTCATGGTTCGGCCGCAATCTTTGGGCTATCAACGAAGACGAAATTGCCGCTGAAGTTATGGGGACATCAATTGCCAAAAACAAAAGAACTGCTTTTTTAATATCAAGTTTTTTTGCTGGGCTCGGTGGAGCACTTTATGGTCATCACTTAGGTTATATTAGCCCAAGTTCGTTCAGCTTTTTAATGTCAGTGCAAATCTTAATTTATGCAGTATTTGGTGGTCTTGGTTCTATGTCTGGTTCAGTTTTATCAGCATTGATTCTCACCGCCCTTCCTGAAGTTTTGAGAAGCTTACCTACGGGTGGTCTTGATCTACGCATGATTATTTTTCCTATTTTGCTTATCATTATGATGATCTTAAGACCTGAAGGGCTGCTCGGAAGAAAAGAATTGTTTGAAGACAAAGAGGCTTCGCGTGGCTAAAATATTAGAAGTAACAAATCTAAATTTAAGCTTTGGCGGAATCAAAGCTGTTCATGATGTTTGTTTTCACATTAATGAGCATGAATTATTGGGTCTCATTGGACCTAATGGGGCTGGCAAAACTACAGTATTCAATATGGTCTCTGGATTTTACAAGCCTGACTCTGGCACAATCAAACTAGATGGTCGTGAGATTCAAAATCAATCACCTGATCAAGTTAATAAATCTGGTATTGCACGTACATTTCAAAATATTAGATTATTTAGTAAATTGAGTGTTCTTGAAAATGTTTTGATTGCTATGCAACAGACAGAACAATTAGGCTGGTTTGAAAGTTTATTTCGAACAAAAAAATACTTAAAAAAAGAAGTTGAGCTTAAAAAACACTGTCTTGATTTATTAAAAATTTTTAGCCTAGATCATTTGGCTTATGAGCAAGCGTGCAATTTATCATATGGCTTACAGCGAAAATTAGAAATCGTTCGTGCACTAGCCAGCAAACCGAAAATTCTCATCTTAGATGAGCCTGCTGCTGGCATGAATCACCAAGAAACTGATGATCTAAAAAAACTAATTTATTTTATTAAAGATAAGTTTAATCTTACCGTATTGCTCATTGAACATGATATGAAGTTAGTTATGTCTATCTGTGATCGCTTAGTTGTTTTAAATCGTGGTACAAAAATAGCCGATGGTGCGCCGTCAGAAATAAAATCAAATACAACAGTCATCGAAGCCTATCTAGGAAAACGTACGCACCATTAAGGGATTTAAAAATGACTCAAGAATATATCAAAATTCAAAATTTAAGTGTTTCATATGGCAATATTAAAGCAGTTAAAAATGTAAGCTTCGAATTTCAAAAAGGACAAATCACTACATTAATAGGTTCGAATGGCGCCGGTAAAACATCTACATTAAAAAGTATTGCTGGCCTATTACCTACCACAGGCACGATTGAGCTTTATAAGAGTACTTCGATTACGCGATTACATGAACTAACAGCCACCCAAAGATTAATGAATAAAATTGCGTTGTGTCCAGAAGGACGTGGAGTTTTTCCTAACTTAACAGTCTTTGATAATTTAATGATGGGTGCTTATCTAAACAAAGATAAAAACAAAATCGAAAAATTGATTCAACAACAATATGATTTTTTTCCAAAGTTATATGAACGAAAAAATCAATTATCTGGAACTCTTTCTGGTGGCGAACAGCAAATGTTAGCTATTGCCCGCGCACTTATGAGTGAACCAGAATTTTTACTCTTAGATGAACCATCATTAGGATTAGCGCCTGTTATCATAGAACAAATTTTTGATAAGTTTGTTTATTTAAAAAATAATGGACTAGGTTTACTTATTGTAGAACAAAATGCGCATTTAGCACTTGAAGTTTCAGATTTCGCCTACGTTTTAGAAACTGGAGCAATGACATTGAGTGGAAGTGGATCTTCACTCTTAAAAGACCCACGTGTGCAAGAAGCTTACTTATGTTAGAACTATAATCAGTTTAAACTGATAAAATTAAAAGCTTAATCTGTAATGTCCGCCAGATATGATTCTTTGATCTAAAAACTTTCCATTAACATTTATTGTTTGAATCATTTGTAAAGTTAAATCAACTGAACCGTTTTTAGATTTCGACTTTAACTGTTCTAAATTTAAAAGCACTGTTTGTGTATCAGCATTAGGATTTAAATCTAGACGAGCGAGCTCACGAGTACCTTCATTATTCGTTACTTGCAACACTGGTTGTGAATATAAATTTTCTAAGACTGAATTACGACGGTTAAAACGCTCAGATTGACATAAGTTAACTAAAAACAACTCAAAGCCAGATGATGTTTGTTGGCAAACAAATGATTTTAAATTTAATTCGACAGTATTTCCATCTAACCGAACTGCACTTAAACGATAGGCTCTGCTACCCACGTCATCTACAGACTGACAACGAGCAACAGATCCATCTAATAAAACAACATTATTTAATTCGTTAGTTTGCGCATTGATTGAAAAAGCCAAGGCCAAAGTTGATAAAAATAGCTTCATATAATTCCTCCTAGAGATTTTTATGAATGATCACTTATAATGGTTACTTTTTAAAGTTTTTATAGAGAAAAAAGACCAATGACAAGGCCATAAAATTGAAAAATGTGAAATTAAGATATACGTGCACTGATTTGAGTTATATGCATGAAAAATATACTCTCTAAGGTACTGATTATACTTTAAAATACTACGCTGGTTTCTTGAACTCTAAGCTTATCGTCGTCCCGTGATCTTGTGGGTGTTGGTCTTCTGATTTTGAATGAATTTCAATCGAACCACCATATTTTTCCATAAATAATTTAACCAATGGCATCCCAAAACCTGTTCCAGTTTCATTTTGTGTACCGGCTCTAGTTGTTTTTTCAGTTTTCGAGAAAATTTTCTTCACAAGATCATCTGGTATACCGACACCATGATCGCTAATTTCAACTTTAACTCTGCCATCTGAATTTTGGCATTTAATATCGATTGAACCACCTTCATGTGAAAATTTAACAGCATTAGACAATATATTTCCAAATACTGAATTAAGTGCAGATACACGTTCGAGCAAAACTAAGTTACTCAATGTATTAATATCATCAGAAACCTGGTTATTAAAATTAATTTTAATTTTTTTAGCATCAATTTTTTCTTGAAAATTCGAGAGTGTCTCTTTGATAAGATCATTAACATTAGTTGGTGCTAACTTAAGCTCAATTTTTTTATCTTCCATAGCTTGCATATTGCGAACATTAAGCACAAGATCTGCCATTTTAGTGATTGTGTTACTTAATCGATCAATATTTTTTTCGATAGTTTGTTCATTTTTTTCCGAAGATAGTACGTTCTTTTTAAGTAAAGATAACGAGGTTTTAAAAACACTAATATAATTATTTAAGTCATGTGATAAGAGTCTTGATAAAGAAACTTGATCTTCATATTTTTCTTGCAACTTGCGTGATAAATCTTGATTTAAGAAAATGCGTCCCAGTCGAGATAATAATTCGGGTTCACAAACTGGTTTATTGAGATAATCATCCGCTCCTGCTTTAAAGGCTGAAGTGATTGTTTCAGCAGCTGACGAAGATGTAAAAAAAACGACTGGAATTGACTTGATCGTATCATCAGATTTAATCAACTGACATAGTTCTGGGCCATTAATGTAAGGCATTTCATAATCCAGTAAAATTAAATCAGGTTTTGCCTTTTTGATTTCGTCTATAGCTAAACGAGGATCTTGTATGAAAGTAATTTGCATTGCAAACTTTTCAAGAGTTTTTTTGATAATGAGGTAATTTAGTTTTAAATCGTCAACAACTAGTATACTTTTATTAGTGTAAAGTGACGAATTCATGGCGTTCCTATCCTCTGATATTTATAAACGACTTTATATCTATCGGCAATTCGAGCACTAACTCTAAGTCAAATATTAAAATATTTTTTATTTAGAATCTCATTATGAGATTGATTAATGTATTTTTAACACATCATTTCAAAATGAAATGCAATCATGATTTGAATCATAAATAATTCGATCTCATTCATGTACATTGGACCTGCTACATATAAAGGAGAATTTATGAAAAAAAATATACATGATATTGAAAGAATGGTTCGAATTGTAATCGGGTTATTCCTAGTTGGACTCACATTTATGAGCGAAACGCCAAACTACTGGTTCTTACTTGGTGTAGTACCCTTAACTACAGGTATTATCGGATGGTGTCCTCCTTATGCAATGCTTGGGATTAATACTTGTAAGTTACAAAAAGCAAAAAAGTAAGTAACGAGCTCGACTAACTGCTCATTACTTACTTTGTGGAGATTTAAGTTCTAACTATTTAATTATCTTTTGAGCTGAATAACTTCACTTAATAATTCATCAGAAGTTGTAATTGTTTTTGAATTTGCTTGGAATGCACGTTGATTAGTGATCATGTTGACAAATTCAGAAGCCAAATCAACTGTCGATCTTTCAAGGGATTTAGACATAACCGCTCCACGACCAGATGATCTAGGTGCACCAACTGATGGTGTACCAGAATGTCTAGATTCTTTGAAAAGATTTCCACCAACTTTAAACAAAGCCTCAGGGTTTTCAAATTTTGCTAGAGCAATTTGACCTAAATCAAGTGTTTTACCGTTTGAATACGAAGCTGTTAAAATACCTTCATCATTAAATGATAAACTATTCACTGTACCTGCTGCGGATCCATCTTGCGACCAAGAAATCACATCTGAATCTTTACCAAACTGTTTAGTTCCTTCTAAACCTTTACCGCCAGATGCTATATCATCACCAAAGTTGAATTTTATTTGTTGATCTTGTTTTGCACCACCAGCGAAGTTAAAGCCTGAGTTACTAACTTCTTGAGATTGAAGCTTACCATCTTCAGTAAATTGCAATTTACCTTCGACAACTTGTGCTAAATCTTGGCCTTCAGGAGCACCACCCTCAACTTCTTTACCATCAACCAAACCGCGATAAGTCCAAGTTCTATCTTGTCCTTTAGTAAAAAATAAATTTAGTAAATGTTTATTACCTTGTGAATCATATATTTCAGTTGCTGTTGAAAAATGTGAAGTTTTATATGGATCTTTTGGGTCAAAAACTTTTGAATCAGCCACACTGCGTGAATCTAAATTTAAATTTAATTTAACTTCTTTAGTTTCAGTTGCATTAACTAAAGCTCTTGGAAATTTAATATCACCCATGCGACTTTCGATCTGGCCTTTTTCATTGGCCTGAAAACCTTGGACTTTATGTCCAGCATTGTTAACTAAAAATCCATTCTTATCAAAGTGAAATGAACCATCACGAGTAAATGCTGTTCCTTCAGAGCCTTTAACTTGGAAAAATCCATCACCACTGATAGCTAAATCAGTTGTTCTTTCAGTATTATCAATACCACCTTGGGTCATAATAGGGTTAATAGCATTAACTTTAACACCGCGACCAAGTTGATTACCACCATCAATACCTTTAAGACTGCGCGACATAACATCCGAAAACTCTGCTCGAGATGATTTAAAACCGATTGTATTTGCATTTGCAATATTGTCAGCAACTACGCCTAAAGCTTCGCCTTGTGCTTGAAGACCAGTGATCCCAGTCCACATTGATGATAGAACTCCCATGATAACCTCCATGTTTTTAATCTAAACATTCGTGTTTAGATTTGTTTTAATGAAACATCTATATTCGATAGATATTTCGTTTTCAGATTTACTAGTCGAGTAAATCCGTTTTATGAAGGGCCCCCTCTACGAGGACCAGCCCTAAAAATTAAATTACAATTGTACTGTCAATATTGGTAAAAACATTTTCTTTTAAATTGTTTTTATCCATTACTGTTACAACAGTATTATTCTTCACGCTAACGATGGCTGCTGAGTCATCCATTAAAACTAAAGTATCTTTTGATCCTTTAGCTGCAGCTTTCTTAATAGCCTCATCAAGCTTTGCTAATCTCTCAGGATTATATGTGATCCCTCGTGACTGCATACGCTCAATCGCGTGATTAGAAAACTTAAGTAAAGATTTTTGATCACTTGCTAAGCCAGCTTTAACAAAGCTTGCTTCTCCTTGTGGCTTTGACTCACTATTCGGAATCTCAGCTAAAATCTTTTCAAATGTTTCCTTGAAAGAACCAGCTTTATCGCTTTTGTCAGTCTGATTTAAACTCTTGTCAGACTTTAACTCTTGCGGAGCTTTAGGAATCAGATTTTCAATTCGCGAAAGTCCATTCGCTAGTTTCATCTTATCCATTGCTATCCCCCATTTCTAACTTTATCCATCAACTCGCTAGACATGCCAACTTGATTGAATAAATCATCAGCCGATTGAGCTTCCGCTTTTAACTGCTGAGAGGTTTTCGCTTCTTCCTTGAAATTAGTTTGTCTCATTGGGTCATTTTTTTTCAAGTCGAGTTGTGTAATATCTTTTGAATTCTGGTCGTTGCTCTTAAGACTTGGGTCAGAAAACTGACGTATGTCCTTAAGACGAACATTCTGTTTTCCTATCTGAATGACTGGGCCATCCATTGAAAAACCAATACCAGTAATAACACCTGTAAACTCTGTTTTTGGATTTACACTCTGTCCTGATGAGTTTTTGCCTTCAAAAACAAATCTGTAGTCACCAGCTTTTTCATTCAAGCCGCGATCATTTTGCCCATTCCATGAAATTTTATTCTCACCTTGTTTTAAATCTGAAAATTTAAATGTGCGAATAACTTCATTTTTATTGTTCACAACTCTAATTTCTGCAGAATCTACATCTTGCGGCAAAGTAAATTTAAACTCATGTTCTTTGTCAATTTCAGTTCGAGTTATTTTAGCACTGTCACCCGCAACTTGCTTGCCTATCAAATTCAAAGCTTGAAATTGTTCTGCAGGTTTTCCTGCTCCTTTAATTTCGTTTAATGTTGTATTCATGTTTGTCATCTGTTCTAGAGTTGAAAACTGCGCTAATTGAGCAGCCATCTCATGATTTTTAAGTGGATTAGACGGATCTTGATTCTTCAATTGAGCTAACATCAACTTAAAAAATGCATCTTTATCCATTTTGTTGCTGCCAGCACCTTGAGATTTTTTAGACGGATCAACATAATTTGGATCGCTTAATTTATTCAGCATACCGCCTATATCATCTGCACCAAGCTTATCTTTTTCTTGAGATGTTAATTGACGAGAAGGTCCTTGAGATCTCAGATCAACTTCACCTTGTGTTGGTTCTCGCCAAGTTTTCGTATTCATCTTTGTATCAATCATAATTACACTTCCCTTTTCTTATTAAGCAACTCTATTCAGACTAGAACCAATATAAGCACTTAAGCCATATCTTAGATTTTTTGTTGCTTGAGGAGTTGTCTTAACAAGTTGCGATACTCCTTGGGCATCATTCAATCGTCGATTCTTCTGTTGCTGTAGCTGATCATTTTTTTCATTTGCCAATTGAGATCTAGCATTTTGCTGCCCTTGATTCGATCCCATTTGCGAATGAAATTGCTGATTCAACATTTGGTTCTGCTGTTGATCAGAGTGCGAGCCATTCAAATTCGACTGAAGTTGAGTTTGATGACTGGCATTCACAACATCCACGTTATTAATCTTAACATGATCTATGCTCATTTGGTGCAATGCTAGACTAGACTTTAGATCAGAAAGACTATCTTCTATTAACTTTTTCACATTTTTATCATGTGAATTCATTTCAATATTAATTTTTCCTTGATCTAAAATAACTCGAAGTTGCATTTCACCAAAACCTTCCGGAGTCATTTTTACTGTCATCTCACCACCACCCTGCGTAACTAAGAACTTAGCTTGATTGATGATTGATTGAATATTCTCTTCACCATTATGGGTATGATCAGCCGAAGCTTCTGTTTTCGCGCCTACATGCGTAGACTGATAAACTTGCTTTTGAGCTGATTGTTGCTGCAAGTGTAAAGCTGATATCTGAGATGACAAATCATGATCAAATGATCTTATAGCTGCAGGAGCTTCCTTCCCTTGGCCATTTCCGCTTAAATCATGACTATGCTGCTCAGAGCTATCAGCATACGATCCTTGACCAGAATCAGAATCAGAATTCAAATTTCGATGATCATGCGAAACAATTTGACTGTTTAATCCATAATCTATTTTTTGATTGCTAAAATCTTTTTCTAGTGCGGCTTTAATTTTTTCTTGCATCAAGCTTTTTTGACTAGTTTCACTCTGCGTTTCCATTTGGCCACTGTATTGAGCGTCTTCAACTTTTGAATTAAGATCGCTAACAGATGCATCTGCTAACTGACTAAATTCTACTGCTGATGAACTTTGAATAGCCTCATTTGTACCCAGAGATTTATTTTGTGTATTGCTCAACAAGTCAGTTGCTTGACCATAACTTAAAGTTCCACCATCAATATTAGATTTTAAGCTAATATCAGCCATTATTTCAGTTTCTGTTGAGTTTAAGTGTTTAAACTCATCTGAATTAATAGAAATGGTATTATGTAATAGCGTATCTTTATCTAAAGCATTATTATTAGATAAAGAACTATCATCAACCTTTACAGATTGCTGTAATACTAAATTATTTTGATTATGAGATAATTTTGAATCTTCAACTTCAAGCAGATCGGTATCTGTATCTGCGGTTTTAACTTCATCCTCTTTCGAGACCACTCCATTTAAAACCATTGATTGATCTAAAATTACACTCGTTTGATCATCAGGTCCACTCTCAGATTTTTCTTCTGATTTAACTGCCTTCTTTTTGTTTCCCCCAGACAGTTTTTTGGGTACCTGTTCATGATCATCGTGCCTATCCTGCGCTTCCTTCATTTTCTCTTTGAAGTCATCTCGCAATTTAGACTCGTTGTCTTTCTGAGTTCTCGTTAGTCGATTCTCAGATGGACTGCCCTGCGGGGGGCTGACACGAATCAGATTTTCAAGCACCTTCCTCCATTTCTACCATTACGGTTTTTGCGTTTCTACTACATCTTCTTTTTTTGTATCTTTATCTGCGCTAAGACCATCAGTCTTTGTATCAGTCTTTGTTAAAGCGGCAGGTAATCTATAACCTGCATATCTCTCTGCAAATAACTGAGCTTTTTCAGCTTTCATTAAATTAAGAACATCAGCTGCTGTTTTCTTTTTCATTTTCGAAAGAATCTCGATGACTAAATCTTCATCCATTGTCTCAAAAACTTTTGCAGCTTGACCTGGTCGCATATTTGTATAAATTTGAACTAAATTATCAATTTTAGCTGCATCAGCTTTAACTCTGTCTTGTAACATTGATGATATTTTAATTCTATACTCTTCCAATTCTTTTAATTTTTGCTCGACATAAGTTTTTTGCTGATCAATTTCTTTTGCTTTTTTATTTATATCTTCTTCACGAAGATCAAGCTCTTTTTTTCTCTCAGTTAGCTTATACAGTTTATCTAAAGCATCTGATTCGCTATTTTCATTATTTACTGTTTCAGTACTAGTTAACTTTTTTTCTTCAGTTTTGGTTGCAGGTTGAACTGTTGTTTCTTGCGTAGACTCCGCGTGTGCCAAACCTATACCAATTTCAATTTTGTGTAAATATGTCTCTAATTTATCGTAACTTTCAACAGCGAAAAATAATCCAACAGAGCAAGCAATAAAAACGATAAATTGCACTAAAGGAAACTTTCTTTTTGGCTTTATATTTTTCTGTGCAACTTTTTTACGTAGTTGTTCAATGGAAAGAGACTGTTTTTGATTGCTCTCACGATTTGCTTTTGGATAGCCTGAATCAGACAACTCTACATTGCGTTTCAATTTTTTGAAATGTTGATTATACGAACTATTCTTCAGCATTCTTTGTCATCCTAACAAATCTGATTGTCGAAATTTCATCTAATTCTTTGTTTTCAGTTTTTTGTACTTCTTGTATAAAATCCTGCTTTTTATTTTCTTTAAGCCTTTCCATTATTTTAACCTCAGATAGGGCTTGTTTCAAAACTTCTCTGCGCGCCTCGACTACTTTTTCAATTTTTGTTAGACGTTCGTTTTGCTGTTTGATACGTACGTCTTGTAATACTAAATATTCATTTATTTGAATTATTTTCTGCTGCCAGTCAGATGTCTGGTTGACAACTAGACCCCTTTGGAGAGTTGCATGCTCGCGCTCAACTCTCAAATTTTCCAAAATGACTTGTTCTTCATTATAAAAATTTAACGCTTCCAAGTAATCTTTTTGCGCCAAATCTAATTGAATTTGGCGATGATTTAAAACTTTCTGTAGAGGGAATTTAAATTTCATTAAATTATGCTCCTACAGTAATTTGCTGCATTATCCTTAGACACTGACTTAGATTTGAATGATCATCTGTTCGTTGTTTTAAAAAATCATTTATTGCGTCTATTGATTTAATAGCACGGTCAATTTTCGGATTAGCACCAGCTTTATATGCACCAATATTAATAAGATCTTCAGCCTCTTTATATGTTGCCATAAGCTCTCGCATTTTATTTGCCATTTTAACATGTTCTGGCGTTGAAACAGCCTTCATAACACGACTTGCACTTTGTAACACGTCAATTGCTGGATAATGTCCTTTTTGCGCGAGTGTTCTAGATAATACAACGTGTCCATCAACAATAGAACGTACACTATCCCCAATTGGATCATTCATATCATCACCTTCAACAAGCGTTGTATAAAAACCCGTAATTGATCCACCATTTTCAAAATTACCAGCACGCTCAAGCAATTTTGGTAAAGTTGAAAACACACTTGGAGTATATCCTCGTGAAGTTGGAGGCTCACCAATAGAAAGTCCTATTTCACGCATCGCCATTGCAAAACGAGTTACAGAGTCCATAACCAACAAAACATTTTTTTTATTTTTAGCAAAATATTCAGCAATTGCAGTTGCTACATAAGCGCCACGCATACGTAGTAATGGACTTTGATCACTCGTTACACATACAACCACAGTTTTACGCATACCTTCTTCACCGAGTTCGTGCTCAATAAATTCTCGAACCTCACGACCACGCTCACCAATGAGAGCTATGACATTGACATCGGCTTCAGTTTGTTTAGCCATCATACCCATCAGAACTGACTTACCAACACCAGAACCTGCCATAATAGCGACACGTTGACCACGCCCAGCTGTAATCATTGAATTAATAGCTCGAACACCCACATCAAGTGGTTGGCGAATTGGATCGCGATGCAGTGGATTAACGACGTCAGCATACAAAGGGAACTCTTTGAAGTTATCAATCGGACTTTGATCGTCTAGTGGCATACCCATACCATCAACAACTCGTCCTAATAAGTCTTCACTTACACGCACCGAAGCGACTGAGCGCGATAAAGTTATTTTACAACCTAATGATACACCACGCATTTCATTTAAAGCCATCATCAAAACTTGTCTGTCTTTAAAACCAACGACTTCTGCAAGTAAAGGCTTTGTTGTATATGGCGTTTCAATAGCACAAATACTACCTACCGAAGCGCCGGGCAAAAAACCTTTAATGAGTAAACCCGTTACTTCAGTAATTTTTCCGCTATCCTCAGTTAAATGAGCAGCATTAATCACATCTAAATATTTATCAAAGTTTAAATTCATAAATCCTTTAAAAATTTAATCTTACTCAATGGTATCTTTGATTTTTGGTGTAACAGCATTAACTTCAGCCCAAAGCTTTTGAACTCTTTCATGAATACGAGCATCAATTGCACCATAGTTTGTCTCAATTATGCATCCACCTGGCTGAACATTTTCCGAAGCTTGAAGTTTGACACCTTTTAAGAAACTATACTTATCTTCGTTTGAATTTTTATATTTTTCGATAAATTCAATTTGCGATGGCGCAACTAACACATTTACATCTTCATCAACTTGTGCCGAATTCATAGCTTTACGAATGACCTCTATAATAATCTCAGGTTTTTTTTCAATATGATCAAACGCGATTTTTTCTGCTATCTGAAACACTAAGTGAATAATATGAGATTCGTTTGCCGAAATTAAATCTGGTTTTAAATTTTGTATAGAAAGCAGCATTGTTGCTAAATCTTCTAAGCCATGATTAATTTCGCTTGTTTTTTTTTCGAGTGCTTTCGTTAGACCTTCTTCATGTCCTAATTTATAACCTTCATCATAGGCAGCTTTTTGTATTTCGACAACTTTTTGCAAAACACGTTCTTCAATTTTTTTTTCTTCTGATTCTTTTTCTAGTTCTGCAATACCTGTCGTTTCTCTTAGTGCATCACTTAATACAAAGTCATCACCTTTGTGCTTTCTTTTTAGATAATCAATGGCAGCATCTGGAGTACCCAAATTAAATTGCCTTGGTTGATAATCCAAAACAGTTGCGGTGTCTTGTGATTGATCTGGTCGTATTTTGATTGGACTAGACCATCGCATCTTCGCCTCCACCACGTGCAATTATCAACTTACCTTCAGCTTCTAATTTACGAGCAATATTAACAATTTCTTGCTGGGCCCCTTCAACATCAGATAAACGAGCAGGACCCATATTGTTTAGATCTTCACGTAGCATCTCTGATGCACGAGCTGATAAGTTTTTGAAGACTTTGGCACGAATGTCTTCATTTGCAGTTTTAAGCGCCAATAATAGTTTATCATTTGGCACTTCTTTAAGAAGAAATTGAATACCACGATCATCAATTTTTGCAATATCATCAAAGACAAACATTAATTTACGAATTTCTTCTGCTAACAATGGATCTTTTTCTTCTAAACGTGACATAATTGATTGTTCAGTATTTTTATCCATTACGTTAAGCATTTCAGCAACTGGCTGAACACCACCAAGAGTGTTTTGTTCAACATTTGTAGTCGCAGCTAACTGATTTTTTAAAACGCGATCGATTTCACCAATCAAATCTGGATCAACATTGTCTAAATTAGCCATTCTTAAAACAACTTCTGCTTGTAAGCTTTCCGGCAGTCTTTTTAAAACATCACCTTTTTTCTCTGGTTCAAGATGAGCTAAGATAACAGCAACCGTTTGTGGATGTTCATTTACTAAAAACGTTGAAAGTGATTTAGCATCAACCATCTCTAATGATTCAAGTGTTCGTCCACCCGTTGAAGCAATATTAAGTCCACCTAAAATTCCACGTGCACGATCTTCGCCAAGTGCTTCGACAATAGATTCTTTGCTTGATATTTTTTCTGAAAAAATGAAATCATCAGATTCACTAATCGTATCGTAGAATTCTTCCAAAACTTTTTTAGTAATATTAACTGGAACAATTTTAAACTTTGTCATTAAATGAATTAATTTTCTAATGTCAGCATCATCCATTTTTTGAAATAAAATTTTGATTGCATCTTGCCCCAAATAATTAACTAAAATAGCTGCTTTATCTATACCTCGTAAAGAATCGTAATCAATTGATTCATATCTGGTTAATTTCATTGATTAGTCCTTTCTTGATACCCACAGATTAATTGCACTTGATGCTTTTTCTTCATCTTTACTTACAAGACTCATAATACGATCTTTCAATAATTCACTTTCAGCCTTATCAGGATCGATAGTATCTTGAATAGTCGGAAGAACACCGCTTAATCCAGGCAATGTATTGTCAACTGATTGTAACTCTTCTAGCTCTTCTATTGTACGAGGTAACATATCCTCAACAGAATCCGTAAATGAATCAGTCACCCACTGCATAAATGGTCTGATCACTAAGAAGAAGAAAAGCAACAATGCAAAGCCAAGTAATCCCCATTTAAATAAAGATTGAACTAATTTTTTCTTTTCTAATGAAGTTAAAAGCGCTTCACTTTCTGCAAAGTCTTCGGGCTTAAACTGAATTGATTCTATTTTAACAGAATCACCACGTGCCGGATTAAAACCGATTGCGTTTTTAACAAGAGATTCATACTTTGCAATTTCTTCTGCAGACCTTGGTTCCCACTGACTGACCGGCTTACCGTCAGGACCATTTTTGGTTATCATTGATCCATCAACTAACACCGCTACACTAATTTTTTCAACATTACCAGCAGCTTCTTTAATATTACGAACAGTTTTTGGCACTTCATAATTAACTGTTTTCATTTCTTTTTTAACGTCTTGTTTAAAACCAACTTGTCCGTTGTTGTCTTCAGCCCCTGGCACATTCGAACGCGAACCCGGAATACCTGCAGGATTAGTTCGTGCACCATCCATTGATTCCTCATTCGTTGTAATACTTCGAGTTGCTGATTTTTCCGGATCAACAATTTCTTCAACCGATGATACAACTTTATTATTCAATGTAGCATCAACCTTAGCAACGATTCTTCCTGTACCAACAACTTTAGTTAAAATTGCATCAATTCTTTCTTCGTATTCTTTTTCAACTTGTGATTTTAGTTCGAGAATTTCACTAGAAGCCCCAAGTGCTCCATCTGATTTTTTAGACAACATTTTACCATGCTCATCAAGTACAGTAACACGATCTGGATCCATACCCTCAACGGCATTGGCAACTAAAAAGCGAATTCCTCTAACTTGATCAGCTGTTAGTTGTTTACCCGCATTCAAAGAAACCACAACAGATGCACTTGGTGGAGTTGATTCTTCCATTATTGTTTTCTTCTGTGGTAATGCCAAAATCACTTTAGATTGCTTAACGGCTGTTAACGTATTGATTGCTCGCATTAATTCGCCTTGCAAAGCACGTTGAAAATTAATTTTCTGAGAAAATGAATTAATTCCAAAACTCTCTTTTTCAAAAAGTTCTAAACCGATTGATCCCATATTAGCAGTTCCAACTTCTGACATAAGTTGCATTTGTGTAGCATGCAAAAACTCTTTTGGAACAGTAATTGTCTTTCCATCTGCTTGCAGTTGATATGGAACAGATTTTGCGTTCAATTTACCAATAATCACCGGAACTTGATCCGATGGGATATTTGTTAACAAAACTGCGTAATCTTTACCTGAAGCCATAAATGTAATCAAGCCCATAGCCACAACAACTATCAAACCTGAAGCGACAAAGGCCATCTTTTTAGTGGGGCCTAAAGATTTATAAAATTCGTTAAATTGTGCTAATAAACCACCAAACAGTTTCCCCACATTACACCTGCATTCTCATGATTTCTTGATAAGCATCAATTATTTTGTTTCTGACTTGAACCATTGTTCTTAAAGCAATATCAGCCTTTTCTGTTGCAAGCATGACTCCTGCGATATCATCAGTTTTACCCGTTGCTAGCTCTTGAGCTTTTATGTCTGCAGTTTTCTGCAATTCGTTTACATTACCAATTGCATCCTTCAGCGTATCTGCGAATGTTTTGCCAGATCCAGCAACGTCGCCATTTGGAACAACATGTTCATTTTGTGTTGATCGAATGCCGCCAGCTTCAATAAATTTATTTGCATTTGAGATCGTTAAACCATCCATGGTTAGGACTCCTCAATTAGGTTATATAGTTAATATTATCTACCAATTTCTAACGCACTTAAAGCCATATCTTTTGTAGTTTGAATAGCCTGTACGTTAGCCTCGTAAGAGCGATTGGCTTGTATCATATTGGTCATCTCTTCCATTAGATTAATATTAGGATAAGCTACATATCCATCCGGGTTAGCATCTGGGTGTCCGGGCTCATACTTCATTAAAGGACCCTTTTTGTCGTAGACAATATCTGAAATCTGGACCTGATTAAAATCTTTTCGTGGGTCAGTAACCCCAATCATATCACCAAACGTTTTACCATCTTGAACAGCTTCAAAAACTACATCCTTACGTCGATAGGGACCGCCTTCAGGCGTTTGTGTCGTATTAATATTCGCAATATTTGAAGATATTGTATTCATTCTTGCTCTTTGCGCGGACATACCGCTTGAGCCTATTCTAAAACCTGATAAAAAATCTGACATAATTATCGCCCTTCCCCAATCGCATATTTAAGCGCTGCCATTTTTTTATTAATTAATTGCAGTGCTGATTTATACATAATTGAGTTTTCAGTTAAAGCAGACATTTCTTTTTCCATGTCAACGGTATTGCCATCATTGTTAACAGCAACATCAGGATTATCAAAAATTTCGGCCGACACCGTTGGTATTGCGCCATTAATAAAATGATTGTCATGAGTAGCACTCATTGCGTTTTGATCGTCAACATTCAGCGCCCTTGCTAACGCATCTTCAAATTCAACCTTCTTAGCATGATATCCAGGAGTTTCCGCATTAGCGATATTGGCTGATGTAACATTGTGACGAATTTGTCGCATCCTTAGTGAAGTGGCCAAAGCATCGGTTGTTTTATCAAACAAAGTACTCATAAATAACCCTCCTGACGATACTGATTTAATTTGTTTCTTAAAGTTCGAATCGAAATACCCAAAACTTCGGCAGCTTTGGTTCGATTTTGTTCAACAAAAAATAGTGTTTGTAGAATATATTGTCTTTCTACATTTTCTAATTTTTCGCCTATCGTAAAATTAAGATGGTCTATTGGATTTTTTAAAACTAGATGTTCTGGTTCAATAACATTTTTATGAGCGAGTAGCATTGATTTTTCTAGAACTTCTTCTAATTCGGCAATGTCACCAGGCCAAGAATAAGCGATTAATTTTTCTTTGGACTTTTCTGACAATATAAAACGTCCTGAATTATTCATCAATGATGAAACTTGAACAACAAATTCAGATAAAGCCACGATATCTTCCTTACGTTCACGAAGTCTTAATGTTCGAAATAAAACTGAAGTTACAAATTTTGATGTATCATCAGCAACATCAGCAACTACTATGGCATTAATTGTCTGATCATAATTCGTGTAATTAACAATATCAATATGTTGACCTGTAATTTGTTTGATTTTATTTTGCAAATATACTGCTAATGAATGACGGCCAGTATTTTTATGTCCGCATACAATTATCGAATGTGAAATTTTACATTTTATTGAATTCAAAAATGCATCAACTTCATTTTTTAAATTAATGAAAGCTTCTGATTCACTAGCAATCATATCAAACTCAAAATAGCTCACTTTGAATCCTCCGAATTTTTCTCAGATTTAGTCATTGCAGGTATTCTTTTCAAATATTTTTTATTTTCATCTTTCCACTTAATATCATTGAGTTTGCTTGCTGCTAACTTACTTAAAGTCGATGATGTTTCACTTTTTAATTCAGACCAAATTGACTCTGCTTTTTGAATTTGTCCTGCATTGAAGTAAATTTCACCAAGCTGGTATCTTTCTGTTGATAAGTCTTTTGTTTGACCATATTTTTCAATATATTGAGCTAAATATTCTTTACTCATTTCAGTGTCACTCAGAGTGTGGGCTATTTCGATCATTTTTCTATAAGCACTCATTTTCTCCTGATCTTTAAGCGAGGCTTCTTGAATAATTTTATTTAAATTATTTTTCGCATTAGAATAATCGTGATTTTTAATTTCAAAATCTGAAAGTTTTAGTAGTGCTGGCCCTAATAGATTAGGTTTGTCTGACCACTCACGACTAAGCTCTTTTAAATATCGAATAGCATTTTTATAATCTCCACGTTTATCAGCCATAAGTGCTGTATAATAAATTCGATTGATCTGATCTTTATCAGAAAGTTTTTCTGGATTATCAATCAGCTTCATTTTGTCAAAACTATCTTTAAATTGCCCTTCCTCAAACAAACATAAGGCCTTCATTAAATTAATCTCATCAGATGTTGGCAAGTTTTGAGTGAGTGTCGTATGCACATCTTTATTTTTACCAATGTCTAATATTTTTTGAGATACTTCGTTAAATTTATTTAACGCAACAGAATAAGCTCCTGCTTCTAAATATGCTTTTGCAACATAAAAATCAGTATCAATCCGAGGTTGTTTTTTTATCCATGTGTCTGAGTACTTTTGATAAATTGATAATACGCTTTTATAGTCGCCACTATCTAAAGTTTTCTTAATCAATGAATTAATATTTTGCGATATACGCAGAAAAATCTGACTAGAATCAGGACGATTAGGATCTTTTTGATAAAAAGTTATTAATTGATCAAGGGCTTTTTGATACTCATTTCTCTTCGAAAAGCCATCTGAAATCATTGTGACTTTAAATTGATCAACATTTTGCAAATCACTTTTTAAGGCTAGTTCATCCATTTTACTTAACGTTTCTTGTACTTCTTGATCTTTCATAACTTTCATACGTGTACTTAATAGATGTAATTTGGCAATGATCGTTTTCGGACTATCTCCATAGCGAAAATTAGTTTCTAGATAGGCTCCAACTGCTTTTGATTGCTCAGCTCCTAAAACTTCAAGTAATTCGCCTACTCTAGTAAGTGCATATGGTGCATATTCGTGCGACGGAAACTTCTTAACGAAATTTAAAGCTGCGGCATGAGCTTGCTCTGGCTTACGATCTCTGAATAGAACCTCACTGAAATTAAAATACGTGCTAGGAAAGTTTTCAGCCTGTTTTTCGAATTTGCTGATCGATTTCGAGTAAGCATCAGCTGCTTTTTCATACTGACCAACTTGCGCAAAATAATCGCCTTTTCGCAAGGCGGCTTCAGCTTTTGTATTAACGTTTTTAGCATTATTTTCCAAGTCCTCGATATTTTTTAGCGCTTCATCAAGCTTATTCAATTTCGATAAAGAATATGCCATACCTAATTTTGCATACTCAGCGGATTGTTTATTTTTGTATTCTGGTTCATTGATATGTGCATCAAATAATCTCACAGCAGATAAGTAGTCTTTTTTATCTAATTTTATCATTGCAACTAAAAGAGATGTTCTTTCTTTTAGTTTGCTATTTGGAAAACGCTGTAAGGCTTTTGCATAAAAACTGAGAGCGTCTTCATAGTATTTAGCGTTGTTGCTTTCTAAATACATATCGTACATAGCATCAGCATTCATAAAATAAATATTCTCAAGATAATCTGATGTTTTAAATTTCTTTTCAAACCAATCAGTAGTCTTACGCATAACTAAATATCGTTTTTTATCAAATAATACTTTTATAAGCTTAGCTTGCTTGTACTCATCAGTATCGTTAGCCTTAAATTCATACTCAGGCTTATTCTGCTTCATCAAAGTCCAAAAATCAAAATCACGTTCTATAAGGGGATACCTTAAATAGTAGTCGACCATTTCTTTTTGCAGCTGACTTTTTCGCGTGTCTATAATCCCAAGTTTAAAGCGGTCAAATTTCTCATCACCACCATCAAACAACCCAGATCTTATATTTGACTCTTTGTCGTCAACATTAATTTGAGTCATTGGATCAATTACAGATAAAAAATCAACTTGCGCAGGTTTTCGTTGTAACGATCCAATTTGTGTTTGTACTAACTTAGGTGGATTAGATCCTTGACGACCCTTTATATCGACATTTTCTTTTTTTATATTTTTATCTACAAAATCTTCGTTTAAATAAAAATCTACAACGAGTTTTGAAGGTTGTTCGGTTAGATAATCGAAGGCTTCAACTTGCTTGCTTGCCAAACTAAATTCAATTGTAGAAAACCCATCTAATTGATTTGGTAAAATTTTGATGCTTTTTACGAAAGGATTGTCTAAGTTTTTTAAATTGCTGATATTTGTTTTATCACTATTTTTAATCGTCAGTAAAATCTTGTCATTTACTCTTTTTAAATCATAATCCCAATTTTTTTGTCCTGAGATTTCAAAATTAAGTGTTTCACCTTGAAGTTTAACTTGCGAACTCAACGTTGCGGACCAAGACTTTAGTGTTGGTAATAACATAAAATTAATAAGAATAGCCATGTTGAATATCGATACTGTTTTCATCATTAAATTGAAAAAGCACAACAAGTGCCAATGGCAATTGCTCATCAAATGCAATTAAATGAAGGACTAGGTAAATTCATCCATAATTTTGGCGAATGCTGACAAATGATTGACACTATTTATATGTTTTTATTATCTTAGAAAGTATAGACTAGACTAGACGAAACCTACATATATATCTATAATTCTGACAATGAAGATTTCGCAGAAAATATTTACTTCTTTGCTATTATTATTGTTTATACCAGGATGTATTTCAAACTTGTTTAAGGAACCTAAACCAACCTTTTCAACAGACATACTTCTGCCAGCTCTACCTATTGATTATCAAAAACTTGATGATAACGTCTATCCAGCTTGGAAACACAAAGATACAGGAAATGTAATTTCTGTTATTTCAGACTGCAATGCAGGACATTTCACTTTAAAATCAATTCATTCTCTTATGAGTGACTCTTTAGATAGTTTCAAAATCGCGGAGGAAAAAAATATTTCAATTGCAAATCACAAAAGTTATTACAAAAAAATAAATGGTCAAATCGAAGACAAAATTGTAGAAATTCAATCTTATTCATTTGCAGATAAAAAATGCCTTTTTGTTGTATCACTTGCTGGTAAGCCTGAGAAATTATCTCAAAATCAAGTTGATTTTAAAAACTTTATTCAAAAAATTGAGTTTAAAAAATAATTTATGTCTGATTTGCAAATCCCCAATAAAGTCAAAAGCCAACTCGAATTTATCGGAAGATCAGCTTTACTAACTAAACAAACTTTTTCAGAACTATTGAATAAGCCATTTTATGGCTCTTTACTGATAGATCAAATTTATCAAATAGGTGTTAAATCGTTTCCGCTTATATTTATCACTGCATTATCGACAGGTATGGTTATGTCTTTACAATATGGCCTAGGATTAGAGAAGTTTGGTGGAAAGCCCTATGTTCCAAGATTGGTTGCATCGACAATTTTGCGCGAAATGGGTCCTGTGTTCACCAGTCTTATGCTGGCAGCTCGTGTTGGAGCTGGTATGGCCAGCGAAATTGGTTCTATGGTTGTAACTCAACAAATAGATGCAATCAGAGCACTCGGGACATCGCCTATTAAAAGAATTGTTATCCCCAGAGTTTTAGCCTGCTTGATTGTACTTCCACTGCTTGTATCAGTTGCCAACATGGTTGGAAATTTCGGCGGCATGGTCGTTGGATCTGCTGAATTAAATTTAGATGCGCAATTCTACTTACGTCGAGTTCTTGAGACATCCAACCTTAAAGATTATCTTGCTGGATTTGGTAAAACGTTCTTTTTTGCACTTTTTATTTCTATTCCTTCTTGTTACTTCGGTTTAAACGTTAAAAATGGAACGAAAGAAGTTGGCATTGCAACGACTAAAGCAGTTGTTACAGCATCATTACTAATATTAGTAGGAGACTTTTTTCTTTCAAAAATATTTTGGATAATTGAAAAATGGCTTTAATTGAAGTAATTGATTTTAAAAAGTCTTTTAGCCATAAAACCGTCCATGAAGGCGTCACATTTTATGTTAAAAAAAGTGAGTGTATGGGACTTGTCGGCGGTTCCGGTGCTGGTAAATCAGTTATTTTACGTAGTTTAATTGGTTTAGAAAAACCAGATTCAGGACAAATTCTGATTGATGGTGTCGATATTACTAAATTTAGCGAAAAGGATCTTATCCAAATTCGCAAAAGAGTAGCCTATGTTTTTCAAGGCGGTGCTCTTTTCGACTCAATGACAGTGTTCGAAAACTTAGCCTATCCAATCAAAGCACATACAAATTTATCTGAAAACAAAATAACTGACAAAATTCGTAATCAGCTCGAAGAGTTTGGCCTGCTTGATGCGATTAACTTATATCCTGCCGAACTCTCTGGTGGCATGCAAAAACGAATTGGATTAGCCCGCGCTATGATGATGGAACCTGAAATTATTTTATATGATGAGCCCACAGCTGGTTTAGATCCTTACAACACAAATAAAATTCAAGAACTTATACTTCGTTTAAAGGCAAAAGGTGTAACAGCAATTCTCGTAACACATGATATGCCAACTGCGATGAATGTTTGTGATAAATTTGCTTTTCTAAAAAATAAAATTATTGCAGAGCAAGGTACTATTGAACAACTTCGCCATAATAAAAACAGCTTAATTCATCAGTTTATGGAAGGACAAATCCTATGAATAACAACAATGTTAAAGTTGGTCTTTTTTTAACCGTTGGTTTAACGGCTTTAATTGTATCTATTTTTATGCTGGGATCAAATAAATCTCTTTTTCAAAAATCCTATACCCTGATAACATATTTTGATTCTGTGCAAGGACTTAACAACGGAGCTATTGTATCGATCGCAGGTTTTAAAATTGGTAATGTTCAGCAAATAGATTTTGATGAAAAAACAAATATGGTTAAAGTCATGTTTGATATCGATGCTGATTATGCTAAAAAAATTAGATCCGACTCTGTTGTTGAAATAAAAACCCAAGGTGCACTCGGCGATAAGTTTTTATACATTACTCCGGGTCAGTCACAAGAAATAGTTAAAGATGGTTCGGAATTAAAATCAGACTACGGGAACGATATACTTTCTATTATTAGTAAACGCGGATCAGAATCAGAGAAGCTATTCGACACTATTCAAAATTTAAATATTATCACAAAGGGTTTAGCTGACAATAACAAATTACCAAATCTCATTGCAAAATTAGATACAGCAGCCGGGCATTTAAATGAATCGTCTCTTAAAATTAAGCAATCTCTACAAGCTGGTCACTTAGACCGATCGCTTGAAAAAATGGATCGCATACTTGAAAAGATTGACAACGGCCAGGGAACATTAGGCGCACTAATTAATGACCGCTCAATTCACGAAAGATTAAAAAACATACTCGGAGCAGGCCAAAAACAACAACAAGTCAAATCTATTATTAAATCAAGTGTAGATGAATAATTTGGATATGTATTAGATTGAAACGACATACTAGCTAATTATTGAACAGATCATTAACAATTTGACACCTTCATCTTTCGTACAAAGTTTTAGATGCTCTAGAGCTGGTCTTCAATTCGCATTTCCTAAATAGGACAACATTTTTTGTTGGCTTTATCAATTAAGGAATTCGTATGCGCATTAAGTTCTTCTTCAATACTATTGTATCTTTCGTGGTTTTACTTCTAACATTATTGTTTTCAGCACATATAGCCAGCGCTCAAAACATCTGTAGTCATCTGTTTGCAACAAAACCCAGCTTATCAGTTTTCGTTAACTACTCTAAAATTATAGATGATATTATTAAAAACAAAGTAACCTCAGAATATAAAAATCATGTTTCTCAGATTAAAAACAATCAAAAACTTCAATCTGAATTAATTAAAAAAATACACCAATTATTAAATTATGAAAATTCTAATATCATAGAAAGTGAATCTGCTGCTCAGGTATTACATGGATTATATTTATTATCAGAAATAGACACTGATCATACCGTAAATTTAATATCAAACTTCCTCAACTCAAGTAATTCTAAAGTGAGTTTTTTTACCAAAAAATCAGTCAAAAAATTCGTTACTGAATTAAACAGCAATATTCCATCGTTTATTATTTTTCAACTCATAAAGAATCCTCTTTCTAAAAAGAGTTTTCAGTCTGTCATGCAAATAATTGTTAACCATAAAAAATATTACGAAAGCTATTTACAATCTATAGATTTTTTTAAAAATATTTCCTTGCAATTAAAAACGATAAAATCAAAAAACGATATTCTTAACGAAGAAGATTTTAATATATTAAACCAAATCCTAGATTCATCATTTTCATCACAATTAATAAAACTGGCAGATTCAAAAAATGTGATTTTAAAGAATAGCCCGCGACTATACCTTTACAATCAAGAATGGGCGAATTTGGTAAATATGGCTTTTTATTTACGTGAACTAGCTGAAAATTCACAAATACCAGATGCTGCTGCATACTACGAAAATATACTCAATTTACTAGTTGAGGATTTGAGAATTTATAGAAATAACCGTTTATATTTATCAAATGAAGTTCGATCAACACTAGATCTCAAATTTTAATACATTTTAAAAATTGAATATACTTCACTAATTACGCAAAATAGTTCCATTTTGTAGCTCTATAATTTGATCATAATCTTTAAGCGTAGAAATGCGATGTGCAATTGTCACTAATGTAATTCCGCTTAATGATGAACGAATAACTGTTTGTATTAAATCATCTGTTTCGAGATCCACACTAGCTGTCGCTTCATCAAGAAAGATAATTTTAACATTAACCAATAATGCTCGAGCCAAGCAAATCAGCTGTCGTTGTCCTTGCGATAAATTTGCACCGTTTTCGGTCACATGATAATTCAATTGCTGCGGTAATTCAGACACAAATAATTTAAGACCAACTTTATCTAAAATGTCCCAAATCTCTTGGTCAGACTTTTCTGAATATCGATCTAAGTTTGATCTCAGTGATCCTAAAAACAAAGATGGATCTTGTGGGATAACTGCTAACTCTTTTCTTAATCTTTCAAGTGGAATTTCTGTCACAGGCACACCGTCAATTAATATTTCTCCAGAATGTGTATCAACAAAACGATATACAGCTTGAAATAAAGTCGATTTACCCGAGCCTGTACGACCAACAATTCCAGCGCGATGACCAGATTCAATTTTAAAACACACATCTTTTAAGACATCAGGCAAATGATCTGCATATCTTAAATAAACATGCTTAAATTCTAAAGAACCTGACTGCGGCCAAGTTGGATATTTTTTACGAAACTCATGATCTTGAACATAATCAACTTCAGCTGGCAGTTGAGTGTAATACTCAAGTCGTTCCACAGATGTCATCCGCGACTCGAGATCAGAAAAAATTCGTACTCCCCAGTTTAAATGTCGCCAACATTCAAGAGCATAAAGTGTAACTAAGCCAGCCATACCTGTTGTGAGCCACCCTTTTGAGGTCGCTATCACAACTCCGGTCGCTGTTGTTAATGAGATCAAAGCTCCAATCAATGGTAACCGTGATGAGAACCATCTATTAACCATATAATGCGTGTAATACATTTCAACAGAGTGCTCTAGTTTTTTTAAAAATTGTTGGTTGAACCATTTCTCATTATTAAAAGCACGTATAACATTTAGCCCCTGTAATGTTTCTTTAAAGTGAGCATAACGTGGCGATCGTGCTAGCGAATCTAAACGTTTAACTTCACGAGCAACGCGACGATAACGATTCTGAATAAAGTAATAAATAACTAGCGTAGGAATAAGCACAACTAAACTAATAGGTAACGCAATGATGATCAACAAAAATGAAGAAATGACATTAAATAGTGAATGTATAGCACTATCAAAACTCCATTGCAGATGAACATCAACAGACTCAACATCTCGTGAAAATCTCTGCAGTATTCGTCCGATAGGCGTACTGTCAAAAAATCTAATTTTACTTTTCAAAACTGAATTCAGCATTCGATCGTGAAATAGTTTTCCAGCCGTAACTCCGCGATGCGTCCACCAAAATGTATTAAGTGCGCTAATAATCAATGTTAATAAACCAACCAACCCATAACCAATGACAAGCCACTCGGGCGACACTTGTCCACTTTTTTGCGTTAGCCATCCACGTTGAAGCATTGGCGTACAAACATGTAACATGGCTCCAGTAAATAAAACAAAAATAAATAAATTACGGTAACGACTATCTCCACCTAATGTGCGGATGTACGACCAGTAAACACTCGCCTCAACTGATCCAACCGCTCGATCTTCGTCAACTGTTACTCGTGTTTCTTGTGCTGACTGTATAATAGCAGAATCGCTCAAATTATTTTTTTGTAAAATTTCGATTTCATGAGTTTTATTTTTGTTTTCAATTTCAAGAAAGACTTTAAATTCCTTTGAATTGTTTTTAAGTTCTTCAAAGCGCCCAACTTGATAACCAGATTCTGTTAAAAATAGAATCTGATCAAAACGATCTAAATGAGCAATACGATGCGTGGATACTATTCGGGTTTTGTTACTCCACTCTCCGAAAATAAGCTTATCGCAAAGCCAATTTTCTGTTGCTGGATCAACTGCCGATAAAGGGTCATCTAAAAATATAATGTCAGGACTTGAATAGACTGCTCTCGCAAGACTAACTCTTTGTTTTTGCCCACCAGATAAATTGACACCTTTTTCACCGATTTCAGTTTGAAGGCCAGATGGTAACAAATTAACATCAGAATCCAAACAAGCTAAATGTACAGATTTTTGCAATCGTTCGTGATCATAAATCTCGCCAAAAACTATATTTTCTTCAAGTGAAGAATTAACTATGAAAGCTTCCTGTGGAACATATGCTTTTTTAAGGTGTTGTGATAATTCAATTTCACCCTCATAATCTGCTATTTCTGATAAACACAACTGTAAAAGTGTTGATTTGCCCGATCCTACAGGACCTATAATTGCTAACGACTCACTTGGTTTTACAACTAAATTTAAATGGGTCAAAAGCTTTTCTTGATTATTATATTTAAAATTCAAATTTCTTATTTTTAAACCACTTGATAAATTTTTTGTATTTTCGATCACAACAACATCAGGAACGATGGCTGATTTCAAAAAAGTCGTAATTCGATTGCCACTAACAAAAATATTCATAAAGCGTGATATAAAACGCGAAAGGCCTCCGAATTGGTCTTCCATTAATGAAAAAATTGACACACAAGTTAAGACCAGTGGTAAATCGATTTTTTCCCCTCGATAGTAATGAGTTAGCAATGCTACAAACAAAACGACAGTTGAAATTGATGAATACATCAATCCCCACAAAATCTCTGATTTGGCTAATTTTTTTCGAGATTGTATTTCTTTAGTTCTGATCGCTTCGACTTCTTGGTGCACACTTTTTTCCCAAGAAAAATACTTAACAACACGTATCGAATTTAATATTTGTGTCATTAAAGTCATGCGTGCATCTCTTTGCGACATCATTTCTTCTTCAAGATGAACAAATTTTTTGGCTAGTTTTTGAGTTAGTGGTATCAACACAGCCATAACAACAAGTGCAATAAACGCAGACCATCCTATATAGTAAAATAGAAGCGTCGAACAACCCACCAACAAAACAGCTGCGTTCGTTAAATCAATAGTTGTAATTGCAGCATCACCCATTGCATCAGCATCCGAACTCATAAAATTAACAATATCGCCGATTTGATACGTTTGCTTTCCATGATTTGATAAGCGTAAAGCATGATTAAAAATTTTTTTATTAATCACACTTGTTGAAGTCTGAAAAAATTTTAATGTTTGATAAAAATAATGCTGTATCGTGATCCCATTCATCGCTCCACAAACACCAAATCCAGCGGCAAGAGTAAATAACACAATCATATTGTCTTGTGACCAATTACCTTGTTGTAAGCGAGTCACAAAGTTATGAATTAATAGCGGCGTACAAAATGCAAATGCACTTCCTAGAATTTGAAAAATAATAGCTCGAGTTAGTATTCTACGGTAAACGCGAAAAAGTGAAAAATATAAAGCTCGTCCTGAACTCCAATCAAGTAGCGACTCGTTCCAATTCGAACTGTATACACTCAAATCGTCTGGAACTTTTAATTTATCTTCAGGCTGGATTATCTTTTTAGCCCCTAATTTTATTAAACCAGAGGCCTGAGAAAAGAGAATTTTTTGAATCAACATCTGACTAGATTGTCAGTGTTTATAAAGATTGGTCAACGTCCGTTTTGTTATTTAATTTGACAGCACAAGCCAAGTTTTGCGCTTGTGCCTTAATTGATACGTTTGGGTTTTGCACCACACGACTTTGCAATTTTACAAATATAGGCTCGCGTATAGCTAGATTATTATCTTGCAATACGCACTGGCGAGCTAAACGCTCTTGCATGTTAATTGCAATCGGAGCCTTCACATTTGCAGTCATTTGTGTTGGATCATCCGGTATTGTAATGATGTTCATAAATGAAGGTTTTTGATCGGCTTTAATTTTCAAAAGTTCTAATTCATTTTTAGTTAAATTAACTGAGTAATATTGACCAAAGATTTCTGGTTCTAAAACAGGAAATGCAATTGAGGGTAATTCACAACTTTGTAACCACGCAAAAATATCGTCATTCGGATCATCTAAAAGAACGAAGTTTCTAAGGTCTTGAAAACCCAATAAACCTTCTGGAAAGGTAATAATATCTTCATTTTTTAAATCAATCTGACCGAAACGAGTCGTATTAATAACCACGACATCTCCCCCCATGCTTAAATTATAAGACACTCGATCATCCTTAACCGGTTAATCAAATATTCACCTTAAAACACAGGAGCTTCAATTTGTTTATTGCAATGACGCTGCAGGCTACGCAGTTTTATTCAGGTTTAAGCAATTTAGAAATGTTTTTAACTTTATCTTTACTGACTTGAACCGACTGTTGATTTTGATCTTGAATAGCTAAATAAACTTCTTCACGGTGTATTTTCGTGTCTTTAGGAGCTTCAATACCTAATCTGACTTGTTTACCCTTGATTTGGACCACTCTGATTTTGATATGGTCATCAATAGCGATGCTTTCACCTAACTTCCTTGTAAGTACTAGCATTTTTAAGACTCCTTCTATTAAAAAACACCTTGGCGGTGCTGGGCCTTTTACCCACAGGATCTATCTTCAGAACCTGTCTCTTAATAATTTCAGTGAATTTAAATTGAGTTGAAAACTTAACTCAACTTGAGCCGAAACTATTAGATCGAATTACTTATCGGATCTCTTTCAAGAAAGTTTAATTATTTTGATTACTTTCATAAGTCAAGAGGCCATTGTTTGCAAAAAATAGATCTAAGTCCATAGGTTACAAACTTATGCCAATAATAAATCTTTAAAATCTGTCACGGTCTTAAATTTAAAAACTTTGAGTATAGTCTAATATCTAGATAGAGTGGTTCTTTTGTTAGGAAAACCACTACAGATAGAGGTTTCAGAGTATTTAGTAGTGCTTTTTATGGCGGCACATTTGGTTTGTAAGAAATTTGCGGATGTAAATTAATTTTATTGAGACATAGGCTTGATGCGTCTAATTCAGAAGCCATTTTAGAGGTCTTGCACAGTAGTTTGATCAATTACCTTAAAAAGTCCATCAAGCTTTGATTTGAGAACTTCGCCGATGTCTCAAGCGTGGCCTGCAAAGTCTGATTTGATCTTGATAAATCACTCATCACTTGAAACACATCTGCATCTTCTAATTGTGAGTTGTAAGTTTTATTATCAATCGTTGCTCTCTGAATGCCTTCACTGGTCGCATTTAATTGATTAACTCGTCCACCTACTTCAGCACGTGCTAAATTAATTTGATTAAAAGCTTGATCTAATGCATCTAATGACTGTTGAATACCGACTTTGTCATTTGTTTTAAGTGAAGTCTCTAAACCCTTAACTGCTGAAAAAATATTTACGCCACGCATTTTCGAAACAGGGTCTACAGGTGATTGATCGCGATTTTCTGTTAAACTAGCAGGTCCACGGATTTCTAAAGCATTCTGCATGTATTCTTGTTTTTGAAAATCATTCTCAATTTCTTTTAATTTATACTTTTGTAAATCTTCTACAGTTTTTGGAACATACTGCTCACGACTAACAGCTCCACCGAAAGCTAAATCATAACCAAGAAAGACTTGAGAACCAACTAAGTTAATCGGCGTGTATGTCCCTGACATATTCTGAACCTGAATTTGCCCGTCATCACCGGTATACTGTCCACGTATATCAAATGGAGCCTGCGTTGTTTGAAAACCAGCAAATAAATATCGATCACCTACTTTACGATTACTGAGTTCTACAACTGAATTGTAAATTTGTTCAACTTCAGATCCAATCATCTCTCGAGGCATACCTGAATTTGTATCACTTGCCGCTTGCACAGCTAACTCTTTAGCGCGAACAAGTGCTTCACCAAGCTGCGATAAAGTCGATTCAGTATTTTCTAAAAAAGTACGTGCATAGAAAATATTTCGCTCAAACTGATCAAGTTTTTTTTGTTCAGTTTTATTATGCATAATTTTAGCAACGCCAGTTGGATCATCCGAAGGCTTAGTCACTTTTTTTTGAGAAGCAGCTTGATTTTGCAAATCAGTTAATTCGGATCTGTTTTTATTCAGATTCGTTAACATTTGAGATTGTCGCATTTTATCTGATACTCTCATTTTGCTAAACCCTATTAATTATTACATTCGCTTTAAGTTTAAAACTGTATCCATCATTTCATCTGCAGTTTTAATTAATCTCGCAGACGCTTCAAAAGATTTTTGATACTCAATCATCTTTGCAGCCTCTTCATCCATATTAACTCCACTCAGGCTTTCGCGAATATTTTTAAGCTGGTCTAATGTATTTCTTTGGCTATCAAAAGAACTGTTCGCTCTTTGTGTAAGAATACCAATTTCACTCACTTTTGAATTGTAAAAATCATCAAATGTATACTTACCATCTTCCATAAATGTACGGCTTTGCAAATTATGAATAACATTTGCAACAGTATTATCACCAGGTGCATTAGGTTTTGAGGCCACAGCAATACGACTAACATTTTCAATAATTCGATCAGAAAGTTGAAAATTATTTATTGAAAACGGCTGCGTTTTATCTTTTGTATCAAAAAATGAAAACCCAGTAGACCCATACTGGTCGTAACCCTCGATGTGTGCTTTGTTGACTTCAGTTGCAATATTGTAAGCTAAATCTTCTAAATTATTTAATAACTGCGCGGTAGTGCCATCTCTAATTTCAAATGCAGCACCTACTTTACCAGATTTAATTTGATCACTGATATCAACTAATGTTCCACCCTTACTAAGTTCATTATATATGTTCACTTTACCATCAGAAGTTTCAGCAGTTTTAAGTTGGTTGAAAGTGGTGCCAGCAACTAAAATTGCATTTGATCCGGCGGTGACGTTAATCATCCCTGTTGATTTATCTTCCGCATAATGTATGTCTATTTTTTCAGATAATTTTTTTAACAACAAATCTCTTTGATCACGCTCATCGTTAGCAATATTATGACCACCAATTTCAATGTCTTGAATTTTTTGATTAAGACCAGACAACTCTTTGGCTAAAGCATTTACCTCGCCAATGTTATACTCAATACTTTTATTCATGTCAGCTGTAACGTCTGAAATTTGCTTACGAGCAGTTTGAAAACCCGCGACTAAGTTAACTGCAGCCTCACGAACTTGCGTTCGAGATACAGCACTTTCTGGATTATTAGCGATTTCGCGAAATGCATTAAAAAAATTGCCAATTGTATCACTCAAGCCTTTTACACTTTGCTCGTTTACAACTGATTCAAGACGAGTAAGACCAGCAACTTTTTGTTCTAATTGATTAAAAGTTGAATTTTCTTTTTCAAGTTGCTTCTCAATCCATGGATTATTCATTCGAGTAATTGATGCGAGCTTTGCTCCCGTACCCATACGGAAATTGCCTTCACCAATTGTTGGATTTGTTGTTTGCTCAACACGTTGTACAGAATAACCTTCTGTGGTGCGATTCGTGATGTTATGTGATGTCGTCTGCATTGCTGTTTGACTTAACAACATGCCCCTACGACCTACATCTAAAACACCGTGAATTTTGGCCATCCTATGCCCCTTTACGTGTTATTCAAAAACAAATCTGTTCATCATGAACAAATATAATTCAAAACGATTAAGCCTTCTTAGCTACAAAATGACCCGAAGTATCTACTCCAGATTTATACTTACCCTTGTTCTGATAAGTTTTCTGACCAGACAATTGATCTTTAAAATTGTCTAAGGCCGAACTTACAGTCCTCAACGCAGATTGTGCATAGACTGAGTTTTCTCTATTTAAATCACTTAATCGTTTAATGACCATTTCTAAAGCAGAATGCATAGTTCTTAATTTTTCACCTTCAGCACCACCAATTTTTTGCGCTATTTCAAGCAAGCGTGGCTGGACTGAATCTGCTTGTAAAATTTGTGCTAATTCAGTTGCATAAGTGATTCTTAATTGATCGAGAGCCTTAATTCTAATCGTGAGCTGCTCTTTATGCGCATTACTTTCATTAAGCTGCTCAATTTGAGCTGCTATTAATAAATCTTTTTCTTTACGAACGCAGTCCAACAGAGATCTGTAATATTTGAGAATTTCTTCTAAATTAGAAGCTAATTTATCGTATGCTATTTTTTTTAGAGAGACAGAATCCATTCGTCTTACCTTTATTTAAATTGATTATTCGTTATTCGTGCGTCCTGCAGCCATCAGATGTTCGTCGACCATGCGATCAGCTATCGCTTTAGAGTCTACTTTGTATTTTCCTTCATCAATTAATTTCTGAAATTTTTCAATTTTAGCTAAGTCAACATCAGACCCTGATTTTGCAATTTCTTTTGCTCGTTGAATATCTTGCGATCTCTCAGATAAATCAACTCGCACAGATTCAACATTTGATGGCATAACTGAATTTGCTTTAAGATTTGAACTCTCAGCTGTTTTAGTTTGAACACCTGAATTTTTGCTAGCTTTGTCAGCTCGAGACGAATCCGTTAAGTTCAAATTCTGTCCAACCTTATTGTGCGTAATTTTCATCTCAAACCTCCGCGTTTAATATTCACTCTTACAGTGTATCACAACGACACACTATGACCAAATCATTCTGATACAGAATTTTTCACAGTCCATACCAAAGGACTACCTACTGGAGCTAGACCAAGTGCTTGACCAGACTCAATTTTGTCGCCAGCTGCCAAATGTCGCGTCTCTTGCGATGGTGCTCCATGCGTTATAATTAAACTATCAAGGCCATTGTCGTGTTTAATTTCAAATGCTGTCTGCCCACTATCCATTAAAGATTTTTTTTGCAAAACCCCTGCCCATGGATTTTGAATTTGTACGTTTTGATCTGATTCTACTTTTGAGTCACCGCCACTAAGAGCTTCGCTTTGTAAAAGTAAAGTCACATTTTTAGGATTTACTGAGTTTAATGGTTTTACTTGTATTTTTTTGTCTAAAGGCAATGGCCCCATTGGCGATGAAACTGTATTCTTAAGCCCCAGTTGTGATCCAAATTTTTGTGTTAACTCTTGATAAATCATATCTGAGATACCAAAACCACCACGTTTGTTCCATTCAGAACTATACTGGTCATCAAGCTGTTCTTGAAAAATTTTTTCAGCGTTATTGGCTTTCATGAAACCGCCCTCACTAACAGTAGAGCGCATTTGTTTCATCATTTCTTTTAAAAAATATTTTTCATAAAGATCTGCTACTTCACGAATCTTAGCATCTTTTTTTTGCAAATCTATTTGTTCAATGTTTTGAGTATTCTTAGTATCGAGCGAATCCGGCTTTAAAAAAAACTGTGGGCTAATTTTTGTTATATCTCGCATTCAAAAAACCTCACTAGAAAGTTTCAAGTTCACCCTGAAGAGCCCCTGCTGCTTTTATTGACTGTAATATTGAAATCAAATCTTTTGGTGCTACACCAAGCTTGTTAAGAGCTTGCACCAAATCACCAACATTAGCACCTGTATCAAGTAATGCTATTTTGTCATCAACAGGTGTTAACTTTTTTGACTTTTCATCAATGACCTTTAATGAAATATTACCATGACTTAAACCGATTTTAGAAATCTTTACCTTTTCACCGATGACGATAGTTCCAGTTTTTTCGTTGATAACGACACGTGCTTTTTGATCAGGGTTAACTTCGATTGATTCAATTGTAGCCATCAGTTCTACTCCTTTATTTTCATAATCAGCCGGAGTAATAATATCAATCGTGCCCGCATCTTTTGCGGAAGCATATTGCCCACCAAGCTCTTTATTTATGGTTAATATTGCACGTGCTGCTGTTGTAAAGTCTGGATTATGCAATGTTAAGCGATACATTTTCCTATTTGAAAAATCAGCCTGTATATCTCTTTCAATCATTGCCCCGTTAGGTATTCGACCAACTGTCGTATGTATTTCTTTACCATCGCCTGTGATGGATATTGCACCTTGGGCCACAGCAAATATTTCATCATTGCCAGCTCTTAGGGGTGTTTGCAAAAGTGTTCCACCCACTAAAGATGCTGAGTCGCCAACTGCGCTGACAGTGATATCAAGTGGATTACCTGCTTTAGCAAATGCAGGCAACTGCGCAGTCACAATAACTGCAGCAACATTTTTACTCGTTAATTGTGCTTGATCTAATTTAACACCGAGTTTTTCAATTAAACGAGCAAATGATTTACTCGTAAACTCAGCCTGAGTATCACCTGTGCCTTTAAGACCAACAACTAAACCGTATCCAATTAACTGATTTTCACGAACCCCACGAATACTTGCGATGTCCTTTAGACGAGCAGCAAAAGACTGTTCTGTGATTAAAAATAAACTCAAAGCAAAAAGAAAAAACAATTTCATCTACTCCGCCTTTTTCACATGTAATACATCAAACTGAGCATCGTATAGTTTTTCAGAACTAATGGACTGATCATTAAAGTCATCAGAACGCACAACGCCAGTAGCAATAATCTTATATGGCTTATTTCTAATATTAATTGTTTGCTGTCCCATTACTTTGTATTGTCCACCCTGAAGAGCTTCGGTTATTTTCATCGGGAATTTATCAAGCTCTTTGAGATCAATCTTTTCGTCTTTAACTTGATCTTTAACGGCTATTTTTGGCGCCTCAGACGCTGGTTTTCTTTCAGCAATTCTTTTTTCAGCTAGCTTTTGAGCTGCATCTTCATTATCAGCTTCGTTTTTCGCAAGAATAGATTTTTTTTCTGATTCAATATCAGCTAATTTTTGCTGAGCAGCTTCTTGCAATCGTTTTTTTTCTTCAGCTTCTTTTTTTTGAATTTCTAACTCTTTAAGCAAATCCTGTATTGTTGCAACCTTTGTTTGTAGCATTTTTAAGGATGCTCCTTCAACTTTAACATTCGTCATATCACCTTCTCGGCGATGTCTATTCTGCGCAAATAAATAACTTGTTTGACCTTCCATGACCCATAAAGAACCTGCACCAGCATGTAATTCAGATTCTTCTTCCATACGCTCTTTTGTCATACGCTTATACTGCCTATCAGTTGTTGGTGCATAGTTTGAAATATCAGAGTATTTCGTAAATTGCTCTTTAGGCGCTTCTTCTTTAACTACAACTTCTTCTTTTGGTGGCGGTACTTCAAAACCAAAAAAATCACTCATCGTTGCACATCCCGACACAAAAATCATAGAAACAATTAGTATTATTTTCACAAGTAGCCTCACTAGTTTATTCAATTTTAACCAATCCACGATCAATAACTTTAGCAGCAAACAATTTATGCGTATCTAAGTTTTTGACACGTATAACATCTCCGTATGCACCGTTTTCTTCCGTAACTGCAGAAATAGATAATTCCAAATTACCTTGCCCAAAAATAGCCTTAACAATTTGACCTTTACGTATAATTTGCTCACGTTTAAGATCACGATAATAAATAACCTGTCCAGCATTTAAAAAACGAGAGGCTTGCATACCAAGTATCGCTTTTTTATCCATAACAATATCTTGATGGCGCATGACAAGTCGCTTCTCAAGCGTGATCATTTCATCTGATATCGATTCATTCATTTTAGCATCACGAATTAAAACAGGAACACTGGCATATTTTTTAATTTCGGCAATAATATTTCCTTTGATTTCAGGATTAGACTTTGAATAAAGTGGCACATTGACAATTGATCCATTCAAATCTGTATTAACATCAAGTTCCCAATCACTCGTTAAATGATTCGGCACAGAGTTAATCTGAATTGAATATTCACACGTATTGCATCTTGTTAGTAAATGATTTTTAATTTTTCGCTCTAGTTCCATTCTTGATACATTCGACTTTGAACGTAAAATTTTTATCTCATTAGGTAAGATAAATTGTGAATTCAGGCTTCTGAGTTTGCGCATTAAATCTAACTTTGCAATATACTTAACATCACCTTTAGCTAATTCAATTTCTTTCATTTTCATCAATAGATCTTCGGATAAATTTCGACCTTCAATTATATCATAAGCCGTAATGACTGCTCGCGGAGAAATCTCTGTTGCAGATGAAATTGTCACTTCACCCTTTTGTGCAAATGATTTTAAACTAATAAGAGTTATTAAGTACAATGATAGTATTTTCATAAATTATTTCACATTCACTGCAGTTTGAAGCATTTGATCTGATGTTTGAACAACTTTTGAATTTGTTTCGTAAGCTCTTTGCGCACTGATCATATTAATCATTTCATCTACGATATTAACATTGCTTGTTTCAAGTTGGCCCTGCGCTAAATATCCTGTGCCCAATGTACCCGGACGAGTACTCGTAGGCTGTCCACTTGCAGCAGTTGGTGTAAATAAGTTTTTTCCTAAACTTTTAAGTCCAGCTGGATTAATAAAATTAGCAATTTCGAGTTGTCCAAGAGATTGAGGCTCAATATCAGCATTATGTATGCAAGTAATTGCGCCAGATGGACTAATCTCTACAGTTATTGCTGTGGGTGGAATTGTTATTTCTGGGATCAAAACATTACCATTTTTATCAGCTAGTTTACCTTCAATATTTTTTTTAAAAGATCCATCACGAGTATATGCAATTTCACCATCTGGAGTTCGCATTTGAAAAAAGCCAGAGCCTTCAATTTGAATATCGAGTGGGTTGTTTGTGACTGCAGATTGTCCTGTGGTAAAGTCTTTTTGAATAGCAGCTGTTCGAACCCCTAATCCTGTTTGTACGCCCGTCGGAGTCACTGAATTCAGACCACTTGCTTGTCCAGGATCTTTTTGATTTGAATACATAAGATCTTCAAACTCAGCTCGTGATTTTTTAAATCCAGTTGTATTCACATTCGCTATATTATTAGCAACAACATCCATGTTACTTTGCTGTGCTATCATTCCGGTTGCTGCTGTATTTAAACTTTTAAACATGATGACTCCTTAAGGGTATTAAGCTTTCGAATTTCCGACTTGATTAATTAATTTATCTGACATGCTATCATAAGTTGAAATAGCTTTTTGAGTTCCTTCGAAAACTCTTTGTGCCATTATCATATCTGTCATTTCATTAATGATATTCACATTACTCATTTCAAGAAACCCTTGTTTTAAGGATGGATTTTTATTTGCTGTAAGTTCTGGATTAATGTCATCTCTATATGAAAAAAAATTCTGACCTAATTTTTGTAATGCTTGATTATTCCCTACATTTACAACAGACAATTTTCCAATTTTATTATCACCATCAAAAACTTCACCAGCGTCTGAGATTGTCACAGCAGCATCACCTCGAAATGTAGCTATTCGACCTGTCGGATCATCTGATGCTAATCCATCTGAACCCTCGATAGGCTCTAATAAAACTTGATACCCTTCTTTTGTGACTAATTGTCCTTGCCCATCAATAGTAAAGTTTCCAGCACGAGTTAATCTCAGACCTTGAGGGGTTGAAACTTCAAAAAATCCTGGACCATCAATTGCGACATCCAATTTACCACCTGTTGGCTTAAGACTTCCTTGCTCCATGTTTGTATGTGTACCACTTGCATCAACAAAGCCTTTGTCACCGCCATTCATTTGGTAAAAACTTTCAATCGAAGCTGGAACGCGAGGAACCTGTATGACATCAGGTTCTTTTTCTAATGCAGTTAAGTATTCTTTGAAAGTCTGCTGATCTTTTTTAAATCCAGTCGTATTCACGTTCGCAATGTTATTAGCAATCGTGTCCATTTTTAGAGATTGAGCCATTGCTCCACTTAAGGCTGTATAGACTCCTTTTACGCTCATAAAATCACCTCCTGGAATTATAATTTTTATTTAGACTATCAATTAAGATGTCACAGCAACGCCAATGCCAAAAAAATACAAACTCGATTTAAGTCCTAACGCAAACGCAAGTCTCAACGTATAGTCTAATTCATTTTGATTTGAGTATCTAAATACTGCCTGGACATTTGTAAAGACTAGGAAAATGATGTCAGCTTTTTGGCACCAAGAAAAACCAGACTGTCAAAAATGCCATCTCGACGTTCAGTTACTGATTTGCGATACTGATCAAATGAAAAAGCTGATTTCTTATATTATTGTAATAACAACGTTAAGCTCTTCTTTTTCTGTAGCAGCTGTTCAAAACCATTTGGTTTTAGATCAAAAACTCAAAACAATGAGTTTGAAAGAAAAATTAAAATTACTTGAGCAAAAACAAAGTGGCAAAACAGATCATTTTATTTTTGATTTGCCTGTAACATACAATCACAAAGTCAGCCACTGGATTTCATACTTTCAAACAAAAGGAAAAAATTTTTTCAGAAACTGGCTCGAAAAAGCATCCAAATATATGCCGTATATCCAAGCCGAACTCAAAAAAGAAGGATTGCCTGGTGATCTTGGTTATATGGTCATGATTGAAAGCGGTTTTTCTTCAACGGCTGTTAGTACTGCACAAGCTGTGGGACCGTGGCAATTTATTCAATCAACAGGTAAAAATTATGGACTCAACCAAAATTATTGGCTTGATGAAAGACGTGACCTACAAAAAAGTACACGAGCTGCCGTGAAGTATCTCAAGGATCTCTACAACGAATTTGGCTCTTGGTATCTAGTAGCCGCAAGTTACAACATGGGTGAGAATGGCTTAAGAAAACAAATTAAAAAACATAATACTAAAGATTATTGGGAACTTGTCAGAAGAAAGGCTTTGCCTACTGAAACGCAAGAGTATGTCCCTAAAATTTTAGCTGCTTTAATGATTGCCAAAGCACCAAACTTATATGGTTTTCGTAATTTAGATCCTGAATTTCCTGTTAACTATGAATACGTACAAGCACCTTCTGGTACTGATTTAGACATGCTTGCCGACTACTTAAGTGTGACGAGGAAATCAATCCGTGACATTAATGCGGAACTTGTGCTGGGATATATTCCCAAATCGCAAAATAGTCATTGGATTCGAATCCCTGTTGGATCACTCAGTGTGGCACGACAGTTTTTTCGTGATCAAACTAAGAAATCAGCATTAGAATAACTTTATGTTAATAGTACAAAAATATGGTGGCGCAACACTTGAAACACCTGAAAAAGTAAAAGCAGCAGCTCAGCGTATTGCGGATTTAAAAAATAAAAATATCAAAGTCGTTGCTGTTGTAAGTGCAATGGGATCAACAACAAATGAACTCATCGCACTTGCACATAAAGTTTCGCCAACACCACACCTTCGAGAGCTTGATATGCTTTTAACAGTCGGCGAACGTATTTCGATGTCACTTGTAAGTATCGCACTCAACGACCTTGGGCACGAGGCTATTAGTTTTACTGGAAGCCAAGCGGGCATTCTAACTGATGATGCGCATCTCAACGCTATGATTAAAGATGTTAAGGGTTTTCGCGTCGAAGAAGCTCTTAATCAGAATAAAATTGTTATATTAGCTGGATTTCAAGGCGTATCACCACAAACTAAAGAAATAACCACTCTTGGTCGTGGTGGATCAGATACCTCCGCTGTGGCAATGGCTGCATTTTTAAATGCTGATCGTTGTGAAATCTTAAAAGATGTGCCAAGTATTTTCACTGCCGACCCGAAAATAGTTTCGCAGACAAATCCATTAAATGAACTTAATTATGATCAACTGCTGGAAATGACATACTGGGGCGCAAAAGTTCTTCACTATCGTTCTGTTGAGCTTGCAAAAATTAAAAAAGTTAAATTATATGTTGGACCAGCACACAGTCCAAAAAATAGCACTGAATCAATTGGCACAATTATACATGGGGATATTATGTTTGAATCATCAAAACCACTCGCTGTAAACTCTCATGCTCAAGTTATTGCAATTCAATTTAAAAATACAGATCTTGCAACGGCCTTAGTTCTTTTTGAAAAGTGGCTAACACAAAATAATGTCGGAACACCCCAAATTTTGAGTGGCTTAACTGAAAGTACAAACACGCAATTACTTTTAACAGCACCAACTGAAAATTTAACAGCTTTAAAATCTGCCATTATTAATGATTCATTATTTACTATTGATTCTCAGCTCTACTGCTCTGTTAGTCTAACTTGTACTGGCTCATCTCTTAACGAAGTCCTAAAGCAAGCCAGTCTTGCACTAAAAAATAAAAATATTATTCCAACACACTTTGTTCAATCAAGCATGAGCTTAAATTATTTTTTACCAATAGAAAAAAAGAATGAAGCCATACAAGTGCTTCATTCTTTAATCTAGTCAAAATAATTTATAAATATAATCTATGGATTTTGAATAAAAGTGTGATTTTGATCCGAATATCTTTTTGTCATGATATCAAAAATATTTTTATTTTTCGAACCTAGCGCATATTCATTACCCGCGCTACCAGGAATTCTTAGTTTAGGCCTCCAGGCTTCAGGATTCGGTTTAGTTTTATAACCTAAACCACTACTACCACCACCTGCTGACCCATTTTTACGACCACCTAATAAATCATTTAATAAATTCTTCGCTCCGGTAATAAAGCCATTACCAAATCCTTTTTTCTCTTCTTCAGTATAACCTTCACCGGATCCTTCAGTCGCTGGTACGCCACCACCACCGCTGCCACCGCCACCGCCGCCACTATTTTGCGCTTGAGCAAATGGTGATCCAGGACCTGCAGTTTCTGGTGTTCCACTTGCTACTTTAGTGGCTTCTTCACCAAGCAATGCATTTAAATCATTTAACGAAGACGCTGAGAGTTTTGATCCAAAAGATCCTGAGCTATTAGCTTGTGATGGCATCGAGCCTAATGCTGCAACCATACCTTGAAGATTTGGATTATTGTTCAATGATAATTTACATGCATTTCCATTAGGATTCATAATACATGCACACGCCGGAGAATTTGGATTAGCTACACAATTATTTTGGTAAGTTGCGCAACCGACTAAGCCTGGATTCATTTTACATTGAGCCAGTGTTGGTAAATTATTACAATTTGTAGCACCTGGTACATTTTGACAATTACAAACTTTAGCAGCCTGTTGAGCCGACGACATCGATCGTTCAGCTGTATTTTCCAATGTTGATTTTTGCCCTTTTGCTTTTTCATTACATTGATTATTAGCTGCATTAAATGCTGTGTATTGACCCTCAATTACGCTATTAAAACTATCTGAAATTAAAGAAGCATCTGAAATCCCCAGCTCGCGTAAACATTGACCCAATAAGGATTCTTGATTAGCCAATTCATTCTTTGCTTCTTCGCAAGCGCTTTGGCATGAACTAAAGTCTGAAGAACACCCGTCCTTCATACTATCAAGAACACCCCACATAGTTTGTGTACCTAATGTTGAAATTACACAAGTATCGACTTCGCCAGAACCTGCTTTTTTACTAACAGCTAAACCGCCCAAAGTGGATAAAACTTTTTGACCCGCTAAAATAGCACTATTGCTTTCTTCAGAACTTTTTGCATCTTCTGAGTTACAACTATTAACTGCTGCTTCAGAAGTTGTCTGACACGCTTGAACCTTAGCCGCCAAGTCTTTGATTTTTGAACATTGTTCTATATTTGTATTGCTATTTTTAGCTTGAACGTCTGCATCAGAAACTAATTCACAAGATGAACTTTCTGTGTATGTTACATATGTTTTACCATCATTGCATACGCATGGCATCTCATAAGGTTTAAGAGTTTCTGCTGTTGCATGAGCTCTTAGATTACTATCTAAAGATGCTCCCATATTTGGATTATTTTTTGATCTAGTAAGATCACAAGATCCAGTATTGGTCCCCGAGCTAAAAGCTTGCTTACTGCTATCTAAAATACATTTTCTATTACTCTCATCCCAGCTGATTCGATCATCACTTTCTTGCAAACTCAAGCACTGAGTCATTGTGCAGATGCTGGTATTGTTGATGCTGCAAACACTTGAGTTCGCATTTCTAGAAGCTGCTTTTTTTGGAGCTGCCTTTTTACTTGTCGTTGAAGTTGTGCTCTTTATCGTTGTCGGAAGATTAGCATATTGACAACTATTTTTATATGTATCCCAATACCATCCAGGCCCCATGACAGTACAATCATTTGCCAGCGAAACCTGCGCAAATACCAAAACAAAAAATAATGATAAAAATGATAATGACCTCATTCCGACCTCACACTAGCCTATCGGCTAAAAACGAGAATCACTTGAACAATCATCACGCATCAAAAACAAATCTCAAATTGAAACACTCAAACAGTGTATATCAAAGCACAGATAAAACAAAATCGATCTGCTCATCAGTGTTAAACGCTTGAGTTGTCAAACGAATGCCCGGGCCGCGAATAGCGTGCAAAATTTTATGCGAGTTTAACTTTTGCGAAAGCTCACCAATCGAAACAGAATGTGTGGATGTAAAATTCACAAATGCTGTCGAATGAATTTCTTGTTGTGAAAAAGGGCTAACAACTTGATAGTGTTTTTCAGATAATCCTTCACGCAATTTTTGAGCTAATCTTAATGCTTCATTTTCAATTGTTTTTGTACCGACATTTAATATCAATTCAATGGCTGCACCCAAAGCAGTGATTTCTAAAACTTGTTTTGATCCAGGCTCAAACTTGCTGGCATCACGCTTTGGCTCACAGGCAAAATCAGATGGATCATCACAAGTTCCATAAGTATAGGCTCCGATAACTCGTGGTTTTAATTTTAATGTTAACGAATTACGAATCGCAAGAAAGCCAACTCCGACCGGTGCTAAAAGCCATTTATGGCTTCCACCCATAATAGCATCAACACCAGAATCCCAAAGATTAAAATCATGAAAACCTAGGCCTTGCATAATATCGATAAAAACAAAAATGTCTTTAGATTTTGCATATTGAATTAATTCTTTTAAATGACTCATACGAGCACCATTCATGAACTGAACCCAACTAAAAGCAATCACTTTTGTTTTATCAGTTATAGCCGCTTTATAATTTTCAACTGGTGTTGATAAATCACTTTCTGATTCAACTAATATAAGCTTGGCACCGCAAGCATCACATGCGGCTTTCCATGGATATAAATGACTTGAATACTCTTGATCCCACATCAAAACTTCATCGTCCGGCTTTAAATCTATTCCAAAAGCAACTTGATTTATGGCGCCCGCTGTTGATGTGAAAAAAGCAATTTCTTCAGGCAAGCATTTAATAAGTTTAGACAATTGCATCCTTGTGTTTTTAACATCAGCCATATAATCGTGATCCGTTAAAAAACCTTCTTGCCAAAATCTTTCAGCCCAATAATTAATTTTATTTTTCGCTGGCAAACAAATAGGCTGCAAACCAGCATTATTTAAATGAACAATGTCTGACTTAAAAAACTGTGATTGAAAAAATTTGAGTTTAGATTCCATTTAAGACCTAATTTATTTTTTCAATTCCAGATTTAATTGTTTGTATTAGCTGCAAAACTTGTTGGTAATGCAAACGAAAACCAAGCAAGCAAACGCGTATACAAAACTCACCGTTGATTTCACATCCACTTAGAAACAAATGTCCCTGTTGATTAATATAGGCCAACAATTTGCGTGTCATCTCTGAGTTTTTATAACTAAACGCTTGAATAGTGAGTTGCGGTTGAGCCACTATTTTTATACCTGTTATCTGATTTAATATATTATGAAGCTCTTCAGAAAGAGCTAATTTCTCTTCAAGATTTAATTGAAATGGACCAATTCCAAAAGCTTTAATTGGCAACCAAACTCTTAAACCTCGAGGATCGCGCGAAAGCTCTGGTGACATATCTGCAAAATCGACTTTTTCGTAATCATGAGCTTGATTTTCTAAACCTGGCGATGGTGGCATATATGAACTTGAACCTGCAAATTGTGTTTCAAAATATTTTTTATTACGAACAAGTAAGCATCCAACTCCGTATGGGATTTGTAATGCTTTATGCGGATCAAGCGCGACTGAATCAGCTCGTTCTATACCTTTGAGTTTTTCTTGTCCTTTGTTCGTCATCATAAATAAAGCACCGTAAGCACCATCAACGTGAAACCAAATTTGATGTTTCTTACAAATTGACGCTAGCTCATCTAAAGCATCTACAGCACCAGTATTTGTCGAACCCGCAGTACCAACAACTGCGATTGGTGTTAAACCAGATTGAAGGTCTTTTTGAATTTGCGCATCTAACTCAGATGTCTTCATTTTAAAATTTTCGTCAACCGAAATTAAATTCAAGCATTGTTTAGGAAATCCTAAAAATGCCAATGCTTTACCAATGCAGTGATGCACTTGAGTTGAAGCGTAAAATCTGGCCTGATTTAAATCACTTGTTTTCAGTTTAGTATTACGAGCTGCGACCAAGGCCATCATATTAGCTTGGCTGCCACCACTGGTCAGCAAACCAGAGGCGTTCGAATCAGTTATTTTACACATTGTTAAAAACCAACGAATCACTTCCATCTCTAAAGTCACCAACCCCGGAGACAAACTATAATGCCCCGTAAACTGATTTAACGTTAGTGCTATAACTTGAGCCGGAGCACTTAATGGGTTAGCTGCACCTGCGACGTAAGCCATGTATCCTGGATGACCTGGTTGTTGCCCCAAAGGCGCCACTTCATTCTGAATAAAGTTGAGTAACTTATCATATGATTCAGGCAACGCTGGAAAATTTTTTGTTGTTTGGTAAGCCCATTTAAAATTTTGATTAACATCATTTAATTGAGCTTCTAAAGCAGTGCCTTTTGCTGGCATATTTGTTCTGTTTTTTTCAAAATTGACCACGAACTGTGACGTTGATTCATAAGTTGATTGAATATTCGCCAAAGACATTTCAAGTGGCTGTTGAATTTGTTCAAACCATCTGTCTTTTTTCATTTGATCTAAAACATTTTCTCTCGTCTGATGAACATAGTCTTTAGTTTTTTTGATTTTGACTGCTGCATTGTCATCTGATCCGTCTAATGTCGCGGCCATCCTAAATCCAGCATGTTGAAAAAAATGCGGTCTAAAATGAAATCGAGCATTAACACTCGCTTCATGACCACAACTCATGAAACTGCCACCTAAAATCATCTGATGTTTACCATCAAAACATGGCGTCGAAAAATCATCGTATAAACGATGAACTTTAAATTGCTCTAGCGGATTAAATTGATCTTCGGCCCATTGCCAAACATTACCCATGACATCGTAAACATCGCAAATTTTTTCGCTGTGATTGACTGGTGAAGCGGATGTATAAAGAAAGTTAAAATTAAATTTATACTCATATTGCAACCTTTGACCATTCACAACACTGTAAACGTTTTTTTGCAACACTGGATCTTGCGCGATGTTTTTTCTTAACGTGACGAATTCAGCCTCCGTGATAAGGCGGTATTTTAAGTTCGTATTTGGCGACTTTTCACGATCTTGCTTTTGCTTCCAGTGGGCATAGGCTTTAGCTTCATGATAATTAACTTCAGCGGGCCAATCCCAGGGCATATCAATAATTTCAAAAATCGTTCTCAATTTGTAATCATGTAAACCCTCTGGGCCGTAGGCGACCCAAAATGTTGGTCTTTTTGTATTGCGAAACTTTCGCCACATAAGACCTTCAGCTTCCCAATATTGATCATCACAATACGCACCAGTTGATACAAATTCATAATATTCTGCATTGCTAATAAGTTGCTGAGTCACTTGAAAATCTTTTGTTTGTGTAGATCTTTGACCAAATTCATTGTCCCAACCAAAGCTTGGTACAGAATCGCTTTTACCATAAGTTACAGCTTGTCCCTTAACCTGTACCCATTTATTCGCAGGAGCTTGCGATTTTTCTTTAACAAAATTGGGAAATAACGGCGACCAATATTTCGGAGTTTCAACTAAATCAATTGGCAATTCACGAATAAGCACACTTGAAGTCTCAAAATGAATTTTTTCGTGCTCAAAACCCATAAACAAGGACCATAGAGGATGATGTTGGTTCAGTTTAATACCTGGATTTTTACGACGAGTTTCTAAATCTAAATCAGGATGAGTCATAATAACATTTTTAATAATGTTATAAATTTTCTGGCGATAATCTTTCACGATCGCCACAGATGGCCATTCCATTTCATTTTTGGACATGTCATCCCAGCTCATTTCATCAACGCCTGTTTCTAAAATTTTTTCTAAGTATAAATCCACAGGTTTTTCAACAAGCCCCGCTAAACGTAATTTATTTAAAAACAAAACAGCTGTATGACCATAATAAAATATTTTCGGATGACGCAACTGATGATATGGCGACCTAATATACGTTGATTCGTGCTTGATACCCGAAAATAAAATTTCAGTGAGTGTCCATGTATTATCAAAATAATCCATAACATCTTGTCTTGTGCATGTATCTAAATTTAACAACGGTAACGCCTGCACATAAGCAACTTCAGTTTTGGCATCTCTATAAAACCCCGGACACTTTTCTGGATGTAAACCAGTCCACCAAGAGTCTTTAAATTTTGTTAATACTTCGTTAGGACCACTGCGATCAATTTTAGGAGCCGATAGATTAGGATTTCGTGTCGTTGATACGACGTGTGGCACTTGGTGACTATGACCATTTTGACTTGTTGATGGTTGACCTGTGTGTGATTCCATAAAAATACTCCGCATGAAAAGTAAATAACCTATCTATATTAGCTTATAATAACTGTCATTGTTACTATTTAAATATGTTCTAGAACATATCGCATTTAAATTATTGAATCTGTCATATAGCAAATCTATAATCTAGATCATAACCATGTGAGGTTTTTATGAAGAAAAGCTTTTTTGATTTTAATGTAAAAGATAGCCAAACGGCAGACTATAGTTTAGCCCAACACAAGGGGAAAGTCGTACTCGTTGTTAACGTTGCAAGTAAGTGCGGCTTTACGCCTCAGTATAAAGGTCTAGAAGGCGTGTACCAACAATTCAAAAATGAGAACTTTATCATTTTGGGATTTCCGTGCAACCAATTCGGAGCTCAAGAACCCGGTTCAAATTCGGAAATACAAAGTTTTTGTGAACTTAACTATGGTGTTACATTTCCAGTTTTAGGCAAAGTCGATGTCAACGGAGACAATGCTGATCCCGTTTTTCAACACTTAAAAAATGAGGCTCCTGGAATTTTAGGCACAAAAATGATCAAGTGGAATTTTACTAAATTTTTAATTAATAAAAACGGTGAAGTCATTAATCGCTATGCCCCAAACACCGAACCAACAGAAATCGTCGAGGATATAAAAAAAGCCCTTGCTGAATAACAACAAGAGCTTTTAATTTGATACAACATTCTTTAAAAATGAACTCGTTTTACACTAGTTCATTTTATCTTTAGATGCGTCTTTAGACTTTTTAGATTTCTTTGGAGTATCTAATTCTACTGATGCTTCATCAGAAACAGCATCAGCCATATCAGCAGTCAACAACAACTGACCAATACCATTTTTAGCTAAAATAGCTTTTCTTAATTCTTCTTTGATTGCTAAGTTAGCTTTTAAGAACTCTTTAGCTTGATCGCGACCTTGTCCAAGTCTTTCGCCTTTGTAAGAGTACCAAGCACCAGATTTTTCAACCATGTTAGCAGTAACAGATAAATCTAAGATGTCGCCTTCTTCAGAAATACCCTCACCATACATGAGATCGAATTCCACTTTAGTGAATGGAGGCGCCATTTTGTTTTTAACAACTTTAACTGCTGTTCTGTTACCAACAACGTCTTCGCCGTTTTTAATCGCCCCAACACGGCGAACATCTAAACGAATCGTCGAATAGAATTTTAGAGCATTACCACCTGTTGTTGTTTCAGGATTACCAAACATGACACCGATTTTCATACGAATTTGATTGATGAAAATGACTAATGTTTTAGAACGGTTAATTGCAGCTGTTAATTTTCGTAAAGCTTGCGACATCAAACGAGCTTGTAAACCCATATGAGAATCACCCATCTCACCTTCAATTTCGGCACGTGGAACTAAAGCTGCTACTGAATCGACAACTAGAACATCCACCGCTCCAGAGCGAACAAGTGTTTCAGTAATTTCTAACGCTTGCTCACCTGTGTCTGGTTGAGAAATCAATAGATCTTCAACATTAACACCTAACTTACGAGCATAGTTTGTATCTAACGCGTGCTCAGCATCAACGAAAGCAACTACTCCGCCTTTTTTTTGCGCTTGAGCGATAGCAGATAGGGCGATTGTTGTTTTACCAGATGATTCTGGACCAAAAATTTCGATAATACGTCCTTTGGGAAAACCACCAATTCCTAAAGCTACATCCAACGACAGAGATCCCGATGGCACAATTTCAACGTCCTTGACTAATGAATCGCCGGTACCAAGGCGCATAATTGAACCCTTACCAAATTGCTTTTCAATTGTAGACACTGCAAGCTCTAAGGCTTTTAGTTTTTCTGCTTGAGCTTTTGGATCTTGTTGAGCGTTGTTTTGTGTTGCCATCGGATACTCCTTATAACTTTTTATATATTTTGTTAAATTATATTAAATAAGTTTAATTTAATTATTGACGAGTTGTTCAACAGACAACATTGCATTAAGCGCTGCCATATATTGAATGACTTGTCGTTGTGTTGTTATCGATGAACTTAAAGATTTCTTAGAATCTTTTTCGAACTTCGAAACAACGAATTCATGATGAAAAATCTGAGATGATGTTTTGTTGCTATCTGCTTTATTTGTACCAGTAACAGATATAAACACAGTTCCAACTGGCTTTTGTTGTGATCCGCCATTTGGACCCGCAATACCTGTGATTGACACCGCAATAACTTTCTTTTGCGAAGCCTTTTCATAAGTTGATTGCATCTTATTATAAAGACCTTGAGACATAGCCAGTGCACATTGCGCACTAACAGCTCCATGATCTTTAAAAACTGATTGATCAACATCTAAAAACAAACTTTTACTTTCGTTTGCGTAACTCACGACAGAACCCCAAAATAAACTTGAGACACCAGAGTGACGTGTTAACAAACTCGATAAAAGTCCACCAGTACAGCTTTCAGCAAACCCCAGAGTATAACAGTTGTCATCAAGAACCTTAATGGTTCTTAACACAGTCGCTTCGACCTGTTTAAGTAATGTGCTCATCACTTCATCAATATCTTGGTCAAAGGCTAATTCTGTACGCTTTATCTCTGGAATTATCATACTTTCAGATACTTTCATATAATTTACATATAAAATTACATATTATTTTCACATATGCAAAAAGAATTTTAAAAAGTCTGGGTTTGCGCCCCTAGCCAATTTGTTTGTGCATAAACAACTTGCAACAGCATGTTGCAAATCACGCCTGCAGCAATATCATCCACCATGACACCAACGCCTCCGCCAATTTTTTTGTCGAGTTGGCGGATAGGTGGAGGCTTCACAATATCAAAAAATCGAAAAAGAACAAATCCAAAGACTGCGCTTTGCCAGGTTAACGGCAACCAAGTCATTGTTATAAGAAAACCTACAACTTCATCGATGACTATCTCTTTTGAGTCGTGTTTTTGAACTATACCCTCGTAGGCCTGCGCGACAAGTATACCGCCAATAGATAGCAAAATAACAGTCATCATATACGGAATTATCGATAATTGCGCTAATAAATACCATAAAGGAATAGTTGCCAGTGTGCCCATTGTTCCCGGCGCTTTAGGAAAGCATCCTGCATAAAAAAACGTTGCTAGAAGTTTTATAATTTTATTTCGCATGCGACAACGCTACACCGAGACAATAGATGTTGCAAGATTCTAAGCTCGCTTGAGATACAAGCAAGCAGTAAAGGCGGCCCATACATTCATTGCTAATATTAAGATCTATTAAATTATTTCCAGCTATCAACTTTTTTGAAAACATAGCCTGCTAAATATAAAACAAAACCTGTGACCATAAGGCTCACTACGCGCACACCCGTGGCAGAGCTCGCCAAATCAAATAACAAAGCTTTTGCTGCGGTGATAGCAAATATAATCATCGAAGATTTAGCCAAATCTCTATCTTTGACAATATAGCCCCACGCTAAAACGACGATAGCATAGACTGACCAAACAGAAGTTACAGCCAATGTGTTAAATTTATCAACTGCACGGTAAAGAGCGATAATTGATTGAATATGAGCAAAAATGAGTACTGGCATTAATCCAGAAGTTTTATTTTGCAATTTATTTTTATAATAATAAAACAATAGCATAAAAACACAAACCATAAGAGGTACATAATCATAAGAATTTGGGTCAGTCATAAGATTAAAATTCGCTCTTAAAAATTCGTAAATCGCAAAAATTAAGCTAACATAATAGAGAATACTGTAGCGTTTTTTTTGAGTAGAAGTTTTTTCATTGTAGACATACGCCATAAATAAAAACAAAGGCAGTAACCACGTTTTAAACTGAATCGGAAGCAAATTGAAGTAGCCCGCATGAAGTATAACAACCGCTGCGAACGGATACACAATAATGTGGCTTTGCAAATCGGTTAAATATTTTTTTGCAAACTGATGAAGAGCCAACAATACCCCACTAAATGCAAGAGCAATAAAATTGACGTAATCAGGAGTGTACAAATTCAGATATCTATAAATGACTGCATAAAAGAAAATAGCTAGTGGCAAATATGCATAAGACTGTTGTTCATTAAGAGGAGACTTATGTCGAATAGAATATACAGTGACACTGCTGCTAATAATCACAAACTGCGCACACAAACTCACAATAATAATAAATAGCTCCGCTTCATTATTAAGGTTTTTATTAAGTAAGGCATAGACACCAACACTTAAATAACTCGCAACTAAACTCAACACCCTGCTTTTAAATGAGAATGCTAATCCAGAAAACAATACAGCCGACATCATGTAATACGTAGAATAAAATACGACATCCCAATCATAACCAACTAACAATGGTATAAAATTAACTCCTGCAGCTGTTAGCAGTAAAAAAATCTCGCTCTTGTGATGATCTGCAAGATAAATGCAAATCATTGCCGATATTGCTGCTAAAATCATGGCCACTGATTGTGGAAAAACATGAAAGTACGTATGAGAGGTGATACTTGCAACATATAACACAACAACACCAGAAGCCGATAAATAGCTACGATAGTTGCGATCTATAACATCTAAAAACCGACCTAATGCGAGCAGAACCACACCAAACAAGCTAGCTAATCCCCACTGACGATGAAGATTGAGCCAACCCGAATCTATCGTCATTTTGACTAAGAATATTCCTGCAAAAACAAAACAGACCATAGAAATTATTGGTAGAAATGAAAATGTAGAATCTGAAACACCACTGGATTTCAAGTTATTTGAACTAGCCTGCTCGCTGTTAGATGATGGTTTTTCTAGACCTGGATTTACAGGTTTGTCATTTGTATTTTCAGTTTGATTCACGTGCCTGTCGAAGTTTTTATCTGCTCGAGATTCTACAGAGAAATCGCTATTTACAACCGATGAAGAAGATCCAGTTGTTTTATTTTGATTAACGACAAAATCAATAAGATGAAGATACTTTTTTGAAAGTTCGTCAATTTTACTTTCCAAACTATTTAATCGATTATCAATATTTTTATTTTCAGAGTTATCCATTCAACATCCTTGCCTCGCATGACCTAAATTAAATCTTCAGAAATGCGCATCAATAACTTGAATGTGCCAATTCATAATGTATTTGGCTAAGACAAAGTTCAAAAAGCTAGTCTAAGATCGATATTCTGGTTGTTTTCTTACTGAGAACACTCACCATAGCAATTCAAATCATAGGTAATCAAAGTTTACTAATTTCTTGAAATAATCAGGAACATCAGCTTTCACTAATATCCTTGCTTTACTATGAGGATGCGTAAATTCAATTGAAAATGAATGAAGCATCAAATTCTTGTTACCGCCTGATTTTTCTTTACCGTACTTAATATCACCAACGATAGGATGGCCTTCGCCCGCCAGATGAACTCGAATTTGATTTTTTTTACCAGTTAATAATCTAATTTTAAGTAAACTGTATGCGCCAACTTCTTTTACTACTTCGTATTCTGTTTGAGCTAGTTTACCAGCTGTATCTTCTTTCGAAGAATGTACAAAATAATCTTCATCCTCTTGCAAATAACTTGTTATAAGACCCGATTTTTTTTTTAAGGTGCCACGTACTATTGTGTAGTAGAATTTTTCGGTCGATTTCCAATTATTTTTTAAAAACTGTTGAGCTTTTTCTGATTTAGCAAAAATAAGAACTCCTGAAGTGGCCTGATCTAATCTGTGCACAACAAAAACTTCTTTGTTAGATCGTGGATTTCCCTTACGAATATACTTTTCAAGAGCACTGTGAATCGTTTTTTCTTTGTTCCACAAAGCTGCGACCGTTAAAAAACCTGCTGTTTTGTGACCAACAATAACATCAAGATCTTCATGCAGAATCTCATAACCTAAAGGTTGGTATTTTTTAGGAATTTTGGGTTTGTTCAACATAACCAACTCTTTCAATTCACGATTGTCTTATCATTAAAATCAAAAATTAATAAAAATTTACAATCGAACTAATGCCGATGCCCATGTAAATCCAGCACCAAAAGTCACCATCGATATGAGCATACCGGGTTTAAGTTTTCCTGCTTGCATAGCATCGTACATACCGAGTGGAATAGTTGCAGCTGTCGTATTACCGAACTTATGAATGGTCGTGTGAGCTTTGTCGATTGGAATTTGCATATCTTCACACACTTTTTGATTAATTCGCATGTTCGCTTGATGAAAAAAATGTAAATCGACATCCCCAAGTTGCGTCTTTGTAGCCTGGAGCGATTCGTTAAGGACTTCAGGCATCTTCGTCACAGCATTCATGAAGACTAATCGACCATTCATTTGAGGATAAATTAAACCCTCATCGATCATTGCATGGGTGACCCGTTCTGGACCAAACGCGCTGCCCGGTGCGGGCATCCATAATTCTTTCGCTGCCGAACCTTCAGCATGTAATTTAGTCACTAATATTTGTGAATCATTTTTTTGCGTCACTTTTGTTTTTTGAACAATCACAGCACCTGCGCCGTCAGCAAATAAAATTGTAACTCCTTTACCACGTGGAGTTTTGTCTAATCCTTTAGATTGAACCTCGGCGCCAATAACGAGTACGCACTCATTTGATCCTTGTGAAATAAAATTTTGTGCAATAGACAACCCATAAATAAATCCAGAACACGCCTGACGAATATCAAAATAAGGAATTCCTGTTAATCCTAATTTAGCTTGTACAAAAGCAGCACAACCTGGGATATCCGTATCGGGGCTTGATGTCGCGACGACAATCATATCAATTTGCTTCACATCAATTTTAGCATTTTCAATAGCTTTAAGTGCAGCTTGATAAGCTAAATCTGAAGTGGACTGATCGTCATTAACCCAATATCTTTGCTCAATACCGGTTCGCTGCTGAATCCACTCATCAGATGTTTCAAGCATTGCTTCTAAATCTGTATTCTTGATCAATCTTGGCGGAATATAACCACCAATACCTGTAATTTTAGCTGCTATTTTTTCAGACATTTAATTTCCTTTTGGAATTATTATTTTCTTCGACCCTGGTCGATAAATCAACAATGAAAATTATTTTTTAAAACCTAAAAATCTAATTTTATTTGAACTTGAACTTTCTACAGGCTTAGAGACTTTCGTTTGCTGCCCTAGAATTTTACCAGATTGATAATGTTCTTTTGAAATTTTTCGACCACGGGATCTCAAGCTTTTTATACGAGGATAACAATCCTCTAAATAAGTTTGAACTTTATGTGTTGCCAAAGCTAGCTGCCGCTGTGACGACACGTCAACTATTGGCGAAGAATTTGTATTTTCAACAGATAAACTTTCGTAAAAACCATCAATAAAACCTATTTTAAAAGATTCTTTGTCAATTTTCGAATGAATGATCTGCTGATTTTTAAACCAGCAACTTTCCGAGGACTGGTTTAAAAAATTTAAAACATACTCTGCCATTAATATATTTTCAATCAAACCAAAAAACTCAATCGCTGTTTCATGACGAGCAGTCTTTACATTAAACGTTTGAATTAATATTGATTTAACAAAATAAAATTCGTTAATCGTTCCTATTAATTTTTTATCAAATGTTGATAAATTTTTCTTATTTAAAGGAACAACATGCCGGCGAATCTTAGTTTCAAAATTTTTTTCTATTCCTATTTCTTCAATATTATACTTTAAATACAGTTGTCGCACTTTTGCCGCTGCCATCTTAGATTCATGTTCGTTATCAGATTGAGCCAAAGACAATAGTTTTTTAATCTTTTCAACTAATGGAGTTGATTCGAAAGTCTCATCTAATTTCAAAAAGTCTGAATTTTCATTTATAATTTCCAACTGTGCTGATTGATATCTGCGATCGAGTCTGATCTGATAACAAACTTCTCTAAATTCCGATCCGTGATTGCAAACAGCTGCATGATCAGATCCATACTTGTTAAACACAATCTGATGAGCTATTTCGTGTTTAAGCACACCAATCACGTCTAACCAGTTTTGCTCAAAAACCAATTTTCTAGAGATCGAAATCGTATTTGCAAACGAATCATATTCGCCCCACTTAGATTTAGAATCGAACAGGACTATTTGCGCCTGAGTAAATTTAAGCCGAAATGTTTTCCATACATCAAAATACTCGCGCTGAAGTTCTAATAAAATCAACTTTTCAACATCAGTACGAATTTGCATAGATATGTTTAATGACTATTAGCTAAATCAACAGTCATATTAAAAACCAACTGTTCAGATTTAGAATCTTTGCTATCAAGACAAAAATAGCCAACACGCTCAAATTGATATCGTATCTCTGGTTTAGCATGAGCTAAGCTTTTTTCTAATTTAGCATTTTTAATGATCTTTAAAGAATTTGGATTAAGGTTAGATTTAAAATCTTGTCCCTCTGGTACGTTCTCAGGATCAGCAACTTTAAACAATCGATCATACAATCTAATCTCTGCATTAACACATTCAGTTGCAGATACCCAATGTACGATACCCTTAACTTTGCGACCATCCACTGTAGGCTTTCCACCCAAAGTCACAGAGTCATAATCACAGCGTAATTCAACAATCTTTCCAGATGCATCCTTGACAACTTCTTTACACTTAATGACATAAGCATTTCGCAAACGAACTTCTTTACCTGGCGCTAATCTGAAAAAATCATCTGTCGGATTTTCCATAAAATCAGATGCATCAATATAAACTTCTTTAGTAAAATAGATCGTTCGCTTTCCTAATTCATGATTCTTAGGATGAATAGAAGTTAAAATCTCTTCTTTATGAGAGACAGGCAAATTATCAATAACAACTTTAATCGGATTTAATACTGCCATTGCGCGATGTGCAATTTCATCTAAATGATCACGCACACAGCTTTCTAAAATTTCAATATCGATCAAACTTTCTGCTTTAGCTACACCAATTCTTTTCGCAAATCGATGCATCGACTCAGGCGTATAACCTCGGCGACGTATACCAGAAATTGTGGGCATACGCGGGTCATCCCAGCCACTGACATATTTCTCTTTAACGAGTTGCAAAAGCTTACGCTTACTCATCACAAGATAAGTCATATTCATGCGCGCAAACTCATACTGTCTTGGCTGAGCAGGCACTTTGACATTATCAATGCACCAATCATAAAATGGTCTATGATCTTGAAATTCAAGAGTACAAATCGAATGCGTAATATGTTCGATAGCGTCCGATAAAGGATGGGCATAATCGTACATCGGATAAATACACCATTTATCTCCTGATCGATGATGATGAGCTTTACGAATACGGTACAACAATGGATCACGCATATTCATATTAGGTGACTTCATATCGATTTTAGCACGCAAAACATGCTGACCTTCTGAAAACTCACCCGCCTTCATTCGCCGAAACAAATCTAAATTCTCTTCAATCGATCGGTTACGATAAGGAGAATCTTTCCCCGGTGTATTAAAATCACCGCGATATTTTCTAAGGTCTTCTTCACTTAATGAACAGACGTAGGCTTTACCATCACGAATGAGATCTTCAGCCCAATTATATAACTGATCAAAATAATCTGACGCAAAAAATAAATTCTCACCCCAGTCAACACCTAACCATTTAACATCTTGCTTGATGGATTCAACGTATTCAACTTCTTCGGTTTCTGGATTTGTATCATCAAATCGCAAATGGCAACGACCATTATAATCTGTTGCTAAACCAAAATTTAAACAAATAGATTTAGCATGTCCCAAATGTAAATAACCATTTGGTTCTGGCGGAAACCGCGTAACGACTGTATTATGCTTTCCTTCTTTCAGATCTTTTTCAATTATCTGCTTTAAAAAATTAGGACCATCAGCCAGAGTCGAATTTTTATTTTTAGGATCATTATTATTAGGTGCTTTACTCATTTTTTTATAATCTCTTTTTAATTGTTAATATCGATTTTTTACTTTTTAATTCCAGTATTTTGCTGACTGAGAGCTAACATTTGTTTCATTGTCTTTTCCAAACCTTCAGTGGAGCCATCCAAGAAAATCGTATTACCCTTACCTGTTTCTGCAAAATGCTTAACAGCATCTGTCCACATTGAGAACAAAATGAACGAACTATCTAAACCAGCTTGCTTCATTTCATCTGCAGCCTTAGCCATACCCTTAGCAACTTCTTCACGAAATAACGCAATACCTTCACCGCGCAATTTAGATGCTTCTTTTTCAGCTTCCGCTGAAATTTTAATAGCCATACCATCTGCTTCAGCAGCTTTTGTTTTTTTAATTAACATGGCTTGCGCTTCGTTTTCTGCGGCTGCACGCAAATTACTCGATGCCACAACTTGCGCCATTGACTGCATAATCGTTTCATCAAATGTGATATCATTTAACTGCATATCAATTAGGTGGTAACCCCAAGATTTTAAATCTTCATCAAGTTGACCTTTAACAGCTTCAACGATTTCACGACGTAGACCTAAAATTTCGTTTTGTCTTTTTGTTGCTACAAATCCACGAACGCTGCCTTCAACCGTGCGGTTTAAAGTCTGCATCAATGACCCAAAATCAATAAATTTAAATGCAACATTTTTAATTGTTTCTTCGGTTTGATCAATAACTGAATAAAGCAACATAGCTTTAAAATTCACATTTGCCTGATCTACTGTAATAGCTTGAAACTGCAACTCTATAGATTGATTTTGTACAGATACACGTCTAAAAACGACTTCCAAAAATGGGATCTTAACATTCAGTCCAGGATACATCACACGACGATACTTACCGAACATCGTAACAACGCCAACTGACCCTTGATTAATCGCAACAAACATTCCACCAAAAAAACCGATAACAATCAACAATCCAACAAAACCAAATATCCCAAAATCGAAGAACATAAATTACTCCCTTGATCTGATTAGACCAAGGCTAAGACTAGCATATCTCAAAGCCTTTTGTTGAGTTGAAACTGTAAATGAAGCACCGAACCTAGGGCTAGCTTTTGCGATTTAAAAAATAAGCAATAATTGACGACAGCACTAAATACAAAACGATTGCCCTAGCCCAAAAAGCTTTTCGGTTACTTTGATTAAGAACGAGTGGTTTGGTCGCAACATCTTTAATATGATTGACCCAGTCAGGTATGGACTCATGCGATGGAATGAAGTTTTGTTGAAAAAGGTTAATTAACGCCATGTCTGGAAATGCGATCTCAATATAAAAAATTTGTGCTAAATACGCATCTGTTCGAAACTCAGCCAGAGACAGCATATTGCTTGGACTGTTATCAGTTATTTGCTTTTCAGCTTGATCATCTTTGATAATTTCAAATGTTATATTTTTAGCTTCTAACCAAATGAGTATTGAATTTAATTCTTGGGGAGTAAATGGTCCATATTTACGTTGATACATTTTTACCCCTCAGAACTCATTTTACCTTTTCTTTTTTTAGCATCTTTGAGCTCAAAAACCAATAAATCTAAATAGCTTTTGACCAATTGCTTAACACCTTCAACAATTATTCCGTTTTGATCATGACGAATAGCTGACACATAGGTGCGGCTTGCATTCTGGCCACTATGGAGTCGCCCCATAAACCAAGCATTGTAAATTGATAGTTGATAAAACTCATCCTCTTCTTTTTTAGTATCAACGCTATTAGCCGCATCAAAAAAATATAACTGCTTACGTCTCAATAAAAACTCTCTTTCATTACCATCAAATTTAAATCTGACGACTTGGTAAGAAGGATCATAACCACCTAAGTGAGATTCAGAACGAGAATAAATGTAATCATCTAATGTGCGCAACAGATTATCCTGAACCTGCTGTTTAAATTGATCAACCGAAGTTCCTAAATCTTCTTTCAATTCAAATATAGTAATGCGGCCATCATCTTCACGTACCAAAGCAACAAATCGCAAAGCCTCTTTAGAACCACCGCGATCTTTTTCTCGTCCACCAACATCAAGAACTTGCCAGTTTGATTGAGAAAATGCTTTTTCAAATACAGCTTTAATTTGGTGTCGGCGATTATCATTTTGAATCACGCTTGATTCTACACCATTGTTGAGCAATTTAAGTCCTGTTCCATCAGTAAATTTATTCGCTTTTTTTACTTCAAGTTCTCGATACTGCTCAAAGGTTAAATTTAAGTATTTCTCAACGATAGGCGGTGCAACTATCTCTTGACCAGACAAACCGGCCACGTATGAATTCCATAGTACCTTCGTTTTAACATCGGACACTGCTTTAATTGCGGCTACGTAACGAGCAAAATCAAGAATAAAGGGCGCCGTGCCAGCATCATCCGCGTCGACTACTGTCCAAATTAATTTTTTCATGTAAGGAATTAGCCCAAAGTTTTTATTATGTGGATCACCAACAACACGACCTTCATACGTTAAAATGTCCACTGAATTCTTAAAATAATTCTCTGCGTTCAATTTGGCCCACGCCCAGTATTGTTCAGCATTGCTCCTTAACAATTGTGATGGGCTTTTTGACTCAAGCAATTGCTTAAACATTTCATGCGGCTTTTGTTTAAACAAGTCTTGACATTGTTGGCTCGCCACAGCGTTTAAGCTCATCATTATTGTAACAATCAGTGCATGTACTAACTTCATTTAAACAACCCTTCACAAGCCATTTTCATAGACTTATGCTGACTGAAACGATGACTTTTTACAAATTGTTTTGTGTCAAGATTTCTCCACACTTCGGGCATGAGTGGTTTATACTTTTTGTAGGACATGTTCGCTTGTTCCAAGTAAGCAGCATAATCGCCCAGAATATTCCAACCATCTTGATAATCAGGTACTTTTATGAGCAACAATGGTGATTTAATTTTTTCAAGATAAGCTAACCTTTCTTCAATGAACTCAAGTACGAGGAAATATTGATTTACAGATTCCTGAGGTCGCAATGTTCTCCATTCTAAACGAGAAGATTCAGCCAACAAAGAGCGAGACTTGCGAAAATCGCCACGTATACCCAATGCAGCATATTTCAAATTCAAAACTGTCCAAAAATGATTTACAACATCGACCGTTTTAATTGATTCAGGATGTGATTTGAACTTCTTTGCTAATTTATGGGTTCTATCATAAATCGAGTTCAAATCCTGTACAAAATTAACATGTTGTTCGCCAGTTAATGCAAAAATCATTTCTTTCATTTGATTGAGATCTCTTGCATATTCTCGATTATTCGCTAACGAGTTTAGCACAATGCCTACTGCTGGATTGTTATAAAAATCAACTATGAAATTGTACAACAAGAGTGGCTTGTTTTTAAAATAATTTAAATCGATATTATTGTGACCGGAACCCGAAATTTCATGCGGAACTAAACCATGCTGTTTCATCACTTGAAAAACGTTTTCTTCGATAAATTGAACATTATCTTGAATAAATTTTTTGGTAAATTTTGTGGCTTTAATTTCAATTACGCCGGGATCATTCGTAATCTCTATTTCAAGTCCATTGTTAAATTTCACTTTAAAATTACCATAAATAATTGGACTATCGGACTTATCGATGGCACACAAACGAGTTTTAGCACAATACTTCACATAAAAATCCCAAAGAGCTCTTTTACGATGATATAACTCCTCGCTATACAAATCATCATGAACAGGATCCGTTCTATGTAAAGTAAAAGTCCACTCAGGACCATGGTGTAAATCTTCAGTTAATGGATCAACCTCTGCTTTTGCCCAAGCAAAACCACACACGAACTGTATTAAAATGAGACTTAACAAAATATTTTTCATCGTATTGGGCTAATGCAAATTTAGCACTCACTATAAACTCATATACGAGATTAACAACGCCGTTAAAACCTGAGCTTGTGCATAACTTATTGCAAGCTGTCTAATGTTTAACCTAGTATAAGGCTCAATGACCGACAGCTCAAATAATGACTCAAACTCGAATAACAGAAATAACCGCCAAAAAAGCGGTTATCGTAAACGTCGATTTTTAACACCAGGCCAAAGAGCAGCTTTGCCCAAATACACTCTGCCACAAGCTAAATACAAAGTTATGGAACTTATGGCGACCCGGGACCATAGCGTCAAAGAGGTTAAAAAAAAACTATCTCCCCGTTGTGAAGTCGAAACGCTCAAACTGCTTTTAGATTGGCTGCAAGAGCAACCATGGCTGCCAAAAGAAGAAAAAATCCAAGAACAAGTGATTCATGCACTCGGACGTCGAAAAAAAGGGCAAAATTATATCAATAAAAAATTGAGCGATATGGGACTTAAATCAGTACGTCTAAATCCTGAAATCGAGCTTGAAAAGGCTCTCGACTGCGTACAAAATAAATGGGATAAAAACGAGTTCAAAGGTCTGCCTTTTAAAGAAACGCAAAAGGCCAAGGCTAAAGTTATTCGCTTTTTAGCAAGTCGTGGTTTTGATCTGTCAACTGCACAAAAAGCTTATAATTTATATTTTAAAAATAACTCATCTTCGATTCAAAACACTGAAGATGAAATGACTGAGGACAACAATTGTGAAGACTAATATGATGACTAACTCTGAAATTAGAAATGCATTCGTAAATTATTTTAAAAAAAATGGCCATGCTCACATAGGAAGTTCTAGTCTTATTCCTGAAAATGACCCCACATTATTGTTTACAAATGCGGGTATGAATCAATTTAAAAATTTATTTTTAGGTTTAGAAAAACGCGATTACAACAAAGCCGTATCTGTTCAAAAGTGCGTTCGCGCTGGTGGTAAACACAATGATTTAGATAATGTTGGTTTTACAGCACGTCATCACACTTTTTTTGAAATGCTCGGAAATTTTAGCTTTGGTGATTACTTTAAAAAAGATGCCATTCACTATGCTTGGGAGCTTTTAACTCAAGATCTGCAAATTCCAAAAGAGAAATTATACATCACAGTATTTGAGAACGATGATGAAGCCGCTGATATCTGGCACAAACAAGAAGGCATACCAAAAGATCGTATTTTTCGCTTAGGTGAAAAAGATAATTTTTGGCGCATGGGTGATGTTGGACCATGTGGTCCATGTACTGAAATTTTTTACGATCATGGTCCCAAAGCTGGCAAAGAGTCAGATCCTTATAAAGGAATTGTGTCAGGCGAGGATCGTTTTGTTGAAATCTGGAATTTAGTTTTCATGCAATATGAAGAAACGGCCCCTGGCAAATTGCATCCATTACCAAAACCTTCCGTTGATACAGGTTCTGGTTTAGAGCGTGTTGTTGCAGCTTTACAAGGTCAGTTTTCAAACTACGATACAGATTTATTTTCACCCATGATCAATATCGCATCTGAAATTGCAAAACAAAGTTACGTCACCGATCCTGAAGTTTTACGAACCGATGCTGTTGTTCGTGACCGCGTAGCTGCGATGCGCGTGTTAGCAGATCACTGTCGTTCGACTTCGTTTTTAATTGCCGATGGCGCTTTACCATCGAATGATGGTCGTGGTTATGTTTTACGTCGCATAATGAGACGTGCGATTCGATATGGTCGCAAATTATCAATGGATAAATCATTACTATTACCAATGAGTGAAGCATTGATTAAAAATATGTGCGATTTCTATCCTGAATTAAAAGCTCGTGAATCACATATTTTATCAACAATCAAAGATGAAGAAAGTCGTTTTTTACAGACATTGGATAACGGAACATCCATTTTTCATGATGAAATCAAAAAAATTAAATCAGCCAACTCTAAAACAGTGAGCGGTGAAACAGTTTTTAAACTCTATGACACTTATGGATTTCCGGTTGATTTGACAGCTTTAATGGCTGCCGAACAAGGTTTAAATGTCGATGAAACTGGTTTTGAAAAAATCATGCAATCAGCAAAAGAAAAAGCCAAGTCATCATGGAAAGCAAAATCTTTGCAGGCCGATGCTAAGCACTTAATTGAGTTTGGCCAAAAATATTCGAGCAAACCAACTCACTTTGTTGGCTATGATAAACTCTCTGAATCAGGTCAAGTTGTAGCATTGTCGAATGGATCATCTGAAGTGACATCACTTAAGCAAGATGAACAAGGTCTTGTGATTTTTGATCAAACACCATTTTACGCGGAAGGTGGCGGGCAAGTTGGCGATCAAGGTTTGATTGAATTTGTAAATGGTTTAGCTAAAGTTGTAGATGTCACAAAACAAGGACAAAGTTTTTTACATCATATCGAAGTCGTTAAAGGGCAAATTGATGTGAACCAAAAAGTTCAACTCAAAGTTGAAACCCAAGAGCGTCGCCAAACAGCTAGCAACCATTCAGCAACTCATTTAATGCATTCAGCGTTAAGAACTGTTCTCGGAACACACGTGACTCAAGCTGGATCTTTGGTTGACAGCAGCAAAACCCGTTTCGATTTCACCCATAATAAACCACTCTCATCTGAAGAAATCAAAAAAATTGAAGATCTCGTTAATGCTGAAATTTCTGCAGCTCATCCTGTTCGCGCTGAAGTCATGCCACACAAAGCGGCGCTTGATAAAGGCGCTATGGCTTTATTTGGTGAAAAGTACGGTGATGAGGTTCGTGTTTTAACGATGGGACCGCAACATGGTGTAGAAAAGCCATTTTCATGTGAGCTTTGTGGCGGCACGCATGTCAGCAACACGGCTCAAATCAGAGCTTTTAAAATCATTTCTGAATCAGGCGTCAGCTCTGGTGTTCGCCGTATTGAAGCGATTACTGGTGATGCTGTTATTCAGTATTTCTTAAAAAACACTGACGAACTTAAAACCGCTCGTGTAGCTTCAGGCGTTGCAGCAGATAAATCTTTAACCGACTGGATCGAAGCTAAAAAAGATGAAATTAAAGACTTACAAAAACAAATTAAAAAAGTTCAAAGTGGTCAGATCAACGTTGATGCTTTAGCCCAAAGTGCTCACAAATTTAATTCTAAATCAGGTGAAGCTAAATATGTTTTCGCTGATATTAATTTAGATGATCGCGATGTTTTATCCCAAATTTCGGATCAGTTAAAAAACAAAATCCAAAAAGGTATAGTGATAGTTGTAGGTTCGGGAGAAATAAGTCATCCAGTTTCTGTTTCTGTCACAAAAGACATCTCCACTGAATTCGCAGCCGGAGCTTTACTGAAAGATTTCGCACAAGTTCTTGGTGGCAAAGGTGGCGGGCGTCCAGATTTTGCTCAAGGAGCCGTTCCTGATCGTACAAAACTAAGCGAAGCTCACAAGTTAGTTTTGACTAAATTAGGTATTCATTAACGATTTTCAATTTGATCTAAAGCAAAATTAATAACAATTTAATTGTTCTCTTTGTAGCTTTAGGTCATTGAACCAATTTTTTAAAATGGCAGCTTGATCACCACATAAGTCGATAGAGTTGGACCCACAAGAGTTAGAAGCACTACCTAGTGGTACAACATCACTATTTGTCTCAACTTCTGCGTATGGCATTTTAAAAATTTCGGCGCAGACAGTTCCCTCTGGTAACTGAGGATTACTTTTGCAAACTTTTGATCCGTATAAAATATGAGTTAAATCTGCTTTCAGCTTTTCAGTTAGACAGTAGTGCTGTAAAAATTTTTCATCTGCATCAAGTAGCTGAACTTGCCCTGATGCAAAATCAATAACATATTTATTTTCTGCAACTGTAATTTTAGTATTTGCCATATTTGCAGTTTCAATATCATAAAAAATAACTTTTTGGATATTTGATTGTTGACCAAACTGCGTCTGTGTTGTTGAAGAATTTCCTGATGCTCCGAAAGTTGTCGTCGTTCCCGAGACCGTATTCGCATTTTGCTCCCACTTGGGTTCTTGACTGACAGAACAGTTTTGAAATCCAAATAAAAGTAATCCGATAAAGACAATTGTCGACTGCAATTTACTCATTTAATATTAACCTCGCACCATACACTTATCGTCAAACGCATGTAATGACTATAGCTATGGTAATCGCTTAATTAAATTATTTTAGTTCGATTAAATTTGCATTTATGAATATTCTAAGAAAAACACTCACGACTTAGTACAGTAAAAATATTTTGTTTCATAGTGAGACAACGAATGAGCCCTCTTTTATCTATTCAACACTAGCGCCGGGAGAGCTTAAAACAGTCATCATGTTATTCGCTTTTAATTGGCTAATCGGAGTAATGATTGGCTCTTCAAGATTTAATTCCTTACCAATACTTGTTAATCTTTCTTGAATGAGTCTTTGAACATAAGGGCCATCAAGTCGCATGTCTTTAAATTTTTGAACAACACCAACCTCTTGACCAGTGACTTCTTGAAAGACTTTATAAATCAATTCGCTGCAATAAATTCGATCATCTGAAAACTCAAAATAAATATCGTAATTCTTCCCAATGTATTTTCTGATAACTGAATAGAGACTAGGGGTCATTTTTTCAGAATCAAAAAAAGCGAAGCGTTTAATTATAAATTCTTTTCCACGTCCACGAGCAATAAACTGATCGATTGGAGTTAATCTAACCGGTTGCACTGCTTCAGCTACATATGTTTTTCCATTATTTTTAACAACTAAGCCAACATGAGACCACGGCGATCCTGAAGCCTCTTGGATGGCGGCAGATTGAGAACTTTGACTTTTTTGAAAGATGACATCACCTTCGACAACTTTTGAAAAATCAGCAGCTCTCAAACAAACGCCGCTGAAAATAACTGCAAGCACGAGTAATATTTTCATAATTTTATTATGATATGAGTAATTACGATAGCAACAAAAAAAGACCCTTTTCAGGGTCTTTAATGTCAAAAAGTAGAGTTTTTAATCTATAATTAGACTTTAGTCCTCAATCCAGATATGAAGCTAAGCGTCAGCTGAGTAGAATTTCTTCTTAAGATCTACCTCAACCTGAGCAACTGTTGCTTTCAACAAAACGTCGAACATTTCTTCTGGATTGATTTTGTAAAGCTCAGACAGATTTCTTAGTGTATTTAAAGGTGGATGAGATATTCCTCTCTCCCAGTTAGAAATAAATTGAGAAGTTGAGTAACCCAATTTTTCAGCTACATCTTTTTGTGAAAGACCAGACATAACCCGCTTTTCTTTCAAAAACTTTGCTAATAGCTCTATTTGATTTTTATCCGACATACATACCTCATAAACCAATTAGTTGTATTTAAATTATTGTTATCTATTGACATTATCTTAACAACAAATCGCTATTTAATAAAGCTAAAATGTTAAATTCCTGTCAAATAGAGGCCAAAAAAAATGTAAACTAAAATTATTTAAATAAATCAAATAGATATTAAACTTTATTTTGAAGAATAAATGTCTCAATATGAAACATTTACACGATAAGTGATTTTTTCTGTGTAACTTGTAGACGATTTCAATCAAGCCTATGTTGATTAACTTAACTCATGACCTAAAGAATAAATAACTTCAGAGAGCTTTTGAAAAGCACGCATAATTTATTCAAGCCGTTTAAAACTTATTGATACAAAAAAACCCACTCTTTCGAGTGGGTTTTGGAAATATCTTTGGATTGATATTCGAATCGATAAACAAAACGATTAACGTTTTGAGTATTGACCTCTGCGACGAGCACCACGAACACCGTATTTTTTTCTTTCAACCATACGTGGATCGCGAGTAACAAAGCCAGCTTTTTTCAACACATCTTTGAATTCTGGATTAAAAGCGATCAATGCACGAGTAACACCGTGTCTGATTGCTCCTGCTTGCCCAGATTCACCACCGCCAGTTACCATAACTTTTAGATCAAATTTACCCATCTGACCAATAGCGTCGATTGGTTGCATAATAACCATACGAGATTGCAAACGAGTTAAATAATCATCAGAAGTTTTACCGTTTATAGTAACTTTGCCTTTACCTGGTTTTAAGTAAACACGAGCAGAGCTCGTTTTTCTTCTTCCAGTTGCGTAAAATAATTTTTCAGCAGCCATTTTATTACCTTCTCTACTCTATTATTTAGATTTAGTTTTGATTGTGTAAGCTTGAGGTTTTTGAGCTGCATGTGGATGCTCAGCACCTGTATACACTTTAAGTTTGTTAATTAAAGTTTTAGAAAGTTTGTTAACAGGTAACATACCTTTTACTGCATCTTGAATAATGAAGGCAGAATCATGCTCTTTCATTTGAGTAGCAGTTTTCTCTTTTAATGAACCAAAAAAGCGAGAGTGTCTGTAGTACTTTTTTGTGTTCCATTTATTACCTGTCATTTCAATTTTGTCAGAGTTGATCACAACAACAAAACCACCCGCATCTGCGTTAGGTGTGAAAGTCGGTAAGTTTTTTCCACGTAATATATTTGCTACGTGAGTCGCTACGCGACCTAGTCTTAAACCAGCAGCGTCTACGACGAACCACTGTCTGTCTGTTTCTTCAGTTTTTGCGTTCCAAGTTTTCATAGTTTCTCCAAAGATAGAATGAGTGTTTTAAAGTTCGCGGCACTTATTGTCAAGGTTTTGAGGATAATAAACTTGCATTAAGTACAATCCTTGGGGCTCCGCAGGGGGGCCAGCTACCTTTCGGTCCTGCGCCATAAGGATTTCCTGCATTTTTTCTGGGCGCCAGCCCTTCCGATGAGCTAATAATTGGGTTCCGACGATATTTCGCACCATTTGTTTTAAAAAACCAGACCCAGTGATTGTAAATTGGGCAATGTTGGGTTTTAACCATTTCCAGTGCGCTTGATGAACCGTTCTGATCGTATGAGGCACATCAGTCCCCACTGATTGGAAACTTTTAAAATCGTGCTCACCAATAACGAACTGACTGCATTGATTAAAGTAATTGAGATCCATAGGCTTACGAACCCAACCAACATAACGAGCATTAATAGCACTTGGTCTTTGTGCATTTAAAACAAGATAGCGGTAAGTTTTACGCTCAGCAGAGATTGTTGCATGAAAATCGTCCGGCGCTATCCAAGAACGTTTAACAACAATTGATGGTGGTAATTTATTACGTACAGCCCAACCCAAATCCCAATTGTAAAAATGTTTCTCATCACGAGTTGTTGAAAAATGACAGACCTGATTAATCGCATGAACACCAGCATCCGTTCGACCAGAAGCATAAAGAGTAATCGGATGTTTGAAAATTTCTTCTAGAGCTGTTGTCAGCGTTTGGGAAATACTGGGCTTATGATCTTGGTTTTGGCGTTGCCAACCACAATAATCAGTACCATCATAGCTGACTGTAAATTTAATCTTTGTCATATTTTAAAAATCGAATCCCAATCCAACTTGCGCAAAACCATTTTCTAATAAAAAAGCTTCAGAACTTACACTAACAAACTTAAATTCACCAGTAAGCCAAAGATTTTGAATGTTATATTCTGTTTCAAAATCAGCACCCATATCACGATCAACCGCTGATAGATTTAACATGATACCACCTGCACCATAAAATCCAGGTGCCCCGATTGCGTTTACATCTGATTTATCTTCACGCTTTTCTGCAAGAACGAGATACGTTCCGCCACCACTTACATAAGGCACAAACATCTGACGATCTTTGTACTCAAAACGATAAACTAAACCACCATATAATGGAACAGTCATAAATGAAAACTTTTCGACCGATTGAACTGAAGGATTAGACGCGAGCCGACCATGACCAGAAGCATATTGAACAGAAAGTCCAATCTGACCACCCAGTTTACCTTTTGTTTTAACAAAAAAGTACTCATATAAATATTCGAGACCCACCCCAGTCGCATCTTGGTAAATGTCATCATAACTAACTGTCTGACAATTATTAAGATTATTATACTGACAAATATCAGCAGATATGTCGGGATTTGATACATACCCAACCTTCATATGACTTGACTGAGAAACACGTTGCGGTGCCTGTTTGTAAATATAATTTCCATTTTTATCTATGCGGATTAAGCCATCTGCTGTTGCGCCAGGCTTTTGCTCTTTACGTGTTCGAGTAAAACCATCCAGACCATATGTTTTGTTAGCTACAAATGATAAACCTAGAATCAACAATATCCAAATGTGTAAATGACTTGGCTGCTTTGTACGGTGGAATTCAAAAAAAATAGAAAATATTTTTTTTAACCTGATTAATGAAACAAAGAATAAAATTGTAAACAACAATGACCACAATAATCCAAACTTTAATGACATCATCGCAAACCAATATAACGGGTATAACATAATTTTAACAGCAGACTTGAGAACTTCTGATTTTGAAATCAGCTGCGCCCCAATAGGCCCATAAGTGTAATACCATTTTACAAAGTTTGCGCCCCAAAAGTTTTTCAATAAAAAAGAATCACGAAATTTTCTAAAAGTCTGAACTTCTTTAGCCATTTCTGATCCAAAGGCAACAGTTGAGATAAAGCAATGCTTATCGTCTAATAAACCCAGAACTTCTGACGGTGTTCCACAACTCACTAAATTAGAACCACCAACATCAAATAAATATATATTTTGAGCTTTATTTACGTTAGCCATCAAAACACAATACTGCTGGTAATTTTGCAACCCTGTTATAACATTATCGGTGCTTTCATAAGATGAATTATACTGAGAAATTTTAACAGCATCAGAATTGGTAATTGAGCCTGAAACCGTTGTTGTTTGCTTGTAAAAAAAGGCAACACCATACCAATCAGGATCACCCGAATTCACTTTGTTCGGAGTCGACGACGAACGAACGAAATTAGTCAGATAGAGTTTTTCGTCTCCTGGCGTATCTAATCCAAAACTACACATACCGTAAGAGCAAGATGTACTGAAAGTTTGCTGATTCATAGCAGTAACTGTACGATCAACATAATTCACATAAATTGGAACAGAAGAATACTGACTTGCATCCGTGCTGTCATTGTTAGTGAAATCGGCATACACAAATAATTTAGTGGCTTGTGGAAAATTTACGGTACCTGTTGTCGTGCTAGATGCTGATCCTGTCGGATTACAAGACGAATCAAAATTACCACCGTAAAAACACACTTGCCCCCAAGTTGTTGTTAAAGTGAACTGAGCTGTTCCATTTTGCAAAGTCACACTATCTAGTTGATTATTGTTTCCTATTGCCGAACTAATATCAGCCCCCGCATATAAATACGCCGTTAGGCCATTATTGAAGGTTCCAGAAACAGTGAATGTCACAGATATAGTCGTTGTTGGAGAGATATTTTTTTTATTACAAGCCACAACACTATTGGAAGTACAAGTATCGCATGTCCCAAGAGTGCCGCTGTTACACTGACCAGCTAAACCACCGTAGATAACAAAACCAGAATTATCAGTCTTTTTTTCAACATAACTACCGCCCGACACTTCGGTGATAGTAATGCCAGCATTGGCCGAATAACTATAAATGAGTGTTGCTATAAAAAATAAAAGATAGTTCACAGTGTCATTGCATCATATTCAGAAAACACTGTGAATCAAAATCGAATTAAAAAATCATTTTTTTATTATAAGGCTTTAACTAAATAGTAACTCTGAAATTTGCAAACCGTTTAGCGCAGCGCCTTTTTTTAAATTATCAGACACAACCCACATTAACCAACGATTTGGATTATGGCGATCTTGGTGTATTCGCCCGACAAATACAGGCTCTTCACCAGAGACCTCAAGAGCAGTGGGATAATCACCATCTTCAACAACAGCCAATCCCTCAAAATTACCCAATGCGTTAACAACATCAGTTTTGGTTACAGTTTTATTAAGTGTCACCCAAACTGACTCGGAATGTGAATTAAGAGCAGGGATGCGAACTGTGAAAGCAGAGACTTTGATCTCAGGAGCGCCCATGATCTTAACTGTTTCATTCATGATCTTTGTTTCTTCGCTACTAAAACCGTCAGAACCAAATGAACCAATTTGTGGAATACAATTAAATAATATTTGCTTCGGAAATGCTTTTACTTCTTGATCAACTTGTTGAAAATTTTTTGTCTGATTTAATAACTCGTCATAACCGGGCAAACCAGCACCGCTAACAGCTTGATAAGTTGAAACAGTTACATCTGATATACCGAATTTATCATAGAGAGGTTTTAAAGCTACGACCAATTGAATTGTCGAACAATTTGGATTGGCAATGATTTGCGGCTCGCTTGATGGGTTCAATAAGTGTCCGTTAACTTCAGGAACAACTAAGTTGATCCCTTGGTCCATTCTAAAGGCATTTGAATTATCAATTGCAAAAGCACCAGACTTGACAGCCTGAGGAGCCCACTCTTTTGAAATATCATCGCCAGATGAAAAGAAAACCATGTCTAAACCATCAAAACATCCCGGCTTTAAAACCTGAACAGGCCATTCTTTGCCAGCCAATTCTAACTTAAGACCTAAAGAATTTTGAGAAGCAAAAGGTCTTAACTCCGCTATAGGAAAAGCATGTTCATCGAGTAAGTTTATAAACGTTTCACCAACAACACCTGTTGCGCCAACTAAACCAACTTTTAAAGGCTTTTTCCATGGTTTCATAATTTAGTCTTCTTCCTCTTGTAGATCATTTTCATTTACTTGTGCCGGAGCATACACGCTTGCAGGCAATGTTTTACGATTTTTACCCCAGCGGAAAATCCCAAAGATGGCTCCTAAAGCTGCATAACCAAAAAATAGCACAAACAACATCACTTCGGGCTTTATTGCGACAATAAATAAAACAATAACCCCTAAAATCAAATATCTAAACGGCAATCTTTGCTTAAGATCTATATCTTTGAATGAACGATATCTAAAGTTTGAAACCATCACAAAAGCGAGCAAGATCGTAATCAAAAGTAATCCGTAGTTTCCTTTAGCATTCCAACCCATATCCTCAAAAGCTAGGAAGGCCGATGCAATAATTCCTGCTGCCATCGGAATTGGAAGACCCTGAAAATAATTTTTTTCAACGACTCCAACTTGAACATTAAATCGAGCTAATCTTAACGCTCCACAAGCTGCAAACAAAAAGCTCGCCATGAGACCTAAACGTCCAAAATCTGATAATGACCATAAGTACATTAAAATTCCTGGAGCCACACCAAAGCTAACAACATCACAAAGCGAATCAAGTTCAGCTCCGAACTTACTTGTTGCACGGGTCAGTCTCGCCAAACGTCCATCAAGCTGATCGAAAATTGAAGCAACCACAATAGCTATTGCCGCAACTTTATACTCATGCTGAAAAGATGCAATAATCGAATAAAAACCACTAAATAAATTTGCGATTGTTACCAAATTCGGAAGTATATAAACATACATTCCTAATTTTTTGCCAGATTTTGTTTTCTCTTCTAACTCATCAAATTGATCAACCATGATTATATCCAAACTACCTTAAATGTTCAAAAATACTAAAAAAAGTAAAAACTATTGTAATGCCAAAGCTACTGAGAACCGGCATAGTAAAGTTATCATCTATCTTAGCTATTGGAATAAGTTCAGCAAGTGCCCCTATGACACCTGCAATTAAGCTTACTAGCCAAATGTATTCACTTATATTTTTAAAGTAAAGGAAAGCAAACGTTAATACGAAGCAAACAACAAATGCCGCTACGAATCCCTGCACTGATTTATGGCCAAAAATTTTATCTTTACCATATCGAATACCGACATAACTTGCTATCGGATCAGCAAACGCCAAAAAGAGTAAACTTAACGCTACGACAGAAGGGTTGAAAAGGACTCCAATAAAAATAACACCCGTTAATAAATACGTCGTGCCGGCAGGTCTATCGATTTCATTTTTTCTCATGATAGGTTTAAACCATCGCGTAATTGTTCGATTAAGTTGAGGATTATATAATCTGATTAAATCGGCGGGTACAAAAATAACCCACGCTACAGATAATAAAATCAAACTGACATAGTTAGGAAAAATTGACCAGCCTACAAAAAGCAAGAATACACCAGTCATGTGCCACACTTTGCGCGCTAAATGAACATCAGATCTTTTTTTAAAATCACCATCAAAAGTTGTATTGTTATTAGGTACATCATTTTTCACAACCGAAACAAGTTATGTAAACGCAAGCATGCTGTCACCAGAAAAACTATTGGACACGATGAATTTTAAAAGTTTGACTCTTCATTTGCCCATCGTTTAAGCGAATATGAAACTGAAGCGTGTTATATCCCTTGTCTAGTTGAATAAAATCACTGTTTAACGAATCATCAGCTTGTCGAAAAATTTGTGCTTTGTAGCCATTTGTTAGATTCGTTAAATCGACTTCTTTTAAAGAAATTTTACTTGTTGAAGTTAAACCATGTACTTGCTTTTTTGCAAAAGCCTGAGTCAAATCACGCGAAGAACACTTACTCAAAGAGAGTATAACATGATTTGATGACACGCTCGCTGACGGCGAGTTTTCTTTCAGCAAGTCCTTACAGCTTAGGCGCAACTCAGTTTGAAATTGCAATTCATCACGTTGTTCTTTTTCTAGCGAAACAAACCCTATGCCCTTAGCATCAGGCACTGAGGCCACACCCCTCTTAACGAATTTATTTTGACTTATTTCAAATACTGATAAGTGTTGATTGTCAGTTTGTGCTATTTTTTGCTGTTTAGGTTTATATATAGAATAATAAAAATTAATTGTCGTAATTAAAATAAAAATTGGAACGATAATTTTAAGTTTTCCCTGGTTAACGATCACCAAACCATATCGGTTTAGCAATCGCTAATATTGAGTCTCAAATCGAGATTTTTACATCAAAATCTCGACTGAAGAAGAGTCTTTACTTGCAATCAGATTTTCCTTCGTAAGGCTTAGCTAATGCCGCACCATCAAATGTAGCGTTCACTGTTTTAAGCGATAAAGTTCCTTTGCGTACAATTTTAGAAGATTTCTCAGCTTGCTTTTCGCAGTCAGCTTTATCTTTCGCTTCTTTAGTTTCTTCAGTTTCAACTTTTCCATTGTATGGCTTATAGGCCTCCGTTTCTTTCCCCGGACAGGCCTTACGATTAATTTTCATGACGCATTTTCCTGCCTGAGCATTGAATGCGACCAATGAAACTAGTGCTATAATAAAAGTGGTTTTTTTCATTTGTTTCTCCTTTTTTGTTAGCTATGAAGCATTTTTTAAAGATAAATTAGACTTTAATCGACTAATAGATTTTTCAGAGTCCTGGGGTACTGATTTTGAACCCGAGATAACAGTCTGAACTTTTTGGCTAATTGAAGCAAGAAGATCTACTTGGTCGTTTATCTTTTGCGCTGAGTTTGCAACGTTATCAGCAGAAGTTGCATTTTTTTGTGTGGATTCTTCTAGCTGCACAAGCGCCTGAGATATTTCACGAATACCCTTGGCTTGCTCTGATGTTGCAGTTGATATTTCATTAATTTTATTAGCCACATCATGAACATTTAAAACAACACTTTCAAAAATTTTATCAAATTCAGATGCTGTAATCACGCCCTGCTGAACAAGATTTCGATTTTCATTTAATAAAACTTCAAACTGACTTTGAGAATTTTGTACGATATTTGTAACTTTATCTAAGGACTCTCGGACAATTGTGTTGATTTCATTTGATACACGACCACTCATTTGCGCTAAATTACCCACTTCTTCAGCAACGACAGCAAAGCCCTTACCAAATTCACCAGCTCTAGCTGCTTCGACAGAGGCGTTAAAAGACAATAACTTTGTTTGAAAAACAATATCGTTAATCAAAATAGTTTTTTGATCGATTGATTTCATATAATTTACAATGTCATTAAATGAATCCATAACCTTTAAAATTTGTTGATCTAAACTTGACATTGAATGTTCCAAACTACCCATATCAGCATTCAACTGTTTGGCAGCAGTCTGCGCCGCAACGACCGATTGCTGGCTTTCAGATGATTTATCTTTAGATTGATCCGCATTATTAGAAGTTGTCTCAATCATACTTGTAATTTGCTCGACAGCAGATGCTGTTTCAGTTAAAGAGGAAGCCGACAATGCAGCACTATTTGAAAGTTCGCGGCTAGTGTCCGTCAACCTCTGAGCATAGCTAGATGACTGGGTCGAACACCCCTCAAGATCACTTAATACACTGTACATCAATTTTGTTAAATTATTGTAGATACTAAATGCTATCCCAAGAGCTAACAGTACAGACAAAATCGATAAAATAGTCATAATCAACTGAGTCTTTTTAAACTCAGCAGATGACGATTGAGTAGCGTCAATACCACCACTATACAAAATGTTAGATAGTTCTTGCAAATCATTATAAGATTCCGCGAACAATGGAATAGACTCTTTCACATACAGCTCGCGCCCTTCTTTTAATTGTGCTTTTTTTGCAAAATCGATCATCTGATCACTAAGCTGGCTGATCTTATCCCATCGTTCAATAGTTTGATCATAGAGCACTTGGGTTTCGTCACTATCAATCAAATCTTCAAAAGTTTTCAGATAAATTTGAAATGCTCCCGATGCTTCTAACAACTTATCTTCAGCTAACTTCATCTGTTCTGGATCTGCAGTACTAACAACTTCTAACTGTTGCATCTTTATTAAATTCAAATTTTCTTTGAGCTCTGATGTTTTAACAATACCCGGTAACCACTTAGTTTCTATTCCAATTGATAAAACCGACAATCGATTTAATTGAAAGCCAGCGAAAATTACCACAGCACAAATCATTAAAATGATAGAACCAAAAGCCAAGATAAGTTTTTTATCCAGTGATATTTTATGCATTATTGCCCCCGAATTTCGGTCTTACATTTCTCGGAGGTTTAACCGCTCAACTTAAATTGTTGATTTCTTAACTATTTTTTATCAATACTTATTGCAAATTTCTTTACACCTGAAGCTTTAACTATGTCCAAAATCGAAACAACGCGTCCGTGAGGAACATCTTTGTCAGCCGCAATAATCGCTTGAATTTCAGGGTTTTTTTGCACTTCTTCTTGAGCGACCTTCTGAACTTCAGAATCATCAACAACCTTACCATCTAAATTGACTTTACCATCGGCAGATAAAGCAATGTTTAACTTACTTGGTTTGGTTGCATCACCCGAAGCTGCCTTCGGCAAATTAACATTAATCGATGGTTTCATAATCATGGGCGCCGTCACCATAAAAATAATGAGCACTACCAAAATAATATCAACCAGAGGAACGACGTTAATCTCGGACATCACGTCGTCATTTTGATCAAATTTTCCTGCCATAAAGCACTAGCCTTTCTTTTTCGAGTAGGCAATTCCTAGTTCTTTAACTGATTCTACGCTAGCCAGAATACCTTTTACTTTGCGGGTATAATAATTGAAAAAGATACCAGCTGGAATAGCCACAAATAATCCAGCAGCTGTTGCAACAAGTGCCACAGAAATTCCAGCCATCACTGTTTGTTGTCCAGCATCTTGAGCCATGGCCAAATCGTTAAACGCCTTCATTATCCCCAAAACTGTACCAAGTAACCCTATAAATGGTGCATTGGATGCTATTGTCGCCAACACAGGAAGAAATTTTTCTAAATCGGGTTTTTCAGTTAAAACAAACGAGTTAAAAACTTCTTCAAACCCAGCTTCACCATTAACTTTTAAATGCTTTACAGCTTGAGCCGCCGCACGACCTTCGATAGAAATTGGATCTTTCGCTATATCTTCAAAATCACCGACAGCACCACTTTGTAATGCAACACGAATTCGAGCACGAACTCTCTCACTTTCTGAAGAAACTTTTTTTAACGTCATGAATCTTTCAAAAATCATAGCTATCGAAACAATGCTCATAATTAAAAGCACAATTAAAACAACTTGATCGGCATAATGGGCAATAGCAAAAATTTTCTCAGCAAACATGGATGCTCCTTTACATTTTAGACTATTTCATTATGATGTTATTAAATACTATGGTCAAAAAACTGATGATAACTCTTCACACTAAAGTCTTGAAAAAGCACTTCTTTTTTTACACCATACTTATGTTATTCGCATTAATACAGACTTCATGCCAGCAGGAGTCTAAAAAATCTATCCTCATTTTGGCTTTTGAGCAGCTTTCTCCGGATCAACTTAACTGCTCTGAAGAACGAAGTTATGAAAATTCTGGATTTGCAATCGTATGTAGAGAATCTACGCGCTTTAGTAAGGCCTATACGACATCACTGCAACCAGCAGCAGCCATTGGATCTATATTAACTGGCCAATACCCACTTACGCATGAATTACATCGTAGTTTTGATCGAATATCGTCTAATCAAAAAAGCTTAGCACAAGTGGCACTCAGTAATGGTTATCGAACTGCTTTTTTTAGCGGTAGCCCAAACGTTCTTAAAAGAACAGGCTTAGCAAAATTTTTTGAAACCTTTGATGACTCAGTTGGTGCTCAGTATTCACAACAAATCATTAAAGATTTTAAAACAAGCACACAAGATTTTCTAAACTGGTTGAACGAAGATTCAAGTGGTGCTTTTTTAACCATTATAACGAACGCTGAAATAGGCGCTTTTAATGAAAAAGATACACGAATATCAAACTTTGAAAAACTTGACGAAAAGCTTTTTCAATTTATCCAACAACTTAAAGCCGATAATATATGGCAAAAAAGTTATATTATTGTTGTTGGTTTAAAGGGGCAAGATTCTTATAATCGTGTCGAAGAAACTTCATATACAAATTTACATTCAGAAAACACCAAAATTTCACTGTTTATTAAACCTCCTCGCATGAAAGGAGATGAAGGAATTTCTTGGAAAACTGATGATGTTGTTAATTTAGCCGATCTTGGATATTCACTTAAAAGAATTTTTAATCATGAAGAACAAAACCAATTAGAGCCTTTTCAAAATGTAAATTTATTTGAATATTTAAAACAAGGTTACAGAAGAAATAATGACAATCGCTCCATATTAATTGAAGCACCTGATTTGTGGTTAGGACAAACACAATATATTCGTTTAGCTTTAACCAATTCTAAAACTTTGGCTATAACACAATCCAATGAAATTGTTTTTTTTAATACTTTAACAGATACTTTTGAAACCCTACCCCTTAATAAAAATGAACTTTTTGAATTTGAAGATATTCAAAAAACAATTATGACGATTAAACAAAATAAAAACTTAAACTTTAATTTAAATCGGCCCCAAATTGTAAATCAAGTACTAGACAAAGAAGATCTGCGAAATTATAAGCTCACAAATTTAGAGTCAAAAAAAATTAATGATAAGTTTCAAGCTTGTATTAAATTAATTGATGACAAAAAAATTAACATCGAAAAATTTAAAAAGTGCCGAGATCCACTTTTTTTAGAGTTTTTAAAATATAAACACCACAATTTTTTTGGCGTTAACGAAGATAAGGCTAAATTAGCATACGAAGTTGCTAAAAAAAATTATTTTGAAAACTTGAAAATACAAAAGCTTAACTTTCAACTTGAAAATATTTGGGGATTATATAACGCAAATAAAAACTATTTTCATGCACTGATGAAGTATGATCCAAGTTTTTTCAACTAAACTGATCAATTTTTATTTTCCAAAATGTTTTTTCGCTATAATATGAGCTCATATCGATTTCATCCAATTCTTGAACTGACAATGAATAGCAATCAACTTGCGGAGTTTTATCAATACCCAACAAATTGGGTGGCAATAGAACTGATTCATCGATTAAACCACCACGTTGATAGAGATTAAATATTTTATGGTTTTTTTCGTACTGGATTGAAAACCTACCCATTGAAGCAACTACAATTTCTCTTTGACTTTTAAAGCAAACAGCAACTTCAAATCCGAACAAATATTTATCTTTATTATGTGTATATATAGCATCGTTTGCTAACAGCAATGCAATACGAACTTTATTAGCTATAGTTGATAAACTCTCTAAATAGTCAAATGGTGTTGTCACTTCAAGTTCTGCATCAGCAGCAGATAAAAAGCGTGTTATTTCATCAATAACGGTTTGAATGTGATCTGAACCAGTCCACGAACGTATTACTAAAATAAGTTGATCATTTAAGTATGTCGTTACTTGAGTTTGCGGTAATTTAAACTCACCGCTATTAAATGAATGTTCGTTGTACTTCATTATATGACTCCATATCTTTTAAGCTTAATAAAGGCTTTTCGATAGTAGTCCCCTTCCTCAAGATCTAACTCAAGAATTTTTTTCCATTTGTCTTTTGCTCCCGGACGATTTTCAGTACCATCAACAAAACCAAAATTTTCATCAATGATTGACTCTTGGTACATAATTTTAACTTGATTTCGTAAATCATTCGAGTATTTTTCAATCTTGTCTTTTAAAGTCTGATTATCTGGATCAAAATCTAATGCCGCTCTTAACGACAATATTCCATCTCTTAATTTGCCTTCTTTTATAAAGACTTCGGCATTAGCTAAATTAGTCTGATTTTTTTCCCTTATCTTATTCTCAATAAGTTTGATTCTTTTTTTAGACAATTCTTTCAAGTTTTCAGGATCATTAAGTGATGAATTGATAACTTCCTTATATGCTTTAATTGTTTTTCTTGGAAATCCTTTTTGATTCAAATCCTCAGCTTTTAAAAATAACTCTTTTAAAGCCAAAGCTTGCTGAGCTGCAGTTTGTTTTTTCTGCTCTTCAATACGCCGATCTTCGACTATTTTAGCAACTTGATTAACAAGCCGTGATATATCTGGATTATCAGGTTGAATAATAGTGGCTGGCGACAAGCAAAACTGCATTTCTTTTTCTGTAACATCTGGATTAATGATCTTTTCGCATTTCGCTATCGTTTCTGCGATAATTTCTCTATTCTTAGCCTCTTCTTTTTCACGTCGCTCAGTCTCTTGTTGCGTTATAATCGTTAACTCACCGTTTTGAGCTTCAGCTTCGTGTGCTTTTGAATCTTTATATCCCAATGGTAAAATCGAATGTACACGATCAAGATTTTCTTTAGCTGTTGAAAATTGCTGTTGTTTCAATGCTTTTTCAGCAGTAGAATACCACATTTTAATTCTATCTTGATCTTCTTTATTAAGCTTAAGGAATGGATCATCGATGTTTGCAATTTGCTGACTATTTTGCACCACTGGTTGATTAAACATTTCTGAAATGTAATAACTCCCGGCTAAAATTAAAATAATCACTGTTGCAAAAAGCGGTTTGTTTTGCGTAAATTTCTGCCACGGTGTTGGCTCTACAACAGGTTGTTGTTGTTGAAAATTATAAAATTGTGACTGCGCCTGACCGTACGGAGGCATTCCAGTAAATGGCCCACCACTACTTTGCTGTGCATAAGTTTGTTGAAAACCTGAATTGTATTCCATACCCGGCTGCACAGATGGTGCACCCATGTAGGCAGGCTCTTGAGAAGTAGGTGATTGATCATAACCAGATCCAACTAACGGATCTTCGATATCTTCCACATGCGTTTGACCTTCGATATTCATGCGAGGCACAATTGGTGGAACATCAATGCGATCCATTCTGTATTGAAAGTTAGGATCGTGTAACTCAAAATACATCGTATTATCTAAGACTGTAATGGCATCACCACTCTTAAGCGGCTCAGGCTCAGTACCTGAAACAGGTGATCCGTTTAAGAAAGTTCCATTGACACTCGCCAAATCAATAATGCTATAAAGTCCGTTGATTTTTCGAATTTCAAATTGCCTTCGACTGACTCTTTGATCCGGGATAACAATTTGACATGAAGGGTCTCGTCCTGCTACCCACAAATCGCCAACTTCAAGTCGTAACATTTCACGAACTTGGCCTTGCGAATCCAGCATTTTAAAATATGGAACTTGTTGCACAACGCCAACGACTGTGCTTTCGTTCTCATCGATTTGAGTTTCTCGACGAATTTGCATATCAGTAGCTTCCGCTACTTCATTGAATACAAATTCGTATGGTGGAATTTGAAATGTTTGACCATGCTCTAAGGTTAGATTTTCAACTCGTTGCCCAAGAGAGTATATTTCACCAAAACGCGATAAAGATGTTAAGTGCCACTTTCCATCATCTTCAAATTTAAGTTTGAAATGCTCTCGAGAAATTCCCTTTTCAGCTTGCAATCGAATATCACAACTTTCTTTACGTCCACCAACATACTCTTTGTCGGGGTTCAAAGATAAGTCGCTAATTTGCGCACCTCTTAAAATGACCTTCAATCTTGCCATTAACGAATTCCTTCAGAGGCCAATCTGCATTTCTCTTTCATGCTCTGAGCAATTTGATAACTACGATCATTACTCTTACCTTGTAGCATAACAATAACTTGCTGATACATAGCCTCACACATCTTAAAATTATGCTTCTGATAATAGCTTTCTCCAAGTATTAATTTTGCTTTTAAGACTTCATCAAAGCGAGCTTTGGCTAAGAAAAGTTGACGTCTTGCTTGCACGTGATTTGGGTCTAGATTCAATACAACCTGAAAATAATCCATAGCGCGAGAATAGTTAGCTAGATAAAAGTCTCGCATTCCTTTTTGGTAATTCTCTTGAATACGTTGATATGTTGGAGAGTTAACTTGATCAAGTTGCTTTTTTCTTTTTAATTCTAAATCTTTTTCCGCTTGCGAGTTCTGTTTAATAAAAAACTCATCTTCATATTTTAGAGTTGATTTAACTTCTTTATTTTTTTTAGCTGGCGGAGTATCGTTTAGCCAATAAATTAATGCTGTCAAAACTAGACCTACGACAAGGTAAAATCGAGCCTTTGGATGACTTAAAATTCCACCTGATAAATGATTTTTATTTTTTATATTTCCTATTGGTGGAAATCCCGTAAAATTTCCGCCCTGTGGTGCACCCATTTGTCGATGAGTATTTTGCATGGCAGGTGGGGCATAAAATCCTTGATTTGTTTGAGCTGTAATATGCATTTGTGCACTGACAGCATTAACAGAACCTGCTTTCGGTAAGTTTGAACTTATTTTTTGTGGAATCTGCTGCGGCGTCAAAGGTAACGACTTAGCTGATATATGCGTTTTATCGCTTGATGTATCGGTGATGACTTCAACTGGTATAGATTGATTTGAGACTATCGATTTTGGGACTTGATGAGCGGTCATCACTACATGTCCAATATCATAGTTAATTATAATTTCTGAATCTCCTAATTTAAATACTGATTCATTGGTTAGTTTCCATTTTTGAATAGATTCAGATCCAACAAAAACTTGATTTTTGGGGCTTAAATTTAAAATTTCAATATCTTGGCCAACAACTTGAATTTGTGCATGTTGCCGACTGATTTTAGCATCATTCAATAAAATAATTTCATTTTCAGGACCGCGACCAATTGAAAAACTCTGTTTGTTTAAAACAAATGATTGCCCAGCGTGCGGTCCTTTTAGAACCGTCAGCTTAATTTCAATCTGCGAGTTTATCTTAGGTGCTGCCGACATAAACTAGTTTGGTTCTACCTTTGTTAGTGTTATAAAATAATATTCTGGTTCCCCGGATGTATCAATCATTGCTTGGATGGCAATTTCACACTCAAATTGAGAAAATGGAATACGATCAATATGCTTTTCGTAAACACTTTGCTTCGACTTCTCGATTAATCCACTAATGTTCTGAACAAGCGCAGGATCATTGAGCGCTGTAAATTCTTGCTGTAAAACTTGATCTTTCTGGACTTGTGATATCGTTTCAAATTGTGAATTCATCGACACAATTGTAAGGTTTCGATTTAATACTAGCCCTGGTTGAGTGAGCATATTAACTATATTCGAAAACTCAACGTCACGATTTTGTTGCGGCTTCATTGCAGCACTGTCATCGTTAACGCCATTCCACATTCGATTAAGAAGCAAATTAACATTAGCAACAATTTTTTGAACTTCTGGGTCATCAAATTTAACCTCTGTTCGATCTGATTTTTCACGAAGTGCTGTATCTATCTGAGCGTTTAATGATTTCAAAGGAAATGATATCAACCTTGAAAATAAAAAATAGAGCACAATTCCAAAAATGCTAGCAATAACTAACGTTTGCATGAATAAACTAATGACTCGCCCCTCATCTACATTGAGAGAACTAATGTCATAGTACACTATAGAATGATATTTAATTGAGGTTTCACTTGAAATAGGATCATAAACTCCAATGGGATGAGAAGCTACAATAGTTTTTGAATCAACTTGTGAAACCAATGATCTACTTTCTTTTCTAACTTGAGCTAAAAATGGCTTGTTACTTTCTCGACCAGCTTTTTCGATAGGCGCAACAATGGCTCCATCTGCTTGTTGTATGATAATAGCCTCTTTTATGCCATCTTCTTTTAAAGCTTCTTGCACTGTTAAGTTTACAAGTTGGCCGCTTAATAAGAAAGTTTCATTAGCTTTAGCCATTGTACGGGCGACTGACTTTGCACGTTTAGACGCTTCAATAAAATTCGATTCTTTAATGATTGTTGTTAATGGAAACATTGAGAACAAAGTAACAGAGACAACAAAAATCAAAACGAAACCCAATAAAACTTGTTTAAAAGGCAAAAGAAATGATATTTGATATATAGCTGGCATAACCTTTAATTCAATAAAATCATCAATTTTTTCACTCATTGTTTTTTGCAAAGCTGGTGCACTGGCTGCAGAATGCGAACTGCTTTGCCCACTAACAAATGAATCTCCGTGGGGCTGTGATGTCGTTTGCATGCTTGGATCAAATGCTTGGTGATAATTTTGAATTTGTAGAGCTTGATTACCATAGACGGGATATTGCATTTGTGATGGTATTTGTGCATTTGCACCGGCAGAAAATTGATTTGTGCCATTTAATGACACATTGCTTATTGGCTGATCAGAGGGGTTCGAGTTTTTTCGGGCCGTTGGTTTTTGCAAATTTGGACGTATATCTGGTGTTGGTATGACATCCATTATAACATCAAATAAACTAACCTTATCACCTAGTTTAATAATTGAATTTTGAACTTTAATACCATTAACAAATGTCCCGTTACTTGATTTTAAATCAACTAGAATGACTTTGTCTTTGTACACATGTATTTCACAATGCTCTTTTGAAATACCTACTGATAAAATTTTAAATTCACTTTGTCCACCACGACCAAAAATATTTTTTCCTAATTTTAAATCAAAAATTTGTCCTGCCTGAGAACCAGTTAAAACTCTAATTGACCACATACAGCTGATCCCCTTCTTTGATTTGAAACTTTTCAGCACATCCAGCTGACATTTCAAAAACAGAGTGTGCTTTCCAAAATGGTCCGATTATTTTGAACGGCCTAACTTGTGAAATAACTTTTTTTACATTCAAATTTTTATCTACAAAAATACAATCAATAGTAAAACTCATAAAAAAAGTATGAATATTATTACATGGACTAATCCACATAGCTTCGGTTTGATTTAAAAACTTGTGTCCCAGTAATCCTTTGGCGCGTGCAAAAAAACTTTCAGCTTTCAATACATGATCTGCCAAAAGATCAGCATGACCATTAGGATTAATTTTATACAGTTTCAACACATTAATTTTTTCCATACATAAATCCAACTAACATCGGGCCAAACACCATTATAAAAACTGCAGGTAAAATAAATACCATGAGTGGTAGCAAAATTAATTGCGAAGCTCGAGCGCCTGCCTTTTCTGCGCGAACAAATCTTTCAAGACGCATTTGAATCGATTGATCTTTTAAAACTTGTGCAATACTGGCACCCGTCGCTTCAGCATCTATTAACACAGCAACAAAACTTGTAATTTCATTCATATCGAGTCGAGCAGCCATTTCTTTAAGAGCTTCTGTTTTTGATGAACCGACTTTAATATCTTTTAAAACAGTCTTAAATTCTTCGGCCAAAACAGAGTTTTGATCATCTGCTTTATCTACTATTTTTTGAATAGCTCCAAAAAAATCTAATCCAGCTTCAACAGATAAAGCCAATAAATCGATAAAAAAGGGCATATCAGCTCTTACTGAAAGCTCACGATTTTTTTTAGCTGCCTTACAATGCATTTCAGGCATAAAAAATCCAACAATACCCAAACCGGTTAACATCATTGGAGAAAATCCAAGATCTAAAGAAAAATTCATCAAAATAAGAAACAGTGGAAATGCAAAACCCAAAAACAATTGAAGCCCAATGAACTCATCAACATTAAGCTCAGAACTTAAGCCACCAACTTTAATCAAATGTGAAATTTTCTTACGGTAATTTTGTGATTTGATTTTAACTGCATGTTGTAATGTAAACTGATGAACAAGCGGGCGACACATGTTTATTATCGCATTTTTTGATTTTACAGGCTCAGTTCCACTCGCCCATTGTAATTGAGCTTCTCCAGGTTTACCAGCAAGCAACGACGATACAAATAAATAAACAGCTACACCTGCTAGCATCAATCCTGTAAATAACATCAGTTCAGCACTACCCATAAGTCCTCTTTTAGGTTAGATTTATAACTGAGTAAAAAAATGAGCAGCACTTTAAAACTAAAAAAAATAATCTTAGCATCGCAATCTCCACGTCGTGCAGAAATTTTAAAGAATGCTGGCTACAAATTTGTCTCATTTCCAGTCTCTATATCGGAAATTCCGAATAAAAACCTAAGCTTAGATGATCAAATTATTGATATAGCTAGACGTAAAGGTCAGGCTAGTTATGATAAACTATTTACTAATCAGCAAAAAAACCCAGACCTAGATCTTAATAATGATATCATTGTGGCCTCAGACACTATGGTTTGTTTTCAAAACGAAGCTATTGGCAAGCCAGATAATGTACAAAATGCATTCGATATTCTAAAAAAACTTTCTGGTCAAACTCATCAAGTCAAAACAGCCCTCTACGTGTTCGATCTTGAAACAAAATCTGCCGTATCTCACATTGAAACATCAACCGTCACATTCAGACACTTTTCGGATCATGAAATTACTGAATATATTCAGACTGGCGAACCCATGGATAAGGCTGGAGCTTATGCTATTCAAGGAATTGGCTCTAAACTCGTAGATCATTTTGAAGGTGATTATCAAAACATAGTTGGATTGCCGCTTAATTGCCTACAAAAAATATTTACCGAACATCGTTGGATTTTAGATCAAATTAAAGTCGATGATTCTTATTACATGCAATTAAAAATGCAGCTCACATCTCAACAGCATTTATTGGCTGTGAGCAAGTTGCAACCTACGCCCAAAATTGAAGCTCTTTATAGACTGGGCCAAAAGCACTTCGGCGAAAACTACATTCAAGAAGCGCTTAAAAAGATAGAATTGCTCAAACCACTTGATATACAATGGCATCTCATTGGTCCTATTCAAAAAAATAAGGTTAAATATCTTAAAAATAATTTTGCCTATATTCACTCAGTTGATTCTTATGAATTGGCTTATTTAATTTCAGAGAAAGCACTACAAATCAATTATCAGCAAAAAATTTTTTTACAAATCAATTTGTCGCAAGAAACATCAAAATCTGGTTTCAATCTGTCAAGTATTAAAAGTGAATGGGACAGTTTAATAAAACTTAAAGGAATAAAAATTATTGGTTTAATGACAATGCCACCTTTACAGAACAATGCTGAAGAAAATCGTCCTTTTTTTAAAGAGCTATTTGAGCTTTCTCGTCAACTTGGTTTATCCGAATTATCTATGGGCACTAGTCACGATTATAAAGTTGCGTTGGAAGAAGGTGCGACATGGATCAGATTAGGAACGGTTTTATTTGGAGAACGTGAAAAAATAAAGTAGACTAACAGTATAGCTGATGACCTAACGATCGGAGCCTTGCATGACTCATCCTTTACTCAAGACTTTTAAAATTGGATTCATTGGGGCTGGTAACATGGCTCAAGCTCTTATTAAAGGTATTATCGAAAGTAAAGCGATGCGGCCAGATCAGGTTATGGTTTCAAATCGTACTCCAGGCAAACTTCTTAAACTTAAAGAACAATTTGGAGTTCAAACCCGAGAACACAACGAACAAATTGTAGAAGAGTGTGAAATCGTAGTACTCGCCATGAAGCCACAGGATTTACCAAACGCTGTTGAAAATATGCACTCCGCATTCAGTGAAAATCAAATTGTCATTTCACTTGCAGCAGGAATCAACTTAAAGTCACTCTCAAAAATGATCCCCGAAGGACGACTTGTTCGTTTAATGCCAAATACCCCATCACTTATAGGCCGCGGTGTTTTAGGCCTGCTCAGCAATCAAAAAGATTCATCTGTAACTGAAATGATGCGCGATTTATTTTCGAGTTTGGGTGTGGTTTTAGATGTTGAAACTGAAGATCAATTTGATGCCCTTATGATTTCTTGTTCAAGCGGCACTGGATTTGTTTTTGAAATGATGATGTACTGGCAAGATTGGATTACTGAACATGGTTTTTCAACTGAGCAATCCAAAATCATGACTATCGAAACATTTGTTGGCGCATCGCTTTTGGCTGCTCAATCCGCAGGAGTAGATATCGAAGAGCTTCAACAGCGCGTGACTTCAAAAAAAGGAGTTACAGCCGCCGGACTCAACTCCATGCGTGAACTTGAAATCGAAAGAGCCCTACGTATCAGCTTTGAAAAAGCAGCTCTACGTTCACAAGAAATTGCTCGCCAAGCTCAGTAAAACATATAATTTGAGATCCACACCTAGGCGACAAGATCTGAACATTTCAGATCAATCCTAGACTTTCGTCGTAAATCCAAGGTACAGATCTTTTATAAAAGTATTGCCGCAGTCTTTTAATCTAGGAATGTATTGCCTATACTTAAATAGAGCATGCAAGTGCTTTTTGCAGCCAAAAGATTGCAAATCATTTTTGTTCACGGAGGAACATAATGAAATACTATCCTGCTGAAATTGCAAATAAAACTTTTGATCGCAAAATGATGGGCTTTGACGCTGATCAAGTCATTCATTTTCTTCACATGGTCGCAAACCAAATGGAATCTTTAATTCAGGATCGTAAAAATCTACAAGAAGAATTAAAGAATAAAGAGCTTGAACTCATTCAATTCAGAGAGCGAGATGCTTTACTTAAAAGCGCGATTACACAAACAACTCAGGTATCAGATAAAATGAAGTCAGAAGCAGAACGCGAATGCAAACTCATCATTCAAGATGCTCAACAAAAAGCTGAAATGATCACACGAGATGCAAAAGAATCTTTAAGAAAGATTTATCAGGAAATTTCTGATCTTAAAAAATCAAAAATGCAATTTGAAGCCAACTTAAAAGCCATGGCTAAAGCTCACTTAGAATTACTTGAACAAGCCGATGAGTTTATGCCGAGAATGCGAATGTCGCATCTCGATTTAGAGTAATAACTAAAATCACGCCCCTCCCCTAAAAGTAGTGATTTAGATTTGAACATTAAAAGCAGTATTATTTTTTTCGCAATATCCACATGGCATCAGATGCACCACCACCAAGCAAATATCCGCCACCAGGAAAATTGCCACTATGACTAAAATTGTAAGTAGTACCACCAGTTAAACTCCAAAATTCCGTCATATGAAACGGGCAATGTATGAATGTATTTCCCCCTGAACCTGCATCACGATGACCACATCTTGACTCAGTAGGATTTGTCGGATTTCTCAAACCGTTCATAGTCATCCAAATAAATGTCTCTCCTTCACTTCGTCCTCTGACTGAACCAATAAAATCAACTTGATAAAGTCCTGTCTCAGACGGCGTCACAGAAAATCCGCCACCTCTATAAGCTATAGCAATCGCGGAAGAATTCTTTGCAGGTCCGCAATTTAAAAAATCGCCAGAAGAGTTCGCAGTAAAAACAAATGAACCTTTAATACCTTTGATAGCTCTAACTGCCGTTGAAGTATCGAATTTAATATCAATATTTGCTGAATACTGGTTAGTACCAATTCGAACCAAATTAGAATATCCAATGCTGGCAATCTTAATTTTACTTTCCGGAATATAGTTTCCAGCAGTAGGGACCATACTTGTACCAGCAGCAGTACAAGCTGCTGGTACATTAGGAATAGGTTGATTATATCCACCTGGAATAGAGACTGGAGGATTAATGAGCATACCGCCAGATACTTTTGATGATCTAAACAAACAACTACAAAAATTATCAACTAAAATTGCTTTTTGCAGTCGAGACTCAAGATCTTTAATCACTAGTTTTTCAGTTAACCCAACAACTTCTTTATTTTGAGATACAACCATACTGGCCATACCTAAACCAATAATGGAAGCTAATCCTATCGAAATTAAAGTCTCCATAATTGTAATACCTTTACAATTTGAAACTTGATATATAACGCTCATAGCTCTCCAATTTATTTTCATAAATCTTCCTTAGTAATTATCCATGTAGCTTCTGAAGCGCCACCATTAAGTAAAAAACCGCCTCCGGGAAAAATGCCTCCATGACCAAAAGTATATGTTGTACCCGAAGTTAAATTCCATAATTCTGTCATATGAAATGGACAGTGAATCCATGAATTCCCCCCAGATTTAGCATCTCTTTGTCCGCACCTAACCTCAGTAGGAAACGCTGGATTACGTGAATTATTTAGCGTCATCCAAATATAAGTCTCACCTTCTGTGCGACCTCGTACTGTTCCAATAAAATCAACCCTATGTAGACCAGTCTCTGTTGCTGTGTAATTTACCCAACCGGATCTTAAGATAGTTGAAACTGGTTCAACTTTAACTTGACCGCATGATTGAAATTTTTTTGCACTTGAAGAAGGATCAGACATATCAACTCCATATGTTATTGGAATTGTAATTGATTTAAAATTATTACGACCATCTATAGAGACACTGAGGTTAAGTTTAGTTAAATACTGATTAATACTGATTGGACTCGATTTTTCAAATGTAATTCTGTCTAGTCTATACTGATTTTTTGTTTTTGTTCCTGTTTGCTTTTTCGAAAGTTGTAATATTTTATCACTTTGTGCAACACAAGGCTCAGAAACACTTGCTGGTATAGGGATTTCATATCCTACAGGGATTGATGTCGGTGTATTACTTAAATTTAAATCATTTATATTCAATGTTGAGCCTCGCATAAAACAACTACAGTATTCGTCCACTTGCAACAATTGTGAAATTTGAGACTCTAAATCAGAAACTACTAGTTTATCATTAAGACCCATAATACTACTGTTCTGAAACTGTATATTAGAAGAAATACCTAGAACGATTGCGCTAGATATTGTCATAAATATCAAAGTAGATAAAATACTATAACCATTTTGATTCCTACATAATGATTCATAATAGATCTTAAAAAATAGTAAGCGATTAAATTTATTCATGAATAAAAAAAATACCTACTGCCCCTTTTTCTTCTTCTTTTTTAATTTTATCGTATATCCTGATGGACCCGAATCATTATTCACGCTGTCTTGTTTATTCGATATTGTCGTCTCAAATTGATTCTGTTGAGTTTCATTCTGAGAATTATTTGAATCAATGGGCTGTATGTATTCTTCTTGCTGGGGTCGTACCGGTTTAAAGTAGTCTTGATTGACACCATCATCTGTATCTTCTTTAAAAAAATCAGCATCTTCGGTTAATTTTGGCGATTGTCGGTCTTGAGATTTTTTTGGACCATATGTTTTAGGCCTAGACTGATAGTTGTTATTTTTTTTCACAGCATTATTTTTATTTTCAATTTGTTTGTTTGTATCACTCTGAAAACTTAAACCAGAATCAAAACTAAAAGTCAGCACAGCACCTACCGTAAATCCTTGAGCAATATTAGATCCATGAATATCGTAGTTAGCAAATGCTTTAACAGCTGTATTATCTGTAACTAAAAATTTTAAATAAGTTTCTATGCTTAGTAAATTAGGATTTATCGAATAAAACTTTTTACTTCCCGCATTGACTCGATTTATAATTGCATCTCGTACAATTGCATTATTACTCTTATCATCATTCTTTATCGTCGAAAAACCATTTATAGCAAGGCCCAAACCCATTTCAGAAAATCGGTATTCAGCACCGATACCGTAAGTCAAAAGTGTTGATAGCCCATCACTTCGGTAATTTATTCCAATTAAACTGTAGGGATAAAGCTGATCGACTGACATTCTTAGAATGAATGTTGGTTTAAATTCAGATGCTCCAACACCATTAATAACTGCGTCGGTATTTGTTTGTATTTTATCCGGCGAGTAAGAATATTCAACATCGACTATACCTTGAAAGCCATCGAGGTTCATGAGTAGATAATCAATACCGAAATCAATTCTGTTAAACGTAGAATTTTTTCGAGTCGCATAAACATCAGAAGATTCTGCTGAAGCTATATTAAATCCAATACGTGTACCTAAGCTATCAAAAACTCCCCATCTAATTTGCGGGTTAACATTTATTAATTGATAATAATTCGAGTTGAGTAAATTTTGCTTAGTTCCGTTAGCATCAAAGTTCTGTTCTGATCGATAGTAATCAGACCATATTGCGATGTCGAATTGACCACTTTTATAAGCCTGATCCGGATTTGAGTAAGCATTTGCGTAATCACTTATCAAAATCAAACCTGCGAAATAAAAAATAAATGCATTAATGCATTTTTTAGCTCGATAATTCAGTTTTTTCATAGCCAGATCAGTCTATACCAGTTTATAAACAGAAGGCAGAGGACGAAAGTCGGGATCTCTTTTATGAAAAAACCACTCATTGTCATATTTCTAACTGTATTTATTTATCTTCTTGGATTTGGAATGATTATTCCAGTCTTGCCATTATTAAGTACACATTACGGTGCCACCCCTCTTCAAGCTGGTCTTTTGATGTCCTGTTATTCGTTAATGCAGTTTCTATTTTCACCGTTTTGGGGAAAGCTCAGCGATAAATATGGTCGACGTCCAATTTTAATGTACTGCTTACTTGGTGAAGCTATATCTTATTTAGTTTTAGCTGCATCAAGATCTCTAGAGATGCTTTTCATTGCGCGCTTACTAACGGGGTTTTTCGGCGCATCGATTTCTACAGCATCTGCTTATGTTTCTGATGTAACAACTCCGCAAGAAAGATCAAAGGGTATGGCTCTTATCGGCGCGGCATTTGGATTAGGCTTTTTGTTTGGTCCCGCGATTGGCGGTGGGTTGACAGTCTGGGCTGAAAAGATTTCGAATGATACCGGGTTTATTGCAAGCTTCTCTTCATATGGCGTAGCCTTACTTTGTTTAGTTACTTTTATTTTTGCGTATTATAATTTGAAAGAATCCATCAGTGCTGAAAATCGAGAAAAAAATACTCTCGATAAAAAAAATCGTATTGATCACTTACTTAAATATTTTCAAACCCCACTGGTTGGCCAATTAATGTCTGGATTTGGTTTAGCTACTTTGTCTATGGCCATGATGGAATCAACTTTGGTTCTTTTTATGAAGCAAAAATACAACTGGAACATAAAAGAAGTCAGCTTTGGTTTTGCGTATATCGGTATAATTATTGTCTTCACACAAGGTTTTTTAGTGCGAAAACTTATTCCACTTTTTGGTGAACGATTCGTTCTACGTTTAGGATTATTTTCTTTAGGTTTAGGTCTAACTGGAATTGGGTTTGCTTCAAATATTGCAACCATGGGTCTGGTCATGACCCTTCTTTCTATTGGAAGCGGTCTTTCTAATCCTGCGTTTTTAGGTAGCATTTCATTACTCGTACCGCCCGACGAACAAGGTTTAGCGATGGGAACAACCCAAAGCTTATCAGCTCTTGGCCGGGTTGTTGGTCCCGCTATTGGTGGATATTTATTCGGTCACTTAACAGTCGAATCTCCATTTTTTATGGCTGGCTCACTAACTTTTGTCGCATTATTACTCATCATTAACCACTATCACAAATTACCAGTTTCAGGCAAAAAGGTGTCGTAAAGATGAGCAATACGATGTTTAATAAAATCGGATTTTACCAGCTTGATAATCTCATTCAAAATAGAGTTCCTTTTTTATTTCTAAATCTCAGCGAAGATATTACTCCGTGGTATCAGTCTATTTACAAAATGCATGTTGAAACATACCAAGTTTTATTGAAAACAACAGAAGACGTCATGAATGAGCTTAAAACCAGACAAATCCCCAAAGAATTTGCCATTTTATTAGTTTGTCCAGACGGAAAGCTATCTGAAAGCTTAGCTCGCCAGCTTGAAATTAAAGGTTATACAAACGTCTACTTGATTGATGGCGGTTATCAGCAAATGGTGACCGACCGAGGTTAAATCAGCTATAGTCTTTTGATATGACTACACCAAATCAAAACACGACACTCGCTGATCGCTACAATCCACAAGATGTTGAATCTACTATCTATAAATGGTGGGAAGAATCTGGCCATTTCAAGGCTCAAGATAAATCCACAAAACCGCCATTTTCAATTATTTTACCACCACCAAATGTGACAGGGTTTTTACATTTAGGCCACGCACTTGATCACACAATTCAAGATTTACTTATTCGCTGGAAAAGAATGAGTGGCTTTAATGCGATGTGGTTACCTGGTACAGATCATGCTGGAATTGCTACGCAAACTGTTGTTGAAAAAGAATTGAAAAAAAATGGTGGTGTTACTCGCCACCAATTAGGTCGCGAAAAATTTGTTGAAAAAGTTTGGGAATGGAAACACGAATATGGTGATCGTATTTATCGCCAAATGCGCAGACTAGGTGATTCTTGCGATTGGGACCGTGCAACGTTTACGCTTGATGAAGGCGTTTCAAAAGCCGTTCGCAAAGTTTTTGTAACACTTTATGAAAAAGGTTCAATTTACAAAGGACAAAAACTCATTAATTGGAGTGGTCCTTTAGAAACGGCAATTTCAGATTTAGAAGTCGAACATAAACAAGTTAAAGGTGCGCTTTACCATATCAATTATCCAGTTGATGGAACAAATGAATTCCTCACTATCGCAACAACCCGACCTGAAACACTTTTAGGTGATACAGCGGTCTGCGTTCATCCAGAAGATGATCGCTATAAACATCTCATTGGCAAAACAGTCACTGTGCCGTTGATCAATCGTAAAATTAAAATTATTGCTGATACTTATGTGGATAAAACATTTGGATCTGGTGTCGTTAAAATTACACCAGCACATGATTTTAATGACTACAAAATCGGTAAAGCACACAAACTTGAGTTCATAAATATTTTAAATAAAAAATGTGAGTTAAATGAAAACGCAGGTCCATACAAAGGCCTTAAAGTTGCTGATGCTCGCAAAAAAGTTTTAGAAGATTTAAAAAACTTAGCCTTACTTGTTAAAGAAGAACCGCATGTTCACTCTGTCGGGCACTGCTCTCGATCTGGTGCAGTTGTAGAGCCTTTTTTATCTGAACAATGGTTTATGAAAATGGATGAGTTGGCTATACCAGCTAAGCGTGTTGTTGAATCTGGAACTATTCGTTTTGAACCAGAATCATGGACAAAAGTTTATTTGCATTGGATGAACATTATCGAAGACTGGTGCATTTCACGTCAGCTTTGGTGGGGACATCGCATACCGGCATGGCACTGTGCTGATTGTGAAAAACACACTGTTGCCGAAACTGATCCTACAAAATGTTCTCACTGTGGCAGTTCAAAAATTTCACAAGAAGAAGATGTGTTAGATACTTGGTTTAGCTCAGCATTATGGCCATTTTCGACAATGGGTTGGCCCGCTGAAACTGAACACTCAGTCGAAACGCAAAAAACTTTTTACCCTACAAATTACTTGGTTACAGGTCATGATATTATCTTTTTCTGGGTTGCGAGAATGATTTTGATGGGTATGGAATATAAAAAAGATGTTCCGTTTAGAACAGTGTATATTCACGGATTAGTTCGTGATAGCCAAGGTCGCAAAATGTCAAAATCATTAGGCAACTCTGTAGACCCGATTGACATGATCGAAAAATACGGAGCTGATGCTTTACGTTTTAGTTTTTTAGCTCATTTATATAGTGGCAAAGATTTTAAATTCAGTGAACAGCGTTTAGAGGGCTATCGTAATTTCATGAATAAAGTTTGGAATGCTGCACGTTTTGCTTTATCAAACTTGCATGACTTTAAAGTGCCAACTGACGGCTTAAAGGCTATTCCGCATAAAAACGATATTAGTGTTTTTGATCAGTGGATCATTTCAAAGTTAGCTGATGTTGAGAAAAACGTTCAAAATCACTTAGAAAATGAAAGATTTTCTGATGCGGCTATCGAGCTATATCAGTTCATTTGGAATCAGTTCTGTGATTGGTATATTGAATTTTCAAAACCAATTTTAAACCCACAAAATGGCCAATCTATAAATTCAGATGAAAAACATGCAACACAACTTGTGATTGCTCACGTTTTAAATCGTATTGTGAGATTATTACACCCATTATGCCCTTTTATAACTGAAGAAATTTATTCTAAACTACCGCTAAAAGGTCAGGCTTGTATTATTGATCAATATCCAACGATACAAAATGACAAAGAATTTTTATCTCTTGGCAGCAAACAAGCCGAATTTGATATTGATATCGTCAAAGAAGTTGTCACAGCAATTCGTAACATTCGCGGTGAAAATAGAATCAGTCCGGCAATTAAATTAAATGTACGCTTAGCGGTTAATACAGATGATCTGCAAAAAACTTTAAGTGCTAATCGTACAGCCCTAACAACTTTAGGCCGACTTGAAACATTAGAAATAGGCGCAGAAGGCAATCTAATGAAATGTGCGGTAACACCTGTTTCTGTTCAAGATTCTCAAGTTAAAGTGATCATTCCACTTGATGGCTTAGTTGATTTCGACGAAGAAATAAAGCGTATTCAAAAAACAATTGAAAAGCTTGATAAAGACATCAATTTACTATCAAACAAATTATCTAACGAAAAATTTGTTCAAAATGCAGATGAAGATGTTGTTGCAGCAGACAGACTATTATTAGCACAATCAAAAATTCAAATTGTATCTCTTAAAGAAGCCCTCGTTCGTTTTCAATAACGAACAAGGGTTTTAATTTAGATTGGTTTTAGCTTAGAAATTTTATCGACATCGACATGGCTGCCGTGATCTGTTCGAACTATGATGTCTACAAATTGGCGATCTTTAATCAAATCATGTGCATGATATGAATATCTCGCATGTACAGTTTGATTAAATGTATCATCGTAGCCAATAACTAAAACTAAAATTTGTGCTCGCGATTTTTTCATCTCTTCAAGAGATAAATTAAAGAGAGGACTTGATTGATCTATATGATGACAAACAGTCCAAGATAAATAAAATACAGGGGTCCGCGCTCGTATAACCGGTAAGTCTGTTAACTTGTAAATGTGATTACCTTCTGGAGTCAATACATCTTGCATAAAGCTCACTTGAATTTTGGCATCAATAATTTGATTACCGCGCTCATTTGCTAATCGAAACAATAAACTCGGCTTCCCTAAGTAAGGCGTCAGCAGTGCTACATTTGAAAATGCGACTTTGGAATCGGGCCGTGTAAACCTCGCAAAAAATAATCCTGAAATCATTCCGATACTAATAAGTCCACTAAATGCCTCGATAGCCACAACAACATTTTGTAAAAAACCTGTTGGGGAGATGTAGCCGTAACCAATTGTCGAAAATGTTTGAATACTAAAGAAAAAACATTCTTTAAAAAAATCTAAATCACTAGGACCTTTTATTCCATCAAAGCCCTCACGGCCTAGAGAATAATAAAGAAACCCAAAAAACAAGTTTACAACGACATAAGCTGTTCCATTAAATAAAATAAAACTGACCCAGTCCATTTTTAAAAAATGGTGATACAAATCGCTCATTGATTTAATTTTTTTTGGAAAGCTCACTTTTAATTTGTCCTTGTTAGCTGTTTAATATTTGCTAAAGCATCAATAGTTCTAGGCTAAAACCGAATACCAAATTTGTCACCCCATGAAGAATATGCCTGTACAAAAATTGCCACTCGTTTTCTCAGCTAAAACCAAGTAAATACATAGCCAACAAGGAGTACCAAAATGAATACACTTAATATTTCATTAATGTTCGTTCTAGCCGCTTTAATTGTAACTCACATTGTAATTGTATAGTTGATTTATTCTAAGCACTGACAGTTAGACTGCATAGAATCTAGACCTGTACAGCTAACTGTTTTCGACCCTTTTGTTAAAGACACCGACTCAATTTTACCTGAACGTTCAACAAGAACAAGCTCTTCACCGTCTGGAAAATAAGCACGGCTTCCTCTTTCGTCTAAAACGATCGAAGCTCCACCTTTTAAATAATTAATATAGTCATCTGTTGGATTGATAGCCTTCTCCTGATCAATATTTTGCATTTCAGGCAGGCCTTGATCGTTAATATTAAACAATTGAACATATTTTGTCGGATTACTTGGTGATTCATAGTTCACTTCTGTTCTAATTCTTTTTTTAGAACCATCAGCACTTTGCAGATCCATTTGAGTCCAATCGTCCATTTGAACAACCAAATCACCTAACGCTGGTCGCAAACTCACAAGCATATTATCATATGTTGGTTCAATTTGTGGACTATCTATCGCAGTACCAATTTTTAAACAATTAGCTATGTCTTTGAGTCTTTCAGCAAAATTCTTATCAATAATAAGTTTGTCTTCTGCTGTTATCAGCTGTGGTTGTTTGAAGGGTAAGGTCGACGAGCTTGCAGCCTGAGCCAAATCGCTAAAAGTTGTATGACTTGTTGGTTGTGTTTTAATGTAAACCTTCGATTCGCTCAACACGTTATCATGAGGAATTCGTCGTTCACCTTTATGATCATTCCAATAAAAAAGAGCCATTGAAATCACAACGGCTCCGATAAGTAAAAGTGTATTTCGATTCACAACCAATCCTTTGATTTTTGAAACTTTCAAACTTGCTGTACTCGCTTTATTTAATTAAACCAATTTCTCTTAATCTTTGCATCAAAAAATCATGAGCCGTTATGTCAGGATATTTTGCGCCTGCACCTTTACAAGATGGTAAACAGCTTAATAAACTTTCTGGATGCGGATGCATAAAGAACGGCATTGAATATCGAGATGAATTCGTACCATCTTGTGGATTAATCACTCGATGAGTTGTTGATGGAATAACTTCATTTGTTAATCGCGATAACATATCGCCAGCATCAACGATTAACGTTCCAAAATCAGATTGTATATCCAACCACTCGCCATCACGATCTTTAAGTTGCAAACCTGATTGTGTTGCTGCTGGCAAAATTGTTATAAAATTAATATCTTCATGTGCGGCTGCCCTTACACATCTAGGATCAACACCTTCTGGAATAGGTGGATAATGCAATAATCTTAAAATAGAATTACCCTCTTGAACCATATTCTTGAAATAATCTTTCTCGACTTCTAATGGATAAGTCAAAGCTTCCATCATTTGGATTCCTGCTTGTTCTAATTTAGAAAACAACGTCTCAAATGTCGGTCTAAACTCAGGAATTGTATCATCAGGCCAGATATTTTTAGGATAATACTTACTGAATTGGTGTCCAGCAGGAACCTCACGACCAACATGCCAAAACTCTTTTAAATCCATTACTTCTGCGCCTTTGGCATGCTCTTTTCCAAAAGGCGTATAACCACGCTGACCGCCACCATTTTCAGACACATAAGAGAGTTTTTGCTTTTCAGAAAGTGAGAAAAATCTCTCTAAAACGTGATAAGATGATTTAAGTAAATCTTGGGAAACATCATGATCTTTTAAGATAATAAAACCATAGTCTTTAATACCCGTAAAAAGTTGCTCGATAAATTTAACTTTATCAGCTTGCGATCCCTGCGTGTAACTACCTAAACTTAAAGTCGGCACTTTTCTAAGTGTATTTGATGTTTTAGATTGATTGTCTTGAGTTTGCATTCTGGACTCCCCCAATGTTTCAACGTTAATTTACGTATATCAGTTAACAAATTAAGCATATATGCATAAAAAACACTAGAAACTTCATAAAGTTTAATGAATTTTTCAAAAACTCGAGAGTCTCGCAAACGACTAAATTCATGATCGTCAATTTTTTAGACGGTTAAATATTTTAATTTATAAGTACCATTCAGTTAAAACAAGATCATCGTAACCAAAGCCGTGTTCTCATTCAAAAATTCGAAGTGAATATCAGCATCATAAAGGCGAAAAGCATGTTTTGTGCGATATGGAGAGATAGTGTTTTCAAAACCACGATAAACTACAGGACGTGGATCTTGTTGAATGACTTCAATAATGACTTTTTCTAATTCAGGACGTCCAGTACGTCTCATCCACTGTTGCAGCGTCAATTGAGCCTCTTCACTAAATTCAACTTGAATAGCTCTTACGTTATGAGCGCTATCAACAGCCCATCCACCACGAGCTTCTGGGTGACTTTCAAATTGTGGTAAGTATGGCTTAATATCAATAATCGGAGTGCCATCAACTAAATCTACACCAGATAAATAAATTTTATTTTTTTCTATTTTAATCATTTCACACAATGATAAGCCAATAGGGTTTGGTCGATGAGGTGATCGCGTAGCAAACACACCTGTCGATTGACCACCAAGTCTTGGTGGATGAACTTTAGGATGGTAGCGATTGTTTGAATTTAAATGAAATATAAACATTAACCAAACATGAGAATAGCCATCTAACCCCTCTAAAGCAAATTCTGGCTGCCATTGGGGCAAGATTTCAAGTTCAGAAACAGTCTGTTTGACTAAACCGGATTGCCTCGGAACACCGAATTTATCAGGAAAGCAGGTTTTGATAAATCCGATCGCAGACAAATTAAAAGTTGTGTTATTTAAAGTCACACAACTTTTATATTTGAGACTTACTTTGATTGGCAACTAGTAGTTACCAATCCATATTAAGTTTAAGCTTAAAAATTTCCAGATTTAGCAACAAGACCCGCTTTATTTTTAATAATGATCTCTTTACCATTAAGATCGATCAAACCTTCATTTTTAAACTCTGTTAAATGACGTGATAAAGATTCGTTGATTGTGCTAGCCAATTGAGCGAATTCATTGCGAGTTAATTTTAAATTGATCGATATTCCATTTGGCGTTTGGTTTCCAAAACGATCTGCCAAATTCAACAATTGATGAGCAATTCTTTCTTGAACCGATGCTAGATAATGAATTTGGCTCGTTTTTTCATAATTTTCGATATCATGAATAGCTTGCTCTAGTACATTTCGAACAAGTGGATGAACTTGTGACAAGACACTAAAAATAGCATCTTTTGAATACAGCCATACAACAGAGGGCTTCACGGCCTTAGCATAAGAGTTGGTTTTAAGATTACGAACAAGAGCTTTGTAACCGAAGACTTCTCCTGGTGAAACAAGTTTTGTAACATACTCAGGAGATGTTGTTCTCCCTCTTGCGTGCTCACGATTAACAAAGACCTTAATACATCCTGTTTTTAATAAATAAAGCCCTTTTGGCTCTTCACCCTCATTAAATAATATATCACCATCATCAAAATTAATGATCGTGTAAGGAATTTCGAAAGTATTAAGTGATTGTGAAATTAGTGTCGCCACAGAGGAGCTTGACGAATAACTCGTGTGTGTATCCGATAAACTGTTGTGACCTGCCATTAATCTAACCGGCTGTTGCCCAAACTGAGACATATTGACCTTCCTTAATTAGTTTAAGTTTTTTTAAACTAATTATATATTAATTGATTTTAAGCAAATTTCCACTAAAAATTTAATGTCGATCGACATGTTCTATATCAAGATCATTAAATTGAATGAAAACGTGTCAGCACACACAAAAAGGAGCTCAAATTGAATAAAACAGCTTTAAACATTAAGGCGCCATTAATTATAGCAACTGCACTGGCCTGCGTAACCGCCGTTTACTCACCTCGACTACAAGCATGGGGAGGTCGTGGTCATGACTCTATCTGTGAAAGCGCGGTTTATTTAGTTCAAAACAAGAATTTAAAAGATTTCTTAATGAGCAAACCTCACTTAATGGGCCATCTTTGCAACATTCCAGACATTTATTGGAAATCACTACCAATGGAACTACGCCGACACGGAGATTCTGGTCATTATGTAGATCCCGAAGTAATCGGGTTAGCTGTTAAGGATATCCCGACTGACTATAAAGCTATCGTAGAAAAATATACGAATAGCGAAAATAAAGATAAAACTAATGCTAAAATTTTATCTGTACCTTTAGAATTCGGAAGCAACTGGTGGAGAGCCGATCAAATGTTTCGCATAGCAATTGAAAAAGGATCAGAATTACAAAAGCTCCCCGCCCCACAAAACAGTAAAGAAGAGCAAGATCAAAATTTAGCATACAATAAGGCTTTCTACGAAATGCTTACAAGTATGGGTATCATGGGACATTTTGTTGGCGATAATAGTCAACCTTTCCATACCACTTCCGATTATGATGGTTATGCAGCCAATCATGGCGGAATTCACTCTTATTACGAAGAAGCCACAGTAAGTTTTTTTGGCCCTGATCTACAGGATCGTATCTATAAAAAAGCACTGAAACTAAAAAATACGTCATTTATCAAGCCAACAAATACAGTCGACAAAATGAAAGCTCTCGCAGAAATATCAACAAAAGAAATTAAAGATGTTCTAAAAGCTGATCCGCTAATATCGCAATCAACGATCAAATTAGAACGCGGTATGAGCCTAAAGGTACCAGCTAAACGCAAGTCAGCCGAAATTGGATTTAAAGCTTTTGAAAAAATGCAAATCGAACAAATGGCAAGATCAGCTTTACTTCTTGCTCATCTATGGGACGACATCTACACCAAAATAGGCAAGCCAAATTTGGATGCCTACAAAAGTTTTAGATATCCCCTAACAGTCGATTTTATATTACCAGATTACTACGATATTAAGGCTGAAGATTCTAAGAAAAAATAGAGAGATCTGCTGAAGATCGTTGATCTAATTATTTACCCATAAAAAAAGCCGCATTCTAAGTCAGAATGCGGCTTTTTATTTTCTAAGTTGATTTTATATTAAACCAATAATTAGAAAGCGTAAGTTAAACCAACTTGGCCTAATAAGTTATTAGAACCTAAATCAATATTTTGTTTTCCACCAGCTAAGATAGAACCATCAACTGTTACTTTGTTGAATTTTAAACCTGCACCTGCAGCAAAAGTTGTGTTGTTAGCACCTGGAGAAAATTCAGAAGATGTTGTTGAACCAGTCTCTTCTTTAGTGTCGTTGATCAACACAGTTTGTGTAACTGATCCACGTAAAGTTAACCAAGATGCTGCATCAGCTTCAAAACCAATGATAACTGGTAAAGTTAAAGCTGTTGTTTTCGTATCATCTGTTGAAAGTGATGTTTTAGCATCTTTAACAACTGTATTAACTAAGCTTGCACCGTAGAAAAATTCGTTACCATCTTTTTTAAGAGATGTTACCGCACCTGCTTGGATAACATTTTTATCTAAATCGTTATCTTGTGTACTACCAGATGATTTTTTAGCACCTAACATTGAGTAAGAACCGTAAACATAAAGCTCTGGAGATACATTGTAACCACCACCAACAACTAAGTTTGTTTTACCTTTAACTTCAGTTGTTCCAGATGTCCATTTGTTTGCTAAACCCAAATCAACAGATGCCGTCCACAAAGCAGTTTTCGCACCAGCACGTACTGACATTGTGTTTTCTTTTTCATCAGCTTTTTTATTGTTGTAGTTTGAATAAACTAAAGTACCCGCAACAGACATATCACCCATTTTAGTTCCATAAGTTAACTCAATTGGATTTTGCTGAGTTACAGTTACAGTCGTTGGAACTAATGTTGTTCTTAAATCATTTACGTTTACATCTTTGTGACCTAAAGCAATACCCACTTTTGCTTCGCCAAAAGATTTAATCAACATACCTTCAGCAGAAGTTGCTGTACCAGAAGTTGAAGTTGCGCCAGTTTCTAAAGTCAATGACTCGCTCAAGCCAACGATATCAGATGGGCTTCCGTAAACTGTTGCTTGTTCAACTAAATGTGCAGCATTTCCTAATGCATTTAATCTAGATCTTGTAGCAAAAGCTGTTGAAGATGCGATAATGATAGCAATTGTTAATAATGATTTCATTTTTATATTCCTTCTTTTTAATTTAACAAATTATTAAAACATGTAAGTAAGACCAACTTGTGATAACAAGCTGTTGCCATCTAAATTTTGGCCAGCAGTCGCACCTGTTAATCCAGAAAGTGTACCATCAACTGTAACTTTATTAAATTTCAAACCAGCACCAACTGCAACAACTGTGCTGTTTTTACCTGGAGCAAATTCAACATCGTTGGCTCTGAAAGCAGCATTCGCCGTTGACGGCGTTGTTTCAACTTTAGAATCTGCGATTAATACATTTTGTGTGATTGATCCACGCAATGTCATCCAAGAGTTTGCATCAACTTCCATACCTAAAATAACTGGCATGTTTAAAGAAGTTGTTTTTGTTTCAACGTTTGCGCCACCAAAAGTAGTCTTTTTATCTACATTTTCTAAAGAAGCGCCGTAGAAAACTTCGCCACCATCTTTTTTCATTGAAGCTGTAGCACCGACTTTAAATGTTGTTGCTTTAACAGATAAATCAGAAACAGATAGTACCAAAGTTCCTTTTTTATCTACAGAAGCTTCAACCATCTCAGCATAACCCCATGCATACAGGTTACCCATATTGTATCCGCCGAAAAAGCTTGTGCCTGCCTTTCCTTTGTAATCATATGATCCATCTTTAGATGCTGTATTTAAAAGACCTTGCTTCCAGTAAAAATCCCAAGCACCTGTGCGGCCACCTAAACGAAAACCAGCAGAAGATTCTTTTTCTTTGTTAGCTTTATCGTTGTAGTTTGAATAAACAAGCGTACCTGCCCAAACCATATCAGCGGCTTTTTGACCGTAAGTGATTTCGATTGGATTTTGCTGATGAACAGCATTTGCTGTTGGAGCAATTACAGTCTGATTGATAATATTTCTTAATGCATTCGTGTAACCTGAGGCATTTTCAGATCTGTGGCCAATCGAAAAACCAAATTTCGCATCACCCATAGTTCTGACAACCATACCTTCAGTATCAGCACCTTTAGCAGTTCCTGAAGCTGCTGTAGCACCAGATTCTAGATTGACATAATCACCAAAAGAGAAAATGTCAGACGGATTATTGTAAGCACGTTGAGTGTCCATAACGTGTACAGAGTTTCCGAGCGCGGTCATTCTTGCTCTTGTTGCGAACGCATTAACCGATGTTAAAGCGATAGCAATCATCAATAACTTTTTCATTGTTGTTATCCTTTCGTTATCGTTTCTTTTCAAAAACGTTTTTTTAATAATCTGTTAAGACAATGGTAATAAGGTCATTAGTCCAGCGCAACTGCAAAAGTTTTAGGAAATTACAAACAGCCATTTTTTTAATCACTTAAAAATAACTTGTGGACTAAATACATCAAAGAAGAAAAAAAAACCGAATGTGTTTTTTTTCAAAAATTTCAGTCTAAAAGTAGAGTTTTAACTTTAGAAAAAAATTGTATTTTAAGACTCATTTTTAAAAACTTACAACAAAATATATTGAGATATACTTTGCTGTAACTTACACATTTTTCTCACAATAATTTTAAAGAATTATGTTTCGCATTTTCATTTTCAATTCATTTTAATTGCATCGTGTTATTTACTCGACCATAGGCTAGTCAAACAGCGTCAATCAAATACTTAACGCACTGATTTCAAGAACAATAGCACTCAAAACGATCGAAAATTTTTATTTTTTGTTCTCGTTATTCGTTACTTCGATATTAATTTCTTACCCAAATCTTAACAGTTCAACAGATTGACGAACGTCGAGTTTGGATGAACCATAGATGCAATAAATTAAAAACAAAAAACTTAAATCATTGAAAGGAAATATAAATGAAAAAGTTATTATTATTAGCAACGATCGCAAGCTCTACAGCATTTGCAGGCAGTATCTCTCTTGATACTCGTGTAGATTCTGATTCTGCAACTTACAACACTGCGAATGGCGGTAAAAATAATTCTAAATTTTACCTCCAAACAGGACGCGTTGATTACAAAGGTAAAGCAACAGATGATTTATCATTTAGATTGAGATTACGTTTTAATGAAGATCAAGCTACAGTTAATAAAACTGATAAAGTTAACAAAACTGTTGATCATGCAAACGTTACTCACAAAATGGGCGATTACGCTTTAACAGCTGGTAAATTTGATATCATGACAGCTGGTTTTGAGGGCGCAACTGCTGGGTCAGATATGTATTTCACTTCTGTTGGCTACAAAGGCACTGCGAGCGGTGTTGCAGAACTTAATAGATATGCAACGGGGGCTAATTTAGCCTACACAATGGGTGATCATACTGTTAATTTTATGATTTTAAATGGTAAAGACACGACATCTAGTGAACAATCTCGTAACATGTATGGTTTAGTTTATAAGGGCTCGTTAATGGATAAAACTTTAAACTTAATCGCTTCATACCATTTGCAAAGCGTGCCATATACCTCTAACTCATCAATAGAGAATAGCAATGATACATATACAACTGTTGGCGCTCAATATAAAATGACAAATTGGTCTACAAGTTTAGATTACTCAATGTATGAAGCTATTGGCAGCGCATCTAGCAACAAAAAAGATAAAACTGACTCAATAGTTTTACATGGATCGTATGATGCTACTGAAATGCTAACTGCTAAATTAAAATTAGAATCATCTACTGAAAAAGACGGCAATCAAAACGATGCAAAGGTAACAACTACTGGTTATGGTGCAGCTCTTGAAATCAAACCAATCAAAGATGCAGATTTCAGATATCATGTTGCTTACACAAATAAAGATGTTAAACCGGAAACTGGCGATACTAAAACAGAATCGCACATTATTGCTGGTCTCAAGTTACAAGCTGACTTCTTGAAGTAATTTTTCACTTAATTAAGTGCAAATTTAAAGGCAGGGCTCAAATCCTGCCTTTTTTATTTGGGTGAAACGTTAAACTTCTGTTATGTTGGAACATAGATGACAGGAGTCACAAACGAAAATGAATTCTCACAAAAATAAATTTCTACAAGGAACTATTAAAAGACACCCAGACGGATTTGGTTTTTTTATCCCGCAAGATCCTGAACATCCAGATGTATTTATACCTGCTAGCGCTATGAAATATGCTATGACGAACGACCATGTTACTGTCATCGTCGAAAAAGAGCGTGATGGCCGATTCAAAGGTGAAATTGTTCGCATCAACGAGCGATCGCAAAAAAAAATAGCCGGCGCATTTACGCCATTAAATGAACGCTTTGGTTTGATCAAAGACGAAGGCAAAGGTTGGGGTAAAGACCTTAAAATCCCACTCGAAAAATCTCTCAGCGCAAAAAAAGGAGAACTGGTCGTTGCACGAATTACAGAATACCCAGATGAAGGTGATTTTTTGGGAGAAATCATCGAAATTGTTGGTGATATAGAAGATGCTCTAAATGATATTAAACGTGTGGTTATCGCACAGAATATCCCAGAAGATTTTGCAAAAGATACTTTACGCGAAGCTGAGTCTTTTGCTCAAAACCCAGATGAAAAAGATTTTAAAAATCGAAAAGACTTGCGCCACATTGACATCATCACAATAGACGGCGCAACAGCAAAAGATTTCGATGATGCTGTTTACGTCGAAATGGGTAGCCACGGATTTCATTTAATCGTTGCGATTGCAGATGTTAGTCATTATGTCAAAACTGGCACGTCGATGGATAAGGATGCATACGACCGAGGAACATCGGTTTACTTTCCAAATTTTGTGATCCCAATGCTACCAGAAGCTCTTTCAAACGGGCTTTGTTCACTTAACCCACACGTTCCGCGATTAGCATTGGTTGCGGATATGCATTTTGATTTTACCGGAGAAATGACAAAGTCCAGCTTTTACGAAGCCGTTATAGAAAGTAAAGCTCGTGTGACTTATGGACAAGCTCAAGAAATTATCGACAATCCTGAAGGAAAATCTGAAACACACATGAAATTTAAGCATGTCCAAGGCAATATATTACGCTGTGCTGATTTAGCTAAAGTGTTGATGGCCAAAAGATTTAAAGAGGGATCTCTTGATCTAGAGGTTCCAGAAACTGAATTATTAATTGATGGCGCTGGCGAACCTGTTGATGTAATTAAATCAGAACGATTATTCGCGCATAGATTGATTGAAGAAATGATGTTAGCAGCAAACGTTGCTGTTGCGAAATTTTTATCTGAAAAAGAAATTGCAGCCATCTACAGAACGCACGAACCACCGGATCCACTTAAAATTCGTATGCTTGAAAAATACTTACAAACATTTGGATCAAAAGCGCATCTATCAGGTGATCGTCTACAAAAGAAGTTAACCAAAGCACTTCATGAATTTTCTAATGAAGCGCAAGCTCAAATCGTTCATATACTAACTTTAAGATCAATGAGCCAGGCAAAATACACGCTCGAGAACATCGGGCACTTTGGATTAGGTTTCGATCACTATACACATTTTACTTCGCCGATTCGACGCTACCCCGATCTAATCGTTCACCGACTCATTAAAAATGCTATTGGTCTACCAGGCTACCGTTTAATGCCTGAAGACGATATTCAATCGGCTGGGACTTGGCTTTCTGCTTGCGAACAACGATCTGCCAAAGCCGAAAGACTAATTCAAGCCATCAAAAAAGCTCGCTTTATGAAAAAAATGATTGGCCAATCATTTGATGGCATGGTCAGCTCTGTCACAAAATTTGGTATTTTTGTTTTACTGCGAGAATACAATGTTGATGGGTTAGTTCGAATTGACGATTTAGGACAAGATAGTTGGTTTTTTGACGAAGAAAATCTAAAGCTCGTCGCAAAACGTTCTGGTATGTCTTACAATCTAGGCGACAAAGTCAAAGTGACAGTGAACTCAATCGATATTGAACTCGGACAAATTAACTTCGCTTTAGAAGGCGTAGAAAAAACTGCACGTCATTCAAAAGAAGATAAAATTAAAATAAAGTCTGAAAATGCAAAATACTCTTCTGCCAAAGCCAAGCCTCGCTTTGAGCGAACTCAAGAAAAAGTAAAAATTGAAAACAATTCGACTAAAGAAAAAAATAAAATGAAATCAGGATCAAAATTTATTCCTGAAGTTGCACCAAAAACTCAAGAAATTAAACCCAAGTATGCGTCATTATCAGATTATTTAGATCAAATGGCCAAAAAGAAAAAACAAGGACAGTCTAGCGATGGCAACAAATCATCGAAATCAAAACATGAAGGCAAAGAAAAGTCTGGTAGCAAGCTCTCTGCAGATCGGAAAAACTCTGAAAAACGTCAATCGACTGAGAACAATTCTGACAGTGTTCGCAAAACACGGTCTCAGAAATTTAGTCGAAAAAATAAATCTCGGTAGTTTCTTATCAGGATCAGCAAACTCTACAAGTATTCTCGAAAAGGAAAATTTGACGGTCCCGCAGCGTTTACGTCTCAGTTTCGAAGAGCTTGGTCCCACCTTTATTAAATTTGGACAACTATTGGCAACACGACCTGATCTAATACCACAAGATTTTGTTAATGAAATGTCGTTACTTCATGACCAGGTTCAAGAGGTTGAGTTTAAAAAAATTTCTGAAGTTCTTAATGACGAATATGGATCAGACTGGAATAACTATTTTCAATCAATTGAGGAAAAACCGATCGGTTCAGCCAGCATAGCACAAGTGCATCGCGCAAAGCTTAAAAATAATCAAGAGGTTGTTCTTAAAATACAAAAACCCGGAATAGTTCAAAAAATTAATGATGATCTAAATGTTCTTTATTTCATTGCTGAATTAATTGAAAAATATATACCAGAGACTCAACCTTACAACCCTGTTGGTATGGTTGATGAGTATTTTAAAACTCTCGAACTTGAAACAAATTTTGTTATCGAAGCCAATAATATCCGTCGTACAAAAGCTAATTTTAAAAATGATGAAAGCGTTATCATTCCAGAAGTACACTTTGAATTGACCACAGAAAGAATTTTAGTACTTGAAGAACTTAAAGGAAAACCACTCAGTAAAATTGATTCACTGAGTTCTATGGGCATTAATCCGGATGATATTATTAAAAAAGGGCTTAAAACTTATATTAAAATGGTTTTTGTTGACGGTTTTTTTCATGGTGACTTACACGCTGGTAATTTCTTTATCATGCCAGATCATAAAATAGGTTTAATCGATTTTGGTGTGGTCGGTAGATTAAACCAAAAAACACAAACTGCAATTGTTAATATGCTTATAGCTTTATCTAAAGAAGATTATTCTCGTTTAGCATATGAGTATGTTGATATCGCGCCATTTTCTGAAAATGTAAATGTTGATTTATTTGCAAAAGATCTGCAAACATTGATTGCTCCTTATTACGGATTGACACTTAAAAATGTTAATGTTGGACGAATACTGATGTCTTCTTCCGGAATAGCAGCTGACCATGGCCTTAGCATACCAACTGAACTTATGCTTTTCTTCAAATCTATTGTTTCAATTGAAGGTCTAGGGCAAAAAATAACGCACGACTTTGATTTTCTCGCTTACACTTTGTCGCAAGTCGGAGAAATTGCTCAAAATTTCTTTCAACCTGTACGTGTAGCAAACGAAGCTCAATTACTTTTTCGTGAATCTAAAAACTTCATTAATGCACTGCCAAGACAACTGAATCACCTTTTGCGTAAAGTTAGCTCTCCGGATTATCACACAAAAATTCAAGTTCAAGAGTTACTAGAAATTAAAAAAACAATAAATAATTCGTTTAACTTGCTGTTTCTAGGGATCATCATCGCATCCCTTCTGATGGCAAGTAGTTTGATTTATGCAAACTCTAAAAATATCGATCAACTTTGGTCCGTTGCCGGCATGCCTGGGATCAGTTTTATCGGTTACGTATTATCAGGAGTTCTTTGCATCATTGCTTTTTTTAATTATTTAAAAAAGAACTAATGTGTATTTTGACATACTGACGTTCTGATTTTTTTTTGTTAAGATTTGAATATGTCTAATTCTAATAACGAAGTTCCTCTTGACCTACAAAATTTAGCTGATCTTGTAGGTCAATTCATCCAATACTGGGGTTTTAAAAAAATTCATGGGGAAATTTGGACGCATATTTGGCTAGCAAAATCACCAATCGATGCCACAACTTTAGTTAAGCGTTTAAATGTATCAAAAGCGCTCGTCTCATTAGCAATCAAGGATTTACTTCAATATGATGTCATCAAGACTTCAACAGAGGGTGATCGACGAAAAATACTATTACTTCCCAATAAAGATGTCCAAACAGTGATTATTAATGTCCTTAAAGCTCGTGAATCTAAACTTATGAACGAAATTATTGATTCACAAACAAACCTAGAAAAATCATCAGACTCATTTGCAAAGCAATACGAAATTGATGTTAATCAACTAGAAAGTATGAAAACGATGACAGTGATGGCGCAATTAGCGCTCGATACATTAATTTCAAATAATTTAGACGTAAAAAGCTAATTTCTCCAATAGTGGCACATATATCCGTTCGGATTTTTCTTTAAATAATCTTGGTGGTCGTCTTCTGCACTATAAAACTTAACCAAAGGACTGATTTCAGTCACAATCGGTTTGCTCCATTTTCCAGATTTTGAAATGCTTTCCTTAACGTCTATTGCTGTTTGCTTTTGATGATCATTTGTAAAAAAAATAGCAGACCTATATTGTGTCCCAATATCATTTCCTTGCTGATTTAAAGTTGTAGGGTCATGCAGTTTAAAAAATAATTCTATAATTTCTCTATATGAAATAATATTTGCATTAAAAGTAATTTCAACTGCTTCAGCATGTCCAGTTTGACCCGTCTTCACTAAAGTATAAACAGGATTATCAATTTGACCACCACAGTACCCAACCTCAGTACTTATAACACCTTTAATTTCACGAATAAGCTCTTCGACTCCCCAAAAGCAGCCAGCTGCTATATATGCTTTTTGTATATCTGACATGATTTATTCCTCTTACTTTTTTGACAAACCCATTAAGCACATTAACTCAAACATTGTATCAACTGCAGCTAGACCTGTTATTTGCGATGAATCATATGCAGGACAAACCTCAACAATATCTGCACCAACTAGTTGTTTGATTTTCAAAGCTCGTAATATCTGTTGAGTTTCGTATGTTGTTAAGCCACCTGGAACTGGTGTTCCTGTTCCTGGAGCATATGCAGGATCTAAGCAATCAATATCAAAACTAATAAAAGTTGGTCCTGTCATTATAGGCAATTTTTTTAAAAACTGAGCCAGTGGTTGTTTTCGAATTTCATCAATTGTAATCACCTTAATTTTATGACTTTTAACAAAATCTAAATCATCTCCTGATGCAAGAGGTCCTCGAATACCAATCTGAATCATTTTTTTAGGATCGACTAAACCCTCTTCAACAGCATGTCGTGCAAAAGCTCCGTGATGATACTCGCACCCCCATGCGGCAGGATAAGTATCTAGGTGCGCATCAAAATGAATAAAATTTAACTTACCGTATTTATGCGACAACGCTCTTAACAAAGGTAAAGTTGTCGAATGATCTCCACCGATTGAAATAAATTTTTTGCCAGTTTCAAGTATATGAGCTGCAAATTGACTGATCTTTTCATAAGTTTGTTGTTGATCTATGGGTACGACCGGGCAATCACCAACGTCAGCAAATCGTATTTTTTCAAATAAATTCATGGCTCGCGTCATATGAAAACCGCGACCTAAACTTGAGCACTCACGCACCAAAGTAGGAGCAAACCTTGCGCCTGGGCGATAGCTAACGCCTCCATCATATGGTGTACCAAATAAAGCGACATCAAATTCATCATCAATAGGACGAAACGGCAGTCTAAAAAAAGTTTTAATTGCTGAAAATCTTGGAAACTCACGACCACTTAATGGCTTAAATTCTGAACTTATGTGTTTTTTCATATGGATCATTCTATCATGAAAAATAAATATTGATAGAAGTTCATAACTTTCTATACATTGTGTCTATGCAAATTCTGCCAAAGCAAATCAAACAAGATCGTGAAAAATTAATTCAGTGGTATCAAAAAAATAAACGAACTTTGCCATGGAGAGCTTCTCGCGATCCATACAAAATTTGGATCTCAGAAGTCATGTTGCAGCAAACGACAGTAACAGCAGTTTTGCCTTTTTATGAAAATTTCATGAAAAGATTTCCAACAGTTCAAACTTTAGCTCAAGCTTCCATTGAAGATGTTTATGAATATTGGTCTGGACTAGGCTACTACTCACGAGCACGTAATTTACATAAAGCAGCCCAACATTTCGCACACCAAGGCTTTCCTGAAAAAGCTGAAGAATTAATTAAATTTCCCGGGTTAGGGCCTTACACTTCAAGAGCTGTATCAAGCTTAGCCTTTAATGAAAAAGTTGGAGTCCTCGACGGAAATGTGATTCGAATTCTTTGTCGTAAATATGGTTTGAAAATTAAATGGTGGGAACCAATAGAAAAAAACAAATTACAAAAAATTGCAGATCTATTAGCGCAAACAGATCTAAACTCTGACCTGAATCAAGGCATGATGGAGCTTGGTGCAACAATCTGTTCACCTAAAAAAGTGATGTGCTTATTGTGTCCCTGGAACAAAGATTGTGTGAGTTATCAAAAAGACACCATCGAAGAAATACCTCTAAAAAAACCAAAAGAAAAATTTCAAATTTGGCAATGGAGTTTTGACGTCTTAATACACAAAGACCACATTTATCTTGAAAAGAATCTAGCAACTCCATTTTTAAAAGAAAACTGGCTGCCTATTTCAAACGCGACGCTTTTAAAGCGCAAGCCGCAAAATTTTGATTTCAAACATGGTGTAACCAAATATGAAATTTATGTCAGTGTGAATATCAAAAAAGCCCCCCACAAGAAATTAAAAACAGGACTTTGGGCTAAGAAAAATGAACTTATTCGACTCAATCCAACAAGTCTTATGAAAAAGATAGTCGCTCATATGGAAAAATCAGCTAAACTATAATTATGAAAATTTTAGTTTTAATTGCCTTCAATCTACTATTTTATAGTCACATCATTATTGCTGCACCAATTCCAACAACAGGATCATCGATTGTAAACTCGCCACAATGGAACACGGCATTTCTCCAAATGGGTTTTACTCTTAAAAATGTTTCAAATGACTGGATTTTTTTGAATAACTCAAATAGTAAAATAGCTTTAAATCATGAAATTAGTTTAGGTCTTAGAACATTATCCAATACTGCAAGACTTCATTTAAAAACTGAAACTTTCAAAGCAAAAATTTCGGTTGAGTCCTATGTTAAAAAATTTTTAAGAGATTACAATCAATATGGTTTTGAACTGCTTTCTTCCAAAACGATGACTCTTAATAATTCGAATGTCGTCGTTGTTGATCTGATGCAAAAAAATAAATCAACACAATCACGCCAAATATTTTTTAATCACAAAGATAAGATCCTGACAGCAACATGTATTGATAAGTCTGATTTTTTCCAAATGACCTCTTCGATGTGCAATCAACTATTAAATAATCTAACTTGGAATTAAACGAAAACTTTATTTGGCCGTTCAAGTGACAAATGCCAGCACTTCGTCAAATTTTTTGACACCTGATAAGCCCAAAATGTCTTCTAATTAAATACACTTAGTCATAATACTGGCTCAAACATCGCACTGATGCTTTACGAGTTATGAGGTATTTCGTGAAACGTGGACTATTTTTATTAGTATTGAACACATGTATGGTTTCAAATGCACAAATCACTCGGTTGAATCAATCTGAGCTTCTTATCTCCTTTAAAAACTCAAGTCCTGTCGTCATCGAACAAGGAAATACACCTAATTCGGTGATACCTGAAATCCCAGAAATATCACTGAACAGACACGAAAAGCAGCTTCAAAGCGAAAAATTCAAAAATTCGACATTACTCTCTTATTTCACAGAGCGATATAAATTAACCATAAATAAATTATTGCAAAATTACATATCAAACGACTTTAATATTTTATCTGAGATTAAAAAAACTGCCCAGTTGTACGGAATTAAGCCTGAACACATACTAGGTGCGATCATTGGTGAACACGTCTTTAATGTTGATTTAAAAGACCGCGCACAAGAGTACACTTTGAGAGCAGCCATGTGGGTTAATTTTTTTTCTGGAAAACATCCTTTTGCCGATGTCATCGAATGCCCAGAAATGAAAACCTGTGAAAATCAAACAACTGAATATATGAAGTGGGAATGTTATGATTCAGTTTGGACTTATAAACTCAGAGGAAAAATAGCTTGTAATCAAAATTCGTTTCAAAACAAAAGTCTCATGATGGCCTATTTCGACCCAACTGTCGCTGGCAAAACATACGGACTAGGTCAACTCGGACCAATTAAAATGTTAAGTTTAACAGATCTAGTGAATCGTTATAGTGGTTTGCCTAAACTTTCTATTCGAGATCAAAACCAAGTTTATGAATCAATATTAAATCCTAAAACTACAATTCATTATATTGCAGCGGCAATCTACAACTCAATTCAAATTTATAAAAAAGAAGCTAATTTCGATATTTCAAATAATATTGGCTTAACAGCAACTTTATATAATTTAGGATATGAGAGACGAAGAGCCATTGAATTACAACGAATCAATTCTAAAAATATTTCATCTGGTAAAGAAATTAAACTCCCACAAGTTAATTATTACGGTTGGTTCATTAACTATGTCGGAAAAGATCTACAGACCAAACTTCATAGTACAGTTTTAAAATAAAGGATGATATTCATGCGGCACGTTTGTAGTCTAATTCTCATTTTAATTCACGCTATAAACTTCGCAGCAGTTGCGAAATCATCTGATATCAATCAGAAGAAAAAATCAGTTTATATTGAAGGGTATATCCCTAACCCGCAAGCCCCAGAAACCGGAGTTCGTAAGGTCTATTTATTAATTGAAAATGGTCTTATTAAGAAAAAGTCTCACTCAAAGTTTGTTGTCCAAGATAATGTACGCAAAATTACAGAAAAACAATATGGACCGATGCTACTCTCTTCTGGTTTTATTGATTTACACGGTCATCTAAAATATCATGTTATACCCCTTTGGAAAGAAGCTCAGGGGCAATTTGGAAATCGTTTCGACTGGCGAGCAAAAACGAGTTACAAGCAAAATGTAACTTCTTACTTAAACAATGATGCTCTTGGCAGCAGTTCTGACCCGCAATCGCTTTACTGTCAAACGTATCATTACGCCGAAATCAAGGCTCTTGTCGGTGGGGTAACAAGTGTTCAAGGTATCGGACAGGATTCAACTTGTACAGCAGGATTGTTTGCACGCAATGTTGAAATTCAATCAGACTATAACGAATCAACTGATATTCGTGTCAGCTCTGAAATGATTAATCCAAACTCTTCTAATTATTTGCAAAACTCTATTTTACCAGAAGTTATTCGCAACAATCAGTCAATTGATGCAGTTTTTACCGAAAAATTAGCTATAGCTTCTGAAACATCCACTACGGTTCCTTCTGCATTTAAATCATTTATGGAATTAAGAACTCATTATTTAAAATATTTTTCTCGTATTGTTCCTATAGGCGATATTCGAGGTTTTATTGCCCACTTGTCAGAAGGTCGAAGACAAGATTTTTATAATAAATTAGAATACAAAGCTGCTCGTGTTGCTGGTTTAACACAAAAAGGACTCATTATAATCCATGGCGTTGGCTTAGACGAACAAGACTTTATTCATGCTTCGCAAAATGAAATCAATTTCGTGTGGTCACCTTTTTCTAATTTACTTTTGTATGGCGAAACATTTGATGTTAAAAAAGCCATACATTATGGACTTAATGTATCTCTTGGATCCGATTGGAGTCCATCGGGTTCTAAAAACTTGCTCGATGAAGCTAAAATTGCTAAAAAATATCTATCTTTGAAAAATGAACATATCAGTGATCGCAAAATTTATGAAATGATGACAATAAATCCGGCCAAGGCGCTTAAACTTGATCACAAACTTGGACGATTAGATGAAAACTATTTGGGAGACATCGTTGCTTTTAAATTGAAAAGTTTCAGATCGAACCCATTTACACAAATTATTGAATCTCATCCAAGCGATATTCAATTTGTGATGGTTGGCGGTCAAATGGTTGTTGCCAAAGAACGATTGACTCACAGCTCATCAAATTTTGATCCATTACTATCTAAAGATGATCTCAATAAATATTCAAAATGTTCGGTCTATAAAACTACAAAAATCGCTCATGGTTTACTGAGCTATTCTGATTTAGTTGAAAACTTAAAGACTGTATTTCCTGTGCTTGACACTCCAACTTCGTGTAATGATGATTATTATACTCAATCAACCCAACAAATTTCACTACTCATAAAAAATGGACAACTCTCTCAACAGAATGATGATCAAGAGTCACAAAAATTCTATCCACTCAATAAACAACTGCAATCACTATTATCTCCAAATCACAGGACTAACGACTAATTAGAATTTGTGAATATCATTATTTTTCAGACTTTCATCGAGACCTAACAAAATTATGTCTTTTGTAAACCCAATTATTATTTAAAATAAGAATTGAAATACATTCAAAGGATTAACATGTACCTTATAAATGCAAGGATAAAAAAATCGTATTTATTTTTAACTTTAAGTTGCCTAGTTATCATAGGCATATGTACTGGATGTCTTCATAAAAATAAGGTTGTCGAAACTCGAGAACCAGCTTCAGTTAAAGTGAACATTAAATATGATCTTCGCCGTGGATCACCTGCTGAATATGATCCAGGAGCACCTGCTGATTCGAAATGGATTGAACTTTTTGGCTCAACACCCAATTATCGATCCATTGGAATTACAACTCTGAATGGTTCAGCAATAAAGAACGAAAAATTTAGATGGGAATTTGGTCCAATGTGGTATCGTGGGAGATTAACATCTAACAGCGTAAAAGCTTTCATTGTAGGGCAAGAAGGAGCACAAGACGAAAATATTTCAAATCGTGCATTTACGGGATCAACAGGTACGCGTGTACAAAAATTTTTAAATCACCTTGGAATTTATCGCAGTTATTTGTTTTTAAATACTTTCGTTTATACAATCAACGGACAACTGACAGAAACTGTTGATGGTAAACAAGTTAAAAATCCTAAATTTGATTGGCTTGAGCAAGGGCTTGATTCACCAATTGTCATTTATCGCCATAAACTTTTTGATAACATGCTTGCGACCAACACAGAAACTGTTTCTTTATTTATGGGTGTGGGTTCAGGTGGTAAAGCAAGTCTTGCAACCTGGATTAATGCCCGCGGCGGTAAATGCTCAGTTGCTTACGATATGAAAAATTGTGATACAACAGGAATGGCAGAATGGTTTAAAAACAACTACAATGTTACAATCAAAAATAAAATTTTAGCAATCGGAGTACCTCATCCGGGTGGAGCCAATCCAAACCTAGGTGGTGATGCTCAGCTTGAAAATATTAAAGCTGGTTTTACACAAGCAGCACAAAGAGTCGCAGCATTTAAAACTACTCATCAAAATTGGTTAATATCTGATCAAGATGAAAAAGCAACGAATGAAGAACTCATTGCACGTCTGAATGAACCCTATGTTTATAAAGGATATGCACCCATTCCATTTCGTGATTTTGCATTTAACACTAACTGGCGAATGGGATCAGAAGGTACGACTTCAAACCGATGGGGCTCTTCATCGATTCAAATCTATTCTGATGCTGGTGAATACAACGATAAAAATTCAAAATTCAAGACTCCTTATGATTTAGATTCGGGCCTTAATGCAAAAAAAACAGCACTCATTGGAATGCACTCGAGCGAATTACCCTATGAATCACCTCGGTACTTAGCGACTAAATGGAACCCCGAAAAACCAAATTTTGACTACGGACCCTGTGGCTATATTAAAGACACTGATACAGGTTGTGAACTATCAAAAGCATTAAATTCTTGGCCTGATTTAAAATCTGTAGGTATTAATTCTATTAGCCATGAATCTTTTGGGTATTTTGGTACATATCGTGGCCGTGCTGATCATGCTCAAGTTTATATTTTGGCTGATCAAACATCGCATGACGATATGTTTTCAACTCGTGCCCTAACTGGCACAGAGGGACAACGCTTACAAGCAGTTTTAAATTTGAGTGGTGTTGGTTTAAATTATTTTATTCAAAGAACTTTGCCTGTCGACACCTTAGGATTACCTACAACCGATCTGGTTAAAGCTGTTATAAAGCCTGAAATGATTCAAACATATCAGCGTATTTTAAATGCTGTTCTCGAAAGGTCATCACCGAAGATTTTTGTTGCTTTGGGGCCCGTGGCCTCAATCGCGATTAATCAATTGATGTTACCGCAAGGATCAATCGTGATAAAGCTAAACAACTTAAATGATGTAACCGTCGTGAACACAACAATAAAATCAATCTCGGATACTTTACAAACAAAAGTTTCAGGAATGTACTCTGGTCAATTGATGACCATACCTCGTGAAGACTTACCCTATCACACACGTTGGTGGATGGGCTCGTCAGGAGATCGCGCTGCCCGTGGTGAAGATTACTCTTTAGGTAATTTCTATCGTATCTATGCACCTTATTGGGTATCAAAACTTTACCCAAAACCGCTTACTCAAGCTGAAAAAACTTTTCTAAATAACAAAATTCAATCTATTCAATCTGAATAAAAAAAGCCTATGACCATCACGATCACAGTCATAGGCTTTGTCACTATTTAGTTCTAGAATTAATTAAGTAATTTCAAACCCATTTTTGGAAGATCTGCTTCTAATTCGAAAATGCTAATATCCACTGATTGACCAAAAGGCACCTGTTTATAACAATTCAAAAAACCTTGGCTTAACACTGAAGTTATTTTGGGATGAACCTTAAACTTGACTGTAAGATAAACTATTGTACTTGTTGGTTCGCTTAATTTATTACAAACAAATTGCCGATCACCTGGTACATCAGAATGCACATCTTCTACATATTGGCCCGACAAGCACTCTGCACCAAAATGTCTTGCGAACGAATCAGCATCTGTAACATCTAAAACAACACCAGATTTTAAATTAGCTTTTTTACTATTCAAAGGAGATTGAACAAATAGCTGATCAAATTCTTTCTGACTTAAATATGGCGAATTAAAGTGACACAATTGGGACTGACCTTTTACTTGATATGAATATTGACCACCATGCTGTTTCGCTTTTTCAACTTCAAATTCATGAACATTTTCAATAGCCCTGATGAAGTTGTATTCTCTGGTTAAATCAAATACTGCAGATACTTCGAATTTTTGATCAATAGCATGTTGCGAATAAGTCTTACCAGCAACCAAAAAAACAAAAATAAACAATTGTTTTAAATTCATGTATGAAATCTCCTTAAGTTTTTAATGAGATAACATAATTTATAAACATTTATGTTAGGATATTGACAAGTTTGAATTCTCTTTGCAAAAGATTCATCTTTGTATGCCCTCTAGACATATATTTAAATGATTCGTTTTAGTCGATTTCGAATTTAAATAGCCTTATTATTCAACTAAACGAAAAATCCGATTCACGGGTACGGCGTTCGAGTGAAAACTCAACTCAAGTTCTGGCACACGAATATCTTTTTTCAATTTAGTAATTTTTAATGTACCCCATTGCCCCTCCACTAGAAGACCTTCAACACGACTTAACAGTGTTTTTAAATCAATATTTCCACTGTGGGTCTGAATAGTAAGCAAATAATTTGGAATATGTACATAAAACTCGCCATTAACCTCTAACAAATCAAATACATTTTGCAATGTACGATGAAGATTTAATGTGTATGAAACGACACCAAAAACATCAGTGATAAGTTTATATTTGGTTGAAGATTGTACGTCAAAATTTTCAAATGCACCTTCAATAATCTTTAATTTTCTTTGATTTGTTGATCTCCAAAACCATCGACTTGATTTATATGTCACAGCTGTCAACTGAGCAGCTTTTGCTAAATCATGAAATGAGTTTAGATAATCAAGCTGTGCACGAGCACGTCCTGCGCCCAAATCAAGCCAAGCTTGATCGTAATATAATCTCTGCAAACTAGCTTTAAAATCTTGGTGCAAAATTCCGTAATAGTCGACAAGCTTTCTTCCCGTTTCAAAGTCGTTGCGTTTAACTAAATCATGAATTGGAATATATTCTTGTTTTTCTAAATTTATAAAAACTTGACTGCAGTTAGAATTTGCATACACAAGCCCTGTAAATAGGGTTAAAAAAAATATGACTAAAATAAACTGTAACACTTTGTGTTTCAAAATAAGACACCTTTTTCAAATTAACAATTTAACCGCAAATAAAGATCAGCAAAGACTGAGCCAAAAAATTGTTTTTTTGTAGAAAGTATACAAATAGAAACCGTTCCCAAATTATTAATATATTAAGGTTTTTTGTAAAGTGTATAAACAATGACCAGTGTTAGAAAACTAACATCTTTTGGTGATGGCATAAACAGTATTTATATATTGTCGTATCAAGTCTCTGGTCACGATGGATACTATCTAGTGAAACTAACAGCAGATGGTTGTGTCGCTTCAAAAGTACTCCGTATCAATAATTAAATAAAATACAAAAAACTGATTTAAAAGCTTTTTATCAAAGCAATTTATCCAAAAATCTTTTTAAAGAAAGACTTAACAGATCCAATGATTCCCGCTGGTTGTTGACCATTGCGGGAATTTTTTTGTGCAGCTAAGTGAGCTGGCATTTGCCTTGGTCCTTTATGATGACGATTCTGATTATTTTGATTTTGATGTTTTTTATTTTTATCAAAATTTCTATGTGAACCTTGACCATTTTGCTGATTTGATTGATGACCTTTTTGGTTGACATGAACACGTCCCGACGTACGGTTTTGATCATGACGTGGTTTTCCACCCTCTTGACCATGACCTTGTTGACCTTGAGCTTGGCTCTGCGCTTGATGAGCTTTTTTATGTTCAGGTCTGCGATCACCATGTCTTGGCTTACGATCAGCGTTTCGATCAAACTTACCAGATGTTTTTGACTTGCGGTTATCAAACGGTGCGCGATTAAATCGTCCATCTGAAGCTGCCATCGGTTTTAAATCTTTGATTAATTCGCTGTCTTCTAAATAAACAGTTTCGATTTTCTTTTTAGTGTACTCTTCAATGCGCTGTAATGATTCAACGTCTTTTTCACAAACTAAAGAGTAAGCTTTACCCGTTTCACCTGCACGACCTGTACGACCAATACGATGAACATAGGATTCGCTGTCTTGAGGTAATTCAAAATTAATAACTAAATCAACATTTGAAATATCTAAACCACGAGCAGCCACATCAGTTGCCACTAAAACGTTTTGATTGTTTTCTTCTTTAAATTGAGAAATCACCCGGTTGCGTTGATTTTGCGAAATTAAGCTCGATAATCCCATTGCTGGAATTTGGTTATCAGTTAAGTATTGCGCTAAACGATCCACACTGTTTTTGTAGTTTGTGAAAATAATAGTCTGACGAGGATTTTCTTTTTTAATAATCGAAACCACATGTTGAGGTTTTTCAGATTCACCTAAATGAATCAATACATCTTTAACATTGTCTGCTTTAGCGACATCTTTAGAAATATTAATTTCAACTGGCTCTGAACCAAATTGATAAGCCGTATTTAAAACATCAAAGTTTAAAGTCGCACTGAACACTAAAAACTGACGATTACGCTCAATACGGCTTAAGATGTATTTCATATCATCTTTAAAACCCATATCAAACATACGATCAGCTTCATCAAACACAATGGCTTTAACTTTTTTAAAATCAACAAAATGTTCTTTGTAAAGATCAATCAAACGGCCCGGAGTTGAAACAATAAATTGTAAATTCTGAGACAAAGCTTCTTTTTGTTTTTCGTATCCAGTCCCACCATAAAGTGGAAAAGATTTTAATCCTGTGCCGGCTGTTAGTTTTTGAATGTTTTCATGAATTTGATCAGCTAACTCACGCGTTGGCACTAAAATCAAAATAGAATTAAAAGCTTTCCAGTCTTTAAACGCTCTTTCGTGTTCAGGATGAGTCTCTGCTTTTAAAATTCTCTCAATCAATGGAATCAAAAAGGCTGCTGTTTTGCCTGTTCCTGTTTGCGCAAGACCTGCTACGTCCTGGCCCTTAACGATTGGATCAAATGCTTTTTCTTGAATGGGTGTCGCGTCTTGGTAACCGAGTTTTTGAATACATTCTAACAAACGACTGTCTAAATTTAAATCAACGTACTTCATGAATGCTTTATATTATTGAAATGCCATTAATCCAAATATTCTTTGTGATTTTGAGAGCAAAAAAGCCCCATATAATGTTACGCGTTGTGAGAGGCTACAAACTTGCGGAAACACTGAACAAATTCTTCGAATTTTTCATAGTGAATCCAATGACCAGTGCCTGCGAATTCAACGCCTTCAATATTCGGATTAATTGCGAGCATTTTCTCATAAGCCTCACGACTTAAAATATGCGAAGTTTCTCCGCGGACTAACAACACTGGCATTTTGAATGAACTGACTTCAAGCCAACGATCTTTCATATGGCCTTCGCGGACGATCTCATAAACAGCGTTTTTAGAAAATCTCCAGTCATATTGACCATTCGGTTTTTCTTCCATATTGGCTTGCAAAAACGTCGATAGAACCGCAGGAGGTTCTTTAGACGGAAATATATGACGAAAATCACTTTCAAAAAATGAACGAACAGCTTCTTTGTTAGCAAATGGAGTTGGAATTCCACCTAACATATTATGATAATAAGCTTCCATCGCAGGATCACGATCTGGTCCCATATCTTCAATGGTTAATGTCCGAACTTTATGTGGATAAAGATGCGCAAAAACCATTGCATTACGCCCGCCCATTGAATGACCAACGAGATGAAATTTATCCCAGCCCAGTTCTGTCGTAATTGTATCTAAATCTTGAGCAAAAATTTCTGGTGAATAGCCTGATTCAGGCTTAAACGAACGTCCATGACCACGCTGATCATAAATCAAGCATTGAAAATCAGACTCAAGACGATTCGCAATTTTTCGCCAGTTGGCTGCAAAAGCCATAAGTCCGTGTATGAAAACAACTCGCTCTTGTGTATTTGTACCCAAAACAGAGTAATGAAATTGCGATAAAAAACTCATATATCAACTAAGTACTCGACTCAAAGCCGTTCCTCAATTAAAAAATAATAATATGCCAATGCAAAAGTTCAAATCCATTCTTAAATCAGCTTACCATGATATCGACCCCGGGGCTGTTGGCGTGATCAAAAGACTTAAAGACTCTGGTTTTGATGGCTATCTTGTTGGTGGTGGAGTCCGTGATTTATTAGTCGGTCTCAAACCTAAAGATTTTGATATTGCAACTAATGCTTTACCAAACGAAGTGAAAAGAAAAGTTCCAAATTCGTTTATCATCGGTCGCAGATTTAAACTTGTACACGCTAAACGTGGTGAAAAAATTTTCGAAGTCGCAACGTACAGACGTGAAGCCACTCAAGAAGAACTTGAATCAGCTGATATCTCAGAAATGAATTTTGTCGAAGAAAATTTTTTTGGCACACTCAAAGAAGATTCTTTTAGGCGCGATTTCACTGTTAATGCTTTGTTTTATGATCCATTATCAGAAGACCTTGTTGATCACTGCGGTGGTTTAAATGATATTGAATCGCAGACTTTAAGAATTATTGGTGACCCAACAGAACGCCTTAAAGAAGACCCAATTCGTATTTTGCGAGCAATTCGTTTATCACAAAAATTAAATTTCTCAATTGAACCAACTTTGAGACACGCTATTTTGACCCAGTCTGAAGATTTACAAAAATCTGTGTTACCGCGTCGTCGTGAAGAATGGCTTAAATTTTTTAGACTTGAAAAACCAGAATTAGCTTTATGGGAAATGCTTGATCTTGGTATTTTAAAATCGGTTTTACCTGCGTTTAATGAACTTTTAAATGATTCAACCAAATCTCATGAATTTATAGTTCTTATTCAAAGATTTACTCTTGCTGGTATTAACTTTCATGATCCCGTCGAATTGTTTGCTGCTATAGTTTATGCATTTCTCATAGCTCAGTATGGTTATGCTTTTAATATAAATGAAATCTCTGAAAATCTACGGTTTCAAATTTTTTGTCGTGACGAATTGGGAATTTTTAAAGCCGAAGTTATTTCAATCATTATGGCAATTCAATTTATTCATACACTGTCTCGTCATGATCAATTTCTTAAAAAAGGTGATCGCAGACGCCGTGCTGTTTTAGCAAATCCGCATTTTGCACTTGCACTGAAATTAGGTTTACTCTCTGGTGAATTATCAAATTACGATTATACTTTTTGGTCTTTGCAAATTGAAGCCTCAACCCAAAAAATTAATCCTGATGATAACCACAATCAAGAAGATACATAAAATATTAAATTTTATGTATCTCTTAAAAATAGAATCAAATGAGTGCTCACAGGGCTTGTTTAACCCACGTCTTAATTTGCTCAATTTTACTATCTGAACGATTTGAATTTTGTAATTGATTAATTCGAAATATTAAATTTCTTCGACCAAACATAACAGCTAAATCTAAAGCAGATTGTTTTTTGGGGTTAACGTAATCAAGTTGAGCACCGGATTGAATCAGTAAATCAAAAATATGGGAGTGTCCTTTAAAGACAACTCCCATTAAAATTGAATTTCCGCTGTTATCGACAGAATTGACATCAGCACCTTGATCAATCAACTGCCGAACAATTTCCTCATGCCCATTGTACGCAGCAAGCATCAAGACTGAATGGCCATTTTCATTTTTTGTATTAATATCTAAACCACCATGATCAAGAATTTTTTTGATCATATCAAAATTTCCGATTCTTGCTGCAGAAAAAACATCCATAAATGATCCTTTCTTTTTATACTCGCTTCACATCAAATCGATCTGCATTCATAACTTTGCACCAAGCTGCAACAAAATCGCGTACAAACTTATCTTTAGAATCCGATTGCGCGTATATTTCAGCCACGGCTCTGACTTCTGAGTTTGAACCAAACAATAAGTCAACTTTAGATGCAATGTAAATTTGTTTCCCGGTTTCACGATTATAACCTATATATTCTCCTTCTAATGAAGAAGATTTCCATTCAGTTTTCATATCAAGTAAATTAACAAAAAAATCATTAGTTAATGTGCCTACTTTTGATGTCAGAACTCCATGTTGTGAATTTTCATAATTAGCACCTAATACTCTTAATCCACCAACAAGTACTGTTAATTCTGGCAACGTCAATCCCAGTAACTGCGCTTTATCGATTAATAGTTCTGGTCCATACTTCAATAAGCCCACTCCGGCATAGTTTCTAAATCCATCTGACATTGGCTGAAGAACTGAAAATGCTTCGATATCAGTTTGTTCTTGAGTTGCGTCGACACGCCCTGAAGTAAAAGGAACTTTTATTTTGTGTCCAGACCTGCGTGCAGCTTCTTCAATTCCATGATTTCCAGCTAAAACAATCAAATCAGCTAATGATATTTTTTTCTTTTTATTTTTTTTATTGAAAGCCTCTTGTATTGATTCTAATTGATTTAATATCTTATCAAGCTGGTCCGGTTCATTAACCTGCCATTCGCGCTGTGGCATCAAGCGTATTCTGGCACCATTTGCACCACCTCGAAAATCAGATCCACGAAATGTCGATGCTGATGCCCATGCTGTTTTGACAAGTTGAGATATGCTCAGTCCAGACTTAGCAATCATTTTTTTAAGATTAGAAATTTCTGAGTTAGTCAGCTGCGGTCCTTTTCCTTTCGGTAATGGATCTTGCCATATCAGATCTTCTTTAGGGACTTCAGGTCCTAAATAACGAGATTTCGGCCCCATATCTCGATGAGTTAATTTAAACCAAGCACGTGCAAAAGCATCTTCGAATGCTTTGAAATTTTTATGAAAATGTCTTGCTATCTTTTCAAAATCTTTATCAAAGCGTAAAGATAAATCTGCAGTCGTCATCATGGGCGGTGATTTCTTTTGAGGATCATGAGCGTCCGGAATTAAATCCTGAGGATCGCACTGGATTGGATGCCATTGATGCGCTCCCGCTGGGCTTTTTGAAAGCTTCCAATCATATTTAAAGAGCATTTCAAAATAACCATTATCCCATCGTGTTGGATTGGGCTTCCAAGCTCCTTCAATTCCGCTTGATGTTGTATCAACTCCTTTACCTGATTTAAATTTATTGCTCCAACCAAATCCCATTTCTTCATAAGATGCAGCTTCAGGCTCGGGGCCGACTAACTTAGGATCACCAGCACCATGTGCTTTTCCAAAGGTATGCCCACCAGCAACTAATGCAACAGTTTCTTCATCGTTCATGCCCATTCTTACAAATGTCTCACGTACATCTCGCCCCGAAGCTACTGGGTCTGGATTACCATTCGGTCCTTCAGGATTCACATAAATTAAACCCATTTGTACAGCCGCTAAAGGATTTTCTAATTCACGATCACCGGAATATCTTTCATCAGCTAACCATTTTTTTTCTGATCCCCAGTACACGTCCTCATCAGGTTCAAAAACATCGGGACGTCCACCAGCAAAACCAAAAGTTTTTAATCCCATTGATTCTAAAGCGACGTTACCCGCCAATATCATCAAATCGGCCCAAGATATTTTATTTCCATATTTCTGTTTAATAGGCCAAAGTAATCGCCTAGCCTTGTCTAAATTTACGTTGTCAGGCCAAGAGTTCAAAGGTGCAAATCTCTCTTGTCCGCGACCACCACCACCACGACCGTCAAACACACGATATGTCCCAGCACTATGCCAGGCCATACGAATAAAAAATCCACCGTAATGTCCCCAATCCGCTGGCCACCACGACTGAGAACTTGTCATTAGCTTTTTTAAATCTTTTTTTAAAGCTTTGTAATCAAGTTTCTTAAATTCTTTAGCGTAATCAAAATGAGTATCCATCGGGTTTGATTTTTGCGAATGACTTCTTAGAATATTTAAATTTAATCGATCAGGCCACCAGTGCATATTAGCTTGCTGTTCATAAGTTACTTTTGATCCACTTAGAAATGGACATTTAGATTGTTTAGACATTTTAATTTCTCCTTGATTTATTATTTGTAATCACTTTTCATTAGATCACTTTAAAATTTAAATATATATTTGTTTTATATACCTAGACCTATGTTGAGTATGGGAATAATCAGCAAACCCATAATCATTTTTTGATAAGAAAGTTTGCGTCCTTCAATTGCAGCCTCTTTGAATTCAATAAAAACAGACATCACCATGGCTCCACCTGCCGCAGCCAAAAAGAAAGGTGCCATTGTGTTTGAAAATTGCAAAAAAAATCCTGATATTGTAGCCCCCGAAAATTCCACAACGCCGGAAAGTAAACCGCCGACAACTGATTTCAAAATGCTGCAACCTAAAGACTGTAAGCAAAGTACAATGAGAAAACCTTCTGCAATATTTTGCACAAATAAAGCTATTTGAATAGGTAAAGCAGACTGTACAGACATCCCCGCGACGGAAGCCCCTGAACCCATTCCTTCTGGTAAATTATGAATAAGTAATGTAAGAACCAACAAATATTTAGAAATATCATTATTTTGTGATTGTGATCGCTTTTGATAAGTTGAAATCAATTTCTGAGTCAGTAAAACAAAGAACATCCCTAATCCGATTGAAGCTAGTATCATAAAACTTTTTTGATCATGGAAATTTGATTGAATAATTTCTGGCCCGATCAATGAAAACGCAGCTGCAGATAACATCACACCAAGAACAAAATCTATTGATGTCTTGAGTTGATGAGCTAACGACGTTTGTTGAAAAAATATAAAACTCAATGATCCTAATCCAGTTGCAACAAACGATGCTATACCGCCAATAAGTGCTAATTCTAAATAATTCATCGCCTCAACCTCCGTGTGATATCAATAAGACAAACACAACAACAGTATCGACAAAATTATTATATAAATAAAATATGATATATTTATTTAATTATAGTTTTAAACTATGCTTGAAATTAATAGACATTTTAAGCATAAAGAAGATGTTTATTTCAATTCAATCACTTTAACCTTAGGAAATTGACCTTTTGTAACAAACTCAAAATGTGTTTTTTGACGTGCTAGTCGATTAAATCCAGAATCTACAAAATCAATTTCAATGCGATTGACTTTAATACGGCCAGCAAAATAATTATTTTTAACAAGAATGATGTAGCTTTCGCTATCAGAATGTGAACTAGGGCAATACAATCCATCTTTTGGGTAATCCATTAAACCCAAATCACAAAGATTACCATAAGGAGGCCAAAACACAGCTTCATCCCAATCTACAGAAGCAATAGACTCTAAGCTGATATTACCCTGTTGTGACTGTTGCAACAATTTGAAAAATTCCAAATTCAAACTGTCATTTTTCAAGCGACCGAAATATTTCCAGTACACAAATCCAACAGGGGCTATTAATACGGCTACAATCAAAATGATAACGATCTTTTTCATAGTATTCTCTTTGTTTAGCCCAACAACCCAATCGCTGATTCAACAATATGGCCCGCATCCATACGATGCTTGCGGTATAAATCAATCGCATTGTACGCACTTTGACCAAATTCACCATGTACACCAAGAGATTTCATCGTAATAAACTCACCAGACTGTACCAACTGATGACAAACAAAAGAACCTAGCCCCAATAAAACTTGATGATCTTCTATTGTCACAATACGACCTTCACATTTTTTAACCAATGGTTTTAGTAACTGTAGATTAATTTTATTTAAACAATTAACGTTTACAACAATTGAACCAATACCTTTTAACTCAAGTTCTTTTGAAGCTTTAATTGCTTCACCAACAAGTGAACCAGTTGTGAGAAGCATAACATTTTTAGCACCAATTGTATGCGAGTGCACAACTTGCGGTTCGTAAGCTTTATAAGCCAGTTTATTTTTTTCAGTCGAATAAGATTTAGGAAAATTCTCACGACCCAAAAAGAAAAATGATGATTTAGGGGTAACACCAGATTTTATATCTGAAGCAAATTTTTCAATAACTTCAGTCATGATCATTTCAGCCTCTTCACTTGTTGATAGCGAGAATAATTCAACCCCAGGAATAGTCGCAAGCATCGACATATAACTTAGAGCTTGGTGAGACGCTCCATCAGCAGCATCTTGAAAACCTGTATGAGAAAATACTCCAAGAACTGGCGCTTCAGAAAGATTGGCCATCGTAATAGGCAAAGCACCTTTAGTTACGCCAAACTGAGCAAATGTATCAACAACAGGGATAAAACCTTGTTTTGATAATCCTGCAGCTGTTGAAATCATATTGCTTTCAGCCACACCAACATCAAATGAAGCTTGCGGAAACTCTTTTCTAAAATCAGCTACACCAGTTGAGCCTGGCAAATCTGATGTGACGGACACAACTGGTAAACCTTTTTTAAATGCATTCACCATGGCTTTAGCAATACCTTTCTGAATTTTTTCACCAGTATCAGGTGTTGCTTTTGCTTTAATGTCTTTTTCTTGTTGAATAAGCTCGTTTATCCACTCATTCATAAAAGATGGAATTGATTGTCCGTTGTAAATTTCTTGAATAAAGGCTGGTAACTCTGTCGGAGATTTGCACGGGAACCCATGGCCACCTGATGCCGATTCAGCCGTTTTTTTAGTCCCGATACCTTTAACTGTTTTAGCCCAAATTGCTACAGGCTGATGTGGATTTTTTTGCGATTCTGCACATGCATGTTCGATAGCTGATAAACATGATTGTAAGTTATTTCCGTCCTCAACTTTGATAATTTTCCAACCTAAAGTTTTTAATGATTCAAAAGTTGGCGCCATCGAAAATGAGTCTTGATCAATACGACCAGATAACTTCGTATTATTGTCTGTAATCAATAACACATACGGAGCTAGTTTGCCCTTGGCTGCCAAACCTGGAATTGCAGCCATGGCTTCTTTAGCTTCGCCCTCCATAGCCGCGCCATCAGACAATGTACAAATAGTTGTGCGATTTGTACCAGCTAATTTTTCAGCCAAAGCTAAGCCTTGTGATTGAGGAAAAGCAGATCCTAATGGTCCATTACTCATGTAGACTCCGCTTGGAAATAGATGAGCCTCACCGTGACCAGTTAAGTTTGATTCAATCGAACGGAATTTTTTAAGAGAATCAAAATTAAGACCCGCCATTTTATAATTGGCTTTAAGAGCATATAGCCCGTTTTCACAGTGCCCGGCATCGTTAATGATATGAAACAAGTCAAACCACTTTTTATTCTGAGAGTTAGCTTGATAAAAAGCATAAGCATGCAATGCTGACCATAGTTCTGCTAATGCTGCAGGACCACCATAGTGCGAAGCCGCTCCACCAAGCACTGCGTTCATATCCATCAATGCGACCAAGGCACGCGTTGCTTGTGGATCAGCACATTTTAATTTTTGAGTCCCAAGTGAAGCTTCAACAAAAAGCTCTGGTTGGTTGTTGTGAGTGGCTAAATGATTTTTAACTTGTAGTGGATTAATTTGTGTCATACATCATTTTTATGTCAACACAACTAACTATTCAAGAAATCAGATCACTTCCTAAAATTGACTTGCATCGCCATTTAGATTGCTCAATGCGCTGGAGCACTTTACTTGAAGTGGCCAAAACACTGAAAATTGATTACCCGACTCTAGTGGCTGATCAAAGATCTCATTTTTTAGTCACTGAGCCTATGAAAGATCTCAATGCCGTCTTGAATAAGTTTTTGGTTGCCCAAAAAGTTTTAGCCTCGGAAGAAATTCTTGAACGCTTAGCCTTTGAAGCTTGCGAAGATGCTTTTAATGATGGAGTAAGAATTCTAGAAATGAGATACGCACCATCATTTATTGCCGACGGACATTCAAACTTAAATTATGAAAAAATACACCAGGCCTTCTTGCGCGGATTAAAGAAAGCTGAAAAGCAAATGAATATTGCAATAGGTTTAATTTGTATTTTACAAAGAATTTTGCCATTTGAAAAAACTAGTTTTATTACGGATTTTGCAATTGAAAACAAAGATACTTTTATTGCTTTAGATTTAGCTGACAATGAGGATGGTTTTGAACCTAAAAAATTCGCTCCACTATTTAACAAGGCTAAAAATGCGGGTTTACATATAACGGTTCACTCAGGCGAAACACCCCATAAAGATGCAGGTCAATGGATCAAAGACAGCATTGAAATCTTAGGCGCAGAACGTATCGGCCATGGAGTTCAATCGATCAATCACCCTGAAATTATTCAATTATTAATCAATAAAAATATTCCGCTTGAAATCTGTCCTTACAGTAATTATTTGACCCAAGCTTTTACAACTTTAAGCAATCATCCACTTAAAAAACTTTACGATCTTGGTGTTAAAGTCACTTTAAATTCGGATGATCCAGGCATGTTTGCTTCATTATTATCGGACGAATTTCAAATCGCTCAGCAATTTCAAGGCTTCACTACTGAGCACTTTAATCGCTGTATACTTAATGCTTTCGAACATAGTTTTATTTCTATAGATAAAAAATTGAAAGCTTTCAGTGGCGAAAGCATGCCTTTATGTTAGATCACAATAGATACAAAACCAATTAAGATCCAAAATTCGACACTCGTCAAAAAAATAGACATGAAATACCTTTTAAAAATAATATAGCAGTTCTCATAACTGTATTGGTTTTGCAGTTTATCATATCGAGAAAATCTCAGATTAGAATCGAGAGGGTGAGTTATGAAAAAACTAGTAATAATGATATCGATGGTTTTGCCATTTTCACAGAATATTAATGCTCAAGCTACTAATACACAAACAATTCAACAAATCACAAAATCAGAAATTAGCAAATTATTTGTCATTCAAAACGTTGCCACAGAAAAAACACGCGTCTATGAACGTTGTGACGACACACCAGGCTGTCCGCACAAGCTCATATTTGAATCTGACATGGTTGTTGGTCGATCAGAATCAGGCACGAAAGACGATCCTTACGCTTTTGTTACACAACTCGGTCATTCACGAATTAAATCTTGGGTTAAATTCTATCAAGATAAAAATGGTCACTATCCGCACTGGTACCAAGAGGGACAATCTCTAGAAACTATACCAGAAAAAGCTCCTCGAAATAGTTCTGGTCAACCTGAGCCTACTATGGGTTGGGGTAAAAAATGGATGAAAAATGATACTATTTATGGTGCATTCGGCTGGTATGCGGCCTTACTCACACCTTCGAACAGAGAAACTGGCGTAAATTATCAATGGATTCATGGCACGATTGGTTGGGCATCAGACAAAAATGCACCCATTCAACTGACAAGGACATGGTTGCTCAATCTTGTCTCTGATCCTGGATCATCAGGTTGCACACGTCTTTCAAATGATCAGGTCTCATACCTCAGACACATATTACCCGCTGGTACAGACATATTTAGGGTTTATGCACACGAGGCTACACGTGAAAATCCTTGCGCAAAAACTGGATTTTTTGGCAAATGCAAAAAAGAAAATATTTTTGAGTCATATAAAAATCAAGCCACACCGCTAAAATGGAATTATATCATGTTAACTGATGATGCTCAAAAAACAAATGGCCTGACAGCTGACGCCGCAACAATTGAGTCATTACAAATACCTGTTATCGAAGGACAAAATCTAATCGAAAAAGGTACGGCTGAAATTAAACAATATCCAACTGCAATCGGAATTAATTATATAAAATCAGCTTCTTCCGGATTATCAGGAGATCGATATTCAATCGATGACCCAACAGGTACAGAAGAAAGTCATTTCAAAGGCGTATTTCTTGTCGATGAGGGAAAATTTATTAATTATGAACATCCAAATACTGAAAAAACACAAACAAAAATTAGAGTTGGTGGATTTGAAAACTTTAAAAGCAATGTTCCAGATAGCCTAAAAACGGATGGCTCGTATTATCAAACACCACCAGCTTATTTAAAGAAAAATCAATACTAGCACTTACAAGTAAGCAGCTTCTATGACTTGATTACGACGTATTGTTTCAATGATTTGATCTTTTTGGGCCCAGATTTGATTAATCCATGCATCGAATTCTTTTTTTAATTCTGGGTTTTGCAATAGATGACCACGTCTAAATTTTTCTGGAATTTGAATTTCACGGACATCAATCCAAACATCTTTCAAACGCCCACTCAATAAGCTCCAAAAACTGGTTCCCGAATTTTGAGGGTACACTATTGTTACATCAATGATGTATTCTATCTGTTCACCTAAAGTATCAATGACACTTGTCGCCCCACCAACCTTAGGAGGTAATAATGATTTAAATTTGCTTTTTAAAGCTAATCTTTTTTCTGAAGAAAAACGTGTACCTTCTAGAAATATTAAAATCGATGCTGGAATATTTTTGAATTTGCGGCATGCTTTTTTTGCAGTTTCTAAATCTTTTGAACCTCTAGTTCTTTTCATAAACGGAAAATCCAAGAACTTCCAAGCTACACCAATGAATGGAACCCATTTCAAACTGTCTTTAATAAAAAAACGAAAAAATGGAACTCTTTTGTTAAAGACATACTGTAATGCTATAATATCAACCCATGATCTGTGGTTCGAAATAACTAAATATGTTGCGCGCTTTTTTAAATCACTAGGCAGCTTAAAATGTATTTTCACAGGATTCATTATTTTCAAAAAAATTGAATTACATGCAATCCAAGATTCAGCTAAAAAGACTAATGTCTTGCGAATAAACTGAGTTATTTTTTGTGCTGGAAATACTGTTTTAAAAACCACAAATGGATAAAATAAGCTACACCAGAAGATTGTGTTCACCACAAAAAAAACAAACCCCAAAACACCTAACAACAAATGAAGCATATAAATCCTCTTCAGTATCTTATACTTTAAGACCATTTGTAATGAAGTCTAAGCCAAAATGCAAGACAACTTGATTTTGTATAGTCTAAATTAAGATTAACCTTTCGCGTTTTGACGCACTCTCAAAGAATCGTTATTGTTAAAGCTATTACTCTACAAAGGAATTAATATGAGTTTCTATCCAGAATTTGAAGCCTATAAGAAAGAATATCTTAAAGTTTCTGAACTTCACACTCTTTACGTTGAACAAGCTGGAAATCCCGATGGCGTTCCTGTTGTATTTTTGCATGGAGGCCCGGGCGGAGGCATAAGCCCTGACTATAGACGTTTTTTTAATCCGAAAAAATATCGTATTGTTTTATTTGACCAACGGGGTTCCGGTTTGTCCACTCCGGCTGCAGAATTACGCGAAAATACAACTTGGGATCTTGTCGCCGATATTGAAAAAATTCGTGAACATATGGGGATCGACAAATGGGTTGTCTTTGGTGGTAGCTGGGGATCAACGCTTGCTTTAACATACGCTATATCACATCCTGATCGAGTCACTCATTTAGTCGTGCGCGGTATTTTTCTATGTAGACCATCTGAGATCCATTGGTTTTATCAACATGGAGCTTCGGAAATATTTCCAGATATATGGGAAAATTACTGCAACCACATTCCTGTTGAAGAGCGACATGATTTTGTTAAAGCCTACTACAAAAGATTAACTCATGAAAACCAAGAGATTCGTTTGCAGGCCGCTAAAGCCTGGAGCAAATGGGAAGCCGCTACCTCTAGGCTTTTTATTGATCCTTCAGCAGTTGATGAATTTGAAGACCCGACTTATGCTTTACAATTCGCAAGAATTGAATGCCACTATTTTATCAACAATGCATTTTTTAAAACTAATAATTGGATTTTAGAAAATATCTCAAAAATTCGTCATATACCATGCGATATTATCCAGGGCCGATATGATGTTGTTTGCCCAACTAAAAGTGCATGGGACCTGCATACTATTTGGCCAGAAGCTCGCTTGAAAATAATACCTGATGCTGGTCATTCCATGAATGAGCCAGGCATTAAAGCCGCGCTCATTGCAGCTTGTGACGCTATCGTGAAATAAATTCCATAAGCAAATCTTATAGTGTCTATATTTTTATATGCGTTGAGTATGATCAAGTCTTAAGATTATTTTAACCCCACGACATGAAAACAAGATCTGAGAGGGGCTCAGAGAATTGTGCTTTGTCATTTAATCAAAAAGATTAAAAAAGTGGGGGACTTATGAATACAGGGATGATGAATAAAAATTTAATACTGACGGTAATCCTATTAACGGTTGTACTTTCTTCTTGTTCGCCTGAATCTAACTATCAAAACTCTGCTGATGAACAGCCAATTGCAACTCATTCATCAAACTCAAATATTATCGGCGGATCTTTAGCCGATACAAATTATCAAAAAGAAAATGGCATCGTACAACTAAAAATTATCAGCGCAAGCGGTGTTTCAACTTGTACAGGATCACTTATCGCACCTAATTTGGTTTTAACAGCTGCACACTGTGTTGTTGATCCGGAGTTACAAAGCATTGCCATACTTTTTGCACTTTCTGATAAAGGGCTAACAAAAGAGCAAGTTGTATATGCAACAAACGGGACCGTTAACCAAGAATATGATCCAAGCGCTGAAAAAACATCACAACACGATATCGCCATACTTAAACTAGCACAAAATGCTCCATCTGACTTTAAATTGGCAACACTTCCAAAGACAAAATCAGTACCAGAACTCAAAAAGGGGGCTGTTTTATCTTTCGCTGGTTTTGGAATAACAAATGCTATTGTAAACAAGGCCATTACAGACGCTAGCGGACGAACACGAATACTCTCATTACCATCTAAAGGATCAGGTACATTACGCAAAGTTGAAAATATAGTTGTTACATCAGTCAGTGCTGATTTGAAAGAAATTTCGCTCGATCAATCTAAAGGTAAAGGTGCTTGTCACGGTGATTCTGGTGGCCCAGCATTTTTAAGTCAAGCTGATGGATCTCGCTTACTTGTTGGCGTAACTAGCCGTGGTACTGAAAAATTAGGAAATTGTAATGTGGGTGTTATCTATACATCAGTCGTTGGCGAGCTCGATTGGATTAAAATAGAATCTGAAAAATTATTGAAACCTGTTAGTTCTGCGGCGACTGCTGTAGCTGCAAAATAATACTTAACAACAAACTAGCAATCTGACTTGGTTGATCAAATAAAATTCTATGACCAGAATCCGAAATCCTTTCATAATGTGAAAGGATTTTTTTTTGCTTTAAATTTTCCGCAATTTGCAAAAATTTAAAATCCTTTTCACCGACCAACCATGATACTCTTGCGTGATTTTTTTGAATATGCATTTCCATATTGTCTTGATTAGCTAGCGAAAGCTCACGCAGACCGTACTCAAGTTTCACGAGATTTAAATTTGAGGAGTTTTGAACCATCGCAGTATCATTTTTAAATACAGGTTGCTGTGACCATTCTTTTATAAACTCAGCAAACGTTGATTGTTGTAACAGCCGCAACCACTGTTGGTCATGACTGAATCGATGACGTTTTTCATCATGTGCAGTTAACCCAGGATGTGTACTTAAAAATATAAAATGAGCAAAATCGAAAGAATATTTTTCTAATAAATGCAACCCTATTCGTCCACCAAGTGAATACCCAATGAAAATTTTTACTTTATTTGGATCCGACAAATTACGAATTTTATCTGCAAGATAATGAAATGAAAATAAATCATCAGCAACTATTTGATCATCACTTTGATTAAATAAATTTATTTTAAGCCATTGAATCTCTATGGATTGTTGTAAAAATTTACTCAACTTTGTTTGCAAATCTTTTTCAATATTAACCCAGTCATCTGCAGATCCCAGAAAACCATGGACAGCAACTATTTGAATCTTGTGCATATTTGTGCCAATTCAGACCATACAGAATCTGACTGCGTTTGGTCGGTTTGAATTTCGATTAGAAAATGATCCTGAGTCTTGTTTTTGGCAATTTCTTGTACTGCATTTAACTGACTATGATGATTTACGCACAAATAAGACCAATTCCACATTTTAGCCAATCCAGAAAATTCAATATTATGCTGGTTTAGAAACATTTCATGCTTAAATACTTTTTTAAAAATCTGCCCGCCACGATTATTGATTATAACAACTCTTTTTAGAGCGTAAGGATCATGATCTTGATTGAGACCAAAGGCTGCCATATCATAAAGAGCAGTTAAATCACCAACAATAGCCCATGATGAATCCATTTTTTTAGACCATCCAAAATAAGTCGATAATTGCCCATCTATACCATTAGCGCCGCGATTAGCATAAACTTGTTGATTTACACCCACGCTAAACATATCCCATTCACGAATTGGTAACGAGTTACCGATATAAATTGGTTGATTAAAAATACAACGACTCAGCCAATGAATAAAATACGGCTCAGAATTTTGGTAACGGTTAAGAATTTCTGTCAATTTTTCAGATATATTATTCTTATTTTCGACAATGCTAATTGCATAACTTTGAATTGAACTGAGTAAATCCTTTAATATATCAGAATCGGTGAAATACGATTCACGCGACAGCCCACTAAATTCTCGTGAAGTAACATTCAGTACGGGTATGTGTTTCAATCTTGACTCCAGATCCCTCCAAGTACGAAGAGTTGGTATGCCGCCTATGCGAATGACTGAATCAAAGTGATTTTGATTCAAGTAATCAGATAAAAGCGGCTCTAGAACATTAAGCTGAATAGTATTTAATTCAATGTCATTTTTTAAACCAGATAAAACTTCTGCATAGTGCGGAATTTGATATTTCACCAAAAGAGGGTAAACAGCTTTTCTTTCATCATCAGATAATTGACTTAAAATAATTAATGGCTTTTTAAATTTCTGTAATCGCTGATCATAGACATCTGAAATGCTATATTTCATTTCTAAATTATTTTTTTCAGTAACTGAAAAATTTATTTCGAGCGAAGTTGTAAAATCATTTTTCCAATCAAAATCAATGAGTGGCTCGTCAAAACATAGATTGAAATGCATGGGTTTATGTAAATCAAATAAAATATTAAAATCAATTTGGTTAATATCCCAATCAAAACAATTTTGGACATAGGGCCCAAATATATTATTTTGTAAAATGCTTTGAGGTGCCCCTGTGTTACGATAGTGCTTGGGACGATCAGATGTAATTACAATCAAAGGTAAGTTTTGGTAATAGGCCTCAATTACAGCAGGTAGTAATTCAGCTACAGCCGTCCCGGATGTTGTTAATATCGCGATCGATTTTTTAGTGATTTGAATACGACCAATAGAGTAAAAAGCAGCCGATCTTTCTTCAAAATAAGATTTAACATTAAACGCAAAACGCTCTAATGCAACAACTAACGGAGCATTTCGAGCACCCGCACAGACAACAACTTCCTCGACACCTAGTGCAGATAAAATTTGATACGTCACATTAACAAGTTGATAATTTTTTAACGGCATTATCCAGCCTCTTCTTTCAAGTTAAACATTTTAAAGATGGCATTTTTTTTAGTCATAATTTCGACCCATTCTTTTTGCAATTCACTTTGAGCAGTCACGCCACAACCACACATCACAGATAAACGTGAATCTTCCAAGTTCCAACACAAAGAGCGAATTCCAACATATATACGAGCACAGTTTTTAGTGACAAACCCAACAGGTGAACCAAAATAAGCACGTTCCTTTTGTAGTTCTAATTTTGAAAAAGATTCTGCTAATTGTAAATTGCGTGGATATATACCCAAGGCAGCTGTTGGATGTAGTTGCTCAACCAAATTAATAAAATGTCTTTCGCTCTCAACCTTAATCGTAATATCAGTTCGCAAGTGATTTAAATATTTCACATTATAAATATATGTTTTACTCGTCTGAGCACGTTCCCCAAGCCGTGATACAATATCTTGAACAACAATAGAATGTTCTTCACGTGTTTTAAGATCCACATCTTCTACAACAGAATAGTTAATATGATTTGACCAGGTTCCAGCCAAAGCCATGGTGGTTAATGTTTTATTTTCGTATGAAGCGAGCACTTCTGGCGTTTTACCTAAATAACCATTTTTTCCAGACCAAAAACAGTAAACAAATCCCGAAACATCTTTATTGTGAATAGCAAAATCTAGAGCTAACCAAAAATTAAACTGATCAACTTGGTAGTCAAAAAATGTAAAAGGTACTGTTTTGCTTAGGCGACCAGATTGAAATTGGGATTGCGACCAATCAAACTGATTCTTAAACTCTATAAAATGATCGCTCACCAGCTTGAGTTTATGCCCATCTTGAGAATTTTGATGTCCTAAAATGTGTCTTGTTAAAAGGCACAAGTCTTCGCGGCTTAAACGAAAACTCTGTGGATAATAGTATAAATTTTCAGCTTCTCTGTCGCATTGATTAGCGGAGACAGGGTTTAAATAACTCCAATACAGAGTTTGGTAAACTAGTATTTGATTCTCACCAATGGCATTCAAGTCAGCTTTAAATGGCTTTTTTTGCCCCAAAAGCAATATAAACGAATTAAAGCCATCTTGAATAACAGAACCCTCTTTTAAAAGAGTTGTTAAATGATTTGAACTTAATAATTCGTTTATGTTAAATTGCTTTTCCACAATTTCCTTTATTGAGATCACTACCTAAGCAACTAGTATGATAAAATAAGTCTATAGATGAATTATATCGTCTATTAACTAATTCTTAAAGTTAATAGATAATTAAACTAGTTTTTTACAGTAGCTTAATATAGAAATTAAAACTTGTAAGGTAAAATTTTATGGTTGTACAAATAGGTCAAATCAAAATCGGAGGTCCTGAGTTCACAGTCATAGCAGGCCCGTGCTCAATTGAATCCGAAGACCAATTCCGAACAACTGCAAAAGCTGTCAAAAATTCGGGCGCTTGTATGCTTCGTGGTGGTATCTGGAAAATGCGCACTTCCTCTAAATCTTTTCAAGGCTTAGGGTCATCAGCTTTTGACTTTATTTTAAAAGTTAAGAATGAACTTGGATTGACACTTATTTCTGAAATCACAGATATCCGTCAAATCGAAGAAATTGCACACATTGTTGATGCATATCAAATTGGCGCCCGTAACATGCATAACTATTCACTTTTGAAAGAACTCGGCCGTCAACCTAAAGCTGTTCTGCTAAAACGTAATTTTTCTGCTTACATTGATGAATGGATAAAAGCTGCAGAATATATAACAAATGGCGGAAATCAAAACGTTATACTATGTGAACGTGGAATTCGCACATTCGAAACTGCAACTCGTAACACTCTTGATATTAATGCTGTCATATATGCTAAAAAGCACACTGATTTACCTGTGATTGTTGATCCGTCGCATGCCGTTGGGATATCAGACCTAGTTCCACAAGCGTGCTTTGCTGCAGCAGCTGCCGGCGCAGATGGTTTAATTATCGAAACCCACCCAAATCCAGCTGAAGCACTATCTGACGGAGCACAAGCTCTGACTCTGGAAAATTTCGACAAAACGATGCGCCAACTTGAAAAGATTTTGGCAGCATTTGATCGTAAGCTGCAAAAAGCTAACTAGAATATTTAAGTATAAAAGGACAAATATATGTCACAACGTACACAACACTCAACACAATCTAGAACATCTCCTGATCCAGAAAAAATACGCTCTATGTTTTCGAAAGTTGCTGCTAAATACGATCAAGCAAACTCAGTGTTGTCTGTCGGCATTCATCACCTTTGGAGAAAAAAACTGGTTAAGCTTTCTGCTGTTAAACCTGGCATGAGTGTTCTTGATTGCGCAACAGGTACGGGCGATCTTGCTATCGAATTTAAAAAAAATGTCGGGGTTACTGGCTCTGTCATCGGTACAGACTTTTGTAAAGAAATGCTCGAACCCGCACCGCAAAAAGCACTTAATTTAAATTTAGATATCCATTTTGAACTGGCTGACGTTACACAATTACAATTTCCGGATAAAAAATTTGATGTAACTTCCATCTCATTCGGTATTCGCAATGTGAGTAACCCTGTGAAAGCATTACAAGAGATGGCGCGTGTGACAAAATCTGGAGGACGTGTTATGGTTTTAGAATTTGGCCAAATGGATGTTCCAGTAATATCAGATCTCTATAATTTTTATTCAGAAAAAGTACTACCTAAAATTGGTGGGTTAGTAACAGGCCAAGGAGATGCTTACGAGTATTTGCAAAAATCATCGGCTGCTTTTCCATGTAAAAACAAATTTCTAGATCTCATGAAAGAATCTGGATGTTTTTCTGACATGGCTTTCGAACCTGTCAGCTTCGGCATAGCTTACATTTATATTGGCGTCGTGAAATAAATTTTACTCACTCTAATACTCAACATAAATAAGATATATCAAACAAATCTAAACTCGATCTGTCATAGCCCAAAGGACATGATCAGCCAAAACAAACCACGCCATGCTCTCAACGACTGGTATGGCTCTCGGAATAATGCACGGATCATGGCGACCTTTTTTAGCGACATCTTTTATTGATGATGTCGGCTTGAAAACCAATCTAAAAACAACATCTTCACCTGTTGTGATACCGCCACGGATACCACCATAATTTTCAGAATCAAGTTTTGAATGAAACTCGGTGCCCTTATAATCGTTTGACGTAAAACCAGCACCAAGCTCAAATCCATTCACTGCCCCGATTGACATCATAGCTTGTGCTAAATCTGATTTAAATTTATGAAAGATCGGCTGGCCTAAACCCTTGGGTATATTTTGTATGCGGCATTCTACAATGCCACCGTAACTTTCGCCATTTTGCTTAGCTTCCACTAAAAGTGCTTGAACTGGCAATGGCAAATCAGATTGTTTTTTTTCGTTTTCAGCAAAAATATAATCAGCAATTTGGACAGGGTAAGCACCTATCGTTGGTGTTTGCTTTGAAAACTTTTGCTTTAAAAACATTTCTGCAAAACTACCCGCAATGACACGATTAAGAGTCTCACGACCAGAAGATCTGCCACCACCACGATGATCCGCATGACCAAATTTGTTTTGCCATGTATCGTCTGCGTGCCCTATGCGAGGTTGATTTCTAATTTGGTTATAGTCTTGAGATTTTTGTTTTTTATTTCTGACGATGACTGCAATCGGAGTACCTAAAGATTTATCTTCAAAAAAACCACTTAGGATCTCAGGCTGATCATCTTCGTTTCTGGCCGTAACAAATTGATTTTGTCCTGGTTTGCGTCTGGCCAAGTTTTTTAAAAGCAAATTTATATCTAAATTCACATTGGCAGGAAAACCATCAATCACAACACCGTAACTAGGTCCATGGCTTTCACCAAATGAAATCATTTTTAAACGTTCACCAAAAATATTTGCACTCATGATTGATCCTTATTGTTCCAAAACTCATGCTGTTTGATGGCTTGGCTCTCAAACATTTTAACACCTGAATAATACTCTACACCAGATATCTTTTGCGCATACTCTAAACCCATCGAATTTTCGACATAATTAAGATCAATAATTTTATGCGGAGACCAAAATTCTGGCGGAAACTGTGTTTCAACAGATCGTGGTGCAGCCCAGATAACAACATCTGGTGAGATTATTGTATCTTCTGATGTTAGACCCGTTTTTAGCTCTCCTGTTCGTGATGAAAAGCACTTAATCTCAGGATATATTTTTTGCAGAGCGCTTAAAACACCTGCTCCACCCCAAACATATATTTTAGGCTTTGTTAATAAATCAACCTGTGCACTTTCAAGTAAATCGCGAAAACCAAAATGATCTGTTGTCGTTCCTATCCACTGATTGTTAACGAATTTAAGTGTATTAATTCCCTGAACAGTATTTTGTACTGATACTAATTTTTGAGCTTCAATTTTAAGTGGCGCTGTTACAGCTACAGTATCTATTTTTAAAAGTTTAAAAATATCTAAGTACTCTCTCAAATCATTTGATTTAACTGGAACATCTATAAATGTTTTTTTGTAATGACAGAGATGACCTTGGAACTCAGGTGTTCGTGAATGATGCACCGGATATCCAACAACAGCACCGTATGTTGATTCAGTCGCAAGGCGATTGTAAAAATACTGATACAAACTCGGTTGATCATCAAAATCAGCTTTAGATTGAATAAAATTAATATTTTGCTTATTCAGCATAATAATACGAAACCAACGCCATAAGGATTTATCGAACTTATTTGGCGTCCTCGGTAAAAAATTTCTATTTTCAGGATCTTGTTGCTGCCACTCAAATCCCTGTTGTAACTGCTTTAAGTTGTCCACAACTGGACAAAATTTAAGTGAATATTTTTGATTTGTGTATTTTTCAATAAGCTTGAATGATTCGTCAAAATTATTACCATGAACCGATATGATATCTGGCTGAAAATCTCGTGGAACATCACCTAATTCAAGAGGCCAATCAAGTCTAATCTTTTTAGTTCTTAGATTTTGGTAGTCTGTGTATTTATCTTTTTTTCGTCTGACAGATACGATAAACTCACAACCTGAGCCTCGTGATAAAATAGTTTTCATTTCATCCATTGAAAGAATATCTGAGCGCAATTCAAAACGATTTAAATATTTTTGAACTTGAAACTCTGGCTCACCAGACAAAGTATAATAACCAATAACGAGTGGCTGCATTTTTTTAAAAATAATTTCCTCTATAAAACTTGATCGGTTGAGCCCTTCTTGTACGTGGTACACCCACTGATTATACTGTCTAAATAAAGGTTCTCGCTCTGAATATCTGATTAAATACTCTTCAATAGCTGATAAGTTTTTATTCAACCTTGGGCGATTTAAAAAAACTCGACCATCTTTGTCAGTGCGACGACTTAAATATATAATTTCAAATTTTTCCAAAATTTGGTAATCAATGGTATTCAGTAAAAACCCTGCACCCAATGAAATAACAATCTCGTCTTTTTGTGCAAGTTCTTTAAAGTATTTAATTTCGAGTTTACGAAATTCTGATTCACCTTGATCAGAAAATATTTGAGATATTGGTTTTTTTTCAGATTCTTGAATAAATAAATCCAAATCTACATGGTTAATTTGTGGAAAGTAACTTTGATGTCTTTTAAGAAATGTTGATTTACCAGTGCCTCTGTGGCCAATAATGAGTTTTTTCATAAATATGTTTTGGTTACCATTTCATCTAATGCATTTAATCCAATGTGTTTATAAAAATCTTGGTAGCTTTTTAAAATAACCTGAGGTTCAGTCATTTGAATTGGAAACCCTTTAAGAATTAAAATCGCAGCCGCAAATGCCATACGATGATCGTGATCTGGATCAAAAACAATAATGTCACGAGCACGATAAGTGGCCTGCGGATTTCCTTTGATCTCTAAGCCATCACTGAGTTTATGACATTGAAAACCGCATCTAGTTAAAAGCTCATAAGTTTTCTCAATACGATTAGATTCTTTATGTACAAGTTGTTTAGCTCCAAATAATTTTGACACACCCGGAGTAAAGGCCGCCAACACAGCTAATACAGGAAATAAATCCGGGCAATTGCTTAAGTTTGCAATTATATTTTTTTGCAAAGGTTGCTTGGCAACGGCAAAATTATTTTCAGATTCAAAAATTAATCCCGCATCTTTAAAGAGACTTACAAATTTCATATCAGGTTGTAATGAGTTTTTGTTCCAATTTGTAAGATTCACTTCTCCTGCTAATACTGCAGCCACCGCCAATGCAAAAAAAGAACTCACATCAACTTCACCCACAAGTTTTTTGCGAGTTATTGTCATTTGCCCTGGAATATCAACAACTGCAGTTTGCTCATTATAACGAATGGCACATCCAGCTTGTTGCATAACTGATATAGTATATTTAAAATAATCTTGTGATATCATATTTGGCGCAATTTCGATACGTTGATCGCGCGGCAATTTAAGCGATGATAACACGAGTCCACTTGCGAATTGACTTGAGTCTTGAGCTTGAATTTTAATGATTTTGGGTTGAATCCAACCTTGTGATTTAATTTCGAATAAATCTTGTTGACGATTTAATTGCGATTCAACACCCAACTGATTAAGCAAATCAATGAGCTCTTTTTGTGGACGATCGAATAATTTTTTTTTGGCTTTTATTTTATATTGCCCTGCAAATCTCGATAAAAATAAACTTAAAAAACGAAAAGTCGTTCCACCTAACCCAACGTAAAATTCAGTTTTTCCCGATTGAAAATCTTTTAAAGCTTGCTTAAGTAAAACCACATCAGCCGCCGTTGACTCACCAACAATTTCAATATCGTTTTGCTGAGCTTGCAAAATTAATGCTCGGTTCATCCACGATTTTGAAATTTCAAGATCACCAACATAATTAAAACTCATAGCACTGAAAACCTTTGACGACTGTATTCTGATACGATTTCTTTTATCGATTTTTCTTGAATAATAGTTTTGTGCTTTGAAGATAAAAAGACAAAACGTATGTTTGCAGACTTATTTGATTTTTTCTTATCTGCAAGCAACATTTTTGCTAATTCTTGATTTTTCACACTGTACATTTTTTTAAGTAAATCATCCATACCTGGCACTTCTAATATTTTTCGAATCACTTCAAAAAAATATTGATCAGTGATGTAACCTAAATGATAACTCCAACGAGCAGTAAAAATAAGCCCTAAAGCAACTGAATATCCATGGCTTAATTTAAGCTGGCTTTCTAAAACGTGCCCAACCGTGTGACCTAAATTAAGAACATGTCGAATGCCTTTAGTTTCATACAGGTCATGATTCACAATTTTAATTTTGCAATCAATTAAAAATTTAAGATGCTTAAGAACATATTTTTCATGAATCTTCAGACTTGTCAGCATTTGTGGTTTAGTCAACAAGACCGTTTTAATAACTTCACCATAAGCATCATGCAATCTTTCCGATGGTTGTGACGTTAATAATTGAGAAGACAACCATACAGCGGCTGCAGGATAAATTGTTCCAATTTGATTTTTAATAGTGTTTAAGTTCAAACCGTTTTTTCCACCATGAGCTGAATCAAGAGCTGCGAGCCAAGTCGATGGGATATGTATAAGCTTAGACCCTCTCTTATAAACTGAAGCTAAAAATCCGACAAAATCACCAACTGATCCGCCACCAACAGCAACAAAAGTTGGTTTGTGGTTAAGTTTGCACGAAGACTCCCATCTCTGGATCTTATTTAATATAGCAGTAAACTGATCCATTGCTTTAAGAGACTCTCCGGCTTTAACGGCTAAGCTTAATTCAAATTGCTTAATCCACTTTGAGAAAGTTGAATTTTTTAGCAAAATGCGATCAAAAATGATGACATATTGTGAATTTACCGAAGAATCTATGTTTTGAAGCTGTTTAAAAGTCGGTAATTCGGTTTTGATGATTAATTTTGTTGAGATATTTTGTGTCTTATTCACAATAGTCAATGTAGACCTTAAACCTAGTCTTTTCAACATGATATAAAGCATTAGGCCGTGTCAAAATAGTAAGTTTGCTCTATATTGCGAACTTCACTTTATGTTTCATTTTTAAAAAAGGGGAATACGATGCAAAAAATTAAAGTAGCCAATCCCGTTGTGGAGCTTGATGGCGACGAGATGACAAGAATCATCTGGAAATTTATCAAAGACAAATTGATTTTACCTTATCTTGATATCGACATTAAGTATTTCGATTTAGGTATGGAATATCGCGATAAAACAAATGACCAAGTTACCGTTGATGCTGCCGAAGCTATCAAAAAATACAACGTTGGTATCAAATGTGCGACAATCACACCTGATGAAGCGCGTGTTAAAGAGTTTAATCTTAAACAAATGTGGAAATCACCAAACGGAACAATCAGAAACATTCTAGACGGTACAGTTTTCCGTGAACCCATCATTTGTAAAAATGTTCCACGCTTGGTTCCTAATTGGACAGCTCCAATTTGTATTGGTCGTCACGCATTTGGTGACCAGTACCGTGCAACTGATTTCGTCACTAAAGGCAAAGGTAAATTAACAATTACTTTCGAAGGTGAAAATGGCGAAAAGATCTCACACGAAGTTTATAACTTCAAAGGTGATGGCGTAGCAATGGCTATGTACAACACAGATGAATCTATTTCAGGGTTTGCACGTTCATGCTTTAACACCGCTTTAATGAAAAAATGGCCTTTGTATTTATCAACTAAAAATACGATATTAAAAAAATACGATGGTCGTTTTAAAGATATTTTCCAAGCTATTTATGAAAAAGAATTTAAAGCACAATACGAAGCTGCTGGCATTACTTACGAACATCGTTTAATCGATGACATGGTTGCATCTGCACTTAAATGGAATGGTAACTTCGTATGGGCTTGTAAAAACTACGATGGCGATGTGCAATCAGATACTGTTGCTCAAGGTTTTGGTTCTCTAGGCTTGATGACATCTGTTTTAATTACTCCAGATGGTAAAACAATGGAATCAGAAGCAGCTCACGGAACAGTGACTCGTCACTACCGTCAGCACCAACAAGGTAAACCAACATCAACGAATCCAATCGCATCTATCTTTGCGTGGACTCGTGGTCTTGAGCACAGAGCTAAATTGGATAACAATGCAGCTTTAGATAAATTCGCAAAAACACTTGAAAAAGTTTGTGTTGAGACTGTTGAATCAGGAAAAATGACAAAAGACTTAGCTGTATGTATTTACGGTGATAAAGTTTCTGCTGATCAATATTTAAATACAGAACCATTCTTAGATTTAATCGATGCTAATTTGAAAAAAGCAATGTCGATGTAGTTGATTGTGACAGTATTGTCCTGAATACAAAGCCTCAAAGCGAAAACTTTGGGGCTTTTTTTATATTTTAAACTCACCCCACATATAGCTTTGTCCATGCGTACAACATTCACCAGGATTTAAAGTCCCCCGTCCATAGTCTAGACTTCAAATCTATTTAAGACTGCTTACGTTCTACAAACATTACTTTAAGAATTTACATAGACTGGATTAAAATCAATATCAGCAATAACCAATATATATTTTTTAATAAGTCTAAATTTATTTTCAAAATACGCCGAATAAACAAATAGGTTTGTTTGTTCATTGGCACCTCCAATTCCGAAAAGCGGAGGATGTCGACACTTAAAAGCTATACATGGAGCTAGCCACGTATGGCTTTTTTTATTTGTGCAGATGCCGGGCCATACTTCAACATTTGCAATTATATCTTAATTTTGCCTTAAACCAAGACGATAGGAATTAAGAAATGCATAAACTATGGAAATTAACAAATTTAATTTTTCCTTTATTATTTTTACAATCATGTTTTTTGATTAAAAATGAAACTCATTTATCGTTGGAACAAAGACTAGATCAAAAAGTGTTATTCTTTAAAAAGTATATCGATGATCGGCAGTCGCCCATTCAATTTCGAGAATATGCCTATCCCGTTTCCTATGTTAAAAATGACCATTTAGAACAACTCGAAATAAAAATGCCTTCTCAAGACTGCAACGCAACTTGGATAGAGTGTCGTAAAAATTCTAATAATGAATACTTTTGTAAAGGATTTAAAACTTTACTGAAATGTAAAAGTGAAAATACCGTAAAAGGTTATTATTATTTTCCAGAAAGACTTAGGATTAAAATGATCGATTCTAAAAATATTGAAGTTACTGATCTCAAAAATAATTCAAAAGCTTTGTTTCAAATTTATAATAATATGAGTGAAGTCCCAACATATAATGAACCAATCAATGAACAAGCTATCACACCCATTTAAATAATTATAAGCACCAATCAGGTGGAGTTACAACTTGATCGATTTCATGTGATTTAATCAATAAAAAATCATGACCAGAGTTAATTTTTAAGCGTTGATTTTTTTGTGACTGCGAGGAAATGGCAATAAGCTGGCCATATCCGCCATTGTTAGTTTCAGAAGTACCTGTGATACTTGGACCAAGCTTCCATTTTAGTTTTTTGTTGGCGACTGGTGTTAAATCACGCTGAGAAATAATTTTATTCGGATCTTTAATTTCAGGTCTACAAACTATTTGAAACCTTATAACGGTCATAAATAAATTACGACAGTTTTCATTTTGTAAATAACCGTGACCAATATTACAAGTGTTATAACTTTTTTCAAAAAAGCCGATCTTTGTACCAGAGAGCTTTAATGCATTTTGTAATCCAACAAAATCAATAACTTCCTCGTATGACGTAGGCAATTGCGTCGGCACACTCTGATTATCTTTTATTTTATCACTTGCACAACTGACCAAGGTAAGTATAGCGATAATGTAAATGAAATTTTTTATAATAAGCATGTCATAATTTACTGCCATTTTAGATTCAAACCAAGTTGTAATTTAAATAAAAAAGGCGTGATGACCTCACGCCTTGATATATTATCCAGAATCTTAAAGCAAAAATTAGATAGATGGATTAAAATATTTTTCTGTCATTGAGCAAAACTCTTTACGAGCACCTTCACCAGCGTTCATTGAAGATTTATAGCACTCATGTCCTAAATCCATCCATGATTGCGTAAATCGCATAGCTTGATCCATAATAGTTTGACTTGTTTTCCATTGAAAAGCAGCAAATGCTTTCATAGCTTCAGTCATTTGTGTTGTGTACTCAGTATTAAAAAATTCTGGTTGTTGTGGTTTTTGTGCCATTGAATCCTCCAAGGTTGATGCTGCAATTGCAGCAATTTAATTCTGAATTTCATTTCGGAAGGAGTCAAAAATTGCTGCAGTCGCAGCAAAAAAACTAGACCATATCAAAAAAAATTTATTTTTCTTTAACAGATTTTTGAAGCCAGTTCATAAAGGGATTCCACTTCGTCATAAGTTCAACTGAGTGTTCTAACATAGGGTTCCAAATGTTTTTAACTGCACTTTCATTCAATCTAATCATTGTCATTAGCATATCCACTGGTAAATGCTGAGCACGACCTTGCTCGAGCAATATCTGCGTCAAAATTTCCGATGTAATATCTTTATCATTAGTAACATCAATAACTTGTACTTGCCTTCCATCAATTATCCATTTTGATATTTCAGCTAATGTCACATAGCGTTTTTCTGAACTCGAATATAAACGTCTGTTCTCATATTTTTTAATTTGAATTGATTCCAAAATGGCTCCTTAGCAGGTTCTTAGTCTATGATAGGCTAGTATTTAAAAAAATTAAAACATATTTTGAATAAATTATTTTTTATGCTTTAATTAACTAAAGTAAACTAAAATGTTCTTATATCGGGCTTAGTGATCATGGACGAGATCGAGGTACTCATATGAAAAACAGCATAATTCAATTGTTTGAACAACGGTTTGAAAAAAAACTTGAAACAAGTTTAGAAAAAATAACAACACATCCACTTTTTTTAAAAACTGTTTCGGAAGCTATTAATCTTAATAGCAAAAGAATGCTTTTATCACAAAAAGCCATGCAATTTCTGATTCAAAAAGCAGAGTTACCTCTGAAAAAAGATCAAGATAAAATGCTTTTTCTATTACAAGAAATGCAGTTTCATATTCAAAGACTAGAGTCAGAAATTAAAAGCATTAATAATGAAAAAAAATCTGATCGTAAAGTTGAGTCAATAAATACTTCAAAAGTACATGACATAAATTCTAAAAAAGACGATCAACCTCAACCATTAAAAAAAAAAGAATCATTAAGAGATCGCATTCAGCTTGATTCACTTAATTAATATATATGTTTGATTTTGATTTTCTAAAACAAGGCAATCGCTTACACCAATTTTGGCCAGATTTTTTGAAGCATCAAAAATTTAGTATACTTGATCGACAAGGATCTCACGAATTATTATATTACAAAAGCAGTGCAAAAAAATATAGCCGACCAATTTTTATTATACCTTCAATGATCAGCCATTATTATATTTTGGATCTTCAAGAAGATAAAAGCTTAATCAACTATTTGAATCAAAATGGTCACGATGTTTATGTGTTAAATTGGGGCCTACCAACAACAGATGATCAATTTATGGACTTTAATAGTTTGTTATTAAATCGAATTCCATACTTTATCGAACAAGTGTTAAAACATTCAAAGCAAGAAGATCTTAATTTAATGGGGCATTGCCTTGGTGGAACAATTGCAGCAATGTACGCAAGTTTAAATAAAAAAGAAATTAAATCTCTTTTCTTATTAACAGCCCCGCTTGATTTTTCAATCAATAGTAAGTTATCAGAATGGATTAATACAGGAACTGTTAATTACAAAATGCTCATTGATTCTTTTGGTAATATCCCTTGGCCAGTTTTACACAGCTCATTTTTAATGCTAAAGCCCTTATCTCAATATTCTCGTTTAAAAAAATATTTTCAAACAAAAATGACAGATGAGCAAAAAAGAAACTATTGGTCATTGGAACTATGGTCTCATGATAGCGTAGCTTTTCGTGGTGGTTGTTATATGAATCTAATCTACGATCTCTACATGAAAAACTCATTTTCTCGAGGCACATTTCAATTATCAAATTATGAGTTTGCCGATTTAAATAATATCAAAACACCTACTTTATTAATTGCATCTGATTCGGACCACATTGTTCCACTGGAGTCGGCTTTTCTTAACTCAAATTATTTACGCCATGCTCAAGTGACACGTTACCAATACTCTGGTGGGCATGTGAGCTGCCTTGTTCATAAAAAAACACAAATGGATTTGTGGCCTAAAATTAATCAATGGATAGGAAGTCAGAATGACAACAATTGATCATTTTCAATGGAATGAATATCAGATCTACTATCGTTTTATTAACAATCAAACTGATGAACCTGTCATCGTTTTCTTAAACGGTTTAACAGATAGTCTGGATGCCTGGAATGAAATTATTCAAAATTTACCAATGCAAAATTCTTATTTATGTATTGATTTGTTAGGCCAAGGATACACTTTAGATCATCAGCTTAAAAATGAAATTAAGCATTATAATTTTACTGTCGAACAACAATGCCAAGTTTTAAGTGATACTTTAACAAAATTAAATATTACCAAGCCAATTATATTAACAGGATTTTCATATGGCGGCGGTATAGCGATCAAATGGGCAGCAGAGAATCCGCACATGATTGCTAAACTTATTTTACTTTTACCTTATATTATTCGATTAGATAGAGCATTTCCGGCGGCTCGTTTTTGGTGGAATCAATTAGAAAACCTAAAGCAATCAACTGGATTTTTAGGCCGTCAAGCTCAGATGTTTGATCGTGTATATGATAATTTTATTCATCATTATATGCATTATCGTTATTCGAATCATGTACCCGAAGAACATCTCAGAACTGCAGCCATTGAACTTTCAAATGAAATCATGAAACTTAATGTATTTGATTATTTGCATTTGTTACCATCTAAAGTGACTTATTTAATAACTTCTTCACGCGATACACTCGTACCGAATACTCTTTACAGAGAATTATGGGATAAGTTACCGGCCACAACAAAGCAAGCTTGGGTGCAAGTTTCAAATGGTGAACATCTTATTTTGCAACAAGCTCCATTACTTGTAGCTCGCTGGTTACAAAAAATTATCGAAACACATGATTACTCTGGTATCGAAGTCGATGCGGTTTAATTAAGGATTTTCTGGTTGAGATTTATCGCCAAGACAACTTTCTTCTCCTTGAATACATGCCCAATCACTCGGATTTGGTCTTGGACCATTAGACATAAAATTTTGTATGTTATCAAAGCTGCGCTCATAAAAAACCTCAATATATGGAAAGTTCTAAAGCAAAGAGTTAGCCTGATTTATTAAAAAATGAGGTGTATAACTTTTTGACATAGAAATGTTCTTATTTGTTCGTATATTTTTTGATTCATAGCGATTATTTTCAATTCACAAACAAAAAAAACAAACCCTAAACAAGGAGAATTTTTATGATAAAATTATATTGTAAATCAGTATTCTTATTTTTAATATCTTTAGCCTACATCAACTTAGCTAATGGTCACCCTAGTGAATGCGAAGTTGCGACTGCTACAACAAATGTGACATTAATAAATATTAAAGCCAGAAACGAAAGTCCGTCTATATTAACTAATTTAGGATACTTTCCCTACAAGGCGGACAGCCTGGATCAAGTCACAGTAGGTGGATTATACTTAAATTGGAAATATTCTTGGGATGCGAGCCTAGGAAGTACATATAAAGCTACACTCAAGATTAAAGAATCTAATCGAAATATCATTTTAAAAGAAGTTACTTCAAATAAGAGCCTAGAAGATGCACTAATGCAGCTGCCGTATTGCTCGCAATTATAGGTTCAACAGTACAAACGAAAAACGAGTACAATTAACGGCGCAAAAGTTGACTAAATTCAACCCTAACCCAACCCCATTATATCTAAAGCCTTGGCAAGAGGAACTATCCACACACCCTCTTGCTTTTTTTCTTTTGTACCTCGATAAATAACTATTTTTTGTATTTTTCGATAATAACGTTCAATCGCTATTAAATTTGAATAATCAGATTCTGTTATAGACGTACCAGACTTACACTCTATGGCAAATTTTTTTCCGTTGTTAGCAAATATAAAATCAGCTTCTAACCCACCACGAGTTCTAAAGTTATACATCTGTGTTTCCAAGTCTAAGGCATGACTTGTATTCACGATTTGGTTATAAACAAGGTACTCCCACATAGAACCTATACGATCATGTGATAATTCAAATCCACCACGCAGTGCATTAACCACACCAATATCAAAAAAGAAATATCTTGGATGTTTTACCAGATCACACTGATCAGAATCCAAATCAGGATCATTTTCGACTTTTCTAGCTATAAGCGTATCCTCAAGAATTTCAAAGTGTCTGACGACAGATTGTCTTGGGATTTTAGATTTTTTAGCTAATTTTGAATAGTCTAAGTAACCGCCAGATAGAATAGCAGCTTCTCGAATAAATCGGACAAATCCATCCAGGCTTCTAACTAAAGACTCTGCTTGAATTTCCTCTTTAAGATAAGTATTGGCATATGATTGTAACAATTTTTTTCGTTCAGACTCTAGTTTAAGAGAATATACTCCCGGCAAAGTTCCATACTGCATCGCTTTTTGTTCAGTCCAGTCAGCACCAATTTCTTTTAGACATAAAGGATTCATGTAATAGGTAAACAGTCGACCAGGCAATAAATTAGCTTTACCTTTTTTAAGTTTACGAGCGCTCGATCCAGATAAATAAAATTTTAATTTTGGATTTTCATCTATGACCGCTTGGATTGAGTTCAACAGTCTTGGAATTCGTTGTATCTCATCAATGTAAATTGTTTTAGCTTTTGCTGCAGCCATACGAGAAGCTAATTCAAGATGATTTCCTTGAAAATCAAAAAACTCATCTTCTTTAGCTAGATTAATTACAAGATCTGGCTTCAACGAAAGCAAAATTGTTGATTTGCCGACCTGCCTAGGACCTAGCAATAAAATACTTTTTGATGATTTTCGTAAGGACTCAGCTAGCAATCTGTTATACATGTGGTTATTTTTACATACAATTCAACCACAAACAATACAAAATTAGACAGCCAATAGTATTTAAATACCCACTAAATACACTTATGCAGTACGATCCACAGATTATCTAAGTTATTAAAATTACAAAGTTTTTTATTTTCTGGGCATGTGGAGTTGGCAAATCTAGCTTAATTCAAAACCATTTTAAATATCGGAATGCTAATGGTATTTGTCGAAATGAAATCAACAGAGAAAATTTCTAAATAAAATTTTTGACTCACAACTAACTTAAATGATCACGCAAACCATCGCTGATCAACTGAGTCGATAAAATCAACAATAACAAACACATTCCTGGAATCATCATCAACTGTGGTGCTGATTCCATTAAATTTCTTGAATCGCTCAGCATAGTCCCCCACTCTGGGTATGGCGCAGGAATACCTAAACCCAAAAAACCCAAAGCTGCTGTGTTTAAAATGGCTTCACTACAGCAAACTGCTGTTTGTACAAGGATCGGAGTTACACAATTAGGCAACAAATGTTTGAATATAATTCGATTGTGTCCTGCTCCTAGCGCGCGAGCAGATTGAATATAATCTTTAGACATTTCAACTAATCCCGCAGAACGCACAAGTCTATACATTGTAGGAATTGAAACTAAAGTCACAGATAAAATTGTATTAAAAACACTTGGCCCTAAAATGGCCACGACAAATAATGCTAATAATAAGCTAGGCATTGCTTGCAAAGCATTCATTAACTGATTGATAAAATTATCAATCTTATCACCGAAGTAAGCTGAGACCAATCCTAAACCCGCACCAATAACAACAGCTAGTCCACCAACAACGAGACCAATTCCTAAAGAAAATTGTGATCCTTTAAGTAACCTTGAAAATAAATCGCGACCTAAATCATCTGTACCTAACCAAAACTGAGGCCCCATTGGCTGCAAAGTCATTCCTTCAAAAATTTCATTAAATTGAAATGGAGTCCAAAAAATGGAAACAACAAAAAAAGAAAAAAATATTGAAAATAAAAACAAACCGATTAAAACATTTTTATTTTTAAGTATCTTGCGCATAGTTAAGACCTAGATTTTTGAGCATCACGCATTTTAGGGCTAACTAATTTAACACTTTCATCAGTTAACCAGTTAATAACAATTACAATTAACATCGAATAAAAAACACCAGCTTGAACAACCGGATAATCACGAGCTTCGATACTTTTAATAATCCAGCGTCCCATGCCAGGCCATGAAAATAATGTTTCGGTCATAATAGCACCAGTTAATAATTGACCTAATGCTAAGCCAATTGAAGTTAAAATCTGCGGCAATGCATTTTTAAAAATATGCTTAAATAAAACTTGCTGATGCGGTAATCCTTTAGCACGAGCTGTTCTAACATAGTCTTCATCAGCGACATCAATAATTGATGCACGAGTTACTCGCACAATTAAAGCTAATGGGACTGTTCCCAGAACAAATGCTGGTAAAGCAATATGTTTAAGCGAGGACCAAAAAGCATCGATTTGACCAGATAAAAGAGTATCAATAAAATAAAAACCGGTCACATAAGGAACGTCAAACATGACATTAATTCGGCCGGAAACTGGAAACCATCCCATTGTCACGGCTAGAAAAAAAATAACAATCAGACCCCACCAGAATATTGGCATAGCAAAACCAACAGTAGATAAACTAACTGCACCATAATCAAAAAGTGAATTTCGTTTAACAGAAGCAAGAACCCCTAACAGAACACCTGCAATTGTTGACCAAAACAACGCTACAAAAGCCAATTCAACAGTAGCGGGCCATAAAACTTTAAACTCACTAAATACGGTCTGTTTAGACACAATTGATTCACCAAAATCACCAACAAGAGCATTCTTAGTAAATGTTAAATACTGCATGATAACAGGTTTATCTAAACCGAGATTTTTTTTTATTTCTTGAATTCGTTCTTCTGAAGCACCTCGTTCACCGACAATATGTTGAACAGGATCGCCTGGAATAAGTCTTATGATGATAAAACTCATCAGACTTATAAATAAAAAGTATGAAATAATTTTTAGAATAGTTTTAAAAACATTCATTATTTCAATGATACACTTTCAAATTGTTCGTGACCGAAAGGATCAATTTTATAACCTTGAACTTTCGACGAAATAACTTTGTTCTGCTTTGCATGGGCGATTAAAAACCATGGCCGATTTTTTTGAAATAATTCTTGTGCTTTTACATAATAAGCCGTGCGTTTTTTAATATCAGACTCTTCTTTAGCTTGCTGTAGCAAATCATCAAAACTCTTATCGCACCAACGAGCATAATTACTACCCGCTTTGACTGCTGAACAACCTAGTAAAACATTTAAAAAATTATCAGGATCACCATTATCACCAGTCCATCCAAATTGGATCATTTGGTGCTCGCCTTTTTTGGATTTTTCCAAATACGTTGGCCAATCAAATGTTACAAGTTTAACTTTAACACCAATTTTCGCCAAATCAGCTTGAACCATTTCTCCCAGTTTTTTACCGTTTGGTAAATACGGTCTCGAAACTGGCAAAGTCCATAACTCTGTTTCAAATCCTTTTTCCAATCCAGCTTCTTTTAAGAGAGATTTGGCTTTTTCGATATTAAATTCTTGTTCTTTTGATTTTGTGTTGTAAGACCACATCGTAGGTGGAATTGGGTTTTTAGCCGCAGCTCCTTGTGATTTATAAATCACATCAATATAAGCCTTTTGATTCATGGCTAAAATTAATGCCTCACGTACTTTTTGATTATCAAATGGTTTTTTAGTTGTGTTAAATGCTATATAACTAACATTTAAGCCTTCAGTACTGATGACAAGTGAATTTGTTTTTTTAAGAGCTTCAATATCTTGAGGCTGCGGTTCACTCATGACATGACACTCACCAGTTTTCATTTTTTGCGCTCTAACAGTTGAATCAGTAACGATCACAAATATTAAGTTTGTAATTTGCGGCTTACCTTTAAAGTAATTTTCGTTGGCTGTAAATTTAACTGTCGAATCTTTTTGGTATGACTTAAAGACAAATGGACCAGTTCCTATAGGTTGCGTTTCTAAAAGTTTAAGGCCTTTACCTGACTTAACAAGTGTCTGAGCATATTCTTCAGACAATATACTTGCAAAGTCCATTGCTAAATTAGCCAAAAACGGAGCCTCAGGTCTCTTGAGATTAAAAACGACCGTATAATCATCTGTTTTTTTGATATCACTGATTAACGTATCTAACTCCATAGCCTTAAAATATTCATAGTTTGCCCCTGGAATAGATAGAGCGTGCTTAGGGTCTAACTGTGTTTTAAAAGTATAAACTACATCGTCAGCATTAAAATTTCGAGTTGGTTTAAAAAGTGAATTTGAATGAAACGATACGTTTTGACGAAGTTTGAACGTGTATGTTTTTTTGTCTTTTGAAATGGTCCAAGATTCTGCCAAAGCAGGAACAATTTCAGTTGTGCCTTTTTTAAACTCAACAAGACGATTAAAAACAGTCTGAGCACTAGAATTCATACTTACGCCATCAGTGACCAATTGTGGGTTAAAAGATGCCGGGCTACCCTCCATACAGAAAATAAAATTTTGATCAGCCGCTTGCGTATTTATGGCTAAACTTATGACTGCGCCAACAGCAACTAATTTTAAAGACCAAGACTTGACATATTTTTTCATGAATTTCCCCTTCAAACTTGAGATAATCTCAAGTAGCATGTCACAGGAATGACATTGCTTCAACTATACAATGCATCGAAACAATTCGGTGCAAAAATACTTTTTGATCAGGCCGGGTTTTCAGTCAATCAGGCAGAACACATCGGCGTGATAGGCCCTAATGGCGCAGGCAAGTCCACTTTGTTTAAAATCATTGTTGGCCAAGAACACCTCGACACTGGCGAAATCACAAAGGCCAATGGACTCCGCATTGGCTACCTCGAACAAGAATCAGATTGGACTATTAATATCAAGTCAGAAGATTATCTGACTGAAAATTGTTCTAAGCCTATTTGGGAACTTAAACAAATCGGCTTAGGACTCGGACTAACGGAAAATCACTTTCAATCAGAACTTACAAAGCTTTCAGGCGGCTATCGCATGCGCATGAAGCTATTATATTTAATCGGACTTGAACCAGACATTATGCTTCTTGATGAGCCTACCAATTTTTTAGATTTAGAGAGTATTCTGACCCTTGAAAAATTTTTACAAGATCACAAACAAGCATTTTTACTTATTTCGCATGATCGTGAATTTTTGCGTCGCACAACGGAGTACACTCTTGAAGTCGAAGCAGGCGATATTACAAAATTTCCTGGGCATATTGACGACTATTTCGAGCAAAAAGCAGAACTGCAAAGATTACTTCAAGCTAAAGCAGAGCAAATTGAAAATAAACGTAAGCAAATTCAGGATTTCGTAGATCGTTTTCGCGCCAAGGCCACTAAGGCAAAACAAGCACAAAGTCGACTGAAAAGTCTAAATAAATTAGAGCAAATTGAAATAAAAAAATTACCAACAAAAGCGATTATAAATTTGCCTGAAGCTACCCATACAGGAAAAGAAATTTTTCAACTCATTCAAGCCCAACTTGGATATTCAAAAGATAAGATCATTTTGCACAATGTGAATTTGACTATAGAAAAAGGGCATAAGGTTGGAATAGTTGGTTTCAACGGAGCCGGTAAATCGACTTTACTAAAATCAATTGGTGAAAAAATTCCGCTAATTACTGGTCAATTAAAGTGGGGACATCAAGTTGATTTTTCTTATTTTGCACAACACCTAGCGGATGAATTACTACCCGAAGATTCTGTTTTAGATGCACTCCAAAGGAAAGCTCATAAAGACAATACCGCACAAGATATCTTAAATTTAGCAGGTTCTCTCTTATTTTCAGGAGAGAGCATTCATAAAAAAATAAAAGTTCTGTCTGGCGGAGAAAAAACACGTGTTGCTTTAGGTCAAGTTTTACTCCAAAGACGCCCTTTACTTTTACTTGATGAACCGACAAATCACTTAGATTTTGATACAGTTTCAGCTCTTGCGAATGCACTTTCAGAGTTTAAAGGTACCGTTATTGTTGTCAGTCACGATCGTAATTTTTTAAAACAAGTGACAACTCAAATTGTTGAAGTTCGAAATGGTCTTATTGAAAAATACCCTGGATCATATGATGAATATCTATGGAGTTTAGAAAAAGGTATTTTAAGTCAACGTGATAATTCCGAAGAAGTATCCAATAATCAAAAGTTAGTAACAACAACTCCCTTAAATGACAAAAAATTTAACTACAAAGATGAAACAAAGAGATTGCAGTCTGAAATAAAAGAGTTCGAGAGAAAAATTTTAAAAACAGAACAATTACTATTTGCACAAACAGAAAAAATTAATGAAATTAATCATTCTTTAATGTCAGCGCAAGGATTACAGGCTCAATCTTTAGCTAAAGAAGCTACTGCTGTACATGCAGAAACTGAAAAATTAGAAAATGTTCTGCTTGAGCATATGGAAAAAATTGAGCAATTAAAAAATGAACTCTCTCGATTGATAAAATAATTTCAACTTAATTTTTATCTCAGTATCAGACAAAAAATGTTTTATATTAAAACATTAAAAATAATTTTTGTTTGATATTGATCACTTCATTAACAAAAAATTGTAAATTGAATAACAACTCTATTATCCTGATCTAGTTAAAACAGCTCTAGGAAAGGAGCCTTTATGTCCAGCACCAACACACAAACAAATCAAAACACCAACAATATTTGGCAGGTTATTGGTGCATCGAGTGCAGGCACACTCATTGAATGGTACGATTTTTATATATTTGGTAGCTTAGCTACAATTATTTCTGCTCAGTTTTTTCCTAAAGGAAATGAAACGATTGCATTACTTTCCACACTTGCAACTTTTGCAACTGGGTTTGTTGTGCGACCATTTGGAGCCTTATTTTTTGGTCGCATGGGAGATCTGATAGGTCGCAAATATACATTTATGGTTACCTTGTTGCTGATGGGTGTATCAACAACGGCAATCGGTTTTTTACCAAGTTATGAAACTATCGGATTAGCTGCTCCATTAATTCTATTATTATTACGTTTATTACAAGGTTTAGCATTAGGCGGTGAATACGGAGGGGCCGCAACTTACGTGGCTGAACATGCTCCGGATGGAAAACGTGGATACTATACGAGTTTCATCCAGACAACAGCCACGCTGGGGTTATTTGTTTCTTTAGGAGTTATTTTATCAACTCGCTTAGGACTGGGAGAAGAAACATTTAAAGCTTGGGGCTGGAGAATTCCTTTTATTTTATCTTTCGCACTTGTAATTTTCTCATATTTTATTCGCAAAAAAATGCACGAATCACCAGTCTTTGAAGCTGCCAAAAAAAATGGTCAGGTCTCAAAATCGCCTTTACGTGACAGTTTTATGAATCCAGAAAATCGTCGTATGGTGATATTGGCTTTACTAGGTGCGACTGCCGGCCAAGGTGTAGTATGGTACACAGGTCAATTCTATGCCTTGTACTACTTACAAACCATTCTAAAAGTTGATTTTGTCGTAGCGAATACTGTTGTTGCAATTGCATTACTCCTTGCAACTCCGTTTTTTGTTGTGTTCGGCGCTTTAAGTGACAAAATCGGACGTAAAAAAATTATGATGACAGGAATGATCGTCGCCGCAATAACTTATATTCCGATATACAAAGCCATTGTGCTTTTTTCTGGATGGGACCCCGCTCATCCCGAAGCTGCTGCTCAAAATCCGAATACATTTATGCTAACATTGCTTATTTTTATTCAAGTCATTTATGTAACAATGGTCTACGGGCCGATAGCAGCTTTCCTAGTTGAGCTTTTTCCAACTAAAATCCGTTATACTTCGATGTCATTGCCATACCACATTGGTAACGGTGTTTTCGGCGGACTTGTCCCATTTATTGGTACAGCTGTGGTCGCTTCAACAAAAGATATTTACTCAGGGTTGTACTATCCTATTGCAGTGGCTATTGTCTGTTTTGTCATCGGTGTATTCTTTATTAAAGAAACAGACGAAGTTAAATCACTTGATAAGTAATCACCACTGAATTTCACCGCGCCCCTTTTCTTTGAGCCACTTGTTTGCTTGAGAAAATGGTTTTGAACCAAAAAACCCTCGATGCGAAGAAAGTGGCGATGGGTGCACACTTTCTAAAACTAAATGTTTAGAGCGGTCTACAAAGGCCGCTTTTTTTTGCGCGTAAGATCCCCAAAGAATAAATACAACATGTGAACATTCACGATTTACAACTTCGATAATTTTATCTGTGAATTTTTCCCAACCCTTACCTTGATGAGATGCTGCCTGACCTGCTTCCACTGATAGTACACTATTTAGCAGCAAGACGCCTTGCTTTGCCCATTTGGTTAAATCACCATGATTTGGAGCTTTAATTTTTAAATCAGATTCTAACTCTTTAAAAATGTTTTTTAATGATGGTGGAAAGCGAACACCTTCTTGAACCGAAAAACTAAGACCGTGTGCCTGTCCCGGTCCATGATAGGGATCTTGGCCCAGAATCACAACTTTAACATCATTGACCTCAACTAAATCTAATGCTCGAAAAAAATTTTTAGCCTCAGGATAAATCACTTTTTTCTTTTGATACTCATTTTTTAAAAATATCTTAAGTGATTGCATATAATCACTCTCAAATTCAGATTTAAGATACTTTAGCCACGTATTAGATAATTTTATATCAGACATAATATCTTATTGATACAATGACTTACGTCGAGACACGAGAGTTAATTTACTGCAGCTAACAAAAAAAATATTTTTTTCAACACTTGGACTTTTTGAAAAACAGACACAATGTTAAAATAAGGTAACGGCAAATTAAAGGAGGTTTCTATGGCTAAACATATGTCACGTATAGATACACCTGTATCCGAAAACTCAGATAATGCGAACCCTTTAGTTGACACTTTAGAGCTGATTGAAACAAATCCAGAGGTTAAATCATTTGTTTACCAACAGATCAATGAACTCACACCATTTGCAACCGAAAATACAACAATCCTCGTTATGGCACGAGATCCCCAGGAAGCTTATCAAAATGAAGATCACTTACTCGCAGAAGATGCCACAGACCCTCTTCATGAGCGATTTACCTACAGAATTGCTATTGTTCTAAAAGAAGATGAAGGCTCTATCGAGGCAGAAGGCTTTGGTTACGACATTTATGATGCTGTCCGATTTGCAAAAGAGGCTTTACTACAAAGATTATCTGAAATTCAAGATGAAGTTGAAAGCCCACAAGATCGACTAAATGCAATCCAGCAGGCTATGGATAATTCACAGGTCCATTAACTTATGAATTATTTTTGCTCTACACACTGTCCGCCATTTAATGCAATCGTAAATCCGTGCATGTGAATATATACATCGTGCTCGCCATCTCTAGTTTCGCGTAAAAATTCGATAATCGCTTTGGCTGGTTGATTGTTAACCCATTTTTTAGGGTTATAGTCCACAGAGACGTATTTATTTTGGCCTCTGATTTTCTTCATTTCATATTTATGATCAATTTTAACACCTTGATCGTCTGTTTGAACTTTTCCTTTTGCTGTTAAATTTCTTATTTCGTATTTAATGCCCGCAGGTGTGTTTTTCATTGTAAAGCGCGCCTGAAAGGAATCTTTAGTCATCATATCTTGAGTACAAATAAATGTTCTTGTCTGACTAGATGCAAATACAGATGCACTTGCTAATAGTGTGGCTAAAAATAAGGAAGTAAATTTCATAGTATCTCCATTTCAAATAGTGTTCAAATGAGGATATGCGAAACTTGTTCCGAAAATTTATATAGTTAAATAGAAATAAATCAAATTAAATGCTTTTTGCTGTTGATACAATAGACATGGGCCAAAAAATGTCAGAGGTCATTTCAACCAAACTACTTCAAATCAGTTTGGACAAGATGCCCAATCACATCTTGTAACTGTTCAAATACACCACTGTCTTTAGGAAGACTGTCTTTTAACTCTGTTGTAAGAACAGGTATATGATTTTCGACCCATAAATAACGCCCTAAACTGCCGGGAAAATTACCTAATCGTCGCCACGGCAAATAAGTATATGCCGGTGGTCTTACATGCGGGCCATCATAATCCAAAACATTTAGAGGTGTGTGAATTGATATAACAAAATGCGGCTTAAAATCAGTAATGTGATTAAGTACACAGTTAACTTCTGGTTCAGATGCAGCTTTTTCTCCAGGAAATTTTCGTAGGCTGCTTTTTGTTTCTTTCTTCCAGTATTCAACTGCTAAAGCTTCCCAATCTTTTGTCGGAAAATTACGATTTAAATCGACCCCTGATGCATTCGTTCTTGTTTTACGAATTGCACCATCTGGATTCAACATTGGAATTATTCTCCAGGTATTGCGTGGATCAATATCTTGAATACGCTCAAACCAATATCGTCCCAATGAACCAGCACCGATTTCATCGCCATGTATAAGACTAAGAACAAGTATATTTTTAGCTTTTAAATTTTTTCCGAGCTTATCTATATGATAAATCGGTTTGCCATCAACGGACTGGCAGCCTTTCATTTGTAATACTTTTTCACAGGATTTTTTCAAGTCCGAGTTTTTTTTGTATCCTTTGTAGCCGTTTAAAGATTTGACGCACCAATCGGCTAATTCATTTTCTACACTTTGAGTCACTTGCTGCGCATCAACAGAATTAAAATAAAACACAATAAACATCAAAATGAGACTCGATAATTTCATCCCCAAAATACATCATAAATACAAATAAAAGTCCTCATGTTTTTTAGGAACTCACCGATAGGTTAAAGACATAACCTAGACCAAAGGCCATGGGGAGGAATTTAATGGCAAAAAAGAGTAGCTTTTTACTGGCAGTTTTATTTATAGCAAATCCTTTTGTACTATTGTTTTATCAAAACTGTTCAAAGGCGCCGCACCCAAAAACTGCTGAAACGAAGATAGCGCCACCATACAAATCACCAGCTAGCGAAACCCACTAGCCACTGAAGGTCTAGGTCTTTAAAACTGCAAATAACTATTTGACTTACACATAAATTACACTGTAATTTATGTGTATGAAGAAATCATCGCTCGATAAAAAAAATGAAAAAACATCGTCCCTCCCGACTTTGCCGCTTCCACCTTTAACTAGCAAGGAGCGTTCAGTTCTTCTATTTATCGAGAAAGAACTTACCACCAAAGGCGTGTCTCCATCTTATCAAGAAATTTGTGATCATTTTGGATTTGCTTCGTTTAATTCTGTCCAGAATTATTTAAAGCAATTATCAAATAAAGGCTACGTTCATATTCCTCAAAATCAAAAGCGAGCCATTCAAATTTTACACTCAGTTAATGATTTCCAAAACCAATTGAACAATCGACTTCAATCTTCAAAAGAGCCTTCGAGCAGCCCCTTCCCTGGTCAGTCTTCCCACGATCACGAAGAAAGCTCGAAGGTTCTTCCTATTCCATTTTTAGGACGCGTTGCTGCCGGCTCGCCAATCGAACGAATGCAAGATAACGAATACTTAGATGTGCCGGCCTATTTTATAAAATCCCCAGGTGATTATTTTGCATTAAAAGTTGAAGGCGACTCAATGATTGATGAAGGTATTTTTGATGGTGATTTTCTAGTTGTTCTTTCGCAAAAAAGCGCAAGAGACGGAGATTTAGTCGTAGCTAGTGTTGATAACGAATCAACAGTTAAAAGATTTTTTATGAAAAACAATCCTGACATTTCGAATTCGGCAAAAGCAATCGAATTACGTCCTGCTAATCCACGATTAACTTCCATGTGGTATCATCCACAAAAAGTGGAAATCAAAGGTCTTGTTAAAGCGCTTTTACGTAAATACAACTAATTTTTTTAATTGTTTATTTTTTATTTTACAAACTGAGTTACATCTTGTCCGACATCTTTCAAGTAGCTTCGTACAAGATCGTAGTCTTTATCAGATGCTACTTTAAAGTCAGTAATGTGATACATATCCAATAAAACTTTTTTACCCTCTTCAGTTTTAACATATTTGAACAAAGCATCCGTTATTTTTTGTTTCATCTCCTCAGGGATATCTTTACGAAAAGCAATAGGGTCATTTGGTATGGGGCCTGTCAATTTTAGTATTTTAACTTTTTCGTAAATATCTGGATATTGCGTTCGAAGCAACCAACGGGCATCTTTTGGCGTGCCATCTTCATCCGGAGGAGTGTAAAAAGTAGCTCCAGCATCAACCTTCTTTTGGTAAACTGCTTGCACGACACCATCATGTTTACCAGCAAACATAAATTCTTTAACCTTAATGTTTTCTTGTTTTAACAAACGCAATGGTAACAAGTAACCTGATGTTGATGCCGGATCAACATAGGCAAAAGATTTTCCTTGCAAGTCCTTGATTGTTTTTGGACCATCTACCCGCGCGATAATTTGACCATAATATTCATCACGGCCACGGTTAATCAGTTTTAGTCGAGCTTGTACTCCATATTTTTGATTAGCCATAATATATCCAAAAGTATTAATTATGGCTAAGTCCGCTCTTTTGGTACCAAAAGCTTCAACGACTGCGACGTAATTAATTGGCAATTCTACACTGAATTCTAATTGGGTTTCTTGCTCTAAAAATTTTTCTAAACCTTTTGATTTGTCTAAAAGCGTTAGCGTATCCTGCGCAGGAACTAGCAAAAATTTAATTGGATTTTCTTTGCTACCTAATTCTTTTGAACGAGTGCAGCTAAAAAACAAGAATGCCATGCCAAGAAATAAAAATGGTGTTAATATCAGTCTTAAGAATTTCATGTGGGTGAAGCTACATGAAAAGATTAACGAGAGCAATAGCGTGCTAATATAATTCACACATATAAGGATTCTGTATTTATGGTCGAAATAAACTCAATCTACACAGGCCGCAAACACTGCGAAGCTAAACACCAACCATCACAAGCTATTTTACAAACAGATGCGCCTAAAGATAATTTCGGCTTAGGTGAAACGTTTTCGCCAACTGATCTTTTAGCTACAGCCCTTGGAACTTGTATTTTAACAACCGTAGCTATTTTCGCAGAGAAGGAAGATATTTTAATTGTGGGTGCAACAGCAAAAACTGAAAAAGTAATGACCCCACCACCACGAATGATTGCTTCCCTAAAAACGATACTTTGTTTTCCTTCATCTATACCTGAACACTTCAAAAAACAAATTCCTGAAATAGCCAACAATTGTCCTGTTAAAAAATCTATACACCCTGATATTTCAATACCAATAGAAATAATTTTTATTTAACTTTTTCCAATTGGTAAATCAACGATTTGCGAGTTTTTACTGAGCGAAATCGAAATGTCTCGCGGCAATGATTTTTGAATGGTCTCAATTATTGATTCTTTAAAAGCATTACGTTTAAAGTGCAAATTATGGATAAGACTAACTTCACGAGTCGGAATTGGATTTGTGAATTCCTTAACTTGCTTTTTATTTAGAACATCTTGTGCCGCCAAAAAAGGTAACAAAGTGAAACCATTTTCTTGATCGACCATTCTTTTTAAAGTTTCTAAACTACCGGATTCAAATCGAATTGATCTTTTGACATCAGAATATTTTTTTCTATTTTTACAAACAGCCAAAGATTGGTCTCTGAAACAATGTCCTTCAGAAAGCAGCCAAATATCATTCGAATTTAAATCAGACTGATTGATTTTAGTTTTAGAATACAAAGAGCTATTTTCTGAAGTATAAACTAAAAATGGCTCATAAAATAAGGGCGTTGATTCGAGCGATGGTTCTTCAATCGGAGTGACCAACAAAGCTACATCAAGAGAATTGTTTTTCAATCTTTCTAAAATTTGTTCTGTTTGCAGTTCTTCGACATTAATTTCAAGAGCAGGATGCTTTGAGCTAAATTTTTTTAAAAAAAGTGGCAATAAGTATGGCGCTAGTGTCGGTATAATTCCTAGCGAGACTTGACCTTTAACTTCACCATTACTATCTTGAATAATTTCGTGAAAATGCTGGCTCTCAGTCAAAATCACTCGAGCTTGTGCAATCAACGCTGATCCAATTTTTGTAGCTTTAATCGGTTGATGACTGCGATCAAAAATTTGCACACCTAACTCATCTTCCAGTTTTTGAATTTGCATACTTAAAGTTGGCTGCGTGACCGAACAGCTTTCTGCGGCCAGACCGAAATTTTTTAATTTATCAACTGCTACAATGTACGATAACTGCGTAAGAGTCATAAAAACCTTTATTTAAAAAGTATTGGTATAGTTATTTTAGATCCAGATTTTGCCTTCACAAACTTCATTTCTAAAAACATCTTCTTTAAAATTTTTTTAACCAAATCTACATCTTTTTTTTGGCCAATCGTAGAAACAATTGTATTCGTTACTTCTTTATAATTTAAAACGTAACCTGATGGGTGAACATCAATTCGTAAAGATACTGTTCCATTAAGTGGGCTAAAATCTTTTATGCTATCTGAAAATTGCATAAGTGTTTCACCTATAGGCTTCTGCACTTGATTAGTTTTTAAACCACCAACAACATATGGTCTTGGCTCAACAAACCAGCCATGGATCACTAATCTTGCTTTCTGCGGGTCACGCGTTCCTTTAACCTCAGTGACTCCGTGAGGAAAACGTGGATCAAATACTATGAGTTGATCAAATTTCGATGGCAGACGATCAACAAAACTATTGTACTCACGATCATGTTGATCTTGAAATGAAGTCCAGTAATTTAAGATTTCAGGTTTTAAAATTAAAGTCTCTCCACCCAGAAATTCTTTTGGATTAACAGTCAGTGAATAAACCCAAGCCCAGGGCCCATGTGGAACATCCGAATGTAAGTTTTGATAACAGCCATCAACATAATAACTCATCCACGGAGGAGAAATATCATGACAGCCTAAATTTTCACGACCCCATTGAACTAAGTGCGAATGAAAATTTTGATAGATCTTTTTTGTAAAATAATAAAATGCTGGAGTACGAATAAGATGATATTGGTTTTCGAAATACCAATAATCCCAAACAAATCTTTTCGAATCTGTAGCTCTTGGATCAGCGAACTGCCGATCAAACTCGGCTCTTAACTGTTGTGCTTGTGGAAAAAACTGCGGATAAATTTGAAAATGCTTCATTTGTTTGACCTAACGAGGTAACTCAGCTTGCGATACAACTTGATTGATCTGACCAAATAAGCTTTCACCACGTTGATTAAACATTTCGATTTGAATACGATCACCAACCTTCATAAAAGGCGTCGTAACTTTACCTTCATTAATTTGTTCTAAGGTCCGTTTTTCAGCTAAACAACTTGATCCAACAGTAGCATCCTCATTCGCAACTGTTCCGCTGCCTATTAAGGTTCCCGCTGCCAAATCTCGTGTTTTTGCAGCATGTGCGATCAATTGACCAAAATGAAAATGCATTTCTTTAGCATTTGCTCGTCCAAAAAATTGATTGTTCAAGGTCACATTTAATGGCAAGTGAATGCGTCCGTCTTTCCATGCATTTTCGAGTTCATCTAGGGTAATGGCCATTGGCGATAAAGCTTTGTTTGGTTTACTTTGAAAAAAACCAAATCCTTGAGCTAATTCTTCTGGTATTAGCCCTCGCAAAGACACATCATTTATAAGGACTATTAATTTAATATGTTTTAAGGCCGCTTCAGGCTGTATTCCCATTGGGACATGATCGACGATTACTCCGACTTCGGCTTCGAAATCGGTTCCATGACTAAAATCAATTTGAGGAATATTCTCAGTTGGATTTAAAAAGCGTCCACTTTCTGCCTGATACATTAAAGGTACTGTGTATATTGTTTCTGGCAAAGCAGCATTACGCGCCTTACGAACAAGTTTAATATGATGAATAAAAGCAGATCCATCTGCAAACAACCATGTTCTTGGTAATGCAGATGCAAAATTTTTAAATCCGTCTGTAGGTTTTTTTAACAGACTTTGTCCAGAGTTTAAAGCAACACTTCTTTTTTGTAATTCAGGTTCAACTCTTGACCAATTTTCTAAAGCACTCAATAGATTTGGACTAATGTCATGAGCTGATGTATAAAACTGGTTGTCCTGACTCACTATAACAAGTTCGCCATCTTTAGAATGTGGGCTAAGTAAAGTTCCTAATTTCACGATATAATTCCTTTAATTCGGCATCTCAATATTCAATTTCAATTAGTCAAAAACGAGTAACAAGCTTAAACCGATTGCTCTTGAATCTTTGATATCTGTCGCTAAATCGCCTGCCTTTTCGAAAAATAATGTTAATCCAAGATTCGGAGAAAACTTAAATTGTCCACCAAAAGTAATTGGCATTATTGATGACTTAACACCAGCTGCACCCGAAGAACATCCTGTGCACTCATCCGACATCTTCATGGCAAGCGAAGGACCAATAAAAATACCTGCGTAATCTTCAAACTTAAACATAAAATGCAACGGAACATCTGCATACGTGATTTTTCCTTCTATTTTTTGAGATCCCGTTTCATTTTTAAAAGATCTTTCGATATAACTTAATCCAGTTTTTAAACCAAAATTTTTGACATCGTCAGATCCAAAATTAAAAACAATTGATCCTCCAAATTGAAATGCCTGACTTTGCTTATTTGAAGTAGCTCCAGTCTGGTCTGCCGTATTCAAACGAGCGCCAATTTCAAGCGAAGGCATCGAATATGAAACTTCCGCTTGCGTAGCCATTCCAAATAATAGTAAAGAACTTAAAACCGTCAAAAATCTAATTTTAAAGCTAAACATAAAGAACTCTCCTTAATTAACTTTCAATAGTGTACTGCTTAGAAACGAAACCTGCACCAAAAGACGCAATTGCTTTGTGCCGTTCTGCGCCATATGTTGGAGATACAACTCATCCCGATCAGACTATCCAAATGAATAGATTAGTTTTATATAATTATTTTCGAAGTTCGACATCTTTTCGCGTTCGCATAGCGCTTGAGCTCAAAAAACTAATCTATGAATACAAACCAATTCATTTACTTAATAACGGCGGAGAACAGCATTCCTCGGAGTACAAAAGTTTAAACCCAATGGGCGGCGTACCAACACTTGTCCATGTAACCCAAAATGGAGACCGTAAAATAATTGCGCAGTCTCTCGCCATTATAGAATATCTTGATGAGGTTTTTCGCGACAATCATCCTCTTTATCCACAAGATCCTTATCAAAAAGCACTCATTCGGCAATTTTGCGAAATTATAAATGCCGACACACATTCTTATGGAAATCTTCGTACGTTACAATATTTAGAAAAAAATTTTAACGTAACCGAAGAACAAAAAAATAACTGGATTCATCACTGGATACTAATAGGCCTACAAGCTTGTGAAGATTTTTTAACTCTACATAATAAAAACTCAAGTCATTTGTTATTTTGTTTCGGGGAAGAAATCACAGCAGCAGATCTGGTTTTGATTCCTCAAATTGTCACAGCACAGAGATTTAAAGTACCATTACACAGTTTGCCAACAATAATGAAAATCTTTAACAACTGTATGGAAATTGATGCTTTTAAAAAAGCCCACCCATTTAGACAAATTGACACGCCGGATGAATTAAGATTGACATAGAAAAACGTCAATAACCTAAATACAAATCCCACAAAGACATTTGCGTTCGTATCCAAGGCAAATATTTGTATGCGAGCGCCAAATGACCAGTGCCGGCACATACATCAGATTTTGGTCCTTCCCCATACGATGAAATGCCTGCAATTTGAAATTGTTGTCCATCGAAAATCATTCCAGGCCCACCAGAGTCACCAGAACAAATTCCTCCTTGATAATTTCTACTGATCACAACCGCATTATTATAATAATAGTAATCACCATATTTTACTTGCGTAGTTCTGAGCACACCAGAATCACTTTCATCTGTTTGAGTTATTCCATAACCATAAAGATAAAGTGCTGACTTACGACCTTCAGGATTTTGATGAATTTTGAAAACAGTATATGGATGTGGTATAGGTTGCTTCAGTAATATTAAACCAACATCAGCATTAACACTTGTATACGTATCAGAAACATACTCTGGATGACTCGCGAAATCTTCTGCACTAACAGTATCAGTTCGAATATCAAATCCACTTGAACAATAAGCACTTGTTTTATAAGCAACTTTAATTAACAAGGCGTCTTTAATACAGTGTGCAGCCGTTAAAAGCACTCGGTCAGAAATCGCCGTCGACGTACAAAAACTAACTTTTTCATCGCGGCCTAAAATAATCAACATCACGGCGTTAATTTTTTCGCTTTCGAAACTTTGCACCTCTCGACCTTTAACAATAGAATTCACATAATCACTGATACAAAATTCGTTATCAGATTTTGGGATGGGGGTTTTATTTGAGCTTTGCATATCGCAAGAAACAAGGCCAAAAATGAAAAGTAATACGAATGATAGAAAACTTTTTTTGTTCATAAATCCCAATAAAGCTTATAGATACAGAATGTGTATTAAGTTAAATTAAGATTGTCTAGAATACATTTTGTAAAAGTCTGAATTGTATATATTTCAATACAAAATTACAAAAAAAGCTTTAATGTCGACCGATAAATAAAAAACTCCATTTATCAATTACAGGTACAAACACAAAGACTAGCATTGAAAAATTAATCCACATAAAAAAAGCAAACCATCGTTGTTGGCCGTGCGTTTTGTAAAAAATAAAAAATTCTTTCAATAGAAAGAAAACAAATGGGAAAACTAAAAACAAGTACATCCAACTCACATTTAAAAAAAATGGAGCTGCAATTGCAACACCAACATAAGCAAAAGTGTAAAGTCCAATGTGAAATATGGTCCGATCAACACCTAGAGCAACAGGCAATGTAGGTATGCCACCAAGCTTATAATCATCTTTATACTTCATTGCTAATAACCAAAAATGAGGCATTTGCCACAGGAACATTATTAAAAACAAATAAACTGAATCAAGGTTGAATATATTTGGATCATTGACGGCATAACCAATCGTTATCGGCAATGCCCCAGGAATTGCACCTGGAACAGCCCCAAATATCCACTTAGGCTTCCAAATATAAGTATAAATACCATTATATAAAGCGACTGATAATATGCCTATCCAACCTGCTGCAACTGATAAATCAAACAGCATCGCTAAACCTAAAATAAGCAAAGTTAAGGCTATAATCAGTCCAGCCATAGGCTTAAGCCGACCCGTTGCAAGCGGCCTTTTCTGTGTTCTTGGCATTAACCGATCAAGCTTATATTCTTGAAACTGATTTAAAGCTAAACTGCCAGAACTTAAAAAATACAGTCCACCAACAAAAGTCATCAAATGTTTAAACGAAAACTGTGTTTCAACAAAAAAGCCGGTCGCATATCCTGCTAGACCGGCTAGTAATACAAAAATCACAATTCCGAATTTTGTTAGTTGCGAATAAACTTGAAACACAAATTAGAGTATTGAATTAAAGTTCATTCGAGAAACTATATCGATGAAAGAAATCAAAAACAACAACCCTAAAAAGAAAAATCCTGTTGCAAAAACGATTTTATTTTCCATATTTTCATATTTCAAATGCATGAACCAAGCCATAACTAAATAAGCTTTTACTGCAGCGATTCCGAATGCAACAAACGGCGCCAAAACACCAAGCGTATCTCGAATAGCATGGGCACCTATGGTTAGAAAAGTTAAAGCAAACAGTGCTAATGCAACTTTTAAATAAGTTGAAAAAGGCGTTATGTGATGATGTTGATCGTTATGAGTTGCTGAGTGATCTTTTTGTCCCATGATTTACCCCACTAAATATAGTAACGGAAATAAGAAAATCCAAATTAAGTCAACGATATGCCAGAAAATACCAACACCTTCGACCGCAGTATAATAATTTGCATTAAAATCACCACGCATTGCTCTTATCAATGTCCAAGTAATTAAACCCATTCCTAATAATACGTGAATACCATGCAAACCAGACATACAAAAATAAAATCCAAAGTATAACCCTAGATTCGAGCTTTTGATTGTTGGCTCACCAAGTTTCAATAAGTGCTCATTTAGAACATCTAAATTAAGCATAGTTCCAGGAAAAATTCCCATATGAAACTTATGAGTGTATTCAAAATACTTGATGACCATGAAGATCGCACCACACAAAATTGTAATTGCCAAAGACATGACAGCTTTTTTAACTTGGTTGACTTGACAGAAATAAATACCAAGCGCCATTGTGAAAGATGAAAATATCAAGACCAGTGTATTAACGAATCCCAATCTCCAATCAAGAAAGCGTGCCCCCTCGGCAAACATTTCAGGATATTTCATGTGCATTAAAATATAGCCCACAAACAAGCCGCCAAACATTAAAATTTCGGTGACCATGAACAACCAAATACCCATTTTTGCGGAATCGAATTGGTGAAATGCATTCTTATAGTGTTCTTGTACCGGAACACCATTAATCATCTTACTTGTACTCATATGGCCCCTCTGTCACGACTGGATCATTTTTAAAGTTATGCATAATTGGCGGAGATTCAGCTGATGTCCACTCTAGAGTTTTAGAACCCCATGGGTTCGCTGGAGCTTTTTCACCATCAATAAATGCTTTAATAATCGCAAATAGAGCAATTAAGAAACCAACACCAATTAACCAAGAACCTATTGTTGAAATTTTATTGAGACCTTCATATGCCGGAATATAATCAAAATAACGTCGTGGCATACCCATCGCACCTAAAACAAACTGAGGGAAGAATGTTACGTTAAATCCAATAAATATAAATACAAAAGACCAACGTGCCAAAGCCTCGTCAAACATGCGACCAAATAGTTTAGGGAACCAAAAGAAGATTCCACCAACTAAAGCCATCAACACACCACCCACCATAACATAGTGGAAATGGGCAACAACAAAGTACGTGTCATGAAAGTGAACGTCTATTGGTAAAGTTGCCAACATAATTCCAGTAACTCCACCAATCACAAATAAGAATAAAAATCCTAATGCATACAGCATTGGTGATCTAAACTCAATCGAACCTTTGTATAGAGTTGCAAGCCAGTTAAACATTTTAATTGCCGTCGGAACACCAACTAACATTGTTAAAAATGAAAAAATCACACCAGCAAGTTCCGATTGACCAGAAACATACATATGGTGACCCCAAACGAAAAATGAAACTCCAGCAATACCTAAAGATGAATACGCAATTGCCGTGTAACCAAAAATAGTTTTCTTAGAAAATGTTGTCAGAATTTCTGAAATGATACCCATCGCTGGTAGAATCATAATGTAAACAGCCGGATGTGAGTAAAACCAGAAAAAATGTTGAAACAATACAGGATCTCCACCTAATTTAGGATCAAAAATACCGACCCCAAATGCACGCTCCATAACGAGTAACAATAATGTAATACCCAAAACTGGAGTCGCTAGCACTTGAAGTATTGAAGTGGAATAAAGTGCCCAAACAAATAGTGGCATTCTATGAAATGTCATACCAGGAGCTCTGAGCTTATGAACAGTTACAATGAAATTTAACCCAGTCAATACCGAAGCCATACCCATAATAAATGCCGCTGTAACCATCATTGATACGGCAGTGCCAGTTCTAATTGAATAAGGCGTATAGAACGTCCAACCCGTATCAACTTTTGATGTAAACATCGTTGCAACAGCCAAAACTGCACCGGCCATAAATACGTACCAACTAGCCAGATTTAACTTTGGAAACGCAACGTCTTTAGCTCCAATCTGCAACGGCAACAGAAAGTTGCCAAGTATAGAAGGAATACCAGGTACAATAACCATGAAAACCATGATCGCCCCATGATACGTTAAAACTTGGTTATAAACATCCCCATTAGCTAATACTTGACCGACGTTTGCAGTTGTATTGTGCGCAAACAATTCTGCTCTTAGCAGTAATGCAGCAATGCCCCCAACTAAAAAGAAAAATAAAACTGAAACAAAATAAAGAATCCCGATTCTTTTATGGTCTAATGAAGTAAACCATGAAAGCAGGCCCTTTTCTGCTTTAATATAACTAGCGTTATGATCTACGTGTCCGTGTCCCATTTCTTACCCCACTCTATTTAAGTGATTTAATATATTCGATTAATGCTGTAACTTCAGCATCCGAAAGTTGGCCCTGAAAAGAAGGCATTGATGTTCTTGGCCCAAAACCTTTGACGACTTTAGCTTGAGAATTCAAGATAGATTCTCTTAAATAATTTTCGTCAATTGTTACTTTTGATCCATCTTCCATTTCATGATTTTCTACACCGAACGCTTTATACAAAGTCGGTCCTACTTTGGCGTTTAAATTGTCGACATTGTGACAAGAAGCACAAGCACGAGTTTGGAAAATTTTAGCTCCACGCTGAGCAACAGGCAATGTTGATACTTCTGATTCCTGAATTAACCATTTATCAAAGTCTTCTTGCGACACGACTTTCAAAGTTGTGATCATTCCTGAGTGTGAAGTCCCGCAAAACTCAGTACAAAACACATGAAATTCACCCATTTTTTCAGCTCTGAACCACAATGCCGTATAACGTCCCGGAACTGCATCTTGTTTGATGCGAAAGCTAGGAATATATAGTGAGTGTATAACATCTTCTGCAGTCATAATAATTTTAACATCGCGACCAACTGGTACTACGATATCAGGTGACTTAACGCCATTTTTATATTCAGTAATCCACGCCCACTGTTTACCAGTCACTTGAATTTCTAAAGCATTTTTTGGCATTGTTCGCATGTCGTGATAAATGATCCAGCCCCACGCAAAAACAACTAAAAATATAATCAATGGTATAACTGACCATAATATCTCTAATCGTGTGTCATGCGTGATATACGCTGTTTTATCATTGTTCGATTTACGCTTATATTTCAAAGCAAAATAAATCATTCCACCAATTAATATTGCGCACGAGATAAAACTCGCCGCGAGTAAAAATCCGTAAAGATTATCTACTCTATGAGCAATCTCCGTTGCTTTGCTTGGCATGAATGACTGGGCATTTGCCGCGTTTATTAGACCTAATAACCACATCATGGCTACACTTTCTCCCTTCCTGCTTTCACCAACACAGGTATCAACCAAATTGCGAGTAAAAGGACCGTTAAAGCTCCACCAAGTTGAACAACTCGGAAAACTTGCAATCCATACTTTGACTTGTGTTCATCGTACTTAAAACAAAATAAAACAACTGAATCGATAAAATTTCCAACTTTGCCATTAGCCGCTTCATTTAACGCTAAACGCATATCTTTTGGATCAAACTCTATACCATGCAAATAACGTGAAATTTTTCCCTCTGGCGTTAAAACAACAGCTGCCGATGCGTGTGACCACTCACCAGCAGCAGCATTCCATCTAAATTGAAAGCCTATTGATTCTGTGAGTTTTTTAATTGTGGCTTCATCAGCTGATAAAAAATGAAAACCAGAATCAGTTCCCGGACGGTTATACATTTTCATGTAATTAGCTTTTTTCTTAAGAGCTAACTCTGAACCCTCTTTTGAATCAAAGCTAAATGCAATGACTTGAAATTTATCTCCAGGATTCCAGTCAATTTTTTGAAGCGATTCGATAACACCATTAAAATGAAAATTACATAAACCAGGACAATTAAAATAAATCGGACTTAACATCACAGGCTTATGAGAAGTAAAATATGAGCCTAAAGTTCTGATCTCTCCATTTTCATCTCGAACCTGTAAATTCAAATCTACAGTTTGATTAAGCTGTTCGTTGATACCAACGCCTTTTAGCTCTTCAGGCATCGCATCTGCTTTTGCTTCAACTTGTTTTCCAGTGTACGCAGGCATACCTTGCGGGCCAACTTGAGCCCAAACACTCGACGCTAAAAATAAAGTTGATACCAAAGCTTTAAACATCTTTTCCTTAATTGATACTAGTCAGCCGTTTGAGCAAAAGTCGCAACGTCTTCAGGCTTATCTTTAGATTTGTTTTTTGTGATCGATTCTATGAAGTTAACAATAGCCCATCTTTCATAAGTCTTTAATGAAGCTTTAAAACCCATCATTTGCGACGGTTTACCATCAACCATCAAACCATTCTGAAGAACTTTGAAGTTTCCAATGTGTCCACCGCCAGCTTTCCACTGACCTTCAATCAAATTTCGCGCATTCGGAATACCACCAATAAGATCACCATTTGCGCCATGGCATGCAGCACAGTTCTGCTTATATAATTTGGCGCCAGCTGCAACAATTTGTTCCGTAGACACCCAAGGATCTTTAACAGATGATAGATCAAATTTCACAGCTTCTTCTTTTTGTGGATCGGTAACTTTTTCCGCTAAATCTACACCTTTGTTAACGGCAACAATATAAAAGAAGAAAGCAAAAACAAAAACCACTGATCCCAATAATGCAATCAATCCAGCTTGGTTATGATAATCTTTTTGTTCAGACATGAGGGGCTCCTTAGCGCATCGACAAAGTTCTAAAAAAATCAATTTTCTTTTTTAAATATCAATAAGTTATAACTTAATTTTAGAGACCGAGCAATTCAAAGATTATAGTAGGCCAAAGTACTGATGCGTGCCAATTGGGCATTTTTATATAAACTAATCAATAAGCTAAAAACCAGTTAAATAACAAAAAAAATTATTTTTCGAGTTTAATTTTTTCAGTAACTCCATCATTCTGATAAGAATCAAGTCCTTCTTTATTAATTAATGACTTCTGCCGATCATCATTTAGCAACTTACTTTTTGCTGGCTTTGATTTAACACCATATTGCGAGCCAATTTTTTTGTTTAAATTTTTAACTTTCTGATCGATTGTCTGTGGTTTTTCATCCACACCATCCACATCTTCGACACCTTTTCTTTTATATGTACGACCCTTTTCTAATCCTTTTTCCGGAAATCTCATATAGTACTGAGTCTGATATCTTTTGTAGTTTTCTTCAGCATCTTTAACAACTTTAGTTTGTTTTTTAATCTCCTCAATCTCTTGAAGACTCAAGTTACCTTCACTTTCCTTAAATTTAGACTTAAGGATCTCTAACGCCTTTAACTCATTCTCAAATTTAACTTTTGCCGTGGAATAGTCTTTTAGAACCTGCTGCCATTCATCCGACTGTGATCCAGAATATGTTTTTTCCTCTTTTTTATCGCTTTGTGCTCCAGCTCCGCTCGCGGGTTCACTTGCCCATACGATTTTTTGATAGTTAATGAAAATTAAAAAGCACACACTAAGTAATCGCATTTTGTTTCCATTCCATAGCAATGTCTAAAAACTGAATCCTGCGAGCCAACACGAAAGCCTGAACCGGACTCAAATTTTTAAACTCAACACGACCAGACTTAATTGATTTGATATAATCATCTACATGCCAACCAAATTTAGAGTCTTCAAGAGCTTCTTTAAGAAGCTGCATAGATTCTTTCGAATCTATATTGGCTATAACCAAATCATAAGTTAATCCAGAAACTATAGTTTGCTGATTACCAAAATTTGCAATTTCTTGAGCTATATTTTCAAACTGCCCAGATACACCAGACAAATGAGTAGTCACTTGCTCTTGCATCGGCTCTGACTGATTATTTAAATCAAGTAAGCTTTCTGTCTCAACTGAAGTCGATACCCAATCAGTGCTCATTGGTACCGATAAATCCGTTTCATTTATCCGCATCTCTAATGGAGCATCTGTTGAAGCTGAAAAAAAATTATCCTGCGAATTTACTGACTCTGAATTAAAATTTTCAACACCAGCTTTCATCCCTAAATCAGATGGTTGCATCATTGATTCAGAAAGATTTTGATGATCGCTGCTACTTTTTTCTGATTTTTTATTCTTCTTTTTAGGCAAGGATTGCTCTTGCAATGCTCTAATTTCTTCTTCGCTCGGCGCTTGAAAATCACCATAATCTGGTGATCCATCAAAATTAATAAAGTACACACTACGACACAGTGGGCATGTAAATAATGCCCCAATATTTTTGTCTTCAACATGAACTTCTTTATGGCAGCTTGGACATTGCATTAAAAATTATTTTTTCTTTCTTCGTTCAGCACGATTCTGCGGACGACTATCATCACGCATAGGCCCGGCAACTAACCGACGTTTTTGTGGCTCATTTACCGCTTCCATCCCAACGCCCGATTGCCCATTTGACATTTCATTCACTGAATTTGACGCAAAAGCCGCCGATTCGTCTGGAGCTGTGTAATCCAACTCATCCATGTCAACTTCTTCAGGCCTCATGCGCTCAAGAGCCTCCTGCATACCTTCGACCTGTAACTGAACCCGCATAATTTTCTCAACGGTTTCAGATTTAATAATATTATTTAAGTTTTCAAAGGCCTTAAAAGCCTCTTTTTTGTATTCAATTAAAGGGTCTTTCTGACCGTAAGCACGTAAATTGATACCCTCTTTAACTTTGTCGATAATATAAAGATGTTCTTTCCATCTTGAATCGATGGCATTCAACATGATCATTTTAGCAACTTGTTCAAAAAACGGTCCCATTGTTTTCTTTTGGTGCTCAAAAATTTTCTTAATATGTTCAGTTATATCCGATTGAATTTGCTCTTGCTTTTTGCCTTCTGTTTCGATTTTAAAACCAAATAATTGCATTAAAGCATTATTTAAACCTTCTAAATTCCAATCTTGTTGGCGCGATCCTTCTGGCATATTTGTATCTAAAACATGCGATACAACATCACCTAATTGATCAAGAATCGTGCGCTCGATATCTTTACCGTCCAATATTTGTCGGCGCATTTTATAAATAGCATTTCTTTGCTGATTCATAACATCATCAAAATCAAGTAAGTGCTTACGAACATCAAAGTTATGACCTTCGACTTTTCGTTGCGCACCTTCAATAGCATTCGTAACCATTTTATGCATAATTGGTTCGTCTTCTGGAATATTCAACATAGTCATAATTTTCTGAATACGCTCACCATTGAAAATTCTCATTAAATTATCTTCAAGTGATAAATAGAATAACGATTCACCTGGATCACCCTGACGACCAGCACGACCGCGCAATTGGTTATCAATACGACGTGATTCATGACGTTCGGTGCCAACAATATACAACCCCCCCGCAGCCAACACTTCTTGCTTTTCAGTCTCACACTGAACTTTAAATTTTTTTAAAGCCTCTAAATATTCTGGTGTTTCTTCGTTACCTACTGCTTTTTTAGCTAATACTTCGGCATTACCGCCCAACATAATATCAGTTCCACGACCGGCCATATTTGTCGCAATTGTGATTGCTCCTTTACGGCCCGCCAAAGCCACAATTTCAGCCTCACGCTCGTGATGTTTAGCATTTAACAAGTCGTGCTTGATGCCTTCACCCTTTAAAAATCGGGAAATCGCTTCAGACTTTTCGATAGACGCCGTACCGACCAACACCGGCTGCCCTTTAGCATGACGCTCTTTAATATCTGCCAGAATAGCTTTATACTTTGCCATTTCAGTTTTATAAACGATGTCCTCACGATCAACACGCTGAATAGGCTTATTTGTCGGAATCACATGCACATCAAGATTGTAGATTTTTTTAAATTCAACAGCTTCAGTATCCGCTGTTCCCGTCATACCAGACAATTTACTGTACATTCTGAAATAATTTTGAAAAGTAATCGTTGCTAAGGTTTGATTTTCATTTTTAACTTCAACCTTCTCTTTAGCTTCGATAGCCTGATGCAATCCATCTGACCAACGACGTCCAGGCATTAAACGACCAGTGTGCTCGTCAACAATAACAACTTCGCCATCTTTGATCATATACTCAACATCAAGTCTATAAAGATGATGCGCTCTTAGCGCTTGGTTCACATGATGAAGAATTTCGATATTAGCAGGATCATATAAATTATCTAATTTTAAAAGCTTTTCAACTTCCGCATTACCAGCATCGGTTAACGTTGCGGATTTAGATTTCTCTTCCATCGTAAAATGTAAGTCTTTTTTTAAAGAAGGAATAATCTTATCAATTATAATATATTTATCTGTTGAAGCTTCTGCTGGACCAGAAATAATTAATGGCGTTCGCGCCTCATCAATCAAAATAGAGTCACACTCATCGACAATAGCAAAATGAGGTTTTCTTTGAACATAATCCGCTAGATCAAATTTCATGTTATCGCGTAAATAATCAAATCCTAACTCATTATTTGTAGCATATGTGATATCAGCATTATAAGCTTCACGTCTTTGTTCATCTGTTAAACCATGTTTAATAACTCCAGTTGTTAAACCCAACCAGTTATATAAACGACTCATCCACTCACAGTCACGTGTAGCTAAGTAATCGTTGACAGTTACAACATGTACACCTTTTTTAGTTAATGCATTTAGGTAAACAGGTAATGTAGCCACTAATGTTTTACCTTCACCAGTACGCATTTCAGCTATCGCACCACGGTTCAAGATAATTCCACCAATCATTTGAACGTCGTAATGGCGCATGCCTAATACTCGCTTTGAAGCCTCACGACAAACTGCAAACGCCTCTGGCAATATGTCAAAAACCGTCTCACCTTTTTCTAACCGAGCAATGAACTCTGGAGTTTTATTTTTAAGTTGCTCATCCGTTAATTTTTGAAAATCAGATTCCAAAGAATTAATTTTATCGACAATAGGTTGAAGTTTTTTCATTTCACGTTCGTGATGAGTTCCGAATAATTTAGCTATAATTTTTTGTACCATAGACAACTATGTTAATCAGGATTAGGCCTAACGGCAAGTAAGCCCGCACCACTAGACCTGGTTCGACACAGATCTGAATACAGACATTGATCTAGGTTTTCATTCGAACCTGGCGATAACCTTCATAAATCGTAATAGCAACTGCAGTCGCTAAATTCAAACTACGCACAGGGCCCGTTTGCGGGATCATATACGTCTTATCTAAATTTTCAGCGATAATATCGGGATCGATACCCTTCGTTTCTTTTCCAAAAACAAGCCAATCACCTTTTTGAAAAGAAGCCTCAAAAATAGTCTGCTCAACTTTATTCTCAATGAAAAAAATGCGATCTTTATTTTCGACAGAGTTATACCAATCCATAAAGCTATCATGAATTTTCCATGATAAATGTGGCCAATAATCAAGCCCCGCTCGCTTGACTTTGGTGTCATTAATTTCAAAACTCATTGGCCTTACTAAATGCAATTCACACGACGCACCGACGCAAGTGCGCCCGATGTTTCCTGTATTTTGAGGAATTTCAGGCTCAAGAAGTACAATACGAAATAGTGGGTCAAAGTTATTAATTAATCTGTCCATTTAGATGAGGTAGTTATAAACCTCTTTACCCAAAGGACTCAAGGCCAAACGACGACCTTTATCGACAATAAGTTCTAATTTCATAAGCTCTCTATACAGAGGCAAATCATTGATAGGAACAATATCGCGACCCTTAACAGCTCCAAGCTTAAGCACGTAAGTTTTTTGCTTTTCCGTCAGCTGCAATGGCAATGGAGCTTCCTGCTGTAAAGATCTTTTCCAATCACCATCATGCAACAGTTGAGCTTTAGAAGTTAATTTTTTAGGATTAAAAAAATAAACAAAAGCTGACTCAATCTGCCCCGATGATTTACGAACTTGCACTTCAGCGCGATAGTGCAGACCCTTAGCCGGTTCACTTAACTTCACACCGTGAAGAGTATCGATTAAAGACAATAAAGTTACATCGCAATTCAACTCAATCAACTGTCCATGTATAATCTGTGTTTTACTTTCGGTTAGTATCGGAAACCCTACCGGCAATCGATACGCAGTTGCCTGAATTGAAGCATTTTCATAGGATACAACAAAAGGTGCTAATTTCTGGAAATGAAACATGCCTTCGGTCCAAGAACCGATCATAAAAAACCGCGTTGACGTCATCAAACCCCCCTCTGATCTTTTGACTGCAAGTGTTTTTCTAAAAGTTTGTGTGTTTTATCAGACACTATCACAAATCGCAATTTTTAAAATTTGCGTCACCACTACAAAATTTGACCCCATGAAAAAAACGGATAAACTATGAATAAAAATCGACAACTTAAGCGAATCATCTTGACGCCCTATTTTTTGGCATCTCGATTAAAATGTTTAAGACAAAGCAGTCGTTTACATGTGCTCAACAGCAAAAAATTATATAAATAAAGGATATATTTATGTCAGGCAAAATCAAAAACTTTAATCATAATCTTTGGTACACAGAAGACGATGGGATTATCACAATTGGTATTAACGATGATGGTTTGCAGGAAGTTACCGAAATTAATTCTGTTGATTTGCCTCCAGAGCAAGAAAAAGTTGAAGCAGATACAGCATTTGGCAGTATTGAATCTGATGATGGCACAATCGACATTGTCTCACCAGTAGATGGTACAATCATAGAAGTTAATCAACAAGTCATCGATGATCCAGCTATCATTATGGAAGACTCATACGAAGAAGGTTGGCTCGTTCGTATTGAAGCAACTGACGATGTCGATGATGAAGAGGAAGAAGACGCTGACGATGACGATGACGACTATGATGAGGATGAAGAGGACGATTACGAAGAAGATGATGACGACCGGTAATTTATTTTATTTTTTGACTGCGGCCATTATATGGGGAATCACTTGGATTGCTATTAAATTCCAAATTCCCTATGTTAATGGCACAGTAGCTGTATTTTACCGTTTTATTTTTTCATGTTCGATTATTTTCGTATTTTGCCTACTGACCAAAATCAATCTCATTTTTAAATTCAACTTACACAAACGCTTTATCGCCCAAGGTTTATTTTTATTTTGCTTAAATTATCAATTAACTTACTGGGCAACATCTATGGCAACTTCAGCATTGGTCGCTTTGGGGTTCACTTCTATCATTTTTTTCAACATGTTTGGTGCACGGCTTTTTTTAAAAACACCGTTTAATCAAAAAATAATTTTAGGAGCAATTCTAAGTTTTGCTGGCATGGGATTAATTACAATTAACGAGCTTGCAGATCACAATTTACACCCGATGTCGATATGGGGATTTACATTAAGTCTGCTTGGTACAGTATCTGCTTCTGCTGGCAATTTAGTTTCTTCACTAAACAAATCCAAAAACATTCCTATCATGGCCAATAATGCATGGAGCATGTTGTATGGTTCACTTTTCACTTTAGTTTTTTGTCTAACTAAAGGAGTTTCCTTTAATGTTCAATTAACAAGTGAGTTTTTAATATCATTTGCTTATTTGTCAATATTTGGAACGATAATAGCTTTTTGGGCATATCTGAAACTCATTGAAAGCGTAGGTCCATCAAAAGCTGCTTTCACAAGCGTCGCATCACCTGTCATTGCCTTGGTTGTTTCTACAATTTATGAAAATCTACACTGGACTCTGTTGTTGGGTTTAGGCGCAACATTTTGCATTGCAGGCAATATCATTGCCTTAAAGCCAAATTCACCCCCACAACAACAGCTCTAATATTTTTGACAACGCTCCTGCGGATACTCAAGAGTCACAAAATACGTATTACCATTTTTTAACAATCCAAACTTATATCTGACTTTTCTAAAAAGTTGATCGTTGGTTCTTTCTTCAATTAATGTGGTCGATAAAGAAACAGCTTTAATAGAACTATCTGAAGTTGCAACTTCACCATTGCAAATAAAATTAAAATTTTCTACGTATTTACATTGATCAGCATCCCAAATAACTTTAAACGATGATCCAATACTTTTTAAATCTTCGTATTGCATTTTCTGAAAAGATAAAGATGCAGCGGAGGCAGGTCCCTGAAACTGAGGCATGTAATCATAACCGATAGGATTAGTTAAATAAAATCCAAACTTATTACGTGAGTTTTCATCATCAACAACAAAACGAGTATCTCGCTGACTTGGCCAACACATGACAATTGTTTTTGCGCGAGCATTTTGAACTAAAATTATGAGTGCGAGTAAATAAAATATTTTATATTTCATAGTCATGTTCATTTTCAATCATAACAGGCTGGCTTAATTTAAACATTTTATGCACTGAAAAAGCAAGCTGTGATAATATTGGTCCAAGGAATAATCCAGAAATTCCAAACATAGCCATGGCTCCGATTAAAGCCAAGAGCGATATCAGCGGATGAGCGGCGTCTTCAGCTTGGCTTAATACAAATGTTTTGATTACATTATCTATGATAGATGCTGCCAGGGCCGCTATCAACAGCACGATTCCCGAAAAAATTTGACTTTGCATAAAATTATACAAGGCCAGTGATATCGAAATCGGAGCAGATCCAATAACAGGAACAAATGACATAAAAAATGCCAACATGAACAAAATCAAAAAATCGTTATAGCCTGCCATGAGAGCGGCTAGCGATATAATAAGGGCTTGAATGGAAGCTATTACAACCGTTGAAACAACTATCGTGTAACAAACTTTTTGTAAAAACTGAATCATACCAATGAGTGATTTTTCGGGAATTATGTTAAGCTCATTCACCCATGAAAAAATATTTTTTCTTCGTAACATCAAAAAATACAAACAGGTTAAAAACACTAAAAATTGCAGAAAAAATCCAGGCAATTGACTAATGGCATCCGTCAAAATTGGAACAACAACTGAAGTGATTTTTCCAATAAGATCTTGGACATTAAACTGCTCTGAAAGATTGAATCCAAATTGCTGAGCATATGAATTAATACTATTGAAAATATTTAATACAGCAGTTTCAGAGTTCTTATATATTGGAAGTTCAGTTAATCCTGATTGATTTATATGCGAAAAATTAATTAAACCCTTAATAACTAAAATAGATAAAGGCAAAAAGAAGATACCTAGAAGGCCTGATAAAATACCTAAAATAAGTATTTTTTCATTTCGAATTCTAGATTCAAACTTCGAAATAAATGGCGATAATGCCAGTGCAAATAAACTCGCAAATAAAATTGATTTTTTAAATGGCCAAAACAAAGCAACAAAAGAAAAATATACGAAAAATTGAATGGCGTATTTAACATATAAAAATTTAATATTCATTGAATCCTCTATTACTGTGATATCACTTTAACACTAAAATGACTGGATTGGGAACGCCCTAAATTATCTTTTACATATATATTATAGTATCCAGGGTTTTTAACGTAATAAAACAAGGGCTCTAATTTATTTGAACGCCCAACGTATTCTTTATTAACAAACCAATCTAAATACGAGCTATCTGATTCAGATAATGCATTAAGTTCAACTTTCAAATCACGTACGCCTTTTGGTCCAACTTGTAATATATAATCAATACTGTTTTGCGGACTCGTTATAACTAAATCCTTCAAAAGCACTTCTTGAGTAGCCAAACTAGAACGATCACAACGTACAATCTGATTTGACAGAGCATTTTTTGCCAAACCAACTTGCTGAAAAATACTCATTAAGTCGTCTGGCCAAACTTCAATAATTTTCTCAATCTTATGACCATTTGAATTATCAGATTTAGGACATTCAAACTTTTGACTAGTAATATTAAATAATAGCTTACGATGAATTTGACATTTTTCAATTGGTGAAACAGATGAAATAAATAACGCCGTATCAGTTTTATGCTGACAATTTTCAGTAGCTATTTTTTTTGAAACCGTACATATATGCACAGACTTAATGTTTAAACCAAGTCGCGAATTCCAATATGGATTTTCTTGCTGCACAGCAATTTTTGAATTATTTTTTATATAATCAAATATTTGAAAAAAAAGTGGTGCACTCATGCTACGACCAACTAACGATGGATTCATTTCGCGATCATTATCACCGAACCATATTCCAATCAGCAAATGACCGACTAAACCAATCGTCCATGCGTCTTTATATGATTTTGATGTCCCTGTTTTCCAGGCTACGGGTATTTTTTGCTGAATAAGATCTTGAATTGTTGATCCTTCAAAACGAGGGTTTTTCTTAAGCATTTGCAAAACTATGTATGCCGATTCTGAAGAAACGATTTTATTCGAATTTATATTTTTATTATTTTTTTTCTGCAAATCTAAAAAATAATTTATGTCTTTGTAATGGCCTAAATTAGCTAAAGACGAGTACAATTTAATCAAGTCCAACATCGTGAATTCGACACCACCCAATGCTAATGATAACCCATAATGCTTTTCATCACGAAACTTTAGTGAACTTTTATTTTTTAGAAAATCATAAAGTGTTGGAGAGTTTAATTTAGAAGCTAAGTCAACAGCTGGCAAATTTCGACTTAAAACCAACGCTTGATCACTTGGTACTGGCCCCATAAACTGTTCATCAAAATTTTCAGGGTTAATGCCAGAAAATGACATTTTTGTGTCTTTGAGTAATGACTTTTCATGAATAAGTCCTTGTTGCAAAGCTAACGCGTATATAAAAGGCTTTAATGTAGAACCTGGTGGCTTGAGTGATCTATTGGCATCGATTTGACCTTTTATGTCTTTATTAAAATAATTTGCCGAGCCAATATAAGATAAGATCTCATTGTCTCGAGTATCTACTATAACAACCGAAAAGTTTTTAACCCCATAGTTCTGAACATGCGCGAAGTATTTATGAGCTAAATTTTCAATATCACCTTGCAATCTAAGATCTAAAGTGGTTCGTACTGATTGCATTTGTGGATCATCAATAATATTGGCTTGCGATAAAATCATGTCTGTGAAGTGAGGAGCTAGATAAGGAATGTTTTTTTTTCGAGCAAGTGCTTGTGTCAGATATTTTTGCGGATTTTGTGGAATGTTAACAAGGTACGAAATTTCATTAGATGTTAACTTCTGACATGATTTTTCAAAGTATATAAAGCAAGCTGCACCTATGCCTTCAATATTGCTTCCAAAAGGTGTCCAATTCAAATAGGCCTGCAAAATTTCTTTCTTTGAATATAAAATCTCGAGCTCAATTGAATTGAGTAATTGAATAAGTTTACCTAACACTGACTTAGTACTGTGCGGATACATAAGGCGAGAAACTTGCATCGTAATTGTTGAAGCCCCTTGCCTTGAGCTTTTAACTATGTATGATTTATATATTGCACGAGTTAAACTAATCGGATTAAATCCAGCATGTGAATAGAAATACTTATCTTCTTTATCTAGAAAAGCGTTGACGAGTTTAGGGTCAACTTCATTCAGATTATAATTGATACGATACTTCTCATCTCCAGAGAGTGTAATACGCATTATTTGATTATTTCTATCCTTAATCACTTTTGAGTAAGTTTTAAATTGAATCAAATTATCTTTATAAAAAAAACGAAAAGCAGTAACAGTTGTCAAAACTATTACTGTCAGTAATATATAATATTTTAATTTTTTATTTAATCTCAATTTGCCCAGAAGAACCTTGTCCTATTAAGTCTGTTCTATATAAACCTTTAGCATATATACCAGGCACTTTAAATTTACCTTTTGTAATCGCTTTTATGCGATAGGTGTATTCTTTTAAATTTTCATCAACATTAGCATAAATATTAACTCGGTCCTCTCTAACATCAATGTGATCAGCAAATAATGGTGATACCGTAGTCACATTCAAAAGACTTTGCGCATTGGCTTTACCAGATACAAATAATAAAGGCCAATAATATTGGTGAATACGAACTGGATGTTGTGCTCCATCGCCACCATCGTTTTCATAATTTTCTGAATCCATTTCAACCGGTTGAGAATCGTAACCTTCACCATCATCGTATGCAGGTTGTTGACTATTCGATTCATCTTCGCTTACATTTTGACGAATCGAATTTAAAACTACTTCAAATCCAGCCGGCAATAAATCGTTAATGAGCAATGACGTCATTGCTTTATCTAGAGTTCGCAATCTAATTTTAACAACTGCTTCTTTACCAACATCTATTGAATTAATTTCCTTGCCTGATTCATCTTCAATCACTCTACTAATCTCTATTCCCCTATAGTCCTGCTTAATTTCATCACTAGGAGAGTACCCTGCTTTAATGTAAGAGGCTATAATCGGCTTTCCTGAACCGTTTACAAATTTAATTTTATTGATTTCGCGATTTATATCGATTTTTTTAGTTTTATCAATAGCGATTGGTTTATTATTTTTATCTAAACCTTCAATATTTATTTTTTCTAAGGCAGAACTTTGTGTTGTATTTTTCAGAATTGAATCCAAGGTCATCAGTAGATAACTTGTAGAATATGTACTCATATGTTGTTTATTTACAAGATTAATGACTTTTAAAAAGTCCGAAGAGTTAATAATGGACTCTGCTTTTTCTGGAAAAGATTTAAGCACAAGAGCTTGGCGTTCAAAATCTTCAGCCCCCGGAAATAAATAATCCATATTAACTGATAATTTTTTATTATCGTCGGACATTCTAAATGCTTTATAACTGAGATCGTCCTGCATGGCTAATTTATAACTTGCCGCTAAGTACATAGCAGCTAAAGAGGTAAAATCTTTTTGCGATTTTTTATCTTTAATTATTGTTGCCATGTTTTTTAAATCTTCTTTGGGCACAAATTGTGATCTAACTAAAATGTAAATGGCTTTTGCTTTTCGCTGTAAATCAATTTTAGAAATCGTTTGATTGTAGTTTGATTTTAAACTTTCTAGATAACGTTTCCAAATATCTTCAGGAATCGGCTCACCTTTTTCTTGCATGTACAAAAAGATCATACCCAAATGTAAACTAACATCTAAATTAGGTTCATAACTGTTTGGATATAATCCAAATGATCCATCTGATTTTTGACGGGATCTTAAAAGTGAGATTAATTTCTCGACAGTTTTTTGCTCGTCTTTATTTTTATCAGATTTTAATACCAATGGTATTAATTTAGAAGCTATTTGTTCTGAACATAAATAATCATTAACTTCATAAAAACTCTGAAACGGCAATACTAAATCCTGCACTGTTGTGTGGAACTGAACTATATTCTTTTTAAACTCATCACGACTATTATTTTGAACATCAATTATTTGCTCTTTATCAGTCAAAAGCATCCACTGAATAGTTTGCTTATATGGAGAAGCTGGACGATTTGATAACTGCAAATCAATTTTAGATTTTTTATTTCCTATGCCTGCTGTAATCTCAATTGAATGAGCTCCTAATTTTTGAAGAGACTTTAATCTAAAATTGATACTTTTTTCCTTATTTTCGGGAATTTCAATGCTTATTTGAGGTTGATCGATCATTGCATAACCATCTTTAGACGGAGCAATTACAATATCAACTTTCGCTTTATCACCACTGCCTTGTAATTGATTTGCTACAATTAAATTAACTTCAAACTCATCATCCGGAGCAGTAAAAGTCGAGGTTGTTGCATTAATAATAAAGTCACCTCGTACATTAACATCAGCAGATTGTGATCCTAACTTTTTCTCATCAGCAGCAACAACCATAATTTTAACGTTCCCATTAAAATGATCTGGCACTAAGTATGATAAATCAGTCCACTTTTCAGATACATCAAAAACTCCTAACCACTGTGCTACTGGTGCAATATTTTTACGCTTAAATGGATTAATACTATTACCTAACAGTGCAGCTTCATCTCCTCCGGCTGCTTTCGGCAAAATTTTTGCGAAATCTGGCATAACTAAATCAAGAATTTGATATGTATTAACCTGTAATGCTTTTTTTTGAAAAAAATAGTTTAACGGTGCTGGCAACTTATAGTTAGCAACTTGTAAAATACCTTCATCAACTAAGAAAATTGCTGCTTTTGTTTTAGACTGAGCTTTGACTTTAAAATTAAGCTTTTGACCGGGTTTAACAACTTGCGGTGATTGAATGTCAATATTTGCTTTTCGTGACTCTAAATCAATAGCAAATGTAGCAACGCCAAATGATAACGGAGATGTATAAATATCTTCAGAGTTTATATCTCGTAACATAGTAACAACTATGTAGGCTTGGCCTTCTAAACCATTAGGAATTTGAATCTTTTCGACAGCACTTGTTGAATTAGATTTAAACCACTTAGTTGCGTAAACCTTGTCTCTTTCTATAGTAATTAACCCTGCACCTGGATATGGAGATTTAATTTGAACTTCAATAAAATCATTTGGTTGATAATCTTTTTTATTGAGACCAACTTTAAGTATAGTTGATTTTTCTAATCCACGTTCGAGATCACCTTGTCCGACAACGTTATAAGCTATAGTATTTAATATAGTCTTATTATCATCTTTAAAGATGATGCTGAATTCTCCAATTTGATCGGTATCAATTTTAAATTTAGTCGATTTAGCACTAACATCAAATTTGTGACTTTTTAAAATCTGAGTTTTATAAACTGTTTGATACGCATAAGTTTCATTTGGTAATTTAACTAACACTGATGTTGGTTTTTTCTGAATGACTTCGACATTAACATCTTTAACTGCTACTGTATCCAATTTTGAATTGACTGCAATTAAATCAATTTGCACTTTTGCATTTTGTTTTAAAAATGATAAATCATTTTGTTGCGTGTTTATTCCTAATAAATATTCCCTATCAGAAACTAATTGGCTTAGTTGTGCTTTAACACTTCGCCCGCCCTCAGTTTCAAAAACTTCACTACTCAGATACAATCGGTAGACTGAAGACTCAAGTTGTCCGATGTTCAAATTCCAATTCACTTCACCATTTGTGTTCGTCTTCTGATCAGGTAATGAATCGTTAACTTCAAGCTGCTTTGAATTTAACATCGTACTGAAATTATAATCTTTCCATTTTTTGAAAAAAACTTCAGTTGGCTTAATTTTAATTTTTGATCGTGTTAATCTATCGCTAGCAGGTTTTCCGTATAAATTAAATGCACTTAAATTTAAACTTAGCTTATCAGGTCTAACCCAACCTTCTAGCTCTGTATTATTTAAAGACGTGCGTACTTTAATCTGATCTGGGATAAATTCTTCTATTTGAAAGTTAGTAGTCCCAATTAACACCGCTATTTTATCTTTTTGCATGATATGTGCGTAGATTACATAGCGACCTGTCTGAAAAAAATCCTCAGTTTTAAATGAAACTGTATCAATTGAATTAGAACTGACTGTTATCGTTTTTTTCATGACTTGCTGACCAGATGGATTATCGATGGTTATTTCGACTGGTATTTGATTAAATGCTTTACTCCAATTTTTAGATCTAACAATTAAACCGAAATCTGCTTGTTCACCTGGTCTATAGATTCCGCGATCAGAAAAAATATAAGCGTTAAGTTGATCTGATTCAGAACTATCTCTAACCCCACCCACATCAAACTGAGTAAAATCAATTTCGCGATTATAGGCATTAAATGGTACAAAAGAAATATTATCACCTTGCTGAGCTACGAATGCTATAGGTAATTTGTCATTTTTAAAATCTTTTAAGTTTGGAAAACTATAAGATCCATCAGTCCCTGTTTCGCCCGATAAAATATTTAATCCATTTTGCCCGAGTACACTAACTTTTGCACCCACTACTGGCTGGCCGGTACTTATATTCTGAACAAACACTTCATAATTGCCAGATATAGATTTTTTAACAATCATTCCTAAATCAGTAATCATAATAAATCGGTAATCGTTAACATATTGGGAAGAATCTTTTGAATTCAAAGTTATATAAAATAAACCTTTCTTGCTTCCGTTGAGATATGAATTTAAATCAATCGAGCTAAACTGTGTTTTTTGTGGATTTTTATTAATGAGTGGAATTTCACCCTCGAATCGCTCAGCAATTCTCTCAGGTCTTAGATCATATTGCTCTGGTTTTGTGTAATCATAAATTAATGCCGGAATCAGATGATTAACATGTTCGATTCTGATTTGATTTATAACATATGATATTTTATTTATGTTGCGAGAAACAATCGACAATGTTTTAGATCCTGTCAGCGGTATTAATGCACCTTTACCCATAAACTGCAAGTCAGCCGGATACTCTGGGACAATCATTACAGATTCAAAGTCATCTTTGAGTTTAAAGCCACCAAATGAAGTCGTATTTTTTGGAATTTTGACGTATAAACCGCGGCCAGGTGTTGAACTTAATCTGAATGAGTGTGCCGTTGATACAAGTTGTTCTGTTGGAATCAAATCAAGATTTATTTTTTTAGATCGTTCTAAAACATCCGAAGTCACTTCAGAAATGCTTGACCAGTAGTGTGGGTTTTTCTTTTTATCATTTCCATCTAAATGATAAGGCAATTCATAAAGCTCTACTGATTTAAACAAATCTTCCGATGCTATTTCAGCGATATTTTCAATTCTTAGAATTTGTTCAGATTCATATTTGTCATTTCTTGCAATAACAATATTTGATCCCGTTATTTTGAAATAATCATAAAGTGATGGAACTTTAATTGTGACGGAAACCTCTTCATCACTTGAGCCACCGAATTGTGACATCACTCCTTTTTCAATAATAAATTTAAATTCGCGGTTATAATCTGTAATTTTTATATTTGAAGATGATAAGTAAACAGTCGTTTTTTCTTCATTAAAAGATATTCCCAAATCACTGTCAGATTTTTTTTCAAATCCATTTTCCGGTTTTTCAGTCAGTTTAATCCGCTTTTTTAAAGATTCTACATCTACTGGATAATTAAATGAAAAAATAGCTGTAACTTTTTTTACATCAGAAAATCTAGGGTCTTGGTAAAATGAATGACTATAAACAGCGGCTTTAATATTATTAATTTCAAAATCAAAATCATATTTATTCAATTCAATATGTGATGCTAATACTTTTTTACGAATTGATACAGAGTATTTAGCTCCAACTGGCCAATCAATTTTACCGTCTAAAATTGGTATAAACTTAAGCTCACGATCAGTAGACCATATCCATTTACCTTTAACTTTTGGACTCATTTCTAGACCATCAATAATTTCTTTACCAATCATATGAGCTGGAGCTACCGATTTGCTGAACGAAACGAACAGCGGGCGCATCTCTGGTTTAACAGGATTAAAATCAGAAGGTTTGAATACATTAAATGAGACAGCTTCAGGCTTAGGTAAACTATCATAGTATTTTTTAGCAAAAAATCCAGAAAGACTAGTTGCAATAATTCCAGCTAAAATGAGTTTATTTTTTTTTGTATTATATTTGCTATTAACTATACGCGAGCATAGACTGTTGATCCATATTGGTCTTTGATAATTAACCTCGCCAAGTACTGAGCGTAATACCTGAGCTAAAAAAGCAATAATTTTTTTCATAATGATTTCCTACGTTTTTTGATACGTAGAATATTAAATTACATTTTCCAAAATTCTGGAAACACTATTGCCGTTCCCTTTAGTCCGGCCTGAATTCCAGACATAGGTCGAGGCGCTAAAAAAGCTTCGCGTCGATGATAAATAGGTATTAAAACATCATTCTCAAATATTATGTTCTCAATCTTTTTCATAATCAAAATACGTTTACTAAAATTCCATTCTTGATCATAAGCTGACAACAAAAAATCTAAACTTTTATTCGAGTAACGAATAATGTTTCCACCTGTCCACGAATTTTTTTCGTTCGGAATTTCTTGTGTAGAGTATAAACCCTTTAGCGATGTATCTGGGTAAGTATTTTGACCAAACATCGCTAATTGAAAATCACCTTTTTGAATTGTAGTACCTAATAATAAGCGTGGTGGTTCATTTTTAATTTTGCAAATAATGCCAATCTTTTTAAATCCATCACATATAAATATCTGAATATTCTCGTATAGCTTAATTCCGGCTGAAACTTTAAATGTTAACTCTAGAGCTTGCTGATTTTTTCGACGAATACCATCAGGTCCTAATCTCCAGCCGTCTGAATCAAGGAGTGCAGCTGCTTTTTTTAAATCATATGCAGATTTTCTTTTAATGAATGCTGGATCTGATTCGGATAAAATAGTCTCTGCAGGATTTAATTTGCCAGATAAAAATGAATCACTAATAGCCTTTTTATCGATAGATAAAGCGATCGCTTTTCTGACCTTTAACGAAGATAATATAGGATCCTGAGTATTGAAAAATAAAGCCTGAAATAGCGGTGCATTTTTAAAGTGAACTGAAAAGTCTTTTAAAGATGGATCTGATGCAAACTGAATTGCCAAATCTGGCGGAAAACCGATACTCGCGATTGCGTTCAATTCATGACTGAGCAAATAACTTTTCAAAGTTGCTGTATTTGGAATCAGTTTCACAATTATTTTTTTTATTTGTGGTTTTTGCCCCCAAAAAAATGGATTTTCTTCTAAAATCACATGACTTCCAAGCTTTATTTCAGCTATTTGATATGGACCCGAATAAAGTCCTTTTTTAAATGGATCTCTGACATACATAGAACTTTGTTCATATTCTCCTGATTTAGTATTTTTAGTTTGAAAAATACTTTTTTCTATATGAGCTGGCAATAATGGTGGCAAATCTCGATCAAAAGTCCACGAATCATCAACATAAGTAACTTCACATTTTTTATTATTTTTACTATCAACTGATATTTTTTCAATTTTAGAATAAATATTTTGCTCAGTCTTAGAGACATTTGGACTAAGCCCAACAAGCCAGCCTAGTTCCCAGTCAACGCATGTTATTGGTGTGTTGTCAGACCAAACAGCATTTTTTTTAATTTCCCATTGGGCTACGACCTTTTTAATGTGACCAATTTGAATAATTTTAGCCATTTTGTTTTTAAGGCTTGGAATTTTAACTGCCAAATCAGCTATCACAGTACCCTTTTCATCACGATAAACCATATCTCTATAAAGAAAATGCAATAGAGACTCTGTTGCTGAAGTCTGTGTCGTTACTGGGTGAAACACATCCCACTCTTGTACTATCCCAATTTTTATTGTGGCTGCAGTGGCTTTGTTCATTTTTATAAAACTGACTAACATCACATTGATCAAAAAGTAGTGTATTAATTTATTACTCATAATCACAAACTAAACTAAATACTAGTTAGGCACAAACCCTAAAATTAATCCGTTTGAACTTTTATTATAAAAATAGTTTCAACTTATTCGAAATGTTTTATTTTTGTCATTTCAAATTTGTGTAAACCAACAAATAGACAATCAAAATACTTTCATGTGATTATGAGATAAAATAACCAAAGGACATTTATGAAACCAGTTGATATCTATTGCATGGCCAACCAAGATCGAAGTGACCGCGTTCGTTGGTTGCTTGAGGAATTAAAAGTTCCTTATGTAGATCACTATCTGAAGAAAAAAAATGGTGACTTAGACTCAAATAACTATAGAAAACTAAATCCAACGGGACGAGTACCAACGATAGTTGATCAAGGCCAAGCTGTATTTGAATCTGCTGCAATTTGTATTTACTTAGCTGATAAATACAAAAACCACGTTCAACTCGCACCAGATATCAACTCTAATGAACGTGCTGAATACTTGCAGTGGATGGTTTGGTCAACAGCTAGTTTAGAGTGCGTGGTTGCTCGCATGTTTACTCATGTATCTAGTGATCAACAAAAAATTGAAACTCACCAATTTGTAAAAGAACAGAGTGAAGTTTTCAAACTTGCACTTAATCCAGTACTAGAAAAACAAGATTATATACTCAAAAGTGGATTTTCAGCAGCAGATATAATGTTAGCAGCAGTAATTCCTGGGGCTTGGGATTACTTAGTAGAACCTAATCCGGCGATTAAAAACTATATGCAAAGATTAATGAACCGTCCTGCTGCAATTAAAACTAAAGTTTTTGAAATACCTGAATCACACTAAATTTTTGCTATCTACAATGATCAAAATGAAAATAAAAAAGGCTGGTTTTTTTGACCAGCCTTTTTTATTTTCAAACTATTTTTATTCTTATCTTAACACAACTCTAAAAGATGCACGACATCCACGATCAACCCATACGCGAGAGTGATCATAACCCCATGAACGACCTAATTCACAAGGTGAATTTGATCTTTGGTCAACTAATTGAACATCGATAATTTGCCCACCAACTTCACATGATTTAAATAATTTTAGGTTACTGCTGCATTGAACAATTGTGGTTCTAACAGGTCGGTGTGGATTCGGATAACCACCACCATGACCACCTTGATAGCCATCATCATATCCACCATTGTTACTCACTAATACTTCAAAATCTGCTCTACAACCATCCATAACGATAATTCTTGATCTATCAATTCGTACGTTGGCCCCAATTACACAGGCTGCATTTGATAATTGACGAATAATACGAGCTTCTAAAATTCTACCGCCCACGCCACAAACAGCTGGTGATGGCCCATGGTTTTCACATCGAACGACAGATCTATACGTGCCACTGCCATAACCAGGTTGAGGCTGGTAAGGATTATATGGTGCTGGTTGAGGCTGATATGGATTTATATCGTGACTATCACCTGGAACTAAGTAGGCTTGTGCCGAAACAGACAACAATAGAGCTAGTGTGATTAAAATATTTTTCATTTATCCCCCTGATAATGTTAATTACGGTTCGTTAAGGGATATAGCAAAGCAAAGACCAATATTTTTAGATTCCTTTTGACACCAACTGCAAATAAAATAATCTAGTTGATTTAAAATAGATACCCAAGACCAAGTGTCGTTATTTGTGTCGTATTTTTAGGTTCGTAAAAGTAGGCATTTTCTTGTTTGGAATAGGTATATTCAGATCGATCAACAATCCAACGACGCATTCCTAATTTAGCCGTTAAGGTATCAGAACTTGTGACTCTATAATTTAAATGTATGTCACCACCGATTGAATTCCCAGATATGAATTTTAAGTTAACATCTTCATAACTAGAACTCACATCACTTAAATGCGTATATACCCCACCCGATAATAAAGATTCGAAACTTGCATCAAAAACCAAATTCATTTGTTCATTCACTACAACATTTACAAATGATCCCAAGGAATAATAATTATACGTAATATCACGTGCGTAATCGGCCTTTTCATTAGGATTATTGGCCTGTAATGTTTCTTTACGCCCCAGTCCAACATAAAAAAAGATATCAGTATCTTGAGATAAATCTGTCTTAATACTCACATCTCCTTTAAATTCTCTAATCTTATAATCATTATTAGTTTCATACGCAGCATTTGAATTCATCAGATGTCCATCGTATTTCAAGTTACCAGTTAAAAACTGCATATGACCGCGCAAATATAAATCAAGCTTAAGCGAGTATTGAAGCATCGCCTCAAGCCCAGTTAATCGTCCCGAATCTGTAATGTCTATATCTGGCTCACGATACACAAAATTCTGCCCAATCACACCAAGATGCACCTTCATCAACGGTCGATCATAGATAACTTGTACATCTGAAACTTCACTTACGTTTACAGCATCTCCAACAGTTGGAGTATAGCTTTCAATAATTTCACCTTGGCCTGAATTACTGTTTGAATCCGCTGCAATATCCTGAGCTTGAGTCAAAGAATGACCAAATAGTGCAAATACAAATAAAATCGTATAAAAGCGAATTAGTGTTTTCATCTACGCCTCATTTTTTATAAGTCATGTACATGAAAAATCCTCTTAAGGAAAGTAATTAGATTTCAGGCTACAAATACGACATCTATCATTGAGTTTCTATTAAAATACCTCGACAATTAGGTGCCTGCTTAAATTGGCTACAAGTAATTTAAGTTAACCACCTGTAGCGTAATTAGTCGATTAGTTAACCACCGATTGTCCAATAATACGTTCTAACAAATAAATTGACCTATAATAGTCACTTTTCAAAGTATTGATTTTAACTTGATTTTCTAACATAAGTTCTATTGCGCTTTTTAAGTCACTTGAACTTTTGGTACCACGGCGGTACTCATCTGTAATCAATTTAAAATAGCGCTCATTTTTTTGACGAATCGACTTTTCAAATTGTAAACGCATTATAATATTTTCTATGTTTTTAATTAATCCAATAACTTGATTCTTTAGTTGGTTGCGCTCCAAGTCTAACCTCATTTGACCTTGCTTAAGTTTGATCGAATTCATGCGATACTCATTAAGAGATTCAAATCCAGAAAAAAACTCCCATTTTGCAACAATGGATAGACTTGTTTCATTATTGCTAGTTGTTTCACGCAGTCCCTCGCGACCATTTGAAATACGCAGATCAATGATTGGATAATTTACTAATTTAGTGTTCATTAATTCTTGATGAGTTTTCTCTAAATCAACAATTAAATCTCTCTGCTGAGAAAGCTCATGTCCAAGAATTTTATCTAGATCATCAATTTTCAGTTTTAACGGTTGCGGACTTAAATCAGAGGAAAAATCACGAACGCCAATTATTCCAGATATATTTTTAATCTCGTCGAGTAGAACAGCTTGCTCCGCTTGATATGCACTTAATTCATTCCGTAATTGATCATTAAACAATTCAAATTCTATAAGTTGAGATTCAGTTACTAGGCCAGATTTTTTTCTAGATTTTATTCCAGAGATATAACGATTATTAGTTTCTAGAATATTAGCATAGGCTGTGATAATATTCTGCAAAGCTTGCCCTCGGCTATAAAGTGCTAATAAATTTCCTTTAAAGTTTATTTCAGATCGTTTAATGCGATAATCTGCTTGGCCGACATCTGTCCGTAATAAATTTAACTTAAGCCGATCCCTAAAACCGTTGAATAAGTTCCACTCTAAATAAGCGTTAGCTGTTGATCCGTATTCTGAATTGCTCGTGGAATTAAAATGTTCATATCGACTTTCGATACCAAATTTAGGATAAAAAGCCGATTTCATCTTATTTAAATGAGTTTCGACATACTCTTTATAAATTAGATTCTGCTTGGTTTCATAGTCATTATTGCGAGCTATGACATAAAAGTCTTCGAATTTTAGTGAAATATGATTATCTGCCAACAATTCAGCTAAAAATAAAAACACACTAATAAAAATAAATACTCTATTTATTTTCGAGAGTGAACTGAACATTGTCAGACTCCTTTCCATCAAAAACATTAACTTTGACTGTCACGCGATGCTGACCTTGCCAATTAAATTCAGATTGCCAGTGTGTTTTTTGATCTGTGAATAAAATCGGTTTTTTCTTATTTTTTGGAAGCTCTAATTCAGTTTTTATTTTAAATCTTTGTGTTAGTAAATCCTGACCTTTTTCGTCATACACATATAATTTTAATGTTTGCCCTGTAAGAACTAATTCAAAATGATTTTCATGAGTTGACTGCAATGATCCACCATGCTTTGCTTGAAAAGTTGGAGCACCATGGTCATGCTCAGGGCCTGCAAGTGTTACATTTGTGATCATCCAAAAAGATAAAATAATTAAAAGTTGTTTCATAATTCCTCCGTTGTTTTTTTGTTGTTAATATATTTTAAAGCTGAATTTTTACCGTATCGGTAAAAAATTATTGGTGTAATCAGAATATCTAAAATAGTGGAACTGATTAATCCACCAACAATGACTACTGCTACCGGCTGTAAGATTTCACTACCAGTTTGACCTTTTGAAAAGACCAGCGGCAATAATGCAGTTGAAGCGACAATAGCAGTCATGATGACTGGCACTAATCTTTCGAGAGATCCTCGAATAATCATTTCTTTACTAAAAGCTTCGTTTTCGTATTTCATTAAATGCAAGTAATGAGAAATCATCATAATTCCATTACGACAGGCTATGCCACATAAAGTTACAAAACCAATCATACTTGCTATTGTTAAACTACGATTAATAACAAATAACATGACAAGCCCTCCGATAAAAGCAAATGGGATAGTCAACATTATTTGTGCTACAATCATTTTCGATTTAAAATGTGAGTACAAAAGTAAAGCAATAGCGATTATCGATAGTAGCCCAAGTGAAAAGATTTTTTGAGTAGCGCTTTCGTGAGATTGAAATTGACCACCATAGACAGGATACGTTCCAATCGGAAAATTAACACTTTGTGAAATTTTCTGCTTAATTTCATTAACTGTGCTCACCAAATCACGACCAGAAACATTCGTCGAAACAACAACTCTGCGCATACCGTTATCTCGATTAACTTCATTTGGTCCTTGAGTTTCATAAACATCAGCAACATCAGACACTCTTACACGTTGACCGTTTGGCATTATCTTTAAAACAATATTTTTTATCATTTCAATGTTAGATCTCGACATATCATCGAATCGATAAATAATATCAAAAAATTTTTGACCATCTATGACTTGTGCTACTCTCTCACCATTCAAAGCTTTTTCTAAAATCGATGTTATATCGCCACTGGAAAGTCCATATTGAGAAGCTTCCTCGCGCAATACATAAATTTTAAGTTGAGGGATTAATCCTTGGTCTTCAACTTTTAAATCAACCACACCACTTATATCTTTGATTGCATCACGAACTTGATTGGCGGATTTGCGTAATTCCGATAAATCTTGACCATATATTTTGATTGCAATTTGTGCTGCTACCCCTGAAACCATATGATCAATTAAATGTGCTATAGGTTGACCAACACTAATATTCATACCCTCAAGAGCTGATAATTTATTTCGAATTTCGTTTAAGATTTGATCGCGGTTGCGCTGACTATCTTTTTTAAAGTCAACATCAATTTCGCTAACATGTAATCCCATTGCATGCTCATCTTTTTCTGCTCGACCAGTTCTTCTTGAAACTGATTTAACTTCTGGTATTTCCATAATGAGTTGTTCAGCTTGTAAACCAATACTATTTGCTTTGTCTAATGAGATTCCTGGTTTGGCACCCACAGTAACTAAAGCAGTTCCTTCATTAAATTCAGGTAAGAAGTTTTTACCCATCATTGGAACTAACATCATTGACATAACAAAAAGTACAACAACCAAAGAAATTAAAACTTTAGGACGATCCAGTGCTTTGTTTAATATTTTTCGATCCCACTTTTTGAGAGTAGCGACCAAAGCTGTGTCAGCATGCTGAGTAAGCATTGCTTTCCCCAGTAGATAATAACAAAGCACCGGAGTAACAGTTAAAGAGACCAGTAATGAAGCTAACAATGCTGTTAAATATGAAATTGCTAACGGTGTAAATAGTCGTCCTTCAATACCACTCAAATTTAATAATGGCACAAAAACAAAACAAATTATGAGAGTTGCTATAACGATTGAGTTTCTGACCTCTGAAGAGGCATCAAAAATAACTTTCAAAATTGATTTAGGCTTTTCTAAATAACGATTTTCCCTCAATCTTCGAAAAATATTTTCTACATCCACAATAGAATCATCAACAAGCTCACCTATAGCTATTGCTAAACCGCCAAGAGTCATTGTATTAACTGTTAATCCGAACAGCTTAAAAACAATGAATGTCATTAAAAATGATAACGGAATTGCTGTTAAAGTAATTAGGCTCATTCGTAAATTCGCTAGAAATGCAAATAAAACAATAAAAACCAAAATTGTTCCGAAGATCAGTTTATTTTTCACACCATCAATTGAGGCTTCTATAAAATTAGACTGTTTAAAAACATCAGTCGTTATACCTATTCCTTGAGGTAATGAAGATTTAATTGATTCAATTGCGGCTTCAATATCTTTAGTAATTTTAACAGTATCAGTTCCTGGCTGCTTTTGAATGACGAGTACAACGGATGGCTTGCCATTATAACTTGAATCACCTCTTTTGATCGCAGAATCTATTTTAACTTCTGCAATTTCTTTAAGAAGAACAGGTTTACCGAAATGATGACCGACAACGGTATTTTCTATATCTTCAATTGTGCTAACAGTGCCAATATTTCGTATCAGTAGTTCATTTTCACCACGGGTTAAATATCCCCCAGTTGTATTTTGACTGATTTGGCTTAACCTTTCATTAAGATCTTCAAGATTAATACTGCGAGTATTTAGTTTTTCTGATGAAATAAGTATTTGATACTGCTTTAGTCCGCCTCCCATTGCGATAACCTGTGCAACACCAGGTATCGTTAAAAGTCGCGGACGCACAACCCATTCAGCTATGGTTCGTATATACATCGGATCAATTTGATTTGATTCTGGATAGATCGCAATTTGCTGAATTTGTCCCATGAGTGAAGAAATAGGCCCCATTGCTGGTTGTATATCTTCAGGCAACTGATCTTTTGCCAAGATTAATTTTTCGTTAATTAATTGACGACTTAAGTAAATGTCTGTTCCCCATTCAAATTGAACATATATAATTGACAACCCAACACCTGATGTTGATCGTATCGATGATAATCGAGGTAATCCATTAAGCTGTGATTCAATGGGTATTGTAATCAACGTCTCAACTTCTTCCGGCGCCTTGCCATGCGCCTCGGTTACAATTGTAACCGTAGGTTTCGAAAGATCCGGAAATACATCAACCGGAAGACTATAAAATGATGATAGTCCTAAAAAAATTAGAACAGCAGAAATCCCCAACGTTAATAAACGCTTTGTTAGGGAAAACTTAATTAATATGTTAAGCAATTTTCCTCCAATAGCTAAAAATAGTTTTTACTTTTTTTTAAAAATAAATAACTAAACTATTGGTGGTCGATAAATAGAATTCTGGTAATTGTGCAAAAATATTTGGTGTGATTTAATATATGATTGAGAAATTAAAATATTAAAATCGAATGTGCTTTTTGAAAAAATATAACTCGAACAACACTGAGATAAACAACAGTGGTCTGATTCTGTCTCTGCTTGTTGCGGCTGTTTGTGATTTAAAGCAAAATGATGCGAGTTTATTACTGTCTTTATTTCTTCAATTTTTAAGACTTGATTATTGTCAACTTTGCTAGAGTGCTCATGGGCATGTATATGAAATAAACCTGCAAAAACTTGCATGAGTAAACTAAACACTATAATGAATGCAAAAAAATTTTTTAAATACATACAATGATTGCATATAAAGTGTGTTATTTTTAATTAAATGTCAATCACGTGCTTTTTGTATATTCTCTAATAGCCATGTTACTTAACAAAAAAGCACTTATATTCTATTAGCTGTCAATTAATACTATTATTTGCAATCCAAATCAATAATCTCAGTATACTGACGCCAGTCGTGATCCCAGACAGCAATAAATGCATGTTTATCTTTAAGCGAAATGTGTAAGTAGTGATCTTCAGCCATTTGTCTTCCGATATAAACCTGCTGTCTTCCAAAATGATCTAAAGTTACTGAGCTTCTGATATCCACGAATTTATCAGGATTTCTAGATTTAAGACCCATAGCTAAACTTAAATCTTTCAAACCTACGAGTTGATCTTTGTCATTCACCTGAATAGCAACCATCGGTATTTTCAATGAAGCTCTTTCACAAATTAAAGTTTTCAACTCAGATGCTTGAACCTGGTTAAATGTTAAAACTAGAAGAATCAAACTTAGCAAAATTTGCATATTATAACTCCTGCAATTAGCTCAGCACTATCTATGCCAAAACGGCCTTAAACGGAGCACTTACTATTACAACTAACTGTCTATAATATTGACTATGGTCATAAAAAGTCGCCAATAAACGATGAAAAGGTCACAATCAATTGATGCACTCACGTTCTTATCAGTAAAATATAATAATGCTAAATTACGCTCAAACAAATAGATTGTAAAAATGCAATTGCTGAATTTCATTTAAGTTCGGGTGATGGTGTAGCTTCAACATCAACAATTTTAGTCGATTTAATTTCTGGTAAAAAATTTAATTTGAAGAAGCCAGCAATCATTTTTCTCAAAATGGTCAAGCGCTAGTTCTGATGAGTTCAAACATTGAAGGCGAAAATTGTGGAGAAGCAAATCAATGCGATGTGCAATTTCAAATACTTCAATGTTCAAATAAAAATATAAGAACTTGTGACTTAAAATCAAATAAGAACTTTCAAGTTAAGAGCAGTAAACTTGAAAGTTCGGAACCACTTTCTGGACCTGCTGACTTTAAATGGGTATCTGAAAAAATGCCGATCAAATTTAATTTAAATTACTTTGAATGTGTAATGGCACAGGATAATTCTCTCTTGTGTAAAATACCTAAAAATTTGAATCTCACGTTAACAAAAAAATAATTAAATCTGCTGCGGTCGGGTAATGCCAAAATAAAACTCCTCGACAAACTAGCCCTACTGCGCAGAACAAGACAGTTCAATATTTTTTACAATTGCATCTAAGTTGTAGCTATCTTTTTGATAGACGAAATCTCCTGAAAAATTAAAACTCTCTTTTATGCCAGAGGTCAAAAATGTATAAGTATGATCGAAAATAGAAATGATATCTTTATCTGATTTTAAAGATAACCACCAAGAATGTTTAATTTTAGGACTAAACACCTGAACATCAACAACAAAGTTTTTGACACCCTCACCATGCGTAATAATTGGCCAACCTGATATCTGTATATAAGCTTCGAGCTCTGGATTTGCTTTTATTGGGTACTTTATTTTCACATCTTTGTAAATTTGGAATTCATGCAATTCTGATTCGAGTTTTAATTTACATTTTACACCATTGATTTCTTTTTGGCCTATCGCTTTTCCATTCATCAATAATTCAATTTGATATTGACTAAATTCTGCAATCCAAGAAGAAACATGTTTTGATCCTGTAGGATAAAGGCCTTTGCTGACTTCATCTGACAAGTCGGCTAATTGTTTTCTAACTTGCAAAACATTCATCACAACACTCTTTATATTCTTTAAGAGCGCATTTTTAGCATCCCTTATTTGAGTCTTGTCATTGGTAGATAGCAAATTGCAATAGTCCCAAATTTTATAGGCTGGTTTTTCTACATCCATTAGCTGATTGACGACACCCACTGATTTTTCTTGATCATATAACACTGGTATATAGGCATTGGAATCATAGGTCGGTTGAACACGACTACTAAGTTTCATCATATCAAATTTGCAAAGTTCATGTGTTCGATCAATTTTTGGATCTAAATACCAATTTTTTAATACCTCACTTATTGCTAAAAGCTGCTGCAACCTGTTTTCATATTCGGCTTCAATTTTTGAAGCTCCATTTGAAAATCTAAGTGCTATAGAAGGGAAAGATCTAAGAGATCTTTGAATTGCCTCCGCTTGTAATTCATTAAGCCCAAGTACGTGCCCAACCTCATGAGCTAACAAAGCAGTTAGATTTAACTCAAGGCTTTCTGGAGCTAGCTTTTTAATTGCAACCCGATTTAAACAAATTTCACCGTTTGATGAGGCTGCAGCGTCACGATGACCTTCATTCGAACTGCATGCTGATTCGTTTACTTCAATCTTTATTTTATTGATGGTCTCTTGAACTTTTTTTCTATTTTCAACACTCAATAAATCTTTAAATCGAATAGGTGGTTCATCAATCTCGACATTTAGCCAGACAACTCCACCGCCGAACCGTTCGTCAGCTACTGGGATCAAACCAATCTCACACTGCTCACAGTTTGCTGAACGCTCTATCAAAATTTCAGATAATCTCCAGTATGCAGTTCGCACATTATCTAGACTATTATCAAGTGCAATTTCAAATTGTTCATCACTTGACTTCACTAGGTCGCCACCAGAACTATCGATTCCACCATGGGCCTGGATTTTCGGTGAATCATCATTTGATTGTCCCTTTGGACCGCATGCGGTAAATAAGCTTAAAATAGATCCTGCAAGAATTAGGTTTGATAAAAAATGTTTCATATAATTCCTTTTCTGAAGTTCAATATTTAAGCCAATGTAATGACTATTTAGTGATATTTAAAGAAGTATGATGCAAATTATTTTAGTTATAATTACCAAATTTGCTAATTATATGATATCGTAATTATTATGTTTAATTAAAATGGAGTAAAAATGTCTCAAAATAATCCGCTAGATCTATTTGAATATATAGATTATCGAGAATATATAAAAACATGGATAAGACTTCGGCCCAAAAATGGCCACGGTCAACTTCGAAAATTGGCACTTCATTTACGAATGGCACCAGTTACAATAACTCAGATTTTAAGAAACGATAGAGAACTACCACTTGAAATGGCGCCACTCACAGCAGATTTTTTACTTCTTACAGGCTTAGCAAAGAAATACTTTATTAAACTTGTCATGTATTCAAGAGCTGGTAATCATGATCTGCAAGCTTTTATTTTTGACGAAATCCAACAACTCCAGAAAGATTCACAAAATCTAAAAAATAGAGTTCCCTCAGAAGTTGAACTATCTGAAGCTGACTTAGCTATTTTCCACTCATCTTGGATTTATTCAGCAGTAAGATTATCGACTTCAATAGAAAATCTTTGTACTTGTGAATCTATTTCTAATTATTTAAATATTCCAATGGAAAAAACTCAATCTACTTTAGATTTCCTGGTCAGTCGCGGACTATGTCGTTTCGAAAAAAATAAATATATAATGGGTCCAAGTCGAACCCACTTACCTGAGTCATCACCATTTATAATTCCACGACAATCAACATGGAGGTCTAAGGCTGGAGAAAAAATGTCAAACCCGGATAAAACGGATCTTTACTACACGGCGCCAATGTCCTTATCTAAAGAAGACTTGCCCCGGATTCGACGGGAGATTTTATTATTCATTGATCGAATTAATTCTATTGTAGGGCCTTCAAAATCAGAAACAGTTTCTTGCATCAATATTGATTGGTTTAAACTGTAATGTAAGTCTTCGCAGATCTTCTTATTTGCGGCCACAATTTGTAAACCCGTTCAAGCAGTTGGAAAAATGGTAGGGGGAATCACTACTTACCTGAACTTTCACAAGTCCATAGAAAGACTACGTTTTCCGGTGCCGAGAAGCTTCGAGTTTTTGCAAATTTGGTGGACCTTTACAGTAATGGGCTATCTTTATCAGATATAGCAAAGCAAACTGGAAAGCCAAAAACGACTATAAGATCTGCTCTGGTAAGGGCTGGCGTGCGAATCAGATCTAGCGTCCCTGCACCTTTTTCAACTGCTATAGAGATTCAGCCAAGACAAATGCGGCACCTTATTTTGGTTTCTGTTTCTTTCAAGGCCAAGTTATTCCCGATCCGAAAGAGTTTGTGAATCTCCAACTGATACATGAACTATGGAAAAATGGTACTAGTCCAAATCGCGTCGCTGACAGATTAAATGAGAAAAAAATAAGACCTAGATGCGCTCAAAAGTGGAATCGTAATTCAATTATCAAAATTATCAATCGATTGAAAACAAATCAGTCATTCTGAAAAGTGGAGGTAAATATGAACTTAGATAAATTAATGGCGTGGGTAGCTGCGATTGTATTGTTATACGCAGCAACAGGAAATTTAGATCAATTTCAAAATTGGGTTTGGAAAGCCCAAGCTAAAGCGATTTATGATTCACGCTCATCTACTTGGGGTAGTCCTAGATTTTTCAGCCACGAGTCATCTCATGTAAAAGTTAAGTCAAAGTAGGCCTGTAACTAAGACCAAAAATTCAAGCCGAAAGATTTCGTATTCAAATCTCCTGTTTGCTTTAAATTTGGCGCACGTTTCATAAAATTCTTCGAGCCAGATCCTTCGCATTGAGGATGCGCCAATTTTTTCAAAATTATCACACCTCATGTCGCCTTGCTTGGTCGGATCTTAAGAATTTGACTGCACTTTGCTTTCGCCTGACTCTTGGGACCTCTCAGCCGTAGGTGTAGAGGTCGCTCAAACAAGAGCGGCTCACAAATAAAAACAGGAGAAATTTTATGAACACAGAATTAAAATCAAAACTTGAAAAATTAGCCCTTATTCGATCAAAACCATTTTGCTACACCTGCTATCAAGGATGTCCAAATGGAGTTTGCAATAGATGTCATAGTGATGAGCTCATGCGGGTCACTGAAAATGGCTGCGAGTATGGCTTAGATTGGATCATTGAAGAAATCTTACAATTAGAATTATCCCCTATAGATTTATCTGAAGCTTTTGAAGAGTCTGTTCGTTCAACTCTTGAAAGTGAAACTATCACCGTTGGCTGGATGACCTTAAATGCAATAACCGTGATGAAAGATCAAGATCCAATTTCTTGGGAATGTGCTCAGTCAGAATACGAGTCTGCAGAAGAAACAGAAGGTAATATTATCTCGTTCGACAATGGAAGCACTTATTACTGGACTCATGACGTAGAAGTTTTGGTTGAAGACCTAGATTGAATTTAGATCGTCACAAATAAGTTGCAAGTAACAAACTAAGAGAATTTATCAAGTCCCATCAAAGATCTCTGCAATTTTTTTAAAATCTATTTATTCGCAATCAGAACCAAGCTATTTGTATTTCTTATCATTTAAATATACAATAATTGAAATGAAAAACCTTTATTTCGATTTTAATGCAAGTACACCAATAGCACAGGAAGTTAAAGAATCTCTAACTAGAAATTTGGATGTCCTAATAGGCAATCCATCTAGTCAACATTGGGCCGGTTCACCATTTAAAGCACAACTCGAAAACTCAAGACAGCAAGTTGCAAGGTTTTGAATCGATAAATCACATTGCCATAATCATCCGTTGAAAGCCGTTCTTCGGCTACAGCCGGACGCGCGATGTATCTGCAAAACTTTTCTAAACGATCACGCTCATGGGCTTTGGTTGCTACTCCTGCGTGCAATGAAAACCCGGAGTTCTTCGCAACAAGACCCTTTGTCGCCGAGTGATCAGTGTCGGTCACGGACTTTAACACGATCGCCTTTTTGCCTTTGCTTTTGCCAGTGGCAAACCTGTAAGTTACCGATGTGGCTTGAAGCTTGGACAACGTGTCTTCATCTGGAATCGGTATTTGGAACTCACCGTCGTTGTCATCTTTGATGATAATTTTTTGTCGTTCCAAGTATTTGGTAATTTTTTGAATGATTTTTGCTAATACTTCTTCGATCTCTTTAACTGTCGGTGGACTTGTTGCCCAGAAGTCGGTGGGTTCGTTTTTATCACTTAGCTCATAGCAGCCATCGACAAATAGTTGATGGAAGGTCCATTGCCTTTGTTAAGATATGAATAAATTATTTATGGCGTAAGCAGAATCGACATAACTCTCCGCCTCGCGCAATACACGATTCAAGTTTAACATCAAGATTAGATAAATTTTCGATGAGTCGAATATCAAAACTACAGAGTTCAGGATGCTTTTTTGCGACGTTGTGATAAACGCAATTTGTGGCTTCGATAATTGCACCCTTACGCAAGTCACTTTGTTTTAGTGAAGCGCGGTAACCTAGCTCACTGAGTAAAGCTGTTATCTTTTTCAGAGACTCAGTACTTGATGTTATTTTATCAAATTCATTTTGATGATCTTTACTAATAGCATCGGCTAGATTTTTCATGAATTTTTGAACCCCTTTTGGGCCCATTTCTGAAGAAAGTTGCTCAAGAACAATATTTGAAAGCCACGAATATTGTTTTGGAAATACATGTACGCCTTCATCAGTTAATTTATAATATCGTTTCGGTCTACCAATAAATCCTTTGCTATCCTCAAAATTGATAAAACCTTGGTGTACGAGTTTGTTAAGATGTTCTTTGACGGCCGTTTTGGTGATATTAAGCACATGAATTAAATCGTCTGCGGTTGCTCCTTGAGACAAACTTTGTAAATGTTCAAGTATTTTTGTCTGATTTTGATTCAATTGCATAGATCATCCTTTTTAAACACTTTAAACAGTGTTTACTGTTTTTATTGGTTGCTTTAATCTTAACTTAACAATGATCTAAGGATCAATAAAAAAGGAGAAATAAATGGAAAATGCTATTAAAGCGCAAACTAAAACACACATCTACTCATCACAACAGGCATCACATCTCACAACTTCAATTGTGACAGGACAAATCGCTGGATTAATTATGGCAGTTGCAGTTATGGCTGTATTTACTGTACTGGGTAAAGGACCACTTTACCCAGTACAAGTCATCGGCTCACTTGCGCTTGGTGAGTCAGCACTTGTGGGCACTAACTTTTTGGCTATTTTAGCGGGGTTAGTTTTGCATCAACTTGGTCCATCTTTAATGTGGGGAGTGATTTTTTATTTGTTAACACCAAAAAAAGAAAAGCTTAGCACGACTAAAGCTTTGACTTTTGGAGCAGTTATCTCTGTTATATCAATGGCAGGTCCTTATATATTGATACCATTTTTGATGAACTTGTTTCATGGAGTTGATATTTGGAATCGCGAAGTGCCAATGTTCTGGGACTGGATTGCTCATATTATATTTGGTTTGTCTTTTATTCTCTATCCTAAAATTCAAGAAAAATTATCTTAATTTTTTCGATTTAAATTATTATGCAAAAAAGTAGATGTTAAGCATTTGCTTTTTTGTATTTGTACATTCAAATGCTCAACGTTATGAAATGCCAAGCTTAAAGTTAAATAAAGGTAGCGAGGTCAAATTTTTGTGAAGTGATTACTTGGACTTTAAAGTTTTCAAATAAGATATTAAATCGAGACGATCTGCCTTAATAGGGACTGAAAATCCCATCTTCGATCCAGGAACAAAACTATTCGGACCTTTTAGCCATTGGTCGAGATTTTTTTCACTCCATTTAAATCGTGATTTTTTCAATGCAGTAGAGTACTCATAATCAGCGAGAGCGCCGGCTTTACGTCCAAATACACCAAAATGTTTGGGCCCAGTGCGATTGGTGTCAACAGAATGACAACCTGTACATCTAGATTCGTATATTTGTTTTCCATGCACAGGATCTCCAGGGGTCTTTGCAAAAGCAAAAACTCCTGTGATCAATACGAATGAAAAAATTTTTTCAATTCGCATATTTATTAAGCTCCAAAAGATAATGATTTCGATGGAAGCTCTTGTTTTAAAACAGAGGACAAGATAGTCCAATGCATAACTTCGTCAGCCGCAATACGCGCACCAACTTTAGCAATTTCTTTATCAGTAAATGATGGAATTACGCCTAGATATGCATTTGCAGCACCTTTTTCATGTTTCGCTGCTAAAATTAAAATGTCTTCTTGGCTTTTAAGTGAAGCTGCGTTTAAGTCCTTCGCATATTCAGTCAATACTTTAGCTGCTACAGGAGATCCACCAAGTTTTTTAATTGTTGCTGCGAGTGCCTCACTGTGCTCTTTGTGATGACTTTGAAACAAAATTGCTGTTTTTAAAACTTCAGAAGTTAAAAGTTTGCTTTCTGCACCTAATTGATATGCGGCAATCGCTTCATTTTCCAAAGCAAGAGCAACATTTAAAATAGCTACATCACCTTTATCATTTGCTTTAAGCTTACTTGCTAATGCTTCTTTCCCACCCAGCAATGCGATTGTTGCTGCAGATAATGTTAAACTGCCTGCTTGTAAAAAATGTCTTCTTTCCATAATTAACTCTCCTTTTTTTTAGTTAGCACTCAATAGTTTTATGAATGTCACAAGTTAACTTAAAGAACTAAAATCGTAAATCGTGTTTAAATTGTCTAAATGTTTTGGAGAGTATCTAGTCCAGACATAAGAGTATAATTCAGAGAGGGCAGATTATAGACAATATAAACAGTATTTACAAATGATACAATTTTCCGATAATTGATCCATGGCCAATTCATAAGGATTATTATGTTAGTACAAGTTGAATCAATATAAAACTCCTTAGTCTGAAAAGGCCTCGGCCTTTTGTGTTGTTCTACCTACATCATCTAGCGTATGATAAAAACAATAAATACTGTTTAAACTGTTTAAATCGGTTCATACCATAGAACCGTAGAACCGAACCGTAGAATGTCTGAGATTTTGGAACACTTCCACCATCAAATGAGTAGAACCTAAAAATGGTAGGGGGAGAGGGACTTGAACCCCCGCTCCTCGGATTATGAGACCGATGCTTTAACCAACTAAGCTATCCCCCCGACCGAATAAGATATAAAATGTTGAAATAACTGTAACAAAACGAAAAAGGGAGATCAATGATCTCCCTTTAAATAATTCTACTTGTCGTAATTTTAATCACCAAATTAGCGATTAACGGTCACATAAACCAAAAACTAGCTGTCAACAAACGTTTTTAATTTATTAGATCGGCTCGGATGACGCAACTTACGTAAAGCCTTAGCCTCGATCTGACGAATACGCTCACGTGTTACGTTAAAATCCTGACCCACTTCTTCTAATGTATGATCTGACTCTTCACCGATACCAAAACGCATACGCAATACTTTTTCTTCACGCGGAGTTAACGTCGCCAACACTCGACGAGTTTGCTCAGCTAAATTTAAGTTAACAATAGCTTCTGCTGGATTAATCACTTTTTTATCTTCGATAAAATCACCTAAGTGCGAATCTTCTTCTTCACCCACTGGTGTTTCTAAGCTGATTGGCTCTTTTGCAATTTTAAGTACTTTACGTACTTTATCCACTGGCATATCCATGCGATCTGCGATTTCTTCTGGAGTTGCTTCACGACCTAACTCTTGAATTAATAAACGTTGTGTTCTAACAAGTTTATTAATTGTTTCGATCATATGAACAGGAATACGGATCGTGCGTGCCTGATCGGCAATAGCACGTGTAATCGCCTGTCTGATCCACCATGTCGCGTATGTCGAAAATTTATAACCACGACGGTATTCAAACTTATCAACAGCTTTCATTAAACCAATGTTACCCTCTTGAATAAGATCCAAGAATTGAAGACCACGGTTTGTATATTTTTTGGCAATAGATACAACGAGACGCAAGTTAGCTTCAACTAATTCTGATTTTGCAGCATCAGCTTCGCGTTCACCTTTCCAGATGGCTGTGTATGTTTCTTGAATCCATCTAAAGTTCATTTCAGTGTCTTGATGTAAACGCTTAAGACGTATTTCAGCCTCTTGTGCTTGTAATGCATACGTTTTGAATCGCCCATAAGACAATCCAGTATCACGAGTCATTTTGATTAATTCTTTTTCGTTTGATTCAATTAACTTCAAACGCTCGATCATTGTTGCAACATCTTTAGAAAATGTTTTTTCTATACCGTCTTTGATACGTTTTCTTAACGAACCCATACGGTTCACTAAGTTTTTAAATTTAATCACAACACGGTTAATTGTTTTACGATTAAAGTTAATCGATTCAAAGTTCGCCATTAGCTTTTCGTTATAACCACGAACTTCTTCAGTCAGTTTATTTTTAAGATCTGCCTTGATAGCTTCTTCACGTAATTGCGTAAAAGCTTTTTCAGTATCTTTTTGGTAAACAGTCACGATACCGATTAATTGATGAATTTTCTCGATATATTCTTTTTCATCATACTGAGTATCTTCGTCTTCTAGACCACGGAAGATAGATTTAACTTTGATACGGCCTTGGTCTAAACGTTTACCTAAATTGATAATTTCCCAAGTTCCAAGTGGTGACATGAGCATCGCTCTTACGATCTCGCGTTCACCTTTTTCAATACGACGAGCAATTTCAACTTCACCCTCACGAGTTAAAAGCGAAACTGAACCCATCTTGCGAAGATACAAACGGACCGGATCGGCACCTTTAACATCTTCAGCTTCTTTAACTTCTTCTTCATCAACTTCTTCTTCATCAACGTCTGATAAGAATTCTTCTTTTTCGTCAGCACGAGCGGATTCAGTGTGCTCTGTAATTGCAACACCATTAGCTTCGAGTGTATGCATTAAGGCATCGAGCACTGAAGCGGCAATAATTTCAACTGGAAGAGACTCATTGATCTCTTCAATTGTAAGACGACCTTTTTCCTTAGCCGTTTTTAAAAGCTTTAAAACTTCTTCTTTAGCGAGAGCTTCTTGCTCAGCAATGGTTAAAACCTTTGCTTCATTTTTTTCTTTGCGATCTGAGTGCATATCTGACATTTTACCCCGCCGATTTAATTAAAAATTTTAAATCATAAAAAATAATTTTTAATTTTTGTTTTTCAAAGACAGACGACTTTTTTGAAGGTCTGAAATCTGTCTTAGTTTTTCGTCATCTAGATTTGCACTGCGATTAATTTGCAAATCTTTTTTGACATCTAAAACTAAACGCTTAGCCTCTGCTTTGACAAACTCCTGCTGAACGCGATTGACTAAATCTGAAACTAGTTTCTTTTCTTTTTCTTCGTCGAATTCAGACACTGAAACAGCATCTAGTTTCGAACTTTGAAACAAAAGTTCTGGCTTATCAATTTTATCGATCAACAGACTGACCAACTTATCAAACCTGTGGACATCTTGTCTATAAACTTCGAGGGCATTTTCTAAAATTTGTCTAACACCTAAGTGTTTGATTTGGCTTAATAATTGCTTGAACGAATCATCATTCGAGTCAGCATCAGCCGTAGAGTGAATTCCACGATTTAGCTGCAGCAAATAATCAAAATTGGCACGACTCTTGAGTACATTTTGTAATAACATCAGCTCAACTTTAGAGGCATCTGATAACTTAAGTTTATCTTCTGAGCCAACTTCAGTGACTGGATTTTGTGCTTTTGCTTGTTGATGATTTACCTCTAAAGATTGGCGACCTTGAGCGTTAGTTTTTCCTGACAGCGAATCTCTCAGCCAAACTTTTGTTACACTCATCATTTGACACAAATCATCAGCATATAAACTTTTCAGGCGATTATCAGTAATCGCATCAAAAATAGGCCGAATTTTATCTACGAGACGCACTTTTTCAGAAGCTTCACCGCGATAACCAACCATCCAAGATTTAATAACAACATTAAATAAATCAGGACTTGATTGAATTTTTTGCCTTAAACTTTCTACACCAAATTTAATTACGTATTCATCAGGATCTTTTGCATCAACCAATGTCAAACCACGTGGATACAAACCTTGTGACAGTAGTATCGGCAAACTACGTTCCGCAGCCATCTGTCCGGCTTCGTCGCCATCAAACAATACAACAACATTTTGAGTTAATCTTTTAATAAGTCTTGCATGATCTGGAGTTAATGCAGTTCCCATTGTCGCAACAGCATTTTTTAATCCCGCTTGAAAGAGCGAAACTAAATCCATATAACCCTCGACAACTAAAACTAAATCTTCTGATCTAATATGTCTTGCGGTCTGAGCAAGTCCATACAAGACTTTGCCTTTATGAAACACGGGCGACTCAGGAGAATTTAAATATTTTGGCTCACCCTGGTCATGAATGCGTCCACCAAATGCCAACACTTCGCCACTTGGTGATTGAATCGGAAACATCAAACGATCGCGAAACAAATCAAAGTAACCCGTACCATCTTGTCTGCGTTTGACGAGTTTAGCTTCATCAGCGATTTCCATTGAAATGCCTTGGCGATTTAAATTTTGCACCAATAATTCCCATTCGTTTGGCGAATAACCAATTTGAAATTCTTCGAGTGTTTCAGCATTTAATTTACGTTTTTGAATGTATGACTTGATTGGATGATCTGCTGGAGATCTTTTTAAGATCTCACGAAAAAAGTCAGCAGCAAGCTTATTAGCTTTTAGCAATTTTTTTTTGTGATCATGTGCTTGCGAAGCTTGATCGTTGTGATCTCTATTCATTTCAGGAATTGGTATATTTGAACGATCCGCTAAATATTCAAGAGCTTCGGGAAAGCTCATTCCGTTATAATCTTTTAAAAAAGTAATAACATTGCCGCTCTTTTTACAACCAAAACAATGATAAACTTGTTTGGCATCAGAAACCGAAAAGCTGGCTGTTTTTTCTTGGTGATCAGGAAAGGGACACCGCCCCATGTGACCACGACCACTGGGTTTTAACTGTGTGTACTGTGAAATAATGTCGACAAGGCTTGTTGAATCTATAACCTTGTCGATGAAATCTTGCGGATATCCCAATGAACTCCCTAAATATGAATTAAGAAAGTTTTGACTTAATTACTTCACTAATTGTTTTACCGTCAGCAGTACCTGCCGTGCGCGCTTGAACTTCCTTCATCACAACGCCCATTTCTTTAATCGTTTTCGCACCAGTTGCAGCGATAACATCAGAAACCACTTGCTCAATTTGCTCTTTTGTCATTTGAGCTGGCAAGTAAGCTTCCATAACTTTTAACTCAGCTGATTCTTGATCGGCTAAATCATTGCGTCCTGCAGCTTGAAATTGCTCAATTGATTCTTTTCTTTGTTTAACAAGTTTTTTAATAACAGCCATAACATCGTCTGCTGTTATAGGATTTGGTCTCGAATCGATTTCTTTATTTTTAATCGCTGATTGCAAAAAACGAAGGGTATTTAATTTAACTGAATCTTTTGCGATCATGGCTGCCTTAATATCGGCTGTGATTTTCTCTCTTAGTTCCATCAGAAATCTCCTGAAGTATAAATGATAAAATAAATGGTCATACTAACTATAATAAAACAACTTTTTACAAATTATGAGTCGTTAGAATAAAGACCAAAAAAAACCCCAAGTTTCCTTGGGGTTTGGCAATTACGAAATTACTCGCGATCGCGGAAACCGCCGCCACGTGTTTTTTTAGTCGCGCGTTTACGTGCAGCTATAGATTTTTTCTTAGCAGCAACACTCGGTTTTTCGAAGTGTTCGCGTTTTTTAACTTCTGAAAGGATGCCAGCTTTCTCACAAGATTTTTTGAACTTTCTGAATGCAGATTCAAAACTTTCTCCATCTTTAATTTTAACTAGTGCCATTTTTAACTCACCCACCCTTTCATTTTAGACTTAAATCAAATACGAATTATTAGCAAAAGGACTTCACTATGACACTTAATGACATTAAGCAGCAAGACCATTTTTCTGAAATCGATAAAAAATTCATGAAAAGAGCTCTGAAAATAGCGAAATTGGCCGAAACAAAAGGGGAAATTCCAATCGGAGCTGTTCTCGTCGACAAAAATGATCAAATTATAAGCCAGGCTCATAATATTCGCGAGTTGCAAAACTCTGTTATTGGTCACGCTGAAATCGTAGCCCTGCATAAAGCCGGTCAAAAACAGCAATCTTGGCGACTGACTGATTGTACTTTGTATGTGACTCTTGAACCCTGCTTTATGTGCGCTGGAGCACTCGTTCAATCTAGAATCAAGCGTGTCGTTTTTGCGGCTCACGATCCCAAAGGCGGCGCCCTAGGGTCACTCGCTAATCTCGCTGAAGATAAAAGGCTGAATCATCGATTCTCTGTCCAGTCTGGTTTATTTGCAGAAGAAAGTAGCCAACTCTTAAAAAAATTTTTTAAAATGAAAAGACAAAAAAAATAATTTTTCAATTCGATTAAACACGAGGTTTTTATGACAGAAAAAGAAGCTCTCATTAAACTTGAAGAATCTTTGCGTAACTTAAACTCGACCACGATGGGGCGACGAATGTTTTTAGCCTCAACAAGCCTATTGCTTGCAGCCTGCGCCACTGGCGAACAACATCGCAAGCGAGAGGGCAACCTGATTGGTAACGAAACAGATTTAACTGTGAACGATGAGCGTAAAATGACTCAAGAAGTTCTTCCACAAATGCGCAAAGACTATCCTGCTTTGCAGAATAACGAAATCCAAAGCTATATCAGCAATCTTGGTCGTAAGATTGTTTTATCAAACAATTTAGAAGGTCATCCATATAACTATAATTTCACAGTGGTGGACGTACCTCATGTTAATGCGTTCGCACTGCCCGCCGGCACTGTCTTTGTAACTGCGCCCTTAATTGCTATGGCTGATAACGAAGCTGAATTAGCAGGCGTCATTGGACACGAGGTCGGACACATCAAAGCTCGTCATACTGCCCAACGCATGACCAAGGCCAAGCAAGAACAAGGCAAAACGTCTTGGTATGCAGGAGGAGGAGCTCTTATCGGTGGTGTTTTAGGCTATGGAGCATCTAAATTACTGTGCAAACCTGAAGATAACGAATGTATTCAAAAATCAGTCGGCTACGGATTAGCGGCCGGTGCTGCCGGCGGTTTACTTGTACAAAAATATAAGTTCATGGCGAACTCGCGCGAAGATGAAATGGAAGCCGATCGGATTGGATTTAAAACATCTGTTGCTTCTAATTTTCATAAAGATTACTCTGGTCGTTTTTATCAAAAACTATTAACAATGGAACAACAAGCAAAAGGCGCTGCTGACCCTTTGACGCGCTCATTAGCTGATGCCCTCAGCACCCATCCGCCATCACAAGAACGCGTAAATCAAATGAATATGCTAGCAGCCGAAACGTCGCAAAACTTGAGCAAAGCCATCATTAATTCAACACAGTTCGACCGCGTAAAAAAAATCTGCCAACAAGTTGTCGATCGTCAGAAACAAAAAAAGCAGAGCTAAATGTTAGCTCTGCTTTTTTAAAAGACTCATTTTCTCTTAAAAGATTATTTAATATCCAACCTGTACCCAAAACTCGGTACAGCAGTTATGACCCCAACAAAGCCCTCAATTTTTTTCTTAAGATAATTAATTTGTGAATCAACATTTCTTGGGGTTACATCAGAGTGCCCCCATATTTCTTCCATAAATGTTGTGCGAGAAACGAGATTATTTTTATTTTCTATTAAAAGCTTTAAAATTTCAAACTGTTTCGGTGTTAAAATAACCTCACGACTGTCAACATAAACGATACGTGAATTTAAATTCATAACCAAATTAGCGACTTTTAATTCACCAGCTTTAGAAGTTGGGACTGGCGTTGAATAACCCTGAATTCTTTTTTTAACTCTTAACACAAGCTCTTTTGGATTAAATGGCTTGGAAATAAAATCATCGCCACCAGATTCGAGTGTTTCAATACGTTCGTCTTCAGAGGCAACACCTGAAATAAAAATAACAGGTATGTTCTTAGTGCTCTCTTGATCCTTTAATAACTTGCAAACCTCAACACCATTCATATTTGGCATATGATAATCCATGATGATTAAATCAGGTTTATAGTCTTTAACTAGGCCCATTGCAGATTGTGAATCTGAAGTAGCTTTGCACTCAAAGTAGGGACTCAGAATTTCAGATAATAAATAACATGTTTCTTCAAAATCATCGATAATAGCAATTTTATGCATTTTGAACTATACTCCCTTAAATTTAATTTTTTTAGTCTCTAATATTTTTTTTATAGAGTCTCTTTTATCACCTTGGATTTCAATGCAGCCTTTTGCATTTTCAATGAAATAACTGCCACCGACTCCACATTTTGCTTTTAACTCTTTAGTTAAATCCTTTAAATAACTATCAACTGCAGGAAGTTGATCTAAAACCGTTACTGTTTTACCCCCGCGACCATTTTTTTCAATTCTGAAAACAACAGTAAACTTGTTTTGAGCTAAAATTTCATTTTGCTCTTTTTCAAACTGTATGCGATCACTTTCTCCAGACATTTTAGCTTGGTCACGAGGATCATCTGAATAAACTAAAACTCTATCTTTCGAACTCACAAATCACCACTTTATAAAACTCAGAATAGAACGACTACTCTAATTATTATTACTTATCATTGCGTACAATGCTGCCTGTTGGAAGAAAAAAACAACAAAATTTATTAATCAATTGATTAACAAATCACTGATCAACAAACACAGATCAGATTGATTATTTTATTGGCTGCGCTCTCAAAAAAAGAACTTAAGTTTTATCACTAGATTCAGCAACAACTTGTTTTTCGGCCGATAAACTATGCTTTGTATATTCTTTTCCATCGAATCTGAAAAGCTGCGGCTCGTTATCCATGACAGTAACCAGATTTACTGGTCTTTTCCAAAGAGTATTGAGATTTCTTAATGTTGCATCCATATAATTGGGCTGCAAATCCAAACCTTCGTGTACGTGCTGTAAAAGCAACTCACCGCGATTTTCAAAGTTAGCATTTTCGATTTTGATTATAGGTTGACCAAAATTAGTCATTTGAAACAATAATTGAGCTTTAATCGCCTTAAAATCGCGCGTATCGACTTCAAACCGTTGGGTTTCTTTGTTCATTTTATAAACAAACATTTTATTGCGAACACAGAAATCTTCAGTCAAAAACTCATCAATAAAATTTACGTCGTTGTACAGTTTGCGAACTTCAAAAATTTTTTCGCGACCCAAGTTTAATTTGCGGTCCCAGTGCTTTCTCTCATTTACATCATCACAATCTTCCCACTCACGGCCGAATTTGCCCTTGTTCCAACGGTCTTCAATATCCCGCATAAGCTCTAAACCAACTTTATACGGATTATATCCACCCATTTGCATAAACATAGTGCCTGCATGGTGATCTGCAAAATCAATTATTTCTGAATCGTTTAATATATGACGAGTCATGATATGCGAGTGCCAGTATGAAGCCCATCCCTCATTCATTGTCTTTGTCATTCCTTGCGGAGCAAAATAGTAAGATTCGTCTTTAATAATGGCCAATACATCCTGCTGCCACTCTTCAAGCGGAGCATAGTTAATTAAAAAGCTCAGAATATCACGTACAGGTTCAGATGGAAATTGTGATTTGTTTTGTATCTTTTCAATCTGCTCTTGCTTAAATTTTTCAATGATATCGGGTGGATTGATATATTTTTGCATATAAGAGCGTTCAACTTTAAAAACATAATCTGCTTCACGAGCTTCTGGTTTTTTCTCTTGAAATTTTACGGGCCCATTTAAAATTGAATATCGATCAATAAGATTTTCTAGACTTAAACACGTGTCGATAAATTTTTCGACTTCCTCATAACCATAGCGATCAATATAACGACGTATACGAGTGGCATGATTAGCCATCTGATCCATCATTTTGCGATTCGTTTTCGAAAACCAAATATTATTTTTAAAGAAATCACAGTGACCATAAACATGTGCCATCACAAGTTTTTGATCCATCATTGAATTGCCTTCCATCAAATAGGCGTAACAAGGATCTGTATTAATCACCATTTCATAGATTTTAGATAATCCATACTCGTATGACTTTGAAAGCTGTTCGTATTCCATACCAAAACGCCAATGTGGATATCTCACTGGAAAACCACCGTAACTCGCAAATTGACTGATTTGATCATAAGTAATCAACTCGAAAATAGTCTCGAAAAAATCTAATCCACAATTTTTAGCAACTTGGCAAATTTTCTTTCGCTCAGCTTCAAGTTCTAAAGTCAGATTAGCCATTTTTACTTTCCTTTTCCTAAAAAATCTTTAATTGAATCTAAAATTTTATCACGCGATTCAATTTGGCTTAATGTTATTTGATCATTATCAGCAAATTCTTTTTGCAAATCCTTTAAAAATTGACCACTACCGTACTTGCTTTCAACTTGCCCATAAGAAAAAACATTTACTCGAGGCATGAAATACTCGCGAATTAACTGCACACATAGTCTTGTGTCTTCACCGCTCCAGTTATCACCATCACTAAAATGAAATGGATAAATATTCCACTCATCAGGTGAATATTCTGTTTCTATAATTTGCTGACATAACTTATACGCCGAACTGATTAATGTTCCACCGGATTCGCTCGTCTTAAAAAATGTATTTTCATCGACTTCTTTTGCAGCAGCATCGTGAATAATAAAGCGAGTCTCTAAACCTTTGTAATGCTTTTTAAGCCAGGTATTAATCCAAAAAGATTCTAATCTGACGATTTCTTTTTGTTCTTCACCCATCGAACCAGACACGTCCATCATGTAAATAACGACAGCCTTAGTAAAGGGCTTTTGCGTTTTTTTAATTGTTCTATACTGATAGTCACTACGAATTGGAACAATCACTGGATCATCGGGATTATACGTTCCTGATGAAATGTATCTAGCCAATGCTTTTTTGTATGTTTGTTTAAATTTACGCAAACCCTCTGGACCAACAGGCGCAATCCCAGAATATCTTGTTTTTTCAGTGACTAAATTATTGGTGCCTTTGGGTTGAATTCTTGGTAACTCAAGTTTTTCACCAAGGATCTCAGCAAGTTCTTCAAGTGAAATTTCAACCTCAAGCATATGTTCGCCAGGATTCTCACCCGCCTCACCTTGACCACTGCCTTGCTGACCTTGTCCCTGTTGCGGTTGACCACCTTGTTGACCATCGCCTTGACCGACACCCTGTTGATTTTGTTTAGGACCATAACGAAAAGTTGGAATATCTATCCGTGGAAGTGGAATCTTAACAAATTCCTCTTCGCGTTTACCAATAAGTTCTCCGTTCGTGACATATTTTTTAAAGTCATCACGGACCCGACCTTTAATAATATTTCTAAATCGGTTTTGGTCCTCACGAATTGGCATTTAATTAACTCCTTTTAACATCTCCACGAGCGAAAATACTAGCAACATAATGTAGCACATCTGTCGCAGAAATTTCGTCATAACCAAAATCTTTAATTAAACGTGATTTCACAATTTCAATTTTTTCTTGAGTGTCTTTGTCAGCTACTGAACTGACTAAAGAAGTTAATTTGATACTATCTTTTTGATCTTCAAATAACTTTAATTCAAGAGCTTTATGTAATCTTTCATTCATTTTGTAATTAAATTTTTTGCCGTCTAAAGACAAAGCTCCAATATAATTCATAATCTCACGACGGAAATCGTCTTTACGTGATTCCGGAATTTCGATTTTTTCCTCAATCGCACGCATTAATCTTTCATCTGGATCATCATCTGCACCGGTAAACTGGTTACGCACTTTTTCTTTTTGTGTATAGGCTTTAACATTATCAATATAATTAGCGCATAATCTTTGTAAAGAACCTTCATCTGCACTAATTGCTCTTTGCACTTCGCCTTTGATAATTTCTTCGTATTCTTGTTTTACAACGCTTAATAATTCTCTATAATCTTGCTTTCTTTCTTCATCAGAAATAAGTGAATGATGTTTTAAACCGCTTTCTAACTCATTCATCACCATAAATGGATTTACAGATCCCTTATTCATTTGCTGAGCCATGACTAAAGCATTAGATAATTTATCTTGAATGTAACGTGGTGAAATTCCATCAAGACCTTCGCGCAAAGTTTCTTTGCGAAGTTCTTTGACGTTGTCTTCAGTGTAATTAGCTAAAGTTTTGCCGTTATAAAGTTTTAGTTTTTGCAATCTTGTCAAATTTGCTTTTTTAGGTTTTTCTAAACGAGTTAAAATCGCCCACATTGCGGCCATTTCAATTGTATGCGGAGCAATCGAAATACCACGCAGTTTTTGCGAATTAAAATCTTTTTTATAGATATTAATTTCTTGTTTCAAGCGAGTAATATACGGAACATCGATCTTGACCGTACGATCGCGCAAGGCTTCCATAAATTCGTTATCTTGCAGTCTACGGTACTCAGGCTCATTCGTGTGACCAATAATAACTTCATCGATATGAGTTTGTGCGAATTTTTTTGGTTTAATTCTATGTTCTTGCGAAGCTCCTAATAAGTCATATAAGAAAGCTACATCTAGTTTCAAAACTTCAACAAACTCAATCATACCACGATTGGCAACGTTAAACTCACCATCAAAGTTAAAAGCTCTTGGATCTGAATCAGAGCCATATTCTGCAATTTTACGATAATTAATATCACCAGTGAGCTCAGTTGAGTCCTGATTTTTTTCATCTTTAGGTTGAAATGTACCAATACCAACGCGATCTGCTTCTGAAATAAATAATCTTTTCACACGAACGTGAGATAGCACTTTCATTAAATCGCCATTATATTTTTCCATTAAGTGTTTAAAAATGAATCTTGACGGTGGACACAATTCTCCTGAAATTTTCATACGATAATCACCGTCTTGACCACGATTGATTTCATCAACCATCGCTTGTCTCATATCATCTGGAATGAGCAATAGAGGCTCTTCATTCATTGGGCTTTGATAAACCTTAACGTCTTTACCAAATAAACCATCTAATTTTCCATGTTCATCGACCCATTCAAATGTATAAAGTGCTCCTTGCTCTGAATGCGAGTAAGCTTCTAGGCCTTTTTTGAGCATACGACAAATAGTTGATTTAGCAGAACCAACTGGTCCATGTAATAGAATTACACGCTTTTCAGTACCATAACCAAGTGCAGCTGCCTTTAGTACATTGACCAATTTCATGAGTTGAACATCTAATCCAAAAACAGCATCTTTGCCGTTATTATCTTTATCATCGAAGAATTTGTAACGAATCACGTGCTTTTTGAAGTCAACATATTCTTCTGTACCAGCTTCCATAATCATGTCATACATTCTTTGGTAAGCATTACGAGTAATTTTAGGATTTTTCTTAACAAGTTCTAAATACTCCGTAAATGTACCTGTCCAGTGCTGAGTTGAACTTGAATTTGTTTGTTGCCATTTTTCGACAATCGCACGGAAATTGATTGAAGCTGACATGATGGTTTCCTCCATAAAAAAGCCTCTTCACGAGTGCTTCTACTATAGATTATGCCTCTTGTTGATTCGGTTAGCGAATTAAAATTATTTTATAGTTATTAGTCGATATTCTTCTGGCTTTTTCAAGACAAAGGTCTCGTTATAAGACATATTATGTTTCTTCATAGTTTTATAAATCCATACAAATCTAAAGACAGAGTTTTCAATAACCATTTTCTTTAAGCCATTGTCTTTAGTTTCTTTTGTGACCGTAGTCGATAGGCTTTTTTCATTAACAACGCATTCGGTAATTTTATCACTAATACGACACTTAAAACCATACGCCGCGAGATCTCTATCAAAAACAAGAGCCCATAATATTTTTGGATCTATTTCATATTTAAAAAGCGGCCTTGTTGTTTTTGTAGTCACTGGCCCTACAACAAATACCTTCTGTTGATGCAACAAATAGGATATCTGATTTGGAATCATCACTAAACTACCAAGTTGTATCCCTAACATAGCACTAACTTCTAGTCGAAACGCAGAGTTTTGTTTGTAAAACAAATCTATATTAACAGTATTGGATTCTGATTTTGCTTTATCTTCAATTAACGCTTTGGATTCAATATGGATAATATCCGCACGACCTACATCATCAACATTAGGACTACTTACACATCCATTAGAAAATATAAAAAGGCTAATGACGACTAGTTTTTGTAAAACACTCTTTGAGTCTTTGTTTAAATTCAACATATACTATGTATTAAATGACAAAATTAGAAATTAAACATTATTTTTTATTCTTTTTAAGTTTTTTTATTTTTTTAATCTCAGAATTGCCAGGCGCTAGTTTGATTTTACTTTTAGCTTGGGGACAAATGGCCATTTACCTTTGGGAAAAACCATTGACTAAAAAAATTCAAATTTACGCATTATTTCATACTCTACTGCATTTACCGATTCTTGTTTTTTTAGGATCAGTTCTGTCGTTTTCTGCAATATATTATAAAGAAGGAAACTATACCTTTTTAATAAGTTCGGTTCTTATTAGTTTCATCATTCTCTATATCACATTAATTTATAACATAGGATTCTATATTTACCACAAAACTGAAAGCTCTTTATCGCTTATATACTCACGAATACTAAAAAACCTAAAAGTAACCAAAATTTTTTACCTAAAAGCATCAATATTCTTCTTATTTATTATTGCGCTCAGTCGCCCACTTTCAATTGATTACTCAATAATTTTAGCTCTTATTGGTACACATTTGATCTGTAAATTTATGGCGAAGACGCTGCCGCAGGAGACCTAGTTCTTTCTGTATCTATGATTGAAGTAATTTTAGATTCAAGTATTTTAATGCGTGAAGTATCTTTTTCTTCTTTTTTAGCACGTAAGTATGCACTACGAGCTTTATCCTCTTTTTTTAATTTGAGATACACATCGCCAAGATGTTCAGAAATAATACCGACATCCGGTGATAGTGCATGCGCTTTTTCTAAATACTCTACTGCTTTTTCGTACTGGCCCTTTTTAAAATAGACCCAACCAACTGTATCGATTATAAATGGATCATCTTTTTGTAATTCATGTGCTTTTAAAGCCCATACCTCAGCTTCATCTAAATTAGATTCCATCTCTGATAACGAATAAGCTAAATAGTTCATAGCTTGATAATTTTTAGCATCAAAATCAACAGCTAATTTCATGTGTTTAAGCATTAGCTTTTTATCGTTTTCTTTATCATACAACATACCTAGCACATAATTTACTTGAGAATTTTTAGGAAATTGCAGATCAGCTTTCTTTAAAATATCAATTGCCATAACATATTTTTCGGATTCTTCATATAACTGCCCCAACATCAAATATGCTTGCACACTACTTTTTTTACTCTTGATAGCTACAGTCATCGTTTCGATAGCGGCCTCTTTATTAACGTTTATTTTTTGCAAAAAAGCAGCTCGTATGCGAGCATCTTCATAGTGATTGCTGTTTGGTTGAATTTGTAAATAAAACTGTGTAGCCTTATCAAACTGTTTAAGTTCTTCATATACAGCAGATAAATAAAATTTCACTTTGTCTGATTCTGGTACCAGTTTATTTAATTCTTCCAGTTTATCTGATGCTTTAAGATAACTTTTCTTATCAATTAAAATCAAAGCCATTTTGAGTTTAACTTGTACAATATCTTCAGAATTATTTTCTAAATACTCAAGTTGATCATATGCTTTATCATATTGGTCTTTTTCAATATAGTATTGCGATAGAATTTCTGCCAATTTTACTACTGGTCCATGTTGCTTTTGATAATGAATAAAAAAATCAATTACGGCTTGCTTACCTTGATTTTTCTCAATAACAGTCGCATAAAGCTGAATAGCCTCTAAAAAGTCTGGCTTCAAAGCAAAACACTCTTCTAAATCTTTTTTTATAGCCTTTGACATTTTTTTATCGCCAGAATCAAACGCTGTTCTGGCTCTGTAGTAATAAGGTAAATGCTTCAAATCATATGTTCCGAGGTCAATGACTTTTGAAAAATATTTACGCGCTTTAGTATAATCATTTTTTTCAGAAGCAACTGCACCTAAATACAAATAAGCATCGGGTTCATCAGGATAAAGTTTTGTTAATTTTAAGTACGCAGTTTCAGCCTTAGTGTAATCTTTGCGAGCCATCTCTAGCGAACCGTACAATAGTAATAAATCTTTTCTAAGTGGTTCTTTTTGTAGTGCTTTATCGGCCCAGTAAATCGCATCAACGATCTGTCCTTTACGATAGTATTCAACTGATAATTTTTGCATTAATGTGGTCGAGTCCATGTCGATTTGCAATGCTGTTTTAAGCGTTTCAATTGCTCCACCTCCACCACTTTCTGAAGAGTCAATTTCTGCACGTAAAAATAAGTAATCTGCTAACGACTGTCTTTCGATACTTATGAGTGTTTCATCTTTTTTATCGTTAAAAATTTGTGGATCAACAGTTGAATCTTGACTAATTTTGCGATCAGCACTGCGTAAGAGCTCTTTCGGAACACCTAGCGAATCCGGAGCTTTGTTATGATCATTCATAGCCGAGTCGAAATATGGATACGGTCCGCTTGCACACCCAACAAAAATTGAGAGAATTATATTGAAACAAACAAATTTCTGACTCAAACGAGTTTTCATGAACAACTCCTATTGGAAGAGTTATCGGATTGATTAAAGTCAGAACTGCAGTCTAGATAGCGCATATTATGAGCAAATTTTAAAAACTAGACCCGTGACATATGGTATTGAGCTCGAACAAAATGCATGCTTTTGTGCATATTAAGAAAACATTGATTGTCAACGTATAACTATTCAATACTACTATGCTTATTTGTAACTATTGAGGTTTGTATATATGACTATAATGGGTTCTTAGACACTGTGCGCGATGTATTTTAACCTAATGCTCACTTTCCACTGTCGACTTACTTGACAAGGAGTGGCGGCAGAGCTAACTTGCCAGCGAATAAATAGGCGAAAAGCTTTAGTTTTAGGCTCAAATCATCATCCTGTTTAGAACGTAGAAGCCCCTAACTAAAGCACTAACAAGTAGCCAGGCAAATGGGAGGCCATTGTGATGAATCAAATGGATACTTTGAACACAAAACCAAGCGCAAAGGTAAAGATTATCAAGCGTTATCAAAATCGTAAGCTTTATGACACAAAACAAAGCTGTTACGTCACTCTTGATGATATTGCAAAAATGATCCGTTCTAACGAAGAAGTCATGGTTATTGATAACAAATCAAAAAATGACATTACTGCTGCGACTTTGACTCAAATCATTTTTGAATCAGAGAAGAAAGCATCACAGTATGCTCCGCTTTTCACTTTGCGCGAAATCATTCAACACGGTAACGGAAGCATTTCTAGCTACTTAGCAAAACTTGGAGCATTTCCAATTGATTATATGACTAAGCAAGCTGCGGTGACTGTTAATGTTGAGCGCGCATCTACTGATGACATCAAGCAAAACCTAGAAAACAGAGTCGCATCGGCAGCAAGATTAAACACAGCTGACGCTACTTCTAAAGTAGTAGCTGAAAAAGCGACCGTGTTACCTGGTCTAAATCAAGAAGAAGAAACTCCAAATCTTCCTCTTCCAAGTAGCAATCAAAACTTTAATCAATAATGAAGCTCTAATAAAAAGGCCGGTTAAAAACCGGCTTTTTTATTTTTGTAGATGAGTTTTTATCAGCTTATAAGCCGATGGTTTTCTTTTTAAACTTTTTACGTATCTGTTTATGGTTTGTCCAAACCATTTCATTTGTTTTGAGATTAGTCAGAATTAGAGTTAACTTGTAATATACGGTTTTATCTTTATCGACTGTTTGAGTGATAGAATCTAAACGCCCATCAACAATATAATCAGCACCAATCTGACCACCAGCAGATTTTTTTGTTTCTGCCGAAACCATACCAGAATTTTGGTAATTATATTCGTCAGCGACATCTTCACGAGCTTCTTTATTTATGAATGTTACTTTTCCAGTTTGCATCATCTCTACTCTAAACATATCGATGATACTCATTGTATCTACATGATCACTGGTTTTATTTTGAATTTTAGTGAACATCAATTTTGGTGGAGTTTTCGCGTTCGCGATAGCAGGTATCGACATCATCGATTCAGTCAATGACTTCACGATGACTTGCATATCCGTCTCTGACCACTCATCATTCAATAAATTTTGTTTTTCTGGATCTTCATAATCGCCTTTAACAAAAGCTTTTGGACCGCAAGAAAAAATAGTTAAAGACACAAATAACAATAAAATATTTTTCATATTTTTTACCTCTACTTAAAATAATAATATATCCGAACAAAAACGAAAAGCGTTCTTAGCTTCGATAATCACCTGCGCAATTACGACTTATGTCTAGCAACACAAGTACTACTTTTGCTGACTCATTCTTTATGCAGCAACTACCCAAAATTGAATGTTCCCGTGAAGCTTATTTACTACTTATGACACACCACAATCCAGATTGTGAAGAATTTTGGGGAATTTTTATAAATCATCAACTTGAATTGTTACATTACAAGCTATTACACAGAGGTACCCTTAATTACTGTAAAATACATCCACGAGATTTATTTCGTGAAGCGGTGAAATACAATGCGCATTCAATTATTATTGCTCATAACCATACGAGCACTAACTACGAACCCTCCGAACAGGATATAAAACTAACTCGTCAACTCATTAAAGCATCTAAAGTGATGGAAATACCAATTATTGATCATATCGTTTTTAATAAATATGGATTTTATAGTTTGAAACAAAACAATGTGATTTAAAAGTCATTACTCTCTAAAGCCCGTACATCTATATCGTTGGTCGGTTTACGAATTGGTTCAATGCTAATAACTTGCAAATTATCATCAACTACAATTTCATACCCATTCTTTCGAGCATTGGCTTTAAACTGCTTAATATATTCCATTTTTTCAATTTCTGTCTGACGATGCTGATTTTGCGCAGCAATCAATTCTTCCTGAAACTTCTGCTCTAAGCTTTTATTGCGATCTATCTCATTATTGAAATCTTTTGCAATTTGACGATCAACTGGTACTTTTTGCGGATTGGTTTCTACGATTTTTTGATGCTCATCTAATGTCTGCAAATTGCTCGCACTAGTACTTAACATGGTCTGTGTTTTATACCTATCACTGTTTAATTTTCGATTGGCTTCTTGCAGATACTTATTCGCTAAATCTTCAGGGTTCTGATCAATGGCCAATGATTTATCCTTTTTTTGAACCGATGTATGAGTCATTGAAAAATAGATAATACCACCCACAAAAATGAGACCAAGCATAATAGCATAGTTTAAAAAGCGGCTTAAAAAACCCATGTAATCATATCGGCATAGTGTCTAAATAAATTAATGTCTCATTATGAAATAACTAGTGCTGATCATGCTTTGAACTGCGTATTCGGCTTTAACGGCAATATAATCATAAACTCCGTACCAACGCCCTTTTCTGATCTAACTTGTATTTCACCACCATGATTTTGCACAATACCATATGAAATACTAAGACCCAAGCCCGTGCCTTGCCCCACGCCCTTTGTAGTAAAAAATGGTTCAAATATTTTATCTATTGTTGTTGCATCCATACCAGCGCCTGAATCTTGGATAGAAATTTGAATTTTCGCTGGAGCATCTATTTTAGGTTTCACGCTGGATGTTGTTATCCAAATTTGACCCGAACCACTTATGGCTTGAATTGCGTTCGAAATAATATTCATTAATACTTGATTTATCTGTGAAGCATAGCACATTAATTTAGGTAGCTTTTCATATTGCCTATGAACTTGAATCCTATTCTTAATTTCTCCTTGTAGGATCTCTAATGTTGTATCAATAGATTCATGTATATCAATTTCTTTTAATTGTGCTTCTTCTAATCTTGAAAAATTTCGCAATCCTATGACAATGTCGCGTGTTCGTTGGGCTCCGTCCTGACAAGACTTTATTAATCGCGGTAAATCCATTTTGATAAATTCATAATCAATTTGTTTTTTGATTGCTATAATTTTTGGATCATTCTGATTTTGTTGATCAATAAATAAAAATAAACTATCAGCGTATTCTTTAAGTAAAGACATATTACTATAAATAAAACCAATAGGGTTATTTAACTCATGTGCGACACCAGCCACCAATTGCCCAAGACTAGTCATCTTAGCCGAATGAACTAGTTTTGTTTGAGCTTCAATAAGTTCAGAATTAATTTTTTCTAATTCTTTGATTTTTTTCTTTAAATCTAAACGAACCTGGTAAACTTTATAACTCATTTCATTAAAGGCTTCTGTTAAAATTCCGATTTCAGTATTTGTTGTAACAGGCAACTGAATAAGCTTTTCGTTTTTTTCAAAAATTTTAAGAGCTCTTATCAATCTTTCCACTGGTTTAAGAAATAAATTCGTTGTTATTAATATAGTCATTACAAGAAATAAGGACATGAGTGACACAACGCTCACAAAAGCCACATTAAAATTTTTAAGTATTGCTTGAGTGTCTTTCTTTATAGCGCCAATACCTATATAAAATTTTGATCTGTCCCAAATAACGGGATATAAAACAAAACCATATTTTTGACCCAGCAATTCGTAATCAATAAAATTTTCGTCAGACATATTTAGAATTTTCACCTGAATATTTTTAAATTCAGGTCGTGAACTCAGGACGATCTCGCGAGATTCATTCATGATAAAAAGCTCAGTTTTTAAACGAGATTTTAACTTTAATAGAAATGTTTCCCGAAGCTCTATAACTTGTTCAAAGTATCCTGCTGTAGAACCCTGCGCGGTCAGAGCTTTCGAAAAAAGAATTAATGAAACCTTAGAGTTTTTTTGATCCAAAAATCCAATTTCATTTCTTTCATTCAAATTTGAGATGTATTTACTATTGAGAACAATTTTTTCTTTATTAAGACTGAAATTTCGAACCTGCCCTTTTTCATCACGAAAACTAGTTGTTATTAGTTTTCCTTCTTTATCATAAAAAGACAGTGATGTAACAGGGGATCGCAATATCCACTCTAAAGACAAATTATTTAGTCTATCTACGTCAGTACTTAGCAGCAGCTGAATAAATTGAGCGTTGTTGATATACTTTTCTTTATAGTTATCAAGAGTCGAATAATAGTCGTTTAAAATTGTATCAACTTCACGACCATTTCCTTGCAATCTTTGAATAACTTCTTGGTCAAAAGCTTTCGCAAATTTAAATATTGAATACCAACCAATAAACGCTAACGGTACAATTGAAAACAAAATAAACCAAATAAGCAGAACAGATCGAAGTGATCTATATTTTTTATTTTTTTTATCATGCGGTCTATTCACCTTGGTGCACCTCTAAAATGAAACGCTTTTGCCCATCGGGTAATTTTCGAGGATGCGGTTCAAAACGGTAATTTAAATTACCATATTTTTTAAATTGCGTGATAAGTGTATCGAATTTATCTGCGGGAAACACGAAATGGTAATAGCTTGTTTTTTTATTTTTAATCCATCCTAGCTCAACTTCACCTGCTTTTGTTCCACCAATTTCAACAATTTTATCTTTAATCAATTTAGAAACGATTTCCCAGTCCTGGGCTGTCATTTCGCCTTTATAAACACCATTAATAACTTTTGCTTCTGCTTTGGTATTTATGCGAACATCTTGTGAAACGACTGAACTGACACTTTTTGATATTTGCATAGATGTTGTTTGACTAGTTGATACGATCGGTTTGGCTTCAGAAAGACTTGTTTCCTGCTTATTAGGGTTAGCCTCAGCTTGAACTACTTTAGAAACAGTCTCATCCAAATCATTCGTGATCAGATCAGTACGTGCTATCTCATTTTTCTTAAGAGCCACTTCATCTAAAATTATTTTTTTTCGGTTATCGTTTATATTATCAAGTTTTAAAAACGATGGTCTGATGACCATTAATACAGTAAATATCAGCAACACTACAATGATGATGATCTTGTCTTTATGTCTACTAATTTGAGCACTCTTTTTTTTCTGAGGCAGACGACTTGATTCTAGAATCTGAACTTCCTCATAGAAAATATCACCAATTTTAAGAGAACTGAGCTCGTTTTGAAATGAAAGAATATCGTTTTTTATTTGATCATAACGGCTTAATTCTTTTGAAGAATTGTCTATTTTTCTTTTCACTTCATCAGTTGATAAATTTAAGCAGTACTCTGCAAAATGCTCGTGAATGAATAAATTAGTCACATCATTCTGTCCATATTCTCGAAGCTTAAGATCTTTCTTACTATCAAAGTTAATATTGTAATTTTTTATGACTTTACGAATACCCTGATTTAATAGGTATCGAATTCTTGTTTCTGATACTGACATCACTTCACTCAGGTAAATTAAGTTTACATCATGAGCCAATACAGACATCAATATAAACACTTCATCAGATGTGCATTTTTGTAATGCTTTATTCCATAAAATTAATTCATTTTTTGCAAATTCAAAATAAAGTGATGCAGATTTAACTGGGTCATTCTTTTTAAAATAAAAATACAGTTTTTTTAAAAAAGTAAGAAAGTCAGAACTCAATCCTTCTTTTGCCACTAAAGTATGAAACACATCTCGAGCTTGAGACGAATTTTGATACAAAAGATGGCAACTTATCCAAAGCTTTTTGAGTTCCTCAATTTGCATTTAACCAGTTTAATCAATAGTTAACTGGCTGAGTAGGTCTATTTGGTCTAGAACTTTACCCGATCCCATGACCACACAGGTTAATGGATCTTCAGCGATCGAAACTGGTAGTCCAGTTCTTTCGCGAATTAAAATATCTAAATTTGCTAGAAGAGCACCGCCACCAGTTAAAACTATACCATTGTCTACAATGTCAGAGGCTAATTCAGGTGGTGTTTTTTCTAAAGCTGTGCGAACCGCATCGATAACTTCAGCCAAAGGATCCATTAAAGCATCATTGATTTGAGTACTTGTGATCTCAATTGTTTTAGGAGCACCTGCGACTAAGTCACGCCCTTTAACTTCCATTGTTTTTTCTTGTTCAAATGGATAGGCATTACCAATTTTAAGTTTGATTAATTCGGCAGTACGCTCACCAATTAATAAATTAAATTGGCGACGAACATAGTTAACAATAGCTTCATCAAATTTATCACCGGCAACCTTAATTGATTTACAGTAAACAATACCACCAAGTGAAATAACCGCTACACCAGTTGTACCACCACCCATATCAACAACCATGTTTCCCGACGGCTCAGTGATTGGCAATCCTGCACCGATCGCAGCTGCCATCGGTTCTTCAATCAAATGAACTTCACGTGCGCCAGCTGATTGCGCAGCTTCTTTAACTGCTCGTTTTTCAACTTGAGTAATACCGTATGGCACACAGATAATAATTCTTGGACGAACTAAAGATTTTTTTTCACCGATTGATTTCTTAATAAAATAACCTAACATCGCTGAAGTCACTTCAAAGTCTGCAATAACACCGTCTTTAATTGGTCTGATCGCAACGATACTGCCAGGTGTACGACCTAACATTTCTTTAGCTTCTTTACCAACTGCTAAAACACGATTTTGCATTCCACGATAATTTTTTTGAACAGCCACAACTGAAGGTTCATCAAGAATAATCCCGCGGCCTTTAACATAAACTAATGTGTTAGCTGTACCTAAATCGATGGCAATGTCGTTAGAAAAATAATCTGCAAATTTATCAAATAATCCCATGAAAAAATCCTAAGCTAGCTAAAATCAAATTTGATATCTAAACTAGTCTAGGAATTTAAAAAATTTAGGTCAATACCGATATTTAACGCAGGTTGACGTTGTCGTCCAATTATAAAGTCGGGCGACAAGTTAAATTCATTTTATAATTAGAGTCTTTGCTTGCAACAGTCATCACTGAAGGCACAGCCAAACTCGATGTTGTTGTAACGGTTAACCCGCCTAACGAAGTTGAACCATTAGATAATCTAACAGAGCTTCCAGTATTTAATACTGATCCTGAAGTTTGAACTGAGATACCTTTTGCAAGTTGAACCTCATCATCTTCCCATGCTTGATTAATTTCTTTAACCGCAGACAACTCTTTTAGCTTTTGCGAAGTTAATTCTTTACCTAAACATTTATATTTTGATGGATTATTCACTTTAACTAAGTTAACAGCCGTTACTGAAGAACATTCTACACTAATTGTTAATCCAGCATCGTCAGCGACGGTTAAACCAGTAACTGATCCCGCAAATCCTGTCGCAGTTGCAACAAGACGATTCTGATCTTTTGTTTCAACTTGCAAGTGCACGCTATCCGGTTGGCCGTTTGCAGTAATTAATTTAACTGAGATATTGGCCAATCGATTGGTTGTAGATAATCTAAATGAGTTAAAAAAACCATGAAAATAAGAATTAGATTTACCTAGGCCAGCAAACAATTTTGTAGCCGTATTTGCCACAACTGGAATTTGCATCGGATACGAATCGCCAGTCCAACCATCTTCTGTTGAAGCACTAACGCGGCAAGATAATATTTTAGCATCTGGCGAATTTAGATTATTGTTTGGCAAAGACGTTTGACCGTTAACATCAACACACTTGTTGTCTCGATAAACCGTACCGACATGACATCCATTATTTAAATTTTGATTGAGTAAATTACTATTAACTAGACCATTGTTGTAACCCGCAAGATTCACTCCGCGGCATTGATCATTAATGATAAATTGTCTGGCTTGGTAGCCGAGCATATTTGTATCAGTTTGCAACTTGTAGCACAAATCTTGAAGGCTCACAAACGTCACAGCAGGGCCTGGCACACCATTTTCTGTACATTGATACGAATTACCAGAAACATTACAAATGGCGTTATTCCCGCTTGGATAACTTTGTTGTTTAACGCCAGGGACAACAGTTGTCTGAGCTGCGCCACCACCGCCGCCGCCATTGTTACACGATGATAGTGCAAGAACAGAAATTGCGAAAACTGACTTAAGCTTATTGAGGCTAGAATGTTTCATACTGCAGCTCCTTAAAGTAAATATAATCCTACTTAAAGAGATCACAGCATGGTCCAGGCCAAAACAAAAGTATCATAAAATTGATTAGAGTGCCGCAAAACTGTCAATCTTTTTTACAGCATACACAAATTGTTATTCAGACATTAAAAAAGAATTTAATTCAGGCCGATAAAAAATCGTGGACGGAATTTACGCTATACTTAGTCTCATCATTAACATTTCTTTTCTTGGACTTTTCACGTTCTTGATTCTCCATATTTTACGAAACTTAAAACGACGAAATTTACTTGATGATATAGCTAAGATCGAAGCCAAAATGGCTGCACTCAGATTAAATTTAAGAACACGTGTTAAAAAGAAAGCTAATCGCTTTCGAGCGACTTATCCACAAGTTATTACACAAGGAGATCCGATCGATCTCGCAACCAATCGACTTATGGATATATCATTTGAGAAAAATAATGATTTTCAAGAATACATTGATTTATGCAAAAAAATAAATAGCTACATCGAAGTTGCGGCTATTGAATTAACCCCTGAAAAAAAAGCAGAATTATTAAACCCAGCAATCAATAGCGACATTATGGGTACGGACTTTAAAAACGAAATAAATATAGCGCGTCTCATTAATGATCTTGTCAGCGTTAGTAAGATACAAAATAAAATGATCTCAAAATACAATAATTTTGACAAAAAATCTAAAATACCACTACGTGAATCAATCTATTTTACATCACTATTTGAACTACAAAAGGTTTTTAAATCAGAAGATCTCGAGAATCATAAAGCTTCGAATAAAGATGCTGCCTAAATAACTATTTTAATAAATTTAGAATATCAGGCTCAATTTCGCTAGGCTTATCAGATGAGCCATATCTTTTGACAACTGCACCATTTTTATTAATCAAAAACTTATTAAAGTTCCATGTAATACGACCCTCAAAACCTTTTTGTGATTTTAACCACTTGTAAAGCGGATCAGCACTGTCAGAGTTAACTTCAATTTTAGCAAGCACCGGAAATTCTACACCATACTTTAGTTTGCAAAATTTTTGTATTTCCTCATTTGATCCTGGTTCTTGACCTAAAAATTCGTTTGATGGAAACCCTAAAACAACAAAATTTTTTTCTTTATACTTTTTGTAAAGTGCCTCTAATCCCTCATATTGATTTGTGTAACCGCATTTACTTGCGACATTAACAATTAAAATAACTTTGTTTTTAAATTCAGACATTTTAACATCTTCATTTTTCGCATTTTTTACAACAAATGAGTATATTTTTAATTCTTCAGCTAGAGACTCTATGCTGAATAAAAATAACATGGTTAAGAATAAAATTTTAATCATACTGGCACTACTCCTAAAGTCTTCACAATATTATCACACACTATTGTTTCAAAATGAAACTATAAATTTAAGTCTAACTTAATTATGTATTTATGCAGATAAATTTGATCAATAGTTTTCATTTAAGCGTGACAAAATTTTTTCCGACAAGATCATATCTAACGGAGCCATCAAATGAACAAAATTATTAGACTCATTACATTTACAACCTTATTGACAATTGTTTCGTGTAAAAAAAGCAGTGTTGAAGATTTAAAAGATGCACAGTTCTGCCTGAATACTTCAACCGCAGCAACGGCTCGCACTTGTTTAGATAAAATTACTTCTGACACCTCATCGCAAGCGTATGAGTTAAGATGTGCAGCTGAATTCATAGCTGAAAGTAAAGATATATCTTCTCTTTTAACTGCTTTAAATTCTGTACAGGGATCATCGCAAACCGCTGTTGCAATTCAGTCTCTTAAGTTTTCTTCAACAACTGTAGCAAATACGGCATTTAACTACTGTAATTCTTCAGGAATTGAGGTTTATGCTCAGCTTGGATCAATTTTTAATATTTCTACACTAGCATCCAGCATGGCCGGTGGCGATATTTTAACCCAAGTCAACAATATCGATGATACAACTTTGGGAAACATAGTTCTTACAACATATCAAACAGCATGTCCAACAACTAGTACTACAAATTCAAACTCTTCTAGCGGTGGTACAGAACAATATTGCAAGGAAATTCAAAATGCTGTTGCTGCTAATGCAAATAACCCGGCCGCAATCGGAGCTTGTATGACTTATCTTTTAACAAAACAAGGTGCGCAACCGTCTGGATGCGTAGTACCTTAGAAATTCATACCAAATTTTGCGGCGTAAACTCTATTTTCAAGTTTATTTGATGTCGTACCGACCTCTTCGCCATATGTCGCCGCTTCGATATTGAAAACCCCCAGTAAAAAGGTTGCTCCAGCTGTATAGTAGCCTTGATTAAGACCACCTCTCAATTGAGTTTTAAAATATCCACTCGGCGAAAAATCAAATTCTAATCCCGCATGTAGTGATTTATTTAATGTAATCTCAGGATGCATTATATTTTTAAAATCAATCATTGTTCTAATCACAAAACTTCCCAATTTTGTAATTTCGCACTGAGATCCGATATCAACAACTGTTGGCATTTTCTCAGGCGCTGTTGTCGCATCTTTATTGACAAGTTTCATTTTAGAAAATTTACCGCCTAAAAGATTTCTAGCTACTATAGAAAAAGTCAAAGGGTAGTTTTCATCGAATTGTGGTTCTTCATCGTTTTTTTTGTCAATTTGAGAAACCTCTACTGAAGTATCTGACTGCACTGTTCCTGATGCTGCAACTGAAACTGTACCAGAGGTCGTAACTGTTCCAGAAGCGGCTAAAGTCACATCTCCAGAAACTGCTTGCGTCGCATTTGTCGTAATAGTCTGAGAAGTCGCAGCACTTGAATCTAGCGACAGTTCTTCTTTTTTATCTAAGCTTGCAGTTGCAGGCGCAGCTTGTGCGATTGAACGTTGCTGTGGCTTGACTTTTTTGGCTTGCTTAGCGGGTTTTCTTTTTTTAACAAACCAATCTGGAGAATATAGCAATCCAATATCAAGATCACCAGCTATACCCTCTTTCATGCGGCTTGCGCTCAAAACATTAGAGTTAGCTGCAAGCTCAAGTACTGGTAGATTCTCATCAGCAGAAATACGATGGATCGCTTTGGCTGTAATCCCCCAAGCCCATTGTTTATTTAGCTCTGTTCCATAACCATAAGCAAAAGTCGTATCACCTTTGACATTTAAATCAATTGAAGGACCAACTTGCTTGTTAACAGTCATATCAAGAGATAGATCAATTGGAATTAAGGCCATACCCCAATTTTTACGAATCCAAAATAATTCAACAGCTTGGATACGACTACCAATTGTTTTTCCGTAGTAAGGCTCTAGTGCATTAGCTATATTTTGCGCTTTCTCTTCGTCTGTGTTTCCTTTTTTAGATGCTTTGTCTATATCGTTGTACATCGGGATAGTTTGCGAATTGAGTTGCGCACCTGCAAATGTCATTTGAATTTCATTTTGCTTTTTAAATGCAAAGCCAGCTGGATTATAAAATATTAAAGAATAATCATCTGCTACCGCAGTAAATGCATTACCCATACCCATTGCACGTAATGATATATATTGATTGTGAATTTTTGTGTTCAAAGTTTCGCCAGCGAATGTGGCTTGAGAAACTACTACAGTTGCAAAAACAAAGATCCTAAATATTGATTTCATAAATTTCCTAACTCAACAGTTACGAATTTTAATTTATAGTCAAAATTAAGACCTTTCAAAAAATTAAATACTTTTTATTTTAAACTAGTTTTTTATCATAAGACATTAGTCGATATTGCTTATGCAGCAAGACCACAGCATTTTTTAAATTTTTTACCGCTACCACAAATGCACGGATCGTTACGACCAATTTTAGCCTGATCTCTAACTACAGTCTGCGGTTTGGCATGGTGTTTATGGGTTTCACCTTCTTTATGGGTGTGTCCTTCTCCGTCAACAAAATACCATTCACCCGAATCTGATTTACGAAATTGAGAAACTTCATGATGTTCTAAAATTTCATCTTCATATTTGTATTTAGCCATGAATTCAACTGTGCCTTTTGTATCACTTTCTAAACCTTTATCTGAAGATAAAATTTCTAAACCTAACCACTGAGCTTGTTTAGACCATTGTCTCGTATTGTTTTCATCGAAGTCAGTGCGTGATTCTGGCGCCAAAGTTTTTTTTAAATAATCAATCTTAGACAATACATAAGCTGAGTATCTTGAACGCATCAATTGTTCAGCAGTTTTAGCTTTGGTTAATCCATTTAATATAGGCTCACAACATTCAGTATATTTTTGATTAGATCCGCAATAACAATTTTGCTGTTCCATATTTTGGCCTCTTTTTCAAATTAAGTTTACTCATGTTTCATATGTTATGATTTCGTTAAAATTGTCAATCTAGACTAACGTCCATTGAATACCATTTAGAATAGTGAATAATTTAGATAAAAGTCCAAATGGATTCAGGAGAGAAATGAAAACAAGAATTTTAGTGTTTATTTTGTTATTTATTCAAATTACCTTAGCTGAGAGTTTTAAATTCGGCGTTATTGGCGATGCGGGTCTATGGAACGCTAATACACAATCAGTACAAAGATCTATGATCAATCGACAAGTCAATCTTCTGATTATGCCAGGTGATAATTTATATAAGGGTACCTACAAAGAAGCCTGGGCACCATGGATCAATAAAAATTTTGAATTCAGTATAGTTGCCATTGGCAATCATAATGATGGTTATCAAAATGAAATCAGCTTTTTTAGAATGCCTGCAGAATATTACTCGAAATATTTTGGTCAATCAGAATTTTTAGTCTTAAATTCAGATAATTCCCGTAACGTGGATGAGCAAATATCATGGCTCGAAGAAAAGCTATCAACGTCTCAAAGTTTACATACTTTTATAGTTTACCATCACCCGAGCTTAACTATTGGTAGCCACAAATGGACTGAAAAACGTCAATTTCAAATCAAGATTCGTAATTTATTTAAAAAATATCGCAATAAGATTACTGCTGTATTAGTTGGCCATGATCACGTAGCTGGTCTCATTCACTTTGACGATTTACCAATTATAGTATCTGGAAGTGTTCAAAGTCCGGATAAAAGCCAAGCTGTTAATAATACGCAAGAGGGTATTATAGTTAAAACTGAAATATTATTTTCAGCTGCACCTTATTGGGTAGAACAAACTATTGATGACAATTCTGAGTTCGTTATTTTTGATTTTATTCGCGCCAATGACAGTAAACTCTTATGCACTGCTAAGATTAAAAAAGGACAAAAGGCTTCTTATAACTGCACAAATTAAAATCGCAAACCGAAACTAGCTATAAAGCCAATTGCTCCTTTAAATCTACGTTCTTTTTGAAACTCAAGATGCGGAGTTAATTGCATATCTAGAATATTTTTATAAATAATTCTTTTATATGAAACTGAAATATCATAAGATTCGAGATGATAAGATTCTCGATTATTAGAATCGAAAATCAAACCATACGACAAAGCTGACTTTGAACTTAAATCATGCTCAAGACTAATGCCGTTAGATGAAAAAAACTTATGAATTCTATCTTGATACTCAAACTCATTTGGGAATATAAGAGCAAATTCATTATTTAATTTCACATAAAAATTTAAGTCTTGTGATAGACCTGTACCCTTATACGCACTAGCAAAAAACTCTAACTTTGGATGAAGTTCGAATTTTTCAAAATCTGCAAGAGATTCAAATATAATTGAATTTGATATTTTAAGCGGATCTTGAAGCTCTATTCGTGGTTGGAATGAGGTTCTCATGCGACCAAGCTTACGAAAAAGTCCGAAAGTTGCAGCGTAGGTTTTATTTTCATTTTTTCTTCTTAAATAAGAACTCGTAACAGCCCGATTCGAACTTTTTTCATCTGTGGCAGTAAATTTAACCTGAAAATATTGCTCAACATTCTGTAATCGCACATTAAGATTGAGGCTTGTCTCATTACTAAAATTATCGCCTTCTGTAGAAGAAGTCGTATTAATAATTTTAAAATAAGAAGGGTTCTTTTTTTGAGTTAAACGCTTACCAACTAAAAAGACATCAAGACCATCTGTCACATTATCAAACCAGTTAGTTATCTCTTTATTTTTTTCAATAAACTGCTCTTCGAATGAAGGATCCGACTTAGCACCAATTTGCTCTTGCGAAGATACACAAACATGTATAAGAAAAATCCAGATAAAAACTATTAAAGGTTTCAATGTCATGCTCGAATAAATCCCTGTACATTTATAGTACGAAAATTTAATCTCATTTCATGATAAAAGTAAAAAAAATACTTCAAATAACCTTACTTTTGCTTGCGATCAAAGCGTCTGCCTATGAACCATCAGAGGGTAACTTAAATGCTGGCTTGGGTTATTTTATTTCACAAAATCAGCTGCGAGGATCAGAATATAATAAAACCAACCCTACTTTTGGCGGTATAGCTTTGATCATAGAAGGTGACTTGAACTCTAAAAGTAATTTAGAGCTCAATTTACAATACTTTCAAAAAAACTATGTGCGTAAAACAATAACTGATTATGTTTCCGAAAAAACAGAAGTTCTTAATGTCAACATGGGATACCGCTATTGGTTATTCAAACCTATATCTGCTGGATTAGGGCTTTCTTCTTTGTATTCTATTGGGGAACCTACAGTTATTTATGGTAAATCAGTCTCTAGTTCGCCAATTGATACATCTGCATCAAGTATTGTTAAATATGGATTAGAATTTTCGTTACAATTTGAAATCTATAACTCACAAAGTTATACACTCCTAATTGATAATCGGTATAATTATTCACTCTCTAACAAAGATGGTGAATCTGCTGACCATATGACAAATATGCTTATTTATAAAAAATTGATTCAATCAAAATAATCAACTTGACTGAAATCTGCAAAAGTACAAATGTTTTGACGTGTTTCAAATAATTCTATTATTAATTTCAGTCATCGCCGGCACTCTGGGTTCTATTTTAGGAATCGGAGGGGGGATGATTATTGTACCTGTGCTGACTCTTTTTTTAAATATTGATATCCGTTATGCTATTGCGGCGAGTTTAATTTCAATCGTTGCAACATCTTCGGGAGCCGCCGCCAGTTTCTTAAAAGATCAATTGACCAATATCCGTGTTGCAATATTTCTTGAAGTCGGAACTGTCTTTGGCGCTATGACAGGATTTTTGATTTCGAATCAAATATCATCAGCTTACTTATATTTCGTATTTGGCTTTTTTCTTGTTTTTTCTGCCATCATGATGTTTCGCAAACGTGAAAACATCATCGCTACTGCAAATCACCCTTGGGCTGATAAACTCAATTTATCTGGAACATATCCTGATTCGCAAGGAAGGCTGAAAGTATATAATGTTGCGCAAGCTCCATTTGCATTATTTTTGATGTATTTTGCTGGTCTACTATCAGCACTTCTTGGTATCGGTAGTGGCATACTTAAAGTGCTCGCTATGGATGGAGCAATGAAATTGCCATTAAAAGTTTCATCAGCTACCTCAAACTTTATGATTGGTGTTACTGCCACGGCAAGTGCTGGTGCATACTTATTAAAAGGTGATATTAAACCAGACATTACTGCTCCTGTCGCCATAGGCGTTATTGCAGGCTCTTGGATTGGAGCTCGATTGATGATCCATATGAAACCTGAAATCATTCGAAAGATATTTGTTGTTCTTTTAATTTTAGTTTCAATACAAATGATCTTAAAAGGATACCAATCGTTATGACTAAAAATACAAAGAATATAGAGCTTCAGATCGCTCAGTTTTTACGAGTTGGAGTAATTGTATCAGGTCTATTAATTTTCATTGGCTGGATGGGTAGTATAAATCTCAGCACTAACATATTCCAAAGTTATGAAATTTATAATCATGAGCCACTTATCTCAACATTATCAAATTTTAAAATTAATCAATGGCCACATTTAATGATATATGCTGGTCTTATTTGTTTAATTTCATTACCTTTCTTTCGTGTTTTATTGACGGGGTTTCTTTTCATCAAACAACGCGACTATTTAATGGCCAGCCTAGTCCTAGTGGTCTTTATTGGCCTAACAATAAGCATCAGTCAAGGTATTGAACTATAAAAACATGATGCTCATCATATTTCTCACTTATGAAGTATTGTAGATTTACTGCATAACGGGAGGAAATTATATGTCTGCTTGTATAGTTTGGATTGATTCGGAACATGCTAAAATATTTAAAATTGGATCTGCTGGAGTTGAAAAAAAGGATATGAAATTACATTCACCTAGCCATTCAAATAATCATCAAGACGGTCATAAACATGAATATGAGAAAAAATTTTTTAGCCAAGTTGCTACAGCCATCGGCCACGTAGAAGAGTTACTCGTGTTTGGTTCTGGAACTGCAAAAACACACTTTAAAAGCCACTTAGATCATCATCATAAAGCTGATTTAGCCAAACATGTGGTCGGTGTTGAAACACTCGAGCATTTAACTGATAACCAAATTTTGGAAGCTGGTCGTAAGTTTTTTAAAAAATATAATACATACCACTCTACTATTTAATAGACTGATTTTTATTATGTTAAGATACAAAACCCTTACTGACATCTAAGTAAGGGTTTTTATTTAAAAAGAGACTCATCATAAAATTGATAAGGTTCAATATAAATCGACAGCAAACAGTTATTTTCAAGCTTTAAACCTATTACAGAATTATTTTCCAGCTCAGCCAATATAAGCTCTGATTCTTTTTCTAAATCAATACAGCTCTGGTCAAAAAACAAAAAATGAATAAAATAATCGTTATCTGCATTTAAGCTAACAAGCTCAAATTTTTGATTTTCAATAATAACTAATTGAGGATTTTCAACTTTAGTTCGACTCAAATAAAAGTCACCAACATCAAGATCATTCCAGGTTTTAGCCATCAAGCATGGTGCAATTAGCAATATTAAACTGAATAAATATTTGTGTAACATCAAAATATTTTTTAACATCTTTTTTATTGTGAATTATTTTTTTGATTTTGGCTAATTTATTTAAGGAATTATCTATCTCAATTACAAACTGAAATTTAAATTTTTTTCACAAACATATCTTTTGGACCACGAGTTCTTGGGCCGTATAAGCCGCCAACATCTTTACGACCGGCTCCTATGATCATGACGACATAAGCATCACATGGAAGTTTCAATAATTTTTTTACACGTACTTGATCAAAGCCCTCCATAGGGCAAGAATCATAGCCAGCAGCATGTAACGCCAACATTAAGTTTTCTGCAGCTAATGCCGTTGTTTTTGTTGCCCAAAGTAAATTACCGGATCGACCAAATGGTCCACGATAAGAAACTTTCGATAGTCCGATAACGAAAGCAACTACAGTTTTAATTATCTTAAGAATCCCGAAAGGATCAGTTGAGTACGCCATTGGAACAATTTTAGAATAATAGTTATAAAAATCTTTTTGTTTAGGATCATTCGAATCAATATGATCTAGATTTAACTTTTGACCTTGTTTCCAATGATCTGGTCTTGCGACTATGACAATTAAATCTGATGCTGTTCGTGCTGCGCTTTGATTCATACAAAAGCGAGCTATTTGTTTTTTTTTGCTTTCATCTTGAATCCAATAAAATTCCCAAGGCTGTAAATTTGAAGAATTTGGCGCTAACAAAGCTAAATCTAAACATTCTTCCATAATTTCAGTCGGTATTTTATCTGTTGTGAATTTTCGAATTGACCTACGACCATTGACAATTTCTTTAAATATAATAAATTTCTCCATTTTATCCCCTCAGAATATGATTATATTAGCAAATATCTGCACAGCGAAATATCGAAAATTCGCTGCTTTGATGTTTAAATACAAATTTTAAATTCAAATGCCTTTCACTTTTGCATTTTTTAAGAAATCACTCTTGTCCTGTTTACAAAGTTAGTATAGTTTTAGCCGATGAATCAAAATGAACCCCTTCAAATTACAAAAACGACCCGTCCTAAAATCAAACCTACAGGTGATCTCGGCTTTGGGGTCTATTTCTCTGATCATATATTTTCGAGTGATTTTTCAAGACAAAAAGGTTGGTTTAAATCTGAGATCATTCCATACGATTATTTCAAGCTCGATCCAAGCGCAAGCGTTCTTCACTATGGCCAAGCACTATTCGAAGGCATGAAAGCATTTAAACAAAAAAATGGCGACACTGTAATCTTTAGACCGCAATTTAACTACCAAAGAATGAAGCAAGGTGCTGAAAGACTTTGTATGGAAATGCCATCTGAACAAATATTTACCGAAGGCTTAAAAGCCCTTGTTAAAGTTGATAACGATTGGGTTCCAGAACAAAAAGGCAGCAGTCTTTATTTACGACCAACTTTAATTGGAACTGAAGGCTTTTTGGGAGTAAGACCAAGTGATGAATATAAATTTTTTATAATAGCCTCTCCTGTTTCGAGTTACTATAAAGAAGGCATCGGTCCTGTTAAAATATGGGTAGAAGAAAAATATGTCCGAGCAGCGCCAGGAGGTCTTGGCGCAACAAAAGCAGCAGCTAATTATGCTGGTAGCTTAAAAGCAGCATACGAAGCCAAACAACAAGGTTATGCTCAAGTTCTATGGCTTGATGTTAATCATGAACATATCGAAGAAGTTGGCACAATGAATGTCTTTTTTATGATAAATGGAGAAGCTCACACGCCATCTCTTGAAGGAACAATTTTAGCCGGTGGAGTTAGAAATAGCATTATTCAAGTTTTGAAAGATAAGAATATTCCTGTTATTGAGCGTAAAATTAAATGGACTGAAATTGAAGCGGCTTACAAAAATGGAACACTGACTGAAGCTTTTGGCACTGGAACGGCTGCTGTTATAACTCCAATAGGACAATTGACTCGTGGTGCATATCAAATTTTATTAGACAATCACCCTAACTCTTTTCAAGTTGCCCGCGATCTATATGCAACAATTACAGCTATCCAGTCTGGCGAACTACCTGATAAACATGATTGGTTAGTTAAAATTTAATATTTTGTTATTTTTCCTTTATTTTTAAACAAGCTAGTCCGATTTAGGGCTAGTGAGACAATCAAATGTAAACTATTTTTTGCTGGTCATAATTTATTGCCTGCATACAAGCTGTCAGCAAGGACTAAGAACTAATCTTAATTTATCAGAGTCTTTAAGTTCGTCTCAAAATGAAACACATCAAAATCCTCCGAGTAGCGACAGAGAAGATAATCCCACTGAACCACCCAAAAATGATGATCAGCAAACACAACCAGTTGAACCAATTAATGACCCTACTCATGGACTCTGTCGACTTCTTGATTTTACAAATATTCAGTGGCCCATGAATTACGATATTAAGCAGCAGCGCAGCTTAGCTCTCGCACTTACGATTACTGGAAGTTACGAGGGCCATGCGCAGTGGTCAAACATTACTAACAATTTTGATCAACAAGGAATGAGTTTAGGCTTACTTCAACAGAATTTTGGTTCTGGATCTTTGCAGCCTCTTTTATTTAAAATGCATAGCCAGCACTTTAATATAATGAAAATTTATTATTCAGATACAGATTTTAAATCTCTTGATCAAATGATTTTGAATTGGAAAAACTCACAAAATTATAAAGATTTATCAGAAAAATTAACACCATTAGATCAAAACGACCTATTTCCAGAATATACTAACTCATTACTAGATACTGAAAGCACAGCTATTGGTCCTTTGATTAGTAAAGTTGAAATAATGAGTCGAAACGCAGAAACGAACTGGGCTCTCAATACAGTTTACTCTGATTCAGGAAAAACTTTTAAACCAAGATGGAAAAAATCATTTCAAAATATGGCAAATTCTGGAGAATATAAATCTATACAGATTGCTGCTAGTACAAGTATATTCAATAAAGCAATGGCCTACTTTAAATATTTTGATTTTAAAGAACTGCGGTCATTTTTATTTATGTACGATGTTGTTGTGCAAAATGGTAGCTTTAGTGAAGCTCATAAAAATGCTTTTAATGCATATATGAAAAATAATCCAAATTTAAATGAAACCCAAAAAGCACTCAAATTATTAGAAATTCGTCTAAAAAGCGTTAAACCTCAATATGTAGAAGACGTTCGTTCAAGAAAACAGACTATCATAAACGGCACAGGTCGAGTTCACGGTGAAAATCGCAATCTGCCACAAGAGTATTGTGTTAACTTGAATGAAAAGCTATAAAAAGATACTTGCACACTGACTTGTAACTATTTTTCGATTCTGCCTAAGCAAACGAGCGTACGCAATAACACCCCTCAATATTGAACGTCCTTTTTCTGAAAATTCTTTATTCTGCGAAATTTCTTCTGGAAATTCAGCATGAAATTGTACTGATAAACTTTTTTGATTGTAACTTTGTAGTCCCTCAACAAGCATGTCCCCTTCTGCAAGAGCAACTGCAAATGATTGTCCTTTTTGGCTCATTCGAACAGCTTGATGATGTATACTATTTACTTCGACATATGATTGATTTTTCAAAAAGCGATACAGCATTGAGTTCATTACATAAACTTTATGCCACGTTTGCTGTTCGGTAGCGTTTTTGCCATCTAAATTTACATGTCTATCTGTATTTGAATGAGTATCTTCTGATAGATCCTGATAGAGAGTATGCCCATCAGCAACAGCACCTAGTTGATGCCCTCGACATATCCCAAAAAACAATCCTTTATCTTTATTCTTAAAACTTTTAACACGATCAAGTTCTAATTTGTCAGTTACATAGTTAACACTAACTGCTTTTCGATTTTTCTCTAAATACAGAGATGGATCAATATCACGTCCACCTAAGGATATCATAAGATCAAAAGATTCAGCTATTTTATCATGAAAAGATTTTACTTCTCTAACATTTAAACCGAGCTCTGCACCAAGTGCAATAATGTATGTTTCGGCACCATTATTGTTCAGTAATTTAATATTTCTCTGAATGCGTGATCCAGACAAATACATATCATCAACCATATTGGCATTAACAGCTGTGATGATGCGATTTTTACTCTTCGGATTAAACTCAGAAATAGTTCCATGATCTGCTAAATCTATTCTGCTAAAATCAGCTGTTTTTTGAATTCGGTTTAAATTTCTGAAATAACGATTTACAGCTGAATAAAAGGATTCATTTCGTTTTTTGGGCAAGATAACTGCAGGCGCACCAGAGATTTGTTGCCAGACGATCAAATCAACATCTGCACGAGCCTGTAAAACAAATAAACAACATAATAATGTATAAACAAATCGCCTCATCTTCATAGCCTACATTTAATATTCGCTTTAATAATGTTTCAATTTGAGAAAATACACTGGACGTGTAAAGTCTCACCATCCAAAAAAGTTTATGCAAACTGCATGCAACTAACTTTCTAGAGTTAATCTTCTATTTACTGGACAATAGTAAGACTGAAAGATTATTTACTCTTCTTTGTTTAAATTAAATTGTAAAATAAGCAAATGAGAATATTAATCTCGATAATTTGTTGTATTACTTTTAGCTTTATATTTTTATCATGCAAACAAGAAGATTCTAACGAAAATGCAAATCAAACCAATGGAAACAATACGAATAATTGCAGTACGCAACAACTTGAACAAAACCTAAATTTAATCCTAAGCACGACAAACTCTGAAGTCGATTTTTCATTTGTTATCGAACGAGTGGATGGTCGACGATTTTCGTATAACCGTGGCAACTCGTCTTTAAATACTTTATACGAATCAGCTTCGACATCAAAGCTTGTCACTTCAGTTGTCATCTTGAGACTTGTTGATCAGGGATATTTAAGTCTAATAGACAAACCACAAAATCATATTTCCACATGGCCAATAGGCAGCAGTGATAGTTTGTATAATATGAGTCTAAAAAATCTTCTCAGTTTTACCTCGGGCCTAACGACAGAGCCAAATTGCATTAACCTAGCAAGTGCTAATTTCCAAAATTGTGTTAACACTATCGCGACTACTAACGCTAATAATGGTCTAGTACCTGGTTCACAATTTTATTACTCAGGCACTCATATGCAAGTTGCAGGTTTAATGGCCATAAAAGCTCGTGGTGTATCAAATTGGCAAGATATTTTTACTGAGTTTAAAAATCAAACAGGCTTGTTTGCAACTTCAAGCTATGATTTACCTTCATCTACAAATCCTCGATTAGCTGGCGGGATGCATTGGACAGGTGCAGAATATCTGAATTTTTTAAAGACACTGAGAGATGGTTCTCTTTTAAGCTCTACATCGTTATCACAGCTAATCACTGACCACATCGCTTATTCAACAATTGCGTATTCGCCAACAATAACGGGCTTAAACGAAGACTGGCATTATGGACTAGGAATATGGCATGAATGTAAAAATTCAAGTTTTAACTGTACGCCTGGCCAAAGACTATCTAGCCCTGGAGCTTATGGAGCTTATCCTTTTTGGGATCGTACTAAAAACTACATTGGACTTGTGGCTCGCCAAGGAACGCTTGGTACTTATACGAATGGTATCGCCATAGAAAGAAGTGTTCAAGACGTAGTAGACCAGTGGGCAACGTGTAGCAACCCCTAGGAGATTTTAAAACATGATTAAAATTTTGATCACATATTCTTTAATTGCTAATTCTGGTTATTTTAAAGATAAAATTAAGGAACGGATTAAAAATAAATTTGAATCACAACCAGCACCAATTGCGTCGCAAATCAGCCACTCAGAAAAGCTGGGTCCAGGTGATTACACATTTTCAATCAAAGTTGATAATATCGATCGCTGGTTTAAAGTACATGTTCCTCAACAGTATAATTCAAAAAAAGCAACTCCTCTTATGTTTGCTTTACACGGTGGTGTTGGTGATATGAACATTCAGTCCACTGATAAATTTTATCGACAAATTTCGAAATCAGATCAAGAAAATTATATCGTGGTTTTTCCAAATGGTTACAGTCCATTTCAATCTGGTAAAATAGCAACATGGAATGCTGGAAACTGTTGTGGCCCAGCACGCGACAAAAAAATTGACGATGTAAAATTTATTAAATTAATTATCGAACAACTAAAACAACAACTTAATATTGATTCAAAAAAAATATTTGCCAATGGAATGTCTAATGGTGGAATGATGAGCTATCGACTTGCTTGCGAATTATCAGATGTTTTTAAAGGTATTGCTGCAGTAGCTGGAACCGATAATACAATTGATTGTAAACCAAAAAATCCTATTAATATTTTACAAATTCATGCAGAAAATGATGACCACGTTTTATTTAATGGTGGAATTGGACCAAAAGCGATCAATAAATCATCTGAGACAGTTTATAATTCAGTACCTAACACTATTGCAAAATGGGTTAATATAAACGAATGTCCCAAAAAACCTGAACGAATATTAGAAAATCCCGGAGTTTATTGCGATCTTTATTCGCCTTGTAAAAATCAGACTCAAATCAAACTTTGCGTAACAAAAAACGGAGGGCATTCTTGGCCCGGAGGCGAAAAACCTCGTGGCACGATTGAAAGCTCAAATGCAATATCAGCTACCAATGAAATATGGAGTTTTTTAAAAGATAAGTAATAACTATTTAGCACCGAATCGAATATCAATCTCAGTGCGTATAAGTTTTTCGTAAAATCGAACTTTTTCGAATAAAGGATACCAATCAAATAAAATCAACTCAATGGGTTTCCAAATTGAAACCCAACCAAATATTATGATACCTTCACGTAAAATATTAAGCCAACCATCATTTGTTGTATTCAAAATGCTCTGTGCTAGCGTTAAACACGCAACTAACATACAAATACCAATTATCAGAAATAGTTGGGCCCGTCTTATAAATGCCTTTAACTCACCACGCTGTAAATCAATTTGGTAAGCTAAAAAGCTATGTATGGCCTCTTTTATTGAATCTCTTGATAAATCTTTATTTTCATCTTCGCCAATATAAATGACAATTTTTAAAGGCGTAGAGAATGTGAACTCTTTTGCTGATGATATTATATACTCGACAAAATCATCATCTAAATCTCTTTCGCGAAAGGGTGCTGGATCACGTGCATCAAATAATTGCTGAGTATCTTTAACGCGAACTTCAATCCAACGTTTTCCATCAACATGCTTATATCTTAATTTTCTCTTTGTCTCAGCCATAGCATATTATATTCTAGTTTTAAATTGATTTGCACGTTCATTTTCATCTGTTTTTAATTAGTAATTACTTTTTAGATTGAGCCGTACAGACAATTTTGTTTTCAACTTGCCTGCAGTTAATTATTTCACATCGCCCGCTATTTACGAGTACTTGATTATGACCGTTAAATATATGCTCACATAATTCGACATCGTGAATGATGCCATTCAATCCATGTTTTTGCATTTCATCTGGACTTAAAATACGAGTTTTTTTAGAACTTGAAGAACATCCTACAAATTGAAAAACAATCAATGCATATAAAAAATATAATTTCATTATTCCTCTGGCAACGGCACAGTAGTTGTTTCATCTATAACTTTAGCAAAATATCCAGATTTCCAGTCATTTTTGGCTTTTTCAATTTTGCTTTTATCAGTTGAAACGAAATTCCAAAACATAAAGCGCGGTTCAGGTAATTTTTGTCCACCAATTATAACATACCTTGCATTTGTATTGGCTTCGATTTTAATTTCAATTTCCGGTTGTAACACAATTAAAGCCGATTCATTAAATACTTTATTGTCAATTTTAATCTCACCATCTATAAGATATAATCCAAGTTCTTCGTATTGATTAAAAAATGAAAAGCATGCACTTTTCAACATTTTCACATAAACATAAATTGTTTCAAAGTAAGTTTTAACTGGTGATCTATAATTCAAAAAATGACCAACAATAATTTTCGCTTCAGTTCCTTCGTCATCAAATACGGGTAATACATCAGCAGAATAATGTACAAATCTAGGATCACAATCTTCATGCTGTTTTGGTAATGCAATCCACGCTTGCAATCCATGCAGTCGGCTTGATTCTTTTGAATAAATGCTTCTTTCAGAGTGAGCTATGCCTTTACCAGCAGTCATCCAATTAACATCTCCAGACTGAATAATTTGTCTAGTGCCAAGGCTATCACGATGAAATAGTTGACCTTCAAACAAATAGGTCACAGTTTCTAATCCAATATGAGGATGTGATAAAACATCTGCAGAAGAATTTTCTGAAGTTGCAGCTGGACCCATATGATCTAGAAAACAAAATGGTCCTAGCGATCTTTTTGTACGAAATGGTAATATTCTTTTAACGGTGTTGTTTTCGCCTATATGGGCCACACGCGGATAAATAATATCTAATATCATAAAAGTATGTCTCCTTTTATTTGCATAAGCTGACTTTTTTGGTATTGAGCAATGTCTGATCCATACAAGCACTGTAGTAAGGGATCCTCCATCAAATCGACTCCGACTAATTCTTTTTCAATATTTTGATCAAAAATTACATCGTTAATTCGAATATATAAAGAAATAAGAGATTCGTGATTAACAATAGCAGAATACAACTTAAATTCAGCGATTTCAGTTAACCAATCAGTTTGCTTTGAATTTTGTTTATTGACCAACACCTGATTAGCATTAATTTGATATATGTATTCCGTTTCTTTTCCCAGAGAGTCATATATAATAAGTTTCCAGTATTTTGTTTGAGTATTCCAATAGTTCTCTTCAGTATATAAAGACAATTTATTCTTGAGCAGATCTGGAACTATATTCATACAGTAATTTTTAACAACAAATGCCGCACTATCATCTAGTGCAGGTAAATAACGAGCTATACTTGAAGTGTGCATTGGTTCAAAAAGAGTGTTCAGCTTGTATTCGTAATCAACAGACTTTTCTAAAGTTATCCATTCAATTGATTTTGCTTCAGATAAGCCTTTTGAATCGAAAATAAAACTTTGACCTGGATCAAATTTAATAACTTGAGTATTTTTTGAATGCTTTGAGATTAAATTACTGAATTCTAAGTAACTGATTGCAAAAAAATGATGATTGTACCATGACCAATTTTCGAATCGAAATTGACACGAACTTGGCACAATAAATCTTGGATTTAATTGAGAGATTTGATCAACCCAAACTTCCGGAAATGTATTATTCTCAAATTTCAGCCTTGATGGTGATAATACTTCTTTTTCACGCATCACTTGAAATGGCCACAAAATTAAATCCCAAGATATTTGACATAAATTACGATGGGTGTCCCAGTCGATCCACGAATCAACAACATTTAAAATATTTGTATTCTTGTTTTTAATTTGAAAAATAGTGTCAACTTCTGTTTCAAGTGCAGGCCAAGCAACAATCTCAAAATCGTTAATTTTAATTGTGTCATGAGTTTTAATTTGATGAACACTCGAAAAACCTAGTTCTCTTAAGAGATCAAAAAACATTTGATTTTCTGCATACAAATATATCGGAATCTGGCGATCAAAATATTGTAGACTTTGTAAAGAGAAATGATCGTCATGATAATGTGAAATGAAAATAGCATCTATCTTAAGATGGGGAATACATTTTAGATCAAATTTTACACTTGGATGTGCATAGCAATTATAACTGAATGGATTTTCAAAAATCGGATCAAATGCAATACATGTTTTTCCGTCATCAAATATATACCCTGCATGTAATATCCGACTGACAGTCAAACTCAAGCGATCTCCTTAAATTATACACATTTAAGTGTATTTTTTAAGCTTACGTTGCAAACTTTGTCTATGTAAACCAAGATCTTTAGCTGTTTTACTTATATTACCGTTATTTTTAGTTAATAAAAAATCGATATACTCATGCTCTACTTCAGATAAAGATAATCTTTTAAAGTCATCATTTTGCTCAAACTTTATGCCATTTAATGCAGACCAAATTTGTTTGAAACTAGCTGGTTTGGTTAAATAATCGATCGCGCCTTTTTTGACAGCCTCTACAGCAGTGGTAATGCTTCCGTAACCTGAGAACACGATAATTTTGACATTGGGATTATATTCAATAAGTTTGGTAATTGCATCTAATCCAAACTGTCCCTGCGATAATCTCAAATCAATAACAGCAAATTGAACTTTGGTATCTGCATGAATATCAGAAACTCGATCTAAGCATAAAACATCCAAACCAAGCTCTAAAAAATCTTTTTTTAAGCTTTCCACTAAGTGTTGATCATCATCTAGAATCAAGACTTTATTTTTCATAAATCACTCACTTGGTGAGGCCAAATTATTTTAACAACCCCACCCTTTTCGCTATTTGATATAATCAATTTACCACCAAGACTTTCTGCAAACAAACCAGTAACGTATAATCCCAAACCTGTTCCATTTTTTTTTGTCGATATAAATGGCTCGCCCACATGCTCTATTATTTCTTTTGAAAAACCAGGCCCTTGATCACGAACAGTTAATTCAACTATTTTATTATTTATTGCTAAATCGACTTGTATTTCAAGACCAGAGCTTGCTTGATTTGCATTATCTAATAAGTTTATAACAACTTGTGCGAAATTAATCACAGGAACAAAAGCTTCAATATTGGTATGATAACTTTTTTTAACTAGCGCGTATTCATTTTCATCAAGCCAAGACTGAATAACATCATCAAGTAATTCACAAAGATTGACCTTTTTTAGTTTAAAACTGCCAATATCCATCTGCGAAGTATTCATTTGATTCACAATGCTCTCACAGACCAGCAAAGATTCAGTTGCCATATATAAGTCGTTTTGTAAGTTTTTAGGAGTATTCATCTGATGAAGGTTTCGTAAAGCACGATCTAGACTGAGTTTAGCCGCATTTAACGGGCTAGCAAACTCATGCGAAAATCCGGCTGCTAAAGCACCCACAGCTTTCAATCGATTTGTTCTTTCGATAGCGTTAGCTTGCTGAATTTGTAAGTCAAAATATTTTTTCACAAAAGAACTAATTACTTGCGAAACAAACCAACACGATAAGTTAATAAAATGAAAAGTAACAATACTTAATGTCAAACGATTATCTAAATTAACATTTTCAGAAAATAGATAATAAAATTGCAAAATACCAACACATGAATGTGACAAAAGTAAAAAACCTATAGAATAAATAGCATTTAATAGAAAGCCAGCAATAAAAGTATTCAAAATTAATATAATACAAAATGGATTACTAAAACTACCTGCAACAAATAATAAACTTGTAGCCATAATCAAATCTAAAGTTAGCTGATAGAACACTGCAACTATTGGAACATCTTTTTTCGGATCAACATACAATAAAATAGTAAAAATATTGACAATTAAAAGTATTGAAATCAATCCGACATAAATAATCATTTGCGATCGATTTAAGAATTGATATATGTAAAACGGTATCGAAAGACCAAAAAAAAGTGCAATGACAACCCATCTCAATTGAGTAAGCCACTTGATTTTTGATTGTTCAATTTGAAACGGATTAATTTTAATTTCAAATACTTTAAATAAATTCAGATTTTCAAACACAGACATAACACTTTGTCTATACACTATAAATTTAACTCAGTACCAGAGTATTTCACACCGCAACTAATTGTTGCACTGTGAAATAAATCGAAAATACTGAAAATAACCTTATAAAGTGCGCGTATATATTTAGCAACACTCAGACTTTTCTAAATCATCTTATGAATCTTAGCACTATGATCATCTAAGGAATATAAAATCAAACTTCGTTTTTTCTTAAAATTAACCAATTTGCTAATTCTGTTAGACTTTGAAAACTCATATCCATTCCATGAGCGATGACCTCATCAATATCAATGTGTGGATCCCAAAGTGCTGCGACAGAAATTGCTTTTATGTTTTTAGCTGCAATCATATCCGTTTTTGAATCTCCGACCATAAGATATGAGTTTTTATTTAAGCTATCTAAATTAACGCGAATATTATCAGGATTAGGCTTGAATGTTATTCCGTCGTTGCAATTGATTGAAGTAAAAATATTTCGTATTTCGTATTTATCAAGTATCATCAAAGTCGATTCAGTGTCACGGGCTGTCCAAATGTGCAGATTAAATCCATAATTTCTAAGTTTTACTAATGCTTCTTTAGCATCAGCAAAAAGATCATATGAGTAATTTAAAGCTATCTTACCCCATAAATTCATGGCTAATTGTTGCGTTTCATAGTTTTCGATACCAAACAATTCAAACAATTTTTTGAATTCTGTCGCAAACTTGGATTTAATTTCTTGTAGACTGATATCTCTATTTAAAATGCTCGAAAAAACTTTTTGATTGATTAAGTAGATGGTCTCTCTTGAATTAATTAAAGTTCCATCAAGATCAAAAAAAATATCGGTGATACAACTTTCTTCAATTTCGATAACACGATCAAGTGGCTGATAGTGAAGTTTAACTTGACCAAATTTAAATCCCAAATCCAATTTCATTTCCGGATTGAGGTTAATATTTCCTCCAATTTTTTGCTTCGATAGTCGATGACGGTTAATGAATGTTTGAAAACTTTCTGCTATTACAAATTCAATATGCTCATAGCCAGTTTCATGCTGAGTACCCTGTTTTGGCGCTGGCAATTCAATTATGTCAATTTCATGTTGGTTATAAGTTAGAGATTCATGTAATCGATATGTACTAATTGGCCGACCATTTACATTGTCTTCTATAATAAGTTGACCAATCTGACTTAATTTCACTTGAAATAGTCTATATTCATCCATTGTTGCAACTCTATAACACAAGTGATCGGGGAATGCTTTACTTAAATCTAAGTTTAAATTTTCTATTTCTTGCTGAATATTTTTAATAAACCTTTTAGCTTCGATTATCATTTGAATACTATGACACTTTAACTGATAAATGCAAATCAACAAAAACTTACTTAAAGGCTAAATATGGTATAATCAAATAGAGTGTGACATCACGAATCAAATAAAAAATTATAATGCCAACAAGTGCTTTTTTGCCGAGCTTGGCACCTAGAGCTTTAAATCCTTCTGTACGGACAATTTCGCGTGCTTTCTTGAAAAATTGAATTTTATTTTCAAAGTATTTTTTCAATATAATTTCCTATACCACATACTAACTGCTATATTTAGAATATTAAATCATCATACCTATTAGCATCAACAACAAACAATACTTTAAAGATATTATTCTACAATTAACTATAATTTAAAAATGTTGTTTTGCTATCAAGCAATAGTTAAAAACTATATTTCAAAAAAATCTTGTGAAGCAGATAAAACGCGTACTTCATGTTTATTTTGTACTTGATAAACTGATTTCGGAATACTTTTTAATATAACACCAGCTAAGGCATTGACTACTGTTTTTTTATTGCGTGTTTTATGATATACTAAACTAATTTTTCGTGCTGGATATGGTTTAGCAAATTGTCTAGCGTTCTTTTCGATCTCTGAAGTTGTTAGATTATCTAAAGCAAGTGCAGGCAATAAAGTATAACCTTCTATATTTCTGATGACCTCAACTAAGGTTTGTAGGCTGGAAGATTCAATTTTTAAATTTTTAGATCTATCTTTTTCTTTTCCTTTACAAAGCTGCAGAACTTGATCACGCATACAATGAGCTTCGTCTAATAAAAGTATTTCCTGATGTGATATTTCTGTAATTGAGACATTTTTATGATTAAGTATTGAGTGATTTCGAGATGCAAAAACCCAAAATGGTTCATAGAATAAAACTTTTTCGATAAGTAGTGGCGGGCATTTTGCTGGAGTTGAAAGAATAGCACAATCTATTTTACCTGAATCTATTTGCTCAATGAGTTGATTCGTTGTCTCCTCTGTAAGAGATATTTCTAACTTGGGATAATCAGCAAGTAGTGGTTTCAAAAAATACGGTAGTAAAGATGATCCCAACGATGGAATGATACCTATGCGTAGTTGACCTTTTATTTCACCTTTTAAATCGAGCGCCATATTTTTCAAATTTTCAGCTTGATCTAAAATTAATTGAGCTTGTTTAAGAAGCTCAATTCCTGCGGTTGTGATTTCCACGCCATGTTTATGACGCACAAAAAGTTTATAACCAAGTTCATTTTCTAAATTTGCAATTTGAACAGACAAAGATGGCTGCGATATGTTGCAATTTTCTGCAGCTTTCGATATTTGCTTTGTTCTCATGACTTCAATTGCATATTTTAACTGATCTAGTGTCATTTTCTGTACTCATTAAATTAAGTTATGGTTTAGTGCTTGGGTAATCAAATGTTCCGTCAGGATACTTTGCAAATCGTTTAATTTCTGGCCCGTGAATCATATCATGCCTAGGCCAAGGCCAGCCACCAAATTGATTTTTTTGATACTCTTCAAAGGTCTTTAAAATTTCAGCTTTTGTGTTCATGACAAACGGCCCGTGCTGAACTACGGGCTCATTAATCGGTTTTCCATCTAATATCAATAACTCTGCTTCACTTTCTAACGCTTCTATTTTTAATTCAGTTTGCGAATCCACAAGAATAGCATTTTTACTATCAATTTGATGATCATGAATATTGATTTTTGCTCCAGAAAAAAAATAAACCATTCTTGTTAACTCAGAACATTTTGACTTCGGCAATTTAAACTCAGAATGTGGAGAAATTTTAACCAATAAAAGTTGAACCCCATTGTTTGCATCCGCTGCATAACTGTCTCGAGGAGCATCAAAATATTTTGTATTTTCATATTCGCCACAAATTAAATTTACATGAACCCCATTTTTTTCTATTTTTGGAATATTTTCAGACCAAAGCATTTTATAAGTTGGATCTGACATTTTTTTAGATTTAGGCAAGTTAATCCAAATTTGAAATAACTCAAGTGTGTTTTCTTTATCTTTATATAGCAGAGGAAACATTTCAGAATGTTGTACGCCACGACCTGCTGTCATCCACTGCACATCACCTTCACCGTAGCGACCTGCGGCGCCTAATGAATCCGCATGATCAGCATATCCTTTGCGGACGATCGTTATAGTTTCAAAACCCCGATGCGGATGAACTGGAAATCCAGGAATCTCCTCCCCATGGTACAATCTAAAACCGTTCTTCGCTTGAAAATCCGAACCCATTTGACGACCTATAAAGTGATGTGAGTCTAGTCCTAAATTTTGATTGCCTTTGGGATAGTAATCAAAATGGTGTACGCAAAATAAAAATGGATCAATCGTTGGCCACTGAAAATCAATAGGTACAATTTGCTTAATCATGAGCAATCCTTTATTCTTCTCGAGGTCTTACTTCGAGCATTTCAACATCAAAAGTTAAATTTGAGTTTGGTTTAATAAATTGTCCAACTTGTCTATCGCCATAAGCTAATTGCGATGGAATATGAATCTTTCGTTTACCACCCTCTTTCATACCCAATACACCATGACTCCAGCCGACAATAACTTTCTTAGATCCAACAACAAATTCAAATGCACGTCCATGCTTTTTAGTTGAATCAAAACATGTACCATCATCTAAATATCCATCATAATGAACAAAACAAAGTGCACCCTTTATGGCAGTGATTCCACTTCCAACAACAATATCTTCAATTCTCACTTGTATCTGCTCATTCATAAAATGAGCCTTGGTTATATTTAATCATGCCAAATACCTTTTTTAATTAAAAAATATATATTAATAGCAACAGATAATAACATGATGACAATTGCGATATAAAACAAGTTTGAATTATTAAATGGTATTATGTCAAAATTCATTCCCCAAAAAGACGACCAAAAAGATAATGGGAATCCAATACTCGCTAGCAAAGTTAGTTTCTTAATTTGTTGATTCATTTTATTTGACTGCAAACCCCAGTATAAATCGATCGTTGATGTTGTTTGCCCTCTGTACATAGCTAATGTTCTATTGATTCGCTCACAATGGTCATGCAGATCTCTAAGCTTCCAATTTAGATCCGTACCAGCCTGATGAAGATTTTGTGCTTGCGACGCCACAGATGGTAAATGACTTATTGATAATTCAATATCTGTTATTCGACGTTTTAATTTAATTAAATCTTGTGGTTTAACTTCTTTTTTGAAAAGATTTTGCTCAAAATCATCAATTTGCCGATACAGTAAGCGTAACTCGGACCAAGTTATATCAGTTAACCTATCTAATAGCGCATAACATGCATGCCAAACATCAGAATAATATTCTGAATTAAAATTCAAAAATTTAGACCATGCTTCACCCACTGGAGATTGTTCATGTGGTACGAGTATAATGGTATCTTGCAAAATAATAATTTGAATTTCATAGATTTTGTCTTGATAATAGCAAAACCAAACTAAAAACTTATGATCAGCATAATCGTCAAGTTTTGGTCTTTGATCTCGATTTAAACAATCCTCAACAACCATGTCATGAATTTGAAATCTTTGAGCTAGAGATCTCAGTTTTTTTTCATCGACACTTGCTACTTCAAAAAAATTAATCATTTATAGTCACTTTACTTTATATTGTTTTAGTCAGTTTATTTGTTATTTCACATAAAAACAACTTAACGAAACTATATACATGTAGTGCCATTTTAAAACCAGTAATGTCATCTATCGACTTTTTTGCAAAGCAAAAGTCTAGTTTAAGCAAGTATGTCTACTGACAAGCTTTATAATAATATTCTCATTGACCCAGTCTAAATGCTCAATAAAATATTTATCTGAATTAGGCTAATCATAACAAAAGGAGTTTTTATGAAAAAACAATTAATCACGTTTTTAGCAATTTCAACAATCGTAGCAACTGGTTTTGCAGCACCTAAAAAAGATAAAAAGGCAGCAGCAGATGCAACAGAGCAAACACTTAAGCTAGATGCTGCAGCTAGTTCAATCGAATGGAAGGGCACTAAAAAAGTAGGAAGCTTTCATGTTGGTGGAATTAAAGTAAAAGAGGGTGAAATTGTTGTCGCTGGTGACAATATTAAATCAGGTCAAGTTGTTGTTGACATGAAAACTATCACAAACACAGATTTAACTGATGCTGATTACAATAAAAAGCTCGTCACTCACCTATCAAATGCTGATTTTTTTAATGTCGATAAATACCCAACTTCGACATTTAAATTAAGCTCAATTAACGCTGGTAAAAACAAAGGTGAATTCAGCGTAAAAGGTGAGTTAACAATGATTGGTCAAACTAATCCTGTTGAGTTTCCTGCTAAAATCAAAATTGAAAATGGTCAAGCTATGGCTGAAGGCGTACTTAAAATTGATCGCACAAAATGGGGTTTAAAATATGGATCAGGTAACTTCTTTAAAGAATTAGCTGGTGATAAAATCATTAATGATGAATTTGAGTTAACTCTTAAACTTGTTGCTAAAAAATAATTTACTGAAATTGGCCTCTTATGAGGCCAATTTAATTTTGGCCCAAATTCTTTTCTAACGACGCTAATGATTTTGCAAGCTCAGACATCTGCACGCTAAACTGTTTTGTTGTTATCATTTCGAAAAGTTCTTTAGTTGGCACCGAACCCTTTCGCCCCCGTTGCTTGAATCGACCTTTGATATAACCTTCGGCTACAATTTGCCTTTTGTGATAGAATTTTTGCGACATGTAAAAGTCTTTTTCATCCCAAGATTCAATTTGCGTTACCAGCTCAAAAAACTGAAATGGCTCTAGCGACTTTTTAAAGCGAATTCCCTCCGAAGCAACAACAGGGTAAAATCCCTTTGAAAACAGTTTCCAAAATATACCTGATTTAATCATCAGGTCCATTCGGCCCAAATCCATAATCGATAAATAACGCCCATTATTCATGTGCATGTTAATGTCCAAGTCGAGTGGATTCACCCAAAAATTAGTTTTACATGCAGTAAATGGATCTTTCTTTCGCTTATAGAAAATACTTTTTGCAATTAAAATAATAAATCTGAAATATAAATTCATAAATTTAACCTTCTCCTATACGCCTTCAATAATACCAGCTATACCCATTCCGCCAGCTGTACATATAGATATGAGTGCTTTTTTATTACTACCAGCTAAAACTTTAGCAAGACTCGCTAAAATTCTTCCACCAGTCGCAGCAAATGGATGTCCTAGTGCAAGACTGCCACCCACGATATTCAATTTATTTTGATCTATCGAACCTAATGAGCTAGGCAAATCTAAAGTCTTTTGACAGTAATCATCAGATTCCCAAGCTTTTAACGTGCACGCGACCTGCCCAGCAAAAGCTTCATGAATTTCATAGTAATCAAAATCTTGAAGACGCATATTTTGTCTTTTAAGCAATTTAGCAACTGCGATAGTCGGAGCCATAAGCAAACCATCTCCGCCAACAAAATCTACAGCCGAAACTTGAAAGTCAATAAACTTAGCTTGTGGTCTTAATCCTAGTTGTTGCGCCCCCATTTCACTAGTCAAAAGAACAGCGCTTGAACCATCACTTAGCGGACTTGCATTGCCAGCCGTAATAGTACCATCAGAAGTATCAAAAACAGGTTTTAGTAAAGAAAGCTTTTCTAATGTTGTATCCTCACGAATAAACGAGTCTTGATAAACATTGTTCACGGGTACGACTAAGTCTGCGTAAAATCCATTGCGATAAGCTTTTACCGCATTCTGATGGCTTCGCCAAGCAATGAAATCTTGCTCTTTTTGACTGATATTCCAATGCTTAACCATTAATTCTGCATGTTGGCCCATCGACAATCCAGTTCGAGGTTCAATAACAGCAGGCACCGATAAGCCAAATTTGGATATTGATGCACTGAGAATATTTTTAATCTTATCTCTCACAGATTTACTTTTTTGAATTTTGAGTAAAAATTGGCGCAACTCTTCGTTAACCTCTACTGGAGCATCTGAATTGGTATCCACGCCACCAGCTATTCCAGTCTCAATAAAACCCAAGGCAATCTTCGAGTAAATTTGATATGCTGTTTCGTAACTTGTTCCACATGCTCTTTGTACATTGTATGCAGGCGTTGATGGGTGTAATCCGGATGACAATACACACTCTCTTGCTAAGTTCCAATTTTTTGAGCTTGTCATTAATGCACCTAATGCAACATCACCCACAAATTGACCTTTTAAATTATATTTAATCACAAGTTCATTAAGTGATATTTCCATTAGTTTTTGTGTAGATATTTTTGAGTATGATGTGAAACTTTTCACAAATGGAGTTCGAACTCCACCTATAATGTATACATTTCGAATCATTGACGCTCCAATCTCAATTACGACAACTCAGCAATTTATTTTATTGATTTCCTACCTTATGGTAGGATAACATCCTTCCTGTAGGTAGGAAAGAAAAAAATGAAAGCTCACAGTACTAAAGATAAAATTCTCAAAGAAGGACGCTCTTTATTACAGAGACATGGATATAATGGTTTTAGTTTTCAAGACATTGCGAATGCCATAAATATTAAAAAGCCAAGTCTTTATGATCATTACAAAACTAAAGAGGATCTTATTTTAGCTATTTTGCATTATTATAGTAAATCATTTGATGAGTGGACTTGCGAAGTTATGCATTTAAATCCTTTAGAACAAATTAGAAAAGTCTTTGATATATTCTACTCATTTTCTTGTGATAAAAGAAAAGTCTGCCCAGTTTTAGCCCTAACGGCTGACACACAAATTTTGACACCTCATATACAAACTGAAATGAAATTATTCATTAGTAAGTGGATGACTTGGTTAGAATCACAAATTGCAGCCGGTCAAAAAATTAAAACTATTCGCACTGATATAAAGCCAAAAACCTTAGCTAGTCTTATTTACAACCAAGTCATGGGCTCGCAATTTCAGGCAAGAATTTTAAATGATCCGAATGTTATCACCAAGTCGGGCGACTCGATGATAACATTCATTCAACTAAGTTTTAACAATTAATTCAACATCGATGTTTCCACGAGTAGCATTTGAATAAGGACATACTTGATGTGCTTTCTGCACAAGTTCATTTGCTTTAGCAGCATCCATGCCAGGTAAATTAATTTGCAATACTGCATTGATGCCAAATCCAACGTCGATTGGTCCGATCCCAACCTGAGCATCTATACTAACATTTTGTGGTAATGATATTTTTTCTGTGCCTGCAACAAATTTAATTGCCCCTATAAAGCATGCCGAATAGCCTGCAGCAAATAATTGCTCTGGATTTGTTCCCGGACCATCCTGTCCTCCAAGTGCTTTCGGTGTTGATAGCGATACTGACAGACGTCCGTCGTTACTTTTTGAAGTACCTTCACGCCCGTGTGTTGATGTTGCCTGAGCTGTGTACAAAACAGTGTTTAGTTTCTTCATATAATCCTCCATCGAGTTATTAATTTTATCTTGTATACAAGATATTATAGCATCTGCTTTATTATTGCAATTACTTTGTATACAAGGTATATTTTATATATGACTTACGAACAGATTAAACTTTCAAACCAACTCTGCCACCCACTTTATAGTGCAACAAATGCACTAATGCGCATTTATAAACCGCTTTTATCTCGTATTGGAATAACATATCCCCAATACTTGGTTATGATGGCTTTATGGGAACAAGATAAATGCAATATTAACACTCTATCGGAAATGACTTACTTTGATTCAGGTACACTAACGCCACTTTTAAAAAAGCTCTGTGATCTCAATTTTATTACAATTAAAACAGATAAAGAAGATAAAAGGCAAAAAATCATCAGTCTTACAACAAAAGGATTAAATTTAAAAGAAAAAGCAAAGGACATCCCTAAAGATCTTATTTGCATGGTCGATGTAAGCAAACATGACTTGATTAATCTCAAGTCTTTACTTGAAACATTACATTCCAAAATTCTACAAATTGAAAGCATACAAAAAAAAATGCCTCTTTCTTAAAAGAGGCATTTACATAATAACTAGACTCGATTTAATAATTAGTACATGCCATTAAGGCTCATTTCAAAACCAGTTTGGTTCAGATCGTAGCTAACACCTTCGATAATACCACTTTGATTCATGCGCACATAACTCATTTCAACACCTACAATTTGCGTTAGTCTATAGTTTGCACCAACTTGTGCTCCAAAAGCTGGATCTAAATCTTCAAAATATTGGCCATCCGTAAATTTACTCATATTAAAACCAGCTTTAAGATTTATTTTATCATTAAAAGCATAACCAAAACTACCGTCAACTCGTAGCAAATTAGCTGACCACCGTGAATCATGGTAGTTAAAATAATTTACATTTGCTAAATAACCAAGCTGTTGAATCGGTAGTTTTGCATAACCAATTGAAAAACCGAATGCATCGTCAACTTTGTCAGAGTCAGAGCCTGATTCTCCACGCTGAGACGCTTTAAATTCAACTTCAACAGACGGCTTAATAATTGAAAGTCGCAAACCCTGCATAGAATTAAATTTACTATTCTCAATCTTATACACTGAACTTTGACTAGCTGAACTCGAATTCATAACCGTAGAATCATTCGCAAGCGAAAGAGATGTTTGTGCAGTTAATTTGCGACTTTTTTTAACTTGAGAAGCAAAACCAGCTGTTGCAACTAATGTAGAGGCTAATATTAATGATAACTGTAATTTCATGAAATTCCTTATCTATTGATTGTGATAGCGCCACTCTGATAGCGTCTATTCTATTTTCAATAGAAATAAGTAAATTTAAATTAAACTTTAAAGTCAATAAATGTTAATATTGATGCCGCATACTGAATATTGATTTTTGCTTTATTTTAAACCCCAGCGGGTAAGAACAGTATCGCGAGGATTTGATGAGTAAAGACCATTCGACCATATTTCAAGTATTTGTTTTCCGCTAACTTGAGTATTATAACTAATTTCAAACCTGATATCGTAGAATTCATATAATAGATCTGAGATAGCGCTAATTTCATCTTGCGAGTTTTGAGATTGAGACATAGCTGATTTAAGTTGCATTATGATATATAGTATATTTGCATCTCGTGATGGCGTACTGTAATTGTAATAACCTTGTGAGCCATCTGCGCAAGAATTTATTATGCAAAATGCAAAACCGTTCTGAACGATCCTCACTCTTTCATTAATTTTACTGATCAGTAGTTGCATAAGATCAAATGCTTTAGCATAGGAACTTAATGGCATTTTCAATAATTGCAAAGAAACATAGTCAGAAAAAATAAGGTCATTCTCACCTAATTGATACTGTTCATAGTTTGCGTTGTTATCAATACCCAAGTAACTGACTAAACCATTTTTCTCAATCGGATTTCGAAACTTAAAAAAACCAGTTTTATTTTTAATTGGTTTAGAACTAAAGTAAAATGGATATTCTAAAAGTTCTCGTGTTTTTTTAGGCACAGTTGAAGATAACATTCGAATCGGATATATCTGTCCATTCAAAATTACTTTATGTACTAAATCAACATGTCCACTATTATTAAAATCATGAATAAAATAAGTCCCAGCATATAACTCGTTTTGTGTAATTCGAATCGATACTGAATCTTGAATTAAAGTTTTTGAATTTGTTCGACTTAAAATTTCTTTAAGAGCAAGGATAAAATTTCGATCAACGAACCAGTCTTGACTAAGATCTGCAGCTTTAAAAATTTTTGACAGATTGTTAATCTTATCACCTGATCCAGTCGTAAACTGAAAAGGTAATTTATTTTGTCTTGCGAATATTATTCGCAATGCGATAACAGCATCAGCACAATCAGTTTCAAAATTTGCTTTCAAAAAAAAGCTTTTATCTACTTCCTTCGAAATCCATTGAGAATATTGAGATTCCCACTGATCAGTCCAATTATTTTCAGAAACCCACAGTTGGGCATTTACTGCAAGAGATCCACAAGTCATTAAAAGTAATAAAAAAAATCTTGCATAGATTAACATTACTTGCACTCTATCGACGGAAATCCATTAAAATTTGTTTCTTTTTCACCATAGACTAGGCTTGAATTAAATGATGTTATATTATCAGTTTTAGCTAACCCATATTCAAAATTAAGAATAGTGAACTTTGTTACGATTTTTTGAAATGGTTTATTAATTGAAATTTTAGCGCATTCGTTAGATTCATTACAAATTTTTGAATATGAGTGTGTCATAATACTATTTAAATCTAAAGCGAAATTATTAAGTTCCTTCATAATATTAGATTGATCCATATTAAGAGTAGGCAAAGATAACAATTTGTATTGCATTACAGGCGCCGCCAATGCAGGTAATTTAGGTAATAAGTCTTGTGATGATTCTGATTCAAAGTCGAATTTGATATCTGTGTCACTGTCACTTAAAATATTATCTATAGCATACTTTGCATCATAAAATTCAGTTTCTATTTTAATGTTGTCACCTTCTTTTAAAACTTGATCAATTGTATAAATGCTTGATCTGTTGCCTAAAAATAAAGATCGATCTGACAGTTCGAGAATACCACTCCATTGGCTAGGAACAACGACTGGAGCATAAAATGGAGTTGAATTTAAAAGTCTGTCCCGTTTATCTTGATCAATTTTGTACACATTAATTTTGGCAAAAACAGGATTATAGGAATTAGAACCACGCGTACACATTCCTAAATCGCAGTATTGCTTAGAAACGTTCTGAACTAAATACTCAAAATCAAAACGCGTTTTAGATCCAATAGAACGTATATTTATTCCACCTTGACTAAAGTTAACATTTAATACGCTTGGATAATTAATTTTAGATACTTCATCTTGTGACGTTACAAACGCTTTTGAATCAGGCAAAAATTTAAAAGCCACTTGTCTTGAAAATTCAGGACCTGAGTGATTACCCTCGATAACTTCAGTTTTGTTTTTTGTATGTGTTATTCTTGCAGAATGCACCATGAGTTGCGATAAAACATCTTTGGCTTCGAATGATGAGTAAAAATTTTTTGATTTACATTGTTCGCTGATTTTTAATTTTATACTTAAAAGATCGTTATTTTTATAATCAATAACACATCGTTCGCCTTTTAAAAGAGCGGAACGATTTACGGCATCATAACTAACAATAAAGCATTCAGAGTTTTCTGTAATATTAATTTGTCGACCCGACTGGGAGCTAACTTCTAAAAGAACACACTGCTTTAAAATTTCATGATCATTTTTGACTTTTGTTTCTGTATATAATTTAAGATCTTCACTATTAAAATGTTGATTTTGCGATGTGTTTATTATTGAACAATTATTTGAAACATTTAAATCACTTAACTTATTGACTGATTGACTACGAGAATTTAAATGCTGAAAGACTGTATTTTTCGATAAAATAATGTGACTTACATCTGAGTCACATCCCCTAATTTGCAATCCATCTCCTGGAAAACTAGAATAAACTTTATTTAAATATGGTAACACAACAAATTTGTTTGTACTACCATTCAATTGATTAACTTTACAACTAGCCTCTGAAATTGCTGAGTAACTTAAAAATAGAGTTACAACTAGTGCTTGCGCTAACGTTCTATTTGAAAAATAGTTGCAACTCATATAAACCTCAATATTTATGATCTAATTATTTTGCTGCTTCTAATGCGCCAGTTGAGCTTTGCAAAGCTGGATCATTAAATTCAGTGTAAGTACACATTTCTGCACCTTCTGTTCTATTTGGTCTAAAAGTGGTCAAACTTGTCTCTGTAAAAACATATCTGACTTTACAAAATATAGGATTTTGAACTTCTGTTGATTTTATTAAAATCTCCGAGCCATTCATCATATTTAATCCACTAGATGCTTTAAACTCTTTGCCACCTGCTGATACTGGAGTAATACCATCTGCACCAGTGATAAATTCAACATTTGCTAAGTTTAAATCTGCACCTGTAGTGTCTAATGTGTCACACCCAATATAGCCATCAACTTTAACGCCTGCTTTTTTGATATAATTTGTTAAACTTTCATCAACAATTGCGCCATCACGATTTGTTTGTCCTGGAATTTTACGGCCTGTATAAACGAGTGGCACATCGGCTGCCCTTTGCGAAATTACGAAATTATTTGAAAGTGATTTGCCAATTAAATTCATTGGCGCACGAATACAAATATCAACAAAATATTTAGCATTATACATTTCAGTCATAAACATAAATGATAAATCACCTAATACGTTATTTTTCGCATCTTTTTCAGAAACCAATGTTGACCAGACATTTTTAGTATTAGCTTGTGCAACCTTCTCAGTAAAATTTCTTGAACCCGTCGCATACGAATCATAAGAAATAGTTTGCCCTAACATTCCATTTACGAAAGTAGATCCTAGATCTTGATTACAGATAATACTTGATTGACAGTTACCTTTTGCTGTTGAGCATGATTCTGCAAATAGCTTAGCTTCAGCTCCAACGTAGCTTCTGCCTGTTTTCTTATCGACACAGACCAATTGTGTTGCTTGCGACAAAACACCTGCATTACAAGCATAAATATCTAAACCTGAGCTGGCCACTTTAAATTTATATCTATAAGTAGCTGCTTCAGCGTGCTGAAATGCTAATACCGCTAACGGCAATAATGCACTAAGTTTAAGTGTATTTTTAATTTTTTTCATCTTACATCCTTTATTAAAATTTGAGTAGTTAATATTAATTCTATTATTTATATATTTAATTTGAGCAGCCTGAATTTGAAAGTAACTTTGCATACTCTAATTTGAGTAGCTTTTCAAATTTAGTATCAGACGTCATTGGTTTCATTTGCGATAAGTCACCATCACGTTCACTATACAAACGCGAAATTACATTTTGCATTTCTGAGTGTCCAATGTTGATATACGACTCACATGTTTTATTATCATATCTGATTGTAACGCCGACTGAATTTCTGTTTTCGAGAGCTGCCGGGTCTCCACCTAGATAAATATTAGTTCCTGTACTGTTAATTGGACCATTACCAAGTGAAAATGAAACAGACCAACCTTTTTGCTCAGACGTTTTAGATACAAATTTACAAAGATTTTTGCCGTTGCAATATAAGTCAACTTCTTGATTTATTTTTGCTATTATTTCATCTTGAGATGCACGCTCATAAGCTTTTCTAGCGACAGCGTCACTTCCAACACCATTCTTGAGTGCTTCTAATTGATTAGCGTATGTTGAAATAGAAATTCCCATTAATATCATCGAACAACTTACAAGAGCTTTGATTTTCACGATTCCTCCAAATTTTTTTATAATAGCCGATGAAAGCCTATTCAAATTGAATACCAAACTTCAGACATGCTTATATTTTTTATAAGATACTATTTCAAATTTTTGACTGTTGAAGAATTGACCAAATCTTGACCTAAATGGTCACTATAAATTTAATTTATATATTTTGATACATTCATTAAATCAAATTAATACAAATATGTGGCCTAATAAATGAAGTATTTAATTTTGAATGATGAAAGTAATTGCCTTGATTATTTCTATATTTTTTTGTAGCTCATTAACATATTCAAAAGTTAATACAGATCAATATTTAAATCGTACGTCCCATAATGATACATATTTTATCAACAACTCAGCCCAATGTGCTGCAGAAATGAAAAGACCGGCACAGTCTTTTTTTATATTAAATAATTTATTACCATATGGCATTCTATTAAATAATCTACAAATCAAGCTAAATTATAAAGATGATAATTTTATAATTAGCGGCGTAAAATACCATAATCAAAAACTTATCTATTTAAGTCAATTAATTATAGATAAACTAATAACAAAGCAAATTCCCTACGTTAAAAATATCGACGATGCGCTTTTATACCAATCACATTTTAATATTCAAGAAAATAGTAAAAAGAATTTAAAAACTGAGTGCCATCTTGTTAATGATATAACGAATCAAAGTCCACAGATTTATTTAAGAGCTGTCGATAAAGCTACTTTAGAAAAATTAGCTAAAATTGAATTAAGCCATCAAGATAGTCAAAAATGTGAAGACAAAATTATGACAAGCTCGTTTGATTTGTATCCTATATTTAATTTTAATTTCAAACACCTTACTAGTAAAGATTGGGATGAAAACGGCTTTGCATTTTGGGATAGTTTTAAAATTTATCTATCGCTGTACTGGAAAAAGCACAATATAAGTTTTTTAAAAAATGACATCTATGAAAAATTAAGTTTAATGATTCCACTTGAAGATTTAATCATTCTAAACTCGGATAGCTGTGCATCAATCAATCGGCCAGAATGCAAATCAGATTTTTTATCATCGACTGAAATAAGAACCTTATTTAGTCAGCAACGAACACATTTAAAAATGACAGACAATAGTTTACAAATGAAAGAAAATATTTTCTATACAAACTATAAAATGGAAGAAAATATTCAACATCAATTAGAATATAATAATTCTGAAAACTCTCTTATACAAAATCTTTTGAATTCGCTACTTGGTTTTAAAAATCAAAATACAGAGTCTCTGAATAGGCTAGTTGAAGTCTTCTCTGCTATATTATCCACACACAATGAGAACAAATTAGTAGAAGACTTACAATTCGAACTGCAACAGAAAAAGGACTTTGAAGAATTGCACTATATGTGCTCCGAAATACGTTTATTAAAACAAGGTTTTTTTAAAATTGAAGATGAGTTGCTCGAAAGTAATTTAACATTTTTTGATCAACACATTAAAACCACATATAAACCATCAATGGCGGTTAACAGTTTTAAAAATATATCTCAAAAAGTCATAAAATTTTGTGATCAAGTAGATCAAATACAAATAAAAAATAATATACAAATCAACTCTAGTTGGAGTGATTATAAAACGTGGTATATTGACTTTCTTAAAAGTTACAAATCTTTTAAACAGGATATTGAAAGTGAAACTTCGCAAAACTCTATAAACTATTTACAGCCTATTCGAGATAATTATTATGTTAATGGATTGTGCAATTCAGCTGCAAATTGTTTACGTGAAATGATCGAAAGTATGGCTTCACTAAATAAAATCGTATTACATAAAAAAACTTTTTTTCCACAGCAAATAACCGCTGGAAACTTATTTAATGAAAATGCAGAAAAAGTTGCTTGTAATATCTACGATCCTTTCGAAATATCCAAAAATAATCAAAAAAAACTTATTTATGATATTGCTGGCTCTGCATTTTTTGGATATTCAGCTTTGCCTATATTCTTTGATGTTAATTTTAACCCTAAAGAAGTAAAGTCCTTCAATAAAATGATTGCGGATAAGGAAATCAAGTTTGATGTCACTATGGGTGAATCAGAACTAAAATCAAGCCTGGCGTTAAATTTTGGGGCTTTACTTGATATTCCTTGCGCCGTTAGTTTTTCAGAAACAGCAAAAGATTTTATGCCTTTGAATTCAGGTTATCTATTTAATGGCATATCTGTCGGCGCATGCAAATCTAACAAAAATGAAGGTCGTGAAAATATATCATCGAAAGTAGATACATTTAATACAACAGGGCAAAGCTCTTCTAAATCCTGTTTCGAGTGCACAATTAATTTTACTACTATAAGTACACTTAAATCTCTTAATATATTTTCACCAATACGCTTTTTTATTAAACTAATTGATAGCTTAATTCGCTATGAAAACGTTAAAAATAGCGAATTTTTAAATCCAACAGAACTAAAAGTAAATAAAAAGTTTTTAGTACAAACTTATTTAAAGTATAAAAAAACAATACCGGAAGAATGTGTAAATACATTAAAATTGGGACTTCCATGTGCAAAAAATTTTTGTGCAGCAATGGCTATTCGCGAATATGAAAAGTACACTGGCCAATCTGTCCAAGAAATTGATCTCATTTCAAATAATCATTATCATAGCACAAAAGCAGATTCAGATACATACAGTGGCGCATGGATAAAAAACATAAACAGTCAACAAACTCACTTTAGGTTTGTATGTCAAAATAGCAACAAATATTTCAGAGCAACAGAAAGTGCTTTAAGGAATTTAAAATGAATATACTAATTAATGCAATGTTATTATTTTTTATATATTCAACTCCAGTATTTTCTTATGAAATACGCACCACAATTATAAATGAGTTAAATCAAATAGAAAAAAAATCGATTATTAACTGTAGCACAAGTGATTCAAAATTTTGTTTGAATCTCTGTTCTAATGATAACCGTTGCGAAATTAAGGAAGTATCCTGCGTTGACTGTTTAGGAAAAAAAGAACAAACATTTAATTTAGTTTTTAATCATAAATTAGATAAATACTATAGTAAATCAGCAAATACTCTTCCACAAACACTGGTGCAGTATTTTTTAAAAAATCAATCTTTTATATTGCTAGAGCATGATTCTTTCTTAAACTATATGACACCTGAAAATAGTCATTTAATTCTAGCACAATTTCAGCGAATTTGTACAAATGAGAGTTCTAACAATTTAATTGTTATTTCATTAGATTCTGAAACCCTTAGCAATCCACAACTAGTTGGAATTATTTGCGATAATATTTACTCTAAGAAATCCGATTTTTTTGCTCTAGTGCCATTATACAATCCGACACAAATTTTGAGTTATTGGGAAAATTTATGGATCTTAGCGTCACAGAATTTACAAAATTTAAATTTTACAATTGATAAACATTTAAATTTAAATCGTAACTAACCAGCACTGCATTAGTTTATTTTGTTTGTAATTTTAATAACAATTATTCTTTTCATCAATTTAGTTTTGATACATATTGTTTACTAATATGTATCAATTGAGAGTTTATCAAAAACAAGCTGTTCAAAATGTAATTAATTTTTTCAAAATTAGTCGCAATCCTGCAGTTATTGTTTTACCAACTGGAGCTGGAAAAAGCCTAGTGATTGCTGAATTAACACGCGTAGCACAAGGTCGTGTTTTAATCTTAGCGCATGTTAAAGAACTTGTTGAACAAAACTATGATAAGTACAAAAGTTATGGGTTAGAAGCTGGCATTTTTTCTGCAAGTTTAGGAAAAAAAGAAACTAATCAAAAAGCTATTTTTGGAAGCATTCAATCTATTGCGCGTGCAGATGAATCATTTTTTCATAATTTTTCATTAGTTATTATAGACGAATGCCATCGTGTCGCAGATGAAGGCTCTACTCAATATCAAGATGTTATAAAAAAACTACAAGATCGAAATCCTAAAATTTGCATATTAGGTTTAACAGCTACCCCGTATCGTTTAGGCATGGGATGGATATATGAATATTCACATCAAAATGAAATAAAATCTGATCAAAAGAGATTTTTCAAACAATGCGTCTATGAATTGCCATTGAATTACATGATCAAAAACAAATTCTTAACACCACCAGTTAAAATTGACATACCTGTCACATGCTATGATTTTTCGGAACTCAAAATGAAAAATGATCATTATTCAAGTCGAGACGTTGAAGAGATAATTAAAAATCAGAATCGCTTAACACCTCTCATTATCAAAAATATTATCGACATAACAGAAAAATTTCAACGAAAAGGAGTAATGATCTTTAGTAGTACAGTAAAACATGCTGAAGAAATTATGAACCACTTACCGTCAAAAGAAGCTCAAATAGTTTTGGGTGATACTAGTATGGCTGATAGAGATAAAATTGTTCAGGACTTCAAAGGCGGAAAGTTTAAATACCTTGTTAATGTGTCAGTATTAACAACAGGTTTCGATGCGCCTCACGTGGATGTGATTGCAATTTTAAGACCGACAGAATCAAATAGTTTGTATCAGCAAATTATAGGCCGCGGACTACGATTATACCCCGGAAAAAAGGACTGCTTTATTTTAGATTATACTGGGGTTGGGCACGACATCTACAAACCTGAGATAGCAGATAAGCGCCCGAATAAAGATACAGTGCCTGTTCAAGTATTATGCCCTGCGTGCGGATTCTTTAATGATTTTTGGGGATATATAGATTCGGAAGGTGAAGTTTTAGAGCACTTTGGAAGAACTTGTCGTGGTGCCATTCAAAATAACAAAACTCTTGAAATTAAAAAATGTGGTTTTCGTTTTAGGTTTAAAATTTGTCATAGTTGCGGTTCTGAAAATGACATTTCAGCTCGAGAATGCGAAAAATGTAAAGCTATTTTAATTGATGCTGATGCTAAGCTTAAACAGGCAAAATTGTCTAAAAATGCGCATGTCATGATTCCAGAAAAAACAACTTTCTCTGAACGCCGAGACAAAAATGGAAACTTATACTTGGAAATTCGATATTACGATTATGACGCTCAATATTTTAGCGAGGCGCATTTTTTTAATAATGCCGCGAGTATTAAAAAATTTCACATCAATTTTTTAAGATCACACTTAAGAAGACCTGAAATTTCAATTGAAATTAATTCAGTTGATGATGTTCTTCGTCATCAAAATCACTTTCGCATACCAGCTTATGTTATCGCACGTAAGCAGGACAAATATTGGAAAATCACCGAAAAAATTTTTACAGAAGAACTTTAACAAGTGGGTATCATAAGTTCAGTAATGAGCTCTACCTCAGAAGTTTTTTCAGGATCATTAGCATAGTTTTCGATATAAAAATCATCTCGAACATGTAGTTTTTCAGATTGCGCTAATTCTATGACTTTACCCCAGGCCTCTGGCAGGTGGCTATATGAGCCTTTCAGCGTATATTTTGCGAATTCTCCACCCTGGTATTTTAAATATTGTAAACCAGTTGGTAAATGGGCAGGTTTTTTATCACAAGTAAAACCAGCACGATAAATCATGAGAGGTTCTATCTTAAACAGTGCCATTGCTCCAGTCTTAGTTGCATCTATCTCAATCGTATTAAACAATTTATGCACGTCTTGCCATGCGCTCATGGCTGTTTGATCGAATGGCCCGATTTTTTCAACAAAGATGTAGTGAAATTCAGAATATTTTATTTTCTCAGATTTATTTGATAAATTCATACTTTATTATTTGTAATATAAAAAAAGACAAAATTAAATCAATTATTGTGTTTATATACTAAAGTCTATCGTGGTATGTTTTGATGTATTGATATAATCCGAACATAAATTCAGTTTTATATTCTTATAAGGAGATCTTCAATGGAAGTACTTAGTATTGATGCATTCAAAAACAAAATATTTAATTTTGAACAATCAAAAGACTGGAAATTTAAAGGCGCAAGACCAACAATTATTGATTTTTATGCCGATTGGTGTGGGCCTTGCCGTGCGCTTGCTCCAATATTAGATGAAGTCGCAATCAAATATAGTGGTCAAGTTGATATATACAAAATTGATACTGAAGCAACTCCTGAACTAGCTGCTCTTTTTGGCGTTCGAGGCATACCAGCACTATTGTTTATTCCTCTGCAAGGTGAACCGGCAATGAGTTCTGGAGTAATGCCTGTTGAGTCTTTTGATCAAGCCATTAAAGAATTATTTAATATTGAGAAATAACAGTAAATACACTTTCAGCTTTACAGTATTCTACATTTTGCATACTAGAACGCATGCCCAAAAAGTCTGCACAACATGAAGATAAAACTTGCGCGTACGAATATGAAATTCTTAATCTGCTTCGTACGCGTGGTTATAACAAATCTATCTGTCCATCCGAAGTTTTGCGTCCCGAAGAGAAACAGAACAAGCTTATTATGGAGCAAGTTCGTAAAGCCGCGCAAAGACTTGTTGCCAAAGGACACATTTTTATCACACAAAAAGGTCAAATCGTTGATCCTTCTTCTGCTAAGGGCCCAATTCGTTTAAAATTAAGTTATCAACTTAAGGAGAGTTAACATGATTACTTACCCAATGTCGTTCTTTACTACAGCTAGTAGTAAATCAGGAACAAGTACGCTTTGGACAACAAATGCAAAAACTGAATCCAAAATTATTACGATGGCCATACCACCTGAGTTTGAAGGCCCAGGTCAAGGAAACAGCCCCGAAGACTTATATGCCATGGCTTTACAAAATTGCTTTATAGCTACCTTTAAAGTGTTTGCTGAAAAATCCAAATTAAACTATGAATCAATTCAGGTTGAAAGTGAGCTTATTGTAGATCGCGATGACAAAGGGCGGCCTTGGATGTCTAAAGTCAAACTAAATATTACGCTCGAATCACCACAAAATATAGACAATGCTAAACGTATACTCGAAAAAACATCCCAAAATTGTATGATCTTAAACTCGGTCAAAACAGATAAAGAGTTTCATTTTGTTATTCGCTAATTTGTCTTGGATAGAAACAGGATATTTAATTTCTTCTATCTATATGATAGGTGTGATTTGGCTAATTCAGCTTATTCATTATCCTAGTTTTTTATACATAGATCAATCCCAGTTTATACTGTTTCATCAAAAACACACAATCATGATGACGATTTTAGTGGGGCCCGTGATGTTATTTGAACTTTGTACATCGGTGTATTTAAGTCAAAGTTTGCAATCTGTATGGCTGATTCAAGCTGGGCTAGTGACGCTTCTTTTTGGACTAACTTTTTTAGTAAGTGTACCCATACATAATGAATTAGCGAAAAAGCATAATCGAAAGCTTATTCAAAAGTTAATTTTAACCAATTGGCCTCGAACAATACTTTGGACATTAAAGTTTTTAATTTTCTACATCACAAGCAATTACAAGGTCATTTAAATGGGTTTATCTAAAAAGTTAAAAGAAAAATTTAATTCCATCGAAATACAAGACAAAGACCGCCTGATTCGCATGGGTTGGGAAGATCGATCAACTTTTGAATCAATTGAAAAACAATTTGGCTTAACACCTAATGAATTTATTCAATTTATGAGATTCAGTCTTGATCAACAAACATTTAATCGCTGGCGCAAAAGAACAAATGCACAGGGACAGCTCAAGCACGAGTCAAAGCGAGGATTCAAAACCACACGCTTTAAGTGTAGTCGCCAATCAATTGATGGAATTACTAAAGGCTGGAAATGAGTTTCGAATTACTTGTGTTTAACACGAACTAATGAGTTCATATCATACCCGCTTGATTTCATCTGAGAAACAATTTGATCAAACAACTCATCAGACATAATTTTCTCGCGACTCATAATCCAAACATACTTTTGGTCGGGCACGCCAATAACAGTCCAATTATAACTATCGCCCAGCCCTATAATGAGATAATTAAACTTAAGCGGCCAAAGAGGCGAAACCTTCCAATGAGCTTGAGTTTGCTCGTTATAAATCCATCCCTTTTGAGGAAGGCTTTTAATAGGCCCATCAAACCCACCTTGATTATAAGTAAATCCTATATCAATGCGTTTTTTTTCACTGTTCCAGGTATAAGTTTCTACGCCGTTATAAACGTCTTTTTCAAAAGGTGTAAAGCGTCCACCATGTACATACCAAGTACCCATAAATTTTTGAATCTCGATTTTATCGACTGTTTTATTATATGCAGGCAAGGAAGCACAGGATAAAATATTTGATATTATCGTCATCATAATTATTAATTTATACTTTCTTAACATAGAAGCCATAATCTCACATAAGTTTCCTGGCTGCAATGCAGCTGTTAAAAAACAAAGATCTTCAGATTTTTGTTATATTTGAGTTCGATCTACTGATTTTAACGTCTTTATTTTTCGGTTGTTTATTACATGATGTTTGGCTAATGTCTTTTTAAATGAACCCAAGCGTCGATTATCAGCACTATTTAAATCTTGTTAGCCGAAGTTTTGCTTTTTGTATTGACCGACTAAACTCACCTCTTAAAGAAACAATTGGGTTAAGTTACTTGCTCTTTCGTATTTTAGACACTATAGAAGATGCCAAATGGTCTAATTTAAATGATAAGCTTTATTTTTTTTCACTTTTTGAAAAATCCATTTTAAATTTACCGACTGAATCTTCAAAACTTGATTGGCTTAACCGCTTTGAAAAAAGAATACCCGACCACGAAAAGCAACTTTTATCTGTCGCATCTTTGCTATTCGAAGATTTACATAAATTAAATTCGCATGATCGTTTATCTTTACAAAAATCGCTCGTTACTATGAAAAATGGAATGTTAAAATTTTCTGTAAATGAAGGAACACTACGTTTAGGTTCAATTAAAGAAGTTAATCAATATTGCTTTTTTGTAGCCGGTGTAATCGGAGAACTCTTAACCGATTTTATATCCAATTTAACTAAAACTCGTTATTCAAAAACAGTTTACATCAATTCATTTCATTTTGGTTTATTTCTGCAAAAAATTAATATTCTTAAAGATCAATCTGAAGATGAAATAGACGGACGATTTTTAGTGCCCAATCGCGAACAAGTTATATCAAGTATAAAAATAAACGCTAACGGCGCTATCAACTATCTAATAAATATACCTTTAGAGCAAAAAGAGTATCGATTATTTTGTGCTTGGTCATTATTTTTAGGTCTTTCAAGTTTACCGTTTATAAATTCGAGTTGGACAAGTAAACTTATTAATAAAATTCCGCGAGCAATGACATTAAATTTAATCGATCAAGTGGAAAAATTAATTGATAATAATGTTTTACTTGAACAGTTTTACTTAAAGCTAATTCAAAATTTAAATTCGATCACTTTACCTGCAACTAAAGAGCAAATTGCAGTACTTCAAAACAATGAAACTGATAGTTGGCTAACTCATATTTATAAAGGTCAGTTAGGCCAAAGTGAGTTATCTTTACTAGGTGTTGTTTAAGTTTTAATTCATTAAACAGTAAAAATGCTATTTAATAGCAGTCACTAACTTATCAATTTCAATTTTTAAATCAGGATTTTTAATCCCAATTTGATCGTCAAAATTATTTTGAAACGACGGAAATGCAAATTTCCCAATTATTTGTGCCCCATGAAAAGGAAATCGACTTGCAGCTGTTTCTAATACGGACAATCCACCACGTGGTCCAGGAGATGTGGATAATAGTAACATTTTCTTTCCTTCAAAGACTTTAGGGTTTTCGCGAGATGACCAATCAAAAATATTTTTAAATGCGGCTGCGTAGCTGCCGTTGTGCTCTGCTAATGAAATAACAATGATGTTAGCCGATCTTATCTTAGCATTAAAAAGTTTAATTTGTTCAGGTATACCTAATTTATTTTCTTGATCAGTGGAATATAAACCTACCTCATAAGCATTTAAATCGAGTACTTCACTGTTATTATCAATCAGCCGCGCAACATGTGTTGCAAGTTTCTTATTGATTGAATTTGTACTTGTCGATGCACCAAACGCTATTACTTTTATCATATATAACCTCATGATCATTCAACCATTTTAAAATATAGTTGTATAGATATCATTTTCTATATCTTTAATAAAAGACTGATCAATGAAAAAAGCCAATCATATTTTTTTAATGATCTGATGTTTACTCATTGTCATGGAAAACATTCAGTGCGACAGCTTAAGGAGAGCAAACATGAATACAAATTACTAAACAAAATTAAAAATCAAGAAAGAAAAAAATATTTATTTTTGTCTTTGAAAGATCGACACTTTTCAATTATTTAGCAGATCTCATGATGAGATTTTTGATTAGTCTCAATTTGACTAGTTAAGTCTTTCTAAAAGTCACCGATAAATCTATTATCTGCCGCTGGTATCTTCGATGAAACGAAGGCTGGTGCTAAGAGGTTCGAAACTCTTCGCAGATAAATACAACGGAGGAACGTGTGAAGAACATATACCGAAGACATTACGTTAAATTGGAATTAATCAATTTACCCGGAACTGCACCACCACAATAGTTATTAAAATGTTAAACTTCGGAATTGCAAATGCTCGGTAAGACCGGGCATTTTTTATTTCACAAAAAAATACTTAGCAACCCTCTAAAAAAACTGGCATCAAATAAATTATTCACACTGTTTTGCCAAAAAACATACTTTCGAAACACTTTCAAACATATACTTTACAGCCTAAATATTAATGATTAAACCATCCTCACAACAATAAGTGTCGACTAAGCATTAATAATAGCTTAAATCCGCACTCATTTTATCGGAGGTCACATGAAGAAATTACTTCTTTTTGCGCTAATGCTACCGTCTATGGTCTTTGCAAATGAAACTCAAGCTAGTCATTCAGTCAGTCCTTCATTGCTCAATGAAACAGTTCAAGTCAGTGGTTTTGGCGATATCAGAATACGTAGACCTTTGCCAGATGCAAAAGGTTTTCCAGTACTGCTCGTTCATGGTGTTTATGGTGGCGCCAGTCATCGTGCATATAGAGAATTACTACCAATTTTAGATAAAGCTGGATTAGCAGTTTATATTTTGGATTTACCTGGAGCAGGTGAAAGTTCAAAACCCAAACGACCATATAAAATCGAAGATTTTGACTTATTTTTAAATACATTTTTAAGCGAGATTGTTCAAAAAAGAACGACTGTAGTAACAGAATCAATCTTAAGCTCTTCTGGTCTTAAAGTCGCGAGTGATAGACCTGATTTAGTTCGCCGCTTAATTTTATTAAGTCCAACTGGTGTTAACTCTTTGAATTTACCACCATCAGAACGTGAACAGAAACTCTATGACCGCCTTTATGCTGATGAAGCTGCCAGTGATGCTTTCTACCAAAATTTACTTATTGATAATTCATTAAACTATTTTTTAAAGTTTGCGTTTTATGATGATAGCCTAGTTAACGAATCACTCTTAAATGACTATAGAGTCATGCGAGATAATAAAGATCAAAAATATTTAACCTTAAGTTTTGTTGGTGGACAGCTTTATCGACCTTTTACAGAATCATCACGAAATGTATTTGTTCCAGTACTAGGTTTATTTGGAAAAAATTATGAAGGTTTTGCCGATAATCAGCCATCAACTGCCGAGATGTTCAAAAAATTGAGACCTGATTTCGAATATGTTGAGATCGAAAATTGTGGCTCTTCTGTTCAGCGTGAACAACCTAACGAAGTTGCAAAGGCTATTATCGAATTTCATGTAGTAGATTAGTTAATTTTAAATCTTACTAGGTGAGTTACAATCTATTCATAGAGTTTAGGCTTTAGTACATGACCAAAGCCTAAACTCTTTTCATATTAATGATGATTGGCGCTAGAAAGATAGACTGGTACATCATGAAACATTTTTTGAGTTTCTGATGTTTCATAAAAATTTACAGAACCTGTTATATATGAAGTTAAATCTCTGATTTGTGCCTCTTTATCTTCGACAAGCACTTCCATAATATGTCGCATGCTCAAAAGGGCGACCACTTGATTTTTATCTAACACAGGTAAGTGGCGAATATGCATTTTAGACATAATTTGTAAACACTCTTCTAGTGTAAAGTGCGGTTCTGCATAATATATTTTTTTGACCATAATGGATTCCACATTAGCGTACAAAGAAATATTTTGATAAATAACGGCACGAGCTAAATCTTTTTCCGAGAAAATACCTTTTAAAGTATTTTCTTCTATAATAAGAAGTGCACTAGAGTTTGTGGAATCAAGAACTTCTAGTGCTTGATATATTGAATTTTTAGGACCGACGCTAGCGAAGACGTTGATCCCCTTTTGCTGAATTAGATCTTTTACTTGCCTTTTCATACACTGTCCTCCTTGTTGTTAAAAGCATAGGCGTGTCGCTTATGCTGTTGTACAGAATAAATAATATCGATTGTTATATAAAACAGATAATTTCAATGAACTTTATACTATTAAACAATATGCGCAATAGTTTCTGTGACATCAATTCTTAGCTTATAAATATCTATTCGTTAAAATGACAAATTTAATTTATATATTAAAAAGCAATACAAATTAAATTATTTATCTATTTTACCAATTGCTCACCTCTGTGCTTAGCTTAATCAAAACAAGGAGGTAACAAAATGAAGTCTATAAAAGCTTTTTTAATTGTAAGCACTTTGCTTGCAGGACAGGTGACGTTATCTGATGAAGTTGAAAAATTGCCAATTGCTAAACCAATTGCTTTTGATAAAGTAGAGGTCATACGAGAAAATCACAATCATGAAAGTGATGAGTTGAAAATAGTTGGTAAGGTCACATACAGTAATGAATGTAAAGTGATTGATCAAAAATTTAAAAAGGTCTCAGTTGAAGGATCAACCATTCAGTATAATATTTATGGTATAAATGAAGCTCAAAATAAAGTTTGCGCTCAAGTTTTTATGCCTGTGCAAAAATTAGTCTTGATTGATTCTTTTATTCTACCTAAAAATCAAGATTATCAAATCATGGTCAACCAATTACTCATCAACTAAATTGCGCCCCTCCCCCTCTATTCAGAATAGAGCCATACCCCAATGGCTCTATTCATTTTTGTAATATTTAAAAAAATATTTTTTTCATCGGATATCCGCGAATTTTAACACCTTGTCTGATAATTCCGGATAGCTCACCACTTTGAACAAGTCCATATTTTTTATAAAAATCAAAAGCAGTTAAGCTCGACTTCAAAGTTAGAACTTTAATTTTATGCGTTTTACAATATTCAAATGCTGTAAATAATAATTCTTCACCCAGACGTCGCTTCAATACGTCAGGAGTAATATATAGACCGTAAAGATGTGCTGTTTTTTCATTATCATTATAAGTTTCTTTTAATTGGCAAAAACCCTCTATTAAATTATATTTTTCTACAACAATATAAAATTGTTCCTTGATAGCAGGTATTCTAAAATCTGGATTGTATGTTCGACCGCCCCAGACACGAATTTCATCGATATTGTGATCATTTACACAAATTTCGTTAATGGATTTCATATGAGCATAGTGAACTGACTCTGCATCTAAAATTTCTGCACGTCTAATCAAAAAATTTGGATTATGTTGTTTATTCAGATGCTGATTTGTTATATCTATAGCTTGTTGGCTTGATCTTATTATGTCACTTACTGCTTTAGATCTTAAACGCATTTTCAAAGCTAAATTAAACTCAACCAAAGCCAACCTGAATGCTTGCTGATCAAAATAAAATTTACCTAAATGTTGATGAAACGAAGCTTTTAAAGATTCAAAGCAATCAATTGTATTTATTAAATTATATGCCTGATCAAACAGTGCATAGGACTTGTCAAAATCCCTACGCCACTGATAGACATGAGCTAAACGAATTAAATTTTGAATAATTTTATTATTATTAGAGTTCAAATACGATATAGATAATGCTTTTTTATAATAATGTTCAGCATGATCTAATTTTTTTAAAACCCGATTGGCAAAGCCCAAGTACTCTATGAATTGCATTTTTTTTGACAGATCATCTTCAAATTTAAGGGTTTCGAGCAAATCATTGATAAACGATTCCCATTCAGCAACTTTAGACGGCACTTCATGCAAATGATTATCGAATGAATATTCAGGTGGTGAGATTAATTGATTCATGTTTTTTATTTTCCCAATCACTTTTAGTTAAAATCCAATCTTCTGCTTGCGTGTATTTTGGATTTACGAATTTAGCATTGCGAATACCAACAAATCGAGCACCTTGCTTTTCTTTAATTCTGCGAGAACTAATATTTCCTAATGCATTTGATAATTTTAACTCAGAAAAATTCAACTCATTAAATGCATAATCAGTAATAGGTGTCAGTGCTTCGATCATTAAACCCTGCCCCCAGTAGTCTTTGGCTAACCAGAATCCTCGATTATCAAGAGCATCTGTGCGATATAAATCTATAACACCGATTAAATTATTTCGATTAGAACTTAAAAATATTCCCCACATCCATTGATTTTGACCTGATTTAGGAATAATAACATTTTTAATAAACTGGTAAGCACCATCCTCAGGATATGGCCAAGGTACATGTGCTGCAAGGTGACCAATAATTTCATAATCGTTAAAATATTTTTGATAACTTGAAGCATCCTCTAAAGAAATCATTTTTAGAATTAAACGAGGTGTTTCAAACTGAGGGATTTTATTGTTCGCTACTAAATTCATATCTAGTCATCCAATCTGAGGGCTTTTTTTAAATCTGAATCAGGTCTCAAATCTCCGGATCTAAATTTCATTACTAGTCTTCGCTTTTCGTTAAAGAAATAACTCAAATGAACTAGAGTTCCAAATCGATCCGATACTTCTAAAGCAGTTATCAAAAAACCTGCTTTTAATTTGGGAATGATGATGGAGTTATTTGTTGTCGTATGACGTGACAGCACGATTTGAAAACCCATTTTTTCAACTCGATTTAAAACCTCATTCATGAGCGCAGTATATAAACCCTTTCTGCGATGTGCAGGCAATATTGCACTATTTCGCATATAAAAAGTTTCGTGGTTGTATTGATCGCCTGTAAACCAACCACAAAACTCATCATTCTTAAAAATACAAATATTAAATCTAATAAGTTGCGATAAGTTTTTGCTCAAATTTTTTAAATGCATAAGTTCTTGTTCCGAAAAAACAAATTGAAAATCAAGACTTGTATCACTTGATTGAAATATTTCTTGACCCCATTTATTCCACAATGTTTGAAATTCTTCTTGGGGTAATTCTACAAATCGATATTCAGATGGTAAATTCATAAGCAAATGCTAATCTAAATAAACTATCAAGTTAAGAACAATCTTATTTTTAAATTTTTTGAGGCTGCAAAAGATCTTCTAAAAAAAATGCAGCTAATTCTGATCGTCCCGAAAGGCCCGACTTTGAATACACTGCGATTGATTGAACACGAGCTGTTTTTTCAGTTGTCTGTCTAATATCTGCAATTTCTTTTAGTGAAAGTCCTTTAAGCAATAATAAAGCGACTTCTTTCTCAGCTGTCGAAAGATTCCATTTAGTCAGTTGCAAATCAATGGATTGAGATAATCCTGAGATATATTTCTGCGCTTCAGTTTTCCATTCGTTAGCTTCTTTTTTTAATTGAATATTTGCATTTAAAGAATCAGATAACTTATGTTTGAGTTGAATAGAGTCTTGTATAAAATAATAAATACCATATAAAGCTGCTATTCCGGTGCTACCCTCAACAAGTACATGCCAAGTCACGACACCATCTTTTGCATCAGTTATCAAATCAAAGCCAACCATTATAGCGACTAGAGATAAAATAGTAATAATAAAAATTCGCTCTTTACGACTCATTGAAACAAAATATCTTAAATTGATGTATTCGTCATGAAAAGATTTTTGATGTCATCTTCAGCAACTAGCACTAATCTTGATCTTCTTTGTAATGCTTTTTATTATTATGAACATCGTCAGTATTTTGATTCTGCAAAATGTCTTCTATATCGCTTTCATGTTCGTTTTCACCAAGCTGTAGCGTTTTCCCAAACATTGATAAAGTACGATTTTCTGAGTTAAAATGACTAGCCAAGTAATAGACAGAAGAGATAATCAGTGCAAGCAATAGTATGGCTGCGAACAATCTTTCTGAATTAATCGGTGTTACTGCTACATTTGAAGTATCTTTTTTACCATCTAACATACTCAGAGCAATACGATCTTTATGCTTTAAGGAATGAAAAATGATACCCGTCACATGTGCTATCACCAAAATGACAAATGCATTTGCCATGAATTCATGAATTTCCTCAATAGATTCTTTGTATCCAGTGGTCATAAAATAGCCTGAGACCACTAAACCTAGCACAAGTGAAAACATTATTATTGCTGCCCAACTTGATGCTGGATTATGACCAGGCCAACGTTTATTTGATCCTGATAAAATACCTAAAAAATAATTTTTAAGATTAAATATATTTAAATCAAATCCAGCAAATTTTGCATATCGAGATCCAATTACACCCCACATGATTCGCCATAAAACAAGAATAGCCAGAACAAAACCAGACAACATATGATAACTAAATTGTATAGTCTCGTCGTCGACGGTTTTAGCTATGGTAAATGACAACACGAATAAACCAGCAAATAGCCAGTGAAATAGTCTAGTCGGTAAATCGTACACTAAGGTTGATCTCATTATTAGCCTCCTTGGCAATTTTTTAAGAGTTCTCAGTGTATAATTTCGACTATTTCGATAAAGTCGTCTATTGGACAAATGATCTAAACGACCAAAAATCAAATGCTTAGGCTAAATGATCTAAAGTAAAAACTTACTTATGATAGTTTATTCTTTAAACTCATATACTGCTCGAACTTGACCTTGGGTCGCTACTAACTTTTGACTCGATATGCCTATGAGAATATCAGCAGTTGGATATTGCACATATTTTTCAAAAGTTGCTAATGCATCAATGCAATTAGCCTTGTTCATTTGAACAATGACAACGTGACCCGATGCTGCAGCTTTGTATGCAGCATTGAAAACTTTTTCTTCAAAACCAAAATAAGAACCTAATCCTAAACAAATCACATCAGGATCAGATGAATAGACCTGAGCAAATATTTTATCAAAATCACTATTCTGATTTGCTTTTAGTTCTATTTGGTTTATTCCGTCTATAACCATTTCAACAGAATCTTCAATAGTGAAAACCAATCGTCCCTGATTTTTGTATTCATTTAATAGTGAATATACAGTAGTTGTTTTTCCGGAACCAGCTGCGCCAGTTACTATTATTAACCCACTTTTCTTTTTAGCCCATGATTTAAATTGATCGAAAACTGTCGCATCACTCGCAATGCGCTCGATTGGCATAACATCTGTTTCAGGTTGATATAATTGCAGAGTCAAACGCGGCCCAACAACTGTATCAAGTTTTTGATATCGAACCTGTAGCTTATCGTCTTCGCTGCGATAAAGGTAAATACGTCTTGAATTTTCGCTATCGAGCGCCGTTGATAAATTTTTAAGTGAGTTATCTATTTCAAGAAAAGTTTCTTCTTGTATTTCAGTCAATTTATCTAGACCTGATCTTGAGCGATATGCAATCTCATATTTACCCTTTGCTGGATAAACGTGTACTAAACGCGAACCATGATCAAATGCATCCCAAATAATTTTTTCAGAAACAGATGTAATCAATGTATTCATTTTTTTTTCCTTATGTTTTGAGCGATCCGACAGCAATATTGATAAATTAAGTAAATCACGTTGCACATAAGTGCGTGAATTCTTACCCGAGATATACGTTTCTAATTCATCTTTTGAAAAGCGCCATTGACGACCTAATTTATGCCCAGGAATTTTACCAGCTTGTAGCCATTTATATAATGTGCTGGGTGTTGTTTTAAGTAATTGCACAGTTTGATCGAAATCTAAATACTCATTTTTTTCCATATGAGCATTATCGTCAATTATTGGCTTTTATTAACCATGATTAACCAATATTTGGACTAAGGTCATATTTAAATTGTTAAATCTATACAAAGGTTAGTTAAATTAGAATTAATCATTCAAGCAATAGTTTATTTTATAAGATCATGAAATCGACACCAACTTGAATGTGTCTTAAATGATATAGGCAATTGTCTTTGTAAATCTTTATGACAGCCACCAGCCAAGTGTGAAATTTTTGATTTTCCATACAAATTCAATTCGAATATCTCACGAATACTTAGCGTTAAAGTAAACGGCTTAACTTTATATTGATTTTCACCATCAAACCATACGGCATTATCGATTTCTAATTCAGCTTGCTCATTAAATAAAGAGCCTTTTAAAACAGTGTTAATCACCAATTTTTTATGAGATTGAGGTGGTTTAATTTCTTTAATAATTTTAGTTATTAAATTTCGTTGTCGAATGATGGGGTGCCATACTAGGTCTGAAGATCTTAAATGGCCTTGTGAGCCATCAATTAAAAATGTCTTAAATCCAGTATGACACTTTTTTAAAAGATAAATGTTCTTTCCACGATTGAAGCTGTCGTCTATTGGCGTATAGCCCCACCAACCCTTGCGACCGACAGAATCAATTATTTCAAAATTAGGTTTAACTTTTATATGAATGGGTTCATTGAAATCGTCCGACTCAAGCCTGTGGCCTATTGCCTCATGCAAAATAAAACCTGTAGCAATTTCTGAAAATTCCAGTACAGTTTTTTTATCAATATTTAACTTATCAAAGCTTTTGTATTTTGAACGTAAGCTAAATGTAATAAGTTTAATAAAATTATCGATGAAATTTTTGTCTATATTAACTGTACTATCACTTATTCGACCGAAATCAGAAACAAATTCAATGGTCCATATATTGCGACTATACCTTTCTTTGATTTCATAATTGTTAAAGCATCTAATAGAATAGACGTATCGCAATCTCAAACGGCCTGAAGGTAAACATTGCAGCAATTCTTTTTCAATTTCTTTAAACTTGTTTTTAATTTTTGGAATAGCATGTTTAGCACTAAGTGATTTAACATTAATACGACCATCCTCAATTTGTCGAGATGTTGTCATAGATTGATTACGATGCCACAATAATTTAAATTTTTTATTCTGCTTAGAATTGAAAATATGAAAACATTTATCGCTCTCATGTGATGTTTCAATTATTTTTCCATTACTTACAACACTCACGGCAATTCTCATCTATTTGATAACTTGTCTTTTTAAGCTTAAACGTTGCAGGATCAAAACAAAGCTCAGTATCTAAACTTTCGCATTCAGAAAATTTGGTAAAATATTTAATCACTTCGATAGCTCCTAAACTAGATATAATTGCATTTAGTGGTCCAAATGATGGAGCTTGATAACACAAATCCCATTTATTTTGAATTCGCGTTAACTCTTTGTCTTTTTTATGCGGCTTATGTTCTTTAAAGCATTGATAACAAGATGTTTTACCCGGTACAGTTAATGGGCCAACAACTCCTTCTGTATCGCGATAGCCGATATTCAAATATGGTATATTCATTTTCACAGCTACTGTATTTACCCAATCATGTATTTGTGCAGGTCTATCGGCAGATATTATAATAAAATCGACTTTTTTTAGATATTTCTTTAACGAACTTACGCCTTGAACTTTTTGATCAAAAGCGACAATTTTTGTTTGTGAATTTTTATTGGATAAAACTTTCTTAGCTGCTTTGACTTTGCTCATGCCAATAGCTGTTTCATCAAATAAAACTTGTCTTGTTAAATTAGATAGTTCGACAGTATCAAAATCAATTAAACGCAATTCTTTAAATCCAGATCCGATTAAATTTAAGCTGACCCAGTTACCGATACCGCCCATACCGATTAGTGCAACAGTTTTTTTTGACAGAATTTGTTGAGCCTGCAATGGATCAATATTGTAGCTTTGGAAAAATAACATATGTCGGTCATATCTTTTCCAATTATCCGGAGTATTAGATCTAAACTCAGATTTGAGAATGTTTTCATTAACAAGTTCTGATTGGATGTCTTGATTTAATTGCGATTTTTCAGTCAATCGTTGCATTCCATCTTTATCAACAATTAGTTTTTTCTTCAGTCTTTTTGAAAAGCCTAATTCAATAATATAGTTATCTTTCGTTTTGCTAATTTGATTTAGGCCCAAATATGGCGGAATACTATAGTGTGATTTCATTTTTAATTTCCTTTTTATTTATTGTAATTTTAATTAAAATTCCCAAAGTAAATAGAGCGACCATGAAACTTGTAATAATAGAAAAAAAGCTGAAAATTGTTTGAGTAGATTGCGACTGATGGCTCATTATTTGAATCCATTGCAATGCTGCCAGCATTCCGAATCTTGAAAACAAGCTGATACTACTTAAAATGCTAGCTCTTGATTGACTAGATATATTTTGATTTAACTTAATCGATAAGTTTGTTCTAAATATCGATAAAAAAGCCTGTGTTAAACCAAATAATATGAGAACAATGAAACCACTCGTAATAATACTTGTTAAAATATAAAGAACACTAAATAGAACCATAGATAATATGAAAAATGCTTGTGTTCGAAACCAGATCTTTTTTGAATACTTTGCTGCAACTAAACCAGCAATTATGTTCATGATACAATAAAAGCCAAAAACAACTGAATTAAATGAAGTGCTCGTTAAACCACGTAACTCTGCAAAATACGGTTGCCATAAATGCAACAATGGCTGAATCGAAAACTGTATTGCTACAGATATAAATATAAATGGAATAATTTTTTGATTGCCAATGCCTTCACTTATAGAGTTTTTTAGTAGAGCAATAATGCTTTTCTTTTTTATTTCCATCGATGTGACAAAATTTTCAGAGGGAGAGTAACATAAACATATATATCCAATTAATAGCGTTACACTTCCTGCTATATATGGCAGGTTAAGAGTTTTTTCAGCGATCATCCCACCTACGGTACCAAAAACTAAAACGAAAGCAGAATTTAGGCTTTGATTAGTATGAAAAAATTTATCCACCAGGCCTTCTTGCTTTTCAAGATTGGCTGCTTCAATTGCGTAAGCCTCATAGGCTCCAGACCATAAACAAAGGGATAAAGCACATAATATTTCAGCTAGAATAAACTGATAAAATGAATATCCAAAAGCAAAGATTAAAAAACCAGTTATTGCCGCAATTAAACTTAAGTATAAAGATTTTTTGCGACCAAAAAAATCAGCTATTAATCCAGTTGGATATTCTCCAATTAATATTGTAATCGCTTGAATGGTTTTTAAAATTCCGATTTGTGAAATAGTGAGACCACTTTGCAACAAATAAGTTACAGAAGTTGCACCGACGAACATTCGTCCACCTTCGAATAATGCATCTAGTGTTAGTATTTTTTTAAAGTTCATATAACCTCCATAAACAAGGAGGCCATCCATGGCCATAATTGATTAGTTACGAACAGATCCAGCGTTTCTAACGGCGCCTGCATTACGAACGGCACCCGCATTTCTGACTGAAATTGCATTTCTTACAACTTTTGCGTCTCGAACTTTTTTTGATCCTTTTGATGTTGTTTGTTTTTGTACTTTAATTTTCATGCTTGTTCCTTTTTGTGTTTGGACCGTATAGGTCAGTTATTGATTGTCGATATCAATCGACACAAGACAACTGAGCAATTCCGAATCCGACATTTTCGGACGTATTAATCAATATATAGCTTTTAAGATGAATTTTTCTTAAATTGCAGATCAAAAATCTAATAAATAAGAATGATAATGAATATTCAACTAAATACAATTTATCTAAAATGTTCAAATCAGCAGACTGTTTGACAGATACTTCTTAGGCAGTAACATATCAATATGTCAGTTCAAGAATTTGATTTTGTAATTGTCGGCAGTGGTTTTGGTGGCAGTGTTTCTGCTCTTAGATTAGCAGAAAAAGGCTATCAAGTTGCTGTTCTTGAAAAAGGACGTCATTTTGGTCCGAATGATTATGCCAAAACCAATTGGGATTTACGTCGTTATTTATGGGCTCCAATCATTAAGTGTTTTGGTATTCAACAAATTACTTTACTTAAAGGAATGTTGATTTTGCATGGTGCAGGTGTTGGAGGGGGTAGTCTTGTTTATGCTAACACCCTAATGCAACCACGAAGCAAAGCTTTTGATGATCAGTCTTGGCCTAATAAAATAAATTGGCAAAATGAACTTGAACCATTTTATAAAATCGCAAAAAAAATGTTAGGGGTTGGGGTTAACCCAGCTTTAAATACCGATTGTGAACAAGCCATCTTACAATTGGCAAAAGAGCTGAAATGTGAAGAGACCTATCATCCAACAGAGGTTGGAGTATTTTTCGGTGAACCGAATAAAGAAGTTGATGATCCTTATTTTAACGGACAAGGTCCGCGTCGATCTGGATGTAATTTATGCGGTGGTTGCATGGTTGGATGTCGCTATAATGCAAAAAACACTTTAGATAAAAATTACCTTTATCTTGCGCAAAAACATGGAACTAAAATTTTTGCAGAGACCATGGTGACACGAATTGAACCTACACAAGACGGATATTTGGTTTCAGCAAAATCTACAACCCAATTTTTCTCTAAAACTACGCAATTTAAAGCTAAAAAAATTATTTTATCAGCTGGAGTAATTGGAACATTGAGACTTCTGTTTAAGGCCAAGTTTGTTGATAAGACTTTAACTCAAATTTCGCCTATGTTGGGCGAAAAAGTTAGAACCAATGGCGAAAGTTTATGTGGTGTTACAACGCCTAATACAAAGATAAGTTTTAATCATGGAATAGCGATCGGATCAGCTATTCATCCCGATGAAAATACAAAAATTGAACCTGTAAGATATTCAGCCGGTAGTAGTTTTATGCGTTTGCTGGCAATACCATTAACAAATAAATCAAAATACTTTCCGCGTGCCTTTATGGCTATACCAGCTTTGATAAAACAATTACCTTTGTTTACTCGTTTATTGATTGCTAAAGATTGGGCTAAACAAAGTATAATACTTTTAATCATGCAGAGTTCGCCAGAATGGACCAAAATTGAATGGAAGCGTTCAATATTTACATTATTTAGAAAAGGATTAGTTATTCAAAATTCTGTTCCAAGTTATATAGAAATCGCACAGAAGTCGACCGATCTTTTAGCAAAACACTACTCAGCACTGCCTCAGAATGTTGCGACAGAAGTTTTTTTCGACGCTCCAGCAACAGCACACATTCTTGGTGGCTGTATCGTCGGCAATAGCATACATGATGGCGTTATTGATCATAAACACGAAGTATTTAATTACCCAGGTTTATATGTAGCAGATGGTAGTGTAATACCTGCAAACTTAGGTGTTAACCCTAGTTTAACTATCACAGCTATGACTGAACGTTTTTGTGCGTTTTTTCCAGATAAAAAATAGCGTTGGCTATTAATTTTAGCGGTTGTTTATCTAGTAATTTCAACAGCAAACTTTAAAAAGAATATCTACTAATTTGTGGTTTGCCTAAATGCTGATTTTTTCAGTAAATGTAAACTCTAATTTTATACGATCTGGATCTTCAAAAAAGACAGAATACGTTTCATTGCCACCGGCATGCGGATGTTTGTCAGAATATAATATTTTAACATGTTTTTACTTCAAAAGATCAGTTAGTCGATCGACGTCGTCTTTTGAGCTTACATGAAAAGCAAGGTGATTTAAACCCGTTCTACAGCGATGATATGGAACATCTAAAAAGCGCTTCTCAGTTTGTACAAAGACGATATAAGTTTCACCAATTTTAAAACTAAAGCCTTCGGTCCACTCTTGATAAGTTTTGTAATCAAAAAAATTTAACAGCCAGCTACAAAACTCACGAGTCTTAATTAAATTGCTACAATAAATTTCTATATGATGTAATTGGCCTCTGATTTGATTATTCCTTGATAAATGCAGTTTTTTAACTTTTTCAAAACTATACTAAAGTAGTCATTATGACATATTAAATAGTTTTTCATAATACCCTATAAGTTTCTTTTTAAATTACTTTTGCCATCATGAGGACCTTGCTCATGTTGCGGGTGATTTTCCCAAAACCATCCCTCTTTTTTACAATCTTCGTTTCTTGCCGGGTGCAAAGGGTAAAATATTTTATCTTCTGCATGACCTGAATCACCAACGACTATTGCCTTAACGTCTTTATCAGAATTATTAATAAGAGTATGTGCATAGCCAGTGCCAGGAACAAAACCCACACAATCACCTGGTTTTAAGGGATGTAAGTTTCCATCAATCCATAAATCTGGATTTCCTTCTAGGATAAAAATAAATTCTTCATCATGGAATGTGCGTGTGGCCAACTCGAACGATCAACAGGTCTTAAAATTTCATAGTTTATACCAATACGTGATAAACCAAGTTTTTTACCCATGGCTGCACCAATACCAAATGTTTCAGCGTCACCCGGATATGAAAAAGACTCATTCGAAATCAACTCATTTACATTTTTAATAAAATCAGGTTTTTTAATCATAGTACTCTCTAACCTAGCAAAATCTCATACATATATTCGTCACAGTATTCACCATCAATAAAAGCCGTATTTTTTAAAAGACCGACTTGTCTGAAGCCAGCTTTTTCATAAAGCTTGATACCCGCTTGGTTAAATGTGCGAACTGTCAACTCTACGCGCTTAATATTGATTTGCTTTGCAGATTCAAGAGCGTAGCTCATTAGTGCAGAGCCAAGACCAAGATTTTGATAATCAGGCTCTAACCCCATACCCAATCGAGCATTATGTTTTAAAAATTCGCCACCAAATCCAAATAAACCTAAATTACCGATAATTTTATCGCCATCAAAAGCAGAAATCATAAACTTTTGATCTGAATTTTTAAAATCTGTTAATATTTTAAATTCGCCTTCGACAGTCACTTGATCCCAATGATTTTTCGGATGATTCATATTTCGATAGGCCGTTTGAAAAAGATTTTTCAAGTGATTCAACAAATTCTCTGCGTCTTCAGGAACAGGGCTTTTTAGCGTGATAGTCTTACCGTTTTTTAACGTGACTTCTTTGGGTGCTATAATTGACATAAAGACCTCGTTATTGATTAGTGTTTACTAACCGCTTTGTTAAAAACAGACTTTGACCAGTCATCAACAGATTGTTCCCATTTTCTTGGAATCCAATAGTCTATTTTTTGCGGTTTTCCTGAGAGTATCTTTCCAAAGCTATCCGTTGATCTTGTGACTGAAACAACTTGTCTAACCCATGGCAGTGGTGAATCAGGTTTTTTGGCCTTACTAAGTGGTAAGACTTTAATTTTTTCAACAGTATCGTCTGGTAATAACGCCAATGTTAATCGAGAGTACGCAGAGTCTGCAGAATCTTCGTGTCCATAAGTTTGCAAACGATTTTTGAAAAGTTTTGACATGTTATCAACAAAACCCACACAAGAAGAAATACACCACTGATCAACGAGTATTTTTACTTTTCCACGAAATTTGTGATCTCTCGGTTGAAACAAACCTGTAGAACAAGATTTGGTTTGATCAGCGCAAAATTGAGGAACCGTAGGTAAAAAATCACCTTCGTTTATTTTAGCATATTGACCGGTGGATTTTAGATCTTCAAACCAGATTTCTTTTGCTTTTTCACCCCAGAGCAAGCTCGAAAAAACTTCTTTTCGTTCAAATTCTTTAATTTTTCTAAACTGAGCATATTGTTCTTGATACGGTGATTTGGTGAACAGTCCATAATACGGTATAGGACTTTGACCACCGTAATTACCTATGACATCTATGATAAGTTCTTTTACCGACTGGCTTTGTTTGCGCCAGTAGTTAAACCAAAACATATCTACCTCAGTATTTAAATCTGTAATTGGATCTTCTGGAGCATAGACAAAACTTTTTATTCTCAGAACTAATTTATTCGGATACTTTGCAGACTTGTATGCACATAAATTATAGCCCTTGTAATCCAGAGTAAAATTCTTATATCTAGATTCTTGTGATTGGCAGTCTAAATTGTCTTCACTAGTTTTTTTATTAAAAGGTATAACATCAAAACTACCTGGTAGCTCGATTACAGAACTTTTTCTTTTTATCTTAAATTTGAGTGGTAATTCACGGTTCCAACTCAGAAGCTCTTTTTTTAAATTTGATTCTAAATCAATTGCACATTGAGCAAAAGTGGGAAATTTGCAATACAAAAAATTTTCTTTTTCGAGTTCAGCAATTGGCTGACCATTTAATTCTATAATTTCATCGCCATTTTTTAAATCTGATTTACTTTCTGGATCAACTATAAAATAAGAAAAGTGCTGCGAATGCTGATTTAATAATTGAGGTCTAATGTTAAAGTGAAACTTAATCAATCCTTCAGCTTTCTCTTGGTCTAATTCTTGGCGAAGATGAACTCTAGCATGTAAATTGGGATATGTAGCATCTAGTCTTTTAAAGACTCTTCCGAATGCAAAAAGAGTATCGGCAGTTTGTGCCTGCGAAATTAGTTTTTGAGTCGTTGTTTCCCAGCTTTCGGGTCTGTTGAATCTAGGAATTAAACCTTCACCGTCTAGTCGATTTATTTCACTCACAAAACTCTGAAAAAGTGCTTTTCGTTGTTCTGAAATAGGCAAACTTATTTTTTCATCTGCGAATACCGTGGATGAGGTCAGAATATGCGAACACATTATAATTAAAAATAATTGTATTAATAATTTTGACTGTTTAGATAAATGAAGTTTGATAGCCATAAAGTATCCTTTATATGTTGTCTAATTTAGTTATTAGATCACGAAATGAACTAATTGTAATTGTCTGATGAGTAACGTTTTTACCAAATCCATAACTTGCAAAGATAAAATCTATTCCGGATTCGAATGAGGCTTGTTGATCCCACTCAGTATCTCTAATGTATACTGAGTGATTTAAATTATGCTTTTTGATTAAATTACGTATATTATCGGATTTTTTAAGACCGGTATCGCCAAAGCAAACTGCATCTACAAATTGACTTCTTAAGTTTGAATAATCAAAAAACGCTTGTAAATACCAATCTTGACAGTTACTCACAACAAATAATTTATAATGTTGATACAATTTATATATAACTGCTTTGACTTCAGGATACAATAAACCACCAAATTTTAGAATTTCTTTTTTTCGGCTTCGTCTAACAATTCTTGTAAAAGTTTTGAATCAGAATAATTATTGAAAAGTTTATTGACACATTCATCAAATAGTAAGCCGGCAACCGATTTGACATGAGTCGCATCGATCTCAAAATTTAAATCTAATTTTTTTAGCACTTTGTTCCAAGCAATAGCTGTCGTTTGAGATGCGTCCCATAGAGTACCGTCTAAATCAAAAATGAGTGAATCATATTTTTTCATCTAAGAAATCCATACTATTTAAAATAATCTGACAACAAAGATCATTTAAATACAACGATTATTGTCAGTAGATAGAACCAACATCGAGCCAATATCTTCGAATATATTCTGCTTTGTCCTGATCAAAAACCTTGTTTTCTAAGTCTCCGTGAAATTTCTCGATAATTTTCCATGATGGAACATTTTCATCGCTACATGTGATTAAAACTCGGTTCAATCCTAACTCTAAGCAATGTTGCATGCCTAACCTAAATATTTCTGTGGCGTGGCCTTTTTTGCGATGATGCGGGCTAACGGCATATCCGATATGTCCACCTCGCTGCAACAAATTGTCATTCAATTCATGCCTGATATTGAATCTTCCGACAATGTCGTCATTAACAAATGCATATAGCATTGTCGAAGGAACGAGATGAGCAGGAATTTTACTTTTATCTTTCTGATCTTGCAAAATTTGTAAGTGTTCAGCATGAGACATACCTGGTTTCCAAGCAAATGTAGCCCAAGAAAGTGATTCATTTTTCCAATCATTAACCCATTTTAAAAAAGGTTGTTCATCTCTTGATGTTAATTCACGTAGTATCATTGTTTTCTGACCTTAATTTTTCTTAACCACTTTAAGTTTACGTCTTCAGTTGTTAGAGCATCTTAGCTCAATCAATTTAATGTTTCAAGCGAGTGTAAACTAACTCAAACGGCACCACCAACTAGATTTTTCTCCATCATGTGAACTTCGGGGTGATTGGGGTTGGGACCCAAATCTTTCCAGTTGTTTTTTTGGTAAAAAGCGATTGCGCAGCTGTTTGTGGGACTTACATTTAATCTGGCTTTTTTACATCCAAGACTTTTAAGAAAGTTCACTGCATACTGATCTAAATAATAAGATAGATTTTGGCCTCTATACTCTGGTGCTAAATAATATAAGTTGACCATACCTGTTTCTAAATCAGATTTCATTTGGCCTAGTTCTATTTGGCCAATAATTTTATCATCAAAATGAATGTGTACTGCTGAATAAGGATTGTTTTTAATTTTATTAGAAAGCCATTCTTTGTAATGACTTGCTCCACCGTCTTTTTCAAAATTGAGCGCTGATCCAAAACTAACAACATATGAGTCTATACGAAATTTAAGACAAATTTCCCAATCTTGTTCTAAATTTATTGGCAAAAATTTTGGTTCAATTTTCATTTGATAACATCCAGTCTATTCATCTTAATAAGTTTTACTATTTAACAATAGAAATAGCGATAGAAAATTATACCTGTATATTGTACGACTTAATTATTTACTTAAATGTGTAAATACACGCCAAAACCTGCTCATTTTAATCATTTGTAAAAATGAGATTTGAACATTCTTTGTTTTTAGCCTAACTACTGCATCATCATTATTATATTTCAACGCTGCAGATAGCGGCGTTAATTGGTCATAGTATGACTCTAAATTTGGATCAGCACCATTATCTAACAATAAAGCTACGATTCTGTTATGTTTTAACTTAATAGCAGTAACAAGAACAGTCATTAAAATTTCTGGATGTTGATAGTTCAAATTGATGCCACTTTTAATATGATAATCTACTAAGTCGTAATCACCTTTTTCAACAGCACAGTATAATTCTTTCCAATCACCAGCGGACATATAACCTCAATGTTTTAAATTTTTTCTATATCACACCACGCTCTAGACGCTCTTCTAATCGATCAAGAGAACCATTCCAACCTTGGGCCATTCCTGAACGTTCAGCAACAAATGCTTGCAATTCAGCAGGTGTGTGTTCATTAATAAGTTCAGATTTTAAAGTTATACGAGTAGATGCTGCATCTTCTTGAATAAACGTCACAGAGGTTAACCAAGTGGCTGGCCATACTGGGGCCCCAGGATGCTTTACGTTTTTTCCATGTTCATCACAAAATTCTTGAAGGAAGGAAATAAATTCTGGTGAGATTATTTTTTGATAAGTTGAACGGCCATAAAATTTAACTTCGCTATTGCCCATCTCATAAAATACATTTTTACCAGCTTCGATTTTACCTTCTATGATCTTCATAAAAAAACCAGTCGGTGGTTGCCATTTTTCAATATGAGCTTTGTCTGTAAACATTTTAAAAACCAAATCAATAGGAGCCTCAAAAACACGATTAAGTAAAAATACACTTTTTTGATTAAATACTTCCTCAATATATTCGCCCAAACGATCCCATGTTGAATTACCACCAGCTTCTTTTATAAAGTTACTCATGTCTTTTGCGATTTGCGGCGTTTCGAAAGTCATCGTCATCACCATCGTTGTTTTTCCGTTAGTTTCACTAAATAGAACATTCACTCTGAATAGGGCTTTTTGGTTCTCATTTGCGCCGTGGTCATATTCAAGTCGTTTCAATGGTTCTACTACGAAATAGGTTGTAACATTCGGATAATCGACACCATCTGGGCCATGCATTGTATAAATCCATTTCCCACCCGCTCGCAAATCTTTGCTTTTAGTTGTTATACTAAAACCTCGTGGTCCCCACCATTTGGTGGCTTTTTGCGGATCAGTCCATGCATCCCATACTAAATTTACAGGAGCATCATATACACGGGTTATAATTAGTTCGTTTGAATTATTTTTTGGTTTCATATTTTTTCTTTCATTTTTTATTTGTTACAATTTTTTAAAAAAATTTACTCAGCATGAACGCATCTACATCAGCAAAAAATCTGTTTTGTTGCAGACTCATTTATTTCAAAACCCATTATCAACTCGATTTGCTGGTGATTTATTTTCTGCATCCATAGCTAATTAATTTATGCAAAATTATCGCCTATATCAATGTGATAGCATTATGGCTTTAAGCGACAGTTTAAAAAGAGGTCATTTTCATTGGCGCAAGCGCTCCATGGGGACCACTTAATTGCGAGTTGATTTATCAAATTCTTTTTTTCGATAGATAGTTCTAAAATTAATAACTAAAATTAATCTCATTTATCTGTTAATTAGTAACTTTACTTTTACTTAAAAAATAATTAGTTCAGCAATTCTTCCATACATCAAACGGGTGAAGGTTGTTGTTGTCAATGTAAGCTTTTTCTTCAAGACCACCGGAAGCGTTCTTTAAATCAATAAGAACGTTAATCTGACCCTACCGATTCGAACAATCTCACTTTAAAGATAATCATTCTATTCCACACTTACAACTGTCGTCTCAAATCTTTCAGTTCGTCCCAGAAAACAGAATTGGGATCCTTATTGGGTGAAACAAAATAAAGGTTCTGCTCAGCCCTTGTAATAGCAACATACATTAGTCTTCGTTCTTCAGAGAAAGGAAAATCATCTGCATTTGTCTTGAGCATGTTAAAAACAAAATGATCTTCCATCTCAGACGGGAATTTTCTTCTAACACCGACTTAACCCATTTTTGTATTGGTATCACGAACTAGAATTTGCAGATAACTGTCATAGGCATATTTTCTATTTCGTTGCTTACCACTAATCTCTCTAATGATTCCAAGTTTAACTAAATGCTGTAACGCTCGACTCACTTTTGGCATTGTTGATCTATGTCTTTCAATCAGCACATGTGAGTTTAAAATTGGATCTCGGCAAAATTCACTAAAGACTTGTATAGTGTAAGTAGTTGGTTTGCTTTCTTGTAAGCGATCTTTATCTTTTTGATGAAGACGGTGTATCTCAAGTGCTGCTAAGTTTGCCATATCTGCCGATTCTGAAACCGCTTTTAGAAAGAACTTCACCCAGCTTTCCCAATCACCTTTAAACCGAACATCCATTAATCTTGCATAATACTCAGATCGGTATGCTTTAAAATAATAGCTCAGATACAAAAGTGGACGATCTAGAATCTTCCAAAAGCAAAGAAGATAAGTGATTAATAATCTTCCCAAACGACCATTACCATCTAAGAATGGATGTATAGTTTCAAATTGTGCATGAATCAATGCTGCCTTTACCAATGGCGGAATTTGGTCATCAGTATGAATGAATTTTTCTAAATCTGACATCAACTTATCCACCTCTTCATATGGTGGTGGAACAAATTCAGCCGTATTTAAATTTGCATCAGGTCTACCTATCCAATTCTGTGATTTTCTAAATTCTCCAGGAGTTTTATTAGATCCTCGAACACCCGCCATGAGCGTTGAGTGAATTTCTTTAATCAGTCTTGTGCAGACTGGCAGGTCGTTAAGCTTTGCCAGTCCTTCATTCATTGCACGTACGTAGTTAGAAACCTCTTCAATATCATCATGTTTATAGTTTTCATCTTCAACTCCAGGAGATAAAACATCTTCAAGAGAACACTGTGTTCCTTCAATTTGTGAACTTAATAGAGCTTCTTTTCTTACGTAAAGATAAACAAATAAATCAGGGTCAGAAATAACAGAGGCAAGACCGGACAACTTTCCTAAAGAAAGACTGGCTCTCGATAATAAAAAATTAAACTCATCATCTGACTTTAATGGTGGTTCTGGAGGCAGTGGCGTCGGTATAAATGCCTTATAACCCTTCAATTGTTGAATATACTGTCCCGCTCTTCCCATTACTTAACCTCTGCTTAATTAACATTATATGCATTTTTTGTTACTAAAGTATACTATTAATAACGTTTTTGATTGATTTCGTTATTTAAGGTAAGTACTAGTAACGTCTGAGAATCTCAAATCAATACATATATTTATATTAAATTAGTATAGGCTTAGGTCTAGAAGTAGCTAAACCAGAAGTGCCCCAGAGCAACTATCCGACGCTCGAAACTTGATAAAATCTAGGTGTGAACAGCGAAACACATCACCACTGTGGTTGTTTTTTAAGTGGATCTTATGCATTAACCTTAACAGTGACAGATATTTTAACAAGTTGGACTGAGTGTCGCTCAAGGCTAAGGAGCATTAAGCGTAAAAAAGCTGTTGCCGCCACTGGCTGTTCAGGTTTTGGCGGCTTCTTTCCCATACAATCCTCGCTAATAAGTCTTATGTTGCTTCAGTTAGAAAGTCACTATTCTGGTTAGAAAAAAATTAGTGATTTCAGTAATTTAAGTCAATAATTGTGCGATAAATGCAAAGAAAAAGCCCACAGATAAAGCTACCCAGCTTAAAATTAGAACATTTCTGCTGTATTTACGACCACGCAGACAAGCATCTCTTAATTTCGGGTCGATCGGACAAGGGGCATTGCGATTTTTATAGGTTAAAACACTGCTGATAGTTAAAAGAATAAAAGCAAAACTAAAAACGTAGATTTTATTTTCTCCGACCCATACGATTTGGGGAATTGCGTTGGTCAAAGTAATCATCGAAGCACCCAGACCCAAGCTCACTAATAGAGCCGGCAGAGCACAACAAAGTAAAGTACTTAAGCTTGTAAATAAACCTAAATACCCAGTTATATTTTCTTTGAAACTACGCTGATAGTTTTGCATAAATAATTCCTAATTATTGTTAGTGGCCGATTGTACCTTCGTAGCCGGCTTCTTTAATTGTTTCGAGAATCTTTGTATCTTCTAAAGATTGATCTTTCTTTAAAACCAGATGTACGAATTTACCTTCTAGGCTTACGGTTACATCCTGCACTTCGGGTAATTTTTTAAAAGATTTTGTCAAACCTTGGGTACAGAACGCACACACCATACCCTTAACCTGCACGTGCACTTCACCAGTCAGTGGTTTAGCAAAGGCTAGGGATGATAAAAATAGAGTTGCTGCGATTAATAGTTTTTTCATAAATTGTCCTTTCAAGACGTCAAGTTTCACAAGTGAAACATTAAATTAAGTTGATAAGATCCGTTAAGGCTTGCGCCTACTTCCCATAAAATATTTTTGTAGTAAGTGCGCAACAAAGGAGTTGTCTCCCAGTGCTCACCGTTCATTTTGTCAAACTGGGCGATAAACCAAACGTTGACGTCGTTAAAATCACCGCGAAATGGCGCAAGACCTACGCGCGCGCGTGATTGCCAGATCGGATCTAAGTCAGCTTCGCTATCCATCTTATCTGCGTGAATATATTTCTGAAAAGCCGAGATGTAATAATCACGGTCTTCCCAGTCGGCATGAATCTGCGCAACAGCGGCATTGGTTAGCGTATCATCAACTCGCCGTTGTCCGGCACCGGCACTTAAATAGATGTTGGCTTGCGATTCAACTTCGTTAGCCCGCCATAAACGGTAATTTACTTTTGTGAAGTAATACTCCGTCTTAATATCGTTAAACTTTAAATAATCAAAAGCCAACGCCGTTTTAGGATGAAAGGTATAACTTAAACCTAGATGCTGTTTGTGGGTGTTTTGTTCTGACTCAAAGACAGTGCCGCCTTTAAAAATCACAGGATGGGCTGATGCTCCTGCGGTAAGTAATAATGTAGTTAAAAGTAATTTTAAATTCAGGTTTATCATTTGACGACCTCATGCCTTTCACTGTCTACTAGGATCAGAAGATTTATTTGTGACAAATTATTTACTCGACCTTAAAAAGGCCCAAACCTCGACCGAACAAGCCCGCGCGTTAGAGTTGTTTTATAATGAAACAGCTCACCTGGTATTTTCTTTCTGTCGCAAAAAGGGCATCACCCAGCAAGATGGTGAAGAACCGTAGAACCATATTTCCCCCAAGTATTTAAACTTGGGGGCTTTTGCTCATCTCTAATAAAAGCGGGAGGCAAATGGTGGAGGTGCCGGGAGTTGAACCCGGGTCCGCAAGAGATCCACAGAAAGGCGCTACATACTTAGTTTGTATTTTATTAAACCCTTAAGACCTCTACAAACAAAGTTCAAAAGAGAAATCCCCTGGGTAACTATTAAGTGCTAACTCCAGAGAAACCAGTCAGCACCGAGACGGCATTATCGTCGGTCTTAGCATCGACACCGTCGATCAACATTAAGACCGTAGCAGAACTAAGCTGCTAAAGCGTAGTCGTTGTTTGCAACTAATAATTGCACGTTTTTAACGAGGTCCACATGCGCCCCGGTATGCTCCCTTTGCTTCAGCACCCACGTCGAAGCCAGTACACCCCCAACTTCAAAACGATCAGTACACGAAAACAAATTCGTTTAATTATTATATCTGATTTCTTAAAATCCACAAAAGACCAAATCACAATTCATCTAAAATTCATCAACATCCAGACAACACATACCCCAAAATGCTATAAAAAACATCACGCTTTAATCACCACTAGATAGCCCCCAAAAGCTAGACCATAGTCCTATATATTGATATAGAAAAATCACTCTATTTTTATCATTTAATTTCACTTTTTAACTGTTTTTTGTGACATTTTGCTTAGGTTGCTTTCTGTCACTGAACATATATGCTGTGCATTAAATAAGCTGCTAAATTATGCACCGGCAACAAAACATTGATTTTTCATAGTGAGTTATCAACCGAATCCACAGACTTTTCCACAATCCAGTGGATTTTCCAGTGTCAAATTGACCAAAAAATGGAGTTTAAGAAAATTTAAGATTTATTTTCTATGTACTAAATGTTCAGCAAATCTGTTAAAAAACAGAAAAATACTGTAAAGAGTTTTTAAGAAAATAAATCCATAAAGCGATCATTTTTAAATCACCAGACGCTGTCTTATTGCTTAATTTTATGACTATTTTTAAGATAAGAGCAGAGTTAATTTAACTCTGCTTTTTTTGAAGGATTGCTAACAGGAAAAAGCTGTAAATTCAACTGATACACGCGATCACCTTTTTGATTCATGCGGGCTATCGAATTTTCTTTATGTAAGCTTTTACGCATTTGTCTTAATTTAAATTTTAAATCTTCAAACTCAGCCTGAGTTAAAGATAACGTTAACGAACCAAACTCTCGCTCGGTTGCGTTATCTTGATAAAGAGATTCTAAACCCAAATACATTAATTGCATTTGCAGCTGACGAATGAGCGCCGGTGGAATTTCTTCAGGTGCTTCTGTTGGTTTACCTTTACTAATCAATCCCGTTGCAGGATCTTTTTGTAATTCGCCACTTATTATTAAGTTTTTAAGAGCTTGGTCAATCTCAGCCTCTGAAGCTTTGCCACGTAAAAGCTCTTTGAGCTTCGCTGTTTCAAAAACAACACCCTCCTGATCAACCAAAGCATAAATAATCCAGCCAATCCAATTCGGAACTTTTTCAAATACACGGCGATCAAATTCACCTAATTTAAGTTTTTGAGCCACGCGAAATTCCGATAACTGCTTTAAAGCATAATTGCGATCAGCCGGATCTTCTGACTGGTTGAACACAACCAAAAGTTTAAACTCGTCCGATTGAGCTTTATTTAAACCACAGGCCCTAGCAAATTTAGCCACCATATCCATCGACAAATTACGCTTACCTTCAATAATCATCTTTAAATAATTCGGAGATTTAATATCCGCCGCCGCCGAAAAAATCGCATAATTGTAAGGTCTCAAAGAACGCTTAGTTGATTCTTTTTTAAAACGGTAAAAATCAGCTAGAAAAATACGAAAATCCATATAATCAGACAAAATAGGCAACGCCGCCGAAGTGTTTGATTTTTCAAGATTTTGAATTAACTGAGTCTCTTGAGTTTCCATATTTTCCTCCGAAAAAAAGCGCCTCTTAAATTCATCGCATGAGGCGCTTTATTTGACAATAAGATTAGTCAAGTTTTGATAATTAATAGCGGCTTAACACAATTAAAACACGTTCAATTGTCATATTTCCGCGAGTATTTAAAACTAAACTGCCCGCTTCTCCGCCAAGGTCAGGGCTGTTCAAACGGATCTCTTGCGTTTGAGAATAGCCTCCGCTGAATTGCAAAGTCCCCACATTAAAACCATTCATCAGCAAATCGGCCAATGCTACATTGTGTTGTGCTGACGCCGTAACGCGTATACTTTGAATACGGCGTCCATTGTATCTATACATGTCTATGTATCGAGTTAAATCTAAGCGATCGTGACCATACATCGAACGATAAACACCTAAATCAAGAACTTCACTCCCATGACCTGGATAACCTGGATGATGACCATCCCCCGGATATTGAGGAGGATTGGGCTGATGCGGAGGCGCCGGAAACTCTGGCGGACGTGGCTCGTGCGGCGGACGTGGATAACCACCACCATGTGAATTTTCCGGTACAAGTTCAATTTGAATATCTTCGATGATAGTTGATCCATCTATCGTTAAAGTGAGCTCTCGATTCGCAGATCCTAAGCGAATTCTTTCACTTGGAACTAAATCAATTTGATATCCTGGGTTAACTTCAGAAGCTACGACTCGACCACCCACAATCAACCGAGCAATCGTTTTTGAACTACTATTAGGGCGTGTATTCGCACGAACAGCAACAACACGATATTGAGCATACTCAGATCCAATCCCAGCAAGTTGTCTCAGCAACAATCTTTCATTGCGTACAACACGACCGACATAAATGCGTTTAACCTCAGAATAACCATGATCTGGACTTTGGTCCGCACAATCAGGATCGTACGGGTTATCACAAGGCGCTAACCAACCCCCATCATCATCCCCTGGACCAATACCAAAACCATCGTCCGAGTGTGCAATTGACACCGAACCTATAACAACCGCTGTTGAAAGTGCTAACAGAATAGACTTTTTAAGTTTTTTTAAGATCATTTTTCCCCCTAAACGATTCACAGGGGATTAAAAAGCAAATGTTGGGCCCAAAAAAATAGGGCCAACATTGCCCTATTTTCTAAACATCGTAATCAAAACAATTTTGATTTTAAATATTAAAAAGCTTTAACAGTTTTTTCAAATTCTTGAACCTGATCAACTGATAAAGTTGATTTGTTCATTTTAGAAACCGTCATCCAGATAAATGATTTTTGCAAGTCATTGGTCGAATCAGAAACGTCCATCTTCAAACGAATATCACCTAAACCGTTATTACGTTCTAAGCGAATACTTTTAAGCGTGTCGCTCAATTTTGTAGAATAAGTTCCTGCTAGCTTTTTGAGATCATAATTTAGCGATAAATCTGTAACTTTTTGAACAGGCACATCGACCACAGTTCCTTTAGCTTGCGCTAACAACGGAACGCTTAAACCAACTAATTGCTTGTCATCAGTAACAAGTAATAATCCCATCGCTGAACGACCATTCACAACCTCAAAAGACGAAATTTGAACGTAGCTAATAGCTTGGGTAGTACCTTTAACACTATCAACCGTGTTGCCAACATATGTTTGCCACAAAGAAAAGGCTTTTGATGTGTTTGTTGAAGGTAAATGAAACATGCGACTTGCATAAGAGCTTCTAAAAATAATACGCGCATACGCACCTGTAAGCTTAATTTTAGCATAAGCATTTTCGCATCCACCATCAGTATCTGTGCACTTTAAAAAACCACCTTGATATTCAAGATCTCCTGTTTTTGAAACTAATGTTAGTCTAAAACGGTTATCTTCTTGATTTGCTTTAAGAACATACGTTTTTAATTTACCGAATTCATCTACCGTCAAGTGTAACTGAATTGAATTATCATTGAGCTGACGTTTTATTTGCGCAGCAACGATACCTTTAGCTAAATTTAAATTCATCTGTTTTTGTTCAGCATTAACTTTATTGTTATACGATTTAAATTCAGACATTAAACCATCATCACTTGAACTTGTATAAAACAAACCATCAACAGATTGGCCACCAGTTTTATGCGCTTCTGCTTCTGCAAAAGTCACACGCATAGCCCTATGCAAACCATCATCAACTAAATTAACTTGAGGATTTAACACATTCGACGTGCCAGTTTGCTGTTCTTCAGAAGAATCATATGATGTTTGCCACCCATTTGACTGACCAGGTTTTTGATTTTGACCAGACTGACCATTTATTTTTTGGTCAATATCAGTTTGAAAATCATTTTCTGTACTTTGCGCACCACCACGATCTATCGAACGATTTTGTTGCGATGGCGATCCCGCAGGAGTCGGCATTGGCGCCGGAGCTTGCTGTGTCGTCACCGGGTTTGGCGCTGTTTGTGTCGATGGAGGAATGTCCCCACCAACAGTCACTGGTTTAGAATCTTTACTAGATCCACACCCAACAACTGAAGCAACTGATAGCGCTAAAATTAATTTTTTTCTGATCAACATTTTGGCCTCCACACTCATGACGGACCGATAAATTCTTCTCTGAGCATTTAAAATCAAAGCAAGCCAAAGACCAATTTTACTTGGCTTCAGATCAAATATAACGCTAATATAAGCCAGTTTTAACGATTTGATTTTGAAATTAGTTCAAGGATGACGTAAATCATGACAGCACAACACGATCATTTTTTTAATCTTAATCCAGATGCGATCATGGCTGCTGTTGATTCGTATGGGTTTAATCCTACTGGTGAAATTCATCAACTCAACTCATATGAAAATCGTGTGTTTGAAATTAAACTTGAAAACAATCAACCTATCATTGCTAAGTTTTTCAGACCAAATCGTTGGTCAAAAGAAACAATATCCGATGAACATGAATTTTGCTTTGATCTCAAATCTGATGGTCTATCCGTTGGGTTACCCATTATCAATCACAAAACACAATCCAGCGTGAATGAACAAAATGGAATATATTATTCTCTTTATGAAAAAGTTCGTGGACGAATGATGCAAGAAATTTTGATTAGCCAATTTGAAAAAATGGGATCACTCGTTGCTCAACTGCACAATACGGGCGAAAAAAAGGAAGCTTTTAATCGAAATTTTTTTGGACCTACACAAGATCAAAAATGGGGTGTTCTTGATCAGCTTTATGAAGTTGTATCGCCCGAAGTTCGTCAAGACTACTTTGATGTTGCTGAATTTGTTTTTAACGAATTAGATGAAAGATTACATCCTGAAAACTTTATTCGCATTCACGGAGACTTACACCGAGGTAATCTTTTGGATAATGGGCAAAATGATATTACTCTGGTTGATTTTGATGATTTTATCAATGGTCCAATTGTTCAAGATTTGTGGATGATATTTCCAGACGAACAATTTTCTAAAACGAAAGAGTTTGAGCTCTTTTTAAAAGGATATGAAACTCTACGCCACTTTGACGAAAAACAGTTAGAAATAATCCCACTTCTGCGCTGTTACCGAGTTATCAATTATGCTGGTTGGATTTTAAATCGGTGGCATGACCCAAGTTTTCCAAAAATATTTCCCGAATTTAATACATATCGATACTGGGCCGAAGAAACCGATTCAATCAGAAAAATTGCCAGTCAATTTTAACTAAGTTCCTTCGTGAAAAACAAAAAACCTGAGACTTCAATCTCCGGTTTTGTAAAGGTTTTAAAAAATGATATTAACTTTTATTAATTATTTTTTTGCGTCTTTTAACCAAGTTACTTTAATCGCTTCTTGATTACTTAAAACAAGAATACCTGTTAGTTTTAATTTTCCAGTCTTTAAATCTTTTACTGGCTTTTGATATGGATCAAATTCAATTCTGACAACTGAGTTAATTAAATTCATATCGATAATTTTAGAAGTTTCAACTAACAAAACAACTTCGTTAAATAATGAAATCGATTGGGTACGTGTTGATTGATCATAGCTGATGCTTGCAATTTTAACGAGCTCTGATTGACCCTTGAGCCCAACAAATTTTTCTCTCAAAGCTTGAACTTCTTTTTCATTTAAAGCGATTTTAGCATTATTGCTTTTTGTGTCCTGGTTTTGATCGGATTTAACATCGCCTAACGTAGTTGAAATTTTTAAACCAGACTTTTCATCAACGATTGTATCACTTGACGCTGATGCTGAAGAAGCTGCGCTTTCAGCAGCTTGCACAGGCTTAGCAGCTTCAGGTTTTACTTTTTTGCTTTCTTTGCGCTCTTTTTCTTCAATAATTAAAGCTGATTGCTGTCTTTGCTTATCAAGCAAATATCTTTTGCCATCTTTGCTTTCAATTTTAACGACTGACCCAGATTGCCCGGCGCTTGCAGCTTTTAAGCTTATTTTACCTGATTCTATTTTAACTTGTTCACCATTGCTCAGGTTAATTATTTGATATTTTGTGCCTTCTACATCAAATGATTCGACAGTTATATCATCCGTTGTAACTTTTTGACCCGTCCCTGACTGTGGCGAACTTGAAGCACCTTGTGGGATAACAGTCACTGTTTGCGACGCTTTTGTTGCCGCACTTTGCGCAGAAGCTGTACTTGTTGTAGGTTGATTTTTAGAACTTTCTTTTGACTGATCGGCTTGACGCTGATCTTCTGTGCGATCATCTACTTTTAAAACTTTGCCCAAAACTTGTTTGATTTTTTGTGCTGTCATCTGATCTTTTTTCACGTTTACACAAACCAAATAGTTTAAATCACCATTATTATCACCAGCATTAACACGTGAGAATGTTAAAACTACACTTGATTTTTCACCAGATTTCATTGTTTCATAATTTTCAAGAACTTCATGCTCGTAAGTATTATCAGGATCTTTTTGGTTATCTGTTATTGAAACAAGTTGAAACTCAGCTGTTTTATCAGTTGTTATTTTCGTTTCCTCTTCAAATGAACAAACGGTCTTACCGTCTTTAACTAATTTTTCGAGTTCTGTTTTGCTTGTTTTAACTTCACCCATATCTAAGAATGACTTCCATAAAACACCAGCTGCCGACATTAATGCTTGCCCTTCTTTCGATAACAATAAAGTTTCGGCTTTTAATTTTTCAATCGCTTTTTCTTGCCCTTTTCGGCTTTGACTATCTTGAAACTGTTTGGCTAGTTCATTATCTTGGCCAGTCAATTGTTTTAATACATGGCCATTTTTTTCGCATGATTGCTGCGCTTTATCTTTGATAACAAGTGGAGCATTTTTATTTTCAGAATCTTTGCAGCCCGCTCCATTGACTGTCTTTAGTTTTGCCAAATAGGCTTCACATTGTTCAACAATTTTTTTAACATCAACGGAAAATTGTGCTTTTTCATTTTCAGATAAATCCGAAATATTTTTATTCATAAATTGCTCGTTGAATTTCGTATTGTTGGCATGCAATTCTTTGCGTGCATTTTTAATTTCAACCGAACACTCTTCTGTAATTTTTAAATCCGCCGCCGTTTTAAGTGCAGCTGCCGCTGGATCTAAAGCCCCTGTGGCACTATTGTTTCCGTTGGTTGTTGTTGCCGCTCTTTTTGATGGAGCTTTTTGGCAATTAACAATCATTGAAGTCGAAGCAACTAATGCCAAAACTAACGGTAATGATCTTTTTTTCATGGGCTCTCCTTTAATAAATAAAAACAAATCTCTTCACTGAATTAGTTATTCAAAAACCAGTCCATGTTCTAAAGTGAGACAGATTTTTCGATTACGTGTTTCATTTTGAAACACATTCGCAGTTTTTTATGCAAACGCATGATTTAATACTTATTAAAATCATTTTGTGCATTTATTTTTGTCAAAGCTTTAGACATACTGATGACAAATCAACACTAATCCTGGCGATGGGCACTTCTTACTTATGTTTATTTTGTTTAGACAAGTATTTCTTGGCCTTAAATTTGCGAAGTCATTTTTAAATGAAAAATACAAACATATATATTAAGGAGTACTTTATGAAAAAACTTTTAATGACATCGATGATCTTATTATTTTCAGCGCAATCTTTTGCATCATTAAGATTAACTCATGCAGAAGCGGGATTAGTTTACGCTTTCGTAAATACAGTTTCAGCAGATCTTCAAAACGCAGGTGATGGTGTACTCGTGAATTCTGCGCTTATCAGCTGTACGAAACATGAATCTAATGAGCAGTATTATTGTATGTCAGACATTGGTGGTTTAACAGGTGATATTGCAAAAAAACTTTATAATTCAATGTCAAAATCAACTGAAGAAAACTTGGATGGTGTTGTATTAAGAAATGGAAACATTAGCTGCTCATCTGTTTCTAAAAATAATAAAGCCGAAACTTACAAGTGTGACTCTATCTAATGTTATCTAAAGAGCAGTTCTTGCGTTCTCAAGCCAACACTGCTCTTGCAGCTTTTTTACTTTATCGCACTTATGAGCTTTAAGGTCGTTATGACGACCCCTTCAATCAATCATGCAAATCAATAATGCATTTCACGGTTCTATTTTCGATTCTTTCTTTATGTCTTAGTGCGTTATTCACTGAATTCACAGGGTATTTCATATACACACAACAATGGCTGGGTCCCATACGGTAGACTTTGCAGTGAATTCCGCTAGGTCCGGAAGGAAGCAACGGTGTCTGTAGAGCTAGGCGATGTGGGGTGCTCAGCCGCTTATTTTTACGCTTTTTTTGTATATTCTTATTTTGGTGGGTTCATGTCGTATCAAGTTTTGGCTCGCAAATACAGACCTCAATCCTTCGATCAAATGATCGGCCAAAACCACATTTCACAAACACTGACAAATGCTTTAAAAAACGACCGCATACCACACGCACTTTTATTCACTGGTTTGCGTGGAACAGGTAAAACATCGTCAGCACGTATTTTAGCAAAAACTTTACGTTGCCAAAGCCCTGTTAATTTTAGCCCTTGTAACAAATGTCAAAGTTGTATCGAAGTCACTCAAGGATCTGCAGTTGATGTGATCGAAATTGATGGTGCCTCGAATAACGGCGTTGATGCCATTCGTGATTTACGTGATAGCGTTATGTTTATGCCCACTTCTGGTCGATATAAAATTTTTATAATCGATGAAGTTCACATGCTATCAACAAATGCATTTAACGCCCTACTTAAAACTTTAGAAGAACCGCCTGCACACGTGATTTTCATGATGGCCACAACTGAAGTTCATAAAATTCCACAGACGATTTTGTCTAGATGTCAGCGTTTTGATCTACGCCGGATTCCTTTAAAACAAATCACAACTCATTTAAAAAAAATCTGTGACCTTGAAAACATTCCCGCTGAAGAAAAAGCTCTGTGGCTGATCGCTAAACAGGGCGATGGATCTGCTCGTGACAGTTTAAGTTTACTTGATCAAGTTATTAATTTTTCGTCTGGTCAGTTAACAGAAGCTAACGTGAGTTCAGTACTCGGCTTAACGGATCGATCGTTGATATTTGAAATTTTTGATCATCTCATGAAACGTGATGCCCAAAAAACTATTGTCGCATTAGAAAAAGCTCATCAAATCGGAGTTAATGCCGGCTTATTTTTTGAAGAGCTTTTGCAACTTATTCGTCATGCTATTTTACTTAAAACAGCTCCTGAAAATGACACTTTGATTGATTTACCACTTGAAGAAATTCAATTATTAAAAGCAATGGGACAAAGCCAATCAGATTCTGAATTACATATGTTGTTTGATATGGCTTTAAAAGGTCTTACTGATATTAGTAAAGCCAGTGATCCTTATTTGGTTTTTGAAGTTTGCCTATTGCGTTTAGCGCAAGCCCCGCGCGTGATTGATATTCAAAATTTAAAGTTCCAATCGGGAACAATCGAGGTTCGGCCAACCCCAAAGGCTGATGGGGGATCAGTTGCAGCAGCTGTGCCCCCCAACAGGACACAGAATTTGTCAGCAACAACCAACTCCGTCAACCATGCAACGACAACCACACCTGTTCCTTTTAAAGCTGAACCAGCAAAACCAACCCTGAATACAGAAGGCTGGATCAAGTTTGTTCATTACTTAAAACAACAAAATGCCTTTTTAGCAGCTAAATTAGATAACATTATTTTCACTGGCCTAAATGAAAAGCACTTCACTTTAGAAGCTGCGGCTCAGTTTAGCTTTTTAGCCGAGCAATTGAACCACGCAGAAACTCATGAAAAACTGCAAGGTTTTATTGATTCATTCTTTGGCACAGGCTACACTTTTAAAGTTGTTAAGGCGAAAGTCGCTTCGGGTGATTCAGCTGTTAGTTTACATCTGAAACAAGAAAAAGAATCCGAAGAAAAATTAAAAAGTGAGATTTTAAAAGACCCACGTGTGCAAGAAGCACAGAAAGTTTTTAAAGCTCAGGCTAAACTAGTCGTTAAAAATTTAAAGTCGTAATAAGATTTTAACTTTAGCGATTATAATTTTTATTATAGTTTTTTTTGATTATAATTTTATAGATAAGAGGAGTTTACAATGAAAGGTTTTGGCGGCGGCGGATTAGGCGGAATGGCTAACTTGATGAAACAAGCTAACCAAATGCAAATGAAAATGAAAAAGCTTCAAGAAGAACTTGCTACTCGTGAATTTACTGGAACTTCTGGTGGCGGCGCAGTCACTGCTAAAGTCAACGGTGACAACAAAGTTTTAGCATTAACGATTAATCCTGAAGTGATGAAAGCTGGCGATGTTGAGATGTTACAAGACCTTGTTACATCTGCAGTTAACGATGCTTTGAAAACAGCTAAAGACGAATCTTCAAAAGAAATGTCTAAAATCACTGGCGGTATGAATATCCCAGGAATGTTCTAGGACATGTTGCATATACCAGCCTTAGAAAAACTAGTTCATGAATTGAGTCGTTTACCCGGTATCGGGCCGAAAACAGCTCAAAGGCTGGCTTATTATGTTTTAAAATCTAAGGACGCGTATCCTGAAAAACTTTCTGAAGCTTTATTGCGCGTGCAAACAGAAGTTCACACCTGCCCTGAATGTTTTAACTACACAGATCGCGAACTTTGCAAATTTTGTGAAGATCCTCACCGTCAATCTGAATCAATTTGTTTGGTTGAAGAGCCTTCAGATATTGTTCGTATTGAGTCTTCAGGTGCGTTTCGTGGACGCTACCACGTTTTACACGGTGTTATCTCTCCGCTAGAAGGCATCACAGCTAAAGATTTAAAAATTCAAGAGCTTGTCGCTAAAATCGATAAAGGTTTGAACGACGATGGCCCAACGATAAAAGAAATTATTTTAGCTTTAGACGCTGATATCGAAGGTGACACAACGGCTTTGTATTTAGCCAAAGCTTTGCAAGGCAAAAATGTGAAAATTTCACGCATTGCCCATGGTATTCCAATTGGGTCTGATATTGATTTTATTGATGATCGCACAATGGGGCGCGCTTTAGAAAATAGGGTGCAACTGTAATGTCACTATTTAATTACAACGCCAAAGAAATTCACTGCAAAATTGTTTATTACGGCCCATCGCTAGGTGGTAAAACGACAAATATTCAATGGATGTATCAAAGCCTAGCACAAGATCAAAAATCAAAACTTGTTGCTTTAAATACTGAAATTGAAAGAACTCTTTTGTTTGATTTCTTACCTTTAGACATTGGTGAAATTCGCGGGTTTAAAACACGCTTTCATGTTTACAGTGTTCCCGGACAAATCGTCTACGATGCAACTCGTAAGCTCATTTTACAAGGTATTGACGGCATTATTTTCGTAGCTGATTCGCAAGCTGATCGTTTAGATGAAAACTTACAAGCCCTTGATAATTTAGAAAAAAACCTTAAACAACAAGGCTATGACATCAAAGATATCCCTATTTTATTGCAATATAACAAACGCGATTTACCAACAGCGTTGCCTATTTCTGAGCTCAGAAAGCATTTAAACCGTTATAATGCTCAAGAGATTGAAGCCTGCGCTTTTGAAGGTAAAGGTGTATTAGAAAGCTTTAAATTAATGTCAAAATCGATTATACAGATCCTTAAAGGTGGAGCGACAGTTTAATCCCGCACACCTTAAGTGGGTCTAAAGTGCAAAAAAATTCTCAATTAAACACAAGCGATCAAAAGTTAATATCTGATATTACTCGTCTGAAAAAAGAAAAAGACGTGGCTTTGCTCGCTCATTACTATGAAACAGGTGATATTCAAGACATCGCTGATTATGTTGGTGATTCATTTTATTTAGCCAAAATGGGACAACAAGTTTCAAATAAAAATATTCTTTTAGCTGGTGTGGTTTTTATGGGTGAAAGCGTGAAAATTCTAAATCCTGAAAAAACAGTTTTAGTTCCTGACTTAAATGCTAGTTGTTCGTTAGTCGAGGGTGCGCCCTACGATCAATACTTAGCCTGGCGCAAACAATACCCAGATGCTATCTGTGTGACATACATCAACTCAAGCGCCGAAGTTAAATCGATATCAGATGTGATTATCACATCGAGTAACGCTGCTCAAATTGTTGAATCAATTCCTAAAGATCGTCGTATTTTATTTGGCCCGGATCAACACTTGGGCAAGTGGCTCAGCAAAAAACTAAGTCGTGAATTTATTTTATGGAATGGAGCTTGCGAAGTTCACGTGTTGTTTAATGCAACTCGATTAAAAAAAATCATTGATGAAAATCCTGATGCTTTAGTCATTGCACATCCTGAATGTGATGATGCGATTTTAAAATATGCCACTGTTATTGGATCAACTTCAAGATTGCTTGAAGAAGTTCAAAAAAATACAAATTTCAAAAAATTCATCGTGGCAACTGAAACTGGTATTTTTCATCAAATGAAAAAACTAAGACCTGATGCTGAACTGATTCAAGCCCCGGTTGTTGATGAAAACTGTGCTTGTAATGATTGCCCGTATATGAAACTGAATAACTTAGAAAAAATTTATCAAGCTTTATTACACTTTGAACCAGCTGTGCAGCTAGATGAAAAATTAAGACTTAAAGCTCACGCTTCACTTGATCGCATGATGAAAATCACAAGCAACCAACAAGTGACTTGGCCAGAAAAATTCGAGGGTTAAATATGGATCAATACTCTGCTCTTAACCAACTTGGTCGTTTATTTTCTGATGTTATTAATCAAGAGCTTAAACAAGATTTATTTCACCACCAAGTTGACCGCGTTGATATGCAGCTTGTTGCTCAACCTAGTTTTGGCGCACAACACGAGCAACACAGATTAAGAATTCGTGAACACATTATTCACAAAAATGATAAAAATTTAAAACACCGCGATAAAGTTAACATTTTAAACCTAAATCAAATCCCAAAAGCATTTGCCTATTATTTTTCAGTATCGCATTGCTTAGATATGGGTGGGTATATTCGATCTAATTACCCTATCGGATTTGATATTGAATCAACAGAACGTATTGAAAATAAAACTCTCGAGCGCGTGAGCCAGTCTGTAGAAATCGAGTTGGTCAAAAATGCGGCTCAAACATTTAGTGAAAAAATGCAAAATGCTTTGATTTGGTCTGCGAAAGAATCATGTTTTAAAGCTTTGCATATTGCTGATTTAGATCAGCATTATTTGGATGAAGTGAAAGTTCTGTCAAATATTACTTTAACTGAAATTAAGTCTGTGTCTTACACTGATACACAATTCTTTATGTTCAAATGTCAGCTCTCGACTGATAAAGCATTATTAAAGGTCAATGCTGGATTTGCCACAGTTATAGCGAATCATATCTACACAGTATTTTTAATTTAACTTGCATTTAATTAATTTTAAGCGCTTAAGAAAATAATTTTTTGTCCGAGCCCTCAACCTAGGTCCTGAACACCCCGATAGTCTAGGTATATGGAGGACCATACAATGAGCGCATCACAGAGAAAATTTAGAAATTCACCACGAAAAGAAATCACTCCTCTAACGCTTGATTCTTTTTCTTCACTTGAAAGTTTAGAAAAATTAGCTAAATATGGCGAAATTATCGAAGCCTCTTCATCAGGTATTTTAATTAAGTTTAAACGTGAAGATTTCATTAAAAAAGAATTACGCTCGAATTTAAATATTGATTTTATTATTGGTCATAAAGTTTATTTCACAATTCACGAAATGGATTTAGAAATTTCAGGGACAATTGCACGAACTAAATTTGTTGGCAAAAAGGGTGGATTTATTATTGCTGTGGATTACAGTAAAGATGCACCTGAATATTGGCGTGAATGCTTAATGGATTTATTGCCACCACAAAATTAACTAGTTATTTTTTACTTTAGTTAACTATCCTTCGAACAAAAAACAACTAATTCATCATGGCTTGTTCTTGCAGTTTTTGGAACTTTGGCAAGCCCTCTTCGCTGATTAAAACAACAGAGTAATGCGGCGGTAGAAACCACGAAATGGCTTCAGCTATGCCGGCATGTTCTTTATCCGGCGGGTTTCCCAAAGACTCTAACGAAAAAGCTAGATCAAAATTTTTACCATCAGCGGAAATCATAAGTATTTTAGGATTATAAACGCCTTGGTCTCTGAAAAAATCTGCCAATACTTTACGAACGTAAAAAGGCAAGTATTCCTTTGTCGGCGGGCCCGAAACGATTTTTGAATTGTCGTACTCAACCTGACCTGCATTAACAGCTAAGTCTGGTCTGATAAAATATCCCGTTTCTTTGAAAGACCAAATCATCCCATACGAAAACACATAGTCAGGATAAGGTTCGCGGTATGGATTAACGACTAAACCAATACCCTTTGTGGCTAACCAATAAATTAACTTTTGTACTGATTCAATTGTGTCTCCTCGTGGAGTTTTGTTTTCTGCAAGCGTTTCACATATAATATATGGCCATGAATCAGGTCCTTGTTGAGGATCTTGTGATAACAACGCCACATCTGATGACGTAATAAGTTTAAAAAATTTTTCTTCCCAAGCAAAATTGCGATCTTGTTCTTGAGTGTGTAAATGCGAAGTTAAATCAGTGATTATCTGGCTCATGATATCCTATTAATTATTTTAAAATGTTTTGCACGATAACAAGTGTTTTGTAACCTTGCACTCGAATAATATCGCCTTTAGCTGTTTTTGCAACAGAGCCATCACGATTAACTTTAGGGATTAAGCCCTTACCAGCTGATTCAACAGTTTTAAATACAAGTGGCGCCATATTAGGATGCAATCGAATACATCCGCCAGAAGCTCTTTGGCCTAATTTACCTTCGGTGCCTGCTGGAGCTTGATGAGTTGCAATACCTGACTCAAAAAAAACAGAGTATGGCATCCAAGTCTGCCACAAATTAGAAAAATACTTTTCATCAAGTTTATCAACATCGAAATATCCCGTTGGCGTTGTTGACCAGTACGCACGTTTAGAGCAGTGATCTTTTTTAGGTTCTTGTCCAGGTTTACAACCGGCTTCATAATTTTCGCGACCAGTTGAAACTTTCGTCAATTGAGTGAGTTTTTGATCAATATATAAACGTAGCGTTTGGCGATCAGAACCATCATTAGCTTTGTTCACAACGATAATAACTTTGAATTCCTTTAACCACGGGTAATTTTGAAAATCACTTTCAGAAAACGGACGCGCTTTATAATCTTCAGGGGCTGAATTTGATTCAATTGCCTGATCCCAAACTTGAGCCTGTAATTGTAAATTAAAAGAAAAGATCACAAAAACCACTGCCAATATAGACTTCATAAAAGCTCCTAAACCGACAAAAATTTAATTGATGCTTCATTGATGTTCAAGTTGGAAAACTGACTTAGAATAATTTTCAGATATTTTTATAGAGTTTTATGCGAAATTCACTCTAAATGCGACACGAGCTGCTCCAATTTGATGAAATTCAGAGCAGCTAAAATCAATTTATCACTAAGCGTGCTTAGTTTTTTTTCTATATCGCATATTCAAAAGTTCAACCACAAAAGAGAAGGTCATAGCAAAGTAAATATATCCTTTTGAAATATGGGCTCCCATACCTTCAGCCGTTAACATAACCCCAATCAATAATAAAAATGAAAGCGCTAAAATTTTAATTGTGGGATGGCGATCAACAAAAGAACTGATTGAACCAGCCGAAAGAAGCATAATAATCATCGACACAATCATCGCAATAACCATAATCGAAATTTGATTAGCCATACCAACGGCAGTAATAACTGAATCTAAAGAAAAAACAATATCCAACAGCAGTATCTGTACTAAAATACTGGTTGGATTAGCAAATTTTTTTATAGCTCCATTTTCATCGTGAACAGCATCAGATCCACCTTCGATTTTATGATGCATTTCGTATGTGGCTTTAGCCATTAAAAACAGACCGCCACCCAACATAATTAAATCACGACCCGAAAATGATTTATCAAATAAAGCAAATAACGGATCTTTTAACCCCATGATCCAACTGAGAGAAAATAAAAGTCCAACTCGAATAACTAGCGCAAGAGTTAAACCAATATTGCGAACGCGATTCTGTATTTCTGGTGGTAACTTAGCTACTAGTATCGCAATAAAAATAATATTATCGATACCAAGAACTGTTTCCATAGCAATTAACGTGAATAGTGCAATAAGAGATTCTGTTGTTAAAAATTGTTCCATGTATTCCTTCGTTTTTTATGAAAACTATAAATGAATTTACCGATTGATACAGCCTAAAAAATTTGTTCTTGTTGCATAGTTAAAAATCATATAGCAAAGATAGAGTTGGATAAATTAACGTCTTGCTATTTGTTGTTTTAGTTAAATTTGTAGAATTTGTGATTTGTTCATTGTAGTTTGCAGCATGATAGTTAAATTTCACACCAACTGCTAGTTTAGATGATATGCGTGGCATGAAACCAAATTCCGCTTTATATGAAGTACCTCGCCACTCTGCAGATCCATTAGTATCCTCAAAATTGGCTTTTGCAGTGAAATTATAAATCAAACCTAAATACCAATTTTTTTCTTTTCCAAAAAGATAACTAAATTTTGGCCCAGTTTCAGTAGATTTATAGGTTGTTTTGCTTGTTGTTTCATCTATTGATGAAACCCCAGTGTAAGACCAGCCAATCGCGAATGTGTTTTTACCTTCTGCAGTCATTAGAATTGCCAGATCATAATTCATCTTGGAAGAATTAATACTCGATGTAGAAGAAAGCTTATCTGTGTAATAAAAAGCACCAACTTCGGTTGTCAAAATTGCTTTTGACGTAGTGACATACATAAGTACAAATACAAATGAAATTCTAAATAGATTAAACATAATTTCATTCTATTGTATGTTGGCCAAAGGTAAAGTCTTATTTTAATTTTTAAGGTGTCACAAGATCTTGCTTAAGCTCATCAGGTAACTGATTAACCTCATTTTGTTGTAATCTCAAATCTTCATCAAGGGCGTTTAGCATTCTGTGAGATATTTTTTTACTAAGATCAATAATATCGACTGCATACTGATTTGTGATTTTTTCTTTTAATTCTAATCTGTATAATATAGCGCCTACTACTGGTGCAGAATACATATAAATTAAAATACAACTTAACAGTATAATTAATCTTTTAATTTTAATCAAAAATCTAAAAATAAATAATTCAAAACTAATTTTTTTGATTAGAAAATTGGTCGAACTCTGATCATCTTGAAATTTTAAGTATGGCACTATGATTGATTTACGGTTTATTATGTTAGTTACATAGTCTCTTTTAGAATACCAAACTAGCTGCAGAAGAAAATTTATAGTATTTCTAAAATAAGAAAATTTATTGACGTTTTGATCTATATGTTTTTCAAAATAGATTTGACTTTCAATAGATAGTTTTTTTAAGCACAATAAACACTGATCAATATCACCAATTTGCACTAAATTTAAATTCCAATTTGATATTTGTGAACAAACTATTTCTTCAAACAAATCTTTTACAAAATTTTTAGCAAGTTTCTTATTTCTAACAATTTTTTGAACTTCTCGCAGAGCTAACTCTCTGTTTCCACTCAAGTAGTTATTGATGATACGTTGATAATCATTCATAAAATACTTTTCTTTTCAACCGACTGAATTTTAGATAGCCTATTTATCTGAATAATTTCATTTTTAAAGTTTTCCAAATCTGCTTCACTTATTGAACCAAAGCATTTTGCTTGGATTATGTTAAGCGTTTCTAAAGGTCGATTTACGTCATTATAAATGCTTTTTCGAACGAGAATTTTAAATATACTTTCTGAATTACAAAATTTATTAAAGTTAATTATTTTAGTTTTCAGTGACTGCAAAAAGCCAGCAAGTTGTAATTCTTTAGATTGAAAATGAATTGGATCGCTTGTGCTAATAGGATGATTTTTTAGAGAATAGTTTAATATGACAGGATTGTTACTATGATAGGCATGTTGGATTTTAATTAATCCATAGGTATTATTTTGCATAATCCATTTCTTATAAATGCGCTGGTTGATTATTCGTTCAGGTGTGACAACGGCATTAATGAATTTTACAAAATTCGACGCACATGTATTATTAAAATTAAAATTTGAGTACTCTTTTTTTATTTCAACTTCATGGTCTACTAATGATTTAAGTTTTTCGATTTCTGAATTATTTAAATTTAGTAAGTGAAAATAAACTTCTCTATTTTGCCGAATCAAATAATCAACCAACACATCATGAGCTTTCAGCTTTTCAAACTTTGATTTTGCACGAAATTCAAAAATATTTTTCCAATCCATTTCTTGATTGTCAGGCAAATCAATGTAAAAAGTGTAAATATCACCAGGTATTTTTTCAGATATAAAATATTTTCTATTTAAACTCTTATCGATTTCTTGATCGGAAAAATACATAAGGACATGCCCATACATACCAGGCCCAAGCGTACTATCAACATAAACTAAATAAGCTTTCTTTGCATTTGTAACAACACAATTTACAAAGACAAAAAACAATAAAAAATATTTTATCACGATAAGATTATTTAATCGTTTTTATTACCTAAAAGGTAGTAGATAAGAGTCATTTTGCTTTGCAGAAGATCCCTGTCCTGCGACCACCCAAACATTAGAGCCTGTCCACACAGCAGTGTGCTCAGCCCTAGCCGTTAAAATCACAGCACTTGTATTAATTCGCCCCCACACATCACCATTGGGGTTATAAACATATGTATCAAATAGATACGACGCTCCATCTTTGCCAGCAACTATAACTGCGTATTGACCTGTCCACGTCATTGTAAATAACTCTCTGGCTGGTGCTGCATTTGATGTAGAAACTGTTGTCCATGTATCAGTTGTTGGATTATATAAAAATCCGCTACTTAAACGAGAAGTGCCATTTGTTCCACCAAATATAAACATGTGTGTTCCAGTCCATACCGCTTGGTGATTGTAGCGTGCCGATGGCGCTCCTGTAGATGAAATAGCCGACCATGTATTTGTAGAAGGATCGTATATTCCCCCGTCTGACAATGCGATTCCCGCGTGAACTCCACCCCAAACTATAAATTTACTGCCTGTCCATACAGCTGTATGACGAAGACGCGCTGAAGGCGCACTCGTATTTGTCATTAATGACCATGAATTAGCATTTGGATCAAACAAGGCTCCTGTTGCTAGTCCATTTGTTCCATCTGATGTTCCGCCCCAAACTATAAATTTACTGCCTGTCCACTGCATAGTCGCCAAATAACGTGCAGAAGGTGCATTTGTATTAGCCGCCACAGTCCATGTTCCCGAAACAGGGTCGTAAAGCGCACCACCGTTAGTAACAGTCGAACCGCTAACACCGCCAAAAACAAACATTCGATTTCCTGACCACCCAGCAACATGGAACGATGTCGCTGCAACACCAAAGTTACCTGCAAATGCCGACCCCCAAGCATTAGTAGCAAAATCGTAATAATATGCAATAGTCGGTGAAATCGTCTGCCTAAATAAAATTTTATCATTCAAAAAATAACCGTTAACATTAGCTATTGCCAGCATATCTGCAGGAGGCGATGCAATTGCTGTCCAAGTATTTGTATCAACATCAAAATATGCTCCGGAATTAATATATGATGAGGACGATGTGTTATAACCCCCGTAAATATATAATTTATTGCTCGCGACCGATTTTGCAAATCCATACGCTGACAACGGTGCGTTCGTTAATGATATTGTAGTCCAGGAGTCAGTGCTAGGATCATAGATAGCACCGCTACGATAACCTGTCGAAGCGTAATCACTTCCACCCCAAATAACAAATTTCGAGTTAATGTATTCGACTGTATTTGTTGCCGAGCGGTTTGCAGTCGGAGCATTAGTTGATGAAGGCGTGCTCCAAGTGTTTGTTGTCGTATCAAAAATACGAAATGTACTTGCACTCACGCTATAAAAAACTTTATTACCAAATACTATAGCATAATTTGCTGATGGATATGCCGTACTATACATGGGTCCGCTTGCAGATGCCATAGTTGTCCATGTATCAGTACTTGGATCATACATCGCACCGCTATACAACGAAGTAAAGCTTGAATCGAAACCGCCCCAAACAATCACTTTACCATTAGCAAAAGTCATAGATGCATAAGACCGCACCGACGGAGCATTTGTCGTCGACATCGTTGTCCATGTATTTGTTGATGGATTATACCTTGCACCTGAGTTTTGATAAACGCCTGATGTTGAAATACCACCCCAAACAATAAATTCCGTTCCTGTCCAAACCGAAGCTGCAGCTGTTCGTGCTATCGGTGCATTTGTTGTCCCCATCGTTGACCACGTATTTGTTGATGGATCAAAAATCGCCCCCGTGTTTCCATAAACTGCTGAACTAGCACAGTTATTACCGCCCCAAAAAATTAATTTTGAACCAGTCCACGCATTATAAGAACCCGTTGAACCTGTGTAAGTCGAAGGCGCGTTTGTTGTGCTCATAATTGTACTTGAAACACCTGTAAAAAAAACTCCAGTAGCTTTCGCAGAATTGTTTTCACATCCGCCCCAGTAAAATAAATAACCACCAACTTCGATTGTGTTAAAAGTTCTCGTCGAGCTAAATGTATTTAATTGCGTTGATGTTGTTGATGAGCTCCAGTTACCACCAGATGTTGAATATAAAGTTGCAACAGCCCCAGTAGCTGTAGCACCACCATACACAATATGCTGTGTCCCTGTCCAAACTGAGGTATGTCCTGTTACAGCAGCAAGATCAAAATCAGTTTTTGTAGTTACATTTTTAGCCCAAGTGTAAAACATACGTTTCATCATTGGCGCATTAAAATACGCTAAACTCGTCAAAGATGAAAACATTAATAAAAAAACAGTAGCTAAAAATTTTCTCATTTTAATTCATCAACCTATTGTAAATTATCACTCATGTTGTAAATAACCGTCGAACCAATTCGTATAAACGTAAATAAAACATCTTTACCTGAAGTAGGAGCAACTGCACCCATTGGAGTTTTAAATGTTAAACCAGAAGCTGAAAAAGCACAGGTTCCAATGTGAGCCGCAGAGCCACTCAATAATAAAGTATATGCTCCGCCATCGTTTAAATTAGTAAATGATATCGTATTTGTACCATTACAAACAAATGTGCTGATCTCTTGCATGTTGCCCTGATCCCAATTTACTAATGCAGAACTTGCATTTGTTTGCGAATATGTGCTTGATAAGCTTAATTGACCACGAGATGTTGAAGTGCCTCTTGATGTTTGATTACCAATTTGCACATTCCCGGCGTAATAAATATTTGAAGCACCTGTTGTCCACTGTGAGCCACCACCGGTACCACTAGCAGCTGGTGTATATCCAAGAGCACTTACGACATTAGAAGCTGTTAATGTGAGATCACCACTGGTTACTGTTAAATTACTACCACTTGGTACTCGTAAAATACCATAGTTTATCGTGCTCGAATATTGATACGCATTTGAAGTCACGCTTGTAATTCGACCAAGTGCATCTACTGTTATTGTCGGAACAGCACTTGAGGAACCGTAAGTACCGGCTGTTACACCACTATTTCCTAATCCAAGATTTGTTCGCGCAGTTGCGCTCGATGCAAGATCACTTAAATTATTACTTGCTTGCAACGCTCCTGTAATTCTCGAATCATTTCCAGCTGCGACAGTGTTAGCAGAAGTACCTACATTCAATGTTAATACAGGTGTTGTTGTGCTGTTTGCGACAGTTATGTAACTATTTGCACTTGTAACACTTGAAACAGTGCCACTACCACCACCGCCACCACCAGTATAAGCAGTTGTTTGCACTGATCCATCTGGAAAACGATACCCTGTATTTGTATTGATTGTTCCTGACACGTCTAACGTATATGAAGGTGATGTTGTCGCTATACCGACGCGACCGCTACCATCTAATGTAAATCGAGTTAAACTATTTGTTGCCAAATTGATGTTATCCGAGCTACTAGACACACCAGTCCCTTTAATCCAAGCAGAGCTTGTACCAAAATTTATTCCGGCATTATTATTAGAAGTTTGCATTCCAGTGTTGGTAAATAACATTCCATTATATTGCGAAGAAGAATTACCAACCCATGTGTCAGGCACGCGTCCATAACCAAATCCTTTTGTAGCAGTTATGAATTCTTTCGGATTAGAATATATGTTATTCGCAACAACTGATAAAACTAAATCAACACTATCGCCAACCGACCAAGATCTGCTTGTCGTTCCGAATAATCCGCGTGTTAATCCAGTAAATGTCGTTGCTGTAGTTGAACTATATGATATGGCTTCAATACCAGAAGCGTTACTCAAGTATAAGTATCCAGAACTTGGATAACCAGCAGTGCTTGCAACCGTAATTGTAGTGTCTGTTGTCAGCGCTGAAACAGTAAATGTAGTGCTCGAAACTGCCGATGTTGTACCAACTTTCATTGTTCCTGAAACATCTAATGTTGCTAAAGGGTTTGTTAGACCAATTCCAAGATCACCACTATTATCTAAACGCATTCTTTCTGTCAACGCTCCACCGGATCTACGAGTGGAAAACGTTAAAAAAGTATTAGATCCAGAACCACCAATATAATCTGCGCCAATATCTGAAAATGAATTACCAACACCACCATCAGTAACCCTTAGTCGAATCGCATTTCCATTGCCAGCAACATCTGATCCCAAATAAACAGTGCCACCAACAGTAGACACGCGAGAATGTAATACTGCACTTGGGTTACTAATGCCGACACCTACAGTTCCGCTTTGAGTCACAACAAATTGCGACGTATGTGTTCCTGCACCACTAGCTGCGGTGTTTGTTCCAACGTCTAATAAATAATTTGAACCTGAGCCAGAAGCTTGTACATGTGGCGATATCCACAGACCTCGAAATCCAGATGTTCCAGATTGACTGACAGTTGGTGTAATTGATAATGCACCCTGATTAACACTACTACCAACAAAACTGTTTCCGCCGCCAATGTCCATAGCGTATCCAGCTAAGCCTGTTGATGAAAATGTATAACTAAAAAATGGGGTTGCACCAGATACGTTAAGCGTTCTGTTAATATCACCTGCTACTGCGGCTGTACCAACTCTCAATACTCGAGAACTTCCCGAACCACCGACTTCATTTCCTAAAAGAAATGTATTGCCACTCCATTTACCAACGAAGCGCTCATAATTTGTTGTTTGATCAGCAGTATTATAGACAGCAAAACCCGTTGATGAAGTCGGCAATGTTACCGCATGAGTTGGACTTGATGTTCCTATGCCAACAAATCCACCGCTTGGCGCTAGAATGATATTTCCTTTTGCGGCATTCGACGTAGAATCTAAAGTTAAATTTGCACCCGCAGTGTTAGTACCATAAATTGTTTGCGCCGTTAACCAAGCTCCGACACCAGTCGAATTTAAATTGGTTGTTAATCCACCCGTTGAACTGATAATTCTGAGGCCTCCGTTAGTACTATTACCGCCAAATGTTCCAATTCCTGATACATCAAGTGCAGTCGATGGATTCGTGTTGCCAATACCAACGCTTCCACCAGTATAATTTAATGTCGTACCACTTGTGGTCCAACTGCTACCACCACCACCGCCAGTAAATGCAGTGGTTTGAACTGTCCCGTCAGGAAATCTTACTCCAGCAGTTGTTCGAATCGTTCCCGAAACGTCGAGTGCAAAAGCTGGTGATGTTGTTCCCATACCGACTTGTCCCGATGAATTGATTCGCATTAACTCATTAAACGAACTTACACCATTTTGTGCACCAATCACTATAGTCGGTGTATAAGTTCCTGCCCCAGAGTTAGAAATCAAACCAAAATATCCTCGCTGAGTAATTCCATTAGAATTGTTAGCAGTTAAATATAGTTGAGATAAAGAGTTGTTAACATTCGAAGTATTAGAAACTCTGACTTGTACTGCAGTTGGAACTGTCTGTGCTGTGCTTGAGCCCGTGTATTGCGATGAACTACCTGTACTCACAATGGATTGTGTAAATTGAGCGGCGCCGTTTACCTCAAGGGCGTTTGTTGGACTACTTGTCCCAATCCCCACATTACCGCTCGAATAACTTATCGTTGTTCCACTTGTTGTCCATTGAGAAGATGCTGAACTCGATACAGGCGTGTAACCTAATGCGCTGATAACATTACTTGCAGTTAAACTTAAATCACCACTCGATAATGTTAAATTTCCACCACTTGGTACGCGCAGAATACCATAGTTGATCGTGTCAGCATATTGGTAAGCATTAGAAGTCGCTGCGGTGATTCTACCATAAATATCTACAGTAATACTTGGAACGGCATTATTAGAACCATAAGTGCCACTTGTGACCCCGCTAGTTGGTAAACTTGTTGCTAGCAAAGTACCAGTAGTATCAGCTGATAGGTCTACGCTCGATTTAGTCGCTAATGACCCCAAACCTAAATTAGTACGCGCTGTTGAACTCGATGCTAAATCACTTAAGTTTGATGATGGTCTTAACGGAGTGTATCCTAATGCAGTTATCACAGTACCCGATGAAACTGAAGTCACATTACCTTGCCCAACAGTGATCCACATCGATCCATTATCATAATAAATTTTTTGTGTGTCAGTTGCGACATAAAAACGTCCAAGCGAATGCGTAGATGGTAAAGCAGCATCAGCACCAACTTGAATTGAAGATGCATAGCCTGCATTTTGTATTGCATTCACAATGCGACTGTCATTACCAGCGGCAACTGTATTGCTTGCGCTGCCAATTGGTAACTGACTATATGCAATAGATCCAGATGCCGTACCTAATGTAACTGTACTTGTTCCATTAAAATATTTAATACTTCCCGAGTCATACCAAACTTGACCAGCAGACGGTGAAGTGGGTGAAGTTGTTTGCGGTAATATGGTCGTGCCATTACTTGATGCCTGAGTATACTGGGTCGAGACTCCTGTTAATAGTGCAATCAATTCAGTAAAGTTAGCTTGTGATAAAGCTGATGCTGTTCCCGGCAAAGCACCATTATCAACTCTTAAAATAGAGCTTGCTGGATATCCACCAACTTGAGCAGATTCAACTGACATTGGAACTTGGTTGATCGCTTGTAGCGGTAAACTTTCCCAACCATTTCCATCATTAAAATAAACTTTCAAATTACGATTATCGGTTGACCCTGGTATATAAGTTGTTCCCGTAGCACACTTTCCAGAGCCCAAAGTAAAAGTTCCACGATTAGCAAAAATTTGACTAAATGAATATGATCCGCCATCTGTACGAGTGCTTGCACTGCCGTTTAGTGCAATAGAAAAAACACCGCCTGTGCTCGTTAAATCTTGATTTTGAACTTCTTCGTATAAAGTACAGTCTTCATTTCCTGGTGATTTAATCTGCAGTCTAAACTGAACAGGTCTTGCGACAGGTGATCCACCAGAAGTTAAAATACGACCTTGATAAGTAACTTGAGGTGTACCACCAAAAGATATTTCTAAACTCAATACGATCAAGGAAAATACTAAAATTTTCCATAATCCTAACATGCTTCTTGGGGTGTTTTTTTGAATTTTCATTGACCACTCTCTTCTGAAAGAAATTGTCCTTGTACGGACGAGTAAACTTTATAATTACCACTAACAGATGGCTGCACTAACTTATCTGTAGAACTGCTTATAACCGAACTAACTTTAAATGAACCACCCGAAGTTAATGTATAAGTATGACTTAGTGGATTGAACTCGAAACCCAAACCCGGTGGAGTTGTCGCACTCGTTGTTTCTGGTGGAACCCCAGGCAAATGTCCATTGTCAACAAAAGTACCAAGGCCATCGCCTAATGGATTACCACATGACGTAAAAAATATTGTGATTATGAGCAACCGTACTAAACTATTCATTTTAGTATCTCCACTCGAAATGGCACATAGAGCCTATAATAGTTTCAGTAAAATAAATTAATGAAGAATCTTGTTTTCGCTGTGAATAATTTAGACCACATCCAAACTCATTGTTTACTCGTTTTTCATTTAAATACAGACCTACACCATATCCATAGCCAGATCTAACATTATAGTTTTGATATGTTCCACTTGAATAATATTGTGCTGAGACATTAAAACCAATATCAAAACGATTTTTATTGAATATCGACTTTTCGAAACCAAATGCAACTGCAGACATTGGTACGGCGTTTATTTCCAATCCCGAGCCCGTTACGCCATTAATACCACGATAAAAAACGTTCGTTCCATAATCGATGTTAAGATTGTACTTAAATGGAATATCCCATATTTTATATAGATCTATAAACGCAAAACCTAAACGGTGAGTTTCAATTTTATAATCATATATTTTAGTATTTAAATACTGCGAATCAAAGCTATGACTTTTGTAATCAACATAAAAACGAGTCGTTGTAGTTTCCGACCAATGTTGATTCCAGCTTACGGTCAAATTGTAATTGAGTTTACTTAATATTTGCGCTGTTGTATTATCATTACGATCCTTGCCGTTTAAGGAAGAGTAACCGGCTCCAGCTGCAAGCTCAAAACCAGACTGAACAGTTTCACTTTCAGATTCTGCAACTTTATTCCTATCGGTTTTAGATTCTACCAAACCCTTAGTCTCTTGTGGATTATTGATTTTGTTTTCGACAACAGTATCTCGGTCAGCATCTTCAGGCTTGTCTGAACGAATAACGTTTTCGCTCGCGACTGTTCGATTAATCGTTGTTTCTGCATTTTCATTTGTAACAAAATTATTTGCAGTTTTTGATTGAGCTATTTTTTCTAATTTTTTTTCTCTTTCAATTTGATATGCCAATTCAGTAAAGGTAATTTCGTTATTCGAACTAATTTTAACTAAACCAAGATTTTGAGCATACTCAACTTGTTTTGCAGAAAAATATAATTTTTGCCCTTGTTCGATAAAATCTATGTTTTTGATGTTTGATTTGTTAGACTGAATAAGTTCATAAAGTGTACCTTGTTTTTTATACATTGGTTTCAATCCCGCACGATAAAGAACTTTTGAAGCATATTCATTTTTTTTGATGGTATAATAATATTCGCCAGTCAAAGCAAAACTGTTTTGACAAAAGACAATTTGGAAAATAATTATGAGTAGTCTTCGAACCATCGTGTATCTTATCGGCACACTCTGCATTCTCTAGAGGTGTTTTTGATGATTTCATATATACAAGACCAGACGTAAACACAATGTTGTTTTAAATAAATTTTATTGCAGTGTTATTTGTCACATATTCATGACATGAGCAGATGTTATCATTTTTTATAGAACAGTCGCAAATTGATATGTTCGGTACTTTAGACTATTGATTTCACAATTTAAGCCAATTCGTCAAAACGAGACCAGACCATAGTTTGAACCATTTCAAATAACTATCAAAATTGAAAAACTATAAGTATTCAAATCTGCCAAAAGCTATCACATGCATTTATAGATGCATTTTCGATTATCTTGCCAGCTAATTTGAAAATAAAATATCACACTGCATATTTTTAATAATATAATCTGCATAATGTTGCGATAAATATTCAGTTTGATATTTTGCAGCTGTTGATTGAAATACTTCTGATGCAATTTTTTTATCTCTTGAAGTACGTGAAAACATAGTCATTTTTTTTACCTGATTGAAATAGCCTTGCGCTGCATTTTTATATTGCAAACTTTTCCAAAATGAATTGTACACAAATTCAGTTTTTGAACTGCGAGATTGAACGACGTAATCGCCAATATTGACAATCAAATCATTAATTAATTTATGTAAATTTTCAGTCTTAAACTGGTCTGTAGTTTTCAAAACAAGCACATTTGGAACCTTTATTTCAAGCAACTGATCAAATAAATTCGCTAATTCAATCATATAATCTGCACCTAATTGAGCGTTATTTTTATTTACTTCAATCTTATTAAGAACCAATTTAACTTCTTCTTGAATCATAAAAAATTGCTTTATAGCAATACCAATATTCCATTTCCTTTCATATGAACTAAACGGTTCACCGCTGATCATCTTAGCATACTCTCTTGGACGAGCAAACACAGTACTCACGATTTCATTTCTTACTGGATTCCAAGTATAAATTGTTCTTTCACCAATTTTACTTGATCTGATCTCATTTTCGCCGATTGATCGATTGCCAATATCAACAATTTCTATTTGAAAATTAACTTGTGCCATCATTGATTGCCAACGACCATCATCATATTTTTCCTGTCCATAACAGATTGATGTCAAATTCAAAGAAACGAACAAGCTAATACTTAATTTTTGAAGAGTTGCTCTTGCAATAAATGGTTTAATTTTTCTAAACATGTTAACTCCAAATTATACTAAGCAATAGCCTTAGCCATAATATTTCAATTGTTTTCTCGCAATTGTTTTCAATCATTCTAAAATAGTGATGCAATTTTAAATACTCGCCTATTACAGTTTTAATTAAAGTGAATGAATAATAATGTCTAACTTGATTACAAATGCCGTTTGTCGGCTTCATTAAAACCCTCATATTTCAGTTAGTACGTTTAGGCTAAATATATTTTTTCTAGTCGTACTCAATATAAGAACGGATTTTAATTCAAGCATCCTTTAGATGTAGTGCATATTAATATGTAAACTTAATTTTACGTTTTCAGATTATTGATTCTCGTAGTTTAATTTCTATCAACTTAAAAGTAGTTTTGAATATAAATATAAACATACTCATCCCAAATCTTCACAAACAAATGTGGTTTTAAAAATATGATTCGACATAGAACCGAATGGTTTTAAATCCCTCAGCGCGGTATTAATTAAACCATAATAAAATGATAAGTAATCGGTTTTTTGTTCTTTAAATATTTAATTTGTTTTGAGATTTTTGAAGAGCACCATTTTTCAGAGCGAAAAATGGTGGGCCCGAGGCTAGTGTATTCGAACCAACCGAGTTAACTCTTAAAAGAGCTTATGCGGTTCAGTGGAAGAATGCAAAACCGAATTTAGAGAAGTTGGCCCGATTGTATTGGGTTGAAGGGCTTACGCAGCGGCAGATATCTGAGTTAATCGGTGTTCGTCGAGCAACCGTTTCAGTCGCTGCGAAGAAATTTAAACCTGGGCAGCTTGGGGCTGGCCATGTAGGCTGAACATTTATGTTCAGCCTACATCAATATAATTAGAGGTTTTAATCAATTCGTCGCTTGCTATAGTTGGTGCGCACAAATACCGCTTCAGCATGAACTCGTCCATAATTTATGCCTTTCGAATCCGCCGCCCCCAAGATGTTATTTTTGCATTTTGCATTTCACTTCTGTATTTCCAGCAAAGTTATTGTTTTCATAGATAGTAATGTTTAAATTATCGGTTTTCCTATCAAGAATAATGTTAGCCCATCCAAAATCAGTTTTATCTAGTTGGCCATTTTTAAAATATGTATTGTTATAACCAATATCAACATTCAAGCTTTGTTGGTCTACACCCCAAAATTTTACTGCATGGTGAGTGGTTGAGACTGTTTCGTTGTCTTTTGATTGCAATACAGTTACGTCACCTATTTTTAGTTTCGTTCCTAAAATTTCAATTTCTGAACAGCTTTGTTGGTTACTGATAGGAAATTCCCATTGGTAATTTTCTGTAAATCCATTAGATGTTTTTTCGCATTGTCCTTTCCAATTTCCTGTGAAATCTTCACAGTTAGCGAAAGTTATATTGGAAGCAATTAGTGCGCTTAAAAATAAAATGTTTTTCATAACTTTTCCTCTTAGTTAAGATTTATTGAACGGAACAGTTCAAATCAACTGACTGTCCATTTTTAGATGCGAAGAGACTTCCGGTTTGCTTATCACCACTAAGCAATGTGGAGGCGCTAGTTGCACTAACTCTCTCAACTACGCCAATACGGACCTTGCCAATTTGCTCTATCCAAAAAGCCATAATCCGATAATCGCCAATTTCTTGGTCGATAGATGCTATGCCATTTCTATTTATAGCTGCTGAAATTACTTTTGGCTCGGTAGCTGCTTTGCCATCTCCAATAGTGCAAACTATATTTTCTGATGCTTGCACATTTAATGTCGAGAGCAACATCATTGATAAAAATATCGATGTTAATTTTTTCATACACAATTCCTTTCAATTCGTTTTGAAGGAATCTAATTCTTAAGTGAAAATTTCACTAGATTTGTTTTGTTTATTTTTTAAGCGAATGTGAACCAAATGGTTTTAAAGAGATATGTAAGTGGCTGATTCTACTTAGAAATCAAACCAGTCGATATTGAGACATCGCACAACTTCAGACTCGGATGGCATTACTTCTTTGTTGATGGATTCAATCATTTTTAAGATATCTTGTCTCACTTGAGCGGCAACGTCTTTTGACATCGACATTGCGGCTGTTAGATGAAGGTGGGTCGGATTCTGTGGGTCAAGTTTCTGAATTGCGCGTATACGCCAGTTCGTTAAATATGATCTTAAAAATGGGGAACTATTATCTACATGAATTGAAACCTGTCCTGTTTCAAAGTTCTGACCAGATTTTTTCAATAACCCAACTTCCAATAAGAATTCGATGATTAAGTTAAGCTGTAATTTTGTAATCCCTAGTTTAGTACAAGAGAAATTAAGATCATTTAGTTCACCAGTTGCTGCCATGTTAAAGACGGCAGCATATGTCCAATCTGAATAGTATTGAACCTTTTGTTCAATACTCAATTCTTTATTTGTTAGAATTCTAGAGCCTATCTTAGCATAATGTTTTTTAATTTTTTCGATTCGATCTTTAAGTTTTAATTTTAAGTTTTGAGAACCAGCTCGTTCGTAATCAATAAGTAAAATAAAGTATTCAAATTCGGTACTATTAAGTTTTAAATAATCTGCAAGATCTGCGGCCATTTCTTGTGAAAGATGTTTTGATCCTTTTATAACTTGCGAAATCATAGTTGTACTGATTCGCAAATTTTTAGCTATTTTTGCTAATTCGCCATGCCCGTTGTTGGGTAGGCTTTCGATGTGCTTTTTTAAGAATTTTCGATAATCAGTAAACTTGTAAATATCCACAATTAAATCGTACAGTTAGTTAAACAATAGTTCGAACTAAACGATGAGCTTCTGGACTTAGGTTTTGGTCTTATATGGGCATGGTAATTGATAGAATCTATATAGGTTTTATATGACCCCTAAGAACACGTTTATACTTATTTTAGCTGTTAATTTATTAGTCGGCTGTGGCCGAAAACCGTCCTATTCAGGATTGCAGGCTCCCGCCCAAAGCGGTCCAGAATCAGTTCTTACAAATCAGGGCCAAAATTCTGGTAATGAACCTACAGCAACAGAAGGCACAAATAGCTCAGGCGGAGGCACAGGGATTGATGGTAAGGTATTTGAATCCTATTCGGTTAATCCGACTAGCTTACCTGCTTACACTAAATTTATAAAACCACTTTTAGAAAATATAAAGCGCTCAAGTTATAATTTTATTCAATATGAAAATATATTTAAATCTAAACCTTTTTATATTGCCCCTGTCGCTCTTAAAAAATTGGGTAAAGATGATTTGGGAGTATCGTTTTTCAAGTCTGATACTCAACAAATTGCAAGACAATCGCTCAAAGAAATTTGGATTGATAAAGACATTTTTGATTCTATGGAGGAAAAAGATCAGGCTGAGTTGCTTGTCCATGAATTCATTATGTCTATGTATTTCTATAAGTTTATTAGCTTTGAAGAAATATGCAAAGTTTCGTCATATGTTGGTGGAATTTGGGGAGAAAAGCACGAAGAATGTACTGAGGAAACAGTAAATTTTTTTGATACTAAAATGCCAGCTGAAAGACCTCGTTCTTTAAATCAAGCAGATAATGAAAATATACGATACGTCACAGACTGGCTTTTAAAAAATGCTAAAAGCCAAATTTCTGAATTAGACTTCGTTAGAATACTAAATTTAAAAAATTTTGATAAGCGGCTTTTCAATCCACGCACTTATGAACCTGAACGGAAATCGCCAGAAGATATCCCGACGTCAGTAAAAGACTTACTAACAGCAATCAATGCAACTAAGTTGACAAATCAAATGCCTGACACTTGTATAGTTAGTCCGGATGGGGACGAAGTGCCATGTATGATTGAATTTAGCGAGACAACAATAAAAAATCTTGGGCGGGATTTGCCAGCACTTTTAATCACTGTAAAGTCTAAAGATACGGTCATTGCCACGGCAATAATGAAAGTCTCTGAAGAAGCTTTTGGTCGATTAGGAACTGAATCTTTAAAGTTAGATGGCGACTTTGATGAAGACGGTAAACCAATTTATAGCATCTGGATTACTGATTGGCGATCAAAGATCAATGTTGGTGATCGTGTTTATAATGGTAAGATTATTTTTCGTAAGTCTGAAGAAAATAATCGTCAACTTACAATAGAATCTTTAGTTTTCAAAACGGGAGTAATTTCCTCAGTTAATAAGGGTTCAAGCCCCCCATGTAATGCTATTACACCCAAAAATAAGTCACTCGAAAATGGTTTTGTTATGTATAAAAATGGAACCAAGTTATCTGAAAAACTTTGGGCAGATCAGAAAGATATGTTTACAAACGAACTGCCACAAAGAATTCATTGTGATTCTAGCAACGTAGATTAATTTCGGTCAAATATTCATCTGACGACTCTGGTCTCGATTTTAATAATTTGGGTATCAAAAAATTGCAGGTTATAGGAAATGGTAGGGAATGCCGGATTCGAACCGACGACATCCACCTTGTAAGGGTGGCGCTCTACCAACTGAGCTAATTCCCTGTCGTTCAGAATAGGGCTATAGATATATACTTCGATAGCCCGGTGTTCAAGTAAAAATTTGTACTATTTGCGTTTTTTACAATAGAAATCAAGTGATCCTGTGATTTTTTTCAGCATCATCTGAGGCGCATCTACTTCTTGAGAACGAGCATCATCATAGCTAACGTCTTCGCTCAAAGGCAGTAAAGCTGCAACAAGCACACTTCGATCGCAGTTCTGACCAGTCAACTTAAGATTTTCAGAATTAAACCAAGCCAATGTAAGAAGCTTTATACTTCCTTTTAAGTCTTTTAAGCTAATGCGCACGATATTTTTTTCTTCATCATTAATAATTCCGATACCAGTCATCTGCGGCTTGTCACATTTGCCGGCACGACGATTGTAAACTTCAACATTTAATTTTTTTGAGTTTGAATCAAAACGTGTCACTCTAAACTTGATGATTGTATCATTATCATCAGTGACTTTCCATAGACCTTGAATTGTGTTCCATGGAAATGGCTCAGCTAATCCCCAAGGAAATACATCTGGACCACCTAGTGTATTTAAACCGCATTGGTTTTGCGAAAAAGCCCCCATCGACACTAACATAGTCATAACTATAATTAACTTTTTCATTATACTCTCCCCTCTTGAGTAACATGATCATTAACTTTGATAGATTTATTTAAAAAATATCCATTTTTCGAACGAAAAATATACTTCGGACGATCATAGTCAGGTTCAATCATCTTACGTAATCTTTTGATTGTGACATATATTTTGTTATCGTGAACTGCAGGATCATATTCTTGCTTCCATATATGCTCAACTAAGTATTCTTTTGAGAAAACCTCACCTTGGCGTGATATAAATAATTTAAGCAAATCTAAAAGTATAAATTGATTTTTAAAATCAACTACGCCCATCTGTTTTTCTTTTACAATATGGTTTTCAAAATCACATGTAATATCGAAAGATTCAGAGTTATCGAGTTTATAAGATCCTAAATATCCATTAATATGACTTAAAAGTTTTTTGTTATTTGCTTTATCTAAACTTTTAGAGACTAAATCGAAATAAATTTTTGCAGCATCTTTTTGTCCAGTCTCAAAAAGACAAATCCCAATGTGTGCTAAAATGCCATTGGCGACAGTGATTTGCTTAGTTTTTTTTGTAATTTCATAAGCTTGCCAAAATACTTCAAGCGCCTGATCAAATTTTTTAAGGTCTTCAAGAATTGATCCATTTGACGCAAGTATTGATGTTTTTAAATCAGGATTATCAATAAATTGCGTAAAGATATTTAAATTATAAATTTCTTTAAGAGCTTCTTCGTAGCGTTTTTGGTGACGATAACAAATTGAAATACCTAAAATTGCATAGCATGTATCTTCTTTATTATCAGTTTTTAAAGCATGCTCTAGGGCAATTTTAAAATATTCTAAACCATTATCGATTTGACCTTTGTAAACAGCAGCAATGCCAAAAACATAATACACACGAGATGTGAGTTGAATATTTTCACGAATAACAATGTCTTGTAGTTTTTCTTTATATGCCGATAAACGTTCGTATTCTTCCTGTTCGGCATAAATTCTTAAAATATGTGTCGCACATTTTAAGTACATATCGAAATTTTTTTCGACCAAATAAGCTTCTGATGTTTCGATCAGGTTGGGTAATGCTAAGTTGTAATCACCACGATCGCAGTACAGTTTGCTTAGTTCGTATAAACGATCTGCGTTCATTTTAGTACTCATCCTTTTTGTTAAGGAATGATTAGTACAGATTTTGTAAGAAGTGGTCAATGAGGTTCTTAAATAATATTTTTTGATGAATTTTTAACACAATCTAAGTACCTAATTTTTGTAGATATTTGACTAATGTTTTATTTTTTCATTTTGAATAAAAAAACGGCCCGCAATATAAGCAGGCCGTCATACTTTTAGTAATTTATGTCAATCAATTTAGTGAGTCGTGTGAACGTGCTGGCCTGTATAGTTGGCTTTAATACCAAACTCGCGCTCAGACTGTGTTTTAAACAACTCTTTAGGGTTTTTAATATCTAAAGCGTTGATTAAAACTTGGTCAACATGGTCAACCAAAATCACTTTTAACTCTTTGATAACTTCTTTAGGAATATCCTTTAAATCTTTTTCATTTTCTTTAGGGCATATAATAATTTTAATGCCCCCGCGATGAGCAGCTAAGATTTTCTCTTTTAAACCACCAATAGCCAAAACTTTACCACGTAAAGAAACTTCACCGGTCATCGCAACAGTACGTTTTACAGGTATTTTAGTGATCGCTGAAACAATCGAAGTTGTTAAAGCTATACCCGCAGACGGACCATCTTTCGGAGTAGCACCTTCCGGCAAATGGATATGGATATCTATGTTAGCATAGAATTCTTTATCAAAGCCAAATAAAGGCCCTCTTGAACGAACATAGCTCATCGCTGCTGTACAAGATTCTTTCATGACATCACCTAACTGACCGGTCACAGTAAATTTGCCTTTACCCGGCACAGCGCTAACTTCAACAGCAAGTAAATCTCCACCCACTTCTGTCCACGCCATACCATTTGTAAGACCAATTTCGTTTTGTTTTTCGATCTCACCGTATTTAAGTTTATGCGGTCCAAGCAATTGAACTAATTTTTCAGGAGTAATAACATAGCCTGCTTCTTTTTTCTTAGAAGATGCTGGTTTTTGCTTTGCTTTAACTTGTTGTTTAGTTTTAGCATTTTTATCTGTTGTAGAAGCTTCGCCTTTTAAGTCATCAATCATATTTGACATGACAACATCTTTAGCTACTTTTCTAAAAATATTCGCAAACTCACGTTCTAAATTACGTACACCTGCTTCGCGAGTATAATAACGAATAACATCTCGAACAGTTTTATCTTGCATCGTAATGTTCATGCCTTTTAAACCATGATTTTCCATTTGTTTTGGAATTAAATAATTTTTAGCAATATGAAACTTTTCTTGCTCGATGTAACCTTCTAAATGAATAACTTCCATACGATCTAACAGCGGCCTAGGAACTGTTCCTAGGTTATTCGCAGTCGCGATAAACATGACATTCGATAAATCATATTCTAACTCTAAGTAATGATCTGCAAACGTTGCATTTTGCTCTGGATCCAAAACTTCTAACATCGCAGAAGCTGGGTCACCTCTAAAGTCATTAGCCATTTTATCGATTTCGTCGAGCAACAAGACTGGATTGCCTTTGTCGACTTTACGTAATGCTTGCAAGATTTTACCAGGCATAGCTCCAACATAAGTTTTTCTATGACCGCGAATTTCAGCCTCGTCACGCACGCCACCTAAAGAAATTCTGGCAAAAGGCCTATTTAAAGATTCTGCAATTGATCTTGCTAAAGATGTTTTACCAACCCCTGGAGGGCCTGCTAAACAAATAATTGGTCCGCGCATGTTTTTAGATAAAGATAAAACAGCTAAATACTCTAAAATTCGCTCTTTTACTTTTTCTAATCCCCAGTGATCTTCATCAAGAATACGTTTTGCATTTTTAACATCATGTCGATCTTCTGAATAATCATTCCATGGCAAAGACAATACCCAGTCAATATAGTTACGAACGACTGTTGCTTCAGCACTCATAGGAGACATCATTTTTAATTTTTTAATCTCTTTATTAACTTTATCTTTAGCCTCTTGAGGCATTTTTTTATCTTTGCATTTTTGTGCAAGATCTTCTAACTCAGCTTGATAGTCATCTTTTTCGCCAAGTTCTTTTTGAATGGCTTGCATTTGCTCATTCAAATAATATTCTTTTTGCGATTTTTCCATTTGTTTTTTAACGCGTGTTCTGATTTTCTTTTCAACTTCAAGAATTTCGATTTCACCCGTCATTAAATTTAACAAATTTTCTAAGCGTTTAGATGGATCTAAAATTTCTAAAACATTTTGCTTATCTTCAAGTTTTAGATTTAATTGGGCCACAATGATGTCAGCTAGTTCACCTGGGTTTTCAATGCTTGAAACACGCATTAAAATTTCAGGCGGAATGCGTTTATTTAATTTAACGTAAGTTTCAAAAGTGGATTTCACAGATCGCACTAAAGCCGATGCTTCTGTTGGGTTTTCAACTTCTTCGTCAATCATTTCTGCATTAACAACGAAAAATCCTTCGTTAGGCACGAAACCTTTAATACGAGCTCGACGCTTACCTTCAACCAAAACTTTAACAGTTCCATCAGGTAATCTTAAAAGTTGAATAATTGAACCCACTGTGCCGATTGCGTAGATGTCTTTTTCTTCAGGATTATTGGTTTTAGCATCTTTTTGCGCTGCTAAAACGATATCAGTTTGTTTGCTCATTGCATCTTCAAGTGCGTTGATACTTTTTTCGCGTCCTACGAATAAAGGCATCATCATATGAGGAAATATAATGAGGTCTCTGAGAGGAAGTAATGGTAGTTGTTGTGTGTCAGCTTGGTTATTAGCCATAAGTAACTCCTTCCTTGAATCATCGACAATGGATTTTGTCGATACGAAATTGGGATTATGACCCAGTTCCAATCCCGCTCGGTTAGTCTTTCCTTAACTAAATCGATGGGCCTATTTATATTTTATGTTCTTCTTGAAATATGGCAAAGTCTTTTTCATGATTTGACGAATAAACAGGGTCTAGATTTTGCCGTTTTTTTGTCAGAAATGTATCAGAACTAGACAGCTCAGTTATTAGATCGAATACATTCGTTTATACACAGTCCTGTTTTTTGCTAAGAATCTCAGAATCAGGTGGTACGTGATGATGAGATTATTTTTAAAAGCATTTTTGTTTTTGGGACTTGTTTCTTCTGACGCAATGGGAGCTCGTTTAGTCAGCTATTGCTCGATGGATGAGTCTAAAAATATCGAAGGTAAAAACTATCGCGACAGAATGCCTATTGCATCTGTTTCTAAGGTTTTTACGAGTTTATTTGCTGCGAGTAAATTTAAACTCGATCATAAATTTACAACAGTTGTTTACTATACACCAGTGGCCAATACCTCAGGCTATTACGATGTTCATATTCAGGGCTCTGGTGATCCTTACTTTAATCGATTTAAAATGCATATGATTATCTCTAAACTAAATGAGGCTGGAGTCACAAAAATAAGATTATTTAGTTTTGATGAAAACGTTAAGTATTTACACGACACAGATACATCGCGAGGTTTTTTCGTTCGTGTTAACGGACGAAGACAGCTCGTTAAGCCTCTTATCATCAAATCTGATTTGAACTTTCCTTCTACTGAACTTGTGAAGGCGCAACTACAAGACACTAAACAACTGCTCACAAACTATAATATGAGTTATGCGCAGTCTGATAAAACGATGATCAAAAAACCTGTGTTTAAACCAGCATCAATTAGCCACTTAAAAAGTGAAAACTATAAAATAGGCAAAAACACTATGGCTTTATTTGTTAAATCACAGGATTTAGAAACTATTTTAAAATCAACAAACTGGAATTCCAATAACTTTTCTTCAAACAGATTAATGGCAGCATCTGGTGGTTTGGATGACTTTACCAATTTTTATTCTCGCTTAGGTCTCAATCATAATGATCTAAAGTTTGTGAATGGCTCTGGGCAAAACCACGCCGGAATAAATAAAACAACTGAAGATGATGATGGTCGTCTCTATAATGAAGCTACATGCGAAACAGTACTCAGAACAGTCCGCGCACTTAACCACCAAGTTAAAAAACAAAATAAAACTTTACAGGATGTTATGTCTGTTGTCGGCGTCGACAAAGGCAGTACGGTAGGTGGAGCAACCTATAGTAATAAACTCACATATGATAAAGTCGTTGCTAAAACAGGTACCATCGGTACGAACATTACGTTAGCTGGTATACTCAATACACCAAAAGGGCCACGTTATTTCATGTACAATGTAGAATTGGCATTTCCTGGCGCTCGCGTTAAACGAAAGGCTGCTTTTGCAAAGCAAGAAGAAAACCGTGCTCGCGCGTTGATCTCTCGAGAACTACAAAATTTAGCTCGTAAACATGGAGCTATCGCCTTAAACTACAAGACAAGCAATCCACTTAAAGATAATTTAGAAAATTACGATGAAGACGATGCTATCAAAGCAGATGGCCTACTTGAAGCCGTTAATCTTGAACCACAAGATTAGGGTTAATAATTAAAGACTTAGCAAATGAAAAAGGCCTTGTTATTCAAGGCCTTTTTCATTTGCTATTTTTTATTATATCTAAGCTGATTCAGATTCAGATTTTTTAGCTTTTTCTGCTTTTGCTTTCATTTCTTCATCTGAGTAATATACCATTTTAGGCTTTTGACCATCTTGAATCACTTTGTCATCGATGATCACTTCTTTAACATTGGCCATTCCTGGAATATCATACATCACATCAAGCATTGATGACTCAATAACTCCACGTAATCCGCGCGCGCCTGTTTTACGTTTTAAAGCTTCGCGAGCGATGGCTTTTAAAGCTTCATCAGTAAACTTTAAATCAACACCTTCAAATGAAAATAATTTTTGATATTGTTTTGTAACTGCATTTTTAGGACGAGTTAAAATATCCATCAAAGCATCTTCTTTTAATGGTGCTAATGTTGCAATACACGGTAAACGACCAATAAATTCTGGAATTAATCCAAATTTTGCTAAGTCATCTGGTTCAACTTTTGTTAACAACTCTTCTGTGTTTTCAGAAGATCTTGCATTAATATCTCCACCGATACCCATAGATTTATTCACTGTGCGGTTTTCAATAATTTTATCTAACCCAACGAACGCACCACCGCAAATAAATAAAATATTTGTTGTATCGACTTGAATAAATTCTTGCTGCGGATGTTTACGACCACCTTTTGGCGGCAAGTTGGCAACTGTTCCCTCTAAAATTTTCAAAAGTGCTTGCTGAACACCCTCACCACTGACATCACGAGTGATTGATGGATTTTCTGATTTACGAGAAATTTTATCAATTTCATCGACATAGATAATGCCACGTTTTGCTTTTTCGATATCGTAATCTGCTGCTTGTAATAAATTAAGAACAACATTCTCAACGTCTTCGCCGACATAACCTGCTTCAGTTAACGTTGTCGCATCAGCCATTGCAAATGGAACATTTAAAATTCTAGCAATAGTTTGTGCAATCAAAGTTTTACCTGACCCCGTTGGACCAACGAGTAAAATATTTGATTTTTGTAATTCAACATCAGAAACTTTTTTACCCTGTAAAGCATTGATACGCTTATAGTGATTGTGTACAGCCACTGCAATTGTTTTTTTAGCTTGCAACTGACCAATAACATAATCATCTAAAAAGGCTTTAATCTCGGCTGGCTTAGGAACCCTGAAGGCTCCTTTGACCGAAGTCTCTTTTTCTTTTTCCTCGTCAATAATATCCATGCAAAGATCAATACATTCATCACAGATATAAACGCTAGGACCTGCAATCAATTTTTTAACTTCTTTTTGCCCTTTTCCGCAGAAGGAACATCTCAGTTGTGCGTCTTTCATCTCTATTATCCTTTATTATTTCGTTAATTTACGAGGCTCAATAATGTGATCAATTAAACCAAATTCTTTAGCGATACCTGGATCCATGAAATTATCACGCTCCATAGCATGGTGAAGAGTGTTGTAGTCTTTACCCGTATGTTTTTCATAAATACGCGTTAGTTTTTCTTTGGTTTTAATGAGTTCTTTTGCATGAATTTCGATATCCGTCACTTGACCTGACAAACCACCACCAGCCAACAACGGTTGATGAATCATAATGCGCGAATTCGGCATTGAATAACGTTTACCTTTTGTACCTGCATTAAGTAATAATGATCCCATGCTTGCAGCCATGCCTAAGCAATATGTTGCTACATCACATTTAACGAACTGCATGATGTCGTAAATCGCCATACCTGCAGAAACGCTACCACCTGGTGAATTGATATAAAATTGAATATCCTTTTCTGGATTATCAACTTCTAAAAATAAAAATTGAGCAATGATTGCATTAGCGACCTCATCAGTCACTTGTGAACCTAGAATCACAATGCGATCTTTTAATAAACGCGAATAAATGTCGTAGGATCTTTCGCCTTTTGATGTTTGCTCAATAACATATGGTAATAGTGGCACGTGCTGCTCCTGTTCTACCCACTTCTTGGTGGTTTTTTGATATTTTGATTTCGGTTAGTTTTTTTCCGCACTTGATTTTTTTAACTTGAGTCCAGAAAAAGACTCGACCAGTCTAGTCGAAACGCTCCGTGCTGAGAATATTCCTACAAAGTATTCTCAAATTAAGACAAAATTATTGAGCCTCAAAAGATATTGGGTTACACCATGGTATATAAATCAAAAATAGCCCCCATAATGTCAACAAGGAGATGATTATGTCGAAAGCTCAACCGAAAAAGGCTAAAGCCAATAACCCTGCTACGCCAGCAGGTTTACAAATTCACTTACATGCTAAAGACCTATCAACTTTGCAAGGTCAATCAATCGTGTTCTTTGCTAAACCAAATGCGAGCAAAGACAAACCAGCCGTTATTACTGAAACTGAATTAAATGAAATTTTTGAAGAGTCTTTAGAGGATAAAATCATTACAGGTGCAGCTAACGAAGTTGTTTTATTTCGTGAAGCTAATCTCAATAATTTCAGACATGTTTTAGTTGTTGGTTTGGGTGTGGATGCTAAAGTTAATCATGAATCAATCAGACAATCTGCTGCAGCTCTTTACAAAGAGTTAAAAGCTGCAAAGCTACAAGAAGCTTTTGTTAACTTAGATGGTTTAACAAACTCTAAAAAAGATTTAGCTGAATACACTCAAGCTTTTGTTGAGGGTTTACACTTAGCGGGCTACACATTTGACGAATTGAAATCTAAAAAAGATTCTAAAGCTACTGGCATTACTGTTAACCTTGTTTCAAAAGCTGGCAGCGAAAAAGCTATCACTCAAGCATTTCATGATGGCACTATTTTAGCATCTTGCACGAATTTCGCACGTAGACTTGGTGATTTACCAGGTAATTTGATGACACCGACAATTTTAGCGAACGAAACAACTAAAGCTGCTAAAGGCACTGCTTTAAAAGTGACAGCTTGGGATAAGAAACGTATCGAAAAAGAAAAAATGGGCGGATTACTTGGTGTTGCTCAAGGTTCTGATGAAGAACCACGTTTTATTGTTATGGAATATAATGGCGGCGGTAAAGGCAAAAAACCAATTGCATTCGTTGGTAAAGGTTTAACTTTTGATACTGGTGGTATCAGCTTAAAACCAGGCGCAAAAATGGAAGAAATGAAATATGATATGGGTGGCGGTGCGGCCGTCATCGGCACAATGCTCGCAATCGCTCAATTAAAATTAAAGGTTAACGCTATCGCTTTTGTTCCAGCGACAGAAAATATGCCAAGTGGGCGCGCAACTAAACCAGGTGATGTTCACACGGCTCGCAATGGTATTACATTTGAAGTCAACAACACAGATGCCGAAGGTCGCCTAATTTTATCAGATGCTTTATGTTATGCTTCTGAACAAGAGCCCGCTGCGATTATCGATGCAGCAACTTTGACAGGTGCTATGGTTGTGGCTCTAGGTAATATTCACACAGGATATTTTACTCGTAATTCAGGTTTAAAAACCAAAGTCGAAAAAGCCGCTGAAACGTCAGGAGAATTAGTTTGGAATATGCCTTTATGTGATTACCACGTTAAAGACATGAAAGGCACATTTGCTGATTTATCAAATATCTCATCTGCAAATGGTGCTGGCTCTGCAACGGCTGCAGCATTCTTAGAACAGTTTGTTGGTGAAAGCATCCCATGGGCACACTTTGATATCGCAGGAACAGCATGGGCGTGTGGCAATCGTTTAAACTATTGCACAGGTAAAGGTGCAACTGGTGTTATGGTTCGCACATTTGTTGAAATCGCTAAACAATTTTAATTGATAAGTTATTTTTTCATATCTGCAAAAAGGGAGTTAGGAAACCAACTCCCTTTTTTTGTTTTTTAATCTGAGTCTTCATCGAGAAATAAAGCCCAGGCGCATAGCTCGTCCATGTGAGAGCAGTGCCCAGGATTTTATGTCCCGTCCTTAATCCAGATTACAAACTGTGTGTAGCTCTTTTTACTTGTGCATAATGTGAACCAGAAAAATAAAAATATTTTTTGAAATAATAGTCGCAATTAAAACTCTAAAACAACAGGCTCTTGCTGTGCAGATACCTTAGTATCAAAAGCAATAACTTTATCAGAGCCGTTTTGCGATTTAAAAACCACGGCTTTTAAAATCCATATCGTTGGCCACTCATCTGCTGCACCTTTAAAAATGAAACGTGAATGTAAACCATCAAATTTTAATTCGAAATTTCCTGGTTTTTGCTTAACTATTTTCTCAACCGGAATTTCAATCGACGCCATTTCAGCAGGGTCTTGTGCTGGTAAACAATCTGCTACAATAGTCATTTCCGGGGGGATTCCTGCTACAGATACACCATCAGCTAAAAACTGAATTTGAACTTCTTTATATTGTTTACAAATATGTGAAGATAAGTTTCGAAAACGTAAAAATTTTTGACCACTTTCCAATGACTGTACTTGAATTTTTGATGACAATTCCTCTTTAAGTTGGCTTGGATCTAAGTTATTGATTTGAATAATTCTTGAATCAATCGCTGCTGGATCACGATTAATAAATCGATCTTCGATATAACCATAAAAAAGTGAATAGCCAAATGAAAATGTTAAAACAAAAAAGAAAACAGCTTTAAATTTTGATGTTTGCTCGCTCATAGTTAAAATATATCATATAGTGCCACATGCTGCTTTCTGGTAACCTTTAAACTGGACATTCATCTGTTGCGCTTCTAGACCAATAGCGAGTAAACCTAATTTTGCTGACCAACCATAAACATTTTCTTTAGGACACTTTTCACGATCATCCTGCAAATCAGTCACGCATAATTTTTTATAAACAGCTCCTGGTGAATTTAAGCTTTCAGTCGAAGATTTTTCAGAATGTGTTCGCAAGAACCCACCAGCGAGTTCGCAACCAACCATATAAATCACTGGCTCTGCCGAGGCGCCTTCAGCAGTTACTACAGAAGGAATTCCTTCTTGAATAATGACTTCTTCAACTTCTCGACCCCCTTTAGCGGCCTTCATTTTTTTTCTAGATTTATACGTCCATTCTTTTACTTCATCACCAGAGTTTACTTTAACGACTGCTAAACCATAGGTGCCAGCATTGTTTTTCACAAAGCAGAATGGCTTTTGCTCAATACCTTTTTCTAAATATGTTTTTTGCAATCGAGCTAAAAACACATCAACCGCAGAAGCCAACTGATCACGACTTTCATCACTATTAATATCAAAATTTGAAAAAAGCTCTGTTTCAACTCGCATTAAAAATGGATCAATTTTGGCAACTTTAGAAAACTCATCGACCAATTTGTTATAATTTTCAAAATATCGAGACTTTTTTCTTTGATACCAACCGAGCTCACGCGGAGGATTTAATGGTAACGCTAACTGCTGCCCCCAATCGCTTAAAGCTAAAGAAAAATCATTATTGCTCATCACGATATCGGGGGCAAAATCTTTAAAAGATTGCGATTGAACATAACCACTATATACTGTAACCGTTTTTCCAGTAACGCTTGTTAAACTGAGAGGCTCTGCAAGATTTTGAGGAAATGCAACTTGAACCTTAAACCCGCCGTTGGTCAGCATTTCAGTAATAGAGGCTACATTTTCTAAGTAAAATGGGTTGTTTGTATGCTCTTCGGTGATCAGCATTATTTTTTTAATATTTAATCCGTAGTGAACATGTATATATTTTTTGAACAATTCACCTGCAGATTCTTTATCGGTTGGACAAATATTGTTAAACCCTGCAGGATAAATATTCGCATCAACATTTGTAACTTTGTAGCCCGAATCCCTAATGTCATAGCTTGAATAAATCGGATATTCTAAATGCGAAGTTTTTGATTTAAACCATTCGCTGATGGGGTCGATTTGACAACAAACGCTTTTATGTATGTTATGCTGGGCTTTGCTATTGATGATCATAAATCCATTGCTCTACTTTACTTTGATACTGTTGTAATTTACCCTCTAAACCTGCCGTACTTACGGATGCCGAAGTGTTATCTTCAAGATGAAGACTTTTTGCTTTTTGTAAAGACTCATATAACAAATAACTTAATTTTTTTCTAAACAACAAATCAAATTGTTTATTATTTAAGTGATCAGCAAAATAATCATATCTTGATAACAGTAAGTCCTGTGCGCGTTCAGAGTGCTCAGGATCGCGTTCGATTATATAAAATATTTGTAGTTGTATTTCCTGCAAATAATTGACTTCTTGTAAGCAATACATCTGACAATTAAAATTTAGTGAAATTCGTAAATGGTCTAAAAGCTCATTCCCAGGATAAATTTCAGAAGTTGTCGTTTTACTGATCTCAGTTTTAATCCGATCTAAACCAATTTTGTTTTGCACTTTATAATAATTTTTTAGCAAAAGCGTTCTAACGATATAATTTTCGCTATTTGATTTTGAATTTTTTAGAAACTCTGTAGCATAAAGAATAGCCTTTTCAGGCTTAGACATCTGATCGTATATAATGACCGCAAAGTATTTGAATCTTATATTTTCATTAATAACTGTTGGTAATTGGTCATTTAAAATTTTTTCTGCTTTATCAAAAAATGACATTTGTACATAGTATTCAATTTTTTCAATATCAGTGCTTAAAGTTTTAACTTGTTGATCCGCGGAGTATGTTTTTCTTTCTAAACTCGTGCAGTTACTGAGTATCAAAACGCTTAATATGAGAAAATAAATTTTTAAGATCTTGCACATGTACATCATTGTTACTGAGTTCAAGTGATTTGTACACCTGAAGATCTGAACCAAACCTAGATCTTGTATGAAGAAGCTGATTTTCTAATGTTTTTAAATAATTAACATATTGAAAAACTAGACCTGTTGTCGAGCTTACTGCGTATCGGGTAATTGTCGGTACGCGATTGATGACTATCGAAGATAAATTATATCCCTGTTTTGCAATTTCTTGACTGAGTTTTTGAGCTTCGGATATTCGAGAAGAATCAAGCGCTGTCACAAGTACAAATTCAGTTTTTTTAGAAATTAAAAGCCGATGACAATCCCAAACTTGTTTTTCTAAAGGTGACTGCCATTTTTGTACGGCGATAAAGAATAATGCAAGCTCTTTAATAAACTCGGATCCAGTCAAACTCTCTAAAGCCCGTAGAACTTGTTGTGTGCCAACGTTTAAAATTTTCTTAAATAATCCTACATTTTTTTGATCTGCATCACGAAACCATTGCGACACACCCTCATTAAATAAACGGGCTAGTTTTTCTGGGGCTGTCAAAAACCCCCAAGTATGCTGCGCAGGTGGTGTATCTAAAATCACAATATCATATTCACCAGAATTGACATACTGATTAAGTTGATAAAGTGATGTAAAATCTTGCGAGCCACTGAGTTGCGTTGAAAGCTGTTGATAAAGCTTATTCTGCAAAAGCTTTTCAACATCACTTGCAATCATTGATTGACCTGCTGCTTTAAATATAAACTCTTTAAAGACTTTTTGATGATTGAGAGTTGTTGCAAATAATTGACCACCATGAGCTTGAATTGCTGAATGCTGAACTTGATAAATTTCACCATCAGATTTAATTCCCAAAGCCTGAGCTAATCTTTGCGATGGATCAATTGTCAAAACAAGTATTTTTTTTCCTTGAGCGGCTAAACCAACAGCGAATGCAGCTGATAAAGTTGTTTTTCCAACGCCACCTGTTCCAATACTTATAATTGTTTTGGTGTTTTGGTTAAAGCTTATCATGTCAAACTCGGCATAGACTGAGCAGCTTCTGCTATAAGTTTTTTTGCTTCAGTCTCAAAAATAAAAGGTATTTTGTTAAAATTAATTCCTGCATTTTCTAAATGTAGCATTGCACTTTTTTGACGTTGGTCGATATCGTAGAAGTAATTTTGAATTTCGGTACTTTCTTTTTTGAGCTCTCCAAGATTAATATCGATAAATTTGTTAATATAGACTTTTGCCGTTAGTGAAAACTCACTTTTTAGTGATCTGTATAATTCAATGGTCTCAGCAATCGGAAGTTCTTCAGCTAAAGTAACAAGATGAATTTCGACAAAGTTTGAGTTTCTAATCCATTCATCGATTGATCGCGATTGTTCTCCCATAGGGCCAAATTGAATTGTTTGCGACAAAGCTTTAGGTGATCGAAACATTGTTAAAAAATGACCTGTTGATGGTGCATCAAATACAATTTGTGAATAATCTAGAGCTGGTCCATGATGTCTTGGATGTGATGTAGCTTTACCCAAAATCGCCAATTCATTGAGTCCTGGCGAAACGTCTATCAAAGCTTTTGAAATCGGATTTTCAAAAAACAGCTTAAAAAGGGACTCAAGTTTTAATAAATGTAAGGCATACTCTTTTAAACAATCTTGCGCCCTCCACTGGGCTAAATCAAAGCTTGCAGTTTTTACAGGCTGATAGCTAATATCATTTACAGATAAATAATCCTTATAAAAACTAACATCATTGATTTCTGCTAGCAAAATGGGCGAATCGTTGCCTTGTTGACGCATTTTATAAGCACGACTTAAAGATTCTGCAAAACTAGCCGCAAAAAAGGATTTGCCAACGCCGCCCTTACCAGTCACGAAATGAATTTTTTGCTGCTGTTTTTCAGTCATTTTTCACTCTAAATAAGCTCTCTTTTTAAAAATGAAAATACGAGTTGCATTTGCTTACAATCTACTCTAATTTCCCTCTGTTTAATATAGTAAAAGGAGTCCCTGTGAAAGCACAAGTTCAAATCGCTGATGGTTTACAAAGAAAAATAAATGTTGAGATTCCACAAACTGTGGTTGCTAACACTTTCGAGAAAGTTTACCAAAGCATTCAAAGAAATGTTCAATTAAAAGGTTTCAGAAAAGGCAAAGCCCCAATCAGCACGATTAAATCAATGTACAAAACCCAAGTTTTAGGTGACGTTGCTCAAGATCTTATTCAGCAACACTATCCAAAAGCTTTAAAAGATAACAATATTGATCCTGTTAGCTACCCTGAATTTGAATTTGACGACCCATCTGAATCTAAAGATTTTTCATTCACTGCTATTATCGAAGTTCGCCCAGAAGTTAAAATCAAAAAATGGGAAGGCTTAGAAGTTGAAAAAGAAAAATTTATTTTCAACGATGCACAATTTGACCAAGTGTTAAACAACATTAAATCTTCACGTGCTAAATTAGTCGACGTTTTAGAAGACCGTGCTGCTCAAACAGGTGATGTTGCTATTATTAATTTCGAAGGTTTTGTTGATGGCAAACCTTTAGAAAACGGCAAAGGCGAAGGTCATAATTTAGAATTAGGTGCAAAACAGTTTATCGAAGGCTTTGAAGAAGGCGTAATCGGTATGAAAGTTGGAGCTTCAAAAACTTTGAATTTAAAATTCCCAGATCCATACCACTCAGCTGAAATTGCTGGTAAACCAGTCGATTTTAAAGTGACTTTAACTGGTCTTAAGAAAAAAGATTTACCTGAGTTAAATGACGAATTACTTGCACAAATTGGCACAAAACAAACTGTTGAAGAATTCAAAGCAACGTTAAGACAAGATATTGAACAAACTGATAAAAAACGTATTGAAGATGCATTTAAAAACAGACTTGTTAAAAAACTAGTTCAAGAAAATCCTGTTCAAGTACCTGCATCACTTTTAAAAGATCAAAAAGCTTCATTAATTGAAGATTTTAAAAAACGCATGAGTGATCAAGGCATGCAAGAAACTGATTTTGAATCCTATGTTCAGAAATGGGATGCTGATTTCGCAAAAACAGCATCTGAAATGATTCAATCAAGTTTCTTAATTGATGCATTAGCAACTGAACACGATTTGCAATGCAAAAAAGAAGACCTCGAAGCTAAATTTGCAGAGTATGCAAAACAAACTGGCTTAGAAGAATCAAGAATTCGTGAGTGGTATGGTAAACCAGAACAAGCTTCACGTTTAACATATATGATCACAGAAGAAAAAGTTTTAAACTTATTAACTTCTAAAGCAAAAATCAAAGAAGTTGATGCTAAAGATTTAAAAGAAGAACAACAGCATTAATTTTTATATCTCTGTTTATACTTTAAAGGGAAAGCAATTAGCTTTCCCTTTTTTTTGATATTATAAATAAATCTATACTCTACTTTTTAAGTGAGCTTAGAGCTTTAATTGCTTTTAAGTATGAATATGCTTGATATGCTTGATAATCTGACTTAAACAATTTTTCTTTTTCAGTTAAATCTGAATCTTTTTTACTTGCTATATCTTTCCACCATGCAACAGCATTCGTTTCAACAGAGTTAATTGGTTGTTTTTTCTTTTCTTTCTCGCTTTTTAAATGGCCTGCAATATCTTTTTCACGCAACCCTTTTTTTTCAGTCAATGCCTTTGCAAATAACTCAGCATTAACATCTTCGATTTCGATATCAGGCTTAATCCCCTCGGATTGAATCGATGTTCCACTTGGCGTGTAATAGCGCGCAACAGTGAGTTTTAATCCACTACCATCACCTAGTTTAATTACTGATTGGACTGAACCTTTACCAAAAGTGCGCTCACCAACTATTATTGCTCGTTTATTATCTTGTAAGGCTCCCGAAACAATTTCACTCGCACTTGCTGAAAATTCGTTAACCAGAACAACAAGAGGCACTTCAGTATATTGACCCTTTTTGGATGCATAAGAAACTTCCTTATTTTTTGGGTCACGCGCAATAGTACTAACAATTACGCCTTCTTTAAGAAAAAAATCACTCACTTTAATAGCTTGTTCAAGTAAGCCACCAGGATTACGTCGTAAATCAATAAGAATACCTTCCATTTTACCTTTATTTTGATCCTTGTATTCTGCCAAAACCTTATCAAGTTCTTTACTTGTGGTTTCAATAAAACTTGTAATTTTAACATACAAATATCCATCATCAAGAAGAGTAGACTTAACAGATTTAATTTTAACTTGTCCACGAACAATCGTGATATCGATTGGTTTATCATTTCCATCGCGAATCACAGACAAAGTAATGGCTTGTCCTTTTTTCCCTTTTAAAGCGGTTGATGCTTCGACAAGCGTAAAACCTTTGGTTGATTGACCATCAATAGCAACAACTTTATCTCCAGGTTTAATGCCAGCTTTCCAAGCCGGTGTATCTTCAATTGGAGAAATAATTGTTAAAACACTGTTTTGAATTGAAATTTCAATCCCAAGACCGCCAAACTCACCAGCAGTTTCTGATTCAAAATCTTTAAAAACATCAGCTGGCATATAATTTGTGTGTGGATCAAGTTCCTTTAACATGCCTTTGATCGCCCCAGAAACTAATTTTTTAGTATCAACTGGCTCTACATAATACTGTTCAACAATATTTAAAATTTTAGAAAAAATTTGCAGTTCAGAATAACGATCTTCAGCCCAAGACATTATTGGTTTTACTGTTAAAAAAGAAACAGCAATTATAATTAAAATAACTATTTTTCGTTTCATTTGTCATTCCTTATCCATCTCGTTGGATTAATTGGTACTTCACCATGTCTAAGTTCAAAGTAAAAATCTGAAGTTCCAGTTTGGCCGATTATCTGATCTTCTTTCAGATCTTCAGAGATGCGAACTTTTACGTTTTTAATTCCCGCGTAAAGTGAATAATAATCACCTTCATGAGACACAATAACAGAATCACCCCAATACGGAAGACGGTCACTAAAAATGACTTTACCCGGACCGAAGACCAGAACATCTTGTTCTTCTATATGATGAAATAAAATGCCTTTAGAGGATAGACTAAGACGTGTTTCGGCGTCTAAATTTATTCCAAATTTATACTTAAATTTAAATTTATCGACAGGCCATTTCAACAGGCCTCTGTATTTTAAAAAAGTAGAACGATTATTTAACTGGGTTTCTTTTTCTAGAGCTATTTTTTCTAATTTTATTAATTCGGTCTCAAATTGTTTTAACTTTTCTTTATCTTGTTCAAATTCTAGATTTAGTTTTTTTAAGTCTTTTTTAAGTAACGTATATTCTTCTTGTTTTAATTTTAATTCCTTAATATTAAGCACATCATTGTGAACTAATCTTTTGAAAAGAATAACATTACGATCAAATTCCGCGCTATTTTTTGGGTTCAGAACACCTTGCCAAGAAAACTTTTTCATTTGGTTAATTGCCATAACCCTTTTCGCAATAAATGCTTTTTTTCTTTCGATAGCATCATAAATGTAGCCAAGATTTTTTTCTATGTTTACAATGCGATTATTATTTTCAGAGATTTTTTGATTTAAAGTTGCGATTTTTTCTTCAGTTAATATAAGTGGATTTTCGCTAGCGACAGTGCGCATGACTATAAAGATCGTTAGTATAAATAATAAAAATTTTCTCATAAATTTCTAAAACTTTTTGAAATTGACTTTTGTAAAACCAAGTATAACGCAGTGAAATATGAAACTGCGAACCCGATAGTTAAATTAAATATTTGCGGCAATGTTAAAAATCGCAATCTACTACCTATATAGTATAGCTCTTGGTAAGACATAAGCTTTGCTTGAGAAAAATAGAAAATGAAATAAACTCCGGCAATTGACACTGTCACTGTAATAAAAAAATACTTTCCAAATTGAACTAAATATTCATAAACTAAACCATCAAATGATTTTCCAAACATTGTTAGAATATTTATTTTCTCTTGATCTTCATATATTACATTTCTAATGAGCAACATTGTCATGACTAAGCAGACAAGAAAACTAACGACAAACAATGTCCATAAAAGTGATTTTGTAATCGTATTAATTGAATAAAAGTTTTTATAGGCTTCTGTTGGTTGTGTGATTTCATCGACTAATTCGTGATTTTTAATTTTTTTTATTGTCTCATTTTTAATTTGTTCAGATGTAAATTTAATTTCAATAATGAATGGAATAATATCCTTTACATCATCTAAATCAATTAAGTGTCGGCTATATTCAGCAAAAGTACTTGAAAAATCACTTAATGCTTTTTCTTTATTGATGACTGTAAAGCTAGAATTTTCATCAGCCGCTAATATGATTTTTTTTAATTGATTGATTTCACTTTCAAGAGTTGAATTTTTTAAATAGATATTGGCTTTTAAATAGTCATCTTGTTCACCAAGTAAGTTGTAAAAATTTTTCTCAAGCAAATACAAAGACAAAACAAGCGCAAATAAAAAGCAAATCAATCCATGAAATGCAGTTTTCATTAACTAACCTCTTTAACGATTTCGCCATGTCTAAGCTCTAAAATTCGACTTGGCACTTTGCTAATTATAGTTTCATCGTGTGTTGCCATTATAACTGTTGTCTTTAAATGACATAGACTACGTAGAACTTCTACAAGCTGTAAACTGTTATCTTTATCTAAATTACCCGTCGGTTCATCTGCAAATACAAATTTTGGTTCATGAATAATAGCACGAGCCACTGCAACTTTCTGTTGCTCGCCGCCAGAAAGCATTTCTGGATATTCGCTTAAATACGACTGCTCAATTCCGATTTTTTCGCAAACTTCTTCAACTTTTTTAGTGATTTCATGATTTGAATATCTATTTTGTATATGTAGAGGCAAACTGATATTTGTCAGACATGTATGTTCTTTCAGTAATTTATAATCTTGAAAAATCAGACCAATATTTTTTCGATAATGATGAATATTTCTAATGCTAAATTGATTCAAATCGTATTCATTTATTTTAATAAATCCACTCGTTAATTGTTCTTGTGCACTCAGCAATTTAAATAATGTTGATTTCCCGGCGCCCGAATGTCCTGTTAGGTAAACGAATTCGCCCTTCTTAATTTTCAAAGTAATATTTTTTAAAGCGTGTTTATCACCATGATATGTTTTATAGACATGGTTAAACTCTATAGATGTGCTATCCACAGTCTGATACCCAATCAATCACTTTTTGGTGCAATTGTTCTGCATAGTTTTTTATTGTTTTATCGCATAATGGTAACTGAAATTTCTGATATGGTAGTTCAAACGATTTAACCATTTGGCCTTCGCGGTAAACGCGTGCTACTAATTTTTGGTGTGCAGAACCCCAGTCTTCTGTTTGCACATGAATGCTTTCGCCTCTGATTTTTAAATCTGTATTAATCGATACTTTCATTATTATCTTTCAAAATATAAAATACTTTCCGTGATGACCTATTTTAAATTTGCTTACATACTAAGTCACAAGCTTAGTTCTTTCTAGTCATAAGTCTTGATGCTATAAACTAGACCTTGGTTTGTGATAAAATATTTATCTGCTTTGTAAACCTTCTTGTCAGCTGATCATAAGTTTTATTCTTTCGTAGATTTTAATTAGCTTCAGATGTGCAATTATCATTATGATACACTCATTTCATATCATGTATTTATCCTTTTCTATCTCTGTATCTTCAGTTTTATTTTATTTTTACCGAAAAGTTAGTCATAAAACATAAACACTAATAGGGGGATTTCATGAAATTCTTATCAAATTTACGAAATAGATTGCGCGCGCGATTGCTTAAAAACAACAGAGGACAAGGTGCTACAGAGTATATTTTACTAGTTGCCGTTGTCGTTGGAGTTGTCATGGTATTTCGAGGTAAAATCAGAGACCAACTTGATAAAGCATCCACTAAAGTTGGTAATGATATCAATCAAGTTGTTAATGATCAACAGTAATTCATGACGATCGAGTACGTTTTACTTTTATCTGTGGGCGGATTGATTTTTATGTCTGCCCTCATGTCAGCACCAAAGAAAGCTTTCAACGAAAGTAGTGGTAAGCTTGGTGCTCGTATTGAAACGCAACTCGCTACAGGTAGTGGATTTACACCATATAAATCAACAGGCGGTGACGTTGGAAAAGTCGGATGGGACAAAAGAGATTAATTGTTTGTCTAATCGTCGAGGTCAATTGGCCATCGAAGCTGTACTGCTATTAAGTGTTCTTATAACAGGGTTTATACTATTTACAAAAACTGTTCGTGAAAAACAATTGTTACCACGTTTGTTTAATGCACCCATAACCAGTTTAAAAAATATGGCTGGTTACGGAACATGGAGAGAAACTTGTCAAGGATTAGGATCAAGCAAGTCACCACAGAGACTCTCAAATTGTCATCCTAATTCAATTACCCGAGCACTTAGTTCAGATCCAAATTGATTATACTATTTTTAAGGAAGAAATAGATTGAAAACAATAGATGTAAAGAAAAATTTTAATTCAAATGAAGCTGGTTTTATGACAGCAGAATTTTTGTTTGCATTTGCCATGGTCGTTGGTATCGGAATTCTTATTTTTGCTTTTACTTTTTCACTCACTACAATCGAAGTTGCACAATATATTGTATGGTCATCAGCACGTAGCTATTCAGCTGGCAACACAACTGAAGCTGATTCAGTTGCAGCTGGTCGACAAAAATATGCGAAATTAATTTCGATGTTTCCACTATTAACTGGTCGTGGTAACAATTCAGCTTGGTTTAAATTATCTGATTCAGTCACGCCTGGCGACTTAACAACACGTTTGACAGATGCCAAAGTTGATAACAATACATCAAATAGCGCTGAGGTTCGTCATCCTTGGACAGGTGTTCAAACCGAAATAGATCTTATACTTTTCAAAGGAATTCGAATTCCATTTCTTGGGCCAATTACAAACGACAAGGCAGCATTCGTGTTTCCAATTCGCGCTTTGCTACTTCGTAACCCTTCAGTTGTTGAATGCCGAAGTTTTTTCGAACAAAAGTTTACGTCAGGTATACAAAAGTTAAAAGACGTAAATGAAAATCCAGATTTATCTAATCTTGGTGAAGCATCAGTTTACGCTCAAACCGAAGATAATGGGTGCTAATCATGATGAAAATTAATTTAAATCCTAAATTTAAAAATAGTGAAAAAGGAATGGCCCTAATTGAAGCCATACCGGTTCTATTCATATTAGTTATCATTTTTAATTTTTCACTTGGTTTTTTTGGAGCTATTCACTCTGGTATTCTTAACTCAATTGGTGCATACAATTACTCTCTTGAGACATTCCGATTTCGATCAAATTTAATGTATTTTCGTCCAGGTGCTTCACCAGCACAGCACTATGCCAAAACAAAAAATAGAGTTCATGGTGTCATTCAAGATGGTAATGTCACCAACGAACAAGTTGGTCGTTGGCCAGCCACTATTCGCAATGTTTCTTTTTCATCGACATCAAATTTAAACGATAATGGTTTACATTTATTTGCGAACAAGACAACTGGAGTTTGGTCCATATTATCTAAACCATTAGATGACCAAAAGTACAGATCTGATGTCAATACTCCAGAAATTTGGGTCAAGACCGTTTATGGTATTTGTATTAATGCCGAATGTAAAGAGTAGAAGTCTCTAACAAAGGACAATGAATGGGGCCAACCGAATCAAGAAATTTATGGATATCTTTAGGTGCGGGTATTTTCGCAACATTTATGCTTTATTCTTATTCGCAAGAAAAAAAAGCTGAAGTTGATAAACAACTCGGCGCTAAGGAACGTGTAGTTGTCGCAAAAGAAGATATTCGTGATATGGATACAATCTATGACAATGTTCTTGAAGTTGTCGAAAAATATAAATCCGATGTTGAACCAGATTCTTTTAAAGATATTCCTGACGTTGTCGGAACAGTTGCAGCTATACCGATTAAAAAAGGTCAAACGTTAACAAAAAATAAAGTTTTAGAGCCGGGTCCAGATACGGGTATGGCCATACAAGTTTCACCTAACAAGCGCGCTGTAACAGTACCAATTGATCCAACCCGTGCTAATGCAAATTTAATTAGACCTGGCGATCGAGTTGATGTCTTTGCTATTGTTGATACAGGTAAAGGCGCAACGCAAAAGCGCGAAGCAGTATTATTTGCACAAGATATTACGATTCTTGCAACTGGCGTAAACTTAAACAACAGTATTCCGCGAACAATAGAAAAAGATCCAAGTGGTAAGGGTCTTATACAAACAACCCTTACAGGCGACACTAAATACAACACAATAACTATCGAAGTTCCTGCTCCAGATGCACAAGATCTCATAATGCTGGTCGCAAGCAATCCGGGAAGTTTGTATTTTCTGCTGCGAAATCCACACGACAGAGCTAAGCTACCCAGACTTCCGGCCTCAACACCTGATACTATCCAACAAAAGTTGACAGCCCAGACAATGGGACAGTCCAGTGGCTTTTCTGCGCCTTCTCAGCCAAACTTAAATAATGGGGCTGGGGCTTTTAATCCTGGCAGATAAAGAAGGATGTTGAAAAACTTTAATTTCGTTTTCTTACTCAGTATAACGAGTCTTTTTATAAGTGTTTTTGCATACGCGCAAACACCGGCTACACCTGCGCCACCGGCGACAAGTTCAACCACATCTAATAGCAAGGATCAATACGATTTCGAAGAAGTTGAAGAGGCCGGTGGAAACTCAATCAAATTACTTCTGGCTGAAGGAAATAAAAAAAGAATTCGTCGATATTTAAATCTTATTAGTGGAATTAAACACGATGAAGAAATATCTTTGCCTGAAGTACCTTTAACTTACAAAGGCGCAATTGAGCTTATTGATATTCAAAGAATTAAAGGAACTGATATTTTTAGAATATTACCTTTAAGCAAACCAGGTGCTGGTACCACAGCTGCTAATGGAATTATAACAATTCACAATAAAAAAACTGGACAAATACTAGCCGAAGTTCACATCGAAATTAGAGATCAAAACATCAGTAAGCAATTACGTGAAATTCAAGCTTTACTTGCTGATATAGAAGGTATCGAATACAAAATTGTTAATAATAAAATTGTATTAGATGGATTTGTTCTTTTTACTAAAGATTTAAAAAGAATTTCGAATGTTATGGCGCAATATGATCCCGCATCTGTATCTAGCCTGGTCACACTAAGCCCTATTGCAAGAAAAAAAATAGTCGAATACATCGAGCGAGAAGTCAATAATCCAGAAGTAACCATAACAGCAGTTGGTGATTTTATTAAACTTGAAGGCTTTGTAAATTCTAATGAAGAAAAATCTCGAATTGCTAATATTGCAATGCTTTACTTGCCTGAAATGGTTCAAGAAAAATCTGATGCTATTAAAAATCTGTCTATTATTGAAAAAAGACCTTCTGCTAAATTTGAAGACTATATCATAAACAATATCCAAGTTCGGAAAAGTGAAGAAAAAAATGAACCTCCACCTAAAATGATACAATTTGTTATGCACATCGTAGAGTATAACGAGCGCTACTTGAAAAATTTTAGTTTTGTTTTTTCGCCGTCGTTAACCTCATTAGACGTAGGTGCCCAACAAAATAGAGCACCGGGCAGCATTTCAGAAATTGCTGGCATAGTTAACAACTTGCTTCCAAAATTGAACTGGGCAAGAAAACATGGCTTTACCCGTTTGCTAGATACGGCATCAATTCTAGTTCAAGACAAAGCTAAAACAGCATTAATTAACAGATCTGTCACAGTTGCGAATGTCGCACCATCAACTACACCTGGGCAACAGCCACAACAAACAACACAAACAAACTATCAAGTGTCTATGACAATTAAAAATCCAGCCATTAAAGCTGAACGTTCAGGTTTAATTTACTTTGAGCTTGCAGCTAATTCTAAGTCTGATGGATCACAAACACCGGTAACTAATGTTGAAACTACCGTTACAGTTCGCGATCGTCAAAGTGCTGCACTTGCAGGCGTCATCTCGAAAAAAAGTGAAAATCAATACGGTGGCCCAACTGGCGCCGGAGCGATCATCACATTAAATCATGGCAAAGATTTTACCAAAAATTCAAGTAATTACGTTTTATTTATTACACCTATTATCAAATCAAATGCCAGTAGTGGCGTAGAACAAGTGAAGAAAAAATTTAGAATGAAAGAATAACGGAGTTAGTTGTGGCTTTAAATCAAAATTGTGTACTTATAGCAGTTGTCGGAGGAAAGGGCGGGGTTGGAAAATCTGTTTTTTCTGCTAATTTAACTGCAGCCATGACAGCTGAAATTCGAACTCCGGTGCTATTAATTGATTGTGATACAAAAAGTGTTGGGGATCAAAACATTATAACTGGATTAAAACCAATCAAAACTTTACGGGAATTATCAACAACCACACAATCATTAAACACTACGCCAATTCAACAAATTGTTTCACAGCATCCATCTGGTTTTGCTTTTTTAGGCGCAGTACGCGGACCTGAAGAAATTCTAAGTGTTAATCCGGAAAATCTGAGCAAATTAATCGAGTTTTTTTCGCGCACATTTAAATTTATTGTTGTCGATTGCGGTAATGATATTGGCCCCATGCAAAATGCAATTTTGCAAGATGCTACAGCAATTGCAATTGTTGCAACACCAGAAATTCTCGTTGTTCAACAAACGCAAAGAATGATCAACGAACTTATGACTCAGTCTTATCCAAAAGAAATGTTTCAGTTAGTCTTAAATCGGATCAGCAGTAATGGTTTACAGCCACAAATCATTGCACAACATTTAGGTTTAGCTCCTATTGGTCTAATACCAGCTGATGAAAATACAACTATGGCTTCAATTTCACAATCAAAACCATTTGTCGTATCAAACCCCAAAGCTCCAATATCTGCAGCATATTTTGATTTTGTTCGAAAACTTTCAAGCGGTACAATACAACGACTAAAAAGCTTACAAAAGCCAAAACCTGCTGTATCAACTGCTACGCTAAACAATGGTTCTTCTGATCAAACAGCACAAATTGCAAAGGGAATGGACCCATGGATTATAACAAAACTCCGCGTTCACTCTGAATTAATTCGAACAATCGATTTGAAAAAACTTTTAGCTGAAGCTGGTGATAGTGAAAGTAAAGAAAAAGAGTTGCGATCAAAAACACAACGAGACATTTCAAGCATTGTTGATCGCGAAGCGCCTGATTTATCACGCGAAGATCGACAAAAATTAACAAAAGAAGTCTTAGAAGAGGCCCTGGGTCTAGGACCACTTGAAGATATGCTGGCCGATCCAGCTATTTCGGAAATCATGGTTAACGGTGCGAATAAAATATTTATTGAAAAAGGCGGTAAAGTTCAGCTTAGTGGTATTAAATTTACTTCTAATGATCACTTACGCAGAATTATCGAGCGTATTGTTACTCCGTTAGGTCGACAAATTAATAATGCGACACCTTATGTTGATGCTCGTTTAAAGGACGGAAGCCGCGTAAATGCAGTTATTGAACCCTTAGCTCTTGATGGACCAGCGCTCACCATACGGAAATTTAAAAAAGGTGGTATTAACCCTGAAAAATATATTGAATTCGGTAGTGCAACAAAAAATATGCTCGAGTTCATGCGAATTTCCGTTGAATACGGGTACAATGTTGTCATTAGTGGTGGTACCGGATCCGGTAAAACATCTTTATTGAATATGATTTCTTCTTGGATTCCTGCCCATGAACGTGTAATCACTGTCGAAGATGCTGCCGAGTTACAACTTCAACAAGAACATGTCGTAAGACTTGAAACACGCCCGCCTTCAATGGAGGGCACAAATGCCGTGACAATCCGTGATTTGATTAAAAATGCATTACGTATGCGCCCAGATCGTATTGTTGTCGGCGAAACGCGTGATGGTGCTGCATTAGATATGTTACAAGCTATGAACACTGGTCATGATGGGTCAATGACAACAACTCATGCAAACTCTCCTCGTGAATGTATTGCACGTTTAGAAACACTGGTCATGATGTCGGGTCTAGATTTGCCTATGAGAGCAATCCGTGAACAAATTGCTGGTGCCGTTGACTTAATTGTCCAAATTGTACGTTTATCTGATGGATCTCGTAAAATTATCAGTATAACTGAAGTTGTTGGTATGCAAGGGGACGTTGTTACTCTCGCCGAAATTTTCCGTTTCAAAGAAACTGGTTACGATAAAAATAGAAGAATCATCGGACAGTTTCAAGCAACAGGTACAGTTCCGAGCTTTGTTCAAGAAATCAAAGACAAGGGTGGCAACATACCTATGGAGATTTTCTCTAATGAAGCACCAAAAACTGTCGGACAAACAGGATCAGCAACACCACAAGGAAATCCTCCTAAAAAGGCCGGATAATAAATTATGGATTTAGACCAAATATCTTCTTTATTTAAACACGAATGGCTTGTGTTTCCACTGTTTGGTCTTTCTGTTTTTTTTGCAGTTTATATATCCGCAGATAAAGTCATTACGACTGTACATAGCAAAAGTGTGTCTAAAAAAACTGAAATTCTCATGCATATGAAACTTCTTGGAATGGATGCAGACGAAAAGAAAGTTATGCGCTTGCTGTTGCTGGCAAGTGTTGGATTAGGGTCACTGTTTTTTTTACTATTTTGGCCTCAGGTTTCAATCGGTTTATTTATGGGGACGTCGATTGGTATTGCAGGGTTTCAGCTTTTGCCAATTGTTTACAAAACAATGTATGAGCGTCGTTGCAATCAATTTGTTGACCAAATGGTCGATGCTTTAACTATTATGGCTAATGGGGTAAAATCCGGATCTAATCCGCAGCAATCGATGCAAAGAGTTGTTGAAATTATGGGTAATCCTGTTAGATCTGAATTTTCGCAAGTTCTAACGCAAACGCAGTTTGGTCAAAGCTTTGAAGAGGCTTTAACTGATCTTGCAGTTAGAATTCCAAGACAAGATGTTCAAATGTTTGTAACCGCAATTAATATTTTAAAAGAAACTGGTGGCAACATGGCAGAAACATTTCAAACGATTGTTTCTACAATTCGTGAACGTCAAAAATTAGAGAAAAAAATATCAGCAATGACACAACAAGGGATTATGCAAGGGATAATAGTTTCTTGTATTCCATTTGTTATGGGAATTATATTTTACATGCTTGATCCCAATTATATTGCACCTATGTTTAACACGGCCATTGGCCTGATTATGCTGGTCTTTATGCTAGGTCTGCAATTAGTTGGTGGAATCGTCATTAGAAAAATTGTTACAATAAAAGTGTAAGACTGATTTTATCGATCATAAACACGAGGTTTAATAAATGAAGACATGGAAAGTTCTTCTCGCATCTGTAATCACACTAACAACTCTTAAAACATTTGCTTTAGTTGACATGAATAATGCTGGTTATTCAAATACTTGGATTGATCTAGAAGTTCCTGGAACTGGCTATGACATGCGTGTACTGCGAGCTTACAAAAGTCGCACTATTTATAATGGCATGTTTGGTTTCGGTTGGTGTTCAGAGTTTGAAACAAAACTAGAAACTCGTGCTGATGGTAATATCAAAATTTCAGAGTGTGGTGATGGTCAGGAAGTTTTATTTACTGCTAGTGAAATTAATAAAAAAGAGGTTGATAACCTAATCAAACAAATTGTTGCAAAAATGAAGGCTGATAAAAAATCAAGCTCAAGTTCATCTGATTATTGGTCAAACATCGAAAGGCAATTATTTGATGATCCAGATTTAAGATCAAAATATGCTAAACAATTCGGATTTGTGACACCCATCAAAGAGGGAGTAAAATATTCTGCTAATGGACAAGAAGTTGAAAACGTAGTTTTCAATAAAAATTTTTATACGCGAACTTTTCCAGATGGAAGTTACCAGCGTTTTGATTTACAGGGTCGTTTGACTCATATGTATGATAAAAATAATAATTTTTTAAAATTTGAATATCAAAAAGACCTACTAACCGAAATCACTGATAATAATGCCCGCAAATTAACTTTTAAGTATTATCCGAATAAAAAAGTTATGCGAGTAACAGGCCCAAACGGATTAATGTCAGAATATAAATATAACCAACAAGAAGACCTTGTTTGGAATAGAAATGCTTGGGCAAAAAAACCAACTGATGTTTATCTATATGAGTACAATGAGTTCCACAATCTAACAAAAGCTATCTGGCCAGATAAAACTTTCATTGCATTAAAATATGATAACGTAAAAGACTGGGTTATGAGCTTTGCTGATCGCGATAAATGTATTGAAAATTATAAATACGAAGTTTCGCAAAATGATCCTAAATATCACTACTGGTCAACTGCTGTTAAAACATGTGGCAAAAAAGTTGTTGCTGATAATAGATACGAATTTTGGCACAAACAATTGCCTAATGGCCAAGTGGTTTTAAATCGTATATTAACCAAAGTTAATGGCAGCACTCGAGATATTACTTATCACGATGTTTTTGGTAAACCGACAATGATTAAAAAGAATAACGATCGTGTTGATTACGAATACTACACTGATGGATTAATTAAATCCATGATAACAGCTAATTCACGAATGGAATACACCTACGATCCAAGTATTAAAAGAATTTCTTCCGTTAAAACATCTATTGTTAACGATAAAGGGAAAGTTCTTGCGACAAGAACAACAACGTTTAAATACGATCCAAAAGGCAATTTAACCTACGCTGAAAACTCAGAGGGTCAGAAAGTTAATATGACTTATGACATAAAAGGTCGTATTCAAACGATTACTGATCAAGCTAAAAAAACTGTTAAAATCGAGTATGAAGAGCGTTTTGGAAAACCCTCTATCGTAACAAGGCCGGGGCTTGGAACAATAAAAGTTCAATACAAGCCAACAGGTGAAATATCTAAAGTAGACAGCGCTGATGGTCCTACAGTAGCATCTCAAGTGGCTAGTACATTTAACAACTTATTAGATGTTATTGCTCCTGCAACACAAGAGCTTTATTTATAGGTGGTCAACATGAAAAAAATTATAATACTTGTATTAACTTTGTTATCTATAAATTTGCTTGCTCAGTCAGATGCTCCTTCTGACAGTAAATTTCCATCTCATCGCGTACCTGCTGTAGGAGAAGATCGAAACGCTACCCTGGTACCAAGCAATCAAGCCGGTACTCTTTTTACTGGATCATATGACAAAGATTCACAAGCCAGCACATGCCCTGGCTGCGAACATAGAAATAACATGAATTTATCTGACCAAACGGACATCGCAAGACCGGGCATTCAACAACCAGATCCAGTTGCCGCTGATTCTGCAAGAACAGGAAATTAACAGCGTTAGTTTTTTTGGATTAAAAACTCTGTTGTTTAATCTAAAGTAAAAATAGATTGTACTGCGTCGTGATCAGATGTGGTTTTCTCTAAAATTGTAGTTCCCTGATGACTTAGGCCACGATAAAAAATATGATCTAACTTTAAAAATCGATTATCATTTTGCGGCAATGCTTGATACAAGCCTATTTTTTTAGTTTCAGATAGCAAATAACTCATTCTCGAATCATTCCAAGTATTAAAATCACCACCCCATACAACTGGGCCGGCATGATTTCTAATAACCTGAATAATTTGGTCAATATGATTTTCAAAGTCAGTGCCTAAGTTAAAATTTAAAGCATGTGTATTCACAATTAAAATATTCTTATTTTGTATTTGTAAATAACCGACACCGCTTGCTTTGTGTGTATTTAAAATTGGCTCAGTTCCTGGTGATAACAATGTTTTCGGATAAGCAAGTGGAGCTTTAGTTCCAATTAAAACTCCAGTCGCATCAGTATTTGAATTTTGACAAAAACTTTTATACATCACCCAATTCATATTAGGCATATATGAAACAAATACCTTTTCCCAAGCTGGCGTATGTACAGCTTCTTGTATTAAAAGTAAATCAGACTGTTGATAAAGCTTTCGAATATCGTTGAATACGCCTTGCTTTCCATATTTATAAACGTTCCATGTTGTTACTGTAAGTTGATTTGTTGACTGTAGTTTATTTTTCGTAAAATTGTAGATTTTATGAGACTGTTCGCTTTCACAAAACAAGTTTGTCTCATATTGAGAATAAGCATTTAAGCAAAAAATATGAACAACTGAAAAAGACATAAACACAAAATATTTCATAAATGGTTTAAAATACATATTTAAGATCTTATAATTAATTTTCTTCATGCTAGATTAGCTTTGCGAAAATCAAACCAAATTTAATAAATAAAATATATTTAAAACAAAATGATGTTTGTCCCGCTTATCATTTGTTAAAAAGTGTTCAATTCTACACTTAGGTCACGTTGGCTTAGTCGTCATTGTGTATGTATCATTGAGACAAGGTGAAATTATGTTAAAAAAATTATCTCTTTTTAAAAAGCTTCTAATTGCTAACATCTTATATGCTATACCAGTGATAGCTCTTATTTATCTTATGGTAGCAGCTCAAAATGTAAATATTGATTTTGGCATTCAAGAGAAAAAAGGTAATCTCATACAAAGACCTGTCGAAAATTTACTTGAAGTATTTCTCAATATCAGAAGTGGCATCGAAACAGACTCTAAAAAAGCCCATGATACCGCTATAACGATTCTAAATGACATTGAAAACACACTTGCAATTGTTGGCCATGATCTGCAATTTGATTTAGAAGGTTTAAAAAAACGAAAGCGTGAAGCAGTCGAGTTTAGTTTATTAAAAAACAAAGTTAATGATCTCTTTAAAATGAATTTTCGTTCAGATGATTTTTTAAAGAAAAATAATGAACTTGTCGCCGATTTAAGAACAATTATTACACATGCTGGTGATACGTCGAATTTAATTTTAGATCCAGATTTAGATAGTTATTATTTAATGGATATTACTTTGCTAGCTCTACCACAAACTCAAGATAGAATTGCCGAAATACTTGCCTATGTAGAAAGTCTTCCACCAAGCCTTTCACGCGAACAAGTCACACAACTTGCTGTGTATCAAACGTTACTTAAGCAAGCAGACTTGGATCGCATCAGCGCAGATCTACAAACAACTTTAAATGAAGATGCTAATTTCTATGGAGTTAGTAAAACACTAAAGGAAAAATTAGAGCCTGCAATAATCCAATACACCGAATCTACTCAAAAATTTATTGATGCGCTCGGATTAGCGTCTCAAAATGCAGCAATAGAAAACAAAGATGATCTCATTAAAATTGGACAAAAAAGTTTAAACTCAAGCTTTACGAGCTGGCATATTGCTGTTAACGAACTTGATCAGCTTCTTGATACACGAATAGATATATTAACCCATCAAAAACATAAGGGTTTAGTTTATTCGCTTTTAGCTCTTATGTTTGCTGTCGCAGTACTTTTTTGGATTTCGCAAAATTTCAACTCAAACATGAAGCTTGTTATTCAAAAATTAAACTCAGTCGTAGCACAAACACAATCTGCTGGTCTACAACTAGTTAAGCTTTCTGAAAACTTATCAACAGTTTCAATGGATCAAGCCTCTGCTATTCAACAAACATCGTCTGCTGTAGTCGAAATTGAATCCATGACGAAAACAACTTTAAGTAATGTATCAGCGAGTAAAGAACTTTCTGAAGAGAGCAATGAATTTACGGAAAAAACTGTTGAATCAGTTCGTTCTCTTGCTAGTGCAATACAAATGATTTCAAACTCAAATATCGAGTTGCTGCAACAGATGGACCAAAATAAAGAGCAAATGAATGAAATTAAAAACATTATTTCTAACATTGGACAAAAAACAAAAGTCATCAATGAAATTGTTTTTCAAACTAAGTTACTATCATTTAATGCTTCTGTCGAAGCTGCACGTGCCGGAGAGTTTGGAAAAGGTTTTGCTGTAGTCGCCGAAGAAGTAGGAAGCCTTGCGAATTTAAGTGGTACAGCTTCAAAAGAAATATCCGAAATGCTCAATACTAGCATTACAAGCGTCGAAAAAATCACAACTGAAACCAGCGAAAATGTTTCTCGTTTGGTTCAAGTTAACAAAGAAAAAGTAGATGATGGTGTGAATTTAGCTACTGATTGTTCAAGTTCAGTCGAAGAAATTAAGCACAAACTCAATTCTGTGCTTGAAGCTTTGATTGCAGTTCTACAAGCTGCCTCTGAACAAACCAAGGGGCTCGAGGAAATTTCAGATGCAATCACTAAAATAGACGAACTCTCTCAACAAAATATGAAAATGTCGCAACAAACAGCAGAACAATCAAAAGTACTTGCTGAACAAACACAAGCACTTAATGAAATTACAACTGTTGTTCAAAATGTTGTAATGGGCGAGCAGCACATTTAATTTCTAGATTAAGTCTTTTTGATCAAAACTTTTGTTATTAAAAAGCCACCATCAATTATTTCATATTTGGCATCGAAATTTAGAATATCAATGCCAAATTTACGACCGACACTGAGAACATCTTCGACCGGAATTTTTCTTTTTTGAAAAGCTGGGCGTGGATCTAATTCAATCATCGCAATAGCCATTTTTTCTAAATCCCCTGATGGATCAAAATTTTTAAAATCTTCTCTCGCATCAACTGATACTTGAACTCTATATTTTTTAACAGGAATATCAGCCCAACCCGAATTAGCCTGGTCAATTTTATCTGCCAATGGAATATACGGCTTAATATCTAAAATCGGTGTACCATCAAGCAAATCAACTTCACTGACATGAATCTGAGGGCCTTTTGGATGATCAAGAATTATTTTTTCAAGTTTAACTGCTGATATGCCAATAGGATTAGGACGATGAGGCGAACGCGACGCAAAAAGACCTATTTTTTTATTTCCACCCAAACGAGGTGGACGAATACTTGGTTTCCATTTTTTGCCACCGTGACTATGAAAAACAAATACAATCCATAAATGTGAAAACGTCTCGAGTCCTTTTAATGCTGTTACAAAATCTGCATCAGGTTTTAACTGAATGATGCCGAATAGCCCTTGGCTGACACCAGGCTGATGAGGAATACCAAATCTTTGTTGATACGGCGATTGCAATATGCCAATCGCCTGAAAATCAAAATGTGGTAAATCAGTTTTTTTCGACATTAATTTTTTTGTAATGCTGTAACACCGACTTTTAATGTCGCGCCATCAATATCAGAGGTTTCAACATAAGTCCCAACGGCGCTCTCACTAACAGATTTCAGAGTTAGTTTAACCGCTAAAGTTTCTGCAATAAGTGTTGCTTCGTGCGCTTTTAGAGCTGCAAGCAATTCACCTTCGCAGCAAATTTCTAAATTAATTTTATCATCTAAATTAAAATTTGCAGCTTTGCGAGCTAATTGAACTTTTCTCATGATCTCACGGGCCAAGCCCTCTTGCTCTTGCTCTGGTGTTACAGTTGGATCCACTTTTATTGAAACAATTTGATGTGTCGTCAAATCAGGATTGTCACCTTTTGCAGATCTACGAATCTCAACATCAGCCACAGTAATTTGTTCACCATCAACTGTTAATGTTTCACCCTTTTCGAGCTTTAAAATACTTTGTAAATCTAAGGCTTGAATTCCTGCAGCAACAGATTTCATTTTAGGACCTAAGCGTTTACCAAGTGCCGGAAAATTTGCTTTAGCCGTGATTTGAACGTATTTGTCTTCTTGGGCATCGTAATTCACAATGCGAAAGTTCAATTCATCAACAAAATAAGGCTCAAATTGCTTAAGCGTTTCAAGTACAGATGCGCTTCTGTGAATAATAGTGATTTCACGTAAAGGAATTTTTGCTTTGACGCTGATTTTTTCACGATGATTCCGTCCTAAAGTCACCAACGTATCCATAGCTTTAACAGCTTCTTCTAGGTCAGGTCTTAAAAGTTTTTCGTTAGCTTCAGGAAAGCTTTCTAAATGAACGCTTTCTTTTTTGTGAGATACAACTTGTGATAAATTTAAATACGTAGTTTCAGCCATAAACGGAGCAAATGGCGCCATTAATTTTGATAAAGTCACCAAAACTTCGTGTAGTGTTTCATAAGCAAAACGTTTTTGCTCAGGCATACCATCTTGCCAAAATAAAGTTCTATTGAAACGAATGTACGTATTTGTAAGCTCTTCGATAAATTGAAGCAAGTGTGGAACAACGTTATACAAACGATACGCATCCATTTCTTTTTGCGTGTTCGCAATTAACCCATGCAAACGTGATAAAACCCATTGATCTAAAATATTCGGAGTTTTATGTGCATCGCCACGCGGAACAAACTGATCAATGTTCGCATAGTTGACATAAAATGAATAAGAATTCCACCAACGAAGTAAAATTTTACGAACAATATCAAAAACACCCTTTTCAGAAAATTTTAATTCTTGTGCTTTTACAACAGGTGAATCAATTAAATATAACCGTAAAGCATCGGCACCGTGTTTGTTTAAAACTTCCATTGGATCAGGATAATTTTTTAAACTTTTTGACATCTTACGACCGTCTTCAGCCAAAACTAATCCATTCACAACAACATTTTTAAAAGGCGCTTGATTAAACAAGGCTGTGCCAATCACCATGAGTGTATAAAACCAACCACGCGTTTGATCTAAGCCTTCGGCAATAAAATCAGCAGGAAATGCTTTTTTAAAATCCGCTTGATTCGTTTCTGGGTATCCCCACTGAGCGTATGGCATTGATCCTGATTCAAACCAGCAATCTAAAACGCCATCAACACGTTTTAATGGTGATTTTCCTGTCGGCGAAGGAATAGTGATTTGATCAACAAAGTCGATATGTAAGTCTTCAATTTTTTGACCCGATAGTTTTTCTAATTCTGAACGCGAACCAACACAGATAATTTCACCTTCTTGATTTCTCCAAATAGGCAACGGAGTTCCCCAAAAGCGATTACGCGAAATCGCCCAGTCGCGCGCATTTTCTAACCAGTTTCCGAAACGACCATCGCGCAAATGATCTGGAACCCAATTTGTTGTGCCATTAGCTTTTAATAAATTTTCTTTAATTTTTTCGACTGCAACAAACCAACTTGAAACCGCTTTGTAAATGAGTGGTGTATCTGAACGATAACAGTAAGGGTAACTATGTTGTATTGTGTCTTGTTTGAAAATGAGTCCCGCTTTTTTTAAGTTGGCAATAATTTCTTTATCAGCATCTTTAACACGCTTGCCAACTAAGTCTGGTACCTCATTTGTAAACATACCGTCGTCATCAACTGGATTAACTAACTGAATACCAGCTTTGACACAGGCATAGTAATCTTCTTCACCAAATGCTGGTGCAATATGAACAACACCTGTACCACTATCAGTGGTGACATGATCCGAAGAAATAACTTTAAATGCGCCGTCTTTTTTGCGGTCAGCAAAATAGTTAAATAACGGCGTATAAGTTAAGCCAACGAGTTCAGTGCCTTTAACTTTTTCAATAATTTCAATGTCTTTTTTGGGGTCTTTAAACGCGCCAGCTAATAATGCTTCAGCTAAAATAAATTTACGACCTGTCGCAATTTCATTTACTTTGACGTAATCAATATCGTTACCCACAGCGAGTGCTAAATTAGACGGTAATGTCCACGGAGTTGTCGTCCAAGCTAAAACATACGTATCAGCTTGTTGATCAAGCTTAAACATAACAGTTAAAGCAGGATCTTGAACCATTTTATAATTTAAATTCGCTTCAAAATTTGAAAGTGATGTGGATACGCCAACAGAGTACGGAACAACTTTGTATCCTTCGTAGATAAGTCCTTTTTTGTACATCTCTTGAAAAACCCACCAAACACTTTGCATGAATTCAACATCCATTGTGAAATAAGGTTTATCCATATCAACCCAGCGGCCAATACGACGAACAGTTGTTTTCCATTCTTCTGAATATCTTTTAACAATCGATCGGCAATGGTTGTTGTATGTCGCAACACCCATTTTCAAAACATCTTTACGACTTTCAATTTTGTGAGCTTTATTAATTTCGTATTCAACAGGTAAGCCGTGACAGTCCCAACCAAAACGACGTGGTACTGTATAGCCTTTCATTGTCCAGTAGCGTGGAACAATATCTTTTAATGTTCCGGCTAATAAGTGGCCATAGTGTGGTAAACCCGTCGCAAACGGCGGACCATCGTAAAAACTGTAAGTTTTTTTACCTTCCGAAGCTAAAGATTTTTTGAAAATTTGGTGATCATCCCAAAACTTTAAAAGATCTGATTCTTGTTGAGCGATATTAACGTCAGGTGAAACCGGCGTATAAGTAGTTTTTTTCGATTGATTCGTCGTATTTTGCATTCAGGAAAACTATCACAAATTCTAAGGATAAGGAACCACTAACCAGACCCTTGCGCCAGTTAATTTCGAACACGATTGCTGTGATGCTATGCAGTTGATTTTATACCTAGTTTTTTATCAAATTTACTAATAGCTGTTAAAAAATGAATCCGCAGCATTAATGCATTGGATTCATTTTCGCGTCGCTTTGGCATCTCTAGTTTAATTTTATTTTTGGAAAATCAACAGGCACATCAAAGGCTACATTTGTGTAATTTGTAAAAATGTTTAACGCAACGTGGGCTAAAATTTCAGCAATTTCTTCATTGTTAAAACCAACGGATCTTAGCGAGTCTACATCGGCGGTTGATATATGTGCACGTTCTTGCACTAGTTTAATCGCGAATGCTAGGGCCGCTTGTGTTTTTGGATCGTTTGATTTTCCGGCTTGAGCCATTGACATTACATCAACACTCAAACCAGCACCTTTACCGAGAGCCGTGTGTGCTGCCAAACAATACTCACAACGATTTTTATCTGCCACAGCAACAGCTATTTGCTCGCCGAGTTGCGTGCCTAATTTTCCTGTGCCTAACGCACCAAAGCCTGACCACATCATTTTCAAGGCGGCGGTAGAGTTTCCAATAGCTTTAAACATGTTCGGAATAACTCCAAAGGTTTTTTGAATTTGATTTAGTATCTCTTTCTTTTCACCTTGGGTTTCTGTGGGGTTTACTAACTCAATACGACTCATTAAATTTCTCCTTTTTATATTAGTTTAGTATCTAAACTAATATAAAAATATCACAATTATCCGATATGTCAACATGGTTTATTATCTAAACTATGCTGGGTGTAGCTTACACATCTGTGAAATTATTTCTTGTAAATTAAAATTGTCGGTTTTGATAAAGCCATTGTGATATATTGCGATTTTGGCGTGCGATTCACCTTTAGGAAAAGATAAGCATACGTGCAGTGATGTAACTATGAGCATATCAACGCAAGGAAAGCTTCGCATCGGGGACTTTTTTTCCAAAAAATGGGTTAGGAATCAACGGTCTAATTTGTATAAAATGATTAAGTTGTTGATCGCCTTAAGCCGTCTTGAGATATTCATGGAATGAGAATATTATTAGTAATTCACATGTTTGTATTATATTTTCCTACTTTTTCATATGGAAACGACCTTCTAGGTGGGAAAATTGCAACTTGCGCACCTGATCTTAAAAAAGTAGAGAACCCGAACAAAGAAGAGATCGTCGAGTTAGAATGGTTTCAAAATAGTGATAATCACTTTTTCTCAATCAAAAATAAAATTGAGGAACGCGTAGTCAAAATTCTCTATAAAGCCAATCGAGTCTCTAGTTCTACCAAATCTTCACTTGAGATTATTACCAACTCAATACATAAAAAATTTGATACAATTACAATACCTCTGCAAGATGACCCGCAAATTACAGCTGTCGATAAGTCGAAAGGCATTTTCAAACATCCTTTAACTTTGATTTACAAACTCAACAAGAAAGAAGTTAAAACTATTTCAATGACTTGTCTTACAGGTCAATAACTACTTCGCTGTGAAGCGAGCTGAATAAAAGGCTCCGTCGAAATAGCGCGGCCAAATAGCATCGAAAAAATCCGTCCCCAAAAAATGTGTGTAGCAAAATGTAGTAAAGTTTTGAAATACCCAGAAATACTCTGAAATATTCTTGCGCAGATTTGTGCAGCGTCGTTCGTGTTATTAAGTGCTTAATGCGATTGATAATTTTGAAATTTGCGATTTTTTTGAGAGCCTATAAATGGCGGAAAGTGAGGGATTCGAACCCTCGAGCCCCGCGAAGGGCTGCCAGTTTTCAAGACTGGTGTATTCAACCGCTCTACCAACTTTCCGTCGTCTGTTTTATTGGATTTGACGCCTAGATTCAACAGATTTTTGGAAAGTTTTGCGATGTTGCGGCGCGCATGCGCCGCTTTGAAAACAAAAAAAGCAGATTTGCTTGCTTCCGAGAAAAACTATTTAATTTCTGATTTATTGCCCATGTATCCACGAAGCACTTTTGGAATTTCAATAGAGCCATCTTCGCGTTGATAGTTTTCAAAAATCGCAATCAAAGTTCTTCCTACGGCTAAGCCGCTGCCGTTTAAGGTGTGCACAAACTGCGGTTTGCCGCCATCTTTAGGTTTAAATCTAATGTTCGCACGACGAGCTTGGAAATCTTCAAAATTAGAACATGAGCTAATCTCTCTGTAAGTGTTTTGGCCTGGCAACCAAACCTCAAGATCATAAGTCTTTGATGATCCAAAACCCATGTCACCCGTACAAAGTAAACTTTTTCGATATGGCAACTCAAGCTCAGTTAAAATCTTTTCAGCATGGCCAGTAAGAGCTTCATGAACGTCATAAGACACCGTCGGATGACAAAAAGTCATGAGCTCAACTTTGTTGAATTGATGCTGACGAATTAAACCCTTAGTGTCTTTACCATGGCTACCAGCCTCAGAACGAAAACACGGTGAGTAGGCACAAAATGATTTTGGCAAATCACTTTCGTTAAGTGTTTCATTGTTAAAATAATTTGTAACCGGAACTTCTGCTGTCGGGATCAAATAATAGTCTGTATTTTCTAGGTGAAAAACATCATCTTTGAATTTTGGAAACTGCCCCGTACCAAGTAAACTGTTACTATTGACAATAAACGGAGGAATCATTTCTGTATAACCGTGCTGAGTCGAATGCAAATCCATCATAAATTGAATCAAAGCTCTTTCCATTTGAGCGGCTTGACCTTTTAAAAAAGTAAACCGTGCACCCGTTGTTTTACCAGCACGATCAAAATCAATGATATTAAGCTTTTCGCCTAACTCAATATGCTCTTTGGCTTTGAATGAATAGTTTTTAGGTTCACCCACAATTTTGACTACTTTATTGTCATGTTCAGACTTTCCAACCGGAACAGATGCATGCGGTTTATTTGGAACTGTTAACAACAACTGATAAACCTGCTCATCAATTTGCGTGGCTTGAGATTCTAATTCTTTAACTTTTGATTTCAGTTGTTCGACTTCAGCTAATATTGATGAAGCATCCTTACCTTCACGTTTAAGCTGACCAACTTCAGCACTCAATTTATTTTGACGCGCTTTTTCGGTTTCAGCCTGCGTGATCATTTCTTTGCGTTTGATGTTCATTTTGATGATTTCATCAAGCGTGTCCGTAGAGGCACTTCTGTTAATTAAACCCTGTTTGTAATCATCGTAATAAGATGCGCCGTTTTCGGCCTTTTTTTCTAATAATTTAATATCAATCACAATAAGTCCTATCTGCTATGGGGCAATTAAAATATACATTCTTAACACAGTACCAATCAATACGCATATGAGGTCAAAAATCAAAATATTTAAAAGTGATAGTCGAGCCAATGCTTTGTAAAGAGCTGCAGTAAAAACAATTGTTACAAATAAAAGCATAAAACTGCCAGATTTGGATAGCTCTTGAACGATCAAAGCCAAAACTAAGCCGATGAAAAATCCGGAAATAATTCTTAAAGTGATATGCGCCAAACTATGCGAAGCGTTTTTAGCACCAGTTTGAACATTTGCCGAAAAATTTTTTAATTTGTCACCTACAGCCATCATTTTAAATTCTCCAATAAAGTTAAGCTCTACTCATCAATTAAAGACCACCCAATGATTTTATCTTCGCCTCGACTAAATTTCGATCAGGAGCGTTGGGTGACAACTCTAAATACAATCTAAAGGCGAATGCAGCCTCTTTTTTCATACCTTTGGCTTCGTTAATGTAACCTTTTTCCAGGTATATTAACGCGTTACCATTTTCTTTTTGTATGGCAATATCTATCATGTCTTGCGCTATATCGATAGCCTCACTTTTTCTATAGCATGCAGCTGCCTTAATATAAAGTTCTGCTGATGTTGGTCGAAGCTTAATACCTAAAGAATACTCGGCAGCACATTCTTTGTACTGTTGTTTAGCGTTGTAAACTTGTGCCGCAAGAATATAAGAATCAGCTATGTTTGGATTTTTTTTCTTTTCTTCATTAGTCATTTCAATGGCTTTATCAAAATCGCCCATTTCCAAATAGCACTTAGCAATGAAAAATGAAATTCGCGGGTAGTTCGGATTGATATCTCGAACCATTTTAAATTTATTTAATGCAGACTTGATCATGGCAGAAGCGTTCTCAGAGTTTGCAGTTTCCAATTCTAATTGAGCCGTTGCAAAAAGAGGCTCAACATCTGAAGGGTCAATTACAGCTGCCTGCATGTAGTATTTTTGAGCGAGCTTTGGCTCGTTTGTGAATTGATATGTGCGAGCTAAACCCATTAAAGCTTTTTTATTCTTAGGATCTAAATCTACAATTTGCTTGTAAATCTCAGATGCAGATTTGAACCTTTCTAGTGTTTCATAAAACTCTGCCAAGCCTATGCGATATTCTGTTGTATATTGAAATGTTTCGATGAGTTTTTTAAAATAGTTTTCAGCTGCTAAAGTGCTACTAGCTACACTTAAATATTTCGCATACGTAATTTGTGCTTCAGGCAAGCCAGGCTCTAAATCAACAGCTTTGTTTGCATATTTTTGAGCGTCTTCTTTGTATTTATTTTTTTTCAGCTCTTCTTCGTTATCGCGAGATGGCAAGTTCAAATATAGCCTAGCGTTCGCGTTGGCCAATAGCGCCAAGAGCTCAATATCCGCATCATATATTTTGTAAGCTTTTTCGCCGTAGGCGATAGCCGCAACGAGATTATTTTTTCGATATTCAACCTGCGCCTGTGCTTTTTGTATATCAAAACTTTGTGAATTAATTTTATTGGCATCAAGCAATGTTTTAGAAGCTTCTACAAAATTATATTTTTGTGATAAATAGTCTGCCTTGAGCGCGTATGCTGCGTAGAATTTTCGATCGGCTTTAATTGCCTTATCGACCCACAACATGGCATCACGTGTTTGATTGATCATCCACAAACTTTTAGCCGTTTTTAATGCAATAAGAGCATTGTTTGAATCGTAATCAAATGCCGCCTTATACTGCGCTTGTGCGGCCAGATGATCGCCCGAACGCGCGAATTGATCGCCCAAAAATACAAGCTCTGAGGCTGCATTATTGTTTCGTTCATCACCACCCAGAGATATAACTGTATCTTTTAAACCTTTGTGACTCGGACTTATTGTTAGCGCAAATTGTGCAACTTCTAAGGCCTTTTGATTTTCCCCATTAACCATTAAAAGACGCACATACTCTTGCAAAGATTCAATATAAAAACTCTTAGGTAGTTTGTTGGAAAGTATAAATCCGTTGGCAAATAAACCGGCCGCTTTGTCATTAGATTCGAGTTTTTTTTCAATAAGTGCCAAACCAAATAAAGCACCTTTATAGTTAGGATTTTTTTTGATTATTCGCTCATAAATATCTTTAGCTTCATTTAATTTATTTTGTTTATATAGTGTTCTTGCTTGTGCAAACATACTCCAATGCCAATCTGGAAAAAGCTTTGAAGCTTCTTGGTAATAAGCCTCAGCACTCGTATAGTTTGCATTTTCCTCGTAAATTTCGCCTCGAATTAAATATAAGAATGGAAACAGTATAAACTTTTCTTCGGATTTCTGATCCAATGTTTTTTCAATTAAAGCACGCGCATCGCGCGGTTGACCTTTGATCAGCAAGTTAACTGATTGACAAGTATCTGCATAACTTGAAATAGCGTTTAAAGATCGTGAAAGCTGCGTTGTTATTGTAACAGCTTTTAAATCATGAGTTGTCTGCTTTGTATACGGCCACAGTTGTTGGTAAACTACACACAATAATCCTATTGACTCTAAATCCTGCGGAGCGCCCTCGATGGCCTGAACTAGAAATTTCTGAGAAGCTCTCGTGTTTTCTAAAGTACCACTTTTTATAAGACTTACAGCCCTAGCTTTTAAACTTTTTAGCTCTGTAGAAGCTAAAGGTTTCACATTTTGCTTTTTTAAGTCCGGTGCTATTAATATCCAGCCTGAAGTTTGTTGGTCTTCAGCAAAAATAAAATACATTAAGATTACAAACACAATTAGCCCTAATGGCAAAATTATTTTTGCTTTTTGTCGATATTTGGCCTGAATTTGTTTTATTTGGTTAAGCTCTATTGTTAATTGCTCTTCTCTTTGCTTGAGTAATTCATTTTCATTGTTTTTATTTGTCGCAGGTGAAATTTCTAAATGTGAGTGAAGTGTAGGAACAGACGATCCTGTTTTTTTGTTCTCGACTTTTAAATTTCTATAGCCGTGCTGATTCAACATTCTTTCTGTTTTAACAAGCTCTTTAATTTCTTTCTTTAAATTTTTTTCAATCGGTTGATCTTGATCAAGATTAGCTAAATAATTATCATCTTCAACTTTTCCAGAAAGTGGTTCATCGTCTTGATGTGTAGATGCATTATTTTTTTTAACTACAGTTTTAACTTTTTGAATGACTGTTTCAGCCTCCATTTTTTGGGCTTTCTTTTCATCGCGTTCAATTGGGTTTTCAAGCGCTTCAAGCACAGCTTCGTAGAATTCTGGTTGGCGGTCGAGAGTATTCCAATCTGATTGATTTTCACCAATGATTTGCTCTTGCCCTGTGAAAACGCCCTCTACGATCATTTTAGAAACAATGTCGGTCGTATATGGTCCTTTAATTTGGCCATTACTTAGCTTAATTTTCCAATAATCACTCGTGCTCGGATTCTTACTCATTATCACCAGTATAGAAAATAGAATCCTGTCTGACAGCTTAATGATGATTTTTAAGTTCCATCTTATGACCAAAGTCCATTCTTGGAACCACTATTAAGTTCCAACTTGGAACTTAATAGTTATTTAAAGCGTTTAAATCGGCCATTACATTAATTTCATTTGGCACAGCCGTTGCTTATGTATTTTTTTATGAGATGGATGGCAATCGTTTATATCATAGCAATTCTTGTACTTTCAGCTAAAGCTAATGCTTTTTAAACGATTAAAAATCTGCTTTGTTTTTAATGATCACCAAGCGAAGCAATCTGATACTTAAAATGTTCAGGACCCCCTCCCAGAAGTTGAAAGTCAGATTGATCGTTTGGTGAGATAGAGATTCTTAAAATACCATCTGAGTTTACCTCAGAACGCATTTTAAAGGCTTGATTGTGGCCCCTCCTCAATCAAGCCTTATTTTTTTTGTGCCTTTCTCGTTACAAAAAAACACAATCAATCTTTCTTAAGCTAAATTTTATTATCATTATTTGGGTTTAAGGTATTCTTTTAATCTTAGCACCTAAACTTGTAAGTTTACCCTCAAGATTGTCATAACCACGATCTAAATGATAAATACGATTTACGACGGTTTCGCCTTTAGCAACTAATCCAGCTAAAACCAAACTTGCAGATGCGCGTAAATCAGTTGCCATGACTGGTGCACCAGAAAGAAGATGCGGTTGACCACGTACAACAGCGACTTGCGTTTTCGGAGTAATATCTGCACCCAAACGCATAAGTTCATTTACATGCATAAAACGATTTTCAAAAACTGTTTCAGTAATAACGCTTGTACCATGAGCCACAGTCATTAAAGCCATAAACTGAGCCTGTAAATCAGTTGGAAATAGTGGGTGTGGAGCCGTCGTAACATCAACAGCTTCCCATTTATCAAGAGGAAATACTCGCATTGAATCTGAAGTTGTTTCGATTTTAAAACCTGACTCGCGCATTTTATTTATAAGCGCTTCAAGATCTGCAGGATTACAGCTTTTAACCGTAACATCTCCACCAGTGATTGCACCTGCAATCAGTAATGTGCCAGCTTCGATTCGATCAGCCATGATTTTATGCTTAGCAGGGGTGAGTTTTTCAACACCCTCAATACGTATAACACTTGTGCCATGACCAGTAATTTTAGCACCCATAGCAATTAGGTAATTTGCTAGATCAACAATTTCAGGCTCTTTGGCTGCATTTTCAATGAGTGTTACACCATCAGCTAATGTTGCAGCCATCAATAAATTTTCTGTGCCACCAACTGTTGTTTTTTCAAAAAGGACAGTTGCACCTTTTAATTTTTTACATTTAGCAAAAACATATCCATCACGTAATTCTATTTCCGCACCTAGAGCTTTCATAGCGTCTAAGTGTAAATCAATTGGACGTGTTCCAATAGCACAACCACCTGGCAAAGATACGACAGCCTCTCCGTATTTAGCTAGTACCGGCCCTAAACACAAGATACTCGCACGCATTTTTCGAACTAAATCATAGTGTGCTTCGAAAGTTTTTAATTTATTAACTTTAACAGTAAAGTTATTGCCATCGCGTTTTGATTCACACCCAAGACTTTGTAAAAGCTCGGCAGTTGATTCGATGTCTTTTAACATCGGAACATTAGAAAATTGATGTTCACCTTCTGCTAGCAATGTCGAAAATAAAATAGGTAATGCTGAGTTTTTGGCGCCACTCACGTGTACTATGCCATTTAGTTTGTTTCCGCCGTTGACTGACATTTTATCCATTTAAAAACCCATTTCTCTTCATTTAAATCGCTTCATTTAATTTTCGCTTAAAAAATTACAACTTCAATTATGCTCTTGCTTTGATAATTCGATCAAGTCCTGACAAATCTTTAAGAATGATAGCGTCAGAGTATTTTAATTCTTCAGAATAGTATTTTACAATTTGTTGACCTTGTTTATATCCCATTTCCATATAAATAAGACCACCGACTTTAAGGCTGCCACGAAATTTTTGTGCCCAAGACTTTAAAAACTTTAAACCATTGTCTTCAGTAAATAAGGCCTCTGATGGCTCAAAACGCTTAACCATAGGCTCAACCTCTGGATCATTTTCTGCAATGTACGGAGGATTTGAAACAATATAATCAAAAACCCCTAGATCTAGCGGATTAAGATTGTCCACATCGTTCAATATTAATTGCACTTGCGATTCTAAATTCAGCAATTCTACATTTTGTTTGAGTATTTCAAAGGCTTCCACAGACTTTTCCACAGAGATTAATTCAATACTAGAATTGTTTTTGGCAATTGATAGACCAATGCAGCCTGTGCCAGCTCCTAGATCTAGTATTCTGATTTTATCACTATGAGTATGTTTAATTTTAATGTCTTTTAAAACTTCATCGACAATCAGTTCAGTTTCAGGACGGGGAATCAACACGCCAGGTTTGACTTTAAAAGAAAATCCGTAAAAACCTTTTTCTTCGATGATATAGGCAACGGGCTCGCCGTTCGACCTGCGTTTTACAAATTCACGACACAGATTGATCTCTGACTCATTTAACGGTGAGTCGTATTTAACATATAATTGAATGCGGGGAATTTTTAAAGCATGAGCAATTAATAGTTCGGCATCTAATCGAGCTGATTCATTTTTTTTATCTTTAAAAAACTGAATTGTTTTACTCAAAACTTCATTTAATTTCATAAAAATTAATATGAATTAGTTGATTGTTTTTTAAGAGCTTCAGCTTGAAAGTGCGCAATTAATGGATCGATCAAATTTTCAAAAGATCCGCTCATGACAGCATCAAGCTGATGAATAGTTAAACCAATACGATGATCTGTAATGCGCGTTTGTGGAAAATTGTAAGTCCGAATACGCTCTGAACGATCGCCGGTACCGATCTGATCTAATCGCACATCAGATGCTTCTTTAAGACGTTTTTCGTCTTCCTGCGCTTGTAACTTTGCTGCTAAAATTTGAAATGCACGTTCTTTGTTGGCCAACTGTGATTTACCTTCTTGGCAATGCACAAGTATTCCCGTCGGAATATGATGCAATCGAACCGCAGATTCAGTTCTATTGACCGACTGTCCACCAGCACCACTGGCGCGCATAACATCAATTTTAATATCGTTCATATTGATTTTAACATCAGTTGCTTCAACTTCCGGAATAACCGCAACTGTGACTGTCGATGTATGAATACGACCAGCAGCCTCAGTCTTTGGAACGCGCTGAACCCTGTGAACACCTGATTCATATTTCATTTTAGAATACACAGCCTCACCCGAAATCATAGCAATAACTTCTTTCGCCCCACCAACGTTGCCTTCGGTATAAGAAACAAGTTCAGCTTTCCAGCCTTGTGAGGAAGCATAGTGGGCATAACCACGAAATAGCTCATCAGCAAACAATGAAGCTTCGTCACCACCTGCGCCAGCACGAATCTCTAAAAGAATATTTTTATCATCATTTGGATCTTTAGGAATTAATGCAATTTTTATTTGTTGTTCAAGCTCAGGAAGTTGCTCTTCAAGTTGTTTTATTTCTTCTCTTAAAAGCTCTCTCATTTCGTTGTCGGATTCGGAGATGAATAAATCTTTACTGTCTTTTAATGAAGCCGTTTTCTTTTTAAAATCACGATAAAGAACTACGATTTTTTCTAGTTCAGACAACTCTTTCATTAAAGCACGATACCGCTTTTGATCGGATGCAATATCTGGTCGTTGCAGTGACATATTCACTTCTTCATATCGTGATTCAACTGAGTCTAACTTTGAAAACATGAGTGACTACTCCTAAAAAATGCCCGATTGGTTGCGCAGAAAAACAAAAAGCGGCTGATTAAGCCGCTTTAAGTTCGAAATAGAAACTGAGTAAACTACTTTGTAGCTTTTCCGTATTTCTTTTTGAAACGGTCAATACGACCTTCAGTATCTAATACACGTTGTTTACCAGTGTAGAATGGGTGAGAAGCTGAAGAGATCTCAACTTTGATAAGAGGATACTCTTTGCCATCTTTCCATTTTGTTTTTTCTTTAGAATCTAAAGTTGTAGTTCCTAAAAACTCGAAATCACAAGAAATATCCTTGAAAACTACAGTTCTTACTTTTGGATGAAGTCCTTCTTTCATATTCGTCCTCTTTAATAAATTAATTAGAAGAATTAGGTGATAGCATAGATACTGTGTCATGCTCAAGAAGAAATCATAGATTATTTGAAAATAATGTATAGAATTTATGGTGGTTTAATGGTTAATTAATAGGCCACCATAAGTTTTAAATAAATTAGATTAGTTAAGTTATTTCAGTAGGTTATGATGAAAACAGCAGTCGTTATTGGATCAACAGGTTTAATCGGTCGCGAGCTTTGCGAGCTTCTCGCCGAAAGCTCGACCTATTCACAGGTGCTCGCTATAGTTAGAAATGCTCAAACTTGGAAAAATCCAAAAATCAAAAATGTTCAGTTCGATTTTGTGCATTGGAGCGATTTGGAATCCCAATTACAAGGATTCATTGGACTTTCCACGTGTGATGGCTTTTGCGCACTAGGAACAACAATTGCCAAAGCTAAAACCCAAGATAACTTTAGAAAAATTGATCTCGACTATGTAATAGCCTTCGCGAATTCGTTGAATGTCGTAAAAGCTCAGCGCTATTTTGTCGTTAGTGCAATGGGTGCAGATATCAACTCTTCTGTTTTTTACAATCAAGTTAAAGGCGAAATGGAAAATCAAGTTAAGACCTTATTTAGAGGCCATAGCTGCTTTGTAAGACCATCTTTGTTAATTGGAAATCGTAAAGAGTTTAGACTTGGTGAAAGATTGGCAATTAGTCTTACGCCAATTATTAATTTATTTTTATTTGGCCCCCTAATAAAATACCGACCAATCAAAAGCAAACAAGTTGTCAAAGCCATAAAAAAAATTGCAGAGAATTATCAAACACCAAAAGTCATTTTTGAAAATGATGATTTATTGAGGTTTTAGCGAAAAGTTCTTGGCCTTTTATTAGTTGGATTCGCGTTTGCATTAAATCGAATAATGCGGATTTTTAAAACAACTACAGTGATTTTGGTTCGATCATGGCTGTTAAAGTTTTTTACAGTGTTAATCGTTTTTTGGAACCTGACTAGTACTGCCTATGCAGCTAAATTTGATAAAAATCACCTCAATCTGTGCTTTCATGTTCAGTCTCAAAAATATCTTAATGGATATCTTTCGTTAATGGATGAGGCTGTAAAAACTGGTTTAATGCCAAATAATGTTAATAAAGTTTCCTACACATTTGCACACGAAATTTCCTATGCTAGCGGAGAGGGCTCTCTGGGTGCACATTATATTATTAAAGAATACAAACTAAATACAGGCAGCGCTATTGCCGAAATTTCTTTTTCGCCGAATAAGGGATTTCAAATAGAGGAGTCACTTTATATTTTAGATAATGAGCGTAAAGTTAAATCAACACTCAAAACTGCTTTTTCATATGATAATGAATGTTTACTTACTGAGCGCGATGGGGTTGAGCGCTTTACAACAGATGATTCATATTATGTTTTTTTAGGTGACTTTCCATTAACAAATCCATTGAAAGTCAATGTTCAAAAGATTCCAATAATTATAGATAATTCGAATTCAGAAGTTATTTTCACACCAATCCGATATATCAATCTAGAATCAGACATGATGACTTATTCGGGCTACAGTGCTGTCATAAAAGGCCAGCCATTTAAAAGTGAGTACTACGAAAGTCAATCAGGTAGAAAGGTTTCGCTCTTCTACCTTGGTGGCGTAATCAACAGAAAAATTGAAACTATAAGTAAAAATCAGTGGGTAAAAGAAAATCTTAATGAATCAATTAGAGTTGTAGATATTGACGATAACGAAATTTTTAGTTCGAACCTTCGGCTTCGTCTTATTGGTAGAGGTGAAGCACCGATTATTTCAAACAAAGATAATTACTTTCAAACTTTAAGCGCGACACGTAAGTTGGGAAAATGGCAAATGGACATCGAATACAAAAATGAAGTATTGCCAAGTTCAATTCCATGGAGCACTCCTCCGGCTATCGATGAGTTACCATACTTGGTAGACACACCATCTATACATAAACAAGCCGTTTGGGAAATTGCAAATAGGCTAAAAACTGAGCTAGGAAGCTCTAATCGAATTGAGGCTGCTCGCGCCATCAATAAAGAAATTAAAAAAATTTTAAAATACAACCCAAACACAATGACAAAGGCTACAACGGAAGACATCTTGAAAAAAAAAGATGGTATTTGTTTTCATTATTCAATCTTGTTTTCTTCAATTGCGAGAGCTCTCAATATCCCTACTAGATCCGTTGGTGGCATTATTCCAAGATCCGGTGGAATGGTTGCTCATGCATGGAATGAAATTAAAATAAATCAGAATACTTGGTTTCCAATCGAACCACAATCTGAGGATACTAGACCTTTTCAAAGAGGATATATTCCCACCCAAGACTTTTCAGATGTAACCAATCCATTGAGATCTGGAGCTAATCCAGAATACTTGTTAGAACCAACAGTTCCAAAAAATCCTTATGCCATAACTGAGATTAAAAAACTGTAGTTCGGGTGCTATTTGAAGATTTTTTTTAAAACTAAAATTTAAAAATATTTCAATCCAAATTGAAACACTTTTAAATTTATACTTACTAAAACTATCAAAATAATTCACATTAATTTGTTAAATTTTTATCATATATAACGTGTCTTTAAGTGATAATTATTAATGAATTCACAGACATAATTTTACGTTTTTATATTGTCTCATTATTTTCAAGCATTTTACATTATACTAATTAAAAGGACTTATATGCTTCTCATGAAAAACTTAACCTCGGTTTGCCCTCATTGCAGCGATAAAAATATGTTTACTTGGTATGGTAGTCTTAATTTAGATCGAGACCTCAAAGTCAAAGCTGAATTACTCAACACTGGTCTATCAATTATTAAATGCTCAAACTGCCAAATTCAATATCAAGAAGAGCCAGATCTCGCTCTGATTTATTTATCTAAAAGACTATGGCTAGTTGGCCATCCCATAGAACAAATGACTCATTGGAAAAATTTAGAGAAAGAATCTTTGCAAAATTATGCTAGCACTTTCGGTCCTGATGCTAAATCAGGATTTGAAGCGCTTGGGCTCAAAGTAAAACCTAGAATGGTTTTTGGATGGCCCGCATTGGTTGAAAAAATTCTTGTGTTTGAAAACAACTTAGATGAAGGTACCATAGAGCTTGCTAAGTACCTGCTACAAAAAAATCTTGGTTCTAGTGCAATTGATCTTGAATTAAGACTTTCACATAGCAGCCAAAATCAATATTTTTTTAGATCGTATAATCAAAAATCGCGTAAGCTTTTAAACGATATATTTTCAATCACACAAGAAACAGTTGAATCTTTTAAAACACACAGTTCGGATTGGTCAGACTTTGAAAAACAATTTGAAAACACTTCTTGGTTCGACTCTCTCAGATTAAACCGACAGGCAAGCTAAAAACAACTCATTCACTATCTTCAGATTTGTCTATAGAAGCTGCAGATACAGAGTCTAAGTACATACAGCCCCTATCATCATAATTAAATCGCATTAATGCTTTGTGATCACCATTTAAAACCAAATCTAAATATAATGAGTTCGCATCCAGCGATTTCTCTTCCAAATTTTGACTGATTTGACCTTTTGCCGAAATTATTTTTTTCAAAATATTTTTTAAATTTATAACGGAATCAGGACAGCTCATATCAGTATCCGCATCTAATTGACCAAACTGCGGTATGTGCGCTTTTGAAATATAATCATCTAATATATCTAAATCACCGGAATTAACTTTAGAAATTAAACTATTAACTTCTTCTTTTTTATTGCATTTAAACTTGTCTTCTGAAGAAAGTGCAGTGATATAACTTTCAACAGAAGCCTTTGAATCACAACTCGCAGCTCCTATAGTGAGATCCCAGTCTGGATATTCTTTAACTTTTTTAAGAAATTCAACAACGTCTTTTGAGCTCGAAGGATTTTGCTTTAACATGCAGTCAGCTATCACAAATGCCACATCACCATACTTACCATCTGTTTTTATATACTGATGACTTTCAAGAGTATAATCATAGGAAACACAAATTTCTCCTTTTGAAATAAACTCTTTCGCACGATCTTCACAGCTTTCAATTCGATTTATTTTTTCAATAGAGGCTTGACAATCCATTTGAACAGCAACTGAAACCTCAGCCGGAGCTTCGAAAGAATCTGGATTTGGATAGTCGCTCGGGCCTAATGACAACAAGCCTTTCTGTAAACCAAAACCTGGGATCAACACAAAAGCAAGAACGACAACTACACTCATACCGCCAATAAAAATACCTAAAGGTAGTAGAATTTTTTTCCACAATGGGGTTTCGAGTTTATTGCTGTCTTTTTCTTGGTTTTCGCTAGCCATTCATACTCTTTAAGAAGTCTTGATTTGTTTTTGATTTTTCGATTTTATCCATTAAAAACTCCATCGCATCAACAACGTTCATTGGCGCTAGAACTTTTCGCAAAATCCATAAACGACTTAAATCAGCTTTTTCTATGAGTAAGTCTTCTTTACGCGTTCCTGATTTGTTAATATCCATACAAGGGAAAATACGTTTTTCCATAAGCTTACGATCAAGCTGAATCTCTGCATTACCCGTACCTTTGAATTCCTCAAAGATAACTTCATCCATTCTTGAACCCGTATCAATTAAAGCTGTTGCGATAATTGTTAACGAACCGCCTTCTTCGATATTACGAGCAGCTCCGAAAAAGCGTTTTGGTTTATGAAGAGCATTTGAGTCAACACCGCCCGATAAAATTTTACCCGATGGTGGAACAACTGTGTTATATGCTCGTGCTAAACGAGTAATTGAATCTAGTAAGATAACAACGTCGTGTTTATGCTCAACTAAGCGTTTTGCTTTTTCTAAAACCATTTCAGCAATTTGAACGTGACGAGTTGGTGGCTCGTCGAATGTAGAGCTGACAACTTCACCTTTAACGGTTCTTTGCATATCAGTTACTTCTTCAGGGCGCTCATCAATTAATAACACGATCAATTTAACTTCTGGATGGTTCGCTGTGATAGCATTTGCAATATTTTGTAATAAAACAGTTTTACCTGTTTTGGGTGGAGCCACAATCAATGCACGCTGACCTTTACCAAGTGGCGCCATCAAATCAACAATACGCGTTGTCATCTCTCCAGGATTGTTTTCTAAACGAAGCATTTTATTTGGATAAAGTGGAGTTAAGTTATCAAATAAAATTTTATCTTTACTCGCTTCAGGAGCTTCGTAATTTAAAGAGTCAACTTTTGTTAGAGCAAAATATCTTTCGCCATCTTTTGGTGGACGAACAGTACCCGTAACGTAATCACCTGTTCGTAAACCAAATTTACGCATTTGCGATGGAGAAACATAAATATCATCTGGACCTGGCAAGTAGTTATAATCTGGAGATCTCAAGAAACCATAACCGTCTGGTAAAATTTCAAGAACCCCTGAACCAAAAATATCGCCCAGTTTAGCTGCGCGCTTAAGAATTTCAAAGACCATATCTTGTCTTCGCATACCAGCTGCATTTTCAATTCTAAGCTTAGTTGCTAAATCAGTTAAAACTTGAATGTTTTTTGATTTTAAATCTTTAGAATTTAGCCAGCTTTTTTCTTCTTCTGTTAAGTTGATATCAGCCAAATCAATTTCTGACTCTTGCGGTGAATGTTGTCCACCTTGAGTTTGGTTTTGAATACTATTTTGATTGCTTTGGTAATCAGAGGATTCGTCATTTCTTCTGTTATCGCGATAATCACGTCTTTGATTGTTATTATATCGATTTTGGTTGTTGTTGTTGTGATGACGGTTTTGATTGTTGTTGCGATTTTGATTATTATTGTTGTTATCAAATTTTCTAAACTCACGACGTTGTTGGTTGTTTTGATTTTGTCCGCCGGAACTTTGATTATTCTGCTGCGTAGGTGCCGCCGCGACTGTTTCAGGAGCATCTGTTGATGCTTGTGGCTGTTGCGCCGCCGTGTTCACTTCAGGCGAAGGTGCGTTTTCGTTTTCTACATTTTTTGGAGCAGGTCCGCGCTCTGAGTTTTTTTCTACAATTTCAGTCACTGGTGTTGCTTGCGCAATTGCTACATCAACCGGAGAACCTTCATTGTTTTCTTTTTCTGAATTTGTTTTTTTAACTCTTCTTTTAGTCGGCTCGATAACTACTTCTTTTTTTGCCAAGTGATACTCCTGAATGTGGGATCTTATTTAAATAAGGATTTATAGAATAATTTTGAAATGTATTTTTTGAATATGTCTCAAATATGGCGATGGACCAAGCCAAAGTCAATATAATTGAGTTGCTAATTAATTTTGCTTTTTTTAATGTATCATTTTGAGAATAAGCTAAATATTTTAATGATTTAGCCGAAAAGTACTAAAACATAATGGACCACCCTTATGCTGACAACAGCATAAGAACCACATGTTAAAGGAGAGATTCGATTGGAAACATTCAAGTCAGCTGCACCACGAACACCATTGCACTTAGACGTTAACTTTCGTAGAAGTTATGCACGTCAGGATTCGCAAGCCGTTCTTAGAAACATTAGCTTATCAGGTGCTTTTTTAGAAATTGAAAACCATGATTTACGTGTTGATGAAAAAATTAATTTAACTTTTATTGTTGCACAACGTGAACGCAAAATTACCGCGCAAATTGTTTGGAAAAATTCAATGGGCGCAGGCGTGAAATTCTTACCTCAAAATAACAGAGACATTCAAATAGTTGATGATTTAATCTATTTTGTTGAAACCAAAAGAATGGGCCATCGTGGCATTTTTGATGGTATTATGAAAAAAGTAGCTTAAAAAGTATTTCAGCATTTAATTAAAATAAAAAAGGCTTGGATTTCCCAAGCCTTAATTTTTTCAACATGTTAATTTAAATTAAACGCCTACGCCAGTTTCGCCCATTTGCATTTCTTCCATGGCTTTCTTTTTTCTGCGTTTAACAATCACAAAAGCAATAGCACCACAAACTAAAACACCTATACCCAACATTGTATACATATCCTGTTCAGCATCGACTGGTGCCTCTTCCATTGTTGCATCTCCGGCAGGCTTTTTATCAGACTGTGATTCTGCAGTTGCGGCCATATCTGGTGCCGGTGGCGGTGGCGCCATGTCTGGAGCTGGTGGTGGTGGTGGATTCGCCGCCATATCTGGTGGTGGTGGCGGCGCCATGTCTGGAGCTGGTGGTGGTGGATTCGCTGCCATATCTGGTGGTGGTGGTGGCAACTCAGTCGGCATTGAACCCTCTGGTTGTTGAGCCATGTCAACAGAGGGATTCATTGCCATCGGCTCTTGTGTTGGAGCCGCAGGTAGTTGATTTGGATTATCTATAACTTGAGCGCCGTCATTTTGCGCAAGTGGCATCGACGGTGTAATTGTCGCAGCTGATTTCCAATATCTAAATGTATCGCCCTCAGACATTTTAGCTTTAGTTTCAAGACCGTTTGTTGCCCAGACTTCTTTCCATCCATCACTGTAACCTAATAAATTTTTAGCAACTTTTCTTAAATTATCACCTTTTTTAGCAACGTAAGTTTCCGGAACCATACCCGTATCTTCGTAGTATGTGATCATACGAGCAGAATCTGATGGTCTATTCGGCGAAACGTAAAAGATTTTATCGCCCGCACGAGGTGCGCGTGATTTTAAAAAACTATTTATTTTTTTCAACTCTTTAGACTTATCAGATCCAAAGATCGTTTGACTGATAAGCTTCAAGTTTTCATTCGGTCGAACAATGTAAGCCGTATTAACAAATCCACCCTCATATGCATAAGGTGTCAAATCTGCTAGCTTTGCATCACGATTTAGTTTTTTTATAGATGCAGATGATGTGCTTGAGTCAGAGCTGTAAGTTTTCTTAGATTTTTTAACTTTGTCTGCAGTATACAACTTTGGAGCTTCTGTTGTCATTGGAACGTCAGAAACAGGCGCATCGTTTACAAGTGAGCTTTCCATTGGTGCCATCGTCGAATAATCAGAAGTGGTCGTTGACGAACCCAGTGTGTCGGTCTGCGCAGGCACATCATTTAAAAGCGCACTTTCATCAACACTTGGGGCAGCTGCAATTTCCGGCGGCGGGGTGTTAGTTGTTTCAGTTGCAGCAGCATCAAGAGGCATATCACTTGGCATTGCTGAAGATTCAGCCATCATATCAGGTACAACTTGATCCGCAGGTGGTGTTGACGTTTCTCCTAAAGCTGCTTCGAGAGATTTATCTGTTGCTAAATTATCAGATGAGGTTGCTAACGCATCAGGTGCAGCATCTGTTTGCATAACTAATTGATCGTCAGATTCAACCTTTTCTGTATCAGCATTTTCAACAAACTCCGCATCATCTTGTGAGTTGTTGGCTTTACAGGCTGACATTTGTGTCATCAGACCAAGCGCTGCTAAAAGTACTAATAGTTTTTTCATATTTATCCTCATCCTTGAAAATAATTTAGACTATAAAGTCATATTCTTAACAATATCATTACACCATAGGTTGTGATGCCAGAAAAGCACGAAGTCAAAGTCTGGACTTGACGTAAGTATTTAAAAAACTCTTTACAAGACTATTGTCGAGACTTTTCGATAAACTCAAAAACATCCCCAACCTTTATTTTGTTGTTTGCAAACCAGCCCGCATTCATTTCTAAAGCGTAACGAGCGGGTGATTTGCTCGGATAACTTGGTATTTGCAGATCAAGAGAGCTTGTAGCTTTCATTTCTTGTATATCAACAATTTTTTTATTTTTATCAAAATAGGCTATAGATAAATCGATCAGTGTATTTTTCATCCAAAAGCTTAATATTCTCTCTTGATCAAAAATAAACAGCATTCCTTGATTTTTAGGCAGGGAACTTCTAAACATTAATCCACGCTCTAGTTGTTCATCTGACTGAGCTATCTCAACATTAATAACTTTATCTTTAACTTTGATTTTTGTTTTTTCAAAATGAATACGTCGAAATACATCTGGCTGTACTTCGTGACTTTTTGCACTGCTGACGTCTTGGTTTATATTCTTTTTACTATAACTGTGTGACGAAAATAAAATTAAACTAATGACGACGAGCAACTTCAAGTGCGATTCCAAATCTTACCCCTCTTGTTGAAACAAACAATTTATCCATATTAAATATTTTCAATGTTTCAAGTAATATAATAATCCCGACTAAAATAACATCTGCTCGGCCTGCAGGAAAGCCCATCGCAAGTTTTTGCTCGACACTCGTTTGAGTTAAACGTTCAAGCCACTTTTCAAGGCTAGATCGCGCAATGATATAACCATCTATTTTTTGAGGATCAAAATAACCAATTTCAACAGCCGCTAAAGTTGTTGGAGTCCCTGCAACTGCCAAAATCTCATTTATTGTCAGCTGTGTTTTGTTTTTAAAATCTACTATTTGTTGATGAATAAATTGTGTTAATTCTTGTATTTGCTTTTCTTGTGTTGGCTGTTGTTTAACGAATTGCTCAGTCAAACGAACACAGCCAATATTTAAACTTTGCGAAATCAGTATAGCCCTGTTCTGGCCCAAAATATATTCTGTAGAACCACCGCCAATATCTACAATAAGCTGATTTGAATTCGTCGTCGTTAAGCCTGAAATAGAGCCTTCAAATGTGATTTGAGCCTCTTTATGTCCCGGAATAATTTCTAGTGGAATTTGTAAGTCGCTGCAAATCTTAAAAAGCTCTTCTTTGTTTTCCGAGTCTCTTGCCGCTGATGTTGCCATGGCCAAAACAGCATCGGGTTTATGCAAGTCTATTGTCTTTTTAAAGTGCGTTAGTGTTTTTTGGGCTCGTGCAAGAGCTTCAGGATGCAAGCGCTTTGTTTTATTAACATCTTGACCCAATCGAACTACTTCAACATCGTCAGAGTAAATCTGCGTGATTTGGCCATCTACAACTTCACAAATTAAACATAAAAAAGTATTTGAACCTAAATCAAGTGCTGCAACTTTCATTTTAGCACTCGTTCAGTTTTTTTATAAGAATATCATTAACAAGAGCGGGATTGGCTTTTCCTTTTGAAGCTTTCATGATAGCTCCTATAAAAAAAGCCATGACTTTTGTTTTACCTGATTTATATTCAGCAACTTGATCAGGGTTAGTTTGTATAACTTGATCAACAATCTTAGCAATTTCATTTGGATCAGAAACTTGTACTAAGCCTTTTTCTTGAATTATTTTTTCAGGGTTTTTGCCGGTATCCCAAATATCTTTAAAAACTGTTTTAGCAATTTTTCCAGAAATCGTGCCCTTATCAACCAACAAAATTAATTCTGCAAGTTGATCTGTTGATATTTTAGATTGAGTAATATTGAGTTTATGATCGTTAAGCTCTCTTAATAACTCGCTTAATATCCAATTACACACAGCTTTGTGATTTGAACACTTGTGACCGGCAGTTTCAAAAAAGTCAGCGAGATCTTTTTCTTCTGTCAAAATAAGGGCGTCGTGCATTGAAAGCTCATATTTTTGACTGAATCTTTTAGCTCGTATTAGCGGTAGCTCCGGCAGTGATGATTTTATTTGTTTTAGTTTTTCATCTGTCACTATAACTGGTAATAAGTCTGGGTCGGGAAAATAGCGATAATCCTGCGCATCCTCTTTTGTTCTCATTGTATAAGTTCTGTTTTTGTCAGCGTCGTATAGTCTCGTTTCTTGAACAATCTTTTCTGAGTTTTCAATGGCATCAATTTGTCTGTGAATTTCGTACTCAATGGCTTTTTCAACAAAACGAAATGAATTAATATTTTTTAACTCAACTTTAGTGCCAAATTTAGATTCGCCTATTTTTCGGACCGATACATTACAATCGCAACGAAGCGATCCCTCTTCAAGATTACCATCGCAAACATCAAGGTATCGCACAATCGATCTTATAGTACGACAGTATTCAGCTGCTTCTTGTGGTGAGTGAATTTCAGGTTCAGATACAATTTCCAGTAGTGGAATTCCTGCGCGATTATAATTTAGCAGTGTGTACTGTCCAAAGTGCGTTGATTTGCCGGCGTCTTCTTCCAAATGTGCACGCGTGATGCCAACTTTTTTTGTTTGGCCATCGACTTCAAATTCAACTGATCCTTTTTCACAAATCGGCTCATCATATTGTGATATTTGATAGCCCTTGGGTAAATCAGGGTAAAAATAATTCTTTCGCGAAAAAACTGACTTTTGCCTAATTCGACAACCTAATGCTAAACCCGTTTTAACAGCATAATCGACAGCTTTTGTGTTAAGTACAGGTAAAGTGCCTGGCATTCCTACCGAAACCGGAGATGTGTTTTCATTATCTGACGAATCGAACTGTGTTCCATCAGAACAAAATATTTTTGAATCAGTTTTAAGCTGTACGTGAACCTCAATACCGATAACAGCTTGGTAGCCCCTGAAGGTTAAACTAGACATTTGGCATTTTTCCTTTCACCGAAGAAACCTGCTCAAGCGCATATGCAATATTTAGAATTTTTTGCTCTTGAAAGTGATGGCCCGTTAATTGAACGCCTATAGGCAAGTTGTTTTCTTTGGTCATTCCAAAAGGAACACTCATTCCAGGTAGTCCTGCTAAATTTGTCGAAGTCGTAAAAATATCATTCAAATACATTTTTAATGGATCATAAACTCGCGATCCAATTTTAAAAGCTGGTGAAGTTGAAACGGGGCTAATAATCGCATCACATTTTTTAAAAGCCTCATCATATTGTTCTTTCATCAGTCTTCTGACTTGACTTGCTTTCTTATAGTAAGCATCGAAATATCCTGATGATAAGCAAAATGTTCCCAAAATTATTCTGCGCTTTACTTCTGCCCCGAAACCTTCAGCACGCGTTTGCGAGTAAAAATCAGCTAAATCTAAATTTGACAGGTCGCTAAAATCAGATCGGTATCCATACTTAACACCATCGTATCTGGCTAAGTTTGACGAAGCTTCACTAGCTGAAATTAAATAATACATAGATACTGCATACTTGGTTAACGGCACAGAAACCTCGACAATCTCTGCTCCAAGTTTTTTTAGTTCAGATATGGCATTTTCATAAGTTTGTCGAACTTCAGTGTGAACGATATCTGAGTTGTGATATTCTCTCATCACGCCAATTTTTAGACCCTTAATGTTTGCACTTAATTGTGATTTAAACTTTTCAACTGGTCTTTGCGAGCTTGTTCCATCAAGTTGATCATGACCGCATATGACTTCTAAGGTTAACGCTGCATCTTCAACTGTGCTCACCATCGGGCCCGCTTGATCTAACGAAGAAGCAAAAGCAATTATGCCATAACGACTAACGCGACCGTAGGTTGGCTTAATGCCCACAACTCCACAAAAATTTGATGGCTGACGAATCGAGCCACCTGTATCAGTGCCAATAGTCCCCATCACAAGACGCGCAGCTTGCGCAGAGGCCGAGCCACCACTACTACCACCAGGAACATAATCTAAATTCCAAGGATTTTTACAAGCGCCAAAGTGAGAGCTCTCATTGCTTGAACCCATTGCGAATTCGTCCAAATTTAATTTTCCGATAACAACGGCGCCTGCATTTTTTAGCCTATTAACGACGGTTGCATCGTATGGAGGAGTAAAGTTTTTTAAAATCTTAGAGGCTGCTGTTGTTTTAATGCTTTGTGTACAAAGTAAATCTTTAATTCCAAACGGTATTCCAGTCAAAACCCCAGGGTCATCTCCTGCGGCAATCTTGTCGTCAATGGCTTTTGCGTTAGTTAGAGCGCTTTGATTAAACTCAACAATTGCATTTAACTTTGGATTGAGCTTCTGTGATCGTTCAAAATAAAATTGTGTTAATTCTAGTGCTGAAATTTTTTTATTTTTAATGGCCTGAGCTGCCTCAGACATTGTGATTTTTAACAAATCCATTTTATATCTTTCTCTTTAAACAACAGGCGGAACTTTAAATAAGTGACCTTGTTTTTCAGGAGCATTTTCTAGCATTTGCTCAGCAGAATATTTTTTTTCAGCAAGATCTTCACGAACAAAACATTCGATATCTGTCGGCGTAATCAACGGCTCAACATTATGTATATCAATCATAGCAATCTCATCAAAATGTGCAATAACTTTGCCCAACTGCCGACTCAACTCTAAAGCTTCGCTGTCAGTAAGCTTAAGCCTTGCTAGTTGAGCGATTTTTAAAACAGATTTTTCATTAAATTGATCAGCTGACATACAAGCCTCCGGATAGATTAACAACTATAGCGAAAAATACCCAAAACGCTAAGAAAAATAATAGAATTATTATGATAATATGTTAGTTTTATTTTATGAAAAAAACGTCGACTATGCAGGATGTTGAAAAGCGTTATAAATATCTCAAAGAAACTGTTCAATACCATAACGAAAAATATCATACTCACGATAAGCCTGAAATTTCAGACTTTGAGTTTGATCAACTTTTCAATGAATTGCTCGATTTAGAAAATAGTTATCCCGACCTCGACAGTTCTGATTCTCCTAGTCATAGAGTCGGAGGGCGCGCCATTGATGCTTTTCAAAAAGTTAATCACAGAATGCCCATGCTTTCATTAGCCAATAGTTATGATGAAGATGATATTTTGTCTTTTTTAGAGCGAGTTAAAAAATTTTTGCGTTCTGATGATGTTGTAGTTGAGTACTTTGCCGAACTTAAGCTTGATGGCTTATCTATGGAACTTGTTTACGAGAATGGAGCTCTCGTTCGCGCATTAACCCGAGGGGATGGCTTGGTCGGTGAAGATGTTACTCATAACATTAAAACAATTAAATCTATACCATTGAAAATTAAACACAAGGGCTTACTCGAAGTTCGTGGTGAAGTTCTCATAGCTAAAAAAGATTTTCTTGAAATGAATGCACAATATGAAGAGCAGGGGCTACCTATTTTTGCAAATCCTCGCAATGCAGCGGCTGGAACAGTTCGTCAACTTGATCCAAAAATTGCAGCTTCGCGACCTTTACAGTTTTTTGCATACGCTCTTGGAGCTTATGAAGGCATTCAGTTTACATCACAAAAAAATATTGAAGACACTTTACAGGGTTTAGGTTTTCCAATTGTTGATCGTAAGTTTGTTTGCTGTACTCAAAATGAAAAAGATCTCGTTAAGTATTATAATCACATACATGAAATTAGACCGAGTCTGCCTTTTGATATTGATGGCATAGTTATTAAAGTTAATGATCTGTCTTTGCAAGACGATTTAGGTTTAATCGCGAGAAGCCCTCGGTGGGCAACAGCAGTTAAGTTTCAGCCAGAGCAAGCTCAAACAATTATTGAAAACATTATAGTTCAAGTCGGCCGCACAGGAGCGTTAACGCCAGTGGCGATTATGAAGCCCGTTAAAGTTGGTGGTGTTACAATTACGAATGCTACACTCCATAACCAAGATGAAATCGACAGAAAAGATGTCCGCATCGGAGACACTGTTATCATTCAACGCGCTGGTGATGTTATACCAGAAGTCGTTCGGATCGTTTTAGAAAAAAGACCTAAGCACACTGAAAAATTTATCATTCCACACAAGTGCCCAAGCTGTGGGGAAAAAGCAGCTAAAGAGCCTGAAGAAGCTGTACTTCGTTGCCACAACCCTTTTTGTAAATCTATTTTGACAGAATCAATTAAACACTTTGTTTCTCGTCGAGCTATGAATGTTGAAAAAGTTGGAGATAAAGTCATCGAAGCCCTTGTCGAAAAAGAACTTGTTAAATCATTTTCTGATTTATATTCACTGAATGTCGAAAAGTTACAACAGCTCGAACGCCAAGGTGAAAAATCAATTAATAACATTTTAAAGAATATAGAAAAATCTAAGCAAACAACTTTAGCTAAATTTATTTATTCACTCGGAATACGTTTTGTTGGTGAACAAACTGCTAAACTTTTAGCTGATCATTATCTCACTATCGAAAACTTTTTAAATACAGACGCTGAGGAGTTAGAAAGAGTTCCAGAAATTGGCGAAAAAGTCTCCACAACAGTCATCAAATGGCTTAAGTCAGCTGATAACAAGAAAGAAATTCAAAAATTAATTAAAGCCGGAATCGTTTTTGAAGAACCAAAACGCAATTTATCTGGAAAACTCAGTGGATTAAGTTTTTTAGTCACTGGCACATTGCCCGTTAAGCGCGATGAAGCTCATCAAATGATCGAAGAAAACGGTGGTAAACTTTTATCAGGAGTTTCTTCTAAACTGAGCTATCTTGTTGTTGGAGATGATCCAGGATCTAAAGTTGACAAAGCGCAATCTGTCGGTTGCAAAATTATCTCTTGGGATGAGTTTTTAAAGTTTTTAGCGTAAGCAAAAAGCGACCCCACAGTGAATCCCTGAACAACAAAAAACTTCGGGGATTTTAAGTCCCGACCATGGGCTTGATTTCAAATCAACAGGTCCTATTTACGTTCTGTGGATAACCTTTATAACAATTGTAAAATCACTAAAATCTGCAAGCAGATTAAAATTATTCGCAAAAGCTCTAAAGTCAGCTTGAAAAACTGACGAACATGCTTGTAATTGTTTTTCTGCATGTTGGCCTCCTTTCACAATAAAGGAAGCTAATGTTATTCAAAAAGCTGTGGGGTCAACTTACAGCTTTTTGCATTTTTAAGGCTAAGACCAAAGCAAAGTGTTGCTACCACTAGTGCAAGTATGATCCGAATCTCAAATTATTTTTTTCAAAAAAGAATATGCATCTTCTCCTGGCGGAACTTTAATGTCTGGTGCTATACCAATTCTTTCAAAAAAACGTTTATCGTAATACTCACTAAATTGTGAAGGAACCATAACTTTAATTTTACTATTGGGTAACACGGCAATTCCTGAATTCGAAAAATGAAAAGTCCCACTTGTGTTTTCGCCAACTTTTTTCATTTGTGCATGTGCTTCTAATGCAGCAATAGTGAATTCACAACTTGATCCGCATTCTTTATCCATTAAAATATATATTGGCTTATTAAAGCCTTCGCTCTCAGATCTATTTAATCCCTTATCTGATCTAATAAATTCTGCTTGAATTTCACCTTTTAATGCTTTTTGAAAACGGGCTTTCGAATCGGAGAGATCTTTCACAAGATACTCTGGAATAATTTGGTTATCATATTTTAAGTTAAATATTTCTATATTAAATCTGTTCGTTAGCAGCGCTACAGTTTCAGGAGTTTGACTTCTATATTGTCGTTTGATCGGGTGTTCGAAGGAGTGGCCATACAAGACACCCGCAAGCTCCATTCCAATCGTATCATCTCCACCGGAATTACCTCTTAAATCTATAACTATTTTATCCACAAGATTAAATTTTTCTGTTATTGAGGCCAGAAAATTTTGCCAAATTTTATTTTCATGCGGTGGGAATTTCGTCAGAGCTATCAAAAGAATTTTTTGCTTGCTAACCCTATCAACTTGTACTTCCCAGACTTTATTAATATCTGTAATTCTATTTTTTCCAACTTGACCCACGTTTTGAATTTCATAATTTTGGCGTTTTAAGCTTACCTTTCCTTGGTAATACGCTCGAAGATGATTGTCTGGTATAGCAAACAATGCCTCATCAATCTTATCGTGAAACTCAGATAGCGTTAATCTACTTAAAGGAAGAGCACTAAGATCCGAAATGGCTTTTTGTAATAAACGCTGGTCAACATATTTTCGACCACCATAAGCATTCGATAATGCATAAATTAAAAAATTAACATCTTCTGATGCTTGATTCGGCGTAATTACATTTGGAAAAGCTAGTGAACTTAGTGTCAAAGCTTCTGGCAAAAGAAGATTTTCTGCTGTCAACTTTTGATTTGTTATCGTCTGACAAGAGTAGATATTTGTCGTAAGTATAAACAAAAAATATAAATTATTTACAAATTGTCTCACTAATTAAATTATCGCAATACTGTACGATTAGGTCATTCAATTTTTAAGGTACGCAAAAAGCGACCCCACAGTTAATCCCTGAATAGCAAAACTTCGGGGATTTTAAGTCCCGACCATGGGCTTGATTTCAAATCAATAGGTCCTGTTTACGTTTTGTGGATAACCTTTATAACATTTGTAAAATAACTAAAATCTGCAGGCAGATTAAAATTATTCGCAAAAGCTCTAAAGTCAACTTTAAAAACTGACGAACATGCTTATAATTGTATTTTTGCATGTTGGCCTCCTTTCGAAAAAAAGGAAGCTGATGTTATTCAAAAAGCTGTGGGGTCAACTTACAGCTTTTTGCATTTTTAAGGCTGTGATATAAATCACTTGTTGCTACTGCTCAAAGCACTTAAGATCCGAATCTCAAATTTTTTATGACTTCCCCAGTTAATGACTCTACAATCCAAACATGCAATTCAAAATTTACGTCAGAGCGTTGATTAAAAACTCAGATAACCAAGTTTTGCTTATACAAAAACAACCCAATCAGAAAATTGCTGCGGGAAAGTGGATTTTACCTGGCGGTACTGTTGATTTTGGTGAAGAGCCTGTTGGTGCTTTATCAAGAGAATTAAAAGAAGAAATAAATTTCACGCTCGATAATGCTGTTTTTATTGAAACTGAAACTATTATTATAGGCGATGTTCACTGGTTAGGCCTTTATTACAAAGTTCACGGTTCAGTTGAAACGATAAAAAATTTAGAGCCAGAAAAACATGCTCACGTTGATTGGGTTTCTTTGGATTTTGCCAAAAATCATCTTAACCCCGAAATTTATAAACACATCACATGATATGTAAAAACTAAAAAGCAGCTGTTCTTTTAAAACAACTGCTTTTAACTTAGCTTAAGCTAAAATAATTTTTAGATGTGATCGATAATAATATCGCGAGCCATAACGGTTTTGCGACCATCAGCTTTTGCTGATTCGATACCTTTGATGCATAAACGCTCAACCGCTTTAGTTAGCATGTCGATTGTTTCCGCAGAAGTGTTCATTTCACCTTTTTCTTTGATGAATTTTTTTACTTTGCTTGTAACCACTAAAACTTCAGACATAAAGCCTCCAAATCGTATATATTTAGTTTTAAATCGTATAAACTCATAAAAATGATTTCATACGACTTAGTTAATGACAAACATAATTGAAATTGATTGAAATTTTATGTCGCAACAGGCTATTCATTTAACATAAAATTAATGTTTAACATGATCGAACATAGCGGCAAAGCTCTGCTTTTCTAATGCTTGGATTTTCTATTGATGGATAAATCCACACATAATTGTTTCTCTCAGTTGAGTGTGTGCATTCAACATTTGTAAAGCCTGGCGACCAACTGCCAGAATTTAAATGCTCGACTGAGCCATAGAATTCATGCCTTGGGATGTGAGTATGTCCGTAAACAATTCGATACATACCAGTTATTTCAGCCTGTTGAGCAAAAAGTATCTCATCTGGTTCTTTGTAGGTGCTAACGAGCGATGTGACTGAACGAGCATAAAATAAAAAAAATGGAACAAATAACAATAATGGTAAAAACACCCAGTATAAGGAAATGTTGAAAATAAGTTTTAACTGCGACACCACTAAAAAAGTCATTACAATACCAGCTAAAATAAGAAAAGCTCTATCTAACCATAACTCTTTTGCAATTAACCACGGATTTTGCGTCGCTGGTAAGGCAAAAAGTTGTTGTAGCTCTCGCACAACTGCTGGTGTGGTATTTGATTCTCTCGCTGTTTCGTTAACAATATCTTCAATTTTCTTTTTTGTTTTAAATGGCTCACCAAAGCGATCAAAAGTAACATGTACTAAAGTAGCTACAGAGCCCCAAAACCAAGTCCATATAATCAACGGCTGAGTCGTTAACAAATACTTAAAAAAGAAAACCAAATATTCATACATAGACATGATATAGTTGGTCTCGACGTGGGGATTAAATAAGCCCATACCGTTCATAATGTAACGACAGGCAACATTTCCAAATGGAAGTCGAATGCGAAGTTCGTTGTAATCAACTAAAAATGGATTTATTGGATTTTCACACATACAGTAAGGATCTTGTTGGTGGCCATGCTCAACAAGCGTATCTCCTTCACTAATGTAAAACCACTTCACAAATCGAACACGTTGCTTATCATATTCACTCAAATCTAAAACTTTATAAAACAAATCCTGCACTTTCTGAAAGTGCAATTCCACGTCATGATTCCCGGGGATAATAACAAGTGAATGTCCTTTTTTAATAAATGCCCTTAAAGCATCAATAAACACGACATGTTCTTCCAGTATGACAGACATTTTGAAAACAGATCGGTCCTCTTTTGGAAACAATCCTCTTCGTGTTTCAATCCAATGAAGTTCATAAATTGGCTTTACTGGCAATGCCATTACGCTATCAAAATCAAAAATATCGCCATTCAAAATTAGTTCAACAGGATTTCCGTTAGCTTTTATTTCAATTTCACTTAAAAACTCAACCAATGCTTGATCAATAAAAAATTCCTTGGTTTTAAATTTTTTCCAAAGCGGGTGGCGTACTTTACGAAATGGGCGCGATGGTTCTGCATCAGTTAAATGTAAATCACTAATTATGGCTGTATGTTTCAAACTCACAATGACATTATTCCATTTATTTGATTTAATGTCATCCTATGACAAATACAAAACTCGACTTAACTTCACTTTCAAATTTTAAGAAACCTTTTGTGATTATTGGCGCTGGAAAGTCTGGTCTAGCAGCTGGAGAGCTTCTTAAGAAAGCCGGCACTCCAAAACAAGAAATATATTTTTTTGACGAAAAAAAACAAACTGATTTAAAATCGTGGCTTGATTTTTCAAGTTTACCTATTGGTACGCTCGTTGTTTCTCCTGGTGTTCCGCTTAAAAACCCTGAAATTACAAAGCTTGTTAATCAAGGCTGGATAGTAACATCTGAAATTTCGTTGTCTTGTTTGTTTTTAAAAAATGAAAAAATAATTGGCGTTACTGGTTCAGTGGCCAAAAGCACAGTTACCACTTTAATTGGGCTAGCTGCAAAACAATCAGATACAAACACATTTATCGGAGGTAACATTGGAATTCCTTTCGCAGAATATGTAATTTCTGTTCTTGATGGAAAACCTCGCGCAAAGTGGATTATCCTTGAGCTCTCGAGCTATCAACTTGAAAATTGTTTCGGTTTAAAACTAGAGCATTCTGTTATCACGTTTTTAACTTCAAATCATTTAGAAAGATATGAATCTGTTCAATCATATTATTTAACCAAATGTGCAATTGGAAATATGACAAAAGGATATTGCGTAATAAACAAATCTTCAAAAGACCTAATAAGCTATCAAAACAGTATTGCTTGCAAAGTTCTTTCGATTAATGCCGAGACCTTTCAAAATCCAGAGCTTCTTCAATCAATCAACCTTTTAGGCGAACACAATCGAGATAATTTTTCTTTAGCTTTTAGCATTTGTCAGCTTTGTGGTTTTGATAGCAATGCGATTCAAAAAATGTCACAGTACACGGGCTTAAATCACCGCATTGAGATTGTGGCTCTTCATAATAGTATTCTTTTTATTAACGATAGCAAAGCGACTGCAATGGATTCGGTTTTGGTCGCTGTCAAAGCTGCACTTGAAAAATTAAAATACAATGCAAAACTGCACCTTCTTCTTGGCGGCAAAGATAAAAATCTACCTTGGCAAGACCTGCAAAGTTTAAACGCGCATCCACAAATTAAAATTTATTTCTTCGGTGAGTGTGGCGAGTTGGCTAAAACAAAAATGAATAATCTTACTGGACTATATAAAAAAACTCTCAACGATTGCATAAACCTTGTTTTTGATTCGGTTTTACCAAATGATATTGTTCTTCTAAGTCCCGGGGGAACAAGTTTAGATGAATTTAAAAATTTTGAAGAACGCGGCGATTATTTCAAAAATAAAGTTTTTAACTTTATTCAGAAAAATGGCTAACAAATAAGTAATCTGGTCGACTATAAAGAACAACGGAAAAACTTCTATCGGTTTTTTGGTCTTGTAATATAATTTCTTGAATACCTTGTGGTAGATTAAACGCAACAAATCCACCGCCAGCAATTTGGTGTGTTGTTAAATTGCCTTGAGAGTCAAAATAGGCAATATTACTTTTAGTATATTCTGGATCTGCAATATGAACATCAAAGTGATTGCTCGGCGTAAACCCAACTAATATAGAGCTGTTAGATTCTTTACTTATCTGCAATTGCGACACAACATATTCTAAAAATGCATCTTTGATCTGTGGCAAGTGCAAGTAGTTTTGATTGTGATTGCGTAAATAAACATACGCCGCATAATCTCTTGCCGCCGGGCGATTAATGATCTCTGTTAATCCAATAATCGAATTGTCTTTAAATCTTGTTACACCATCTTCTAAAGTGAGCACATCTTTCATACCAGGAATCAATATATCTGTTGCGATTGATTCTCCACCAAAGGCATCAAAACTTCTTGCTATAATGGATTGTGGTGATGTGCCAGATTGAATTTCTTGATAAGTTACTAATGCCGTTTCTACAAGATATTGCTGTGACCCTAGCAATTTTTCTCCAACAAATGCTGAAATTTCATATGCTCCTGGTTGTAATCCCGGAATAATAAAAAATCCATTTTCCGAAGTTCTAACCTGCTTGATGTGTGGTATTAAAAATTGATCTAAATAATATGGCTCTACGCCCGGCTGATTTTCGACGAGGACTTCCGCACCAACAACAGGTTTTTCATCTTTCATTACACGACCTATAATTGTACCAGATTCTGGTAAATACTGTATTTGAACCTGCTCAGAGATGTAAGTTTGCACTCCTTCAACCCATTGTTTCGAAAATAAGATTGTTTCTGATTTTTCAGCGGAAGTTCTTACAGATAGGGTTGTGGCAATTTTACCGCTTTCATCTTTAATTAAACCTAGAGTTGACGAATGTCGTGAGACATTGGGATAGCTATCCGTCGTTTTTTTTAGATTGTAATTTCCGGAAAAAAATGACCCACGAACTGCTGAATCATTAATTTTACGTTGATCTATGCTATTCGGATTAAAGCTAAATGCCGAAGGTCTACCAACTTTTAACACAGGTCCTTCATAAAATTGACCAACACGCTTTAAATTCAGTATTTTTTCGCGCACTTCGCCAATTAATATTCCTGCGCGGTCTTTAATTTCAGCAGTAATTTCGCCCTCAAATGAACTAACTGCTATTTGGTATTGTCCAGCCTTTAAATCCACTTGTCCAATTTCGTAGACTTGACCCTCAAAAGTTCTTTTTAGGATTACACTTTGGTCGACAAGACCCAGTCCGTCTTTCAATTCGAAGTGACCTCTAATTAATGCAGAACTTGCAGGAATTTGAACTGGCGACATTTGAACAAGCTTATCTGTTGAACTCGGTTGTCTTTGAAATAACGTGGTCAATTGTTCTGTCGCAGCTTTATTAAGCTCAACTTTGTCGATTTTAATTGCCGATTCAATGTGAATTTTATTTGTTTCATTTTCGTCAATTTGCAATGGTGCTGTTTCAACAACATTCAAATCGATTGCCGTTTGCGATTGAGCAATTCTTCTAAACTGATTCGACGAACTATTTTTAATTTCGTTATGGATTTCTTGTGTCTGTTGAAACAATGCGTACGCGGGAGTATTTCTTTCTTGGGTAATCGTCATGGTTCTTGTCAACAAGACAAGATTTGACTTTTCAACTCGCGGTGAATAAAGAAAAGTTAATGGTAATAAAAGGGCTATTAAATAGGCCAACGTCACTCCTTGACTAAATATAGGATATTTAGAAGGGGTTATCTCCGTCAAGTTTACGATAACTGTCGAGACCTTTGTTAAGGGCTTTTTTAATTTCTTGGGCTTTCATCTGTGTTAGACCTTCGTCCATTCCAATAGCGACAAAAGACTGTGTTTGCGGCTCAAAAACCTCTTTAATAACTTCAACGCTGATTTCATAAGGACGGCGAGGGCCCAGAATAATCACTTTTGTATAAAATCTGACTTTGAATTTTTTCTCTAAGTCGAGAGGTTCAAATTTTCGGTCATGATAAACCGAAGTCAGTTCTCGACCATTTAAACTTATAAGTCTTGGTTTCCCAATAACAGACGTGATTGCAATTCGACTTTCAGCGACAGGCAGGTTTGAGTTCTCAATATAAAAGGCTGGCTCAGTCGCACAACCGAGCATAAGTAACAAACTTATAAAAAAAAGCCAGCCAATTATTTTCATGTTAGCTTATTTAGACTGAGATTTGTTCCAGTCACTCATAAACATTTCTATCCCTTTCGTCGTTAGAGGATGACCTGTCATTTGCTGCATAACTTTAAAAGGAATTGTAGCAATATCTGCACCCATGATTGCCGCATGCTGTATGTGCATTGGAGAGCGCACTGATGCAACAAGTACCTCGGTCGAGAAATCATAGTTCTGATACATTTGAATGACATCAGCGACCATTGACATACCGTCAGTGCCAATATCATCAAGACGACCGACAAATGGCGAAACCATTGTCGCCCCGGCTTTTGCCGCCAATAAAGCTTGAACTACAGAAAATACAAGCGTTACATTTGTTTGTATACCTAAAGATGTAAGTTTTTTAACTGCTATCATGCCGTCTTCACACATAGGTATTTTAACAACGACATTATCAGCAATCTTAGCTAGCTCTTGTCCTTCTTTAATCATTTGCTGAGCTTCTAGTGAAATAACCTCTGCTGAGACTGGCCCTTGCGTAATTTTACAAATTTCTTTTATGACGTCATGAAATGGTTTGCCCGTTTTAGCAATAAGTGAAGGGTTCGTTGTAACGCCATCGACCCATCCACGATCATTAGCTTGTTTAATTTCAGAAATATCTGCGGTATCAATAAAAAACTTCATTCGAGCATCCTTTGTAATTATTTTTTATTTTGTTTTTGTTTTGTCTTTTGAACAACAGTTTTCTTTTGTTTACCCAAATCTTTTCTTTGAGTTTTTACTCCAGAAGACATGAGATCATCCATCGAATACAAACCTGCATTTTTTCTAAAAATCCAAACTGCTGCTTTGATCGCGCCTTCAGCAAAAACTGATCTGTTCAGCGCATTGTGTTCTATTTTAATCATTTCACTTTGTGAAGCCGCTGTTATCGTGTGTATGCCAAAAATACCGCCTAGACGATGTCCTCGCGGCAGTGGAATTTTTTTCCCTGTAGCGAGTTCTAAATCCTGGTGCAACGTAATTGCAGTTCCACTTGGATTATCCTTTTTCTGCGTGTGATGTATTTCATCTATAGCAAAATCAAAATGAGAAATTGACTTAAGGCTTTTCAAAGTTTGTCTAACTGTCCAAAGCCCAACAGACATATTCGAGGCCCAAAAAACAGCATTTTTAGCAGACAATTTTTTGAGCTTATTTATTTGAATATCACCCAGCCCTGTCGTGCCACTCACAACAGCTGATTTTGTTTTAGCCAATACGTCAATTAAATCATCTAAACCCTCTGGTCTTGAAAAATCAATCCAGACATCAACAGCTTTCAAAGTTTCAACACTAACTTCATGAATGCTTTTGTACGACAAAGTAAACTCATCACTAGGTTTTTTTGCAATCTCAATGAAAGGATGAATTTGCTCTTCAAACTTTAAGAGTTGTCTTATAGACAAACCCATTTTGCCTTGAGACCCCAATAATCCTATTTTAATTTTGGGATTCATAAAATTCCTACTTTAGTCATTTCATTTAAAATTTCGTTATGAAATTTTTCATCTAACTCTACAAGCGGCAATCTAAGCTCTGGTGATTTAATAATACCTTTTTTATAAAGCATCCATTTAATTGGTATCGGATTAGCCTCGCAGTACATGAGTTGAATTAGTTTTGAATATTTCTTGAAATCTTCTTTAGCTTCATCAAATTTCATCGTTGAACACAATTTAGTCCAATGGGCACATTCAGCCGTCAGCAAGTTGGACATTACAGAAATAACACCGTGCCCCCCAAGCTGCATAAACTCTATGTATGTCGGGTCGTCACCTGTTAACATAATAAAGTTTTCTGATTTGTGCTTAAACAAATCGGCGTCTTGTTTCAAATCACCACTTGCTTCTTTAATTCCTAATATGTTTTCTGTGTTTGCAATTTGTAAAATTGTTTCATTAGTCATTGCAGTAATCGTACGCCCCGGAACATTATACAAAATTATCGGAAGTTTAGATTCAGCAGCTATAGCATTAAAGTGTTGAATTAAACCACGCTGAGGCGGTTTGTTATAATACGGAACAACAACCAATACAGCGTTTGCCCCGATTTCAAATGCTTTACGCGTGTCTTCAATTGTTTTTTTAGTTGAATTGGATCCCGTTCCTAAAATAAGTGGAAAATCTGGTCCAACTATTGTTCGAGTTTTTTTAAAAATTTCTGATATTTCCGACCACGTTAAAGTCGGACTTTCAGCTGTTGTGCCATTGATGACAAAACCATCTATTCCGTTTTTGAGCTGGTAGCGAATTAGATTTTCAAGAGATTCAAAGTCAACTTCTCCCTTATAAAAGGGGGTGACTAACGCAGATATTACACCTTTAATTTTTTGTGTCATAAACATATTCTCCTATTTGATGAGCTTCACCGCTCATTGTTGGATTTTTTAAATCTTGTAAATTCATTTTTAAGGTGCCTCCTGGCATTTCAACATATGTTTCGACAACATTGTTTTTTATTAGGTTATAAAATGCTGCTGCCATGGCGCCTGTTCCGCAGGCTTGCGTAAAATCTTCCACACCACGCTCATAAGATACAGCTCGCAACTTGCTTTGAACACCCAAAAAAGAAATTAACGTCACGTTCGTTCCACGAGGCATGAAATCACTATGAAATCGCAACTCTCGACATTTTTCTTTCAGATTGAGATACGCATCGAAATCATCAATTTCAATTACAATATGAGGTACGCCCGTATCGCACCAAAAATAGCTGGCATGATCATATTTTTCAATTGCGGTCATTCGCACTTCAAAGGTGGTTTCGTTTTCTATTTTAATGTTTATTAAGCCCGCTATTGTTTGAAGATCATAAAAATTTTTTTTAAGCTTTAAAATATTTTTCATGTAAAAGCCAACACATCGTGTTGCGTTGCCGCACATCTCAGCTGCGGATCCGTCGTTGTTATAAAAATCCCACGTCAATTTATTTTCACTTTCATTAAGCCAATTTAAAAAAATAAATCCGTCAGTTTTACTTGCATCACAAACACTACTAACAAATTGTCGACGATCAGAAATTTTCTTTGTTTCATCATTTTCAAAAACTACGTTAAATGTATTGCCGGCCCCTGAAACCTGAATTGTTCGAATGCTCATTTTTATTGTTGACGCTCTATTGTTGGTGAAACAGCCTGCGTAGTTATTGTCGTTGCTTTATTTTGAACAGAACCGTTTATTTGAACACTCTTGTCCTCAGCGTAAGTTTTTGGCGGGATTGGCTTTCCTTTAATTCCACAAGAAAATAAAGCAACGAGAATAACCGCACAAAACAAAGCCGTTTTTAAATTCCTATAAATCGTGGTGAAATCAATTTTTTTCAATCTAAACTCCGTTTACAAAAATCAATATCAAAAAAGTACTTTCTCGCTATATCTGGTGTAACAGCCTGACATCTTTTTTGGTAGATATTATTAATTTTTTTTAGTTTTTTATCGTCATCTTCGGTATCAATCAGCGCCAATTGATTTTTAAAAATAATGAGATCAATATAGTCGGGAGCCATTTCTTCAATTTTTATAAGCATTTCTGTAGCCAAAGAGTAATTTTTTACGCGATACGATCTCTCAAACTCTAAAATCGTATATATCAATTTTGAATTATAAATATCATTAACTTCATTAGTGGATAACTTAAGATCTAAAAACTCTTTGGTGTTTTTATTAAGTGAGGTCACTAGTTTTGACATAAGGGGATTGTTTTGGTTAAGCGTTAGAATACGCTCCACAGTGCTTGTGTACTTTGAATTGTTGCTTTTATTGTGCACTTTTGCTTCGACCCACAAACACAAAATATTTTCGAGTTCTATTGCAATACATTTTTGTGCATTTTTTAAAGCTTCTTTAGGCTGGTTGACTGTTTGTGTTGATGCGAGCTCAAAATAATCTTGAGATTCTTGTTTTAAAAAAGATGTTGAAACAAGCATCTTAAGTTCATTCGCCTTAGCCACAACGCCATCTTTATCCTTATGAGCACTCAACCATTGCTCAATCAATTCAAATGCCTGATGTTTTTGACCCAATAGCAATAGCGATGTTGTCTTTTTTTTCAATTCTACGATTTGCGCATTTAGCTCCACTTGTTGTTTTATTAAAAGCGAGTCCTTGGACTTTGCCATAGCAACTCTATTAAAAACAATTAGTATTAAAAAACAAAAAGCCACGAAACATTTCGTGGCTTTTAAGTTTGTACTTAAAATAGTTAGCATTAATTTCTTTTATAAGAATTTAATTCAATTGTCACTTTTCCTAATTGGCTATCCGCAAGAGATTTGATCATTCCAGATAGTGGAATATCACGCGGGTTAACCCATTGTTCAGAAATCTGACCATTGTTAGCATTATCTTTAATTTTAACATAGATAGCTCGGAATGTACCAGCCGGAACTGTAACATTTGCTTCTTTTTGCTCGACAACTTCAAAATCAGATTTTGGTGGCTGTTGCTCTTGACCGTTCACAAGCATTTTTTTAACTTCGCCAGTATTAGCATCAATCAAAACTTCGATTTTTTGTTTTTGGATCATTAAATCAACATCTTGGACCATCCAAATACCATCAGCTGTGATTTCTCTAACGTACATTTTCATTGTGCCGTTAATAAAACCAGCCATATTTAGTTTGTAATCATTAGCATCGCCAACTTTCCAATTTAAGCCTTGAGCTACAACTTCATTTTGTAAAAGTTGAACTTGCCCAGCAAATAAAAATTGACCGATTGATTGAGAAGCTTGAGCCGCCGTTGATACAACTAACACCGCTGAAATAATAAGAGACTTTAACATTTTTCCTCCTTGAGTTAAGTGTCTTTAAGTAATCCTTAATTTAGACCTTAATCACATCACAGGAAATTTCTTAATGGCAAAGAATTACACAAATGTCGCAGCAGGCTAATACAAATGCATATTAATATCTTTAATAATAATCTCAATCTTACCATCAGTCACGTTTTCTACCGTTTCGTAAAAAATACGATAACCATCATTTAATCTAACAGATCTAACTTTTCCTTTAGTGGATTTAACGGGCTCATCGTGATAGCCTGCGCTTTTGCGCACTTCGGACAAGCCTTTTTCTTCGATGTCGCTTTTCCACTTAACAAATTTTTCTAAAACTAGTTTGGGCAATTTGTTCTTAACAAGAATTTTATCTACCTTGCTTGTATCAACCTTATACTTGTAAACAATTTTACCCAGGTGAACTGCCTCTTGAGCTGGTTTTATTGCTTTAAGTTTTCCAAAACCAATCATACCTGCGCTTAACATGCACAACATGGCTTTTTTATGACTTTGATTAAAGGTCTTTTCGTCAGCTGTTATTTTTAAATACTGTTCATAACGTGCAGCACTTTTCGTTGCTGTTAAAAGTTCCGTCAATTGAATTTGCGATCTGCGAAAGTAACCCGAATACTTAATATTTTGAGCCCACAGGTATGTAAGACTATCAGTCTTTTTGATATTAAATTCAGGGTACTTGGCTTGCATTTTCGATCGAAAATTTGCTAAACAATCTGTATCGAGCTCACAATCCTTCAAAAAAAGCTGCGTTTTAACGACTGGATTGCTAATTGGTTCTATCATTTCTTGTTGAATACACTGGGAAACTTCGCTTTTTACTAAATGTGTTTTAATCTCCTGCATGGCCATTAATACATCGTTTTGAAAACATGGTTTTGCGAACACAATGTTGTAATTCACAATAACTAATGTAATAGCGTGTATTTTGATCTTAAGTTTCAAGAGATTACCCTTGATGACTCTGAACTAAAACTTGTCGCGGCTTACTACCGTTAGCTGGTCCAACAACGCCTTCGCGCTCAAAAACCTCAATAAGTCGTGCTGCCCTAGGATATCCTAATTTGAATCGTCTTTGTATGAGCGAAGCCGATATAGCTTTTTGTGCTGCGGCCCAAGCTAAAATTTCATCGTAACGCTCATCATATTCTTCATCGCCACCAAAATCTCCGCCAGACATAGCATCATCGCCATCACCTGATGACATTCCTTGAAAGCTACTTTGCGAAGGCCCCCCCTCTAAAGCTCGCATAGCAATTGAATCAAACTCTGGTTCGCCTTGATCAGACCAAAACTTAGCAACAGCGTTGATTTCTGTTTCTTTTAAAAATGGTCCATGATGACGCATTGATTTTCCTGAGCCTGCAATAAATAACATATCACCTTGTGATAGTAATCGCTCAGCACCTTGTTCATCTAAAATAATTCTTGAATCCATTTTCGAAGCAACGCGAAAACTTATTCGACCTGGAATATTTGTTTTAATAAGACCCGTAACAACTTCTTTACGTGGTGATTGCATTGCAAGCATCAAATGCATACCACAAGCTCGAGCCATTTGAGCTAAGCGCACAATGTTCTGTTCAACATTTTGTTTATCAACGGCCATAAGATCACCGAACTCTTCTACAGCTACAACGATATATGGTTGCGGAGTGTAATAATACTGTTCAAGTTTCATGATGCCTTGATTTTCGTATTCAGCGTTGACTCTTTCGTGCTCTGCTATTTGATCGGCACTTAACTGACTCACCATTTCGTTGTATTGCTCAATATTGCGCGCACCAAATTTGGACATTGATTTGTAACGTTTTTCCATTTCTTTAACAGCCCAACGAAGAGCAAATACAGCTTTTTTGGGATCGCGAATAGGTGGCATAATCAAGTGTGGAATATTACTGAAGGCTGCTAAATCAACTTGTTTTGGGTCAACTAAAATCATTCTTAAAGTTTTTGGAGAATGTTTAAATAAAAAACCAACTATGGTTGAAACAGTAAAAACAGATTTACCAGAACCCGTTGTACCTGCAATCAAAAGATGTGGCATTTTTCTTAAGTCAACAATGCGTGGTTCGCCATTTGTTTGCTTACCTAAAGCAATTGGTAATTTGAAATCTTCTGACCAAAAAGCTTCATCACCAAGTAAGTCTTTTAAATAAACTGTTTCTCGCGTTGAATTTGATGTTTCAATCCCAACAACATCACGGCCAGGAATCGGCGCAATAATACGCAATGATTCTGCTGATAGCGCCAACGACAAATCATCCGCTAACTCTGTAATTTTATTAACACGGACATCTGCATTTGGCTTAAACTCAAACATCGTCACAACGGGGCCAGGCTTGGCCGCGACAATTTGTCCACCCACGCCAAACTGTTTTAATTTATCGAGCGTGATGTCTGCTTTTTTGCGAATTTCTTTTTCATCGATACGAATGCGGGTTAGTGGTGGATCTTCTAATAAAGAAAGTTTTGGCATTGACCAATTTTCTATTCGACGCGGGGTTTTAACAGGAGCAACAATTTTGCGACGCGCCGGCGGTTCATAGGCAGATACATCGACTTCGTTATCAGAGTCTTCGTCATCTTCTGTAAACAAGAGCTCTGTCTTTTCAGCATCCTCTTCAACGGCGATTGCTTCTATTTCATCTTCATCATCTTCAAAACTAATTTCACTAGGTTTAGCTTGAACAATTAAGTTTTCAGCAACTGAAGACTCGATACCTTTGCTTTTACCATCCACTTTGACTTCAATTATTTTTTTATCTTTTGTTGAAGAAGTGGCATCTTCTTTGTTTTTATTAAGCATTTTGAGTGTCGGCCATTGCCAACCTGAAAAAAAGGAACCTTTGTCTAGCTTGCTCCACCAAGCAATAAACTTTTCAATGGGCCTTTCAGCAGCTTCTTGAATGCTAAACTCAAAATAAAATACAAATAACACCAAACACATGGTCCAAAGCAAAATTTGTGCGCCGATTGTATTTAAAATTTTAACAAGGCCGATCGAAATTCCAAGCCCAACTAATCCACCAGGATAAACTTGTTGATCAAAAAGTTTTGTTTCAGGTAAATAAATCGTCACTAGTGCTGCGGCAAAAGCAATGAGTGCTATAGCTAGCAAATGTCTTGCGTCTTTGAATTGAATTTTTTCACCTCGAAAGCTTTCAACTGATGCATGAAACAATCCAGCTATGCCGATCCATGCCGTCAAACCAAAAGCCTGATATATGAGGTCAGCCAAAAAACTTCCCAAAATTCCGCAATAGTTTAAAGTTTGTAGGCCTTGGCCTGTTGAATTAAATGATGGGTCTTTGGGGTTGTAGCTCATTAAAGCTAGTGCTAAGAACAAACCGAGACCCAAAAAACCGATTGCACGAACATCCTGTTGAAATCTTTTGAAAAATGAACTCATTCTCTTAGTGTAAATTCTATATGGCCGCACAATCAAAAGTCGCGAAGTCTAGGTCTTGTTAATGTGACAAAAGGCTGGTACAACGGGTAAAGTTTTTTCATTAAAACAGAATTTTATTTATAACGGGACGACATGTCTGAACTACAAAATTTAAAACTAAAGATTAATGAAATTTTTTACTCAATCCAGGGTGAAAGCAGTTTTGCAGGTTTGCCGACCGTATTTGTTAGAACAACAGCTTGTAATCTTAGATGTACATATTGTGACACTAAATATTCGTATAACGAAGGGTCATTAATGTCGCTAGAGCAAATTATCAACGAAATTAAGTCCCATGGAACAGATTACGTGTGTTTAACCGGCGGCGAGCCTCTTTTACAAAAAGAGGTTCATTTTTTAATGACCTATTTATGCAATCATGGTTTTCAAGTTTCCTTAGAAACAAGTGGTTCAAAATCAATTAAAGAGGTCGATCCTCGTGTAAAAGTTATTTTGGATGTGAAAACGCCAGATAGTGGTGCTGCAGACAGTTTTTTGTTTGAAAACATAGAACTTTCTGGTCCATCAACGGAATATAAATTCGTTATCTGTAGTGAAAAAGATTTAGACTGGTCAGAAAATTTTTGCCGTCAACACAATTTATCAAAAAAATTTACAGTATTATTCAGCCCGTCGCACGCGCAAGTGTCTGAACGCTGGTTGGCAGAAAAGATTTTGCAAAAAAAATTAAAAGTTAGGTTGCATTTGCAGCAACATAAGTATATTTGGTTACCCACAACTCGCGGTGTTTAGAAAAACACCATTTAAAATAATAACAACATAACGGGAGAGGTCTAACTAACCCCAGTCTCTATAAGAATGGGATAGTAATGGCTGAAGTCGTTCTAACAGGAAACAACGAATAGAGGGAGTTCCATGACGCCTAATCTGAATAACTCAGAAAATCTTTTTGTCGCAAATCTTCAACAAGTTAGCTTAGAAAAGCTAGTAAAAAGCAAATTAGAAGTTTTGTTCCAACAACAAAAAGAAGCTCAAGTTGAATTAAACGGTTTATACAATATCGTTTTAGAACAAGTTGAAAGACCTTTAATCGAGCTAGCTCTTAAAGCTTACAACGGCAACCAAGTTAAAACGGCTTTAATGTTAGGTATCAACAGAAATACTCTTAAGAAAAAAATCGACAACTATAAATTGAAACCTAAAAAAGGTGCTGCTGCAAATCAACCAGCAACAACAATCCCTACAGCACAAGTTATCGAAACTAGTCCTGTTTTGACTCAATAATTTAATTTGTTGAGTTGCAACTGTTCATCTAGAATTTAAAGAGGGGTCTAGTGATGAATCAGATGTTTTCGATGAATCAAAACAATAATAAACAAATCAGTCAAAAGATTCCGCCGCAAGATATTGAGGCGGAATTTTCTGTTTTGGGCGGTTTGATGTTAGATAGCGAAGCCTTTGATCAGGTCGCGGACATCATTGAAATCGCTGACTTTTACACGCCAGCTCATCAAATTATCTATAAAGCTATTCTAGAGCTGCATCAAAAAACACAACCCATTGATCTTATTACAGTTAAAAATCACTTAGAGTCTAAGAATGAATTAGATCAAATTGGTGGACCTGAGTATCTGCTTACTTTACTTGATAAAGTTATTACATCTGCAAATATTGATTCGCACGCTAAAATTATCAAAGAAAAATCACTGCTGCGAAAACTTATTCACACTTCTACAGGGATTATCGAAAAATCTTTTAGTCATGATTACAGCGATGTTGATTGGTTAATTGATTACGCTGAAAGCGAAATCCTTAAAGTTGGTGAGGAAAAATCGAGTTCTGGTTTAATTGGCTCAACTGAAATCGTAACTGCATCGATTAAAAAAATTGAAGAACTCTACCAACGTAAAGCAGATGTGACTGGCGTACCTTCTGGCTTTACTGATCTTGATAAAATGACTGCTGGATTACACGGTGGCGAGTTAATTATTATTGCCGCTCGTCCGTCGATGGGTAAAACAGCATTCAGTCTGAATGTGGCAAGCCACATGGCTTTACGGGCGAAAAAAGCTGTAGCCTATTTCTCTGTAGAGATGGGTAAAGAATCCCTCATGATGCGTCTTTTGGCCGGTGAATCTAAAATTTCAATGGGTGAGTTACGTAATGGTCGTATACAAGATGCTTCTTGGCCAAAGCTTATTCAAGCTGCTGGTTTAATTAGTGAGTCTAAATTATTTATTGATGATACATCTGGAATTTCGCCTTTTGAAATTCGCGCGCGTTGTCGCAGATTGAAAGCTCAACATGGACTAGATTGTATCATGATCGATTACTTGCAAATCATGCAGTTAAAACAAAAAGTTGATAGCCGTGAACGTGAAGTTTCTGAAATATCAAGAAGTCTTAAAGCTATCGCTAAAGAATTAAATGTACCCGTTATCGCACTCGCCCAGTTAAATCGTGGAGTTGAAGGTCGTTCAGATCGTCGTCCAATGCTATCAGATTTGCGTGAATCGGGTTCAATTGAACAAGATGCCGATGTGATTATGATGTTATATCGTGATGATTATTACGATAAAGACGATCAAGATAAGCAGGGTCATGCTGAAGTTATTATTGGTAAACAAAGAAATGGTCCAACAGGAACTGTAAAACTACGCTTTGATGCTAAAACAAATAAATTTCGTGATGCAGATCCAGAATCCATTTCGCCTTTGCCACCACCACAAGCTCCGCCGCCAATTCCTGGACAGTTTGGCAAACCAAAAAACTTTGCTCCTGGTGCGAATAAATAAAGCGGTTTTAAACCACTTTATTTATTTTTGTATTTTAAAAATTTTTTAATATCTGATTAAAACAGACAAACCGTCTCGGTCACTATCTTGATACGGTAACAACATCCACGTCGTTTTATTTGGATCTTCAATTTCTGCTTTTTTCGACTTACCCATATTCATCGAAGCTTTCGCAAAAACATAACCCATACCTATACCTAATGGATAATCACTAATCCAATGAACACCATTATTCACCATTTGATAGCCTAACAAGGTTAACCAAGTAATTTCAGTTGGCAACAAGTACGAATCATACTCTGGATATGTATCTCGAATAATTGTAAACACCAATGTAGCTGTCATGATATGACCACTTGGCATAGCATCATACTGCGATGTTTTTTCTTGATAGGCAGGAATACTCGGAAAAGGTCTCCAACGACCTTTGTCTTCGGTTCTGACATATGGGCTTTCGCGACCAAACGATCGCTTTAACATTTGGTTAAAAATTGTCGAAACAGACATACCATGAATAAGACGAAGACCTGTATTATAAGCACGGTTATCGCTATTGTAATAACCGTTATATAAAAAGCCACCTGCAATACCAAAGTGCATCCAGCCATCGCCTAAAAAATACATAAATGATCCAACGTCAGTTGGTAATCGAATAATGTCGATTTGTCCCGAAGATAGCGCTGCTTTAGTTTTATCTTCATTACCTAAACCTATATCGCGACCAACACGTTGAAAATCGCGCAAAATAACTTCATCATTATGATAAAGCACAGCCGTCGATGCAAGTATACCCCCCCACCACGGAAGCGACTCTTTAGAAAAACTCATTTTAAGCCCGTCCCAAGAAGTTGCGGGAATTTCAGTTACAACTTTCATATAATCGATTTTTTCTTCTTGTTCTTGAGCAAAAAGCATTGATGGAATGACTAACACAAATATGTAGCTTTGAAGAATTTTTTTTATGTTCATCATAATACTATAAATATAAAAAACTATTTAAGTAAAGTTGCAAAATCTGCAGGTAGGGGTGCTTCGACGCTTATTTCAGTTTTACTTATCGGGTGTGGAAAATTTAGTTGAAAAGCATGCAACATTAATCTTGGAACGTCACTACTTTTGCCACCGTAGATATTATCCCCCAAAATTGATCTATAGCTCTCTTGCAAATGCTGACGAATTTGATGGGTTCGACCTGTTTTCGGCGTAGCTTGAATAAAATGGAAACCTGGGGTTGATTTTAATATTTTAAAATGTGTTTCAGCTTTCCAGCCTCCGCTTTTAACTGAAATCATTCTTTTTTTGTGTTTGATCATATCTTTTGCAGGGGCCATGTGATTTTTAATGATCCACTCGCTTTGATCAGGCAAAATAATATTACACTCTACTTTTTTCCCTGGGTTAAGAGGGTTGGGACGCGTCATACAAACATAAATTTTTTGGAAACTATGATTTTTAAACATCTCTGTTAATGGAGCATTTGCTGTTTTAGATTTAGACATTAAAAATACGCCTGATGTTTCATAATCTAAACGATGATGTAAATACAAATGATTTTTTAAATCAGTTCGCTGCTCTTCAAACAAATCTCGTATCGGTTTACGATTTTTATCAAACGAAGGCTGCGATAACACCATCGCTGGTTTGTTAACGCACACAATATATTCATCTTCAAATAATATTTCCATCAAAACAAATACTCAAATCCAAACATGTAAGATGTGGCCTTTTCATCTACAGATCTTGATATTGGATTTTTATTTCCATTTAAATTAAATGTTGTCTGAATATTTTGAAAAATAATCTGTCCCTTAAGATTAATATTTGTCGTGTATTGATATGTACCCATTAATGTAAATTCAGTAAAGTCCGAGTTAGCTTTGCCTGAATCTACAGGCGTTTCGTTAAAATGTTCAAACAACATAAACTTAGCCTGTCCGCCAAAGGCCCAATCTTTTTTCAAGGTGACCGGGAACATTCCTCCAGCTGTGATGCTGAGTCCAGTTAATTCATATGAGGTGAAACCCGTTGGCGTTGAATCGGTCACTCTGACGTTATGAGAAAGATAGCCTAGTGATGAATAAATATTTGGTCCCCAAAAGTTTCCATCTATCAAATATTTATATCCCATGGAAAATTCAACGCGACCAACAGTGTAATTAAGTGTTGATGGCGTTGAGCCTGAAAGCGCATTTGTCCCTTTAAAATACATTTGCCTAAGATCAATGTTCGCATATACCTCGGGTGTTATCCATAATTCTGCTTGCATATCTAAATACGGCGCTGCTCGATTACCAGAATCTAAATTGCTGCCATCTTGCAACACAAGCGACTGCGTAAAGTCAGACAAACCTGCGATTATGTGAACCTTACCAAACTGAGGAGTTGGTGAAGGTAACCACTCATAAGGGTTTTTTTCATTTGGAAAAGAGTCTGCTACTGGCGAAGCTTGCGTTGTTGTGTACTTAACAAAGTTAAGTGGTAAAATTTTACTGCCCTTTGTAATTACTCCTGTTTCTTTTTCAAAAGTAATCTCTCCAAAACTAGTTTCTTCATCAACTTTAGTTAATGCGATACGTCCAATTATTTCTTTTTCGACACCAACCATAAAATTTAATTTTGGATGTCGGTTGATTTTTACAATTTGCGCAACGGTTAATACATCTCCTGATTTTAAACCCAAACGTGATCCCATGTTGACTGTTGTCGAATTTCCATTACGACTTGTGACGTAACCAACGTAAGGCATTTTAGATTTGAGCTGTTTATAAAGCTCAATAACAGCATCATTAATCTTATTAATTTCGAAAATATTTTGATCTTGAAACTCTTCGCGAACCAATAAATAACCTTTATCTTTATTAAATAAATTAAGCTGAATATTTAAACCTGTTGGGCCTTTTAAAATGAAACATGTTAATAAAGCATCTGCATTTGATTCACTTAGTGCTTGTAAAACATCTGCAGGCTCATTTTCAAACTCGTCAATCCGGTAATTTTTTTTAGAAAACTTGTATTCTGTGAGCGCCCAAGCATGGTCTTTGCTAACCAGTTCTTTCAAAAGTTGCTCCACACCTTTACTGTAAACACCATCAACGTTGTCAAAAACTTTGGCTATGCTTATTGATTTTATGACGAGACTTTCATCGGTTTTATTAACATATTTTGTTGGAAATGGATTTTTATTTTTTACATTTCCATCAGAAAAATTTTGCGCTTGGACGCTTAGAGAAGAGAGGGTGAAGATTAAAAACAATAAATTTTTTAGAATTGTGCTTAAGCTGATTTGCAACATTGTTTTATTGTCTCTAAATTTCAAATTTGATGCAAGAACGTAGCTTACTCTGTTCTTTAGCCCAGTATTTTTGATATTTAATTAATTCTTAATTTTGAATTTTTACTTTTTAGGTAAGATTTAATCTGAGTTGTGCAAAAATATTTTAGTGGGGTTTAGCATGGAAGAGTTTAAGTTTGTTCTCAAGTGTTTTGTTTTTGCTTGTTTGATTATGGTTTTTTCACAAACTAAAGTTCAAAACGAAACTCTTGAAAACAAGGCATCGCACTTTTTACAACACTCGGAATTAGCATATTTTATACGCTCTTCTGCCGATGGAGGCGTTAAAATAATTAACCAGACTTATGAATATGTTCGCAATTATGTGAATGAAAAGTTTGATTTATCTTCAAAATCTAATGGAAGACCTATTTACTCATCTAGATCTTCTCCAAAAAAAGAAAAAGCCCAACAGGGGGGAGCTGCTGAGCCTTTAGGGGGTCAATCGAATTTACGAAACTCTTCACAACTAGACCAACAAGATCAGACCTACTTAGAAGAAGATCGTTTTTAATTAGTTAGCGCGAGCATCTTCTGATGGTTGATAATTTACATTGTAGGCCTGAGGTTGGTTTCTCATTTGAGCAGCATAATTACCTTTTTGGTCAAATCGACCAGCGTTATTAGCCATACGCTTTAATGCGCAATCAGCAGGGTTTGCCATAGCATTAAGTGATAACATTAAACCTACTACTAAAGATAAGATTGTTGCTTTCATATTAGTTCCTCTCATTTACAGTTCGTCGTATATAGATGTATAATGCGAATGAGATGCCAAGTCAGAAAGCTGACATGTAACGAGTTTTTCTTTGTGATTTCGATAACTTGCGAAATGGGCATGAAAATTAAAACTGTCGACTTTTTTGACAACTGTTAGCCGCAAAAGTAATCGTATCAGAACGAAGCAGTTTTAAGGTCTTTAATACTCTAAAGTTATCGGATGTTTTAATTAACAATTTATTTTCTTTGTTGCTTCAATGTGCTTCAATGTTTTTATGACAAAGAATCCTGAATACGGCAATACTAAAACTTTGATCAATATCAAAAACATCGGCACATGTAGTTGTGATTGTGAAGGACCTTCCTATTTTGTTCAGAATAAAAAAATTTACTTAATTGAAGCAGCTAGTCGCATGACTACAAAAAATATTAACAATCAAACAAAGGATATTCTATGGCTAAGTATTTAGATATTTGTATTCAACCTGTTTCTAAAAAACACGTTGCTCAGTACAAAAAAGGAACAACTAAAATAGGAAAAATATTACTCAAACATGGAGCCTTATCAAGCCACGATTACGTAGCAGATGACGAAAGTGCTACTGATCTAAAAGCCGCATTCCCAAAAGCTGCTAAAACTAAAGCTGGCGAAGTTGTCATCGTAGCTCTTGCTGAGTTCAAATCAAAGGTACACCGAGATCAAGTATTTAAAAAAATGATGAAAGATCCAGAAATGAAAAAGCTTATGGAAACATCAGCACCGTATGTAGATCATAAACGCATGATAGCAGGTGGATTTAAAGGCTTAGTCTCTCTTGTAGTTTAGGCAAAGCCCGTAACCGCTTAAGTTTTACAAATTTTAATTTTTAACTGTGTTTTTAGGGCGCTATACGTTACATTGGCGCCATGAATACATTTCCTGAATTTGGTTTATTACCATCAATTATCAAAACTTTAAAAGCACTTAAAATTTATACTCCGACAGAAATCCAAATAACTGCCATTCCATTGTTAATGTCTGGCCAGTCAGTTGTCGGGGTTTCAGAAACGGGCAGTGGTAAAACATTAACTTATGCTTTACCGATCTTACACATGATTAAAAGCCTTGAAAATGATGGCCAACCAATCGTAGAAGTGGCAAGACCCCGTGCCGTTGTTTTGGCTCCATCACGAGATTTAGGCGAGCAAATTTCAAAAGTTTTTAAAAACTTTACTCATGACACAAGATTGCGTGTTCGTCCTGTTTTGGGTGGTACTACTTTTGAGCAAAGTCGGCGCAGCATCGCATCTGAGTTTGAAGTTTTACTAGCAACACCCGGCAGACTTTTACAGCTTTTAGAAAAGCGCTTAATTGATCTGTCTGACGTACGAACGTTAGTTTTTGATGAAGCTGATCAAATGCTTGACGAAGGTTTTTTATCAGAGTCAAAAATGATTGTTCGCGCATGTCCGACAGATGTGCAATTAGCTCTTTTTTCTGCTACTGTTTCGCAAACCGTCCAAGATTTAATGAATAGTTTATTTAGTAAAGCAGAAGTTGTTCGATCAAGCGGTGCGGGTAAAGTCGTTAAAACACTGGTTACAAAAAATGAAACTGTTATAGATGGGTTACGTTGGCCAATTTTTGAAAAACTTATTAAACAAAGTCCCGAGGGCGGCACCATTGTATTCACGAATACACGCGAACAATGTGATCGATTGGCTGAACAAATCGAAAAGAGTGGTTTTTCTTGTGTTGTTTACCGCGGCGAAATGGATAAAGGGCAGCGTCGCCAAAATTTAAGTTCTTTTCGTAAAGGCGAAGTTAAATTACTCATATCAACTGATTTAGCAGCGCGCGGACTTGATTTAGATTATGTTGGACGTGTCATCAATTACCACTTACCACAAGATATGGCGAATTACTTACACCGTGTTGGTCGTACAGCGCGCGCTGGTAAAAAAGGTTTAGTTGTTAATCTTGTCACCGAGCGCGACTTGGCTTTGATTGCAAAAATTGAAAATAAGGGTCAGTCGCCAAAAGATCTTAAATCTCGCTTTAAAGATAAAGACGGTAAACGTTTGCACGTAGCAGAAGAACTGCGCAAGCCTAAACCTAAAAAAGAAAAGTCTAAAGCACAATTTAAAATAAAGTCAGTGCATAAAAAAAAGAAAAGGGCTTGATAAAATCAAACCCCCTCTTAAAGTTTTATAACTTAAAACAGCGGTAGTGAACTAGCCAATCTCGGCGCATGATATATTAATAAAGCAACAACCACAGTTAAAGCCCAAAAACTTTTTCTAGTTATTATAGATTTTATGGCATTCATGTGACCTCCTTGATATTTCCTTCTTGAAGACAGATTATAAGATCTACCAAAAATAACCATGATCTAAATCATCTAACATGCATTTTTTTTACCTTGTTTAGATAAGCTCAAAAGCCATTGTTCAATAATTTTTTTATATTGTTCAAAGTTTTTCCAATCAATACAATACTTTGACTTTGGGCCTTCAATTTCGCCTTGGATAAATCCACAGTCTTTTAAAACTTTTAAATGCTGGCTGACGGTTGCTTGTGCTATCGGTAAGTCCATAACTAAATCCCCACAAATACACTCTTTTTTTTGTGCTAGTTGCTGAAGTATCGCAAGCCTTGCGGGATGCCCCAACACTTTAGCGACTTGAGATACTTTCAAGATTTTGTTAGGGAATTTTCTTTTTGTTGAGGTTTTCATTGAAAACTTATATCGTAAAAATACGATAAAGGAAAACACTATTATGAATATACTCTTTATGTGTGTTGCTAATTCAGCACGAAGCCAATTGGCAGAGGGTTTGGCTCGTAAAATTCTGGGGAAAGGATTTCAAGTTGAAAGCGCTGGATCAAATCCTACAAAATTGAACCCGTATGCCATACAGGTTATGCAAGAAGTGGGTGTTGATATTTCAAAACATTATTCTAAATCAATTTCTGATTTGGATCCAAACTTTATAGATCAATTGAATTACATTATTACTTTATGCGCTGAAGAAGTTTGCCCGGTACTACCCTCTAAAACAGCACACAAGTTGCACTGGCCATTTACCGATCCCGCATCCAAAGAGCCTATAGACGACGAAGTCGCACTTGAAAATTTTCGTACAGCCCGAGATAATATTGCTGAAAAAATTAGAGAGTTTAAGGTTAAGAACTCTCTATGATAAAATTTGTTACTGAGTTTATCGGAAATTGTTGGTTAATACTGATTGTTGTTGGTTCGGGAATTATGGGCCAAACCCTTAGTCTTGATAACACTGCTATCGCTTTGTTAGCGAATTCTGTAGCAACAGGATTTGGTTTGTATTTTTTAATTACAATATTCGCTGATATTTCGGGAGCTCATTTTAACCCAATCGTTACACTATTTGAATTACTACAGTCACGAATAGATAAAAGATATTTTTTTGTTTATTTAACAGCACAATTTCTAGGTGCTCTGAGTGGTGTTTGGTTAACGCATTTGATGTTTGGACAAAGTGTTTTACAAATTTCGAATCACGATCGCTCTGAGTTCAGATATTATTTTTCTGAAGTCATAGCTACTTCAGGCTTAATTATTGTTATTCATTTAAGCTCACAAAAAAAGACCTTTGTTGTACCTGCTTGTGTTGCTACTTATATAGCTTCGGCCTACTGGTTTACTTCTTCAACGTCTTTTGCCAATCCGGCCGTGACACTGGCGAGAGCCTTTACAAACACCTTTTCAGGAATTCGTCCGCATGGGGTGTTGGGGTTCATTGCCGCCCAGGTTGTCGGTTGTGTGCTGGGATTTTTCGTTGTTCGTTTTTTTGATCGACAGAAGCTCAATAGCTAAATTGGTTTTATCAGATCTCAGTTTGATACAGCCTTGCTGTTTTCAAAAATTGTCAAACACATCACAGTTTGTTCGATTTAAAACAATATGAAGCATTAGATGTTGGTCTCAACATTGCTCTTATCTTATTTGTATTAAAAATTTACTAACAAATAACACAGGAGAACTGTATGTCTAAATTCGCATTATTTTTCGTGGGTACGATAGCAATGAGCATTTTGTCTCATGCTCGTGAAAACAATATCGCGGGCAAAACCTTTCAATACAACATGAATAGACAGCAAAGTTGTGTTGTTAATTATACCATCGATGGCGGCGGACATTTTTCTAGTTTACGAGCGACTGTACAATTAACAAAAAATGGAATTCCCGGTGAAGTAAAATATTATTCTGCTTCATCGTGGGGTAAAGAATTTGAGTTGATGAGAGATTCAACTAGTTTAGCTAGAAGTATCGCCCAAGATGGAAATTGTGCCCTTGTTGAAACAATTGGTAAAAATTATTTTTACAAATCTCATCCATTTGAAGAGGGAAATTTAACTGGCAAACCTACTAATTGATTTTTCGTAAAATTAAATGGCTTTTAAATAAAAAGAGCCGAAGATAAAGCGTATTTAATTTAAAAAATGGCTCAGGAGGAGGGACTCGAACCCCCGACCAAGCGGTTAACAGCCGCTTGCTCTACCGACTGAGCTACTCCTGAACTCTCGGAATTTAATTTGAAGTGAAATCCTAAACTAGCGAAATCAGACGCTTTCGTCAAGAAGCATACTTATGGTTTTTTTAAATTAAACGCTTAATTTTGTTGCAGCACGAATATTAAAAATTACGGATTCTGTACTTTATCGAATTGGTCTAGGTACGGAGAAAAGACATCGGTTTTAAACTCACACTTAATAAAATCAGTAAAAAAGACCTCGTTATTTAAATTTGAACCCGACTTAAAACTTGTGTTCACTGGTATAAACAACAACTTTTCATAAGCATTTAGCAGTGGAGTATCAATTTTAAATCGATTTGGTTTATCATCTTTTGAAAACATATTGTAGCCTGCGTGCTCGATGGTTAATTTCAGGACCGGGGTGTATTCTATTAAAAACATCTGACCGATAAAATCACGAGCTATGACTTGATCAACAATATGTACAGAGTTGATCGTGATTTTTGTCATCGAAAAATGTAGACCATCGCCAATATTAGCTGACAATGTCAGGGTTGCTGAACTCGCCAGCGTGCTTTGGATATTGATAAAATTAGTGTCATTTGCCGACAGATTTGTATCGACGGATTGGCTTGGCTGACTCCAAAGCGAACAAACAAGGTCTGCGCGAATGTATTTCTCTCTTAAAACAAACTCAAGCGGTTGATTTTTAAGATCCTTTGCGACAAATTTTTGCTCGTTTAAATCTTTATCTTTATCCTTTACTTGATCTTTTTTTATCGGACTACATGCAGAAAAAAGCACAAAAGCTAAGCTAAGATACATATTTAATTGAGGTTTTATGTTTTTCATAGTGGAACTCCGTGGGCGCATTACAAGCCAGAGCTTAATAGATGAAAAATGGTGCACTCGAGAGGATTCGAACCTCTGACCACTTGATTCGTAGTCAAGTACTCTATCCAGCTGAGCTACGAGTGCACGTGATAAAAGCTGAGTTCGTTAACCTACAAAAAATATTGGCCAAAATCAAGTTTAACTATCAGACATCGCTTGATTCTGTAAAAACGCTATGGCAATTTAGATAACACCTACAAATAGTGGGTAGTTTTTCAGCCAATATATTTAATATATACCATTTTTAGACGCGGAGAAGTGGGTGAGTGGCTGAAACCAAGTCTTTGCTAAAGACTCGAACTTGCAAAACAGGTTCCGTGGGTTCAAATCCCACCTTCTCCGCCAATTTCGTTCGTTTACAGAGTCATAAAAATCAAAAAGTAAAAACAAATAATAACAACAGGTTAGGTTTAATGAGCTGAGCAAGTTCGCTTTCAATATCCTGCAATTTCACGCTAGATAACAGCATTTGTAGTGCGTTTGTAGTTGATAATGTAGTTCGTGATAATTAACTTTTCGGGTTTATTATTTCGCTAAATATTTATCTATCGCAGCCTTTAGTGGTTCATAACCAATATCATCTAACATTTCACCGTTTACAAAAAAAGTTGGGGTATGACGTACTCCAACTTTATTTCCATCAACTTGGTCGAGGTCTATTTTCCAAGCGTGTTTCGCCAGCACCTTATTAGTTTCCAGATTTCCTTTTTCAATTCCTAATTTTGATAAAATAATCGGAATTAAATCAGGACGAGGTTGTCCATGATCTGCCCACTCTGGTTGTTTTTCAAAAAGAATATCTAATGCTTCATCGTACTTGCCTCGCTCTCTTGCCTCTTCTAAAGCTGCTGCGGCAAATTTAGAATTTCCATGAAAAGGCATATAACGAATTACTAATTGAACTTTACCTTCATATTCAGAAAGCAATTGCTTCACTATTGGGTGCATAGCACGACACGCTTCACACTCTGGATCAAGAAATTCAACTATAACAACAGATGCATCACGATTACCTTTAATCGGACTGTGGTCACGAATAAGTATTTGCAAATCTGCCTTAGGCTTTTCAGCCAATCGTGGATTATCAATAACTTGTTTTTTATTCCAAATAGTTGCTCCAACAAAAATCGCTGCTGCTAGTATCAAGACACCGATTAAAAACATTTTATTTTTCATTTGCATTCCTTATGTTGTTGAATTGAATAAATGCAAGTCCAAGGATAATTAGAAAACTTATCCAAGACATCAGCGGTATAGATAGAAAACCAAAAATTTCGACTTGTTTGCTTGTGCATGAAACGCCTTCACTACAAGGAGTAATGCTATCAGGAATAATTCCGTAGTAGAGCAAGTTGTGGTAACAAGCGATAACAAATCCAATAATACTAAGAGGAAAACTAAATTTTAAAAAACTTCGATCTTCAAACCAGATTGCCGCACCAAATATTAAAACAAGCGGATACATACAAATTCTTTGATACCAGCACAGAGTACAAGGTGGATATTTTAAAACTTCACCAAAAAAAAGACTCCCTAGAGTGGCAATCAGTGTAATAACAAATAAAGCTCTCAAAATTAAAATAGAACTCATGAGTGTGTATGAAGCGTTATTAAGTATATAAAAAATTGCTTGGCACTTGTTTTCAATTTTTTCTCCTCAAGCATTATGGTTTACAATCAAACACTTCATATTTCAATTTTTTCGTTTAGCTTTAACATTGTTTATTTGCAAGCGCGGAGGTCTTTGTACGACTGTCAAATGCCTTTTTTCCTCTTCGCGTCGTTGAGCTTCCAGCCTATTTAATTTATCCAACTTCTTTTCATTCCGCTGAGACAGCTTCATGGGAGTAAACAATCCAATATTGCTTCTACCATTATTACCTTCTGGATATTTACGTAAAACTGAGGATGGTATCGACAAAAGTAATCGAACAAACTGGCCCCACACCTCTCGTTTATCTTTAGTTTTTTGTGCAAGCCAAAGCATATTCCAATGAACATAAAAATGTGACTTTGAATCTGGTTGAGCAAAAACATGAGCTTCTTCCAAAAGCTCCCAAGCTACTTCATAATTACGATTGCGAATTTCAACTACAGCTCTAAGAACAAGTCGATCTGCATACTGGGTTCGCAGTAAATTCAGATGAAACGCTTCCATTTATTTACCAGTCACAGAATTGATTTTTAACAACCTCAAGGCATTTAATATAACTAGCAACGAAGCGCCAGTATCGGCAGCAACTGCCAACCAGAGGTTTGAATATCCTGCAAGTGTCAAAACTAAAAATATTGCTTTGGTAAGAAGGGCGAATCCAATATTGAATTGAATAATTTTTAAAGTTCGTCTTCCAAGAAGAATTGCCACAGCAACCTGTTTTAAATCATCAGTCATCAATGTAACGTCAGAAGTCTCAATTGCTGTATCAGAACCAACAAAACCCATTGCTATACCTAAAGAAGATTTAGCCATTGCTGGAGCATCGTTAATGCCATCTCCAATCATAGCAACAGCTTGGTATTGAGATTTAAGTCTTTCAATATGACTAACTTTGTCTTCGGGTAGTAAATCTCCAGTGTATTCATCTAAAGGTAATTGGCTTCCTACTGCTGAAACAGTTTTTTGATTGTCTCCACTGAGTAGAATAATTTTCTCTACTCCAACTTTCTTAATTTCAAGCAAGGCGCTTTTGCTATCTGCTCGAATGGTGTCTCTAAGAGCGATGATTCCTAGTGCTTCACCTTCACAACTCTCATGAGGCTTGTGTCCGACCACCACTACAGAAAACGTCTGTTCTTCCAAAGTATGTAGTATTTGCTCCAGTTCTGGAGTGCAGATCCCGACATCATGTGCAAATCGATGGTTTCCCAAAAGATATGTGTGTCCCTCTATAACAGCCTCGACACCACGGCCAGTAACATTGGCAAATTTTTCCACGGACTTGCTTGCTATATTTCTTTGATTAGCCTGTTCAACAATGGCCACAGCAATTGGATGTGTCGAATGCCCTTCTAATGCTTTTGCGATCTCTAAAACCTGATCTTCGTTCAATGTCGCCATCAATACGATTTTTTCAACTTTTAGCTTTCCTTCGGTTAGTGTACCTGTTTTGTCTACCGCTAAAGCCTTAATCTTTCCAAGCGTTTCCAATACAGATCCGCCTTTGACCAAAACACCTCTTTTTGCCAAGGCGGTCAACCCCGACACAATTGATATTGGAGTCGATATGACGAGAGCACAAGGACATGCAATAACTAGCATAACCAATGCCTTGTAAAGCCAATCGTGCCAACTACCACCAAACAAAAGAGGGGGAACCAAAAAAGTTAAGACAGCTATAGCTAATACGACAGGTGTATATATTTTAGAAAACTTATCTACGAACTTCTGAGTATCTGCACGTTGACTCTGAGCTTCTTCAACCAATCTAATCACCTGCGCAAGTTTCGTATCCGTAAATGCTTTTTCAACTGTTATGTCTAAACTACCTTCTTGGTTTATAGTGCCTGCGTAAACTTGTTCTCCGAGCGTTTTCACCACGGGCAAAGATTCACCTGTTAAAGGCGCTTGATTAACAGTGGAGTGGCCTATCTTCACAACACCATCAACTGGAATAGATTCCCCAGCTTTAACTCTTATAGTCTGAGATATTTGAAGTTCTGAAATATCAACTTCTTCCATACTACCATCATCATTTACCCTTAGGGCTCTTTGTGGTGCTATTTTAAGAAGTTCCTGAATTGCACGGCGAGCTCTTTGAACGCTCAAGCTTTCAAGAAGTTCTGAAAATGAAAATAAAAAAACTACAGCAGCTCCTTCGGAGTATTCCTTGATTGCAATCGCACCAATAACAGCGACGGCCATCAGAACGTTCATATCCAAAGATTTTCTTTTAAGAGAGCCAAAAGCTTTTGGAAAAACTAAAACACCAGCTAATACTATACTAAGAAATAAACAAACATTAGAGATTATACCTTCGTTACCTGTCCATTCTAAGATAAGACCGACCAGCAATGATAATCCTGAGAGAGAGATTAAAATTATTCTGTTCCTATTAGAACTTTTCTTCCCATCGGTATCTTCATTCACAACCTTAACGACCGTAGATTCTATTTTTCTTTTGATTTCTTTAGAATCAATTTGCGAATCGTGTAATACTTGAACCGTTGAAGACATCAAATTAGCTTGTACTTTTATTACACCTTTTACTTTTAATGCCTCGTCTATTGCTTTGATTTCATCAGCACAGTCCATATTCGAAACTTTAAAAGTAGTCAGCAACTCTGAACCCTTTGCTTTAATATTGGATAATTCTGTCTGTTTATTATGATCTTCATCACAATGCCTTTTACCGCACCCAGCTACTTGCATTTTTTGTTGATGAATGTGGTTATGATTTTCTTTTTCTTCCTTAGACATCTGTATTCCTGTCGAAAATATTAAATTTACAGGCCTAGCGTTTACTACCAAGCCTGCTATAAAAAACTATTAGTTTTTTTCTACTACCAAGCCTTCACTTAACGATAGTCCTGCGTTTGGTCGTATTTTAATAAAGTGATCGTCGATTAGTTCAGTAACAACTACTTTGCCAACTAGTGTTTTTTCGCAAACTGTCGGCTCCGAAAGTTCTTTAGCCTTTACCGTAGTAACTTTATTTTTCTTACACGTAACTTTAAAGGCCTCAAGCTCATCACCCAACTTGACGGTCTTTGAGCTCATGCAAACATGAGCTGTATTGTCCGTATCCAACGCGACAATATTACCTCGAGTGTGGTCGTGCTTAGCTGTGCTCGCACAGCTACTTATAAATAAAAATGCAGTTAGAATTGCAATCAAATTATATTTCATAAAATGCTCCTAAAGCTATTTTTTTTCAGTTGTAGGTTTTGTTGATTTGTTTTTTTTATTTTTCTTTTTACCATGATCATGACCGTCACCATCTTTATGGTCATGATCATCTTTTTTTTCTTCTTTTTCACATTTACAGTCTTTTTTGTCTTTACATTCAGCGCACACAGTTTCTTTTTCTGAGTGCTTATGTCCTTTTTTCCCGTGATCGTGACCATCTCCAGCGATTGCAGGAGATTGCATTAATGTAAGTGCGGCTAAAATGAAGAATACTTTTTTTATTGTGTTCATATTGAACTCCTTTTTTAATTTATTAGTGAGCTACTTTGCCAGTCATATGTTTTTCAAATTTTGAAAATATGATTGGTAAAACGACTAAAGTTAGTAATGTTGATGAAATAATTCCGCCGATGACTACTGAGGCAAGAGGTTTTTGAACCTCAGAACCGATTCCTGTAGAAAGCATCATTGGTATAAATCCAAAAACGGCAACAAGCGCTGTCATCATAACAGGTCTTAATCTGATGAGTGTTCCCGATAACACTAATTCTTTTCCAGTTTTTCCTTCGGATTTTAATTGATTAAAGAAATTAACTAAAACCACACCATTTAGAACAGCAATACCTGATAGGGCAATAAACCCAATACCTGCCGAGATACTAAAAGGTAAGCCATTGGCCATAAGACCAACAACGCCACCAACCAAAGCCATCGGAATACATCCAAAAATTAACAATGTTTGAGCTACGCTGCCAAAAGCTGCATAAACCATAAGTAATACCAATATAAGGGCTACTGGCGCCAAAATTAGTAATCTTGATCTAGCTTGTTGTAAGTTTTTAAAATTACCGCCCCATTCATAGTAGTAGCCATCTGGAAGCTTGATAGACTCTTCAACTTTCTTTTGAGCTTCATTAACAAACGATTCTGTATCTCGTCCACGTAAGTTAATTAAGACAGCAGTTCTGCGGTTTGAGTTTTCACGATTAACTGAGCCATATGTTTCTTTGAAACCTATTTTAGCTAAATTGCTTAGTGGCGTGGTCGTATTTGCTGCGATGCCAACTGGTAAGCTTCTGATAGAGTCCAAATCTGAACGCAGGTCATTTTCAAGTCTTACTACAATTGGAAACTTTCGTTCGCCTTCATAAATATGTCCAACTTCTTCTCCACCAAGAGCTGTAGAAATAGTAGTAAGGACATCATTTACTGAAGCATTGAATTTAAGTAGTTGCGCTTCGATTGGTTCAATTTTGAGTACAGGTGATGTGCCCGCTAAATCAACTTCGACATCTCCAGCCCCTTGCACTTTTGCAATTACTTCTTGAGTTTTTTTAGCGTACTCAACTAATTTTTCTAGGTCAGGTCCGAATATTTTTACAGACACATCGGCTCTTGTTCCTTCAAGTAGTTCATTAAAGCGCATCTGAATAGGTTGAGAAGCTAAATAAGTCTGTCCTGGAACTTCACGTTGTAGCTTTGCAACAAGTTCATTAGTTAGTTCTTGAAAAGTACGTTTTTTTCCATTTACTTCAGGCCAGTCAGATCTAGGCTTAAGCATGATATAGGTATCAGACACATTAACACCCATAGGGTCAGTGGCTACTTCACTTGTTCCTATTCTTGAAAATACGTGGCTAACTTCTCCAAAGCTTTCTGCAACTTTGTCTGCCTTTTTTTGAAACTCAACGGACTGACTTAAGTTGACGTTAACAGGTCTAATCATATGAAATGCAAAAGACCCTTCGCTCAACTGCGGCAAAAATTCTGCCCCACGTGTTGCAAATAAAACTATACCCACAACAACAGATAAAGCACCAATGCCCATTGTAATAGCTTTTCTAGCATAAGCCCACTCAAACACTGGAACATACATCTTGCGTATGAAATTCATAAGACGCGGTTCTGTATCTTTTGTATCACCAGACATAATTAAGCTGGCAAGTGCGGGCACAGTGGTAAATGAAAGAACTAATGCTGATAGCACGGCAATAATGAATGTGTAGGCCATAGGGCCAAACATTTTTCCTTCTACTCCAGACAAGGCAAATACTGGCAAGAAAACCATAGCAACAATAATTTCACCAAATCCAGCGGCTGTTCTAATTTCGACCGCAGCTTCATAAACGGCTAGCTTAAGTTCCTCAGCATTTAACTTTCTACCAAGTTGTTTTTTACGATTTTGAATAAATCTTACGATATTATCCATTACAATAACGGTTCCATCGACAATTATACCGAAATCAAGCGCACCCAAACTCATTAAATTACCAGAAATACCGAGTGGCTTCATAACTAAGAAAGTAGCAAGCAACGAAAGTGGTATTGTTAAAGCTGTAATAATAGCAGCTCTGATATTACCGAGTAGAATGAGCAAAATAATAGTAACTAAGATCGCGCCCATAACTAAATTATGTTCAACGGTTCCTAGTGTTGCATTGACTAAGTCTGAGCGATTATAAACAGTTATAAGCTCCATGTTCGCAGGTAGAGTTTTTTGAATCTCTTGAATTTTTTCATGAACTCTAGTTGAAACTGTTCGACTATTTTCTCCAAGCAACATCATCACAGTGCCTAATACAGCTTCGTTCCCGTCATATGTTGCTGAACCTGTGCGAAGTTCTTTTCCTAGGTTTACATTAGCGATATCACCTATAGTAATAATTCTAAAAGATTCTAATGTTTTGACTGGAATTCTTTTAATCTCTTCGGGTGATTTAATTAAGCCTATACCTTGAACTAAAAATTGTTCAGCAGTTTGCTCAACGTATCCACCGCCGACATTCTTATTTACTTTTTCCAGCGCTTCTTTGATTTCATCAAAATGAATGCCGTAGCCAGCCATTTTTTTAGGGTCAGGTTGAATGTGGTATTGCTTTTCAAAACCGCCAGAAACATTGATTTCAGCTACGCCCTCTACCGTTAGTAGGCGAGGCTTTAAAAACCAATCCATAGTGGCTTTTAATTCCATTAGTTGTTTTGTGCGCTCGTCACCTTGCTTTACTTCTTTAAAGTCTAAGATGAATTGATAAATTTCACCTAAGCCAGTAGAGATTGGTCCTAGTTCTGGTCTTGCGCTAACAGGTAGGTCTCCAGAAACGCCTTGCAGTCTTTCTGTAACTAATTGCCTTGCTCTGTAGATATCAAGCCCATCTTTAAAAACAATTGTGACTTGAGATAAACCAAAGCGCGTAATAGATCTTACTTGCTCAACACCTGCAATACCTCTCATGGAAGACTCTATAGGAAATGTTATTGTGCGTTCAATTTCCTCAGGAGCAAGACCATCTATGATAGTATTGATTTGTACTTGATTATTAGTAATGTCTGGCACGGCATCAATTGGCAGGTGCTGAAAGCTGTAAGCTCCCGCAATAACTAAAGCAACTGTGGCGAGTAAGACAATTCCTCGATTAAAAACAGAAAAATGAATTATTTTATTTAACATATAAAATCCTTGTTTTAGTGAGAGTGGCCTTCAGGTGCGCCACCGAATGCTGCTATTTCTGCGATTAAAATAAACCCTGAGCCTTTTGTAACTATCGAATCACCCTTCGAAAGATCTTTTGAAGCTACTGTTAGTTTATTTCCATTTTTACTGAGCACTTTAAAGTCTATTCGCTTGTAGAAGCCGTTGCGATACCTATAGAGGTTAGTCTCAATACCCGATGTAACTAATGTCGATTTTTCAATTGATATGCCATTAGCGTTAGTTACCTCAAATTTTTCAATATCAAAGTTTTTTTCAGCTTCTGGTGATAACTTAATTCCATCATCTTCACTAGCTTCTAAAATTCCTTTATCAGGACCAACTTGCGAATTCTCCTCACCATGCCCATGCTCATCGCCTTCTTCTTCAGAATGTGCATGTTCTTCTTCGCCTGAATGCTCATCTTCTTTACCGTGCTCGTGAGAATCTTCTTTCGCATGATCGTGTGATTCTTCATCTTTGTGCCCATGCTCATCTTGGTTTTTTTTAGACTCAGGTTGAGCTTTCTTTGCTTCTTCCTTTTTGTGGTCATGATCATCTGAAGCATAAGAAAAACTTAAAGATACAAAACTGAAATATAGCAAGATAGTAAAAAATTTCTTCATAAAATCACTCCGGAAAATTGATTGTCGTAAATCATAATCTGACCTAATACATCCAAAGCTTCTAGCTCAGATTGATTTCGTTTTTCTACAAATTCGAAAAGTTGTCTATGCGCCTCGATAACCAATGCACCAGAAACCAATCCTCTAAAAAATTCTTTTTCGACGGTCTCATGTCTATCGTTTAATTCTTTTTCGCTCAAAGAGGTCTGAAGCAACCCTACTAGACTTTTATACTTAGAAACTAATTGAAATCTAAGATTTTGAGATTTCTTCTTCTCAAGATCATAGCTCATTTGGGCTTCAGCTAATTTCTGATTAGCGTACGCACGGCCTCCACCATTTAATGTGAAAATAGGTAGCGGCATGGATAGGCCAATACCACTAAAGGTCTCAGAAGTGCCGTTGTCTTCTTGAATTTTAAAAACAGGTCCTACTTTTAAATCAGGCCAAGAGTCTCCCCCTGCTTTTATTTTTTGACTTTCTGCAATTTTCAATTCAGCAGCTGCAATTTTTAGCTGCGGTGATGATTGAACTTCAGTCGTTTTAAGTTCTGGCCAATTTTTTTTGGTTGCTGGTAATAGTTTTAAAATTGTCTCTTTAGATACAGCTGACAAGACAGCTAAGTTACTAGCAAGAGCTTCTTGTTCATTTTTCAATTTGTTAAGACTGAATTTATGATCTGCTGTCGCAATTTTAAATACCGATAGAGAAACTTTTTCCTCTGGGGATAACGCTGGTTTTCGTTGAAACTGCTGGACAATTTTTCCGAATGTTATACCCGACTCTTCTTCCAACGCTATCTCTGACTTCAGATGAGATAACCGATATAGAGCAATTATTGTGGCTAATCGGGTTTGTCCGACATTCAAATCTCGAACAGCCTTTGCTTTTTCTCTTTCAGCTTGTGCTTGGCCAATTTCGCCGCTTCTCTTTCCACCCAATCTTAGATTAAACAAAAGAGACGCTGTTGTTTCTGATTTTTCAGACCCTTTTGATACTTTCTCAAAATCAAAATCTGGATTAGCCCATTGCCGTGCAAACGACTCTAATTCATCGGCAGCTTTCAATTGCTGCTCAGAAATAGCAATCTCCGTTGATGTTTGTTCTATGCATCTTACTAATTCTTCGTATGCATTAGGGTTGCATGAAGCTACTTCGCTCGTCGCAAAAACAGAATTCGAACCCAAAATTATAAAGGATGTAACAATATATACGATTTTCACGCAAAAACCCTTTCTAGGTTATTTTTTAAATTTTTTTTCAAATGTAAGGAATGTTACGCTTGTTCAGCGTTTAGAATAATTACGCTATTGGTGGGCGCAAAAGTGTGACTGCAAAATCTGACAAAGAGAAGTTACCAGCTAAAGGATAATCATCTTGGCCATATAATTCTTTAAATGTAATTGTGAATACCGATATTGGAAACGGGCAATGTCCAATGTGGCAATTAGAGCAAGTGTCTGCTTGATGATTTGCAGCAGCTGTATGTTGAGACGTATCTAAATCAGCACTTACTATCGACTGAAGTTCTTTTTTATCACTTTGAGAAAAGTGATAATCCACATGAGTTACACTCATTAGGGTTACTACAGTTATAAAAAATGCGATAAATATCTTCATAGGCCTCTTCTGTTATCAAAATAATCTGGACCTGCAATTAAGTCAATAGCATCCTAGGGGGGAGGATGTGAATTATGGCTAGAACTAAATTATCGACTCCCCACGACCATTTGTCGCATAAAGAGGCATTGGTTCGATTAAAAAGAGCTTCAGGGCATTTGAGTAAAGTTATCTCAATGACTACTGAGGATGGAAAGTGCGTGGATATTTTACAACAACTAAGCGCAGTTATTTCAGCGCTCGAATCTTGTCGAGTACATTTGTTACAAGATCACATTAAGTCTTGTGTCGGCCCCTTGGTCAATTCTGAATCAAAAAAAATTATTTCAGATTTGGAAGTAGTTATTCAGAGAGTTTTAAAATAGTCAGCCCTCGTATTAGTGCTGCAATAGTATTAATTCTTTCTGTCTGTCGTAAATGCTCCCAATACGATTTAAAAATGCTTTACATCTCGTATTTGAAATATCAATGAGTGTAGCGAGTATTTGAAGGTTCTCCAAACTTACATCATCTAAAGAAGCATAGAAACTCTGTAAATCTTCAAAAGTATTTAATCTCATGAAGGTAAACAACTTGCCAAGTACGCCAACAACAACGTCTGATAACTGTATTCCAACAGCGTCTTTAGAATCTTTAAAAGAAAATTTATTTTCTAAGCTTTTACTTATAAGTGGAGAATTTCTTATTTTCTCAGTCAATGTAGGTTCGTTATCAAAATAGTGAACTGATCTTTCAAAACGAATAAGCCTATTCACATAAAAAGTTGTAAACTCATCAATTAGACTTTTCCCTTTATATCCCTGAATAAACTCAAGCTTTTTCTGTTTTCGAGCCATTTGAATTATGCCTTTTAGCATCATATGATTAAAATGTTCTTCAGCTGACTCTTCTTCGTATTGATGATTTTCAACTAATTCTAAAATTTTTCCCACAAAGGCTGGCAGATCTTTTTTCGATATATCTGGATAATTGTACTTACCAAGTAGAAAAACAAAATAATCAAAATGTTCAACAACTACAGAATTTAATTCAGCCTTCAACGTTAAATGAAAATGATAAAGGCCAGTGTTCTCAGCCAAAACAGAATCAATAATATCAACAATAGACCAATAAATAGGATCTATGTCTGAATAATGAATATAAACTCTATGTTCATATAACCATTTTAAAAATCCATTTAGTTTTTTCGACGAAATTGCCTCAGCAAAATTTCCTTTTGCAATGTGTTTGGTTTTTATTTCATTGATTCCTTTGTCTAATTTTAATCTTTCTCGTAGTTCCTGAACATTGAATGGCAGGCTAGCTTTATCACAAACAATACCGCCTAAAACAAAATTTGAAACTGTAGGAACATTTAGAGTGTTATCATCTTTGATGTGTAATTTTCTTATATTGTTTGTTTCATCGTAAAAGAAAGTGTACTTATCGTTTAAGTTATTAAGGCCATTCATCTTAGCTTCCATTTTTAACATTTTCTTAATGTCTGCTCTACTCATAGGCACTGCCTTTCTTTAGGTAAAATTAGTACCGCTGAAACATCAGCAATTGTATTTTTTAAACTCATCTATTTCGCATATTGAATAAAAACCTAGCCGCATAAAGTTAATTTTTAACCATTTTTCATGCGGCTTTAGTCAAGAATTAGTCAAGCAGGTTAAGCTAAAGTTGTCAGCTTTATAAAGCGAACTTAATTTAGAAATGGATATGCAACTTGGGACTAGACTTTATGCCTAATTCAAAAATTTCTTCTAAGAAGCCACGTGAAACTGCTGGGCGGGATACTATTTTGCGTTTTGATTATCAATTCCGAAGAACTGCAGAAGCCAGCTTGCAGCTTTTAGAGAATGGAAATTTAGAGCGTGTCTTTTGTGATCTACATGACGACTACGTTTTGAAGATCTGGGAAAACGAAAAGGCACTCTTTTTATTTCACCAAGTAAAAACCAAAAAAAAAGATGGCGATCAGTGGGAACAGAAAGAAATTTTTGGCACTTCTGTAAAATCAAAAGCAAAGAATGGAAATGCAAAAGATAGTATTGCTGGAAAATTATTTTTTCATCATCTTGAATTTGGTGAAAATTGTAAATCAGTACATATAGTTACTAATGCTCATTTTAAAGACGAGATAGAAAACATTGCAAAATTGATTTCTACTTCTAAAAAAACAGACGATGCCGAAAAGGATAAACAAACCAAAAAAATTCTCGACTCATTCGCAGCAGATTTCACTAGCAGCGCTGATGTAGTTTATGAATTTCTGAAAAAGCTGGAACTGAAAGCTAATGCAGGTAAATTAGCAGATGAAAAGTCTGATGAACATGCACTTTACTTGAAAAGAATCTATGACTATTCCGAAGTATCTCTAGATCAATCTCAAGCAAAAAAAATTGCTGAAGCACTTCTAACTTTAGTAAAGCAAAAGTCTATGCAGGAAATTCCCGCAAGCGTAACTGAGAGTGATTTAGAAAAGTATTCATCAATCGATCTTTCAGATGTTTTAAAAATACTCAGCATCTCTGAAGCAGCGTACTTGGAGCTCAAAAATGGTGGAGATTTAAAGGCATTAAAAACAGTATCAGTTTTACAGAGACTCTTAAAAAGAAGCAAAGCTAACGAAGAAATGATTATTTCGGCGTGCAAAGCGAAAGTGCAATGGGATAATTGGATAAGGGATTATCGCCACGCAATTACTCATACTGACTTTTTAACTTTACAAACCTCAGCTCAGCAGTCTTTAACTCAATACGCAAATTCAGAGATTACTCTGGCTGAACTTGGCAAACAAATTGAATCTATTTCGGCGCAGTTTCAGGGAAAACTGCAGGCTGGCATTACACTAAATCCCGATTTGATCTTCGGATTAATTTGGTCGATTGCAGTAACAATGGAGATATTTTGAGCAATAAATTACTTAAAGATTTTTTAAAGGCAAGTGATACGGTAGCAGACTTCAAGCTTGATTTAAAAAATAGACACACTACTTATTCACCGCTAGAAAACGATGCGTTATTCCACATTCCGTTTATTGCCATGTCTATTTTGATACTTTGTCGGGATAGAAAGTTTTCAGTTACCTCAGGGAACATAGGGCAGATAATTGGAACTGTCTTTGAAAGAACTTTTCCTGCTTTTAAAAACTCGTCACAAATGCTTTCTTGGTCAGGCAACCTACGAGCACGAACAACTAAGGCGCATATTTTTTTAGAAGAGTCTCATCTAGTTAAAACCAATTCATCTGAAATAGAGCTTACTGAGGAAGGTAGAAAATTTATCGGAGAAATTGTAATTGAAAATTCATCTTTAGGATTAGCTTTACGAGGCATAAGCAGAAACTTCCGTGATTACAGCGAGGAAAAACAATTTAAATTAGGATAAAAAATGGGCTTAACTTTAAAAGAACTCCATATATGGTCAGATAAAAATAACGGCTGGCACTCAAAAAAATTGAAATCAATCGAAGTCATCCAAGTTGGATGACTTCTTTTTTAGGTCCCCGGTAAATAAATTTTTACTCAATCAACTCGTCCCCTAAAAATTAAACGTACTTTTCGGGGACAGAATTCTGGTTGTTCCAAAAGGACCACCTAACAAAAGCAGCATGCGACCCCAGGACAGGCCACGACCCAATGGCGACCCTTAAATGGTTCACATAAGCATCGGTCAACAAGGCTAGCGGCTGGTCCAAAAGGTTCTTTTTCGCAGGAAGCAATATATTCGCGAATAGGATTCCGTTGTTGATCGATATTTTTAAAAAGTGTAAGTCATGTAATGGGAGTCGGTGATGCCTAATTTTCTAGTTATTTTACCATTATTGTTTTTCAGTCTCGCTACAAGTGCCACTGAGCCGACCTTTAAGTCAGTAAAGAAGTTTAGAGACCTTTCTGTTGGCTCAGACAGTAATAGAAAAGTTTCAGAGGTTATAACGAGCCTACAAGACAAGATTGTTGGAAATAACGCAGAGAAGTTTTCAATTTTTTATTACAATAAAGCGCTCAAATTAATTTGCTATAATCTGAACTGTGGGGACTGGGCAAAAACCGTGGTTGATCACGGTGGAAATATTGAAGCCGGTTCGGATTGGAAATTTGGCAGATCTCTGAGCCTAAGTCCTGTTATGGGAAAAAAAGGATGGGAATCTCCTTCCGAGCGAGTTGCAAAAGTTGTCATCAATGGCAAGGTTCATGGTATTTATACAAACGTGGATCCCTCAGATATAGTGAAAATAGTTGATTTACTCATCCGGGAAAAAATCATCTATTAGCAGCTTCTCTCGTATCGTCGTCAATAATGATAATCGACTAAATATTATATGTCAGAAAGATGCCAGGTGCAGTTTAAATTAAGATATAGTATTTTGGTTTGGATTGTCTTTTATTTGGGAGGCTCTAAATGAAAATTGCTATTTTTGTATTGTCGCTAGGTATTTTTGTTCAGGCTGCTAGCTTTGGATCAACAGTTGTCAACTGGGAGCGTGAAGCTAGTTTTGATACCGTTGTCATTATGAATTCGATCCTTGCCGATTGTGGTGAACAAATTGCGAAAGTTGAACTGGGAAAAACTCTTAATAGCAAAATCCTCCAAGTCAAGCAGGCAGGAGTTACGACGACAGTTGATTCCATTCGCTCAAGACAAAAAGTCTACACTCTTGAGTTCGGTACTCCTTATTACGTCTATGGGCAGGAAACCGTTCGAGGAAAAATCGAGCTCAGAGAAGACCTCGATACGCAGACTAAGGTTTGTGAAATTAAATAGCGATTTCCAAAACCCCTTCAAATTAAAAAAATTGAAATCAATAGAAGTCATCCAAGTTGGATGACTTCTTTTTTAGGTCCCCGGTAAATAAATTTTTATACTAAGTGATGCTATTTGGCCGCGCTATTTCGACAGAGCCTTTTATTCAGTTCGCTTCACAGCCAAGGGGTTTATGGTCACTGAATTACCAGATCTCCAACTTTCCAACCGAGACGTTCCCACATCGAACCCTTTTCAACTATTGTAACTTTGAAAAGAGTCTTTCCATTTTGTTTTTCTTTTGTAGGAACCATAGTCACTTGATTAAGCAACTTGACGAGGTCACTCTTCTCTTCATTTGTTGCCGAAGCCAACGTGGCATTCATGTCCTGAACTTTTGCTAACGTAATTGAACAAAAACCAAGAATCGCAAAAAATAGGACATTTAAAATAAGTTTCATGGGACCTCCGATAAAATCGAAACAGGATATTGGATGTTTTTCAATAAGGGAATGAATATCGACAATCCGTATGCGCAAATGTTCCGCTCATGAAACTATATAGAGAGATCTTCAGAGACGATGACCTAACTAGGGTGTCAATTTCTATTTCGTTGAAGGTGAACTAAATTTCTTAATCTTTAAAACAAGTTCGTCTGCGATTTTCACTTTTTCGTTTACGCTTTTGGCCTCTCCATACAATTTAGCCTGAGCCAACAGTTCTGCGTTTTGATTAATTAACTTATAGTAGCCCTCAGCATATTGTTTTGTAGCGTCAGAGGCCACCTTAACAACATCCGTAAAAAGGTTGATTTCTTTTGCTTGCTGAGAGTTTTTTAAATGCGACATAACTGTCATTCCAATTACAAATCCAATAATAGTAGAAATGAAAATTTGGCGATTCATAACGACCTTTCTGTTTTGTTCATTTCTGTTGGCCGTGTTCAAAAATGAATATTATTAAAAACAACTTTTTACTTTATTATCAGTGTTTGGTGTGTCAATTGGATTGGGTGATTACAAATATTGATTAAAAAAGTTCTCCGCCAAAACTTAAACCCAATCCCCAAAACTGATCACTTGGTATGCTGATGCCAGCACGATTAATTTTATAGTTTCTGAAAAACGCCTGCACTGATCGAATCTGTATTCCGGCCTCAGCGTATCCAGAGGTTAAGAATTTTTTTTCGCACTCTTCGTAACTGTTAAAACCATTATTTTTGTAGCTACATTTTTTTGTATCGCCCATGTAAATACCAGCACCAACAAATGGTGAAAAATTTGGATTCGGCAATTGAACTCGAATTGACCCATCAAATCCAGCATAGACCTGATGGTCGCTCTTAAAAAGCGAAACGCCAAGACGGGGAACAAGTGGCGTATCGATAATGTTTGCACCTACATGAAAACCAAAATGACTGTTGTTGTTTTCACGAGCAAACTCAGTAAAAGCGACAAGTCCTTTTAGGCTACGACTATCTTGAGCTTTTGGTAATGTCGATATTTCGCCTGCTATTCCACTTTGCCCTTGATCAGGAGGCAGCGTTTTAGCGTTTGAGGATGTCTTTGTATATTCGTAAGTTGGTGCCGATTGATAGAGGCTTGATGACTTAGACTCTCTCGACCGATAAACATCTTCGCCCCGTTCATTAGCTTCCTTGTGGTAGTTTGGTAATGGTCTAGACGTGTAGATAGCGCTAGTTGTTTCGTGTAAAGTGCTGCATGAACTTAATATTAACGATACTATAAATAGGACAATAATGCGATTCATAGTTAAAAGTATACACAGCTCTTGATCGTCTCGAGAATAAAATAATTTGTGTCAACTGTATCTATAAATCCACACGCTTGACCAATGGCTGTATATTTAATTACGCAGTGTTGTTCTCTGGCTTGATGAGATTTAGAATGTCTTTACCATGGAAGAACAATTAAATACTAAAATACAAAATCAGCTCGATATTTTAAGTGGTCCCGAAAGTCGATTAAAAGAGTTTAAACGTGCCATTAATGTTTTTTTTGAAATTATCCGTGGATATCGAGGATTACACTTTGTTGGTCCTTGTGTAACTATTTTTGGTTCTGCACGCTTTAAAGATAATCACCACTACTATAAACTTGCAGAAGAGTTAGGTTATGAACTAGCTCGGGCCGGCTTCACAATCATGACCGGCGGGGGTCCCGGCATTATGGAAGCGGCAAACAAAGGTGCAAAGCGCGCTAATGGCAATAGTGTCGGCTGTAGCATTGTCTTACCGCGAGAACAAAAGCAAAATCCATATTTAGATAAGTGGGTCGAGTTTAAGTATTTTTTTGTTCGTAAATTAATGTTAGCAAAATATTCGTATGCTTTTGTTGCTGCACCAGGTGGTTTTGGCACTCTGGATGAGCTTTTTGAAATTCTCACATTAATTCAAACAAAAAAAATGAAAAATTTTTGTGTCATTCTTATGGGTATAGATTACTGGAAGCCGATGATCACTTTTATTCAAAAAATGGCCCATGAAAATACAATCGACCAGGCGGATTTAAATAAGATCATTCTGAGCGATAATCCTAAGGAAATTGCTCAAATCATTCGTCAAAATGGCATTTCTGAGCATGGTTTGGTCGTCCAAAAACCAATGAAGAAGTTTTGGTTTTTATTTGAAAAATAACGCGCTCGCAGAAGTTGATGCTTGAAGAAAAACAGTCTACTCTTTCTTCGAACGGAGACCATATGAAACATCTATTAATTTCAACTCTAGCGCTATTTGCATCTGCTCTTGCTTTTGCGAGACCTCTTCACAGCATTAATTGTGTAACAGAGTTTCCAACAGTTTCTTATGTTGGTACGTCAGATGAGCAAAAAAAATCTTTAGAAGTTCTGTTTATTAATCACGGAGGTCCGCAGTTAGTACCAATTCATAGCGGCATAGTAACGAACTATGATCTTTCTTATTTAAAAAACAAAGCTAGTTTGTTAGAGAAACTTCCTACTGAATTTAGGTTTTTATTTGATATTAAAAATTGTACATTAAATCAAGATGGGTCATTTTCATGCTTTAAACCATACAACTCAAAAGATATTGTTAACGAAGAGACCTCTTTGGTTCCAACACGACTACGTTCTATGATTATTACAACACAGCTTGATGATATGACTTACAGAGAAATTGAAATCAGCATGAATCTTTCTGATGGTGTCAATCAATATAGCATCAACACCAAGTACCCTGAAGCAGAATGTGAAACAAATACTTTAACAACTTCGAACAAATTATTTAAACGCTAACTTTAGAAGATTTTGGCAGCGTTAACAGCACCGTTGTATTTTTCTGCGTCCAATCAAAGTCGAGTTGTCCACCATTATTTTTCATCAGGCTCGACGATATACTTAGACCTATACCTGAACCTTGACCAACTTCTTTGGTTGTAAAGTATGGTGTCATAATTTTGCCGCGAATCTCTTCTGCTACGCCCGATCCAGAATCAGATACAACAATAATAGTGCTTTCGTGATTTGCTTTAGTTATTATTTCTATCGTTTTGGCCTCATTGTTGTTCTTTGAAGACATAATCGCATCATAAGCATTATTTAAAATGTTTAACAGCACCTGTGAAACTTCAGTTTCTCTAGCGTATATTGTAGCCTCTGGTTGAATGTTTTTATAAACTGTTATTCCCGAGTTTTTAAATTTGGTTTCACATAAATCGAGTGTGTCATCTATCAGGTTTTGACAGCTAATAACCCTGCTTAAATCATTTGTTCCGTCGCGCGATAGTGCTCTTAGGCTTTTAATAATTTTTGAAATTCTCTCAACCATTTTTTCAATTTTTTGAATAGGCTGTGTTAGTTCATTTTTAATTTTTGATTCAAAAAAACTTTTGTCTATATTACGTCGAGCAATTTCTGCGTTTAAACTAATAATGGCAAGTGGATTATTAATTTCATGGGCTAGTCCGCCAGACATTTCCCCAAGCGATGCCATTTTTGAGGCTTGTTCGAGCATAGCTTGTTGAACTTTAATTTGCTCTTCTTTTTCTTTCTGCTGTTGTATATTCACGCCAACAACAATAACTTCTTTATTTTCTCGCTGCTGCAAATGAATACTAAATGTGTTATCTGCGTGGCCAAGAAAAAGCTTTTTTTCAAAAACATTTTCATAAATGTTTTTCTCAATTATGTTTTGAGCACGGTGAATTATATCGTTTTCAAGATCTTTATTGTTTTTTACTAGCCGGTCAAAACTATTATTCTTAAATACGATTTTATTGTCTTTAAATAAAGACAATATTCCACCATATCCATTAAGAAGATTTTGTTGATCTATTCGATCAAAAATAAACTTTGACCAGGTTCTGTACATTGCCATTTGCTGATTAAACAAATACAAAAAAAACACAAACAAGAGTAGAAGTTGGATAATTTTATTATCACTAATTGGTCGATAGAACAAAATTACGGCTAATGATAAAAACTGAAAAGATAGAAAAGTAAAATTGTCCTTTCTCGAAATGCCCATTGCAGACATACAAGAAATAACCATTCCATTAAATATAAGAAGTGTTTGAATCACAGAAGTGTTTAACAAAAATATTGGGCCTGCTAAGAATAGGGCCCACAACACGCCCAAAACCATTACATTCGCTGTAAAGTAATTGTGGTAACGACTTATTAACGATCCAGGCAAATCATCTTTAATTTTTGAATATATTCTACGATTGAAAAGATAGCGATAGCAGATAAATAAAGACAGAACCGTTGTTATAATTAAAAATTCAGGACTGAAAGACCGACCATTTTGAAAAAAATAGTACATGATCGCTATAAAAAAAATGTGTGCTGAAAAGTTTGATAAAGCTCGGGAATAGAGCTCTTTGACTTGTTCTCGGTGCAATAACGAATTCATCAAAATATGTTAGAGTGTTAAGTGTTTTTAAACAAACAAAATTTATGTACAGCGCTTATAAATAAATTGGTGTTTATAAAAACAAAGGCTTGCCCCTGATAGAGCAAGCCCTTTTCGCGATCTTAGTTAAAACCTAATTAGTGACCTGTCACTGTTGGGTTAAACTGCGCCTCTTCGGTTGAGCCTTTCATTGCTAACGTCGAAGATTCTCCGCGCGTAACAACTGTGTTTACTGCATCAAAATAGCCTGTTCCAACTTCGCGTTGATGTTTAGTTGCTGTGTAACCAATTGCTTCAGATGCGAACTCAGAGTTTTGCAAGATTGAGTAAGCTGACATTCCTGATTTATTGTAATTGTAAGCTAAATCAAACATTGAGTAATTCAGTGAGTGGAATCCTGCTAACGTTACGAATTGGAATTTGTATCCCATAGCATTTAATTCTGTTTGGAATTTCGCAATTGTGTGAGCATCTAATTTTTTGCTCCAGTTAAATGAAGGCGAGCAGTTGTAGGCCAACATTTTACCTGGGTAATATTTATGAACGCCTTCAGCAAAGCGTTTTGCTTCTTCTAAATCTGGAGTTGATGTTTCACACCAAACTAAATCAGCATACGGAGCATAAGCAACACCGCGAGCAATAGCCATATCAAGACCACCAGTGATTTGGTAAAAACCTTCTGGAGTACGTTGACCTGTAATAAAAGGAGCATCGTAACTATCAACATCACTTGTAATCAAGCGAGCTGCATCAGCATCTGTACGTGCAACGATTAAAGTTGGAACATCCATAACGTCAGCTGCTAAGCGAGCCGCATTTAACGTTTTAACAAATTGCGTACGAGGAACTAAGACTTTTCCACCCAAGTGTCCACATTTTTTTTCTGAAGCTAATTGATCTTCAAAGTGAACACCAGCAGCTCCAGCTTCGATCATGCCTTTCATTAGTTCAAAAGCATTTAACACTCCGCCGAAGCCAGCTTCTGCATCAGCTACGATTGGTGCATAGTAATCGACATCAGTAATCCCTTCAGCAGTAGCAATTTGATCTGCACGCTGAAAAGTTTGGTTAATTCTTTTTACAACAGCAGGTACAGAGTTCGCTGGATATAAGCTTTGATCTGGATACATTTGGCCAGATAAGTTTGCATCAGCTGCAACTTGCCATCCAGATAAATAAATTGCTTTTAAGCCAGCTTTTACTTGTTGCATAGCTTGGTTGCCAGTTAAAGCGCCCAAAGCACGAACCGCCTCAGGTTGTTGAAGCAAGTTCCATAGTTTGTTCGCACCACGCTCAGCCAAAGTGTGCTTGATTGTAAGACTACCAGCTAATTTCACAACGTCTTGAGCTGTGTAATCACGCTTGATACCTTGCCATCTTTGTTCTGTTTCCCATTTTTTTTGTAATTCTGTTGCTTTTAACATCCCTATTCTCCTGTTAATTGTTATTGATTTGTAAAAAAGTTAGCTAATTCTCTAGATAAAAAAGTTTTTTGAATTTTATCTTTTGCACGTTGATATGAAGCAACCACTTGTGGATCTGTGATTTTTAAATTCGTGATTATATTTTGCAATTCTTGTTCAAAAATATTTTGCATGAGCTGTTCAGTCACAGGCGTACCATCATCCAAAATAACTTTGTGATGTAACCATTGCCAAACTTGGGCGCGACTGATTTCAAGTGTTGCCAAGTCTTCCATAAGGTTTTCAAAAGCAATGCAGCCTAAGCCCTCATCCCAACCTTGTTGATAAGCAATACCAACGCGGGCGTTTTGTTTAAGACACTCTATTGTTTTTGGTCCTTCTGCGCGCGGTAATAAATCTGGTTCAGATGGAAAGTCGTTCAGCAGAACATCAACTTGATTTGTTTTTTTAAACTGAGCTTTGGCTAGCGTTATAAAATATGGATGAGAAACCCAACAGCCATCGTGGCCAATTGTCGCTTCTCTGTTTTTGTCGGCTATAACTTTTTCAGTTTGTAATTTTCTTGTCTCTGCATCTTGACCAGGGGTAAAAGCAGACATTCCACCAATAGCAAAAGCACCATGCTTGTGACATGTTTTAATTAAAAGTTTGGCGTAATTATCCATCCATGGCTTAGACATATCAATCGATGATCTGTTGGCCATGATGCGATCGGAATGTTTCTTTAGTGTTTTGATGTCTGAGAAAATTTTATCCCAACGACCTACGTTTAATCCGCAAATTCTTTCGCGAGTTTCATACAAAATTTCTTCCATTTGAAACGCGGCAGGCAATGTTTCAATTAAGAATGTAGCTCTTAACGAACCTCGGCCCAACCCCATGGCTTCTTCAACGAAACCCATAACATCATTCCACCATCTGGCTTCTAGATAGTGTTCGCATTTAGGAATATAAAACTTCGGCGTTCTATTTTGGTTTATAAACAATTGCGCTGTGTGATATGCAGTACATACAAGATCAAATAGCCCTGCAGAAATTGGAACATCATTAACAAGTACGTTTTTTTCTGACATGTGCAAACCACGAACACGCACCATGGGAACTGCCATTTTGCTTGCGTTAAGCTTGTACGTCTTAACACCAACATCAGTAATTTGCTCATATGACAAATTTAAATGTGCAACGCCAATAATATTTTTTAAACCGTTTAAAACGTTATCCCATGTTGGCGCCATTGAATCTTCAAAATCAAGCATAGCCGTACATGCGACTTCGTTGTCTTGATTAGGGTTAAGCATATTGATAACCATCTTGGTGCTTGAAATCGGCCCAGTGATTTCAACTCTTCGATCAAGCAAATCGTGCGGTATGTCCGCCACTTGCCATGACGTTGTCTTGGCCGGGTGATTTTTATCAAAACTTGGAACCTGACCTTGGTCATACTGCTGCTGGCGAACGCTGCGCGCTTTTAGCAATTCTTGACGCTTTTGTTCGAAATTATAGTGGGCGTGTGATAGCAAGTTCTTCAGTTCTTGCGGAAAAAGAAACATTCTGTCTGCAGCGTTTTCGCCGATTTTAATGTCAATGTTGGCATTAAAATTTCCCTGTAAAAACAATGACTTATCCTGATTATGAGTGCTGACTTGATCCATGACTTTAGTCTCCATAAATATATTTACATTTATATGTTTAACCAAGGTTTTAATTTTTGCAAGCGAAAATTCGCTGTTGGCGACGTTTTTGGTTTATTTGGTTTGATTATCTCTCGAATTTATGGTCAGTGTTGTCATTGCATGTTGTTAAACCAAGAAACCCTCAGACTTGTTTTTGGATTAAAGCTTAAAGGCCTCAGGCTTGATCGTGGTCTATCGCTCAAAGAGCTTGCCAAAAAAACCGGCCTGTCTCCTTCTTATTTAAACGAGATCGAAAAAGGTAAAAAATATCCTCGTACCGAAAAAATTTTGATTCTTGCCGATGCTCTGAACGAAAAGCTTGAAGACTTAATTTCTCTTGAGCTCAAAAAGGAACTCAAGCTTATTCAAAACTTAATTGATAAAAAAATTTTTAGCGGCATGCCTTTTGATATTTTTGGAATTCCCTCTGTTACAATCTTTGAACTTATCGCTGAACACCCGAAAAGAATGCAGGCTCTTGTCGGCACTCTGATCGAGCTTGCGCGAGCTCACAGTATCGACGTCGACGATTTGCTTTATGCTTTGTTGCGATCATACCTAGACATGCACAACAATTATTTTCCTTCGATTGAAGAAAAAGCTCGGGCAGCGGAAAAAGAGTTCAAAATTTCAATTCACGCAGATTTAAATCAGCTGAAGTCTGAGCTCTTAAACATTCTGACAAACAAATTCAAAGTCGACGTTTTAACAGAATGTGATTTTAATGAAATTTCAAAAGATATTTCTGAACTAGATTTCTTTTTGGTTGATAATCAAAAAAAATTAGTGATTTCTAAATACGTCTCCGATAAAGATCTTGTATTTATTTTAGCGCGCGAGATTGGCTATCGCTATTTATCAGTAAAAACACGACCAATCACATCACTTGCTGTCCAGCTTGATTCATTTGAACAGCTCTTTAATCATTTTTCTGCTAGCTATTTTGCAAGTAGCCTTTTAATTCCTGAAATAGAAATTAGATCTGCGCTTGAAACTTTATTTGCTAAAAAATCATGGTCTCATTCTCAATTTTTGCAAACAGTTAACGGGTTCAACTGCACAATTGAAAGTTTTTTTCATCGCATGACGCAAGTTTTACCTAAAAACTTTGATTTAGGTCAGCTTTTTTACCTACGCTATGAGTATGATTTAATGACTAAAAAATATCAGGTTTCGCGAGAATTGCACTTGTCTTCATTACACTCACCCCATAAAGTTAAGGGCCATGAACATTATTGTAGTCGTTGGCTCATTCACCAATTAACTTTGAAGCGAATGAACACAGATGTCGAACCAATTTTGGGCATTCAACATTCTTCATATGTTAAATCCGACAATGAATATTTGGTTATCGCAGCCTCGTTTAAAAAACAGCCTGACTCTCGAAAAATTTCGTGCGTTTGTATGGGTCTTTTAAACGGCGAAAGCGTTCGCAAAAAAATTGCCTTTTTGAACAGTCCCGAAATACCTGTTGTACAGGTTGGGGAAACGTGTGAACGCTGCACACTCGCTAACTGCCAAGATCGAAAAGCCGACTATGATCAAGTCTTAAATCCAAATCGCAACATTGAAATCATACAAAAGGTGAGCGAGCTGGACTCTTCTGTTCTTAGTTTGCTCAAAAAAACCTAGCCTCTAGACTTTTTGCAAATTGGCCATTGCGCCAAGGTGTTGAAATCTTTAGGCATTTTCTGTTATAGTTTTTATCTATTTTGTTTAAAATATTATCGATTTTACATATGGGGCTACTTGGGCTATCCTTTTTTGGTGTTAAATATGATTTCAATGAAATTATAACAAAAAACCAAAAAGGAGAATGCTATGGCATCTATTATCAATTCAAAAATCACTGATTTTTCAGTTCAAGCTTATCATAATGATAACTTTAAAGCTGTGACTCACAACGATCTAAAAGGAAAATGGTCAGTTTTCTTTTTCTACCCAGCAGATTTTACTTTTGTGTGCCCAACAGAGTTAGGCGACATGGCTGATAAGTATGCTGAATTTCAAAAAATGGGTGTAGAAGTTTATTCTGTATCGACAGACACTCATTTTACCCATAAAGCATGGCATGATGCTTCTGAAACGATTAAAAAAATTAAATACCCAATGTTAGCTGATCCAACAGGTCACTTATCAAGATTTTTTGGTGTTTATATAGAAGAGGCGGGCTTAGCTTACCGTGGTACTTTTTTAGTGAACCCAGAAGGACAAATCAAACTTGCAGAAATTAATGACAACGGCATTGGTCGTAATGCAGACGAGTTATTAAGAAAAGTTCAAGCAGCACAATTTATTGCGGCTAACCCAAGTGAAGTTTGCCCAGCTAAATGGAAACCAGGATCAAACACTTTAAAACCAGGTCTTAATTTGGTCGGAAAAATTTAAAGACTCTTTTTAAGCAGAGCGGGCATACGCTCTCTCTGCTTAAAAATTTCATAAACACCGAGTTTCCAGTTAATTATCTTTAAGGAGAATTTTTTATGTTAGACCAAGATATAATAGAACAACTAAGATCTGCTTTCTCATCTTTAGAAAATCAAATTGATCTTGTCTACGAACCTTGCGAACACGCCGACCAAAGTTCTCTTTTAGAAATGCTTAATGGGTTACAAGCCAGCAGCGAAAAAATTAAAGTTCGCCCAAGCGCCAACACACAAAACGCATCGGCGCCGCAGTTCAGTTTACACTATAAGGGAAGCAAAACTGGAGTTACATTTAAAGGTATTCCGGGCGGACACGAATTTACATCCTTGGTCGTTGCGATACTAAATGCGGACGGTAAAGGAAAATTGCCTGATGCAAAAATTTTACAAAGAATTAAAAATATTAAGGGGCCTGTTAAAATCAGAACATATATTTCGCTTACTTGTGAAAACTGTCCTGACGTTGTTCAAGCTTTAAATTTAATGGCGCTATTACATGCGGATTTTCAACACGAAATGGTTGATGGTCAGTATTTTCAAGATGAGATAGATAAATTAAACATCCAAGGTGTTCCAAGTGTTTTTGTTGATAGCAAAATGATTCACTCGGGCCGCATTCAGTTTTTAGATTTACTTCAAAAAGTTGAATCAACTTTTGGCGCGGATACGCCTCAAGCTTCATCTAGTGAAAATGCTGACTTAGGTCAATTTGATGTTGTTGTGATTGGTGGTGGGCCTGCCGGCGCCTCCGCGGCGATATACAGTATACGTAAGGGCCTAAAAACAGCTCTTATCGCAGAACGCTTTGGTGGCCAGGTTCAAGACACCAAAGGAATCGAAAATTTAATTTCTGTAGTTTACACCGAGGGACCTGATCTAGCCGCACAACTCAATAAACACGTTACGAGCTATCCTGTGCAAATGCTTGAGCACAGGCGTGTTCAAAAAATTGATCGCGAGAATAAAATTATCCACCTTGAGGATGGCGAATTCGTTCATGCTAAATCAATCATCATCACAACAGGTGCCAAATGGAGAGAGCTCAATATTCCTGGTGAAAAAGATTATTTAGGTCGTGGCGTAGCCTATTGCCCTCACTGTGATGGCCCGTATTACAAAGGTAAAAAGGTCGCCGTGATTGGTGGTGGTAATTCGGGTGTTGAGGCTGCTATTGATTTAGCTGGGATAGTAAAAGAGGTTGTATTATTTGAATACAATGATCAACTCAAAGCCGACCAAGTTCTTGTTGATAAGTTAAAGTCTTTATCAAATACGAAAATAATCACATCTGCGCGCACATCACAAGTTATCGGTGATGGAAAAACAGTGACTGGTCTTGAATATGAAGATCGCACTAATGGACAAATAAAAACTGAAAATTTAGATGGTATATTTGTCCAAATTGGTTTGTTGCCTAATTCACAATTTGTAAAAGACGTTGTTGAAACAAATAAGTTTGGTGAAATCGTCGTTGATGCTAAAAATAGAACCTCTGTTCCAGGCATTTATGCAGCAGGTGATGTCACCAACACTCCGTTTAAGCAAATTATTATTGCAATGGGTGAGGGAGCTAAAGCTGCTTTAACGTCTTTTGAAGATTTAATGTTTCACTAGTCGATTTTGTTTACAGCTGTTTAATCTTTGACTGTATACGAATTTTTTACTCTTAACAAAACCCTAACTTTTGTTTTTCATAAAACTAAAATAGTCTGCCCATCCAAAAGGGAGACTATTTTTATGAAAAAAAATATCGTAGTAACTATTTTGGCAATTCTTGGTTATCAGCAATCTTTTGCCTGCTTAGGCGAAGCACAAATCATTGCTCGTGTGAGCTCTGTCGTATTCACCTCAGCAACATCTTGTCACATAATACTAAATCACGAAGATATTAAGCACTTTTCTGCAAGCGGAGTGTGCCCACTTGATATTTCTGAAGTCGCCCAGTCAGAAATCACTGTACCTGCGATTGATCAAGGGCAATGCTCGGCAATACCGGGAGACATGATTTCTGGAGTTGTCGTTAAAGATAAAAACGGCCGTTTAACTCTTGAATAGTTTTTAATCTGTTCACAAGCTTAATGAAGGCTTCAATTTAAACTTATGTATGTGCAAACTGTATTTGATGAAGGCGATAATATTCGCCTTTTTTTTCTAGCAACTCAGCTTGTGTTCCAGATTCAACAATCACACCGTTTTTTAAAACTAATATTTTGTCTGCCTTAGAAATTGTTGATAAGCGGTGAGCAATAACTATAGCTGTTCGCCCATCCATTAGAGCATCGAGTGCTTTTTGTACTTCTTGTTCGCTTTGTGTGTCTAGAGCGCTCGTTGCTTCATCTAAAATCAGTATCGGTGCATCTTTAAAAACAGCTCGAGCTATACTAAGGCGTTGTTTTTCACCGCCAGATAATAATCCACCGCGCTCACCAACAGAACTTTGATAACCCTGTGGCATTTTAGCAATAAATGAGTGAGCATTTGCAATTTTGGCGGCCTTTTCAACGCCGTCTTTTGACTTTTCAAAATCACCAGACCAAATATTGTACTCTATTGAGTCTTTAAAAAGATAAACATCCTGATTGACCAAAGAAATATTCTTACGAAGTTCGTACAAATTAAAATCTTTAATAGAAATATCATCGATTAGAATTTGTCCTTGTTGTGGATCAAAGAATCTCTCTAGCAAATTAACGATTGTCGACTTACCGCTGCCACTGGCACCAACCAAAGCTATCGTTTGCCCTCTTTTTATATCAACATTAAAGTTTTTTAAAACCATTTCATCGCCATATCCAAAAGATACATTTTTATAAGACAGCGTTTTCCAATCTTTTGGAACGTTTAAATTTTTGTCTGAAACCGGTACCTCACTCTTTTCGTCTAAAATTTCATAAACACGCCCGGCAGAAACTATCATTTCCTGACTTTTCATTAAAGCATCTTGCAAGACTTTGATTGGTTTATTAAAGCTCAAAAGTGTTGTGATGTATGATGCAAAATCTCCGTATGTTGCTTCGCCTTTTGATATTTGATAGCTGAGATACAACAGTAAGCCAATAATCAAAGATGTGGTTAAAAATTCTGTGATCGGGCCAGCAACCTCAATCCGACCATGTATTTTTTTGCGAGCATTTAAATATCCAACAAAATCTTTCGCAAATCGCCGCTCCATAGTCGATTGTAAATTAAAAGATTGTATAATACGAACACCGTCTAAAGTCTCTTTTACTGTCGAGGTGATGTCTTCCAAACTACGCTGACCCATTTGGTGGTATTTATGAATACTTTTTGAAAGGCTTTGTGTTAGAAATAAAATGATTGGTAATAAAATTATAATTGAAATCGTGAGTTTCCAGTTAATCCAAAATAACCAGCCGATTGAAAATGTCAGCTGTATTGGTTCTCGAAAAAAGTCAGCAAAAAGCCTAAGTCCATTTTGTATGTTTGTTATATCAGCTAATATTCTTGTAATCAAACCACCAGAGCCCGCTGCGTTTTGATTATGAAATGTTAGGTTGAGTGTCATGAATTTTTTTTGTAGTTGTTGACGATAGCTTTGTCCGACTAACTCGCTAGTAATATTCATTGTGTACAAATGAAAGTATCGGGTAAACGCATTTAGTAAAGCTAATCCTAAGATAATGATAGCTGTTTTTAGAACAACATCTGATTTTCCTGTCTGAAGAGAGTCAAACATCTGTTTGATCATTATGATCATTTGAGCATAACTACCAGCCATTAAAAGGCCGGCAATTGCTACGACAATTAATTTGTTTTTGTGTATTTTGAGTTCGAGTAAAATTCTTTTTGCTATTAACCAGCGCATAGGCTGACTTTATGCTTTATTCAACAAAAGAGCAAACTTATGTTTTTAGAGAAAAAGCGCGCTCTTTTAAGCTTTTCTAACGAATTCTGATTTTAAATTAATCGCACCAAGACCGTCTATTTTACATGCGATATCGTGTCCATCGCCACCATCAACCAAACGAATATTTTTAACTTTCGTGCCAACCTTGACTACTGAAGATGATCCTTTAATTTTTAGCTCTTTGATGACTGTAACAGAATCACCAGTGTTGAGAACATTACCATTAGCATCGCGTATAAGACCATCAGATACAGGCTCTTGAGGTTTTTCTTCGGCTTTAAATTGGCTCCACTCATGAAAGCATTCTGGACACACCCACATATTACCGTCTTGATAAACATTTTCTGACTGACATTTTGGGCATTTTGATTCTTCTTGCATGGTACCTCTTATACTTAAAGACTTACCACACCTCACCAAGAAAAAACCATAAAAAACATGTCGATAAAATAAAAAAGGGCCCTGTGTAAGCCCTCTTTTTATAAATTAAATCTCTGTTAAATTTGCAAACTATTTATTTACTTCTTCTAAGAAGTTTTTCGCCGCTACAAATGATCTTTTATCTGCAGCTTCGTTATAAGCAGCACCTTGTGCTGGATCGTTGCCAGCACCTTTTTGTGAAAAGGCGTGAACAGCACCGCTGTAAGCCACAAATTGATAATCAACTTTTGCTTCGTTTAATTCTTTTTGAAATTGAGCAACCTCTGCTGCTGATACATATGGATCAATTGCACCATGTAGCGCTAAAATTTTTGCTTTAATGTTTTTAGCATCATCTGGATTAACTGATGACAATCCACCGTGAAAACTCACAACTCCTTTGAGTGGCAATCCTGCTCTAGCCATTTCTAAAACAGTTGTTCCACCAAAGCAGTATCCTGTCGCCGAAATTTTATTAGCATCAACATATTTGCTTTTCTTAAGTTCTTCAAAAGCGGCTTTGGCACGCGCTCTTAAAAGCTTACGATCTCCACCGCGATATTTTCCTGCATACTCTGCAGCTTCTTTACTATCTTTTGGACGAGTGCCTTTACCATAAATATCAGCAACAAATGCAACATAGCCCATCTCAGCCAATTGCTCTGCGCGCATTTTTACATAATCACTAACGCCCATCCAATCGTGTACCACAACTATACCTGGGCCCGTTTTGTTTTTAAGTTTTGCTTCGTCATAAACAATGAAGCCTTCAAGCGCCGTTTGGCCTTCTTTGTAGTTAACTGTTTCAATTTTAACTTTAGCTTGTCCAGATAGGGCAAGAAGAACTATTGCTGTTGCCATAATAAAAATTTTCATGAAGAACTCCTTAATCTTTTAAGGATTAAATTTTGAATGGCTTTTGCGTAGCTGGCTAGTCCTAATATCCTTAGTCGATCTTTGACATAGTTTTGTAAAAATAAAAAAGCCCAGGGTTTTATCCCTAGGCTTTTCATGAATTTCTGTTTTAAACTTCGTTAGAACGAAAATTACATCATTCCGTCCATGCCGCCCATGCCGCCATGTCCGCCAGCGCCTGGCATTGCAGGAGCATCTTTTTTCGGAGCTTCAGCGATCATTGTTTCTGTTGTTAACATTAACGATGAAACTGATGCAGCATTAGTTAAAGCACAGCGTACTACTTTTACTGGATCAATAACGCCGTCTTTTAATAGATCAGTGTATTCATCAGAGTAAGCATTGTAACCGTAGTTTGCAGCTTTTTCTAATAAGATATTGTTCACAACAATAGCGCCATCTAAACCAGCGTTAGTTGCGATTTGTCTGATAGGCTCTTCACAAGCACGTTTGATGATGTTAGCGCCAAATTTTTCTTCTTCGTTAAATTTAGCTTTATCAATCGCACGAGACGCTCTTAACAATGCAGTACCACCACCAGCAACGATACCTTCTTCAACAGCAGCACGAGTCGCATTTAATGCGTCTTCTACGCGGTGCTTTTTCTCTTTCATTTCAACTTCTGAACCACCACCAACATGGATAACAGCAACACCACCAGCTAATTTAGCTAAGCGCTCTTTAAGTTTTTCTTTGTCATAATCAGAAGTTGTTTCTTCGATTTGGGCTTTGATTTGGTTAACACGAGCAGTGATGTCTGCTTTTTTACCGTTACCATCAATGATAGTTGTGTTGTCTTTATCAACAACAACACGTTTCGCTATACCCAAATGAGTTGCATTAGCTTGTTCTAATTTCATACCCAAGTCTTCAGAAATAACTTGCGCATTTGTTAAAATAGCTATGTCTTCTAACATAGATTTACGTCTGTCGCCAAAGCCTGGAGCTTTAACTGCACACACGTGTAAAGTGCCACGTAATTTATTAACAACTAAAGTTGCTAATGCTTCACCGTCAACATCTTCAGCGATGATTAACAAAGGACGGCCTTGTTTAGCAACAGCTTCAAGAACGCCGATCATGTCTTTCATTGCAGAGATTTTTTTGTCATAAACTAAAACGTAAGCGTTTTCTAAAACTGCTTCCATTTTTTCTGCGTTAGTTACAAAGTATGGAGATAAGTAACCACGGTCAAATTGCATACCTTCAACAACAGTCACTTCTGTTTTTGCAGTTTTTGAGTCTTCGATCGTGATAACACCTTCGCGAGTTACTTTATCCATAGCGTCTGCCAACATTGTTCCGATTTCTTTATCGTTATTTGCAGAGATAGAACCAACTTGCGCAACTTCGTTTGAACCCTTAACTGGTTTAGCCATGTTTTTTAACTCTTCGATAACAAGAGCTACAGCTTTGTCGATACCGCGTTTGATTGACATAGGATTGTGACCAGCAGAAACAAGCTTTGCACCTTCGCGGTAAATAGCTTGTGCTAAAACTGTAGCTGTTGTTGTGCCATCGCCAGCTTCGTCATTTGTTTTAGACGCAACTTCTTTAACCATTTGCGCGCCCATATTTTCGAATTTGTTTTCTAGTTCGATTTCTTTTGCAACAGTAACACCATCTTTAGTGATTAATGGTGAACCAAAAGATTTGTCGATAACAACGTTGCGACCTTTAGGCCCAAGAGTTACTTTAACAGCGTTTGCTAAAGTGTTAACACCTTTTAAAATGTGAGATCTTGCTTCTTCAGAAAAAGTTAAAATTTTGCTCATAAATTCCTTTCGCGCGCTTTCGCACGGACTTAATTATTAAAATTATTTAGTTATTGAACGATTCCTAAAACGTCTTCTTCTCTCATCATCAAGAATTCAGTCCCATCAAACTTGATTTCAGTTCCTGCATATTTAGAGAAAAGGATTTTGTCGCCAACTTTAACTTCTAGCGGTAATACTTTACCATCTTCGGTAATACGACCTTTACCAGCGGCAACGATTTCGCCACGTTGTGGTTTTTCTTTTGCTGTGTCCGGAATAAAAAGACCGCCAGCGGTTTTTTCTTCTTCTGCAGTTCTACGAACTAAGATTCTATCATGCAAAGGACGAACGCCTAATTCTTTTGCCATATTATACCTCTCGTTAAATTGCGGATGGGTTTAAACCCGTCCGGTTAGTTATTTTAATGTGAAACACAAGCCAATATGAGTATCCTTTTCAGGGTGTCAAGGTCACCATAAATCGTTTTTTATACCCCTACCCAAAAAATTGACCCAAACTATATCAAACAACCTGTTTGTGTTTAAAAAACGGGCGATGTACTTAGGTCTATAAAAATTATGATTCATTTAAAAAAATTGATCCAGGGGTAACCTTCTGGTGAGATAAAGGTGTCTAAATGAATAGAAAGCCCATGGATAGGGCATTTTAAGTCACTAACCCAATGAGCATGGAGGCGAATATGGGTCGAGTCCTAGACGTTTTTTCGCAAGCTGCACAAATTGATCGAGATACAATTGAAACAGAGCTTTTTGCGGCGATCAGAGCACTTGAGCTGGACCCAGAAAGCATGACTGTTGAAGATCTGCGCCAATGCCTGTTGATTTATTTAGATGAAGTCTTTTATGGAACATCTCCGGACCGCGTTCAATAGGTTATTTTTCCAGCTTTTCTTTTAGATCTTTCAGTTGAGCTAAAGTTCTTTTATATTTTGTCGGGTAGGGTTGTGCTATTTTTTGAGTTTCATCTATCAGCTTTAGTGCAACTTCTTTTTGTCCCAGTTCTTTAAGAACTTTAATTTTAATCAAATGCAGCTGCGGCACATTCCCCTCAGCAAACTGAATCGCCGAATCAATTTGCTTTAGAGCCTGATCATATTTTTTTTGTTTCACTAAAAAATTGGCGTACTTTTGATAATACACATAGGTTTTATCATGTTGAGAAATAAGCTCTTTATAGAGTTCTTCGCACTTTTCAAGCTCGCCAGCTTCACTATGATATTGGATCGCATTGATGTACATGCCTGGGTGTTTTTTATTAAGATTTATTCGGGATAACTCCTCTGAAAGCTTTGTTTTTAACAGCGCAACTAGTTCTGTTTTTTCAGACTCTTTTGGCGTAAGCTTAGCAAGTCTTAGTTGTAAATCAATTAACTCAGCCTTTTCAAAAGGTCGAATATCACCATATGTTGAATTTGCTATAGTTTGTTTTAAGCTTTGTTTAGATGTTCTTACTTTTTCTATTTGCACTGAAAGATCTTGCAATTTCTTAGACACAATTTCTTTTTTTTGCTCTTTTGACTTTTCAAATAAATCAACAGACCAGCGCATGCGATCAAATTCAGATGGCGTTAGTGTGATAGCTTTTTCAACGATATCAAAATAGTCTTTTTTCGATTGCTCGCTATCATCATATAATTCTTCGGCCTGATTTACTTCTGAAGCTAGTTTATAAGTTAAATCTTTTTTTGTGCCCGAGATTTCGAACCACTGAATAGCTTCTTTCCAGTTCATTTTATTGTAAGCATTATATCCTAATTCAGACGCTAGCTTTTTGTCTCCGGCTCTTGCTTTGGCTATTTTGTCTTGTATCGTCACAGTCTCTTTTGTTGCTTTTTTTAACTCAGGCGCAAGCTTGTTGATCTCTTGATAGTCGAGCCAACGAATGACTTCATCACCACTAGTATTAACCAAAACCATTGTTGGAATTGCTTTAACACCGTACTGATCAGATATTTTTTCATTTTCGACCAAGTCTATATTAATTTCTTTTACTTCAATATTTTTAACAGCAGTTTTAAAAGCTTTTGTTGCCATCGTTTCAGAATGTAACCGTATGCACGCAGGACACCACGGAGCAGAAAAAACAAGTAGTGTTGTTTTACTGTAGTGAGATTGCCTGTTTATATCATCGCTTGGCTGAATCACTGCAGCCACTTGCGAATTTTGTTTTTTTAATTCTGCCGATGGCTTGTTTACAACTTGTACGCTTTGTTGTTCGCAAACTGTCTTTGCGTCGTCACATACATAAAAACTAAGCGCAGCTTTTTTAAAAATCGCGATTGAGCTAAAAACAAATTTAAGTTCTGTTTTTAATGAAGGCTTGATTTTTTCTTTAGACTCATCAAACAAAGCATATGCTGGGGCTTTGTCGTTAAAATGAAAGCCTTTTTTAGAGACCAATTCAATCGAATTATTTTTGATCGTAGTTTCAAACTGTCCATCTGTTTTTTTAGCCAAACCCAATGATAAAAATAAAAGCGTTGCTGCAAAAATTGTTTTCATAAACATGAGTTCTCCTCGTGAAAATAACCTACAAAAACACTATACTCCCTAGATTTGCCAAAAAAAAAGGACTAACTTTTTGAGTTAGTCCTTTTTCTAAAGAATTATTTAAATTCTAAATTACGCGCGTTCAACAGAAACTTGAATATCTGTTTCCATGCCTTCAGCGTATTTAATAGTCGCTTTGTGCGTACCTAATACTTTGATTGGCTCAACTAAATGGATATCTCTTCGGTCTACTGAAAAACCAAGTTTTTCTAAGCCTTTAGAAATGTCAGTTGTTGTAACTGTTCCGAATAATTTATCGTTTTCACCAGCGTTAAGCTTAAAAGTAACTGTAGTCCCTTTTATCTTAGCCAAGAAAGCTTGTCTTTCTGCCAATGCTTTTTTCTTTTTAGATTCAGCAACGCGCTTTAAGTGATTATATTCGTTAACTTTCGTTTCAGTTGCCTCAACAGCAAGTTTGCGTGGAAACAAAAGGTTACGAGCAAAGCCCGCAGATACGTTAACTAAATCGCCGACTTTTCCTAAGTCTTTAACGTCTTTTTGTAAAATAACTTTCATAAAATCCTCGTTTATAAAATTCTGAGATTGCACAAGCAATCTGTCATTGTTTACGCTTTAATGTTTTTTCTCATGATTCTTCTGAAGTCGACCCAGTAGTCGATAATTCCAACAAAAGAAACCAGTGGTAACACTGATGTGAAAATTAACATATAAAGCAATACTTTTGAAAACCGTCCAAACCGATAAAGTCTTGTTGCATATTCGACTAAAGCAATGCCTTGAAAAAAATAAGCCACCAAACTAAAAACCGAAATGTTAATCGCTAATGTTTGAATCATAGCATATGGTGTATCTATAATTGAGAATAAAAACGCAAATAGCGATATCCATATAAACTGATCCGGCAATCTAAACTCTAACCAGCGCAAGCTTGATGCGAGTTTTTCTCTTTTCAAGTTAAACGCTTGAAACATTTGCGACTCAAACACCAGGCCAACCGCTAGCGCACTTAATAAAGTCGCAGCTAGTATGCCGGGCATAACAAACAAAATAGCTTTAGTTTCGAGTCCTTTTTCTTCGGGCATAAATTGTTTAAAAGACGAAACGATTGGCTCTGTCATTTCTTTAACTAATTGGTGATCTACTGATCCCTTAGTCACGAATAAAAATCCGATAATGGCAAAACACAGTCCTGAAATAACTGAAAGTATTCCAGATTTTTTCCAGTTTAATCCTTGAAGTTCAAATCTACTGTATAGGCCTAAAGTCATCCAAATAGCCCCTACATAAATTGCAACCAAGTCAAACTTTGAAACAAATAATCCCGCTACTAAAACAATGCCAACAATCCAAAAAGCAACCGCTTTGGTCTGTGCAAACAACCTAATAAAAGGTGCCGACATAAACGAAAAAAAGAAACTCGTTACCGCGCTTAAAAGCGCGATAAGAATAAGTTTTTTATTGTTTTGTTCGTTTAATTCGCTATGCATAAACTTTGGTTTTCGTATTTAGCTCAAATGCTTTTGAGTTAAATATTACTCTTCTATTACTCTTCGTCTCTTTCCATGCGAGCCTGCGCTGCTTGTTGACGGCGCAATTGAGCTTTTGCCTCACGCTCTTTTTCTTTTGCTGCTGACTCAGCTAAGCCTTTTTTGAAAGCTTCTAAGTGTTTTGCAACAGAAGTTCTTTCATCTAAGCGAGTGTGCATAAAACGCAAAACTTTGTCGTTAATACGCATAGTACGCTCTAACTCAGCAACTGCTTGTGGGTTAGCTTCGAAAGTTGTGTGAAAGAACACAGCTTTTCTAAGTTTACCAATTGGTGTAGCAATTGTTCTTTTGCCCCAAGTTTCAACAGAGTTTACTGTTCCATTGTAGCTCGTAATTGTTGCTTTGTTTTTTCTGAAAAGCTCTTTTTGCTCTTCAAGATTAGCGTCTGGATGTACAAGGATAACTGCCTCGTATGGACGCTTTAGGTTTGTATCAAGACCCATAAAAATCCTTTCGGTTAATAGCCCCTCCGACCATCGGGGAGCAAGGATGACTTTAAAATGTCTATCCGGTTTAGCAGGTTTTATCCCTATGGACAAGACTTGTTCTTAACTCTAATATATTTTTATGAAACTAGCTTTACAGGTGCTTGATGGCCCACATAAAGGAAAAATAATCTATCTTCGCGATCAGTGGGTTTTTTCGTCAGCATTTTTTAATGATCCCGAAATGCTTTCAAGACATGCTGTTTTAACAATAGATAATGGATTTAACTGGAAAATCAACGGCTTAGGTGGCTCTAACATTCGCGCTGGTTTGGTTGAAAAAAACTCATTGAGCTTAATTAATGGGCTTGTTTTTCATCTTGGCTTAACTGGGTTTAAAGTTATCGAAAAACCAGCTCCCGCATTTAATAGTTGGGAAGATGCTATTTTAGAGTACTTAAATACTTATGATTGGGAGCCAACAAAGTCTGATTGTTTCTTTTTTTTAAGCCCCCTCAGACTGACATTTTTACAAGGTCCACAAGCAGACCAGTTTTATACCATTAGTTACGGGCCGCGTGAGCTTGGTTTTAATCACTTTGATTTAGATGTTAAAGACCCTTCTCAGCCCGAAAATATTGCGCGATTTTTTCAAATTGGCGAGTCTGTGTATATTGAAAATCTATGTGGAAAAGAGCTCGTTTTCAATAAAAAGCCTTTTAGCCAGGAAGTCATTCAAGAGGGTGACAAAATTCAATTTGGGTCTAATATTGTAGAGTTCTCTTTTGTTTAAAACAGAATGGATTATATGACTGATTCGCAATTTATTGAAAAAACAACTGGTTATTACAAAGCTATCGACGGAACACCAATATATTATGAAGTTCGCGGAAAAGGGGAGCCGATAGTTTTTATTTATGGCATAGCCTGTCTAATGAACCACTGGCACAGCCAAGTTGAGTTTTTTTCTAAAACTCACCAAGTTATTTTATTTGATATTCGTGGCCACCACAAAAGCGTGCCGGTTGCCGATCTTAATAATTTAACTTTCGAACACCTTGCTTTTGATTTAAAGGGCTTGCTTAATCATTTGGGACACAAAAGCGCACATGTCGTTGGTCACAGTTTTGGAGTTCCCTACCAACTTAAAGCTTACGAACAGTTTCCTGAAATTTTTAAATCTTTAGTTTTTGTAAACGGCTTTGCACGTAACCCACTTAAAAAACTGTTTGGTTTAGATTTCGTCGAACCACTACATAAATTTATCAAAGAACAGCACTCTAAGTATCCTGACTTGTGGAATACCCTGTGGAGAAATCTCGTTGACAATCCTGTGGCTTTTCAAGTCGCCGCATTAGCGGGTGGTTTTAATTTAAAACTCACTCAATTTAAAGATATCGAAATGTACGGTCGTGGTGTTTCGCGCCTAGAGCTTCCATTGTTTTTTAAACTTTTCGAAGAACTTCTGGCTTTTGATGGATTACATATTTTAGGTGGTATTGACAAACCTTGCTTGATTATTTCTGGTGAGCGAGATTTCTTAACCCCGCCAGATTATCAGCGAGAGCTCAGAGAAAATATTAAAGACTCAGAGTTTTTATTTATTCCCTACGGATCTCATTGTTGCCAGCTCGACTTTGCTGATTTCATTAATCTCAAATTACAAGATTTTTACAAAAGACACGGGTTTTAACATCAAAAAGGCCTCATGTTTTTAATATGAAGCCTTTTTATTGTTTAACTTTTTTGCTCTACTATTTATCTATATGCAGCTTTTGTAATTGCCCATCCAGATTTTTCAACCGATGTATCTGACTTAAATACAATTCTTGCATACGAACCTGTAATGTTCATAGAGAACGATCCATCGTTGTTTCCACTTAATGTTTGTATTTTTGCACCAGCAGAATCATAAATTGTAACCGTATCGTAACCAGACTCTGTATCAAATTTATCAAAATAAAGTGCAAACTCTTTCGCGCCAGGAACATTGATTTCAAATGTTTGGTTTGTGTTTTTAGCATATGGCGAAGCTGATTTTACATCAAGAGGCAAAGAAAGCGACCAATTCGCCGGATCGTTCATATCTGGTGGGGGAACTGTGTTTGTTAATGCCGCATACGCATCAACAATACCGCCTGTGATCGTACGACCTTTCATAGATGCTACCGGACGAACTGTTGTTACGAGTCTTTGTTTAATTTCTTTTGCAGTTAAGCTTGGTTCGTTAGCCCAAAGCAATGCTGCAACTCCTGCCACATGCGGTGTCGCCATTGATGTTCCAGAGAAAGATGCATACTTACCACCAGTCGTTGATAAAATATTTACTCCTGGAGCCCCCAAGTGAACTGTTTTCCGGCCGTAGTTTGAAAAGCTTGCTCTTTGACCACGATTATCAATCGCTGCTACAGCAACTATGTTTTCGACTTGATAGCTTCCAGGGTATGTAGGACTTGAGTCATTGTTTGTATCGTCGTTACCAGCTGCAGCTATAAATACGGCGCCAGCTTCATTACTTCTTTTGATTGCGTCAAGTAGCGTTTGTGTGAAGCCACCACCACCCCAAGAGTTACTCATCACGTTAGCACCCATTTTAGTAGCATAGTCGATTGCTTTTACGGCGTTTTCTAAAGTCCCACCGCCATTTGCATCTAAAAACTTCACAGCCATAATTCGCGCATCCCAGTTGACACCAACAACTCCGCGACCATCATTTCCTTTTGCCGCAATTGTTCCAGCGCAATGAGATCCGTGACCCTGATCATCTTTAGGGTCTCCTGAGTTATTTACAGCGTTGTATCCGTAGATATCATCAACAACACCATTTTTGTCATCATCAACGCCTTTTTGGCCATTTTTTTCTGCTTCGTTTACCCACATGTTTTCAACGAGGTCCGGATGAGTGTAGTCCACGCCTGTATCGATGACAGCAATAATTTTTTCTTTATTTCCGGTTTGAATTTCCCATGCTTTTTCTGCACTAACATCAAAACCAGCCACTCCAGCTTGACCTTTTGGATCAGCTTGTCCGATGTTTTGCATTCCCCAAAGCTGAGCATACATAGGATCATTAGGTATTTTGTTTATTCTAAAAATATAGTTTGGCTCTGCATATTCTACCATTGGGTTTTCATGAAGAGACTTAATAGCTGAATCTAGATTTTCAAAAGAAGCTTTTTTGACTACAACTATGTTTTGACCAGGAATTGTTGACTTAACAAATGCACTTAGTTTTGTTGAAAGCGTGTTTTTACTAAACGTTGAGATTTGATTAGTTTTCAACTTAACAACATATTCACCAGGTACAAACTCTGGCGTTTTTGCGGCTAATGTCATTGATGCCGTCAGAATGACAGCAGTTGCGACAATTACTTTTTTTGAAAAATTCTTTTTCATAAACAGTCCCTTCCTGATAGACGTTTTTTTGTGCAATAAAATCGTACCAACGCGCTAAAAGGACAGGCACAGGATTTTTTGGTTCCAGTATGAAACTAGACCATGGTCTAGTTTTTTATCTAATATTTTTGTTTAATTTTGGATTTTTGTCTAGTTATTTCAGGACCTTGGTCGTCATCAAAACCAAAGCTCATTTGTTGAGGAAACTGTATAATTTTGTCCGGATTGTTTTGAATAATCTTTTTTTCTGTCGGCGAAACTACATCATTTCCTGTGCTTTGGCGAATAAGATGCTTAATAAAAGCCTCTTTAGCAGAGTCTGGTGCGTTTTGATTGAATCCCATGTCTTTCATTATGTCGCCAATTTTTTTCATAAAAACTTACCCTAAGTCTTATCGACCTAAATCTTGCAAAGTTAAAATTTTTCTAACGTCTTTTATGAATCTAAGATGATGAACAAGGGGGGCTTATATTTACTTTTTGTTAGACAAACGACGCGGTTTTTAATGGTTAATAAATTTTGAAAAATATTTTTCACTACATTGTCTTAAGATGATACGCAGAATGGTTTAATTTCTAATTAACCAGAGTTTTTTTATTAAGTCGGGCTGGCCAAATTAAAATTTATCTGTTCTTGAAAGAGCAAATTGTCCGATTGTGCTCGTGGCACCATTTGGCATTCTCTGATAAAAATAGCCGATCAGCTTTTCGTTTTGTTGAGTTTTATAAATTTGAAAATATCGATCTCCAACGTTAAACACTAAAGCGTCAAAATCATTTCTTTTATATCCAAAGTTGTTGTTGCGAAATTCACTTGATGTTTCGACGCTACCGTTCTTTAAAACTTTAACTTGCCCTGAAACTAATCCACTTTCAAACGATTTCATTTCAATAACAAGTGATCCATATTCTTTGCCAAATAAGTCTGTGATTTTTCCACGGTAAGTTCCAAAATACTGATTTAACTCTTGTAAACTAACGGGTTGTGCATTTTCCAAAAAAACATCTATTCGTTTTAGTTTTAAATCCTCAAGAGCGCGCTTCAGTGCGCTTTCTGATGTTGAGTTTTGCAACAACCATTCTTTAGACTTAAACCTATCGTATGACAAGTCAGTCCATTTATTTATTTTTTTTACGTCTACTTTTTTTCTTTTTAAATCTTGGTTGTCATCAGTTTTCGTTGTCGCTGTCACAACATTCGGCTTTTGCTGGAGCGCCCCACACTGTTTAAGTTGGACTTTGCCAAGATCTAAATCGTTTTGCTTCTCTTCGGAGAGGCGCATTCCTAAATCAACCAAAAAAAGCGTCATGACTTGAGTGAAAACTTCATCCGCCTTTTTTAGATCTGCGCTATTCAAAATGTTTTGTATTTTGTTTTTTGTTTGCGCAATTTCCTGTTCAGCTTTTGCGAGTCTCGCTTGGGCATCTTTATTTGCTTTATATTCAGCAGATTCAATTACAGTTTGTTCGCCATAATTACGACCAAAAACAAAAGCCACCACGACAGATAACAAAAATAAAAATATTTTTATGAAATCTTTCATGATGGCTCCTTAAGTTTTTAAACTTTTTGTTTGGCTTTGTTAGGCCATGTCTCCGCCAGAAACTTCTTCTTTTTTGTTTAACGTTGCTTTTAAGAACTCGCGATTCATAGTTGCAATGTTAATCAACGAAATTTCTTTCGGACATGATGCTGAACACGTTCCTGTGCTTGTACAAGCTCCGAAACCCTCGGCATCCATTTGTGCGACCATATCTAATGCGCGTTGCTCTCGTTCAACTTGACCTTGAGGCAGCAATGAAAGGTGAGTGATTTTTGCACTTGTAAATAATGCAGCAGAAGCATTTTTACAAGAAGCGACACAGGCTCCGCAACCAATGCAAGTTGCAGACATAAAAGCCTCATCTGCATTAGGTTTGGGGATTGGCAAAGCATTCGCATCTTGAGCATTGCCAGTGTTAACTGAAATATACCCGCCAGCTTTAATAATACGATCTAGTGCTGTACGATCAACAGTTAAGTCTTTAAGAATTGGAAAAGCTTGCGCTCTCCATGGCTCTAGCGTTAATGTCTCACCATCGTTAAAATGCCTCATGTGCAGCTGGCACACAGTTGTACCTTTTTGCGGACCATGAGCATTGCCATTAATCATAAAACCACAACTACCACAAATGCCTTCGCGGCAATCATGATCAAACAATATTGGTTCTTCGTTTTTTTTCACTAGAGTTTCGTTAACGGCATCAAGCATCTCTAAAAAAGATGCATCCGGAGAAACCTCTTTAGCTTCATACGTTTTAAATTCTCCTGGAGTTTGATTGTTTTTCTGTCTCCAGACTTTTAATTTTAAATTAATGTTGTGTTTTGCATTTCCCATGTTTTTTCCTTAAACAGTTCTTATTTATAAGAACGAGTTGCAAGTTTAACGTTTTCAAAAGCTAGTTGTTCGGTGTGACGAGTTTGTTCTTTATTGGCAGAACCATTCCATTCCCAAGCAGCCACGTGACAAAATTTATCGTCATCACGTTTAGCTTCGCCATCAACCTGATGTTCTTCGCGGAAATGTCCACCACAAGACTCTTCGCGAACTAAAGCATCACGACACATTAACTCGCCAAGTTCAATAAAATCAGCCACACGGCCAGCTTTTTCAAGCTCTGGGTTAAGACCATTGGCCTCGCCAGGGACGTTAATGTTGTTATGAAACTCTTCGCGCAACTTTTGAATTTTGACAATTGCAGAAGTCAGGCCTTCTTTATTTCGACCCATGCCGCAATTATCCCACATGATTCGACCCAACTCTTTATGCATGCTTTCTGCAGAACGAGATCCTTTTGTTGATAAGAATTTTTTAATTTCGGCTTCAACTTCGTTTTTACCATGCTTGAAGGCGTCGTTGTTAATATCAACTTTAGCTAGATTTGTATTTGCTAAGTAATTCCCGATTGTATACGGCAACACAAAATAACCATCTGCTAAACCCTGCATAAGCGCCGATGCGCCTAAGCGATTTGCCCCGTGATCAGAAAAATTCGCTTCGCCCGCGACAAACAATCCAGGAATCGTTGATTCAAGATTATAATCAACCCATAGACCGCCCATTGTGTAATGGGGTGCTGGATAAATTTTCATAGGCATTTTATATGGATTTTCGCCAGTGATTTTGTCATACATTTGAAAAAGATTTCCGTATCGTTCTGCAATTTTATCTTCACCTAAACGATTAATACTGTCTTTAAAATCTAAATAAACAGCTTGTTCACCACCATTAACACCATGGCCTTCATCAACGCGATATTTGGCTTGCCTTGAAGCCACATCGCGCGGCGCTAAGTTACCAAAGCTAGGATAAACGCGCTCTAAATAATAATCGCGCTCGTTTTCTGGAATTTCATTAGCATGACGCTTATCACCTTTGATTTTAGAAACCCATACGCGTCCGTCGTTACGCAAGGACTCTGACATTAATGTTAGTTTAGATTGGTTTTCACCGTGAACTGGAATACAGGTCGGGTGAATTTGCGTGTAACAAGGGTTAGCAAAATAAGCTCCCTTTTTATGGGCTTTCCATGCAGCCGTTACAGCGCAAGCCATCGCATTTGTTGATAAATAAAACACGTTTGAATAGCCACCAGACGCCAAAACAACTGCATCCGCCGAGTAAGATTCAATTTCACCAGTAAGAAGATTGCGAATAATGACTCCGCGCGCTTTACCGTCAACAACAACCAAATCAAGCATTTCGCGGCGAGTGTATAATTCAACAGTTCCAAGATCAACCTGTCTCATCATAGATGAATACGCACCCAACAAAAGTTGTTGACCCGTTTGTCCTCGAGCATAAAAAGTTCGCGAAACTTGCGCTCCGCCGAAGGAGCGATTTGACAACAGCCCGCCGTACTCGCGCGCCAAAGGAACACCTTGCGCAACGGCTTGGTCGATAATGTTTACGGAGACCTCTGCTAAACGATAAACATTAGCTTCGCGCGCGCGGAAATCACCGCCCTTAACCGTATCATAAAACAAGCGATATATAGAGTCGCCATCATTTTGATAATTTTTAGCAGCATTGATACCGCCCTGAGCGGCAACCGAATGGGCGCGTCTTGGCGATTCGTGCACGCAAAAAGCTTTTACTTTATAGCCTAATTCGCCAAGTGATGCTGCAGCAGATGCGCCCGCCAAGCCTGTGCCAATAACGATAACTGAGTGCTTTCTTTTGTTTGCCGGATTAACCAGCTTCATATTAAATTTATGATTTTTCCATTTAGTGTCGATTGAACCACTTGGAATTTTACTATCTAGTTTGACTGACATTTTATATCCCTTCTATATCTCGTGTGGTTAATTACTTGTTAAATAAAAAAACATATGCTGGTTGCGATAAAAATCCCAACACAACGACAATAGCATAAGTCCAAGCAAATTTTTTGAGCCCACACTGCATTTTTCTTTCTAGAATTCCGAAAGACTGAAAAACCGAATGTGCACCGTGGCTTAAGTGAAACATTAAAAGAAGCAACGACACTACATACCACAACACATAGCCAGGCTGATGAAAAACTTCAACCACAAGCTTGTGCATATCTCTCATTTTAACACCATCAACCACAGTTTCATAATGTGCGCCATATTTGAAAGTAGCTAAATGTAAAATAATAAACGCAAGAACAATTGACCCTTGAACGGCCATCGTTCTTGATGCAAGAGATGCGCCCTTTTCTCCGTTGGGCGTCATCGCATATCGCGTGTTTCTAGCTTTTTTATTTTGTATCGTTAACGATATTGCTGTTCCCACATGCGCCAATAGAGCGAGGACCAGAACCGTTTCGGCTGCGTAGAGCAGAGGCTTGTTTGACACAATGGCGTGTCCATAAGCATTATATAAATCCGGACTAACCAAGATAAGCATGTTGCCTGCCATATGAGTCAGCACAAACCCCATCCAAACTAAACCAGTAATACCCATGATGTATTTTCGACCAACTGTCGACTTCAGAAAATCCAGCATAATTCACCTTTTGTTATGTTTTTTGTTTATCAAAATGTTTTCATTTTAAACTAAACCCTTGAGATATGAAAAGTCACTTTCGCAGGATATGTTTTGCAACATGTTATAACGACAATTCATTGTCTGTTTTCAGGCACTTGGGCTAGAACTAGAAAGATTATCATTTAACAAACACTGGAGTCTGACATGAAAATATTCGTGTGCATAAAACAAGTGCCTGATACTGAAACAAAAATCAAAGTTGCTGCAGATCAAAACGGCATTGATACAGCAGGAGTAAAGTGGGTACTAAACCCCTACGATGAGCATGCCATTGAAGAAGCTGTTAAATTTAAAGAAAAAAATCCAACAGCTCAAGTTTGGGCCATAACAGTTGGGCCAAAAACACGAGCGGCTGAATCATTAAGAACAGCCCTGGCTATGGGTGCTGATGAGGCTATCGTTATTAACTCTGACGAACGCATTGATGCTTTGTCGACAGCAAAAGCTTTGGCTGCCGCAATTAAAGCAGAGGGCGGGGCTCATCTTATTTTTACGGGCAAGCTTGCAATCGATAACAATCAGTCTTCTGTTCCTCAAATGACTGCTGAGTTTTTAGGGCTGCCTCATACAACAGTTGTTTCTAAATTCGAAGCCTCTGCCGAAAATGTTACGCTTGAACGCGATGTTGAGGGTGGGGCAAAAGAAATTGTTCAAATGATGAGCCCTTGCGTTGTTGGTGCCAACAAAGGTTTAAATATGCCTCGCTATGCAAGCTTACCTGGTATCATGAAGGCCAAAAAGAAAGTGATCAAAGAGCTTGAGCTTGCGTCTTTAGGAGTTTCGTCGGCGGATCAAAAAGTTAAATATGTTTCTTATTCTTTACCAGCTGAAAAGCCAGCCGTTAAGTTATTAGCTGGCGATGCCGGCGCTCAAGCAAACGAACTCATCAAACTTCTTCGCGACGAAGCTAAAGTTTTATAATTAAGGGAATTGTTTATGTCTAAAGTTTTGGTTTTTACAGAATTTCAAAATAATAAATTAAAAAGAAGCTCTCAAGAATTGCTTCAGTTTGCGGCTAGCACCGGACACTCGGTGGTGGCTTTGGCTTTGGGGTCTCAAGCAACAGCAGCGCATGCTGAGTTGGCTCACCACGGGGCACAAGAGGTCTTATTAGCAAAAGATGCTTCTTATGATCTTTATAATCCTGAATTATTTTCTGGTATTGTATCAGAAGCCATAGCTAAGTCTGGAGCAAATATTGTATTGGCTTCGGCAAGCTCATCGGCAAAAGATTTATTTCCTAAAGTAGCCGCCAAGCATGGCGCTGGATTAATTTCTGATGGTACGGAAATTTCTATTTCTGGTGACGATATTAAAGTTAAAAAGCCTCTTTACGCTGGTAAATGTTTTGCGACAGGCACTTTTGAAAACACAAATTTAAAAATTGTTTTAATGCGCGCCAATCAATTGCCTGTGGCAGCCGCCAACACATCAAAAACCGCAAACGTATCTGAGGTTGGCTTTACTCAACCAAATCTAAAAACAATTATTAAAAATATTGTTAAAGGAACTTCTGAAAAACTTGATTTAACAGAAGCTAATATTATTGTTTCTGGTGGTCGTGGGTTAAAAGAGGCTGGCAATTTCAAATTATTAACTGATTTGGCAGATGTTTTGGGTGCCACAGTTGGCGCGTCCCGTGCTGTTGTCGATGCTGGTTGGGTTCCACATAGCATGCAGGTTGGCCAAACGGGGAAAACTGTCGCTCCGTCATTGTACATTGCTGTTGGCTTATCAGGAGCTATTCAGCATTTAGCTGGTATGAGCGGATCAAAAGTTATTGTTGCGATAAATAATGATCCAAACGCTCCGATTTTTCAAAAAGCAACTTACGGTATAGTTGGTGATGCGTTTGAGGTTTTGCCAAAGTTAACCGAAGAGTTTAAAAAAGCTTTGCAGCACTAAATGAATAAAATTAGGGGCTGGGTTTTAGGGTTTATTATTTGGGTCATTTACAGATTGCTGTCGATGACCTGGAAAATTTCTATCTTTGAGCCCCATTCTTTAAAAGAAAATCTTAAGAACAAAACGCCAGTTATTCTTGCTCATTTTCATGGCGATGAGCTGGCTTTTGTTTGCCTTACTCCGAGATATAAAATAGCAACTATGACGTCGACATCCAAAGACGGCGAAATGATGAACACCGTTTTGCATTTGCTTGGCGGTCAAACTTCGCGTGGATCTTCGACCCGTGGTGGAGTTTCTGCGCTCAAGGGTCTTATTCAGCTGTGCAAGAAGGGTTCAAATTGTAGCGTTGCGGTTGATGGCCCAAAGGGCCCCATTTATGAAGTTAAGCCTGGCGTTTTTGAATTAGCACGTTTATTAAAGGCTCCAATCTATGCTGGTGGTTTAACTTGTGATCGCGCGTGGCACTTTCCTAAAGCTTGGAATAAAACATTTTTACCCAAGCCTTTCGCCCAGATTAATTTTTACTGGAGTGAGTTTAACTATCCCATTACTAAAGAGACTGACCCAAGGTCTGTAGATTTGGCAAATGCTCTTAAAAATCAGCTCTTTGCCGCAAGGGGTCATTCAGCAAATTCATTGTCGGTTTCTGTCTAGGGCCTTAGCATTTTATATAGATAAAAGTACATAAGGTACCCACAAAAGGATTTACAACATGAAATGGATTTTAGCTGTCACTTTAATGACTTCTTTTGCTTATGCTCAAAAGGGCGAGCAAGTTGTTGCTATCGTTGGAAATAAAAAAATTACTTTAAATGAGTTCAATAAAAAATACGCTGAAGTAAAGTCACAAGCGAGCATTAATGTTCCCCCACGAAAAGTTTTTTTAGAAGATCTTGTGCGCTATGAACTAGGACTACAAGAAGCTCGCAAACGTGGCCTAGAAAAAGATCCTCTAGTAATGGAAAGAATTAATCAAGAAATCTATAAAGGACTTTTAGAAAAAGAGCTTGGTCAAAAAGTACAAGAAAACACTGTGTCTGAAAAAGAAATGCGCGAGTACTATGCTAAAAACCCACAAATTCGTGTATCGGATATTTTAATTGAGTTAAAACCAGGCGCAACTGAACAGCAAAAAGAAGAAGCTAAAAAACGAGCGACTGAAATATTATCAGAAGTTTTAAAGTCAAAACGACCTTTTGATGAGCTAGCTCGATTATATTCTGATGACTTAACAACCAAAAATATGGGTGGTGATATTGGTTGGCAATCTAGCATATCGCTTGTACCGCCGTATTATCAAGCAGTCCTTTCTTTAAAGCTAAATGAAATTGGTTCAAATTTGGTGGAAACTCCGTTTGGATTTCATATTATTAAATTAACTGGAAAGCGCAGCTACGAAGAAGCAACTAAGCGCGATATCCGCATGGCTGTTTTCGATCAAAAAAGAAAAGCTGTTTTTGATCAGTTTTTTGACAAACTCAAAAAGTCATACAAAATAGATGTTAATCCTAAACTTGTCGAGTAATCGCCCGTACTCTAGAAAATCTTTCTTCAGAAACCCCGTTGCTGCGGGGTTTTTATTATTATTTTCGCTTTGTATGTCTAGTTGTGATTTGTATTACAACCGTGTAAAAACTCAACCTGCAATACAAGTAGAAAATAAAGTCATGACCGTAGGGCAGTTCTCTCAATCATTGGCTGCAAAACTAAGTGTGCTTGATCCGCTCTCGGCAAAAGATCCTGTCGTTGTAAAAAGCTTTAAGGCTAAAATAACTTCAGATTTTATCGTCGACTCTTTGATTGAACTTTGGTTTGAAAATAACAAGAAAATTATTAACCCCAAAGATTTAGAAGTCGAAATTAAAAAGTATGTTGACCAATACCCTAATGACAAGACGTTTCGCGAAGAACTTGCTTTGCAAAACAGATCATATCAAGACTGGAAAAAAAGTGTTGAGCTCGGCTTAAAGCGCCAGATGTTATTTGCCGACTTTAGAAACCAGATTAAAGAACCCACAACTGACGAGCTTTCTGCTTATTACCAAACCAACAAACTTAAGTATTTTCAAAATGAGGCTGTTTTAACAGAAAGTATTTTGGTGGCAGATGAAAATCAAGCTGATGTTATCAAATCTCTTCATAAAAAAAATTCTTTCGATAAGCTTTTTAAAGAGTATTCCTTGGATAAAAATCGCACAACAGTGCTTTTTGGCTGGGTAGAACGAGTTCAAGGATCAGACCTTGAGGTTCTTTTTGTTAATAAAAAAAACGATCTAATTGGACCGATTAAATTTGAAGAGGGTTTTCGCCTTTTCAAGGTTTCACAAAGAAGACCTTCTCAGCAAAAGCCATTTGAGCTAGTTAAAGACCAAGTAAAGGCCGAAGTTATTTCATTACGCGAAACAGCTCATTTCTCTTCTTGGCTTGATGAACAGATTAAAAGGTATAAAATCTACAAAAACAACCAAGCTTTGGATTCACTGACAGTTGAAACTCGTCAGGAATAATAGCTTAAGTAGGACGTCTCATGAAAAAATTATTCTCATTATTTTTATCGTTATGTACATTTTCATCAATAACCCTGGCCAAAGAAAACTCGTCTGCGCGCACAGAAGTCGTTGATAAAATAATTGCTGTCGTGAGCTCTGAGGCCATTTTACAATCAGATCTTAATGACTTTTCTCTCAACATAAACAAAGAGGGTACAGTTGATGATTCTTTGCTATTAGATGAAAAAATTGCTGATTTAAAGTCTAGCAAGGCCAATCAGCTTCAATACCTTGTACGCGAAAAACTTGTCCAGTCAGAAATTAAGCGACAAAATCTGTCTTTTACAGATGAAAAAATTAATCAAGAAATGGACAACCTCGCTAAGCGTAATCGAATGAACAGATCTGATTTAGAGACTTATATAAAAAAACAAGGCTTCTCTCTTGAGACCTACAAACAAATTCTTAAAGCGCGCATGGAAAGACAATCTTTTTTTGAAAGCGAAATCATTTCAAAACTAAGAATTACAGATGAAGATGCATATAACGAATATAAAATAAAAAATCCTAACGCAAAAACAAATGTTAATGAGTTTAAAATATCTCAGATTTTTTTCAATCCGAAAAAGGGGTCACCTGAAGAAGCTCTTAAGCGCGCAGAGGCTGTTCTAAAAAAAGTTGAAGCCGGAGAGAGATTTGATGCTTTGGCAAATAAGTATACCGAAGATAAAAGTGCAAATGACGGTGGTTTTCTTGGGCACTTTAAATCTGGAGAGTTTAATTCTGAGCTTGAGAAGGCTATAGTTAATTTAGACGCTGGAGCAACAACAAATATTGTGCAAAGTAAGTCTGGATTTCATATTTTAAAAGTTATCGAGAAAAAAGTTTCTTACGACAACAATTTTTTAAAAATAAAAGAGCAAATTAAAGCAAGCCTTATCGAACAAAATTTTAAGCGACAGTTAAAAAATTGGTTTGAATCAAAAAAACAAGAGGCTTATATAAAAATTTATGAATAGTGATTTTCAACGAATTGCTATAACCACAGGTGATCCTGATGGTATTGGCTTCGAAATAACCGCGAAAGCTCTGTCAAAAATTGGCCCGCAAAAAAAAATCAGTTTTTTTATTTATCGAGATTGGCGCCAAGAAAAAAATCAAGCCCGCTACTTTCAAATTATCGATAGTGCGTTTTCACGATTAACTTTTCATGATGCGGCGTCGGCACTTGCCTTTCACAAGCTACTAATATTGTCAAAATCGTTTGATCATAATTTTATTTTTGATATCTGCTCGAAAAAATCTGCGGCAGATTGGGTTGTAGATGCGACCGAGCTCTGTAAAAACCAAAGCTTTCATTCACTCGTGACTGCACCAATTACAAAAACATTAATTCGAAAATCAGGATATTCTTTTGTAGGACACACAGGTATATTTAGACATTTCTTTCCTAAATCAGATTTGTTTATGGGTTTTGTTGGTCAAAAGTTTAATGTCGTTTTAGCAACTGATCATGTGGCCTTAAGTGCGGTTGAGTTTGTTCTCAAAAAAAACAACTTACTTAAAAAAGCCCTGCATGCTGCTCACCAGCTTTCAAAAGAGCTTCGCCTGAAAAAACCTATAGCTGTGTTAGGTCTTAATCCCCACGCGGGCGAAAAGGGTGTGATCGCGTCCTTTGAAAAACAAAATTCTGCTGTTTTAATAAAATCTCGCAGGGTTACTCATTTTTTATCACCAGATGCGGCTTTTTTTCCAAACAACTGGAATAAGTATTCATGCTATTTGGCTCTTTATCATGATCAAGGCTTAATTCCATTTAAACTCGTACATGGTCAGGATTCTGGAGTACATATTACTCTGGGTTTGCCTTTTATTCGCACGAGTGTTGATCACGGCACAGCAAAAGATATATTTAATAAAAATCAAGCAAATGCAAACTCAATGCAAGACGCTATTAAGCTAAATTTGAAGTTATTAAAAAAACGTTATACAATCTAACTCTTTCGCATTTTTAAAGGAGTTTTTTTATGATTATGGCACCAGTAATTTTTCGTGAATATGATATTCGTGGTGTTTACAACAAGCAGTTTGATGATGATTTCGCCTACCATTTAGGTAGGGCATATTGTTCTTATGCTATAAAACGATCTGGAAAAGACAAGTTAAGATTGTCTCTTGCGCACGATGCGCGAACGTCGTCGGTTTCTTTAATAAATAATTTAAAAAAAGCATTTATTGATTCTGGGGCGGAAGTTTATATGCTTGGCCTTTTAACTTCTCCGATGAGTTATTTTTCTACCTTTCAGTTGGATTTAGATGGAGCCATTATGGTTACCGGCTCTCACAATCCCCCCGAATATAACGGATTTAAAATTTCTTATGGTAAAACGACTATTTTCGGTGAAGAAATTCAAAAACTTTATTCGATTATTCAAAACAAAGATTACATTACTGGACAGGGTCATGCTGTAAATTACGATATTATTCCAGAATACTTAGAAAGATATAAAAAAGAGTTTGGTCAATTAAAACCAATTAAAGTCGTCATTGATTGTGGCAATGGTGCTGGCGGTAGCGTTGTAAGAAAATTATTTAATACAGTCGGATTGCAACCGGAGATTTTGTTTGAAGAGCCGGATGGGCGCTTTCCTAATCACCACCCAGATCCAACAGTTGAAGAAAACCTTGTAGATCTTGCTCGAAAAGTAAAAGAAACGGGTGCGGTTGTCGGAATTGGATTTGATGGCGATGCCGATCGCATAGGTATCGTTGATCACAATGGTAAAATGATTTATGGCGACGAACTCATGACCATTTTTGCCCGTTCTGTTTTGAAAGAAAAGGCCGGAGAAAAAATCGTAGGAGATGTGAAGTGTTCTGATCGTATGTATGCAGATATTTCAAAAAGTGGAGGCGTGCCTGTGCTTTGGAAAACTGGCCATAGCCTAATTAAAGAAAAAGTTAAGTCTGAAAAAGCTCCGTTTGGCGGAGAAATGAGTGGTCACATCTTTTTTGCTGATCGTAATTATGGTTACGACGATGCTCCATACGCTGGTTTGCGTTTATGTGAAATTATATCAAAAACTGGTAAAAATATTCCTGAACTACTTGCGGGGCTACCTCCGGCATTTAACACCCCTGAGATTAGAATTGATACAACAGAAGAAAAAAAAGTTTTGATTGTTGAAAAAGTAAAAGAAGCTTTTTCACAACCATCGGACGAATTTAAAGTAAATTTGATCGATGGAATTCGTATTAGTTTTAAAGATGGTTGGGCGCTCGCTCGGGCCTCAAATACTCAACCCGTACTGGTTGTTCGCTTTGAATCCTCTACGCAAGATGGCCTTAAGCGTATTGAAAACTCTGTTATGAGTATTGTTAATAAATACTTATAATCATATAGATAGTAAATAAGCTGTCTTAGATGGCAGCTTATTTTGTCATTTGTAAACTAATTATACACCTTTCTGTTTTATAGAGCTTTTAGTTAAGTCTAATTCTTGCTTTAGAAAAGTAAACACTTTAACTAAGGCTTTTTGTGATCATTTGGTTATTCACTTTATTCTTTTTTTTATTTTCTTTGGCACATGCTGGATTTTATTCCAAACAACTTTTTTCTGCTGATTATGATCTTATTCAGAAGAGCAATCTTAGTACATTTTTAAAATTGTCTGAAAATAATAACGTTTTATTAAAAGATAAATCAGGAAAAACTTTTGTACTTTCAGCATTTAATGTCTGTTTTTCTAACAATGATGACATCTCTTTTAAAACAATAACGAATAAAAAGTATGTTTTTGATTTAATTTCTTGTGGCAACGAAAGCGCTTTGCACGCTCTCATTGTTCTCGATAAAAATAGACTGCAAGTTCTTGATATACATTTATTACAAACGAATTCAAAATTATTATCTGGCGCTAATTACTTAAAAATTAATACTCGTTTCAACTATATTTTTGCCCTTGATGGCCTACTGAATAGCGACAAGAGGGATTTAAAAACTGACCTGATTAAATCAAATATTATCACTAACTTTCACGCGGGCGATCGCTCTATTTTTTTGATTTCTGATTTAAACCTTACAGAGGGTGCTGGCTTATTAAAAAGTGTTCTCAGGAAAGCGTCTCATAGTGTTCTAGAAAAATTTGCTTCAGATTATACAGAAAGAGCTACCGATAATAACTACACTTTAGATAGAAAGTCTGCTTTACAAAATTATTTAAAATTTGACTCTTTCAATTTTTCAATCGATTTGGTTTTTGATGAAAACGGAATATCACTAAGGGATTAATTTTTTTGAGTTCTTAATAAACAAATAAAAAAGCCGCATTTCTGCGGCCTTTTTTTATTTAGCCTCTAAATTTAAAATTAGAAACCAAAAGATCCAGCTGGTAACTTAACGAAAGCTACTAGGAACGCTAAGATAACTAAAGACTCGATAAGAGCTAAAGATAAGATTAGCGGAGTAAATAATTTGTCAGAAGCTGCTGGATTGCGAGCCATACCTTCTAAAGCTGCAGAAGCTGCTTTACCTTGTGCAGAAGTACCTGCGAATACCGCTAAACCAATAGCGATTGCAGCAGAAATAGCGATTAAACCGCTGTTGCTGTTTGTTGCTTGTGCTGCTCCAGCTACTGCTGTTGCTGCTTCTTCTGCAAATACGCTAGCAGAAGCTAAAATAGTTAAAGCAAATAATAATGCTTTTTTCATGTGATTCTCCTTTTTGATTTAGTGGTCGTGGGCTGTAGCAAGAGCCACGTAGACCATTGATAATAAAGTAAATACGAACGCTTGAATTGTACAAACAAGCATTCCCATTAGATAAAACGGAATTGCGGGACCAATTGGAAATAAATTTAAGAAAACTGTTAATACCGTATGATCTCCCGTCATCACATTAGCTAAACGCAAGCCTAGTGTTAGCGGACGAATAAAGTGTGAAATAAGCTCGATAATTAGCATTAAAGGGGCCAACCACAAAACTGGACCCAAAAAGTGTTTTAAATATCCAAAACCACCTTCTTTTAAACCTACTATATTGTACGCTAAAAAAGAAAAAATACCGAATGCGAAAGTTGTATTAAAATTATCAGTTGCAGGCGTCATTCCAGGTATCAAACCAATAAAATTATTTAATAGCACAAATGTAAATATAGCAGCGAAGTACGGCGCAAAAGCACGACCGTGATGACCAATTACTTGGTGAGCTAAGTTATAAATAAACTCAGTAATAACTTCAAAAATTGCACGTATTGACAGCTTACCATGAGGTACAATTGCTGATTCACCAGATCCTAACGACGCTCTTGCAACTAAACCTAAAACCATTGCTACGACTGCTGCAATTATCAATGTTGCAACATGAATATAATGGTGGCCAACTCCAGGAATCAATTGAGTCCAATTAAAATGCATATTTCCTCACACTTAAAGTTTTCTGAAATGTTTTAGCAAAGTTACAAAGACTATGGAACTTAAAAAAACAATAAATCCAATAATTAGTCCGACACTATCAAACCAAGCTTGTCTGACTATTTTTGTTACAATGTAACCTAGTAATGGGTATTTTAATATAATAAGCAGTAGGCCAAGGGCAATCGATTTTTTACGAGATACGATCTTATAAAGTAAATAAAGACCTATTAGATTTATAAATAACAGGATATGAACAGCGGCAGCTGTTGTTTTAGCCCCGTCATTTATCCAAAAACTAATGATCCAAACCAATAATAGTCCAAACACAAACGAGTATGATGCTATTTTTTTAAACACTACTTATCCTGTTCGTTTTTATTTTTCTCTAAAGATTTTAACTTGTTCACCAAGCTAATAAACCAAGCAATAAAAGCAACGACAATCATAATTGCTTTTAACGACTGATATCCCGTTGTCTTCGCAGCTGATTCTCCTAGTAGAATACCAGCAATAATAAAACCAATGAGTTCAAAACCTATCGCTGCAAAAACAAAATATTTATTTTTGTTCATTTTCGAATTCCTTTACTAAAAGGCTTGTTAATAAGTTTTTCGTTAAGTCTTTTGGTTTTCCATTCAATAAAATTAGGATCTTTGAAATACGTTTTATTTTCATTTAAATATGCTAGTGCAGATTTATAGTCTGCCTTTTCTTCGTAAACATTTAAAATAGAGCTATAAAGATTTTCTGTATTAAAATATGCAATATCTTCTCTATAGATTTGCTGAAATGTCGCAAGAGAAAGATCATATTTTTTTTGTGCTAAATAAATTTGCGCTTTGATGTTCATAAAATTAACTTTTTTTTCAACAGTTTTAAGTGCCACATCAATATATTCAAGGGATGTATCTAAATTTCCTAAGTATCTATAACATTGTGCAATCTTTAATTTTACGCGTTCTAGCTTAGATTTATCTTGCAACAGTGATTCTAAAAGTAAGTATTCTTTTAGTGCGCTTGCATAGTCTTGAGTGTTTTCAAAATGTATTTCTGCAATAGCTTCTTGAGATAAAATTCTTAGATTAACATCCTCAGATTTTAAAATTAAATCTTTATAAACTAGCAACGCTTTGTTGTAGTCTTGAATTTCAAATCTTAATATTCTAGCAATCTCAAAATTTGTAGAAGACCACTTGTTATTGTTTTTTTCTAACTCAGCCGAATTCTCTAATAAATCTACAGCATCTAGAAAAAGGCGGGCTTCAATTTTTTTTTGAGCTTGTTTAAAAAATTTTTCAGCTCTGGATTGGCAAGCGGCAGTTGCCGCTACCAATACAGATATTAAAAGAATATTAGTGTACTTCTTCACCAGCTTTGTCTTCATCTTCTACAACAGCTAAACCAGATACAAACTCTTGTTTGTCATCTAAATTAATTAAGCGAACGCCTTGAGTATTTCTTCCTAGGACTGAAATATCAGAAATTTTCATTCTAATCACCTGTCCTTGATCCGTCGATAAAATCAATTCTTGAGCTGCATTTACTTTGAGAGTTCCAATAACTATACCAACTTTATCTGTCGTTTTTTGTGTAATAATACCAACACCGCCACGACTTTGAACGCGGTACTCTTCAACTTCTGAACGTTTACCATAACCTTTAGAAGTAACCATTAAAATGGTGTCTTTAGTATTTTTCTCTAAGACTTCCATTCCGATAACAATGTCTTCTTTAGCTAAAGTAATGGCTTTAACACCGCGAGCAGAACGACCCATTCCACGCACATCATCTTCGTTAAAACGAATCGACATACCCTCTTTAGTCGCAATAAAAACGTCACTTTGACCATCAGATATTTGTGCTGCGACTAACTGATCATCCAAATCAGTTGTTAAAGCAATAATACCAGCTTGTCTTGGATTAGAAAATGCATCTAAAGATGTTTTTTTGATGATACCTTTTTCAGTTAACATCACTACGTATTTATTTTCACTAAACTCATTGACTGGTAAAATAGCTTTTACTTTTTCGCCAGCTGCTAATTGAACAACATTGGCAATAGCTTTACCTTTTGATGTTCTATTACCAAGAGGTAGTTTATGAACTTTACACCAGTAAACCTTACCTTTATCTGTAAACACAAGTAACATTGTCTTAGTGCTCGCGGTAAATAAATCAGTCACGTAATCCTCTTCGCGAGTTTCCATTCCTTTTAAGCCTTTACCACCACGTTTTTGCACCCGGTATTCTTCGGTCGATAAACGCTTGATATAACCCGTGTTAGTGATTGTGACTACCATAGGCTCATCTGCAATAAGGTCTTCGTCTTCGATATCAGTCATATCGCCAGTAATTTCAGTGCGACGTTTATCTGAGTAACGTTTTTTAATATCTTCTAATTCAGAAACTATGATTTTATAAATTTCTTTTACGTCAGATAAAACAAACTTTAACCAATCAATTTGTTTCATTAACTCGGCCAATTCATCAATAATTTTTTGTACTTCTAGGCCTGTTAATCTCTGCAAACGCATTTCTAAAATTGCGATAGCTTGTCTTTCGCTGAAACCAAATTTAGACATTAAGGCTTCACGCGCAGTCGCTGCTTCTTTAGAAGCTTTAATTGTTGCAATAACAGCATCAATTTGATCAAGAGCTTTTTTCAAGCCCTCGAGAATATGAGCACGCTCTTGTGCTTTTTTAAGTTCAAAAATACAACGTTTTGTCACAACATCGCGACGATGGTCAACGAATGCTTCAAGCATCGATTTTAAATCAAAAGTAACAGGTTGATTTTTTGCATCAATTGCTAACATGATTATACCAAAGCTGACCTGTAACTGCGTAAATTTAAATAAGCGATTTAAAATAACTGAGGCATTTTCACCACGCTTTAAAATAATCACAACGCGCATACCTTCACGCGAAGATTCATCGCGAATATCAGAAATACCTTCAACTGTTTTTTCTTTCACGAGATCAGCAATACTTTCAATCAGTTTAGCTTTATTAACTTGGTAAGGTAATTCAGTTACGATGATTTCTTCGTGATCTTTTTTGGTTTCAATTTCTGTTTTGGCTTTTAGAGTAATGATCCCGCGACCTTTTTTGTAAGCCTGTATGATTCCTGCTTTACCAGCGATTTGACCTGCCGTTGGAAAATCAGGACCAGGAATTTTTTCGATTAGCTCATCGATAGTGCAATCTGGATTTTGAATAAGATGAATACAACCATCAATAACTTCACCCAAATTATGTGGCGGAATATTTGTCGCCATACCAACTGCAATACCTGAAGAACCATTAACCAATAAGTTAGGAAACTTCGACGGCAAAACGAGTGGAATTTCTAATGAGTCATCATAGTTTGGACCAAATGCGACTGTCTCTTTTTCAATATCAGCCAATAATTCTTCAGCCAATCTTGTCATACGGACTTCAGTGTAACGGGAAGCCGCCGCAGAATCTCCATCGATAGATCCGAAGTTACCTTGACCATCAATTAAAGGATATCTTAATGAAAAATCTTGAGCCATACGAACCATAGTTTCGTAAACTGCATTATCACCATGCGGGTGGTATTTACCGATAACATCACCAACAACACGGGCTGATTTTTTATAAGGCTTATCGTGTGTGTTAGATAATTCATGTTGAGCAAATAAAACGCGTCTATGAACTGGTTTTAAACCATCACGAACATCTGGCAATGCACGACCAACAATGACTGACATTGAATACTGCAAATAAGCTTCGCGCATTTCTTTATTAATATCTACGTTTGTTATACCTTTTACTTCTTGATTCTCACTCATATATCAACCTAACTCTATAACCAATTAAACATCTAAAGATTTAACCATCAACGCATTGTCGTGAATAAATTTACGACGAGGTTCAACTTGTTCGCCCATTAAAACACTAAATGTTTCATCGGCTGCTACAGCATCATCAATTGTAACTTTTAATAAATTTCTGTATTCCGGATTTAAAGTCGTATCCCAAAGTTGTTCAGGATTCATTTCTCCTAGCCCTTTGTAACGTTGGATATAAACGCCTTTTTTAGAGCCTTCCATGATGTTTTCGTAGGCTTCATTATAATTTTCAAAAGATAACTCTTCTGAACCTTTAACTATTGTCATTGGTAATTTAGAAACAGATTGCATACTGTTCCAAATATTTCTAATTTCAATAATCTCAGAGAAATTAAGCATGTCAGCTGATAAAACAGTTTTCATTTGATCTGCATATCGAGTTGTTTCAACAACCGCTTCTGTTTTACCGTCGTTCTTTTCAATTTTAAAATCTATTTCAGTAACACCTAAAGTTGGCTGAGAAGTAATCCAAGATTTTAAATCTGTTAAGGCTTGGTTTAATTTTTTTTCATCTTTTAATGTCGACTCTAAATCATCAATTTTACTCAACATAAAATACAATACATCTCGATCGTATTTACGCGAAGACGCATGTAATAAATTATTAAATTTTTGAATGTTTAAAATAAACTTTTTTAAAGCATCTGGTTCTACTTTTTTGCCTTTTACTTCAAAACTATCTAGACCTGATTTTAAAAGATATTCTGTAAGTGCCGTTTCATCTTTTAAATAAGTTTCACTTTGACCTTTTTTAGCGCGGTACAAAGGTGGCTGAGCAATATAGATATATCCACGTTCTAAAACTTCAGGCATTTGTCGATAGAAGAATGTTAATAATAATGTTCTGATATGCGATCCATCGACGTCAGCATCTGTCATGATGATAATTTTATGGTAACGTATTTTATCAACACTAATATTATCTTTACCAATACCAGTGCCTAATGCCGAGACCATCATACGAATCTCATCATTTGATAACATTTTATCAAAACGTGCTTTTTCAACGTTCAGAATTTTACCTTTTAAAGGTAATACGGCTTGTGTTTTACGATCACGAGCCATTTTTGCTGAGCCGCCGGCAGAGTCTCCCTCGACTAAGTAAAGTTCACATTTAGCAGCATCACGTTCTTGGCAGTCAGCCATTTTGCCTGGTAAAGAGCCGCCATCTAATGCTGTTTTACGACGGGTTAAATCACGCGCTTTTCTTGCTGCATCACGGGCGCGTGCTGCTTCTAAACACTTAGTAACGATTGTTTTACCAGGTGTCGGATTGCGATCTAACCAATCAGCCAGTTTATCATTCACTAGAGATTCAACAATACCTTTAACTTCAGCATTACCAAGTTTAGTTTTTGTTTGTCCTTCAAATTGTGGCTCACGAACTTTAACAGAAATAATTGCTGCTAAACCTTCGCGTATATCATCACCTTCTAATGAATCTTTAAAATCTTTGAGAAGATTTTTTTGTTGAGCATAGGCATTTGTTGTTCTTGTTAAAGCACCACGAAAGCCAACTAAATGAGTTCCACCTTCATGAGTATTAATATTGTTCGCATAACAATAAATTGATTCAGAGTATGAGTCATTCCACTGCATTGCCACTTCAACTTCGACTTGGTCTTTTTCACCTCTGAAATAAATAACATCCGAGTGAATAGCTTTTTTTGATTCATTCAAATAAGCCACAAATTCTGCAACACCATTTGCATATTGAAAGTCGGCTTTTTTACCATTTCTTTCATCAACTAAAGAAATATGCAAACCCGCATTTAAAAAAGCAATTTCACGAAAACGATTTGATAAAGTGTTAAAGTCAAAAGCCATGCCTTCTTCTTTAAAAATTTCTAAATCTGGCTTAAATGTAACTGTCGTCCCTGTTTTTGTTGTTGGTCCAACTTTTTCAACAGGCCCTTGCGGTGTGCCTTTAATATATACTTGTCTGTAGTGAAAACCATTTTTAAAAGATTCTGCTTGGCAACGCGAAGAAAGAGCATTCACGACAGAGGCACCAACACCATGAAGACCGCCAGATACTTTATAAGCTCCGCCATCAAATTTACCACCAGCGTGTAAAACGGTATAAACAACTTCCATTGCATCTTTACCAGATCTGTGTGGACCAACTGGAACACCACGACCATTATCTTCTACAGATAGTGAACCATCAGTTTGAATAGTAACGACTATTTTTTTACAAAAACCTGCTAAGTGTTCATCTACGGCGTTATCCACAATTTCATACACAAGATGATGGTAACCACGAATAGTCGTATCACCAATATACATACCTGGTCTTTTACGAACGGCTTCTAAACCTTCGAGAACTTGAATATCATCAGCACCATAATTCTTCTCAGAAGAAACTGCGGTTGAAGAAACTGTATCCGACATGAACACCTCTACTATACTAAAATATCCTAAATATTAATTTTAAATTTTTTAAAAATTTATACTTTAACTAATTTGTTAATGTTCCATTTTGCACTTTAAATAAAGTGCTTTTCTCTATGCTGAGTTTTTTTAAAACGTCGACGTCTGTTGATGTTAAAAATGTCTGAGTTTCTATTTCGTTCAATGATAAAACCAAGGAACTTTGCTTTCTTTGATCAAGCTCAGACAAGACATCATCCAGTAGTAGCACAGGATAGAATCCATTAACCATATGATGATACACGATTTGAGCTATTTTGAAAGCTAATATGATAGATCTTTGCTGCCCCTGCGAACAAAAAAATCTTGAATCATTTCCATTATATAGAAAAATGACATCATGCTTCTGAGGGCCAACTAAACTGACTCCTGAAGAAAGTTCAGCAGCAAATAGTTCTTGAGCTCTTTTTTTCATTAAAAAAGCCAGGTTTTCCTCTGAATTATCCACAATTTTGTGGTCTGAAATAATATATTCAAAATCGAATTTAACCACATTTAGTGTTTCTATTTTTTCCAGAGCTTTTTGCACATGCTCTTTTATCTCGATAAGTGATTTTATCCTTAAATAGCTTAATTTTGCAGCTAAATTAAAATAAATGGGATTTAAGCTTTCTAAAGTTTGTATTCCTGTATCTCTGTTTATTTTTTCCTCAGAAATATCTTTGAGTATTTTATTTCGCATTCTAAGGGCTTTTTTAAACTCGTTAATCACTGAACGACCATTTTTATGGCTGGTTGCAATTAAATTGTCTAAAAGCTTTCTACGCTCGTCTGCGCTTTCTTTAATGACTGACAAGCTTTCAGGCGAGAATAAAATAACTGGTGGCAAGTACTGCTCAATTTTAATTGTTTTTTTTTCGTTAACAAAAATTTCTTTTTTACTCTTATTGAGTTTAAGTAAAACGTTAAATTCTAAGTCGTTATTTTCGATTTTTGATTTTATAAATGAGTACTCATGATTAAATTGAATAATTGTTGAATAGTCACCATAACGGAAAGTTTCACCTTCAACTAAAAAATGAATAGCTTCTATAAAATTTGTTTTACCTTGACCATTATCCCCAATAAATAAATTTAGTCTTGGAGATAAATTTAAAAAAGACTCTGAAATATTTCTAAAATTTTTCAGAGCCAAAGTTTTTAAAAACATTAAATTCTCATTGGCATAACGACATTAATGTAATCATTTATTCCAGAAGCTTTTAGTACTCCTGGTGAAACTTGGTCGTTTAATTCAATATCAACATTATCTTGTTCAATATTTTTTAAAACATCTTCGATGTAACGCGCATTAAAACCAATTTTGATATCTGGACCAGTATAATCTATATCGAGTTCATCTTTAGCATCACCTAATTCTGGATTGCTCGAAGTTATTTCTAAACGATTTGATGAAAACGTTAATAAAATAGCTTTTGATTTTTGATTAGCTAATAAAGAAACTTTTTTTAATGAAGATAAAATAACTTCTCTGGGAATTTTAATACGGTGATTAAGCTTTTGTGGAATAAACTGTTGATAATTAGGATATTTACCTTCAATTAATCTAATCATCAAAACACAAGTTCCGCATTTAACAATAAATTGCGATCCTTCAACAGCGACATAAACTTCGTCAGTTGTATTTTCAATTAATTTTTTAATTTCAAATAATCCCTTTTTAGGAATAATTACACCAACTTTTTCATTGAAAGTTAAATTATTAAAAGTTTTTTTAATTAAACTTAAACGGTGACCATCAGTTGCCACCATTGTTACATGGTTCTTATCTGTTGATTCAAAAAAAACACCATTTAAATGATAACGAGTTTCATCATTTGAAACGCTGTATATAGTTTTATCGATCATTTGTTTAAATTCAACCGCATCAATTTTTGAAAAGTTTTCTGATTTGTAAGTAGGAAAAACCGGATACTCTTCGGCTGCTACTCCAACTATTTTTGATAAGAACTTACCTTGTTTGATTTCTAAATAATTATTATCTTTTTTTGTTAGTTGAATTGGACCTTCTAATAATTCTTTAGTCAGATCAAATAAACTTTTTGCTGAAACCGCAACCTTACCATCCTCTTTAATCACTGCTGGTGAACTATCAGTCAAACTTACTTCTAAATCTGTTGCGTAAGCTTTTAGTTGGTTTTGTGCTGTTTCAAGTAACACATTTACAAGAACTGGCATTGTGTTTCTTTTTTCTACAATATTTTGTGTTCTACCAATTAAACCTAAGAGATCTTTTTTTTGAATTTCTATTTTCATTTTTACCCTTAATTTAAATTTTTTAAAAACCTAATAATATATATATATAAGGTAGTAGTATTAGTAGGGGCTGTTAATTTCCGTATAACACATCTAACTTATTGAAACTTCTATTCTTTACCTGTGGAAATCTCAACCCTTAGCTTAAGGCTAAACCTTATGTTTTTTGTGGATAACTAAGTCCACATTTTTTTACATAAGTTTTCCACACACAAATCCACAATCCACAATCTACAAACCCGTGATATTGTGGATTTGGTTTACTAACTCATCGATATCACTTTTAAATTGTAAATCTTTAGACTGTAGATTCTCTACTTTTTCCAAAGAATTAATCACAGTTGTATGATCTCGTCCACCAAAAGCTTTACCAATCTCAACCAAAGATTTATCTAAAAACTTTTTGATTAAGTACATAGCAATTTGTCTTGGAACAACGATTGGTTTAGCTCGGCTGCTTGATTTTAAGTCAGTAATTCTAACCTTATAATATTCAGCTACTATTCTTAGTATTTCATCAACAGTAATAGTTGTTGTATTTTCATGATGAGATAAAATTTTACGAGCAAGTTCTAAGCTAATAGGAATACCCTGTAATTCAGAAAACATTTTTATGCGCTTCAGATTACCTTCCAATTCACGAATAGATCTTTTAGATATGCGGGCCAAATACTGAACTGCATCTTCAGGTATGCGAAGATAAAATTTTTCAGCTTTATAACGCAAAATTGCGATACGCGTTTCCAAATCAGGCATATTAATATCAGCAATTAAGCCGCGCTCTAATCGAGTTCTAGAGCGATCTTCTAAACCTAGAATGTCTTTAGGCATACGATCGCTTGCGAGTATGACCTGCTTTTTTCTCTCAATAAATGTATTGATGGTATGGAAAAACTCTTCTTGAACAGCTTGACCACGTTCGATGTACTGAACATCATCTACGACAAGTACATCGCAATTTTCTCGATATTTTTGTCTGAACTTATCCATTTCCTGGCGCCTAATGGATTGAACACACTCATTTAAAAATTTTTCTGCACTTGTATAAGTAATACGATAATGAGGATACCGTGTACTAATTTCATTAATTGCCGCTTTTAATAGATGTGTTTTACCCATACCTGATGGACCATAAATAAAAAGTGGATTGTAATCATCAGCACCAGGATTTTGCGATACATTATATGTCGCCGCATGAGCGAATTCTGAATTTTTACCAACGACAAATGTTGAAAAAGAAAACTCTTCACCAATGTAATCTTGGTTAAAAGATTTAGCTTGTTGAGTAGGTATTTTAATTTGATTTAGACGGTTTTGAATCTGATTTAACTCTTCACTGTTTTGCAGCACATCCTGTAGAGAAGAGTTATAATCAGCAGCTGGCTTAGTCGAAATAATGAAATTAATTTCAAACTCTTCTGAAAAATGAGCTTTAATTTCACTGACAATTTTTTCTTTTAAATTGTGATTAATGTAAAAATAATAAAATTGATTTGGGACAGATAATGTAAATTCATACTTATCATCCTTTTTTTCAGTACTAATGAATTCAACCGGCTCAAGATAAGACTCTAAAATACGGTTAGATCCGCTCTTTTGTTTCATAGAAGTCTTAATTTGGGTCCAGAATGATGAATCTAATTGCATTAGCCCCCCTCAACAATCAGTGGCCTGTCTTAACAAGCACAACAAAAGTTTTCAACAGTTGACCATTATGCTGCTATGTGCTTTAAATAGAGTTCTCTTTTTTAAAAGAGCATAATTTTTTTGCAATTGACGTTAAATAGCGTCGTATAAAGTAGTACAAAAATTAAGTGATTAACTTAAGTGTATAGTAAGAGGTAGTGAATATGAGTAAAAGAACGTACCAACCAAGTAAAAAACGTCGTACTAAAAAACACGGTTTCCGTAAAAGAATGAAGACAGCTAATGGCAAAAAAGTTTTATCTCGTCGTAGAGCTAAAGGCCGTAAAAAGTTAACTGTTGCTCGTGGCGGAAAATAATTCAAAAGTTTATCCTTTAAAGCAGTCTTCTGAATTTAGTAACATTTCAAAAAATGGTATAAGAGTAAGAGCTTCTAGCTACCTTACTCTTATAATATTGAATGCAGAGGACAATAAAACCTATTTCGGCATCACCGTATCCAAAAAAGTTGGTCATGCCGTTATCAGAAATAAGCTAAAAAGATGGGTGCGCAACTGTGTTCGATCTGACAGCTGGAAGTCAAAATATTCAGGAAAAAAAGTTGTGTTCATGTTTAGAGCACAGCCGGATGGATTTTATACGGGGCTTAAGCATAAAGAATTTATCAAAATATTCTTTAAATAAGTTTTTTGTAGGATTAATTAAATTTTATCAGCTTGCCTTATCACGATTTTTTGGTGGCCATTGTCGTTTTTATCCGAGCTGTTCTCATTACGCTTTGGAGTGTTACACAAAATTAGGTTTTTTTGCGGCATCTAAGTATACAATTATTCGATTGTCAAAGTGCCATCCACTAAGCTTTAAAAGCGGTTACGATCCTGTTCCATTAACACAAAACGAATTGAACAAGTAAAGTAAAGTAGAGTAAAAAGCTACGTAACAAGGAAGAGTATGAATAATCAAAACGAAACACCATTTGGAAGTCCAAGATTTTTAGGTGCATTAGCAATTACTTTTTTAGGTCTTTGGGGATGGCAGTATTATGTCTCTAAAAATTACCCTCAAGCAAATGCAGTTCAAAAAGCAGATATTGTTACTGATAAGCCAGCCGAAAAGCAATCACAACCAGCAGCTGTAGATTCAGGGAAATCGCCAACCGTAAGCACAGTTGCGACAGATTCTAGTCAAAATGATTTTTCAAAAGAAACTATTGAAAAATATGAAGACAGCAACGTTTCTTTTGAAATTTCATCAATTGGTATGGGTATTAAAAACTATACTTTAAAAAAATACACTGATCGTGAAGGAAATAACATTGTATTTTCTAGCGATTCACTTCAATCTGAAACGCTTGTAAACAGACAACGCATTAATTTTTCTATCAAAAAAATGAGTGATTTTGAGTTTATAGGGACCGCTAGTTTTTCAGATAAAAACATAAAAAAAGTATTAAAGTTTAATAGGGATAAAGGATATTTCGACGTTAAAGTTGAATTTGATTCAGGATTAGAATCAATTCAATCAACACTTTATCAAAAACACTATATTCCTAAAAACACTAATTTCCTAATGCCGAGTTTTGAAGTCCAGGACTTTATTTTTATAGAAAATGGCAAAACACATGCAGAAAATATTTCTCATTTAAAACCTGAGGATAACTTTGTAAAAACTGCAATGGCACCGACATTAACCTCAGTGGCTACACAGTATTTTACAGTAGCCGCAGTTAATAAGTCTGAAGTCATCCCACAGATCACGAATAAAGTTTCTCAAGGTATGGCGTTTGTTGACATTAATTACGATCTTAGAAATTTGAAAACTAACACGCTAGAACAAATCGTATTTTTAGGACCTAAAGAATCTGAACGATTAGTGTCTATAGACACCACATTGCCTGAAGTTATGAATTACGGAATGTTTGGAGCCATTGCAAAAGTGTTATTGAAAATCATGGTCTCTTTACATGACTTGTTAGGCAATTGGGGATTAGCTATTATAGCACTTACCCTGATTGTGCGAACAATCCTTTTACCCTTTAATGTTATATCTTTTCGATCTGCTCAAGCTATGCAGAAATTAAAACCAAAAATGGATAGCATTCGCGAGAGATATAAAGATGATCCGATCAGAATGAATAAAGAAACAATGGCCGTTATGAAAGACAATAATGCAAATCCGTTGATGGGTTGTCTGCCTATGCTTCTGCAGATTCCAATTTTCTTTGCTCTATGGAAAACTATAGGTTCAAGCATTGAAATTTATCAGCAGCCATTTTTTGGTTGGATCACTGACCTAAGTCATCACGATCCATTTTTTGTTTTTCCTGTTCTTATGGGAATAACAATGTATTTGCAGCAAAAATTAACACCGACCACAATGGATCCGACTCAAGCCAAAATAATGAACTTTATGCCAATTTTATTCACGATGTTCATGTTAACGCTTCCAAGCGGACTAACACTTTATAACTTTATCAGTTCATTGTTTGGCGTGATCCAACAGTATTTTTTATTAAAAGAAAATAAATCTAAAAGCACGCAACTAGCATAACGAATTATCTACGAGGAGGATGTATATGGCAGGATTTTTTTCAAAATTATTTGGTGGTGGCAAAAAAACAGATTTAGACTCAGTCGTTGAAGCGACTTTGAATGGAATTCTTGAAAAAGGTGGTTTTGATTTATCTTATAATTTAGATGTTGAAAAAAAAGAAGAAGTTACAGAAATCAAAATTAACTTCTCTGGTCAAGACGAGGAATTATTAAAAGATCATAAGGGGCAACTTTTGGATGCTTTTCAATTAATAATCAAGCGCGTAACCCAGCATAACTTTCCAGATATCCAAACTAATGTACAAGTGGATTGCGGTGGTTTTAGAGAGGAAACGGAAGCAGCCCTTATTGAGCGAGCTGAGCACCTTAAAACTATAGCTATTGAGCAAGGAAAATCTGTTTACTACAGAGCGCTTCCGCCAAAAGAAAGAAAAGTAGTTCACCAGTATTTAGCGCAGGATCCACGTGTTAAGTCGAGATCATTGGGTGACGGCCTTTATAAAAAAATCAAAATATTTCCTGTCAAAAATCAAAACACTGAAGGCGAAGATTCGATTTCAGCCGAAGAGGTTTAATTGTGTACGATGCTGCTCGCGATAACAAAACTATTTGCGCGCTTGCATCAGCCCATGGAGCCTCAGCCATTTCTGTAATACGATTAAGCGGGCCAGATTCTTACAAAATTATTAAAATGGCCTGTCCCGGCCTTAAAAGAAAGCCTTTAGAATCACATCGCGTGTATTTAGCAAAGTTTTTCAATCATGTTTCTGTGGTCGATCAGGTCTTGGTTACCTGTTTTGATCATGGTCATTCTTATACAGGTGAAGAAACAATAGAAATTTCTTGTCATGGATCAGCCCATATAGTGTCTAAAATTATTGAACATCTGATCGATTTAGGTGCGCTTAGTGCAATTAAAGGTGAGTTTACTTATCGATCTTTCATGAATGGCCGTCTCGATCTTGTGCAGGCTGAAGCTGTTTTGTCTGTGATCGAATCACAGAGCGATGAGTCTCTTAAGCTATCATTAAGACAACTCGATGGTTATGTTTCTAAAACCTTCATTCATATCGAAGACCAGCTAACTTGGTGTTTAGCCCATATCGAAGCATCAATTGATTTTTCTACTGAAGGTATAGATGTTGTAGATAATAATGTTCTTATAGATAAACTTTTTGAAATTCAAAAGCAATTAGCGCGTGTAGTTGAGTCTTATTCATCCGGCAAAGTACTTAAAGACGGGATTAAATTGGTCTTGGCTGGCCAACCAAATGTTGGAAAATCAAGCCTTCTTAACTTACTTGTTCTTGATGATCGAGCTATTGTGACAAACATTGCCGGCACAACCCGTGATGTTGTTCAAAGTAGTACTATATTCAATGGTTTAAAGTTTATGATTAGTGATACAGCTGGTTTGCGCGAGACGACTGATGTCGTTGAAAGCATTGGTGTTACTCGAAGTAAGCTAGAAATTAAAAATGCTGACATTACCTTATTTGTATACGACTTGTCTGTTGGTTTAACGGCGGATGATCTAAAACAAGCCGAAGCCCTATTTGGTAAGGTTATTGTTGTAGGCAATAAGAATGACCTTATTTCCCATGAAATTAATTCTCAGTTAGCTGCTGATGTTGAGAGACTTTTATCCTCCAATAAAAACATTACAATTTTATATGCATTGTCAGTTTCAGCGCTTGATGTTTCATGCAGAGAGTCTATATTGGGCCACATTAGTTCTATTTATAGGCAAAATGAATATTCAGATGACTCCATTATCACGTCTGCTAGGCAGTTTGAGTATTCAAAGTATGCGTTAGATCTGATTACTCAAAACATAGCAGAGCTTAATACTGGTGTTGGTAGTGAATATGTAGCACAAACACTCAAGCAGGCTTTGATAAATATTCAGAGTATATTGGGTCGCCACTTTGATGATCAAATAATGGATCGAGTATTCAAAGAGTTTTGTTTGGGTAAGTAAATAGACAAGACACTTTAGTGTAGAGAGTATTATGGCTTTTGATTATCAAATTATTGTGGTTGGTGCTGGTCATGCTGGAATCGAGGCGTGTTTAGCCACCTCTAAGCTTGGTTTAAACACGCTCATGATTACAACTAATATCGATAGAATTGGATATATGTCTTGCAATCCGTCTATTGGTGGTTTGGCTAAAGGCCACATGGTTAGAGAGTTAGATATTCTCGGTGGTCAGATGGGGTTTGCTGCAGATCGTTCATGTATACAGTTTAAGCGACTTAACTCAAGCAAAGGGCCGGCCGTAAGAGGAACGCGCACTCAAAACGATAAGAAAATTTACTCGCAAATTCAAAGAGATGCTTTGTACAATCAGGAAAATTTAAAAGTTATTCAAGGTGAAGTGAAAAGTCTTATTCTTGATGGCAATGAATGTCGTGGTGTGGTTCTTCATGATGGATCTGTTATCAAGTCAGAGAGAGTTATAATTACTGCCGGAACTTTTTTAAACGGCGTTATGCACATCGGTTTACAACAAACTCCGGGCGGTCGTGTGGGTGACGCGGCTAGCGTAGGCTTGTCCGATCAATTAAAGGAATTCGGCTTTACTGTTCAGCGCTTGAAAACAGGAACACCAGCACGTCTTTTAAAAGACAGTATAAATTGGTCAAAAACATCTCCACAACATGGAGATGCTAAGTTCTATCCATTTTCTTTTCGATCTTCTCGGAAGTTGGAATTGCCGCAGGTTCTTTGTTATTTGTCTCATACAAACGAAAAAACGCACGAAATTATACGCTCCAATCTTGATAAGTCTCCAATGTTTTGTGGCATAATTGAAGGGGTTGGCCCTCGTTATTGTCCGAGCATTGAAGATAAGGTTACTCGTTTTGCTGATAAAATTTCTCATCAGACTTTTTTGGAGCCCGAGAGTCTTTCAAGTGATTTGATCTATTTACAGGGTATTTCGACGTCTTTGCCGGCTGAAGTTCAAGATCAATTTCTAAAAACTATACCTGGCTTGGAAAACGTTAAAGTCGTTCGATATGGCTATGCCGTGGAATATGATTTTATCGAACCCACGCAGATCTTTCATAGGCTTGAAACTCGCCCAATCAAAAACCTATTTTTAGCTGGACAAATTAACGGCACTAGTGGTTACGAGGAGGCAGCCGCGCAAGGTTTTATTGCTGGAATTAATGCAGCACACAGCCTACTTAATCGTAACGAATTCGTTCTTGATCGAGCTCTAGCATATACAGGTGTTTTGATTGATGATCTTGTGACTAAAGGTACTCGTGAACCATACCGCATGTTTACATCTCGCGCAGAACACCGACTAGTTTTAAGAGAAGACAATACTATCGATAGGTTGGCCAACATTTCAGAAAATCTTGGTTTGGTTGACAAACACAATCTATCAAGACTTTTTTCGATTAAAGAGCAAAGATCCGCCTTGGCCGCGGTTTTAAAGAACAAAATACTATATCCAAACAAAGATACGAATGACAGAATTAACAAGCTAGGCAGCAAGCCTTTGCTTAAACCTGTTTCTCTTGAAGAGTTTCTTAGACGTCCTGAGATTTCTTTTTCCACGCTAGAAGTTTTCGATTCTGATCTTTCTCAAGTCGAAGAGGTCGTTTCCGAATCAGTCGAAATTGAAATTAAGTATTCCGGGTATGTAAAAAAACAGTATGAAATTATTGAACAATCTAAAAAGCTTGAGGGGTTGACGATTCCATTTGATTTTGACTATGGCTTTGTTCGTGGTTTGTCTGCAGAAGAGATTGGTAAACTTAAGCGCATTAAACCAAGAACACTAGGCCAAGCCCAGCGCATTTCCGGAGTTAATCCGTCTGCCATTCAGGCTATCATGATCTATCTAAAATCTAATAGTTTTAAGAAAAGCGATAAATTACAAATAGATGAACGATAACATAAATTAAATTGTTAATGTCCATCTTTTTTGTTGTCTTGAGTGGTGGTTGCGGGCTTGTCTTTAGTTTCTGGTTTTTTCGCTTCATTTGTTCCACGTGGAACAGGCGCTTCTTTTGTCATGCGCGCTTGTCGATCTCGAAATTGGCTTACAACCTCAAGCCCTTGTTTAGTAAACTCATCACTTGGCCACGGCTTTCCATCTGGCAGCTGGCTTTCAAGATAAAGTCTTCGGGCGACTAGTTTTTGTTGCTCAACTTTAATTTCGAAATATCTTACCTTTTGCTCTGAGTGCGCTTTAGACTCTTGCGCATCATTGAGACGTCTTTCAAATACGCGGATTTCGCCGGATTGAGGCACAGCATTTTTTAAGTCGTTTTGTATGGCCTTAATTTCACTCTCTTTGGCTGCTAGGTCTGCCTTGGCGATGGCAAGCTCGGCATTAAGTGCGCTAAGCACGGGATCTCGAAGCTCCGGGTTGGGATCTAGCTTTTTTTTGCAAGCAGGCAGTGCGAGCGCCGCAGACATTATCAAAATAACTAAAATGATTCTGTGTTGCAAATGTTCCACGTAGAACAATCGGATTAAATACCGCATAACTGTAGTTTTTTGTTGAAATAAAAATATTAAAGCTACAGGATATTTCGCGGAGGAAATATGGTAAAAGTGATTTGTATAGCGAACCAAAAAGGTGGTGTTGGTAAAACAACAACGACTGTGAATCTAGCGTCGGCACTAGCGCAGCTTGGTAAAAAAGTCTTGCTAGTTGATATGGACCCACAAGGGAACGCATCTAGTGGTTTGGGTATAAAAAAGCACGAAACAGAAGAAAAAAACATTTATCATGTTTTAATAGGTGAAAATACGATACAAGAAGTGGCTTTTAAGACGGGACACGAAAACCTGTATATAGCCACCGCAAATCCTGACTTAGTTGGTGCTGAAATAGAGCTTGTTGATATGCCTCAGCGCGAGTTTAGACTGAAGCAGGCTATTCAAACAGTTTCATCGTTGTATGATTTTGTATTAATTGATTGTCCTCCATCGCTAGGCTTACTAACTCTTAATTCGTTGGCCGCAGCAAATAGTTTTTTAGTGCCCCTACAATGTGAATACTATGCGCTTGAGGGGTTGTCTCAATTGTTAAACACGGCAGGTTTGGTAAAAAAGGGTATTAATCCAAATCTACACATTGAGGGCATTTTGTTAACAATGTTTGATAAGAGAAACAATTTATCTCACCAAGTGGTTGAGGAAATTAAAACTCACTTTAAAGACAAGGTTTTCGGCGTGATTATTCCAAGGAACGTAAGGCTGAGCGAAGCCCCTAGCCACGGAGTATCAATATTTGGTTATGACCCAAGAAGCATTGGTGCTCTTATGTATCTTGAACTCGGAAAAGAAATAGTTGCTAAAGCAAATATCGAAAAAAACACAAACAAAAACCAAGATGCGAGCGTGTAAACAATGGAAAACAATAATGAATTTGCAAACAAAAAAAAATTAGGAAGAGGCCTGGGCTCGTTGCTTGGCGCGTCAGCGTCAACAGGCGCCGCGTTTGGGTCGGGCGCCTCTGTTCATCAAGAAAAAAGCGCGACTAATCAAATGGCTAGTCAGGATAGTCATGAAACAGATCGAAAGCAGACTGTTGTGGTGCAAGAGAAAACAGTGGTTGTTGAGCAAAAGATTGATGAGGACAAAAGGGTATGGTTTGTAGCAATAGACAAACTTGTGCCAGGTCGGTTTCAACCCAGAAAGAAGTTTGATAAAGAAACCCTGGTTGAATTAGCACAATCAATAAAGGAAAATGGAATATTGCAGCCAATAGTTGTGCGAAAAAGAACTGCTGGCGGCTACGAGATTATTGCAGGTGAAAGACGCTGGAGAGCCGCACAAATAGCAGGAATGCACGAAATCCCTGCGCTTATAAAAACGTTTAGTGATCAAGAGGCGCTTCAGATGGCGCTCATTGAGAACATACAAAGAGAAGACTTGGATCCAATTGAAGAGGCTGAGAGCTATCAGCGCTTGATCGAAGAATTTAATTTATCTCAACAACAAGCTGCAGAGAAAGTCGGGAAAGAAAGATCGTCTGTGGCCAATGCGCTCAGGCTTTTAGCGCTGCCGAATGAAATTAAAGATATGGTCAGTGATAAACACGTTTCAGTTGGTCATGCAAAAGTGTTGTTATCGCTAGAAAACAAACAACACCAAATCAAGTTTGCAAAAATGTGTGCTGAGAAAAATTTATCAGTGCGTGCATTAGAGCAAACAATAAAACAACACGGTCGTGAGCAAATCGAAAAAGACTTTGTTGAAAAGCAAAGTAAAGAGTTGAATACTCAACTTGCACAACAATTAGCCCAAAACATGCAAAAAATGCTCGGGACTAAAACAGAAATTCAGTACAATAAGGGTAAGGGTCATTTGACTATTCACTTTTACTCTGATGATCAGTTAAACAGCATATATGAAAGGCTAACTAAGTGATAGATCAAGCCATAATATCAGCTATTGTTGAAGAGGGTTGTTCTATTGAGGGCAGAATGTCTTTTAGTGGCACGGCCAAGGTTTCTGGGCAATTTAATGGAGAAATTTTTTCTAGAGATGATTTGGTTATTACGGAAACAGGCTTTGTAAAGGCTGATGTAGAGGTCGGTTCGCTGATATTAAAAGGAACTTTTGAGGGGAATATTACTGCACACAACAAAGTAATAATGTTGCCACCCGCACACTTCAAAGGCACGGTTACTGCTCCAAGTCTAAAAATTGAAGAGGGTGTTGTTTTTGAGGGAGCCTCTTACATACCCAAGGCTTAAAAATAGAGAAAACATTCTAAAGTGTAAAAACCGAGCAGCGCTCTAAATTCTTGACCTCAAAATCAATAAAATGCTATTCCAAGGTGTTCAAAAAGCAAAGCTCAACCATAAAGGAACGCTTAATGGAAAAAATCGTTGATATTGTTAGGCAGATTTTACTGCAACTTGGCGCCAACCAAACAGTCTACATTCAAATAGTTGTATTTGTCGTGGCAATAACTTTTTTGACAACAGTTGTTTATAATCCATTTTTTAAAGCTGCAGATCAAAGACACAAAAGAACAAAAGGGGCTGATGCTGTTGCAAAAGACGCCGCACAAGAAGCTAAAAATTTAGCGAGCGTGTATCAAACTAAAGCCAGAGAAATTAACAGTAAAATATCTAACATATTTGATAATAAAAAATCTGAAGCACAAAAAAAATCAGCTGAAATATTGTCTCAATCAAAATCAAAAGCAGAAATATTGACTAATGATAGTCGTAAAAGCATTGAGCAGCAATTAAAGGCGGCTGAGTCAGAAATTGATAAAATTTCAAATGACATAGCAGCAACGTTAAAAGATAAATTTGAAAAAGGGCTATAATCATGAATTATAAAAAATTAATTGGCGTACAAAAAATTATTTTTGCGTTAACGATCATGACGTCAACACTAGCGGTAGCTGCGGGCGGAGCGCACGGTGCTGGTCACGACGAGATCCCATTTGAGGCAATCAGAAATCAAGCGATAAACCTTGGAATTTTGCTGGCGGTTTTATTGTATTTTATAACCACTCCACTAAAAAATTCATTTAAAGCAAAGAAAGAGTTGTTTCTTGATGAAGCTGCAAAAACTGAAGCTGCTTTAAAGTTAGCAGAAGCTGAGCTCGCAGAAATTAAAAGCAAACTAGCAGCGCTTGAGCAAGGTGAAAAGTCTGCTGTGCTAAACGCCGAAAAAGAAGCGCAATCTCATGCTGAAAAAATCGTGTTAGATGCGCAGACTCAAGGGCAAAAGATTATTGAAGATACAAATTTAATCATTGCCGCAGAAGTGGTGAACGCAAAAAACGCAATTAGAGAAAAGATAATAAATAAATCATTGAATGCGGCTGAGAATAACATCAAAGCCTCATCCGATGCGATCACTAAAAAATCTGAAACGGGTTTTCTACAAGATTTAGGACAGGTTAAAGCATGAGTTCAAATAATGTTGTAAAAAAATATTCAAAAGCGCTTTTTGATGTGGCTTACGCAAAAGGTATTGCTGGGGATGCTGGTCAACAGCTAAACGAAGTTTCTAAGGCATTTACAGAGGATGTCGTTAAGTTTTTTTCTAACCCATTCAATCAAGCAGAACAAAAAATGACAGTTGCAAAATCTGCACTTGAGGGAAAATGTTTACCTGAGGTTTACAACTTTGTCGTAACGCTTGTGGAAAACGAAAGAGTTTCCCTTTTAAAGGATATTGCAAAAGATTTTGGGTCTTTAGTTCAGGCAAGTGCTGGTATCACAAAAGGCAAACTATTTTGCTCGCAAGAAGTATCTGCTGATTTTATTAAGCAAGTCGAAGAAAAAGCCTCAAAGGCGCTAAATAAAAAAGTAGAACTCGTATTTGAAAAAAATCCAAACTTACTGGCCGGCTATAAAGTAGAAGTAGCTGGTTGGACAATGGATGATTCCGCGCAAGCACACCTTAAAATTTTAAAAGACGATTTAATCAAGAGAGGATTATAAATGGAAACACAAATCAGAGCCGACGAAATTGGTCGCATCTTAAAAGAACAAATTTCTAAGTACAACAAAACTGTAGAAGTTGCTGAGGCTGGTACAGTTTTATCTGTGGGTGACGGCGTTGCTCGCGTTTATGGTCTTGAAAATGTTATGGCCGGCGAATTAGTTGAATTCGCAAGTGGCGTTAAAGGTATGGCATTAAATTTAGAAGCATCTCAAGTGGGTGTGGTTATCTTTGGTGAAGATAGACAAATTAAAGAAGGCGACACAGTTAAAAGAACAAAACAAATCGTTTCTGTTCCAGTTGGTGAGGCTTTATTGGGCCGTGTAGTTGATGCCCTAGGAAATCCTGTCGATGGCAAAGGCGCTATCAATTCTAAAGACACACGTATCGTTGAATTAAAAGCTCCTGGTATCGTTTACAGAAAATCAGTCCATGAGCCATTACAAACTGGTTTAAAAGCAATTGATGCTTTAATTCCGATTGGACGTGGTCAACGTGAGTTAATCATCGGTGACCGTCAAACTGGTAAGACAGCAATTGCGATAGATACAATTATCAATCAAAAAGGTCAAAATGTTCACTGTTTTTACGTAGCAATTGGTCAAAAACAATCTACAGTATCTTTAGTTGTTGAAAAACTACGTCAAGCTGGCGCAATGGACTACACAACAGTTATTACAGCTTCTGCAGCTGATCCAGCTCCGATGCAGTTCTTGGCCGCATACTCTGGAACAGCAATGGCTGAGTACTTCCGTGATAATGGCAAACATGCTTTAATTATTTATGATGATTTAACAAAACAAGCGCAAGCTTACCGTCAGATGTCACTATTGTTAAGACGCCCTCCTGGTCGTGAAGCATACCCAGGCGACGTATTCTATTTACACAGTCGCTTATTGGAGCGCGCTGCTAAATTGTCTGACGCCGTTGGTGCGGGATCTTTAACGGCATTGCCAGTTATCGAAACACAAGCGGGCGATATTTCAGCCTATATCCCAACAAATGTTATTTCTATCACTGATGGACAAATTTTCTTAGAATCAGATTTATTCTATAAAGGTATTCGTCCGGCGATTTCAGTTGGTAAGTCTGTTTCTCGCGTGGGTGGTGCAGCTCAAATTAAAGCTATGAAACAAGTTGCTGGTTCTATGAAATTAGAATTGGCGCAGTTCCGCGCTCTTGAGGCATTTGCTGCGTTTGCTTCTGATTTAGATAAGGCATCGCAAAACCAATTAGCTCGTGGTCGTCGCTTGGTTGAAGTTTTAAAACAAGGACAGTACGCTCCAGTTAAAGTTGAGGAACAAACAGCAATGATTTTTGCTGCGACAAATGGTTTTGTTGATACAGTTGCAGAAAATGATGTTAAACGTTTTGAAACAGAATTCATCACTTTCTTAAAACAAAAATATAGCAATGTATTAAAAGATATCGTTGATAAAAAAGCGATTTCTGATGACAATAAAAAAGAACTTGTTAGTGCATTAAACGAATTTAAAGCCGTATTCCAAGCTTCAGCTAAATAAAAGAAGGTCTGAAATGGCAAGTTTAAAAGACATACGCTTAAGAATAGATTCGACAAAGAACACTCAGCAAATCACGAAAGCGATGAAACTAGTGTCTGCGGCGAAACTACGAAAAGCGCAACACAACATCACAAATATGAGACCGTACGCAATAGCCTTAAAAAAGGTTATTGCGAACATTACGGCAACTCAGAAAGTGACACACCCTTTAATGGCCCAACCGGCAGATGCACAAGCAACTGGTCCTAAAAAAGTATTACTTGTTGTTTTGACTTCAGATCGCGGTTTGTGTGGCGGCTTTAATACGAACATAATTAAATTTGCTGATAAATATAAATCTGAAAACAACCAAGAGAAGTTAGACTTTATTTTTATCGGTAAGCGCGGCCTAGATTATTTCAGCAAACGAAACGTTAAACCTATTGAAAGCTTTTTAAAATTAGATAAAGACATTTCATACGGCTTAGCAAAGAACATCGCGGAAAAACTAATAAAGTATTTCTTAGATGGTCAATTTGATGAAATCAGATTGGTTTATAACGAGTTTAAATCAGCGATTTCTCAGACGGTCGTCTGTGAAACGTTGCTGCCAATTACGGTTGAAAAAACATCTTTCGATACCGAAGGTAGTGAATTTTCAAAAGATATTGTTTTTGATCCATCTCCAGAAGTTATTGTTGGTGAATTGTTGAAAAAACACTTTAACTTACAAGTTTATAGAGCGATGTCAGAATCAGTTGCATCCGAGCACGGAGCACGCATGTCTGCGATGGAAAATGCGACAAACAATGCAAGAGAAATGATTAACAAACTTACGCTTACATACAACAAGCTTAGACAAGAAAAAATTACGACTGAGCTTACTGAGATTGTCAGCGGAGCAGAAGCGCTTAAGTAACGTACTAAATTTTAAATTTATAGAGGTATAAGATGATTAAAGGTAAAGTAAAACAAGTAACAGGTCCGGTCGTTGACGTAGAATTTGAAGGCGCAGAACTTCCACCAATCAATGGTGCTTTGAAAGTTACCAACAAATTCATTTCTGATAAACCATTTAACCTAGTGTTAGAAACAGCCCAACATTTGGGTGATAATACAATCCGTGCCATTTCTATGGATTCAACAGAAGGTCTAGTTCGCGGTTCTGAAGTTCAATACACAGGAAACATGATTACAGCTCCTGTTGGTCGTGAAGTATTAGGTCGTATTATTAACGTTGTTGGCGAACCTATCGACGAACAAGGACCCGTGACATCGAAGGAACACTGGCCAATTCACAGAGCTGCGCCTAAATTTGAAGATCAAGCAACTAAAGCTGAAATGTTAATGACTGGTATTAAAGTTGTCGATTTATTGGCGCCATACGTAAAAGGTGGTAAAATCGGTTTATTCGGCGGAGCCGGCGTTGGTAAAACAGTTTTGATTCAAGAACTTATTCGTAACATAGCAACTGAGCACGGCGGTTTCTCAGTTTTTGCAGGTGTTGGAGAAAGAACTCGTGAAGGTAACGATTTGTGGATGGAAATGAAAGAGTCCGGCGTTATCGAAAAAACAGCGTTAGTTTTCGGTCAAATGAATGAGCCGCCTGGAGCACGTGCGCGCGTTGCTCTAACTGGTTTAACTATCGCTGAATATTTCCGTGATGTTGAAAAGCAAGACGTTCTTTTCTTCGTTGATAATATTTTCAGATTTACTCAAGCCGGTGCTGAAGTTTCTGCGTTATTGGGCCGTATCCCTTCTGCCGTTGGTTACCAACCAAATTTGGCGACTGAAATGGGTGCAATGCAAGAGCGCATTACTTCAACAAAACAAGGTTCGATCACTTCTGTTCAAGCCGTTTACGTTCCTGCGGATGACTATACAGATCCAGCTCCTGCAACTACATTTACTCACTTAGATGCCACTACGAACTTAGACCGTGATATCGCCGCACAAGCGATTTTCCCAGCGGTTCACCCATTGACATCGACATCTCGTATCTTGGATCCAATGGTTGTTGGCGAGGCTCATTATAAAACAGCTCGTGATGTTCAATCATTGTTACAACGCTACAAAGAATTACAAGATATCATTGCGATCTTAGGTATGGACGAGTTATCTGAAGAAGATAAATTAGTTGTTCACAGAGCACGTCGCGTTCAACGTTTCTTGGCCCAGCCGTTTTTCGTTGCTGAGCAATTTACGAACTTATCAGGTAAATACGTTGATATTAAAGACACTGTTAGATCTTTCCGTGAAATTCTTGATGGTAAACACGATTCATTACCAGAACAAGCTTTCTACATGGTTGGAACTATCGAAGAAGCTGTTGAAAAAGCTAAAAAACTTCAACAAGCTTAATATTCAATTTGCGTAGATCTGCGAAGAGTGGATCTGCGACAAAAACAGAAGGTGTTTAATGTTTAAATTAAATTTATTAACTCCAGAAAAAAAAGTCGTCGTTGATTTGGAAATTTCTGAAATTGTTATACCAACTCACTCAGGTGAAATTAATGTTTATGCTGGTCACGTTCCGCTGATTGCTAATTTGGGCACTGGCGTTTTGAAGTACAAAACAAAAGATTCTGGATCAGTGTTTAAAAGCGTTATCAGTTCGGGGTATTGTGAAATCAATCCAGAGGGCGTAAATGTTCTGACTGAGTTTGTTCAATTAAAAGAAGAAATTTCAGAAGAAAAAGCTATGGCCGCAAAACAAGCTGCCGAAGAAAAACTTGCAAAAGTTTCTTTATCTGATGAAGAGTTTGAGACAACTCTAAACGACGCGGAAAAAGCCCGCGCAGGATTACAGCTTTTAAATTAGCCCTAGAGAGCGCGACAAAGGTACGACTATTAAAGACTAAGGATTTAAGACCTTAGTCTTTTTTTTTATCAAAATACGCTTAGCAACAGTAAAACGTCGAACTCTTGGTAAAAAACGATAAAATAAAACATATGTTTAAAGTGTTGGTTCTAACATTAATTGCAACGCAAGTGATATTAACAAGCGTAGCTTGGGCTCAAGATTATTCTCGCCCATTGCTCAATGACGAAGTGGTTATTGAGTCAACGCAAGACATTCTTCAGCCCTATCGGAAAAGACGATCAACACTAGGAGCCATATTTTCATTAAACTATGAAAACTACGACCCTGTAGACTATAAATCGCTCATTCTTGATAAAAAATTCAGTGATTTCGGTGAAGGAGAATCAATACCACTCTACGGCGCTGAAATTGGCATTAAATACAACTTCAGACTAGGCTCAATTTCTGCTGTGGTTGGATACTCTAAGGGAGAGTTTAGCAACATCGTGCAAAATCTAGATCTCATTTCGGTTGATGTTGCTAAGATTGCGCTTAATTACACAATGGACAGCTTGATGTCAGAACCCTGGATTGCGCCTTACATACAAGGCGGCATCCACCAAATTAGTTGGAGCGAAGAGAGTACGATTGGTGGAAACACGCAAATCGAGTCATTTTACACAGACCCGAACTTTCATCTCAAAACCGGGGTACTCGTTCAGCTAAATTGGATCGAAAACTGGATCGATCCCACAACCGCGTATGAAGGACTTAGAACCTCTGGACTTCAAAATACATTTGTAGATATCTTTTATAGTTATTATATGCAGCCACCTGAGGTCGCGGAAGTGGCTGGTGAAAAAGGCGAAGCAGATGTATCCAGTGCGAACTTCGGTGTCGGCCTAAAACTGGAGTTTTAGTGAAGACAAAAAAATTGTTTTTACTAGCACTGTCAATAGTTTTAGGACAAAGCAAGCTTTATGCTAAATCAGAGCTCTGTTCTGCTCATGACACACACACTTCGATAGAACACATTGCACAATCTAATAATATTATAGGTATGCAAAATACGTTAATAACGAATTCATCGGGACAAGTGTTGCGGTATCAACAAGGCGACGGCTTTGCCCCAGGCACAAAGATAACATCTTATGCGACTCGGGTGATAATCACAACCGATGCAGGACAAATCATTACGTTAGAACCCAACAGCAAAATTGAAATTGTTAGCAACAATAAAGACGGTAAAAATAAAAATTGTTTAACAACGTTTGAGTTATTGGAAGGTAAAGCGACTTTTGAAGGAGAGCACGCCGGCTTAAAAAGTTGTTTGGGTGCAAACTATATAAACACTGCAGAATTAGTGGGTAGCGACATAGACATAATGCCAACGGGAACAAAATATTCTGTCGACATGAATCAGGTTGTTGCCGAGCTTAATGGTGAAACTCAAGACGAAAACTCAAAAATAACCGTAACAAAACCATTTAAACCAAAAACAATTCAAGTTGAAAAGGGATCTATTGCAATTAAGCTTAAAAAATACAAGCCAAGCAAAAGCGCCAGCTATGTTGACGAAGTATACAATGACGAAACTGTGTTTGTTAAATCTAGATCAAAAGTAAAAACCAAAAAGGGCAAAAAAGATCGTGTTGCTGATATTGAAGTTGTTTATCCTCAGGACTAGTGATTACACCAAGCTCAATAAATACTGAAGCTCTTCGTAAACTGCAGACCAAGTAATATTGTTTATGCGAATATTTAAACGCTGATCAGGCGCGATAGAATACTTTTTATTCTCTCGCATTGCCAGTTGAATAGCAGTTTGTGGCTTCAGCTTGGTTTGCTCAGTAAAAATAAGCGAAATGTTTTTTAAACCAGCGCTAATATCACGAACGCCTAAGTTTTTACATTGTCTGCGAATCAGCATTAAACCCATAAGATTGACAACAGGCTCTGGTAATTCGCCAAACTGATCTTTAAGTTCGACTTCAATTTGATCGAGATCTTCCTGAGACTTAATGTCAGCCAAAGCCTTATAATAACTTAAGCGAATGCGAATATCTTTGATATAGTTTTCCGGGATCAGCGCAGCAATGCGCAAATTAATTTCTGGATCGAGCTCTTGGTCTTGTGTTTTCTCACCTTTTGCTTCAGCTAAGGCTTCATTGAGTAAGTCCATATACATTTCATAACCAACAGAGTTAACATCTCCGGACTGATCATCGCCAAGAATGTTACCAGCACCGCGCAGCTCTAAATCATATTGCGCAATCTTGATTCCTGATCCAAGAGCAGAATTGTCTTGAATAATCTTAAGGCGCTCTTGAGCATCTTTTTCGATTTTACGATCTTTAGGCATAAGGAGATAACAATAAGCACGAGCTTTGCTGCGACCAACACGCCCACGCAGCTGATAAAGCTGCGAAAGTCCAAACATGTGTGCTTGATCTATAAACATGGTGTTTGCACGTGGAACATCCATACCTGATTCAACAATCGCGGTACAGATGAGAACATCAATTTCATGATTGAAAAAGGCGAGCATTGCTTCTTCAAGCTCATGTTCTTCCATTTGGCCGTGAGCGACTTTCATGCGAGCTTGAGGAACAATTTGTCGAAGTTCTTCGGCGATTGAGTAAATCGACTGCACTCTGTTGTGTATAAAATAGATTTGTCCGCCGCGAGCAATTTCTGAAGCAATCCCTTTGCGAATAAGCTCAGAATCGAATTTTGAAACAAAGGTTCGCGTTGGAAGTCTGTCTATAGGAGGTGTATTGATAATTGATAAATCTCGAATGCCAGTGAAACTCATATTAAGTGTTCGTGGTATCGGAGTTGCTGATAAGGTCAAGGTATCAACATTATTTTTAATTTTTTTAATCTTTTCTTTGTGTAAAACACCGAACTTTTGCTCTTCATCAATAATAAGAAGACCCAGGTCTTTAAAAATCACATCCTTGCTTAAAATACGATGCGTTCCAATGAGTATTTGCACTTTTCCATCTTTAAGTTCGGCAAGGGTTTTTTTTTGATCAGATGTTGAAACAAAGCGATTCAGCGATTTGATTTCGAAATTAAAACCAGCAAATCGCTTTTTGAAAGTTTCTAAATGTTGAAACGTTAATACTGTAGTCGGCGCAAGAACAGCAACTTGTTTGCCAGCTGCCGCCGCTTGAAAGGCAGCGCGCATAGAGACTTCGGTTTTTCCAAAACCAACATCTCCGCAAACAAGACGATCCATTGGCTTTGAATCGTGGAAGTCTTTTTGAATTTCACGAATTGCTCTTAATTGATCAAGAGTTTCATCATAGGGAAAAGCACGTTCAAACTGATTATATAAGACTTCATCTAAAACCAAAGGTTCTCTTTGTATTTCGCTTCGCTTGGCATAGAGCTGTAAAAGCTCAGCAGCAATATCTCGCAAATGATTTTTAACTTTTGTTTTAGTTTTTTCCCAGCCAGGCCCACCAAGCTTATCTAATACAGATGTTTGCGCACCCGAAAACTTTTGAAGTTGGCCGACGCGGTAGACTGGCAAATACAATTTGTCTTTGTCTTTGTAAGCAATTTGAATAAACTCAGAATCAACGCCCCCAACATTCATGATTTTTAAACCTTCGTATACGCCAATACCGTGTTTAACATGAACAACAAGGTCATTTGGTTTTAAATCACCGAAACTTAATCTTTTGGCGTTAGTAGAAAACTCTTCATATGAACTTTGATTTGAAGATCGTTGTTTGCGTCCAAAAAAATCATCAGCACGTAAAAAAATTATTTTTTCATCATGAAGCAATACAGTTTCATTAAGGTCTCTGGGTATCAGAGTGACTGGCTGATCAGCTTGATCTTGAAAGGACAACCAATGCTGCCAAGTAAATTGATCTTCTGTTGAGTATTCAACGCCAATCTCCATTCGGGCGAATAAATTTTTCAGACGATCTAGCTGGGTTTGGTTTTTATAAGATACAAAAATTTTGTATTTATCTTTTAGCCACTGTTTAACTTTAGGCTGCGCTGTTGTAAACCAATCAGAAGATCCGGGCGTCTTGCTGTAGGCAATTTGAGTAAACTCAGCCAAAGAGTTTGAGCGATACTCGATTCGTTCTTCAGATTGAGATTCGTCTTGAACAAAAGCTAGGTTTGAAAATTGAAAAACTAAAGAGCCTTCGGGGTATCGAAACTGATCATAACTAAAGTACAGTGATTTTATTTCCGGATAAAAAAGGGCGCTGTTTGCTGCTTTATAATCACTGACAAGCTCTTGAAAAAACTCATCACCTTTTCGCGAAACCTCTATTGGGTCGATAATGAAAACATTTAGCTCTGATGAAAAATGATCAAGAGCAGAGGCTAAGGTTTCATAACAAAAAGGAAGTAGGTACTCAGCCCCCGGAAAGAGACTCTTCTGAGTGAGTGACCGAAGCAAATCATCGCGGTCAGAGTAAGACACTGGTCTATCAACAAGCTGTTTGCGAAACCTATTAACGACAATCTCTAAATTATCATCACTGAGTTCATATTCATAGACGGGAATTAAGTTAAGCGAATCAATTTCTTTTTCGCTCAGCTGAGTGGTGGTTGAAAAGGTACGAATGGTTTCAACTTGGTCGCCAAAAAGCTCAAGGCGAATAGGGCTATCCTCTGCCGGCGAAAAAACATCAACTATGCCTCCACGAATTGAATATTGACCCCTATCTTCAACAATTGGTGCTGGTTGATAACCCAACCTGTTAAAATAGTCGGTCAACTGCGTGGGCAGCTCATCCCCCCTTTTCAAACGACGACAACGTTTATTGAACTCGAAAAACGGAGTTGATTTTTGCAGCAGTGCTGAAATGGGAGCGATAAATATGTTTGTTTTTTGGGCGACACCACCTTGAGAGGCCCAATATAAAAATCGCGATCGATCCCAGGAAACAGATGGGGATGGATAAAGGCCAGAGTAAGGGGATACGTCGAATGGTTTTAAAATATGACAAGTATAATTCGGCCGAAAAAATGAAATTTGACGAGATAACAGCGATGCTTCATCCAAACTAGAAACAACGACTAGGCACGGCAAGTTGTTTAAATGAATAGAAAAATCCTGTGACAACAAAAAAGAAATGGCCGCAGTTGATTGTGTACCAATCACATTAAATAGCTGCTTCTTTTTTGACGAAGCTCTTAACAAAATGTTTTCAAGATGGCTGATGTGTGTTTGAAATTTGCTCAAAATAATTTCTTTCATTTATTTTTATGTTGCGAGCATGTTGCCAAACTTTTTTATGTCGGTCATTTCAAAAAACGTAATAACTTTGTTTAACAAATTCGTAAAGAATAATGTTGGTTTTTATTTAGTGGCTTTGTATAACTAAATAGTTAAAACTATTCGTAAAAACAAGGAGGCAAGATGCCTTTAGGCGGAGTTATTTTTATTACGCTGTTTATTGCAGTGTTTGGTGTTATATTGATTTTCTTGGCGCGAGCGACCGGCGGAAAAGCCAAGAGAACCAATCAAGCAAAAATGGAAATTTATGAGTGTGGTATTCCTGAACAAGAGAAAAAGGACACTAAGATTTCTGTTAAGTTTTATCTGACCGCAATTTTATTTATTCTTTTCGATATCGAAATTATTTTCATGTATCCGTGGGCCGTTCACTTTAAAGAATTCATAGCCAATAGCTATGGCCCATTTGTTTTTATTTCGATGATGGTCTTTTTGGCCATTTTTATTTTTGGATTGTGGTGGGAAATTAAATCAAAAGCTTTGGAGTGGGATTAGATTATGATGGATATGGGAAGTACTCCGTTTGAAATTACGGTTAATTTAGTAAAAACAGTTTTAGTGTTTTTGATGATGGTTCAGCTTGTGCCTATTTTAGTTTGGGTTGAGCGCCGCGGATCCGCCTTTATTCAGAATCGTTTCGGGCCAAATCGTATTGGACCCTTGGGCTTGTTGCAGCTTTTGGCGGATGCCGTTAAGTTCTTAACTAAAGAAGATTTTGTTCCAGATAAAGGAAATAAATATTTATTTTATGCAGCTCCAGTTTTTGCACTAATACCGGCAGCTATTGCATATATGGCAATTCCAATGAGCACTCCGCTGATCATCGGGGACTCTAAATTTTTGATTCAGGGCTTTGAAATAAATGTCGGAATTGTATTTATTTTAGGGGTTTCTTCGCTTGCGGCATATACAATATTAATGGCGGGCTGGGGTTCTGGAAGTAAGTTTTCGCTTATGGGTGCCATGCGCGCATCGGCTCAAATTATTTCTTATGAGCTTGCTTTGGGTTTATCAATTGTTGGTGTGATCATGACATATGGAACATTTAACTTAACAGATATTATTCAAGCCCAGCAGGGCCCTTTGTCTTTTAGTTTTTTTAGCCATCAGATTGAATCTGCGTTTTTACCAAACTGGGGAATATTTTATCAACCACTTGGCGCGATCATTTTCTTGGCTGCCGCATTTGCAGAATCTAATCGTTTACCGTTTGATTTGGCAGAAGGAGAAGCGGAGTTAGTTGCGGGTTTTCACACAGAATACGGCGGTTTTAAAATGTTGATGTTCTTCATTGGTGAATATGGCCACATGATGATCGCTTCTGGGTTGATGGCCACTTTCTTTTTTGGCGGTTATGGCATTCCGTATGCGACAACAAAAGAAGTTTATGAATTTTTCTTAAACATGACGGGTGTTGAAACAACTGCGAATGTGCTCAACACTGTTGCGCACTTTTTGTCTTACAATATTAAATTTATCTTTTTTCTGTGGTTTTTTATTCATGTAAGATGGACGCTTCCAAGATTTAGATATGATCAGTTGATGGATCTTGGATGGAAGACAATGTTGCCGTGGGCGCTGGCAAATACAATAATCACAGCAATCGTTATTTTTGCTTCAGCTCAATTTTCATTTTAGTAAGAGGTAGATCGTGGCAGATGTATTTTTATTTTGGTTTCTTGCGATAGTTACTGTTTTATCGGGGCTATCGGTTGTTTTGATGACAAATCCGATTTACTCGGCATTGTCGTTGGCTATGACGATGGTTGGCGTTTCGGCGCTGTTTGTGACTTTGGGGGCATATTTCTTAGCTGGTGTTCAGCTTATAGTTTATGCTGGTGCAGTTATGGTTTTATTTGTCATGGTCTTAATGTTGTTTGACCTAAAGCACGAGCTGCAGGCGTTTACTCGCGGAAAAATCACGGGCGGGGTTAAAATTGCATCAGTTGGAATTATTGCAGGTCTTGTTGTTGGTGCTATTACGCTTGGGACCAAGGCACTCGAGATTGGCAAAGCATCTGAATCGCAGGGGGCAACGAGCGCCGCTGGGGACTCAACCAAAGCATTAGCTGAAAACTTATTTTTAAAAAATGTATTTGGCTTTGAGGCGCTGGGTGTGTTGCTTTTAGTTATTGCCGTGGGCACCGTTGCGCTTTCTAGATCAAAAGGGGGAACGCATGCAAGAGACTAATATGTTTACACAAATTGGACTTGAACACTACTTGGTTTTGTCAGCAATTTTGTTTTCAATGGGTATGGCTGGCGTTCTGATGAGACGTAACTTGATAGTTTTGTTAATGTCCGTTGAGCTTATGCTAAATGCGGTCAATATAAGTTTTGTTGCGTTTTCAAAATACAACGCCAATATTGAGGGTCAAATCATGGTTTTCTTTGTGATGACTATTGCCGCAGCAGAAGCTGCGGTTGGTTTGGCGCTAGCAGTTTCTATATTTAAACGCTTCAAAGAAGTTAACATTCGATTTTTTGAACACTTGAAGGGATAATCATGAGTCATCAAGCCTTAATTGCAGTTATATTGCTCAGCCCATTTTTGGGTTTTTTATTAAATGGAACACGTTTTCGGTCGCAGAACTATATTTTAGCAGGGTCAATTGCAACAGCGGCTGTTTTTGTGTCGTTTGTATGTTCAATTTTACTCATGATCAATTTGATTGAAGCACCTGTTGAATCGCGAAGATTAACAGCTGAGTTTTTTAGTTGGATTGCTGTTGGTGATTTAAAAATTAATGCTGGATTTGTTGTCGATCAAATCAGCTCAATCATGATATTGATTATTACGGGAGTTGGAACGCTCATCCATTTGTTTTCAATCGGATACATGCACCACGATAAAGGGGTTACAAAGTACTTCGCATATTTAAATCTATTTGTTTTTAATATGTTAATTTTGGTGCTTGGAGATTCACTTGTCACAATGTTTGTTGGTTGGGAAGGCGTGGGTCTTTGCAGTTATTTATTGATAGGCTTTTGGTTTACTGATGCACAAAAGGCTGCGGCCGGAATGAAAGCTTTTATAACAAACAGAGTTGGGGATGCTGCGTTTTTAATAGGAATGTTTATTCTTTTCTTTTCGTTTGGAACATTGAACATGTTTGAGCTTAACCAACTAGCGCCAACGACTATGGAGGCAAGCTGGCTAGGGGCTGCTACTTTAGGAACGCTTATGTTGTTCATCGGAGCAACTGGTAAGTCGGCACAAATACCGTTATATGTTTGGTTGCCAGATGCGATGGCGGGCCCAACTCCTGTTTCTGCGTTGATTCACGCGGCGACAATGGTGACGGCGGGTGTTTATATGATAGTTCGTTTAAATCCGATGTTTGTTGCAGCTCCGAATACAATGATGGTCATTGCGACTATCGGTGCGCTAACGGCTGTGTTGGCGGCGACCATTGGACTTACGCAATTTGACATCAAAAAAGTTCTTGCCTATTCGACCGTTTCGCAACTTGGCTATATGTTTTTAGCAGTGGGTGTTGGCGCTTTTGGCGCGGGAATGATGCACCTTATGACGCATGCATTTTTCAAAGCCTTGATGTTTTTGGGTTCTGGCTCTGTCATCCACGCTATGCATGAGGAGCAAGATATTCGCAAAATGGGTGGTTTGAAAAAATATTTACCAATTACACACATTACGTTTGTTATGGGTTGGCTTGCGATTATCGGATTTCCTTTGTTTTCGGGTTTCTTTTCAAAAGATGAAATTTTATGGCAGGCGTATTCATCACCGAGAGGTCATGTTATTCTTTGGGTTGCTGGAGCAATCGGAGCTACATTAACAGCGTTTTACATGACTCGACTTATGGCTCTCACATTTTGGGGATCTTCACGAGTAGATAAAAAAGTTCACCCTCACGAAAGCCCGGCGATTATGACAATTCCACTTATTGTTCTTGCGATTTTATCAGTTGTGTCGGGTTTTATTGGGGTGCCTCATGTTATCGGCGAGTACTTGGGACATATACCAAATTATTGGGAACATTGGCTGCAGCCAGTTATTCGCAAACTTCCTGAACTTGCAACAACAACAGCGGCACATTCAGCTTCTGAAGAGTGGGCGCTTATGGGAACATCTGTGACGTTAGCGCTTATTTCAGCTGCTACGGCATTTAGAATTTACACAAGCAATAAGGGCACAAACGAGAAAATCGCGAAAGCGTTTGGACCTGTATATAAAGTTGTCGACAACAAGTATTATGTGGATGAGGCATATTTTGGTGGGATTATTAATCCGTTGATTAAACAAAGCCAAAATCTATGGCTTTATATCGATGTTAATTTTATTGATAAAGCGACTTATTGGGCCGGCGACATAACAAAAGGCGCTGGCTCTTTAATCAGATCTTTTCAAACAGGAAACATGCAACAATATGCTATGTATATCACGCTTGGCGTGGTGATAGTGTTATCTTTTGTTTTAATGAGGTAGACCGTGTTGTTATCAGCTATTTTATTTTTACCACTTGTCTTTGCTTTGATTATCGCGGTTTGGCCACAAAAAACAACCTTACGCCACTTAGCTCTAGGATTTTCTTTGATGGAGTTTTTGGTTTCCCTTGCTTTGCTTAAAGATTTTGACTCATCATCGGCAGCTTTACAGTTTGTTGAAAAGGTGACATGGATTCAGCGCTTTGGAATATCATATTTTGTTGGTGTTGATGGCATTAGCTTGATGTTAATTTTGCTAACAACGTTTCTGACACCAATTATTATTTTAGGCTCATGGAAATCTATTGAAGATCGCGTAAAAGGTTTTCACGTGGCTTTGTTTGTTTTGCAGACTGCAATGCTAGGGTCTTTTTTAGCGATTGATGCGGTTTTATTTTATGTGTTTTGGGAATTATCTCTTGTTCCAATGTATTTTATTGTTGGTATTTGGGGTGGTGCTCGTCGTATTTACGCAACTGTTAAGTTTTTTATCTATACAATGGCGGGCTCTGTTTTAATGCTGCTTGCAATTATATTTTTGATGCGACTGACTCCGGAGGTTACTGGTGGGAACATAAGCGCAAGCTTGTTGGATTTTTACAAATTGAAACTCCCGTTTGTAGCAAACGAGTTTTTTACAACGCAAACATTATTGTTTTTTGCATTCGCCGTAGCGTTTGCGATTAAAGTTCCATTATTTCCATTACATACATGGTTGCCAGACGCTCACGTTGAAGCACCAACACCGGGATCGGTCGTATTGGCGGGTGTTATGTTAAAAATGGGAACATATTGCTATTTAAGATGGGTTATTCCTTTATTTCCGGAGGCCGCTGAACACTATGCATGGTTGTTTGTAGCTCTTGGTGTGATTGGAATTGTTTACGGAGCATTGGTTGCAATGATACAGCCTGATGTGAAAAAACTTGTAGCGTACTCGTCAGTATCACATATGGGTTATGTGATTTTAGGTATTTTTGTGATGAATCAATACGGGGTCAATGGCGCTCTTTATCAGATGTTAAATCATGGTATTTCGACCGGTGCTTTATTCTTACTAATCGGCATGATTTATGAAAGAACGCATTCACGCGAAATTGCAAAATATGGTGGCTTAGCAAGCGCACTACCTATTTTTACGATTGCATTTATTATCGTAACAATGTCATCGATAGCGGTTCCAATGACCAATGGGTTTATTGGTGAGTTTTTAATTTTAATGGGTGCTTTTAAATACTCTACAGTGGCGGCTGCCGTTTCAGTAGCGGGTGTTGTTCTTGGCGCTGCATACATGTTGTGGATGGTTAAAAGAGTGTTTTTTGGGCCTAAGGGTGAAATCGTTAAACACGCCGAAGAGGATGCGCACCACGCACTTCACGATTTAAGTTTGCGCGAATGGATAGTTATTGTGCCGATGATAATCATGATTTTTTGGATGGGACTATTTCCTAACCACTTTATGGATTACTCGAAAAAAAGTGTTGATCACTTGATTGAAAACAAAAGCAATTACGTATTAGAGGTTAAGTAATATGAGTTTAGAAGTTGGTTTAAAAGATATTTTATTAGCGTCTCCTTTAATCGTATTGTTTTTATTTAGCTTAATACCGTTAACGATAAAAGTTCTTAAGGGCAATAAAGAACAAAGCCCAACTGCAACTTTAGTTATTGCTATTATTGGATTAGCTGTGACAGCAGGATTACTATTTGTTTTTGGCGGCTCGGACAGAACAGCGTTTAATAACCAGTTGCTGTTTGATGGACTAACTCAATGGGTAAGTATTGTCGCAATAATCGGATCAGTAGGCGCATTGACGATGATTTATGACAATCCGGCAACACGAGGAAAGCAATTTTCAGAACTCATTTTTTTAACGATGAACTCAATACTCGGTATGATCATTCTCGTATCGGCAGTAAATCTTTTAACTGTATTTATTGGATTAGAGTTGATGTCGCTCTCGCTTTATTTAATGATTGCGATGTCACATGAACAAAAGCTATCTAAGGAAGCCGCTATAAAATATTTTGTCTTAGGTTCATTTGCGTCTGCGATATTTTTGTACGGGGTGTCGTTTGTTTTTGGAAGCGCAGGAACTGTCAACATTACTGATTTCATGCAAAGTGCAGCTACTTTAGTGAAAACCAATAAATTATTTTTGTTTGGAATTGTTTTTATTATCATCGGCTTTTGTTTCAAAGTTTCAATAGCTCCGTTTCACGCGTGGACTCCTGATGTTTATCAGGGTTCGCCGACACCGGTAACATCATTTATGGCAACGGCAGTAAAAGCAGTTTCGTTTGCGGCGTTGCTCAGAGTTATTGCTACGCAGTCATTGATTGGATCACAAAATCTTTTTGATGTATTGCAATGGTTGGCAGTTATTACAATGACAGTTGGTAATGTCGCCGCAATTCTGCAGTCGAACTTGAAACGAGTATTGGCGTATTCGTCTGTTGCGCACTCTGGGTACTTACTTGTTGGCGTTATTGCTTCTGGCATTAGTCAGAATTCAGCCTACAGTGCATCTAGCGTTGTTTTCTATTTATTTGGTTACACACTAATGACAATGGGTGCTTTTGCAATAGTTAGTTTAATGGAAAAAAACGAAGGCATGTCGATTTCAGTAGAAGGTTTGGCTGGCTTTGCGAAAAAACAACCCGTACTTTCACTCTGTTTAACAACGTGTTTGCTGTCTATGGCGGGGCTTCCACCAACACTTGGCTTTTTTGGTAAATTTTATTTATTTAGCGCAGCTGTAAGCGAGGGTTTAATTTGGTTGGCCTTATGGGGTGTGATTAACTCTGTGATAAGCGTGTATTATTATCTAAGACCGATTGTTGTTATGTATATGAAAGACGGAGATGCAGATGTTGCTCAATCATCTGTTCAGGCGACAACAGTCACAGCTCTGGCCTGTGCCGTATTGATTATACTTGTGGGCATATTTTCAGGTCCGCTTTATGAAATAGTTGAGAAAAGCTTAGGTTAATTTAGTACCGATTCAAAAAGCTAGCTTGATTATAAAAACCTCAAGCTAGCGAGACCAGACTTAAAACCAATCATTAAAATTTTCTCTAGAATTTGTGGATTCAGTGAAAAATGATCTGCAAAAAACATTTCGTAGTTGTGACCTCTTGGGGCTATATATAAATAATCAACACCATTAACATAATCAAGCTTACTAGACACAGCATCCAAAATTCTTTGAGTAAGGCTTGAGCTTAAACCTTCTTCTTTACAAATTGTCTTAAGTTCAGAGTAAACATTTTGTTTTTGTTTTTGAAAATGGATATGACGTGCAACTTTTTGTTCTAAAACTTGGTAGAGCGCCTGATTTACAATTGCAGGAATACCAAACTTGTGTAGAGATCCTATTTCTTCTGTGAATTGATAAGGTTGCATTGAATAAGAGGCAATAACTAAATCAGCGCCATGATCTGTAGCAACGTGTGTGCTGAGGGTGTCTCGAATTTCTCCATCATAAAGATAAATTTCTTTGTTTTCAGAAAACTTAACTGGGTACGGGGCAAACACAGGAGGTAGTGCCGTAGAGGCAGCCACCGCTTGAGAGATTTTTTGTGAACCTAAAAGTAAGATATCATCTTTGCTGTAGTTTTCTAAATAATGACCGAATACAACTTTTCTAGATTGGTTAAGTTGGGTAGCAACGATATAGAGTTCGACGCCAAGTCTTGAAAAATCATTTTCATCTAAAACATATTTTCTAAGGTATCTTTCGAGACCGTTGGTGTTGAAAAACCCATTCAACTTAAAGCCCTCTTTTAATAAAACTTCGAGGCCACCAGTCAGAATTGATTTTTTTAACAAGGTCTCTGGTAAAAAACTCAAAATGCGACGACTGTTTAAATTAAAAATATGACGATAACCAATGGGCTTTATAGATTCTTCATTAGCTAAGTTATAAAAAGGCGTATTGCCAAAACCAACCTGAAAAGCCGTAATTAGCGATTCTAGTGGCCGACCCGAGGCCAGAACAGCACTTACGAATGCACCAGCACTAGAGCCCACATACAATTGAATTTTCGGTGCATGTTGGTGTGATCTTAGCTGAACAGACTCTTTAGATCCACCTTCAAATACGAAGCCTTTTTCTTTTAGAGCCAAGCATACACCAATGTGGTAAGCAGCGGCTTTGATGCCTCCGCCACTGAGAACTAATGCGATTTTTTTCTTATTAGAAATATTAATACTCACTTAAAGAAGTTAAACACAGTTGCGTCGAAACAAACAAGCAGCATTTTGTCACAGTGTTAAACCAATATACACAACTGAAAGACCAAAAGCTATTAGCCAAAGAATGGGTTGGCCTAACAATAGCTTATTGATTTAAACTGGACTTAGGAGAATGAATGCTGGCTAAGCGCACGAATAACTACAAAAAAATATTCTTTTCAACTATTTTACTTTGCTCTGAGTTGGCTTTGTCAGCCACAGCTAATCGTATTGATTTAATCATTACGGATTCAGACTTATCTCAATATTCTGTAGGCAAAGAGTCGTATTCGTTTAAAGGCGCATCTTCGCTTTCAGTTAACGGCGAAGCGGCCATTCAAATAAATGAAATGAAAACTAGAGGCCAAGGCTCTTTAAGCGCGAAGCGCAAAAACTTAGGAATCGACCTAGAGCAACCTATTGTCGTGAAAAGCGTAAAAGGAAAAAAAATAAATCTAGTCAATATGTGGGTTGATAAAGGATATATATCAACACGACTAGGTTTTTTAACTGCAAATCTTCTTGAAATTGGCAAAAAGCAACAGAGTGAATATGTCGAACTGGTGATTAATGGTCAATCTAACGGTCTTTATACGATAGTCGAAAAACCAACGAAAGTCGTTAAAGATTCGCCTATGGTTGTGCGACGAAGAGGGAAGTCTAAATTTGATTTAATCAATGCGAGTGTATCTGAGGATCTGGCCAAAGACGAGCGCTCGAAAAAAGCAATCGTGGCAAGGCTAGGAAAAAATCTACAGGCTGGATATGATCAGATTGATCAGTTGTCTGGAGAACAGCTTTGGCGCTTTCTAGAAAACAACATGGATATAAAGTCGTATATGAGGTTAATGGTATTGAATTCGCTGTATACAAATGGCGATGGTGCAGATGAAGTGTTTTTTTACATCGATAAAAAGATGTATGAACAAGGGCGAATCTACTTTCGTGTGCTTCCTTGGGATTCTGATGATTTGTTCAAAGCCATGCATCAGTCTGGTAATCCTGCTTCGACAAACTCAAGATATAAGGCGAAATATCCAAAATCACTGATTTATAATTATGAAGACAAGCTTGATCGTAAATTTGCTGATGATAATTACCTATATTCTAAACTTAAAGAGGAAACTAAGACCCTACTTTCATCTGGTGGATTGTTGGATAAAAACCATACGGATGCTTTGTTGAACCAACTCAAAGAAGAAATTCAACCCTATTTAAAAAATAAAGACATATTGCAAATGGGCGCTCTAGATGGGGGAAGAGACAAAAAAGCATACTCTGAAAGCGAAGTTTTAACGATTATTGAGCTTCGGCGAAAGCAAATTGACGCAAGACGCTCTGAGCTTTTAAATCTAGCTTTTCAATGAAGAATTAATGATTTTCAGTTGATAATCCGTGAGTATTCAGACTAAAGCCGCATGAATAAGCAAAAAAATTCGCTTTTTTTTGGATATCCACGTCAAAGGTCCTGTTTAAAATCCTTATTTGACAAGGCTTTTGGCTATGTTAAGCTTGAATAGTCACGGAGGTCTTGCATGTGGCTACCTTTAGCTGAATACTCAATTAAACATAAAGTGAGTATATCTACATTACGACGTAGAATTAAAGCTGAAGATATTCAGTACAAGCTCGATGATGGAAAGTATTTAATCTTTGAATCTGAAACTGATGACTCCGAAGCGCATCGCCCCTCCCTACAAAGCGATAATATCGGATCATCTATTTTAAGTGCCGCACAAAAAGCATACTTATTTCAAGAACCCAGCCAAAACTTAGAATTAGCAAACAGAATAAGCTCTACTCGCTCTGGTGCTTCAGTCTCCCAAAACCAAACTGAAAACAAGATCGAAGGTGAGTCGGTATTAACTGCTGCAAATAGACTTTTGGCTGATTTGAAAAAAGCTTACACGCAAGTGCTTCAAGAAAAAGAAGAACAAATCGTTGGTCTTAAAGAAGAAATTTCAGATTTGAGAACATTGGTTAAGGTCTTAGAGTCTGAAAATTTAAGACTATCGCGTATCAAGGGTTTAGAGGAAGATTTTGTTGAAACTCGATTTAATCGAGAAGTTGAGTATTGAATTTATTAAATAGATGAAAATAAAAAAGGGAGCTTGTGAGCTCCCTTTTTTTTGATCTTATTAATAACTTATAATTATGCAGCTGCTGCAGTAGTTTTTGCTTTTTTTGGATCTTTTTTGGTACCTGTTTTTTTAGAAAAACGCTCAGATTTTTCAAAAGCAACTGCAAACACTTCGTCTAAATTTTCAGCCAGAATGAAGTTCATTTTATCTTTAAAAACTTGTGGAATGTCTTCTAAGTCTTTGCCGTTGGCCATAGGAATAATAACGTTTGTAATTCCTAAGTTTAAAGCGGCTAAACACTTTTCACGAATACCACCAACAGGTAAAACACGACCTTGTAAAGTAACTTCGCCAGTCATAGCGATATCGTTTCTAACCGGTGTTCCAGTTAATAAACTGACTAAAGCCGTTGTGAGTGTAATACCAGCAGAAGGGCCATCTTTTGGAATAGCGCCAGCAGGTAAGTGAACGTGAACATCAAATTTTTCAAACATTTCTGGATCAATTCCTAATTCATCCATATGAGCTCTAGAATATGACATAGCTGCGTGAGCTGATTCTTTCATAACATCGCCTAATTGGCCTGTTAACATTAAAGAACCTTTGCCTTTCATTTTTAAAGCTTCAATTAATAAAACTTCACCGCCAGCCTGAGTCCAAGCTAAACCTTGTACTACGCCAACTGATGGTTCAAGCATTTTATCATCACGCAAGAAGCGCGGTGGACCAAGCAATTCAGGAACAGATGCCTGGTTGACTTCAACAAAGCTAGTTTCATTCATAACAACTTTTTTAGCAACTTTACGACATACAGAACCAACTTCGCGCTCAAGGTTTCGCAAACCTGCTTCGCGAGTATAACCTGCGATTAAAAACTTGATACCATCATCAGTGAACTTGATGTTTTCAGGAGTGATACCATTGGCTTCAATTTGTCTGTTGATTAAATGCTTTTTAGTAATTAATAATTTATCATTTTCTGTGTAGCCTGGAATGCTAATCATTTCCATGCGGTCACGCAGTGCTGGTGGAATATTTTCAACCACATTCGCAGTCGCAATGAAAAGAACTTTTGATAAGTCGAAATCAACATTTAAATAATTATCACGAAATGTTTGATTTTGCTCTGGATCTAAAACCTCAAGCATTGCTGAGGCTGGATCGCCTCTGAAATCAGAAGCCATTTTGTCAATTTCATCTAATACAATAACAGGATTTTTTGTTTTACACTGACGTAAAGCTTGTACGATTTTACCGGGCATAGCGCCAACGTAAGTACGTCTGTGGCCACGGATTTCGGCTTCATCTTTAACACCGCCGAGCGCTATACGGAAGTATTCACGACCCATAGCTTTTGCGATAGAACGACCCAAAGAGGTTTTACCTACTCCCGGAGGTCCGCTAAAACATAAGATTGGACCCTTCATCGTCGACTTTAATTTTCTAACAGCCAAAAACTCTAAAACACGTTCTTTAGCTTTTTGTAACTCATAATGATCTTCATCTAAAATAGCACGTGCTCGAGCTAAATCATGAATATCTTCAGTCGACTTACTCCATGGCAAATCCACCATCCAATCTAAATAAGTTCTAACCATAGTGGCTTCAGAAGCATCTGGGTGCATTCTTTCCAAACGAGCTAATTGTTTTAAGGCCTCTGTTTGAACTGATTCAGGCATGCCAGCGTTCATAAGCTTATTACGAAGCTCTTCCATCTCTTCAGATTTAGAGTCTCCACCTGCATTTTCACCTAGTTCGCTTTTGATGGCTTTCATTTGTTCGCGCAAGAAATTTTCGCGTTGATTGCGATTGTTGTCTTCGCGAGTACCAGTGCGCATTTTAGCTTGTGCTTGTAAAACTTCTAACTCAGCAGCTAAGATCTGACAAACTAGGGAGAGGCGTTCTTTTGCATCTGTCGTTTCTAAAACTTTTTGAGCTTCTTGAACTTTAATACCTAAGTTACTTGCAATTAAATCAGCAATACGGCCTGGATCATTAACATCATCTAAAACCAACAAGATGTCTGGTGATAGCGCTTTACCAAGGGCAATAATTTTTTCAATAGATTCTTTTGCTGTGCGAACTAACGCTTCAATTTCAACAGGAGTTGAAGCAGAGTTTGTGTCTTCGACTTTTTCAACAGCAACTTCGTAGCTACCGGTTGTTTTAACAAATGAAGTGATTTGTGCTTTTGCTTCGCCTTGAATAAGAATTTTGACACGACCATCAGATAATTTTCTCATTCTCATAATTTTGGCAACAGTACCAACTTTATAGATTGATTCTGGCGTTGGATTTTCCTCAGCGATATCTTTTTGTGATGCTAAAAAGATCAATCTATTTTTTGCTAAAGCATCTTCTACTGATCGAATAGATGACTCTCTTCCGACAAATAAAGGAATAATCATGTATGGAAAAACAACGATATCCCTTACTGGCAACATAGGAAGAGTTTGTGGTACTTCAACTGGCTGATTATCAAATGTCATGTTCGCTCCTGTTTCTTAAAAAACTTTTCGGAGCAATTTAAAACGACTTGAATTTTTTTAGTCCGGATTTAACAATTTTTTTAAAAACAAGACTGACATCCATGTCAGCAGGTCTCTTCCCATGAGAAAAAATGGAAATAAAGACTGCTGATTACTGTAAAAGTCCAGATTGATGAGAGGCTTCTTCAAGATCCTCCATACAATTAATGCAAAATGGAGTCAAAGGTCTAGCCTGCAAACGTTTAATTGAAATACGGTCACCACAGGATTCGCATTCACCGTAGGAACCAGAATCAATTTTAGAGAGAGTCTTCTCAATCATTAGAAGAGATTTTCTTTCTCTCTCATGCAAGTGAATAGAAATATTGTTTTGTAACTCTTGAGCCGTTTGATCACCTTCGTCAGACATTTTTGATATGTCTAATTGAGCTTGTTTGAATTCGTTATTGCGATTCAAAATTTCGCTTTTTTGAGCGAGTAGTGATTCTTTAATTTGACGAACTTCAGGAGCTAAATCCATTTCGTTTTCCGCCTGCGATGTTGTAGCTTGTTGTAATGCTTGCTGCTGTTTTGTTGGCGTCATTTTCACCAGATCCCCCTCACTAGCAATTGCTAGATGATATGTTGAAATTGTTCCAAATCAATATTGGGGCGATAATTATCTTACTGAACGATGAAGTCACCAAAAAAACACCGCGTTTATTGTGTTGAATCAAAAAGCAGCGAAAAGCGCTGCTGGCTTAATTTACAGCTATAAAGATGTGGAAAAGTTTTTGCCACTTTTTCTAACTAGTGCTTCGCGAATTTCAGCACCTTCTATGCTAAGTCTTGTCCATGGTATTGCTAATAAACGCTCAGTTTCTATTGTTTCTTCTGTTTCTTCACATATGCCAAAGTGACCATTTTCAATTCTTGCTAGAGCTAAATCAATTTCAACTAACTGCATTTTGGCTCTATATTGTGAAGTTAAAAAATTATGCTCTTCTTGGTGAGCTGCCGATAAATCACTTTCATCACCACGGGACTTATCAAGAGTATTAAACTCTGCAGCCATGTTTTTAATTTGATTTAAAAGCATAGATTTCATGTCTAAAAGTTTTGTTCGACATGTATTGATAACTTGTTCGGATAAAAAATTCTTTTTCATTGAACGCCCCCTTAATGTTTTAAACTAGACCTTCTGACTAGCTATTGGACATTGGACAGGCGCGTTGATAAAAAAGGTTAAAAATTACTCTGATTTAAGAATTTCACCGTTTGCAAGGCCGAAAATATTAAGTGGTCGTTCAATTTCATGTGAATTATTCATGCGGATTTCATTATAAGCGCCCGACTTTCGACCGAGAATCTTAAGTTGATTCGCAAGACCATCACGACTAAGGGATGTATTGGCGAGCGTATCGCGCAAAATCGAAGCCGATTCATAAAATTGAGCTTCAACTAAACTCGGAGCTTCTTGGTATACAGAAATATATTTATTGTGAAAACTAGACCTAGCAACTTCTTCAGGCGTTGGAATAGAGTCCACAAAATAAACACTTTCTTTTCCCGAGCCGATTCGTCTAATGAGATCCGGAGAGTTCCAGATATTTGTACCTAGATACGTTATGTCTGAAACATCGTTAGCTTTCATAAAGGCCACAACTTGACCTAGCGCTTTACTGCTATCAGGAACAAAAAGCACATCAAAGTTTACAATTGGCGATAAGATGTTTTCTTTCGCTTCATTTTCTCGTAGAGATTTTTTTTTGTTTGGATTAGCTTCAAGCTTTTTCTTTTGTTTAAAAGCGATTTCGTCGAGACGCTGTTTATATTCTTGAGCACGAGCTTCAGGATAATAAGTGCCGACAAGCTTTTGAATGTAAATATTAAAATCAGAGTCTTTAGGGTCATAAACTTGAGCTGCTGTGATTTGTCCGCCTGCTGCGAGAACAAGATCCCAATATTTATTTGCAAATTCGACACCATAAGAATCATTTGGATATAATATTGCAAATTTTTTAGCGCCAAGGCCTTCCGTTGCGTATTTAACAAGTCTTTCAACTTGCATTTCTGCGGTTACTGAATTTCTAAAAGTGAACTCTGTATTTTGGGTTATGCCCGATTTCTGTGAAAATGAAATGAAAGGAACTTGATAATATTCAGCACGAGTAGAAATAATAGTTGCCTCTCGAGAGCTTAATCCACCCATAATAGCGACGACATTATCTTCTCGCATTAGTTTTTCTACGCCAGCGATGGCCATTTCTGGATTACTTTGATTGTCAAAGATGGCGAGCGAAAACGAATTAGGTACTGTCGAGTCATTAAGACCAAATGCCAACCTTATGGCGTTTAGTGCCCGCTGGCCAACACCACCATTTTTACCAGTCAGTGGTAAAATAAGACCAATTTTTTTACTGTCCGTGGGGATGTTTTCCGTTGAGCGCAATCGATTTTCTGTTTTGAGATCGAAAGCAAGATCTTGAAACCTAACAGCGGTAGAAGAGGATGCTAGCGCAGGAGGTGAAGAGGTTAAAGCCGTCATTGAAACAGACACTGCATTTTTGTTTTTCGTATCTAGCGCAAGTTTAGCCTCGTTGGCACGAGCTTCTTCAAGAGCTTTATTAAACACAGCAATATTGTCATTTGCGACGTTAACAGGAGGAGCTTTTTTTGTATTAATGTTTGCAGGGCTTTCGTATTTTTTAACATGAGGAATTGGCTTATGCCGAGTCTCAATAACTGGCGAAGTCACACACGAACTGATAACCATTAATAAAAATAATAGACAGCAAGAAGAAATTTTTTTTCGCATCATTTTCGTGTCCTTAAAAGCGAATCAAGCTTATCTTTATAGTTTTTAACCAAGGGAGTTTCATCTGAGTATTTATGTAACTCTTCAATAATTTCTTTTTGTCGGGTATTAATTTTCTGAGGGGTGTCGATAATTAAACGAACAAGCATATCGCCGGCACCGAGAGCGCCGATTTTTGAAAACCCTTTACCCTTAAGGCGCAACACCTGTCCGGAGTAGATTCCAGCCGGAATTTTAATTTGGGCCTTTCCAGTTAAAGTTGGAATTTCAACTTCTGAACCTAAAATTGCATCAGTGTATTTAACTGGAAGATCTAGTATTACATCGTTTTCTTCGCGTTTAAAAAGCAAGTGTTCTTGAAGCGCGATAATAACATATAAATCTCCAGCCACACCAGAAGATGGTTTATCGCCTTCCTCCGAAAGCTTTAGCCGTTGTCCATCTTTAACTCCAGCAGGAACCGTTACTGACAGCTTTGCAGCCTCTTCTTTTGAGCCAACCTGTCGCATAAAACTAATAATTTTTTCGCAACCAGCAGACGCTTCTTCAAAGGTAATTGTCAATGTGTAGCGAAGGTCAGAACCTTTTTGTTGTCGAGATCGAGCGCCTGCTGACCCACCAAAAGACCCGGATCTTCGGCCAGCACCAAATACATCTCCGAACATGTCGCCAAAAAGATCGTTTATATCTGCGCCACCAAATGGATTGCCACTGCGTCCAAACGGGTTTCCACCTTGAGAGCCTCCGCCAAATGAATGACCAGCACCACCAAGACCTGCGTGTCCGAACTGATCATAGACTTTCTTTTTTTCTGGATCACTCAAAACTTCGTAGGCTTCAGAAATTTCTTTGAATTTATCTTCAGCGGCTTTGTTGCCTGGATTTTTATCTGGATGGTACTGCATAGCAAGCTTACGATAAGATTTTTTGATCTCATCAGCCGATGATGATTTAGTAACACCTAAGAGTTGATAAAAATCTTTTTTACTCACAACAATCCTTTGTTAACTGAAATTAATTTGTTTTTGGAGCCGTTGCGACAACCACCTGCCCCATACGAATTATTTTATCATGGAGTTTGTAAGGTTTTTTAAATACGCGAGAAACGTATCCATCAGCAACTTGAGTCGTTTGTTCAGAGCTGATGGCTTCGTGATGTGCAGGATTGAAGGGTTGACCTTCGCTTGGCACCTCAGTAATACCATGTTTGGTTAAAGCATCTTTCAATTCTTTTGCAGTCATTTCTACACCGGTTTTAAAGGTTTGTAGTGTGTCGGCAGTGACTTGTGTTTGAAGAGCGCGCTCAAAATTATCCATAACTTCAAGAATGTCGCGAGCGACTCTTTCCGCGCCGAACTTTAACAAATCCGATCTTTCTTTGATTGCGTGCTTTTTGTAATTTTCAAACTCAGCACGTAGATAAAGATACTCGTTTTTCCATTTAGCAGTTTCCTCTTGGGCCAGCTCTAGTGGTGACTTTAAAGCCTCAGTAGAGCTTGTTGGCTGCGCCTCTTGTTCGGTGGCTGTATTTTCAGATTGAGATGTATTGCTTTGGTCTTTGTTGTCGGCCATTTTTCCCTCTAAATTTAATAAATATATAGATGTATCAAGTTTGTGTTTTATTCATGAAATGTCAACGTCAAGAAAGGTAAAAGCTTCAAAAATTTGATTGCTAATGAGCACCCCGTTTTCTGTAAGCTGCAAGCAGTTATCATTTAAAACTAAATGATGCAAACTAAGCAATTTTTCAGCTTTTTTTGATACGACTTGCGCAAGTGAAGCCCCAAATTTTTGCTTTAGCTGATTCAGATCTAGACCTTGTGCCAACCTTAACGAGGTATGGCAAAAATCAGTTAGCGACTGGTGTTTTTCAAGCCTTTCAATTTGTTCGGTGGGCAAGTTTTTTTGGTTGGCCAAAACTTGCTGCTCATAAATGTTTATATTAGACGGATTCCAAAATCTCTCGCCCCATGGCGTCTCAGAAAAAGGCGATCGACTGTATGAGTGCGCGCTCAGCCCCAGGCCCCAATAAGATTGATCCGTCCAGTATAAATTATTGTGTCGCGACTCAAAACCTGGTTTAGAGTAGTTTGAAATTTCATAGCGATTAAAGCCAGACTTTTGTAGAGCTTCATGAATAATACTAAACATCTGTATTTGATCTTCTTCGAGCGGGCGATTTTTAGAGAGAGGATGATTTTCCGGTACGGTCAGGCAATAAGGAGAAATATGTGAAGATCCGATTTCAACAGCTTTTTCCACATCGTAAGATAACTCTTCTAGTGTTTGCGTTGGTAGAGCAAATAGTAAATCAAATGAAAAATTTAATTTATACTTTTTTAATAAAGATAAAGTTTGAATTGTTTGTTCAGACGAATGTTCTCGTTTGACCATTTTGAGTAAGCGATCGTGAAAAGTTTGTGCTCCGACACTAAATCGATTAATTCCAGCGCTTAAGTAATGTTCAAGCTTGCGTTCATCAATAGTGGCCGGATTGATTTCAATTGTTATTTCTGTCTGAGGTCCAGTTCGCAAGCCGTGCTTGTTGAGTTCAGCAATCAAGTCTACAATAAGTTCAGAAGGAATAAGGCTAGGGGTGCCTCCGCCAAAATACAGAGTGTCTAATTTAACATCTGACGTAGAGTTTAAATTAAACATTTGGCGACGAAGCAAAATCTCTTTCTTTACGAGTTCTATGTATTTATTTGGAGCAAGTATTTCTGACTGCACGTAGGTTGCAAAATCACAGTATGTGCAGCGCTGAATACAATATGGAATGTGAATATAAACACCAAACTGGTTAAGCATACGGAAGTTATAAATGAAACAAGTTAAATTTCAACTTAAAAACAAATTAAAAGTAATTCTAGTACCAAGCCACAAATCACCTGTTGTTAGCGTACAAATGTGGGTCAAAACGGGAAGCGCAGATGAAAAAAAAGGCGAAGAAGGAATTAGTCATTTTATCGAACACCTCGTTTTTAAAGGAACAGAGCAATATAAAGTTGGGGAAATAGCTTCATTGGTCGAAGCTTCAGGCGGAGAGCTCAACGCGTATACTTCGTTTGATCAAACAGTATTTTACGTTACTATCTCAAAAGCTTTTAAGGATGTTGCATTAAGTGTGATTTCACAAATGATGGGACACCCAACATTCGATCCCGCAGAAGTTGACAGCGAAAGAGAAGTAGTTTGTGAAGAAATAAAAATGGGTCTTGATTCTCCGGGAAGACAGGCGTCGCAATTATTGTTTGGCTCTGTTTTTTCAAGACATCCCTACGGCGTGCCAGTCATTGGTTATGAAAAAAACGTACGAGGCTGGTCGGTTAAGAAAATAAAAAAATATTTTCAATCACGATATGTCCCATCAAATATGTGTTTAATTATATCTGGAGATTTTGAAAGCACTGAAATGAAGGGTTTAGTTAACAAGTACTTTTCTGATTTTAAAAATTATAAGCTCAAAAAAATTAAAAGAACAAAAGAACCTACTCAGAAAAAAATTATTTATCGAGCAAAACAAAAAGATTTAAAGGAAAGCACTTTTAATTTAGCCTTCAGAGCACCAAGCATTAAACACAAAGACGTGCCATATTTAGATGTTCTGATGATGATCCTGGGCCAAGGCGATACAAGCCGACTGTTTTCAAAAATGCGACTAGAGAACAACTTGGTTAACAATGTTTCAGCATATAGCTACAATCCCCAAGATGCCGGCCTACTAGCGTTCAATTTTAAAACATTGGACCAAGATCCCAAAACGGCGTTTAATGCTATTTTTGAAGAAATAGAAAAAATTAAAAAAATTGAAGTGAGTTGGGCAGAAATTAAAAAAGCAATTACTATTATTTCTTCTGAACAATTTTATTCAATTGAAACAACTGATGGGATTGCAAACAAAATTGGATCGTCCGAGTTCTATACAGGAGACTCGACGGCACACGAAAAATACTTAAAAGCTATTCAAAAAACTACTCCAGCAATCATCAAAAAAATGGCGAATAAATATTTTGATATGAATAACGCATTTTATTCAACGTTATCACCAATGGAAGAGTCTAGTGCTGAATCTTTACTAAAAAGTGTTCATTCTGAATGGGTTAATTTAGCGAAAAGAAAAAGTGTTTTTGAAAAGAAAAAAAACAGCAGAGTCAAAATTCCAAAAATTGAATTCAAAAAACTACAACAAACGAAAAGTATTAAAACTGAAACATATACAACAAAAAAAGGCATAAAACTTATTTTTCAAAACTCGTCTGAAATACCAACAGTATCCGCCAAAATACTGTTTGGCGCAGGGGCGCGCATTGAGACCTTGCAGACGCTGGGGCTAACCGAATTAATAACTCGGACATGGACCAGTGGGACCAACACCAAAACAGAAGCTGAAATTTTACAAGCGATAGAAGAACTAGCGGCAGGAATTTCACCTTTCGGCGGAAAAAACACAATTGGTTTAAGTGTAGATTATATGAAGGCTTTTGAATCAGAAGTCCTATTATTAACTGAAGAAATTATTTTAAACGCGACATTTCCAGATTCTGTCCTGGAACGTGAAAAAGACGGCATGCTTCGTCAAATAAAAGCTAAAGACGACCAACCATCTTATTTATGCGGACGTCAATTTGTTCAAAACTTGTTCCCGAATCATCCCATTTCATATGAAGCGCTTGGAACCGAAATGACTTTGAAAAATCTTAATAAAGAAGAGGTTAAAAAATATTTTACAAAAATAATGCATGCCCAAAATACGTCAATTGTTGTCGTTGGGGATTTTGATAAAAAACAGTGGATAAGTTTAGCCGAGAAACTAGAAAAACATTTTTCAAATGGAACAAAAGTACTCGAACATTTTAAGTTATCAGCCCTTACAGAGAGTAAAACTTTCTTTACAGAAAAAGATAAAGAACAATCGCATGTCATTGTCGGCTGGAGAGGTCTTAATATAAACGACAAGGATCGGTACGTTTTGCAAATAATCCAAGCTATCTTAGCTGGCCAAGGAGGAAGACTATTTCTCGAACTCAGGGATAAGAACTCACTTGCATATTCTGTTTCGCCGATTCACCTAGAGGGTCTCGAAGGGGGATATTTTGGAGGCTACATAGCTTGTTCGCCAGACAAGGTTAAAAAGTCTATTGAAATGTTTCACGAAGAATTTAAAAAAATATCAACAACTGAGATTAGTGAAAACGAACTTCTACGAGCAAAAAGATATTTAATTGGTCAGCATGATATTGGTTTACAAAGAAAATCTGCGATATGTAATACAATCGTATTCGATGATTTTTACGGAAATGATTTTACAGAATCCTTGAATATTGCCGAACAATATAACAAGGTGACCGCGCAAGACGTTTTAAAAGTAGCTCATAAACTTTTCGACAAAGAACACATAACAAGCATAGTTGGAAAAAAGATTTAACTCGTTTTTTTAATTTGTGTTTGTGGATCGAAAAACTGAGAGCTGATCAGTTTATTGTTGAGATTGATTTTGTTTAAAACATCTGGCACAAGACCGTTGACATCGAGTAATCCGGCTTTACTTCTCGAAAAAATAACTGATCTTGTAAGGGTATCCCCCTCAATTCCAGTTATTTCAATTATATCAGAAACTACGCGATGTCCTTCGGGTGTTCTTTTTAGTTGGATAATTAAGTCTATTGCTTCACTCATTTGATGTCGAATTATTTTAATTGGTAAATCTGGGTGGGCTATAGAAACTAAAGTTTCTAAGCGTGATAAGCAATCGTTCGCAGAGTTGGCATGTATTGAGGTCAGTGAGCCATCATGACCGGTATTCATAGCCTGCAACATTTCAAAAGCTTCAGAACCGCGACACTCGCCAACAACAATTCGGTCGGGTCTCATTCGTAAAGCATTGTGTAAACAGTCGCGAGCACTAATTTCTGTTTTGGATTTTTTGTGAGTCACAAGATGCACCCAGTTAGAATGTTGAGCTTTCAGTTCTTGGGTATCTTCAATGGAGACTATTCGCTGATCTTCTGGAATTAAGCTGCAGAGAGTATTTAGTAGAGAGGTTTTCCCGGTTCCTGTTCCACCGCTAACAATAATATTTAAACGACTTACAACGGCGACCTGTAGAAAGCGCACAGCCTTGTCTGACAAAAAACCATTTTTTGCAAACTGCTCGAGCGAGAAAACTTTTTCAGAGAACTTTCTAATTGTAAGAGTTGGTCCCTTGGGACTCAATGGAGGAAGGGTGATATGATAACGATGCCCTTCCGGCAAAATTCCATCAAAGCAATATTGATCGGTAAGATCTTTTTTGTCGATCAGCAGAATATTATAAATCAACTCATTAAACTCACGATCGTCTAAAAATTTAATTGCTGTGCGAACAATAAGACCCTTGTGTTCAACAAAAACGTGGTCCCACGAATTGATCATGATTTCTGTCATATCATCAGACGAAAGTAAAGAAGTTAGTGGTCCGTAGTTTATATTCATTAAACAACACATCGGCCAAAAGGCTCGGAAGATTCAAAAATAAATCGTCTCAGAATGATAATATAAAAAGAATGAGATAAACTTTTAAGTAAAGGGTCGATTATACCGAATTGATACTATATATGAGTAGCTTTGTTTTTATAAGCCCAGAGCAACACTTTTCAGAAGCACTTAAAGAGGCGTTAACGCATCGAAAAGTAAAATCTTTTCCTCAATTAGAAACCTATTTGGTGCACATGTTAAAACACTATTTAGATTCGAAAAATTTATTTTCGCCTGTTGTTGTGCGTATTGAAAACTCCGAGCAAAAGCCTGAAACTTTGGCCGAAATGTACTTAGTCGCCATGAGCGCAGACAGCCCTAAAAACAAAGAAATAATGAAAATATTGGCAGACCGCTCTTTATATTTAGCAGGTTTCTTTGGAGACTCGCTTCAGAAGAAAATTGTAGACATTGATTATTACTCTGACATAGGAAGTGTTGCATACTCCAATTTGGCTACTTGGACTAAAGACGATCACTTGTCGCAAGTTTATAAAACATTTTCTAAAAGATTTTTAGACTTTGTTGATGTGTTAAGCTACATCAGCGATAAATCTCAAGTCCAGTCTGATCACAATGTGTTAAGGCTATATGAGAAATACATTAGAACTGGATCTGAAGTTGCCCGAGAAAAATTGTCGCAGATGGGTATTGTCACCATACCAAAAGAACAATTGAAAGTTACGAAAGCCTAAGTTAAAACAAAAGCATGAGCATTAGTCACATTATCATTGTTGCATTAGTTATGATTATTGTTATTCCGCCGGAAAAATTGCCTGAGGTCATGCGCAATATAGCTCGTTTATTTAACGACCTACGTCGATCAACATCTGGTGTGTGGGATGATATAAAGCGTGAAGCTGCTGTTCGTCCTGAAGATCTTTTTAAACATACGCAAAAAGACAGCGTTCAACAAGCGAACGCAAATCTTAATATTGAACCTGTAAGTGGTGCCCAAGCAGTACAAAATCAAAGCCAAGAAATACCTTCGAAAGTAGACAGCAGTGACGGATCAAAATCATAACAACCCAGAAGATAAAAACATGACTTTGATTGAGCACCTGGCTGAGTTGAGAGCTCGATTGACCCAATCTGCTTATAGTGTCGTCGCAGGAACTTGCTTGGCTTGGGGATTGAGCGATTATTTATTCAACATTATCCGTAAGCCCATTCAACCATATTTACCAAACGGTGGTCTTGTTTTCACGAGCCCCATGGATAAGTTTATGGCTCACATCAAGTTAGCATTTGTGGCGGGTCTGGTTCTTTCTGCTCCGTTTTGGTTATACCAAGTTTGGAAGTTTATATCACCGGCACTGTATCGGAACGAAAAAAAATATGCTGCTGGATTCATCTTGGCTGGAACTATTCAATTCGTAATGGGTGTTCTATTTAGTTACTTTATTGTTTTACCGATGGCATTTAAATTTTTAATGACCTTCGGTGGAGATATAGACAAGCCAATGATTACAATTGATCACTACTTGGGTTTTTTTACACAGACGGCCATCGTCTTTGGAATCACTTTTGAAATGCCGGTGGTTATTTCTTTCTTGGGGCTCACAGGTTTAGTGTCGCACAGATTTTTAAAAGAGTATCGAAAGTATGCTGTTGTCGGTATTACAGTTGTTTCTGCAATAGCCGCACCACCAGATGCGCTCAGCATGATTTTATTAATGGTTCCGTTGTGGTTTATGTATGAAGTGTCTATTGTGATTGTTGGTCTATTTGAAAAGAAAAAAGCAAAAGATCTAAACATTGTTGGACAGCAAGGAGAGTAAAATGAGTTATGCTGGTTTTTGGAGACGATTCGCCGCTAGTTTAATTGATGGAGTTATTCTATGGATTCCGGCTTTTGTTTTGAATAGCCTAATTCCATTTATCGGTGGCTTCGTTGTTAGTTTGTTTTACAAACCAATTTTTGAATCTTCACCAATGATGGCAACGCCAGGTAAAAGCATAATGGGTTTAACGGTCGTTTCAGAAAAAGGTGAGCGCCTATCTTTACAACAAGCCTACATTAGATTTTTTTGTTCATTTTTATCGGCGATTGTCTTGATGATTGGTTATCTTATGAATCTTTTTACGGCCAAAAGACAAACCCTACATGACATGATAGCTGAGACAGTCGTTATTAATCAAAGATCTCCTGAAATGAATTATTTTGATGTTTGGCTAACCGGAGTAAAAAGATTGTTTAATGCTCTTTCTGGAAATGCGGCAACAGAACCCACAACAACTTTTGAGCCGCAAAAAACTTATACCACACAATCTTTGTCAGAAAAAACTGGAGATGTTGCTAAGGCCATTGAAGAGCTTCATAAGCTTTTACAAGCTGGTGCCATTTCTCAAGAAGAATATGAAAATAAAAAGAAAGAGTATCTTGATAAAATTTAAATAGGGTGCGACTGAAAAAATCAATCGCACGCAGAGGGCTTAATCAAGTTTATCAAACTTAATCAAAACAGCACCATTTTCCACAGAGTCACCTTGCTTGACACAAATCTGCTTGATTTTAACGTCGGCAGATGCGCGCATTTCGTTTTCCATTTTCATGGCTTCCATAATGAGTAACGGCTTTCCGGATTTAACGGTTTCACCTTCTTTTGCAAAAATTTCGATGATTTTACCAGGCATACCAGCTTTTAATTCTGTGTCACCACCAAAGCCACCACCTTTTTTGAGGGATTCGTGTAAAAGCATTTCATCATTGAAAATTTTAATCGTTCGAAATGAGTTTCTGGTAAAGACTGTGTATTCTGTGTCTTGACCAAGAACATCAATCAAATAGGATTTTCCAGCAAACAGAAAGCTAACATATTCCTCGGCGCTTTGAAAATCTGATTTAGAAATTTCATGATGAACCCATGGTTCGCCGTCTTTTTGTAAGGAAACTTTCCAGCTATGACGTTCTTCGTGAACATCAACTTTATATTTTTTATTATTTAAAACAGCTTCAAAATACATGCTATATCCTTTAATGTTTTTTACGTTCGCAGTTGAATTTTGCGTCCGATACGACGCCAGTTTGAAGGTACGTTGTATCTACGAACATCTTTAGTTTTGCGATCCTCATAGGCTGTAATTGCTGCTGCAATCAAAAACACCGGATCTTCAATGTCTGTAAATAACTGTGGCTCTATGACTTCAAAGTTTTTCTCAATAAACTGTGTTGTGTAAGAACCATCTAAAAATTTTGGATGCTGTAATATTGTTTTGTGCAAAACAATATTTGTTTTAATCCCTGTTAACACAAACTCTGTTAAAGCACGCTGCATACGATCGATAGCTTCTTCACGAGTGTCACCCCAAGTAATTACTTTCGCTATCATTGGGTCGTAATAAATTGGAACTTCGTAACCTGGATAAGCGTACGAATCGATACGCAAAAATGGCCCTTGCGGGTGGCGGCAGGCTCTAATTTGTCCAGGTGATGGTTTATATGTCACAGGGTCTTCAGCACAAATGCGCGCCTCAATCGCATGACCCTTTTGCTTAATATCTTCTTGCTTAAAGCTCAGCTTAGAGCCCTTGGCTACCCAAATTTGTTCTTTCACCAAATCATAGCCTGTAACTAATTCTGTAATAGGGTGTTCGACTTGTAAGCGAGTATTCATTTCCATGAAATAAAACTCTTTTGTTTGATTGTCGAAAATAAATTCAATCGTTCCTGCACCAACATAGTTAATTGACTTAGCGGCACGAACAGCAGCTTCGCCCATTTTGTTACGAACATCTGCAGGTACCGAAGGTGACGGAGATTCCTCAATAATTTTCTGATGTCGACGCTGAACTGAACATTCACGCTCGAATAAATGAACAACATTGCCGTGTTTGTCACCGAACACTTGAATTTCGATATGCTTAGGATCATTAATGAATTTTTCTATGTAAACTGTTGGGTCTGCGAAATAGTTTTGTCCCTCAGAGCGACAAGCTCTAAAAGCACTTTCAACTTCTGATTCGTGGCGAACCACACGCATACCTTTACCGCCTCCGCCAGCACTGGCTTTGATAATAATTGGTAAACCAATTTTTTGAGCTATTGCTATGGCTTCTTCGACAGTTTCAACACCACCATCAGATCCCGGTACGGTAGGAACATTAGCTTTTTTCATAAGGGCTTTGGCTGATAGCTTGTCACCCATTGCCTCCATATTTTCAGGAGTTGGTCCAATAAAAGTAATTCCTGCGTCTTGGCAGGCTCTTACAAAGATAGAATTTTCAGACAAAAACCCGTAACCAGGGTGAATAGCGTCGACCCCAGCTTTGATTGCAACATCGAGAATTTTTTTATAATTCAAATAGCTTTCTTTAGAAGGACTAGGTCCTATGTGATAAGCCTCATCGGCCAAAAAAACATGTAAGCTTTCACGATCAGCGTCACTAAAAACAGAAACAGAAGAAATTCCTAACTCGCGACAAGCGCGAGTTATACGAATAGCTATTTCCCCGCGATTGGCGATAAGAATTTTTTTGAATGGCGCATTTGCAGGAGTTGATATTTCGTTGCTATGAGGTTTAATCATAAAGGCAAAATCTCCTTATAGTGGGATGTTGCCGTGCTTTTTCGGCGGATTAACATCACGTTTGTTTTTTAACATTTCAAGAGAATCAATAATTCTTTTGCGCGTGAGCGCAGGCTCAATAACTTCATCTGTGTAGCCAAGATCTGCAGAAACATAAGGATTACTGAACATTTGCTCATACTCAGCGGTCAGTTTAGCTCTTTCAGCTGCTGGATCTGCGGCTTTTGTGATTTTATCTCTGTGAATAATATTCACTGCGCCCTCTGCTCCCATTACGGCGATTTCAGCAGATGGAAAGGCGAGATTAACATCTGATCTTAGAAGTTTTGATCCCATCACGATATAGGCACCACCATATGCTTTGCGCGTAATGACGGTGACTTTTGGAACAGTTGCTTCTGCATAAGCGTAAAGTAATTTGGCGCCATGAGTGATAATGCCGTTCCATTCTTGATCGCGTCCAGGTAAAAAACCAGGAACATCGACAAAAGAAACTATTGGTATATTAAAGGCATCACAAAAACGAATAAAGCGTGCAGCTTTTCTTGAGGCATCAATATTTAAACAACCAGCCAAAACCTGCGGTTGGTTTGCAACTATGCCGACTGGACGGCCATTCATGCGCGCATATCCTACGATAACATTTTGAGCGAAGTTTTTATGTACCTCTAAAAAATAACCCTCATCAACAACTTCAGAAATAATCTGAAGCATGTCGTATGGTTTTTTGGGATTGTCTGGAATTAAAGTATTTAATGCATCGACAATACGATCAGGTGAATCTTTAGGGGCAAGCGTTGGAGTATCATCTAAATTGTTAGAAGGAATAAAGCTCATGAGCTCTCTGATTAAGAGCAAACAGTGTTTATCATCTTTAGCTGTAAAATGTGCTACGCCAGATTTTTGTGAGTGAGTTGATGCGCCACCAAGATCTTCTTTAGTTACATCTTCATGGGTAACAGTTTTAATAACATCGGGGCCTGTAACAAACATGTAGCTTGTTTTCTCAACCATAAAAACAAAATCTGTTATCGATGGAGAATAAACCGCACCGCCAGCACAAGGCCCCATGATTGCTGTAATTTGCGGAATTACACCTGATGCCATTGTGTTGCGAGTAAAAATATCAGCGTATCCACCAAGAGACTCAATGCCTTCTTGAATACGCGCGCCACCAGAGTCATTAATTGATATAAATGGAGCCCCATTTTTTATGGCGAGATCCATGACTTTACAAATCTTATTGGCCTGTGTTCGCGACATAGAGCCGCCATTAACCGTAAAGTCCTGAGAGGACACATAGACCAACTTGCCATTAATGCGACCATAGCCAGTTATAATTCCATCACCCAAGATTTTGTTTTTTTCCATGCCGAAGTTGGTACACTTGTGTGTCATGAAACGATCCATTTCAACAAAGCTTCCTGGATCTAGCAGGACTTCAACGCGCTCTCGTGCCGTTAGCCGACCACCATGTTTATGCTTTGTGATTTTATCAGAACCACCGCCAGCCAAGGCGCGTTCGTTTCTTTTTTCGAGGTCTTCGATTTTTTGTAGCATTATTTCTGACATATAGTTTTCCTTAAAATATTAAATAAAAAGTATTTATGGATAAGCTCTTCCGTAAAGACGAGGAAATGCTCCAGTTTCACGAACATGCGGAAGGCCGCATATCCATGTTACAGTTCTTTCGAGGCCTAGCCCGAAACCAGAACTAGGAACAGACCCATAACGACGAATATCTAAATACCATTCAAAATCTTTTTGATCTAAATTATGCTCTTTAATTTTACGAATAAGTGTTTCAACGCTTTCTTCACGTTGGCCACCGCCAATGATTTCACCATAACCCTCAGTAGCTAACAGATCTGATCCCATAGCGTAGCCACGATCTTGGGGGTCCTCTTTCATGTAGAAAGCTTTCACGGCCTGTGGGTAGTGATGAACAAAAACTGGCTTATCAAATTTAGACGAAATGATTGTCTCATCCGGCGCACCAAAATCATCGCCAATGATAAATTCAGGGTTTTCCTTTTTGATAATTTCAGCAGCTTCTTTGTAGTGCAAGCGTGGGAATTTGCCCTTAATAACCTCAAGCTTGGAGATGTCGCGCTCAAGAACACGAAGCTCCTCGGCTCTGTTTTTTAATACACGCTGAACGATGTATTCAACGAATTGTTCAGCTAAATCCATGTTATCGTACATGTCATTAAACGCAACTTCGGGCTCAACCATCCAGAATTCAATTAAATGGCGACGAGTTTTTGATTTTTCAGCGCGGAATGTTGGGCCAAAACAATAGACCTTGCCAAAAGCACGCGCAGTGGCCTCCATGTATAACTGACCAGATTGAGATAAAAACATTTTATCATCGAAGTATTTTGTTTCAAATAAATTTGACGTTCCTTCGCAAGCTGCAGGCGTAAAAATTGGAGCGTCTGTCAAAGTAAAACCGCGTCCATCAAAAAAATCACGAATAGCCATAACAATTTCATGGCGCACTCTCAAAATAGCATGTTGTCTTTTTGAGCGAATCCAAAGGTGACGATTTTCCATTAAAAAATCAGTTCCGTGCTCTTTTGGCGTTATGGGATAGTTTTCAGATTGACCTAGAACCTCAAAGTTTTCCACGCCGATTTCAAATACATTTTCATGCTTAGGGTGTTTACGAACTGTTCCAGTTAAAGCGACAGAACACTCTTGCGTGAGTTGTTCAAACTTTTGAAAAACCGCAGGACCACAATCTTTTTCAAAAAAAATACAGGGAACTATGCCTGTGCCATCGCGTAATTCTAAAAATTTAACTTTACCCGAAGAACGTGTTTGGTAAGCCCAGCCTTTTAACTCAACTTTTTCACCAACAACGTTTTTCAAATCAGAAATATACTGACGCATACTAAACCTCGCTTTTGAGGCTTAAAATTTACCATGGCTTATTCAGGAAGAACAAGAATTAGTCTTTTGATAGAGCGCGCTGCGAGAACTCATCTTCGCTTAGGCCAGAGTTTGATTTAATCTGCGATAAAATCAAGTCCGTGCCTCTTTTATTAACTAAATTTTTAACGCGAATTGACTGAGCGCGATACACCTGGCCAAGTCGAATATAATTTTCAAAATCGACACGCTTTATAGGTTTATTATTTGCATTATAATACTCTAATCTTTGTGGCAAAAAGCTTTTTAGTGATATGATAAATAATGCTTTAGAATAGCGCGTACCGTTTGCGTTCGATTTGACTTCGATTAGAGCACAAGTTTCACTTCCACACTTAATTTCTTTAACCAATTTAGCTTTAGAGCCTTTTATTGTTGCCACATCTAAGTCTTCGGCGGTTAATTCTGAACCGAGAACGCCAGATTTTTTATTCTGTCCCATGACTCTTCGAGTTTGTTTCGTTGATGGCAAGTATAGCCATTGATCTTCAGAACCATTTTCAAAAACACTGAGCAACGCTGTGCCTTTTAAATCAACAGGTTTTTTTAATTTAACAAGAGTCATATGTTTTTTTTGAGAGAATTTTCGCTTGATTGAAAGTTGTCTTTCTTTGACTGACCCATCGGCTTCAATAATTTTCATTGTAACAAGAGCTTGATCGTCATGACTTTTCAACAAAGACTGAGACTTCTTTAGGATAGCTTCAACATCAAGATTTTTATTGGAAGGTGCGGCTTGCAGCTTAGGATGAAAAACCAATAAAAACATTACACTCGTAAAGGCTAATGAGTGCTTAAGCTTAGTTTTTTTTTCAGTTGGACCTAACAGCAAATGTGGATAAGTTTTAAGTAGTGAAGGCAAAAAGAGTAAATCACCAAAGGCACCAGCCAGCAAAGATAAAACCATATAAACCCCAAATATTTTATTCATTTCAAAGTATGAAAAAGTAAAAACGACAAAAGCTGATGTAACCAATAAAGTCGCAAGCAAACATGGAATCATTTCTGATACTAGCATTTGCTTTATAGGTAAATAATGACGCAAATTTTTTTCATGAACAACTTTTTTAAGTTTACCGAGTAAATAAACGGTATTGGTAAACGCTAAACCAATCGCAATCGAAAAAATAATTGCAATGCCAGGTTTGATTGGCGTCTTGTTTATAGCTAAAAGTAAAATTAATGCAAGTGGCGGAACCAAATTGGGTAAGCATGCGACAAGAGCCCAGCGGATATTTTTGAAAATAAATACAAGCAAAAAACCAATTACAGCAAGTGATTGCCAAAATCCGAAAATGAGTTCGCGAGACATTTCTTTATTCAGTCTATGCGCTGTAATTCCCATTCCTGAAATCGAAAATTGCATTTGAGGAAAGAATTTTTTAATCAGGGATTCAACTTTTTTGATATCTTGGCTTTGTACGTTTGAAGGAAGATCTTTGAGTCTGACTTCAATTCGAGTTAGATTTTTTATTTGGTTTAAAAAAGTAACTGTTGGATCGCTTTCGGCCATTGAAAAAACAAATAAAGATTCTGTTGCTTCCGCATTTGAGGCTGGCAGTCTAACTCCGGTCAAAGATGATTTTTTGAAAAAATCCGCTGAGCTAATAACTGTGCCGACAGATCGCAAAGATTTGATTTCTTTTGAAAGTAAGTCGAGATTTCTCAAATTTTGAGGCTGTGTCCAGGCTTGAGATTGTCCATACAAGACAATTGATACTGGAATGGTTCCGCCAAACTGAGAATCAACTTTTTCTGTATTGATACGTGTTTGAGAGTTTTTAGGGAGATCATCAAAAAGGCGTGAATTCCAGTTTAAAAATGAAAATGAAGCACCGCCAATAATGAAAAGAAGTACAGTAAAATAAACAATTGGTTTGCTAAATTTAAGTAGTGGCAGACTCCAATAGGCTTTTTTCGAAGACCATTGTCTCAGTTCTGCTGCTGGTAAAACAGTTAGTAGCGGAACAATAAAGAGCTGTGTTAGTAGCCAACTTAGCAAAATTGTCATTGATACTGATTTGCCATATTTGCTAATAATTGTAACATCAGTACTCGTTAACATTAAAAAGCCTATCGATGTTGTGAGCGAGGCTAATAAATTTTCGACGAAAAGGTTTTTAAGGTTTTGAATAATTGCATTAAATTTTGTGTTTAAATTATCTGAGTAATAATTTGCGTTATCAGCACATCGAACCAAAATCTGCACCGTAAGTGAAACTGTAGCCAGGCTTATGAGCACAGGTAGTGTTGACAACAAAACGTCCAACTTAATTTTTAGGTACGACAGAAACCCTAGCGTGACGATATTGATAAAAAGTAGGCATAAAATTGATATAGCTATGCCAGACCAGTTATTAAAGATGGCAATCAATGCAAAAATAAAAATTATAAGACCATAAAATATAGATCGAATCAGTTCTGATTTAAGCAAGCTTGCCACATCACTTTGTAAAAGCGGAACTCCGCCATAACCGAGAATAACGTTTTTAAATACCTTATTCTTAAGACTTACAACTGAGTTTTTAAAGTCTTGAATTCTCTTCGGAGAATTTTCTTTTAATTCGACAACCAAGAGAGTTTCATTTTCATTTTGTGATAATAGGCTAGGCTTTATGAACGGGTGAGTTTTAATCATTTGTGACCAATATTTGTCGGGCACCTGAGCAAACAAATCACCAACATAGAGATTGTTTTTAATTTCAAAGCTTCCTTGAATTGTTCCTAGGCTATATGATTTTAAAACATTTTCATTATTGTTGATTTCATTGCTAAACTCTCTGAGTTTTAGCAAATTATCCTTCTGTGTCCACTTGTTGTCTTTGGGCTGTTTAAGCAGCAATATAAGAGATGATTTTTCCTGAATCTTAAAGTGTTTAATGACAGCTTTTTCCTGTTCAATCAGTGGGTGGCGTTTTGGAAAAAACTGTTTGATGTTATATTCTGATGAAAGATTGCGAATATAATAAAGACTTAAACAAAATAAAGAAGTTAGAATTAACAAAGAGATACTGACAAAAAGTTTCACACTTTTAGTAGACTTAAATTCTAAAAACTTTCCTGCTTCTCGACTTTTGTACTGCATCTTTGTTTTAACCTTGCCGAAAAGACACTTGATAAGAATTTTTCTTAAACAAGAGCTTTGCAGAATTATATCGGTGAATAATATGAAAATAATTAGACTTTCGACTGCTTTTTTTATTTTATCTTTTCTAACCTTTATCCAGGTGAACGCCCAAAAGTTATCTGGTGAGGCATATTACCCAATTTCTAGACTAAAGTCCGAAATTGAAAAAAGCCTCACACCAAGCCAACCACTAGAAGGCGTGCTACATGGTTCAAACATTAATCTTCCAGATGGTTTCCCGTTTGTTTTGTCAGACGTCAAGTATCAGTACAAATGGAGTTCGGCTAAGATTAATATCAGAGACGACGCGAATATAATGACATCAATCGCCGATGCTGAAGTAACATTTTTTGTGCCGAAAATAGATATCAACACGACTATTATTAAATATATTGATGGTGCGATAATTAATATTAAATTGCAGTCTGAATGTTCTAATATTATTTTGATTGCAAAAACGAACCACGTGAATCTAAAACTATCGCGCTCTAACGAGGCAGATTCAGTTTATGATTTTTCTTTATTAACCGAACAACTTGATTACGAAAAGCCTAGCTTACAAATTTCATCATTTGAATGTACAAACATAAGAGGCCTTGAAGAAGAAATAAAAGAAAATATTTTTGAAAACTTCAACAACTTAAATGCATATAACGATTTAATGATTGAAAAAATCAACATCGTAATCAAACAAAAAATATATGACACGCTAACAGAGATTGACAAATCTATTCAGGAAAATTTCAACAAATCGAAACTGTCGCTAAATCAAAAAATTCGTATAAAATCTTTAGATAGTGAAAAATTAACTGTTCAATTCGCGCTTAACAAAGATTTAGATAGAGATCATCTCGTTGAAACAATACCAGAAAAAATTGCTATTGGTTCATATTCAATTCTGTTTAACGTTAATAAAGAAGAATTTGATAGTTTTATCAATGGCGTACTTAAGTTTAATGCTCAAAAAATTGAGCTTTCATCTAAACAAATTAAACCTCTTGATAAACTAACAAAGTCAAGATTACAGCAATTCTTTATTTGGCCCGCACTTAAAAAACGAAAAAAAGGCCAAGAGCTTATTTTAAGACCTGTGATTGAAAAGCTTAGTTTTAAATTTAAACAAGAAGATTTCGCAAAAAACATCAGCGCGCAAATTTCAACTGGTCTATGGATTATTGATGAAGATAAACCGATGATTTATTTCAGATCGCGATTTAGTGCACAAACATTCATTAGCGAAAATTCTGAAATCATAACAACGGTATCAGGTTTACAGACAAAATCTTATTGGGATGAGGCCTATTTAAAGGCGAAAAAATGTTCTAAGCGAATCTCAACTAAAATTATCGATTATTTAGCGCAACAAACATTCAACCAAAATTGGGCAAAGCAAAATATTAATGTCATTGTGTTTGGAGCAACGCAACGATATCGTTTAAAAGACATATTTCACACAAAATCAAACAGCTTGTTCATTCGACTGGAAGATTTAAAATAAATAGCTTAATTTAGTTGATATTGAGTCATTGTGTTCAAAATACCAAAGTAATGAATCTTTTTTCCCACCCATTTGATCAACTTGAATTTCAGCAAATAAATTTGATGTTAAGCTAATTTTTGGGTTGATCATAAAATAGTAAGATCCTTTTTTGAAATCATTAAAGCCACCCAGAACAAAAGAAAAATAATCTGTCGGTGCATAGCGAAGCCCTAATGCCACAGCTTGCGAAAACAATCCACTTGAGCTGGCCGCATTTGTTGCTGCAGATCTTGCCTCTGAAGATTGAAAAGAGCTTTCAAATATTAATGTTAAGTATTCAAATTGTTTTTCAACGGCTATATTGTATGAGTTAATTCGGTCATCAGGCGAAATTGACTGATTAAAAAAAATCTTTGTGAGCAATCGCAATCGATCGATGGGTTTTGTGATTCCGAAACCATAATATTTTGTTTTTTTCCACAAGACATCAATTTCGATCGGATTTGTTAGCTGAACTTCATAGATCGGGTTAACAGAAATAAGCGTTCCATTGAGAACCGGCGTGATTGTTGGAGTGTTAGATAATGTTTCGGCAATTTGTAAAACAAAGTCGAAAGAGTCAGTCTGAGACTTTGATTTTAAGATATAATTGTGATCAGCAGCACCTTGATCAGTTTCATTTGTTTTAATTTTATATGAAACATTATCGGGGACCTTCAAAGAGGCTGATTCAGATTGCGTTGGTATTTTATTGTCGCGCGGGTACCATGGGCTATTGATTGTTGGCAATATAGGCGTTTTGTTTTTTGTGATGTAAGTCGCTTCAACTGAAGAGTAACTGTTAATTTGATATTCAAAACTGACACCTTGCAAAGGCAGCTTGCTCGGATGAAGTAAGTCTAAATAGTTTTTAGGCTGTTGATAGTCCAATGGGTCAAAAATGTCAGGACCTTCTTTTTTCATTTGAAAAAAACCAAGTCGAGTTGTTAGTTTTTGACTATAAAAGCTCAAGAAAGCCTCTTTAGTTTCAAAGTAATTTTCATTACTTTCGTGAAAGCGAGGTTGATCTAAATAGATAAACTCCGGTGTTAGTTTCATTTCGACAAAGCGATTAAAAATGATTTTGTTTTCACTGGTTAAAGAATAGAGTGTTTGCGAACTATCCGTATATAAATAGCTTTTACCATAAAATGTAGAACGAGCAAAAAACTCATTGCTACTTTCTACTTCTGCAGATTTAGCAGCCGCAGAAAAAATGAGTATTATTAATAGAGCTATTTTTGTAAAATTTTTGAGATGACTCATTGATAGTTATTGTAACATCGAACGTAGTGTATCTAAAGCTTTTCTTGCGTTTATACGCCCCCGCGAGCTAACATTTGCATTTGGTCTAGCCACATCAACAGAATTAAGAATAGCGATTTTAACCTGTTGGCTGCTAGCATTTGGAAAGGCTGACCATAATAATGCCGCAGTGCCTGTGACCATTGGTGCGGCCATGCTGGTTCCATCTAGCAGGGTAGATTTATTGCCAGGCACTGTTGAGAAAATATTTACACCTGGAGCAAGAATATTTACAGTCTTAAAACCAAAGTTTGAAAAATAAATCATGTAATCATCACTGGTTGATGCTGCGACATTGATTTGACTATCTAACATGAAGGCCGCGGGGTATGTTGGACTGTAATCAGAGTTTAAACCGTCATTCCCAGAAGCTGTAACAATGAGAATATCTTTGCTCGAAAGTTCTTGCAGTGCTGATCTTAAATTTTGAACACAAGGCGCGCCTCCCCAAGACATGTTAATAACTTTTACCCCTTGAGCGGCTACATAGTTCATTGCAATAATGGCATCACCTAAAGAGCCACCTCCATCATTACCAATAAACTGTCCCGCAATTATTTTAGCAGCTGGTGCAACACCAACCACGGGCCCTTTGCTTGGATCGGCAGCTATTATACCAGCTACATGTGTTCCATGAATATTCACCTGTGAATTGTTAATTTCATCATTAAACTGCTCTGAGACTAAAATATTATTTCTTAATTGCACATGTGAAGCGTCGACCATCCCGTCGACAATTCCAACGCGAACATTTTGGCCTTGAAAACCCTGAGACCAAACGGCAGGTGCTTCAATTTTATTTGGACCCCAACTTGAAATTCCAGATTGTGTCGAGAGATCTTTTTTTGAGATCTGGTTAATGCTAATTCGTATATCGCGATCAACATGTTTAATCGCAGCTAAATTATCTTTAACATAAGTATTTCGGAAAATTTCATCATCAACATGAGATTCGGTTTCAATAACTGAATAGTTGCCGTTTTCCCAATGAACAACATAGCGGTTTGCAATAGAGGCTGAAGCACAAGCAGCACTAGTGGCTTGTGCTGGAAACACAGTTTCTGTTGTTTTGCCATTATCGCAACCAACGATTAATAAGTTTAAATACAGTAAAGCAATAACCCATGAAAGCTTGTTCATAATACTCGTTTCGGGTCTGTTCACAACGTGCTACGTGCACAAAGGGGTGGTATTGATAAGACCCTGATAAGATCTAATCGGTTAGCGAGTATTTTGAAATTAGTCTGAATTTTTAATTTTGGACTGGACGTTTAGGCAGGATTATTATGAAAGTGGTATTTTGAGCTGTTTTATCTAAATATATTTCACCGTGATGATCCTTCAGAATTCCTTGCGAAATAGAAAGGCCTAGGCCCGTTCCTTTGCCCAGGTTTTTCGTAGTATAAAAAGGTTCCATGATGTGCTCAGCGACATGATCAGGAATACCATGTCCTGAGTCGATTATTTTAAACAGCACTTTTTCTTGAAGGTCTTCAATTTGAATTTTAATCCATCGATTTTTATTGTTCTCGATAGCATCAATTGAATTGGTAATTAAATTGATGAAAACTTGAGACAGCTGGACAGTTCGGCCATAGATTTGCAAGTCTTCGGCAGGAAAGTCTATAATTAAATTTACATTTTTACTTCGAAGCTTGAGCGCACAGAGATCCTGAATATCTTCAAAAAAATAGCTCAAGGTCACGTATGACATAGGATCTTTTGATCCATCGCGAGCAAATGATTTTAATCCCGATACTATTTTTGATATTCTTTCAACCATAGATCCGATTTTTGAAACATGTAATGGGATTTTATCTAAGTCTTTTTGATTGAGATAATTTTTTTCAATTAAGAAAGCGTACGCAGATATTGCGGCAAGGGGATTATTAATCTCATGGGCGACACCCGCAGAGATTTCCCCTAATGTAGCCATTTTTGAAGCGTTTAGCAGAAGTTGTTTTTGCCGATCTAGCTCGATTGTCCTGTCAACGATTTTAGCCTCTAAATCGTGAGATGACTTATCAAGAGTTTTTAGTCGAGTTCTAAAAAAAAGCAACCCAACCATGAAAAAGACATTTACAAACAACAAAATTAAAGTCGTAGCTGATAAAACTTTAATTAGAAAAACACTATTTATAGAGTAATCATCTGGATTGATAAAAAATCGTACTAAAAAATAAAAAAATAAACAAAAGCAAATGACAATACAGCTAATCGTAAAAATAATGAAAAGAGATAGTTTTGAATTTGCCTTTAGTTTTTGATTCATATTTTGGTTAAAAATTCTTTTAAAAACTCACAGAAGCTTTTTTCAACTTTTTTAGCTGTTTCTGTAACTTCATCATGAGTTAGTTTGTTTGCTGTAATGCCAGCGGCTAGATTCGTAATACAACTAATTGCAGAAACACGAAGCCCCATGTGGTTTGCAGCAATAACTTCTGGAACTGTCGACATACCGACAGCCTTGCCGCCAAGAGCTTTAAACATGCGAATTTCAGCAGGAGTTTCGTAGGTTGGACCAGTAACGCCAATGTAGATGCCTTTGTGAAAAAATACTTTTTGTGCTCGAAAAATCTTTTCAGCAATTTCAATGTGCTCTTTATCATAGGCTTGGGTCATATCAGGAAATCGTGGCCCTAGGGCTTTTATGTTTGGGCCCATTAAAGGATTTGTGCCCATCATGTTAATATGATCTTCGATGATCATAAAATCTCCAGCGTTCATGCCATCCCCATATCCACCGGCAGAGTTAGTTACCACGAGATTTTCAATACCAAGCGCAGCCATAACTCTTGTCGGAAATACAACGGTATTCATGTCATGTCCTTCATAGTAGTGAAGACGACCTTGCAGCACAACGATAGGAACTCCAGCGAGATCACCAAGAATTAAGTTTCCAGAATGGCCTTCTACAGTTGGTGGGATAAAGTGGGGTAGTGTATGAAAAGGAAAAGAGCTTTCAACATTCATATGTTGAACAAAATGGCCTAAACCAGATCCTAAGATAACGCCGATCCGAGGTTTAACCTTGCTAACATTTTTAATGAAGGCAACTGTTTCTGTAATTTTTTGAACTGTATCCATAACTGATATTCCCAATAATGTTAATATAAAATTTCTTTAATTAAAGTATGATGTTTTTCGATTGGCAATGGGCTTGTGCTGATTTCATATGTTTTTTCTAATAACAGAGCTGTTTTATTTAGTAATACAGAATCATTTCCATGCACGGTATAAATTATATCGCCGACTTTTATCGAACTACCAATTTTTTTATGAAATTCAATTCCAGATACTGGATCAATGACATCATCTGTTCTTGCGCGACCAGCTTTTAGCTGAAGACCAGCCACACCGATCCCCTCAACTTGCATGGAAGAGAGATAGCCAGCCTCTTTGGCAACAATGTTTATCTTGTTTTCAGCTTCAGGTAACAAATTAAGTTGTCCACCTTGTTTTCCACACATATCTTGAAATATTTTGAGAGCACGGCCAGATACTAAAGCCTCGTGTGCCATTTTAAAAGCTTCATCAAGAGATTTAGACTTTCCTGAGAGGTGGATCATCTCTGCAGATAAACGAAGAGATAAAAGCCGCGTATCTTCGTAGAGATCGTATCCATCTGATCCGATGTGTTTATGGCCTTTCATAATTTCAACACACTCATAGACTTCAAGAGCATTGCCAGCAAAACGACCCAGAGGTTGCTCCATAGATGTGATCATTGCAACAACCTTTTTTCCATAGCCTTGTCCAATGGCCATAAGATTTTTAGCAAGGTTCTTGGCATCATTGACACTTTTCATAAAAGCACCTGAGCCAAATTTTACATCTAGAACTAAGCCATCAATACCTTCGGCAATTTTTTTAGACATGATGCTTGCGCAAATTAGGGGTAGACTTTCAACGGTGGCTGTTACATCGCGCAAAGCATATATTTTTTTATCTGCGGGACAGATTTCTTTTGTTTGACCAATAAAGCAAGTGCCGATTTCTTTGGTAATTGACACAAACTCTTCAAGTGATTGCTGCGTGTTAAATCCAGGAATAGATTCGAGTTTATCGAGAGTGCCACCCGTGTGACCCAATCCACGTCCCGAGATCATCGGAACGTATACACCGCAAGCAGCAACCACAGGACCCAAGATTAAACTTGTTTTGTCGCCAACGCCACCAGTAGAGTGTTTATCGACTTTAAACCCAGGGATAGATGATGTGTCTACAACGATTCCAGAATGAAGCATCGTTTTAGTTAACGATAGTGTTTCTTGAGTGGTCATTCCTTTAAAATAGATTGCCATTAGGAGAGCTGACATTTGGTAGTCAGGCACTTCGCCCTTTGTATAACCAATAATAAAATCGTGAATTTCGCTTTCTGATAACTCAAAACCATTACGCTTTTTTTTAATAATTTCAGCGGCAAGCATTTTAATAACCACCTTGTCCTGAAATATTATTTACAATAGAAACGCCAGAGCTTGTCCCGAGTCGTGTTGCCCCTGCATTTATCATATCTAGGGCAGTTTGATAATCACGAATACCACCACTCGCCTTAACTTGAGCTTTTCCACCGACGATTGACTTCATCAAGGCTACATCGTCTTTTGTGGCTCCGCCACCCGTAAAACCTGTAGAGGTTTTAACGAAGTGTGCACCGGCTAAAACACTCAATTCGCAACATTTTTTTATTTCATCTTGGTTTAGCATATGTGTTTCAAGAATCACTTTAACAATGTGACCATTTGCAGCTAAGACAACATCTTTAATATCCTTTTCAATATAGTTCCAGTCTTGAGCTTTAACTGCACCCAAATGAATAACCATGTCGATTTCATGAGCTCCAAGACTCATGGCGCGTGTTGTTTCAAAAGCTTTTGTTGATGTTTCACAAACGCCTAAAGGAAACCCAACGACAGATGCAATTTTAATTTGGCTTGATTTTAAAACTTCTTTACATGGCCCAATCATTGAAGAATTAACACAAACTGCAAAAAAATTATGAGACAAAGCTTCTTCGCAGAGTTTGTAAATTTGCTGTTTTGTAGCTTCAGGTTTTAATAATGTGTGATCAATATAAGTTGCAACATCAAGAAGATTAGAATTTAGTTGTGTCATAAAAAGCCCATTCTTGTAAAAAACAATTTAAGAAGATAAGTTTATTTTGTTTTTTAAAAATGAGCAATCACGAATCGTTATTTAACCAGCTTTTTTACCGCTCGTTTGCTGTGTCGTCGGCAAAGGTTCTTTGCCCAAAAACGAACGCGCATCGGCTTCTGTTACAAGACCTCTTTTAATAAGATCATCAAGGTATTTTTCAAATAAAACCATACCCTGGCCACCACTGGTTTGCATAATCGAAGGAATTTGATGATTTTTGCCTTCACGAATGAGATTCGCAATAGCTTTAGATCCTTTCATAACTTCAAAAGCAGCTACGCGTCCCATTTTATCGGCTTTTGTAAAGAGAGTTTGCGCAACGACGCCCTTTAAAGATTCAGACAACATAGCGCGAATTTGTGGCTGTTGACCTGATGGAAAAACGTCAATGATACGGTCAATTGTTTTGACTGCCGAGTTCGTATGGAGAGTTCCAAAAACTAAGTGACCTGTTTCTGCAGCTGTTAATGCTAACGAAATAGTTTCCAAGTCGCGCAACTCGCCGACAAGAATAATATCTGGGTCTTCACGAAGCGCAGCTTTTAAAGCATTACCGAATGACTTAGTGTGAGCACCAACTTCACGTTGGTTGACTAAACACTTCAAATTAGGGTGAACGAACTCAATTGGATCTTCAACGGTTAATATGTGAGCCTCACGAGTAGCATTAATATGTTGAATCATCGCGGCTAGAGTTGTCGATTTACCTGAGCCTGTTGGTCCCGTTACGAGAACTAATCCACGGTCGTTATCAACAAGGTCAACAATGGATTGCGGCAAATTCAATTCTTGAGCGGTTTTAATTTTCTCAGGAATTGTTCTAAATACTGCCCCTAGGCCTTTGCGCTGCATGAATACATTACAACGAAATCGACCAGTGCCTTCGAGAACATATGCAAAATCAAGTTCCCATTTTTCGACAAAAGTTTTCTTTTGCTTTTCGTTGAGAATTTCAAAGATAAGTCCTTGAACATCCTGACTTGTAAGCGATCGATAATTCAATGGCGACATCATTCCGTGTACGCGTAGATATGGTGGAGCACCACTCGTTACGTGCAAGTCAGAAGCTTTTTGCTCAACCATTAGTCTAAATAAATCGTCAATAGTAGCCATGACTCATCCTCATTGTTTGATTCTTTATATTTATTCGGTAAAATCGTGAAATCTATTAACAGGAGAATGGTCCAGATGGCTGCAGAAATTCTAATAAATGTTCGACCTCTAGAAACACGCGTGGCTTATGTCGAGTCTGGTACGTTAGTTGATCTTAAAATTGAAAGAAAATCATCACCTACATGGGTTGGCACTATACATCGGGGTGTTGTGACGCGCGTGTTGCCAGGCATGCAAGCTGCATTTGTGGATATTGGTCTAGAAAAAGCGGCGTTTTTATATGTTGGCGACATTATGACTGGAGATGGAAAGGATTTTTTTGAAGACGAAGATGAGCAAGACAATACGGGATCAGAGGATAATCGAGATGATTTTAGAGCATCGCGTGAAATTAAAACGCCGATTCAAGATTTGATTAAAGAAGGTCAGCACTTAATGGTCCAAGTGGCCAAAGATCCTTTGGGAACCAAAGGTGCGCGGATTACGACCCACATATCATTACCGGGTCGAGGTGTTGTTTACATGCCATTTATCAAACACGTTGGTATCTCAAGAAAAATTGAACATGAAGAAGAAAAAGAAAGATTGAAAAAACTTATTCAAAAGATCAACCCTGCTGGTGGGGTTATTGTCCGCACTGCTGCTGAAGGTGCAACAGAAGAGGCTTTAAGATCTGACATTGAATATTTAGATCGTTTAGGAAAAGAAATTCAAAAAAATTATGAAAAAAGAAAATCAGCGGGGCTTGTGCACGCGGAAATTGATGTTGAACTAAGAGCACTGCGAGACTTAATGAACGAAGACGTATCAACGGTTTGGGTTGATGATGAAGAAGTTTATAAAAAAGTATCGAAATTTGTCACTCAGCTTATGCCAAAATATAAACATAACATTATTCTTTATGAAGAGAAGAAGCCACTATTTGATCTTTATGATATTGACCTTGAAATTTCACGCGCAACGGAAAGAAAAGTTTGGCTAAAATCTGGAGGATACATTGTTCTAGATGAGGCAGAGGCTTTGGTTGTAGTTGACGTCAACACCGGTCGCTTTGTTGGTAAAAAAGATTTAGAGGACACTATTCTGAAAACGAATCTGGAGGCAGTTAAAGAAATTGCTCATCAACTCAGGGTGCGTAATGTTGGTGGTATAATTATTATCGATTTTATTGATATGGAAAAAGAATCCCACCGCGAACAAGTGTTGCAAGCTTTAGAAGAAGAGCTCAAAAAAGATCGCGCCCGCACGAACGTGACAGCGATGTCAGATTTGGGCTTGGTTGAGATGACTCGCAAAAGAATACGACCAAGTTTAGTTAAAACTTTATGCGAACCATGCTCGTATTGCGACGGAAAAGGTTACATCAAAAGGAAGTCGACAATTGCTAACGAAATTTTTAGAGAAATTGAGCGAGAAGTTGGTCTAGTCGAAATGAGCAAAAAAAGTTTAATTGTACATTGCCATGCTGAAATAGTTGATTGGATTTATGAAGAAGAAAATGAAACTCTCGAACATTTAGAGAAAAAATTTGGACACTCAATCGCTTTTAAAATAGAAACATCATATCATTTAGAGCAGTACGAGATTTTTGATAATTAAAATGTTATTAAGATTAAAAACTGTACTTAGGTATGTAGGATTAGAGTAAAAATTCAGTTAATATTACTCCATAATAATAATTTATGGAGTAATTATGAAGAACTTTATCATTACATTGGTAGCTGCCATTTCTGTTTTTACAAACTCATTTGCGTTGGCTGCAGAGGCTCAAAAAATAAATTTTAACGGTAACGATTTTAAAATGATGACGGGTGTTTTGGCCACACACAACACTGTTGGCGATTTGTTAAGTTACATTCAAAAGTTTGACTTAATAACAGAAAAAGAAACTGAAGCAACAATTCAGTATTTAAGTCAGTATGGAGTGACCAAAGCTTCGAGTTTTGCGAATTATACAGTTAAAGACAATGTAGTTAGTTTTGGAAAGCACAAAATAACAATAGTTGATGAAAACTCATTCCGAAATGCAGAAGGAAAATTGTTAAAAATCAGACATCAGTACGAAACTTTTGATCAAGCTTTTGCTAGATTGGTTGAAGAAAATAAATTAAACAAACAAACTGCCGCAAACAGCTTATTTATAAATAGAGCTTATGCAAAAGAGCAAGAATACACAATAGTTCAAAACATTGGTGCTTTTTTTGGAATTGTTGGATTGTTTTTAATGGCTGGTGGCTTGGCAGCATTCGGTATTGTTTCAACCAAATCAGAAGAAATTGTTAAATGTGATATTGGTTCAAAAATATTACTTAACGCAAAAGAGCGTGCAGATCTCTTAGATTTTTTAAAATTCAACAAAGATCGAATTGCAAATTCATTTAAGATGTTATGTGTTAAAGGTAAATCTGGAGCTCAAATTTTTGCACCAACAATGGTTGGCGATAAAATTGATCAAAAAGTAGAGTATTCTTTTATAGATAAAGCTGACAAATGTTCTAAAAAATTAGCTGAAGCTGGTAAAGAAAGAAAAAACATAGTTATTATGTTCGATGCAAATCAAGATACTGAAGACACACAATCGAGAATTCATCGCTACGCGTTTGATGGTAAAGCAACAGTTTGTAACGAAGTTAACGCTAAAATTGCTGAACAAAAAATTAAAGAAGATTTGCGACAAAATCGAATTAAACTTAGTTCGTTATTTGCAGAGTCTTTAAAAGGTTTAACTAAAGAACAAGAACAAGTTGAAAGAGTCAGCATGCCAGCACAAAACGGTCGCGGTGCAAAATAAAGTAGAGATTAAAATTTTTCACAGAACAAAAAAGCACGAGATTAACAATCGTGCTTTTTTAGTTTAAAGCCATATTACATTTAGAGTAATTGATTAGCTCCGAGAAGATCACAAAACTTTTCGAGGCTATATTCTATAATGTTAAAATTATTTTTAGTGTGATTTTTATATGAAGTTGTTTTGCTCTGTGTAACAATTATCGCTGAAAACAGATTAGCTTTCTTGAGCAAGAACAAAACATTTTTTAAATGATAATCATGAACTTGTTCTGTCGGAACTAAAAATAAAGCATTTTTTTTATTTAAAACAAAATGAATGCTATTATTCTGATAATCTTTCCAAAAATTGATTTCCAACCCAGGGTAGTTGTTTTTTTTGTAGAGCTGCAATTCGATAAGTATAAAATGCTCAAACAAATTTGAATAGGCCGTTCTGTCGTGTGCCAAATCAAAATTGTTTCTAAGGGCGTTAGTGAAACCTAAATCATAAAAATAAAACTTTTTTTGTTGTGAAGATTGCGCGGTTAACTTTAATGATTCAATGACGTAACCAATTTCAAAATCGACTAGTAAGTTAACATATTCGCGAACAGTTCGACCAGGAACTGAACTGTTTTTGCCAATCAGCTCGTAGTTGATTTCGAAATTTAAGTTATGTGCCAGCTCATTTAAAACCCGTGATAAATTCTCTGGTTTTTTTATTTTTCCATTTTTGTAAATTGTTTTGAAGAGTGTTTGTCCGGCCACTTCGATCAGATATGACGAGGGGTTTTTTGAACGAATAGTGGCTGGCAGAGAGCCGGTTTTTAAGATTTGCATGTAATTTGCGTGATGAGCAAGTTCTCGATGTGAAAGGGTATTGACAGACAAAACCTCAATCAATGGTGTAAGATTTTCGGGTATAAATTTACTGATGACGGCTAAGCTCGGGCTTGAGATATAAAACTGAATATGTTTTTGTTGAATAATTTTATTCAATGAGACAAGCAGTCCTGGCAAGAGGTGAATGTTGTCGATAGCGATCTTTTTGAAAGAGTCTTGAATAACGAGCTCTAAAAAACCCATTTGAAATGATAACTTTCGAAAAGTATCAAAATCTTCTAAATCAAAATAAATATCCGGTTCTAATGTTTTTGAAAGAATTGTTGATTTGCCAACACCGGGCGCTCCGATTACAAGCACAACAGGGCTTTTTAGCGTGTTAATTTTTAAATTTCTATCAATCAAATCGTTGATCATTCCTAAATATTAGCATAATCATAGCGATTAATTAATAAAAATAGCGTCAATTCAGCGATTTTTATTAACCAGAAGCAATAGATGGGCTTTGAGTGAGACCGCTATCGGATTAAAAACCACTGGTCTGTGCAGCCTTTTTACTCGTTGACACATATTAATCACAATGGCAAAAAGACTATCTTGATTAAACATTCCTACGGAGGAAAAAATATGTACGCAATTATCAAAACTGGCGGTAAACAATATAAAGTTCAAGCTGGTGATGTATTACAAGTTGAAATGTTAGATAAAGAGCTTGGTTCTGAATTCACAATTGACGAAGTTTTGTTGGTTGGTGGCGATAAAACACATGTTGGTTCTCCAACTGTAAAAAATGCAAAAGTTACTGTTGTGGTAACTAAGCAAGCGAGAACTCGTAAAGTGATCGTTTTCAAAAAGAAACGTCGTCACAGCTACAGAAAATTCGGTACACACAAACAAAGTTTTACAGAATTGTTTGTTAAATCGATTACTTCTCCAGATGGCCAAACAGCTAAAACTGATGCAACTCCTGTTGTTAAAGACATGGCCGCTGAAAGACAAACACGTATTCAAACAAAAGTTGAAGACTCAAGAGCTCGCGCTGAAGCGGGTGTTGGTTTAGGTCGCGCGGCTGCTCAAACACCAGCGCCTAAAGCTCCAAAGGCTAAAAAAGCGGCAGCTCCTAAGAAAAAAACAACTAAAAAAGTAGCAAAAAAAGCTGCATCAAAAAGATCTGCTAAAAAAGCTACAAAAAAAACAGCTAAAAAAACTAAGTAATTTAAACTTTAAGAATAATTAAGGAAAACGGGAGTATACAATGGCAAGTAAAAAAGCTGGTGGTAGTACCAAGAACGGTCGGGATTCACAGTCGAAGAGATTGGGTGTTAAAAGATTTGGTGGTCAGTTAGTTAAAGCCGGAACAATCATCGTTCGCCAACGTGGAACAACATTCCAAACAGGCAACAATGTCAAAATCGGTCGTGATCACACGATTTACTCTATCATCGAAGGTCTTGTTAAATTTGAAAGATTTTCGAAAGATAAATTTAAAGTTAGCGTTTACCCAAAAACTGCGTAATAACTAACTTCACAAAAAATGTGAATAAAAGGGAGCCCTAAAAGGCTCCTTTTTTATTGGTTCTTATCATAAAAAAACAATCATTGTTTTTTATGTAAAAGCCTAATTAAAGCAAAAATAGTGTAGAAATCTAGAGAGTCCTATGAAATTTGTTGATGAAGTTAAAATTACCGTTTCTTCTGGTCGCGGCGGCCCGGGAGCCGCCACTTTTCGTCGAGAATCATATGCTCCGCGCGGTGGACCCGATGGTGGAGATGGTGGTAAGGGCGGAGACGTCATTTTCAAAACATCAAAACATATTAACTCTTTGGTTGATTACAAAACCTACAAAAAATATCAAGCAGAAAACGGTCAACCCGGGGCTGCTTCGAACTGCTCTGGTCACCATGGCGCTGATTTAATTCTTGTTGTGCCAGAAGGAACAGTTATCCGCGATGCTGAGACGAATGAAGTTATACAAGATTTAACAGGACTGGAAGAGTATAGTTTCTTAAAAGGTGGACGCGGAGGTAAAGGTAACGCCTTCTTTAAAACAAGTGTTAATCAAGCTCCGGAATACTCTCAACCTGGTGAAGACAATGAAACAAAAGAGATTGTGCTCGAACTTAAACTTATTGCTGACGTTGGTATAATTGGTTTTCCAAACGCAGGTAAGTCGACTCTTATATCGCGTATTTCGGCGGCTAAACCTAAAATTGCAGATTATCCTTTTACGACTTTAACTCCTCAACTGGGTGTAGTTAAAGTTGGTGATTACAGTAGCTTCGTTGTTGCGGATATTCCCGGTCTTATTAAAGGTGCGCACTTGGGTGTAGGGCTTGGAATTCAATTTTTAAAACATATTGAACGCACAAGCTTGTTTGTTCATATAGTGGATGTGTCTGGAATGTCAGGTCGTGATCCAGTTGAAGACTATCTTGATATTAACTTAGAAATTGAAAAATATGATGAAATGAACCAAGACAAAGATGGTTTTTTTCCACTGTCAAATCGCGAACAAGTCGTCGTTTTTAATAAAATAGACTTATTATCGCAGGAACAAATAGACAAACTAAAGCAAACTTTTAAAAAACGATTCAAAGTTGAGCCATATGCTATTTCTGGCGTAACAGGTAAAAATATAAATGAGTTACTAAGAGTAATTGCGGAAAAAGTTTTAGCTGCAAAAAACAATACAGAAGAATTACATAAATTATAGGTGAGATATGAAAATCGGAATATTCGGGGGGAGTTTTAACCCTCCACACAATGGACATGTTAACAGTTTAACGACAGTACAAAAAAAGATGGGTTTTGATAAAATCCACATTATCCCTAATAGTCAAAATCCATTAAAAGTTCCCACAGAGGCCCCTGCAGACGAGCATCGATTAAAAATGTCTCAATTGGCTTTTCAATCTTATGGACCTGCATTTTATGTTGATGATATCGAGCTAAAGCGCGGCGGGAAAAGCTACACAATTGATACAATTAAAGAACTACGCAAGCAGTACGATTCAAAAAATCTTTATTTGATTATTGGTGCAGATAATTTCGAAACGTTTTCGGAGTGGAAAGATTATAAAAAGATACTTGAAGAAGTAAACTTGGTTGTAACAACTCGACCAGGCTACCATATTCCTGAGTCTACTGAAGAATTTCCTGACTATTTAACTGGGTTAATTGCCGAGAGTGATTTTGGCGCTGTCGAACTAACAACAGGGCGTTCTATTGAATTTTTGACTTTACAAGATTTAGATATTTCTTCTTCTGAATTGCGCAAAAAATTGCGGATTGGTCGTCCGGTAGAAAAATATTTACCACTTGCTGTTGAAAGCTATTTAAAAGAACAAGGCCTATACAAGTCTAACAACAAAAAAATCACCGATTATGAAAAATTCGCGATGTTTTGTGCGCAAGTGTTATTTGATAAAAAAGCCATCGCTGTTCGTGGATTTGATATTCGTGAAATTTCCACAACGACTGATTTTACTTTGATTGCTTCTGGTACGAGTACGCGACATGCGGCTTCTATCGCTGAAAATCTGATTATGGCTGTTAAAGAGGAGTTTAATGTCTATCCACTTGGGTTAGAGGGTGTTGATGAAGGTCGCTGGGTTGTTGTCGATTACGGACCTTTAATTATTCACTTATTTTATGATTTCGTTCGTCAAGAATACAAAATGGAAGAACTTTGGAAAGAGGGTAAAGAGTTTGCCCTTAAAGATAAAGACGCAAAATAATTTTTTAGCCAAAAACATTATATGAAAGCTGTTTTGTTTGATTTTAAAACTGCAAAAGAAGAATGGTTTGATTTAGCTGTTCAAACGTATGTTAAAAAAATTAGACCTTTCGTTGACTTTGAAGTCATTTCTTTAAAATCAAACAAAACCGATCGTGAAGAGTCTGAACTCAAAAAAAACTTTGAATACAAAGAGTTGCAAAAAAAGCTAACAAGTGATGATTTTATCATTTTATTTGATGAGCGCGGTAAAGAGCTTGATTCGATACAATTTTCTCAGCAACTCGAAAAAGCTCAATCCTCGGGAAAAAAAAGAATTGTATTCATTATTGGCGGTGCTTTTGGCGTTCACGATGAACTTAAGTTGCAAGCGCATTTAAAAGTTTCACTCTCCAAAATGGTTATGAATCATCTTGTCGCCGAAACAGTTGTTTTAGAGCAAATTTACCGAGCTTATACAATTCAAAAACGAATTCCGTATCATAATATCTAGAAATTAAATGGATTATGTTTGAGAGGGCATGCAAATAGCTAGCTTAAAAGTCATGTCTATATTTAAAAATATAATTGTTCAGTTTGAGTGTTTCTATTGTCACAGTCTGTTTGTGTATAGACTTGGACTTTGTGAAATTTGTCATAACAAATTAATTGATGAATATTGGCAACCACAAGAGCTTTTGGTAAGCGAAGAAACAATGCAATATACACTGTTTCAATGGCCGGGACAAAAAAGCCGAATACTCAATGCAATGGTTGTTCGGTTGAAAAGCCCACTTTACGAACCAGTCTGGAGCGAAATTGCGCGGCTATTTCTGGCTAGCTTTAACTTTTTAAAGGATGATAAATCAAAGACTGTTTTTGTTTGTATACCCAGTACAGATAAATTCAGAACGCACTCGGAATACTTTGCAACGTGCTTATCTACACAAACAGGAGTGCCGGTTTACGACTGTTTAAGATGGGCAGAAAAATTTACACCACAGAAGAATCTTAATAAACACGATCGAAAAAAAATTGCTCTTTACTTTGATGAAGAATTTACAAGCTATTTAAATGGCGTCGAGAAAATAATCCTCGTCGACGATGTTGTAACGACAGGATCTACACTTGGGGCTGCTAAACAAGCATTATTAAAAGTGACTCATGCAAGAATAGAATATTGTGCATGTTTTAGAAGGCTAGAGCTAACAGAGTTCAGCTAATTTCAATTGTGGTCAGACTGCCCATCTGCTATACATACTTTAATGAAACAAACACAAAAATTAAATTGTTTTAAAACTGCATTTGGGTTCATGGTTTTTATTGTTTTTTCTAGTTGTATAGCGACTGCTGCGGATACATCAAAAGCAATGGAAATTTTAAATCGTTATACAAAAAATGCAGGTTCGCAGGTCGGTGTTAAAATGACTACTGAAAAGAAGTCTTTGGGGACTAAAACAATTAGCCGCGGGATTGTTTCTGTTGCCAATGGAAAGGTCAACATTTCTCTAGATGGCGAGAAAAAATCTGAAATGATCTACGACGGAAATCGCGTCACCTTGATTTCATATCCAGACTTAGAATTAGATCCAAACGGTAAACGTAAGGTTATACAAATAAAATCTAAAGGTAAAAACCATCTTAATCTAGTATCCTTATTGTTTACTAATCCAAAGAAATTTTTTGGTTCTTTCAAAACAACACAAAAAAACATAGGGTTAGGAGATTTCGCTTTAACATTAACGGACAAAAAATCTGAGTTAAAGCCTATGACTTTAGAGTTTTCGTCTGAAAACGAATCATTAAAAAAAATTTCGTATGCTGATGATGTTGATACAGAAATCATTATTGAATTAGAAAAACCAAAGTTTCCAAAAGCAATGCCTAAAAATTTATTTAAATACGTCAAAAAGAAAAATGACGAGGAAATAGTTGAATGAGCACTCAAAAAAATAACGAAACCACAAAAAAAGTCCATTTTATAAGTTTAGGTTGTCCTAAAAATTTAGTGGATAGCGAAATAATGGCTGGCACACTAATGAAAGATGGCTTTCAAGTTGTCTCTGAAGCTGAAGATGCAGATACGGTAATTGTCAATACTTGTGGATTTATAGAGGATTCTAAAAAAGAGTCTATTCAAAGAATCCTGGATATGTCGGCATTAAAAGAACAAGGGCAAATTAAAAAAATAGTTGTAGCAGGTTGTTTAACTCAACGTTACAAAGATGATTTGGTCGAAGGTCTACCTGAGGCAGATCTATTCGTTGGCTCTGGGGAATTTCAAAATATATCAAAAATTCTTAAAAACCACGAAGCTGGTGAAAAGAAAAAAACATTTTTTAATCTGCCAACATACTTACAAGAAGAAAACACTCCTCGAGTTAACTCGCAACCGAAACACAGAGCGTATCTTAAAATTTCAGAAGGATGTATGAAGCGCTGTGCATTTTGCGCTATTCCTTTAATTCGTGGTAATTTGCAGTCGCGTACAATAGCAAATATTGTTAATGAGGCGAAACTGTTGGCTGCGGGCGGAGTAAAAGAGCTTATTATTATCAGTCATGATTTTACTGATTACGGTTGGGATTTAAGAAGAAAAGACCCTACAGCAAAAGAAAACCCAGTTGAATTACTAAAGGCATTAGCTGAAGTTGATGGCGTTGAATGGATTCGCATGTTGTATTTATATCCAGACGGAATCACGCAAGAGCTTATTGATTTAATGAAATCAAATAAAAAATTTGTAAAATACTTTGATATGCCGTTGCAACACATAAACTCAGATGTTCTTAAAAAAATGAATCGTAAAATGACTCGCGAGGAAATAGTTGAGGCTCTCGATCGTATTCGAACACATATTCCTGATGCTGTAATACGAACACAATTTATTGTTGGATTTCCTGGCGAAACAGCTGATCAGTTTGAAGAGTTGTTGCAGTTTGTTGCTGAACAACAGTTTGACCGAGTTGGATGCTTTCAGTATTCACCGGAAGAAAATACTCCAGGTGGAAAAATGGAAGATCAAATTGATGAAGAAACAAAACAGTATCGCTACGATGCTTTAATGTCGATTCAGCAGGATATTTCTGCTCGAAAACATAAAGCATTTATCGGTAAAACTGTTGAAGTATTAGTCGAGGGCTATAGCGAAGAGACTGATTTGCTTTTACAAGGAAGAACATCTCAACAGGCACCTGAAATTGATGGTGTTGTGTTAATTAACGATGGTCAGGCAAAAATTGGCGACATTGTAAATGTGGAAATTACAGAAAGCATGGAATACGACTTAATTGGCGCGATTGTGCAATAAAGTAGATTTATTTCTGATTGCAGCGTTGAACCTCTGAGTAATATTGTGTCGCAATTTTTATTTTTTGCTCTTCGACTTTTTTATAAGTTTCTTTAAGTGCTGGAAGGCTTGTTTTTTTATCTAAATCACAAGCTATCTTAAAACTTGCAAGTGCACTTTCATATTGCTTCATAACTACATCATTGAGCGCTAAACCCAGAATTGCACGACCAGATCTAGGCTCTAGCTCAAAAGATTTTTTGTAATACTCTGATGCTTTTTTATAATCTTGCTTAAGTGCATAGGTTTCCGCTAGGCATGTTAAGCCGAACTCTGTAGGTTTTAAATTAATCGCCAACGTGAATTGATCAATCGCCTTATCGTAAGAAGTTTCCTCTCGATAATTGATGCCAAGATATATTCTGGGTAATTCGTTTTGAGGTAATAGTTTAGTGGCGAGTTTGCAGATACTTTCAGCTTCGCCATGACTTGAGTCCAGAGTTTCTAATATGCACAATTGTAAAATATATTTACTAGGATCTTTCTTATGTTTTTTAGTAAGGTCTTGATAAATGCTTTTAGCCTCAAACAGATTGCCAATTTCTTTGTAATTATCTGCTAGCAGCAAAAGCAAGTTCTCTTCATCAGGAGTTTCCTCGAGTTGTTTGTTTAAAGCTGTGATGGCTTCACTGTATTTCTTTTTTAAGAACTTAATTTTTGAATCATAATAAGCAATTTCTAATGGTTTTAAAATTTTACTATTGTCTAGAAATAAACTTTTTAGATCGTCATGTTTTTTATTGATGTAGTAAAAATTAAACAGATTTCCAAAATTAACTGTGGAAGGTTCTTTTTTAAAGAGATCATGTAATTCAGTAGCTGTGGTTTGAGAAAAAGCTTCTTTCGGTTCTTGAACAAATGCATATTCATTCCTGCAGATAGATTGATGTTCTGAATATTTACCTTCAGGCGCATCTGATTTCGGCAAGTTAACTGAATTATTTGGATTAGTCGGAGTAATCGTTGGCGTTGTTATATTACTTACGGGTAACGGTGGAGTTAAGATATTTGTATTTTGTTGAGCTAGGGCTATGGTTTGTTTCAATATGAGACACAGTACCAAACCACGGTTAAAAAGTTTGTATTTTTGATACTTGTTCATATTACCTCACTCTAAAATCATCCGATAAGTTGTGGAGTGAAACAAGTACGTCATCTAAAAACAAGACTACATAAGATCGTTAGATCGTCGCAATCGGGTCAAGCTTTGGTTGAGTACGTTCTATTGCTTGTTGTTTCAATTTCAATCATTATAGGTTTAAAAAATGCATTTCAAAGTGCAGGTGAATTTGTCCGAGGATACGTAGGTGCGTACACACAGTGTTTGATGGAGTATGGAGAACTGCCCTCGCTTGGTTTAGATGAGCCCGACATAACAAGACACAAATCTGATGCTGTCGGTTGTAATCACAAGTTTAAAGGCTTTACGCTTGCGGAGGGGCGCCCACCTATTGGTGGCACGGGCGGCGCGACGCAGTCGAAATCAGCTGCGAACTCCAATGAAAAACAAAGTCAAAAATCTAGCTCGGATAACAGACAGTCTAGGAATGCGGCAGATGGTGGAAATTCTTCATCATCTGGCGGAGGCTCATCCCGTAGTAATTCTCCGTACTCGAGTGGTGAAATCAGGCGTAATGGATCAGGCATAGTCGCTGATGGGGCTAAAGCCGTAAGTAAAGTTAAAGAAATTGAAGAGCAGGTTGAGGACGGACCACAACGACGCACGCCGGGAACAGAAACTCGCACAGTTTATCGTGTTCGTGAAAAATATCGAGCACTCACTGGTAAAATGGCTGAGGACTTCGAAAAGAAACAAAACAAAACGGCTAAACGAGAGCCCGGTCGACTCTCGGTTGTAAAAGCTTCTGATGAGGGATATCGCCCTGGGCCGAGAACAGGATTTATAAACCCACCAGAACGAAAAGTTGCTGCGGTAGAGGAAGAAAAAGATTCTGGTTGGGGATTAGGAAATTTAGTTAAATGGATTATGATTATAGGTATTATTATCGCTCTCGTTGTGTTTTTTGGTGGGCAGATCATGAATTACTCAAACTCTGATTAGCCAATAATTTCATCATTATAGAATATACAAATTGGTAATTCATTCTTGAAACTTTAGCTAATCTGTAAAATAAAGAATTCTCTTAAATACTTAAACGAGGGGCTTAAGTTGGCAAACATATTTCAGATAAACCAAGGTCGTTTGTTCACGTTAGATCAAGCAAACGAATTATTGCCATTAGTTTACCGAATTACAGAAGATAGCAGTAAAGAAGTAAAGTATTTAATGTCTTGCATTGATGCCTTGCCAGAAAAAAATTGTGAAACTTCGCATGAGTTACAAAATCGTATTAACAGTATCATTGAAAGATGGCAAAATAAGCTTGAGCGACTAGGAATGAGACCAAAAGGTTTATGGTTAGCTGATTTTGATTACGGTGATGGTTACTTTTGCTGGAAATTTCCCGAAACAAAAGTTCAATACAGGCACGGTTATCAAGATGGCTTTACTGGTCGCACACTCATAGCAGATAATTCTGTGATGAATGAAAAAGCGAAAAGAGACATCAAAAATGAGAGTAGCCCTAGCCCAAATTAATGCAGCACTTGCTGATTTCAATCAAAATTCAGAAAAAATAATTGCGCGAATAAAAACTTTGTCTGAACAAAAGGCTGAGCTCATAGTTTTTCCCGAGGCGAGCTTGTTTGGATATCACCCATTTGACTTACTCGAGAGAGGTCAGTTGGTTGAGGAGCAAAACAAGGCTTTAAAAAAAATTTGTAAATTTATTCCAAAAAATGTTTTCGTTCTTATTGGTGGTTTTGAGAAAAATAAAAATAAAAATGGAAGACCATATTATAATGCCGCTTATTTGTGTACTAAAAATAAAATTATTAGAAGTTTCCATAAAGAGTTGTTGCCAACAGGTGATGTTTTCGATGAGGCACGGTTTATTGAAAAAGGCTCGCTTAAAGAAAACTATTTTAAACTCAACGGTAAGATATTTTTTTTGACAATTTGTGAAGATATTTGGGCCTGGGAAAATGTACAAAAAAGACTGAATAAGCGCTCTGAATACACGTATAATCCTATTAAAAAAGTGAGCAGAAAAAAAGTTGATCTCGTAATCAACATGAGCGCATCTCCATATTTTATAGACAAAATTGAGCAGAGAAAAATGGTCGCGCTCGAAACAGCAAAGTACTTTAAAGCTCCGATTTTGTATGTCAATATGACTGGCGCTCAGGACGAGATTATTTTTGATGGTCAGAGTTTTGTAATGACCCCAAAAAATAAAATAATTTACAAAGCATCAGCTTTCGAAGAAGACATGAATGTCTTTGATCTTGTTAAGCTAAATTCATGGAGTCCGACTATGACTAAGCTTGATGAAACAGAAGAACTACGGAAAGCATTAATTTTGGGAATTCGAGACTTTACTTCTAAAATTGGTGTTAAGACGGTTCATCTAGGGCTATCGGGAGGAATCGATTCTGCTTTAGTGGCGGCGCTTGCTGCGGACGCACTAGGATCAAGTCGTGTGAGTCTATTTGCTTTACCAACTCAGTTCAATGAAGAGAAAAGTTTTACATATGCACAACAACTTGCTCAGAATCTTGGAATTAAATTGCAAACAATTTCTATTCAATCCACTTTTGAATTTATTAAAAATATTCTAGATGTTCAGTTTGAGGTTAAAGATTTCTGTTTGATGCATGAAAATCTCCAGTCGCGAATTCGCGGAATGTTTATGATGGCGTACTCTAATTTTACCGGTAGCATGCTTTTAACGACTGGAAATAAAAGCGAATATGCAACCGGATATGCTACGCTTTATGGCGATATGTGCGGTGGGTTAGCGCCAATCGGTGATCTTACAAAAAAGCAAGTTGTAGATCTTTGCAGATTATACAACAAGCAAGTTGAAATTATTCCTGAGTTTATAATCTCTCGCCCACCGAGCGCAGAGTTAAGGCCAAACCAAAAAGACCAAGATAGCTTACCACCATACGATGTATTAGATAAATCTGTTGAAAACATCGTACAAAATAAAAAAGCTGCACGTAGTGAAATTGATAAGTGGTTGTTAAAGCAATTAATGAAAACTGAATTTAAGCGTTGGCAGGCGCCACCGATTTTAAAAGTAACATCACACGCATTTGGGCGCGGCAGAAGATATCCGATTGCTCATAAATCTTCAGTTTAAGGCTACACCCAAAAGATTTTTTAAAACAAAAAACCCATTTGTTTGGGTTGGCGCTCGATTTGCGGAAATTTAAACTCAGGCTTACCAGTTAAAGAAACTAAATTTTCTATTTGTGCTGGTTTATTTCCAACAGAAATCTTTTTATACATTTCCCAAAAAACCATACCACAATAAGTAGCATCCTCTTCAGCTCTGTGAAAATCAGTAGATGGAATTTTGAAGTGTTGAACAAGAGTGCCGAGTTTGTAGTTTGGTAAACCTGGAATGACCTTGCGTGAAATAGGTAGGGTATCAATAACTACACCACGAGGGGCGAGAGTTTCATATTTTTTAATGTCTGAAACTAAAAATTGACAATCAAATGGTGCATTGTGGGCAACCAATACATCATCACCACAAAACTCTGCAAAAGATGGCAACAATGACTCAATCAAAGGTTTGCCGACAAGCATATCATCTGTGATGCCATTGACTGCCGAAGCGCCGGGTGGCATTGGTCTTTGCGGGTTTACAAGAGTTGAAAAAATTGATTCAACTTGGCCATCAATAATTCGAACCGCACCAATTTCCACAATTTGATCAACACCTGGTACAGTTCCTGTCGTTTCTAAGTCAAAAGCTATAAATCTCATAGTTTATTTGATACATATAAACTATGGACGTTTCAACAAAAACACTTTTAATTTTTGAAGATAATTCAACCGAGTCACTACCCGTAAAAACTGTTAAATTTCATGGCACAATCAACGTTCTGGAACTTTTAAATGAACACAAAGTTAGCATTAACCAATCCTGTGGGGGTAATGGATCTTGTACGACGTGCCGTGTAATAGTTCGTGGTGATTTCAGGCGGCTGATGGCTAGAACAGAAATTGAGTCTGATAGAGCGCAAGAGCGAAGATTCTGCGCTAATGAGCGCTTAGCTTGCCAGCTTGAGATCGATCAATCGATAGAAATTATTATTCCGTGATATAAAAATTATTGGTGTAAATCCAAGTGATCCACTTTATGGCGTCCGGCAATGGAAATCGAGGGCTAAGTCTGACTTGCAAGCGATAGACACCGGGAGAATTTATTTTAAATAAACCTTCAAAAGTATTAAGATGATCTAAGCGTGTACCATTTTTAAATAGAACCACTTCGTAAAATGCAGTCGGCTCACTCGGCAGTTTGTAATAAATTGTGGTTTTTGAATCGAACTTAAGGTCATCACCAAAAAAGTATTTTTTATTTTTTTGAATTGCATAAGCAATAAAACCATTCGAATTTCCTAGCGCATCAAAAGCAACGTAACTTTGTTGGTTTTTTAATGCCTGATAAATCTTGAGTTTATCTTGATTGATATCACCAGTTAATTCAGATTCGAGTAAAATATGTTGCGAGGCTATATCAAAACTACTTTCATAGCTTGGAAATTTAACAAACCAATTTGCAAATGGCACTGCACGCGCTGTTGCTTCAGCGCCACAAATAAATGAAATTTTTCTTTTCTGCGACAATCTGTCAAATAATTCGAGTTCTTCGATTGGTTCACGATATAAACGCATCAAAGCTAAGCGTGGATTAAATGGGTAATACAACAAACTCCAAATAGTTGAAAGTTTTGAGTTTTTCCATGATTTTTGAATAACACTTTTAAAATTGATGACCTCAAGACCATCAATCTTACGTCTATCGATTTCAGATTCGTCAAAGTTTTTTGATAGTGGATGATTTGCGATAATTAAATAGTCATCAGAATTGTTTAGCACAGAACCCGTGGCTGAGCTTATATTTTTAATATTTGGCGAATACACTATGTAATTATAGTTGTTTTCTTCAAGCTTAAAAGCACGCAAAACTCCAACATTATATAAATAGCGATCAGGCTCGACTGACTCAGCGAGATCATTATCAGAAAGCATAATAAAGTTGAGTCGCGATCTGTTTGCTTCTTGAGCTATAGTCGTTGGATTGCCCGATCCACTTGAAATGTTTGTATATATATTTAACGAAAGTTTGTAATCATAAAACAACGGAATAGTTTGGGGATCATTTTTTTTATTTGGAATTAAAGAAAATTCGAACTGTGAGATGTAGAACCCATAAACAACAAACGAGATAAGTGTACATGCAAGTAATAAAAATAATCTATTCATTGATTATCTCATAAAGCTTCATTTTTAAATCAGGATACTCTTTGATAATTCTAATTTTAAATTTAGTTATATATTGTGGCCATTCAGTTAGATCGTATTTTAAAACATAAAATTTTTCTGCGTTTGGTAGGGATTGATTTACGGTGTCGTAAAAATCAAATCGAGACAAATCTCGAAGCTTATAAACATCTTTGTTCTTCATGAGCTGGATCAAAGAGGATAACTGATAAGTTGGTCCATAAACCGGACTAATATTTTTAATATCATCATAAAATATTTCAATAGCTTTAGACGTCGGCAATGACAGTGATTTTTGATTGAAATGTGAAGACTTAAAATAAAAAACCAATGCAGTATAAAGCACTAAGACATATGCTAATGCGGCGTAGATTGTTTTTTTATTACGATAATTGAGATCAATTAAAGACATCGCATGAGAAGTCACCGGCCAATTAGCTTCGACTTTTGCTTTAAATGAACTATAAAGAAAAAACAACCATTGTGAATATCCGGTTGTGTTGCTGAGTGATAATTTTGTAAAAATCAAATTAACAAATAAAAATGGATTAAATAGGAAAATTTGACCAAGGATATAGGTGTATGTCCACCAAAATTGATATTCATAAATCGAAGTTAGACCGTGACTGAGTTGGAATTTAAAAGACGCAAAATCATTATTGATATTCCAGATTAATACAGGGCTAGAAAATATTAACCCGAACAAAAAAGTTATTGAAACATACTTCATCTGAATTAAGCGAATTTTTTTAGTTAATAATAAACCAACGAGAGCTGTTAATGGAAAGAAAACGATGTGATATTTAGAGCAAAAACCAAGACCTAAAAATAGCCCTAGCAGAGCATAGTGTTTTTTGCTTTGAACAATTAAAATATTAATTAAAGCCCAAAAGCTTAAAGCCCAAAATAAAAGTAAAGGCACATCGGGTGTAACTATAAACCCACCAACTCCGAGCATCGGGTTTGTAAAAAAGAAAACAGCAAATAAAATCAATGATTTTTGATCTACTTCGTTAGAACGCAAGAGTAGATAATTTTGAATCCAAACAGCAAAAGTAAGCGTACTAATAATTGAAAATATGACTCGCAAGGAAAACCATTTTGGAAAAAATGGAACGTAGTTTGTTAAGCTAGATAACCAAGCGACCATGCCAGGGTGATCGTAGTAACTCAGTTGCAAGTGTTGACCCCAAACCCAATAATACGCCTCATCACCAGCAACTGGTAAAAGTAAGCCGAGCACACACTTTAAGATAAAAGTCGTCGATAATATGAGTAAAACGAGATGAGATCTTTTCACTTAGTACGTTATTTCAATGGGTTTATTTGAAGGCGATAAAAGTCCTTTGTTCATTCCATTAATAGTTATATTTACCGCACTGCCATCTTCAGCTCTAATATGTAAACCACTTGTTGATTTTAAAATTTGATAAGTATTAGCTTTCAAAATGAGTTTTTTAAAATCTGCAGTGTTTCCCTTAGCATATTCTATTGTTGTGTCTTTACGAGCTTCTAATAACATTTCGACGGGTGTGCCTTTTGATTTTTCAACAGGCAGTTTAACTAATACTGCTTCCGTTTTTTTAGAATCTTGTTTGTCCTGTTCTTTCGCTGCCAATTTAGATTCAGCTGTTTCATGACTAGTTGTAGGAGATGATGCTGCTAAAGTTAATGTTGAGCTTGTTGTCGGCACAGATTCTACGGCAGCTTGTACTGGAGCCGATGCCGACGTTGCGATGACATCGTGAGCAAGAGCTGTTGTTTGCGGTTCATTTTTATCTTTAGCCGCCGTTGGAAGGACTTCTTTCTCATAGTGCGAAATGATTTTATTAACTGTAACAATAGCAATGATTAAGCTGAGTACAATTGCAAAAGTAGTAATGTGATTTTTTGTTAACCCACCTTCGTATTTTTTTCCTGAAATTGATTCTGCTTGGCCGCCAAAATCTACTTTTGGACGTTTGTTAGATTGTGTGTCCGAATGCGAATTTGCTTCAACCGTTCCGATAGGTACCGTTTTGTTGACGGGTAGTGTTGACCCCATTTCTTCTTGAAACTGTTTTAGAACAGCTTCAGTGTCGATTTTAAGATAGTCTGCGTAGCTTTTGACAAAACCACGAACAAAAGTTTTAGCCGGAAGCTCCTCTGTCTGACCGTTTTCCAGAGCTTGAATTATTCGCGGACTTAATTTTAAAGCATGCGCAACATCTTGCACAGAGAGGTTTTTATTGATTCTTTCTGATTTTAATAATTCGCCAGTAATTTTCATAAACTTCCTTTATCTACTAAATCAATCATTTTTTTGGCTTGCTCGTGGTATCGGCCGTTAGGGTAAAAAGATCGTAATTCTTTAAATTTTAAAAGAGATTGTTTTTTTTCGCCGGATCTATAAAGAGAAATTGCTAAATAATACAAGCCTTCGTCTTGTTGCGTTTGTTTGCAAATTTCAGCTGCTTTTTCCAGCTGCTGTTGCGCTGTAGAAAGCTGTTTTATTTCCATATAGCTTCGACCTAAATAAGTTTGAACAAGACAATCCTCACGACTTTTTTGTAAAACAAGTTTAAAGTTTTTAATCGCAGCTTTATAATTTTGAGAGTTGAATTCAACCAGCCCTAAATTTGCATAAGCTTTATGAGCATAAGGATACGTTAAGTCTGCTAAAACCTCAGAAATCATTTTTCTCGCCAAATCATATTTTTGAATCTCAATATAAACACGAGCGAGGCTGTTTTTAGCATCAGTGTACTTGGGATCAAGTTCGATAGCTCTTTTGTAATGAGATATTGAGTCATTAAACTTTTCTAAAAAATAGTAGACGATACCTAGATAGCTTTGAATGACAGCGTCGTTAGGGTTTAACTCTTCCGCAGCAAGTAATTCTTTTAAAGCGAGTGGATAGTTTTGTTTTTCAAGTTGTGAAACGCCAAGCTGCATTCTAAGTTGTGACTTCTCAGCATCTTTTTTGCTAACAGTGTTACACGCGATTAATAAAAAACTTGCTATAAAAAGTATGGTTTTTAACATACAAATATTAAAGCTTGTAAGAGCATGCAGGGTCAACTAATTAGACCCTTTCTATGAGGCAAACGGTTTCAAAATGATCAGTTTGTGGAAACATGTCAAAAATTTGAAAATAATCAATTTTAAATGTATAGCCCTGTTTTTCTAAATAGCTTAAATCTCGAACGAGAGATACAGGATGACAACTAACATACAAAATACGCTGAGGGGATTTTTGTGCCAACGATCTTAAAAGCAATTGTTCACAGCCCTGTCGCGGAGGATCGAGGAAAATAAGCTCATTTGAGATTTCATTTTGCACAGCAAATAGCTCAGATTTAGTTGTATAAAAACGAATATTTTTGTGTAGTTTTTCGGACAGGACTCTTTTGGTGGCAATATTGGTTAATTCTGCGTTAAGTTCAACAGCATCAATTTTAATTTGCGAACTTAATTTAGCAAGCTCAAAAGTGAAATTGCCGCTTCCTGCATAAAGCTCAGTTATAGTCTGTGGATGATATAAAGAAACAGTTTCAACAACTGATTGTACCAATTTATGATTAATAAATCGGTTAACTTGAGAAAAAGATAGGCCTTCGCTTTTTACACCAATTGGATAAAACTGAATTTTATTGTCATGATCGATTTTCAGCTCATATTTTTTAAGCTTATCCGTTGGTTTTAATTTATTTTTGTTGTTCTTAAACCAATCGCGTAGACTATTCTCTGCGATTAAACAATCTGATATATCAACCAGGTCATGAGACTCAGGTTTAAAATAACCAATTGAATGGCCAATTTGCTTGAGTTGAATTCTGTTTCTATAGCCAAAGTTGTGCTCGTCAAAAATGGTTGGTTTTAATTTATAGTCTTTATGATTTGGCAAAAATTTAGCAATGAGCTCTCGCAAAAGAAGCTCTTTTTGTTGAATCTGAATATCTTCGTTGAGATGTTGCCAAGCACAACCACCACAATCTTGATAGTGAGCACAAGGTGCTAACCTTCGGCCTGGGCCAGGGTTAATAATTTCGAGAATTTCACCTGTAGTATAATTTTTTTCAACAGAATTAATTTTAATTTTAACATGATCGTGGGGTGCTGATTTTGGAACAAAACAGACAATTTTTTGATCTAAAAAAGGTATTCGACATACCCCTGAGCCGCCAATAGCCATTTTTTCAATGGTCGTTTCATGGATAGAATGCAAAAGGGACTCTCGATGAGAGTCCCTTTTTTTATTCTGTGAAAAAATAGGTTTTTTGTGATCCACGAAACTACATGTTCACAAGTTCGTGTTTATCAAAAAAGATTGCTAATTCGCGCTCAGCAGATGCTACTGAATCAGAACCATGAACTGCATTTTCGCCCATAGAATCACCGTGCTTAGCGCGGATTGTTCCAGGATTGGCTTTTTTTGGATCTGTAGCACCCATGATTTCGCGATTTTTAAGAACCGCGTTTTCACCAACTAAACACATTAACATAACAGGACCAGAAGTCATAAAACTAACAAGCTCACCAAAAAATGGACGCTCTTTATGTTCTGCGTAGAATAATTCACATTTTTCTTTTGATAACATAGATAACTTTGCTGCTGCAATTTTTAATCCACTTGTTTCAAAAGTGTTGATGATATCACCGATAGCATTTTTTTTAACTGCGTTTGGTTTAATTATAGAAAATGTTCTTTCAACTGCCATGACAAACTCCTTAGTTTTTATGCATTTTTTAGAACTAAATGTTTAAACCGAGCACTCGACTGGGTCAAATTATTTCCGATTTAAGCCAGACTAGATTGTAATAAATTAAAAGCGGCCTAGGCATGTTGTTATAAAAAGTCCCGTATAGCCAGCCGCATGTGTATTTCTTTCTGTAGCACCCGCGATGCCCGATGTGCCGTAGTACTCAAACTGCCTAAACACTGCGCGATACCCAAGGATAAATGAAAAATTATAAGGAGCATTAAGGCCAAAACCCATTTCATAGCCCAAGCCAGGATCAGGACTGAGGCTAACATTATTAAGATAGTAGGGTTGCCCCTGAATGGGGATATAAATTCCTCCAATAGTAAAAAAGAGTTTATGTGAGAAAACATTAACGTATCGATCATAAGCTACATGAAAAAACAGATGGCCAAGTTTAAAAACATTATCTTTGTTAGATTGATCGTAGATTTCGCCGAATTTTTCATAACCGACAAAGAACAAACCGCGATTATATACGTTTTGAGCCTTTAAACCGACTGCGAAAGAAACATAACTGTCATTTTTAAATTTAACATTAAAATTATCACTCAAAAAAGTTGTGTTTTTAATCGATGTTGAGAGATAGATAGCAGAGGTTACATTTTGAGTATTCGCCTTATTTTCTTCTGAGGCGTTTTTAGGTAGTGTAGAGCTTTGTATAACATCATTGCTTGACGCATATAAGGGTAAAAATAAAAGCATAATTATAATATTAATTTTTGAAAATAAGGATCGCATATTGTTATTATGAAATTTCCAAATTAGTTTTTGCAACTTGAAATAACTAAAAAGACTGTTTAGCCTGAAGCTCGAGGTTTATCATGCGATATTTATTGCAATTCGTGATGCTCACATTTTCTTTTTTGACTTATTCATGTGGCACTCAGCTTAAAAGCGCACCCATCAACAAACAGACCGGTTTAATAACTGATCAAAAAGGAAACTCAAAACTGGCGGCTGTCATTAAATCTGAAAAAATAGAAATACAAAAATATAAAAATATGATTTTTGTTGCTAATGGTGGTGAGTTTGCTGTTCAGCAAACAAAGGAATTAAATTTTTTTGATCTGGTTTTGAATACAGAGCAATTAGAAAAAAGAATTTTAGAAAACAATCTACAAAGCAAAATTTACTCTTTAAAGACGGGACAAGACTTGCATGATTTGTCGAAATACGAAAAGCCTTTTTTAGTATTGTACTTTAAAAAAAATGATTTTGTAAAAAGCTCTCATTTGCATGAGCCATATTTGCAAATGGTTGTAAGTGATCCCTTGACGTTTCAAGACGTCTTTGTTGCTCAAGTTCCATTAAATATCTGGACGGGAAATGTGAACGACCAAAACACAAGATACCCTCTGTTTAATGCGTTCTATGCGTGGATTTATTCGAATAAATAATACTAATGCTGTGTCATCGTTGTCTGAGTGCCTACTCGTAGGTTCCAAATATAGAATAGCTATGTGACTGATAATTTAAAACATCTGTCGACCATACACTAAAACTATCCGCTATTTTTGGTTTATGGTCAGTGGAGGACTGTGGGTTGGACCTGGCTCAGTAGCCACAAAAACTAAGAAGCTATAGAGTGGGGTTTTAAAACTTTAAATAAAAATTGATAAGTAAAATACAAACCTGTTTTTCCTGTGTTAGTAAAAAGTTCAGATCTTCAACTTCATAAGATGCAGAGATATACCAATTGTTCCAAAATCCCCCGAAAGCATTTACACACCTGGGGGCTCCACAAATCAAAGTATCAATAAAAGTCTACGGCTATAATCGTTAATTGCCTGCACAAGTTTTTAAAACTTCGGTAATTTCATCCACGCTATCACAACCCCAAGTCCCCAATCGTTTACAAACCGACTCAAAACAATCAGTTTCGTGGTTGCCAATACAAGCTCTAGCAACAGTAGTTATTTCGTCTAGTGAGTCGCACCCCCACGCACCTAATTTTTGACAAGCTGTTTTTAAGCACAGACCGTTGTGATTTCCACGACAGGCAACACCAACCTTTTTTACTTCATCAAGTGAATCACAACCCCATACTCCTAATTTATCACAAGCAGCATTTACACAAGATGGCAATTGAGAATTATCACAGTCAGATTGGTGTTCTTCAAAGTGAGAGAACAAATTAATTCTAGAGTTTTGGTAAAATTGATCTACTAATTGCTTAACTGTAGTGATTCTGTTTTTAGTTGAAATGCTGCGTATTGATGTTTGTTCGGCTAGTGCAAAGTTATTTAAGAAAACTAATAACATGCAAATTTGAAATAGTTTTTTCATGAGAACTCCTTTAGCGCCTATTCAATGTAACTTGACAGGAAATTGGTGTTAATGTGTCTTTTAACTAAGACAACACAACAACCTAGGCAAAAAAAGAGCCAAGCCATGTTGACACCAAAGCTATGCTTTAGCTTAATAATCAAACAAACATTTTAAAAACAAAAAAACCCCGAGCGTGTTAACGCCCGGGGGCTATCCCTAAAACAAAATGCTCAATAAAAACTATTTAAGCATAGATTTTAACGTAGTACCCATGTCAGCTGGTGATCTTGCGATTTTGCAACCAGCAGCTTCTAGAGCTGCAAACTTGGCTTCAGCAGTACCTTTGCCGCCGCTAATGATCGCGCCAGCATGACCCATGCGTTTTCCCGGAGGAGCAGAAGCGCCAGCGATAAATACCGCTACAGGTTTTTTGAATTCTTTTTTGATGTATTCAGCAGCTTCTTCTTCTGCTGAGCCACCAATTTCGCCGATCATGATCACAGCGTCAGTGTCTTTGTCTTCGTTAAATAATTTTAAAACGTCGATAAAATTTGTGCCGTTAACTGGATCGCCGCCGATACCAACGCAAGTTGATTGACCAAGACCTAATGCTGATAATTGGCCAACAGCTTCGTAAGTTAATGTGCCTGATCTCGACAAAACACCGATACGACCTGGTTTGTGAATGTGACCTGGCATGATACCAATTTTACATTCTCCTGGAGTAATAACGCCAGGGCAGTTTGGTCCGATCAAACGAGTGCGTTTACCTTGCATGTATTTTTTAACTTTAACCATGTCTAATACAGGAATACCTTCAGTGATGCAGATGACTAAATCCATATCTGCATCAACAGCTTCCATAATAGAATCGGCCGCAAACGGAGGTGGAACGAAAATCATTGAAACATTACAGCCAGTTGCTTGTTTTGCCTCTTTAACTGTGTTGAAAACAGGAATACCTTCGTGAACAGTGCCACCTTTACCTGGAGTAACACCACCAACCATTTGAGTGCCATAGGCTTTGCATTGTGTTGAGTGAAATGAACCTTGCGATCCAGTTAACCCCTGACAAATAACTTTTGTGTTTTTATTAATTAAAATAGCCATTGTTTAAAATCCTTATTTGATAGCTGCAGTAATTTTTTTAGCTGCATCAGTTAAATCGTTTGCTGGAATAATATTTAAACCACTGTCAGCTAAGATTTTTTTACCAAGTTCAACGTTTGTACCTTCTAAACGAACAACTAAAGGAACTTTTAAGCCAACTTCTTTCGATGCTGCAATAACACCTTCTGCGATAACATCACATTTCATGATGCCGCCGAAAATATTAACTAAAATACCTTTTACATTTGGATCTTTTAGAATGATTTTAAATGCGTTTGTGACTTTTTCTTTGTTAGCACCACCACCAACATCTAAAAAGTTAGCCGGAGATGCTCCGTGTAACTTGATGATATCAAGAGTTGCCATCGCAAGACCTGCGCCATTCACTAAACAACCAATGCTGCCTTCAAGTTTAATGAAAGCAAGATCAAATTTTGAAGCTTCAATTTCTGTTGGTTCTTCTTCAGTTAAATCGCGCATTTCAACAATTGCTGGTTGTCTGTAAAGTGCATTTGAATCAAAATTCATTTTAGCATCTAAACAAAGAACATCACCTTCTTTAGTGACAACTAAGGGATTGATTTCTGCGATAGAACAATCACATTTTACAAATGCTTCATATAAACCCATCATGAATTTGACAGCTTTGTTAACAACATCTGCAGACATGCCGATTGCAAAAGCCAACTCACGAGCTTGCCATGCGCCCAATCCAGTTGTTGGATCGATATCAACTTTTTTGATTGCGTTAGGGTTGTGCTCAGCAACTTCTTCGATGTCCATACCACCTTCAGATGAAGCCATCATTGCAACACGGCCAGTTGCGCGGTCGATAAGACATGCTACGTAGTATTCTTTAGCAATGTTACAACCTTGTTCGATAAAAACGCGGTTAACTTTTTTACCTTCAGGGCCTGTTTGGTGAGTGACTAAAGTCATTCCCAAAATTTTTGTAGCCCAATCTTTAACTTCGTCGAGTGATTTTGCGACTTTTACGCCGCCACCTTTACCGCGACCGCCAGCATGAATTTGAGCCTTAACAACCCAAACCGATCCACCCATTTCTTTAGCTGCAGCCACAGCTTCGTCAGGTGTGCTTGCGATTTTTCCTTTGAGCGTTGCAACGCCAAATTTTCTTAAAACTTCTTTCGCTTGAAACTCATGTATATTCATTGAAAAATTCTTTCTGTTAAATAATTACTGAACTGTTTTCAAAATAGAAACAAGTGAACGAACAGCTTCAACAGATTTGTCGAATTCTGCTTTTTCATCGGCATTGAATTTGTAATCAACGATTTTTTCTAAACCTTTACCGCCGATAACGCACATTACACCAACCATTAATTTGTCGTTTACGCCAAATTCGCCATTTAACTCAACAGCAACTGGTAATACACGTTTTTGGTCTTTCAAAATAGCTTCAGCCATTTCAACAGCACCACGCGATGGCGCATAGTAAGCAGAACCAGTTTTTAAGTGACCACCAATTTCAGCGCCAGCTTGTTTTGTACGGGCAACGATTGCCGCAATTTTTTCAACAGGGATCAAATCCATTAATGGAACCGAACCAACAGATGCTGTTCTAACAAGTGGAACCATAGCATCGCCGTGATTTCCTAAAACAACACCAGTGACATCTTTAACTGAAACATTTAATTCTTCAGCGATAAATGCGCGGAAACGAGCTGAATCTAAACAACCACCCATTCCAAGAACTCTTTCGCGTGGAAATCCAAGCTGTTGTTTAGCATAAACAGCCATAACATCCATTGGATTGCAAACAACGATAACAGTTGAGTTTGGAGCGTGTTGTTTTACACCTGCACATACGTCTTTTACGATTTTAGCATTGATGCCGACTAACTCGTCACGGCTCATACCAGGTTTACGTGGCATACCAGCAGTGATGATAACAACATCTGCGCCGGCGATATCAGCGTAATTGCTTGTTCCCTTAACTTTTGAATCAAACATTTCGATTGGAGCGGCTTGAAATAAATCTAAAGATTTACCGATTGCTGCACCTTCGTTAACATCTAACAAAACAACGTCACCAAGTTCTTTTTGAGCTGCCCAGTGAGCCGTTGTCGAACCAACAAATCCAGCGCCTATGACTGCGATTTTTTTTCTTGTATGTGCCATAATAGTCTCCTTACTTTTGACATTTAAAAGCATATTTTTGAATGCGTATTTTTTTAAGAAAAAATATACCTTTCAGGTTTAATACGATAAGCCCTAAAGCTCAAGTCTAGATGCCGATTTCATGTTGCAACTAGCAATGAGTTCGCAGCCAAAATATGATTTAATCAAATGCAAAATAATAAGTTGATTGAAATGATCTGAGTTGAAAGGGTTAAATGGCATCGCAAAATGTAGAAATTGTTAAAAAATACTTCCAAGCATTTAACGAAGGTCGCACTCAAGACATGATTGCCTTACTACACACGGATGTAGAACATGACATTAATCAAGGCAAAACCCAAATAGGCAAAGATGCGTTCATTCAGTTCATGCAACACATGGATACATGCTATAAAGAGCAACTTAAAAATATGACTCTTTTCGCGGCAGAATTTGGGTCCAAAGTATCTGCTGAATTCGATGTTCATGGAACATATTTAAAAACTGATGGCAATTTGCCGCCGGCACGTGGTCAAAAATATGTGATTCGCGCAGGATCTTTTTTTGAAATTAAAGATGGCCTTATTAAACGAGTTACAACGTATTATAATTTACCCCAGTGGATTGAAATGGTTAAATAATGAGCGTTGTTGTTGCGCGAATAACTCAAACACAGGCTGAGATGAATTTGCGTGAAATCGCAGACATAAGGATTAAAGTTTTCCGTGAGTTTCCATATGTTTATGATGGGTCATTTGATTATGAAGTTAAATATTTGAGTCGCTATTTTAAAGCTAAAAATGCTTGTTTTGTCGTCGCTCAAGACACTGAAAAAAATAATCAAATAGTTGGGGTTGCGACCTGCTTGCCTCTAGCAGAAGAAGATGATTTTGTGCAAAGACCTTTTGCTGAAAATCATCTTCCAATAGAGCAGTTTTTTTATTTTGGAGAAAGTGTTTTATTGCCTGAGTATCGTGGTCTAGGTTTGGGTCATAAATTTTTTGACGAAAGAGAAAAATACGCAAGGTCGTTTGCGAAAATTCAGTATACAACATTTTGTGCTGTTGAACGTGAAAACAATCATCCGCTAAAACCTTTAAATTATCGTTCGCTTCATCAATTTTGGAAATTAAGGGGATACGAGCAGCAAAAACATTTAATAAGCGAATTTGAATGGCTTGATCTAGGTCAAATGCATGAAACAAAAAAACGAATGAATTATTGGATTAAATCATGGAAAACACCAGAAAAATTAAAATAGCGCTAGCTCAATATCCAATAGATTTTTTTTATTCATTTGATGAATGGAAAAATAAAATTAACTTATGGGTTGATGAAGCAATAAACCAAAAATCAAATATTTTAGTTTTTCCTGAGTATGGGGCAATGGAGCTAACTTCGTTGTTCTCTGAGCAAGATCGAACACAACTAAATAAGCAGGCACGGTTACTAAAAGACTTTGTAGACGACTTTATTAAACATTTTAAATCGTTAGCTGTTCAATTTAAAGTTTACATCATTGCACCAAGCATTCCAGTCTATCATTCAGAAAATTATACAACCAATAGAGTTTTCGTTTTTAGCCCGACAGGTCAGGTCGAGTATCAAGATAAATTTTTTATGACCCGTTTTGAAAACGAAGATTGGAATATTCAACCTGGCGAACCGATTATTAAAGTTTTTGATACAGAAAGCTGTCGTTTTAGTCTGTCAACATGTTTTGATATTGAGTTTTCTTTTCCGGCAATGGCAGCGGCTCAAGCTGGAGCAGAACTCATCATTGCTCCAAGCTGTACGGAAACGATCAAAGGTGCTAATCGGGTTCACATCGGAGCTCGAGCGCGTGGTTTAGAAAATCAAGTTTATGTTGTAGTATCGCAAACAATCGGTGAGGCTAAATGGTCGCCGGCTGTGGATGTTAATTACGGATATGCAGCTGTTTATTGTACTCCTGATGTGGGTTTTCCAGATGATGGTATTATACAAAAAGGTGAGCCAAATCACCCTGGTTGGATTTATGCCGAACTGAGAATGAGTCATCTACAAAAGGTACGCGATTTAGGGGCTGTATTTAATTTTAAGTCGCATATGCAAATCAAGTCTTTGTTACCAATTCAAGCAAAAGTGATAAAATTGACTTAAATTACTCAAAAAACAATTAAGCTGAATGCATAATTGCTTGAAATGCTGATCGGAATTAAGTTTGATAGAGCTGAATCGGAGAATTCATATGAAAACAGTGATTAATCAATTTATCGCAACCCTAATGTTATCTACTCTTGCAAGTGCTGCGCAAATGCAAGAAACTAATGAATCGATTTTTTCGCGTAGTCAAAAGTTTGATCGTGAAGGTATTGAGCTTTATGATTCAAACATTGATCTTAAGTCATATAAAAAAATTGGTTTGGGTCTTTCGACTGGCGGATTGACAGGAACGCTAGGTCTAAATCTTGAAATCAACGTAGCTAAATTAGATGCTGTTGGATTTGGAATAGGAACAAGCAAAGCATTTAACTCATTTAATATTAACTGGAAACGCAATTATGAATCAGCTTATCTGTCTCCGTACGTCAAAGGGGCGTATGCAAATTGGTTTAACTCATCATCTAACAGTGGATCAGAGCAATCTGATATATTAGGCGCTGTCTTGAGTGAAAGCGAAAAACAAGAAAATAGATTTTCAAAGCATTTTTTTGCTGCTGGAGCTGGCCTAGAATACAATCAACTTGAGGGTGAATTATCTGGATTAAATTTTTACGGTGAACTACTTATCATGGCCGAAGTTAAATCGGCGAAATACTTACCGACAGCAGGTATTGGACTAACATATTTTTATTAAGTGACGGATAGAAAAGATAAGTAGTGAAATTAAAAGAGGAGCTTATAGCTCCTTTTTTTGTACTTAATTAAAAACTAGACGATTGGTGAGAAGAGAATTTTTTAAGGCCAAAAAAAAAGGGCCAACAAACCTGTTAGCCCTTACGAAAGCTATTGCTTTACAAAAACAACTACTTCTTTTTAGCTTTTTTAGTAGCTTTTTTTGCAGTTTTTTTAGTAGCTTTTTTAGTTACTTTTTTTGCTTTTTTCTTTGCCATGGTTGCTCCTCCCGGGTGATCACATTGCTGTAACCACATTGTTGTTGTTGTGACTTTTCAGTCTCCCTAAATAAATTGTTAACAAAATGATTTGATCCGTCAACAAAAAAATTTACTTGCATTTATTTTGCGTTCTTTTGATTTCAAAAAAGGAGAATTAAGTGATTTTTTTGCTGCTTTCGATCTTCGGATTGTTCATCAACGATCGATTCGTGTCTCGACTTGAGAAATTTAAGTTTGTTACAGACAACAAACGAAAATTATTTATTACATTGAACATTCCGAGCATCTATTTTTTGTTTTTCAAAGACCAAATCATTATATTTTTTATTTATATCGGATTAATTTTGCTAAGCTTAACTTTTTTTAGCATTTATTTTCGTTTTTTCTTAGAAAAAGTATTTTTTAATTCACATATTCGCATTGTTGATACTGTTCTTATGACGATGAAAACAGGAATATCTCCTCTGAGTTCAGTCAAAATAGTTCATCAATCATTGAATAAATTTGAAAAAGTTGTTTTTGAGCCACTGCTTTTTGTTAATTCTGATTTGAAAGTGCCAATTTACGCGTGTAATTCGAACTCGATAGAATATTTTGATGAGTTTGAGAAAATTTTAAACTCAAAATCCAAAATTACTGAACAATTAGATCGATTTAGAAGAGGTTTGCGCATCAAAAAAAGTATTCGACATAAGTCAAGATTAGCATCACTACAAGTTCGCGCACAGGCAATCGTAGCGATTTTGGTTTATGTTTTTCTATTTCTTTTTTCAATTCATGAGTTGAATTTACTCAGCCATCCTGTAGCAATCATAGTTTCAGGGGTTTTGATGATAATTGGGACATATCTAATTTTACTGAAAGGAAATAGAGTTAAATGGACAGTCTAAAACTTCCTCGATCGCTTGATTTGGTTTGGGATATAAAGCGTTCTATTGAAAGCGGAGTGTCGGTTAATGTTGGTTTGCAATCTTTTTTAAGAAAAAGCGCTGACGACGAATTTCATCGCAAAATTCAAATCTGGTTACAAATTCCTAAAATTGAGAAAAATGAATATATGAATTCAAACTTTAATAGTCATCAAATTGCAATTTTGCGAACTATTGATATGGGGCTTAATGGTGCATCTATATATGAACAATTACAGTCTCTGGAAGGCGAAATCATCGAAATGTGTGAATCTGATATTCAAGAGCACGTTGCAAAACTTCCGATCATAATGCAAATACCCCTATTATTTCTAGTGTTTCCAGCTATTTGCATTTTATTAATCATTCCGGCATTGGCGCAGCTGAGCCTTTAAATTTGACTTGTTTTCACTAAGGCGTAAATGATAATTTGAAGGAATGTCGAAAGATCAAAAAAAAGTCATTTTGCAAGAGTTAATGACAGAATTAACGAAAAAGAACTCTCAAACAAAAAATATTCGCCATTTGTGCAATCAACTTGGTATTCCGTTTAACGGAGACATAATAGAGCTTATGACTTATGTATTAGGTTCTGATCTCATACAAAAGCCTGATTTAAAAACTCAAACTAAAATCAAAAAGAAAAACCATGAAATCATTTACTAAATCTATAATCGATACAATCGGTGGTACACCGTTAATTAGGCTCAATAGTGTAACACGAAATTCGCCGCATACATTTTTTGCGAAAGTCGAATATTTTAATCCGGGTGGCTCAATTAAAGACAGAATTGCTTTATCAATAATTGAAGCAGCTGAAAAGCGTGGTGAAATCAAACCGGGTGGCACAATTGTAGAGGCAACCTCTGGCAATACGGGTATTGGTTTAGCGCTTGTGGCTGCTGTTAAGGGATATAAATGTATTTTTGTAATGCCAGAAAAAATGAGTGAAGAGAAAAGAGCTCTGCTAAGAGCTTACGGTGCTAAAGTAGTCATTTCACCAAACGGTCTAGAGCCAGAACATCCATTAAGTCACTATTCTGTTGCTAAAAAGATTGCCGATACAACTGAAAATAGCTTTTATACAAATCAATATCACAATATGGATAACTTTGACGTTCATTACAATGTTACGGGTCCAGAAATTTGGTCACAAACAAATGGAGAAGTTGATTTATACGCTGCTGGAGTTGGTACGGGCGGTACATTATCTGGAGTGGCAAAATTTCTAAAAGAAAAAAATCCACAAGTAAAAATACTCTGTGTCGACCCAGTTGGAAGCATCATTTATGACTTGTTTTACCACGGAAAGGTGGTTGAACCTCCTGGACCATATAAAGTTGAAGGTGTTGGTGAGGATATGTTACCAGACAACTGTAAACTAAATCTATATGATGATGTCATAAAAGTAACAGATCATGCTGCTTTTGAATTAACACGCAAACTTGTTTTAGAGGAAGGCTTGCTCGTTGGGCCATCAAGCGGGTTGATTTTATCAGGAGCAATGGAATATTCCAAAAAACTAAATAAACCGTCTAACATTGTAGTGGTTTTTCCAGACTCAGGAAAATCATACTTAAGCAAAGCCTTTAACGATAAATGGATGGTTGATAACGGTTTACTCACGGCTGACAAAATAAAAAAATCATTCAACATCGAAATCAAAGCAGAAGACGAACTTCAGAATAGATAACGAGATCAAAGAAATAGAAAAGAGAGTTTTTATATGAAAACGACAAAGCCAAATTTAAAATTTAATACAAGAGCTATTCATGCTGGACAATCACCAGATCCATCAACTGGCGCGATTATGACTCCGGTTTACTTAACATCGACTTATGTACAAGAATCTCCTGGTGTTCATAAGGGTTGGGAGTATTCACGTACACACAATCCAACGCGTAAAGCTTACGAGGATTGCATCGCAAGTTTAGAAAATGGCAAGTATGGGTTTGCTTTTGCTAGTGGCTGTGCAGCTACGACAACAGTTATGCATTTATTAAATTCGGGCGATCATGTGATCGCGATGGACGATATGTACGGCGGGACATTTCGTCTGTTTGATAAAGTTTTAAAACACCATGGTTTGTCATTTTCTTTTGTTGATTTAACGGATGTAAATAATATCGAAAAATCAATTCAAGCAACTACTAAAATGATTTGGGTAGAAACACCGACTAATCCAACACTTAAATTAGCAGATATTAAAAAAATCTCTGAGATAGCTGCCAGAAAAAATATTTTAGTTGTTGTTGATAACACATTTATGTCTCCGTATTTTCAGCGTCCACTCGATTTAGGCGCAAACATTGTAGTTCATTCAGCGACTAAATATATAGGTGGTCATAGTGATGTTGTCGGCGGAGTAGCTGTAACATCTGATCAAAAAATTGCAGAAAGACTAGCGTTTTTGAGCAACTCAATGGGTGGAGTTCAGGGTGCTTTTGATTCATTTTTAGCATTAAGAAGTTTAAAAACACTGCCTTTGCGTATGAAAGCCCATGCTGAAAATGCTCAAAAAATTGCAGAGTATTTAGAAAAACATCCACTTGTTGAAAAAATTATTTATCCAGGTTTGAAATCACATCCGCAACACGAGTTAGCCAAGCAGCAAATGTCTGGATTTGGCGGAATGATTACTTTTTTTATCAAAGGCGGAATGAATGCCGCACGTAAATTTTTAGAATCGGTTGAGATTTTTGCTTTGGCAGAATCTTTGGGTGGGGTTGAGTCTTTGATTGAACATCCGGCCATTATGACACACGCATCTGTGCCACCAGAACAAAGAAGAGCTCTCGGAATTGATGATTCTTTAATCAGACTATCTGTTGGGGTTGAGGATCTTACTGATTTGTTAGCAGATTTAGACCAAGCCTTTAATAAAGTGAACTCATAGAGGGTCAAATCTTGGATATTTTTAATTAAAGTATCCAAGATTTGTTGACTTAAATCGCGCAAATCGCTAATTTTCAATTTCACTTTTTATTTCTATTGATGGCCAGGTAGCTCAGTCGGTAGAGCAGAGGACTGAAAATCCTTGTGTCGGCGGTTCAATTCCGTCTCTGGCCACCATTTGTCAAGCGTCTCGAACGGGCGCCCGCTTGAAAATGTAAAAAATTTTTAGCCCCAATGAGATTCGACTTAATAGCCTCTGAGATTAAAACCTCAGGGGCTTTTTTGTTTTTGGGGCCTTGGGTTCGGCCCATGCTGAATTTTTCGATTCAGCTCTAGGCGATTTAACAAGTGTTTTTAGCACACCAAATCTAAGCAATATTTAAAATTCTCAAATGAAATTAATGGGTTTAGACATAAAAAATTTTTAAAAGTTCCGATACTAAATCAAAAATAGTGGTCAAACCTTTTGCCTTTTAAGAAATTCAAAATAAAACAAGCCTGAAGATTTCTATACAATTTTAGTATTCTATTTCTGGATTGAAAACTATATGCAAATATTAAACTAAAAGATGAAGATAATAGATCACCAAGCAGAAAAAAATCTGCAAAAAAATTTATTATTTGGCGGCAAGGATTTGTATCACAAGGTTAATTATTTTGATACAAGCATATTCAGTGGACTGTGAAATAAGAGAATCGGGTACTCGCCCGAAAGAGAGACGACAATCGCCGGGGCTCAGCGGTAAATTTCAAGGAACGAGACGGATATTCATCGAACGGCTACTCGGGAAACGACGGCCAGAAGACCCGAGCAGAACGCCACGACAAAATAGTGTGAGGCTATTGACCATAAATCTGCGCAAAAGTGATAAGTCCTGCGAGCAAATAAGTCGGGCCGAAGTAGTGCAGCGAAATGGCGGCAAAAAATTAAAACCATGTCTTAATGTTCATTCAAAAGGACATGGTTTTATTTTGCCAAAATTCAAAATTATTGATCGATTTGTATTTGAGCTTCTGGACGAAAACTCTGTTTCAAACAAGGGTTTAGTGACCACCTATATTTTATAAAGAGATTTTCCAAAAATTTAACTGATTGAACTTTCCCATCGAATTGACTTCTAGCAAGTTATCATTTTTATTGTTCACAATGAATCGAATTTGTCAGTTTTCCTTTTTCTGTTTTTAAAAGCCCAAGGCGAACCAATCGATCAATTGCATCTTTTACGATAACGGGTGGCAGTTGCAGACGTTCGGCCATCCAAGAGATATTTGATTTAAAATTATCGCAGCCCGTGAGATCAAGTAGAGCGATGTTGTACCAATTACTGAAAAACTTAAACTGATCTACCTCTAAAGGAAAAATATCTTTCCTATCACGACGATTAAAAAGAATATTTTCTAATTTTTGAAAAGTAGATTTTGTAGGGAGATTTGACAGAGCAACAGTTCGCAAAAAGTTATTTCTTTTTCTATCAGACATTTCGAGCGCCATTGAGATTTGCTCGGCGCGATCCAGGGATAATTTTTTTTTACCTGTCAGCAACATGCTGATAAATCCAGGACTGACTTTAATGTCCCTTGCAAATGCACGGGCTGAGTATTGAGGATTCTTTTGCATTTTTTCAGCAAGACATTCTCTTAAAATCTCAATAACTTGGTCTTTTGCACTATAGGCTTCAGATTTCATATCCCAAGTGCGGTGCAAGGTAAATACCAGCTATTAACCAACTGGTAAATACTATGATTACCAAAGAGTCATCAGATTACAAAAAATGGCATTCAAACCAACTTTTAAAGTGCTATTAACGACGACAAAAACCCAATGCCTGATGACGTGATACTGAATTTCAGCACTGAGCCTTTTGGAGCTTTTTTAAATTGAAATATCAAGAAAGTGAACATTTGCGTCCAAAAACAATAGAAGTAACCCCAAACCTTGCCAAATCGAATTAAATGAACTTTGGCCAAAATCTTCAAACAGATGGATCAAATGTGTAATTAAATTCATTGCTTTCTCGGCCAACGATCGTTGATTATATTGAATATGGAGAATATATTTTAAAAATGCTTAGACATTTGCATTGGACTTTACCCACATTGTTCATATCTTGGGAGGGACTATCGCTGGTGCTGCTAGGGATTTGGGGAAGTGATCTGCCCGCCGCTGCAACCAACATTTTATCTATTGTGTATATTCCCTTTCTTCCTTTTGTTAGTTTATTCAAAAAAATCGGTTTATCTTCTGGTGAGTATTGGACCCTGCCAAGTTTAGGGGGATTTTTTCTTGCAAGCATAGTATATTGCCTAATCCTCTTTGGCATTGGCAGAGCTATTCAAATGATAGCAGGACATCGCGTTCGATAACCCCTTCCTAAAAAACGGCCCCATGTATATACACGCTCGTTTATGCGAGCGTGTATTTCTCTAGAATCTCGAGCGAGGTTTGACCCTAGCTTCCACGGATAACTTTCGATGATATTGGAATGCCAATATCAATCGGCCGTTTTTTTAGATTGCGGAGCCGTTCCTTAACAGCTGTTGGGCTCACTGTAAAATAATCAGCCAATCTTTCAATTTTCCAGTGCTCGATCCATCGAAGTCTTGCCAGTTCCATTAGATCGAGGTATTCACGTTCCCAAGAGAGCTTGTAAGCAATTGAAACTACAGGCCCGCTTAGTTCTTGTAGCTTGGCGCAGCCTCCACCATTTCAAAACCACCGAGATCTTAAATCTTTTCTCATTTGCCGGTTTTCATGGGTTTATCATTCTTACGATGAAAGATGTCGCACAAAAAGTATATTTAACGATTTTATATTTCTTACCGTTTGCTAAAGACCGATTTATTAAATTAAAAGAACTCAGTTAATCTGAATTTTCGTCTAAAAAAAAGAACAGTTTGAGCCTGTTTTTGACAGCGTTAAACTGTAATGATGTTCACTTGTTAGGTCTTTCAAGAGGATTACAAAATTTAAAAAAAGGTGAAAAAAGAAATATTAGCCTTTCAGCTGTCGATGCTTATGGATTTTATGATCCCAAAAAAATTATACTTTACCCTGTACAAAAACTCTTAAAAGATATTCGGCTTGGGCAATCAATTAATATTATAGGAAAAAGTGGTTCTTCGAGAACATATACTGTGCTGCAGTTTCATAATGATTTGGTTAGTTTAGATGGAAATCATCCTTTGGCTGGGCAAGATCTCATTTTTGAGATTGAAGTATTAGATGCTCGAGATGCTACTGAAGAAGAAGTTACATGCGCAAGCAATGGCATCGCTATTCAGACTTTGCACTAATTTAAATTATCATTATAAAATCCTACCTAGGATCGAAACAAACAAAAGTTGCCGTGTTCGAACACTTGGGGTTTAGACCAGATACCTTTAGCTGACGAATTCATAAAGTGATCTTTGGCGTTTCCTTTGGTGATGATAGTAACCTTTTTATTTTTGGCAATCAGACTTAATTGACTGATTACGTGAGCATAGGTTTCTTCGTTAAAAGGATCGTACAAATAATATATATCAGCCTCAGGGATAGAAAAATCTTTTGCAGATAGATCTTGTGATTGAAAATGAACATGTGAACTCATGTTGAGCGCTTGGCTGGCGTGGTCAGCAGTTTCGACTCGTTTTTGAACGAATTCATATCCAGTAAATTGAATATCAGGACGCAGTAGTCCTAATACTAGGCCTACGCGACCAAATCCTGACCCTAAATCTATAAACCGTGATCCTTTGTTCATTTTTAAATAACGTAAGGCTAATAAAATTGTTGTGTAACTCGATTGAACGGCTGAACCACTGCCTTGATACAAACGTTCCTGGTTAGGATTAGTTTTTTCAATATCGTCTTCGGTAGAATATTCAAAATTAAAAAAGCTATCTATAATATCAAAAGCTCTATAAAGTGAGTAACCAAGCGACAACCCTTTTTCGTTTTTAGATAAAGTGAGCTGGTATTCAAACTCAAATAATTCAGACATGAGTTTCATAGTTTGCTCTGCAAAAATTTTATTATCTGGAAATTTGAAGGTTTTCGCAAAATCTAGAACTGATTTTTGAATATTTTCTGCAATACTTTTGTAAGAATCCATCTTATCTATAGATGTTTCGGAAAGTGACGCATGGAAAAACAAAACTGGACTAAGTTCTTCTTTAAAAAATTTTTTGACGAATTCTGAAAAAATAACGTCTGATGCTTTCTTACTTTTTTCTATCCAGTGTTGCTCTTGAATAAATTTAAAAACACTGATGAGAAATGTTACATCCGCAAATAAATGAGCTAATTCTTGAGGTTTATATTGCGAAAAAACTACTGAAAGATCAGCTTCTTTGTAAGAGGGAGTTTCCGTGATTAATTGAATGAGTTTTTGCTGATGTATACGCACTTAATGATACGTTACAGGCACTTGGACAATTAACCTAGAAAATAATGATATTAGGACGTTTTATGTGCCACAACGATCAAAAGTTACCGTGGTTGTATCATTACCTTCTGTGTACTTAGCTGATCCACAGCCTGTAATTTCAAGAGTGATGGAGCCTGTGCTTGTGCATGATCCAGTCCAAGAACCCTGTGTTGGGCAATTGCACGTCGAAGATGTCCAAGTGACATTGTTAGGCGAAAACGTACACACGTTTGAAGTTAGGTTATTAACAACTCTAAGGGTGCCACCATTCAATACGCGATTTAGTCGCAAAGATGATGTGATGGTTAGAGGGGTTGTCGTTGATGTTGTTTGGTCAAATAGTGAAGTTGAATTTAAAACAAACTTGCGATTAATGCCGCCGTTTGCATAGCTATATGTTCGAGTAGCACTAGCAGAGCCGCTTATCCAGGTTAACACTTGTCCTGTTGAGCTTGGTGGCTTTGTTACATAAAGAGTCGCATTTCGACGTCCCGTCATTGTAAAGTTAGGTGTTCTAGTGATCGTATCCCCTTGTGACCCCATCGAGCAGTTAGAAGAAGCGCCTCCCCAGAGGAGTGTGACTGTTCCATTGAACGTAGCGGAACCTACGCTACAGCCGCTAAATGTTCGTGTAATTGTATTACCGCCAGAGCAACTTGAAAATGTACCCGTGTTGCAAGAGGCGGCTACCAAGTTAGGGCTTAAATAATCGAAAATTTTTTCATATTTGTTTGAGGGAATGTATTGAGCATACATGCGATCAAAATCTTTTTGATAGCTTGCTAAATTTCCAGAAGAGTCACCAACCTCATCTATAGAAGCCATAACATCACCGACCTGTTGAGCTGTATCCTCAATTGTAGATGAGCTTGTGGTCGCATTATCGAGAATCGGTGTGCAACCGCTTAAAAGAAAAAAGAAGAATATTGTTGATAATACATTTTGTCTCATTATGGATCTCTTTCTAATAGAAAAATATATAACTCAATAATGAGTTTAACTGAAACTTTTGGCCAAAACCACTAAAATCATGATTGCCAATCGTTCAAGATTACGTTTAATTGTATGCATTTATGACACGTCAGCAAAATTTGGAAAACAGATCTTGGAAGCAAACATTTAATTTAAGTGTGTTTCATGTTGATCACCGGGGATTAGCAAATTTTTATTCTTATTTCAATTTGATGCAAGAAGCAGCTATGCAACATGCCCATCATAATCAATTTGGGTTAGATAAAATGCGATCAGAAAATAAAATTTGGGTAGTTACTCGATTTGAACTGCAGTTATCAGATCAATTGCAAAATTCAATGTCATGGGGTGAAGATATCGAAATTGAAACCTGGTCTCGAGGCATGATTGGGCCAACAGCTCATCGAGAGTTTAGTTTGTATAAATTTAAAGATGGTTATGAAAAAGAATTGATTGGAAAAGCTTGCTCAGTTTGGGTGCCAATCGATTTACATCATAGAACAGTGACATCAATTAACCCGGATGATTTATCACAAGTTTCGATTAAGGATAAAACTCACGATATTAAACCACGTAAAATTGAATATGACGAAAAACATTTTATAACAATTAATCGTGTGGTTCCTAAACCGTCAGATATTGATCTTAATAAGCATGTCAATAATGCTAAATATGTTCAATGGCTTTATGATTCAATTGATATAAACGAACATAACCATATGCCTAGATCTGGATTTGCAATCAACTATATTTCTGAAGTTAACTTGGTTGATTCTGTTCAAATATCAAGAAAAAACCATATTTTTGCCGGAGTAAAAGAAAATGGTAAACTTGCTTTTACTGCCGAGTTTTTCTAGTTTTCACTTGCGCGCTCTTTCGTCATATCAAAAAGAGGTGCATTGGGATCCACATAGTTTTTAAAATCTGCTTCGCGATCCGTAAATGGTGGAAACGTAGCATTTGTAGGTCCAAGGACATCAACAGTTGATCCAGAATAAGCAAGCAAGTTATAAGGAGCAGATTTACAATCTGAAGTTACATTTTCTAAAGCAAGGTGCTTTAACTCGTACTGATAATTCGGCGAAGCTTTTTCATCAAACTGAGGATACAAATCCGGTCCTCCGCCAGCTTCTTCAAGTAGGACTGGAATTTTACCCACCATGACTGCGTACAATCCTGATTTTGGATACACACCGTGAGATCCTAATGCAGCGACTGCATGTAATCGACCATTAACTTGTTTTGTTTCAGGCCAATTTACAAAAACGCGCCCTGTGTTCCAACTTTGAATAACTTTTTTATCACCATCCAGTTGGGCCATTGTTTGGCTGGCTAGGTGGGCTCCATAAAAAGCATATAAAGGTTGTTTTGTTGAACCACGTAAAACCACGGTTAGACTTTCGCGATCTAAAATATGCGAAGCTGCAACTTCTTTATCTTGCGTGCCATTTTTAGGATCGTAAGGATAGAAAAAGTGATAATTAATATAAATTTCATTCCATTTTTGGTTTTCCATTACCGAATAATAAACAGTTGTATAATCGCGTTTAAGTCGATATTTCATGTTCGTTTCAGAAGAACGATCCAATCCAGATTTTAAAACAGATTCAGAGTGTCCGTAATATGGCAAAACTTTATCGACATCTTTAAATAAAAATTCTGCAGAGAAATTTGATTTTAGTTTTTGTCGCGTAAAAAATGAAAAAAAGCCACCCGTGGATTTTGATACAATATTTTTATTTGTTATATAAAATGGTTCATTTGCAAGTTCAGGATCAGTATCAATTTGATTGAAAATGTATTCAAGCGATGTGGGGTAGTAGCGCTCCTCCTTGTGCATTTGTAATATTGGAGCATATTTTTGAGCCAAGATGGTCTTTTCTTCTAGAGATAAAGTGTTTTCGGATTTATTCTTGGCAAATACTTTTTGTTTCCAAAAAATAGTTCCATCTTTACTGAGTTCGAAATTATAAACACCTGTATAAGTAACTGGAATTTCTATTTGATATGGTTCTTTTAAATCTTTTTCATTTAAAATAGATATAATTGTTGGAATTCCTTTGTACTGAAAATCCTTGGTTGATGTATCAATAAAAGTAACATTGAGATCATAAGTTTCTTCTTTGATTTCAAATTTTTCTACAAAGTTATCTAAATTTACACGAATTCGATCAGAGTTGTTTTCAAGGATTGTAAACAAAGGTTTTTGTCCTGCAGATAAAGGACACTGATTGACGTTATGAGTTTGAGCTGGCAATCGTGGATTTTGTTTTATGGTTTGCGCACAGGCAGGTAACAATAGCATTAAAATTAAAAATTTATTTTTCATATTTAACTATTGTCGTATGAAAAAACTGTCTAAAAAAGGCCAGAAAAACTCGATGAAAGTCCTACGTTCTATGAACCAATCCTTACAATAAAACTTAAATTTCGACCGGTATTTTCTTTTTCTCTTCTGAATGAATGGAAATCATTCGAAGTTACAGTATCAATCATTAAAGCTTCTAAAGAGTAGTTGTCTTTCAGGCGAGAGTTAAACTCAAGATTAACTATATCGAGTAAGCTTATTTTGTAACTATTTAATTTCACGTGTTCGAAAGTTGAATTATAATTTATAGGTAGATTGTATGAATCAACTCTTTGTTTTAAAAGGGTAAAAGCATCAAATTTTACTTCGAAACTTTTTTGCAGAATATGTGGTCCAATAAATACGGCAGGCTGTTGGAATTTAGATTTTATAAGTGCGTGACTGATAACTTGATTTTCAACCCCGCGCCAACCAGCATGAATGGCCAGTACATTCTGAGAGATTTTGTCATAGGCTAATATAGGCATGCAATCAGCCGTTTTAATAATGAGAGCTTTGTTTGTTTGTTGAGTATAGTGCGCATCGCCAACTTCTACTTCTTTTGTCAGATCAGCATTTAGGCAAATATTAGAGTGAGTTTGCTGTATTTGATAAAATGAAAATTTTGTGAACTGATTTTTTAAATGTTCGATCGTAGTATTTTTTTTACCAAAGAAAATTAAATATTTACTTTCTAAAACTGTTGAAAAACCATATTCGGTTTCAGTCCAATTGATCATAGTGCTTAAATCCCCATTGGCGTATTTTTATCAAATCATCGACCGGCCAGTTTGTTTTAAATGAGAGTTCTTTTTTCGATTTAGGATGAGTGAATCCAAGTTCGCAGGCATGCAAATAAAAACGATTTAAGTGAAGTTCATTCATTTTTTTCTGAGAAAAACCATAAGTGAGATCGCCAGTTAGAACATGACCAATTTCTGACATATGAACACGAATTTGATGAGTTCGCCCAGTCTCAAGTTTGAGTTCAACTAAGGTTTTATTTTGGGAAAACTCTATTTTTTTAAAATGAGTGATAGCCCATTTTCCAACATCAAAACCTAGCTCAAACTTATTTTTAATTTTGCCATTTTCTTTAACGGAAGAATATCGTTTGCGATCTTGTGGATGTCTGGCCAAGTATGAAGACAGAGTGCCATGCGCTATTTTAAGTGTTCCATCAACAATGGCATGATAAATTCTGTGAGTCTGTTTTTCTTTAAACTGTAAAGCTAAGCCTTCGTGAGCTTGATCGTTTTTAGCAACGACGAGTAAGCCACTAGTTTCTTTGTCTATTCGATGAACGATTCCTGGCCGCAACTCATTTTTCATTGAAAGCTCTTTTGTGTGGTTGAGTAGCGCATTTACAAGTGTGTCTTGTTCGTGTCCAGCGGCTGGGTGAACGACCAGGCCAGGAGCTTTGTTGACGACAATAATGTCTTGATCCTCGTAAATAATATCGAGCTTATAATCAAAAGGGATAAGTTCAGTTGTTTTCGTTTGCGGAATTTGAATAAAAATATGATCGTTAAACTTGACCAGATAGGATGATTTCACCGGCTGATCATTTACAGTGACACAAGCTTTTTCGATCAAATTTTGAATTTGACTGCGGGTAAGTTTAAGATCTGCCAAACCAATATGTAGCTGCAGTAGCTTATCAATTCTTTGACCAGCTAAATCGAGAGTAATAAAAATAGATTTATTTGCGTTTTGGTTGCTCAACTCTTTGTTTGTACAACTTCATATATGAATCAGCAACTTGCTTTTCGTTCAATCCTAATGTTTTGGCCATTTGGACCACATATCCTCGCACATAAACTGGTGCCGGTAGGTTTTCTGGCTCCATTCGCTCAAGAGCTGCGATATACCATGGATTCACTTTGGTCTTTTCATGTAATAATTCAAACGAGTATTGCTTATATTCGCGAACCTTTTTAAGTAAATCACCACTCCACTCTTGTGTGGTTTGAATCTCATTTTCAAGATTTTCATCTTTACTGTAGACTGGAATCTCTGGAAGTGCTTTGGACGGTCCAACTTTATCTAAGATGCTATTTTCATTAAAAAGCTCTTCACTTGCTTTTTTAATTGAATCTAAAGAAAGGTCAGAATTTGAAAATGATTTAGACTGTAAACGGCGATCATAAATATTACGATAAGACTGATTTCCAAGAACGGCGTAGGCCTCTTCGATTAAGTTCCGAAGTGATTTAGCTTCGTCTTCAGTAAAAACACTGTATAATGCTGCATTTTGCGGTGAGTATGTTCTTTTAGCTTTTTCATAAGCCAAAGTCATTTCATGTTGACTAGCGTTTGGTGCAATTTCTAGAACTTCGTAATAATTGTTTTTAACTTCAGTCGTCATCACTTTAATCTTAAATCTGCAAAAAAAATCGATCAATAATTTGTTTCATATTTCTTAAAAAAAAATGGCATGCCTCAGTTTAAATCATGATTTTTTTATCTTGATACACGAAAAAAATACTTCTTTGTTGACTTCAAGAGTTTGTTTTTTAGCAGGGATAAAAAACAAGTGCTTATTTGTTCTTAAAAATTAAACAACTAAGCGTAACTTACTAAAGAGGTTGATATTTTATGCCATTTAAATTCTCTTCTGCTTCTGAAGCACGAATATATAGAGGTAAAAGCTGTGACCAATGCACAGGTTTTAAGTCTAAGATGTCGCCCGAAAATGGACTATTTTGAGCAGAAGGATAGTCATTTAATTTATCGTTACGAATAATTAAGTCACTATATTTTGATTCTAAATAATTCTGATAAGCCGAAAATGCATCACCAATAAATAAAACAGGAGTTTGAATTTCTTCACCTAGACTTTGGACTCGGACAACCTTGGGTGGCGTGAGCACGATGAGTTGTTTATTAATAAATTTGAACTGTGCAAAATAAATCATGTTTTTAAAAGCGTTTATTCCACAAACAAAAGACTGGTTTTCCGAAATATGCTCTTTATTTCGAAGCGCTAAACCAGTTAATGAATCAATTCCGTAGCAATCGCGTTTGTAGACATAAGCTAAAGTTTTAATTGTATTTATACTAATTCGAATCCCAGTAAAACTGCCAGGCCCTAAACCAGATCCAAAAACATCGATTTGATTAAATCGAAGATTTGCTTTCTTCAAACAGTCCTCAATAAGCTTATTGAGAGTGTCGGAATGTGAATTTTGACGGAAAAGTTCACTATATGATAGTAATTGACCATTTTGATGAATGGCTACACTGCCAAGTAAAGTGCTCGTTTCACAAAAAAGAGAAATCATATTTAAGCTTTAAATAAAAACTTTGTAATATCATTAAAAATTGATAACAACATCAGCCCCATCAGTAATGCAAAACCAATTTGGTGTGCTATTTCAAGTTTTCGTCCGCTTAACGGAGAGCCTTTAACAACTTCAATGGCATAAAACACAAGATGACCACCATCTAATACTGGAACAGGTAATAGATTTAAAATAAACAAACTAATCGACAATATTCCCATTGTGTATAAGAAAGACTGTAGTCCCATCGCAAAAGAATCTTTAGCTGCTTTTCCGATTGAGATCATTCCACCTATATTTTTATGAGAAACTTCGCCTTGAAATAAACGGACAAACGATAAAACAGTCATAGTTGAAATATCAACTGATCTACTCACACCTTTATTGATAGCAGCGAATAGAGACTCTTCTCTAACTTTAACAATTTCAGGTTGCGAAATATTGGCCATCGGCAGTATCCCGATTGTAAAGCGTTTTTCCTCTTTACCTTGAAAAGTCATTTGAGAGGTCATTTGTGGCGTGATTTTTTTTACAATTTCAACACCTTCACGTTGAATTTTAAAATCGAGAGCGTCTTGACCATCGTAGTTTTTTACAGTGTTAAGAACGTCTTCCCATTTTGTCATAGGAATATTATTAATTGAGAGAAGTTTGTCATATTGTTTTAAATCTGCTTTAGCTGCTGGAGAATCTGGCACAATTTGTTCTAAATAAAGTTCCGAACTTTCCAGTCCAAACTCTTCTATTGATTTAAAAATATTTTTATCACCAATTTCGAGCTTGAGCGAAACAACTTCTCTTTTTTGAGTACTCACGTTAAGTCTTTCAAGAGAAATATCAACATTGTTGGTTTGTAAAAGACGATTTAAATCATTCCAAGACTGTATTTTTTTATCTGCTATTTTTGTAATTTCATCACCAGTTCTTAGGCCAAGCTTATAAGCTGCAGAATCAAGCTTAACCGCAACAAGAGAGCCCTTCGTAAACGACAGAGTGCCATCGATTGAACCAATAGTTTTGTTTAATGTAAATAAGTTTGGATTAGGTACAGAAACAACTTCAGTCGAAAGCGTGCGAGGCTGATCATTTTCTTGTTGAACTGTGATTTGAATTATTTGCCCTTGATATTCATTAAGTTCATTTTGAAATTCCTCGAAACTTCTAACTGTTTTATCGTTTACACTGAGGATTAAATCTTGAGATTTAAACCCTGATTTTTCGGCTTTAGATCCAATTGTGACTTCAGCAATACGAGCGGCGCGTGTTTCTTCACCTGTGTAAGCGATAAAGCCAAAAACTAAAACAGCAAAAAAGAAATTCATAAGTGGGCCAGCTAACACGATAGCAATTCTTTGCCAGACAGTCTTGTGCGTAAAAGAAACTTTTTTATCTTCTTCAGAAAGACCTTCAGCGGATTGTTCACCAAACATTTTAACATAACCACCAAGAGGTATAAGTGAGAGACAATAAACTGTGTCATCCTTTTTGTAGCTGATGAGTTTTTTCCCAAAACCGAGAGAGAAAACTTCAACACGTACACCACATGCGCGAGCCACTAAAAAATGCCCAAGCTCATGAACAAAAACGAGAATACCTAGCAAAATTGTAAAGGGAACAAGGTTTTCGTAAATTAGGTTAAAAATAGACATGGATGGCCTCTTTCTACAGTTCGAAATAGTCTAGCATACTACCGAACTGACGTTAAGGGCCTGTCGTGATTTAAGACTAAAGACTATAGAGATTTGCAGCATAATAAAACAGAGGAGCTGCCATTAGAATGCCATCTAATCGATCAAGCAATCCACCGTGGCCAGGCATAATTGACCCTGAGTCTTTGACGCCAGATACACGTTTAATTAAAGACTCAAAGAAATCGCCGACTTGGCCTAAAAACCCTCCAAAAATGCCGCAAATAGCCAATAACCAAAGGGGTGTGCCTGGTAATGCATAAGAAAAACTAAGAGCGGCGATCATAGAAAAAATCAATCCGCCAATAGCTCCTTGAACACTTTTATTTGGCGATAAACTAGGTGCAATTTTAGTTTTACCCATAGTCACACCAAACACATAAGCACCAATATCTCCTGCAAATACGACGGTGAGTAAGCAGAAAAACCACTGTAATCCATTGTCTGGCGTTAATACTAACCACGCAACCGTTGCAGGTATTAAAGCTGTATAAATTGAGCCGAGACAAAATAAAGAAACAAAATTTAAAATTGATTGCAAGTCAGCAAATTGTTTGTGAAGTAAAACACCATACAAAACACTGACTGAAAAACTCGTGATAATTAATAGAATAGAGAGTGGTTTTAAACCGTCGTGTGTGAGTAACAAGAATAGCAAAGAGTTAAAAAACACATAAAAATATATTAACTTTTTGGAAAAGTTATTTTTAAAAACCATTCGTGCAAACTCATGGGATCCACGAATAACAACAAAAGTAATTAACCCATAAACGCCGACAGCTTTAAAGTTGTAGATGACGAGTGTGAGGATAATAATGGCCGCTATCGCAGATAAAATTCTAGAAGTTAAGTTCGTCATTTTTAGATTTATTTTCTTTCGATTTAAAAAGAGACTTGATGGCGTTTTCAACTTTACCAAAGCGTCTGTTTCGATTCTTAAAATCAGTTATAGCATTGTTAAAATCGTTTTCTTTGTAGTCTGGCCAAAGTGTATTTGTAAAATAAAGTTCACTGTACGAAGCTTGCCACATTAAAAAATTCGACAATCGCGATTCACCACTTGTACGAATAATAAGATCAGGGTCCGGGCAGTGTGCCGTCATCATTTTTTTAGAAATCATATCTTCATTAATTTCAGAAGCAGTCATTTTGCCTTGGGCAACGTCTATCGCTAAAGCTTGAACAGCCGCAATAATTTCCTGGCGAGAGCCATAGCTAATGGCGAAATTAACTTTTAATCCAGAGCAATGAGCTGTTTTTTGTTTAGCCTCTTCGATGAGTTTTTGGGTTTTTTCAGGTAATTTCGAAGTATCACCGATTGTGAAAAATCGGATATTCTCTTTAATTAAATTATCAGTTTCGCGAATGAGATATTTTTCAAGAATACGCATTAAGACAGAAACTTCTTCTTGAGGTCTAAACCAATTTTCGGTGCTAAATGCATAAAGTGTTAAGTTTTGCAGGCCAAGCTTAGAAGCATGAGTAATAATTTTTTTAGCAACTTTTGCGCCTTTAACATGTCCATATGTGCGCGGACGACCTCTGAGCTGAGCCCAGCGGCCATTACCATCCATTATGATTGCGACATGTTTAAGTTGTGACACTGTAGGTAGCTCGCACGAACTAGATCGTTAAAATTGATTTTTCTTTTTCGTCAGCGGCCTGATCAACTTTTTTAATATAATCATCAGTTAATTTTTGAATATCAGTTTCAGCTTTTTTAGCTTCATCTTCACTAATAGCCTTGTCTTTAGATAATTTTTTAACTTCTTCGTTTGCATCACGTCTTGCTAAACGAACAGCAACGCGAGCATCTTCTGCGATTTTTTTAACTTGTTTAGCAAGATCCTTACGGCGCTCTTCAGTTAGGTCAGGAACTTTTAAACGAATAACTTTACCGTCGTTAATTGGAGCCATACCAATATCTGATTTTACTAGAGCTTGTTCGATATCTTTTAAAACAGAGGCTTCCCACGGGGCGATTAAAAATGTTTTAGCATCTGGAGTTGACACAGAAGCGACTTGATTAAGTGGCGCTAATTGTCCGTAGTAATTGACGCGTATAGCATCAAGCATTGAAACCTGAGCTTTACCAGTTCTGACTTTTTTGAAATCTTCGATAAGTGCAGCGATTGTTTTTTCCATTTTTGCTTTGGCAGCATTTTTTGAATTATCGATCATACAAATTCTCCGTTAAAAAATATTTATTATAGCAATTTGTTGTCTATTAGTGAACTAAAGTTCCGATGTTTTCGCCTAAAACGGCTTTTAATATATTACCTGGTTTGGCAAGATCAAAAGTCATAATTGGCAACTTGTTGTCCATGCAAAGACTAATAGCTGTAGAATCCATAACTTGCAAACCTTGTTTAAGAACATCGATATAGCTAATTTTGTCATATTTTTTAGCATCAGTGTATTTTGTTGGATCCTTGTCATAAATAGCGTCAACTTTAGTGGCTTTCATAAGAACTTCGGCGTTGATTTCCATAGCTCTCAATGCGGCAGCTGTATCTGTTGTAAAATAGGGATTTCCTGTACCAGCGCCAAAAATAACAATACGTCCTTTTTCTAAGTGGCGGATAGCACGTCGGCGAATATAAGGCTCAGCAATTTCTGCCATTTCGATTGCCGATTGAACACGTGTTGGAACACCAACTTTTTCTAAAGCGTCTTGTAAAGCAAGTGCATTGATACAAGTTGCAAGCATTCCCATGTAGTCAGAACTTGCACGGTCCATACCTTGTGCAGAAGCAGCTACCCCACGAAAAATATTACCGCCACCTATAACTAGACCAATTTGAACACCTGTTTCGTGAGTGACTTTAACATCTTCAGCAATTTGTTTGATAACGGCAGTGTTAATCCCGTGACCTTGTGTTCCGGCTAAAGCTTCACCGCTCAACTTTAAAAGAATTCGTTTATAAACTGGGCTTTTCATATGTGGCCTCCGAAGATGATAAATTTATGTTAAAATGTAGCTTTGTAAGCGTAACAGGATAAATGATAGTGCGCAATTACCCAAAAAAAAAGGCCCTCTTTCGAGAGCCTTTTGAAGTCAATTAGTGACCTTTAGTTTGTGCAGCAACTTCTGCCGCGAAATCGACAACTTTTTTCTCGATTCCTGCGCCTAACTCAAAACGTACGAAACGTTTAATTGTTAAATCGCCACCAGCTTTTTTAGAAGCTTCTTTTCCATATGCAGAGATCGTTAAATCTGGGTTTTTAACGAAAGGTTGATCTAATAAACAGTTTTCAGCTAAAAACTTACGGATTTGACCTTCTACGATTTTTTCAATCATTTCTGGTTTTTTTCCAGACTCAAGATTTTTTTGTTTTAAGATTTCTTTTTCTTTAGCCACAACGTCAGCGCTAACGTCAGCTTGTGATAAAGCCATTGGGTTCATTGCAGCAATATGCAAGCAAACATCAGAAGCAAAAGTTTTTGCATCAGCAGAAGTTGCAGCTGCAGGCGTAGAAGTTGCAACTTCAATCATAACACCAATTTTACCTTCACCGTGGATGTAGGTGTGAACTAAACCGTTACCTGTCACTGTGTATTTTTCAGCACGGCGGATAACCAAGTTTTCACCGATAGTTGCGATAGCTTCTTTTAAAGCATCGCCAACTTTAACAGATGGTTTTTTAGAGTAATTTTGCTCAAGAATATTTTCAGTTGTTGTAGCAGTTAAAACGTGAGCTGCAACGTCAGCAACGAAATTTTTAAAATTATCATTACGAGCAACGAAGTCAGTTTCAGAGTTAACTTCAACGACAGCAGCTGTGTTACCTTGAGTAATAGCATAAACTGCACCTTCAGCAGCAACGCGATCAGCTTTTTTAGCAGCAGCAGATAAACCTTTAACGCGTAACCATTCAACTGCAGCGTCGAAATTACCGTTTGATTCTTCTAAAGCTTTTTTGCAATCCATCATACCCGCGCTTGTTTTTTCGCGTAATTCTTTAACCATTGAAGCAGAGATAGACATATATTCTCCTGTTTTTTGAGTGTATTAATTATAAATGTAAATATTAAAAAGACATAAAAAAAGGCTCGAACCGTTTGGCTGAGCCTTTTGTTTTCAAAGACTACTCAGCTGAATCGTCTTTTTTCTCTTCGTTAAGTTCCGCTTCGATCTCAACGAGATCAGCAGTTCCAGCAGCAACTAACTTGCGAGATTTGCTTGATTTAACAACTGAAGGTCCAGCTTTTTTAGTCTCTTCTTTGCCTTTAGTAGCAGGTCCACGAGCACCTTTTTTAGCAGGAGCGGCAGTTTCAGTAGCAGCTTCTTTGTTATCAGATGCTTTGTCAGTTAATGTGCGAGCTTTTTGCTCCCAAACTTTAGCACCTTCCATGTAGGCATCAGCGATTAAATTAGAAAATAATTTAATAGATCTGATTGCGTCGTCATTACCTGGAATTGGGAAATCAACTAATTCAGGGTTTGAATTCGTATCAGCGATAGCAACAACTTTGATACCTAATTTTTTGGCTTCTAAAACAGCGATGTGCTCTTTAGGAAGATCAACAACGAACATTACAGAAGGCAATGTTTTCATTTCGCGGATACCTTCTAAGTACTCAGTCAATCTGATGTATTCGTTATCTAAACCAGCGCGTTCTTTTTTAGTTAAAAGATTGAAGTCGCCGCTTTCTTTCATTTTGTCAATTTTACGTAAACGATCGATAGAAGCTTTGATTGTTTCAAAGTTTGTTAACATTCCACCTAACCAACGTTTTGTAACAAAGTATTGGCCAGATTTTTTAGCTGCTTCTTGAACTGGTTCGATAGCTTGTTTTTTAGTACCAACCATAATCATTGTTCCGCCTTGAGCAGCGATATCTTTTACGAAATCAGCAGCTTGGTTAGCGCGAACAACTGTTTTTTGAAGATCGATAATGTGAATACCGCCACGAGCAGTATAAACATAAGGTTTCATTTTAGGGTTCCAGCGTTGCGTTTGGTGACCAAAGTGTACGCCAGCGTCTAACATTTCTTTCATGGTAACTTGTGCCATGTGATAAGCCTTTCTTTTCTGGTTATATCCTCCGGGTAGCAGAGCCCAAGTTGAAAGAGGTCAAGAACGACCGAAATCTCTTAGGTATTTCCAATGCAACCAAATTAAGCATCGGACCAGTTATTACACACCCGTGTGTTTTAGTGAGGACCAGAATTATCACAGGCCTACTGCCGCTGGCAAGCTTGAAATAGGCTCTAGACTGGGGGAATTTGAAAAAACGAGAGTCGTTTAGGTTAAAACTAGTTACCTGATTTGCCAGAGCCTGGGCTAAAAACAGAGCCATCCGATTTTTTTACTTTTAGGCCGCCTAAGCGATCAAACTCAACCAAGAAAACTGGCGGATCGTCTACAAATGTGCCCATTTTTTGATAGCCAAGTGCTGGGTTGCAGTTATTAAGTTTTTGTTCGTTGCAAAGTTCAGAAGTAGGTTTTTTGGGATATTGTCCACAGAAGAAATCGTAATCATTACTCGTGCTGTTTGGAATAACTTTCGAACCGAACTTGAATTGGCCTGTACAATTAAATGTCGATTTACATGTATACATTGTTTCTGAAATTTTTTCGGGCGTGAACGCATAAAATGGCTTTGAAACAGCTTTGCAGGCTGTATTAGCATCATAAGTAGGTTTTTCACTGCTAGAGTTACCTGCTTGAGCTAAGCCTGGCTTTAAAGGATCTACATTATAGTTTTTGCGCTCGCATTCGCGCAAAGGATTATTAGTCGTGCTTTGCATGACTTTTGTGATGGCACGGTAACAATCGTTATTTTTATCAACTGAGTTCAGGTTATGGCCTGAGCATTGATTAAAAAGCAGTGGAGCAAGCATAAACGTCGCTCTTTTAGCAGCTGATTCAGATACTCCTTCTGGGCAAGAATTATAATTAATATTAATCCAGTATTTTACAAGATCTTCGTTAGTTTTAAGGGCAAAAGACTTTTGAGCGAAAATAATAGAAACGAGGAAAATAAAATAGTTTTTCATGTGTATAGAATAAACTATTTTATGGAAAAAAAAGAGGTCTAGTCTTTAACGAACTAGACCTTAAAATAAGAAAATTAATTTAATTTAGCGCGAACGTAAGGGCTAGCAAGTTTTAATACTTCTTTCAAACTAGGCACATCTGAAAAAGCTGGAATCATAGCCGTGTCGACGCAATAAATACTAATCCTAACATCCTTATCATTAATTTTTGACTGAAGCATTAATCCAGAGCTTATTGAGTAGTTAAAACTTTCGGCATTTTTCTTTTTAACGCGATCAGAGGCGTAGCCCTCAACAGATAATATTGTACCTTTATCTAAACTAATTTTTTGAACTTCGTAACCAGAAACGTCTTCGGCCGTGATACCACAGATATCATTTAAAATAATTTCTTGGGCGGGAATATCGCTCGTGATTAAAAGTGTTCCAGCTACAGCTATTGGTTCTGAAGAGGCAAAAGACTTAATTGAAACGATAGTTAATAATACAGTTAAAAGTGTTTTCATACAGGCAATCTCCTTAGTTTTAGAGATTGTTATTGCATGAGGCGTACCCAGTCTTTGTCGTTATAAACAAGTATGGTGTTGATTAAACTGCTCTCGGCGTAAGAACTTTTTCAGTTGTAAAAAACATCGACATTGCAATTACTTATTTCTGAAAAATACAATGACTGCAGCCCAAGCGCATTACGCTTCGGCTGATTGTTCTTTATTTTTTGATTTACGAGCTTTCTTAGAAGCTTTCGCTGGTTTTCCAGCTGTAGCTTCAGCAGCGATTGCGGCAAACATATTTGATGAATCATCAGCTTGTGGTGCTGGCATAAGTTCTTCTTCATCCTCAGTGTGTGCAGCTAAACTGTCAGATTGCGGCTCAACGATTGCTGATACAAAACCCAAGGCCGCTAATGTCATTTGAGCTTGTAATGTTGATCCAAGTAAATTTGCAAATCGAGACATCTGAGCAGAGGCGATCCATAGGTTATTCACTTTATGAAGAGTTCCATTTGAATTCATTTTAATTTCTCCACCAGATAATGGCGATGAAACAAAGATTCTTTCGTTTTTAATAGCTTCGCCCATTTCAGGAAACGCACGTTTAATCTGACGTTTCATTTTCTTTAAAACTTCACCAATATTTTCAGTTTCTTCTGATGAGCTTAAGTCAATAAATCCAATCCATTGGGAAATCTGGTGAGCTTTTTGCGTTGTTGATACGTCGGCTGCTGTCGCTGTTAAAAAGCGACCAACACATGGGCCAATCGTATCTTCAGTTGTGCCATCTAAAACAAACAAGTTAGACTTATCGGTTGTTTCACCTTCATGATATAAATCCAAACAAACTGCCAGCCAGTAAGAATCTTTTTTAAGCTTGGCTTTGGCGCGAATATTTAAAATATTATCTGGTAGAATCAGAGCTAAGTCGCGAACGTTACCAGCGAAGATAAAATTTTTCGCATGAAACTCTTTATTGCCATTCACAACAACGTGAGTCAGTTGTGGATCTGCCTTTGATCCTTCTTCAGGTCCTGAAAAACCAAACTTAGTCACATGTGATCTTGTCAGAGTTTCGCCTTGGTATTTTTCTTTAAGTAATTCAACGATTTTGTAAACAGGTAAAGTTAATTCTAATTCTTTTGAATTTAAAAAATAAGAGAACTGATCATAAAACGATGGCGGGTTTGAACCAAAACCAACAAAAGACTTAAACCCAGACGCTTCGTAAGTTTCTGGATGATTATCAATTTCATTTTTAATTAATTTTAAACCCAATAAATTTTCCAGTTGATGAATGGCTTTTAAAGACAATTCTGTTGATGGAAAAAATCTTAACCCAGCATCGATTGTATGGTTTTGAAATAAAGTTGGTCTGTTAGATCCACCTGTGAATGGCTCGGCCTCAAGAAGCAAAACATTTTGTGTTTCTTGAGAAATTTGAGTGGCAATTGTTTGGCCCGTTAAGCCGCTTCCGATGATGATATAGTCGTAGATGTGCATATCTATTACGATCAAAAATGTTTGGCTATGTTGCAACAAAAAAGATGACTAAATTAAACTAACGCATTTAATCAGAGTTCTTAAAGCCCATCTGGTGGGCTTTTTCAAGTATGTATGCCGATCAAGAATGCATGCTATTCGTGGTGAAACTAGGTAATAAAAATAAATAAATTTTCGGCCCCAAAAATTTGACTTAAGTTTTTGATCACGAAAATCTCTAAGAATAAGCACTTCATAGGCGCTGTCAGAATTAAAGGCCGATGTTGCGATGAAACAGCGCGAAGGTCGACGACCGCCTGAAATAAAGACTTTTACATTTTGCGGCTGTTTAGCAGTTTTTAAAAAAATCTCAGCTTGTCTGACGAGTTCTGAGTGTAGCGGTGTCAAGTGTGCAAATTTAGCAAGTTGTGTAGCTGCTCTGATTTGGCGTTCTGCATACTTTTCTGAAGAGTCATATATTTTTACAAGCTCCCAGTAAACGCCGGCCACTATAGACAATTCGGCTGTTTGTGAAGCCTCTTTAAAGTGGTCGGGAGATAACTCACCAGAATTTACACCGAAGATGATTTCAAGCGTTCGGATATATTTTTCAAAACAGATGACGGCTTCAGCAAAAAATTTTCTTTGTAAACACTGGTGTCCTTGAATAATAAACGAATTACGCATATTCCACATTTTAATACGTCGATTTTCTTTTGCTTTTTCAATAGCAACAAGTTGACTGGGCAATAGACTACGTTGTTTTTTTTCGGGCTTTTCGTCTGACACTGAATATAGTATTTTACAACAAGCTCATAGGGTCAACATCAACCAAGACCTTAACCTGCTTGGGTATCCATTTTTCGTCGGCTAAAATTTGTCGAGCAAATTTGTTGAGCTCAGCGGAGCGTGCTCCTTTAATGACAAGATGATAGCGAAATTGATTTTTTAATCTAGACAATGGTGAGGCTGCCGGCCCTAGAATTTCGATATTTTGATAAACAGCAGTGAATTTATCTTTGAGAGCTTGTCCGCGCGCAAGAATAAGTCGGGCCGTTGTTTGTGCTTTATCAGCATCTAAGGATTGTATTCGAAAAGAAATCATTTTTTGAAAAGGGGGATAGTTGAGCGGGCTGCGATTGTTAAGTTCATTTTGTGCAAAGCCTTCGTAATCATGTTTTTGAGCAAATATTAATGATTCGTGTTCTGTGTTGTATGCTTGAATAACAACAGCACCAGGGTTTTCATCAGCGCGAACATGTCGACCGGCTCGACCGCTCATTTGGGTGATCAGTTGAAAGCTTTTTTCTGACGAACGAAAATCAGGTAAATTGAAACCAACATCTGCAAGCAACAAGCCGACAAGCTTTAAGTGTGGAAAATCTAAGCCTTTTGCAATCATTTGAGTTCCGATCAAAATGTCAATCTCTTGGTTTTCCATATCTTTGATAAGATTTTCCATGTCTAAGCGAGTTGTTATTTCGTCACGATCGGCACGTGCTATTTTTTTATCAGGAAATAAAACTTTGAGATCTTCTTCGACTCTCTCAGTTCCAAGGCCAAGGGGTACAAGTTCTCCTTCGGCACAATCGGGGCACTTAGAATTATAATTCTGGTGATAATCACAATAGTGACAAACAAGGTGATGCTTAGCATGTAATGTTAAACTGATATCACAATTTGGACAGTCTGCCGTATAACCACAGCTCTGACAAAATACAACTTGCGCAAAACCACGACGGTTTAAAAGCAAGGCAACTTGTTGGTTTTGATTAAGAGCTGCAATCATGCGGTTTTGTAGATCGGTTGATAACCAAAAGGGCGTAGAGTTTTTTCTCTCGGGGTTGTCTTTTTCAAGTCTCATATCAACAATGTGCATGTCAGGAAGAGGCCTCGCGCCTACGCGCGATTGAAGCGTATGCAGTGTATAGCGCTTATCAGTAGCATTTTTCCATGACTCAAGACTGGGTGTTGCCGAACCTAAAATGACAGGACAATTTGTAAATTTACCTAACATAATTGCCGAGTCGCGTCCATTATACTTGAGTTTTTCATCTTGTTTAAAACTTGTTTCGTGCTCTTCATCAACAACAATTAACCCAACATTGTCGACTGGGCAAAATAAAGCGGATCGAGCTCCGATGAGAATATTTTTTTCACCTTCTATAATTTCCCACCATTGATTCGTTCGCTCTCGATCTGTAAGTTGTGAGTGTAAAACGGCAACTTGATTTCCAAATCTTTCAACAAAGCGGTTTACAAGTTGAGGAGTCAAAGAAATTTCAGGTAGCAAAAATAGCCCTTTTTTATTTTTTGCTAAACACTCTTCAAAAAGTCGCAGATAGATTTCAGTTTTGCCTGATCCCGTAACGCCAAAGACAAGATGAGTTTTAAATCCAGAATTTATATCAATATTATCCAAGCAATTTTTTTGTTCGACAGTTAAGATTGGCTTGGGCTTTTGTTCAATGTTAGGGATAACAGGTGCACGATTTGATTTTCGAGTTTTGATCTGTTTTGGCAGTGGGGGGAACGCTAAATGCAATGTTGGCCCTATGGGATGAATATAGTATTCAGCAACCCATTCGAGCCATTTAAGAAATGGGTCACATAATTTCGGCCATGAGGGATCAATTGATAAAATATTTTTTAAACGAACTTCTTTACCAAAATCATTTAAAAGTTCTTCTTTTGTTTTTTCATACGTGGAAAGAACAAACCCTTTAACGTTTCTTGTCCCCAGAGAGACGTTCACAATATCGCCCCGAGAAACAGAGAACTCTGGGTTTTGAACGTAGGTCAGTGGTTCCAAAAATGGGGCATCAACGGCGACTTTAACAAGTTGAATCTCATGATTGGAGTTCGTAACCAGAAACTCCTCATGATGGGTCATCTAAACCTCTTATAAAATTCATCGACAGCTTGAGTAAGAGCCGTGCTTTCTGGAAAACCGATTTCAGAGGGTTGGCTAAAATCTTGGATCGAAAAATGCGAGGTTCGATTATTGAGTTTAGTTGCATAACCTTTGAGGTTAATAGTGGCAGTGTTTTTACCCCACACAACAATCTGTTTTTTGGCAAGCCAAAAATCTTCTGAAACTTTAAAGTAATCTGAAAAAGAAACTTCGACATCATTAGGTAGGCGTATTTTTCTAATCAGAAAGTCATCCTGATCAAACCAAATCATTGGGTGGGTACTATTTTCAGATGATGATTCACCAACAGCGATACAAATACGTCCATCAGCTCTTGATAATTTAGAGGATAAAACAATTTTATTTTGTTTTATGAACTCTAAAAGATCATTGGGATCTCGAATGAAAGCTGCTTTTTGAAAGAACTCAGTAGATAGTTGATAAGTATTTCGAACTTTACCCGTGACCTGAAATTTATTTTTTGAATTAAATAATGAGCTGATGCGAATGTTTTGTTGATGAAAATCGGCACCAGTTGCAATGACTTTTAAATTACGGTCACCATCAATGAACCAATTTTCAAAAACTTTTATTTGTTCTTTTTCGTTTTTAAACAACACTTCATAATCAACTGATATCAACGATCGTCCAGTTTTTTGAGTGGTTTGTTTAAGTACAAAATCTAAAGGAAGAATATATGACCAACCTTTTGCTAGAAAGATAAAAAAGATTAAGACAAAAGTCGTAAGTTGAGATGTTTTCATAGAAAAAATATATCATAATGAAACGAGAAGTTGAGTGTGAATGAGATAGGTAACAAGATGTGTTAGTCTATTATTGCGGGGATTAGTCTATTATTGAACAATACAGGGGCAGCAGAGTGATCATAATAAAAGCCAATGATGCCATTATAAAGTGGTCACGCAAAAGATTTTTTGCTGGAGTAACATTTTCTGTCATTATGACAATCTTTTCATGTGCTCGAGAAGGTAGTGGGATATTAGGTTCTTCCACATCTTTTTCCACAAAAATAGATAGCGCAACAGCACAAGCGCCTTTTGCATATGATATTGTTCCAGACACTATATCCTACAATTCGTGCACGCCTTATTCGGCAACTGGTGATGCATCAACATTAAAATCATTTAAAATTGGAGCAAATCAGGGCTTTACAGATCAGACAGGTGGTGGCCTTGTTCAAGGTGGACTAAAGGTAAAAACGGATTTCTTACAATATGTCGGAAAAAAATTTGGCCCAGCAACCGGTCGCTCCACAATTGCTCCATCTCAAGTTCTCGATGTGTTAACAAAATCTCCTGTGAATTCTTCTGCTTATTTGCAATTTTCAGTTCGTAAAAAAAATGATTTAACAATTAGACCTGATCTGTTGAATGCAGCAGCAAATCCTACGCTCAGTCTGGCCACACCTGGTCGCGATGCTGCGGTGTTTGCGACCTCATTAAGTGCAGGTCTAACAGGAAAATTATTAACAAATGATATTGTGTATACTACATCTGGGACAGTATTGGTTGAGGGGCGAAGAATTTATTCAATATCAGATTCAAACTCTGCTTTTCCAATCGAAGGGTCTTTAGCTTATAACAAAACTGCAGACGAGTCGTATCCACCGGCAACGAATGCTGATTTCGCCGAATCTTTTCTTGGAGTGGCAGAATATTACTCTTATAAAATTCGCGAAGAATTTAACACCTCTGATGCAAAATCCAAATTATTGTTAACCGCAACTTTCGGTGGTATCAATCAAGAAGGAATTACTTTAAATCCGCAAGCTGGGACCTCAATGAGTACGATTGCTCAGCTAATACGCCCGTCTAACTCAAACTCACTCGCTTATGGTAGGGGTTATGAATTAACATTTTCGGCGCCAAAATCAACAAGCGGTAGTGCTACGTTAGCTGCTGGATGGATTAAAACAAATTTGACGGCAGTTAAAGAAATTGACCTATCAACGGGATCAACTGTTAGTGCAAGTTGGACTTGTGAAAGTTTTGTCGTCACATTAGCTAGTCAATGGGATAACAAAAACCTTTTTGAGCCCACGTGTGCGCCATTATTACAAAGTGATGAACTGACTCGATCTGAAACCTTAAAGAGAATACGCAGACATTATAATGAACGCGAGTGGAATGTGGGTTTATTTTTTCCAAAAAATATCGAACCAACAGTCAGTCGAAGTAAACTCGGTATTTGTTTGTCGCCAAAAATTTCAGTTTCGTGCTACTTACCGACGGATCCCAACAGTCTATTCAATCAAGCTGAAAAAGATCAGATCGGTGCTGCAAACCTAAGTGATATTGGTATAACTTATGATACATCAAAAGAGTGTTATATGACGGCATATACGTATGTTGGTGTTTCATATTCAACAGCTCAGAATAATATTGATAAAAAGAAATTAGGAAGATGTGCAAATTATGTTAGTATTTGTACGCGTAAAGATATTAATTAACTAGATTTTTTTTCAAAACATGAATAGCCTACTTGTCATGAAAATACTGATGACGTGTATTTGTGTACTCATGTTTTATAGAGCTGCTTTTTCTTTTGAAATTCAGGGCTCAACCTCTGCTGCATTGGGCGGAGCGGGAGTGGGTTCTGTTAATGCTGTAGACGGCGGTTTTGTAAATCCTGCGGCTATTGGATTGTTTGAACGAAATTCAGCATCGTTGGGTTTTGCGAACAAAGGTTTTCGAATTTATTTTGCAGACAATGGATCGGATTCAATTTTTCCTGCAGCAATTGCTTACACTCAAAGTGATTTAAACGGAATAAAAACAAAAAACTTTCAACTTATATTAGCTCAGGCTATTCAGTCCAAATTTGCATTCGCCATAAATATTCAGCCCCGAGAAACGCGGGTTGATAATGTTGATCAAACTTATCGCCAGACCTTTCTGGATTTAGCAGCGTTATTTAAACCTATCGAAAATTGGTCCTTGGGATTTGCTTTTAAAAATAAACCCACCCAAAATACAGAGCTAAATGATTTTATCGACAACAATCCATCGCTCGTTTTTGGTGTTGAGTATAGTTATCTAGATTTATTGTTTGTTAAAACCGACATAGAAAGCGCACAAAATGCGCAATTGGAGCAAAAACAAACATACAAAGTGGGATTAGAAACTCATCTAAATGAGTGGTTAATACTACGATTAGGTTATCAAAACAGTAATATTTTAGGTCAAAACTACGGTACCGCCGGTCTGGGGATAGGAACCTCTAATTACGGGCTTCATTATGCCTATGTAAAAGAATCCAATTTAAAGAAAGATGCGTATCACTCGGTTGACTTAACGATGCCATTTTGATAGTTCTAATTCCTCGATTGCGTAATTTTTGATGATTTACTCAATTTTTTAAATAATTAATATGAATACTTAATAAGAGTACTTAATAAGTCAGATAAAGAGGAAAATATGGCTTCAAAAACTAAAAGAACTGAAACAATCCGTAAACACAAAGTTGCTCGCAAAGGAGCAAAAAGAAAAGCTGCTTTACGTGCAAAAGGTACAACTAAAGATCAAAAAACTTTATTTGGCGATTAATTTTTAAGCATAAATTATATTAAGCTAGTATAAACCCGCTTTTTTGCGGGTTTTTTTATTTATAAACTTCATTTTGTTCAAAAATGCTATTTAAAATTCAAAGTAATTCGGATTGTTGTTATTTTTGTGATACTTGTCGTCTGAGTAAGACTGGCATTTCTTGAGCGTCGCCTTTTAAAGTCCAAACTTGTGGAATTTCGACCCAACCTTGTTGTCCTGGATAAAACTTCCACTTCTTGAGTGCGGCAAGTGTTTTGCCATCTAGATTTTTGTAGCCAGTCGATTGCAATAAAGTAAATTGAGTTAATCGGCCGTCAGGTGTGACGTAAGCTTGAAATGTAACCCGTCCTTGTTCACGACGAAGTCTTTCATCGACAGAGTAAGTTGGTTTTGGGTTGCCAGGTACTTGTCTTAATTGTGAAATATCACGAACACCGCGCGGGTCGCCTGATTTATTCAGTGATCTGGTATTTGTAGCGCCTGCTGTGCCGGAACCAAGCCCTTCACTCGATCCTGAACCTGCTCGTCTTGATTGAGCAAGTAAAGCGGCTTGTTCACGTGCAGCTTTATCAGCAGCGGCTTTTTCATCCGCTTGAATTTTTGCTAAGGCAGCTGCATTTTTTGTTCGTGTTGATTGAATTGAGTTTTCCATAACACGGGCATCGCCGGCAATTTTGTCTTCTAAGGCTTTCAATGCCGAATCGTTTTCATCGGCAATTCGTTTTGTTTGATTATCTAAAACAGAGTGTTCAGCTCTAAGAGCAGCTTCGTTGTATTTATCAATATTTTTAAATTCATTTTCAAAAGCATCGTCGCCTAGTTGACCGACCTGTGCAGCTTCGACGCCGTCAAAATCTAATTTTGGTGCGGGGATATCTTCTATTGTTTCAGGAACTCCTGCGCGAGATGGTGCGTACCGAGCGACAGCAGCTTGTCCACCAGATGTTTTGGTTTTAACTTTAGCAATTTTTGATTGAGATTTGCTCGATAACTTTGTTGGGCCCTTAATAACGTCAGCATCATTTGCATCTAGCGAAGCAGAAGCAGCTGGTGCGAATTGCATTTTTCCACCACGTGTTGGTTTTATTTTTTCGCCTTTTGCTATTTCGACACGTTCGATTGGCTTAATTAGTTCAGTTGGCAAATCTGCATTTGTTAGTTCGATCACAATTGGTTCGTTCTTAAGATTTTCTAGAGCCGGAACAGTCACAAATAAAGCCGTAACCAATAAGCAACTGTGAACTAAGATCGATAAACCAAAATACTTTGTTGAATCTGTCTGGCGATAACTTGCAGATTGATCAAAATAATAATCGTAAACACCTGTCGACATAGACACCCCAATAGATATAAATCCAATCATAAGGTATCAAAAATAAGGCCATCTTATAAACAAGGTAGCCAATCTAGAACACAAGTTGTATATACAAATTTCACGGTGCGGCCATAAATTAGACGCTAAAGATCCGTTTCTATCAAACCCTCAGGGACGATTTTTTTTCTTAAGCAATCGGCAATATATTTATGGTCAGGATGGCCAATAACTTCTTTAACTTCATCATATGGTTTAGGGTCAGGATTGATAAGTTTAATTTTTTTCACATCAATGATTCTGTTGAAGGTATTTTCTAAATCAGATTGTTGCAATTGTCCTTGTGCAACCGCATTTAGGATTGATTCGATTGCTCTTGGTGGAGAATCAGGTTCATTGCAGTATAAAATTAAATCAGCACCAGCTTGCAAAGATCGCACTGGTATAGTGTCGCGATCATAGTGAATAGCCATAGCTTTCATGTCTAAGTCATCTGTTATAACTAGACCCTTATATTTCAATTCATCGCGTAACATTTTTTTTAAGAAAAATTCTGATAATGTAACTGGCCAATCTTTATCCACGGATTTAAATAAAATATGTGCTGTCATGACCATATCTACACGACTGCGTAAAGCACGTTTAAATGGAACCAACTCGACGTCATGCAATCTTTTTAAATCGGCATCTTCAACAGGGAGTTCTTCATGCGAATCGATAACAGTATTGCCGTGCCCAGGAAAGTGCTTAGCGCATGATAAAATTCCAGACTTAATATAGCCGCGCACTAAAGCTGATGCCATTTTTTCGACTTGATGTGGATCAGTGCTAACGGCACGATCACCAATGACTGTATTTAATGGATTAGTAAAAACATCAACACATGGTGCGAAATCCAAGTTAATACCAACGGCCATTAATTCGCGACCCATTGCGTTTGAAAAATGAAATGCGACCGTGGGCGCGTCTAAGTCACCAATAGTTTTCAGAGGTGGCCATTGCGTGAAAGGTGCTTTCAAGCGATGAACACGTCCGCCTTCCATATCAATTCCAATAAACAAAGGAGCTTTGCTAACCATTTTATGTCGTAACGACTGTATTTCGGCACAAAGATCGCGAATTTGCTCAGGTGTAGATAAATTACGGGAAAATAAAACCACACCAGAAATATTATTTTCGACAATAAATTTTTTCTCGTCTTGTGTTAGGCTGTGTCCAGAGACGCCTATTAACATATGCTGACCAATTAACTCATTTAACTTCATATCTGATCATTCCTATTTACTATTTAAAATATTCGTTTTTCCATCTGGAACATTGCCAAATAGTTTTTCAAGAGTACTAGCTGACACTTTGACACCTTCTGTTGCTTCGGCTGATGTCTTCACTAGTTCAACATCAATGCCAGTCGCTGAGGTAAAGGCCGAAAATATTTGCCCCTGTGTAGTAATTAAATTTTCATATTCTGATCCTGAAAAGCTGTTTGCGACTTTCAAAAGCTGCAAAGCACCTTTTGAAACCATTTTAGCATCAATTTGTGCTAAACCACCATTGATCTCAGCCGCTTGCTCTTCGGCTATAGCAGAAAACTTAAATGTAACACCAGATTTTAAACCTTCTTTACTTCGTAACATTTTATAATAAAGCGAACTTGATAAAAAAGTGTCTTTAGAAATCTTTACGTTGAGTTTCTTTTTTTCACCATTTTCTGTTATTAATCCAGACATAGATCCATCTTTAAAATCGGCATCAATAGTTTTAGACTTTTTGCTATCGATTGCCATATAAGTATATTTAACGGGTTTAAAATCTAAATCAGAAATGGCTTGAAGAGATTCTGTTAAATCGACACCATTTTTGCCTAATTTTAAAAAAGTTGTTGTTTTAAATTGCTTTGATTTTTCGTCAATTTCATACTTAGCAATAAAAAAACCAATGTGTTTTTTAAACTGGCTAACTTTATAATAACCTTCAAATAATACTTCTGCTTGGCCGATGCAGGTTATAAAAAACAATAAAGTTGAGATAACAAATCCACGATGTAACATTCTGTAATCCTTCCGTTATTTTCATAATAGAATAAATCTTTTGGGATGACACGAGATATGAATTGCAATGCACTGACTAAAGTCTGTATTGATTTTAGAAGAATTTTATAAAATATTTAACAAAGCAAAATTTCGAGTTAATCTAAATAAATGAAATGTTTCAGTTTAAAATCATCTTGTACTCGCATTGCGAACAATCAGCGTGGACAAATCGGTATTTTTGTTGCGCTAATTTTTCAGGTGATTTTTGTCTTCTTTGCAATGTTGATTAACGTCGGTCTTATCGTTCACCATAAAATTAACTTGCAACAGTCTGCTGATCTTGCTGCCTACTACGGAGCCATGAAACAAGCTGAAGTGCTAAATGCTATGGCTCATGTTAATTATCAAATGCGACAAGCTTGGAAGCTTTTAGCTTGGCGATATCGAATACTTGGGACGTTTGGGTATACACAAGGTGGTTCGCCAGGAGGTTTAAATATAGAATTTCCTATTAAAATTAACGCTCAGTCTTTGCAGTACAATCCGAGTTCAGAGAATTTTAAGTGTCCAGCAACTTTCCCAAATGCTAATAACTTAACTTTAACTGATGTGCCTTTTATGTGTATAGGACATGCTGGATTTGCAGATTGGGATGCACCACCGTCTAGTGGAGAAACACAATGTAAAGTTAATTGTAATGATTTAAATGGAGCTCAGAACTCAATCGGCTCGATCAGTCAAGTTGGAGCTGCCAGCATTCTGGGTACAACTATTGGGGCAAGTATTCAAAATGCTATCAACACAACTAATGGAACTATGACCACTAACTGTAATGAATTGGCACCCAAAGCCATGGCTATGCTATCATCTTTTTATCGTAGCTATTTTGTTGAGACACAGAACAGAAAAGATTTTATTCTTATGTTAAATCGAAATTTACTTTTAGGTGAAGATGAAATTTTAGATTTAGAAGGTAAAAAAATCATTACAGGCTCAAAAAACACATTTGAAAACAATCTAACTGAAGCTAATAAGTCAGGACTGATTAAGTTTGAAACGCTTAATGGCACTAAAGGTTTATCTGAAAAAAATCTTCTTAATGAGATTAATTTTAATTACCTGCAATTTTTTATACTTCGTTGCGAAACTGCTGGACTAAATGAGATAAAAAATTATTCATTACTAAGCATTTTTGAAAACGGAGTTCTTAGACCAGCTTTGGCGGATCAAGCTGATGCGATACCAGGACTAAAACAAACAGTACAAGACGTATTTAACAATAATAATGACAATTTCAATACGATAGGTTTTGAGAAAAATCCGTGGTTTCAAGTGTACTATGGTGTAAAAGCCGTCGCGGAACCTAAAATTCCATTTTTACCTATTGCAAAAATTAAACTACACGCAATTTCATTTGCTAAACCATTTGGCGGATCTATTGGTCCTTGGTATTTAAATAACTGGTCTCGTGGTTTCAAATCGAGCTTTGAAGGAGATCAGGATTATAATAAGCGTGTCGATAAAAATCTGCCCAGAATTCGTGTTACAAACGACACATCATTGCAGACCTTGATTGGATCACGTGATACTTTTTTAAATTACTCAAACTATGTTGGTGATAGTTACAGTAACGAAAAAGGTGATGGTTTAAAGGGCGGTCTGGCGAACAATCAGATTGTTGCATTTTATCATGCGATGTTAATGAATAAGTTTGTACCCAACGAAAATAGTCCGGCTTCGAAAAATAAAACAGTCGAATCAACAAGTATGAGAATGTTTAAAAAACCGAATGATTGGCCTAGATTTAGTGAGTGGTCGCATCTTACTAAAGAATTAACTGATCCACTCTATGATCCATTGGCTCTTAATAACCTTAATCCGAATAATCCACGTAACACTTTTATGCGTGATTTAGAAATTTCTGCGATTGCACCCAATCAGTTTGACTTAGCATATTATTCGATAGATCCAAATTTTTATCAGACATATTTTAAAGAAAGACTTGAAAAAGATAATGCTTTTCAGAATTTGCAAGCAGCAACCGGAATAACCGTTAAAGCATTTCCAAAAGATTTTGGGTTTAACGAAAAGCTAGCGCAAGATCAAAGCATAGCTCAAAACTTCAGTATTCGTCATCAACTACAAGTTGTGAATGATATCTTTAGAAATAAAATGAATGATATTTTAGGGGTGAACCCAGGTATCACAATTCAAGATAAAGACAGCTCAGGCAAAAGTTACTTTTTTACATATATACCTAAATTTCAGTCATCATTATTAACTGGTTGGAGTTTTAATGATTTCAAGGATTACAACACTTTCCCATCACCAAGTAATGACAAAACAAAATACACAATGCACTTTGGAACATGTGCTGACACATGGATGCAGGATAACAATATACCCCAGTATGGATCACCAGTTGATCAAGATAAACCAACAGTTCCTGGAAATTGTGTAACGGGTGGACGCACAGGATACTCAGTTAAAATCATTTCAAGTGAAGTTTTACAAAGCACCACAAATTTAAAATCAGTGGGCGGCATTGGTAAAGATGGTTCTATTGAAAACCCTGTACCCAGCAGTTTTTTGAATTTTTAAAGATAAGGGAATTTTAATACTTTAAAAGCATATCACCAAAATACAGTATATTATTTTTTGGTGATAACTAAAATTTAGTGTACTATTGTTTGGTGATAAAGTATTATGAGTTATGATTATAAAAAGAACGGTCAGTTCATTTATTAAAGAGTATATCGATGAAAAAATAGTACTGCTGTCGGGACCAAGGCAGGTTGGTAAGACTTTTTTAAGTAAACAAATTGAAAAAAAATACCAATATCTCAATTATGACCTTAGCGAACATAAACAAATAATCCTAGAAAAAAGTTGGGTTCGTGACGAATCTTTACTTATTTTAGATGAAATTCATAAACTCAAAAAGTGGAAACAATGGATAAAAGGAATTTATGATACAGATAAAGAGCATAATAAATATTTACTTACTGGGTCAACACGATTAGATGTCTTTAAAAAAGCTGGTGACTCTTTAGCCGGAAGGCATGTGTCAGTTCGTTTAAACCCGCTATCATTACGCGAAGTTGGAGATGAACAACACTTTAAGGTGGCACAACAAATGTTGAAACTGGGCTCTTTTCCAGAGCCATTTATTTCTGGATCTCAGCAAAAGGCGGCTGTATGGCGCAAATCACATTTAGATATTATCATACGTCAGGATTTGCCTTATATTGAGCTTGTTAAAGATTTAAATAGCATTGAAATGTTAATTCAACTTTTAAGAAGTCGCGTTGGTCAGCAAATAGTTTATAAAAGTCTTGCTGATGACTTACAGATTAGTCCGATCACTGTAAAAAAATGGATTCAAATATTAGAATCTCTTTTTATTATTTTTGTAGTTTATCCATATACACAAAACATAGCAGAATCTGTAAAAAAAGAACCTAAAATTTATTTTTATGATATTGGTCAATTGCAAACTGATGAAGGTTTTCGAATTGAAAACTTAGTAGCATTGCACTTATTAAAAAGAAATCAATTCTTAGAAGACACATGGGGTATAAAAACAAGGCTTTGTTATATTCGTGATAAGAAAAAAAGAGAAATTGATTTTGCTGTTTCAGAAGACGCAAAATTAACGTATCTCATTGAGGTTAAAAAATCAGATGACAGTTTTAATACAAGTCTTAATTATTTCAGTCTTAGATTAAAACCAAAACACGCACTGCAGTTAGTCTTTGAATTAAAAAGAAATAAAGACTATGAAACGCATAAAGTTCGATCTCTGACTGAGTTTTTATTTCAACTTGAGACATAATTACTATCTATTATGCTAAGTAATTTGAAAAATATTTTCATAATTTAATGAAAGCTCCTGTGCGAGCTTATTTTTATAAACTCAGTGATCACCGTAAAGCGAGATTACAACTGTATATTGTGTTTACAAAAAATTATTAATTTTTGTATCGAAGAGACGCTTTGAATTCAGTATCACTTTAAGACACCCTTTAGTTGCTAGACGTTTGACCGATAAGTATAATGCTAGGGGGACGAATGCAAAGACTTCGTTACAACCATTCATTATTATCTGCAGGTCTTATTGCTGCAGCATTCTTGTTTAATATTTCAAGTGCAAGTGCTGACCCTAGGCAAAGCATTTATATGTCACTCGTCAAAGGCCAAAATATTTCCTGTGCTATACCAGATGAAGACAAAAGAAATCTTATAAGTTATATCGAGTCAGACTGCTTGAATAAAGCTTCGGATGGTAATTACACTGCAAAAAATTATTGTACTGGAAAGATGTCGGGATCACCTGCGGCCAATTTAGTTCAGTTAACCAGAAGATACTGTGATCAAGCAAATGCAATCAAACAAGCTAACGGCGGCGCATCTGTTACACCAGAACAAAGAAAATCATTGGTGCAAAACCTTAAAGAAAACAAAAAAGAAGTTAAAGCAGCTGCTGAACAAATTGATAAGGCATTTGATTTGAACATTAAAAAATCTGCAACTGATGCCGTGAAAAGTGGAATTGATTCGGTTAAAGATCGCGCTTCAAGTTTAGTTGCAGGTGCAGGTGCTGATAGCCAAACACCGCAATCCGGAAACGCGAAAATTCTAGATAACAATATTGCTAGACCAACTGAAAAACCAATTGATACAACAAACACTCAAGCTGGGTCAGCGAAATCTGAAAATGTTGATCCCTATGCTCCAGCACGAAATGAAAAAAGCATGCAGCAGCAAGATCATTCTGATTCAAGTTCACCCACTAGCTCAGCTGATACAGCCGTCAATTCTGATGGAAAGCCGCAAACACCTGAACAAGCTCAGGCAATGGCTGCGCAAGCCGAACCCGCGGCTACGCAAGCAGCAGGTTCTCTGGCAGGAGCAGGTTCTACTGTTGCACAAGCTGCTACCGGCGTTGTAGCTGGTGGAGCTGAAGGCGCAAAAAAAGCAGCCGAATCGGCATCTACTGCAACGACAGTGGCATCAGAAGGTTTTGTACCTCAAATGATAAGTTTAATTAATCAAGCACATGCAGAATATATGGTGTCTGAGATTGCACATATGGGAACTACGGCAGCACAAGTTGAAGCTGCGTTTACAGCCCTGATGGGTCAGGTTAATAGTTATAAATTAGTTCAGTCGACTTGTAATACTTCTCACACGGGAGCCAATACTTTATGTTCATTTGTAACGAACCCAAAAGTTTTAGCTGTTCAACAATTAATGGCTGTAGCAACACCAATTATTACCAAATCATCATCAGCGCGTGAATCTTGTGAAATTTTAGAAAAGACTAATAAAGTTGGTCAATTCGGAATGGCTGCAGCAAATGTTATGTGCTTAGGAACAAAAACAACCTGTGATGTTTCATGCGCAGCTGGAACAAAACAATTAACTGCTATGAATAATCCGATTTCGATTATTCAGATGGATGCTCCTGTTGCCTCAAAAGCAATGCTTGCTGCTGTTGCTAATGAAGCAAAATTGATCGGCGTGAATGTTTTAAATTGTAAAAAACATTCATTGTCAGCAGCATCGATGCTAGCTGCAACAGTTACTTTAGCGACTTCTTCGAAGTCAGCTGAAAATTGTAAAGAAAAACTAACTGCTGGTGGTGGTGGCGCCTCTGGTATGGCTGCAGGTGCTATTGTGACAACTGCAGAACATTGCTCTAAACCCGAAAATGCTAATAGTTCTGTTTGTAGATGTACTCAGAATCCAAATGCCGATGGATGTTTTGGATCGTTTGCTGGTGTTAAAGGGGTAGCAACACAAAATAAGAATAGCGGTTCGGGTATGGCATCTAATTCTGGATCATCTTCAGGGGTAACTGCTGCTGGTCCACTTTCGAATGAACAAAAACAAGCTTTAGGTTTTAATACCCAAGATAAAAATAAAAACGCATCGGCTGATTCAATGATGGCTGGTGGTCTTGCTACTGCCAACGGAGTAGGCTCATCATCTGATGGGTCAGGAAGTGGTTTAGTTGATGAAAATGGTCAAAATATCAAAACGGATACTACAAAAAAATCTGCACTTAGTAGTTTTAGTTTCGGATCTCTGAGTGGTGGTTTAGGAAGTTTTTTTGGTTCGAATAAAGGTGGTAAAAATGCAGCAGCACTCAAAGTTTTAGATCCACAAAAAGCCAAAGAACAAGAATTAGCTATCAAAAGAAAATTAGCGTCGGAACAACTACGATCTGAAGTTTCAATGGCATCAGGAAAATCTAATTTTGATAAAATTAGAAACAGATACCAGATGTCGACAAGTAGTTTATTTAACGGACAATAAAGGAATGTAATCAAATGAAAAACAAATCGATGAAAAAACAAATTAAAAATATCATCATTGCATCATTGTATCTGCATTCGCAAATATCACTAGCTGAAGAGTCAGCCTATATTAACACTACTCATAATAGTATTATGAATAACGAGTTAGCCTATGAAAAATGTCCATTAGTCGACGAATCCTATTTCGCTTTTGAAAATGGTCAACGTGTTACAAAAACTCGAAAAGTTGAAGAACGATCATGCGTAGCTCGTAATCGTGAGAAATCTAAAGTTCGTAATATTGCTAATGACGGTTTACAAAGAGCGAATGCTTTAAATTCTGGAAACAGTGACTCTATAGTTAAGCCAACTCCACCACCAGATCCGCAGTGTGGTAGTGAAACTGATGATCAATCTGGTCGATATAATTATGCTTATGCGCAATGTATGCAAAATTATCGAAATCAAATGACCGAATATAATCGTCAAATGATTTCATACAATACAGCAATGCAATCGCAACAGCAGTCAAGAATGCAAGCAGATAAAGCGAAGGCCGATGAAGAAGCGCGTATGCAAAATACTTCTGCTACCGGTTCTATGAATGAAATTCAAGCTAAAAATGACAAAGGAAAACAGATGTACACGTTGGCTGCGGCTGCGGCAGCAGGTATTGCGGTTGGATGGTATGTTAAAGCAAACCACTGCTTTGCAACTTGCTCGGCATTTGGTTCTGGTTGTTGCGGATTAGCTCCTGGAATGGCTGCTACTGGTGTAGCGTATATGCTCTTAAATGGAATGGCGAACAAACAATCTGCACAGCATGCACAAGCTGCCTTTTCTGCTTGTACGGCGTATAATCAGATGTCAACTGATCAAAAAAATTGCTCTCAGCAAGCTGCTCAGGTCACGGTTTCTTCCATTGATCCGACGACAGGTTTGTGTAAGCCTGATGCGCCACCAGAATGTCAATTAGGGCTTAATCAATCTGGTGTTAAAGTTCCAGTAGTCAAAGACGCAAGCGGAAAAGTCAGTAAAATGGCAGGATCAGAAATTGAAAAAATGGCGACAATGTTACCTGATGGACGAGTTAAAGATAAAAACGGTAAAATATGGTCAATGTCAGATTTTGCAGACAAAAAATCCATGATGGCTGCGGGATTATCAGCAGCAGATGCCAATAAAATTTTTGACGAACTTTATGGAAAAAACGGGGCATTAGCTAAAAATGGTTTGCTTAACGCTAAAGATGCACTCAAAGAAGAAAATACAAAAAAATCTGCTTTTGGTAATTTAGGAGTTTCTGGTGGAACGAATATCGTCGACGTTAATAAGGGTGATGGCTCTCAGAATAAAGTTTTCAAAGATGAATTTAAAGATGTAGAAGATCGAAAACCATCTTCAGAAGGTCTAGCTCGTGAATATAATGGTGAAATGATTGGTGTAGCTGGTGATGACATATTTTTGATGATGAATAAGCGGTACAAAATTAAAAATGATCACGACACATTTATTTCAGTCGAAGCTGCGCGCTAGAGATCTAGTTTATATAAAATATTTTGTCATCCCATTATAAGGTCGACATAATACAAATATGTCGACCTTAAAAGTTTTAGGAATTATGAGTGGTACAAGTCTAGATGGTATAGATTTTGTAAAAATAAAAATTCATAAAAAAAATCTTAAATGTGAATATATTGGTATGGAATCATTTACGTTTCCATTGAGTCTTAAAAACAAATTACTAAAAGCTGCACAAAATGAACTGAAAGTAGCAGATCTTGCTTTTGTTAATCATGAACTTGGACGGTTTTATGCTGAATGCTACAAACAATTGCCTGGGCCTTTAAAAAAAGTTGATCTGATTGGTTTACATGGGCAAACAGTTTTTCATGCTGGTCGTGTTGCCACAATGCAGATTGGTGAACCAAGTTACCTTGCATTTGCTGCTAAGACTAAAGTAGTTTCCAATTTTAGAAGTGCTGATTTAGCTGTAGGTGGCGAAGGAGCTCCATTAGCCCCTTTTTTTCATCAAGTTGTTTTTGGAAAAAAAGGTAAAACGATTAGTTTACATAATTTAGGTGGGATCAGTAATTTAAGTTTGGTTCAAAATGGATTATTAAAAATTGGGTTTGATACTGGGCCTGCGAATATGTTAATCGATGAAGAAGTTCGCTCATCGACACAATCAAAACTTACTTTTGATAAAGAAGGCAGATTGGCTGCGCAGGGTAAAGTGAATTCAGCGATATTGATTGAGATGTTAAAGCATGAATATTTTGCGCAGAAGCCTCCTAAAAGTTGTGGGCGCGAACAGTTTGGTAAAGCTTTTTATGAGCGGTTTGAAAATGAGCTTAGACAGCTCAATTTGCAAGATCGGCTTGCAACATTAACCGAACTGACTGTTCAATCAATCGTTAAAGCTTATGGGCAATATTGCAAACCAATACCGCAAGAAATTATTTTTTGTGGTGGTGGATCAAAAAATAAGTACCTTATTAATCGGATTGATCAAGAGCTTGAAAGTATTAAAATTTCAACAGTCGAAGACTATGGTTGGCCTACACAAAGCATTGAAGGTGCAGCTTTTGCATTATTAGCAGCTTGTTGTTTGTGGAAGATACCTGCTAACGTTACAAGAGCTACTTCTGCTAAAAAGAATGTGGTTCTAGGTCAAATCACAGAGCTCTGAGTTTTTAAATTGATTCAAATGAAGATAATGACTTTTATAAATATTGTGCTTCGGGTGTGAAGCATCATTAAGAATATTTTTAATTTGTATACGCGCATCTCGATAATCTAATAAATTACCAGTTTCGTACCAATCGCACTCAATAGGGTAAATTTCGACTTTATGATCTATTAAATGTTCAATCAGAACATCATAGAAAATATTTTGCTCAATACCGTGTTTTAAATAATTAAAAATCTGGCTTTTGAGAAACTGTAAACCAATAAAATGCCAAGGCTGACTGTTTGGTGTTGGTTTTTGTTTACCTATTGAAACAACTTTTTTGCCTTCTGTCCAGATAGCACCAAATTTATGACCTGCTTCAGGATGTTGAGTCACAATCAGTGTAGCAAAGTTGTCTTGTGTGCTATGCGTATTATATGCGTCGATTAGAAAATTTGCATTTTCAGTAAAAAAAATTTCATCTGCATTACAAGTCAATATAGAGTAATCATGACTATGATTTTGACTGAGAAGATTTTGTGCTTGTTGTAAGCCACCACCTGAACCCTTAATAAAATTAACTTCATTAGAAAATAAAAAATCATGTTTAGAATACAAATGATGAATTTGATTTGGTAAATGAAAAGTATTTGCTACTTTATTTACAAAATGTAGATGATTAAAGTATGGAAAAAGATAATATCCCATCGGAATAGAAAGCATAGAAATGCAAGGCTTCGGATTTAAGTCTGTAAATGGCCTTAAACGTGTACCTAATCCTGCTGCAAACAATAACAAACTTAAATTAGAGTCTTTCATAGTTTTTCTCAAAAGCACCTGAATCAATTAAAACATCCATGAGTAACTTATACTCTGAAAAATGATTAAGAGACTTGGCTACGCGTTTTAATGTTGGGCTTAAGTATTTTAAATAGCGTTTATCACCACGCATATTCATAAAACTGGCAAAGCTTCCACAGGCTTTGAAACAGCGTTGAATACTTTGTAATTCATAGACCTCATTAAACTCGTCCACTGTAATTTTTTGTTTTTGTAAAAATTGAGTTTGGTTCAAATAATATTTTAACATTTTATCAGCATATTGATCGTTAATATCAACATAAGAATCTTTTAATAAGCTGACTAAATCGTATTGAATCGGTCCAAGACGAGCATCTTGAAAATCAATGACATAGACTTGGTCAAGTTTGATCATTAAATTACGTGAATGATAGTCGCGATGACAAATCACCTTGGGTTGCTTATGTAGTTTTTCGGAAATATCAGTAAAAATTTTATTTAGTTCAGATTTTTGCAACTCGCTCAAAGATAGCTTCAAGACACCTTCAATTAAGTGCTCTCGTGCGTAATTAAGTTCCCAAGAAAATTTAGCCACGTCGAACATGATTTCTTTTGCTGTTGTTTTATGTGTTGAGTCAGTTGCAACTGTGTGTATTTTTATAATTTCATCTAAAGATTTTTTATAAAAGTCCCATGAACTTTCTTGTTGTGATGATTCCCAAAATTTTCTTTCAAGTGTTAAATCACCAAGATCCTCTAAAAGAAGAAGACCATTGGTAGCTCCAATTTTTTTGATTTCGGGAACATGCACATTGTGCAAGTGAAAATGATTTAATACACTAATGAATGGATAGTTTTCTTCGTTAAAAGGTTCCCACGACATAAGTACATAGGTTGTCTCATTATGTATGACACGATAGTACTTACGTGCCGAAGCATCACCAGCAAGTTGGTAAACTTTAAACGAACTGTGATCGAAATATTGCTTTAAAAAAGTTTCCGCTTCAACGCTTAATAATTGATTCGTGTCAGAATGATAATTCATCCTTTAAGGATGTCATGATCTTACAGATTGATCAACGTTGAAAAATAATAATTCTAAGACATCCTCATTTGTTTGTTGAGTTACGGGCACTCTGTCAATATCAAACATAATACCAAGTAAATCATTTTTGAATGCTTGATTTGTTGATAGTTTTTCAATAATAGCCTCAGTCATATTGCTTCCAATTAGAAACAAAACACCAGGCATGCGCGATGATGCTAACTCGCCCAAAAGTTTTAATTTTTCAGCACTTAAATTCTCAAGGCTTTCGACAAAAATAGTTGTTTTGGAAAACTCAGCGAGATCATTTGCACTTACGATTTGAGATTCAATTTCAGTAAATGAAATAAATAAATCTTGTTCCGCCATTTCGTGTATTTTAAGTGCTACTTTTTTTCTAGACATTGGGCTAGCGGACTTAAGATGGATAACCGAAGAAATTAATTTTACAATCAGGTCATCATCTTCAGAAAACAATGAATACACATTTTCTTCTGATTGATTATGATTTTGTTTTTTGTAATTTTCGATTTCTTCTTTAAGTTTAAGATGCTTATTGTAAACATGAGGCTCGATTAAAAACTGAATCAAATCTAAAATTTCATTTTTTTGTTCAGATGTCAAAAGTGAACCGCGATTTACGATCACTTCACCTAAATTTATCGATTTAGAATTGAGTGGAATAACTAAGTCATCACCATTTAAATAAAATGGTGAACGACCAAGCGATAAGTTTAAAGATTTAAATTCAATATTTTTGCCATATTTATCAAATATTAATTCTTTAGTTTTAGTCCAAACAGTATTTTCAACAATATCTTTCATTTCCCCATACCCCACATGACGTTAATTGTTCTCGTTTCACATCTTGTGCCAATAATTGGCGAAATATTCAAAATGGATTTTGATTTATTCTATTAAAAATAGATCTTTGTAAATATCTAAAATTGCTTAAGTAAATTGTAATTGTAAAATTGCTATGTTTAATTTTTTTACAAAAAAAAATCCCCTGAAGAATTAACTGCAGGGGATTATGCTGAAATTATTTTATTTTCGTCGAAAAGCTCTCACTTTTCAGGATTAAATTAACGCGCAATTTTGCGCTTATCAAGGCCGTATTTTTCAACTTTCATGATAAGACCAGCACGGCTAATACCAAGTTCTTTAGCTAATTTTGATTTGTTCCAGCCTGTTCTGCGCAAGCCTTCTTTAATCATTTCACGCTCTAAATCTTCAAGAGCATCTTTAAGTTTTCCTTGTAAGCGAGAGCCTTGAACTTTAGCTTTTTCACCGATATCTAAGATTTTTTGAGATAAAAGCTCATGTCCAACTTTTTGCTCATCACCCGCGAGGACACATAAACGTTCGATTTCGTTTTGTAACTCACGCACGTTACCTGGCCATGCATAATCATAAAGCTTTTCAACGGCACGACCCATTAATTGTTTTTTAGGCTTGTGCGATTGTTCAGCTGTTTTGTTCAAGAAAAAATCAACCAATACAGGAATATCTTCTTTACGTTCACGCAATGGCGGTACGCGAATATTAATAACATTTAAACGGTAGTACAAATCTTCACGGAATGTTCCTTGCTCGACCATTTCACGTAAGTTTCTGTTTGTAGCGGCAACAATACGAACATCAACTTTTTTCATTTCAGTTGAACCAACAGGAGTAAACGTGCCCTCTTGTAAAACGCGAAGTAATTTAACTTGCATTTGTGGTGATGTATCACCGATCTCATCTAGGAAAAATGTCCCTTTATCTGCAATTTCAAAAAGACCTTTTTTATCTTTTAGTGCCCCAGTAAAAGATCCTTTTACGTGACCAAAAAGTTCAGACTCTAATAAATTATCATTAAATGCCGAACAATTTTGAATAACAAAGTTATTATTTTTTCTATTTGAATTGTAGTGAATTGATTTTGCGATAAGCTCTTTACCAGTACCATTTTCACCTTGTATGAGTACAGTTGAATCGGCAAATTTAATTTTGTCTAGCAAGGCGTAAAGTGATTGCATTGGTTTAGACTTGCCAATCATATTGTCGTACTTAAATCTATTACCTAATTCTGAATTTAACTGACTGATTTTAGATTCACGACTTGCGATTTCAACATGTAAAGTTACAACTTCTTGAGCAACAAGTTCAACGAGTTCTGTAAAGTGCTGTCTATTTGTATCATCTAAATATTGAAATTTTCCAAGTGATTTTTCAATGACTTCAGAAGAACAACCGTAAGCCGCTAAACGTTCTCGAATTTCAGCAATTCTATGAACTGTGTTTTCTTCTTTAAAAAATCCCATGGCAACGACAGTGCCGACAAAATCATTTTCAATAATAATTGGAAACACGCAAACATCGAAACCTGCAGCATCCCATTTTTTAAATAGATATGGATTGTGTGAGTGTCTTAAATCATTAATCGATTGTGACACTAAATCAGCAAGACTTGCTTGAGTAACTTCTTTATTGATTAAGTAGTTTATGGCAGGATTTGCAAATGCCATTTTTTCGTCTAACGCTTTAACTTGACCGCGCTCATCTGTAAAAACTGTGTCCACATTCCACCAAGCTTGTAACACATGCTTAAGCTTTTTGATAACATGTATATGTTCAAAATCATTCCAATTAATCATAATGACACCTCTTTGTGCTTTTTTGTATATTTTCTTATCGTCAACTTTATTGACAGACTTTAAGAGGTGCCGAAAAAACTGGACTTAGGATAAGTATTTCTTAAGGTATAGACCAGTTAAGCTGTTTTTTGTGTTCATAATATCTTGTGGAGTTCCAGAAAACACAACTTCTCCACCTGCTTTCCCAGCATCTGGGCCCATATCTATTATGTAATCAGAACTTTTAATAACATCTAAATTATGCTCAACGACGACGACTGAACCACCGGCTTCAATCAGTTTGTGCAAAACAGACATTAAAAGTTCAATTTCACGAAAATGTAAACCTGTAGTTGGTTCATCTAAAATGTAAAGCGTTGATTTTTGAGAAACTTGAGATAACTCTTTAGCTATTTTTAGACGTTGCGATTCACCACCGCTCAGTGAATTGGCGGGTTGACCTAAAGTTAAATAATCTAAACCAACTTCTTTTAAAACAGATAAAGGCTTACGAATATGCGGATGAGCTACAAAAAAATTCATAGCTTCAGCTACTGTCATTGATAAAATTTCGTGAACATTTTTGCCCTGAAATTTTATTTCAAGAATTTCGGGGCGATATTTTTTACTGTCACAAACATCACATGGAATTATGACATTATCCATAAATTGCATGTCAATTTCTTCAAAACCGGTTCCACGGCAAGAAGGGCATCGACCACCATCAACATTTAAACTAAATGTTCCAGCGGTGTAACCACGTTGTTGCGATTCTGGGACAGCAGCCATAAGATTACGAATATTATCAAAAGCTTTTAAGTAAGTAATTGGTGAACTGCGTGCTGATTTACCAATGGGTGATTGATCAATCAATAAAACATTTTTAAGTTGTTGATATCCATCAATCGATTTGTAGGGTTGATGCGGTATGAAATCAATCTCAAGTTGTCGAGCAAGCGCAGGATATAATGTTTTAGTCACAAGTGTTGATTTGCCAGAACCACTCACACCAGTAATAGCAACTAAACGATTGAGAGGTATTGAGACACTGATATTTTTTAAGTTGTGTCCAGAACAGCCTATAAGATCGAGTTTGTATTTATATTTTTCTAAACTAACAGGACGAACATTACGCTGCTGATTATTTTTTTTAGGCAATAAATATTGAGCAGTATTGGATTTTGCCGATTTGTAAAAATCTGAAGTATCACCAGAAAAAACAACTTGCCCTCCGAGATAGCCAGAGCCTGGTCCCATTTCAATAATGTTCTCAGCATTTTGAATAACATCATGATCATGTTCTACGACAACCAGAGTGTTTCCTAGATTTTTAAGATCTTTAAGAATTGAAATCAAGCGATCATTATCACGTGGATGCAAGCCAACAGTTGGTTCATCTAAAACATAAAGTGCTTGTGATAAACCCATACCAAGTTGATTGGCTAAAATCAATCTTTGGTATTCGCCACCGGAGAGAGTTCTCGTTTCACGATCAACAGTTAAATAATGAACACCAACTCGCATTAAAAAATTTAATCTGGATTTAAGTTGCTTTAAAACTTCACCAGCAACTTCTTTTTGATGATCTGTCAGTTTTATTTTATCAAAAAAATAACTTAATTCTTCAATAGTCATTCGGCTTAAATCTATGATTGATTTATTTTGAATAAAAATATGCTGAACTTCTTTACGTAGACGACTGCCCAGACATTCTGGACATTGCTTGCCTGAACGATAGCGCGATATAAATACACGAACATGCATTTTGTATTTAATTTGATCCAAATACTCGAATAGTCCAACAACTCCAAAAAACTCTTTGGTTCCATTCCAAATAAGATCGCGCTGAGCTTTAGGTAAATCAACCCACGGTGTTTTTAAATCAATTTTATGTTTTTTGCAGAATGCAAAGAGTGATTTTTTATCTTGCTCTGCTGATGGCATTGTAAATGGATTTAAAGCACCTTCGCCAATAGACAGTTTAGCATTGGGAATAACTTTATTTTCATCTAACTCTAAGACATTACCAAAACCCTTACAGGTTGGGCAGGCGCCAATCGGTGAACTAAAAGAAAATAATTTAGAATTCATTGTTGGCGGAGTAAAGCCACAAATTGAACAAGCAGGTTCTTCAGAAATTTTTAAATAATCTCCATCAGTTGTAATAACGAGCGCACGGCGGATCAGAGTACCTTTTAAGTATTTTAGGCTGACATCGTAAGCCTGTGTAATAGAATCCGTTAGTCGACCTTTTTCTTCTTGATTAAAAGCCATACGATCAATAACTAAATAAAAGTCTTCCGAGGGAATTCCTTTTTTCACTTGAGCGGGATTACCAATATCGAGAATATCTCCCATTTCGTATTTAATCGATTCTGTTTTTTTCTTTGGCTTTTTTTCAGAAATTTGAGTGATACGTAGATAACCATCTTGTAATAATAAAGAATGTAGTTTTTTACCTTCTAAAATTCGTTGACCTTTAGGAATATGAACTAAAATATAACCACGCTTATCATTGAACTTTTCTAGAATAAGATCAGTTGCTTCAGTTGTTGATAGTTTAGTTGCAGGTATTTTGTGATCAGGACAGTATGGAACTCCTATTTTTTCAAACAACAATCTTAAATAATCAATTAATTCAGTCGTTGTGCCAACGGTTGATCTGCTGGACTTAATCGTATTTTTTTGCTCAATAGAAATTGCCGGGGGAATGTTATTAATTCCTTCGATATCTGGCTTTGGGGCTTTATTTAAAAACTGACGAGCATAGTTCGACATGCTTTCGATAAAGCGTCTTTGACCTTCAGCAAATAAAGTTTCAAAAGCTAACGAACTTTTGCCAGAACCAGAAGGGCCACAAATAACAGTCATTTTTCCAATTGGAATTTCAACATCAATATTTTTTAAGTTATTTTGTTTTATGCCCCAAATGTGAATGTTTTTATCAGCCATAAATCTCTTATTTATTCGTCTAGATCATTTTTTAGATAATCGTTGTTTTCTTCAATTCGGCTGGCAGCTGCTGTGGGTTCAGTCCCCTCAATATAAGCTTGGACAATTTCTTTTTTGCTCGCCGAGTTTGATAACTTACCACTATCATGATCGACTTTCACTAACTTTACACCGTTTGGCACAGTGAATGAGATTTGAGGCAATCCTTCATGAGCAGATTTCATATAGTTCAACCAAATAGGTAAAGCTGCACGACCACCAACTTCTCCTTTACCCAAAGTTTGCTCTTTATCAAAGCCAACCCAAACACCAGTAGCAATTTGTGGTGTATAGGCGACAAACCAGGCATCAACATAACCATTTGTTGTTCCAGTTTTACCTGCCGTTTCTCGTCCGAGCTGTGCAGCGCGGCCACCCGTACCATTAGAATCCTCAATTGTTCCACGCAGCATATGTGAAATGACAAAGGCTGTTTCAGGTCGTATAAGTTGATCTTGATCTTCAAAAAAGAAAGGCGATTTTTCAAGTTTTTCTGTTGCTTGATTTGGATCAACAGATTCGGCTTCTTTTACACTAGCCATGTATACTTTACGATCTTCTTCAAATCTTTCTTCAATCGGAGATAGTTCTTTTTGAAACTTCATATCTAGAGACAGATTTTCGAGTAAAACTTTACCAGATACATCAGTCACTTTTTTTACAATGATCGGTCTTGTTCTTTTACCTAAACGACCTAAAATAGAGAATGCTTTTGTCATTTCATAGAGCGTGACAGAGCTGCTACCGAGAACTAATGTGTAATCCGGATTAAGTTTTGAAAATATACCTAAACGTTGAGCGAACTCAGTCGCAAAATCAACACCAACATCTTCAACAATTTTAACACTGGGTATATTTAATGATTTTACTAATGCATTACGCATTGTTATTTCACCGTTATACTCATGTCCATGATTAGACGGTTTCCATATTTTTTCATCGCCTTGACCTTCATCACCACTTGAATCAACCTGTTTATAAATAACCGGAGCATCAATTATTTTCGTTGATGGATTGTATCCTTTTTCTAAAGCTGCGGCATAAACGAGAGCTTTGAATGAAGAACCAGTTTGTCTTGCTGCTTGAAGAACACGATTGAATTCATTCCTTGTAAAGCTATATCCGCCAACTAAAGCTAAAACATCTTGAGTTTCTTGATCAAGTGAAAGCAAAGATCCCTCTACAAGTGGTTCTTGATCAAGCTCAGCTAAAATGTGTTTTGAAACATCAACTTTAGGTGGTTTTAATCTAGTTTTAGGCCATTCAAATTTATTTTTGATAATTTTAACTAAAATGATATCTCCATTTTTAAGCGCTTGTGATGGCTTTTTAATACCGTTTCCTTCGGCACGAACGTCAAAATCGACTTTACGCGCCCAAGTCATTGATTCAAAGCTTATATATCCGCGGCAGTCTGGTAATGAAATCTCAACGAGACCATTAGCATCATCAACTTGAGTTACAACAGCTTCATAAGATTTATTAATTTCTAGAAAAGACGGTAATAGTTCGTTTTGGTTCAGATTTTTTTTGCTAATGATTTTACCTTTTTTTATTGTATCGACTTCAGCAAATGTTCCGTCCGGTAAAATTGTTCTCTCTGGGTTTGATTCTTGAATTAATTTTTTTTTATATTTTTCTAAAAACTCCGTATATTCAGATTCGTTTTCTAAAACTTTTAATGGACCACGAAACCCTTGACGCTTATCAAGTTCTTTTAATCCTGCAACAACAGATTCATTTGCAGCCGTTTGCTTGTTTAAATCAAGAGCGGCGGTTATTTTTATCCCTTGATTGAGAACAACATCTTCACCAAGCTGTTGAACCAGCAATTGTCGAATTGTTTCTAAATAAAACGGAGCTTTAGATTCATATTCCTCTTTTAAGTATACTTTAACGGGTTGGTTAACAAATTCTTCAGATTGATTTTTTGTAATATAACCAATATCTGCTAATCGACGCAAAACATAAGCTTGTCTTTCTTTTGCACGAATCGGATTTTTAACCGGTGAATAATCTGTTGGTGCTTTTGGCAATCCTGCGAGCATTGCAGCTTCTGGAATAGTTAATTCTTGCGTTGTTTTTCTAAAATATGTCTGTGCGGCCATTTCAATACCATACGCACTTTGACCAAAATAAATCTGGTTTAAGTATAAATAAAGAATATCTTGCTTACTTAAGCTTTCTTCCATTTTGATAGCCAGTAAAATATCTTTTAACTTTCGAGAAAAAGTTCTTTCATTCGTCAAAAGCAATGTTTTTGCAACTTGTTGAGTAATGGTTGAACCACCTTGAACATTGCGGCCTGCGCGCATATTTGCAATCGAAGCACGAATTAAAGCCTGCAAATTGATACCCTTATGTTCAAAAAATGAATCATCTTCAGCAGCAAGAAATGATTTGATTACATGTTCAGGAATATCTTTATATGCGACTAAAACACGGCGCTCACGAAAAAATTCACCAACTTTTTTTCCATTTCGATCATAGACTTGTGAAACCATCAACGGTTTGTAATCATCAAGTTTAATAATGTCAGGCAAAGTTTTTTTGACTGAAGCGTAAACTAAGTAGATCGCAGTTATTCCAAGAAACACTAAAGCAAAAAATCCGAGAAGTATTTTTTTTAACATAGGTGAATATGGTATCAAAAAATACTTCTCTTGGGTAACACCAACTAGTTGTTAGTCTGGTGGGGCTACTTTGCTTTGCGAGGCTTTAGACTTGCTCCAGCTTTAGTGTCAAATTTTTTAAGTTGAGAACAAGCTGTCGATGCTACGTTAGGATTTGCGTTATCTTTATTTGTAATTTCTGTATTTTCGAAATTAAGATTGCAACCACAGGAATCATTTGTGATATCTCTAGTTTGTTCGTAGTCAGTAATAACATCTTCAGTGGCTTTAATTTTTGAACTAGTTCCTGTTTTTTGCTCAAAGTCGAGTTGTTTGATTTCGTCTTCGAGTTGTTTAGTTTCTTCGTTTAATGTTTGTTGTCTTTGTCTAGAACGTAAAAGAGCATTATTTAATTCATTATTAAAGTTCGCAGTTTGAAGAGCAACTGACTGTGCATTTTCATCTTGCTCACGCTTAGCTTCTTGCTGAATGCTAGATGAATTATTTGCTTCTATATTAATGTTATTTTGTAAATCTTGTAAATCTTGTTGCATATTTTGAATTTCACGATTTGCTTGTGATACAGCCTCTTGATATGCATATGCTGCATTTTTTTTGCTTGTATCAGCTTCTTGGTAACACTGATCGTTGATGAACTTCATTTTATTTTTTAATTCTGTCGTGGCACCGGCTCCACGCTTTTTTGTAAGCACAGGAAAGCTCTTACAGTCTTCTGAAATCGCGCCTTTTGTTTTAATTGATTTTACTAGGCATTCCTGAGCCTTGTTTAGCACAGCTTGACACTGCATATTTATTTTATCAGTAGTTTCAGAAAGCATTTTGTTAGCATTATCGAACTGCATTTTTTTAAGTTGTACTTGTTTTGCGATAATTTTATTATTTATTTCGCGAGCCTGTTTAGCATAATTGATTGAATTTTTTTGATTTTCAGTATTTTTTTCACGCAATTTCGCATCTGATTCTCGATTCTTTTCTTTAGACTTTGATTGTAGTTCTTCAATTTTTTTTGTAATTTCAGCATTTTTTTCGTTTTGTTTTTCCATTTCTTTATTATAGTCTTCACTGAGTTTGCTGAGCTTTTCTTTGAGTCGCTGCTTTTCTTGTTTATAATCTTTTACTTTTTGATCAACGTCTTTATTCGAAAAGCTTTCTGCACAATCTTGTATAGACATGCTTTGGTCGTTCTGCTGATTGGCGCCGGCAACTTTTTCATATTCCTGCAGACTTTCAGGATCTTTTACTGCCATTACTGTTTTCAAAATATTATCTACACTGTTTGGATCATCTATTTGGGAACCTGATGAAATTGAATTAATTTGCTCTCTACATTGAAAGACTCTTTTTTTACAGTTCAATGAATCATCAATATTAATCGTTGGTGATTTTTGTCCTGTACCACTACCAAATAGCGAATCTACTGAATTTTTTTGCGAACTGAGGCGGGCTGATGGGTTTTTTATTGCTTTACAAGCCTTGGCGAATTCATTAACTTTTTTATGATATTCTTTGAGCGCATCTTCACATTTGCTATCCGTAGCTCCAAGAAAATACTTTGCACATACGCCAGTTTTTGAACTAGTAGATGTACATCTTTCACATTCATTTTTTTCTGCATCTTTTAGACTACCGCAGTTTTTTTCTATCATTATTTCCAAATCTGATTTTTCTTTTGTCTCTTCCGTCTTCTCTTCTTTCGCCAACCCCACATGGCTAAATACAGTGACTAAAGAAAACATGACAGCTGTCAAAAGATTAACGATTGAATTTGATTTCATTCGAGTTCCCCTTTGCTTACATATAGACAAGCAATAATAAGACCAAAATTGTTACTTCATCTAATATTTTGACGTTTCATTTTGAGACTGTGAATAACTATGTTTATATTCTTAGACTAAGGACTAGAGTAACAGTCTTTAAAAGACAAATCTAACTACAAGCTCAGTTTGGTTGAGAGCCTGTTTTAATCACGGTGAGCTGTGTTGAAAAAAGTGTGGAAAAAATCGATTACTTTTAAACTATTCTAACTATCGAGGATTTATTCAAACATAAACCATAACTAAAACTCGCTTTTAGTCTAGCAGAAATACAAAACAAAGCAGTGTACAGTTAATAGATATGAGTATTAACTTTCGCGAATTATTTCCACTAGTCGATTTTCAAGAGCAATACACATTCAAAAATTGCTTTACACTAAAAGATTTTTTAAAAGAAATTGTACTAATCTACTTTAAAGATAATGATCTTCGCACAAGACAAGCTTGTTTATCAGTATACATGGCCATGCGCGATCATTATCCAAGTTATTTAGAGGTCATTGATCAAGAGCAACAAGAAAGACTAAATTTCGATATCCAAAAATCTGATCCTAAAATTATAAAATTGCGACGAATTGTTTTATCTCAGTTATCTAAAGTGGCTTAAATTATGATTAGCAATGATCAATACCAAAATTTTATTGAGGCTGTTATAAATGAGTTAGACGGTGATTGGCTTATTGTCGGTGGATCATTATTATCAGTGGTGCAATCGAATAGCCGACATACAGTTGATATTGATTTGTGTCCTGTTGATGAGATGACTAACGAAAAACGACTCAATTTGATGGATATTGCACAAAAATGCAAAATGTCTATCGAGGCTATTAACCCTGCAGCAGATTTCTTTGTACGGCAAATCGCAAACTGGAAAAGTGAAATAATACTGTATAAAAAAGGTCTTAAAGGCTCTTTGTTTAGACCAAGCTTAAAGCTATTTTTTCAGCTTAAGTTTAAGCGTAGTTCGCAATCAGATTTGCAAGACTGTTCATTGTATCTGCAGTGGCATCAAAAAGAAAACTTAAAGTACTCATCAATAGAATTAACAGAAGTAATAAATAATCAAATATCCAACTCTTGCGAGTTGTCAGAAGAGACGTTAATTCAGCTGCAAAATTTGTTAAAAGACGTCAATCACAACAACAAACCAAGACCATAGTCTGCATTTATTGACGATAATCACAACATAATACATTCTAATTATGGGAAGACATTTTATTTAACCAGAAAAAGGGGATCACGGATGATACCTAAGAATTTCATTTTATTATATGTAGTGTGTGTTTTAGCTTTATTTATTGTGAACGCTGTATTTGTTTAATCTGCTGCAGTTGTTGTTTTAAAAAAGACGGTGATTTTAACCCCTAAGCAAAAAAAGTCGCAGCGATTTTTGCCTTGGGGTAAAAAATGCAGTCTCTGATCGAGTTCGTTTAATTTTTTAAAACGTAAATCTCAGAGTAGTTACGACCTTTTTCTTCACTATCCATGCCGTAACCCACAACATAACGATCATCGATTGTTTTACCGATAAAATCGGCTCGTATTGGTAATTCACGACGAGCTGGCTTATCAAGTAAAGTCACAATCTTAAGTGAGCTTGGACGTGAAGCTAATAAACGATCACGTAAAAAACTTAAAGTGCGACCCGTGTCGATGACTTCCTCAACGATAATTACATCTTTACCGGTTATATTGATTGAAATATCTTTAGTCATCTTAATAGCGCCACCTTTTTCGGTTGCTTGTACGTAGACAAAATCTACTTGTTGAGGAAGAGAAATCTTACGAACTAAATCAGCTGTAAAATGTACCGAGCCTCTTAACGGGCAAATAAAAATGATTTCGCGACCTTCGTATTCGGCTTCAATTTGGTGAGCAAGTTTTTGTACGAGCTTGTCGATTTCATCACGTTTTAAAAAAATAGCCATTTCATCTCTGATTTGTTTCATACGTCCTCTACATTAAATTTCTAAGTTCGTGATTCCAGTTGTCTGAGCCATTTTTAAATAACGAGTGGCTTCAGAATTTTTTGGATCAATTCGTAATATATTTTCCCACTGTTCAACAGCTTCGGCAATAAGATGAGAATTATATAAAATTAATCCAAGCTTCAGTCGAGGTTTAATAGATTTTGAATCTATTTGAACGACCGATCTTAATTCTTTTATAGCCTTATCTTTTTGGCCAGATTGGACATAGCACTCTGCTATGAGCATCGAAATATCGGATTTCTTTTTGGTAAGATGATAAGCTTTTGAATATTGTTCTAATGCTTGATCAAAACGCTTAACTTGTATGTAAAGATCGGCAAGTTCGAGATGCTTAGAAGCAATTTTTTCATCAAGATTTGAATTTTGTTGGTGTGCTTTTTTGCTGTCTACAATCTGTTGAGCTTGTTCGAAAACTTTTTTTGCTTCGTCGTACTTTCCAAGATCATTTAAGATAATTGAAAGACCAACAGCTGCATCGCTATATGAAGCATCGATTTCAAGTGCTTTTTTGAAAGTTTTGATAGCTTTGTTAAATTGACCACGATTGTAGTAAATCGTAGCTAACATTTGGTAAATTTCTGGATTATTCGAATTTAAAAGCGTGGGCTGCATTAAAAGCGGCTCGGCTTCTTGATATTTACCATCAATAAAAGCTTCACGGGCTTCATCTAACAATTGTCCCGAAAAAGAACGCATTTAAAACCCCTCTTTTTGAGCTTGTTTAGCTTCTTCAGAAGATGAATATTTTGAAAATAAAATGCTTGTGTGTTTTTTGACTGATTCAATGTCTGTTAACCCCTTAGCGCTTCGAGCTGCGCCAAGATGGGCCCGAGGGTCATAGCCAAGACCAGGAAATTTAGCGAGAGCATTTTCATATCGACGATAAGCAGCGCTGTATTTTTTTTGTTTAAGATAAAAATCGGCTATGTAAAGTTCTTTTTGTGCTTGACGATTGATAACGTCTTCGCGTTTTGTTTTCGCTTCAACTGAGAATTGCGAAAGCGGATAAATTTTAATCAACTCAGAGAAGTGATAAATTGCATCTTTACCAGATGTTAAATCGCGATCAATTGTTTCAGGCAACTGCATATAGTAACTCATGGCTATTTTATAAAGGACATAGTCAGATTTTGGGTGCTTAGGGTGTAAGTCACGAAAGTTTTGATAAGCAATTTCAGCTTCGGTGTATGATTCGCGTTTATAGTGAACGTCTGCTATGGCAAGCTCTGCCTCTGTCGCAAATGAACTATATGGAAATTTATTTCGAACTTCTGCATATTTTTGAAGAGCAACTTCATAGCGCTCAGACTCGTCAAATTCTTTTGCATATTCAAAAAGACCATCAGCCGTATTAAGGTTTTTTTCTTTACTTGAACATCCGAAAAGCGATGTTCCAATAATTAATAAAACTGTCAGCAATTTCAAAGATTTAACTGTTTTCATAGGGCGCATAAAGACCTCAAAAATTCATATCATCTCAGCCGCAAGGCGAAGTCAAAAAAATTACTTCTATTTCAGCAAATTTCCACTATGAAGTTAGCAAAAATGATTAGTACTTAGGCAAAACGACAGGTTCGATTTCATCTTTTTTCACCCAACCTGAAACGCCACCAGGGTATTTAATTTGAAAGTATGTTTTATCATCAATTGTTTGTTGTCGAATAATTTCGACTAAGCTTCCAATTGGTAAGTCTGTTAGGCTTGCTTGGTTTTCGCCAGCGGCAGCTTTAAGTATTAACTGTTCGCTTTTGACAAGACCCTTTGGAGTCGTCAGATCGGTGTATTTTATAGACGTAAAAAATACAAAAATGAAACCGAGAGCAAGCCATAAATAATTGCGATTTGCGAAGTCGCTTAATTTTTTATTATCGATGATTTCTTTTTTGCGATTTACAAAGTGAAAAAATAAATTTCGTATAAATATGGCTAAAAATATAATCGTTATGATCCAAAGTAAATCAAATGAGATTTTATCAAAGCCTAATTTATTCAAATTTTCCGTTAAAGATATATCATGAGCTATGGTTTTAACTTGAAATTGACCAGCAATTTTAGACGAAAAATCCAGCGCATTTTTATTTCCCCGGTCTAAAAGAAGAGCTTTTTGGTTATAGATGTAGCTTTTGGCAAAGTCTTGTTTGTTAAAATATGCTAATGCGAGGTTATAGCTGACTTCTGACAGTTGTTCTGGACTTAGGTCGGTTGCTTGGTTCGTCTGTGTTTCAAGAATTTGAACATATGCAGCAATTGCTTCATCAGTTTTACCCTCTTGCTGTAAAGAAAGTGCTTTCGTAAATATGTTTTTATAATCCGTTGTAGGCTGCATAGAGCCAAAGTCTAACGAAGAAGTGCTTTTCTTGTCATAGCTCGTTGCAACAAGGTAAACTAGATTTCTAATTCAAAGGGGACTTTATGTTGTCGGTCTTAAAAGATGCATTAGCAAAAGTAAATAGCGTAGATGAAAATCTAGTGGGTCAAAAAATTGAAACTGATCCTGTCATTACAGGTTTAATCAATGACTTAGTTGATGAGGTCATGGTCAAGAATAATGAAATACAAACAATTAAACCAGCGGATGCGAAGTTTCTAGGTTCAGCTAAAGCGAAAATAGATCATATTGGGCAATTAAGAGGGCGACCGTTATATTTTGATTTTATTGGTACTGGCGCTGGAAATGGCTGCTATGTTGAGCTTGAAGATGGCAGTGTAAAACTGGATTTAATAAACGGTATTGGCATCCACATCATGGGACATTCAAATCCCAGAGTGATGAAAGCTGCAGTACGAGGGGCCTTATCCGATGTTATTATGCAAGGAAATCTTGAGCCCAATAAAGAGTACGTCGCGTTGACTGAAAAACTCGTAAAAATAGCCGGACGAAATAGTAAACTTAGACATGCGTGGTTTGCAACTTGCGGCACAATGGCCAATGAAAGTGCATTAAAAATTGCTCGTCAAAAGAATTCACCTGCGAAAATGATTGTCGCTATGAAAAATGCTTTTGCAGGTCGCTCGACAATGATGGCCGAAGTTACCGATAACCCAGCTTATAAACAAGGACTACCTGATTACAATGAGGTTTTAAGAATTCCAAACTATGACAAACGTGATCCACAAAGCTCAGAAAAAGCATTAAGAGCATTGAAAGAACACGCGGCTAAGCATGATAAAAACATTGCAACTTTCGTATTTGAACCAATGTTGGGTGAGGGTGGTTTTGTACCAACACCACGTGAATTTTATGTGCCTATGCTAGAATTTTGTAAGCAAAATAAAATTGCTGTTTGGGCAGATGAAGTTCAAACCTTTGCGCGTACTGGAGAGTTTTTTGCTTTTGAAACGCTTGATCTTGGTGATTACATGGATATTGTGACAATCGCCAAAACAGTTCAATTAGGCGCTACACTATACACTGAAGAATACAATCCAAAGCCAGGTTTAATTGCAGGAACTTTTTCGGGTAGCACAGTATCTTTATCTGCCGGATTAGAAATTCTAGAAATACTTGAAGAGGGCTACATCGGTCCTAACGGTCGAATTCATCAAATTCATAATGCTTTCGTTGATGGTATTAACAAACTTAATTCTACGACGTGTAAAGGTATTGCTGCTGATCCGGGTGGCATGGGATTGATGATCGCGTTTACTCCGTATGATGGCAAAAAAGAACAAGTTGAGAGCCTGATTAAAAGATTATTTAAGAACGGAGTGCTTGCTTTCAGTTGTGGTAAAGATCCTGTTCGTATTCGCTTTTTAGTGCCAGCGATTATACAAAATTCAGATATTGATATTGCACTTCAAATTATCGAAAAAAGCTTGCTCGAAGGGTTATAATTTGTTCGATAAAAAAAACTCTGAATCATTAAATTTTAACCTCGTTGAAAGCTGCCGGAAAATGATAGCTTTCGACAGTTCGCCGCATGGATCAACAGTTGATCTGGTGGCTTATTTGTCTGAGCAGGCACAAATTTTAGGTTTAAATGTTGAAGAACAACAAGAAATTCAAAATGGTGTTGTTCAGTCAAACATTATCGTTCGCGCACAAGAGAAAAAAAACGATCTCAAAGATTTTTTGCTGCAAACGCACTTAGATACAATTGATCCTGGCCATTTCCAGACTTGGAAAAAAAATCATTATAATCCATTTGATGCCGTGATTGAAAATGGTCAAATATATGGTTTAGGGGCAGTTGACGTTAAACTAGATTTTTTATGCAAACTTAAAGCATTAGCTTATTTTAAAGGTCAAGATTTTAAATCTTTACAACCCGTTTTGGTGGGAACATTTGGCGAAGAAACTGGTATGCAAGGAGCATTGAAGCTTATTCGAAAAAATAAAATTAATGCACGTTTTGCTCTCATCGGAGAACCATCAAACTTTCAAATTATAAATGCGGCAAAAGGATTTGCTACTGTTGAAATGCGAATTCCCCTAACTTCAGAAGAAATTGAATATAAAAAAGCAAAAGCAAATTCAGAGTCGACATCAACACAAACTAAAATATTTTCAGGAAAAAGCGCTCACTCATCAACGCCACATCTTGGTGACAATGCGGCAGTTAAGTTACTCGAATATTTAGCTAAAATGCCAGATAATGTTGTTATAGTTGATATTGATGCTGGTACTCGATTTAATATGATCCCCAACCAAGCCATGGTCGAACTTGATGTTGCAGCTTCGTTTCGTGAACCTGTGATTGCCAAAATCAATTCTTTATACGAAGCCACTAAAGTTGTTCAAGCAGAGATGATTCAAACTCAAGATGCTGAATTCATGCCTCAGCATTCAACATTAAGTATTGGAATTATACGCACATTCGAAGACCATATTTTGATAGGTGGTTCGTGTCGAATTTTACCAAATGTAAAACAAGAACAATATGAGCATTGGATGAAAATTATTTCTGATGCATGTCATGCTGTTGGTGCGGAATTTAGATTGCAAGATTATAAACGCCCATTCAGAACAGATCATAATTCTGTACTTGTTAAAGCGGCGCAAGCTGAGTTTGGCAAGCTCGGTGTAGAATCACGATGTCAAACATTGGCCTCAACGAACGAAGCTAGTTTGTTTTCGCGAGTAGGTATAGAGTGTGTATGTATTGGTGCTGGCCACAGAGAAGGTAATGTTCACACAGGCCAAGAGCATGCCAATATCGAAGATTTAGAAACGATAGCTATTTTTTATCAAAAAATGATTGAAAGGTTTTGTTTATGAGCTTTGTTGTACGTTCTGTAACAACCGATGATATTTCCCAATTAACCGATCTAGCAAAGCAATTTAATTTACTAAATTTGCCTGGCGATCGAAAAGTTATTACCGAAAAGGTTAATCGCAGTGAAGCATCATTTGCTGGGGATTTACCAAAAGATAAAGCAGAATATGTGTTTGTTGTCGAAGACACTGAAGAGAGAATGGTCGTCGGCAGTTCGCTTATAATTGCAAAACATGGAAGTGATGTTGTTCCACATTGTTATTTTAAAATTTTAAAACGAGACCATTTTTCTCAAGATTTAGGAATTGGGTTTATTCATCAAGTTTTGCGGTTTCAATTAGACACTGATGGGCCAACCGAAATTGGTGGCTTATTAGTAGATAAAGTTTATCGACGAAGACCTGAACGTTTAGGTAAACAAATATCTTTAGGTCGATTTGTTTATATGGGACTAAATCCGGAAAGATTTGAAAACCGCGTGTTATGTGAACTGACGCCACCGTTAACTGAAGAGGGTCGAAGCGAGTTTTGGGAGGCTCTTGGTCGTCGTTTCACAGGATTGCCGTATCAAGAAGCAGATGCTTTGTCGCAAGTGAATAAAGAGTTTATTGAATCGCTCTTTCCTGAAGAAGATATTTATTTAAGTCTACTTGATTCAAAAGCGAGATTAGTTTTAGGTCGTGTCGGAGAAGCTACTAAACCAGCTCAGCATTTATTAGAAAGTATTGGTTTTCAGTACTTAGATGAAGTCGATCCCTTTGATGGAGGTCCACATTATGGTTGTGCGACCAAAGAAATTTTGCCTATTAAAAATGGTCGTAAGCTAAGGGTGGCTGAGCACAAAGATACTCAGTACAAGCAATTGGGTCTTGTCGGTATTGGATCGACTGAATTCAAGTGCACGCTATCTGCGTATGATGTTCAGAATGGTCAAATTATTTTACCATCAAAAACTAGAGAAGTGCTGAAATTAGACTATGAACAAGAGGTGTTTGTATCTCCATTTGAATATGGAAAGAAAGGTTAATCATGAATCAACAATACAGAACAGAACCTTTTTTAGGTGATTTTATTAATGGTCGATTTCTAAAAATAGAAAAACCTGATGGACAGTTTAAAGATATTTCACCGGGGGATTTAAATGATGAGCTCATGACTGTTCATTATAAACTAGATCATGTTGATCAGGCTATTGTTTCAGCGAGAAAAGCTTATAAAGCATGGGCTGGATTGACAATCGAAGATCGAAAAAAATTTTTAATTCGATTGAAAGAATTATTTATTTCGCATGAAAAAGAAATGGCTGAAGCTATTGCTCGTGATACTGGAAAAGCCATTTGGGATGCAACAACAGAAGCCAAAGCGCTTTCCGCTAAAATCGATGTCACGCTTAACGATTCAATTAAATTAATTCAAGAAGAACATATTCCAAACGCATTACCTCAAGTTGAAGGCGTGATTCGATTTAAATCACGTGGGGTTATGGCTGTCATTGGTCCATTTAATTTTCCTGCACATTTACCCAATGGCCATATAGTTCCAGGATTACTGGCTGGTAATACGATTGTTTTTAAGCCTTCAGAACAAACGCCTTATGTTGGTCAATTGTACACTCAAATTATTGAAAAAGCGCAATTTCCTGACGGTGTTTTTAATATGATTCAAGGAGAAGCTGAAACAGGACGTCGATTAGTCGCGCATGAATCTGTTGATGGTATTCTTTTTACAGGATCATATGAAGTAGGTTTGAAAATCAAACAAGAGACACTCAATCATTATTGGAAAATTTTAGCACTTGAAATGGGTGGTAAAAATGCAACAGTTGTTTGGGACGATGCAGACATGGACAAAGCAATTTATGAAACAATTGTTGGCGCCTATATGTCGAGCGGACAAAGATGTTCAGGAACCTCGCGCATTATCGTACATGATAAAATTGCAGATGAATTTACAGAAAGATTTTATAAAACAGCTAAGAAATTAACGATCGGTCATTGGTCCAAAAATCCTTTTATGGGGCCGCTCATAAATTCAGTAGCTGTTGAAAAATATATTCGTTTTCAAGAAATGGCTAATCGTGAAAACTGCGAACATTTAATGCGCGGAAAGGTTTTAGATTTAGATTATAAAGGTCACTACGTTACGCCAAGTATTCACCTTGTTAAAAGATTTGATCCTCAATCAGTCTATCAAAAAACAGAGATATTTGGTCCTAACGTCGCTATATATAGATCAAGTGATTTTGATAATACTATGGATATGGTTAATTCTACAGGCTACGGATTAGTTATGGCTTTATTTACAAAGAATGAAAATTTATACAAAGAAGCTTTATTACAAGCTCGCGTTGGTTTGTTGAATTGGAACAGAACTACTAATGGGGCAAGCTCTAAATTGCCGTTTGGTGGAATGGGTAAATCTGGAAATGACAGACCATCTGCTCATTTTGCGATTCAGTACTGTACAGTACCAGTGGCAAGTTTAGAGGATCACACGCAGTTAGATCGAACAAAATTATTACCAGGAGTAACTCTTGAATAAAAAGATTAAACTTTTTATATCAGCGTTTAGCCTATTTTTTTTATCAATTCTTATTGTTGTATTTTATTTCTATAGCCACCTTTTAGGTCAAGGTATTAGTGAAGATACGACGGAGGTGTTATTTGATGTAAACACTGGGCAATCGATGAATAGTGTTGCTGAACAACTTCAGAGGAAGAATTTAATTAAAAATGCCAAAGTATTTTCTCTTTATGCACGTGCTAAAGGTATGGCTCACAAACTTAAACGCGGAGAGTATTCACTTAATCAAACAATGAATGCATTGCAGATACTCTCTGTGATTACATCCGGTAAAAGCGTTTCACGTAATTTGACAATAGCAGAGGGGTTAAACGTTTTTGATATAGCCGAGATTTTAGAAAAGAATAATTACGGCACCCGTCAAGAAGCATTAAGACTTTTTTTTGATAGAGATTTTATTAAAAGCTTATTGAATGAAGATTTAGAATCATTAGAGGGATATTTATTCCCGGAAACTTATAAGGTAACCAAGTTCGATACACAAAAAGAAATTATAATACAAATGGTGAAACGATTTTTGTTTGTTTATTCTGAATTGCAGCCGGAAATTGATAAGTTTCAAGTTAATTATCCTCATAGAAAATGGTCTCGAAATCAACTTATCACATTCGCGAGCATTGTCGAAAAAGAAACAGGCGCTTCGCATGAACGCGCGCTTGTTTCGTCGGTATTTCATAATCGTCTAGATAAAAATATGAAATTGCAAACTGATCCTACAGTCATTTACGGCGCTTCACTTATAAAAGGTGAGGTTATAAAAAATATTACAAAAAATGATTTATTGACTCCGACACGTCATAATACTTACACAAATTATGGCCTGCCACCGACCCCGATTTCAAACCCTGGTCGCGAAGCAATCATCGCTGCAATGAATCCTGTAAAAACAAACTATTTATTTTTTGTTAGTCATAACGATGGAACCCATAAATTTTCAGAAAATCTAGAAGATCACAATTCAGCGGTCAAAACCTTTCAACTTAACCCGAAAGCGCGTGAAGGTAAATCATGGAGAGATCTAGGTAAGCAAAATGAAAATGATAAAGGGAAAAGCAAAGCGCCATAGTAAATGCTTTGCTTACAAAAATTAAAAATTAGTTTTCTCTAATAACTAAGTTAACAAGTGCTGAACCTGAGCGACCGACTTTAATTCTAGCACCTGAACACGATATGACTTTTTCTTGGCTACTTAAAGTGACGTTTTTACACTCTACTTTTTGAATGCTCATTTCATTAAATGAATTGTCTGTTACTATTTCAATTGCACCTGCACGTGTTTTTACACTTGCTTCATCGTCATATAAAGTATCTGATAATTTTAGTTGAATAGATGGCTCAGAATTTCTTTTAGCATGACATTTATCAATTTGATCAAATACTGTAAAAGCGATGCGCCCTTGCTGATCAACCATAACTGTTTGCGTGATATTGTAAGTATTTGCCGTAAAGCCTCCATTTTCGAAGTTGATTGATTTGCAAAATAGACTATTTTTATTTGCAGTGTAATTTGTAGCAATTCTTGCTTCAATAGGCTCAACATTTTCATTCATCAAAGTAATTGTGTAACTTGCAGAAAGGGCGGTTTGACTAGCGAATATCGCCGATATTAAAAATAATGATTTTAGCATGTTGTTCTCCTATGACTAAAAACAACTTGCGATTTTAGTGCCGATTAAAGCGTTTTTGAAAGATTTGAGCGTATCATTTTGAGATAAATGCAAAAATTGTTATACATAGAATACCACTTAAGTGCTTTATTCAAGCTCCGCTATAATATCCCAACCGTATTTTTCTATCTTGTGTTCGCCCAATCCATAAATCGAATTTAAATCTTTAATTGATTGTGGATTTTGACGGGCAATTTCCACAAGGGTTTTATCAGTTAATATGACGAATGCTGGAATATCTAATTCAATGGATTTAAATTTTCTCCATTCTCGTAAGATATCAAAGCGTTTTTGTTCTTCGTAATTTAAATTTGCCTTTATAGCTGAAGATTTTTTTGAATTTACCTGTTTAGATTCTTGAGTGATTTGTTGAATTTTTTGTTTAGCTAATGGATCGCAAACATCACAGTGGCCACAATGTGTAATGCGCTGAGAATCTTTGTAATAGATCAGTATTTCAGAATGTCGACATTCTCGTGATTCACAGTAGTTGATAAGTGCATCGAGATTTTTCCAACGTAATTCTTTTATTTCTTTTTGTGCTTCTGAGCTTTGTAAAAAATATGATTGCAAGCCTTTATCTTTTTTTGTGTAAAGCAAAAGGCAAGTTGAATTTTGGCCATCTCGACCTGCTCTACCCATTTCTTGGTAGAGACTGTCAATATTAGCTGGTATTTGATAGTGAACAACAAGTCTAACATCCGACTGATCTATACCCATTCCAAAGGCATTGGTGGCTACTAAAATTCGTAAACGACTTTTTTCAAAGTTGACCTGAGTTTGCGATCGAATATGACTATCTAAACCAGCATGATAGTATCCGACTGAAGCAAATTCGTGTGAAAGTTTTTCTGATAAAGTTTCAGTTATTTTACGTGTACCGCAGTAAATAATAATTCGACCATTCGGATTTTGCTGAACAGCTTGCCGAATCCAGTTGAGTTTTTCTGAATCGTTTTCACAGTGCTCTACTTGATAATAGAGATTAGGGCGATAAAATCCATGAACTAATTTTCTAGGCTTATCTAAACCAAGCTGTTTTGAAATATCATAGAGAACAGTTGGTGTCGCAGATGCAGTCAGGGCTAAAATTGGTACATCTGGTCTTATTTTCTTTAGAATTTTTAACTCTGAGTATTCTTGTCTGAAGTCATGTCCCCACTGTGAAACACAATGAGCTTCATCAATAGCAAAGAGTGCTATATTTTTGTGTAAAATCCACTTTTGAAAACCATCTTTTTGAACTCTCTCTGGTGATAAATAAAGTACAAAAGTTGTTGCGGCTTTTAAATCTTGAAAGACTTGGCGTTTTTCGTTATCCGATTGGCCAGAGCAGAGATAGCCAGCAGGTATCCCCTTCGACTTTAAAGACGAGACCTGATCTTGCATTAGAGATATAAGCGGGGATACAACGATGACGAGTTGTTTTTTAACGACTGCAGGCAACTGATAGCATAGTGATTTACCTCCGCCAGTTGGTAAAACAGCAATAACATCTTGTTTTTGCAAAATGTTTTGAATAATACTTTCTTGCCCATTACGAAATTGTATAAGTTTGAATGTCGTTTTAAGAATATCGTTTAACACGAGGCTACTTTCTCTAAATCAGTCAGAAAAAGCAAGATCGCAATTGATAGGCCAGGTTATATCGAATCAGTTAGAGATATCATCCGGTGCAGATGGGGTAAACTGATTTATGTCCGAATTATATACAAACACATTAAGTCTTGAATTACCAAATTTATCTACTGTTGGTGAAACAATATCTGCAAATCCATCTTTGTTAATATCTATTAAACCTAAATTTAAAGCTGATGAGTTAACCATCAAATAAGCTTCAGAATCATCATTCAGTTCAAATTTTTGCTTTAGTGATTGTTGATGATTGTTTACTAATTTTTCATAAACTTCTATTTCAATTCCGGTTGCAGTTTTAATTTTTAAAATAGTAAATTGATTATCACCGTACTCTGTAAATATTTTAGATATAATTTTACGATCGCTACTAGCAGAAGCAAATAGATTTCGAATCGAGTTTGTTGAAGATAGAATTGCCACAAATAAGCACGACAACAAAGTAATAATAATTGTCGATTTAGACACAGTAGGTTCTGATTTTTTTTCTAGATCAAGATTTTCATTAGAAATTTTATCAGTTATAGTATTCATATCTGTTCATTTTGAATTAAAGATAAGGGGTGGTCAAATGACGAAGGCAGAATTTTACGAACTCGTCCAAAGTCGAAAATCAATAAGAAAATTTAAGCCCGAACCAGTTCCCAAAGAAACAATTGAGAGAATTTTTCATGAGGCTGTTTTTCATGCTCCATCGGGCAAAAATCGACAAAATTGGAAGTTTTTTGTAGTAGAAGGTAAAAAACGACAAGAGTATTTAGAGTATTCACAAAAATCTTGGATTGGAATAAAAGATATTCTAAAGCAAAGATTAAAACCCAGCTTATATGATTTTACTGAACGATTTTTTTATACTTTAGGAGATGCTCCTGTACTTATTTTTGCCTATTCTCACAACTCTTCAGATGAAAGATATCACACGAGCGTTGGCAGTGTATACATGGCTGTTCAAAATTTAAACTTAGCTTGTCAAATTGAGGGCCTGGGCTGTTGTACTATGGGAGCACCATTAGAAATTAAAAAAGAAGTGGATGAGTTTCTAGGCGTGACAAGTTTACCTGAGTACAAAGCCGGTGAGTTGGAATTGCTATGTGGAATTGTTATTGGATATCCTGACCACACACCACCCAAACCCCCGCGTCAGACCGAAGGGCGATTGATTTGGGTTAAGTCTTAATTATAAATTTTCGCAAACAACTTTAGTTTCACTGATGAGTGATTTTGCCTGTTTTTTGTTAGTCTCGGAAAACTCGATTTGACCAATAGAGTTGTTTGGCGATGTCACGAATTGGCCCTTAAGTAGCACTGTATCGCCAGTCGCGGTATTTTCAATAAGCACGTGTGCGTCGCCCACATGGATCTCAGCTGAAATTTTAGAGATAATAACTTTAGCTTCAACATATCGACCATTTACAGGCTCTTCATATGTTAAAATTGTTTTTCCATCTTTATTAGAACTTTGTTTTAATTGCGCATCATAGATATCTATACCATCTTTTAAAATGCTCAGTTTGCAGGTTAGATTTTTTACAGATTCCTGTGCTTGTAAATTTAAAGACAAGATAATTGTAAATAGTGATAAAAGTAAATGTTTGTTCATATTTAATCCTTTTGAGTTATGAGTAAATACGATGCAAAACGAATACCGTTCTAAACACGATACGGTGTGGATCAGCCTCTGAGAGTATACACAAGACAATTTTTGTTATACGCTGACGAGATTCTTTTTGAGAGAACGTTTTGCTATGAGACAGGATAGTTCAGCTCATTCTGTATATCTATAAGCCCAGTAAAAATTTGAAGTCTTCAGCACTGAGTTGAGCTGAATCAGCAGTTAACTTATCGAGAGACTCTGAATCTGTGAATAAAGCATCGAAATACGATTTCTTTTTCATTTTGAGCAATTCAATTTTTTCTTCAACAGAGTCTTTCATGAGTAATCTATAAACTTGAACATCGTTTGTTTGTCCCAGACGGTGTGAACGATCTGTAGCCTGATTTTCAACGGCTGGATTCCACCATGGTTCAACATGATAAACGACAGAGGCTTTCGTTAAATTTAAACCAACACCACCAGTTTTAAGCGTCATTAATAAAACCTGAGGCTGATCCGAGTTTTGAAATTTATCTAACAAGTCTCTACGATTTTTTCCTGAAATACTTCCGTGTAATGCAAAATAAGGAATATTGTCTTTGTCAAAAATCGAAGAAATTTTATCTAAAGTTGCTAAAAACTGAGTGAATATAAGGACGCTTTTGCCTTCTTCGAGATGCTCTTTCACGCATTCTTGAATATGAGCAATTTTAGGTGGATTTTCAGTAAACTTAACTTGTGGAATTCCACTTGGGTCAGAGCAAGCCTGACGTAGTCTTAATAATGCTGTTAACATGGCTAGTTGAGTTGAGGCTTGGCCTTTTTCTTCGATCAATTGAGTCACTTGCTCATTATGTGAAATTGCAAGTTTTTTATATATTTCGATTTGTTTTTCAGAGAAATCAAAACGTAAAGATTCCTCTAATTTACGAGGTAAATTTAAATTCACAGATTCTTTTGTTCTTCGTAAAACAATAGGTTTTATTTTTAATTTAAGATGTCTTACATCATCAGGATCGATGGGTTTACCTGGGCCAAAACTTTCTTGAAATGATTTATAAGAACCCATTGATCCAGGTAAAACTAAATCAGTTAAAGAAAAGAAATCCATAAAGTTATTTTCAAGTGGAGTACCTGATAATGCGAGTTTAAATTTAGATTTTAACACACGAGCAGAAGAGGTTCGCTTAGAAGCTAAATTTTTTAAATTCTGAGCTTCATCAAAAATAACAATATCCCATAAAATATTTGTGAAAAATTCTTCATGCTCTGTCAATAAACCATAAGTCGCTATAATGATCTTATGAGATTTATTGGCTTCAGCCATTAATTGTGCTTTTTTAGAGCCACTAAAAATTTCAACATCTAAATCTGGAGTGAAACGTTTTGTTTCAGATTCCCAATTAAAGCATAAAGATGTTGGCACAACAACGAGCGACCACGTTTTATTTTTTTCTAATTTATGTTGGTTTAGAAATGTTAAAACTTGTAATGTTTTACCAAGACCCATGTCATCAGCTAAGATACCACCTAAATTTAATTTATAAAGATCATAGATCCATTGTGTTCCAACGAGCTGATGTTCTTTAAGTAAGTTTTGTAAATGGTTTGGAAATTTAATTTGCGTCTCTTTTTGCCCCAGTTTTTTATAGAAAGAATAGATTTCAATCCAGTACTTATTATCTGAGACAATTTGAGTTCCAGCTTCGGCCAAAGCTAATAACTCAAGTATTTGTGATTTCGGCAGGCGGACAAATTCTTTTTCTTTTTGGCCGGTCTTAGAATTTATTTCATCATTTTTAATACGATCCCAAAATTTTTCTAAAGCATTCAGTCTTGGCAATGAATTTGGATCAATCAAAAACGGTCGTCCTTTGTAAAACATTATTCCCGACATTTGTGATTTGCGTTTACCAGAAAACTGAATGTCGTCTAGATTGATTTCTATACCTTTGAAAAAGAGTTTTGGACTTAATTCGAACCAATCAAGTTTACTCGATTTAACAGTTATTTCAGATTTAAAATCATCTTCACCGAGTTTTTCAAGCGGAATAGAGTTGATACTAACATTCCAGCCATTTAAAGCTAATTGTGAAAGTCGTGCATAGTATTGATTTAAAACTTCTTCAGAGATTTTTATTTTTCGAATATGTTGATTTTTAAGTTCTAAATCAATTTCTTGATTTTTAAAAACTGGTTCTGTGATTTCAGTATGTTTGTTAAATTCAATGACCTCATCAAGCAATTTAGAAGATGCTCGTGTTAACAATTCTCCTTTGGATTCAATCAGTAAGGGCTCTAAAATAGCAAGCAAAGTTTCGGCTGTGAAATAGCTATACTCATTAAGTTCACAGAACTGTTCTGCTAAGACTAAACTTCGATGCTTGGTTTTGACGACATTTAGAACATCAACCAAGCTTTTCTTAAAAAATGCATAGACTTTTTCAGATACAAAAGAGTTTAGTTTTTTATCGTAAGGATTAATTTCGCCGAATTTATCGACCAGAATAGATCTCTTAAACAGGTCAAATATATTGCTCTCAAGAATTTCATAAAACTCAGATTCACTCATGTCGTATTGGCCTGAAGTTAAAGGCTTTTTTAAAACATAGCGACAACACTCAATTATGATCAAGCAAGCAAGACCTTGGTGTTTTAAAATTCTTAAGTCATTATCTCGCCTTAGACCACGCTTTTGGCTAGCCAAGTCTTTACGTTCATAATCAGATAAAAATGAAATTCCGTTAGCTGCTACTTGCAATAAAAAATCCGTCGTCATTTGAAAATTATGAATACGATATTTTTCGTTTTGAAACTCAAATTGAGTCCACATAGACAAAGAGATATTTTCGAAACCTGGTTCTAAATAGTGTTGCAAGTTAATGCCATAACTTTCAGGCTTTAGTTCGATCGGATTATTTTTAAAAACATACGGTATATTTTGCTCTGTTAGAAAGTTTTTTAGTGCCGCAATACTCGAATGGTTTTGATAAATCATATCAGCGCCTGATCTTGTATGATTCGGAGCAAAATAATTAAAAGCCAAATCGTCACTGCGGCTGGCTTTTTCAATTGGCACTGCCCAAAAATTTTGATTACGCAGATCTACGTACGATGTGCCTAATTCAAAACGATCGCTTTTGCGATTAGCATCAGTTTCAGATTTTTGCGTTAGAATACACCCACCTAAATAGGGTTGTTCATTCAGATTTTCTTGGAGTGGAACTATGGAATATTCTCCTTTTGATGGCGAATCAACCATAAGCTCTGTGATTTCAAATCCATAGCTTTCAAGTTCAAAAGGAATATTAAGATAAATTTTGAGCTCAGGAAATTTTGATTTTAAAACAAACAAATTATCAATCAGTTCTAAAATGACAAAACCAAACATCCACTCGCTTTGCAGGCCTTCAAATCGACCTAAAAATTTCATGAAGTTTTTTAAGCGAGTTTTCTCTTTGGCCGTTTTAAAATCAAACTGCTTTTCTATGATTGTAGGATTCAATTCACGAGGTAAATTGAATCCCAAATCATATTGTCCAATTTGATCTAATGTAATTTTGGTTTCATTTTTTAAATAAACCGAAACGCACTCTGCAAGTTCAGAATATTGACTTTTGTTGTATTGATAGCTTTTTCCGCGAATAAGATCAGAGATCATGCTGGGACTTCGGGTATCAAATGATTCGTAGGTTTTATAAATAGGTATCGGCGTCAACTTTTCTCGCGTTTTGGGGAAGTTTTCTAAAATTGACGTCATGGCTTGTTCATAAAAAGAACGAGGCCACTGAATAAGAACAAAATCAATTAAACCTAGCTGTGCACGTTCAAGCCAATGATAATATGGCTTTTTCAGAGCAGCAACATCGCTTTGATTTTGAAGATTATTCAATTTCAATCTCCTTATTTTAAGAGAAAATGAGTCTCAAAAGGGCAAACAGTCATTATAAAGATTTTTTTAAAAATTGCAATAGAACAGTCTTGAGTTGTTGTTGACCTCGAGTCTGGCATTTGGCATAAATCGCTCTCTATGTCTGCTGAATCACAACCGAATTTGAAAAATAACTCAAGTATAATGGCTCATATCAGGGCTAATACGATTTTGCCTCCCAAGCAAAGACAAAATCCATTGCAGGCACTAAAGAAAAATCCGTTTGTTTTAGCTCCTATGGCCGGAATTACAGATCATGCTTTTCGCACTTTCATGCGCAAACTAGATTCAAGCGTTGTTGTGACTGAGCTCATTTCGGCAACGGGCATTGAATACAAATCAGAAAGAACTTTAGCTTTGATGAGTTATGATGATTCTCAACGGCCTATAGGCATTCAGCTTTTTGGAGAAGATCCTGAGATTATAGCAAAAGCTGCTAAAGTTGCTGAAGATCACGGTGCTGACTTTGTAGATTTAAATTTTGGTTGTCCTGTTCCTAAAGTCGTTAAAAAAGGTGCGGGTTCGGCAATGATGCGTGATTTAGTGACAATGCAAAAAGTTTTAAATGCATGTGTTAAATCCGTTCAAATTCCTGTGACCATTAAAATTCGCACAGGCTGGGAAGCAAATCAAAGAAATGCTCTCGATGTTTGTAATTTAGCTTATGATGAAGGCATAACTTGGGTTGCGATACATGGTCGCACCCGCGCCCAAGGTTACTCGGGCGAAGCCGATTGGGATTTCATTGCAGATATCAAAGCAAAAACAAAAATACCCGTTCTTGGAAACGGAGATATTTTAACCCCACAAAAAGCAGTTTCTCGGTTGAAAGACTCAGGTTGTGATGGAGTTCTTATTGGGCGGGGAGCTTTAAAAAATCCGCTCATTTTTGCTGATGCATTAAGCTTGTGGAAGAATGAGCCTGTTCGGAGTGATTTAAAACGCAATTATCACGGAATTTTTCAGGACCTTCATCTAGCTTTAGCTGAACATTGCCAGCCGCACATCATGAATATCCAGCTTAAAAAATTTGCTTCTTGGTTTTCAACTGGTTATCCCGGTGCCGCACAGTTCAGAAAAGACATTTTTCAGTTAAAGGATAATGACGAAGTCTTAACTTGTGCGCTAAACTTTTTTCGATCAATTTCAGATTTGGAGCAAGAAGATACATCACACGAAGACTTTCTCATGGGCGGTCACGGGTAGCTTTTTGTTTTATTATTTTGTAGATTAGTTTTTTATTTTTAAACACATAAAGGAAACACAATGATTCAAGATCCAAAGAAAATTAGAAATATCGCAATTATTGCGCACGTCGATCACGGTAAAACAACACTTGTCGATCATCTTATCAAACAGGCGGGTATGTTCCGTGAAAATCAAGCCGTTGAAGAACGTTTGATGGATTCTATGGATCTTGAAAAAGAGCGCGGAATCACAATCGCTGCTAAAAATGCTTCATTCACTTACAAAGATATTAAAATTAATATCGTCGATACACCGGGGCATAGTGATTTCGGTGGAGAAGTAGAGCGCGTATTAAACATGGTTGATGGCGCGATCATTCTTTGTGATGCTTCAGAAGGACCACTTCCGCAAACACGTTTCGTTTTGAAAAAAGCTTTAGAACAAAATTTAAAAGTTATGGTTTGTATTAATAAAATTGACAGACCCGATGCTCGTATTCAAGAAGTTCATAACGAGATTTTCGATTTATTCATCGACTTAGATGCGACAGAAGAACAATGTGATTTCCACACTGTTTACGCTATTGCGCGTGAAGGTATGGCGACACTCGATCCTAATGTTAAAACAAATTCATTAGAATGTTTGTATGATGCTATCGTTAATTTAGTACCACCACCAAAAGCTGATATGGATCATCCATTACAAATTATGGTTTCTAATATTGGTTATAATGAGTATGTTGGTCGTTTGGCGATTGGCCGTGTTCGTTCAGGTTCGATCAAAGTTGGTGATGAAGTTGTCTGCGTTCAAGCTAACGGACAAAAGAAAGTTAAAGTTTCGGCTTTATTTTCTTACCACATCAATTCACAAGTTCCGGTTCAAGAAATTGGTGCTGGTGATATCGCAATTGTTGCCGGTCTTGAAGATTTCACGATTGGTGACACAATTACTTCTGCGACTGATCCACGTCCATTACCACGTATTAAAGTTGATGAACCGACAGTTGGAATGATTTTCTCTGTTAACAATGGTCCATTCGCTGGTATGGAAGGTAAAAATGTTACTTCGCGCAAAATTTTAGAGCGTCTTGAAAAAGAACTTTTATACAACGTTGCAATTCGCGTTGAAAAAACTCAGTCGACAGATGCTTTCAAAGTTGTTGGCCGTGGTGAGTTACAATTAGGTGTTTTGATTGAACAAATGCGTCGCGAAGGTTTTGAATTATTAGTTTCTAAACCACAAGTTGTCTTCAAAGAAGAAAACGGCAAAAAATTAGAACCAATGGAAATCGCAGTTATCGATATCGAAGATGCGTATGTTGGTGCTGTCACTGAAAAATTAGGTATTCGTAAAGGTGTTATGACTAATATGGTTCAAAAAGGATCTGGTCGTACACGTTTAGAGTTTAGAATTCCTTCACGCGGTTTAATTGGTTATAGATCTGAATTTTTAACTGATACTCGTGGTACAGGTTTATTAAATACAAACTTTGATGGTTGGGATGAATACCGTGGTGATATTAATTCACGTCTTAACGGTGCTATGATTGCTGACCGTAAAGGTGTTACAACAGCGTATGCTATTTGGTTTAAACAAGAACGTGGTCGCATGTTTGTACAGCCAGTTCAAGATGTTTACGAAGGTATGATCGTTGGTGAAAATGCTAAAGATAACGATATGATTGTTAATATTTGCGAAGAGAAAAAATTAACAAACGTTCGCGCTTCTGGTGCTGATGAGGCGATTCGTTTAGTTCCAGTTAAGCCAATGTCTTTAGAGCAAGCTATGGAATGGATTAAAGATTCTGAGTTGATCGAAGTCACTCCGAAAAACATCCGTATCCGTTGCCGTGAATTAGACCCACACAAACGACCTAAGCCACAAAAATCAAATAAAGACTAAGCTAATATGTCATCGCTCGCCTTAAATGCGATAAACCTTAAAAAAAATTACGACGGTGTTCCCGTCGTAAACGGTCTATCTCTCGAAATAAAACCAGGCGAGTGTGTGGGTATTCTGGGCCCCAATGGTGCAGGAAAATCGACGACCATAAAAATGATTTATGGTCAGGTTATTCCAACATCTGGTGAGCTTTTTGTTTTAGGGCTTAACACTAAAAAAGATATCAAAGAAATCAGATCCCGCATTGGTGTTGTTCCACAAGATGATGGTTTAGATACTGATTTTAGTGCTATTGATAACTTATTACTCTTTGCAAAGTACCATCATATTGATTCAGATTTAGCTAAAGCTCACGCTGATCACTTGTTAGCTGAAATGAAATTACTCGATTTTAAACACAAACCAGTTCAGGCTTTAAGTGGGGGCATGAAACGGCGTTTAGCTATTGCAAGAGCTCTAATGCATAAACCGCAGCTTATTTTGATGGACGAGCCAACAACTGGTTTAGATCCACAAGCCCGTATATGGATTTGGAATTATTTCGAAAAACTTAAAGCTAATAATGTGACTTTGATCTTAACAACTCATTACATGGAAGAAGCTGAAAAGCTTTGTGATAAAATATTTATTATTGACCACGGTGTTGTTCTCGATCAAGGCAGCGCTAAAGAACTGATTCAAAAGCATATCGGTGTAGAAGTTGTCGAACTCGAAGTTGGCTCTGAAAAAAATTACTGGATTAATAAAATTCAACAGCACAATTTAGAATTCCGAAGTTACGAAAACAGTTTGTTTGTATACTTTAAAGATGTATCGGCCCGTCAGAATTTCTTAAACTTAATTCAAAACACGCATTACAATATTAGAACTGCTAACCTGAATGATGTCTTTTTAAAGCTAGCTGGGTATCAAATCAGAGAAAACAACTAGGTGAAATATGTTTAACGTATGGATGCGAAACTATTTATTTTTTAAAAAAACTATTTTGGTTTCATTGTTTTGGACAACTCTAGAACCTCTGATGTTTCTTGGGGCTTTGGGTTACGGTTTCGGTCACTATATTTCATCAATCGAGGGCATGTCATTTTTAGAATTTTACTATGCTGGATTATTATGTACGACTTGCATGATGGTTTCTTATTTTGAATCAACATATCCAAATTATTCGAAACTAACTTATCAACAAACTTATTCATCGATGCTTTTAACACCTATAACCACATCAGATATATTTTTTGGCGAAGTTCTTTGGGGTGCAACTAAAGGCGTTATAGGGTCTTGTGGTGTTTTTGTTGTTGCTTCATTATTTGGATTATATAATGTTAATTTTTTTAAAATACTTCCAGTTTTATTCTTACTGAGTTTAGTGTTTTCAGCTTTTGGTATGATCATGATTTCGGTTGCTAAAAACTACGATAGTTTTATTTTTTCAACTTCGGGAATAATTGTTCCATTGTCGTTGATTAGTGGAACATATTTTTCATTGAACGAAATAAGTCCAGTGGTTAAAAACTTCTCACTTATTTTTCCGTTATCACATGCAGTGCTATTTGTTCGTAAAGCTTTGTATGGCCAAATCGTAAAAATAGATATGCTTCACATTATTGTCATTTTAGCCTATATCACAATATTATTGCTGATCGGGAAAAAACTTTTTCATAAAAAACTGATTAGCTAATATTCATTTTAGCCAGTTTTAAAAAACACTCAATAAACTAAAGGTTCGTGTCTGTTTCAGAATTTTTATATTGTTCAGGATCATCGTTAAAATCAAGACCATCACTCATCTCATGAAGATCATCTTCTGATAATTCAGTCGGTTTAGTGTTTTGAATTTGTTGTCCATTTGTTAAAAAGTGCTCTAAACGAGCAAGTCCCGCAAAGTATTCATCGTCACTAATGCTTCCATATCTGTGCATGTCTTTCATGATGCGCGATATTCGTTTACGGGCAAATCGTGTGAGATCCTTGCGAAAGTACGATTGTGAATATTTTTCTGGGTTAGGTAGCACCATTGCTAGAAAAGCAGATTCTACAACATCAAGAGATGCCGGCTGCTTTTTAAAGTAAAACTGAGAAGCCTTTCGAACACCAAATACATCTTTACCAAACTGGATTACATTTAGGTACTTCTCTAAAATTTCTTTTTTGGTGAGGGTTTTTTCTATTTTGATTGTAATAAGAGCTTCTATGCCTTTACGAACAAAGTTTTTATTTTTTGACAGAAACATATTCTTAGCTAATTGCTGACTAATTGTAGAACCACCACAGACGATTTTTTTACTTTCTTTAAGCTTTTCAAAACAACGCTGAATACCTTCTTCATCAAAACCATTATGGCTATAAAAAGCAGAATCTTCAGATAGTATTATAGCTCTTTGCAGATAAGGTGAGATATTTTTCAACTTAACATAGTCTTTCGAGTTTGCACATAAATCGACGCCAAACATAGTTGTTGTTATACAACCCTTGAGATCTTTTTCAGAAGGTATGTGTGCGTACACATAAAGAGCAAAAGCTGATATAGAAAGTATAATGGTCAGAAATATTTTTTTAAACATATCACTAAAGCTAAATTAATTTATGGTCTCTCATCCAGCGAATACTATTTTCTAAGGCAATATCGGCTGAACGCGGATTAAAGCCAAGTTCTTTTTTTGCTTTATCATGCGAAAACCAGTGGTACATCGATGCGGTATATGCATTTTCGGTAGAGAGACCTTTTCCACGAATGTCGCCGATCAGGCCTATAATTTTCAAAATAGAAAAAGGCAGATAAATCGAAGGTGCTTTGACACCTGAAAAACCGGCAATTTTGGAAAATAACTCTTTAATTGTCATATTTTCAGAGGCTAAGATATAGCGTTGAGCATTCTGCCCATATTTTGTAGCCTGTACTATGCCTTCACATACGTCCTCAACAGCTACAACATTAACCCCACCTGCTGTATAAAAAGGTAGTTTTCCTTGAGCTACTTTGATTTGGTTTTTGCGACTTCCTTTTTTGGCATCACCTGATCCATATATTGTTGAGGGATTAACGTTGATCGCATGAATTTTATTATTTAAAGCAGCGTCTGTTACAATTTTTTCAGCTTGGTGTTTGGTTTCAAAGTAACCAAGATTTAAATGGTGTATAGAATAATCCGAACTTTCACTTAGGACTGTCGGCAAAAAACTAGATCCAATTGCTACAACAGAAGACAAATTTAAAAGTTTAGCATTTTGTTGTTCAGTTAATACATTAACAACGTTCTTTGTGCCATTAACATTGACATGGTTCATGAGTGCACGTTGATTTTTATTATAAGCAACAACGCCAGCTAAATGATAAATATATTCTTTGTTTTTAAATGCTTCGCGAAGAGTTTCGATCTGTGTAACATCGCCATACTCATAGTTTAACTTAAGATGATTTATTTCAGATAAGTCACTATTTTTACGAACTAACGCAGTGACATGGTGCCCTTCTTCTTGCAATCGACGGCATAGCCAAGACCCAAGAAATCCATTGGCACCTGTAACAAGCACGTTCATATTTTTTTCCCCTTAGACTGAACAGTATATTTTTTTAAATACTGAGCTAATTGATAAAACAAGTAAGAAATCAAAAGCCCCATAAGTGCACCTGCTAGAATGTCGCTAGGATAGTGTACGCCATTGTATACTCTTGAATAAGCTATTGTAGTAGCTAGGGCAAAGTAAATAGTTTTTCCAGGTGGAAAAACAAAACTTAAATAGTTCGCAATTGCAAAGCTGTTAGATGAATGATTTGAATAAAAGCTTTTTTTAGGTTGCGCAGGACTTCGTTGTTCAATTTTGAGCTCGTGTTGCGTAAAAGGACGCGGCCGATTAAATTGTTTTTTTATGATTGATCCTGTAAAATCACTTAGTCCAATTGAACACGCAAAACAAAAAAAATGAATAATGCCGAGTTTTCCATATTTTTTAATTAAAAAATATAAAATTAAGCATGCCGCTGGAATTGAAAAAAAAATATTTTTATGAATATCAGTTATGATGGGAAAAAATAAACTCAAAATTTCATTAGAAAGTGTTTGATTAACAACGTGTGCAATTTTTTGATCTAACTGTAAAAGTGTTTCTAGCATGATTTAATGTGACATGGAAGTAGCTAAAATGCAAAAGGGTTCAGTATTAAACTGAACCCTTTCTAAAATAAAGGTTTATGCTGAAAATAACTATACTAACAGATAATAAAATCTTCTAAACCTTTACCTTCTTTAATGCCAGCTGCTTTTAAGGCTTCGACAACTGATTTACCTTCTCTTAACGCATTTTTAGCTTTTTCCATATTTGACTTCAAATTGCCTGATGCAGACTTAGATAGGCTAATTATTTTTGAAATGGCCAAAATCTCCTTTTGTTGAGAAACAGCATCAGAACTTAAATTTTGTAATCCTTTAGCAAATAACTCTAAATCTTCTTTAGATTCTTTACCATTAGAAATCATCATGATGATCTCATTAAGAATTTCAGGTCTTTTCGCTACAGCATCTAAAATTAGCGAACCACCAGTTAATCTAACGCCAGCATTTGTTGCTGCTGAGTTTAATATATCACGGACAACTACTTTTTCAGACTCACTGAGAGTTTTCTTTGAAACCGCAAACTTACCATCTGCTTCTTTATTTTCTTTAATGGCATCTAAAATTGATTTTCGAGCCGCTTCAGTTGCTTTACCTTCAGTGACCATTTCAGCAATACGAGCTGATATAGCTTCGCGTGATCTAGATATAGAATCTAATTTCTCTTTACCAATTGCTGCCGCAAAAACTGATCCAGAAGCAAGAAATACTGTTGCCATTAAAATATGTTTCATTGAACACTCCTTTATTTATATAATTTAAATATTCAAATTTCATTCCAACTCTTAATAAACCCAATCTTTATATTTTCATTACCAACGAATTAAGTGACGTTTTTCGAAGTATAGTGTAAAAAACTTTGTCACTACGTTTATTCTCTTTTAGGCCATGATTGTCGTTTTTATAGATACTCAATGAACCCATCTCTTTCGTTATTCGTTAGTTTTTATGCTATGACCGTTGTTTCTACTCATATTGACATTGCTATTCATTGATTGAGTTACGCTTTCTACATCTTTTTGAGACATTTTATACGTAGATTCTGTACTGACTCTTAATGAGACATATCGTTTAGTATTTTGAACGACAGATTTTACACCATTCACGAGAGCATAGACGAGTTTTACTTCTGATGACAAATCATCTGCTTGCTTTTCATAGTCATCAGCTTCCATTTGATACATATCACCGAATGCAATTTGACCAAATAGATCAATATTTTTTGAAATTGCTTCGATACTTTGAAAATCAACTTTTGCCATAGAAAATAATTGCATGAGATTGAAAATTTCATTTTTGAGCAGCGGAAACGCTATGTGATTAAGTTTTTCAATAGCTTGTGTGCTTATCATAAATTTGTGAGCCAAACTTTCATTTGATTTGTTTTTTCTTAATTGAATTTTCAAATATCCTAGTCGAATTTGAGTATGTGCAAATATTTTTTCAGTCGTTTTTAGAGATTTAAAGTATAATTGTTGATCAACAAATCCAACAGCTTTTAAAAAATCTGCTTCAAGACTAAATTGAGTGATTAGATCAATAAAACTTTGAACAGGATCTGCTTTTGTTGGCGCTGATTTTCTTTGTAATTCGATAAGTTCAGAAGACAGTTTTTGTAAAGCCAAGCTTTCTTTAACCATATTAAGCAACTTTGGTTGCTTGTTAATTTGCTGAGTATAGTATCGCATCAAAAGCATATAAGTTGATAATAGTTCTTGAAAATTGTTTGTATTTTTTTTGATGTAATCGCTCGTGTTTTTATAGATTTCGACTGACTCAGCTTGAGAGTCTTTGGCCTCTTGAGAAGCTAAATGAACATTAATTGTTTCAACAAAATCTGTAGTAATAATTTGTGATGTTTCAATTTGTTTCTTTAGTTTTAAAAAATCTGTTTGTGCGTCCGATATTTCAGGAAATAACAACTTTTTGTCTGTTGTTTGCGCCAAATCTACTTTAATTTTTTTAATAAATTCTTTGTTGAGAGTTTCGTATCGTCCCGTTGATAAATGTTGTATGTTTTCAAAAATCAATGAATATATTTTTAGCTCTTGTAATAAAGAATCTCGAATATTTGAAGGCAAATAATCATTTCCGAGTTTTTGATAAACAGATTTTTTTGATGTTTCATCTGGATCTAAATTAGATATTTTGTCTGCTAACCAACCAGCAAAAGTTTTCAATCCAATAAAAGCATTGTAAGTATTATCAACGTAAAACTTTTTTCTGTCGTCAAATTTATTCATTTGTTGAATGAATGATGATTCTATTTTTGACCACCAAGTTGAGTAGTTATCTGTTGCTGCTCTTGGATCATAATAGTCTGCAACTAAATTAGTTGGTTGTGTTAGGTAATCTAAAATAGATTGATTATTTACTTTATACGACAGAAGGTCTTGAGTTGAAAGAGTGTTTAGTTGATTTTTTCTTAGATAATCGCTTCCGTTTCTTTTGTAAACCTGACAAATGTCAATATGCTTATTGTTTTGAACAATTGTTGGAAACATTAAATAAAAACCTGAAAATTTTGCTTCGTCAGCTGTGATTGATGTCTGAGATGGACCACAGAGCATCGAATACATTAAAAATAATGGGCTATTGTGTAAATACAGATTTGATGTGCTTAGCGGGAATTTTGCTGTTTTATCGATGAGTGTATTTACATCATTAATTGAATAAGCATATGAATATGACAACATTTTGTCTTGAATCGGATAAGGTTGGCCAAGTTCTGCTTGAGACATTAGTTTAGTTAAAAAATTATGTGCTTTTGGCCCATAAGGTCGATATGTGTGAACTTGTGATTTAGAATCAATAAAACGATTGAGATACCGATTAATTTCGGATAATTGTCGACTTTGTTTTTGGACATCACCCGACGCTAAATTAGTGAGGACAGTTTTTATAAACTGATTATCAGCTGTAGCATCATCAGAAAAAAAGTTTTGATTATTCAAATACTTAAGTGCAATACTTTTAATTTTATCACTTTGAGCAAGTGTCATTTGTCTTGGTCGTAGTAAATATTCATTGATATCTTTACGATCTTGATTGTCAAATTCAGTTCTAACGCCAAATAAAGGCAGGCTGATCTCGGGAAAGTAATCTGTTCTGTTGTCTTCATGTTTGCTTTTTAAAACTTCATTAAAGTGTGAATAAAAATCACGAGCATATTTCATTTGATGTGCGGTTTGTTTGTTTGTTTCAGCCCACAACTCTAATTGCTCTTCATTTTCCGAGTTTAAGTTAAATCTCCAGTCATTTAGGAGGTCAGTCATTTCTAGAATTTTTTCTGGCAACTGATTTAAATGCTCTGAATTTTGCGAAGATTGATTGAAGCGCCACTTGTTTATCGACAAGCTTGAAGCGATCTTTTCAATGTCTGAAATTAAATTTGCTGTAGTCACACGATGCATAAGATTATTACCAACTCTCATAAAAAGTGGACTTACAAAATGATCTACAACTAAAAAATTAGTAAATTTAGCGACTGTAAATAAATACTTAAATCCTGCAGCTTCCCAACCCATTGGTGTAAGATGAACTAAAAGTTCCATTTTACGCATTTTAAGAACCCAGTTAGTGGCTTTAAGCGCAGCTTTTTCCGATGTTTTTAGCAGTTTCTGTGCATACTGTGTCGACGCTCCTTTTTTAACAAGTCTTTCTACAAATTCTGAACCATATTGACCGGCTAGTAAGTTCACCAATTGAGAACCATATTGATTTGCTTTTTTCTTCACTGTCCATTGTGCTAATGTTGTATTACATTTTTGATCAATTTCATGTGCGGCTTTGTTACTTAATCGTGCCGACACGCAATCCTGAAATAATATTAGCGTATCTGCCGTAATACTTGATACAAGCGATCCAACCATCATGCCTTGATACATTAAACCAGTCATAGCTCGAGCTTTAAGAGCAGGTGATAGGTTTTTAGATCTAAAATCAATATAATATCCTTGAGAAACTGTAAAAGCATAAAATGAAATCCATGCAGTTGGATCAAAAGTTTGTTCAAGGTGATGAACCATAGCCATTGGATTAGCATTGTGTTGATTCATTATTGTTCTAAAAATAATAGCGCCATCAATAATATGAAAGTGCATTTTCGTAGGGGTTAAATGAATGGCTGAATTCAACAATATTCCACGTTTTTGAGCTTTGACTTGATCTTGAATTTGCAAATTCTGAATTTGTTTTCTAATTTGGGAAAAGTAAGACTTATCATCTTCTTTTGATGCTTCGTAAAGAAGTTTTAATTGCGAGGCTTGTTCTGGTGATAATTGCGTCATTACATCGGTTAAATTAATTTGTTGTCCCTCAGATAATGAGGACCTGCCTTGAGCTAAAAGAGTAACACTCAATAATGAAATAGTAGTAAAAACAAAAAGTACTTTGAGGAATTGTCTCATTCGTAGATACTCCCTTTATAGAGATATCTACTGCAAAGATAGTTCTTGTCATAAGCACTGAATGAAACTTTAGATGTCTCATTTTGAGAACTAACAAAAATTGTTATACACTTTATGAAAAGCGCATTTCACATTGGTTAAATAATTTTTATATTTTAGTGGCTAGAACCTGATCTTCTTTGCGGCGCTGGTGCGTCTTTCAATGATTTGGTTTTTGACGCTTCAATTAATTGGTCGTTTTTCATTTTTTTAGCAGCAGTTGAAGCTATGTTGCGAATTTTTATCTGTGCGTCTTTGGCTAATTCGTTTGTACATTTATAATCCTGTGGCAATAGTTTTTCATATTCAAGGATTGATTTTTGAATTACTGTTACTTCTGGCAGTTCTATATTAAAATCATTTTGAATAAAATTGTGATATAGCTTGCCATTACGACTACAAATAATTTCTGCATTATCAATAAGTGAATAATTAAAGAATTTCCAAACTAATGGTCCGTAACTAACAGCTAATGCAGATGTTAATCCAAGAATGACAGCTGGAACTAGTACGTCGATTGCTATCTTACCTGCGATTAGCCCCGGCAGTACAGCATGAGCTTTTTGCGGCAGGAAAAAGTTTATAACGCCGAATTGACGAGCTTTTTCACTTAAATTTTTGATATTATTTTCGAACGATAGAGATCGGTCATATTTAACTCGAACGCCATTTAGGATAATTGCATCATCTGTCGTCAGCACAATTTTTGTTTTATTATCAATAATAATCACATCATTTTTAATTTTGTAATTGATTTTAATTTGATCAGAAATGTGAGTGTCTATAAATGAATGGTCTTCACTTGGTAGAATTTCTTTGAGTGCTGTTTTTAGCTTAATTCCATCTTCATTATTTAGAATTTGCAAAATAAATTGTTTTTTTTGATTGAATCGATCAGAAGCCAAGCTCTCTTTAGGCGAACCTAAAGCAGAGGCATATGTGTTTAGAATTAAAATAAAAGATAAGATTAATTTCATAAAATCTCCAACTACTGACGGTTGATGTTTTCGCAATAGTTAGAGATTACTATAAAGAAATACAAACAAGTGATAATTTAAAGCTTGCTTGAAAAAATTAATCTAAAGTCGTGTGTTCTTATTTTGAGATCGTAACTTTTTCGATTACGATAGGTTCAACTGGTCGATCCATTGGGCCTGTTTTCGTTTTACCAATTTGATCAACGATATCATAGCCTTCAACAACTTCGCCGAAGATAGCATGTCTGTTATCTAACCAGGGAGTAGGTACAGTCGTAATAAAAAATTGGCTTCCGTTTGTATTTGGACCGGCATTTGCCATAGAAAGCAAACCTGGTTTATTATGTTTTAATTCTGGATGAAACTCGTCATTAAATCTATACCCTGGGCCACCTGTGCCAGTGCCAAGTGGGCAACCACCTTGAATCATAAAATCTTTAATAACTCTATGAAATACAAGTCCGTCATAAAATGGTTTTGTCATTTTTTGACCAGTTTTAGGATCAGTGTATTCTTTTGTACCCTCTGCTAATGATACAAAGTTTTCGACAGTTTTAGGTGCTTTATCAGCAAATAATTTGACTTTAAAATTACCTTTATTGGTTTGAAAATGAGCGTACATTGATTATTTTCCTTTGCGAATTGATTTTATTGTAATTGTTTGTGCAGGTACATTTTCGAAAGATCCATCCGTAGATGTCTTGGTCACTGTTCTTACAGATTTAATTTTGTCGACAACTTCCATTCCAGAAATGACTTCACCAAATACGGCATAGCCATAGCGATCATCAGAAACATGATCTAGCCTTTGGTTATCAACAACATTTATAAAAAATTGTGCTGTCGCAGAGTTTATGTCGTTGGTTCTCGCCATTGCAATAGTTCCACGTTTATTTGATAAACCATTTTTAGCTTCGTTTTTGATAGGGTCGAATAAAACTTTTTTTTCAGAAAGATCAGCTAAGTGACCGCCACCTTGAATCATAAAACCATCGATTACTCGGTGAAAGATCGTGTTGTCATAAAATTTTTTATCGACATATTTTAGAAAATTTTCGACCGAGATGGGTGCTTTTTCTGAATTAAGTTTAATTTTAATTTCACCTAATGAAGTGTTTAAAATAACAACTGCAGATTTTGGTTCTTCTTTGAGATTATTTTTAGCATGTGATTTAAATGACCAAGTCATTAAAACAAAAGCTAACAAGTAAATCCAAATAACAACGTTGACCTGTGATAGATTCTTCACTTTTTCACTGTTTTTCATAGTGAAAACTTATTCAACTGGGTTTCTGCGGTCAAGGTTACTCAATAGGCTGCTTATTTTTACTCCAAGTTGTTTGACCATTTGGGCTTATAATAGTTATGAGAATCATTTGTGATGCGGCGTTCTTCAGTTCCGTCAACACTGATAGTATAGAGCTGAAAACTTCCGCTACGGTTACTACTAAAAACAATAAAACGTCCATCAGGCGAAAAACTAGGATCTTCATTACTGGCGCGCTTTCCGTTAGCCTTTGTGGCAGTTGTAAGTCGTTTAATGTTAGCCCCATCACTGTCCATTATAAAAATATCGAAATAGTTTTCAAACATACTTGCAAAAGCTATTTTTTTACCGTCAGGTGACCATGACGGAGTTGAGTTGTATTTTCCTTCAAATGTTAAGCGTTTGACATTGCTTCCGTCAGAGCTCATCACGTAAATCATAGGTTTTCCGCCACGATCTGATGAAAAGGCAATCTTTGATCCATCTTTGGATAATGCAGCTTCAACATTCATAGCTCCAGCTGGTCCTTTAGTTAGCTGTGAAACAATTTCCCCTTTAGATGTAATTTTAAAAATGTCGGGAGCACCACTTTGCGAAATTGTTAAATATATATGTTTACCATCTGGAGAATAACTTGCTCCAGAATTTAAACCATTGCGATTTGATATGATCATTCTTTTTCCTGAAGCTAAATCTTGTTCAAACAAAGTTAAATTCATTTGAGCAGACCCAATTTTTCTAGTGTATATGGAATAAACGACTTTACGTGCATCAGGTGACCAATTAGGTGAAATAGCTACACTTCGATCACGAGTCACAAGATTTTGTTCTGAACCATCTTGGTTCAAAGTAATGACTTCTTTGTGTCCAGTGCGATCTGTTGTTGCAACAATTTTCGATAAGAAAGAGCCTCGCTGACCTGTTAAAGCTTCGAGAATATCATTCGCAATGATATGGCCAATTTGAACTGTTTGATTGGTCTTTCCGTTATATTTTTTGCCAACGACAGTTTTTCCTTCGTTTACTTGGTAAAGATACAATTCGATAGAAATATCATCTCCAATTAAGCTAAATGACGCTCGAATTAAAAAGTCTGCTTCGATTGATTTCCACGTATCAAATTTAAAACCACTTGGATCCATGACCTTTGATTTAATTGGCGTAGTAGATGTGTTTTCAAGAAACGCAGAGCTCGACATCATTTTAAAATAAGTTGATTTTTCAAGATCTTCAGTGGTGACTTTATGGATTTCGGCCGCGACTTTAACGTTCTGTGAAGATTTGTGAGTATTAATTTGATTGAATACAGGAAATGCTAAGTTACTTTTTTTGGCCTGCGCTTCTCCGATTTTAATATAGGCTTGATCAGACCATGCATGCTGGCTGAAAATACTCAAAATAAAAAACAAGCTAGTTAGTTTTAAGAATTGTAACATGTGTAAAACTCCTTTAAGGGGTTATTCGGGAAAGCCAATGAGAACACCATCTTCTTTATAAACTTCAGTAAATTTATCTGGTACAGATGGAAATGGTAGTGATTTTTCAATCGCACGTAAACAATATTCATCATAGGTTGGATGACCAGAAGATTGAAAAATATTTTTAGATACTAAAGATCCGTCAGGATTAAATTTAACAAGTACTTTTGTTTTAAGTGGTTTACCTACAAGCCACTGTGGTAATTGCCAATGATTTTTAATTTTAGTGTCAAGTTGAACCAAATAACTATCAGATTGTATTTTATCTAAGCCAGTTAGGGCTGTTCCTTTTGATAGAACTCGACCTTTAATAGGTCGCGCCGTAATTTGAGTTTGCTTCGAATTTTGTGATTTTTCTAATTCAACAGATTGTCTAATTTTTTCTATGGCGCTTAGTTTTTTTAATTTAGCTAGCGCGTCTTTTTGTTTTTTTTGAGTAGATTTTAAATTAATTGACTCATTATCAAGTTTGACAGATTTAGTTTCACTATTTTTATTTTTCGCTTCTTTGACGGTCGATTTGTTTGCTTCTAAAGACTGTTGGGGAATTTCTTTTTCCGGTAGATCTTTAGGGCGAACTTGTTCGTTGACTTCAGAGTTCAAAATATCTGCTTGAGTGTATTTTTCAGGAAGCCCAACCATATCGAAACGAATTGCTTGCGAAAGATCGAGTTCGGGCTTTGAAAAAAAATTGACCTTAATGATCATTACTAAGATCAGTAAGAAATGGCAAATAAATGATAAGCGAATGCCACGAGCAAAATCCAAGCTTACTCCTTAGGAATAGTAATCAAGCTAAGATTAAATATCCCAGCAGCACGAGCTTCGCCCATCACTTCGGCAACAACTCCATAGTCAACTTTTTTATCAGCTTGAATATAAATTTGCTTATTTTTTTTATTCTCAAAAATTGCCTTAAGCTTAACTCTTAGATCTGACATCGCAACAGCGGTTGAGGCTATTTTAATACGACCAGCCTGATCGATGGATAGAATAAATGGTTCTTCATTTAGCTCTACACCCGCAGATGATGTCTTTGGTAAATTAACATCAATACCTTGTTGCATCATAGGTGCTGTGACCATAAAAATAATTAGTAAGACCAACATGACGTCAACAAACGGTGTTACGTTAATTTCACTCATGGCCATTTTAGAGCCATTTGAAGAGTTACCAGAACTCATTCCCATAGTTTATCCTTTGAAGAAATTTCGTTTAACAATATTTAAAAAATCAGAGCTAAAATTATTAAGCTGAATTTCTTCTTTTTTAACTTCACCAATAAAATGGTTGTAAATAATAACGGCCGGTATTGCCGCAGCTAGACCAATAGCCGTTGTGATAAGCGCCTCTGAAATACCCGGAGCAACAGCTGCTAAACTTGCAGAGCCGGTTTGAGCAATTTTTCGAAATGAATTCATAATACCCCAAACTGTTCCAAACAAACCAATAAATGGACCCGTTGAACCGGTTGATGCTAAAACCGTTAATTTAGATTCAAGTTCGGCCATTTCATTTTCAATTGCTTTTCGCATAGCTCGTTCTAAGTTGTCTAGACCAGCCAACATTGGTGGCTCTGATTCATTGTCATGATTTTTATTAAGTAGCGGTGATTCTGCTATTTTTTTCATTTCGATGTAGGCAGCTTTAAATACGCGCGCATGTGAAGAGCTAGGAAAACTGTCAATTTTGTTGCTCAGCTCATCAAGTGAACTTGATTTCCAAAAAAGTTGATCGAACTCCGCATTGCTATTTCGAACAGATTTGATTTGCTGGTACTTGGTCCATGCAATACCCCAACAAAGTATTGAAAGACTAATTAAAATCAAGATAACAATTTGAACTGCCAAGCTTGCCTGTAAAATTGAATCTAATGCGCCATACTTTAGTCCAACATTAGATGAGGTCTGTATTTCAACAGCAAATGTATCAAGAGGTAATAAAAGTGTTATAATGGTAATTATCTGACGAATATTTTTTTTCATGGAGACATCATATTGAAAATTCTAAAAGCAAGCAACTTTAAAGCGACGTTTTTATTGTTATTGATGATGTCTGTTTTTTTGATTCAGTGTGTTCATCGGGATTCAAATTTTGACAATCAAAACAAATCTAGTATCGATCAATCGCGCGAACCAACTGCGAGTAAATATAAATTACTGCCTGAACCACGTTATCAAACATGTGAGTCTGATAAAAAAAATTATCTTGAAGACCAAATTCAACAGTTATCGCAAAATCTATTTATTAATCATGATGATGATTGGGATAAAAAAATTCCTATTCAATGTATTTACTTTGCACAGTTTAATTTTAAAGGAAGTTTTGCAACATGCGAATCTGAGTACAGCAAACCAAAAATAGGTGCATTGAAGCCTTGTTTGACAGAGAATTATACTCGGTTGGTGTATAATGCCTATCATGATGTTAAAGATTGCTTTGGTTTGGATCCTAAAAGCTCTTTTTTGCAGATCATGATTGAAAGCGGTTTTCATATTAATGCTATTAATAAGTCAGGCTTTGATGCGGGAGCATCACAATTTACCAAAAATGGTATCAAGCATGTTATGCCATTAATCCAAAAAACGAGGCAAATTTTATTAGAAAGTTCTAAGCCTTCTTGTTCTAGAATTGCTAGTTCTATTGGGCAACTTAGTCCGGATGCTGCCGAAATTAAGCATCGATGTTCAATGATAGCCTTGCCTAAAAATCCTTATAGAAGTTTTTTAATGCATTATTTGCATGAAGTGAAAGATCAACTTTACTTAAAATCACAATTAGCAATTCGTTTTCCTCAATTGAAGGTTATTCTAAGCGATCAGCAAATAGAAGAGTTAATGTACTTTACTTACAATCGTGGCGTAGAGGGTACCTTGAGACTCATCAAAGGTTATCTTTACAATCGTAAGGTTATGGGTGCCGAAGTGAAAAGTGAAGATTTTATTCTTTGGCAAAATCTAGCTGATATTAGAGCATTTTTAAAAAAGAATCCGGATGTAAAACGAAACATCAATCGGTATAAATTTAAAAAGTTAACTTTTGCTGAATATGCATTGATACAAAACCAAACATATATGGCCAATATGACTGAAGCCCGTGATTTGGTTAGGTCATATTATGGTAATTCCTGTAGTTATTGATCACATTTCAATCAAAGCAAAAGGGTTCAGGCTTTTTGCTTTTTCAAGTTCCTCTTGAGAATCTGGTCCAACAATAATCCTAACATGTCGGCGCTTAAGTTCAGTTAGCAAATCATCTGTGAAAAAAATTTGCTTATAATAAGTACGCGGATGAATTAAAATATCTGCTCTGAAAGATACAGCCTCGATAAGATTCATAGACTCCATGGCTTTTATACGTAAAATTTCAGGCTGAGACGTTGCATACAGTAGTGTTGGTCTTAATTCTTTAACCGATTTTGCCATGACATCATAAGGGCTTGTCACAACAATATTTTCACTTTTATCGAGTCCTAACTTTTGAAGTTCGCCAATAAAAATTTCATGTCCCGCAATTGCGTTTTCGGTCATATTAAAAATGAGTTTTTTATTTTGCAGTTCGTCTTTAAATTTAACAAGCTCAATAACTTCAGTTGCTACTTGGTCATAGGATTTAGATCGGTAGCTTGCTTGTGCCGCTAAATTTGTTTTCACTAGAATTAGTCTTTGATCAAGTGTTGTAGCAACATTCAAATATAAATTGTCAAACTCTTGTAATTGTTTGGCGAATTCTTCTTGTTTGCTGGACGCGACTTTAAATAAGAGAGGTGTTGATTCAGTTTTGTAGAATGCTCGATTGTAATCAATAAAGGTCTGAGATCGTCCCCACATTTTAACTGTCATGAATACAACAAAAGAAATAAACAATGTTCCGGCTGTGACCACTATTAAACGCATCATGCGATCATATAAACAACAAATATAACTGTGGGACAACAACATTTTATATGTTCACTGAAAACACCGAAAGCCTATTTCTCAAGCAATATCAATAACTTCTATATCCGACTAAAAAAGGTCGTATTTTCATTTGCCTTTCAATAAGAACCGAGTATAACGGCAGATCTAAATACGATAAAAAAGGTCGGATATGCAAAAACTGAATAAAAAAGTTGAATATGCTCTGATGGCTTTAAAGCATTTTAGGGACAACGGTTTATCAGGTCAAAGTACTGAAAAGACTGATGAAATTGTTATGAGTGCAAAGCAAATTGCTGAAGCAACACACGCTCCGTACGAAGTTACGGCTCGTGTTTTACAAGTTTTAAGTTCCAATGGAATTTTGAAAGCGGCTTATGGAACACAAGGTGGTTACAAGCTTGGCAAAAATTTGGACCAGGTTTCGGTTCTTGATCTCATGAACATGATCGAAGGTTCTACTGATGTTGCTAAATGTTTATCTGATGAAAAAGAATGTGATCTATCAAAAACATGCACCATTATTTCTCCGGTTCAAAATTTAAATCGTAAAGTTCAAAAATTTTATAGCTCTATTTCTTTAAATGAGGTTCTTCATGTCTGAATCATATGAATACAAATACGGTTTTACGACGGATATCGAAACTGAATCAATTCCTAAAGGACTTAACGAAGAAATCATTCGTCTGATTTCAGCTAAAAAAAATGAACCAGAGTGGGTTTTAGATTACCGTTTAAAAGCTTTGAAACATTGGCAAACTTTAACAGAGCCTTCATTAGCTGAAAATAAATGGGCTATGGTTGATTATCCACCTATTGATTTTCAGGATCTCACATATTATGCGGCTCCGAAGCAAAAGCCTGAAGCTAAAAAATCTCTTGATGAAATTGATCCAGAACTTATTAAAACCTTTGAGCGTTTAGGTATTCCGTTACAAGAACAAAAACGTATCTCTGGTGTTGCTGTTGATGTCGTATTTGATTCAGTCAGTATTGGAACAACTCACAATGAAGAACTTGAAAAAGCAGGAGTTATTTTTTGTTCTATTTCTGAAGCTATTCATAAGTATCCAGATTTAGTTAAAAAATACTTTGGATCTGTTGTTCCATATACAGATAACTATTATGCAACTTTAAATGCCGCTGTTTTTTCTGATGGTTCTTTTGTTTATATTCCCAAAAACACAAGATGCCCTATCGATTTATCGACATACTTTCGTATTAACGCCAAAGAGACTGGTCAGTTTGAAAGAACACTGATCGTCGCCGATGAGGGTTCGTTTGTAAATTATCTTGAGGGTTGCACAGCACCTCAACGTGACGAAAATCAACTGCATTCTGCTGTGGTTGAGCTTGTTGCTTTAGATAATGCTGAAATTAAATACTCAACAGTTCAAAACTGGTACACAGGCGATAAAGAGGGTAAAGGTGGAATTTATAACTTTGTAACTAAGCGTGGAATTTGCAAAGGTAAGAACTCAAAAATCTCTTGGACACAAGTTGAATCAGGTTCTGCTATTACATGGAAATACCCATCAGTGATTTTACAAGGTGATAACTCAGAGGGTGCATTTTACAGCGTGGCTCTGACACATGACTATATGCAAGCCGATACAGGAACTAAAATGATTCATATCGGTAAAAACACAAAAAGCACAATTATTTCAAAAGGTATATCTGCTGGACATTCATCGAATGCTTACCGTGGACAAGTTAAAATTATGCCATCTGCTGAAAACGCACGTAACTATTCACAATGCGATTCAATGCTTGTGGGTGATAAATGCAGTGCTCATACATTTCCTTATATTGAAGTCAAAAATAATTCGGCGGTATTGGAACACGAAGCAACGACTTCAAGGATTTCAGAGGATCAAATTTTTTATTTACAATCTCGTGGACTTGATACAGAAAAATCTATTTCGATGTTAGTGAATGGTTTTTGTAAAGAAGTGTTTAAAGAACTACCTCTCGAATTCTCTGTTGAAGCTGTTAAGTTGATTGAGATGAAATTAGAAAACTCAGTTGGATAAAAATTTAAAAATTGGTGGATAAAATGTTAGAAATTAAAAATTTACAAGCAAGAGTCGAAGAAAAAGAAATTTTAAAAGGATTAAACTTAACAGTTAAGGCTGGTGAAGTTCATGCGATTATGGGGCCTAATGGTTCTGGCAAAAGTACTTTGTCAAAGGTCTTAGCCGGTCATCCTGCATATCAAGTTACAGCTGGCGAAGTTCAATATGAAATTAATTTTAAAATGCAAAACTTATTAGATCTTGCTCCGGATGTACGTGCCAAAGAAGGTGTCTTTTTAGCATTTCAATATCCAATTGAAGTTCCAGGAGTATCTAATTTTACATTTCTACACACTTCGTTTAACTCTGTGTTACAACACCATGGATCTGAGCCAATGAGTGAAGGTGATTTTAGAGAGTTCTTACACCAAAAAATGAAAATCGTTAATATGAAACCTGAATACTTAGAAAGACCTGTTAATGTGGGTTTTTCGGGCGGAGAAAAAAAGCGTAATGAAATTTTGCAAATGGCTGTGTTATCGCCGCGCTTAGCTTTGCTTGATGAAACAGATTCGGGCTTAGATATTGATGCTTTAAGAATAGTTGCAGAAGGCGTAAATAAATTAAAATCAAAAGATAATGCGATTATTCTGGTTACTCACTACCAAAGATTGTTGGATTATATCAAGCCTGACTATGTTCATGTACTAGCAAATGGCAAAATCATCCAAACAGGTGATGCAAGTTTGGCGCTTGAATTAGAGAAAAAAGGATACGATTGGTTGGTGTAATATGAATTTAAATTTACTTTACTCAACGAACAAACAAAATCATCCTTTAGAAAGCATAGCTTTAAATGAATTACGTGAAAAAGCATACTTGGCTTTAGATCAAAGTGGTATGCCTTCAAAAAAAGAAGAAGCCTGGAAATTTACGTCGTTAAATGATTTTAAAAGTATAGATTGGGCATTACCTGAATCCGAAATATTTTTGAGTCATGATCAGATGGTGTTTGTTTCTAAAAGTTTACCATCAGATTTTTACAATATAGTTTTTGTTAATGGCATTCTTAATAAGACTTTATCTGATTCAGATATCCAAATTGAAAAAATTGATTTGCAGCCTAAAGACTTTCATTTAACTTCTAATGATGTCGATTACAAATTAGTTCACTTATCAAGATCACTAAGCTCAGTAAAATATATTTTGAATTTTAAGAAAGATCAGGTTGTGGATAAACCTGTGCAAATTGTGCATATAGTAACTGGTGATAAGTCGTATTTAGTGCAACCAATTTTGGATATTAACGCTGAAGAAAACTGTGATGTTAAAATTATATTTCAAAGATTATCAGTCAGGTCACATACAGAAATCCAGCAAGCACTCAATATGGATGTTCAAGTTAGATTAGATGCTAACGCTAAAATGAAATTCACCCATATTGATAATTCAGATATTCATGATTTTAACTTTTCAAGAATCAAATATTACTTAGAGCAAAGCTCTAAACTGGTTGCATTAGACATAGCCTTAGGGTCTCAAGTCTCTAGGCACTACACAGAAATAGCATTTAAAGCAGAATCAGCTGAAGCTGGTATTTATGGTCTTAATTTGTTAGCTAACGATCAACATTGTGATCACTATACGTTTATCCACCATATTAAAGGATCGAATCAATCTATTCAGCATTATAAATCTATACTTACTGAAAAATCACGATCAGTTTTTCGTGGAAGAGTTCGTATCGAACAAGATGCTCAGAAAGCCAATTCTGAACAATTAAATAATAATTTACTTATTTCACCAACGGCTTCTGCCGATAGCATTCCCCAGTTAGAAATATATGCAGATGATGTTAAAGCAGGACATGGATCAACTGTAGGGCAACTTAACAAAGATGAAATTTTTTATTTTTTAAGCCGAGGTATTAGTCAAAGACAAGCCGTGCAGATGTTGTCTCATGGTTATGCCAAAGAGTTAGTTTATAAATTAGAGAACGAACAAATTGAAAATTTTATTTTTGAAATCATGAACACAAAGCTAGAAGAAATGTTTTAAAAAAGAAGTATTAAAATGAGTGAATTGATTAAAAATGCACGCCTACAATTTAAAGCTTTTGAGCAAAAAATAAATGGTCACGATCTTGTCTATTTGGATAGTGCGGCGACAACTTTAAAGCCAAATTCAGTTGTTCAACGTATTAACAAATTTTATGAATTAGAATCATCTAATGTCCATCGTGGAGCACATTTTTTAAGTGATCAAGCTACTCGTTCATTTGAAAAAGCACGTACGACAATTCAAAAATTTATTAACGCTCGTTCGAGTGAAGAAATTGTTTTTACTAAAGGCACTACTGAAGGTATCAATTTAATCGCTCAGTCGTACGGGCAAAATTTTTTAAAAGCTGGCGATGAAATTGTTGTAACTGAATTAGAACACCATGCGAATTTAGTGCCTTGGCAAAATCTAGCTTTACAAAAAGAACTAAAACTCAAATTTATTGAAGTCTTATCAGATGGATCAATTGATGAAAATTCAATGACCAAAGCTATAACTGACAAAACTAAACTCGTTGCTTTTTCGGGTTGTTCAAATATTTTAGGTACTTTACTACCTATTGAAAAAATAATAGCACAAGCTAAATCTGTAGGAGCAGTCACTATTTTAGATGCGGCACAGTTAATTTCACAAAAATCTATCGACGTACAAAAGCTAGATGTCGATTTTTTAGTATTTTCAGCACACAAATTATTTGGACCATTTGGTTTTGGTGTTCTTTATGGTCAAAAACAATTGCTGACGGCAATGCCACCATATCAATTTGGTGGCAGCATGATTAGCGAAGTTCAGTTTGAAAAATCAACTTATAATGAATTGCCGTTTAAGTTTGAGGCCGGTACTCCGCATGTTGAAGGTGCGATAGGTACTGATGCTGCTATTGAGTTTTTTACTCAGTATAACTTAAATGATGTATTTAATTATGAGCACAATTTGCTTGAACAAGCATCAGCTGAATTAGCCAAAATTCAAGGCATCAAAATATTCGGTACAGCCAAAGAAAAATCAGCTATTCTAAGTTTTAATATTCAAGGTGTTCATCATGCTGATGTTGGGCAAATTTTAGATCAACAAGGGGTTGCTGTTCGCGTGGGTCATCACTGTACGCAACCACTACTTAGAAAGTTTGCTATGACGGGAACTATTCGCGCATCATTTTCTATTTATAATAATCTATCAGATGTTGAAAAATTTATTTCTGCAGTTCACAAAGCAAAAAGGATGTTAACATGAGCCAATCAGAAGTTTTAATTCGCGTGCAAGCGACTCCGAATCCGAATGCATGGAAATTTATATTAGATCGTCCCGTACTTAATGATGGTAAGGCCACTTACTCTGATATCCAAGAAGCTGAACACAATAATTTAGCAAAATCATTATTTCAAATACCGGGTATTCGCCAAGTGCATTATTTTCAAAATGTTATTACAGTGACTCATCAGTTTGATGCTGATCCTGATGATATAAAAGAACAAGTCTGTGCCGTTATTCAAACACGTATGCCAGTTCATAATCCTGACCAGACGGTGTTAGATGAAAAAAAACTTGCTCGTCAGAACTTATCACCAGAGCAACAAAAAATAGAAGAAATTTTAGATCGCACGATCAGACCTGGTTTACAGGGTGATGGTGGTGATATCGAAGTGGTTAAACTTGAAGATAAAAAAGTATATGTGACTTATCAAGGGGCTTGTGGAACTTGCCCAAGTTCAACGACTGGCACATTAATGGCTATTGAGGGGATTCTTAAAGATGAGTACGATCCTCAAATCGAAGTTATTCCAGTCTAAGAGTTATCTAATTATTTTATCTAATCTAAATTTATCATCAATTTTTTGACCATTACTGAGCTTTTGAATTTTCATATTTTGAGGATCTTGCTTTCTTTCTTCTGCAGCTTTTTGCAAGACATACTCAAAAGAATCTTCTGGTCGCGAGGCAATGATGGCGTCACGTAAAACTGTATGTTCAGCTATTTTACCTGATATAGAAATACTAATGTGATTTTGAATTTCATGACTAAATTTACTAACATTAATTTGAAGGTCGTATGTCTGACCTGCCGAAATTGCTGGTAAAGTCCCTTCTAAGACTGAAGTAGTTGTGGTATCTTTTTCAAGGTACCATTTGTATTTAAGACCACTAGGCATATTCTGAAATGCAGTAATTGTTGCTTTAATGACAGATATTCCATTTTGATTTTCTGCTATTTCTTCACTTGAAAGTTTGAGCTGGAAAAAATTTCGCGAAACCATGTCTTGACTCAGTTTTTGTATCAAGAGCGGCGATCCTGATATTGAAGCTAAGCTACGTGCAGAAGTATTTTTGTACATTAAATGCATTGTCAGAAAACCTGTCACTAAGCCAAAGCCAGTGGTTAGGATAATTCTTAATAAGAGCTGCTTGGACACAGTAAGCCTCCTGATTGATCTTTTAATTGATAGATACATTGTGTAGATGAAGAAGTTGTCGTTGGACTAGATGAGTAGTATCGAATATTGAGTAAATAGTTTCCAGAACTGAGAGAGCCCAAATTGATAGTTTTTGTTCTGTTATTACTTTCCAAGGCGTCTATAGTATAAGAACCACGATTATACATGGCGACATCGGATGATGTTGTTTTTGCATACGTAGCGCAAGTGTTATTACTGTAATAAGCCGTACAATCCTGATTGTATTTATAGCTTTCTTTGAAAATAATCAAATCAACATCCAAAGGACAATCGGTAGTATTCGATTTCAAAACTAGTTTTATAGAAGTAACTGAACTTAAAAATGAACTATTTAAATGATAAAAATGATTTGTGTATCTTTGATCACTTTCATTGCTTGCTGTTTTTGAAGTATTACGTGGTTGTAGCATGATGTCGTTACAGCTTGATCCAGTTTGTAATTTAATTCCGTATCCTGGCCATGCTGAATATGTTGTCGGACCACTAACAACGTTTAAAGCAGAGCTTCCAATTGGATGTAAAGCTTCGTCTGACGTTATCATTGTTTGAAAATTAGCAGGTAATGTGCCTGAATTAATTGATTTGAGTTTGTCAATAAACTTTGCTGAACTTCTGAATGGCTGTGTAGAGATACCCATCCCTTGAGATGTTGTGCCTAGGGCTTTCCAGTAATTTTCAAATGTTTCGGCTGATCCAGTACAATTACTGTTGCAGGAATTAATCCCTTTAAAGAGACCACGAGCAACCGACATTTCTCGAGTATGTCCCTCGGCAGGGAATGATCCAGGAGACACCTGATCGTAATTAGCAGATGCACCGCTTTCGTTCAGACGTACTAAAATTAAAGAAGAACCGCCAGTGTTGCCACTCGCAGTATATCCACGTGTATCACTGTAGTGTAGCCACTCGTTATTTGGTAGGTTGCTGGTCACATCTGGATTAATTTTAGCTAAGTAGTTTTTCATGATGTGACCACCAAAAAAATTGCCCCAACCTTCTGACCATGCTAGACGAGGATCGATTCTGTATTGTCCATAGTGTTTGCCACCTGGGGAATCCATACTTCCGCAGTTTGCTTCGATGTGATGCCCTATTTCATGTAAAATAACTGTGTCATCGAAGTGGTCTGTATCCGTAGATGTCACGTTGCCAGATACGCCACCGTTAATGTATAGCTCATTATCTCCTCGAACATAAAAAGACAGTGTATTACTGGCGTCAGCATCCGGATCAATATAGAGATAGGGATTAAAGCCAGCTTTCCAGTAAATATCTAAACGATTATTTAAACAACTTACGTCAGTAGTACCAGTTACAGTTCCGCTTGCGACATATTCAAAAACTGATATCCAGTTGTTGTAAATATTAAAAGCTCCACCCTCTATTTTATTAGATAAGTTTTCATCGGCCTGTGCTGTTAATGTTATAGTAGAATTACTAGCTCCACCAAATCCTGAAGATACTAATGTTGTAGATAATTTATAGACATTATTTGAATAAATATCTTCTTTAACAGAGAAATTAAGCGTTGGACTCACTGATTTGCTGGCTGATGTAAAGACTTGTTGTGATCGCGATAAAACTTGCACCGTAAATGTACCGGCATTGTTCGGTATTCTTAAAGGATTAATCCCATCTAGAGCTTTAAGTTGTCCAAGTGAATTAGTAGCTCCACATTGTACAATGTTGCCTGATGAATCAAGAATTCTGACTTCAGCGTATTTAATCGGAAGTGAAGTAGGATTAACTGCTCCTAAAGTGATATTGCTAACAATCCCAGAATTTTGTGTGATGTTTAAACCACGTTTTTTAAAGTTAGCTGTACCTGATACAACAACACCCGGGCTATATGTTGTTGACGTTGTACACAGCGCTAACTCACTTGATACTGTAGGTGATGATGGAGTATCTGCTGGTCCCAAACCAGAACATGATGTTAGGAAAGGTAACACACTTGCTATCAGCCAAAAAATTGAATTACATTTGAGATGAATTTGAGATTGTTTCATTATTTATCATCCTTTTGCTTTTTGTAGAGTTCAACTTCTTGAACGATGCTTTCAAATGAATTATTTTTTTGAGAAGATACTACACCATCAGCGAAAATTCTGTGACTTGGATGAGTGCCAAAAGCTTCAAATCTGACATAGCGATTAATTGATTTCACTCCAAAACCTTGAACTTGTAATTTGATATAAACAGGTTCATTTTTTCGAAGTAAAGGAATTTGTCCGGTAAGATCATCTGCATTTTGCGCGAATACATATTCACCCAAACGCCACTGAAAATTAACTGGATACTTATAATCATAATCAGTTTGTACAATTGCAGTTATCGTTGAAATACTATCTTGTTGAATTTTAAATTTTAATTGTATTGATCGTTCGACAAAGCCCATATAAGAAAATGATGATTTATTATATTTATTTAAACCATGTGGGTTCGTTTTTGAATTTGAATCAAAGCAACTGCTTAGCGATAGTATAGTAACAGTTAGTAAGCATAATTGTTGAAGATTATTCATTACTCTGGGCATAAAGCCCCCAAATTGCTATTAATTGTATATGCATATTGCGTTGCCGTGCTGATGCTTTTTCCAGCTGAATATGCTCGAACATCAAGAACATATTTTTTATTGGGCTGTAAATGTAAATCTAAATTTTGAATTGATTTAGTGTACGTTGCTCCAGATACTGCAGAAGTTGTTGTAGGTGTACGATTGTAAGCGACAACATCTTTTGAGACTAACCTAGTTGTGACATAATTAACTGAACTGCAGGTTGTAGCTCCATTTGAACAGGCATAATCTTCATTGAAATGATAATCATTTTCATAAATAATTAAATCATGATCTACCGCAGATCCATTTAGAAAATCAAATTTAACGCTTAATGAAGTTAAGCCTGATAATGTTGAAGTATCGATTGTATAAAAATGATTCGAATACCTTTGATCAGAATTTAATCCAGTGAAATATTGTTCGTCTGTTCTAGGTTCAATTAATGTTTTATTTGTACAAGAATTGTTTACGATCAAATTATGTCCATAAGGGACCCAATTCAGATATTTTATTGAATTAACCGTAGAAACGTATCGAGCCGTACCACTTATTGCTAAATTGTGATCAGAAAAGAGCTGCAAAGCTTCAGCTTCAACAATAGTTTTGAAGTATGTGTTCCAGTTTGAAGTACCTACATTGGCTTTAAATAATTCGAAAAATAGATTTGAGTTAACTGATTTGTATTCAGCGCGTCCTAAACCCGTATTGGCATCAAAAGATTGCCATATAGTTGTATAACTTGCAGGTAAAGTTGTGCACGTTGATGAGCAAGTGTTGGTTGTTTTAAATAGAGCACGTGAAATTGCACCTTCGCGAGTATGGCCTTCTCCGGGATAGACACCACTATTAACAATATCATAAGGTATATTTTGATATGCTCCAGGCAATTGCCAAGCGCCTGGGTCATTAGCCGGTTTTTTAAAATCCATCATAAAACCCTGACCATTTGAAATATTTTGATAAGAATCAGAAAACCCATAAGTATTATTTAAAAAAGTCCAACCGTAGTTTTCGTTCAAACTAATCAGACGAGTGTTCATTGTCGGATCGATATATTGAAGTCTATTTTTAATAACTTGAGTTGCGGTGTAATTCGCCCATGACTCATGCCACGCTAAACGTTGATCAATTCGAACAATCAAAGCATGTGTCCCGCCTTTAGTAAGTTTTCCACAGTGATGTTCGACAAAATGACCCATCTCGTGAATCACAGGAAAGTCATCAAAATGATCAGTGTTTGATAAACTCACATCGCCGAGCTGGCCACCGGTAATAAAAAGTCGATCTGTATCCTTATCAAAATAAGAAGTATTGTCTGTCAAGGTTGAAGGATCTTGTTCTGGATAGACATATTGAACTGGATTAAAACCAGCTTTCCAGTAAACATTTAACTTATTGCTTAAACAGCTTAGATCTCCCGGAGGAAGATCAATTTGCGTATCAAGGTACTCGTAAAGCTGAATAAAATTATTGTAAATATTAAATGCTCCACCAGTTATGTTCATATCATCGGTTTGTCTGGCATAAGCAGTAAGATTTATCGTACTTAAGTTTGTTCCATCTGATGAAAAAGTTGTTTCAATATGATGGACATTGTTTTGATATATATCATCTTTAACTGAAATCGAAGCAAGTAATGCTTTGTTAGTTGTGGTCACCCGCGAACGAGCATAAACGCGTATAATGTAATTTTGAGCTTTATTTGGTATTTTTAAAGAACTGACTCCGTCAAGTCCAACAACTTGACCATTGATATCTGTACGTCCACATTGAATTAAATTTTTACTTTGATCATATACAGCAACTTCAGCGTATGGGATAGGTAATGGATTTGTTAAGGGATCGCCTAAAACCATATTGCTGAGTGAAGTTACACTATTAGTCGTTTGAGAAATTAATTTTGTCGAACGCTTGTAAAAACTGGCAGTCGCTACAACAGAAACATAGCTTGGGTAAATTTTTTCGGTAAGACACTCGTTAATTTCATCTTTTAAAGATAAATATTCACTTGCTCGTGAGCTTAAACGAGGTCCACAACTTTGTAATAAAATTGTGAAAGTGAAAAAAAATAGTAAAGCGTATAGTCTTAAAACCACGCTTCTTTATCGGCTTATTTTTACATTGAATTAAGTATTTGTAATAACTCAGCTTAAGACTAGTCTAGTCTTGAAGATGAACAAAATAGTATTTTAGAAAATCTCAAAATTAGCCGATTGAACAAAGAGAATGATAAGAAAAATGTCGATTTTTTTTATAGCTTCAATAACGACTCTGCAAAACTGCTGGGCTAATGCAGTCTATTTCTATAGAATTAAAAAAGACGAAAATGTAACAAAAGTTTTATATATAACACATTTAAAACCAATTTATACTAGCAATGGTACTCTGAGAACAATTCAAAAAACTAATTCTCAAAATATATTTGATTTAAATAAACTCATGTCTGGCGATAAGCTTTATTTTGATGAAAAACTAGTTCAAATTGCTCTTAATAAAAAAACAATTCGCATTGAAAATCAAAATGAAATTATAATTACTGACCAAGCCTACCTTAGTTACGAACAAAATAAAGTTAATAAAAACATAAATAAAAGAGTTGTGGCAAACACTGACTATCAGATTATTCAAGAATCTAAACCAGAAATAATTGATTCGCATGTGTCTCCTAAATCTGAAACAGTTAATACGAATCCAGCAGCACAGCAATATCATGTTAATCATTCATTTGGGATGTTGGGTTTTTTGAATTATACAACTTTATCATCGAGAGATGGCCAAAACAACAAAGAGGCTACTTTGTTAACTGACCGAGATATTGAACTCGATTTTTCATTTAAGCAGAGTTGGACGAACACATTTTCTACAGCGTTTGGGTTGAGTTTTCGACATATTGTTTTTTTGCAAAATAACACAGGTAACAAAAGTTTATCTTCGACAGAGCAAAATCTGTCAGGTATGTCTTTGGGCATAAACTATAAACTGTCGGATACAATTCATTTAGAGCCTACTTATGAATTATTTCAGAAACTTTTTATTCGTGGTGTGACAACTACATTGGTTAGTTTAGATAAAGTGATGATTTCAGCGTTAGGGTTGAAGTTTAACATTAGACTTTTTGAAAAAGATGATTCTAGAATAAACATAGCCATCGGAGCTAAATCTTTATTTAAGGCCCAAACAGAAACAATAGATGTCAATTCTGGTTATTCCCTAGATGCCGATTTAAATATAATCAAAAAATACAAGCAGTCTAACTATCAAATAGGTTTCGGAATGAGTTCTCATTTTCAAAACACATCCGTCACAACTCAGTCAGAAACCGTGCCGCATGTATCTCTTGGTATACAAAGTGATATGTTTTAGCTGATTAACTCCATATTTTTCTCGAAATGAGATAGTTCAGAAAATAAAAAAAGGCTCGATGACAACTCTGAAACATAAACCTCTTTTTCGCAAGGTGGGTCGCCATATAACAACTTTAGGCTTCTCACTACGAGGTGAGCTTGCACACCATTGTCAGGGACAGCCCCCAAAATTATGCTTGTAAGGTTTATTTTCGATGAGTTTTACGTCAGCGAACCCTATATAAACATTTTAGCAGATTCTTATAAAAAGTCTATAAACCAGGACTCGAGAACCACTAAAAAAAGCCGAAAAATTAATTATGTTAGCTCAGCTGGATTTTTATTTTCCATTTTTTGTGTTTTTTTACGGTCTTATGATCACTTTTGTGCTTGAAATTCCGTATTTTGTGGAATTGGCACGCAAAGAAATGCCCTATTATCATACTCAATTTGAGAAACATCGAAAATTAGCTTTTTTATCTGTTTTTGTAGGCGGTCTTTGGTCACTGCAACAACTCTGGTTTTCGTGATTGACTCTAGATTCAGGGTTGGTACTTTGGCTGCATGTCGCAGGACTTTAGCTCTCAAAACTCATTCGAAAACAGCAACAACAATTCTGAATCAGGAATAAACTCGGCATCAACTGAACCGCAAATTTTAACTGTTGAACAGATCAATAATTATTTGCGTGGATTAATCGAGGGTCATGTAGGCACTGTTTGGCTCAAAGGTGAAATTTCAAATTTCAAACCGCATTCGTCAGGGCATTTTTATTTTTCATTAAAAGACTCAAAAGCTCAGATCAGTGCCATGATGTTTCGCGGGTATAATTCTCGTTTGAAATTTAAACCGCATGACGGTCTAGAGGTTATCGTTCGTGGTAAAATCACTGTTTATGAACCACGCGGTACATATTCGATCGCTTGTGAAACAATGGAGCCAGTAGGTGCCGGGGCTTTGCAAAAACAATTTGAACAATTACGTAATAAGCTCAAAGCTGAAGGTTTGTTCGAGGCTTCCAGAAAAAAAGCCATTCCAAGTTATCCTAAAACAATTGCAGTTGTAACATCTCCAACTGGAGCAGCTATTCAAGATATTTTAAACATCATGAGTCGTCGTGCGCGTAATGTTCAAGTGATTGTTGTACCGGCTGTTGTACAAGGGGCAGCAGCGGCTCCATCATTGATCGAAGCATTTAAACAAGCAGAGAAAATCAAGCCCGATGTGATTATTATTGGTCGCGGCGGTGGATCTATCGAAGACATGTGGTGTTTTAATGATGAAACTTTAGCACGTACAATTGCGGCCTCAGAAGTGCCGGTCATATCTGCTGTTGGACACGAAATTGATTTTACTATTTGTGACTTCGTAGCTGATTTGCGAGCTCCTACACCATCGGCAGCGGCTGAACTGGTGGCTAAAAGCTCGCATGAAATTATTCAAAAGATTGAACAGCTTGATCGATTGCTCAAGTTGGCTATTCAAAAACGCTTACAGCAAAAACAACAGCAATTACTTTTGCAATCAAAGCGTTTGATTGATCCGAAAAAGAAACTACAAGATCTTTTTATTAGAAATGATGATTTGTATTCACGCTTAGAATTGGCGATTGATAATTATCTGATGTCAAAAAGCAAAGATATTAAAATGCTTGAATCACGATTAGTTTCGCCAGTGCAAATTGTGCAACAAAAAAGACTTGTTATACAAAAGCAAGAAATGCGCTTACAGACAGCTTTAAAAAATAAAACGACTCAATTAAAATATAAAGTTGAAAATGCCATGGCATTACTTGATTCTTTAAGTCCTCTTAAAGTTGTTGATCGTGGTTTTTCGATAGCAACGACTCAAAGTAAAAAGGTCGTTAAATCTATCAAGCAAGTTAAAAAGGGTGATGTTATTACAATTAAAGTAACCGATGGTTTAATTGAAACTGAAGTTAAAGGAAGTACAGATGGATTTTGAAAAAAAATTAAATAGATTGGAAGAAATCGTACAAAAAATGGAAAAAGGTGATTTATCACTTGATGAATCATTAAAGTTGTTCGAAGAGGGCGTTAAGCTTTCTCGTGATTGTCACGGTCAATTAACCAATGCGGAAGCGCAAGTTAAAAAACTTGTCTCTGTAGATAGCTCTGGTAAAGCGACTACTGAAGACTTCAAGGGTGAAGGCTAATTCGAACACGTATGGCTTCGGGGAACTTAAAAGAAATACAGATTTCATTTTGTGAAGAATTTGATAAATATTCAGAGCAGTATTTTTATCCATTATCTAATCAGTTGCCCGAGCTTAAATTGCTATTTAACAGCATTCAATACTCATTAAATTCAGGGGGAAAGCGTTTTCGCCCATTTGTATCTCATTTAGTGGCGCAAGCCTACAATATCGAAAAAACTCAAATTTACCCATATGCGCTTGCTGTTGAAATGATACATACTTATTCGCTTATTCACGATGATCTACCCTGCATGGATAATGATGATTTTAGACGTGGTCAGCCGACTAATCACAAATTATTCGGAGAAGATATGGCGTTACTTGCGGGAGATTCTTTATTGACGGAGTCCTTTGCAGTTATTGCGCGTGAATACGAAAATCAACCAGCATTAGCTGTAAAACTCATTCGATTACTCACTTATAAGGCAGGTATGTTGGGAATGATAGGCGGACAGGTTCTAGACATGAAAAGTGAGCCTGGTATCACTAAAGATCAAATGCTTTTAATGCACAAATTAAAAACTGGAGCACTTATTGAGTCTGCCGTAGTTGGTGCTGCACTCATTTCTAAAGTCAGTGATCAAGAGTTTAAGTATTTACAAACTTATGGTGAAAATATTGGTTTAGCATTTCAGTTGAAAGATGATATTTTAGATATGTACGACAAGCAGCAAGATCACAAAAATTTTGTTAACCTAATTGGTATCACTGAAACTCAAAACATGTTAAACACGGTCAGCATTTTGGCTCAAGAATGTCTTATAAATATTCAAAAATGTAATGCTCAAGTCAATGTATGTAATTTACTTGATTTGATCGAATATAATATAAAACGCGACAAATAAGATGAGATTAGATGTTTTTCTTGTGAAAATTAAAAAAATTGAATCTCGTGCGAAAGCACAGGAGTTAATTAGCCAGGGTTTTGTTCGTATTAAACAACCAGGTCAAGATGAGATTATTTTAACGAAAGCAAATTATATTGTGGACACCACAATAGAACAGTTTGTCGAAATTATTGATAACGATTTCAGTCGCTACGTTTCCCGGGGCGCGCTCAAATTAATCGGAGCATTAGATACAACAAAGTTAGACGTTTCTCAAATGACTGTATTAGATGTGGGCCAGTCCACTGGTGGTTTTACAGACGTTCTATTACAAAAAGGTGCAAAATTTGTTGTCGGTGTTGATGTCGGGCAAGATCAATTGCACACAAAGATTAAACACGATTCACGTGTCAAGGCATTTGAAAAGATAAATGTTAGAGAACTAACAGAAAATACTTATTTTAATGATTACATTAAGCAAATGAATAATGCTCATGAGTTGGCTGTTTTTGATTTGATTGTTTGTGATGTTTCGTTTATTTCCCTTAAAAAAATTATTTCACAATTGAGACCGTATTTAAAATTAAATGGATATTTTATTTTATTAGTTAAGCCTCAGTTTGAATCTGGCCCTGAGCATCTTGATAAAAACGGACTAGTTAAAAGTTCAAATATTTATGCAGTCATTGAAAGTGATATTAAAAAAGAGTGTGAAAAAGCTTTTAATTGCAGTGTAAAATATTTTAGTAGTTCAATTACTGGTAAAGATGGAAATAAGGAGTTTTTCGTTTATGGCAAAAAATGTGAATAGATACTTTATTTTATTTTTTTTCATTCTTTCGAGTTGTCAATTAGTTCGAAAAAACACTTTAGAGCAAAAAGAAAGTGAAAATCGAGTTTATCCCAACATTGTAGCTTCAACAACCGAAGTTAAAAATTCTACAATATCAAATCCCAATCAATTAGGACAGCCATCATCGTTAGAGTTTAATCCTATTGATAACCCTGTTCAGCCCCAACCTTCAAATATTGTTACACCGACTGTTCGAAAAAGTGTACCTCGGTTTGGTGTCATCTTATCTGCGGGCGGAGCAAAAACTTGGGCTCATGTTGCAATATTGAAAGAAATGCAAAAATATAAATTTCCAATCGCGAGTATAGCTGGTATCGAATGGGGATCAGTTGTAGCTGCGAGTTATGCACATCAAGCGTCAGTAAGTGAAGTGGAGTGGGAAATATCTAAGTTTAAAGATTTAGATTCATGGTTTGAATTTACGAAAGCGGCATTTGCTAAAAAGACGACTTTTGATTTTAAGATTCCATTTGTGTGTCCATCACTTAATATTAAAAACAAAACGATTTATTTATTGAATCGTGGCCAAATTGATCAGTTTATACCATATTGTTTGCCGTCGGCGGGATTAATCAGACCCTATGGAAATAGTGTAGCGCATATGTCTAATTTAAACCTGATTGTTCAGCATTTAAAAGCAACAGGAGTGCAAAAAATTATATTAATTAATGTTTTGGGTGGACGGAGTGAGGCATCTTTTCTTAAGAGTATTGATAGCTTAGAGAATCAAATTTGGTCTGAACACGCCGCATCTTTGCGGAAAAACGTAGTTTATGACGACCTCATTGAAATCGAGCTCAGTGATTATGGTATTGATGATTTTGATAAACGCAAAGACATTATGGTCAAAGCTACAGAATTAAGTTATAATCTAGTAAAAAAATTAGCAGAAAAATATAAACTATAGTTATAGGTGAAATATGGCGGCAGTAAATAGAAGAGCTACAGAAAATCCAGAGATATTCAAAAAAAGAAGGCAAAAAGTAGCCATTGGTTTAAAAGACTCTGCTCTTATTGTTGCAAATCACCAAGAGCATATTCGTAACGATGATGTACATTTTGCATATCGTCCTGATTCAAATTTTTATTATTTGAGCGGTTTTGAAGAACCTGAATCAATCATGATTTTGCGTCCCGGTAAGTTTCCAGAATCTGTATTATTTTGCAGACAAAAAAATATTGAACGTGAAACTTGGGATGGATTTAGATTTGGACCATTAGTTGCCCAGAAAGAGTTTTTATTTGATGAAGCTTATCCTATCGAACAGTTTGAAACAAAAGCGATTGAGCTTTTGAAAGGCTACGAAGACGTTTATTATCGGATGTTTAAAAATCCTGATGTTGATAAAAAAATACAGAATGTTCTTCTTGGTTTAAAAAGAGCGTATGGTCGATCTGGATATGGTTTAATGACAATCAAAGATGCAGATACATTTTTGGGTGAATATCGTCTGCGCAAGAGTGAAGAAGAGTTACGTAATCAAAAATTAGCTTGTGAAATTACAGCGAAAGCTCATGTTGAAGCGATGAAATTTACTAAGCCTGGTGTTAGTGAGCGACAAGTGCAAGCGGTTTTAGCTCATACATTTTATACAAATGGATCGGCTCGCGAAGGTTATAATTATATTGTTGCGAGTGGTAATAATGCTACGACTTTGCATTATAATTTTAATGATCAAATGTGTGAAGATGGTGAATTACTTTTAATTGATGCTGGTTGTGAGTATAACTTTTATTCAGGAGATATTACACGAACATTTCCTGTTAATGGACGGTTTACTGCTGCTCAGAAAAAAGTATACGAAGGTGTTTTAAAAATTCAAAAAGAAATTATAGATTATGTTAAGCCAGGTGTGTTTTTTAAAGATTTACACGCTATGGGCGAGAGCCGATTGACAGATCTCATGATAGATTTGGGCTTAGTTCGTGGTCGTAAAGAAGATATCATGAAATCAAATGAGCATCGAAAATATTATCCGCATGGTATTGGTCACTGGTTGGGTATGGATGTTCATGATGCAGGATTGTACATGATCAAAGGTGAACCGAGACCGATTGAACCAGGTATGGTTTTTACGATTGAGCCCGGTCTGTATATTCCAGCAAATGATCAATCAGCTCCTGAAGAACTTCGTGGTATCGGTGTTCGCATAGAAGATAATATTCTTGTGACTGATTCTGGTTGTGAAGTTTTAACTGCTTTGGTTCCTAAAGAGATTGAAGACATTGAAAAGTTAATGTCTACATGATTGACAAAAAAATTAAGTTCTTATTCTCATCATGAGAAAATATTAAACTTGAATTGGGTTTGATTATCCCGACTGTTATTCTATCAGTATGTTTCTTAGATTGAGATCTAAGAAGTGCCGATAAGTTTCAGCAGGGGGAAAATTGAAACGAACCGCTATTGTTTTCACTTTAATAGTTTTAATAATACCTTTTCAGAATTGTTTACAACAAGGCATTTCGCAAGTCGATCAATCATCTTTGGGTTTGTCGAACAGTAATAATTCATCAAATACATCTTCTGGTAGTCCAAATATAGGTGGTACAACTGCGCCGGGGACAACTATGAGTCTACTCGAGACACAAACACGGTGTTTAGCATTGCTTGCCAGACCGACTATAAATTCACTTTCTGGAACATCGTTTACGATTTTTTCTGGGTTCGGTTCTGCAAATCAAGGCGATACATCTGCTACAGTCGATATGTCCATTACAATGTCTATTTTAAATCAAGCAGAGTACGATCGTTTGGGATGTAATTCTGTAGTTAACAACGTCGTTAGCTGTTCTTTAGATACTTCGAATTCATTTTCGATTACTTCGGCTGTTGATATGAAAGGTGATGATCTACTTAAACAAGGTAAGACTCAAGCCACTTTGGCAGGATCTGCATTTGCAAATAGAAACGCTTGTTCCATGACTTTCGGCAAAGGTATGAATACTATAAAATTGTCGATCAAGCCTAATTCTGCCATGACTAATGATGTGATGAATCCAGTTCGTTGTGTCGAGGGTAATTTTTCGATTTCATTATCTGTACGCTCTGAAGTGGCTATTGATAATCCACCTGCTGGTTTAACAACTAATTTTAAATCTGATCATAAGTCAATAAGTGTAGTTATGAAGAATGGTTGTTGGAAAGACAGTCGCCTTCGCGAAATGAAAGAGACAACAACTAATTTGTCAGATTTTGGAAGTTTCGGTTCTGTAGTTCAAATTTCAGGTAATACCGCTGTTGTTTTGGCTCCAAATGATGATTTAAGTAGTTCAATTATTAACGTTGGCGCTGCTTATATTTATGAATTTGAAAGCGGAATTTGGAAATATAAACAAAAAATATTAAATAGCGATAGTAACAGTGGCGAAAGTTTTAGTTCGGTTGCCATTTTAGCAGACACTCTTGTTATTACGAGCGCGCTAGCCGACTCACAAGGAGCTGCTTATTTTTATAAAAGGACAGGTACAGGTTGGGTACTAATTAAAAGAATTACCCCTGAATACTCTCAGGCTTATCAGCAATTTGGTTATTCAGTCTCTATAAGTGATCGATATATTGCTATTGGAGCACCAAAAGTATCTTATAACTCAATTACCGGTCGTGGAGCTGTCTATTTTTATAGTTATAACGAATCGGGATTACAATATGTTAATACATTATATGGTGAATTAGCTCATTCTGGTTTTGGTAGTGCTATTGCAATGGATTCAACGAACATTGTTATTGGGGCACCTCAAAATCTTGGCAAAGAAAGCCAAGCAGAGGGCTCAGTTTTTATTTATGCACAATCTGATTTTTCGTTAAAAGGGCAGAAAAAAGGCTCTTCTCTTGCCGAGCGATTTGGTGATTCTGTAAGTATATTAGGATCAAAACTTTTAGTTGGATCACCTAATGCTAGTAGCTCAAATAAAATAGCAAATGGTAAAGCTAGTTATTTTGAAAATTTTATATCAACAACTGCGCCAAAAATTTGGGTAGGCACTGTTGATAAAGAAAACTTTGGTCAAAGTGTGGCAATGAATTCAAAAGGTCTATACGTAGGGGCACCTTTTGCAACAGCAAATACTTACACACGTGCTGGATTTGTAAATTTTTATAAATACAGTGCCTTAACGAATCCTTCATACATTTTAACAGCCTATAACTCGACTAAAGACAGTGCTTTTGGAAGTGCTCTAGCTGTAACAGAAGACTATGCAATTGTCGGGGCTAGAATTAAAAGCAGTGATTTAGGCGAGGCCTATATTTACCGATATCAATAGGTCGCAAAAGCTTGATTTTTCTTGTGGGGGAAATTTGAAAGCAAAAAGTTATTTTCTTTTTACTTTTTTTATGCTGAGTTATGAATTTAGTTCAGCGCAAATTGACATGGCTTTTCGTCGATCAAATGCTGTTGTTCTTTATGAATTTAAGGAAACGAGCGGCGATGTCATCAATGATACATCGGCTATTGGTAGCCCGCTTAATTTAATCATTGCTGATCCATCTAATGCTGCAATTACACGTGGTGATGGTTTTATTGAACTTAAAACACGAAATTTAATATCTTCTACAGGACCTGCTTTAAAATTAATTAACGCATGCAAAAGTACAAATGAGTTAACCGTTGAAATTTGGGCTGAAAATAATGAATCTGCGCGTTTAACAACTGGTTTTTATCCTGATAAAACGGCTCAACCAAATCGTTTATTATCGCTAAGTACAAATTTAGTTAAGAGCAATTTTTATGTGGGTCAGTTTTATGAAGATAGCGATTTTTATTATAGCTCAGTTAATACTTCTGGAAATGAAAAAATGGCCACACCAGGAGGTTCGCTTAACAATCCTATTAAATCTTTAGCTAATCAAATCATTCTACCAAGTTTAGAAATCAACTCGCCGCCAAATGAAAAAATGCAAAAAATTATTTTTACAATTAACTCGCAAAAAAATGCTAAATTATATTTGTCTGATCGTGATGGATCACTATCGTTAGCAGCTAAATCATCTACAGGATTTGGTGACTCAAGTGCTAATTTCAGTACTTGGTATACAGACGCCAAGCTAACTTTAGGTAACATAGCTTCAACTTTTAATGAAGTGAAAACTGCGCCTTCTGATTTTACAGGTTGTGATAATGCTCAATCAATTAGTGCTAATTCGGGCTGTAAGGCCAATAGTCGTTATTGGAAAGGTAAAATTTATCTTATTGCTGTTTATTGTAAAGCTCTTACAGAAAATCAAATTTTAGGTGAACGCTCTCAAATGCAAGTTAGAAACATAAGTTCAGATATTAATACAAATGTCGTTATCACTGAGAACTTATTAAAGGCTCAAACTATTTTTCAAAGAATCACAAGTGTTAAAGTACCATTGTATGATCCAGTTTTAAAAAATATGGCAGGTAAATTAGATCAAAGCGACTCAATTGGTGCTGCTGCAATCGCAACTCAGGATAGTCGTTTTTACAATTATACTGTGCGCGATTTTGCTTCAAAAATGTCAAATCGTGCAGAAACAACAAATGTGCCACTTAATGATTTTACAACAACTGTTATTGGCGCCGTACGTGATGAGATTAACGCACAAAGATTATTATTTGATAATATTACTTATGTTGCTGATTCAAAATTAGTTGCAGTTCCCTCTGCTGAAGTGACAGATATTCTACGTTCAAATAATCATTACGCTGCTTTAGACAATCAAAAAATAGATTTAGTCAAAGTGATTAAAGCATCTACACAAAGGATTTTTAATGGCACTAAGGCCGTTGATATGCCAACACCTGCTGGTTTATTAACATCTCGCGCTTGGATGTCTGAACATGCTACTGCGGGCACTAACAGACGCTTGGTTGAGTATGCTTTTAGAGAGTTTTTATGTACTCCACTTGAAAAAGTAGCCGATAGTACTGGACCTGATAATGTTGTTGCTCGTGACATAGATCGCTTTCCTGGTGGTGTTCATACGAAATTTACAACTTCATGTCGCGCTTGCCATACTGTTATGGATGGTTTTAGACCTGCATTTTCTCAATTTACATTTAATAGCGATTATACAATGCATACTTTTACAAGTCCAAGCGTGAATAACACAGATGATGAAGCTAAAGGTATGGGTATATATACTTCAAAAGAACCCGGCGCTACTTTTGTTCATGATAAAATTAATAAAAATGGCTCTGTTTTTCCTGGCGGCAAAATTACAACAGATGATAGCTGGGTTAACAATGCTAGCTATGGTGCTAATTTGCCATATTTTAATTGGACAAGATTAAAAGGAAAAGGAATTCAAGATTTTGGAAAAGCTCTTGCTGAATCAAAACAATTTCCGATTTGCATGGCCAAAAGAGTTTTTGCCACTGTTTGTAAGCGCGATGTAACAACAGCAGATGATTCTTTAATTAATGAAGCTGCTCAAGAATTTTCAAATAGAAATTACAATTTAAAATATTTATTTCAAAAATTGGTTGTGTCTAAACAGTGCATTGGAGGCAAATAGTATGCGGAGTAAGAAAGTAATTTCTCTATTCATAGTTATATTCAGCTTAAGCTCTGTTTTAGTTACGATTGGTAATGGTTGTAGTCAGTCTGTAACGAATATTGCGCATGAACTTTCACTAGGATCGCAATCTACATTATCAATTGTAGACTCAGCTGCCGAATCAACAGATATCGAAGTCATACCTGGTGCGCCTACAGTTTCAATAGTTAACACAAAACAAATTGTTGAACAATTATCATCATGTGTAGGTCTTGAAACTGTAAGCGAAAGTACTCTTGCAATGTACGAGCAAAAAAAAGGCGCGGTTTCGATTACTGGTGTAGCTAATACTGTTACTGCGCCTATGACATTAGCCATTCTCAGTGTTGCTGGGGAAGTTTGTAATGATTTGATTACTAAAGAAGCGATGCAAAGTAGATTTTTTACAAGCTGGAATTTAGCTGGAAATAATATTCCTTCAGATTCAGTTATAGCTGATTCACTTACTAAGTTCGCGCTATCGTGTTGGCAAAAAAAAGAATCAATCGATGAACAAAAAGCATTATTAGAAATGATTAGTACATCAATTGTAAATGGTGAGGATAAAGCTGCACGAAAATCCGCATTAATGTTGTGTACAGCAGTTTTATCAAGCTTGGATGCGATCACTTATTAATAAGGAGTAAGGAAGTTTTATGTCTGAAAAAAATAACAAGAATGACTTAAAAGTTAAAAAGTCTGAAACTTTTGAAACCCTGCATTCAAAGCCGGTAACACGTCGTGAATTGCTATCAACCGGTTTAATTGGTTTTACGGGCTCTTTGATGATGCCATCATTTTTAACTATATTGGCTCGCTCTGGTCATGCTGAGGCTGCCGAGCTTTTGTGTAAAACAGCAGGTGCTTCTGATCTATGTCCTTTTATTGGTATTAAGCTATCTGGCGGCGGTGCCATGTCGGCAAATTTTCTACCTCTTGATAAAGGCCAGCAGTTACTTTCATCATATTCAAAAATGGGTATGGGTTCTGGTGCAACATTACCTGCCAGTTATGAATTTGCTAACAATGTTTTATTTTACGCTAATTCGGGCATTTTAGCCGGTATGCGCGAACAAGCTACACGCGCAACATTAATGACATCTAATTTTGTTGGAGTTTGTGTTCGCTCTCAAGATGATTCTTCTGGAAATAAATTTGATATAACAGGCTTAGTTAATCAAGCTGGCTTATCAGGAAAAGTTTTACCAAATCTTGGAAAGTCTAATACGGCTACTGGCGTGAATAATATGTATGCTTATGTGAGACCTCCTGCGCCTTTAATCATTTCGCGCTATGAAGATATAACTGGATCATTACAAATTGGTGGTGCTTTAGGTTCACTAAAAAGTGACCAGCAATCAAAGCTCATTAAAACAATTCGTGGTCTTTCGTCATTACAGGCAGAACGAATTCAAAATATGACTGGGGGTTCGATTTTATCACGACTATTGGGATGTTCTCAAAATGACAATTATAACTTAATTGCGAATTCAGGCTCACTTAACATAGATCCCCTATCGGATGCTGGATTTTCACAAATCTGGGGCATTAATGCTAATTCAAATAAAAGTAGTCAGGACTTTGTTTTTGCATCTATGGTGTTTAATGCACTTAACGGCAATGCGAGTACAATCAATTTAGAAATCGGTGGTTTTGATTACCATAATAATACGAGAACGAGTGGAGATGCTAAAGATTTAGAAGCAGGTCGAGTGATTGGTCGTGTCTTGCAGTCACTTTCATACCTCAAGAAAAAAGGTTTTATAGCAGTAACTTCTGATGGGTCAGTTTCAAGTCCAGACTCTGAAGTTGCTGGTGGGCCTTGGGTCAGCGATCGTGGAACAGCGGGTGCATCATATATGATTACATATGATCCAGCCGGCCCACATGCGGTTAAATCAAACCAGTTAGGACATTTTACAAGTGGACAAGCTGCTGATGATACTTTTTTAACTGGTGGTAATGTCGAATTAGCGGCTGGTGCTATGTTTGTAAATTATTTATCTTTTAATAAAAAGTTATCGCTTGTTGAAAATTATTTACCAAGGATTTTTTCAACAGCGGAAATTGATTTAATAACTAAAATTACTTAAGAGAGTGTAGATTGATTAAAAATATTAAAATTTTTAAAAATAAAAAAATAACGACTCTGATCTCGTGCCTTTTAGTGATTAACGGGCTATTGTTTTTATTTAATAATTGTCAGGTCAATATACAAAATGAAAATTTAGTTATCGAGAAATCAAACTTTTCATCGCAAGCGGATCAAACAAATTCGAACCCAGTAGCTGAAACCATGTGTGAACAAGAAATATTAAATTTATATTCACGAGGTTGGCACAATTTCTTAAAAACTAACTGTGCGATTTGTCACTCAGTTGGACCAGGTAAGGGTAAATTTTCTAATTTAGATATTAATACATCTTACGTAGATTTTCAGGAAATCGGCTATACAAAAATAGCAAATAATGCTGTTAATCCCAGCCATAATCCACCCTATTCTGGAATTCAACACACACAAACAATCAATGAGCTTAAAGTCGAATGGCAAAAAGGTTTAGCTGATTTTGAGAAGTGTAGTGGTACAAAAATTGATTCAAGCACTGATGAGACACAATTTGATAAAATCACTCTTAAATCTGTTGCAAAACAAATCGGCCTAACAAAGGACGGAGATAAAAAAACTATCACATGGGATTTAGGAAAAGACATTTCTAGAGTAAAAGGCACTGATCCAATTGATGATTTAGGCGGAGCTCAATTTGCAATTACTATTACGCGCTTACGCAATTCAAGTGGTGCAACATATTATACATTTTCTTCGCCAACAATTTATGGATCGACAAAAGATATTCGTATTCAAGGTGTTTTTATCAATTTAAATGGATTTCTTTTAAATTATCCTACAACATTTAGTTATTTGGATAAAAACATTCGAAAAGGTAGCAAAAATGATTTATCAGGTTTGTTATCAACAGGATCACTCGTTGCCCCTAAAGTAGTACTAGAAACAGATACTTTATCGATATCATATATTAATATCAACGCAATTGAATTGCCAGCAGAAGCGCCTCCATTGGCAGTTAGTATTGGTAATAACTCACCAACTTTAATTAGTTCATCGACAGGTTATGTTGATATTGCGATCAATTTAAATGGACCTGCAATCGAGCCTATTGTCGTTACATTGACTGAAAATTCAGATCTTTGTGGAGTGGCGACCACTTTAGATAATTCAAATACTCTTTTTCAAACCTTGAGCAGTACATGTCTGCCTGACATCAATACTTATTTATGTCCAAACAACAATTGTGGTGTTAATGATAAAAAAATTGGTCAGGCTCGATCAGTCGTCGGTGCAAACTGGAATCGTTATGATTGGGATTATAAGTTTCCTAATAAAGCAGTCACTTTCTCGCTTGGTGAAACATCAAAAACGGTTAGAATCTTTTTTTCAAAAGATATTAGAAATGAATACAATCGATTTTTAAAAGTGAGCATTGCATCTGTACTCGGAAATACTCAAATTGGTTCTAAGTCTTCTGTTTCATTTATTCTGAATAAAATGAAAAACCCAAAAAACTCAAGTGATGTTCTGACTTTTTCTGAACTTATGGATCCTAAATCAGGTATTCTCGGCTTGAATTGTGTAAAATGTCACAACTCTCAACTTATGGCTGGTGGATACGATATGACTGATTACGAACTTATGATTACAAGAAAAGTTTTAATACCAGGAAACGTAGACAGTAAAATGTATGTTCGTATTCATCCAACACCAGAGTTTTTGGCTAAACCAATGCCTCAGGATGGCTTTTTACCTCAAGCGCTTATTTACGAGGTTGAACGCTGGTTAATGAATGGTGCACATAATAATTAGGATAAATATGTATATACGTAAGTATTTTAAATTTTTTATGCTTTTTTTGCTTCCAATAGGGGTCGCTTTATTTTCATTTCAAAATTGTTCGCAGCTTTCGAGTACTGCTGGGGATCAATACTCTGAATCGTTAAGCATGCAAAGTCTTCTACAGCAAAAAGCTATGACTGTCATGACAAGTCGTTGTTTAAATTGTCACAACGCAAATACACCATCAGGTGGTGTTATTGTCAGTGATATTTCAAATCTATTATCATCAGGAGCAGTTGTACCTGGTGAACCTTCATTGTCGCCACTGTACCAAAGTATTCAAAGTGGTCGTATGCCCATCAATAGTAGGATGACACAATCAGAAGTTGAAGCAATCTATAATTGGATCGCAGAAGGAATTAATAAAGACACTTCTGTTAACCCACCGCCAGCATCTAATGTTCTCGAGGCAAAATATAGCAGTATTTTTAAAAATATTTTGCAACCACGATGTTTATCTTGTCACAACTCATCTAATGCAGCTGGTGGCATAAGCCTAAGTACCTATAATTCAACAATAAATATTGTCAATAAAGGCAATGCTGGTACGAGTGCTTTATACACATCGGTTGCTACGCGTAAAACAATGCCAAAAGGCGGAGTTTTATTATCAAGCAAGGAAACTCAGGCAATTATGGATTGGATTAACGCAGGAGCGGCGAACAATTAATTACTCGATACTGAGACTAGTTTCTTTAATGAGATTATTTGACCGTACATCTTTAAATTTCATTTGTATGACTAATGGTGACTTCTCATCAGAATCGTCGCTAAAAATTTGAATTTGTATATAAAAGTCCGATTTATTATTCATGGGTACTTTAATTTTCTTAATATCACCGATTTCTTCTTGATATTTTTGTGTGTAGGTTTCGACTTCAATTCGCGCAGGCTTTTTAAATTTTAATATTTCACTTCGAATCATCTGCGCTTTTGTTGGTTTATCTACTTGACTATTTAAAGTAAAATTATATTTGATTTTTTTATATAAAATAGCCCCAAGAGCTAATCCCAAAAGTACAATGACAATTGATTTAAAATACTTGTTCATTAAATGAACCTGTGGTTAAGCCAATTTAAAGTTTTTGCTTTTTCCTGAAGTTCGAATTCAGTTTTGAATAACTTGTCATCGCGCGAAGCGGCACTAACAGCTAGTTGCAAATGTGTCGCCGAAGTTAAAAGTTCAAAATCGCCCATTGTATTTCCCGAAGCAAAAAAAGGTCTTATATTATTTGTTTGTTTCAGTAAGGCATCGACTTTGCCTTGTTTGTATGTGATCGGCAAAACAGGCACATCAGTAATAATGTCATTTTGAACGACAGTTTCCACTCCGATAACATTATCGTAATTTAACCCAAGCGCGATTGCTCCAGGTTCAACTGCCCATTTGATCGAAGCAGTGACGATATAAATTTTAATATTATGTTTTCTAAAGATTTGAATTAATTTTTGTTGCTCTGAAAAAATTGGCTTAGGCTGAATGGCTTGAAATGCCTCATTAGCCCATGATCTAACTTGGGAGAGGGAGATATTTCTATTAATTTGTGCTAACCATACATATGCGTTACGTGGATCATTGTTTATTTTTTTCATTTCTAAATAATGATTAAATGGGTTGTTTGGCAGCGGGATGTGACATTGATCTATTTGATATTGAAAAAAATTTTCACCTAGATCAACATCCCAAAGTGTACCGTCAGCATCGAAAGCTGCGATTAAATCGACATTTAATTTTTTTAAGTCGATAATTGTATTTTCTATTTTATTCCAAAATTCTGGTGGGTAGGGCTTGTAATTCATAAGTGTTCCTTGCAGTCAAAAGCTCATATTAACAAATTAAAAATTTCAAAGCATCTTTAATGCATGTCATTAACTATATTTTAGTCTTAAATTCTACTAGGCATAAACTGTTAAGCAATAGGAAGCTTCAAATCTACTTGGCGAATCATTGAATATAATATGAAATAGAATCATGTCATTAAAATATAGAATAGCTCAACCAAATGATCTCGAAAAACTGTACGATTATGCTTATGCAAAGCTCAAACTTGAAATTTCTGACGAGATGGATCTCATGATGAAGGTATGGGAATCTAACTTTCGAAAAGAGGCTTTAGAACATTATCTAAAGTTAGGATGGAGCTTTTTGGCAGAGGATTCAAATGATCAATTAGTGGGATTTTTTTTAGGCCAGCCATTGTTGTTTTTTGACGCTCAAACGCAAACTCTCTGGGTTGAATACATAGTAGCAGATGATTTTAAAATTGAAGCTGAGCTTGCTGATATTGCTATTAAGCTTTCACGCGACAAGCATTTGCAAAGAGCTATTTTACCACAAAAAGTTTTAACTTTGCATTTCGAAAGAATGTATCAATTTCAAAACTGGTCAAATAAGCATGTTTGGATTAAAACAACTAAGTAAGGAAATTAAATGAAAGATTTTTCATTTGTCACGCGAGCAGAAAATTTAGAAAGATTTAAAAATGAGCAATTTGATTTGCTCATTATTGGTGGCGGTATAACTGGTGCAGGAGTCGCTCGTGATGCATCTGCACGTGGACTTAAGGTAGCCTTAATCGAAGCCCATGATTTTTCTTATGGAACCTCATCTCGCTCAAGTAAACTTGTACATGGCGGAATTCGATATTTAGAAAATTTAGAATTTAATTTAGTTTTTGAAGCACTTAACGAAAGAACAAAACTCTTTGAGATTGCGCCACATCTCGTGCATCCATTGCGATTCATGATTCCACTCTACACGGACTCAAGAGTCGGCATGTTTAAGATGGGTTTAGGTATGTGGCTATATGATGCACTGGCGTTATTTCAATCGCCAGAAATGCACGAAAAACTAAATAAAATTGAAACTTTAGATCGCAATCCAATAGTTAAAGGGCAAGATTTAGTTGGCTCGTTTATATATTCAGATGCGTATATGGACGATGATCGATTAGTGCATGAAACGCTACGTTCTGCCAATGAAAACAATGCTGTAATGGCAAATTACGTTAAAGCCAGTAGAGCACATTTTAATAAAGAAACACAAAAGATTGAATCAATAGAAGTGATTGATCAGCAATCAAATGAAAAATTTAATATTAAGACCAAACAAGTTGTTTGTAACGTCGGCCCATGGACAGATTTAGTTGGCGAAAAACTTTTTCCCGATTGGAAAAAAATATTGCGACCAACCAAAGGTATACACTTAACATTTTTAAAAAGCAGAGTACCGCTAGAAACTGCTGTTGTTATGGCAGCACAAGATTCAAAACGAATTGTGTTTGCGATACCACGTCATGAAATGGTGATCGTAGGAACAACTGACACTGATTATAAAGGTGATCCGAGTTTAGCAAAAGTAGAATCAGAAGATGTTCAGTATTTACTTAAGGTGACAAATGATTATTTTCCAGGAGCTAAGCTAACAGAAGCAGATATTGTATCTAGTTATGTTGGTGTTCGACCGTTAGTAAAGGATGAAAGTGATAACGAAGGTAAAACTAGTCGAGAGCATACAATCATTGAAAATGAACGTGGTTTTATTGTTGTGGCTGGTGGAAAATATACGACTTATCGACTTATGGCTGAGCAAATCGTTGATAAAGTTATTGAAAATATTTCGTTTGAACAGCGCTCTCAATTGAAAAAATGTACAACAAATACACCTCTTAATGAGTATGTCACAGTCGATGCTTATCACGAAGCTCAGCTAACGGCCCTCGATGATGTACAAAAACAATTGGCATTTCGCTACGGCGCAGAATATAAAAACATTTTAGATCGCTTTGGTGTTACTGAGAATCTGTGGACAATTGAAGCTTTGCAGGCCATCCATCACACAATGTGTTTGAACCTTGTTGATTTTTATGTTCGACGTGTACCGTTGTTTTTATCAGAAAAAGATCATGGATTAAAATACATAAACGATATTTCTCAGGTATTTCAAGAAAATTTAGGTTGGACTAATGAACAAACCCAAGATGAAATTAAGAATTTAGTGAAATATATTAATGACGAAAAATCTTGGGCTAAAAATAAACATTAAGTTGAATGGTTTAAAAAATTATTTTTTTTAATCGTATAGTAATTTCGTTCGCTTTGATTAAGCCAGTTTAGAACATAAAGTGGATTTTGAATAATTGATAATGGATCACTTACTTTAGCAATTAATTCACTTTTTCCAAGTAATGAATGTAAAGTACTGAAACGATAATTTTCGCAGCGTTCTGCTAGTTTAGCCTCTACTGGATTACGATATATATATTTGTATGTATTTAAAAATTGACTTTGATTTGTGATTGGTTCGAGAAGATTTTGATCAATAAAATCGTCTGAGATATTATTAATTGGTAAAATTTTTTTTAAAAGATGATGTGCAAAGTAGTTTTCAGATTTTTTGTATGATTTTAACAAAAGATGACAATGAGTGCTCATCATAACAAATGCTAAAACCTCGATTTCATAAATTGCAGACAGCTTATTGATTTGAAAATTAAGCAACAGCCAATCAAGCTCAGGAAAATTCGGATGTATTCTGTATTCAAAAGACATATGGTAAAAACAATATTTTTGATCAAATTTAATTTTTAACATGACTGCGGTTTTTGCAAAATTCAGCACATTACAAAACAGTTATGAACAAGCAAAGGAGTCTTATTGAAACGGTAATCGGATTTATATTTAAAATGAATGTCACAAAAGAGTATTTATATATAAAAAAGGCTGGTTTTTGGCCAGCCTTTTAAGTTTATTTATTCAATCATACTTATTATCAAAGCATTGTTTTAGTTAAATCTTTAACTTTTTTTGAAGCAAAGTTATCAGAAACAAATGTCCAGTTGATGTGATTCCAGAAAGTTTCTAAATATTTTTGTCGAGCGTTTCTGTAGTCAACGTAATAAGCATGTTCCCATACATCAGCAACCATTAAAGGTGCTGGTCCATTGTTGGTGAATGGAACCGCAGCATTAGAAGTCGATACGAGTGATAATTTACCTGCAGCATCCGCGCATAACCAAATCCAGCCAGAGCCAAATGTTTTAACTCCACCATCGATGAATTTAGCTTTTAACTCGTCTAGGCTACCAAAATCACGTTTGATTGCTGCTTCTAAATCAGCAGAAGGTTTTCCACCTTGACCAGCAGGCGCCATATTAAACCAGTAAAATGTATGATTCCATATTTGGGCAGCATTATTAAAAATACCACCAGTTGAAGAAAGAACAATTTCTTCTAAAGTTTTACTTTTTAAAGAAGCATCAGTTTCAATGAATTTATTCAAGTTATCGATATAAGCTTTGTGATGCTTATCATAGTGAAATGACATTTGCTCTTCATTTAAAAACGGAGATAAAGCCGTTTTAGCGTATGGTAATTGTGGTAATTTAAACATAAGAATCTCCTCAAAAAAGTTAAGCTGGATAATTATTTATCACTGTTAAGCATTTTACGTACAAACGTTGGCAGAGTAAACGCCGCGGTATGTAGATCTTCATTATAGTACTTAAGTCCTTGTGAATTAACAAATTGCGCTGCTTGAGCTGCTTTAAAATCTTTCACAGGGTGATAGTTGCCTTTAATAGCCATTTGTAAACTCCACATACCAGATGGATAAGTGGTGGCATGGAATAAAACTGTGTGCACGTTACTATTGCCAAAGACTGTTTTTAAGCACTTATTGAGTTCAACAAAAGTGTCTGAATGAAACATCGGTGATTCGCCTTGGGTTATAAGCACACCATTTGGTTTTAAAGCCTTCATGCAATTCGTATAAAAATCATTTGTAAATAGGCCTTCAGCCGGACCAGCGGGATCAGATCCATCAACAATAATCACATCGTATGTTTCTGGTTGTGCTTGAGCCGCAAATTTAATTCCATCACCCACAATTAAATTTAATTTTGGATTAGAAAATTCACGAGAAATTGTTGGTAAATGTTGTTTTGATGCACGAATAACGGCCTCGTCAATTTCAACCATTGTGACTTTTTCGATTGTATTGTAGCGGAAGAGCTCACGAATTGTTCCACCGTCACCACCGCCGATAACAAGCGCATTTTTGATTGGACCTGCGACAGATTGAAATGCTTGTACGGTTGGGTGAGTGATCATTTCATGATAATGGAACTCATCACGTTCTGTGCACATAACCATGTCGTCAATTGCAAGCATTTTTCCGTACGCACAAGATTCAAAAACACGAACTCTTTGAAAAGCTGTTCGTTCATCAAATAAAACTTCACCAGTGTATCTGAGTGAAAGAGCTTGGTTTTCATCTTTATCTGTTAGCCACACGTTTCGATTGATCTTGTACCCTTTTTGAGGATCATAGTCTTGCGCATCTGCAGGTTTAACTTGCAGTGGCGCATCCCCTTTTTTAATAACCTGTGTAGATCCACGGTTCATCTCTAAAGCCGAATAGTTTGCACCGAAAGCATTTTTAAGAAATTCAAAAGATACCCAGGGGTCAACTGTATCGCCACACGTAAATAAATCAACAGCTGCATAATTGTATTCTGGCCAAGTGTGAATTGCTAAATGACTTTCTTGAATAACAACAACGCCAGATACTCCCCATGGTGAGAAATGATGAAATGTTGAATTGATGACAGTGGCGCCAGCAACTTGTGCGGCTTGGACCATGGCGTTTTCAATGGCGGTGACGTCATTTAAGACGTCAGATTTACAGTTCGTAAATTCGACTAATATGTGACTACCTAATGCTTTCATAGGGGGTCAAAATAGGGCATGGGGGGGGTTCGATCAAGTTTTTTTTCAGATTTTCGAAAAATAGTTCTAGATAGAAGTATTCTTGAAACGAATTTCAAAAGAGTGATGAATTTTTTGATCGAAACAATCCTGTGGAATGGTTTTTTCAGTCGTATTTTTGACTAAATAACGATCCGTTATTTGTTGTTCAAGCTTAAATTTTCTTTTGTTCGTTGAAAAATAGAGTACGCCCTCAGGTTTTAAGAATTTCAAGGCATTTTCGATTATAAAAACTTGATCTCGTTCGACCTCAAAGTCAGTGCTCATTTCTTTTGAATTAGAAAAAGTAGGAGGGTCTAAAAAAATCATATCAAAAGACTGCTTATAATCTGGCCACTCTGAGGCTGATTTTAAAAACTCCAGTGCATTTTGTTCGATAAACCTATGCTCGTTAGGGTTAATAGAATTGAGTTTAAAGTTATCTTGGCCCCAATTGAGGTAGTTTTTAGACATATCAACACTAACTGTTTTTGCTCCGCCCACAGCGGCCATTAGTGAAACAGTGCAGGTGTATGAAAACAAATTGAGAAGTTTCTTTCCTTTAGAATGCTTAAGAAAAAAATATCTCATTGGACGATGATCAAGAAATAATCCAGTGTCTAAGTAATCCCATAAATTAACGTAGATCGGAACACCGTTTTCTAAGACAACGATTTTTTCATTTTTTGATTGTAATTTGTTATACTGACTTGATCCGGATTGTCGTTCACGTTTTTTAAGAACAATTAAGTTATCCGGCTTGCCGAGGGCATCTTTAATCGCCTGAAGAATTATTTCAGTTTTGTTTTTACCCTGGTCTACTAGTTCGGTTTTATCGTAAACAACGCAATGGTCTTTATAAATATCAATTAAAAAAGGATATTCTGGTATATCTTTATCATAAAGCCGATAGGCTTCAATTTTGTTTTTATGCGCCCAAGGATGCAGTTTCTTTAAATTTTTCTCTATTCGATTTTTAATATCACTCACATGAATGTTTTAATCTAATTGTATTTGTTTGTGAATAAATCATTCGAAAAACGTCACTGGTGGTAACTTTTACCTGTCAAAAAACTTACACCTTTCATGATTTGAAACCTATGCTATCAGATACTTGCGGGGGAACGTAATGTCGAAAATGTCTAAATCATTCGTAACGATAGCAATTATATTTGGTACAGCCTTTATATTGGCCGCTATGGGGTGCTCAGAGGAGCATAAAACAACAAATACTGATACGCAAAAAAATGATAATGTTAACAGTGCCGAAGACCGTGTTGATTCAAATAATGACTCTCGTGTTATTCTAAAGCCTGTTGATCCTGATTTGGTGAGATTGTGTTCCTCTCAAGAAAAATCAGATCTGGATCAGTGGAAAACGCAAATAGATAAAGCGAATAGTTTAATTGATCAAACGGGTTCTAATAGTTCGCAATGGAAAAAAAGCACAACAGCCATTAAAGAGTCAGTGACAGCGCGTAGTCTATGCATAACACGATTAAATTACCATCGTGATCAGCCTTGTAAAACAGTCACTAAAAACATTATCAAACCTGAACCAATAACCCACATTTTTGATGAATTTCATGTTCATCAAAAATGTCTGAAAGTCACAAAGTATGCTAATCAATTCGTCGGTGCTGATCAAAACTCTTCTGATCATTCAAATCAACCGCCGATATTACCACAACCGGCACCTATGCCATTTCCAGATCAATCAAAGATTCCTGCTGATCTTGAATTACCGGAGTGTAGCAATGCTGAATTTGATTCATTAAGAGAATGGTCCGCACAGTTAACTCTATCCGATAAAGCCATTTTAACAATGGGCGATAATTTTAGCGGCTGGAAATATAATGCAAATGCTATTGATTTTGCAACTCAAGCCAATCAAACTTGTGAAAAGCTTATAAATTATCATGCAGCAAAACCTTGTCAGCGTAACATTAAGCAAAATGACGGAAGTGTCTTAAATCGGATTTACAAACAAGATACTATTGCTCAACGATGTCAACGTTCACGTGCATATTTTTATGAATTTCAGCAACATAAAACATCATTAATGGTGAGGAACGCATATTTATTTGTAGACATGACTGGATTGTCTAAAAATGTATTTGAGCCAAATTCATTTTCTGAAAATGGTAATTGTATTATTGAAAACAGAACAGCTAGTACAATTGATTACTCTACACAAAAAGCTATGGTGAAAGACACTCGTGGGTTTGAATCTAAAATGATAGTTTTAGAAACAACTGAAGGATTGGTTATTCAATGTTATGGACTTGAGATCGATGGTCCATTTAGTAAAAATGAAGTTGTTCGTTTGTTAAAAGCTAAAAATACAAATTTAAAACTTGAATATGTTCTAAAATAGCCTAATGAATTGCAGAGATGATCTTTTTAAAATAAGAGGTCATCACTGGTCTGTGATACCAAGCCAAAGCTATTTTATAATCATAAAAATGATCCGGTAATAAATCGACAATTTTTTTATTTGCAACGGCAAATTTGGCAAATTCTTCTGAAAGTACCGAGTAACCCAAACCATTTTCAACCATAGACATAAGAGCATCAGTGTTATTGGCAAAATGGCGCTCCTTTAAAGACTTAGATTTAAGTTTATATTTTTCTAGAAAGTTAAAAGTCATTTTGTCACTAAAATCAAAATCAATAATATTTTCATTTTCGAGAATATAATTGATCGATTTCTTTTTCCATATGACTGGGCCATATAACTTATAACGTTCAGGCTTTAATATTTTTGAATCCATTTCTTTAGTCACATGTTCATGCTCTAAAATGGCTAAGTCGCAAAAACCATTTTTAAGTTTTTCTTGATTGCTGACAGTATCCGATAAATCAAATCGAAATAATATTTTAGGAAGTTCTTGTTTGAGATTTGATAAGTTGGGAATGACCCGAGATCGCAAAATGCTTGATGGTCCCGAGATGCCTAATTCAATGTTGTGTTCAAAAGCTGCCTTTTGAATCTTTGAAAGGGTCATTCCCTCATTTTCTAAACTTAATTTCACATACTGCAAAAGGCTTTCGCCATCTGAAGTGAGTTTCATCCCTTTGCGAGATCTGATAAACAGCGTGGTTTTCAACTGTTTTTCTAAAGCTCGTATTCTTTGAGTAACTCCGGTTTGAGTTATTCCTAAAATGTACGAGGCTTCTTGGACAGTACCTTTTTGAACGATGGCCCAAAAAGCCTCTAGGGTGGGGCTGAGTAAACTCATTTATAATCATAGATAAATGAAAATTATGAATTATACAAACAAATTGTTTTTAAGTAGTTTGCAGAGCGACAGAGTTGTCAACATCAACGTTGTGGAAAACTAAAAACAAAAAGGAGAGAATATGAAAAAAAATTTTTTGATCAAAACAATATCGGCAGTACTGATTGTTTTCATCGCCAAAACTGCACTAGCAAAGGGTTTGTCAGCACAATTAGAAGATAAAGCTGTGGATAACTTTCAGGGTTATGGGGAAAAATATCATTGTGATATCATAACCAAAGAGCAAAAAAAGTACTCACTAGATCTAGTATGGAATGTTGTTCCGAATACAAAGACACGGTTTCCGACTTGGTCTGAGTCATTTAGTTATAAATTGAGTAATTTAGAAAAATCAATAAGCGAAATAGGATTTGATGGTGTTTTTCCTAGTTATGCAAATATAGATTTCAATTATTCAGAGAATTTGTTCTTAAAATTTCATGGTCAGCATACTCTAAATACTAGAGCAGGTGTGTACTCTACAAATGCTGAGATAATACTTATTCAAGATGGTATGGAAAAATTGAAAGTACAAAAATTTGATTTCGAGTATAGTTTTTTGCCAGATTATGTGGATTCAAATAAATTGGTACGTAATAAAATCATTCTCGATATAGTAGATTCTCAATGCGAAAAATTATAAGCACCAAAAAAGCAAATAGCGAAGTGACCGTACCACTTCGCTATTTCAGTTTTTCCCACAAATAGGTGTATTCAAGGGCTTGTATCATTGAAGTATCATGTGGATCAGATGCACGTTTATGTCCACCATTTATATTTTCATAAAACAAAGCAGGATAGCCGAGCTCGTGCATTCTTGCTTTCATTTGCCTTGCGTGAGCTGGGTGTACGCGGTCATCTTTTGTGCTCGTAATAAACAAAACCTCAGGATAGTTTTGATTTGACTTTAAATTTTGTAAAGGCGAATACTTTAAAATATATTCTCTTTCGCTAGGTATATCAGGATTACCATACTCAGCTATCCAGCTCGCGCCAGCTAGTAACTTGTGGTATCTCATCATATTTGCTAACGGAACTTCAGCAATGACAGCGTCAAAGAGCTCTGGTCTTTGAGTAAAAGCCACACTTGTTAATAGGCCTCCGTTAGATCCGCCCCATATACCAAGGTGTTTTGGTGAAGTTATTTTTTTATCGATGAGATCAAGTGCTACAGAGTAAAAATCGTCAAATGCCTTCTGGCGATTATTTTTAAGAGCTGCTTGGTGCCACTCGGGTCCATATTCACCCCCACCACGAATATTGGCCAACACATACACGCCGCCCTTTTCAAGCCAAACTTTACCAGAAACACTCATGTAGTAAGGCGTGCGACTCAATTCAAAGCCTCCATACCCATATAAAATAGTTGGATTTTGACTATTTAAATCGAGATTTTTCTTATGAATGAGAAAGTAAGGAATTTCTATTCCGTCATTGATGCTTTTTACTTTAATTTGTTTAACTGTTAAATCGTCAGATTTAAATTTGTGTGGTCCTTTGTAGATTGAATAGTTAGACGCGATATCTTGATCACTCAACAGCAATAATTCTGGTGGAGATAAAAAACTCTTTTGATTGATCAAAAAAAAATCTGATTCTAAACTTGTTGATGTAAATTCTAAATCGACTAAATCGTTCTTTTTAGTGGGCAATTCAGTATGAATCCATTTGTTTGTATAATCATAGATTTTAATTTTAGTGATAACATCGTGCATGTAGCTGACTAAAAATTTATTTTTTGTTCGTCTGTAGTCTGAAGCGATTTGGTTTTTATCATTTTCAAATAACAATTGGTAATTTTTTTGAGGACTAGCTATTTGAGTAATTGGAAAGCTGACTATGGATCCCGCTGAAGCGTTAAATCCACTGGGGTCATTAAAGTGCTCTCGCATTTTTACGATAACTTGATTTTTAAAAACTTCAATAATTTCAGAGGATTTTGGCAATAGAATCTCAATTATTTCTTTAGACTGATTAATGTCAAAAACAAAGTATTTTTTTGAATTATAGAAATCAATTTGGTCAAAAATGAAATGATATTTATTATTGTTATCATTCATTGAGTAAAAATAAACACTCATAGAATTTTTTGACACTTTAAAAAGGACTTCTGATTTTGGTAATTCTTGATTACGGTGCAAAATACGCAATTCACTCGCGTAGCCTGATGAAGTTAAATTTCTAGAATTTGTACCGTCATGCAAAATTAATGTGTCTTTGTTAATCCAAGTAACATGACTTTTTGACTCTGGAATATAAAAACCATTTTCAACAAATTTTTTCGTATTTAAATTAAATTCTCGAGAAACAATAGCATCTTTTCCGCCATTAGAGAGGTAAATAATACAGTGATTTTTGTCATTTCTTAAGCAAGCTAAACCTGACCAGTCCCAATTTTTATTTTCTTGCCTAGATAAATGATCAAGATCAAGAGTGACAGTATATTCTTTGTTTTGATCAAAAATATTTTTAATTTTTCTAAGCTGACCTTTAATGTGCTGATCGTCTTGCCAAAAATAATAAATATCTTGGTCCACAAAAAAGTAATGAGGTACTTTTTCTTTATCTGTATGAATTAAAAAGATTTCTTTGTGTAGATTTATATAAGTTGGTTGATTCTGAAATCGGCTCAAAGTTTGCTCGTTAAAGCTTTTGACGAAAGCCAAAGATTTGTCTGATTCGACCTCTTCTAGATAATTAAGATGATCTAAGTTAGGTTCTGAAGATGATCGAGAATTTACGTGATTACATGAAGTCATAAAAAAAAGTCCTATGAAAAAACATTTCATAGGACTTTTTTAGCAATTTATAATGTGAATAACAAATTATTTATATTCAACAACATCTTTCGTTTCAAAACGAACTTTTTTAGCGTGTTGATATTTATCATCAGCAGCGCGATAACCACAAGCTACAGCGGCAACAGTTTTGTATCCTGTGCCTTCAAGACCTAGAACTTTATCGTATCCTGCAGGGTCTAAGCCTTCCATTGGTAAAGTGTCAATTTCCATCATAGCAGCAGTCGTTAAAATAGAACCCATAGCTATGTACACTTGGCGTTGCGCCCACCAGTTGATAACTTGCGCTCTTGGCCCCTTAACTAAATCGCCCATCATCATGTCTTTGTATCCATTTAAAGTTGATGCATCCATTCCACGAACTTTAGCCGTTTCTTGAATAAATTTATCGATGTGTGCTTCATCCATTTTTTCTTTGTAAGTTAAAACAACAAAGTGAGACGCATCAGTCACAGGTGTTTGTCCCCATGATAAAGGCAATAATTGTTTTCTGATTTCAGGATTTTGAACGACGATAAATTTCCACGGTTGTAAACCGTATGAAGATGCAGACAATCTTAGTGATTCAACTAAAATGTTCCAGTCAGATTCACGGATTTTTTTAGTTGCATCAAATTTTTTACAAGCATAACGCCAGTTAAGTTGTTTAAATAGTAATTCGTTATCGATTTTATTCATTTTTTCTCCAATGATTGCGATTTATTGAGCTTCAGTTTCAAATGATGAAAATGTAAAAGCAGATTTTGTATATTGTGTTTCAAGATCTGGGTTTACAGCGGCAACTCTCCAAAAATATTTTACACCAGGTTCTAAATTTTTAATTTCAAAGTTAGTCGTTTTTACCCATTTTTCATCAGCAACATACATCGAACGATTGTTGAAACCTGCATCTTTAGAAACCTGGACATGGTAGTTTTTAGCTCCAGCAACTTCCGACCATTCTAGTTTTGCAGTGTCACCAGAAATTTTAGCTGAAAATTTCGGTGATACCAATTTTACTTTTTCAGGTCGAGCATCTTGACCGACTTCTTTAGTTTTTTCAGGTAAAATACTAACGACTTGTTTATGACGTTTATGAGACCAGTCTTTTGCGGCAGCTTTTGGGCCGTGATGTGCGCCAGCTGATTCATGCTCAGTTGTAGTTGCATGACCTTCGGAACAATTTTTATCTGTTTCTGCTGTACAAGTTGGTGCTGGCATAGCGGCCACTGACTCATGAGCAGTTTCATTGGCTTGTGTTTTAATTGATAGGGCTAAAAATAATACACAAAATGATTTAAAAATCTTCATGGAAATCTCCTTTAAATATCTGATTTGTTTAATCTAAACCCTTGAGATCAAATCGGCAACTATTTCAAAGAATACTTGTTGAATATCGACTCGGATTGATGCTAGAAGCTTAAGCAAGGTTTTGCAGATAATTGCGAGGGCGTTAAAACCCTCGAGGAAAGTCCGAGCTTCGCAGAGCAGCACCTGGGGTAACTCCCCTCCGCCGTAAGGTGAGGAACAGTGGAACAGAGAGAATGTCCAGATCAGTGACCTTGATTTCGGGAACGGGAGATTTCAAGCGAGATGCTGGAGTGAAAACAGCCAAACTCGGTGCGAAGCAAGATCAAATAGGGAATCCCATTTCGTAAGAAGTGGTTTCGCGTTAACAGGTTTACTTGTTAACGCAAACAAGAGCTGCTCGCTCGGAGATTTCGGGTAAGATCGCTTGAGCTCACCAGTAATGTTGGGCCTAGAGGAATAATTATCGAACTATGTGGGCAATGTGGGAGTCAGCATAGGGAACAGAACTCGGCTTATCGCAAAACCGACCCATCTTTTTTTCTAGACCTAAGAAGTATTCAGTACTTTTTTTCTTCTGACGATACTTAATTTGCTTGTTTAAGTTCGGCATTCGGAAAACTCCTTTCTTGAGAAGCTTTCGAAGCTATTTTAAAGCGAAGTGGTACGACACTTCGCCTTTATTGCATTAAGCGGACCGTGTTTACGCGCACAGACTAGATTTCTGAGTGAAGATCTTCACAATAAACTCATGAAAATAATATTAAAAATCATGACGATTTTATTTCTAGCATCTTGTGCGCAGTTACATCACGTGCAGATTGGCGAAATTGATAATCATCCTAAATTTGTACAAAAACCTTTTGATATTAAGCTCAGTGAAGTCGGTGTCGATATTCAAGAAGCTGGTCGTATTACAAAAGCATTAGCTGGCAAAGACTCAAACAACGAAGCAAAGAAAATAGCTGACATCATTGCATTGTTTCAAATGGGCCCACGTACAGGTCATCCCGTTTATACAAAAGGCTATGCTAAAAATTTAATTCAATTAATATATGAAAAGTGCCCAAGTGGACGTGTGACAGGCTTAGCATCAATTCGTGAAACACGTAAATATCCAGTGGTCTCTGGAGAAATCGTAAAATTAACAGGTTATTGCTTATTACCAAAAGGTGGCTAAAAGTGAAAAAATTATTTATATCAACATTAATACTAACTTTATTTTTATCAAGCTGCGCTTCAGTTAATAGTGTATCACTCACGCCAATTCCCGCTGAGCGTGGAAATAAAGTTTTTACAACAGCAAGTAAAACAATTTTTTTAGGATTTAACTTTGATAACGATTTTATCGATCAAAGTGTTGAAGACTTAAAACGCCAATGCCCCAATGGTAAAATTTCTGGCGTTTTAACAAAAGACGAGAATATTAATTACTTTTTATACTTTGTGTGGAAAAAACAAATCACTGTCACTGGTTATTGCCAAAAGTACGCAGCCGAAACAACCACGGGTAAAAAATAATCATGAATAAAATAGTTATACTTGTATTCGTTGTATTTGGTTTTGCATGTACTCACAGTTTGCATGTATCACACGTCAGCGATTTCGCGCCAACGTACAAATCCTATGAACAAGGTGAGTTGGTTAAAGCTCGCGCCGAACAATTTGTCGTCTTAGATTTTGCTTTTGATACTGATTATGTAGATCAAGCCTATGCAAGATTGCAACAAGCTTGTCCCAAAGGTCAAATTCAAGGAATCACAACACAGTATTCGACTGATCATGGTTTTATGTCTTGGACAAATGTGATTGAAATGCAAGGTTTGTGTATTAAGTAATTATCTAGGCTGACATGGCCAATTATTATAAAAAGTTAGTTGTATATTTATTGTAAAATTTTTATTGCGAAGTCTATAAATGCTCGTACTTTTGGGGACTGCTTACGGTCTTTCACATGAACCAAGTAAAAAGGGCGTGGTATGATCTTGTATTCGGTTAGAAGTGGTGTGAGCAAACCAGATTTAATATCATTTTTAACCAGTATTTTTGGTTGCATGATAATCCCTGCTCCTGATATGGCAGCTTCTCTAAGTGCTGGCCCGTGATCAATTCGTATTCTATAATTGAGAGGAACATCGACTTGTCCAGTAGCACCTTGAAAATGCCAAGCATGTCGCAAACCCCAACGAGTGTGTCCAAGGCAGTCATGATCTTTAAGATCTAGCGGATGCTTAGGTGTACCTTTACGTTTTAAGTATTCAGCCGAAGCACATACAATCATTTGATATGGTGAAAGTTTTTTAGCTACTAATTCTGAATCAGATAGGGGGCCTATTCGAAAAGCGACGTCAACATCGTGAGCAATGGGATCAATAGGAGCATCGGTTAATTTTAGATCTACACGTATATTAGGGTACATATCTAAAAATTTTGATAGTGCAGGTGATAACTGAGTTACACCAAATGAAATTGGTGATGATAATCTTAATAATCCCGACGGACCTTTCGAGAACCTTGTTATATCTTCACTTGTTTTTTCTATATATTTTAAAATATCGCGACATCTTTCGAGACAGACTTCACCAGACTCTGTTAATCTTTGTTTTCGCGTTGTTCGTTGAATAAGTCGCGTGCCAAAGTAATCCTCAAGAAAATTTAAATGTTTAGCAACCATGCTGGGGGAAAGTCCTCTTTTTTCTGCTGTAGCCGTTAAGCTACCAGTATTTATTATGTCGATGAATACAGCCATGCTCTCTAATTTGTCCATAAGTATTCCCTTAAGAAAAATGATAATTAATTATCAATTAAACACTAATAGTGTGAAATGATAATAATACTTCGCACTTAATCAAGTGCCAATCTTTTTGTATACTGACGTTACTGAAATAAACAAGGAGTTACCAGTGCCGTACATTAGATTTTACGCCTTAGAACAAGAACAAGTTATCAACGTTAGTAAAGATATCAAATATGAGCTTGCAAAAGCACTTAATATTAATGAAGACGCATGGGAATTAATGCACATGCCATCATCTTTTTTTTCAAAAGGGGTGAGTGTATCAGCTGTACCGTTCATAGAGGTAATTTGGATGACAAAGCCGCAAGAAGTTCAAGATTTATGTGCAAAGATAATCTCAGATAACATTAAGAGATTAACACAACTTGATTGTATGATACTTTTTCTAAATATCCCAAAAGAAAATTTTTATAAAAATGGAATTCATTATTGAAATGCAAGATCTGTGTATGAAGCGATATTACCTCTTCTTACCCAAAACAAATAATTCAAGGCCTTGGCGTTTTTCAACAGATTTATTCCAACGTCCCCAAAATAAAAATTGAAAATGTGGCTGCAGTAATTCGCGAATTTCCCATTCGCTGCTGCCATAAGGTGGGCCCGGTCTTTTGAGCATTGAAAAGAATAAACCCATAAGTTGGCCTTCTTCGTGTAAAAGTCTGCGCCATGTTTTGACTAATTCTTTGCGTTTATGAGGTTCTATAGCACAAAAACAAGTGTGCTCGATAATAACATCAAAAGTTGCATTCCAATCATGGGGTAAATTAAAAACATCAGCTTGGACGAAATTCAAATTTTCTAAATCGCCATAGTTGAGCTTAGCTTTACGAATTGCTTCCGGAGAGAAATCAACAGCAGTCACCACATGACCAGCATGCGCAAAAAAAGCAGCATCATGTCCCTCACCAGATCCTAAAACAAGAATACGTGATTTAGGTAATTTCAGGCGTGGTAACATGTCTTGAAATGCTGGAGCCGGTTGTCCAATATCCCAATTTGGCTTTGGACTATTTTTATAAATTTCATTCCAAAAATCTGAATCTCCAACAGCTGATTGATCGATATAGTAATCTGGAGTTTCTATTTTGAGATTATGAAGAGTGAAACTCTCGTCATCAAATTCATTGCAGGCATCAAATAATTGATCTTGAGCTTTTTCAGTTAAACGAAATGGACATCCATGAGTGGTCATTCCGCAAATGCGATCAAATGGATCTAAGCTAAATTTGTTGATGTCAGCTTCAAACGTCAGCTGATACTGGGTTTCAATAAAAATTTTGCCATCAGATTCAATTAGCTTCAGAGCTATCAGAGGGTGATCAAAAGCCTCAATTAAGTAATTCTCATTTTCAAAATGAGTTTCTAAGCGGTACAGTTCAGTGAGTTTGGTGTTTTGTAAGATCGTTTGACAGATTTCTAACGATTCAATGGGTTTAGGTGCGTTTGCAGTGAAAATTTCACCGTGTTCATTGATCGTTAGAATTTTCATATCGAATTATTTATTTTCTTTTTGTGTATCAGATTGTTCATTATTTTCAGCTGATGATTCAGCTTCAGTTTGCCCATCGGCTTTCAGAATAGAACCATCTTTAAAAAATAAGTTTTGGTTATCAGATTTGACAGACTGAATATTCCATTTTTGTAAACCCTTAGTTTCAGATAAGCCTTTTGTTAGCGTGGCCTCTCCAGAAATTGTTTGGGTCGTTTGACCTGCTGAATCAGTTTCTGATTGGGCTTCATCAAAAGAGTATGAAAAAACAGCTTTTATTTTTTGATCGTCAATTTTTTCTGTATACATTTTCAAAAGCTTGAAGTTTGACACGTAAGGTTTTCTAGATTTTAAAGTGTCTTCTATTAATTCACTTAATTGACTTTGTATACCCGCATGAATTTCGATACCCATTTTATTTGGTGTCGTAAATAGATTCCATGTCCAAACAAATGAAACGATAAATACTAATAAGCTAACTATTTTAACCATGACAATCTCCAAATTACGCGTGTTTACACAGGTTTAAAAATATGTGTTATATACAATATAATATCAACATGCTAGGCTGTCGCAATAAACTTATGAAAAAAAAAGAAAATTTGGACTATTTAAAAAGCCTGCAAGATGCCTTTCAAGATCTTATTCATCTAGATCAAATGAAAGTCAAAGCTAGTCATTTGAATGCTCATACGCTTAAAGAATTAAAAAACTGGTCGCAATCGAATGCACCATCTATTATTGAACCTGCATTAAGCTATGCGTTAGATTGGTTGTCGCCCGAGCTTTTAGGGAGTGGCTTAAAAATAAGTCATCAAACTGATTTTAAAATACAGGCAGAGATCCCACATTGTAAAAAAAATTGCGATTTTCAAGGGCAAATACACCATGGTCTTGTGATTAATGCGGGTCTGGAGTTAATAAGAGTTTTAATTTCTAAGCATTGGCCTGATAACGCTTGGGTTGTTACTGAATCAGACTGTCGATTAGTGAAAAAAAATGAATGGTCGACTGATCTAAAATTAAGCTTAGAAGCAGATGAAATCATTATGGATAGATTGCTTGTCAGACTACAAAAAGCACAAGTAGGCGAAGTTGATTTAGAGATCTTGATTCAAACAAGAGACAGGACTAAGAAAGATAAACTTTTAGTTAATCTCAAGTTGGCTACGAAAAAACTATTGGAATAAGATAGAGGTTTCTCATGGTTATAGAATCACAAATAAGTATTGAGTCAGACAATTTTAAAACAAACTATCAAGCAATGTTAAGTCAGGTTGAGTTTTGGCGTAAACGTGTCGAGCAAGTTAAACTTGGTGGTGGCGAAGACGCATTAAAAAAACATAAATCGCGCGGTAAATTGACAGCACGTGAACGCATAGAAGGGTTGCTTGATAGCGGAACATCGTTTTTAGAGTTTTCAACATTAGCCGCTTGGGAAATGTACGACAATCAAGCGCCAGCAGCTGGTGTTATTACAGGTATTGGTGTTATTCACGGCACACAATGTATGATTGTCGCAAACGATGCGACTGTTAAAGGTGGAACTTATTTTCCGATGACAGTTAAAAAACATCTACGCGCACAAGAAATTGCACTTGAAAATGGATTGCCGTGTATATATCTCGTTGATAGTGGTGGCGCGTTTTTACCTTTGCAATCAGAAGTTTTTCCAGATCGTGATCACTTTGGTCGAATATTTTATAATCAAGCACGAATGAGTGCGCGTAATATCCCACAAATTTCTGTCGTGATGGGTTCATGTACGGCTGGGGGGGCTTATGTGCCGTCAATGTCTGATGAAAATGTGATTGTTAAAGACAACGGGACAATTTTTTTGGGCGGACCTCCACTTGTAAAAGCTGCCACTGGTGAAGTTGTTGATGCGCAAGAACTCGGTGGCGCAACTACTCACTGTGAATTATCAGGTGTTACAGACCATTTTGCAGAAGATGATCAACATGCGATTGAAATTACTCGTTCTATTGTTAAGCATTTAAACCGTAAAAAAAATGTAACCATGCGAACACAACCTGTTGAAGATCCAATATATGATGCAAAAGAGTTGTATGGTATTATACCTGCTGATTCGCGAATACCTTTTGATGTTCGTGAAGTTATCGCGCGAATTGTTGATGGATCAAAATTTCATGAGTTTAAACCTTTATTTGGCAAAACTTTGGTAACAGGTTTTGCGCACATCTATGGAATGCCTGTTGGAATTATCGCAAATAACGGGGTTTTATTTAGTGAAAGCGCACAAAAAGCGGCTCACTTTATTGAGTTATGTGAGCAGCGTGAAGTGCCTCTTATCTTCTTGCAAAACATCACTGGCTTTATGGTTGGTAAAAAGTATGAACAAGAGGGAATTGCTAAGCATGGCGCTAAAATGGTGATGGCTGTATCGAACGCACGTGTTCCGAAATTTACAGTTGTGATTGGTGGATCTTATGGTGCTGGTAATTACGGTATGTGTGGACGAGCTTATCAGCCTAGACAATTGTGGATGTGGCCAAATGCTAGAATCAGTGTCATGGGCGGTGAGCAAGCGGCAAATGTTTTATTGACAGTTAAACTTGATCAAATGGCTACAAAAAATCAAACAATGACTGCAGAAGAGCAAGCTCAGTTCAAAAAACCAACTCTTGATAAATATGAATATGAAAGCTCAGCTTATTTTTCGAGTGCTCGTTTGTGGGATGATGGTATTATTGATCCAATCGATACGCGCCATGTGTTAGCACTTGGGATCGCAGCAAGTTTAAATGCTGATTGGGGACCTCGTTCCCAAGGTGTTTTTAGAATGTAATTTTAAAAAAGGTTGTTATATGCAAAATATTATTCTCAAATCAGATTCTATTGATGCCTCTATTAAAATAGTTGAGCTGAATCGACCTGAAATTAAAAATGCATTTAATCCTGAAATGATTTCAGAACTGACAGATGTTTTTAAAAAACTATCTGTCGATCAATCAACAAGATTAATCGTCCTTAAAGGCTCTGGTACAGCTTTTTGCGCGGGTGCTGATTTGAATTGGATGAAATCCATGGCGCAGTTTACTTTCGAGCAAAATATTCAAGATTCTGAAAAACTATGGAATATGTTTGAAGCAATTGCGTTTTGTGAAAAGCCTGTAGTTGGCATTATTCATGGCGCAGCCTTTGGTGGCGCTTTGGGACTTATTGCATGTTGTGATCAAGTTATAGCAGACGAAAAAACAAAGTATTGCTTTAGCGAAGTTAGACTGGGTCTTTCGCCTGCTGTTATATCCGCATTTATATTAAGAAAATGTGCTGATGCATTTGTACGTCCGTTGATGTTGAATGCCGAGATCTTTACATCAGAAAAAGCTAAAACCATTGGTTTAGTTCATCATGTGGTTAGTGTGAGTGAAGAGCCCATGAACTTAGTACGCCAATATTCTGAACTAGGAATTGAAGCCATTGCAGAAACTAAAAAACTATTAAATTCAATAGAAATGTCTAAAAATGGCGACAGTTGGCATAAACAAAAGAAGTTAACAACTCAAGTTATAAGCGAAAGACGTGTATCTTCTGAAGGTCAATCGCGCTTGAAGTCTTTTTTATCTAAGTAATTTGGCATTTAAATCGCTTATTTTTGTATGAACAGGAGTAAGCGTAAATTTGACTTTTTATAATCTATTAGTCTTTATTTTAATCTATTTTGTGACGTCATCTGTCCACGCGGTTGACAGGTGTGTATCATTATTTGAAAAAGAAAAACAAAATTCATTTGTATCAGAACGAGACAATTCAAACAAACAAATTAAGTCAAATTTAACAAGTACACTTGAGCGAGCTAAACAACGACTTTCGTCCCAAGAATTTCGTAACTTTCGCGAGTGGTATTTAAGCCATTTCTACTTTGATCGCCGTGAAATTTTATTAGAAGCCATGAAAGATCCAGAATTAACAAGCCCAAGTATTTACACTAAAAATGATCAAGATCCATTTTTAGGTTATATGGTGGCAAGACAGAGAATTGCTAATTGGCCTATACAGAAAATTTTGAGTATAGGTGGTATGAGTGAAGTGCAAAAAATACTTTTGCAAGCTCACGCCGATAAAGATACCAAAAATGAATACGGAAAAATATCAACTGCTAACTCAGAATTAACAGTTGAAAAAGATCTCGGCGTCGTTCGCTATTATGCTGTCTTGAACGCAATTGAAGGTGCAGTGAGCAAATATGGAGTAACGAGGGCCACTTATCATTCAAATAAGTATAAAAGCAACGATGTTAAAAAAATTCGAAGTCAGGAAATCAAAGATCAATTAAGTGCAAAGCTTGATCGAAAGTCAGATGAGTTTAACCCTAATCCGTATGATTTAGCACATTTGAATGACAAGAGCATTCATTCACCAAAAACTTACAATCAGCTTGAAAAAGAAAATGAATATTTAACTAAAGGACCAGAATACGTCGAATATGCCGGAATTGAAAATTGGAAAAAACACAAAAATAAATTGTCCGAGGCTCTTAAATATAGATTAGTGCTTGCTGACAAAGAAGAATTATTTGCTAGACCTTACACATCAGCATCGAAATTGCTGCGAATTGATTTTTTGACTGATCTCGTGAACTACGAATTAAATCAATTTAATTATAAAATTAAGCAAAAAAATTTAACTCAAGAACAAAAAATAGAATTCATTGCTGAACTTTACTGGAAACTGGTCTCTATACACCCTTTTGCAAACGGTAATGGACGAACATTTAGATTAATTTTAGAAAGACTTTTATCTGAGCACGGAATTTACCCGCCAATTTGGACTCATATTGGTGAGGATGCTTACAGAAGCCTTAGTGAGTTTACGCAAATTTTAAAAGATTCTATATATTTATCAGAAGTATTTCATAATGAAATTTATAAAAAGCAATTATACAAATTAAAAGATTTCAAATCAACATTGAGTTATATCTTGTTGCCACCAAATTTATTAAAGCAATATTATTTACATCAAGATCCTCATATTGTGACGGATATTTTTAATCTTGGGTCTATGGATGATTTTGAACAGTTTTGTAGATTGTACGGTAAGAAAGTTAATCGCTTTCTGGTCGATGAGTATTTTAAAATGAAATTAGAAATGAATAAAAAAGTTATTGATGCTGATGATATGCAAAAAATGATTACCTTTGTTCCAGATTTGTATACTAAACTTTTTTATCGTCTTTCACGGAATCAAGCTGAATACAACGTGAAAGCAAAATTTTATATTCAACAATATATATATCGTGGATCAGCCGTTCAGGGTAGTTTAACAATTGAAAGAGCGATTAAAACGTTTATCGATATTACAGATGAAAACACAGGAATAGGAGTTTCTGACACAAGACAAGATGTTATGTCGTCGATTGAATTATTTAATGCTCAACTCGCTAAAGAGCAATCTCGACTAAAAAGCGTCTTGTCTGTGTTTAATGGAAGTACTCAGTTTAAAGACTATTGGAACTCTTTACTAAGCTCTTGGACAACTGATATTAAAGAAGCAGAAAAATATGCTAACGACAAATACTTAAATCAACCTGAAAAAGGTTTTACAGTTTTGCTTGAGGCGTATACACCAATTTATGGAGCTTATTCAGCACGTGCAATATCAAATAGTTTTGGTTCTAAAATCAACGAATCTCAAAAAAATGACTATGTTGTGGTTGGAGCTATTTTGCCTGAAATGATTCAAAGGGCACGTTTTTATAAACTTTCTAAACCAAAAAACTTTTTGAATAAGTTTTTTAAACCCGATTCATCACAAATTGAATCAGATTTAATCATGGTCACTCGTCTTAGTTGGAACGAGTTAACTGTAACTGAAATGAAAAGTCATGACTCTTTTGCACGTAAAAAAGAGTATCGTGTTTATATCAAACCTATGGGCGGGTTTGAAATTATTGAAATAAAGGATGGTGAATAATGAAAAACTTTAAAGCATTTTGCCTTATAATAGTACTGCATTTAGTATCCGTAAGTTCATTTGCGCGCGATATATGTCATGATTTGTTTGCAATTGAAAGTGGTAAAACTGTTACTCATCGTGATTTATTTCATAAAATTAGAGAAAGTGAAAAAGATCAACTTATTGGACAAGTTGCAAAAAATCTTCGACTGCAAAATTCTAAATTTTCAGTCCATAACAAAAACCTTTACTATGATTTGGGTAATGGTCGTAAAATAAAAGCTGCTGAAATTCAGATTTTGTATCCTGAATATGTTTTCGAGTACCAAGATAAATCTTATCATGAATACTGGATTGAAAATGGTATTAACAAGGCTGACATGAATTTGATTATTGATTCACAGGGACAAACGTATGGACGTGGATATTACGTTTCGCTGAGTGCAACCGATAGTTATAATTTTGGTAATTATCTTACAGTATTTAAAATAGCAAAACCTCTGATTTTATTAGAAGCAAATTATGATAGTTACTCAACCAAAAATTTAATCTTTGAAGATCCAGCAACAATTAGGCAATTAGCAGAAGCTGGGATTGCCGGAGTGAGAGGAACAACCACTTGGATTTCTATATTCAATGAATCTTATCTTGATCAAGCTGATGTATTAAATTCTGAATCACTTTTATATTCTTTGAGATTAAATTTTGATGCCCGCATGCAAAAAAATCTTTTAGGTGTAGAAAAAAGCTATTTAACAGTGTTGGCACATTTCCAAAATATTAAAAATGTTGATTTTAAGTCATTACAGGTCAAAAATATTTTAAAAAAAGATTTATCTGCTCTATCAGAACTAGAAATTTTAATACTTGTTGAAAGTTTGCATAGAAGTCAATATTACTTCGGAATGATGGTTACTGAAAGTCGTTATAAGACAAATGCTATTGTGTTGTATGCGTTAGTCTTTCATCATTTAAAAAAATTAAATCCTGTTCTCTATCATCAGATATTAAGTGTTTCTCCTCAGGTGATCGCTTTTAAGAATCTGGGTTTGACTGTTCCAGATCTTATTAAAAAAGTTGATTTACTAGATATAAAGGCGAAATAACTGTCTATAGTTTTGACTATAAATTTTTCTTAAATCGTACAGTTTTTATTTTCCAGTCGTATTAACTGTAAAGATTAAGTTTAGAATGCTATAAGTGATTGTTCGGAGGAAAGTTTTCCATGAAAAAGAATGCTGTTTTTATTATTGTATTTATTATTCAATTCTGTGCTTATGCTAAAACAGCTAATAATTTTAGATGTTCTTCTGAATCTACGCAGCAAGATGTTTTGCGGCTACAGTTTAATGATTTGAATCAATTAATTGCTATAGCTGAAATTGCTCAAATGCCGTTTTCGAGTGGTCAAATCGAAGGTAATATGGAAAATGTCGCTGGAAAAGTTACAGCAGATTCGGCTGGTACTCAGTCTGTATGGTTTGCTGATCATTATACTGAAAGAATCACATTGCATATTAACGTTAAAGAACGCCATGCTTTTATTGAAGTCTTTGATACTGATGATTGGATGGTTAGACGTATAGAAACATTAAAATGCGATTTTGAAGGTTTTTACGAAAAAAATTAACTATCTTGAACGGGTTCGTAAACACATACAAAAAGCTCGGTTTCATCAACTAAAGCATCTTCTGGAAATTGGTGTTTAAAAAGCTGAGCATATTCTGATTTAAAACGATCCGGCGAATCTTTAAAACCCATGTGTTGCAACATAGTGGGGTCGGGGTCGCCATAAGTTGTTACAAAAGCATCAACTAATTTAGCTTTACCTTGAATTTCTTTTTCTAAATCACAAACAAGATACGTAGTTCCAACTTCTGATAAGCGCTCATCAACAAGTCCTCTCTGTGCAGCTTCAATGCGATCAACTGGTTCGCAGCTGACAAAAACACCACGATTTAAAATATGTAACGCAACTTTATCTAAATAGAGCCCAATTTTCATTTTGGTAGCTTACAAAATTGGACAAAGACTGAAAACAATATTATACACTAATTATGTCAAAAATAACTCGTTTAGCTATTGCCAATCGTGGAGAAGTTGCTGTTCGCATCATTAAAGCCTGCGAAGAGCTAGGTATTGAAACAATTTTGCTACATTCTGAGGCTGATATTTATTCTCGAGCTTATCGCATGGCTACTTATAAAGTGTGTATTGGGCCTGCATCAACAGCTCAAAGTTATTTAAATATCGAAGCTAACATACAAGGGGCTGTGGCCATGGGTGCACAGGCAATCCACCCTGGCTTTGGTTTTTTGTCAGAAAATGCTGATTTTGCACAAGCGTGTCTAGATGCTGGACTTATTTTTGTTGGTCCTAGCCCAGAATCGATCAGAATACTAGGGGATAAAGTTAGCTGTAAGAATTTAGCTAAAAAGGCCGGTTTGCCTCTAGTTCCGGGTTATGAAGGTGATGATCAATCTGTATCTCGATTATTAACCGAAGTTGAAAAAATTGGTTTACCAGTTATTGTTAAAGCAGCTGCAGGTGGCGGTGGTCGTGGCATGAAATTAATTAAAAATATTTCGGATGCTAATGAACTTATTGAGTCTGCTCAGCGCGAAGCGCAATCAGCGTTCGGTTCATCTAAGGTTTTTTTAGAAAAGTATTTAGACCGCGCAAAGCATATTGAGTTCCAAATATTTGGCGACTCAACTGGACATGTTGTTCATTTATTTGATCGAGAATGTTCGGTTCAACGACGTCATCAGAAAATCATTGAAGAGGCAACATCGCCATCTTTGAGCGACGAGCTACGCAGGAAAATGGGGGAAGTCGCAGTAACTTTGGGGACTTTGGGTAAATATAAGGGTGCTGGTACTGTTGAATTTTTATTACAAGATGAACAGTTTTATTTATTAGAAGTTAACACGCGACTACAAGTTGAACACCCCGTAACTGAAGAAGTTTTGGGTGTTGATCTGGTTAAAATGCAAATATTGACGGCTATGAATCAATTTGTATTTTCTTCGACGGATATAAGAATTCCTCGAGGACACTCAATTGAGTGTCGCATTTATGCTGAAAACTCTTATATGAATGGTGTGCCATCAACCGGATTATTAGGCACAGTTATCTGGCCAGAGGGTCCGCGTAGACGTTACGAGTATGGTTTTGAAAAAGGTGATATCATTACGTCATATTATGATCCTATGATTGCTAAGGCTATCGTTTGGGATGAATCACGCCCGCGCGCCATCAATAAGATGATTCGTGTTTTGAAAGATGCTGTGGTCTTTGGAGTTCATACAAATATACCTTATTTGATTGAAATCCTTTCTCATCCCGATTTTGTTAACGGTTCGATGACAACACGATTTATCGAAACCCACTTTGCTGAAGGTTTAAAATCGACTCACATTGAAGAACAAAGAAAAAAAATAAGCCAAGACGTTTATAAAAAATATTTGTTAAAGAGTTCTTCACAGGATCTTGCACATGCTTCGCAATTGGATTTGCGAAACCCCTGGTCTGTAGACTGGAGAGGTATATAATTATGAAATCAATCGATTTAAAAATGGATAGTGGTCACGATAAACGTATACTTGTAGAAAAAGTTGGGACTCAATTTTGGATCAAAATGGACGGTATAACTTGGGCATACGATGTGGCCGATTTATCAAGCGAAGGTCGCAGACGCAAAAAATCAAGCGCAGCTACACCTGATATGATTATTGCTCCGATGCCTGGCAAAATAACTAAGGTATTTGTTGCTGAAGGTGACTTAGTAGATAAGGGGCAAGCCCTATTGGTTATGGAAGCTATGAAAATGGAATACACATTAAAGTCCGACTTTGAGACTAAAGTCGAAAAAGTAAATGTTAAAGTTAATGATCAGGTCACAGTCGGAGCAATCCTTGTTAAACTACAGAAAGATAATAAAATCTAATAGGGTTAAATTGTGGCAATTCAAAAAGTTAAAATAGTTGAAGTTGGTTTAAGAGATGGATTGCAGAACGAATCTACAATTCTATCCGTTGAGCAACGTTTTGAACTTTTAAATCGATTGATAAATTCCGGTGTTAGAAACTTTGAGGTCGGTGCTTTTGTGTCATCAAAATGGGTGCCGCAAATGTCTTGCTCGAAAGATTTGGTTAAGCTTGTTTTAAAAAAATATAAAGATCAAAACAAATACTGTTCAAGTGTTCTTGTGCCTAATCTGCAGGGTTTGCAAACTGCGATTGATGTCGGTATAAAAGAAGTAGCAATATTCGCTTCTGCTTCTGAGAGGTTTTCTTTAAAAAACATTAATTGCTCTATTGCGGAAAGTTTTGAGCGATTTAATGATATAATGCCAATTGCAAAAAAAAATAAAATAAAAGTAAGAGGTTATTTATCAGTTTGTTTTGGCTGCCCTTTTGAAGGAGAAATTAGCGAAAAACAGGTTGTTAAATTAGCCAAAAAATTGCTTGATATTGGATGCTACGAAGTTTCGATTGGCGATACTATTGGTGTAGCGAATGCAGGTCAGGTTGATTCTTTATTTAAAAAGCTTGTTAAGGTTATACCAGCCAAAAAAATAGCAGGACATTTTCATGATACTAGAGGCCAAGCCCTGGCCAATATTTTAGTGGCTTATAATAATGGTATTAAGGTTTTTGATTCGAGCATTGGTGGTTTGGGTGGATGTCCGTATGCCACTGGTGCTACTGGTAATGTTGCGACTGAAGACGTTGCTTATTTATTTCAGAAAATGAACGTTTCAACGGGACTAAATATTTCGAAACTAATCGAAACCAGTCGCTGGTTGCAACCTCAAATGAATCACGATTTGTCTTCTAAATTATCTAAAGTTGGTTTACTAAAATACTAACTTGCTAACGGTAAGGATATAACGAAACATGTGTTCGGATTTTGTGAATCAACATAAATTGATCCATTATGATTTTGTATTATTCCACTTGAAATACTTAATCCCAAACCAGTTCCATGTCCATGCTCTTTGGTGGTAAAAAATGGCTGAAATAGACGATCTTTTACTTCTTGAGGTAGCCCATTCCCTGAGTCAATAATTTTAATTAATGCCAACTGACCAGATTTTTCTAAATCAACTTCAATCCATTTTTCAGGTAAGTTTTCAACCGCATCTTTAGAGTTGCTAATTAAATTCAAAATTACTTGTGAAATTTGCGAAGCTCTTCCATCAACAATAATTTCATCATCAGTGCGTTTAATATACTTCAGTTGAATGTTTTTATGTTTTAAATTTTCAGTACATAGCTCAAGTGATTCAGAAATAACTTTATCAATTCGTGTTGGCATCATGGGATCATTTTCACCATCTCGCGCGAACATACGTAAACCTTGTACTATTCGACCTATGCGTGTGATCGTTTTTTGAATTTTTTCAATTTTTTCAGGAATCTGATCATATTTTTTTGTACTAATTAATTTTTGAATTATGAACATGATAGAATTTAATATCATTAAAGGGTTGTTGATTTCATGTGCAACGCCTGCTGCCATTTCGCCTAATACGGCAAGACGTGAAGTCTCAGCATTTTTAACTTGCATTTCATTAATTGTTTTTTGTTTGTCAATGACTTCAGTCAAATCGAAGCCGATGATTGAAATTCGATCAAGTTCTTTAATTTTATTGAAAGTAATTTTATAATAAAAAATAGTAATACCAATATCAAAAGGAATGAGAACGCTATAGTCGTCAAAATCAGAGTTAATAAATTCGACAATGTTCTCGTGGAGTTCTTTAAAACCAAGATCTAAGCATGTTACTTTTTCATTTTCAAAATTGACGTTTTTAAAAATGAGTTTTTCAAATTTATCATTGCAGCCTTCAACATAGCCTTTTTTATCTAACCACATAATAATACAAGGCGCACGGCTCATAATATTTTGTAATTTAAAATCTAAGGATTTAATTTGCTGTGTTGATTTAATCTCGTAGTCTTTATGTAATTTATGCATTTCTTCAGTAGCTAAACTGAGTGCGCTTCTGGATTTGTGCAAATTATCTTCGAGTTCTCTAAAAGAGGAATCAATATGACGGATAAATTCAGCAAATTTATCATCGGTCGACAATTTACTGCCGTCTTCAATTTGCAGTTGTTCAAATATTTTTTTTAACTGATTAGATTGCAAAAACGTACTCCTCTAGAGTCCTTATCGGTTATCATACTAAATATTTGAGAGAAAAATTAAAAAAGATGATTAGATACAGATACTTATGCCTAATTTCTTATTCATTTTTTGACTGCAGTTTTACCGGTCTTTATTTTGCTTACTATCTCTATCGATGAAAAAAATAATGTATCCATTTTTAAGTATTTGTATTTATTTATGTTTTTTGGGTCTAATTGTGACTTCAAAAGGGCAACAATGTATTGATTCCAAGTATGTCGATAAGTTTGACATAATATCTAAAAATCGTACAGAGTCAGTTGTTAATTGTTCATCCCCTGTTAAGTCAAAGTATTCGGAAATATTGTCACAGTTAATGTCTGGTCGAGTCCAGGAAATTGATTTAATTTTGAGTTATCTTGAACAAATTTTTCCACTTAAACAAAACCTATATATCACTGTTGATGATAATAGACCCTTACGGTTTGAAATAGTAGAGCAACATATAATTATAGGTTCAGGTTTATTTGTGTCTAAAGGTCACTTAAACCGTGCAGTCATAAAATCTTGGGTGAGACAGTTTTCTGATCATCAACGCCTAATGAATGGCTTACTTGATGAAGCCGTTTCTGACTTTTATTATTACGTCATTTTTGGTCAATTAGAATTATTTGATCCAATGACTCAAATGCAAACTAAAATAGGTTCTGCGAAATGGCCACAGGTCTTAAAAAATTTAGATTCATATTGTGAATCATCTTGGAAGTTATCTGAAGATTATGAAAAATGTTCTGAACTTAATTCAGTGGGTTCAAATATGAATTTAACCCATCGAAAAAAAATACTGACTATGAGCTTACGGCCATTACTTTCGTCATCATTGATTAGTTCATACAGCTTAATGTCATTGAGCATACAAAAAGATGTTACAAAGAAAATTCCTTATATCATTCAAAAGTCTGATTTAAAATCTGAAAATATAATTGGTTACTTACTTGATCAAGAAAATACATTAAAAGAAGGTCTAAATGTTATTAAGTTGTTTTTTGATCAATTCAATTCTAAAAAAGAACAACACTCAAACTCGTATAGATATTTTATAAGTTCTGTTAATCAGGCACTTAGTAATCAAGGAGTTGTAGATTCATTTGCGCAAGCTTATTTTGATTTTTTAGTCGAATTACCGGATAAAGTTTCCACAAAAAGCCAGTTTTTTAAATCTTTAGAGAAAGCTTCGTATTCGAATTTAAATTTACAAATAGCATTGAAAGATAGTGAGCAGATATGGATTTTGCCATCGAAAACGGGTTTATCTTTGAAAGTATTTGATCAAATTAAGGTTAAACAGCACGTTTTTTTTACGTGTCCTATTTTAAAAAATATTGATATGACAAGTTTTATTCAAACATCTGAAAAATTATTGATGATCAAAGGTTGTAATGAAAATCAAATATATGCTTTTGATATGTTATTTAAATATGGAGTTCCAGAATTTTCGAAAAAAGAAAAAAACGTATCATTTATACAATTTCATTTGCCTTCTCTTGAATCACGTATGAATTCTTTGTCCGAAGTTAATAATTTTTTTGAGCTGGTAAAAACAAGGGATATTAATTTGCCCGCCTTTCAGACTTTGGGTTGGCAGAATGTTCAATGGAATGAGAACTACCAATTCTACAGGCCCAGTGCGGTTATTGACGCTATTGAATATTTTAGGGTTGAACCGATGACGCAAAATTAGATTATTAAGTTTTTTTTTGGTTTTTTATTCTGATTTTGCTAAACTTTAAATATGTTAAAGCACAAACTTAAAAAAATTTGTTGGTCAGTTACTTTATTTCTAATTTTAAATCCTGTCATTTCTGTGTTGTTATTAGTTCTCTATTTAGTATTTTCTAATAATTATACAGGTTCACAAGTTTTGTGGATTTCTACTTTTGGTTTCGTCTTTGCCATTTTAACAAATTTAAGTATCACAATGGGATATCATAGATTGTTTTCACATAAATCATTTGAAGCTCATCCTATACTTGAAACAATTTTACTATTTATCAGCGCGGGAGCATTTCAAGGGTCAGCACTAAAGTGGTCCAGCGATCATCGAATTCACCACCGATTTGAAGACACTGATAAAGATCCTTATTCGATTAAAAAAGGTTTTTTCTATGCACATATGGGTTGGATGATGTTAAATGATTCAGTTAGTTTGCCAATTCACGCTCCTGATTTAGAAAAAAATAAGCGTGTTAAGTTTCAGCACGATTACTATTTACCTTATGCTATTTTTGTTGGTTATGTTTTACCTCTGATTGTAGGATGGTTTTTGGGTAATGCTTTTCTAGGACTTATTATTGCTGGAGGTCTTAGAATATTTTTGACACAGCAGTCGACTTTTTTTGTGAATTCATTGAGCCATACTCTTGGTAACACTCCATATTCAACAGAGAAAACAGCAAAAGATTCGATTATCGTAGCATTTTTAACTCACGGAGAAGGGTATCACAATTTTCATCATAAATTTCAATTTGACTATCGCAACGGTATTCGCTGGTATCACTGGGATCCGACAAAGTGGTCTATACAAATAGCAACATTAATGGGTTTGGCAAGAAAACTTAAAACAGTACAATTTTCTGAAATTTTAAGAGCTAAATTAGAAGTAGAATCAGAAAAATTCCAGAATTCACAGTTTTATAAAGATAAACTAGAGCCGCTATCGAAAAGAATAGTTCAGGCTCAGGCTAGGATTGAGCAACTAAAGTCAGAATATAAAAATTCTACGGATTTAAAAGTTCAGCAGATTAAAGTTGAAATTGAAATATTAAAAGCAGAGCTGCAATCTATGCAGAAAACTTGGAATATTTTAATTCATGCCGCACAAAAGCAAATTGTGTATGTTTAGATTTTACTTAACATATTTGCTTTTCGTGGCTCGCTTTTCTTTGCGCTCTTCTTTGTAATTATTATTTTGGTCAACAAAGACAACAGTTGGTTTGTGGTTATCAGCATCTTTAATGTCAATTGAAGCGTAAGAGACAATAATAACAACATCACCTTTTTGAACATGTCTTGCAGCCGCGCCATTCAAACAGATCTCGTTTTTCTTTCCTTCAATTACATAAGTAGAAAAGCGGGCTCCATTGTTGCAATTATAAATATCAACTTTCTGATTGAGAAACAGTTTTGCTTTTTTGATTAGAGATTTATCGATTGAAATAGATCCCTCGTAACTAAGATCAGCACCAGTTACTGTTGCTCTGTGAATTTTTGAATATAGCATATTTATTTTCATTTTAAGCTCCATGTTTATGGTTTAGTTCAAGTGCCAGCAAATTTCCTTTTAAAACTAAATCGGGAATTGCAGTATCAAATATTTTTTCTTTTTCGAAAAGTGATGAAAAACCACCAGTCCCAATAACAAATGGTTTTTCGCCTTTAAAACACTCAGCTGATAGTTTGGCGATGATTTCTCTCATGGCTCCTAAATGGCCAAAATATAATCCAGATTGTAGACTGTCGACAGTTGATAAACCCAAAGCATCAGATTTAGCAACAATTTCAACTGATGGAAGCTTTGCTGTTTTAGCTTCGAGAGCTTCCATTGAAAGTTTCAATCCAGCGATAATAACACCTCCGAGATAATCTTTATCGGTATTAATCGCACAAAATGTTGTTGCAGTACCCAAATCGACAATAATTAAATTTTTATTCGGATACATGTGTGTAGCAGCAATTGCATTCGCTATTCTGTCAGCGCCGACCTCAAGCGGATTTCTATATTTTATTCGAAGACCAGTTTTAACACCGGCTTGTAAGATAAATGGGTTAACGCCAAAATATTTTTGACAGGCCCCTTTGAGTGAATAAATCACATCTGGTACAACAGAGCATAAAACAATTTTGGTCACTTTTTTGGGATCAAGACCATTTTCTTTAAGAACAGTTCTAAGAAAAATACCGACTTCGTCTGAAGATGATCCCTGTTTTGAATTCTTACGAAATGATAAAAGCATTTTTTCATTTTCTGGTTTGTATCCAGAGTGATTATCTTCAAAAACGCCACCGTAAATTTGAGTATTGCCTACATCTAATGATAAAATCATATCGTCTCCCTAATTAAAGTATTTAAGAGTTCATGCGATAAATCGTCGAGACTAATGTTCGAAAGTATTTTATTATTATTTTTATATACATTAAATGAATGCTGGTTATTTTTAATTGAAGCGAAATCATTATGAACGACGAGTTCGCACTGCGCGTCACCAAAAAGCGTATTAATTTTGTTATAAATTACATTTTCGTCATTAGTCGATGTTAATTTGAATCCAATTATTTTGATTTTTGGATTTAGTGTTTTAAATGTATTTATGAGTTTTGGATTACGTTTAAGAGTAATTTTAATTTCATCTAATGAACTACTAATCTTACCAGCAGTATCTGTATTGATTTCTTTGACAGCATAATCGCTAACTGCTGCTGCGTGAATGATTGCTGTGTAGTCCTTTTTAAGCTCGATGTTAAGTGCTGATTCTAGCTCTTTAAATGTTTTATAGGTGACTATCGTAGACTGCAAAAGTGGTCGCTGAGCGCTCTCTGCACAGATATAAGTAACATTTAAACCGTTTTCGATAAAGGTATCTGCAATGTATGCAGCAGTTTTTCCTGAGCTAAAATTAGTTATTGATCGAACATCGTCAATTGGCTCTTGCGTACCTCCTGAAGTAATTAGAATCTTGACGGATTTATAATGAATTAAATCTTCATCTTTATTTGTAAAATGATCATTTATACCAGATGAGTTCAGATTGTCTTCTATAAGTTTAATAATATCATCAGGTTCAAGTAGTCGTCCGACACCTGTTTCGCCACAAGCTAATTGTCCTGTGTTAGAGTCGCAAATTATAAAACCCCATTTTGATAATTTTTCAATATTACTTTGGGTCGCAGGATGTTTAAACATTTTAGTATTCATCGCCGGAAAAATCAAAACTGGCTTATGAAAGTCATGCGCAAGGATTGTTGTTGAGGCAAGGTCATCAGCAATACCGTTAGCTATTTTATTAATAAAGTTAGCAGTCGCAGGGGCAATTACGACGAGATCAGCCCATCTCATAAGATAAATATGATCCATGTTAGATCCATTGGCGTATAATTCAGTATAGACTTTTTGCGAAGTTAGACCTTCTAACGTTGATAGACCAACAAACTTCAATGCGGCTTCAGTTGCTACAATTTTAATGTCGTGCCCCTTCTTTTTCAGATCACTAAGAACGTAGGCCACTTTGTAAAGTGCAATTGATCCAGATAAAATAAAAAGTAATTTTTTATGAGATTTCGACATTGTCAATTAACCTGATCCCTTCTAGATAAGCGGCAATATATCGTCGATTGTCGATGTCTTCTAAGTACTCGACCTCAAAACCTGATTGTTGAAGTGTTACTTTAGCTTGATTTATATCTTTAATTGATGAAATTGTTTTATAAATTAATGCTGCTTTGATTTTACCTTCATCAGATAAACGCATATTGCGAGAACTTTTTGCTAAACCACTCTCTTCGCGTATAGTTGGAAGGCCAATAACTTGTGTTTCTAAAAAAAATGCATTGGCCATGCTTTTTATCAAATTGTATTGCTGATAGTCTTTCATGCCAAAATAACTTTTATGTGCTCGCGTAATGTGAAACAATTTCATAACGACCGATAAAACACCATCAAAGTGTCCAGGTCGATGAGCTCCGCAGAGTAATCTTGAAAATTCATTTTCAATAACTTTAAACCGGTATTGATCTGGGTATATTTCAGAAAACTGTGGATAAAACAAAACATCAACTCCGCTTTCGCAGGCCAAATGGTAATCGTGATCAAATGTTTGAGGGTAATTTTGTAAATCCTCAGGGTTGTTAAATTGCGTTGGATTTACGAAAATACTTAAAATTGTTAAATCATTTTCTAGATGACACTGCTGAAGTAAACTTGTGTGACCTGTATGCAGAGCGCCCATTGTTGGAACGAACCCAACAGTTTGGTTTTTGATATGACTTCGCCATTGAATCATCTCATTGACTGTTTTTATGATGAGTGTTTTTTTCATTTTTGAAAATTCCTAGTAACTATTTTCAACTGTTGGGAATTTTTTATTTCGAACTTCATCAGCATAGAGATTTAATGATTCAAGCGTAGAGCTATAATTATCTGAATACTTTTTTAAGAACTTTGGATTAAATTCTGGATTCATTCCAAGAAGATCGTTCAAAACTAAAACTTGTCCATCAGTGTTAATTCCAGCACCAATGCCAATTGTTGGAATTAGTAATTGTTCTGAAATTTTTTTCGCAAGTTCTGCAGGTATACATTCAAGAACGAGAGCGAAACAACCTGATTCTTGTAAAATCATGGCATCAGCTATAAGTCTATCTGCCTGAGATTGAGTTTTGCCTTGAATTTTAGGGCCACCTAACTGAAGAATCGATTGTGGTGTTAAGCCTAAATGCCCCATAACAGGAACTCCTGATTCAACGATATGCTGAATCATATTTGCATCTTGAGCGCCTTCAATTTTTAAAGCATGCGCCCCTGCGAGCATAATTTTTTTTACAGATTCAAGAGCTACATCTTTAGAGACGCGCGTAGTTAAAAATGGCATATCTGTGACAATAAATTTTGATGGAGCACCTTTAGCAACTGCAGAAGTGTGTAAAGCCATCATTTCAGTTGTTGCATGGAGCGTATTTGGATAACCATGTATAACTTGTGCGACTGAATCACCAACTAAAATAGTATCAACACTTGATTGATTTACAATTTTTGCAAAACTATAGTCATAACAAGTGACCATTGAGATAGTTTGTTTCTTTTTTTTCATTTGTTGAAAATCAAGTATACTTTTCATGAACTTAGTCCTTCTTGTAATTTAATGCAGACTCGTAAATGGTTTTCAAAAAAGTATTTCTTTGAAGTGCATTTAAGTTGTCTTTAATGGTTTGAGAGTCATTACGAACTATTGGGCCAGTTACAATTTCTTGTGAGTGGTTTTGTCTTAGATTTGTGATTAAATTAACAAGAGATTGGTTCCAAAAAATAGCAAAAGCCTGATCGTAATCTGATTCTGAAAAAACATTATTTGCTCGAATGAGTTCAAAAGTTTTTGACCAAATCATTTGCGGTACGTTGCCACTAACAACGCAAAGTGCATGATATATTTTCTTGTGTTCAAGAGACACTTTAAAGTTTGGATTAGATAAGAAAGGCGCTAAATCCTGTAGGTTTTTATCGCCAAATGTTGTCAAATATATTTTTGAATAAAAAGTTTTTTCATAAAGTTGATCAGAAAAAGTCATGAGTGGATGTATGCAATCTATTTTGTCATGGTGATAACTGCCACTGAAGTGAATATATTTCTTATTAAAATGCGACAAGTGTTGCGTGTAAAATTCGGATATTGATTGATCCGAAATTGCTAGCCAAACTGCATCAACTTTTTCTAAGTTTTCGTACAAATTAGAAAGAGGAAGTGATCGATTCCATGTGTGTATCGTAAGTTGAATGGTTAATTCGAGGTGCCTAAGCCAATGAAACAAATGACGGGCCAGCTTTCCCGATCCAATAATTAGAATGGTATGGTTTTTTTGTGTCATAATTTCTCCGGTACCTGTCGATTATCAAGCCTTCGATCAAGTCCAATTAGAGTCTAAACTCTATGAGCAGAAACATAACACTTTTTCTTTCGAATGCAATAAGGTATTTTAGGATTGAGTTAGGAAATTGTAATTTATGAAATATTTTATACTGTTGATATTATTAGTTTTTAATCAATTTTTGATCGCTGGAGAACTAAACACTAATCAAATGCGCTTTCACTTTATGTCGACAGAAGGTGATGTTTACACATTATGTGCAAGTAAAAAGGGCAGCCAGCCTCATCAGTTTATTGTCGATTGTCAGCAAGTTAATAGGATTTTCTATATTCATATGTTGCTCAATCGTTATGATCGTCAATTCGAAGATCAGCTGGAAACAACGTATGAATTTCATTACTGGGTTAACGAGCCTGACAATGGTTATCAATCCAATACACAGTCAACTTGGTTAACTGTTAAACCAACCAGTGAAATATTAAAAATTGTAAGTTATGTTGGTTTGGATAATGATGCTCATCAGTTACGAGTTGAAATTAAATTTTAGTTTTAAGGAATATTATGAACGCACCCTATGAAAATAAATATAAGAACACGTATAAACCCTTATTTTTTATTTTATTGTTTTCGATTATTTGTTTAGTCGTTCTCATGAATATGAACTTAGATGAAAGTCAAAAGACAGTTCCCAAAATTAAATTAAGCTATTTTAAGAATAATGTCGAATTCGTTGGTGCGATAGAACAGCGTTTGCATCAAGAAATTTTACAAAACAAACATATTTGGATCGGAGTTGAACCAGAGAAACAAAATCATTTAGATTTTGCTCTCAAGCTTAAAACAGAGATTGAAAAAAAAATCGGTCAGTTTGATAAAATTATAATTGATAAAGAGCTTGGATTACCCCATCAAATTATTTCAATGTTTGGTGATACTAAAGATATCGCTGTTAAAGACAATTGGAGTCAATTAGCTGAATTTATTCAACAGCATCAAGATAAAAAATTACTTATTATAACTGCAGCGATTTATTCGACAAATTTGATTAAGTTAAATCCGATCGAAAAAATAAAAAATGCAGTTAGCCAATATAAGCCATTAACTTTTTCGGCTGGTCGATTTGCGCTCAATTTAGATGATGAGAAAAATAATTTATTTCGTTGTGACACTGAAGATAAAACAGGTGTAGGTGAGTGGGGATGTGCTGTTATTAACAAAGCACGAACTGTGAAACGAAAAGTTGATCTTAAAAAATTAAAAGATAATCCTGGAATGATATTAGGTCTTGTTGATTTAACCGGACAAAACGATTACATGATTTTAATTGGTGCTGATTGGTCGCAGACAGCTACGCAGTAGTTAGGCCCCAAAATATAGCTTTTTGTATTTTTGCAGGCTGTGGGTCGAGTATAGATAATGTCAGAAGCCTGCATTGCACAGGCTTCAATTTAAATAAAACTATCCTTTAGCTGGAACTTTTGATTCGTCTATGCTGACTTCAATTTCTACACGTCTGTTTTGTTGGCGACCATCTTTTGTTTTATTATCACCGATAGGGTTGGCTGGGCCTAAACCTTGAGTTGAAACAACTGTTACTGGAATGCCATTCGAAGTGAGTTGATTCTTAACCGCTTCAGCTCTTTTCAAAGATAATTCTTCATTTTTCTTAGAAGAGCCTGTGCTATCAGTGTAACCCTTAATTACTAAAACATTTTCAGGATACTTTTTCATGATAGTAGCCATTTCAGCTAAGTTCGCTTTTGCTGTAGGCTTGAGATCAGATTTGCCAGTTTCAAACAAGATATCGCTTTTTAATTTAGTGACCAAACCTTGATCTGTCCGCTTAGTTTCAGCAATTTTCTCAAGCTCTTTTGCCTGCTGATCCATTCTATGTCCTGCATAACCACCAATACCTGCGCCAAGCATCGCGCCAATTAAGGCACCTTTTTCACGGTTACCAGACTGGTGACCAATGATTGCGCCAATTGCGCCACCAGCAACAGCACCAATTCCGGTTCCTTTTGCTGTGTTTTTTTGATCTGAAGCACAACCTGTTAATGTTAGTACTGCAGCTGTTAATATCAAGAATATTTTTTTCATAGATGTTTCCTTTCTTATGTTTTTATTCTTTTGTAATTATTAAACTTCGTGGCTCAGTGGTCTACGCGGAGCTCTGAAGTATGTTCTTGGAGATAAATCAAAAAGATCGCCTACTTTGCTCATGTATACGCAGGCATATCTTTCCATTTGATACGCGAAGTAGCTCTCTTCGTTACCTGCGCGCATCAATTGTCCCCAATTAGGATTATAGAGGGCTTGTTGCTTTTTGATCAACTGACTGATTTGCGTGTCATATTCGCTAATGTCTTTTTGCAATTGATCAATTTTGTTTTCATCAACTTTAGTCGAGCGCTCGTATTTTTGTGTCATTAAATCAGTTAACTCATCTTCAAGAGGTTCTTTTTGTTTCATGAGATTGTCAATTTCAGCTATGAAAGGCTCTGCTTTTTTGTTCTGAAGAATTTCATGATCGAGTTCTTCAATGATCATAGCCGTACGCCAGTTGCAATCTTTTTTAAGACGTAAAATATCACCATAAATATGGTCACCGATGTATAATATATCATCTCCATCTAAGCCTAACTGGTCTGTAAATTTGCGAGCGTTTCCGCCTTGGTAGACACCAGGTAATATTTTATCTTCGACATTTGTCATTGTTCCATCTTCAGGATTAACTTTGAAAAAGCGCGTGTCGTCGTAGAAAAACTTTGGCTTTTGCGCAAAGGTTACAACAAACTCAAACAAATCAACCCAAGATTTGTGATCTTTGAGAAATGGATTGATAGCGAAATCAAGTAATAATTTAGTATAGTGAAAGTCAGAATTGGTTAGTACAAAAATCTTTTTACCATGCTTTTTATATTTTTCAAGACCACGAACAACGTTTTCATCTTTGATGATGTAATGTTCAACGTTTGCGCGAACTGCATTTTTCAACGACCCGTCTCTGTGGGCTTCATCAAGTGCGTCTAAAACATCATCCGCCATTGTAGCATAGTCTGGAAATTTCAAATTGGGATCACTATCTTTCATTTCGACAATTTGTGAATAAGCATGAGCAAGTGAATACGAAAAACTCGTATCAACAGCTAAGTAATCATTTTTGCTGAGATCAATGTATGTTGATTTATACATTTTTTGGTGAATTTTAAAGTCGAGCGGTTTCAAGCCATGGAAGCTGTTGCGAATAGCAGTGTATCGATTGAGTTTAAGTAAATTACCTTTTCTTCTATCGATAACTAAGCCACGAAGTGCAAAGTTAAAATCAAAAGTTAATTTTTTGATTTGTTCTGGATAACCTTTACCACTGACTAGTTTTTCCATGATTTTACCATGTGAAAGTCGTTCGAAGTTTTCGGTATTGTAACGGATCAAAGTATGATCCATATCGAGACCGATGTATTTTATTTTTTTAAGATTAAGTGTTCGATTAACAAATACTTTGTTTGTCATTTTGAGATTCTTTCTTTTGTTTATACGATTTATTTTTCTGTTGGAAACATAAGTTGATTCCACATGATCATGCCGCCCAACATGTTATAAACATGATTGTGGCCTTGGGATAAAGCATAGGCACAGGCTTGTGCCGATCTTGCGCCTGATCTGCAAATAAAAACTGTTGGTTTATCTTGAGCAATGGTATTAAGATTTTCTGGTAAAGTGTTTAAGACAACAAGTTTTGAATGAGCTATATGACCTAGTTCACCGATAAATTCTTCAGGTTGGCGAACATCAATTAAATTTAAGTTTTGCGCATTATCAAAAACCTCTTGAGCAGACACATCAAGGACTTGATCAAAATGAGGGTTATTCATTGTGTGTTTAAATATAGTTTTCATAAGACTTCTATGATAAGCCTTTCAAAGACATGCAGCAACAAGAATAAATTTTATCGATAATGTTTTGACTGATCTTATAACACGGTTAGCATACGTGTTCATGAAAATCATCGAGGGCTTATCTCAAGAGCAAAAATTCGCTTTGGATTTATTAAAATCCGGTGAAAATGTTTTTCTAACCGGTGGTGCAGGAAGCGGCAAGTCTTATGTCATTCGTCAACTCACTGAAGAACTAAATCCCAAAGAAATGCCAGTTTTAGCCAGCACAGGTGCTGCGGCTGTACTTTTAGGTGGACGAACATTTCATAGTTTTTTTGGTTTAGGGATTATGGAGGGTGGTGCGGCTGCCACTTTTGAGAGAGCTTCTCAAGATCGACGAATCATGAAGCGATTATCTCAAGTCGAAGGTTGTATTATTGACGAGATATCTATGATTTCGGGTGAAGCCTTAAGTTTGGCAGAGAAGTTAGTTCAAAAAGCTCGTGAATCGTCACTTCCGTGGGGGGGGATGCGTATTATAGCTGTAGGTGATTTTGGTCAATTACCGCCTGTCGCACAAAACGCGACTAAAAAAGACTGGTGTTTTTTAAGTGAGGCTTGGCAAAAAACACAATTTCATGTTTGTGAATTGCAGCATAATCAGCGCGTGCAAGACTCAGAATTTTTAGATGTGTTAGCCGAAATTCGCTCAGGACGTATGTCAGAAAAAGTCATTCAATTTTTAAATGCTCACACTAGGCCACATGATGAGAGTGATCCTGGTACAAGATTGTTTCCTCGTCGAGATACCTCAGAAAATTATAATCAAAAAAAGTTAGCAGAAATTAAAAGCCAAGAACACATTATTGATTCAATTTATTTTGGTGATGAAAAATTTGTTCATTCTTTAAAAAAGAATTCACCAGTGCCTGAGCAGTTAAAAATTAAAGTTGGATGCCGACTCATTTTTTTAAAAAATGATGTTCAAAAAAGATGGGTCAATGGTACGCGTGGTGTTTTGATTGATATTGATCAAGATAAATTAATTATTAAAAAAGATCATGGACGTGAAGTCACGGTTGAGAAAATGATGTTTTCAATGCTCGATGCAGAGGGCAATATCAGAGCCAGTGTTGTACAATTTCCTGTGACTCTTGCATATGCAACAACAATTCATAAATCACAAGGAGCTACTCTAGATGATTTGTGGTGTGACTTAAGTTCTTTGTGGGAGCCAGGTCAAGCCTATGTCGCGTTATCGAGACTGCGAAATCCACACGGGTTAAAAATTGTACGCTGGAACCCAAGATCTTTTATTGTTGATCCTGTCGTTCAAAAATTTTATTTAGAGCTTCAAAGTAGAGCTGTATTAAAATGAGACACTTGTTGAGTTTTTCGATATGATTAACATTTTTTGTGCGGCCATTTTTAAATTTAATTAAAATGTTTCGTCTTAATACAGAGGTTTAGTGAAGAGATCATTTAGTTTTTAAAATGAACATGTTTGTTTTGAGCTTAATAATTGGCCCCTTTTTTGTATGTCTTAAATGTAAGGAGCCTAAATGATTAAAACATTTTTTATATTTTTATGTATAACAATCTGTTTCGTATGTTTAAGTTCTAACTCATGGGCCGATGTTCAAGATTATATTCGTCCCACAAAACCACTTATAATGCCAACCAAAAAAGAATCCGTTTACGATTTACAGGACTTATCATTAAAGCTATTACCCCCTAAACTAGATGCAGGTGAATCTTCCGACTCATTTATGACCAAAGTTGCTGATAATGGATTGGCGTTATATTGGGAGAGGTCTCCATTACGTCAAACATCAATGGGACGTGCTGCTGAAAAAGTTGAAAAAAAAATGAAGGTCGAAGTTGATTTAAAAGATCAAAACAATAACGATCATAAATTTAGTTTTAAATTATTAGCCATTCAGACGTTAGCTAAAGTTGAATATGTTGGTTGGGTTAAAGCAGCACTTAATTATGACTTTAAAAGTTCTAAAACAGAAGCAGAGATCATCGAATCTATATCTCAAACGCAGGACATCGTTTTGTCTCAAACTAAATCTGCAGATGATCAAAGTTCTAAGCTATCGTTTCGACTTAAATGGTAAAACCATTTTTAATGTCTTTAATGCCACGTTGCGAGTTGAATAGTTCCGAATAAAAGATCCATAATAGTGTATCTTATAAAGGATATAACATTATGGAAAATATTTATTTAGTTTCAGGAAAAAGAACAGCATTTGGAGCTTTCGGTGGTGCGTTGAAAGATATTTCAGGCACTGATCTAACAGTAGCGGCCGGCAAGGCAACATTAGAAGCTGCTGGTGTAGCGCCAGATCTAATTGATCACACAATTATTGGTAATGTGGTTCAAAGTAGTGCTGACGCAGCCTATATGGCTCGTCATATTGGATTAAAATTAGGAATACCTGTAGATCGTGGTGCATATATTATTAACCGTCTTTGTGGGTCAGGCTTTCAATCTATCGCTAACGCAGCAGAAATGATTTTAACCGGCCAAGCTCAGTGTGTTTTAGCAGGTGGAGTCGAGCAAATGTCACAAATTCCGTATGTGGCACGCAAAGTACGATTTGATGGGCTTCGCATGGGGCATTTTGAATTAGAAGATTATATGACATCAGCCTTAACTGATGCTTACGCTGGAATTCCAATGGCGATTACGGCTGAAAATCTTGGTGAACAGTATGGTATTACTCGTCAGCAATGCGATGAGTATTCAATTGTTTCCCAAACGAAATGTAAGAAAGCATTCGAGTCAGACAAATTTAAAGATGAAATCGTTCCTTATAAAGTTACGACTAAAAAAGGCGAGCTTATTGTCGATAAAGATGAACATCCAAAACCAGATGTAACTTTAGAAAAAATTTCAGCAATGAAGTCTATATTTAAAAAAGATGGCTTAGTTACAGCAGCAACAGCATCAGGGGTTGTTGATGGTGCAGCTTGTTCTTTGATTGCATCTGAAAGTTTTGTAAAAGCTCATGGTTTAAAACCAATGGCTAAAATTATTTCTTGGGCAAGTGTTGGTTGTGATCCAAAAATCATGGGTATTGGTCCTGCTCCAGCCTCAAGAAAAGCACTGGCTAAAGCTGGTCTAACACTAGAACAAATGGATCTAGTTGAAGTTAACGAAGCATTTGCAGCGCAGTATTTAGCAGTTGAAAAAGAATTAAAACTTAATCGTGAAAAAACAAATGTAAATGGTGGTGCCATTGCTATTGGGCATCCATTAGCTGCATCAGGAACACGTATAATGAATTTGTTGGCGTATGAATTACATCGTCGTGCTGCAAAATATGCCTTAGGTACTGCTTGTATTGGTGGTGGTCAAGGTATAGCGATGGTGATTGAGCGGGTTTAGATGTCGCAAATCGTGTACATGTTTACCGAATGAAAATCCAAATTTAAAAAATGTTAAAAGTAATTTTTGACCATACCCCAAAAAAGGCGTACAATTTTAGGGTATGGTCAAAAGAATAGTTAACATATCAAAATCACACAGTTTTTTTCTGTTTGGTCCACGTGGATCTGGCAAAACAACACTTTTAAATCACCATTTCAGTGATGATAAATGTCTACATATTGATTTACTTGATTATCAGTATGAGAGTTTGCTCTACAAAGATCCAAATCAGTTGATACAAATTATAGAATCACAAAAAAGTGTAAGTTGGGTTATTATTGATGAAATTCAAAAAAATCCTAAATTACTTGATGTGGTTCATAAGTTAACTTTAAATAAAAAATATAAATTTGCTCTTACAGGTTCAAGTGCGCGCAAACTAAAAAGACAAAGCGCAAATTTGCTGGCCGGTCGGGCTTTTAATTTTAAATGTCATCCACTAACTAGTTTAGAACTCGGTAAAAATTTTAATTTAAATGAAGCACTCAAGTTTGGATTACTGCCTGCAATCAGTTCGCTATCAACAGCAGATAAAAGACATTTTCTTAGATCATACATTGATACCTATTTCAAAGAAGAAATCGTCGCAGAGCAAATTGTTAGAAATCTCAGACCATTTAGAAATTTTCTAGATGTAGCCGCACAAATGAATGGAAAAATTCTTAATATTAATCACATTGCAAGAGATGTGGGAGTGGATCATTCGACAGTTCAAAATTATTTTGAAATTTTAGAGGACACTTTAGTTGGTTTTATGCTGGAGCCCTATCATCAATCGATTCGCAAAAGGCAAAGACAAGCTTCAAAGTTTTACTATTTTGATTCCGGCGTGGTGAGTGCCTTGAATAAAACGCTTGAATCACAACTTGTTCAGAGCACTATTGAATATGGACAGGCCTTTGAACACTTTGTGATTTTAGAATTCAGAAAATACAGAGATTATTACAAACCAGATTGGAGCTTAAGTTACTTGCGTACGAAAGACGACGCTGAGATAGATTTAATCATCGAGCGTCCCAAATCACCTACTTTAGCTATTGAAATAAAATCAACAAATAAAATTTCAGAACTGAGTAAGAACGCATTTAATACTTTCAGTGCATTGGCAAAAGATATCGGCAAAGTTGAATCATTTTTACTATCTCAAGATCCAATCGAAAGAAAAATTGATCACGTTTGGTGTTTGCCATGGCAAAAAGGACTTCGTGAATCGGGTATTATAGATTTAGACTAATACCGCTCTTCCGATAACAATTTTTTAGCTAGATCTAATTTTTCTGGAGCAACATAAAGGCGATCGATAACTCGGTCGCCTTCGTATTTTTGAAAGATCTGCGTTGCCGAATTAATCGGTGATGGCTTATCCCACTTATCATATTGATCTATAACATACAGTTTCAACTGATCCTCAGATGTTGTTGCATGGTATTTTGATAAGCGAACTTTTGAGCTGGCGTATATAGAATGAATATTATTTTTTTCAAAAATTATTTGAACATTCTCTGACCGACTTGCATCTTGATTATGTAATTCGATTGCGACACGGTAAGGCTTACGTTCAGCAATTCTTTTTGCCCATTGATTGTCTACAGTATCAAGATGTTCATAGAGTTTGTAATCTGTATATGAAATATATTCTTTTAAATCAGCTGGAATTTTAAATTGTACTTCTTTTGATCCTAAATATAAATTCAGCATTTCTTCATAAATAATACTTTTATGATGAAAGTACACCATTAAGTGCATATGGTGACGTGAAATTAAAAAATCATCAAAAGCATAAAGCGCACGACGATTTAAAGCCATGTAAGCTTTTTGGTTTTGAATAGTAAGAGTTAAGTTTTGAATGAGCCAGTCACGATCAATTTTGCCATAATTAATTCCGCAAAAATAAGAATCACGTTCTAAGTAATCCATGCGATCAGCATCGAGTTCAGAACTGACGATTTGACTTAAAAGCGGTCTGAAATCAATACCACCGTCAATGAAAACATCATTTGAGCAATTTAAATTTTTATCAATTAAACAAGCAACGTGCGAAGGATCAATATCAGAAAAATATTTTTTAATTAAGTTTGAAATATTTGAGTCAGTTACAAATTTAATCGTGTAATCTTCATGATTAGCTTGACGATTTTGATCAATTTTTTGTTCTTGGTATATTTTAATATTAAGTTCAGCAAGTTCAGGCATTACTTGCTCTGTTGTATGACTGAGTGGACCGTGCCCGATATCATGTAATAAAGCTGCAAGTTTGATGAGTTGTCTAAAGCGAATTTTATTCGCTGATTTTTGAAACGGATACGCTTTGAAAATACTATCAAAAACATGACCTGCTACGTGTGATACTCCGATAGAGTGTAAAAAACGATTGTGTGTAGCACCCGGAAAACTAAACTCAGAAAAACCAAGTTGTTTGATCTCTCGTAGACGTTGAAATTCAACAGACTCAACAATAGCTTCTTCGCCATCGCTTAAATAGATAGAACCGTGTATAGGATCGCGTATTTCCATAGACTACAGTTATAAGTCATTTAGATATAAGCGTAAAGAGCGATTTTAAGATTATTGGCGATTTTTAAGTACTCATGCTAAATCTCTATACTTATATTTCAAATAATTTTTCGATAATTTAGTATGTAGTATCTTTTTTGACTTCAATCAAATCAGGTTCTGGATCTTGTTCAAATTTCACTGCTGGAATGGTTTTTCGACCGTCTAAATGAGCTCGGCAGATTCGATGAACCCCATCAAAAATCGAACCATCTTGACTAAAAATAATGGGATATTCAAAATTTGCTTTTGCTATTTTTCGATAATGTTCTAAAACTTTATTCACCGTAGGAGTATGAACTCCACCAAACCATACATCCTCATTAAAACAGTTAAAAGTCGCAACTTCAAATTCAAAAACGGGAAGTTCGGCAGCTAATTTCCATAGTCGCTCAGTATACCAAGTGAAAACTTGATTACCCCGCAAACTGCGAACAAGCGATGGTTGTTCTGTTTTAGTTGCACTAACTGTGACTGGATCAATTGTAAAATCTTTTTTCTCTTTCCTCATCTTGTAGTTAACAATTCTATACCCTATTTTTTTATTCAAAGAGATCATTCTTTTATTGTCTGAATGTGTCCATGTGTGAAGATGGTCCAAATCTTGGGTAAGAGCCCACTTTTCAGCTCGTTGTTTTAATGACAAAGCTAGGCCATTCATACGATGTGCGGGAGAAACCCAAAGTGTATCAATACGACCGGCAAATCTGTCGAAATAAGGAATCTTTTTGACAAGATGAAAAGCTACAATGTTTTTCTTACTGTCTAGCACAACTTCAAAAAAATCTTCATCTTTACATGATTTTAGAAATTTCACTCTATCTTCGTTCATTTTATCAGTAACGATGAAGTCAGAATCAAACTTGGCTGGAATTGTATTATCAATTTCAGCAATAAATTTTATTTCTTTATCATCATTAATTTGCGCTCGACGAAAAAAATATTCAGTCATTTAATTCCATCCCCAATGTGCTAAAGCGATCTGAAACTTCTATTGCCGTGATTACAAAACGAGCTTTATAAAGTGTTAAGAACATTAGAGATTTGTTATAAAATAAAAAAAAATCTTTATCTATCTTTAGTCCAGAAAATCGAAAAAAAAATCGTCAGGACGTGTTATATTCGTTTACAGGACAGACTAAGGTCTAAAAATGCATCTTCTTGAAACAAGTGTCTCAAGTTTTCTCAGAATGAACCGAAAAAGTGTATAAGAAAAATACGATTCACAGATTTCACGGAAGAAATCTTGAAATTTCATCTCACAGTGAAACAAGCTTTGAGACACTTAAGTGACGAGGATGTCGCAAGAGTAAGTCAAAGAAAAACACCAGTGAGTACTTCATGGAGGAAGTATGGGATTAAGAATTGGAACTAACGTAACTGCACTTAACGCACAAAAATCGTTATGGGCAAACAGAAACAATATGGATAGAGCAATGGCTAGACTTTCTTCAGGAAACAGAATTAACAAAGCATCAGACGACGCTGCTGGCTTAGCAATTTCTGAAAATATGAAAGCTCAGATGAGAGGTCTAAAACAAGCTAATCGAAATGCACAAGATGGCATTTCGATGATCCAAACTGCTGAAGGTGCTTTAAGTGAAGTTAGTAATATGTTGATACGTTTAAGAGAGCTTGGTGTTCAAGCTGCATCAGATACAATTGGTGATCGTGAAAGATCTTTAGTGAATGTTGAGTACACTCAACTTTTAGAAGAGATTGATCGCATCACAGGTAGTACAGAGTTTAATGGTACACCGTTATTGTCTGGAACGGGTGGATTTTTAGATTTTCAAATTGGTGTTAAAAACCAAAAAGATTTCGACAGAATTTCATTTGATGCCGGCCGTGCAGATGCGGGAACGACAGCTTTAGGTATTAATTTGACAAATGTCCTCGATAAAGTGTCAGCGCAAGAATCGTTGGCAAGTATTGATACGGCCATTGGACAGGTCAGCCAGTTGAGAGCAGGTTTTGGAGCCATTCAAAACAGATTGCAATCGACTGTAGAGAATTTGCAAACAAGCCTAGAGAATTTAGCGACAGCAAATTCTAGGATCAGAGATGCAGATATTGCTGATGAAAGTACTGAGTTAGCGAAACAAAATATATTGTTGCAAGCTGGAACATCTATTTTGTCTCAAGCGAACCAACAAAGCAGTTTAGCATTATCATTGTTGAAACAAGGATAATCTTAGATTGATTTGGAAAAAGTACGATTTGATTTAATTTAAAAACTGAGTAGGAAGGATTCTACTCATTTCCAAGGAAAGGAAAATTCACGGATGAATACATTACAAGGAGGATAAAATGGGATTACGTATAGCAACGAATGTTGCTGCTCTGAATGCGGGTAAAAACTTGTATTCACTGGGCATCAAACAGAATACTTCGATGGCAAGATTGTCATCTGGGTATAGAATTAACCAAGCATCAGATGATGCTGCAGGTTTGGCGATCTCTGAAAGCTTAAAAGCTCAAATCAGAGGTCTAAAACAAGCTAACAGAAATGCGAATGATGGTATTTCTCTCGTACAAGTTGCAGAAGGCGGCTTGGGTGAAGTGGCAAATATGTTAGTTCGTCTTCGTGAGCTTGGTGTACAAGCGGCTTCCGACACAATTAGTGATCGAGAGCGCGTACTAACAAATGTTGAGTATCAACAACTCAAAGAAGAAATTGAGCGGTTATCTCAAAGTACAAAGTTCAACGGAACGCCATTGTTGAACGGTCAAGGTGGAGTATTAGATATCCAAGTTGGAAATCAAAATGATCCATTCTTAGATAGAATTAGCTTCAGAGCTGAACAGTCGAATGCGACTTTAGAGAATCTTATGATAAAAGATTCTTCAGTTGTGAACAAATCGGAAGCACAAGTAAGCTTAGCACAAGTTGACGAGGCCATAAACCGAGTCAATGCAATGAGAGCAGGCTTAGGAGCTTTCCAAAATAGATTGCAATCAACTTCGCAGAATTTATTAACTGCGGAAGAAAATTACGCTGCTGCAAACTCTCGTATTCGTGATACAGATATAGCTGCAGAGTCGACAGAATTAAGTAAGAATAATATTCTTATGCAGGCTGCGACCTCAGTATTGGGACAAGCCAATACACAATCTCAATTAGCTTTAAAATTGTTGCAAGGCTAACCTGAGATAGATCCAAATTATACGTAACGTTTTATTTAATCCTTGGGATTAGCAGGCCTAGATAGGCTAGGCTTGCTAAATCTTAAAGATGAGTAAATAAAATAGTTATTGAAATTTAATTCGCTGACTTTTAATGACTGTTGTTGAAACACCTGTAATTGGGTGTGTAACATTAGCTGTAAAGATAATATCAGCTTCAGCTCCAGGCGAAACACTTGATGAATAAAGTGTAAAGCGTTTTTGATATTCACCTGATTGTATATTAAATGTTGCAGGCGCTGCCATTGTAACACATGATTGATCTTTAATATAAATCCCACTGACTGTCGAACTGACAGCTATTTGTAAAGTTCCGCTAGTACTCAGTGGCACAAGACTTCCTTTTTCATTCGTTATTGAAGCCGTAAAAACATCACTGCAATAATATCCATTAGATGCAAAAGTATTCCACATATTAATTTCTAGTTGCGCGGGATTTTTTAATCCGCCAGTCATTTCAATTGGATAAACAACAGCTGTAGAGCTTGCCAGTAAAGGTGTAAGTTTAATTGTACTTTTTGAGTTTGGAAGGCTATACATTCTAACCGAAAAATCAAATGAACTTGGATTTACGCTTGGACTTGTTGCAGTGCTAGAAACACTTTGTTTAGTTATGATGTTCGTAGATACACAGTCAGGACCACTGTAAATAATCGTGTCAGAAAGAAGACTATCCACTTGATATTTAACAGTTCCAGAAGTGTATGTTGTGCCACTGACTGATACAAATTTAGCTTTCATATTATAACATTCAGCCTGTATTAAACGTGTAGCACCCGCAATCCCGATTGTAATTGTATCAGGATTAAAATTCGAGAAACTTTGGTTAGAACCTGTAACAGGTGTTGATAAGCCCGTTATGTTGGTTAAATTGATATTGTAGTTGGCGTAATTAGTTGAATCCAAAGTGCTGATGTAAATTTCTTTAGATTGAGAATTACTATTTTTATCAAAACTTATTAAACCGTTTGCAACAGCTGCGCCTGAACAAGTTTTGTCTGTGTAATAAGTCAAAGTTTGATAGTTGCCAGAAACTGTACCTGACGAATTTGATGTGTAAAAACTAATATTTGCTGATGCATTAGATGGCAACTGAGCACGACGACCAAGATCATCAACATAGTTGATCTCTAAAGCATTACAAGAATTTTCTTTAAAAATCATGTTAGGAAATGAATTTTTGGTGATAGTAAATTTTGTGGGAATGATTTTATTTTTTCCAGGAGCATCTGGCCCATAACATTCGCCAATTTTGCGACTCTCATTGGTAAATGCGGTGCCAGAGGCAGCGAGTATAATTGGAACAGTTACTTCAGCACCTGATTCAAGATTAATTGGCGCGGATTCACCAACAATATAAGGATCAGAAATAAGATCAAAATTAAGATCTGCATTCGAGAAATCTAAGCAAGCGTTTGAAGTCACTGCTTTTAAGCCTACTAATGTAAATGTACGTCCAGATCCAGATGGGACATCTAAAACAATTGTTTGTCCGGATGGAACTAGGCCTCTAATTATTCCAACACGTTTTTCACCAACGACTGTTGATGAAGCTACAGTGCTGCCACTAACAACAGCTGTTGTTGTTTTTGTGACTTCACAACTTGTACGAGATAAAATTGTTTCAGGCGCACCAACCATCACAGCAAAACAGTTAATGTCATTAATTGTATTTGGATTGTATTCAGAACTTTTGGTCGAAATATTGCCTAAAGTTTTCTGAGAACTATTCAAATAAGGCATAGTAATTTTTACTTTGCTTTTGTCTGAGTCGACTTGGCCACAACTTGATAAGACTAAAAGACAGCAAGATAGGGAGAAAAATAATAATGGTTTTAAACTGGTTTTCATAGATTAATTATCTCTGAAAAATATAAAAATTCAAAATTGACTGATGCACTATATTTTAAACACGACTTAGGTTGTAATAAAGCTTAAAACGTATCAAATTGGAACACAAAAATTAAGTATTGATTTTTTCGTGATATCAACTTTAGTCATAATCCATGTGGTCCGAATAAGTAAATGTGAAAAACTGGACAAAAGTCATTTACTTTTTTATGTGTTTTAATTTTAGCTGTGCGAGTTTATTTCAGATTGAAAAACTCGATAGTTATCAAAGTTCTAGTTTGAAAGATATAGACCCTAAAAAGACGGTTAATAAAGATGTCGGTTTAGTGCAATTAACTGAAGCACAGTATTACAAAGAAATAGCTTATGCTTACGCGCAAGAGGGCAATTGCGATAAAGCACATGAGTTGTATTTGATACATAACAGCTACCAAAACGACCTCAAGAATGAGAACAGTGATAAAAGTATAGATTTGGACAGTGATAGCTTGTACCAACTAGCTTATTGTAATTATAAAGCAAAAAAATATGCATTGTCTTTGATTTTCGCCGAAAGAATTCCAGATGATAAAACACACGGAGATATTGTTAAGCTAACATTATTATCTGATATTTATACTAAGGCTAACTCTTTTGTGCGAGCACGAGAAATAAATAATAAAATCTATCAGCATTCAAAAGATTTATCATATATTTGGCGCAACTACGAACTTAGTTATTCAAATAAAAATTGGTCAGACGCAATCTTAGATCTAAATTTTCTAGCTACAAGTCAAGAAGATCCATATCAAATAAATGTTGCAAAATATCTAGTCTATAAAGAGCAAAATAATGATGAATTGTCCTTAAAGCACTTATTGGAAGCTGAGCAAATTAAACCACTAGAGTCTAAATTATTATTATCAGTAGCTCATTTACAGAGAAAATTAATGAATTGGAATGATCTATACAAAACGAGTTCACGCTATCTGAGTAAATTTTCATTCAATTATGAAATGGTCGAAAATTATCTAACTGCTTGTTCTCACTTACTAAAGTATGACGAAATCGAGTATTACGTCAGTAAAGTTAGTAAAGAACAACCGCGAATTGACTATACAAAATCAGATTTTTATATCGATTATCAAATTTATAAATCTGAGTTAGATTGGAAAAATAAAAACTTCAACGCTGCAATTAATCGACTAGAGTCTGCATATGTAAATCGTCCGGATCATTTAAGCAATGTATTTAAGTTTTCAAAATACTTAATATGGAACAATCAAGATGCTAAAGCGGAAAAAATTTTGACTCAATCATCATATCGGCATCCCGATAACGCTGAAATTAAACTATTAATGGCGTATATTAGTTTTAGAAATAATAAAGAAGATAATTTTATATCTGAATTAGGTCGTCTAGAAAATTTTGAAAAAAACAATTCCGAAATTTACTCGATTATGGCTGAGTATTGGTATAAAAAGCAAAAGCCGAAAAATGAAACAATCAGTCTGATAAATAAGGCTATTGATCTTAATTCTGAAAACCCAAAAATTAGACCTATTCTTGGTGATATCATGATTGAAGAAAACAATTTATCACAAGCAATGCTAATTTTTGAAAAGCTTTATAATGATAATCCGACTGAGCCTAAATATATAGATGCCTTGAGTAACATATATAGTAAATTGAACTTAATTCAGAAAAGAGAAGATTTAGAAATAAAATCTTCTCGTCGACCAGCGAGTATAAATCAGAATTGAGATAACCAATATTCAAAAATACGATCATACTGCAATTGACTTGTTAAATCCAGCAGTGATCTTAATCGGTATGTGTAATTAAACATTTTAACTAAATGCTCTTGATGAACTTTTGTATTTTGATCTCCTAATTGAACCTTATAGAATTTAATGCTGTCAGCATAATAATTTTGATTTAATTTGTAGTAGAGTTCGAGTGCAGACATTTTATAAATATCTATACCAGTAATTTGATGTGCACGCGTCAGTGCATTAATCGCTAATGCATAATCAAGGCTTTCAAGCGATTGTACTTTTTCACCAGTCTGAAAGTTTAGTGCATTATTGATCGTTTTGTCATCATTGATCAGTTGATTTGAAATGAAATTTGCTAAAGTCAGAATAAGCAATTTAATTTGGTGTCTAGAATTAAGAACCTGTTTCATTAAATCAGGATTTTTTAGTGATTCAGATTTTGATAGCTGAATATTTTCAATCGCTTCATAGTACTCACTGTAAGCTTGGATTAATAAACACAGATCTGATAACGTAGTTAAGTTTGTTCGTATTCTATTTTTGTAGCTAGAAGCAGCTGCATGTACAAGTGGTGATGATGATATGTCATTTAAATAATCTCTTATTGAAATTCTTTGATTGTTTAAGTCTAATAAATAAATGACTGACTGATCTGTTTCAGTCTGTTTTAGTACTTGAGCAGCAAGCGATAAAGCCATGCCCACAAGTTCAGTTTTTTGAAAAAGCTTTCTATTTAGTTCAGGTGATTGAAATTGCGTTACAAAATCTTGAGCAATGAATTCGGTTATACCAGAGTCAAAATGAGTAGTCCTCCAATCTGAAAGCTGTTTTAGCATATTGGAAAAAAATATGAGAGCATTCGCTTGATCCTTAACCAATAAGTTTGATTCGCCAACTTTGCTGTTATTTATGTAAAAGCGAGGATGAGCATCTTGTAACGATTGTTTTATAGAACTTGAAAAAGCATTTTTTTGAAAATCAGTCCCAAGTTTCATAAATTGCAATAGTTTCTCAATCAATTGAATTTGTGTTAAATGATCATTGTCCTTAATTAGTAAGATTTGATTTAGTGAAATTTTAAATTCACGACTAAAATCAAATTCTTGATTCGTTGAGAATAATTTTATGACATTAGATTTTAATTTATGACCCAATCCAGATGCAATTTGTTGAGCGAATTCTGATTTAAATTGATTGAGTTGATGTAAACTCTCATGTACTTGATCTGTAATTTTTTGACTAATAGTGTGATCAAGCATCGAGATTGTTAAGTAAGCTTGTTTTTGAACGTTGAAATTGACTTGTTTTAGTGATTCTAAATTTAAAGTCTCTTTTATTTTGTTAACACCATATTCTTCGATTGCAGGGTAAACACCAAATTTTAAAATTAGTTTTTTAAAAAATCCATCACAATTGCCATTAATCAGGCACTGTATTTCTGAATCTGATTTTTTATGTAAAAAATCATAAAGTTTTTCATTAGCTGACTTAAAATTGATTATTCTTTCTTCTGTGTTCAGCATTGACCATGCCATGGCTAATGCTTGTAAAGCATTTTTCTCATCATTCATTTTATCAATGAGTAGTCCTAGCTTATTCGCATTTTGTAGTGCAATTTGATCTTCTGGTAAAAGAACAGTCTGACTGTTTTGTATATATTCCCGCAAGATTGTAACCGCATCACCAAGTGTAGCAGCTGATTTCAATTGTTGATTTAGTTTTTCAGGACCTATAAAGCCTGAAATTCCTTCTTTATTGAGACTTTCTAATAGTTTTGTTTTTAGGTCATTATTGATATTAGCTTCTGATATTTTGTAAATAATTTCAGCGATAAAGGTTTTTGCCAAATTTAACTGACTATCGAGATTGTCGTTTGCTGTTACATTTTTAATGGCCTGATTATTATCAACAAAAATCTTTTTGACAATTTCAACGCCGATCAAGATCTCTTTTTCAGCTTGATCAATTCCAGCTGCTAGAGCTTGTTCACTTTGCTGTTTGATTAATTCAATATAAATAGCATCATTTAAGACTAGATCGGAAAATTCATGATTGGTCATATAGTTAGTATGAGCTTTGTGTGCCTTTATAACAATTTGGTCATCATTTAAAAGTTGGCCTAATTTTATAAAATCATTAATCGAATTTTCATCATTTAGGTTAGATAAAATTAAGTTTTTTCGTGCAAATAAAAAATCCGCAAATGGCTTTTTGAATTTTTTTATTAAATTAATATCATTCGATTGAATTTTTGGAATATCTGGATCATTTTTGGCGAATTCTTGTGGATTCCGATCGCACGAAATAAGGAAAATTAGTATGATTAGAGATAATGTGTTTTTTAAGTTAGTCATTTATGCTCCTTAGAAAAAAAGAGAAATTGTCAGTTCTTGACCTTGTTGTTTCTCAATATTTCGCCCTGAAAATGTGTCATATATTTTAAAATTCAAATTCATTGGCAGTAGACTCTGCTTTTTAAGATATGATTTTATCATTGAATAATTGATTTCAATTGCGTAGCGTTGCCATGTTTGATCCGTGTTATTTTCAAGTAACTGTGTTGTTCCATTAGTTGGTTTTGAATAGCGGTCAGAAGATTTAGTTCCATATTTAATTGATTGATTGATTGAAAAATCATCATTCAGCGACCAGCTCAGCATAGTTCCAATTTCTTGATGAAATCCTTCTTGCAAAGTAAGGGACTGTTTACTGTATTGGTCGGGTAACGTATCATTAATATTTTGAGCAACTCGAACTATTATTTGATTTGGTATAAAATATTTTAAACCAATAAATGGGGTGATTGAAATAAAACTATTAAGCAAATAGGAGTAACTAACTGTATTTTCAATACTAAATTTGTGAAAATTATTTAATGCGAGTAAGTTGTCAGGGTTAAACTTAGGCCCAGTCGGTAAAACTACAGTCAAGTTATTCACAAAGTGTGATTTAGCTGTACTTAAAAATTTATAGAGATTAATGAGTTGTATATCGCCAATAAAATCTGATTTTTGATTTTGAATTGGATCATAGCCTTTGTTTATAAGAGCATGCTGCGTAGCAACTTCTAAATTTGTATCCAAAGCTGCATCCAAGTCAGGTGATAGTCCTCGAAATTGTTCATAATAAGATTTGTTAGACAAAGACTGGCGCATGACAACAGTGTTTGAATACTGAATGATTGGTACAGCAAGAGCAAAGGTCCAATTGTCATTCAGCCCGATCGCATAAGTAGGAGCAAGATATTTGACTTGCGGGTCAGCATCAATTTCGAGTGTACCTAAATTAAATAAATCACCAGCATTATACAGACCAAAGCGATTTAGAGTTTGCACTAAAGTTGTCGCTTCAGGGTTGAACTTTGCAATTGTTTCTGCATCGAACTCAATTGATTTTTGATCTCTTAAAGTGATTAAAGTTCCTGTGTTTGAAAATTTTTTATCTAAACCAGTAATTTGTCCTGTGATAATCGAAACATTTGATATCTTTTGTGGTAAAGTTTGTGTCTGAACAGCTAAAACTTCAAAATGAAATATATTTACGAATATATTTATGGTTAGCCAATTAATGGCAAGTGCTGACATATTTCGACCAAAGTCGTGTGATGAATTGTTTAGCAATTTTTTCTGTAACACGATATATTTCCCCCTCATATCGTTTTTAAAGATAATTTAACAACAGCAACTTGTTATTAGCTATTAGTCCAGCGATGTTCATGCCAATTCAATATGTTGAAGAATATTGCACAAAATTGAAGTACACTAAGATTGTCAATAATCTTGATGTGTTGTGATGGGGGCTAGGATGGCTCAAAAGAAATTATTTGCTCTTAACTTACTTTTTTTTTCCATAATTTTTATTTATGGATGCGTATCGCAAGAATTGCGTATTCCGAACTCTGCTACAGAAGTATATAAAAATGCTGATGTTCAACAAAGTCTTATGATGGCTGCTCAGAACAATATTCTTTTTGCAATCTCGAATGATTCTCTTTTGGATTATGAAAAAACTGAAATAGATGCTAAATGTAAATCAACTGCTAGTCCATTTTGGGCTGAAAAGTTAACAGTTTATTTAAATTATATGCGACAGCATCCCGAATGGTTTAGCAAGTTTCATGTCTTAGAGTTTAAAAAAGGGGACCACGCCCAAGTTCAATTACAAAAAGATTTGATAGACGGAGCTCGGGTGCTATCTATTCAATATGTGATGTCAGAAGTTCGTGGCAAAGTAACATTAAATACACAATTGCCATGTCAAGGCAGTTTGGCCGAATACATTGGTCAACCACTCATTAAAACTGATTATGAGTTCCCTTCGAAAGATCAGATGCAGCAGGTATTATCTTTAGCGGAAGATAAAGAAAAAGTTGATCGTTTTAACTTTAATTCTGACTTTCTAATGTATTTAGCAGAAAGAGGAGCTGTATTTAAATTTTCACATGAGCAATCATTTGAAAAAATTAATAAAAAATATGTTTTAGCAACGGCTTTAAATAAATTAGCACAAGAAGTGAAGCGGCAAAATTTTGGTTTTGTAAATTTATTTTTAAAGAAAATTAATCAAAATAGTCAGCAAGCAGAAGTTATACAGTTATTTGGGTTGGTTAACGATAAAGAACTTAAAGCAGGATTAAAAGTCGAATTACAAGCTAATGCAGATTCTAATTTAGGTAAAATGCAGGTTCCAAATCTTACTTATTTGTATTTAACATATCGAACAGATACCGATGATGTAGCGGTCACTTCAATAGCAGGATTGAATTCTTGCTTGCAAGATCAGGTTAAAACCCTTGGCGCGTCTCTTCGGAAACCAGCATCGGATGTTCTTGAAAAAAATAACTATCTACGACCTGGTTTTCAGTGTGATTCAAAATCTTTTGTTGAAAGCATACAAAAATGAGAAACTTATTAAATTAAAATCCATTAATCTTCAATGAGGTTAATGTCTTTTGGTGTTTCAAGTTCTATAATTGTGGATTTCATTTTATAGATAAGAAGTAAACCAGGAACAGCGGCGCATGTTGCGAATATAAAAAATTTTGGCCATCCAATCGTGTCGACTAAAACACCTGTTAATGGGCCAACCCAAACGCGACCAACCGCTGCAAAGGCAGATAGAAGAGCATATTGTGTAGCCGTAAATTTTTGGTTACATAGAGCCATCAGAAATGCAACGAATGCAGCTGTACCCATTCCACCCGTTAAATTTTCTGAAGCTACAGCTAATAATAAAAGCCAGTCGACTTGTGATGATTCTTTTAAAGTCACAATCAAGATATCAAAAGCTGGCAAAGTAAATGATCCCCAAGAGCCTCTTTCAGTGACGGCAACTAGCCAAAATCCTAAATTTGAAAACATTTGTAAAATACCAAAAATAAAAAGTGACCGAAATAGGCCTAGTTTAATCATGATCGATCCGCCAATAATTGTTCCGACGATCGTTAACCAAATTCCGAGTACCTTATTAACAACACCAATTTCAGCAGTTGAATAACCAACTCCTTTGATTAAAAAATTAGTAAGTAAAGCTCCAGCAAATGAATCACCGAGTTTATACAAAATGATCAATGCAAGAAAAGCATAAGCGCCTTTCATGCTAAAATAATTTTTTAAAGATGTATTAAGTGTTTCAAATTTTGCTTTTTGAGCCGCAAACCATGCCAAAGGTAATGTGAAACAAATACCTAACAGAAGAGATATCATATCAGTCCATTTTTTGATATCAGTGGCTTTTTCTGGATTAAAAAGCTGTTGTAGCGCTTCTTGTGACAAATTTGTGAATTCGTATCCTATAAAGACGGCTACAATGACTGCAATAAACCCAATTAATTCGTTTTTTGCTTTGGTTTGAATTTTATCTGTCACATATTTAATTTTAGGTAAAAAGATAAAGCTAAATAGAGCAAGAACTAGCATGATAATGCCCATAATGGAATAAATTTTAGACCAGCTCCAGCCATTTCCAGCTTGTGTGTCTGCCCACACAAATGCAATACCACCTGATAAAATCATCGCTAAGCGAAAGCCAAATACAGTGATTGATGATCCCAACCCTTTTTCAAAATTATCAAGTATATCTGTTCGATAGGCATCTATGACGATATCTTGTGATGCCGATAAAAAAGCAATTAAAATGGCCATGAGTGCGAAAATTTGTATCGATGTTGTCGGGGAAAAAAGTGAAATTGAAAACAGTGCTAATGCTAATAGTACTTGTGTGAGAATAATCCAACCTTTGCGGCGACCAAAAAATGGAAGTTCAAATCTGTCCATCAGCGGAGCCCATAAAAACTTAAAAGTGTAGGGCATGCCCACGAGAGTAAAAAAACCAATTGTTTTGATGTCGAGGCCCTCTGCTGTTAGCCAAGCCTGCATCGCTGTTCCGGTTAAAGCTAGAGGTAAACCACTCGCAAAACCTAGAATTAAAACTATAAGCTGCTTACGATTAAAAAATTTTTGAACAAAATTAGACGACATCTTTATTTATATCCTTACGCATTTGCCAAAGTAACTGAGAAATATACGGCCTGCGTGTTTCTCCAGTTGTGACCATTAATAATTTTGTAATTTTTAAATTCATGGGATCTGTTAACAACAATATAAGCATTTCTTGAATGTAGTTCGTATTAAGAGTGATGTAGTTGTCAGTTCCAACACCGAGATCGACATTCTTTTTTTCCCACCAAGAGAAAGGATGATCTTTGTAGTCTTCAAATTTACCTGTGAGCTTGTTGTTTGATGATGGTAAAGCAACTAAAGAAACGCCTTTTTGAATTAAACGATTAAGGACGTCATGCTGATATTGTTCGATTTCACGAGCTGTGTGAAATTTGGCTTTTAAAAACTGAGTTCTTTCTTTTTCACTTAAAGTTTGACCTTTAATGAGCTTATCAAGAACATTTTTATTTTGACCCCAATCGAGTTCGTGGAGCTCTTTATACTCACTCGATCCAGTAGTTACAGGTAAATTATCAATATTATTTTTGATAACACGCTGATAGAGCTTATGAAAATAGCGATTTGGGTTAATTCCTAAGCTGATACCATGCTCAAGAGTATCAATATGCCAAATATTCATGGCATTGTCGACAGCTTGAATACCACGGCGTAAAGTATGCCAAGTTTCACCATGATGGGATCTAACTTTAAAACCCTTATATTGCAATTTTCTAAAACCAGTTTGTAATTCAAAGAAGTGCTCTTTGCGATACATTTCTCGTTCATCGCCGACAGTATCAACTTCGCAAAGATGACTTTTCAATTGTGGATATTTTTCAGTGAGTTTTAAAATTTCATCGATCTGTTGTAAAAAATGATCTTTGCGACTTGCATATTTTGAAGAATCAAAAAATGAAGACTCTTTTCTAAAAGAAGGTGATAATATAAAATTAAAATCAGGGTGATTTTGGCGAAATAAAGCAAAACCATCATAAAGCCCTAAAACCACATCTTCAGCGGTCACTTCATCGATGCCAGGAATTTGTTCTGAAGCATCAGACGTTGAGCGACTCAGTGAAAATTTTAATCGAATTTGTCCAATGTTATAGTTTTTATATAAATCTAGAGCCATGCTGTAGGCTGCTTCAGCATGCGCTTCGCGCGAAGTGAAAATGAGTTTTGTAATGTATAAAATTTTTAAATATGTTGAAAAACCCTCACTTTCCTTAAGACGGATCAGCTTATCAACATCATCCGCGCACGTGATAGGCCAAGATTTTTCACCATAGTTTTGCTTGATTTTTTGTTCGTAAATTTTAACATTTGGACCTTCAAGTAAAGGTTTAAGCTTGCTCCAAATAAATTGAGCAGTTAATGATCCCGTTAAGTGAATATGTTCTTCGTTGTATTTGAGTGGAAAGCGTTTGAAAAATTCAAACAACACTAATGCAAAAGGATGCTTAATGAGATCCTGAATCGGTCTTTCATTTGTAATAAATTGATTTAAGATTTTTTGAAATTCAGCAACGCATTCATAGGCTTCAATGTTTTTAGATTTAAGTGAAGATGATAAAAGCAAATCTAATGTATCTATCAATGTAATACCATTTGTTTCAGAGACAATTTCGATAAATTCTTTAACTAGTAATTTGTGTGTAATAGAGACTATCATGAATAAACGTTAACGTGATTATAACCACTTGTACATGACTTTATGTGGACCTACTTGCGGAATATCAAACATCTCACGATGAAAATTAAATTTATTTTTTTGGTAAAAAGGGAATGCGCTTTCTCTTGCGTTAAACCATAAAAAATCGCAATGATAATTATGCCTTAAAATATGCTCTGCCTTTTGCAAAAGTAATGATCCAAGATTTTGACCTTGATAGGCTGTGTCTGTAGCCATACCACGTAAACGATAAGGGTTTGTCGCAACTGAAAAATCAGGATGAGAATTTTGCATGAATGTGCCGTTACAAATTATTTTACAATCATCTGCGATGCCAAGATGAAAAGTTGTGGGCAAGGTATCCTCAGGAAAAACACATAATTTGATATCCTGGCCTGGTCGTAAAATACGAGTGCGCAAATCTAGACATTGATCTGGTTTGATAAACTTCACTGAATCAATAGAAAACATTTAAAAATAATAGCACAAATTTGGATTATTTAAATCGAATATAGTCTTTCCAAGATTTTGGAATTCGCTCAGAAAGTATTTCGTGTTCGAGCACTGGTAACCAGCTTGGCGCTTTCGGCTGTTTGAGTAACGGCATTTTGGCTTTTTCTGGAGTGCGATCTGCTTTAGTTTGATTGCATTTTCTGCAGGCGGTTACTACATTTGTCCATATTTTGGGACCGCCTTTGGATGCGGGTAAGACGTGATCAATAGTAAGCTCTTTTGGGGCGAATTTTTGTGCACAATATTGGCAAGTGAAATTATCCCGAATGTAGATATTTTCTCGACAGAAGCGAACTCCGTCCACTTTTTTAGGTTTAATGTAACTTTTAAGCCTGAGTACGCTAGGTAGGTTAAACGACGACGATACTGATCTTACAAATGCAGAATGGTATTCCAGAATTTCAACTTTATCTTGAAACCACATGACGAGAGCTTTTTGCCAAGACACGATTCGCAAAGGCTCATAGCTCGAATTTAAAACTAACGCTTTTAAACTCATAGTTACTTCATTCAAAGGTAATCGACCTGATAATGAAACCGCGTCCAATGCGACCATGTTTAAATTATATGTCAGATGTGTTTCAAAACAACATACAAAATTATTATAACTGAAATAAGACATTTTTTTGCTTGTTATCTTCATTATATCGAGATAACCCTACTGCCAAAAGATTCTCATTCTGGATCAAGGTCTAGCTGAGTATGTTTTATGAAGGACACAGCTTATAGATATAAAAGCTGAAGATATATACGCAATAGAAAGTAGGTAGACATGAACGAAACAACTCAAGCAAAGCCACGTGTGATTGCTTTTAATTATGTTTTAAAAAACACAAAAGGTGACTTGATTGATGCTTCTGAGCCTAATCAACCTCTGCCGTTTATGGAAGGTCGTAAGCAGATTATTCCTGCATTAGAAGATGTGCTGGTTAAAATGTCTGAGGGTGATAAAATGAAAGTTTCTATACTAGCTAAAGATGCGTACGGTGAGTTTCGTCAAGATATGATTATGGAAGTACCTAAAGAGGAGCTCGCACACATTCAGATCGAAATTGGATCTCATCTTCAGTTGCAGCTAGGTCAAGGTGTTAAAATTGTTAAAGTTTCTAAAATCTCGGATTCGCACGTGACACTAGATGGCAATCATCCGTTAGCAGGAACTGATTTAGAGTTTGATGTTGAAGTTGTGTTAGTTCGTGAAGCAACAGTTGATGAAGTTTTGCATGGCCACGCACATGGCTTGCATGGAGATGCGCATCATCATTGATTAATGATAAACATTGCGGCATAAATCGGGCGAAAGGCCAGCTGATGTTATTTTCATGTTGAAAGCTTATGCCGATAAATTAATCTAATAGATAAGTATGAAGATACTTAAAAGTTTGTGATCCCGAGTCCTTTTGATCGAATGTTTTTTAAGAGCATGAGTTCCAAGTTTCAGGGTCCGTTTTAAAATTGCCCGGAGGAAAAATGGCAAAGAAGATATATGTTGGGAACTTAGCGTTCTCTGTTACAGATGATGAATTACAACAAGCATTCGCATCTTTTGGAACTATCACGTCAGCACGTGTTGTTATGGACAAAATGTCTGGTCGTAGCAAAGGTTTTGGTTTCGTTGAAATTGAAAACGACGCTGATGCAGATACAGCTATTGAAAAAATGAACGGCCAAACTATTGGTGGTCGTGCAGTACGCGTTTCTGAAGCTAAACCTCAAGAACCTGGATCTCGTGGTCCACGTCGCGAAGGCGGTGGCGGTCGTGGTTTCGGCGGCGGCCGTGGTTTTGGTGGCGGCGGTGGCCGTGGTCCGCGTCGTGATGGCGGTGGCGGTCGTGGTTTCGGCGGTGGCAACGGTGGCGGTAACGAATACTAATTTCGTTATTTGACATAGTTTTTTAGCTACTTTGTTAAAATAATAATAGATCCTAGCTTAAGCGGCTAACTTGTCCTAAAATATCTCAAGAAAATCGAAAACTTTTTTCTTTAGAACGATTAAGGATAATATGAAAACCGCATCAATTAAAGCGATTAGTTTTAATTTTGAGAATCAAGCTAGGGTCTTTTTTTTTCTAATTTTCATTGTAACATCTTTTTTTTCTAAACAAGTTTATCCAAATTCTGTTTCAACTACCTCAGTTAATAAAAATACGGCCAGTCACCAAAATACTAGAACGATCAAACTTGTTATACTTGGCGATTCTTTAACAGAAGGCTATGGCGTTGCTCAAGATTCTTCATTTCCGTATTTATTGCAAAATAAATTTAATAAGCTTAAACCAAATGTTAAAGTTATCAGCTCTGGTTCAAGTGGATCTACATCAGCGTCTGCTTTGCAAAGAATTAAGTGGATTTCTAAGGACAAGCCTGATTACGTTCTGATTTTATTAGGAAGTAATGATGGCTTAAGAGGGCTTAGCGTTGCGCAAACAGAAAAAAATCTAACCGAAGCTGTCGTTTGGGCCAAATCGCAAAATATTAAAGTGGCTTTAGGACAACTGCATGTGCCACCAAATTATAGTGTTGATTATGGCAAAAAATTTTCAGCAGTTTACACTAATATCAGTCGTGTGCAGAAAATTAATTTAGCCCCATTTTTACTGGATAAAGTCGCAGGAAATAAAGATCTTAATTTGGCAGATGGTATTCATCCAAATGAAGAGGGGCATAAGATAGTTGCAGACAATCTATTTCATTTTTTAGCTAAATGGGTCAATTAAAGGGTTCAAATATGATAGAAATCAATGATCTTAAAAAATCTTATTATTTAAATGCTAAATCTGAACAAGTTAATATATTACAAGGATTAAATTTAAAAGTTAACAGCGGTGAAGTCATAGCTATTGTTGGGTCATCAGGATCTGGAAAATCGACGCTTTTGGGTCTGTTATCTGGATTAGATCAGCCTGACTCGGGCGAAGTTAAAATTGATCAAAAGAGCCTACAGCAAATGTCGCCAAATGATTTAACTCAATTTAGATCAAGTCGCATTGGAATAGTTTTTCAACAATATTATCTCGTTAACCATTTGACAGCATATGAAAATTTAACACTTCCTTTAGATATTTTAGATAAAAAATATGATCAAAATTCTATAGATTTGGCTTTAGAAAATGTTGGCTTATTACATCGTTCTGATCATCGACCAACTGAAATGAGTGGTGGCGAATGTCAAAGGTTAGCTTTAGCTAGAGCCCTTATTATTAAACCAAGTTTACTTTTAGCAGATGAACCATCTGGAAGTTTAGATACCGAAACAGGACAAAAAGTGATGGCTTTGTTTTTTGAACAAGTTAGACAGCAAAATACAACCACAATTCTAGTGACACATGATTTAGACTTAGCTCGCAAATGTGATCGCATTTATAAATTAAACCATGGGCAATTAGAAATTATTAAAAATGCATAAAATAAGCCATTTACTTAAATTTACTTTCAGAGATATTTTATCGCAAAAAAAACTGAATTTGTTCTTTTGCATAAATTTGATGCTCGGATTTTTAGGATTTCTATTACTTCAAATTTTTCAAACTAGCTTGTCTGTTCAGTCCAAGCAAAAAGCTCAGGAAACACTTGGTGGTGATATTGTTATCTCAGCGCGAAGAGCAATTGATGAAAAAGAAATACTTAATATAGAAAAGCTATTCAGCGAAGACATCGCAAAAAGGTCTCATACGCGTGAGCTTTTTGCCATGGTCAAAAATAATGACAGTGCTCGACTCGTGTTGATTAAAGCAGTTGATCAGTTTTTTCCACTATTTGGGTCAGTTGATGTAACGAACGATCAAAATCAAGAGATTAAAATATCGACTATTCAAAAAAATGATTTATGGATAGATCCAGATGTTCAAAACCAACTTAAAGTAAACTTACAATCTGGTTACTTGAAAATAGGAAAAATTTCGCTGAAAGTTTCTGGTCTTATCAAAAACGATCCTTCGCGAGCTTTTCGATTTGGCACTCTAGCTCCGTATATGATTATTAGCTATGAAAACTTAATTACTAGCGATTTAATTAAGCCAGGTAGCACAATGACAACAGCTTACTTGTATAAATTAAAAAATCCGCAAAAAGCTCAAGAAATTAAAAATTTATTTGATCAAAATATCAAAGATCCGGCAATTCAGTTGACCAGTGCACTTCAAGAGGATGGTAACAATAATCAAATTTTTAAATACTTAATTGATTATTTAGGTTTAGTTTCGTTGGTTGCCTTAGGTCTAAGTTTTCTTTGTCTTAGTTACATGCTTAACTGGTTTTTCCAAATAAATAAAAAGAACATTGCAATTTATCGCGTGCTTGGCGTTTCAGAAAAGCATATATTGCAATACTCAATTTCAAAAAATTTACTACTATCATGTGCGGCTTTACTATTTTCAATTTTCATATTGCTTTTGATAAAAGAGCCTATACAAAATTTGTTGACGAATTATTTTCGAATACCATTAGATTTAATTATTTCGACGAGTGATTTAATTAATAGTTTTTTTATAGTGTTATTAGGTCCTCAGTTAATTGCCATCCCTGCTTACATCATGACATACAAAGCTAATCCACTCGATTTGTTAAAGCAAAAAATGCAAAATTATGATTTAGGTTGGCGCATATACTTATTTTGGGGATTATTAGTTACTTTATCATTTTGGTTGTTAGCCGTTTGGCAAAGCCATTCGCTTTTGACTGCAAATTTTTTTATATTTGGGATATTAGTTGCTGTTCTCTTTGTTGTTGTTTTGATTAAAATATTTAGTTTAGCTGTTGATCAAACAGTACACCATTTTTCATTTAAATGGAAATATGCTCTCATTAGTTTAGTAAGGAAGCAGCAGTCGACATACTTAATTTTTGTAACAATGACAATATCCATTTTAGTTCTTACGCTTTTACCGCATCTTAAAAAATCAATTATAGAAGAAATAAAGCCCAATAAAGCTTCTCAAATACCGTCTTTATTTATGTTTGACATTCAAATAGATCAAAAAAATGGTGTTGCTGAAAAAATTGAAAAAATAATTGAACGCAAAGTTGAATTTACTCCCTTAGTTCGATCACGCATTTTAAAAATTAATGATCGAAATTACGAACGAGCTATTGAGCCGGATAATTTTCAAACTCGTGAAGAGGAAGCTGAAGCCAGATTTCGTAATCGAGGTGTTAATTTAACGTATAAAGATCGACTACAGGATTCTGAAACACTTGTTTCGGGACATTGGTTTAATCCTCTCCAGAAAAATCAAGAATCAAGTGAAATTTTACCAGAAATCAGTTTAGAGAAAAAGTATGCAGAAAGAGTTAATGCTAAAATTGGTGATATTATATTATTTGATGTGCAAGGATTAGAAATAAAAGGACAAGTGACTTCGTTGCGTTCTGTTAGGTGGACGAGTTTTCAGCCTAACTTTTTTATAGTTTTTCAACCTGGATATTTAGAAGAAGCTCCCCAGAATTTTTTATCATCAATTGGTAATCTAACTGATGAGCAAGTCAATTTAATTCAGGCAGCTTTAGTTGATCAATATCCTAATATTTCAATTATAAATGTGCGTTCGACTGTTGAAAAATCTTTGGTTTTTATTGATCAAATGTCTTTAGCACTGCAAATTATGGCATGGTTGTCTTTAGTTGTCGGTTTTTTTGTTTTTATAATATTATTGAATACTCAAATTTCTGAGCGACTTAATGAAATGAATTTACTACAAGTTATGGGCCTGAATACACATTCTATTGTGCAGATATTGACAATTCAATTCACTATTATCGTTGGTGGTAGTTTGTTACTTGGGTCAGCATTAGGCTCTGGACTTTCTTTCTTTTTAATAAAAACACTATTTAAAATCCAATTAACTTTGGATTTTCAGTCGTTGATTATAACATCAATTGTGCTTATGGTGTTAACTGCGGTCATTATTAAAATAGTACTTAGACCGCTTTATGTGTTACAACCAATGGCTCTATTAAAAGCAGAAGGAACCACGCTTGAATAGCGGTAATAAGTTAAGTTCAAATTTAAATTCTGATCTGATGGACGACATTAAAATTGCTGCAGTAAAAATTCAGCAAGAAGATGTCGTTGCATTTCCAACTGAAACTGTTTACGGGTTAGGAGCTCGTATTAGTAGTGACACAGGTATTCGTAAAATTTTTTCAACAAAAGAACGTCCTTTTTTTGATCCATTGATTGTTCATGTTCACTCTGTAGAACAGGCAAAAACATGTTTTAAAGACTGGAATGTCATGGCAGAAATATTGACTCAAAATTTTTGGCCAGGACCACTCACTCTTGTTATGCCGAAATCAGATATTGTTTCGGATGTTATCACTTCTGGTTTAGTTAACGTTGGTGTGCGTATGCCAAAACATCCAGTTGCTCTTGAATTAATCAAGCGAGTTGGTGAACCTATTGCTGCACCCAGTGCAAATAAATTCGGGAAAACAAGCCCTACTCATGCCAAGCATGTTGTTAAAGAATTTGGTCAGCAAGTTATGGTGCTTGATCAAGGTAGTAGTGAAATCGGTATCGAATCTACCGTATTAATGGTCAAACAAAATAGCAATCAGTTTGAATTGGCAATTTTGCGTAAAGGAGCAATTCTTAAAAAGCATATTGAAGATCATCTGAAAACAGTTCAAGTTAATTATCAATGGACAGAGCAAATTGATAAAAAAGATTCGCCCGGTCATATGAAGCATCATTACATGCCGGAAATTCCTTTTGTTGTTTGTCGCAATCCGAATCTAAAGTTATCTGAATTAGCAGAAATCCTTAATTCTCGGTTGAATGATTTGCCGGACGAAGTTGAAAGCGTAAAAATTGTCAAACCTAAAACTATAATTGATAAGGTTGAGTTTTTAAATTTATCAAAAGATGCCGAGCAAGCAGCTCGTGAACTTTATTCTCAATTGCGCGCAGCTAGTGATCGTCAACCACAAGTTCTTTGTTTCATTCAAATGCCTTATCATAGTGGTGAAATGTGGGAAAGTATTTTCGATCGACTTTACAAAGCTGCAAGCCTTATAATAGATTAAGTTATATGAGTGTGTATTTGAATGTTCGTGCATTTTTACGTTTAGTCCTGTTTTTATTTCTCATATCATCGTATGTGTTGTTCGGGTTATTTCTTTATTTAATAATTAGAAATCCTTTCAAGCGAAGAGGTATTCTTATTCGAAATGGCAGTCGTTTTAGTTGCCTGTTGATGAAAACATTTGGTGTCAGAGTTTCTTGTATTAATCCTATCCCGAAAAATGAAGTGTCGTTATTAGTTGGTAATCATATTGGATTTATTGATATTTTGTGTTTGCAGGCTTTGCAGCCAAGTGTTTTTATTACTTCGTTAGAAATGAAAAATACACCAGGCTTAGGACAAATTTGTGAAGTTGCTGGGTGTGCTTATGTTAATCGAAAAAGCAGAATGAATATTAAAGATGAATTACAAAATATAGTTGATGTACTTAAAGAGGGATTTCGTGTTGTACTTTATGCTGAATCGATAGCTTCTAATGGTGAACAAGTATTGCCATTTAAAAAAACTTTAATGATGTCAGCTGGATATGCTGAAGTGCCTATACGACCATTTGTTTTTAATTTTGTAAAAATAAATCAACAGAAAGTCGATATCAAATACAGAGATTCTGTGTGTTGGTATGGTGATCAATCATTTTTATCATCGATTTGGCGATCATTGAAGTTAGATTCGGTTGAATGTGAAATTGAGTTTTTACCACTAGTCAATATTCGTTTTGATGATGATAGAACTGAGGTAGCGCAAAAGATACACTTGATGGTTTCTAGCAAGTTTAGACCATTCATACCGATTATAAAAAATATGTAATGCTTATGGCTCAAAATGAGAATGAAATATTAAAACATATTTTAGTTCAGATAAGTCTTTAGTCCTGAAAATTTGTGTCCGATGGGTTGTTAGGCAATCAGGCCATATATTTATTTACTAACGGAGACAGCCAGCATGACTAAATCAAAAAATTATAAATTAGGCAAAAACCCATTCAAAACATATTTTAAACCTGTAGGTAAAGGATACGAAATTGGCTTTACATATAAAAGTAGAAACTATTTTACTTCTAATTTTGTCAGCAAAACTGAGGCAAATAAATGGTGGACGTTTTTTAATAAAGAAATTAGTTCATTTTCAAAAAAATATTGGGTATCAAATAAAATGCCTTTTGTATGGTACTGTAATTTCATGAACAACCATCTTTATAAAACATATTATTCTTGGTTGGATAAGGTATTTAATAAACATGAAACAAATTTCAATAATGCATACAAAAAAGATTATAAAACATTTTTAAAATACAAAGATGTTCCGACTATGAAGTCACCATATTTTAGAAAAGTTGGATAGTAAATTTTGAAAATTAAGGCATTAAAAGCCAAAGTGAATAACTTTGGCTTTTTTAATGCCTCGAACACTATTGCCCACATATAGTTCAACATTTTTTAAATCTTGATAATTTAAAGATTTAATTTTTATATGATATTGGACGTTGTCGTAGATTAAATATCCTTGTTTGAGAAATGATTTTCTGAGTACACCATTGAGACATCCATCATCCAAGGGTGGGGTGTAAAATTGGTTTTCTAGTTTGTAAAAAATTGAATAAATTGATGTCTCTACAATATGATTATTTTTATTTATAATCAGTACATCATCGCAATCGGCGGGTTTACTTTTTAAAATCTCGTCCCAATGTGCGCGAAGATTTGTTTTTATGCTTGAGTACACAAAATTCTCACTTGCTTTACTTAAAGATAATAAAACAGTTTTATCATTATCAACATTAATCAGTTCGGCCGTATAGGTGTAATAGTTTCCATCTAAGTGCAAAGGAAATTGAATTTTCACTTTATGCAATTTGCTTGAGTCTAATTTACTTTTTAAATCGATGGAAATTCTTTCATAAGTAGACTTAATTTTGTCTAAAAATAATCTTTTATGAAAATAAAAAAAGCTTTCGATTGTTCTTTCAATGTGCTCATTTAAAAATTCTATTTGATCGTTTTTAAACAAAAGTGTATCGGTGATTAAGATATTTTCTTGCTTTAATGGCGTTAAAAATTTGGCTTTTGTAAAAAACTCTGTCCATTCGGAATTGGCAGTAGAATCATAAACTATACCACACCCTGCGAAATAGTAGAGCTCGTTTTTACGGTGAATAAAGCTTCGAATCGCAATATTTAATTTAAAGTTATCTTGGTGCCACCATCCAATTGATCCTGTATAAAAATCGCGATCAAATTTTTCAATTTCACCAATTTTAGCCAAGCTTTCAATCTTAGGGCAGCCAGAAATTGAACCGCCAGGAAAGATTTTTTCTAAAATTTGTGGTAATTGCAGGCTTGTTTTAATAGCAACTTCAGAAAATGTGTGCGTTGTATAATTTAAATCTAATAGTTTGCGATGAAATTGAACTCTGGCTGTATCTTTATATTCTGAGCATGTCAGACTGTTGAGATCATTTCGAAGTAAATCAACAATCATCGAGAGCTCAGATTCTTCTTTTTGGCTTAAAGTTAATTCTTTAATGCTCTGATTTGGTAATAGAGTTCCCTTTATTGGTTGTGTTATCACGTAATCATTTTCTTTTTGCAGAAAAAGCTCAGGAGAAAAACACATCACACGACTACTTTCAAACGGTAAATATGCTTTATATGGGCAATAAATTTTATCCGCTACATCTATAAAAAAAGATAGTGTATCGAAATCAGTTAATGTTTGTGCTTTAAATGCAGAGGTTAGATTAATTTGATAAAATCTTCCATTTTTGATATCAGTCAAAATTGATTCGACAGATTGCTTGAATTCTTCTTCTGTTATTAATGACGCAAATTGGACATGTTCATGTTTAGTTTTCTGGTGCTTGTTTTTGAGTTCTTGTAAATTAACTATTTCGTATTCGTTTAGTACATAAACAATGATCAATGGAGTTGCGACCAGCTTTTCATTTTTTTCTGTCGCACTTTGAAAGCAGTCAAAGTTTATTTTAATAATTTTATATTTATCGTTGTACTGGCTATTCATTTTTAACAAAAACTCAGTAGCTTCATTTTCTGAATGACAACAATATGTAGTATATTGGCTACTATAAAGATACTGATCATTTTTATAAAAGCAAATTACTGGGCTCATAAATTAAGGCGCTCTTTAATGAATTTAGTAATTAAGTCTGGTGATTCAGTTAAGAAGGATTCTGGGTGAAACTGCAAGCCGAGCCAATTTTTTTTATGATGTTTTATAATCATTGGAATACGGTCTTCTGAAGTTGATAAAACTTCAAAATCATTATTGATAACACATTGAAGTGAGTGATACCTGGCGACTTGAATCTGATTAAGTGTACCATCGTGCATTTTAAGAGTAATTTGGCTTGTTTTTCCGTGCAGAGGGGGTTCGTATGGCATTATTACATTTTTACTCAGGTATGCCATACACTGCATGCCCAGGCATATTCCAAGTACAGCTTGGTCATCGTCAATTTTATGAAGTAATTGCAGAGTTTTAGGGTAGTCTTTTGGATGTTTCGGTCCTGGTGATAAGACAATTAAATTGTAGCCTTGAGTTGATATTTTTTCTAGATCGTCATATGAAACAATATGAACATCACAGTGCCGAGCAAGCCAAGCTCTCACATTCCATGTAAACGAATCATAATGATCAATTAATAAGGTTTTTAGCACATTACGGATTATAGCTTATTTTAACGCTAATATGAAGTTGATTATTTTTTTCGATGTCATATTTATCATTGTTGAGTAGTTCGGAATCTATTATTAAATAACCAAAACCCTCATCGCTTTTCATGATAGTGTATAAGTTTCGATCCACTTTATAGTCATTAACTCGTACTTCTAGATTAGATATAGCTGTTAAATTTTTAAGTTTGAGTGGCTTCATTTTATATTTATCTTTTAACAGAAGCTTATGAAAAATAATTTTTATTCGTGATCCTGCTTGTGGAGGTGCGAAAAACTTAATAACACCCTTATCGGTCAGACTAAAACCTTGATTAATGCTAACATCATTAATAAAAACTTTCACTGATTGAGGGTCGATAAGATTGGATGATAAAGTAAATTCGTTTTTATATTGTTCATGCCCATCCGGCATATTACTATTCATTTGTAGAGGAGATATGGTTCCAATTGACGGGTTTTTCAGATAAATATTTGCTCTTCTTTGGCTTAATGGTAGATCTGAGCGTAAACCATCATTATCTTCAACAGTATATTCAGCAATAAACGTTGTATTTACATTAGTGATTATTCGATTAAGAATTGTATCAAGAGAGATTTTCCCTTTAATGAGATCATTATAGTTGAACCATTCACCTTGGCTGAGATTGACAATTCCTTGATCTTGACCAAAATTTTTATTATATCCACCGAGATCTGGTGTTGATGCGAAAACCTTCATGTTTGATAACTTTAAGGCTTCTTTTACTTCTGAATATTGTGGTGCTAATTTACCAACACTTCCTTGATTTCCAGGTGAATAGAGAAATCCATCATCAGTCATTAATATTAAAAAACGTTGATTATTTGTAGCCCAAGGCGATTTAGATGCATCGATTAGAGCTCGCATTGGATTTTCGTTTTTATCTTTGCCACCTGGATCTTGTGAGCCGGTTAATGCTTTAAGTTTTGTGATTTCAGATATAAGTTGTGCGACTTGAGAGAGCGATTCGGGATCATCTGGATTATTATCGTAAAAACGATCGCATTTTTTAACTGTATAATCACCGAATGTAACCAGACACATACGAGTATGATATCCTGCCTTGCGTGATTGATTAATAAAGTTAATCAATTTGCTTTTAGCTGCCTCTATTGTGGGTCTCATTGATGCTGTAACATCGACGGCAAAAACAATATCTACAACTTGTCGGAAACTTTCCGAGTTTTTTGTTAAATTGTATTTCGTAACTTCGAGACCATTTTCAGTGATTGTCATTTCATCTTTATTTATATCTTCAGCAAGTTGGCCATTTTGTTTTATAATTTGAAAAGAAATCGTAGTATGGTTGGCACCGAATACGTTTTGTTGATACTCAAAAACTTCTTCAATCGGTTTTAAAACATCACTGATCTCTTCTTTTTGAACGTCTTGCTTCGGATTTTCGAAAGATTGTTGTGGTAATTCAATCGGCGCAAATTGAATATTTGAGTCGCATCCGGCTGATAAAACAAATGTAGTGATGAGAGCTGTTTGTTTTAAATATCGATTTTTCATGAACAGTAAATATTCTAACATAGTTAAGCCCCGTTTCTCTATCTAGACTGTCGGTTAGTCTGAGTACGTGCTTTATAAAATTGGGCCTTTGGTCTAAAAAACTGGTCTTTTATATAGAACTATAAATTTGAATAATCGTGTCTTGATATTAATTTATTTACATATTATTTATATATGTAAATAGTATGTATAAAAATAAGGGGGATTTTTTGGATTATTCAAACTCAGCAATTAAAAATATTAATAAAAACAATAGGTTAAATATTGCAATATGGTTTATTCAGTTAGTTTTAAGTCTAGTGTTTTTATTGGCGTAGCTAAAAGAATAAGAGCCTTTACTTGAGCCTTCTAACGCCATAGAGATTTGAAATAAACAGGCCCTTGCTTGTAAAAACTATACCACATGGGCGATAGACTTTTGCCTGACTCAGTTGATTTGAATTAATGTCTTCGTCCCAGTTGTATGAATCTATAATTGTTGTAATTTCATTTGTTATTAAATTCAATTTTCTGATCTTTTGATTTTCAGTAAAATACAAGTACTTACTGTTATCGGTTGTTGCAGCATTAATAGATTTTACTACAAGAGTCGCACTGGTTCCAGTACCGTCTTGCGAATTGTACTCTGTGCCACTCACTGATTGTCCAGCTATCGTTGTAACACTTAAGTCAACTGTCGATATTTTTTTAATTTTTTGAGCGCCATCAAGAAGATAGATAAAATCACCTAACTTGGTCATGCCGTACGGTGTGATGGCTGCAGCAGGTCCAATGGCATCGGTATCGCCTGCTGTATCAGAGCCTATATAAGAGCTGACAGTATAAGTTGCTAAGTCGACTTGTTTAATTTGATTAGCAGTTGCTACGAATAAAGTTGTACCACTTACGATGATCCCTCGAACATTGGCAAAACGCGCAGCAGTTCCAACGCCATTAAGATCATTGCATGTATCGCTGAGCCCAGCTTTAGTGGTGACTTGAAGTGTAGATAAATTGACTTCTCGAAGTGAGCAGCTATCACCAATTATAAGCTTCTGTGGAGATCCTGGGACAAAAGCCATCGCCGTTATTTTTTTGAATTCAGCCGCTAGTCCGATACCATCGGTGGTCGTTAAATTTCCGGAACCGAGAATTGTTGTATTTACACCAGTGTTGATATCAATTTTTTCAATTTTTGATGAGCTGTTAGCTGTTACTCCTCGGACAGCAAATGATCTATAGAGAAATCCATCATCCGATTCAACGATAATCGTTTGTGTTGTTTTGTCGTAATTTCGCATAATAGTGTTTAACAACGTATCAAATTCAAGACAGCTACTCAGGCTTATGGATAGAAATAAAATGAATAGTATGCGCACTATTAACATCATTTTGTATTTCCCATAATCGTTATGACAGATAAGTCAGATAAGTTGATTTTCTTTAAATTGTGGCTTCCGTAAGAGGTTACATAAATATAGCCACTTGAAAAATCCATAAATCCAGGATTATGAAACGAGGCTCCTGTTCCAGTTCCATCGGTATTACCAGCGCTGCCTGAACCAACCAAGTTCGATAATGTTGAAGACAAAAAAGTATATTTTTTAATGCGATGCAATCTAGGACATGAAACATACAAATCAGTTCCGTCTGTCGTTAAACCACCAGATCCACCCGGTATTGAAACAAGCGAATTCATTGTGTAAGGAGGAGTTTGAGATAAATCAATGTATCGAATATCTGATGTGGTAGAGTTAAGTGCATCAACGTAATATAAATTTTGCCCGATTACGGCAAAATCAATAATAGCGTAAGGATCTTCATCAAAAATGAGCGATTCAACAGGGTATGGTGGTGTAAGTGACATACGGCGAAGTTTTAAGCTTTCGTCACCGATAAACAGATAAGATCCATTGGCAATTAATGATACCGGATTCATGAACGATGATGTTAACCCTGTTGTATTATCCGCTGCCGCACAATCATTCGGGATACCTGCAATTGTTGTTACTGCGAGGGACGATGGATTAAATTTTCTAACTAAGCATGATCCGTTATCTACGAAAAAGATATCACTTCCGATTAATGTCATTCCCATAGGGTGGCTTAGTCGTGCTGTTGAGCTTACGCCATCTGTAGTGCCACTAACTGAAGGGCTGCCGGCTACAGTAGTTGTAAGACCAGTCAGAGTGTCAAATTTGCGAATAAGGTGATTATCAGTATCTGCAATATAAATATCAGTACCGACAACGAGTGGTTTAGAAGGTCTATTAAGCTTTGCTGTTTGGCTTGTACCGTTAGTCGATCCACCATAAGATTCTGACCCACTAAATTGTTCAATTGAATTAAATGATTCTAAGTTAAATTGAAAGGCAGAATTTAAAGTTGTACGACCTTTCGAATTAGAAACTACAATATCCATCGTAATAGGAGATGAAACACTCGGTAATACACAAGTCAATTCTGTGGCGCTAATAATGTTTAGAGATGTACAATCATATTGCCCAACAGATACAGCAGTATCAGAATTAAATCCAGAGCCTTTAACTGTGATTGTTGTCCCACCAAGAATAAAGCTACTATTAGGGTTGATTGATGATACAGATAGACCGCCATTCAGAGATGGTAACTCCGTAACAGATGAAATGCCTTGAAACGGTGTACAACTTGAGGATAAGAATAGGTATGTTACAAGAGCCATTTTCGACAAGCAAAATACAATCGAGCGGTTCAAACTCATGAACATCTTATCGACAATTTGCCTCGACGAATGAATTTAATTCAATAAATTCATTCATTTTTACAAATCGAAAAAGCAGCTTTAGTTTCTTTTTGAAACATACTTAGGCGTTTCCGTGAAACACGTCTGTATCATTATCAGACAATGACTTTAAGCCTTTCTTTTTCATTTTTTCAACTAGTGTAGTTCGATTGAGTCTAAGTAAAATTGCAGCCTGATTTTTGTTCCAGCCAGTTTTTTCTAATGCCTTGATGATGAGTGCATTTTCAAACTGATCGACAGCATTATTAAAATCAAGACCTGAGTCTGGTATATCAATTGACCCTGTTTCGGCGTAACAAGCGGCAGCTGATTTATATTTTGCTGGCAAATCTATAGGTGTCACTTCACCAGACCCCTTTAATATACTGAGTCTTTCTATTAAATTTTCGAGTTCTCGGATATTGCCCGGCCAAGAGTAATTAATCATTGAATTTAAAGCCTCAGCGGAAAATCCTGTTATAGGTTTTGATTTATTTTTATTAAAATGATTGAGAAAGTGATTTAACAAAAGTGGAATATCTGATTTGCGTTCACGCAGAGCTGGTATGTGTATTGGAATAACATTTAACCTATAATAGAGATCTTCTCGAAACTTACCTTCTGAAACAGCTTTTTCTAAGTCAACATTAGTTGCAGCAATCACGCGTACATTCATATGCACTGTTTTAGTGGATCCAACTGGTTCGAATTTTTTTTCCTGCAGAGCGCGCAAAATTTTTACTTGTAGACTTGGTTCAAGATCGCCGATTTCATCTAAAAAAAGCGTTCCTTCATCTGCAAGTTCGAAGCGACCTGCACGATTGGCGATAGCTCCTGTGAATGCTCCCTTGATATGTCCAAAAAGTTCGCTCTCAAGAAGTTCAGATGGTATAGCTCCGCAATTGATAGCGATAAATGGACCACTTGCACGATTCGAGTTATAATGAATAGCTCGGGCAATGAGTTCTTTGCCGGTTCCTGATTCACCAGTAATTAAAACTGTAGATTCTGTTGAAGCTACGCGTTCAACCAATGATAAGCATTGCTTGATGCCTTCACTTTCGCCAATGATTTGATCAAATTTGTATTTAGCTGTTAGTTCTTGTCTAAGTTGTTGATTTTCATTTTGAAGATTTTTATGCGCTAAAGCCTTATCTGTCAGGCTAATTAATTCTTCGACATTAAAAGGCTTAGTTAAAAAATGAAAAGCACCTTGTTGTGTTGCTTTAATTGCAGAATCAATCGAAGCAAAGCCAGTCAATATGATGACTTGTATATCTGGGTATAGATTTTTTAAATATGTCATAAACTCTAGACCATCGCCATCCGGTAAGTTCATATCGACTATTGCAAGATCAAATTTTTTGTCTAGAGAGCAAAAGCTTTTTGCTTCTTCAATTTTATGTGCAGTAACAACATTATGACCTTTACGATCTAGAAGTCTAAATAATGCTGTTCTAAGCGTTGATTCATCATCCAAAATCAAAACTCGCGTTGTCTTCATGAACCTTCCTTCCGTGGTGGGCTCGTAAATAAGATACTTATTTTATACTAATATGATTTTTGACGGCAGTGTCAAAAAAACTTAGGATCAGATTGAATTTCAGGACCTTAGCTGGAGCGTTCAATTAATAATTATGCTTTTGGGATAATCACTTTAATGCCCAACCAGTTGAGATTTGGCTCGGTTAGTTCAACCTGAAAACCTTGATCATTTAATGACTTATGAATGATTAGAAAGTAAATGTTTTTATTTTTTTGATCATTGCTGAGTGGTCCGCAATTTGATTCGAAGTTTAAATAGAAATTCATTTGGTCCTGGGAAATTTTGACCTCGATCAGACCCGGTAAAGGGCTTTTAATTGGTCTAGTTTTTTTAAAACTACTCGTAAAAAAATTAATCACTAAGTTTATTGAATCGCGAAATGCTGTTTCGGAAATGATTTTTTGAATTTCAAATTCATCTAAATGAATGACTGTTTTAATATTCTCAACTTTAAATTGAAGCTCATTTAATTTAAGAGACTCAAGAACAATTGCATTGATTGATTTTATTTGTTTCTCGTTAAGTAGAGGACGCCTTGAAAAGATGAGTAGATTTTCTATAATAATCTTCATACGAGTAGCAGCTGTTGCCATCTCAATTAAATCACTTTGAAGAGGGTGTTGCTTGTCTAATTCCATTTGAAGAATTTGAATATAAGAAATTATACCACCTAATGGATTATTTAACTCGTGTGCTATAGAGCTCGATATGAGGCCGAGTTCTTTCATTTTCACATTTTGAGTTAGACGATTTTCGAGAATCTTCTCTTCCGTAACGTCTGTGTAAAAGTGAAACCATTGTGAGTTTAAATCATCGGATAGTTTTAGCTTTTGTGATTGAACGTTAAAAAATGCTGTTTCGTTGTTGGTTCTAACTTCAATTTGAAAACTTTTACCTATTTGACACTTTTCACACGGAGCTTTACGACCAAACATAGCTTCATAGCACTTGTTATTGGGACTTGCATGTTTAATGAATGCTTTATTTGACTCGATAATTTCATAGTTTTTATCAACTATAATGACGGGATAAAATATTGAATTAAATGCAGTAGAAATAATTCTTTCAAGTTGCTGTTGTTGCTGGCTTGAACTGATTTTTGAAAAAAGAGTATCAAGTACATCAGTAATATTTTGAAATATTTCATACTCAGATTTTTTAAAAAATTCTACATTGTTAATTACAAAATAAATATTGTATGTTGAAAAACTTTTTTTAATATAAAAATTAAAGGCCTCTTTTTTTAAATCGGCTTCTAGTACTTCTGCAATCTCTTGTGGCACTATTTTAATCCAAGTTGCAGATGTTGACTTAGGCAATAATTCATTAAGTATTGTTTCAATTCTTGAAATTTCATTTTCCGCTGATATCGAAAATAAAATTTTAATTAGGGAGTCATTTCGATTTTTAGATTCAAGAATGAGTTGTTTATGATGAGTGAGTTCTTCCTTGATGGCCTCAATTTTTTGTTTCAAATCTCTTTTGCGCGACAAATTTGTTATTTGCTGCTCTTCGGCTACTTTGAACAAGGCTTTATTTTGAGATTCTTGATCGAAAGCTTGTAGCTTTTGTATGAACCAACTGTAATTAATGAATTGTAAATCGATGAGACTAGCTGGTGCTACGGAGTTGAAATCATCTATTGAGATTATTGCATCTTTATGAACTGCCAATATAACGGTTTCGCGAGCTTTAAATTTATTTTCATTTTTAAGTTGGGGAAGAAGACTGCTTTCGACGAGAATTATATCGAATATGTGTGAATGATGATGAAGTGAATTATTTGAGAGATTAACAGCTAGAGCATTATTTTCGAAACTAAGCAAAGTTTCACGAACCGTCGATAAGGTCGTATTTGTTAGAAAGTATCCAATACGATAATCTAAAGTTTGCATGTCGTTATAAGTTCTTTATGATTTTTTATATGGTAGTGAGGTTTTAGTTGTTCGTCAGTTGACATATAGCCACGATCTTCTCCAAACTCAAAATAACATGCCCATGCGCCGATTAAACGAGCGTCCTTGATCTCTGATGATAATGAGTTTCCGATACATAAAAGCTGATCAGCAGAGATGTGCTCAATTTCGAGTATTTTTCGAAATGCATCAAATTTTCGTTCATTTTTAAGGCTATTGACGACCATAACATCTTTAAAAAATGATCGGATTTCTAGAGCATTTACCTTAGATTGTTGCGCTTCGTTTAAGCCAGCTGTAACAATATACAGATTATATTTCTTTGATAAAAATTTAATATTTTCGATTGCACCGTCAAGCAAGGGTAATTTGTTTGGAATTTTAGGATGGTAGAAGCGTTCTGTGGCTAATTCTAGGGCTTTATAGGTTTCAGAAGAACCAAATTGATCGACTAAGTACTTAAACACATCTTTATGACTAGTTTTTTTGATCATTTCGACTCTGATTGATTCGCATTCTGATTCAGTAATTTTTAAGCCTGCTTTGATTAAAATTTGAAATGCCTCTGAACAGGCTTTAGGCGCGAGAATGCCTGAAGTATCAAGCAAAGTATCATCAAGATCGAAAGCTATGGATTGAATTTTCATATTTAATTCAGTGTGCCGCCAAAGTCACAATTTGCCTAGTTCTAAAAAAAAATCGGCTGACGAACAGCATTGAAATTGGTTTAATATCCGCTATGACTAAAACAACTGCAATTATATTAGCTGGCGGGCAAGGGACACGAATGAAGTCACCATTGCCAAAAGTATTACACCCTGTTGCGGGTCAACCCATGATCGCACGAATTATCGCACAGTGTACCAGGGCTGAAATAGAAGAGGTTCGTGTTGTTGTTGGACATGGACAAGCTCTTGTAAAATCAGTCATTGAGCCATTAGGAGTCACGGCTTTTATCCAAGAAAAACAGTTAGGTACTGGTGATGCTGTCAAATCAGCCCAAGTAGACTCTTTAGATGGCGATGTGATTATCTTAAATGGTGATCACCCTCTGATCACATCAGATGATATTAAAGGTTTTTTGTCTGATTTTCGTGAACGTAAACTAGATTTAGCTGTTATTTCCGTTGAACTAGACAATCCTAAGGAGTTTGGTCGTATCGTGCGCCATGCTGGTCAGTTAAAGGCTATTGTTGAAACTAAAGACGCGTCGAGTGAAACTCTTAAAATTAAAGAAGTAAATACTGGCATGTACGTTGTTAAAGCTGCACTTCTTAAAAAGTTTTTACCGCGAATACAAAACAACAATTCAAAGGGAGAGTACTACTTAACCGATTTAATTTCGATTGCGATAGATCAAAAATGCCAGGTTGATGCTATTGTTACAAAAAATAAAAATGTTTCTCACGGGGTGAATAACCAAGTTGAGTTAGCGGAAGCGACTCAGTTTGTTTACTCTCAAAAATGTGAGCAACTAATGAGTAATGGAGTCATCATTTTAGATCCTAAGGCAACTTATATCGAAGAGACAGTTAGTGTCGGTTCGGGAAGTATTATTTACCCGAATGTATTTATTCGTGGTAAAACGGCAATAGCAGCATTTTGTGTTATTGAGCCTAATGCATTCATTTCAGATGCGATAATTGGAAGTGGTGTACAAATAAAAGCCGGAACTTATATAGAACACTCTGTCATCAAAGCTCAGGCTAAATTGGGGCCGTATGCACGGATTCGCCCTGATACTACTATTGGCGAAGAAGCTCAGATTGGAAACTTTGTTGAGCTTAAAAAAGTTAATTTCGGAGCCAAGTCGAAAGCAGGTCATTTGTCCTATTTAGGTGATGCTGATATTGGTGAAGGTGTAAACATTGGCTGTGGAACAATTACTTGTAATTATGCTGCTGATAAAAAGAAATATAAAACCGTTATCAAAGATCGTGTTTTTGTAGGTAGTGATACGCAACTAGTCGCACCAGTTGAAGTAGGTTCTGATTCGATTATTGCTTCAGGTACTACAGTGACTAAAAATGTTCCTGAAGGTGCGTTAGCAATAGGTCGCGTAAAACAAGAAAATAAAGAAAATTACGCTAAGAAATTTAAAAAATCTGAAGCATAGATAAGGATTAGTTATGTGTGGAATCGTTGGCTACTTAGGAAATAAAGAACCTAAAAAAATTATTATCGATGGCTTAAAAAAGTTAGAGTATCGTGGTTATGATAGCGCAGGTATTGCTGTCATAGATAATGGTACAACCAAAAGAATACGTGCTGAGGGAAAACTTAAAGCACTCGAAGAAAAAATTATTAACGAACACTTTAGTGGGCATCTTGGTATTGGTCATACGCGTTGGGCAACCCATGGCGCTCCCGTTGAGAGAAACGCTCATCCTCATCAGGCTGGAGAAATAAGCTTAGTTCATAATGGAATAATTGAAAATTATCTCGAAATTAAAGAAGAGCTTTTGAAAAAAGGAGCTGATATCAAGTCCGATACAGACTCTGAATTAGTCGCCCACCTTATTTGGGAAGACGTTCAAAAAACTCAAAACTTACTACAATCAGTTCAAAATGTATTAAATAAAATCGTTGGTGCTTTTTCTATACTTGTTATGTGGGAAAAATCACCGAATGAGTTAATTGCATTTAAAGATGGTCCACCTTTAATTGTTGGTTTGGGTGAAAATGATGGGCACAAGGAATTTTTCATTGTAAGTGATGTGCAGGCTGCACTAGCGCATACTCAAAAGTATGTCTATTTAAATGATCGTGAAATTGTTCATATTAAAGATCAAAACATTCAATATTTAAATGCAAAAGGTGAAACACTTGCAAAAGATGTTGTGACCCTTGATTGGTCAACTGATCAAGTTGAAAAAATGGGGTACAAACATTTTATGTTGAAAGAAATTTATGAGCAACCAAGATCAGTTGCTCAGGCGATAGCTCCATATATTGATACAGATACTCATTCTGTTAAAATGACCAATGTTGGATTTGAGACTACTGAAATTTATAAAAAAGTTCAGCGTGTTTTCTTTATAGCTTGTGGAACAAGTTATTATGCCGCTATGGTCGGTAAGTATTTGATTGAGCAAATTGCTAAAGTTCCTGTCGAAACTGATATTGCGAGCGAGTTTCGTTACCGCAAACCAGTATTACCGGAAAATACTTTAGTGGTTACAATTTCGCAAAGTGGTGAGACTGCTGACACTTTGGCGGCCATTCGTTTAGCCAAAGAACAAGGCGCGCTAACTTTATCAATTACAAACGTAACTTTATCGTCAATTGATCGCGAAGCTCTAGGTCATATGTATATGAACACTGGTGTTGAAGTTGGTGTTGCCAGTACAAAGGCATTTACAAGCACATTATCTTTACTCAATATACTCGCGGTACAAATAGCAAAAGCGCGCTCTATGATTTCACCTGTGAGTGAAAAACAGATTGTTCAAAGTTTGTTAGCTGTTCCAAGCCAAATCGAAACTGTTTTAGCCTATGATAAATATTTTAATGAAGCTGCTAGTAAATTAGAGCAGTTCAAGGGTTTTTTATATTTAGGCCGTGGTGTTAGTTACCCGATCGCATTAGAAGGTGCTCTAAAATTAAAAGAATTGGCTTATTTACACGCAGAAGGTTATGCCGCTGGTGAAATGAAACATGGCCCTTTAGCGCTCATTGATTCAAAAATGGCAATAGTTGTCGTTGCGCCTTCTGACGATTTGATTGATAAAACAATTAGTAATTTGCAAGAGGCCAAAGCTCGCGGTGGCAAGATAATTTCAATTGGTACTGGTGAAAATAAAGCGTTAAAATCTATGAGTGAGTTCTACTTGTCGTTGCCAAATTCATTATGGACAACTAATCCGATCGTAGCGGTTGTTCCTTTGCAATTAATGGCATATCACTTAGCTGAACATTTAGGTTATGATGTTGATCAGCCTAGAAATCTCGCGAAGTCTGTAACTGTTGAGTAAACATATTATTCAGAGCCTCGTGGTATGAAAGAACACCTTCAATAAAATTGATAGTTTCTTCTCCACGAGCAAGACCGAATTGAAAATCGTCTAAATTTTCTTCATTTGATTTTTCAGGCAAAAATTCTTTGAGATTTTTCCATCGATAGAGATCAATTGAACTTTCTCTAGCTAACCGATGCAAATCTCTTAAGTGTGACCAACCCATATTATACGCCGCCAAGGCCTGGATCCATCTTTCAAATCGTGTTAGTTTTATTGGAGTTTTGTCGTACAGTTTTTGTAAATATAATGCCCCACCTTGGATGCTTTGAATTGGGTCTTCGCGATCTTCAATCCCTAAGTGTTCTGCAGTTTTAGATGTGATTTGCATAAAGCCGCGAACACCTGTGTAGCTTCGAGCATCACTTTCCCACTTTGATTCCTGATATGCGACGGCCGCGATAAGTGTCCATGGGACATCGTATTTTTTTGCAAAATCAATAAAATGATTTCTCCAGAGTGGTAGTTTTTTTACGACATCTTTTTTAAAACTACGATAGGTGAGCAAAGACATTTTGAAAGATGGAGCGTCAAATTGATCTTGAAAACGAATCATTTTATTTTCACGAATCATTTTTTGAAACCAGACATTCACTAATTGGTGAAGTTCGTTATTATTCTTATTGATAAACCATGACTGGGGATAAAGGTCAGTCGAAGACCATATACGAACATATTTTTTTTGTTCTACATTTGCAAAATTATAACTTTGAGACTCAGCAACAAAGCATGAGTTTCGGCGCTGATAAGAATCGTGTAAGATTTGATCAAATGTTTGATCTTTGATAACAATTTTATCTGTTAAATCAGGTTTCGTATCAATGAGCTCATCTCTGATGAATTCAAACTGCTTAGGTATCAAAATTTCAGAAATATTTTGGTTGCGGCAAAACAAGGATAGATGGTTGTCTTCATAGGACGGGCCTTGAAGTGACGAAAGATCTACATGGCGAGCAGATGACTTTGTCAAAATGATGTCAAATTTATCTTGATTAAAGTCTTCGATAAGATCGGTATATTTCGTGTACGGTAGAAAAATAAGTTTGAGATTATAGTCTGAAGCAAAAGCCTTAATAAGAGTTTCTTCGAGTGTACGTCCAGATTTATGTTTATGTAGACCAACTTTAATTGGAGTAACAGCAACAAAAGAAGAGGCTTTTGTTTCATTCATGTATACGCCATGGCAGCCATTTGTAACGAAAATTACAAATGATGAAAAAACAATCAAAATAGATAATCCAACTGATTTCGTTCTCATGGAAGGCAACTGATAGAACACAGTGCCTATTCTGGTCACCTACAAAAATACATAAAAAATATGAGCTTAAAAATTATGCTACGAGAGTAACTTATAACAGAATAGAGACAATTTTCGGATGCGACGTGCAAAAATTTCTTTCTAGCAACTAGTCAAAAGTCGCGTCAGAATAGGATTTGGGGAGTTTTAATGGTGATGTTAGGCTGGATTGAAGTCATTGCAGGTTCTATGTACAGTGGTAAAACTGAAGAATTGATTAAGCGAGTTCGTCGTTCTGAATTTGCTAAAATGAAATCTCAAGTATTTAAACCTGTTATTGATAATCGATATCATCAAACCCATGTTGCTTCACATGATCAGACTTTAATTTCGGCTCAGCCACTGAAATCAATACATGAAATTTGGGATTACTTACAAAGCGATACTCAAGTTGTAGGTATTGATGAAGGTCAATTTTTTACTCAAGATTTAGTCCAAGTTTGTCGTGACTTATCGGCAAGAGGTCTTCGTGTTATTGTTGCAGGATTGGATATGGATTGGAAAGGGCAACCGTTTGAACCAATTCCGACTTTAATGGCTATTGCAGAAGATGTTTCTAAGCCAAGAGCTATTTGTACTATTTGTGGTCAGTTAGCAACTTACACGCAAAAGCTCAAAGGCACAGATTCAAAAATTGAAGTTGGCTCGCAAAATAACTATGAAGCCCGTTGTCGTCAGCACTTTAGTCCTGAAATTTTATTTCAAAATCAACTCGATCAAAAACCAGAATCTCGTCAAATTGATCTTTAAAACTCATTCAAAAGTCTTGTTTAACATAAATTTTCTTTAAACATTTCGGTGTTGTTCTACAATAAAAACATATTTTGACAATATCTTGAAATTTAAAGGGGACGCTTTTATGAATAAAAGACTTATAGTAATGGTTAGCTCTGTCGTTGTAATATCGACAGGATTAATCTCATGTGTTTCAGCGCAAAAAAATTCTGAACGACACGTTGCTGGGCTGTTTGATGCTGTTTCTAACATTGTACAAAAAAATAAAGAAAATTATGATCAAATTTTTGGTGAAAAAGCACTTGCTAAACCACTTTTAAGTTCAGAAATTGAAAAGTATGCGACTTCTAAAAATATTCCTTTAAAAGACGCTGAGTTGATTATTGATAATGATGCATCTTTCGATGCAAAAATTAAAACAATTCGAAATGCTAAACGAGAAATCAGATTATCATATTATATATACTCTGATGATGATTCGTCTGCAGTATTAACTCAAGAATTGATCAATCAGGCTAAAAAGGGCCGTAAAGTAAAATTATTAGTCGACTATATTACTAACTACAGCCGAATGGATTTATTTAAATACATGCAAAAAGAAGGTCAGGGTAATATTGATATTCGATTTTATAACTTTCCTTCTGAGCGTTTACAGCGTGATGCTGTTTATATGACATTACCTTGTCCGACAGGGACTCCAGTTGAGTCAGAAGAATGCAAAAATTATAAATTAAATGTAATGAAAACTATTCCGGCAGGCGAGACAACAATTTTTGCAAAATTGTTTTTGGCAGGTTTATATGGCAAAAATCCTACGGCCTTACAAACAGCAATGGGGCTTGGTGCTCAAATAACGCCAGATAGTTTCAAATCAGACGAAAAAATGTCTGAAGAAGATCAATCGCAACTATTAGAATTTTTTAAGTTATATTACAGAGCGAAAGTTAAAGGTTCAATCAGTGCTAAAATAGGTGTTATGATTGCCATGCAAATGCATGGTGAAGAATTAACACCAATTGTAAATCAAATTACTGGACGTTTGCCGATGATTGATGATTCTCCTGTCGGATCTAAAGAAAAAGTTTCTCATGCTAAAGAGTGGGATCATTTCACGGATTATACACATCACAAACTTGTTATGGCTGATGATGATGAATGGGTTAATGGTGGTCGCAACATCGAAGATTCTTACCACATGAGAGAAAGACTTGGTACTAAGGGTAAATATATTTTCATGGATACGGATTTCCGTGGTGTAGCACGTGATGGACAGGCAAAAGATATTGCTGATAGTTTTGATAAGACTTTTAACTTCAAAACTATGGTTGCTACAATGAGTGATGTTGAACGTGTAACGCCGTTTGACTATGTCAAAAATGATGAAGCTTTGTTAGCAGCAGCTAAATCTTGTGAAGAGCAAATCAAAAATGGTAAAATTGATTTTAAATCAGCTGACTCATGTGTAATTAATACGATGAAGTCGAATAAAGAAAAATTTCTTGATACCAATCAAAGGTTAGCTGTTTTTAAGAAAGAATTCATAGATTCATATAATAGATATACGAATGAATATGCACGTAAACCAGGTAAAAAAGTCTACAAAGATTCATGGAGAAGCGGCCAATACTCTGAAGGTATTAATCGTTTAACAGCAGAAGACATTAAAACTGCGGAAGTCTATTATGTTGAAAACAATTCATTTAATATAAAAGAAAAAAATCCAACGTTAATTAACAGACACGTGGGCTCTCGCATCGGTGCTGAAGAAAAATTTAACAAAAATATTCATAAGCTTTGGTATAAAAGTTTAGAAAATGCGTGTTATTTAAGTCAGGCTAAAAAACAAGATGTGCGTGTTGTTTTTCACACGGCGTATTTATTTTTACCTACAGGTTTAGTGCATAAAATCGCAAAAATGATGAATGGTGATTATGGTGATTGCTCGCGAGTGCACATGACGTTTTTAACAAACTCGTTTGAAACGACCGATTTAAATGTCGTTAATGTGTTTGCGCGTTATCAAATGTCACAATTATTTAAACATTACTATTCATTGTTAACTGAGGCGTCTACGTTTAGAAGATGGGTTCCTCGAATGGATTATTATGAGTATAATGCGGCAGCGACCGGTGCAGGAATATCTTTACACACTAAACTTTCGCTTTTTGGTAATGATATCGTAATTGGATCAGCCAATGCGGATACACGTTCATACGTCATGGATACTAACAACGCCGTTTTCATACGAAACGCCAGAGATCTAGCTCGTGAATACAAATCTTATATTGATCGTATCGTTTCAGATCGTAATCGAACTCAAGCGCTTGGCGAAGTTTTTGCGAATATGACTGATGCGCAAATCAAAACAGAAAACGATTATATCTTAGGTGCTATGATTTGTCGCTGGGATAAAAAAGCTCAAGCAAGTTGCCCACCCGTTGTTAATGGAAAAGTCATGGGTAAAATCAAAGCGACTGATGTAAGATCTGAAAGAATGACTCCGGAAAGAATCAAAGAAGCTTTAGAAATTCTTGATAATGTTGGATCATACATTAACACGAAGACCTCTGATTTGTTAAAATTTAGAGGTGAGTTCGACGCAGCGGAAACTTATCAATACGATACTGGTTCAATCGAACGCCAACTTAATATTATGTCGAATGAATTCGACGATTTTTTCAAAGTTTTATAATTGATCAAAAAATTACAATTTCAAAGCCCAAGCTTGTAATGCAGCTTGGGCTTTTTTTATTTGTAATTCCTTTTTCATTTTTTTATCTTTTTTCATTATTTTTTTTTGTTCATCAGTCATGTCAAATTCGTTTAATGGTGGTAGTAAGCCGAAATTAATATTTGTTGGTTGAAAATTATTAATCCGGAATTCATCTGTGATAGCATCAATAAGTGATCCCATAGCAGATTCGCGAGGTGGTGGATAAAATGCACGATCAGATAGCTTTTGATGAATAAAATGTGCAACTAATAAACCTATACAAGTCGATTCAAAATAGCCTTCGACGCCTGTGATTTGGCCTGCAAAAAATAATAACGGGTCATTTTGACTTGAAAGATCTTTATTTAATCTTTTAGGTGAGTTTATATACATATTGCGGTGGATACTACCAAGCTTTAAGAACTCTGCATTTTCTAAACCTGGAATCATTCGAAAAACACGTGTTTGTTCGCCATAAGCCATGCGAGTTTGAAAACCAACAATATTGTAAGCCGTGCCTTCTTTGTTATCTTGGCGTAATTGTACTACAGCATAGGGATATCGACCTGTTCTTGGATCGTCAAGACCAACAGGTTTCATTGGACCAAAACGTAAGGTTTGCGGTCCACGATCAACCATGACTTCAATAGGCATACAGCCTTCAAAAAATTCAGTCGTTTCAAAATGCTTTGGTTCGATTTTTCGTGCGGCTTGAATTTCTTTAATAAAATTTTCGTATTGTTCTTTATTGAGTGGGCAATTGTAATAATCTGCAGTGCCTTTACCGTAGCGATCAGCTTTCCAGGCTATTTCTGTATTAATGGTGTCAGCGTCAATAATGGGTGCAATCGCATCGAAAAAATAAAGAAACTCGTCACCAAAGTGTTGTTGCAAACTTGCAGCTAAGTCTTCATCTGTTAAGGGACCAGTTGCGATGACGGTTGGTCTTGGAACATCATTCAATGATTTAATTACTTGAGTCTTAATCGTGATGTTGGCATTAGATTTAATGAGATTAGTTATTTGCTCCGCAAATACTTCACGATCGATACCGAGCGCTTGGCCTGCGGGTACAGAAGCCTTTTTAGCCTCTGCCAGGATAAATGAACCTAACTGCTCAGCTTCCCATTTCAGTTGTCCTGGAGCAGATACTTCTGACAAGCTGCCAAATGAATTGGAACAAACAAGTTCAGCAAACTTGTCAGTTTTATGGGCTGGTGTTTGCTTAATTCCTCGCATCTCGTATAAATCGACTTTATAGCCTAATTTGGCGAGTTGCAATGCACACTCGCTGCCTGCCAAACCAGCACCGACAACGGAAATTAATGGTTTATTCATAGTGTAAAACCTCTTTAATAAAATGCGATGAATACAAAGTCTGTGAGATAGACTTTATGTTCGCAAAATGCAAGCGTATAGGTTATGAATGAGAATTCTATAGGGTAGATTTATGTCGCGACAAGACCACAAGTCAAAATTCAAATCGAGTGCGGAAGTTTTGCAAAACTTGTTTTCTGGGCAAGAGGGGCCTGTTGCTGATCAGTATTTACGCTGGAAGCTCTGGATGAATTGGGCTGATATTGTTGGACCTACGACATCGAATTGCTGCGAACCGGTTGCTTATCACCAAGGAACTCTGTGGTTATGGGTAAAAAATGCGGCATGGATGACTCAGTTAAATTTTATATCTGATACTATTAAAAATACAGTTAATCAAAAATTCTCGCAAAACTTAGTTCGTGAAATTAGGTTAACGATGGATCGTAGAAATGTTCCTGCGCAAAATGATGCTGAATTTAAAAACCGTTTAAATCAATTTTTTAAAAAGTAAATTAGGGTTATGATTATTAATAATTGAAGGAGATCTTATGACAACATCTACACAAATTGATTGGAGCAAAGGTCAAGTCACCGAACAAAATCCATGTGGATTAAATGGTGTTGATTTTATCGAATATTCGGGTCCTGATGCTGCGTATTTTGAAAACTTATTTACTAAAATGGGTTTTGTACAGATGGCACAAGCCGCAGGGAAGCAGATCAAACTATTTCGCCAAGGTGATATCAATTTTATTTTAAATACCGAACCCAATACATTTTCTGTGGGTTTTGCTAAAGCTCATGGACCGTGTATTTCAGCAACAGGATTTAGAGTGGGTGATGCTCATCTAGCTTTTCAAATTGCTATTGCTCGCGGAGCTAAAGCTTATGATGGAAATGAACATTCTCGTGGGGCTTCACCATTTTTTGCTGTGCACGGCATAGGTGATTCACTCATTTATTTTATCGACGAAAAAAACCATAACCAGATGTATCAGCAGATTTTTGGTTTAAAAGATAATTCTGTGCGCCCGCAAGGTTTAGGCTTGAAAATTGTGGATCATTTTACGAATAATGTTCCTGTTGGTGAAATGCAAAAATGGTGTGATTTCTATGAAAAAGTATTTAATTTCAGAGAAGCTCGCTATTTTGATATCAAAGGAAAATCGACAGGATTAGTTTCTAAAGTTATGCGATCTCCATGTTCAAAATTTTCTATACCAATTAATGAGCCGTCTGATTCAAAATCACAAATTCAAGAGTACTTAGACGAGTACAAAGGTTCAGGTATTCAACATTTAGCACTTATCACGGATGACATTATTCCTTCGCTTGAGACTTTAAAAAACAACAAAGTTGAATTTCTAAACCCACCACCTCTAACATATTACAAACAGCTTAAAGACCGTTTGCCACAAGTTTCTGAAGATGTTGCTCGTTTAGAAAAAAATGCGATTTTAGTGGATGGTGATCATGATGGTTATTTATTGCAAATATTTTCAAAAAATGTGATAGGTCCAATTTTTTACGAAGTCATTCAGCGTAAAGGCCATCAAGGTTTTGGTGAAGGTAATTTTCAAGCTTTATTCGATGCCATTGAAGCAGATCAAAGAGAACGCGGTTATTTATAATATATACGATTAAAGGATTCATTATGCATCAGTATTCGCAAGGCAAAAATCATACACAAGGGCACAAGGGCATTCCAGATGGTTTATATGAAGAAGAACAAGGCCGCAAAGGATTTTTTGGCCCTGTTTCTCATCTTTTAAAAGATAAACCGCCAACACGCTGGACAAATATTGAAGGTCCTTTGCGTCCACATTTATATGATCTTGTTCCTTGCCAATATGAAAATGCAAAATGGCATCGATTGTTTTTTAACTCAGATGTTGTGATTTATTCGCAATGGAATAATAAAACAGATTTATCTCAGGATGTTGTTAATAAATTGCCTGCTTTGCGTAATGTTGAAGGCGAAACTTTATATTTTGTTCACGTGGGCTCTGGATCAGTATTGACAGAATATGGGTTATTAAAATTTAAAACAGGTTCTTATATTAATATTCCTAAATCTTTACATCATACGATAGTGTATGATGAGCCTACTCAATTTATTATTATCGAATCAACGACTGGGCTGTTTCGTGAACCTGATCGTGGTATGGTAGGCCGTAATGCTTTTTATGATTTAGCTGCCCTGGGCAAACCTGATTTAGAAGCTCTCAATCAATTTAAAAAAGATCACAAAGTTGAATCACATGAAATAGCTGTTCGACGTTTTGGGACTGTTACAAAATTTACTTATGATGCTTGTGTGTATGACACTGTCGCTTGGAAAGGCGATTTTTTTCCGTTTACATTACATGTTGATGATATGATGCCTATGATGTCTCATCGTGTTCACTTGCCACCATCAGCGCACACAACATTTGCTGCAAATGGTTTTGTTGTATGTACATTTTTACCACGCTTAATTGAAACTGATCAAGATGCTTTGAAAGTTCCGTTTTACCATCAAAATATCGACTACGATGAAGTTTTATTTTATCACGCGGGTCATTTCTTTAGTCGCGATAATTTACATTCAAATATGATGTCGTTTCATCCGGCAGGATTTCCACATGGCCCACATCCTAAGGCTTTTGCTAGCCAAGGGACAAAAACATTTACTGATGAAGTCGCCGTAATGGTTGACACCGTAAAGCCATTACAAGTTGATCCTTTTATTGAAAAGACCGAAGTACAATCGTACTGGCAATCTTGGATGAAGAAGTAATTTAAAGCGCTCTAGCACGCAAATCGCAAAGACACAAAAAGCTACGTTAGGTTTTCCCACAACATAGCTTTTAAGTGTCAACATCCTCCACTTTCCGGATTGGAGGTGTCGAATGAACAAACAAAACTATTTGTTAATTCGGCGTGTTTTAAGAATAAGTTTAGACTGATTTAAAGTCTGGAGTAAGGATGGGACTTTAAATCCCTGGCGAATGTTGGGACATGAATAAAGCTTTGTGTGGGGCTGTTTGAAGTTTTGACAAAATATGAATATCGCATTGAAATATTTGAAGATGTTTACTTTTCAAAATATAGATTTTAATTGCGAGCGGTTGAGTTCTGATTTTTGGGCCGAGCCATTTAATGCCATTTCAAATTTTTCATTTATTTTATCTTCAATTATATTATGGATTCAGCTGCGAAGAATAGAAATAAAAAATAATCGTATTCAAATTGCAATAGTACTTATATTTTTAATTGGTATTGGCAGTTTTCTATTTCATACAGTCGCAGATGATTTAACATACTATTTTGATGTCGTCCCGATTTTTAGTTTTCAAATATTTATTTTACATGAAATTTTAAAATCGATATTTCAATCTAATGTATATGCTCGTTTTTTACAGATAAGTGTTTTTATCTTTTCAACGCTTGTACTAAGTCGAAAAGAATATCTTACATTATTAAATGGTTCATTAGGCTATTTGCCAAGTGTTGCATTTTTATTATATTTATCTATTCAGAGCTATCGCTATAAAAAAATAATTTTGACTTATTTTTTAAAAACTACAGTTTTTTTGTAGTGTCATTGCTATTTAGATCTATTGATATGTATTTTGCAATTTAAATCCACATGGTTTTCACATGTTCTGGCATATTTTAAACGCATTAGTGCTGTACAATTTAGTTCAAATATTAATAGTAAATGAAAAACTTAATTTAAACGAGAGTAAAAGCTCCAGATTGAGTCAATAGTTGTAGATTTTTATAATCTTTCGATTGCTTTGATTGTGATGAAAAAAAATGGCTGATTTTGCAGTTGCGACCATTGTTGAGTTCTACAACCAGTTTTAATAACTCACTTTTTGTGTTTGTCTCAATCAGTGTACCAGAAAAACCTATAAAGACTGTTGAGTTATCTAAAAGACTTTTTTGCCATAGAACAGGAACGTTCTGATTACGCAATTTTATCGTTGAATTTAAATTAACATTTAAAATATATTTTGGACAATTCTTGAACCCGTGTTTTGAAATATGAACTAACCAGTCTTTTAAAAAAAACTCTTGAAGCTCTTTATGCGTTAGTGATTGTAATACTTTAATCGATTCAAGATATATTTTAGGTAATTCTGAGACTTCACCATTTAATGAGTTTAAATCCTTGAAAGGTGTCATCGTGTTTTCACCACGTTTTGAAAATTTTCTTTTAAGTAGACTATTCAAAGTTTGATTAAATAATTGCTCATGTCTTTGATCAACCCAAACGCCTAAACTCCAGGTCGCACTGAATGAACCTGTTGATTCTGCTATATGCCAAGCGTTAGATGGCCAATAGCTTAAATCTCCTGGTGCAATAGTGATGACTTGCGATTGTTTATTATATCTAGAGTATTTGAATGCTCGGTTAAGTTCTGGATGCTTTTGTACAAAATGATCTGTCCAGAGTCTAAATTTTTTGACACCAGTCACTGGCAAACTGAATACACCACAATTATCAACATGTACGCCAAACGGTGTTTTTTTATAATTACCAAGATATAGTCCGATTTCAGTAAATCGATTTGGAAACCCAATGTGTTGGTAGAGTTCATATGTAAAGTCTAATATTATTTTGCGAATGTAAGATTCGACTTGAAGTAACTCATCACAAACCAGACAGTAATCTGAAAACAAAGCACTCATACGGTGATGGTAACCCATAAAATTTTTGTCTTTTTTATGAGGCAAAAATTGTAGAACATCTTCTTCGTAAGTTAGATTTCCATCAATATATAATTTAAAGCCACTGGCATTTTTGTTTTTTCGACACTTATTGCTAAATTGTACTACTAAATTAAAAATGTCATTTTCGTTGATTTCAGTTAAAGCTGATTTAACATTAGTTAATGCAAGAGGCTTTTTTTCCCAATAGGATTTTACAAATCTATTCCAAAATTTTTGATCTAGATAGTAGCCTTTTTTTGAATGCTTAACAGTTGATTTTACTTTTTTCATTTATATCCATGCGGTTCTTAATTAAACAGCTTAATTTTCTATGGGATTTAGCGGGCCTAAAAATTGCTCGACATGTTCAACAACTTTTTTTAAGTGTCGAGCTGGAAAAATACTCGTTGAAGATCTTGTTGTAGGTTCATATGAATAATGAGTGATTGAGGCTTTGCCATTTTCATTTTTTTCAAAATCAAGATAAATTAAAGCAGAAGATTTACGTTCAATATCACGCTGAAATGCCACAAAATTTCCAAGTGAAAAAGCTATAAATGTTTCGCGCTTATCTTTTGTTATGTATTTTTCAGCTGGTTGTAAAACGTGCGGATGTGAACCAATGACTGCGATTGCGCCGGCATCTAGTAAGTCATAAGCTAGTTTTTTTTGATCTTTCGTAGGCTCGTGGCTATATTCTACACCCCAGTGCGGTAATACAATAATTGCGTCTATTGTCGCATCTAAGGTCAATTTGCCAATTAAATTAAGCAATTCGCCTTTTTGTTCGTAACAGAGTAAAGTTTGTGATTTTTTATCTTTGAAACCATTCAGAGCTTCAGAACATGCAATCCAAGCAATATTAAAATTTTTGATTTTAGTAATAGTATAGAGCTGCGCATTCGGTTCGTTGGCTTTTCTCGTGCCTACAAAAGCCATGTTTCTTTCCCTTAAAGCATCTATGGTTTTATCTACACCGATCGATCCACGATCAAACGTATGATTATTGGAAGTAGAAACTATATCAACACCTGTTTTGATCAATGCATCAATAAGTGATGGATGATAATTAAATAAAAAATTTGTTCCTGAATATACATTCAAATCATAGGTGAAGCCAACATCTCCTTTATCGACTAGCTTATTTGTAATACCTAAAGCAGTTGCTCCCTCTAAATTTAGATACGAAAAATCAGCTTTTTGAAATAACGGAATTGTTTTTTCCCAAAGTTTAGTGAAGTCATGATTTTTATCTGCAAGTACTTTTTTGTAGAGGTCATCATGAATGATAAGATCACCGGTAAATGAAAGTGTAATCTTCTGATTAGTATTTGTCCCTGAAACTATTCTTTGATGATGGTTTTGATTATAATCAGACTGAGATTTTTTAATAACTGAAAATTGTATTTTCTTAATTTTTTTTGCAAAAGTTGGTAAAGAAATCGTTAAAATAAAAATAAATGTAAAAAATTTCATAATAAAGTATCGGTATATTTCATCTTATATTAGTCTAGTCTATAGTCCAGTTTATTCAGTCAGTATAAGTGTTAGAATAATTTTATGAGTGATGTTAGTGCAAAAAAAACATTAAGAACAGAATGGTCGTTACTAGTAGAAAGTTTTATTGATGATTCCGAGCTCGAAGTAACGAAAAATAAGTTAAATTTAAAAGGACTCTCATTAGAGTTTGTTGTCGAGCAGATTAAAGAATTAAGTGGGCAAAAGAAAATTTTGTTTCAAAAAATAGAAAAAATTAAAAATGAAATTGAACAGCAACAAGCTGTTCACGAAAACCTTCTTTTGGTGGGGTCTGACACTCAAGAAATTAATTTTCAGTTGGACAAGCTACAAGAGCAAGGACAATTAATTTCTGAAGAAATACAAAAAATTGATGAAAAACTAAAAAAAATGAGAGCTTTAGAAGGTCAATTTTAGTCTTTTAAATTATTTTTTTGCTTAAGTTCTTTAAGTTCTCGTAGTTTACGAATGCTTTGTTGTAATACAATTTCAAGTGTTCTAAATTCTTTTGTTGAGGGCACGTTTTGTAAAAGCATTCTGCGAAGCACCGTGTGAACATTGATTTTCTTTTTTGATAAATCAAAGCCCATTTCAACTAACCATGTTTGAAGAGTATTCTCAGGGAAAACTTCTTCCGGTTTTTTTTGTTTATCTTTAGGTTTTTGCTGACCATCTAATCGCGAGCGTTCTCCGCCCAATGTTTGCCGCAAAATGAACATCGCAAGCAATGTTGCTTGAGCTAAATTGAGACTAGTATTTTCACCAAAAGTAGGGATCGAACAGCAAAAATGTGCGTACTTAATGTCGTCAGCGCTAAGACCCCAGTCTTCAGGTCCGAAAATTAAATGTATGACAAAAGAATCATCGGATTCTTTTTTTATTTCATTATTTGTATCAAGGAAGTTTTTTAATGTCGTTTGTAGATCTTGAACTTGTCGACCTCGGCCGTCACGGGCAGTGGTTGCGATACGTAAGCTGTGTGGCTCGTTGAGAAAAAAGTCATCCCAATTTTTATAGACAATTTTATTTTGTAGACCATATTGTCCGGTTGCTGCGGCTTTTTGTGCTTCGATAGTGAGTTCGCATTGTGGACCAATAAGAATAAGTTTGCCAATACCCATATTAGCCATTGCACGCGAGGTGGCCCCAACGTTTCTTTCATATAGAGATCTTACTAAGACAATTCGAATATCTAATTTACGCATAGGCTAGACGTAAACCATCATCAATGATCGAAGTCAATTTTTCGTTTTTTTGTTTGATCATTTCCAGTTGGTTTTTTAATTTATTTTGCAATTCATCAGATGCTTTAATTTTAATTGCTAGCTCAAGAAGCTCTAAAATAACCAACCAGTGTTCAGGCGCTTTATTAATAGAATCACGTAAAAGCATATTAAAATCTGCTACTGATGAATTATGACTACGTCTGTAATCTCGAATATTCTGAAAAACTTGAAATAAAGTTTTTTGCCCTTTGCTGTAAAATGGAATAGGCACTTGCATAGCAACAAAATCATCAGTTTCACCATAATTTTTGCGATCAGCTGGGCCACCAAAAACTGAAATGATTTTTGTACTGACGCAAATATCGTAAACACCCCAATCTGGTTGAAAAAGGACTTGCTGCTTATAAGCTACTGTCACTTGTTCGAGCGTTAAAATTTGAGATATTTTTGTGTCATATGTGTACTCGGTTATGAGTTTAACCATACCTCGAACAACCACGCCCGATTCATAGGTTAAAGTTACGAGAGATCCTGGTATCAATGTTTGATCAGTGTCAAACTTTCCCATTGGAAAGCTGTATCCACTTAAGTGGTGCTCTTTACCATGTCCTGGCAATTGCTTGTCACCCATACTAATCTGAGTTGGGCCTTTAATTTTTATAAAAATAGGATGCCCATTTGAATCTTTTAAGTATTCACTTACAACACCACTAATTTGAAAACCTGTATCAGTCTCGATTGTATTAACTGACTTTGCTAAAATAGCCTTGTCTAAACCCAAGGTGCCGCCAACTTTATAAGCCATTTGGGACGACATTTCGTGTAAAACGCTCACTAATGTTTTAAAATCAGGAGTTACAAATAATTGTGGTTGGGGTTCAGTAATATCATAAGATTGTTTGATACAATTTACACTGATCGGTATTTTTTTAACTTGCGAAGACAAGCACCACTTTGATTCACCAACAGATGATAGAAGACCTGCACCAAATATCTTTGGATTCTGAATGTCTCCGATTAATCCGTATTCTGCAGTCCACCAATTCATGCGTGATAGTTCTGTTGCTTCAGATACATGTGTTGTAGACTTAATTGTCGTCTGTAATTTTTGCTCAGCTTGTATAATTTGTTCCGGAGTAGATTGCGGATTTTCTTTAATATCAGAGAGTTCTCTTATTGCCTCGTAAAGATCAAGATCTTCTTTACTTATAATGGCCTTTTTTGCAACTTGTGCATATTCTTTCAAATAAGATGCATACTCTGGTTCGATCAATATCGGTGCGTGACCTGCAGCTTCGTGAACAATATCTGGTGCTGGTGTATAAAGTAAATGATCAATACTTCTCATGTCAGAGGCTATTGGTAACACAGATAATGATTGAAGTTCCATGAAGGCAGCAGGCGGTATAAAACCACTAACTGGTATCGCGGTCCAGCCAAACTTTTGTAATTTTTCACTTATAGTTTCGATACGCGGAATTTCTTCTTCTGTGATGCCAGTTTTTTCTAGACCATCTAAATAACAAGAATGCGCATTTTTAGATAAAAAATCTTTAAGTTGTCTTAAGATGTAACGCCAAGTTGCTTGGTCTAAAGGTGTGTATCGCGAATAATTTTGTTCAACTTTATATTTTTGTAAATGACTTGGTAGCTCAAACATAAATTACAACCATGGATCTTCTTGAGTTAAATAATTTTTAACATAATCGTAAATGGCTTTTTCGAGTGGCCATTCGGGTTCAGATAAGCCCGCATTTTTCCATTTATTCATATTTGCAAGTGTATAGTACTGATATTGATTTTTAATATCGTCAGGCATTTCTAGCCAATCAATTTGCATTGGTTTGTTTAGAGATGTAAATAGAGCTTGCGCCATATTTAGCCAAGTGCGTGTTTCGCCGTAACCCATGTTATATATTCCGTTTTCTGGTTTTTTATTCATCAGTTCGAACATCCAGCGAACAACATCTTTAACATATACAAAATCTCGGACTTGTTCACCGTCGGCAAATTGCGGATTATAGGATTTAAATAGCCCAAGAGATGAGTGTTTTTTGAGATGGTTATATGATTTGAAAGCAACACTGGCCATTGTCCCTTTTTCATATTCATTTGGACCATAAACATTAAAAAACTTAAGTCCATACCAATTTGGAGGCGTGGCTTTTTGCTTCAATGCCCATCGATCCATAATCACTTTTGAATCTCCATATAGATTGAGAGGCTTAAGTTTTTCAGGATCAGTTGTGTCATCGAAACCATTTTCTCCTGCACCGTAAGTTGCAGCACTGCTCGCATAGATTAAACTTTTTTGATACTGAGCACACCACTCAAAAAGTCTTTGAGAGTATTGAAAATTATTACTGTAAAGAAAGTCCCAATTTTTTTCTGTTGTTGCAGAGCAAGCACCCATGTGAATAATCCAAGATACTTTTTTTTGGGCTTCGGGCGTTGCCAAATAACTCCATAATTCAGAAGCATTGTAAAATTCTATATATTTTCGTTTCGCTAGAAGATTGCGTTGAGCTAAATCAACCGTATCTGTTGCGATAATATCGTTAAATCCATTTTCGTTGAGCTGCCAGATCATGGCACTACCAATAAAACCGTTTGCACCTGTGACTATAATCATAATCTTATTATCTGGTATAACACTTCGTGTTCGCAAGGAAATTCAAAAATTGTCCTTGTGAAGCTTTTGAACATTATTGAAAAACTTTCTAAAAATTTAACATAAAAGCTAATGAGATCGCGCTCAGGTGCAAAATAATATGGCCCACGTGTTGCTTTGATTTTAAAAGTGTCTTGGTGGCCATTTTTTGGTCGTCACAGATGTATAGGGGTGCATTTTGCTAAAACGTATTTGGGGAATATCAGCTACAATTGCCATGGGGTTTTTACTGGGCTTTATTTTTGCTGGAATCGGTGGGATTTCGGCTGGACTTAAAGCTTCTGAGGCTCAGGCTAAAATTGATGCTAATAAAATAGAGGATTTTTGGGCTAAATCTGATTTGGACGAAATGGATTTGCGATCACTCGTTAATAATCGTTCGTGTGTTTTGTCAGAAAAAAACTTTTTATCGTGCGTTAACTCTGTGATCAATGCCTTAACTTTATTGCAACAGCGGTTAAGTTTTAATGGCGATATTTTGGCTTTTAGTTCTGATACAAATAGTTTGGATAACTACAAAGAAAAAGAAAATCTAATAGCATTTGCTAAATTATACAAAGAAAATTTACAGAGCACTTATGATTTTGATGAGTTATGGGATAAAATTTTAAGGCAAGCAACGCGAAAAATTCCTCAAAAGTATTTATTGGCACAAGGGATTAACGGATATTTATCTGTTAACAAGGATCCCCATACATACATTATGCCAATTGAATATTTTGATCAAGTAAGCTCCTCTTCTGAGCGTTCACCATATTTTGTTGGTCTTAGCTTAGAAAAGGATAAAGGACAGTTAAGAATTAAAAAAGTTATCAAAAACTCAGATGCTGATGCGGCTGGCCTGCAATCGAATGACATCGTATTGTCAATTAACGGACATAGGGCAGATCAACTGAATCTATCTGATGCTGGACAAATTTTAAGAGATCGAAATATTAGAATATTCAACTTTAATGTTCGCCGAAATGGCATATCATATTTAAAAACAATTCAAAGATCTTATCGAATACTAAGTCAAGTTTACTCCGAAATATACGATGTTGAAGCGCATAAAAGAGTCGGCGTTATTTATATATCTAAATTTTCTAAGAATACATGTTCTGAAGTTGAAAATATTTTGAGTGATTTAGCAAATCAAAGTATTTCAAGCCTGGTTCTTGACCTACGAGATAATCCTGGTGGACATTTATCCGAAGCATCGTGTTTAGCGGGGCTTTTTATTGGAGTAAACAAAAAAATTTATTCTGTTCAATATTTTGATTTAAGTAAATCAAGAGAAGTCGTATTAACGAACAGTGAGAAAATATACTCGGGTCCATTGGCTGTTTTAGTTAACACGAATTCTGCGAGTGCTTCAGAACTATTCGCTGGGGCGATACAGGAGTATAAAAGAGGTATTATCATTGGAACAAAAACTTTTGGTAAAGGCACATTTCAAGAGGTTGAAATGTGGAAAGACACCCAATCTGTTGGGTATTTTAAAACTAAAGGGTTCTATCTGCTGCCGAGTGGACAATCAACACAATTCTACGGGGTAAAACCAGATCTTGAAATTGATGATGGTAAAGTTTTGCCATCACGAGAGGAATTAAACTATTTAAATCCGATAATGCCACAACCTGAATTTGCACTGAAGAATATGCATGCGGAACTACCTTTGCAAAAGTGTGAAAATAAAATAACTAAACATTTTGAAATATCTGATATTGTTCTAACCAAAGCGATTGAAACATTACGTTGTAGCGAGCTTATGACATACATTGCATCACAATTTACAGGATCTGACTTTAACTGAAATCAACAACTGTGAATCCACCTCCGACAGCTTGTAAATTGGTTGTTTGCCCTTGATAAAGTCTCGCTATGACAAGCTGCAAATTATCTTTATATGCATAACACCTTAAATCATATTTAAATTTTTGAATTTCATTTTGATGAAGCACTTCTATTTCAGATGGTGCTGCGAGCTCTTGAGCGATAAAGCCTTGCGCAAATGCTTCATCAAATATTCGACGACTCATCGAGGCCCCTTTGTAGACTTGTTTGCTGCCAAAAGATGATTTTGGTTTAAAAAATAAGTTTTTACGAATTAACCATATATCATCTTTATTTGCTTTTGTTAGGTCATAGATTTTGAGTAAACTAGTTGGTCGTGGGATATCGGTTTGCATTTGCCAATCGAACATTCTTTGTTTGTCTGCTAGAATAAAGTATTCCCATGGTGAAGGGGATAAGTGAATCTTTTTATTTTGATAAAGTTCTTTAATTAAATTCGATTTTTCATTCTGTAAGTAAAAATCAGTATAACGATTGTATATCATTGAGACATTATTTAATGCTTTTCGATCGTCAATATTTACTATATCTGCTTGTATGTTGAATTTCTTAAAAATTTCTTGGTAAAGCTTGAACTCGACAAACAGTTTTTGATCTGTTGGTTTTTCATCCATGATTAGCCAAGGTGACATCGAGGACAGGCCACATAATTGACTTTCATTTTCAAACATGGCGACAAGACTGCGATCATCAAAATTCGTATGATTACTGATGCCCCAAGACTCGTATAAATTTAGCCCAAGTGCTAAAAAAGCTGCATTCGTATTGATTTCGATCAACTTGAGTTGCAAATCACTTGTTAAGTGAAAATCATAACTTGTGCATACACTATGATTTTGAGCCTGAGGAATAGAATATCTATTAAATTCTTCATTAAGATGTTGCGAGGACCATTTACGTAATTTGTAGATTTGTTCAATTTGCTGCTGAATCTGATCAAAGACAGATAATGGTAAATTAATTTTATATGGACTAATTAAATTGTCAGAGATATTGTTTTTTAGAAACAAATCATCAAGACTAGTGTATTTTTGAGTTAGATGATGAATAAATTTTTGCTTTTGTAGATTCCAGCTGCTGTTCATAAAGTCATACTGCTCCAATTTACACAATCAATCAAATTGATAAAGATCATCTTATCATATATGAGTATTTTATGAATCAAAGAATAGTGACTTGGAATGTTAATGGAATTAGAGCGTGCTACGATAAAACATTGATGAGCTTTATTGATAAGCACAAGCCTGATATACTTTGTTTGCAGGAGACTAAAGCACATTATGATCAGGTCGAACCTGATATTCAGAAACTCAATTTTAAACACTCTTATTGGTCTTCGGCCGAAAAAAAAGGTTATTCAGGAGTTGCAACTTTTTTGAATCAAAAACCAATTAATGTTATTAAGGGCATTGATATCCCATCGTATGATAGTGAAGGCCGTATTGTTTGGACTCAGCATCAGTTTTTTGATTTATATAATATATATTTTCCGAACGGTGCTTCAGGGCCAGAGAGGCATGTTTTCAAACAAAAATTTTTAAGCGACTTAAAACAGCATTTGAGCTTCGAAATTAAAAAGGGACGCGATATTATTTTAGTTGGAGATTATAATATTGCCCATCTTGACGCTGACGTTTACGCGCCAAAGGCAATGACCCGAGAATCTGGATTTTTGCCTGAAGAGCGTCAATGGTTTTCTGAGTTTCTGAAGATTGGATTTGTTGATTCATTTAGACATTTTTATCCAGATGCTCAGAATGTTTATTCATGGTGGTCTTATAAAGACAACGCCAGACAAAAAAATAATGGCTGGCGAATAGATTATGTTTGTATAACAGAAAACTTAGTTAAAAATCTTAAGTCTTGTCAGGTTTTAGATCAGCAAGACGGCTCTGACCATTGTCCTGTGATGGTTGATTTAGTTTTTTAGTTATTTCTTTTTCTTCTAAAATAGACTTGAAGTGTTTGCGTATCATCATTTCGCCTAGAGCAGATGATTTGACGGTCCATTTTTTGACACTGACGGTAATCGCGGCTACAGCTATCTTATTTTCACCATCAGTTGCGTATCCTACAAACCAGTCATTGCGACCTTTGGGGTTTATTCCGCTAAAGTGCCCAGTTTTTCCGCCCATATCGACTTGTCTAAATTTTTTATCTCTGAGCATTTGTCTAAAGGCTTTGCGAGATGTTCCAGTTAATACGGTTTGTTCCATCATTTCTTGTACTTTTTGTGCCGATTCCGGTGTTATGGCTTGGCCAATTTCATAAGGTTCGGCTTGATAGATGAGTTCTCCATTTTTTCTTAACTGACTGACCATGTATGGAGCAATAATTTTTCCTGAGTTGATGATAGAGGCTGCAATCATGGCACCATGAACAGGGCTTAGAGTGTTGTATCGATTGTATCCAGATGCTACTTGGGTTAGTTCGTAGCCTTTTTCATTAGGAATATAGGCCTGACTAGGTTCGACAAAAAAGTCTGAAGGGATATATTTGTTGAACATGAAGCGTTTCGAATATTCTTGTAAATCTTGTGGTTCAAGGCTCTCTAGCGCCAATCGTCCAAAAGCTGTATTTATAGACTTGGCAAAAGCATCCTTAAGTGAAATAACACGCGTCCATTTATTAACTTTTTCAGATAACACATTTTTTTTATAGAGTGTGTAGTTTCCGCCATTAAATGCTATTTTTCTTGTAGGGTCTACGCCTTTGCGATCAACGGCAGTAGATGCGGTGATAACTTTAAAAATACTCGCAGCAGGAAATGTGGCTTTGACTGCAAGATTTTCAGCTTGCGCATTGTTTTTAACAAAACTCGACATAGCTAAAATTTGTCCTGTTTTTGCATCCATCATAACGATGGCGCCGTAGTCAGGTTTATATTGTTTAAGAAGCTTATCAGCGTTTTGTTGTAATTCTGGATCAAAAGAGTACTTAACTTCAATATTATCTTTTTCGAACAGATTAAGTCTTTGGCCAGCGCTTTGATCAATGAGATCAATTTTTTCCGGACGCTTATTTTTTGTAATTGAATCCTTAAGTGAAGCCATTATGGTTTTGCGTGCATCAGATTGAGACACAAATATTGAAAATGGCTGATTGAGCTGCTCTTTGCCTGTTAATTCCTCTTTATAGAGAAAAAAAGCAGCTGAAACGAGGATTAATAGAACTAGGACTCTATTTCCATGCTTAAAATGTTTAAAAAACGACTTATTTTGCTTTTCCATGTCCAATATTCTATCGGACTTTTTAAATCTTCCTTGAATCATATAGAAAAAATCTTAACATATTGAAATACGAAAACTCAATTACTAATAAGGACTTATATCTTATGAAGACTAAAGATAGAATTTTGTTAGGGTCTCTGAATCTGTTTAATAAGGACGGTGCGACTGAGGTCACGACCAACGATATAGCTAAAGATCTCAAAATGAGTCCAGGTAATTTGTATTTTCACTATAAAAATAAAGAGCAAATCATTCGTGAAATTTTCAAAAAACTTTCTGCAGAAACAGTCGAGGTCTGGAAACCGCAAACCAAGCTCGCTAAGAAGCAAAAGCAAGTCCAGCTTATGGAGTTCATTGATAAAAACTTACAACTGTATTGGAAGTACCGTTTTTTTCACCGCGAAACATTTACTCTTAGAAAAAAAGATTTAGATTTATCAAAGCTTTGGAAAGCACATACTCGCAAGCTGACTTTGATGATGATTATTTTGTACAAACATTGGGTTAAAACAGGTTTTATGATTCCAATTCAATCTAAAAGTGAAATGGAATATGTTGCAGAGATGTTATTTGTTTCGTCGAATAGTTTTATGCAATTTCTTGAAACAGTCGATCGTGGAGAAAGCCCTCAGCAAAAAACTCTAGACAAAGCTCGTCGTCATATTATGCGAATGTTGCTGCCATACATGACTGGCGAAACAAAAGACGAGTTTGAAAAATTTATCAAAAGCTAGTCACAAATTGTTACTCAAATCCTTTAGATTGTCTTTAGCTGAATTGGATATTGGCTAGACTATTGCTTTCATTACCTTCGTTAAGTATCGGGGGAAAAATGTTATTGAAGCTCAGTCGTGCAAGTATTTATGTTATGTTATTTGTCCCCATTTTTTTCGCTCTGACATCTTGGGGCGCTACAGATTGCGATAAGGTTATTGAGCAGCTTAAGCAAATGAGAAAAGCACACGTAACAGTTCAAGCCAGTTTGATCGATAATCATGAGATGTTAGCTGATAGCTTAGATAGTTATACTGATGCACTGAGATCCACTGCTGGCCGCGCTCATAAGAGTGTTGAAATGAATATGGCAAAGGCTTCATCTTCTATCCGTGAACGTGGTCGTAAGGGTGCTGATTTGTCTGCAAAGCTTTCCGATAAAACTGATGAACTCATCAATCTTGTTGAAAAGTGTTTGAAGTAGTAAAACAATGTCATTTAAGTTCATTTTTTAGAACAAACAACCTAGAGACGCAGCTTGTCTTAAAAAATAATTATAAAATAACAAAGTAATTTCAATAATTTACAAAATTTCATTTTCTGTAAGATTTTCGTTGCAAAAATTACAAATTTCTATTTATATGTTGGCAGTTCCATTTTGGAACTTAAGTTATCGGCAAAGAAGCCGATACGACAAGGCTCAAAGTTCTAGATTTTAGTCTAGAAAACTGAATTTTGTTTAAGCATGGAGGACATTATGGCGAAAGCTGTACACACAACTAAGTCTGAAGTTACTAAACCTGCACCGGCGAAAGCTGTAGCAAAAGCCGACAAAAAAACAGCTGCTTCTGATAAAACAGCTTCGATTAAGCCTGTTTTGTCAAAGCCAGCTTTGACTATAACTAAGCCAAAAGAAATTACTGAGGATCTCATTTTAGAGTGTAAATCTAAGCTGCTTAACACCAAAGCTGAGCTTTTAAATCGTGTTAAAGATGCTCGCGGTAAACTAGACCAATTTGAACGCGGTGGAGACGAAGCCGACCAAACTATGCGAATTTTAGCAGAACAAGAAGTGATGACTTTAACTGATCGTTTGCGCCAGCAATTGCTTGAAATTGAAAGTGCATTAGGTCGTATTGAGAGTGGCTCTTTCGGTTACTGTGAAGAAACTGAAGAACTCATTGAAGTTGAAAGACTTAGAGCTATTCCTTGGACTCGTTTAAGCATCGAAGGTGCTGAAATTCGTGAGTCAGTCGACAGAAGATACGCAAGATAGTTTTATATTATCAAATAATAATGAGATGTCTTTCGACATCTAAAACAGGGGATTTTAATTGTTCAATTTGACAGTTAAAGTCCTTTTGCTTTTTGATCGTAAGATTAATTTCTTCGTCTATTTTTTCTTTACGCGCTTTTAATAAAAAATAACGACCGTTTTGTGAGTAATATTTTTTTGTGAACTGAACAATTTCATCAATCGGCTTAAAACCACGTGCTGTAATAAGATCAATACCAGTTAATTGTGGTGGTATCTCACCAAATATTTGAATGTTAGCTGCAATTTTTTGACAATCATTTAAAAATGTTTGTTTCAGTTTACTTTTTTCATAAAGATGGAATTTGATTTGAGGAAATTGAATCGCAAAAATAACAGCCGGTAATCCACCGCCTGAACCAAGATCGGCCACAGTTTTTATATTTTGGGGAAAATACTTTAACGGTAGCATAGAATCAATTATGTGATTGTCGATCAATTCTTCAAAAGTCATTTTGCGACTAACAAGGTTGAATTCATCATTGGTTTTACAAAGCAATTCAATGTATCCAACCAATTGGGATTTAAATTCAGATTTAAATCCCAGCTGTTCCATTATTATAAATCTTTGATCAAAAAAATCTTGATTAAATTGCATTTGCTAAAAAATCCTTATTTTGGTTGAGTCACGATGCTCCAATTACAAAGTTTATAAAGCATGCGTGCGCCAACATTACCATCCCACTCAGCTTCGTCGGCTTCGCCAGTTGAAACTTCATTTAGGTCAAATCCAACAATTTGACGACCAGATTGCGCTAAAACATTAAATAAAAAGAAGACTTCATCTGCAGATAATCCACCGATAACAGGTGTACCAGTCGAAGGGCAAAAGCGAGGATCTAATCCATCTATATCAAATGAAATATAAACTTTTTGTGGCAGTTCAGAAATAATATCAGCTGCTATTGAAGACCAACTTTCACCTTTAAGCTGGCGTTGTTTCACTCCGATATCAAAAAAAGTTTTAATATCTGAACGTGATTGGACGAAATTGTATTCTTCTTCGCAAAAATCACGAATGCCGACTTGAACGAGCTTTTTTGGTTTTGAACCAGTCGGCATATTCATAACATTATACATAATAGAAGCATGAGATTGTTCAAACCCTTGATAGGCTTTGCGTGTATCTGAGTGCGCATCAAGATGTAATATTCCAATTTCTGATTCACCGCTTACGGCTTTATGATTCTCGCAAATGGCCTTGATTGCGCCAAGCGGGGTTGAGTGATCTCCACCAACGAGACCAAATAATTTGCCAGCTTTTAAAATTTTGTTTGTCTCTGCATAGACCCAATCAGTCAGTTCACGAGAGGCTTGATTCACTTGGGCCGTCAGTTTCTCGATTGTCGCAGTGTCGTCAGACATTTCAGTTTTAAGAGCAATAACTTTTTGGGCCATTTCTTTAAAGTTTTTGCTTTTGTTCATGATCTCATCAGAGATGGGTTTCATGAAATAACCAGCTTCGTAAGCTGTTTTGGTTTCAAAATCAAAAAGATCGATTTGTTCAGAAGCTTCGCGAATAATACGTGGACCGTTAGAGGCACCTTTGCCGTAAGAAGTTGTCACTTCCCAAGGAACAGGTAGCAAAACCAATTTACATTCTTGTTCAGAGAGTGGAATTCCAAAAATTCCGAAATCAGAAGAAATAGTTGTTGTCGCATCAAATTTAGGTTTACGATTTTCAGTTTGATTCGTGGTCATGTGTGGTCCTTGTGTTTAATATCAATCAGTATAGTAAATAAATTACAATTTCATATGACTCTGTTTATATAGAGTCAGTGTAAAGATTCAGTCTTAAGTGAGAAACTATTGAATGTAAAGAAACTTAAAGATCAGTTTGTAAATTCATCTATGACATTCATGACTTGCAAGTCTTAAGTCTGGTTATAAGAACTCGATTGAGTAAGGTCTGAATTTATTTGAGTTATATAACTATTTAAAATTGTTGAGTCTTTTTCAATAAAACGCTGTGCATAAAATTACTCATCTTGAGAAGAAAATCTTGATCAAGTTGCACAGATCATTAATCTAGCAAGGTAAAAAAGAAAAGGGAGGATATCCTCATGATTTCAAAATTGAAAAGTTTAAAAAATATAGCAGCTGTAGCCATTACGGCTTCAGTATTTGCCACAAGCGTAAATGCAGCTGTTGTTAAACCAAACGAAAATGCACCAAAGGGTGGAGTGTTTAATTTTAATTTCGATGCTGAGCCTGAAAGCTTGCATCCGATAATGTCCGGCGATTTATATCATCGTTATTTTGCTTATTATGTGCACGATACAATGTGTGAAAATGACTTTAGTACTTGGGAGTTGAAGCCGCGTTTAGCTGAAAAGTGGGAAGAATCAAAAGATGGACTCACTTTTACTTTTTACTTAAGAAAAGATGCATATTTTCATAATGGTGAACCGGTCACTGCTGATGATGTTAAATTTTCTTTAGAAGCTATAAGAGAGCCAAAACATCAAGCTCTGAACATGATACCTTATGTTGAAAAAATTAATAAAATCGAGGTTCTAGATAAGAACACGATTCGTTTTCACTCAAGCGAGAAATACTTTCAAAACTTATCAACGCTTTGTACTTTGTATATTATTCCTAAATCAGTTTATGGTGATATTAACAAATCAATTAAAATGCAAAAAGAGGCAGTAGGAGCGGGGCCTTATAAATTTGAAAAATATGATAAAGGTCAAATGATTTCTGTTAAAAAATTTGATAAATGGTATGGCAATCAAGATAAAAATTTAAAAGGATTTTTTAACTTCGATACGGTAAATTTTCGATTCACTAAAGATGATAACATTGTGGTCGAAAAATTAAAAAAAGGTGACTTGGATTATGTAGGATTTGGCTCAACTGACGCTTATCTTAAGGCAGCCGGTAAACCATTTAAACCAAAAGCGGTTAGTGGTAAATTTACTGCGTTAGCAGTAAAAAATGAAATGCCGAAATCTTACGGGTATATTGGTTTTAATTTTAAAGATGTGATTTTGGCTGATAAAAATGTTCGACTAGCATTTAGTCATCTTGTGAATCGTGAAGAGATGAATAAAAAATTTGCTGAAGGGTTGAATAATCTTGCGACTAGCCCTGTAGCAGTTAACACGACTCAGTCTCCTGATTTAAAACCTCTAGAGTTTAATCCTGCAAAAGCTAAAGATTTATTAAGTAAAGCTGGCTGGGCTGATACTGATAAAAATGGAACTCTTGATAAAGTGATCGGTGGACAAAAAAGTGAATTAAAATTATCTCTAATATATGCCAATAAAGATTCTGAAAAGTATTGGACGATTGTCAAAGAGGACTGCAAAAAAGCTGGTATTGATCTTGAGCTAAAGTTGTTAGAGTGGAATACATTTATTAAAACAATTGATGAAAGAAAAATGCAGCTTTGGGCTATGGGTTGGGGCGGCGGTGATGTTGAATCTGATCCGAAGCAAATTTGGCATTCAACATCAGCGGCTAAAGGTGGATCTAATTATGGGTCTTATTCAAATCCAGAAGTTGATAAATTGATTGATCAAGGTCGAACTGAGCTTGATCCTAAAAAACGTACAGCTGCTTTTAAAAAAGCTTACACATTAATAGCTCAAGATGCTCCTTATGTTTTTATGTTTAATCGCAAATATGAGTATTATGGAATGTCGACAAAAGTTGCTTCGCCAGGTGAGACTTTCAAATATGATTTTGGATATAGAACTTGGTGGTCAGCTCAAAAATAATTGATATCTAAAAAAATCAATTAAATAAAAAATCCCTGTGGAAAACCATGGGGATTTTTTATTTAAAGATCCCACACAAAGCTTTTTCCATGTCTCAACATTCGCCGGGGATTTAAAGTCCCATCCTTAGTTCAGATAACTCTTAATAAGTCTAAACTTATCTTTAAAACACGCCGAATTAATAAATATCTTTGTTTATTTATCATTCGACACCTCCAATCCGAAAAGCAGAGGATGTTGACGCTTAAAAGCTATGTGTGGGGAAACCAAACATAGCTTTTTATTTTTTTGCAGTTATGGGGCCAAAAATAAATTTAGCGATGAGAGTCTTTTTGTAATCTCCATAAAACGAACCAAAAATTAAGCAAAAGCCCTAAAAAAGTTTGAGTTTTAGCTCGAATGTACAGTATAAGGTCGTATGTTTGTTTATATACTACGTCGAATACTTTTAGCGATCCCCACATTTCTAGGAATTACTCTTGTGACATTTTTAATTATCAATGCGGCACCGGGTGGGCCGATTGAACAAAAAATGCAAAAAATTCGCATGGGGGGCGGTGATGGTGGTAAAAGTACTGGGGTATCTCAAGAGGTCCTAGACAGTTTAGCGAAGCAGTACGGCTTTGATAAACCAGTTCACGAAAGATATTTTATCTGGTTAAAAAATATTTCTCGTTTTGATTTTGGTGATAGTTTTTCTTATCAAGAACCAGTGATAGATGTGATTTCATCTAAATTCCCGGTTTCGCTGACATTTGGTTTGGTTTCACTTTTTTTAACTTATTTGGTTTGTATCCCACTTGGTGTTAAAAAAGCTATTCACGCAGGTAGTTTTTTTGACAGATTTACGGGTTTTGTGCTCAATACCATGTATTCGATACCTCCATTGATATTAGCGATTTTTTTAATCGTTTGGTTTGCGGGTGGATCTTATTTTGATTGGTTTCCAATAGGTGGCATTAAATCTGACAATTATGATGAACTAACAACTTTTGGTAAATTTTTAGATCGTGCATATCATTTTGTTTTGCCTTTGACGTGTTATATGATTGGTAACTTTACAGAGTTATCAATGCTCGTTCGAAACTCGATGTTAGATATTATTAAATCTGATTATATACGCACGGCTCGCGCTAAAGGCCTATCTGACAAATTAGTGTATTATAAACACGCTTTAAGAAATGCTCTTATTCCTGTAGCGACAGGTTTAGGCGGATTTTTGCGGGTATTTTTGGCCGGCTCATTGATTATAGAGACAATTTTTAATTTAGATGGAATTGGTTTGCTTGGTTATAGTTCGATATTATCTCGAGATTATAACGTTATCATGGGATTGACGTTTATATCGGCGATACTTTTGTTAGCTGGTAATATCCTTAGTGATATTATTTATGTGATGGTTGATCCACGAATTGATTTTAAATAAGTCGGAGCTGCACTGTGAATATTATTGAAAACAGACTCATTACCAATGAATTAACTTTAAAAAGATATCGCAGATTTAAGCGTAACAAATCAGCTGTGCTTGCATGCTGGACAGTTTTTTTTCTTTTATTTTTTAGCTTTACAGCTGAGTTCTGGGCTAACAGTAAACCTCTTTTCATGAAGTATAACGGTAAAGTTTATGCTCCGTTATTTTTTGATTATCATCCTACTGAATTTGGTCGTGATGACATTTATGTAATGGATTACCGATCGTTAGAGTTTAAGCAACAAGATTGGGCAGCATGGCCATTGATTCAATGGGATCCATATGAAAGTAATTCTGTTGTTGAGAGTTATCCTTCGGCGCCGACAAAATATAATCTGATGGGCACTGACGATAGAGGTCGTGATGTCTTAACGAGATTGTTATATGGATTACGCTATTCTTTTATTTTTGCCATAGGTGCGTGGCTAGCTTCTTATTTGCTCGGAGTCGTCATTGGTTCAATCACTGGTTTTTTTGGTGGCAAAGTTGATTTGGTTGGAATGAGAACTGTTGAAATTATTCAAACGATGCCAACTACGCTTATTTTAATTACGATTATTTCAATATTTACGCCAAATTTGTTTGTACTTGTTTTATTTTTAGCAGCTTTTGATTGGACTAAAATTGCATTGTATATGCGTGGTCAGTTTTTGCAATTACGTAAACGTGAATATGTTGAAGCGGCTCGAGCGATTGGATCATCCAACAAAAGAATTATTTTTAAACATATTCTGCCAAATGCGATTACTCCGATCGTGACGTTTTCACCTTTTGATATTGCAATTAATATTTCAACGTTAGCTTTTTTAGATTATTTAGGTTTAGGGTTAAGAGCGCCAACACCAAGTTGGGGTGAATTGCTACAGCAAGCACAAAAATATTTTACCACTGCTGAGTGGTTGGTTTGGTATCCTGCTGTTGCGCTGATTTTAACTTTAACATTGCTCATTAATATAGGATTAGCAGTTCGCGATGCGTTCGATGCTAAGTCATCAGTTGGATAGTCCCAGGGTAGATTACAACAAACCATATTTATTGGTCACGATGGCTGGTCGTGGCCAGCGCTTTAAAGATGCTGGCTATAAAGAGCCTAAACCTTTTGTTCCTGTTTTGGGTAAGCCCATTATTCAAAGATTACTTGATTTGTTTCCAATAGATTGGCCATCAGTGTTTGTTTTTAACAATGTCGATTATGAAAAAAAGCATTTAGATCAAGTTAGAGAATTTCGTAAAGCCCATCAATTTGAAAATTCTCATGTGCAATTAATATCTATTGATGTGAACACTTCAGGTCCAATGAAAACAGTTATGGCTGGCGTTGAGCTTGTTGCTGATCAGGCCCCTGTGATGGTCACTTACTGTGATTATGGTATGGTTTGGAATCCTCAAGAATTTTTAGATTTTACGAAACATAATGATTCAGATATTATTTTTATAAGTTATAAAGGTTTTCATGCGCATTATTTGAGTTCCAATATGTATTGTTACACTAAAACAGATGGCATTCGTGTTTTAGATATTAAAGAAAAAGAATCATTTTCTCCAAATCGTGAAGATGATTACGCTTCAACAGGTGCATATTTTTTTAAATCAGCAGCATTATTAAAGCAGGCCTTAGCTGAGCAAAAGCTGCAGGGGTTAAACTGGCATGGGGAATATTTCACTTCGCTTGCTATTAAAGCCTTGATGAATGTGCGCCAAGATTTAAAAATTCATGTTTATGAAATTAATAAGTTTTTTCAATGGGGTACGCCCGAGGATTTAAAAGCTTTTGAGTATTGGGCAGAGGTCGATTATGCAAATTTTAAAAAATAAATATGTCATTGGTTTTATTATATTAGTGTCACTACTTGCATTTTTAGATTGGATTATTTTTGGCAGGTCACCAGTCAAAGAACTCACCACAGTTAAAGAAGTTGTTGGACAAAAAATTCAAGAGGTCGCAAATGTTGATCTAAATAGTGCTGGATCAGCTGCGCAAACAGAAAATCGAGAACAATCCGAGATAACTAAGAACTTCAACAAAATGGACAATCAGGCTTTTAAAAATTGGCTAGATGCTGAGGCTCAAATAATGAATAATTTTAACGTCAATGCTGAAGCTTTAACTGAAAAATATAAACAAATTGCAGAGCAAATGACACTTGAGCAGTTTTCGGAATTAGCTAAAGTTGTTCAATCTGATGAACCAAATGCAAATAAAAAAGTTCTTTCCGCATACTTGCTTGCATTTGCTGGATATGGATCAATAGCTGATTTATCAAAAACAATTTTAAGTCCATTAAATGTTCAAGGTAATCCCAATGAGCCTCACTCAACGGCTGAAGTTCAGCAAACTCGCGAAAGAGCCATGAGAGTATTGTTAATTGATCGATTTTTTAATTTAGCTCAAGGATCAAATAAGTCTGAAGCTGAAAATGCGAAACAGGAATTAAAAAAACTTATTTCAAGTATAAGTGATTTGTATTTAAGAAATTACGCTCAGAGTAAATTTAACGAATTATCAAAGTAAATTATTTAAACTGTTGCACGCATCTTTAAACTAAGGTCAAATTTTCTTGTCACGAGGAGGGGTGTGATGATGAAAAAAACATCGATGTTTTTTGTTGCTTTGCTATCTGCATTTTTCGTTTTAAGTACACAATCAGTAAATGCGCAGATTGGTATCAGTCCAATACCACCAAAGCAAGATCCAAAAGAGGGTTGCATATCGGCAGCTGATATGACAGAGATTGCTAATTATTTTAAGCAATTTAAAAATTTAGCTGGGCAAGAATATTGTCATGACGAATCACAAACGTCTTACTTGCTAGCTGGTTTAAATTATATTCGTAAAGTACAGTTTAGTGAATCAATGGTGAATAGCCCTGATGAATTATTTACAGGTAAATTCGCTAAAGATTGGTTTGGCTATTTCACAAAAAGAATTAACAAAATTCAAATCGAGTCTAATTGTCCAACTGGAGTAATAGCATTTGTGTATGCAGGTTTTATGGCTGATTCGACAATGCATGCGTGCCCAATGGCTTTGACTAATGCCTTTACAGCTTTAGATTTAGCCAGTGTGTTTTTACATGAAGCTCGACATCTAGATGGGTTTCCTCATGTTGTTTGTGCTGAAGGTCCTCGTGCCGGATTACAAGGTGCTTGTGATAAAAAAATATCAGACGGTGGATCATACGCTGTGACTGTTGAGACTTATACTCAATTAGGCCAATACGGTAAAGATATTCATCCAGCATTCAGAGCAATTGCTCAAGCCTCTGCTTTGATATATGGTGCTGAAGCATTTCAGCAAAAGGTCAAAATAAATACTGAAGAAGCGTTTCTAGCATTAACTTCAGATAAGAAAATATACAAAATAGATTCAACTTTAAGTAAAGCCCCTCAAATAATGGGTTCTACGGTAGATTTGGGACATTTTATTAAATCTAAAATGGGTCTTGTGATTATGCCGACTGATAAAACAAAACAAATGGTTCGTGTATTCCCAACAGGTGAAACGCAGAGCATGGCTAATGAATACAATACAAGCATTGTTTCTGACCGCCAAAACGTTGTTGATTATTATTTTGCATGGACATGGAACGCTCGTATTGAAAAAAATAAAGTTCGTTTTTTCTGTGACAAACGCGAAAAACCAACTCAAAGCACTGATGTAAGTTTTCCGTCGCAAGTTGAGGCTCAGAGCATTGTTTACCCTGAAGGATATACTCCAAATCAGAATTTTGCATACGTTGCAACATCGCAAGGTTTGTATAAATTTTCGTGTGAATCTGGCAAAGGACAAATCGTAGCTGCTCAAAATACTATTGATTCAGATATTAAAAGAATACACAGAGCAAATAATGTGATTTTGGCTTTAACAAAAACTGGTGAAGTTTTAAACTTATCAAATCAAGCTCAGAGAATTGATTTAGGATTATCTAATATTGTAGATATAACCTCATATTCACGAGCAACATTTTTTGATAAATAATCAAAAATAGCTCATAACTAAAAACATAGCTTGAAGGCTCTCATGGACGAGGGCCTTTTTTTATAGAATCGTTTGATCCTTTACAAAATCCTCATAAAATTTTGCAAATTGATTTTGATCAGGCAGAGTTACAAGCATCACATCACTTAGAATTTGTTGTAAAAACGGATGAATATCTTCTAAAAGATCGCCATCAACAAAAGACATCGACCATTTTTCAAAATATCGTTTTAGTGAGTGCCATTCGCCGACAATACGTAATTTAGTGTGTCTACGATCTTGAATGATTCGGCCGATAACTTCTTTAACGTTTTTTTGCGAGCCTTCTAAGAACTGTATGAAAAAACCATCACGATATATAAGCATACCCGTTACGCTTAAATTTGAATTTCTTTGACGTGCAGAAAATAATATATTTTCAAGGTCGGTATAGCTGAGATCAGGACATGCTTCGCTGACATAGACTAATTGAAATATGTCAGTTGAATCATCTTTATGTTGAGAATTCGATGGTTTTGAGTTTGTCAAAAATTATTCCATTTCTTCTAGATAAGTATATCCAGATAGACCTTCTTCGTAATGCTTAAGTAGTGATTTAGCCTCTTGTTTAGAAATATTACCTGCCGCGATTGATTCTTCAGTGTATTGGCGAACTTTATCAACCATTTCAGCGCGACCATATTGGACGTAACTTAAAACTTCAGTCACAGTATCACCCGGAATATAATGATCAACAGTGTATCCCGATTCGTGTATTGAAATGTGAACAGCGTCTGTATCGCCAAATAGATTATGTAAATCGCCTAAAATTTCTTGATAAGCACCAGTTAAAAATACAGCTAAAAAATAAGGAGCATCGCCTTCTTTGAAAGGGTGTATTCTTAAAGTTTTTTTGAACTCACCAGTTTCAGTATCGATAAACTTTTCAATTTTACCATCAGAATCGCAAGTCAAATCCGCAAGAGTAGCTTCATGGTAGGGCTCTTGTTCTAAATTGTGAATAGGCATAACTGGAAACAGTTGGCCAACGGCCCAAGAATCAGGAACAGATTGAAATACTGAAAAATTACAGAAATAAGTATCACCTAATTCTTCACGTAATTGCTCGACAATATCTTCACAATCTGGCGTGATGCGAGCGATTTCTAACATTTTAGTTGCGATTGTAAAGTGCATACTTTCGCACCAAGCACGTTGAGTTAAGTTTAACACGCCATAAGTGAATAAATTAAGAACTTCGCTTTTTGATTGCATTAAATCGTTGAAGCACTCGTTGATATTATCCGGATTGAGTTTTTCAAAAATATACTGCATGTCTTGCATGATAGCAGGATCTTTTTTTACAGCTGGAACTGGCGGTTGTTGGCGATACAAATTGTTAACGCCCATAACATTGAAAACTAAAACAGAGTGATGCGCTACAAGTGATCGACCTGATTCAGTAATAATATTTGGATGCGGAATATTTTTTTCATCGCATAAAGTTTGAATTGTTGAAACCACATCGTTAGCGTATTCTTGTTCAGAGTAATTGATTGATGAATCAGAGCTACCAGAACCGTCATAGTCTACACCTAAACCACCACCAACATCGATGTATTTTAAATTAGCACCTAAGCTGTGAAGTTCTGTGTAGAATCTAGCGGCTTCTTTGAGAGAAGACTTAATACTTTGAATTGAAGGGACTTGAGAACCAATGTGGTAGTGTAAAAGTTCAAGACATTCTAACATGTCTTGTTTGCGAAGCGTTTCAACACCTTCAACGATTTCAGCTGCCGTTAAACCAAATTTAGATTTAGCACCTGCTGAATCAACCCATTTGCCAGCGCCTTGTGTGTTTAGTTTAGCGCGGAAACCAATTTTTGGTCTGATCGATAATTTTTTAGCTGATTCGACTATGATTTTAATTTCATCTTTGCGATCAACAACGATAATAATGTCACGTCCAAGTTTTTGTGCAAGCAATGCTGTTTCAATATATTCAGCATCTTTAAAACCATTACAAACAATAACAGCATCTGAAGTGTTCATCAAAGAAAGAACAACAAGCAGTTCTGGTTTTGAACCACACTCTAATCCTAATTTACAGTTTTTGCCAAAACGCACAAGTTCTTCAACGAGATGACGTTGTTGATTAACTTTGATTGGGAAAACACCACAGTATTGGCCTTTATAATTGTGATCGACAAAAGCTTTTTGAAAACAAGAGTGTAATAATTGAACGCGCTGATTGATAATATCAGGAAAGCGAATCATGATTGGTACTCGGATGCCGCGATCTTGTAATTCCTGAGTTAATTCATAAAGATCAACGCCTGGTCCTTTTTCACCCTTTGGGGTGACGACCACATGTCCTTGGGAATTCACACGAAAATAACCATTGCCCCAGTTGTTGATCCCGTAAAGCGCAGCGCTTTGTTCAGGACTCCATGAGGCTGATTTTAAGTGAGCAAAAGTTTGACTAGATTCCATGAAACTCCCCCAAAAAAAAATAATAAGATTTTTATACAGATTTTTTCAGGGGGTGCAATTTATTTTACGATCAGGTTTAAAATTTTTCCTGCTTTGTAAATGACTTTGGCAGGGGTTTGTCCATTGATGGCTGCTGATACAGTTACAACCTTTAAAGCTTCAGATACCGCTTTGGCTTCATCAGCGTCAGGAGCTATTTCGATCGTTCCGCGCATTTTGCCATTAACTTGTACCCCCATTGTGACTGTGTCATCTTGGCAGAGTACTGGATCAAATTTCGGCCATGGAGCTGTCACAACCAAACCTGATCCACCCATGCGACTCCAAAGTTCTTCAGCCAAATGCGGAGCAAATGGTTGTAAAATTTGCGCAAGTGGAAGAAGTGCTTTCTTAGATTTACACTCAAATTTGTAGAGTTCATTAACTAGAATCATCATTTGGCTGATCGAAGTGTTAAAACTTAAATTCTCAATATCTTCGGTCACTTTTTTGATGGTTTTGTGAACAGCTTTTTCAACTTCTTTTGGCAAATCAGTATCAGTTGTGTGTGTTTCTCCAGTTTGTTCATTAACGACTAAACGAAACAAGCGATCTAAAAATCTTTTTACGCCATCAATGCCTGATGAAGACCAAGGCTTATCCTTGTCTAAAGGGCCTAAAAAGCTTACGAAGCAGCGTAGTGCATCAACACCGTAATCTTTTGCAACCTCGTCAGCTGGTATGACATTGCCCCTAGATTTTGACATTTTTTCGCCATCTGGGCCTAAGATCATCCCTTGGTGAGCAAGCTTTTTAAAAGGCTCGTCAACAGGCGAAAGACCAACATCAAAAAGAACTTTTGTCCAAAAGCGTGAATAAAGTAAATGACCCACAGTGTGCTCAGGTCCGCCAACATAAAGATCCACAGGCATCCAGTATTTCGCAGCTTCTTGTGAAAATGGAGCTTTTTCATTAAGGGGATCTGTGTATCTTAAGAAATACCACGATGAACCAGCGGCACCTGGCATAGTGTCAGTTTCGCGTTTACCACCACGATATGAAACCCAATCTTTGTTGTTTGATAATGGCGCTTCACCTGAATCACTTGGTTCGTAATTGGCCACTTGAGGTAAAACAACAGGTAATTCGTCGACCGGAACTGCGCAAAGTTCACCGCTCTCGTTTTTGTAAATTGGAAACGGTTCGCCCCAGTATCTTTGACGAGAGAAAAGCCAATCACGCAATTTGTATTGAACTTGTTTTTGACCAAGTTTTTGCGAAACTAAGTGATCAATCATTTTTGGAATCGCTTGTGACTTCATTAGGCCGTTTAGGAAATCAGAATTGCAAAGTTGGCCTTCACCCGTGAATGGTAAATCAGTTTCAGATTCAAGAACACGAACGATTGGTAATTGAAATTGTGTTGCAAATTCAAAATCACGCTCATCATGCCCTGGTACAGCCATTATGGCACCTGTGCCGTAATCCATCATGACGTAATCAGCAATCCAAATTGGAATTTCTTTTTGAGTAACAGGGTTAATCGCGTAGCCACCAGTGAAAACTCCAGTTTTTTCAGTGTTGGCTTTACGGTCCACTTCTGATTTTTTGGCACTGGCTTCGATGTAATCGGCAACAGCTTTAGCTTGTCCTTGCGAAGTTATTTTTTTAACCAAAGGATGTTCTGGTGCAAGAACCATAAAGGTTACGCCAAAAATTGTATCTGGGCGAGTTGTGAAAATCTCAAAATTTTCATTCGCAAGACTTTTGATATTAAATTTGACTGTAGCACCTTCTGATTTACCGATCCAGTTACGTTGAGCTTCTTTAGTGCGTTCTGGCCAATCAAGTTGATCAAGATCATTAAGTAATCTTTCTGCGTAATCTGTTATTTTGAGCATCCATTGCTTCATTGGAACACGAATAACAGGATGTCCACCTCGCTCAGATTTACCATCGACAACTTCGTCGTTGGCCAAAACGGTTTTCAATGCTGGACACCAATTCACCGGCACTTCTTTTTGGTAAGCTAAACCTTTTTCAAATAATTTTTGAAAAATAAACTGAGTCCACTTGTAATACTGTGGTTCACAAGTTGAAATTTCGCGTGACCAATCAAAGCTGAATCCATAGCGTTGCAATGTTGCTCGAAAACTCTCGATCGCTTTTTGCGTTGTTATTGATGGATGTACTCCTGTTTGTATAGCGTACTGTTCAGCGGGTAATCCAAAAGCATCATAACCCATAGGGTGTAACACGTTAAAACCCTGAGCGCGTTTATATCGAGATACGATATCAGTCGGTGTGTAAGAAGCAATATGACCCATATGTAAGCCAGAGCCCGATGGATACGGAAACATATCTAAAGCGTAGTATTTAGGTTTTGTCGATTGGTTATCAGCTTTGTAAGCTTGCTTATCCATCCAAACTTTTTGCCATTTTGATTCAATATCAACGAGCTTCATGAGTGTCCTTTAAAAACTAAGTGTTTATTCGAAGTTTGATTTTAAACGGATCGAGAGCAATTAGCAAATGACAATAAAATGCAGCATTAAGATTTATAGTTCTAGTTTTTAACTGAGTAAAGTGGCAATTCTAGAACAAATGTTGTATTCGATGCTTTTGGATAATAATACAACTGACCACCATGGTCTGATGCGATTCCTTGCGAAATACTTAAACCTAAGCCTGTACCTTTGCCAATGTCTTTTGTTGTATAAAATGGCTGCATAATTTTTGTAATGATATCTTCAGGGATACCATTACCTGAATCTATAATTCGTATCTTTACAAGACCATTATCATCTTGCGCAATAACCTTGATCCAAGGCTGTTCCTGATGCTCAATCGCATCCATGGAGTTTGATAGCAGATTCATGAAAATTTGTGCTAATTGAGTTGGACGGCAATGAATTTTGTAATCCTCTGAAATTTCGGTAGAGACATGAATGTTTTTAAATTTGAGCTTTTCATAACATAGTTCTAGAGTCTCATCTAAAATATCTTTAAGGGGTGCTAATTGCATAGGATCTTTATCTGAATCTCTTGAGAATGTGCGTAAACCTTTGATTATTTTTGCGATTCGATTTGCTGTGTTTTCAATTTTGTTAACATCTTCAATAATTTTTTCATTGTTTTGGTTCGCTGGCTCTAATCGCTTTTTGATATGATTTGATTTCATAAGAATGATACTTAAGGGATTGTTAATTTCATGAGCGATGCCGCTTGCCATTTCCCCAAGGGAAGACATTTTAGCTGAAGTAATAAGTGTGGCGCGTTGATCTCTAATTGTATCAACAAATATTTTTAAAAAAACACCTGTGATTGCATATGCACCTAAAAAATTAATAATCGAATATAATTTAGTATGTGGTGTGTTTCGTACGTATTCAGTGGGCACAAAAGATGCGCCAAATAACTCGGTTACGACGAGCAGGATGACCGGCAGTAGCGTAGAAATAAGTATTTTGATTGTATCTGTTATTTCAAATAAAATGAGAGCTATTATGATTGAAGGTATATAATAATACTCTGTTTTGATAGAGTGGCCAAAGCCTAAGCTTGTAGCGTAAATATAAAAGTCACAGCTTATAATAAAGAGCAAGCGAGATTGCGAATGAAATCCTTTCTTTTCTAATAAATAAGTTGCGGGTGTTAATACAAAAATACCTAAGGTAACAGCCGCCGCAGACACGTAGGATTCTTCATAAATATACAGAAACACATATCCGATTATACAGATTAGAACTGAAATTAAAAATTTGTTAAATAACTTTGTCGACTTGGAATAAAGTAAGTTATTTGTGTTTTTGATTGTATTCAACATATATAAATTTAGTACAACGTCTAGGTTGTGTCTCTTATCGAGAATCATGTTATAAAGTGTAAAACTATTAGTCTAGTTTTTAATTTTTTTTTATCAAGATCTAATCAAAAAATTAAACTTGCCGATAGGTTTCCTATATGAAAAAGGATCCAAAGCAGAGAGTCATAGTTGTCTTGGATGAAGATCCCGACACACTTGAATTAGCCGTTGAACCCCTTCGTTGGGAAGGTTATGACGTGCATGGATTTACTTCTGCTAAAGAAGCAAGCGAGTCACTTAAAACACTGAGGCCACAGCTTGTCGTCATTGATCCAGATTTTTCATCCGGACAAGGTGAAGAGTACTTGGCTAATTTTTTTTCGACGCAGCAGAAAACACCAGTTATTGTTATGTCTTCGCAAGCAACAACAGAGCGAACAACTCAGTATTTAGATATGGGTGCGTGTGATTTTATTAGCTCACCTTTCGTACCTTTAGAGTTTTTAGCTCGTGTTAGAACGCAGCTTAGATTTCGTGATATCCAAGATGAATTAATTGTAGCTAATCAAAAGTTACAAGAGCTTGTTGAAATAGATGATCTCACCGGGCTTTTTAACACACGTTCGCTTTATTCAAAATTGGAGTTTGAGTTAGAAAGAGCTGCCAGATTTCACCGTCCACTTACAGTCATCATGATAGACATGGACAAGTTTAAAAATGTTAATGATGGTCATGATCATTTATTTGGAAGCTTTGTTTTATCGGAAGTTGGTAAAATTATTCGTCAAAACACTCGAACCGTCGATATTCCTGCTCGTTATGGTGGTGACGAATTTTTAATCGTTTTATCAGAGGTTCCGTTGAGTGGTGTTGAGCACTTTTGTGAGAAATTAAGACAAAAAATTGAGCAAACAACATTTTCTCAAGGGCCAGATTCGATAAAATTAACTCTCTCTTTGGGTTATGCAACATATGATTCATCGGCACAAGAGCAAATTCAGGCTAAAGAGCTAGTTCGTCGCGCAGATGTAGCACTTTATGAAGCTAAAAGATCTGGGCGAAACTGTGTTATTGCTTACAATGAAAAATTTGACCGATTACATAAAATAGAAAAATCTCCAGTCATGGAAATTCTTGAGAGAAAAAGAAAGACAGCTTAGCTTTTTTATGACATAGAATGACTATGTCAAATCATCAAACAAAAGCCGCTAAAATATCCCTTATAGTTAGTTTTTGTGTTCTTGCTTTAAAATTTACTGCATATTTTCAAACTAATTCGACTGCCATATTGTCAGACGCATTGGAAACAATAACTAATGTTGTTACGGCGATCGTAGGCTTGATCGTTTTAAAATATGCACTAGAACCAGCAGATGAAAACCATCCTTATGGTCATGGCAAGTTAGAGTATTTTTCAGCAGCCTTTGAGGGCGGAATTATTTTATTTGCAGCTTTTGCAATTATTTTTGAATCCATAAGAACAATCATTGACGGTTATGATGTTAAAAATATTACTATTGGTATCTCTTATGTAGTTGCGGCATCGTTAATTAACTTTTTCGTTGGATTGTATTTAGTTAATGTTGGTAAAAAACAAAATTCAGAAACATTAAAAGCTGGTGGTATGCATTTACTGGCTGATGTCAAAACTACAGCAGGGGTTGTTGTTGGACTTGTTTTGTATAAAGTCACTGGTCTTGAATGGATTGATCCTGCAATCGGTATATTGGTCGGGCTGTGGTTAGGGCATGAGTCATCACAAATTATTAAAAGAAATATTGGCGGTTTGTTAGATGAAACAGATTTAGAGAGTGTGGCTGACTTAGCTAAAAATATTTCTAATCATGTTAAGCCTGGTATCATTGATATTCACAATTTAAGGATTATTCGGTCGGGATCTTTTCATCATATTGATGCGCATATTGTAGTTCCTGAATTCTGGAATATTAAAATTATTCATGATTTGGCGCATGATTTTGAAAAGGCAGTTGTTAAAGATTATAAATTCGAAGGTGAGTTTGCATTTCATACAGACCCTTGCCATCAGCATTATTGCAAAAACTGTGATATTGCGAATTGTCCCGTACGTAAATCAGAATTCAAAGAGAAACGTGATCTTAGTGCTCAACACATGATAAAAGGTCCTCAATACACTGACTAGAATGATAGAAAAAATTATATGACAGAAAATCAAAGTTTAAAACCAAAAAAAGAAGATTATTTTAAATACACAACTGAGTTGCACCGACCAGAAATCAATTTAACGAGAACATTACCAGTTCAAACAGCCTATTCACGAGCGCTTGATAACGATTATAAAGATTTTGCTTTTAACGAAGAAAGAGCCCCTCTCAATAAAGGATTGTGGCGTAAAAATGTTTTTCAAGTTGGTGAAGATGTTCCATTAGATCTCGAATTAGGAACTGGAGCAGGTTTACATTTTGCTCATCATGCGTTGAAGTACCCAGAGCGATGTTTAGTCGGTTTAGAGTTAAAGTATAAACCTTTGATACAGTCGATTCGCAGAGCACGCATTGCTGGCTCTAAAAACGCAGCCATATGTCGATACCATGCATTTAATTTAGATTTATTATTTGCAAAAAATGAGATTAACAATGTTTATATTCATTTTCCAGATCCTTGGACATCTCCCAACAAGCCTAAAAACAGAGTTGTTAATCGTATTATTTTAAAATGGATTTATGAAATGCAAAAACCTGGATCTTTTTTGGAATTTAAAACAGATTCTCGAGAGTACTTTTTATGGGCATTAGAGGAAATCAAAGCATCTCCGTATAAAGTTGAATTTCAAACTTTGAATTTATATGCTGAAAATAATCAATATAGAGCAAATAATTTTGCGACAACTTTTGAGAAAATATTTGTTAGACAAAATATTGAGATCAACTACATTAAATTAGTGAAATAAAACTTAATTACCAGTAGCGGGTTTTGACAGTTACGTTTTCAGTGAGTTCAATTTGACAGCTGAGACGGCACCCTTCGGGTACATTATTTCTCTGCATTGTTTTTTGCTCAAATTCATTTGGTGCGTCACATGGTTCAATTTGAACGTAACATTTAGAACAGATGCCTTCACCGCGGCAAGATGATGCTACAGGCAAGCCATTATGAATGAGAACATCCATTAAATTCATTCCTTGCGAAGTTTCGAGAATAAGATTCTTTTGTGGAATATGAACTTTTATCATATAATCACATTATGTCTGATCATGATCGTCATCTCAAATTTATTCTCTGCGGGGCTAGTCGTGGACTAGGATGGCAAACATATTTAAAATTAGCCAAGCGTTATCCAGAAGCACAGTTTTTACTTGTGTCACGTAAAATTGAAACTCAATTAGAGAACTTATTACCCCAAACTGAAATTTTTAAACATGACTTTTCAAAGACTGAGTTAAGTTTGGAATTTAAAAGTAAAATTGAAACTTTTAACCCAACGCATTTTTTATATATTGCTGGCGGTGGGCCTCATGGGTTGTTTGAATCTAAAAAATGGTCTGATCATCAATGGGCTATGAATGTTTGTTATTCAACGCCGGCACAAATCATTCATTATTTATTGCAGAACAAAAATGTATTTAATCAACTTTTGCGAATTGTGCTAGTTGGTTCAGCTATTGCTGAAGATAAACCTGATCCGCTGGCAAGTTCATATGCTGCTGCTAAACATGCTTTGCGTGGCCTGATCTCATCTATCCAGCAAGAATCACCGAATTACTCAGAATTAATAAAATTGTTTTCTCCAGGTTATATTCAGACAGATTTGCTTCCAGCGCATAGCTGGCCACGTCAACATGGCTTGGCACAGTCTGCTGAAAATGTAGCCGATGATTTGATTGGTTTTATAGATTAAGCCATAAGCGTTATATCTTTTGTCTGTTAAAGTGAGTTAAAAAAAATTATAGTAATCAATGATTAATTAAGTGAGGTTTTATGAGTGTTTCGAATGTCGAAAACGTTATTATTATCGGTTCAGGCCCGGCGGGATTAACATCTGCAATATACACAGCAAGAGCTAATTTAAACCCGTTAATGATAGAGGGCGAAGAGGCTGGTGGTCAGTTAATGATTACAACTGAAGTTGAAAATTTTCCTGGTTTTGAACACGGTATTACAGGACCAGAACTTATCGCTGTTATGAGAAAACAAGCTGAAAGATTTGGAACACGTTTTATAACTCGTAATGTGACTCGCGTGGATTTTTCGACAAGACCTTATAAAGTTTTTGTTGGAGATAAAGAATACTTAGCTAAATCAATTATTATTTCAACAGGGGCGAGTGCTAAACTACTTGGGTTGCCATCTGAAAAGCAATACATGAGTCGTGGTGTGTCTGCATGCGCTACATGTGATGGTGCATTTTTTAGAAATGTTGAAGTTGCAGTTGTTGGTGGTGGTGATACGGCTATGGAAGAAGCAAATTTCTTAACTCGCTTCGCTAGTAAGGTTTACATTATACATCGTAGTGATGCTTTCAAGGCTTCTAAAATTATGCTTGAGCGCGCTCAAAAGAATCCTAAAATTGAATTCATCACTCACGCCGCAGTCGATGAGGTTCTTGGAGACGGCAAGTCTATGAATGCTATTAAACTTAAATCTACAAAAACGAATGAGACCTGGACGAAGAGCCTGCAAGGTCTGTTTATTGCTATCGGACATCAGCCCAATACAAAGCTTTTTAATGGACTGATTACGACAAATGATGTGGGATATATTCAGACAGTTCCTGGAACTTCAAAAACAAACATTGAGGGCGTTTTTGCTGCTGGCGATGTTCAAGATCCGATTTACCGACAAGCAATAACAGCAGCTGGATCTGGTTGTATGGCTGCGATTGATTGCGAAAGATGGCTTGAGGCACAACACGCCTAAAAGCGAGATAAGAGTTCTTGCGAGGATTTAATAAAAGGATTTATGACGAAAAAGTTTAGCACCTCTGATTTAATACGTAAAATTGAAAAACTGACTAGACAGCGTATTGCAGGTCAAGAGGTTGTGGCATTAGATCAATTCAGAGATGCGGCTAAAAAAATAAATCCAACAACGATTCTAGTAATCGAAGATGAAGAAACACAAAGGAATTCTCTTAAAAGAATCTTAGAGTCTGATGGATACCAAGTTAAGCTAGCCGAAGACTCTGCACAGCTTTCGTCACTTTTAGAAGAAGATTTTGAGATTAATTTTATTATTATGGATGTTGGTTTACCTTGGGTTAACGGTTTTGAGTTAGCTCAAATGCTAAAAGAACATCCGGACCTTAAGCATATCCCATTAATATTTTTGTCAGCCACTGCAGAACACGAAGATCTTCAAAAGGGTCGTGATGTTGGTGCTGCTGATTATATTAAAAAACCATTTGATATTGAAAAATTAAAACTACGTATAAAAGAGCTTATTGAAGCGCCAAAATAGTAGATTAGCCTGTTTTCTTCTTTTTTTGTTGGTTTATGTAATCATTAAGTAAATCTTTCAATCTTTGTTTTTGAACTGGATTTACATTTACAAATGTAATTCGTTGCGAGTATCCATCGTTTTGAACGACTGTGGCTTTAACTTGCACTCGAGAGTTTAGCGAGTTTGTTGGTTGTCGATTGACAACGACAAGATCAAAACTATCATCATAAAAATCATTTGGTATATTATCTTCTAGTAGAGTTCCGCTCAGTGAAATGTTCTTAGAAAAACTTCTGAATGTTTTATTGCGCTTATTGATGAGTAAAATTTCAATTTTAAATTCGTGACGTTCGCTACGGTTTCTGTAAGGTGTATTAATGTCTTTGAAATTAATATTTTTGATATTCACAACATGATCAGTTTTTTTAATTTGATCACTTGTGTAGTCGTTAATCTGTGTTTCTGGTTTTATTGGTGCAAGCTTTAAATCATGAGATGTTGTTGCTTGAGTGATGTTATCTACTGCTACTGTTTTAGTATGTTCTAATTGTAATGATAGCTTATTAGCTGATTTTGTCATAGTGTTATCAATTAATACGAAACCTTCTTGATCTTTGTTTGTATTATTTGATTTTGAATTTAAACTGTCATTTTGAAATTGGTTAAAAGCCTGTTGAGCTGTCTGAGTATTCATTTGAATTGCCACAGACAAGGTTTTTTGATCACTTTCTAAGTACTCTTGTAGAGGTTGCCAGTTATTCCAACCTGTAGTCCAAAGAAAATAACGACCAAGTTCTGATTTGGGAAGTCTTAAAATAGCTGCTTCTAACTCTTGAGTTGATATAGGTTGGGACTGAATTTTAGTTAGATTGTCTAAAAGAATCCAATTTTTCATACTATTCTTCTATTCGGTTATTCTACTGAAATTTAAAGTCTAATTTTTGAGAGCATAAACAAAATAACTTTTCTGGATTATGGTCTAGTCACTTTTCATAATTAAATCGAGTAAGATAAGCATATGAAAAATAAATCCTATTTAATTTTATTATCAATTATTTTTGTTAGCTTATCGAGTTTTGCCAATGAAATATATGGCTTGCTTATGATTGTCAAAGGCGAAGTGAAAATCACAAAGTCAGATAATCAAACAACTGATGCAAAAATAGGTGGTAAAGTTTTTGTACAAGATACAATAGTAACTGGCAAAGACTCTCGTGCGAAAATTGTAATGTCTGATCGCAATATTATTAACGTATTGCCAGATACTAAACTTAGAATTTCATCATATTTAAATAACGGAAGCGAAAAAAATGTCCGTTTAGATCTTATCGAAGGAAAAGTTAGAAACAACGTTGAGCAAAAATATGATAACGATAAAAATAAATTCGAAGTTGTCACTCCATCTGCAGTTGCAGGAGTGCGCGGGACACAGTTTATAACAAGCTTTGATAAAGGAACATTTAAAACTGCAATTATTACATTAAAAGGTGAAGTTTCATTTCGAGGTATCGATTTAAAAACTAATGCACCTACAGAAGCAGTTGTTGTTAAAAAAGGTGAAACATCAAGTTTAGATCAAAGCTCAGTTCAGCCAGAGGCACCTAAAAAAGTTCCTCCTGTTGAATTCAAAAGAATTGAGAATGAATCAGTTATCAAAAAAGAATCGCCAAATGGTGCTGATGGATCAGGAAGAAACGCAAACCAACCTCCACCACCTAAGCAATCACAAGTTAAAAATGAAATTAAACAAATTATTTCAAACATTGATACGCAAGACAATGCTATTAGTGACACAAAAAAACAAATTATTAACAAGCCGGCTAAAGTAAAAATTGAGCCTCAACAGCAGTAGAAGTAATATGAAACAAATTAAATTTCATCTTTTAGCATTAGGACTTACTGTTCACTTGAGTTTGAATATAAATGCTCAAGAGCTTGCTTTAAACACTGAATCTACTCAGCAAAATCATTCTTATTCGGTATTTGACACTGACTCAATCGATTTTAAAAGAGCTGTACAGTCGTTTAACTCGAAACAATATGAATCATCCCTTTATATTTTGCAAAAAATTAAAGATCGAGAAGACTATAAAATTGCGTATAATTATTTATCTGGTTTGAATTATTACAAAATTCAGAACTATGAACTAGCAGAAAAACACATGAGTGAAGTAGTAAAAGATTTCCAGTGTAAAGAAATTGCTAATGCTTATTTTTATATTGGATTAGCACAGTTTCAAAAAGGTTTGTACGAAACTGCTGTGAATAGTTTTGAATTAGCTATAGATACTTCAACAGATTCATCTATAGATCGTAAATCTGAAATTATGATTGAAAAAGCATTGCAAATTCAAAATCAAATCGAAAGAGATAAAATTAAATGGACTTTAGGATTTGGTTTAGGTTTTCAATCAGATTCTAATGTGCTTAACGCTGCAGAATCAGATAAATCCTATAGAGGCCATATCATAAACTGGAATGGCTTTATTTCATACAAAGCTTTTGCTGATAAAGATAGTCTGTTTGAACCTATGTTTTACTATTCGGATATGTTGACATATAATTCAGATTTCAAAGATGATTCGGATTTAAAAAAGAGTGATGCGACACAAATTTTGTTGTCATTCCCATTTCGGGTTAACTACAATTCTTTCGTTAGTAAATCATCTCTTAATTTAGGATACTATTTATTGCCAAATGATTCTAACCAAAAAAACTTAGCGATTTCTTTATTCTTTTTTAGGCAGGATGTTGCTATTCCTGTTAATAAAAATTTAGAAACGAATATTAAGGTCATAATCGGACGAGATCAATCTGAATTAAGTTATTCAGATGCGGCTGATAATCAAGACTCTATTAAATTTGAACTTGGAACTGGTTTTAATTATCAACTATTGAGTTTTAGTGGTCACAGCATAAATGGTCTTATTGGTTACATTATTAATAGTGCACAAGGAGACAATGCTAAATATAATAAATATTATGCTGAAATTGATTATTCAATGCCATCTCTGCGTGAAACAGAATCAAATTTTAAAGCTGAATACTCCGCAGCTAATTACTTCAAATCAAGCACAGATCGCAAAGACAACAGCTTAGGATTAACATACTCTATTACCAAAGATGTTACTGAAAATTCAAATTTAGGATTGTCGTTGTCTCAATCCTACAATTACTCAACTATTTCCGCTAATAAATACAATGACACGGTTATTGGATTACAATGGGTATCCATTTTTAAATTTTAGAATTTATTTCGATTTATATTCATAAACTCCATCCCAGTTATCCGGAGGTGGATTGTTAATCATATTTTGTGATCTTTCGATATACATTTTATTCAGATAATTTTCAGGCATTTCAGAAGCTAATTCTTGAAAAATAGTAAGGGCCTCAGTAAACTTTTTCTGTTGATAAAGATCTAATCCGTTATCGAAGTTTTTATACCAAGTTGTATTTTTATCAGAGTTTAACTCATCGATTAATACGTATATCTTAACCGGCAATTTTTTGCCTTTTACTCTGACAATATCTGCTTGTTGAGCAATAAATTTACCTTTAACTGATTGATAAGTTGACTCAGATATTAGAATGGTTGATCCGTAATTTTTAGTGAGACCCTCAAGCCTTGATGCTAAGTTCACCTCATCTCCAATGACAGTATAACTTTGAATTTGATCAGAACCAATGTTTCCAGCAACCATTGTTCCTGTATTGAGGCCGATTCCAATGTTAATTTCCGGCCAATTTCTTTTTTTAAACTCAATATTCAATTCATTTAATTGCTTGACACATTTGATAGCTGCACGACAGGCTTTTTCGGCATGATCAGAGTAATTAATTGGAGCTCCAAATAGTGCCATGATAGCATCGCCCATAAATTTATCGATAGTGCCTTTTTCGTCAAAAATAATTTTCGACATAGGTGTAAAATAGCGATTAAGCATAAATGATAACTCTTGAGGATCCATTTTTTCCGAAAAATCAGTAAAACTTCGAATGTCAGAAAAATATACAGTCATATTTAACTTTTGACCTTTGAGCTGTAAATTATCCTGATTTTTTAAAATTTCATTTACAATTTCTTTTGAGACGTATTTGGAAAACGTATTTTTAATTTGCTGCGATTTTCGTGTTTCGAAGAAATAAATATAAATGACGTAAACAAGAAATGTTAATAAATTACAAATAATAAAATAAGATAAATATTCAAAATAATATCCTGTTTTAAATAGAGACTTGCTCGTTAAATATAGAGAGTAATTGAATATTACTAAGAATAAACTTGCAATGGTCAAATTTGTCCATAAGAAAAATCCAGTATAAATTCCTACTACTAAAATCATTGAGACGTAAAATAATCTATTTTCATGTAAATAATTTTTAATAAATTTTTGACGGTTTAAGTTATCCAAAACAGAAAGATGTATTTCAGGGCCAGGTAAGACAGGATCAACTGGAGTATTTCTTATATCATTTATACCAGTTGCTGTGGCACCCATTATAGCAATTTTATTTTTAATGAATTCTTTTTTAGGTAGTACGATGTCTTGATCTCGATAGTGAACGGTAATATCTTTAAGTTCTTTGTGTAATAGCTCACGAGCTGATACATATGGTAGCGATTGTTTAGGTCCATAATAGTTAATAATTAATCGCCCATTAGCATCAACTGGTAATTGTTGAATAATTTTTTCAGTATCACCTGAAACATCTTTAATAAGAACACTTTCTACAAATTTTTCATTTTTAACCGTTTTAAGTTTAAAGTATGCTTGATAGTTGTTTGCGGATAGATAACTTTGTAAAGCGAGTGAAGGAATATAGCTACTACCGAGTTTGTTTCCAGTTCTATAGATTAAAGGATATTTACGAATCACACCGTCATTTTCATAGTCGACCACAAAGCTTGCTGTGTTGCTTAAATCCTCTTGCAGCATCTGTATGTTTGGCGTCCATACTAGAAATTGTGGTATTAATAGTTTGTTGATGCTGCCTTTAAAAAATGCTATTTTTTTTTCTAAATCAAGTTGATCAAAAATTGAAATTGTTGAAAATGATTTTTGATAATCATTTGCTAAAGTAACTGTATGTTGCTTGTAATAATGATCATTTTCAGTTAGCCAATTTTGGCAATATCCATAAATTCTTTTGATTTTATCTGTTTTTAAATTGTTCAATTGATATTGATTAAATTCGGCAATATTTTTTTTATTATATTTTTCTAAGTAATAAAAATCTGTTTCTCGTTCGATTAAATCAAATATTTTTAAAAAGGGGCTTTTAAAATTAAGCTCTTCATATTGAATGTTGTCATCATCGACAACTAGATCAAATTTTAGTTTCACGATTGTTTCGCCACCATTTTTAAGAAATGCTTCGTTGTAGCAATAATCCTGGTAGGGTTCGCTGTAAGATGTTAGTTTTGAGTCACTGAAAGTCCCAAGAATTATCTTGCTATTGTTTTTTAAAAAAATATCTTTAAGATTTTGATCAGCTTTTTGACTTTCAGATTCAGAAAAAATCATATCAAAAGCAATAGACCTAGCACCAAGTTCGATTGCATTTTGAGTGATTTGTGCAATAACATCTCTTGGCCAAGGCCATCGACCAATTTCTTGTACCGACTCTTCATCAACAGCTATTAGAAACGCTGTGCTATCTTTGACGATTTCTTTTTTTGAATGAAAAAACGCATCATAAATTTGATTATTTAAATTTAAAATATAATAAAAAATGGATTTATCAGGTTTTTTTTCGAAATCCTGAACATATCCTGAGTAAAAATAAAACGTAGAAGCATAGATTAAGATCAAACAAATACTTAAAATCGCTCCGAAAAACTTAATTTTCATGCTTTGATTTATCGGTATTTGTTTTAAGGACGTGTATAAAACTTTGGGCTAGTAAAAATATAACCTAGACCTTTAAGCAGCTGACAAAGTGGCTTTGACCGTAATCTTTCAGTTGAGGTTTTTGTTTGCGGCACTCTTCACTGGCCATTGGGCATCGAGGATTAAAATAACATCCTTCAGGTGGGGCAATCGGAGACGGCACATCGCCTGTTAAAATAATTCTCTCAGCACGAGGTTTAGGATCAGGGATTGGGATCGCCGATAGTAAAGCCTTTGTGTAAGGATGTTTAGGGTTTTTATAGAGTTCATCTGAATCTGCTAATTCAACAATTTGGCCAAGATACATAACAGCAACTTTTGTTGAAACGTGCTCAACAACTTTAAGATCATGTGCAATGAACACATATGTTAAGCCAAGCTTCTGTTGTAGTTCCATTAACAAGTTAATCACTTGCGCTTGAATTGAAACATCAAGTGCAGATACAGGCTCATCGCAGATAATGATTTCAGGATTAACAGCTAGTGCGCGAGCTATACCAACACGTTGACGTTGACCACCCGAGAACTCGTGTGGGTAGCGAGTTAAATGTTCCGGACGTAAACCAACTAAATCAATTAATTCACGTACGCGGGTTTTACGTTCAGCATCACTATTGTATAAATTATGAATGACAAGGGGCTCTTCTAAAATTGCACCTATTGTCATGCGTGGATTTAAAGAAGCATATGGATCTTGAAAAATAATCTGCATGCTTTTACGAAGATCACGCATGCGATTGTTGTCAACACGAGTGATATCTTCACCTTTAAAATAAACTTGACCACTTGAAGGTTCGATTAAACGAATTAAGCAGCGACCGAGTGTTGATTTACCGCAGCCAGATTCACCTACAAGACCAAGAGTTTCCCCTTTTTTAAGTTCAAAAGAAATATTTTGTACGGCTTTGACTGAAGCCACTTGCTTTGAGAAAAGTCCGCCATAAATAGGAAAGTGCTTAACAAGATTATCAACTTTAAGTAACGGTTGTTGTTCCATGATTTAAGTTATCCTTTACTCAGCAGATTTAACGGGATTAAAACAAGCGACTCTGTGAACGCCACGCAAATTTTCTAGATTTGGTTCGGCACGTTTACATTCATCAGTCACAAACTTGCAGCGATCTTGAAAACGACAGCCTTGCGGTAATTTATATAAATTAGGAACTAAACCTGGAATGGTATTCAATTGTTTGAGTCGAGATCCTGTTTCAAAATGTGGAATAGAATCTAATAATCCTTTTGTGTATGGATGTTTTGGTCGGTAGAAGATATCTTCTACTGTGCCGTACTCAACAATTTTACCTGCGTACATAACTAAAACATCTTGGCACATTTCAGCGACAACGCCCAAGTCATGCGTAATTAAAATCATTCCGGCTTGAAATTCTTTTTGAACTTTGCGCATAAGATCCAAAATCTGAGCTTGAATTGTGACATCAAGAGCAGTTGTTGGTTCGTCAGCAATTAACACTTGTGGATTACAGCTCATGGCCATTGCGATCATCACGCGTTGGCGCATGCCGCCTGATAATTGATGCGGATACTCATGATATCTTTTTTCAGGAGCTGGAATACCAACAAGTCTCAACATGTCGATAGCTTTATTTTTGATTTGATCGTTCGTCAGTCCTTTTTGATGTAAGCGGATGCTTTCTTCAACTTGATCGCCAATCGTGTAAACTGGATTAAGAGAAGTCATCGGCTCTTGGAAAATCATCGCGAGCTGATTGCCTAAGATTTCACGCATTTGGGCATCAGTTTTTTTAAGTAAACTTTCACCTTTGAATAAGACATCGCCCGAAACGATTTCGCCAGGTTTTTGGATTAGGCGCATAATCGAAAGTGCCGTTTGTGATTTTCCACAACCAGATTCACCAACAATTCCTAAAGTTTGACCTTTTTTAACGCGAAAAGAGATGTCATCAACCGGAAATAGGACGCCATCATCGGTTTTGTAACGAGTTCGTAAATTTTGGACTTCGAGTAATGTTTCAGACATTCCATGTTTATACTGAATTGCTTGATATTCAGCAATTGGAAAACTTAAAAATTAGAGTTAAAATCTTAGTTATGCGTATACATCAAAATCCTGCTTATAAGTACATTGAATCTTGTTACGGTCCCGAAAACACATCGATGCAATTATCCAGACAATTTGCTGAGCAAATTGGCTTGGGTAGTATATCTGTTTCGCAAACTGAAGCTCATTTGATGAGCTTTTTGGCGGCAATGATTCGACCGCAAAAAATCGTCGAAATCGGAACGCTAACGGGCTTGTCTTGTCAGTACTTTCTTCAATCATTACATGGTGATGGATCTGTATACACATTAGAAAAGTCTAAAGAGCATGTTGAATTATCCCAGCAAGTCCTAAAACCATGGATAGACCAAGGTCGATGTCACATTATCGAGGGTGATGCTCGCGAAAACTTAGCTAAGCTACAAGGTCCGTTTGATGTGATTTTCATCGATGGCAATAAAGCGGCTTACGGTGATTATTGGAATTGGGCTAAAACCAACATCAGAGTTGGTGGCATAATTTTGATTGATAATGTCTTTCTGTCAGGAGCTGTTTGGTCAAAACCTGGAGAGGCTACAACAACGGGCCAAAAATTTAGTCCTAAGCAAGTCGGTGTTATGAAAGAAATGACCCGCCAGGTTTTAGAGGATGCGGCTTTTAAAAGTACTTTTATTCCAACAGAAGAAGGCTTGTTGCTCGCTTTTAAAATATAAAAATACAGATAAATCTCAATTTGAGAAAAGATCAGGTTTGAGTTGGTACTCTATTTGTTTGGATATTATTAGGTTGTCTCCATAACGAGTTTAGAGGTTAATATGCGCACTCTGACTGTCAAATTTTGTCTTTTGCTTATATCGTTAACAATGACGGTACTCGCACAGGCTTATGAAAGTGACACTCACTTAAGATTAACCTATCACCTGGCGCGGGCAGTTGGCATAAATGATGAGGTTGCGAAATTCATAGCCATTGGTAATCAGTACATCGACTCTAATGTTATTAGTTCTGCCATGCTCTTTCCGTCGCAAAGACAGTTATTTCATTTTCCAGGAGATCTTGATCCAGTTAACATTGAAGGTCATGGTGCTGTTTCAATTTATGCACAAATTGCTGGAGAGTCCAAATTATCACTTGCAACGCGTAATCATGCTTTGGGAAGCTACTTAATTTATGTTGGTCTTGTTAAAGGCGATCTTTTATTAGTTTCTTTAGGATTACATATAAAAATGGATACGTATGGTCATGCTGGCTTTTCTAATTTGTTAGGGCATTTGGATCGTGGACATAATCCCGACCGTGCTTTTTTAGAGCCAAAAAAATATGAAGAAATGATACGGTCTATTGTGCAAACATTAGCTCAAGTTAGAATGGTTTTACCAGGATCAGCTTTAGACTCAGAGTCAGCGCTTAAGTATTTGAACAAGCACAAACAAGCGACATTTATGCATAATCAAGAGATAGATTCTCGAATATTTAGCGATCCTACAGTTGTAGCTGAAATTATTCTAGCAGACACAGAATTACAAAAAATTTATCGCGAAGATGTTTATAAGAGATATGAGTATAAAAAAATTGCCCTCGAGAAAGTCTATACAAAATTTAAAATGAAGAGGATGCTTAAAGACAAATATTCATTTGATCAAATTTTTTCAGAAGATCTTTTACATGATAATAATTTAGATGCAACCGATGTTATAAAATTCATTTTATCAAAAGAATTAAGAACTGATGGCTATACGATTGACACAGAAAAATCAGTTTTTCATATTCAAAAAATTTTAGGTTACTCTGATCAAAACTTATTTTTGATGAAATTTAACCTCGAGCGAAAAAGAGCTGACAATCGCTTAAGGCAGTATTTTTTTATGTTAGATCGTTTAAATTCAAATGTGCAACTAACGCAAGAAGAAGAAGCAAAGCTTAATCAAGAAAGAGATTTTTTGATTAAACTTATCGTACATCCTGATTTGACTGCCGATGCAAGAGAATCTTTTATTAAAAGCCGAGCGATGGATTTGGCAATAGAGCGTACAGTTGAAGAGATAGCATTCAATTTGACTAAAGATTTAATTCCTGTAGATCCTCGTAAATATAGTGAATATGCAAAGCAAAATTTTGAAGGTGAATCTGATACGCGACAATTTGAAGTCAGATACAAAGACGAGCTTTATCGACGTAAATTTGAGATTGATTGGAATTCCAATTGGATCCTAAAGCCTAAAGGTGGTTTGGTTGTTTTATTTAAATTGACAGCAGATAAGTTTAAGATCGTGCTCAAAAAAGTTGTCACGCCCAAACAAGTTGCTGAATGGCAAAAACGTGCAGAAAAAGCTGCTGAGACAATGTTTCCTCATGCAAGTATTAGAGAAAAATCTCAGATGATTGATTTCACAGCAAAAGTAAAAATGAAAGCTTTATGGGAGCTTACAAAATTTTTATCGCCATCACTTATTCCATATTTCGGTTTGAAATACATACAAAAGAAAACAACGATAGCTAAAGCTTATGCAAAAAATCATGAGGTCGAAAATATGATTCATGCATCAGCGTCAGGTCGATATAAAACAGATATTATTACTCCATCAAAAGCTATTATCGAAAATATCAATCGAATTAAGGACACATTTTATCAGTGTAAATCATTATTTTAAGAGTTACTTCGTAAAAAATCTTCAAGCCCAGGTCGATACTCGCTTGGAAAGTCTCTTAGTCCATTAAGATGTCCTGCCTCTGGCAAAGAAAGTTTTTTCCATTGTAAATTTTGATGTGGTTCGAAAACTTTATCTATATGTTCTGGCGATATAAGCTTATCTCTCCATCCTCTAATGCTTAGTAGTGGAAAATTTTGTGGAAATGTTTGTAAATCTAGATGTAAATCTTTATGTAATTTCGGGCTCCAGCCAAACGCGATAATCGGAGTTTGAATAATTCTCACAGGCAGCGATTTTATCCCTAGTTGCTCTTGAGCCAATTTATACGAAGAGTATATAAAATCTGATCCAGGTCCGCTATCGCAAATCATAGCTTTGATGTCGAAATGCCCCGTTCGCATGCGACGCGCGATAGCTTCAATGGCGCATCCTGCGACATTGGAAAATGCAAAAACAATTTTATTTTCATATTCAGACATAAGATTAAGATGAGTTTCGATTTGATCAGCTAAAGCATGTTTCATCCCAAATTGTTTTGATATGTGTGAGTACGGTACAAAATAATGCTCTTTTGGTGAATCTTTAAGATTAAAGACATAAGCATCAAAACCTAAGTCATTAACGAGTTCAATATGTCGTTTTAATGCTTTTTTGTGACCCTGAAAAAAATGAACAAAGAAAATCAGTCGATCTGATTTTCTTTGTTCAGATTTGAATAATTCACCATCGTCAGGGTAAATCATTAATGTTTTTGATTTTGTGTTTTTGATGGCCACAATTCGGTCCAGTGAGGTTTGTTAAAATTATCAGAAGCATTCGCCGTTTCTTCAATCGTTGATTTGTTGATTATGACTTTTTCAAGAGCAGTTTCTGAAAGAACTTTACCGCACGCTTCAATGACGGCCTCAAAATCTATATTATGATAGTGATAAATTTCCGAAGGTCGTCCGCATTTTGAGTGTTTACGAACAGCACATGATTCTTGTCGAACACCAACAATTGAACCTAAATTATCAAGTAATCCAGCTTCACCGTCGTGAACACTGACAATCGGAATACGACGACCAGATGCCATCACTAAATCAGCTGAGCCAACTTCGCTTTGGCGATTTAAATAAAGATCTGCATTGATTCCAAGCTCATTACGTAAGTAATTGTAATCGTTTTCATGAGCTAAGATCCCACAGAGTAGATCAGGTGAAGTGACAACGATAACGTTAGCATATATGCCACGCGATAATAAATTTTCAGAAGCTTTTATAGCTTCAGTTGTTAATGAACCCATAGCAAAAATGTTGATAACATTATCACCAGGTTCGTAACCAGCATAGCCACGATAATCAATCAGGTAATAAGCACCTTTTAAAACTTCTTCTCGGATAAGAGCATGAATTTCGTTTTCAGAGATAGCTGCGATTTCAGCTTCGTTTGTTCCACCATTTATCGGATATTCTTCACGAGCTAATTTAATATTTTGCTCTGTTTTAAAACGCAATTGTTTATTTAAAAACTTCATCATATCTTTTTGTTCAGCACCGCGAGTAACTAAACGAAGTAATGTGCCATTGCGACCAACATTATCATTCATAAGATGTCTTCTGAATGTATCACATAAAATCCAATCCAATTCGATACAGAAGAATGGCTCCCAAGTGATTTGATTAGGTATTTGAAAATCTGATTTCCAGCCGTGTTGTGCACCTTCTGGCGAAAGTGTAACTCCTGACGGCGTGCCGACGCAGATAAAACTCGATTTCCAGTATAAGTTATAAAAGTACTGATCCATAGCACGCTTTATAAAAAAATCATAAATTGTCATAAGAGGCATTATTGGTACACCTAGAGTGTCTTTAATTCTGCCAAATGAGCCTACGCAAGACATCACATTGCCTTCGGCTATTTCAAAACGGAGAAAACGATCAGAAACATCTTCACCTGGAACTAAATCAGGTAGTTTTGTATCTTTTACGCCTAAGTCTGCTTCAACGTCGGTTACAACTGGAGCACCAAAAATTTTACCATCCATAGCTGGATTCAAATTCGTTGAAGTTCCTACGTCAGGTGCCATCGTCATAAACAGTTCACCAGCTGTTTTCCATTTTTTTTCAGTCTCCGTAAGCTTGGCTAGATCGGCATTAGCAATACGTGTTAATTTTGCAGTCAGCTGTCCTAGCATCCACTGAGTGTGTGGATAACTCGCCATTTTTGTATTGATATCTAAACTTGTTGGAAAACCACCTTGAGCTTCAAATTGCGATAAGAAAAATTTTTGATTTTTTTCTTTTAGTGCGCGTTGTTCTTTAATCTCTGTGTAAAGTTTTTCACCACGTGCAGATAAGTATTTACCTTCTGGTGATTGAAAATCAAAGCCGACAAAAAGGTCTTGCCCTGTAAGACCCTGTTTAGTTTTAAGCTCATCCATTTCATCTTGAGAATTAAGGGCGGAATGATTTCCTGGTTGGGCTGCCATTTTTAGACCCCAACCTTTAAGAGTATGGACAATAATAATTGTCGGTTTGCGTTTTGATTCTTTAGATTTAAGCATAGCCTCTGCTAATTGAAGGATATCGTGACCACCGAAATCGCGTATCCCCTCATAGAGTTCTTCATCTGTTACAGTGTCTAAGAATTTTTTTAAATTAGGATGCTCTTTTGCAATTCCTTTTTTAAGAGCTTTCTTATCTTGAACAAGTAATAAAGCTTGTAATTCATAATCATATAATTCTTTTTCAAGAAAATTTTTAAATAAATCGCCACCTGGTCTTTTAAACAATGCTAAGCGTTTAGATCCATGACGAACCTGAATAACTTCCCATCCATTGGCAGCCATTGATTTTTCAATTCGATCGGCATCTGTGCCTTCCATAATTTTTTGATTAACAATTCTGTGCCCATCTAGCGACTGACGATTGTAATCAACGATCCATGTCAAGTTACCAATTTCACGATCAGCGAAATCTGGAACAGCTTCATACATTGAACCTTCACGAAATTCTGAATCGCCTGATAAAGCCCAAAAATGTGCATCTGGTACTTCGTATTTATGTTCTTTTGCAAATCTGTAAGCAAGAGCAAGATAGCCAGCTTGAACGGGTGGAATGCCAACAGTGCCCGATGGAAAAAAATTATGATGATCAGGATCGTAAGCTGAGTGATAGGATTGAAAAACGGGCTCTCCATTTTTTGAGTACTTACGAAGACCCATCATTGCAGTATTTTTTTCTTCTTGCGTGAACTTCGATAAGTCAGATTTAAGAAATAAATCGAGCAAATAATTATAAGAGTGATCAGTTGGAGATGCATGTGGTTTGTTTGCAATATGATCAAAGCCTGATTTAACAATTAAATGCAGTGCGCCCATAATATGAAGTGCAGAAGCTGAAGCGGATTGATGGCCTCCAATTTTAGGATCGCCTTTTTCTTTATCAGATCTGTTGTTGGCTTGAAAAATCATTTGCGTCGCAAGGTAATGAGCACGTCGCGCAATTGAATCAAGTGTGTTTTTATCGAGATTTTTGAGATCTTTTAAAGTGATTTGTTTTGAAGAATTCGACATAGATTTTTCCCTTAAATATTCAATACATAGAGATAAATTGTATTCGTTTTAGAGTAAAGAAATTTAATGATTTTATGTTAAAATCTCGATTGAAGAATAGAGCGAATTTTCTCTGGTTCTATGTCGTGCTAAGATTCTACAACAAAATCCCAGCGAATTTTTATGGTTCCATCATTTTCAATCATACCTTTTGGTGGATTAGGAAATGGGGCAGCTTGTCTGAAAGCTTCAACAGCAGCTTCATCAAGATCACGTACTCCAGATTCAGACAAGATTTGTACTTTAACAAGAGTCCCTGCATCGTTTAACACAATAATTAACTTGGTGACTTTGTTGCCGCCACCAGATTCAGAAACAGAAGCGATTGTTCTGCCTTTAGACATGAGTCTGGAAACACGTTCTTTCACACCCGGTTGCCACCATTGATTGAGCTGCGTTTTGATTCTTTGATAGTAGCCATAATATTTATACTCACGCGTATTCAGTGCAGTCTTGAGGGACATGTCGACATTTTGAACTTTATCAGTTGCTGTAGAATCAGATCCTATTTGAGCATGTTGTTGCTCCTGAGTATTTTGAGTGGCTGTGTTTTTTCGTTTATTTCCAGATTTTTTTTCAAGTGCATCATATGCATTGAATTTTTCGCCAAATAAAGATGGTTTTAGTTGCTCTTCAGCTACACGAACAGGTTTTGGCATATTTTGCGTTTGCGTATTTTTAAATTTTTCACCCAATTTTGCCTGAGTTTCTTTCGCGACAGTATTATTTTTAGCACTTAAAAATTTAGCCTTTTCGTTAATAATATTATTTGCTTCTTTTTCGTCAGTCTCGACAACTTGATTTGCATTATTTTTGTTAAATTCATGATCTTGATTTTCTTCTTCGATTGCTTGAGGTTCCAATAGAACTATTTCAATATTTTTTGTTTGATCGTAAAATCGAGGCACGATCAAAGTCATTATTACAAGTAAGCCGTGAATTGCTAATGACACGATCATGTATTTTTGAAACTGTTTTGTGGCTTTCATCTGGACCTCAGACTTGTTGTTTAACTAGACTATCGGATGTATGACGTTTGAAATTGAGGTTGGGGTGATAACCTTTTGTCGAGTTTTGCTAGATCTAGACCACGGTCTAGTTTGACTCGGGTCGCAATCACAGGGACACTGTTTAAGAATGAGATTTCAATGTTGGTGTTTGTCCGATAAAGGACTCAAAAGATCAGGAAACCAAGATTCGTTTTTAATTGATGAACGACTCGGGTTATTTATTGTTGCAGACGGTGTTGGTGGTCACATGGGCGGAGAAGTGGCAAGTGCACTAGCTGTTGAAACTGTGCGTGAAGTCCTCGGGCATCCAAAAGCCAGCCAGTTCAATGCAAAAGAAGTTCTTTATCAAGCCTATCAAGAAGCATCACACAGAATCTACGATCGAGCAGCTAAAGAAACACGGTTGAATGGTATGGGGACAACGATGGTTATGTCCTATATCCGAGGAAATAAAATCTATATCGCCAATGTCGGGGATAGTCGCTGTTACTTGTATCGAAAACCGTATGTTTGGCAATTGACTGAAGATCATTCTTTGCTTAACGAGCAAATTCGAATGGGTAGTATGACCGAAGAACAAGCTCGTAAAACGATAGCCAAAAATGTGATTACTCGTAGTGTGGGATTTGAGAGAGATGTTTATCCAGATATTTTAGAGCGAGAAATTTCACCCGGCGATACTTTGCTCTTATGCTCCGATGGCTTAACGGGTATGATCACCGATCAGCAGATGGCTCAAGTATTCAATGAAAATTCAATGGATAAAACAACTCCTCTATTTATAAAAGAGGCATTAGCTCACGGCGGCGATGACAACGTAACCGTACTTGTGTTGAACTTTCTCGATGTATGAGTGAACAACGTAAAACAATAACATTGTATTTAGTCTCAAGTGGTGAAAGTGAAACAAAAAAAATCACTTTACCTGTAGCCTATTTTAAAGTGTCTTTATTTTTTGTTGGTTTGCTGATTGTATCATTGATGGCTGGTTTTATCGATTATTTTGGCTTATTAGCTCAATCATTAGAAAATAAAAAGTTAAAGCTAGAAAATATTGAACTTAAAAATCAATTTCAAAAAGTTGAAGTAAAACTAGATTCGCTACAATCGGCAATGGATCGTGTAACGAATGTTTCAAATAAACTTAAATTAATTACAGATGTGCAATTAAAAGATCGACCTGAAAAGCTTAACTTTCCTGCTCAACAAGTTATGAATAATAAAGTTGAAGAAATTGACGAAGCGAGAATGTCTTTAGACGAAATTGAAAAAAATGACCCTATCATCGAGAGTGAAAGACCTCTAAACCCTCTTAAGGGTGAAGTTGCTTCAGAAAAATCGTACTCTAATTATGCAACTCTAGTCATAAGAATAGATCAAGCCGTGAAGGAATCTAATCTGAAAGAACAATCTGTCATAGAATTATGGGAACTGCTATCAGATCGTCAGAGTTTGTTAGCTGCTACGCCAAGTATTAAACCTGTACGTGGACCAATAGGCTCGCGATATGGATATCGTATTGATCCTTTTAACGGTCGTCAAAGAATGCACGCTGGCTTAGATTTCTCAGCTCCTCCGGGTACACCAGTTCGTGCTCCTGCTGATGGAGTTGTTAGTTTTGCTGGATGGGATGATCAGTACGGTAAGTTAGTCTCTATAGATCATGGCTATGGAGTTCTTACTCGTTATGGTCATAACTCGCAACTTTTTGTTCAAGTTGGTCAAAAAGTTTCTAAGTATGATGTCATATCTGCTGTGGGAAGTACTGGTCGTTCTACTGGGCCACATTTGCATTATGAAGTTCGTGTAAACGGAGTTGCGGTTAATCCGGTGAATTATATTTTAGATTCAGAGTAAAAATACAATCTCTGTAAAGTGTGCATTTTGAATTTAGACTTTGGCCTTATTTAATTTTTATCAATTCGCGACTATCATTAGTCTATTGTTGCTTGTTTAAATATTTTCGGAGAATAAATGCATGAAACTTCTATTGAGTTGTAGCCTTTTTTTGCTTCTTTCATCTTGTTCAATTTTAGGAGATCGCCAACCATCTGGACAGTATCAGTGGAAAAAACACTATGTGATAACAATGCACGGAGTGCGAGGAAACGCTGAGTCTTATGGAGAGTTTCATCAGTATGTTGGCGATGTTCTTAAAAAAGTTGATCCATCATATGAATATCAAGCTATTAATTGGACTTATCCAGTGGGTGCTTCATTACCTGAAAATTGGAATCCACATGCGATTGCGGATAAATTGAATAAAGATATGTTTCTAGGAGATTCTGCATCCGGAGTACAGCCTTTAATACCGCAACTTGGACCACATGATAAAATTTCGATAATTGCTTATTCGATGGGTGGGCAAATGGTCATGGCTTGGTACTACAACACAATGTTTAATTTTCAGTATCATCCTATTTTGAAATATTCAGATCATGATCACAAAAAATTACTCGAATATTTAGAGCGTGTTGATAACATTATTGGTTTGGGTGCTGTTTACTGGGGTTCATTAGATGCTCAACTTGGCTGGTCTATGCTTGAGAAGGGCGACTTAACTGAAATTTATAAAGCTGTTCCTAAAATAAAACAGTTTTGCGAAACACCTGAAATTCAAGCTGTAACTGATGGCAAGCGCTTTACGCAAAATTTGAAAGATGGCATTGTTGAGCGTGTAAAGAGTCAAAAAAAAGAAACGACCCAATTAGAGAGACAGGAACAATTTGTTCGAAATTCTGTCATTGCGGCTTGCAGTGGTGTTAAAGAATTTTACAAATATTCTTTGCGAGCGCGAGCGCTTAAAAAATTGAAAGGTAAAAATGCTGAAATCGATTCTATAAAAGCTGAACTTCAGCGAATTGCAGAAAACATAAATGGTGTACTCAAAGACGAATGGTTTAGTACAGACTTGATGAAAGTGACTGAAAAACCATTATCAGTTATCAAAGAAGTCATGAAAGCTGTTGGTAATACGAATCCAAGAGAAATGCAGCACATGAGTCTAACTAGCGATGCGATTAACGAGTTTCGATTAGCTCGTATTACTCATTTGGCACTGCCAGATTACAACAGCCGATTTAAAGCTCGGTGGACAAGCATTATCGGAGCATTTCCATGTCTTGGTAAAACAGATGACGGATTGACGTGTAAAGGTTTTAAATCTGAAGAGTACAAAAAAATGAATGAGGCATTCACAACTCTTTTTTCTGGAGTAGTTCGTCGTGAAACTGATGGTCCAGTTATGAGTCCGGGCGCAAATGCGGATTTTATTTATTACATTGAAAATCCTGGCCAAGAAAAAAATTCTGTATCGTATGATAGTTTTAAAAATACAGCTGATCTTCAAGCTTCGATGGGTGCTCCAAGCAAAGAAATACCTGTTGAAAACATGCACGCAACTGTGTGTCCAGCATTAGAGGCTTTACCTGGAGTATTTAAGGGTGTCGGACAGTCTGTTTCTAAATCAATGCTCGATTTTAGTGGATCACTTGGCTTAGATGTTGTGATCATGAATAAAGAGTGTGCTAATCCTAAAACTTGTGAACATCCAAACTTTAAACATATTATTGAAACAATACCTGGATGCGATTTAACTGATTCTTCTTGTGATCAAAAATATCTCAATGATTACTTTAAGGTTTCAAATGTTGATGATCGCTATTTGCAAAATAAAGCGCTTCAAAGTGAGTTAGGAAGTTACGTTTTGAATTTAAATATTCGACTACCTAAAAATACTCAGTTGGGTGATGTTTCAGACACAAATATCTTAATGAAATATTTTAAATTCAGCTTTATTAAAACAGGTCAAGGTGCACTTGCTGAAAATAGGCTCGATTATGATTACGACCAGTTTTACAATCAAATTGCTCGAAGAAAAGAAGTTCTAAGTTCTTATGCTATTGTGCAAGAGTACAGTTCTCAAAAAATTTTACGTGTCTTTTTTGTAGGTCGTGTATGGCCGAAGGATGGTAACAATATTGAAGCAAGATCTAAAATAGCATCAGGGGTGCCTGTACGATTTGAAATTAATTTGCCAGGTCTAAGTAGTCGTAGGATTGTTGCTAAAGTAAAGCCAACATATACCACATACGTTGATCTTTTTATGAAATGATTATCTTCATCTCAATTTAAGAATTCAAATTTAATAGACTAATGATTGAACAATGTCGAATCACTAGTCTATTAAGAGTCATGTAACTTGTTTATATGCATTTTAAATTTGGTATAGATGTTGCGATCGTTCAGTTCGTATTGATTTTATTCTAAAATCAAATTAAGGACGTATGCGCAATATTAATATCTCATTTTATGTTAAATTTTTAGTCGTTTGTGTTTTTGGTCCTATTACACTGTTAAGTTTTCAAAATTGCTCGAACATGACATCTGATCCAACGGTATTAAGTGCAAAATCAGATTCTCAATTTGATTCGAGCAATGGAACTTCTCCTAATAGTGACAGCAGCAGTGTCATTTCAACATCGGGAACAGCAACGACATCTAGCACGCTGACAACATCAAATACTACAGTAATTTCTAGTCCGTCTTCCAAAATTGTTTTCCCGCCGGATAGTGCCACAACTGATGCTACAATATTGATACGCGGTCAGACTCAAACCGGCGCTAGTCAAATGATTCAATCAGTAACTGTTAACGGAGTGATAGCGACAACTACTGATGGCTATCTTAATTGGAAGGTTTCAGTTCCCTTGGTTATTGGCGTAAATACATTAGCGGTCAATGTAGTTGCAGCAGGAAAAAATTATTCTAATCAAGCTGTAGTCAAAATTGATCGATTTTCTTCAGAAGCCGCATTAACGCGTGGTAAAGGTTATTGGAGCGAACGCATCATGGGTGTGACGTATGAACCCACAGCTAATCGGTTAATTTTTTCTGATGATATGGGCGATGGCGTTTTTGAAGCAAAACTTGCAGATGGTCAGAGGAAGCTTTTGTCGTACAGTGAGGCAGACCTTACCCTTGGTGGTGGATATGATATAGTTCAACCGATTTCTGTTATTGCTAACGGCCAATTATCCTATGTAGTTGATGGTAACGATATTGTAAAAATTGATTTGTTAAATGGCAACCGATCGGTGTTAACTCGTCAGGGATCAATGTCAACTCTGCTGCTGAAACCTAACTCTAATGATGCTATTGCTGTTCAATACGATTTAGAAAATATTATCAACATAAACTTGAATTCAGGTTCTGTGGTCGAGATTGCTAAGAAATCAATTGGTAATGGATCGCCAGATATACGATCACCAAAGATGATGTCTGCTTCATGGGTTAGAAATAAAGCTTATTTAAATTTATTCTACCAAGATTCGCTTTTAGCGGTCGATTTGCTAAACGGGTCCAGATCTGTTTTTTCAACAGCGCAAGGATCAGAACCGAAAATTTCAAATCCAGATGCAATGCAAGTTGACGAAATGAGCAATCAATTGTTTGTCTGGGATTCAGGACAACTGATTGCGATCGACTTAAATACTGGTCGACGTAAATTGTTTTCATCATCGGGGACTTTTAGCTCGTACAAAAATATTTCAATGATGACGTCAACCCCCTGGGGGTTAATTCTAGTTGATTATATTCCATGGTATCAATCAGGGGCGCGCTCCCCAACAGTTATTTTGATTGATCCTGTTGAAGGGACGCGAGTTATTTTATCACGATAATTATTCTTCGATAGAGCTTTGCGGAAGAGATTTATCTGCTTTCGCACCGAGTTCTTTTAATTTTTCAACTTGAGTGATAAGATTACCACGTCCTTTTGAAACTTTGTTTTCAATGTCGGTATATACTTTATTGACTGATTCAAGACGATTTCCGAGTGTTTTGAGATCATCCACAATTCCAACAAATTTATCGTAAAGTTCACCACCACGTTTGGCAATTTCGAATGCGTTTTTTTGCTGGCGATCTTGTTTCCAAAGTGAAGCTACAGTCCTGAGTGTTGCCAGAAGTGTAGTTGGGCTAACTATAGCAATGTTTTTACCCCAGGCTTGTTCAAAAAGTTCAGGTTTGACTTTAAATGCGAGAGCAAAGGCTGGTTCAAGAGGCATAAATAGCATGACAAAATCTGGCGAAATAATTTGTTCCGCTAAATGATATTTTTTTTCTGATAGACTCTGTACATGTCTTCTGAGGGATTCTATATGTAGTTCAGCGTGCTTATCCTTTGTTTGCAAATCATCTGCTGAACAGTAAGCTTCAAAAGCAGAAAGAGTCATTTTAGAATCAACAATTAAGTGCTTACCATCTGGTAATTTAACGATAACATCAGGGCGCAAAATTTCATTTTGCTGCCCACGAAGTGTTTCTTGGACAAAAAATTCTTCATTTTTTCTTAAACCTGATCGCTCGAGGATATTTTCTAAAATGAGCTCTCCCCAATTGCCTTGAGTTTTATTTTCACCTTTGAGCGCAATAACTAAGTTATGGGCTTCTTTTGACATTGTTTGATTAAGTTCGATGAGTTTACTTATCTCGCCTCGTAAATGTCCTCGTTCAGACCTTTCTGATGAATAGGTGTCTTCGACCTTTTTTTCAAAATCCTTGATCTTTTCTTTAAGGGGATCGAGAATTGTTGATAACTGTTTGTAATTTTGATCTGTCATTTTATCAGATTTTTCTGTAAATATTTTTTGAGCCAGGTTTTCAAACTGTAGAGTTAATTTATTTTGAATTTCTTCGGTTGTTTTTTGTTGATTTTCAAAAGTTGACTTTTCTATTTCCCACTTGTTTTTCCAAAAGTCGATTTGAATTTTAAGTCGAGCATAAATAAAATATCCACAGATAAAACCACCGGCAATGAAGGATACACTCGGGATAAGTATGTTCATATAGATTCTCCTCATGAAATCATAGAAATCCATGAAACTTTAGTTTATTTCATTGATAAAGAGCAGTAATTTTTTTAAATTAATCACATGAATTCAACAAATTTGTCTAACAGTGTTAAGAATCCACAGTTCAGTTTGAAAGCTCTTTTACTTGCAGCTAGGCCAAAAACATTATCTGCGGCCGTCGTGCCTATAGTGGCAACAGTTGGATTAGTATTAAAAATGCAAATTGAAATTCAGTGGTGGATTGTTATTTGTGCTTTGTTATCAAGTTTTTGTATTCAAATAGGAACAAATTTTGTTAATGACGCTATGGATTTTAAAAAAGGTGCTGATACGGATCAGCGCATTGGCCCGATAAGAGTGACTCAACAAGGTATGCTTTCTTATCGACAGGTGATGAGTTTTGCTGCGTTATTTTTTGTAGGAGCTGTGTTGTTTGGCTTGCCTCTCGTTTTACATGGTGGATGGCCGATTGTGATGATTGGTTTAACTTCTATCATGATGGGGTATGCATATACATCAGGACCGATTCCTTTAGCCTATTATGGTTTAGGTGACTTGTTTGTCATATTATTTTTTGGTTTAGTAGCTGTTGGTGGGCTTTTTTATCTTTTAACTGGCCAATACAATCTCGATGCGTTAGTTCTTGGTTTGCAAATTGGTTTTTTAAGCACGATATTGATTGCTATAAATAATTTGCGAGACATCAAAACTGATAAAGAAGTTGGAAAAAATACTTTAGCTGTTCGATTAGGTTTAATTGGTGCAAAAATTTGGATAGGGTTTTTGATTATTGCTCCTTTTTTGATGGGATACTATTGGTTGTATCAGAATAAATACTTTCTTTATATTGTCCCAACATTGGCTTTGCCGTTAGGTTTATCTGTTTTAAAAAAGATCATTCAGAATGATCCTTCTCCTGAGTACAACAAGTATCTAGCAAAATCTTCTGCCTATGGTTTAATTTTTAGCTTTGGATTTTTAATCGGGGCTTTGGTTAACTGGATTGAGTGAGGTTTAAATTGGATTTTTCAAAAATACAAATTTGGAAATATCCCTATTTGTTAAAGCGATTAAAAAAAGCTAATGCTCAGGTGGTAGATTATTTTCAATCGGGCTGTTTAATCAAAATTCAAGATGAAAATGGTCATTTTGGTTATGCTGATATTTGTCCATGGACTAAATTTGGCGATTTAAGTGTTGAAGAAGAACTTATGCACAAAGGGCCACTGTTTAATCGCGCACTTCAACTTGCAAGTGAAGATTTAAACGCTCGTAAAAATCAAATAAAATTAGTGAATGATCAAATCGTTTTAAACAATATCCTTATTAATGATTATAATGAACTACTACAAATGAGCGATTCTCAACTTAATCAATATGTTGGGAAAGTTTTAAAAATAAAATGTGATGATCAATATCAAAATTTAGTGACATTTTTAAATCAGTTAGTAAAAAAGCAAGTTGCAATTAAAATTAGACTTGATTTTAATTTTTGTTTATCAAGAGACCAATTTGATATTTTTTTAAATCTGCTTTCTGAATCAGCTCTGAAATTAATAGAGTATATAGAAGATCCTTTCGTTTTTGAGGAAAAGCATTGGCAGCATTATCATAAGCAAATTCCGTTATTTTTAGATTGGGAAAATAATAAATATCAGAAATGGAATTTTTTAGTTGTTAAACCATCACGCGAAGAAGTTGTTGAAAATAAAAACTATAAAATTGCATTAACTTCTTCTATGGAGCATCCTGTCGGTTTTGTGCATGGCTTGCGTTGGGCGCAAAAATATCCTTATCACGTCCATGGATTTTCAACTTTATCCACTTATGAAACAACAGAATTTAATTATTTTTTTGAAGAAAAACAGGATCAGTTAAGATATTTTGCAGATGGTTATGGCATTGGATTCACTAATGTACTTAATCGATTAAACTGGATTCCTGATTTTAATTTATCAATTGGCTGTAATTTTTTATTGAGTGGACATCGCTTATCAGACGACGAAAACTTTGAATTATTTAAAATAAAGCAGTATCTTGAACACAATATTAAAATCAATGACTGTATCTTAATTCCAAGCAGTGGAAGCTCACAAAAAAAGGGTGAATCTGTAAAAGTAGTCGTTTTGTCCAAAAGTGCCTTATATGAATCAGCGAAACGAGTAAATAATTATTTTAAAGTAGATTCCAATTCTTGCTGGGGATGTGTATTGCCGTTATTTCATGTTGGTGGGCTTGGGGTGTATATTCGTGCTACATTAGCTGATTGTCGATTCGAAATTATAGAGTGGTCTCAGTTTACAGTTGATTGGATTAAGGAAAAAAATGTATCTCATTTGTCATTAGTGCCTACTCAATTATTTGAAATAGTTCAAAATAATGCAAAATGTCCCGATTGTGTTAGATTTGTTTTTATTGGTGGCGCACATTTAGATTCTCAATTGGCTGAAAAAGCTAAAAGCTTAGGGTGGCCTATTATTCAAACTTTTGGTATGACTGAAACCGGTTCGATGATAGCAGTTAAGGTCGATCCTCAAGCAGAGTATTTTGATCTCTTGCCAGGCGTTGAAATTAAAAATAGTAATCGCAAATTACTAATTAAATCAAAATCGAATGCAAAATTGGCGATCAAGTATAACAGACAAACTCAAACTTGCGATGTTGAACACTTCGAGGAGTGGCTTCAGACTCAAGACGAAGTTTTAATAGAAAATCAAAAATTTAAGTTTTTACAGCGTGAAATTGATTATGTTAAAATTAAAGGCGAAGGCGTGTCACTATACGAAATTCGCAACCATTTGTATCAAGTTTTAATTGAATATAGTGTGAATCCATTAGACGTGACAATTTGTGATTTTCCAGATGTTCGAGATGGCTGCGTTATAAGATTAGTTGTAACTGAAAATGTAAAAGAAGATCAGGTGCATAAAATTTTATCCTCTTTTAATCAACGTGTGCGTCCGTATGAAAAAATAAATACATGGATACAAATTGATAGTATGCCTAAAACGGAAATGAATAAAATAAAATTTTCTGAAATAAGACAAAAAGGAATATCTGATGTTAAAAAAATTTAATCCAAAGTATTCTATAGGAAGCCTGTTTATTTGCACTAAGTGTGGTCTATCTTTTGATAATCCGGACGGTGAATTCGCGGATAAACTAAAAACAAGTTTACGTTCAGAGCTTAAATCAATTGAAGCACATACAAAAATTCGTGTTATGACGAGTGGGTGTTTAGGGGTGTGTCAAAATAACGAACAGGCTATCGGGTATTATCCGCATGAAGGTTATTCTGGAGTATACACGACTTCTGCAAGTTATAGTGATGCACAAACCGAATTAATGAATTTAATTAAAAGTAAAATCTAGCAGACGGTTTATTTTTTTTGGTAGGATTCAACAAGTGAGTTTACAAGTGTAACTAAGTCTTGAATTTTATCGCCTTTGCGTCCTTTTAAAGGAACGCAAGGTTCACCATTTAGGGCCTTTTTGATTTGATTGCGAATAGCATGTAGTGATCCATAAATTTTATGTGTGTAATAAATGTTCACTAAAAATAAAATTATTCCACCAGCAATAGAAAAAACAAAAAATGACAGTATTGTGATTTGCGGCATACTGACGGTGTCTAAATCATCGAGTGAGATAGATTGTTCACCCTTTAAGGCTTGTGTAACAAAAAAAGTTTGAGCAGCGAGTGTTACAAACAAAACAATAAAGCTAACAATTGCAAGTCCTAGTTGTTCATCAGGGCTAATGAGATAGTTTTTAATTTGTCTGTTACGTGCTTGTTGAGTCTGATTCTCCATTGAGATCCCCTTATTCAATTATTTATTATGATAAGCGTTTCAGTATGAAACGATCAACTTGGATAGGTTTAATACGGACAATAGTCTAATGGAAAATCAAGAAATAATAAAATTTGATTTATATTGAGTTAAATTTGTTTAGTATTCTGTGAATCTTCCGATATATAACTGTGATTATACAAATAACTAAGTCTTTTTTAAATAAAAACAATCAATCTGGATCAGCCATGGTCAAGGTGATGGTCTTTTTCTCAATATTGATGATTATAGCTGGTGCGAGTTCTTCGATGGTTAGCACTCAAAGCAAAACTATAAAACGCTTTAAAAAAAAAGAAGAGATTTATAGTTTATCTCGAAAGATAAAACGCTCTGTTTTAGATAATCTAATTTGCGACTCGATGATTGTTGGTCGTCCGGCCTCTGGCTTTGTCAATATTAATCGGATTGAAGATAATCAAAATCAAACAGTTGCTGAAGCCGGTCAATCATTTACTCAAGATTCTTTAAATTTAAAAATTGACACAATTCGATTCACTAACATTAGTAATTGGAGTGGTTCTTATTATCGTGGTGAATTTATTATTACTTTTCAAAAAAGTGATGGTGATTATTTAGCACCAATCTCAATTCCAAAATTTGTCTATGTCGTTGGTGGAACTATTTTAAATTGCGTTGATTCAGCCGTGTACACGCAGACGTTCACAGGCAATCAAATTCCGGGTTCTTTAGCGGCATCAGGTACTGTAACTGCAATTACTGATTGTCCAGATCAAGAAGAAGTCGCTCAGTTTGCAACTGGTGAATGTTCGTGTTCTGGGAAAACATATCCAGCGCAGATACTTCCTATGCAGCCTAACGATTTAAGTTATTATAGTACGCGCAAGTTTTGGTTTGGCGTCACATGCCTTAATTGTTTGGGTGCGCCAACTGATTCGATGCAAGCCCAGATTCTTTGTAAAATGAAAGAAAGTTTTATGTAATTTTATGAAAAATTTGAAAGTTTTATCTAACAATAAAGGTGTCAGTTTGTTTGAGATTATAGTAGCTGTGGGTTTACTCGGTATTGCTAGTTACTTCGCTGCTAATCTTGTTATGGATATGACAACGCAAACTAAAAAAATTGAAGTTCAAAATTCAATGGTCAGCGTTAAATCAATGCTTGAGGGTGTTATTAATAACAATATCGTTTGTACGAGCAATTTTAAGGATATAGCTTTTGATATTAACATGATTAGTGATGTTACATTGACAATACCATTGTATTCTGATCCCGCTAAAACAAAAGTCTTTTTAGAGCCAGATAAAACACCAAATATAAATATACCAAAAAATATTAAAGTTAAGAATATCATGCTAAAAAATGTTAAATATCTTATCGATGCTACGGCAATGCCTGTCGGCCCAAATTTACGGATACAATCAGGTGGAGATTATTTTTTTAAGGCTGATTATTATATAGAAATACAAAACGATAATAAAAAATCTATATATTCTAGCATCAGTGTTCCATTTATTTTTGAAGTTAGTGCAGTGACTGGTAAAATTACTAAATGCTCAAGTGAAGTTGCAACTGTGGTTAAATACTCTAAATCAGTTACCGGTGGTAGCACGACAGCGAACTGCTCTGATATAAATCCTACTGGTGTTTCTTACAAGTTTGCTAGTCGGATTTTAAGCGCCTCTGGTTATTGTCAATGCAACTGTGTCGATGGTTTTGGGTTGCCGACTTGTCCCGGAGGCACTTATCGTGAAGGTGGTATTCAAAAAATTCTTGAACCAAATACATTTCAAATAATTTGTTCTGATCCTATTAATTGCTCTGCACGTGTCGATTTGTCTTGTAAAATAAACATAGGAATGGCTTTAGGTTCATAAAATGAAGTTAACTAAGAGTCTAAACCATCATCACGGGTATTCGTTAATTGAGCTTTGTGTAGCATTGCTGTTGATGTCGATCAGCCTTTATGGATTGTCGTATATTACTTCAGATTTTTACAGCAATTACAAATATATTCAAATGAAAGAACAAGCCCTTGGAATTAAGCAAAATTTAAAAACAATTTTAAATAATCCGCAGATGTGCGCTAAACAATTTCAAGCATTTGTCGCTGACTTTGAAAATTTGTACAAAACAACAGGGTTTGATTGGTCAGATAATGGAATTGTCTATATTGATTTAGATGGCGATACCATTAATGGACAGCCTAAAGCGATTTATTTTGATGAAACAAAATCAAAAGCATTAATTGAATTAAACAAAGAGGCTGAGTTTTCCGGTTCTGGTTTAACAGTTGAAAGTATCAAGTTTGAAAACTTAGTGCGAAATGTTACATACTCTTCAACACCTGGTAAGTCCGTAAGCTCTACATTAGATGAGGCATTAACTCATGAGTTTTCGGCAGAATTAAAGGTCACTTTGCGACCAGTTCAAATTAAAAAACCCGATATCATTATTAGCTTACCTTTGATCTTGCAGGCTTCAAGTATTGGTTTTATTACATCATGTTTTAATAAGACATCACGGCCGTTGCTAAACTTAATATATAGAGCACAAATGTGGTCATTCCCGAATAATGAGAATTATGATGATTCTAGACGAATGTTGCGATATTGGCCGGCTGGTGGCGGAGATGCTGTTGATACATTAATTTCAACTCATCAAGCCTTGCCAGTCAGTGGTACATGTCCGACCGGATCTTCGGTTGTATCTGTTAATTCCTATTGTAAATATTCTGATTCTGCTTATTCGCCTGTAGATTCGCAATATAAAAAAATGTATAATGGACAAATTGTTGAAGTGAGTACGGGTGTTTACATGTCAACTTGTAACGATGAATTTGTCGCAGTAGATTTGAACGGGCGTAAAGAAGGCCGCTGGAATAACGACTTAGTATTGATTTGTCAGTACGATACAAATGTTAATTAAGTGCCAAAGCGAGTTGCATTTTCTGCGTCTTCTTGCATAGTTTTTTCGATTTCATCTTTGGTCCATATGCGACCTTTGCCAATGCCCGGACAAAATGATGCAACTTCTTTTTGCCATGATTTTGGATTCATGACTTCTGGCCAAAATGGCCATGTTCGACATTGAGTTGGACGTGCTTCATAAGCTGAACAGCGTTTATTCTTTAAAAACATGCAGTCTGGGTTTTTTGGATCTTCTTTTAAATGCCAAACGCCATCGCGTAAATCGCAAAATTGTTTTGTGAATGCACTTGTGGTCATATTGAAATGCTTGGCAAATCTCCTACGATCTTCGAGAGTTAAGAAAACGAAACCAAATTCACCGTGCGATGTGCAGCAGTTACCTGATCCTTGGCATTCGAATTTTAGACCATCTTCGTAAAATGGGCGTTTGATTGACATGCTCATAGTCTATGTCTATATCCTTAGATTGCAATTATGAATTTGAAAATTTTTAACCCAAAAGACTTTCCGGCCTATTTACCAAAGCTTAATTCTTTGTATGATGATTTGTTTTCAGGAGGCAAAGGTTTTAGATCAAAACTTGTGCAAATGATTGGTGGGCCTATCGGGTTATCGCAAGATACTCAGCATTTACTTTGTCAAACGATTGAGTTTATTCATAATGCCTCATTATTACATGATGATTTAATTGATGGATCAACATTGCGTCGTGGTAAGCCGGCGGCTTGGTCAAAGTATACTCCTGAGTACGCTGTTTTAGCTGGCGATTATTTATTGGCCAGGGTTATGGTTAATTTGTCGGGTTATGGAAATATTAAGCTTGTTCAATTCACCAGCGAAACAATATCAGACTTGCTAGAAGGTGAGTGGTTGCAGGATTCAGTTGTTGGCGATTTTTTTGTCAGCTTAGAGCAGCTAGATCGAATTCATAATTTAAAGACGGCATCATTATTTAAATGGTGTTTACGGGCGCCATTTATTGCTGCTGAAAATTATGATGAAACTTTACATCGTACTCTTGATGAGATGGGAACATTGCTCGGCCAGCTTTTCCAACGAAGTGATGATTTACTTGATTATGACATACGTAATGATGAGGGGAAAGCTATTTTAGGTGATCTTAAATCTGGTTATTTAAATTCATTTGGAGCGTTTATTTCAAAAGATATGAACCGCGTTCAAATAGACCAAATGGTTAAATCACGCGATATGAGTGAGTTTTATAAGTGTTTTTCGTCTGATCCTGATTTGGGTGTAAAATTATTTAAGACTAAGGTTGATGAGTTTGATCAAATTAATATAAAAATGATTGAGCTCTATGGGCATCATCTGGTTGAATTAGATAAGCAGCTAAATAAACCAGAACTGATTAAAGCGCTTAAGCCTTTAACTGAAATCTTGTACTGGAGAAGGAAACCCAACTCTTGAGTCGATATGTGACCCTCAAAAAGAATGACCCGCTTTTTCACCAGTATCTTTGGGGGAAGTGTGAAGTTGAAAAACATACGGCTTTACCGATGTCATCTTTGAATATTGATTCGCCAGAAGAGACAATAACATTTGAAATTGTTGAAACGTCATCAATTGAAAAACCATCAAATTGGCAAATCTACATGAGCTTGATTAAGATTAAAAAACTTTATCTTGTGTTAATTCCGTTTTTATATGTTGCTGTGAAAAACTATGTGGATGATCGTTTTTATGATCCTTTAAGTTTTTTATTGTCATTAGTTTCAATGCTTGCGATTTTTATTGGTTTTAATATTCGTAATGATGTTATTGATCATATTTCAGGATACGACCGGGTTAATATTAATCACAATAAGCCTTTACTAAAAGGCTGGATTTCAGCACGATTTGCTGCGTGGCTAAGTAATTTTTTTATTGGTCTTGCGCTCGCCATCTCTTTGCCAATTATTTATCGTCAAAGAGAGTTAGGGCGAGTCGTTTTGGTTGTGACAGCCTTGTTGTTTTTAGGACGATTGCTGACTAAAAACTCATATAAAAATCATCGCTGGGGTGAGATTGTTTTTTTTATTTTATCCGGTCCCGGTGTCGTTTCGGGATATCAGGTATCATTAGGATCAGGTATTGATACTGAAGTATTAGCATTTGGTATTTTATGGGCCTGGTCGATTCAATTTTTAGTACACCTTAATAATTTTGGACATTTATTAACAAGCTCTCAAGCCGGAATAAAAAACACTATGACCCGTTATGGATTTGATGGGGCGAAGAAGATAATAATATATTGGTGGGTTTCTTTTATTATCTTATGGGCAACGTATCATTATTTTTACGCAAGCGTATTCTGGGGCTGGTTTACAACGGTTATACTTGTATTTTGGTCTTTGCCGACACTGATCAAAGTTGCTCAGATTCAATCTCCATTGGGATCTGATACAAGAATGATTAAAAAAATTGGTTATCGCAATTTTTTACTTATGACTATTTTAATTGTTATTGAATTTACTTGGTACTGGCTTACGAAAAACAGTTGGACGGCGTAAAGGTTGAATTGTGAGTCATAGTCTCCTCAATTTGCAATTCGAATCCGAGGCCATAAAAGTTCAAAATCAGAATTGGATCGATTTTTTAAAAAATTATTCACACTTTCCATATCATGCTAAATTTACAGATAATGGACCTATCGTATCGGATTCAGAAGGTCGTAAATTTCAAATAGATTTTATACAAGATCGAACAAACTACCATAAATTTAAAAATAGTGTTCGCAAAGAGCCTTTGGCTCGCGCGTTGGGGGCAGGTCAAAAAGGAACTCGCTTGTTGGATATGTCTGCGGGTTTAGGTATTGATGCTGTTTTTTTATCGCAATTGGGATTTAAAGTGACTGCGCTAGAGCGAAATCCTTTAATTTTCATGTGTTTGAAAATTGCCGAAGAGAAATCGCAAAAACTATTGACTGATGTACCACATTTTATTTTCAGTGAAGCCATTGAATATTTAAAGTCACTTGTTCCTGAAAATTTTGATGTCGGATATTTTGACCCTATGTTTCCTGACAAAAAAAAATCGGCATTGCCGAGGCAGGAAATGGTTGTTTTTAAAAATTTGGTTGGCTTAGATCCTGATGCTTTAGAAGTGGTCGAATACGTTTGTCAAAAAAAGCTCTTTAAAAGATTTGTTGTCAAACGTCCCATCGGAGCAGAAACTTATTTAAAACCAGACGGGTCAATCGAAGGAAAAATTATTCGATATGATATTTACAGTTCGCACTGATAAAGGTGATATGTATGTTAAACTTGATTTTACAACAGCTAAAGTATGTTTTGTTGCACATTAAAATTACGCCAATTCAAATTTCTGGATTGATCGGGTTTGATTTATCCGAAGAGAACAGAAGGTCTTATTTGATGAGAATGTGCTTTGCTCCCGTGACGTCAGTTTACGTATTTTTGGTTTTGCTTATTTTATATTTTAATCCAATTAAATTTCACTACACCTTGACTGAGGGGCTTGGCATTGACCATTTACTCGTTCGGATACTTTTTGGTGAAAACTTATGGACCACCTCATTGTTAGTCGTGTTGTTTTTTGCATTGTCTATTTTCACTCATGTTGAAGTTTTATGGATAAGTTTACTTGGATTGTTACAGTCTCAGGGGGATATTCATGTTGAGTTAAGCATTTTATGTCTTTGTGCAGTTTTTTACGGACGCTCAATAAGAAATTTTAGTTATATTAACAAAGCTGAAGGTTTAACAAATATGACTTGGAAATTTTTAAGTGGAGTAACCTTTTTTGCACATTCAGTATCTGTGTACATCGTGATTAATCTGCTGAGATACCTTGTTCAAAATGGCTATTTTTCAGCAACAATGTATGTTAATCGCTTTGAATTTTTTGCGATGGTTATTTTTATTTTTTATTTTACAGAATTAGTTATGTTATCCGTTTGGGGGCATTTTTTTTATCAGAAGCTTAGTCAGATCCAAAATATTTCTCGTTATTTAGTTCGATACTCATGTTATAAATTTTTACAAAAATTTAAGTTAGAACAATCTGAAAAAATGGTATTATTGCAATTTATAGAAAAAAAATTAGAATCAAAGCAAAACTGGCAACAATCTGACCTAGACTTAATGCCTAAGAGAGTCATCGATTTACACAAGCAAGAAGAATACTATTTGAAGCAAGTCATTTCAGCATTAAGATAATTTTATGGCTGATGACTTTAAGAAAAATGAATACTCTTCAGAAGTTGAAAAACTGAGAAAAGAAAATTTATTGCTGGAAAAAATTATTCAACAGAAAGATGAGCAAATATCACTTTATAAAGAAGAGCTTATAAAGTTCTCTCATCAGCTGGATACAGTCATGATTCAAATTAATTCTGATGTAGATATGCTTAAACGAATTCAAAAGGTTTTAGCTCCTGCTGACTTGCCGCAAATACCGGGATTTGAGTTTAGTAAAAAGTTCGTATTTGGAACTCGCTTTGGCGGTGATTATTTTGATATTTTTGAGCATGAAGACAAAATGAAGTTTGGAATTTTAATGTCTTCATCAAGTGGCTATGCGATGTCTGCGTTATTTTTGTCATTAATTATGAAAGTCAGTCACTTGATTGAGGCCAAAAAGGGTTTATCTCCGGATCAAGTTCTTTTGCGGTTATCTGAAGAGCTGAAAACAACAGCAAATGCAAACGATCAAACAGATGTATTTTATGGAGTGGTTGATCGTCGTGATTTCAAGCTTAGTTTTTGCAGTGCAGGAATGATTTTGGGTATTTTGCAAGAGCCAGGACAAGCAATGAGGCTTTTAAAATCTGAAAATCAAGGATTGAGCTCTCAGCCCTTAAATGAAGTAAAGCCCGCTGTGATTGATTTACAGTCAAACATGCGTTTATCTTTGGTTTCTAAGGGCGTTATCGATGCTTTGGGTTATGACAACCTGTGTGAAATGGTTAGTCAATTGCCAATGCAATTGCATGTTCACGATGTTCGAAATGAAATTCTTTTTCAATGCCAGCAAAAATCAGGATTAGAGCATCCACTCAGGGATCAGACTGTTGTCGTGATGGAAGTCAAAGATAGAGTGATAAAACTAGCCAAGTAAATGCTTCTCTGATAATTCTAATATGTTCACATTTTCTAAATAAAAAGGGAGTCGATTATGGCGGCAGAAATTACTATTTACGAAGGTGCCTTAGATAAAGGATTAGAGGGAGTTGTTGCATGTACAACAGCCGTATCATTCATCGTTGGCAATACATTAAACTATCGTGGTTACACTATTGAAGATTTAGCTGCGAATTCAACATTTGAAGAAGTGACATATCTTTTATGGAATAACAAACTTCCAAATAAAGCTGAGCTTGAAGCATTCTCTGCTGAGCTTAATAAAAACATGACGTTAGATCCTGCTTACGTTCAAGTTTTAAAAACTTTACCAACAAATGTTCATCCAATGGCGTGGTTAAGAACAGCAGTCTCTTTATTATCTCACTGGGATGCAGATGCTAATGATATCGGCGCTGAAGCCAATAAACGTAAAGCCGTTCGTTTAACTGCAAAAATGGCTTCCATTGTCACTGCATTTGAAGCAATCAGAAACAAACGTGAAATTCTAGCTCCTAAAGCCGGTAAATCTATTGCTTACAATTTTATGTATATGCTTAAAGGCTCTGAGCCAGATGCAGAACTAGTTAAGTTGTTTGATACTTGTTTGATTTTACATGCGGATCACGAATTAAATTGTTCTGCATTCGCGACACGTGTCACGACTTCGTCTTTATCTGATTTACATTCAGCAATTGTTTCTGCGATTGGTGCACTAAAAGGGCCATTACACGGTGGAGCTAATGAGCAAGTTATGGTGATGTTAGCTAAAATTGGTACAATCGAAAAAGCTCAACAATTTGTTAAAGATGCACTAGATGCTAAAGAAAAAGTTATGGGTATTGGTCACCGCGTTTATAAAGATGGCGATCCACGTGCAGCTATTTTGAGAAAATTTTCAAAAAGCTTAACGCAAAAAATCGGTAAACCTGAACTTTATGAAATGTCGGCATTAATCGACGATACAATGAACAAAGAAAAAGGTTTAATGCCTAATGTTGATTTTTACTCTGCAACTGTTTACCACGCTATGGGTATTCCGACAGATATTTTCACTCCGATCTTTGCAGTATCACGTATTGCCGGATGGATTGCTCACGCTAACGAGCAATATGAAAAAAATCGTATTTACCGCCCTCGTGGTAAATGGCAAGGTAAAGAAGGCCTTACTTGGAAACCAGTCGATGCGCGCTAATCAGCAGCATCGTAAAGTTTTGATTCAATGAAAATTGTTTCGGTTAATATCGGTATTCCGCAAACATATACTTTAGACGACGTAACCATGGAAACTTCCATGGTTCGTCATTCAGTTCCCGAGATTCAAGTCACCAAAACTCAAGTTGTTGGTGATCGTTTTAAAAGTCCCAATTTGCATGGCACGCCAGATTCAGTCGTTTATGCATTGTCTGTCGATCGTTATCCTGAATGGTCTCAATTTCTAGGTAAAAATTTTCCAATTGGACACTTAGGTGAGAACTTATCTGTTGATGTTTTACGTGAATCTGATTTTTACCTTGGTGATATTTACGAAATTGGTACGACTGTTTTAAAAGCGACAGGGCCTCGCTATCCCTGTAATCGACTGAATTTTGTGGCTGGTGATAAGCGCATGCAAAAAGAATTTGAAGAGCGTGCGTGGCCTGGGGTTTATTTCGAAGTGATTCAAGAGGGCGTTATTAAGCCTGGTGATGATTTTAAACTTAAACAACGTCAACAATCAGAAGTAACTGTGCTTGATTTATATTTAACCATACGATCTAAAAAACGTGGTGCGCTTGATACAGTGTTGTCAAAAAAAGTTTTAGGTTGTGGGCAACTCATAGACAGGTATATTAAGAATGTAACCCCTTAGCTTTAAAAGCTCAAGTAAAGGACATTCTTATGCCAACAGTTTTTACAAAAATTTTAAGCGGCGAATTGCCATCATACAAAATTCATGAAGATGATTTAACATATTCATTTTTAGCTCTTGATCAAGTTAACCCAGGTCATGTGCTTGTTATTCCTAAAATGGAAGTGAATCATTGGTTTGATGTGCCTGCAGATATTTATACCCGTGTGGGTTTCAATGCTCAAAAAATTGCAAAAGCTATTCAAAAAGCGACAAATTGTCCACGAGTCGGAACTATCGTTGCTGGCTTTGAAGTTCAACACTACCATTTACATTTAATTCCAGCCTGGAGTATTCCAGATTTAAATTTTAAACGAGCAAAGCGTTTATCGCACGAAGAGATGCTTGTTTGGCAGGGCCGCATCGTTAATTATTTGCGAGATGTAAAATAATTTTTTGATTTAACATTTATTATGAGGACTGCATGAAACATTTATTAGTTAGTTTTTTATTATTAATATTTTCACAAAATTTGTTAGCAACTGATGCTCAAATCGGGCGAATCAATAGACTTGTTAAAGACATTCGAATTGAATCAGATGTAACAAATGCTTCTGATGAGAGTTTACAACAAGTCATTGATCACTTAGAGCAAGCATTAGATTTACTTAAGCAAGATTCTAATAATGGCGGTTATAAAAAAGAATGTTTTGATTATGCTTACGCTAAATATTATTTAGACAGCAGTTCAAGTGTTGCGACTGACAAAGCCATTGCTGCTTGTAAAAAAGTTGAAGATTTAAGTATATTGAAATTTTCGTATGATAAATATTATTTAGCTTTATCGGCAACAAACGCAATGGATAAAGCCGTGCAAATCGCTGTGCTACCGCTTAAGGGTAAAATGGATATGTTAACATTTGCATATGACAAATTTTATTTAACACTGAATGCAGACAGCTCGATGACTAAAGCAGGTCAGGGTATTGCGCGCGTTAAAAAGAATTCTTTACAATGCTTACAAGATTTATATGCAAATTATTATCGTACTGACAGCTCAGATTCAGCAATGACTAAAGCTATAAATGGTTGTGCGCAGTAGTTTTTTTGCATTTTTTGAATACTTCAAAACTATTCATCGGAAAACAATCTTGGCCGATATCATGCACAAATAAAAAAGCTATAAAGTCTTTGCTCACTTTATAGCTTTGAAGTGTTGACATGCTCCGAATACCAGATCGGAGGTGTCTTATGAACTATAATACATATAGATCATATCGACGCATTTTGAATTTAAGTTTAGCTGTTTTAGGACTAGTTTTGATTATCTAGATTTTTACCCATAAGCCTTATCGGCTGAAAAGTTTTTTATTTTGCTGTTAATGCTTATATATGACAACTGTATCGGATTACAGCACACTTCGCAGTCTTCAATATAAGTTTGCTCGCCTTCAATGGATATATCTAACAACATTGATATTTTTTCTAGACAGTAAGGGCATTTAAATGCTTTTTCAATTTCATCCATAACAAATGTCACCCAACAAAAGTTTTAGTGTTTTATATAACCATTCAAATATAAATGATACTTTGAATTTATGGCAGCTATTTACTGGTTACGAAATGATTTAAGAATATTTGACAACAAAACTATGTATTTGTTCTGTCAAAATGCAAAAAGCGGTATCATTGTTTATACGCTAGATCCCAAGTTTACACATTGGGGAATTTATCGTCAGAATTTTTTAATGCAGAGCTTGCAAGATTTGAATAATAAACTGAAAAATAAGAATCAAGAAATTATAGTCACATATAAAAGCATATTTGAATTTATAATTCATATTCAAAAGCAAGTTTCAATTACTGATATTTTTTGTACAAAAGAATATGCATTTAACGAGTGTCAACAAGAACTGGCTTTGGCAAAAATATGCAATGCTGATCAAATTAAGCTCAATATCATAGAACAAAATACTATATTTAAAATGTCTGATTTGCCATTTGCAATTGAAAAAATGCCAAATATATACACTCATTTTCGTAAAAAAATAGAATTAATAGATCAAGTACATTTCGTGAATTCTGCCGAGATATGTTTGCCTGAAAAAGTAAACTTTCAATACGAAAACGGAATCCAATTCAATGATATTGAAAATCGACCAACGCATCCAGTTTTTCAATTTATAGGTGGCGAATCTGCAGCAATTCGTAGGCTTTCTGACTATTTTTGGCAGACACAATCAATTATGAGCTACAAAGAAACACGTAATCAAATGCTCGAACTCAATGATAGCTCTAAATTTTCACCTTGGATTAATTTGGGCTGTTTGTCGGTTCAATTGATTTTATCAGAGCTTAAAAAAATTGAATCAGAGATAGACCAAAATGAATCAACAAAGTGGTTTTTTTATGAATTATTATGGAGAGAGTATTTTAAATTTTTGTCATTAAAATACGGATCCAAAATATTTACATTGTCAGGTATTCAAAATAAACCGAAAAAATATTTTCAAAATAAAGCTGTTTTTAATCAGTGGTGTTTAGGGCAGACGGAAAATGCATTTATTAATGCTCATATGATCGAGCTGAATTCAACAGGATGGATGTCGAACCGTGGTCGCCAAAATGTAGCGAGTTATTTGATTCATCATTTGCATTTGCCTTGGACTTGGGGGGCACAATATTTTGAAAAGCAATTGATTGATTATGATCCAGATCAAAATTGGGGTAATTGGCTATATTTATCCGGACAGGGCACTGATCCACGAGATCGTGCTTTTGATCCTGTAAGGCAGCAGCAAATGTACGACCCAAACAATGAATATCAAAATACCTGGTTCAATCTACATAATTCGTTATGAAAGGTTTAGTTTGGTTTAAAAAAGACTTAAGATTTTTTGATCATAGGCCATTGTATGAGGCTTCTCATAAATGCTCTGAAGTAAAAGCCATATACATTTTTGAAGATATATGGTTTAAGAGTTATGAGTTTCATCCATCACATCTGCAATTTATTAATGAAAGTTTAGCTGAATTGAAAATCCAGCTAAATAAAATAAACGTACAATTAGTGATTCGCTACGGTGATACCAGACAGATTTTTCAAGATATAAAATCGGAATTTGATTATAAAATTGTATTTGCACACCAAGAGACAGGTCAGTTTTGGACGTATAAAAGAGATGTCGTTGTTATAGATTATTTTAAAGATCGAAGTATTCAATTTAAAGAGTATTATAATTTTGCAGTTGTCAGATGCTTAAAAGATCGTGATTTATGGAATAACTACAGAAAAAAAATCATCGAACGTAAGTTGATTCCAGAACCTCAACAGCTGTATTCAAGTGCTCAGTTAAAGTCAGATGAGTTAATGAGTCCATATGATTCAAAGTTTTCTCGATTTAAAATCAAAGCAAATATTCAATTGGGTGGTGAATCACAAGCTCAAAAAACTCTTAAATCTTTTTTATCTGACCGAGGGCAAACGTATTTAGAACACATTTCTAATCCATTGCTAGCTGAACACTCTGGTTCACGACTTTCCCCATATATCACTTATGGCAATTTGAGTTTAACTCAAATCCATCATAAATTAAAAAAAGCACTGTTATATCATAATCTCAATTCTAAATGGAATAAAAGCTTATGTGCGTTTGAAAATCGTTTATGGTGGCATTGTCATTTTATTCAAAAATTAGAATCAGAATACAAGATTGAGTTTCAAAATGTGAATCGTGCATTTGATGGCTTACGAGAATCAGAATTTAATTCACATTATTTTGAAGCTTGGAAATCAGGGCAAACTGGATTTCCGCTTGTTGATGCATGTATGCGTTGTTTACTTGAAACTGGTTGGATCAACTTTCGAATGAGGGCAATGCTTGTAAGTTTTGCTTCATACCAGCTTTGGCTGCATTGGCAAAAACCAGCAGAATTTCTCGCAGCTCATTTTTTAGATTACGAACCTGGCATTCATTTTAGTCAATTTCAAATGCAGTCAGGTGTGACAGGTATAAATGCTATACGTATATACTCCCCGCAAAAGCAAACTAATGATCATGAGCACATAGGTGATTTTATTCGTAAATATTGTCCTGAGTTGAGTTTGGTACCTGATGAGTATTTACATGATTTAGAATCGATGCCGCCTTTACTTAGAATTGAAGCTCAACTTAAGCTAGGCGAAAATTATCCATTACCTGTTGTCGATGCGAAAGAGTCATATCAGTTGGCCAAAAAGCGTATTTTTGAATGGAAGAAAGCAGAAGCTGTAAAATTAGAGGCTTTGAATGTATTAAAAAAGCATGCGAGTCGTACAAATACGAGTCATCGTTTTCCAAAACAAAAACGAACTTAGGTCATTGAAACATAACACTTTGAATGACATACAAGATGAGGCATTTTATTTTAAACGACTGTCAAATGTCTCATAATTTTATCTTATATTGAGTATTTATTTTTTAGTTTTGATCGCACCTATGACTTTTAGTATTCTGATTTTGCCATTCTAATGGCACGAAAGGAGGTGGTGTTATGACAAGTAAATATGACATAACTAAGGCGGAGGTGGCGGCTTCATAGTCGTCATGCTTATACAGCCTTACGAGCTGTGGGGTTCGATACCTCCGCCGTAGAAGTGTTATCAAAACGGCCGACACACCTTAAAGGATCCAGTCGGCCGTTTCCTTTTGATCGACAAATTATAATTTTCTGATAGTTTGTCTGTATATGATTCAAAATATAGTTAAATTTGATTATCCACATAAAATATTAAATTTTGTAAATGGTGATTTTACTGAGCCTATTGGCCATCAGTTTTTCGAACACATATCTCCGCATGGTGAGTTCACAACTCAAGTTGCTCAGTCACAAGCTATTGATCTTATTAAAGCCTTGCAACTTTCGCATAATACTTTTGAAGATTGGAAAGTATCTAATATAGATGATCGCAAACAACTTGTTTTAAATATTAAAAATTATTTAGAGACTCATCAAAATGAAATCGCAGCATTAGAAGCCGTTGCACAAGGCATGCGTTTTAAAGATAGTTTAGAATATAATGTCAAAGTAGCTGTCAACAGATTAAATCAGTTAGTTGATGAATTTGAAAGGGGAACAATTTCTAACTACTCTGCTACAGGAGTTATAGTCGTTGTTTTATCTTGGAATTTTTCAACACGATTATTTGTTGAAAGTGTATTGCCAGCGATTTTAGCTGGTAATACAGTGATTGTAAAAACATCAAGTCATTCGCCTGTGACAACACATGTATGGGGATTGTTATTTCAGTCTATACAAGCTCCAAAAAGCATAGTGCAAATATTAAATGGTACGGACTTGGCTTTTAAAAATTTACTTATTTCGCATCCTGGTGTTAAAGCTGTTATAGCATATTCAAATTTAGAACATGCTTCTGAAATTTATTTAGCAGTTGTTCGTCAAAGTCGGCAAATGGCCAAAAAAATACAAATCCATTCTGGATCTAAAAATATAACTGCGGTTGTCAAAGAGCTCAGTGAAAATGAAATGAATCAGGTTTTGCAGTCTTTTTTGGTTGGACAAGGGCAATTACATTGGAATTCAAGTCGATTATTTGTACTTGAGAAATATGAAAAAAATTGGATTGATTTCATTGAGACTAAATTAAACGAGCTTAAGCCATCTCAATCTATTTTTGATGATTCTCTATGGACTCCTATCCAAAAGCAAAAATCAAAAACAGATTTTAACTCAATTATTAATTTAGCAAGAAAAGACCAAGCAAAACTTATATCGGGTCAGCAAGAGCAAATAGATCAGCATTACCTTAAGCCATTTTTTACAAAAGACATGTCGAATTGTTCGACTTTGCAACAGGACCAAGTTGAAGCGCCAGCATTTATACTGAGTACGGTAAAATATCCATTTGATATTGCAAAATATAGTAATGTTTCTTATTACGGATTTGCAGCAGAAGTCTGGACTGAGGTCGATAAAAATCAAAAACTTATTCAACAACTCGAAGTCGGAAATTTGATTTTAAATCATAACACAATGTCGTGTTATGATTTAAATCCAGGTGTCAAACAATCACTATATGGAAACACAGATCGTCGAATTTTTGGCGATTTTTTTTCAAACGTCAAAAAAGTGATATCATAATTATTGAATCTTGTGCGACTTAGATCTCATTCTAATATTGCATTGAGGACAAAATGCTTCTTCTTTAACTTCAGTTGCATCATTTTCAATAGCTGTAATTTTAATTTGTAATTCGGTAGCGCATAATACGCAGTTACACTGAATAGATACAAATGCACGTTGAAATGTATTTTCAGTTTTTTCATAACGCTTTAAATCTGATAACTTATGAGTATCTTTAATTTGGTCTTGTGTTCTCATTGGCTAACTCCTCCTTGAGTCTGCTCGAACATAATCCGTTTTAGGATCACGAACCACATGTCTTGCGCCCAAAATAAATCATCCTTGATTTATTAATTGGACTTCAAATATATGATGTAATTGATAACTATGCAAACGGCGTTCACAGACGATGGTCTGGTCTTGTTCATAAGCTAGATCTACTAGAAATGAATAAACTTCAGTTAAAATATAGTAATGCGATTTTTTAATGTGATTATTCTTATTTGTTGTTTTTTATATAAAACAGCTTTTGCTCAAAAGTTGTTATCCACTGATTTATATAAAAATATTAATATAAGCAAGTCGACAGAGTTGGATCTAAATTTATCAATTCAAGAAAAATGGATAATTTTAAAAATATCTAATACTATATCATCTGAAATCGATTTTGAAGTTGTTTATAATTTTCAAAATGAATTAATTTATAAAGATAAAAAGCAAAATTTGTACTGGGCAATTGGCTTAAGTGAAGCTCGATTTAAAAAAGAAATTTCTGTAGTACATAAACAAAAGACAAGTTTTAATTATAATATATATCAACTACTGACTAATAAAGCATTCGCTTCAAATCAAATCTGCAAAGAAACGAGCTTTCAGAGTGATTTTAAAGAGCTCAATCAGGGCATTCAAAGATTCGATTTTAGCCAGATTATTTCAAAATGCAATTTTTCAATCACTGAACTATTCAAAAAGAAAATTGATGAATTGAAAGAAACTTTTATTAAGCTCGGGCAATTTAATTTTGCTGATTTTGTATCGACAGTTAAGAAAGCTTTCAGTGCATTGATTGAAACTATACCACACATCTCAACCAAGATAATTCAGCCACTCTCTGATTTAATTAAAGCTGTGCCAAAAGTAGCTGAAAGCATTGTGTGTAACTTCACTGAAAACAAAATCGGTGATATATTTCAGGCGGCAATTGTAGGACCAGCAGGTTTTTCGAGGCTTGCTATTAAAACAGCTGAAGACATTGGTCAGCTGTCACATCGAATTTATATTTTAACTAAGAATAGCCATGTTTCTAAGTATTTGATTGATTTGCATAAAATGAATAAATTAAGTCAAAAAGATATAGAGCGACTAGAACAAATATTACCAGATGTGCCAGATGTTTTTAAAAGAAAAGTTTTTGGATTTTCTAGTGAGGAAAAATTCAAAGAACACGTAGATAAGCATCTGAAAGAGTTTGGTTTAAAAAGTCCCGGAGAGTATCTAGAGGCAGCTAAGAAATTTGCTAAATCTAATAATAGTGACGTTATTGCAATACAAAGAACGAGTGGTACCTACGTTAAATGGAACACAAAAACAGACGAATTTTTAGTGACAGGAAAAGACGGTACAATTGCAACTTATTTTAAAATTAGATGTGCAAATCCTGCAGAAAAACTTTCCGAGTTTTTATATGATGGTAATTTAAACGAAAAAACCTTCTGCAAAGACTACTAAGTCACTACAAATAAGTCATCTTAAGCTGATTTTCATATTCAAACTTAGCAAACGCAAAATTGATGAGCTCAGTAATTAAGTCTGAATATTTCAAACCACTAGCTTCCCACATCATTGGGTACATTGAAATTTTAGTAAACCCAGGTAGTGTGTTAATTTCATTTACATAAAGTGTGCCGTCTTTTTTCATGAAGAAATCAACGCGAGTTAATCCGTCACAAAATAGGGCTTTGTAAGTTTTAATAGCCAATTTTCTGATTTCCTCAATTTTATCCACATCTGTTTTAGCAGGAATAATAATTTCAGCGCCATTATCATCTAAGTATTTAGCCTCATATGAATAAAATTCATGTTTAACGATAAGCTCACCGGGTGTACCAGCTTTAGGGTTTTGATTTAATCCCATGACTGAGCATTCGATTTCACGACCTTCGATAAATTCTTCTGCTAATACTTTGTGATCGTACTGAAAAGCATCTTTTAATTTTGACTCAAAATCAGATTCAGTTTTAATTTTGTGTACACCTACAGAGGAACCAGCGTTAGCAGGTTTAATAAAAAATGGCAAACCTAATTGCTCTTTAATAGATGTAAAATTATTTTTTTCATGACTTTTTAACACAGCATACTTCGCATTTTTAATACCTGCGGCTGTCATAACAATTTTCATAGCTTCTTTATCCATAGCAACTGCTGAGCTCATGACACCGCACCCAACAAATGGAACATTTGCCATTTTAAGCAATCCTTGCAAAGCTCCATCTTCACCATTGGTGCCATGAATGATCGGAAATGCACAGTCAATTTTTTGCTTTGCAAAATTTTGTAAATCAATCAGCATGGCTTCACCATGAAATGAAACCAAAGAAACGGCTTTTTGCGGAGCATTTTTTTGATCGTCGACGAATTTGATTTCACCCATTTCTTTTTCAGTGACTTGGTACCAAGTACCTTGCTTTGATACAGCAATCAAAATGGGTTCGAATAATGATAAATTAAGAGCTTTCAAAATATTGTAAGCTGAACGAATTGAAACTTCATGCTCTGAAGAGCGGCCACCAAATATAATCGCAATTTTTTTCTTCATGTTATTATTGTGCTCGTATTAGGCCATTTCGACAAGTTCTTTAGTCATGGCACGAATTCCTGAGAAAACTTGAAAAGGTGTTACATCATCATTCATGTAAGCTGGCGTTGTGATGACTTTAGTGTTGCGATCTGTAATAAAATCAGTCGACGGGCAGGTTTCAAGAATAGCGCCCCACTTTTTAACAAATTCAGCTTTTGAGTAATTTTCACCTAAAGTAATGCATGGGGAATGTTCGCGTAAAACACGTGCTACCAATAGTGGCCCTGCACAAATAGCTCCGATAGGTTTGCTGTCATCATAAAATTTAAGAATTAATTTTTCTACAGTTGGATGAACTTGCGTACTTTTTTGATCCTCAGACCAGTTTGATAAAAGACATCCGATGCCGGCTCCACCTGGAATAACCAACGCATCAAACTCATCTGCATTCAGAGATGCAAGCGGATAAATTTCGTGATGGTTCAGAGGTGTCGTTAAATCTAATGCAAATATTTTAAATGAAGCATTTAGCTCTGATAGTGAGACGAGTAAACTGATGGTCTCCGTTAATTCAGTTTGTTTAATTCCAAATCCTGCGGCGATGATTGCAACTTTTTTCATAAACTAATTCTTAATGTAATCATCACCAATTGTAAAGTCAGTAACGCCGAAGCAATCTTCACGTACTATAGGTTTTAATTCATTTCCATAGAGTGCTAAAGTTCTATAGCACATATTTAAGACTTTTGATAAATAAGGCAATTTGTGTGACACTAAAAACTTAACGTGAGCTCGTTCAGGTTTACCCGCAACAATTTGCTTGTTATTAACAATATCAAACTCGACTTTTCTGACTGGAATAATACAATTGTTAATGTCTTCGCAAATGCGTTTGTCGGCTAATTTAGTTGGCAATTTAATCATGCTGTCTGAATAGCTCAAATTGTAACACGTGTAATCAGTGTCTTTGCACATTTCAGAAAAATCAGCGTAATATTGCATAAGAAATACTGGACGAGATGCTGCTTTTGAATTCAATGCGCTGATCACTGATTGATTTCCTGATTGTAAAACAAATGGATAAATTTTACTTGTAAATGAATCGCTAGCATCAGAGTAATTTGTTTTTGAGTATATCAGATTAAATATAATAGAAGTTCCAGAAACACTGGCCGAGTCAACAGTAAGAACTTGATCGAAATAAGGTATATTTTGTGAATCAGCAAATGTCACTGTTGATGATAGCGAGCTTGATTCATTTATACGAATATCAACAGAATATAATGATCCCCCAGCGCCTTCTTCCATTTTCTCTTGAATAGTGCTTGGGTCAGCTTTTGCAACTAAGTCACCATCTTCAAGGTTTTGTTTTTTTAAACATGAAATCTGAAAAAATAAACTTAAGATCAAAAGTATATAAATTGGTGCTTTATTCATTGAGTTCATATTGAATCCCATCCCCAGACCCAAATAGGCATAGGCAATACTTTTGCTAAAATGTCACGAGTTTGAGGTTGTATAAATGTCATGTCTTGAATTTGCGTAGGGCCGAATAGAATTTTGGCTAAATCAGATTCATGATCTAGGGTGTATAGGTCTGATCCATAACCAAAAACAATTTGATTATTTTGTTTTTCTAAAACAATTTGATCAAATCCTTCGGATCTAAACGCTTTTTTGACTTTGACGGCAATAGATTCAAAATCATGAATGCGTATCATTCCTAAGAATCCTCTGTGGCAAAAAACACCCATTTTATCGAGTGTGGTTCTTAAGTTTTGTGCGTGTTGAGGAACCATCAGATGAAAAGCTTTATTTTCTGTTTTAGTCATATGACTGATTAAATCAATTAGTGCAGGTACTTGACCACCCCATTCATGTATGAATGATTGTAAATCAACACCCTTACCTTCAATAGCATAAGCAAGAAGTTGATTTGTGTTACTCCATGCAGTGTAGATTTGTGTATTAGGTATTTTCATATACTGGTGCATATCTTCAATTGTTCGGATTGAACCAACGCTGTGTTGCGCATAGAGTTTTAATAATGCAGCAGGGTCTACTTGTGATCCCGTGATGAATTTTGTGTGTACAGTTTGTTGGGGCAATTCATGATCAAATACGTAGGTGTTTTCAAAACCAGCTAATTCAAAACCAAATTTTTGGTAAAACTCTTGTTTGTCAGTCCACAAAACAACTAAATCACAATTTTGAGCTGTAGCCTTGGCGAGGCAGTTTTGCATATTTAATGAGCTTAGTCCTTGGTTACGGTATTCAGGAGCCGTTACAACTGAGCCTATGGCACCTATTTTATAAATGGCTTGTGGAGTTTTTGTTATAATCGGTTTCAATAAAGCGTGTGAAATAATTTTACGTTCATCTTCTTCGTCTGTAATAATGCTCATATTGTGAATATTTGATGGCGTTAATGCAGTCGGGTATTCGGCTTTAATAGTCCACGATGTGTTGTTTTCTCTGAGCTGTGTATTTAAAAACTCTACAACGTCGTTAAACTCATGCGCTTCTGGTGATCTGGCTTTAATCATTAGGGCCCCCTGTTAATAGATTTATTATAGCTTTCTTTTGTAGATTCGTGATGGCCAGTTCTATGAATTTGACTTAAGCCCAGAATTTTTTTACATTGCTGCTATTCGGAGGTCCAAAGTGGCTGATTTAGCTCAAAAATGGAAAGAAAACAAACCTGGAAAAATGTTCGTCGACCAATCATGTATTGCGTGTGATGCCTGCGTTTTATCAGCTCCGAAAAATTTTGCTATGCACGAAGAAGATGGACACGCATACGTTGTTAAGCAGCCTGAAAGCCCAGAAGAGATTGCTGCTTGCAAAGAAGCAATGGAAGGTTGTCCTGTAGAAGCTATTGGCGATTTTGGTGACAAAACGTAAAACTCTCGATTATCAATCGACACTTAAGCTTTTTAAAAAAAAATATCCGGATGCACATTGTGCGCTTCATTTTAAAAATCCATTTCAATTGTTAATAGCAACTATTTTGTCTGCTCAATGTACAGATGAGAGAGTTAATATTGTGACAAAAGTCTTATTTGCCAAATATAAGAAACCGAGTGATTTAGCTTGTGAAAAAGTTGAAATCATTGAAGAAATTATTCGATCTACGGGTTTTTATAAAAACAAAGCTAAAAACATTAAAGCTTGCTGTCAAATATTAGAAGAAAAATATAATAATCAAGTCCCTCAACAATTAGAGCAATTAGTTGCTTTGCCAGGTGTTGGTCGTAAGACAGCTCATGTCGTTTTAGGTAATGCATATGGCATTGCGAGTGGAGTGGTTGTTGATACTCATGTAACTCGACTTTCGAACAGATTTGGTTGGATTAAAACTGAAGATGCAGTAAAGATTGAAAGTCATCTCAATAAAAAATTTGAATCTCAAGAGTGGGTCATGCTTTCCCACTATTTAATTGCCCATGGTCGAGCTCTTTGTAAAGCGAGATCCCCAAGTTGTGAGACCTGTTTTTTAGCGAGTAGTTGTCCACGCAAAGGTCTTTGATTAGAGTTAGAGTATGTTTCAATCTTATTTTGAAAGTTTAAAATATGTTGGTCATCTACTGCCTATTTCGTTTTTGCGAATTTTTTTAGGTTATTACTATATTCAACAAGCTATTAAAGATTGGAAAATTCATATTATTGGCAATTCGGTTGTAAGTGATTTATTGGTTGAAGCGTTAAATAAAACACAGATGCCTTTTTGGTACAGAGTGTTTTTGACTGAACACTTGATGAGTCATTGGACCTTTTATGCTTTTATTCTGGTTGGCATACAGGTTGTTATTGGTGTGTCTTACTTATTAGGTTATGTTGTTCGGCCTACGGCCATATTAGCGGCATTATTAAGTTTGAATTTTTTAGTCATTACGCCTTCTAGTCAGGAAATTTATTATAAGCTATTATTGGCTTGTCATATTATGATTGCCTGGGTTGGGGCCGGTCGCTGCCTAGGTATCGATTATTATTTTTATAAAAGATACCGTGGGTTTTGGTGGTAATTAGGAAACATTTTTTTCATGAGATACAACTTCAATGAGTTGTGAAGTTTGTAGTTTTAGCTGATCACTTTCTAATTTCATATGATCACTCATTCGAAGAACTTCGGCTGATGATTGAGTATTGAGTAAGGCGGCTTTGTCGAGTTCTTTCATCGCAGAATATGATTCTTTGATCGCTATTTCTTGTTTGTAAGACGCATCTGTAATCGTTTCCATTTGAAGATTAATTTCATCAATTTCGTTTGTGATTTTGCTAAAATTTTCAAGAGTTTGATAACTAATATCATGACTTTCTTTTGATTTTTCTTGAATTGATTCGATTGCATTTTTAACTTTGATTTGACTGCTTTGAATTAGATTTTCAATATCTTGAGCAGCTTTGCTGCTAGATAGGGCCAATTGACCAACCTCGGCAGCGACAACGGCAAAACCACGACCATTTTGACCAGCTCTGGCAGCTTCTATCGATGCATTAAAAGATAACAACTGTGTTTTGAGTACGATTGAGTTTATAACTTGAGTTTGTTGATATATATGGTCAATAACTTTTGAAATATCTTGAAGTTGATCATTTGTTCTTTCAAGCTCACCCATATTGACGATTAATTTATCAACTACACTTTTACCTTGATCACTTTGTTGTTTGGCAGATTTTGCTTTTTCTGAAAAAGCTTTAATAGCAGCTGTAGTTTTAGATATCATGTTATCCATTTCTTTCAGAGATGAAATTGTTTCTTGAACTGCGCTTGATTGCTCTGTCGCTGAAGATGTCACTGAGTGAGCTAATTTAGCTAAATTAAAAGATGAATCATAAATTGAATTTGAGCCCTCAGATAATGATGATGCTATGTATTTTATTTTTTTGGCGATATATTGTCCGAATATATATGATATAAGCAAACCTGAAACCAGTACACTTATCCCAATACTGATAATAGTTATTTTTTTATTTTCTGTTGCTTCAATTAAATTTTTTCTGGTGTTTTGACTTGCGTTAAATGATAGATCGGAAATTTTTTTCAAATGATCACTAGCCTTAGCATATTGAGCAGACATTTCATTTTGAAATAACTTGAGTGCAAGGTTTTTTTCATCTGAATTTAAATATGTTATTAAGCTGTCAGTCGATTCAAGGTATTGATTTGAAAATTCATTAAATTTTTCAAGCTCATTCAGATACTCTCTATCACTGATGCCTTCACCTAGCATTTTGCCATATATAAATAAATTTCCCTTTATTGTTTCAATATTTTCAATGAGTTGTTTTTGTGAATCTTTATTAGAGGTAAATAAAAGTTGACTCATTTTTTCATTCAATTGCGTTAATTCCGATTTAAGTTCTCCAGCTCTGACAATGTTTGGAAGCCATGCTTCAGTTAACTCTGTTACGGATTTATTAACGCTGTGAAATTGCATGAAAGATATAATATTTGTAATTGAATATAAAACTAGAATAGTTAAAGCCAATGCTGTTATTTGTTGAGATAGTATCAGGTTCAATTTTTTCATGATGTATAGTTCGGTTTTATTATAGTGCTTGTTTAGGCTAGTCTAGTTAAAAAAAGTCATTTATAATTATATTGATACAATTAAAAGATATAAAACGTTGTCATTCAAATTGAATAGGTTAAATATATTTATATATGAAACATTTTTTTGGATTTATTTCTGCGATTTTTTTGTGCTTAACAATTTTTTATCTGTATCGTGATGATGGTACAGGACATATGTCTGATTCGATGACATTAAAAGTCTATGGATCTAGTTCTTTTATTGGATCTTGGGGGCCTGGACCAATTTTAAAAGATCTCTTCGAGAAACAGACTGGTATCAAGGTAACTTATTTAGAAATGGCTGATCCTGCACTAGTCGTCCAAAAAATTTCCTTAGAAGGTAAGCAAGCGTCTGGAGATGTTATATTAAGCTTGGATCAGTTTGATATTGCAAAATTAGTTGATAAAATTAAATGGAGAAAAATTGATTCCAAAGTTGATCCAAAAATTTCGAATCAATTAGTTGCGATGACTCAGTTAGATTTTTTTAAACCATATGATTGGGCTCCAATAGCGTTTGTAACAAGAGTTGATAACTCAGTTCAGATTGATTCATTGGATGACTTATTGAAGCCAGAGCTTAAAGGTAAAATTGCAATAGAAGATCCAAGAACAAGTTCGCCTGGGCTTAATTTTTTATCCTGGGTGTTCAAAGTTAAGTCGGCGATAGAGGCTGAAAAATACCTAAAAGATTTAATGGCTCAAGTTCACTCTGTTTCACCAAGCTGGTCTGCAGCGTATGGCTTGTTCAAAAACAAGCAAGTTGACTTAGTTTTATCGTATGCAACCTCGCCAGTGTATCATATTGTTGAAGAAAAAGATTCAGGATTTAAATCTTTAGAATTTAAAGAGGGTCATCCTTCGCAAGTTGAATTTGCTGCAGTTCCTGATTCGTGTTTAAATTGTGATGCTGGGGTTAAATTTGTGCAGTTTCTTCAGTCTTCGGAAGCTCAAAAAATAATTATGGAAAAAAATTATATGTTTCCCATTGAGCGCAATGTTCAAGAAGGAACACCATTTGATAGCGTTAAGTTATTTAAACTTTTGCCATTTCAAATCGATGATAAAGAAGCTATACAAAAGTGGCTAAGTGTATGGGCTGAATTAAGAAAAAATGACGGCTAAATTTACTTTTTTATATTTAGTTTTATTTTTTCTTGCACCGTTTATTTATTTAATTTTTTATTTTAACGGCGAAGTAAATCTAGATTATTACGAATTAGGATTAGCTCTTTACAATTCAGTTATACAAGGTTTATCAGTTGCATTAATTTCTATTACGATTGGTTTTTTTGGATCTTTTTTTATATTAAATTTGACCGAGTATAGAAAAAGATTGATGCAGAAGATTTGTTTTATTCCCATTGTATTGCCAAGTTTGTTTACAATTTTAATTGCATTTACATTAATTAAGCCTTTTCCGATGGGGACTTTAGGAATAATTATAGTATTATCATTAATACATATAGGATATGCAGCTAGTCTTTTTTCACAAATTTTTGAAAAAGATATATTTTCGTTTTTGCCGGTCAGCTTGGTCTATGGATTTTCTAAATTCCAATTTTATAAAATTATAATTATTAAAAATAAAAAATATGTTTTATTTTTAGCACTGACTATTTTAATTAATACAATAACTGCTTTTACAGTACCTTTAATAGTTAGTGGTGGACGCTCACGAAATTTGGAAATTCTCATTTATGAAAAAATGTTCACAGAGCAAAATTGGGTATCAGCTTTAGTTCTTGGTTTTATTCAGCAATTAATCATTGGATTTAGCTTATATAAATTGAGTCGTGTAAATTTGAATATGACTAGAAATATGCAATCAGTAATTTTTAAAAATCACATTAATAAGTTTCAGTTGATTGTGATGAATTATATTTTCTTATTTTATATATTCATTTATGGATGTGTATATGTATATTTATTTTTAAACTCTATACGCAGCGAGTTTATTTGGAAAGTTTTCAATTATGAATTATTTCAAGCTTTTTTAGGTTCAGTTTTATTTAGTTTGATGAATCTGTTTCTTTTTTTAGCTGTTTTAATTAAAGTTCTATATTTAATTTGGCATAATAAATCAATAAAATTTATTGATTATTTTAACTCGGTATCAGTTTTACTTCTGGGTGCATCCCTATTTTTTTGGGGTACTTCTCAATATTATATTTTGAATTTATTGGCACTGTCATATTTTTTTAGTGTGGCACTTTTTAGTGCAATCTATAAACTAACTATCCAAGCAAAAATTCATGAACTTGAATCTCAAAAATTGACTGCTAAAATTTATGGTTTGTGTTTTTTCGACTATCTAAAGCTTATTTTTTTTCCGCAAATGAGAAATAGTCTAGATTTTTTAGTATCGACTCTGTTTATTATGAGTATAGCAGAATTCGCACTGATTAAAATATCTGGTAGTACAATTAAAACCTTAGGTACGATAATGGCATCGTATTTATCTTCGTATCGTATTGAAGGTGCATTCGTAGTTAGTTTAATCATGCTTTTGCTTTGGTTTTTCATGTCACTATTATTTTCTTTTTTACTCAACGGAGGAAAGATTGATTTTTTTAAAAAATCTCGCATATGAAAGAGACTCATTTAAGTTGGAGATTCCTTTTCTTGAGTTTAAAGATAATTCATTTAATGTTATTATTGGCCCTTCTGGAGCAGGTAAAACAACACTGTTTAATCTCATCATTGGTTTGCTGCATGATGAGCGATGGTCTTTTATGATTGATGGTGAAGAGCTAGTTCAAAAACCAATAGAAAAAAGACAACTTGGCGTCGTTTTTCAAAACTATGAGTTATTTCCTCATTTGTCTGCGCAGGATAATATTTTAATCGTTATGAAATCTCGCAATAATTACAATGCTGAAACTGTGCAGCTTTTAGATCAGTACAAGCTGCAACTTAATTTAGATAAGTGTTGGTACACATTAGCAGAAAATTTATCTGGTGGTGAAAAGCAAAGAGTGGCTTTGCTGAGAGCAGTTATGAGCCAACCAAAGTTATTGTTGTTGGATGAACCATTTTCAGCATTGGATGAAAACAACAGAAATGAATCTCGACAGCTTATTAAAAAATTTGTAACTGACTTAAAATTGACAACTTTATTGATTACCCATGATCAAAAAGATGTTGAAATTTTTGGTGATAAGGTCATTCGTTTGCTAGACGGACGACTTGTTGATTAAAAAATTGCTAGTGCTCTTAATGCGACTATCGAGAGCTATCCTTAATAAACAAAGTTAAGTAGTGTCTAACTAAATATTGTGTTTTGAACGACTGTCCTTTGTATGTCCAAAGAACTTCTTCGAATGCGCCCCATTTGGCTTCAAACAATTCTTCATCCATTACAATGGTGACTTGTTCTTTTGAATTTGGCTGCGGGATTGCCATATTGCCGACATAGTGAAATCGCATGCTAATAACCCCAGCAGATTTAATTGAGAAAATCATTTTATAGCCGTTTCTAAAAAGCATGAAATCAGCATGGGTTTTAGCAATGCCATAGACTTTAATACGTCCTAAAACCGAAGGTTTAAGTTCGTTAAACTGAGCAGATGCTTCTGCAAACTCATTTTTAAGTTTGAGTAAAAATTGAATAGATTCGTTGACTAGAATTCTTTGCGTATCTAGACCTAAGTTCATATCAATCATCACTGATTTTTCAAGCTGTTCGTCGGCAGAGACGAGTTCTCTAATCCACGTGCTTTGAGCTGGACTAACGGCTTGTGAATGTTGCTCACGTGGCGCTTGATCGAATGTAGAATTGAGATCTGGCATTTTATTTTTGAAAATATCCATAAGTATTACTCCATCTTCTAGTTTTCAAGGACACACTGTAGCTTGTCAACGGTTAAAACCTCCAATTTGCAAGCTCAAGGCAGTTTGAGCACTATTTGAATATCGTGGTGCTGTTGGGATATAAAAACCTAGGATAAAGTTTACAGGCAGTAAGTACCCGATAGTTGTTTCAAGTCTGGCTTCCGCACCATAGCTCCAGTAACTGCTATGCATGTCTTCTGCTATAACAAATTGATTTTTATCGTAGGCAGAGCCTTTAACGGCAAGACCGTCAACAATAAATGCTCCGTTAAGTTTCTTCAAATAATAAGGATCTGTGCCATTTCCACGATTTAATGTTTTAATCGGAAAGCGATATTCTTGATTAAGTGTTACCATTCGTGATCCATAAAATTGACCTAAAGAATAACCTCTGAATAAAAATTCAGGCAAACCCGAGTCTGAAGATAGAGATGAAGTTGCATTGCTTGTTCCAAAACGAGAGGAGACATTTTGTAAAGTATGAAGGAAGTCAATTTTAAAAGATAACGTATGATCTTCAGGCAACCAACGGCTAAAATAATATTGTATAGAACCTGTTAGTTGTTCGTAGTCACTAAGATTATCGGTTGTATTGCGATCTCGAGCTCTGTTGTTTTCGTAGCGAACGAGTGTGCTAATTCCTTTTGTTGGGTAAATATCAAATATTGTTTTAGAGATATCTTTATATAAAATTTGAGTAAATATTCCTGTGTGGTGGGTCGGTCGATATGTGTCGTCTGTTGATTGGTCTAACAATCCCAACATCAACTGAATATCCGGACTTATGTGAAATAAGTCAGGAATTGCAGCAATTGCAGTTTGGTTTTTTTCAAGAGCTTTTGTATTTAATCCAAAAGATTTGAACCGACGATAACTTTGAACAGTGATAGAAGAGTCATAATATGAATTAACGTAGTTAACGTTATAACCCACTTTTTTAATAAATGCATCATAGTCGATTGAAAGATTATATTGATGGATCATAAGTGGATCGTGTCCGCTTGTCATTAATTGCAAGTACAAACTCTGATCATTTGACGATGTTGAGATAAAAGGAATAAAATAATGCGGATATAAGTATTTAGCTGCAACTGCGTCTTGTGATTGTAAACTCAAATCAGGTCTTGGATTATTCTGATAACTGTATTTATTTCTGACTTGATGGGTAATTTCAGGTAATTTCGAAAAATGACTAAGACTGTAATTAAAAACTTGAGGACCCTTACTCGTAAAGACCGTACCAAAACCTTGAGATCCGTCAATATCAAAGTCAATCACACCTGTGATCATATTTGTTTGTGCGATATTTGTTTGTAAAGATAGATCGTATTTATATATATTTGAAACACCTGTCGCTGTTGAGCTATAATACAGATTTTGATCTATAATTTTAAAATTTTCAGCCTGCGGTTTCAATGATGTTAGATGATGATTTTCTTTTGTAATTAAGTTGTATTTATAAATTTTCCTATCGCCTGTTTCATCAACAAGAGTGTAGAGTAATTGATTTTGTTTCAGCGGAATGACTTCGTGATAACGTTGACTTAAACTTGTTTCCATGAGGACTTCGCCGCTGAGTTTAAGTTCATCATTATCCGTATTAAAATCCTGATGATCTATAAGCATTTGTTTAATTTGCGTTCGTCCATTTGCGGTCGAAATATAAAAAAGAGAATTGCCGTCACCGTTCCACTGAGGTTGGCGCGCTCTTTCGGCATTTGTTATCTTAATAATTTTATCTTGAGAGTAGTCGTAGAGATACAAGTCTGAAAATATTTCGTTCGATGAAATATTATCGGTTTTAGCAAATACGATTAATGATCGGTTTGGATGAAATTCAAAACTGCTTATATCATTTTTAGGTGGTTGTTTTAAATTTAAGCGTTTCCATTGTTTAGAATTTTCGAGCTTATAGAGCGCTAGTTTTTTTCCATTTTTCTCAGTTACGATCATTCCCAAGAGCTGATCGCGATTATTATAGCGTGGATGTCGGCTTGAAATGAGTTGGTCATCAATTATTTTGAATGTTTCATCTGTGGTTGAAATATTTTTGATGCTACTAATTTGACCCTGAGCATGAGTGTTATATTTCTCAATTGTTTGAAAGTAATGACTTTCATATCCATATCCAAATAAGTCTTTCATGGGTTGTTCGATAAAATAAGGTAATCTTTCACTTTGGTGAGTCACGAGAGTATTAATGTTTTGATTAACATCTTCTGGAGTATCAGTTGGTTTATCGAGTTGTTGCATAATAAGTGAACCAAACAAATAGGGGCGATTGCCATAGGGCCAAGTTGGTAAAACTTCGTTAATTTCTGAAATTGTATATTTAAAGAGTTGGTCATCAAGAACAAAAGAGCGAATAACAGCATCTTGATAATATGAGCGCAAGCGACCTTGATGACTAAACCGTGTTTCCATTTGAACGGCCATGCCTTCTTTCCACCAAAGTGGCATAAGCATATTGGGCGCAATGATTGTCCCAAATATTGGCTTAAGCCAGGAATAAAAGCCGCGTGCTGGGTAAAGTTGAAATACGTGAGTCAGTTCATGTATAAATAGTTCTTTTGCCCATTCTCCAGATTCTGAAAGTGTTTCACGCGGACCAACTTGCACGGGATAAATCATGATGTAGGGGTAAGGAATTAAAGTTGTAAATCCATTTGATATATCAGTTGAATCGTTTATGATGACGACAATTTTTTCAGTCGGCTTTTCAGTAAACACTGTTGTGATTTCTTGATAGGATTCTTCTGCGATTTTGGCATAATAAAGACCTAAGTCTTGATGCTGAGCAGAATAAAAAATTTCGAAATGCTCCGTAATTATCATTTTCCAAGTTTGATTCGAGTGCCCAATTCGCTGAGCAGCAGTTTTTTCGGAAAAAGTGGCTAAAAAAAGACAAACACAAGCATAAAAAAAGAAATTCGAAAAAATTTTAATCATAGTTGATTGTTGAACGTGAAACTGGGTTTGACAAGGTTTTACAATGGTCTAAATTAGATATGTCCAGAATAAAAACTTACGGAGGAAAAAATGAAAAAGATTTTATTGGCGACTATTTTAATGGCAGCGTTCACGAGTTGTTCTTCATTTCGCAAGAAAGACTCATCAGGAATTGGAACAGAGTCTCCAGTTAAGAGCGAAACAACTGCAGGTGGCGAGTCTGAAAGACTTGATGGTTCGCCTCTCAATTTAAATGCTACAGGCAGCGATAGTGGTAAAATTGATGGTTTAAGAACTATCTTTTTTGAGTATGACAAAGCCGCAATCGTTTCAGCTGAAAAAGAAAAATTAACTGGAAATGTTGAGTGGATCAAGAAGAACTCGAAAGTAAAAGTGACTGTTGAGGGTCATTGCGATCAAAGAGGCTCTTCAGAGTATAACTTAGCTTTAGGTGAAAGACGTGCTAATGCAGTTAAGCAAGCCCTTGTTTCAAAAGGTATTCCAGCTTCTCGTTTGACAACTGTTAGTTTTGGAAAAGAAAAACTATTATCAAACGATGAGTCAGAAGAAGGTATGGCTAAAAACAGAAGAGCCAACTTTGTTCCTATTGGCCAATAATGTCTAAAAAACGACTGAATCAAGTATTTATTTTTACTTTTTTGTTGGTTTTGTGGAGTTGTGTTACAGTTCCACCACCAAACGAAGAGTACACATTGGCCAAAATAGCACTTGATTCAGCTCGTGCAGTTCAATCGGCAAGGTATTCTCCGGGGTATTGGCATCAAGCCGAAGAATTTTTTAGACGTGCTAAAATTTTATATTCAGAGCGAGAATTTGAAGAAGCTCGCAATTTCTTTGTAAATGCGCGATTAGCAGCTGAAAAAGCAGAAAATTCTGCAAGATTACTTCGTCAAAAAAATGGAGATGTTTTGTGATAATAAAATCCACGCTTTTAATTTTAAGTTTTTGTGTGTTAGTATCATGTTTAAAGACACGATCGGAACTTGGTGAATCATACCAATCGCATGTGTACGGTCATTCGCAAACGCAAAACCAAAAAGATGAAGCCAATAAAAATTCTTTACAAGAACCAGTAGAGAATTCTGTAAAAGTAGATGAAAAAGATGAGCTCATACGTAATTTAAATGGTCGTATTGAATCTTTAGAGAACCAGATCAATCAATTAAATAAAGAAAAAGCGACTAATACTGATTCGCAAAAAGTACAGCTTTTGCAAGATACGCTTATTAAAATGGAAGCTCAAATGGCTAAATTAGAACAGGAAATGGCTGCTCGACAAGCTTCAGATGATCATGAGCGTGAATTAAAGAGACAAGCTGATGCCGCAGCTAAAGAGAATGCTAAAAAAACTGATAAAAATTTAACTAAGACGCCAAGTAAGAAAAATGCAGCATTTGAAATAGCTCAAGAGTTTTTTGCCCAAAAAGATTTTAAAAATGCGATTCTCGAATATCAAAAATTTACAGACTCAAACCCTAAGTCAAAATATGTTGCTGAAGCTAAGTATAAAATTGGTCTAAGTTTCGAAGCTATGGGCTTGAAAGACGAAGCTTACTCTTTTTATGAAGAGGTTGCAGCTCAATATGGCTCATCTGATTTTGGTCAAAAAGCTAAACAAAAAATATCTAAGAAAAAGAAAAAATAATCGTAATGAATTTACGCTTCAAAACAGTTCTTTCTGTTGAAACAAGTTGTGATGATACGTCAGTTGCAGTTGTTCGACATGATGGATTTGTTTTAGCTCAGTGTTCCGCTAGTCAAGATCTAGAGCATGCACCCTATGGTGGTGTCGTGCCTGAAATTGCTAGTCGAAATCATTCAATTGCGCTGATTCCATTAATTGAGCAAACTTTACTACGGGCTCAATTAACTTTGGATCAAATTGATGGTTTGGCTGTAACCAATAGACCTGGATTGATAGGATCGTTGATCGTTGGTTTAATGACAGTCAAAGCTTTAGCTCAATCCTTGAATAAACCTTTTATTGGAGTTAATCATTTAGAAGGTCATTTATTAGCTCCATTTCTTGTTGATGATCAATATAGTCCATCAGAACACTTTAGTTATCCCTACGTTGCGTTAGCTGTCAGTGGTGGCCACACAAGTATATATTTAGTTCAAAATCCTGGTGATTATACTATTGTAGGTACAACGAAAGACGATGCCGCCGGAGAAGCATATGATAAATTTGCTAAGATGATCGGTCTTGGATATCCGGGTGGTGTTCAAGTCGATCGATTGGCACAAATTGGACAATCAAAGGCGTATGAATTTCCGCGTGGACTGATACACGAAAAAAGTTTAATGATGAGCTTTAGTGGTTTGAAGTCAGCCGCACATAGACTTCTACAAAAATTACCATCGGCTCAGCTTGAGCATGTACGCGCCGATTTATGTGCTTCGTTTCAAGAAGCAGTTGTCGAAACACTTATTGCAAAAATCACTCTTGCAGCACGTCTTTTTAAGACCGAAAATATTGCTATCACTGGTGGCGTGAGTGCAAATTCAAAATTAAGATATGAGGCGGAGAATCTTAAAAAAAAGGGATATCGAGTAATTATTCCACCCATGAAGTATTGTACTGATAATGCGGCAATGATAGGTTATGCGGGAATATTGCAACTTAATCGTCATATTGAATCAGATATAAGTTTAGGTCCTTCATCTTCAAGTTATGAAAACGATTTCAAGATAGCTCTACGTGAAAGTCTTGATGACGTAAAGAAAGCGATTAAAAACTAATGGTGCAAAAAACTGCTAAACAAAGATTACAGGAAAGAATGCATGAGTTATCGCATTATACAAAAAAATCGTTGGGACAAAATTTTTTAGTTTCAGACACTGTCATTAATAAAATTACAAACGCTGTTGACGAAGTAAAACCTCAAAAACTAATTGAAATTGGCCCTGGTTTAGGCGCGTTGACGGATGTATTACGTGAACGGTATGGTCAATATCAATTGATCGAACTTGATAACAGTTTAATTGAATATTGGCGATCTGTAGAAATGCCTGTGTTGGCAGGTGATGCTCTTCAGATTGATTGGAGTCAAATTGAGTTTGATGTTTTGGTTAGCAATTTACCTTACCAAATTTCATCTTCAATTGTAATTGAACGCAGCATAGATGAAAATCAATGTCGAGCAATGATTTTGATGTTTCAAAAGGAAGTTGCCCAAAGAATCAAAGCTCAACATAAAACAGAAGACTATGGTTTGCTCAGTGTGATAGCGCAAGAGTTTTGGAAAATTGAAATCGTATGTGATGCAGGGATGCGTGATTTTAATCCTGCGCCGAAGGTTAATAGCCGAGTGTTAAGATTTACTCAAAAAGAGAGTAGTATTAATCATAAAAAAGATTATTTACTATTTATTAAGACTTGTTTTAAGCAAAGAAGACGCATTCTAAAATCGAATTTAGATAGCTCTATTCATCCAAAGTTTATTAATTGGATTACAGAAAAGAAATTATCTGATAAAGTTAGAGCTGAAGAGCTTAGTATTGAGCAGCTCAAGGATCTTTACTTATATTTAAAAAAATAGGCGATATGGGAATACTCATTATTCAGGAAAATAAACAGGCGCGATTTGAATATTCAATTTCTGACACATTTGAAGCTGGTTTGGTTTTAACTGGCAGTGAAGTGAAGTCGCTTCGACAAAAAAATATTCAATTTAAAGATTCGTATATAGCTTTTAAAGGAGATGAAGCCTATTTGCAGAATGCTCATATAACAGAGTATAAAGCGAGTAGTTATAATAACCATATTCCCGAACGCTTACGTAAGCTGCTGTTGCATCGAAGTGAACTTGATCAAATATTCGGAGCAATTAAAGAAAAGGGCATGACGTGTATTCCCTTGAAAATTTATTTTAAAGATGGACGAGTAAAACTTCTAGTTGGTTTGGCTAAGGGTAAAAAAATACACGATAAAAGAGAATCAATTAAGAAGCGTGACGTTGATCTACAGCTTCGCCAAGCGAAGTTTCAACGTCGATAGTATTTGGAATACTATTACGCTTGGTACGGGAAGATATATAAAGATTGAAAAAAGCAGAAAAAACAACACTGCAAGTATATAAAATAATGATCCAATTTTTTTCGGTGTTAATATAATTTTTTAAATTATATTGCGCTGGGATATTGTTTTCGAAAAAAGTGTAATTTTGTAATGACCAATACACAATTGGAAATAAGATGATTGCTTGAGTGAATAAGCCAAGCATGAGTAATCGAATTTTAGAACCGTATTTAGCTCTAAACATCTCAAATGGTATACTGGTCATGTGCCAATCAGGTTTATTTTTTCCAAAGTGTGAGCCTTGTTGATGCATAGGTCTAATTTAATATTGAAGCATATTGTATTCTAGTCCATGTTTGTTCAAAATAAATATATGACTAAATCAATCCAAATTCTGTTCTTAGGACTTGTGTGTAACGCTCTACTAATATCTTGCCAGATTGCAACTGAACGAGATTTTAGTCTCGATAAAGCTGAGCGTAATGATTCATCAAGTGATCATCATAAAGAACTACAAAATATTAAGCCCCGCCTAGACAGTCGTTACAATTTGACCGAAGATCGTGATCAATTTGAAATCTTGAGATCACAAACGCCAGAAGAAATTAAAGTCAGTAATGATGAAAAAGCATTGTTGTTGAGTTGGATGGAAGATTATAAAAAAGAGCCTTACGAAGTTCGCGAAAAATATAACAACTTGGTTCGAAAAAAAAGAGATAAATTTAATTCAGATATGCAAAAAATTCGTGAAGAGTATAGCAAACAAGAAAAAAAGCGACGGGATAACTTTCTAAACAATATAGATAATGAACGATTAGATATTAAAGAAAGAAAATTAAATCGTGAAAAATCGTCAGAATTATACGTTGAAATTGATAATAGGCGAAAAGAGTATTTTTCTAAAGAACGTGACTTGAGAGAAGAATTTGAATCTGAATTTCGTCAGAAAAGAAAAGATTTTGAGGAATATTTGAAAGAAAAAATGGACAATTTTAATTTTGAAATGAAAGTATACACTGAAAAATTTAATAACCTCAAAAAACAACAACAAAACTAAATTTCGCGATGCCGAACTGCACGATCTACTTGTATAAGCGTTGTATGCAAGTAAGCCATTTGCTCGGCGCTCATTTGTGCAAATTGTAACCCTACGATTTGTTTTTGTAATTCTGAGTTAAACTGATTAAACACTATGATTGACATGAGATTTTTTATTTCAGAATGTACAATTTTTATTTCTACAGTTATATCAGTTTCATCAATTAATTCTAATTCCGTTGGAGTTGTAATTTCCAAACGACAGCCGCCGAGAGAAATATCATTTAGCCGACATTCTAATTTAGGATATTCAAGTATAGTTACTTGATGATCAAGAAAATTTGGTACAGCTAAGCGGAAGTTATTTCTTCTTTGGATCTTGTAAATTTTTTCTGGAAAATTCAGAAAAAAATAAACATCACGACTTGTTGCTTTAGATTTGAAGAAATATTTATTGTCTAGATAGGTGAATGAGCACATGATCGGCGTATCTACTAAATCGCTGTCAAATTTTCTAATTATGCCGAGTTCGGCGTCTTCAACAGGTACAAAATTAGACTTTGCATGAGCATTTGCAATTTTGAAAACAACTGGTACATTATTTTTGCGTAAATTATCCATGATTTCTTGATAGAGATCACTTGCTACCGGAGTAAAGAAATTTACATCTTTTTCATTATACTCGTTATTAGATTCGCTCAAATCTTTACCTGCCTAATCCATGTCACTTCGTTTTTGTTTTGATATAACCTAACGATTTTAGAATGCTCTATGTTTAACAATTTTTCAATAATTTCAAAATCACAGTCACCCTTAAACTTTATAGTACACATAAAATTTTTATCTGGACTAATAGCTAGCCACTCTTGTATGACTTCGTAAATTTTTTCTGGTGTACATATTAAGTCTGAAAAAAACCAGCTTGTATCTTTAAAATCCAATGGGTTTAATTTAAATGCATCACCTAGACTGTGTTTGATATTTTTAATCTGTTCGATTTTATCTGCTAAAGGGGCTCTATCAAATGTATAAACTTTGTCAAAACACTGACTCAAAACCCAGCTCCAGCCTCCTGGGCTAGCACCAATTTCGAGAGCAATCTGTTTGCTATCAAATTTTAGGTCATGAATCATTATGGCTTCCCAAAGTTTTAAGTAAGCCCGATTGGGGGGATGTATTTTATCCTCTTCGAATTCATTCCAACCAGCTGGATACCGTGCTGACGGCTGATCGCTATAAATAATCAGGTCATCAATAATAGTCCAAATGTAATATTTAAAATTGAACTTTTTATTCGGATTAAATGTTATTCTTTTTTGCGGTATTTTCTTGAGTTTTGATAGTTTATTTTCAATGTGTTTGTGGCGGAATGTAGGGTGATAATAACCAATTGTTGAAAAATTTTTTAATTGATGATAGAGATCAACTGTATACTCAGAACTCAAACAATTTTTCCAATGATCTTGAGCCCAGATTATTTGGGTGCTTACTGGTTCAATTAAAAAAATTTTATCTGATTTAAAGTAAACTTTTACATTTTTTCTAGTAAGCTCTCTTTCGAGCTCACTAGAAAAATGAATAAAAGGAATTAAAACGTGAAAACTAAGCAGCTGCTTTTTGAGCTGGTGATAGTAATCCGTGCTGATTAAGTGCTTTTGTGCAGACATCCCAAAATTTTTCTTTCAATACTATTTCTCTAGCATTGTATTTTAATTTTGGAAAAGTAGCATTGTAAAAATGATTGCAAAAATCATTTTCAGATCCCGAACGCGCAAATTTCATCAACATATTGAAGTGAACTTCGGTAAATTGACCAGAAACGAGCATTTTGCGTAATGCACTTTCAGGTGTGTTTAGTAAAAACTGATATAATAGATTTCCATCATAAATAGCACTCATAGAATTCCCCTTTGGTTATTATTGTTCATTTGTAAACAATAGATATCTAGACTATCGGCTAACTAGACTAAGGAATTAAAAAGAAATGTGAATTTTAAATTAAAATGATTAAAATTAAAGGTGATTTGTCGAATGTTTGTATCAAAATAAAACGCCGTCTGTAATTCAGACGGCGTTTGCAGATAAAAAGTCACTCTTAAACTCAAAATACTTATCGAACTACGATTTGCTCAAGTGTTTTAATATTACCATCTTCATTGAAGAAGTTTCTTAAATTATATGAGCGATCAAGTAAGTATCCATTTTGATCAAGCAATGACCTAAAAACTCTAGTTTTATCAAATGCGGTCTCATCAGGAAACGTCGATATTGAAGGCTGAACTTTACGACCCGACATAGATAGTCGCGCAACAACAAATTTTTCAAGCTCTTTATCCGGAGTTAGTTTTAGTAACAACAATCCCGCAATTTCTCTAAATAATGGCACGTTATTCAATAAATGTTGAAATTTGTCATATTTGTCTTTGTTAATTTTAAGTTTTTGTTCAGGTGTTGTGTTATCGCTAGTTTTGTGCGAAAAAATAGAAGCTAAATATTTTGGTACATTCTCTATTTCGTACGAATAAGCAATCTTCTTTTTCGCTAACGAAGCTTCATCAGTTCCATTTTGAGCATAGCACGCTACTAATTTTTCATGTGGACCGTTTGTATAGATATCGGTTTCAGATCCATTCATGCCATACGGAAGCGACTGTAATTTGTAAGTATTTTTTATAATATTGAGCATACCTTCTCGGATATTATTTTCACTAAATTCTTCAGTGTGAATATCAAAAATTTCATTTGTGAAGTAGACTTCCTGATCGACAAAGACGTTTTTGATTGAGTTACGATTTGTAAAGTCCCATTTAGGAAATTTGAGTTTGTTTTTAATAGCTTCCGGTAAAATTGAATTAAAGCGAAACTCTAAACGTTTGTATTCATCTTCTGTCAAAGCCAAGTCTTTTTTAGTTCTATTGATACGTAATCCTAAAAATTCATTTGGAATTTCTTTATTCTGAGCATCTTTTTTTGTTTTAACTAGAAAATCCAATGAAGTGCGGTCGGTTTCACCATATAACCAAATCCAATCATAAGAAAAAGTTTTGCTATAGCTATTTAGTAAATAAACGCTAACGTCATTTAATGAATAGCCATCCATCATAGCTATACGAGACGTCGTAACCTGTGAACTTGAATCTAATCCAACAAATCGCATGATGTTTAGCTTAAACCCTTGATTAACGATATTAGACTCATTATGTCCAGCTACAATTTTAAGAACAGCTTTTTGATGTAAATCTTTAAGAGAGTTATCCCATTCTTTTTTAGCTAATTCATTAATTGTGTCTAATTCTTTTAAAATCATGTCTTTTTTATCTTCGAGAGATTGTGTCGGATCTGCATGCTTAAAGTTTTTTTCAAGAGCACTTAAAGATAATAGTTTCATTTTTCCAGCTACTAATTGATCGTATTGTTTGCGTGCTTCAGCTGACTTTAGATTAAAAACATAGTCGGCCAAAAACAAGTCACTATCACGATCGTTGTAATATATTGATAAAATATTTGTATTGAATAAACGATTAAATGCAAGCTTACCGTAGCGATCAAAACCCACTAATTGAACGCCCATAGAGGCGCCAAAGTTATTATCCTGTATCGCCAGGATCTTAACCTGCACGTGATCTTCATCTATACGGAAAACTTGGATATCAAATTCACCACTGACAAAGTAATTTAAATTAAAATCAAACTGTGGGTGTATTTTGGATGTTGTTAAATGGGTCAAAAGACCTCGTCCTACGCTAAACATTATTGGTGCTCTGAAACCCACAAAATCACCTGGTCTGATGACATAGTCTTCTGGAGCATCTTTGAGTTCTATAGGTTTACCATTTTCGTTTTCGATCATGGGCTTTTCTTTTTTATCGAATACAGATGAGTTTTTTGGTAGTTTTGTAATTGGATTGTACCAGTAGTTGATGAGAGATTCTTTTTGTGAATTGAATTGTCGAATAAAAGTTATTTCACGTGTTCCAGTAATTGATGCGCCAAACGGTAAATTATCCAATCCAAATAACTCAGGTAATACAGTGGCTTTTACTTCCCAAACCATATATTTTGAGTATTTGCCGCCAATAAATGGGTTTGATTTTGCAGTCACTTTGCTGTCTATGAATGCTTTTCCTGTTAGTAAATCAATTGTCGGAAAATCTTGCTTTTGAGATAATCGAGCATTTTTAATTGCATCACTCAGCTCTTCACCGACACTAAATGCTATATTGCGGTTTGGTTTTGTGTGACGTTGATCAGCGTGTAACGGTCCAGCAGCAGTCAAAATTAATGGTAGTGTGCAAAATTGAATTATTTGTTTTTTCATATAATACCTCAAGTTGTTATATGGCAAAATCAATACCTGCACGAAATCTCAATTTGAGATACAAAAGTGTCTATTAAAAATTCAAAGTAACAATTTTGGCTAACACAATATTTAATTTGAATTTGGAAATAAAGTAGACAATGCGATCTGTAATACTTACAAGAACTATGCTTGTTGCTAAATGAATTCAATGCAAATAGAGATAAATGGCTATTCTTATAGTAAATATAACCTTTAACAAAGCTGTGTAGAGCTAATTTTTCGAGGTATTTATATATGGATAATACGCAAATTGAGATAGCTAACCAAAGTGGTAATCTAGAAAAAGAATTGTCCTTACGTGAAATCTCGCAAATGTTCTTGCGAAACTGGCCACTTTTCTTAGTTTTGTTTTTTGTTTTTAATTTATCTGGAGTTATTTATTATAAGTATTTTAATCCATATGTTTCCAGAGCAACAATAATATTAAACGATGCTCAAAATAGTCAGCTTCAGTCTTATGCTCAGGGCCAACAAGGTTTTTCTGTTAAAACAAATGAAGCTAAAAAAACAAATTCCACTATTAACAAACGTTTAGATTATTTCAATACGAGAGCATTTTATGATGATTTACTTGTAGATATTTTAAATATTAATACCAAAACACTTACAGTTAAAGAATCATTAGGATTGAGTTATATAAAACAAAATCTTTTAAATAATAAAACGACTTTTTCATATGATGATCGAACTCACATTTTTAAATTTTTTGAAAACTCGATTCATCATAAAGTTAAAGCTGACTATGAACTTGAAATTACTGTTTCGCACGATCAAAAAGAAGTAGCGTTATTTATATCTAATCTTGTCAGCAAAAAAATACTTGAAAATTTTAAAAATAAGGAAATCGAAGAAATTACCACGGTCAAAAATCAACTTTTAACAGAAAAAAATAGTATAGATCAAGAATTGTCAGATATAAGTAAAAAAATGAGTGGATTTTCAGCTCAACCTGAAGCGTTAATTTCTATAGGCTCTAAAGAAAAAGTCTCTGACTATTTAACAGATTTAATGCAGCGTAAAAGCGAAGCTAAAATTAGGATTGCTGAAAATGAACGAATTATCAATGAACTTAGACAAAATTCAAGTAAACAAAATTTAAAAAAAGAGAGTGTGCTTTATGGTAACGGCGGTAAAGTTCAAGCTTTAGCCCTTGAAAATGAAATGCTCAAGGCCAAACTACAGCAATTGCAAAATACGATTAATGAAGTAACTTTAAAAGCTAAGAATCTTCCATATCTGTCGCAGATGTATGACGATCTAAAAAAGCGATCTGATATTCAGTTAGCCAGATTGAAAGATATTAATGAAAGTATATCAAAATCAGATTTATCTTTATTGGCAGCATCGCATAAGTATGAAATTTATGAAAGTCCACGTTTTGAAAAAGTTAAACCCTTAGTATCTTTGACGATTGTTTTATTTTTAGCTGTTTTGGCTACGCAAATTATTGGTAGTATTATTATATATTTACGTGCAATTTGGGATACAAACATTATTACAGCGGAATCAACGCGTAATGTAGTCGTAGTAGATAGTCATTCGTTAGATCCACGTGTAATTATCGAAAATTCTAAAATTCGCTTTAGACTTAGAAATTCAACAATCGATGGTCAAGATCCGCAGTTTGTTAAAAGTAAAAATATTGGTTTTGGTTTAAGTAAATCAATCCATGATGATGCTCAAAGCGCATCAGAAGAAGGATGATATTAAGGGTCAATTATGAGTTTTGTTGATAAGGATCGTCCTTCTACTTGGAAAAGATATCAGAAAGAACTCTGTATGAGTTGTCGTGCGAATTGCTGTTGTATGCCTGTTGAAGTCAAGGCAAGTGACTTGGTTAGATTGTCAGTTGTTAGCCAAGATGAATTAGATCAATCAATAAAAAAGACTGCTAAAAGACTTAAAAAAGAAGGGTTGATTGTCAGCTACAGAGAAGGAACCGAGTTTTTTATGCTTGCGCAAAAAGCTAATGGCGATTGTATATTTTTAAATGAGCGTACGCGCTTTTGCAGTGTTTATGATAAAAGGCCAGACACGTGTCGACAATTTCCTGATCAGATTGGTACTCGTGTGGGATGGTGTCCATATGAAACAAAATAAAATAATCATAGCTTATTGCTTATTATCATTTTTGCTAACCGCTTGTGGGAATTCATCTTCGAGTGATAATCCAAAGACGCGATTTTCAAGGAAAAAATTAAGCTTAGAAGATTCTAAAATATTTATAACTTCGACAATTTATTATATTCCTGATTATTCGGATATTCAAAATGATCAATGTTCTGATGCCGTTCAAATTAGGATTAAAAAAAGTAAAAACAAATTTATTGATTCAAAATTGTGTCGTCCTGTTTTTCGTGATTGCTTAATGCAAGGAAGTTGTTTTGTGAAACTTGATCATCAAAAGCAGATGATTAATTATCATAAAAAAGTTGGCTCTGTCGTGCAATTTCAAATAGTCGATTTAAGTGTATGCCCGAATGGACAAGGGGACTCGTCTGATTCTAAAGCACGTTACTCAGTCATGTGTTTGGATCCGTACAGATCTGTAGCAGCTGATTTATCGTTGTATCCGTTAGGTACTGTTATTTTTATACAAGATATTGTGGGTACGGTCCTGCCAAATGGTAAGATTCATGATGGTTATTTTATTGTTCGTGATTCGGGTGGTAATATTGATGGATATGGACGTTTTGATTTTTACACTGGTTTTCATGGCGTCGGACGACAAAATGTTTTTTCTCAAATTGGTTTAGGTGGCGAAGCAAATTATCCATATCAAATTGTTACAGGACCAGAGGCTGAACGAGTTCTTCAGCAATCTGGATTTCCTAGACTAAATTAAGATTAATATCGACTATTTTAGTGCCGATGAAACATGGGTGCATATTGATATTTTGTTTGAATTATTCATAAGTGTTCTTGCTCTTGTTTTGACGTTTTGGGCGATCAAGCATTTTTATTTTCTTTGGTATTACGGTAAAAAGAAAGAGCAAATAAATAGACTTGAGGCGCGTGTCGCAGTTCTTAGAATGTTGCTCAAAACGAAGCTTAAGCGGAAGGGCTCTGCGTTGCAGGATCAGTACAAGGATGACAAAGCTTTTTTAGATAAAATTCAATCAAAACTTGAGCTTCTGGTAACATATAATTTCCAAAGAAATTCTGATTATTCCGAAGTCATTGAAATTCTGAGTTCGATTTCTGAAATGATTGATCAGCAAATACATATAAAAACACCTGAAATTGGTAAAGCGGCAACTGTACAAAGTGAGAAGCTGATAAAAGATTTTTCGCATCTGCCTCAAGCAAGTAAATGGATTCAGTTGCTGAAGTATGACAAAGGCAATTTGTTTATTATTAAAGAGATTGTTGAGACTGTTTTTAAGTTAAAGAATAAAATTGAAGATTATAATCGAGAGCGCCAAAATAGAGAATACAAATTACGCTCTGTCGAACTTATAGAGATAGCTGCATTCGATGATTTAAAGGTTATAGTAGATTCGGAATTTCATAAAAATCATGAAGGTCAGGCTGAAGATGTTCGTACCGATGCTTCAGTTGATTCTAAAATCAAATCAGCTTCATAATTTTATTCATCAAATTGCGTGAGTCGCTAGAGTTCTGTCTTTTGTTCCTAATTAATCAATTAAAATACCGAATAGCACGATTTAAGAATATCAACGTATCAAAATGATATCTAATTCATAAAATCTACATATATATTCAAGTTTTAATGCGACGTGTCGATAATTGTTGTGACTATCGGACTAGACTTTGGTTAGGGGTCTTGCTGGTGATTAACTTTTTATAAAGGAATCCTATGTCACTTCGAATTGGTACGAATGTTGGTTCTTTAGCAATTCAAACTTCTATCAACAAAAGTGAAAGGGAATTATTGAGGGCAACCAAAAATGTTGCTTCGGGTTCGCGGTTATCAGATTCAAGTGTTGATTCAGCTGGCTTGGCTATTTCTGAAAAACTGAAAGCAGATATTAAATCATTCGAAGCCGCACAAAGAAATGTAGCGCAAGCAACAAGTTTTTCTGCGATTGCGGAAGGCGCACTAGCTGAGCAAGCAAACATTTTAGTGCGTATGCGTGAATTAGCGATTCAGTCGTCTAGTGATACGTATTCAAATCAGGAACGTTCATTTATGCAAACTGAATATTCTAGTTTGCAATCAGAAATTGATCGTATTGCTCAAGTGACTAATTACGGTTCTCAAAAACTTTTGAACGGGTCGTCGAGTGAATTGGATATTCAGGTTGGGAAATCAGCCGATCAATCTTCGCGAATTATTTTTGATTCTGAGACCAATACAACTTTATCCTCTTTGGGTTTATCTTCATCGAGTGTTCGTGATAAGTCAGATGCTCGTGATGCAATTGATGCCTCTGACGAAGCTATGCAACTTATCTCGTCTCTTCGTGCTAAGTATGGTGCTCTTCAATCACGTTTAGAGTCTACTGAGAGCAATCTGCTATCAACAATCGAAGCTCTTAGTTCTGCACGATCGCAAATCTATGATGCAGATATTCCAAAAGAGGTTTCAAATTTACGTAAACAGCAAATATTGCAGCAATATCAAAGTTCGTTACTGCAACAAACTAATGAACAAGCTGGTTCAATTTTGCGTTTAATCGGATAAAACTAGACCAAGGTCGAAATTTTTTTTCATCGCCAAAATCATAAATATCAATAACTTAACGTAAAGCGTCAAATAAAAACTAGACCAAGGGCTAAAGTTCCCTAGACCATGGTCCGAAATATTTGTTGTACGGTTTGGTGAGTGTGAGAGCAAGACTAAAGTCCGATAGTCACCTAGACTTAAGTCTTAATAAAAAATCTCTAAAGGCTCACGGTAAAAATGAACAGTCACTTCATTTTTTCGTGAGCTCTCTCCTTATCTTTAAATTTTGAAATTTTAAAACTTTTTTAAAAAAGAAGTTAATAACAACAACTATTTGAAAGGGTAAATAGGGGGTAACTATGGGTTTAAGAATTACAACAAATATGTCGTCGATATCGGCGCAAAGGTCTTTGATGTCTCAGACAAAACGTCAAGAACATGCTTCTAAAGCATTGTCGACAGGTCAGAGAATCACTCAAGCTGCAGACGATTCTGCAGGATTAGCAATTGCTGAGAATATGAAATCAGAATTGCGTGGTACGCAACAAGCAAGATCAAATGCTTTCAATGCTATATCAGCCATTCAAGTTGGTGAGGGTGGTTTGGCAGAGCAATCAAACTTAATTATTCGTTTACGTGAGTTGGGTGTTCAAGCAGCTTCAGATACTGTTGGGGATAAAGAAAGATATTATCTACAGCAAGAGGCCTCAAGTATTACTCAAGAGATTGATCGTATTTCAAAAACAACAAAATTCGGTGATAAAACATTATTAGATGGATCATCTCCGACATTTGATTTTCACGTGGGGTCAAACGCTGACAAAATGAATGTTATTACACACCAAGTTGAGGGTGATGCTACTTTAGGCGGATTAGGTCTTGGTGGTATAGATATTAGTTCAAAAGATGGAGCTCGTGATCTTTTAGGTACGATTGACAGTGCGCTTGAGACAGTATCTAAAATGCGATCTGGTTTTGGTGCAGTTCAATCGCGATTAGAGTCAACAGTGAATGGGTTAGATGTAAAACAGGAAAATCTAGCTGGCGCGAGATCGCGTATCATGGATGCTGACGTCGCTAAAGAATCAGCAGACTTAGCTTCAGCTAACGTTTTACAACAAGCTTCAATTTCGGTTTTATCACAAGCAAACAGTTCGCCTATGGCGGCTTTAAAGCTGATCGGATAATTAAATATATATAATTTTATAATAATTTTCGAGGTTATCTCCCTATTGGTAACTTCTTAAACCCTGGCTTCGGCGAATTCCTCGTCGAAGCCTTTTTTTTGCTCAGATTATTAATTCTTTACTTAGAGCATTAGCTCTTTTTACTTGGCAATTCTTTATTAAGTCGATATTCATACTTTCATCATTGAGCAAATGATCATATGAAGGAGAATATCAAATGACAAAAACACTTTTAGCTTTAGCTGCATCATTATTTTTAGCAACAAACACTTATGCTGCCAATAAATCAGCTGATAAAGAAGTTGAACTTGGTCTTTATAACGCCATCGACGTGGATTCTGGAGAAATAAATGCATCTTTATTATTAAGAGCAGATAAAACAGTGAATTTTAAAGTTTCAACACCAGATTTTGAAATGCCTGAGCCAGGTTGTGAAGGTCGTTGGATAGTTCGTGGAAATACAATTGTTTCTGATCTTGAATGTCCATTAATTTTCTTACCAGAAGTACATGTTGAAATTGATATTACAACTGTAACGCCTGAGTCAGTAAGATCAGAAGAGGGTGCTTTAGTGCCAGTATCAATTGATGCATTAGGTGGCGAGCCTGCTTTATACAGACTAAGAAAAATCAACTAATTTTTTATTGCATTTATTATTTTTAAGGCCTTGTTTTTTTACAAGGCCTTTTTCTTTTCTAGACTTAAATCCTCTCTTAAATTAAATAAATTTTATTTATAAAAAATAATTCAAAATAATTTTTTATATTCAATTACAGACTAGATGCTTCTTTGGTCTGCAACGACTCTAGTCTGATGCTTTTTGGTCCTGCATGGACTAGATGAGACCTATGAAATACCTAGACTATAGTATTGAAAACCACCAGAAAAAGGTCCTTTTTTCAAAACCAAAGTCTAGTTCTCGCAGGATCAAGGTCTAGTTTTGCAGGACGCGACTAAAGCTCAATACAGACTCGCCGAAAGGTATATCAAATAAACGACTCAGACTCGACTGGATGTACTGAGAAACTTGAACGAAGTGACTGTCTTCAAGTTTTGACGAAGGTACTGCTAGACGAGTGTAGGTCACCAAACACGTACAAAGAGATACTCAAAAGAGTACTCTACAAATAAAGAGGTCGAACATGGGATTAAGAATTACAACAAACGTAGCATCGATTAATGCACAACGCGTAATGAGTGGTAACACTCGCGAAATGCAAAAATCAATGGCTCAATTATCAACTGGTTCTAGAATAACTAAAGCCGGTGACGATGCTGCAGGTCTAGCGATTTCAGAAAACTTGAAATCAAATATCAGATCATATGGCCAAGCATCGAGAAATGCCAACGATGGTATTTCAATGATTTCAACTGCTGAGCAATCAATGGGTGAAATCTCTAACATCTTAACACGTGTAAGAGAGTTAGGTATCCAAGCTTCTTCTGATACTGTTGGAGAGCAAGAGCGTGGATTTATCCAAAAAGAGGTTAACGCTTTAAAGGCTGAGGTTCAACGTGTTGCTGAATCAACTTCTTTCGGATCAAGAAAATTATTAGATGGAACTGGTGGAGTGTATGATATTCACGTTGGTACTTCGTCAAATGAAAACACTGACTGGATTTCTTATGATTCTTCGCAAACAAATGTAACTGCTGATGCGCTTGGTATTGCAAGTTTAGATTTTACTTCTAAAGATGGTGCTCGTAATGGTTTAGCAGCTTTAGATACTGCTCAAATGTCGGTGAATGGTTCACGCGCTAATTTGGGTGCTATGCAAAACAGATTATCATCAGCTGTTGATGTGATCGGTACAATGTCTGAAAGCTTGAGTGCAGCAAATTCTCGTATCCGTGATGCTGATATCGCTCAATCGACTGCTGAATTAGCTCGTAACAGCGTACTTTTACAAGGTACTACTTCTGTGTTGTCACAAGCTAATCAACAACCACAAATGGCATTAAAATTATTAGGTTAATTAAAGAATTGATTTAAATTCTTGGGCGGGGTGTGTTTGACCTCCGCCCTGCTCAATAATTTATAAATAATGACGAAAGGCTAGGTTGCAAAACAACCTGGCCTTTTTTATTTCAATCGATTTTGTTTAATTTAAGTTTGTTTAGTGAATATCCGATAATGAAAGTATGAATATCAAAAATTTGATCAATGCAAATATTCCTGTTGGTGGAATCAGCTCTACATCAGCTGCCAGCAACAAAACGATCAAGTCTGAAATCACACACGACCGCGATGGTCATGGTCAAGAGGCCTATCAACAGCAAAAGAAAAAGCCTAAAATGAGCCGCGAAGAGGCTGAAAAAGCAGTTGGGCGTTTAAATGCAAAACATTTTATGTCGGATATGAAATGGACAGCTGTATTACTTGAAGAGGATGGTTTCTTCTATGCAATCGTAGAAGATAGTCAAAAAAATATAATTCGTAAAATGAGTGAATTCGATTTGTGGGATGCTTTAGACGCATCTTTTTTACAAGATGCGGATACGTTAAAGGGAAACTTGCTAAAAAGAACAGCTTAGTTTTTTTTAACCTTAATGCCTAAATTTGTAATGATTAGTTTTTCGTGTTCTTTCATTAGAAAATTAAATATTTGTTTTTCAGGTATATCATAAATTTTTAACAATTTTTTTAAAATATCCCATGGCGGAGAGCACATTCCGCGTTCCCAGTTGGAAACAAATTGAGATTTACAACTACACGCTTTTGCGACATCAGTCTGTGTTAAATTTTTTTGCTCACGTTTTTCTTTTAAGAACTCGCCGAGATTTCCAAAGTGTTGTTTTAAAGCATTTTTGTTTTCCATGTGTTCCTCATTAACTTTTTTTAACAGAATATTTACAATGATGTCTATTTTCATGCATGAATGCAAGAAAAAGTCCTGTTTTAAATATAATTTAATTTATATTTCAATAACTTCGTCTAGACAATTGAAGATCAGTATCATCAGTCAGCATCATGGTAGACAAACGACAAGGGATAAAAATTCCTACTCGTTAATGGTCGTACGACAATCAATTGACTCACGTTTAAGCATTTTTTTCTGACATACTGATTCAAGAGCTAATGTCTTTCATGGAGGAAATACAGTGCCAATACGCATCAGTGGATTATCAGGAGGGGGGCTTCCGCCAAACTTGGTCGATCAAGTGATCGAAGCTGAGCGCGTACCTGTTAAGAAGATGCAAGAAGATAAAGCTAAGATTGAAGATAAAGTAAAATTAGTCACTGATTTTGAATCTAAAATTAACGACATTATTAAAAACTTAGGCTCAGTTATTGGAGCTCGTGGATTTAGCGACATGAAGTTTGTATCAGGATTTCCTGATATATTGGATGGTACTGTCGATCCAGCTGTCGCAGAATCGGGTGATTGGACTCTTGAAGTTACTCAGCTAGCAACTAAGCCATCAATATTATCAACGGGTGTGTCTGATAAAAATCAAACATCCATAGGTGTTGGTTATATTAAATTTGATACGCCACAAGGTGAACAAGAAGTTTATATTTCGCAAGATGAATCTACTTTGGAAAAGGTTGCGGAAAAAATTAATGCTTCAAATGTGGGTGTTCGCGCAACTATTATAAACGATCGCAAAGATAAGGAAGAAAGTTTTAAACTTCAGTTAACGGGAACTCAAACGGGTGATGATAACGAGATTATTTTTCCAAAAGTTTACATGGTTGATGGAGATGTAGACTTTTCTTTTTCAGATAAGTTACCAGCGCAAAATGCAAAATTTAAATTGAATGGTCATGAAATTGAATCATCAACAAATAAAGTCACCGATGTTATTGCTGGCGTTGCTCTTGATTTAAAGCAGGCGCGTCCAGGAACTCCGGTAAAATTAACAGTGACTGAAAATTACGATGCTATTGGCGACAAAATGAAGTCTTTTGTTGACGCCTATAATGCGGCATTGGGTTTCATTCAAAATCAAAATAAGCTAACAACTGATAAATCTGGAAATCCGAAACTTGGGCCACTTGGTGGCGATAGCATGTTACGTATGACTGAATCAAGATTACGAAATATAATTCAAGATCGTCAGTTAACAACAAGTTCAATCAGTCGCGCTATCGAGCTTGGTATAGAATTTAATCGAAACGGTACATTGAATTATAGTGCTGATAAATTTAAAAAAGCAGTGTCATCAAATCCAAAAAATGTTGTCGAGTTTTTAAGGGGAAATCTTATTGATACTGGTTTTATTACATCGATGAAGTCAAAGCTCAGACAGATTGTTGATCCACAGGCTGGATCAGTTGGTGCACGTAAAGCCAATATGCAAAAGCAGGTCTCTAATATAGATGAAAAAATTCAAAGAAAAGAAAAACAGCTCGAAAAGCGTGAAGAAACTCTTCGTCGTCAATTTTCTCAAATGGAAGAGACAATGGCGAAGATGCAGGCTCAAGGGCAACAAATAGGAAAGGGGTAGATAAGTTATGGCAGCAAATCCATATCAAAAGTACAAACAGACATCAATATTAAGCGCGCCACGCGAGCAAATTTTGCTGATGTTATATGAGGGAGCTATCAAGTTTACTAAGTTAGCTATTCAGGCAGCAGAGCAAAAGAAAATTGCCGAACGTGGATCTAATATTATGCGTGCATATGACATTATTTTAGAGTTGCAAGTTTCGCTGGACCACAAAGTTGGGGGTGAAATTGCTGCGCAATTAGATCAACTTTATACATACGTACTTGATCAATATACGAAAGCGAATATCTCTGGCGAGATTGATCCACTTCGAAATAGTTTAAAAGTAATTGAGAACTTATTTGATGGTTGGAAAGTCGCTGTCGAAAAATACAAAAAAGAAATTGATGAAAAAGGGGGAGCAGCATGATTCGAATGGTACAATTATTGACAGAAAAAAATCACTTTCTAGAGAAATTTTTCTCACTTAATGAAAATCAAATTTTAAGATTAGAATCTGGTCAGTATGATGATATTGAAAAATTTTACAACAAACGAGAAGATCTCATAAAAATTTTAAAACATCTTGATCAAGAGGTGTTGAAATCGCATCAGCAACATAAAGAAATCAATGCAGTTTTCACTGAAACTGACAAAGCGGCATTGCGAGAATGTATGCGCATTAAAGAAATGTTTGTTGAGAGAATAATTGATCAAGATATGCAGGTTCTTTCGTTGATTGATGATGCAAAATCAAAAATAATCAAAGAATTGCAAGATGTTCGTTTAGCTAAAAAAGCAATGGCTGGCTATAAGCCAAATGTTGCCTAGTTAAAAGTCCTATTGTCAAACCTCTGACTTTAATGTCATAGAAAATTAGGATCAGAGGTTTGTATTTGTTTTTGAGAGGTATAAAGCTGGCATTGAGATTGCTATTTCATATTTAGAATTAATTAGATCATGATGAACTAATTAAACTAATGCTATGGAGGCAGGATGCTCAGTCAAGATTCTTTATATTTAAGTGCTTGTCAGTTATTTCAAAATAAAAAATATAAAAAAGCGTTTCTAAAGTTAATTCAAATATCGAATAAATACTCGCATGATTTAGATTTTTTAAGGATGCTTTCGTTAACACAAGCTGCCTTGAGAGATCAAGTCGCGCTGTTAAAAACATTAAAGGTGATTGCTGATATCAGTGATTCGGCTGAAGATAAAATTAAACTTATGCATGCATTAAGCATGGATAAGCATTATGAAACTTCGAAACAGCTTTCCTTTAAGTTATTGGGGTCAGTACTTAATGATCAGCAAAAATCTCTTGTTTATAAAAACTTAATTCGAATATATACGATTGAAAATAATTTTGAACAGTTAGAGAGTTTGTGTAATGAAATGCGTCTTTTGGGTATTCTTGATGCTGAGTTGTATTATGCTCAAGCATTAGTCTATTCTAACAACAACGATGCGGAAGCAGCTATTGAATGTTTAAGAAATGCAGTCAATATTAATCCAACGTTTGATACTGGTTGGACAGCATTAGCATTGCATCATTACAACAAAGGTGATTTAGAACTTGCAAAAGCAAATTTAGAAAAAGCACTCGATTTAAATCCTCACAATACATCTGCGCTGAAGTTTATGTCAGTTTGGACTGATGAAAAACCAGAATCAATCAGAGAGTCGCTAGATAAAGTTAATTTCTACCTTCAGAATTATAATTTTGATGGTGAATTAACAGAGTGTCATGCCAAACTACTTATAAAGGTTGGGCGAATTGATTTGGCGCAGTTAGAGATGAATAAGCTTACTTATTATTTTGGAAAACAAGCTAGTCTGTGATAATGTTTATAAGTGATCGTCTACGTTCAAGAGACTGAAAATTTATTACCTTTGCAAAAGGCTTTTCCGGATTTTATGTTTACTCCGGTTAAGTCTCAGTACGAGTTTCAACGAGCGAATTCCGCAATTGGGATCATTCAAAATGATCCCAATTTTTTAATAAATATTACGAATGCAAAATTTCGTATCCTATTATTAAATAAAGAAAACCTTTCAGGAAAAGATTTTTTGCAAGTTAAGTTTGATTATATTGATAGCCATCATACAGATTGGTTAAATGTAATTTCATTCATTAAACAATCTGTCAATCAGGCGACAAATAAAAATATAATTGAAGATTTGTCTATGAACGAATTGGAACTCTTTGAGCTTGAAAATGAATACTCCAAATATAATAAAACATTGTTGCAGTTCAAAGATGAAGAAAAACAAAGAAAAAACAATGAAAAAAAGCTTAATCATATTTTAGATTTTCTCAATCTTAATAGCGGGCAAAATAATTTTATTGATAATTTGTGTGAACTCATTTGGAAAGAAGTTAAAAAGAATGGCGCCTTTATTTCACTTAGTTTTTATATCAGATTAGCTGAAAACGAAGGTTTATTTATTTATTTCAATCGAGAGTATGTGCAGTTTTATAGAAATATCGATTTGCTCGATGAAAATTTAAATTTAAGCAGAACAAAGATTGAACATTGTCTGGGTCGACCTTTTGGTTTTCCAAAAGAGTGGAAATTTCATAGCTCAAGTAAAAAAGCGTATTTGTTTTTAGAGTCAAAAGTGCAAAATCCGATAGTAGATGGTTTGCATTTCTACTTTGATCAAATAATTGATCTTGTTATTTTGATGGTTGAGAAATCTTATCTCCAGCAGCAAGTAAAGCTCTTAATGGATAAGTGGCATTTATTTGCAGATTCGTATGCTCAACCATTACATGTTATTGATGATGGTTTTAATTTAATTCAATCAAATTACCTTCCTTCTGACAGTAACTCTGAATCTTCAAGCTATTTAAAATGTTATGAAATTTTAGCATCCAGAAAAACCCCTTGTGAGTCATGTCCTGTTTTGCGTTTAAAAAACAAAAACAAACTCAAGCATGATTTTGATTATATCTACACATTGAATAAAAAATACAAAGTTAACAGTGTCAGTTTTGATGCAGATAAAAAGTTTTACTTTGTTTTTTATGAAGATCAGTTTGAAGTTGATCAGCTTAAATCACAAGTTATTATGAATGAGAAAATGCATGTGATCGGACAGCTTGCAAATCATTTAGCTCATGAATTAAATAATCCGCTAACAGGGCTTAAATTAATGACAGAGTTTTTAATGGATCAAGACTACATTAAAACCCCAAGTGTTAAAAATGATTTAGGCGAAATTTTAAAAGGCATCGTTCGCTGTCAAAGCATCATTGCTGACCTTTTACAGTTTAGCTCTGAAAACAAGTCTACAGTTACAACAGTTTATATTGAAGATGTGATTAAGAAAACTATTCCACTGTTGAAAACTATTACAAGAAATCACAGTGTGTTTATTGATGTCAAAAAAGTTCCGGTGCAACTGAGTTTAAATCAAACCCAGCAGGTTATTTTCAATTTAATCAAAAACTCATGCCAAGCGATGGGTGAAAAAGGTTCGATTAAAATCTATGACCAGCTAACCCCGCGTTTTTATGATGTTTATTTTGAAGATTCCGGGCCTGGTTTTCCTGTGCATTTGAAAGAACAAATGTTCCAAGCATTTACGACTACCAAAGTAAACAATGATGGCACTGGATTGGGATTATTTATTTCAAAAAAAATTATGAATAGAATGGGCGCTGATCTTATATATGATGATCAGTGTAGGATAGGTGCGCGTTTTATTTTACGCTTTACGCGATAAACGTTGAAAGGTAATAGATTGAACATTTTAATTTGTGATGATGAAGATTTAATTAGAAGATCCTTGGCGCGTGTTTTCAAGAGCAAGGGGTATCAAGTTTTTGAGGCTGAAAATGGTGATATCGGTTTAAAAATTTTCAATGAAAATGAAATAGATCTCGTTGTTTTGGATTTGCTTATGCCTGAAAAAAATGGTTTCGACTTTCTTAATGATATGAAAACTATTAAGCCTGTTGTTATTATTTCTGCATTTTCAGGGCATCAACAAGGGCATTTTCATTCTGAATCTTATCCTCAAGTTATAGCATTTATTCACAAGCCTTTTGAACATTTACAACTAGTCACACAGCAAATGTTGGAGCTCTATGAGAATTATATCAGGAAAGTATAAGGGTAGACCTTTAGTCAGCTTTAAAGCAGACCACATACGCCCGACAATGGATCGAGTTAAAGAAACACTTTTTAATAAGTGGATGGGTCATGTTGAGGGTGCTCGTGTTTTAGATTTATTTGCGGGTACGGGTAATCTTGGTTTAGAAGCTTTATCGCGTCATGCGGCTCATGTTACTTTTGTTGAAAAAAACTCCAAATCTATAACTATAATTCGCGAAAACATTAATTTATTAAAGGTCACGAAGGATGAATCATTGGTTATTCAAAAAGATGTTTTTTCTTTCTTGAAATTGTATGCAAATGAAGGATTTGATCTTATATTTATAGACCCGCCATTTACTGAAAAAATAGCACACGATGTTATGCAAGCTTTGTCGTTGAGTAAGTGTACTAAAGCAGAAACTCTAATTGCAATTGAAGCGATTAAGCAAGAGCGTATTGATGCAGAGTACGGTGATTTGATTTGTTATGACAAGCAAGATTATGGCGATAAAAGTCTTTCTTTATTTTCAAAAAAAGTGGAGGATTAGTCCATGTCACATATAGCAGTGTATCCCGGAAGTTTTGATCCTATTACAATAGGCCATGTTGATATTATTCAAAGATTAGCTCGCATATTTGATACTGTTATAGTTTTAGTCGCTCAATCTGGTGATAAAAAATATATGTTCAGCGCTGAAGAGCGAGCTCATTTTATTAAGTCAGAAATTAGCCATTTGAAAAATGTTGAAGTTGATTTTTTTAGTGGCTTGACAGTTGACTACATGAAAAAGAAAAATGCTAAAGTCATCGTTAGGGGTATGAGAGCTGTAGCCGATTTTGAATATGAAGGTGCTTTGGCCAGCATGAATAAAACTTTAGCTCCAGAGATCGAAACTTTTATGATTTTTTCACGACCTGAGTTCTATTTTATTTCATCGCGTGGAGTGAAAGAAGTTGCCAAAAATAAGGGAGAACTGACAGGGTTAGTTCCTGATAAAGTTCGAATAGAATTAATTAAAAAATATTCATGAAGTAAGGAGTGTTTATGTTATCACAACGGGCTTTAAATTTGAAATCTTCACCCACTTTAGCATTAGTTGCTAAAGCCAAAGAGCTTCAAAGTAAAGGGCACGATGTGATATCACTGACTGTTGGTGAGCCTGATTGGCCTACTTTTCCGGTAGCGGCAGATGCTGGCATAGCCGCAATTCAAAAAGGATTTACAAAGTACACTCCGGCACAGGGCACTCTTGAATTAAGACAAGCAATTGCGAAAAGAACCGAAATTGATTTGGGATTAAAATATTCTCCTTCTAAAGAAATTGCAGTGACTAGTGGAGCTAAATTTGCCATATTTGCAGCGCTACAAGTTCTTTGTAATCCGGGTGATGAAGTTATTATTCATTCACCATACTGGGTAAGTTACCCTGTGATGGCTGAACTATCTGGTGCGAAACCCATTATTGTAGATTGTAAAGCTGAGCATAACTTTAAAATCTCCGCAGAACGTCTAGAACAAGCAATCACTGCAAAGACAAAAGTTTTTTTGTTTTGCTCACCTTCAAACCCAACTGGTTTTATATATTCTGCAGAAGAGTTAAAAGCAATTGGATCTGTTATGCAAAAATATCCTCATGTAGTTGTTATAACGGACGATATGTACAATCGCTTAATGTTAAACGGTCAAAAAATTGCACCTCATATTTTGCAGCAAACTCCGGCTTTATATTCGAGAACAATAGTTATCAATGGTGGTTCTAAAGCTTATGCTATGACAGGTTGGCGAATCGGTTGGGCTTTGGGGCCTGAATCTGTTATTAAAGCTATTGGTGACTTTGCATCTCAGGCTATGGGTGCGCCGTCATCAATATCTCAAGTTGCAGCTGAGCAGGCCTTATTAAATGGTGAATCAGACATAGAAAAAACCAATTTGCTATTGAAACAAAGATTAGAATCTGCACTCGTTCGGTTACGAAAAATTCCTAATATAAAAGTGTATCAGCCTGATGGCGCTTTTTATTTGTGGATAAATGTGCAGGGGCTTCTAGGGCGTCTGTATAAAGGTGAGAAAGTTATATCGTCAGCCCAGTTAGGAAAAATTTATTTAGAAGATTATCATGTCGCGACTGTACCCGGAGAAGAGTTTGGAGAGCCAGGTTACTTACGTTTGAGTTTTGCTACTGAAATTCATAAATTTAACTCAGCTATGGATAGACTCAACCAGATGATTGAAGCTATGGTTTAGTTATTCTTCGAAATTCAAAAGGTCTAATGTTTTTATCTTCTGAATTCGGTGCTGCGGAATAAGTTTGAGAATTATGAGTTACTGGTGTTGATTGCTGCATTTCAAAAGTTTGCGGCATGTTTGAAAATTGTAAGTTTTGAGCTGATAAAGCGTCAGCAAAATTTTTCAAATCATTTTTTTGCTGCAGTTCATTTGTTTTCTGAGACTGTTGTTGATTAATCCAATTTGGTAAATGGTTTTCCGAAAATTGCAAATTTTCTTTATTAACTTTGATAATCATTTGTATTTCAGCAGGCGTTAAATCGACTTGATTAAGAATTTCTTCTAATGTTAAACCTTGATGGGCTAATTTCGCAGCTCTAACATATAATGTTGTTTTTTTTCTACTTTGCATCTCTTCAGAAGAATGATTTTCTTTGAGTTCTTGCGAGTATTGAAGACCTTTTTGAATCATGTCATCAATTCTTTGAACTTGTTCTTCAGTATTCATGAGTGTTTGTCTAACTTCGATTGCTTTTTGGTCTAATGTTTGAATTAATTTGCGAACTTGAACATCTGTTTTGTCAGATAAGTCCTCAAGAATCGAAATTTTGCTCTGTAAGAGCTGTAAACCTTTTGTTAATCTTAAGTCTTCTTTTTTTTCTTTAACTTTTAAATATAAACTAAATGAAAGTCCAGCTAGTAGTATAATATTAAAGATTGTTAACAATGTTAGAATGATGTTCATAGTTCTCCTGAAATAACAGCTTGTTTTTAAGTTTAAATCTTTGTCAGACTTTTTCACAATAAGGTCTAGATGAGTTCTAGACCTTATTGTGAAAAGTTAATTTGTGTTCATGTTTTCAATAACTGTAAATCAAGACTTTAGACAGATTTCTAATTATGATTAAATGCTTTACCCTGATCAAATAGGGGATTTATTATTTATGAGATTTTATTTATTTATTGTCGGCATTTTTGTTTATTCATTAATAAATTCAAGCTGTGCTCCTGTGCAATTTTCAAAATCTGAAACCTTCAAAGTCGGTGAAACTGGTGTCAAAGATACAGTACAATGTGATCCTCGAATTGCGCCAAATGCTACTTCTTATACTTACACAACTGATTCTTCTTTGGCGTTACCAAATGTACTTTCAAATTGTAAATCATCTGATTTAACCTATGAGTGGACAATTAAAAAATCTGATATGGCTGTGGTTAACGTATCAGTGCCAACATTAACCGGAGCAAATCCTCAAAGTGTTGATATGCGTACTCTGGGCGCGGGCACTTATTATGTTTTTTTAAATGCTCGTGATAATACTGGACAGTTGGCAGCATTCAATGCACAAACACCTTTAGAGTTTGTTGTTTCGAGTTCTAATATAGGTAATTCTTTAACTTGTGACCCCAAGCTAAATGAGACATTAACGACTGTTGTACTTAATGCTAATGATGCTAATCCGAAAGTAACTGCTAATTGTAATTTAGCAAATACTAACTACATTTGGACTGTTACTAAAAACAGTGCCACTATTACAATTGCGGGATTATCTGGGGCTATGTCTACGCCAGATTTTAAAAGTTATGGTTTAGGTACTTACAAAATCTCTCTATATGCTACTGCGCCGAACTCAGCTCACTGGAGAAGCTCAACACCTTTAACAGTCACAGTTAATGAATTACCAACAAATGAATTACCGTCGATTGCTTGTAGCCCAAGAATAAATGGTCAGGTTACAAATATCACCTTAAGTAGCTCTGCTAACAAACCTTTGATTTCAGCAAATTGTGTTCCGAGCGACAGTACTTATAACTGGATTGTTAAGAAATCTGGCGAAACAATTACGGTGGTTGATTTAGCTGGCGCTAATTCAAATCCAGATTTCATGTCGCTCGGCATGGGTACTTATATGATTTATTTAACTGCGTCTAAAACAGGTTATAAAAATTGGGTTACAACCACACCTCTACAAATTACTGTAGATAATTCTGGAGGACTCACGCCAGTAGTTAATTGTTCACCGCGCTTAAATAATGAGTTAGTCTCAGTTACTCTTCAAGAGCAAACATCGAATCCGCGCTTAAATTCAAATTGTATTCCAGCAACGGCAATTCCTGAATGGACTGTCTATAAAAATGGAGTTCCTGTTGTCATTGCTAATATTGGTGGTGTTTCATCAACTCCTGATTTTCAATCAGCGGGAATAGGAACTTATTATATTTTTCTAACGGCGCGATTAAGTGGATATAACTCTTATGTTTTGCCTGCACCACTTGAGGTGACAATAACTGCAAAGCCTGAAGAATATAGAACTGTTACATATACAAAAAATGTTTTAGCTACTGATAATAAAGTCGATATATTATTGGTTGTTGATGATTCAAATTCAATGCTGAGTGATAACCGAAAACTAGCGGATAAACTACAAGGCTTCGTTTCAGGTCTAACGAATGTTGGGATTGACTGGAATATGTGTGTAACAATAACGCGCGCTCAAGATGTTGCAGGTAATGGCACTTTGTATTGGGGAGCTTCTCGTAATTGGGTGAATTATTTAGGATCGCCTAAATGGGTCATGAAGTCTGGTGCTACAGATCCAAATTCTATTTTTAAAAGTACAATCGAAGCTATTGGAGCTGGTTGGGCTGGAACTGATGATGAACGCGGTATAAAAGCAGCTTATTGGCATGCTGAATATGCGAATTACAATAATTGTTATAGAGATGATGCATCACTATCTGTTATTATGATTTCAGATGAGGATGTACGTTCTGTTGGTGGTGATCCAGCTTATCAATACTATTCTGGTGAACTCTTGCCGTTAGATACTGATGATTTACCTGCAAATTACATCAATAAAATTAAGCAAAAATTTGGTATGAATAAAAGATTTGCTGTAAATTCTATAATTGTTAAGCCTAATGACTCAAAGTGTATGTCGATGCAAGATGCTGATGGCTCAAAAAGTCATTATGGTTTTAAATACGCTGAACTATCAACATTAACAAACGGATCAATTGGCAGTATTTGTGACGAAGATTATTCGCAAAATTTGAATTATTTCAAAGAACGTATTGTCAATACTTTGGGATCAATTCCGTTGGAATGTACACCAGTCGGATCAGTTGATGTAAAGCTTACGCCATCAATGAATAATGTTTCAATTAGTGTTCAAAACAATAGCTTGGTATTTAATCCTGCAGTTCCTGTAGGGTATAAAATTGATTTGAAATATTACTGTAGTTCAAATTAAAGTAGTGAGCTTTTAATATCATTTTTTTGTTGAATATTTTTTCAGTCTGTTCAGTTCTTGTATCATAATGCTTACGAGAGCACATATGTGTATCTTTGTGTCAAATGGTTAATTAAGATGTTATCTGTGGGGTATCATGAAATCTATGTGGTCTCGTTTTAAGACAAAAAAATATCAAGCTTATTCAATATTACTACTATCATCATGTTTTCTGGTGATGGGATTTCAGAACTGTTCTGGAAATTTAACAAATGATTTATCTTCATTTACAAAAACATCTGATGAATCTACATCCGGCTCGTCAGACGCATCTGACAGTGATACTACTGGAACTATAGGGTCGGGCGGTGTACCTGCCACTACATCTGGAACTACAAGTACAGTAGCTTGTTCTCCAATTAATAATACAAATTACGCAACTGGATCAGAGCCTGCAGTTTTATTAAATAGTCAATCAATGATACCAATACCTAATAAAGGAGTTTATCCAACTAAAGGAGTTGTTATTACTGACCCTGTTACTGGTTTTAAAATCACACGGTTTGCTGATAATGATGAACTTATTGGTGACTATGCCAATAAAAAAAGTGCGATTTCAGCAATTGTTTATTCTAGATATACTCCGGCAAATATAACGGGTGAGTTTGTTTTAGTTCATGGCGGTAATAGCACGAGCGCTTGGATATATCGAGTTTCTGATAATAAAATGATAGCTCCGATTAAGTTTACAAAAACCTCAGATCTTACAATGTCAAAAACAGTCGGTGAAGTTAACGAAATACGTTGGAATTACACATGTGATCATCCGTATCGCTTTTATTTTGTTGGCCATTCAATTGGAAATGCAAGTTCAACTAAAGGTGAGAATGTTAACATGAGTTTTTATTACATGGATTTAGATCCTAGAAATTTAACATTGTCAGCGCCAACATTAATTCATGATTTTAGTAACGAGTTTCCAACTAGTTCATATCCTAATGCTGTCATTATGAATGATGTTGAGGGTGATTCGTCTAATGATTCGCGATATTGGGCATGGCAAGTAATGGATAGTGGCACTGGTGGAACGTGGTTACCGTATGCTTTTTTTGTTTACGATAAATTAAAAAATAAAGTTTTATCAACAATGCAACCATCGTGCACTGGTTATACAAAAGCCCCATGTGTTGTGATTACATCGCCAATTGCAAAAACAAAACACATAAGAAAGCCTAATATGGTCGAGATGTCGCCTTTAGGCACTAGAGTTGTTATTCATTTTGAATATGCTTCAACTCATCCGGCTGATGGGCAAACAGATTATATTAACACAATAATGGATGGGCCTAAGGCATTTTTAAAAGATTTTTCTGATCCTGTACGAATTGGTTCAGATGCGTCTCATTCAGGATGGGCGTGGGGTCCAAATGGTGAAGAGATGTTTGTTTCTCAAAATAATCGAAATGATTGGATTGAGGCTGTTGATATTGCAAGTACGGCAACAGCTAATTGCCGATTGGAACCTGATCGATATATTAATGCGTATACATGCGGAATCAAAGTCATTAGTTATCCAACTATTGACGGCGGATCATGGTCTATAGGTATGCATTTTGGTAAAATTTATGATCAAAGTAAAAAAGGTTATTTATTTATGAACACTTACAATGCAGCCGCCACATCAAATACCTGGGCGAAAAATCAAAATTTAATAGTAGCTATTCAAGATGCTACCAAATTTGGACCTAAATTCGTTCGATTAGGGTCGTCGTATAATCAATACTATGATTATCGAAGTGAAGGTTCTGGGGCATTAGACTTTTCCGGTAATAATATTTATGCAACTGCAAATTGGGGATTTACAGATGGTCGCGGAGATGCGACACGAATCGCTTTACCAACTGGAGTTTGGAAAAAATAAATTTCTTATTAGAAATTTTCCACTAAGTTATCTTATTAAAAATACCGTCTCAATATGAGACGGTATTTTTAATTGTCGACATTATTGACAGTTGTCATTCCTAAAAATGTAGTTTCAATTTTTGTTTCATTGTTTGACATTGTAAGTAGCTTATATCGAATTAGATCACTTAAAATTGGTGCAAAGACTGCTCTTATATTAATTAACCATTTGGCTTAATTTTAAAGGAGTCTGATATGGCACAAACATTAACTAAAAATGAGAAAGCAATATTATCAGGATTAGCAATTTGTGTTGTTGGCTTGGGATTTTTCTTTAAGCAGTTATCATTTGTAAACAATAAGTCATATGGACAAATTTCAGCTTCTCAAATTGACTATAAAATGGGTAAAGCCGACGATCAAGCAGCATTATATGATCTAAATGGTCGTCAAATCGACCGCGAATACACATCTGATGATGAAGAAACAGTTACTAAGCCGCGCGCATTAGCTGAAGTAAAATCAAAAGAAGCAGCTAAAAAAACTGATTTAAAGAAACAGACTCAGAAAAGCAATTCGCCTAACTTTGCTATGCTTAAAAAAACTGAAAATGAACAAGAAAAAAAGAAAAAAGCACTAGAAGCTCAGGCGCGTGCTCAAGCAGTTATTCAAAACAACACTCAATCACCAGTTAATAAAAGCAATGTAACTCAAAACAATTATTATGCTGCCCAAGCAGTTGCTCAAATCCAGAATCAAGAAGGAACGGTTCAAAATCAAGAGACGAAAAACAAGAAGTCTTTTGATCAGTACAGACAAGAATTCTATGCCAAAGCATCCAAAGAAATCGTTCAAGACATCGTCAATGCTTACAAGAAAAACGAAATCACGCGCGATCAGTTTTACAGTTTGCAAAACGAAGCACTAAATCAAAAAGATCAAAAATATGTTGGTTTAGCTTTGTATGCATTACGCCTTACTCCATCAGCAGATAGTTTTGCATTATTAGCTATGTATCAGCCATCTGCTTCATCGACGTATCAAGAGTACATCCAAGCTGCGTTAGTAACCTATAACCAATCACAGTATATTACAAGTTTACAAGTAGCTTTAAAATCAAAACAAAAAACAGTTGTCATGAAAGCTTTAGAAATTATTAAGTATGGATTAACAGAAATTAAAAATGGCAACACAGCACTTTTAGTTGATTCACGTAATAGACGTGATACTCAATTTACTGGTTATTCGGTTCAAAATTACTCATCATTTGTCGCTGTTATCAATCAAGTTATTCAAACAGGTTCACCTGATAGCGATACATTAAATTCATTAGAAACTGTTAGAACATTAATTAATGACAACTCTGTCAATGTAGCTGCAAATTAGTTTGTATTTTTTGTACGATTTTTATTATGCTTAATGCTACTTAAATTCTTTCGGTACAAATAATTTTTACGATAATAATTATTTAAACTGCAGACTCGGTCATTAAATGGTTTTTTCATTTCTTCATCAAATGAAAGCTGAATATCTTTTGAGTCTTGTGACTGTAAGACAACCCCACGACAGAGAGATTTAATTTTATCGCCCAACTTAGGGGCCGTAATGGTTTTTAAACACAACTCTGCTAAATCTGACATTCTTTCGGGTAGAATGTAAGTAGACCAATTGACTTGAAATCAAGCCCAAGGTCGGGACTTTAAATCCATGAGGTATAACGCTATTTATGGAAAGTGTGTGGGGGAGCTTAGATTTGAATCAATAACTACTGCTGAGACTTCGCAATAATCTGTGTCGTTGACCTGCCATCTATAAATTGTAGTGATTCGACTTGGCCACCGTAGCTTTGAACGAAATCCCATCCCACGATTTGTTGAATAGCCCAATCACCACCTTTAACAAGAACATCTGGTTTAATTTGCTTGATTAAATTAATCGGGGTTTCTTCGCCAAAAAGCACTGTGTGATCGACCGATTTCAAAGATGCAAGTATCTCAGCACGGTCATTTTCATTTTGTATTGGACGAGTGGGGCCTTTTAGCTTTTGAACTGACAAATCCGTGTTAATTCCAACAATAAGCACATCACCACGTGATTTGGCCTGCTCTAAATATCGAACGTGTCCAATATGAAGTAAATCAAAGCAGCCATTCGTGAATACGATTTTTTTATTTAGTTCTTTAGATGCTTTGATAAACTGATCTAATTGTGTTGGATTTAAAACCTTTGGTAAGTTCATATTTACTTATGATACTTTTTGCATTTGAATTTGTACGCCAGTGATTTTTGCTAAAATATCTTCACCAACAAGTAACGAAATCATTGGAAATAAAACAAATCCAGTTACAGCATTTAATATTGTGCGAATCAGAACTTTTAATACATAAGTTGTTGAAGCCATTTGAAGCTCGTTTCCACATCTTTGATCAAAAGCCCATTCGCCCGGAGTGAAACCCATAAATGTCCGACAGCTGACATAATATATAATTTGGACTGATGCTAATAAGCTGAATCCGGCCCAGTACACAAGATATTGCGGGTCGGGATGAGTTAAGTTAGCAACTAAGTCAATTTTAGTGATAACAAGCATGGCAATTAAACTTAATAAAAATAGCGCAGTCACGAGCATCGTATCGAGAAACCCCGCCGAAAGAGACGGAGTTGCATTAATCCAAGTCATTTTGCGTTTATTTCTTAAAAGAGATTCTTCTTGTTGTTTTTTCTGATTGAGAGTTTTGAGGATCTCGTTAACTGCAGTTTGGGCTTTAGAAATCGAGTCATCTTCGATTGTAGGAATGTTGATTGTAGTCTTACGTTCTAGCGGCGCATCTTCTATACGCGGTAGCGGTGATTGAAGTGAAAAATGCGCTTGAGCCGAAGGTTTAGTCGATGCGGGTCTTTCAGTGAGCTGATTTTTTTTAAACGTATTTTGAGTTGTTTGGCTCTTAGAAGGTAAATCAACTGAGTTATCAAAAGTTAAATGCGAACTTTTGAATTCTACTTTTTTGGAAGTATTATTTTTGTGAAAACCTAAACCTTCAGTCAGGGGTTTGAACTCAAACTCATCAAATATTTTATCGTTTTGGTCATTGTTAGAAAGATCGTTTATATTCTGACTCATAACTTGGCCCCTCTGGCTACTTCATTAGCCCGAATTCATACTTTAAGACGGAGACTAAGGTCAGGCAAGCCGTTTCAACACGTAAAATTTGAGAGCCTAGTGTCACTGGATGAAGGCCTAGTTTGTGCATTTCATTGGCCTCCTGGCTCGAAAACCCACCCTCTGAGCCAACAATTATCCAAATATTGTCCGGCACGTCCGATGAGTGGGCCAAAAATTGTTTACGGAGTGAGTTAATTTCATCAGAAATTGGTTTGACTGCTTGTCCCTCATAAGCAAAAAGACACCAGTTTTTTTCATTTGGGTTAATGAAAGAAAGCATTTTGGACCAATTTGTGATTTCGTGAATTTTCATGAGCTCACCGCGACCAGATTGCTGAGTGGCAGATACGATAATCTTTCGCCAACGTTCCTCTTTACCAGCAGGAAGCTCTTTTTCTTTGCGTATAAAACTGTACTGCGAAACAAAAGGTAAGATAGATGAGACCCCCATTTCGACGGCGCGCTCGACTGTGGAGTCAAAGACGTTATATCGAGGTATTGACATGGCTAGATGAATATGTGGTTTATCTAATGAAGCAATAACACGTTCTTCGATAATTTTAGCTTGCGCTTCTTTTTTGCCAACAGCGGAAACTTCAACTAGATAAGCTTTTGAGTCTTCAGTTAAAACTTCGAAATGATGCCCAATCTCTTGACGACAAACATCAAAAATATGATGAAATTGATCACCACTAAACGTGATTTGGTCTTGATAAATTTGATTTTTTTGAATCCAATACCGTCTCATAGCTTATTGTTTTTGGACCCAGTATCCGACCCACTCATCTTTTTGAATGCGTTTGATGACTTTGATTTCAGGCGATGCTTCAATAAATCTCTCAAAAAAGATGTTATCGCGTTCTTGCAAAATGCCTGTCAAAAACAAATGACCTTGAGGTTTCAAAACGCGAATAAGATCTTTGCGTAATTTAATTAATACTCCATCAATGATATTTGCAACAACGACTTCAAACTGATCTCGAATTTCTTCTAATTGCTGATCAGAAATGATAACTTGTTGCGATTGATTAAGTTCGCAGTTTTCTCGCGCTTTCCGTCGCGCTTCAGGATCAATTTCAATACCAGTAATTAAACCATAATTACAAAGTTCAGCTAACACGGCTAAAATGGCTGTGCCTGTTCCAACATCAAGAACATTCCAACTTTTACAATTTCCAGCTGATTCTAAAGCTAGCTTGTGAATAAAATAAGAAGCCATTTTTGTGGTTGCATGTGTCCCTGTGCCGAAAGCCATTCCAGGGTCGATGAGAATTTGCTTTTCGGCTTCGGCCGGTTTTTCAAGCCAAGATGGAACAACCCATACAGGTCCAACTAATTTAAACGGTACAAATCCTTTTTTCCATTCTGCAAGCCAATCTTTTTGATCTTCAGTAAGTGTTTGAGATTGAATTAACGGGTTCAAATTTTTTAAAGCATCAAAAAAATCTTGAGTAGGTCTATCGTTAAAAAAAACATCTAAGTCCAAGAATCTTTTCGGAATGAGTGAGGGATCATAAGTCAAATCAGGTTGGGTAAAACTAAGTGCTTCTGATAAGCCCAGTGCTCCACATTGAAAAGCAATAACTGAAAGTTCATCTTCTTGCGAACGGGGGACATTAGACAATCTGATGCGATAATATTGTTGATTTGGTGTTTCAGACATGAGCTGTAATGTGCCACAAATGAGGTGAAATCGTCACTTAAAATACAAGATAAATGAAAAAAATATGAGCTATTTTTTGATACTGTTATCGTAGTAACTTCCTTGGGTATCGATAGAATCACCAACCATTATGCCAATTTGCTCAAGCATGGCTTCATCTTCACGACCTATTAAGGTCATTTCGCGTGCTACAGCGATATTTCCTTCTACTTGAATAATTTTCAAAAAACCGACAGGAGATTTAAAGTCACCAATGATTTTTTGTGATTGATTTTTAACGTTAATTTTACGAACTGCTTTGACAACTAAATTTTTCTTAAGACCTGCTGATGAATTGAGATAATAATCTTTATATGGTTTTTCATCATTTGCTAGAGTGATGTTTCGTTTAATGCTGACAATTTCAATTTCGGCAGCATCAACTGATGAAATAAACAAACCAAATAAAATATACGTTAAAGTTAATAAATGTAAAATTGTTGTCTTTTTCATATTTTTCATATCGGAATAAGACAATAAAACATGACTCAACTTAGGACTAGTTTGCTGGTTCGATTATATATTGAAAATAATGAATAACTAATCAGAACCAATTTTGTTCAATTTACGATTGAAGGCTTTTTTATTACTAGCGGCTTTGGTCGTTTTTTTCGTCGACGAAAACCTTTGATCTTTTTTTGAGTGAATATCGTTCGGTAAATCAGGCATAAATATTCTATCAAGTGCAGCTTCGTTTAAAAAAACATATTCACCACGAGACAAAGCGCCTAATCGCAATTTACCAATAGCTACACGCTGAAGTTTCATCACATCAAACCCGATTTTTTTAAACATTTCACGAACTTGGTGATTTTTACCTTCAGTAATCACAATTTTGTACCAATCGAATTTATCAGATGTTTTAGTGCTTTTTGATTTGAGCGGTTTTAGTTTTTCGACGTGTTTAGCTTTGACTTTGCCGTCAGGTATAGTGACCCCTTTAAGAAGTTTTTCGATTTGATCGGGTCTTGGCTGACCATCAAGTTTTACATGATATGTTTTTGTGACTTCAGTTTTTGGATGCATAACCTTATTTGCAAATTCGCCATCATTTGTCATGATAAGCAGACCTTCGCTATCCCAGTCAAGGCGACCGATTGGAAAAACACGACCAGGAATATCTCCCATATAATCTGCCACAGTTGTGCGGCCCAAAGGGTCACTCATTGAGGTAATAACATTCTTAGGTTTGTGAAACATGATATAGAGATCTTGATTTTTTGAGCGTAAAGGTTTGCCGTCAACAACAATAGTATCTTTGTGAGGATTAACTTTAACTCCAAGCTCGTAAACTTTTTTTCCGTTAACTGTAACTAGGCCTTCTTCGATCAGTTTGTCGGCTCCACGGCGCGAAGCTAATCCACGTTCTGCTAAAAGTTTATTTAATCGCACAAGTTGAGTTGATTCAGTCATAATTATTCCAAAGCTTTAAGCATTTTAGGTTTTAATTCGTTCCACTCAAGAAACTGAGTGAAAGTCAGATCATTAAGAATTTCACCTTTTTTATTGATAAATATGACTGTTGGCAAGCCCTTGATGTGATATTCTTCAAGAATTTTCTGAACTTCGGGTAGATCCTCGGTAGCATCGATTTTAACCAGTTTAAATTGCTGCGAGAGTTCGATAAACTCGGAATGTGTGTAAGTTTTTTCCTCTAGCTCATGACAGGCCCCACACCATTCAGCAAAAAAGTCGAGCATAACAGGCTGTTTTTCTTGAATAGCGGCCTCTAAGACTTGTTTTGAATAGGGTATCCATTTGATTTTGGACTCTGAAACGAGCCCAATTTTGTTTTCAAAAAATGGTGCTACGTAATCGAATTTGACGATACTCATCAGTGTTAATAGCAACGATAAGATAAAAGTTACTATAAAAAGTCCCTGTCTGAAAGGATGCTTCTTGCGAAAATTGTATGTTCCTTGCCAAACTGAAATCGACATAAAGGAAAGACCAGTCACTATCGCCCAATACTGAATTGGTAAAATGAATTTTAAATAATATAAAGCAGCCAAGATCATCAATAGACCAAGTGCAAATTTAATAAATTCCATCCAAGGACCTGATTTAGGCAATTTTTTAAGTATCTGACCAGAAAACCCAAGAACAATAAAAATAAGACCCAAACCCATAGCGTAAGTAAAGAGAAGCGTAAATCCAAGCGAAACACTTTGAGTGGTTGAAACAAAACTTAGAATAGAGACGAGCACAGGGCCAACGCACGGGCTAGCCACAAGACCAGCAACTAAACCCATTATAAATGAACCAATGTAACCTTTACTTTGACCTGTACCAAATTTATTTCGAATAAAGGCTGGGACTTGAAGCTCAAAAGCCCCCCACATACTGAGAGCCATAAACACAAATAAAGTGACAAGTGTCATGATGACGTATTTATTCGACAAAGCTTGACCAAATATAGATCCTGTTAGTGCGGCTATAACACCAAGTAGGGAATATGTTATTGCAATGCCTAATACGTAAAAGACTGAACGAGCGACATTTTGCGCACGCGATTTTTTTTCAGCGTCGTGTCCTAGAATTGATAAGGTAATTGGTATCATTGGGAAAATACAAGGCGTGAAACTTGTTAAGACACCAGCAATAAAGACAAATAAGTATGTGAGCAAAAAGTTTTTAGAAAGTTGATTTTCAATAGTATCAGCTGAAAAAGGGCTGAATGCCTGATTTGAATGAGTCGCAGCTTTAAGCTCACTTGTATTTATTTTAAGTTGAATAGAAAAAGTTTTTGGCAAGTAACAAACTTGCTCGCTGCAAATTTGATATTTAAGATCGAATAACAAGGTATTTGTTTTTTCAGTGTCTAGATTCTCTGGAGCCTCTATTTGTATTTCAATTTCGCCATTTTCAAAAAGTCCCTTACGTTTTTTCTTAAAATGTTTGTCATAGAATTCGATTTCGGGTGATAACAAAATTTGACCAACTTTAAATGTGTTTGGATTGATGTTAATTATTTTAAATTGATCAGCATAAGCATGAAATCCACTCGGCATGGTCATTTGAATTTTAGCAGTTTTTACTTCTCCTTGTTGAATGACAAGGTTTTCGGTGAGTACTTTAAATTCGGCATTATGAGACGCTTGCGAGTCGTTGTTTTGAGCTAATACAAAAGTCGTGTTAACCGTTGTTAGTATAAATGCAAAAAAAATGTGAAATGCAAAAGAAGAAATTTTTTTCATATTAGCAGACTACCACTTTTCGAATTTTTTGACATCATAAACTCGACGTAATGCCAGATTCATGCTCGGTGCATAAACTTTATTTCAAGATGAGCCGATATTTCGAATGAGAATTTTTAATCATACAAGATTAACAAATGAAGAGGTCTTCATGGGATATGTCGGTATAGTTGTATTATTTGTGATGGTGTTTGGTGGATTTGCCATAGCTGGCGGTAGCTTCACAGTTATTATCGCCTCTACGCCAATCGAAATGATGATTATCGGTGGTGCAGCATTAGGTGCGTATATTATTGCCAATCCAACTAAAGTTATCAAAGCGGGTTTCAAATTAAGTTTACATGCGATGACTGCCAAGGGACCACAGAAAAAAGATTATCAAGATTTACTGATGGTTTTATTTATGTTGTTTCAGGCATTTCGCAAAGAGGGACCGCAAGGGGTTGAAAAACATATCGAAGACCCGAAATCAAGCGATATATTCAATGCTTATCCATCTGTAAAAAAGCATCATCATGCGATTCCATTTTTATGCGATACAATGAAAATGATTCTATCAACAGATTTATCTTCATATGACGTCGAAGATTTAATGGAAAATGATTATAAAGCTATTCATGCAGAAGAGCACTTGGCTCAACATGCTGTGCAAATGGTTGCCGATGGATTCCCTGGTTTGGGGATCGTTGCTGCCGTTTTAGGTATCGTTAAAACAATGGCGCATTTGACTGAAGGTAATGAAAAAATTGGTCGATTGGTTGCCGGAGCCCTTGTCGGAACGATGTTAGGGGTTTTCTGTGCTTACGGTTTAATTGGTCCGACTGCGACTAAAATAGGAAATGATATTGAAGCTGACGGTCGATATTTAAGTTGTATAAAGGCTGCCGTAGTGGCGTTACAGCGTGGTTCTCCACCGCTTGTTTGTATTGAGTACGCGCGACGTTCAATCATGCCAGAAGAAAGACCGTCGTTTGATGAAGTTGATAAAGAAACTAAAAACTTGAAGAAAGCCGCGGCTTAGTTAATTAAAAAGAGGATTTTGTGGCTAAGAAATCACAGATTGTTATTAAAAAAATTATCGTTCAAGGCGGTGGTCACCATGGCGGATCATGGAAAGTTGCTTTGGCCGATTTTATGACAGCCTTAATGGCTTTCTTTCTTGTGATGTGGCTATTAGGACAGTCAGATCAAACAAAAAAAGCAATCTCTGATTATTTCTCGTCCCCATCTGTCATTGAATACAGCTATCAAAATTTTGGAGCTGAAATTACATTAGAAAAAATGTTTTTAGATTTCATAAATGAACCCCTAAAAGCAATTTCAAATTTTATGGAGCCTTCAGTTAAAAGCCCTAATATTTTAGATATGGGTTCAGAGAAAATTATTCGAGCATTTATGGCAGACAAACTGACAGATATTGCTAAGAATATCACGATAACACCTGACGGTTTTGATTTTGATATCCCAGATGTTTATCTTTTTGAACGGGGAACTGCAGATCCCAAACCCGCTTTTGTCGATATAATGAGTAAAGTGACAAGCATTACCACAGGCCTTAAAGAAGCTAATATTAAAATTACGTCTGCCTTGTTTACTCAACTTGTTGAAGATCAAACAGAAATTAGTGCAAAAAAAATCGCACAAGAAAGATTAGCGTTAATTCAAAATAAAATTAATGCATCTTTTGATAGCCCGACGAACTCTGTAATCGGCATGACTACAGTTAAGGAAAAAACAGGTGATTATGATCCAGATAAACTTATGGGGTTTGTTCGCTTTAGCATTCGTCAAAAAGAAAGCTTAGATCCCACCAAAAAGCGTCGCAAAATAGAAAGCTTATTTGGCAGCTTAGAAAAAGATAAAGAACTCAAATTAGTTCCTAAAAAAAGGAATAATACTGAACAAAAATCATTTGGTCAGGATCCAAACCTAATTAATCCTGCCGATTTAGAAATGGATAAGCTAAAAAATGAAGCATTTCCCGGAAGTGACATGAAAACAGAAAACCAATAAGAATATTCTATTGGTTTTGTCCATCGCTATTCATACTTAATGCTATGAAATAAGCTGGCTGCGAACGTGAACCAAACTGATTAGTGTTGCTTGGCAAAGTAAGACCTGCTTCAGTTCTAAATGTGTTCGTTGGTTTATAAAAAAAGACACCTGATAAATCTGCATAATCGTTATAGGAACTTGAATTTTGAAAAGTATAGCCTAGCGCTAGATCAAGACCAATTTTATCAGAATATTTTTTAGTGAATTTTAAATTAAAGTAAGTTGATGAAGACCCAGAACCTTCATAATTATTATTGTATTCGAAAAGTCCAGTAAAGCGTGCATAGTCGAGTTTAAAACCGAAACGCTGACCATTGCGAACATCTGATTTATAAAAATGATCATCATGAACATAGAAAAGCATTTTTGAGTTTTGCTGAAAATCGATAAAAACTTGGCCAATGTATTTGACCCACAGATTATCTTCGTCGGATGACAAGTTTGATATATTCGATCCCCAAATTCCAAATTTAAACTGCGATCCTAAATGCATTAAAAATGCTGCATTGAAAGCTGTTCTACCATCAGAGTATGTTAAACCACGATCTACAAAGTTTGAACTCAATCGAGCAGATCCAATAATACCATAATTTGGAACAGCCCCAGAGTCTTTATCTTTTGAATCAGACTTTTCAGCACCAAATAATGAACAAGTCGAAAAGACAAGGGATATAAAAAGAAGTAGAATTTTAGAGTTTTCGACCATAATATATATTCTTAAAATTAATAGGAAAATAATCAATCTTAACTAGACCCTAAGTAGGTGTAATAAATGCAGTTTGAAGAGAAAAAATTATGGTCCGACTACACAGTCGTTGCTTTTGATACTGAAACAAGTGGTGCTTACCCTCTCGAAGCTGAAATAGTCGAGTTTGGGGCTGTCAAATGGCGCAACGGGAAAGTTATCGATCGCTTTCAAACTTTGTTAAAACCATCAATACCCATGACTCAAGACAATATCAATATTCACGGAATTACTAATGAAATGGTTATTGATGCACCTGCCATTTCACAACAAATTTTGTCTATTTGCGAATTTATTGATAATTCGATTCTAGTTGCACATCATGCACCTTTTGATTTAGGCTTTTTAGCCCTAGAGATTGAAAAAGCTGGATTAAAATTTCCGAATAATGTGCATATGTGTTCAAGCTTGTTATCAAGGGCCCTATTGGCAACAACTAATCACAAACTACAAACCTTGGTCAAAGAATTAGATTTAGTTGGAGGCGATGCCCATCGTGCCTTTGACGATGCATATGCTTGTTTGCAAGTTTTTCAAAAGTGTACTGAAAAACTAGGATCAGACGCGACTCTAGAAAAGCTTAAAAAAGTTCAAAATAAAAAAATTAATTGGAATGATTATTCGATCTACTTAAACTCAGATAGAAAAATTAAAGCTCTTTTATTTGGTATTCAAAATAAAAAAACAATACATATCGTTTATGATGGTGGTAAAACAAAGAATGAGCTTAGACCGATAACACCTAAAGGAATCGTGCGAAACCCTGACGGTGATTATTTAAATGCAATATGTGAAATTGATCATCAAAGAAAAAGATTTTATCTGTCCAAGATCAAAGATTTTGATTTAGTCTAATTTTCATCATCTGATACAGAATCATGATCTAATCGATCGGTAGCGGTTTCTTGATTTTGTTTTTGTATTTCTTTAATGCGCAATTTTATTTTTTCAGCAAGTTGTTCAAGATGTCTAAACTCGTCACCAGCACGCAATTTTAGAGCTTTAATATCTTCGCTCATTTGATTATCTAAAGCTTCACTTAAAAAACGTTCAAATGCATAAACGGGACCTGCAATCTTTTGTGATGCAATCCGAGCAAATAGAAATAATGTTATTGCAAATGTTAAATTTAGGATAATAAATGAATACAAAAATGATTCTGTGTATTGATTAACAGTCGCCATATTTTGTAAACCAAGCTCAACAAGTGATACTTTTAAATAAGTATATGAAAAAACCATACAAATAGTTGAAATCAAAAGACCTGCTGTCATGAATACAGAAGCATAGCGTAGCTGAAAACTTTTATTAACCCAAAATCTTTTTCGAGTATCTTTATCTGGCCATAGGAGGTGACCTTCGGTAAATATACTATATATAACGAGAGCGTATCCAACCCATTGAATCATGTCGGCAACATTCCAAATTGGGGAATGAAATTGTCCGACTTTAAAACCTATAAAATCGATTACATGACCGTTGTAAGTGCGATCTAGAACATTTCCAATAATACCACCCACAAGTAAAGATAGTCCTATACGTAGTTTCATCATGCGTATGGGTACAATGTATTGAATAAAAACATATAAACTTAATATAAAAAAACCGCTTGTAGATAAAGTCACAACTCTTAGAATAGCTGGTAGTTTTGAAAATAATCCCAGCATAGCCCCTTCGTTGAATACAAGAATAAAATGAATTGGGCCAATCCAACTTTCTTTCATTTGTAGTGAAAGCTGCTTCGTTATTTGATCAACAATTATTGTAACAAGAAGTGTTGCGGCGACGATAATCCAATCTTTAGTTTTCATATCGCTATTTTGCAGTTACACTTGATAAAATGAAACAGATATCTCTTACAAATAGATTAAAATATATTGTGATCATATTAACTCTAGCCTTTGGTCATGAGGTCTTCGGTTTAGAGCAAGATGATTTTAATAAGATTCTAAACAAATATAAATTAAATAAAGACGATTTTGGTGTTTTAATTGAAAGCCACGAAAAGACCATCTTTGAAAACAATTCTAAAAAAATGTATATACCAGCTTCGATCAGTAAACTTATAACAACTTTTTCAGTTTTAAAAAATTTTAATCTTAATCAAAAATTCAAAACTGAACTTTATTATGATGGTGAAAATCTCTATTTAAAAGGGGGCGGTGATCCAAGTTTTGTTTCGGAGAACATGTGGTATTTAGTTAATGAATTCACGAGACAGAATATTAAAATTATAAAAGGTGACATTATTGTTGATGACACCTATTTTGATAAAATTCGTTTTGATGATTCTCGCGAATCGAAACGTGTTGATCGCTCTTACGATGCCCCAGTTGGAGCCATGAGTTTTAACTGGAACTCTGTCAATATTTTCGTTAAACCTACAAGTGATAACAATAAAGCTCAGGTGATTTTAGATCCAGACAATCAATACTTCGAACTTATTAATAAAACTACGACCAAAAACAAAGTCACTCGTGAATTAGTTATAGATGTCAATCAACCTAAACGGATAATTACTGTTAGTGGTGATGTCTTAAAAAATGCTGATGAAAAAGCATATTATAAGAACGTTGCGGATCCTGATCTTTGGACTGGACAAAACTTGAAGGCATTTCTTGATCAGCGAGGCATAGAAGTGCAGGGGAAAGTAAGGTCTGGTCAAGTGAGTCGTAAAGCTAATAAACTTGTTACTTTTGAAGGTAAAAGCTTATCTGGGGTTCTGGCCGATATGAATAAATTTTCAAATAATTACGTCGCAGAAATGTTGACTAAAAATTTAGCGGCACAATCCGGAACCATTCCGGCGACACTCGCAGCGGGTGTTCAAAAAATTAATACTGATTTAAAATCAATAGGTCTTGGATCAAATCAAATCGTTTTTGAAAATCCATCCGGATTCACTCGACAAAATAAAATGTCACCATATGCAATGGTCCTTGTCTTAAAAGAAATGCAAAACGATTTCCGTCTTTTTCCAACTATATTAGATTCGCTACCGATATCAGGAATTGATGGGACATTAAAACGAAGGATGAAAGACGAATCTGTGCAAGGTTTTGTACGCGGTAAAACCGGATATCTCGACGGAGTCATTAGTCTAGCTGGATACGCAGGTTTGCGAAATGGCGATATTTTACGATTTGCATTCCTGTACAATGGTCCTCAAGATGAAGGAAAAGTTCGCGAATGCTTTGATCAAATACTCACCTTACTTTTAAAATAGTTAGGTGAGATTTTTTATATTAATTATTTTTTTTTCATTACAAATTCTGGCTGAAACAATTCAGTGGTCATCGACTTTACCTTCGAAAAGCCAATTTAAAGTAGATCCTGAACTAAAAAGCAGAGTTCAATTCTGGGTCAGAGTTTATTCTGAATTATCTGAAAAACAAGGTTTTTTGCATGATCTGCATAATCCTGAGATTATATATAGCAAGTTAGATTTAAAGTTTATATATGACAATCCTTTTCTAACATATCAGCAAAAAAAATTACGTGCAGAAAAGTTTATCAAAGCTGAAAAACTAAAAATTGCGAAAAACAAAAAGATTTCTGATTTACGGATGATTCGATTTCAAGCTGGTTTAAAAGAGAGAACGCAAAAGGCACTTTTTTTATCGGGTCGATACCTTCCAATGATGGAAAAAATTTTTAAACAAAAAAAATTACCTATTGAATTAACGAGATTAGTTTTTGTCGAGAGTTCATTTAATATCCGCGCGCAGTCTAAAGTAGGTGCTAGCGGACTTTGGCAAATTATGCCCAATGTAGCCAGCGAAGAGGGCTATATCCATAGATATTATGATAAAAGAAATCATCCATTTTATGCAACAAGGCTTGCGGCAGATATTCTTAAAACTAATTATCAATCAACGAAAAGTTGGCCTTTAGCAGTAACATCTTACAATCATGGTTTATTTGGGGTTAAAAAAATGACTCGATTAAGTCAGTCGAAAGATATTGTAGATTTGATTGAATCGGAACGAAAAACACGCACGTGGGGATTTGCATCAGAAAATTTTTACGCCTGCTTTTTGGCAGTTCTAGAAGTTGAAAGAAAGGCTCAATTTATTTTTCCAAATCAAAATGTTAAAGCAAAGCCTCTGGCTATGAATCGCTTTGTTACAAAAAAAAACATATCTAAAAAAATAGCTCTGAAGTACTTTGATAATGATTATGGTATTTTTTTAAACTACAACCCGCACTTAAATATGAGTGCAATTAAAAAAATTAATACAATACCAGCAGGCGTGCCTCTTGTATTACCCAAAAAAATTGCCAGTCATTATTTTAAAGAACCCACTTTGTAAAGATTCTATAGATTATTACAGTGATTTTGGAGAAACCATTTTTTTTCAGAAGTTTTAAGCGAATTCGCTATTTTTAAACAGTCCACTTTTTTTAATTGATCTTGAAACTGAGTGATACAGCTTAGTTTGGCATTATCGTTGTCTTCAGCAATTAAAAAAAGTTTTGCTTTATGAATACATGAGGCAAGGCTCGGAAATTCAGAGACTTGATAAAAGCAAAAATCTTTAACTTTTTCTTTTATATGTTCAGATTTAAGGTCAGTAATCACAGCATAACAAGAATTTAGAGTTAAGTTTTTTATAGTTTTTTTTGCGCAGAAATATGTCTGATTCGGATTGTTTAGAAGGCATTTTTCTATTGTTGATGCCGATGCATTTTGAACTAAAGACAGCAGTAAAGTTGAAAGGAAAAGTACCCATACGTTTTTAAATGCACCCATTGACGTTCCTCATTTTGTATCAAAGCCGGATCTCAATCGCTCATAATCAATTCGAATTCAACGATATTCTTAGTGTGTGACGCGATCAGCATGTTTTCTAGTTCTGACAGCATATATTATTCCAAATTTAGATGAAGATAAGTCTCAATTGAGTACAATTTACTGTCAATTTTTTTTACAGGTGACACTTTGGGGCACATATATTGTTTTAATTACTAAGTATAAACACAATACAAAAATAATAATTCACATTTGCTACATTAAGGACTAAATCAAGCATGAACTGTGTTGGTGATTTTAATGAAAAATATATTTTACTGCTTAATATTATCTATTTGTCTGATCTCAAGCAAGATATTAGCTAAACCAAGTCATTTGCCTAAAGTAAGTCATGCCAATCATTATCAAAAAATTGGATCTAAAGCGTTTACTATTTTTCAAGATGAAGCGCTATCTGATAACAAGCAGCAGATTGATTTTCTTTTCTTAAAGTTAGAGAAAAAAATTAACTTTAAAACTGTAAATATCAAAAATATGCTGATTGAATTTGATTTCAATGTTTTGACAGAGGATGTGTCATCTTTTCTTAATAATTTAAACAGTCGCTATAGCTTAGCCGTTAATTCAAAACTTCGACATCAACTACAATTAGAGTTCTATGGATTAAGCCAAACTATTAAAAAAGCGAATGAAATTAACTTATCTGTGGATGCAGATTATTTTGATCGATTGCACGATTCATTAGTGAGTCAATCAACATCATTATTTTACGCTTCTTACAAAGATAGCTCTAAGCTTGATTTGTTTTTTTCGTCATATTATCTCAATGAATTAAAATTTCCGGAAGATTTAACAGCTAAGCATGTTATTGCGCTTCAAAAGAAAAGAGAAACTGAAGCTTTGCGGATCTATTTACCTAAAGTATCAAGAGTCGCATTACAAAATGGACAGCAAATTAATAAATTAAATTCAAACGAACTTGAGGCGTTATATCTTACAGCAATTAAATTTAAATTAAATAATTATGATGAACAATCGCTACAAAAAATTTATCTTAAGCAATTGCAAACACTTGGTGATCAAGAAAAGATAAAATCTGTTAAGAAAAGTCTGGCGGCTAATTTACTTGCTCAAGAATCTAAAAATATAATTTATAGACCTTGGGAAATTTTTAAATTTTTACAATTTCTTGTAGGTTATATTTTTGTTGCATGGCCATTAGAAGTTATTTTGATTATTTGTTCACTACTTATTTTTACTTTTCAATCTTCAAGCGTTTTGACTGTCGAAGAGAAAAAAAGAAACTCTTTTATCAAGCGTTTGTGGATCATGTTCACTAAAGCTTATCTAGGTAATAACGTGCCATTTTTCTCTAAATTAGCAGCTTCGCTTATTTTATTTGGAGTAGGATTGTATTTTAATTCAGCAAGAAATTTTGTTGAATCACTTATGGCCAGTATGAATTAGGAGAGATTAAATCTCTCCTAAAATAGTAGTTAAGGTTTAATTGGACCGATACCTACATTTATTACACGATACGGATTATCGGCATATTCAAGTAAGTACAGACAAGGCTCTAAGTTCTTTTCGAAAACGGATTGTATAATTCCTGCACCTGGATAGAAACCACCTCCGCCAACACCATTATTAGTTGGATCAAGCTCGAAAGTGAATGATATAATTTTATGAACACCATATGACCAATCTGTTGTGTCTCCGCTTGCGATGTATAATCCTGAACTTTGTTTTGGTGTGTAGCGATTCCACTCAGCCATTTTTTTAGCCATTGCTTCGTGAACTTGTTTGTCGCGAACAATTTCAAGCCCATCATATTTGTGACCCCAAGGGTATAAAATGAGTTCTGAATAAGTATGAAATGACAGTAAAATTGAAATATTTTGATGCCTTTCAACGTAATTTTTAATTGCTTGAGTTTCTATTTCTGAAAACGCTTGCGGGCCCTTGAAGGTATCGCTTGAAGGATTGCTTGATGATCCTCCAGTTCCCCATTGATATCCGTAGTTACGATTTAAATCGACGCCATATGTGCCATCAGAATTGCGCGAGCGATTTTTGCGCCACATTTTGTATTTTCCATCCTTGATATCATATTCCATACCGTCAGGGTTGACGACTGGAATAATGTGGATATCGCGGTTATTAAGTAAACTAACAATTCGACTATTGTTTGATCGATATTCTTTCACCAAATGTTTTAAAAACAAAATTGGTACTTCAACAGAAAGATGTTCACGAGCATGGTGACCACCCATGTATATAACTGCAGGTTTTTCGTCTGCAGCTTTAGACCCTGCGCTTAATCGTACGGCCCAAATATCGCGCCCTTCAATTGTTTTTGAAATGGATTCTAACCTTACAATATCTGGGTTCTCTCTGGAAATTTGCTCAAGTACAGCAGTCAACTCACTAAAGTTGTGATAAGCTGCATCTTCAGCAGGAAAATCTTTCGATCTAAATTTATTTTCTAAATCTAAATCTGATGAGGCGATCAGTAGGCCAGCTTTTTTGATCAAATTTAAATCGTGATCATTACCATAAGCGATTACATACTGATCGCTAATGCCTTCAATATTAATACCCATATCGACAATTCGCGATCTTGCAAATTTATCTTCAGCTTTGATTTTCATCCAATAAATATTGTGTTTTTCTGATTGGACTGATTGTCCAATAACTAATGAAAATGCAATTGTAAATAATAAAGCAAATCCTTTTAGCTTCATAAAAGTCCCTCCTTGGAACGTCATCATATTAACGCTATTTGTTTCAAACAAAGAGATTAATATAATTAATCTGATCAGTTTTTAGATAGAAAAACAAGACCATAGTCGAATTATTTGTTCGACATACTTTTTTTAAAAAATTAATTATGCTGCGTTATTTTTTTGAAATAAAAACTGAACTAGTTTTTCTTGCAACTCTTCTCTTTTTAAGAATTGCACGCCAGCTGACGAGCCCTTAGTCCAGACAACTTCGCAGTCAACAATATGAACCTTGTTTAAACTTTTGAGCTTAATTGTGATACGAGCCAAATCGCCTTTTTTAAATTTAAATTTATCATTTAGTGCTTCGAAAAAAGCTCCGCTAGCAGATAGATTGCCCATCTTAGTTAAAACTCGACCAGTTTGACCATAGACTTCAACATGAGCAAGCTCTTGTGTTGTGTATCTTTTTGATGGCATTTGGCTTGTTTCGGACATAGTAACCTCTTCTGACTTAGTTCTAAATCTGAAGACCAAATCGCACATCCTGTGAGTTATGGTTTCAATTTAACTTATCGGTTTGGTTAATTTTTTATTAAGACTTTTGTTTGGGTCAAAATGTCAAAAAGTTTTACGTTTTGACCCAAGTTTGCCAGACGATTTCAGGAGTCGTATCAGATTTAAGCTCATTAAGGAGAGTAAAGTGTTTTGAATAATCGGAAGGGTAAAAAGTGTCTGCGTCGTAGTGGCCGGGTATTTTTGTAATTAATAACTGGCTGCAATCCAATATTGATTGTTTATAAATTTCAGCACCACCAATGATGTAAACTTCTTCTGAAAGGTGATGTTCAGCTATGAGTTTTTCGGCTGTTTGATAGGCTTCTGTCAGTGATTTTACATAATAAACCATCTCATCTTGAGATGTGTGGCCTTGACGACTAATTACAATATGAACTCGCTTCGGTAAAGGTCGTCCGCCAAATGATTCAAAAGTTTTGCGCCCCATGATCATTATTTTATGAATTGTTTTTAGTTTGAAATATTTTAAATCATCCGGAAAATGCCAGAGCAACTTATTATCTTTACCTATGGCAAAGTTATTTGAAATGGCTACAATTTGAGTTAGCTTCAAACGGCAACCTCTGCTTTTATAGCAGGGTGCGGATCATAACCAACAATTTCAATATCTTCGTATTTGAAATCAAAAATATTTTTTACTTGCGGATTGAGTTTTAATTGAGGCAATGGTTTGCACTCACGTGATAATTGTACACGTACTTGTTCTAAATGATTTGAGTATATATGTGCGTCACCTAGTGTGTGTATAAATTCACCTACCTCGAGATTGCAAACTTGTGCGACCATATGGACAAGTAATGCATAGCTTGCAATGTTGAAGGGCACACCAAGAAATATGTCTGCACTACGTTGGTAAAGCTGACAAGATAGTTTGCCATTTGCTACATAAAATTGGAAAAAAGCATGGCACGGTGGTAAAGCCATTTTTTCTATATCCGCGGGATTAAATGCTATAACAAGTAAACGTCGTGAGTCTGGATTTTTTTGAATCTGATCTATAACATTTGTTATTTGGTCAATAGTTCGGCCATCTGAAGCTTCCCATGATCGCCATTGTTTGCCGTAAACAGGGCCGAGGTTTCCATTTTCGTCTGCCCACTCATCCCAAATAGTAACTTTGTTATCTTTTAAGTATTGAATATTAGTTTCACCTTTTAAAAACCAAAGCAATTCGTGAAATATTGAACGCGTATGCAATTTTTTAGTTGTTAAAAGAGGAAATCCTTCTTGTAAGTTAAAGCGCATTTGATAACCAAATACGCTTATTGTTCCGGTACCTGTACGATCTGATTTTACAGAGCCAGTTGATAGGACATGTTTTAATAAATCATGATACTGTTTCATAGAGGGGAGGTCTCCATAGAACACAATTCTAAAATTTAGAATTAAGTGTGTTTTTTAGCTTTTTTATGTTTTTTGTTACCGTATTTTTTATTGCTGTGTTTTTTTCCGTGTTTTTTTTCAAGTCTTTTCGCTTTTTTTGCTGCTTTTTTGACTGTGCGATTTTGTTCAGTTGTTGGTGTGGAAATAGTACCAACAACATCTGATTTTACGGATTCAGACGGGTTAAGATTTTGATCAGGAACCTCAGTTGCTAATGCAAAATTTGAAAATAATAATGCTGCGATAATAAGTGTTTTCATTTGACTACCTACTTGAATAGATTTTTTCAATATTTTAAATATACAGTTAGTGCACATAGTTACAGGTCTTACTGAAAATTTTGAACTTGTGCGATGAATGGTAAATTTCTGTAATAGCCCTGATAATCTAAACCATAGCCTACGACAAATTCATTTGTTATTTTAAAACCAACATAATCTAACTTGCAAGGAACTTTCAAAGCTTCCGGTTTCTCTAGGAGTGAAACTGTTGTAATTGATGCGGGATTTCTAGATTCGATAGATTTTTTAAGATAATTCATTGTTAGACCTGTATCAACAATATCTTCAACAAGAATGATATGTTGACCTTCGATTGGTGCTGATAAATCGAGAGTAACTTTGACTTCCCCAGATGAAGAAGTTCCGCCGTGGTAACTTGAAACACCAAAAAACTCGCAAGTTAAATCAGTATTAATTTGTCTAATTAAGTCAGAGTAAAACAGAAATGATCCTTTAAGCACGCAAATCGCAACAACATTTTGACCTTTAAGTTTAGCTGTTAACTCTTCACCAATTTGTTTTACTTTGCTTTGAATTTGTTCTTCAGAAATGTATGTTTTGAGATTCAAGTTTTTTGGATTCATCAGTTACTCCGTTGTCATTTATTTGCTAAAGGTTTTTCGTCTATTTTAGCTTTTATATTTAAGTTAATTTATGTTTTTACTATGTGCCGTATATCAGGATTGGTTAATCGTAGATTTGTATGAGTGTACGTCTATTTGTTAAACAAACGAATTATTGAGCAACTCACCCAAACCACCGGCTCCGGGCACAATGTATTGCTTTTCATTCAACCCTTTTTCTTGATCCCAGTAAAGCCCTAATGGTGATTTTAAAACTTTTTGGTCCGAAAGGCCGCGATCAACACGTAGAGCAAAAACTTGAATTGGCGCATTAAGGCTTAAAACTTTTTTTAGGTATTCTGGGGTTACAATAAGATGAAGTGCAACATAATTTGCTGCAGGGCCTTGCACTTGAGTTTGATAGTAATCTATGGCTGAAAGAATTGTGCCACCGGTCGCCCCCATGGGGTCTGGAAATAGAACATACGCATTTTCAATGCTACCCCCAATTTTAAAGCTGCTTAAACTTGTACCTGTTACTTTTTCAGAGTCGTCCGTTTTTCTTGCAGCAAAAATATGATCTTGGCGTACATTTTCGGGGTTTAAAAACCAGTGCAAATATTCGTAGCAAATATGGCTCGGGTAAGTGCCAGCACGTGCCAAGTTAACCGTGACAGCTTTGGTTTCGCAATCTAAAATTTCACTTTTAAGTTCAGCATTCATACGTGTAACCACAGATGAACTCAGTTTGGGAAATAAATGATTAGCAGCATGTACAATGAGTCCATTGTACATCAATTGCACTAAACGATTAATTTTAGGTTGGACGGTTTTGTTTTGGCATAGTTCAGTTAATAGAGTTTGCAAAAAAAGATCATCGATAAGATGAAATCTTGGTCCATAGTGATGATTCATAAATGTTCCTATTTTTGAGCTTCAATGACGATTAAAAAAGTTGAGTTTTCATTTTTAAAGTCATCAGAGTTAAATATAGTGAATGGGGGAGTTTTGTGTAAATCTGCATCGAACTCGAAGTAGCTTAACATAGCTTTGCCAACAATGACTGTGGCTGTGTTGGCATCTCCTGGAACTTTAAAACTAAGCTTCAGATTGTCATTCACATGTTTTTTTGCAAGAATGCCATCAATTGCAATTGTACTATCAGAATTTTTTTTACTGAGAAAGCCAAAATTAAGACCGACACTTTCAGGATCGTTTAATGCTTTAGATCCAATCCAAATGTACCTCGATTGATCGTTTTCGATTGTAATCATTTCGCGCTTCAATTCTTGCCCGAATAGATTTGTATAATCTTTAAGTGGCGACAAAAATGCTATTCTGATCTCACCCTCAGAGTGAAGATCTTGACTTTTGCGAAGAATATCTTCAATAGCTTCACGACTTACTTCATACATTGTGAGTGATATTTTAATTTGGTTTTTAGGAATTACTTGCGTTTCTGTGCTGCTATGTTTTTCTTCAATTTTTGGCGTTGTTGTTGTTGATATCGCATTCGGCTGGGATGGAACAGTTAAGGTTTTTGCCTGCTCAGCTTGTAAGTTTTCGACTGGGGGAGGCTCGTTTAGTTTTAATGAAGATTCTGATCTTTCTTGAAGTTGATCAGTTGTCATTTTTGACGATTTAAAACCAGCAAAACGGTTAATTTTTTGAATCCACTGTTGAGATCCATCTGTTTGAATCACGGCATATGAAACAACTAGCCCAAGTATTGCAACAATAAAAAACTGAAATACACCACTTCGTAAGATTTTTTCGTGAGTCGGCGTTTCAATGGGCTTATATGCTAACATATCAACACCACAGTTAGCACAATACTGATCTTGTGGTTGTTTGAAGTGACAGCGTGGACATTCAATAATCATAATATAATTTATTCTACATTAATGTAGCTTGACCGACAATTTGACTGTTTCTAAAATAGTGCTTTCGTCTGGTATAACATCGAGGTATTTTTTGGATCAACATGTGCCTGTATTAGCTCAAGAAGTAATAGACTCTTTTTCTGGCCTCAAAAATCGTCAGGATCTGACTTATTTTGATGGCACTTTTGGACGTGGTGGTCATTATCAACTCATCAAAAACAATTATAATCTCAAACAGGCTATAGCTACAGATCAGGATCTATCGGCGATTCAACATTGCCAAAAGTGTTATCCTGAAGTTCAAATTCATCATTGCAGTTTTTTAGAATTTGCTGAGAAAAATACTGAACAACTTGATATAATATTGTGTGACTTAGGGGTCAGTTCTCCACAACTTGATCAGCCAGAAAGAGGTTTTAGTTTTAACAAAGATGGCCCACTTGATATGCGAATGAACCAAACTCATACTATGACCGCAGCCAGAATTGTGAATGAGTTTACAGAAGATGATTTATTTAAAGTTTTTCGCGAGTATGGTGAAATTTTAAATCCCGCACGAGTTATCAGGGCCATCGTCGAGGATCGCAAAACAAAACCATTTGAAACGACACTCCAACTATCTGGTTTAATTGAAAGAGTTGATGGCTGGCGGAAAAAAGGTTTTCATCCTGCAACCCAGTATTTCATGGGCTTACGTCTTGTTGTTAATCAGGAACTCAAGGTTGTCGAAGATGCCATTCCAAAGCTTATTCAACAAATGAGTCCTGGAGGTATCATGAGTATAATTACATTTCATTCGCTTGAGGACAGAATTGTTAAAAATCTTTTTAAAGACTCAGATCTTGGTTTTGCTGTTCATAAAAAAGTCATTGTTCCTTCAGAAGAAGAGTGTAAACTTAATCCAAGAGCTAGAAGTGCAAAATTACGTGTTTTTCAAAAGGGACCGCGACCTGAAAAACCTGACAAGTTTGCATTAAGACGTATGCAAAAAAGTATACCCTCATGAAAGCTCACGGCAGAACGATTTTCCAAAGGATTTGGTCAATTGTCTATCGGTTTACGCAAATTTATTTTAAAGAATTAGAATGGAGTGAGATCAGGATGAACTCAGAACATATTCGCCAATTAAAACCTTTTTGTAGTGTTTTGTTTTTAGTAGTAACTCTTTTTATGATGGTTTTCTTAAAAATGGAAGAACGACGAATGTCTTATGTAGTTCTCAAGCAAACACGTGAATTTAAAAAAAATAAAGAACTGCTTAAGCAAAAAGAATTTCAATTAGCTAAATTAACACGTCCACAATTAGTTGAAACTGTTGCAAAAGAAAAATTGACATTAAAAAGAGCAACGCAAGCCCAAATTATTCATTTAAATCCAACTGTGTCTTTAAGTTATTTAAATAAAGAGGATCAAAATTGAAATCTAAAATAATCACGCTATTTATTTTCTTTTGCTCACTATGGTCATTGTTAGCATTTAGAGCTGCTTATTTACAGTTTGTTCCGCATGATAAATTAAGCTCACTGCAAACCAAACAATTTCAAACCGTTGTATCTCTACCTTCTCGTCGAGGGAATATACTTGATACCAATGGTAAAGAACTTGCTATGTCATCGCCGGCTTATTCTGTTTATGCAGATCCTAAAGTTATGCCGAATAGAAAACAGGCAGCAAAAGTAATAGCAAAAATACTGAATATGAACTTAAGTGAAGTGAACTATAAATTAAAAGATGGTTCAAAGCGCTTTGTTTGGATAGATCGTTTAGTTTCAGTTAACCAAGTCGAAGAGCTTAGAAATAATAAAATAAAGGGTTTAGGTTTCGTTGAAGAGTGGAAAAGAGTTTATCCAAATGATCATTTACTGTCTTCAACGATTGGTTTTGTAGGCAAAGAAGGACAGGGGTTAGAGGGTTTAGAATTATTTTACGATAAAACTCTTAAAGGTGAGGGTAAAAAAGTATCGATGAAAAAAGATGCTCGAGGTAGACCGCTGATTCAAGATGGTATGGCATTTACTGAAACACCGCAGGGTAAAGATATTCGTTTAACAATTGATTCTGATTTACAGTATTTTGTTGAAACTGAACTTAAAAATGCAGTTCAAAAATATGATGCAGATGCAGCCTATGCTGTAGTTTTAGATGCTAAGACATCTGCGATTAGAGCGTTATCAAGTTTACCGCATTACGATCTTAACAATCCATCAAAATCAAATTCTTTACATCGAAGAAATCGTTCTGTCACTGATACGTATGAACCAGGCAGTACGCTTAAAACGATGATTATAGCAGAAGCTCTTGATGAAAAGTTGTACCAACCAAATTCAAAAATTTTCTGTGAAAATGGATATTTTAAAATTGGTAAAAGAATCATTCGAGAGGCGGAACGTGATCATTCGCAAGGTTTGATAACTGTTAACGAAGTTTTAGCCTATTCTTCTAATATAGGGACTAGTAAAATTGCTTTAAAAATGGGTGACGAAAAATTAAAGGATTCACTTGTTAAGTTTGGTTTTGGCCAAAAAACTGGTGTGGATTTACCCGGCGAAGCTAAGGGTATCATGCTAAGTCTGCCGTGGAAAGATCACTTGTTAGCTAATATATCATTTGGTCAGGGTATTACAGTTACGCCTTTGCAAATGGCTAATGCGTATGCCGCTATAGCAAATGGCGGTGTTTTAAATACTCCATATATTGTTGAAAATATACATGACCCTGAAACCGGAGAGACTATCGAAAGTCAACCAAAGGTTATTCGTCGCGTGATCTCTGAAGAGACATCTCGTCAAATGCGCATGATGTTAGCTGGTGTAACTTCAGGTAACGGAACTGGTTTAAATGCTCGTGTTAATGGGTACATTGTTGGGGGTAAAACTGGTACTGCGCAAAAAGTTAAAACTAATGGTAAAGGATATTTGCCTGGTGCGTATATAGGAAGTTTCACAGGATTTATTCCTGCGAATGATCCACAATATGTGATTTATGTGGCGCTTGATCATCCCAAAAAAGGTTACTATGGATCACAAGTTGCGGCACCTTTGTTTGCAAGTATTGCTTCCTATGTTGTTCGCAAAAATGGAGTAGCAGCAGAAGTTTTAGCAGATCGAGATATTTCAAGTGTGCCAGTCGCGCAAAATGAAAAAGAAAAAGATGAATTCAAAAAATTTAGTTCAGATTCATTATTTTCTGAAGAGCAAATGCTAACTTCAGCTCCTAATTTGATCGACTTGTCAGTTCGTGAGGCCTTAGCAAAAGCATCGCAACAGCAAATTAAGTTAAAAATTATTGGTAAAGGTAAAGTCGATCAAACAATTCCTCATTCTGGTGAGGCTCTTGATGAAAAAAGAGAAATGACAATATTTCTTAAGGAATAAATATGCGAACTCGAGTGATTTTTTTTATTATTTTCATTTTAAATTTTTTTGTAGCTCACGCTGAGCAATTACCTGCATTAATTCGAGTTTCAAGTTTTGCTGAGAAAACTATTGATCCCAATATTATGAATATTCAAATTGAAATATGGGCCAAATCAAATTCTTCAAGCTCTGCTCAAGAAAGTGTGACTAAGCTAGAAAAAAAAGCGAAAGAACTAGCTGAAAAATTTAAAATTAAAAAAGAGGATATTCAAACACATTATTATTCGGTTAGTCCTGAGTATTCGTATGAATCCAAAACTGGTGTTAGTAAAATACAAGGTTATTCTGTCGTCCATTCTATAACTTTATCACTCAAAAGTTTAGATCAAGCAGGTTCGTTTATTGAACAAATTCCTCAAGGTGATCGCAAAGATAAATCCGGGATTGCGATTCAAAATATTTCCTGGGATTCGGATAAAAAAGGTGTTGCTGAATCTGATTGTATTTCACAAGCTGTCAAATCGGCTCGAGTTCGTGCTGATGATCTAGCCAAGGCAGCTCAAGTTAAGATAAAAGGGGTTTATTCGATATCAAACCAACAAGTCTATTCTAATTTTGAATCAGCCCAGCAAATGGCTCGTCCAATGAAATCATTTAAAATGGATACTGAATCAGCGCTCGCTGGTGATGTCCCAACACTTAGTCCTGGTAAAATTAAAGTCAGAGCTGACGTAAGTATAGAGTATTATATCCAAAACTAAATCGTATAAATCGGACTTTAGAAACTTCATTATTGGTCAGAACAAATCCTTGTGAGATTGATCAAGTCTCTGTTTCGGGACAGAAAAATTAACTGCTGGCACTTGAGTAAAATTTCATACAGAATTTCCAGTACCAATTCATGAATAATAATAAAAGAACAGGCATAACAACTGCCCAGACGACATAACCGACTTCAATTGGTTCTAGCAAAAATCGTGTCGGGACAGACGCTACCATAGCAAATGGTAAGACGAATAATAAAATATATCTTAAGACGCCGTTATAAATTGCATCGGGTCTTAATCCCAATCGAAATAGGCTGTACCAAACATACTGTAGAAAATCAGCACGCGTAAACATAAGTGCTGACGAATTTAAAGCTAAGCGTCCAACAAAAATTACACTTAAACCAGATGGGATCATGAGTAATAACCATAATAACTTAAGCCAATTAAAATCAGGAATTTGGTAAAGTGACCAAATCAAACCTATCCCTGTTATGATTAAACATGGTAAGTGCGAAATTGAAATTTTTTGTGAGCTGATCATAAACATCGAGTTGATGGGTTTAGTTAAGAGTAAATCGAGATTACCTTTACGAACTTCATCATTGAATTTTGAAAAATTTGGATCCCATAAAATCATGTAAATTGAATCTACAAACAAAGCTAAAAATACAAACACTCGCATTTGATCTAAAGTCCAATTACCAATAATATTAGTGTGACGATAAATAACTTCGTACAAAACAAGTTGCGTACTGTACCAAATAAATTCAGCAAGAACTAATAAAACAAAGTTTAATCGAAATTCTAAATCTGCAACTAGGCTGGCTTTAAAAAATGCTTTGTAAAGACTTAAATATTTTCGTGCAGTTTGAAAAATACTCATATTAGGCCCCAGTTCCAGTGTATTCTTGCAGGCCTTTTTTCCAAAACCAATTTCCTATTGTACATGCGATCAATATTGAAATGCTGGTCGATAAAAAACCTTGAGATATCAAATGTGCATCTACTCTTCCAGTCATATATGCTACGGGGATGTAAACACCAGATGAAAACGGCAGTATCAATAATATTTTCGATAAATACTCGGGCATTAAATCAATTGGTACGAGTTCACCTGCTAATAACCAGAGAGTCAAATTTTTTACAAGAGTTAGTGCTCGGACTCGGGTCATAAAAAATGCAAAAGTTGAAATAACAAAACTGAGGGTATGAATAAGAAACAAGTAATAAAAGACTAGGCTCAGTGCTAACGGAATTCGCGAATATATCACTGGTAAATCATAAATTAAACTGACGATGAGAGGGGCTAATAATGACAAAACGGTCGTAATAAATTTATAACCCATCATTTGCGATAAATAGTACTCATAAAAGCTAATCGGGCGGGTCAAAATAACATTAATTGATCCACTTGCGACTTCTTCAACCATCATCGATTCATACATCCAACTGACAGCTATGCGTCCCAAAAATGGTGCCCAAACACCATAAGCCAAATAAGATTCTTTTGAAAACCCACCAAGCAAAGTATTTTCAGATACTTTAAAAATAGCAAGCCACAAAAGTATTTCGATCCCAACTGTTATCAAAGGTTGAACGAAAGCGTCGATAACAAAATTAAATCGGTACTCTAAGTTTGCAACAATGGCGAGCTCGCTAAATGCGAGATTCCTTCGCCAAAAAGCTATGAATGACTTCTTCAAAATCAACCTCTTCAATTTTTAATTCAACCACTTCTCCAGATTTAACGACTTCATTGAGTTTTTCTGAAAGTTCAGAACTTTGAAAAACTAACTCACGCTCTGTATGATCGTTTTTATAACGATATATTAATTTTTTACTTGTATCAGTTTTTTGTAAAAAGTGATTAACAGTGCCGTCGTAAACCATTTCACCCTTTGAAATGAGTAATAATCTGTTGGCGAGTTCAGCAATATCATCCATATAGTGTGAAGTTAGAATGATTGCGGGGTTAAATTCTTTAACATATCGACCCAGAAAATCACGAATTGTAGTTTGTGCTAAAATATCTAAACCGATAGTTGGTTCATCCAAAAACAAAACTTTTGGTGAATGTAAGAGCGACCCAATAACTTCCATTTTCATGCGTTCGCCTAAACTTAAGCGACGCAATTGAGTATCAAGCACATTGTGACAATTGAGCATTTCAGCTAAATCATTGACACGTTGTTTAGCGTGAATAAGATCAAGATCATATATTTTAGCTAACAAAGCATAGCTATCACGTGCCGAAATATCCCACCAAAGTTGATTTTTTTGTCCAAGTAACACACTCATCTGCTTTAAGTATTCGGGTTCACGCTTCCAAGGTTCAAAACCAAGAACGTTGACTGTTCCAGTCGTTGGATAAATCAATCCGGATAATATTTTAAGAAGAGTTGTCTTTCCGGCACCATTGGCACCAACAAGCCCGACGATTTGTCCGCTTTCAATTTGTAAGGTCGTATTTTTAAGTGCAGACTTGGTTGTGTATTCGCGGTTCCAAAAACCTTTTATAGAATTAAGAACACCTTCTTTTTTCTGATAAGTTTTATATTCGCGGCCTAAATTTTGAGTTTCTATGACATATTTCATTTATATTAATCTTAGCTTTAAAACAAAGTGAGTTAGTTTTGTGTGGTTAATTCGTTGACGTAATTATTTATCGACTCAATAACTTTTACAGGAATTTCATGACCTCCAGAAAATGTGACCCATTTGCAGTGTAAACCATTTTCTTGAAAAAGTGCCATGAGTTTTTGACTTCCTTTTACAGGAAGAACTTGATCATTTTGTCCGTGGCTTAAAAGAACTTTACATCCTTTGCGTTTTGACAGTTGATTTTTCCACTCAGATTGACGAATAAGACTTCCAGATAGGCTTACAAGCCCCATCGGTGTTTCTGGCGCTTGTAAGTATAGTTCAGTTGCGAGCATTGCTCCTTGTGAAAAACCACCTAGAATAATTTTGCTCCAAGGAACTTTTAAATCTTGAATCATTTTAAGCAAAGCAGGAACAAGTTGTTGCATTTCAGCAGGAGTATAATTGCTCCAGTCTTCGGGTAGTGATGTAAGTCGTAAGGGCCACCAGGCGCGGCCTGTCCAGCCAGGTCCAATGGGAACTTCAAAAACACCATTCGGAAAACGTAAGTTGACTGGTGATTTAAATTGAAAAAAATCTTTTAGACCTTCGAGATCGTGAGCATCTGCTCCAAACCCATGAAATAAAATAAGCCAAGGGACATCATCAGTTGGATGAGACGATTCAGTGTTAGCGATATGGTCAAAACATTCTATTCTTTTTAGATTCATAAATTGCTCTGTTAGCAGAAATACTTTATTCTGTTTTTCGTGAAACTTCAGCAGTTATTATCATTTTTTGACTTATCAGCCCATAATGTAAGATTTCCTGAACGGGCTTCTGAAATGGACGAGGAAATCACCTCTTTATGCTTTGATGCTCGACAAGCTCAACCGAGTTCTGTTTTTTTTGCAATTAAGGGTCAACAAGCTGACGGACATCATTATATTTCACAAGCCATAACAAAAGGTGCTCGCGCAATCATCACAGAATCCTTAAGTTATGTACCTGCAGATTATACTGGTTTTGCGCTTGAGGTTCCCGATACACGTCAAATGCTTGATTTGCTGGCAGCACGTTTTTATGATTATCCATCGCAAAAAATGATTTGTTTTGGTGTAACTGGTACAAATGGCAAAACATCGATTACGTACTTGCTTGAACATATTTTGAATTTTAATCGTAAGCTAACGGGTGTGATGGGAACCATTAATCATCGTGTTGGTCATCGTGTATGGGATTCGCAAATGACAACTCCAGATCCAGTCGTTTTACAAAGTCGTTTGCGAGACTTTGTCGACGAAGGTGCTTTTGCAGCCGCATTAGAAGTATCATCGCATGCACTTGATCAAAGACGCGCGGACAGTGTTCATTTTAATACTGTTGTGTTTACAAATCTCACTCATGATCATTTAGATTATCATCAATCCATGAAGCATTATTTCGAGTCTAAACAAAAACTTTTTACTGACTTAATGTGGTCTTCTGTCAAACGTCCACTTTTTGCAGTTGTCAATGTTGATGACGACTATGGACGCAGACTAAAAGTTGCAGAACCTGTAATTTGTTGGACTTATGGTCAAACTGAGTCTGATTTTCAGTTTAAAATTTTAAAAATGGATTTTAACGATACTGAATTCGAGCTTAAAACTCCAGTTGAAACAATGAAAATTAAAATCCCTTTGACTGGAGTTCATACTGTTTACAATGTAGTTGCAAGTTTAGCGGCGTCACTAACTTGTGGCATTACTCTTGAGCAAGGTGTTAGATCTTTACAATCTTTTTCAGGGGTTCCAGGTCGATTGCAAAAGGTTATTTCTTCGACAGATAAAGTTGTTTTTATTGACTATGCTCATACTCCTGACGCTCTCGAAAACTCTCTCAACTCCCTTAAAAAAATTAAGACTGATGCTAAACTTAATAATAAAATCATCACAGTTTTTGGATGTGGTGGTGATCGTGACAAAACAAAGCGTCCTAAAATGGCCGAAATTGCATGTAGACTGAGTGATTTTGTTTTTGTGACATCCGATAATCCACGAACCGAAGATCCCATTCTAATTTTGAAAGACATCGAGCAAGGTATACCGACTCATTTTCAATCGTTTGTCGCAGAAGTAGATCGCGAACAGGCAATTAAGCAGGCGATCGCGCTGGCCTCAGCTGGAGATGTTATTCTTATTGCTGGTAAAGGGCATGAGGATTACCAAATATTAGGAACCACTAAAATACATTTCAGCGACTACGAAGTTGCGCAAAAATATTTAAATTAATTTAAAGTTTAATATTCTAGACCTTTGGCACGCGCCAATGTCAACAGTGTTGACATTGGGAGAATAAAATTTTTTTATATTAAGGTGGGGTTGTATGAAAAAAAATTTATGTGCCATGTTTATGAGTTTTTATGTAATTTTACTGAGTCAATTTTGTCTTGCGAGTGATGGTCGTCGCTCAGTTGAGGTCAACTTATTGTGGCCCATTTTTCCAGGTGGTATCTCAGAGTTAAGGTATTTGATGCCTTTAACTAAAACTATTGAAGCTGGTGATCTGGTGTTAGGTGTGTATAGTGATTTTGCTAATCAGGTTGTCCGTGATCAATCTTACGGTAAAGTTGCACTCTATGCGGTTAAATTTGGATATCGACTTTCATTTATGAAAAACTGGCAATGGGAAAGTGTAATGAACATAGGATATCGGAAAGAAACTGATCGCCCTAATACCATCGACAATCATATCGAAGGTGCATCAGTTCGTTGGTGGAATTTAGTTGGTTATCAATTTAATTTAAATGAAAATTATTATATGAATTCACGATTAGGGTTAGGGTCACATATCTATCGTAGTGATGACTATGCTAGCACTGAAAAAAAGAATGTTTTTGGCGTTGATCTAAATTTGGGTTTTCGTTTTTAAGTTTTAAATTTTTTTAATTTGTTGCATAATTGTTTCATGGCAAAAAAAACAACTAAATCTAGTTATCACCATGGCGACTTGCGACTTGAATTAATTAAACAGTCAAAAAAAATAATAGAAAGCCATGGTGTTGAGTCTTTTTCAATGAGGCAGGTTGCTTTAAATATAGGTGTCGACGTAGCAGCTTGTTATAGGCATTATGAAGATAAACAAGATCTTTTGATAGCTGTTGCTGAAGACTGTTTTCAAGATCTTGGTACGCTTTTGGGCAGCTGCCATATCAAGACAAAAAAACAAGATGCTTCGAAAAAAATTATAAATTTAGCTCAAATTTTTTCGAAATACGCTTTTGAAAATCCTAATTATTTTAATCTTATGTTTAACTATTTGAAAAAAGATTTTCGAGTCAAAGATCATTACCGAGATCATAATACTCAACTAGGTCCTTATCAGCAGCTTAAAAAAACAATCAGTGAATGGCTCGAAGATGAATATCGTGATCAAATAATGGTAGATGATATTGCATTATCTGTATGGACGGCCGTACATGGTCTTATTCACTTAGCTTTAAATAATGTGTTGATTAAGGATTTGCAAAAAAGACAAATGGATCAATTAATAGCTCAACAGGTAAACGTGGTATTAACTGGTTACAAATATGTAAAACTATGATAGATTTGGATAAATAAATAAAGGGAAGTGGCATGCAAATAAAGTCCAATCAACAAATCTGGAATATGCAACAAATAGCCAAATGGACAAATGGACAAATAGTTTCGCAAATGCAAACTGATTTTTCTCAAGTTGGCACTGACACACGCGCGGATTTAACAAATAAGGTTTTTATCGCTTTAAAAGGTGATACGCATGATGCTCATTTGTATTTAGATGCAGCAGTTAAGGCTGGTGCTGGTTTGCTAATTGTGCATGAGTTGCCTGAAAAATTTCAAAACTTAAAAAACAGTGTGAGTATTATTTTAGTGAACGATACTTTAAAAGCATTGCAAGTTTTTGCTCATGAATATCGTCAGACATTACAAACTAAAATAATTGGCATTACAGGTTCAAATGGCAAAACGACTACAAAAGAATTTACAGCAGCCATTTTAAATGACTACAAAAAAACGCATTTTAATCAGGGTAGCTTTAATAATCATTGGGGCGTTCCATTGACACTTTTGCAAATTCCAATGGATGCTGCTTTCGCAGTTGTTGAAATGGGAATGAATCATGCTGGCGAAATCACAGAGTTAGTTAAAATTGCTAATCCAGATTTTGTAGTTTGTACAATGGTGGGAACAGCGCATATTGAATTTTTTGGAACTCAACAAAAAATTGCAGAAGCAAAAAGAGAAATTTATTTAGAATCGCGTGAAGATACAGTGCGTATTTTTAATCAAGATCAAGATTTAACTTTTGATATGATGTATCCTGTTGCAAAAAAATTTCCTGCAAGTCGCATGTTGAGTTTTTCTGACAAAAACAAAGATGCCGATGTTTATTTTAAAATTGAAAATATAACGGCAAAGGGTATTGAGATCTCTGGTCAAATTGCAACTATTTGGGGACATGCGGTTATTCCTGTTTTTGGTCAGCACAATTTAACAAATTTATTAGCAGCAGCTAATCTGGCTTACGCTGTCGGTATGCCTGCAGATAAAATCTGGAAAGCTTTACCTAAGTGTCAATCAACTTGGGGGCGTAATCAATTTATTGAATCAGCGCTTGGGGTACAGATATTATTTGATGGCTATAATGCAAATCCTGATAGTATGAAAGCATTGTTGGCAAATATTAAACTTATCAATACGAACGGTCATAAAATCGGAGTGTTTGGTCAAATGAAAGAGCTTGGGGACAAAGCGTCTGAGCTTCATCAAGATCTTGGGTTTGCTGTTTCTATGTCTGGATATGATCAGGTTTATTTTATAGGTGAAAACTATATAGATTTTGAATTAGGTCTTAAAAAATCCGATTTTAAAAATTATAAAGTTGCTGCTGATTTAACAGAGTCACTTGGACAGCATTTTTTACAACATATTAAATCTGGTGATTTTATTTCAATTAAAGGTTCGCGAGGTGCCAAAACAGAAAGATTTGTAGAGCTTTGCGATCCAGTTAACTGGAAAAACAAAATCTAATTATTCTTTGCGAGCAAGAGTGAATAAGTTCAAGTCGAATTGCATTAGACGCAAATTAGCTGTGTTTGAATTTAAATTTTCATTATTCATTTGCATAATTAAATTTTTCAAATGAAAGAGTTGCATTGCTATGGGCATAAATTGTTTTTTAGAAATTAAGCTAAATCCTGAAATATATGCCGAAGGGCTTCGAGGTTGATTGATAAAATCAATAAAGTTTTTGGCGTAATACTCATGAATTTTAATTCCTTGATAGGCAGAAGGATCGCGAACATTGTGGTTGTCATATTCGAGATTAACAGCAGGGTAGAAAAAACTTCCAGTTTCATTCCATTTGATAAGCTCATCTTTCTCAATAATTTTCAGTGCCTCTTCAACTTGTTCTTTCTTTAGGTGCGGTAATTTGATTTCGGATAGCAATTCTTCAGTTTTCACTTTGCGTTGCTTGAAAAGTATAAATTGGCAAACTAAAGTCGTATAGAAATAATCTTCTTCGGATGCAAAATGATAATTAGATTTAGGTGTCAAAACTAAATCTGGATTGATGTTGAGTTTGTTTTGGAAGAAACATTTTGTTGCATCGTCTCCAGTTTCGTTTAATGCAATCCAAATAATTCGTTCATGTTCAAGTGAGTCAAATTTGGCAAATTTAGCAAACTCTCCGGCGCGCAAAAGAGAGAGAGGTTTTCTTTTTTTAGTCATATCAATCATATAACTTATTGGCCAATTGAGGAGATTAGATAAGTGACGTCCAGATATTTCATTTTTTTTATTTTGGTCGATAAACTCTTTAAAGTAAGTAGCTGATTCATTAAATTTAAATATTGATGGAAAGATAATTTTATTATTTTTCATGAACCTAGACTCGCGTAAAAGCAACTAACAATCAAACCATTTCAAAGACTGGACTTTGGGCTGACTTGCTTACGTGTACTCGTAACGAGAATAGTTTATACAAAATATTGGTGATTAAATTGAACATGTTAAGGAGCTTTTTATGAGAAATATTTTATTAATAACGTTGACTGGATTATTTGTTTTTTCGTGTGCTCACAAAGGCACAGATTCCTCGCAGGCATCTGTAAAGTTAAACAGAACAATAGCTGCTTTAGCTCCAAAGTATCAAAAAATTAAATTATTTAATGAATTTTTTGAACACTTTAATTCACAATTTGCGACTGAAGCAAAGATTAATTCAGTTTATATTTCAAACGATGTTATTCAAGTTTATTTTGGTTCAAACTCTATTTTGCAATATAAATATGATATTAAACCTATGCCAAAAGGCTTTGCTGGAGCAAGTTCGTTTGTATTCGAACAAGTTGGTTCAGAAAGTACTGCAGGTCACAAAGCGGATTGGCCAACTCTCAGTTCGTCAGAAGTTATGTCTTTAATAACTGAACAAGTTCAGCATTCAACAGCAGGATTTGTTGTTAAAGTGAATAAAAAGGGTGATAAGCAAATAAGACTTTTAGAACTTTCAGAGACGCAAATTAAACCAACGCAAGGTGCATATATTTATTTTGGTCATCAGGCCATTTACTTTAGATATTTTGGTAAAATGATCAAAGTTGCCAAAAAAGTAGAGAGTGCTGGTGAAGAAGTTATTGTTGATCAGGCTCAAGAGCACTTTAGGAAAACATATTGTTACGAACTTGGTGTAGCGGCTCAATCTATGGCGCAAGAGTTTGCAAAAGAAGATAATACGACTGTGACTCCTAAAATGTTAGCTGAAGTGAAAAAAGCACTCGGTCAGCAAAGAAAACCATTTTCAGATTTTATGACTTTGCAAAGTAAGGCGCAGCTTGACAAATACAGCAAAGGTCAAGAAGCTGCTGTGTTGGGACAAGCTATGATGTGTAGTCTGTACACAATGATGAGTTCAGAACTAGATGGACAAAAATGCTATGACGCTAAAAATAAAACTTTAGTTGTATCAGATTTTATTAGAAGTCTGTGTCAATAGGTTCTTAGTAAACTTTACTTAATTCACAACTATACTTTCCTGGGCTATAGTTCATCATGCGGTGTTTGCGTAATTCTTTGAATTCCTTATCAGTGTTGCTCGCGGAAGCGTAAGGAAAAATCGCAATGCCACCGCGTGGTGTGAACTCACCGATCACTTCGATGAATTTTGGGTTCATAAGTTCAACTAAATCATTGCAAATTGTTTGAATGCAGTCTTCATGAAAATCACCATGATTGCGAAAACTAAAGAGATAAAGTTTTAACGATTTGCTTTCGACCATTTTTTTATCGGCAACGTAATTAATAAAAACTTTAGCAAAATCAGGTTGTGCGGTTTTGGGACAAAGCGATGTGAATTCGGTGCAAACAAATGTTGTCCATGCAGTATGATTCGGATTTTTGTTGTCAAAAGCTTCAAGCAACTTCGGTGTGTATGTTGTAGCGTATTGAGTGTAGTTTTCGCCAAGCTTAAAGTCTTTAAGTTCTTGTGGGTTACGACCAGTGTGACGAGTTTTTTGAGTTGTGGAATTTTTTTTCGTTTTCATGATCTTATATCCTTATTATTTTTTGAGATCGTCAAATTATCAGCTGCCTAGCGTGGAGTAAAGTTTTCTTTTGCTCATTTTTTGTTCTTCGATGTGAAGATTTGGTTGCTTGTTGAAAATTCAAAAAATTCAAATAGTTTCAAATAGTTATAAAGTTTTTCTTGAACTAGACTTTGGTTTGTGTTACTTTCGAAAAATGCTTTATCAATGGTTATATTCACTCGCAGATCAGTATTCTGTTTTCAATGTTTTTCGTTATATCACGGTTAGAACTTTTATATCTCTTTTTACAGGATTTTTTCTATGTTTAATTTGGGGTCCGTATTTTATTGAAAAACTCAGACAAAAACATTTCGGTCAATCTATACGTGATGATGGGCCTCAGACACACAAGAAAAAAGCTGGAACACCAACAATGGGTGGTTGGCTTATTTTACTGAGCACACTGGTTCCGCTCATGCTTTGGATTGATCTGTTTAATCCATTAGTCATTGCTACAGTCGTCATCACTTGGGGTTTTGGTCTAATTGGTTATGCGGATGATTATTTAAAAGTTTCAAAGAAAAACACAAAAGGTTTGTCTGGTAAACTAAGGTTGTTTGGTGAGTTTTTGATTTCAGGAGTCGTTTTATTTATTCTAATTAAATATTACAATTTTAGCACTGTTTTGAATTTGCCTTTTGTTAAGCATATTTCTGTTGATTTGGGTTATTTTTATATCGTTTTGGGTGCGTTGGTGATCACGGGTACAGCTAATGCTGTAAATTTGACTGATGGGCTTGATGGTTTGGCAATAGTTCCTGTTATCATTTCGGCGGCGACACTCGGAATTTTCGCGTATGTGACTGGGCATGCTTCTATTGCAAATTATCTTCAAATTCCACATATCGTTGGCGCCGGTGAGTTAACACCTCTAGCAGCTGCCATGATTGCTGGTGGATTGGGTTTTTTATGGTTTAATACATATCCTGCTCAAGTTTTTATGGGGGATGTTGGCAGTTTAAGTCTGGGTGGTTTTTTAGGAACAATGGCTGTTATTACTAAAAATGAACTTCTTATGGTTGTTTTAGGCGGAGTATTCGTTGTTGAAGCTTTGTCTGTGATTACGCAAGTTGCGTCATTTAAGTTAACAGGCAAAAGGGTTTTTAAAATGGCGCCACTACACCATCATTTTGAGCTCGGTGGTTTGACCGAAACAAAAATTATCGTGCGATTTTGGATAATATCAATTTTGCTCGCAGCGCTAAGTTTAGCCACTTTAAAGTTAAGATAATTTAATTTATTAATTACCAAAGGAAAATGTTATGTGGACAGAATTGTCAGATTTAAAAGATAAAAAAATACTTGTTGTTGGTCTTGGAAAAACAGGTGTTGCTTTAGCAAAATTTTTAACGAAACACGAAGCTATAGTAACTGTAACTGATCATAAATCAAAACCTGAATTGTCAACTCAACTGGATCAATTGGAAGGTTATACGAATATTAAATTTGAATTAGGTTCGCACTCACCGAAAACGTTTTTGTCTCAGGATTTAGTTATTTTATCTCCAGGCGTAGCTTCTCATTTGAAAATTTTTGAGTATGCTCGTCAACAAGGTGTAAAAATAACTGGTGAGTTTGAATTTGTATCTGGATTTATTAAAGAGCCTATAGCAGCTGTTACGGGTACAAATGGCAAAACAACAATAGCTCGTTTGGCAGAATCCATGTTAATGGAAAGTGGTATCGAAGTATGGGTTGGTGGTTCGAATGAAAACCCCATGACAAATTACTTATTACAAGACAAAAAAGCCAAAGTTGTTATAGCTGAAGTTTCTGGATTTATGTTAGAGCATTGTGCGCAATTTAACCCTGCTAATATTGTTTTCAGTAATTTAGCTGAAAACCATTTGGATAGATATCGCTCAATGGAAGAATACGTAAATGCCAAGCGCAAAGTATTTAAAAACACGAATCAAGCAACAACTTCAATTTTGAATGCTGATGATAACGCGGTTGTTGAGTTAGCGCGTGATCCTGCTGTTCAGCGTGGACGTATTTTTTATTTCTCTCGAAAAGCAGCTCTGGAGCCGCAAATTATGAACATTGGGGGGGCGGTTAATATTGGTGATGAAATTCGTGTAAGAACCGGTCCAGAAATTGAACTCTTTAATGTGAAAAATATTAAACTTAGAGGTAAACACTCCGTTGAAAATATTATGGCAGCCTTACTTTTGGCCCGCGAGTATGGTGCAACTCATGATGCTATTCAAAAAACAATTGATAATTTTGGATCGATTAAACACAGACTTGAGTATGTTCGTAAAGTTGGCGGGGTCCTATTTTACAATGATTCTAAGGCAACAAATGTTCATGCGGTTTTAAGAGCTTTAGATTGTTTTGACGAAAATATTATTCTCATTGCTGGTGGTAAGGATACTAATTTGAATTACGAACCATTGCGCAATATGATTAAACGTAAAGTAAAAAGCTTGATCTTAGTCGGTGAAGCTAAAGAGCGTATTAATAGAGATCTTGGTGATTTTACGGAAACATACTTGATTGGTACATTTGAAGAAGCTGTTCTCATTGCTTATCAAAAATCACGAATCGGAGATATAGTTTTACTTTCGCCGGCTTGTTCAAGCTTTGATATGTTTGACAGTTACGAAGAGAGAGGCGACTATTTTAAAGAGATGGTCAAAAAGTTCAGATAATCTCAAGTTTACTTTAGTTCTGGACTTTTTAAGTTAATAAAATTCCAGAACGGAGTTTTCGTGAAAACAAAATTTTTATCTTCAAGCTTATTTTTGTCTATTTTTGCATTACTAGGTGTAGGTTTAGTTCAAGTTTATAGTTCTAGCTATATTTTTGCAATTGAGTCTTATGGGGATGGCTTATACTTTTTTAAAAGACAATTTGTTTTTACTTTCATAGCTTTGCTGGCTTTGGTTGCAGCAATACAAATACCTTTTGAAAAAATAAGACAGTATGGGTGGGTGCTTTGGATTTTTGCCACTGGTTTATTGCTAGCTACATTTATACCTGGAATCGGCGTGCGCGTCGGTGGAGCTTTAAGATGGTTGCAGCTCCCGTTTGGAATTCGTTTTGAGCCGTCTGAGCTTTTGAAGATAGCATTTAGTTTTTATATCGCAAGCATTGTGTGTAAAAATGAAAACTCATTAAAAAATATTAAATATGGTTGGCTTGGTTTAGCTCTTATTTTTCCATTAGTTGTTTTACTTAAACAACCGGATTTTGGTAGCTTCGCAATTATCACAATTGTAGGGATATCATTTTTATTTGTATTTGGATTATCTCTTAAATATTTAGTTACGGTTGGTTTGGCGGCAGTCCCATTATTTTATTTTTTGGTTTGGAATGTTGCTTATCGGAAAGCGCGAGTTATTGCCTTTTTAGATCCGTGGTCAGATCCAGCTAAAAAAGGATTTCAGGTCATTCAAAGTATGCTATCCATTCACTCTGGTGGATTGACGGGGCAAGGTTTGGGGCAAAGCCAAGGAAAGTTATTCTTTTTACCGGAAGCACACACAGATTTTACAATGGCGATTTTAGGTGAAGAAATGGGTTTTATCGGAATTTGCTTTGTATTAGTTTTGTATGGTTTTGTTGTTTTTCGAGGGTTTCGCATAGCGATTAAGACTGAAGATTTGTTTAAGAAAACGCTGGCCCTGGGTTTAATTTCAACATTTGCATTGTCGGTATTTATTAATATGGGTGTAGTTATGGGGCTGTTGCCAACTAAGGGTTTAACAATGCCATTCTTAAGTTATGGCGGTAGTTCGCTCGTTATGATTTGTTTGATGTTTGGAATTTTACTTAACATCGAAAACTCAGAATATGAACGTAAATAAAATTCTTTTAAAAAGAGTGAGTAAATTAAAATATGTCAGAAAAAATAGTTAAAGTTATCATAGCAGGCGGAGGAACTGGTGGACATATTTACCCGGCTTTATCAATAGCCGAAGCAATTAAAAGCAAAAACTCACGAAGTGAAATATTATTTGTTGGCACTGCTATTGGTTTAGAATCAAAAATAATACCTAAAGCAGGTTATAAATTAGAGTTGATTCAAAGTGGAAAGCTTAATTTTTCGGGACAATTTATTAATAAGTTAAAAACTTTGCTTAAAATACCGATTGGACTTTTCCAATCGGTCTTGATTATACTGCGTTTTAAGCCAGATTATGTTTTAGGTGTTGGCGGTTATGCGTCTGCACCGACTTTGTTGGCAGCAAAAATACTGTGTTGTCGAACGGCAATATGGGAACCAAATGCTCATCCTGGAATGGCGAATCGAATTTTATCTAAATTTACGACTAAAGCCTTTTTAGTTTTTGAAGAAGCTCGCAAATATATTCAGTCGCGAAATACTTTAGTCATGGGAATGCCGTTGCGTAGCGAGATTGAAAACTTTTCTGCTGATGCGCAAAGAAACAAATCTGCATCGAATGCTAAATTTACAATTCTATGCTTTGGTGGTAGCCAAGGAAGTGTTTTTTTAAATGATCAGTTAAGTGATTTTGTTTTAGAAAACCAAGACCTTCATGATAAAATAAATATATTTCATCAAACAGGATCATTTGATTATCAACGCATTTTGAAAAAATATAATAGTGTTTCATGTGTGCAGGTCTTTGAATATATTTACGATATGCCTCAATATTATAAACAAGCAGATTTGCTTTTTTGTCGTGGTGGAGCCAGCACATTAGCCGAAGCAGCTGCTTTTGGGGTCGTGCCGATGGTCGTTCCTTTACCGGCTGCAGATGATCATCAGCAAAGAAACGCTGAAGCTTTGGTTAAAGCAAATGCCGGATTTATGTTTTTACAAAAAGAATTTGATAAAATTAAGTTTAAGCAAATTGTTTTAAAAATGTTGCATGAACCAGAGCTAAGATATCGAATGTCGTCAAACATTGTTCGAATTGCTCCGCGTAAAGCTTCAGTGCGGATTGCAGATAATATACTTCAAGAAATAGTGTGAGGATTATGAAACTAGAAAAAGCAAAATTTCATTTTATAGGTATTGGCGGAATTGGTATGTGCGGTTTAGCTGAATTACTTCATAATAGTGGTGCAGTAGTGTCTGGATCAGATGCTGCGGAAAACGCAAATACGGATCGTCTAAAAACCCTAGGAATTAAAATTTATAAAGGCCATACTGCAGAAAACATTGTCGAGGCCGACGTCGTTGTATACTCAAGCGCCATTCCTTTTACTAATCCAGAGATACGTGAAGCCCGAGCTCGAGCAATACCACTTATTCCAAGGGCTGAAGCGTTAGCTGAAATCATGCGTATTCGTCGTGGTATAGCGGTTGCGGGGACTCATGGTAAGACAACAACTACAAGCATGATTTCTTCTATATTTATAGAAGCTGGTCAAAGTCCAACTATTGTTGTTGGTGGTCGATTTGAAAAAATTAAATCAACTGCAATGCTTGGTAAGGGCGAATGGTTAATAGCTGAAGCTGATGAGTCTGACGGTAGTTTTAATAAACTGTCACCAGAAATAGCTGTCATTACAAACATAGATGCTGATCACATGGATCACTTTAAAACATTTGAAAACTTAAAAAAGGCATTTTTAGATTTTGCATACCGAGTTCCATTTTATGGAGCTGTGATTGTTTGTGGTGATGATCCAATGGTTCGTCAGTTATTTGATGGATTTAATAAAAGAATACTTTTTTACGGTTTTGATGAGAAAAATGATTTCGTTCTTAAGGGTGAAAAAGGTGTATATACATTATACAAGTCGGAAGAGTCGCAAATTAAAAAGCTTGGTTCATTTAGTATACAGGTTCCTGGTATTCATAACGCATTAAATGCAACAGCATCTATTGTGTCGGGTTTGGTTGCAGGAATCGATTTTGAAAAATGTGCTTTAGGTATTCAAAATTTCGAAGGTGTTGATCGTCGATTTCATTTTAAAGGAATGGCTCACGACATACAAGTTTACGATGACTATGGTCATCATCCAACTGAAGTCCGCGCCACATTACAAGCTTTTAAAGAAAAATTTGATAAGCAAAGACTTGTCGTTTATTTTCAGCCCCATAGGTTTTCTCGTACTCAGCATTGTTGGCAAGATTTTAAAACTTGTTTTAATCAAGCTGATTATTTATTTTTAGGCGATATTTATGCCGCCGGAGAATCTGCAATTTCTGGAGTGAGTTCAGCAAAATTAGTTGAAGAACTTCACAGTGTTGGTTTCTCACAAAGCATTCATGCCCCTAAAGAAATGCAGTTAAAGCAAATATTAGACTTCATAAAACCAGGTGATATTTTTTTGACACTTGGTGCTGGTGATGGTTGGAAATTAGGTCTAGATGTCCTTGAAAATATCAAAAAACGTTAATCTAGCAGAATATACATCTTGGCTGGTGGGCGGTGATGCTGAATATTTCTGCTTGCCTGAAACTCTAGAGTATCTAATTCAGGCAGTAAATTTTGCTAAAGAAAATAAATTGCAGACAACTATTTTAGGTAGTGGATCTAACGTGTTAATTTCGGATCATGGTGTTCCTGGTTTGACAATTTGTTTGCGTCGATTTTCGCAACTTCAATCGAGTATTGAAAATAATGTTTTAAGCGTTGAAGCAACTAGTGGTGTCGCTAAATCTGAATTATTAAAACTTTTTTTAAAACATAAAATATCACCGGCTCTTTTTATGGCGGGGCTACCTGGTGATGTCGGTGGCGGTGTTGTCATGAATGCAGGCGTTGCTGAATCTTTTATGCCACGTGAATTTATGGAGCTTGTTGATTGGATCGAAGTGCTAAAACCAGATTTGCAAATTGTCCGTTATCAAAAACAAGATCTTCAAATTCGTTATCGCCATACAGATGGTTGGCAGCCTGGTATAATTACAAAAGTAGGTATGCACTGGATTATCGATGCTGATATGACGATCCTTGATAAGGTACGCGAAGCTAATAAAGTGCGCTTGTCAAAGCAACCATTAGATATGCCAAGCTGCGGATCTGTTTTTAAAAATCCAGATGGTCATAAAGCTGCGCAACTTATTGATCGTTGTGGTTTAAAAGGTTTTCAAATCGGTGATGCGCAAGTGTCCTTAAAGCATGCTAACTTTATTGTTAATCTTAATAAAGCCAAAGCTATTGATGTGTGGAACGTTATTCAACATGTGCAAAAAACTGTGGAAATTACAACTGGTGTGCGATTAACGACGGAAGTTGTCAGATTAGGTATGTGGACACCGGAAAAAATTGAAATTTAGTCTTTTTTATTGTCAAAAATATCAACACTTTAAAACTAAATGTAAATTGATTGATCTTGTTTTGATATGATTGTGCTTTGTACTAAGACCTATTCTTAAGCTACCGATATAATGTAGTAGTGCTGCTGTTTTGTGAATTCGCGATAATTATTATGCAATCTGAATTTTAAGGGGAAATGAATTGAAAAATATTAAAAATATAGTGCTATTTTTATGTGTTACTTCAACATTATGTTTATTTAATAACTGCGAGTTTGTCGGTCTTTCAACTACTCCTTTAACTTCGCAAGTTCCTACTTCTGAAAGCAGTTCAACGACTCCAACTAATACTGGTAATACAGGTGGTGAGGTCAACCCAGTCCCTTTCTGGCCTACGTCGATTACGTCAGGCACCGCGGGTTTAAATGCAACTGTAAGAAAATATCCTGGCTATGTTTATAATTTTATAACTTCATCGCGTCCGTATATTTCACTGAAAGGGCTTGATTACACAAAAGCTGCTGTTATGGGCATACAATCGTATCCGTACAATAAGACAGCGGCTCAAAGATTAAAAACGCTGACTGATCCTGTAGTTACTTCGGTATTGAACTCGAGTAATACCAATCTAGGAGAGTATGGAGCGATAGATTTGATTTATATTTATTATATTTACAAAGACTATACTGGTTATGCTAAAAACGAACCAACAGCCGCAGATTATCTCAAAGCTGCTATTCGAGTCATAGATACACAGATTACGAATGAGTTTGATTTAATCTCTAAAAAAAGTTCTCCTGGTGTACAGTATAATCAAAGTTTGTATGAAGGACCAATTGTTCAAGATATTGCATTAACTTATGACTACGGTTTCAGTTTATTAACAACCGATCAAAAGGAAAAATGGAGTTCTTTTGTTGAACAAACCTTATCTCAACATTGGAGCGGAGTTCTTTCGAGTTGGAATTCGACTGAAAAAAAATATGTGATTGGTCAAGGTACAATGACAAATTGCTGGTACTGGAAACCGAGTTGGACATCGACGGGTACGATTTATTCAGGGGGTAATAGTTCTTGCGTAGATATTGGCTATGGTGGAGCTGGCTGGGCTACAGATAATCCTGGTAATAATTATTTTTATAGTTTTGTTACATCTACCCTCAGTTGGGCCTTAGCATCAAGAAATATCAAATGGTTTAATTTTTCACAGAATTATATTTTTCCTTTGTTAGTTGATTATTATTCTGCTTATAGCGGAGGCGGTAGTCGCGAGGGTTCCAGTTATGGGGTTTATCTCAAAGCACTTTTTTCAATGTATAATTTATGGCGTGATTCAACCGGTGAAGACTTAAGTCAGTTCAATAATCATGCGAAAGAAACTATTAAATATTGGATACACGCTACAAGCCCAGACTTCTTGAAATACTCGCCATGGGGTGACCAGCCAATGTATCCAGAGCCTAGCTTATTTGATTATAATCGACATTTAATGATTGAAGCAGTGAACCTTAACTCTTCTTCTCTAGAGGCACGGTACGGAACCTGGTGGTTAAACACATTAAATTTAGGTCAAGGTGCCGGTGTAATGGGAACTCGAAGAAATTTAAAATATGATCTACTTGTTAATCCAAATATTATATCCTTAGCTCCAGTAGATATTTCAAATCCATTGGCTCGATATTATTATTCAGAAATAAATGGAATACTCTCAGCTCGTAGCTCTTGGGATAAAAATTCGAGTTGGTTTCTGACTATGGCTGGATTAATGGATGAAAGTCATGCCCACGAAGAGCAGGGTAGTTTTATTTTTTATAAGCAAGAATGGATCACGGCAGCGTCAAATTTATTTTGCAATTTATGTGCTTCGACTACGGATAAAAATGTAATTAGATTTGTTGATTCAACAGGTGCAACTAAGCAGCAATTTGGCGGTTTATATAATACTGACTTCAGCAATCAAATTAAAGATTCTGGTGGAAATTACTATAAACGTAAAACTCCGACGTTGGTTTATCAAGATAAAGGCGATATTCTCGATGTTCAGATTTCAATTCCAGGGGAATTATATCATAATCCGGATGCTTGGTTGGCTTTAAGAGAAACTCCTGATGTTGTTCAATATTGGAACAGGCAATTTCAATTTATTCGGAGCACAAATACTCTAAAAATTTATGATAAATGTGAGTTGCTTAATAATGGTAGAGCAATTTTCCAGATGCATTTTAGAACAGAACCAGTCATCAGTGGCAATACGATTACGACAAATAATTTAATTGCCAAGTTTACATTACTTAATTCTTTAACTCCACTTGTCATTAACAAAGTATATATGCCGAACACTTTCTCTAATTATACTGGTGGTTATCGCATTGAAATACCATTGCCGAATTGCGAACTGATGTCGGAGTTACAAATTAAATAGACGCATAGAGATGCGATTTTCTTTTAAAATTAGGATTTCTTCAATTTTATAATTCGCAGGACCACTTGGTATGTGGCTTGTCCCAAAATTTTTCCGGTGAAATGTCTAGTTTAAGAACTCCCGATAAACAACGATCATATAAAAACTTAGAATAATCGAGTGTTGTTTTTTTAAATGTTGTGAAATCTTTCTCTGTCATTAAAGTATTTTCTTTTAAAAATAGTTCTAATTTTCGATCTTTTTGATTAAGTTCAAGGGCTAATTTTAGAAGAGCTTTATACGTTGTTTCTTTCATATGTGCTAATTCTAAACTTATTTTCGATTTTACATTGATATTTGTACGAGCAATATCATCTTCAGATGCTAATCCACAGTCATTATCTTTAAGGACTAGGCGTTTGATTTGCCAAAGATCAACTTGTAGATTTTGATCTAAAATCTCTTTTTGTTCTTTTTTGGATACCTTTTTTAAAGGCAATACATTAGCTCTGTAAGTATCAATTTCATAAGCTATATTGTTGTATCGATCTTCTTGTTTTAAGATGGTGTCGAGTATAATCATATCAGAAAAATCAGCTAATTCATAAAGTTTCTGTAAATTACTTTGAGAATATTCTTGAGAGATGATTTTGTTGATTGGTTGCTGTTCAATGAGCATTTGGTATAAGCTAGTTTTTTTAAATTCTGATGCTCTTAGCATTTGATCGCCCTGAGCATGATGTGCATATTCTGCCCAATATCTTTCACTAGTCGGATTTGATACTAAAGCGCCAAATGAAAATCGAGCGTCCGAAGTCATTAAATACTTATTTCGTTTTGAATTTGTATCATTGAGTGCTTTGACAAGAGTTGGCCATGTTAAATGAATTATCGATTTCGGCTTTGTATTTAAAAAACGAATTGTATCGTTCGCTTTTTGATTTAAATAATGTTTGGGAGCTGTTCGCAGAACTGCGACAGGAACATTGCCAATATCCCCAAGAAATCTAGATATGTGATAATATGCCAATATCGACGGAGTATAGCTGCATGTAATTGTTTGCTTTAATTTCGCAATTTTTTTAGTTTCAAGTTGTGTGGCTTGCGAATGAATATAACATTCATTTTTTTCAAAGCTTTTGCGATCCATTTGTTGATTAAAATTAAAAATATCAAAACTTGGATTAGTGTTCACTATTTTTCCACAAACGCCAAAATTTGAAGACATATTTTCCAAGTCAATATCACAAAGGGATGACTCAATTTTTAAATCTTTATCAGAATAAAACTTATGATCATATTTTTCGGGTATAATACACCAATCACCGGATGCGAAAACTTTCTTATCTTTGAATGCTAAGCGTGCTAAATCGAGATGATACGTCTTCAAGTACTGGGCTTGGGACACGTGAGTTAAAAAAGTTAACATAACAACAGAAAGCGATTTAAGCATATTTTGTAAAAACAAGCATTTCAAATGCCATTTATTTAGCAGTTTGAAAGTAACATCTTCGTCTTAGCTTGCATTTTGTTGTCGAACATTTTGACATGAGGACATAATCTGACTTTTTTAAAACGCTCTGATCAGCTTTTTAGCTCTGTAATGAAATATGAAGTTTTAAAGATACGTTAATCTGGCTTCATAATTGAATTATCATTTTAAAGTTTAAACAAGACGAATGAGGTTTTAAATGCATAAGTTGAGTTCGATGAGTCTTATTGCTTTAATTTTAATTTTAACGGAAGTATCTCTGGCAATTTGTAAAATACCAGATGATTTAGAGAAACCAATCAATCCTACTCAACGTATGGAGTGTCTTAAAAACTCTTATTTTCTTCAGCCAGAACAATCTAATGTCGATCTCGGTTTGGCAGTGCGCGGGCCTGAATTGAAGGGTGAATTAACTTTTGATTACCAGGAACAAGTGTATTGTCGTTATTTTTATCGCTATCAAAACGGCTCTAGTAACAAATTTCGTTGCTATCGTACAAATGAAAAAAATCAATTGATGAATGATAAAGGTGAAGTTGTTTCACAAGCTGTTTCTGTGGGAACTTTTAATTCAGACCAAGAAGATGTTTTATTCGATGCTCAAGGTAAAGCAATTTTGACGACTAAGGGCAAACAAATGAAGGCTGATGTTCTTAAAGTTCGTTTTCAAGATGGTTCAAAAAGACATCGTGAAAATTACTCAAGCACTGCTGCCAGTCGCATAGCTTGGATTATGGGGTTTCCAACAGAAAATTATTATTCGGTAAAAAACGTGTATTGTTTTGGTTGCGAAAAAAACCCTTGGAATAATGGGTTAAAACCACAACTTATTTACAATCCTCAAGTGGCAAATAATTTTCTTTATGCTTCAATTGAAAGAAAGCATGAAGCTAAACGCGTTATTAAAGCCTATGTTCCACAAAATAAAAAATTTGAGACAGCGCCGTGGAAATGGGAAGAGTATATGCAATATTGGGCTCAGCTTACATATGAACAAAAAATTGGAATTCAAGTTTTGGGTATTTTCGCTAATTTTTTACAAACTGTAGAAAATCGTGGTTCTCAGCATGTTTTGTTGTGCGAAAAAGAGTATTACAATAAAGAAAGTAATACATGTGTTAAAACACTCGCAGGAACTCATGATATTGGTTCTGCTTTTGGTAATCGAGATATAAAGTGGTTAGACCAGCAGACGAAAAATCATCCACGCGCAGATTTCGATTCTTATAATGATGTTAAAATATTTAAGCCTGGCACTTGCGATTTGGTATCTGTTCCTGGCGGGCCTAAAGGTAGATTGACGACAATTAGTGAAGAGGCCCGTATCGAGTTTGTGCGTCGATCAAATGTTCTGAATTATTCTATGATTAAAGAAATACTCAGGTCTGCCTATTTTCAATACGCTGATTTAATTAAGCGGGAACAGATAAAACAAAAAGAAAAAATTATCGATGAGCAGAGTTTAAATGAAAGAATGTTAGATTTGTGGACTACAGCTATTCAAGCTAAGCTTGATGTTATTCGCAATGCTAGGTGTTCACAGTAAATCTTTGAGTACTAAATCAGGTTAGTTGACATTTAAACGAAGTTAAGTTCATATGAACTTAACTTTCAAAAGTTCTTGAAAAAAACGAAACAAAATGTTTTCAACACACAAAATAAGTATCTTTGTTGATTAGTTATTAGCACTTTTTATTTTGACATCCGGTCTTTTGTCGGTATGAGTTAAATTTCACAGTTTTGAAATTAAGTATAAAGTTCTAATTATGTCCTTTTTGTTTTATTATTCATTCATAATGATAATATTTTTTACGTGGTAATTATGAAAACAAAAGTATTTTTGATATCTTTATTTATTTTCAGTATTTTAGTTGTATTTTTTAATAATAGTTCTTATTTGGATTGTCCTATTAACTATTGGCCTTCTGGTTATAATCCCGGCAAGTGTGAGACTGTAGTTAATGATGCTCAAGGTTTTCCAAACCATAATTTTAAAAATGGATTACATGGAATATGGAATGGACAGTTGTTAATTGCTGATCAGTTGCAAAATGCTGGCAAGTGTCCTGCAGGATATTATATTTCAGGATATTATCCTGGGAAATGTGAAAGAGTATCTTATGTGGCAGATAGCTTTCCAAACATTAATTTTGATAATGGATTGCATGGAATATGGAGTGGTCAACTATTAATAGCTCAGTTTCGAAATTTGCCATTGATTGATAGACCAGTAAAATTACTTGATCATTCTGGAGATGCAGATTTCTATCAAATGCACAAGTACGACAATTCATTTATATTAATTGATTCAACATCTAACCGATATAGACTAGAGGAAACGCTCAATTTTTACTACGTTAATGCACTGAAAAGTATAAAGTATGTTGGTAATATTGATCCATCGAAGGAAGATCCAAAATTTGACTATTGCTTTGTATGGGCTCCAACTATGTACAGTGATAAGAATTCTAATTCAGTTGTTATTTTATTCAGTGCCGTTCAATTCGATAAAAGTATTAAAGTTAATTGCTCAGATGAAAAAGCCAAGTTTAATTCAAATGCGATACAGCAATCGATCAGCAGTATTGATGATCTAGTGTCATTAAATAGACTAAACATAGCTAAGCGAATGAAAACATTTGCCATTAGTTTAAATCGAAATTTTTTGGAAGATCAATTTTTTTATTCTTCAAAGCCAATAAAAAAAATTGGTAGAAGTGATGATGATGAGAATAAGTTGATTCCATTAGCAATTCATGGTCATTATCTAAACTCGCTGTGGAATGAAAAGATCTCAAGTGGCACATTTAACAATTGGGTAAAAATTGATCCCTTTGTGTTTGAGGACTATCTTTACTTTGTCTCTGAAGAGAATTGGGTAGATACTTCAAAAAATGTTAATATATACAAAATTGTTAATCATATAGACCGAGTCAATAAGAATAATTTTAATATTCTTGGGCTAAATGGTTGGTCGCAATCTAATGTCACTTTAATGGATCCTTTGCGTGAACCATTTTTACAGCGTTTAGTTAATGGTTTTAATTCAATGGTATTAATGCCTGATTCGATGGAACCAGGTATTTTAGGTATAGCTGAAGGTCCAAGCTTATTCCGATTTCTACAAAATAAAACTATACTTTTTTTTCAGGGGTTTGATTGGGGTTCAAATTATTCTGTTTTTTATTCTGATTTATCTTCAGGAAGCAGTCGCGATATAAAAATGTTTTTATCAGCAATTAAAAAAGATAATGATTTGTGTCGCACGCAGCCTATAAGTAAAAATGTAAATACTAATTGCTACTATAGGAATTATGGTATTTCAAAAATCATTTGGTATCAAAATCAACATTATATTTTATACCATGTTCTAGATCGATCAGAAAATTTTAGAGATAATTATCCAAGGGTGACTTGGATTGCGCCAATTAATGTTAGATTAAATGCTAAAAATGAAATTGAGTTTACTAATCCAACTGAAATAAAAATTAAATTTTCAAATTTGCAATTAAATAGAAAACTTTCCTTAAATTTTATATTAAATAGTGGAGTAAAGATTGTAAATTGTTATTATGATGAGCAGTTGAAAAATTCGTTGAAGGTTGATTCGAGTCTAGCTTTATCCACTGTTTTAGCAAGAGATACTTTATATTTTAATGGTATCTGTAAAGGTATTGCTGATGATGACAAAAAATTTATTGGTATAGAAAAAATTAAGGCAATAGAAATTGTGTTTACTGATGATAATTGGCAAACAACTCAACAAAGGGTATTAAAATTGGATTTTAACTTGTTTGAACATGTCATTAATCTATAGTTAAAACTGTATCACAATTATTTTTAATATTAATTATCAGTCTCAAATTGAGAAATTTTAATCAGGCTTTGTTTTTCATTTCAAACTGCGAAACATAATTCTTATTAGGGATGCATTAATTTAGTTATTAGTTTTTAAAGTCCTCATCTTTGGTCTAGGTTTCTCCGATAAATGTGTAAGTTGAATATCAATCAAGGTCGCGCCAAAGCGACTTTGAGAAATCAAAGGAGAAATACTCATGAAATCTAACTACACGTTCAAACATCTCGATTATTCTGAATCACTGGTTAACTACACAAATCAGAAGCTTGATGAAATCGGGAAGTTCTTACTTAAAGAAGGACGTTGTAATGTTTATTATTGGAAAGATCACCATAATTTTTATTGTGAAATTTCAATTAATTCTAAACAAAAATTTTTTAAAGCTCACTCAGAAGCAACTGATATTTATGTAGCTGTAGATATGGTTGTGGATAAATTAGAGCGTCAATTTTTAAAAGTAAAAGAGATTTATATGGATCATAAAAAGTATGATTTATCAAAAGAGGGGCGTTTTAAACAAGTTAATGAACAGTTTGAATATCAACCAAGAGGGCGCAAGGCGGCTTAAACTTTGGTTTATATTTTTCGATAATTAAAAGGCCCACGTAGATTTATGTGGGCCTTTTTTTATTGTTATTTTTTAAAGGTGCACGTCAGCTCAAGCTCGTTTCCTGCTCCAACTGATTTAAAAGTAGCAACAAGATTGCCAGTTAAGGTTTTATCTAATTTTACTGTGATTTCACTATCAGAAAAATCTTGTTTGATGACCAATGCTTGGTTGTGATCGATATTGGCTGTGAACTCCGGATCTTCTCCAAGCTCCTCTGCGTCAAAAATTAAGTGCTGCGAAGATTCAACTATGCTGCCAATTTGCATAGAAACTTCAGGTTCATCAATGTTCGTATTTAGGTTTATTCGACATTCTTTGTAAGGAATTTTCTGTACTTTGTTGTCAATTTTAGACTCAATGATGGTCCCTGTGAATTGGCCAGGCGTTAGATTGGTGTTTAATAGAAATAATAATCCAGCAGTTGTTATAGTCCCCATATGGTCCTCTTTTGTTTTACAATATGCTAATATCCTACGCATATGTTTTTGGCTAGTTCGATAAATGGTTTTTGAATAATTGTTATCACTGTCAAAAGCTTAAACATTGCCTGAATCTTAAAAATGAAGTAGTTTTCAAAGGCTAACCTTAAACCCTTAAAACGAGGATAAAAAATTGAAAAACTATATTTTTACGAGTGAATCTGTTTCTGAAGGTCATCCGGATAAAATGGCCGATCAAATTTCTGATTCGGTTTTAGATGCTATTTTGGCTCAAGATCCAAAAGGTCGCGTGGCTTGTGAGACTCTTTTAACAACTGGTTTGATCGTTGTAGCCGGTGAAATCACAACTTCTGCTAAAGTTAATTTCTCTGAAATCGCACGTGAAACTGTTAAAAAAATTGGTTACGATCACTCTGATAAGGGTTTTGATTATAAAACCTGTGGCGTATTAGTTTCTTTAGGACAGCAATCTCCTGATATCGCTCAAGGTGTTAAAGATACTGGTTCTGATGAGCAAGGCGCTGGTGACCAAGGTTTAATGTTTGGTTACGCGACGAACGAAACATCTGAATATATGCCATTGTCATTATCATTATCGCATAAGCTTGTTTATGACTTAGCAACTTTAAGAAAAGCAAACAAAGTGAACTGGTTGCGCCCAGACGCAAAATCACAAGTTTCTATTCAGTATGAAAATGGCGTGGCTCAACGTATTGATACAATCGTGTTATCAACACAACATGCTGATTCAGTTTCTAATGCTGAAATTAAATCATTCATCATGGATGAATTAATCAAAAAATCAATTCCTACAAAATGGATTGATAACAATACAAAATTTCATATTAATCCAACTGGTCGTTTCGTGACTGGTGGTCCGATGGGTGATGCCGGTTTGACTGGTCGTAAAATTATAGTTGATACTTACGGCGGACATGGCGCTCACGGTGGTGGTGCGTTCTCTGGTAAGGATCCTACTAAAGTTGACCGCTCTGCTGCTTATGCTGCAAGACATGTAGCTAAGAATATCGTAGCTGCAGGCTTAGCAGATAAATGCTTAGTTCAAATTGCTTATGCGATTGGTGTGGCTGAGCCTGTTTCTATTTCAATTAATGATTACGGCACTTCAAAAGTTGGCTCTGAAAAATTAGTTGCAGCAGTTAAAAAAGTTTGGGATTTAAGACCGGCTCGTATTGTTAAAGAATTTGATTTATTAAAACCAATCTATGCTCAAACTGCAGCTTATGGTCACTTTGGTCGCGAAGAAAACCTAGATAAAGGTTTCTTTAGCTGGGAAAAAGTAAACAAAGTTGAGCAATTAAAAGAAGCTGTAAAATAGTATTTTTTTGAATTCATAAACAGGCGAGGTTAGCTTGAGTACAGATCCTAAATATATCCGAAACTTTTCGATTATTGCCCATATCGATCATGGTAAATCGACTTTGGCGGATGCTTTATTATCTTATACAGGTGCTTTGTCTGATCGTGAAAAAAAAGATCAGTTTTTAGATAATATGGAGCTTGAGCGTGAACGTGGTATCACGATCAAGGCTCAAACAGTTTGCTTAAAATACAAATCACAAAAAGATGGACAAGTTTATCAAATTAATTTGATTGATACTCCGGGGCACGTAGATTTTTCTTATGAAGTTTCGCGTTCTCTTGCTGCCTGTGAAGGCGCTATCCTAGTTGTCGATGCTGCTCAAGGTGTTGAAGCGCAGACTTTAGCTAACGTTTACTTAGCCCTTGAAAATAATCTCGAAATTATTCCTGTGTTAAATAAAGTTGATTTGCCGACCGCTGATCCAGAAGGTGTTCGTAAACAAATTGAAGACACTGTTGGACTTGATTGCTCTGGTATTGTTCACGCCTCTGCGAAAGAAAAAATCGGTATAGCTGATATCTTAGAAGCTATTATCGAAAAAGTTCCTCCTCCGACAGCGGATCGTACTAAAATTCCGCGCGCTTTGATTTTTGACTCATGGTTTGATGCTTATCAGGGTGTTGTTGTTCTTGTTCGTTTAATGGATGGGCAAATTCGTAAAGGTGATCGTATTAAATTTATGGCTACTGATCGTGACTATGAAGTTTTGCGTTTAGGTAAGTACACTCCATTTCCTGATATGGTTGAAACCCTTGAAGCCGGTGAAGTTGGTTTTATCATTTGTGGTATCAAAGACATACGCGATGTAAAAGTTGGTGACACTGTCACGTCTGCTAAGACACCATCAACAGAGCCATTGCCAGGTTTTCAAAAAATTAAACCGATGGTTTTTGCTGGTATTTTTCCGGTTGTGGCGAGTGAGTACCAAAATTTAAAAGATGCTTTAGATAAGCTTTGTTTAAATGATTCATCATTAACTTTTGAAGTTGAAAAATCTTTAGCATTGGGCTTTGGTTATCGTTGCGGTTTCTTAGGCTTATTGCATATGGAAATCGTCCAAGAGCGTTTAGAGCGTGAATTTAATTTAAATTTGATTACAACAGCTCCGACAGTTGTTTACCGTATCACGAAACACGACGGTACAGTTTTGATGTTAGAAAATCCGTCTGGTATGCCCGATGAGACTCAAATCGCAAAAATGGAAGAACCTTACGTCAAAGTCACTTTACATACTCCAAAAGATTATATAGGCGCTTTGCTAAAACTTTGCGAAGACAAGCGCGGTATCCAGATTAAAATGGATTACGTTACTGAAAGTAAAGTGATCATTGAATATAAACTACCTATGAATGAAATGGTGATGGATTTTTATGATCGATTAAAGTCGATTACCAAAGGTTATGCTTCATTAGAATATGAATTTCTTGATTTCGAAGAAGCGGATCTCGTTAAAATGGATGTCTTAATTAACTCTGAGCCAGTCGATGCTTTGTCGTTAATAATACATCGATCAAAAGCGCAAACACGTGGCCGTTCTCTAGTTGAAAAAATGCGTGAGTTAATTCCTCGTCAACAATACCAAGTTGCGATTCAAGCTGCTATAGGTGCCAAGATTGTGGCTCGTGAAACTTTAAGTGCTATTCGTAAAGACGTGACGGCAAAATGTTATGGTGGCGACATTTCACGTAAACGGAAGCTTTTAGAGCGTCAAAAAGAGGGTAAAAAGCGTATGAAGCAGATCGGTTCAGTTGATGTGCCTCAGGAAGCCTTCTTAGCCATTTTAAAAGTTGAAGATTAAAGCTCAAATTTAGGTTTTAATTAAGTCACATTGCGATGACTATCTGTTGCAAATAGATTGTCTTTTCGATCATTTAGTAGAATCATAACTAATTGAAAAGAGAGTCTATATGAACATTTTTAATCGTAACAAGAGCCCAGATTCTGAAAAACAATCTTCTCAATCTAAATATTATGGTTTTGATGTAACCAAAAAGCTTTTTTGGACCGAAGGATACGGTTCAATGGCATTGGCTGTGTTGGCAGCATTGACTATTCGTTGGTTGTTGCTTGAGGCTTATGTCATTCCATCAGGATCAATGCTTCCAACTCTTTTGATTAATGATCATATTTTTGTAAATAAAATAACTTACGGTGTGCGCGTACCGTTTAGTGAAAACTGGTTAGTTAAATTTCGAGAACCAGATCGTGGAGAGATTGTTGTATTTAAATATCCAGTCGATCCGGGCACATTTTTTATTAAAAGAATTGTTGGTATTCCTGGTGATAAAATTAAGTTCGATAACGGATCTCTTTATTTAAACGATGTTTTGCAGGAAAAAATTGTACCACAAAATAATTGGAATTTTGATTGGCTAAGAGATGATGATTTTAATACTCGCGATGGTCTCTACAGAGATTCGAAATCAAACTACAGTCATTTTACAGAAAAGCTCTTTAATTCGAAAAAAGAAGTTATTGAACATTCTATTTTGATGCCTAAATCACAAATTGTGGGTTTTCCTGGTGATGGTGAGTGGGTAGTGCCTGAAGATCATTTATTTGTTATGGGAGATAACAGATATAACTCTCATGATTCGCGTTTTTGGGGATTTATGCCTAAGAAAAACATTTTAGGACGCGCAAGCTTTGTATGGCTAAGTTGCGAAGAAATGATTCCATTTATTCCAGTTATTTGTAATCCGCTGACAATTCGATTTGGGCGATTTTTCCATAACGTTAGTCATTAAAAATAGGGCATGTTCTAGTGGGAATCATTAAGAAAAAGTTAGGGAAACAGGGACGCTGGCCTCAAACATTGTTTTTGTTTTTTCTTCCTCTCACTATTTTTTTTTCAATACGTTGGTTGTTGATTGAGCCCTTTGTAATTCCTTCTGAAAGCATGGTGCCCAATCTTTTTGTTCATGATCATATTCTTGTGCAAAAAAACTCATATGGTATTAAACCATTTTGGGGTGATGGTTGGTTTTGGCAATGGCGAAAACCTAAACGAGGTGATGTTGTTGTCTTTCGTTTTCCGGAAAATCGTGAAGTTTTTTATATCAAAAGACTTATTGGTTTACCTGGTGATCAAATTGAAACTCATGGTATGGATCTAAAAATTAATGGCTCATTAATTGATTTGAAAGAGATTGAAAACCCGTTTGATGAAATTTCAATTCGTTTGGATGAGCAACCTGAAGCTACTTATTTTCAAGAAAATATATTAGGCCTAAAACATTTTGTAAGATTCGAAAGTGAAAAAAGTTTTGGAGATGAAAGAAAGATTTTCATAGTTCCAGAAAATAGTTATTTTGTGATGGGTGATAATCGATACAATTCACATGACTCTAGATTTTGGGGTTTTGTTGATAATAAGTATTTGGTTGGTCAAGCTCTATTAATTTGGCTGAGTTGTGATGAAATGCTTGAGTCCACGCCATTTGTTTGTGATCCTAAAACGATTCGATTTGAAAGGTTATTAAAAGCGATTAACTAATGTCACACAAAAACACACCTACTTTACTTTGGATCTTGGGCGCTATTGTACTTGCAATAACTGTAAGAGTGCTATTTTTAGGAGTTTTTAAAGTTCCAACTGTAACGATGACTCCGACATTAGTTGAAGGCGATATCATTTTAGCTAACAAATTGGCTTATCAATATCAAAACAAAAAACCTGAATATGGTGATGTCGTTGTTTTTTCGCGACCTCAAAAAATGGGACAATACTTTATCAAACGTGTAGTGGCTTTGCCTGGCGATACGATTGCAATTAAAAATGGTGTTTTATATTTAAATAAAAAACCATGTATTTACGAAAAAATTAAAGATCTCGAGAACTTTGTGGTTATGGAAGAGCTTTGTAATCAATCAATTCGAAGGGTTTTGCTGGCTACATCTGGCGAATTAAAGTCAAAGGATTTGGCTGAGATAACGGTAGGATCTGACGAATACTATGTGTTAGGAGATAATCGCGACACGAGCGATGACTCTAGAGATTGGGGACCTATAAAGTTTGATCAAGTTGCAAGCAAAGCAACATATGTATGGATTTCTGTTGGATCAACGCAAGACTCCATTTCTCAAGAAAAAGGCTTTAGATTCAGTCGCTTTTTGACAAAGATAAAATAATTTTCTAGCCTAGAGCTCAATGTCTACGAGCTTCTCTGATCAAAATTATAACCGCTCTGTCATTGGCCGATCACTCATCGATCTTAATCACTTATCATCTGCTAAAATTTATGAACTTTTCAACCACAGTTTAAATCTTAAAAAAGAATATGAACAAAATAATTGGTCTAAGCAAGTTCAAGTAAAGGGTTTGGCCGCGCTTTTGTTTTTCGAGCCAAGCACGCGGACGCGCTTTAGCTTTGAATCAGCGTGTGTTAGGTCAGGTGTACATCCACTCATATTAGATGGTGGGCAAGGTACTAGTTTAGAAAAAGGCGAAACACTCGAAGATACCGTTTCTAATATTGAGGCCATGAAGCCTCTTTTTTTTGTCATAAGAGCGCCTGACGATTTTCCGTTTTCTGATCTTTGTAATAATTTAGCAGTTCCAATGATTAACGCCGGGTGGGGGATGAAAGGTCATCCAACACAAGCCTTGTTAGACATGTTAACGGTCTATGAAAAATTCGAAACTGTTGAAAATAAAAACGTACTCTTTATTGGTGATATAAAACATTCTCGTGTAGTGAGTTCGCATTTGCAATTGGCTGAAAAGCTAAATTATCATATTGGTTACTGTTGTCCTGATAGTTTTATGCCGCAGCAAGCTTCGCTGATGAATCCGCGACTACATCTTTTTAATAAACTTGAGCAAGCCCTGCAGTGGGCTGATGCTGCGGTCGCTTTACGAGTTCAAAAAGAGCGTCATTTTGGTGAAAAGCTTAATTTACAAGGGTACATAGATCAGTATGCTTTGACTGAAAAATCTATAAAAGCTTTAAAGCCGAGTGCTTTAATTATGCATCCCGGACCAATTAATTATGGCGTCGAAATGGATCAAAGGGTTACGCATGATTCTCGCGCAGTTATTTTAAAATTAGTGCAAAATGGTACCTTTTTACGTCAGGCAGTTATTCAAAACATTCTCAACGCAGGAGTTTTCCTATGATCAACAATGCAATGAAAACTTTTTTAGTTCTCGAGGATGGTTCTATTTTTAGAGGAGAATCTTTACTGTCGCAAAAAAATTTTCCAGAAAAAGCTGGCGAAGTTGTTTTTAATACATCTCATTCTGGTTATGAAGAGATAGCAACTGACCCATCTTACATGAATCAGATTGTTGTGATGACTGCGCCTATGCAAGGTAACTACGGCATTGAAGATTTAGTTTGGGAGTCTCGTCAAATCTGGATAAACGGATTTGTTTGTGTGCAAATACAAAACAGTAAAAATCATCATGCTTGGGTTGATCGTTTAGTTCAAAATAATGTTCCCATTATGACAGAAGTTGACACTCGTAAGCTTGTGCTTCAATTGCGAAATCAGGGCACTCCATGGGGCGCCATTGTGCAAGCTGCGGATGAACAACAAGCGCTCTTGAAAGCAAAAAAAGTTATAGATGAAGCTCGCCAAGGTGAATCTGATTGGGTTTGGTTATCATCTCGAAAAGAGATTCAAGATATTGCTGGTGACCTCAAACAAGGACCACGCATAGCCATTTTAGACTTTGGCTGTAAAGAAAACATCATTCGCGAGCTTAAGCAGAGATCTAGTCAATTACGCATATTTTCTTCGCGTTCAACAGCTGAGCAAATTGAACAATTTAAACCAGATGGGTTAATGTTAACAAATGGGCCTGGGGATCCTGCAGCTGTGCAAATAGCACCGCAAACAATACAAAAGTTTTTAGGAAAAATTCCTATTTTTGGTATTTGTATGGGACATCAAGTTCTTTCGATTGCATTAGGTGCTAAAACCTACAAATTAAAATTTGGTCATCGTGGTGCTAATCATCCTATAGACGACAGGCTTTTAAACAAAATATATATGTCGAGTCAAAATCATGGTTATGCCGTAGACGAGAAAACGCTTCCAGATCATGTCAAGGTCACGCATACTAATTTAAACGATCAAACTGTTGCAGGCTTTTTTTCAGAAAAGTTGAATTGCTTAGGAATTCAATATCATCCTGAAAGTCACCCTGGACCGCGTGATGCTGTCGCTCTTTTTGATTTTTTTACGACAAAAATGATTAAAATAAAAAAGGATAGTTCTGTACATGATAACAGTCGAACAATTTGAAAATTCATATCACAAACTACTTACTCATTTTGGTACGGCTCAGTTCAAAGAAGAGCTTAACACAGCTCGTAAAGAATTTTTCGAAAATGCTGGAACTCTTGATGAAAACAAACCGAATTATACTCTTCGTATGAATCAGTTTTATGATTGGTATTTTTTAACACGTCCAATGCGTGGTTATATGCAAACTCCTTTGAATGTGTGCGATATGCAAAGAGAATTGCGTCTTACTCCAGAAGATTTGAACACAATTGAGATATTGAAAACGACTATGAATCATTCGCTTTTCGAGCTTATAAAAGTCAAAGGTGATGAGCTAACACTTAAAGATTTGTTCAAAGATAAAAAAGTAATTGTTAAATCAAGTCAGCATATTTTTGATTTTGACGAGAAAGAATTTTTTGAAGCTCGATTGATTGAGATCAGTGGCCAAAAACACTTTTTAAAAGGTTTTTGTTTTCATCCTGAATCAGCTCAAAAGTTTATTTTAAGCGAAGTTAAAGTTTATCAAAAAAATCCTGATTTAAATCCATCTGATTTTATGGTTCGTTTAAATAAAATGCGTTATAAGTTTGAACAGTACAGACATGTTAAGCCAGAAATGATTTATACAAACGAAAACAAACTGGGGTTATAAATTTTAAGGAGTAAAAAATGCCAAGACTTGCTCAATATAAAAAGGTTCTCATTATTGGTAGTGGGCCTATTCAAATCGGACAAGCTTGTGAATTTGATTACTCTGGTACACAAGCGTGCAAAGCTTTAATGTCTGAAGGGCTAGAGGTTATTCTAGTTAACTCTAATCCTGCAACGATAATGACGGATCCTGATATAGCGACACGTACATATGTAGAACCGCTTAAAACTGAATACTTAGAAAAGATTATTGAAAAAGAAAAACCCGATGCCGTTATACCAACTCTTGGTGGACAAACGGCGCTTAACCTTGCGTTGGATTTAGATAAAAAAGGTATTCTTAAAAAGCATAATGTAAAAATGTTAGGTGCTACGCCAACAGTCATAGAAGCTGCTGAGGACCGTGAAAAATTTAGAGCAATTTTAGATGAAATTGGTGCCAAATATCCACAATCCGAGATGGTTAAAAGTTTCGAACAAGGTTTAAGAGCGGCCGATATCCTTGGTTATCCGCTAATTCTTCGTCCCAATTATACTTTAGGTGGAGGCGGTGGAGGCGTTGCTTACTCTCCTGAAGAGTATAAACAAATGTTAGCTCAAGCTTTACATGAAAGTCCGACCTCAGAGGTTCTTGTTGAAGAAAGTATTCTAGGGTGGAAGGAATTCGAGCTAGAAGTCATGCGTGATTCTTCTGGAACATTTGTCGTTGTCTGCTCGATTGAAAACTTTGATCCATGCGGAGTACACACAGGTGATTCAATTACAGTTGCTCCTCAGCAGACACTTTCCGATCGAGAATATCAGGCCATGCGTGATGAAGCATGCAAAATAATTAATAAAGTCGGAATTCAAACAGGTGGTGCGAATATACAGTTCGCTGTTAATCCAAAAAATGGTGAACGAGTAGTTATTGAAATGAATCCAAGAGTATCTAGATCGTCTGCGCTTGCTAGTAAGGCAACTGGTTTTCCAATTGCCAAAATTGCTGCACTGCTTGCGATTGGATATCAACTTCATGAACTTAAAAATGATATCACTCAAGTTACTCCGACATGCTTTGAGCCTGCTTTAGATTATGTTGTCACTAAAATCCCACGTTTTGCGTTTGAGAAATTCCAGGGTTCGAAAGATTTACTTACGACACAAATGAAAAGTGTTGGTGAAGTCATGGCTATTGGCCGTACTTTTCAGGAATCGCTCATGAAAGCATTAGCTTCGTTAGAAAGCTCAACAGAGGCTATTCCTGAAGTTGAATTCGATCTCGAAAAAGTATCTTATCCGAATAGTCAACGAATCTGGCATATTTTCCAGGCTTTTCGTCATGGTATTAGTTTGTCAATGATACATGAATTGACGCAGATTACACCTTGGTTTTTAGAACAAATTGAAACGATTATACAATTTGAAAAACAATTTAAAAAAGATGAATTAACAACAGAAATTTTATTTAAAGCAAAAAAATTTGGTTTCACTGATTCTCGCTTAGCTAAGTTAAAAGATTTTTCAACTCATAATATTAGAAATTTACGTCACAAATTAGGAATTCGTCCGGTTTATTTTCAAGTTGATACGTGTGCAGGAGAATTTAAATCAGAAACTCCTTATTTCTATTCGACTTATTGGAGTCAATTTCAGTGTGATATTAAGTTTTCTAATCCTGTAGTTGCAGTTATTGGCAGCGGTCCTAATCGCATCGGTCAAGGTATTGAGTTTGACTATTCGTGTGTTCGTGGTGTTAAAGCTTTGCAAAAAGAAAAATATCAAGTAGCAATGATTAACTCTAATCCTGAGACGGTATCAACGGATTATGATACTTCAGATATACTTTTTTTTGAACCCTTAACACATGAGCATTTAGCCGAAATTTTTCATTTAATTCATCCAGTTGGTTTCATTGCTCAGTTGGGTGGTCAGACTCCGATTAACTTAGCAAAGTCGTTGTCAGATGATGGCTTTAAATTATTGGGTTCATCACTGAATGCAATTGATCTGGCGGAAGATCGTAAAAAATTTGCAGAAGTATGTCGTGAGCTTAATTTTTCAATTCCACTATCAACTATGGTGGGGAATTTATCTGAGGCTTTACATCGAGAATCCGAGATTGGATATCCGATGATATGTCGTCCAAGCTATGTGTTGGGCGGGCGCCGAATGGAAGTTATTGAAAATCGTAATGAGTTAGAATCATATTTTGAACGTCACAAAGATTTCATTAGCTCAAAAAACCCTTGCCTCATGGACCAATTCTTATCTGGTGCTCTTGAAGTTGATGTCGATATCGTTCGTGGTCCGAATTGGCAAGTGTGTGGTGGAGTGATCGAGCATATCGAAGCAGCTGGTGTGCATTCTGGCGACAGTATGGGTGTTGTTCCGCCACAACGACTTAAATCCGAAACTCTTGCAAATATTGAAAGAATGAGCGCTCATTTAGCTGATCGATTAAATATATTAGGACATTTGAATTTACAACTAGCTATAAAAGATGATGAAGTGTTTGTACTCGAGGCCAATCCGCGAAGTTCAAGATCGGTACCATTTTTGGCTAAGGCTACAGGCATACCTTTAGTTGATTTAGGGGTTAAAGCGCAAATGGGTATTGAGGTAACTTCGGCTGAATTGACTCAATACAATTGGAAATCGATCAAAGAGGTTTGTGTAAAAGGTGTCGTTTTCCCGTTTAAGAAATTCCCTGAAAGCGATTCGATTCTTGGGCCAGAGATGAAATCAACTGGAGAGTCGATGGGTCGTGCTGCGACTTACTCAGAAGCATTAGTCAAAGCATTTGTTTCAAGCCATCTTGCTTTACCACAGTCTGGAGAGGTTTTTCTTTCTTTAAGAGATAAAGACAAAGTTCCAATGATTCCACTTTTAAAATCTTTGGGTGAAATGGGATTTAAATTTTCTGGTACGCGTGGTACAGCAGAGTTTTTAAAAGACCAAGGTCTTGACTGCTTATCTTTAAATAAAGTGCATGAAGGGCGACCGCATTGTGTTGATCGCATTAGATCTGGTCAAGTTAATTTTGTTATTAATACGACTGCAGGTCGGCACGCGATCGAAGCAAGTTTTGCTATTCGTCGCGCTTGTATCGATTACTCTCTACCGTGTTTAACTGAAAGTGATGCGGCTGAAGCTTTTGTCCTAGCCCTGGAAAAAGCAAAAACTGGACGATTTGAAGTAGGTCATTTAAACTTTTAGAATGATTTTAAATAAAATTAAAAATAGATTTTTCGGTAATAATTTAGGATTTTCAATATTAGAGACTCTAGTTGGAATAGGGCTTTTGTCTATTTTAGCTGCCGGAGTAGCAAGTTTATTTATTCAGTCCAAAGTTAAAACAGCAAGTCTGTTAAGTGATGCGGATACTCGTAATATATTTGATAAAATTCGGATAACATTGAATGATCGTGCGGCTTGTTCGATGACGTTTAATACTGTAGGTAATGTTTTACCTGATATCAATATGTCCACAGCAAGTTCGTCAACGGTTAAAACTGTTAATAACATTTTAGCGGCGAACGGAGCTCCCTTATACGAAACTGGTCGTAATTATGGAAACGACAATATTAGACTACAGTCTATGCAAGTTGATCTTTGGCTTGGAAAAACAGCAGCACCTGATTCTATTGGTCAATTTAGATTAAAAATAGATCTAGAAAAATTAGATCGAAATAGTGTTGGGTCATCGACTAAAACATTTTATATGCTTTTAGGTGCTAAAGTAAGTGCTACTAATAACGTTATTGATTGTTATTCATATTTAGATGATGAGTATTTACTTCGCAATGGAAGTAATATCATGACAGGCCAGCTTGTTGTATCTTCGACAGCACTGGGGATAAATGTCAGTAATGGATGGGCTCAGGCAAATTATTTTTTATCAATGTCTGACAGGAGGCTTAAGCACAATATTACAAATATTCCAAATCATGATAAAATAATACAGCAGGTTAGAGGTGTTCAATTTAATTGGAACATAGATCGAACTCAGGATTTTGGATTTGTTGCGCAAGATCTTGAAAAAGTTGTACCTCATGCAGTTAAAGACAATGCAGAGACAGGTTTTAAATCAGTAAATTATTCTACCTTATTGCCAGCATTGGTAGAAAAATACAAATTACTTATTCAAGAAAGTAAAACTAACCAGATAGAAATCGAATTGCTTTTAAAAAAGACTCGTCAATCTACTCAAGACACTTTAACCCAGTGACGTCCATTAACAGATATTCTTTTATCGGATGTGCCGAACTCTGATTTGGTTTCTTTGCGTTTATAAATAGCGATCATTCTTTCTGGATAAAAAAGTTTTTCTATTATTGACATTTTCGTTAAGTTTCCTTGCTGGTCATTAGTGAGAGCAGTTCCAGGTTCATATTCTTGATCGACAAATGCTAAAGTCCATCCTGCTACGGCAATGGGAACTTCATTTTTAGTATCTGAATTTCCTGAACCAACACCAAACCCAAAAGTATCCGAAGCAATGCCAATGACAGATTTTTGACACTTTTGGGTACATATTTTTGCACCGGATAAAGTATCAAAATAGCATTTGCCATATACAAGTTGATCATCAAGTTTCTGAAAATCAGCAATGTCATTCCAAACAGCATTCCACACTTTTATAGCCTGAAATTCGCCTGTAATAGTGTTTGTGTTATCGTTAATAATAACGACACTTGTACCAGTTGCAGATAGCGTAGCCGTGCCTGAGCCATCAATACTTGCTTGTGCTAATGTTGGAGCTCCGCTGCTAGCAACACCAATTGACAATCGTCCGTTTCTGAATTCTGAAATATTTGGCATATCAGCTCTCCAATCTACTTATAATTTTTTGAATCGATTTGATGTTTTAACTGTATAATTTGCTCTTTTAGTTTCTGATTTTCTTTTTCGAGTGAATTAGCAACTTCTACGAGCAAAGGTATGATTGAATTATAATTTACAGCCTTAAATCCCGTCTGTTTATCTGTCTTGACGGCAAATGGAACGACTTTTTCAAGGTCTTGTGCAATGAATCCCCAATCTTTTGAATTATCGATGTTCCAATTAAATTGAACGCCTTTGATTTTAAGTAACGTTTCTAATGGATGTGGAATCTGGTTTATATTATGCTTTAATCGCTTATCGGATGAGGCAATAAAGTGGTTTGCTTGAACGAAACCATTAGTAACGGATAGTCCAATACCAAATGCCGGTGTCGTAACTGTGAGAGTACCTGTCATCGTATCACCTCCAGTATTAACATATCCATCAAATGACGCAATGTCAGGACTTGTGTAACAACGAGCAATTTGATTTGTAGCTGTAGTTCTGACGATCAATGGGATGCTTCGAACAGTTGTTGTTCCCGAAGTTCCATCGGGGTTGATGTTCATGTATTCAATGTTTAGATTGACTTGCGCACATTGCAATCCAGGCAGTGCCAAATCGCAACCCGCACCGGCGACTGGATAGTTATTAATAAACATGCGATTGACTCTAAATCGATTTAAAATTGGCTCTGCATCACCAACTGTTAAAGTGCATGGCAGAGATCCGCAGACGCCAGGTGTAGTTGTGTTGACTAACCCAGCAGCCGGGATTAACACTGGTGTTGTCGTAGTTGCTGATCCTATGTTTAAATTGAGTAAGCCACCTGATGGACTAGCGCAATCTGCATTACGATTAATCGATTTTTGAATAAGTTGTGTAAAGTATGTTATCGATTGATCAGTATCTGTGCGTCGATATATTTTAGCACTATCGGCGATAAGAGTAGCAATAATTCCACCGATAATGCTTAGAATTGCTGTAGCAATAAGTACTTCCATTAGAGAAAAAGCATTTTTCTGAATCAATACGCCAGATTTATTTACTCTACTCATCTTTAAAATTTCTCATACTAAAGGATAGCTTGCATTGCCGTTTATTTATTATCATTCACAAATTATAGATTTGTGAATGATAATAGGCAATATGTATAGACGTGTTTTCATACGAAATTTAATTATTTCTATTCCTCTGACTAGTTTGGCTGATCGCTTTTTAGAGCTTAATTTTTTATCTAATAGTTCGGTAATTCTTCTCAGCGAAAAGGACAAATATATCCATCTGGATATATTTAAAACTTATATCTTACCCAGTCATCCGATTGATCAGCAGTATATTGAATTTTCTATTGCAAAAAATGCTTTAATGTCTGATCAACTGAGTTTTCCAAATATATTATCTCATAGGCATACTATTACTGGCGAAAAATCGCCACTGATTATAGATAGTCATGGGACCTTTCGAGTTGGATTTGAAGAAAAAAGTCAAGATTGGTATGTCATTGTTTGTTAATAAATATATACGACAAATTCGTCATTAAAATAACGCAGATTTTAAAATATCACGAAAGTGTTCAATTCTTTTGATGATTATTTTTTATGGTTTAAATTATCCTAATAAAGGGATAAAAAATGCTACTTTCAAAGAATATTCAAGTCTACCTTAAGACCTCAGATACTTGCAATTTAAATTGTGGTCATTGTTTTACAAACGGAAAAAATGGAAATAAAAACTTTTTCGATCCAATACAAACAAGTTTGTTTTTAAAAAAAATAATTCAGAAATATTCAGTAGAAACAACCAGAGTATTATACCACGGCGGTGAGCCAATGTTGGCCCCGTTAGACGACTTATATAAGTTCTTTGATCTAACTAAAAATGAAATTCGAAATATAAGCTATGGTATTCAGACAAATTTAGTTTATAAGTTAAGCTCAGAAAAAAAACTATTTTTTCACGAAGTCATTGGTTGTGATGGGATAGGAACTTCATGGGACCCTAAAATTAGATTTGGTTCATCACGTCCAAGCAGTGCAGCTCAAGAGTTAAAGTTATGGGAAGATAATGTTAAAGAACTCACAGTTGAAAATTTCAATCTTACTTTGATGGTTTCATTAAGTGCAGATGTTGTTCGTAACTATGAACCTGAACAAATAATTCAATACGCAATTGATTTAGGTTTTAAGTACATTTTATTTGAAAGAATAACAACTGATGGAAATACAGTCATTAACGCTAACGTTTTACCCCAAAATGCCGAAATAGATGATTGGATTTACCGTATGTATCTGCAAACAGAAAAGCATCAGTTTCATAAAAAAATTGGTAATATGTTTCTAGAAGAAATTGCACTTTCTATCGTAAACGGTTTGCATACCGCCAACCGTTGTCGTGGATGTGAGCAAAAAATGATTACGATTAATGCTAATGGGACAGTTTCGGGTTGCCCAAATTCAGCTACAGAAAAAAAATGGGGAACTATTTATGATGAGCCAGAGCAGTACATAAATAGTGAAAAGCGTATACATGCCATTTGTTCCGAAAAGCAAAGAAATTCGATTTGTTACACATGCGATCTAAGTTCTATATGTAATGGTGACTGTTATAAACTTAAGTGGGATGGGCCCATTTGTGGAGCGCCGAAAAAGCTTATGAGATATTTAAAAAATAATAAAACTTCGGATTACTGTAAAGAGCTAATCATATGATGGATTGGAAAACACGTCAAAAAATCTATCATTTAATGACAGCTTATGATGATAGAGGAGACAGCTTACTCGAACAAAAAATCATTGAAGAGTTTGATCATGAAACTATTATTGAAAGAGCTTTAAGTTATCCAATTATTCAGTCGAGTACTTTATTTTATCCTGGAAAATCATATGCAGTAGCCGTTGTTTATGCAATTTTACTTTCCAAGTATTTTGGCGGAGATATTATTTCCTATTTAAGTGATTCTGAACTGTTATTTAATAATGATCCTTATTTCAAGCCCTATCAATTGGCGCCAAGTATCTACGATAAAATACTGTTATCATTTCCACAAAATTTTGAAGAAAATATGAATGACTATACTCTAGATTTTCAAAAAACAGTTGATTACTTTATGAAGGAATTTCTTCTTCACGAGGAAACTCAAATATATGCAAATTCTTAATTCAGAAGACTTTGACTCAATATTTTCTAATAGCTATTTGTTTGAGACGAATAGTTTTTTTGTCATTGATAAAAAAACAAAAACATATGATACCAGTATTAAATTCACAAACTTTTTAGATTATGCCAAGTATATTAGAGATTCTTATTTGAGTGGGCATACCATAATAGTAAAAAATCTCGAATTAGTAAGTCATAAAATTAAAAAAGAAAGTACCAAACATGGTCTAAATGTTAATGTTCATATGTATTTAGTACCAGAAAATGGTGAAGATTCGTTTGATTATCATAAAGATGACCGCGATGTTTATATTCATATGTTATACGGTCATAAATCGTTTAGTATAAAACGAATGAATAATGAAGTTAATTATGATTTATCTGAGGGTGATACATTATACATAGCAAAAGGTGAAGTTCATAAAGCCATTCCTCAAGGAAAATCTTGTTTATTAAGTTTTGGTGTGCATCATGATGTTATTTATCAAGTGCCGTTTAGTCTAACATTTGATGATCTATAATTAGAGTAGTTCAGAATATATCAATACGAATTTACACTTTTAACATATGACGGTAAATTAGTGCAATAATCTGTCCCAATAATTATACGCTCTTGATGGTTGTTTCTGAATGGGTGTGCCCAGTGATGCATATATGCTGGAAATATTAAAAGTGAATTTTCTTTAGGTTTTATAAGAAGTTTTTCAAAGTTTGAAATTGGACGGGATTGAGTTGCTCCAGGCATAGGGTTTAAAAACTCTATACACCCTTCAGGTGATTTTAATCCGGTTGGCATTTGTAGATAATAAACTGCTGTTAAGATTGCAAACGGGTGAACATGTGGTTCGCAAAAACTATCAGCTTTACTAGCGAAGGCCCACGAGAATACACTATATGTTTGTTGCTCTTCTAAGTAATCGATATCCTCTGGTCTATCTTGCGATTCAAGTTGATATTGCTCCTGCTCATTTTGTTTTAACCACATCAAATGAAATTCTTTAAAGTTTTCAATCATAGTTTTTTCAAAATACTCAATGCAATCTGATTTTTCGTGCAATAAATTCATGGGCGAATGCCATGAGCGTGCAGCTGCAAGACTATCTTTTTTAAGGTTATTGATCAACTGTAATAAGTTTTTGTGTATATCAGGTTGCAGGAAATTTTCTTTAATTGATATTGGAGTTGAAAAATACGTTTTAAACATTAGTTCTAATATAAAATAAATACTGTATTATTTGTATCATTATTTACGACATTGTTTAAAAAAATCTTGTTTCTTATCTATAATCACTATTTTGGATTCATAGGCTATAGGGTCCTTGCGAGCATGAATCATAAAACTTAAATAAGTAGGTGATTTAATTTTTTTAGTCATTGGAAATTCAAAAGAATTTTTACTAAGCCAAGCAGATTCTGACGAAATGTTATGAAATTCTTCGCTATATTCGATTTGCTCTATTGAGTTTCGCCAAGAAAAAACAAATTCAACATCGAAATTTTTGTTAACTAAAGTTTTAACCTTAGCGGGATCAATATAAGCGATGTTTAAATCTGTATAATCAGTTTTTTTAAAATCTAGATTGGTAAATAAATAATCATTATTTTTTTGTGCAAACGCATTATTTAGAATTTGATTCGAAATTGTAATTTGTTGTTTCTCGTTTTCTTCATTTATAATATTGAGATTTGCATTCCACTTTTCTAAATTTTTCATTGGTCCAGAAATGAAAACAAAAAATCCAAATTCACATTCATTTTGCTTATCTTCACAATGTGGAATGTCATACTCGTGATGTCCATTTATGCCAAAGACGCCAGGATAGAAAAATGTTTTTTTGTTATAAATAATATTTTGAGTGAACTTTGAATTGCTTTCTGTGAAATTAATCTTTAATTTTTTTTTAAAATAATCACTGGGTAATAAAATTTCTATGCGTAAAGCTTGCGGATAGGACATGTAAATATCTCCACAATTGTTTTTAACAATATAGAGATCACTTTGGAATGTGTATTTAATATTTTTTAAGTCAAATTCATTTCCAAATGTAAACCAACTAAAATAAATTAATGTTAAAATTATTATTAAATTACTCATCATTTAACCTCGGTTTTAAGTGAATAAAGAGAATGCATGTTAAAAAAATCTGCCATAGCCAAGTAATCAAAAATGAGTTTCTCGAAAAATGACCAAGTGTTGAAGTCCATAGCGTGCGAACATAATCATGATCGAAAACTTCATAGTACGAATTATCAGCCTTTGCTTTAACAATATATATTGCATGCAAATAATTTGTTTCAATAGAGGTTATATTTTTTTGAGCATCTAATTGATTTGTATAAGCGGTCATTAATTTAAACTGTTCCTCATCAAAATTAAAACTAGGATCATTTAAAATCTGGATTCCGTTTTGATCTAAAACTCGGCATCGGGCGTTCATTTGAATGCAAAAACTGCGAAATGATAATTTATCATAGAGCTCAATTTTAGAAAGCTGTTCAACTCTGTTTTTAATTAGATCTTTCATAATTCCTGAAGGGAAAATAAAGTGATTTAATGTGGCAATAAATAGCGTAATTAATATATATAAAAATACTAGAAATACTCTTATACGGTCATTTTTTTTTTGTATTTGGTTTGCCACCTGTAAAATAAGAGCAGGGAAAAACAATACAAGCTTGCTGTATTGAGGATTTGCTGCAAATGAAGATACTCTTAAAAGATCATAAATACCGTAGTTTACAAAAAATGGATGAATTATTTCATCAAAAACTGATAAGTGCTGTAGTATTAGACCAAGTGTAACTGATATCCACAAACTTCTATAGTGATTCATTTTAATAAAAAAAGTTAAGTAAGCAAAAACGAGTGTAGCCTGAAATAAGCTTTGATGTAGATCTGTCCAATTTCCTGATACGAATTGCATGGGCTGGGTAAATAAATTGTGTGACAGATATCCAATAATAATAAAATTAAGAAATACCATTAAAATATCATATTTGTAGCATAGGTGATTTTTAATCTGAGATCTTAATTTCATTCCAATAGTTTATATGCATATATGATTGTTCGCAAGTTTACTTACAATATAAAGCCTCAGTTTTTTCAATTTTGTATTGACTGCAATGCATCCGAAAAGATGATCAATTGCAAATTTGAAATTTGTCGACATAATGAATTTATGGACCTTATAATTAAGCCAACAGAGTTATGTAATTTCAAGTGCACGTTTTGCAGCTCAACAAATATAACTGAAGATAAAGCAATAACTCTTTCAATTGAAAAAATTGAATCGTTTTTAAATCGATTTCCTCACACGAATACAATCATTGTTAATGGTGGTGATCCATTAATGATGCCACCATCATATTATTGGAAAATAATTGATTTATTAGATAATAAAAAGATGAATACTTCTTTGAGCTTCACGACTAACTTGTGGGGATTTTATAAAAATCCTAACCTATGGACTACTTTGTTTAAACATCCACGAGTTACTGTTTGTACATCATTTAATTATGGTGATACTCGACGTATTACAAGTGATAGAGTTTATACTGAATCTGATTTTTGGATAATATCAGATATGTTTTTGTCGAAGATTGGCTATAGACCAGATTTTATATCTGTTATCAATAACGACAATGTTGAATCTGCAATTGATAATGTAAGGTTGGCTAAAAAAATGAATGTTGTCTGTAAGCTTAATTATGCCATGGCTTCAGGAAATCAACAAACTCCATTTATTTTAGCGAACATTTATAAAATTTATTTACAAATTTACAATGAACATTTAACAAAATGGGAATTTAATACTCAACAAATGATTAAAAGAATGACTCGCGAGCATACAGTTTGTCCACAAAATAGAAACTGCGACTCGGGTATTCGCTGTTTGCAGCCCTCAGGAGATTACTACAGTTGTGGAGCATTTGGTGACGACAAAGAGTATGCCATTGATTTTAATAATGAAATGCAGTCTAAATCCATTTCTTTGCCGCTATCTACTGATATTGATATTCAATATATCAAAACAGATTGTTTAACCTGTCCAATGTTTGAAATATGTAACGGTTGTAAGAAAACAGTAAAAGATCTTAAAAAATCTGGGCTAGCAGAAACGCATTGTTTTGAAATGAAAAAAATAGCTCCAGATATTCTAAAACTGAGTAAATCATATGTTGAACTCAAACAGTTTAGATTATTTGGCGGTACAAGTGTTTAAAGCTTTTGATTTAATTGTCTGCAACAAGTGCTTTATTAAGAGTATCTGTGCTGATGTTGCCACGAAAAACATCATCTAATGCAATTGCTAAAATATTGTTTGGATTAATAAAGTACTGAAATAGATTTTTTCCTTTAAAAATATAGTCATCGAATTGCGGTTTGAAGTAGTGTACCGAATGTGATATTGGTACCGAGTAATAGGTTTCTAAAAAACCCGGTATTGAAAAAAGTTTTACAATATTGTATCCAACATAATCAGGGTCATTAACTTCGGGAAAATCATTTTTTACACCATGTTGTTCGGCGAGATCTTTATAACAGAACAAAAAGAAGTAAAAAGACGAGCTTACGAAAGAATTCCATTTTGAAACAACTTCTTGATTTTTTTCAATGAAATATTTTACATCATTTCGATCAAAGATTTTTCTACAATCTAGGTATTCAGAATCGATTCCTTTTGATTCAAGTAGTATTTTAGCCGCAATAATATGTAAAATTTCCGTAGAAACAATGCTTTTAGTTTCGAAATACGCAGCAATTAAGTCATAAATTTCTTCTTTGCTAACATCTTTAAAATCAATTTCGCAAGGCAGTTCCAAATTAGAAATGTAAGTTAAAAGCATACCACCTTTAATTTGGCTGTTTTTATAATCGATCACGAAGAGTTGATTTTTATTTTCAAAGTGAGATTTAATTTGCTCAATTGATAAAGGTGCCGTGACAACTTGAAAAGATAAATTCTTTACTTCGTCAGATTGATTGACCACAGTGTCTCCTTGTTTATTCAAGCGCAAAATCTTTTAGATCACGATTTTCGCAGTTTCTAACTTTAGTATATAAATAATTGACTAAAACATGATTTACAACAAGAAAAAGATCACCATTAAATATTCTATTCGAAAAAACTGCCTGTATGTCTTTATCGAGTATGTTTGCAAAGTCCGAACTATAAAGTTCAGTTGTTTTTGCAGTATCATCAAATATTTTAACCTCATCTAAACTTAAGTTGTTGATTAAAATATTAACTTTTTCAAACTTATCAATTACTTCTTGCTTTTTGGTGAAAAAATCAGGTGGATAAGTTTTCATAATATATCGGGTCGATGTGGGTGTTATGTGTTCATCTAGTAGCCATGCCAAATCAGGTGTAGCTTTAATAATATCAATCGGTGAGTTAGATCTGATTTGCTCAGCAGTAAGAGATGGCACAAGTAAATGTAAATTATCAAAGCCACGTATGTATTCAGCTTTTAAGTCTTGGATGTTTCTGCACCAATTCTGCCAACACATATTTAGTATTTTCGATTTTAATGATTCGGCATAACTGCTTTGATTGTTAAAAAGATAATCTCCTAATATATACTCTACTGAAACAATTTCTTTATTCATTTTAAGCAATGTTTCAGATGGTTTTGTAGATTTAATCTTACTTTGAAGTGCTTCTTCGCTTAAGTTACTAAATAAATGATAATTGTTTCCTAAGTGATTATCACCTCGATCTGCATAGGCTAAGCTTTTAAGTAAGAGATCTTTTTTATGAAAATGAAACAAATTTGCAATATGATTTATTGAACTATTTGGGTATAAACTTTTCCAGTACTGAAGTATAAAATCTAAGTAAAGTTCTTCGTCTAAATAGATTACAAATTTTTTTTGCGGTTCAATTTGTAATAAGTAAGTCCAGAAATTTTCAATGCTACCATGATGCTGAGAGTTTAGATAATCCTCAATTCGAGTGGTTGGTTCAACTTGAAACCCTAACACGCGTGACAGTGGATGTTCTTTTCGTTCTTTTGTTAATAAAACGAAGTTATACTTAGACGAAACATGCCATTCAGCATCAATATAAACTTTGTTAAATAAATGAAACATTTATCGACGTCCGCGCGATCCGTGACAACTGCCGTGGCAGCTGCCATGGCATGGAGGCGGGAGGGCCGCCGCTGATTCCGATATGGTAGGGTAGCCAAAATTTACAGCATCTGTTCTTCGGGCAATCACTGCTGTTCTAAGGGCTAAAAAAAACGCGTCAAAATCCGTTAAATCTATTGGCGTCAGAGGTGTAGCGCCAACACCAGTTACATTATTTGGAATAGGAGGTGGGTCAAAGTATAACTCAAGGCCTGATTTAACATGAACTCGTGCTCCAGGTATAGGTGCGCGAGTTATAACATACGAAGCGACTGTATAATAATGAACTACAGGACGAACTCGTGTAAGTTTCATTGCTATGCAATGAAGAACATTAAACACTCGAGCAGATATTCTTTCTGTGTTAGGCAGTAATGTATTGAAGTCTGCTAGTAAAGTAGCATCTGTAACATCAACATTACTCGCGTCAAAATCAGAAATATTTCTTTGAGTGATAGGCGCCGCTCCTTGAGATGGAAGATTCCCCTGGTAATGAGTTATCCCATTTGCTCTTACTGGCGCTACGACTTCAGCTAAAAATTTAGTCCATACATCTGATTTTGTTGGCATAACTTTATATTAGAATATAGCTTCACCGAGTCAACGAGTATTTACTGAAATAAATCTAGACTTTAATTGTGCCTCATCTTGAGTTGCTGATTATAATTGGTATATTCAATCAAATGAAAAATAAAACAAATAAAACAATAGATATAATCTTTTCCAAAGATTTGGCTGAAGCAATTCTTCTGAAAGCAAAAAAGAAAAAACTAACGCCGGTTAAATTTATTACTGGCATTATTCAAAAAGAAGTAAATCGAGAAATTAAATTTTTAAATAAGGCAATTAAATCTAATCCTAAATCTAAAATAAAAACTAAGATCAGTAGTCAGTCGAAAAAAATAAAGCCGATGTCTAAGGCTTAGTCTTGGAATTATCTTCATCAAAGTCGAAATAACCCAAGTCTTTAAGAATGCGGTTGTATTCGCGCATTTTCTCTTTTGTTATTTTCGATGCGGGCTCTAGATCCTCAATTTTTTTTACATATTCTTCATAGACTGGCGGATTATTCTCATTTTTAACAAGTATTTCAATATATTCATTGTAGAGATTTCCTAATCGATCTCTTTCGACGCAAAGCTCTTCTTTAAGCTTCAATATTTCTTTGATGTCCTTTACCATTTATGATCCTTATGTAAATTTCATTAATAATAAATAATTTCTCAATCTCTAGAAATTCTTTAATAGCATCTGTTCTGAGTTTTCCTTTAAGCTTTTTTATGCTTCTCGGTGGGCTTAACGGATCAAAAATATCCTGAATTTCAAGTGCAAAATCATTAAATCCAGGTCTGTCTTTAATAATTTGATAGCATATTTTGCCAAATTCTGGTGGCTCTAATTGTGCTTCAAACATCGGATAAATATGCTCAAGTAAATAATTGCTTGCTGAATTCATGAAAAACATTTCATAAAATTCTTGTCTATTGTACGAATAGCAACTTGTTACTGTTTTAAAATAAGTACGTTTATCTTTGTATAATGTGAACTGATTGTCGATGCCTGCTTCATCAATTAGATCAGAGTACACTTGAACAAGTTCAATTTTATATTTTTTTATATAATCAGCGTTTGCAATTCGTGTATCTGGTAAAAACATATAATCATGTCTAAAACTACTCCAAGTTTTAAAATTCCAAATTATTTTGAGCTCATTGTAAAAGTCTTCAAGAGTGGATCCGGGCATAGCTAGTATTAATTCAAGCGGAGGTACTGGAAATCCTTCTGCTTGACTGCGATTACGAATATGTTCGCTCAAAGTAATTTTATCTTCAAAAGAAAGATCAACTCTTTGTGCAACTTTCATTGCTTCTTCACTGATTGACTGAATACTAACCGTAGGTGCGCTTGTTAGAAATTCAGTTTCAACCCCCCATGTTGCTTTAGTTCTAACAGTTTTATCCTCACGAAATCGCGTAGCGTTTTTGCCAGCTATGTTAAACCAAGCATCAACCAGCTGTTTTCGTTTCTCGAGATTTTTTGACTTCATTGTGCTGATATCGGTTAAAGCAAAATTAATTTCAAATGCATATCTGAAGATCTCGATATCTCTAGATTCAAAAATTCCAAAATTAGCGTCAGTCAGATAGGCAGCATTGAAACCAGCCTCTTTTAAAGCTAGAATATCTTTTTTTACAATTTCAATTGGTTTTTGAACGATTTTACTGCCTGTACCACCGCCCCATTCGCAGTAGACACAAGAATAAGGGCAACCACGCGTTGTTTCTATAATGATGAATGGTTCTAACTGGTATATGCGAGCATATTCGCGTAGTGATTTATAATAGTCAAAGTTTTCTCGATAAACAGAGTAATCTGGTAAAGGGACAGCTTGTCCATGTTTTGACTGAATTTCCCAATCTATCAGTTCTGGTTCGGGCCATTTATTAAAGTTATAATATTGATCAATTAAGCTACTGAAAAATATTTCTCCGGGCTTTGTAGGTTGACAAATATAATCATATTTTGGGCGTGATTTAAAAAAATCCAAATCATTGAGGCCAATGTGAGGGCCTCCTAAAATCAAAATTTTTGTTGGGTCTTGTTTTCTCACATAACGGGCTATATTGTCACAAATATCGTAATTCCATATGTAAGAACTGAACAAAATAACATCGCAATCAGCAATTTCTTGATATATTTCAGGTATATCTTTGTATAGATTGAACTTAATTGGCGGGTTAATCCATTCAATTTGTTCTTTATGCAATCCATATCTATTATAATAAGACTTAATAAAAATCCATGTTGCCATGTTTGGCAAACACCAATCGGCATGCGGTGGATTTATAAAACTAACTCTTATCTTTTTTAGCATTTAATTAAATTTCCCCGTTTACTTGAAAATCAAAACTAGCTACGCGTCTTCTAATACTGGTGCTATCCGCACGATGGAAAAAACCTCGTTTATTGCTGACTAAAATGAGATCTCCCTTTTTAGGTTGATGTTTGTATGTCTGATCTCCCCATTTAAAGTTAATAGCTCCGCCAGTCTCGTTATGCGTATCATCAAAATAAAATAGAAAGAAAATATTCATATCTTCAAAAACATCTGTATGCCAGAATTGATTATCTTTATCGACCCCATCCCAGACTATAAATTTTTTATATTGTGAATTTGGCCAAATGGGTTCAATGTATTTATACTGTAAATAATTTCCAGCCATGTTAAAACGATTAGCAAGTTCTTGAGGGATATCTTTTGCTCCATTATCACGTAGTCGCTCTTCTTTATTAAGAAGCTGAAAATTATCATCCATCGCAATTAAATTGAGTAAATTTGGTTCGCTCAATATAACAAAACCTTTTGTGTAGATATCTTGATACCAGTCTTGATTTTGATAATTAGTGTTTGTGTTCATTAAATTCCCCAGATCGATCGGTATGAGTTGTAATTTTTTTTGTTTTAATGTATTTAAATGTTTCTTGATAAACGCAACCATCAACATCATGAATAAGATTCTGATAATCTTGTTTTATAAAACATGTAAATGGGCACCTAGAGTAAAATTCACAGCTTAAGCAATTATATTTAGTTAAAAAGTTTTCGATAATAATATTACTACTAGGATCATTAGATTTCGAATCTCGTAAAAAAATTGCGCCCGAACAACCAGTTGGTATTTGATTATTTGGCATAATTGTAAGACTACGTCCACGCGTACAGCGCATACTTTGTTCATTTTTGTCATCGAAGAAATTTTCTAAATTAATACATTCCGGATAATAATCTACTAAGAATTTATAAAATTTAAGAAGTTCCGATTCTTTTGGCATCAAGCTTTGAGAGTTTTCTAATGACGGTATAAGTGAGTCCCAATCTATCGGAAATTTTTTATAAATTTCGTCGAACAGAGTGTCTCCAGAAATAACTTTATTAATATTAGGTGAAGTTAAAACACAACTCACCATTCTAATATTTTCAGAAAACAGAATTAAATTTTTTTTAAATAATTCAAGACTATTTTTGTTAAATCTGCCGCTTGGATCATAACTAAGACTTATTTGTAAATCGTGCTTTTTTAAAAAATGAAGTACATCACTACTTTTTTTAAATGTAAGATTTGAAATAAAATTGAAAATAAGTTTTTTGTTTGATTCGCGAAATTTACTCTGCAAGATATCTATAAACATCGAATAATAATCAAGAAAACCCTCCTCGATGAGGTGATCTTGAAAAAGCTCTCCACCCATGATGTGCAAATGAATATCTGAAGAGTGGATTTGATTAATAAAATTCTCAATAATTGGAATTTTTGATAAAATTTCATTTTTTGACATTCCAATTGTGGACTTATGATTTTGTGGGCAAAACACGCACGACAGATTGCAATTTTCAAATAAGCACACAACGACTTCAGCAAATGGTATTAGTTTGCTATTGATAATTTTCAGCACAGGGTCTGTTTGATGAGAATCATGCATAGTTTTTCAATCTACACTTCATGTATGCGAAGTGCAAGTCTATCTCCTATTGTGTTAATAGTCTGAAATCTATAAGGTAGTATGTTGACACAACTTCAGGTTATATTATTTAATGGCCAATAAGACATGGTACTGATGTCTGAAAAGTCTGGGGTAGCCATTGATATCTAACTATTCAACTTATTTAAGTAACTTAAATGTAATTACAGAAAAGCATAAGTTTGATTTTGTAAATTTTTGGGAAAAAGGTGGATTTGTATTTAGATTCGATCGATCTGATCTATTAATGAAAATGGCGGATCAAATTCAAAATAAAGAGCATTTTATAAAAGAAACTCATTGTGCAAATCCTGCTGAAATAGCAAGTTGGGAAACTGACTGGCGAACAAAAGAGATACCTCCCGCGGTATATACTGAAATTGGTGATGCGTTGCAAAATAGTAAATTATTTAAATCGTATACTGATATTTATGGTGAGTTTACGTATACGAAGTATATGCTTCATAAAACCCCGCGTGATTATATTAATCGATATCATTCGCATATGTATGATGGAAACCATTTTATAATTTTAATGTATTTTTGTCCTGAGCAAAGAATTTATGAAGATGGTGGGTTGATTGAGTTAGGCGAAGTTCATAATAAAAAAGACATTCGATTTGATACTAAAGGTTTTTTTCAAACTGACGATACGCAGGTGGTGCCATTGCAATCATATATTCCACAAACGGGCTTAGCAGTTTGTATGAATAACTTAAACCCATTTTTTAGACATGGTGTTACGAGGGTGTTAACAGATAAATCCAGGTATACACTTCAAATTGGATTTGGATATAAAGATAATTGTATGTTAAGCGAAGATATTTTACATATCTAAGATTTTTATTTTTTGTTGTTTATCAATGTGGAATTTTTTTAGCCTGATTAGCTTTCTAAGGATAGTGAATAATGCGCAGTCTTAATTTATCGTTAAATCCATCCTATTATTGTAACTTTAGATGTTCGTTTTGTTATCTTACTTTAAATCAACTTAATGATAAAAAATTTCTAGATTTAAGTGTACTTGATAAAAGACTACTTGAGCTTAAAAACAACGATATAACTTTGAATCATATTGATCTGTACGGTGGCGAAATATCTTTATTAAAAAATAGTTATCTACATGACATGATTGAAATGCTAAAAATCTATAGCCGTCATAAAATTAATATAATCAGTAATTTATCCGCGATCCATCCGGTATTTTTTGATGAGAACGTATATTTAACGGTTAGTTATGATTTTGACGCCAGAGAAAAGCATGAACTGGTTTTTCAAAACATGCTTAAGCTGAGTAAACCTTTTTCAATTTTAATTTTAGCTAGTCAGAAAGTTATGCAAATGAATGTTGATTTTATGATTAGTATGTTTAACTCTTTAGCTTTGTTGCAGTCAGTTGAAATTAAACCGTATTCGCCTAATCAATCTAATCACGATCTAATTTCTGATTTAGACTACGAAGAATTCGTAAAAAAGTGGCTGCAATCAAGCATTTCAAAAAAATTTCAATTTGTTAATAAAGATTTGATTTTAGATTGTATCGACGGATTAAAGAACGCGTTTTCGGATGATCATATTTATTTAACACCAAGTGGAGATTGGGCGGTGTTGGATTTTGATGAGGCTGATCGAGAATATTTTCGATCAATCGAAAATATAAACGATTATTATCTTTGGACTGTTCAAGAAAAAATAAAAATCGCGAACAACAGATTTTGCTCTTCGTGTAAATATAGCGGAGGTTGTTTAACAGAACACTATCGAGATGTAAAATCATTAGATAAATCGTGCAATGGTTTTAAAAATCTACTTGACTGGGCTGCTTTGAATTTTAATGAAGAGAATTAGACATGAGAATTGATGTACCAATCGCCCGCATTTGCATCGTAGATAATTTTAAAATGACTACTTTGGTCTAAAATCAAGGGGTCTTTTTGGTAAACAATTGTCTTATTTGTGGATATGACCTGTGGTTGATCGCTTCCTGTTTTTTGCTCATATTCAATATAAATGCAATGTCCGTGATGTGGATTTTCTGGTAAATAAATACGTTTTTCGTTTGTAATGCGAACGAATTTTTTCGATTTGATATGCATATCTGCTGATTCTTTTTCAAAGAAGTTGATTAAAGTTGTCTTAGTCATTGACCAAGATGCAATAACTCCGATGCTGAGTAAAAATCTTCTTCTATTCATTTGAATTTTACACCTTATTTTCTAAAAGTTATAGTGAAAATTAGTAATAAATGTACAATTAGATATTAAACTATTCTATGCGACGTTTATATATTAAAGTACAACTGTTTGAAGCTAAACTCTAATTCTTGAATTTTCGTATCAAAATGATACCATTTGTTCAGTTTAATTTTTGCTAAGAAAGCAAAAAAGAATTAATTTGTTTTGAAATGGTAATATTTAAAAATGTTAGAAGGGGATCGAAAGTGATTAAGATGTTTGTTTTTTTTGTTTTTAATTTACTCATAAGTTCCATTTCACTTGCTGAAAAAATTCCTGCAAGCCTAACTATTGGTTTAACGGCAGGTGGTAATCCAGATGCTTTAAAAAAGGAATCTGTTTTTTTCGCTGAGACGCTTCAAAAGATGATGAATCTGCCGGTTAAAATTTATATTTCAAAAGATTATGATAGTTTGGCAGATGCTGTGCGAACAAAGAAAGTAGATTATGCTTTTTTGACAGCTTCGACATATGTTAGTGCTGAAGTTTCTGCGCCAATGAAGGTTTTGCTTAAAAAAACATGGACTAATCCATATTATTTCTCAGCGTTAGTTGTATTGAAAAAGAGTCGAATTAATAGTGTTAAAGAAATTAGAAATAAAAAAATTGCTTTCGTCGATCCAAAATCAACTTCTGGTTACCTCTATCCGAAAGTGTTATTACAGCAGCAGAAAATTAAAAATGAGGATTTCAAGGGCATCATATTCTCAGGAAGTCATGCTTCTTCTATTGAGCTATTAGAAGACGGAAAAGTCGATGTTGTCGCCGTCTTTTCAGATGATGAGCGCTCAAGTATTGGGGCCTGGACTCGATTTGGTAAATTACCTAAAAATAAGTACAAAATCATTTGGACAAGCCAACCTATTCCAAATGATCCATTTATAGTTCGATCTGATTTTTACGATCAATTTCCTAAAACATCCCACGATTTAATGTACAATCTCATTGAAATGCAATCAGATATGCAAATAAGAAAGCAAATAGCGGAAATAATTGGTTCGGGCGATCTTATGCCGGCAACATCGAAGCAATACGATCCCGTACGCGAAATGCACAAAATCTTATCTCAATAGTTACTAAAGGGTATATTATGAATAGTGATAACATTATTGAAATTAAAAATTTGAAAAAATCATTTCAGGCAGACTTTTATAAAAAGCCCACACCGTCATTAAAAGATATTTCCTTTGTCATTCCTAAAGGTAAATTTGTGGGTTTGATAGGCCCTAATGGCGCTGGGAAAACAACCACAATCAAATGTTTATTAGAATTTATTTTTCCTGATAGTGGCGAAATTAAGTTTCGTGAAAATATGAATTTTGTACAATTTAAAAAATCTGTGGGCTATTTACCTGAAAGACCATTTTTTCAAGAGTTTTTAACGGGGATTGAGTTTTTGAAATTACATTGGGATTTGTCTTCTTCGGAAGTAAAAAAACTTCATAGTATGACTTTTAAAGACCGCTCTTCCAAGGTTTTAGATATGGTCAAGTTGACTCATGCTAAAGATAAAAAACTTAAAGATTATTCTAAAGGTATGTTGCAAAGAATTGGAATTGCACAGTCAATAATTGCATTCCCAGAATTTTTAATATTAGATGAACCAATGTCGGGTTTAGATCCTGATGGAAGAATACTTATTAAAGACATTCTGAAAGATTTAAAGAAAGAGAAAATAAGTGTGTTAATGAGCAGTCATTTGCTAGAAGATATTGATGAGTTATGTGAAGAACTTATCATTATTCACCAAGGTGAATGTTTATATAACGGCAGCCTCGTGGAATTTAAGAAAAACTATTTAAATTTGTCAGAAGCATATAAGGCATTTAAAGGCCAATTGCAGGTGAATTATAACGTATGATGAAGTTAATGTATATCAACACTCAAGAGTGGATCAGATTAAAATTTTTTCAAATAATTTTATTTATTGCTTTTATTTTTGTTTGTTTCAGTTATTTATTAGGCTCGCTCAGCTTCACTGAGCAGCAAAGGTTAATCGTTGATTTTGGTCTTGCCGGTATCGAATTGGCAATTATCTTTATAGCAGCATTTTTTTCGACTCATTCGCTGCATAGAGATGTCGAGCGCAAAACAATTTTAGTATTGCTTGCTCGTCCAATTCAGAGATGGAAAATCTTAATTGGGTATTTTGGTAGTCTTGCTATTTTAAACTTGATAACGACTATTGCATTAGGCTTTACTTTAGGATTTTTTTTAAAGGAAACACGTCAAATCGGAATGTTTATAGTCGCACTCGTTTTTATTTATCTTAAATCACTTATCATTGGTGGATTCGGCTTGTTTGCAAGTGTTGTGGCTCGTCCAATGTTTGCATTTGTTTTATCTTTAACTTATTGGTTGGTTTCATATTCTATTGAAGATATAAAGTTTTTCCTCAAGAAAAGCCAAGCGGACAGTGGACTTTTGAATTGGTTATTGGATTACTTATTCCCGCAGTTTTATAAATATAACTGGAAAACATTCAGTTTTGTAAAAGCTATTCCCAATCCAAACGACATTTCATGGGCGTTAACTCACAGTTTTTTTTGGTTACTCTTGTTTTTGTTTTTATCTACAACTATTTTTAGAAGGAAAGAAATTGTCTGATATAACGTTAATACTTTATGTGTTTATTTTCTTATTAGGTGCATGCTTTGGAAGTTTTGCAAATGTTTTGATTTACCGTATGCCTCATGGCAAAAGCATTATTGGTCGTAGCCAGTGTATGTCGTGCGAGCAACCTATTCCATGGTTTCGTAATTTGCCAATCATTGGATATTTAATTAATCGTGGGCGCTGTTCAAGTTGTGGTGCGCGGTACTCTATACGTTATCCAATTGTCGAAATTATTGTAGCTTTACTGTGGACAGTTTTATTTTACTACTACAATGTGTCGTGGTTATTTTTTGAGTACTGTATACTCAGTTTTGGTTTGGTTGTTGGTAGTTTTATAGATTTAGATCATATGATTTTGCCTGATGAAATTACATTGGGTGGCTGTGTTTTAGGATTAATTGCGGCAGCCATAAATCCAGAGCGAGATTTTTTTGACGGTTTGTACGGTTTTCTATTCGGCGGTGGAGTTCTCTGGTTAGTCGCATATGTTTATTATGTATTTACAGGTCGTGAAGGTTTAGGCGGCGGAGATATAAAACTATTGGCATGGATCGGATCAGTTTTAGGATGGAAAGCTATACCTTTTGTCATATTAAGCTCTTCAGTTTTGGGAAGCATTGTCGGACTATATATATCTCGAAAAAGCGAAGATAAATTGAAGGCAATGATTCCATTTGGTCCATTTATAGCAGCCGGAGCATTACTCTATATCATGGGACTAAAGTCTGTAGGTATTTGGTATATAGATTTATTTTTCCCAGACTTTTAGTCCGTTCCGCTAGACCCGACCGTCGCAACTTTGACAAGACTCGTCTAAGGGGCGGATAATTTAAGTTGGGAGTTAGCATCATGTTATTTTCGTCAAAAAAAGTAATTGGATTAGATTTAGGTTCAAGTTCAATTAAGATAGCACAGTTGAATATTACTAAAGATGGAGCGGAGCTTGAAAACTTTGCCTCTGTTCAAACTCCGCAGCAAGCTATGACAAATGGTGAAATAACGGATCCATTTCTTTTAGGCGAAGCTATTAAAACCCTACACAAAGAGCAAAAATTCGGTCGCAAAAAAGCCTGTATCGGAATGTGGGGCAACTCTGCAATTGTTAAAAAAATTTCAATTCCTCGTCGAGATCCTAAAGAGCTTAGAGAACAAATTAAATTCGAAGCGCAGCAATACTTACCATTTGATATTTCACAGGTTACCTTAGAGCATCACATTTTACCATTTTCATTTAACAATGATATGATGGATGTTCTCATCATAGCAGCACAAAATGACTTCATTACTAAATACGTTGAAGTAGCAGCATTTTCAGGTCTGACTTGCCAAATTGTTGATGTCAGTAGTTTGGCGCTAGCCAATATTTTTGAATTTAATTATGGAAAACTTAAAGACCCGATAGCCCTTTTTAACTTCGGTGCAACTTCAACTCAGTTTTTAGTTGTTCTTCAGGGTGAAGTATTATTTGTTCGTGATATTCCAGTTGGCGGATTTCATTTTACGAATGAAATTAGTAAAAATATGGGTATGACATATGAAGAAGCCGAAGCCTTAAAACTTTCACAATCTGAAACGACCACAGAGGTGCCTGAAGAAACTCGAACGTATATGAATTTAGCTTTGGATTATGTCACTGAAGAGGTCCGAAACAGTATTGATTTTTATGGTGCCTCTGGAGGTGATTTGCAAATTACAAAAGCATTTTATACTGGTGGAGCAAGTCTAACACTTGGAATGATTGATCATTTACAAGATACGCTAAAGTTGCCTTTTGAGCCTATAAATCCGCTTTTGAAAATTAAAACGACAAATAAAAAATTGACTCCTCAGTATTTAGATCAAATTTCACCATTTTTATCAACTTCGCTAGGGTTAGCCTTGAGACAAGAAGGTGACTCTTGATTAAAATTAACCTGCTGAAATCTTACAATTTATCTGACTCCGATGTTTTGAAAGAAATGGAGGAGCTAAAACACGTCAAGATAGAAATATCGAAACGTATTTTAGTTGTATTATTAGGTCCAATGGCTCTTTACGCCTACGAAAATATTAATATACCAGAACTTTCAAACGAAAGATCAGCAACGCAAGCGCAACTTTCTCAATTAACAGAATTTAATTTAAAAAAAGAGGCTATGGCTAAAGAGATAGCTAAATACGAAGAGGACAAAAAACGTATCAATCGACAAACTCGTTTTTTAGAAAGAGTATCAAAAGAACGGTTATATCCAGTAGATTTTCTTAATAAAATACCTGAAATTATACCTCAAGGTGTATGGATAAATTCACTCAGCGTTTTAGGTAAAAAAGTTGTTATTGCTGGTGAAGCTATCGGAGAGTCAATTATAGGTGATTTTGAAGCGCGATTAACAGGAATTAATTTTCTAAAAAATGTTAAGCTTTTAGGTGTAGACAGTCGATCTTCATCCATCAAAGGAGAGGCTCCAATTAGAACTTTTACAATTAATGCAGAGTTCATTACTGAGCAAGCAATGGATAAAGTCGCAGAGGGTGTGAAATGAAGCTAAATTCAATAATGATAAAAATTGCGAATTTAGCTATTAGCCGCATTGCTATTGTGGGTCTATTTGTTACCGGATTTTATTATATTTCATTTTATGATACCGGTGAGACAATTATAAATGAAATAAATGCATTGAAAACTCAAGTAAATGATGAAAATAGTAAAAAAGCTGAGACTGAAAGGTTGTTGAAAAAAGAAGAGCAAATGCGAGCTGACGTTGCTCTGTTAGCTAAAACATATGAGGATGTTAGATCTAAAATTCCACTTACTTTTGATCCACCAGAATTAAGAGCAATAGTTGACCAAGTCAGTTCTGCGAATGGTTTAGATGTCGTTAGATTTGATAATAATGTTTCTGGGGTTATGAATCAGTCGCTTGTGGGCTCTGAAGATGCTAATTTAATTGATCAGGTCGCTGTTAAGTATGAATTGCAGGGCAATTACGTGCAGTTGGCCCGGTTTGCAACTCAATTGGCTAATGTTCAAAAAGTTATAAAATTAGAAGATGTTATAATAACAAATGCACAAACAAATTCGCAAGCTGGGCCTCAGCGAAAATTAAAATTTGATGCAACTATAATTGGTTATAAACAAGCCGCACTAATGAGTAAAGAATCTGACAAGGATAAGGCGGTTAGTAAATGATTAAAATGTTAATAATCATAAAAAACTTTGTTTTATTTTTTATGCCAGTGGCATTGTCAGTTGTGGTGATTTATTTTTTTGGACTTTCTCCATTTTTAAAAGCTCAGCCCACTGGTTCAGTTAGCGCTACAACGGCAGTTGTTTCTGGTACAATTTCAAATCAAAATGTCGATAAATACGAAGAGCAAGAGCTTAAACAAGTTGAAACTGATTTACTTAATAAGGCGAATGTTGTGCCGGTTGATGATATTTCAAATGGTAAAAATGATTTGATTAATAATTCAATAGCTAATGCTAATCCGACTTTTCGTATGTCTAAAAATGAAGAGTTCAAATATGGAGCTTCTTATATTGGTGATTTAGATTTACCTGAGCGAGATCCATTTAGAAAACCTGAAGATTTGCTGAGACGTGAAGAGGACATAGCTAGACCAAAGACCCCAGTCACAAATTTAGATGAAATTATTGACGACAAAATGGAAGCCATTCGCAGATGGCCTCTAAGTGAATACAAATTGATAGGTGTTATTTGGGATGTTAAAAATCCTAAAGCTATGGTCGAGGATCAGAAAAAAACGAAACATCTATTGAAAAAAAACTATAGAATAGGTAACAAAAATGGACTCGTCTCTGAAATCGGAGAAGGATCTATGACTGTACTTCAAGAGGGAGTACCTATAGTTATTACTTTGAGTGGCCGCGATGAAGTTCGTCCAGCTGGCAAAGCTGATTAACTATAGTGTTTTCAATCAGGAGGATTGAATGAAAAAAAGCAAACTGTTGGCAACAACCTTAATATTAGTTAGCTTTATAGCTTCGTCTTGTGTGACGAAAAAGAAAATATCTGATGATGATTTTGCAATGGAAGATGAACCTTCAGCTGTCGAGAATTTATCTCTAGACTCGAGTTCTGACACATCTACTGATGCCAGCGCTGTATCTACTACGACTAATGCAAATGAAGTTGAATCATCTAATAAAGATGAATTTGCTGATTTTGCAGAAGAAGCTGCAAGTACAAATAACAGTGAGCAACAGGTCAGTACGCAAACAACTGAAAATGTAAGCGCTGATGAGCTGACTTTGGATGAGGCTCCTTCTGAAAAAGTAGAGGATTCAGACTTACAGGCAAATAATGGAACTACAGATTCTCAGTCAAATGAAGCAAATCCTCCTGAACCAGAAGTTTTGTCCCTTGATGAATCACAAGCAACTCAGTCACAAGATACAAATACTTTACTACCAACAGAAGTAAAACCTGAGCTGGTGCAAGAACCTGTGCAGATTCCACAACCGCCGATTGAACAAGTGCCTGTTGAAACTCAAATGGTGGCTCCAAGTGTAGCTCAAATTAACGATTTAAAGTTTTTAGCTAATGATAATGGTGGAACATTAGTAATATCATCTGATAAATCTTTGCAGTTTAGAACTAGAATGAATACAGCAAACAATCAATTAATTGTAGAGGTGCAAGACGCAATTGTTCCAGATCGTCTTAAGAGACCTTTAAATACAAAAGACATGACATCGACTATTGGTGGAATCGATATTTATCAGAACAGAGGTTCTAAAATAGCGCGTTTTGTGATTCAACTCAGAGCTAACTCTCCAGAACCTGTTGTTCAGCCAGAAGGAAATTCGATTTTGGTTGTTGGATCTCTAAATTCAGCTGTGGTCAAAAACTCAATGTCTGAAGCGATTAGTGATGACGCTGAACTATCAAAAACAGCTCAAAATAATGAAGATGGTTTAGGGATTTTAGGCTCTGAATCTTTGGATGATTTTTTAGCTAATAATAATAAGTATTATGGGCGCAAGATTAACTTCGAAGTTAACAATATGGATGTTGATAGTGCCATTAAATTTATTGCTGAAGAATCAGGGATTAATTTAATAATGGATAATGGTATTGGCGCTGGTACAGTGACAATGAAACTTAGAAACGTTCCATGGGATCAGGTGTTTGTTGCGATTTTGAAAAGCAATCAGCTCGCGTATCGTCGTCAAGGCGACGTTATTCGAATTGGAACGCAAAAAGCTTTAATTGACGAAGAAGATAGTGCTATTCAGCTTAAACGTAGCCGTGAAGAGCTTGAGCCACTTGTCGTTAAAAACTTCCTTATTAATTACGCCAAAATTGATGAACTAGAAACAAAAATTAGAGATTTTATTTCTCAGTCCGCATCGGGTGGCGGAGCAGGTGGCGCACCGCCAGCTCCAGCAGCTGGTGCCTCTGGGGCCGGCGCATCACGAGCTTCTTCGGCTTCGGCTGCTGGCGGTAGTCGTGGGCGCGTTACATCAGATCCTCGGACAAACATCATCATTGTAACTGAAACAGCATCTAAACTTAAAGAAGTAGAAAAGCTTATTAACTTACTTGATCGTCAACCACAGCAGGTTCTTGTTGAGGCTCGAGTAGTTGAGGCAACTGAGTCTTATGGTAAAGCTGTTGGAGTTAATTTTTGTACTAATGGTTTTGATGGGCTAGGTTGTAATATAGCTGGTTCTAGCCGAATAAACTCTGCTGTTAATGGAGTGAGTGTAAATGATAAAACGTTAACGGCGAGTCCGGCTATGCGATTTGCTCCCAATACTGGAGGATCGTTCGGTGCTAGTCTCTGGTTAGGAACTTTAGGTTCGTTTGGTGATATTGCAACTTCATTGAGTTTAGATGAAACGGATAATAAAGTTAAGATCTTATCTTCGCCTAGATTGTACTTAATACATAGCACGCCTGGTGAAATTAAACAGACAACTAACATACAGCAACCAAGACTAGAACAGTCTGCTGTAGCTACTGGAGCAGTTGCTACATCATTTGAAGCAGTTCCCGTGGGTTTGACATTAAAAGTAACGCCATTTATTTCAAGTATCGGTACTGTCAGGCTTAACCTTAATTTAGATCGAGGTGCTGTTGGTCAAAATAATGCTATTTCTAATCGATCAATTACAAATGAGATTATTGTTAGAAGTGGTGAAACCGCTGTTGTCGGGGGGATTTACACTTCTGATGTGACAGATCAAAATACAGGTATTCCTGGATTGAGAAATATTCCAATATTAGGTTGGCTGTTTAGATCTGAATCTTTATCGAAACTCAAAACTGAATTGATGTTTTTTGTTTCGCCTAGAATATTAAACGATTTAAACACAACAACGCAGGCAGCTGCTGAGCAACAGGCTTCTAAGTTCTAAAGATTTAAATTTTATTTGCTACGAAAAACGAGCTATTCAGTTCTTTTAGATTGCTAAAGGAGTAGTTCGTATTTGCTGGAATCTCAACTTTATCTCCTGGGCGCAATACAAACTGTGTACCTGATAGGTTAAAAATGAGCTCGCCTTCAACAACTTGAATGACTTCAGTCGTGTATGTTTTTTGATTTGTAAACTTACTGCCTGATTTAACAGGTATGAGTTTAGGTTCTAGCCCTGCTAATTCAAATAATTTATAAACGATCTCTTTTGATGCACTAATTTCAGCATTCCAACGTGTAATTTTCATTTTACCTCAAAAATATTTCAAAAATCTTAAATTGGAACGAAAAAAATTTAAAGAGTTAAAATCAAATAGTCGATAATTTTTTAGTTGGAGGCCACCTTGAAAAAGCCAAATGAAACAACTGTAGCTCAGTCTGTGAATGAAATCGTGAATTTCCTTGAAACGACCACCCAATTATCATTTAGACTTGAGAAAAGCTATATTGAGATAAAGCAGACTGAGGATGGAAAAACATTATCATTTGACTTAGACGTCGTTGACAAAGTGTTATTACGAACAGATTTTGATGGTTCAGGCTTCATACAAGTGAATTTTAGCGATAAAACTAAGGTTTTAATTACAAAATCACTGGTTGGCTTTAAACCTTTCGAAATAACTGGCTTTGATGCTGGTAAAATTCCAAAGGTTGTGACGACAGTCGATCTAAATAGTGTGTATAAAGCTATTGAAGATCTTTTGGACTCGGAAGATACGTATCAAACGGCCACTGAATTAGAGGTTTTGAAAAAAGTATATCAAAGTATAATGCTCGGCGCCGAACAGGTCGGGTTCGAAATGCGGGCAGAAAAGATATGGTTTTCATCATTTTTGCTGAATACTAACGCAGCAACAGCTTAATAATAAATCAACAGTCCAGAAAAATCGTAAAAAACGAATTAATTTAAAAAAAAGTATTGCCATTTTTCCCGGGTTGAGCGACAAACACCGAACAGCAAACGACATCGGGGGCATAGCTCAGCTGGGAGAGCATCTGATTTGCATTCAGAAGGTCGCAGGTTCGATCCCTGTTGCCTCCACCAAATCAAAACTGATTTAAAATTTTTAATAAAATTTTGAAAAAAGTTGTTGACGAGGTAAAGAAGCTGAATTAAAACTGACGTCCTTGTTGTGGTTCTTTGAAAACTAAATAGCTAAAAGATTTTGGGCTAACGTCATAATGACGTTATCAATTTCTAGAATTCTTTAATAAAGAATTCAATTTAAATACTAACGTATTTATCTCAATAAATAAGCATTATTAAGCTTTACAGTTTATAACTGGAGAGTTTGATTCTGGCTCAGAACAAACGCTGGCGGCGTGCCTAATACATGCAAGTCGAACGGGGAAAGTAGCAATATGAGTACTAGTGGCGCACGGGTGAGGAATACATGGGTAATCTGCCTTCAAGTCGGGGATAACCAGTCGAAAGATTGGCTAATACCGGATAAGACCACGATATCTGCGGATATTGAGGTTAAAGGTTTTTCGCTTGAAGATGAGCCCATGCGAGATTAGCTAGTTGGTGAGGTAATGGCTCACCAAGGCGACGATCTCTAACTGGTCTTAGAGGATGATCAGTCACACTGGAACTGAGACACGGTCCAGACTCCTACGGGAGGCAGCAGTAGGGAATATTGCGCAATGGGGGAAACCCTGACGCAGCGACGCCGCGTGAGTGATGAAGGCCTTCGGGTCGTAAAGCTCTGTCGTATGGGACTAACACAATGAAGGTACCATGCAAGAAAGGATCGGCTAACTTCGTGCCAGCAGCCGCGGTAAGACGAGGGATCCTAGCGTTGTTCGGAATCATTGGGCGTAAAGCGGGTGTAGGCGGATTTCTAAGTCAGGTGTGAAATCCCAGGGCTCAACCCTGGAAGTGCATTTGATACTGGAAATCTTGAGTGTGGTAGAGGCTACTGGAATTGTTGGTGTAGTGGTGAAATACGTAGATATCAACAGGAATACCGGAGGCGAAGGCGAGTAGCTGGGCCAACACTGACGCTGAGACCCGAAAGCGTGGGGATCAAACAGGATTAGATACCCTGGTAGTCCACGCTGTAAACGATGGATACTTGTTGTTAGAGGTATTGACCCCTCTAGTGACGTAGCTAACGCGTTAAGTATCCCGCCTGGGGAGTACGGTCGCAAGATTAAAACTCAAAGAAATTGACGGGGGCCCGCACAAGCGGTGGAGCATGTGGTTTAATTCGATGCAACGCGAAGAACCTTACCTAGGCTTGACATGGACTGGAAGAGTGGCAGAAATGTCCTCGCTCGCAAGAGTCGGTTCACAGGTGCTGCATGGCTGTCGTCAGCTCGTGTCGTGAGATGTTGGGTTAAGTCCCGCAACGAGCGCAACCCTTACCTTTAGTTGCCAGCATTTAGTTGGGCACTCTAGAGGGACTGCCTGCGTTAAGCAGGAGGAAGGTGGGGATGACGTCAAGTCCTCATGGCCCTTATGCCTAGGGCTACACACGTGCTACAATGGTGGTCACAAAGGGAAGCCAAACCGTGAGGTGGAGCTAATCCCATAAAAGCCATCTAAGTTCAGATTGCAGTCTGCAACTCGACTGCATGAAGTTGGAATCGCTAGTAATCGCGGATCAGAATGCCGCGGTGAATACGTTCCCGGGCCTTGTACACACCGCCCGTCACACCATGAAAGTTGGTCGTACCAGAAGTCGCTGAGCTAACCGCAAGGAGGCAGGCGCCCAAGGTATGGTCGATGATTGGGGTGAAGTCGTAACAAGGTAGCCGTAGGGGAACCTGCGGCTGGATCACCTCCTTTCTAAGGATTTTATCCTAGGTCAGACCAAAATCTTTTAAGCTATTTAGTTTTGAACGAACTACGGGTATGGGCCTGTAGCTCAGTTGGTTAGAGCACACGCTTGATAAGCGTGGGGTCGGAAGTTCAAGTCTTCCCAGGCCCACCAACAATTGTTCTTTGAAAATTGAATATTATACTATCTAAATGATAGAGTTATTAAATTTACGTAAATGTATATTTACAGTAGATTGTATTAATTGATTTTTAGCGAGGTTAGATTCATATTTTAAAGCTACTAAGGGTATGCGGTGAATGCCTTGGCACTTTTAGGCGATGAAAGACGTGGTAAGCTGCGATAAGCTTCGGGGAGTGGCACACACACTTTGATCCGGAGATTTCTGAATGGGGAAACCCTCCTTAAATGGAACTTTAAACAAAATAAATATGTTTAAAGAGCAAACGATGGGAAGTGAAACATCTCAGTACCATCAGGACAATAAATCAAACGAGATTACCCTAGTAGTGGCGAGCGAAAGGGTAATAGCCCAAACCTAGTTCATTTTTGAATTAGGGGTTGTGGGACCTCAACATGGGACTTGTAAATCTTAAATGAACAATCTGGAAAGTTTGGCGAAACAGGGTGATAGCCCCGTAATTGAAAAGATTTGCAGCCCTAGAGGTATCCCGAGTACCAACGGACACGTGAAATCCGCTGGGAATCAGGGGGGACCACCCTCCAAGGCTAAATACTAAAAAGTGACCGATAGAGGACAAGTACCGTGAGGGAAAGGTGAAAAGAACCCCGAGAGGGGAGTGAAATAGAACCTGAAACCGCATATCTACAAGCAGTAGAAGCGCTTTACATGCGCGACTGCGTACCTTTTGCATAATGAGTCAGCGAGTTATCTTTGCAGGCAAGGTTAAGCCGTTCAAGGTGGAGCCGTAGCGAAAGCGAGTCTGAATAGGGCGCAAGTCTGTAGGGATAGACCCGAAACCCAGTGATCTAATCATGGCCAGGCTGAAGCGAGGGTAACACCTCGTGGAGGGCCGAACTAGTTGGTGTTGAAAAACCTTTGGATGAGCTGTGATTAGGGGTGAAAGGCCAATCAAACTGGGTGATAGCTGGTTCTCCCCGAAATATATTTAGGTATAGCTTCAGGTAAATTGTATCACGGAGGTAGAGCACTGAATGGGCTAGGGGTCTTTACCAGATTACCAAACCCAAATAAACTCCGAATGCCGTTGATATTTACCCTGGAAGGCAGACGTAGGGTGATAAGGTCATACGTCGAGAGGGAAAGAGCCCAGACCACCGGCTAAGGTCCCTAAATGCATGCTAAGTGGAAAACGTTGTAGAGTTACTGTGACAACTAGGAGGTTGGCTTAGAAGCAGCAATCCTTTAAAGAAAGCGTAATAGCTCACTAGTCTAGTGACTCCGCGCGGAAGATATAACGGGGCTAAGCATGTTACCGAAGCCGTGGCTTGTCGTAAGACAGGGGTAGGGGAGCGTTCGAGTGTAGGCTGAAGGTTGACCGTGAGGACAGCTGGACGAACTCGAAGTGATCATGCTGACATAAGTAGCGTTGAACTCAGGTGAAAAACCTGGGCGCCGAAAACTCAAGGGTTCCTGGGCAAGGATAATCCTCCCAGGGTTAGTCAGGACCTAAGGCGAGGCCAATTGGCGTAGTCGATGGACATACGGTTAATATTCCGTAACTAATATATGATTGTTATAGCAATGACAGAGTAGGTATATCCAGCCACTTATTGGATTGTGGTGTAAGGCCGTAGGAGGTCAAGTAGGTAAGTCCGCTTGGCAACTCTGAGAGCTGAATGCGAGGGATTTATCCCGGAAGTGGATTGAGCCATGCTTTCAAGAAAAGTTGCGATAGTTTAATATGTTGCCTGTACCGTAAACCGACTCAGGTGAGTGGGATGAATAATCTAAGGCGATGAGGTGAATCTTGGTTAAGGAACTCGGCAACTTAACACCGTAACTTCGGGAAAAGGTGTGCCTTTGAATGTGTAAAGATTTACTCTTGAAGCATTTAAGGGTCGCAGAGAGTTGGGAGTAGCGACTGTTTATCAAAAACACAGGCATGTGCAAAGTCACAAGACGAAGTATACGTGCTGACGCCTGCCCGGTGCTGGAAGGTTAAGAGGATTTGTCAGCGCAAGCGAAGCAGAGAATCGAAGCCCCAGTAAACGGCGGCCGTAACTATAACGGTCCTAAGGTAGCGAAATTCCTTGTCGGGTAAGTTCCGACCTGCACGAATGGCGTAACGACTTCTCCGGTGTCTCAACCAAGGGCCTCGCGAAATTGAATTCTCGGTGAAAATGCCGGGTACCCGCAGAAAGACGGAAAGACCCCGTGAACCTTTACTGTAGCTTGACAGTGATTTTAGAGTTTTTATGTGTAGGATAGGTGGGAGCCTTTGAAGCCAGGTCGCTAGACTTGGTGGAGGCGTCCTTGAAATACCACCCTTGAAAACTTTGAAATCTAACCTGCTCCTTTTATCGAGGAGAGGGACACTGTCTGGTGGGCAGTTTGACTGGGGCGGTCGCCTCCCAAAAAGTAACGGAGGCGCGCGATGGTCCCCTCAGCCTGATTGGAAACCAGGCGTCGAGTGCATTGGCATAAGGGGGCTTGACTGCGAGACCTACAAGTCGAGCAGGTGCGAAAGCAGGCCAAAGTGATCCGGTGGTCCCGCGTGGAAGGGCCATCGCTCAACGGATAAAAGGTACTCCGGGGATAACAGGCTTATTCCATCCAAGAGTCCATATCGACGATGGAGTTTGGCACCTCGATGTCGGCTCATCACATCCTGGGGCTGGAGCAGGTCCCAAGGGTTTGGCTGTTCGCCAATTAAAGTGGTACGCGAGCTGGGTTCAGAACGTCGTGAGACAGTTTGGTCCTTATCTTCTGTGGGCGTAAGAAATTTGAGCAGACCTGTCCTTAGTACGAGAGGACCGGGATGGACAAACCTCTGGTGTTTCTGTTGTCGCGCCAGCGGCAATGCAGAGTAGCTATGTTTGGAATGGATAACCGCTGAAAGCATCTAAGCGGGAAGCCAACTGCAAGATTAGATTTCTCTGGGACTTCGGTCCCCTAAAGATTCCTCGGAGACTACGAGGTTGATAGGCATAAAGTGTACGCACAGCAATGTGTTTAGCTTATATGTACTAATAGATCGTGCGGCTTTTTTAAAATCAATTCTAACTTACTTCGCTAAAAATCAATTAATACAATTTGCTGGTGTCTATAGCAGAGAGGTCACACCTGATCCCATTCCGAACTCAGAAGTTAAGCTCTCTTGCGGCGATGGTATTGCACGCGCGAGCGTGTGAGAGAGTAGCACGATGCCAGCTCTATTTTTAAGGCTCCCTCTGGGAGCTTTTTTTTTGCCTTTTTTTGTTTCGTGTATGTTTTTTATACACTCACTTAATTTTTAAATCAAATATAGAATATGTAAGATCAAGTTAAGGTATTCTCTAATCGGTACGGATTTTGATGACAATCTGCATTGAGGTATCTATGTGGTTATTTAAATCTGCTCTGGTTGTGTTATTTTTTCTTGCTGGGTCATTGATTGCTTGTTCCCCAACGCGATTTAGTTCTTCAAACTTAGGTGAATCTCAGTGTGATAGCAAGGCGTTTAGTTGCGTCAGAGAAAATGATTATTTGATTAAAACTTATAATCAGCCATTTAAGGTAGGTCAAGGTAAGACGGATATACTCTTCGTTAATGACAATTCTGCATCTATGTCTGTTATTCAGGCTAGATTGGCCCATGCATTTAATGGTTTTATTGCCAATCTTTATGCTAAAAATGTGGATTTTAGAATAGCTATGACTACAACAGATGCAAATAAGTTTCAAACTAATCCATTATTAGCTATCAGTCAGGGTGGAGGTGAATATATAGATTCATCTTTAGGCCAATCTACAGTTAACTCATTATTTGTGAGTGCTTTAGTAAGAAAAGAAACATTAGACTGTGAAGATTTTATTAAAAGTACGTATTACACTTACGGTCCAAATTTTCGAACAAGTAATTATTATTACAACAATTATTCTAAATATTGCCCGTCGGGCGATGAAAGAGGAGTATTAGCTGCTTATACTGCATTGGATAAAGCGCAAGGATTTATAAGAGCAGATGCTAATTTAAATATAATATTGATATCGAATGAGGATGCTAGAAGTGGTTTATATTCAACAAACTCTGCATTCTCACTAGGTGTGGGTGACAAGGCGGAGGATTTAATTAGTTTAATTAATAACAAGTATCCTCAGAAATTCTGGCAGTTCAATTCGATAGTTACAAAGGATTTGTCATGTGCAAATCAACAAAGAAATGAGTTTAAAGATAAAAATGGTAATACGATCATTGATAGTAGCGGCAATACCGTTGTCGACTCTAACATTGGATATGAGTATTTAAAGTTGTCTAATTCAAGTTCATTTGATATCGATGGAAACAGTAGTACTCGTGGAATCTCAACAAGTATTTGTGAAAGCAATTATTCTAATTACTTTAGCAATGTTGCTACACTAATAGCAGACTCAGCTAGATCAATGAAATTAAACTGTGTTCCTTATGAGCCACCAGTTGTATCTAGTTCGGTAGCGAACATTCCATATCAGTGGTCTCAGGGTAGCTCGAATATTATTTTTAAAAAAGGATCTGAGGGGCTAGATATTCAGGTTACGTACAAGTGTAGAACTGCTTTAGTGCAATAATGTGAATATAAAGAGTAGCATTTTGCAATTTCCGTTTTTAATCTGAATCATTCGAGACGCTATTTGCTATCACATCAGTATTTATTCGCTTGGAAAATAAATGCTATCTGAATTCAACACGGCAAATATATATTCTCAATTTGATACAGATAAGTTGATTAAGATATCTGTGCGACACATTTAGCAGATTTGTATGTACTATAAATTCTACCTCGATTAAGGGCCTAAGAAATACTTAAATTAAAATTTAAAGTTATCAATGCTAAACTTTAAAAATAAAAAGACCGATTTGTACAGTATATGGCAATGGTAGATAGATATAAAAAAGCTGGTGGATTTATTCAACTTCTTCAAGTCATTGAAACTTGCGGTCCTAAAAAGCGCGAACAATTGATGACGATAATTCAACAAGAAACACCAAAATGGGCTGATGCACTTACTTTAAAAATGCTAAGTTTTTCAAAAATTCTCTCGTGGCCGTCAGAGGCATTGATGGAAATAACGGCATCTGTGAATTTGCTAGCTCTAAGTACGGCATTAAAATCATTATCTGATGAGGATTTAAATATTTTTCTAAACAAATTAGGAACAAATGAAAAGCGAAAAATTGACCAGCAGATGAAGGAAATTACCCCTTCTACTAACGAGATTTCAGCCTGTTTGATGAAGGTTATCAATGAAACTAGATTATTAATCGCAAGTGGCGCGCTAAAGATGGATAAAGTAGATCCATCTTTAGTTATTCCTGATGACTATGAAAATATACTGGAAAAAGCATCGGTTAAAAGTGCTACAACGAAACCCGTAGAATCTCTAGCGCAGCAAAATTTAGCGAACGATATCGATGATTCATTAAAGTTGGATTCTTCGTTTGCTGCAGTATCAAATGGAGCGGGATCACCTAGTGAACTTGACTCTTTACGGAGAAAAATAGTCGAATTGACACTTCAATTGCAAAGTGTAAAAAAAGAAAACATGGTGATGAAAGATAAATTAGATAAAATCAAGAAAATTGCCTAATTCTTAGATTTATTAACTAAAAATAGGCAACAATTTCGTTAATGTTTGACTTTTAACCCCCTATCAGAATAATTTAGCTCAACATATTTAGTTCGGGGAGTAGCGCAGTCTGGTAGCGCATCTGGTTTGGGACCAGAGGGTCGTAGGTTCGAATCCTATCTCCCCGACCAATTAATTTATTCATTTGGCTTCTCTCACTTCACAGTTTATCACGTGTATTCTAGTAAAAACGGTCTAGATCTTCACTCAAACAAGTTATAAGTTGGTTTAAGGCAAGACTATCATTCTCGTAACAAACAAGCCTAACTATTTAGCTAGAGTGTCGAGTTAGTTCCTTTTAGTACGAAAAAAATCTTAAAATAGTCACTATGGCTGGCTTTTCTATTTTAATCCATATAGTGTCATTTTTGATCAATATATTAGATTATAAGGTGTTTATGTGGAAAATGATTTTTGTTGTGATGTTTATTATAACGCAAAATATTTTAGGTTATGGCCTTAACGGTTTATGGCAAGGCCAAGGTGTTTTATTGCTCAATAACCAACAAACATATAACTGTAATTTGTTGTTAGACATTGAACATACTGAAATATTTTTCCAAGTTAAAAATATGGATTTCGACTGCCAGGCCATGCACATCAAAAATAAAAAAAAACAGATTCTGAGAATCCAGAACGGTCATATGATTGATGAATCAGGTCATAATTTAGGGTTCATTTCTGAGTCGGAGATGTTGAGTGACTTGAATATTAATAATTTAAAACAATTTTATCATATTCAAAAAAGTGCGCCAAGCGAGCTAGAGTACGCCGATTCTGTTCAATGGAATCAGAGTATGAACACACAAATAAGCGGGCGACTGCAGTTGATCCCGAGCGCGAATTAGTTTAGCATTTTCTCATGTCGTCTTTAGATGAAGTGATAGCCAAAATACCACGTCCTGTATTAGTCTTTGTTGTTTTGCTTTTTGCATTGATTTTTATAATTCAGGAAAATCCACTATCAGACGGCTGTGATGTTGAAATATCGAATCTTCTGAGAGCTAATCGCGGAATTATCACAGCTTTTAAAGATAAAAAAAATAGAACGCATTTCTCGCAAATTGAGAACTTGAAACAACAATGTACTATTGGGAATAGCTCTGGAGCATGTCTAGATTATTTCGTAGCCTTAAAGCAATTAGCAGAGTCTTTAAGAAAATTTCCAGATCAGTGTTATAAAACTTTAGAGGAACAAAATCCTGCAATTATTCAAGTCTCTCTTAATGCAGTTAAGGTATTAGCTTTATTAGCCTGGGGAGATAAGCCACCAGAAGGTGTGACTCAAAGATTGGGTTGGTTGTCAGAATCTGAAGTTTATACGTTTTGTCGTTTTAAAAATTTTTTGACATCAATTTTGTCAAATGAAGAGTATTTGAAGTTTCGCACACAAGTGTATATTGAATTTCCTGAAAAATGGGACGAAACAATTAGTTTAGAAAAAAGAGCTGAATTGCCACGTCCACGTGCTTGGAAAAACTCTGTAAATCCAAATGGTAAACTTACAGATAAAGAAGTCTTTGAAAAGAGCCTGTTTTCGATTCGTTGCGATCTATATCAATAATCTTATAAACCTGCGAGCTGTATAGTTTTCCATGAGACATCGTTCTCGTTTTTAATTTGACCAATAAAGTAAAAGTTATCTTCATGAATATGAGCAATTTTAAAAGAATTTTTTGAGTGTTTGATAATTCTCCAGTCGATTGGTCTTAACCCAAATGTTGATAGTTCTAAAGAAAGTTTTAAGAGTTGATTGTTAAATAAAATATTTGATGATGCCATGATTGCCTCCCCTTTGTTTTATGAATTAGATGCGCTGCAAAAGTTGGGGCTCGACTTGTCACGCTTATAAGGAATATATTGGTTTTAAGGAGATTTTTTCCATGAATAGAGAATTGTTTTTTAAATTTTTAGAAAATCGAATGGAAATAATGATTTTAACTGTCTGGATTGTAGTCGTGGTTTTACTTTTTAAAGTGATACCAGACAAACAATTAGCTGGTTTAATAGCAGGAGTAGGCTTTTGCTTAATCCCCACTTATTTGATGCTCAAAATACTAAGGCAACTCAAAAGAGAGTCATATAAAACTGTTAACATCATACGCGTAACGGCTATTGTAATTTTTATAATTTCAGCAGCTTTACCAGTTTTAGGATTAAGGGTGTTTAACTGGGGAATTGATTTTAATTCTTTAGAACTACTCGGAATTGTGACAGGCCGACAATTACATATGTGGTCAAACTATGCATATTTGATAATGATGATTTCATTTATGATAAACAAAAAAGCGGCAGTTTAAAACTGCCGCAGGGATAACAACAACAAGTTGTTTTAAATTATCAATTGTATCTGGGTAAGACAATAAACCTCAGTATAGTAATTGTCCCTTTTCTCCATAATCTAGATCTATAACTAGCCTCATTAGATTTTATAATCACTGTTAAGGTCGTATAGATCTAAGTCTAGTTTAAACTAGTATTCAAAAGGAACTGGAGAAACTAGTTCTGGTCTAGAGCTAGTATCGTAAGCGTCAGTACCATTAGGTAATAAACCTAGCGTGCGAGCTTTTTTAATAGCTGCAGTGACTTTCTTTTGTTGAGATAAACTCAATTTAGATATACGAGCTGGAGTAATCTTGCCAGCGTCAGCAATAAATCTGCTTAAAGATGCAGGATCTTTATAGTCAAAAACGTGGTCGCCTGTGTACTCAGAACGGTATTTGTTACGAACAGTTTTGCGGTTATTTTCTTTTTCCATGTTAAACCTCTTGCCAAGTAAAGAATAACTGAATATACCAGAAATCTCGCTTTTGGAAGCATTTTTTGTAGTAAGGAGTTAAAAAAATGAGTCGTTGTGAATTATCTGGCAAAGGGCCTGTAGTAAAAAATTTAGTGAGCCACTCAAACATTAAGACTAAGTCAGTTGCTCAACCAAATGTTCAAAGAAAACGCATTTTCAGCAAGACTTTAAACCAAATGGTTCGTCTTTATATGGCTACTAGCACTATTCGTGATATGGAGCACACTGGTGGGTTTGATCAATACATTTTGAATCAAAATGATGGTGTACTTTCTAAGCGTGCTGTAGAAATCAAGTCGCGTATTCGTAAAAAAATGAATAAAGCTAAAAAAGCTTAGTATTTCTGAATATATAGAGGAATTTATGTTGAAATTAAAAATTAAAAAAGGTGATAAAGTACAAGTAATAGCAGGAAGCGATAAAGGTAAAAAAGGTATTGTCCTTGAAGTTAAACCTTCGGCTATGAAAATCAAAGTAGAAGGTGTAAAAGTTCAAACTCATTACGATAAAAAAGATGGTCTTTTGAAAAAAGAAGGCTTTATTGATTATTCTAATGTTCAATTAGTTGAAGCAAAAGCAAAAGCTAAATCAACTGAGAAAAAAACAACTAAGAAAACAGCAGCTAAAGCTAAATAGTAGCTGTTTTAATCTGATCAATTTATAACCTCTAGGAACTCGTTAATGCTTTCAAGGTCAAACGACTCAGTCCTAGGGGTTTTTTTATGTAATTTTTTCCTATACTAGACGAGATCTGACTTTCATTTTAATTTAGTCGAGTCGTTTATCTTCAACTACTCTGTTACTTTTCTATGCTACAAAATTAAAACTACATTCTTTTTTAATTCAGAGAAAGAACGGTACTTACATTTGTACGGAGTTATGTATGTTAAGAAGCGTTATTAAAATTAAAAAAAATCTAGTTTTGGCTTTGTGCTTAGCTTCTCTATTTTTAGCTACTTCTGCAAATAGCACAGAAAAAAGCAATAATATATTCTTAGTGTGTGAACGACATAAAGAAGTTCGTTGGTTGCGTATTTTTACCGGTACTGATGGTAAATGCAAATCAGTGTACTCAAAAGAAGGATTTTCGCAAATTGTTAGTTCTGCGACTTACTTCTCTTCGTGTGAGGCTGTTTTAAATAATGTGAAAAAAAATATTGAAGATGGTGGTTTTAAATGTAGAGAACAGAAATTGGGAATGGTTGTTGAGGTCGATTAGAAATTATTGACATAGGATTTAATATGCGAGTTACATTAGTTCAGCTCAACTCGATAGATGATGTTCAGTTTAATTTAAGCAAAATGCTCGAGCTTATGCAAATCCACTTGAAGCGTTTTGATTCGTCGTTAGATAAAACGCGAATGTTTGTTTTTCCAGAGAACAGTTTGTATTTCAGACTTATTGAAGGCTCTCAAATTCAAGCCCTAAATCTTCACGATACTTCATTTAAAAAACTAGAAAAATTCGCCAGTTTAAATAATGTTTTCATTCATTTAACAACAGCAATCAGCGAAGATGGTGTCACATATAATGCATCTGTTTTAATTGATCCTTCAGGTTTTTCAAAAATTGTTTATAGAAAAATTCATTTATTTGATATTAAACTTGAGGGGCAAAAACCCGTACGGGAATCAGATTTTTTTAGTAATGGATCTGAAGTAACTGATTTTGAAATTGATGGTGTGAAATTTGGCTCATCTATTTGTTATGATATTCGTTTTGCAGAATTGTATTTGCACCATGCAAAAAAACGAGTGGATGTTATTTTGATTCCAGCAGCTTTTTTAGTCAAAACAGGGCAAGCGCACTGGGAAGTCCTCAATCGTGCACGTGCTATTGAGTCTCAGGCTTATGTATTGTCGCCGGGACAGGTGGGAAACCACCAATCAAAAGATGGACAGTATTCGAGGCAAACATTTGGGCATTCAATTGCCATAAATCCATGGGGTGAAGTGCTACATTGCCAAAAAATAGGGGTAGGCTGTTTTGATGTTGTAATAGATAAAGATCAAATAGATTTCGTTCGTAATCAAATTCCGATGTCGACCCATAGACGCCTTTTGTAAAAACCTAAAGACTTTTCTTTTGGCAAAATAAATAATAACTTATTAACATGACCAAGCAGCAGACTTTAAATTTAAACAAAAGCGTTCGTAATGATGGTAGTAACAAATATTCAGTACATAGTCGTAGTAAAAAGCAAAGGAATCGTTTGAGATCTCAATTGGCTTTGCTCGTATGTTTTGTTTTGTTGAGTATTACATTGCTCGTAAGTTTATCAAAAACAGCTCAAGCCTCTCTTTTTGAAAGCAATTCAGATTCTTTAATTGATTTAGCCCGTGAGAGAAAATATAAAGGAGCTAACGACGAGGAAGAACTTAAAGTATTGCCAGTAATACAGAATTCAGAATATGGTCGTAAGCGACCTCCTGAGTTCAATGAGGGGTTCTAATTTGTTTAAAGAGTAAAAATAAGAGCTACAAATTTAAACGATATAAAATAAATTTATATTTTTCTATAGAGTAAATTGAAAAGCGTGTAAAGCGTGAAAGTCAGAGGAGCGATAATGTCTCAAGCGCATATTAAGAATTATGATGAAATTTTACCTGAAGGGGTTACACGAGAAACAATGGACGTCGATGTACTTATTGTTGGTGGTGGAGCTGCTGGTTTGTCGTGTGCATACAAACTTGCGACTGACATTGAAAAACATAATCAAGCTGTTGCTGAAGGTAAAATCCAGGCTGAACCTATTCCAGAGCAAATGATCGTGGTTCTTGAAAAAGGATCTGAGATTGGTGCGCATAGTTTTTCAGGTGCTGTTTTAAATCCAGTTGCGCTAAAAGAGCTTATTCCAAATTTTCAAGAGCTGGGTTGTCCTCTTGATTCAGAAGTAAAAACAGATGCTGTTTATTATTTAGGTGAGACATCTTCATTTAAGTTACCAATCACTCCTCCGCCGTTTCACAACGTTGGCAACTATATTGTATCATTATCGAAATTTAACCGTTGGTTAGCATCTCAATGTGAATCTAAAGGGATAAATATATTTCCAGGATTTGCAGCAGTTGAGGCTTTATATGAAGGCGATAAAATCGTAGGTGTACGCACTGGCGATAAAGGGCGCGATAAAGAAGGAAATCCGAAAGCTAATTTTGAGCCAGGTTTGATTCTAAAGGCTAAAGCAACGATTTTTGCTGAAGGAACGCGTGGAAGTTTATTTAAGCAAGTTTCTAAAAAATTAAACTTACGCAAAGATAAAAATGCCGAAGTTTTTGAAGAAGGTGTGAAGGAAATTATTCAAATGCCTACTGGGTCTGTTACGGCAGGACAAGTGATTCACACAATGGGTTTTCCGCTCAATAAATCAATCGGTGGAACTTTTATTTATACAATTCCCGGTGATAAAATCGTTTTAGGTTTGGTTGCGTATTTAGACTCTAAAGATCCTCTATTAGATCCGCACCGTGAATTACAAAAATTAAAAACACATCCTTTTATTGCAAACATGATCAAAGGCGGTAAAGTTGTCGCTTATGGTGGTAAAACGTTGCCTGCTGGTGGTTGGTACTCAATGCCAAAGCTGTTTGGTGATGGTTGGATGGTTTGTGGTGATTCAGCAAGTATGGTCGATGTACAAAAATTAAAAGGAATTCACTTGGCCATGAAATCGGGAATGAGTGCTGCTGAAACAGCATTTATAGCCATTCAAAAACAAGATTCTTCTGAAAAAGTACTTACTCATTATGAAGAAAAAATTCATGCATCGTATGTTAAAAAGGATTTGTACAGAGTGCGTAATTTTCATCAAACCTTATCAAAAGGATTACTTGCGTCGTTGCCTTTAATTGGTTTGCAGGAGCTAACGGGTGGGCGTGGTTTGTTTGACGGCATGCCTGTTCATCAAGATGCGAAAACAACTTTACCTGTTAAAGAGGTTTGGGGAACTGATGCTGGCTTAGATATGGCAGCTAATAAACTACCTAAGGCTGATGGCGGTTTAATGTTTGATAAACTCGGCAGCGTTTATTTGACGGGGACAACGCATGATGAGGATTCTCCGAATCATTTAAGGCTGTTAAATGGTGATATTTGTCGTACAGTTTGTGAGCCTAAATATAAGTCTCCGTGTGTACAGTTTTGTCCAGCTAGCGTATATGAGATGCTACCGTCAAAATTGGCGACTGGTCAGTATGATTTACAAATCAATTATACCAACTGTATTCACTGTAAAACTTGTGATATAAAGTGTCCTCACGAAAATATTGAATGGACAGTACCCGAAGGTGGTGGCGGTCCTAAATATACTGAGACTTAGTTGTTCAAGTGGGAACTAAAATTTAAAAACTAAAGCCTTAACAAAGGGGAAGTTAGGGCTTTTACAGATAAAAGGAGATCTGAACTATGGCAAAATTTTTTGCTTCATGTCCAACAGGCTTAGCTGACCTGGTCGAAAAAGAATTACAAGAGTTAGGTTTAAAAACAGGTACAAAAACAATGGGCGGTGTTGTTTTTGATTCGAACTGGGAAGGTTGTTACAAAGCGAATTTACATTCTCGTTTTGCAAGCCGTATATTAAAGCCGCTTTTAGATTTTCCGGCGTATACACCAGAGGAAATTTACAACAATGTCCGTAAACACGATTTCACAAAATACATCAAACCTGATCAAACAATTGCTATTGATGCAACTGTTCGCGAAAGTAAAATGGCTGATCAGCGCTTTTTAGCTATGAAAGTTAAAGACGCTATCGTTGATCAATTTCGTGATAAATATGGTGTAAGACCTAATGTTAGTAATGATAATCCAGATTTAAGAATTCACATTAAAGGTGTTCGCAATCAGTTTCATATGCAGTTAGATACTTCGGGACATTCACTTTTTATGCGCGGTTATCGTACTAAAACTGGTGAAGCTCCACTTAAAGAAAATTTAGGTGCAGGTTTAATTGCATTAGCTGGCTGGGATAAGAAATCACCATTATTAGATTTGTTTTGTGGTTCAGGAACAATTTTGATTGAAGCTGCGATGATGGCTGCCAATATGGCTCCTGGAATTCATCGTGAAGGATTTGGTTTTATGAACTTACTTGATTTCAATCAAGAGGCTTGGCTTAAAGTTCTTGATGAAGCTGAATCGCAAGAGCTTGAGTCAATAGAAGCACTACTTTTTGGTTATGATCACGACAAGAGAGTATTGCAAATGGCTAAAGACAATGCTCGTAATGCAGGTGTTGCTAAGTTTATTGAATTTAAGAATACTCCGATTTCTGTAGCGGCACCTCCACCTGAAGTTCCTGCCGGGATGATTTTAACTAATCCTCCTTACGGAGCTCGAATTGGTGATGAAGATAATTTAAAAGACGTCTATCGTGATTTAGGTTTTACTTTAAAAACACGATTTGACGGTTGGGATGCTTGGATTTTATCTGGTAATAAAGAGTTGTTGTCTGAAATGAAATTAAAATCGACGCAAAAAGTATTTTTAATGAATGGTAACATCGAGTGCAGATTGTTAAAATACGAAATGTACAAAGGCACTAAGCGATTACCAAAAGAAGTTGTGATTGATGCAGGACTGTTGGCTCAGAAAGCAAGTGCTGCTTCGGTCTCAACGACTGATCTGATTTTGAAAAATTAGTTTTTAAAAAGGCTCTGAGAAGAGCCTTTTTAATTTCTTAAGACTTGTGTTGAAATTAAACGGGTTTATAAACACCGTAGTATGCTGCTACAGTGAAAATTGCCAGCATAATGAAATACAATGGCCATCCCATTTGTCCTTTGCGTTTGAGTAAAGCTATAAGACCGCCAAATACAATCCAAATGAATAGCTTAACGTGAATCCAAGGTGGTAACCCCTGTTGCACGATTCCTAAACGCGCAAGTAAACCAAAGCCACTCACCAAAATGAAAAGTAAACCAACTCCATGCGTGATGAAGGCAAAAGTTTTGACTCTTCCGGTTAAACCGTGACCTGACCACACAAGCGCGAGTAAGCCGACTAATCCAGAGACCAGTAAGAAAATACCGACTAAGTGTAGTATTTTATAAATTTCGTAAGGCATTTTTTGCTCCTTTTGTTAATTATTGTTCTTTATCTAAACCTAAATGTTTTAAAATCTGAGCCACCTGTTTCCTGATTTTAGGTAGTGAGGCTAGAGAAGTCATGATTCTTAAGCTTTCTTTGTGATCAGTTTGTGGAAAGCCTCCGTAGATCCCTGATTTTTCGATGTTGCTGACGACGCCCGTACGTCCAGTAAGAATAACATTGTCTGTGATAGTCACATGTCCAACAACATGAGTACCTCCTGCAGTTGTTAAGTTGCGACCGACTTTTGATGAACCAGCGATAATAAAGCCTGCAGTAATTAAAGCATTTTCTCCGATATCACAATTGTGAGCAATATGAATAAAATTATCAAATTTAGATCCTTTGCGAATGCGTGTTTCAGTTAGGGCTGCTCGATCAATGGCACATTGAGCTCCGAGTTCACAATTGTCTTCGATAATGACTGTACCAATTTGTGGAATTTTGTGGTGGTTTCCAGATTTGTCTGTAAAAAAACCGAAGCCATCAGAGCCAATGACATTTTGAGGTCCGATGAGACAGTAGTTGCCGATACTACAATTGTAGCCAACGAAGACGTGTCCTGAGAGGCGAGTGTGGTGGCCGATGCTTGCGCCTGTTTCTAGGATGCAGTGGGCTCCGATCGTGGAATGATCGCCGATGACGACATTGTCTCCAATCACGGCATAGGGTTCGATTGTTACATTTTCACCAATTTGAGCTGATTGAGAAACAGAAGCAGTCGGGTGGTGTCCGCTATTGATTGTTTTGCGCTGATCAAATAAAGGAAGAACTTCGGTCATAGCAAGATGAACATTTGACGTCGACCAAACTGGAATAGATGAGGAAGTTTGCTCGATCGCTAAGGTTGTGAGTTTTTCAGTCACTATGATGCCGGCAGCTTTTTGATTAATGGCGGAAGTGAGTAGGGATTCGGAGTTAACAAAAACAAGAGTGTTCGTTGAGGCCAGATGGGGCGGCAAAACATGAGTAAAAAAAGTATCAGCAGATTTGACTAAAGTAAGACTTTTACAGGCCTGAGAAATTTGCTGAGACGAGATTTTTATGTTGAGGTGTTGGTTTTTCATGGCACTAGACTAATGCTTTGCAACAGAAAAGGCAGCATTTTACTTGTCCGAGACGTGCTGCAAGATATACATAGTTATTGTTTATTATTTTTGACCCAATTATTTTTGGAGAAAAACATGGCAAAAACGACAACTAAAGCGACTAAAAAGGCTAATTCTAAATCATCTGCAAAACAGACGGCGTCTAAAAAAACAGCAGTTGCAAAGGTGCCTGCGACAAAAGCAGCGTCTAAATCGGTAACAGCTAAAGCTCCAGCAAAAGTTGCGGCTAAAGCAACTGTTGCAGCAAAAGTGACAAAGGTAGCTAAGGAAATAGTTAAGCAAGTCTCTAAGGTTGTCTCTAAAAACAGTCCTAAAGAAAAAGTCTCAAAAGCAACAGTCAAAGAAGTTATTGTAAAAGAAAAATTATCTAAAAAAGAGCAAACGACTGAGAAACCAGCTTTGATGACGAAAAAGGGTAAAGCGGAACCGCAAGAGCCAAAAGATCAAGGTGAGCTACTTATTGAAAAAGCTCGCGAAGAAATGGCCAAAATTAATGCTGATGCTAAGCAAGCGGAAAAAGCAAGCAAAGTAAAGCCAATTAAAATTGAGCGTGGTAATTCAGCCGATGAAAAAGCAAAATGGCAAGAGCTCAATAAAAGACATGGCAAAGAGAAAGCTCAAGTCTATAAAATGACTGATGTTTTTGAAGCCATGAAACCTATACAGCACAAGGTTTTAGGTTGGGGATTTGTTTTAACAAATGAAAATAACCGTTTAGAAGTTCTTTTTGAAAACGGAATAAAAATGTTGATTAGTAACTACAAGCCCTCTTAATATAGGTCTGCATGTCAAAAGATGATTTAGTACAAATAGATGGAAAAGTAGTCGATGCTCTTGCTGGGGGCCTATATAAGGTCGAGCTTGAGTCTAACAAAGTTGTCGTCAGCGCTAAACTTTGCGGAAAAATGCGAAGATTTAACATTAGAATAGTTGTCGGCGATCGTGTCAGCGTTGGAGTTTCTCCGTATGATCCGACTCATGGTCTGATTATGTACCGTCACAAGTAATATCTGTCGTAGCCAAAATTATGACAGCGAAAAATTCCTTTAAACAAACAAATACAATAACCAAAATCGAGTCGATCGGAATGATCAATTCAATTTATTCAACATCAGATTCTGCGAAGATGCAGATCTCTGGCTTATTATTCTAAAAACAAGAGGTTTTCATGGATCAAGCGTTAGGTGCATATTTAGCTCGTTTTGTTTCTCAAGTCCCACTTAAATCTGCAGCAGCAGTTTTAGAGTTAGCCGCTGATGGAGCAACTGTTCCATTCATCGCTCGTTATCGTAAAGAAAAAACAGGTAATTTAGATGAGGTTCAAATTCGTGCAGTTATTGAAGCAAACGAAACTTACCAAGAAGTTGTTAAGCGTAAAACATTTTTACTTAAAGAAATCGCTGAACAAAAAAACTTAACTCCTGAAATCCAAAAACGTATTGAACTTTCGTGGGATTTAAATGAGTTAGAAGAGATATACAAACCATTTAAGAAAAAGAAAAAAACCAAAGCTACAATTGCTCGTGATGCTGGTTTAGAGCCACTTGCTAACTGGTTATGGGACATGGGACATGGTCTAACAAAAGATTCAACAACGATGGAAGTAAAGGCTAAATCGTTTTTAAATCCAGAGTTAAAAATTGTAACTTATGAGGATGCTCTTAAGGGTGCTCAAGACATATTAGTTGAGAAAATTGCCAACGATGCCTCTTTACGTGATAAAGTTGTTCATAATTATTTTGAAAAAGGTAAAGTTACGTCAAAAGCTGCAAAAGGTTATAAACCTAATTCAAAATACGAGATGTATTCAAATGATTACAATGATCTCGTGAAAAACTTGTTAGAAGAAAAAGCTTCGCACAGATATATGGCCATGAAGCGTGGATGGGAAGAAGAAGAGTTAACAGTTGATATCGTTGGTGAAGATGATATTTTATTAGTTCAATTTGAAAAATTTGCGACAACAACTCCTGAGAATGCTATTGGTACATATTTAAAAGAGTGCGCTCGATTAGCTCTAAATGTTTATGTCGTGCCATCAGTTAAAAATGAAGTTCATGCCAAATTAAAAGAAAAATCAGATGAACATGCGATCAAAGTTTTTGCTGAAAATGTTCGCCGAGTTTTGTTGGGGTCTCCGTATGGACCTAAAGTTGTTTTAGGTGTTGATCCTGGTTTACGTACAGGATGTAAAGTCGCTCTCGTTGATAAAGGTGGTAACTATGTTTCTCACACAGTTATGCACACTCTTGGTGATAATGCTGAGCAAATGGGTAAAACTTTGATCGGCGAAGTTACTAAGCAAATCAAAATTGAAGCGATTGCAGTCGGTAATGGTACTGCTGGACGCGAAACAGAAATATTCTTGAAAAAAATAGTTAAAGAGTTAGGTAAAGAAAAAGAAATTCCAGTTATAATGGTGAATGAATCTGGCGCATCTGTGTATTCAGCGAGTGATGTTGCAAGACAAGAATTTCCAGATTTGGATGTGACTGTGAAAGGTGCCATTTCTATTGCTCGTCGATTGCAAGATCCGTTGGCTGAGCTTGTTAAAATTGATCCAAAATCAATTGGCGTTGGTCAATATCAGCATGATGTGAATCAATCTCATTTGAAAAAAGGCTTAGAAGGCGTTGTTGAAAGTTGTGTGAACGCCGTTGGCGTAGACGTGAATACAGCATCAAGCTCACTCTTAGCACATGTTTCGGGTATTGGTCCTGGATTAGCTAATGCTATCGTAGAATACCGTAAGAAAAACGGATTATTCACAGACCGCTCTGAATTAATGAAAGTTCCAAGATTCACAGCTAAAGTATATGAGCAGGCAGCTGGATTCTTGCGTGTTTTAAATGGCAAAGTCTTTTTAGATTCAACGGGAATTCATCCAGAGCGTTACAGTGCAGTTCGTGATATGGCTCAAGATATTGGTGCTAATTTAAATGAAATCGTTGGTGAAGGTGCAAAAAAACTTTTAGCAGTTAAAGCTAAATGGGCTGCGATTGTTGGTGAATTTACTTTTGATGATATTTACAAAGAATTAGAAAAACCAGGTCGTGACCCGCGCGATCCATTTAAAGTATTTCAATTTCGTGAAGATATTTTTGAAGTTAAAGATTTGAAAGAGGCAATGATTTGTCCAGGTATTGTGACAAATGTTACTAATTTTGGAGCTTTCGTCGATATTGGTGTTCATCAAGATGGATTAGTTCATATTTCTGAATTAGCACATAAGTTTGTTGATGATCCAAGAAAAGTTGTTAACCCAGGCGATCAAGTCATGGTTAAAGTGATGAAAGTTGATGTAGCCAGAAATCAAATTTCATTAACTATGAAATTAGAAGCAGCTCCTGAACATAAATCATTTAGAGATCAAAAAGAGCAACAAGGTGGTCGTTCGCAAGGACAATTCAACGGACCTAAAGGCGCTCATACTGGTGGAAAACCAGGTGATCGCGGCCCTAGACCTCAACACCAAGGTGGTCCAAGACCACAGCACGGTGGTAGTGGAGCGGGTGCTAGTCAATCGCAAGGCGCGGGTCGTGGTGGCAGTCCATTTAACAATCCATTTGCAGCATTATTAAATACAGCTAAAAAATAAAAACCATAAGGAGAATACAATGGCATTAAAAATCGGTGGAAAGAAAAAAACAAAAAATAAAAGTGCTCGTCATAAATCAAAAAGATTGAGTAAGAAAAAAAGAATGACTAAAGCTAAAACAAAAAAATAGTCATTTTGGGTTGAAGAGATACATTGAAAACTAAAAATATTTATCTTATTCGACACGGTGAAACTGATTGGAATCGCGATAAGCGATTCCAAGGTCAGACTGATATTGCATTGAATGATGTCGGTCGCGCTCAGGCGCAAGGACTTATCAATTTGATGCAAGAGCTTAAAATTGAGCTCGCTTATTCAAGTAATTTATCAAGAGCTCATGAAACTGCAGTGATCGCAGTTCAAGATTTAAAAATTCCAATCATTAAAGACGAGCGTCTTCGTGAAACCAACATTGGTGAAGCTGAAGGTATGACCTTTGATGAAATTAACGAAAAGTTTGGTCAAAACGGCATTGAAAGATGGCGTTCATATGAAGAGCGAGATTTAGATTTTAAATACCCACAAGGTGAATCTAAACGCCAAATGATGATTCGCGTGAGACAGGCTGTTTTAGAAATTGCACAAAATAATTCACAACAAAATATAGCTATATTTGGTCATGGTATGATGATGCGAGCTTTAACTTTTGCTTTTAAACAGGGCGTCCCTTGGGATTTAGCTATTTTTTCAAATGGCAGTGTTCATCAATACTCTTGGGAAGACAAGAATCCAGAGTTTTTAAAATATTTTGGTAAGATTAACTAGGGAGAGGACGATTAATCCGGCTCAAGCCAAAAGGAAAGTCAAAAAGCTGAGCCTTGAATTTCTTCCCAAATGTGATCAATAAATACGAGTTACTCAAAAATCAAAAAAGCATTTTTACATCAAATGGATGACAGGCTATTGAATTTAAAAATGTAAAACGAGGCCCGGATGATCGGGCCTTTTTTATAAGATATGATTTCGAGCTCAATCAATATTAAAACTCAGTAATGAAGGGGCAAATTTCAGAAGTTATAGCCAATATGCACGGTCAAGATAGGAAGTATTTTTCTAGATTCAGTTAGTGAGCCGGCAAAATCGTTCACCTGATCGTCGCCAGCAAAAGGGATTTGCGCGCCTACCCATGGTAGTAGATAAAAACCTTCGGATTGGCTTGATAAAAAATATTGGTAACCTATTTGAGGCGTCACAACTTGATGATCATATTGGATTTCTTGCGTCGAGTTGAGGATTTTATATGAGTTTTTTTGGAGGCGAATTCCGTAGAACAAAGACCCTTTGCTGTTTGGATTTTGAAGGTATTGTATTTCTAAGCCATAGCCTTTCCATGTTAAGTCCTTAGTTTGACTGACTAAAGAGCTTGGTAATAAGAACTCAGACAATTGGCTATTGAGCTCACCTGACCATAAGAAGAATCCAAATCTAAAGGATTGAAGTCGATCGAACTTAAAGTCGACATTTAAATCATAAAGGTTATTTGAAGTCTTACTTCCTACAAAAAACAATGGATCTGTTTCGATAGACAAAGTAAATGCATTAGTTTGTAAAGCAAATGTTAGTGCGATTAAAAGTAATAATTTTCTCATACTTGATTTCTCCTATTTAGAGTCTATTTTTGTTAGCTCTGCGTTTAAGATGGGTGATGTTGGGTAGGTCATCATTAAGAAAAGCTTTTTTCCACCATTAGCTACGACGAATTTGTATTTGTGTTCTTTGTTATTGAAAGTGTTAATTGCGACTGCGTTTCCTGTGCAGTTCTTTTCAATTGAAAATTTTCCTTTAAGTTTGATGTTTTCAAAGATTTGCCCCGCACCATTGAGATGTTCGATCAGCTCTAAACTTGCGTCCTCATTCAAGCTAGCTACTCCTATTCCTGCTACGGGCCCAATAAAAGGAATTATACTTGGAGGGGACTGCGTAATTCCAGTTCCTGTCAGTGTCATCGCGTATCGACCTTGAATGTTTTTAACATCACAATTAAATGCCAAAGTTCCCTTTGCATAAATTAAAGTTGCTATTGATAATTGGTATCTTTTCATTTTTACGTTCCTTTTGTTTCTAATCGATTTTGGATATCTTTTATTGTGTCTTGTAGGGTCGTCTCAAATTTACGAAAAATGAGATTCAAATGTTTCTTGCTTTTGTCGTTGTTAAAACACGTTTTACCTTTTTCTTTTTTTAAAAGACGGACAGACTCTAAACTCATTAATATGGGCCGCTTCGTTAGAGATGAGTAAATTTCATTGATCAGTGCGATCAGATAAATCAATACATAAGGTAAATCAATTTTCGGCGATCTGACTAAAGTTATTTTTTCAATGGTTTCAAATAGACGACGCATATCCGTTTCAAAACCGGCAGCTAAATAGCGCTCGCCATTTAAACCGATCTCAGCGGCTTGAATTAGAGCAAAAGCTACATCACGTGCATCGACGACGCTAAAAGTACCCGGAGGAATTCCGGGAATTTTCTTTTGTAAATAATCTTGGATCAATTGTCCCGAAGAAGTGGGGCCGAGGTCTCCAGGCCCAAACATCCAGCCAGGTAAAATGTATGTGAATTTAACCTCAGGATTCAAGCGGGCCAATTCGCGAACGGTATTTTCAGACAGGATCTTGCTTTTATAATAATTATCGGCATGAGAGGGGTCTCTGGACATGGTTTCATCAATTAACGCACCCACGGGACCATCAAGGACGGCTATGGATGAGGTGTGAACAACATTTTTGACACCCGAAGAAATCGCAGCTTCAATCAGAATTTGTGTTCCTTTGATGTTTGTTGCGTAAAGCTCATTCCAATGGTTTCCGCCTTTATAGTTATCTCTAAAATAGGCCGCTGTGTTAAATAAAATATCGACATTTTTTAAATGATCTTGAAAGCTTGGGACATCATTTAAATCACCAATAATAATTTCAACCGGTAAGTTTTGAAATTGCAAATCGGCCTTTTTTTGAGATCTAGAAAGAGCTTTGACTTTATAGCCACGCTTTAAAAGTTCTTTAACGAGATTGTTTCCTAACAATCCAGTTGATCCAGTTACGAATGCTGTTTTACTATTTTGCATGCAAACCTCGATTTAATCATTTGAGATACCTACAGGTATTTAATATACTTGTAAGTATCTCAAATGCAAATCTATTTTTCACTACGTATTAAAAGGAGACTCAATGGCTAGGCTAAGTCGTGAAGAAAGTAAAAAAAGAACCAGAGAACTATTGATTGCCGCCGCTAAGTCCGAATTTGCTCTCGTGGGGTATGGAAGTACGTCGGCAGATATTATTGCTGAAAAAGCTGGCTTTTCGAAAGGGGCTTTTTACACGCATTTCGAAACGAAAGAGGATATATTTCTCGAATTGTTAAAGATTCATATGGATAATGAATCTCAAGTGTTTGCTAAGCTTTTTAAAACGATGCATGAGCCTTCTTCTATTTTAAATGGTATAAATCAATGGTTTATAACGATGCAAAATGATGCTGAATGGCAATTGCTTTCCGTCGAATTAAATTTACATGCTAAAAGACATTCAGACTTTGCTAAAAAGTTTTATAAACTTCAGGACGAGCATCAAAAAGCGTTAAGCCAATTTGTTGAGATGTTTTTCAAATTAGCTGAGCACAAACCGATTATTCATGTAGATCTAATTACATATTTTATCATGTCCATGTCTTTGGGGGGAGCGATTCTCAAGCACCCAAATCATAAAGGTAAGATTGGTGGACAGGGGGTTGTTGTGTTTCTCAAGGGATTATTAAGCCTAAAATCGTAATCTTGGTATTTGGTTTGATCATTAGATTTTCAGATGTCAACTGTCATGTATGCGACGCAATTCGTAATATATCCTAAGTAAAGCGGGACGCTTTAATGCATACATCTTTTTAGAGTTAACTAACACATGACCAAAGTCTTAGGACCTAGATATATTATTCTAGATTTCCATAAAAAAATAATGTTTTACATCTTACTTAACTTAGACTCGAAGCTGGAGAACTTATGCCAGCTTATTTTAAAAATGTTTATTTGAACGCTACAGGATCTTTTTTGCCAGGACCAGCTATTAACAACGATGAGATGGATTCTTACATTGGATCAATCAACAGTCAGTCATCACGAGTTAAGCGTCGAATTTTGGCTGAGAATGGAATTAAATCTAGACACTACGGCATAGACAAAGAAGGTAAAACTTTATTTTCATCAACACAAATGGCTGAGAAGTCTATTGAAAATGCTCTGTCATCAATAGGAATGAAAACAAATGAAATTGAGTTTTTAAGTTCTGGAACGGTTGGTGCTGATTTAGCGGCTCCTGGATTTGCAAACCTTATTCAAGGGCAAATGCGTTCCGCACCAATGCAAACGATGAGTTTTCAGGGTATATGCGCATCGGGTGTAGCTGCTATGAAAGCAGCTGCACAAGTAGTGGAATTAGGTGAGTTTAAAAATTCTGTAGCAGTAGCAACTGAATTTCCATCAAGACTATTTAAGGCATCGCGATTTCAGCAAATTCAAGAGAATGTTGATTTTGATTCACATTTTTTACGTTGGATGTTGTCAGATGGTTCAGGTGCAGTTGTTTTTCAAAATGAGCCAAAAGCAAAAGGTCTATCATTAAAATTAAATTGGATTCATTTGAAATCATTTAGTGGTGATTATCCGACATGTATGCAAATTGGTAGTCCTTGGAATCAGCCTGATAAAAGCTATTTAGATTTTAATTCACTACAAGAAGCTGAGCAAAAGGGTTCTTTTCTGTTGAGACAAGATATTAGATTGTTGCCGAACTTGTTTGATGTTGGTATCAGTGAATTTATCAATCTGACTTTACAAAATGATATTAATCCAAATGATGTCGACTATTTTTTATGTCATTACTCATCTGAGAGATTTTCTGATGTTGTTAAAGTTTTGATGGATAAAGCAGGTCTTACAATACCGCAAGAAAAATGGTTTAGCAATTTAACAACAAAAGGTAATACTGGTGCTGCATCAATTTTTATTATCCTTGATGAGTTTCTCAAAACTAAAGATTTAAAAGCTGGCCAAAAAATACTGTGTTTTGTGCCCGAATCAGGCCGATTTACTGTTTCATTTATGTTGTTTGAAGTTGTCGAAGATGGTGTATTAAAGTCAAAACCAGTTAATCAAAATGAAAAAAAGCCAGTTGAAAAATTGTTGTTAGAGCTAGGAAGTGTTTGGCATAATTACCGATCAAATGTGTTTAGGTCTGAATTAGCTCATCGAATTTTTAATAATAAGGTCCAAGTCGATGATTATTTAACATGGATGGAAAATTGGATTCCGCAAGTACGCGAAGGTAGCATTTGGATGCGAACAGCGATTTCAAATTTATCAAATCAATTTGAAGGCATTCGCGAATTAATCGAAGAGCACGCTGGAGAAGAGCAATTTGATTTTAAAGTGCTGTATGCGGATTACCAAAATGCCGGTGGAATTAAAGATATCGATCAACTTAAACGAAATAGCGGTGGGGAAGAACTGAACAATTACATGTACTCGCGTGCTAGATCGGCTAATGCCTTAGGACTTCTTGGTGGTATTTTTATTATAGAAGGTACAGGGCAAAAAATTATTCCGACACTATTACCTTTTTTAAAGCGTAGTCTAAATCTACAAATGAATGTTTTTAAATTCCTAGAATATCACGGTGAGAATGATGTAAAACATTTAGAGAGATGGGCTAATGCCGTTGAGTTAGCTTTAATGATCGAGCCAAATTGTTATGAAGACATTTTAAATACTGCTAAAGAAGTTGCAAGGCTTTATCAAAAGCAATGGGAGCAAATACTGCCATGATTAAGACGAGTTATATTTTTGAAAACATGCAGCACGATCCTGATGATCCAAATCCGTGGCAAGCATTGTATTTAGATCAAAGTACGCCAATTCGGCCTGTTGTAAAAGAAATGTGGCTTAAAAATTCGAGTTCAGTTTCGAGACAGTTTGTTTTACCGTTTGTACGGTTTTTTGCAAAGTTTTTAATAGTTGTATTTCAAATTATAAAAGCATTGTCGCCAATTGATTGGCGATTTTCTAAATTCTTACATCGCTTAATTTATTGGGGTTTAAAATATTTTGTTTTACCAGAGGCTAATTATTTAATTTTACGTCATTTTCATGTAGGTTCAGAACTATTAGCCTTCATTGCTGGAAATGTTCCTGGTGCTGAAATTCCAATGAGACCTCTAAGGCCACGAAATCTCGAAGATTTAAAGGATAATTTGTTTTTGCAGCACGATTTAAACTTATATAATTTTGTCATTAACCTGAATAAAGAGCTTAAAGCGAAAAATTTAAAAGTTAAACATCTAGCACAACCAAGTTTTTCCATGATCACAGATGGTGATTTTGATATTGAGATGCCTAAAGCGGGATTTTTTAATTTTTTAGATTTAGAAACAGCAATAGAATTATATACTCCAGTGTATCAGTTTTTTTTGACGGACAATGATTTTTGGAGAGCAACTAATTCTTTACAACTTGATGAAACTATTGGAATTTATGCAGCAACAATTTTGAATTCTCATCAGCATTTAGTTTTAGTGAACAACAAGCATCCTCTTGTTTCTCTGATTACTTTAGGTGCTAGCTTTAGATTAGTGTTACATGGGCTGTCTTCAGAAATGGGACATTGGCTATTAGTGCAATTTAAAAAAGAACAACAACTCAAGATAAATCAAAGTACAAATATTAATATAGGCCGTTCATAAATATGTTCAATGAAGAATTAATCAAAAGCATAGTTGATCAGTTAGGCTATAGTGAGTTTTTTATTATCACATTTGTCATGTTTAGTATTCTGTACTTTTCATTTTCAGCTTTTGGTTATTTGTTTATCAGCAGACAAAAAACATTTAAAAAAGTTCAAAATAAGTCTTTTCGTTCTGGGCAAATAATGACAGAGGTTAAAAGATCTTTTGTTTCGATTTTAATGTTTTCAATTTTAAGTTTATGGATGTGCTATGGGCTAAAAAGTGGCATATATAAATTTAATTATTCATTTAAGTTTGAAGAATATCTTATTGAAGTAATAGCATTATTTCTTTGGAACGAACTTTATTTTTTTATTGTTCATAAAACATTTCATCTCAAAATATTTTATAAGTATCATGTTGATCATCATTTTTCATTCGTGCCGAGTCCATTTTCAGCTTATAGCTTTCACTGGTCTGAAGGTTTACTTTTAGGTGCAGTTATGCCAATAGCTATGCTATTTAATGATTTTGAGTTTTGGTCAATAATGACACTGCCAGTAATGAGTATTGTCTTAAATGCATTAGGACACTCGAATTTAGATTTTTTTCCTCACAAAGGCATCAACAGTTTATATAGTTTTTCGAAGAGACACAGTTTACATCATCAAAATCCTCATAAGCATTTTGGTTTTTTTCTGCCATGGTTAGATATGCTTTATGACCGATTATTTAATGGAAAATCGCCATGATTGCTTTCTGGGAAATACTATTTTTTTGCTTAGGTCGATTATTTATTATATTTGGAATAAGTTATTTGTTTTTTTGTTATTTAAAAATTTCTTTTGTGCAAAAATATAAAATTCAAAAACAAGAACGATTTGCAGTAATACCTGCGTTTGAGTTTAAATGGTCACTTGCTAGCATAGTGATTCAAAGTTTAGTGTTTTACTCAATTTTCATTTTAAAGAAAGAAATAATTTGGATATCATTGTCAAACTATGAGTATATGATATCTATTTTGGGTTATTTTTTTATATATGATTTATCATTTTATTGGATTCATCGCTTATTGCACAGAACATGGATGTACAAGCACATACACATTATACACCACAAGTCGCATAATCCAACTCCATGGGCAAGTTATTCGTTTCATCCAGTTGAAGCAATATTAAATTTATTGTACTACTATATTTATGTTTTAATATTTCCAACGAACTTAGGGCTATTCGTTTTTTTGGTTATATTGACTGATTTTGGAAACTTAGCCGGCCACTTGGGTTATGATTTTTTTCCAAAAGGCGGCTTTATAAATCCAGTTATAAAATGGATAACAACTCCTACACATCATAATTTGCACCATCAATATCCTAAATCAAACTATGGTCTTTATTTTCGTGGATGGGATAAGTGGTTTAAAACTTTAAATCAGAAATCTACTCAAGATTAATAAGTTGTTTTTTTAGTATTAAAGTTTTCCAGTTTTCTGTAATGATTTTGATTTCATCATCGCTAACAAGTAAGCAAGAATGAAATTGTAAGCCTAAATAGATTGTGTTGTTTATCTGTATAGCGCTTGCACCAATTGGATGGCTGGGCAAGGTATTCGCGAAGATATAAAACTCATCAAATTGAGTGTTTGATTGCCATTTTCCTAAATTAGTGAAGGTGCCAGCATAAAAATTATTTTTTAATTGTGATTTACTTAAAGCTAAAATTATGTTTTTAGGTAAAAAAAGTGGTATTCTTTGCCAAGCCCAAACTCCCCAGTGCAATTTGTTTTTGAGTGAGTTTTTCATATTTTGAAATACATTTTTAGCTGTGTCTTTTTCTTGAATAGTCAGAGTAAAATTTGATACGCAGTTCAAAGATGCTGAATTTAGTATAGTCTGGTCGAGAGATTGAAATTCAGAGCGAAAATTAACAGGTATCCACCAACTTGTTTCTTGAATAATCTTGAAGTAGTTTCTGACAGCTAAATTCAAACAGTAAAGTAAGTGTGCATTTAAATTAATTTGGCTAGATTTACAAAAAGATATAATTTCATTGAGTTCATTGGATGAAATTTTAAAACAATTGCTTTTAGGATTTGTTTCGTCGCTTTTATTGTTTAGATTATATGAATATTTTGTTTTCCAAATATTAAATTTACGTTTACGTGCATAGTATGGAAATAAAAAAGTTTGACTTAAGTACAAACAAAGCGATTGGCCAAAAAATTTAAATTTATATAATTTTGTATGATTTTTACTTTGATAGAGTTCAAATTTTTCATTTTGAGATAAATGATTTAGACAAGAAATGCCATCATGTTGACTGTGATCGTAGTTGTAAATTGAATGCGTAAGATTGTCTTTTTTTTTAATTCTAAAGCTGATGAATGTATTTTGACCCAGTTCTTTGTAAGCTAAAAACCAAGAACCAATAGCGCTAGAGCTTTTACGTATGTAATCTTCTAAACTAACGGTTGTAGATTGATCCACTTGAATGTGTCTTGTTTAGCGATTGACTTGCAAGGCAAGGCTTGCCGGAGTCATCGTTTTTTTCGATTGAGTGTTTTGGCGTGTGCCAATATGTTTAATTGCATACATTGTGGAAATTGCGACGACGTAAAAAATAAATAGTCTTTTGCGAAATTCAATCATTTCAAGCACCCCGTTATAGAACTTATTCATAACAAATAAGTCAGATGAATTGTGAGTTATTCAATCATTTAGCAAAAAAGAAATGATTGTAAAAAAAATAGACAGGGCTAAGATGTTTATATGAGCTATGTTGTTGAAATTAAGAATATTTATAAAAGTTATTTATTAGGTGAAATCAAAGTTGAAGCTATTAAGAACTTATCCCTTACCGTAACTAGGGGCGAATTTACAGCTTTGGTGGGTGCTTCAGGATCGGGTAAGACCACTTTATTAAATCTTATTGGGTGTTTAGATAATGTTGATAAGGGTGATGTGATTATAGCCCAAAATAATATTAAACATCTTAATGAAGATCAAAAGAGTCAACTTAGAAACGAAAAAATAGGGTTTATTTTTCAATCCTTTAATCTTATTCCTGTCTTAAGTGTTTTTGAAAATGTAGAACTGCCTCTTACAATTAGAAAGCATTTAAACCAGGATTTTGTAAAGTCTAAAGTTATGACTGCTATCAGTGATGTTGGATTAGCTGATTTTATTCATCATAGACCCGACCAGCTATCTGGTGGACAAAGACAAAGAGTCGCTATCGCTCGTGCCTTAGTTACCGACCCAGATTTGATTCTGGCTGATGAACCCACTGCTAATTTAGATTCAAAAACAGCTCATAAAATTATTGATCTTATGATTGATCTTAATCAGAAAAAAGGTGTGACATTTTTTTTCTGCACCCATGATGAAAAGCTGATGAGTCGTGTGCAAAAAATTATAAAAATTAAAGATGGCCAGATAGAATCAGCTTAAGCATATGAATCAATTCTGGAATTTCGCATTTAAAAATTTATTTCGTAATAAGCGTCGCACCATATCGACAGCAACAGCGATATGTGTGGGTTTTGTTGGATTAAATTTATTAGGTGCATATATCTACAGATCTAAAAAAGCACTTGATGCTACATCGGTTTATTCCGCCCAAAGAGGCCATATTTCTATTTATAAAAAAAATGCGGTGGAGCAGTATCAAGTCAAGCCACGAAAATACGTTTTAACTAAAACTGATATAGATGAAATACAAAAAGTACTAGAATCATATAAAAATTTAATTGACTATACGAGCTCTAAATTATCAGCGACTGCGCTTTTATCTAATGGAACAAAATCATATCCTGTTGTTGTCTATGGTTTTGAGCCTGAATCTTATAAGAAATCATTACAACAAAAAGATTTACTTCTATGGGCAAAAGATTGGGTTATGCCATCGCAGCTAGAGAATTTAGACATTTTTATTAAGAAGCCTGAAACAATTTCTATAACGCAAAGAATTGGTGAAGTAATGGCGTTGGAGTATCCTTTTAAAAACAATGAGTATCTTCAACTCGCTGGCAAAAATCTAGATGGAGATTTGAATGCAATTAATGTTTTATTGGGTGCTGAGCATACAACGGGTTTACAGTTTTTAGAGGACACTGTTGTATTATTGCCAATTCAAAAAGTGCAAGAGTTGTTGTCGACGGATTCAGTGGAGTCATATTCGATCTACTTAAAAACTTTTTCGGAAACAGATGATATTATTCATCACATTAGACAGCGTTTTGATAAAATGCAATTAAGTTATGACGTATTTAGGTTTGATGATGTTAGTATAAATTCCATGCACCAGGGAACTATGGGATTCTTGTATGTTATGGGTGGATTTTTTGTCTTTCTTATATGTACTGCAGTTAGTTTAACAATTATAAATTCATTGACAATGGGTATTATTGAAAGAACGCGCGAAATTGGAACCTTGCGTGCGGTTGGTTTTAACGTGAAACAAGTGGTCGAGCTTTTTACGAAAGAAAGCATACTATTAGCGGGTCTTAGTATGATAGTGGGTATTGTTTTGTCATTTATTATTTGTGAGATTGTGAATAGATTGGAGATTAAATTTTTTCCACCGGGCGCAAGTCAAAAAATTCTATTTATTTTAAATTGGAATATGAGTATCGCAACATCAGTATTTATTTTACTTATGGTTGTCACATGGCTTTCCTCTTATTTAGTTATAAATAATAAAATGAAAGTTAAACTAATATCATTAATTAATGATTCAGGAGAAAATTAATGGAAATTAAAAAAATAATTTTAGGTGTCATGGCCGCTATTTTTTATTGTAGTTTATCTTTAGCTTCTGATGATTTGGCTAGTCAATTGCTGAAGGCTTCTGATCGATCTCGTGGTGGTGTTAAAGATGGCATTCAGTGGGTCGCAAAAGTCGAAAGTTCTGAAAATGGCGAAGAAACAAGTCGTGAATTTGATGTTAAAGCGAATGGTGACAATGCTTATGTTGAGGCTATCGCACCAGCAAAAAACAAAGGCGAAATATATTTATTTAATGATCGTAATATGTGGTTTTTTAAGTCAAGTTTGAAAAAACCAGTTTCAATTTCGGCTAGACAAAAACTTACGGGTCAAGCTGCCAATGGTGATATTGCTTCAACTCACTACGCCCGGGATTATGTCCCAGTTATTGAAAAAACAGAAAATTTAGACGGCCAAAAGACTCATGTATTGCTTTTGACAGCCAAATCAAAAAATTTAACCTATGATAAAATTCGATATTGGATTAGTGATAAATCAAAATTAGCGATTAAAGCAGAGTTTTTAACTTTGCAAGGTAAGCCATTTAAGATTGGATATCTTAAATATCAAAATAAATTAACAGTAGATGGTCAAACTTTTCCGTTTGTCAGCGAACTAACGATTGTTGATGCTAAGTTCGAAAATAATAAAAGTGTTATTACTTATTCTAATCCAAAATCAACTCAGCTATCACCATCAATATTTAATGTTAATAATTTAACAAGATAGCACTGATTAATTATGAAGTTTAAGATAGCATTTAGAAATACAATTAAAAACTGGAGGCATTCATTATCTGCTTTGCTAAGCCTATCAGCTTCATTTGTAGCTTTAGTATTATTTGATGGTTATATTGATGACATCAAGCAAATGTACGCCGATAATTTTAAATACCGACAAATGTTAGGCGACGTGATTATCGAAAACAAAAATTTATATTCAAAAGATGGATTAGCAAATCCATGGAATTATTGGATATCGAAATCAGAGCAAGAACAAATCTCTGCAATTTTAAATGAAGCAGATATTAAAGCCGATTTGCAAGTTCGTAATTTACAAATACAGGGTATGATCACAAATGGATTACAGTCGCAAATTTTATTAGGGCGTGGTTTTGATGTTATTTCCGGTGAAAAAATGCGTGGTGAGCATTGGTCATGGAATGTAACTTATGGAAAACCCATAGATCGCTTTGAATCACGTTTTGTTGTAGCCCTAGGACAAGGTTTAGCAAAAAAGCTTGATTGTGATTGGGAAAGAGATCCCAATCGCCTAACTTTTTATGGTGGATACGAGCAAATTGATTATCCGTTTACATGCCCTAATTATGATTTGCAAATATCTGGAACTACTGTTGATGGTCAACTTAATGCTGTTGATGTACAAGCCGTCTCTTTACTGGATGCTGGCTATAAAGATATAGATGATCGTTATATCTCAACTTCACTTGAAGTGGCGCAAACTTTGATGAATACAGATAAAGTGACATACATATCAGCTGCTTTCAATGAATCAGAATCGACAAATAGCAAAATAGTATCGATAAATAAAAAATTAGAAAATGTTTCGCCTGATTTGCAAGCCCAATCTTGGCAAGATCATCGTTTAGGTGAAATGTTTCGTAAGACAATGGATTTTTTAGCTATATTTAGGAATTTTATCCTCGTTGTAATTGTTGTCGTTTCAACTTTATCAGTTATGAATACTATGATTAAATTTGTTAAAGAACGTACAAAAGAAATAGGTACTATGAGAAGTATAGGTTTCACTACTCATGATATTTTAAAAATATTTTTTTTAGAAAGCTTGTTTTTATCTTTTTTAGGAACATTTGCAGGTTTAATTTTTGCTTTAGTTTTTACTTTTATGCTTAATAGTGCTAAAATTTTATATAAAGCAGGGATGTTATCAGAGTCTGTTGCTTTTAAAATTCAGTATAGTTCGTATTCATATTTAATTGCGACAATACTGTTGATTGTCGTTGGCACGCTTGCAACATTTTTAGCAACAAGGCAAGTTGTTAAAAGCAAAATTGTTGATAATTTAAATTATGTATAGTTTTTTACTATTATTCTTTTTAGCGCAAACAACCTGGGCTTTCGATTTTAATTATAGGCTTGGATATGAGGGCTATTTTTTATTTGTATCAGAACAACATCCTGATACAGGCATAAATGTCGGTAACGAAATTTTAAAAACTCCAGATTTTCAACTTATTTCAGAGCAGAGATTAGATTTTAAAATTAATATCAATGATGCTAAAATTGTGTTACGCCCTTTTTGGAATTATAATCGACAGAAAATTAAGACAACTCTAACTCAGCAAAACTATATCAATGAAAAAAATAAAGTAGATTTTTATGATTTATTCTTAGAACAAATTATTAATCCTAAATTATCTCTTACGGTGGGATTGCAAACTTATCAATGGGGACCTGCAGAATTGATTAATCCATCGAATCCATTTTATCATTTTCAAAACCAACAAGGTACTTTTGGTTTTAAGTCTAAAGGTATAAATATGGCACGAATCAATTTAGATTTAAATTCAGGTTTTAATTACGTTGTGATGTATGAGTTTGTTTCAAATCAAGAAACCAGTTGGGTCTACAATCAAGGTTTTAAACCACAACATGCTATGAAAATAGAAAAGCAATTTGATAATACTCGAAATATGCTAGGTTTAGTTTGGAGTCGTTCTGAATCTGACAGAGAATCTATTGGTGAATATGCACAATATGAATTTTATGATGGCTATACGGTCTATATTGATAGTGTTCAAAACAAAAATATAGATTACTATAGACCTGAATATGTGAGTGGTTTTTATAAAATGAATTTGCAACGTGAACAAAATTGGTCAACTTTGTTGACGATGGGAGCGCGTACAGAAGGTGATTTTGATTTAAGACTAGAGTATATTTACAATTCTCTGGGGTATGACCAAGATGACTTTGCAAAAGTAATTACAGCAATCAAGCAGTCATCAATTTTTTTAACAGAAAATTTAAAAGCATTTCAAAACAGTGGTCTTGAGTTACTGACACAGCATTATTTGTACATATCTGTACGTAAAAATGAGTTTCTTTCATTTAAAGAATTTAATTTGTATTTACGAACACTGAATTCGTTAACTGATCATTCAGCAGTGGATCAAATCGAAGTAGACAAGGGAGTAGGTGATTATTTAGTCGCTTATGCTCAACTTTCAGCTTATCGAGGTTCAAGTTACAATGAGTTTAAATTATCTAATAATTACAAAGGTACTATTGGGTTTAAATTAGCTTATTGATTTTTGATGATTTGATCTACAATTTCACAAAAGCCATCGCCAGATTTTTTTGATGCTATATATTGAGGTAGATACGTCATTTGCTCTTTAAAATCTTTTATATTAGCTACACCAAAAGTATGTTCAAATTTTTGAAATAGAGGTTCGTCGTTGGGTGAGTCTCCAACGTATGCACAGTGTTCAAGAATTTGTTCAGGTGTTAAATGAAATTCGTTTTTTAGAAATAATTCAGCTGTAGTGACCTTATTGAAATTACCAAACCAGCCATTTACATGAATTGAGCTGACTTTTGCATGAGCACCATGGTTGTGAAAAATTTGAACAATGCCTTTGATGTCCTCGTTAGAAAGTCTTGGGATGTCCTCGCAAAAATCGATAGCTAAATCATAAACTCTGCAAAACTGATCAGCAGAAATTGCAGCAAGAGGTATTTTACTGTTAATCTCCTGAGCAATCAAATCGAGCTTTTTGCGATTTTGAGCTTGCGTTGCGGGTTCTGCGAAATTCCATCTATGCATTTTTTTATTCGTGTATCGGTAGTAAAGACCACCATTTTCACCTATAACTCCGTCAACTGGCCAAAGTCTGGCAATCATGTCGCACCAACCAGCTGGACGTCCAGTCACTGGAATGATTTTTATATTATTTTGTTTAAGTTTCCAGAGCGCGTGGAAACTTTCAGAAGATAAGTGGCCATCAGATGTGATCGTGTCATCGATATCAGTTAGAACAAACTGGATCTTAGAATTGAACTGGTTGAGCGGTTTCATTGCGACCTCTTTAAAAAATTCATTGTGTTTTTATTGCAGTCGCTACATATAATATAGACATTCTGTTTTCAAACGCATCTTTCATAAAGGATATACAATGGCAAAAAAAGCTGCAACATCTGAAAATTCAAGCGTCGGGTCTGGGATAAGTGGAACAAAGCTCGTCATTGTTGAGTCTCCGACAAAAGCTAAAACGATTCGAAAATTTTTGGGTAAGGATTACATTGTTGAATCTTGTATGGGGCACGTGCGTGATTTACCACAGTCGTCTAAAGATATTCCGGAAAAAGTTAAAAAAGAAAAGTGGGCGCAGCTTGGCGTAAATGTCGACAAAAATTTTGAACCTTTGTATTGCATTCCTAAAGATAAAACAAAAGTCATAAAAAATTTAAAAGATAAACTAGAAGAAGCTGATATGTTGTTTCTTGCAACCGATGAAGATCGTGAAGGTGAATCCATCAGCTGGCACTTGCAAGAAGTTTTAAAGCCCAAAGTTCCAACAAAGCGAATGGTGTTTCATGAAATCACGAAAGAAGCTATTCAAAAATCTTTAAATCAAACACGCGAAATAGATTATAACTTAGTACGTGCACAAGAAGCTCGTCGTATATTAGATCGTTTAGTTGGTTACACAATATCGCCTTTGCTTTGGAAAAAAGTAGCTTATGGATTGTCGGCGGGGCGTGTTCAATCGGTCGCGGTTAGACTAATTGTAGAAAAAGAAAAAGAACGCATTCGTTTTAAAAAGTCGAACTATTTTGGAATCACGGCACATTTAGATAAAAGCAATGAGCCATTTGAAGCAAAACTATTAACGATTGATCAAAAGCGAGTTGCGACAGGAAAAGATTTTGATGGTCTTACTGGACAGCTGAATCAAGGTAAAGACCTTGTTGTGCTTGATCAGAAAAAAGCAGATGAATTGTCACAAAAATTAAAATCTGCTAAATGGACTGTGACTGATGTTGAAGAAAAACCAGTGACTCGTAGACCATATGCTCCGTTTATTACTTCGACTTTGCAACAAGAGGCTAACCGAAAATTAGGAATGAGCTCTCGTGAAACTATGCAAGTCGCACAAAAGTTATATGAGCAAGGTTTTATTACATACATGCGTACTGATTCCACATTCTTATCCGCAGAAGCAATTAATGCGGCTCGTGATTCAATCCTGCAGAAATATGGAAAAGAATATTTACCATCTAGCCCGCGCATTTATGATAGTAAAAAAGTTAAGGGTGCCCAAGAAGCCCATGAATGTATTCGTCCATCAGGAGTTTCATTTCAAGATCCGGATGAGACTGGTTTATCTGGACCGCAATTTAAATTATATGACTTAATTTGGAAAAGAACAATGGCATCACAGATGACAGATGCTAGACAAAAACAAGTTTCAGCAAAAATCGCAGCAGATAACACCGTTTTTAATGCAACTGGAACCACGATTGAATTCCCCGGATTTTTACGAGCGTACGTAGAAGGTTCAGATGATCCTGAAGCTGATCTTGAATCAAGAGAAGTGAGGCTTCCGCAGCTTAAATTGCAAGATCAAATCAAAGCTCAGAAAATTGAACCAACAGCACATGAGACTAAGCCACCTGCTCGCTACACAGAAGCATCGTTAGTTCAAACAATGGAAAAAGAAGGCATTGGTCGTCCATCAACTTATGCGAGTGTTATTGGGACAATCATTGATCGTGGTTATGTACGCAAAGCTGGTAATGCTTTAATTCCAACATTCACGGCTATGGTGGTTTCAAAACTTTTAGCTAATCATCTAACACAATTTGTTGATTTAGGTTTTACATCAGACATGGAGCAATCTTTAGATCATATTGCTGAAGGTGAACTTAACTGGGAACAATATTTAAAAAGTGTGTACTCAGGACAAAAAGGTTTAAAAGCCTTAGTTGATTCGCAAGAGGATAAAATTGATCCAGCAGAGGCTCGCACCATTAAACTTGAGGGTTTAGATAATTATGAGTTTCATGTTGGGCGTTATGGTGCTTATGTTAAAACGCATAAAGGTGAAGAGTCTTTAAGTGCATCTATTCCAGATGCCGAAGCTCCCGCAGATGTTACATCCGATGTAATTGATAAATTAATTGAGCAAAAGTTAAAAGGTGCAGATTCGCTAGGTACTGATCCGAAAACTGGTAAAAAAATATATGTTTTAAATGGCCGTTACGGTGCCTATGTGCAACTCGGTGAAAATGATGATGAAGACATTAAGAGGTCATCGTTACCACCAGGATTAGATCCCGTGAGTGTGACATATGATATGGCTTTAGAAATCTTGTCATTGCCCAAATCTTTAGGTGCAAATCCTAACACAGGTAAAGATATAAAAGCCGGGGTTGGTCGATTTGGTCCTTATGTTGTTTGCGATGGTGATTACAGATCGATTCCGAAAACAGAGTCTGTGTTTACAATGAATTTAGAAAAAGCCTTAGCGCTGTTTGCTGTTCCTAAAAAAGGACGTGGCAAAGCAGCCGCAATCAAAGAGTTTGGAAAACATCCGCAGCATGATATTGAAGTCAGTCTTTTTAATGGTCCGTATGGTCCTTATTTAAAAGCCGGTAAGACTAACGTCGGGCTCCCCGAGGGTGTTACTGTCGACAACTTAACTGCTGAAAAAGCCTACGCTTTAATAAATGAGAAGCTTGGTGATAGCCCTGCGAGCAAACCAACGAAGAAAAAATCAGGCGCAAAAAAAGCTGCACCAAAGTCTGGAACACCTAAATCATTAAAATCTGCCAATACATCTGCCGATAAAGCAGTGGCTTTAGGAGTTAAGAAAGTTATTGTCAAAAAAAAGAAATAACTAAAAAACGGTAAATGAGTCAGATCAAAAAAGGACAACTTGAATTAGGTCAAACTCGTAATCGCGAGCCCGATCGTAATTTTCACCGTGGTGGAAGAAGTTTTTATTTCTTTGATTTCGATGATAATATTGCATTTCTGACAACACCATTGATTTTGTTTCATAAAAAAACAAAAGATGAATTACATCTTTCAAGTGCTGAATGGGCATTACATCATCATACAATTGGAAAATCAGGTCCTTATGAAGAATTTGAAATTAACTGGGATGATGTGACTGGAACTTTTAGAAGTTTTAGAGACGTTCATTTAGATGAGGTGGCTAAATTAGCTGGTCAAAAACAACCTTTTGTGCATGACATAATGCATGCTCTGGGGCTTCCTGATATTCAGTGGAAGGGGCCATCTTGGGATTGCTTTTATCACGCTGTCTTTAATCAACGACCGATATCAGTTATTACAGCGAGAGGGCATTCGTCTGAAACACTACGCGCGGGTATTTATGAATTTGTTAAAAATGGTTATTTGCCATTAGAGCCGAATTATTTAAGTTTATTTGCGTGTAGTAATAAACAGGTTCGTCATAGTTTTGGAGACATTGAATTGAAAATGTCTACAGCAGAGCTAAAGCAAAAAGCTATTCGAGCATCAGTCGAAAAAGCCATAGAGGTCTATGGTTACAGTCCGCATCATCGTTTTGGTATGAGTGATGATGATCCTAAAAATATTCAACTGATTGTTGAAGAGATGACAAGATTGAAATCAAAATACCCTGAAATGTCATTTTTTATGATTGAAACTCATGGCGGGGATTTTATTAAGCATGAAATTTCGCAACATGGTTTAATGACACCATTAGTAAATGATGGTTTACAGCAGTTAAGTTTGTTTGACCATCTTTCAAAGCATCAAAAATAAAACATAATGTTTTAAAAATGTACTCGACTAAAGACGCAGAACTTAAATTAAAATAATTAAATTTTCCTATCGTTAAAAACTGAGGTTATAATTTAAGTCATGTCTATGTGGAATAGAATATAGTAAGGAAAAATCACATGAAAATTCAAAATGTCTTGTTGGCATCAACTGTCTTTATTTCAACTCAATTTGCTACAGCACAATTATTTAGTACACGGGCAACTTTAGATTGTAATTGGGTAGACCCTATTCAATCAGCGTACTTAGCAAATCACTTGGTTTTTAAAAATAAAGATGCTGAATTACAAAAGCGAGTTGTTGATCAATACATTAAGCGTCAAGATCCCCTTAAAATTTATTTACTAGCAGATGATGTTGAGCAAATTAAATCTAATATGAAATCTGTTTTTGACAGTATTGAGAAAAAAGATTGTAAGTTTATTGCGACAATTCAAGATTTAGTTGTTAAGAGATCAGAGGAGAGAACTGAATTTGTAAAAAAACTTTTAGGTCAAGACTTTAAATTCAACAAAGAAACTGAGTTCATTTATGATCCAGATAAAAAAGAATTTCCAAAAGCTGCTAAAGATGCCGAAGAGTATTTAGCGAAGTATGTTCAGTTCCAGGTAGCTAACTATATAGCAACTGACATTAAAATGGATGAAGCAAAAAGCCGTGTCATCAAAAATTATGAAAGAAATTTAAAGCGTATTAAGGAAACTAAATTTGAAGATCTCATCGCAAGTTACTTAAACTCATTTGCCTTGTCATTAGATCCACACTCTTCGTTTTTTAGTCGAGATTATTACGAAGATTTTAATATTGATATGAAATTAAAACTGGAAGGCATCGGAGCGACATTATCACAAGAAGACGGTTTTACAACAATCGAAGCTTTGGTGACCGGCGGAGCTGCAGCGAAATCTGGATTATTAGAGCCTAAAGATAAGATAATTGCAGTGAGCAAGGGCAACAAAATGGAAAATGTTGTTGATATGGATTTGAAAGACGTAGTTAAGCTGATCCGCGGTCCAAAAGGTACAAAAGTAAAATTGTCTGTTTTAAGAAAAGAAAGTTCAGGAAATAAAAAATTTGATGTTGAGTTAACACGCGAAGTGATTGCACTTGAGGACAATGCAATTACGATTTATTACCAAGATAAAGAAATTAATGGTTTAAAAAAGAAGATAGGCATTATTAATTTTCCTTCATTTTATGCTGACTCTAATAAAGGTGGGAAGACGTCATCTGCAGATATGAGAAAAGTATTGGCGGATGCTAAAGCCAAAAAAGCTGATGGTTTAGTTATCGATTTATCAACTAATGGCGGTGGATCTTTGGATGATGCTGTCAAAATTGGTGGTATGTTTATTAAAACAGGTAGCATTGTTAAACAATCATCACGAAAGGGTGCTGAGTCAGCCTTAGCAGATAGTGACGAAAAAGTCGATTGGGACGGTCCTGTTGTTATTTTAACATCTCGAGTATCAGCTTCTGCTTCTGAAATATTATCAGGAGCTCTAAAAGATTATAACCGTGCTGTTATTGTTGGTGCAGATCATACTTATGGCAAGGGCTCAATACAAACAGTCTTGCCTATACCGGGCGATTTAGGCGCACTTAAAGTAACTATTGGAATGTTTTATATTCCTGGTGGTTATTCAACGCAACACAAGGGTGTTGAATCTGATATAGTCTTTCCAAGTCCATATCATGTAGATGATATCGGTGAAAAAAGTATGGATTACTCACTACCACCCAAAAAATTGGATTCATTTATTTCTAAAGACGCTTTTGTAAAAGAGGGTGACGGCAAGTGGGATATGATTAAGCCTGAGTGGCTTAAAATTCTTAAACAAAAGTCTGAAGAGCGTATAGCTAAAAACGAGGAATTTAAAAAAATTATTGATGAACTCGAAAAGACAAAAAAACTTGGTAAAACAATCAAAGTTTCAGATATCTTAAAAGATAAAGGTGAGAAAGAGAAGAAAGTTAAAAAATCTAGATATGCCGATAAAAAAGAAAAAGAGAAAGAATATTTAAAACGTGCAGATATACAAGAAGCTGCAAATGTTCTTGGTGATTTAATTTTAATTGAAACAGGAAAAATTAAAGAATTAACTAAGAACTAAGAACAAAAAAAAGGGACTTAAAAAGTCCCTTTTTTGTTTCTATAAATTGGCTTGAAGCTTAGCAATGCGATCATCTAAATTAGGGTGTGTTCTTAAAAGGTCAATAATTCCACTTTTTCGATTAGATATTTGCATGGTTGCTACGGGGCTTTGTTCATCTGGTGTCGGACTGATATCTTTTTTCAGTTTTTCGAGTGCTCTAATCATTTTTTCTTTACCACCAATTTTTGCACCACCTGCATCCGCACGATATTCTCTTAAGCGAGAGACGTAGGCAATAACAAACATTCCAAGAATATTAAATGCGATATCTAAAATCATAGTCGATATCCACCGAACTATATGTCTATTTTTTTCTTCAACTTGGCTAGATAAAATATGACTGATTATTCGTGATAAAAACATTCCAAAAGCATTAACCATACCTTGTACGAGTGTCATGGTAACCATATCGCCATTAGCTATATGTGCTATTTCGTGTGCTAATACACCTTCAATTTCATCACGATTCATTTGTCTAAGTAAACCTGTTGAAACTGCTACTAGAGAGTTAGAACGGTTAGGACCAGTTGCGAACGCATTTATTTCAGGACTATCGTAAATTCCAACTTCAGGCATTTGTGGTAATTGTGCGAATCTTGCTAATCTATGTACAGTATGGACGAGCCATAATGCATCCGAGTCTCTGGTGTTTTCTTGAATAATTTCAACACCCATCATCATTTTGGCCATGTACTTTGATAAAAATAAAGAAATGAATGCGCCACCCATGCCCCAAATCAAACAAAAAACAGCTAGTGAGGCATAGTTAATTCCATGTGAGATTAAATAAGGTCTGACCCCTAAAATATTTAAAACAATGTTAATAGTGACCATGATAAGAAGATTGACTACAATTAAAATTCCAAATCTCTTAATAAAATTCATAAAGTATGACTCCAATTTAATTCAAAACATCGAATTAAGTATGAGATCAAAACAATTTTAGTCAAGTTTGCACATTAATTTGCAATTTTTAAGTTAATCGGAATTAAATTGTGTCTGCTATATTTAGTAATTATCGTTTGTAAATCGTCATAAAATAATGGCTTAGAAATATAATCGTCCATTCCATTTTGAATACATTTTTCTTTATCTCCACGTAGTGCGTGAGCTGTAAGTGCGATAATCGGTGTACGAGTTTTGAGGATTTTTTCAAGATCTCTTATAGCTCGAGTGGCATCATAGCCATTCATTTCAGGCATTTGAATATCCATGAGAATGAGGTCGAATTTCTGCGAGTTGAATTTGTCTAAAGCTTGCAATCCATTTGACGCGACACTGACTGTATGTCCCATTTTTTTTAGAAATGAAGCTGCAATTTTCTGATTGATCTCATTATCCTCAGCTAAAAGTATATTAAGGCTCAGCGATTGATTGCTTTGAATTTTATCTCCTGAATTAAAAATGACTGAACTTGTTGATAAAATTTTTATTTCTTCTGTATTTGCGATATCAAATGGACAGTTTAAAGTAAATTTTGAACCAACGCCAATTTGACTTTCTACCAAAATCTTTCCACCCATCATTTCTGCTAACTTATTGCAAATGGCGAGACCAAGTCCTGTGCCCCCATATTTTCGAGTCGTAGAACTATCAGCTTGATGGAATGCTAAAAATATTTCATCTAGTTTTTCACTAGCAATACCAACACCCGTATCTTTGACTTCGATATTTAGACTAATGTGTTTTTCAGATTTCGACTGAATAGCAAAGTTAACTTCGACATGGCCTTCAGATGTGAACTTCAATGAGTTATTAATTAAATTCATGATGATTTGTTTAATTCTTAAAGGGTCGCCAATTATGTACTTAGGAATGTTATTATCAAACTTTAAAATGAGATCGATATCGTTTTGTTGCGCGACATTTTTGGCTAATGCAAAAAAATCTTTGAGTTCTTCTTGTAAATTAAATGGTATTTTTTCAAGATTCATTTTCCCAGCTTCAATTTTTGAGAAATCAAGAATATCATTTAAAATTTGAAGTAGTATTTCAGCTGATTTTTTAAGTGTTGTTGTGTGATTTTTTTGTTCATCAGTTAGTTGTGTTTGCAATAATAGTTGCGACATTCCTAAAATGCCATTCATTGGTGTTCGTAATTCATGACTCATATTTGCTAAAAATTCGCTTTTAGCTTTGCTTGATTGCTCAGCAACATAAATAGCTTCTTGTAATTTCGTTTCACGTTTGATCAATTGTTTTTTGACAACTTGTGATCTTTCGTATTCGACACATGCAGCGACTGCAACATCGAGCCTGTTAAGTAGTGGATCGAGAGCTTGCTCAATTTCAACAGGAACCCCAGTTAATTTACGTACGATGAAAATTTCAAAGTGATCTTGTTTTTTGTAATAATAAAACAAATGATTCTCAAGATTTTCTTTTTTATTTTTTAATTCATCCTCATTTTTAAAAAACCATTGAGATCTTGCTGTTGGGTAGTGATACGTTGTTGGTAATTCAATTGAATCTTCATTGAAGTGCAGAGTAACTTCATTAATTCTAACATGAACGCTGAGAATATTTAAGCGCTGCGCAAGTTGAGTTAAAAAGAATTTCAGCATTTTATCAAGTTCTACGTGAAGTCCAATTGCTAAAGACATTTCATACTTAAATGTTAAAATTCTCAAATTGATATTATCATTTATGTTTTTGTATTTCATGATACCTGCTTCCAGCCACACTGAACTATAGTTTTGCTATAAAATTCAAGAGCTCTTGTCCCATCACTTGCAATTTCTCCAAGGCTGAATACCCCAATTATTGGAAGTGTACTATTAGGCGCATTTTTTACGATTGTACTTAAACAATTAGCATAATGTTCATGTCCTAGATAAGATAATCGATTGAAACAATCGATGATCAGGTATACATCATAGTCGTTGGATTTATTTTTCATCTTTTTTGTTCCAACTTCTGCGGCTTTAATTAAATTTTGTTCGACACCTTCTAGAATATGAATGACAGAATCTTCTGGAATCTGTCCGATACAGTAAAGATTTTTACCGTCCGATGAAATAGGATCTCGAACAATTAGTGTGCCATCAAACTTTTCAATACCGATCGGAAATCGTTTAGAGTGTTGTCCGAGATCAGCTGAATTGATTTCAAAATTGCATTTATCTTTTAAAATTTTTGAATAAAACTCATAGGCTTCTGTGTAGTCAATTTTGTTGATAACGTTGTCACTCGCTTTAGTTGCAATGTATGGGCCAGAAAACACCTGATAACCGTGTTCAACTGTAACATTTATATTGCGATATGAACCGATGAGTAATGCTTTACCCTCGTGGACCTTTTTATCAGCAAATATACATGGAGATTGTCGCATGAGTGTTCGACCTGCACCTCCACCAACATAAGTATATTCAGCACCAAAGTGGTCGTAAATCGCAGATAACAAATCTCCAATTCGATGACTGAAACCATCCATCAGTAGAAGCAACGAACGCGATGGGTGTAATTGAGTGACAGCATTTTGAAGAATAAAATCTAAATTCGTATTTGGATCATTAAGACCATCAATTAAAAAATGTTTCATTTCGTACTCTAGGCCAACGATTATGTGACCTTGATCCATAATTAAATTTGAAAATAGAATTTTAGGAAAAATTCCACCTAAAATTTTTACAGAAGTTGATTGAAAAATTTCGCAATACTGGGCATCGCTAATCGAACATTTTTCAGCAGCTAAGAGCAAAATTGTCTTCGTTTGTGGCTGATCTTTCAAGATAATTTCGATGTTGCTTTTAAGTGATGTTGTTGTACCAATTTGATCCAAGCAAGCTTTCATGAGTCCTCCGTAACCAATATTGATTAAAGACAATATAGCACCTACACAACAAAAAACAATTTTGGTTTGGTCATGAGAACATGACAATAGCGTTATTTCTTAATGAAACAAAAAATGTATATTTATTCTCAATGAGGAGGCCATTTTGAAGGCTGTTAAAGTATTAATAATTGACGATGATGAGAACTCAAGATCGATGGCTCAGTACTGTTTATTTCAACTTAATTGTGATTGTGATATTGTGTCGGGAGGGGACGAAGCTTTACGTTTGGTTCGGCAATCCCATTATGATCTCATTATCATTGACTGGAATATGCCCAAAATGAGCGGTCGAGAAACACTACAGAACATTGAAACACTTATTCGGCAAGAGGGTCGACATAAAATTAGTCATGTTGTCGTATATTCTGGTTTGCCAATGTCGCATTTAAACTTACCGCAAGGTTATCATGTACCTGTAAATGGATATGTTTCAAAACATGTGTCTCCACATAAGCAGTTAAGTGCGTTTAAAAAATATTTAGATTTGTTTAAAAAAGAAATTAAGGAGGCTGCATGAGCTTAATAAACAATGAACATATTCAACAACTGCTTGAAGTTGGAGGCCCAGAATTAGTCACTGAACTGATGAATATTTTTTTAAAAGAAGCTCCAGGGCATATAGATCGTTTAAAATCTTTTGATGTTAGCAAACATCAAAAAGAAATTGGTGAGTTTGCGCACAAAATGAAATCTAGTTCGGCAAGTTTAGGACTGATTTCTATGTCAAAGCATTGTGCGACTATTGAAAAGAAAGCTAGGTCAGGTCAAGCTGTGGGGCAATCTGATATGTTGCAAATTATTGATTATATTCGTAAGGCACAGACAGAACTTGAGGTTTACTTGAAAGCTTCGTAAGAAATTCAGTCAAGAATTTAAGATAAGGAGGAACGTATGCGCAACATCTTAATTCTAGAAGATAATGAATCTGATTTAACAATAATGAAGTATTTATTGAATAAAAATGGATATGTGCCATTTCCATTTAAAGACCCTTATGAAGCTATTGAACAATTAGACAAAGTTGTTGTTCACTTGATCTTGCTTGATTGGCAATTGCCAAGAATGTCAGGAATAGATTTTTTAAGACGTCTTAAGAAATCAGAGCAATATCGAGATATTCCAGTTATTATGATGAGCGGACGTAATGAGTTAAAGGACGTTAAGATGGCTTTACATGAAGGTGCTGTTGATTACATTATAAAACCGATAGATCCACTTATTGTACAAAACAAAATCGAAAAGTTTTTGACTGGAATTGATAATTGGCAAATTATGCCTTTATCAAGTGATCAAGAAACGACAGGCTCTCTGCCGCTGCGTCTTGAACTTAAAGGTATAAGTGAAGTCGGGTTGGAGTTTAGCGGTCCTATAGGTCTTAATAAAGGCGAAAACTATGATATTGAATTTGCAGCTTTGAAGAAATTAGATATTCAGCAAGTCCCAATTAGAATTCTTGAAGCAAAACACGATAGTACACAAAAAGTTGTTCGATATATCGGATCATTTATTGGTTTAAAAGAGGGTGATTTGAAAAAAATTCGTTTATTCTGCCGATCACTTAATCTACTTAAGCAATCTGCTTAAGTAGATTATTATTTTGTTGCGAAACTGGGTTAACAAGCTGATAGCCCCAAGAGCGTACGCTTATGAGTGATTTGCCTAGTGAGCCAAGTTTCTTACGAAGAGAATAAATATGAGTATCGACAGTTCTATCGGTAATATACATATCCTGTCCCCAGACTTTATCTAACAGCTGTTGACGAGAAAAAATTTGATGCGGATTTTCCATAAGAAATTTCATGAGCTGATATTCTTTTGGAGATAAGTCGATATTAGATTTTTTTGTGCCATCATCTAAAACAAGAAGCATTTGATGCGTCGAGAGTTTGAATGGTCCAAACTCTATGAAATCTTGGTGAAAATTGTGTCGTTTTAATGTTCTAATGACTCTCATTTGTAATTCGAGAAAATTGTAAGGTTTAACAATGTAGTCATCAGCACCTAATTGAAATGCCATTGTCTTTTGCGAGATATCGTTATCTCCTGATACAAAAATAACTGGTATTGTTCTTAAGTTTGGTGATTTCTGCATCTCTTCGTAGATTTTAAAGCCATTTTCTGCGCCAATGTGAATATCAAGTAAGACGATGTCCCAATGACTTTCGTTCAATGCCTTCATGGCGTCATGAGCATTTGTAACGCATTTAGTTTGGCCAATTGTATGAACGGCCTGGGCAGCAAATAACGAGCAAACTTGAGAGTCGTCGACAATAAGAATTTGGGTATCCTTGGATACTAACATAAAGCAACTCCTTTAACGTTCCGCATTTGAGCTTTTATTTATTGTACAAGATTTCTTCAAAAAACAGTAAATTCAGTTTGATTTTCTCATATTAGGTCATGCCATTTCCTATAAAGATTTATATGCGATTTGGCTAACCACTGAGCATAATATTTTAATGGTCTAAAGCGGACTGTTTTGGTATATTTTTCGAGCATGAAAAAAACTCAATCGACGCAATCTAAAAAGATGAAACCGAATGCTGCAGTTTTATTAAAAAACAAAAATGCAGCACCTCCTCTAAAAACAAATACTAAGCCATCATCTGCTGTTAAAAATAACTTCGGAGGACTTTCTAAAGAGCTTCTTCTGCAAATGCACTCGTTGATGGTGAAGTCGCGTGTTTTAGAAGAAAGACTTATTAAGATCTACAGAGCTGGAGAATCTTTTTTCTGGATTGGTGGGCCTGGTGAAGAAGCTTGGGGAGTTCCGCTGGGGTTACTGGCCCAAAAAGGACAAGGCCCGAATTATGATTTTTTACATTTACACTATCGCTGTTCGCCGACTCTAATCGCCATGGGTATGGAAATGGTTGATTCAATTCGTTTGATGATGAATAGGTCAACGGATCCGTCAACTGGTGGTCGTAATTTTTCAAACCATTTTTGTTTTCCAAAGTGGAATATTGCTCCGGTGACATCACCATTAGAGGTTCAATATCCGATCGCTTGTGGTACAGCTCATGTTCAGAAACGATCTGGAGCTAAATCGATCACTATAGTGACTGGTGGTGATGCCGGTACAGCTGAGGGCGATTTCGCATCGAGTTTGATTTTAGCTTCGCGCAAAGGTCAAGAGTTACCGATGTTAATTACTGTTCAAAATAATAAATGGGGAATTTCAACATCCTATGAAGGTCAGCATGGTGAAACACATATCGCAGATCGAGCTAAAGCATTTAATATTAAATCACAAGTTATTAATGGTAATGATCCTGTTGAGACTTATTTAGCACTCAAGGATAACATGGACTATATCCGCAAAACTGGTAAGCCAGCTTTTATAGAAGCCATGGTTTCTCGTTTGTATGGACATTCTTCAGCGAGTGGCGCTAATCCAATTCAAAATGAAGTGGATCCTGTTCGTGATTTTGAACAAAAATTATTGAAAGCTGGATTGCTTAAAGAGTCTGATTGTAAACAAATCTGGACTGCGTTTGAAGCTGAAGGGGTTCGTGCAACTGAACAAGCTCGTACAGAGCCTGTGCCATCGGCTGAGAGTATTTGGGATCATACATTTGTGAATAATGAAAATGCAGATTGGAGAAAATTCTAATGGCAAATATGGCTCAAGCTATCAGAATGGCTTTACACTATGCTGAAACAAATTATGAATTAAAAGATGTTTTTGGCCAGGATGTTGGTGCTCCGCTAGGAGGAGTTTTCACAGCAACTCAAGGTTTAAATACTGCATGGAATTCTACACTTGATGAGCGTGGCATCGTTGGTATGGCCATGGGTATTGCAATGGCTGGAGATCGTTGTGTAGCTGAAATTCAGTTTGCAGATTATATTTTTAATACAATCGATTTGCTTAAAATTGCCGGCAACACTTTATGGTGTACAAATGGTCAATATAATTTACCAATGACAGTTATGACTCCAGTAGGCGCTGGTATTCGTGGAAGTGTTTATCACTCACATTCATTTGATGCGTGGGCGTCTCGTTTAGCAGGATGGAAGATTGTCATGCCCTCTAATCCTTTGGATGCTTATGGTTTACTATTGTCATGCATTTTAGACCCTAACCCGACAATGTTTTTAAAACCAAAAGCATTAATGCGTGTTCGTGGTGACGAATTGATTCCAGGCGAACCGACTGATGAAAAAGAACTTAAAAATATGATCGATGCTCCGATTGGAGATCGCTCTCAATGGAAAGCGCAATGGCCTAAAATTCAAGAGTACCTTGTTCCAATTGGTCAGGGGAAAATTACACGTGAAGGTGAGCAAATCACAGTTGTCAGTTACGGTCGTCATTTGTTGTTGTGTAATGAAGTTGCCGATCAACTTAAAAAAGAGGGCTACTCTGTAGAGGTTATCGATTTAAGATCGATTTATCCTTATGATTGGCAAATGATCAAGAATTCTGTAGCAAAAACCGGTAGGGTATTATTTGTGAATGAAGACACTGAAGTCACGAATTTTGGTGAACACTTAGCGTATCGTGTAACGCAAGAACTATTTTATGAACTCATGGCAAGACCAAGAGTTGTTGCGGGTAAAAATGTTCCAGGTATCGGGCTGCATCCGAACCTAGAAGATGCTAGTGTTCCACAAAAACATGAAATTTATGAAGCGATCAAAGAGATTTGTGCTGAAGTTCCATAAATTAAATTGATATCAAGGAAGATAAATAAGTGAAAAGTAAATTTAAAGAACTACCATTTGACAAATACAAACTATACAACTCCGCCGTTCAATCAGCAGAGACTGATGTTCTTTTCTATCAAGATCGATATAAAGAATTATTCGGTAAGCCTAAAGCAGGACTGACTTTAAGAGAAGATTTTTGTGCTGCTGGTGCAATCAGTTGTGAATGGGTTAAGTTAAATAAAATCTATAAGTCATGTGGGTTAGATCTTGATGAAGAGCCAATGACTTATGGGCGTGAAAATTATATTTCAAAACTGACAAAAGATCAAAAAAGCCGAGTTCTACTCATTCAAAAAAATGTTTTAGAGGACGGATTACCGCATGCCGATATTGTAGCAGCAGTTAATTTTTCGTATTTTATTTTTAAAGATCGTGAAGTTCTAACTCAATATTTTAAAAATGTTCAATCTTCGCTCAATCATCGCGGACTATTTATCGTTGATGTATTTGGCGGTACTCAATGTACAGATGCTATTACTGATAAAACGCAATTTAAAAATTTCACATATTATTGGGATCAAAAAAGCTTTGATCCTGTGACAGCAGAAGCCTCTTTTGGAATACATTTTAAATATAAAAATAAAATGTATAAAGATGTTTTCACTTACGACTGGCGAATGTGGACAATCCCTGAGATTAAAGAAATGCTGTGTGCAGCAGGCTTTGATGACGTACTAGTTTACTGGGAGGGAACAAACAGTAAAGGCACAGGCAACGGTAAATTCACGCAAGTGATGCAAGGTGAAGCTTGCTTAAGTTGGATTGCATATATCATTGGAGTCAAAAAATAATATGAATCAAGTTATGAAATTAAATAAATACGAGGTTTGGGTGAGTCTTGGCTGTTCAGAAGAAGAACAATCGCTGCCTCAACCAGTATTGTTTGATGTTCAAATCCATTTTTCTCAAAGCGTTAAGGGTGTAATTACAGACCATCTGCAAGATGCTGTTGATTATGTGGCTTTGACTGAAATCATTTGTAAAGTTGCGACTGAAAAATCATTTCATTTAGTTGAGCATTTGTGTTTTTTGGTTCATCAACATATTGAAACTTTTCTAAAAAAAAATAAAATTCATGGTTATTTTCAGACTGAAGTTGTTAAACTTCGTGCGCCGGTCAGGTCTTTGCAGGGCGGAGTTAGTTTTTCATGTCAAAGCGAATTGCAGTACTAGGACTTGGTTCTAATATTGATCCTTTAAATAACTTACGTAAAGCTCTACAAGAGTTGCGAAGGCAATCGTCATTAAAAGTATTAAAAATATCTAAAATATATGAATCGGATGCATTGTTAACCGATCAAGCGCCTCGGGATTGGGATCAACCTTATTTGAATGCCGCAATATTAATTGAACTGACATATAATGATCCACATGAACTACTCAGCATTACGCAATCAATAGAAAAAAAATTAAAAAGAAAAAAAATAGATAAATGGTCACCACGAACGATTGATATTGATATTCTTTTTATAGAAAATGAAAAAATTAATTTACCAGATTTTCAAGTCCCGCACCCAGAACTTGAAAACAGACCATTTGCATTGTTGCCTTTACTAGAAGTTTATCCTCAATATAAACCAACAAAATCACTGTGGTTTAACGAAGCCACGCGGCCATTAAATACGAAAAAGTCTGCTCTGTTTGTCTGGCCTAAACTCGTTAGTATATTAAATATTACGTCTGATTCTTTTTCTCAAGATGGGCTTTATCAAATCGATAAAGCTATAATAGATCAGAAAAAACTTGAAGCTCAAATTAAATTGATGTTGGCTGACGGAGCAGAGGTTATAGATATTGGTGCTGAGTCGACTCGTCATGGTGCCGTGAGTGTGGATTCAGTACACGAGCTTGAACGTTTAACTCAAACTTTAGAAGTCATTCAATCGATCAAGAGTTCTCAGAATTTTGAAATTTCTATTGATTCAAGAAAAGCACAAGTTATGCAAAAAATTGTTCAAAAATTTAATATTGAATATATGAATGATGTTGAAGGATTTCGAGATCCATCAATGCTTGAAATCGCAAAAGATTTTTCTGGCAAGATTATTTGCATGCATTCATTTTCAGTCCCTCCTCTCAAAAGTGAAATTATTGAAGGCGATGTTTTTGCTTTTTTAAATTTATGGTGGTCAAGTAAGTTAGAAGAATTTCAGAGAAAGAAAATTCCTGAAGATAAAATTATTTTTGATGTGGGTATTTGCTTTGGCAAATCTGCGGCGCAGTCATTTGAAATATTAGAAAATATGCAGCGTTTTTCAGATATTTCAAATGAAATTTATATTGGACATTCACGCAAATCATTTTTGGCCAGCATAACTGATGCAATTGCTTCTGAAAGAGATCAAGCAACTGCACAAGTGACAGCTAAAATTAATCAAGCTTATTGCCAGTATTTAAGAGTTCACAATATTCAAATCAACAAAAAGGCATTGTTATGACATACGAGCAAGTCGTTCAAAATCTAGAGTCTTTAAATATTATGCCTAAAACAATGCCTGGTCTTGAAAAACTTAAAAAAGCATTAAGCCATAAAAATTGGTATCAAAGCTTAGATCCTCATAAAATTATCACTGTGGCAGGAACGAATGGTAAAGGAACAACATGCGCCGCTCTTGAGACACTGTTAATTTCTGCAGGCCAGAAAGTTGGACTCTATACATCACCACATTTGATTTCAACTACTGAGAGAATTCGATCAAATGGTCAAAATATTTCACAAGAAAATTTTATTAAGTTGTATCTAGAAAATGAAAATTTGATTCGAACGTATGAGCTAACTCATTTTGAAAGTTTAACTTTGATGGCGGCTGATTATTTTTTCTCTCAGCAAAATTTAGATTTTGCTATTTTTGAAGTTGGACTTGGTGGTGCCTATGATGCAACAAATGTTTTTCCAAATGGGTTATCAATTATTACTGCGCTTGGGCTAGATCATCAATATATTTTAGGAAACACAATTCAAGAAATAGCTGCAAATAAATTTGGTATTATTAAGAAAAACTCTGTTGTTGTTCATCATCTATTGCCTGAAGAAACCCACGAGCTATTTCATACAACGCTAAAAAAAACAGATTCACGATCTGTGGCAGCATGTAAATGGACACTCAAAGTTGATCAAGAAAATTTACTGCCGATCTGGTTTATTGACACTCAATATGGAATAGCTGAGATCAATATACCAGGTGCAAGAGCTTGTGAAAATATAGCCACAGCTCTGACTGCTTTTGAGGTCTTGGGCTTTAACCCAGAAAAACATTTGCACGCACTTAAACATATTCAATGGCAGGGCCGAATGCAGATGATTTCTCTGCCAGATATTAATTGTCCGGTGTTTCTTTCAGGGGATCACAACGCGCAAGGTGTACAAAGCCTTATTGATTTGCTTCAGTATTATAAGTGGAACACACTGCATTTAATTGTTGGTATCGGGCAAGATAAAGATGCCGAAAATATATTTGCGCAGCTATTACAGTTACCCCGACATAAATTATATTTAACTGTGACTCCATTTAAGGGTCGCTCGATAAGAGATTATTCAAATCAAATTAAAGAGCATTCTGTTTCGCAGAACGATAATGTCATTGAATTACTGAAGTCTATTCGTACTGAGGCCGATGATATGGTCCTTGTGACTGGATCTTTGTATTTAGTGGGTGAAGTTTTAAAGTCGCAGACTTTTAACTAGCCCGGAAAATCCTCACGCTTAAATAAACTTTCTAATTTTAATCCAGAAGCTTCGAGCTTTGCCGAAGCTTCTGCTCCACCACGATTAATCACACAGACGACGTGACCAAGCTGAGCATTGATAGAGCGTAAATCTTCTGCGCTCAATATAACTTGTCCGCCAGATGTAATGACGTCTTCAACGATGCAGACTTTTTTGTTTTTCACTGAAGCTCCTTCAGCAAATAAACATGTCCCGTAGTCTTTTGCGGTTTTGCGAATGAAACTTACAGGAATTCCAGTTTCAAATGAGAGTGCGACTGCGACGGGAATGCCACCCATTTCAAGGCCAGCTAACACTTCAGTATCTTTAGGAATTTTTGGGGCTAATTGTTTTGCGATCTCTTTTAAAAGTTCAGGTTGTGATTCGAATTTATATTTATCGAAATATTCATGTGAAAGTTTTCCTGAGCGTAATTTAAATTCTCCAGTGAGATGACAAACATTGAAAAGTTTAAGAGCAAGTTCTTGATGAGTCATTTGGTCTCCTTTAGTCACCTCATGGGTGAAAAATTTTTGGCGCGAATTATGCTGTATAGGTTTTGCTGAACAGTATAGTTTAGCTTTGGCCCTAATTGGATATTTGTCATGGTGCTGTGTATGAGAGAAAAATTGCGCTTATTTTTTGAACATAATCTTGCTTCAGAAAGCAAGTCAGACTTGCAAACTGTGGGTCTTTTCGCAGTTTTAGCTGTGCTAACAGTTATTTTTGTTTTATTGGTTAAAGCCGTTCAATTCACGCCGAGTCTATCTAATCAGACTGAGATTAAGCCTGTCAGCAGTGAGGCTAAAATATCACCTTAATTATTTACATGCGTGATTGTTTTTTGCGCTGTTGCCACTGATCAAGAGCATATTTACGCATATCTTCAATGTTATCAAACTCATCCATGATCTCAACGCCAAGGAGTGTCTCGACAGCATCTTCTAATGTGACTAAGCCCGTGATGACTCCGTATTCGTCGTTAACAATTGCTAAGTGACCTTTTTGTTTAATGAAAAAATCGAGCGCCTGTGATACAGACATACGTTCCGAAACAGATGGTATTGGAGTGACTAGCTCAGATATTTTTTTATGATGTTGATCGTGCGATAAGGCTTCAAGAATTTTGTAGCGATGTGTAATTCCGATAATATTATCAAGAGAGTCTTGATAAACCGGAATTCTTGAAAAGCGAATGGGCTTAAATTTTTTAGAAACCTCGTGAACAGTCATATGCCCTTCGAGAGCCATAAAAACTGATCTTGGCGTCATTATGTCAGAAACAAATACGTTATCTAGTTTCATCAAGTTCTTAATGATAGTTGATTCTTTGGCTTTAAGGGTGCCCTCTTCTACGCCAATTTCAGCTGATTTAATCATTTCATCTCGAGTGACATCAGGTTCTTCAGCTTCTGTTGCAAGTCCTTTAGATATGGCTTCTGAAAGTTTAACAAATGGATAAAGACCGATCGTCATAGCTTGAACACAGTAAGCACTGAAAAATGATAGTGATTTTGGATTATTTTTGCCAATAGTTTTGGGTAAAATTTCAGAAAAAACAAGAATCATGAATGTTAAAAATACAGAGAACATAGTGACATATTTGTCACCAAACTCTTGGTGAACTTCGTAGGCTATCCAGGCAGAGCCTAAAGTGTGTGATATAGTATTGAGAGTTAATATGGCTGATATCGATCTATCCATGTTGTCCATGACATGCTTTAATACTTTACCTGCTTTAGGTTTTTGTTCGACAGCAACTTCAACAAACGCCGGAGATAAAGAAAGTAAGACAGCTTCACATAATGAACATAAAAAAGATATGAACAAAACCAATATGAAAGAAACTAAGATAAATCCCATAAGATATAACTTTAGCAGATTAAAAGATAGTTGGCTAATAATGAGACAATCATATCAGATGTCATCCACAACTAAAGTCTCTTTTGCTTAACATAATACTTTTTTGTTACATATTATTGTTAAAGTCTTGTCGAATAATGAGATTGTGGGGCTCAAGATTAGTTCTGATTAAGACGATGGTCTAAACTGTAATAGGTAGTTGGGGGATTTCGTGCTTAAACGTGGCATTGGTTATTTTTTTATTTTTCTAGCGCCACTTTTCTTTTGCTCATGTAAATTTGATCAGATATCTGAAAAACAACTACCTTCTTCAAGTGTAGAATCCAATGAACCCAACCCCATACCGCCATCAAACACAGAGACTCAAAATGATCAAATTACACAGAAATGTCCGGAAGGGCAAAGTCCACTTTTAGATCCTATGTCAGCAAGCGAAGATAACCCAATTTGTGGATTTAAGCCTACAATTGAAAAATTAATTGCTCCTGGATTTGTCTATCCAGATCGGGAGTTGAATGTTGAGTTCGCTGTTTCTGGCTCTGTGCAAAGTGTTAGATTAAATCCAGGACAAGTGGATGTTATAGGTAAGAAGAGATTGGCTGTGCGCCCTCTGACCAGCACAACATATACTTTGTACGCTTCTAATGCTTACGGAACTGTTTCAAAGACAGTAGTTGTCCGAACAATAAACCAAATAGAAAATAGTCTATTAGCAAATGAACCATGCTCGAGCTCGTCAGATCTTGTATCATTCAAGAATACTCGGTTGATTACAGAGTTCGGTGTCGTGCCGAACTCTGACCTTGATCAATCAGATAAAATACAAACAGCTATAAATTCTTTAAGTTCTGGAGATCGATTGTTATTTGTGCCAGGAGTTTATTTACACAGTAAAAGAATTAATATTACTCGGGCAGATGTTGTTATCGATGGCAACGGTGCTGAAATACGAGGAACTAACGATTTAGATAAAGCGATCATGATTCAAGCAAACCAAGTCACTGTTAGAAATTTAATTATTACGGGATTAACAAGAGGAAGATCATCAACACCTTGGCAAAGTGGTCTATCGATTTATAGTTCGAACTCAGGATCCCAGAGATTATATAATATTAAAATACTCAATAATATTTTAGTACCGCTAGACGGAGCTGGTGATGATTTTCAAAATGGTTCAGGGATTTTTATTTATAATACTGAAAATTATTTAATAGCAAATAATCTGATTGTTCGAAGTTATTCGGATGGTATTCATTCGACGGCTCGTTCTAGAAACGGAAGAATATTATTTAATAATGTTATTGAAACAGGTGATGATGGAATTGCTATAGTTTCATACCTAGATAAAAGTTGGAGATCAAAAACAAATGTAGATCCTAATTTTTTAAAAAATAATTACGAAGCAGTCATTTCATCGAATATTTTAATATATGACAACTTTGTTTCGGGTCAATATTGGGGACGTGGTATTTCAGTTGTAGGTGGTAAAAACATTTCCATTTTAAATAATGATGTTTCTAAAATATTTGGAGCTGCTGGTATATATTTATCTCGAGAGGTTTCTTATGAAACAACAGGTGTTAATAATATTAATGTTCGTGGAAATAATATATCTAAAATAGCAACTGATGTGCCTGCATTCATTCCGCAAGGTAGTTATTATTCGTCTGTGATTGCGGCAATTGCATCAGGTCCAGTAACTGGTCACGGTGCAATTGAAGTCTATGCAGCGGTCACAAATACGGATTATGCTTATCCAGCAGCTGCAGATGCTCTGACAGCACAAAATATTAACATAGAGAAAAATAATATTATCGACACGAAGTGGGCTGGTTTAAGAATTGGATATAACTCAGTTCATATGCAAGGTGTTAATCTGATTGCTAATACAGTTAGTCATCCAGGAGGGGTAAATAACTATATGTTATTTAAAACGGATGTTTTCGATAAGACTCCGCACTGTTCTTTGAACAAAACGGAACTTGGAGATTTAACGTCTACATTTTGTTTATCGACTGTTGTTAAGTATTCTGTTTCTGGTTTTTTATGCTACCTTTAATATTAAGGAGAAATATTGTTGTATGCCGATTGCGATGATAACAGGGGCAACCTCTGGTATTGGTTTAGGATTTTCGCTAAAATTAGCTGAAGAAAAATATGATCTTTTTTTAGTATCTAGATCAAAAGAAAAATTAGAAGATCTGAAAAATAAAATCGAAAATCAGTACAAAGTTCGTGTTTTAGTAAGAGTGTGTGATTTATCACAGATAGATCAGGTTGATGAACTTTGTCGTGAAGTTGAGAAATTAAATATTGATCTATTCGTTAATAATGCAGGAATTGGCCTAGCGCAAGAGTTTGCAAATTCTGCACGATCTAAAAATTCAGAAATGATGAATTTAAATATGTATTCTGTCACACAATTGTGTCAGGCAGTTGCTCAGGTGATGAAAAGTAAAAATGCCGGACAAATTATTAACGTTGCTTCTATGGCTGGCTTTCAAGCTGGACCTTATATGGCTGTTTACTATGCGACGAAGGCATACGTGATTTCTTTATCTGAAGCTTTACATGAAGAGCTTAAGCCATATGGTGTATCAGTTACAGCTTTATGCCCTGGCCCCGTTGAAACGGGTTTTCAGAAAGCAGCATCTTACGTAGAACAAAAAAGCTTTTTACATCAATCAATAGATCGTGTTGTTTCTAGCGGTCTTGTTGGTGTTCGACACGGACAACCAATCATTGTTCCAGGTCTTATTAATTCTATACTCATTCAATTAAATCGAATTTTACCAAGATCTTTGATGAGAAAAATTATGAAAAAACGATTGGCAGTTAGAGCAGCCACAAAATTTTAATACTGTGTATATTTGACAGTTGTTTTGAGTAAGATATAGTAACTAAGTGTTTTGGTTTTTGATAATTTTTCTATTAAACATTGCAGGGTTTTGGTTAAATCAACATCAATATTACTTTGTAAGTATTGATGTCTGTGTTTTGTTATCACTAGGGTCTTTGTTTTTAAATAATCAAATATCCATTGCAATAACGGCGTGGTCACTACTCAAACGAGAAGATTATCGACGTCAAAAGCTACAATTTAATTTAGCTATTGTATCTGATATTTTCAGATTATTTTCTTTTGTGTTTGCTATACTCTGGTTTTTAAGATGGTATAGAGCTGATTCTGATATCGGTTTGGGAACTCCTCATCAGCATGATTTGGCTTATTTGAATGCTTTTTTATTATGTACGATTTTGTCATACATAATGGATGCTAAGCGGCTAAGCCGTCTATTGCAGAAAGTTCAGTTTACAAGTGGTCGCCAAGCCCTTATTCACTTTATCATTGTTATTTTCGTTGGTGCATTTTTACTTATGATGCCATTTTCAATTCAACACAATCAAACCATATCATTAATTGATGCGTTTTTTTTATCTGTTTCAGCACTGTCTGTAACTGGGCTTTCACCAGTAGATATATCGACTGTTTTAACAGGTTGGGGTTTGTTTATTTTACTTATTTTGATTCAACTAGGCGGACTTGGTGTTGTTATGTTAACCATTGGTTTATCAGTTGCTACTAGTAAAAGATTATCAATGAATTCTATTTTTTTAGGACAGGATAACTTTTTAATTAAAAATATCGGTGATGTTCGTAAGTTTTTAGTTCAAGTTGTTGCTATTACTTTTGCTGTTGAATTTATTGGCGCATTCCTATTGTACATTAGTTTCCCGTTGAATTTACAAAATAGAGTCTTCAGCTCTATTTTTCACTCAGTATCGGCATTTTGTAATGCAGGTTTTTCTTTATATGCCAGCAGTGCTCATGACTCTGCATTTGCGAATGGTGGAGTTTTTATTTTATGTGTTCTTATAATTATGGGTGGAATTGGTTTTCCCGTTATAATTGAAATTGGTAAAATGATTAATCATCGAAAATTTTCGATGAATGTACTATCTCCCCAAACTCGTTTAGCCGTTAAAGCATCAACATTTTTATTGTTTTCAGGGGCTTTAATGTTTTTTGTTTTTGATTCACTTGATACATCGTCGAGTCTGTCAATTGGAGAGCGTTTATTAAATTCTGCGTTTTACTCAGTTTCAAGTCGTACAGCCGGATTTAGTTTATATCCATTGGATAAAATGAGCGAAGCATTTCAGTTTTTATTTATAATTTTAATGGTCATTGGCGCAAGTCCTTCATCGACAGGTGGTGGTATTAAAACAACCACTGTTGGTATACTTTATGCCACAGTTAAAAGTGTAGTATTGAGTCGAGATCAAACAGTAATATATGGCCGCTCTGTTCCGTTAGATGTTATTCGTAAATCTCTAGCTATTATATTTTTATATTTGGGTTTTGCTGGTATAGCATTAATGATTTTAATTATAACAGAAAATTTAACTATAATTGAGCTCATAACAGAAACTGTATCTGCGCTTTCTACAGTCGGATCGTCTTTGAATGTAACTGCTCGATTATCTGTTTTTGGTAAAATTGTGATTATGTTATTGATGTTAATTGGGCGTTTTGGAATATTGTCACTTGTAATGAATAGTTTAGAAAAAGATAAAAAATCTTTTTTAAAATATCCAGAAGATAATTTTAACATTGGTTAATATATTTTATCTCAGAAAAGAGTGCTTGGTATGAAACAGAGATTTTTAGTTATTGGTATTGGACAGTTAGGATCTTCTCTTGTGAGAAACTTATATATGGAAGGTGCTGAAGTTCTGGCGCTAGATACGGATCAAAACAACATTGATGCTATAAAATCAGAATCAACTCTATGTGCAGTCGGAGATTGTATGGATATCAATACGTTGAAAGAGATTGGTGCCGAATCAGTTGATTCAGCAATAATTTGTATGGGAACTAATTTCGAGGGTAGCGTGCTAGCACTTACCAATTTATTGCAGTTAAAAGTACCTCACATAGCAGTCCGAGCATCAACTCAACAAAAAGCTCAAATATTAAAGAATGTCGGCGCTCACGAAGTTTTTTTCGTTGAAGATGAAATGGGAAAAATTTTGGCACATTCACTAACTAGACCAAATATTCTGCATACGATGGATCTTGGCTATAATTTGAAGATTATTGAATGGGTACCATCTACTTGGGCTAATGGACAAAAATTAACTGAACTTAATTTTCAACAAAAATTTAATGTACAAATTATCGCATTGAGGAATTTAAAAAAACCACGTGAGATTATTAATCCTGAAAAAAACATAGTATTGACGCCGGACCATGTGGCTATATTATTCGGATCGGATAGTGATTTGAACAAGTTAATTAATCATGCTTAGTTAATAGATGAAAAATTGTTGATTGATATAGTTGATTGATATAGTTGCTTAGTATTAATTAAACAACATATAAAAAGGTCTCGTCAAATTATCAACTTCGCATAAATGGCTGGGTTTCAGGCACGTCCTTATGTGGCTGTTTACTATCCTTAAATGCAGTTCATAATATCAGAGCTATTGTCATTCCAGGAGTTCTGAATTCGATACTTGTGCATCTCACAATCTAGTTTTACAAAGATTTACAATGAGATCTATAATGAAAAAAAGACTTTTCAAACGACTGCCGTAATCTTCTAAAGAACGTTTAATGCAGTTATTGTCACTGTATTATTTTTTTACAGTTTAAAACTGTCATATGTTTTCTCGTAGTGGTCTTTTGTTTGCAAAAATATGTTCTTTAAATACAACACACAAACAAAGGACGCAAATATGAAAAAATCAATAATCTTTTTTAGCCTTATTTCTTTAAAAGCAATGGCATTCTCTGAAACTCAATTTATGGAGATGGGAAAATGTACTTATACTGATACCCAATCAAAACAGACAATGTCTGCTACTCTCTTGATTGAATCAGATGCTGCTGATTCTGCAAAAGCAAAAGGGTTAATTGTTTTTGATCAAGTTGCTGTGCGGGCAATGGTTTCTGATTTTAAAGGATTATATGCTGAAACGACTCAAGTAGAATTGTCAGATAAGATTACTGTTGTTCTTGGTGACGACAATATTGTTGATCTAAATAAATCTAACAAACTAGTTTTTGATAAAAATGGTGACGCGTCACTTGATGGTGATAACGGTGCTTATAAATGTAAAATGTCATCTGATCTAATCGCTAAAATGAAGCAAAAGTAAATCCATGACTTAAAATAAACTAAAAAAAAGGCTTAGTGTTTCCACTAAGCCATTTTTATTGATTCTAAATAATTTCAGAAAAATTATTTTTGTTCAGCAGCACGTTTAGCCGCATATTTTTTAGCTAAATCGTCTTGTACGTTGCGCGGAGCTGGTTGGTATTTTGCGAATTCCATAGAGAATTCACCTTTACCTTTAGTCGCAGAACGTAAATCAGTTGAGTAACCAAACATCTCTGTTAATGGAACTTCTGCTTCAATCGTTACGTTACCTTCAATAGTTGTTGTACCAACGATAACACCACGACGCTGATTGATTTGACCAGTCGCTGGACCTTGATATTCCTCTGGAACTGTTGTTTCTAGTTTCATGATCGGCTCAAGTACTGTTGGTTTAGCTTTTTGATAAACTTCACGCATTGCCGCCATAGCTGCAATTTTGAACGCCATATAAGATGAATCGACATCATGGTAAGCGCCATCTGTTAAATCAACTTCAACGCCAACAATTGGGAAACCTATCAAAGGACCTTTTTTACATTGCTCATTAAAACCCTCTTCAACAGCTGGGATGAATTCTTTAGGAATACGACCACCCACAACTTTGTTGTTGAATTTGAAAACTGAACCGTCTTCTTGGGCTTCAAGCGGTCTAATAGCACCAACGATTTTCGCGAATTGACCAGAACCACCTGTTTGCTTTTTATGAGTGTAATCATAAGCAGCATCACCACCGATAGTTTCACGGTAAGCAACTTGTGGTTGACCAACTGTTACTTCACAGTTGAATTCACGTTTCATACGTTCAATGTAGATCTCTAAATGTAACTCACCCATACCAGAGATGATTGTCTCGTTAGACTCTTCATCACGGTGTACACGGAAAGTAGGATCTTCTTTACGAAATTTTTGTAACGCTTTTGTAAAGTTGTTAGCACCATCTTTAGATTTAGGAGCCACAGCTAAGCTGATAACTGAATCCGGAACGTGCATAGATTGCATTGAAGCTTGGATTCTGTCGTCGCAGAATGTATCGCCGGAAGCGCAATCAATACCGAACATAGCAACGATATCACCAGCGTAAGCAACATCAGTGTCTTCCATTTTGTCAGAGTGCATACGTACAACGCGTGGAATTTTAACAGATTTTTTGTTTGATTGGTTGATAATGAAATCACCTTTTCTCAAAGTACCTTGGTAAACGCGCATGTAAGTTAATTGACCAAACGGAGTTTCTTGAAGTTTAAACGCTAAAGCAACTAAAGGATCTTCATTGTTAGGTTTAAGAGGGAATTTCTCTTCGTTCTTAGTCAAATCAAGAGCTTGCTCAATTTTCTCAGATGGGTTTGGTAAGTAATAAGTTACACCATCTAATAAATGTTGAACGTTTTTATTTTTGAAAGCAGATCCGCAGAATACTGGAACTAATTTTAAGCTGATAACGCCTTTACGGATAGCAGCTTTAATTTCGTCAACAGTTGGCTCTTCTTCCATTAGGAATTTTTCAGCAATGCCATCATCGATGTCAGCTAATTTGCCGATAAGTTCATGACGGTATTTTTTAGCATCTTCTGCTAAATCAGCTGGAACTGGGATTTCAACGATATTTTCACCGTCTTCACCTTCGTTTTGGTAAGCTTTCAATGTGACTAAGTCAACGATACCTTTGTGTTGGTCTTCTAATCCGATTGGAATATTAACCATAACTGCATTAAGTCTTAATTTATCAACTAAAGCATCTTTAACGCGGAAAGGATTAGCTCCTTGACGGTCAAGTTTGTTGACGAATGCTAAACGAGGAACGTTATAACGCTTCATTTGGCGGTCAACAGTTATTGATTGAGATTGAACTCCGGCAACTCCGCAAAGAACTAGGATAGCGCCGTCTAATACGCGAAGTGAACGTTCAACTTCAACTGTGAAGTCAACGTGCCCCGGTGTATCGATTAAGTTAATTGTATAATCTTTCCAGTGTACTTGTGTCGCTGCAGATTGGATTGTGATCCCTTTTTCTCTCTCAAGATCCATCGAATCCATTGTTGCGCCGACGCCATCTTTACCTTTTACTTCATGGATTTCGTGAATACGACCACCATAAAACAAAATACGCTCAGAAAGAGTAGTTTTTCCTGAGTCGATATGCGCCGAGATACCGATATTACGGACCTTATTGATGTCCCATTTTTTTGACATGTTTTACCTCGTTCGTTTTGTTTTTTTATTTAGCAAACAATTGGGTCTATCATCTTTTTTTGCACGATGCAAATAATGATGTTTATTTGCGGTAACACGCTAAAAAATGCTCACTTTTACCAGCCTAATTTAAAAGCATGATGTTGGCTGTTTAAACATCTTGCACATAGCCTTTCTAGGGTATAGTAATTCACCTTCATTTATGAGACTAGGCCGAAATTTAATTATTCAACTGTGTATAGTAGTGGTCGTGCTTTTAAGGTGCGTGCTGGTTTTTTCAGATACTGCTGGTTTTTTAAAAAACGAGATAAATCAAATAGTTGTGGGTTTTGCCAAGCCTGAACTGATTCGTTCGGATTTATGGCAAATATATCTTTCTGAAGTTAACGATCTAAATTCAGAACAAATCAGGGTTTTAAATAACCGAACTATTGCAGGGATCCAAGAGCAAAAAATAGAGATATTCAATAATACTAAACGTGTTGTTATGGCTCCAAGTTCAGTTTTAAACTCAATTTTAGATTTTACTCAAAATCATCCATTATTCGGAGTTCAGCAAGCTGATTATGAGCGACAGGGGACTGCTCTTGGTTATTGCTTTGGTCGTGCAACCTTTCTGCATCTTCTTTTTTTACGCTTAGGGCTGCAAAAAGAATCCATTCAGAAGATTTGGGTTCTTGGTCATATCAAAAATGATCGAAGAGATGGGTTTTGGCAGTTTCATGTCGCAACTATGGTCTATACTGATCAAAGAGACTGGGTCGTATTAGATGCAAATATTGGTTACCCTTTATCGGCTAGAGATTGGGTCCAGTATTACGAACAAGCGAATCCTGATGGAAAATTACGTTTTTATTACACGAGTGCATCAAAGTTTGGTCCATCTTTGGGGCAGTACAATCGGTTACAGCTAGGTTTAGATATGGCAATGGATCAAGATTGGTACAAACATTACTTTGTGGACATGATGACCTACTTTAAAAATACAAGCTTAACTCAAATGGGTTTGAGTCATTTCTAAAAATTGCATTATTGATTGTGTTCATAGAAAGAATCCAGAACAATCATATTTATGAGAAGTATTCAAGATGTTCTATTAGAGAAATTTAAATTTTCCCAATTTCGTGGCGTTCAGCTCGAAGTTATAGAAAGCTTGCTCAATAAAAAATCGATTTTAGCTTTAATGCCCACAGGGACTGGAAAAAGTTTGTGTTTTCAACTTATAGCGCACATACAAAAAGAAAAATCTCTTGGTGATTTAGTTTTAGTTGTATCACCACTTATTGCGCTGATGCAGGACCAAACTCAAAAAGCTAAAGAATCGGGCTTGCGCGCAACGTTCATCAATTCTTCGATTTCTCAACAGGAAAAACAACATCGTTTAGAACTCGTGTCTAATGGACAAATTGATATTTTATTTGTGACGCCAGAAAGATTTCGCAAAGCAGATTTTTGGGATGTGATTAAGGTAGTTAAAATATCATTATTTGTTGTTGATGAAGCTCACTGCGTGAGTTTATGGGGACATGATTTTAGACCAGACTATGCAACATTGGGACAAGTCATTAAAAATTTAAATAACCCCATAGTTTTGGCATTAACAGCAACAGCAACGGAATCTGTTCAACAAGAAATTTGTGATTCGCTTCATCTCAATCAAGACCATGTACTGACAAGTGGAATAGAGAGACCGAATCTGGCTTTAAAAGTAGTTGAAATATATGGACAAGATGAAAAATTTCAGGCCATGTATGAAATTATAGAAAATAATAAAAATCAAAGTGGCATAGTGTATTTTTCTCTCATTCAAACGCTTGAAAATTTTGGACGTTTTCTGCAAAAACAAAAACTCCAGTACTTAAAGTATCATGGTGACATGACACCAGGACAGCGGCGACAAAATCTAAAAAACTTTATTCAAAATAAAGATCATAAGACTGAAAATAATTGGATTTTGGCAACACCTGCATTTGGATTAGGTGTTGATAAACCTGACGTTAGATTTGTTATGCACACAGAAATTCCATCAACGATAGAGTCTTATTTTCAAGAAGTGGGGCGTGCCGGACGTGATGGCAAACTGTCTCAAGGATTGTTGTTTTATGATGAGGATGATCTCACTATTCAAATGCAATTTTTAGATTGGGCCTATCCGGATCGTCAATTTATTCAGAAGGTCTATCATCTTATCTCTGATAATTATGCTCAAGTTTCACAGCAGGGATTTGATTTTTTAAGAGAACAAATGACTTTTAAAAATAAAAAAGATTTTAGAGTGCAATCAGCAGTGAGTATTTTGCTGCGCTGGGGCTGTTTAGAAGAGTGTGATTCTCTCTTTGGTTACAGAGCAGTGACAGAACCAGATGAATCACTTTACACCAAAGAAAATCAAGATTTACTTAAAAAAGCTCATCAAAAAAAATTATTAGCTATGCTTCAGTGGACTAAAAATGAAAATGAATGTCGTTTAAATCTGATTTATAGATATTTTGGTCATGAGCATATACAACCGTGTGGAATTTGCGATGTCTGCGATCAATGATTTTCCGAACCCTCGCACCGCTGATATTATCGATGATGTGATTGCTGTTGGTGGTGATATCGATGGCCTCAATTTGAAAGAATCATATCGATTGGGTATTTTTCCGTGGCCACATGAAGGGTATCCTCTTTTATGGTTTTGTCCTGATGAACGTGGTGTTTTGTTTTTTGATGAACTTCATATTTCAAAAAGCTTAAAGAAGTGGATAAAACAAAATGAAAACAAAATAAATGTTACAGTGAATCAAGCTTTTGAATCCGTTATCAGTGAATGTCAAAAACAACAACGACCAGGGCAAAAAGGCAGTTGGATCACGGGCGATATTATCCGCGCGTATACAGATTTGTTTCAAATGGGTGGAGTCATATCTGTTGAATGCTGGCAGAATAACGAACTTATCAGTGGAATATATGGTGTTTTAAGCGAGAATTATTTTAGTTGTGAAAGTATGTTTTTTAAAAAAAGCAATGCTTCAAAATATGCTTTTGTTAAGTTAGTGAATTATTTAAAACATCAATACCAAATGTCTTGGATGGATCTACAAATGGTGACAGATGTTTCTGAATCGTTCGGCGGGCGTTATATATTGCGCGAAGAATTCATTGAATTAATTGACTCTAAAATCCAGGCTTTATAATAATCAAGATTTAAAAACATACTTCGACTATAACATTCGTTATGAATGTTATTTGGATCATCACTAGTTTTTTTGTACACCGCTATAGCTAATCCTTGTAAATAAGGACGTCCTTCGCGTTGAAGAAAAACAGGTCCGCCAGAATCGCCAGAGCAAACGCCAGCTTGGTCTTTCTGATTATATTGAATTATACGATCTTTAAGTTGTAACAGATCGAAAGTAAGTTCTGCTTTTTTTAGAACTCCGAGTAGTCGAATTTTTTTTGGTTTGCCATTTTTTTTGCTATACTGCACTTCGGTATCTTCTGGTTCTTGAAGGCTTGATTGCTTTCCGTAACCAGTAGCTACAGCTTTTATTAAATTATTTTTGATTTTATTTTTTGTGCTTAATGAAAGAAAATAAGAGTAACTATCCCGTGTAATAAAATATGAAAAATCAGTTTTAGCGTCAGTCATTTTGCTTTTTAATTTTAAAACTGCAATATCATGCAGATTAGATTCAGCTTCAGGCCCAAAAATATTCTTAGAGTCTTCAACTTCTTTAAGCTCAATATAAGTTTTGTTGATAACTGCTTTTTCAATTTCATAAACGTCTTTTTCGTTAGTCAATTTTTTATACATGTTAGTCGTTAGAATGACTCGCGATGATTTTATATTTTGAACGCAGTGAGCCGCTGTCAAAACATGTTGTTGAGTTAACATGATGCCGCTGCAAACACCAAAAATTTGAGGACGTGCCTTAGTTTCTGATTGCTTTTTATTAAACTCATAATTGAGAGCGATCATCACGGGTCGTCCAAAGATAATATCGTCTTTTTTAACTTTTTCACCTTTTATTATGCTGCTATTAATTGCGGTTTTATCCATAAAATCATGCTCAGCACAGCTGGATATTATCAAAGTAAAAAACATATTGAGAGCAATTGTCATTAAGCGCTTATGATCCATTAATTGTAATGTCAGCAACATTTATGCTCGGCTAATAAGAAGATTATCAGTTTGTCAGTCTATCATCTGACTAGGTTTTTGACAGTGTAACAATTTGAGTCGAACTCGAATGGTGTATTTTAGTTTCGTTAGCGCCAATACAGCGCTATGAGCGTTAACCAACCCAAAATAGAGGCGATCATAAGTGTCATATATAAGGCTTGATCTTGATATTTAAGGTTTATCTGTTGAGAAGAGTTGCTGTGATTTGAGTTTGAATGCTGTTTCTTTTTTTGTGAAATATCAATTTTTTGTGCTAAACCTTGAACGAGATTAATTCGTTGAACGCGATCAAGTTTATAAAAGTGTACAGCGACTTCATTTTCAAAAGAACTGTATTCTGCAATTCGCGTTACAATGGCATAACAAGCCATCATTTCAGATCCAGGAACTTCAAATTGTATTTTGATGATTTCGCCAATCTGAGGAGATAAATCTTGCGGCGCTGTGAAAGACAGACCCGTTAATGATATATTCATCAGCTCAGTTTTTTCCTCCCAAGAGAAACGCTCGGCACCAGAAAATCGAACAAGACTATTGTCTTGTGTATTCAGTGTGTATCGCGGACTTCGAGCATGATAGCGAGCTAATGATCCAGACATAATATCTTATCGGTTGTGGCTAACGCCATCTTGACTTGTGTAAAGTAAAATTCAGTCTTAAAATGGTACATTAATATTCATTATATTGAGAAATAGGTTTTCATGAACGCATCAGCAAAAAAAGTTCGAAAAAAACGCAAAGTTAAAGTCATTGAACATTCCAAATCATCGACTGAAATGTTTAATAATCGTGAAATCGGATGGCTGAATTTTAATTTAAGAGTACTTCATGAAGCTCAAGATAAGAAGAATCCGTTGTTAGAGAGAATTAAGTTTTTATCGATTTCGAGCTCAAACTTAGATGAATTTTTTATGAAACGTGTTGGTGGATTAAAACGTCAGATTGCTTATGGTTTAACACCGAAATCATCCGACGGACAAACACCTAAAAAACAATTACAAATGATTGCTAAGGCATTAGTTCCAATGTTGACACAGCAATCGTTACTGATGGATCAGTTTCGGATTGAATTAGCTGGTAAAGGTTGTGAAATTGTTACTTTTAAGCAAACTAAAATTAATGAAAAAAAATTTTTAAAAAAATATTTTCATGAACAAGTATTTCCTATATTAACGCCTTTATCTGTTGATCCAGGGCATCCGTTTCCATTTATCTCAAATTTATCTTTATCATTGGGAGTATCGTTACTGACCCCATCGGGAACAGCGGACGATAAAATTTTTGCGAGAATTAAAATTCCAAAATTAGTCGAACAATGGATTCAAATTGAAGATTCAAATCGATTTATTCATGTGATTGAAATTATTCAAGCGCATGTTTCGGAAATGTTTCCTGAAATGATAGTAAAGGGTACGGTTGTTTTTAAAGTTACACGTAATGCTGATTCTGATCGTGAAGACGAAGATACAGAAGATTTATTAGCGATGATTGAGGAAGAACTTAGACAAAGACGTTTTGCTGAGGTGGTTCGGGTTGAGTTTTCAAACTGCACAGATCCGTGGTTGAAGTCATTTTTAATGAAAGAGTTGGAAATTAGAGATGATGATATTTACAGTATGCCAGCCGAATTTGATTTAATTGATTTAGGGACATTGGTCAGTCAGTTTAATTGGATTAACGAAAAGTTTAGTGCCTGGTCGCCAGTTATTCCACAGCAATTGTCGGAAAATTTATCTATTTTCGAACAAATTAAAAAACATGATATTCTTATTCATCATCCTTTTGAATCATTTTCAGCTTCAGTAGAGCGGTTCATTGCTGAGGCTGCTCAAGATCCCGATGTGTTAGCGATTAAAATGACATTGTATCGAACAGGGGACAATAGCCCATTCATTAAATCATTAATTCAAGCAGCAGAAACGGGTAAACAAGTTGTTTGTTTGATTGAATTAAAGGCTCGATTTGATGAGCATCGTAATATTATTTGGGCACAAGAGTTAGAAAGTGCCGGTGTTCATGTTGTCTATGGAGTTGTGGGTTTAAAAACTCATGCGAAAACGAGTTTGGTTGTGCGCAAAGAAGAAAAGTCTGTGAAAACATATGTTCATCTTGGGACCGGAAATTATAATGTTTCAACATCTCGATTTTATACGGATGTTGGGCTTTTGACTTGTGATTCACGAATAACTTCGGAAGCCATTGAGCTGTTTAATTATTTGACTGGTAAATCTTTAAAACAAGATTACAAGCATTTACTTATAGCGCCGATAAATATGTTCTCTCGTTTTAAGGATTTTGTTTATCGTGAAGCTGAACATGCAAGACAAGGTAAGCCAGCGCATATCATGGCAAAGTTCAATAATATGGAAGAAAACGATATTTCATTGGCATTATATGAAGCTTCACAAGCTGGTGTTTCGTGTCAACTTATTGTTCGTGGTTTTTGTTGTTTAAAGCCACGAGTAAAAAAAATCAGCGAGCTAGTTGAAGTTCAATCCACTATTGGGCGATTTCTTGAACATTCAAGAATTTTTTATTTTCGTAATGGTCAGCCAAATCCTATTGATGGTGATTTTTTTATTGGTTCAGCTGATTGGATGTATCGAAATCTACATGCACGAGTTGAGGCGATTACTCCTATTTATGATCGACATGCTAAAGAAAAATTATGGGACATTTTGCAGACGTATTGGATGGATGAAGCTCAAAGTTGGGTCATGAAGTCTGATGGAACGTATTTGAAGAAACAAATAACTAATCCAAAGCATCAAAAAGGTGTTCAAGCTGATATGATGGAAAAAGCTTACAGGCAAATTGCATTGACCGAGGATGATCTCATACGTGACGACGATGAAGCTTGATAAGTTTGGCTCAACTCAATAGTTGTTATTTATCCACAGCTTTATAAACATTACATTGTTTTTTGCGCGAAATTTTAACCGAATATTTACATTAAGCTGTAAAAAATAGATAAATCATAACACAATCCTGAAAATTCGAATAAAGACTCTAGACATTTTGTGAAAAGTTGTGTTTTCTACGCCCGCTTCAAAAAAATGAAAAGGGGAAAAAATGAAAAATATTTTAATTATGTTAACTGTTGCTATGGGGATTTCTGCGCATGCTTCTTTACTTAACTTTGCCAACGGCTCGAAAAACATTGAAGGTGTTAACTTGAATCAGTCAGCTCAAGGCACAGTTCAAAGTTCAAAAGGTGCTAGCACTGAAGTTAAATTATCTCTAGTTGGTGCCGGTTTAAGATCTAAAAAAGTTTTAATCGTTAATGCTAAAGTTTATGTTGCTCAACTATTTTCAAATAATGAACCGGCTTTCGTAAGAACAGAATCTGCTGCACTTTCGTCGTTAGCTAGTAACTCAACTCAAGTTGCATTAAAAATTTCAATGTTAAGAACAGTGTCAGCTGGTGAGTTAGCAAATTCTTTCGAAGAGGCATTGCAAGCTAATAAAATTCCAATGGATGGCGAAATGAAACAATTATTACATTTTGTTGAAACTTCTGCTGACGGTGTAAATGGTAAATCTCTAACAATGTTAATGGTTAAAGAAGGTACAGATGCTACAACAATCTATTATGAAGACACTGCTGGCTCAGTTAAGTCATTCGTTGGTTCAGCGGCTTTGATTAACAAAGTTATGTCTATCTGGTTAGGTACACCAGTTGATAAAGGTTTAGGTGCTTGTAAAGCTTCTTTATTACAAAAAGTTTATTAATCATTGATTAAACACTCAATAACGAAAAGGGCTTTAAGAGCCCTTTTTTTTTAAAGGAAACATATATGAAAAATCTATTATTGATTGCTGTTATATCTCTTTCAGCATTTTCTTGTGAATTATTAGATGCAGTTAAAAGCGTGAATAAAATGCCAGATCAAATGAATGGTATGAACGACAACATGACTGACATGAAAGATAAAATGGGCGAACTTGAAATGAGCCGTGATTTAGATAACGTGGAGAATTATGTTGTTATATCGCCTGTACCTTATAAGTTGTTGGCTCCGGCAACTAAATTTGGTGAATTTGGTCCTGCGATGGATATCATAAAATGGTTTTACACGAGACGACAAACAGTTGAGGGATCGTCATTTAGAGACAATGTTCCATTTGGTGGTGCTTTTGAAAATGGTGATTTATCGCCTGAAGCATACGAGTATGAAAGAATGAAAATTAGATACGCAAACGCCTTAGCAGCAGTGGCTGGTTTGTTACCACAGAATAAAACAGAACAGCTTGTCGCTGTTTTAGAAAATGGAAATGAGTATTCGGGTTCGGTTGTTGAATTGTTAACCATGCGCTATTACTTCATTACTAATGTTTTGCTCGAGAATAAATATAAAGACACAGTTTTAAAAGACATTGGTGAATTAGAGCAAGCTGTCGTTTATTTAAAAAATGCTGAGTATATCGCAAGACTTCCATATGTGAATGCATTAACAGTAACAACTACTTCATTTGAAGCCTATCCTGAGTACAATGAAGCATTAAGTTACGGTGTTGATACAGTATTAATTAATAAGTACTGGAATAAACTCAACAAAGCTTTTGAAAAAAATCTTAAAATTGGTTCTTATGCGGCTAACGAAGATCAAAAAGCGGCTCAACGTCAAAGAATGTTGGCAGTTAAGGCTGAAATCGATCAAGGTTTAGCACGTTCTCAACAGTATTTGAATAATATAGCTCCGTAATTTTCAATATCGAGCATTATTTAAATGTTAAAAATAAAAAAAAGCCTTTGCGGATAACGCAAAGGCTTTTTTATGGTCTGGGTTTGTTTGAATAGGGTATTGTTAATATTCTATAAATATGTTTCACTTTTAGAGTGAAGATTAATATTTTTTTATACATTTTTTCTACAATTTTTTTTGCTCATAAAGTTCAGGCTTATCCTGATTTTATATCTTACGGTTATAAGACCTGTGCCACTTGTCACTATAATGGTGCAGGTTCAGGACCATTAAATGATTATGGCCGTGCTGTTTATGCTTCAGAATTAACAGCAAAAACTTTTACCACAAAAACTGATGAACAATTGGCTGACAGTTCAGGTTTTTTGGGCTCTACGGAATTACCGTGGTGGATCAGACCATCTTTAAAATATCGTGGTTTGTGGTATAAATCAGATGTCGGTAGCCAACAATCAGTCGAACGTTGGATTCAGATGCAGGCAGATGCTGACTTGGCTATTCATCTTGATAAAAAGCAAAAATTTATTTTTGTTCTTAATTACGGCTATATACCAACGCCGAGTGAGTCTAAATATGAAAAAGGTGAAAAGCCAAGTAATTGGTTATCTAAAGTTCATTACTTAAGATGGCAAATAACGCGTGGTCTGTTTTTATATGCGGGTTTACTTGATAAAACATATGGCATTAGGCATGCGGATCATACTGCGTACAATCGATCGGTGTTGGGGCTTGGTCAATCGGATCAATCGCATGGGTTAATTTTACAGTATAGTCAGGATAAATACGAATTATTTGGACAAATATTTGCTGGTAATTTGAATCAAAAATCTGATTTAAGACAAAAAGGTTTGGCGCTTTCGGGTGAGCGATTTATCGGTCCGGCTTTAAGTGTTGGTGCATCGACAATTCAATCTGAAAGCGATTACAAAAAAGAAAGCAGATATGCTCTTCTTTCAAGAATTGGATTTTCTAAAGGTAAAAGTTTTCTGGTTGAAAGCGGATATTTTGAAAACAAATCGAAAACGACAGTTGATCGCAATACTTCGGGTATATATTCATTTTTGCAAGGTATGATCAATTTAAGTGAAGGTTACAATTTTTTAACGAATTATCAGTTTTTAAAAGCAAACTTAAGAGATCCTGCAGGCACTGAACAAAATAGATTAGGTTTGGGACTGCTAGCGTTTATTTATCCTAAAACTGAGTTGCGGTTAGAGTTGAGTAATTTAAGAACAACCGCAACTGAGCAAACACGGCCAGATCAATGGAATATTATGGGGCAGGTGCATATCTCATGGTAAAAAAAATTACAGTATTTTTTATTTTATTTTATTCTTGTTTTGTTAACGCTCAGATTTCTTTGTCTATGAATCGTAATTTGTGGCAAGAAAATGTAGCTGTTTCATATAATGATACTAAAAACTACCAACTTACAACTTTCAGTTCATGGTCTTTTGGCGCAGGATATGATTTTTATATTACCAAAAGATACATATATGCGCCTTCTATTGAATATCATTTCGGTGATGCTGATGTACATAAAATCGATGAGACTTTGATTTCTCCGAGAAAAAAATTTTCGGCGATTTGGTTCAATAATCCAATCATTTACCGTGTGACTAAAACTTTCAATATTGGGCTATCGTCGACATTCAATTATCGATCTGGAGATGGTTTAGGTAAAGTATTATCAGCTGGACTTATTTTTTTAACAGAGTATGAGTTGTTCGATGATGTTATGTTAAATCAAAATATAGGTACTTTTGGTAATAGTAATCAAATTTCTTATTCAGTGGGATTGTCACGAGTCTTTTAAAGAGAGTTGATCCAATCAACAAGAGTTTGCGTCTCATCTGTTGTTAGAGCTGGAAAGCCACTGCTGGGCATGTTACGTGGGCCTGGTCCAGATGTAGCACTTTGATTGCGATAGTACAGTTTAGAACTTTCTGGGGATCTAGCTACAACAAGCCCGCCAGTTACAAAATCTGTTTCACTGAAAGAAATCCATGCCGGATGGCAACCTGCGCATTTGGTGCCCACAATATTATTTACAGACAGAAAAAGAGTAGATCCTGTTGGACGTGATGCTGAATAATATATGCGATCGAGTGATGAACTGTTGTTAACTTTACCACATGAAAAAAAAGAAAAAGTACAAATTAGCAATAAAGCTTTACAGGCTATCTTAGACATCATGGCTACTTTTTCCTATTTGCTGCTGGCCCTTGTTGAAGCGAATTTGCCTTTGTAACGTTGATTCTGGCTTCAATGGCCACTTCATCCTCAACCCCAATGCCTTTGTAATTGATATCTTCAATTCCAAAATCAGATAGCTTAATTTTAAACTCAGCAACGATTTGTTTTTGATCTGCAGAAAACTTATAAGTACCCGAAACTTTAGCTTTTTTATCACGAATTTGAAGTAGGCCAACACCCTTGCCATTTTCAGCTTTGATGTCACTTAAAACAGCTGTAGGGTATTTTTTTACTTCTAAATATTTGTTTTTGGCATGATCATCGCGTAAAGATAGGCCTGTAACTAGAGTATTCAAATCGAGTGTTAAATTTGGTATTGTAAGTTTTTGATTGTCAAATAAAACTTGTCCACTATTTGATTTAATAGTGGCGACAAAATCACCTGCAGGATTAAGCGTAACGGATGCTCGCACCTCGACCTGAGAGAATGCATTAAATCCTAAGAAACATGAAACTACGAATAATAAAATTTTCATATAGAATGTGACTCCTCTTATCAATTAAGAGTATGTCTCAACTTTAAAAATAAGAAAACTATTTTTAGTAATTCCAAGTTTTAAAACTATCTGAAGATACAGTATTTAATATTAAATCATACAAACTTCCAGGTTTACCTTGTATTCCGACTAGATGTTTGTATGACTGATCAATAGCACAAGAGTCAAAATTTTTAGCCACTCTTCGTAGTAAAAACTCATTCCAACGAATAGCCATGCAAGCATAAGCTTTTTGACTATTTGCTAATTCAGCGGATAAAGTCACTGCATCAGATACTGTTACAGACTTTCCAGCGTCGATAATCGGGCTAGATTGAGTATTGATTGAAGCATATTGTCCTGTAGCAGTTCCACTTGTGTTAAATATACGTTCTTGTGAACGGTAACGTCCAATCGAATCATACATTTCGAATGGGTAACCCAACGGATTGATGATCGAATGGCACATAGTGCATGATGTTCCTGTTTTTTCAGTCATGGCAGCTATTCTTTCACGAGTTGAAAGAACAACCCCGTCTGGTAGAGGTTCAATTTTAGTCGGCGCATTTGGTGGAGGACTTCCCACACCTTCGCAAAGTAGATATTCCTTGATTGTAATACCTCGTTTGATAGGAGACGTTAATACACCCGCTCTTTTAGCTAAAAAAGCTGCTCTAGTCATTAAACCGCTTCGTTCTCTTGAATTGAGCACTGTAGCTCCTCGTGGATTAGAAATTCCATAAAGCTGTGCAAGTGAATCATCGTAAATAAACGAATTCGTCGAAGTCATTAAGTCTTTATAACTAGATGTTTTACTGTTAACGGTTAAACTTAATAAGAATTCGTCCACTTCGCGAGTCATAGCATTTTGTAGGTTTACAGTTGATTGACCACTTAAAAAATCAGTCGGATAATTAAGCCCCTCGTAGTGATCATAGTGTAGCCACTCTTTATAAAATTTTAAGATACTTTCATTACCTTTTGCTGTTTTGATCAAGCGATCAACTTGGTTTGTTAACACAGTTTTTTGTAACAGCGAACCATCGTTTGCGACTGCTCGTAATGACGAGTCAGGTGGTGCTCCTGTTAAGAAGAACGCTAGTTTGTTTGAGTAATCAATAGCAGAAATTGAGATCGAATTCGTTTTGCCAGCAATAGTGTTTCCTTTATCATATATTTGATAATTGTGATCAGCAGAGCCCATAGCACTAGCAACTATGGCTGTTACTTTGTCAGCATTTGATAAAAGTTCGGCATTTGAAAAGAAAGAAATTAATGTGTTTACTTCTGCGGTTTCTAAATTTCGTCTGTATAGTAAGCGTCCAATATTTTTTACAAAAGTATTCTGACAAGTTGAAGTGATTGTGGAAGCGGCCATGCAACCGTTGTTACCAACTAAACTATTTTGTGCCGTCGTTGAATTTGCAACAAGCTCACCAACTCGGTAAAATATATCAAAATGAATATTAACAAGTTGTTGCGATATAAGCATCGAGTTTTCTTTATAAGCGATTATATCACTTGGTATTGAAGCTATTAATGAAACTAATTTACTATCACTTGCCAGAGTTGGATCAATTTCACTCAAAAACAAATTAATCGAGTTCGTCAGCTGTCTTTTTGTCAATCGTTGAATTAAGGATAATGGATCGGGTGTTGATGATGTACACGTAATTTTTGTCGGCATTATGGGCTGATCCCAAGATGCTGATTTTTCTGATTCGGACGAAGTACTATTTGCAGATTTGCTCGATAAACTTAGCACTTGTTCGGAATTCGTTGCCAAGTTACAACTTGAAACAAAAAATACTACTGAAAAATGGAAGAAAACAATTTGCATTATTTTTTTCATATTTTATCCTTAGGCTATAATTTCAGAAACATTGCTATAAAAACGGTGAGACCAATACTTTTCGTAATCACCTGTGGAATCGACACCAGCTGGACCAGCTTTGTAAATTCCAAAACCTTTACCAATTTTACCAATATTAACATATTCAGATGGTGGTATTTTCATAGCATCTAAATATGTTAACAGTAATGCGTTCACTGGCATTCTGTATGGAAGCTCATTACCATAGTAGTTTGTTATTTTGGGTGGAATATAAGTTAATCGATTTCCTTTGAAGAAACCACCCATGGTTCCAAAGTGTAGATGTTGAATATCGGTATTACCATGTGTACCAGGAGCACCGTCAACACCACCTTCAGCAAGCACAACCGAAAGCATATTATCTAAATAAGTACGACCTGTTCCAGATTCTTCAACATCTAATTGAGCTAGGTACTCTGTGGCAATTGCATCCATGTGCCATTTCATCCAAGTCACATAATAATCGTTAATCTGAGCATCAGTGTACTTGCCTTCAGAATTGTGAAAAATGGAATTATGCATTCCAACCCCTGAAGGCATGCCTGGTATTCCATACTCTGAGTGGCCTGCAAAATTAACTATTCCTGCTTTTGTAATACCGCATTTAATAGCCATGGCAAGAAGACTTAAATAAAGTTTATTTTGAGTTAAATAATCACCATAATAGTTTTTCGCGACTGGCCGGTTTGGTTTAACGCAAGCATTAGAAATTGGTAGTGTCACAGTCGAAGAGGCAAATTTTCTTTGTAAGTCTGTAATCAGTGCCATGTGTTCATCAAGTCGAATTTTATCAGATGAGGATATTCGACGCGAGTTTTTTACATTTTGAAAAGATGCAAAAACGTTGTTTAAAATATTACGTTTAGTTACTCCTGAATTATCAACTGGTTGTTGTTGTCCTGATGAAACGAGTGATGAAAATAAATCGTCAAACATAGCTACAGGATCGCCATATCCAGGAACAGCTACAATCTCGCTGCCAGAAAATTTATAGGAATAAGTTTGTTCTCCATTGTCACAACGAACAACTTTTCGTACCATGCTAGGTGTTGTTGATGTTGGATAAAGAGTTTGAGATGCTTCAAAAACAGTATCGATACTTGGAAATGGAAGCGGATTCCACTGGTCAACTCTCTCAGATGATCCACTTAAAGCTTGAGAACCATGTCCGACAGTCCAAATCATATTATCAAAGCCACGAACTAGAGAAATAACACCTTTAGATAATAAACTTGAGTAAACGCTATTTGTCATGCAAGGACTAATTTGTTGTCCAAGTGTATTTAATAAAGCTTGTTTAGCACCATCTGTTCCAACTGGCGTTTGCGCTAAGTTGGGATTAATCCACTTATCTTTTGGTTGGCAGTGTTGGAAAGTGAAGAAAACCATACGCGGATCAGGTTTAGTCGCGGCAGCAAAAGCTTCTTTAGGTAACAGAGAGCTTAGTAACGGCAATGTTAATGTTACTTGACCCGAACCGACTAAAAATTGGCGTCGTGATTTTCTAGAATATATGATGCTCATGTGATCCCCTTAATATAGACATTAACTTATCGGACTGGACCAAAGATTAATTTAGACTTCGGTCGTGCTTTATCAAATAGAGACGTATTATTAATAGAAACGACAATAGAGTTTATTTTTTTTGCAAAACTTTTTTGCAAGTAAGGGTCTAGTTTTTAAAATATCTTCCGATAAGAATAATGAATGAAATTATTGAGCTGGTTATTCAAACATTTAGGTCCAGTCTTTTTGATGATGTTAATCGTTGGGTGTAATCCTTTTAAGTCTTCTGAGGTTAATAGTCGAACTCCGGGATCGGGTGGGGGGAACTTTGATTCTGCGCCTCCATCAGTTGGAGGTGGTAGTTCGATTACTTTAACAGTTGAAAAGCTTTATCCAGTCAATGGTTCTAGTTGGCTCAAGTATATTTCTGCAGGCACATCAGGCTCGACGCAATTTGACCGAGTTGATACCGCTTGTGCAGGGTCTGAAAGCGGAAATATTAACGCTTGCTTTCATGGTGGCGATAAACTGAAAATTACAATCAGTCAGTACTCAAGTTGCAGTGGTCTAGAGATCACAGACTCTGAGTCGGTTTTTATTTGGTCATGTTTTGTTAAGTCAGGTCAGGCTGTATTTTATTCGACAGGATTTAAAAGTGGCAAAGGACTGGGCGATTTAATTGATTTTACGGCAAAAGATTGGAAGTCGATGTCAGTTTCGCTTTACCAAAATAGTGTTTTAAAAGGACAAAGTGTTTCGCAAAAGTGGTGGTCTACATCAACAAATCCAATTGTTGATCTACCAGATTCATCAGCGACAGCGCAAGTCATCACGGGTTACTCGCCGGGTACAATTTTGATTGCTAGTGCGAATATGAATTCAAGAGGCTATGGAATTGATCAGGATTCTGTTGCGATAGTAACGAAGCCCGGCAGTTCTATAAATCTCACTGGATCAGCGCAGAATTGTAATTATACAGATGGTGAAACAAACACGGGTGCAAACGCATTAGCTTTATTTTGTTTAGGAGCGCAGAAATATATTTGGTTTGAAGGTGAATATAACGATCCTAGTAACGCATCAGATCCTTTATTTTCACTATACGCGATCAAGTTTTCAACTTTCCATAAACTGACTGTCAACAATGGTCCAAATGGTAATTTGATTTACGCAGTTAACTCGGATTATAATCGTTATACATCTTTTAAAGTTCAAAAATTTGTAGGAACTTGGTCATTGTTAATGTATACGAATTCAAGTTATAACTACTTTCATGATTTGACGATAGCTAAGGTATTAAGTACGTCTTATTATTCCCTTGTTGATTTAGATAGTAACTCGCATCGAAATATAATTACGAAAGCAACATTTGCGCAGCATACACGTGCCACAGTCAATGTATTTGGAACAAATAATATCCTAACAGACATTGTCAATCTTGCCGGAGATCGTTTATCAATAGCAGGAAACAAAAATACGATTTCTCATATGAGCTCTTATGCTATGTCAACCGCAGGGTTACAGATTGATCCCCAAGGCGGACCTGCTCCAACGATGAATACGATCAATCAGGTGTTTTCGGGATATAATTTGTATCCTGTTTTTTTTAATGGTTCCACGGATACACTAGCCTCTCAATTGTCAATTTTTACAGATTCAATTTCATCACTAGGATTTGGGATGACAAATAACACAGATTCTAAATTTACTAATGCATTGATAATGTCTGATTCTACACACAGCAATAACTGCGATGTCAGTGGAGGGGTCAATCAGGGGCTTGTTAATGGTACATGTGCTATTACAGGGTTATCGAATGCACTCAAAATCACTTACCCAGCGGGTACGACTTTAACTCCGGTTTATGGTGCGATCGCCGGAGCTGATACTGCAAATCCTTCGAGTCAGCCATCGGGTGTAGTGTCGGCCTCTGCAATTACTGATTTTGTGAATTTTAGCAACCGATTCAGAGGCTGGGTAGATACTGCGCCAAGCGGTATAGGTCCATGTGATGGAACTAAAAATTGCGCTGTATTTGACATACGATTTAAATCTACCGATATTATTTTTCGAAATACAAGCGGTGATGGTCTAAATCAGAATTCGGCATTTGTTGCCAATGCAGCATGTCCTTCTGCTGTTCATGGTAACAAGGCAATTGTTGACCAGTCAGACGATGCGCGTACATTTTTAATTAATGCGCAAGAAATTATTAGTGATGGTATAGGTAATGAAAATGGATTGTGCGAATCATCTGAGGCTTGTATTTATTCTCCGAATTTTGGTGCGTATCAGGGGGACGGTGACTACAAAGCTAATGGTACATGTAATTTTCAAAACGGCACTGTTTCCAATGTGATTATGTATGCTTATCCTACGAACGGAATATAATTTAAATTGTGATTTAGGGCGCGCCTTGAAAGGGTCTTGTCCACTGTATTTTTTATGTTAAGATCTTTTCAGTTGGTGAGAGGATCTTAATGGTTAATCAACAGTTTGCATTTGCTGTCCATGCTTTATCTTTACTCGCACATCAGTGTAATGAAGAATACTCGTCTGAACAAATGTCGATGACATCAGATTTGTTGGCGTCAAGTATAAATACAAATCCTGTTGTTGTTCGTCGATTGCTTTCAAAACTTTCAAAGGCTGGTCTTATTGAAACACAACTGGGTAAAAAGGGTGGGGTCAGGCTAAAAAAAAATCCAAATCAAATAACATTACGGCATATCTACGAATCAGTTCAGTCGACCAGTTTAATTTCAGGTAATAAAAATAAAGAAAATAAAAAGTGTATGATTTCGTGTAAAATGAAAGCATTGATGACAGAGATAATCGAAAAAGCCGAAGAGGCAACTCTAAAATATTTAGAATCTGTTACGTTGGCTGAGATAAATTCAAAAATTTAGTATTCTAACTATCAAGAAGTTCGTGAATGGCACCCTCTTTTAGCCCAGTCATTGGTATTTTCAGATGATTTAATTTGAACTGATCCATGATCATCAAGATTAAATTGATTGCTAATGCTAAAACGTCAATTCGATCAGGACGCAAGCCAAGATTGATTTTGCTATCATAGCTCATTTTATGCCAAATTTTTTGTATTTTAAGAAGCTCTTCTTTTGTCATATGTGTTTGAGGAGCTTTTTTAAGTATAGCTAATTTCAGTCTGGCTAGAGCATCAAAGTTTCCACCTGTGCCAATGCCCACGTCGTATTTTATTTTAGCCTGAGTGAGTTTGATCTTGTTGATGTATTTGTAACAATGGTCATGAATTGAGATTTGCTTTTGCTCAAGATTAAGTAATCGAACAACGCCAAGCGGATAACTTTTAGAAAAAACAATTTTTTGACCATTGAGGCCTGTAATTTCTGCGCTGCCCCCGCCAATATCAATCAAGAGTGAATTTGCAAAATGATTCGAGTTTGATTTGATAATGGCATTACGGATTATGCGAGCCTCTTCTTGTCCGGAAATAATTCGTAATTTAATTTTACTTTCTTTTTTAATCAGAGTAAGTGCTTGTTTTTTATTTTGAGCATCGCGCATAGCACTTGTAGCGATAGCTAGGACTTTTTCGACACGATATTTTTTGTTTAATTTGGCAATTTTTTTAAATACCTGAGCTAATTCGAGCATTGTTTCTGTCTGTAGACGTTTGTATTGAAAGACATCTGTCCCTAGACGTAAAGGTGCTCTGAATTTTTTAATTTGTTCCCAACGTCCATTTTTGTGAATTTCTACAATAACTAGACGAATGGCATTTGAACCCACATCAATTGAACTAATTCTCATGAAAAAATTATGATCTTTTTTTTGCAAGATCGCAAGAAACAGGTTCTAATAAAGACTAGTTATCATAAATAATTAAATGATCAGCCTGGTCTTGGGTTAATCAGACAGAAAAAATGGAATATTGGCATGGAAAGAACAATCGATAGTCAGCTCGAAGAACTTAAGAAAACAATTTTAGAAATGGGTGGTTTTGTTGAAAAAGCGCTGATCACCGCTATCGAAGGATTTTTAAAAAAAGATCTGACATTGTTAAGTACTGTGCATGACATTGAAAAAAACGTTAATGATATGCAAATTAAAATTGATAATTTGTGTTTAAATATTCTAGCTAAGCAGGGGCCAGTTGCAAAAGATTTGCGGCTAATTTTATCTATAATAAAAATTAATACAGATCTTGAGCGTATGGGTGATCAATGTGTCAATATCGCTTATTTGGGGAAGGATATTTGTAAACGACCTCCACAAAGTATTGCTATTCCTGATATTGAAAGAATGGCTTCAATTGTTAGAGTTATGGTTAAAGGTTCATTAGATAGTTTTGTTAAAATGAATTCTGCCGAGGCTGAAAAAATATTAAAGATGGATGATGATGTTGACGATTTAAGGAATCAAGTTATAGCTCAATATGTTGGCAAAATGAAACAAGATAGTTCCTTGACAGAATCTTGTCTGGACATCATTCAAGTGGCGCGTAATTTAGAACGATTAGGCGATCACTCTACAAACATTGCTGAAGATGTGATCTTTGCCTTTACAGGGAAAGATATACGACATGGTGCAAACTAGCGAAACGCAGGATAATTTACACAAAAAAGTTCTCATAATTGAAGATGAGCCAACGATAGCAGATTTGATTGCACTGACGCTGCAAAGTTTTGAGTTGAATGTTAGTGTTGATAAAGCGCTCTCTGTTGAAAAAGCTTTATCTTTTTTACAGGCTCAGCAGTATGACGTTATTGTTGTTGATTGGATGTTGCCCGGAATTCAAGGGATTGATTTTGTTAAGCAAATTAAAAATGGTCAGCCAGATCAAATGATTTTAATGGTCACTGCAAAATCAGATCCTGATTCTATTGTGAAAGCTCTAGAGTCTGGTGTTGATGACTATGTCTCCAAACCGTTTGAACCAGCGGTTCTGAATGCGAGACTAAAAAATTTATTAAAACGTTCAGAGCAATTAAAAAAATTAAATCGACTACAGCAAGCGCAGCCGTTATTAGGTGTAAACGAAGTTATCGAGTTTTCTGGGTTGATCGTTGATTATGGCCGTGTAGAAGTTACCTATAAAGACACTCATGTTCATTTAACACCTTCGGAGTTTAAGCTTCTAGGTTATTTACTCAAATCTCAAGGTCGTGTGCTGTCGCGCGATCAATTAATTGATTTGATTCAAGGTGAAGATGTTAGTGTTACTGGTCGCACAATTGATACGCATATTTTTGCACTTCGTAAAAAACTTTCTGACTGGTCGGATCATATTGAAACTATTCGTGGAGTTGGGTATCGTGTCAACTATTCTAAATGAATTGGTTGCAACTGCTATTTTTAATTCTGGGTTTCAGTGTTTCTTGGATTTTTTCCTATTGGTATTTTAGTCGCAAAATTCGTCAACAAACAAAAAAAATGGTTCAGTTGATGCGAGCAGATGAGTTGAAGCTCGATAATCCAGAACAACTATTTGAGGACGAGGACGGAAAATTTTTTGCTGATCTAGAGAGAGCTTCGTATAATCTCAGACGTAAATATTTACGCCTAAAAAAAAATACCCAAGATGAGCGAGCGGTACATGAGACTATGTTTTCGGGATTGAAAGAAGCCGTGGTGACTGTCGATCCTGATTTGCATATTATTTCATTTAATTCAGCTTTTATGCAAATGTTCAAATGGGCCCCACTGTCAGTTCATAATGTCTCGATATTGCAAGATGTCGTTCGCGATCCAGAAGTTCTGAAGGTCTTTAAAGAAACATTTACCAATCAAAGGAAAATGAAATTTGATTTTGGTTCTTATCAGTTATTTTTAACGGTCTTACCCCAGGTTGAGGATTATCCGCAATGGGTTTTGGGTGTGTTTTATGATATGTCGGAAATTCAAAAAGCTGAGAAAATTCGTGTAGATTTTGTGGCCAATGCTTCTCATGAATTAAGAACTCCGTTAACGGTTATTCGTGGTTATTCCGAGTTGCTACATGGTAAAATAATAAAAGATAATCCGACATGGGTTGATTTAATAAAGCCAATTGTTGAAAGTGCTCATCACATGACGATGCTTCTTGATGATTTGCTCAACTTGTCAAAATTAGATCATCAGGATCGCATTGAAAAAAAACAGCATCATATAAAAGAGCTTACTGAAGATGTGTTAAGAGATTTAGATGCTGTCATAATGATGAATAATAAGAAAATAAATTGTACTTATGAGGCTGAATTTATACTTGCTGATCATTCAAGTGTGATGCAAGTCTTGAGAAATTTGATCGTGAATGCGATTCGATATTCAGGACAAGACTTACCTGGATCTGAAGTTATACAAGTAAAATGGTCTAAAAATAAAAATGCAGACGGCTGTAGTGTTATTGAGTTGATTGTGCAAGACTATGGTCCAGGTATATCTCAAGAACACCAAAGTCGTATTTTTGAAAGATTTTACCGTATAGACAAAGGTCGTGATCGTAAACAGGGTGGGACTGGTCTTGGATTAGCTTTAGTGAAACATCACGTGCTCATACATGGTGGTTCTGTCAGAATAGAATCTCAACCAAATCAGGGGTGTAAGTTTGTCTGTCAGTTTCCAGAATGAAAAGTTTAATCAGTTTTTTAGTCTAATATATGGATCACGTTGGGCTCAAATTCATCAGGCTTTGTTAAGTCAGAATTTTCAAATCTTGAGACTAAATAAATTTGCGGATTTTAAACCAATCGATAAGCTTGAGAGAATAATTTTTGGTCATCCACGGCTTGATTCGCAAGAACAGTGTTTTGTAGCTCGAGAGGATTTAAGTACTCATCATTTAAGTGATGATAAATTAATTCGTATTTTTTATAAAATGGATCCAGCCAGTTATATTGTTGCGCAAGCTCTGGATGTGCAACTTGAGGATACTGTTTTAGATTTGTGTGCAGCGCCAGGTGGTAAAAGTTTGATTCTTGCTGAAGCTCTTGCGGGTACAGGGCAGCTTATATCCAACGAGTATTCGAATGCTCGAAGAGAGCGTTTAATGCGTGTTTTTAAAGAGTATGTACCATTAGATCAGCGACAAAACGTGTTTGTACAGGGTAAAGACGGGAATGCATTTGGGCTTTATTATAAAGAAAAATTCGATCGCATTTTAGCGGATGTTCCATGCTCTGGAGAGAGACATCTTTTAGAAAACAATCAAGAATTTTCTGAGTGGACGAAAAGACGTAGTGAAAACTTAGCCATAAGGCAATACTCTTTACTTTCATCTGCATATTTAGCGTGTAAAAAAAATGGTCGAATAGTTTACTCAACTTGCTCGATTTCGCCACTTGAGAATGATCAGGTGGTTGCAAAACTAGTGAAGAAAAAAGATGTTGAGGTACTAAGGCCTGATTGGATTGAACAAATGACCTTTATTGAAAAAACAGAATTCGGATATAGTATTTTGCCCGATACTGAATTTAATCAAATTTCGGGTATGGGACCGATGTACTTCAGTGTTATTTCAAAAGTTAATTAAGCTGCTTCAGCGGAGTTCTTATTGATAAGACTTAAACGATATTGGTGCAAACTCATATAGCCATAAGTTTTAATTCTGTAAATTTCGAGAACTTCTTGTTGAACTTCTTCGGCTAAATCAATACCAAATCCTAACGGAGCATACATTTTCATATGTTTAACTTCATCGAGAAATAATTTACTGATTCGTTCAATAAATTGATCAGCGGTTTCAAATAAATTGTGAGTGGCTTTAATTTCTTCTTCAATAATATGAATGAGTGCAGTTTTCATATCGATTTTTTCGGAATATTGTTGTAAAACTAAACTGTGAAATCGCCTAGTTTTTCTGAATTTCAAGCAATCATACAATTTTTAGACGAAGAGTTAGTTGGATCCCAACTGCAAGAGGTCTATTCGACAGAAGATGGTATAGTTCTTGGCTTCTATCGATTTACGCATCATCCCAAGACAGTTTGGCTAGTCTTTGATTTGGATTCGCTCTTTCCATTTGTTGGAATGTATGACGTTAATCCATGGGTTAAAACGAAAAAAACGAAACCCTTAGCATTATTTTTAAATTCACATTTTAAGAATAATTATTTAAAAAAGATGAGTCTAGTTGAAAATTTTGGTCGTGTTGCTCTTTTCGATTTTGGTACGCCAGCACTCAAACTTGAACTTGAATTGCGGTTAATACCTAAACAGCCGAATTTGATTGCCTATGCTCTTGGAAAAAAAATTAGTTGGGATAAAGAAAAAGATTTGCAAGAATTGTCGAAAGATAGTTCAGTCACTTTAGAAAGTGATAACCGGTCAATTCCTTATATGTTTCAACAGTGGCTGCAGCGACGCTCGAAGTTAGTATCGCACTCAACTTTTGCAGAAACAAGCTCAGCTCAAAAAAGTCCTTATGAAAAATGGGTTATACAAAGAAAAAAAGACTTACAAAAAAAACAAAAGGCTATCGATCAAATATCCTCTCAAAATGTGGAATTGTTATCAATTCCGTGGGCTGAAATTGGAGATCATCTTAAAACTTATGGTTATAAGGACTTGCCATTAGAGTGGTCATCCTATGTTATATTTGAAAATAGAGTTTCGGATAATATTCAGCGTTGTTTTGAAAAAGCCAAGACTACGCAAAACAAAATTGCGGGTAGCGAATTACGGTTGAGACAAATTTATTCAGAAATTGATAAAATTCAAGATACGAGTGAGCAGGCATTTCAACAGTACTTAGCTCAATTAAGCATATCTCGAAATGATCATCAGCTTGAGCGCAAAGTCAAGGATGTGCAATTTCGCAGGTTATCTATTGGCACCGACGGACAAATAAATGTGTTGATGGGAAAATCAGCCAGTGAAAATGTTAAGTTATTGCGACAGTCGAAGGCGTGGGATTTATGGTTACACTTGAAAGATTATCCAAGTGCTTATGCTATAATGCAAAAAAATAGAGATAAATCTGTCTCTGACTCTCAATTAATATCTGCAAGTCAATGGCTCATTCGCGAAACTTTTAAAAATAAAAAAGATATTACGGGATTAAAGTTTGCTGTAGTTGTGGCTGAATGTCGTTTTGTGCGACCTATCAAAGGTGATAGGTTAGGAAGAGTAACTTATCATAATCCGCGAGAGCTATTGATATCTGTATAAATGTTTGATTTAATATCTGCTGACGACAACGGAGTGCTGTCAAATGATTGAAGTCATCGATTTATGTAAAAACTATGGTGATCGCAAAGCTATACAAAATTTGAATTTTAAGATATCGACTGGTGATGTCGTGGGTTTGTTAGGGCCTAATGGTGCAGGTAAGTCCACGACCATGAAAATATTAACAGGCTTTATGGCTCCAACCTCAGGTGTAGCTCGAATATGTGGTTTTGATGTTTTTGAAAACCCAATCGAGGTCAAAAAAAGAATCGGATATTTACCCGAAATACCACCTGTTTATTTAGATATGACAATTCGAGATTATTTAAATTTTGTATTTGATCTAAAACAAGTTGATCCAAAATATAAGAATGATTTTGTTGCTAAAAGTTTGCAGAAAACACAACTTATTGATGTTCAAAAGAGATATATTAAAAACTTATCAAAAGGTTACAAGCAAAGAGTTGGCATTGCTCAAGCTCTAGTATCAGATCCTGAAGTTCTGATTTTAGATGAGCCGACTGTCGGTTTGGATCCCAAGCAGGTCGCTGAAGTTCGTGAGCTTATAAAAGAATTGCGTGGTCAGCATACCATTATTTTATCAACTCATATTTTATCTGAGGTGCAAGCCACGTGTAACAAAGTCATTATTATTCACGAGGGAAGAATCGTTGCTCAAGATGATATAGATAAAATTGAAAAATTAAATCAAGGTTCAATGACTATTTCAGTTAGAACAAAACTTGATAAATCTCTTGAAAATCAATTCAAGAAAGTTAATTCGATTGTAGATATTGAAAAAGTCACAGGAACATATTATCGCTTGAAATTTTCATCAAGAGATCTGGCGTTAGATGACCTTGCACACATTATTTTAGAATCTGGAGCTGGACTCGTTGAGATTTCACCCCAAAATGAAAACTTAGAAGACGTCTTTTTAAAATTGACCTATGGCGATCAAAAGGATGTGCAAACATGAATTCCGTTAAACCTATATATATAGTTTTAAAAAAAGAGTTGCGTTCATTATTCTTGAGTCCGTTATTTTACTTTATTACCTTTTTAGCAACTATTTTAATGGGCATAACTTACGCAGTTTCTGTTTGGAACTTTTCGCAAACATTAGCCAATGCAATGCTGACAATGCTTGGTGGGTCACCACAACAGCAAAATATTCATTATGTCGTTTTTGTGCCGCATTTGTCATTATTAAACTTAATCTATATTTTTGTTGTCCCAGCTCTAGCGATGAAATTAATTTCAGAGGAAAGAAAAAATCGAACATTCGACTTGTTGCTGACATCACCTATTAATTCAGCGCAAATTGTTATAAGTAAGTATTTAGCTCTTTTTTTGGTTAATTTGGGTTTAGCATTAGTTTGTTTAGGTTACATTTTCATATCTGCAAAAATGTTTAAATTTGATCTAACTCCGAGTGTGTTGGCGCTAACAGGAATATTTCTATGTGGTTGCACTTATGCAGCTATGAATTTATTTGCATCGAGTTTGACGGATAGCGCCTTAGTCGCCTTTTTTGTAGGGATTGTATTTAATATTTGTATCTGGTTGCTTGGTGGTATGACTGAGTTAGTTGATCAACCAATTTTGAAAGCATTATTAGATCAAATATCATTGAATGTTCATTTACAGCCATTGATCGAAGGTGTTGTTAAACTTAATGGGATTGTTTTTTTTCTCAGCATAATCTTTGTTTTTTGTTTTTTAACTGAAAGAGTTATTGAATCAGTGAGATGGAGAGCTTAATGAATCCAAAAAGTCGACTATTAATTGGAGCCTCAATCGTATTGTTTTTATCTTTAGGTGGTTTATTTTTTGCAATCCAGTATTGGATGCCATTTATGTGGTTTATTCTTGGACCTGCACTCATAAGTTTATTAAGTGCAGTTTATATCGATCGAAAATTTTATGCTCAACTCTTGGCTATGAGAACAACAAAACATGGATTAAATTTAGGTGTGTTAGTTTTGATTGTTTTAATATTTATTAGTGCAATTAACTATTTATCTGTGAAAAAGAATAAAGTATTCGATTTTTCTATTGCGTCACAATACACGCTCTCTCAACAGACCACTAAAATTTTAAATTCTTTGGATGCTGAAATACGTCTTTATTACTTTTACAAAGATGGTGCTGAAGGTGCTGAGAACTCCAAAAAAGCATTCAACTTAATTGCTAGAATGTATCAAGAGGCATCACCTAAGGTTAAAGTTATATTTGTAGAAATGAACTCTGAACCTAAAAAAACAGAACTGTTCGGAGCTACTAAAGGTATCGGTGAAGCTTTTGTTGAATACAATAATCAGAGAAATAGAATTGAATCTCAATTTTTAGGTCAACAAGGACAAAAATTTAATGAACAGGAATTAACTAACGCAATTATAAAAGTAACAAGAAATAAGAGAAAAAATATTTATATAATTGAAGGTCACCAAGAACGTGAGTACGAGAATGAAAAAAATGAATACGGTACATATGCTTTTGTGCAAATGTTGCAAAAAAATTCACTCAATGTGCACAAGCTAAACTTGATTCAAAACTCGCGTATACCTGAGGATGCTTCAGCGCTCGTTATTTTAGGACCACAAGGGGGATTTCAAAAGTTTGAAATTGAATTACTTATAAAGTATTTATCTCAAGGTGGTTCATTGTTTTTATCTTTTGATAATAAAAATAATGCAAATTTAGGTGATTTAATTTCTCGCTTGGGAGTACGATTACAGTCTCACTATGTTTTTAATATTTTAAATTCACAAGTCGGACAAGTTGTAAACTCTGGTCAACCAACAGTTGCAGTTGATTATTCAGTATTAAGCTCAATTACCAAAGTTTTTTCGACAAATCAAAATTCAGTTTTTATTAGACCAAATTCATTCGAACTCGTATCCACTCCGGAACTTATTAAAGCTGAAGTTTTAGTTAAGACACCAAAAGCCTCTGTTGCGTTATCTCATGTAGATAGTGACAAATATATTGGTCAGCCGCAGTCCTATAATTTAGGTGTCGAAGTAACAGGTCAATTAAATCAAGATGCAAAGCCATTTAAAGCGGTTCTCTTTGCTGATACAGATTTTTTAAGTAATTCAGTTATATTTCAAAATGTTAATCGCGATTTAGCTTTGAACTCTATATCTTTTTTAACAGGAGATTCAGATCTGATAGCAATATCACCCAAAGAGGTTAACATAACTGAGTCAAAGCTATCTCCACCAGAGTTTAGCCAAACTTTTAAATTCATTGTTCTTGGAGTCCTATTTCCAGTTCCACTATTGTTATTAGCAATTAGTGTTGGTTTATGGCTTAAACAAAGGCATGCTTAGTTGGCAGAGGTCATATGAAATTTATTAAGACTTTTATTTTGTTTATATTAGCTTTAACCTTTTCAGGAGCTGTTTACTATGTGACAGTCGTGAAAGAACGAAGACAGATAGAAGAATCTGAAAATAAAAGAAAAATAGTGTATTTAACAAAAGAACAAATTAATTATTTTGAAATTCAAAAAAATGATCAACGGTTTGTTTTTCAAAAAGACGTAAGCAGTTGGAAAATTCAAGAGCCTATTTCTGATTTGGCAGATAATAATCGTGTTCAAGAGGTTCTTACCCAATTCACTGAAGATAAAATGGTCTCTATAGCTAAAGAAGGTTCAGATATTAATTGGGAAGAGTTTGGATTAGATAAAAGTCAGCTGCAAATTATTTTAAAAAATAACATAGGTGAATCGCAAAAAATTTTAATTAGTTCTACTAAAAATTTTGAAGGCCACCATTATGCGCGTGTTGATAATGATCATAAAATACTAATTGTTAATAGTCTGTGGTATAATCTACTTAATGAAAAGCTTGTTTTTTTTAGGGAAAAACAACTCTATCGCGGATTAACTAAGAATATTGTAAAAATCAACATTAAATCACTTAGTGACAAGTTTACTCTGATTAAATCGGATAAAGGATGGCAGGCTGTTGGGCATGAAGGCATGGCACTTGATCAATCAAAAGTAAATCAAATAATTAGTGGCGTAGCCTTATCAACAATACAAGATTACATCTTTGAAGGAGAACCTTCTGAAACTGAGAAAAAAGAAAAAGGTTTTTTTAAGGATTTTACTTTAGTTGAATTTGAAACAGCTAATGAAAAGTGGTCGGTGGTTGTTAGCTTAAGTGACAAAGATAAAATTCTATATGCACTGACTGAAAAACCAACCTACTTAGTACGACTTGATTTATCTAAGTGGGAATTTTTTGGTAACTTAAATTTAGACTCTTTGCGTGATCGAAAAACAATAATGACATTTGATATCAATGCTGTCGAATCAGTTTATATCAAAATAGATGGTAAACAGTATGAGTTCATCAAGGATAAACAAAGTTGGAAACTACAATCTGCAGCTCATTTAGATTTAAATTTGTATGATTTTAATCCAAATTACGTATCCAAAATTTTAGATAAAATTCACAATTTTGAGATGTCACATTTTTTAAATGATAAAGAAGCGCAAGATTTTCAAGGCCAAGATATGATAATTTTGAAAACCTCATCAGATCAGTTACTTTATCAATTTAACTGGGGCCCTTTGGTTAAGAAAAAAGTAAATGGTGTTGAATCGGAATATTATTTAGCTAGAACTCAGGCGAGTGATGCTATTTTTGGTTTTGATAAAAAATTTATTGATGATTTGCCACTCGAACAAATTCTGACACAAAAGAAGTAGAAAAGGTATTTATGATAGTAGTTCAATCACCAACACGTGTTGATTTAGCAGGCGGTACTTTAGATCTGTGGCCTCTCTATAATTTTATAGGTGGTGCTCTTACAATTAATCTTGCTATTGATGTATGGACTAAAGTAACGCTTAATCCAAACAATTCTGGTGTTTTCGAAATTCAATCACACGATTTAAAGCAATCATGGACATTTGAAAATTATGAAACATTTTATTTAGCAATAGATCCTAAGTTGCAACTTTATCAAAGTGTTATTTCTAAATTTCATCAAAAGTACAAAAACATTATTGAGTCAGGTTTTTCACTAACAACACAATCAGAAAGTCCTATAGGCGGAGGTTTAGGTGGAAGCAGTAGTTTAGTCATTTCGCTTATGAAGGCTTTTGCACAAATGACTCAGCATCAATTTAATTCAATTCACGATATGGTTCATTGGGCTCATAATATAGAAGCAGAAATTTTAAATACACCAACAGGTACTCAAGATTATTATCCTGCAATCACTGGTGGATTAAGTTATTTACAATATGACACATATGGTATTGAGCAAGATGTTCTAGATCCAAAAGGTTCGCCATTGTATGAAAACTTTTTACTTGTTTATACAGGACGAAGTCATCATAGTGGTTTAAATAATTTCGAAGTTTTAAAGTCTGCCATAGTTCAGGATCCAAAAGTTATTTCAGCGCTAAAAAAGATCAAATTAATTTCTGATGAAATGAAGAAAGTTATTGATTTGAAAAAATGGAATGAATTACCACATTTGTTTAGGCAAGAGTATGATGCTCGTATTCAATTGACTACGGCTTTTACAAGTCCTGAAATAGAACGGTTACATCAAATCGGCTTATCAAATGGTGCGGAGGCTGTTAAAATTTGTGGAGCAGGCGGTGGAGGCTGCGTACTAGTTTGGGTCGAGCCCAAAAATCGCCAGAAAGTGATTCAAGCATGCGAAAACGAAAAATTCCAATGTCTGAGCGCCAGACCAGTGAGTCCACTCAATCTGAAGTCATTCGGTTTGTAGGTTTATCCCTTGCAGGGGGAAAGTCAGACAAAGCCTGTCTTGCTGTCCTAGAATATTATCCACAAAATAAAAAAATATTTTTATCTCGATTATTTGAAAAAATAAAGTCTGACGATAAAATTTCTGCCGACCTTAAAATACATGAATTAATTTTACAAAATGCAGACACATTAAAATATCTAGCATTTGATGTTCCTTGGAATTTACCAACTTGTTTAAGTTGTAATTTAAAATGTCCTGGCTATGAAAGTTGTCATGAACCACACATTGAATGGATGTGGAGACATCAAGAAGATCGCATGAAAAAAAAACGACCAAAAAAAATATTTACCCCTTACACGCAACGCGCAGTTGAGATGTATTTACTGACAGAGTTAGAAGAAGTTTTTCATATTCATCATGCGATGGGTGCTAATAGTGCACCACTTTTAGCACGGGCAGCATTTATTAAACGACGATTGCCATTTAATACTATTGAAGTTTCGCCGCAAGTTAGTATGTGGAGATTGGGTAAATCATTAAATCTTATGAAATCTCAGATAAAAGATCATAGAGCTGCTTTTGGAGGGGATGAAACTCGAAGTTTATTTTTACAATCCCTAAATGAAAACAACATTGCATTCATATATCATCAAGATATGAAAAGCATGATTGACAATAATCACGCTTTTGAAGCTTTCATGTGTGGTTTTACTGCATTTCTTAAATTCAAAAATTTAACTCAAGATAAACCTAAGAATTTTCCAAAAATGGAAGATTGGATCGAATTTCCCAAAGAAAATATGAAGTTAAAAGATTTACTATGAATGATTTAACTTGCATGTTTTAAAATTATATTATCATCTTCCAATGTTGAAAATTGTATTTCAAAACATGTATTTAAGTATTCATGGTTAATGAAAATTTTTGCTTTATGCTGATCAATAATACCTTTTGAAATAGATAATCCTAGTCCTGTACCCTCTCCGAGCTGCTTTGTTGTATAAAATGGCTGAAAAATTTTTTCTTCTAGATCATTTGAAATCCCGCTGCCAGAGTCTAAAACTTGTATAATATTCAGAATCTGATTTGAGTTATTCGATTTTGAAAAACACTTAATTTTAATCCATCGCGAAGATTGATTTTTTATGGCATCAATTGCATTGTTAATTAAATTAATTATAACTTGCTCTATTTCAACAGGATCACAATGAAGTTTAAAATTATCGGATATCTCGACAGTTAAATCGATCTCATTTTTTTTAGCTTTAAAATCAACAAATACAATTGCTTCATTAATAACATCTTGTATTAAACTATCTTTGTAATGAGATTTATTAGCTGTTTTTGAAAATTTTCGTAGTCCATTTACTATTTTTGAAATCCGCTCAACAGATTTTTTCAATGTTTCGATTTTAGATTCAAATTTAATAGGATCATCTTTAAACTTTTTAATGAGTTGCAATGTCGCAGAAATAACAGCCAATGGATTATTAATTTCATGAGCTACACTTGCAGACATTTCTCCCAATGATGCTAATTTGGCACTGTGAATTGATTTTGCACGTTCGGTTTCTAATTTTTTTTCAAGAATTATTTCTTGAGTCCTGTCCCAGCTCATTCCATACATTTTAATTGGATGGCCATTTTGGTCCTTCAATGTCGTTCCTCGAATACCAATATGCTTTGGATTTTCATTGTCATTAGTTACAAAAGTCGAATAGTATTCGCGGCCAGAATTGATAGATTCATAGACTTCTTTTTCTGCTATTTTAAAAGTTTCTTCAGAAATAATGCTTTTCCAAGCTTGCAAAGCGTTTTCATAATTTAATGGATTTAAGTTATACAATTTAAAAGTCGAATCATCCCAGATTAATTCACATTTGATAAAATCATATTGCCACAACCCAATTCCAAATGACTGAAGCACAAAACGACTTTGTTCCTGCAAGGGGACGGTATCTGATACATCTTGGCAAGTTCCAACTATACTGATTGGCTTTCCTGTTTCATCTTTGTTGACGACAGCAATATCTTTTACATATTTAATTCTTTTGCCATCATCAAAGAAAACACGATGATTATAGACATAGCCTTCTCCACTGATTTTAGCTTTATCTACTAGATATTTTAGATGTGAAATATCATCGGGATGTATTTTGGCTTGATAGGCTGAGAAAAGTTCATTTTGAGGTAAATTTTTCGATAATTCAAACAGTTCATAGTGACCATCAGTCCATTCAAAATAATCAGTTTCAAATTCGTGATACCAGCCACCAATTTTAGCTATTTTCTCAAAATCAAAATCAACAGCTAAGTTATTTACTTTATCTTCATTGATTGAGTTTATATTTATTTTCTTTTTTGTATTACGCCACATTAAATCACACCTGATTTATACATCGGGTAATTTTAATTCTAAAAATAGAGTAAGAACTTAAAAAATAAACGTCGTGATTTGAGACATTTATTTTATCAAATGTAACAAATAGATACGAGTTTTAGATTTGAGGTAGTGGTTTAAAAAAATCTTTAAGTTCACCAATTTGCATTGGTACTTTTTCAAGGGCACTGATCCAAGTTTCAGGGGTTTCCATGCAGAAAAAGGCATTCCATTTTTCGTTGTGTTTTTTAAAGCGTTTATAAACAAACTGTAACATCTCGCCGCGCAAAGTAGCATCGTATCTGAGTTTATTGCCTTCACTGGGAAACATTTCTGCAGAAGTGACAAGTGATTGTAAGCCAAAACGTTCTTTCATCATATGTCGTTGCTCAGGTTGAAATCTTAATGTACCTATTGAAATAATTTGCACTTGTTCTGGCGTAAACTCAGACGCTAACAAATCAACAAGATCACCATAATTTTTTTTCCAGTCAGCGTGAAAAATCATTGGATCGATATGAAAAGCTAATTTGTACCCATGGTCCCGACATTTTTTCGCAGCCTCAATGCGCTCATGAAGTCTGGCTGTGCCATGTTCTTCTTGATTAATCACAAATGCTGGATTTATTGACCAACTAACAACAATATTGTCGCTACCTCGTAAATCTAAAAATTGATCAACTTTATTGGATTTTGTTTTAAATTCAAGAACCCATTTAGGATGTTTTTGAAAAAATTGGATCAGTTTTCGTGAATAAAGAGTGATTTCGTCGAGAGATAAAGAATCAATGACTTCGCCAGTGCCCACGCGAAATGGGTGATTGGGAAATTCTTGAATCATACTTTCAAGTTCACCAAGTGCTTGATCGATATTAGTGTAAATTAAAGACATTTTAGTATTCAAGTAACTTTGCAAATAGCAATAACTGCAGTTCATATTGCATTGACTGCCCAAATTCAGAACATGATAATTACAGCAAGTTAAAGTTTTTTTCTGAGTCGCTCCAGGACAGCGTTTAAAAAACTGTCCTTTAAACTCAGTCAGGAGTAGCGTTTTTTTAGATTCGTTAAACTCATCAGCATTCATTTCACCACGTTGAGACTCAATATAATCGTTAGGTACAATTTTGATAATTTCGGATGGATAGAGTAGGCGAACTCTTTTTGCAACTTCTGAGTTTGTTGAACATTCGGCGATATAAATCTTATTAAAATGCGGAAGCGTGTTTGGCTTAAAATTCACGGATTTGCTCCTTAACTCGCTCAAGAGCTGAAATCGCTTTTATTAAGTCAGCTTCTGAAGTAATAAACATTTTCAGTTCAATGCCTGCGCGATCACCACGACGTTCAAATTTGGTTTTAGAACCATAAGGCCAAGGTAATTTTTCAAGTTTATTTTTCAAATTGTCATCGCGCACTGTTGTGTGCGGAAATCTAAGATTTTGTAAGTGGGTTGTCCATTTGTTTTGATCAAAGTTATATTCAAAAATAGCTTCATCATGCCCCATTAAAATAAGATCAGTTATCAATTCAAGATATTTAAGTGATTCTGTATATGAAAAACGAAATTCGATAATGATTAAGCAGGCTTTTAAAAAAAGTTTCCACTGTAAGTCAGTTTGTAGCAATTTGGTAAAAACAAGATCAGTGTCTTTAATTTTTTTAGCTTCAATCCAGGCATGAATTTGCTCTTTAATTGCTGAATCAGAACAATGAAAGATAAGCTGGTTTAGATTTGAGTTTTCTTTTGATTGATGATTCATTTGTTATAACCCCAAACATACGCAATTAAGAGATTTTTTTGATAAACAAATATGAGCCTAGGCTTTTCTGAGCCTTGTGCTGTTGATCCTAGATCATATTTTTGAATTATATAGTCTTTATCCGATGATGTTTCATAGTTGGATTGCAGCAACATACTTATGTCCGTATAAGTTTGACCAAGTTGTATTTTCTCAAGTTTTTGTTTGAGCTTGTTTTCTGCGTATGAATCAGCTGCTATGATAGGTACAGCTATAGGCGCAATGGCAACAAACATTGTTCCATAAATAGCGAAACCCAAAACATCACCTAGTCCTTGGTCAATTTTTTGTAAAGTAGTTTTGCTTTTCAATATGGGTGTTGGTTTACAGATCTCTGCTGAGCTTTTTGTGGCATTAAGAAACTCAACAGTATTATTAATTTTTTGTTCGACAGAGAATTTTTCGCTGTTAAAAATATCGATTAGGTGCAATAGATTTTCATTGTTAAATGAATATGTAAGGTTATCATCAACATAACCATCGAAATGGGGGCACGGATTTAGTCGAGCTATAAAGTTGTAATTTTGTGATTTATATTTAAATCCAAAAGATCTCAAAATATTTGAATCAGATGACCTTCTGCTCTCTTGAAACTTAGTTTCCTTATGAACAATCATTGCGCAGCTAAATTGCTGTAAAGTTATAATTAGCAAAATACATATTCGAAAAAGAAGTTTCATGTCATGGTGCTAAATCATTTTCTTTCTTTTGGCAATATGCCGTTCTTTGAGTAAGATAATAAATGCATGCAAGACTGGAAAAAATCATCAGAAGTCAATTTAGACGTCGTTTACTTTAACTACAAGGATGGCTACGATTTTTCGCAGTATTCTGAAGTTTATGTGTGGGATCTTGATAAAACTTACCTAGACACTTCTATAGATTCATTAAAAGGATTATTTAGAACAATATTTGAAAAATCGCTGACTAAAAAGAATGTTCCTGGAACGTCTGAATTGCTTAAAAGTATCGCTGAAACGCGAAAGAAGCATTTTTTGGAGCCTGAGTTTCCATTATTTTTTGTGTCGGCTTCTCCTCCTCAGATGGAGTCTAAAATTTATGAAAAATTTATTTTAGACGGTATTTCTCCATTGGGCATGTTTTACAAAGATAATTTGAAGAATCTGACGCCAACCCGCTTTTTATTTTTAAAGAAACAAATCGGTTATAAGTTGCAGGCTCTTATGCAATTAAGATGTCATTTGGGACCAGAGGTTCGTATAATTTGCTTCGGGGATGATTCTGAATCGGATGCTATTATTTATAACCTTTTTTCTGATGTATGCGCTAGACGACATACGCCTAACCAACTTGAAAAATTGCTTGATCAGCTAGGTATCACGAAAATTCAAGTTGAAGAAATTCTTAAGCTCCAGTCATTGGTTCCAATTCAAGATCCTGTTGAGAAAATTTATATTAATCTGGCAACAGATACTGATCCTGAATACTATCATAAGTTTGGTCGCAGAACGCTCGCAACCTATGATACTTTTCAAGTCGCGCTTGATTTGGTTCAGGATCAAAGATTGTCGCTTGAAGATCTTGGGGTTGTGATTGAGTCGTTGTCTTCAAAGTATGATTACTCAGCTGCTCAAATGATTAAAAGTTTTGAAGATCTAATTCGCCGTCGTATCCTGGGGTTGTCTTCGTTTGAAATGATTAAGAACTTTTTGATAGAACGCAAAATGATTTCGTTGTCTTGGTCATCGAAATCAGAACCACTTAAAGAAAAAATTGTAGAAAATGGGCATGTGTATCAATTAGAAGGACTCTTTGAGCCTTGGGTACCAAAAGAGACTGATTATTTGAGAGATTTGTTTTAAATTTTAATCAAATTTAAGAGGAAAAACTGTTGTTATAGGTTGTCCTGAAAATTTTGGAAACTGAGTTCTAGAAACGACTTCGGATAAGCACGATTTGAACGATTGATCGTCGATATCTGAACGATTAATTTCGACCTTTGTAACTTTGCCAAAAGTACTAATTTCAAATGAAATCAATACTTGTCCGTGAGCTTGTTCGGTTTTTTGAATGAGTTGGCCGTAGCATCTAAAAAAATCAGATTTTTTAGAGTTCAGAATTTCTTCAATTTTGGCTTGTTGTAATACGTTATTATCGACAGTTATTTTTTGGCCTTTTTGTCTTAATATTTCAGAATTTTTTTCATTAGAAAGTGCATAGTCCATTGCTGTCATTTGACGACCATCTTTGCGTATCCAAAATGCTGAGCCTTTTCCGAAACTCTCAATTAGAATATCTCCCATCCTAACAGTTACGAGAATACTTTTATCTTCTAGTTGTTCGATTAGAACTTCAGAATTTTCTTGTAAGCGAATCTCGCCATCATTTTTTGCAAAAAGAATGACAGCTTCGGATAATGCACTTGTTTTAACAATATCAAGATGGCGTAGATTTAAGCCTTGTTTGGCCGGTATTTCATCGTATTGATCCAAACCGTGGGTTAAGACACCGTTTGTCGATTCAGAAGTGATCTCAGTAATTTTTGCTATAGAATTAGAGCTGAAAAAATCAAAGCCTCTATTTGGAAAAAACACAGAGGCCAAGATTAATATGAAACCAGCAGTGATGAGTCCTACGACGACTCTATTTTTCATGCTTTATTTAAATTACTTATTTGTAGTTGAAGATGAAGTGGCTTCAGTTGTTGCGCTTGCAGTAGTCGCTGTTGTGCTAACAGCAGCGGCTGCATTAACAGGTGTTGTAGGTAAAACACCTGAGTCTACGACAGACTTTTGAGTTTTAGCAGACATCATAGCTAACACTATACAGCTGACACCGACAATAACAGAAAAGATTTTTGTTAAAGTTGCAGCTAATGAATTTGCTCCAGTTGCGCCAAGTACGGAGTTTGATGATGTTTGAGAAGTAAATACTCCACCACCTTTAGAGTCTTGAACAAGTACTAACCCGATTAAAACAATGCACGAAATAATGTGTATAGTAGCGATAAAAGTGATCATGATTGCTCCTTCATAACAATTAGAAACACATAAACTATCTAAACAATGTATTTTCGTCACGCAAGTGATAAAATATCGCAATGCGCAAACTTGAGTAAATCCTGACAAATTCAATTGTTTGGGCCATACCATTAGACATGTTTTTTGTGGTCTTTGAAGGTTTAGATGGGTCTGGAAAGTCTTCGCTAATGCGAAAGCTCGAGCTTTATTTAAATCAACAGAATCAATCCTATATCACAACACGCGAACCAGGCGGAACAACTGTCGGTGATGAGATCAGAGAGATCATTCTTAAAAAACAACAAAATCCACCAACTTCACGAGCTGAATTGCTTCTATATCAAGCAAGTCGAGCTCAACACGTTGATCTTGTCATTAAACCAGCTCTTGAACAAAAAAAATGGGTTCTTTGCGATCGCTTTACGGCAAGTTCAGTGGCCTTTCAGGGTGGTGGTCGCGGCATTTCTGTTGAGCAAGTGAATTGGTTGAATCAATTTGCGACAGATTCATTAAAACCTCATTTAACAGTTTTGCTTGATTTATCAGTCGATGAGTCAAAAAAACGCAGAGCTCATCGTGAACAGTCAACTGGATCTAATTCGGACCGCATTGAATCTGAAGCTGACTCTTTTCATGAAAAAGTCAGACAAGGCTTTCTAAATCAAGCATATTCAAATCCAAAAGAGTGGTTAGTTCTAGATGCTGCTCAAACTCCTGATCAATTGTTTGAAGTTCTCATCGCACACATCAGAGGTTTAAAATGGCTGTCTTAGTTGATCGAGTTATCGGACATGATCACCAAAAAGACATTTTATCATTAGCTTTGCAGAAAAAAAGTTTGCCTCATGCGATGATTTTTTCAGGCCCTGAGGGTATAGGCAAAACGCAACTTGCTAAAGCTTTAGCTCAGAGTTTGGTCTGCGAACAGAATAAACTCAACCCTCAGTTACAAGCCTGTGGGTATTGCGGTTCTTGTTTACGTGCGAGTCACGGTCAATCTGAAAGTATCAAAATAATATCTCCGATGCAGTCATCACAAATTAAAATTGATCAAATCCGTGATGTGCTTGATTTTTTGTCTCTTTCGCATGAAGGTCAAAATCGAGTAATCATTATCGATCAAGCTCAAGCTTTAAACCCGCAAGCAGCGAATTCATTACTAAAAACTCTTGAAGAGCCTTTTGATCGTGTGTTTTTTATTTTAATAACTTTAGATGTTCGTTTATTAATGCCAACTATACGTTCAAGGTCGCAAGTCATTCCATTTCATTTGATGTCGACTGATCAACTTAAAACGATAGAGCCAGGTTGTCCTCATTGGGTATACAAAGCTGCACGTGGATCAGTGAGTCGTTTAAAAGAACTCTCTCAAGATGATTTGGTTGTTAATCGCCAAGAACATTTACGTTTTTTTGAATCCTTCTGGACAGATCATAACTTTTTATTATCAGGAATGATCAAGGAATTTGTAAAAGATCGTGCGAATGCTTTAAAGATTGTACAAGATTGGTTGCAGTTCACTCGAGATTTACTCTATGTGAAAGCTGGACAAGTTGATTATGTTATTAATTCAGATTTTAAACCTGATTACAAAAAGTTTGATTCTATTACGTCTGAGCGTTTGCAAAAATTCGTGACTCAACTTTTACGATCTGAAAAAGAAACAGATAAATTGGATTTAACATTATTTTTTGAATCATTGTGGGTGCAATATGCTCGAGACTAATCAACCTCTTTATCCAAATTGTGAGTGGATTGATGTTCATTGTCACTTAGATCGTCTAGAGGGCGGATCTGAATTTGCTTTACAAAAAGCGCTGGATCAAAATGTTAAACGCATTATTACAATCGGAACTGAGCCCGAAGATTTGCAAACAGTTTTAGATCTTTCTGAAAAATTTTATCCAAAAGTGTACTGCACATTGGGGGTTCATCCTCACGAAGGTGTCAAATACACTTCTGAAGTGGGTTCTTTTATACGCCAAAATGCGACTCGCAAAGAAGTCGTTGCTGTTGGTGAAATCGGTCTAGATTACTATTACGATCAATCTCCGCGTGACGAACAAAAACAAGCATTTCGTGAGCAATTACAAATAGCTCAAGAGTTGAACTTACCTGTTGAAATACATACTCGGGATGCAGAAGTGGACACTGTCGAAATTCTCAAAGAGTTCAAAGGCCAAGTGACTGGATTAATTCATTGTTTTACTGGAACTGAGTGGCTAGCTCGACAAAGTTTAGACTTAGGTTTTAATATTTCAATTTCTGGCGTGGTCACGTTTAAAAACGCAGACAGTTTGCGAAATATCGTTAAAAATATTATTCCAATCGATCGTATTCATGTCGAAACTGATGCGCCTTTTTTAGCGCCTGTGCCAATGAGGGGTAAATCGAACACTTCGGCTTATGTCATTCACACTGCTAAAGTTGTGGCTGATCTAAAAATGGTGAGTATTGAAAAATTATCAGAGCAAACAAATGCAAATGCTTTTAAATTGTTTAAAAAAATTATTAATTAATAAGGAGAATCAAAATGGCAAAGATGAAAGTTGGTATTAACGGTTTTGGTCGTATTGGAAGAGTTTTTTTTAGAGCTGCTTTTGATAAATTAGAAATTGCAGGAATTAATTCTTTAGATAATTTAGATGGACTAGTTCATTTACTAAAATACGATTCAGCACATGGGATTTTTGATGCTGATGTTTCTCACGATGGCGAAAACATTATTGTTAATGGTCAAAAAATTCCTGTTTCAAAAACAAAAGATCCAGCTCAAATTCCGTGGAAACAATGGGGCGTTGAACTTGTTATGGAATGTACAGGTGCTCTTAAAGGTAAAGAAGATTATCAAAAGCATTTAACTGCTGGTGCTAAAAAAGTTATGATTTCTGCTCCTGCTGACGGTGTAGATTTAACAGTTGTTTATGGCATTAACCACAAACAATACGATGCGAATCAACATAATTTTTTATCTAATGCTTCATGCACGACAAATTGCTTAGCTCCATTAGCAAAAGTATTAAACGATTCATTTGGTATCGAATCAGGAACAATGATGACAGTTCACTCATACACGAATGATCAACGTATTTTAGATTCATCACATAAAGACTTGCGTCGCGCAAGATCTGCAGCTGTATCAATGATTCCAACAACAACGGGTGCTGCTAAAGCAGTTGGTCTAGTTTTACCAGAGTTAAAAGGTAAGATTGATGGTTTGTCTGTACGTGTTCCAACTCCCAATGTCAGCTTAGTTGATTTTACATTTAATTCTAAAAAAGATTTAACTGTTAAAGAGATTAACGACGCTTTGAAAAAAGCAGCCAACACCGATCTTAAAGGTGTTCTTGCTGTTGAAGAGCATGAATTAGTGAGCGTTGATTTCAATGGTAATCCGCACTCCTCAATCGTTGATGCTAAAACAACAATGGTTGTTGCAGGTCGTACGGCTAAAGTTCTTTCTTGGTATGATAATGAAACTGGTTTTTCAAATCGTATGGTTGATATGGCTATTTACATGGGAGCAGGTCGCTAATGAGCTCGCAAGGTCTTAAAGGTATTAAAACAATTCGTGATTTTGAATTGGCGGGTAAATCTGTTTTTTTACGTCTTGATTTAAATGTTCCGTTGGAAAACGGTAAAATTACTGACGAAACAAGAATCACAGCAACGCTACCAACGATTCGTTATGCATTAGAAAAAGGTGCTAAGCTTGTTATTGCTTCGCATTTAGGTCGACCTAAATCTGCTAAAGATAAGCAGTACTCAATGGAGCCTGTTGCGAAACGTTTAGGTGAGATATTAAATCTTGAAGTTGTCTTGATGGATGAGCCGAGCTCTGAAGGTGTAAAGCATTTTTTATCTGGAGCCATGAAAAATCAAATCGTGTGTTTAGAAAATTTGAGATTTGATGAAGGTGAAACGGAAAATAAAGTTGAGCTCGCTCAACAATGGGCATCATATACGGATATTTATATTAACGATGCCTTTGGCGCTTCACATAGAGCACACGCAAGTATTCATGCTTTTCCTGAATTAATGCAAAAAAAAGGTATTGGTTTCTTGATTGAAAAAGAAATTAAAATGCTAGATGGTCTTTTTGAAAAACCAAAAAAACCATACATTGCTGTTTTGGGCGGTGCTAAAGTTTCTGATAAAATTCCAGTGATCGAAAAGTTAATCGATATCGTCGATGGCTTTGTCATTGGTGGGGCAATGGCGTACACATTTTTAAAAGCACAAGGCGTATCAGTCGGTAAATCATTAGTCGAGGAAGAAAAAGTTAAATACGCCAAAGAAATGATTCAGCGTATGGAAGCTCGTAGTAAAACTTTATTATTACCAGTTGATCACGTCACGACTAAAGCTTTTGGTGACACTGAAAACATTAAGATTACATTAGGCTCAGCTATTGATGACGATATGTTAGCTTTGGATATTGGTCCGCAAACAATTAAAAATTACCGTGCTTGTTTAGAAAAAGCGTCGACTATTTTTTGGAATGGACCAATGGGTGTTTTTGAAACCCCAGCATTTGCTAAAGGAACTTTTGCAGTTGCTGAAGCTTTAGCCAATAACCCTGGTTTAAAAATCGTCGGTGGTGGTGATTCAGCTGCTGCTGCTGAAGCCTCTGGTTTTGCTGAAAAAATGAGCCATATTTCTACTGGTGGTGGTGCGAGTTTAGAGTACTTACAGGGTGAAAAGTTACCTGGTTTAGAAGTCTTAAGAGCTCGTAAACAGTCAGAGGTCATGTAAAATTTTGTTAATCGTGTGTTTAATCAAAGGCTAACCGAAATTTAACTTACCTTTTCGTTTTTTTTTGAATATAACTCCACCTGAATAGCGGGTGGGGTTGTTAAACATGAGAGCACTTTTATTGTTGATATGCTTTTGTCTATTATCTCAGTTAGTCCATGCTATCGCGTATGTGCGCTTTCAAAAAGATTCTAGGCTTTCTAGCGAGGCTAAAGAAGCTATTGTCGATTTTATTAATAAAAAATGTATTTTTAAAAAATGGTCTGAAGTTGAAACCTATACTGAAGCCAGACAAAATGATGATGGTGAAATTGAAATTGAGGCTTTAACTAATTTCAAAATTATTAAACGCTTTCAAAAACATTCAAAATCGACTGAATTCTTACAGATATACACAGAAGATTTTTCGGGCAACAATCCAGGTATAGTTTCGGTGAAAGTTTTCGATTCTTATCCTGATAATATTTGTAAATAATTTTAAATAGTCATTATTATTCCATTGTGATATTTTTATCGAATGAAAAAAATATTTGCTGCTAACTGGAAACTTCATAAAACACCACTAGAATCTAAGCAATTTTGTGAACAACTTGTTCAAAAATTGAATTCGTCATTTTTTGAAAGTGCGGAAATTTTCATTTTTCCTCAAAATTTTTCTGTAGGATTAGTTTCGCAAACTCTGAAGGGGTCTGGTGTTTTAGTCGGTCCACAAAACATTCATACTGAAGTTAAAGGTGCTTTTACTGGTGAAAATTCTGTGGAATTGGCGTTTCAGTTTGGTTGTCAATTAGCTCTGCTCGGCCATAGTGAGCGACGACAGTATTTTCATGAAACGGCTTCAGACCTAAACAAAAAAATACTTATTACGCAAAAATTGGGTTTAGTTCCAGTTTATTGCATCGGCGAATCGCTTGAACAAAGACAATCGGGGTTAACTGAAAAAATATGTTATGAACAACTAGAGACTGTTTTAGATCAGGTTAATCGTGAAAGTCGTTTTGTATTAGCTTATGAGCCTGTCTGGGCCATTGGAACAGGTCAGGTTGCGACTGTTGATCAAGTTGCTGATATTCATCAAAAATTACACCGTAAAATGAAACAACTTGGTTTTATTAACTTTCAATTATTATATGGTGGCAGTGTAAAACCTGATAACTCTAAAGAGCTATTAAAGCTTGAGTATGTAGATGGCTTTTTAATAGGTGGAGCTTCGCTTGATTTGGCTAGTTTTGCGCAAATCTGTGGGATTTAGTGATTATTTTCTGGTGATAAAATTTCGCTAGCGCCAAGAGATACGCAAAGTGTACCTGCAATCCAGATTGCATAATCAATAATTATAATTTCTGGTGCAAACATCCAAAAAAAGCTCGATGTTATAACCAAAAGTAAAGCGTTTAGCGCCCATTTGTTATCAAGTAAATATTCCTTCTCGGTTATTTTTAGTTGTGACCAAATAGTGATAGAGCTAGATAGAGTAAGTAAAGCACCACACGCAAACATGCAAAACTCGTGAGATACGCTCATAAACAAATTTGTTAAACCATAATGTCCATTTTTTAAAATACCAAACCCGAATTGAGGACAAATTAAGAGTACGAAAAAACTCGATATCAGATGTAGTAGCAAAACTTTAATTGATAAATGCAAAGGTGATACTTCCGGAAAAAGTTCATTCTTGAGCAGTTTTAATACTTTTTGCTTATGAGGAAATTGATTCATACAGCACCCGTTTTCTTTAGTTTCTTTAAAGCTCTTGAAACTATTTTTCGTAGATTTATTGTCGTTAAACTTAAATCTTTGCTTATGGCTTCAAAGCTCATTTCTTCGAGATAACGCTTTTGAATGACCTTTTTTTCGGTTTCAGTTAATTTGCTAAAATAAGAACTAAACTCATCAGCATGATATCCCTTCCCATTACTAGGAAGCTCGGTCTGAGTTTGTGACAATTCAAGAAATAATTTAAAATCATGAACGTATTCTTTGTAGCTGGCTTGTTTCTTTAAATAGTCTTTTGTCTCAGATCGAGTCACGACATATAGCCACGCAAGTGGTGAGTGCTGTTCACTGTATAAATGTTTTTTTTTATAAATTTGGGTGTATATTATCTGTGTTATATCATCTGCGTCAGTTGAACTAATACTTTTCTTTCGACAGTAATTAAACACAAGATGTGAGGTTTGGTTATAGAAGTCTTCAAAATATTTTGATTGATCTCTCGCACTTGTAGCATTTTTTAGTTCTAATAAAAGATTTTTTTCTAATAAACTCACTTGTAATATCTATCTCAAACTGAGATGGTTAGCAATTTGCGATTTTGCGTCAAGTCAATGTTCATGTGTTTTGAACACAAGACCGTTTGTTTCTCATTTAGATTATCCTATAAGAAGAAAATCATTGGCCAAGCTTTTGCTCTTAGAAAATGATGAATTAAACTAGAGGTCATATGTCGAATTCAAAACAACCAAAAGATAAGAGTGAATCAAATACGAATGCAAAGTCTGAGCTTGTCGATGCCACAGAACATATTCATTTTAGGCGTTGTCATATTTGCGGCGAACTGAACGAAAAATCCTATCATTTGGTTGAAAGATGCGGCCATTGCCAAAAAGCATTTGCACCCTTCGTGTTTTTTGATGAGCGAAAAGCCCTTGGCGTATCGAATGACATTTCTGACGAAGGTCCTGATCATCCTGCAAAAAAAGCAAGTTCTTACAAAATAACAAGGCTAGCTAGTGAAAGTAATTATCCACCAATTTGGGGTCTTACTGTATATTGGTAGCATGCAAGTTACTTTACAAGATATTCAAAATGCACGTATTCAAATTCAAAAATTTATCAATACCACTATTTGTGATTACTCTAAATCGGCCACAGACTTGCTTGGTGCTGAAGTTTATTTCAAGCTTGAAAATACCCAGCGTACAGGCAGTTTCAAAATACGTGGAGCCACGAATAAAATTATTAATTTAACTGAAGAAGAAAAACGTCGAGGAGTAATTGCCTGTTCAGCTGGTAATCATGCTCAAGGTGTCGCGTTGAGTTCGACTATGAATGGAGTCAAATCAGTTATCATTATGCCAGAGAATGCCCCCATCGCTAAAATACAAGCAACTAAATCTTACGGTGCAGAAGTTGTACTGTATGGATCAATGTTTGATGAAGCTAAAGAGTATGCTTATAAATTAGCTCAGGATAAAGGGTATGTTTTTGTTCATCCATATGAAGATGAACAAGTTATAGCTGGTCAGGGAACTATAGGGTTAGAGTTATTAGAGCAAGTTAAAGATTTAGATACAGTTGTCATACCAATTGGTGGTGGTGGTTTAATCAGCGGTATATCAGTGGCTTTAAAAAGCTTAAATCCAAAAATTCGTATCATTGGTGTTCAGACTGAGCTGGTAAGTACAATGGTCCAAATGTTTCAAAATAAAAAATTTGAACCTCTTACACAAGCAGTTTCAACACTAGCAGATGGGATCGCTGTTAAAACACCTAGCTTAGATATGTTTGATTCATTTATTTCAAAGTATGTTGATGAAGTGACAACTGTTTCTGAAGGTGAAATTGCTGAAGCTATAGTTTTTTTACTCGAAAGAGTTAAAACAGTAGCTGAAGGGTCAGGGGCGGTGGCTTTAGCCGCAGCTCTTTCACGAAAAATTAAATTAGGTCGCAAAAATGTGTTATTGGTTTGTGGCGGAAATATTGATTTAAATATTATTTCGGCTATTATTACGCGTGGTCAAATTCAACGTGGGCGCTTGTGTGAACTATCAGTTGTTGTTGCTGATGTACCAGGTAGTCTAAGTCGTTTGACGCAAATTTTAGCTGAACATAGGGCTAATATTCTTGAAGTTCACCACGATCGTTTACGACATGGATTAAGTCTAAAAGAGACTCGTATTGATTTTGTTATTGAAACGATGTCACATGAACACATACAAAAAATTATAAATGCGTTAAAATTATCTGGGGCGCTAGTCACGATATAAAATCATTTGCTATATTTGCCATTCGAACTCAATGACATCATCTTTTTTTAACTGATGTTCGCCAGACTCAAGCTTTTGACCATTTAGATGGAAGTGTCTATTGCTGGTTGGTTGATTCAACATACGTAAAATAGCTGTCGCTTTGTTGTCTATTAGTTTGTATTCACCATAATATGTGTTCTCGAATTGTCTTTGCTTAGTAATGATGAAATGTTCAGAAAGATCTTGAATCATAATGCTTTTATCTAAGTAGAACCCAATTTTTTTAAATTCACTAAAATACAAAATAGCTTCATTTTTTAAATTAAATTTTGGATCACTTTTTTTAGAGTTATTTAAAACATTAAATAAATGGTGAATGGATTGCTTAAATAAAGCTTGAAATTCAAAATTATATAACCCTGTCGGGTGAGCCTTAGATATGATTGATTTAGGTGGTAGAATCAACTTAATTTGATTTAGTATTGGTTGTGATAAAAATAAACCTAAATTATAAAAATATACAATTTCTTGAATGAGAACACTTTCAACAATATGAGATGCCACGCTTTCATGAGTAGCTAACTGCGTATTCGAAAAGTCGAGTAAAATAGATTTTTGATTTTGCTTTTCTTCAATGATTAGCTGAGTTTTGATCAATTTTTCAAAAAATTTGAGACTCATTTCACTATGACCAGAAGCTTTTAAATCAAATTGGCGGTCATACTCAGCTTTGCAAGTGGTGAACCATATATTTTGAAAATCTGGTTCACTTAAGAATGTTAAAAATGGTGTTGCTCGAAAGCAGCTACTATAAATAGCTATTTGCATTTCAAAAAAGTCGTTAAATTTAACACGTTCTGGTTGTGCATCGATCAACGCTGACCAGAGCATTTTATTTTTTTGATGTGATTCGAGTAATGGTGATAACGGAATTTTAAAATCAACTTCACCAAAGTTATGACACCAAATCAGAAATAAATTTGGCGTCAAACATGAGATGAAAAAAACTTTTTGAAAATTAAAACCGCCATTTTCAGGATCATTAGTTATGAATATATCACCCGGATTAAGCTGTAAATATCTTTTTACAATTTGATAGACAACAAGACGGCTCGTAGTTGTAGGTTCAAATGATGTGTCTTTAGAATAAAGTAAATCGCCATTTAAATTAACGAGCGATGCATTTTCAAAGTTTTGCAAAAAACTTTGAAAATAGTAAAAATCTAAGTGACCAAATGATGCTAGTTGTAAACTTTTATTGTTAAACATATTTAAGCCTTTTAAAGATTTCTTCTGTCCAAGAGAAACCTTCAGATTTACCACTGAGTTTTTCAAATATAATATTCAAATGGCCTGTCCATTCAAGCTTATCTTCTTTTAGTTTAAACAGTAGAATATCGTAACCAAGCTTGTTGATGATAAAATCCTGTATGATATCTAAAGTCAGCGGCTCATCATAGTGAGCTTGGCCTTTCTCTAAAACTTTAAATTGTGAAGCAATTTTGGATCCGATGTTGCCATTCAGAAGTTGAGTAAACATTTGTGTCATGGTTTTATCTTTGCCGATGACTTCATAGAAGGCGTCCACAATCAGTGGTTTGACTGATCGACCAGCTAGCATCGGGCCAGGCTCGATTGCAACCGGTGTTGTTGAAAAGCTTAAATGTCCCGATCCATTTATGAGTACTTCGGAAAATGGATGCAGGCCGATGGGGTGTGTAACGATGTGAGGGTATTCAATATCACCCCATGGCGAATGCCACACTTGTTGGTATTCATTCTTCATAATTATCCATCGTTCTAAATCCGTATGGATTAAGATGTCTTTTTTATTCAATGTTAAAGCATGATTTAAAAAATTATCGGCACTGAAAAATAAGTCGACATTTTCAAATTGGTTTGTAAACTGCTGATTAACCCAAACATTGATTTGAGCATCAGGTGCTAGATCTTTTATTTCAGATAAAATTTCTTCTTTGGTGCCCTCTGATCCTGCATTAATTAGACAACGACGTAACTTATCAGTTGAGTTTGGATATTTATTTATAAAGACATTAAAGTCATGCGTTTTGAAAAAATTTGCGACAGTTTGAATCTGTTCATCGCTAAAACCATTTAGGCTAATTACGACTTTTTTTGCTTCAGCATTAACTTTACGAATACGATCAAATTCAAGTTTAAGTAGATCTAAGTTAAAATGAGTATTTAGCGGAATAATTAATGCACTTGCGGCAAGTGATAAACACGATGAATTTTGAAAAACATAATTATTTTCGTGATTTTCATTTAAAACCTGAACGACACTGCCACCCAATCTAAATGATTTTAGGCGATCTAAATATTTTGTTACGACATAGACATTTTGAATACTGCTATCCACAGGCAACGATTGTTTGACTTGAGATAACATAGCTTTAATCGAGGTCTGCGGTAAAAAAAATGACTTTTTAAAAAGCGAACTGTTAGTTTTGTTTGCAGTGTTTGTATTGTTGATAGCGCGAAGTTCTAATTCTGCGTATGATTCACCTAAATATATTGCAAGTGTGGTATTAGACATAATAAGTTGATCTATATTATTTTATTGATATCCCGAGGGTCAACGATGAAAGTATCGGCTGAAATATTAAATTTAGTTCCATATAAACCAGGCAAGCCAATTGCTGAAACGCAGAGAGAATTTGGTCTAAAAGAGGTTTATAAACTTGCGAGTAACGAAAATCCGTTAGGACCTAGTCCGAAGGCTATTAAAGCAATTCAAGAGGCTTTAGAGATGCAACATCGCTACCCAGATCCTTCGTGTTACAGTTTAGTTCATAAAATTGCAGAAAAATGGTCGGTACCTGTAACTCAAATCGGCATTGGAAATGGTTCAAACGAGTTGATTGATTTGCTTATTAGAATTTTTTGCGAACCTGGTGACTCTATTTTAACTTCGGAAGCAGCATTTGTGGCATATAAGGTTTGTGCACAAGCCGCGCGTGTTAAAGTTAGAACTGTCCCCTTGAAACCCGATCTAACAATTGATTTGAAAGCAATCGCAGATGATTATTTTCGAAATCCTACAGCCAAAACACAACTTATATTTATACCAAATCCAAATAACCCTACAGGAACATGTGTGGGCGGGGAAGAACTTGATGAGTTTTTAATCCGTCTAGGTAATCGAGATGATGTTTTGTTAATCTTCGATGAGGCTTATACTGAGTATGTCAGAGATCCTAAGTTTAAAGAGGCTGCGAAATTTTATAATAAATTTTCAAATATCATTGTTTTGAAAACCTTTTCGAAAGTCTATGGTTTGGCTGGTTTACGTTTAGGGGCAATGCTGGCTCCTGAGTATGTACTTGAATACTATAATCGTGTAAGAAACCCGTTTAACGTCAATGAGTTGGCTCAAGTTGCCGGTGTTGCGGCATTAGACGATCTTGATTACATACAAAAATCACAAAAAGTAGTTTGGACTGGGCTTGATTATTTTTATCGTGAGTTAGATGTTTTGGGATTACCTTATTTTAAGTCGCAAGCTAATTTTATTTTATTTGATACTTTGCGCGATGCTGAAAAGTGTTTTCAGTATTTACTTAAAAAAGGAATTATCTTGAGACCCGTAGGTAATTATGGTTTTCCGACTTACTTAAGAATGACTGTTGGTCAAGAGCAAGAAAATCAAAAAGCTATTGCTGCTATAAAAGCAATGCTTTCAGATTTGCCGCATACAAAATAAGGAAAGGATTTTGAATATGAAATTAAATTTCTATCTTTTTATCACGACTATTATGACTGCTTTATTTGTTCATGCTCAGAGTTTAAATTGCACTGCTCGATTAAATTCTGAATTTATTTTTACAAATCATATTAAGCCTGAACTAAATACTAAGATTTTAATAGGTCGCGAAGAGAGCTTTACTGCTTATATAACTCAAAAAGAACATTCTCATTTTATATTAGAAGCATTCATCGTTAACAAGGAAGCTCGCATATATTCCGAAGGTAATTTGAAAAAAGTAAACGATGAACTCAAGTTATCGATTTGGAGCCGAGATGAGATTGTCGATATTGATTGTAGGCTTGTTCACGATTAGTTTTTATTGAGTATAGTCGAGTTCAAAGTATGTTGAATATCCTGGTCTGACTTTAGCTTTGACCAGCACTTCAGGTCCGTTGGGAATCTTAATTTTTAAAGGAACGATGTAGTGTGATTTTTTTTGTTGAGAAATTGTTTCAACTCGACCAGTTAAATTAATTCGAATATCATCATAATTTCTTTTTTCATTACTCGTTCGAGACATAACATCAATTGATTTTGTTTCAAGCGGATCTGCTAAATAAATGCGATAAGGTGTGTTTTTACTGCTATTTGTAAGTCCATCTTCGTCCGTTCCTAAGTCGATTATTTTGGGGACAAGGCCATAGTTTTTTAAAGTCCACATTTCATTGATATCTTCGCCATGTGGATAGACAATTTTTTTCTTAAAAAATCTCACGGGCCAACTGTCTATAGTTCCTTTTTTAAACTTAAGATTGAATTGTAGTGCAAATGATTGAATATTCTTTTTAATCAGTTTAAATTTTTCATACTCTTCGTAATCTGAATATTTAAACTTATTAATTATGTCGACATAGTTTTGATTTTTACAAATTCCAAATTCTTTACAGTTGGCAAGCGCTTCTAGTACATATCTGTAGGTCGGATGATCGCAGCGATTCACATCGATACAGGATTGGTTAATATAGGCCATGCTCAGAGTTTTTTCAGTTTCAAACGGCAGGTGTGAGCTTTCTGTAAATATAAATTTTGATTTATTCACTAGCTGTGAAAAATCGACAAAACTGTTTGATTCAATTATTTGGTTTTTGCGTATAAGCTGCGGAGCTGAATATATAAAATTCCAGCGACTGCTTGTAACAGGTACTGCAATGTCATTTTCAATGCGTTTATTTTTATAACCCATATAGGATTGTTTATATAAGTGATAAATAATATTTACGACGTATCGAGCTGCTGCTGATGTTGCCTTCTCGCCTTGAACCTTTCCGATGTACAATTCGTCTTTATTATAAGGTAACAGACCAATTATGTTCATCATCCGGACGGGCATTTTTTCAAGCTTAGCTTTAAATGTTGGGTCTTGGTCTAACTTTATGGCCATTGATCTAAGATTATGAACGATGTCACTTCCAAAGGCTAAATCCGAGATTTCACGTCGAGTAATTTGAAAGTCTTCGGGAGCGAAAAGCTTCATGAGGGGGATTATATCGGGATTTCTGTCATCCGTTAAAACTGAAGCAATCTTAGATCCCCAAAATGGTGTTCCTAGCGTAATTATATTTTCAATATTATAAAGGATTTTTGAATTCTCAGTGTCACTCGTGAGTGTTGTGAAGTACCACATATAAGCTATGATGCCGCCTTGCGAGTGGCAAACAAAAGAAATTTTATCATTAGGAGTTAAGTTTTTTTCTAAATAAAGTTTATTTATAAAATGGTCTAATCCTTTTGGCCCGAGGGCAAAATCATATGTGCCCTGTGATTCGTTTTCCCCTGTGGGGTAAACAAAGTTAACGACTTCAGCTTTGTAGTTTGTATTGGCTTCATTAAGATATTTTTCTGTGACCTCTTTAAAGTAACCGAACGTAGATGCGTTGCCGCTTAGTCCGTGTATTGTGATAATAATATGTTTTGGTTTTTGATTGATATTTGATAAATCACGTTTTGGAATGCCTATTGATTGGCATGATAGAATAATCGATGTTATTACAAATAAAACTAAAAATTTCATTTGGTTTTTTCTCCATTTGTGAATTCAATAAAATTGTCTCATTGTGTTTCTTTGAGCACAATAGAGACAATCGTCTGGTTTCTATTTAAATGAAGATATATGAACGAACTAGTCTTTTTCGAAAAAGTCTAAAGAGACACCATGTGTTTCTTTTAAATTTCTAAGTCCGATTAAGGCTAGACCAAAGACGCATACGATAAGTGTTAATACTGCATGCTGCGTTGTCATGTGTGATTTTAAATAAGAAAAAGATAAAGTGATGATAACGGCAAATCCACGAACAAAATTAGGCACTGTTGAAGCAACTGTGCCACGAATATTCGTTCCAAATTGTTCTGAAGATGTTGTAATAAGCACGGCCCAGTAACCAGCACCGATACCAATTAAAAAACATAAACCTAAAAGCACAGCATTTGTTGTGATAAGGCCACTCATATAGAGAAGGCAAAGTAAGAAAGTCACGCATATGAACAATAGTAAAACTTTTTTACGGCTACGCATGAACTGCGATAAAGCGCCGCTTAATAAATCGCCTAAAGTTAAACCCAGTGTTCCCGCAAGCAAAGCATCACCAGCAGTCAAAGGTTTATCAAGACCCATGTTGGCTGTGATTTCCGGGGCGAAAGTAAAAAGAATACCAGTCATCATGTAAATTGGTGCGCCGACAAGAATACAGCTGATGTAGAGTTTGAGTCGTTGAGGTTTGAATAGCAATTGCCATTGTCCCCATTGAATTTCTTTCTTCTCTTTGGCTTTGTTAAAGATTGCGGAGTCGCTTAATTTAAATCGTGAAACTAAAAGAGCAAGTCCCATACCGCCACCAAGTAGATAAGCGTGTTGCCAGTGAAGCTGTTGGCCGACAAGGGCGGCAGTCGCGGCACCTAATAGACCTAGCGTTGCGACAATTGTTGTACCCCAGCCGCGAGATTCAGTTGGAAGGTTTTCTGCAACTAAAGTAATAGCAGCGCCGAGTTCTCCAGCTAATCCGAAACCGGTAATCAATCTGCACCACCAGTAAGCTTCAGGGGTGGTTACAAAAGCATTAACTATGTTGCCAAGTGAGTACAAAAGGATTGATGCAAACATCACAGAAAGACGACCTTTTTTGTCTGTTAAAATTCCCCAAACAACTCCGCCAATCATCATTCCAATCATTTGAGCGTTGTATAAACTGATACCCACTCTGAGAGTTTCTTCAGGAGAAGTGATTCCCATAGCTTTTAGCGAAGCGCTGCGAACGACTCCGAACAGTGTTAGGTCGAACATGTCGACAAAATATCCTAGTCCCGCAACTAGTACAGTTAAGTTGAAAAAAGCACTTTTAAAAGAACCATGAGTGTTTGACATAATTATACCCCTCTATCGAGTGGTTACTCTAGCAACATTTTTTTTTGAAATGCAACCAATGATTAAATGACGAACTGTTGATATGTTTATAGATTGAGCAAAATAAAACATTTAGAAAAAATAATTAAAAATTGCTGACCAGTTTCGATGAATTGGGTTATGGTTGCGTCCCATGGGTTATGTTATCACAATCGATGGGCCTGCGGCCTCTGGAAAATCATCATTAAGTCGTGAATTATCTAAAAAAGTAGGATGTCCTTGGGTTTCTACTGGTGCATTTTATCGCGGTTTAGCTTATGCAGCCATGCAACTCAATTTAGATTTGAATGATGCGGCTGGTTTGTCGGAACTTTGTTCGTCGGATATTTGGTCGGTTGTGTTATCGTATGAACGTACTCATGTCTTTTTTAAAAATGAAAATGTGACTGACAAAATTGCGCAAGAATCAGTGGGTAATGTTGCTAGTCGCATCAGTCACTATCCAGAGGTGCGTCAGTCGCTTTTAGATCACCAGAGGTCCTTTGCGCTTTCAAATAAAGGTTTGATAGCTGAGGGCCGAGATTGCGGTACAGTGGTATTTCCATTGGCTGAAGTTAAAGTTTATCTGACTGCTGATTCTGAAAATCGAGCTCATAGAAGAGCTCAAGAGTTAGGCATGGATGAGAAAACCCTCGTTCAGCAACAAGAAATTCGCGATAAGCAGGATTCTACGCGCAAGGTTGCGCCTTTGCAAATTCCGATTGATGCTCTTGTTGTTGATACAACACATCTTGATTTAGATGGAGTTGTTGAATTAGTTGAAAAGCACGTCAGGTCTAAAATACAACTTTAGCTAGTTATTACCTGTTGACCATCTAAATAAAACCCCGTAGAACGACTCTTCAACCTTAGAGTTCCAAGAGGACTCTTTGCGTGGGAGGAAACAAAAAACAAGTCATGAACAAAACATTAAGCAAAAGCCAAAAAGAAAAACAATCGGTCTTAGCATTATTAGATGCTGAAGATTCAAAAATTCCAGCAAACCCAGGTATTCACGCGGGTCCTGCAAAAGCTGGTGAATTCGAAAAACTTTTCGAAGCTTCAACTAAAGAGCAAGATTTCAAAGTCGGTGATGTTGTCACTGGAACAGTTGTTGAAGTACAATCAGATTATGTATTAGTTGATATCAACTACAAATCTGAAGGCTTAATTCCAATTAATGAATTTCGTATAGTTGACGGCGTTCGCCAAGTTAAAGCTGGCGACAAAGTTGAAGTTCTTATCGATCGTATTGAAAACGAAAATGGCATGATCGCTTTATCTAAAGACAAAGCTGACATGTTACGTGCTTGGACTGATATTTCTAAAGCAGCAGAAAACGAAGAGATTATTGAAGGTCTTGTTGTTGCTAAAGTTAAAGGTGGTTTAAGCGTTGATATCGGCGTTAAAGCATTCTTACCTGGTTCTCAAATTGATTTACGTCCAGTTCGCAATATGGATGTTTACTTAGGTAAAAAATATAAATTCAAAGTTATCAAATTTAATAAAAAACGTGGAAACATCGTTTTATCTCGCAGAGCAATTCTTGAAGAAGAGAGAGATACTTTAAAAGCTCAAACTGCTGATCAAATGAAAGAGGGCGCAGTTGTAATGGGTCTTGTTAAAAACATTACTGATTACGGTGCTTTCATCGATTTAGGTGGCTTAGATGGTTTATTACATATCACAGACATGAGTTGGGGACGTATTAAACACCCATCTGAAATGATCAATGTTGGTGATGAAATCAAAGTTAAAATCCTTAAATACGACACTGAAAAAGAGCGCGTAAGTTTAGGTATGAAACAATTAACTGATGATCCATGGGCGACAGTTCACTCTCAATACCCAATTGGTGCAAAAGTTAAAGGTAAAGTCGTGTCTGTAACTGAATATGGTGCTTTCGTTGAGTTGGCTGATGGTGTTGAAGGTTTAATTCACGTATCTGAAATGTCTTGGACTAAGCGCGTTAAGCACGCTAACCAAGTTGTTCAAGTTGATCAACAAGTTGAAGTACAAGTACTTGCTATCGATACTGAAAATAGACGTATCAGCTTGGGTATGAAACAGCTTCAAACTAACCCATGGTTGGAAATGAAAGAATCTTACCCTCCAGGAACAATCATTGAAGGTGAAGTAAAATCTATCACTGACTTTGGTGTTTTCATCGGTATCGAAGATGGTATTGACGGTCTAGTTCATATTTCTGATTTCTCTTGGACTAAACGTGTAAATCACCCATCTGAGATGTTTGCTAAAGGTCAAAAAGTTAGAGCGGTTGTTTTAGGCGTTGATACTGAGAACGAAAGATTCTCATTAGGTATTAAACAACTTGAAGGTGATCCTTGGTCACAAATCGAATCTAAATATGGTATTGGAACTCAACATGAAGTTAAAGTGACTAAAGTTGTAGACTTTGGTGCTTTCGTTGAACTTGAATCTGATATCGAAGGTTTGATCCATATTTCTGAGTTAACAACTGATAAGATTAATTCAGTTGAGGATTTTATTAAACCAGGTGCAAAACTTAAAGCTGAAGTTATCACAATTGACAAAGACGCTCGTAAAGTAGGTTTATCTTCTAAATTAGTTAAACTACGTGAGCAAAAAGCTGATGTAGATGATTATGTTAAAAAAGCAACTGCAACTTCTAAAACAAGTTTCGGTGATCTTTTTGCAGACCAATTAAAAGGTCTTAAAAAAGACTAGTCTTTTGACGAGCTTTATAAGTACTGGCCATTAGTTAAAATGAATATTGAAAACTAATGGCCAACTTCAAACACTTTGAATATGATTAAAAGGGAGCAGAAATGCTCCCTTTTTTCATTTGTATAATGAAAAGTACAGTGATGAATATTCTACGGTTGGAGTATGTATGAACGGTTTCTGGAATAAAAAAACAATTCTATTGTCAGTATTTATAATTTTGGCAGGCTTAATTATTTATAATTTCTATAAGAGAGGCCACAACGAGGACTCAAGATCAATTTCTAAAAATGAAATTCTGCATTTAGAAATAAATGGAATTATCATGAATGGAAAAAAATTTCTTCATAACTTAAAAAAGTATTCTAAAGAGGAATCTGTAAAAGCTATCGTTGTTGAAATTAATTCTCCGGGTGGTGCTGTGGGTCCATCTCAAGAAATTTATTACGAACTTATACGTGCAAAAAAAGAAACAAAGAAGCCAATTATATGTGTGTCCACAGGTTTGATGGCCAGCGGTGGTTATTACTCAGCTTTAGGGTGCGATCAAATTTTGGTAGCACCAGGGGCGATGATCGGTTCAATTGGTGTGATTATGGAGTTTGCGAATTTAGAAGATTTATACTCTTGGGCTAAAATTAAAAGGTTCACAATTACGTCGGGTAAGTTCAAGGATTCAGGATCAGAATACAGAGCTATGCGTGATGACGAAAAACAGCTTTTTCAGGATATGATTAACGAAGTTTATGAACAGTTTCGCGACACAGTGGCGGCTGCTCGAAAACTAAAAGTTGATATTGTTAGCCAGTATGCTGATGGACGTGTGATGACTGGTTCAACTGCGGTCAAGCTTGGTTTTGCTGACGTAGAAGGAACTTTTGAAGATGCTGTACGCATGGCCGCACAAAAAGCAAAGCTAGGAGATGATTATCATTTATTTAAGCCTAAAAAAGAAAAAAATACGTTTTTTGATTTGCTGATGGATAATGATGATGAAGATGATTTGAATTCTTTAGAGGGATTAGCTGATTTGAAATTAGCTATGAAAAAGCAACCCATTGATATGATTATTAAACACGTTTTTAAAACTCAATATTTGAATCAGCCATTGTTTCTAATGCCTGGTCATTGGGAATAAGTAAATAAAGGCAATAGAGTGACAAGACAGATTAAGGTTAAAACGGCGAAAAAGCCAAGACAGAAAAAAAAACATTCTCTGGCATCAACTCGAGAGAACGAAGTTTCGACGCTAGCTCTTGATCGAGAGATATGGCCTATAGAGCGCGATATTTTTTTTCGACCTGGTCGAATGAAATATGTGCGCAAACTGATTAGGCCAAGTGGTTGTGTTTTTTGTCATTCTGCCAAGCATAAAATAAGTGTGGCAACTTTGTGTGTTTATAAAACTAATTTTTCACAAGTTTTGTTAAACAAATTTCCTTACAATAATGGGCATCTTCTAGTATTACCGCTACGCCATACTGGTGATTTGCTGGCTCTCAGTGATGAAGAGTATATCGATTTGCAAAAAACTATTCGATTAAGTGTTCAAGTTATAAAGAAAGTATACAACCCTCAAGGATTTAATTTGGGTTTAAATCATGGTGCTTCGGGCGGTGCGGGAATTCCTGATCATATTCATTATCACATTGTCCCTCGATGGAACGGTGATCTTAATTTTTTTCCACTCATTGCAGAAACAAAGCTTGTTATTGAGGATCTCAGACAAAGTTATCATAAAATTAAAAAAGAATTTCAGGAGATTGTATGAGCTCGATTGTAGTGCCACCAGTTACTCCGGCTGTAAAAAGAATAATGATTGTTACTGTAGCAGCATGGGTTGTGCTACAAATTATCTTGGGACGATTCATGAATTTGAATCAGTGGAAAATTTTGATTTTACATCCCTACCAGGTGATTGAAAATTTTTATATATGGCAGTTGTTTACTTACCAATTTTTCCATGATATCTCGCCGCTGCATATAATGTTTAATATGCTCATGATTTGGTTTGTTGGTTCTGAACTCGAAAATAGATGGGGTTCTAAATTTTTTACTTTTTACTATCTCATGAGTGGTGCTGGTGCTGCGTTGATCTATTGCTTAGGAATGGCTATTTATGCTGCTATTTCTGGAAATAAAATGGTTATGTTGATACCTGTTCTAGGTGCTTCGGGTTCTTTATTCGGTTTACTGCTTGCTTATGGTATAATTTTTTCTGAACGAGTGATTTACTTTATGGGATTTTTTCCTCTTAAGGCTAAACATTTCGTTATTTTGGCGGGAGCTTTAGACCTTGCCTCATTAATTAGCTCTAGTGCGGCAGGTGGAGAAGTGGCTTATTTAGCCCATTTAGGAGGATTAGCTTCCGGTTTCATCATTTTAAGATTGCATGTGTGGCTTAAAAATCAAAATGTTAAAACTAAGCTAAAGCGAAAAACAAGTAATCTTAGACTGGTTGTGGATAACGAAAAGAATAAGAATGATGATAAGCCGAAGTATTGGAATTAATTCTAGATTTTTGCGCATTTTTCGTGTAAAAATACATTCTGGTTAGAATAAAAAGGAGCCCACATGTCTTTAAATAAAGCATTAGAAGATCTTAAATTTGATAAAAGATTAACTGAGTTAAATTTACGTTTGGGTCGCATTACTCAAGAAGAAGTTCAAAAGCATGTTCAATCTTTAGAAGACTTGCAACACAACGTTGAAAAGCTTGAACTTGATAAAGCAGACGATTCAGATAACAACTAATATAAATAGATCATGAATTTATAAGGAAGAGCTGGTCATACTTACCAGCTCTTTTTTTTATGTCGGATTAACGGCTTCCCACTCCTCACGAATTATTTTGAAACCATTTTTTTCTTCTATGAGATAGAGAACTTTAATACCCATATCCTGATGTCCACTCGAAGAGTATTTCTGTAAGACTTTAACCAGATATTGGTTCTTAATATGAAAAATACTGGCCTTACTAAGATCAATCTTTATATTTTGATATATTCCTTTTAGTTTTTCCTTGTGCTTAAGCCAAGAGTTTTTATTGAAGCCAGGCGCAGAAAAATCGTCATCATACAAATTAATATATTTATCAAGTTGTTGAGTTTCCCAAGTTGATCTCCACAGCTCTATCCAGTTAACAACTTTATCTTTCTTTTTTTTGTGTTCCAGTTCACTCAGTTGATTTGTTGTGTCGTTGATTATTAGAAAGCTTTTATTGAGGTCAATAGAAGATGCAATTTTTTGAATAATATTATTTCTTAAAACAACACACCCCCTTGAACCTCTGCTTAAAGGGATAGTGTCTGGAACAGAATGCAACCAAATACCAGAACCAGTTTTATTTTCAAATTTATCAAAAACATTGGGGTAGTTTGTTGTAAATGCCATTGATCCGTATAAATCGAATGGTATTTCAGGTTGTGTTAATTTTTTTTGTAAGACGTAAATTCCTTCAGGTGTTTTTTGATCATCACGTTTTGTTTTGTTACCGGCATTTTTGCCGATATCTATTTCAAACACTTCAGATTCTGTTAATGGCTTATCAGGCGTATAGAATTTGAGTACTCGTTTTGCTTTGTCTGCAGTCATGACTGAAGCTTTAATATTTGGATCGTCGGAAATTTGTAAAATTTCTGCGGGATACATTGAACTACTATTTGGGGATAAAGTATCGGCTGCTGAGCTGTTGAAAGATAAAAACTGTAAAAACATTAATGTCGATGCGGTTTTAGCAATTGTTTTAAAATGATACGTTTTCATAATTTAGTATTCATTTTGTCTTAATCTCAAAGGCAATTCAATGTTTGATCTAGCTTTTTTGTTATAAAACCAATGAAATTTATAAATTATTTTAGTCTTTAGTCTTAAGGCCTTTGGTCTAGTGGCCGAAGAATAAATGAAGAATAAAATCTGGAGAAATTTATGGCGCAGAAAATTCAACTGATTATGAATAGTTTACTCGTAGTTTTAAACTTATCTGGCTTAGGCCTTGGTGCGTTCTGGGTATATTCTGCAACTATAGGTTATGAATCGCCTTATATCGTTGAACAAGAGTTACGTAAACCTGCGAGTATGCCAGCGTCAATTGAAACGGGATCAAATATTTATACACTGGAAAAATTTGTGGTGAATTTAAATGGTCAGCCTAAAAAAACAATTAAGGTACAGGTCAACTTAGATATGTTAAGTGCACAATCATTTGCTGAAGTGATGAGTCCTGATAAGACAGCCCAGGCCCGAGACCGAATTATTCGTATACTGAATGATAAAAATTTTTCTGATATAGAAACAATACAAGGTAAACTTTTTTTAAAAGATCAAATCGTCGAGCAAGTGAACAAAGTTTTAACTGTAGGGCTAGTTAAAGATGTTTACTTTACGGATTTTGTTGTCAATTAAATTATCTATGGAAACAGATAATTAAAAATAAAAAAGGCCATTTCGGCCTTTTTGTGTTTTTTCTATTTAGGAACTTTTCTTTTTCTGATAAATTTTAAAACCGATATATCCTGCTACAACTAATAAAAGAAATAAAGCTCCAAGCACCATATTGTTATCGAGCAAACCTTTACCTTTACTTGAGAGTGCATCATCTTCGGCAGCTAATAAATCTGAAGGCATCGCATTTTGAACATTCTGTCCAAGAATTTCGTTCGCACCACCGATTGGTCCAAGATCTGGTCGCGAAAGTAAATCTTTGGTTGCAATAACTCTCAATGATTTTACGGTTTCCATAAATTGGGGCTGGTACTTAGCATAGTATTTATTGTGAACGCTGAATGTAACGAGTATTGCAATTTGATCTTTAATTGTTGCTAAGTAGCGAGTATAGTAATTTTGAACTTCCGAGTTTGTGTGGAGTGAATCTATCCAAGGTTGATCATTGATTGTTTCGGTACGTGGCGGCATTGTGATTGTTGAAACAATTGAAGTGCCATTTTTCAGATTAAGTGGAATTGGTTTGCTTAAGTGTTCGGTGTATATTGGAAAGGTATCCGTTACCCCTTTTTCTTTAGCTGTTAGGATGATGACGGCTTCTTTTGATTCTTGTTTGTCCTCAGATCGGCAAACCCACTCAGTTTGTTCGAGTGTACATTTCCAAGATTCATTGATTTCAAAAGAAATATAGGCATTTTTAAAAGTGCGAGCTTCTGCTGTTGTAAAGATAAACGCTGATACCAAAAGAATAAATAACTTGTTTAATAAACGCATGCTGCCTCTCATGTTGCATTCAATTAAGAATTGTAATGTACTCTTATTATAGACATATTTTTTAAGACTCTCAAAGAGGTTATTTATGCTCAATCTATCGCAACTCCAGACTTTTGTCATGGTCGTATCCGAAGGCAGCATGACTGCAGCTGCTGACAAATTGTTTTTAACTCAGCCAGCAGTCAGCCAACAGATGAAAAATCTCGAGGATGAACTTGGTGTTGAACTTATTGTACGTGGTTCAAAGCAGATTAAAACAACGGCTCAAGGTGAAGTTCTCTATGAACACGCTAAAAAAATTCTCAATTTATCACAGCAGGCGGAAATTTCAATCAAATCGGTCGGGGCACAGTTGCGTGGGCAACTTCGAATAGGAACACTAAACTCAATTGGCTTACATTTGATGAGCCCAGTCGTGAGTCGTTTGTTAAAATTTAATCCAGATTTCAAAATTAAAGTCGATTATGCTAAAGGCTTAGAGTTGATCAAGGCTTACGAAAATAATGAGTTAGATGTTGTTGTTTTGCCTGAGGTTGAAAAAAGTTATGGCAAAACTTTGAAAGACTCAACGTCGCATGTGTTACTACGAGAAGAAATGTGGTTGGTAGGGTCTGGTAAAGATGAATTTTATCCACCAACAATTACAGCTAGTGAGATTGAAAAAATTCCTTACATTCATTTTAGTCAAGAGTTTCCTCACTTTGATAAAGTTTTGCACGAAAAAGTTGGGACTTTGCCTGCAGTTTTTGAATCCTCTAATGTTGGTACATTAAAAAGAGTTATCGAAAGTGGATTAGGTATTGGTTTTTTACCGGCACATTCCGTAAAAAAACAAATTCGCGGTGGTCGCTTAAATAAAATACAAGTCACTGATTTTGAGTACAAAACAGATTTTGTCTATTATCGTAAAGAAAAAGGACCGCTGGCACAAACTTCAGAAATTTTCTTTCAGGCTTTGACTGGCGATCAAGAGCGAAATTAATTTTAAATCAGTTCAAAATTTTGAATTAGAACAAAACAGAGTCAGGTAAGCCCATGCGAGCAGCGATGAGACGCACAATTTCACTAGCTGTTTCTTCTAGAGCGCGTTCAGTGACATTGAAGACTGGCCAACGTTTATTCTGCTTAAATAGACCTTCAGCGTATTCGATTTCTTTCATAATTTGTTGAAGTGAAGCATAGTCACCTCCAGTATCTTGTCCAAATTTTTCTAATCGATTTTTACGAATACGTCTAAGCGAATCTATATCAATGATGAGACCTATGATCTTTCTTTGATCTACTTTAAAGAGCTCTTCTGGTAAGGGCGTATTCAACACAAGAGGGATATTAGCTACTTTCCAGCCTTTGTGGCTTAAGAAAATACTTAAAGGTGTTTTACTCGTTCGACTTATGCCGACAAGTATAATATCAGCTTTATCAAGTTCATTCGTAGTTTTGCCGTCATCATGTCTGACTGTATACTCGATAGCTTCTATTCGCTTATAGTAATGGTCATCGGTCTGGCGTAGTAATCCACTTTGGCTAGATGATTGGACGCCGAAAAAATCATCCAGACATCGAATTAAAGGACCAAGCAAGTCATTTGATGGTATAGCTTTTTCTAGACAGACTTCTGCAATTTTTTTTCTAAGGATTGGGGATGCAAAAGTGTAGACGATCATTCCTCTTTTGTCGAAACAATCATCAATGACTTTTAAAACTTGCTCTTCAGTTCTTAAGTTTTTGCATCTGATAATATTGATTTCCTGTTCAGCATATTGAACAAGTGCTGCACGAATCATGGTGGCTGCAGTTTCACCAGTTCCATCAGATAATATAAAAATTGTGTGTATATTTTGATTTACTTTATCCATGATTGTCGTTTGTAAAATAATCGTGATTAAGCAAACAGCGGTGTAAACTTTCGCATCTAAGTTTTAACCAAGGCTCTGCTAAATCAGTGAATAATATAAATGTATTATTCTGATCTAATCTGATTAATAAAGCCGACATTTTTTTAGCTTTGTGTATATCTTGCAAGTTCATTTTTCTGAGTAATGATATTCCATCAGTTTTAAGAACATTGAAAAAACTTGATTGAGGAATTTTAAATTTCATTTTTTGATTTTGCTTATTGAAGCATTCACCTAGATAGAAATAACTTACGATATTGTTATTGATTACATGAAATCCAAGTTCAAAAAAAAGATTTAGTCTGGAAAATAAAATAGTCCACTGGTCTTGAGAGGGCTCAAAATAGACTGACTCGAGTAGCTGATTGTTAGTTTCTACTGCGAATTTTTTTTGGTATTCGTTAACTATTTTTAAGTTTGAAAAGGGATCATCGTTTTCAAAAAGCGATTCAAATTTTGTGAGTATTTTTGCATTCATTCATTTATGATAAATGATTTTGAGAGCTATTATTGAGCAGAAACTAAATCGCAGTGATCTAATCTAGATTTTAGACTAGTGTCAGGTTCGAATGGAGCGAAACATCTTAATGATTTGATGTTATTTTCTTCAATAAATTGTAACAGAGTATTTTGTTTAAAATTCCATAAGTCGTGAATTAAGAAAATCCACTTGGCAGCAAAGTGATTTTTGCATGAAACGAGAGTCCAATTATTTTTCACAGAATGTTCTTTAGCTGGCCACTTTGTCATTTCAATAATTTTTTGCAACTCTGTAGGCCGCATAGATTTTTTGTGGTTGTGAATTTCAGATAATAAATAGCCTGAGTGAAAATCAATTTCTTTCCACCAAAAACTATTTGGGTCGTCCACAAGAACCCAAACTTCGCAGTTAGTTTGAGTAACTTTTGTTAATTCCATTAGGCTCTTTCGTTACGAATAGATTGGTCAAGTATCCCATTCACAAATGATGAAGATTCTTGTGTGCCATAAGTTTTTGCAATTTCAATAGCTTCATTTATAGCAATTTTTGGTTCAAGTAATTCATCAAGATAAAACATTTCACATATAGCAATACGTAAAATATTGCGGTCAACTGAAGCCATTCGGTCAATTTTCCAGTGTCGACTGGCCTCTTGTATTTTTAAATCAATTTTATCTTTGTTGGCTTGAACAGCTTTAACAACTTTATAAGTGTAGTTAAGAACTTGCTCTTCAAAAGTCTTATCAAAAACAGAAGCAATATCAGATAAGCTCATTTGCGGTGCGAATTCAGTTTGAAATAAAATTTGTAAAGCAAGTTCTCGCGATTGTCTTCTCATAATGCCATAGCTCCGTGTTGATCAGCTGCAATTAATTGTTAGTTGGCTTAGATGGGTCTAAATTAAACTTTGGTGTTAAAGTTAATTGAGGTCCCGCTGTATCTATCATATCGATCAGTTCGTCGCCTTCAAGTTTTTCAACAAAATCCTGGACGTCTTTAAATGCTTTATAAACGCTAGCAAATCTTACATAAGCGACATCATCGAGTTGTTTGAGTTCGGCCATTATTCTACGGCCAATTAATTTTGCCGATATTTCACTCTCACCTCTGGTGATCACCCAAGATGAAATTCTTTCAACGACTGCTTCGAGTTGAGAAGCGCTGACTGGTCTTTTTTGGCAAGCGGCTTGTAAGCCTTTTAGTAATTTTTCTTTACTGTAGGGCTCTCGGCGACCGTCCTTTTTGATAACAAACGGATAGCTTAAAACAACCGTTTCAAGTGTTGAATATCGTGATTTACACGATAAACATTCACGACGACGGCGAATGCCTCCATCCTTTTGGACTCGAGTATCTAAAACTTTGTCTTCTGAATGTGCGCAGAAAGGGCATTTCATAGATGAATGTAAACTAGGTTAGGCCAAGACCTGGGTCAATCAACTCGATAATCTAGACTAAACTTTTGCATTGCATTATCGCTTTAGCAATAGTCAAAAGATGATCAAGTTCTTATTCTGAACATATGATAAAGCTTAACATAACTTTATGTCTATTATTAGTACTCATAACAACTGCATTGCATGCGCAATCAGCACCAAAAGTTGGGCGAAATGCGGCAGCTAAATATTTTCAAAAAAATGGGTCTGCCAGTGCAAATTACGATGTTGAGCCAATTCAGCCTCGCTATCCCAGTTCAATTGATTCACTTGGTCCGCAAGAACATTATTTGGCCTTAGGAGTAGGCTCATTTACAAGTTCAGACGTTTATAAGTGGGGTAATGCTGGTAAACAAATCGATATAGCAAAGATTGGTTTTGATATGACTTACAGGCTTACTCCGGAGTCTCGATTATTCGACGAGGTTGTTCGCGTAAGTTACAACACTTATGAGCCGCTTGGGGATAAAGCATCAAAGATGAGTTTCATGTATGGTATAACTTTTCCAGATGCGGGTTCGCAATTTCCACTCTATTTTGGATTACTTGCAGGTCCGGGTATATTTTTCAAACAACTTGATGGCGAATCATCACTTGCTCTCGATTATCAAATGATTTTAGGATTACGTCTTTTTAATTTATATGAGTCTGCTGGCTTTTTTATCGAAGGTGGGTTAAGAAATCACCTACATATAACAAGTGATGGTCAACTGAATGGAACATTTGTTTCTGCAGGTGCTGTTTTTACTTTTTAAATAAAAAACTTAAATATATTCGACTCTGCTAGGTCTGTGGTCATCGCCGCAGGGTTAACGAAAGATTCATGAAGCTACATTTTCACATTATTAAAAAAATTGCTGAAGCATTAACTGAAATTTTTGAAAACGGTAAGTATGCTGATAAAGTTATTGAGAAGACTTTCAAATCTAATAAAAAATTAGGTTCGCGAGATCGTAAATTTATGGCTGAAACAATTTATGAAGTTGTTCGTCATTTTAGGTTTTATTCAGAAGTCGCAGAGTCTCATGAGCCATATAATTTGATCGCTGTTCATTTGTTTAAGAATCAAATAGATATAAACTTTTTAGCTGATGAATATCCTTTAGATATAGATTTAATTCGCACAAATCTTAAGAAGAAATATCCGACTCCTATACAAGAGTCATTTCCTGACTGGTTAAATGAACTCGGTGAACAGCAATTTGATCAAGAGTGGCCTGCTATTATGCGTGCGCTAAATAAACCTGCCGATGTGTACTTAAGAGCAAACACTCTCAAAACAGATGTTGCAACACTAATACGTGAATTAGAAAAAGAAGAAATCATTGCTGAAAAAGTATTTAACTTACCAGATGCTGTTCGTTTGGCTGAACGAAAAAATGTTTTTGTAACCAATGCATTTAAAAATGGAATGTTCGAAGTTCAAGATGCTGCTTCGCAATTTATTGCGCCAATGTTAGAGGTTGCACCAGGCTTAAGAGTTGTTGATGCTTGCGCTGGAGCAGGTGGTAAATCGTTGCATGTGGCAGCACTTATGAAAAATAAAGGTAAAATCATTGCAATGGACATTCATGAGTGGAAGCTTGGTGAACTTAAAAAACGTGCGGCTCGTAATCGCGTTGATATTATTGAAACTAAAATCATCGATTCAACTAAAGTTGTTAAAAGACTAGAGTCATCATTTGATCGCGTGTTACTTGATGTTCCATGCTCAGGTTTAGGTGTTATACGTCGCAATCCAGATACAAAATGGAAGTTATCATCTGGTGAAATTGATCGGTTAGTTGAATTACAACGAGAAATTTTAACAGACTATTCTAAAATGTGTAAATCAAAAGGTCTTATGGTTTATGCGACTTGCAGTATTTTGTATAAAGAAAATGAAGAGCAGGTGAAATGGTTTTTACAATCTGAAGAAGGTCAAAATTGGACTTTCAAAAAAGAGTTAAGATTGTGGCCACATAAAGATCAATTTGATGGATTTTATGCGGCCGTTTTAGCCAGGAAATAAATAATTATTTTTTTCTACTGACATTCATTTTAAATTGCACTTTAAACTCTGGATTTATTTCTTTCATTGTTAAGCCCGAATACAAAAGCTCTTGTGACACCATAGGTAGCGATTCAGCTAAGTTAAGTCTCTTAATTTCTGAAAATGGTTGTCCGTCATGAATCGTTTTAATTTTTGAATCAATTAAGATATTGTTCACAATTTTTATTTTTAAGTTTGAATCTTTTTTTGAAATCAGCTGATCAATTTCACAGTTAAGATGATTTGTTATTGAAAACACGATAAGTTGATTTTCAATTTTGGCATTGAGTTGGTTTAAATTGCACAGCAAGGAGTTTTTCATCGATATATTTGAAAACTCGATTAGAATTCCATCTAAAATATATTCGAGAGCTTTACTGTCAATTTCAACAATATTTGAAAATTGTTTTCCCAAATATGTGCGTCTAAAATCGAAAACTTGAATGGGGCCACCATTTATTGGATGAATTTCGTAAACATTTGTGATTTCACTCATCAGTTCAAAACTATCAACCTCAATCACATAATGATTAAAATCTAAAGTGATTTCATCGTTATATTTAAAATCATTCGATAGGGCAATGTAGTTAGCTTCAGATTTATTACTGATGAATTCATTTAATTTAAGTTCATCGACAGTGTAGTTTTGAGTCTTAACTGTTTGTTGATGCTGATCTTTGTTGGTCTTCTTGGGCCTAAATTCAACACATCCTGTGCTAAATATAGTGAATACAGAAAGTATAAGTAAAATTTTTTTTTGCATGAGTCCTCCATTAGTTTTTTGGATTCATGCAAAAATAATGACAGCTTTTAAATCAATAATGCCAAGGAAATTTTTTGAAATTGCGTGGTCGTTTTTGTACAAATGCATCACGACCTTCTTGTGCTTCTTCGGTGCCATATGCTAAGCGTGTTGCTTCGCCTGCAAACATTTGTTGTCCGACTAAACCATCATCAATTAAATTAAATCCGTATTTAAGCATGCGCATAGCTGTTGGCGATTTGGTATTCATCTCGGCAGCCCATTCAAGAGCCACTTTTTCTAAATCTTGATGAGGAATAACTTCATTAACCATACCCATTTGATAAGCCGTTTCAGCGTTATAATTACGGCCTAAGAAAAAAATCTCGCGAGCTTTCTTTTGCCCAACTTGTCTAGCTAAATAAGCTGATCCGTATCCTGAATCAAAACTAGCAACATCCGGATCAGTTTGTTTAAAAATAGCATGCTCTTTAGATGCTAAAGTCATATCACAAACAACGTGTAAAGAGTGTCCGCCACCAACGGCCCATCCAGGCACAACGGCAACGACTACTTTAGGCATAAAGCGAATTTGTCTTTGCACTTCTAAAATATGTAATCTTCCAAGTTTAGCTTGATCAACTTTGTTCATTTCACCAGTGCCATTGCTATCAGCACCTTCGTATTTATAACCATCTTTGCCGCGTATGCGCTGATCGCCGCCAGAGCAAAAAGCCCATCCGCCATCTTTTGGCGATGGCCCATTGCCAGTTATCAAAACAACGCCGACATCTGCAGATATGCGCGCATGTTCAAGAGCTATAGATAGCTCATCAACTGTTTTGGGTCTGAAGGCATTGCGAACTTCGGGTCTGTTAAAAGCAATGCGGACAGTTCCCTGTTTTTTTGCTTTGTGGTAAGTGATGTCAGTAAAATCAAAACCTTTAACTTCATCCCATACGGACGGATCAAATATATCAGATACTTTTTTTGTGCTCATAGTTATCCTTTATGAATTGCATTGAACATGTTGAAACTGATTGTACCATTGACCGCGAATGCTGTCTAATGGATGATAGAGCTTCAGCAGGAGTGCATAATGGTACATGATTTAAATCCATTTATTTTTAAAATTACAGAAAACTTTGGTCCGCGTTGGTACGGTTTTTCTTATTTGTTAGGTTTTTTGTGTGCCTACCTTATGATTAAATGGTTAGTTCGTCGTCAAAGTTCTGAGTTTAATTCTGAGCTTGTTTCTGATTTTATTACGTATGCAGCATTTGGAACCTTGATAGGTGGTCGACTGGGATATTGTTTGTTTTATGATCAGTCACTTTTTTGGAGTTTTAGATCGTCTGTTCCATTTTGGGGGGTACTTGCTGTTAACGAAGGCGGTATGGCTTCTCATGGTGGAATCATCGGTATAGTCGTTGGTTGTTTTTTATTTGCACGTAAATATAGACTTAATCCAATTTATTTACTTGATCTTGTGGCGATTGCTGGACCAATCGGTGTTATTTTTGGACGTATTGCAAACTTTATCAACGGTGAACTTGTTGGTCGTATTGCTCCTGAAAATTTTCCCTACGGCGTTAGGTTCCCTTCAGATATTTTAAATTGGCCAACCTATGAACCAGATCGTTTAACGACTCTTTCAACAGTTGTTGAAAAAGTCGGTGTTCAGTCTTCAAAGTGGCTAGAATTAATGGGGTCGTTTAAATCTAATGTTCAATCACGTGATGAAATTTATTCGGCATTATACGCAATTATTCATAAAATTCAAAATGGTGATACGGCTTTAAGAGACACATTAGGGCCCTTGCTTGATTATCGATACCCATCGCAACTTTTTGCTGGTTTAACTGAAGGTGTTTTTACATTTTTGATTTTATTTTTCTTAGCACGTAAATCTCGTAAGCCTGGATTTATCGCAGGTAGTTTTATTATTTGCTACGCCATCATGAGAATTATCAACGAGATGTTTCGTGAACCCGATATTCAAATCGGATTTCAAGCGCTTGGTTTAACACGTGGTCAATGGCTGAGCTTAGGAATGTTTACATTCGGTGTTGTCATGTTGTTTTACTGGACACGCACGCAAACGCAGACAGTTCATGGTTGGATGCGTGGTGAAGATGTTAAGCTGAGATCGCGTAAGTAGAGGTTGTGTTTTTTGCTAAGTTTAGATGTTACTATTCAAAAACTTCTTTATCTTCAACTTTTGGCATAAATAAATAGTAATCTATTTTATCAACAGGAACCAGTGACATGCCAGGTGTGCTATTTAGATTTTTCTTTGAAACTGCACCAGATTTACTGATTGGGGTAAACTCTTGAGATTGCTGTTCACAGATTTTCCATTTCATCTCATAGTCATATGCATCTCGAGGATCTTTTAAAACATTTTTACTGGTATAAACTAAATTAATAGCTGTAGATGAAAACTGACTATTTTCAAACATCGTCTTTAGTGAATTAATTGGATTAATGGGTAATTGAGGGGTTTCGACGTGTGCCTTGCCAACTACCAAAATGCCAGCTTCACAGTCTTTTGAATCATATAGAGCTTTTATATTTTTGTAGATGGCTTCGTTTGATTGTTTAACGTATTTATCGACTCCATCACTTACTTTGATATTAGGATCACGTTCATCAACAAAAAATATTTTAGTTTGTGATCTTTTTGCACTTTCAATGAGTTTATTGTGTTGTCGATAATTTAGTTCAAGAGAACTATCGCCTTCTATCATTTTTTTTGCGTTAGGGTCATTCTTGTTAAATTCTAAAAACACACAATCAATTTTTGGGTTATCCATTTTAAGTTTCTTAAATAGTCTGTCGTAGTGACGTTGATATGGATTTAAATGCTCTTCTGCGAGAATAATCAGATCAGATTGAGCTACTGATTCACTGAGTTGTTCATCGTCAAACTTCAGATCATTTAAGTTGGAAAATATTTTTAAATGTTGATTGCAAAGATCTGTTGTCATTTCTGCAAGTTTGGAAAACGGCGAAAAACCTGCCGGTATTTGCTGATTGCAGAGCTCTGCCGAGCTTAACGATTGAAATAGAAAAGTAAAAATTAGAACAAAACGCATGTACAAGTTATCGGCCTATCTTAATATTATCACACTAGACTGTAGACTAGGTTTTTTTTGAATCAAATTTAACTGACTCTTGCCGAATCTACAAACCCACTTTTTTAAGAAATGTGGACAAATTGCAAATCAGTGTCTGGCTTATTTTTCGTTGAGTTGAATCAAGATTGACAATGAAATACTGTGAAACTTTTGGGTTATACTTTTTAAATTCTTCAAGCTTTTTAACTTCGTCAGCGGTAATTCGTCCTGATTTGACCTCGATAGCGTAGATTTTTTGATTGAGTTCAAGAATGAGATCGACTTCGTAGCCGGCACGTGTTCTGAAATAACTTAATTTAATCTGTTGATCGTGTGCTTTAGCTGACGCAAGTATTTGATTCACTACAAGATGTTCAAATAAATATCCTTTACGATCATTCGAAGCAGAAAAGTTTTGTAGCAATCCGTTTAAAACACCAGTGTCGAAGAAATAATATTTAGGTCTTTTGACAATGTCAGCATCAGTTTCAGCATAGACTTGTATTTGATTGGCAATTAAAGTGTCTTCAAGAATTTCATAAAATCTTGAACATTGTTTGCGATCTATCTTGGATTGCTTAGCGATTTTAGTGAAATCAACGGCTAATCCCGAGTTTTCAGCTGCGACCATAATAAATCGACTAAAGCCTTCAAGATTACGAGTGATGGCTTCAGCCATGATTTCTTCACGTAAGTAAATAGCTGAATAAGATTGAAGTAATTTTTGATTGAATTTGTCATTTTTACTTAAGTAAGGTTCTGGCAGTGTTCCATATTGAAGAGCTTTGTTAGCATCAAAATCATAGTTAAGTTCGGCTGCGCAAAGGCCCGATATTTCATACGAAAATAATCGTCCAGGTAATAGATTGGCCTGGCCTCGTTTAAGTTTACGTGCTGAAGAGCCAGATATATAAAATTTAAGATTCTTTTTTGATTTATCTGCATCTAAAAGAACTTGAATGGTGTTCAGTAATGTTGGGTGTCTCTGAATTTCATCTATCAAAATTGTTTTGGCTTTAGTTGCAGATAAACGCTCATAAATCTCAGAGGGGTTGCTTTTAAAGTCTAAATAGGTCTGGTCATCATTTAAATTAATGATTAGGTCAGGTTTTAAATTTTCAAGCAATGTCGATTTACCAGTTTGTCTGGGGCCTAAAAGTAAAACACTTTTGGGGCTATCAACCAAGAGCTTGGCAAGCAATCTGGACACCATATGTCCATTTTGCATGTAAATATGGACATTGCAAGTCCAAATTGCAAAACGTATAAATATGGGACTGTGAGGATGGATTTTGGATTGGTGATCAACTTAGTTGAACCTTTTTGCTCGCTGGGGTGCAATGAAAGGATTGGGTTTTCTGGACTAGATCTTGTCTGCGTGGTTGAATTTATATATGCAAAAAATTCTGATGAAAACTTTAGGATTAATCTTTATACTCTTAACCTTGCTTGCATATGAAAATGCGATTGCATCGTCAAGTGATAATTGTTTTTTCAAAGCAAAGGTAACGGACGTCAATAGATCATCTAAAAACAAAATACAAGTTGGCTTTAAAGTTCAGAGAAGAACACTGGGCACATGGTTACTACGATATAGCTTTTGTAAAGAACTCATCGATTCCAATGCTATTACTAGCGATTTCGATCCTCAAGAGTTTGATATAAATTTGAATGTAGGCACAGAGTTCGTAGTAAAAGGCACAAAGATTTGTTCTGAAAATGGTAACGACTTTATCTGTTCGTTACACTGGTTGCCAGCCGAATAAAAATTATCCAATCATAAATTCAGTCGACTTTAACAGATTGATTTCTAATGAAAACTTAAGCTTCATTTTTATTAAAGTGCTTTTGCCAACACCACGAGGACTAAATAGCAAAAAAATTTTTTGAGGAAGCTCTAAAACACGCTGAATGAGCTGATCATTTTCTGTACCTATAGTGGAGAATATGCAGCATATTCTCCACTATGATAACAATTTTTGCAATTTAAATCAAAACTAGACAATGAATTTTCGTTCTAAAGAGGTTTGTGTGAGTCAGATTTACCCATAGGAGCCGCCTCCGACCCAGCAGCCGATATGAATCACTAAAAAAGTTGATTTGTTTTCCAGAGATAACAGTGCGTAGTTATGTTTTTTTCGGATTGGATTTTAGAGTTTATTTAATATTAAAATCCCAGTTTTTGACTTGAATATGATCGATCCTAATTTTAGTATCAAAGTTTTTTTCTGTTAGCATAACTAGATATAGAAAATCTTTATTTTTAAATTCTTTATGGGTTCGAGTTAATTGTTCGGTCAAGTTGTTAGAGTATGTTGAGCTAAATTTAACTTCACAAAAATGTCTTTTTTGATTTTTTAATATAACAAAATCTACTCCGACTTTCGATTTTGTTTGTAAATAGAAAATATCCTCAACATCATTTTCAATTGAATATCTTTTGATAAAGTCAGAGTAAACTAAGGTTTCAAACAGTGCACCCGAATGTGGACCTTCTAGTATTGCGTCAACAGATCTATAACCCATCAGATAACAAGCTAAGCCGGGATCTAAAAAATATAATTTTTTTGCTTTTTTGACTCTTGAAGTTGCATTGTTAATATAGGGAGAAACTAATTTAATGACATAGGCTCTTTCTAAGATTGAAATCCATTTTTGCGCAGTCGGTGGTGATATAGAACAATCAGCCGCTAAATCCGCATAATTTAGCACTTGTCCGGTACGTAGTGCTGCAAGTTTTAAAAATTTATTAAAAGCTTGTAAGTCTCCAACCTCTGACAAACGATATAAATCTCTTTCAAGAAATGTTTGCACGTAACTTGAATACCAAAGGTAAGAACTAATATTTGGTTCACTCCAAATTTCTGGATAAAAACCTTTTAGCATTAATTCACCAATTTTATTTTTACTACTTACATTTTGTAGTTTTAACTCAGAAGAACTGAGCCCATAAATGGTGAGTATTCCAACTCTGCCAGCAAGCGACTGAGTCACTTGTGACATCATCTGAAAATTTTGAGACCCTGTTAAAATATATTGTCCTTTGAGTTTTCTGTTATTATCGATGAGTTCTTGCAAGTAATTAACAAGTTGAGGCGCGTATTGAAACTCATCAATAATAAGAGGGGCAGGATTATTTTTAAAAAAGGTTTTTGGGTCATTAATGGCAAGTTCACGAGTATCAGGATTCTCAAAAAGAACATAGTTGTGTGTTTTTTTTAAGTGATTTTTGAGAAAAGTTGTTTTACCCACCTGTCTTGCACCCATGATCAAAACGGCCGGAAATTGAGCTAAGTATGAATTAAATAATTCTGAAAAATCTCGTGATATCATATATTTATGTATATATTAGCCAAATATAAAGTCAAACTTTATTTTTGGCTAACAGTAAAAAAGTGTGATTTTAGATTAAAGACGAGTCGATATGGTGGCAGCCAGTCCGTAAAACAAATCATCTAGTCGACTAAAAGGATAAGCTCCCAAGCTTATACCCCGCTTATAGCATCCTGAGCACTAGCCACCGGAACTTCTTCCCCAGTCACAAAATTTTTAATTTTATATTCGATTGATCCGTTTTCTTGTTCAAATAATAAAACTGCTTTTTGCGTTTTTAGTTTATTGGCTTTTTCTAGTTTTTTCTTAAAATTACCAGTCATGAAAACTTCGCAGTAATGATTTTTTTGACGAAGCATGCTTGCGATTTTTAAACCTTCGGTTAAGGCTTTATCACCAAGGCTTATAATAGCTACTGGGTTTTTCTCAAGCGGTGCAACTTCGGGTAAATTCATACACAATTCAGCTAAACGATCAACACCGCTGGCCCAGCCCACTCCGGGTGTTTTTTGTCCACCAAGTGTTTCAGCTAATCCATCGTATCTGCCACCGGCTAATACAGTGCCCTGGGCTCCGAGTTCTGTTGTGACAAATTCAAAAACAGTGTGACAGTAATAATCAAGACCGCGTACAAGTTTTGGGTTCACTTCGAATGGAATATTTAAAGCTTTTAACCCTGCAAGAACATCGGCAAAAAACTTTTGTGCCGATTCAGTCATGTAGTTTTCAATTTTCGGGGCATTCGCAATTATTTTGCGATCACCTTCGTCTTTTGAATCTAAAATACGTAAAGGATTTTTTTCGAGACGGATTTTTGAATCTTCTGAAAGTTGATCTCTATGCGGAGTTAAATATTGAACTAAAGCTTCGCGGTAAAGTTTGCGGCTTTCAGCATCGCCAAGAGTGTTAATTTCTAATGTCACTTTATTGGCTAAACCAATATTTTTTAAAATACTCCAAGCTAGGTCTAAACATTCAACGTCAGCTTGAGGGTTTTCTAAACCGAGGACTTCAACTCCGATTTGATAGAATTGACGAAAGCGTCCTTTCTGCGGGCGCTCGTAACGAAACATCGGGCCAAAATAATAAAGCTTGTTCGGGTTATGTTGAGCAAGTCCTTCACTGACATAGGCGCGAACAACACCGGCTGTACCTTCAGGGCGTAAAGTGATTGAATCTCCACCGCGGTCATTAAAAGTATATGTTTCTTTGCTGACAGCGTCAGAGGTTTCACCCAGTGATCTATGAAAAACCTCTGAAAATTCAAAAATTGGTGTTTCAATTTCTTTATAGCCATAATTTTGAGCTGTTTTGTAAGCTTTTTCTTCGATTGAACGAAAAATACTTTTAAGTGATGGTAATAAATCTCTTGTGCCGCGCACGCTTTGGTATTTACTCATAATAAGGAACATCATATCTTATTTGTCATTATGATGAAATGGATTTTAACAGGAATTTTTGCGTTTTCAATTGCGGTCGGTGGCGCTCTATATTTTGCGGGTTCAAAAAGCTCGTCAGATGCTCAGGAAATCGACTGGCGTCTTTTAAATGAAATGGATTACATCAATCAAAAGTCTTCAGAGGGGTTAGATAAAGTTAATAAAACTAAGGCTAAAATTCCTGGTTTTATGGTTCCGCTTGAAGATAACCAGCAACTTGTGACAGAGTTTTTACTTGTGCCAAGTCCACAGGCTTGCATTCATGTGCCGCCACCACCACCTAATCAAATGGTTTATGTGAAAATGAGAAAAGGTGTACCTGCTGCGCAAGGACCAATTTGGGTTTATGGCGATTTTGAAATTACAGTGAAGCATTCGCAATACGGGGAAGCTTCTTTTGAGCTTTTAGGTGATTATATTGAGCCTTATAAGTAGAGGTGGTAGAATGAACGTTATTGCAATACGAGATCTTAAGTTTAGTTACGAGACCAACGACAAAACACAACTCGTGTTAAATATACCACAGTTAGATTTTGCTCAGGGTGAATCAGTTTTTTTATTTGGTTCAAGTGGGTCTGGAAAGACGACTTTACTTGAGATATTGGCAGGCGTCTTAAAAGAAAACTCTGGTACAATACAATACTTAAAAAATGATTTTCATTTACTGAATCAAATTCAAAGAGATCAATTCAGATCAGAAAATATTGGATATATTTTTCAACAATTTAATTTAATTCCTTATTTAACTGTTAAGGAAAATATTCAATTACCTTTTTTGTTTAACAAAAAAAAGATTGATGAGACTTTTTATTTAACACTTCTAGAAGAACTTGGTCTTAAAAAAATTGAAAATCAATTAGCGCAAAATTTATCGGTAGGTCAACAGCAACGTGTTGCGGCCGCTAGAGCTATGATTATTAAGCCACAAGTGATTTTAGCTGATGAGCCCACATCGGCTTTAGATTATGACCATCGTGAGAAATTTTTAAATCTTATTTTTGATTTGGTTCGTCAGATTCAAGCGACACTTATTTTTGTAAGCCATGATCGATCAATTATGCACTTATTTAATCGTCAAATTGAATTGTCTCATTTTAACAAAGTTTCGATGGTGCAGGAGTTGTATTTATGAATATGATTCAATTAGCCTGGAAATCGCTCAAACACAGAATGTTTGCAACTTTAGCCACAATTTTTTCGATTGTATTAAGTCTAGTGTTGTTATTGTCAATTGAACGTATCCGTCGTTCAGTTCAAGAGAATTTCACTCAAACTGTTTCAGGTGTTGACTTAATTGTGGGAGCACGAACGGGTTCTTTGCAGTTAGTGTTGTATTCTGTATTCAACATAGGTCAGGCAACAAATAATATTAGCTATGATAATTATAATAAAATAAAAAATCGCCCTGAGGTTGAATGGACAATCCCCTATAGTTTAGGAGATGGGCATAAGGGTTATCGTGTTGTTGCGACGAATAATGATTTCTTTAAATATTATCAATTTAGAAGTCAGCAAAAAATTGAACTTGCTGATGGAAACATTTTTAATAGTTACTTTGATGTTGTTTTAGGTGCGGAAGTTGCTCAAGTTCTCAATTATAATGTAGGCGATAAAATTGTGCTTGTTCACGGTAGCACGACAGGTGATTCATTTCAGTCACATGATGATAAGCCATTTGTGGTGTCCGGTATTATGAAACCGACTGGAACGGCGATTGATCGATCTCTTTACATATCTTTAGAAGGCATGGAAGCAATTCATATTGATTGGCAATCAGGTGCTGCTCCCGCCGTAGGGAAAGAAATTAAAGTTGATCAAATTAAACCAGATATGCTTGTCCCGAAAGCTATCACCTCATTTTTTCTGAAAGCTCAAAGAAAAACTCAAATTCTAAAATTGCAGCGAGATATTACAGTGGATGATACAGAAGCCTTGTTAGCCGTTATCCCAGGTGTTGTTTTAAGTGAGTTGTGGCAAAGTCTCTCACAAATTGAATTTGTGTTAAAGTTAATCTCTGCATTGGTTTTAACAGTAGGTTTGATTGGAATGATGATTTCTTTAATATCGAGTATGAATGAGCGGCGTAGAGAAATAGCCATACTAAGATCAGTAGGTGCAACTCAAACTACAGTTTCGAAAATTATACTATTTGAAATAGTCGTATTGTTACTAACAAGCTTATTATTAAGTGTGCTTGTTAAAGTGGTTAGCGAAATTGCTCTTGGACCATGGCTACAAAAAAAATGGGGACTCTTTTTAAGCTCGCCCCTGTTTTCTGCGACAGATCTAATGATTTTGATTGGGACTGTTCTATTTGGTTTGATTTTTTCGATTGGTCCTATTTTGGTTTTTAGAAGTAGATCGCTTAAAGATGGTTTATCAGTGAAACTTTAGCCGGCTCTATTTGAAGTGGAAGAATTGGTATGGATCAAAAAAAAAATTATATTACGCCTGACGGATTTGCGAAGTTAAAAGCTGAATACAGTGAACTTCTCAATGTTGAACGCCCCAAAGTAGTTGAAGTCGTTGCGTGGGCTGCGAGTAATGGCGACCGATCTGAAAATGCTGATTATCAATACGGAAAGAGAAGATTGCGTGAAATTGATCGACGGCTTCATTTTCTGCAAAAGCGAATAGAGTCATCAGAAGTCGTAGATCCTAAACTATTGAATTCATCTAAAGTTGTCTTTGGAGCCACAGTGTCAATAGAATACGAATCTGGCGAAATTATGACATATCAAATTGTGGGTGAAGATGAATTTGATATTAAGCTCAATAGAATATCTTGGAAATCACCAGTTGCGCGAGCCCTGCTTGGCAAACAAATCGATGATGAAGTTCGAATTGTTAAGCCTTCTGGGGATGAAACTGTTGTTATAACTGATATTAAATTCAAATGAATATCGTCAGATTGAGACATAAAATTCTTATTTAACTTCAAACTATAAATTGCTCATTTTGAGAATTAAATTAATGAGCCAATCTTTGTAACAATAACTCATATGAAAACGTCGAACTTATTGGCACTGTCTATTAAAATGTAGTCAATATTTTTTTATATTTGATTTGATGTTCAATTTATAATTCTCATAGAGAGAACTTAGTTATTCTAGATATTTACATACGTCACTAAAGCTGGTCTTTGATTTGTATATTAGTCAGGTATGAAAACACAAAATCAATTAGAGCGTTTTAAATTTAGAAATATAAAAAATAAAATTGTTTTAGTTGTTTGTTCATATTTAGCCTTTAATTTACTTGGTTGTCAGACTGAACGGTGGGTCGAAAATCATAATATTTATCAAGCCGTTAGAGTGTCGCATGCTAAAAATGTACTTCAAACTCGCTATAATGAGCTGAATTTGTCCAATTTTGAATTTGATTATAACTTTGAAGATTATTTAAAAGCGTATCTTGAAAAAGTGAGTCCGCAAATAGAGCCACTTCGTTTAGTTCCAGATTTAATGAAATTAAGTCATTCAAAAAATTTTGATCCTGTTTTTTTAATAGCCATTATGAAAACAGAAAGTCGATTTAATACTCAGGCCGTAGGTGCTCATGGTGAAATTGGATTGATGCAAATTAAACCTTCAACGGCTGAGTGGGTTTGTAAGAAGTTTGGTTTAGTGTGGAAGGGTCGAGAAGCGCTCAAGGATCCAGCCTATAATCTGCAAATTGGTGCTTATTACTTTACTTATTTGCGCAAGTCGTTAAAGCAGCAAAGCAAAAAATATATTAACGCTTATAACACAGGTATTAACAATTTGCAGCGAATGCCTGCCGATTCTCAAAAAAAGCACCCCTATTATCATCAAGTTATGCGAAACTATGCAGAAATCTATAACGAGCTTGCTAAGATCAAAGAAAATCAAGATAAAATCTAGAATTTTGTTGAGTCCAACGCTATTCGGGGTAGCATTTCCTTAAATTAGTCAAAGGTTTAAGTAGAAACCTTACACAGCGCTGATTTGAGGGGATTAGACGTGGTTTTGAAGTCATTTTTAAAGTTATCGATGTTTGTGTTTTTTGTTGTACTGAATACGGCTGAGCCAGTATCGGCGTCAGTTCATAATGATCAAAGCATGCCTTACATGGATGGCGACTTTGCATGTATTTCTCAAACTCAAGCACAGAAGTATGTTAAAGATTTTAGAATTGATACGCAATCATTTGGTGGATTTGAACTTTGCAATTCGGCGGTCGATTTTAAAAAGCTGATGAATGATTTTGTCATCATTGAAAACGGACGATTTCAAAAAGTTCTTGGTCAAAATAATTTATTTATTAGAGACTTTCTTCAAGGACAAGATTATTATACTTGGGCAAAATCGCAAACTCGTGGTGTTGAACGAGGTCAGGATATACCAACTGCTACGGCATATAATTCTGGCGGTTATTTCACTATGCAAGATGGGTGGGCGAGATCGTCAACTTTAGGTCGTGTCGGTACGTTTATTCATGAGGCACGACATACAGCGGGATATCGGCATTACCCATGTCAGCAAGGCTCTTATCAAGGATCTTCTATGGCAGGTTGTGATTCTAGTTATAGCCAGGGAGGATCCCATGCTGTTGAGATGGAGTACTATGCAAAAGTGAGTACTCAAGGTGTAAATTTTCATCCAGTGTATCAAAAGATGGCCCGATTAATGGCAATTGCACGTGCAAATTTTTTATTTAATACTCCTGTATTGCAAAAAAGGGAAACTCTATTTGCGCTTTCAAATGATAGACGACAAGGATATTTACTTGAAAACAACAAATGGATTCAGCGTGAAATTCCTGTTCAAGACAATAGTCAGCTTAAAAGATCGAGTTTTGGAGCAGTCATGTTTGATTCTGTGAAAGCTTATGCTATTGAAATGTATCAAAATTCTGGGTTTTCTGATCTTGTACTGGATACATACTCCTATTTTAAAATACTTTTAGATAAAAATGAAAAAATTAAGCATTTTGAAGAATTTGATTTAGGTACGCAGCGATTCATTGTCAAAATTGATGAAAGTAATCAAATTTCGAGTTTTGAATTTTCTCGTGGAGAATGGGGTCGATCATATCCCTTGCCATTTTCAGTAAGCCAAATTGTAACTCAGGTGCCACAATTAAAAGATACGGGTTTTTATATTATTAAACCTGACGGTAAAGTGGCCATCTTTCAGCCTCGGGAGGCTCGTGTAGCGGAATTGCAAAACGTCACCTGGGATTCATCTGTTGTTAAATTTTATAATGTCGATGGACAACGGATCTACTTAAAGACTGATGGAAAATTATATGTTGAAAATTCTAACCAGCTTTTGCTGTGGGATAAAGCTATGGATTTTATTTTTTCAGATATAGTTGCGGTACCATTGTATAATGGTTTTGATGTTAATGTGACTGATTTGCAGTAATTATTTTTAAATTGAGAGAGAAAGCAAGTTATGTTCAGAGGAAGAATATATTTTTTTATAGCGTTAATCGGAATATTCACTTTTTTATTAGTAGATTACAGTATTCACAAAAAAGTTTTAGTTGTTAAGGGTGTGTACAATAATACAAATAGTATCGCCATGAGCGGTGAGAGCAATTTGAACTCAGAAAATGATGAACAGGCTCGTGCTGTACGGGTAGAGGCTTTATCGATAGAAAGTTTTAAGAAAGAATTTTCACGCGAGGTCTTAGAGGTCGGTCGTTTGCAAAGTGAGCCTGATCGGGTCGAAGAGCGCCTGCAGGCGTTAGCGAAGCAGTTAAATATTGAACAAATGGATTATCTATTTAATGTCATGATGAATTCTGAAATTAATGGCGATGATCGATCATTGGCTGTTGAGCTTATGTCTTTAAATACGAGCGTCGAAGCTCATTTGCGATTAAAAAACTTTATAGCGCATGAAAACTTTTCTTTTAAAGATCGAATTGACTTTGAAATAGCTCTTCGCGCGCAAGCTATCGAAGGATTACTTAATTGCAGCGATAAAAATGTTGTCGTAAGCAGTTTAAATGAGTTAAAAGGTAATACAAAGTATTCTTTATTAAGTGACCGCGAAGAAAGAGCACTTGCCTATATAAATGGGACAGCTCCATCTTTGCAAGATCAAGATAATGCAGCTTTAAAAAAACTAATTACAAAGTAGTTGTGTTGAATTTAGTATTTTAAAAAGGAGAAGATAGTATGAAAAAAATTATTCTATTGGGAGCAATGTTTGGGTTTTTTGGTTGCAATGAGCTTAAAGGTGTTATTGATGTTCAAAAAAACTTTATCTTAAAAACTTCTAAGGGCGATACAACAGTTAATCCTGGTTCATATAAATCATCGCTTAATTTGAAAAAAAATAAAGCCATCGTCTCTGTTAATGGTCAAGGTGGAGATATTAAGTTCGAAATTAAGTTTAACTCAAAACCTAATATTCCGGCAAATGGTGAGTTTTTAATTAGCCGTGCTGAATCGAATCAGCTGTTTGATATAAAAGGCGTAAATCAAACAACAGTTAAGCGTTCAGCCACAAAAACGACGACAGAGCCGTGTTCAATACCGTACAATGATGTTGTATGTACACCTCAGGGATGCTTTCCAACAACTGGAACTCGTTGGGGGCAAAAAAGAACTGATTATTATGATCAAACAACTACGCGAGTTATTCAGTTCAGTTTAGTTGATGATGCAGATGCGCAAGGTTTTGCGCACTTTAATGGGCAACAATCTGATACGCAAAGAGTGGTTATCAGAGAAGGTACATGTTTCTAAAAAAAATGAAGATGCACAAGCATGATGATTATGGGCATGGCGCTGGGCCATGCCATCATCGCAATGCAAATGGTCATCAACATAAGCATACCCATCATCATTTCGAAATACGAAGTGAGTCAGATGTCTCAAAATCATTTATTTTAGGTGGTGTTTTAAATTTGATTTTTGTTGTTATTGAAATTGTTATAGGTGTTATAACAGGATCAGTTTCATTAATAGCAGATGCCGTACATAATTTTTCTGACGTCATAGCATTATTTCTATCTTGGTTGGGTTTTCGTTTAAATCAAACTAAATCATCTCCTGGGTTCACATTTGGACTTAAAAAAGCCTCTTTATTGATCGCATTGTTTAATGCTGTGACTTTACTACTTAGTCTTGGATTCATAGTCTATGAGGCGATTGAAAGATTAATCAAGCCTCAGTCAATCCCTGCAATACAAGTAGCTATTGTTGCTGCAATAGGTGTAGTTATTAACTTTTCATCGGCGTTACTGTTTAAAAAAGATAAGCATGATGTTAATATTAAAAGTGCTTATTTGCATTTAATTATTGATGCTATTATTTCCGTAGCCGTGGTTGTATCGGCAGTTCTCATGAAGTTGACTGGTTGGATGTTTCTAGATCCGTTAATGGCAATTCTGATAGTTTTTGTTATTGCTAAAAGCTCGTGGCAACTTTTTAAAGAATCTTTTATTTTGACTATGGGTGGAGTTCCTCCAGAAATTAATGTTGAATCATTGAAACAGATCTTATTAAAACATCCGGATGTAAAGTCTGTTCATGATCTACATGTTTGGTCTTTAAGTTCATCTGAAACAGCTATGAGTGTTCATTTATTAACTGAGCATAATAATTTTCCAGGAAATAAAATTTATGATGAAATTCGCGAATTAATAAGTAAAGACTTTCGAATTCATCACATAACCATTCAAATAGAGCTTAACGATACTGGACATTTGTATCAATGTGATCTGGTTGGGAAATGTTAGGGATCATTTTTTTGTCAAAAGACAGCGTAAATAGTTCAATATAGATTAAACCATTTATATTCTGTATTCTGAGATTCGGTAACATCATTAAGGATTACATATGAAGATAGCTGTTATTGGATCAGGAATATCGGGATTAGCATCAGCTTTAATTTTGAATGAAAAGCACGAAGTTCATCTCTTTGAATCAGACGAAAGACTGGGTGGGCATGCTCATACTAATCAAATTACGATTGAAGATCGAGCGTTCGGTGTTGATACAGGTTTTTTAGTTTACAATGATTTAACTTACCCCCATCTTAAATCACTATTTAAATATCTTGATGTTGAAACAGTTGCTTCTGATATGTCTCTATCGCTCAATATTGTTGATCAAAAAATCGAGTGGGCAGGAGACAGTCTTAATACTGTCTTTGCTCAAAGAAAAAATCTTTTCAACCCTAAATTTTATAAAATGCTTTTTGATATTTTAAAGTTTCATAAAGAGGCGGAAGCCTTGCGTTTAGAGTCAATTCGCCAGAAGTGGACAATTGGTGAACTGATTTCTCATAAATCATATTCACGCGAATTGCTTGAGTGGTATATTTTACCTATGGTCGCGGCTATTTGGTCGACCCCTGAAAAAGGAATGATGGATTTTCCGGCCGAGACATTTTTAACCTTCTTTTTGAATCACAAATTACTACAAGTGAATGATCGTCCGGTTTGGCGGACAGTCAAAAATGGCTCAATAAATTATGTTAATAAAATAGCTGCGAAATTAAAGCATATTCACTTGTCAGAACCGATTACTGAAGTTCTGTATGACGATAAATCATTACAAGTTCAATTACAAAGTATTAAAGGTAAATATATGTTTGATAAAGTTATATTTGCTACGCATGCGCCGATAACTCGAAAAATATATAAAAATCCGTCTACAGAGCAATTTAATATGTTAAAAGTTTTTGAAACAATACCAAATCAAGCCGTGTTGCATAATTATGAAAAATTAATGCCAAAAAATCGTTCTTGTTGGGCTTCGTGGAATGTTATATCAAATTTAAATTCAAAGTATGATGATAAAGTATCATTAACCTATTATTTAAATCGATTGCAGCCGTTGCCTACCCAGAAACACGTATTGCTTACTTTGAACCCAGCAAAATCCGTCGATCATGCTATTCTAAATAACGAGTATCACCATCCTAAATTTGATCAAGCAGCGATCGATTCCCAGAAACTTATTGATGGTGTTCAAGGGGTGAACAACGTGTATTTTGCCGGAGCGTGGACAAGATATGGTTTTCATGAAGATGGGATTTTAAGTGCGGTTAAGGTCGGCGAAAAATTAGGAGTTCATCCACCATGGACAATAATTTAGATTCAACCGGGTGTCTTTTGGAGGCACAAGTTTTTCACTCTCGTCATGTGGAAGCTGGAAATGCTTTTAAGTACCCGGTATTGAATGTTTTTCTTGATTTGGCTAAGATCGATACTTTTAATAAAAGACTAAAAGATGATTTCTTAAATATTCTGAGTATTAAAGAAAAGGCCTATCTCAATCACAATCAAAATTTAAAAAACGAAATTGATTCTTTCATTTATAGAAACTTTGGTCTTAAATTTGAAAGAATATTTTTGCAAACGATGCCATCAATGTTCGGATACGTTTTTAATCCAGTAAACTTTTGGTATTGTTTTGAAGGAGATATCTTATCAGCTGTTTTGTGTGAAGTTTCAAATACTTTTGGAGAGAAACATTATTATTGGCTTTATCAAGAAGGAAAAAATCTAAATCATCATTGGATTGTTGCTAAAAAAGTTTTTCATGTGTCTCCGTTTTTTCCAATTCAGGGATACTATAAATTTCGTTTTAATTTAGATAACAGTATTGTTCATGTTGATATTCAACACTTGGATGATAATGATCAATTAAAATTAATTACATGGATACGCGGGAATAAAATTTCAATTCAACAGCTCAGTATTTCTAAGTTGATCTTTAAATATGGTTGGTTTACGCCAATGGTTGTATTTAAGATTCATTACCAAGCCCTAAAGTTATTTTTAAAAAAAGTTACATTTTTCAAAAAACCACAACCACCTATAAAGGATATATCATATGAGTCGACCTACACTCGCTAGTCAATTTTTTATTAAAATTCTTAAAAATGCGCAACACGGTACTGTTCAGGTTATATTTCCTGATGGTCAATCACAAAACTTTGGTCATGGTCCCCATGTGGCTAACGTGAAAGTCAACCAGTGGGCCGCATTTGAAAGTTTAGTCAATAAAGGTGATTTGGGATTGGCTGAAGAAATTATTGATGGTCAAATTGAAGTGGATAACATAGCGGCTTTGGTTGAATGGGCCTGTTTGAATGACCAGTCACTAAGTCGAGCACTACATGGAACAATACTCGGGACAATACTCTATCAGTTGAAGCGACTATTAACTCGTAATACCAAGACGGGTGCGAAAAAAAATATTCAGGCTCATTATGATCTAGGAAATGATTTTTATCAGCTATGGTTAGATCAAACTATGTCCTATTCATCAGCTTTATTCAAGCAAGAGAATGAAACTTTAGAACAAGCACAATTAAATAAATATGATCGCATGATTGATATGTTAAATATTAAATCTGGTGATCATATTTTAGAAATTGGTTGTGGATGGGGTGGTTTTTTTAGTCGCGCGGTTGAACGAACCGGTTGCAAAGTGACCGCTGTAATGAACTCACCTAAACAAGCTCAGTATAATCGGGAAATGATTCATAAGAAAAAAATGAATTCACATATTAACTTACAAGAAATTGATTATCGCGATATTCAAGGCCAGTACGATAAAGTTGTTTCAATTGAAATGATTGAGGCCGTTGGTGAACAATATTGGGATGATTATTTTAAAAAAGTGTCTGCATCAATAAAAGGAAAAGGTTCTGCTATTATTCAAGGTATTACTATTCGTGATGACTTATTTTATAGTTACAGAAAAAAAACAGACTTTATACAAAACTATATTTTTCCTGGTGGTATGTTGTTGGCAAATAGTGTTTTTGATCGTAAAGGGCAAGAAAACAATTTAAAATTATCTGATCAGTTTGAATTTGGTTTATCTTATGCGGAAACACTTAAAATTTGGCGACAAAAATTTAATGATGTTTCTGGACACGTGCAACAGATGGGATTTGATGATCGCTTTATGCGTCTTTGGAATTTGTATTTATCATATTGTGAGGGTGCATTCAGAGCTGGACGAATTAATGTTGGACAATACCTTTTAGAAAGAGTTTAAAATGATAACTCAATTATTTATTTCACTTATGGAAGCTGGTTATCTGCCTGATTCGATGATTCGATTGGGAATACGACATCTATTAAAAATAAGACTAGAAGAACTTTATAGTCACGACCTCAAAAGCTACGTATCAGATCATGTGAAAAAACTAAAACATTCACCACTTGCTGTTTTAACGGACAAAGCTAATGAACAACATTATGAAGTCCCAACAGAATATTATGATCTTTGCTTAGGTGTTCATAAAAAATATTCTTCATGTTTTTGGGATGATTCGACGACAAGTTTAAATCAAGCAGAACAAAAAGCACTTGATGTCTCAATTGAACGTGCAGATATACAAGATGGCATGCGTGTTCTTGAACTTGGATGCGGGTGGGGGTCTTTATCTTTGGAACTAGCTCGGCGATTTCCTAAAAGTGATATTGTGGTCGTATCAAACTCTCGAACTCAAAAGCAATATATTGAAAGTAAAGCTCGCGATAGAGGTTTAAACAACCTACAAGTGCTGACTTTAAACCTAGGTGATGAAGATCAGTATCAATCAATACCAGGTCCTTTTGATCGTATAATGAGTATTGAAATGATGGAGCATTTACGTAATTATGAAATTTTCTTTAAAAAAATACGTACTTTATTAAAACCAGATGGACAATTTTTTGTTCATATTTTCACACACAAAAGTCATCCCTATTTCTTTGAAACCGATGGTGATGACAATTGGATGGGCCGTTACTTTTTCTCTGGTGGGCAGATGCCCAGTCGAAATCTTTTTGATGAGTTCAGTACTGATTTAACTGTTGTGCAAAAGTGGGATTGGAACGGCATTCACTATCAAAAAACACTAGAAAGTTGGTTACAATTGATGGATCAAAATGCAGATCAGGTCATGCAGTTATTTGTAAAATGCTATGGCGCTAATGATGCAAAAAAATGGTTTAATAGATGGCGAGTTTTTTATATGGCTTGTTCTGAACTGTTTGGCTATCAACAAGGGCAAACATGGGCCGTGACGCATTATTTGTTAAAACCACACCAATAAAAAGGAAAATTATGAAAAAATCATTAATCTCAGTATTTGTATTGATTTTAATAAGTATGTTGATCGTCACGACATGGGCTAGTCTGCACGAAAATGTCATTGCTGGCGGAGCTAAAATAATTCAAGAACCTTGGGGTATAGCGACACTCTTTGATACTTACTTTGGATTTCTGACATTTTATTTTTGGGTTGTATACAAAGAAAACAGTTGGATATCGCGACTCGTTTGGTTTGTGCTTGTCATGCTTTTAGGTAACATCGCAATGTCTGTTTATGTCTTGATGGAGATTTATAAAATTAGAAACGATTTTAGTATAGAAAGGCTTTTAACAAAAAATGTTCAATAAGTTAAAAACAGTTATCGTTGAACAGCTTAAGCAGGGTGTGACGGTCCAGAAACTCACGCAAAGTGTTGTCATTGGTATTTTAGTGGGTTGTTTTCCGTTACTGGGTTTTACAACACTGCTGGCAGCGCTATTCGGTTTTTACTTAAAACTTAATCAAGTCATTATTCAGACAACCAACTATTTGATGTATCCTGTACAAATTATTTTAATTCCTTTTTATATCAAATTTGGATCATTATTTGTACAGACAGATAAACCTATTTCAATTCGTCCAGATTTACTTATAGAAGAATTTTTAGTAGCGCCTATAGCTTTTTTGGAAAATTTTATTTGGATTGGTCTTGTTGCTATTTTATTGTGGTCTGTGATGAGTTTAATTTTATACTTTATCCTAATTAAGTCACTTTTGCCTCTTGTATCTAAGGTCTCGTTAAACAAATAGGAGTCGTCATGGATCAACAAATAATTTATGCTTTTTTATTCACTGTTTTTATTATTTTTTTAACTTGGATTTGGTCAATTAAAATTAATAATTACAGCATTATTGATGCTGTTTGGTCTTATGCATTTGCGCTTCATGCAGCTGTATTTTTATCATTTGCAAAGCCTGCAGGTTTAAGGCACGTAGTATTGTTTAGTATGTTAGTTTTGTGGAGTTTAAGACTTGGTTTTTTTCTGACTCGACGTTTGAGTCAACATCATCCAATTGAAGATACCCGCTACCAGAAACTCAGACATGATTACGGCCACAATGTAAAAATAAGATTTTTAATATTTTTTATATATCAAGCCATTAGTGTATCGATATTAACATTACCATTTGCATTTGCCTTTAAAAACTCGCGTACAGATTTAAATTATTTTGAAATTGCGGGGGCTTTATTATGGCTTACTTCTCTTGCGGGAGAATCAATAGCCGATGCTCAAATGAGTCGTTTTAAAAGTGATCCCTTAAATAAAGGAAAGGTTTGTAATATTGGACTTTGGAATTATTCTCGACATCCAAATTATTTTTTTGAGAGCCTGATTTGGTTTGGTTATTTCATTTTTTGGATGGGTACTGATTTGTACTGGGGTATTTATGCGCCACTTGTTATTTTATATTTACTCTTGAAAGTAACGGGCGTGCCACCTTCGGAAGAACAATCGTTAAAATCAAGAGGGGATTTATATCGCCAATATCAGGCTCGTACGTCTGTGTTTGTGCCATGGTTTCCTAAAAAATAATAAAAGGAGGAATGTATGATAAAATTTACTTTCTTAAGTTTAACTTTATTTTTCCAAAGTTTATTTGCACAAACGAATTATGAAAGTACGGGGCGTTTTTTTAAAATAGGCGAAAAATCAGACAAGCCACTTTTTATTCAGACAACTCAAGTTACGTTTAAACCAGGTGAAAAAAATACGGCATCTGATATTAAAGATGCCAACGGTCAAGTTGTCATGACAGAAACAGCACAAGTGGTGAATGGACAAATTGTTAAGCAAGTTATGACTCAGTTACAAATCAATGAGCGCTATGAATTACAACAAGAGCCTGATAAAGAGACATATACGTTTAAAACATATGATATCAAAGACAAAGAGCAGCCAAAATTAGTTTCTGAAAATAAAATCAAAACAAAATTAGCATTTTATACAGGCCCATCTATGGTTGATTTTTTATATTTAAATCGTGAAAAATTAAAATCAGGACAAAAAGAAATCATGGCATTTGGTGTATTTGAATTGCAAAAATTAATTGATTTTTCTGTACAAAAGACTAAGTCGTCATTTTTTAAGGATCAAAATACATTGATTTCTTTGAAAATGAAAATTGATAATATGTTATTTGCTTTTTTTGTTGATCCGCTGATTTTTGATATTCATCCTGATACGGGTCGTCTTGTAAACTATCGGGGACGAACCCCTGTCCGAATTCAAAATAAAAATGGTGATTACAAGCCTTTTGATGCGGATATTTATTACGAATATAAATAAATTGAGTGAAAGACTATTTGATTGCTAGGACATGTTCTTTGATTACAGTGATATCAGTTTTTATATCAGATATTTTAAAGCGATTGCCCCAATCCAAATAAGCTTTTTTGTTCGGAATTCTTAATTGGATAAGCATTTGTTTAAGCAATTGATCATTGTCAATGTAAGCGGATTCACGCAAGGGTAAATAATTAATTTTGAATGTTTGTACAGGGATTTGGCATGAAGCTGCAATTTCAAATGCACCCTTTTTCCATGAAATATTTTCGTCTAAAGTTGTCGTGCCTGACGGAAAAATAACAAGATGAGATTGTGATTTAAGTAACTGATTTAAGATTTGCTCACGTAATGATTTGCGCCCTTTCATAGAGGATCTATCAACAAATAGTGTGCCTGCGCGGCGCGCTCCCCAGCCAATAATAGGCCAGTTTTTAACTTCAATTTTAGATAAAAATACCGCTTGGGGATGCGCTGCTAATAGAACAAGTATATCTAAAAAACTAATATGATTGCCAACAAGAATGAGTGGTCTATTCCAATCGAGATCTTGATTGATGTTTTGAGCATGCACAGTATAGCCCATTTTCGCTAATGTGCTTTGTGCCCATTTTTTTTTAAGTTTATCTGTTTGTTGGGGGTAAAGCAGAGAGCGTAATATGTAGATCAGAGTATTTATAAAGATCCAAAATAGCTTTGCGAGGAGCACGAAATACACCAAAATCCTCCCCTTAAGTCAATTTAGCTTTAGTTTTAAGCTAAATTCAACCAAAGTTAAAATATTGCAAAGCTTCAAAATAGAAAATTGACAATAAATTTAGTGAAAACATCAATAGGCTTTGCTAGTTTTTTTCGGACAGTTAGTTTTACTAAAAGAAGTAAAAACATAATCTCGAGGGGGGATTTGTATGCGTCTTGTAGGGTTGTTCATCGTTGTATTTTCTGCGTGTTTACAAAGTGCTTTTGCTTATATATCTGACAAACGCACTTACTACGGATCAGAGTTTTTATCTCAATTTCAAGCTGGTCATCTTAAGAACCAAGACCTTCTTTTAGCCCTCAACCAAATTCTTCAAAGTGCTCACATCAAACAGGATGGGCAGCCTGATGTTATTGTTAAAGATTGTAATCAAGCTAATACGGAAGGTAAAAAGAGAGCTTGCATAAAGCACGAAGCACTGGGATATGATTCTGCAAGACGATTAATGTTTGGCACTATTGATTTGCAGAAATTTGCTGATGGGACATACGTCGTCAGAGATGTTTACTGTGAAAGATTTTTTAGCGATAAAGATTTTGGTAATGATAAGCAAATTGGACCAGGATTATTACCCTCAAGTGGTAACATTGTTAATACAGAACACACGTGGCCGCAAAGCCGCTTTACTGGTCGATATAATAAAGAAATGCAAAAATCTGATTTACATCATTTGTTTCCAACAGATTCAGAAATGAATTCACGTCGCAGTTCATTTCGGTTTGGTCATGTTAAAAAAGATTTAGAAAATTTAAAGTGTAATCAAAATCGTTTAGGGCCGCAAGAAGGTGATGGTTCGGTTGTTTTTGAACCTCCAGTAAATCATCGTGGAAATGTTGCGCGTGCCATTTTTTATTTTGCAACTCGCTATGAAATGAAAATTTCTCCGTTAGAGCAAGCTGCTTTAAAAGAGTGGAATAAAGCTGATCCTGTTGATGACATTGAGAGACGTCGTAATGATATGATTGAGGATATGCAAGGTAATCGTAATCCTTATATCGATTACCCTGAATTAATCGACGCTATTGACGTAGTGACTTTTACGACTTCAAAATAATTTATTACTTAGCCTGTGTGCGTAGCATTTTTCGAACTTCCGCAACATGGGCTTCTTCTTCGACAATCATGCCACGTGCATACTCTTCAAGATAAATCATTTTACCTTCAACGAGTTTAAGAAGGGCTTTCAAATTTTCAAGTTGAGCCATTTCGTGTTCAAGACTTTCAGTTAAAATATCGTTGACGCTGTGTTTGTGAGTTTCTATCAGTTCACCAATTTTAAGACTTGGATGCCCCCCAAGAGTTGTTACGTGTTCTCCGGCCTCACTAGCATGTTGTAAAGACTCTGTAGCTTGATCTCTGAGCCATTTAACAATAGGTATTCTATGATGACCGAAAACCATGAGTGAATAGTGTGTGTAGCGTACAACGCCTGCGAGTTCGGCCTCTAGAATTTTATTTAACTGATCGATTATTTTTTTCTGACTCATAAATTTCTCCTGTTAATACGGTAAATTGAATTAGTTTATTGTCAAAACGGTTTTGTCGAATACAGACTTTGATTTGATGTGTTCTTAGATCGAAGTGGCCACATTATGAAAACTAATTGATATTTTCGATCTTTTTATTGCGATCTGATATAAAAGCGAATACATCTGGCTCAGATTGGGGGACTTTCATGTATCGTAGAGGTTTTTTAAAAACAACAGGTCTTGCAGGTATAGGTGTTTGTGCCTATTCTCAGTCGGCGGTAGCCCAGTCAAAAGTATTAGCAAATGTTGCGAAAAAAAATACTCACATAGAAAATCCAATTAGAACGATACAAAATTCTGAAGTTCAAAGTTTAGACTTTAATGGTGATGACATCCATCGTACTCATGAAATACTTTGGAATATAGATGGATATTTGCAAAACAAAGGTGGAATTCCAAAGCCGACTTTATTTAGTCAGTACGTCATCGCTGGCGGAGGAATGTCTGGTCTTTTGTCTGCCTATTTGCTGAAGTCAGAATCAGTTTATTTACTAGAACAAGCTGATCGGTTTGGTGGTAACTCAAAGGGCGAAAAAATAGCTAATGCGGAGTACTCTATTGGTGCAGCCTATGTAACCGTGCCAGTAGAAAACTCGGAGCTCGATTTGTTTTACAAAAATATCGGCGTTTCGAAGTTATTTCGACATGAATCAGACGTAGACACACGAGTAAAGTTTAAAAATGAACTTGTTATAGATTTTTGGAAAGGTGTCACTGATCCTAACCGAGCAACTGACTTCATCAAAGTCGCCGAGGAGCTCAGAAGAGTTAATAACGAGGCTTATCCTGATATTCCTTGGACGACAGATTCAGATATAACCTATGAAGAACTTTGTCGTTTGGATTCTCTGAGTTTTCAAGATTGGTTGTTCAATAAATTTGGCGATGTTCATCCTCATATTTTAGAATATTTTCAAAAGTATTGTTGGTCTTCTTTTGGTGGATCAATTGATGAATTATCGGCAGCTCAAGTTTTAAATTTTGTGGCTTCAGAGGTTGATGGTGTACTGGCTTTACCCGGTGGAAATTCAAAAATAGCGGAACAAATTTATACTCAATTGCTAGACAAATTTAAATCTGAACAAATTCAATCGGGCGCGATTGTTATAAAAATTGAAATTCAACCAAATGGTAAAGTGTGGGTTGTTTATGAAAATAAAAATTTTGAGTTGATGACAATAGAGTGTGAAAAAGTTATTTGTGCTTTTCCAAAATTAATAGCTGAAAGAGTTGTAAAGCAATTACCTGAACACCAGCTACAAGCCATACAAAAAATAGCTTATCGAGGATATTGTGTTTCAAATGTAATCTTTGATCGCCCTATTCTATCGCCCGGTTTTGATGTATTTCAGTTGAGCGATAAAACTACTGACAGACCAACTGCGATGAAACCACCTCAAAATTATTTAACGGATATTTGCTTTGGATCTTGGGCCCAATATGACCAAGTTAAAAATTCTGTTTGGACGATGTATCGTCCGTTGCCTTTTGATGGTGCTAGACAGTTTTTATTTAGCCCTATGGCTCATGATAAGCATTTGAAAAAAACTCAATCAGAGTTGTCTCAATTTATGAGCGATTTAAATCTCGAAGCTCGCGGTGTTTTAGGATGCCGCTTAACACGCTGGGGACATTCAGTACCACTTGCTCAAACCGGAGCTATAGCATCAGGTCTTGCAGATAAGATTCGTTCTTCAATTGACAATAAAATTTACTTCGTAAATCAAGATAACTGGCTTAATCCGGCTTTTGAATGTGTGTTTGCGGAAGCGCAAAGAGTGACACAAGAGCTTGCTGAAAGTTAATTGACAAATATGAATTCTAAATTTAATCTTAAATCAATTCGGTTGGGGAGTAGCTAACTTCTCGCAAGTTGAAAAATCGACATACTGGGGAAACCCCGGTTTTTCAGCAAAGTGTTTATGAGTTCATATTAATGAATATCGAATAAATAAATTCTCTGTCAGCAAGACTAACCAAAGACATTTTAATTTTTAAGTTTCTATGTTTGAAAAACATAGATCTTATAAACTCTAATGGCTTTGGTTTTTTTGTTAGACAGTCTAAACACAGATAAAAGTTTTAAACTGTAAATAAAAAAAGCCAAATAGTCTTTAAGTTTTAAAAGAAAAATCTTAAAAATTCTAATGTCGATAAACATTTTAAATACGCTAAAAACGTAAAGGGGATCGGCATGGTGGAATTGTTATTACAACTCAAAATTATATTTCAATCATTTTTAATGGTGGTGGCCAGTGAGTTTGGCGATAAAACACAATTGCTAGCTTTGGTTCTAGCATCACGCTTTAAAAAACCTATGACGATTATGGCAGGAATACTTGTCGCAACTTTATTAAATCATGGTTTAGCTTCGTATTTTGGGACATGGATTTCGTCAGTGGTTAATCCTGAATACTTGAGATGGGGTTTGTCTTTTGTTTTCATTGCTTTTGGCTTATGGATTTTAATACCGGATAAAGATGAAGAACTAAAAGAAACAAGCCGCTACGGAGCATTTTGGACGACAGCTGTTGTTTTTTTCTTAGCCGAAATGGGAGATAAAACACAACTTGCCACTGTGGCTCTAGGTGCAAAGTTTCAAGCGGCGATTGCTGTAACTATTGGAACAACATTAGGCATGCTTGTCGCAGATGGATTAGCTGTCTTTTTTGGTAAAAAGCTGACAGAAAAAGTTTCGATGAAAATGATTCGTTATATTGCATGTGGATTGTTTATAATTTTTGGTTTTGGTGTGTTATTTTATTAAACAGGACTTTGCAAGTTTCATTATTAAGTACAGAATTAAAATATGAAAAAAGAAAATGTTTTAATTTTAGGGGCTTCAGCTAAACCTGATCGTTATTCAAATATGGCTATGAATCGTTTGCACGAGCATGGCCATCAAACAGTGCTTGTTAGCCCAAGTGTTTCCGTCATTAATAATCAAAAAGTTTACCCGAATTTAGAGGCAGCCAGTTTAGATTTGAAAACTCCAATAGACACCATAACTGTTTATGTGAATCCAGATATTTCAACATCACTCGTTCAGGAAATGATCAAACTAAAACCTAAGAGAGTTATCTTTAATCCTGGTACAGAAAATTCAAGTATCGAAAACGATTTAAAAAAAACAGGCATAGATGTTATCCATGCCTGTACATTAGTGATGTTATCAACTCAGCAGTTTTAGTTTAATTGCTGTTTTGAATCGACTGAAGAAGTTTTTTTTTGAAATTTGGCAAAAGTGTTTTCTTGAATATTTATAAACTCAGTTGGTAATGATTTATCTAAAGTTAAGAAAAAATCTTTATGAGATGAGACTTCTTTTAACCATTGAGTTTGATCTAAATTCATAACGGCTTTGAATTGTTCTTCGCTGAAGTTTAATCCAGCCCAGTCTAAATCTTTATATTCAGGAGCTAAGCCTAATTGATTTTCAATAGCCTGTGCTGTTTTATTTAAACGACCAAACATCCATTTTAAAACACGCATATTGTCGCCATAACCTGGCCACATAAACTTACCTTGTTCATTTTTTCTAAACCAGTTGACGATAAAGATTTCAGGTAATTGTGCTACGCGATTTGGTACGCGTAACCAGTGTTTAAAGTAGTTTCCAATATTGTATCCACAGAATGGCAACATAGCCATTGGATCTCTGCGCACAACACCAACTTGACCAGTGGCTGCAGCTGTTGTTTCTGAGCCGATTGTTGCTGCAAAGTAAACACCTTCATTCCAGTTTTTAGCTTGAGTAACAAGCGGTATAGTATCAGCACGACGTCCACCAAAGATAAATGCATTAATTGGTACGCCAGCTGGATTTTCAATATTTTCATCAACTGAAGGGCACTGAGCTGCTGGTACAGTAAAGCGTGCGTTTGGATGTGCTGCTAGACGACCACATCCCGGTGTCCATGATTGGCCTTGCCAGTCAGTTAAATGTGCAGGAGCTTCATCAGTCATGCCTTCCCACCAAACATCGCCATCATCTGTTAATGCAACGTTTGTGAATATTGTGTTTTTAGCAATCGTTAACATCGCATTAGGATTTGTTTTAAAACTCGTACCAGGGGCTACGCCAAAAAAACCTGCTTCTGGATTTATTGCACGTAATTGTCCGTTTTGATCAGGCTTAATCCAAGCGATATCGTCGCCAACAGTTGTGATTTTCCAATTTTTTAAATTTTCAGGTGGAATAAGCATGGCAAAATTTGTTTTACCACACGCACTTGGAAATGCAGCTGCTACATATTTTTTTTCATTTTCAGGAGATTCAACACCAAGAATTAACATATGTTCTGCTAACCAGCCTTCTTGACGGCCTTGGTTTGATGCTATTCTTAATGCAAAACATTTTTTGCCAAGTAAAGCATTACCACCGTAACCGCTACCGAATGACCAAATCGAGTTTTCTTCAGGGTAGTGAACAATGTACTTGTTATCAGCATTACAAGGCCAAACAACATCTGCTTGTCCCTCTGCTAGAGGGTGTCCTACAGAGTGTACACAACGAACAAAGTCGTTGCTATCGCCAAGCATGTCGACAACTTTTTGTCCCATACGAGTCATCACTTTCATGTTAACAACAACGTAAGGCGAATCAGTAATTTCAAAACCGATTTTAGAAATTGGTGATCCTAAAGGTCCCATGCAAAAAGGAATCACATACATTGTACGACCATTCATGCATCCTTTAAATAACTTGCCAAGAGTTTCACGCATTTCTTGTGGGGCTTTCCAATTGTTTGTTGGGCCAGCGTCTTCTTGGTTTTCTGAACAGATAAAAGTGCGATCTTCAACGCGAGCAACATCTGAAGGGCTTGATAATGCTAAATAAGAATTAGGTCTTTTTTCAGGGTTTAATTTTTTAAGAGTTCCTTGTGCGACCATCAAATCAATTAATTGTTGATTTTCAGATTCAGAACCATCACAGAAATGAATATTTTTTGGTTGAGTTAATTGTGCAATTTCGTTAATCCAATTCAATAAAGCTTGATTCTTCACCTGAGCGTTTGTCAGCATGCTAAACTCCTTAAAAATAAGAGCTTTTCTTTTAAGCTTTTAGACTTTGTTTATCAAGAAATCGTTAGCAAAAATGAGATAATAGAAGACTTTTTATAGTGTAAAAAAGCAGCAATTGAGTGTTTTTTTGGCAAATGTTAAATCCCTTTAGTATAATTTAAATTTTGTGCTTATGTGCGACTTAAAATCAAGTTGATAAAATTGTGTCAATATCTTGTACACAAGTGTATTTCTTACACCAAAATTCTAATTTATTTTAATCGTGAGTTGAATGTTGTAAGTTGACCTACCTCAAAAGGAGTTTTCATGACTAAACTATTTGTTTTTATTGTTTTTGCGGCTCAATCAGTTTTTGCAAATTCTTTAACTTGCATAGGTCAACTCACAGATATTGAGAATCATTTTTATGCTACTAAGCAAATAAAATTAGTTAGTCAAGAAGAGCCATATTTAGAGCAAGGGCAAGTTGATCTTGCGGGATACAAATTAAGTGTATTTCATAACACAAAAGATAAGCGGGTAGTTCTGAGTATTGTGGATCAAGTTAATAGAGTCTTATACTCTGGAGATCTATCCGAACCACAATCTGGTCAAAAGCTAAATGTTTCAATGTATTATCCAATTAATATTCATATCAATTGCGATTTAAAATAGACCACAACTCACTTGATTGAGGTGGGGGCTTATTTCCACCACTGAGTTTGAGGTAGTTTTTCACCAATGTACACAGGCTCGCCAATGTAAGGTGTTGTAACTAGTAAATCAAGCTCGCTGGCTTTTTTGAGAACTCTATCAATAGGATCAGTCCATTCATGGGTGGATAAAGCAAACTTACCCCAGTGAACAGGCATTATCACTTTGGCACCTATTTCAAGCCCGGCTTGAGCAGTTTCTTCAGGGAACATATGAACATCAGGCCAATTGGGATTATACTGCCCGCATTCCAGTAACGCTAAATCAAAGGATTTAAATTTTTGACCGATTTGCTCGAAATGAATACCATAACCTGAATCACCACCGATATAAATACGAAATTGCTCGAGCTCTAAGACAAAAGATCCCCAAAGTGTGCGATTACGATCAAATGTACGACCCGAAAAATGCTGTGCAGGTGTAGATGTTATAGTTAAATCTTGAGGTTGTTTGTCCTCTTGCCACCAATCAAGTTCAGTAATCATTTCAGGATTAAATCCCCAGGATTTAAAGTGCTCACCAACACCGAGATGAGTTATGATCTTTTTAGTTTTGTTTTTTAAGGCCAACACAGTTTTAAAGTCTAAATGATCGTAATGATCATGCGTAATGATCAAATAATCAATATCAGGAATATCGTCGTACGAGTAGATATCTGTGCCGGCAAAAGCTTGGATTGCAAATGGAAACGGAGCCGCATATCCACTCATCACGGGATCGACTAAAAACGTGGTTTTTTTATATTTAATAAAATATGACGAGTGCCCCATCCAGATAACGCATGGTGATTGGTTTGCTTGAATCGCTTTTAAATTGGTTTTTAAAGAAGGTAGAGATTTATGTGGTCTTACTTTATCGGGCTTTTTTTTCACAAAAAAATCAAATGCTATTTTCCAGTGATTTTTTTGTTTGTGACCATCTAAATAAATTTTTCTGGGTGACGCAGGCTGATTTTGAAAAGTTAAATCCTTAAAATTATCAGACAGAATTTGGTGGGGGGAAGGGTTTTGGCCAAACGTTTTTAGAATTTTCATGAATTTAACCTCGGTTATAAAAACTAAAATGTGGTTCTATTTTTTCAATTGACAAGTTCGGTTGTAAAATAAAAATAAAGAAGCGTCTTGGTTAAGTGTTTAATTTGTTTACACACATGTATGAATTACTTAAAAGTTCACTTTTTTCAGTTAGAATCCTTGTTTGTGATATAACGATAAAGTGAATTTTTTAAAGATAATCTTGCACATTTATGGCTACATTTTTTTAGTAGGATCTATAGGTTATTCGTTTGAATACAACGAATTGCAAAAGCCTGTATTTCAGTTTGTTGATAACGGGCAGTATGCAGATCAACTTATTCAAACAACTGAGCTAATTTCTTTTTTAGCTCAAACTTACGAAAAAGCAGTGCGATCCGATCGTGTTCTCACTGGTTTTCAGAATGAATTGCAATGGGACTTTAATTGGTCACAAAATTATTTAGGTGCAGGATCATCTTTAAATCATAACAAGTTCACAATTATGCTTTATGGTGGATATGTTAGAGCTGAGGGATCAAGTTTTGAGCTCGTAGCTATTACTCTTTGTCACGAGTTGGGTCATTATCTTGGAGGCGAACCTAAGCAAATATTTAATGGCGTTAAGGATTGGTCTTCAAGTGAGGGACAAGCCGATTTTTTTGCAGTTCGAGAGTGTTTACCTAAAGTGTATCAATTTTTTAAAAATAAAAAAAGCTATTTAAAAGTTTCTTTAAACCAAGAACAGAGTAAAAGTGTTTGTGCAGTTTCTAGTTTAGACATTCGTCAACAGTGTTTATGGTCGATTAGTGCGGGTTTAGAATTTGCCAAATTTGCACATCATTATTTTGATCGTGATCAACAAAAACCGAGTTTATTCCTAAAAGCACAAGAGGTGCCCAATTCAACATTAGTATCAGTGTATCCAACAACACAATGTCGATTAGACACTTATGTTCATGGTTCAAGATGCGCAGCAGGCGAGTCTATTTTTTGTAATAGGCCTCGCTGTTGGTATAAACCTTAGTTTTTAATAAGGACTTGATCTAAGTAATTCAAAAATTTAATTCTATACATTTTATCTTCGGTCCAAAAAGTTTCTGTATGTTTAGCGTAAGGTTGTTCCCAAATTGTTTTTGGATCTGGTAATTTGTTATATAATTCTTGTCCCCAATGCGGTGGAACTAGGGTGTCACGAAGTCCAACGATGACAAGTTTTGGAATACCATTTAAATGTTCATAGTTTTGTGGGGCATAATCGTCTGATAATAAAATGTAGGCAAAAGGTTGTAGGATCCATGTAAGCCAGTGCTCAGATAGCTTCTCGCGCGCTATTTTTTGGTAAGAGTAAAAAGTGCCGTCTAAAATAAGCGCAGCAATTTTAATTTGATCCTGGCAGTTCTCAAGAGCTTTTAACGCGGTGATTCCGCCCATGCTTTGTCCATAGATAATAATAGGTTTGTTTTCATTGAATTGATAAGCCCATGTTAAAGCTTCGCTAGATGCAGAGACGACGGTGTCTGCGTTAGCTTCGCCCTCAGATAGTCCGTAGCCTGGGTAGTCAAAAATAAAAAGATCGTAGCCATCGTCTAGAATCCAACTGAGTTGTAAGTAGTGCGAAGAAATATTCTCCCCATTTCCATGTAAAAATACGATCAGACCTTTAGACTTTTCTGATTTAGTCTTTTTGTCGACGATTGGGTTAGTTGTTTTAAAATACCAGCTGAATATTTTTTTTTGATTATTGAGAGTGATCCAAAACTCTTGAGGTTTTAAGCCAAAACGATGCGGTGGATAGTAGTAATCAGGTGTTGGGTAGTAGAGTAAACTTGAGCAACTTGTAAGCCAAAGGAGACTTAATATTAAAATAGAGTTGTGCACAAATGACTTCAATTGATTTCTCCAATGGATTTGTTATCGTATAGAATCTTATGAAGTATTTTTGGTTCTTACAATTGTTTGTTCTTTTTGCTACGCAATGTGCTTATTCTGCTGAGAATATATCTGAAGAGAAACTTATCCAAGTTGCACAAAGTGCCAAGTGGTTGTCATTACTGCATGATAAAAATTTTTATGCTGATCGAAATGAGCAACATGATTATGAAAGTGAGGTTGCTGGTGGAGATTTCTTTTTGTCGAAAAGAGGCAAGATAGATTCTCTAGCTGAATTAAAGGCGACATTAGAAGCAATTCATTCTGAAAAAAAAATAGGATTAGGTCAGCAAAGACCACTATGCGCATTCAGAGCTAGATATCACTTACTACAAAAAGAACTAGGTGTTGAAATTCCACATATAGTTTGTGATAAATGGGAACAGTTTATAAAAGGTTTTAATGATCCGCAGAAATTAAGTTTAATTTTTTCAAGTGCATATCCTAATAGTCCGGCGTCAATGTTTGGACACTTATTTTTAAAAGTAAGTTCAAAGTTAAATACAGATTTACTCGACACTGGAATTAACTATGCAGCTCAAGTGCCGCATGATGAAAATGGGTTGGCTTTTTTAGTATTTGGCATATTTGGCGGTTATGAAGGACATTGGAGTGTGCAGCCTTACTATGAAAAATTAAATGAGTATGTCAAATCTGAAAGTCGTGACTTGTGGGAGTACGAATTAAATTTGTCTAAAGAAGAAGTGTATTTTTTCATTGAGCATTTATGGGAGTTGGAAACGACTGGAGTTAATTACTATTATTTTTTTGATGATAATTGCGCCTACCGAATTGCGCGGATTATTGAAGCCATTAAGCCTGAATGGCGCACACAGAAGAAATCTTTAGCTCGGTATACTATAAATGCCATTCCTGGCGAAATTGTCAAAAATTTTGAAATCAATAATCATGTTAATAAAGTTAATCATAAGTTATCATTAAGAAAAAAATTGAATTCAAGACTCAATGTTTTATCAACTTCCGAAAAAAATGTTTTCAATCAATACAATTCACAAGATCAGATAGATTTAAAAAATATTCAATTAATTGAATCAAAAGATCGTCAAATTTATGTACTAAATGCATTAAATGTATATTTAGACTATGTTCGACAAAAGAAAAAAGGTCATTTAACGACGATCGAAAAATTGAAATGGGAAACTGTTCAAGCTTATCGATCTGAACTGGGTTTAGGGCCTAAAATGAATATGGATCAAAACTTTATGTCGAATCGGCCTGATCTAGGACATGATGCTTTTGGTTTTGGATTAAGTCTTGGTCAAGCCATTTTTACTAATGATGAGAATAGCTTTACTCGTTCTGAATCTGGTGCTTTTTTGATTTATAATCTTCGTTCTCCATATCATGATTTAAACAATATTGATCAAGGCTTTGATCAGTTTTCCCAGATTTTGTTTCCTGCTATTGAGGGTCGTTACTTATTTGAAAGTCAGAAGCACGATATCACCAAAGTGAATCTAGTTGATATTAAGTCATTGGTGCCGTATGAAAATTTTGATCCTCAAATTTCATGGATGCTCAATTTTCAATATGGAAAATCTGTTTTAAATATTATGACAAGCGATTATGCTATTTTGTCAGATGCTGCTGCTGGATTGTCATCAAATGTTATTTTGGAACATAATATTATTTATGGTTTTATCGGAATTCGTAATGAGTTTTTAAATGCTCGCTTTAATGACCATAAGCTATATTCATTAATGAGCCTGGGATCTATTCATACCCTAAGTGAGTTATTTAAAATTTCATTCAATATCAAACACTTAAAGAGTGTTAACTACACGAACAGTTTGTATTTGAATGTGTATAATCAATTCGAGCAAGAGCTCACTTATTCTGTAAAAAGAAATTTGGAATGGCGACAAAATTTTAAATTTGAAAGAGTTGTTATTGACGAATATGGACGTAAAAAGACTTCACCAGATAGTTATGTTGTATCCACAGGTCCAGTATTTTATTTCAAATAAATTTACGTTGACTAAAATTTGATGACTTTTAAAATGTCATCTAACAATCAATAAAAGAAGGGAATCTTTATGAAAAAATTATTATTGTGCTCAATGATCGTTGCTGCGGCTGCTGTTTCACAAGCGAAAGAGCCTATGGAGTATTTAACTGGTAAAGTTGCAAAAGCAGATGTTATTGACGGTTGTGGTTTAGGATGGCAAGTGACTGATTCAAGAACATTTATCGGTACAACTACTCGTGGAACTACGAACATGACTGTACCTGCTACTTTTGGTATGACTTCAGGAACATTAGGTTGCGAAAAAATACAATTTGCTAAAAATGATGAAAAAGCTGCAACATTTGTATCAACAAACTTCCAAACTTTGAAAGCTGAATTAGCTGAAGGTCAAGGTGAGTATGTAGCTGGTATGATCCAATCTTTTGGATGTTCTTCTGAGCAAGTTCAAGCTATTTCAAATAAAATTCAAGGCAATTACAAATCTGTTGTTGCTCCTGCACAAAATGCTCAACAATTATTTTTAAACTTGAAAAAAGAAATCGGCTTCTGCGGTTAATTTTTGTTCAATTAGCATAAAAAAAGCTCTCGTCTAATTAACGAGAGCTTTTTTTATTTCATCTACGTTGTTTGTATTACTGTGTCCTAATGTGATAATTTCATCCTCACTCCATTGAGTTAAGTCTAATCCAAGAGCGATTGTCAAAACTTCGTTAATATGTTGAACGAAATGAAACTTCATTTCCTCTTTAATTTCTTCTGGTACGTCAACTAAATCTTTTTTGTTTTTATCACACATAATAATTTCAGTAATTCCAGCTCTATGTGCAGCCATAACTTTTTCTTTAATGCCGCCAACGGGTAATACTTTGCCACGCAAGCTGATTTCTCCAGTCATTGCTAATTTTGGATTAACCGCTCTGCGTGAAACAAGCGATGCCATCGAAGTTAGTAGTGTGACGCCAGCTGATGGGCCGTCTTTGGGAATCGCTCCTGATGGAACGTGCAAATGGATATCAAATTTATTAAAATTAAACATTGGAGCTAAAGTATTAAGTCTAGCTTTAATAAGCGATTTGGCAATCTGTGCTGATTCTTTCATAACATCGCCAAGTTGTCCTGTGATAATCAGTTGTCCTTGTCCTGGCATTAACGCAGTTTCAATAAATAAAATATCTCCGCCAACGGGAGTCCACGCTAAGCCAGTGACTAAGCCTGGTGTTGATGATAACTCAGCAATTTCGCTTTGGTAGCGTTCGGGACCAAGAATTGTTGACAAATTCATTAATGAAATTTCAATTTTAGTTTGTCCTCGTAAGATTTGTTCGCTCGTATATCGCGCGATTTGTGCAAACTTTCTTTGTAAATCACGAACACCTGCTTCGCGAGTATAACTTGTAATTAATTTTAAAATAGATTCATCATCAATTTTTAACTGATCAGTTGTTAGTCCGTGTTCTTGAATTTGCTTCGGAAGTAAGTGGTTTTTTGCTATATGTAATTTTTCAGGTGTCGTGTATCCCGATAAATCAATCACTTCTAAGCGATCAAGTAAAGGCAATGGAATGCCCTCTAAATTGTTTGCAGTAGCAATAAATAGCACATTAGATAAGTCAAATGGCGTATCTAAGTAATGATCTGAAAATGTTGAATTTTGTTCTGGATCAAGTACTTCGAGCATTGCGGCTGCTGGGTCTCCAGCGAAACCTCGAGACATTTTATCGATTTCGTCAAGAACAATGACGGGATCATTCTGCCCGGCCTTTTTCATTGCAGCAATGAGTCTTCCGGGAAGGGCTCCTATGTATGTTCGTCGATGACCTCTAATTTCAGATTCATCTCGTACGCCACCTAAACTAATACGTTGATACTTTTTTGATAGCGCTTTAGCGATGCTTGCTCCAAGTGAAGTTTTTCCAACTCCTGGCGGACCTAAAAACAACAATATTGATCCTCGCTTATCTTTTTTCATTTTCATAACGGCGAGATGTTGTAATATTCTTTCTTTAATTTTTTTAAGACCATAATGATCTTGATTTAAAACCTGCTCAACATGTTCCAATGAAAAATCTTTCTTAGACGAAGAGTTTGACCATGGTAGTGCGACCATTAAATCAAGATGATTACGAATCATCTGATATTCAGGTGATTGTGGATTGACACTTTCTAATTTTTTGAGTTGTTGCTGGGCTAGATCGTGAGCTTCTTTTGGCATGCGTGCCTGTTCAATTTTTGTTTTATAGCCGTCAGTCGTATTTGTTTCTTCTGTTTCACCAAGTTCTTCTTTAATAGTTTTGAGTTGTTCACGAAGAATATGTTCACGTTGATTTTGACCCAGCTTAGAACTCAACTTAGATCGAATATCGTGTTGAATTTGCAAGCTTTCTTTGTGCTGTTGCAAAGTCGTGAGCAAATGCATGATGCGATTTTTCACTGAAAGTGTTTCTAGAATAACTTGTTTTTCCTTAAGTGGTATTTCTGTGTGTGTCGCTGCTAAATATGACAAAAGCTTAACATCTTCGATGCCGTTAACGAGTTCTTGCGCTTGCTCCGTATTGCCTGGGTAGAGTTTGAGGACTTCATTGCACATTTGCTTCATACTCATGAGTAGCGCATGTTCAGTGTTTTGATCTATATCAAACAAATCATCGACTTGTTCGGCATAAGCTTCAAATAAATCTGATTCGGGTTTAAAATGACGCACTTTCATACGAGTTACACCGCGTACCACAATGAAGTAACCATGATCATTGTGACCTTTAATCGACTCAATCTTGCACAATGTGCCGTAATCATAGAGATCATCGACATTTTCTAGGGATTGATCAGGATGCTTTTGCGTGAGCGTTAAGATCCAATTATTTTTACCCGTAGCCTCGTCTATAGCTTTCATGCTTTTTTCGCGGCCGACGCGCAGTGTTTGTGTCACGCCAGGATAAACAACTGTGTTTTTCAGTGGTAAGATTGGTATCGTTCCTGTAGGAATCAGCATATGAAACTCTCCCTTGTTATATAAAAGGTGAGTTCTTTTTTGAGTACGTCAAGGTAACAATGATTGTTACATATAGAGAGATACTGAAGGTGGTCAAATGAGTTTAGATCCAAAAAATAATATGAAGTGGTGTAAGAGTGCTTTACAGGCTGTAGCAGAAATTAAATCGAACAGTCATGTTTTTATTCATGGGGCCGCAGCAACTCCCCAAGTTTTAATACAAGCTCTTGTTCAACGGGCGTCGGAACTCCAAAATGTAACTATTTATCACATGCACACCGAAGGTCCAGCAGAATACGCAGATCCCAAGTATCGTGGAATTTTTAATGTGAAGAACTTATTTGTTGGGTCTAATATTCGTCCATTTATAGATTATGATCGTGTTGACTACATACCATGCTTTCTTTCTGAAATGCCTAAGTTATTTCACGAAAAAAAAATAAAATTGGATTTCGCGCTTATTCAAACTTCTACGCCTGATAAAAATGGATTTGTGTCGCTTGGCACTAGTGTCGACACTGCAAAAGCAGCCGTGCTTAATGCAAAATGCATTATCGCGGAAGTCAATTCAAAAATGCCTAGAACGTTTGGTGATGGATTACTGTCGTTGTCACAAATTCATCACGCAGTCGAAACTCAGCACGATTTATATCAATCTAAAGTGCCGAGTTTAAGTGAAACTGATCTAAAAATTGGTGAATTCGTTGCTAGTCTTATTGATAATGGTTCGTGTTTGCAAGCTGGTATAGGCTCTGTTCCTGATGCTGTTATGCGTTCGCTGAAAAATCACAAGAACTTAGGTATTCATACTGAAATGTGGAGCGATGGATTACTTGAACTTTTACAGAGTGGTGCGGTTGATAATTCAGAAAAAAGTTTTCATCAAGGCAAGAGCGTGTGCACATTTATGATGGGTTCGCAGAAATTATATGACTTTGTACATGATAACCCGTCAGTTTTTGTTTTAGCTGCCGATTATGTTAATAATCCAACACTTATTGCGCGAAACCGTAAAGTGGTATCAGTGAATTCAGCTGTTGAAATTGATTTGTCTGGACAGGTTTGTGCTGACTCTATTGGATCTAAAATTATTTCTGGAGTAGGTGGACAAATTGATTTTATTCGCGGAGCAACTTTGTCTAAAGGTGGAAAAGCGATTATTGCAATCACTTCTCGCACTAAAAAAGGTCAATCGCGTTTGGTTGCTTCGCTCCACGCAGGTGCTGGGGTTGTAACTACGCGTGCACATGCGAATTATGTTGTTACTGAGTATGGTATTGTTGAGTTATTTGGTAAGACTATCGGTGAGCGGGCTAAAGCATTAATATCAATAGCGCACCCGGATGACCGTGAAGTCATTGATAAAACTTGGTGGGAAATCAATCATAAAAAATAAAAATGGAGTTCTCGTGAAAATCGGAGATAATTATCAAGAAAAAATTCAGATTACGGCAGATCATGTAAAAAAATTTGCTGACTTTAGTGGAGATTACAATCCTGTTCACTTTGATGATGACAAAGCTATTGCGAGTGGATTTAAAGGTCGCATTGCGCATGGGATGGTTTCTGCTTCGCTGTTCTCAAAAATTTTTGCAACAAGCTTTCCAGGACCTGGTGCAATTTATTTAGGTCAGACTTTTAAATTTCATGCTCCAATTTATATAAATGAAATAATCACTTTCCAGTTAGAAGTTGTTGCTCAAAAAGAGGGTAAGCCTATTTATACTGTTAAAACTGAAGCTTTCGGCGAGGACAAGTCATTGCGTATTTCGGGTGAAGCCGTTATTCGTGCTTAACGTCTCATTATGAGATAAGTTAATTTCTAAAATGAGTAAGCCGATAGAATCTTAATGTTTAAGGTTTTTATTTATATTTTTGTAACATTAGTTTGCTCTGTTTCGACAGATGCAAAGACTACATTTGATTTGTATCAAGCTAGTCAGCTTGCTCAAGCAGTTACAAGCAATCTTAATAAAATTAATCCTATTGTCAGTCAGCCATTTAAATCTTGTAACAACGTCAGCAGCCCATCAGGTGAAGTTGTTGCTGAGTGTTCTATAAAGGATGAAGATTATAAATATCCTATTGTTAAAATCGATTATGATTCGACACAGTCACTGCCACCTGAGCTGAAATCGAGTTTATCAGACAAATTTATTAAAGAAAATGAAGGCCAAAAAATCTCGTGCGTTTTTCGTTTTAAAATGATCAATGATAATTTGCAACTTCCTGGTCAAAAAAGGGATACAAACCAAGATCCTATCGGTGACGATCGTGGATATACTCATGGGTCAGAAGTTGGGGTGAGTTGTTTATCAGTTGATGGCCAGTCATCAGCTTTTAGTTATAGCACCGACTTATACACTGAACCTGATTTTAACTCAAGACAGTGGCAAAAAAACGGTCATTTAGGGCTCAAACAAAAATTTACTGCCGAAAATATTTTTTCATTGGTTCAAGATAATATTAATCAAGGTCGAGCAACTTACTGGAAACGAGGGGTTGGTTTTATTAACCTTTCGCAAAAAAGAAAATGGGGGTTGCTGCAAGCCGATGGTCAGCAGCAATGGTATCACGATGTTATGAACCGAGTAAACAAAGGATCAGCCTATGAATATACGAATATCGAGGGCACTTTAGATCACTGGGCAGGGTTCGTCACCTTAGCAATTGGCCTACAAGAAAATCGAAAACTTGGTCAAAATTGTTCAATACATTTAAATGCAGATGCAGGGGTGCGAATAGCAACACGAGCTCAGAGTTCAATGATTAATGCAAACTTAGGAACACAATTTAATTATCAAATGACAGATAATTATTTTGCATATTTAAAAGCTCAAAGTGAAATTAAATTACGAAAATCTAGTCAAGTCCTAGAAAATACAATTGCGGCTGGTGTTCGAAGCCGGCAAGGCGGATATGTAGAAGCAGGCGTGATGTCTCAGAAAGGCAACCGCCAAGATGTTCCCGATTTACCTAGTCTCTATAATAATAACAAAAATGATCTCATGTATTTTATGCGCCTAGGGAAATCAATTTAAATCATTTTTACTAGAACTATTATAAAGATCTTCTTTTTTAAGCATGATCTGCTTAGATAAATTGAACAAATATGATCTGGAACATATTTATTTAATAAAAATTTCAGGAAATTAATCTTTCGTGCTTAGTATGAGAATATTTTTTTGCTGAAAGTGAAGGCTCAAAATGCAAGCTTTAGAATTATTAATGCCGGCGGGTTCGGTAACAAAACTAGAAATGACACTTGAATATGGTGCGGATGCAGTGTACTTAGGGCCACCGCTTTACAGTTTACGAGCTCGCGAAAATCATTTTAATCAAGAAGAACTCAAAAAATCTATTGAATATGTTCATAGTAAAAATAAAAAAGCTTATATGACTTTAAATATTTTTGCTCGTAATCGTAAGTTGAAACCATTAACAGCAGATATTATTGAATATGCGAAAATGAAACCAGACGCATTTATAATGAGTGACCCTGGTTTGGTGATGATCGCTAAAGAGTACGCGCCGTCGATACCTATTCATTTGTCAGTACAGGCTAATTGTATGAATTGGCAATCTGTTAAATTTTGGCAACAGTCGCTCGGCGTCGAAAGAGTTATATTGAGTCGTGAATTATCTATTCAAGAAATATCAGAAATTAAACAACGTGTGCCAGATGTAGAGTTAGAAGCATTTGTTCACGGATCAATTTGTATTGCTTATTCAGGTCGTTGTTTATTGTCGTCTTATATGGATAAACGAGATGCAAATCAAGGTGTCTGTGATAATTCATGCCGTGAGAAATATAAAGTATTTGAAAAAGATTATTATATTCAGGGGTTAGATGAAGATGATCGACAACTTTATCAGATTGATGAAGACGAACATGGAACATATGTTTTAAATGCAAAAGATCTTTGTATGATTGAACACCTCGATAAGCTTGTTCAGGCCGGTGTGATATCCTTTAAAGTTGAAGGACGTACAAAGTCTGAATTTTACGCAGCTATGGTCGCAAGATCGTATAAACACGCACTGAGTGATGTTCTAGCTGGTCGAACTTTTAATTCTAAATGGTTATCTGAACTGAACAAGCTTACACATCGTGGATACCATACGGCCTTTATGTTGAATGATCCAGGAGCTCAAGGGCAAAATTATGAAAGTAGCACTAAGTATAATAAATCAGTTCAGTTATTGGGTGTTTACAAATATGACGGGGTTGATATCAAAAATAAAGTTTGCATAGGGCAAAAAGTTGAAATCATTACACCGCAAAATGAAACAATATTAGATGAAGTTGTGTCTATTACATCGCGCACAGGCGAACAATTGAACGAAGTTCACTCTGGGCGTGGTATTTTTAACGTCATTCTTAAACGTACGCCAAGTTTACCACAGTATGCAATGCTATTGTCTGTGACGAATGAAAATAATGAGAGAGGTAATCGCGAATGAAAGAACAATCTCAATTAAAACAATTATTTAAGAAAATGTGGGAACATTATTGTCGTATGAATCCCGAGGCTCAACGTGTTTATGATTGTTTAATTTCATTAGGTGAAACAGTTGAAAATGATCACATTGCTTTACGAACGGTGAGTTTATCTGAAGTTAATAAAGATGTATTAGGTAAATTTTTTACGGATTATGGCTATGTTAAAAAAGGTGATTATGTTTTTCAAAATAAGAAATTAACTGCTAATCATTACGAACATTTTGATGTTCATATGCCTAAAGTTTTTATATCGCAATTAGAGTTAGATTGGTGTTCTAATTTTGTAAAATCTGAATTAACTAAAGTGATTCAAACTTCAAATTTAAAAAATTGTGATTATGAATCGTTTTTGTACAGTGGACGTCATTGGACAGCATTTTACGCGGTCTACTTAAACTTGTACGAAGAAAGTGAGTACGCAGCTTGGTTTTATGCTCATGGTTTTAAGCCAAATCATTTTACTGTGTACATTAATAAATTAAAAAAATTAAATGACATCCAAAGATTGAATTCGTTTCTTAAAGATAACAATTTTAAGTTAAATCAGTCCGGTGGCGAAATAAAAGGATCGGTTGAAGATTGTCTTGAGCAAAGTTCCACAATGGCTTCAGAAATATCAGTTCGATTTGGCGAGGGAATCTATAGTATTCCTGGGTGTTACTATGAGTTCGCGAAAAGATATCCATTACAAACAGGATCACTTTATCAGGGTTTTGTCGAAAAAAGTGCTGATAAAATTTTTGAAAGTACTCACCAAAGCTAAGTTTTTAAAGCATTTTTTGTGAACGTAAATTTGTCACTTGTCTAAAACATAGCCCCACAAAGCTCGTATTTTGTATATAATTATGGTCTAAGATTGGCAGCAGTTTCTGACGATGGCATGAATTCTTATAATGTTCAGTTCGTTTAAGCTATTAATACAAGGCTCAATCGATGATTTAGCGTCTGAGGATATTCGGTAAATTAGAAGCTTTACATTTGGTTGTGAAAACCCATAGGTTGTTTCTTTTTTCAGCAAAAGGCCTATGTTGACATAACGAGTAATGCTTGCTAATTCTAGTGAACTCATCTTAATGGTTCCGTAGCTCAGTTGGATAGAGCAACTGCCTTCTAAGCAGTAGGTCGCACGTTCGAATCGTGCCGGAATCACCATTTATGGGTTCTTCTCTTTTCATGGTGGGTAACGCCAAAAACATCAAAAAACACAAGCATTTAGAAATCTCAAGCGATAGTTTTTTTCATTCTTATAACCAAAAGCTCTGTTTTTTACAAGACTTGCGATCCTGTTGTAGCCTTCAGTCACTGCATTTGTGATCGGGTTTAAAAAATAATTCAGAACTTCATCTTTCCACCTTTCTAAGGTTTTACAGTACTTTTTAATTTCAGGTAATTGACTAAATCGCATGGCTAAAATGAGTTTTTCAAAACGCTGACAAGCTCTGTTATACCCTTTTATTCGATAAAAACTGTGGAAGTATTCCTTCCACTCATATGCTTCTTTAATTTTAGGATGTTCTTTCAACCAAAGATCTAAGGCATTTCTTTCAAAGTATTTTAATTTGTGACGATTACGTAGAAGTAGTTTTCTTACGGGGTTTTTTCTTTTATCGCCAGTTATATCAATGCGATGACGATTTAAAATATTACTAAAAATTCTAAGTACATGAAATTTATCTGCGACGAGTTTGGCATTGGGAAAATGCGTATACGCAAAGCCACGATAAGTATCAGACATATCCAAGGCAACCCATTCGACGTTTAGCCTTCCAGCTAAATGCTGTGTTTGATCGATTAAGCCTTGTTTCGTTTTGCCATGAACACATTCACGAACTGTTCTATTTTTAAGATCAGTAAATACTGTCATAAACTTAGGAATGCCGTATTGTCTTCGAACGAAGTGTTCATCGATCCCCAGTTGTTTGGGGAATTCACGAGTAATTTGTCTGTTTTGTAATTCAAGTTGTTCGTAATAAACTTTATACACAAATGAACTTGATAATTTAAAAGTTTTACGAACTTCTGACATTGAACTAAAGTTGTTACAAGCACGGCGAACAGCTTCTCGTAATCTCTGTTTAGTTCTCCGTTTTGGCCATATACCCTCAACATACTCTGTAAATGGCTTTCGACAGTTGTGGCAGTAATAGCGACGTTTACGCAAGCTCAGGGTCATAACTTTCTCTTTTAATGGCTCATCTTTTACCTTTATTGTACGATGATCATAAACTGAACTACTTTTTGTTCCGCATCGCGTGCAAATTTCAAATTTCGACCTCTTTTTTTCGCACCAAAACCATGACCCACCAGGACCATGATTGAATTTAATAATTTTTACTTCCGGTAAACCCAAAAAATTGAGTATTTTAGATTCGGGCATAAGCTGATTTCTCCTAAGTTGTCGTGTGGTAACAACATCTTAAGCTAGAGATTTCAGCTTGTGTCTCTTGATTTTATAACGCAATGTCTCCCACTCTAAATAGTGAAGAACCGCAATTTCTCTCACGTTTTATAAAAAAAAAGTATACATGCTTAGATCAAAAGTGGATAAATTGATTTATGTCAGTTTTAGCCGGACTTGATCTCATTATTTTGTTTTTTGCTTTAGGTTTTTTTGCCTCGTGGATTAAATCGGACCTTCGATTTCCTGAGAATACTTCAAAATTTTTATCAGTCTATTTATTGCTCGCACTAGGTTTGAAAGGCGGGCATCAAGTTAAAGTGGCAACTCATTTAGATGGTTTTTCTGAAGTACTTTTAATTGGTATGTTGTCTTGCTTTGTGATTCCTTTCGTGATTATTCGATTACTTAAAAAAGACTTAGGTTCAGAAAATGCTGCTGCACTTGCGGCTAGTTACGGATCTGTGAGCGCCGTAACTTTTATTGCGGCACACTCGGCGCTTGCAAGCCAAGGAATCGAAGCGAGTGGGTACATGGTGGCTGTAATGGCTTTGATGGAAGTGCCTGCTATAGTTATCGCTTTGTATTTATATAAAAAATCAATTCAAAATAATCTTCAGAAAACATCACTGATTCGTGATACTTTAGATATTCTTAAAGGCAAATCAATTATTTTACTGTTGGGTGGATTTACAATAGGTTATCTTTTTCGTGAGCAAGAATGGAATTCTGTTTCTGCTTTATTTCAAGATGCCTTTAAAGGCTTTTTAGCTTTGTTTTTGCTTGATCTTGGTGTTAATGCGCAAGCTCAAATTTCAGATGCTTGGAAGCAAAAGGGCAAAGCTGTTTTTGTAGCTTTAATCTTGCCACTTTTGCACGGTAGTGTGTTTTTATTATTGGCTCGAGTGTTTAATATTTCACTAGGTAATCAAGTTTTAATTGGAGTTTTGGCGGGAAGTGCTTCTTATATTGCGGCGCCGGCCGCGATACGTTTCGCTATACCCAAAGCCAATGCAGCTTTTTATATAGCACTTCCACTAGGTTTGACTTTTCCTATGAATGTTATATTTGGTATACCATATTACATTGCGCTTGCTCAGATTCTTGAACAAATTTAAATACTTTTTTCCTCGGCTGTGTAAATCAGTTTTTTAATTTGTGAGCATTCATCACCCACACATATTGAAGAGCCAGTATCAAAACAAGCTAACTTTAGATTTTGGAAAATATCGGCTATAGGTTGTTCGAACCAGGGCTGCAGGCTTAACAAGCTTTGTGCTTTGCCCCAACAGTTGAGGGGTTGGAACTGTAATTGCTTTATTTCGGACTTAAGATTGTCAAGGTGGTTTGTGGTTTGTGCTGAATTTATAACTTGATTAGCCGATGAATAGAGATACTTTGTAGCTGAGTATCCTGCCCAAATTGTTACCCCCGCAACAAAAAATAAAATAATTATACCTACAGAAGCAAAAATTTTGAACTTCCGCATTAAATTGGGTTGTGTCTTTAAAGCTTTATATATCTCAAACAAAATATACTTTTTCATAAAACCTCTGGATACAGAATACTTGAATTCAGAGAATTACTAAAATAGATAAATATATACTAATATATCACTTAAAATTATACTGAAAAAGTGTCTTTTAATTTGGCAGCAATTGGATTTTCAATTTTCCTTTGCGCTGTTATTAAAAATAATTCTTCGTATACACCTTGTAGCTGACCGATTTCAACCAGCTCGCCACGTTTAAGTTGCCCTGCGACTGTGTGAGTGGCCGTCGGTACAAGACCCATTTCATTAATGGCGACTAATTTTTTAACAGAAATGTCTTGGCTTTCGATAACAATATTTAATGCGATTTGATTCGCTTTTGCCCAATGATCAAGATTTTGTCTAAGTTGACTATCATATGTTGGTAAAATCATTGGCACGCCTGAAATAGATTTTGGAAAGTTTTTACGTAATGTCTTGAATTTAGGAGCACCATAAAAAGCTACATTTTTTTTAGTAATAGATTTTGGGTAGAGACCTTTTGCATCTATTCCTGTAGGTAAAAAATTAGTTACAATTAAATCCATTCTGTGGGCCGTGAGTTCGCGTAATAGTTCATCAGACTTGCCCTCTGAAAGTGTGATCTGGCAAGGTGATATTTTGAACGCTTGTTTAACAAGTTGTAAAACGATTTGCTTGGGTACGCTATCAAGAGCACCTAAGTGTAGTGAAGGTTTCAAAGGCTTTAGACGATCGTGTAGAACTTCGTACATTTCTGAACCCATTCGAAATATATTTTTAGAATAATCGAGAGCAACTTTACCTTGTTCCGTTAGCGTCAGCTTTTTGTGCTGTCGTTCAAACAACTGTACACCCAATGTATCCTCGAATTGTTTTAGTTGTGCTGACAGTGTCGGTTGACCAACACGTAGCTTTTCAGCAGCTTTTGAAACAGTACCTTCTTCAGCAATAGTCTTAAAATAAAATAAATGATGATAATTTATCCATGGGCTCATATTTACACCTCGATCCTTTTGTATCGCATTAAAATATACAGCACAAGTTTTTTATCTATTTGAGTTATGATCAGTTTTTCGCGATAATAAATTGTATAAATAGAGGAGATAACAATATATGATACTGTTCCCTTTTAGTGATTATTGGTGGTTTTATTTAGCTTTTACAGCATTTGTTTTAGTTGTGCTGGCACTGGATCTTGGCGTTTTTCATAAAAAAGCCCATGAGGTCAGTTTTAAAGAAGCTTCAATTTGGACAACTGTTTGGATCAGTTTGGCTTTGGTATTTAATTATTTATTTTATTTGTATGCTCAGTATCGGTTTTCTACACATGAAAGATACACTTCAATTCCTGATTTTGATCCGAACTTGCAAGCTAAAAACTCTGCTCTTGAGTTCTTAACGGGTTTCGTTGTTGAGAAATCACTAGCAATTGATAACATTTTCGTTTTTGCAGTCGTGTTTGGTTATTTCGGTATTCCTAAAATGTATCAGCACCGAGTTTTGTTTTGGGGCATATTAGGAGCACTTATATTTAGAGCGATTTTTATTGCAATGGGTTCTGTGTTGATGCAATACCATTGGATTGTCATATTCTTTGGTGCACTATTAATTTTAACGGGCTTCAAAATGTTTTTTGCTGGAACAGCACCACAAAACTTAGAAACTAACTTTATTGTTAGACAACTTAAAAAAATATTTCGTGTACACCCGCAAATTGAAGGACAAAATTTTTTCATAAAGAAAAATGGATTAACATATGTGACGCCTTTATTTCTAGCGCTGATATTTTTAGAGTTGAGTGATATTATTTTCGCAGTTGATTCAGTTCCGGCAATTTTTGCTTTGACGAAAGAGCCACTCATCGTATTTACGTCTAATATATTTGCGATATTAGGGTTACGCTCTATGTATTTTATGCTGGCTGGTGTAATGGATCGTTTTGCATATATTAAATATGGACTAGCCTCAGTGCTTATTTTTGTAGGTTTAAAAATGGTTTGGTTGAACGAAGCTTTTGGCGGTAAATTCCCGATCGCTTGGTCTCTTGCAATTATTGCAGGATTAATTGGGTCTTCGGTGCTTGCTTCAATTCTAATAGATAAGCGCCGACAAAAGCTAAAATTAAAGGGTCTTAATTAAAATTTATAGATTTACCGAAGTTAAGTGAGGCTTATTTTATAAATAATGCCTCACTGTTCATTCAGACTACATTTTCTTTAAGTTAACACAGTCGTAATTTTTTTCACTTAAGGTGGTCAATTTGTGTAAACGAACACGGCTTGGTTGTTTCGTTTTCGATGAGTTGGTAACAAATAAGTCATACTGTGCCCCATTAAATAAACCTGCCCATGAAAATAAATGATTATAAATATTTTTTGTGTCTTGTGAGTAAATATCTTGTCCAGATGTTTTTCCATCTAAACTTGACGCACATGTTTTTATTTTAGGGTATTCAGAGCGGTGCGCATTTGTAATATGCCCCTGAACAATTAATGAATCTTGTGGATGTTCATTACGATCTGTTGTGAATATTGGTCTTACTGATAAATTATAACAGTGTAAACGTGCAGATTGTTGACTTATTTCATTAACGTATAAGTAACAAGCATGTCCAGTTCCGCGTTCATTAACAAACTCATCTCCCATATATAAATCACCATTTAATGCATTAATCGTATTCGCATGTGTTGTAGCAGTGACTGTTAAAACGAGTGCTAATGTAAACATTTTCATAAAGACTCTCTCCTATTTAGTAAAATGAGGATTTAGAGTCATATTTGTCTAATGTCACTGCAACATAGAGTTGCGCTAAAGTAAACGTAGTAAAGTTCACTTTTTTGATCGCATCATAAAAGCACAAAGAGAGGCGCCTGCCAGAATAATGGACCAAACGACGAGCAACCATAACATAAATATCGGAAAAGACGCGAGTGATCCATAAATCTTATTCTTCTTAAACATTTTAAGTGAAATCCAAAGAAAAGAACTTTGAACAACTGAAAGAGCAATTGATGCTAAACCTGCAGATATCATAGCCTTTGTTTTATTGACTTTAATGTCTGGCACAGCAACATAAATAAGCCATAAAACAAAAGCAACTGAAAGCGAAAACCAGAATTGTGATTCAATACTTTGGTTAAATTTACTGACGACATCGATTGATTTTAAACCGATAAAACCTGCAAGTAGTAAAGGCACACTCATAATGATCAAGCTATGTAACCACATGCGCTTAAAAAAAGTTTTTTTAGGCTTAATTTTCCATATACGGTGAATAGCGACATCTATATTACGAAATAAACCAAATGTTGAAAATAGTAAAAACAATATACCCGTAAATCCAATTGTACGAGATTGAACCTGATTGATCGTTGTCTTAATATATTGTGTGACTGTATTGCCAGTAGCTTCTTTCATATAGCTTAAAACAACAGATTCAACTTGAGGGTAAAGCTTTTCTAGGCCACCAATGGATTGAAAAAAAGCGAGTATAACAATTAAAAATGGAATCAACGAAAATAATGTTGAAAATGCTAAACTGGCTGCAGAAAATCTTATTTCAACTATTTCGTCAGAAAGATTTCGAAAAAAATTTTTTATGATAGCCAAAATCGATCCTTTACTTTGAATTCATTTTTGTCTTGTTCAACTGTGGCTAAATCACAGTAGGGATCGTGTTCAAAAAAATAGAATGTTTTTTTATCTAGAGATTGTGATAGTAGATAAATTTTTTCTTCGATTATTTTGAGAGGATCTAAGTCATATCCCATGATCCATGCTGATCGAATATGACTAGAAGTTGGTATGACATCACCACAATAAATAAGTCTTTGGTTTTCGTCTTCAAGGATTACAACTTGATGCCCTTGCGTGTGGCCATTAGATACCCACAGATTGATGTTCGGTAGTAAATGATTTATTGATCCGTCTAATGTTTTTAAGACGTTGTGTTTTTCAAGAGGCTCAAAGTTTGGCTTTAAGTAGCTGGCTTTTTCACGAACATTAGGTTGGCGAGCTGACTCAAGATTTTTAGTTTGAACGTAATAACTAGCATTCGGAAAGGTTGGTACGATATCATTATTTTGTTCTTGTGTAGCTCCACCGGCGTGATCGAAATGTAAGTGGGTTAGAATAACATCAGTGACATCGTGAGCTGTTACTCCGTACTTTGTGAGAGATTTAATGAGAGATGGTCCACAAGTATCAACACCATATATTTCTGCAAATTTTGATCCCAATTTATCACCGTATTTAGCAATAAAATCAGAACCATTTCCTGTATCGATTAATACACATCGATTTGGTGATTTAAGTAGGAGTGCGCGAGCTTCCATTTGTATGCGATTCTGTTGATCCGGAGGATTGGATTTTTCCCATAAAACTTTAGGAACAGTGCCAAACATCGCACCGCCATCCAGCCCAAAAAGTCCTGTCGGAATTGGATGAACAGTGTATTCACCAATTTTTAAATCAATATTGAGGTTTGTTGGCATTTGGGTCTGCATAGTCTTCTTTCATTTCTTCTTCGTCAGAGGTCAGTTGTTGAAGATTTTCTTCGCGATTAGAAAATTCATTTTCATCAGTGAGGTCGTCAGGAAGAATGGTTGGATCAATTGTTTTGACCCACTGAATATAATTTTGATACACAACAGTAATATTTTCTGGTTGTTGAACAGGGCCAATATGAACAGTTAGTTTTCCTGGCTTTGCAAAAATAGCGCCTTTGGGCCACAGCTTAAGATTGCCTTCGATATACAAAAATAAAATCGGTGTTTGAGTTTTTTCTGCAAATATACTTATTCCGCGTTTAAACTCTTGAAGTTTGCCATCGCGAGAACGAGTTCCTTCCGGAAAAATGATCAACCACATGCGATCAAGTTCTTTTAAAAGCGTAATTATTAAATTTACTGCTTCACCTTTGCGGTCTTTTCTATCGATGGGGATTGCGCCTAAGCAATGTTGTGAAAAAAAAGTAAAAACAGGATTCGAAAAAAAGTAATCCTTAGCAGCAGCGATGTAAAGATCAAACCAATGTTTGCGCGGAATGCTCGCAGCAATTGAAGTGGCATCCAGATGTGATGCGTGATTACTAATAATAATTAATTTTTTATGTTTTTCGTAGAGTTCATCGAAATTTCCACCTTTAACCTGTAAACGTATGTACATGGTGTAAAACCATTTTTTAAGTAACATAAACCATAAAAAACGTATTAAACGACTCGTTAAATCGTAGTGCTGTGTAAACAGCGGTAAATGTTTTAAGTGTCCAGGTAATTTTGTCCACTGTTCGTTATTGTAGTTCCACTCTCGCATTTAATGACCTATCTATTTTAGAGCTAACATTACAAAGTAATATATTGGAGCAACAAATATTAATCGATCCATGCGCTGAAGAAAATCTCCACGTCCTAAGATAAAGGGCCCCACGATTTTAACTCCGGCATCTTTTCGCATAACAGACATAACAAGATCCCCTATAAATCCACCAAATCCAGCCACTAACCCAGAGGCTAGCCAATATTTTTCCCCTCGTGCTGGTAGTAAGTGTCGCATGGCATAGGCTAAAACAATTGTCAAAATTATTGAAAAAACAGTACTGATAAATGTTCGTCTTTGTGAAATTTCAGCGAGTATTCTTTCGCCTTTAAAATAACGACTAAGAGCCAAATTTGTGTTATCGCAGAATTCAGTTAAGATCATGACATACATTAGTTGGTATATTCCATTTTCAAAATTGAGAATTAATCCCAAGTGCATGAATGACCAACCTAAAAAGATGAACCCAAGTAAAGTTAATGAAATGTATTGAATCATATTTTTATATTCGCGCTGAATCAACGGAACTAGGCATGATAGGGCTAAGACAGCCATAGGCATACCGTTGTAAATCGTTAGATTGTCATAATAAGCACAGGCTGCAAGTCCAATAATTCCTAAGTAGCAGATGATTACAAAGTACACTTTATGAAACATACCCATAATTTGAAAATATATTTTTGCACCGAATAGAGCGAGTACCGTTAACATTATAAAAGGTATGGGGTAAGACATCCCCATAATTCCAAACATTAAGGGAGCGAAGATCAGCCAGCTTTTAATTGAGGCCCAGGCGACTTGGGAATATTGATTTTTTTTACGAAAAATATAGTTAATGAGCGCGCCGATAAAAATGACTGCTATAACGATCAATGTCGTTTGTTGATAAACGGGGCTGTCCCAGGCGCGAAAACTATTGTTAACACTGTTATTCATAGATTATACCGTGATCTTTAATTTTTTTATACAAATTAGATTTTGAAACTTGTAATTTTTTACTACATTCTTCAATGTTGTTGTCATATTTAGCAATTGTCATGATGAGATACTTTTTTTCTTGCGCCATCATAAAGTCATCAAGAGTCATGTCTGAATGATCGATTAGACTATCAGATGATGGCACGTTTCTAAGAAGTAAATGGTTAACATCTTCGGCACGTATGATCGGAAGTGGTGAGGCTAAAACAAGTTGCTCACAAACGCGCTTAAGTTCCCTAATGTTTCCGGGCCAAGCATAATCGGCTAAAGCCTGATAAGCATCTTGGTCAAAAACTTTATTACGCTTATTTTTACTATTTTTTATGAAGAAATCAGCTAATTCGCGAATGTCAGTTGAACGTGATTTTAACGGAGGTAATTCGATTTTATGAGCGGAGATTCTAAAATATAAGTCTTCACGAAATTTTTTTTCGGCTATCATTTCTTTAAGAGGTTGGTTGCTGGCGCAGATAACTCTGACATCAACATGAATTGAATCCTTAGCTCCAACTTTACGAACTTCACCAGACTCAAGAAAACGTAAAAGTTTTGCTTGTTGTGATAAAGGCAGAGCTTCAATTTCATCTAAAAATAAATCTCCACCATGAGCAGCTTCGGCCAACCCCATTTTGTTTTGATCAGCTCCGGTAAAGGCGCCTTTAACATGACCGAATAATTCGGATTCAAATAAATTCTCTGATATAGCAGCGCAATTCATTGTGACAAACGGTGTTTGTGCTTCTTGTTCAGATAGTAAGCGAGCGATAACATCTTTTCCAGTGCCAGTTTCGCCTTCGATCATGATTGAATTTCTCTCACCTTTTAGTGAGGCTATTATTTTACGGATACTCTCCGTTTGGGGAGATGATCCAACTAAGATCGTTTTACGGTGATGTGTATTTTCAATTTTACGAAGTTGCCAATAGGCTGCGATTTTTTCAAGAATGAGGGTGACCTCTTCACTAATGAGTGGTTTTGCTAAAAAACGAGAAGCCCCAGCTTTAATCGCCATTTCCATATTTTGACGATTCAGATCGCCAGACATTGAAACAATTTCAGTTTGCGGGTTACGTTTCAACAATTGAGCAATTACACTAGGGCCATCTGGTGTTTGTCCAACTTTTGAAGAGATATGCATATCAACCATGGCAGCATGGTAGAAAATATGATCCGGAATTAAGTCTGGTTTGGTTGCGATAAAAACCTTAAACCCATTCGGAGCCATAAGTTTAATTGAGCTAGCTAAAAGAGAATCATCTTCGACAATTAATAAATTGAGTAAATCATTGGACATTTTCTCATTCTAATCTAGAATGTTTTCATGTCAAAAATTAAAATTTTACTCACTGAAAATATTCATCAAGTTGCACAAGAAAAATTACAAGCAGAAGGGTATCATGTTGACTTAATTAAGCATGCTCCGACTGAAGAAGAGTTTCTAAAAATTTTACCCGAATATCATGTGCTCGGAATTAGATCGAAATCTGATTTAACTCATCAAATTTTAGACAAAAATAGGCATTTGTTGGCTGTTGGGGCTTTTTGTATTGGAACAAATCAAATACAATTAGCAACAGCTACGCAAGTTGGTATACCAGTTTTTAATGCGCCACACAGTAACACGCGATCAGTTGCTGAATTAGTCATTGCGGAAATGATCGCACTTTCGCGTCAATTGGCTGATCGTAGCAGCTTAGCTCATAAAGGCGAATGGGTTAAGTCCGCTGACGGGTCGCGTGAAGTTCGCGGTAAAACATTGGGTATAATAGGTTATGGTCATATCGGTAGCCAACTCAGTGTATTAGCAGAATCAATGGGCATGAAAGTCGTTTTTTTTGATATCATTAAAAAGTTACCGCTGGGCAATGCTAAAGCTATGACTAAATTAGATGAACTTTTATCTGTTTCTGATTTTGTAAGTTTGCATGTTCCAGAAACACCAGAGACAAAAAATATGATCGCTAGGACCCAGCTCGTGCAAATGAAAAAAGGCTCGTATTTGATCAATGCTTCGCGTGGCACAGTTGTGGTGATTGAAGATTTAGTTGAAGCGCTCAAGAGTAAGCATTTGGCTGGTTGCGCGATAGATGTTTTCCCAGTCGAGCCAGCGTCAAATAAAGAGACATTTACAACACCATTACAAGGGATCGGCAATGTGATACTAACACCACACATTGGTGGAAGCACGGAAGAAGCACAGTATTCGATTGGATTAGAAGTTGCTGAAAGTTTTCGTAAATTTTTGCAAACGGGTACTACTGCTGGTGCTGTCAATTTTCCGAACGTGGATTTGTCGCCAAAGTCTAATGTCACGCGCTTAATGAATGTTCATAAAAATGAACCTGGAGTTCTGGGGGAAATTAATGGATATATTTCTGAAGCGAGTGCCAATATTCAAGCTCAGTATTTATCAACAGATCCACAAATTGGATATCTCGTTGTGGATCTTGAAATGGACAAAGCTAAATTGCCAGCTATTGAACTCATTAAAAAAATTGAAAAATCATCTCGTAATATTAAAACACGCCTAGTGTTTTAATATTACAAATCAAAAACTTTACCAGGGTTAATGATGTTGTCAGGATCAAAAACTTTTTTGATTCCCTTCATCATATCAACTTCAGCCTGCGATCTCGTGTATGTTAAAAAAGATTTTTTTGATAAACCAACACCATGTTCTGCTGAAATACTGCCATTTTGTTTTTTGACTGAATCAAAAACTAATTTATCAACCTTACGACACTCTTGAACGAAAACTTCTTTAGTCATACCTTCGGGTCTTAAAATGTTAATATGTAAATTGCCATCACCGATGTGTCCAAACCAAACGACTTCCCAATTTGGATATGCTGAATTAAGAACTTGATCTAAATCAGTCATAAAATCTGGTACTTTTGAAATTGCGACAGAAATATCGTTTTTATAAGGAGAATATTTAGCTAATGATTCGCTGATATCCTCGCGGTAACGCCAGAATGTTTTAGCCTGTTGCTCTGATTGAGAGACAACGCCATCTAAGATGTAGCCTTTTTCAAGACAGCTTTCAAAAACAGACATCATTCTTTCTTCTGATTCGGCCGTAGCTGTTTCGATTTCGCAAACAACATAAAAATCAGAAACGGTTTCAAATGGTCTTGGTAAACCCGTGCTGGCAATAACTTTTGCTAAAGCTTTTTCAGAGAACATTTCATAAGCTTGCATTTGGCAATTTTTTTTGAATTCAGAATACACTTTCATAACGGATGACATTTGATCTAAAGCTAATACCAAAACTTTCAATTCTGCCGGTTTGGGTGCTAATTTAATTGTGGCTTCGGTGATGAAACCGAGAATACCTTCGCTGCCAATAAATAAATGCCGTAAATCGAGACCTGTGGCATTTTTAACAAGACCATTATTAAGTTCTAAAACTTCTCCAGTGCCAGTAACAACTTTAAGACCAACAACCCAATCGCGTGTTAATCCATAGCGAACAACTTTGATGCCACCAGCATTCGTCGCGATATTACCACCCATTTGCGAGCTACCACGAGCCGCGAAATCAACAGGGTAATAAAGATTTTTAGTTTTTGCAAAATTTTGTAGTTCTTCAGTGATGACGCCGGCATCGATTTGAACTGTTGAATCAATTTCGTTAAAATGTTTAATTTGATTCATTTTTTCAAAACTGACGACAACTTCGCCATTTAGGGCACAAGCAGCTCCGCTAAGTCCTGTGCGCCCACCCGACGGAACTAACGCAATTTTATGAGTACGCGCCCATTTGACGATTTCAACTACATCAGTCGTTGATTCAGGAAACACAATTGCAGATGCTTTAATGTCGTAATAAGTTGTCCAATCTTTACCGTAATAGGCTAAAGATTCAGAATCAGTTTTAATGTTTGTCGGATTAATTTTAAGACTAGAAATGGCATTTATCATGCCATTATTATCGCAAAGTTCTCACGCGAAAGAAAGAGTAAATCGGGCACAAGCCCCAACCGGCTGTTGCTAAACCGTAAAGACCTAGACCATAAAACCAGTAAGGCCCCCCGGCAACGGCGTAGGCCAAAACTAAAGTCGCTATTAAAAAGCGTAAGGCTCTGTCCCACAGAGCCACATTGCATAACATAATTTAATTATTTTAATAGATCTTGTAATTCGCCAGCTTGGTACATTTCCATCATGATGTCGCTGCCGCCGATTAACTTTTTGTTGATGTATAATTGTGGAATTGTAGGCCAATTACCATAATCTTTAATGCCTTGACGAATTTCTTCATCGTCTAAAACATTAACGTCTTTAAAAGCAACGCCCATATCTTGTAAAATTGCAGTTGCACGAGCCGAAAAGCCGCACATCGGAAATTGTTGTGTGCCTTTCATGAAAAGAACAACTTTATTCTCATTTAATAAGTTTTCGATTTTTGCTTTAACGTCAGACATGATTGACTCCCTTATATATATGTTAGTTTTTAATTGCAGTTTTGATTGATAGTGCGTGAACTTCACCAGTTTTAAGTTCTGGTCCGAAAGCTTTCATTACATGTTGGTGTTGCTCGATGCGCGTAAGGCCTTTAAATTGGCTACTTTTTACGGCAACTTCCCAGTGATCGGCTGTGCCTGTCAGGTCAAAAACCTGAATTTCAGAATTTGGGTCGGCATCTGGATAGTGTTCTTGCAATCTTTGTTTCATTTGTTCTATTGTCATAGACATGTTTGATAGCAGATCCCTTAATAGTAATCAAGACTCAGGACAAAACAAGATGTCTGTTGTAAAAAAGAACCCTCTTGTGGCCTTTTTTTTAACATACCTAAGCTATATTTTAAGTCTTTTAACTCTCTATATGTTGAATCGTTTTTTGTTTTTGGGTTGGAATATACACCAAATGCAAGGGATTGAAGCATCGCATTTTCTGACTGCATTTCTGCAAGGTTTGAGATTTGATTTGGTTATTATAGCACCACTTTGTTTTATTTTATGTCTTTTTACATTTTGGCCGCATAAGCCTTTGCGATTGACTGGTTTAGCAATTGTGCTGCTGATTTGGATACCTTTATTATTCATTAATTTTGTTGATATAGAGTTGGTTAACTTCACGGGACGTCGATTTACGCGTGCAAGTCTTTTTCTAGCTCGAGAGGGGCAAACAACTAATTTGCTACAGTATAAATTTTTAACAGCAGCAACGTTTATCGGTTTAGTTGGATTAATTGCTTTGAACTGGGCCTTCTCTAAAAAATTGTTTCAAAACCAGAAGGGGTTGAGTACTCCACAGAAAGCTTTTGTATTGTTTATTATAACAATTGCAACTGTTATTGGAGCACGTGGGGGACTTCAATATAAACCGATTAGTTATGTTGACTCAAAAGTTGTTGATCACCCGTATGCTCATCAGTTAGTTTTAAATTCCGGATTCACATTTATCAAAAGCTGGGGACAAAAATCATTTCAAAAAGAGAGGTATTTTTCGGAAGTTGAACTGAAAAAATATCTCAATTTAAATTCAGAAATTTTTAAACAATCAACTCATAAATATACAGATCAGCTGAATATTGTTTTGCTGATCGTTGAAAGTTTTTCGCGAGAGTATTTAAGTGCGCAATCGATGCCATTTACATATTCATTGGCATCAAGTGGTGTGTATTTCAGACAAAGTTATGCTAATGGGCGTCGATCGATTGAGGGGATCGCTTCAATTTTATCTGGAATTCCCGCACTCATGGAAGATCCATTTTTAAACTCTGAATTTGCGACAAATGACTTTATTGGACTTGGTCATTTGCTTAAGAATAAAGGCTATAAAACAAGTTTTTTTCATGGCGCTCAGAACGGTAGTATGCGTTTCGATGCCTTTACGAAAGCGAGTGGCTTTGATCAGTATTTTGGTAAAAACGAGTATCCGAATCCTGCTGACGATGATGGTTATTGGGGTATTTTTGATGAACCATTTTTACAATTCCAATGTCAAAAAATGAGTGAAATGCAACAACCCTTTGCGTCAGTTGTTTTTACATTATCTACACACCAGCCATTTAAAGTACCGGTTCATTTCGATACGAACTACAAAACAGTAAAGAGTTCGGAATTGCCGATTGAGAAAAGTTTTAGCTATTTTGACTTTGCACTTAAAAATTATTTTGAATGTGCAAAAAAACAAACTTGGTTTAATCGTACTGTTTTTGTGATAGTGGCTGACCATGCTGGCCCATCTCTTGATGAAAAAAGATCTACTTTTCGACAAAAATTTGAAATACCAATTATTTTCTATAGTGCTGACAAGAAAATTCTACAGGGCCTTAATCCAAATCAATTTGCTCAACAAATTGATTTATTGCCAACATTCAATGATATGTTAGGACTTGGTTTTAAAAAACAAAATCATCTTGCACGTTCACTTTATGCAGACGGACAGAAAACGATTGCGCTCTACTCAGATCATTATTATGAGCTTGTTGGTGATACTGATCCTGGTCCAGAACATTTGAAGGCTATTCGTCAGTATTTTAGTGAAGGGCTTTATGATAATCGATTGTATTTTCCAAACACCTCAGGTAATTAAATTGTCGCATGGTCGATTATAAAAATTATTTTATTCCAGCATCAGAAGCTCATCAAAAAATTGAAAAAGCGAAAGCTCGTGAAATGCGTCAATCAAATTGGTGGAAACAACAACTGGGCAAGGGTGTTTGTTATCATTGCGAACAAAAGTTTAGACCAGAAGAACTGACGATGGATCATTTAATACCAATAGCCCGAGGTGGTAAAACAGATAAAAAAAACTGTGTGCCAAGCTGTAAAGAGTGTAATTCAAAAAAAGGATACAAAACTCGTGCTGAATTAGCGATGGAGGCTATGGCTACTCATCCACATAACACTGACGATGATTCAAACTCTGAAGATAATGAGTAATTGTGATTTAACGAAAAGATCTTTTAAGTTTAGTTCGTGTGGTACAGCTTTTGGTTCCGTCTGGATGGTCGACACATGTTCGTTCTTGTTCATAATCTGCCGATTGTTGCGAGTAGGCTCCATTTGATAGATCATTTAACTGACCACTAATGCCACGCACTTGTTGGGTATTACTGTTTTTCCCAAGATTAAGTAAAAATACGAGTGCTAATGAAAATACTAAAATCGCGCCAATTGGAAGAACTTGTTTTTCAAAGTTAAAAGGTTCACTTTTGCTTTTCAGTAAGTCAGTGTATTGGGCCGGTAAAGATTCGACAGCTCTTTCGGACTTGATATCTAAATCTTTTGGTAACTTGCTGCTTACAGGGGGATGAAAATGTTTGGCTGAGTCTTTTGCCGTCTCTGTGGTTTCATATTTTTGAGATTTGTGTTGAGAGATCAAGTTTTTGTTTTTTGTGTTTTGACTCATGGATAGCTCTATCGGATCGTTAACCAAAAAGCATAAGAGTTTGTATATTTGGTTTTGAATTATCTCGATTTGAAACAGGTGTTAATCATCATCTTTTGTCGCTATAATAAAGGTGTATCCTCAAAATGTTTTAAACTGATCCTCGATTTGTACCGATAGGATCGTATGATTAAACGAATTTTATTTGTTCTTTTTGTTATTGGAGCCAGTTTTTTATATCAAAAGTATAAAACTCGCCCCCAAGTGAGTGCCATTACATTTACTCCATTAAAGCCTCATACGAAGGCTGTATCTGACACTTTATCTGATTGTAAGCTAAGCTCTTATTGCTTAGTAACGTATGTAGCGCCTTGGTGTCCGGCATGCCATTCATACTTGAATGAATTACGACCAGATGTTGAAAATGCGCTAGAGCGCCGTCAGTATAAAAGTATTGTGATTGTTGGATCAGATGAACTATCTCAAGTTGAACAAATGGTTGAACAAATCGGAACAAGAGCTTTTGCTGATGTCGAAGATCAATTCAGAGATACAAATAAAATCAGTTTTTTTCCAACGCATATCGTTTTAGAAAATGGTCGCCTGAAGTATTTCGGTCAAAAATCATATGATTGGATCAATAGCGAACTTTTAAATCCATAGCTTAAAAAAACATCACTTTAGCAAAAAACGATGGTTTGACGCATAACGCAAAGACCAATGTCTTGCCTTTTTAGATCAAAACACACTTGAATAAAATGTTAAGTCATTGAAATGACGTCTAAATTAGTCAGCAAATGATTATAAAGCGAAAGGGTTTTATCGTGAGTAAAATCACCAAAAGTAGTACAGCCGAGTATTTTGCGAAGAACTTGCAGCAAGTGGGGTTTTCATCTCCATTAAAAGCCGTTTTAACGACTTTGAAAGAGGCTGTCGATAATTCATTAGATGCCTGTGAACAATCCGAAATTTTACCCGAATTAGAAGTTATCGTAACAAAAGTCGGAACAGGATCAACGAAGAACACAGATCTTATTAAGATCGTCGTTGAAGATAATGGACCTGGTATTGATGGAGACGATTTAGCCAAAGTTTTTGGTGAGTATTTGGCTTCATCAAAATTCGGTCGTGGACAATGCTCTCGTGGACAACAGGGTATTGGTATTTCGGCAGCAACAACTTGGGCTCAAATGACAAACGCAAAAGGCGTACAGGTTCTTTCTAAAACAAAGAGTATGCGCAAAGCCGTATCTGCACAAGTTGATGTCGATATTAAGACAAACACGGGTATCTTAAGAAATAAAGAAACTGTCGAATGGAAAAAGACAAACGGTGTTCGTGTTGAATTTATCATGGATGGCCGTATTCAATTAAATGGTGATGGTGGATTGTTAACATACATCGAAGGAACTATTCTTTTGAATCCACATTTAACAATTACTTATAAATTAGGTGATAATGATAAAGTTAAAGTTGAGCGGGTTTCGACTTTAAGCCCGGAAATTCCAGGGGCAACTTTACCTCATCCACATACATTTAAGCTGGGCGAGTTCATTACGCATTCAACTTTGTATGGTAAAATATCAGTATCTAAGTTTTTAAAAACTGGATTTTCTCGTATTTCAGATCAATCTATTTCAGATTTTGTTAAGAATGGTTTGCCAAAGGCATTGGTTGAAAAACCATTAACCTCTTTAAGTGATGAAGACTTTAAAAAAGTGTTTCAAGCAGTTCAAGCCACACAGCTCATGGCGCCTTCGACTAAATCAGTTTTAACTGTCGGCGAGGATGCTTTATCAAAATCAATTGAACGTCTAGGACAAGTCGACTTTTTTTCAGTTGTGACAAGAAAACCAACGATTTGTGACTTTAAGCCTGTTGTTGTTGAAGTTGCATTAGCTCGTTTTGTGGATCGTGGATCAGAAGGTGAGCCTGTTCAATTGTTACGTTTTGCGAATCGTGTACCGTTACAGTTTGATAAATCAGGCTGTGCTATTACATGGGCTATTGAAAGTGTAAATTGGAAATCATATGGTTTAGCGCAACCAAAAGAATCTTTACCACAAGGACCATATGTTTTTGCAGTATCGATTGTGTCCCCATTTATTAAGTTTAAAAATGCATCAAAAGAAACAATCGATGCTTCAGAAGAGCTTGTTGAAGAAATTCGTCGTGCATTAATGCAAGCAGGACAAAAACTATCTCGACACATTAAGCACGAAATGAAAGAAGCTGATCTTGAAAGAAAGTTAGCTCACATCGAGCAATTTGGTCCGATTTTAGTTGAAAAACTAGTGACCATTGCTGGTGCTAACGAATCAAGAAAGAAAAAAGCAGAAGAAGGTTTGCGTAAGATTTTAGGGCGTGATTCTGATGCTGCTGTCAATGAGTTAGAAGAGGCGCAATCGAAATTAGAAGCTCAAAAGAAAAAACAAGAACAAAAAGAAAAACCTGAAACAAAAAAAGCAGCACCTTCGACTGGTGAAGGGTTAGGTTAATCCATATGGCATTAATAAAAGTTCGTGAATTAAAATTAGATATTCCCAAAGAAGCAAAAAACTTAGCAGAAAAAATGCTTAAAGATCTAGAGAGTTCTAAACGTCCGTATCTAGAGGCGGTTAAGACTTCGCTTGATAACTCAGAGTATTCTCCAAAGGTGGGGTATTTAACTCCTGGTGATAAAGTAGTTCGTACAGAATTAAATGTTTCTTCTGTTCAGAAACTAGCACGTGTTGTTTTCATGCTCGAGATTTTACTTCGCAATTTAGATATTGGAGCTGTCAATACAAAGCGTGAATTGTACTATATCTGTAAAGGTTTGATTAAAGGTGATCGCAAATACAAGCCGTTAGATTTTGAAGATCAAGATGAATCAGATAGTATCATTGATTTTATTGGTGATATGTTAGAAGTCTATCGTGAAGAATTAAACTGTTTTGCTAACGATCGTGGCGGACAAACTTATTCACAGCAATTAGTTGTCACTGAAACATTAGCTGATGGCGAAAAAGCAGTTGTGGATTTATCAACTTTAGGAACGACACCATTTCAACCTAAAAACAAACCGCAATCATTAAAGCTAAAAGCCAAAAAGAAAATTGATTTTTGCTTGGTTGTCGAGTCAGAAGGTACAGCGGGTACTTTGCAATCGATGGGTTTTACAAAACGTAATAATTGTATATTGATGGGTGCTCAAGGCGTTCCATCAAATGGTGTGCGTGGTTGGTGTAAATTGATTGAAAATCAATTGGATGTTCCGATGTATTTTTTCGGAGATCTAGATGCGTACACTCTGCAAAATATTTTTAGAACTCTTAAAGCTGGTTCTGCATCTTCATTAATCCGTAATGGTGATTTTAGTGCTCCGAATGTTCGCTTTTTGGGTGTTTTACCTGGTGATGTGAAAAAATATGATTTGCCACATTACAAGGTAAAAGAATCTGATCCAGCAGAAGCACGTGCATTGAAGAAAGCTAAAGATGCGTTAGAAAACGATCCATTTTTTAAAGATAAAAAGAACAAGGATTTAGCTGATATTTTGAAATGGCTTTTGAAAGAAAAAATTCGTTGCGAACAGCAAAGTTATTTCTCTGTTGATCCGAAAGATCCAATCAAAACTGAAAAAATTATTCTCGAAAAAATTAAAAAAGGCGATTACGTCTAAGTTATTTTTACTCTTCGTTAAAGGGGGCGGCCCCCCTTTTTTTAGAGACCACTGTCTACAGATAAGACAACTAAGAATTTATTTTAATGATCAGACTTTGTTTGATCAGTTTATTGCCTTTATAAGCAATATAACGCGCAATGTGGTGCGGTTTGGGCTGTTTTTAGGATTACTTTTTGGTCTGAAAATTGAAATATAGCGTGTCTGATAAGGGGAATTTCCAAAATGAAACCAGCTAAAGACACGTTTCAGGTAATAGTAAAATTTTTGATAACATTTACTGTGATTTTTGCATTAACTTCATGTCAGTCTAAAAACGAACCTTCAAAGCTAATGGCCTTACTGCAAGATTCTGATAAAATTATTAGTACTCGACCACAGAATCAGACTATGGTGATGGCAATTGTTAAGTTGAAAAATCCTGCTTTACTTCAAACAGCTCAAAGACAAAATAATTTAACGATTGTAGATTCAAAGTTAGAAGAGGCCATCTTAACTGAACAAAAGCAAACACTTGATCAGTTCAAGCTTATATCGCCTGAAATTCAAGTCATTTATCGGTATAAATATGTTTTAAATGGCTTATGTATTTTGGCTCCAGTTGCGGCTCTTGATCAATTAAAGCAATTGGGAACAATCGCTTCGTGGGAAAGAGTTGGTCAGTTTAGTCGGCCAGAAATTATTTTAAGTGAAAAAAAAGAGATACAAAATGTTACAGGAATTGATCGTTACAATTCATCTAAATTTATTGGCGCTGATAAACTTAATCAATTAGGTCTTACGGGCAAAGGTATAAAAGTCGGTGTTATTGATACTGGTATTGATTACACACATGCCATGTTTAAGGGAATAGGAACTGCTGAAGCTTATAAAAATATTGATCCCTCAAAAGAATCAACAGGTTTTCCAAGTGAAAAAATAGTCGGCGGAATTGACCTCGTTGGAACGCACTATGATTCTGCATCTCCTGATTTTGCAACACGTATACCTCGACCTGATGTTAATCCGCTTGATGAAGCAGGTCATGGGACGCATGTGGCTGGCACAATAGCTGGCTTTGGTGATGGAGTATCATCATATAATGGAATGGCTCCGGATGCATCATTGTACGCAATTAAAGTATTTGGTGCAGATGGTTCTACGAGCGACATGGTTGTTATAGCTGGTTTAGAATACGCGGCAGATCCTAATGGCGATGGTGATTTGAAAGATCAATTAGACATTGTCAATTTATCACTTGGAAGTGGTTATGGTAATCCTAAAATTTTATATGCTGAGGCTCTTAAAAACTTAACCCAAGCTGGAACTTTAGCGGTTATCTCAGCAGGTAATTCAGGCAATAAGGATTATATAGTTGGTGCACCTGGGACGTCGACAGAGTCCCTTTCAGTAGCCGCAAGTATTGACGATGGTTTGCATAATTGGCAATTTCCAGCATCAGTGATTCAGTTAGTTGGTGAGACAGTCATTGTCGAGGCTATTGAAGCTGCGACCACTCGACCAGTAGCCGATACTCAAGTGAGTGGTGAAATTTACTATATTGGTTTAGGAAACAAAGAGTTAACTGAAGAGCAAAAAAATAATTTAAAGGGTAAAGTCGCTCTTTTAGATAGAGGTGTTGTTACATTCAACGACAAAGTTAAAATAGCTGCGGAGAATGGTGCAATTGGTGTTATTGTCGCTAATAATCGCGAAGGTGATGCATTTGCAATGGGAACAACTGATAAGTTTGAAATACCTGCTATCATGATTAATCAGTCTGTTGGTCAAAAAATAAAAGCTGAAATTCTAGCAGGTAGATCTGTAGTTATTCAGTTTAAGTCGGAACAAAAAATTAATAAACCAGAGCTTATCGATACAATTACTGATTTTAGTTCTAAAGGTCCACGTTCTATTGATGGATTTTTAAAACCAGAAATTTCGGCACCTGGTAGCCAAATTATTTCGGCAGCCATGGGTGGTGGAGATGCTATGGTTAAAATGTCTGGAACATCAATGGCTGCTCCACACATAGCGGGTGTTATCGCTTTACTGAAACAAGCTTTTTCTAATCGCAAAATAGAAATGTCTGCAAGTGAACTCAAGAATGTTGCCATGGGTACAGCTAAGACAATCAGTGCAAAATCGCAAAGATATCCTGTTACTCGTCAAGGATCGGGGCGAGTGCAAGCTGATGTTGCAGCTCTGGCAGAAGTTGTAGTTTCTGAACCATCAATTTCATTTGGTGAGGTCAGTGTAGAGTCTAAAAAAACAATGCGCGCATCGATTCGTGTGCGCAATTTATCTCGTGAGGATAAATCAATAAAAATTGATTTTAATGGAAATCAATATATAACGATGAGTTCAGTTCAAACTGTCAAAATAAAAGCAGAATCAAATGTGAACTTGAATTTGACATTTACACTTGATGCTACCCAGATGGGAGACGCTATTGTCCGCGAGATGGATGGATTTGTGTTATTAAAATTAAATGATCAAGAAATCTATAGAGTGCCTGTTTTAGCAGTTGCACATAAGTTGAGTGATATCAGTTCGTTAGGGTTAACTGTTTCATCATCAAGAAATGATAGTGATAATGCAGCGAGTTCATTAATTTTAAAAAACAATTCAGTCAATACTGGCCAAGCAATATTATTTAACTATCTTGGACAGGATGATAGAAAGCCTGTGCCCCAATCATTCATGAATTCTGATTGTGATCTCCAATCTGTTGGTTATCGCATCATTGAAAAAAACAACGAAGTTGGTGATTTAGAAAAATATGTTCAATTTGCAGTGAAAACCTATAAACCGATGACGACTTGGAATTCTTGCGACATCAGTATTTTAATTGATTCACAAAAAAATGGCCATGTAGAACAGGAAATTCTTGGTGCAAATACAAGTTCTATTCCAGGAAGCGAACAAGAAGTGTTTCAATCAACATTAATCGATACTGTAAAAGCTCGAGAGCTTCGTAAAGCTTTCGAAAATGCTGTCGATCAAGTTAAAGATAAGCCTGAGGAAGTTCAAAAGCTTAAAGGTCAAGAGAATTACGATGATGCAATTCTTGATACGTCGGATTTTGCAAATTTTAATAATTCAACAATTGTGATTGTCGAAGCTCGTATTTCAAAGCTTAAAGTTGATCAACAAAATAATTTAAATTTCAAAGTCGTGGTAACGCATAATGAGCAGGGTACTGTTCAGATGGATGATTATCTAGAGTCTGAATCGAAATATTTTTCTGTTTCAATCGATGAAGAGGATCAATCATTTATTGATATGTCGGCATCAGATATTTATGTTAAAGCAGGTGAACAGTTATCTATTGATTTAACTAAAGGACGTGGAAATCACAAACTCATGGTTTTACTGCCCCAAAATAAGTTCAGTTTTTCAAACTCAATAACTGATGCTCAAGTCATCATTGAATTGCCAGAATATAAACCTTAGAATTGGATGCTGGTTGATAGTCAATCGACCAGCATTTGAGTAGAATGCAATACTGCAAAAAAATTATCTTTCAATTTCGTGATCAAATTCATCGGTACTTTTTTGCAATATTTTACGAGCATGGGCTCTCTCTTTTACGCGAGATTTATCACTACTACGGTTAAGCGTTTCAAGCATATGATCGCACACATCAGCTAAGGCTGCATATAAATTTGCATCAGATTTTTCAATAGTTATAGCGTCGTATTTTCCACCATAAACATGCAGCTTGATTGAAAAGAGATCTGGTCCGGCCTGTATCGGAGAGTTTTCCATTTCGATTGTTAAGGTAATTTTACTATCAGAAAGGGCTGGAAATTTTTCAATAATTGTATCAACTCGGTCAATAGCTGCTTGCTGAATGATTTCTGATTTTTTTAACTTTTTGAATTTTACTTGAACCACACAGAACTCCTTTTAAATTGTTGTTGAATGCATATATAATTCAGACATCAAGATCATTTAACCGATATATTCTTTTGTGCTTAGTGTTTTTTTCATCATCATTCAAGATCGCAAGCACAGGACGTCCACTTGGGATTTCATTTACATGAGCAATAACAACTTCACCACCTTGATTCAGCACAAGTTGGGCTAAATCATCTAAGATGCAGTCGTCTTCGTGATCGAGATCAAAAGGATGGATAGAAATTCCTCCGGATTTTGGATCTATTTTGCCAAAAATATTAAGTTCATCTGTAACGATAAGTTTTCTAACTTTGCCTTGAACAACAGCTTTTGCAATATGGAAAATATTTTTGGTAGCTTTATTTTCATCTTCAGCAAAACGAAATTCCACAAGCGATTTTTCGAGTGAACGACGAGAATCGTCTCGAGTGATTTGGATTAATCTTTGTTTGTAAAAACCAATCTGATCGATCTTGAACTGATCGGCAATCGAGGTTTTAACTAAATTTTTATATTTTATCTGATTACGAATTTCTTTTAGCTGTGGTGGTTTTCCAGCCATGAATAGCTTAGGTTGCGAAAAATGAGTTAGCTGAGCTATTAAATCATCTAACAGTAATAAATTTTGTTTCTTGACTGATTCTGCTAAACTCAGAGATTTGATAAGTTTAAACGTATTCTGATTACCAAAATATAAATGTAAATCATTATCTTGGATACCTAAGAATAAATAATCCTGATCTCCTTGTAGCCAGCGCAGGAGTGGCTTTATATGAAAGCTATTGGCAACGTGGCATTGTCTCTCAAGTGATATTGGTACACTGAGCACTCTAAAGTAATCTTTTGTTCTAAATAGACCGATATTGCATTTAATACTGTTAAATATTCGGCCATCATAGAGTAATGATTCAATTGGTTCTAAAAATTTTTTTATTTCTTCATTTTCCAAAGCTGTTGAAAGATACTCTCCTGCTTCGGATATAATTTCATTTAACTGTTGCTTAAGATCAACCAAGTCTCCGCGGTTGACCAAATAAGCAGTTAAATGAACTCCATTAGTAGATTCTAAAATTGATCTCAAAGTTTCCTTTTTTTCTATGATCATAAAAACCTCCTCAGTGAAGTTAATCAAAAGAATCGTTCTTTTGATTAACTAACTTTACGGCATTTATACGAATTGCTAAAATAGATAAATAATCTATAGTTTATTACTTAAAGCGATATTAAAAGTTTGAGTTGATCTCGTAGAAACTACAGGCTTTCGGCAGCTTTTGAAGCTATCTCGTTTCAATCAAAATTCGCTTGCGCTCATTCTCAGGAAATTTTTCAATCGCGTATCGCAGCATTGTTCGTGGCATTTTTTTACCAAAGCGAGTAATAAATTTTTTCAGTTCAAGAAAGTTTTTTTTACCAGCTTCGCGAAGCATCCAGCCAGTCGCTTTGTGCATGAGATCTTCAGTCTCTGTAAGGAATTTCGGAGCCATTTTAAATGTTACATCAGTTTTTTTTCTTTGAATCGGTCTTAACGTTGATACAATTGAAATGCGACGATCCCAATGCCATTTTGACTTTGAGAGTTTAACTAAAGTCGAATAGTTATTTGTAAGAAAGCAGTAATCGCCTAAAATTTTATAAGCTGATAAGTCGACAAGATCCCAATTGTTAATTCGTTTAGTTTTTTTAAGGTAAAACTGCACAATCTTTTTTTTCTGAGATAAATCTTTTGTTTTTTCGTATTGAATGACCAAAATTGTGAGACCAAGGAGTCTATCTTCATGAATTTCACTTTGCAAAAGAATATCAATGTCTTTTATGTTTGTGTCGGCATATTTTTTAGCAATAACTCGCATGTCTGGAACAGTGACACCAATAAATATATCACCTTCGCCATACTGACCAGGACCTGTTTTGAAAAAATTTTGAAATAAATCTTTTTTTTCATTTTTAGCTTTTTTACGTAATTCAATCTGTTGAGGAATGAGTGTTTTTTTCATTATATACCTTTAGGGTTAGAATAAATCTCGAGCCAGTTCTTTAAGTGTTTCAGTGAATTCTTGAATAGGTTCTTGTAGGAAAATATTTTTACGACCAATCAAATAAATGTCACGGTCTATGTTTGGTGAGAATAAGACGTAGCTTTTTTTGGGTACATTCTGATTAAGAGCTACGCCTAGCGGAATAATACCGTGACCAAACCCTTCTTTGACCATTTGAGTTATAGCTAAAAATGATTCGACAAAAATAAACTCTGCATTTTTAATTTTTATGTTTTTTTGTAATTTGTCTTCAAGTGTTTTCCATGTGCCTGAGTTTTTCTCGATTGTAATAACTTTATTTGTTTCATTCATGTTGTCGGCATCGAATCGGTTAAAAATAAATACGAGTGGCTCATCTATAATTTTAGTGGAAATCAAATTCTGCGGTGAAAAATGACGTTGTTGTGGCACGCAAATTCCTAAATCATAGCGGCCTAGTTTAACATTTTCTTCAACTAGGGTACTCCGATGAACGTGCAAGTCGAATTCTAAGTTTTTAATTTTGCGCAAAGCTTGTTTAATCAACTTTGGTCCCCACGTGGCCGCAATAGAATCGGCAAGCCCGATAGAGTAACGCATGTGACCTTTTGTTAAGTTTAAATCTTTGAGACTCTTAAATTCCGCAAGTAATGGTTTGGCTCTTTCAAGAAATTGACGTCCCTCTGATGTGAGACGAACTCTTCGACCATCGGGTTCGATGAGTTTGTAATGCAGCTCGTCTTGTAGGGATTGCAGGCGTTTGCTGACGGCGGATTGTGTTATGCGCAGCTGTGCAGCAGCTTCGCTGATTGTACCAGTGCGATCCAGGGCAATTAGGGCTTCAATACCATCTATCATAGTTAATATATTAGCATTAAATTATTCTCAAAACGACTAAATTATATTCCAAATATTCAATTTTTTCTTGTATGATCTTAGTCGAAGATAGAAATGAAAACGAATTGAAAATATAACTAAACCAAAAGGGGTTCTTATGGCTGCAAAAATCGAAACAACACCTGAAATGGTGAAAAAGGTTTATCAAACGACTCGCGAAAAAACAGAAGTTATTCGCAAACGTTTAAACCGTTCATTAACTTTAGCTGAAAAAATTATTTACGGACACTTAGATGATCCACAAAATCAAGAGATTAATCGTGGTTCTTCATTCTTGTTATTAAGACCAGATCGCGTAGCAATGCAAGATGCAACAGCGCAGATGGCGATTTTACAGTTTATCTTAGCTGGTAAAGACGAAGCGGCTGTTCCATCAACAGTTCACTGTGATCACTTGATTCAAGCCTATCAAGGTAAAGAAAAAGATATGGCAGCATCAAACACAACAAACAAAGAAGTTTTTGATTTCTTAGCGACAGCAACTTCAAGATACAATATTGGTTTTTGGAAACCAGGCGCTGGTATCATTCACCAAGTTATTTTAGAAAACTATGCCTTCCCAGGTGGTTTGATGATCGGTACAGATTCTCATACACCGAATGCTGGTGGTTTAGGAATGTGTGCTGTCGGTGTCGGTGGATCTGATGCTTCAGACGTTATGGTGGGTTTACCTTGGGAAGTTAAAAATCCTAAATTAATCGGCGTTCACTTAAAAGGTAAAATGAACGGTTGGACATCTGCAAAAGACGTTATTTTAAAACTTTGTGGAATGCTAACTGTTAAAGGTGGAACTGATAAAATCGTTGAATACTTTGGTGAAGGTGCTGACAGTATTTCTTGTACTGGTAAAGCAACAATCACAAACATGGGGGCTGAGTTAGGTGCAACTTGTTCAGTGTTTCCATATGATGCGAAAATGGCTGGTTACCTTAAAGCAACTGGTCGTGCAGAATTAGCTGCAATTGCTGATGCTAACAAAGATATTTTAAGAGCGGATGACGACGTTGTTGCCAATCCTAAAAAATATTTTGATGAAGTTTATGAAATCGATTTATCTGCATTAGAGCCACATTTAGTTGGTCCACATACTCCAGATTTAGCACGTCCTATTTCGAAATTAGCTGAAGAAGCTAAAGCTAATGGTTGGACAACTAAAATTTCATCTGCGCTTATCGGATCATGTACTAATTCTTCATACGAAGATATTGGTCGTTCAGCGATGTTAGCCGAGCAAGCTATGAAAATTGGTTTGAAGATGAACCAACCATTTTTAGTTTCTCCTGGATCTACGCAAATTCAAAATACAATCACTCGTGATGGCCAAATGAAAACATTTGAAGCTGTAGGTGCGACAGTATTAGCGAATGCATGTGGACCATGTATTGGTCAATGGAAACGTGATGATGTTAAATCGGGTGAGAAAAATACAATTGTAACTTCATTTAACAGAAATTTCCGTGGACGTAACGATGCTAATATGGAAACTTTAGCATTTATCGCATCGCCTGAAGTTGTTATGGCATTAGGTCTTGCTGGTCGTTTGGATTTCAATCCATTGACTGACGAATTAGTTGGTCCAAATGGTAAAGTTAAATTACAACCACCACAAGCTCCTGAGCTACCAGAAAAAGGTTTCGTACCTGATACTGAAGGTTATCAAAAACCAGCTGGAGCTTCGGCAAAAGTTGCGATTGATGATAACTCTCCACGTTTACAGTTTTTACAACCGTTTTCAAAATGGAACGGTCAAGATTTCGAAGGTCATTTATTGTTAGCAAAAGCTAAAGGTAAATGTACAACAGATCATATCAGCCCAGGTGGTAAATGGTTAAATTTCCGTGGTCACTTAGATAAAATTTCTGACAACATGTTGTTAGGTGCTGATAATGCTTTTGGTGGTGAAATCGGTAAAGGTAAAAACCAAATCACTGGTGAAGTTAAAGAATTCGCGCAAATTGCTCGTGAATACCAAAAAGCTGGTCAATCATGGATGATCATTGGTGATGAAAATTATGGCGAAGGTTCTTCTCGTGAACACGCAGCAATGTCTCCAAGATTTTTAGGATGTACTGCTGTGATCACAAAATCATTTGCACGTATTCACGAAACTAACTTAAAAAAACAAGGTGTATTAGCTGCGACTTTTGTTAATCCAAAAGATTATGACAAAATTCAAGAAAAAGACAGTTTAACTATCAAAGGTTTAAATGCTTTAGCTCCTGGTCAAAATTTGTTCTTAGAAGCTAAACACGCTGATGGTACAGTTGATAAAATTGAAATCAAACACACTTACAATGCTGAGCAAATTAAATGGTTTAAAGCAGGTTCTGCATTAAATCTTATCCGCTCTGGTGGTAAAATTTAGTTTTTAGTTCTAAAAATTAAATTTTATATAAGTGAGTCCCCGAAAGACTATGTTTTTCGGGGATTTTTTTATTTTGCCGTATTGTCAGGGTTAGTTTTTCCAGTTTGTCCGGCACGTGAATTGTAGCCAGAACTCACTTCTTTATTTTGGGTCATTGTTTCATCTATTTTATTTAGTTTGCCACATTCATAATTTACGCGATTTATTTCTTCTGATCGATCAGCAAGAGAGTCTGGCGTGTACGATGCAAGGTGAGTATCAGATTTTGTTGTTAGTTGAGTGAGTAATGATTGATTAAAAGAAGCCATTTTTTCTAAGGTCCTTTGTGAATCATCTCGTTCGCTGGGACTGGTTGAGAAAGTATTATTTAATTGAGCTCTAACTTTGTTAAGAGCATTGACGATATCTATGCATTCTTTAGCTTTCAAACTTAAATTTGAATAACTTTTATAGTAGGGGTTTGTCGATTTGTATTGTTCCCACTTATCACATTTTGATTTTGAGTATGAACGACAGCTTGTTAATTTTTTGTTTTTACTTTTTTCAAAGTCTTTTGCATCACACGAGATTTGTATTAACTCAGATTTGTTATCTTTTGTGTATTGGTACATTCTAAAAATACCTCTATTTGTTGAGGTATCTAAATTGCCAATACAAAACTTTTCTTTATTACTGAAACAAGGTGTTGCTGATATGTACCCATTACTGACTTGTGCGACTTCGTTGTCGTATAAAGTACTGCGGTAGTCTGTTTTTTTAGTGATTTGTACACTTCGACCTTTAATATAGTTTAGGCCATATGAACCCTTTAGTTGTGGATCTATTAAAATATCTAGGTTATCTAAACCACTTTGAGCAAACGAATATGTTGCTAAAAAGCAAGTCACTAAGTAAATCAATAAAGGTCTCAATAAAGCAACGTAATGCATGCGCAAAAACTCCCTATGAAATTTATTTATATTCAAATTTATCGGTAGATCGTGCGATTCTCATGACAGACAATGGTCTGTGTTTACGCTTTCTTTATACAATCCACGAAATAGCATTTTTTACCATTCACGACTTTTGTCGTTAATCCGTGAATATCTGTTTCAAATCCCGGGTACTGAAGATTGAAATCGCGCACAAACTTTAAATAATTCACAATGGTTTTGTTAAAGATTTCTCCGGGAACTAAAAGTGGTATTCCTGGAGGATAAGGCGTTAAAAGAACAGCTGTCGTTTGACCTTCAATTTCATCAATTGGAACTTGATAAGTTTGACCACGGGCCATTTGGTGAAAAGCTTCTGATGGTTTTACATCAGCAGTGATATTTGAAAGATAAACATCAGTTGTCACTTTAGCCATATTTGTTTCGGCATAAGCTAAGTGAATTTTTTGACAAAGATCTTTTAGACCTAAATTTTCATAATGCGGTTGTGATCTTGCAAATTTAGGCATAACTTTACTGACTAAATTATTTTTATCGTAATCAGATTTGAACTGCTGTAAAGCTGCGACCAAGGTATTCCAACGACCTTTGGTGATGCCAATCGTGAACATAATAAAAAATGAATAAAGACCGTATTTTTCTACAATCACCCCATGTTCAACTAAATACTTAGCAACGATTGTGGCCGGTATTCCAGAATCAGCAAACTCACCATCAACGGTTAAACCTGGTGTAACAATAGTGGTTTTGATCGGATCTAAAATATTAAATTGTTCACTTGTTGTTTTAAAACCGTGCCATGCATTTTGACTGTTATTTAAAAACCAGTTGTCACGATCTAAAGGCTTGGCTGTTTTTTCAAGTTTAGGCCCCCAAACTTGAAACCACCAATCATGGCCCCACTCTTTATCAACTTTTTCCATAGCTAGTCTAAAATCAATCGATTCATTTAAACTTTCTTCGATCATGGCTGTTCCACCAGGGGCTTCCATCATGGCAGCTGAAACATCACACGAAGTAATGATTGAATATTGTGGAGAAGTTGAAGTGTGCATCATGTAAGCTTCATTAAACAACTGCGGGCTAAAATGACTGTTTTCTGATTCGTGAACAAGTATTTGTGAAGCCTGGCTTAAACCTGCTAGAACTTTGTGTGTTGATTGCGTGGCATATATTGTTGATTCTTTTGTACGTGGACGATTAGATCCTATCGCATGCATATCTTGATAAAAAGGATGAAAATTTGCGTGTGGTAACCATGCTTCATCGAAATGTAAAGCATCGACTTTGCCATCAAGTTCTTTTTTTATAGATTCAACGTTGTACAAAATACCATCGTAAGTTGATTGTGTGATAGTTAAAATGCGCGGTTTTTTACTTTTATCTTTTATAAAAGGTGATTCGTTAATTTTTTTCTGAATATTTTCAAATTTAAATTCGTCCTGTGGAATTGGGCCAATGAGACCTAAATGATTACGGGTTGGTGTTAGAAATATCGGTATGGCACCAGTCATCATAATAGAGTGTAAAACTGATTTATGGCAATTGCGATCAACAATAACAATATCATCTGGAGTGATTTGTGAATGCCAAACAATTTTGTTTGATGTCGATGTTCCATTAGTCACAAAAAACAAATGATCAGAGTTAAATATTCTGGCTGCGTTTTTTTCACTCGCAAGTACGGGGCCGGTATGATCAAGCAATTGACCAAGCTCTTCAACTGCATTGCAAACGTCAGCACGTAAAAGATTTTCGCCAAAAAATTGATGAAACATTTGACCAACAGGCGACTTTAAAAATGCAACTCCTCCAGAGTGTCCCGGGCAATGCCAAGAATAACTGCCGTTTTCTGCATAGTTTAACAGTGCTTTAAAAAATGGTGGAGTCAATGATTCTAAATAATTTTTAGATTCACGCGAAATCAATTTGGCTACAAAATCTGGAGTATCTTCTTGGCGATGAATAAAACCGTGAAGTTCACTCAGGATTGAGTTTGGAAGATGTTCACTGGTTTTTGTGTCTCCTAATAAAAACAATGGAAGTTCCGCATTGGATTTTCTTATTGTGCTAATTAATTCATTAACAAGATTTGTTGTTAGCTGATTAGTTTTTGTATCTGAGTTGTTGATATGGGCATCATCGATAGAAATGAGTAGTGCAGAGGCTTTAGCTTGTTGTCTTGAAATGGTGTGTACATCAAGAGGATTTAGAATAACTAAAACTGAGTGTCCCAGTTTTTCAAGAGTGCTAACGATTTGACGTGTTTCTCCGCTTTGAAGATTTTCTTTGTGAAAATTTTCATCAATGACAATGACTGGAAATCGAAAGTTCATGCTGACTCCTTAGGGCTATAATAAATATGCATAAAAATGAATAAAATCAAAATAATAATTGACATATGCATAAATGATAAATGATTATGCATGGCTTATGCATAAATATGAAATCGCAAAAACATCAGTGAGTGTCGTTGGTGCTCGTGGTTACTCTGGGTTAGAGCTTGTAAAATTGCTGATGCGCCACCCGCATGCTGATGTTAAATATGCTTTTGCGACTGGAGACTTTACTCTAGCTGATGGACTTATGATTTCAGGTCTACAAAAAATTCAGTGTTTAAAAGACACAGAGTTGATGTCTCACTTAACAGATGTTGTTTTTTTAGCAACTCCTGCAGAAGTTTCGCATGATCTTGCCCCGAAAATAGTTGCAGCAGGTAAAATAGTTATCGATGTGAGTGGTGCTTTTCGTTTAAAAAAGAATGACTATAAAAAATGGTACGGTTTTGAGCATATGCACTTACCGCTATTGCAAAATGCTCAGTATGGACTTCATCCTTGGGCTTCACCAGTTGGAGGAAAAGCTCAAGTTGTTGCCAATCCCGGATGTTATGCAACAGCTGTTGCAATGGCTCTAGTGCCTGTCATTAAAAACAAACTCATTGATCTTAACACAGTTGTAGTCGATGCCAAATCAGGCGCTTCTGGTGCTGGTAAAAAAGCTGCTGAAAATTTGTTATTTACAGAAGTCGATGCTGAATGCCTACCTTATCGTGTAGGTCGCCATCAGCATTACCCAGAAATTCAAGAAACAATTGAAAATTTATCTGGAGTGCGTTTAGATTTTCACTTTACGACATCTTTATTGCCTGTTCGCCGCGGAATTATAGCAGGCGTATATGCCAATTTAAATACTGGTGTGACAATAAACGATGTTGCTGAAACTTTTAAAAAAGCTTATCAGCATTATTCTTTAGTTGAAATTGGTTCGTGTGAAGAAAGACCTCAGTTGTTGCAGCTTAAAAAAGTCGTTGGCACTGGCAGAACACACATATCGTGGACTGTTCAAGGGCAAAAATTATTTTTATTTTCGTGCATTGATAACTTACTTAAAGGTGCAGCATCGCAAGCTGTAGAAAATTTTAATCATATCTTAGATTTACCAGTTGATTTGGGGTTGACTGGTCTGGAGGCGCAAATATGACATTGGGATTAGGAGTTTTACGTATACCTTTACCAAAAGGATTTCTAGCAAGTGGTGTGAACTGTGGAGTTCGTCGCTACCGCCCAGATATAGGTATGATTATTTCTGAAGTCCCAGCAGTTGCTGCTGGTGTTTTTACATTGAATGAATGTAAAGCTGCGCCCGTTTTATATTCACAAGCTTTATTACCGGCCGATAATGTTCGTGCCATTTTTACAAACTCTGGCCAAGCTAATGCAGCGACTGGCAGTGAAGGGGCCGAGAAAAACTTAATGATGGTTTCAGCTGCAGCTAAAGCTCTAGGTTGTGATCAAAATCAAGTCTTAGTTGCCAGTACTGGTAAAATTGGCGAGCAGCTCGATACAGATAAAATATTACCTGCTATGCAAGAACTCGTTGATCGCGCTAATGACAGCGCAGAAAGTTTTGCGACAGCTATTTTAACAACTGATTTAGTTCCTAAAACAGTGACTAACATGGTTCAGTTATCAGGTGGACTCATCAGAATCACAGGAATTAGTAAAGGTTCTGGCATGATTCATCCCAATATGGCGACAATGCTTGGCTATATTTTAACTGATGCTAAAATAACAAAACAATATGCCAATGAATTAGTTAAGAGAACTGCCGATGTGAGTTTTAATATGATCAGTGTTGATGGTGATTCATCAACAAATGATTGCAGTTTCTTAATGGCTAACGGAGCAAGCGGTGTTGAACTTAAAACTGATGATGATTTTCAAAAATTTAGTCAAGCTGTTGAAGAAATTTCTATTTTTCTAGCGAAAGCTATTGCTGCAGATGGTGAAGGTGCTACAAAACTTATTGAGGTCCAAGTTCAAAATTGTAGTCAGCTAGATTTAGCTCGCAAAGCTGCGCGTGGGGTAACTCTATCTCCATTAGTGAAAACAGCCATTCACGGAGAAGATCCAAATTGGGGTCGAATCTTGGCGCGTCTTGGTGCTGAAGGTGTTCCTGCATCTGAGTTGCAAGTGATGAGCTTAAAATTACAAAATATCGAAATATTTGCTAATGGTCGCCCAGTCTTTTTTGTTCGTGATGAGTTAAAGGCGTTATTAAAACAATCAATTGTAACAGTCACAATTGATTTGAAATCAGGACCTTTTTCTGCAACAGCTTGGGGCTGCGATTTATCAAAGAAATATGTTGATATTAACACGGAGTATTCTTGATGCTGAAGCGTATTGTCATCAAACTCGGTGGAGCCTCTCTTTCAGAAAATGCTGTTATTGAAAAACTTGCAGTTCTTGTCAAAGGCTATCTTGATTCAAATACTCAAGTTGTTCTTGTTCATGGTGGTGGACCTGCGATTAATCAAGAGCTAACAAGTAAAGGTATCACGTGGGAATTTGTGAATGGCCAACGCAAAACAACACCAGAAATGATGACAGTGATTGAAGATGTGTTGGCTCACCAAGTTAATCAGAACATTGTGAGATCATTACAAAATCAAAAAATTTCGGCAATTGGTTTATCAGGTGGATCTGGATTGTTAGAGTGTCGAATTCTTAATTCTGATTTGGGTTTAGTTGGTGAAGTCATACAGTGTCACTTAGGCTCTGTAGAAGATGCTCTCAAGCAACAACTCATTCCAGTGATTGCTCCAATTGGTTTTGATCATGATGGTCGTAAGTTTAATATCAATGCGGATTGGGCTGCATCGCAAATAGCTGCGAATTTAAACGCAGACAAGCTTGTTTTTTTGACAGATCAATTAGGAATTTTAGATGCTGATAAAAAAGTTTGTCCAACAGTTACAAAAGATGAAATTGAAAACATGATCAATTGCGGGGTCATTGCAGGTGGAATGCTAATAAAGACTAAGGCTATGATATCTGCGAAAAATAAAGGTGTTAGAACTGTTCAAATTTCTGCGGCAGCAAAAGCGCCTGATTTGTTGAACAATGATAGTGTTGGCACAAGTCTTATTTAACTTGATAAATTGAGTTGTAAAAATGATCGGAGTTTTTTTTGAGTAAAAAAGTATTACCTAAATCAAGATTACAAGTTCTTAAGGAATTGATTCGCTTAGGGGAAGCAACAACGCAAGAAGATCTTTGCGATGCTCTAAAGCAAAAAAAATTTTCAGTCACACAAAGTACAATTTCTCGAGATTTACGACGTATAGGTGCAATTAAAGCTATAGGTCTTGATGGAGAGACAATTTATAAATTATCCGAAGAAGCAAGTTTGTCATTACCACCAAGAGCATCACAATCTTTACCTGTGCTTATTACAGATTTGCAATCTAATGAAAATATGATTGTTTTACATACGACACCGGGATCAGCCAGTTTAGTCGCACGTCACTTAGACGCACGAAAACAACAAATAGGAATTTTAGGAACTTTAGCAGGTGATGACACTATTTTTGCAGTTCCTGAATCAGTCAAAAAAATTAATGAAGTTATTAAAAAAATCAGTGAACAATTTTTAACACCAGAAAGTGAGAAACAATAATGAGTCAATTAACTCCTACAGAAGATATAAATTACGGTACAATAACTGGATCAGTGGTTATGATCGGTTTTGGATCTATTGGTCGTGGAACTTTACCTCTTTTAGAAAAGCATTTTAAGTTTGATAAATCTAAGATGGTTGTTATCGACCCATCAGATAAAGATCGTAAGCTTTTAGATGAGCGTGGTATTAAATTTTTAAAATTGGGTGTCACTAAAGAAAATTATAAAGAACTCTTAACACCACTTTTAACTCAAGGTGGTGGTCAAGGTTTTTGTGTTAACTTGTCTGTTGATGTTTGCTCTTTATCAGTTATGCAACTTTGTCGTGATCTTAAAGCTTTATATATTGATACTGTTGTGGAGCCTTGGGCTGGTTTTTATTTTGATAAATCTAAAGGTGCTGCTGCAAGATCGAACTATGCATTACGTGAAACAATTCTTGAAGAGAAAAGAAATAACAAAGGTGGAACAACAGCAGTTTCATGCTGTGGAGCTAATCCTGGTATGGTCTCTTGGTTTGTTAAGCAAGCTTTAGTGAACTTAGCTAACGATTTAAAAATACAATACACGCAACCAAAAACAAGAGAAGAGTGGGCGCGTTTCATGCAACAATTGGGTGTTAAAGGTATTCACATCGCTGAACGTGATACACAAGTATCAAAACGTGCTCGTCCGATGAATACTTTTGTAAATACATGGAGCGTTGAAGGCTTTATCAGTGAAGGTATGCAACCAGCTGAATTAGGTTGGGGAACTTTTGAAAAGTGGACGCCATCAAATGCGAAAACACATGATTCTGGATGTAAAGCTGCCATCTACTTGCAACAACCAGGTGCTAATACTCGTGTAAGAACTTGGTGTCCAACTTTTGGACCTCAATATGGTCGTTTAGTGACGCATAACGAATCAATTTCTATAGCTGATTATTTTACGCTTGGTACTCCTGACAATCCTGAATATCGTCCAACATGTCACTATGCCTATCACCCAAGTAATGATGCAATTTTATCTTTAGAAGAAATGTTTGGTCGCGAAGGTGAAAAGCAACCTGAACAACATATTTTAGATGAAAATGAAATCACTTCTGGTATGGATGAGCTCGGAGTACTTCTTTATGGTCATGCTAAAAATGCTTACTGGTATGGTTCTCAACTTACAACTGAAGAAACACGTGAATTAGCTCCATATCAAAATGCAACGGGTTTACAGGTTTCATCAGCGGTTATTGCGGGTATGGCCTGGGCATTGCAAAATCCAAATGCTGGTATCGTTGAAGCTGACGAAATGGATTATCATTCTTGCTTAAAATGGCAATTACCATACTTAGGAAAAGTAAAAGGCTATTACACTGACTGGAATCCGCTTGTTGGTCGTGAAACTTTATTTCCTGAAGACATAGATCATTCAAGCCCGTGGCAATTTAGAAATGTTTTAGTTCGTAATTAAGATCATTAATAACAAACCGTAATGAAAAAGGGTTTTCACTCATCATGAAAACCCTTTTTTTATATTTTTTTGATGAACATGCGAGCAATAAAAATTCCACATAACATAACGATTAAGGTTGGAAGAATATGCCAAAATAAGATATGTAATGGCGTTTCATCGGAACACGTTAATTGTGTACCAAGTAGGCCGAATGACAATCCGCTGATCAAAACAAGTAGTCCAATCAAGTCTCTTTTTAATGCTGCTGCCTTGCGTATTAAGAAGAACAGTATTGCAGATGGTAAGATGCTTAAGGAAATAATTTCGTAAACACATGTAAATCCATGACCTAAATACAAAAAAGGATCAGAGGTCGTTAAAAAGGAATATCCAGTTGATCCTAAGATCAATAAAAGAATCAAAAAAGGCCATTTGTAAATATTCTTGTTGTTTGGAGATGGAATACTCAGAAACAATGCCGCAATTGTTGATAATGTTCCAAGTAATAATAGCAAAAAAGTATCAAATAAATATTTTAAATTTAAAGTTTGTGCTTTGAAATCAAAGCGTAAACCTAAAATAGAAACAGCCGCAAATATGCAAAATAAAGCTACTGAAATAATTTTAAAAAAATCTATAAAATTAAATTTTACAACTTTAAGAGGTTTTAAATCAGAAACTAGATCTTTGATCAAATTTTCGTTTTTTTTTGTCATGATTGAATACCTAAATAGTTTTTAATATTAATATATGCTCGATGAGCAATAACTTTTACATTGGCCTCAGTTAAATTCAATTGCTCCGCAACTTCATTTAAGGAATGTCCGCGTACTTTGATCAACATAATGACTTTTTTTTCTTTAATACTTAATTGATTGATAGCTTTATCAATGTCCAACTTTAAATCCGAATCTGTATTCGTGAGAATATTGTGAATAGATTCAATATCTACGAGATTTTCACGTTTTTTTAAACTTCTAATGTAATCTATAATTTTATGTTCAGTGATTGCTAAAAACCAACCCATGAAAGATTTTTCTGAATTATATGTATGAAGAGATCTGTGGGTTGCTATGAGTATTTCCTGTTTAAGTTCATCGATTTCGTTTTTATCAAAAATGCGATGATGTAAATAATTTTTCAAAAACGAGCTAATTCCATTGAGTAAATTTTCATAGGAATTTTTATCACCACTTTGGGCCATAATCGCAAGTTTTTTAAATTCTGTCTCATTATCTGACAATTTAAATTCCTTAATTATTACAAGGCTTTATAAAATATAAAAAATTTGTAACTTTTTTTATAATCTAACGAATACATTATAAACATTGATTTTATAATCAATTAAAACACTTAAGGAGTATAAAATGAAGTTATTTTCGATATTGTTTACACAAATAGTAATGTTTATTGCAATTAGTGCACATGCAGAGTTTAAGTCATTTTCCAAGACTGATTATGAAGCTGCTATAAAATCTGGAGCTCCAGTCGTTATCGACTTTCATGCTAGTTGGTGTCCAACCTGTAAAAAACAAGAACCATTGTTGAATGAAATTGTTGGTTCGAAAGGTTATGAAAAAGTTGTCGCTCTTAAAGCTGATTTTGATAAAGAAAAAGAACTTAAAAAAAGCCTTAATGTATCAAAGCAATCAACGATAGTCGTCTTTAAGGACGGAAAAGAAGTTGGACGAAGCGTTGGATCAACATCGAAAGATGATTTAAAGAAACTCATTGATTTAGGACTTTAATTATGAACCTACAGTTGGGGTTTTCATTTATTGCAGGTTTGCTGACCACGCTCTCGCCATGCGTACTTCCAATATTGCCTTTTTTGCTAAGCAGTGCGCTTAGAAAAAATTCAAAAGCCCCGCTGTACATGATACTTGGATTAGCCGCTAGTTTTGTTGTTGTTGGATTTACATTAAGTCGATTTGGAACAGTATTTGGTCTTGATAGTGAGCAGATAAAAAAAGGATCAGCTGTCTTGTTAATTTTAACAAGTTTTTTCTTTTTATCAAAAAAAATTCAGTCTCTTATTTCTGAAAAATTAACTCAGTTCGCCAACATCGGCAATAGCGTGTCATACAAATTGAAGTTAGATGAAACCTCGCGTTTAGATTCAGTTTTATTAGGTGGACTTCTTGGAATAATTTGGTCACCTTGTGCTGGTCCAACTTTAGGTGTTGCTGTTTCTTTAGCTAGCCAAAATGGCGCGGCTATGGATGCTCTAGTGCTGATGCTAGTTTATGCACTAGGTGCAGCAATACCGATGTTACTTATTGCGTATGGACTTCGAGCATTTTTCCAAAAAAACCTGCAAAAAATAATCGCTCTTGCCGAGCGCTCAAAATGGTTTTTTGGCGTTGTTTTACTTTTGGCAGGTCTTTTTATTTTCTTCGGAATCGATAAAATTGTTGAAGAATATATTTTAAATTTTTTGCCTTCATTTTGGGTTGATTTAATAACACGATACTGAGGTTTAAATGAATAATTTTTATTTTTTAGTTTTTATACTATCAATTAAGGCACACGCTTTTGTGAGTGGTCCAAGTTCAATTTCAAGTGGTGAAAAATATCTAACTTTCAACATGCAATCTGAACGAGGTAAAGTTGAACCTCATGAAAATAAAGCCTCATATCAAAATGCTGAGATTGATATATTCAAAATAAAATATGTTCATGGTTTAGATGATTTCTTCGGGTTAAGTCGTTCTAACATTTACTTCGAAAATGGTTTTTTCAAAAGTGCCAAAGAACAAGTTGGTGCCACTCTATTTTATGATAAAGATCAGGGATCTTATTTATCAGCAGGTGTATCCGCTGATTTCGTCCATGACTTAGATAAACAATTTGGATTTTACTTTCAATTGATGTTGAATAAATCTTACAATAACAAAAAATTTTCTAATCCACGGCTAGATAATTTTTCTTTTGGATTAACGTCAGCGTACAATATTACGGATAATTTTTTTCAAAGAAGTCTTATACATATTGGATCAGGTGATAGGTCTGAACAAAATTCATATTTGGTTGTCGACTCGGGTTACGGATACAGACTCAATCATTATGTGGATCGTCAAATGACTGCATTGGCGAGTATTTTTTTAGAAGCAGATACATCGGAACGTAATGATAACTCTTATGATGCTGCATTTTCAATCGGTGAGAGCAAAGATAGAGTTCGCGCATTTAAATATGGGACACTTTTGGGTTTGGATCTAGCGCTTACAGCTAGTAGCAACATCTCTATAAGCTACCTTCAAAAACTAGGTGGTTATGACGCTAGGTCAACTCAGATATTTAATTTAAGTTTGGGCTATAAATTTTAGTTTTGTATGACTACGGCAGCTCTGTGCGAGATTCAATTTTAGTGACTTCGCATTTTTGTGAATTTAAAAATTTAGTCACTTCAATATCGTAGATGACGCTAATGTTTTCATTGCCAGTTTTAAATGAAAAAAAGTAGATTTTTTTATTTTGGTAAGTTGGTTGAGACTCTAGTTTAACCAATTCAACAGTAAAAACAATTTGGTTGTTTTTATCTAAACATTCAATGACATCGTGCTTAGCATTAAATTGACATTTGTCGGCTTGAAAACCGATAAGATCTAAATCTGTATTAACAGTATTCGAATCAATGATAATTTTTTGAATTGCGCTTTTAATAGTTGAATCAAAACAGGCAACTGAAGTTTTTTTAGAAATCGAATTTAAGAGAGAAGCATGGCTATTTGTTATAGCTGTCACAAAAGCACAGGCTAAAATTAAAAAAAATTGACTCATTCTAGCTTTGTTATTCATATTCATTACCCCTTATTTTTTAATATATGATCGATTATTTTATTGTTTCAAATAAAATCTGAGAGTTGATCGAAATAGATCTTATAAATGAGGTAAATACAAATTAAGCACAAAAAATATACAATTAAGTAACAATTTTGCGCATCTGATCGATAATCCAATCAGGATACTGGATGGCGATATCATGCCCGGCCTCTGTATGTTCAACTAAATCGAGTGACCATTTTTTTGCAATGGCCTGTGAGCATTTTGGTGAAACAAACTTATCTTTCAGACCATTGATCAAGATCACATTGCAAGGTTGTGAATTAGGAAATTGATACAGAGCTGCTGCTATGAGTTGCCGAAAAATATTTAATTTTTGAGTTCCGTAAGCAAGGCTATAGTTGGCAAGTTTTTTTAAATCGTGAGAATGCTGATTAATAAGTTCTTTCCGTGTTAAAGAAGTTGTGGCTTTTAGTGATAAAATTTCTCTTTGAATAGGCTCTGTTACCCATAACAATTTAAAACCGAGAATTAATGCCGTAGGACTTAATCGGTCAAATACTGAAGAAAAATTAGCAGCACTCGTATTCATTAAGATTATTTTTTGAAAAAGTGATGGTCTTTGTTTGGCCCATTCAACCATAGCCATCGATCCTAATGACAATGATAATCCAAATGTTGGTCTTTCATGATCAAAATTTTGTTGTATGAGCTGCTCTTCAAAAAATGGTATAAATTGTGAAACGCTCAACGGTGTCGTTGTATGGCTAAGCTCTCCGTTACCAGGAATGTCGATGAAATAGAAATGATCATTTGGGAAAGCACTTTTCAAATACTCAGGAAAATAAGCCCAGTGGCCACGACCACGAGCTAATCCACGGATGAGGATCCAATTTTTTTCAGATGAGGATACCATTTATCGAGTCCTTTATTGTAATAATCAGTGAGATCTAAATTCCTAAATTGTTCAGATTGTGTAAATATTAAAAAACGCATCAAAAAATCAATGAATAGTTGGTGTCTTCGCATAGTTCGACGAATACGATGCTTTTTAATAGGATTAAATAAACCATCAAGTTTAAATATTTGAAAAGGATTCTTTTTTACCCAAATCCAAGAGCCAAGTTCTAATGTTAGTGGTATCATATTTAGATTTTGAACCTTTTCATGTAGAATGTAATCCCAAAGATCACCATGGGTACAGTAGACTTTAGATTGCGGTTCAATGGTATAAATATGATAAGGAAATATTTGTTCGAATTTTTCCATCATGAGAGTCATAAAATCAAGTTTAGGAAATGGCTTTTTGGTAAATGCCCACGGAAACCAGATTTGATCATTCATACCAAATCCAGAGTGGATATCTAAGCTGACAGTAAATTTAGATTTATTAGCTTCTATCGCAATTTCACGAACCAAAAATTCTGATTCAATTTCCATTTGTTGAGGATTGCCTCGATACCAAGGAATTTTACGAGTTAAATTTTGACCACCTGCCAAGAAAGGAACTTTTTCTGTCGCTTCTATGGGTGCATTTCTCATGAGATCAACGCCGTTAGGGTTGGATCTTGTTCGGCTTTGAATTCCAGCAGGATTAACAAATGGTATGATGACCAAACGAAAGTGTTCAAGTTTTTCTAAAAAAATTTGATCCCAACTTGATAGTTGGTAGTATTTTTCAAGCATTGATATGCAAAGCTGACTGCCGATACGTTCTAAACCATGAACTCCTCCAACAAGTATCAAAGTCGTTTTTTCGCTTTGTAATTTTCGAGAATCTTTTTTTTCGCAGACAATTTTCCAAAGAGGAAACACTGTTTGATCATCATGAACTTCGGTGATTTTTTCGAAGCTCCAAAATGGAGATTGATTTTTTAGCCAATCATCAAGAATTGATTCAAATTGTTGGTATTCGTCAAAATGAGGTTTTTTAAAATTTTCCACTTTATATATTTCCACAAAAAGTGGTTCAAAGAATAGTCTCCATTTCTTTTGAATACCCACTTTTGTGGAACAGATTAAACTGAAAAAATCAATACGTCTCCAATAAAATTTAAGAACTCATTCTTTCAAACTTACGCTCGAATTTTTGGGCTAAGTTCTGAGTTTTAAGACAGGTTAAAAAATCTATTGTATTCATATCGTGATCATACGCAGGCTCACCTAAAATCTCGGCACCTGCTTTGATATATGTTTTAAGTAATGAAGGTATCAAGGCTTCAGCTTCTTTAATTTGAGCTTCGCTTAAGTCATCCTGATATTGTCCATAGTTTTCCTCGAAAAAAGGCACCTTGTAGCTGAGTCGAGGTTTGATTTGATATTTTGCGCTGACAAGACCTTTATGTTGGAAGTAACGATATACGAGTGCTGCCTGTTCTGGCGTTGCGTTTTTTATACTTGAACAACCGAATAGCACATCGGCTTTGACATGTTTCATGTAAAAGTAAATGCCTTTCCAGAGAAGCGTTATAACAAGACCATTGCGATGTTCAGCGTCAATACAGGCGCGACCAAGTTCGACAAAGTTAGTAAAAGGTAAAATGAATGATTTCATATCAAATTCAGTTTGTGAATAAAAATCAGATAAACTTGTTGAATTGTTCATTCGATAGGTTCCCACAACTTGATTTGTTTGTTGATCTAAAATTATTAAATGATCACAAACTGAGTCAAATTCGTCGATATCCATAACTTCATTTTGTCCGCCATAAAAGCAACGGTGGCGCAGTTTAAAGGCTGATTTTAATTCATGTTCTTCTGTTGCAGTTTTGAGAGTGTAGTTCCCCATTTGCATTTCAAATTGAACTTTTGGTGTGTGGTTAAGCATATCAAGAGTTCGATATTTAAAATTCTGCTGTATCTTTTCAAAAAAAACGATCATTAAAATCTCCTTGATCTTCAATGTGTTTGTCCTTTGTTAAGCTCACCGAGATTGGTGAAATTAATTTATTTAAAAAAGCTCGTATCAAATCGAATGTGTCATCAATGTCTGTCGCGTGAATGGCTAGTTCAGGATTAATTTCGACTATATCTATCGATTTAAGTTTTTTTGTTTGTTGAATAAAACCTGCAATCTGTAAGAGATGCTTCATGCTAAGACCGTCAGCTACGGGCAGACCTGTGCAGATATTTAAATGTGGATCCATGCTGTCAATATCAAAACTTAAATGGATATTTTTGTGTTGATTAATTTTTTTGGACAAGTCATTAAGAATAGAATCTAAACCTCGTTTATGGATTATATCAGATGTAAAGAAGGTTATATTATTTTTTAAAAGATAGCTTTGCTCGTAAGGGTCAATATCTCTTAAGCCTAAATATATAATATTATTGTGATTTAATGATGTTGCCATCCAATCTAGTTTTTCGTGCCGTTTTGTTGGTTCTAATAAATATTGAACTGGCATTCCATGAAAGTTACCAGTACGACTATGATCAGCATCATTAACATCTGCATGTGCATCAACCCAAAAAACTAATGTGTTCGGATCGTATTTTAGACTGGCATTGATTGTTGCTAGACTGATACTGTGATCTCCTCCGAAATTAAGGCAAATATCATTTTTAAGAAGCCCTAAGTAACTTATTTCGGATAAGTATTTGTAAGACAAGGATGGCAAATGTTGAAAATCGCTATGCGATCGAACTTTGAACTGAAAATGAGGAATAAGTTCAGAAATTTGTCCGATAAGATCAATATCAAAATGAAAACTTTCTCGATAGGTGTTGAAATATTTCAGAAAATATTGTGAAGCTTGATAGAGACCGCGCTTTTGCTGACCGATTTCAATATCTGCTTGCACAAACGAAATTTGATGAAAAGAATCGATCGTCATATGGTTCTATTTCCACCGAAAGTGGTTTGAATGTCGTGTTTTGGTTGTGTTAATAAGACTTGTTGCGTCTGAATGAAAATCTGACATTTTGTCACCAAATATTTTGGCCTGAATATTGTATAGTCAATAGTGAGTGTTAAGTTGTTAATGGGTTATATAAACTGATTAACTCTTAATTATTGTAAACATCAAGGAGGGACAAAATGAAACCATCACATAATCTTAATAGAAAAGTAAAAACAATTTTGACTGGTCTAGCTTTGGTGATGATGGCATCAACGTCATTACATGCGGCTGTCATTGGTGAAGCTGTCTTGGCCGGACAAGGCTGTTCAAGTACATCTTCAAATAAGCTAAGATTAATCGTCCCTTCCCAATCTCTGTATTCAGTTCCATTAAATTTAAATGTATTAAAACTTGATGATAAATCAATTGAAAGGCAAGCCTGCACTGTAGCTGTACCTATTTCTTTAGATGCTAACGAAAAATTAATCGTCGAAGATGTGAGTCAAAAAATTAATATTCGATTAGGTTCAAATACAACGGCTAAAGCACAACTTGAAGTTTTTTTGGCAGGTCAACAGGGTGAAGTCATCTCCGGAGAGGCTGAATCTCAAGACCAAATTGTTAAAGCAAGTATTAAGCTAGATCGATCAGGTCATATTTTAGAATCAAAATGTGGCGAAGATGTTCTTTTACGTGCTAACGAGTCTATTGCTGTTATAGGATCCGATGTCGCAAGAGCGATTTCAGATAACTTAAGATTGAAAATCAAAGTTGTAAAATGTCGTTAAAAAATATTACAGTTTGGCCTATTCAAGAATAGGCCAAATGTAGATTGTCTGCATAGAAGTTTGATCAAATATTTCATAAATTTCAAAAACAGACCCTTTGCGTTTGATTTTATTTTCTTGAGAAAAAGAATCTGCTTTGGGATAGACTTTTAATGGACCTATGCCCGGTGATCCAGAAAATAAGGCAACAATAGCTTGTGTTTCATTAAATGTATCAGATTTAAATCCATCCGGAAGTTTGGTTTTTAATTCATCAAAGATTTTACTTTCATCGGCGTTGTTAGGATCGATTAAGCAACCTCCACGAGATCTTAAACGTCCTTCTTCGACAGCTTTAGGATTATCAAAGTATTCGCCAAAACTCAGTCGACATTTAAGTTTATTTTCACGCGCCCATTTTTCGACAGCTTCAATTTCTGAAACAATTTTATGATATGCGCCAGTGTGTTCTTTATAAATTAAGGTATAGGGACCACGTTTATCGAGACCTATTGTGATAGGTTTGAATGCTCCCGTGTACTGCATGAGATAAAGAAAAAATATAAGCATGCCAATAGCAATTGCGAAAATTGTGTGTTTGATCATTTATATTTTCCATTTCATTGAACAGCCCATAGAGGGTGTTTGTTTAAAAGAAATTTGCTGATTATTATTCAAATCCATAACGGCATGATAAAGCTCTCGGTGGGTAACCGCAGTAGGATCTTTCCAGTTATCGTCAAGCCTGCCGCGATAACGCAGCTTTGAAGCAGAGTCATAGACAAAAAAATCAGGCGTACAAACAGCGCCGAAGGATTTTGCGACTTCTTGTGTTTGATCATGTAAGTAGATAAAAGAATAATTTTTTTCAAAATAACGTGCTTTGAGATTTTCAAAATTATCTTCAGTATATTTATTTTCATCGTTCGAACAAATGGCCACAACGTGAATATTTTCATCTTTAAGATCATGGCCAAGTTGAATCAGACGCTCTTCAATGGCTTTTACATACGGGCAGTGATTGCATATAAACATAATGACAAGTGGTTTGTTGTTTTGAAAATCTTTAAGTGTATAAGTTTTACCATCAACTCCAGGGAGTGTAAATTCGGGACAACTTTGGCCAAATTCTGGTTGTTCTGGTGTATGAATTAACGCCATAGATCCTCTTGTAGAGATTTGAAATTAGGATATTTAATTTTTAAATTTCTATGTTGATTGAATAAATAAAGCATCGATTGTTGCATTGTAAACTCAGGCTTTGTGTGAGCTTCAGGTATAACAGCACAGATTTCAAATAAAAAACGATCTAAAAATTTAATCCAATCTTCACCTAATAGTGGAAAGTGTTCGTATTGATCATCTGTTGAAGTTAATTTTTGTAATTCAGCAAATAAATCTGTTGAGTTTTTGATGGATTCGGGATGGTCAAAAACATTTAGACCTAAACCAATGATCAGACGAAATTGATTTCCTTGACTGATTGTTTCAGTCAGTAATCCAGCAATTTTATTTTCACCAATAAAAAGATCATTCGGTGCTTTTAAGTTCCAATCTAGAAAGGGCCATGTGTTTTTAGCAGCATTGTAAAGGCAGATGCCAATCATAGATGTTATAAAAGGGGTAGGGGCTTGTTGAACCTGAAAAGACCAACTTGAAAGTAAGCTTGAACCTGCTTCAGGATTTTCCCATTTGTGATCACCTCGCCCGCGTCCAGCAGTCTGTTCTTCAGCGATGTAAAGATGAATATTTTCAATACCGCTAAAGGCTTCTTCTTTTGCAATTGTATTGGTGCTGTCAATTGATTCAAAATAGTTACACGATAAACCATGAGATTCAGCCCAATGAGCAGTAACGTGACCGATTTTGATGTCGGATACAGGATTTTGCTTTGTCATAGTTAGACCTCTTTTGTGTAAAAAATTAGTTCCAATCGAAAAGTAAGCTAACATCAGCACATGGTGCTGAGTGTGTTAGCGCCCCGACGGATATAAAATCAACGCCTAGTTTAGCCACTGATCCTACGCGTTCTAAAGACATATTGCCGCTGGCTTCTGTTTTAATTTGCTCAGGGATGAGTTTTAAGGCTTGAGTGAGTAATTCGTTATTCATGTTATCAAGCAAAATCCTATTCACATTCAGCGAGACAGCTTCTTTAACTTGATCTAGATTTGAAGCTTCGACTTCAATTGGTAATTGAGAATGTTGTCGGGTGCGATTGACTGCAGCTGTGATTCCCCCCATAAGACTAATATGATTATCTTTAATCAGAATAGCATCAGATAGATTGAAACGGTGATTAAGTCCGCCACCATGGACTACAGCTCGTTTTTCAAGTTCGCGAAATAACGGAGTTGTTTTTCGAGTATCCAGAATTCTTGTTTTTGTGCCTTCTACAGCTTTAACGAATTGCCTTGTGAGTGTCGCGATACCCGAAAGCTGACCTAGAAAGTTTAAAGCCACACGCTCAGCTTTTAATATTTGGATTAGATCACCTTCGATTTGGCAAATATTTTGTCCTTTAAAAATAAAGTCGCCTTCTTCAAAAAACCACTTAATTTTAATATTTGGTTCAAGAAATTCAATTGTTTGCTCAAAGATGACTGATCCCGATAACACGAGGTCATTTTTAGCTTTTAAAATCGCTTCGCCCATTTTTGGACGCACGGCTAGAGATTCGGTTGTAACATCACCCGAAGGCATGTCTTCTTTAATTGCGGCTTTAATTAATTCACTTATATTCATTGGCTAGCAAACTAGCAATGTTAAAGAGATTTTTCAATATCTTGCATGACTTTTTTAAGTTCTTCACGAATCAGCTTTTCAGCTAGATCCGGGATGATTTGCCAGCATACTTTTTCAGCCATGACGCGAACTTCTTCACGGATTAAGTTTTCATCAATTTGCTGTTGCCACTTTTGTTGGTTCTCAAAGCCCGATTTTTGATGCGTGTACGATCCTGAAGATGTTTGCGGGATATTGATTTCAGGAATTGTGTCGAAAATAGGTTTGTGGTTTTGCTGGCTACCGCCGAGTGGCGAAGGCTTAGCAAACGTGTTTTCAATGTAACTCTGCACTTGGTTTTTAATTTTGTTGTTGAGCTGTGTTGCACTGTTTTCTGATTTAACAAGGATGACCTCTTCGAAGTCTCCGTAATTTTCGGTTTCTAATTGTATTTCAGCAGGGTTATTAAGATCCACGCGAGTATTGTTAATTTCTTGTTCATTTGTCGTTTTAGGTGAAGTGTGTTTTATTCCTGGTGCGGTTTTTTCACCAAAATGAAGATCGACCTCTTCGAAAAGATGCGATGAGTTTGTATTCGTATTTAGAGAATTAGTTTTTTGGTAACTGTGTCTAGAGTCATTTTCAATAAAATCTGGAATTGTCGGAAACTCAAGTAAACCTTTAAGTGGATGCGAATTAGTTTTAGCTACAAGACGATTAACGAGAGATCTTAAAATTTCAGTATCAAAAGGTTTTTCCAGTTGTCCGTTGTAGTTTGATCTCTGTGCGAGCTTTTCGTCAAACTCCATAAAACTACTCCACATGAGCACAACGGGAATTTTAGCTAAATCGGGATGATTTTTGACTTCAGCGCAAACTTCATAACCATTTTTTTTACTTAAAAGTATATCAGCAAAAATGATATCAGGATTAAAGTCGAGTGCGACGCTTAAAACGTCGATACCAGATGGGACATTTTTGACCTCAACACCCATGTCGGACAGGGCTAATTGCAGGACTTTTTTAATTGTGGTGCTTTCATCAGCTAATAAGACGCGTAAAGCCATGACTAAAGTACATATCACAATACCGCTTGAGTCAAGAATAAGGCACACTATTTTTGTGAATCGTATTGATCGTTATATTTTAAATTTATTTTGGACCTCGTTTGCGGCTGGCTTAGTCATCTTTGTTTCATTGTTTCTCGCGACTGATGTGATGTCGACTGTGATCCGATTTAACAATGTTGATGGTGCCGTTTTTGTCACATATTACTCTTATTATTTACCAGAAGTTATTCATAAAATGCTTCCGGTGGCTTCAGTTGTCGGTATGGTTTTAACCATTTCAACTTTAAATAAAGGTTCTGAGCTCATTGCGTTATTTGCGTCAGGAATGAGTTTGTTTCGAATTTCAAGATGGATCTTTATTTCACTCGCTTTGCTGGCTTTAGTTGATTTTGTATCAAGCGATAAACTGTTGCCTTCGTTCATGCGTCAGAAGAACTTTGTTTATTACAATGACATCGAGAAAAAACCATCAAAATTTCAAACAATCAAATATGATAAAATTTGGTATCGCTCGAAAAACACTATATTTAATATTAAAACATTAAATTCAGAAGGCAATTTAGCCCAAGGGCTATCATTATATTTTTTTGATGAGAAATGGAACTTGAAGCAACTTCTGACGGCGGAATCTGTGATTATGGAAGGTTCAAAATGGTTGCTTAAAAACGGCACCATTTCAGTATTTACTTCTGATTCAAGTTTTCCATTTAATGATAAATTTAAAGAAAAATCGATTGTGATGACTGAAGATGCGAAAGACTTAAGAAATACAGGACAAACTGCTGATATGTTAACGCACACAGAGTTAGCTCAGTACATTTCTAAGAATAAAGAGGCCGGTTTAGATACTGTTAAATATGAAGTCGATTATTTTTCTAAGTTGAGTTATGCCTTAGCTGGTCTTGTTATGAGTTTACTGGCTTTACCATTTTGCGTAGGGCAAGCGCGCAATGGCGGAATGGCTAAAAATGTAGGACTGGTGCTTGGCCTTGTCTTGGTTTATTGGGTTCTTTATAGCTCAATGCAAACTATGGGGAATCATGGAACTTTGCCGCCACTTATTGCAGCTTGGGGTGCAAATGTTATCATGACTGGCATTGGCAGTTTCTTCTTGTTGCGTCTTAAAAAGTAATCGATTAAAAAAGATTTGTCCGATCTTGCGAGGAGTTATGATATGGCGATTCTTGAAATTTTAACTTATCCTAATCCACTTTTACGTGAAGTTTCTAAGCCCGTATCGGAGTTTAAGCCTGAGCTTAAAAAACTGGCCGAAGATATGTTAGATACCATGTATGATGCAAATGGTATTGGGTTGGCGGCGCCGCAAGTTGGCGAATTAATTCGTATGCTTGTCATTGATATTCGACCAAAAGATGAAGAAGGGCGTCGTTATCAATATGACGAAATGACTGCTCTCGAAAAGCAAATCACTCAACCATTAGTATTGATTAATCCCGAAATTATAAAAGGTGAGGGTAAAACGACATTTGATGAAGGTTGTTTATCTGTACCAAGTTTTTTTGAAACAGTTGAGCGTTTTGAAAAAGTAGAAGTTAAAGCATTTGATGTTGATGGCCGAGAGTTTCGCTTTACAACGGATGGGTTACTGGCCATTGTTATTCAACACGAGATGGATCATCTTGAAGGTACATTGTTTATTGATCACATCAGCTTTACCAAAAGTAACAAAATTAAAAATCAGATAAAAAAGAATGGCTATCCAACCAAAGAAGAGCTTAAAACTGATCGTGAACGTAAAAAAGAGAAAGTCTAAGTATGAGTGTTGTTCGCGTTTGTTTTTTAGGAACACCTGATTTTGCAGCAACACATTTAAAAGCTTTATTACAAGACTCTCATTATGAAGTTGTTGGTGTAGTTACTCAGCCAGATCGTCCGAGTGGACGAAAAATGCAGCTCACCGCATCTCCGGTTAAAGTTTTAGCTTTAGAAAAAAATATTCCTGTATTAACTCCAGAAAATTTACGTAAAGAGCCAGAGCAATTCGAAATTATAAAATCGTGGAAAGCTGAAATCGCTGTTGTCGTGGCTTTTGGACAAATTTTATCACAAGAATTTTTAGATAGTTTTAGTTTTGGAGCTGTAAATGTACACGGAAGTCTGTTGCCACTTTGGCGCGGAGCTGCTCCTATTCAAAGATCTATTGAAGCTGGTGACCAAATAACTGGTGTCAGCCTGCAGAGAATGGTTCGAAAATTAGATGCGGGCCCAGTCATTGGTGAACGTAAAGTTGTATTAGATGAACAAATAAATGCCACGCAGCTTTATGATCGGCTAGCAGTGCTTGGATGCGAGCTATTACAAGTCGAGATGATGGACTACATTCGTGGTCATCTTGTTGCTCAAGAACAAGATGAATCAAAGGTGACTTTTGCACCCAAAATTGAAAAAGAAGAATCATTGCTTGATTTCAATCATACAGCTCAGAAACTGCATAATAAAGTGCGAGCTTTTTCGATGGGACCAGGGACCTATTTTATTCATGCTGGTAAAAGACTAAAAGTGCACACAACTTTTTATACGGTAGAGAACTCAACAGAGTCGGTCGGATGTGTTTCTAAAGTTTCAGACCACGAGCTATGGATACAAACAAGTTCGGGGCAGTTAATACTTAAAGAAGTTCAGCCAGAGTCTAAATCAAAAATCTTGGTTTCAGATTTTTTAAAAGCAAACTCAATAAAAAAAGGTCAAAAAATTAATGAATAAAAAAATGATTGCTCCGAGTATTTTATCTGCTGATTTTGCTGACTTAAAAAATGAAATTGATAAAGTTGTAGCAGCAGGAGCTGATTTCTTGCATATTGATGTGATGGATGGGCATTTTGTGCCTAATCTCACAATTGGTATGCCCGTTGTAAAGTCTTTAAAACCTCATGCGAAAAAACCACTGGATGTGCATTTGATGATTGAACAACCTGAGAAATACGTTGATCAGTTTATTGACGCTGGTGCGGACTATTTAACACTGCATGTAGAGTCAACTCAGCAAATGTCTGAGCTTCTCAAAAAAATTAAATCGCGCGGTGTAAAACCTGGTATTACGTTGCGCCCCAGAACAAGCTTAGATCTGATTAAGCCTTATCTTTCAATGGTTGATCTGGTTCTAGTAATGTCAGTCGAACCAGGTTTTGGTGGTCAAAGTTTTATGTTGGATCAGCTTGATAAGGTTAAACAACTTGTGCGTTTGAGGTCTGAAAATAAATATAATTATCTGATTGAAATTGACGGTGGTGTGAACGAAAAAACAGCCAGCTTATGCTGGGCTGCTGGCGTTGATGTTGCTGTAGCTGGCAGTGCTGTTTTCAAAGGTGAAAAATCAGTAGCTAACTATAAAACCAATATTGAATGCCTGATTGACAGTTAAATTATGTTTAATGAACAACTTTAAATAAGGTTTCAAATTCTTGAGTATCCACAGCAAACTCTTTATTAAAGATATTTGCGACGATACCAGGTGGTTGTTTTCTTTTTTTATTTAATACGGACTGCTGAATGCATTTTAAAGATTGATTCAAAAGATCAGCTCTAGGTAAATTTTCAGATAATGTTTGGCAAAATTTTTGATCAAATGCGTTTTCAAGATAACTAACATAACGATTAGCCGTCTGCTCAATAGCTATTTTTTGCCACTCGTTTTCTGTGTACGAATAACCTGATGATTCTGGACGCAAATTAATCGCATAATTAGAATAATCATGATAAGTACGACGCGCTGAAGAATCATATGCATCATGAAAAGTCGTTAAAGACGGATCATTATTTGTTAGGCTAAGTTCTGTTGAAAATTCTTGAAGTACAACATTGACTGAATAGTTAAAAAAGCGCGGTTCTTCTCGTTCACTAGTTGTACCATTTTGATTCGTTGTTCGTATTTTTTCATAATATGTATGCGTTCGAGGTTCTCGAGATTCAATTTGTCGAAAAAAGTAATCTCCACTTATATCAATATTCATTGTTTTATTTGAAAGCGAATCGATCCAACCCGATTGTGAAAGTTTTGATGATAGTACTTCATTGAAACTTGTGGCGACTTGTCTCGGGATATTTGATCGACTATTAATTTGAGATTGCACTTGATTGTACATTTCAGGTGCGCTCTCTAAAGAGGGTGTTTTAACTGACAAGTAACGACAGAGATTGCTCGTAAAAACATTGAGGTAATATGTTTGTTTATGGCTAATTTTTGCGAGTTCAGTACAGTATTTTTGAGAATTTTTTTTTGCATCAAAAAATGCAGATTCAAAAGTTTTTCTTTTAGTTTCGTTAAATATCATTTTATACCTCTCGATGAGATACAAAATTCGAAGAGGTTTGTTTTGACGATTGAGTTGCTGAATTTCTTGTTTAATGAGCTTGTAGGATTCGTCAATTTCTTCAGTTTGGGTAAATGCTACTGCACCTGTGGGAAACAGGTTCCACTGATTTTGTTGTTCGAAAACTTTTCTTAAAAGCTCCCAACTTTCATAATTATTTTGAGCGAGTCGTGTCATTCGAACTTTAATCAGGCTTTGGCTAATTACGCCGAGGCGTGCCTCTTTAAGCCCGACTTGGTAGTCAGTATCTGAAGGGTCTTTAAGAATTAGTTCATTCATAAGAATGAGCGCTTCATCATAGTTTTTTTCAGCCATAAGCTCTTTAGCTTTTTTAAATTTAGTTGTACAGGAAGATATCAGAATAAATGTTAAAATCAGAGCTATGCGATTTAAGCGGAAAACTTTATTTATCATAAATCTAGCTTAGTTAAAAAAGGACAATTGTGAAACTTAAAATTGTATAAATGTAAACTAAATATACATTTATTTAAGGTCAAATATAATATATGAGCTTAGGACTATCAGAATCCGGGCTTTGAATTGCAGTGTTAATTATTAAACTATGAGGTTTTAATGAAATTAGCACAATTTTTTATTTCTGCAGTATTCGTTATCGCTATATCAGAACATGCCATGTCTGCGTGCGAGGGATACAATATTGAAGGAAAAGATAGTTTTGGTCACTATCAAGCTCAGGTTCAAATTAGTGATAAGACTTCGCCGGTGATAATTTTAGACTATTTTAAAAAATGGAATGGTTATTCAATTCAAGGGCTGCATCGTGGGAGATTAACCACTGGGACAAATGATCAGTTGGTTGTTGATTTTGAATTAAAACGTCACCAATTTATTACAAAGCTAAATGATATTGCATTAACTAAAAGTGAGTTTCAATCTTCTTATTTAATTCGATTTCATTTGAATAAATCTGAAGTGACGACTTGTAGAACAATTTCAGATCAAGACGATAAACGAGAAAAAATTGAAATTAAGAAATCGGTTGAAAATCCGTTTTTAGTTCAAGTGGCTGATAAACTACTTATAAGTGGGGTTAAAAAGTGGTATTTAAAGCAGCCAGAGTTAGATCCTTATCGCCAATCGGAAGATTTTATTCATAAGAAGTTTTACTATGTCAATGATTTTACGGATTTAAAGTTTTACAGAAGCCATCCAAATTTTCTTCGATTTCGTAATATCGAAGTTAATGATTTTACACTTAGAGAAGTCGCTCTAAGAAACACGGCTTATGCAAATAGCATTACTGAAAAAGCAGATTATTTCGAAAATAGCACATTTCAGAATAATATTAATACACTCGGAATGTTTGATTACACAATAAATGATGAAAGACATTCAGATTATGATTCTGCCCTTTGGACAGCGATGTATGCGGCTTCGCAAGCTATGCGCTATAACGTCACAAAAAATTCTGAAGCTTTACAGAGATTTAAAAATAGTATTCAGGCATTAGTAACCTTAGTCGATATAACTGAAGATCAGCAATCATTTGCTCGCGCACTTATGCCTGTACACACAACTACACGTATTAATGATCAGTGGAAAAAAGGATCAGGCCAATATGAAAATGTGTATTGGTTGCCAGGTGGTAATAATGACATGATTAAGGGGTTATTCTTGGGTTTTATTTGGGCGTATAAAACACTAGATCATCGTGATCCACTCTTTCTGAAGGTCAAGAAAGCTGTACGTCAACTTGAGAACATTAAACTAAAAAGATTAAGTCAAATTAATCAAGTCTACATTCAAGGATTAAATGCTTTATTTTACTTAGATCAGCAAAACTATAAAAAATTTATTCATTTTTATTTAAGCAATCAAAATATTGTCGATTTGTTAGGAGTTGATAGGCCATTTTTTGTTGATGGTATCGCTGATTGGAGCGGTGTTCATTTGAGTATGGTTGCTCATTTATCGTTATTGTTGATAACTGAAGAAATTCAGAAAAAAGAAAATCACTTTCGGTCTGCTTATTCTGAACTTGATATGATCGATCGTTCGACTGTAAATGCGGCATGGATCATAGAACAGATTAAGGAAACATTAAATGATTCATACGTTGCTATGAAAAATACAAAGAGAGATTATTTATGTTTAATGAACTATTCAATAAATAGATCATTGATGAAGTCATCTATTGAGCAGTGTTTTGCAAGTTTTATCGAAACACCGATGGTGTTACCTTTAGATGGGTTAGAAATGGATAGAAGGTATAATAAAGATTTTATTTACTCACCAACGCCGGATCTGCCATGGAAAGCCGTGTTTGAAAGAAAAAGTGTAGATAAATTTTTAGGAGCAAATACACATTTTCCTAAATTTGAAGGTGATGGGATAGATTCGCAATATATGTGGAAAGATAATGCTTTTGAAATTCTAGGTCGAAAGCAAAGCGGTAAACTCATGCCACGTATTGACTACTTGTTTTCATATTGGGCATTGCGATATTACGTTGGATCAGATAGAAACTTTGTCGAAAACATAGATAAGTTTTGAGCAGTTTACTTGAATCATGCGTTAAGCAAATCAACTATGCTTGTTTGATTAGCATTTAAAATGTTAAATATGTTTTTTAATGAGATGTTTTGCGACTTCTCCGTCGACTGAACTATGACAGTTATGTATATCTAAAAAACTATGAAAAAATTTATCATTGATGGTCACTCAATAACAATTCAGTCTTTGCACGAAATGGTTTTCACACAAGGTACATTTGAGCTTGCTTTATCGGCTCAAAAAGAAATCACCAAATCGCGGGATTATATCGAATCTCGAATTAAAAATGGCGAAGTGATGTATGGGGTCAATACTGGATTTGGTGCATTTTCTTCTGTGCGTATTTCTGATTCTGAAATTGAACAACTACAAAAAAATTTAATTCGCTCACATTCTATGGGCATAGGTGAGCCCTTCTCGAAAATTCAATCAAAAGCTATGATGATTTTACGCGCAAACACTCTTGCGCGTGGACATAGTGGTGTACGTGTTGAAGTTATCGAAAAAATTCTTGAGTTTTTAAATCATGATTTGATTCCCGTTATTCCAAGCCAGGGCAGTGTAGGAGCTAGTGGTGATTTAGCTCCGTTATCGCATTTAGCACTAGCTTTAATTGGCGAGGGTGAAATTTGGCAAAACGATAAAGTTGTTCATTGTATTGAGGCTTTGAAAAACGTTAAGCCTCTTGAACTTAAAGCCAAAGAGGGACTGTCATTGATTAACGGTTGTCAGGTGATGACAGCAGTGGGGTTGTTATCACTTTATGAATCACAACAGCTTTTAAAATTAGCCGATATATCAGGGGCAATGTCTCTTGAGGGACTTCGTGGTTCACGTCGTCCGTTTGATCCTCTTATTTCTGCAACCCGACCGCACGCTGGCGAAAGCCCAACGGCTGCAAATCTAATTAAAATTATGGGAGAAACTTCTGAAATCGCAGAAAGTCATTTAGTTGATGATCCACGTGTTCAAGATGCATATTCACTTCGTTGTATGCCCGCTGTTCATGGTGCTGCTAAAATGGCAATTCGATATGCGGTACAAGTTTTAGAAACAGAAGCTAATTCGAGCACGGATAATCCATTGGTTTTTGCCGATGCAGGTAAAATTTTATCATGTGGTAATTTTCATGGTATGCCAGTTGCGCATGCTTTGGATTTTGCGGCGATTTCAATTTCATCTTTAGCGAGTATATCCCACGAACGAATTTCTAAATTCATTTCTACGCAAATGAGTGAATTACCACCGTTTTTAGCTCCACAAGGGGGATTAAATTCAGGGCATATGATCGTGCAGGTCGCGAGTGCTAGTTTAGTGAGTGAAAATAAAGTTTTAGCTCATCCTGCAAGCGTAGATTCAATGCCGACATCTGCAGAAAAAGAAGATCATGTGTCAATGGGAACGATAGCGGCTCGTAAGTTTGCAAATATTGTAAAAAACGCGCAAAATGTTTTTGCTATGGAATTACTCGCATCGACTCAAGCTTTAGATATGATTGCACCATTAAAGCCTGCTGCTGGCGTGAGAATGGCTTATGATCTCATTCGAAGTGAAGTTCCATTTGCCAAAGAGGATCGTATTTTTGCAAATGATGTTAAGAAAATACTGTCACTTATTCAAACTGATCGAATTGTTTCAGAAGTTGAAAAAGTAGTTGGATCTATTCAGATTTAAGCAGCCTTATTCGCTTTTTGAAAACGTCTACGAGCCATTTTGACATATTCCGCACCACATTCATGAGCACTTTTAGCAAGTGTTAAGAGTGTATCGTTGTTGACTGGTTTATCGATAAAATCAAAAGCGCAAGCTGACCATGCTTTTTGCATTTTGACAGCGTCGCGGTACCCAGTGAGTAAAATAACTGGGATATCAATATTGTTTTTGCTGAGCGTTTCAAGTAACTCAAGTCCATCCATTCCAGGCATGTTGATATCTGAAATAATAACTGTGGGCGGAAAAGTATTAACTTTAAGTAATGCTTCTTTACCGTTTTCAGCCATATCAGTCATCCAGCCAGCATCAAAAAATAAGTCAGCAAGTGCTTCACGTAACATTGGTTCATCATCTACGATTAGTACTCTTTTATTGTCCATAATATCCTTTTTATACAAACTTATTTCGGTAAACTTGAAAAATGGCTAAAGTCCTGATTTAATAACAGCGTTTTGATTGACTAGACTTAAATCCAAAGGAAATACGATGAAAAGAATCATTAAAGCGCCTACAGGAAATCAATTAACATGTAAAGGCTGGTTACAAGAAGCGGCTTATCGCATGATTCAAAATAATTTAGATCCAGCAGTTGCTGAAAATCCCGATCAACTAGTGGTTTATGGTGGCATCGGTAAAGCGGCTCGTAATTGGGATTGCTATGATAAAATTTTAGATTCACTTAAAACATTAGAAAATCATGAGACACTTTTGGTTCAATCTGGAAAGCCTATCGGCGTCTTGCAAACACACGAAGACGCACCAAGGGTTCTTATTGCTAATTCAAATTTAGTTCCAAAGTGGGCGACGTGGGAACATTTTAATGAACTCGATCGTAAAGGTCTAATGATGTATGGACAAATGACTGCTGGTTCATGGATTTACATCGGAACTCAGGGCATTATCCAAGGTACATATGAAACATTTGTTGAGGCTGGTCGACAGCATTTTGGAGGCAGTCTTGCCGGTAAAATTATTTTAACAGCCGGCCTTGGCGGTATGGGTGGTGCACAACCTCTAGCAGGTGTTTTTGCTGGAGCAACAGTCTTGGCAGTCGAAGTTGATCCTGCAAGTATTGAAAAAAGATTAAAAACAAAATATGTTGATGAATCAGTAACTGATATTGATGAAGCCATTAAGAGAGTGCGTCAATATGCTGCAAATAAAGAAGCTAAATCAGTGGCCTTGCTTGGAAATGCTGCAACAGTTATTCACCAGTTATTAGCTCAAAACTTTTTACCTGATTTGTTAACAGATCAAACATCTGCACATGATCCGCTTGTAGGCTATATCCCTGAAGGATACACAGTGGAGACAGCAGCAGATTTTAGAAAACAAGATCAAAAAGCGTATTTAGATGCAGCTTACAAATCTATGGCAAAACATGTCGAAGGCATGCTTGAAATGAAAAAACGTGGGGCTATAGTTTTTGACTATGGAAACAACTTACGTGCGAGAGCGCAAGAGTATGGTGTTAAAAATGCATTTGATTTTCCAGGATTTGTGCCAGCGTATATAAGACCTTTATTTTGTAAAGGGAGTGGTCCATTTAGATGGGTAGCCCTATCGGGTGATCCAAATGATATCAAAGTCACTGACGATGCCATGAGAGAATTATTCCCTCATAAAAAAGATTTACTACGTTGGTTAGACATGGCCGAAAAAAGAATTCAGTTTCAAGGTTTGCCAGCGCGTATTTGTTGGTTAGAGTATGGTGAGCGTGAAAAAGCTGGCTTATTATTAAACGATCTAGTCCGTACTGGGCGAGTGAAAGCACCGATCGTGATCGGTCGTGATCATCTTGATTGTGGGTCAGTCGCAAGCCCAAATCGTGAAACTGAAGCCATGAAAGATGGTTCTGATGCTGTTAGTGATTGGCCAATGTTGTCAGCTATGGCTTTAGTTGCGAGCGGTTCAACATGGGTCTCATTGCATCATGGTGGCGGTGTTGGTATGGGATATTCACAGCATTCTGGGCAGGTGATTGTGGCTGATGGAACAGATGCCGCAGCTCGTAGATTGTCGCGTGTTTTAAAAACCGATCCAGCGATGGGTATATTTAGACATCTAGATGCTGGCTATGAATTAGCGCGTGAAATTGCGCAAGAAAGATCAGTTAAAAGCTGCTGGCTTTAAGTCTTAAATCTTTTATCTAGGTCGTAGATATGAGTTTACGACCTTAGTCGTCTTCAAAAAATCAATAAAATGTCGATAAAAATATGTGCAGTACAAAGTTTCACAAAGGATTTAATCGATATGGCTGATTTATTTAGAAGTGGATATTACTTTTTTGTTATTTTTGCATTGGGTTTAATACCAATGAAATACTGTATGAAAGTTTCTAAAGAACTCGATGAACAGATGCATTTGAAAATGTCGCACCCCTCTGGTCAACATGACTTTTCATCGATGTCAAATCAAGTTGATTTGTACAGTTATGATCAAGAGGATTTTTCTTTTTCAGACGATGAGCTATTAAATTTAACAGAAATTTCTGATGAAGATTGGGGTAAATCTCCAGATGTCAGCGATCCTTATGCGCTATCTCCACAGCAGCTCGAAGAAATGGATGCTGATCAAGAGCAAGCTAAGTCATTAGATATTGAGTATGGCCAAATCGGAGTAGATGATGCACTTGTTCAATATGAAGATGTTGCAAAGTGCAAAGCTAAGCCAGCAAGGCTACTCTTCCAGAAAAGTTTAACAACATCACCTATTGTAGCAAAGCTTATTGTTGAACGTGAAAATGAAAGCTCTATACTTCCACGACGATGCGTGACGCATGTTATGAATCGTGTAGGCTTCGGTGCAAAATCGCTAGCGCAATTTCCCTCAAAGCCAGTGGGAGCACCCAAACGAAATGGGGCTAAACCATGTATCACCAAGGAAATGGTTAATGTTACCTATAACAGCTTCGTCGATGTTGCTGAATGTTTGAATTTTAGTCCTAAAGATTTGTTACCAAAATTATTTAACGAATCTGGAATGATTATTAATACGCTTGGTGCCGGATGGGATACAGGAGTTGGACAATTAACAGGTGTGGCGATTGAAGAGGTCAATAAATATTACGACACTTATGTAGGTGAGATGTTTAAAGCAGCCAAATTGGGTAAACCCTCTTGCGCTCTTATTGCAAATGATAAATTTAAGCCATTATTGACAAAAGTTAACCATGACATGAAGTTTAGAAATGGCTTAATTGCGGCTCCAGCAAATCCTCTCAAAAATATCGTTTATATGGCGGTTCTTAATCGTATGAACTTAGATAATTTGATTGGTTCTCAATATAGAGCCGGTAAAGATTATATTGATAATCAAGAAGTTAATCTTTTGAAATTTAACTCTAAAGATGTCGGTGGAAAATTTGGTCGAGAAAAAATTTACGATAAATTTGCAAAATTAGGTATGCCTGATGTTAACTTATATAAAGTTGCAGTTATGGTGGCTTTATTAGGATATAATACCGGCAACTCAACTGCATTTAACATGTTAAATGAGTACTTAGATAGAAGAATAGCGGCACGTAAAAGTTTGAATGATCGCGATTTTGATTTTCATAATCCAGCAGCTGCACGTGACATTGATGGCACTGAAAAATCAGTCATTGATATTGCTAAGGCTTTTATTCGCGCTCCGATGATTAAAAAAGGTGATCGTGATGTTAAAATAAAATTGCAAAGAACAAAGTTGATCCATGATAAAATGCGTACAGCACATTTACTGACTTTTCCTGAGTTTGTTATTTATAATCAAAATAACTACGATCGCTCAATATTAAACCCTATTAATGCACAAGCAGTAAAATCAGGAAAAGCATCGCGTAAGCAATTTCCATCATACGCAGTCATAGGTGGGCCAGGTTATTTAAGTGCACTTGCGAGTAAAGATAAAGAACTTCAACGAGTTTTTAGGACTTCGACGGAGGGTGCAAGTTACTGCTCTGATCCTCGGTATTTAAAAGTTAAATAGATAAATTGTTTTATTTCACATGAATTAAAAATCTAACTAGCTGAGAATTTATTTGTCATGAAGACTTGAAAGATTGTGCTCTGTAGACTGTATCAAATCGATACAGTCCAACATTGCATACATTTTCTCTATTTGAAAAGTTTGTAAACATCAATAGTACAAATTTTGTAAGCAGAATTGCCATTGCAAACATACAATTGTCTAATCTGGCTTATCATTTGCACATACATTGTATTAAGAAAATTAACAAATTAATTTTATTGTGTAAATTCACAAGAAAGAGAATTTTTATGAAATTATTTACAGGAGCATTACTAGCTGGATCTTTACTATTAACTCAATTTTCATTTGCGGGAGAAAGTTCAGAAGTTTATAAGTCTGCCCCACCTGATAATTCTGTGGTCGAAAAAGTTGAAGCTCAACAAGAAATGAGCGAAGGTATGCTTGTGGCAAAACTAGCGTTAAAAAAATATTTAAATGGCAAAGGAAATATTTTTGATCTTACAGAAAAATCTAGATCCGTATCAAATTTGGGATCAATGAGAATATATACATTTTCTATGTCAGATAACTCTGGGAATATATTAGAGTTATTAGCTAAAGTTGAGACAGTAACAGCTACTAATAATGTAATTATCAATATATTTAAAAAATAAATTTTTTGAATTCATTAATAAAAAAGCCTCATTAAAAAAATAACGAGGCTTTTTTCCGTTTGAGATATATTTGTTTATGATTATCCCTGGCGTTGACGTTTATCAACTGCAAGAGCAGCTTCACGAATAACTTCGCTCATTGTTGGATGTGAGTGAAATGATCTGGCTAGATCTTCACTTGATCCACCAAACTCCATCGCAACAATAATTTCACCGAGCAATTCAGATGCGCTTGCGCCAACGATATGGCCACCTAAAATACGATCTGTCGTTTTATCAGCAATAATTTTAACAAAACCGTCGGTTGATCCTTTAGCTTTAGCGCGTCCATTGGCGGCAAATAAAAATTTACCAACGTTGATTTCATGTCCTTTGGCTTTGGCTTCGTCTTCTGTCATACCAACAGAGGCCACTTCAGGATGAGTGTAAATCACAGAAGGGACAGTGTTGTAGTTAACATGGCCGTGTCCTGTTACAATTGTTTCAGCAACAGCTACACCTTCTTCTTCTGCTTTGTGAGCTAACATTGGGCCAACGATCACATCACCGATGGCGTAAATGTTGGGAACATTTGTTTGATAGTGAGCATTTGTTTTAATGCGGCCACGATCGTCTTTTTCAATACCAACAGACTCTAAACCTAAGCCATCGGTAAATGGTTTGCGACCCGTTGAAACTAAAACAACATCACCTGCGATTGAAGCTTTAGAGCCGTCTTTAAGTGATTCGTAGTCTAACTCAACACGACCACCAACAGAACGTGAACCAGTCACTTTTGTTGAAGTCATAAATGTTACGCCCATTTTTTTCATAGAACGCTGTAAAACTGTCATGGCATCTTGGTCCATCATGCTACAGATTTTATCAGCAAATTCGATCACTGTGACTTTTGAGCCTAAACGTGCCCAAACAGATCCCATTTCTAATCCGATGACACCGCCACCAACAACAAGTAATTCTTTTGGAATACTATCTAAGGCCAATGCGCCTGTTGATGATACAATTTTTTTCTCATCAAATTTCAGAAATGGCAATTCAATAGGAACTGATCCTGTTGCGATCATAATGTGTTTGGCGCCGAGAGTTTGTTTCGTGCCACCTTCAGACAAAGTGACCTCAACTGTATTGGCTGAAGTGATTTTACCAAAACCATTGATGCGAGTGATTTTATTTTTTTTAAATAAAAAATCTATTCCACCAGTTAAATCACTCACGATTTTGTTTTTACGAGCCATCATTCCATCAAGATTGATTTTAACATCACTAAATTGAATACCATGTTTATCAAAATCATGAACAGCTTCGTGGTAGTATTCAGAGCTTTGTAGCAACGCTTTAGATGGAATACAGCCAACATTCAAGCATGTTCCACCTAATGTTTTTTCTTTTTCAATAACAGCTGTTTTTAATCCCAACTGAGCTGCGCGAATTGCCCCAACATATCCACCGGGGCCAGAACCTATAACGATTAAATCAAAATTTTCCATCATGTATCTTTCTTTTAAAAATTAAACTTCAAGTAACAATCTTTCAGGATCTTCAACGCCTTCTTTGATTTTCACTAAGAATGTAACAGCTTCTTTACCGTCAATAATTCTGTGATCATAGGTTAAAGCTACATACATCATAGGACGGACTTCAACTTTACCGTTGATTGCCACAGGACGATCTTCGATTTTATGAAGTCCTAAGATCGCACTTTGCGGAGCATTTAAAATAGGAGTCGATAACAATGAACCAAATACGCCACCGTTAGTGATTGAGAAAGTTCCGCCAGTTAAATCATCTGGTGTGATTTTACCATCGCGGCCTTTAAGTGCTAGATCGCGAATTGCTAATTCAATACCGGCAACTGTTAAGTTATCTGCGTCTTTGATCACGGGAACCATTAAGCCACGCTCTGTTGATACCGCAATACCGATGTTATAATAATTATGATATTCAATTTCAGTACCATCAATCCAAGCGTTCACTGCCGGTAAGGTTTTCAACGCCTCAATTGCAGCTTTAACAAAAAAACCATTAAAACCTAAATTCACACCGTATTTTTCTTTAAATTTATCTTTGTACTTGTTGCGAATCTCGATGACTTTACTCATATCAATTTCGTTAAAAGTCGTGAGCAATGCAGCATTATGTTGAGCTTGAACTAAACGCTCGGCAATTTTTTTGCGGATATTCGTCATTGGAACGCGTTTGATGTCACCTTGTTTTGAAGGTCCACGCACAGCTGGGGCAACTGGCGCAGGAGTCGACTTCGTTGCTGCAGGCGTAGGAGTTGAAACTTGTGCCGGAGTTGGTTGAGCAGATAAAACATCACCTTTAGTGAGTCTGCCACCAAGCCCGGTGCCTTGAACTTGTGAAGCATCTAAACCTTTTTCATTAACGATGCGTTGAACTGCCGGAGATTGATGCGCTTGTAATTCAGGATGTGTCGTGCGACCACCGTTAGCTGCTGCAGCTGCAGGAGCAGCTTGTGCGGGTGTTGCCGCAGCTGCCGGTGCAGCAGTGCTTGCTGTTGGTTTTGCATCAGTATCAATTGACGCAACAACGGCTCCGATGGCCACAGTTTCACCAGCAGGTGTTATAATGTTTAAAACACCATCTTTTTCAGCGACAACTTCAACTGACGCTTTGTCTGTTTCTAATAACATTAAAACTTCATTCATTTTGACGAATTCGCCAGATTTTTTTGTCCAGCTTCCGATGATGGCTTCTGTAACTGATTCACCAACGGCGGGAACTTTTACATCTAATTTCATTTTATCCTCGATTTCTTTTTTAAATTAAAAACTAAACTTTAAAAACTTTGTCTACGATCTCTTGTTGTTCGACTTTATGTCTGTAAATTGAACCGGTTGCCGGAGACGCACGATCAGGGCGTCCGATATAACCAAATTGCGCTTTTGAGTTGATTTCATTTAAGATGTGCGCAAATTTAAAGTACACATAAGTGAATGCACCCATGTTTTGCGGTTCTTCTTGAGCCCAAATAACTTTTTTAGCATTAGGATACATTTTGAAAATTTCTTTGATTTTCCAATGAGGAAACGGAGAAATTTGTTCTAAACGCACTAAAGCTGTTTTTTGATCGTTTAGTTTCTCTCGTTGTTCAAGTAATTCGTAATACAACTTACCAGAAACAAAAACGATTTTTTCAACTTTAGAGTTATCAGCTAATAGTGTGTCTGCAATAACTTCTTGAAATGTGCCTTGAGCTAGTTCAGAAATCATACTTGTCGCTCGCGGATGGCGTAATAGTGATTTAGGAGACATCACAACAAGTGGTTTTCTGAAATCACGTTTTACTTGGCGACGTAAAGCATGGAATATTTGTGCTGGAGTCGTTAAGTTCGCGACAGTCATATTGCTTTGAGCGCATAATTGCAAAAATCTTTCTAAACGCGCAGATGAGTGTTCAGGGCCTTGGCCTTCATAACCATGAGGTAATAACATTACAAGACCAGACATTTGTTGCCATTTTGATTCACCGGCTGCAATAAATTGATCGATCATGATTTGGGCTCCGTTGGCAAAGTCACCAAACTGAGCTTCCCACATTGTTAAAAATGAAGGATCAGTAATTGAATTACCATATTCAAAACCTAAAACTGCATATTCAGATAAAATTGAATCGTATACGCAGAAATTTGTCTTGCCTGAGTTTAATTGTTTTAACGGAAAATACGCTTCGTTTGTTTTAACATCATAAAAACCAGCATGACGGTGAGTGAAAGTTCCGCGCACGCAATCTTGTCCCGTTAAGCGAACAGATGTGTTTTCATTTAATAAACTTCCGTAAGCTAAAAGTTCAGCCATGCCCCAATCACAACCTTCTTTGTTGGCAGCTTGATTTTTACGTGTTTCGATCAGTTTTGTGAGTTTGGGGTGCAAATTAAATCCAGACGGAATTTCTGCAATTTTTTGACCGATTTGTTGTAGTGTTGCTAAATCAACAGAAGTATTTGTTGGTTTTTCAAAATCTAAAGCTCCACCTTTTTTAAGACCTGCCCATGCATTTTCAAACTTAAAAGTTTTAACTTTTGGCGCTTGTGCTTTAGCTTGTTCGTAGATTTTTTGTAACTCAGCCATGCGGTCATTCATCAAGCTATCTGTAAAGTTTTGATCACAGACATTGCTTTGAATAAGTTGTTTTGCGTATATTTCGCGTAAAGTAGGGTGTTTACGAATAATGTCATACATCAATGGTTGTGTGTAAGCAGGTTCATCACCTTCGTTATGACCGAAACGTCTATAACATGACAAGTTAATCACGATATCGCGACCCCATTCTTGGCGGTAACGAACAGCGATGTCCATCGCACGAACACAAGATTCAACATCATCACCATTACAGTGTAAAACAGGTATTGCTAAAACTTTTGCAACATCAGTTGAGTAATGAGCCGAACGAGAGTTTTCTGGATTTGTTGTAAAGCCAACTTGGTTATCAATAACTAAATGAACTGTTCCGCCGACAGCATATCCACGTACGTGAGCCATTTGTAATGTTTCAAGCACTACGCCTTGACCAGCAAAAGCTGCATCACCGTGAATAATGATTGGTAAAACTTTTTTACGTTTTTCTGTATCGTTACGCTTTCTTTGAGCCGCACGCGCCATACCCAAAACCACTGGGTTAACAGCTTCTAAGTGTGAAGGATTAAATGCTAAATGACATTCAACTTGACCATGAGCTGTGTCTTTAATTTTTGTATAGCCTAAGTGATATTTAACATCGCCGTCGTAATCTTCGATTGGTGATTCTGTTTCTGTTGGGCCGTTAAAATCAGCAAACATTGCAGCTATATCTTTACCCATGAAGTTCGCTAAAACATTTACGCGACCACGGTGAGCCATGCCTAATACAACTTCTTCTACTTTGAGCTCAGCACCTTTGTTAACAAGATGATCAAGCATCGGTAGTGTTGCATCTCCACCTTCGACCGAGAAACGTTTAGTTCCAACATAGCGTGTGTGAATAAATTTTTCTAAACTTTCGGCTTTTGTAACAGATTTAAGAATTTCTTTTTTGTAGTCAGCAGCTAGCTTAAATGATGGAGTTGCTTGTTCGAACTCTTTGATAAACCAGTTGCGCACATCAGGAAAAGCTTCAGCACATTGAACAGTGAGTTTGCCACAGTAAACTGATTTTAAATGGGCAATGATATCACGCAGTTTTGCATTTGGTTTACCGATGATTGACCCAATTTGAAAAGTTGAATCAAGATCTTTATCGCTTAAATTAAATTTATTGAGTCTTAACTGATCGCTGGGTGCTGGTGCATTTGTCAAAGGATCAAGGTCTGCTTCGTAGTGACCGTAATTACGATAAGCCATGATCAAATGATAAACGTCTAATTCTTTTTCAGATAAACCAAAGCCACCATCTTGTCCGAATTCAACGCCTTCGAAAAAACGTTTCCATTCAAGCTCGACAGAGTCTGGAGCTGTTTTGAACTGCTTATAAAGTGATTCCAAATATTCCAAATTTAAGTGGTTCATGATCCCCCCGTAGTTGATAAATTTTCGCTCTTGATTGTGTCACATTTATCGCGCAAACTGTACCAAATTTTACGAGAGGAAAGACTCATGTCTAAGTCACAAAATAATGGTCATCATAAATTAGTCATCGTTCGTCACGGAGAGTCTGTTTGGAATCAAGAAAATCGTTTTACAGGCTGGAAAGACGTCGATTTATCTGCAAAAGGTCGTGCAGAAGCGCAAAAAGCTGGCAAATCCTTACTAGAGCAAAAATTCGACTTTGATCTGGCGTATACAAGTTCATTGACACGCGCAATCAAGACTTTGAATTTAATTTTAGATGAAATGAATTTAAATTGGCTCCCTGTTTCAAAAGAGTGGCGATTAAATGAGCGACACTATGGTGGATTGCAGGGGCTAGATAAATCTGAGACTGCGGCCAAGCACGGTGAAGATCAAGTAAAAATTTGGCGTCGCAGTTATGATACGCCCCCTCCGATGATGGATAAAAATAATCCGGAGCACCCCATTCATGACAAACGTTATAGAAATGTAAATCCTGAAATTTTACCATCTGGAGAATCACTTAAAGATACAGTGACGCGCGTACTTCCATTGTGGAATGACAGAATCGCTAAAGATATTCTCAGCGGCAAAAATGTTTTAATCGTAGCGCATGGTAATTCTTTGCGTGCGCTAATTCAACATTTAGAAAAAATGTCTCCAGAACAAATTATGGAAGTTAATATGCCAACGGGTGTTCCGATGATGTATGAACTTGATGAGCAATTGCAAGTTGTGTCGAAAAAATTTATTGGTGATGCAGATGAAGTTGCAAAAGCGATGGAAGCTGTTGCTAATCAAGGTAAGAAAAAATAACGCCATTTGTTGGTCTAGTTTTTATTTTCAATCAGTCTAATTTTTGACATCAAATGATGTCTTGTCTAATTTCTGTGTGAGAGATTTAACTTTCAGTGACTCTCACCGGAGATTTTTTATGAAAAAAATATTATTTCTAATCGTGATATTATTTACAAATATTATTTTAGCTGCAGATAAAATTAAAATGAATTTTGTTAACGAAGATATTCCAATGATTATCGAGCATTATGCCAAAGAATCAGGTACGCGTTTTATAGTTGATTCAACTGTTCGTGGTAAAATATCTATTTTTAATCAAGAGAAAGTAACTTTAGAGGAAGCGTACAATCAGCTCTCTGAGGCTTTAGCAATCAATGGATTCGCTATTTTGAAAAAAGAGGATTATTCAATTATTCGCAATGCTCGTTCTGTGCAAAGAGATGGTATTGATGTGTATATAAACGAAGTGCCAAGCTTGCGCCCTCAGCGTATGGCGACTTGGGTTGTGACATTAAAAAACATTCCCGTTCGAGAGTTACAACAAAATGTAGGTCGATTGCTGAATTCGATGTACGGCGAAATGCAAGTTTATCCGGAAAAAAATCAACTTGTTGTGACTGATTTTACATCATCGATTAATCGTATTGCTAAAATGGTTCTTGAAATGGATAAGGCACCAGTTGGTGCAGTTAAACCAATGATGTCAGTGCCAGTTAAACCGATTTTGCTAAAAAAGAAAATTGAAAAAGCAGATGGATCAGCTGATCCTGTTAAGCAACCAGAAGACAAGTCAACTGCTAGTGAAACTAAAAAAGCAGATTCCGAAGTAGAAAAGTAGTTTTTAGATTTTGCATCTCTTATGGTTTTGTTCTATTTGATAACTATTTTTGTCAGTTGTAAAATAGTTTGACAGTCTCTTGTCTTCTAAAGAGACATCAAGGTCATAGATAAGGTTTTTAAATTGCAGTTGATCTTTCAATGGTTGTTCGTCATTGGAGGCTGTAGCGTGCAAAATTATCGTATCAAATATCATTTTAACCGAATGGCTATTGCATTACCATTGATCTTACAATTGAGTATCGCTGAAGCTGAGAACAGTCCAAGTTCAATTACTATTCAAAAGCAAATGAAAACTTTAGATGCTCAGCAGACATTAGATTTTGATACTAACGTAGCTGCTAAATCTAGTTTGGCACAAAAGATGGTTTTATTTGAAATGCCAAAAGAATATGAATGTCCACTTTTCTCAAATTCTCCGTACTCTGAGATGTTAGACAATTTGGATAATATGCAAGATCAGTTAAACACAGTTTTTCCTCAGTGCAATAATAAGAAGTTGAATGACAGTTTGACACAAAAAAGTGCAGTGCTGCGAAATACTGTTTTTGATACAAAAAAGTTAATCGAAAGTGGTCAGACTTATAAAGTAGCCAATAAAGCTAAATATATGATTGAAGCTGCGTATCAACTCCAACAAACTTTAGCGACGGCTGCAAAAGTACAAACTGAGGCTTGCTATCGATCAAATCAACAGTTCAGAAACGTAGTATTTTCAATTAATGAAACTTATCAGAGTTTGTCGCCAATCGTGATGGATATTGTAACTAAGAATCCAGCTCTTGCGAATGTACTTGGTCCAGCGATTAAAGTCTTAGCTGGAATGGATAATTTATCGAACGGGTTGAGTTTAATTGAGCAAATTGCGAAAGATTCAGTTATTTTTGATATGTCTGATAAAGATAATCGAGTCAATACTTTGAAGAATGTTTGTCAATATATGAAATTGTATCGACGTCTTGAGTATATGCGTCTTTCGAGATTTGGACAGATTCAAACTATATTTACCGAGTATCAATCTAAAATTAATAATTTAAATCAAAACTTAGTCCAATTTAAAAAAGAGCATAAAATTGATCCGCAATTAAATTTTGTAGATCCAGTTTATGAACTGTATAATAAATTAAAAACATTATTACCATCAGAGCATAATGTTATTCAAAAAGCGCAAAGTGATTTTGAAATAGCTCAAGAGGAATTACAAAACCCCAAAATATCTCAGTGCGAAGTCGTAAAACAAACACTGAATTCTAATTCGAATAAAAGAATGTTTGATCTGTTAAATGAGTTTGCAAATAGCTATGGTCATGGTGATGATGTTATTTCTTTGATGAATCAAATTACTGCATATAGAACACAATTTACACTTGTAGTTCAAACTGATTTATCGGGATGTGTTAGTCTAGGTCAAGATTTACTAAAATTGAACTCCAATCTCATTATTGAAGGTCAAAAACTGATCAATTCTTATGATCAAATTTTAGCTGAAATGAATGGAGACCCATCTAAAATTAAAGAAAAAAAAGCTGAAATCAAAGAAAAAACTAAAACAAATGTTGAGAAAAATTTTGCAAGTTTGAAATCAATGCTGTCATATGCTTCATTTGAATCAAGTGAAGTAGAAAAACGAGCTAAAGATATGTACAAGTATTTTTTTGCAGGGCCTGAAGTCGTTAAATCAGAGTGCGATGGACGTACTCAAAATGAAAAGTGTGGATGGCTGGAAGCCGCTACAGGCAAAATTAAAGCAACTTATCAAAAATATCGCAATCAAGGGCCTGTATATGAGTTATTATTAAATGATCAGCAGCATTTTGAATATTCATATCAGGCACTTGTTAAAGCTCGTGCTGTTCTTGCATCGGTCGAAAATCAGTTCGCTCTCAAAGAATTCGGAGGTCAGCTTCCGCAAGGAGCTGAAAAATATCAATCTTATTTGCGTACTTCGATGAAGTACGCAAATGATTTACCACATTTGAATCTACAACATATTCCAAAAGGGTCAGTGCTTCATAAAAATTTATGTTTAAACATGCGACAAGTTTTAGATAAATATTTAATAGCGTCCACGCATGTGCTTGGAAGTCAAACTTTGTGTCAGATGATTGAACCCGTACTTAAAGAAGAAAGAGTGTCGGCTCGTTTGAGGCAGCACTGTGTTGGATCTATAGGGCACTACATGTCTGAAAGTCAGCCTTCTGAAGTACAAAAAATGATTTATAGATTAGTTGGAGTTAAGTCGAATAAAACTCAAATTAATGATTTAAGCCCTGAAGCTTTGAAAACGATTACATTTGAAAGATCGCCGAAGGCATTAGTTGATAAGCTTGTTAAAATATACGATAATTTTGAATGCTCAGAAAAATAATGCGTAAGTCAAAAGTTCAACTGTTTCATAATGCTTTAGTGGTGAATCAAGATTTTAGTGGTTTTGAAAAAAAATCACTCTTAGTTGAATCAGGTCAAATTATGGCTCTTGATGTATCAAGCAAAATAGAAAAGATTATTTTATCTCGAAAAAATATTCAAGTTGAAGAGATTAATTTGCATCGACAGCATGTATTACCTGCCTTTATTGAATGTCATACACATAGTTTATTTGCTGGTTCGAGAGCTGACGAATTTGAACTCAGAAATAATGGATTAAGTTATTTAGAAATTGCACGGCTTGGTGGTGGTATTTTATCAACAATGAAACATACGCGGCGGGAGACTGCTGATAACCTATTATCTTCAACAAAAAAGCGAGTCGATCAATTTATCAAACAGGGGGTTGCGACTGTAGAAATAAAATCCGGGTACGCTTTAGATTTAAAGAATGAAATAAAATCACTTCAAGTTATTCAAGATTTAGAGTCATTATATACAGCAAAAAAACGTCCAAGAATCGTATCAACATTTTTAGGAGCGCATGCAAAACCGCCAGAATTTCAAAGCTATTCTGATTATTTAAACTATTTGGCGAATAAAGTATTACCTCTGATTAAAAAAAAGAAATTATCTAAGCGTGTTGATATTTTTGTAGAAAAAAATTTTTTTGAAGTGCCAGATGCGGAACAATATTTAAAAGTAGCTCAAGATCTTGGTTTTCAGATAACAATTCATGCAAATCAGCTAAGTCTTTCGGGTGGTGCAGAATTGGCTTTAAAGCTAAAAGCACATTCTGCTGATCATGTTATTCATTTAACCAATGAAACTATTCAGGCCTATGCTCAGGCGAAAACAATCCCTGTTTTGTTACCAGCCGCTGATTTATACATGAAATGTCCTTATCCAAATGCGCGTGCATTGATCGATGCAGGTGTAAAAGTGGCCTTAGCTACAGATTTCAATCCAGGAAGTTGTCCAACTCAAGATTTATCACTTGTCGGTTTACTGGCCCGTCTTGAGATGAAAATGACTTTACCCGAAGTGTTTAAGGCTTACACTTTACACGCAGCTTATGCGCTTGGGCTTCAGGATGAAGAAGGTTCATTGGATCTTGGAAAAAAAGCAAATTTTATATGCACATACGCTGAACTATCTGATTTTTTCTATTCAGCGGGCTCAATGCCAGAACATCAGCTGTTCATTCGGGGAAATCGGTATTAGACTAGACTAAAATCGCGCGCAAATGCGCTTAGCGTCATAAATTTAAGATTCTTAAATTTATGTTGTTTAATGCGTCAAGGCTTTCTAGGCTCATGTTTATGGCAGCAAGTTATTCTTCTTTTTTAACGACGCAGTATTACAGTCCAGTATTTAACACCGCATTATTTGATGGACCATTTAGAATCTACTTTTCACAAAGTTATGAATCGGTAGCTCTAAAAATCTATCATTTGTTGCAATCACAAGATTTGGATCTTTGGACTCGATATAAAAAATGGTCCGAAGAAACTAAAAAGCACGCTTTTGTTTTGATTTATCCAACGCAACAAGATGTTGAAATTGCTTTTGATCATATTGCTCGATCACAAGAAAGTGCATCAACTTGTCTTAAGTCAAGCCAATGGGAAGATGGTTTTATTTTGGGATTTTCAAATCCTAAGCTTGATGAAGATTTTTTTATCAGTTACAAAAGTTTATTATCTGAGTTAGAATCTTTCTTAAGCCATGAAGAAAAACAATCTGCTACATTGTCATAAACGATCGAAACTATATCAACACAATGTAAAATATATTTTGCAATCAAATGGACAGGTTGTTCTAGAATATTTGTTATTAATGGTCGTCGCAGTGTCGATTGCTGCTTTGCTGACGCAAGCCTTAGTGAAAAGGTCTACAGATGAATCAGGACAGGGAATGATCATTAAGAGTTGGAATAAAATGCTCGGTGTAATCGGAAATGATTTACCAGATTGCCCTAGACAGTCAAATTACGCTAACCCACCTTCGTGTCGTTAATTTTAGACAATTAAGAATCGCTTAATAAAAACCAAATCCTCCGGCTTTAATTTCTGTATTGATTCTTTTTTGCATTTTTTCTTGAATATCAAATGCTAAATCTCGCATAAGTTCAGAGTCATTTATTCGATCAGCATCGAAAGGAAATAACACGGGTTTTTTAAAAATAATTTTCCACTTTGCAGGAAGTGGTATTACATTCAGTGGTAAAGGCAAGACTAGTCCATGTAGAAACTTTGTGAATTTAAGTTTGCGAAGATTGATATGCGTTTCTTCTGCGCCAAGTACAATAGTTGGTACAATTTGAGCTTTCGTTTCTAGTGATAATCGAACAAAGCCTCGTTTGAATTCTTGAAGTTGATATCTTTTGCTCGAAGGTTTGAAGTTCCCGTGTTCTCCTTCGGGAAATAACACGATCATTTGGTTGTTATTTAAGAATTGCAATCCGTTATCATAAGTAGCTTCGAAAAAACCGAGTTTATGCGCTGGTAACGAAGTTGTTTTGGTTAAAAACCATAAGTGATGTGTTAAAACACGTGGAATTCTTTTAGTTTTCTTTTGCAAAATATACGCAATCACCATAGCATCCATCGCCGTAAACCCAGAATGATTAGGGGCAATAATGACAGGCCCATCTGCCGGGATATTTTCAACACCTTCGATTTCCAAGCGGAAATATTTTTGAAGAATTTCCATGAAAAGGCGAGGAAATACTTTATAAAGTAAATCGTCAGCATTTAAAGATCTGACATTGAAAATTTTTTCATTGGGTTTTTTAAAAAAATTGATCATGATATTTCTATGAAAAAATATATCATGGCTATCGATCAAGGTACAACAGGTTCAACCGTCATTTTAGTTGATCAAAATGGTGGATTAGTCACACACGCCGATCAAGATTTTCCACAAATTTACCCGAAACCGGGTTGGGTCGAGCATGACCCAAGACAAATTTGGCATTCGGTCGAGCAATCAGCTCGATCAGTGTTAAAATCTGCACAAGTGTCATTACATGATATAAAAGCTATTGGGATTACTAATCAGCGTGAAACTGTCATTGCATGGCGCAAATCAAATTCTGAGATTTTGCATAATGCAATTGTTTGGCAGTGTCGACGAACATCTAGAATGTGCGATTCACTTCGCCGCAGGTGGCAAAGTAAAATTAAATCAAAAACAGGATTAGTTTTAGATCCATATTTTTCGGCTAGTAAAATGCGTTGGTTGATTGAAAATGTGCCAGCTGTTCAAAAGGCCTTAAAAGAGCATGATTTAGCTTTTGGAAATATTGACACTTTTTTAATCTGGAAATTATCACAAGGGAAAGTTTTTGCAACAGACGTCAGTAATGCCTCTCGAACAATGTTGATGAATTTAAAAACTCTAAAATGGGACACTGAGTTGCTTAAGTTATTTAAAGTACCTCTGTCAGCGTTACCAGAAATTAAAGCATCAGCAGGAGAGTTTGGATTCACCGAAGGGCTTGGATTTATTGCTGATGGAACTCCGATTTCGGGTGTTGCTGGAGATCAACAAGCTGCTTTGTTTGGTCAGTCGTGTTTTGAAGCAGGTGAAAGTAAATGTACTTTTGGTACTGGTAGTTTTATACTGATGAATACGGGAAATAAAAAGTTAATATCGAAAGCAAAACTATTAACAACAGTCGCTTGGAAAATACAAGATCAACCAGTTCAGTACGCGTTAGAAGGTGGTGCTTTTGTGTGTGGTGCCGCTGTTCAATGGTTACGTGATGGTTTAAAATTAATTGAGTCAAGTTCTGAGATTGAGAAACTAGCTTTACAAGTTGAAGATTCAGCTGGCGTTGAGTTTGTACCTGCTCTAACGGGGTTGGGGGCGCCACACTGGAATGCCGACGCTCGCGGTTTAATGACAGGTTTAACACGTGGCACGACAACTGCGCACATTGCACGTGCAACTTTAGAAGCCATGGCATTACAAAATGCTGATATATTATTAGCGATGCAAAAAGATCTAGGAACAAAACTTAAGAAATTGCGAGTAGATGGTGGCGCTTCGGCAAATAATTTATTAATGCAGCTACAGTCTGATTTTTTACAAACACAAGTTGATCGCCCGCAATTGATTGAAACGACTTCAATGGGTGCTGCTTATCTAGCGGGTATTGGTGCAGGAGTTTGGAAGTCTACAGACGAAATAAAAAAAATTTGGAAAATAGATCGATCTTTTAAACCACAGTTATCCAAAGCTAAACTGAAGATTCGAAAGCAATCTTGGGATAAAGCAATTAATCGTGTGATTGCAAAATAATAAAAAAGGCACTCATTATCGAGTGCCTTTTTTATTTGAGCTTAGAGTTTAATTAAGTACCGCATTTATTGAATGACAATATCAGCAACAACTGTAAACGGTGTTGGCTGACCTATTTCACTGTTTTGAATTTGTCTGGACACGGCAATTTGTGCTTTTAATCTTTGACCTGGTTTTAAGATGTTCGCTGCAGATTTACCAAGTAAACGAGCTAGAGTGACCTCGCCGTTTGCAGCAATCGCTTGGCTACGAGTAATTGTTTGTGGTGTGTTAATTGCTTTAAATTGTCCATTTTTAACAGCAAACAGACTTAATACATATGTTGTTTGCACTTTTTCGATTTCTTCAGTTGTATCAACCAGCTTTAAATAGCTACTCATGCCAATAGTGATCGGTGCTGTTAATGTGACTTTAGATGAGTCAGAAAGGACAACGAGATCTTCTGTTGTGATCGTTCTTTTGTCATACTTTGCTTCTTGAGTAAACGAAACTTGGCCTTGATTTAATACACGACCGAGACGTTGAACTTTTAAAACGGCTTTTATTTTAGTGTTAATATTTAATTGAGTTTGCATTGTCGCAGAAAACTCACCGTTGCCCAGAGCGATCGGGCTTAAAACTTCAATTAATTCGTTAGTGATAAGATCTAAGACTTCAATTTGAGTTTGCGTTTGTACTTTTGGGTGGGAAATTTTATCTGTGAACTGAATGCTAAATCTTTCAGATTGTCTTGAAAACATTATAGATAGGTTTTTTATAGAATCAGCACCCGCATTTTTTTCGTTAAAAAGTGGGATTAAACCAAGTTGTACATTGATGACTTCACCAGATGCATTTTGTGAAATAATTTTGTATCCATACAAGGCGGATACATTTTGTTGAATTGAAATAGTCCCTGGTTCACTTGAAGTTAAAGAAATAGTTAAAGATTCTGATTCATTTTGGTTTAATAGAGCTTCCTGAGGAAAATTAACTGCAACTTGATATTGTAATTGATGATCAAAAACTTGTCTTGATTCTGTTTTACAGCATCTTTCTTCAGTTCTATATTTTGTCACAGTACGTGTTTTTGTTTCTTCACGGTAGCGAGTTTCTTCACGGTATTTTGTGACAGTGCGCGTGCGTGCTTCTTGTCTGTAACGGGTTTCATCACGGTATTTTGTGATTTCTCTTTGAAATGGAACTTGAACGGTTGCACATTCACGATCTGTGTAGGGAACATCAACCATCGAGCATTCTTGGCGTGTATAAGGTTCATTATGGCAGACTTGTTGATTTTCACATCTTTGCTGTGGACCACTTCCGGGATCACAGACCCGCTTAGTTTTACAAATCGGTTGTCCGTGAACATTAGTACCGCATTCTTGAACATCACGGCATTGCCCAGGTTCTCCAGGGACAAGATAGCATTTTTGTTCACTACGACATTCGCGACGATAGTCAGTCACATTACGGCATTGATGTTCGCGTCTGTAGCGAGTCACATTATGACATTGGTACTCATGGCGATAATCTGTTACATATTCAGTATAGGGAACTCTTTCAGTGTAAGGTACTTGCTCGTAATATGTTTCGGTATCCTGATAAGGAACTGAAACTGTATAGGGAACTTGTTCGATGTATGTTTCTGTTTCTTGATAGGGCACTTGTACAGTGTACGGTACCTGCTGAGTTTCTGTTCGAAATAGGTTTTTTGATAAACGAACTGAAACAGTATTTTGGTTTTGAGCGGTGCGAGTGATCACTTGATTGGTGATCTCGATTGGTGTCGATTGGGCCTCAGTTATCGAATTTAAACTCAGAACTGCTGCTAATATCGACAAATAAATTGATTTATGGATCATAATGTCCCCCTTTTTATAACGATTAGGAGTATAGGCAAGTCTAGTGCCAAAAAATGTCATTTTATAATAATTTGAAATAATTCCTGTCACTGTCGTGTAAGTGGACAGTGTCGTTGATGATAAAATTGAATTAAAATTGAATTAAAATTGAATAGAGTTCGTAGATGCTTTGGTCTGATTAATGAAACGTTTAAGTTGTGTTGCGATGATCACTGTTGATTATGGCCAACAAAAAATAAATGACTGATTTTATTTTGCCCTTGAATGATGAGCCCCTCTCAGAATTCAAGGGTTTTTTTATTTAGATTTAAGGTGATTGAAAAGTCACTTTTCCAGTATCAATATCATAAATTGCAGGTGTGATTTTAACCCCTGTATGATTTACTTTATCAGCTATGATTTTTGATCTTTTCTTCAAATCTTGTGCAACACCCGAAGCATTTGCAAATGCTTCAGCCGAATAATCAAGGGATGGCTCTTGACCCTTAAATTTCGAAATTCGAGGATGAATATCTTGTACAAGCTTATTTAGGTTATCAGAACCTGCGTCAGCACCGTCGAGTGTTCCAAATGCGGCTTTAACAGCTCCGCACTTTGTGTGCCCTAAAACAACAATGTTTTTAGTTCCTAAATGTTCAACAGCATATTCAATACTACCAATTGAAGTTGGATCTAAAGTTTCGCCAGCTGTTCGTACAACAAAAATTTCTCCTAACTTTTGATCAAAAATTACTTCTGGAGGAACTCTTGAATCTGAACAAGAAACGATTATTGTATGTGGATTTTGTCCAGACGAGAGTCGCTTAACGTCTTTAGGGCTTGCACCGTCGTTTCTAAAAAAACCTTTAACAAATCGGATATTGCCGTTACGTAAATAACGCAATCCAACTTCTGGAGCTGTCCCCTCAGGTGTTACATGGTGATGTTTTTCAGTAGAAGTTGTGGGTTGTGCTTGGTGATGCTGGACTGTTGTTGTTGATTCGTGTGCTGGTTGTGTTGTTGTAGTCGTTGAAGTATTTGCGCTGACAACTGTTGGTGCAATATGATTTTCTTGTTCTACATTAGTCGATGGTGATGTTAATTGTTTACGATCCTGAGATACAATATGTGTGCAAGAAAATTGTAATATAGCCATTGTAATGAGATAAAATTTTGTCTTTTTCATGAGAATATATTCAATCTTTTTTTTGATTAAGTAACGATTATTTTTTGTTTGCAAGACTAGTCTTAAGTATTTTTTTTGAAAGACCAACGTCTAGCAAATAATTTTATCTCAATAAGAATTATTAAATATATTGAGAGCTGAATGTTTAAATTTATATAATAGGGACATGAAAAATGAAAATAGATTAGATATGCTAGTTATGTCAGTTGATAAGGATTTTATTCCACGAGCAACTGCTGTTTGTGAAGAATTAAATTTTGCATTTAGAATAGTTGATAAAATTGATGTCCTTCTAGAAAACGAAGCAGAGTTTAATCAAACTACTTTTGTCCTGTATGATGGCACAAAATTATCTCAAGATATGATTGTTGGTGATGTTCAAGTTCTAAAGCAAATTTGTCCACAGGCCAGTATTATGGCAGTAGCCAATGGTAAAATGACACCTGCGCAGATTTCGTTTTTAAAAAAATCAGGTGCCAACTTGGTTGTATTAGAAAATGAATTTTATCATACATCAAAGTTTGAATATATTGCCACTCAAACGATTCTAACATCTTATGTACCTGTAAAGCCTACTGACATAATCAAAGGCAAAATCTCACCTTGCATGATTTATCATATGCTGCCCTTAAATCGCAAATATTTGCCTGTTTTGGTTGAAGGGCAAGAAATCTCTGAATCTAAGGTTAGCAAAATAGCTGAAGTGGGCGAAGTTTATATTAAAAAAAGTGATGTTGACAAATTTTCTGCTTATGCAGCGACTATCGAGGATAAATCGGCAGCAGGACTAACTAGACGCTGTCGTATGGAATACTTAAAATTGACCAATTCATTTAATGATCTTGTCTTTTTATTAACTGATCAAGCTGAGTATGCTTCATTTGATACCGGTAAGAAAATCTATGATCGTTGTCGCGAGTTGGCGAGTAATTTACTTGTGGGTTTATCTTCAATTGGTGATCCCTGGGAAGTCATTAACAATGCTTCAACTGGAGGATTTGGAAGTGTTGACCGAGCACCTGCCATTGCGGCATATGCGGGATTATTGAGTTTGCAATCTGGCATAGGTGAGTCAGTTGATGTGATGATTTGTGCCATGATAGCTGATATTGGTTTGTTAGATATGAACCCAAGAGCATCAAAAAAAATGCGTCAAGATAACTTTGCCGGGCTAAACGCAGAAGAAATTGCCGATTATGAAAAACATCCTATAATTAGTTTAAATCAAGCCCTCTCAAGAAAATTACAAATATCTGACTTGATGAAAAGTATAATTTTAGCTACTCACGAACGTAACGACGGCAAGGGTTTTCCTCATCGTTTAAAGATACAAAAAATTCCAGAAGAGTCTATGCTTATACAAATCAGTGAAATTGTCGATCGAGATACAATCGTAAAAATGGGCAAAGAACGCAAAAATATCAAAGCAGTTCGAAACGAAGTTTATAAAACGCAAGAAAAAGAAACAACTATTTTTCCTCTAACTTTTATGCTTAAGATAAAAGATAGTTTTGTAACTTAATTAAATCGTTTAGTTTTTAGGTGTAACAATAGCATTCGGCAACGTGATTTTAAAAGCAGCACCGCCTAAATCACTTTCTGCGTATTCAATATGACCATTGTTAGAATAAATTAGACTAAATATTGCTGACATACCTATACCTCGTCCGGACATGTGGTCTGCAACTGACTTAGAGCTAATATTCTTATTTGAAGTTAATTTCAATAACTCAATCGTATCAATATTGTAAGCTACTTTTTCGCCAAAAGTACTCAATTTATCAATCAAAATTTCTCGATTAACGCCAGCACCATTATCTTCACAAATGATAACCAAACTATTGTTACTTTCAATCGCAAAGCCAGAAAGACGGATTATAATATCATGTTTTTTATTAAAGTGTGAAATTGAATTTGTAATCAAGAACTGTAAGATCGTAGAAAGATCTTTTTTTGTTTGCTCTGAAAAATATATTGAAAAATCGAATAAAAAATTAACTTGTATCTGTTTTTCGCTTGATATTTTATTAATCAGAATTTTAACCCACTGTTCGATTTCTGAAAAATCAGATAGAAGTAACTCAAATATTCTGAGTTGCATTTCTTTATTTTCAGGTGAGTTATCATTATTGGCTTTTAAATAGGCATGAACAGCAGACAAAACCTCAGTCGTAAGTGATGCTTTTGATTTGCTGTTTTCGACTGAATCAGGTGATATTATTTTTTGTGAAAGAAAGCCAACCTCACGCCATTCAGTGAGTAGACGATCATAGTGAGGACTAATATCTATATCTTCACTTAATCCTAAATCTCGCATCACAACTGCTAATTCAAATTGATGCGCTATTTGAGGCAGTGCTGTTAAACCTATTGTTCGACTGAGGCCTTTAATCGCATGTAGAATTTCTTTAAGTTGAGCCCATTTTTTTAAGAAATAGTATTCACGTATTTTAGAGAAATGATGTTGAAGATCTTCAAAAATAACTTCAAGAACATCCTTTTCAGTGTTTGATAATTCAATAAAGCGATTAACTTTTAAATCATTTTGATCGAGATTGACGTTTTGATTTTTCTTTTTCTGTGATGAATCTAGGTAAACAATCATACCTTGCACTACAGATTTATGAATCACAGGTTTTAAAGTAAGCTTGATATTGATATTAGTGTCACCTAATTTAATATCAATATTCGTTTTTAAAAAACTAATTAAACTTTTGAGCTCTTCACCATTAATATTTTGAAAATCAGCAATATTTTCCCAGGCAGCAATTTCAGTGTTATCAACGAGATTCGTATTTACAAGCTGCACAAGTTCTGAAAAATGATCAAGTTTAATATTTGGCAATAATGCTTTTGTTAGTTCATCGTTGTAATTTTCTATGCGACCATCAGAATCAACATAAAGTATTCCTACATCTAAAGATGTAATGACTTCTTGAGTTTTCTTTTTATTCTTTATTAATTCCGAAATATCGCGCAATAAGAAAATAAAAATTGAATGTTTATATCGATTTTGAATTCTTAAAGTGGATATTAAATATTCCCGATCAGTATTTTTTACATTCAATGTAATTTGAACTTCAGGAAATTTTTTTGTGTCAGCATTTATATTGTTATTTATATTGTTTTTAATTATTTCAAATTGATCATGAAATAATATTTTCAAATTTTGTTTAAAGACTTGTTCAGTTGTAAGATTAAAAATGTGTGCAGAATTATTGTTTGAGAAAATTATATTATCATTTTCATCTGCTATAATAATTCCATCAAAAGTATAAACAAATAAAGAATCTAAAGCTTCACGTGATGCTATTAGGGTGGATATGATATGATGAGTGGCCTGAAGTTCAAAATTTAAATTGCTCATAATTAAGCTCAATTATTTTTTTTAGGCTAGCTTCGCTAGCTGATTTAATTCGGATGTCAAAAATGTAAATAATTTGGTTATTATGCGTGATCTTGTAAATATATTTTTTGTGCGGACTGTGCATTGTAAATATATCAAAAAATTGATCTAAACCCGATGTTGTTATAGGTAAACTAACACCCGTATCAATACTAAAGTGTTTAAATGTCGACTTTAAACCACCTGCTAAAACTGAAATATACTCTCTTGAAAAATCATGAACTGATTCTAACAGTTCTTCTTCGCTTGTTGGTGCATCACCTAATGATTTAGCAAGTTCGGAACCTAGACTTAATGGTGTGTAGTGTCCCTTTATGACTGTCGAAAAGTCCTGATTAGAAATCATGGCACTTGTCGTCCATAAACCTAATACTTCATCATTCTTGGCATCGATAGTTGTAACGTCAACTTGATCAATCAGTGATTGCGTTTTAAATCTAGACACACCAAACTTTTTTAAAAATGTCTCAATTTGGTTATTGACCATTATTTTCTTGCTTTCAAAAACGTAAAATAACTTTTATTTAAGTATCAACTGAATTAAGTTTTTAGCCGATACTATACACTGTAATGAATTTAGCATTGAGTGAAGTATCGACACAAAATATATTGAATCAACTAGCAGAATCAGGACAAAAGACTTTGGGGCTTTTGTCCCAAGAGACTATTAGATTTATTAATTTAAATAAAGATCATTTAGTAACTTTATCTGAATCTGATTTTAATAATTTGAAAATTGCAAAATGTTTAATTCAAAATAACAAATCACGATACATAATTTTTATTTCATTTGGTGAAGGTGATTTGTATCCTTTCATTAAAAACTATTATAGCCAAGACGAGATTACATCCGAAGTTTGTGGTGAGTGGTCATGTGAAATATTAAACATGATAGCGGGTGATTTAATTGGTCATTTTTCTAATGTTCAGTCTATTAAGTTTGATGGTGAAATACCGAATTTAGTTTTGGCTAACGACATTAAAAATCTCAACAGAAATAATTTAGTTGGATCATTTGGTTTAATGAATAATAATAGATTTAGTTTAGATTTATATAAATTATAGAAGGATATTATGGCCTCTTTAGATTCAAAAATTTTAGTTGTAGATGATACCAAAGGAATTCGTTTTGTTGTCGTTAAGCTTTTAAAAGAACTTGGTTATACAAACATTATCGAAGCTGAAAATGGTAAAATTGCACTAGAACAAATTACAGCGCCTGGCTCGGATGTTCGTCTAATCATTGCTGATATAAAAATGCCTGAAATGGATGGATTGCAACTTCTGCAAACGATGAAAGCGTTAGGTAAATACAACCATTTGCCTATTATAGTACTCAGTGCAGAGTCTGATAAGACGACTATTGTAAAAGCAATTGATTACGGAGCGAAGGACTATATTATTAAACCCGTAGAAAAAAATATTTTAAATGAAAAGCTAAAAAAATTTATGATCTAATCCTGATCTCATGCGATTCAAACAGAAGGAGCTAACTTGAGAGTTTTATTAGTGGATGATTCAAAAACAATGCGCAAGATATTGAAGAAAAATCTTGAGGGCTATGCATTTGAATATTTTGAAGCTGAAAATGGTCAGATTGCTCTGGGGTATTTAGTTGAACATGACTTTGATCTCGTCATTACAGATGTCAATATGCCTGAAATGGATGGTTATTCAATGTGCCATCATATTCGAACAATGGATCGTAATAAGAATGTTAAAATTATGGTTTTATCAACCGAAACACCTGGTATCGATATTATGCAAAGACTTGTCATTAGTGATTACGTTATCAAGCCTCCACCTCCTGGCGAGGTTGAGGCAAAAATTGAAAAAATATTAGGTATTCCAACCTTGCTGGCTAAGTAAGTCGTTTATACCACGAGTTCATTTATTGTTACCGCCAAATCCATAAAAGCACGTGCTTCTGGTGATTCAGTGTAACTTTCGACTATAGGAATGCCGGCTTCTGACCCAAGTGATACGTTTGGATTAAACGGAATTTCAACGAGCTTTTGAATCGACTTGCTTTGTAAATAAGAATCAATTTCTCCTTTAGGAAATAATTGAATTTTTTCTTGGTTTGCGGGATTAAGCATATATGACATATTTTCAACAACACCGGCAATTTTAACTTGTGTCCGCTCAAACATATCAATAGCTTTTTTAGCATCGATAAGAGATATATTTTGTGGTGTTGTTACAATTACTGCGGCATTAACAGGGACTTTCTGGACAACAGATAGCTGAACATCACCAGTACCAGGCGGTAGATCAATAACAAGATAATCTAATTGACCCCATTGGATATCTCTAAAAAATTGATCCATAGCTTTAAAAAGCATCGGACCTCTCCAAACGATCGCAGCAGATTCCTCAACAAGAAATCCGATGCTCATGAGTTTAATTCCATAACGTTCAACAGGCTTAATTAAATTTCCGTTATCAACTGCAGGTTTTTGATGTAAAGCTCCCATCATTCGAGGGATAGATGGACCGTAAATATCAGCATCAAGTAAACCCACTTGGCCATATTTGCGAAGTGCTAATGCTAAATTTGTCGCAACAGTGGATTTTCCAACTCCGCCTTTGCCTGATGCGACCGCTATAATTTTTTTGACTCCAGGGATAGGTGTTTGCTGATCAAATGGGTTACTGGCCATAAATTTAAGCTCCTCACATAAGATTCTTTACAAGACACAGAGTTAACTTAATAATATTAGAGTGATCAACAGTGAAATGATGGTTTATGTTAATTTAGTGCTAGGAGCCGTAATTATTGGCTTCTTTTTTGTGGGGCGTAAACCGACATCAGCCACAAAGCTTAACATGAAAGCAAAATCAAGCCCTGAGCCTATTGTTCTTAGCCCGAATCAAAATGAAAACGTATATTCTCAAGTGCAAAATCTGGGTGCAGTAACCGTTAGTGATAAAACAAACAAAGTTCAAAACCAACAGTCTGAATCTCAGGCGGCTAGAGAGCTTGGAGTTTTGTTTATGTATAATGGTCATGATTGGGAGGCTCATCAGGTGTTAGGTTTGCCGCAAGGGGCCTCTATGCATCAAGTAACTTTAGCCTATCAGGATTTGATTAAAAAATCAGATCCAAGCACTTTTGATTTTTTTGAAGCTGCATATAATGCGCTATCAGAGAAGCATAAAAAACATCGGCTATAGCGGCTTTTTATTTTTAAGCTGGGCATTCATTGATTTTAAGCGAGTCGAAAACGATTTAAGCATGGATGATGCCCAGAGAGGTAACTCGTTGAGCATGATGTCGTAGCCTTCTTGCGATATTTTCATGACTTTAACATCAGTTGCGGCCATTGCGCTGGCAGTTCTGGATCCTGAATCAATTAAAGCAAATTCGCCGAAGGTATCTCCAGGATTGAGAGTAGCCAAGATGACTTTGTGGCCATTTTCATCTTTAGTAAAAATGATAACTTGACCTGATTCAATAATATAAAAGTGAGCTTCGAGATCTCCTTCAAAAAAAATAAAATCGCCAGATTTGAAAGTTTCTTTTGTAATTGAACTCATGAGTGCTCCACATGTATTTTTTTATGACTTGATCTATTTTAAAAAACTTTTCGTAAAACTCTATCTAAATCATGTACTGTTTTTAAAAAATGGACTTTATGTTTTTTGAGAATAGTCTGGTCTTCAAATGATTTTTGGTTGAAGTAAGGTAAATAAAATTCTGTGAATCCCAATTTAAGTGCTTCTTTAATACGAACTTCAGGAAAAGATATCGCTCGAATTTCACCGGTTAATCCAATTTCTCCGAGAAATATAGCGCCATTTGGAAGTGTTTCGTTTGAATCTGTCGATAATATAGCGGCTGCAACAGATAAATCAGCAGCTGGTTCTTCTATTTTTAAACCACCAACTACACTTAAGTAGAGTTCGCTAAATGATAGTTTAATACCAAGATGTCGATCAAGGACGGCCGTTATTAAATGCAGTCGATTTACATCTATACCAATGGCTGTCCGTCGAGGAAATTGTCCTTGTGTTTGTAAAGTTAAGGCCTGAATTTCACATAGAACTGGCCGTGTACCTTCCATAGCAGCAAAAACTGCTGATCCAATACGATCTTCACTTCTTTCTTGTAAGAACATTTCTGAAGGATTTTTAATTTCTTTTAGACCAGTTGATGACATTGAGAAAACGCCAAGTTCAAAAGCTGAACCAAAACGATTTTTGAGTGTGCGAAGTAATCGATGTTGATGTGTTCCATCGCCTTCGAATGATAACACGCAATCAACCATGTGTTCTAAAACTTTTGGTCCAGCTATGTTTCCATCTTTAGTGACATGGCCAATCAGTATAACAGCAGATTTTGAATTTTTAGCAAAATTCATAAGTTGTCCAGCAGATTCGCGAACTTGAGAAACAGATCCCGGTGCTGCGGTAACTTCAGGAATATATACTGTCTGTACAGAATCAACGATCAGAACATCTGGCGCACTTTTTTCTGCTAAATCTAAAATGATATTCATATTGCTTTCCGAAGCAATTTCAATATGTGAGCTCTTAATCCCAAGACGATGGGCTCGATGGGCTGTTTGTGCAACACTTTCCTCAGCAGAAACGTAAAGTGTTTTTTTGCCCTTTTGAGCTAATCCACCTGATAGTTGTAAAAGCAAGGTACTTTTACCAATGCCCGGAGCGCCACCGAGCAATACAAAGCTAGATTCAGCTAAACCTCCACCCAGTACGCGATCAAGTTCTTCAATTCCAGTAACATGCCTGCCCAATTTGGATTCTTCAAGTCTTTGGTCAAGTTTATGTGTAGATAATTGTTGTGCATTTGAAACCCACCCCCTGTCTTTACCAGGCTTTGAGTAACGGCTAGGAGCATCACTAAAGGTTTCTTCAACATAAGAATTCCAAGTACCGCAATCAGCACATTTACCTTCCCAGCGAGTTCGTTGAGCTCCACAATTTTGACAGACGTAAATAGTTTTATTCTTAGCTTTGGACATAAAAAAAGGATAACATGTTTCTAAAGTTCAGCAAAAGACTAAACTGATTTGACGACGTGTGAGTTGCTATGAAAATTAAAAAAAATATTTTTTATATTTATAATTTTGTTATTTTAATCACTATTAATTGCTGGGGTTTTAGTAAAAAACCTGATGCTCAACTTCTTGAGTCTAATATTCAAGAGATTGGAACTTCAGTTTTAAAAACAGGCACGAAGGATAAAAAAAATGACTTTGATCTTGGCAACACATCATTTGATAAGCTTTACCACGATTTTTTGAAATCTAATACAACCCTTGTAGATGCATTTGCCGAGTATCAAAAGAACAATACAGAATTAGCTAAAGCTTTGGATCTTCTTAAACAGTGGACTCCCGAAAATACATTACTTGACCCCTATAAAAGTTATTTTTTGATAAAATGGAATAAACAAGATCAGGTCAGTTCTTACACAAATCTTTTTAAGAAGCTTAAATCAGAAAGACGTTATCAAAGACTACGAATTGCGATACTTATTGATTTGTTAAAAATGGATATTATTGAAAAAACTAATGCAACTGATTTTTTAATTAAAGAATCACGATTAGTCATTAAGCAAATTAGAGGATCATCCGAAGGTGAAGCTTTAGAATCAATGTATCTTAAATGGTTATTGAAAAATAATAATTACCGAGAACTTTGCACGACTGAAAAAAAACGTTGGTATGTGGAAACAACAATTAATTTCTCACAAATGAATCAGGCAACACAAAGTTGTCCTATTGATTTTGAATCATTTCAATCGCGTTTACGTCGACTGTTGTTTGCAGCAAAAGAAAAACAAGCTCAAGAAGAAGTAGAACAATATGCAAATGTGTTTCAAATTGAAAAATGGAAAAAAATTTATTTGCAGGCATTGTATGATTCAAATACTGGCGATCCTGCTCTGGCATTTAAAAATTTAAAAAATCACGAGGTTCAGATTTTAAATACAGATTATGCTGAAAATTATTTCTATATCGCGCAGCGAGCAGGCGAACTTCAAGAGGCAGATCGTATTATTAAATTAATATTAAAAGGACAACTTAGTCCTCAACAGTACAAAGAAATGAAGTTTCAGCAAGGTTTTTTATTTTATCAAACCAAGCAGTATAAACTAGCTCATGAAATTTTTGATCAATTATATAAATCAAATAGGAATTTTAAAAATAGTCGTAAAAAACGAGTGAGTAAAGAGTTAGATCAAATTGCTTGGTTAAGAGCGTGGACTTTATATTTAGATAATCAATTTGATAAAGCTCTCAAGGCGTTTGTGGAGACAAAACCTTTTGCGAGTGATCAAGCCCGTTTGGCCTATTGGATTGCCGATGTTAAACTTAAGCTTGATCAAGAGGGGGAGGCCATTGCTGAATTTAGAAGACTAGCTGATCCAATTTTAGAGCAAAAAGCTTTTTCTTTTTACAATTTTTTGGCTTGGTTACGATTAGATAAACTTAAGCAAGAATATAAACCATCTGAAATCTTTAAAAACTTAGCTGTTTTGGCTAAAATGAATAAAGGGCCGTTTCCTGCGCCTTCCGATGATTTGACTTATTCGCAAGTCGTTAAATCATACAGTATGTTTGATGAAGAAACATTGCAAACAGATGAAGGCGATATACAAGTTGCTAATTCAGAAAATATATTGATCGAAAATTCAGACACTGTTGGCGTTGATATTGATTCTCAAAAAGATTTACAAATTCATAGTAGTTGGGCTAAATTTTTAATTCAGCACAATGAACCTGATTTAGCTAAATGGCATCTATATGAAATCGAGAAAAAAATTAATAGTAAGAAAAAAGCAGAATATTTAGCACAGTTTTATTTAGAACATCAATTCTATTATCGTGCATTGTCAGTTATGAATCGATTTGCAGTTATGAATAAAGCTCAATTATCTATGAAGAGTGAACCACTTTTATGGGGCGCTTTGTTTCCTGAGGCCTATCGTGAAACAGTTTTTAAACATGCTGAAAAACGTCGAATAGATCCTTATCTTGTGCTTTCAATCATGCGTGCGGAAACCCAATATAAAGCTGATGCTATTTCCCCTGTTGGCGCTGTGGGATTAATGCAGTTTATGCCTTATTCTGCAAAAAAAGTTTCGATGTTGCTCGATCAACCCGATATTCAGACAGAATCACTTTTTGCACCAGATCTATCGATTAGTTATGGAGCAACTTATTTAAAGAAACTTTCTGTCGAAATGGATTCTCAAAAACCACTCGTCGCTGCGGCATATAATGGTGGACCACATAGAGTTAAAGCCTGGCTTAAAAACATTGGCTCTATAGATTATGATAAATTTATCGAACATATACCATTTGCAGAAACACGCACATATGTAAAGCGAGTTATTACATTTAGAGCGACCTACGATAAACTTTATTCAAAATCGCTTGAAACAGAAAAATATAAATATTTACTGCAACCTGTCCCAGTCAAAGTTGAGGGTCAACTCTCTCTTAAAGAAGAATGGGATCAATTTAAGAGTAAGATTAATTAGTCTCGATGATGCGATATAATTTGATTGAATTAAGACGAGTCTAAATACAATCGCTATTTCGGATGAGTTGAAAGCTTAAATAAAATAAAACTCATTTAAACCAAGCCCACAAAATGCAAAAAGCTGTGAGTGACCCCACAGCTTTTGCGAATAATTTTAATCTGTTTACAGATTTTAGTGATTTTACAATTGTTATAAAGGTTATCCGTATAACTAAACATTAAATTTGAAAAATAAAATATCACCATCTTTAACGATGTATTCTTTACCTTCAGAGCGGTATTTACCAGCTTCTTTAACAGCATTCTCTGATTTTAAAGCAAATAAATCTTCGCAGTGATAAGCCTCTGCGCGGATGAAACCTTTTTCGAAATCGGTATGAATAACACCAGCCGCTTGTGGTGCTTTAAAACCATGTCGAATCGTCCAAGCACGAACTTCTTTTTCACCAGCCGTGAAATAAGTTGCTAGACCTAACAATGCATAGGCCTCACGAATAAGACGGCTTAATCCAGGTTCAGTAGCACCCATTGATGATAAAAAGTCGGTGCGCTCTTCTGGTGGTAGTAATGCAATTTCTGCTTCCATTGCAGAACAGATCATGAGAGTTTTATTATTTTCTTCAGCAGCACGTTTTTCAACTGAGCGGACCCAATCATTACCACCAGCTGCAAAATCCGTATCCGAAACATTGCAAGCGTATAGAACTGGTTTGCTTGTTAATAAATGCATGTCTTTTACAAACGGAGCTTCCAGGTCATTAACTGTCACTGATCTTGCGGGTTTACCTTGAGCTAAAGCTTGGTGAACGCGTAAAGTGACTTCGTAATCCATTTTGATTTTTGGATCGCTTGATGATTTAGCCATTTTCTCAATACGTTTTAGTTTTTTATCAGCAGTATCGTAATCGGCCAGCATAAGTTCAGTGTTAATAACATCCATATCGCGTAATGGATCAACACTGCCCGATACGTGAATAATATTTGGATCATCAAAACAACGAACAACGTGTACTATAGCATCTGTCTGTTTGATATGACCTAGAAATTGATTTCCTAATCCTTCACCTTGGCTTGCGCCTTTAACGATGCCGGCGATGTCAACAAATTCCATTGTTGTTGGAACAACACTTTGTGGCTTAATAAATTGAGTAATTTTATCTAAACGCGGATCTGGGACTGTGACGACACCCACGTTAGGATCTATTGTACAAAATGGGTAGTTTGCGGCTTCTGCTTTTGCTGCAGTCAGAGCGTTAAATAAAGTTGATTTTCCAACGTTTGGTAATCCAACAATTCCAACTTGTAATGCCATATTGTAACCTCGATAAGTTAAAAGTCTTAAAAATTAATAATAGAATCAGCCGAGCTTAACAGGTCCGTTGTGTTTTGTTGAGGCTTTATTTAAGCCATCAAATATAAAACTTTCGATAGCATCACAAGCCGTTTCTAAATACTGTCCTAATTGTTCTTGTTCATTTTTTGCGAATTTCCCAAGCACATAATCGGCGACATTAAATCTAGGATCTGCAGGGCGACCAACGCCAAGTTTAAGTCTTGCGTATTCTTGTGTGCCTAATAACTCAGAAATATTACGCACGCCATTTTGGCCCCCATGACCTCTGTTGAATTGTAACTTCATTGAAGCATAGGGTTGATCGATATCATCATGAACAACCAGCATATTTTTCTTATCAATTTTATAAAAATTTAAAAGAGAGACGACTGATTCGCCTGAAAGATTCATAAAAGTTTGAGGTTTAGCTAGTAATACTTCAACTGATTGTTTAGTCTGTGGGTTTTCAATTTTAAACCTTTTAGTTTGCGCTTTGTGTTCGTCACGATAATCACTGCCGCCTAATGATTTCAGCCAGTAATCACACGCCATAAACCCAATGTTGTGACGTGTTTGCGAATATTCTGATCCAGGGTTTCCAAGGCCAACAATTAAAAACATAAAAACGATCCTAAGCTGAGATATCTTAAAAAAGCAAAAAAAAAGGCGACTGAAACAGCCGCCTTTTGCAAATTCATTAACGAAATAACTATTTTTTCGCTGGAGCTTTTGCTGCGCCTGCTGCCGGAGTGGCTGCTTTTGCACCCGCTGCTGGAGCTGCTGCTGGAGCCGCTGCTGCAACTGGAGCTGCTGCAACTTCTTCTTCTTGATCAACAACTGCTGCAATTGTAGTTTCTGGACGAGAAATTAATTTAACGCCAGCTGGGATAGTTAATTCAGAAGCATGTAAAGATTCGCCGATACCTAAGTTAGAAACATCTAAAGTTAAGAACTCAGGAATTGCAGTTGGTAAGCACTCAACCTCAACTTGACGAGAAACGATATTTAAAAGACCACCCTCAGAAAGACCGATAGCTTTACCTTCAATACGAACCTCAACGCTGACGCGTACTGATTTATTAAGATCTAAAGCATAGAAATCAACATGCTCAGGAGTACGAGTTAATGGATTAACTTGAACTGATTTAATAAGTGCTACTTTGCCATTTAATTTTGAATCAGTGCTTTTAAAGTTTAAAAGAGCATTTTCGTAAGCGCGAGTATTGTATTTTAAGATGTCGTTAACATGAACTGAAACGTTAGCATTTTCAATAGAGCCATAAACGATGCCTGGAACCATTTTGCTGTTTCTAAGACCGCGAGAATTAGCACGACCTGTTTGGCGATTTTCAACATTTAATTCAATTCTTTGTTTCATATAAAGCTTCCTCGTTCTGTAATTTTTAGAGATAATTTTTTAGAAACAATTCTTGTCGAATAATTTCTTTAAAAGTTATTCATTCATTTATAATTCAAAAACCAATTTTTAGTACACTACTTTGACCCATTAATCAAACAAAGAACTGACCGAATCGTGATCGTGTATTCTTCGAATGGCTTCAGCTAAAACTGGCGCTACTGAAATCACCTTAATTTTGCCTGAATCAATCGCTTGTTGGCTCAAAGGTATTGTATCTGTTACAAAAACCTTCGTAATGGGGCTTTCAATAAGTCTTTTTATTGCAGGACCAGAGAAAACCGCATGAGTTGCAACGGCGAACACTTGTTTTGCACCATTTTTGAGTAGGCTGTCAACAGCTTGTGTTAAAGTTCCTGCAGTATCTATCATATCATCAACAATAACTGCTGTTTTTTGGGTCACATCACCAATCAAGTGCATCGCTTTGGCTTCATTTGGACCAGAACGACGCTTATCTATAATTGCAAGTGACGAGCTAATACGCTTTGCAAAAGCACGTGCACGTTCAACTCCACCGGCATCTGGACTCACTGTGACAAAATCCGTACCTTCACCGAACTGATCTTTCCAAGCTCGAGCGAGTGTCGGAATGCCAAATAAATGATCAAATGGGCAATTAAAGAAACCTTGGATTTGAGCAGCATGTAGATCGACAGAGACGACGCGATCAGCCCCTGCAGATGATAATAAGTCTGCCATGAGTTTAGCTGAAATGGGTGCCCTTGGAGCAACTTTACGATCTTGTCTAGCGTATCCGTAGTATGGAATCACAGCGGTAATCGAAGCAGCCGAAGCACGCTTGAGAGCATCGAGAATAATAAAAAGCTCCATATAGCTTTGGTTGACGGGTGGGCAGGTGCTTTGGATCACAAATATATCCTGACCGCGCACACTTTCTTTGATTTCGACTTGCGTTTCACCATCAGCAAAACAATTCACTTGGCTTTGGCCAAGCGGTATTCCAAGAATATCGCAAACTTTTTGCGACAACTCAGTATTTGTATTTCCGGCAAACACTTTAAAGTTGGGCTGTTTTTTTTCCATAGAGTCTCCGTTTATGGATAAATGGTTATTGTTTATTAAGTGTATTTAAAAATTGGTTCAGAGCCAGGGCTCTGTGTGATTTTTGTATTTTATAACCGGGCCCAAGTTCAGCAAGAGTTTTTGTTTCACCCTCTGGTACAAAAATAGGATCGTAACCAAAACCCATTTGACCCGTGGCTTTCTGACTGATTTGGCCTTTGAGGATACCTTCAAATACAAACTCTTCCCCGGTCGGAGAATAAACAACAGTCACGCAGCGAAACTGCGCTGTCCGAGGTGATACATTTCGAATTTGCATCATCTTTAATAATTTTGCGACATTTTCTGAATCACTAGCATGAGGACCAGCGTAGCGAGCCGTGTGAACACCTGGTAGATTATTCAAACCAGAAACCTCCAGACCTGTATCTTCTCCAAGAACCCATGCATTAGGTTTGAGCGCTTTGAGTGATTTTGCTTTAATGCGTGCGTTGTCGAGAAAAGTTGCGCCATCTTCAGGGCGTGGAACGAATCCTTTGATTTCACCTTGATGAAAAAGTTGTAGATCAGGCAAACTTTTAAGTGCAAGTTTGTATTCTTCGAGTTTGCCTTTATTTCCAGTTGCGATCCATAATTCCATAACTACAGTCCTTTGAGTTATAATCTTTAAATCCGTTATAACATTTTAAGTGGAAAGTATTCTCCGACAATTTTTTCTTGATGTTTAAATAATTCACTACAGCCCAGCTCAGCAATCGTCATCATATCCATTAACTGATGTCTAGAGAATGTGCCTTCTTCGGCAGTGCCTTGAACTTCGATAAATTCATGTTTATTTGTAACAACAAAATTCATATCAGTACCGATGTCAGAATCTTCATCGTAATTTAAATCAAGTAACGGAATCTGCTTGTCGTCAATTTCATATAGACCAACAGAAACCGCGGCTACATAATGTTTAAGAGGGTTCGTTTTGATTTCGTTTAGAGCTTGTAGTTTTTTGAGGGCTAGCGCTAAAGCAACAAAACCACCAGTTACAGCTGCGGTACGAGTACCACCATCAGCGTTAATGACATCACAATCGATAATAATTTGTTTTTCGCCGAGTGCTTTTAGATCAACACATGAGCGTAAGCTGCGCCCAACTAAACGTGAAATTTCCTGAGTACGGCCACCCGATGCAGTTTTGTCACGCTTCATACGTGTGTGCGTTGATCTTGGTAACATTCCGTATTCAGCAGTCACCCAGCCTTGACCTGAACCCACAAGCCACTGCGGAGCTTTAGCTTCGTAGCTCGCCGTGCACAAGACACGTGTGTTGCCAAACTCAACTAAAGCAGAGCCTTCGGCATAGTCTGAAACATTGGCAGTAATTTTAATTTGTCGGAGTTGTTGCGGATTTCTTTTATCGGTGCGTGTAAAATGAGTCATATGTTATTTTTCCTAAATTATAGCGATAAAGTCACTCTTAATTGCTTATTGATTCGAAGTTCAAAGAATGATTGCGGAACTCTGAAATTGATTTGACAATGGATTGAGCAATTTGATTCTGGTAGTCATCATTTAAAAGCTTTTTAGCTTCACTGATATTTGAAATATAGCCTATTTCAATCAGCACCGAAGGGATAGCGAGGTTTTCAATGACATAAAAAGGAGCTCGACGAATTATACTCTTTGTAATATCAATATTGTTCTGCAATATTTTGTTAAATGTGTAACTGCTTTGCAGTTGTCCCCAATCGACTACATCTGCAGTCATTTTTTGAACAACCTGAAGATTTTTATCCGTCACATCTGCAAGATTTTTTCCTATTAAAAATTGGATTTTTTGGTTAAGAGCTTTGTGGCTGGTTTCAATTGTTAGTCCTTGCTTGAAGTAAAATTCCATTCCGGATATCGATTTAGCCGGAGATGAGTTTGCATGAATGCTAACAAATAAATCAGCTTTATGTTTGTTGGCAAAAATGACTCGGTCTTCTAAACTAATATTGATATCCTGTTCGCGAGTCAGACGGCTGTTAATGTCGGGGTATTGTTTTTTGATAATTTCGTGAATTTTTTGAGATAATTGTAAAGTAATAATTGATTCTTGAAAAATCGTACGAGTAGCACCCTTATCCGTACCACCGTGGCCGGGATCAATAATTACCGTATATGCTTGCGCTAAACTGCAGCTAAATAAAATAACACCAATTAACATTTTTAGAAATTTTGTCTTTTTTGTTATCACCAATTTTATTAAAACATTAAAGTCGAGAAATGAGAAAAAAAAAGACGGCCAGGTAAGGGGGGGGATCCTAGCCGCCATGGGGGGTACAATGAGTATTTGCAATTCATTGGCCAACATCTTTTCCGATTAAATCTAAAGCGAAGTGTATAACATTTTGACAGTGCCATAGATTGGTAACCACTATTTTTGTCTAGCTCATTAAGAGTCGAATATGACATACCGAAAAGAATTGGGTGTAAAACAATACTTAAGTTTAACAACAGTGAGGATCTTTATATGAAAATCAGTCAATCCACCCACAAAATAATTCTATTATTGGTTATCGCATCATTCTTTCAAATGAGGACTGAAGTCGTAAATGCATCCGATGTGACCGGTGCACAAATAGAAGCTGAGGAAGCATCTGCTGATGCAGAAGCTGCAAGTGCAGAAACCGCAGAAGCTAAAAAAAGACTTGAAGATGATCGAAAAAAACGTGATCAAGCTGTAAGTGATGCAAAAAAGGCCACTGATAAGGCAAGACAAACAGAAGCTGAAGCTAAGCGTTTACTGGCGCAAATTGAAAAAGAATCAGCACAAATGAAATTGGAGATCGCCGAAGCTGAAAAAAATCAAAAAATGGCTGAAAGGCAAGAGTCTGAGTATCAAAGTAAAATTAAACTTAACCAAGATAAAATTGAAGCCTTAAAGAAGCAAAAACAAGAAGCTCTTGAAAAGGCGCAGTTAGCAAACACAGATGCGCAAAAAACTGAAATTCAAGTTAAAGAGATTGAAAAAGAAATTGCTAAAGTACAGGCGGAAACAGCGACTTCTCAAAAAAGTGTTCTTGATGAGCAGACGAAGCAAAGAACAGCTTCGCAAAATTTAATTAAAGCACAAGCCTTGTTTCAAAAAACACAAGCCGAGCAAAAAATGAACGAAGCGAAGCTCACACAGGAAGTAGCGAGAACTGAGGCTGAAAACAAAAAAGCTGAAATGGAATCCGCTAAATACAAAGCAACTTTAGAAACTAGTCAGGCTAATATTGCTAAACTGACTGAAGAAAATAAAAAATTATCTGAGCAATCTGCAGATTTACAAAGAAAATTAAACGAAGACAAAGAAAAACTTAAAATTGTCAAACAAACCGAAGAAGCTGCAAAATTACAGAACTTAAAAACGAGAGGTGAGCTTGAGCAAATTAAGTCTACTTATCAAAGAGAATCTTCACAAATTAATTTAGAAATGGCGCAAATGAAACGTGCACAAAGCACTTATGAATCGGAAACTAAAAAAAATGAAGTTGAAATTGATAGATTGAAAAAAGAAGCAGAGAAGTTCAAAGCCGAGAGAGAGCAGCTTTCAGTTCAAGTTGATAAGATGAGAGCAAAAGCTGAAGAGTTAAAAGTTAAAGCAGAAACAGCTAAAGCAATTGCAGAAACAGAAAAAATGAAACTCGATGCTGAAAAAATTAAAGCAGAAACAGCGATGAGTGTTGCAGCACACAAGTCATCGTCAAGCTCTGTCGGCAGCCAACTTAGTTCATTTACAGGTAGCATGAAAGCTATTACTTTAAAAAATGACTGTCGCATTAAAGAAAAAGCTGATCAAAAATCAAAGGATTTGTTTGTTCTCAAAAAAGGTGGGAAAATTGGAGTCATAGAATCCTCAGATCGAACTTGGGCCAAAGTCGTCAAAGGTAAAATAGTTCCAGAAGGGTATGTTTTAAAAAGTTGTTATTAAAACCAGTTTAAGCATCGAGGTTGAGCAGCATGTGGGCTATGCATAATTCATTAAAAGGTTGGACTTTGTATAACCTCTCTGACAGAGAGGTTCAGCTTGTCATTAAAACACTAACAAAAAATGAAACGAGATTGATTCAGGTTTGTCATCAGTCAACTCTAAACTGGGAACCACTAGACGAGCATAGGCACAAAGGGCTATTTGTCGAAGTTGGTCAAAATCACGGAGTTTTTCCTGAGCCTAAAGAAGCACTCATAGCAGATGATACTGATACGGATTACTTTGTTATTCGTCCCAAAAAAGTATTTTTGCCTCGTTTGCATGATCGCATTGAAAAAAAATTTCCTGCAATAGTTTTGGGTCAAAGTCAAAATTTTGAAACAGAAACCGCTGATCTATCAGCTGGTGGCGTGCAGTTCAAAGATTTGCTTCCCAAATGGGTCTCTGGTTATTTTTTAATTAAAATTCATGATGGTGCCGAAACATTTATGTTGATGTGTTCGTTAGTTGAAGATCAGATTGAAAATAAAAGAGTTCAAATTGTCAGCGAAGAGTCAGATCTTAATTATGTAAAATATAAGAATTGGCTTGAGAGAATTCGTTAAGCTTTATTTTCAAGGATTAGGGTGCGCGTTGGAAATGCAAAATCAAGTTTATGTTGTTGTGCGAGTTTGTATAAACTCACAATAAAGTATTGAGTTTGATTTGACTCTGTTCTGATCTCGTCAGTCTTGTAATGAAATACGATCAGTATATTTATTGAGCTTTCTGCGAGTTCATTGATCTGAATCGTTACTTTATCTTGAATGATATTTGGTTCTTGTTTCAAGAAATAGCGTACATTTTCGCAATAGCTTTCGATATTCGCAATTTCTGATGAATAAGAAAAGCCAAGGGTCTGTCTAAAACGACAAAGACCATTTTTCTCGTTTATGTTTTCAATCTTCTCTTTAGCAACGTAAGAATTTGACAGTGTAACAAGAGAGTTACTGAGTGTGCGAATTCTTGTGGATCTAAAACCAACTTCTTCAACTTTTCCTTCAATATCAGCAATTTTAACTTGATCGCCAATTTTAAAAGGTGAATCCAATAAAATAGTGATAGTTCCAAAAACATTTGCAACTGTATCTTGTGCAGCAAATGCCAGTGCCATACCGCCCAATCCAAGACCAGCAAGTATGGGAGTTACTTCTGCGCCCAGATTTTGCAAAATCATGAGTGAGCCTATAATAATGACCATAACTTTAAGTGTTTTTGTTGCTAAAGGTGTAATTTGATCGCTAATTTGTGATTTTGATTTAATCGCAAAATTATTAATTAAAAGACCTGAGGCCTCAGCCGCGAAATACGCTAATCTTAATAAGTGAACATACGCTGTGATTTTTAAAACCAGGATTAAATACTTTTCAAGTTTCAATGTTAAATCAATGTTTTCAATAATAATCAAACCTATGATCGATGCAAAAACCCAGCTTAAGCCTTTTTCAATATCCTGTTCGATAAAATAAGATAAGAATGTTTTTTCTTCTGGCAAACGAATTGTTTTTTTTATTTTACCAAATGCCAGTCTCGAAAATTTATTGATAAATATCACTAAGAAAATTGAAAAAACTAATGCGATCCATTTCCAATTTTCGATTAGAATAAATTTATTTTGCAAAGCGCTTTGTATTTCAAAAGATAAAAAACTAGCTGTTTGATTCAACATTTTGTGATCCCTTATTAATAATAAATCGTCAGAAGAACAAATAAACCTAAGATGATGCGATACACGCCAAACCATTTAAATCCATACTTTGAAACTATTTTTATAAAAAATTTTATGGCAATAAGTGCAAAGATAAAGGACAAGAAAGTGCCAAGTGAAAGTTGAATAAGATTTTCAGTGTTAATCAGTGAGCGTATTTTCCAAGTTTTGTAAAGAGTTGCAGCCGTTAGGGTTGGAACAGCTAAAAAAAACGAAAACTCGGCAGCAGTCTTTTTCTCATAAGATAAAAACTGGGCACCGACAATAGTTGCTCCTGAGCGAGATACTCCTGGTATCAAGGCAAAACATTGAATAAGCCCGATTTTGAATGAGTCTAGTAGAGTTACTTCTGTTTTTGCTTGTTGGGGCTTGATATAATGATCAACCCAAATAAATATGAAACCACCGATTATTAACGACCAGGCTACGACAGTTGTGCTCTCAAGTAGAGAATCAATTTTATTTTTAAGTAAAAAACCTAAAATGAGTGCGGGGAAAGAGCCGAGCATAAGTTTTTTAAAAAAGTCAAAATCGAGCGACAAGAATTTTTTTGAGTAAAGGACTACGACTGCCATAATCGCACCAAATTGAATAATCACTTCAAAGGCTTTGAGAAACTCTGATTTTTCTAATCCTAAATAATGTGAAGTTAAAATAAGGTGGCCGGTCGAGCTGACGGGTAAAAATTCTGTTAGTCCCTCAACAAGTGACATAATAATAATGTGTAAAGTCGTCATAACTGTTAATTCTGAACCATCAATGACGCAACTCAACCATAGTCTAGATGCGTTAGTTTCATTTTTTACTATTTTTTTAAGAAAAGGTCAGGATACGATTTCTGGATACAAGTCGGTTCCAGTTTGGAACTTTAATATAATAAGACATTGATGTTTCATTATATTAATACAATTTTTTAGATTTGTTTTTCACAGGGAGGGAAAAAATGATCAAATTTAATTCAGCTAGAGTATTGGCTTTAGCAATAGCCGTCGGAACAGGTTTCTCAGCAAATGCTGGTGAATACTTGATCAAATACAAGAACGAAAAAGCTGTTAATAACATGATCTCTATGGAGTCAGTTAACTCTGGTCTAGAAGTTAAAGGTCTTCATAAAGCTGGTCGTCTTGTTAAAGTTAATGTTGCTGAAAAAAATAAGGCACGCATTTTGGCAAATATTTTGGCTGACAAAAATGTTGAATATGCCGTTCCAAATTTTAAAATCAAAGCATTTTCAGCACCTGTTGATCAAGTTGCATTGAAAGAACAGTATGCATTAGCTAAAGTTAACGCTGAGCAAGCATGGAAGCGTGCGGGTAATAAGGGTAGCAAAAATGTTTTGTTGGCCGTAATTGATACAGGTGTTGATTACAAACATAAAGGTCTTGCGCCAAACATGGTTGCTGGTTTCGATTTCCGCGACAATGACTCTGATCCGATGGATTTGACATCGCAACAAAACCCAGGTCATGGTACACACTGTGCGGGTATCATTGGTGCGACAGGCTTAGTTGACGGTGGTATTCAAGGTATTTCTCCTGAAGTTTCAATGATGCCGTTACGTTTCTTAGGTGCTGACGGTTCTGGTGATTTAGAAGGCGGAATCAAATCTATTGATTATGCTATTGCTAATAAAGTTCAAGTTATCTCTGCAAGTTGGGGAGCATCAGTGCCACTATCAACGGCTCGACCTCTTGTTGAAGCTATTGAAAGAGCAGAAAAAGCTGGAATCATCTTTGTAACAGCGGCTGCTAACGATGGTAAAAATAATGATAATACAGATGTATATCCTGCAAATGCTGGCACACCAAATATGATTACTGTTGCTGCTTCGGATTCTTCAGACAAAAAGCCTTACTGGTCTAACTATGGTAAAGCTAGAGTTTCATTAGCTGCTCCGGGTGATGCAATTATGTCAACTTTACCAGGTGATAAATATGGTAATTTGTCTGGTACATCTATGGCAACTCCACTTGTTGCGGGAATGGTCGCTTTCTTGAAAGCACAAGACCCTTCATTAACTGGTGCTGAGATTCGTTCACTTTTACAAAGCACAGGTGCCAAAGTTGATATTGAAACTGCATGTAATTGCCGTGTTGACGCATTTGCAGCTGTTGACTCTTTATTAGCAAAAAAATCATGGATTGTTCCAGCTGCGACAACCTTAGAAATTGGAGCTACACAACAATTTTCGTTGAAAAATGCACAGGGATCAGTTCGTTTTGAATCTTCAGATTCAAATATTGCAACAATCACTGAGCAAGGTCTAATGACAGCTAAAGCAAAAGGTACTGTTACTGTTAAAGCAGTTGATGCTACAGGTAATGCCATTAACTCTTTAGATATTAATGTCGGAAAAGTTCAGTCGACTCCTCCAGACGATGGTGGCGGGATGCCTGGAATGCCTGGTGATGGTGAGTGCCCATTGGGTGATCCACAATTATGTCAAATTATCTGTCAAATTGCACCGCAATTACCTTGGTGTAAATAATTTTATTTAAAGTTGAATCATTAAATTAATTCTCTTTAAAAAGGCCAGTCTCTGACTGGCCTTTTTGTTTTGTGTAAACGCTGTGTAAGATCTTCAGTGTCTTTTTGCTCCCAAAAATATTGGCAAGTCGATTGCTTTATTGATTCGTGTCGACGACAAAAATAGTCGCGAAAATATAAGACACGGTTAATTCCGGTCAAATCAAGGGGGAGTATCAATGAAAGTATTTAGATCATTTATCGCATTATCGGCGTTGGTTTTAGCAGCAGCAACAGCCAAAGCACAATCTGGTATCAGTTTAGGAGAACCAGCATATAATGGTAGTGGTTGTCCAATTGGTTCTGCGTCTGCAACGATCACACCTGATGGTAAAACATTATCGTTATTGTTCGATAGCTTTATTGCTGAGGCTGGTAATACAACTGGACGTCGCATTGATCGTAAGTCATGTAATTTACGTGTTCCGGTGCATGTACCACAAGGTTATTCTGTAGCTGTCATTGGTGTTGATTATCGTGGTTTCAATGCGATCCCTGGAAATGGGGCTTACACAGAACTTAGAAACGAATATTTCTACGCAGGCTCTCGTGGCCCTGTATTTCAAAAACGCTTCAATGGTCCGCGTGCAGAAGATTATACACAGACTAATAAACTTATTGCGACAAGTTTAATTTGGTCAGAGTGTGGTAAAGATGTTAATTTAGCTATTAACTCATCAATTGTTGCGATGTCGAATTCACAAATGCAACAAACAATGATGACTGTTGATTCTGTCGATATTTCTGCTGGATTAATTTATTCACTACAATGGAGACGTTGTAACTAATTCAGTTCTTTAGAGAAAGGTTTTTATTGGGGGTGTTGATGATAATCAGCATCCCTTTTGTTTTTTGTTCTTTGTATTTTGAGACGCAAGTAAAGAGACTCTAGAACCATGTAAAGTATAGTTGTAAGAGTTAGTCCTAGTCCTTTTAGCACGGCCCACGATTCGCTTGACCAAAAAAATGCTGCGTAAGTTGCTAGTAAGGCATGAGCTAACATAAAAAATGATAAACGCAGTGTGATTCCTGATAAAGATTGTTTAATAAATTCTGGTATCTCAGGGTTTTGTTTTTCAATCATAAGTTTTAAAATCGGTTTTTTGATAAAACACGAACCCGACAAAAATATGAACATTCCAAATTCGATAATAGCCGGTTGTAATTTAAACCATAGACCATCATTTAAAAATAATGATGCTCCTCCAAGTGAGAATAAAAGTCCATTACCAATCCAAGTCATAGAACTGACTTTTTTATATTTTATTATCTCAAATAAAACTTCACCCAGGCCAAAAACAATTCCGGCAATCAAACCAGCGACAGTTCCATATTTTTCTTCAATAACTGTAAAGGCGATGACGGGAAGAAGTCCGCCAAAAAATAGTGCTAAAGCTTGAGATTTAGCTTTTGAATTCACAAGCCTGCCCCGAATGAGCTTTTAATATTTCAGAATTCTGCATACAGAGTTCACCATTTATGAAGCTCATGATAGGCCAGCCAGTGACTGAACAGTTTTCAAACGGTGACCATCCAACTTTCGAGGCCAGCCAGTTTTTTTGAATGACTTCAGTTCTTTTAAGATCGACGACAGTTATGTCAGCATCGTAACCCACTTCGATGCGGCCTTTGTTTTTAAGCCCAAAAATACGTCTTGGATTTTCAGTGACGAGTTCAACAAATTTTTCAATAGATAAATTTTGTTTAGAAACTTCGTTTAGCATGACTGGGACTAAGGTTTGAACGCCAGGCACACCTGATGGTGATTGTGGATAAGGTTTATTTTTTTCTTCAATTGTATGTGGAGCGTGGTCTGATCCGATGACATCAACTGTACCATTTAAAAGTGCTTTCCAAAGATATTCTAAATGTCGTTTGTCACGTATAGGTGGATTTTGTTGCGCAAAAGTACCAAGTCTTTCGTAACATTCGGGCGCACTCATAACAAGATATTGAGGTAGTGTTTCAACCGTTGCGATATTTTTATGTTCTTTTAAGAATGCCATTTCTTCAGATGATGAGACGTGTAGGATGTGAACAGGTCTATTGTGTTTTTCTGCTAAGTGAATTGATTTTTTTGTTGAGATTAATGCACTTTCCTCATCGCGCCAAACATGATGATCCTTAGGATGACCAGAATCAATAGCAATCTGCTTTCTTGCTTTCAGACGAGCTTCGTCTTCCGAGTGAATGACTAAACGACGATGGCCACTTCGAATAATCTGTTCAAACACTTCGTCTTGATCAATCAGTAAATCACCAAATGAACTTCCTAAAAAGAGTTTAATTCCAGAGCAGTGAGGTAGTTTTTCAAGTTGAGCGAGCTTAGAAATATTCTCTGCACTCGCACCGATAAAGTAAGCGTAGTTTGTGTGAGCTCTGTTTTCGCTTCGTTTAAGTTTATCGTAAAACAATTCAGCAGTTGTAGTTGCGGGATTTGTGTTTGGCATTTCAAAAAAGGTCGTGACACCACCAAGTAATGCGGCTTTAGATCCTGACTCTATGTCCTCTTTGTGCGTTAGACCGGGTTCGCGAAAATGAACTTGCGAATCAATGACCCCGGGCAAGGCAGTTAATCCATTAAGATCAATCGATTTTTCATAGAGTTCATGGTCACAATCTCCTATTTGATGAATACGACCATTCAGAATACCTAGATTAGTTTTTTCTTGAATAACTTTATTATCCGAAGAGTTGAAAGTGACAATATGGCAATTTTTCAATAAATAGGATGGCTTGTTCATAATTAATGACAACCATAGCAGGACAAAGGTCAAGGCGTCTAGCCTGTCGTTTCTATCTAGACCTGTGTCGTAATTTAAATAAATTTAGCTGTATTTGATTTGGTCGCGTTGCATTGTTTTCGGCCTTAATCGACAATATTATATATGGGAAAATTCTTAGATTGGTATTCAGCGCATAACGCCATCATTATCCAAAGTTTAGCAGTAGTGATTGCTCTTTTAATCATCTTCTTTATATTTAGATTATTTTTTTCAAAAAGTGCTGTGGATACACAGTCGGGTCATCGTATTGAATTTAACTATGATGTTTTAGAAGATAAAATAAATAAGCTGTTAGAGCAGCATTCGCAAATGAAAGTATCTGTTGCAAGTGGTTCTGGTGAAGTGACTCCGGAGCAAATTGCAGAAATGAATCAGTTGAAAGCTGAAATGAACCAGCTCAAAGAAACGCTTACAAAAAAAGAAACCGAATTGGCCGCAGCAAAAGAACAATCTGCTGGTTCAGGGGCATCGGGCGATCAACTCGATGCGCTGAATAACAAAATTTCTGAGTATGAAAAACAAATTTCAAAATTAAATAATCGATTATCTGAATATGAAATTATTGCTGAAGATATTGCAGATTTACAGAAATATAAAACTGAAAATGAACAGCTAAAAAAACAAGTATCTGAAGTAGCGCAAGCTCCTAAATCTTCAGACCCAGCACCTGTATCAGTGGCTGCCGCGCCAGCGACACCGTCGCAGACAGTATCTCAATCTCAGCCTGAAACACCAGCACCAGTTGCTCCGGCAGTTACTGCAGCACCAGCTGCGAGCGCCCCGACGCCAGCCCCTGCTGCTAGTGAAGGTAAAGGTCTTAGTTTGCAGCAAGATGAAATTGATAAGCTTTTAAATGGTTTTTCTGCAGAGCCGACTGCTTCCGAGTCTGCACCAGCTTCTAAAGCTGATGAAGTTAGCGCGGCAGATGCACAATCGTTAGATGATTTTGAAAAAAACTTTCAAAAAGGATAGTTATGAAATTAGTTTTAGCATTTATAGTTTTTTCAATGAGTGTTACTGTCTGGTCGTATGTTCCACAAGTAAATGATTTAAATTTTACTTCACAAATGTCTCGAGCGCAAAATTCCTCACTACCAATGACACAACGATGGGATGCAGTTATTAAAGCGACTGAGTTGGCAAATGCAGAGCAAATGAAAGACTTGCTAAACTTATCACGTAGTCGCGATTGGTTTGTACGAAATGCGCTTTTGGTTGGTTTAGACAAAACTGGTAATGATCTTGTTTATGAAAAGGCTGCAGCCTTAATGAATGATAAGGCATTAGTTGTGCGATCAGCGGCGGTTGATGTTTTATCTAGACTCAATAGTCGTAAAAATCGTGAATTACTAGCTCGTGAAATGACAAAAAATTATAACTTTGTCGGTCAAAAAAGTCTTTGGATTCGATCGCAAATTATGAAGGGATTGGTTAAAAATCCACAAAGTTTTGAAAAAGAATTTTTTTCAAAAATGCTCTTTGATCAAGATACTGAAATCGCCAACATGAGTACTCAGGCCTTAGAAAAAATTACGAACATTCGTTTTGATGGACCACAAAAACTAACTGCTTGGCGAAAATTAGCTAAAGATCGTAAGTGGTTTTAGTTTGGAGATACTTCTGAACTCGAGGGGTCAGGTTGTGTCAGTGCTTTAGTTAATGCTTGAGAAATTATAATTTCTCTTTCCATTCTGTAAAAAATAGATTTTTCCTCTAGACCATCGCTAGACACGAGTTTTACTTCAGAAACAAAATCTTTAAAGACTTCAATTTTTTTCTCAATCGTTACTCGTACGGCTTCGCGACCTCTAATTTTTTGACCTTTAGCGAAATTGATAATGATTTTATATCTTGAGCTTGGATTATCTGGTTTTTGTTTAAATGGTGGAATCCATCCATCAACAGCTTTAATGTAATCAGTTTCGATGATTCCGAAATCCTGATTTTCAGCAGCAATTGTATATTTAAGAGTAGCATGCGCTGCTTTCCAAACTTCGTCGTATGGTGCAAAGAAAATTTTTTGATGTGAAGCTTTTTGAAGAATTTCCTCAGGAGATTCTAGTTGTTCGTTAAAAGAACGGCAGCTAGTTAGAAATAGTAAATTCAGAATAATGAAATAAATTAATTTTGTCATATTAATGAGTTTCACTTTAGCTGATTCAGACTTAAGCCGTCCAGTGTTTTTAATTTCAGTGAAACTCATCAGGTCTGTGCTTTATAACTCGGCTGCAGAATGTGTGAAATGCGTTGCTGCATTAATTAAATCATCGCCTAAGTTAACCTCAGATTGATTGTTGCTGCCAATAAGATTGATATCAATTTTACGACGCTGACCAGGTTGGTTTTTAATTGGTAAGCTAGGTAATATAAATTCATTAGGCCATTGATTACCTATAATTTCCCACTGACGATCTTCAATAATGACAACTTCGTTTCCATCTTTAATTTCAATGAGATTGGAAATAATGGCAGATAGAGCAATGGGGTAAACTTGTGCTTTATTTGAAGTTTCAGTACTTACAGATGGTAGGCGAACAGTGATTGATCCGTTATTTTTTTCAACCACGGGTGGATTTATAAGTGGTAAGAGAGTTGTTTGTAATCCTTTTGATTCATATAAAAGGATAGAAGCACTTGTTTGATCGGCTTCAATTAGCATTGGATTAAAATCGTTTTGTTTTTTTAATAAACTTACGATGTAAACAGGTTTATTTGCAACTGTCTTAAGTTCAAGAGTTTCTTTAGCTGAAATTCTTTTTACATCAGATGGTACGAGTTTTCCAGAAATTGAATTTAGAGCCATTGTGACTTGTACTTCGTCAGACATGATTGAAGCGCCTTTTACGTTGGCTAAACTGTTAAATTTGATTTCGCCGGCAGGCAAATTCAGTATACTGACGGGGCCAGCGACATTGTGATCACGTAAGCTACCAGATGTAAAATCAAACAAATTTAGGACCTCATAAAATTTTTTACCATCTTTAAGTTCACTGACGACTGGTTTAAATGGGAAGCGACCCGTTAGTGCAAAAAAAGTTTTTGGACCGTACTGATTAACAAAAACACGATGTTCTGGTTTTTCTAAAGTGATAGGTAAAATGTAACTTTCTTTTTGCTTTGGTAGTGAGACATTCGTCGGAATTTTAACTTCATTTCCAATTACAGTGATTTTATCATCAATTGGTGAAATCACTGAGTCTAGGCTAAAACCAATAAAATCAGCTTTTGTTACGGCCGGAATAACAATGCCGAAATCCATCATTTTATCTTTGTTTTCAATCGGTAGCTGAGTGACTTCGCCTTTAACTATGGCCTTAGGATAGAGATAAGTTTTTTTAAGTTTGATTTGAAGCAAGCCCGGGAGTTGATTTAATAAAGTTTGTCGAATGTAGCCAGGAGCATCGATAGTGACGTGAGCCGCCGAAACCCACAAATCAGCTGGAATGTTAACAATTCCATTTGAATCAGTTTGAAAGATGTTGCCTGGAAATGGTTGCCCTTCTTTTAGCCCAATCAGGATTGTTGCTTGCGAAAGTGGTTGGTTATTTTCGTTAAATACTTCGATACTTGAATTCGCAGATGGCTCAATACGACTGTACCAGCGGCTCATCGCAAACTCTTCAGGGTTTATATTTTGAACATTTGAAGTATTATCTTGAGAACAACTTGTTAAGGATAATCCTAACGACACGATTGTAAAAGTAATTGAGATTCTCTTCAAAGAATTAAATAGTGCACATTGAATCATGAAAACTCCTGGCTTAGTGTTTTTGCTCTAGTTAAAATGTTCTAGAAAAAACACGTGTTCGTCACTGAGTTTTGCAGCTTGTTATTATTTTCTAAAATTAGAGTATAGTGTGATTTTGGCTTGTCGTGAATAATCAACAATATTTTCAATCGTTGTTTGTCGTCTTTGGGGGATGTGTCGGTTCATGCTCGCTTGAAAGATGACCAGTTGGTTGCCGATACGTTCAATAATAGCAATATGACCGTGACGTCCAGACGATCTTTCCCAGTTTACAATAAAAGGTGTGCGCTCTGGCAGAGACCATATATAATCACGCATTCGGGGACGTTCAATTTCTTCTTGGTTTGAATCAAAACTTTTCGCATCGTAACTTGCGAAGTTATGACGTGCGTATAAATCAAAATCGTTTGCTCTAAATGAATCGTCTGAATATCCAGCGATTTCCAGAACTCGTGAAACATAAAAATTGCAGGCAGTTCCTAATTTTTTAGCCTCATTATTGATAACCCACTGGGCAATTTGAATAAATTTAGATGGCCCTTCAGGGGTTGGAGCTAAAACATCATTTGGGTTAAAGTTAGACTGATTCGATAAGATTGGTCGTCGAATGGGCCGCGGGCTTGGCGGTTGTGACCTTAAAGTAGGTCTGGGTTGTGGTTTTTGCTCATTTTCATTTGTATTAACGATTGTAGATCCTGATGCTAAGTCTGAATTAAGATCAGTTATATCTTCATTTGTATTTTCATCATTTTCTGGTGTTTCTGGAATTTCCATCTCGATTGGAACTTCATTGAGTTCATCTAAAGTAGCTTGTTGAAAAGTTTTAGCTTTATGACAACTCGATAATCCGAGATTGAGAACAGCGAATATAAAGATCATTTTATAATTAATATTTGAGAGCATATGTTCCCCCGGATTTAACCATTAATCATTCATAACACTAACAAATTTAGCAGAGCAAATAGCTTTAATTAATCAAAATTGAAAAGGAAAAATATTCTATAATGTAGCAATTTTTGACACTTTGACGGTGCTAAGCAATAGTTAGCTCATATTAAGAGTGTCGATCATTTTGACAACTATGCAATGTTTTTTAATTCACCATTTGTGTGTTTAGTTTAGATCTAAATTTTGTTAAATAAACATCTTATAAATTCAAATGAGTTGTTTATCTAAAATATGGGGTGTTATGTACAATTCTAAAATTCAATTCTTATTAAGAACTTGGTTGATCTGTGGATCACTATTTTCCTATTCTTGTGAAACAAAAGTTAGTGAGAAAAGAGCTCAAACATATCATGGTGAGTATTCAGCAGATCAAATAGTTCAAATCAATACAGATTTTGATAATAAAATTCAACAAATTCAAAGTTCCGTTGAACAGATAAAAATGTTACTTGAAGTTCTTCAAAAAAACTTAAATCAAAGTTCTGATTCAGTATTTTTGTCTGTATTTGATGTTGTAAATCAATATAATAAAAATTTATCTAATCAGATGCCCCAGTTTTCAAATCAAAAACTCTATCTTGATGGACATTTAAAAATAAAATTAAATTCATTAAGTGATGAGTGTCAATGGTTTAACTATTTGCTTTATTCTCCGTCGGTGATGCCTTTAGAAGTTCTAGAATATAAAATGTCATCATGTTTTACGGCAGGCAAATTAATCAACATTATGAATGTTCAATTTAAAAATAATAAAATGAACTTAGTATTTAATTCTGACAATGTTAAACAAATTATACCTGAACAGTATTTACGTCCGGAAATTCCTGAGTGTGAAATTCCACAAGATACATTGCGAGGTACTCACTGTAAAAATGTTGTTTTTGGTCAATCAAGTGATTTACTTTGGAAAGCTGATATTGAAATAAAAGATAAATTAACGGCTTGGTTTACTGCACAATCAAAAACACAAAATCAACTTAAAGCCAAAGGTAAGATTGTAGTTAATTCACAAGGTAGTATTGAAACATTTGAGTTAAACCCAATCGAAAATGGCGCTGGACAAAAATAAAAAATGATGTTTAAAGCACTTTTACTTTTTATTTATATTTCTCTAACGACTGTTTTGTTTAGCTGTGGTTCTAAATCCGATAGTAATCGCGATACTGAGTCAGTCGAACTACAATCGTACAGATTGATAGATTCTAATCAAGAGGACAGTGCAATAGTACTTTTAACTGATAAAATTGCTGAATTACGATTTGCAAAATTAAAGAGAGAATTAAGCGATTCTGAAAAAAAACAATTAAATCAGTTAAAAGTGATACTCGCTTCAGCCTATGCTAAAAAGGCAGGTATTACCATACGAGAAATGGTTGTTACTTACCAGATAGGAAAGCAATTCTCTAATTTAAGTTCAGCTTTTAGTTCGGGTCAAATTGAAATTAAAACGAGCCAAGATAAAGCTTTGCAAAGTATTATTGATATTTACCTCGGTCAAATTAAAATTTTTCAAGCAATTAGCGCTATACCAAAAGTTGAAAAAAATAACATTATATTCATTGAACAAGCGGTTAAAGTATTACAATCAACTTCGAACTTAAGTCCTGGTGACTATGTCTATTCAGCATTTATAAAACTAATACTTGCACGAAGTTATTTGGAATCAGAAAATATGGTTAATATTGTGCCAAAAGTCGAAAAAAATGAAAAAGAATGTATTGCTCATTTTGATCGTTTTAGACAGTACCTTATTAAAACATCAAGTGTGTTATTAGGGTGCATTGACGATTTAAAACATGCTTTGCCAAATCAAGCGTCTGACTTCGATCGAGTAGCAAAAGGAATTACTGATGTATCTACACAACTGGTTGCTTTGGGATATGCAAATCATGTTATACAAGAGATTGAGATTCAATCACTTGGTAGCTTGTATCAAGCAATGGGTCTTTCACGACCTGCAGTTGAATGTTCAAACTAAATCGTATTACAAAATTTCTTTAGTATCTATAATTTTATGTATTCATCAAATGAGTTATGCAGATACTTTATCATTTAGCAAGAATGCGAGAACTTTCGAAACACAACATCAATCATTGTTAGTTAAATCATTAGCGTATTCTTGTTTATCTCTTGAATATATTCCCGACAGTTTACCGTGTAATCCTGCAATGACTTCGCGAAATCGAAAAGCAGGTTTAAAAGGCGAGGTATTAATATCTAATGGTTACTCCAATATTGATAAAACTCGTCGACTACTTTCATCAAACCTTGATCAGCAATTAATAAACGATCTGTTTACGAACGAACCAGTCGTGCAGCTTGAAACGAGTATCGATGTGATGTTTACTTCTCAGTTTTTAAATTCAAAGTATTCGCCGTTTACACACAAATATTTTGCTGTTCTTCGCAATAAAGCCAATCCAGATGTTGAGATGTACGCAATAGACGAGCAAAGTTTGATATTACAAACAGGATATTCATTTGGTGATATTGATATTGGGCTAGCAGTTAAAAAAATTGATTGGAAATTTATTAAACAAAGATTTAAAATTCTGGATTTGAGCACACCGTCTGGTCAGAATTTACTTAAACCGAAAACGCAATCGGCGATTTTTATCGAGCCTGCTATTAATTATCGTTTTAAATCTTTATGGTCACCAAGATTATCAGCGCAAGTTGTTAATTCAGGATATTTAAGTGAACAGTATGATGAATTTGAGCATCCCGTTGAGTTGCAGTTTGGTTTTGGTCTTTCACCTGAAATTGCAATCGGTCGTTTAGATTTACTTGTTGATTATAAAAGTTTAAATTCTAATGAGTCAGATCAAAAAAAAATTCATCTAGGCGGACTTTATAATTACGGTGCTATGACATTAGCTACAGGGGTAGATGATTATGGCATGTCGCTTGGTGTATTTTATGGATTAGAACAAATAAACGCCGGAATTCTATTTTCGACAACCAAACTGCCATGGAGACAAGATGATTACTATTCGCAAACAGTATATTTACAACTCGGTTGGCAACTATAATTTGTTTTTTATTTTATTTTTTCTATTATTAGCAGTATCTGCTAAGGCAGAGCAGAATATTAATATATTTCCGCCGTCGGTAAACTATTCTGTTAAAAACAAACAAGTTTCATGGAACGTTTATAAATTACAATACGATAAATCTCTCGAGTTAGATCGTATTGATGGTATTAGTTATATGATAAGTGGTGGTTTAGCATTGGTTGGGGGGCTCGTGGGTTCGGGTGTAACAAAAGATCCACTTGAAAAGGGAATCTATGCAGTATTTCAAACAATTGGTATTGCAAGTATTGGTTATGGTGCATACAAGCACCAGATAGGCGACGAACAACGTTTAATTCTTACGAGTTTAATGAATTCGGCAGAATTAACTGATGAACAAAAAGTTATTTTTTATCAAAATTATCTGAATGAAAAAAAGTCTTTAGAAAGAAATGAACGCTTTATTAAGGCTGTTACACATGGTCTAATTGCAGCTCTGAATTTTTACAATGCCTCACAACAGTCGCAAGACGGAGTTAAGAATACATTAATGTTTATCGGCGGAGCTAATATGTTAGCAAGTGTTTCTTATTCATTTTAAAATACTAAAACTACTGCTTATTGTAGATTGTGCTGTCATCGCCCCAGTATAAATTTTGATCGTTGAAGAGATATTTGATCGATTCCTTTTCACCTAATTGGCGTTGTTGATATTCATCGCATTTAAGACCTGTAACATCGCGTGCAACGTTTGTCTTCCAACCATTTAGACCACAGTAGCGAATTATGTTTAAACTACGAGTAACTTCATCAGTTGTAGATACATAACTTGCTTTTTTAAATGCTGTATTTACAGATATATCATCGACAGATTCAATGATATACTCACGTAAAAATATTAAATAAGGTATTTTGCAGTCTCCGTCTTCGTAAGCAACAAATTTCCAGTGAATGTGTCCTTCATCAATATTAAGATATTGTTCGTAATAATCGCCTTCATTCGTTGCGTTGCATGTTTGGTGATATGTTCCATTAATATTTTGTGAACCTGCAGATTTTATAGAAATAAGAAAAATACCGACGTTCAAAATAGAAAAAAATAATTTATTTGCATGAAACATTGAGATACCCATACCTTTTTATTTTAGTTTATTTTCAAGTTCGCTCCAACGTTCATAAAGACGAGCGATTTCTTTTTCTAAATTTGAACAGTTTGTTGCAAGCTCAGTCAACTTAGAAAAAGCTGATTGATTGAGAGGGTCATTGATTTCAGCTTGGAGAGATACTAATTGTGCTTCTTTAGTCTGAATAACACTTTCGATTTTTTCGTATTCTAAAGTTTCTTTATAGCTAAGTTTCTTATTTGATGAGCTTGTTTTGCTATTTTGATTTTCCGTTAAGTTATTTTGAGCTGATTTTTTTAAGTCTTGAGATTCAAAACGGAACCAATTTTCCCACTGATAATAGTCCGCAAATTTAATAATTTCGCCGTCAGCTTTTTCTGTGAAAGCCCAAAGTTCTTTAGAGTTTTGATCAAGAAAGAAACGATCATGTGAAACTAAGATTATCGCTCCTGGAAAATCCGCTAAGCAGTCAGCTAGGACATCAAGTGTTTCAACATCTAAATCATTGGTGGGCTCATCAAGGATGAGAACATGTGCTGAGGTCAGCATGAGCTTTGCTAAGAGTAATCGACTCTGCTCGCCACCAGAGAGCTTGGCAACAGGCATATCCATTTGAAATGAGTTAAAGTGAAAGCGGCTCAGGTAGCTTTTAGCAAAAACTGGTTTACCTTGAAAATGAACGTAATCACCTTCAGGGCAAATCACTTTTAAAACAGTTGTATTTTGGTTAAGACTTTCTTTGCCTTGTTCAAAATAATTAATTTGTATGTCTGGGTTAATAAAGACTTCACCTGATGTAGGTTGCTCTTGTCCCATCATGATTTTAATTAAGGTCGACTTTCCGCAACCATTTGAGCCCAGCAGGCCAATGCGAGCTTTAGGGCGAATAAGGCCGTTCAAGTTCGCGAATAAAGGATCAGCTAAATAAGACTTCGTAACGTTTTTAAGTTCAATCAGCTTTTGCGGGGAATGCCCTTCTTGAGAAAAGTCAAAGTCGGAACGTCTCGTTGAATTTTTATTTTCAAGTTTATTAACCTCGTCGATAAGATCATGAGCACGGTTTTGACGCGCTTTTTGCTTAGCTAAGCGTGCTTGGGGGCCACGGGCTAGCCAGGCTTTTTCGATAAGCATGGTGTTGCGACGCTTCTCTTCGAGTTTTCTTAATGATTCAAGGAGCATACTTTTGGTTTCAAGAAACTGAGCATAGTCTCCATAAGATTTAATCAAACCATCCGGGTTCCGAGGATCTAAATCGAAAATGACATTACACGTGTTTTGTAAAAAGGCCCGATCATGAGTCACTATCAAAAAAGAAATTTGATTTTCGTTGGCGATAAAATCTTCGAGCCATAAAATACTTTGAATATCAAGATGATTGGTGGGCTCATCCAGAAGTAATAAGTTCGGTTTTTTGATAAGTTCTCGTGCTAAAGCAACTCTTTTTTGCCAGCCACCTGATAATTGTGACACAATCGTATTTTCGGCAAGTGGCATTTGATCGAGAGAAAGTTTTTTTATAAGTTCATAGGCGTAAGCAATATTGAGCCCATCGTATTCATCATCAGTGGCAGAAATAAGCGTTTCATAAATTGTTTTATTTGTCGTAAACTGAGGACGTTGTTCTAAATAACCTAAACGTAAACTATTTGAAAATGACAGCTGACCAGAATCTGGTTTAATTTGGCCGTTTAAAATTTTAAGTAAAGTTGATTTACCTGCACCATTGGGGCCAAGTAAGCCTATTTTTTGTTGAGTATCAATTGAAAATGAGATTTTTTCAAAAAGCGTTTTAGAAGCGAATTCTTTAGATATTTGGTAAGCAGAGATAAGATTTGCCAAGAGTAATGTCCTTTTCAAGTCAAAGGACATTACAGCCTGAAAAAGACTATATTGGCAAACTGTATCGACAAATTCTATAGATCACTTGAGAAAATTGACTCATCATGTTTCCCGTATTGTATTGAATTTGGTATTTGTGACAAATTGCACGGACCTTTTCAGCGATTTCAGCATAGCGACGTGCAGGCAGATCCGGAAACAAATGATGTTCGATTTGGTGGCTTAGGTTCCCAGTCATGATGTGTAATAGCTTTCCACCGGTTAGATTAGAAGATCCTAAAATTTGTCGAACGTACCAATGACCTTTAGATTCATTATGTATTACGCTGCGATTAAAGAGATATACTTTTTGAGTGAAATGCCCGCAGAAGATGACCGTAAATGTCCAAATATTTCGTATAATATTGGCTGTAAAATTTCCCGCTAGAACGGATAAAAAATGAGGGCCTGCTATAAGCGGAAAAAAGATATAATCTTTGATAAACTGAAAACGAATTTTTTTAAACACAGGTTTGACATCATTTTTAAATTTGTTCCAGTGATTTTTGCTTCTAAAAATAGTACCAAGCTTTAATTCTTGAATAGCAATACCCCATTGAAAAAACAAAGCGAAAATAATTGTGTATAAAGGTTGAAAGATATTGCCAAATTTCCATCTCTGTTCTGGAAATAATCGCAAAATGCCGTAACCTATATCATCATCCAAGCCTTTTATATTTGTGTAAGCATGATGTTTATAGTTGTGACTACGGCGCCAATTTTCCGAAGTACCCGCTATGTCCCATTCATACGAACTGCTATTAAATTGTGGATCTTTCATCCAGTCATATTGACCGTGAATAACGTTGTGGCCAAGTTCCATGTTTTCTAGGATTTTCGACAAACCAAGAAGTAGTGTTCCCAAAATCCATGTTGGTGGAAAAAACCCAAAAAATAATAAGGCTCGTCCGCAAAGTTCCGTGTAGCGAACAGCAGCTAAAATTTTGCGAATGTACTTAGCATCTTTTTCGCCAACAGATCGTGTAATGTCATCACGGATTTGGTCGAGTTCGTGAGCAATTTCATTCAATTGTTTTTCGTTTAAGTGTAGAGAGTTTGCAGTCATATTATAACCCTTTATAAGTTTTTTATTTCAATGTCGGATTGTGAACGACTGACACATATCTGAATTTCATCTTGATCTTCGATACTTTGTTCGCCGCTCAGTAAGTTTTCAGTTAGTCCCTTAACTTTTGTACAAGTACAGCTTTTGCAGATTCCCATTCGGCAGCCATGTTTAGGGTGTAAGCCATGCATTTCGAGTGCTTCTAAAATTGTTTGTTGATTTGAAATCGAATAAGTTTGTCCATTGTAGTGTAAGTGGTGAAAGACCTCTTCAGTCGATGGCTGTTTTTTGTTGACTATAGACTCTGCTAAAAACTGAACATTGTGGGGTGAAGTTAGATTTAGTATGGATTGAATAAACCCTTGCGGTCCACAGGCTATGACAACTGCTTTATGTAAGTTTGTGCTTTTAAAGTGATCATGATTAGGTTTTTGTGATAGATTAGTTTTCTCATCCAGTGCGAATATCTGAAAATTGAATTGAGGATTCAATATTTTCATTTTGTCAAATTCAGATCTGTAGCAGGTTTCTTCAGATTTGTTAACCCAGTAAAGTAAGTTAATTTTTTTTGTGAGTGATTTAGGATCGTTTAATAAACTGTAAAAAGGAGTTATACCGACCCCACCGGCGCAAAAAATATACTGTTCCGATGTTGGAATGTTATCCCAAGTAATTTCACCAAAGGGCTGACTAATTTCAATTAAGTCTCCAACCTGTAAAGCTTGATTTAAAGCTGAACTCAGGAAAAATCCGTTCTGTGTTTCGTGCGGGTGAGCATCCTTGACTGTTATTGAGTAAATTTGTCGACTGTGATCAGTTGGGCTATAGGTGCGTGTGATATTACGCCCGTTAATTGTAAAAGTGACTAAGATATGTTGTCCCGCTTTAAAGTTTTTAAAATTAAAATTTGGCTTAAAAAATATTGTTTTTACGTTATGGGCCTCTTGCCTAATATCTTTTACACGTGCAAAGACGCGTTCTATTGAAAATGACGGGGCAAATAGTCGTATCCAATAGTCGATTACGGATGGTTTAAAACCAAGTTTATTCAAATTATAGCTCAGTGGTGTTGAAAATTGATATTTCATAGGCCCTCTTATATATTACTATACACTTGTATATACAAGTGTATAGTAATTATTTGTCAGGATTTAATGTGGAAAATGGCTGCATTTCAATTAAGGTCATGTTAAAAGGTGTCATGTTAAAATCTACAGCAGCTTCGGTTAAAAAAAAGACTAAAGCTAAAACTCTAAAAAATGAGCTTGCATCTAAACCTTTACAAGGTCGTAAAGCTGTCATAAGTCGTGAAGATATTATCAATGCTGCATTAGAGTTACTTGGGCCTCATCGGAGTATATCAAGTTTAAGTTTACGTGAAATCGCACGTTCCGCTGATATTGCTCCAAACAGCTTTTATCGACATTTTAAAGACCTTGAAGAATTGAATTTAGCTTTAATAAAACTAGCAGGACAATCGCTACATAAAATTGTTGGTGAAGCTCGTCACCGTGTGACAGTCAATCGCAGCGTTGTTCGTACTTCTATTGAAGCTCTTATGGATATGTTGAATGCAGATCAAAAGCTTCTACATATTCTTTTACGTGAAGGAACTATTGGTTCAGAAAATTATAAAAAGGCTGTGCAAAAAGAATTACAATTTTTTGAGGATGAGTTATGCATGGATCTCATTCGCCTACTTAAAGCCAGTGGTCATCAAATTAAGTATCCAGATCTCGTGGCGAAAGCTATTACGCGTTTGGTCTTTACAATTGGTGTAGATATTTTAGATAAACCCAAAAATGAACAACCCCCAGTTGTGGAAGAACTCATTAAAATGATTCGGATGATTATTATTGGTGGAGTTTCAAAATCATGAAAATAATTGATAAAGCTAAACTGATTGAAAAAATTAAAATTCAGCTGGAACAAGACTTTGAAAAATTAAAATCTGCAGCGCTTGCAACTTATGAAGATGCTACACATGAAGAATCGAAACCAGAAAATGAATATGATACGCGCGGCTTAGAAGCTTCTTACCTTGCTGGTGCACAAGGTAAACGATTAGCGGAGTTGGAAGAGGTCTATGCAGCAATTAAGTTTTTAAAAGTAAAAAATTTTTCTGATCAAGATGTTATTGAGTTATCGGCTCTTGTTGAGGTCGATCTCAAAGGGAAAAAACAATTTCTATTAATTGCACCTAAAGGTGGAGGAATAATCATTGAGTATGATGGATTATCAATTCAAGTTATTGCGAGCTATTCTCCGCTAGGTGAAGCATTGTTAGGTCTCAAAAAAGGTGATGTAGCAATTATTGACAGTGGTCACAGAGAAATTGAATACGATATTATTAATGTTTGGTAGTTTGTTGTGGAAATTTATTTCAGATTGAAAGTGAAGTTAGGTCATGATTAGTACAAGTAATGTCAGTTTACGTTTTGGTGGTAAAAAATTGTTTGAAGATGTAAATGTTAAATTTTCACCTGGCAATTGTTATGGTTTAATTGGGGCAAATGGTGCAGGTAAATCAACTTTTTTAAAGGTCTTATCAAAAGAAATTGAACCTAATACAGGCGAAGTTGTTATGCCTCCAAAAGCTCGATTATCAGTTTTAAAACAAGATCATTTCGCATTTGATGATCATACTGTTTTGGATACAGTGCTGATGGGTAATAGTCGACTATATAGCATTATGAAAGAGAAGGATGCGCTTTACAATAAAGCTGATTTTTCTGATGCTGACGGTGTTAGGGCGTCTGAACTTGAAACTGAATTTGCAGAGCTCAATGGTTGGGAAGCTGAATCTGAGGCTGGTGTTTTACTCGCTGGTTTAGGGTTAGGTGCTGATAGTTTTACAAAACTGATGAAGGAGTTAAACGGTGGTGAAAAAGTAAAAGTACTTTTAGCACAAGCATTGCTTGGAAAACCAGACATTCTCCTTTTGGATGAACCGACAAATCACTTAGATATTTATGCGATTAACTGGCTTGAAAACTTCTTACTTAATTTTGAAAACACAGTTATAGTCATTTCACATGATCGCCATTTTCTAAACAAAGTTTGCACGCATATTGCAGATATTGATTTTGGAAAAGTGACAACTTATACAGGCAATTATGATTTTTGGCGACAAGCAAGTGAGTTACAACAGCGTTTGCTTTCTGATCAAAATAAAAAAAGTGCAGAAAAAGCTGAAGAACTTAAAGCGTTTATTGCGCGATTTAGTGCGAATGCATCGAAATCAAGACAAGCATCATCTCGTCAAAAGCAACTTGAAAAACTAGAGTTTAATGAACTACCAGCATCATCTCGCAAGCAGCCATATATAGGCTTCGAAATGAAGCGTGAACTTGGTCAGGATGTATTAGTTGTTGATAATTTAAATTTAACATACGAAGGGCAGCCTATCTTAAAGAATGTTTCTTTTAGAATTAATAATGGCGAAAAAGTTGCCTTTGTTGGAAAAAATGATCTTGCTAAAACCTTATTATTTGAGATTCTTGCAGGAAATTTAAAGCCTGATTCGGGGCAGGTCAAGTGGGGTATAACAACGGCTGTGAGTTATTTTCCAACTGATAATTCTGTTTTTTTTAAAGGCGAAGAAGAAAATTTAGTCAACTGGTTAAGGCAGTACTCTGATGAAAAAGACGAAACATTTTTACGTGGTTATCTGGGTAAAATGTTATTTAGTGGTTCTGATGCTTTAAAGAAGCCAAATGTACTCTCAGGAGGGGAAAAAGCCCGCTGCATGTTTGCTAAGATGATGTTATCGGGCGCAAATGTGTTAATCATTGATGGTCCTACTAATCACTTAGATTTAGAGAGTATTACCGCAGTCAATGAAGGAATGAGTCGTTACAAAGGTTGTGTGTTATTTACAAGTCACGATCATGAGCTCATACAAACTGTAGCTAATAAAATTATCGAAGTTGATCAAACTATTGTTTTTGAAGATCGTACGACTTATGAAGATTATCTTTTAAAGACAAAAAATATTGATGAAAAATAAATAATGCTAGTTCTGGAAATTCAAAAAGGCTTCAAATTTTATAAAGAAGCCTTTTGAATTTTGGATCAAAAAACTATTTTGTCGTCGCAGGCTCAGTGATTGGAGCAGTTGTAGCTTCAACTTTGGCCTTAACAGCCGCTTTTTTATCGTCTAGTTTTTTTGCCGCAGTTTTCTTTTGATTTTCAACTTTTTTAACAGCAGAGTTTTTTTGATTTTCAACTTGTTGTGTTGCAGTTTGCGCTGCATTTTGTGCTGAATCAGTTGCAGCTTGAGTTGTTGATTGAGTAGCTGCTTGAGCAGTTTGTTCAACACCCTTTTGAGCTGTTTCTGCAGTTTGCGTAGCCGATTTTTTAGTTTCTTCAGCAGCTTTTTGCGCAGCATTTTTTAAATTATCCATCGAGAACTGAGCTTGAGCAGTCATTGAAATTAAAGACGCAGTTGCGCAAGCCATAATGATTTTTGTTTTTGCCATTTTAAATCTCCTTAATGTTTGGGGTTATAATTAAAGCAAAAGCTCTAAAGTAAAGTCAAATTAAGATATTTTAATTATCACTCAGTGCCAGTTTATGCTTGAGATGTTGGCATTGTCAGTTTAAAGCAGGCTCCACTTAACTCAAAAGAATGATCAACAAGCTCTAATGTTGCATTCATTTTTTCTGCTACTTTTCGAGAGTAGGATAGTCCAATACCTGTGCCGCCCTCGTGAACTTTTGTCGAAAACATAGGTTGAAAAATTTTATCTACTAAATCCCGAGGAATACCAGGTCCAGAATCGACAACATAGATTTCAAGTTTGTTTTGGTGAGCAATTTCATTGAAGTGAACTTGAATAATGCGCGAATCTTGTAATTTTAGAATCTCAACAGCATTTTTAATTAGATTTGACAGAATCTGTCCAGTTTCAATGGGTAATCCAATAACAAGTGGAAGATTCGATTGCTGGTTAATAATCAACTGAACTGAATTTTTCTCTAGTAAATGCTCAAGCAAAATAGTGACTTCTGTGATTGTATCTTGGATGGTAAACTTTTGAATATTTTTAACATGATCTTCTGCTATCATTGAGCGAATTGATTTAATAATTGATGTAACTCTATTTATGGCGCGAGTTGATTTTTCGTAATGTTTTTGAATATCTTCTTTAGTAACTCCAGCATGATTTTGGTTTTTTTTATTAATTTGTTCAATCGATGTTGTCAGTATATTTAAAGGGTTGGCTATTTCGTGTCCGATACTTGATGTAAGTTCGCCTAAAAGCGATAATTTCGATGATTTTTCTAAAGCAACATCTTTTTCTAAAATTTCAAGTGTTGATTTTTCGATTCGTCCTAATAGTTTGATAAAAAGTGAAAAACCGAGTGATAAAGAAACAACAAACGATATAAATAATAACCATAAATATTTCTGCAAGCCTCTTTCAAAATATATCAGTCGTTCTGATAAAATTTTATGAAGAACACCGATTTGTTTATTGCGGTAATTTAATAACTCACTCAATGTTGAGCGTACCAACTCTTTATTATCAGCATTTTTAACAATGAGTTTTTCAATTTTGTGTAAAATAGGATCCCAATCTTGAGTATTATATCTTTTATTTAAAGTAAATCTTGATGCCGCCACCTCGATTTCGACTCTTAATATGCGAACAGATATTTTTTCTAAGTGTTCTTTCATTTCGCGGTTAAAATAAATCCAATCTTCTTCAGATTTATTGAAGGGTGGTGTAAGGTGGTACATATAAATTTTTTGAACAATAAAAGGGATATGATAGGTTACAAGTTGTCCTAAATAGTAAGACTCTGCTGTAGGGTCGAGTATAATCTCTTGTTGATCCGACGTTTCATCGTTAAATACAACCCACTTGTGCAGCTTATATTGTGAGTTTAAAATTTGTGATTCGTCATATTTTAAAATGTACTCAGTACCTAAAATCTCTGCTTTAACTTGTCTAATTGATTCACTTTGAAAGAGTCTCACTTGAGCTAATAAAATTACGGTCGGAGCTGCAGCTAAAATAAAGATAATAAAAGCTAATATAAAAATATTTTTTTGTTTTATCAAAGCAGATCCCTCTTGTATCATAAGCGTATAGACTATACGACAAGAATTCAATGGCATATTTGTAGAGTAAACAGTCAGGTATGATTTTCATGTCAAATGATTAGACAGCTAGTTTTCTGGAGTTATTCATTCAAATCGTTTATAAGTTATTTTTTAGAGGTTGTAGATGGAAAAACTTCGTAATCAAGTCGATCAAATACATGACGAGTTATTTAAATTGTTTATTCAAAGAATTCGTTTAACTGAAAAAATTTGGATCGAAAAAATACAATCAAATGTTAGTTTTGTTGATTTAAATCGAGAGATTAATTTATTGCATCGGCATGATCAATCGCAAGAGTTTGCCCAGTGTCCAGAATTGCAAATCGCATATCATCAGTTCATTCAAGCGATGATAGATATAAATAAAAGATACCTAACTACTTACATTGAAAAACAAAAAAATAAGGCTGATTATGCAAAATAAATTTGAGTTACTTTTACCGGTTGGTCAGAAGGAAATGGCCTTAGCTGCTATTCATAATGGTGCAGATGCGATATTTGTTGGATTTCCGGGATTTAATGCTCGCGGCCGAAGTTATGATTTTGAAGTTTCAGAACTTAAAGAGATTATCGAAATATGTCACCTTTATGGCGTAAAAGTTAACTTAGCATTTAATATAGTTATTTTTGAAAATGAACTTGCTAAAGTTGTTGATTCGTTAAAACAGATTCTACCGTTGAAGCCAGATGCATTGATTATTCAAGACTTAGGATTGGTGCGGCTTGTTCGTTTGATGGCACCAGAGCAACCAATACATGCATCTACGCAAATGACTGTAACAAATGATTTAGCGATTCACTTACTCGATGATTTACAAATCAAGAGATTTGTTTTGGGTCGAGAGAATTCGCTTCAAGAAATTAAACTGATTCGTTCGAGCACAGATAAAGAGCTTGAAGTTTTTGTTCATGGAGCTTTGTGTGTTTCATATTCTGGACAATGTTTTACATCTGAAACTTTAGGCGGTCGATCGGCTAACCGTGGTCAATGTGCTCAGAGTTGTCGATTTAGTTATGATTTAATTGTGGACGGCCAGGTTAAGCAAAATCTTGATCGGAACTATTTAGTATCACCGCAAGACTTATGTGGAATTTCGGAAATTCCAGAGTTGATGGCTATAGGCGTAGAGAGCTTTAAAATCGAAGGTCGACTGAAAACTCCAGATTATGTTGCTACAGCTGCTAAATCATATCGAACCGTCATGGATCGAACACTTAATCAACAAATCATTAACGAAAATGAAATTAAGCGTTTAAAACAAGAAATGTCGATTCAATATTCGAGAGGTTTTTTTACAGGATGGTTGCATGGTGTCGATCATCAACGACTTGTAAATGGTACTTACAGCGCTCATCGAGGAGCTCAAATTGGACGTGTTATTGATTACACGAAAGATTCATTAACGATTCGTCTTGACGACAAAATTGAATTACAAAAAGGTGATGGTTTGTTGTGGGTTAGTCCATTTAATTCAAATCATAAACAGAATTCACAGTTAGTAAAAGAAAATCGTGAAAAAGGTAGTTTTGTGTTTTCTGTTGAAAAACTATCAACGAACACTGTTAGGGTTGGTATTTCCAATCAAAACACAGTTGATAAAGCAATTTTAGATTCTATTGTTTATTTCAACCATGATAAAGAGTTAAAAAAAGAAATAGCAAAATCATATTCTGATAAAAATCAATTAAAAAGAATTGCTGTTGATTTTCAAATTGAATTATCTTTTGAACAAAAATTAAAATGTACAATTACAGACGGATATTTTAGTCTTACTGAAGAGTCAGATGCTATTTTACAAAAAGCTCAAACAAAAGCAGTAACAGAACAATTTATTAAAGATGAATTAGCATCATTGTCTGGAACAGCATTTTTAGCGCGTCAATTCAAATTTTCTTGGGCTAGTTCTGAGAAAGAACTCTTTATTCATCAAAAAGAAATTAAGCTTATTCGGCAAAAGTTAACGGATCGTTTAGCAGATACACGTAAATCTAGTTACATTAATCACAAGTTACCAATGCAGATTATTCAGAATCCAAATCCTCAATTAAATTTTAATTCGGATAAATCTTCACAAACTAAGCAATCAAATACGCTGATTAATATTTTATTAAGAGATAAAGATCAAGTGGATGATCTGATTTCTTATTTAAATGCTAAACCGCAATTCAAAACTTTGATTGATACTGTTATTTTGGATTTTGAATTCGGTCGTGATTATAGAACATCATTAGATAAAATAAAATCACATCATATTAAGTCAGGTCTTGCTACGACACGAATACTAAAGCCTCAAGAATATCAGAACTTAAAAAATATTAAATCTTTATCTCCGGATACTATTCTTGTTCGTAATTTAGGAGCTTTACATTATTTTACAAAAATCAATCCTTTCGAAGGAGAATTGCGTGGTGATTTTAGTTTAAATGTCACAAATCATTTGACAGCGCGTTACCTTATCGAAAAAGGTCTCAAAACAGTTTGTATTTCATACGATTTAAATGCAGAGCAAGCTGAGTTATTAATTAATCAGTGTGACGCTTACTCTATCGAAGTTACTATACATCAATCAATGCCTAGTTTTCATATGGAGCATTGTGTTTTCGCAGCATTTCTTAGTCAAGGTCGTAGTTTTAAAGATTGTGGTAAGCCATGTGAAAAACATAAGGTGCAATTAAAGGATCAATTTGGAAATTACCATTGGATTAAGCCAGATCAAGAATGCCGTAATACAATGTTTAATGCTAAAGCGCAAACGGCACTTGGTTATTTTGAAAAATGGAATCAGCGAAATATATCTTCAATTCGATTTGAAGCTCTAAATGAACATGCCCAAGATTTAACTGATAAACTAGAGCAGTACTTTCTGTATTTAGCAGGTGAGCAGAATATTGAGACTACACTAAAGTCTTTATCAGCAACCGAAAGTTATGGTCTTTCGGCTGGAAACTTATCGCGAAGTGAAGAGTATCAGTCAAAGAAAAAAAGCACTCATGTCTAGGATAAATTAAATGTTACCTTTAAATGAAATAATTAAAAACAATAATTCGAAAAGTACTGCTGAAAGTTAGCACTACTCCAAGCTGATGTATCAATATTTTTGAGTGGATGCAGATCTTGTAGATTTTGAGCTCGAACAGTTCCGTCTGTATTGTAAGCGTAGTGAGATGGTATTGCTGCAAATTGTGGAATAAGCATGTTAATTTGTGAAATAACCTCAGTACCTGTTGAATTTGTAATAATCAGCTTGAGTACTTGGTAAGAGTTTGTTGTATCATTTAAATCAATTAAGTAACCTGAAGTTGTATTAATTGATGACATTTGCTTTTCAGTTTCAGCATAATCGGTAACTGCTTTCGTCGATAAATTGTAAGTAGATATATCAAGAGGATTATTGTCATAAACAATTTGATTGTTTGAAACCTTCCATTTGTAAGCGAGTAACTTGTAACCAGATTGTTTTAAAGTTGAAGATATCGAATTAAATTTGATTTTGACATAGCTTGGATTAATTGAACCATTCGAATAAGCCGCAGCAGATATATTAACGGATACTTGTGAATTTGTATTCTGTGCACAAGATGCTAAAACCTTTTGATTTTGACTACTGAGATTAGAAGTCGCTGATGAACCTGATTTTGAAGTTCCGCAAGAGCTTAAGATAAGTATTAATGAAGAAATGAGTGTCAGGTTTAATGTTTTATTCATAAAAGCTCTCCTTTGTTTAATCTTTACATTGTGAACTTCTTGTAAAGATAAGGAGCATTTCATGTGCCAGTTCCATTATGAGATTTAATTTAGTAATGAATACAATTCGTTTAATAATGAACTTAGCGAGTTTGTCTCATAATGATTGGATCATTTTGGCCTGTGCGTAATTTGTTATGCATAAGAAGATTAACGAGTAATTCATAGTCTATATTTATGCATTACTGTGAGATGATTTTTAAAATAAAACTTATTTAATTATGGATTCACACCTGTTTGTTCAACTAAATTTAGATAGTCAGTCATATTCGGCGACAGGCTAGGGTCAAAGAAAATGATTTTAACATATCCATTTCCACCCATTCCACCGTTGCTGACTTGAAGTGCCGGTATTCCAGATTCACAAAGCCGCACACTTCCACCACCGCCACCAGCACCAATGGCGCCATTTGATCCAGGTAATGGCCAGGCAGGATGTGGATTGATAACGCCACCCATGCCGCCTTTAAATAAGGAGTTAAGTGATCCGCCATTACCGCCAACGCGTATACATGAAGCACTGTTAGCATCAAAATACTGACCTGCGAATCCAGATTCAGTACCACCACCGGTACTTCCGCCAGGTACAGCTGCACCACATATACCACCACTGCCGCCTAAACCGGGGTTCGCTGCAACAGAAACTGAACTTGATTTAAATAACGTCGCTTGGCCATTGTAACCATTGTTTGCTCTTGAATTTTGATTGCAGCCGTTGGCCCAGTTGTTAGTAGCGCCTCCAGCTAAACCGCCACCACCGATGTAAATTGATAAAGTCTCTCCTGGAGTAACTGATATTGTCTGTTTGATAATTTGACCAGCACCGCCGCCACCACCTGAGGCTGCACGATCTAGTTTTGGAGCCGTGCTGCCCCATGCGCCACCACCACCACCACCAGCTCCGATAACTAGTATTTTAGCTTTCATACTGCTCCAGTCATTTGGTAATGCCGGAACTTTAAATGAGTGATTGCCTGGAGTTGAAAAATCTTGAGTTATTGTCGTAAACTCTGCTGTTGAGTTACTAACAGCAACAGCATCACCAGCATCACAGCTGGCAATTTTTCTTTGAGTGAGATCGGGATTGTTTGTTGTTGTAATATTTAATCGAACAGTGATTGGTTTTATAGTGCCTAATCCAGAACTGTTAGAGTCGATACTCACAATTAGATCGCCAGTATAGGTTGTATCATCTGTTGGAGTTGTTCTTTTTAAATTACCTATGAAAATATCACTTATTAGTCCGCCAGTTGCGCCGGGTAATTTTTCCCCCTTAATGATTGCAACTTGAGACGTGTTAACGTCCCCAAGATAGACCTTATTTACACTTAGTTTAGCTGCGGAAGCCTTATCAACGGCTGCATCGCTTAAGTTAAGTGTACCGCTTTGGTTTTTATTTAAATCGATTGCACCAAATAAAGTATTAGAAAACTGAGCTGTACAAACATTGCCATTTTTTAGTGCGGTAATTAAAATGGTCTTTGTATCATTTTGAGCTAATTTAAGTTCTAATCGTTTTTGCTGTTTAGCTTGTTCAGTCATCATAGATGCAAACGAAAGGGCCATAATTCCCATTATGCCGATTGATATTGTAACCTCGAGAATAGACATACCAGATTTTGAGTTTAGTTTGTGTTGTTTTTTTAGTGTTCCAGTCATATTCAGCTTTACTCTCCAAAAACAGTTAGGCTCTTTCGGCAACAATTCTTATTTACTTGAATTCGTACTTTTTTGAAACAGTCTATTTTAAAAATTAATTTCAATAAAAAGTATTTAATTGTATAACATTTGCTACAATTCTTGCCGATAATTTAAATATGATTAAAAGTATATTTAATATCCTACCAAAAGAAGAAGACTGGCAAGAACTTAAAATAAGAGGAGCACAGTCAAGCATTTCGCAAATGATTGTCGCAATTCTATATTACTTTGTGCAAAGTTATAATCAAAAAAGTCACTTCATATTGCCGTTAGCGATGTTAATGATTTTTAGCTTTCTTCGTTATTTCTACAGTAAGCTAAATAATGCGGTATCGTTTAAAAATTTTGCTGCATATACCGGAATAGTGTGTATGCAAGCCCTATCATGGGGATATCTATTGTCATTATCAATTGTGTTTAATAATGATCAAGTGCTCAGTCGAATTATTGCTTATATGTTTTTAACTGGTGTTATGTCGGGTGCTGTGCAAAGTCTCGGAACTTCACTCAGCTTGTTTATGATTTATCAGCTTATTTTACTTTTACCAAGTCATTTGCGCATATTTGATATTTATTTTCAGCACTCGCAAGAGTCAATCAAAGAACCCATTGCTGTGTATATGTTTTTGCTATTTTTACTTGGCCAAAGACAATCTCAGTTAAAACTTTGGCATTTAGCAACAAATACAGCTAAAGATCTTAAATTGATAATCAGTAATTTTCCAGGCGCGATTTCACTCGTACGTAAGGGCAAATACGTTCATGCTAATTCGCATGTCTGTGATATTACAGGTTTAAATTTGAATCAAATTATCGATCAAGCTGTAGGTGGTCATAATCCCGATAGTGATATTCCCAAACTTATTCACGAACTTGAGATTGATAAAAATAAAAGATCTCTTGTTAAAGAAATTACTTTTGAAACAATTAATGGTCCTAAAGAGCACATTGTATTTTTAAATCGTTTACACAATAAAGATATTATTGTTGTTTCTTTAGATGTTTCACAGCAAAAGATGATTGAAAAAGAATTAGCTATGCAAAAAGTTAAAACTGAAAGCAGTGCGAAGATGGCGGCTCTCGGTGAAATGGCAGCTGGTGTAGCTCATGAAATTAATAATCCACTAGCGATTATTAAAGTCAAATCACAAATTATTAATAAAGAACTTACCAAAGATTCGTCAGACAAGGATTTTATTTTTACACAATTATCGAGTATTTCATCAACTGTTGATCGTATAGCAAAAATTGTCAGAGGTTTGAAAAACTTTGCTCGCGATGGTGAACATGATCCTTTTCAAACATCAGATATATCATCTATCATTAATGATACTTTATCATTGTGTCAGGCACGTCTAGATAGTAAAAATATTGATCTCATTAAAATCAATACAGATTCAGAAGTTTCGATTGAATGTCGCTCAGTGCAGATTAGTCAGGTGTTGTTAAATCTACTTAACAATGCTCACGATGCTGTCGAAAGTTTGGATAAGAAGTGGATTAAAATAGAGTTGATTGAAAAAAATGATATCGTGCAAATTTGCGTAACTGATTCAGGTTTTGGGATCCCACAATCAATACGTGAAAAACTCATGCAGCCTTTTTTCACAACTAAAGAAATTGGAAAAGGTACTGGACTTGGATTATCGCTCTCACGCGGATTGATTGAAAGCCACAAAGGTCGATTATTTTTCGATTTTGATTCCGCTCATACAAAAGTAGTCATTGAATTACCGAAACAGCAAAACGATAATAAACAGCCGATAGCAAGTTAAAAAAATTAACTTCCTATTTCGACCCACGTAATGCCATCGCCTCCGGCTTCAGGTGATCCAGCTTTCCATTTTTTGACATATACTGACCTTGATAAATAGGCACGAATGGCTTTTTTTAATGATTCAGTTCCATGACCATGGATAATTTTAAGTCGGTCTTCTTTGTAAGTAACAGCACGATCAAGTGCAATTTCGAGTTCTGATAATGCAGAATCAACTGTTTTTCCACGCAAGTCTAAAGTTCGATCTTCATCTAAAAATGTAACGGTTGAGCTGGAACTTTTTTGTACGAGCTGTGTTGTTGGATTTCCAAACTTTAAAGCTGGTTTTAGATCTTGCCAATGAAGTTGCAGTCGAATTGATTGGGATAAAACCAAAACCTCACCTTTGGCGTTTGGTAACGACTGTATAATTCCATCTTGGTTAAGTGATGGAACAAAAACTTTAGTGCCAGGCGGAAATTTTTTGCCAAACTCGTCTGATGTTTGAATGATTTGAGATGACGATCCATTTTGTCCTTGGCCTTTGACAATTTCAGGTAAATTAAATTTTATATCTTGTATTTGGCGGTGACGATTAAGAGTAGCTGCGGCTTTAGCACTCGCAACAGCATCTTCAACTTTTAATGATGCTTTCTTAATTGCTTTTTCAAGCTCATGCTCTTTTTGTTTTTCAAATTGTTGAATTTGTGACTCGAGAGCTAAACGTTTTTGTTCAACTATTTTTAATTCTTTTTTATATTTATCTTGTAACTGTCCGATGTCTTTTTTTAAGTTTTCAAGTTCTTCAAGCTGAGATAATTTTTTTTGCGCAATAGGCGACAAATGTTCCAGGGCTTTATTTAAAATGTGTCCAGCCACACCAACTCGTTTAGCCGTTTGAATGGCTAACGAATCTCCAGGAATTCCAGGTAGAAACTGATAAGTTGGGCGGCCACTTGTTGTGTCGTATTCAAGACTACCATTAATGACAACGTCATCGGGATTCCAGCCAGTTTTAAGTGGACTTAAATGTGAAGTAATGATCGCAAACACTTTATTTTGAGAGTACGATTCGATAAAGGCTCGCGCTAAAGCGCTGCCTTCTTCTGGATCTGTTGATCCACAAATTTCGTCAACAAGGATAAGATTGTCATATCCTTGTAATTTAAGTGCTTGATCAAGGGTTTTAAGATGGGCAGCAAATGTACTGAGATCTTCATCAACACTTTGTGAATCGCCGATACCAGTGCAAATTTCTTTAAAAAAAGGTAATGATGATGATCGATCAGCACATATCGGTAAGCCACAGCGTGCCATTTGTGCAGCTAGGCCAATTGATTTTAACAAAACTGTTTTACCACCTGCATTGGGACCCGAAAGCATTAAAATTGATTTTTCCGAATTAAGTAACACGCTATTTGAAATAACTTTTTTTCCAGACAGCTTGAGTAGTGGATGATACAATTCACGTAAATCAACTTTAACATCACTAAAATTGCACGGCTGAGCATTGAGTTGTGTAGTGAGTTGTGCTTTTGCTATGATGATATCGGTATTCAGCATTTCAATTTCAGTTTTTTCAAACTCATTTTTTAATGTTGATAAATAATTAGATATTTCAATGAGTAGGCGTTCGATTTCTTCTTCAATTTCGACTTCAACTTGCCTTAATCGATTGTTCATTGGGACGACTGTCTCAGGCTCAATGTAAACAGTTTGTTTAGTCTGTGATGATGCATGTATCACTCCAGGTACATAATGCTGCATACCGCCCTTAACTGGTATAACCCAGCGGCCTTCTCGTGTTGTTACAAATTTTTCTTGCAACATATGTTCAATCTGATGAGTTTTGACAAGTTTATCCATATGGTTTTGAATTTGTCTGCCAAGCTGCTCTTTTTCTTTTGAGAGTCGATACAGTCTTTCGGAAGCATCCATTCGAATGTCACAAGATGCAGTTATTAAGCTGTCAATTGCAGAAAGTGGTTCTTCTGCATGCATCAGTTTGTCGTTTAAATCCACAGCCCAGGCAGTGCCTTGATCTTTAAGCGCTTCCTTTAAGGCGATGACTTCAAAACAAAAATGTCGAATATCTTTAAGTTCAAGTGGTTTTAACACTGCGTTCTTCCGAATGCGAGTCATCCAAGTTGCAAACAGGTCTAAACTTTCCATATGAGGTCGGATGCCACCCGAAATAAGTTGTGAAGCACATTCAATCTCATAAAAACTTTTAGTCGCAGTTGCAATTGAGTCGACTGGTTGTAAAAGTAAAAGTTTATTTTTAGCTTGTTCTGATGTGGCAAAGCCCGAGATTTTTTCTAGGATTTCGAACCAATCAAGATTTTTGAGTACGAGCATGATGACCTCTTAGAATAATCAACAGTAACAAAAATAACCACAAAATCCAATCGAGATAACCAAATTGTGCATAAACTGTTAAATGAGGATTATTTTGATATTTAACATTGTACGAACCGGCCCAAATTTCTCCGATGGGTGATCTTGAAAGTTCGTCTCCATTGGCTAAAATAACAGAACTAATTCCTGTATTCGTTGATCGAATTAAAGGTCTTCTGTTTTCTAATCCACGAGCGAGAGTCATCATCATATGTTGATAGGGTTCTGCCCACCAACCAAACCATGAATCGTTTGTCAGATTAAATATAATTTGCGCACCAGACCGGGCTAATTGACGCGAAAATCCGGGATTTAAACTTTCATAACAGATTTGAGGGCCTAAACGTAAAGGTTCATTCAACGATTTGACTGGAACAGATTTGATGACCGGCCCTGGCCCACGTTCATAAGTGCCAACAAACGGTAACAATTTGTAAAGAAAAGGGAAGTCTTGCCCGAAGGGCATGTATTCACCAAAAGCGAGCAGATCCGTTTTATTATAGGCCGATGCTGTTTCTCCTTGAGGACCGATAAAGAAAACAGAGTTTCTAATCAGGTTATGTCCTAAGTGATCGAGTTTAAATAAATCTTGTGAGTATGCACCCGTGACAAGTTGAAGATTCCAATTGCGAACAGCTTGGATGACTTTATTTTGATTGGGTCGATTGTGAAAACTAGTATCTAGTGCCATTGGTAGAGCTGTTTCTGGCCAAAATACGAGATTGGTTTGAGGGTATTGATTTAAAATTTTGCTTGTTTCAGCAATGTATTTTTCAACAACAAAGCCTTGATAACTATAACCCTTTTCGGATTGTAGTTTTTCTTCGTTTGTCACATTGGCTTGTACGATTACAACATTTAAAGATGAATCAAGTTTTTCTGTTGCTTTACTGTATTTGTATAATCCTGTAACCCATAAAACAACAATAACACTCAAAGTTCCAATAATCGTATATGCGGATTGTTTTATTTTTTGATTTTGATAAAGCCAGTAAGCCATTAGAAAATAACTCTGAATTATAAAGATGAGAGCCGATAACCCCCAAAATCCCACCGTATCGGCCCATTGCGCAATAGGCCATTTCATCCAAAGTAAAGTATAACCTAAATTCCATTCGAAAATACTTGGCCAAATTCGCTCAAAAAGAATGTGGCAAATCGCTATTGTTAATATAAATTGCGGTGTAGACAGTCGAAATCGTTGTTTGATGTAGGTCGCAAAGACTAAAGCAAGTGGTATGTAAATATGCATTAAGCTTGCAAATAACAGTAAAATTACTAGGCTTAGAATGTCAGGTAAGTGACCAAACTCTTGAGCTGTATAGAACAGCCAATTAAATCCAATAAGAGTCAGGATAAACTGAGAGATCCAACCTTGAAGAAAAACCATAACATAGAGTTTAATATTTGACTTATTTTGTGCGTCTAATTGCGAGTGCTTATGAGCTTTAAGCACATTCCACCATAAAGGAAGATAGCAAAAAGCTATAGCCCAAGCCGGATAAGGGATATAAGAAGTGCCTATCATGAATCCACTCAAAACAGAGCCAAAGTAAAAATCACGAAAGTAGCGTAGTTGCTGGTTTATTGGCAGCATAGATTACCTAAAGATTTTTCATATTTATTGGAATTAGACTTGAAAACTTTATTTTTTTTAGCCATCCTAAATACAGGTAACATATGAACACAGAATTATCAGCTGAAATTCGATTTCGTTGTCCGCACTGTCAAAAATTATTTTGTACAGATAAAACCGCTTTCGATAGCGATCAAAAAGCTGATTTTCAGTGCACCGAGTGTCGGCAAGACTTTATCTTACATAAAAAAACAGATAACACCGGTTTATTTTTAACCTCCGTTGCCATCGAAAAAAAGTTCTCTAATTGCCCAAAATGTTCGTTTTTAAAACCAATACAATCAGATGAGTGCCCGAACTGTGGTGTGCTCGAATCTAAATACATTGAAATTCAGAAAGCTGAAAATCCACGATTATTTGAATTGAATAAAGCTTGGCAATTTGTTTTGTCTGATATTACTCAAGATCAATTACATCAAAATTTTTTAGATTTAGCCCAAAAGCAATCTGCTTTGAATTTCGCAGCTCAAAAGTATTCGGATCTTAAGAAAGTTCTTGGGCATGATGAAATTGTTGAAAAGTATCTTAAACAAATTGAGCAAAGATTGAGTTTTCATATTCAAAGTCAATTTAATCAAGCTAAAGCTGAGCAAACAGATAACGAAGTTATCGAAGGTTTTAAAAGACATTATTTTATTATTGTAGGATTGGTTGGAACAACTCTGTTAATTTTAAACAGGATTTATCCGTTGTATCCTAATCTGAACGGTCTTGTTGTTGCGATAACAGTTTTGTCGTATGGTTTATACTTTACAACAAAAAATTCAAAGAACGACAAGATCTAATCTCAGTTTGAATTGTCGTTATTTTCTGGTTTTGTACCGAGTCTAATTTTATTTGGTGAATTGCTTTTTTGGTTATTATTAACGGCTTCAATTAAATCTTTAAAACCTAATAGTTTACTTTTCGGAATCCGATTATTTGGATCTTCAAAACTTGCAGTATTTTTTTCAGCATAGTTAATCTTATTTTTTGCTTGAACGTTATAAGTTCGCGGGTCAACGACAGATTTAATACCACTGATTGCTGTACCACGATCTAAGATTGTTAAGGCTTTAAATAAATTAAGCTGTTTGGCTGTTTTAGTCTTCGTTTGTAAAGTGGGTGCAGAATCTCCAGTAGCAAGTATGAATTTTTTAACCTCTTCTGCATTACCGTAGAGCTCTTTTTGTGACATAACAAGAACCGCTGCACCTGTCACAAATGCTGTTGCTTGTGATGTTCCAGTCATGAGCCCATAAGTGTTATTCGGTAAACACGATAAAATGGCTTGTCCAGGAGCTGCAATATCAACGGTTTCTACGCCAAAGTTCGAAGAAGTCAGAACTTCAGTTGTTGGATCTACGGCTGTTACAGAGATAATATTTTTTAACTTATAATCAGCAGGGAAGTAATGATGTTCATCAGAATTCGAATGTTCATTTCCTGCTGCAGCTACAAATAAAATTCCTCTTTTATCTGCAACTTCAACAGCATCGTGTTCGTCTTGTGAGTATTCCGTACCGCCACCTGAGTAGTTGATAATGTGTGCTCCCATTTTGATAGCATAGTTAATCGCAAGAATAGTATTTTTTAAGTTATCAGTGTTTGGTACTTTTGGATCAAAATATTTTAAGATCATCATACTAACATCTGGCGATATTCCAACAATACCTTTTTTATTACCAGCCTCTGCTCCGATAATACCTGCGATATGAGTGCCGTGCCCATGATTGTCGTCTAATTTATTATTGTTAGAAACAAAATTCCAACCATGAACATCATCAACAAAACCGTTATTATCATCATCCAAGCCATTAGTTGCTTTGTCTCGTCCTTTTGCATCTAGGCCAGTTTCGCCCGGGTTTCGCCATAGATTGTTTTTTAAATCTTCATGATTGATATCTAAGCCTGTATCAATAACAGCGACTATAACTTTTTTACTTCCGCGAGAAACTGACCATGCTCTTGCTGCATCAGTTTTTTTTAGACCCCAAGCTTGTTTGATCGCGGGATCGTTAAATAAAGCCGAGGGCTCATCAGGAATTTGAGTTTGAACTTCAGAAATAGAGCCGAGTTCTAAATCACGATCATTTTTAAATTTAGCTTTATTTTTTTTCTGCGATTGCATTTCGCGTGTTGGATTTGAGTGATTTTGTTGAGTATAATAAATTGATGCCGCTAAAGCACAAAATATAACGAATGATCCGATCAAGACAGGTCCTGTTAACTGATTTTTCATATCAGACTCATCGGCGAGACAAAAACTCTTTTTGAATATAAAAACTTGAGTCCAGTTTTACAAACAGTGTCTATATTTGAGACGTTAATAGGTCGTTTATTTACGGGGAAGTTCTTTTAAATAAGCTTCCGGAAAAGGTATGTCTTTAGAAGGTGTTTTAAGTCGTTCGTAAAATAAGTGGTTTCGAGCGACAACTTTAACATAAGTTCGTGTTTCATCGTAAGGGATCTCTTCGATAAAATCGATCAAATCAAAGTGAGATTTTACGCGAAATTTAAGCCATTTATTAACTGCATTAGGTCCAGCGTTATAAGCAGCCGCAACCAAAGTAAAATTTTCTTTTTGCTTTTTGATTTGCTCAGTTAGCTCATAGGTCCCGATAATAATATTTTTTTCCGGTATAAGTAAATCTTCAGTTTTTTGGTAATTGACTTTAAATTTTTTAGCTAATTTTTTAGCAAGTTCTGGTATAACTTGCATTAAACCATAAGCATTTGCTGGACTTTTAGATTCGGGATTAAATGCAGACTCTTGTCGAATAATTGAGTAGATCAAACTTGAAGGCGTGCCGGTTTTTTGCGCCATATCTTCTATATCAGATTCGTAAAGACGCGGGAAGATAAGATGTGGGTATTTAATGATAACATCTTGTTTTTGCTCGGTCGTGAGCTTGGCAAATGATGCAAACAAGGGAATAAAGCGTTTGCCATTCTGAGCTAAATATAATGATGCGTTGACCGTAGATTCTATATTTTCAGTAACTAAAGGAATAAATCTTTCAGATAAATCGAGCTCTTCATTTTTTATAAGCTCTAAAAAAAGTAATTTATAATTTAGACTTAAAAAAGTGAGGTCTAAATCAAAAGGAAACTTCTGTGTTGGCTTCAAGTTAGAAAAAGCAGGGATGTTTTTGCCTGTAGCCTTAAACGATAAAAGCGAATAATAGCTGTAAAAATCTTCTTGAGTGAGCTTGCTGTAAATTTTTTGAGCTTCATCAAATTTATTTTGTCTTTCAAGGCAGCGGGCTTGAAAAAACTGAGCTTTAATTTTATCAGAATTTTCAATTGTATCTTCTTCGTATTCTTTCAATGCTTTATAAGCTTGAGCCCATTTTTGATTTTTATAGAGAATCCAAGATTTTATCCATTGAACGCGATCTTTTGTTTGCGCAGCCCCTTTAGGTTGTGATTTTTTAAGTTCTTCTAGAACAAGATCGTAATAGCTTACGGCTAAGTCAAATTGACCTTGTTCGTCATGAATTCGACCGAGCATCAGATAGGCATCAAACACGTTAATTTTGTTTTTTAATGATTTGACAACAACTTTTAAAATATCTTGAGCTTTAGAACCGTTATCGTGTGTCCAAAGCTGACGGGCTAGATATAAACCAGCTTCATAGTAGGCTTCTTGAGATTTGATATCTTTCTTTTTTTGTTTATATTGTTTGAATGTTAAAGTGTATAAATCATTTGAAGTTGAAATGACATCGGCTTTGCGATTTAGAGATTTATATAAATTGCGAAGTTTTTTGACTAAAATAATTTTCTCATAAATTTTTTTTTCTTTTTTAATTGCTAAAATAAGATCTTTTATTTGTTTATCTTCTTGTTCAGCAATTGAAATTTGTAAATCTGCTTCTTTATCGGAACCACTGAGTGCTTGATCGATTTCGATAGAGTATAATTTTTTTTCTATATTTGTAAGTGTTGTAAAATCAAACTTAAAATTAGAACATTTTAGATGTGCTCTAATGCCGGCAAGATTATTTAAGTTATAATTTAGATTACGTGAGGTTGCGATCAATTGATCGCAGTTCATGTCTTTAATTTTGATAAAGAGATCATTTTGTTTGTCATTCTTAGGAATGGCGGCATGAGCGGGATACATACAGAGATGCGCGAATTTGATGACCATCAAAATAATAATTATTAAAGTATGCATCACTGAAATTGGTCCTTAATTGTAATCAAAAACAAGATGCTGAGTTTGTTGTGAAAAATCAATTTTAATTTTGCCTCCGTTTTTAATTTTGCCAAAAAGAAGTTCATCTATGATTTGAGATTTCACCATTTCATCGATTTTACGTCCTAGGGGGCGTGCTCCATAGATGGGGTCGTATCCTTTTTCAGCAATGAATGAAACCGCAGCATCAGTATAACTAAAATCGACACTTTTTTGAGCAAGAGTAATTTTGAGTTCGTTCAGAAACTTGGTCACAATATTTTTAATAAGATCAAGATTAAGGCTTCTGAAATAAATGATACGATCTAAACGGTTAATAAACTCAGGAGAAAAGGTTTTTTTAATGGCTTCAGAGCTGAGTTGCGACGTTTGCGTTTGACCAAGACCTAAACTACCTTTGGCAACATCGGATGCTCCGGCATTGGATGTCATCACAATGAGGCAGTTTTTAAAATCCACTGTTCGTCCGTTTCCGTCGGTTAAACGTCCACCATCCATAATTTGTAAAAGAATATTATAAATATCACTATGTGCCTTTTCAATTTCATCCAATAAGACCAGTGAATAGGGGTTTTTAGAAACAGCTTCAGTCAGCTGACCACCTTGTTCAAAACCCACATATCCCGGAGGGGCTCCAACTAAACGTGAAATAGCATGTTTTTCCATGTATTCACTCATATCAAAGCGTTGATAGTTAATTCCTAGCAGTCTTGCTAATTGTTTGCAGACTTCGGTTTTTCCGACACCGGTCGGCCCCGCAAATAAAAAGCTTCCCCAAGGTTTTTCGCGTGACTCAAGTCCACTACGTGCAAATTTAATAGCTTGAGTTAAAGCTGATATCGCATCATCTTGTCCAAAGATGATGGATTTTAATTTAATGTCCAAATCTTTAAGAAGTGATAAGTCATCAGACGATAATTGTGTTGTTGGTATTCCAGTTAATTTAGAAACCAGCAAAGCAACATCATGATCTTCGACATTTTTTAAGCCTTTAAGTTTTGTAGCAGCGCCGCTCTCATCTAATAAGTCAATCGCTTTGTCCGGTAATTTTGCCTGAGTTAAATATTTTACGGAAAGATCTACGCAGGCTTTAATCGCTTTATCCGAGTATGAAACCTGATGAAAATCTTCATATTGTTTTTTTAGAGAGATTAAAATCTTAAGACAATCTTCTGGTGTTGGCTCTTGGATATCGATACGTTGAAAGCGACGGTTTAACCCGCGATCTTTTTCAAAATGCTGCCGATATTCTTGAAATGTGGTAGCACCAATAACTGAAATTTCACCACGTGTGAGTATGGGTTTAAGTAAATTAGCAGCGTCCATTGATGAGCCTGATGTTGATCCGGCTCCAACGATATTATGAATCTCATCAATAAATAAAATCACTTTCGAATTGTTTTGAGCTTCTTTAAAAATATTTTTTAGACGTCCTTCAAAATCTCCGCGATACTTAGCACCAGCAAGTAATGAACCCATGTCGACAGAATAGATTGTTTTATCTTTTAGTGGTTCTGGAACTTGACCTAAATTTATTTTTTCAGCTAAACCTTCAACGATAGCCGTCTTACCAACACCGCTATCACCAATGATAAGAGGATTGTTTTTTTGTCGACGGCTGAGTGTCTGAATCATTTTTTCAAGCACATCTTCTCTGCCGACCAATGGATCTTTACGACCACTTTTTGCATAGTCATTTAAATTCATGCAGTATTCATCAAGTGCTGATTTTTTATTTTGTTCAGTTTTATCACTTTTTTCAACTGCTGTGGTTGCGTCGTTTTCAGTTCCAGAGGGGGAGCCGGAGGAAAGTTCATGACTAACTACACTAATCACATCAAATTGATTTAGTCCTGCACGTTCTAAGCAAAAACAGGCCTTAGATTTTCTTTCATCAAAGAGAGCAATAAAAACAGAAACTTCGCTGACCTCTGATCGGCCAGAGTTTTGCATTTGTAAAGCGGCGCGCTCAAAAGCTCTATGCACAGAGACAGTCAGATCAGATCGCCAGTCGATTCCATTTTTAGGATCTGCATGATTTTTTTTGATTTCATCGGAAACTGTCGGGTTTTTATCAATGTATGTTTTTAGATCTTTTTTTAAGTCAGCTGTGCGCGTTCCAAGCTTATCACAGATTTCAATGATCAATGGCGCCTCGAGCAAACAGTATGTAAAATGCTCAAGAGTCACAAACTCATGATTCAGTTTGGTTGCTAAATCAATTGCTTTACCTAAGCGTTTATCCAGTTCTTTTGAAATCATGATTTTTGCTCCCTTGGTTAATAAACCGTATGACTTTATAATTTTAGTCTACGTTTTAAAGACCGTCTACTACGGGAGCGCTAATTCACGACAAAATTTGACAAAGGGCAAGAGTCTTACGTTAGGTTTTAAAAGCTGGTCTTTCGTGCCGCGGTGAACTTGATACCAGTAGGGAATTTCTTTAACTCGATCCGAAAAATATTGAATATGTGGAGACAGTCCATTATCGCCTGTTTTACATTCAACGGCAAAAAGTGGTTTTTTATCTTTTATAACGACAAAATCAACTTCACGTTGATCAATATTGCGTAAATATTTAAGCTCCATTTTGTAGCCTTCTGTGTCCTCAATAAAATGACAATATTTAAGCAACTGGCAAGCAACGAGATTTTCGAACCTTATTCCTTCTGACTCAATTGGGCTCCAATCCCACAGATAAAGTTTTTTTTCTTTTTTGACAGGTCTGATTTTTGGTATAACGAGTGGCGAAATGCGAAAGCAAAAATAAATACGCTCAAGTATTTCAATCCAGCGATCGACGGTTTGGTGATGGGCTTCGAGATCGCCAGATAAATTTTTAATTGAAAGCGGAGAACCAACTCGTGGTGGTAAATGATCAGCTAAAACTTCAATAGATGTGATTTCTTTAATTTGTTCAAGATTGCGAATGTCGTCATGAACAATTCGATAAAGTCTTTCTTTTTGCCAAAGTCTGAGTTCTTTTTCGTTTTGTAAAAATAATGGTTCCGGGAATCCGCCGAATATAAGTAATTGATTTAAATTATCTTTATTAAATGCTCCCATTTCAGATAAGCTAAAAGGATGTAATCTAAAATAGCGGTAACGTCCTAAAAGTGAATCACCACCTTTACGATAGTGATCGAGTCGAGCAGAGCCTGTTACTATGAATTGATGAATTTCTTTTTGGGTATCATAAAAACCCTTAATGAGACTGCGCCAATTTTTGAATTTGTGAACTTCATCAAGACAAATTATTTTTTCTTCAGGAAGCTCTCCAGCTTTGATTAAAGCGCGTTTTTTGATATCGTCCCAATTAAGATAAGCTGGATTATTCGTAGAACTTTGATTTTTCAAAAAAGAAAGACAAAAAGTGGTTTTACCGACTTGCCTAGGGCCCCCAAGAAAAACCATTTTGCGGGGTAAAACTAGCTGAATTTCTTTTTTGAGGTATCTCATAGCACAATATTACTACGCGAGTATTTGATAGTCAATCATCATTTACTCGCGAGTATTTGATAGTCAATCATCATTTACTCGCTGTCGGATTAATAATCGCTTAAGCCCTTTGATGACATGAGCAGAGGAACGGTATATTTGTTTTGCCGTTTAATGAATTTTGTAAAAATGTTGGATTGGTTTAGATTTTATTGTTTTTCTTCTTCTAATGTTGATTTCAGCGGATATTTGTTGCTTTTAGCGAATTGATTCACTTGCATAGACTTTGTTTCAGCTACTTCAAATGTATAGATGCCAGCTACACCAGAACCCTGTTTATGAACATCCATCATAATTTTTTCAGCCGAAAGGTCATCATGTTTAAAAAACGTTTTAAGCACATAAACAACAAAATCCATCGGGGTGTAATCATCATTCAAGATCAAAACTTTATACAACGGCGGTTCTTGTGTTTCGACTTGATCAAGCACATCTAAATCAGAATCAGGTCGCGTTGAATTATTGTCGCTATTATCAATAGCTAATAAATCGTAATTTTTCTTTGGCATATGCATATCAACATTAAGTGAGTTTTTCTGAATTGTAAAGACCGAAGTCTATATGAGTTTGAGCTATATTTAAATGGTTGACTATACTCCATTTTTAGCGGTAAATTATGGAGTATGGTCAACCGAATACTAGAGCCTCTTAAGTCTCAAAGTTTTTTTATATTTGGCGCTCGTGGTACGGGTAAGTCAACTTTTCTGCAAAAACAATTTAAAATGAAAAATCCATTTTTTATCAATTTGTTAGACCCGCAAATTGAAGATTTATACGCTCGAAACCCTTCGAGGCTCAAGCAAGAGTTGTTGGCCCTTAAAGCGAAACCCGACTGGGTTATTATTGATGAAATACAAAAAGTTCCTAGATTGCTCGATATGGTCCATTTACTTATCGAAGAGTCTCAGTATAAATTCATTCTGACAGGGTCATCTGCGCGTAAACTTAAAAACGGGAGCTCAAATCTTTTAGCTGGTCGAGCTTTAATGAATTACATGTTTCCGTTGTCTATAGTTGAATTGGGTTCGAGCTATAATCTGATAGATTATTTGCATTGGGGTGGTTTGCCTCAATTACAATCATTGAAAACGACATTAGAGAAAACACGTTACTTGCAAGCATATACACTCACTTATTTAAATGAAGAAATTAAAGCTGAACAGATTGTTCGAAAACTTGATCCATTTAGAAATTTTTTAAACGTCGTGGGGCAAGTATCTGGTAAAATCATAAATCATAAAAAAATTGCCAATGAAATCGGTGTTGATACTAAAACAATTCAATCTTATTTTCAGATCTTAGAAGACACTTTAATTGGCTTTTATTTGCCGGCGTTTCACGAATCTGTTCGTAAAAGTCAAAAGCAAAATCCAAAGTTTTATCTTTTTGATACTGGGGTAAAAAAAGCACTCGAGGGTTCACTCGAGCAAATACCAGTGCCACGAACTTCTGTCTTTGGTGAGCTTTTTGAAGCTTTTCTTGTTACAGAGGTACACAAACTAAATCAATATTATCATAAAGATTTTTCACTTGCATATTTTGCAACAAAAGAAGGTTTTGAAATTGATCTCGTGTTAACAAAAAACAAAAAAAAATATCTTATCGAAATAAAATCATCTGATGATGTTCATGAGAAAGAAGTTGAAAGATTGTCTTTAATCGCAAAAGAATTCAAAGGAGTCGAAAAAATATTTTATCTTTCGCAAAATAAAAAGCATTTAAAAATTAGTGATGTTGAGTGTATGCATTGGTTTTCGTTTTTGGATCAGTTTGATAAGTTGTGAAGTTCTTTAAATTAAAGTTAACTCTAGTTATTACTCATGTTATAATGAACAAATCAGTGATCAATAGATCTACAAACAGCTCATGTTAGCCGTAGACTTCATGCCATGTTTAATAAGTAATTGTTAATTCTTCATCTCTTTTTTCCAGTCATAAAATTCGGTCGGTCTGATTTTAAAACGAGCTACATTGCCCTCATGCAGACTCGTAATATCAACTTCAATCACTTGCAATAAATCATTTTGTTCGGCTGCAGGCACTTTGTGATATGCAATCAGTTTTTTCACTTGGCGAACGATTTCAGAGCCTTTAGTTTTTTCAGTCACAATCTGTCTGATAATTTGTTGAATTATTGTACGATACTTCATTTTGAGTAAATTTGGTTCGCCCAAAGCCTGTTGAACTGCCGAATACCGCTGAGATGATCTCGTGTAGGCCCAAATATACAAATCTAAGATAAGGCTTATATCGTTTTTTTCATATACCCCAAGCATAGCTTGAGCATAAGCGTTCGGGTTAACATCAGTAAAAGAAAGTGGTTTTAGGTTTTTTTTAATTAATGGAATATTCGAAACTAAACGAGCCGTTCTTTTATTAACGTCTTCAAATGCTTGTAAATACGAAAGATGTATCAAAGCAAAAAAAGATTGTTCGAATGGGTCGATAATTTTATTGATTTTATTGACAATAATCTCAAAATTTTCTTTGAGCGTGTAAGGATTTTCGATTGGTAAATAAGATGTACCACTTATTCCAACGGAAATTTCACGAATTTTCCCCGATGAGTTAGGGTCGCCAAGAAGGTTCTCAGACAATAGTGCGTGTATGTTGCGAACATCTATAGACCGTATTTTTTTTTCTTGGGCGTTCTCGACCACAAATTCAATTGCTGCTTTATGATTTAAAATCATCTGAGCCTCAGTTAGATCTTTGTCTTCAGCAGATTCACCAAACTCTATCAATCTTGTTGTTTCAAGCAATGTATAGCGATTACCTTCAAGTCGGCTTGAGTTCCAAGATAAATCGATCAACAATCGATTCAGAATATTTCGAGCATATGTACCAGCAGGTCGAACCTGGTTTTCAACCTGACCAATATTATTTAACATGTGACGATTTTTATCACTTAAATAAAAAGTTTTATTAGGCAGATAAGAATCTAAAAACTTTTGATCATAACTCACTGGTTTACGCATCTTCATAGGTTGTGAAATATATTTTAAGAGAGCCACTGATTTTGTGCTGAGTTCAATGTCGATAAAAGCTTCTGTGTTTGTATTGACAGCTTGCACATCTTTTTGATTTGAATAAGATTTAGATATTTCATAAATTCGTGATCGTCCAAGACCACTAGGCTTCAAAAGGCCTTCTTTAACAAACTTAATCAAAGCGCGACGAATTGCTTTACGATTAGTTTCATCATCGACTAAGCCTGACGCCTTGATGATCTGCATTGTGCTGATTTTCGCATTATCTGAAATTAAATTATTAATAACATTTTCAATTTTTTTTGCCTTAGTCATATGAATCCTAGATTAAATATAATTCAGGTTATAGCTGATTTCAATTAAATAGGACATATTTGTGTCCCATTTAGATAAATAGGACATATTTGTGTCCCATTTATATAACTCACAAACTCATCCTGAATAAACAGATTGTGTATTATTCAGATTGAATCAAACAGCTACACTTTGGTCTTGTTTTGATTCGAGCGCTGATAATTAATTTATTTTTATTTTTGATGTAAAACTCGATTAAATTACCTTATGAAAACATAATCATTTAAAAATGTTACCTCTTGAAACATAATACTTTAGTTGTGTTTCATTCTGACGCGCTTATAACAAAACACAACTGGACGTTCATATTTTGGACACTTGTCAAAAAGTTTGAAAGAACTCATAATTTTGTGGTGGGAATAAACAAAACACACATTTTTGAATAAAATGTAAAGGGGAGCTTATATGTTAACAAATACAAAAAGAACGTCAGTTCTAAAATCAAACCAGGGTTTCTCTCTGGTCGAATTAATGATCGTTGTTGCGATCATCGGTCTATTAGCTGCTGTGGGTGTGCCACAGTACCAAAAATTCCAAGCAAGAGCGAGAACTTCAGAAGCTAAAACAGCTTTGAGTGCTTTATATTCTGCTCAATCATCTTTTCGACAAGAGTGGAACTGTTTTTCAAGTAATTTAAGAAGTATTGGTTTTGGTGTTACAGGCACTGGTTTAAGATATTTTGCAGCGGTCAGAACTGCTACGACTGGTACTCCAGATGCAACTGCATATACAAATTGTAATGCAGGTGTTCCATCGATTGTTACTGCTGGTGAAGCAATTTCTGATGGTGCAGCACCAGCTACTGGTGGTACAGTATCACCGGGTGCTTCGTGGCATACAGCGCTGCAAGTAGCCGGTACTAGAACGAATGTTATTGCGAACGTAGCAACATTTGGTACAGCAATCAATGCTGCTGGTGATACATTTAGAGCGGTAGCTGCCGGTGATCCTAAAAACTCATTAACTACAACTACTGCAGACTCAGATGTTTGGACAATTAATGAAGTTAAAGCTATGACAAATCCGCAATCTAGATTGTAGTTTAACCAACTTCAAACAATCAAAAAGCCGCTTGCAAAAAGCGGCTTTTTTTTTACTATTAGAGAATGTTAGTTTTTGTAGTTCCAATTATTATTATCTGTCTTAAGGTTATTGAATCGTTTTTACCGGCACCGCGTATTGAGGATATCAAAAAATCTTATATAGCACCGCCAAAACTTATTGAGCACTTTAATGGTGGTTTTAAAGTGCAAGTTGCTGATTCTTTATGGATTAGAGCTATTCAAGACTTTGATTTTTGTAGTGAAATTAAACCCGAGTCTGAACAAACATTAAAAGGGCATCCGCCTGAATGTATTGGTAAGTCATGGCTTTTTAATGTATTAGATGTGGCAACAACATTGGATCCACATTTTGATGCAGCAATTTATCAAACTGGCGGTTTAGCACTAACTGTGATTATTTCAGACTACGCAGGAGCATCGGTTATTTTTGATCGTGGGACTAGGCTTTATCCAACTACGTGGCAGTTGCTTTATTCGGCTGCTTACCATGCTCATATTGAAGAGAAAAATAAAGCCAAGGCTGCACGTTTATATCTTGCTGCTGCTGATAATGGGGCTCCTTCGTGGATCAGAACCATGGCAGGGCGACTTGCAGGCGAAAGCGGCGATATGGATTATGCAGAGCAAATTCTGCAAACAATGATTGAAACGAATCAGGACGAAAAATTTGTAAAACGCCTTAAGGAAAAACTTGATGAAATTAAAGCCAAAACAAAATAGCAATCTAGGATTTTCAATCGTTGAGCTTATGATCGTAGTTGCTATTATTGGTTTGCTTGCTGCTGTTGGTGTGCCACAGTACGAAAAAATGCAAGCAAGAGCACGAACGGCTGAAGCTAAAATGGCTTTATCGACTGTCTATAGTTCAGAACAGGCATTTAAAGCTGAATGGAATCAATTTACTATTGATTTGAAAAATATTGGAGCCGCTGTGACAGGAAGTAATTTGCGTTATGTGGCGGGTTTTCGTGTGGGCTTTAATTGCACAGGTTATGTTACTGATCCAGCCCCTGGTGAAGATGCTAATGCAAATAATTGGACTGATGGACCTGTAAATTCTGGAAATCTACCCGCGACATTTATGAATGTGTCAAATATAGGAGATCGAGTGCCAGCTAGTATTGGAATGGCAACAAGTTGTGATGCGCAGCTGGGTTTTGAAGCAAATGCACATGGTGATCCAAGGAATTCGCAAATTGCTGCGGATCTTGGAGTTAATGATTCTTGGTCTATAGATCAAAGTAAGAGTATTAAGCATATTAAAATCGGTTATTAATGCTGATTTTAAAAATGTGATTAATCCTAAGTTCAAAAGCTCATAGCTAATAAGCTTCATTTTTAAACTAACTCGAACTTCTAGCTTGACGCATTTGCAGACAACCTCATAGTTTATTCGTTATGTCGACAAAACGTGATTATTATGAAATTTTAGGTGTAGATAAATCTTCTGATGCAGATACAATTAAAAAAGCGTATCGCAAATTAGCTATGCAGTATCATCCGGATCGTAATCCAGGCGATCAAGAAGCTGAAAACAAATTTAAAGAAGCTGCTGAAGCTTATGAAGTTTTGAGTTCATCTGAGAAAAAAGCACAATATGATCGCTTTGGTCATCAGGCTTTTAAAGGCGGCATGGGTGGCGGCGGTTTCAATGGCGGTTTTTCTGACATCAATGATATTTTCTCACAGTTTGGTGACGTGTTTGGTGATTTTTTTGGCGGTGGTTTTAGTCAATCATCTGGTTCGCGTGGTCGTCAAAGAAATGGCCCGCGTAAAGGTTCTGATTTAAGATATATTACTGAAGTTGAGCTTGCTTCGGTTTTGACTGATCAAGAAAAACAAATCGAATTTGAAACAGAAGAGCACTGTTCTCATTGCAACGGATCTGGAGCTGAAAAAGGTTCAAGTGCAGTGACTTGTAAAACATGTAAAGGTCACGGACAAGTTGTTCGTCAGCAAGGTTTTTTTACGATGGCAACGACTTGTACAACTTGCGGTGGATCGGGTGAAATGATCGAAAATCCATGTAAATCATGTCATGGTCAGGGGCGCTCAAAAACAAAACGCAAAATCAAGGTGAGCATACCTGCAGGTGTTGATAACGGCACAAGATTACGCATTCAGGGTGAGGGCGAAGGTGGTCACAAAGGTGGACCTTCTGGTGATTTATTTGTCGAAATCCGCGTAGCAGAACACGAGACTTACGAGCGCGAAGGTGATCATTTAATAGCTGAGTTAGATGTGCCATTCGAGCAATTTATGCTTGGTGGAGAACTTAAAATTGATGCACTTGATGGTGAAGTCGAAGTTGAAATTCCTCGTGGTGCTAAGCCTGGTGAAAAAGTGCGCATTAATGGACGTGGTGTGCCGTCATTGCGTGGTGGTCGTCGTGGCGATTTGTATTATGTTTTAAATCCTGATTTTCCGAATAAATTAACCTCTGAAGAAGAAGCTTTGCTAAGACAATTGGCAGAGGTTCGTAAGGTAAAAGTAGAGTCTGGCAAAAAAGGCTTTTTTGGTCGCAAAAAGTAAATAAAAATCGTCAAAAAGCTCAATTTGAGCCATTTTCAAGCCTTGACGATTTGAGTTTAGGAATCACAGTTACTAAGAACAAATAAGTATTTAATTGAATTAAAAAAATAAGGAGTTGTTATGGGAAAAATTATTGGTATTGACTTAGGTACGACAAACTCATGTGTCGCAATCATGGAAGGTGGAGAGCCTCAAGTTCTCGTGAACGAAGAAGGTGCTCGTACAACTCCATCAGTTGTAGCCTACACAAAAGACGGTGATCGTTTAGTTGGTCAAATTGCGAAACGTCAGGCTGTGACAAATCCAGAAAATACAATTTACTCTGCAAAACGCTTTATTGGTCGCAGATATGAAGAGATTCAAGACGAAGTTAAGTTAGTTCCGTACACAGTTGTTTCTAAAAACGGTGGTGCGGATACGGCATTCAAAATTGGTGGAGATAAAACAGCAAGCCCTGAAGAAATCGGCGCTGGTGTTTTAGCAAAACTTAAAAAAGTTGCTGAAGATTATTTAGGCCAAGAAGTAACAGACGCTGTTATCACTGTTCCTGCATATTTTAACGATGCGCAAAGACAGGCTACAAAAGATGCTGGTCGTATTGCTGGGTTGAATGTTCGTCGTATTATTAACGAACCAACAGCTGCTGCATTAGCTTACGGTCTTGATAAAAAGAAAGATCAAAAAATTGCGATCTACGATTTTGGTGGTGGTACATTTGATATCTCAATTTTAGAAGTTGGTGATGGTGTTGTTGAAGTTAAATCAACAAACGGTGACACTCACTTAGGTGGTGATAACTTCGATACAGTGATTCTTGAGTGGTTGATTGCAGAATTTAAAAAAGATCAAGGTATCGATCTTAAAAATGATAAAATGGCCTTACAACGTTTAAAAGAAGCGGCTGAGAAAGCTAAAATTGAACTATCATCTGCTCAAGAGACTGAGATCAATTTACCATTTATTACAGCTGATCAAACAGGACCTAAACATTTGCAAACTCGTTTATCAAGAGCGAAATTTGATCAAATGACAGAAGACCTTGTGCGCAGATCAATCGAGCCTTGTAAAAAAGCTTTAGCTGATGCAGGTATGTCGACCTCACAAATTGATGAAGTTGTTTTGGTTGGTGGATCAACTCGTATTCCTGCTATCCAAAAAGCAGTTAAAGACTTTTTTGGTAAAGAGCCAAATAGAACAGTCAATCCTGATGAAGTGGTTGCTTTAGGTGCCGCGGTTCAAGGTGGTGTATTGGCTGGTGATGTTAAAGATATCTTGTTATTAGATGTGACTCCACTTTCATTAGGTATTGAAACAATGGGTGGTGTAATGACGACATTGATAGAGCGTAACACAACTATTCCGAAAAAAGCTTCGCAGGTCTTTTCAACAGCTGCTGATAATCAACCTGGTGTTGACATCCATGTGTTGCAAGGTGAAAGAAAAATGGCTTCTGACAATAAATCACTAGGTCGTTTTGAATTAACAGGTATTGCACCTGCACCTCGTGGTGTTCCACAAATCGAAGTGACTTTTGATATTGATGCAAATGGTATCCTTAATGTTTCAGCGTCTGATAAAGCGACTGGTAAGTCACAGCAAATCAAAATCACGGCTCAGTCTGGTCTAAATGAAGATGAGATCAAAAAACTTGTTAAAGAGGCAGAAATGCAAGCAGAAGCTGATAAGGCCAAAGCTGAAGCTGCACAAACAAGAAATAACTTAGACAATTTAGTTTACCAAACAGAAAAATTGGTGAACGAAAATGGATCTAAATTACCAGCTGGTGATGTTGACAGTATCAAAACGGCTACTGCGGATGCTAAAAAAGTTTTAGAAAACAAAACAGCATCAACAACAGATCTTAAAGCGGCTTTTGATAAATTACAGGCGGCTTCGCACAAATTATCTGAAGCTCTTTATAAAACTGGTGCTGCTCCTGGTGGGCAACCTGGTGCTGATGCTGGAGCAGCAGGTTCAACAGATGCAAAATCTGGTGATGATGTCATAGATGCAGATTTTAAGGATGTTAACTAGTAAGCTTTAAGCGTAATTATAAGCTTTAAAAGGGCATGGTTTGAAAATCATGCCCTTTTTTTATGACTTACGATCATGCCATTGCCAAAACCGACGAATTAAGTCATATTCTACTCATGACTAAAAAAGCACTTCATAATAGTAAGGTTTTAAATTTTGAAAATATAGTTTTTGTTTGTTTATTGTTCGTTAGTCTTTTTTCACGAACGATAAAGCATGAATGGAATTTTACAGCGGTTTTTGCTGCTAGTTTTGCTTTTGTCATCATGTTCCCGCAGGCGCGTGTAAAAGCTTTTTTAATGATGATGATTTCAATGTTAATCAGTGATGTTGTTATTGGTTTTCATTCGACTATGATATGGGTTTATTTAGGCTTTACTTTAGCATTTGTTCCGGTGTGTTTTGCTAAAGCTAGACAAACTCAGGTTTTGTCTTTGTTAACAGGCAGTTCGATTTTCTTTTTAGTATCTAATTTTGGTGTTTGGTTCTCAGGGCAACTCTACAGTCATGATTTAACTGGTTTAATCCAGTGCTATATTATGGGTTTACCATTTTATCAAAACCAATTTTTAGCTGATGTGTTGCTAGCGCCGAGTTTGATGGCTTTAATTTCTTTATCAAGAACGCAATTTGCATCAGTGATAATTGAACAAAAAATTTAGTTACCACTGTTTGTCATAACAATCATTCAAAAACTTAGCGTATCTTTCGTTATAAGCGCAGTTGTAATTACCAGCATTATCACGAAGGGCTTCGCACATTTCATCACGACTTGCGTAGCTGCGATAACCAGTATCGCAGCCGTTAACTTTAAATTGATAACTATACGTTTGAGAATTTTTTGTAGCATTAACTAAATCACTGCATCCTAAACAAAGTAAACAGAAACTTAAAATGGTGAGTTGAGCAGACATAATGACTTAAACCTTAATATTTTTCATGTCGTTATCTGCCATTAAATTTAACTTTTTCAAAGAGCTACCAAAGTAATTGATATGGCCTAATTTTCTTTGGGGATAATTTTCAGACTTATTATACCAATGCAATTTTCCATGAATATCTAAAATTAAAGGTTTACGTAAGGACGTGCCAACTATGTTTTGCATCAAAAACTTTTGTGTTGATTGAATATCCTCTGGAAATGATAAACCAAGAACTGATCGAATATGCATTTCAAATTGATCAACTGTAAAAGCATCAAGAGTGATATGGCCAGAGTTGTGAACTCTTGGTACAACTTCGTTAACTATCAGTTCTGTACCAACTTCGAAGAGTTCGAATGTGATTGTTCCTATGTAATCTAAATAATCGAGCATATCTGTGATTTTTGCGATTAATTGATTTTCTGTAGAATGTTGATCAGGACCCCAAACACGGTAACACTGTTGATTTTTGTGCGTAATATTTAAAAGTGGATATGTGAATAGATCTTTTGCTTGATTCCGAACAAAAATTAATGATTTTTCTGATTTTAGCGGGATAAATCTTTCAGCAATAAATTGTGTTTCTTGATTTATAAATTTACGTTTAAAGAGCGAAAAATCTCTTTTGTTTTTAATAATGTATGTATCAAAACTGTCATGTATGCCATGCCGCCTTTTGAAGACAACAGATCCATCAAATACCTTGTAGGCGGCATCAACATCATCTTTACCTGTGATTTTGACGAATTCTGCTGTTGGAATTTTAAAATCCCATAGGAGTTCTTTTTGCGACCAGCGATCTTGCAAAACGGCCAATGAATCAAGGCTTGGAAATACATTTACTTTAGTTCGACCAAGCCCTCTTTGAATGGTTCTATAGGGGATAAATTCTGTTTCGTATGTTAAGAAATCAACTTTGCTTGATATTTTTTTAATAGCTAATTCGTCATACATATCGCCTTGAACCCAATGACTAGCGTAAGTTGCTGCAGGGTCTTTAGGATTATTTGATAAGACTAATACTTCAAAACCCATTTGTCGGGCTCTGATGGTCATCATCATTGAAAGTTGTCCACCACCTAAAATGCCTAAAGTTTTTTTAAAAAGTGCCATGAGTCTATTGTTTACTTTTATTTTAAAAAAATAAAGTGTAAAGATAGTTCAACGCTATGTCTGAAAAAATAAAGAATACCTTAAACTTTCAATTTCCGTTGATGCTAGCCCCGATGGTTGGATTGACACATGTTGTGCTGAGACAAATTATACATGATTATTTGCCACAAAATGTTGATTTTTACTCTCCGACTGAAATGCTTAATTCACGCAAAATTCCCCATGAAACATTAGGGGGAACTCCGGAAACTCTTTATTTTGAAAATGAAAACAATTTAGTACCACAAATCTTAGGGAACGAAAAAGAATCCATTCAATTATCTATTACGAAGCTTAAAAACGAATGGGGTTCAAGCTCTATGGTTCGAGGCATAGATATCAATATGGGCTGTCCAGTTCAAAAAGCTTTGAAACACAATTATGGTGTGGCATTAATGGGTGATGTTGATTATGCGGCATCTGTTGTTGAATATGCAGCGACTGCTAGTGATTTACCTGTGTCTGTAAAATTGCGAGCTGTTGGCAGCGAAAAAAGCATACCCGAACTAATTCAATTTGTTACAAAACTACAAAATGCCGGTGCTCAGTGGATTACTTTGCACCCTCGAACAGCAGAACAAAAACGCCGCGGCACTGCTGACTGGAATCAAATTACTGAACTTAAGAAAGCACTCAAAATTCCTGTGATCGGTAATGGAGATATTCAAACTGTAGATGATATTTTTATGATGCTCGAACAAACAAAATGTGATGCAGTGATGTCTGGTCGTGCACTAGCGACAAGACCGTGGATGGTGTGGCAGCTAGGTGATAGATTAAAATTAACCCCAAATCAAAGTTTAAGCCAAAGTAAAGTGCCAATAAGTGAATTTGAAGAAGGTGCTGAGTACGGAAAAATGCTTTTAAAGTTTATTCGTTTATGTGATTTTTATTTCTGTCAAAAACTAAAAATGAAACCAGAATATGCCTTTCGTAAAATTCAGTTTTTTGTACGCACGACGCATGTGTGGCTTGAATTTGGTCATGCCTTAATGTCAGAAGTTAATAAATCAAAATCATTTTCTGAACTTGAGACACGGGTAGTTCGCTTTTTCGAATCCGAACAACGAATGTTTGGGTATACTGAATTAAGGCAGTAATACTTCAGGACCAAAGTCTAAAAAAAACGGTGCTCTATTTGAGCACCCATTTTAAAGTATTCAATTAATGTAAAGAAAAATAAGTTATTCTTATGGAAAGACCTCGAGTAAAAAACTATTTAAGTTGCTTTCACTTTTTACAAGATATTTACACATTTTACAAAGAATCTGCAGATGATTTCTCCTATCAGAAATGGAGTGAGGCTTTAGGTATACGTAGTAAATCGTATTTACGATTTGTTACTTTTGGTAAGCGAAAAATCTCAAAAGAATTACTTTTTAAGCTAGTGCAGTGGTTAGATTTTAAAAACAAGTCTGATGAAGATTATTTCCTTTTACTTGTTCAATACACTCAGGTTGAGGATGAAAAACTTAAATCTGTTATATCCAAAAAAATGATTGAGTATATTAAAATTGAAGAATTCCAACAAACAATTACGACTGTTAAACCTAGCCTATCGGATCCCATCTGTTTCCAGATTCGCGATCTAGTTTCTTATGATGACGTGTTACATACAGCTGAATCAATTGCTCAGATTTTTGTAAAAGACGTTTTGCAAATAAAGTTATATTTAGATATTTTGGTGGGGCAACATTTAATTTATCAAGATGAAAATGGTTTTTGGCGAAGCACCCACCAGTCGATTAAAATTGAAGATGATAATGGAAATGCAAAGCTACACGATTTTCATAAAAAAAGTTTGTTAGATTCAATTGAAATGATTAAAAATAATTTACCACTTAAAAAATATAGATCTTTACATTTGGCTTTGACTGATCAGCAATTCGATGAGGTTAATAATAAGATATATATTGTACTGAGTGAATTATTTGCTACATACTCAACTGAAACCACGTCAGCTGGCAAAAAGATATATCAAATCAATTATAACATTAGCCCGCGTACTCACAAAATTGAGCCACAAACATAAAGCCATAACAAAACCTTTACGGTGTGCTTAACTACGAGCACGAACTGCAATTAAGCTTCGTTTTTCGCGTAACTGTAAAAGGTATTTACAGTGCTTATGAATTAAAATGGCCTATATGCATTTATAGATTGTCCGTCAGTTTGCATTGTCATGAATGTATGTCGTGAGTATTTATAATCATCCACGAATATAAACAAAATCATAACAAAGGAAATAACGTGAAAAAATCATTATTAACGACGATAGTTTTATTCTCGACATTGAATACATTTGCTAGTCAAATAAAAGGTGGATCTGACATTGGTAGCGGTACTGACAAGACATTGTCTTGTTACGGGGGGATGTTGACTGCAACAGCTAAGCCCGAAGATTCTAAATTACTCGGACAAGGAAATATAATTGAACTCAAGAAGACAGATGATGAAACGTATGAAGGTGAATTCGTTGTAACATCAAGCACAGGTCAAAAAGCTGAACTCTATTTAATGGCTGCCGAGTATCCAGAAAACAAGCTAACTTCAATGGATATGTCATTTACGATAGATAATAAAAGAGTTTTGATGGATTCATTTCTCATGAAATCTGATGGACTGTCTGACGGCGCAGGTTGGGATTTAGGACCAGCAAATGCTGAACAGTTTAAAATGCTTTTTGCAAATTCTCTTTCGGAAAAAGCTATCGACGCTAATATTACTAAATCAGCTTCAGACATTTTAACAAAGTATGGTTATGCTCAAAGACAAGAGGATGCGGATTTAAATAGACTCTATGAGGCTGTTGTTAAAGCTGTAAAAAATGGCGAACTAAAAGAGGGTGAAATCATTGGAACTTTAGTGACATTCGGATGTTTCAAAAAATAAAACAATCGAGAAACAAGAGGTAATTTTATGAAAAAAATGATATTATTAATGATAGGTTTAAGTTCACTTTTTGCAAACGCAAGCAGCGTAATTGAAAATAAAAGCGGTGGCGGGACGGTCACAGTCTTTTCTAATATTCGTGCAAGTATCCAGTATAATTTTAAATTAGGGGTTTTTAAAAATTATTGTACATTAATATCAGCACCAAAAGATTTAGTGCTAATTTCAAGAAATATGCAAGATCCTATTTACGATAAAGTAACTGCTCATCCGGTTATGAGTGTCGATGTACAGCGAACTGTGCAGCAATATAAAACGGAATTGGGTTTTAGTGCAGAAAGAACGTATCTTACTTTAACATCTAGAGATCAACAAACATTAGGGTTTCGATTTAGCGTGCAATGTGAAGGTCAGCAAACAAATGAAAATATAATTGAGGCTCTTCAAAAAATTGGAATTATGGCAGATATTTAAAATATTAATCACTCTCGTAAATGCTGAAGCTGGCGTTCGTTCATAGAAGATTTGGCTGGCTTTGGTGCTTTGTTTGTGTATTGCATGCCATAAGCGAATTTTTTCATAAATGGTGGGATATCTCTTTTTTTGTAGCCATCGCAAAAGTCTGCTTTAATAATCGAAAAAGCTTTTTGTTCAACATCTGATAAAGATAAATTGTTTTTCGACTCTTGCTCAATAATATGAAGCCATGCTTTTTCAGCTAAATTCATGAGTGCAATTGAGTGTGTTTCAGAATATTTTTCAGAAAGAAAATTGACGAAGCTCATATAGTTCCAAAAAAAAGATCCTGATTGAGATCTCATCCATTTCATGAAATGGGGGAAATCACCACTGTTAGCATATAAATCCCAAAATTTAGCAAATCGATTCATTAATTGCAATGTTGCATAATCCATCGTCGATGTTGATAGAATTTGAAAAGGAGCGAAATCTTGATATTTCATAGCAAATTTTTCTTCATGGCGTATAATTGGAGTACCTTTAAGTCTTTTTAAGATGCCAACTTGAATTTCATCCGGACCAAATTCAGCAAGTTGGTCAAAACCATCAGCAAATGATTCTAATGTTTCACCCGGCAATCCAACAATTAAATCAGCATGAGTATGAACATGTGTGTGTTCGCGAATAAATGCAAAATTTTCTTTAACTTTGGTTAAATCATTTTTTCGTGAGACATTTGCCGCGACTACGGGATTCAGAGTTTGAATACCGACTTCGAATTGTAAAGAACCAGCAGGAAATTGTTTGATCAAATCACGAATTTCAAGAGGAAGCCTATCTGGAACCATTTCGAAGTGTAAAAAAAGCCCTAAATCGATTTGTTTTAAGAAAAACTGAAGAATAGTTGTTGATGTCGTAGGGCTTAAGTTAAAAGTGCGATCAACAAATTTAAAGGTGCGTGCTCCGCGGTCGATTAATTTTTGTAGAGCTTCTAAAAATTGATTTAAATCGAAGCTTCTGACTGATTTATCTAATGATGATAAACAATATTCGCATTTATAGGGACAGCCGCGTGAAGCCTCGACGTAGATGACTCGATTTTCGATATCATGATCTGTGTAAAGATCGTAAGGCATTTTAATAGCTTTGATGTCTGGTAACTCTGAACGAATTATTTTCGGTGATTCAAATAAGGTGTTTTGTTCTAGAGATTTTAAGTAATCAGCGCAAAATTTCGGAAATGCGAAATCAGCTTCACCACAGATGATGAAATCAGCTAAGTGATACAAAATTTGCTTTTCTGTTTCGTAAGATATTTCTGGCCCACCTAGTACAAGGCATATGTGTGGCGCTACTTTTTTAAGAATTGAACAAACTTCAAATAGCTCTTCTGTGTTCCAAATATAAACCCCAAAACCAACTATTTTAGGATTGTGTGCAAGCACTCTTTCAACAACATTACGTGGATTTTCCTTTATGGTCCATTCAATGAGCTCAGTCTCTTCAGTTAATTGATCCATTTGGGTCAAGATATAGCGTAAGCCAAAAGACGTGTGTTGGTATGTCGAGTTTAAAGTACATAAGAGGATATTTTTTTGCTTAAGTGGCTGCTGCATGGGACTTCGTTTTAACGAAATCTAACAGTATTTCATAGCTTTTTTTCAATTCTAGAAAACTTTCATGGGTCCCACCAACATCTGGATGATTTTTAAGAGCTGCAATTTTAAAGGCTTTTTTAAGCTGGTTTGAGTTAAATTTTTCAGGAAGCATTTGGTGAGCCTTTAAAACCGGCAATTCCAAACTATAGAAAAGGAATTCGTAGGCTTTGAATTGTTCGGGCGACATACCTTCAGCTTTGAGTTGAAATGAAGTGCAGGGCTGGGTATCTTTTTTAAATGGTTGCTGACTGTAATAAGAGAAGTTATTACCAAAACGAAACACTGGTGTATTTACGAAGAGTTCGGTGTTTAGTGGCGACTCGGTCGATGCAAAAAAATCAACGTATTTCGCAGGGTTCTTAGTTGAAATGCTATCGGACAGGTCTTGTTCGCGCATATGCTCTAGGATTTCAGCAAAGCTAAGGTTAGCGTTTTCTTGATGAACAAATCTCTTTGTATTCATGAGTTTTGTATCGGGTTTTTATAGAGATTAATAAGTCTAAAAACAGTCTAGAAGTTGGATTACACACGATGAAATTAACGAATCAGTCGTAAAATAGAGGGAAAAATGCCTTTTGATGCTATTTTCAGAGGAGAAAATCGGCGAAAATCCGTAAAAATTCAAAAAAAATGAAAATTTCACTCGAGTAGTTGTTGACGAGACGAAAAATCTAGACTTAGACTTAAGTCAAACAGAGTAAAACTATTTACTTTTTGATTTAAAAAAACAATGCCTTAACAACCTTACGGAGGGATTTAACCATGGCAAAGAAAACAGCGAAAAAAGCTCCAGCAAAAAAAGCAGCTCCAAAAAAAGCAGTAGCGAAAAAAGCTCCAGCAAAAAAAGCAGCAGCTCCAAAAAAAGCAGCTTCTAAAAGAAAACCAAACGCAGCTTTCATGAAAGCTTTAACACCATCAGCTACTTTAGCAGCTATTGTTGGTGCGTCAGCTCTTCCACGTACTGAAGTTGTTAAAAAATTATGGGCATACATCAAAAAGAACGGTCTTCAAGATGCTAAAAACAAAAGAAACATCAACGCTGATGATAAATTAAAACCTATCTTCGGAAAAAACACTGTTTCTATGTTTGAAATGACTAAACTTGTTTCTAAACACTTAAAATAGTTTTTAGACGTAAAGTTTACACTGAAAAGGCTGGCTTTTGCTGGCCTTTTTTATTTTAAAGGCCTCTTAAATTCAAGAAAGTGTGTGGTTTTGCGTCTAGCTTTATTGAAACACAATTCCCTTTGGCAGATGTGGTGTTGTCCTGTATAAGGGTTTCATATGTCAAATTCTAGAAAGCCTGTTCCTTTTACTAAGGATGAAATTGTTAAAATGAAAAAAGTTTGCCAAATGGCGGCTCGTGTCCTCAATCACACGGGAACATTTGTAAAAGCAGGAATTACAACCTTAGAGCTTGATAAAATAGCTGACGATTTTACTTTATCTTTAGGTGCAGAGTCTGCATGTATTGGTTATCATGGTTATCCAAATTCGACATGTATATCGGTGAATAATGTTGTCTGCCATGGCCTACCATCTCATTACACATTAAAAGATGGTGATATTCTAAATATCGATGTGACCGTGAAAAAAGATGGTTTCTTTGGTGATACATCTAAGACTTTCACGGTGGGTCAAGTTTCACCTAATGCACTAGATCTTATTGATGCTGCTTATTATGCAATGATGACTGGTATAGAGGCGATAAAACCTAATGGACATACGGGTGACATTGGTTTTGAAACAAATAAATATGTGACTCGTCGTGGATACTCAACTGTTAAAGAAATTGGTGGTCATGGTATAGGCAAGATATTTCATATGGACCCTTTTGTTCCGGCTTTTGGTAAACGCGGCAAAGGCGAAAAGATCATCCCATGGACATGCTTTACTGTTGAACCAATGGTCAACGAGGGTACGGAGGATTTTGTTGAAAAATCTATACCTAATTCGGAAATTAAGTACTATGAAACTCTTGATGGTAAGTTATCGGCTCAGTTTGAACATACAGTCTTGATTACTGACACAGGATACGAAATTTTAACTGTCGAATAACGGCGTTTGCTAAATTCCTGTTGTCTACAGTAGTGTTTATCAGACAAAATACAAAATAATATTAAATTAAATAATAACGAATTCTGATACAGAATTATAATAACAAAAAGGAAACTTCATGGCAGTTCAGACATCAACACAAGATAAGAAAAATGCACAAAAAGCTTTAGCTAAAGCTATTGCTAAAAACGCTCAGAAAAAAGCATCTGGTTCTGGTAAAGGTACAAATGTTACAGGTGCGCCGGATTACCGTGTTTGTAAAGATGCTATGGAAAATCCAAAAGTTTTTGCTGAGTTAGCTCGTTGGGGTCGTGAAGAAATTAAAATTGCTGAAAAAGAGATGCCAGGTCTTATGGCTTTACGTAAAGAGTTTGGTAAACAGCAGCCTTTAAAAGGTGCTCGTATCACGGGTTGTCTGCACATGACAATTCAAACAGCTGTATTGATTGAAACATTGATTTATTTAGGTGCTAAAGTTCGTTGGTCTTCGTGCAATATTTTTTCGACGCAAGATCATGCTGCGGTGGCAATTGCGGCTGCCGGTATACCAGTTTTTGCTTGGAAGGGTGAAACAGAGGAAGAGTTCAACTGGTGTATCGAGCAAACAATCGAAGGTTGGGGCGCAGATGGTTACAACTTAATTTTAGATGATGGTGGTGATTTAACAAATATGATGCATACTAAAAAATATGAGCACATGTTAAAGAAAATCATTGGAATTTCTGAAGAAACGACAACTGGTGTTCACAATCTTGAGAACTTACACCGTGCTAAAAAATTAAAAGTGCCTGCAATCAACATTAATGATTCAGTTACAAAATCAAAATTCGATAATTTATATGGTTGCCGTGAATCATTAACAGATTCGTTAAAACGCGCTACTGATGTGATGATGGCTGGTAAAGTGGCTGTAGTTGCTGGTTACGGCGATGTGGGTAAAGGTTCTGCACACTCTATGCGCGCATTAGGTTGTCGTGTGATGGTGACCGAGGTTGATCCTATTTGTGCTTTACAAGCTGCTATGGAAGGCTTTCAAGTTGTAACTATGGAAGATGCTGCTCCGATAGCTGATATTTTTGTGACGGCAACTGGATGCTGCGATATCATAACAGACAAGCATTTCATGAAAATGAAAGATAACGCTATCGTTTGTAACATCGGTCACTTTGATATCGAAATTGATATGGCTTGGTTAAATAAAAATTCAAAAATCCGTGAAGTTAAACCGCAAGTTGATATTCACACTTTAAAAAATGGCAAAGAAATAGTTGTTTTAGCAAAAGGTCGTTTGGTTAACTTAGGTTGCGGAACTGGTCATCCAAGTTTTGTTATGTCGAACTCGTTTACAAATCAAGTTATGGCGCAGATGGAGCTTTATTTAAATCGCGATAAATATTCTAAAATCGCTGTTTACCGTTTACCAAAACATTTAGATGAAAAAGTTGCAGCTCTACATTTAGAACAAATCGGTGTTAAGCTTTCAAAACTTTCTACTAAACAAGCTAAATATTTAACTTTAGACGTTCAGGGTCCATTCAAGCCTGAACATTACAGATACTAGTTATGATTTGGCTGGTTATAATAGGTTTAACAATTATGCCATTAAGCGCCCTGGTTTTTGGGGCGCTTTTTTTTAGATTAAAACTCAAAGATTTTAACACTTTAATTTTTTTAGTTTTGGGATCTTTGGCTTTTGTTTTTGATTTAGTTGTTTTTTATAGACTTTATGCTGTCTCTATAACACAAAATCAATGGGAAGCCGCATCGCAAGTCTTAGGATTATTTTCCTTTGTGTCGACGTTAAATGTTTTAGCATTAGGTTTTTTGGGTAATGCTTTATATTTTCAATTTATAAATAAAAATCGGCAATTTAAATATCATTATGCAGTGGCTTTTATCTGCATTTTGACGATGGGTTATGTGGGGTATTACCATCAAAAAAATCAACATCAGGTTCTTAAGTTGCAAATTGCTCAGGGGCCACTTGATGATGTTGTAGTTCAGAACATTAAGCAACAGTATGAAAAAGATCAGGATCTTGCGATCATAAAAACTATGTTAATGAATCCTACACTAAGTTTATCTACTATGCAGGAATACTCTCAAAGTTCAGTTGTTGAATTCAAAACTGCACTATTAACGAATATTAATCTACCATCGCAAATCGTTAACGAATTTGCGCAGAGTAATAGTGATGTTTTAAAATATTACGCAGCTAAGCATCCGAATATATCAAATGATATGTTGCAGGTTCTAGCAAAAGATCCATCGAAAGAAGTACGTAAACAAGCACAGACTGGGTTAAAATTACGTCAATCGCAGCAAGATTAAAATTTAACTGGGGTTGACCTGGTCTAAATAATAACGTAATTCACCGATGCTTTCGCGTATGTCGTCTAATGCGCGATGTGAGTTTTGTTTTTTGTAAACTTTCTCGAACTTATTATTAAAAATAATTTTCCACGAACTAACATCGAGCATGCGATAGTGTAGTTTTTCACTGAGTTTTGTAAAGTATTTATCGATAAAAAGTCGATCTTGAGAAATTGAGTTACCAGCTAGGATCGGGCGCATTTTTCGGTCGCGTTGAGCATCCGGAAAGTGTCGTTCGATCATTGATATTAAATGAAATTCGACGGCCGAAGGTTCCATACCATGGGGGACTTTAGCTGTTAAGCCGGAATCTCCGTGATGTTTTTTGTTCCATTCATCCATACTGTCTAAATACGATTGAGGCTGTTTAACGACAGTCTCAAAAGTTTCAAGTTCTTTAAAGTTGAGATCGGTAACAATGCAGGCAACTTCAATGACGACTTCTTTATTTACATCCAGGCCAGTCATTTCCATATCTAGCCAAAAAAGTTTTTCAATTTTTTCAAATGCCAAGGTCAGTTCGCTTTCTATAATGAGAATTATTTTTGTTCTGGTTTAACAACTTTATAATCGTCACCAGCTTTTTTTACTGCAGTTTCGATTTTTGTGTAATCAATGGCTTTGCCATCTTTTGTTTTCACTGTGATTTTGCCAATTTGTTTTTTTGTATCAACTAAGCTGACAGAGCAAGATTCAAAATTGGCTGATAAGTCTTTATCTTCGCAGACGGTCTTTGTGATCATTTTTTTGCAGCCAGAGCAGTGCATACCTTCAATTGTAATGTCAGTGGTATCAGTGGCCACGGCAAATACATTTAAACACATAAAAGTGATAGCCAGGGTGATAAATAGTTTTTGAGTCATAAAATCCTCGTTTTGTAGTGATATTTTGTATGGTTTTGATTATGTCCTAATTTAATTGATCTGGGTATGGTGAAATGTCCCTCATTTAACACTCAATTATGCGTTAATATTCAGCATGATTAAATTTTTAGTTGAATATCAGAAAATTTTATCTATATTGGTTGAACATTTATTGCTTAATTGTCACTAAAACGGAGAGGTAGTTAAGTTGGTTATAACGTCCGCCTGTCACGCGGAAGGCCGCGGGTTCGAGTCCCGTTCTCTCCGCCATTTATCTCTTAAATAATTTGAAATACTTACGGTTCTACGGTTCTAGGGAGTCTTCGGAACTTACAATGCGTGAAGTGGGCGCGGTTCTACGGTTCTACGGTTCCACCATCAACTGAGATGAGCCCAAAATAGATTTCTTGATTATGATATTTTAGGAATTAAAAAATATAAAAAAATAAATGGTATTTCGAGCAATCATTTTCTGACATTAGCCGATATCCGTGAAGAAATTCTTTTAGAAATAGTTAATCCGTTTAAAAAATAGATGTTCTGATGCTACAAGTACAGTATTAAAACTGCACTTGTACACCCAAAGAAAAAGTTTGCGGCTTACCGGGGCGATAACCAAAGGGTTTGAAGCTAGCTATATATTTTCTATTTAAAATATTATCGACCTTAAAGAACAATGTAGTGCTATTTGTGAATTGATAATTTAAATTATAATCAATAAGCCCAAAAGCGGGAATAGTTATTCGACCCGTGTTAACAGATTGATCATAACTATTGCTTTGGTAGTTTATTGTCAGACTATTTTTATATACGCCTTTTTCAATACCAAGAACAGCATTAAACATGATTGAAGGAATGTAGGGTAGAGGATCACCGCTATTAACTTCACCAATACCCCATTCTTGACTATTTGAATTGAATGAGTTCATAAATTGCGTTTTGAGGAGCGTGAAATTTAATTGTATTGGAATCCAGTGCTTTTGTATAAACCAACCTTGAGCCCATCTTGATTCGATACCCTGTATGAGTGCTTGACCACCATTAAATTGCTGTTCTGTTTGATTGTTAGTACAGCCTGCTGATGCTGTACACGTTCCCGTTAAATTAGAGTAATTATTTTGAAAGATAACAGTTTCAAACTGCTGCTTATGTTTATCTGATTGCCACTGCACACCTGCTTCGTAATTTACACTTTCCTCTCGATTTTCTTTGCCTGATGTATCTAATCCACTCAGAGTTGCTGCGCGATTGACAGATAGTTTTAATTTTAGTTCTGATGTGTAATCATAAGAGATTCCAATACCTGGAATTAAAACATCGTCACTTCGATTTAGATATTTATTATTGATTTTGTCTTCGAATGCAAAATGTACAATTTCATATCGACTCAGTAGGTTGAGTTGCCAACTCTGATATTTTAAATTCTCTATTATTGTTAGTGATGTCGCCTGAGCTGAATCTTTGTTTCGAGCTGTTACGATAGATTCACTGTTAGTTCGATTTAAATTAAGACCAATAACTTCGTAGTAGTCAGCATCATGTATTCGCTCAATTGAGTCATTATGCAATAAAAACTTTGTTTTAAAGTGAGATTGAATATTTTCACTAAGTGCATTTCTGTAATCTAATTGTGATTGAAATCCTTGACTGATATAGCGCCTATCATTTGATGCTATATTAAGTTGCGAGCCTATTCCATCGCCGATTTGGTTTGAATCTATTTGTCCTGTTAATAAATTGTAGAAATCGATATGTGTTCCAGATGGGTTTTTAAGAATGTCATATATTTTTTTACTGCTGTCGCGAAAACCATCTAATCGGTACCACTTTCGGTTAAATGTATGATGGTATATTTGATTTTTAAGATTTAGCGAATCGCCATTATAAGATATATTTTCGATTTGAAGTTTAATATGTTGCCATTTCATTTCATCTAGTTGTGATGCTGAATATCTGCGAAATGGCGATTTTTCGAAATCACTAAGCGTTAAACCTAAATAAGTTTCATCAGATTTTTCAGTAGAATAGCTTGCTTTGATTTCAAAAACATTAGGCCATGCTGCAATCTGATAAGGTCTTTGATACTTAAATGTCAAAATATTGCTTTCATTGTTTAAACTTTGCTGAGTATCAATTTGTTTAAAACTATCAGTTTGATGTCGTACAAGTTGTAAGTGATAGCGACTCAGATTTATAGTTTTTTGAAATTCTGTTTGAAGTGTCGATTGATTGAAACTTCCAGAATTGAGCTTAACTCTAGAAAAATCGTTTTCGTGAAAAGATTTAGTTTTGTAGTTAATGGCTCCGCCAATAGAATTTGGGCCATACGGTAGTGAACTAAAACCCTTAAAGATTTCTAAAGTTTCAGTTGTTAAAAGTGATGGTGAATAGTATGCAGCTGGCGCAGAATACGGAGCAGGTCCAATTAAAATATCATCTTCAAGAATGACAACTTTTTTACTTCGATCTGGGTTAGTTCCGCGTAGACCAATATTTGGACGAAGACCAAGGCCATCTTCCTCGCGAGCATAAACTCCAGGAGCATCTTTTAAAACTCTTAATATGTCCTGAGCTTGTGTACTTTCAATCCTGCTTTTATTGATCGTTTTACCAGAACTAGGATTTGTAAAATCATCAACAAAAATATCTGAAATTTCAATTTTATCAATGACTGTCTTTTGATGATCAGATGCATATGAATACATGCCATAAATGAGTATGTTAAAATTTACTAAATATAAAAACATAATGTGCATTAGTCATTGTCTCCTTGATAAACAGGGGGAGCTTTTAAAGATAATGCGATGAGAACTTCAGTTTTAAGTAAAGATGTAATAGCTCTGATATCCTCGTGAAAAGCGCACAGAGGTTCAATTCGATTAGAAACTGTCGTTGTCTTACACTTTTCAATATCTAAATTTTCAATTAATGTGACAAGATCTCTATTATTGAGTTCAACAAAACTTTGTGATGCACGTGTAGTGTAGTCTTTCATTTTCGCAGATATTGTGTAGAACTGTGATTGATTGAGGTAGTCATCAAAACCATGATGAGTTAAATCATTGATATCGCCACCATAAAAACCTTCAATAAATCCTTCTAAACGTGCTTGAATAGCAATCATCGACATTTTAGAGTATGAGTGCTCGACTAATTCAGGACATCTATCCGTATCGCATATTTTTTTGTTTTTACCAATCGGTCCACCTAAACGAATATCTTTTATACTTTCGATGCTGAATAAAGCATTCGAATAGTCATTAATAATGCTTTTATATTGATTCTTTTGATCAGATAAAACCTTTGTATAATTTGTTCGATTTCTATTCCAGTAATTTGATAATTCTTGAGCGTATGTTTCTTGTGTGTTGATGAGATCAAGGGCCATTATACAACGATCACTTTTTTTATCTTGATCCGGCAATTCAAACCATTGCTTTAAATAGGGATGAGCTTTGAGGGAACATTTTGATTCATTTACAGACGAATACAATAGGTATTCAATTGTATCTAAAGATTTTGAATTGTATGGTAAGTTTAAAATATTAGTTTTATCAAAGCGTTTATAATAGATTTGTCTATCAACCATGCAGTGATTTGAATATGGCCAGCTGTAAATCAAATTGCGATAATCTATATTTTGTGGTGTTTTGAGCGTGATCGGTCCAAATGACTGACTATCCATTTTATGAAATGAGTAAATCAAGTCTTGCCAGTCCTCGTTAATAGAGAGGTTGCTTTTTTGATAACATTTTTTATGGAGTTTCGATCGCAATTTTTGTAGATTGAATAGATACTGATCTGTACTTTTTGAAATGATGTTTAATCCTATGTTTTCTAAAAATGCTTTATCACTAAACTCGCGTAAACGAGGTTCGATAAAATCAGCAGTGAAAGGATTATTTTGATTAAGCTTATTTTGCTCTTGAATGTTTGTATTAATATCTTTTATTTCTGTATCAAAAAAACTAGAGCAACCACCAGTTGAAAAAATAAAAATTATAACGATTGTATACTTTAATGATTTCATTTTTGTATCCTTTACATTTTAAAATCGATGGGAACGATAAAAGTCCAGATTTCCTTTTTTATTTCAGTAGGAAATTCATTAAATTTTTTAATTGTTTTGAAAATATGCAGTGCTGAATCATTAAGAATAGTATGTTTTGAGTTTTCAATTAACTTGAGGTCTACGATTTCACCGTTAGATTGCAGTTTAAATTGTACTCGTACCTGACCGGTTAGGTTCATTTTTTTTGCTATTAGCGGGTAATATTTGTTTTGCATTATAATTTTTCTAACCTGCGATACGTATTTTTCTTCGACACTATATGCACTAGATCTAGCATTATTTTCGTCCGTTGAGGCCAGGTGTGAAATCACAGAAGCTTCATTATTTGACAACTGTTCAGAATTTGTAGTTTTAACGATTGTATTTTGTGATCTAGTCGATGTGTCGAGATCTTCTTGATTTAGAATGTTACTGTTTTGCGTAATTGTGTTTATTTCTTGATCAATTTGATTCGACTTAAGGTATATCGATTTAACTTTTTTCGAATTTATATTTTTATGATCAACTATTGATTGAGTTGAATGCTTTGGTATGGATACTGTAAAATCAATATAATGAGGAATTACAGATTTTTTTTCGTTCAATAACAAAAGCAGCACTGCAATAGTTACATGCAGCGCTGCTGAAATTAAAAAATAATTTTGATTATTATTTATAATTAATTTCATTGATAAGTGTTTTTGTAGCATTTAAATGTTGATCCAGAGCTTCCCATGAAACAGAATCAGCTTTGAATTGTCCCCAGTTGCTAATGAGTGATGTTGGAATCAAATTTACTTTTGCTGGATAGTCGTAGTGTGCAGCTGAAAACTGTTGTTGAATTTTATCTGTTAGTAAAAATTCAATGAATTTTTCTGCTTGAACAGTATTTTTTGATTTTCTATAAATTCCAATACCTGTTCCATTTATATGAGTTCCTGTTGTTTTCTGATTCACAAATTGAACTTTGACTGGAAATGCAGGATTAGCTTCTACAAGTGGTGCTAAATAATAATGATTCACTATGCCGATATCGCATTGCCCATTTGCAATTGCATTAATGACTGCTGTATCGCCATTCAAAGGTGCTACTGCTAAATTATTTATAATTTTACTTAGAAAATTTTTTGTCATTTCATATCCATAATTATGAATAAAACTTGAAATAAGTGCTGTATTATACGGATGTGAACCTGATCTTAAACACACTCGACCGTTCCATTCAGGCTTTGCTAAGTCAGAATAGTCTTGAAGTGAATGAGCTTCAACGCTGTTTGGATTGTATACAATTGTACGAGCACGAAAAGAAACAGCTATCCAATCTTGCGATGAATGAATGAGACCTTGAGGAACTACTGACTTTAAATTTGGATTGATTATTGGTTTTAGCCATCGAAGTTGACTTAATTCATTAAGATAAACTAAATCTTTTACAAAAATTAAATCAGCTGGTGATTGTTCTCCTTCAGCTTCTAATTTTGCTTTTAATTGTGGGTAGGCCAGCTCCACTATGTTAACTTTTTCACCTGTTAAAGCTGTGAATTCATCAACGATAGGCTGTAAACGAGCTGTCGGGCGATCAGTGTATAAATTAATATCTGCTTTTGATATTAGTGACAATAATAACGCAGTTATCAATGTAGTTATAATTTTCATAGAAACTCCTTTTAAATGTTTGGATTTCTTAATTTTAACAACTGTAAAATTCAATTTTAATTTATACGCGTTGTGAATTTGCAAATATGTTGAAACTGAATTGAAAATTTATTGATAATTGTTCTGACAAGTTATTTTAAATAGATTAAAGACCGAATCTTAGTTTTTTATTTTTAATCTTTTGTGAAAGAATAAAACTACCATTTATTTGATCCCATATAGAAAGTGATACTCCGAAGTTTGAATTATGATGTTCCGGATGGGTCGAATGGTGAATTTGGTGTTGAAACGGACTAATGAAAATATATTCAATTTTTCCGAATGAAATTGGTATGTGCGAGTGCCGAAGATTACTGCCTAGAAAGTTAAAAATAAATCCCATAAAGTGTGTTCCAAAAATAGTTATAACTGTAAGTTGCGATTGAAATAAATAGACAAAAACACCTGTTGTTAAACCTAACGAAAGACTGTTTCTTAGAATCGCTAAAATAACTTCGATCGGATGTGTTCGGTACAATGTTATCGGGGTCAATATTCTTGCTGAATGATGAGTTTTATGAAATTGCCATAAGAACGAATATTTGTGCATTAAGAGATGATGAATAAAACGCAAAAAATCATCATAAACAAAGTAACAAATACTAAATAGTGTTAAATTAATCCAGTTTGACTCGATTGAATCTTCAATGACATAGATGTTGCTGAAGAGAATTATTATTTGGCGTGCAATTGTAAAACTAAGATCAAATAGAGGAATTAAAATTATTGCTTTCAATAAAGCATTCATAAAATATATTTTGTAGTCTGTACGCGTAGATTGATTCCACCAATACTTATGATTGAATATGATTTTTTTAACTGAATAGAATAAATTCTCTTTACAGATAAAAAAAGTCCAAAGTATTATAAATAGAACTGCAATCACAATATTTAGATAGAATAATCTCGAAGTAGGATCATCGATCGGTATAAAAAAACGGTCGATAAGATCTGAAAATTCTTCTTTTAATCTAGATTCTAAAAAGTTAAAGTCCACGATTTTTAATATTAGATTCTTGTTGTAATTACAAGTTGAAGAGACATTTTGAAAGTCAAATGATGACATTATCATTTAGTTTTCATTTGTTTTTCATTCACTTTTCATTGCGAACTATACAGACTAAATGAGTTGTTCTATGTACTGCCTTTCTCATATAAAGTCTGCAGTTAAGGAGTATTAGAGTTATGTTTAAATTTAAAGTAAGTAAAGATATAGTCATTGTTTTCACAGTTGCAATATCGCATATTTTTTCTGCTAATGGAGTATATGCTCAATCGGAAGATAACAGCAGTAACAAATCTGAAATCGTCTTTTCATTCCAAAAACAAAAAAATCCTGAAGACCTAAAAAAAGCTACTGAAAAAATCAGCGAGCAGCTTACGAAAGAACTCGGACAGACGGTGAACGTATTAATACCGACTTCGTACGGCGCGACTGCTCAAGGTCTCATTTCTAAAAAAATTCAAGTCGCCTATATGGATTCGTTGCCATTTATTTTAGCTTCTAAAGAGGCTGATCTTGAAGTGATTTTAGTTGAAAAGCGTCAAGGTAAAACATGGTATAATTCAGTTTTTGTTGTTGCTAAAGATTCTAAAATTAAAAGTTTGAAAGATCTTAAAGGTCAACGTATTGCTTTTTCCTCGCAAACTTCAACATCTGGATATTTATTTCCGTTTAAAAGACTGTTAGACGATAAGCTTATAGCGAAGCCAGAGGACATTAAGTCATTTTTTTCGCAAGTTATCTATGCTGGGGGATATGACAAAGCTTTAATGGCTGTTGTTAACGGTCAAGCTGATGTTGCTGCAGTCTCTGATTATGCTATTGAAGGTGCTAAGGCTGATCTTTACTTAAATGCTGAGCAAAGGTCGCATTTGAAGGTTTTAGATCGAACACAAGGTGTTCCAACACATCTTATCGCCGTTTCTAAATCCTTAGATCCTGTTATGAGAAAAAAAATTCAAAAGGCACTTCTTGATCTATCAACAAATAATCCAGAACTCTTATCAAGTGTTTATGGAGCTGCAGAGTTTTCACCTGGGACTAAAAATCACACTGAAAAAACTTTACAAGCTCTTAAGAGAACCGATTTAAGTGTACAAGAGTTTGTAAAATAAGATAAAAAGACAGCATGTCCGAAGTTGTTTTATTTGAAGCAAAGCCCTTGATTTATGGTTATAATCTGGAAAGTCATCCGGTTTTAAAACTCGATCATTTTATTTTACGACCATTTGATCGAGTTTTATTAACAGGGTCGTCAGGTTCAGGTAAAACAACTTTACTTCGAATGATCGAAGGTTCTTTGTTTTCTCGTGAGACAAATATATTAAACAGATCTGATGCTGCTCTTATTTACCAAGATTTTCGATTAATTTCAGAATTAACTGTATTAGATAATGTTCTCGCAGGGGCTTTATACAAGTTAAAAATTTACCAGGTTCGTTTTGATCATGAATATCGTCAGCAGGCCATTCAATTGCTCGCAGAAGTTGGTCTTGGCGAATATATTCATCAAAAAGTAGCCTTTTTATCAGGCGGCCAGAAGCAACGTGTTTGCATAGCAAGAGCTTTAATGTCGCAACCAAAAATTCTTTTAGCAGACGAGGGCTTCAATCAACTTGATAAAAAAACTGCTTTAGCCATTTTTGATCTAATCAAAAACTTACAGTCGAAATACCAATTCGCTTTTGTGCTTTCTCAGCATGATCACAAAATACCAGAGACTGAGTTCAGCAAAGTTATTCATCTAGAATCTAATGTTGCAAAAGTAAAGTCGCCTCAGTATTTATCACGTTGGTGGATGGCTTTATTTAGTAGTCTTTTTGTATTTTCATTTTACTTTTTGAATACAAATGGTTTTAATGGTACATCATTTTTTGAATTATTCTACAAAACACTGAAATCGTTTTTGCCACTATCAATCGATGCATGGAAGTCCTTTGACTGGTTATCTGGTTTTAACTTGATTGCCGAAACTTTAGCTATGGCATTTTGGGGAACATTGTTAGGTTTTCTGTTATCAGTGCCAATTTCAATTTTAAGTTTGAATAATTTATTTAAAGATTTTGTTTCAAAGCCTATGCGTTTTATTTTAATGACTCTGCGAACAGTGCCTTCACTTATATGGGCTATTATTTTTGTAGCTGCGTCAGGTTTAGGATCGATCAGCGGGATTCTAGCTCTTGCTGTTTACACTGTAGGATATGCAGCAAAATTAAATTACGAGTCTATTGAAGATATAGATCAAAAAAATTACTTAGCTTTAAGACAGTTAAAAGCAAACCGATTCCAATCTTTTTGGTATGCTATTAGACCTGCAGCTTATCCAGTTTTAGTTTCAAATTTTTTCTTTATGTTTGAATATAACTTTCGCGGAGCAAGTGTCTTAGGTTTAGTTGGCGCAGGCGGGATTGGCCAACAATTAATGTATTTTATTGAATGGCGACAATTTCAAAATGCTGGATTGGTTTTACTCTTGATGCTTTTTGTAGTCATGTTAATGGATTATGGTTCTTCCATTTTACGTAAGCAAATTAAATTATCACGAGGAAGATAAATAAGTTAAGTATTTATAAATATACTTTAATCTCCAATGAGATCTTTAATTTTTAAATCAGTTATAATTAAATCACGAATAATCTCAAAGTACTTTACTTGAGCATTTAAAGCTCGTTCTGCTGAAGATATTATATCTGATGAACTTTTTGTGCCTCGAAGATACTCTTGCTTGGTCAGTCGCAAGTATTTTTTTGTGAGTTCTATATTTTTTTCTTCAAGATCAATTCTTGAATTCAAATAATTGATTTCATTTATTAGTTTATCAAGTGTTTCAAAAGATTGAAATATTTCTGATTGTGAATCATTAATCAGAGTTTTTTGTTGATAAAACAAGCTTCGAGTTAAATTATAGTCTGAAAATCCAGAAAAAAGTGGTATTGTAATTTTAAGTGATAATTCGTAATTGTTTTTTGTTTGGTTTTGATCACGATCAACTGGAAGCTGACCGTAAATTGCCTCTAGATTGACTTTGGGATGAAATGAGGCCTTGATATCTCTTTTTTCAAATTCGACAAGTGTTTCTTGTAATCGAGATTCTGACGTAATCTGATTAAATTTTTGTAGTTTAGCAACGAGTTCCTCGCGATTCATTGAAGTTGCAATGCGCGACAATTGATTAAATTTGAAATCAATATGGTTTTGATTTGTTTGAAAAACAATAAAAGTGAGTTCTTGTATTTTTTGCTTTAATTGTTGTTGTAATAATATCAAATCAGAATCTAATATTGATGATCTTAAAATAAATTCAAGTGTGTCGGTTTCCGTAATTAAGCCAGACCTTTTTTGAGAATTTGCAATTTGCTTTTGTTTATTGTTGTCTTCAATGGCTTGTTTATACAAACTTTCTACAGTTTTTAAATAGAGAATTTCAATATAAATTTGAGAAACATGATTTTTAATTCGATTATTTTGATGGATTATTTTTTGCTCGTAAAAATTAATTTCTATGTTTGTTTTGTCAATCGAATTACTATCTATTCCGCCAGCGTACAAATTCCAGTCAATTTTTCCAAAAAATGCATTAGAAAATTCTTTTTGATTTTCATATTGCGTTTCTTGCAAAACACTTTCAAGAGATAGTTTCGGTAAGTAATGTCCATATAGACTATCTTTTTTATATTTGAGTACTTTCAAATGTTCTCTAGTTTTTTCAATTTCTAGGCTGTTATTTTGTGCAAGTTTAATTAGTTCGGGTAACGAGATTTTGTTTTCGCGTGCCTGAAGTTTGAAGTTCAGAATAAAATTCAACTGAAAAAAAATGAATACTAACATTATTTTATATTTTATATGCATAAGAATATCCAAATTTATTATTAATTAGTCTTGTGGCTCTAAATTGTAGTTAATAGTGTCTGTTTTATTTTTGTATTTAGTTTTTATTTCTAGAGTATAACGATGTGAACCTTTTGAGTTTATTTTTGCATCAAAATATTTTGCTTGATTCGTCGTAAAATTTATCTTTTCACTTTTCATTTGTTTAGGATATTTTATCAAGCCCTCTATTTTGATATCGTTTAATAGTATGGGTTTAAAATCGTGATCGGTTATATAAATCTGAACATTGTCAGAATTGTGAATGAGTTCAATGTATAAATCATCTGTTCCTTTGATTTGCCCACCATGTGGTGCTATAATTGAGCCTGGTAGTTTATTGTGGCCTCATGAGATAAAACGTTTGCCCCCATACTCGTAATTAATAATAAAACTAGAATTTTAATAGTGCATTTTTTCATATGGTTTCCTTTTTGTTGAGTTTGATTTCACTTTCTTTAAAATTAATATTTTTGAGTGCAGATTTTTGACCATAATTATAGAATATTGTTGGAGTGACTATCATATCCAATAAAGTCGAACTTATAAGGCCCCCAACGATAACGATTGCTACAGGATGCAATATTTCTTTACCTGGCTGGTTTTCTGCGAATACGAGTGGTAGTAGTCCAAGAATTGCCGTTAATGATGTCATGAGAACTGGGACTAATCTTTCGATTGATCCACGTATAACCATTTCTTTAGAAAAGTATTCATTTTCATATTTCATTAAGTGTAGGTAGTGCGAAATCATCATTATTCCATTGCGACTAGCAATTCCGCAAAGTGTGATCAAAGCAACGAGAGTTGCAATCGAAAAAGTTTTACTAGTCATGAATATTGCGATCAAGCTACCAATAAGTGCAAGTGGGATGTTAAGCATAATTTGTATTGCGATAAACATTGATTTAAAATGTGAATATAAAACAACAAATATGCCAATCAATGATAATAGTCCCAGAATTAAAATTAATCTACTTGCTGCCTGTTGACTTTCGAATTGCCCACCAATCTGTACTGCATATCCTTCAGGGAGTTTTATATTTTTAATTTGAGCATTGATCTCTTTAACTATTGAATTCAAATCTCGTCCATGTGTGTTTGCTGAAACGATTATTCGTCTTTGAGTATTTTCTCTATTGATTTGATTAGGGCCTTCGGCTTCATAGATATCTGCAATTTTCTCTAAAGTTATTTTTTGGCCATCTGGCATAACCTTAAGTTGAATTTTTTTGATCGTATCTAAGCTCTTTCGAGATTTTTCATCGAATTGCATGTAGATATTAAATGTCTTTTGTTGCTCTATCGTTTGCCCAATGATCTCACCATTGAGAGCCTTTTCTAATAGTTTTATAATTTCGCCTGTTGCAAGTCCGTATTGACCAGCATCTTCACGTAAAATTTGAATTTTAATTTGAGGTATTAAAACTTGTTGTTCTACTTGTAGATCAACTAAACCTTTTACATTTGTTATAGCATTTTTGATCTCATCAGCTTTAGCTCTTAAAGTTTTCAAATCTGGTCCAAAAACTTTAATAGCGATTTGAGCCCGCACTCCAGATAGTAAGTGATCAAGTCGATGGGAGATTGGTTGGCCAATACTAGTGTATACTTCATCTAAGCTATCAAGATTTTTTCGAATATCGTTTAAAACAAGATCACGCGGGCGACCCTCATTTTTGAAATCCACATCGATTTCAGAGTAGTGAACTCCTTCGGCATGTTCGTCTAGCTCAGCACGACCTGTTCGTCTTGCTACAGACTTAACTTCTGGAACACTTAAAATTAAAATTTCAGCTTGTTGTCCTTTAGCGTTAGATTCTTCAAGTGAAATGCCGGGTTGGGTAATCACATTAATTGTAGCTGTTCCTTCATTGAATTGAGGTAAGAAATCTTTTCCCATAAAAGGTACAAGCGCTACAGATATGATGAATAAAAATACAGTTGATGAGATAACAATTTTAGGATGGTTTAAAACAATATTTAATATTTTACGATCAATGGCTTTAAGCTTAGTAACAAGTGTACCTTCATTATGTGCGTTTAGATGTTTATCTTTGAGTAAATACGAACAAAGAACAGGTGTGATTGTTAATGATATTATAAGTGAGGAAATAAGTGAAATAATATATGCCAAACCAAGTGGAATAAAAAGCTTGCCTTCAATACCACTTAAGTAAAAAAGTGGAATAAAAACTAAGACAACTATTATAGTAGCAAAGACTATTGAATTTCTAACTTCGCTCGATGCATTGTAAATGACTTGCAATATTGGTTCAGGATTGTTTTTAAGCTTATTTTCACGTAGACGTCTAAATACATTTTCAACATCAACAATTGCGTCATCAACAAGTTCTCCAATGGCTATTGCAAGACCACCAAGTGTCATTGTGTTAACTGTTAAGCCAAGCATTTGAAAAACGAGAGTTGTCATTAGAAATGATAGTGGAATAGCTGTCAATGTGATCAGTGTTGTTCGATAATTCATTAAAAAAATAAATAAAACCAGAAAGACTAGAAGTGTACCATCTCTCAAAGCTTCTTTGACATTTTGTATTGAATTTTCAATAAAAATTGATTGTTTGAAAAGCTCTGTGTGTAGCTTTGCACCTTTTGGAAGTTCTTTATTTAGTTCAGCGAGAACTTTATCAATTTGACGGGTAAGATCAACTGTATTAGCGCCAGGTTGTTTTTGAATACTTAAAATAACGGCTGGTTTGCCATTAACACTGCTATCACCGCGTTTAACTTGTGAGCCGGTTTTAACTTCAGCTATATCTTTAACAAAAACTGGTCGTCCTAAGTGCTGACCAATTACAGAGTTTAATATTTCGGACTCTGATTTAATTGTACCAATGTTTCTAATAAGATACTCGCGTTTATTAATATCAATAAAACCACCAGTAGAATTTGTACTCATTGATGCTAGATGATTTTCGATTTCTTCAAGCACTAATTGCTTATTTTGGATTTTTTCCGCGGAGAGTAGAACTTGATATTGTTTAACACCACCTCCAATTGAAACAACTTGAGATACACCAGGTATTGCCATAAGTCTTGGACGAATTGTCCAATCAGCAAACGTTCTTAAATTAATAGGATCGATTTGCCCATCTGTTGATAATCCCACAAGTTGAATTTCTCCCATAATGGATGAAATCGGTCCCATGACAGGAGTAACCTTAGCCGGTAGTCTTTCTTTTATAAGTTGCAACTTTTCAGATACAAGCTGTCGATTACGATAAACATCAGAATTCCACACAAATTCGACATAAATAATTGATAAGCCAACGCCTGACGTTGAACGAACGCGTTCAACGCCAGGTAAACCGTTTAATACATTTTCAATTGGTATTGTAATTAGCGTTTCAACTTCTTCGGGTGCTAGTCCATGACCTTCCGTCATGATGTTAACTGTCGGTCTGTTGAGATCAGGAAAGACATCAATTGGCATTTTAAGAGCTGTCATAGTACCTACGACAGTCATAATAAGTCCAATGACGATTGTAAAAAGTCTGTGAGTTAACGAGAAAGCAATAATTCTATCTAGCATCGAAAATTCCGATCTTTAGTGGTGGTTGGAGTGATCCATATTTTGATGATTATTTTGCTGCTGTGTTGTTGTTGTGAATCTGAGCGGTAAGTCGTATGTTGCCGGAGATCCTTTTTGTGTTTTGCGTTGAGCGTTGAGAATAAGTTGTGCCGGTTCAGTTATAATTTGAGATTTACAAAAATATGAGTTTCTTTCAGATTTACAATCTAATTCTAATGTTTTCTGTTGAGTTTTAATAGATGCTTTAAGATTTGAGTTTTTAGTTGTGGGATTTTTCCATTCAATATCAAGCAGGTAAATGCGATATCCGTTTTTTTCAGGAACGACTTCTGTGTGAAAAGCCCCAGGCATTCTTATGTAGCCCCCATGAGGACCAGGCTTATCTTCGCCGTGTGAAAAGGCTTGTAATGTTGTGAATAGAATAAAGGCAGAGATGAGTATTTTGTTGGTATTTTTCATGAGTCCCTCAGTTGTTATATTGTTTGACTTATAACGTACTAGGGCTGTGATTATATAAATGTGACAAATAATTTATTACGGTTCAAAAATATAATTAGTGAACCGTAATGATACGGTGAGTTTAATTCTTAACTTTACCAGGTAAACTTAGATCACCTGAAGCTACTTTGAAGATATTTTCAATGCACAGCAGTGGTGCGTGAACAGATTCGTTGATACGTAATCCTGATGTCACTCCGTCAAATTTTGCGCTTTCAACAGCTGCAATGTTGTCAAATGGAACTTTTACTGACACTGTTTTTTGAGAGAATTGAGGGTGGTATCCTGGACTATCTATGTACAGGGGGACTCCTGGCCATGTTTTTGGAAGTTTGGGTTTTACGCCGTCGGGTATATCTTTAACTTTCATTCCTTTGCTTCCACAAGCTTCATCTGGAGTTAAGACAACCCAGTGTGTGTGCCACTTTGAACCATCATTTTCAAATAGTGGTGTGTCGTTAAAATCAGGATGTATAGTCACTGCTAAAGCTAAAATACCGGATTTAGTTTCAAATCCGACTTCAGATGGGTCGATTGATGTTGGCCAAACATACGAGAATACTTTTGCACCAGCAAACTTGCCATTTTTTTTAGGTTTTTCTGATCCGGCTTTTCCTGATACTTCAATTTCAAATTTGGCAATATTGCCTTCGGTTGTGATTGCTGTTCTAATTATATCGAATGCAGCATGAGTAGTTTTTTTCTTTTGCGACTTAATTTCTCCAGCGAACATGAGTTGTGGCATCAGTACCAATGTGGTGATGACTCTAGTTATTGTTTTGGTTGTCATTTTTACTCCTTTGTTTTGTAAATCACTTGATCGTAATTCAAGTGTTTGTAAATTAATTTTGATATTTCAGATCCTAAATGCATGTCATCGAGGATTCCAAAGTGATGAAAAACTAAATAGCCTTCTGGGTCGAATATTAACCATGAAGGCGTGCCCTGCAGATTAAATCTATCCATAGTTAAAGGTATTCTATTGGTAGGTTGTGGTTGATCGATCCCGACTGGGAAAGTCACTCTAAATTCACTCAAAAATGCTTTGAGTGAAACTTCTTGCATGGCTTCGTGATGTTCGAAAACCGTGTGTAGTCCAATGACTTGAACAACATTTGCACTAAATAAAGAGTGAATTTTTTGTGCTTGAGGTATGCCATGTAAGACGCAACCTGGGCAAAGCATTTGAAATGCATGAACAGCAGTTATTTTTCCAAGGCTTTGATTTGTTAAAGAAAAATTAGCATCAGCGTTAAGCCATTTCGATGTAATTATTTTATCAATTTTATTGTCGTTATACATTTTAACCTCACCTTAATATAGTTTAGAAACGTAACTATATTAAGGTGATCTCATGTTAAATTAAGCTTGTCAATAAGGTTTAGATGCTATACTATATATAAGTATGGAAATGATGAATATCTACATTGATAGGCTTGTGTCTGCGCATAAAACACTTATGCGTCACTTTGCACAAGAAAACACGTTACAAATGGTACAAGTTGAAATCATTCAATATCTTTCTTTATGTAATCGGTACTCAGATACGGCGCAAGCACTGTCAGAATATTTAGGTCAGACTAAGGGCAGTTTATCGCAAAGTATAAATCATTTAGAAGATGTTGGATTGATTAAGCGTATTCAAGATAAAAAAGATAAGCGTGTTTATCATATTGAATTAACGTCAAAAGGTTTACAAATATCTCGTAAGTTTCAACAAAAGATTGAGTTTCAAGGGGAGACAAAAGAGCAAATTCAACAGTTAAAAAATTTATTAAGCCATTATCAACGCCTAAATCAACTTAAGACTTTTGGGATTTGTTTTACATGTAAATATAATATAGCAATTGATCAGCATAAATATAAATGCGGCCTTACTGATGAAAATCTAAGTTCCACAGATGTTAACTTAATTTGTCGAGAGCATAGCGAGCAATCAATTAAATAACTCACTTAACTTTATAAAGTGCTCTCTCAGGCTGACACTCTCTGATAAGTTTTGCATGAAGTCAAAATTTAAAGTTTGTTCTACGGGCTGAGTGAAGCCATTTAATCGTAAATAAAAATCTGCTGTTATATAGCGAAAATTTGGATTGAGCTCAAAAACGTAGTGAACAACGTTCCTGAGATTTTTGAGATCAGATATCTGTTTAATCTCACAAAAATCAATTATACTCTTAAGTTCTCGTTCATTAATTTTTTCACGTAGAAAATTGCTATGTAAATAGCTTATCAATATAATACTAAACATATTTTTAAATCCGTTAGAATGAATATTCTTATTTAAAGCAGATCTTGATTCAAATAAAGTGCAGTATGAATTCATTTCTAGAAAGTTTTTGTGAAGAGAGTCCTGTGCATAAGAAATAGCAAGAAGTTCACACGTATTAGCAAATGATTCTTCAAGAAACATTGTGATTATATTTTCATTAGAAGAGAGTTGTATGCTTGGACGTAAAGACCGTGCAACAGCATGGCATGACTCATGAAATAAATAATTTGGTTTAAGATTGTCGACAACGTGGTGCCATTCGAGATTGTTTGTTTTAGAAATAACTTTTTGCAGCGGTGAAACATTATCGATATAAGGTATTTTTTTTGATAGTAAAATATTTTCTAATTGTGCCATCGGGAAAGATAAGTATTCAGCCGGTGGGTGATTAGTAAATTTAAAATTATGATGAATTAGATTGTCTCGAACTAATTTATAAACTTTATTGTTTTGCAATAAATAACCATCACCCAAATTGTCTTTAAGCGAGATTGAGGACGTGGTTTCTTCATGAGTTTTGAGAACTGTCGATAGCTTCATACGCAACCTAGTATAATACATAATAAACTGAGTGTATATATTCAAACACATATATTCATGCCTGAAAAATTTGACGATAAAAGTTCTACTCTTTTTATGATTCTTCGCTATGATAATCTTATGTCTGATCAGGATCATTTAAATACCACGCAGAATAATAATTTAAGTCATAAATCTGACCTAAGAAGTAAATTTCGATTAGGTGGTGCAATACAAGTAGCAGTTGGCATTTTTTTGAGCCGTATTATGGGACTTGTACGTATGCGAGCTTTGGCGCATTTTCTCGGGGATTCTGCGGCTGGTGATGCATTTTATGCCGCACTCAAGATACCTAATTTTCCGCAAAATTTATTAGGTGAGGGTGTTTTATCAGCCTCTTTTATACCAGTTTATGCTAATTTAATTGCAAAAGATAAAAAAGAAGAAGCCGGACAAGTTGCAGGTGCTATATTAGCGTTGTTGGCCATTATTGTTTCGTTCATAGTCATTTTTGGTGTTTGGTTAACTCCGCAATTTATTGAGATAGTTGCTCCTGGATTTGATCTAGAAAGAAAGTTACTTACGATTAGTTTGGTGCGAATAATATTTCCTGGTACTGGTTTACTTGTTTTATCTGCGTGGTGTTTAGGAATCTTAAATAGTCATGGACGCTTTTTTCTTTCTTATGTGGCTCCTGTAGTTTCAAATATTTCAGTGATTATTGCGCTTATATTATTTCGACACGAGACAAATCTCAATCAATTAGCTATCTATGCTTCGTGGGGGTTGGTTTTAGGTAGTTTATTGCAATTTTTGGTTCAGTTGCCATCATCATTGAAACTGATTACTTATTTAAAACTTAATTTGAATATTAAATTAAATTCCATACGAGAAATTTTAAAGAATTTTGTTCCGGTTGTTTTCAGTCGTGGGGTCGTACAGCTGAGTGCATATATTGATAGTATTTTAGCCAGCTATTTACCGTCTGGAGCGGTTGCAGTTTTAGGATACACACAAGCTATCTATATGCTGCCGATTAGTTTATTCGGTATGTCTGTTTCAGCAGCCGAACTACCAACAATGTCCAAATCATTTGGTGATCCTGATTTTAGTCAAAGGCTTCAGAAAAGAATTAATGATTCCTCTCGAAAAATTGCTTTTTTTGTTATTCCGACTGTCGCAGGATTTTTATTACTTGGCGATGTGATTGCCAGCTTATTATTCCAAACTGGTCAATTTGATGAACAAACATCGAGCTATGTTTGGATGGTTTTGGGCGGCTCTGCGATTGGACTGCAGGCATCAACTTTAGGAAGGTTGTATTCCTCGGCATTTTATTCATTAAGAGATACGAAGACACCACTTAAGTACTCTATGATTAGAGTTTTTTTAACAACTGGTTTTGGATACATCGCTGCATTGAAATTACCAGTCTTACTATCAGTTGATTTAAAGTGGGGTACTGCTTTTTTAACGGCTTCGTCAGGCTTTGCTGGATGGATCGAATTTTATTTATTGCGACGAAAGCTTAATCAACTCATTGGTCTGACTGGTTTAAATATTAAAATTAATGTTCAATTATGGGGAGCATCGTTAATTAGTGGCTTAGTTGCTTATTTGATTAAAGATTATATCAACCTAGAGGTCGTCTTTATAAAATGTGCAATGATATTGATCGTGTTTGTTCTTATTTATTTTCCATTAACTTTATTTTTGGGTTTAGACGAATCAAAAATAATTTTTCAAAAAATAAAAACTAAATTTTTAAAATAATTGCTGACACTAAAGCTAAAAATAATGAATTTTTTATTTTGTTTTAAAAAGAGATTTATTTATGAACTTCGTTCTAAATGCGTATCTTTATGCGACGTCACTTTTTGAGATTAGACAAATCTTAATTTTTTTAAAGGTTCTTTAACTTCGGACCGAAACAATACATGGGAATGCTATTTGTGTAACTTTTGTTTATTTACTTTTTGTAAATAACATTGGTCTTTGGAGGACTTAAATGAAAACCATGATTTGGCTCAATATTTTGAGACGACTTCATTTTTTATCTGGTTTTTTTCTTATTGCTATTTTAACTGGATGTTTACCTGAAAATCAAAGTTTAGATCAAAGTTTAAAAGATTCAATTGGTGTGACACGTACACTTGGGTTTAAAGGACTTGAAACGGTGCAGACAATTACAGGTTCAAAGTTGCAGTTGAGTTGGACTGAATCGACAGATCCTGAGGTCGTTGCTTATAATATATATGATACAACTAACATGTTTAATCCAATATTGGTTGCGACTATACCTATTCCGTCGTCTGGAACTTTTTTAACTAAGGGTGCAAATGGCAATCCTCTTGTAGCAGGTACGTATTATTCGTTCAATGTGAAAGCAGTAACTGCTAAGCAAAAAGAAGATGACAATACTGTAAACAAAGGAGCAATTCCTTATTCTGGTGTCATCAGTTATCAAATTATTGATGGATCAACAGTTAAACTCACAATTAATAATCCTTCAAATGCTGATCGCGCAAAAGCGTTTTGTAAAGTTGGATTAACAGCAATCACAGAAACTTTATTAGCTACGCAAGAAGATGTTTCTAAAACAGAAATTACACTGACGGGTTTGACTGCGGGTACGCAGTACACTTGTCGCGTTGGACTTGAAATTGGAGCATTCGTTGACAACAATAAAAATACTGTGACCTTTATTCCATTAGGTATGGCAACACGTCTTGTTTTCATTAATCAACCGACAAATGGACAAGCGGGTGTTGTTTGGGGTTCGCAACCTGTTGTCGCTATTCAAGATGATAATGGTAATACAGTAGCAGCAGGTCCTGATTCAAATGCAGCAATTACTTTAACAATTTCATCAGGTTCTGTATCTGGTACTGTTTTTTTAAATGCTGTAAATGGTATCGCTACATTCACAGGTTTAAGTACAGCAGACATGGGGATTAAGACTTTAACTGCGACAAAAGAAGATAAGTCTGGCTTCACTAATGGTGCAGCTAGCTTATCTGTTACATCTAATCAGTTCACGATTGCAGCAGGACCTGTAAGTCCGTTATTTTCATCAATATCATTAACAGCATTATCAGGAACACCACCACTTATCGCGAACGGATCAGATTCATACTCAGTTAAAATGACCTTAAAAGATCAGTTCGGAAATCCCGTATCTGGCGTGTTACCGCAATTTGCTTCAAATATTTTAGCAGGTGATACTTTAGTACAGCCTTCGGTAGCGACCAACACGTCTGGTGAGGCTACTGGATCTATAACAACTTTAGTTGCTGATGATGTTGCTCCATTTAGAAAATTATCAATTAGTTCACCTTCGGGATTAAGTGATGTTTTTGTTTTAGCTCCATTTACCGCTGGACCGGCAGTCAAATTAGGATTTATATCGCAGCCAACATATTCAAATGCGGGTATGTCTACATTTCAAGTTGGTGTCTTTGATTCGAATGGAAATATTGTAAGATCTTCTGCAGCTTCAATCACTGTTGCTTTATCATCAGCATCTAACTTGGTAGGAGCAACTCTATCTGGGCAAACTAATGTTTCAGCTGTCAGTGGTACTGCGACGTTTTCGGGTTTATTAATTGATAAATCTGCTAATGGATATAAGTTAACCGCTAATTCCGGTACATTAACTGAAGCTCTAAGTAATCCATTTAATGTGACTGCAGGTACACCAACAAAACTAGTTATTGCTGGAGCAAATTCAGTTAAATCAGGTCAGTGCAGTACTGCTGTTACTGTGCAAATTCAAGACGTTGGAGGAAACCCAACAAAGCCTGCTTCAACTAAAAATATAATTTTAAGTGGACTAGGAAGTGCAAAAGTTTATACAAGTAATACGTGTACTGGCGGAGCATTAAATGTGAGCTCTTCATTCACATTATCATTCAATACTTCAACAAATACGAAAACAATTTATATTTCAAATACCAAAAGTGAAGTGTTAAACTTAGTCGCTTCAGAAACGAATTTATCAGCAGGCAATAAAACATTTGTCGTTACGCCGAGCCAAATTAGAATGCAAGCGCCAACATCGGTTATTGCGGGATTGTGTTCGTCAGCTATAGTTGTCACACCTTTGGGTTCAGACAGTGCAAGTGCGCCAATAGCTGTTTCTTCTACTACAGTTGCGATCACAGGGCTAGGATCTAGTGCAAAACTTTATAATGATTCATCATGTACGACTGAAGTTAATGCGTCGAGTTTGAATTTACCAATTACAACTGCTGCACCTTCTTTGAACATAAGTTATTACATTAAAAGTGATAAGTCCGAATCTCTGTCATTAAATATTACTGATTTAAACTCAGTTTCAGCTGATCAAATGGCTACGCTTTCAGGGGCGCAGCCAATAACAATTTTACCGTCAGATATTGAATTGACCGGTCCAACAAGTGTTGTTGCTGGTGCGTGCTCGACGGCTTACACCATTAAATTAAAAGATCGCCTCGGTAACTTTGTTACTCCAAATCAAAATATAATTTTGAAAGTCAATGGTCTATCTGGCAAACAAGGACGCTTTTATTTATCATCAAGTAGTTGCAGTTCAGGCTCTGGTGCAATTTCTGCAGCTTCAACGATCACATTTAGTTCAGGATCACCATCTATGTCCTTATTTTTTAAAGACACGGCTGCTGAATCATTGGCTATTTCGATTGTCGATTCTGCGAGTGTTGCACCAAAAATGAATGACTCTAATATTATTAACATAGGTGTCTCTCCGTCGGCATTACAGTTGTCGACGTCGTTGTTTCCGTTGCAAGCAGATACATCATTATGTGTTGGCCCATTTGTCTTAAATACGATGGATGGTCAAGCCACTCCACAAGTGACGAATGCCATTAGTCCAATCACGGTCAATTTATCAACGACTGGTTATTCTGTTGGTTTTGAAGGTGCTGGGGCATTTTATACGACGTCTTCTTGTTCAACAAAAGTCAATTCGATTGTATTCAATGCTGGTGAAAATACTAAAAATCTTTACTTTAAAGGTCAGTACCCTGGTTCAATAAATTTAGTCGCAACGGATGCTGGATCTATTTTAACATCTGCAAATTTATCTTGGACAGTTAAGGCTGCGAGAGCATTTTTGGGCGGATCTTCAAAAATGTTTGATGATTTTGCGAATAAAACTTTTTCATTTAGAGCAAGCATATCTCCGACTTCTGCATATGTTGATGGGCCAACAACTATTCGAGGTATGGCTTTCGATCCAACAAAAAGATTTCTTTATGTGGCTGATGAAGGTGCAAGTCGTATTTTAAAATATGATTACACCAATGGTCGTTATATCGGCTGGATTGGTAAAATTGCCAAAATGAATGATGCGAATACAACAGTGCCTGTGACTGGATCTATGAAAGATAAAATCCCTGGCGATCCAGCCTACACTGATTTGCCTTCTGCAAGTAGCTGTGTAAATACGGTCAATGTACAAACGCTACCGGGTTGGTGTGTTGGTGGTATTTCGAGTAATTGGGATATAACAACTAACGGTAATCCGTATGGACCTCGACAACTCGTTGTTGATGATACTTATATTTACGTACTAAATAACGTTAATACGATTACTCGGCATTTTGCAAACACAGGGGCTTTTGATGGTTGGATCGGCCATATACAAACTGCACCTACAACTGCGGTGATGACTGGTGGACCAGCAAATTGTAGTTCGTTCGGTTTTGACAAAATGACACCTGGTTGGTGTTCAGGTGGTGCTAATGCTAAGCCATGGGATAATGGTGGCCCTCGAACAAGTCGTAATTCTGATTGGGGTTATGGCGATGGAACTATGTCAGATGTAAACTCAATAGCTCAAGATAGCAATTATTTGTATGTCGGGCAGCGTGGAGCCATTTTTAGATTTGCTAAAGCTAGTGGAGCATTTAGTGGTTGGATTGGAAAGTATCATGCTGGCGCACCTTCACAACCTGCACTGAGTGATGCTGATGGTGGTGCCGGTGGATGTACCACTCCTGGTGCGTGGACAAATAGCGTTACTCCTGGTTGGTGTATAGGCGGAGCATATTACCGTGCCGTTACAACGACTGAATCAAGACAAGGTGCAATTGGAAATGGTTCAGCTGTATTTGTTGATGGTAACAATCTCATTGTTTTCGATGCGTGGAATGGCGGTGTCGCGAATGTGTACAATAAAAATACCGGTGCATTTATAAGATTTTTACCTGACTTTGTATCTGTAAACTCGGCGCCATACGCCGTATTCAAAGATTCGTTATCTGGAAATTTGATTGGTGCTGATACATCGCGAAGTCGTTTAGTAGCACTTGATGGTAATGGCGGTACTGTTGGATGGATGGGTAAAGTTAATACCAATCCATCTGGTGTTATGCAAAATGCTATGAGTTTTAACGGTAATTGTTCAGGCTTAAATCCAAGTGATAATACACCAGGCTGGTGCTTAGGTGGAACTGAGCGTGGAGGCTTTGACTTAGGAGCTTACCGTGAAGTTTTCTCGGTCGTTGATGATGGTACAGGCCACATGCTTGTGGCTGAATATAGAGTTCCATCTATTCGAAAACTAAAAATAGACACCGGAGAATACGTTGGCTCAATGGGTTTTGATGGAAAACCCGATAATGGTTGGAATAATGATGCCATAACTTTGGCACAAAAATTTGGTATTGCTGATGATCAGTTTTATTCTCCGCAAGGTACTTATAACGATGGAACTTATTTATATGTAGCTGATGCTAACAATGGCCGTATAAAAAAGTATGAATTAGCTACAGGTCAACTTGTAGGTTCGATAGGTGGTATCACAACTAAACCAACTGGCGGAGAATCAGGATGCACGGCTTTTTCACCAATGATTGTTAGTAACAAATGGTGCTTAGGGGCATTACCTAATTTATGGAGTGCTACTGGTGTTAATGTATTGGGTAACAATAACATGGATGGTCTAATGAGGTATCCAATTTCAATTACTGGTGATGGTGCTGGGAATCTCTACGTTGTAGATAATCAATTACATCGTGTATTGAAATTTTCGACATCAGGAGCATATATTGGATGGACAGGGGGTAATATATCTTCTGTCCCAACAACATGTACGAATACATCTGCTCCACCAACCAATGGGGCACTTACACCTGGTATTGGTTCTTACACGCCTGGTTGGTGTAAAGGTGGTATGAGTAATTGGTCTGCTACGCAGACGCAGGGACTTAGAGATCCAGGTGCTATAACATATCAAGCTGGATATTTGTATGTTGCAGATAATTCGAATAATCGTATTGTTCGTTATGATGCCGCTACAGGTGCTTTTAGTGGATGGGTTGGACGCTTTGATACAACAAACCCGCCGACAATCGGTTGTACTGCTACTAATACAGAATCCGGCGTTAATGTGGCTAATGGTTGGTGTATGAATGGTCTTGCACAAATCGCTAAAAATCAGTGTTCAGGTACGGGTATGGATCGTGGTGGTGGTTTTGCATTCTGGTCTAATTTAAACGGACAACAAACTGCTACAAACGGAGTAGCAAGTGACTCTTCAAGTTTATACATAGCTAATCATTGTAATAACCGCATAGATAAAATCGCGTTAGCAAATGGTGTTTGGCAAGGGGCTTACTCAACAAGATGGAATAACGGTAGTGGCGCAGCACTGACCGCTGGAAGTTCGGTTTATTCAACAGATCCAGCTGTTGTTGTGACTTGGACTGGGCAAGGGCGAATCACGGGTCTTGCTGTTAATTCTACACACATTTATTTTGCAAGTCGAAATGATCCGACATCTGGTTGGGATTCAGGGTCAGCCATCGTGAAAGTTAATAAATCAAGCGGTGCTGTCATTGGCTGGCAAGGAAGTATCCACACAAATCCTGCATGGTCAGTCACTGGTGGTGACTGTCCTGCTGGCGCAACTGGTCTAACGCCAGGTTGGTGTTTAGGTGGTGCATCGGCACGTGGTATTAAATTAGGAGAGTTTGATGACGCGAGAGCCTTGTCTGTTGATGACAACTTTGTCTATGTTTCTGATGTTAATACTCACCGAGTAACGCGTATTCCAAAGTGATCTATTTCTGATTAAAGTCTACCGAGATTGTAACTCATAAGAAAACCAGCCATTAAGCTGGTTTTCTTATTTTGAAACAATCAAAATAAGAAATAATAAAATCTAGAATGATAATCGTAAGCAAATTTGCATAAAGAAAAAGACCAAAAAGCCGATAAGAATCATGAGCTTATTCAAATACTTAGAATGTTTAGGAGCATTTTTGAAACAAAAAATGTTGTCTCAGATTTTTGTTACTTTTTTGAAAACCATGTTCGGTTTTTATTTTTCTTTTTATTTTATGAGTTGTTCTGCTGGAGGCGATTTAATTAATCCAGCTTCTGAAAAAGCTGCTTCCATTATAGTTCCTGTTCCTCTTGTGACATTTCCGACAGAGTCTGTTTACTACTCTAATCAAAATCAATTAACGATCACAGGTCTGTGTCAATCAGAAAGCTCAATACGTCTAACAGGTTTATATGATACGCAATCATTGATCTGTCAAAATAACTCTTTCTCATTTTTAGTTGCGCAAGTAAGCGATAGTGTTAATTACTATACAATACAGCAAATTCAATCAGACGGAAGTGTATCTTTTCCTGTTAATGTCATATGGATTAGAAAATCGACAGTTTCAAAACCTGTAATTACGTCACCTACAAGTAATCCTTATTTATCTTCTGATAATGAATTAACATTAATCGGAACTTGTGAATCTGAGACAACAATTTCACTAAGCGGAGATGGGGCTGGTTCTGTAAAGTGTGTTAATAGTGCGTTTAACTTAACTCTTCCTAAAGCCGTAGATGGTGATTTTAATCTCGTCGTTACACAAACCGATAAAGCAGGGAATTCTGCATTTACTAATTTTGTATGGAAAAGATATTCTTTAAACGTCTCGCCGCAGAGTGCAACGCTTCCTGTAGATACTGAGCAATTAATATCGGTTTCTGGTGGATCAGGTACATATACACTATCTTTAATCGAAAACAATTCTGGCGGTAGTCTCGACACAGTCACAAAAATTTATAGAACAGGTCCGTTAGCAGGAGTCGTCGACAAAATAAAAATTGCAGACAGTCTTGGTGTTGAATTTATTTTAAATATCGCAACAACTGCTGGAGCTGTTGATCACATTAGTTATGGTTCGCCAAGTGGCAATAATCAAACAGTTGCAACAAATACTATTTTACCGGTTTCTTTGACGGCAAAAGTTGTTGATCAATTTGAAAATCCAATTGTTTTGTATCCTGTTTATTTCAGACAAACAATCGGTGATGGTTCAATAATTGGTTCGCCTATTCAAATTACAGATTTACTAGGTCAGGTTCAAATTCAAGTTAAGTCTGGAATTCATTCACTAACAAATACAATTGAGGTTGGTCCTATTAACGCTGTATTACCTGATGTTGCTGGTACAGGACAATCACAACTTAAATTTAGTTATAATGTTAACTTTGCTAATAAAGCACAATTCGGAACAACATTTCCTCTAAGCACAAGTCCTCTCCAAGTCGTCAGTGGCGATGTTGATGAAGATGGAATTGTTGACTCTGTAGTTATAAATAATGGCGAGCCAAGTCTTGGTGTTTTAATTGGTTTAGGTAATGGTTTATTTAGTGATATGGTTAAAATAAAACCTGTTTGTCTAAATCCAATTCAAGTTGTTCTAGCTGATACTAATGGTGACAACCATAAAGATCTTGTGGTGTTGTGTGGATCTGCAGCATTTGGTCAAGGTGCATCACTTGCTAATATTATGCAAATTTTTGTAGGTGATGGCGCAGGTCACTTTGGTGCGGCCCAAAATATTCCTGTAGATTTGGATGAAAGTGTTCCGACCCAATTAGCATTGGGTGATTTTAATGGAGATAGTAAAATCGATATTGCTGTGGCAATTTCAACTTATTTATCGGCAGCAACACCTGACAATGGCGCAATTTCATTTAGATTTGGTAATGGTTTAGGACAATTTTCTACAACACCTCAATATATTGAGACAGGAAAAGGAACAAATGGTTTAGTGACGGGATACTTTAATTCGACATCGAAACTTGATGTAGCTGTAATCAATTCGGTAACAAATCAATTGCAATTTTTATTTAACACAACCAGTGTATCGGGTTCGGCCGTTACATTTGACACAAGTAATACTTTACCGCTTGATCCATCACCTATGTTTATTAAATCAATGACGATTAATGGACGTATGGGATTAGCTATATTAACGGGTTCTGGTAAAATAAATTTATTTAACGATGATGGAACAGCAACAGGTAGTTTTTATCCGCTGGACTCATTAGTTGTCGGTTTATCTGTTACTTCGTTAGCAACTGGAGATTTAAATCAAGACTCAATAGATGATCTATTAGTTTCAAACTCTGATGAAAATAGCTTGTCCTATTTTAGGGGGCAAATCGATGGTTCATTTGTACTGCAGTCATCAATTGCAACAGCAGGAGTTCCTATCTCTGTCGAAATGAATTTTGTTAATTCAGATAGCTTTAAAGATATTTTAGTTGTTGGTGCTGAAAACTCTGTGCTTGAGTTTATACCAGGTCGTTCTGATGCATATTTTGGATTTAATTTTGAAATAAATGATATAACAGGTGCGATTTCTAAAGTTGTAAGTGCTGATTTTGATGGAGATGCAAAACCTGATTTAGCACTTTTAAGTCCAACGGATCGTCATATTCACATAATGAGAGGAAACGCTGATGGTCTATTGACTTTAGTCAATGCGACGTTAGATACGCAAGATCTTTCAAGTTACATGATTTCTGCGGATTTACGTGCTAATGGTTTAAATGATATAATCGTAGCTAATCCAAATCGTAATACAGTTAAAGTTTTTCTTGGACTTGGTAATGGAGGTTTCGCGACAGGTGTAGAGTATGCTGTTGGTAATTCTCCGAACTTTGTTGTTGCAAAAGATATCAATCGTGATGGTTCGCTTGATTTGATTGTAAGTAATGGCAATAGCAATACGATTTCAATTTTGTATGGTAATGGTACTGGCGTGTTTCCAACACGAATTAATAAAAATGTTGGGACTAATCCAGTCGGTCTGATTGTAACTGATCTCAACAATGATGCAGTTTTTGATTTAGTAGCACTATCGCGTGGTGATAGCAAAATAAATGTACTCATGGGTAGTGGACAAAATTCAACTTATATTTTATCAAACTTTGTCGGATATGATATTAACGATGGTGGAGCAGATCCTTCGTATATGATCGCTCATGATACGAATAACGACAGTTATTTAGATATTATTACGGCCAATGCTGGAGATAGTTCAATTAGTATATTACGAGGTAAAGGTGATGGATCATTTCACACGTCTGTGCAATATGCTGGCATTGATAGTCCTACAGCATTAGTTTCAGGAGATTTAACTGGTGATGGTCGTTTAGATCTTGCTATTTGGAGCAATACATCTTCCATTTATTCAATATTACCAAGTAATGCGTCAGGTCTTTTTACAGTATCACCTGTCACTATAGATTTAGCTCAGCAAATTGGTGGACTCGTTCATGCAGATTTAAACTTAGATTCTAAAATAGATTTTATATCAACAAATGCGACTGGTCGATCAGTTAGAATTTGGTTAGGACATTGACATGAAGCAGTTCTTCAATGTTTTAATCATTATTATAGTTAAAATACTTGTTGTCAGTTGTAGTTTACCTCCTGCAGAAACGATTGAACAAAAAGTTGATGCAAAAGTGTCGTTAATCAGCGTTGATCTTGTCGAATATACAGCAACTTTAGCTAAAATTAATATTAAAGGTACTTTACCGTCTGCGGGCACAACATTAGATAATCGAGTTACAATTCATTTAAGCTCAAGTTGTAAAGATTCTTATGTTGGCGTTGGTTCTGCAAGATCATTTAAGAATGAAGGTCTTTTTGCACAAGTGCCAACTTCAGGTACTATTACAACATCTGGAACACTGACAGGTTTAACACGAATCTATATATCAACAAATACACTCAGCGAATGTATGTATTTAACAGACTATACGTTTGAACCTGGATCGGTTCTACCTGCCGATTATTCGAACACTTCACCGCAGAGTCCGTCGAGAACGACAAATTTACCTTTAATTTTTGGTCATGCAATCACTAACTCGACAGTTAATTTTTATAAATCGTCGTCATGTTCTCCTTCTGACTTGGTAGGGTCAGGATCTTCAGCAGTTTATGCTAGTACTGGTATACGGCTCACATTACCTTTAAGTACAACAACACAAATTTATGCACAAGTCGTTGATTCTCGTAATGAAAAATCGATTTGTCGTTACTTAACAGATTATACGCATGCGACAGATGTTCCACTCGCGCCTATATTTAGTTCGATTGCGCCATTATCACCTAATAATGTAACTTCGTCACCAGCTATTCGTGGAACAACATCTGGAACAACTATTGTTGGAATTAAATTTTATAAAGATGCTGCATGTTTAAATGAAGTAGGGTATGGAACACCATCAGATTTAATTTCTAATGCTGGTATCAGTCTGCAGCTTCCAACTAATCAAACAATTTCTATATTTGCACGTTCAATTGACGATAGAAATATTTCTTCGGACTGTGCTTACATGACGTCGTACTTGTATGACAATATTCCACCACAGAGCCCATCGTATTTAGCTGCTAATCCGGCCTCACCCACGAGGCTAACAATTTATCCTAAAATTTTTGGATTAGCCTCTCAAGATGCCGCAGCTGTCAGACTTTACAATTCTCCGACATGTCTTTCAACATCGTTGATTGGATCAGGAGCTAAAGGAGACTTTGAAACTGGAGTCGGTATAACCGCTAATTTAGAAATGAACTCAATTAACTCTATTTATGCTACGAATTTAGATGCTGCTGGAAATTCATCGAACTGCACATTCTTAACTTACTATAAGCATAATATTATACCACCAGATCCGCCATCACTGGATTTTACAACGCCAACATCTCCAAATAACATAACTCATCAACCTAAATTGTTCGGCGTAGCTTCACCAACTTCACGTAATATATATTTTTTTAGTGACGAAACATGTGGAGCCACATTTGCTATTGGTTCTGGTCCTGCAAATGAATTCCAAACAACAGGTATTACGGTTACAACAACGAATATTCCAAATTCGATTAATCGAACAAATATTTATGCTTATGCTGATGATCCTGAAGGCAATACTTCTGAGTGTGTTTCAATGTTAAATTATGAATATTCAACGGCATTGGCTCCAGATCCTATTTTCGCGAATTTCCTACCTGCATCACCTAACAATTTGTCAACGTCACCACTTGTGTTTGGTTCAGCAGATGCATCGATCACCAAAGTTAGCTTGTATTCAGATTCGAGTTGCGAAATAACGTATCGTCTTGGCTCGGCCTCACGTAGTGCTTTTATTACCCAGGGAATAAGTGTTAGTTTAATAGCAAATACAAGGTCGAACATCTATGCGCAATCTGAAGATAAGTTCGGTAATACTTCTGATTGTATTTTGTTGGCACAGTATATTCATGATAATAAAACACCTATTTCTCCTGTTTATGTGAGTTCCAATCCGTCATCACCAACAAACTTAAATGATTTACCATTGATAAAAGGTTTAGCACAAACAAATGATGTAACGAAAACGACCCAGATAAATTCAATTATTTTTTATGATGATCTAACTTGTTTAAATCAAATTGGTTCAGGACCAATTACAAATTTTATAACGGGCTCTGGTGTTGAGGCTTCAGTACAGTTTAACTTTATTAATACAGTTTACTCGCAAGCTCGCGATGCTGCTGGAAATAAAAGTAATTGTACCTTTCTGCTCAATTACTCGCACGGAAACAGATCTCCAGGGAAACCAACACTTGTTTCATTTAGTCCGGCATCACCATCGTATTCAAGAAAGACAAATATAAAAGGTACTATTGCCTCAACGACTAGTATTTTTTCACCTTATATTGTCAAGGTTTATAAAGATAATTTATGTACACAACTTATTAAATCAGGTTCAGCTTCTGATTATACGACTGCTGGCATTGAACTCACAGTTGATAATAACGCCACTACACCTATATATGCACAAGTTGAAGATATTGTTGGTAATAAATCAACTTGTCAAATTCAGGGATCATTTATTCATAATAATTTGGGACCTCAAGGTTTGCAGCTGACACAAAATGCAAATGGTTCAGTCCTTGTTCAGTGGCAACCTGACACAATTGCAAACCCAAATCCAAAGTATGCAGTAAAAAGATCATTAAAGAGCTCGGGACCTTATTCAATTGTTGCTTGGGATTTACCATCCAACACTTATGTCGACAACAATGTTTCAAATGGTAAAACATATTATTATGTAATTTCCGCCTACAATAATACTGGTAACAGTTTAAATTCATCAGAAGCTCAAATTACGGTAAACTCATCTTTGACATCTTTGCCAATATCACTTTCTGCACTTTCGCAAAATCAGTCTATTATTCTTAATTGGACAGCATTAACAGGTACTCAGAATTTGTATTACAAAATTTTTCGATCGATGCAAGATGGCGGACCGTACACATTAATAAAGGATAAAGTCTATTCTTTAAGTTATACTGATTTGAATTTAACTAACTCTCAAAATTATTACTATGTTGTTGCAGCTGTTAATGCTGCAGAAACAAGTTTGTTTTCAAACCAAGCCAGTGCAGTTCCACTTGGGATTCCGAATGCTCCATCTGAATTAAAAGCTAATTTAATAAAATCATCGCCAGCTTGTGGTGGAGGTCCTGCCGTTTATTTGAAGTGGTCAAGGCCTCAGTATTATTCGCAATTTAATATACGCCGCGGATATAACTCTGGTTTTGGTACATTGGTACCACTTGGTGCACCACTTACTACAAATGAATACTATGATTGCTCGCCAGATCAATTTGCTTATCTTTATCCAAATGGTCGAAATATATTTTATACAGTTGAAAGTGTTTGGGGGAGTGGCAGTCAATCAATTAATTCGACTTTATCAAATGAAGTAGTCATTTTTAATAATAACAACATGAGTTTAGTAGCATATCCTGGTGATGGGAAAGTATATCTAGATTTAACATCAGTTAATTTGGTCGCTACAGGCTATCAAATTTGGCGATCAACCTTACCTCCAAGATTAAACGATTTTGGTTGGAAGAATGAAGGCTATGTACAAATTCAAAGTAATTATATAGGTCTCAATTATCTTGATACAGGTTTAACTAACGGTCAGACTTATTATTATATTGCCATACCCAATAACTCAGGTGCTGAAGGATGGCGCTCTAATGTCGTTCAAGTAGTTCCGCGTATAGATTCGGCAGGACAATCGATTTCCCAGTTAACTGTTTATCAAAGTCCAAGTGGTAACACTCCTATATTAAGTTGGTCACCATCAAGCTATTTTAATTATTTTAACATCTACAAATCAATTAATGGTGGATCATATCAAATTGCTAATCCATCAATTATCACAACAAATTTTTATAATGATGCCATTATGACAAATGGATCTATGAATACATATAAAGTTGTTCCTTTTTGGGGAGGATTAGCATTAACTGAATCAAACACGGTGAGTTATCGTTATGGTGTTGCAGGATCATTTGCGGCAGCCGTATCTTCAACTTCTGTCAGTTTATCGTGGTCTTCAGTAACAAGTGCAACCGCTTATGACATTTATCGATCGAATCAATCGCAATCTAATTTCACATTATTAGACAGTACAGTTTCGAGTACTTACACACATTCGACAACTCATCCAGTCTCGTCACCTGTTATAACTGGTCAAGCCTATTTTTATAAGGTTATCCCTAAATTTGCTGATGGTACTTATGGACAATTTTCAACAGAAGTGAGTGCTTCTATAGGTTTAACTTCGACTGATGCAGTATCTGGTTTAAGTGTGGTCGGTGTTGGTGCGGGTTCAGTTGATTTAGCATGGGGTAGGCTAACAGGCATTCCGGTTAATCCGATATACAGAATATTTATGAGTACATCACTGGGCGGGGTTTATTCGCAAGTGGCATCGGCTACACAAACTACAGCAACAATATCGTCTTTATCACTTAACCAAACTTATTATTTTAAAGTTACATCTGCATCTTGTACAATTAATTGCTTTTCGAATACAGTATCTGCAACAACGCGTGCGACAAGCATTCAATCTATTAGTCCTCTAGTTGTTAATACATTAACTGGTCTTAAAATTACTATTCCTGTTGTTTCTAACGTTGACCATTTTGAAATCTATAGATCATCCGATGCGATTAATTTTTCTGTGTTAGCGAATGCTAACAATCTACCACCTGGGACGACAAGTTTTATTGATACAAGTGTTGTGAGTGGGCAAATTTATTATTATAAAATTGCAGCTGTTTTTACGTCCCCGAATTTAACAGTTTTTTCAAAAAATTCGTCTGGTCTTACTGCAGGTTTAAGACCGTTTGCACCGACAGGTGTTTATCTTACACAACTTGTTGACCCTGGTTTTTCAGGTCCGGGTACGATTGATGCGACAATAGCATGGGAAGCCGTGCCAAATGCCACTTCATATAATATTTATTGGGGTACAGCTGCAGGAGTATACACATCATCACAAACGACATCTGTGCTCTCATCGTTAACTCCGGGTGTACGTTATTTTGTCGCCATTAAATCTGTGAATGGGGAAATTGAATCTTCTAGCTTTTCGCCGGAGTTTTCATTTATACCAATATCAGTGCCATCAGCGCCACTCGTGCAAGCTTCATCTGCTACGATTAGTATTAGTTGGTCGGCAATTGGTGGTGCTTCTGCTTATGACTTGCTTCGATCGGAAGATGGAGTCAACTTTAGTATCGTACAAGCTAATATAGTGGGTTTAAGTTATATTGATCCAACTCCAGTTAGCGGTAAAACGTATCAGTATTCTTATATTCCAGTACATACTTCTGGAATTAAAATGCAGCAATCTGTTTCGAGTGCTGACGTTTCAATTGATAAACCTTTAGTTCCTCAAAATCTCGTTGCGCAAGTAAAAGCAACAGCTGTAGGTCAAGTTGAATTGTCATGGACATTTGTTGATCAAGCAGGTTCAAATGCGATATCAGGCTATCGTATTTATAGAAGTACGTCTTCAAATAACTATAGCACTGCTTTAGCGACTGTTAGTCAGACTCAAAATAGTTTTTCTGATAGTTCTATTATTGCTGGTCAAAAGTATTTTTATATAGTTCGTTCAATAAGCCCTTCTGGTGTAGAGTCTGATCATTCAAATGAAGCGGTCATCAATATAATCTCTGGTCCATCGTCAATAAATACTCAACATTCAAATCCCAATATTAATGTAAGTTGGGTAACAGTACCAGGAGCTTCATCATACAGAGTGCTACGTTCACAAAACTCTGGTGGACCTTATGGACTTTTAGGATCTACAAATACTTTAAATTACACTGATTCTAATATTACAAATGGACTAACTTATTACTACGTTGTTCGAGCTGTTTTTGCTGATGGTTCGATATCAATGAATTCCAATGAATCTGTCATTACAGCGATTAAAACAATGAATTTAAGGCATGCTATTGAGTTAACCGATCAGCCTCTTTCATCAAATGTCATAGACACCGCTTTTAATCGCACTTTGACTAATATTGATACCACAGTATATGATGGCACGATCAGTTATAATTTTGAAATCGTAACAAGCAATCTCGAGTCAACAGTACAAACTATTCAACTCATTAACTCTTCTGAGACTGTTGTAGCGAGCATTCATGTCCCAGCTTTAACAACTCAGCCAACAAGATTAAATTCAGGTCATCTGTCATTAGCTGCATATGATAGCTACCGAATTAAAATTTTATCTTCATCAAACGCAGATAGTGTTAAAGTATTTTCAGCAAAAATATGGGTTTCGCAAACAAATGCGACAAAAACGAAGTTGTATATTCCTTTGCTAACAAGTCAAAACGCAGTCAACAATCAAGACTACGGTTCACCAGTTGAGTCCGGTCAAGGAACTTCATGGAAGGTTATAAATACAGCATCTATCTATCAAAAAAATTATGCATATTTAAAGAATTTAACTGAGTTTAATTCTTGGGATCTTGAAACAGTTATTGCAAGTACAGGACCTGTTGGAATGATTGGATTAATGAATACAACAAATCAGAATATTGTAGATAGTTCAACGACACAGTTTAGTAACAACGATATTCGCGTTGTTAATACAACATTTAATGATGGTGATTTAAATTTTACTTCTTTAGAAGATTTAAACAAATATCAAGTTGCTTATAAATGTTATTCTGATTGTGAAACAGGTGCTCTGAATATTTATAAAGCCGCTTTGTGGGTAGAGCTTGTTAACCTGACATCGATAGAAATATTTTTAAGAAATGCTCAGTATGTTTCATCAATAGCAAATACAAGTATCGTTGATCAATCACGATTGTTTGTTAATTTGTCTGATTATACAAATCCAACAGTTTATTTCAGATTAACTGCACAAGATGCTTTATCAGGTGCATCATCAGGTTTATTTGAACTAGGAACATTTTCTGGTTTTGATTCTGGCGTGGGATCGTTTAATGCTATATCTTCGTCGAGTCTTAGTTTTTCACCTTCACCGGTTATCGTTCAGCAAACGTCAGGACCATTATCTATAAATTCTGGTGATCGTTTTGGTGTGCGATTTTCGCTTATTTCAGGACAGTTTAACTTAATAGACAGTTTTGTCATTGTACGTCTTAGTTATTAGACAAACAACTAGATTATTGTTTTCTTTTTGTCACTGGACTTATACCTGCAGGTCTTCTGAATCATAATTTAAATTATGAAATTAAATCATTTTTTAACAACATTTTTTTTACTCACGACTTTTGGATGTTCTTCAAAGTTTATTGTAAAAAGTGAGCCTCCAGATGCTAATGTTTATTTTTTAGATACCAAAAGCGGCGAAAAAAAATCAATCGGGAAAACACCTCTAGAAATGCCAGCAGAAGATGTCAAAAAAGCAGTCGAGAACATGCCATCGCCAGGTGAATTCTATACACTCATTGTTGAGAAAAATGGTTTTGAAACACAAACATTTAATTTACCGACTGCTCAGTATACAACACTTGTTACATCGTTGGACGTCAAATTAAAAGAAGGGGCTGTGCAAAAAGAGTTAAGACTAGCAAAAACTATTCTTGATCAACTATTTTTGGCTCAGAAGTTTGCTCTTAAAAACCAATTTGAACGAGCACACATTGAAATTGATAAGGTTATTGAACAATTTCCGTATTTTTCGAGAGCATTAACTATGCGTGCATCGATATATTTTGCACAAAAAAATTACTCTGAAAGTTTACGTTGGTTTGAAGAATCGCTTAAAATAGAACCTACACTTGATGAAGCCATAAAAATGGCTGCAAAGTTAAGATCTATGCCAGGTGTTGCTGCAAAAGCTGCGTTACCATTACGGAATGTAAGTTCAACATCAAACTCTAAATCGACTGAAAACACAGGAGATAAAAAGTAATGATGCTTAATTTGCGTTTTTTGTATTTAGTAGTGATTATAATTAATTTTTGCAGCTTAGTTTTAAGTGCGGCTCCAAATAATAATAGTAGTACAAATACAAAATCTACGACAAACAGTGTTCCAACAGCTGAAATTCTAGGTGCTAAATCTTTTTTAGAAGATATTCTTGTCAAAAGATACTCGCAAAGCCTCAGTACAGTCGTAGATAAGCAGGCTTTTTCTTTAAGTTCACAATTAGATTTAACTGATCTCAGTGACTCTGAATTAGCAAATCGTGAAGCTGAAAGCGATACCCCGTTTGATTTAATTTTAGGTAATTTAGACTCAGAAAAGCTTATTAAGCAATACGGAATGGAAGATCAAAAATCCGCCATGTTAACAATACTTTCAACAAAAAAAATTAAGTCTGTATTAATATCGGTTGGTTTGCGGGAAGATTTGGGCGAGCAAACCAAAAAAGATGTCGAAAAGTGGTTAAGTGATCGTGCTAAGTCAGAATTTGGCAGTTTAGTAAAAACAGAGGTCTCTTTTGTAAAAGAATTGCCGATCAAAAGAGAAAAAGGCAAAGAATGGTTTGATTGGTTAAACCAATTTCAAAATTTAGTGGGTATCGCGTTAATGGCCATGACGTTCTTTCTTGCTGTTTTAATTTGGAGATTTACAACTGGCAAGGCTTCAGTCACGAATCACAAAGAAGGTGGCTCTGAATCTCAGCAGATAAAATTGACAACAGAGGGTAAGGGACTTGGTGCAGGGGGCGCAGATTCTGTGACTGCGAGTGCAATCGCTTTAAAAAATGATGAAGAAAGACGTCAAATTGAAGAGCAAATACAATTCACTCAAAAAATTAATTCGATAACACCTAAGTTAGCGAGTGAAATGGAAAGTATTGTTCGAGCATGGTGTAATGCTGGCGAAGAAGGAAAATATAAATTAGTTTGTTTTGCAGAATCGGTGGGTAAAGAGTTAGGTAAATTACCAATACCGACTGAATTTATTTCTGATATTGCTAAAATATTTATGGGCATGTCAAAGGTGCCAGTTAGCGATAAACGCAATTATTTAGAAAAAGTCTACTGGGATCTTGTGACTGTTTTGAATTTAGGAGCAAGCGCATTAGAACAGCCATTTAGTTATTTGTCTAACGCAGATTCTTCATTAGTAAGTCAGATTCTTTTAGATAAAAATCCGAAAATGAAAACTTTAGTATCTCTTTACTTACCAGATACACTTAGAAAAAAGTTTATTTCACCATTAAGTTCTGATGAAAAGTTACAAATTTTAGAAAACGCTTTTTCGCTTAAAGAAATTCCATCAGATGAATTAAATGATATGAGTAAAGATATTAAGGGGCAATTAAGCGGTGACATTAATTCAAACAATGTTCAACTCGAGATGTCTTATCAAAAAATACTCAGCACCATGTCTATTATTGATGAGATGGAAATGTTACCTAAAGTCAAATCTCAAGAAATCGCTGAATTCAAACGTAAGGTTGCGAGTATTGCATTTTTACATGAGTGGCCCGACGATAAGTTATCTATTGCAATTCAAAAACTAAGAACTGACCAGCTAGTTGCGTATTTAAGATTTAAACCTGAACTGAAAGATCGAATCATTTCACTTTGTTTGCCAATGACAGCTGAGGTTTTAACTGATGATCTTAATCAGCCCGATAATATGTCGAGAACTGAAAAAGAAGCACTTCTTTCAGATATTGCAAAAACTTTGAATGCGATAGTTAGTCAAAAAGAAATCGATTTAAGTGAAGTCTTTATCAATAATACAACGACAAGTGAGTCTGAGAATGTTGTTAAATTTAAGACAGCTTAGTGTAGCATTACTTTTTTTGTTAATAGGTGAGCTTTCCTGGTCGCAGTATCGCGTCGGAGCTATGGGTGGTTTTGGTGGTACAGGTTTGACTTCGACAACCAAAATTAATGAAGTTGATGTGACAGTTAAACGAAGTGATGGTCCTATTCTTGTAAGTTTTTTCGCTGAGTATATTTTACGACACAACATGAGTCTTGCATTGGACATGGTACAAGGTGTGACACTAAATCCATACTCATCGGGTGTTACATTTATTGGTAGTACGTATAAATATTATTATTTAAATAGTATACCATCGACTGTGAAATCACCTGGTCAGAATTCGATATTGCTTATGCAAGAATTAAGTCCGTACGTAGGGGGCTCACTTGGATTAGCTAAAGGACAAATTTCTCGTCAGAATGATTTAGTTCCTGAAGTAAGCGCTGAAGGTGTTTATATGGGGTTTAGGACTGGTGTCGATTATCAGTTCGCACCAAATTTTGTTTTACGAGGCGAATTGATGGCTGGTCTGACACCAGGATCTTCCGGACTTATACAAAGTTCATTAAGTGCATTCGGATTATTAGCTGGAATAACATTTATTTTAAATAATTAAAGCGAGGTTTTTCAACATGAATATTTCATCAGTACTCGGAGTAGTTGCAGCTTTACTCGTATTAATTTTTGGCATAGTCACATCGACGAAAACACCGATAGTATTTTTAGATCCACATGGGATTTTAATTGTGATTGGTGGAACTGCTGCTGCGGCATTGATGTGTTTTCCGATGAGGTTCTATGTTCATATTGCAAAAGTATTTTGGAATAAATTTTTAGGTAACTATGCCATTCGAAGAGAGATCGTTATATCTGAAATAGTCGATTTAGCAAAAGGTGTTCGTGAAAATCCAGATTATTTAAAAAATAAGGTTAAAAGTATACGAACTCCATTTCTAAGAGAGTCAGTTGAGCTGGTTCTACAAGGTGGATTTTCTGATGATTTCCTCGATGAAATTATGGCAAAAAGATCTGCTATTTTAACAAAAAGATACGATCAAGAAGTTGGTGTTTTTAGAACAATTTCGAAGTTCCCTCCGGCATTTGGTCTTATGGGAACAACTTTAGGTATGATCGCATTGTTACAACAACTGGGTGGTAAAGATGCGCAAAAGCTTTTAGGTCCTGCGATGGCAATTGGATTAGTTGCAACATTTTACGGACTAACTCTTTCAAATTTAGTCTTAATACCGATTTCTGAAAATTTAGCCTCTCTTAATCGTGACGATGAAGCTTTGCGAAATATTGTAATTGATGGAATGAAACTATTGCGACAAAAAGAGCATCCAAAAGTTGTAGAAGAGTATTTAAAAAGTTATTTGACGCAAGCAGAAAGAACATTGTTTGGCAAAAAAAAATAGAAGGCTAAAGTGAAAGAAAGCAAACATCATCATCATCAAGTAGAACACCATGTTGAGCATGTAGAAGAAGGCGAAGGCAATTGGCTTGTTTCGTATGCCGATATGATGACATTACTTGTTGGTTTTTTTGTGATTCTTATGAGCTTTTCGTCAGTCGATCAAGAGGAATTTGAAATTCTAAAACAAAGTGTTTCAAAGGAGTTTGGGGGGCAGTATGAAAGACCTTATGGAGATGTAGCAGATCGCATCAAGGAACAGTTAAAAAAAGCTGGTTTAGAAAAACAGGTTTCAATAAAAACAAATGAATCTGGTGTAGATATTTCATTTATGGGTACTGCTTTGTTTGATATGGGTTCCGCCGAAATTAAATCAGGGGTTAAAGCCTTGCTTGAAGCTTTAGTTCCTGAATTTAAGAAAGAAGCTGCAGAAATGGACATTGTAATTGAAGGACACACTGATGATATTCCAATAGTCGGTGCAGGATTCTTAAAAAATAATTTTGAATTATCAAGTATCAGAGCATGTCGTGTACTCGATTTTTTTGCTGAAAATGGATTCGTAAAATCAAAGATGACAGCAATCGGTTATGGCGAAACTAGACCATTAGTTCCAAATCGTGACGAACAAGGTAATGCAATACCAGAAAATCAATCACAAAACCGTCGTGTTGTTATAAAACTAACGAAGGCAAAGAAAAGTGCTTTATAATTTAGAACAGGACTTTTCAACAAGAGAAATCTAATTATAATTTAATAATGGATTTAAATCGAGATAATCAATCGCAAGAACTTCAAAACGAAAGTCATTTAGATCATTTGGTCAAAAAATGGTGTTTTTTAAAGGATGAGTACTTTCATGGACCATTCACCGATACAGAATTAACCGAGCATTTTTTATCAAATAAAATAAATCATGATGATTATATACTCAACAAACAAGATGAATCTTGGTACGAAGTTAAAGATCTTGAGTTTTTAAAGCCAGATTATATACAAAGACGAAAAGATGAAAAGCTTAAGAAAGAAAGAGAAATTTTTGAAAAAAATATTTTTCACAAAATTAATCAACAGGGGAGTTTTAAAAATTCGTTCATTGAAAATACCAACGATGTACTAAATAATGAAATTAATCAGAGTACAAATAGACAAACTCAACTCGCGACATTAATTCAGCAACAATCATTATTAACAAGTGGTCTAAAACTAAAACAGATTATACAATCCAAATATAGATCTATTTTAGTAGTATCAATGATACTAGTCTTATTTGTTGTTCCGTATATTTTAGATAAATTCTCAGAAAAAAAATTATTGAAGCAATTAGACTTACTTAATCAAAACCAAATTAGGCAAGTACAATCTTTAACTGGAAAATCATTCGAAAACTTAGGGTTTCAAGGAAAATTTTTTATTATTGAAAATGCGGGACAAATGCTTATTCAATTTGTTAGCAATGTTCACTCAAAAATCGAATTAAACGTTAAAATAGAGGGTGTACCATCAACATTGATTGGTGCATTTAATTACAGCAAAAATATCAAAATTAATGGTCGAAACGGAATCTATGAACCAATAAAATTGAGCCGTAGTGTTCCTAAAGGTGAGTATAGATTTATTGTTACTTGTTATGATTGTAAATCTGTAGGATTAGAACCTGGTAAAGAGTTAGTTGTCGAAAATATGTTTTTAAATGGTCAAAAAGACAAATCTTACGATCGAGAACTTGCAAAGTATCACCAAACGGTTAGAAATAAAGCTAAGGATGAATTAGTTTATTTTAATCAAGTTATGAATTTATATAAAGAGCAAGTCGATATATTAGCATTTCGATTTGGTAATAATATTAAACAAGAAATTAAAGTCAGTAAATACTGGGATAAGTATTACAATAATTGGTTACCTTTAAGAGATCAATTCGATTCTGAGATGGATAGATTAAAAACTGAGGTCGAACAAGGCGATATTTTTTATGATGAGATAGTCGCTGATATGCAGAATTTAAATTTCTTAGCAAAAGAATTTATCCAAATTTTAGATACTGAGGTTCGTCTTTTTTTCAAAACACAACAACTAACTGAAGATCAGCGTAAAAAAATTGATAAAGCTAAAGATCTTGTTTATAAAAAAATTAATTCAATGGTTGATAGAATTTCTAATTTTGAAAAAATGCCATTATCTTCTAATGGAATGCCTCAAAAAAATTAAACCATTAATCGAGCCTTGTGTTTAAGCTGAAGAGCTTTATCTTCAGCTTTTTCCAATTCTGATTGTGTTTCTTCAATCAAATTAGTTAAAAAACTTCTTTGTTTAAATAAATCTTCAAGTTGTGATTCAATTTTAGAGCGAATTGGTGAAGACGAAGGCATTTTTTTAAGCTCGAGTTCTTTTTTATCAAGTTCAAATTGAGTTACTTTTAATAAACTTTGAATAGGGCTTAGTGCAGATAAATTTTGAATTTCTATATTTAAAGAATTTACCTGCTGTAACATTTTAGTTTTTTCATTTTGATAATTAATTAGTAAATTTGATAATGCAGTAGTTTGCTTTTTGTATTTAAGAATTTCAGCTTCAAGTTTTTCGATACGTTCTGTTTGAAGGCTCTCGATTTTACTTTGAGTGTTTTTTAATTCTACTGCATGATTAGATTTCATTTCGGCGATAGTTGATTTATATGATTCTATGATAGCAATGTGTTCATTTTCATTTTTTTGAAGAGCGTATTTATGTTCACTCTCTAGTTTCTGTCTAACTGAGTTGAGTTCCAAACTGTGTTGTTCAGTTAGTTCGCTAATCGTTTTGTTGTAGCGATCTGTTTCGCTGTTTAAATTGTTTCGTACTAAATCATATGCATTTTGCAAATCAGAGATTTTACGGTTATGATTCTGAATTAACTGAGCTTCTTTTTCAAGGAAATCGTTTTTGTATTTTTCGACTTCATTAAAGAAATCTCTTCTTAAAATTGATAACTCTTTTTCTAAATTAGCAAATTGGGCTTGTCTAGCTTTGTTTTTGCGATTGAGTTTTTTAACTGAATCTTTTATTTTTTTTCTATAATTTCTTTTATTAATAGATAATTGAATAATTTTTCCATTAAGTGATTTTATGTTTTCATTTCTTTCACTAATTTCAGATTGAAGTAACGCTAATTTCTGGTTTAGCTCAGACTGTAGATGAGTATTTGATTTACTCACTTCAAGATTACATTTAGCTTGCTTAGAGATTTCTTTCTGTAAAATCTTTGATTTTATTTCAAGTTTTTCGATTTGGTTCTTCAAATCATTATTTTCTGATCTATATTGTGTTAATTCTTTTTCGTAAAAGTCTTTTTCTATTTTTGAATCTTGAAAAATTTGTTTATACGCGAATTCAAGCTTAGTATTTTCAGCTTGGTACTTAGTTTCTAGTTCTAATTTAGTATTGATTAATGTTGCATCAAAGTTCTCTTTGAGTGACTTAATTTGCTTTTCATACTTTAAAACAATGTCATTGTATGATGACTCATATTGCTCTTTTTGTACTAAAATTGACTGTTCGTATTGTTGTGTAATTTGGCTTAGTTTTTCATTGTAATCTTTTAAAGTTGTTTGACTTTGATGCTCAATCATTTCAGTTAAAGCTTGAATTTTTGCCGCTTTTTCTTGTTTAATTTCGTTGATTTCATTGCAATTTAATGATCTTAATTGTGAAATTTTATCTTCGTATTCGTTTATAATTTTTTGAGTATCATGGTTGTATTTTTCATTCAATTCAGAAATTATCTTCTCTTTTTCAGCATTGAGTTGATCACTGATCATCTTATTGTTTTTAATATAGAGCTCACTATCAGTTTCAAGTTTTAAAGTTAAGCTTTTGATAGCTTTATCTTTTTCAGTTAGGATTTCCTGTAATTCACGCGTGTGTTTTTCTTTCAATTGTGACAGATATTTCTGATATCCATTCTGAACAGATTCTAAATCAGCTGCATGATTTTTTTTGGCTTTTGTAACTTCACTGATGGCTTGATTTTTAATATTTTCCATTTGATTTTCAAAGCTGTGTTGAGCTTTTTGTAAATCAATTTCATATTTTCTTTTATCATCTGTTATTTGTTTTTCGAATTCTCTTGTTAATAAATTTATTGTTTTTTCGTTTTCATACTTAGCATCTACTAACATTTTTTCTTTTTGTTCTAAATCTGATCTAAGTACAGCAAGCTCTCGTTTACATTCATTTACTTCTTGTATGAGATTATTTTTATCATTATCTATAGATCGTATCTTTTCAGATAGTTCGCTGGTCGTTTTATCTTTTATTGTCTGTGAAATCATTAATGAATTATTTTTATTATTTAATTCATTGATTTCTTTTATAAGATCTGATTTTTCAGTTTCTAGCAATTTTAATTTGTGATTTTGTTCAACAATGAATATATTTTTTTCATTAACCGATTGTTGTGTTTCAACGATTTTAGCATTTAAATTCTTAATTTCGAATTGATATTGATCAAGATTATTTTTTTGATCTATTAATGTTAAATTTAATTTATTAACACTGTTTTGTAAGTTTTCGCATCGTTGTTTTTCTATTTCGAGTAAATAATTAATTCGTCTAAGATCCTCACTTAGGATCATGAGTTCCTTTTCTTTTTTATTAACTTCATTTTTTAATGTTTTTATTTCTGTTTCTAGGGTGTATTTATCATTTAATATTTCTATAATTTGGTTTTCAGAATGCTTTTTAGCATCATTTGATTTATCGCTTAAGTTCCTAATTTGCATTTGAAGTTGTTCAATTTGTTTTGCCAGATCATTTTTTTCGGCATGTAGTTTATTCAGTAGAGCTTCTTTCTTTAGAGATTCTTCTTTTGACTTAGCAATTTCATCAAATAAATAGTCTTTAATTGCTTGCGCTTTTGAATCATTTTCAATGATATCGTATTGTGCTAAATGATGAATTGTATTTTTTGAATTCATGAATATACTCCATTGCAAAACAGTATCGCTTTGTTCAATTTCGGTAAAAACTGTAAAGTCTTAAGACATTTAATAGTTTCGTCATTAAATCTAGATTGCACTTTGGTCTAGTTGTTATATTTATTCATTTTTTGATTTAAATTCCAGACTAGATCAGCCGTTAGAAGAGTAGAGGGTTTTATGAATTTTCAATTATTATTAAAACTGATTTATATTAAACGACTATTGATCACCTTTATGTATTTATTTACATCAGGATGTGCATTCACTCATTTTAAAATAAAACTTGATGAATCAAGTGATTTACAGTTTTCTAAGAAAATTATTTCGACTGATAACCCAGTTAAAACAACACCAGTTGAATTTGCGCAGCCCTACAACGATACTTTTTTATCTTCGCCAATGTTATCAACGCCTATTGCGAATGTAGCTATTGAGCAGCCTCAAAATCTTCTTTTTAACAAGACTTTAGTTAAGCAAGCTTCTGAAGTTGATGCTAATCAATCTGTTCCGAAATCAAACTCGTATGTTAAAAGAACTGTCAGTCAGCAAATAAATGAAGAGCGTATTGAATATGTTAACCCTATGGTTAAGCGATCAAAAATCAAATCGATCAAATCTAGCATAAATACCACTACTCAATCGAAAGATGTTGTCAGTTTTGAAGCTTCGCAAGATGACAATACAGCGGCTCTTAAACCATCAAGTCGTTATGTTGTTAAAAAAGGTGATACTTTGATGAAAATATCATTTGCTCAATATGGTAGTGTGTATAAGTGGAAAAAAATTATGCATGATAATAAAGATAAAGTTATTGATTACTCTAAACTTCAGCCAGGTACAGAGTTATCTATAGCAGGAGATACATATATAGTTGTTGAGCGAAATGGTCACCCGTATTTAATTAAGAAGAATGATACGCTTATGCGCATTTCTGGCAAAATCTATGGCGATGTTAAAAAGTGGCCGCTGCTTTGGAATAATAATAAACAGCTAATTCAAGATCCTAATAAAATTTACGCGGGTCTAACTCTGTATTATCTAGACTTTGGTGACATGAAAATTAAAAAAGCTGACCTTAAGTCTGAGGAAAATAATCGTAAGCCTACATCAAATTAATTTTTTTCGATCTTGATTTATTTTTGATAATCTTGAAATATGATCAGAGATGTATTCCAAGAATGTTGCACGATTTTTATGTTTTTTGAGTGTCGTCCTTTTTTTTGTTGATGTTTATGGGCAGGGGGCGCAACTTCGCGAAGAAAATATCGATTACACTAGTGCTACAGATGACAAAAGTAATCTATTAAAACAAACAACATGGATTGCGCAGGTTATTCGAATTAAATCTTCAGATAATGTTATTCCGGACTTAATCTTTGAACAAGAAAGAAGTCCAGTCTTTTTAGTTAGAGACACTCACAAGTTTAGGCCACTCGTTCAATTAAAAGGTGTTATAAAAAACTATGTTAAAGGTAGCCAGCTAGTTTTAGAGAACAAGTACAACATACCCGTAAATGAAAAATCAGGTTATTTCCAATTTAGCGTTTATTTAACAAGTAAAAAAAATGAAGTGAATTTAATTTTACGTCGGGGAGATCAGTTTCGCACTGAGAAGTTATTTCTTGTAGCGCCCGAAGCTGAAGAATATAATGTCATATCGCCCTGGGATTCTATTCGGATTTCACTTGGAACGACATATTTTTATTACAATCAAACAGGTTATTCGCCATTTTATTCTTGGGTTGGTCAGTTTGCTTTAAGATATCACTCACCCGAGAGAAAAGGTTACTTTGGATTTAGTACAGATTTGGATTTGGGTGTTGTAACATTTAAATCAAATCAAAATAACTTTGCACCCCAAGTCGGGCAGGTGCGTTTTGAACTCATATATTTTGATGAGCGCAAAGATGATCCTCAGCAAAAAATTCATTATTTTTTGGGTGGAACTTATTTAACAATGCTTTCGAATGGTGCAGCTTTTGGTTTTAAAAATTTAATCGCTCCTGATATTGGTATAAGACTACGTCAAATCACATCAGAACAATCTGATTGGGCTGCTACTTTTAGATTGGCTTTAATGGATACACAATTAAAAGATCGCGGTGTTGAAATCGAGTTAACTTCTGGATTTATTTTCAAAAATTCTCACAGAGGTGAGTTAGGTGTTAGGTATTTAGATTATATGTATAGCCCTGATAAAAACAAAGATCAGGTCTCGCTCAAAATGACAACTTTATTTTTAAGCTACACTCTCTAGAATGAAAAAGAGCCCTAGTTCGGGCTCTTTGAAATCTGTATTCAAAATAATTTTATAATCTAAGCTGCGTCGCTGAAGCCTGATTTTTCTGTTGGTTGATGACTTGAAGATGAATCAGATTTTAACTCACCGTAAGTTGCCATAACTTTTTCAGCTATTTCAGCGCCTGAAATTGTCTTAGCGATATCAAAAGATATTGCTTTTAAATTGTCTGCTTCATTATTGAGTTCAATAGAATTATTTGTTAGCTTTTCAGTAGCTTGTTTATTTAATTGGGTTTCCGCATCAACGCGTCTCATACCTTCGCCAATTTCCGAGACACCTTGTTGTTGTTCTTGTGTGGCTGTGGCAACAGAGCGGATAAGTTCATTTAATGTCGAAACGTTTGAGGAAATATTGTTTAAAACTTCTCCACAGGCGTGAGCTCTTTGATTACCAAGATTAATTTTTTCTGTGTTTTCATTGACAATAACAGTAACATTTGATTTTGAGCTTTGAACGATGTCTTTGACTTGATTTAAGCTCGATTGTACAAGATCCGAAATTTCACGAGCAGCATTGCCGCTCATCTGCGCTAGACTACCGACCTCTTCAGCGACAACAGCAAAACCTTTACCGTGTTCACCGGCGCGAGCAGCTTCAACTGATGCATTGAAACTTAATAATTTAGTTTGAAAAACGATATCGTTAATAACTTTAGTCTTTTCGTTAATGGAATTAATGACTGAGACAATTGTTTCTAACTGATTGTTATTTGAAACTACAAAGTTTTCCATGCCTTTATTGACTTCATTAATTTCGCCCATAATATTGATCATATCTTCGACAGCGCTTTGACCATCTTGAACAACTCGTGTTGTCTCATCTGAGCAATTTAACGCAGACTCAGCTGTTTCAGAGTTTTTGCTGGCCATTGAATTAATCTCGTCAAGTGCAGAGACAATTTCTTGAATTGCAGACGTTTGTTTATCAGTTGAGCCATTAATTTTGTCAGCGGTATCGGATAAATTGTTAGACATTGAAAATGTGTTAACAGTTGTTTTGTTAAGTCTTTCAGTTAAAACTTTAAAATTTTTAATAATCGCAGATTTAAAAATGAAGCCTAATGCGAACATTAAAATATTAGATATAACAATAATACCTATTAAAATCGTTTGAGCCTTTTTAGATGAATTTACTGATTCGGTAAATTCGGCCTGTGTTTTCTTTTTTGTGTTAGATAACTCAGAATCAAGCTTATCGATTAAATTTTCTGCTGCAGGGGCAAGTTTGGCGTTTGTAAGCTGTATAGCTCCTGGCATATTATTAGCGTCAATTTTAGCATGAACTTCGATCCAAAGTGCTTTGTATGTTGCAAACATGTCGTAAATGTCTTTGCACTCGTTACCGCAAGTGGTGAATGTTTTGTCGGCATCGCCTATAAAACCTGAAACAACTTCAACTCGAATATCACGTGAATCTTTATCTGTTTCAGCTTGTAGAGCTACAATGTTAGACTGTATAGCGGCAATTGACTTTATCAAGACGCTTTTTAAGGCTAATTGATTGATACCCATTTCTGAAGTTGTAATGAGTTGAGACATCGATTTATTACTGGTCAAAAGGTATATTCCGCCGGATGCCAGTCCAAAAATGAGAATAAATAAGTTAAAGCCAAGTAGTAATTTCGATAAGCCTAGTCTGTTAAGCATAGTATTGTCTCCAATTATAACGTCAAAAAACTTTTCGGATTAAGATAGATCAGACTTTAATAAATTATATTTTCTCGACATAGGTCGTGCTTGGTTGTGATAAAATGAGATTTGTCACTCGAGATTGAATTGTTTCGAAATAAAAATTATTGCTATAAATAAAAAAAGGGACGGTATAACCGTCCCTTTGTCGATACTTGAAAAAGCAACAAACTAGAAATCTAGTCTGATGTTCGTGTAGTAAGTACCAATGTTGCGATCTACATCGTAGCTTGGTCCAAGAGTTTGAGTTGTTTTGTCCCAATTTTGGTATGCGTAACCTAATCTGATTGTTAATTCACTTTCAGGTTTGATTAAAGCATAAACTTGGTAAGCACTACCTTGAGTTCTATAGTATGATGTGATGTCATCATTAGTAAATGATGAAGAGTATCCATCTTTGTTAGCTAAGTATTCACCACCTAAAGCGTACTTGTTGTTAAATCTGTATTTAAGGTTAACCAAAGTTTGGCTACCATATACAGTTTCATCTTTTGAACGTGCTGCAATACCGTAAACAGTCGGGGCTGCAGATGGTAAAGCACTCGTAACTTGACCAGAGTTAGCAATTTTTGTTGCTGTTAATGAAAGACCAAAATCCAATCCTGAATTCATAATGTTTTCCATTGTTGAAGTCAAAGTTTGAATTTCAATTTGAGATTCTGCAATACCTGAGTATAAAGAAGCTCCAGCTAAAGAGTTTAGCTGTCTATCAGCAAAACCGAATTTACCAGTGTAAACACCGTGGTAAATAACACTGAAGTTTTCTGCAAACTTAATATCTGTATTATTATACTCGATGATAGCAGACGAGATATCTGTCAAGTTATTTAAAACTTGTGAAGTTCCAGAAGCAGTGTAAGGCGTTAAGTAAGCATCTGAACCAGAAGCTGATCCACGGTATACAGCTGAAAGTGGAGTGTACAATACGCGGAAAGCTAAAGATTGCTTTTCATCAAGTTTTCTATTGTAAGACAAACCAAAACCATCGAAGTTTGAGTTATAAGCTAACAATGCAAATGTTCCTTGACGAGGTCTGCCATTGATCATGTTGATCGGTGGACCGTCAGATGTAGGAAGACGACCAAATGACAAAACACCACTGCTATTTTCGTTTTTAAAGAAAGTATAGTCAGCGTATGCTTTTTCTACGTAAACTGCAGCACTCTGATAATCACGACCTTGGTAAGCTTCGTTGAAAATCAATTGTCCACCGCCAGTTGAGTTCAAAGTGTTGAAAAACTTAGAACCAGTGTAGCGAGAATAGAATTTTAATTTATCAGAAACGTTAGCATTAACATCTAAAGAAGATTTGATTCTGATAAATTGCGTGCTTGAATCAATTTTAGATTGTTTGTAAGTTGCGTTTGCTACTTGGTCTGTTTTAATAGAGTCATAACGAGTCTCTAATAATCCACCAAAAGTAAAGTAATTTAACATGCTTTGCGCTTCTAATTCAGAAACACGAGCTTCTAATGATTTTTCTTGAGCGTTTACATTTACAGCAGTTAGTACAAGTGCTGTAGAGATAAATGTTTTAAATGCTTTTTGTATATTCATATTATATGACCTTCCTAGTTGGCACCAGCGACGGCACCAGCATTGCCTTTAAGGCAACTAATTTTACATCCATCCATGTCAACTTTGTCACCCGAATTACATTTTACATATAATTCTTTTAAGTAACGAGTTTTGGCTTCAGAATCATCTACTGATTTTCCACCACATGCTGCTGCGACTGCTTTCTTAATTGTTCCGATTTTGTCTTCTTGCGCTTGTGTGATAAGCGAAGCAAAGACAAGAGCCCCTATCAATAGAGCTGAGCTTGTTGCTTTCATTAAATCATCCTCCTTGGTGATTGAGTCCCTATTATATTCATGTCTTTTTTAAGACGACAACCGCTTTTTTTAGTCTATGAACTTTGACTTCTGACAATTTAAATTGTTAAAAATCAAACAAAGAAAATTGTTAGCAATTTTTGCCTAGACTCAACAACTTTTGTTTATGTAGAGCGACGTCTTACAGCACTATTGTCCAGGCTTTATTATGTTGTATATGTTAGCTTTAAAGTTCTGATTTTGAAAACCCGATAGTGGAAGTATGACTTGTATCTCATTATTTGGGGTTTAAATGAAAAAGTTCTTTAGCAGATTGTCCAATTTAGGTAAAAACAGAAAAAATCGTCGATTTGGTTTATCTCAGATTATTTTATTTTATTCTATAGGAATTGGTTTAATGTCTGTCGCTTTGGGTTTAAGTTTATATTTCTTTGCGTCAAATAACATTAATCAGATTATCAGTTTTTCAAATTCAAACTCTGACAAACAGCTTGCGTTTATTAAAACCATTAAAGACTTTGCGTTACTGCAATCAAACACCTTAGCTACGCTTAATGCAAAAACCAATGATGACATGGACATTAGAATAGAAATTATTAATGGTTATGTTCAGGAATCAGAAAAAAATCTGCAATTTTGTGGTGATGCTTGTTCCAAAATTGATGAAGACTTTAAGAAGTACTCTGCTGGTTGGAAAAGTATTCAAGATAGGCTGATCAAAGATAGTAAATCAAAAGAGCTGCTGGCTGCAGAGTTTTCAGATAAGTACAACTCGATTATGGATGGTATGTTTGATAAAGTTGAATCAGTTATTTTACAAAACACTAAAAATGTCTCAGTTAGACAGTCTGAATTAACTCAGAAAACAAACAAGCAACTTAAATATGTTCTTATAGGTATTTGTATATTTGGAATTTTCATGGGAACACTTGGTTTAATTTTGCGCCGTGTACTACTTAATTCAATACTCGATATTACGAATTCATTAGGCGTCAATGCCAACGGTACGCTAAAACTGTCGCACGAGATAAAAGATTCTTCGTCAATATTGTCGAATTCTTCGCGTGAGCAAACTGATGAAATTTCAAAAATCTCTTTATCTCTACAAGAAATCTCATCTGTAGCATCAAGTAATGTGAGTGGAGCAGAATTGGCAGGACAATTTTCAAAAGAAATTTATAATTTAAGTGAAGACACACAAAAATCGATGGAATATTTAGCACAAGCCATGGATCAGATATTGCTTTCGAATCAAAGAATTGAGAAATTAGCAGCCATATTACAAGACATTACTAAGAAAACAGAATTGATTGATGACATAGTTTTCAAAACACAAATCTTGTCATTTAATGCTTCTGTCGAAGCAGCTCGTGCTGGTGAACATGGTCGTGGGTTTTCTGTTGTAGCAGAAGAAGTTGGAATTTTAGCAAGAAAAAGTGAAGCATCAGCGAACGATATATCGGCTTTCGTTAAAAATAGTTATTTAGAGGCCCAAAGTATTGTGCAAGAAAATAAAGAAAAAGTTGCTCAAGGTGAACAGCTGGTACTTGAAACCAAAGAAAAACTAAATAATTCAATAGCCAAGGTTAATCAGATTTTAGATGTTATTGATAGAATTATAAAATCATCTAAGGAACAAGAAAACGGTATTTCGCACGCGAGTGATTCTGTTGAGCAAATTCGTAAGCACATTCAAAATACATCGACAAGCGCAGAGCGATCAGCACAGTCCGGATCTGAATTATCAGAACAGTCAATGACAGTTTCAACACTAGTTAATGATTTAAATACTCTCATTAAGGGTATAGATAAAAATCAAACACAATTTAAGGATGATCAGGCGGCATAATTTTAATAAGGGCAATGCTTGCATCCATTTTTACAACAATAACCTCTTTTAAGATGGTAAGCTTCAGTCATGATCATAAGCCCGCTGTCAAAATAAAAATCTGCATCTGTGTTTGTTTTTTTTAACTCATTTAAGCAGGATGAACACATGCAATCAGCAGAGTTCTTATTTGGAATCGGAAAATCATGAGGCATTTTCATACACCAGCATTTATCATCAGCCGTGCAAAAAAATGGTTTTAAACAGCGCGAACAGTGCTTATTTTTCATCATCTAAACACATACCAGTCCACTCACCATTTTTATAGTGTGCATACCCATAAAACCATGAGACCGTATCTTCGTTATGGACTTGAGTGTCAATAGCCTGCGTATCAACAAGAATGTTATTAACTTTAAAACACCAACCATAAGTTTTAAATTCAGACTCAGAAATAAATTGAGTTTCTGGTTCAATGTTTAAAATTGAATAAAATCCGTGATCAGTTTTAGTATATGCTAACTGACCTTGCTCAAAAGCATTAAGAGATAGTGATTGTACATTCGTGTCGTTGTTAATCATTTCATTAACCGTGAACAGGACGTTTTTTTTGTGATCATATATTTGTACAATTGCAGCAGTGCTATGCGAATGAGTAAAAACGACTAAAAGTGAAGCTACAAACAGTAAAAGTTTATTCATAAAAAAGATCTCCATTAAAACTTATTAAGAGATAATCTTAATATTTAAACTGATCAAGAATTATATATTGGCTATTGTATTTCAGGCTGCAGAGATTCATTTTTAATGTTTAAAATATAGGATTTGGGCTCTTTTTTTATTTTCTTAATGTAATTAATTAACCATTGAGGTTCAGCGCCGAATTGAGTTGCGTAGTTAGCGCCTGTCCAACCGTACCAATCCCAGCAACCTTTAGGGTTATAAGGGTAATTGTCTTCTGTTATCCACGTTTGAGGAAAAAGAATCATCAAATTATTTTTTTCTGCATATTCGATAAACCCCGAGTTACGAGCAAAATAGTAGGCGCCAAATTTATTATTTCTTTCTTCGATTGTTGGTAAGTTTGTCATTGGTATTTGACGATCTTGCTCTGATCTCATCCCCATTATTTTGTAATTTATAATTTGCTTTTGAAAACTATCATCAAAATCTTTATCAAAACTATCGCTCATTTCGCACCCATGAAGGGCTACATGCATATGACATCTTTCTGGCGAGTTTAAGCAGGTGTCTGATGCATATAAATATCCATAACTGCTCACACTCTTAGTGGGTTGTTTAAGGTCTTTCGTGCTTAGATGATTTATGTTGATATTTTGATGATCTAAAGTCTGATCAACAATAAATAAATTCCGCATTTCGGGTGCCATCGGTTGCAATGGCTTTTTTAATAGGTGAGATAAAATATCGCCTGCAGCATCGTAATTACAACTTGCAACATATGGAACATTTTGGCTATCACATGAATTTAAGCCATTTTTTTTTGTTGGAAAGTTGTGTCCACCTTTAGTTTGCGTAATTTTAATTTGTTTTTTTTTGACACCATTTTTTAAGTAAAACTCTTGTAATTTTTGAACCATCGTATTTCGGACAATCGTATCAGATTGTCCGTTGTAGATATAAACCTGAAGTTTTTTAAAATTATCCAGAGGTTGAATTTTTTGATCATATTCAAATTGGCTGAGCGATGGTAGTTTGGCTAAACGTGGATTTCCCATACAGATACCAACCGACATATAAATCGGATTATTTACAGAGGGTCTAAATTCAGGGGCCAGTGTTTGCGGGTTTAATTTACCAGATGGTTCAAATAAAAGTAAATTTTGCATTCCTAGTAAATTATTTTGGCCAGCAGCGATTTGCTCTTGTAAACCATTTTTCGCACAGTAAAAAAAACCTCCAGCTACGGAACCAACACCGATAAAATCATTAGAAAAAATTGTCGCCATCTGGACAGCCATAAAGCCACCTGAAGAGATCCCTGAAATAGAAAATTTTTCAGCTATAACTAGTTCTTTCGAACTAGGCACTGCATATCCGATATTATTAGCAAAAGTTGCACTGCAGGCGATAAGGAGCTTTATACACGCTTTTTTTAATGGCTTGGTAGATTCTTTTATTATCATAAAAATTGGTATTGCAATGTTATGGCATAGTTGAGTTGCTATATAAACAATTTGAAGCTTATGATTGTGTTAATGTTATTTACACTTTTTTTGAACAAAGAACAAAATTTGGATATTAGGTGTTGAACTCTAGAATGACAGAAGTCATTTGATTATCCGTAAAATCAAAATATAAATCACCGTTATGAGATTTCATAATTGAGCGGGATATACTAAGTCCTAATCCAGTGCCTTGGCCTATGTCTTTCGTTGTGAAAAATGGCTGCATAATTTTATCACGTATTTCGTTCTTAACTCCATCACCAGAGTCCTGAATAATAATTTTAATTTTATTATTATCACTGACTGTTTGAATTTTTAAAATTCTTGAATTTGGTGTTTTTGTTGATTTGATTATCGCATCATAAGCATTGTTTAAAACATTAAGCAAAACTTGCGAAATTTCAGTAGGTCGACATTGCAATTCAATATGAGGGTCGAACTGTTTAATAATCTGAATATCTGAATTTGTAAATTTAGTTTCACAAAAAACAAGAGTGTCATCAATAATTTGCCCTAGCAAAGTTCTTTCGAAAGGATCAGATGAGCCATCGCGAGCAAAAGCTCTTAAAGCTTTTATAATTTTAGAAATCCGACTGATCATCGCATCAATCTTACTGATTGAATTTTCAATTTTACTTTGATGCTCGTATTTTTCAAACGAGGCATGTAAAAGATCTTTTTTGAGTTTTTGTGTGCTTAATGAAATAACAGCTAAAGGGTTATTAATTTCGTGAGCGATGCCGCCTGACATTTCACCGAGCGCAGCCATTTTAGACGATTGATCTAGTAAAGCTTTTTGTTGTTGAATTTTAAGTTCTTTATTTTTTTGCTCTTGAATGTTCAATCCGACTGCAATGGTTTGGTTGCTCGGTAGTTTAGATACTTTAAATAAATGTGTTTGGGTTGTATGATTTTTTAATTTAAAATCATGTTCAAAAAAGAAATTAGATTCATTGCTTTCTTGACAGTGTAATATTTGTTCTAATAGCAACTTTTGAATGTCTTGGTCGATAGTTTGTTGTGTGAGATCGTAAAACTGTTTATTCGAAAAAATGACCTTATGATCGTGTATCAGATTAACTGTTCCAGGGAAACTATCTAAAATTTTTTGCTGCATTTCACGTTGTTGAATAAAGTTTTCCCAATTAGCATTTATAACTTTTAATTGTTTATAAAAATAATAAATAAATAAATTTAAAGTGATAAAGATGAGTAGCGCACCATAAAAATCTGTAAATTGATACACATAAACTAAGAAAAGTGAAAAAAATTGAGGTCCTGAAAATCCCCAGAACGATTGCCTTGATATGCCCATTGCAGTTGTTGCTGATGCAATTATCGAAGCTGATAAAAATCCAAAAATAATGAGTTGTGATTGATCTACTTTTAAAAAGAAAAAAGGATAAATTATAAACCATGCCCAGCTTGTACTATAAATAAAGGACACGATAGCAAATTGACGTTCTAATTTGAATAGTTGGCTATCATTACTAATAGATCCCAATTTAATTAATACTTTTTTGCAGAAATAATATCTAAAAAAAGTTAAAAAGAAGAGAACAGAATAAGTCAGTGTATAATTGAAATTAGAGATTCTGCTTAGTAAATAGTATGAAAAAACTAAAAATGATAAACCAAATTGAACTTGTATGGTCGATACAGCCCTTGAGTAAAGCTCTTTAACTTTTTCGTATTGAATCTGGTCCATTGTTATCTCTAAATGTAGCTGACCAGATTCAAAAAAGAAAGACTTCTTTTAAATTTATTCTTGTATATTAACTGGGATCTTGATCTGTTGAAGTTCATTGTTGATCTCAAACGAAACTTGAACTTCCCAAAGCCCCGGCATTATAAAAAAAGCTTGGCTGATTTTGTAATGCACTGGATCTAGAGCATTTAATGTCACTGGGGCCGATCCGTGTCCCATATCGGGCATCCAAAGCATCACATTAACATTTTTGATTGTTTCTTGGGTCATGAAATGAACAATAAACTGTGATTCATCAGATGAGTTTGGCGCTTTTGGAAACATGAGATGTGCGCATACATTCGTGTTTTCCACGCAAACATTCGGTGTGTGAATCCCTTTATGTTCTTTTAATTGTTGCGCGTTGATCGTTAGGCTTAAAAATATAGCAGCTGTGATTGTTAAAATTTTCATAATCTCTCCATTTTTAACAGAATAAGTAAACTTAAAGATTGTTTTCGTCCATTATAAATATAAAGAGCAACAAATTGTTGCTCTTTATATTTATAATATCTCGTGCTACTAAGTCAGAATGAAAATTATTGCATTGTTTTTATTAAGTATTCAAACTTGGGCATCGGATGTGACCACTTTAAAAGGTCTCGACATGGTCAGTGGTCAAAAAATTGAAATAAATCAGCAAGTTTTTGATGGGTATAAAGCTACAGTTATTTTATTTTTATCTGCGCGTTGCCCGTGTTCAAATAGTCATATCAGCGAAATTAAAGATTTGCGGAAAATGTATGGTCAGCAAATTAAGTTTGTGGCTATTCATTCAAATCAAAATGAAAGCGTTGCAGAAGCTCAAAAATACTTTAAAGAAATTGATTTAGGATTTCCTGTTATCTCTGATGAAGATGCTCTAATTGCAGATAGTTTTAAAGCTTTTAAAACACCACACGCTTTTCTTTTGGACGCTCAGGGGAACGTTATTTATCGTGGTGGTGTTTCGTCGTCACAACATTTCAGTCCAAATGTAAAAAAATACTTGCGTGACGTGCTTTCTGATGTTGTCAATGGACAGAAAGTAAGAATGTCAGAATCGAAAAGTCTTGGATGTGTCATTCTTAGAAAGAAAGATATTGAATGAGAGTATTTGTTTACTTAAATCTACTATTTGTTTTTTCGTGTGCACAGCCGAAATATATTCAGTGGAATACGCCTACAGAAAAAATTAATGAGCAGCAAAAATTAACAGCTGACTGTTCACTGCAATTTAATAATTATAGTTTATGTTTATCTTGGCAATTTACTCAGGATATTCAAGCGCAGCAGAATTTAGTTATGATTGTAAAAATTTATAGACCTAATTTGTATGATCAAACAGTTATTTATGAAAATATACCCGAAGGGGTTACTTTGCAAGTTAAACTCTGGATGTCGTCAATGGGGCATGGTTCTGTACCTACTCAGGTTAAGAAAATTGATACTGGCACATATGAAGTTTCGCGTGTCAATTTTATTATGTCGGGGCCGTGGCAAGTTTATTTTAATCTCTTAGGAAATGATGTTAATGACCAAATCAGAATTGATCTGGATGTTCCGTAATGAAGTTATATTTAATATTAATTTTTGTGAATTTCGTTTCGATTAAAGTGGTTTTTGCGGCAGCCTGCTGTGGTGGTGGGTCTGCGATTCCAAGTTTAATCACGACCGATGATCGTTCACAATTTTCGTCGAGTCTTTCGGTTGGTGAGGTTGTTGTTGACAGTGTTGATGGTGCTGGCATTTGGTTTAAAAATTTGCAGCATCTTCAAACACGGACTATGAAGTTTGATTATGCTTACGTACTCGATAACGATATTCAATTTGGCGTAACAATCCCGTTTGTGACTAAAACTATTCGAGATCAAACATTCTCAGGATTGTCAGATGTGCAGGCAAATTTAGGTTATGAATATTTACCAGAGTTAGATTATAATTTATATAAACCAAGAGCTTTCGTTTATTCGGGAATAATATTTCCAACTGGTCAATCTAAATACACTTCAAGCCACGCTGGCCTTGATTCGCGAGGGCGACAGTTATGGGGAGTCACTGTCGGACACGTTTTGTCAAAGATTGTTGGTCGGTATGATTTTTTACAGATGATAGATTTGCATCACAATTTTGATCAAACACTTAAGAGTAACCAACAAGCCAATTATCAAATCAAGCATGAATTCGGTGGGCAAGTGAATTTTGGTGTGGGATACAGCCGGTTAAGTCATAGATTGGGATTACAACTCGCGTGGTTTTACGAAGGTCGATTTGTAGTTAAAAATCAGTCAATAAACGATCAAGGTTATATTGAGAAATATGGTCAATTTTTAGTAAGTTATAGTTATATGTTGTCTGATTTATCGAGTATGGCGCTATCGTATGCGGATCAAACTCTAATTGGCGAGCCACAAAATACGTCTTTAAGTCGATCATTAGCGTTACAATATACACAACGCTGGACAAGATAAATTATTTTCTTGTTTAGTTTAAACAAAAATCGCTAGTATATGGGCATGTCAGCAAAAAAAATTGTTATCGTCGATGATGAAAAAGATTTACTTGAAGCGCTTCGCGAAACCTTAGAGATAGAAGGCTTTGATGTGACTTCGTTTGAACGAGTTGATGATGCAATTGTTTATTTGCAAAATAACCAAGAAGCCGATTTAGTTATTTCTGATATGCGAATGCCGACCAAAAATGGATTAGATCTAGCATTAGCAATTCGTCGTGATTTGAAACTTAATATGCCATTTGTAATGATTTCTGGATTTGCAGATATTACCCCACAACAGCTGGCAGAAGCTAAAATCATTGATTTTATACCTAAACCCTTCGCGTTAAGTACATTTATTCAAAAAATAAATATGTTGTTAAAAACATAAGTTTTTAGTTTAACATCTATTATGTCGCAAGATTTATTTACGGCTTCGGTTGATCGAAGTTCTTTGCCTTTAGCAGAACGAATAAGACCTCAAAAACTCGAACAGGTTTTAGGTCAGCATCATTTTTTATCCGAAAAATCGGCACTTTATAGAATTCTAAAATCTCAGCAGCCATTAAACTTGGTTTTTTGGGGACCGCCGGGCACTGGTAAAACAAGTCTCGCAATGAGTTTAGCACAAAACTTACAAGCTCATTTTGTACAAATGAACGCTGTCGATGCTGGGGTGAAAGAACTCAAGCAAGCTTGTGAAGACGGTCGACAACGAAAATTGCAGTATCAGCAAAAAACATTACTTTTTGTTGACGAAATTCATCGTTTCAATAAGTCACAACAAGATGTTTTGTTACCCTATGTTGAAAAAGGTGATGTTTATCTTGTCGGGGCAACAACAGAGTATCCGAGTTATGAACTTAACAAAGCCTTGCTCAGCCGTTGCCAAGTTGTTGAGTTTAAAAAACTTAATATTCAGTCTTTAAATGAAATTGCAACAAAAGCTGCTCAAGATTCGAAGTATGATTTATCGAGTATATTTACTCCTGAAGCAATTGATGCATTACTGAATTCAGCTGATGGCGATGCTCGGCGCTTATTAAATATTTTAGATACAGTTTTTAAATTTTACAGTGTTAAAACTGAAGAGGATTCATTTCCCTTATCGATAGAACAATTCGAACTATTAATGGGACGAAAAATGATTTCTTATGATAAAAAATCTGATCAGCATTATGATTGTGTGTCAGCATTTATTAAAAGCATGCGGGGGTCGGATCCGGACGCAGCATTATATTATTGTGCACGAATGCTTGAAGGTGGTGAAGATCCAGTATTTATCGTTCGTCGCATGATTATTTTTGCGAGTGAAGATATTGGAAATGCCGATCCGCGAGCGCTTATGCTCGCAACATCATGTTTGCAAGCAGTCGAATCAATTGGTTTACCTGAAGCTCGAATTAATATTGGACAAACTGTCATTTACCTGGCTAGTGCACCTAAATCGAATCGTTCTTATTTAGCGATTGATGCAGCTTTAGATTATGTTAAAAAGACCGGAACTGCTGAAATACCGATGTATCTACGATCATCTCAAAAAGGGCAGGGGTATCAGTATCCTCATAATTTTCCTAAGTCATATGTACAGCAAAAGCATTGGCCACCTGATTTGCGCCCTCAAATATTTTATGATCCTGGGCAAACTGGCTTCGAGAAAAATATATCTGATTATTTAAAGTGGATTAAAGAGTAAATGAATATTATTCCATAACTCTGTCTGTGGTGCAGTGGCATCAATGATTGTGTTTTGATGTGGGTGTAAAAATTTAAGTCGTTTAGCTTTTAAACATAAACCATTAATATGCAGATGATCTCTAAAAAAACGGTTATGGTGTGAATCGCCGTGCTCACGATCTCCAATTACAGGATGAGCAATTCGATTCATATGACGTCGTATTTGATGCCAACGTCCAGTTTTGAGTTCGACATGTAGCCAACTGTATCTGCTCGTCGGAAAACGAGAGTTAACAGAATAGTCGAGTTCAATTTTTTTTAGAGTTTTATAAATTGTCAGAGCAGGCACAAGCTCTCCAGTCGAATCTAACTCGAGTGGTTTATCGATTTGACCTTTTTCAGGTGTCAACCAGCCCCGCACAATAACATCATATTCTTTTTGAATAGCATGCTCGCGCATTTGTTTGTTCATTTCGCTTGAGGTTTTAGTGTTTTTGCAAAAGATAACTAAACCTTCAGTTGCAAAATCTAATCGATGAGCTGGGTGAGCCATGATCTTATGTCGGTCCATAAGCCAGTGAATGCAAGTCTTTCTGCCAACAGTTTTACGAGCTATGCGACACTCAGGTGGATGAACATAAACATGAGAGGGTTTCATGAGAATAACAAGGTCGTCATCTTGATAGACGATTGAAGGCTCTACTGTGAATTCATCATTAAGAGCCTTCGGCAAGGGTTGCATGATATAGGCCTATTGACCCAAGAAATTGTTAAATTGTTGATTTTGCGAGTTTGTTATTCCAGACGCTAAAGTTGTAATGTCAATCATCGAGTGGTCTTTGTACACGCAGAAGTTAATGTAACTTTCAGTACCAACTATTTTGGCTGACTTTATCTCGCCTGTGCACGTCGTTATGTTGTTGATATAATATACAAAAGCTTGAGGTATTAGTTTTTTTTGCGAATCAACGAATTGAACAACATCAAGCGCTGATACTGCAGTTGTTCCGAATTGACAAAAACCAAATTGATCATCTTTTCCATGCTGATTTATATCTGCTACAAAAAATTCTCCACCAGATTGGTGACATCTTAAAATTTGTGGATTTTTGGCTAAAGCGAAATGTGAAGATATTATTACGGTAAGCATAATTGCACGGATCATATTAATCTCCTAAAAATAGTTCTTTGATGTATTCAACATAGCTTAAAATAAATAAAATATCATTAACAACGCATGGCAATTCTGTAAACTGTTACTTTTTTACAAGACTTTCTATGAATTTGGTTCGTAAGATAAATCTATGAATAAAAAAATATTTGCTTGGGCAACTTATGATTGGGCTAATAGCGTTTTTTTTACGACCGTGGTTGCGGGTTTTTTTCCAATTTTCTTTAAAAAATATTGGAATACAGAAGCCACAGTTTTACAAAGTACGGAAAGACTTGGTATTTTGTTAGCGATTGCGGGTTTTACTCTAGCAACTTTGTCGCCATTATTAGGTGTTATTTCAGACTATCGTCGAAGTAAGAAGAAGTTTCTATTTTTCTTCATGATTATCGGTGTGATTGCCAATGCCAGTTTGTTTTGGGTTCCTCAAGGGGATTGGCTAAGTGCAGCAGTCTGTTATGGTGTCGCTTTTTTTTGTTGTTCTGCAAGTTGTGTATTTTACGACTCATTGATGTCAGCTGTAGCACGTCCAGAGCAGTACGATAAAGTTTCAAGTCTGGGCTATTCTATGGGTTATCTTGCTGGTGCGATCGTTTTGACGATCAACGTGTTGATGTTTCAAAAACCCGAATTATTTGGTTTTGCAGATGCGGTCGAGGGTGTTAAGTACTCATTTTTAAGTGTGTCAGTTTGGTGGTTTATGTTCACATTTCCATTAATTTTGATGGTTCCGGAGCCAGAGCTTAATGTGCAAAAAGACTCCATTTTTAAGTTATTGAGGAAATCAGTGCGTGAGCTAAATCACACCTTTCTTGATCTTGCAAAAGACCGGAATATATTATTTTTTATCATTGCCTATTGGTTTTATATTGATGGTGTCTCGACAGTGATATCAATGGCAGTTGATTTTGGTATTTCTTTGGGGTTTGAGACTGGCGATTTAATCAAAGCCTTACTCATTACCCAATTTGTAGGATTTCCCGCTGCGTATGGTGCGGGAATGTTAGCTTCTAAGTGGGGGAGTAAAACCATCATTACAATTAGTTTATTTGTTTATCTCCTTGTTGTTTTTGGTGCGTCTGTCATGAGTCAATCTTGGCATTTTTATTTGATGGCATTGATGATTGGATTATCGCAAGGAGCTGTGCAGGCCTTATCGCGTTCAACTTTTGCGTACTTAACGCCGGCAGATAAATCGGGAGAGTATTTTGGTTTTTTCAACTTGCTGGGTCGTTTTGCTTCAGTAATTGGTCCTCTTTTGATAGCAGGTACTGCACGATTAGTCAGTAACCCGCAAAAAACGATATTAAGTCTGTCTATTTTATTTATTTTCGGTTTGTACTTTTTATCAAAAGTTAAAATACCAAATAAAACTTAGATCTTAGAGCTCACTCTTCTGGATTATGTTGGTGCTTTTGAATTTCGCGGGCCTTTTTGCCTGTAATGCCGACCCATTCAGGGTAAAAAATAGCGATTGCGATAAAAACCATTGTAGATAGTGCAAAAAATCCAATTAAAATCCAAATTATTTCCATAATAAGTGATTATAAACTTAAAATATGGCACAAGTCTAAAGGTTTAAAAGTATTTGGAGATTGATGAGTATGGCTTATAATCCACGGGATCATTACTTTAAAAAAGCAAAAGATCAAAATTTTGCGGCACGGTCTGTCTTTAAATTAGAAGAAATTGATCAAAAACTTAAAATTCTTTCACCAAATCAAAAAATACTAGATCTTGGGGCATCGCCTGGTTCGTGGTCGCAGTATTGTTCAAAAAAAGTTGGTGCTCGTGGACGTATACTTGGTGTTGATCTCAGTCCGGTTACAGTGAAATTACCTAATGCACAATTTATTCAGGCTGATTTAAGAGATTTAAAACTTGAAGACATTTTTAAAGAATACGGATTTCATGATCCATTTGATGTTGTAGTTTCAGATATGGCACCGAAAACAACTGGTATTCGCATCACAGATCAGGCACGCTCGTTTGAGCTTTGTGAATTGGCTTTAAATGTAGCTCGTAAATTTTTAAAAAAAGATGGTCATTTTGTTTGTAAGTTATTTCATTCTGATGATTTTTCAGTGTTGCGAGATGAGATTAAAAAAGATTTTGCAAGATTTGAAGCTATTAAGCCAGATTCGACTCGAAAAATTTCTAAAGAAATTTTTTTGATTGGACTTAAAAAAAAATAAATTCATGAGTATAGTAAAGATCATTTTTGAAAATAACGATTTTGTCGTATGTGATAAACCAGCTATGACTCTTTCTACGCCTGATCGGTTTCAAACTGATCGTCCATGTTTAGGGTTAGCTCTACAAGATCAATTGGGCATGCAGATCTTTCCTGTGCATCGTCTCGATTTCGAAGTGAGTGGATTAATTATATATGCAAAGAATGCCCAGGCTCACAAAGCCTCGCAAAACTGGTTTGCGCATAAAAAAATTAAAAAAACATACGAAGCATTAACGATGACACAAAATTTTGATCATTGGCCGCAGAATTTGCCGACAGTACGTGATCAAATTAACTTTCAAGCATTTAAAACATTTGAATGGCAAATGCGTATAAAACGAGGAAAAAAACGATCGTTTGAATCTCCTCATGGAGATTTATCGATCACTCAGGCTCAAATGTTAGAATCAATTGAAGTTGTGACTTTAAATAAAACGCAACAGAATATATTGCGATGGCGCTTAAATCCTATTACAGGTCGTTCACATCAACTACGGCTTGAATTAAGTCGTCACGGATTCCCAATTATTCAAGATACACTGTATGGTGGTCGTTCACAGTTGTTTTTTGATTTTAATTCTTTTTGGCCCTATAACGGCATAGCATTACGAGCCACTGAGATTGAACTTGATAATCAACAAGCTGACCATTTCAAATTACCTACGCTCATCAAAACGGATGCAGTGCGTTAATTTTAATAAGACAGATATTTTTGCTGACCTGCGGTTCCAAAATGGGTACACAGCTGCTTAATGATGCGGGGTGTATCTATGAAAATCAAAATCGTCTTTTTAAGTGTACTGACCTTTTTCATAACCTTATTAATCTCGCAAATAGATGCTCAAGCTTCTCAAGATTTACAAAAAGTAGATGTTGAAAAAATCATCGGTGCAAACGACTTGATTGCAGTTAACGCTGAAGCTTCAAACATTCCGTTTAAGTTCAAAAATCTTGTTAATGCTTTTGGTCGAGTAGCTGTTGGCTGTACGGCAACTCACCTTGGAAAAGGTTATGTACTCACAGCTGGACACTGTTTTTATGCACCTCCAACAGCGATTAAAGATCAACCTTGTAGTTCTGAATATGATGTTCAATGGGGTATTCGTGAAGGGCAGCAGCCTTATCTTACTTCTAAATGTACACGGCTTATTATTGCTCAAAGAAATAATAAAACGGATTATGCTTTGTTTAAAGTTGACCCAATTCCCGATGTGGCAGTTCGCCCCGATTTATCTGAAAAACCTGAGGTTGGTGATCGTATAACAATATTTAGTCATCCGGACGAATTACCTTTGCGTTGGTCTAAAATTTGCCGTGTTAAAAGACTCTATTCGACAAGTAAACCAGTTGATTCTTTGTTTTATTATTGTGATACAAATCCAGGTAGTAGTGGTGCTTCTGTCATTGATGTGAACTCTCTAAAAGTAATAGGCGTTCACGATGGTGGTCAAATCTTAAATGTGACTGATAATGATCTCGGTGTTGGTTTTAATTATGGGACTTATATTTATGAAACCCCTCTTCTTGAGATCATGAAAAAACTAGATTTATAAAATAATAACGGAATGTTTCATAATTTAAATTTAATTTGAACCTCTCTTGAAATCGGCTAGGCTGGCTGAAGTTCTTGAGAGGTTTTTTTATGTCTCAAAATTTAAAAAAATTAAGCTTATTTTTTTTCGTGTTGTATTTTTATTTGGGTTGTCTGCATGCTCACAACCGATTGTCAGATATTGGTGTCGATGGGTATCCGAACTCTTGGTGGATGACTGTGCCAATCGATCAAATTAAATCTTGGGAAATACCACCACATGCAGCAGATCGATCAAAAGAAGAAGTTATTCTATCGAAAAGAACTGAACTAGGTATTTTCTCTAATTTATCAGAGTCGCAATTCGTATTAGATGGTCAATATTACGCGAGCATTGAAGGATTGTGGCAGGGCATGAAATATCCTGAAGATTCAAATGATGAAAGACTTAAAGATGTAACCGTAACTTGGCCTTACACGCGCGAGCAAGTTTATAAGATGTCCGGTTTCGAAGCTAAAAAAGCGGGTGATGCTGCAAATGAAAACATGAAAAAAATGGGAATCAAATGGATTACTTATCAAGGTGAAAAAATTGAATATAATTCGGATAAAGGACAAGATAAGCATTACAATATTATCTATCGTGCATCTTTTGAAAAAGTCAGACAGAATCCCAATATTCAATCATTATTATTAAAAACAAATAATTTAATATTAAAATCCGATCACATCCAGCAGCCTAACCCTAAGCCTGCGTATCTTTATTTCGACATCTATATGAAAATTCGAAATGAGCTCAAGTCAAAGCCAAATTAAAATGAATAAACCTATAAATTCACGAAAAATAAATTTGTACTGGTCATCTCAAAATTTTAATGAAGCAGGTGTTATTGATATCTTAGCTTCGGACAAACACATTTATGCAGTTTGTTTTCAAGGGGAGCTTGAATTAGTTTTAAAACGTCTTCAGCGATACTTTCAAGTTCAAGTGACCAAGCAAAGTAATCATTTAATTCATGAGACCGTTCGTCAATTGAATGAATATTTTTGTGCAAAACGTTCACAGTTTGATTTACCCATAGAGTTGATTGGAACCGATTTTCAAAAAAAAGTTTGGCTAGCTTTAAAAAAAATACCTTTTGGAAGTACAAGTACATATAAAGACATTGGACATGAACTTCAGATTAATAATGGTTTTCAAGCGATTGGCCAAGCAAATCGAAATAATCCAATTTGCATTATTGTTCCTTGTCATCGAGTTATATCGTCGTCGGGGCAATTGTCTGGGTATGTCGGTGGATCAGGACTAAAGAGCTACTTACTTCGTCTAGAAAAATGCTGACTCTATTCGACAATTGCCTAGTTTATTTTTGGAACCACTAAATTGCCTTAATATTTAAATAAAAAAAGAGAATGCTTATTTATGCGACAAAAGGATTTGTCGTTAAAAACTCAACCAGGAGGAGTTCGTGTTTAAATTACTTAGCATTTCGTTATTGTTATCATCTGCAGTTTCTTTTGCTGCCCCTGTAAAAAACTTTAAGCCACTTATTGTTGGTGGTGAAGTTGCTAAACAAGGCGAGTTTCCATACATCGTATCTCTTCGTTCAAAAAGTTATGGCCATTTTTGCGGCGGTTCATTAATAGCACAAAATTGGGTATTAACAGCTGCTCATTGTGTTAAAGGTGGCACGATCGATTCAGTTTGGATTGGGATGCTAGACCAAAAAAATACAGCTGGTGTTGAAAAAATTAAACCACTAAGAATTTTTGCTCATGAACAATATAATCAAGGAACAATGGAGCATGATTATGCTCTTATTCAGTTATCGCAAAATTCATCTTATGCACCTGTAGAGCTTAACACTGTTGATCTTAAAGTTGATTTAGAAAATCAAATAATGGCTACAACTGCTGGGTGGGGTGCTTTGAAAGAAGGTAGCTATAGTCTACCGTCACTTTTGCAAAAAGTTTCTGTTCCGCTTGTTAGTACTGAAACTTGCAACTCTAAAGAAGCTTATGACGGTGGTATTAAAGAAGACACTATGTTATGTGCTGGTTTAAAAGAGGGCGGTAAAGATTCATGCCAAGGAGACTCTGGTGGGCCTTTAGTCGTTGTTGATGAAAAAGGACAACATGTCCTTGTGGGTGTTGTCAGTTGGGGTGAAGGTTGTGCCCGCGCTAATAAATATGGTGTTTATTCAAAAGTAAGTTCTGTAATTGATTGGATCAAAGGTAAAGTTCAATAATAGAATTTTTGTTAATTTTCTAATACTCAAAATAAAAAAGGTGACCATGTGTCACCTTTTTTATTTTGAGTATTCAATCAACGATTGGATCATGCTTTGCTGTTGATTGCGGGCAGTCGCTTTGACAATGGAGTGGAATGGCAGATCTGGTCCTCGCCCGATAGCTAAATTGTAAATGAATACTTCACCATTGGTCATTTTTTTGATGACTGTAAAGACTTCGCGGAAATAAACAGGTGATGATGCGCTAGAATGATTACTTTCATTAAAGGATTGAATGACATAGGTCGTGGCATCTTGCCAAATATTTTGGGTGAAGCAATAGTTAGATTTTCCTAATGGGAAAATACTGGTTTTTTGGCAAATTAAATTTGTAGATTGATCACTTGTAACATCTTGCAATCCTGTTATTGATTTTATCTGAAATTCGTCCGACATCAGTATCGTAAAAACTTTGTGATGATTGATCTTTCCTAGGCAGTCCATCGTTTCGATACGTAAAGCTTCGGATTCAAATTCATCACCGATTTTTAAGTTCGTGAATCGATCTAAAAAATCAATAACCGAATCACTATGGCATTTTAAATTTGGCTGATTAGAGTTCTTTAAAATTTGATCAACCTTACTTAAAAAGAGTTGGTGATTTTTTTGAACAAAAGTTTGAATATGATTTTGAACTTCTGGATTATGGATATCAATACCCTGATCAGTGTAAAATTTTTCTAGCTCAGCGTAAACTGAGCTCTTAGGTGATAATGATTGTAGCCATTGATCTAGATCACCCTGATTAATGACCCATGCCTTTGCGTTTAAGTTTAAACTTGCAATGACAAATAGTAATATCGTTTTTATCGAGGTCTTAAAATCAGCCACCGTTATTTTCCTTTAAACTAAATTCAACATTTTTCGAATCCTGATTGTCGAATTTTAATCTTAAATAATTTTCTGCTGTGAATTGAGGGTAGAGCTTATGCATTTTGAATAATACACTGCTAATAATAGCATTCGTATAAGCATCAGATCTCCACATGATTAACGACCTTGCAATAGCAGTTGCAGTAAAGAAATTGTCGGATGGCCACATAATTGGCCCCTTGTTATATTCGATTTGCGAAAGTAGGAAATGCATTCCATATAGTAGTGATACATAAACTCTATATTCATATGGATTTCCGAAATGAAGCAAAGAGTACATTGCAAATGCTGTTGATAGTGTTTTATCTTGCCATACGTTTTTGTCATTAGACCAAGCACCTGTGTAACCGTCTTGCAAACTAATAATTTTATCAATGATCAATGATTTAGATTCATCAGTTAAACAGCGATCACCGGCTTTTTCTGCATTAGCCATGGCAAAAGATAAATTGTATGTGTTTGGATAATATATACCACAATAGGCATGCTCATTTTTTTTGATCATGTCATTAATCATACTGCAAGACTCTTTGTAGCCAGGCATATTTTGGTTTTGTGAAAGTGATGACATTTTTAAGACATTAGCGTTTACGATACAATCAACATCATTCACGTTAAATGGAATTCGTTCACCTTTTTTAGCATCAGCAAAATAAAAGCGAGGCATTTTTGGGTTTTTCTCATCGTAGAGCCAAGTCATGAATGCACCCGTATTTTGACGATTTTGTCCTTTGTTGTAAAACATTGGCTTACGATCGATGTCGCGGTATCGACTAAATTCAGCAATTGAATCCGGACTAACATTGAATTTGTGTCCATTAATTTTTGAATCATAGACAAGAGCAGATAAAATAACAGATGAAGAGTCTGCATCGTTAGGAATGTGAGTGAAACCAAACCAAAATGGTAAAAGCTTCATATCTATTGGTCTTCGCACAATTTGTCCATTATCATTATACGGCGGATAAAAATTAAAAGTTGGGCCAACTGTGTATCGTTTGAATGATTCAACACCTTTTTTAATCGATTGAGGTATCTGCTGCAAACTATTGTATTTATCAACTTCATCTTGATTTTCTAGATACGTTTGCGCTAGGACATTAATCACGGATGCAGTTGTAAATCCTGAAGCTTCCTGATCTTCGCCGATGAGTTTACCAACTCCGGCCATGACTGGTAGTAAAGTTGATTGTATAAGCGTTGGAAATTCACCTTCAACATAATGCTTATTTGGTAATTTTATTTGGGTTGCAAGAGCATTATTTAATGTCTGATTTGCAATTTCATCGAGGCGTAATTGAGTAGACAGTCCCTTTGATCCAAAGGCTGTATTAGAAGCAAACAATTGATTGATAATTATAAATCCAGTGAGTACACGTAAAATTTTATTTTTTTTCATAATCAGAAATATATTCAATATGCATTCCTAACTAGATTTTGATATATTGCTCTACAGTCTCAAAATGCGACAAGCTTTTAGACAGTTGTCATAGATTGTTATTATATTAAATATCTTCGACGTCTTTATATTTATACGCAAATAGACATAAGGAAACTAAAGTAAATGATGCTGAAGCGACAAGACCATAACCATAGCCTTCACCAGGATAATTTGAATACATAAGTCCAAAATAGAGTACCAAAGTTTTTCCAATAAACGTTGGAACTAAGAAAGATCTTAAAAAGTCAGACATTTTGGGTTTTTGTTTCATGACGTATATATTCTAAATAATCGATGTTATGTCTACAACCGATGTTATGTGTTGAACAATTTTACGTACTCTATTTTTATCAAATGGCTTATTTTGATGAACCATATTGAGAATTATTAGAGATATCAATATTTTATCACTGTTATGCGAAGCTGGCATTAGGGTTGCTTTAGTGTTAGTTACTATGAAAACAATAAAAATAATAACTAAAACATTCGCTTTACTATTAACTCTTTCTCTGTTTGTGGCTTGTGATAACAAGAAAAACAATAATCAAACAGTCAATGCAACTGCAGGATTTCAATATCTAAATGGCACTTGCGTATCGAGAGCTAACAATCAACAGGTCGATATGACATACTGTCAAAATTACGGTGTTAATCAAACGAATAACGGCTATAGTTATATCAACGGTTTGTGTGTGTCGACATACACGAATCAACAAGTTGATCCGATGCTTTGTCAAAACAATAGCTTATACAACAATGGCTACGGTACACAAATGCAGTGTAACGGAACATTCTGGGTTTGGTCAGGCTATAATTGGTCACAAGTTCAATGTTTTGGCACCAATTGTTCAGGACAAACAGTATATCCTTCAGGAGCAACTAGCCAAGCTCAAGCGATCCGTTGTTTATAATCAAATCATCAATAAATATTGTTTTCACCCGAAGGACTGTAAAATAGCAGTCCTTTTTAATTTAGCTAAACCAATCAAAAATTGATTTTATTGTTGGATAATTCTTAATATTAGAATCTTGTAGAATTGCTTGTTTAAGAGCATTGTTTGCAGGGGTATCTTGTTTTTTTGATTTTAAAAATAAATAATTCACATAATGATAGTCAGCAGAGCCCATGTCTTCAGGCAGTATCGATGTAAATTCTTTTTCTAAAGTTAACGGAGAAATTTGCGTACCCTTAAATAAGGCTAAACCTAAATGAGACCAGGCTGAAAAGAGCTGTAATTTTGGTTCGGTGTGTATTTGGTCTTTGTATTTTTTGATATAGACTAAAGCATCATTGTATTTTTGAGCTTGGAGCATGTTCTTAATCAAATTGGCATCAACGGCCTTTTGGTTTCGTGCTTTTAATTGAGATTCATTATTTGATTCAGAGCTTTTAATGTTTTTTTGATGAATCATCAAGTTGATCATTCTGCGGTCGATTTCGAGTTTAAAATCATTATGGAGTGTTTCCGGTCCTAAATAATTTTGATTCAAATCTTCATAAATTTTATCAATTTCGTGTGGGTTTTGTTTGGTAATCAACCCAGTTATATAAGCTAGATCAGAACCATTTTTATTCATTAGTAATTTATAGATATGCTTAATTCTGATTTCGTAGTTAATTTTTTCACTTGATGGATCTATTTCGATAATGTTTGTGATGACCAGAAAATGGATAGCTTTAAAAAAGTGAGCATTGTTTTCAAATGTTGATACGAGGTTTTGAATAACTTGTCCTTCGATGAGGTCAAAAAAAGTTTCACCAAGTAAACTTAAAAGAGAAAAGTGGGTTGTATCGATTGCACCTAGATTAGTCCAATTCACTTGAATTTTATAATGATAGTACTCAAGATAATGGGCGTGGATCCAATCTTGATCAAATTTGCTTAAGATCCAGTCGTTAATGAGTACATAAAATTGATTAATATTAATTTCTGATGTCTGAATTTTTATATTTGATTTTTCTAAATTGAGTTGAAACTTTTCTTCAGAGATGAGCTTTGATAAACGTAGTCTTGATTGTGTTAGTAAAACCTGACCAATTTGCTCTTTGCTGACATAGCCTTTTTGAACGAGATAGGTACCAATTGGTAAATCGCCCTTATCATTTAAAGCTTTGTCTAATAAAGCTTTTGTGATTAATCGATGATTAATTAAAAGTGTACCAATACGAGTATCAGAATCAGCGATTTCAATGAATTGAATTTGACCTTCTTCGAAAGTTATAGAGTGTTTTGTTTTAGTATCAACAGTTAAAATAATTTTAGCGCTCATTTTATGTTGATGAAATAAAGACATGACTGCTATTAGATCGTACCCGAAGCATTCCTTGAGTTGATTTAAATCGCCCCATATTCGATTTTGATCTGCAACAGGTAAATATAGATTTTGATAAAATGATGATCGCACAGATAAACCTATATTGTTATTTTGATCTGCCGTTGAATCTGCCATTATCAATTTTTCTTTCTTGGTGCTTTTCAGTATTTCAGATAATTTATATTTTGCGTTAAGAGTCGTATTTTGATCAAGAAAAAAGACATAAAGTCTTAATATCATTTATAAAAGCAATAGTTCAGGACCTTAGCCCATGTTGCCTTACTGCTGAATAAGAAAATCAAAAATACTAAATGGTTGTGACAAAAAATCATAACGTGATGATGACTGCAAAAAATGCGATCTAATCAATTTTGTATCAACATACAATTGATTATGATCACTAAGGTAAATTGATTTGCCGTTTTTGAATTGTACGGATGAGAGTATGCTTAATTGGCAATTTTCAATTTGTTGTATTGCGGGCTTATGAACTGATTGTGCATTATTTGTAAGACTAATTTTGAAAACTTGCTGGTCAAGATTTTTTAAGTAAAGGCTATTTTTATCTTGATTGCAAAGTATTGGTTGAACAAATTGCGCAAACTTTCCGTAGGGAGTAAGATCGATTTGTCCGCGTAAAATACCTTTTGGAGTGCTAAATTCATATATCAGTTGAGAGTACTCTGCCAAATATCCACTGGCTGTGTAAAGATATCCTGAATAAAATAGATCTATATTTTGCGGTTTAATTTTTAGATTATTATATGATTCTGCAAAAGATCCGATATTATTTTGAACACCATTGTATAAATCAAACCCCATGAGACGAGTATTTTCTAAATCATTGAATACAAGTGCAGAGTTTTGATGGCGATCAAAAATTTGTCCTTTGATAATAAAGTCTGTTTTTTTAATTTGCATATTATCATCAAGAAGTTCAATCGATTGTGATTCTAAATGGCGTAATAGTGCATATTGGGGGGTGTCGATTTTTGGAACTTGATTAAAACGATTGAGCAGTTTGTTAATTGAGTCTGCACGAAGAGACGCGTAAATGGCCGGATGAAAATTTTGTCCGAACTTAGCAACTTTAATAGAATATTCAACTCCATAGTGATAGCCTCCTTTTTGCTCACGGCTTTGGTCGCAAGATCCTTCACGTCCTTTTTCTGTTCCTTGGGTACAGGTAAAGTGAGCTTTGTCATCGCGATCAATATGCCGAGCTTCGTGAACAAGTGTTGCGGCAAGAGAAGATGCGCTGATTTTTAATTGAGTTAATGTGTCAGCGCAGACACTAAGTTTTCTTAAGTGTTTAGATCCTGTTAAAACATAAGCAATAGTTAGTGATTTGCAATTTTCAACACTGATCGTTTTAATACGTGATGCAAAAAAATTAAAAACAGATTGATCGTTCGAAAACTCGTTATAATAAGTTTGATCTGCAGATTTAATTGTTTTAGAGTAAGCCCCTTTTTTTAGAAAATAAATTGCTAAATAAACTTTATTAATAGGATTTTCGAATAGGCATTCGCCCGATGCCGCTTTGATTGTATCAATGATATTAAACTGTAAATCAATCTCCTTCTTTTCAGCGGAGTTTAGGCAATAAAAACCAGTTAAGTTGTCATTTACAAGATTCTGTGCGCTATTGTTCATTGAATGGACTTTGTAAGTACATATCAGCAAAATTATAAAAATTATTTTATTCATATTTTGAGCTCAGAGGGGGTAATAGTTGCTGTGTCGTCTCGGCAAGTTGTGGTTTTTGCACGAGGTTGCTTACATGTACAATTTTTGCAAGTTTTATTAAATACTGATTGCGTGTTTTTAAATTAGAAATATCGTATTCAATGCCTCTGTTATCAATTAAATTTTTTTCAATTTGTTCTAAGGCCAAAAACCGCAGATTAAGCTCAATATCCTTTTGAACACTTCGTACATCATGTCCATCAAATGTTTGCTCGAGCAGTTCATGGGGGTGAAAAAAAATTGTATTCAGTAAATGATGGGAATCAAGTTTACGTAAAATTAAAAAATTGAGAGCAATAAATCGTGCATCACTAGGATTTTCTGAATTCAGCACGATGTTTTTTAATTGCATAAGATCAGTTTTTGTTAGCGTAAGCGCAACTTCGTTAAGTCGTTTTTCGTGATCTTTAGTTAGAGTTTCAAAAGAATAGAGCTGCGAATTTTCGGTCATGATGATGTTTTGAATTTTTTCATCAAGTCCGGTCTCATCAAAAAAATCAGTTTTTTGATGTTCTGATTTAGGTAGTAAAAGATTAGAATTTTGTCGAGGTGAATATTTTGTTGATGCTGCAGTGAAAAAATAATTCGGCTTGAAATCATTAATATAAAATAAGTAAAAAAATATAAATGTGATCAGCAGAGTAAATTTAGTCGTCCATATATGTTTTTTATTCAGTATTTTCATTGAATGTTTGAACTCCAATTAACACAGATCGATCTGTTTTTAGTTCTGCATAATAGTGGTAATATATGTTTTTATAAGTTGCAATTGAATTAGAGTTTTTATTCTATGCCGTATTGGTTTTTCAGCAAACTGAGATTCAGTAAATAAATTTTAAAGATCAAATTTTTCACGTATTGCTCTGGCTTTGTTTCGAACCTGTGGGATATCATAATTTTCAGCCTGCGTAAGAATTTGGATAAAGAAGCTTCGATTTTCAGCAGAGTTAAGTAAGTGTGGTTGTTGCGAGATTTTATATTCTAATTGGTGTAGGGCTACTAGTTGAGGATAGATCAGTGTTGTTTGATTTATTGCAGAGTGATGAGATGTGTCTTCAATTTTGTATTGGCAGTTTTCAAGACTTAAACAGGGTGTTTCTTGGAAAATTTTTTTTACGAATTCTGCATCTGATGCTGAGTTAAGATTGCGCACGATTATGTATACGATCAACCCTCGTCCATTCCGATCTTCTGGGCGTAATTGAAAATATTTTTCTTTGATTTTCTGACTTAATTCTTTGCTAATGCTGATAAAATCTTGATCTAAGCGTGAATCGTTGTCATTGTGATTTTTTAAAAGTTCCATCAGTAATATGAACTTAGTTTGATCGCTTTGATTCAGAGTTGATAGATCTGAGGCTGACTTTTGCTTTAATTCAAGAGCTAAAGACTTATTTTGCATATGATTGTGAGCTGTTGAATTGGGGTGATTTGAGTTTTGAAAATTGTAATGGCTCGGTTTTGTTGGATTAAATAAATGTGGTATATTTTGTGATTCACGTAAGCTCAATAGGCCTGCCGCGAGCAGGACTATTGCAATTGCTAACAATGATTTAACGAAATTAATTTTTTTCAAAATCTGCTAACATAGCCTTCTTAACTTCTGGCCGCGAAATTCTTCCTAATTGGTCTTGCGCATATAAATCAGCATCCATTTTGACTTTATCCGTGCAGTTAGAACAAAATTTACTAATATTCTTTAACATGATTGTCGAAGAGCCATAAGACCCAAGGTGAGTTGAATCGCAAGCGGCCTGTCCTTCAAGTTTTGCACCAGTCCAAATGCTGACCATGTCTTTACCCTGAGCGTCTAAAAAAGGTCTTGGACATGTGTCATGTCCCCAGTTCCCATGATTTGATTCTGCATGGCGAGCTTCGTGATAAACAACCATAAGCCGTGCTATTTGTGGATGACTAAATTTTATAAAATTTTGAGTGAGCCACATTTTGCTTGCGTCATAATAGGGTTGTACACAAGCTACAGCTTGACCGCCACCACAGTCATCGACGCCAACTGATCGAATGCGCGATTCAAAAAAACTTTTGTAATTTGAACCAGAGACATCGCCAAAAATTTGCTTATGGAAGGGGGTATTAGATGAACCACTGATTTGGTTCATAAAAGTTAAATCCTGGATCATTTGATCTTGGATGTTTTTAGGAACATCACCATCAAAATTCAACGCATGCGTATTTATACTGAAAAGCAAAACTGAAAATAGCGGAGATATATAAGAAAATAAACTGATAACACGCGATAGATTCATGTCCCCTCCATGGCTGACAAAATGTTGACCAAATTTTTGCTAATTTCTATATTTGATGCAAGTTAAATTGCAAAAATTCTTTGTATGACACTTACGCTCTCTTAGGGATTATAATACAAGTTTACAACCGCAGTTTGATAGCTATAATAAATACAGTAGCAATAATTTGATAGGAAGACACGTGATATGAGTTATCTCAAAATATTTCTTACTCGATATTGTTTTCTAGTGTTTGCTTTTTGTTGTTTATCTTGCACGCAAACAGTTACGACCGAATCGGTTAACCTATTTCCGCAAAGCACCTCATCAGTTTACTTTAAAAAAACTAAGCGTATAGTTTTGGAGGTCTACTACGAACCCGGAGCTGAACCTTTTGCGGGTACAACAGCCAGTGGTCGTCAACTTTGGGAAGTTGTCGAACAAAATTTAACTTCGATTATGCAGTATCGAGCCGTTACACCAACCTTAGAAGTTCCTAAAAGCATTACATCGATGACAGTGATGACAGATCAGTCGAAAACTAATTGGTTGGGGACAGATATTCTTTCATTATACTCACAAAATCATCAAGGAAACTCTACAGAGGAAGTGAGTTATTTTTATATATACTTCTTAAATGGTTATTATAATAATGGCTCAGGATCACAAACTTCTGTTTTAGGTGTTTCATTAAGTGGCACACCAATCATTGCAATCTTTAAAGATGTCGTTAAAGCTTCCGCAAGTAATCCAAACGGACCAGTAGCTAAGTTTATCGAACAAAGTACTCTGGTTCATGAGATAGGACACGCTCTTGGATTTGTAAACAATGGTGTGCCTATGGTAGGAACGCCTCACCAAGACACAGCACATGGTGCTCACAGTACAAATACTAATTGTGTTATGTACTGGTTAAATGAGGGTGGTAGTGATCTTGTCCAATTCGTACAAAATTATATTACCTCATCGTCATTTGTTATGTGGGGTAGTGAAATTCTTGCCGATGCTCAGGCTTTTAGTCAGTAGGTTATGCGGACACAGTGCAGAGCTTTTAGTTGAAATCTAAATTATTTCATCTGTTGAAGTTCTTGTTGCATAATTATGTCTATTTCTTTTTTCATTCTTTCAAATATTAAACTTTGCTGCTGACTTAACTCATTAAGTTCTTTTTCGAGTTGAACAACATCATCAAGATTAGATAATGATTTTTTTTTAATTATTTTATGAGCTTCTTTGTAGAGTTGATCGCTCATTTGTATGAAGTTAGTATAGTGAATATCAATTTGATCATTTTTAATATGATCATCTACCAGATTAGTGCTATTCATAGTCGAGCCCTGCTGCTGATTCGCTGTTGGTACATGCAGCTTAAGATCGTTTTTGAAAACAAATGAAGAAAGGGTGTTGGCAGTAACTAAAACTAATAGAGTTACTATTGATAGTATCGATAGGACAATTAAATATTTTTTCTGCATAAAAACCTCTTGTGGATTGTATGCAAATAAAAAATTCTATTTAATTAATTATAGTGATTAAGCGAGTCCGACATTCGAATTAGATTTTGTATTTAAGGTAAAAAATCAAAATTAATACTGAAATTTTATTTCAAATATATAGAGTGTGTATTGAAATAGCTCTCAAAACTTTCAGGGCATGTTTGGGTTAGAATTAACCTCAATAATCCAAGAAATTGCGGGATGGCATCATAAATAGTGATTTCTTTTTTAGTTAAAAATGTCATTGTTGGCGAGTAGTTTTTGTTATTTAGTATGTTGGCAAAATGCAAATTTGAATCGCAAGAATTAAGCATGATCATCATAGGCGGATATAATCCTTTTTTATTGCGTTCATTTAAAGTTAGAATCATGTCTCGGTAGCCTCTTTGTTGTTTCTTGTAATATATGGCTTCAAGTTTTTCGTTTTCATCGTAAGCGAATGGCTTTGGATAGAAATCTGGTCCGCCACCGTACCGAGAGTGGCCACTATATATGATAATATCTTTCTCCATTAAAGCTTTGATAAATGACTGTCTAGACACTTCGCTTTTTACATATTGTTCGCGATTATTGATATTTAACTTGTTACTCGTTGTGAGTGATGAGTCGTACAATGAGATTTCTATCTGTAGTGATTGTCCAGATAAATTATTTACATTTTTAAAGAAAACATTATTTTGTCCTTGAGCTGGTAAAAAACCGCAAATCACCTTGTTATCCGTACAAGGTGATAAAAGAAAAGCCATCATCGCCTTTCTTTCATAAATATCCGTGACAGTATCTCTATGTGAGTCAGAGTAGCCAATATAATATCCGATCGAAATTTTATTCTTGGTTTGTAGCGGGGCTAAAAATTGTTGGCATTTACGTTGTTCATTGTTTGCTGGTTTCATCAAAAATGATTTTACGTCTGATGTTTGTATCGTATTTTTTTGAGAAATCAGCTTTGTATAAGAATCTGATATAAAGCGAAAAAAAGTATCTTCGTAGGTACCAGCTTTGACCTGAAAACTAGTAAATATAATTAGAAACAGAATCTGAAGCGGCATCGATTGACCTCATACGACTTGTCATCTCGATTCGAGAATAATCAATTGTAAATTGAATCAAATCGAATCAAAAATGAGTTAATTTGTGTACAAAATGTGATGCAATAATTGAGCCTTGCATTGGTTCTCATGTTGAGATTTTCTTTTCGGGTTAACAACTTGAACCTTTGCAGGGCTTATTTAAGCGTTTGGTGGCTTGGTTCAAGCTTCCGATATTTTCAACATCTTTAAATCCTAGAGACTTCATCATCCTTTCAGCTTGTCCTGATCGATTTCCACTGCGGCAATACAGTTTATAGACTTTATTTTTATCTAGTTTTTCTATTTTATTTTTAAAACCTGAATTTAAGATATCAATATTAACAGCATCTTCGACATGAGAATCGGCGAACTCTACGGGAGTTCTTACATCCAAGATGATCATATGGCTTGTGTCTGCGAAGACTTTTTGATTTTGTAAAAATCCAAACATCATTGCTATTAGTCCCATTTTGTACCTCATAAATATTAAGTCCTTACTGGAATTTTCAAGTAACTCGATCCATTATTTTCGGGTTCTGGCAGTTTTCCAGCATCGATATTTACTTGAACACTTGGGAGTAATAGTCTTGGTGCGGCTAATGTTTTGTCTCTATTATTTCTAAATTCGACAAATTGATTACGAGTTGTATCTTTTTTCAACTGAATGTTTTTGTTTTTTTCATCTTCGATTGTTGATTCAAAAGCCATCGGTCTACCATTTGGCATATAGTCATGGCCAACGAAGACTCGATAGTGGTCTGGAAGGGTATATATTTTTTCTTGGACGGATGTATAAAGTTGATCTGCGCTACCTGCAGGGAAGTCACAACGACCTGTTCCGTAGTCTGGCATGAATAAAGCATCGCCTGTAAATACTGAATCACCAATAACGTAACTAGCACAAGCTGGTGTATGTCCGGGAGTGTAGACGGTCTCTATATTTAATGATCCAGCTTTCAACACTTGTCCCTCTTTAAGCAATAAGTCGAATTGACTACCATCAGTCTTAAAATGTGGCCCAAGATTGAAAACATTTTTAAAAACTTGTTGCACCTCTGTAATCTTTGCACCTATTCCAATTTTTGATCCAAGAAGTTTGCTTTTCAAATATTGAGATCCACTCACATGATCAGCATGGGCGTGTGTTTCGAGTATAAAGTGAACTTTTAATTCTTCGGAATTCACAAATCGAAGTACTTGATCTGCCGATTGTGTCGTCATTTTAGAAGATGCTGGATCATAGTCCCACACTGGATCTAAAATGACTGCGTCTTTTGTCTGTTTGTCATAAACGACATATGTTAAAGTCCACGTAGCTTTGTCAAAAAATTCTTTTACCGTTGGTCTCATGTTTTCACCTCTATATAACCCTAAAATTGTAGGTCGTTATTTAACTTTAAATCTATCAAATGACTGCCTAAGCCGTTATGTGCCAGCACATCATTTTTGAATAATTGTTAAATCACTATGCGTTAGTTGATCTTTTTTATGATTTATTTTGTTATGATTTGTTAATGGAATTCAAAGAATTATGGTCTGATTTAGATTCAGAAACACGATGGTATTTCGAGTCGCAATCTAAAACTCTACAATTTAAACGTGGTGATTACATTTATTCTCAAGGTGAGTCACCTCAGGGGATTTATTTTGTTAAGTCAGGTTTAGTTGGTTTAACTATGATCAGTGCAAAATCTGGGAAAGAACATCTATTAAGATTTTTTAGGCAAAGTCAATTTTTTGGACATAGATCTATGTTTTCAAAAGAAGGCTATCATGGAAATGCTGTGGCTTTGGAGGCAACAAGCATTAAGTTTGTTCCAAAAGATGCTGTGCTTTCGCAAATTGCAAAAAACAAATCACTTTTGGAAGATGTCGTATACGTACTTTCCAAAGAACTTAGGCGTTGTGAAACACAACACGTTATGATTTTGGAAAATCAAATTTTAGCTCGAGTTGCGCAGTCAATTATTTATCTTAAAAATTTGCACCCCGATCACAATTGGACTCGTCAAGAAATTGCTAATTTTTGTGCCAGTACGGTTTCAACAGTTATTAAGGCACTAGCCGAACTTGAAGAGGGTGGGTATATCAGTCAAGAAGGCCGAACAATCTCTATTTTAGACAGAAATGGACTTATTTCATTACAAGAACAAACATAATTATTTTAAAAATTGTGTGCTAGCACATCATGATTGAGCTTAATTTTGATCGATACTTTAAATATGAACACGAGCAAAATATCTAGAATTTCATGTGAACAGATTTATAATATATGGACGACTGAGCCAGAATTGATCAATTTATTTGATTTAAGATCGAAAGCTGAGTTCGATTTGGGACATATTCCTGGATCTAAGCATTTGAACCTCACTGAACTATCAAATACTTTAGTCAGTATTGGAAAAAGATTGGCTATACTTGTTACGAATCCTGAACAAGAACAACATATTATCGAAAAATGCGAAAATTTTGAAAATTTTGCATTCATGAGTCAATGCCATCGCTGGATTGAATTAGATCATCCACTTTTTGGCCAAGGATATAAACAGACATATAAAAGATTTAATGACATTTTTACTAAAGGAGAAATTGTGAACCAAGATATTATTTTTCATCAGTTGTTTGAGCCCGAATCATCAACCTATACATATATTATTGCCGACAAAAAAACTAAAGAGGCTGCTATCATCGATCCAGTTCTAGAAACCGTTGATCGTGATTTGAAGTTGATTGATGAATTAGGTTTAAAACTGATCTATGCACTTGATACTCATATACATGCTGATCATATCACAGGTGCAGGAGAGCTTAGAAAACGTCTTGGAATTAAAACGGCAGTTAGTGCTGATGCAGAAGTAGCATGTGTTGATATTCCTCTTGAAGATGGACAAGAACTCTTGCTGGGTGACAAAACAATTAAAGTTATTGCAACTCCTGGACACACAAACACATGCTTAACTTATGCATTTGAAGGTCTGATTTTTACTGGTGATGCGCTCTTAATAAGAAGTTGTGGGCGAACAGACTTCCAACAAGGTGATTCAACAAAACTTTATAACAGTGTTAAAGAAAAATTATTTAAACTACCTGACGAAACCAAAATATATCCTGGGCACGATTATCGTGGACACACATCTTCAACCATTGGCATAGAAAAAAAACATAATGCACGTTTAAATGAAAATATCAGTTTAGATGAGTTTAAAAAAATAATGTCTGAACTTAAACTGGCCAATCCTAAAAAAATTCATGAAGCAGTGCCTGCGAACTTAGCTTGCGGAAAGCCCAAAGATACACGAACTCTTTATCCACAAGTTGTTGATGGTGTCCCAGAAATTACAGTGGAGGATTTGTTCAGTCATATGAATGAAGTTAAAAATAAAAAAATTAGACTTATTGATGTCCGCAGAGCGGATGAATACAATAACGAACTTGGTCATATTGATGGGACTGAGCTTATTACTTTAGGACCAGATCTGACAAATTTCCTCGAAAAAGGTGATCGTTCAGAGGAAATTGTATTTATCTGTCGTAGTGGAGGTCGCTCAGGAACGGCAACATCTGAAAGTATAAAGCTAGGCTATAAATTTACAATTAACATGGCGGGCGGGATGATTCGATGGAACGAAAAAAAGCAACCCGTAGTCAGAAATTAGTTAAGGAGGTTTGACATGAATCAAGATTGGGTAAATGCAATGATAGGCGGCGTACTTATTGGTATTTCTGTTTCACTCATGCTTTTTTGGAATGGCCGTGTGACAGGTATAAGTGGAATAATTAATGGAATATTGTCTCCTGTTAAAGGAGATGCTTTATGGCGAGTTTTATTTGTTTTGGGATTACTTTTGGGGGGAGTTGTCATGGGACAATTAAATCCAAAAGTTTTTGAGAACACTGTTCGATCGGAAGTTTGGACAACTGTGGTGGCAGGGCTTCTTGTTGGTTTTGGAACAATTTTAGGAAGCGGATGCACGAGCGGTCATGGAGTATGTGGTATTAGTCGGATGTCGCCTAGGTCTTTAGTTGCGACTCTTGTTTTTATGGCAGCTGGCATAGCAGCTGTTTATCTCTTTAGAGGGTTAGGAGTTTACTTATGAAAAATGCACTAGCTGCTTTAGTTGTGGGATTTATATTTGCGCTTGGTTTAGGTTTGTCTGGAATGACACAGCCACAAAAAGTGATTGGATTTTTAGATTTATTTGGCCAATGGGATCCATCTTTAATTTTTGTTATGATTGGGGCAATTTTAGTTCACTTTGTGACGTATAAATTGATACGCAAGAAAAACTCACCGTTACTCAGTAGTCAATGGCATGTTCCAACTAAAAAAGAAATTACGCCGGCTTTAATATTGGGCTCATTTATTTTTGGAGTGGGTTGGGCTTTGGGTGGATTTTGTCCGGGCCCTGCTGTGACTTCACTTGCTAGTTTTGATAAAACGCCAATTATTTTTGTGGCAAGTATGCTAGTTGGAATGCTTGTGTTTAAAGTAGTTGATCAAAAAATAAAAATTCAGAAGTAGGTCATTATGGAAATATTTGGATATATCGCATCTATTTTTATGGGGTTGTCATTAGGAATGATTGGTGGTGGTGGATCTATACTAACAGTTCCAATTTTAGTTTACTTGTTTGGTACAAATCCTATTACGGCTACAGCTTATTCTTTATTTATCGTGGGCTTAACTGCCTTAGTGGGTGGGATATCATATTTGAAAAAGGGTGAAGTTGATCTAAAGACCGGATTCATTTTTGCTGTACCTAGCTTTATTGGTGTGTATCTCACTCGTGCTTATGTTGTTCCAGCCTTGCCCGATCCGGTATTTGCTGTAGGATCCTTTGTTTTTTCTAAACCATTGCTGATTATGTTAGTTTTTGCTGTTCTTATGTTAGCCGCTTCTATTTCTATGATTAAGTCTAAGAAATCAGAAGTAAAAAAAGCTGAATTAAGTCCAATAGCAAAATTTCTTTTAATCGGTATTGAAGGTTTTATCGTTGGTGGCGTTACGGGTTTTGTAGGTGCGGGCGGAGGTTTTTTAATCATACCTGCGCTTGTTGTATTGGTGGGTATGCCAATGAAAATTGCCGTGGGAACATCACTTTTTATTATTGCTGCGAAGTCACTAATTGGTTTTACAGGAGATCTTCAACAACATACTCAAATTGAGTGGTCTCTGTTATTCACGATCAGTAGTATTGCTGTTTTCGGATTATTTATAGGTATGTATCTTTCAAATAAAGTTTCAGAAAAAGGCCTTAAAAAAGGATTTGGTTATTTTGTGATGTTGATGGGAGCTTTTATTTTATTTGATCAACTTAAAAAATTTTAAAAAATGGTAGGCCCGAGGCTAGTGTATTCGAACCAACCGAGTTAACTCTTAAAAGAGCTTATGCGGTTCAGTGGAAAAAAACAATGCCCAGTTCCTCTTGAGCTGGCAAAACTTTATCGCGAACAGGGCCTAACCCAGCGCCAGATCGCCGAAATCTATATTATTCGACAGTCAACGGTAGCCATGGCTGTTCGGCGCTGAGAAAATGAAATAGGTTCGATCGCATGATGAAATTTATTGCCGCTATACTTAAAATTGGTATCGCGCTCGCTTTTGCGGGCCAACTCAAAACAATGATCTTGGTTATGGCCGGGAATGCAGCCACAGCCCAGAAGAATATGATTTCATATTCGAAACACACGCGAGCTTTGACATCGGATGAAGTTACAAGAAAAAAGGTTCAACATCGCTGAACCTTTTTGATCACAATTTGAGTTTTTAGGCAGACCGCTACAAAAGGCCTTGTCGTCTAGAGCTCAGGTTTTTTACTCCATGCAGGTGTTGCTACCAAAGCCAATTAGCGGGATAAGCTTGAGAAAATCTGTCGGTATATCGCAAGGCCCGCGGTTAGCAAAGAACGACTTTCCACCAATGCCCAAGGTGATGTGATCTACAAATTCAAAAAACCTTGGGATACGGTCAAAAACAGATCATCATGTCCCGGCCTTCAGGAGCGTCTTTTTTTGGAAAAGGAGCAAGTAAACTTTCGGCTTCGAAAGTCATCCCCATTAAATCTTGAAAAATTCCAAAATCATTTATAGGGGACGGTTTTTTTCAATTACTCTTTTCTGTGCTACTTCGTAAGAGCCCTTTATTCGGCCAGCTTCACTGACAAGGGGCTGATGATCAAGGTTCAAGAAGTCTTTTTAAAATTTATCGGAACCAAAACCAAAAAATTGGGTTCAGAATAAACGACAAGATAAAGGCGACTGCGCCACCTGCGGCAGCTGCAGGATTATCTCCAACACCCTTCAAAAGTGGCATGCAGAGCGCATTCGCTAAAAACGAAGTAAAGATAAAAAGGAGCCAGCTTAAAAGGCCATCAAGCCAAGTGACCCGGTGTTTTCGACTTCTTTTTTTTAAATAGAACATTGAGGTGCTAGCACCCAAGGCCAGGCATAAAAAAGTCACCAGTAATAATTGTACCCCAACAGCCATCTCACGCTTCCCTATCTTGAAATTGATTCCTTTATGCTAAGTTTGCCATTGAGCCGGTCAACAAAAATTGTCTGTCCGGTATGGACCAGGCCGCTGGTTGGAACAGCTTGAAAAATGGTAGTGAGGGCCGGACTTGAACCGGCGACCTACGGATTATGATTCCGTTGCTCTAACCAGCTGAGCTACCCCACCACCGGCAAAAATTAATGCAGTGAAGGTATGTTTTAATGCTACGAGTTCATGTTGTCAAACTTGAAACATTAAATTTTCAAACGATACATCTCTGGCGCTGTATTTGTTAGCAGTACGAACTTTTTTACCAACCCGCTAAAGTCGAACGTCGTTTACGACGTTTTAGATTTAGTGTCTTAGCTTGTTGTGGGGCTGAATGATGACCCGAATTCTGAGCAGGTTTCGCGATGTCAGTCGCAGGTGAAATTTTTAAATTAACTTTCGCATTTTTTGGTTGATTAGAGTCCATATAGGTCTCGCTTTCCTCGTCTTCCTAACGTGAGATGACTATATCAAACACAAGTTCGACTTACGAAGGTCTAATTCAATTAACCCTGCGCTCCCAGACCTTTCAGTAAGTGAAGCGATATGTCGCAATCGTCAGATCTAAAATAAGCGGTATTAATGTTTCGCAGCGCTTCAATATGTTGCTGGTTGTTAGTGTTTGCTAAAATCATTTTCATCCACATATCAGCAGAATGCTGATTAAAGTGGATATCCAAAATGGCTTTAAAGGTTTTGAGCAAGTGTAGCGGATGCGTGTTCATATCCGATATTAAATAATCAAATGCTTTACGAAATGAATCAGAGCTATTGCTTGTTTCTAATGTTTTTGCATTAATGGCGTTACAAACAAATCGATAAAAACCGATTTGCATTTGTAAGTGTTCTGGGTGTGAAAAAAAATGTTCAGCATGTATACAGTCATGAAGCCAAAAACTAAGAGGATCTCTCTGCCCATAAAATGTCGATGCCCAGTTTGAATAATCTGATTGAAATGTAATTATTCTTATTCCTTGGCTTTGTAGTTTGAGTAGTTCGAGTGGGGTTGGTTCGTAACTCAATATTTTAATGGGATAGATATGAGTATATATGTTTACAAAAGCTAGGTGTGCAACTTCGGGAAGGGGTTTAATTTTAACGGTGTTTATGAAGTCCAAAGTGGATATATGCTTATTTATTTTTTGAGGCCACTCTATTTGACAAATTTGCGACATTTCAAAAAATGAAAAATTTGTATCGTTATTGGATATTAAAAGTTGATCAATTGAATTACTAGAAGATGATAAACGGCCACAGTCTTTATGTGAACCGCCATACCAATTTAAAGGACGTCTGCATAAACACAGACAGATGGTCCAAAGGACGACTTTTTGCTGTTCAGTAAGATTTCGAGCATTAAGAAGTAATTCACTTATATATTTAAAATTTTGAATATTTTGCGTATAAAACTTACTTTCGCAAAAAAGAGGTTTATAACGGTCTTTGTCTTTGCGTGTCTTAACTAAATCTGAATGAAAAAAAACTTGAGTTCTTGTCATCTGTTTTGTGTAATCTTATTAACAGATGACTGCTGTTTTGACAAACTTCAAGGAAGGGGTTTCGATGCCAAAAGTGAGTTTAAGATTGTATTCTAAGATACTTTTTGTTTTATCTCTCGGTTTAAATTCATCTTTTGCATCTGCTTTAACTTCGACAAACAGTGAATATTCAGCGCAAACTACATCAAGTGATACTTTTCGCTACGATCATTATTTCGTTATTCAAGAAGAAGAACTAAAAGATAAAGGTGCTGAATCAGGTAGCAAACTTATTAAACTCTATCAATTTAATGAGGTGAATAATGATTTGCCTTATCCAACTGAAAAATACAATCGGACTTTACATTTTGGTACATGGATTCGGCCAGATTCTAAAACATGCTTAAATACTCGGGGACTAGTTTTAAAAAGAGAGTCATCAATCGAAACACAGAATAGTTCAAATTGCACAATTCGTACGGGTCAGTGGCATGATCCTTATACGGATGAAAGCTTTACTGAGGCTTCGCAGATTCAAATTGATCATCTTGTTCCACTAAAAAATGCTTATATGACGGGTGGATTCGAATGGGATAATAAAAAAAGATGTCTCTATGCTAATTTTTTGGGTAATCGATTTCATCTTTTACCTGTTAGTGGCCTGCAGAATGAAGATAAAGGGGATCGTAGTCCTGCAGAATATATGCCTCCAAATTCAGATTATCAGTGCCAGTATTTGCGAAATTGGTTATCGATCAAGTTGATTTGGTCATTGCGATTAACGCCGATTGAAGTTGATGGAATTAAAAAAGAAATCGCTCGAAATAATTGCCCAAGTCAAGACTTAACAATTTCTGTTGCTGAAATCAGAAATCAAAGAAAATATATTCAAGATAATGCAAATCTTTGTCGCTAGTATTTGTAAATATCTTGTGTTTATTTTTTCATAGACTAAACTTAAATTTATGATCTCAATTGAAAAACTATCGACTCTTTTTTTGTTTGTTGGAATTATTCATACTTTTTTGACTCCACTTTTTGCTAAACTCTCTAAAAAATTTCAAAAAGGTTCTGCTATTGAAGCCTTACTTCATTTATTATCAGAAGTTGAAGTCGTTTTTGGTTTTTGGGCATTTCTATTTTTAGTTTCTTGGTCACTTATTGAAGGTGTTTCACAAGTTGTACAGTATCAGCAATCTTTGCAAATGGTTGAACCACTTTTTATTTTTGCAATTATGATTGTTGCTTCATCAAAACCCATTGTTGAGCTTGCAAAGACTTCGTTGATTTTTCTATCAAAAACTTTAGCGAAGTTGTTACCGACTAATGAAATTTTGCTTCAAACATTTATAGTATTAGGTATAGGTCCACTTTTAGGATCTTTTATGACAGAGCCTGCTGCTATGACGATTTTAGCATTACTGCTTTTTAAAATGATTAAACATCATGATGAGATTTTATTGTACGGCATTCTTGGATTATTATTTGTTAATGTCTCAATTGGTGGCGGTCTAACCCATTTTGCAGCGCCACCAATTTTAATTGTTGCAAACAAGTTTGGATGGGGGCTAAGCGATGTCTTCATTAATATTGGTGAAGCAGTGTTAGCTGCTGTTTTGATTAATGCATTATTATTTGTCTTAATTCTTCGAAAAAGAATCAAGGAATCCTTACAGAGTTTAACGATAGAAAACTCATCCGAAATCCCATGGTGGGTGAGTTTTTCGCATGTATTATTTTTAGTTGGCATTGTGATGTCTGCCCATTATGAAAAAGTTTTTTTTGGGTTGTTTTTAATTTTTATAGGATTAGCGGATGTCACCAAAAAATATCAAGATCGCCTGAAGTTCAGAGAGGCCTTTTTAGTAGCCTTCTTTCTTGGTGGATTAATCGTTTTTGGATCTATGCAAAAATGGTGGTTAACTCCAATTTTAAATCAACTACAAGATAAGTCACTTTATGTTGTCGCTGCAGTTTTAACAGCTGTAACTGATAATGCAGCCTTAACATTTTTAGGCTCGCAAGTCGAAACTTTAACTGAGAACTCAAAATGGGCATTAGTTTCAGGTGCTATCACAGGTGGTGGTCTTACCATTTTAGCAAACGCACCTAATCCAGCGGGATTTGCGATACTCAGTTCTAAATTTAAAAATGGGGCATTAAGTGCTGGTAAGCTTTTTTTAGCTGCATTAGGGCCTACTATAATTGCAGCTATATCATTCTTTGTACTAGGTAAATTTTAAGTCTATCAAGGTCGAGTGTTGAGTGATTTTGATTGCTTTGCCACGAGGATTTTTCAATTACAGCACTTAGTCGAGTTTAATCACTGCCATCAATTTCCGAAGAGTTAGCTGTATAATTGAGGTTTTGATGAAGGTTACTTTTATAGTTTTTATTTTTACTATTTTGGGATGTCAGTCGTTAATTTTACCAACTGGCGTTGATAGTGAGATTCGTGAACCAGCATCAAAAATAGATGAAGCCAGGTATTTTAAATCTGTTAGTCAAGAAGAACGCATGAGAATAATTAAGAATGCGAAGACTTTTTTTATTCAAAATCACGATATATCAAAATTAAAAATTCAAGATTTTCTTGCTGAAAAATGTGGTGCACATTACAAATACGAGTTTGATACGCAGACAGGAGAGTACACTTGGCCTACAGTGAGTTGTCATTATAAGCCTGATCAGGATATGACGGGTATGAGTGCCAAATTTAAATGTGAATTTATGAATGCTCAGGGTGAGCTGAAAACACATAAAATTAAATATTCAAAATCCTCAATTAACCCAAAGAACTCGGAAGTATTAGAAGTATTCTTGGGGTCGACATTGGCTCATTTAATGGGCTTTGCTTCTGCCGTTTATTGTCCTGTTCAGCTTGTTTGTAAAGATTGTCCGAGCGCTGATCCATGGGACAGTAGTCGTAGTTCTGCTTCTGCGCAAATTGGATCACTTTACAAGTTTAATTACGCTCTAGTTGAACACAAATTGAGTGGTTTTGAAGTAACTTCTCATGCGCCAAATCCTAAACCTCAAGGGCTTGCATGGGAAGAATTAAAAAATGTTTCAGGAAATGCGATGCAAGAAAAAGCAGAGTTGATCGATCGAGAAGTTTGGATGATGTTCATTCATTTTTTGAGACATTATGATGCGGATCCTCATAACCAAAAGATCGTATGTTCTCAAGCAGTTGAAATTGAAAGAAACAATGGCGCTGATAAGCAATTTAGTTGTCAGCAGTCTTATGTTTTTACTGGTGACTATGGTTTAAGTTATCCGCGAGGTCATATTTTTATTTGGGATGAACCAATCGCAAAACAAAACGGGCAACTTTGTATCGGCACTCTCAATAAGGCATGGATTGGTGGAGCTCCGGGCACAGGTCTTATTCTCGGAACGTCGTTCAGTGAAGAAGCGCGTATAAAGTTTTTAAGTTTAATTGAGCAAATTACTGAAAATCAGTGGCGAGAATTATATGGAATAGCTCAGTATGGAACATTAACCGAAATAACAATTGATAATTGGATTGAGACAACAAAAAGAAAAATCAGCAAGTTAAGAAAATTAAAATGTCCTTATTTTGAATCTGGTCTAAGTAGTCTGGGGAAAAATTAAATTTTATTCGTCAATTCAAGGTAGAACAAAGCACCTTGTGATTGTTTGGAAAGTATTCTGATCTCAGATTTATGTAAATTTGCAATTTTTTGCGCGATAGCTAAACCTAATCCAAAACCGCTCGTTTGACTGCTTGTATCAGCTCGGCTGAAGCGATTAAAAATATGGGTTTTCATGTGTTCAGGTATTCCTGGGCCATTGTCTGAGATTTTAAGTTGCGTGCTCGTGCCTGTCCATTCGAGACTTGTTTCAATGACACTATCTGATGGCGAATATTTTATCGAATTTTCGAGTAAGTTCGTAATCAAATTTGATAAAAGATCATAATCACCTTGAATCGGTAATCGAGATTCTTGACGAAAGAAATCGAGTTTGATTTGAATGTTTTTGATGTTTGCTAATTTTTGTAATCGCGAGATAACATCAATGACGATCTCATCAATGTAGACTTCTGCGAGTTGGAGAGTGTTTTGTCCAGAGTCAATCCGCGCGAGAAGAAGCATGTCTTTAATGATTTTGGAAAGTTTATCGGTTTCTTGCAACAAACTACGATATAGTGGAGATTGATCCGAATGTACAAATTCTTGCGCATGTGTTTCGATTTCACCACGCAAAATAGTAATTGGGGTTAACAGCTGATGTGAAGCATCGGAAACAAATCGCTCTTGAGATTCAAAAGATTTTTCAATGCGCTCAAGCATTTGATTTAATGTAATTGCTAATTGCTGAATTTCATCTTTAGCAGGAGGAATTGGAATTCTTTCGTGTAGATCGCGAGCCTCAATTTTATTTGTGACTGAGATAATATTTTGCACTGGTCTTAGTGCTCTTGAAGCCACATATAGACCTGCAATAATAGCCACAAAAATGACAAAAGGTAGCCCAAAGGTCAGTATATTTTCAAGTTGGGTGAGTTGGTTTTCTAAACTCACCATGGGGACAGCGATTTGTAAAAACAAAGTGGGCTGTGTTTCGGAATCTAATGGAAACGTAATTTGTCTGTAAGTTCCAGCTTCAGCATCTGGAATGTCAGAAATATTGGACAGAGTTCGATAACTTGCTTCGCTCCCTGACAAAATATGTTCTATATCTTTTTTATAAGGTGGCTCAAAATCTCCGAAGCTACCATTTTTGACAAGGATCTTTCCTGAAATATGGCGGACTAATATTAAAGCTGTGCCTGAGGGAAAAGGAAAAATTTTACCTTCTTCAACAATGAGTGGTGGAAAATTGAGATCGTTTTTAGCGCCAATTTCAATAGTCTGCGAAACATCAATAGTATAGTTATAGAGTGCATTATCGAAATCTGATAAAAGTGTATCGTGTAGTTTGTAAAATGAAAATATAGAAAAAACGAGCGTCGTCGAACCAAAAATAAAAGCAAAGAGTAAAGTTAGCCTTGATCTGAGACTAAGTTTTTTCATGGCCCGAATCTTTTAAAACATAACCAACGCCAACAACAGTTTGTAAAAGTTTTTTCTTGAATGGTGAATCAATTTTCTTTCTCAGTAAATTGATATAAACATCGATAACATTGCTTTCGCTATCAAAGTGAATATCCCATACATGCTCTGCGATTGAAACACGACCTAGAGGACGTTCTGGGTTTCGCATAAAATACTCAAGCAGTGAAAACTCTTTAGCTGTTAACGAAATCTCGTGACCCTCTCGAGTGACTTTACGATGAATAAGATCAACTTCTAAATCTGAATATTTTAATATCGAGTTTACTGTAGAGTTTGCAGAGTTTCGTCTTAAAAGAGCACGAACTCTGGCAAGTAATTCATCAAATGCAAAAGGCTTTGTGAGGTAGTCATCTGCACCTGAATCGAGACCATTAACTTTATCTTTAGTTGTTGAAAGTGCAGTCAGCATCAGTATCGGACCAGTAAAGCCATCTCGTCTGATATGACGAGCAGTATCTAATCCATTTTGATCCGGTAGCATCACATCTAAAATTATTAAATCATATTCAGAGCTGGCAATGTAAGATTCTCCAGCGGATCCACTTTCGGCTATATCGACAGAATAGCCGACTTCGTTTAAGCCTTTTTTAAGAAATTGAGCCGTTTTGCTTTGATCTTCGATGACGAGAATACGCATGGCCAAAATCATGCCCGAAGGCATCTATGGAATCAATGTTTTATCCTCTTTTGGTATGCAGTCACCAGTGATGGCCAAAAAAGCAAGACAACGGAAAATCCTGTTAAAGCAAATGCGAAAAAAGCAAGTGATCCAAGCTGTTCTGAGAACAAATAATAGGCTATTATCGAGGCAATAACCGGTTCGATGAGTTTACCACAGGTCATAAAAGCTAAATTCATGTGCTTGACGAGGTATGTAAACGAATAGTGTCCTAAGAAAGTGGGAAATACTATTAAACCAACGACGGCCCACCACGAAATCGAGTCGTAATGAGTGAACTGTGCCTTCGTCGAAATTGATAAAATAAGAAAGCAAAGCATAGACAAACCATACTGGATGAGCGCGTATTGTTCGTTGCTCGATTGCTCCCGTGCTTTTTTGCTCGTGACCATGTAGCTTGCATAAAAGACCGCTGAGAGTAATGACACCATGTTGCCTTGAGTGTTTTCTGGGGCAAAACGCAAGTTTTCAAAAACCAACATCAGTGTACCTGTAAAGGCAAATGCAAAAGCAATGATGACCCTGGATTTGATTTTTTCTTTAAAAAATATCAGTCCTCCTAGAGAGGCCCAAATCGGATTCGTTGCGAACAAAATCATGGTATTGGAAACTAATGTGTGTTTGGCGGCATATTTGTAAGTCCAAAGGTGTAAAAAAAATAAAAAAGCTGAGCACATGCTCCAGAAAAATGCCCGATTAAGTTTTATATCGATTTTAACTTTTTTGATAAAGATATATGCAAATAAAAGTATAAATGCACCTAGTAAGCGATAAAAACCAAGAACTTCTGCAGGCATGTGGTTTAGCTTCGCCCAATTTGGTGAGGTTGAAAGGGAAATCAGTGCGAATAAATAAAGAAATATGTGCGCCATGTTATCTGTTTGAAATCTTTATGAATTCGATCATGCTTTATATCTGATAACAAGTTTTTTTTGATTTAACTTTAAAATAAAGCAAAAAACAATAAAGGAAACAGAAACGGAGATCACAATGGTAAAATTGAACAGTAAGGGATTATTGATTGCTTCAGCTGTTGCAGTTGTTGGTTTAGTTGGTTGTAACAAACCAGATTTAAAATCAGACAAAGGGCAAGCTAGCTACGCTATCGGTCAACAAATTGGTCGTAATTTGAAAGCACAAAATATCGAAATCGACCCAAAAACATTAGCAGCTTCGCTAGCCGATGCTATGCAAGGCAAATCAGAGCTTAAAGATGATGAAATTCAAAAAGCAATGATGAAACTTCAAGAAATGGCTATGAAAAAGCAACAAGAGGTTGGCGAACAAAACAAAAAGAAATCAGCAGAATTTTTAGAAAAAAATAAATCTGCAGCTGGTGTTAAAGTTACAGCTTCTGGATTGCAGTACATCGTTGAAAAAGAAGGTACAGGCGCGATTCCTACAAAATCTGACACAGTAAAATGTCACTACAAAGGTACATTAATTACAGGTGAGCAGTTCGACTCTTCATATGACCGTGGTCAACCAGCAGAGTTTCCAGTTGCGGGTGTTATTCCAGGTTGGACTGAGGCTCTTCAACTTATGAAAGTTGGTGGTAAAATGAAATTATTTATCCCACCAGATCTTGCTTATGGAGCATCTGGACGCCCAGGAATTCCACCAAATTCTGCTTTAGTTTTTGAAGTTGAATTAGTCGATATCGTTAAAGCTGCTGCTCCTGCACCAGCAGATGCTAAAAAGAAAAAATAAATTATGACGAGCTTTGATTTTAAAAAAGATCCTTTTTTTAATTTTCAGAGCGCATTAAATACTGCGCAGTTGAAAGGAATTCCAGAATACAATGCAATGTCGATTGCAACTGTAATAACTGAGACTGTGCAGGATCAGACAATCCTAAAGCCTTCTTGTCGAGTTGTTCTTTTTAAAGGATTTATTCGCGGAGGGCTTTCTTTTTATACGAATTACCATGGTCATAAAGGTGAACAGCTTAGTCTGAATCCGAATATTGCTGCAACATTTTGGTGGCCACACTTGGATCATCAAGTTCGAATTCAAGGTCAAGTTGAGAAACTGACTTCTGATGAATCTGATCAGTATTTTTGGTCTCGCCCACGATTAAGCCAAATTGGTGCGTGGGCATCTCAGCAATCTGAATTACTTAAAAGTACTGATGAGTTTCAAGTGCAAGTCTATCGTTATGACAAAGAGTTTTCGGGTCAGCGACGTATTCCACGACCTCCTCATTGGGGTGGTTATAGAATTATTCCAAACGAATTTGATTTTCTTTTTTTGAAAACGGGTCGTTTGCATGAAAGATATGTCTATCAAGAAAAATCACTTAAATCTGCAAATAGTGTTCAGTCATTTAACGATTATAACTGGGTTACATTTTTAAGATACCCGTAGACCTATGATTTTAATAACAGGATTTAAACCTTTTTTAGGAGATTCAATTAACCCGAGTCAGGTTTTAGTTGAATCGGTTCAAGATCCGCTTGTAACTAAACTTATTCTTCCAGTTGAGTTTAATCGAGCATTTGATATTTTAAATCAATATATAATTGAATTTGAGCCTAAAGTTGTTGTCATGTTTGGATTGGCTAGTGGACGGGCGAAAGTTTCAATTGAAAAAATAGCTTTAAACTGGAGACAGAGTCGAAATTCAGATGAGTCAGGTTTTTTGCCATCAATAGGTCGAATTGATGAAAGCAGTGATTTGGCATTGATGACTTCGTATCCGGTGGATCACTTATATGATGAATTGCAAAAATTGGAAGTTCCAGTTGAAATCTCTTTTTCTGCAGGTACCTTTGTTTGCAATGATCTCTACTTTAAAGTCGTAAAACAGTACCCGAAATTAAAAAGTGTCTTCATACACGTTCCGTGTATTCCTGAACAAAGAACTGAAAATATGGCTTGTCTAGATCTTAGTTTACTGCGAGCACTTGTGAGTGAGGTTATTCAGTTTTCTAAAAAAATAATTTAATCTATTTATTCGCAAATTTGGGGTTCAATAAGACCAGTAATAAATTTGTTGATGCGATTATTTTTCGAATCAAAGCTTTCAACTATTGCAAGCATGTGCTCACCGAAAAGCTCTCCAGTCCTATAGACTTTCAATTTATACATTTTTTTAAAAGACTCCTGAAGTGTTGCAGATTCTGGTTTGTTGATTGATTTAAGTATTTCTGATGTTCCTAAAATAAGACCTTCGCCTTCATTTAAGTTCTGGTTTTTGGGGTCCATGTTTGTACGAATTGTATATTCTGCATAATCAACAGTTTCGGCACTGGTTGTTTCAAATGGATTTGAATCCATTTGAGTTGAAATTAACGCCTGCATTTTTTGTAATGGTCGATTTTGAATGATTTCATATTTGGCTATTATAATTTTTTGATCTGGTGATAAATACTGAAATTTACATGTTATGAGTGGTGTTTGTGCCAAGAGATTTTTGGAGAAAAAAAGTAATAATGCTGTTAAACGTAAATACATCATATGGTCTCCTTACGGTCTTAGTGATTACTTTCATGCAAGTCATGCCAATATTTCAAATTGAGAATATTAAGGTGTATTCAATTGTAGACGTTAAATTTTAGACACGTGTCAAGCCTTGAGAGGCTTAATGTATCGCATGAGGGGCGTAAAGATAAAACTCAGGTATTTCGACCGTAAAATTTTCTCCCTGGTCATCGACGAAATAATATTGTCCTTTCATGCTTCCACTGTTAGTCGGTAGCGGGCAGGCACTTTCGTATTCAAAAGATTGGTTAGGTTGAATTTTAGGTTGTAATCCGACTACACCTGGTCCGCGAACTTCTTCTTGGTGTCCAAGTCCATCAGTTATAATCCAATGTCGTGACATGAGTTGCGCCGGTGAGTGGCCGACATTTTTGATTGTAATTTTGTATGCAAAAAAATAATAACGTTTGTCAGGTTGTGATTCTTGATCAACATAAACACTGACTGCTGAAATGTGAAATTGTGGGACAGATTGCTTTTTCAAACTCACAATTTGAAGGTGACATTAAATTTTAATATTATCAAGAGTAAACACGACAGGATAGTGATCGGAGGGTAGCGCTAATTTTTGTTCTAAAGTTTCGGGTTTTTTGATGGGGCTTCCGAATTCATCTTTAAAATCTAATACAGCAGCTGTTTTAGTGTTGAGTAAATTCTGCGCCGCAGGCGATAAAAAACAATAGTCTATTTGTCGACCATCTGATCTTAGTCCCGATTTTATTTGATAAAATGTATAGCGATTTTCGGGGCTTACTTGAGCTATATCAAAAATATCTTTAAGTTGAGTTGATTCATATATGGGTTTAAATTCAGGATCAGTATCAAATGATGCTGCGTGCCCGTTGAAATCACCAGCAAAAATGATTGGGCATTGATTAAATTGATTTTGCAATTCTTTATAAATTTCTAAACATGTTTTAAGCTCTGCAGAGCGTCTTTCGAAGCCGTTTGGATCGATTCTTTCCGGGTCAAGCGGAGATTTTAAATGAGTGAGCAAGATGATGAGGAAGGGTTTATTAACATCTCGTTTAAATAGTCTTAATTCAGCACAGTCACGAGAAAATTTATGGCTAGTCAACTTAATAGGATACTGCTGGTTTTGTGATTGTTTTTCGTGTGGATATAAAAAGTTAAGTTCACGATTTTTATGAGTTAATAAGTCAAAGTAAAACGGGCTCGATTTTTTTATTAAAAAACCGACATCGATATTGCGATCAGAGTTTCCTTCTATTAAAATTGGTGAAAACTGATTGTCTAGAAAGTACTCATTAAAATTCTTTAAAGATTCTAGGCCACCAACTTCACACAACATAATGATGTCGGCGTTGCAGTTTTTAATTGTTTGGGCCAAATGAATAGTCTTAAACAAAGGCTTATTCTCGTAAACTGAAGTTGAAAGCTTTTGCCACTGGTTTTCTTCAAGTTTCGTAAAATTTTTTGGTAATGCTTGATCAAACATCAAAAACAAATTTTCAACATTCATTAGCACAAATTTTAACGATAGATTATTCAGCATAACACATTGATTTTAGCAGAACCTTGAGTAAAGTGAGTACTAGTTATTGGAGAAAAACATGAAAACTACACCATCACGTCAACAGACTAAAGGCTCGAAAAAAATTATGAAAAAAAATATTAAAGCAAATCAATCAGTGAAAAAAAATTCACTCAGTGCGAAGAATCAGTCCCAAAACGCACGAAACACTTTGAGTAAGATTTTAAATGGGTTTAATGACTATAGTCTAGTTGCAGATTTTGATAAACTGGCTGATTGTGATGCGATTGTCTATTATTTTGGCGCAGAAGCTTTTTCGCAAAAGCAGAAAAATGTTGAGGCAATTATTGAAACGCATGCTCTTGATTTTCAATTAGAAGAGTTAAAGTTATCTGATAAAAAGAATATTCATTTTATCGGTCGTAGTGGACCTGTTTGGATTATTTGCCAGCAGCCATCATCTAGTATGCAGCATGGTGGTTTGCTCGATGAATCAAGCTACACATTTGCACGAGAACAGTTTGGCGTTGTGCTGTCTCAAGCTAAATCTCTTAAGCTCAATAGTTTTTCGATTTACTTTCAACAGGCTACAAATGAAGAGCATTCAGGGGCTATTGTCGGTTTAGAGCTTGCGAGTTATCAGTTTCTGAATATTTTTAAAAATGAACAGTGGTTAGCGTTCAAACCATTTAATATTCAATTAAATGTACAACAAAAAACTTTAAGTGAAGCTTTGTCTAAGTCTTCAGCGGTGCAGTTAGCAAGACATCTCGTGAACCTACCGCCGAATATAGTTAACCCAGCATCTGTTCAAGAGCTAGTTGAAGCTATTCCTTTTTCAAAAAAAATGAAAATCACTACTTGGGATGAAAAAAAATGTGAAGCCGAAGGTATGAATTTACTTTTGGCAGTCGGAGCAGGTGCATCTATTTCTCCGCGTATGATTCGTCTGAGTTATCGTCCATCTGGATCTAAACTGCAAAAGCCCGTTGCATTTGTGGGTAAGGGAGTAACATTTGATACGGGCGGTTTGGATATAAAACCTTCTAGCGCCATGCGACTCATGAAAAAAGATATGGGGGGCGCGGCAGCTGTCGTTGCACTCGCTTATTGGGTTGATGCTGTTGGTTATGAAAGACCATGCGATTTTTATTTAGCATTAGCTGAAAATGCTGTCGATGGATTTTCGATGCGTCCTAGTGATGTTTATAAATCGCGCGCTGGATACTTAGTTGAAATTGATAATACAGATGCGGAAGGTCGATTAGTTTTAGCTGATGTTATGGATGTTGCTATTACGCAAAAAGGACCTGATGAGCCTGAATATTTGATTGATATTGCGACGTTGACGGGTGCTATCAAAGTTGCATTGGGATCAGATGTAGCTGGATTATTTACCAATGACGATGATTTAGGTCGAGAAATGTCTTTAGCTGGTCAGCGTGCTGGTGATTTAAATTGGCGTATGCCGCTTATACAAAAATATTTTTCGGGGATGAGTTCACAGTTTGCAGATTTCAAAAACTCTGCAGATGGATTTGGTGGCGCAATTACGGCAGCCTTGTTTTTACAAAAATTTGCTGGTCAAAAAAAGTGGGCACATCTAGATGTTTATTCTTGGAACGATAAACCAACAGGAGCATTGACAGCTGGTTCGGCAAGTGGTCAGCCTGTACAAGCTATGATCGAATGGTTAAAAGCCATCGTTTAATAGATAGATTCAAAGTGTAGAAGTATTTCAATACAACCTCAGTTGTTTAGGCTTAGGTTGTATTATGATTTTTTCGTTTGGGCTTTGTGAATGTCTTTAAATACGGCTTGAATGGATTCGGGCACCATTTTTTTCCATTGAGGATTTTTATTTCGATACAAGCGAAGGACATCTTCAGAATGTATGAATTCGCTTATCTCGTCGCAACCTGCTATGTCTTGAATAAATTTATGATCAATTAAATGTTGGAAAATATGTTTGTTGTTTTCTGGCGGATTAAAGTTTTTCGTCATTAAACAAACTTGATGTGTTTTGTGTGGATAGGTGTACAGCCTTGTCTGGCTATCAAGCAACTTGCCCATCCCTTCGAGTAGACCACCAGGTAAATCGAAATAAAATTTTTCATCAAGTAATTTATCAAGATGACTTGCGCCGATGACCATTGCAAGCGGTTTATCTGTCATTTGTCTTATGTATTCTTTCAATTGGTAAAATAAAGCAAAATTACTAACGAGTATTGGTTTTTTAAGTGAAGTAATCATTGCCACTTTGTTCATAGCCTCATCGACAGTTATTTGCAGATCTTTCAAACGATTATTTAAAGTAAATTCAAACAATGTGGTTATGTCGTTTGTGCGTAAACTAAATTCTTTTGCGAAGTGACGACTACCACGATCAGCAATATCTAGATGTGTATTCGTAACCGGACTGTAAAATGCTCTTTGAATAAGAATATTTTTTCCCCATAGAGCATCGCTTGGATTTTGGACACGACCATCTTCGTTTATGTATATGGCATTACTCCAGCCTTTTTCGATAAGCATTAAATTAAGTTGGATTTCGTTAAACTTTTTAAAAGCGTCGCCAGAAAAGTGAATTGCATCGACGCCGATTGATCCGTGTTTAATTTGATCAAATAATGCATCCACAAATTCATCACTTGATTTTAATTTGTAAAATGAAGCATAAAGCAAGTTTACGCCCATTATACTTAAAGTCTCTTGTTGTTGTAATCGATGTTTATCTAATAAGCGAATGTGTAAAATAATTTCAGATGGGTCCGATCCGACTTGTGTTTGAAATTTAACACCCATCCATCCGTGTGATGATTTTTTTGAGCCTTCAGAGCTTGTTGCCACAGTATCTGCAAAAGCAAAAAAACAAGTGTTTTGTCCACGAATCGGTGCTAAACGATCGATCAATTTTGCATATTCTCGATCGAGCATTTTGTGTACGCGTGATTCACAAACATAGCGACCAGATTTTTCTTTGCCGTATATGATATCACTGTAAGTCATATCATACGCAGAGATAGTTAAAGCTATCGTTTGCGAAGCTTTCCCAGCTTGAAAAAATTGACGAGCAACTTCTTGGCCTGCTCCAATTTCGGCAAAAGAACCGTAACGTAAAGGGTCGGAATTTATATCAAATGCTTTAGATAATGTGGTTTTGTGACGTGAATCCAAGTTGCATCCTTATTTTTTAATTTCAGTATCCGTTTTAATCCATCCCGTGAGTGCTAAACTCATGGCTTTTTCGATTGGGATATCGATAGGCTCGACTTCATTTTTATTCACAAGAACTGTGTAGCCACCTAATCCATAGCTCATGGGTATATAGACGGCTAATTTTCCATTAGTAGCTATTTGTGATAAGCCTAGATCTTCAAATGATTCGCGCGTGACTAAACCTATTACTGAATGCTGACCAGTGAAGTGAACGAGAACAACTTTTTTAAGTGTTTGTTGTTGTTGCCCTTTTGCAAATAAATTCATGAGATCTCGTAGCGGTGAGTAGATAATTTTAATTAAAGGGACTTCAGTCAGTTTCTCTTGCAGTTTGTTAATAAATGCTGAGGTAAGGTAGTTGTTAACTAAAAAACCTATAATCAAGATGATGATAATTGTGCTGAGTAAACCAAGCCCGGGAATGTAACGTCCTTCAGGTAAGATTTGTTTGATATATTGACCTAGCATATTTTCAAATGTGGCTACAAGAGATGAAGCCACATAAATTGATAAAGCAATGGGTAAAAATGAGACAAGTCCGCTAATAAAAGTTTTCTGAAAACGAGACATCATACATCTATAATAAAGACAATCTTGTGCTTTGGACAACTTCTTTGTGAACTATATTGAGATAACTTAAGGATATTCTTTAGATTAAAGTCTGAAATGTTGATAATAAATTTATGCAAAAATTAAAATTTGTACGTTTAGTTGTGCTTTTATTGTCAATTGGGTTTTACTCGCGTTCTGGATTTTCACAAAATATTGCTATTTCGGGTGAGTACATCGTGAAATTTAAAGTTAAGATGACAAATGTCCAGGTCGTTGGAAAGGCTGGCTTAGTTGACTTGAACTTGGCGAATAAAGCTGCGGCTGAAAAAGGTGAAAGGATAGTTGGCGCATTAAAAGGAATCGGCATACGCGAAAAGTTTTCAGCGGGCGCTATGTTACATGTCGATTCAGTCAGTGCAGAAAAACTTAATTTTTTACAAAATCATCCTGATGTTGAATATATTGAACCTAATTATTTACTCAGTTTAGATCCAAAACTTCAAGGCACTTCAGATGATGAAGCCGATGAACAGGCTGCGCAAAATGCCGTAGAATCTCAATCTGCTTCATCAGAAGATAATTCTGGTTTGGGTGTAACAGCTGACGGATCTGACACATACACCCAGTCTTCTGCTAATGCCCAAATTACGAACTCGTGGGCAATCGAAAAACCGGTGTCAGCAACTGCTAAAGTCACGGTGGCTGTTATTGATTCTGGGTTAGATACACGTCATGTGGTTTTTGCTAATTCAGGTTCGATTTGGCAAAATATGGCTGAAATTAATGGAATACCCGGCGTTGATGATGACAACAACGGTTACATCGACGATGTTAATGGTTGGAATTTTGTTGATGGCAGTCCAAACATGTATGACGACAATGAACACGGAACACATGTAGCGGGGATTGTATTAGGTGTTGGGCAAGATATATTTAAAATACCCGTCAGAGAATCAAAACTTCGTATTATGCCATTAAAATTCTTAGATGCTAATGGATCTGGTTCAACTTCAAGTGCCATAGCGGCGATTTATTATGCTGTTAACAACGGGGCAAAAGTTATTAACAATTCTTGGGGTGGGCCTTCATATTCGAGATCTCTTCATGATGCATACAAATATGCGTATGATCGTGGAGTTGTTCTTGTTACAGCTGCCGGTAACTCGAATGCAAATATAGCAACAACGCCGATGTATCCTGCCGCTTTGGATGCTCCAAGTAATATCACTGTAGCAGCTTCTACAAGTTCCGACCGCAAAGCGAGCTTTTCGAATTATAATACATCAATGGTTCATGTTTTCGCTCCAGGATACTCTATCCGAAGCACAGTTCCTGCTGGAAGTGATTGTTATAATGAATCAACATTTGTTGCATCAACTTGTTTTTACTCACTGAGCGGAACTTCCATGGCGGCACCTTTTGTTGCAGGACTAGCTGCTTTAGCTATTCGAGAAATGCCTTCATTGTCGGCTTATACGATTCGCAATTTAATTATTTCTGGTGTAGACACAAGCTCGTTTTTCAGCCCATACGTAAGCACTGGTGGGCGGGTCAATGCGCTTAAAGTGATTCAAAGTGCGCAGGGTTACGTTGTCAGTTCACAGTCTCCTTCTCCGGTTTATAATCCAGTTTATAAATTAGAATCAAGTTCGACAGCTGGTGGAGCTTCTCAAGCGCCTGCGGGATGTGGTCTTGTGAAAGCAGTCGCTGAAGAAATATCTTCACACAAAGGACCTCCATCTGCAGCTCAAATGGTTTATGCGATGACAGTTATTGCATTGATGGCTGCTCCTGTTTTACTTGCTATAAGCTTACGAACAAGAAAGAAAAAAGTAGTCCGTCAATATGCACGTTACAGCATTGCAAAGCAATTAATGATTCAAATTGGCGATCAGGTTATACAATCAGCTTCAGAGACTTTATCAGTTGGAGGTATGTCTTTTAGTTCTGATATACAAGTTACAAAAGGTCAAAAAATAAAAGTCAAAATTGCTGATTCAAATGATGAAGTCGAAGGCGAAATAGTGTGGTCTTCAGAAAGTAATTCATTCGGCGTTAAATTTACGAATATTACTGAGAGCGTAAAATCACAAATTCAAAATTGGTCAAGCGGCATGGTTCCATTAGCGTAATTTGTCTTTATTATGAATAGAAAGGCATTTTGTGTTAGAGCAAAATGCCTTTTAAAATTAAAGTAGCCATAGAGAAATAAATAATCAAACCAGTGACATCAACGATAGTGGCCACTGCCGGTGCCGATGCTGAAGCTGGATCAAGTTTAAGTCGTCTGAGTAAAAAGGGTAGCATCGAGCCTGATATTGTCCCCCACAAGACAACTCCGATTATTGAGGCGCCAACAGTCAATGCAATATACTGATAGTGTGGTCCATACATTTGTTCGCGCCATGGCCAAAAATAAATGCGAACTAAAGCAATAATTCCTAAAATCAATCCTAGACATAAACCAGTTGATACTTCACGAATGAGTACGCGCCACCAGTCAATTAAACGAACTTCCCCCAGTGCCATTGCACGAACGACAAGTGTTGAAGCTTGCGACCCTGAATTACCACCCGAACTAATAATTAGAGGTAAGAACATTGATAATACAACGGCTCTTTTCATTTCATCTTCATAATAACCAAGTGCCGTAGCTGTGAACATTTCACCAATTAGTAAAATAATCAGCCAGCCAGCACGCTTTTTTAACATTTCAAAAAAGGAAATTTGCAAATATGGAGCATCGAGTGTTTCCATACCCCCGATTTTATGAATATCTTCAGTAGCTTCTTCTTGAACAGCTTCTGCAACGTCATCAAACGTCACGATACCGACCATTTTTTCTTCTTCATCGATAACGGGTAATGCCATGAGATCATTTTTAGCAAAAATTTGTCCAATTTGCTCTTGATCGAGATCGACGGGTATTTTGATAATATCAAGCAACATAATCTCATCAACTTTTTTTTGCGGAGCAGATGCGAACAGTTCTCGAAATGAAACAACTCCGAGTAGTTTTTGATTCGCGTTGATGACATATGCATAGTAGATAGTTTCAACTTGTGTTTTTGCTTGCAGGCGAATGTAACTGATCGCTTCGTCGACGGTCATTTGAGGTCTTAAACGGATAAATCGCGATGACATGATACCACCCGCATTATCCTCTGCATATGCGAGCAAGACTGTAACTTCGCGTTTTGTTTGTGGATCGAGCAAAGAAAGCCAATCTTCTCGATATTCTGGATCTTCTTCTTGAATAAGATCGGCAGCATCATCAGGTGCGAGTAATCTTACCCAAGATCGTTTTTCTAATGGTTGTAAATCTCGAATAAGTGGAAGTTGATCCTGAGCCTTCAGGCTTAAAAAAAGTTCTTCAGCATCGGTGCGAGTTAGATGAAAGAAAGCCTCTTTGCGATCTGTCTGGCTAATTTGATCCCAATGCGTTTGAAGGTAATCAGGACTGTTAATGTCAATTGAATCCGATAAAGACTTTTGGTTTTGATCTTCAGTTGCGGTTGCTTTTTTTTCATCTGACATAAAAAATCATTACCTTGTTGTTTCAAATTTCTCAAGAACTTCTTGTGGTTTTCCCAACATTTTAACTGCGCCATTTTCTAACCATAATACATAATCACAGTCGAGCACCGTCTGAAGTCGATGTGCTATTCGGATTTGTGTTTTTGAAGCTAAAGTCTTTTTCAAGGCTAGTTCTATTAATTTTTCAGATTGAGGATCGATATTAGCAGTTGCCTCATCAAAGATAAAAATTTCAGAACTCTGAAGTAGACCTCGGGCTAAGCTAAGGAGTTGTTTCTCGCCTTGCGATAAATTTTGTCCTTTTTCTTCTACGTGATCATTGAGTTGGAGATTTAAGCCAACAAGTTTTAAAACTTCGTTCAGTTTATTGTTTGAAAAGTTATTAAAAAGGTCTAGGTTGTCTTTAATACGACCTTGAATAAAAAACTGATCTTGCGAAATCATTGAAAATTGTCTGCGATGATCTTCAATGTCTTCTTTATATTCGTTGTTTATCAAAATCACACCACTGGTCAGTGGGTACAATCTTAACAGCGCTGCAATTAAAGTTGATTTTCCGGCACCAGTTCGGCCAATAATCCCTAATTTTTCACCCTCTTTTAATTTAAAAGAAATATTGTGTAGTATTTTATGATCATGTCCAGGGTAGACGAAGGTTAGATTTTCAACCGTTAGTTTGTGTTCGTTTTGAGTAGATGACGAGTATTTTATATGTTTGATTTCATTATTTTGATTGTAGGATTGCAGACCTAAATTTTTTTTAGGATGATGTGTTTTAAAATCAGATTGTTCAGGTAAGTAAGAACCTTTTTCGATAGGTGATCGTAAAAATTCATCCATTCTTTCAACACCAACAAGTGCTTCTTCGAACTGCGAATACCACTCGAAAAACATTTGTAGTGTATGCGTCGCTAAAATCGTAAAGCCTAAAATAACGGTCACTTGTCCAGGGCCTACAAAACGGCTATGAATCAAATAAATTCCAAGTAGTCCATTAGCTAAAAATAGCATTGTTGATACAAAATTGAGTTCCGTAGAAAAACGCATGACACTTTGAATGATACTGAATTTACTTTTTATATAGAGTTGATCTAAATCAAAAAAACGAGATTCGAAAGCTCGAATTTTTGAATTTTGCCGAATAGATAAATTTCCTTGTACTGTTTCTGAAAAATGAGCGACTGAAGGGCCTCGCAGAACTGAAACCTCTCTACGGTGTTTTCTTAACTTAAGCTGATTCCTTTTTAGTACGAAATAAAAGCAAAAACCCGCAATCACGATATTAACGATAAAATACGGATGCGTTAGCGTAATCAGAAGTATTATTGAAATGAGATCAAAAATAATAGATAAGAACTCGGCTAATGGTCCACCAAATAAACGAAAAACATTGCCATAATCACTTGAAAAGCGGGTGGTGATTTTTCCGACAGGTGTCGCATCAAAAAATGATAATGGAAATCGTGAAACACGATATGTTGTTTCGTCATATATTCGAGACACAGCTAAAGCAGATAGACGCGAAAACAAAGTTCGATAAACAACGGTCATTGTAAATGCTATGGTTAGAACAATACCTAAATCCGTGACTAGATATTTTAAATCCGAAATGTTGATTATTGGGTGTTTATCGTAAAATTTTGCAATCATTTGTGCATTCGATAAAAACAGAACTCGACCAGTGAAACCCAAAATAACGATTAAGGTAATTCGAAATAAAAAAGGGCGATACGCTTGAATCAAAGTATCATAAATAGTGCTCGAAAAGGCTTTTTTAGATCTTGATTTATTGATCATATGAAACCTCATTTTTTTGCTCTTCACCTTTAATGAAACTCGCGAATCGATCAATTTGTATAAGTTCTTGATATGTGCCGTTAAATGTTAAAGTTCCATTTTCTAAAAATAAAATTCGGTCGCAAGATTTAAGAAATTCATATCGTTGCGTAACAACTAAAAAACTATGTCCTAATTTTTTATAGTTCATTAAAATATCGATGAGCCTTTTTTCTGTGCCTACGTCGACAGCACTAAATGGGTCATCAAGCAAAAAAAGTGGTTGTGGGTTGAAAAACAAGCGAGCTAGATTTAATCGTTGTTTTTGTCCACCAGAAATATTCAAACCCCGTTCGCCGATAACTGTATTTAATCCATTGGCTATGCGATCTTTTTCTATGTCAAATTGCGCTTGTTTAAGGCTCAATAGGGATTTTTGCGAGCTTTCGGGATTTGCTTTTTCATAATCAAAGGTAATGTTTTCTAGAATTGAAGCACTTAGAATAAAAGGTTCCTGAGGCAGATAACTGTAGCTGGTTGAATAAATTTCATCAGCTTCGAAAGGTGTTTCCTTCATTATGGATTTGATTAAAATTGATTTTCCAGAGCCAACAGGGCCTATGAGAGCGACAACCTCGCCTTTGAAGATATCGAAAGATATATTCTTTAAGACAGAGTTTTTATAAATATGAAGGCTTAAGTTTTTAATATGCAAACTATTTCTACTATCTATCAATGATTGGTTGTTGATTTTGTAGTCTATATTAGTGAGTGAGAAAAAATCACCAAGCCGTTTTATTGAAGTCCAAGCATCAAACATCATAGTGAAAAACCACGGTAGCTGTCGTAAAGGTTTTGCCAGGAATATTCCCATCACCCACATAATGGCAAGTAGGTCAATTTCATGAATGAGTTCTTGATGTATAAACGCAAGAAAAAATAAAACAGCTAAGTTAAGCCAGAAGGTTATGCTTGACGAAATTGAATTCATAAACTGGCCATTTGTGACCATTGCAATGCGATTATTTGTTTCTTCTATTCTTTTTTTAATGATTTTATTTTCAAAGCCACGAACCCAATTGAGTGATTTTAATCCTTTTATGTTTTGAATCCACTCGTTAACCAAGCCCATTCTTTGGCCAGCTAATGTTTTAAACTGTGAAAAAAATAGAGATTGTCTGCGAGCAAGAAAAATGTTGATAGCGATAATAACAACAATCATTCCAAAGGTTAAAGAAAGTGGTATTTGATAGATCCACTTTAAAAATAATGGGGCAATCATTAAAGGAAAGGCTGTTGTTAGTGCGTACGGAATTGTTTGTTCGAGCCACATCGTGCTGCTGGGGATATCTGTCGTATAGAGTGACACCATTTCGCCAACTGTTTTATCACTTGTTGTCAGAGATTTTAAATGGAGAATATGTTTGTACATTGATTGACTTAATACTTTTTGAGCGAGAAGGGCTTCCCTTTGGCCCAAAAAATTCGTCAATTGTAAAAGAATAAATGATAAAAAAGCTAACAAAGTGCAAATAAATAGAATTTCAAAGGACAATGTTTGTGTAAATTCTTTTTGGAAGTAGGGAACTGCTATACCAGCTAACGTTGCAAATAAAGCTAAAATGATAATGATTATGCGAGAACTTAATCGATATGTTAAAATAAATCGAATTAATTCGCGGGTAGACTTCATTTGAAAATGATCGGATTTTGAAGTCATTTACGAAACCAGCCCGTGAGTGAACGTCTATTAGATTTTGAAGTGATAACTTCATGTGGAATATGGCTTTGAAATAAAATCATCTGCCCATATGTCGGAAGCATTTTGAAGAGAATCTCTGATTTTGCTGGATCTGTGTATCCGACAATTTCGCCTTGTTTGTCGTTTGACCAATTTTTATTTAAATAAATAACAAATGAAAAAAAACGTTTATTATTTTCTCGTGTCTGATCAATATGAGTTTTATAAAAATGTCCACTTGGGTATAAAGCTAAGTGAGATTCATAGTGTGTTAATCCAATACGAAAATAATCATGTAGTGCATTTAAAAACAAATCTAATTTTTGTTGAATCAATTTTTCGGTATCGTTATTGAACTCGAGCCAATAAGTATAATCATTACGAATAACTTTTTGTAGTTCAGTATTGTTTTCAGTGATTGAGGCTGACTTAAAAAGACCTCTTTGTTCGATGTGTTGATGATACTGAAATAGAGTTTGTACAAATTCAGGGTCAAAAGTCATGAGGTCTATATGTGTCCAACCCTGCAAGTCAATTTTTTGCATAAATTGTTCAAGATCATTTGTGGTTATCATAAAAACACGCTAACATTCTTTTGTGTCACAAGGTAACGTTTTACGAATTAGTCGAAGATTTTTTTTTGAAAAAGGCATTGCGTCTATAGTCTCTTTAGGGGCTATAGGTTACACTTTGTCATCGTGTTCAACATTTGATGATTATCTGATTGAAGATCAGTTAGATTTTGACCAGGATGTAGTTATAGTCGGCTCTGGATTACCAGCTTTATTTGCAGCATATGAACTCAAAAAGAATAAAATACCTTTTAAATTATTTGGTCCGGATAGTCGCTTTGGAGCTCAGTTTTTATCAATGGGTAACAAAGAGTGGGGATATTTTAAATTTGAAAAGAAAGATGTCGTAATGCTTGCTCTTGTTAAAGAACTGAATTTAGATATTGAGTGGCTAAATTCTCAGCAGTGGACTGTTAAAGGTGGTGTTTCCTTAGTTATTAATGAACTGGTTGACTTGGTTCAGGGGATAATTCCTAAAAGACAATTAAGGTTGAATCACAAGTTGGTTCAAATTCAAAAATTTGGTCCTCGCTATCAGTTAGTTTTCCAAAGCGCTGATCGCGAAAAAACTTTTTATGCTAAAAAAGTGATTTTAGCTTTAGAACCTCAACAAATTGCTGAAGTTAAAAATTTAGCTTTGATTAGTTCGCAAACTGAACAGCTTGTTAGCAGTCTATCGCATTTGAATGGATACAGTTATATGCGTATTGCTCTTCCTGCAGAGCGATTAAAAAAAAATGATCGCAAAAAATCTATAAAGCGACAAGAGTCAATTCAAGCAGAAATTAAGAACGGTCTTTTAAGTTTGTCCTCAGGACTATTTGGTGAAGTGGATGTAATTGAACGCCATGGAGTGTATTTAGTGACTTTGGTTGTTGATATTAATCATCCAGTACGAATTTTAAACAATCTTGAAAAAATAATAACCCTGCGCTTTGAGGGATCTCTGGGCCCTGAAGAGGTATTAGATTGGGGGCCAATCGTATTTCGACCAACCGGAAAAGTGCCCGTTGGTTTTGGTTTTGAAATTAATCCTGTTAAATCACCTCGTCCATTACCTACGCAAAGTTTTTTACAAGTTGTGTCTACTGGGTTGGTCGATTTTGATACTGATACTTCGCACGTTGAGCAAGTCTTAAATCTAACTCGTCGTTCATTAAGTGTATATAAAGCTGACATTTAGCAAGTCCATGCTAAAATTAATAAATATTTACTAGATCTATCTTCTTTTTTTTTGTAGTTTGTGTGACCAAAGAAGTATTTGGTGAGGAGAGTGGTTAACCTATGAAATCAAAAAGTGATTTATCATACATTGGCGATGTATTATCGAATGTGAGATCTTCGCCGACAGTTGATTCAAAAATGACGAACGATGAAAAAATTCAAAAGATTCAAAACCATTTTTCAGAAATTATGCAGACACTTGGCTTGGATCTAAACGACGATAGTCTCCGTGATACGCCAAAGCGTGTCGCTAAAATGTATGTGAATGAAATTTTCGGTGGGTTGAATCCAGATCACTTTCCTAAAATTACAGTCATCGAAAATAAAATGCAGTATGACCAGATGGTCTGTGTGCAAAATATTGAAGTGATGTCTTTTTGTGAACATCATTTTCAGCCGATTGACGGATTTGCCACAGTTGCTTATATCCCGAAAAATAAAGTAATCGGGTTGTCTAAAATTAATCGAATAGTTGAATTTTTTTCGAAAAGGCCTCAAGTTCAAGAGCGTCTCACAAAGCAAATCGCTGATTGCTTGCAGTACATTTTGGAAACAGAAGATATTGCTGTTCATATTAATGCGAAACATTATTGTGTTAAAGCTCGTGGCGTACAGGATACTCATAGTTCGACGACTACTGCAGACTTACGTGGCGAATTTAAAACCAGTGGAGACACCCGTACTGAATTTTTAAAACAATGTCGTAATGCTTTGTAGATTGATCACTTAAAGGCATATGATCGCATGGCAAGTGATGCGTTCTGAATACCATCAAAGATCACTTGAGGCGTTAAATTTGATTCACTAGCAATTCCCAAGCAAATGATAAATGGTAAAAAATGCTCTAAGCTAGGCACAGCTAGTGAACTAGCCGGGTGACTTTCCCAGTTCATAATGATGTTTTCGTATTTTTTTTGTGATACGTTTTGATGTATCCATTGATCAAATGAAGCACTCCAATCTAGAATCGCAGCATTTTCCTCCCATGAGAAGCGTCTAAGGTTGTGAACGATGTTTCCAGAGCCTATAATTAAAACTTTTGCTCGATCAATTGCAGCTAATTTTTTTCCAAATATATAGTGATCATATAAAGACCCATCACAGTTTAAGCTGAGTTGTACGACAGGTGTATCTGCTTGTGGTCTAAAGTGTGTTAAGACTGACCAAGTTCCGTGGTCAATACCCCATTTTTGTGATCCGAGTTGAGATGAAGGTTTGATAAAATCTAAAGAATGAATATTTTTGAAAATATTGGGGTATCCTGACACTTCGTACTTAAGTTGGTAGAGATCTTCCGGAAAACCGTACATATCATAGATTTGTTTGGGAGATTGCTCATCAGTATAGTAAAAACCGTGAGTTTCCCAGTGAGCTGAAATAGAAAGTATGCATTCTGGCTTTGAGTTAAATGATTCACCATATTTTTGAATGGCTTTGGTGTAAGCATTTTGGCTTATCGCATTCATCGGAGACCCATGACCAAAAAAACAGACGGGAAATTTGTTTTGATTTATCATAGAGTCTCCGATGTGAAATAAATATGATGTTTATTTTGCGCGCGCAGCTTGGACTTTCAAATTAATTGTGACTTCGTCGCCAACGACTGGACCAACTTCAACGAGTTTGCTCCAAGTTAAACCAAAATCTTGACGATTAATTTTTGCTGTAGCGTTAAATGCGGCTTTTGTGTTGCCGTAGGCATCGTTAGCTGTTCCTAAAAACTGTCCGTCTAAAATCACTTCTTTAGTTTTGTTTTTGATTGTAAGATCACCAATAATTTTGAACTTGTTAAAAGAACCTGTGATTTTTTTACTTTTAAAAGTCATTTTTGCAAATTGAGCTGCATCAAAAAAATCGGCAGATTTAAGGTGTTTGTCGCGATCTGCGTTGGCTGTATCGATAGAGTCGATGTTGACTGTTACATTAACTTTAGAGTCCGCTAGTTTTTCAGCTAGATTTATTTCTCCTTCGAAAGAAGTAAATCGTCCTTCTACTGTAGAAATAACTAAATGAGGGATCTCGAATCCTACTTTTGAGTGGGCCGTATCTAAATTGTAAAGCCCAGGCTGTACGGTAGGGACTGATTTTTTATCAGTTTTTTTCTCTGCTGAGAAAGCATTAAATGATAAGCCAGTTAAAGCGATTGCTAAAATTGTTTTTTGAAACGATCTCATGGGGTCTCCTTCTTAATGATTGTTTGTGGTCTATTTTGTTTTGTGAATATCATTATGACTGATTTTATATTGTTGCAAAAGACTCTAATATTGGAAATAATTGTTCCATATATGAAACAATTAGGTCTGGATTTAAATTTAATACGGATATATGTTAAGATTGTCGAATTTAAAAGTTTTAGTGAAACTTCGAGGAACCTGAATATCCCAAAATCGACCTTGAGCAGATCGGTTACAGCCTTAGAAAAAGAACTTGGTCTTCAGTTAATTTTAAGAACAACTCGCCAGTTTAGCTTAACGCATCAAGGAGAACGCTTTTATCAAGATTGCAAAAAAATACTTATTGAATTTGATAACAGTCTGTCACAAATAACCAAAAACAAAGAAGGTACGCACGGCAAAATTAAATTAACAGCGCCATTAGATTTCGGTGAAGCTGTGCTTAACCCATTGATTATTGAATTCAGTCAGCAATACCCACAGATCGAGTTCGAACTCTCATACACTGACGATATCGTCAACATTGTTAGGGAAGGTTTTGACTTAGCTTTGCGTATTGGGGATCAGAAAGACAGTCGTTTAAAAACTAAAAAAGTTTGCGAGACATCATTTATTATAGTCGCAAGTCCATTATTTATTCAGCAGAATGTACTTATCCAAGATAGTCGTGATTTAGCAAATTTGATCTACATTCATTTCGGACGAATTAAAGATTTGGCTTCTATTCGCTTTACAGCAGGTCGTGAGTTTTTTGTTATTAAAAATAAGCCGCAAATTATAGTTAATCATTTGCAATCTTTAAAAGCTATGGTTATGGCTGATAAGGGTTTTGCTATGTTGCCAGATTTTTTTGTTAAAGCAGAGCTTCAAAAGGGTCAACTTATACAGTTATTCAAAAATCATAGGACTACAGCAATCAATGTTTCATGGGTCATGCCCGAGCATAAAGAGAACTCAGCTCTCATTCGAAATTTTCGAGATTTTATAACACCTAAAATTGCTAGATTGTTGTAATAGGTTTTATAGACTCATCATCAGATTTGAAACTTGTGAATAAAATTTAATTTGTCGATTCTTGATTAGCTCTATGTTGGGGGTCCCAAGGAGAATAAAATTTTTATAATCTAAGACTTGTTCCCAATGTTCAAGATCGATAAAAGTTGTTTGAATAGTATTAATCTTAATAAATGATTTTTGTAGTGTTGGGATTTGAGTGATCGCAATTGCAGAACTATAACCAACAATACCATCAGATTTTCCAGTAATGTATGAGTCTGTCACTGAAAGCACAGCTGACATGTTTGCTGCATCAAAAATATCAAGATTGACGGGTTGGTAGCCACCATAAGCATAAATTTTAAGATGAGCAGGAACTTTAATCGATGATAAAAAGTTTTTTACGAAGGGTTTTGTGAGTTGTCTTAAGCCATCAAGAAAGCAAAAATCTGTTAAGGTTTTGATGACTTCGGAATCTTGTCTGAGTTTTTGAATAAACTCAACACCGTCAAACGGCGTACTGACTGTAATTAAATTTTTAATGAAATGAGCCCCTTTATTAATTGCGTAAAGACTATATAAACCGCCAGCACTATGACCTAAAGCCGTAATTTCAGCATTAGGATATTGAGCATGAACTTGATTAAAAAGACGGAAAACACGCTGGCCGTTGTCTTCGATGGTTCCGACTGGATTAAGTTTTTCCGCAACAAAAACGATATAACCAGTTTTTGAAAGTGTTTTAATAATATCATCAGAAAAATATTCAGGAGCGAAAGAGTTAAAAAAGCCAGCGACGAGAATGATGACTTTTTGTTTATTTTGCGGCTGCGGTTGAGATGCATTTGCATGAGGAGATGCGAAATTTAAAAGAAAGCTAAAAACGAGCGCGAACTTTAGTGAAAGTAGGATTCGAGTTATTCTGGATGCGCTATTTAATATTAGGCTGCTGTTTGGGCCTTTTGTAAATTTTACCATAATGTCCCCTCCCTGCTTAAGCAATGCAGAGTATTTACTCTAGTCATAGAGTTGCTAATTAGTCACTTGTAACTAGTGCGTTACGCGCACTATTTTTATAAGAACACGGTAAATTTGACTTAACAATTATTTGACATATTGCGACATCGCTTGAAATGTTGTATAACTTTGAACGCTCGTTAAAGAACTCAACTTGTTCCATTGGGGGATAAAATGTCAAATCCGGTTATGACTCCGGCAGATGAGATATCTGCAGTAAATACAGAAGCAAATTCGGCAAATGCAGCTCAAGCTGTTTCTACTACGAAAGCTCAAGCAACTCAAAAAGCAGCTAAGTCTCGTGATGAAGATTTAGATGCTGATGATGATGAAATTGAAAATGAAAAAGCTCATGATCGTTTTGGTGATGATGATGATTCATTTGCTTTAGACGCACAAAACGCAGTCACTGTTTTAAGTGAAGAAGAAGAGGATTTTAATTTTGATGCGGTTGAAAACATTCTTGAATTACCAGATCAAGAGTTTCCAAAATTTACGTTAGCAAAAAATAAAGCTCGTTTTTTACGTATGGTTTCTTGGTATCGTCAAAAAGAAGAGTGGATTGAAGTTGCGCCATTGTCTGGTGTTCAAAAGCTTTTCAAGCAGCAATCTAAAGAGCTTGAAGGAATTCGTGCAAGTAAAATGGATTATGAAATGGAGCTTGAAACTGGTACATTAACGCCCTCACAACGTTCATATAAAAAAGATGAATTAAAAATGTGCCGCGTACAAGAGAAAATGGCTGTCCATTTAATTTCAAAGTTGCAGCTTAAAATTAAATCGGGTCGTCGATAAGTTTAAAAAATTAGATTGCTATTTTTTTAGAAAATGGATCATGATTAGACATGGTCCATTTTTTTTTAAATCTAATAGTCGTTTTTAGTTGTTTTCATTTTTTTACAAAATCTGTTTTTGCGCAGAAAGAATCTTCTTTTGAAAACAATCATAACTCGTTCAATTTTAATTCTTTAAAAACAGAACATGTTGATCCTTTTGTGAAGCGAGCATTTGATAAACCATCAATCGGCCTATTATTGACGGGGACAATAGCGTCACTTGTGACAGAGCCAGAAGATGATCATGTTCGTAGTCAATGGAAAGATCATCAAAGAATAAATAAATCAGACTCTCATATTGGCGATATTCTAGGTTCAGGGGCTGGTAGCTTAGCTGTTATGGCGGGGCAGTACTGGCTTGATGATAATTCAGACCATTGGAAATCTCATGCCCGCGGTTTTGTGTATGGAGGAATAGGCATTTATAGTTTAAAAACTATTTTTGGTCGTAATCGCCCCGGCCACAGTCACAGTCATCAATCCTTTCCTTCTGGTCACACCGCAATTTCATTTATGACGGCGACAAATTTAGCATACGCTTACGGTTGGCCTGCAGCAGCGATTGCCTATCCTGTCGCATTTTATGTTGGTGCTACTCGACTGTCAGATGATGCGCACTGGTTTTCTGATACAGTTGGCGGCGCATTTTTAGGATTGTGGGTGGGCCGCGCTGCTTTTTATAGTTCAATAGGAGAAAAAGACACATCTGTCGTTCGCTATTTGTGGAATGAAAAATATCAAATTGTGCCGATACTTGCGAATGATCAATCTGGTCTGTATTTGAGTCATTCATTTTAAAAATAAAGTTTAAATAAACTCAGTTCGTTTTAAATGTCTCAGAATTAGACCAATGACTGAATTTATATTTTTTTTCATTTAGTCTCTAAAGCTTTTCTATTTCATTCCGATACATTCATTGTGAGTCACTTGATTCATTTATTAAACGATAAGAGGAGGCCCAATGGCTCGTTCATTTGTATACATCGTGTCTGAAAATCCTGAAGTCGTTGAGAAAGTTAAAAAATCTTGCGAAGGTCAGGATGTTACTTTTTTCAATTACTCAGGCCCACAATGGAGAGAAGGACTTGATAATCAATTCTTCAGATCTCAACTTGTCAATGGAGTACCATCATTGGCTCCTGGTTTGACAGCATTTCCACATCCTGAAAGTTCAGGTAATGTTGTGACTTTTCCTCAAGGTGGAGTAAGTACCCCTGAGAAAGTTCAAAAAATGGAAGACATGGAAGCTCGAGCAATCGAAGCAGCTATTTTCCAATATAAAGGTAATTTAACTGAAGCTGCAAAGGCTCTCGGCATTGGTCGAGCAACTTTGTATCGTAAAGTAAAACAGTATCACATCGACCCCTCCCAAGCTCGTCGTCGTAAGTTAGTTGCTGCATAATTAATTGCAACTGATTTAGTAACGACTCAAAAATATGATTTAAATTGATACGGCTCGACTTAAGGTTGAGCCGTATCGCTTTTTGGCCACAGCTATGACATAATTATACGTATATGAAAAACACGTATAAAATTATGGGATCTTTACTTTTCGTTATCGCAACAGCTTTTATTTCTTATCAATTTTTTATTTCGAAACTTCAGGCAAAAGATAGACAAGTTGCTAGTTTTGGTGAGAGAAATTCTTCTGATCAAATCAAATGGGAACAAAATGTCGCGCAAGAACTATCAAATGCAGATGCGATTTCTGTTCAAACTCCAACTAAAATTAATTGGCAAGATTCATTTTTATATGAGTATCTTAGAGGTCAGTACACAATATCTTTGAAAAAGGGATCGATCTATTCAATTAAAGTACAAGATCAAAAGCTTGGACTTAAATTAGACATAAGTGCATTCATGTCGGCATATGCACGAAACATGAAAGAGTTTTCGGATTATGAAGTAAAAGTTATAGATGCTAAAACTGATCAAGTTGATTTAAAAGATAGAGCAGGTCAATTAACAGGTCATTTTATATTTACTAAGGATGACCAAGGTCTGGTCACAGAAATAACAGTTAAGTAACGATTGATAAAATCGAGTATTTTTCAAGTCTAGCTTTTTCGCAAAAATTTTAGCAGTTTGAACAAAAATCCGATCTGTAGCTCATGATATTACCAGAGATAGATCGTCTTCAAATTACACAAATTGAACATAAATTTAAACCTACTATTTTCAGTAGAGTTCTTGCTTTTGTTATAGATTATTTTATTTTTGCTCCTGTTATTAGTTTTTTGACTTTGATGCTTTTTCGTCAAGGTCTTAGTTTATATAAAAACTATCCGCAGTCGGATGAAGCTCAACTTATATTTTATTATTTAATTGTAGGATTTGTCTTTTTGATCACTTTACTACAGGCTATATTTATAACGTTTTGGAGGGGGACACCCGGACAACATGTTTTAAAACTTGAAGTAGAATTTCATAAAAAAAGTTCAACGGTCTTCTTACAGGCTTGGTTTCGGCAAATAGGTTTTGTAGCGAGTTTTTTTCTCTTAGGTTTGCCATTTTTAAGCGTATTGTTTGATGAAGACGGTCGATGTTTTTATGATAAAATGGTTGATGCCAAAATCATATCACTCGCTCCAAATTCGAATGAAACAAAAACTGGATTTAAATATTATCAAGATTTAGATAAAAAGTTTTGGTCATCTTCAATGACTACTTTAAGTTTGTTTTTGATAGCAATTTCGATCATTTTGTTTTGGAAAAGCTACTCTAATATTTTACAATCACCAATTGCATATAAAAAATACTTAAAGCACAACCCTAAAATATGCCAGGACTTTGCTGATTTGAATACCACAGATCGATTACGTTATAAAATTGCGATGAATCTAGTCGGCACAATTTCTGATGAATGTTTAAATCAGGAAGCTGATTTTGTTTTATGGCGTAATTTTACGACAGATCAGTCTTTAGCCTATTTTGCAAAATTTATTGCAGCATCCGATAAATCAGATTTAGAAGCGAAATACTTATATGAGGCATGTCGTTTAAGCGATTCAAGCGAGGGATGTTACTGGAGTCAAATTTTCATAAATCGTGAATTTAATAAAATTGTAAGTCATTCGGATTATGGTCAGTCAGTTTTGGGACAAGTATTGTCGTATGAAATGAATACAGATTTAAATTCGCACGAGAAAAGTAAAATAATTAAAAAAGTCCAATTGCAAAGCAAAGAAAAAAGCATACAAAAGTTTGTTATTATTGAGAGCTTAAATTTACAAAGTAATTCGAAAATGAGAAGCCCAGCAAGTCAAAATGAATCAAACGATGATGTTAACTCACTCATAGATATGATTAGGGATTTATGATTTTCCCAGGAAATATATTTAAAAAAATAGAGTTTAATTTGCAGCCGGTGTGGGTGCTTCTCGCAATTAATATTCTAGTTTATGGGTTAATTCAGTTCTTTTATCAAGATACATTGAAAACATTTTCAAATGAGATGTTTTCACAAAAAACATCTAAGATGTATGATTTGTATATTCAAACTTTAGATCCGTTAGAAAAACAGAATTTAGACCAAATCAGTTCGGCATCGATTCTTCGTGATTCGAAATTCTGGCATCGCGCTCAGAATTTTCCCTTTAAAGGTGATAGAGTTAAAATTGAAGATTCTGTTATGTTTTTGCAAGAATTAAAAGATTCATATTTAAAATCACCACAATATTTGTTTGGGCTTTCACCAGCGCCAACATCTTTGTGGGCCTGGATCACATATCAGTTTTTACACACTCACTTTCTTCATTTACTGATGAATATGATTTTTTTGTATTTAATTATTAGTGTTATGCAAAGTAAAATTGATCAAGACTGGATTTACTTAATATATATTTTATCTGGTTTAGCTGGTGGCTATGCATATTTGACAATGAATCCATTTAATGAAATTGCAGTTGTGGGGGCTAGTGGTGCAATTTGTGGATTAATGGCTTTTATGGGAATTGCATTTCATTCTCAAAACATGGAATGGAGTTATTTTTTAACCCCATTTAGAGGATACTATGGAATTATTTATTTGCCAGTTTTTTTATTATTACCAGTTTATTTGATATCAGATTTTACAACTATTCTGTATTATAATAATGGCATTCAATCTTCAGTTGCTCACTCTGCGCATATTGGTGGTTCGATCGCGGGATGTCTGTTGGGCTTTTTATACTTACTCGATCAAAAAGCTAAAAAGAATATTCTTCGAAAGTGGGGGCATCATTTAGATTATAAGGAATATCTCGCTTTGCGAGATAAAGTGAAATAAACTTATGACAGCCACAAATTTATCTGGTTTAGCATTTATAGTATTTTTTTTAGCAATCATTATCTTACCATTTTGTGTTTGGATTTATGCTTTGTTGCAAATTTATAAGCGTAAAACAAATAAATATAGATGGCTCATTTTCGCGATGGTTTTTTTCACATATGCTGTTGGTGCAGTTATTTATTTAATTATAGGGAATAGTGCTGACAGATAAGATCTGATTTTTAATAATTGTTTTAAATTGTTAGCCATAATTGTCGCTTTGTATTTTATTGCCAAATCTAATCAAATCTATTTTTCTGGGATCGATATTTCTCAAAATGAGACAGGAACTGAATTTGCTAAGTCATTATTTTGAGTAAATATGAAATGTCTTTGATATGAGGTTATTATGTTTAAAAAATCAATTTTAATCCTGTGTCTTTTAGTCAGCGGAACGAGTTATGCTCGCCAAGATCTTGCCCAGTTTGTACTGAAAGAAAAACACGATGATTTTATATCACATGTTCAGTATTTAGTTCATTTGATAGATCAAATATCTACTCGAGATAAACTAGCTACTCAAAATAATAATTTTGTTGAATTGTTGAATATGTATTGTTTGGATCAAGATTTCGAAGATCATTTACAAATGATTCATAAGAATAGTTCAATACAGTATACATTAAACTGTTCTCGTAGTGATTTAGATACACCAAATAAAATATTTTACTTTGTTGTTGATATCTCTAATCTGAAGGTCATCGAAGCCTTTGTCGTGGATTCTAGTTTAGGGGAATATTCTAAAAATAAACAAAATATAAATTTTGTTATTCGTCAGGTTATTGCTGTCGCTGGATCTACAGCATTATCTGGTGTGTTGGCTCAAGGAGTATTTAACGGTCAGTCAGATAAACTAAAGCATTCTGCAGTTAGCGCTCTGATGTCTTCTGTGGTCACATCAGCATCATATCACTATTTTAAAACATCTCCAAAAAAATCAGCAATTATTGGTTTTGCAACAAGTTGTGCTATTGGACTAACTAAAGAAATTTGGGATCGTGGTCAGAAAAATCACACATCAGATGTCCGTGATATGAAGGCTAATTTAATTGGTTGTGCGTTAGGTGCCTTTGGGATGAAAATAGCACTTGAGTTCTAAGTTAACGTGTACGGTGACTGTATATACAATCACCCTGACAATTAATGAGATTGAAACTGCAATTATTCCTCATCCGGAGCAAAACCACGTCTCATTGTATTTTCAGTTACAACAATAGGCTCAGTGAATTGTTTTAAATAATCTGGGCCACCAGTTTTTGAACCAATACCAGACATTTTAAAACCACCAAACGGATGACGATCCACCATGGCTCCTGTTATTCCGCGATTAATATACAGATTACCAACTTCTAATTCATTTTTAACGCGTTCAATGTTAGCAGGGCTTCTTGAGAAAACTCCGCCAGTCAGCGCGTATTCAGTGGCGTTAGCAATATTTAAAGCTTCATTAAGATCTTGAGCTTTAATCACAGCGATGATAGGTCCAAAAAACTCATTTTGAGCGACATCATCAGACGATTGAATATCACCAAAAATAGTCGCTGGAACAAAATAGCCACCACTTGGTGTTTGGCCTTTGAATAAGACTTTATATTTTTGCGAAGCCTGATCTATTTGATTATTAAGTCGATTGTAAGCTTCTTCATCAACAACGGGTCCGAAATAGCCCTTAGGGTTTTCAGCAGAAGTTACAACGAGTGATTTGGCCCCTTCGATAAGTCTTTGTGTGAATTTTTCGTAGACCTCCGCGAGGACAATCACACGTGATGCTGCTGAACATTTCTGACCAGAAAAACCAAATGCAGAATATAATACACCATCAACGGCTTCGTCTAAATCGGCATCATTATCGATGATCACAGCGTTTTTACCGCCCATTTCAATAATACAACGCTTAACATGTTGTTGGCCAGGTTGTACAACCGCTGCATTTCTAGCGATCAATAAACCAACGGCTTTAGATCCCGTGAATGCAATTGTTGTTGTGAATTTGTGTTTCACGATATAATCACCAACGATTTCACCATAGCCCGGTAAAAATTGAATAACGTTTTCAGGTAATCCAGCTTCTTTAAATAAATCCATTAAGCCTTGTGCAACCAACGAGCTTTGTTCAGCCGGTTTCATCACCACAGTGTTACCTGTGACAATGGCCGCAGCGACTTGACCAGCTAAGATAGCTAGAGGAAAATTCCACGGAGAGATAACAGCAACCACACCACGTGGTTTGTAAATATATTGACTAATTTCGCCAGGAGCATGGCCAACACGCGTTGGCTTAGCTAACTCACGTTGGTGGCGAGCATAGTATCTTAAAAAATCAATTGCTTCAGCGACATCAGCATCAGCTTCAGCCCATGGTTTACCAACTTCAAGAATTTGTGTTGCCATCAATTTGTATTTATATTTAGCCATTAAATCTGCAACTGCATCTAAGTAGTCAGCACGTTTGGTGCTATCAACTTTTTTCCAAGTGCTGTAAGCAGTTTGTGCTTTTTGCATAGCAAGTTCTGCCATTTCAATAGTGGCCATAGAAACTTCAGCTACAACCTGCGATGTGTTGGATGGATTAACACGTTTAAAGATATCAGCTGAGATTTGTTTTTGACCGCCAATCACTGGAACAACTTTGATAGGTAATTGTGATTTAAGATCATTCATGGCTTTTAAAGTTGATTCACGAACTTCGGTGATCGCAAAATCTAAATAAGGTTCATTTCTAAATTTATTGGGTGCTGTTTCGGGATTAGGATTTGTCGGTGTTAATCCAACAGATGGATCTTTTAAGAGTTCAGCGGTTGTTTTACCGTCAGCAAATTTACCGCGCAGCCATGATTCATTTGATGTGTTTTCTAGTAGCCTACGAACAAGATAAGCCATGCCCGGGATGAGCTCGCCAACAGGTGCGTATTCGCGTACGCGGTAGCCCATATCGGCTAAAGATTTTTTGATTGGCTCAGCCATACCGTAAAGCATTTGAATTTCTAATGCATTTTTAGGTAAACTTAAGGCTTCCGCTTTAACAAGAGCTGCAGAAATCGTTCGCACATTGTGTGAAGCGAGTGCTACGCGAATAAATTTATAATTTTCTAATAAATAGTGAGCACACAATTCGTAATTAGCATCACTTTCGGCTTTATTTAAATAAACTGGAATTGACCAGTTTTTTTGTTTAGCTTCGATAGTTTCAGAATCCCAGTAAGCACCTTTAACAAGACGAATGGTGAATGGTACTCCACGTACTCTTGCAAACTCAACATAGTCTTTGATATCAGCATAAGAATCACGCAAGTAAGCTTGGACAACGCAGCCAAAGAATTTATAATTTTTAAATTCAGGTTCTGAGATGAGTTCTTTAAAGACTTCTACAGTCATGTGTTTAATCCCGTAGTGTTCCATATCGAGATTGATAAACACGCCGAGATCCATTCCTTTTTTAAAGATCGGTCTTAAGCGATCTTTAACGATAGATTTTGATTCCTCCCAAGCTTTATCTGTAATTTGCGAATAAAGCGCCGTCATTTTTACAGAGACGTTAATTTTAGGAATGCTACCATCGGCATCGCGGTCTAAAAGTGGGTTTTCATCCCATTTTGCAGCGTCTTTAGCAAGCCATTCGATAAGTTCTAAATACTTACGTTGGTAATCTTGAGCTTCTTTTTCAGAAAGAGTGGCTTCACCTAAAATATCGACTGTAAATGTTAAATTATTTTTGCGTGCTTTTTTAAGAACAGTTAAAGCTTCTTCAGGAGTTTCTCCGGTGATAAACATTTTAGCCATTGATGTGACATTTTTTTTGATGGCGCCAGCCATTAAGCTCGGTGCGAGTGATCCTAAGCCTAAGCCAACGTTAAAGACTGCTGGAAGTTCAGTTTTGCCACCTTCAGAAAAATATTCTTTTAAATGTGAGGCCACTTCGTCGCCAGAATTTAAAGATGGTAACACGTCAACAAAGCGGAACATGTTGGTTTTAAATTTTTCATTTTTCATACTCCAGTCCATGATGGAGCCATACCAGAAATCTTTTGAGAAAAGTGAAATTTTAGATTGAGATTCCATACGACGTAGAATCTCTTCGCCTTTGTTTTGGATTTTAATTTGATTGTCTTGCATAGGGTTAAGGTTTTACCCCTGACCGCGAAATGAGAGCAAGTGTTTTCAAGAGTTATGACTCTAGAGTGTCGTTCTTACAGATTGAGAAACCGCTTTTTAAATAAGTTATGCTGTAACATCCCAATGACAAGTCAAAATAGGGGCTGATTTTGAGACTGATTTGTTGAATAAATAGGCTTCTAGTTTGTCTCCGGATTGTAATGACCCAACGCCAGCAGGTGTGCCTGTTAATAGAACATCATGGGTTGTTACGGGAAAATGTCTTTTTGTGTAATTGAGCAGTTCATAGGGTTCAAAAATCATATCTGTAGCGTGGCCAATCTGCTTGGTTTGTCCATTAATTTTAAGCTCTAAAGATAAATCTCGAATGTTTATGCCTTCAAGAGAAACCCACGATCCGATAGGACAAGCGCCAGAAAATGATTTTGCTAAAGTCCAGGGTTGGCCTTTGTTTTTTGCGATCGTTTGATAATCTCGCGCAGTAAGATCTAAGGCCAAAGTCATATGTGAAAATTTAAAACTTTCATCAATCCAAAAAGCAATTTCAAGTTCATGATGAATATCTCGAGACCATTCTGGTATATGAATAAGCGTTCCAGCATTAAGGCATGAGCCAGCCTTTAAAAAAATCATCGGGGTTTCGGGAATTTCTGCTTTCATTTCTTTGGCGTGATCGGCGTAGTTACGACCAACGCACCAAATATTACGAATGAGCTTTGAGTTATGAGATGTGATCATGTTACGGCTCCTTTCTGAGTGAGATGCCAACAGCCATCATACAATTCAAAAATTAAATACTGTGCTGGTGCCCAACTCGAAAACTCATAAGAATTTAAATCTTTATCACAGACAATAAGTGACATGGCTTCCTCGATCCAATCGTAGTGGGTGCAGATGTAATGAATTTCATTTTTATGTTGGGTGTTTTCAGCTCTGCGATCGATTTCATTGATAAAATTTTGAATTCGATTTCTGAATTGTTGCCCTGATTCTTGATGAGATCTAATGCTCAGTTGTTTTGTTTGCTCGGAATGAGACCCCGTTTGTTTAATGACATCCTGCAGAGTTTGTAGAGTGCGTATTTTATCAGAAGCCCAGCAGTGCGTAGGCTTAGGTAGCTGATTGTTTGCCACGAGTGTCGCTAGTTTTTTGGCCTGATCGAAGCCGCGCGCACTCAGACTTGGGTCTTCGGGAGGCATAATATCTTTGTGTCCGTGTCTAAAAAGAGCAACTTGCATTGTGGTAGAATAGCTAAATTCTTGAGATCATGCCACTGATTTGGTAGGGTATTGTTCTATGTCAAAAATTTATCGTTACTGTTCAAATGATTTTACTGTACGTATGGCTGCTGTTGATGCCACTCAAGTCGTTCAAGAAATGCAAATGTTGCAAAACACAATGCCGATTGCCACTGTCGGTATGGGTAAAGCTATGGTGGGAGCTTTGCTGATGGCTGCTCAGCTTAAAGAGAATCAACAGATTGGACTACTCTTTCGTGGTAATGGCTCAATTAAAAGTATCTATGCCGAAGCCGATTTTGAAGGTCATGTTCGTGGCTTTACACCTAATCCAAGCTATGAACCTATAGATTATAAAAAAGGACTTAGTGTCGCCGAAGCTCTGGGTTCAGGCACGCTTACAGTTGCCAGACATCAACCTTTTCAGAAACAGCCTTTTCACGGAACAGTTGAATTGGTCAGTGGTGAGATTGGTGAAGATTTGGCTCATTATTTACATCAGTCGCATCAAATTCGATCTGTTGTTTCGCTCGGTATTTATTTAGATGAATATGGTAAATGTATAAAAGCTGGTGGTGTGATTATTGAAGTTATGCCAGGTGTTGACGAAAAAATAGTTTCAGCTATTGAGGCTAATGCACAAATTATGCAGCCAAGTGTTTCAAAAATTTTACGCGAAGGTGGAAAACCATTTGATTTGGTTGAGCCCTATATGTTGGGAATTCCATTTACAGAATTAGATCATCCACATTCAGCTAAATATTTTTGTCCATGTTCACGTGAGCGCGTTGCGGGGGCACTTGAAATTTTAGGTATGGCTGAGTTACAAGACATTATTGATCAAAATCAAGAACAAGAAGTTATTTGCCAAATGTGTGGGAAACCTTATTTGATTTCTGTCGACGAAGTGACAACGATTCGTGATCGTTTACACAAGAACTCGCTTCATTAAAAGACCATTTATGAAATCATTTTTATTATTACTTCTTGTTTGGTCACAGGTTGTTTTTGCTGATGTTTTACCAGCACGATTAGTCGATGAAGCACACTTGTTCAATGAGCAGCAAACACAGCGTTTGCTGGCTCAGCTTGAACAAGTTAAAAACAAAAGTGATATCGAATTTGTTGTTGTGAGTCTTCAAAGTTTGCAAGGGCAAGCTCTGGGCCAAACAATTGAGGAGTATGCCAATCAGTTTTTCCGAAAATATGAATTAGGCGCCAAAAGCCGCGACAATGGATTACTTTTTGTATTTTCTTTATCAGATCGTAAAATGCGTTTAGAAGTTGGTCGTGGGTTAGAGGGATCATTAACTGATCTTCAAGCTAAAGGGTTGCTTGATCAAGTGGTTGCTCCATATTTTAAAGATAAAAAATATGAAGAAGCTATTTTAGATCTTAGCCAGCGTGTGATGAGTGGTCGTTTTGAAATTCAAGAAAGTCTAGGCCCCAAAAAAGACTCAATGTTTTATGCCAGGTTTTTTCCATTAGGGATGTCGTTATTTTTTAGTTTATTTGTGTATTTGTTTGCATTTCGCAGTGGTCAAATGGATTACTCTGATTTTCAACGAATTTTTGGTGAAAAACTACCACCAGAAGTTATTCGTTATAAAGCACGTGAACCAACATACATGAAAATTCAAAAAATTTTAGCCTATGTATTTTGGCTGGTTGTTGTTGGAATGAGTATAGCTTCGTTTATAGTTAAAGACGAAATTGCTTTAACGATTCTTATTGTTGGGTCTTTTGTTTGGGGTTTTTTAATAATTGTACCGATGAGCTTTTTGGGGTTTAGGCCTCAATGGGTAAAGTGGTATAAAAATGAAACTGATGCTAAAGTAAAAGAACAAATTAAAAAACTATTATCATCACAAGGATACAAGTATTCGGCCAAACGTGACAGTTTCAGTATGCCGAGCTCATCGTCAAGCTCAAATTCAAGTTCTGGGTCGTCGCCATCAGGAGGAGGAAGCTCGTCTGGCGGTGGAGCTTCCTCGAGTTGGTAATAAACTAATTTTTATTTATTTTTAGATTGTCGACCGTTTAAATCTGTTTTGCAAATAGCGACTTTTTCTTCGTATTCGTCTTGGCGTTTATTGAGGATTTCTTTGTAGCCACGAAATTTTTGAATGCGATCAACTAAAAATTCTTCTTTGATGGCAACAAGTTTATTTTGTTCATCGATTCCAATTTTGAACTCATCTTCTTTATCTGTGATGCGCTCAAGAGGTTCAGTCCACATTAATTTGCCATCACCGCCATTTTTGGGATCAGCTAGTTGTGATTTGCATTCACGCAAAACGCCATATAGTCCTAAAGATCCATAACGGCGATTGCCATAGACGCGGTCTTCAAGTTCGTAAACTTCGTATTGAATTTTACGTAGTTCTTCGTTTAATAAAACCTTTTTTTGAAAAATAGCGTTGCCATCTTTAACTCCGATGGCTGATTCAGAGTTCATTGATTGTTTGTTTTCGATTTCAGTATTAATTTTTTCAGCTTTGTTGGGATTGCTTGCACAAGAGAAAAATATACTTGATGAAATCGATAATAATAAAATAGCGGATTGTGCTTGTTTAAACATGGGACCTACCTTTTCATATTATTGTATTCAGGTTTCAGGCTAAAAACTAATCACTATTTCATGCGTTAATCTGTTGTATGAAAAATACTTATGACACAAGCCGAGCTGGAGGCCCGGGTTATTTTTCCGTTCCAGCGAAGAATGTGTTGTGATGGGTATGGTCGCTCACTTGGGCTCCACGAACGTGGATGGGAGCGGGTAGGTTGTACTTGTCTCATATTGCAACACTCTTGCCAGCTTTTTATGTGTTATAAAAGCTAGTATTTTTAAGTGCTTACATTTATGTGGTGCCGGAATGGAACTATCTCTGGGGCGATTATAAAGAAATTGGATCTTGAGTGCACCAGCTGTGCATTGTCACAGTTGCAAACATTTAGACACTCTTTTGTATTTCATATCGTTTTAAAGTGTTTAAATCTTGGACTTAATTCTGCATGAATAGGTTTATATCGAGGGTATTTTAATATGTCGTCTTTCTTTATTAGAACTTTTAAGGCATGGCTTTTAGCTATCAGTATCTTGCTTAAAGTTTTGTCTTTACAGGCAATGACTTGCTCAAACTTGTTTTTAGATGCTTCCCAATCTGTTGCGGCAGTAAATAAAATCATTGCAGTCAACGAGAGAGAATCTCGACCTTACAACTTAAAAAACATTAGACAGAATATATCCTCTAATCATCATTATCGCGTTCAGTTGGTTGATGCAAAGTATTCAATTATTGATCTTCATGGCCAGGTTATTCATAGTCTCGAATCTCAACCAGAAAGTTACGAGTTTTCATCTGATGGTCAGTATTTTATTTATCAAGCTCAACAAAAAAATCAAATCATGAGATTTAACTTGCATATTCGTCGGCTAGAAAAGCCTCTTTCTCTACCTGCCGGTTTAAAGTTAGTTCAAGTCGTTGATTCAGATACATTTATTGCTCGGCAATATTTAACCGATTACAATCTGCTTGATGGACATTTTACATATCCTGCTCACTACGCTGTAGTTAAAGTGGTACCAGGTTTATTTTACGGTACAAAAGCAGAAGTTATATCGTTAGAGACCCCAATAAAAGAGATATCTCGCCCAGATGCCGCGAGTTTTGTTGTTTTGAACGATCAAAAAACTCACGCTGCAATTTTTAATGGCCATTATTTATATAATAAAAACTCAAGAATGAATTCTCATTTTAAATTTCGTATTGTGCGTTTATCTGATGGCCACATTATTTTTGATGATAAAACTGCTATGGACCGAGTTGGTCAATACAATTGGAGTCAGCACATTTCAGGATCAGGTTTAGATGCCATTACCTTTAATAGAGACCAATTGATTATCAGTGGCTTTGAACGCAAATCAGCTCATACGATTGTGGATATTCGTAAGCGCGAAGTTAAAATATATGACGACAAAAAGACTGCGGACTCAGTTCCTCAACTTACACAGATCAAATTTGATCATAATCAGACGATGACAGTTGAAACCATTTTAAATGGAAAGAATATATCAGTACAAATCGAATTCAAAGGATTTAACAACGTTGGATGGGGCTTGCAAGAGCAGTTTCAATACTCGCTAATTAACGAAGGCAAAACTCTTCTGGTGACACAAAATAGTCTTTTTGTGGTTGCTGTTGATCTTTTATCAAATAAATCCATTAGTTATGAAGAAATCCTTCATATGCCCGGTTTGGAGCGATCGCTTTTAAGTTTATTAAAATAATTGCTATCAATACTTTAGACACTTTCGGACAAGATTAGTCTTTCTTATGGGATTTGATTCAAAGTGATTCACTTATATTCAATATATTCAACCTGGGTGGTCAGGAAATTGAATAAGCTTAATGTAATGAAAATGTTGAATGTAACGGCTTTATTCATATTTGTAGTAGTTGAGATCTTTTTGTCTGGTTGTGCTCCTAAACAATCAGAGGACTGTGGTTTTGTTCAGAACGTTTATGGTCAGAGAATTTCATGGAAATCGAATATGCCCATCAAACTCGTGATTAATCAATCTGTGCCAACTGAATTGCGACCGGCAATTTATCGTGCTGCTGCAACGTGGGAAAAAAATATAGGACGCAAAGTGTTTGAAATCTCTGAGGAAATTAATGGATCAGCAAAGCCTGCTCGTGATCGCAAAAATGGTATTTACTTTTTAACAGAATGGGAGTCAGATAGAAAGTCTGAGCAGGGACGAACGTCGGTTTATTGGGCTGGTGATGAAATCCAAGAAGCTGATATACGCATTAATTGGGCAGATTTTAATTATTACGATCAAGATGCAAAACAAATAGTGAAGTCACTTGATACAAACGGTATGGTATCGGCAATGTCTGATAGTGCTGGTTATAATTTTGAGGCTTTAGTTTTACATGAAATGGGTCATTTTTTGGGGCTCAAACACCGAGAAAATGGTGGCACAGTTATGGCTACTTATTTATCGGCTTACACAGACAGGGTCACTTTGGCTGACGTAGATCGTGAATCAGTTCAGTGTGAGTATAAGTAAGATTTAAAATATTTAATGGATATGATTGAATAAATAATTGATCGAACGAGAGGAGATTTGCATGAAACACGTTGGAATACAAGGTATACATAACTCAGAAAGATCTCGCGTAATAGAACAATCATCATTGAATATTAAATTAGATACTTATCATGAATTACAAGATCAAGATGTGACTGAAATTGACGTGCTAGCACTTATTCAACAGCAATTTGAGCAAATTAGAATATTGAACTCTAAACGTTCATTTTTGTTAAAAGAAATTTCTCAATATATTGTTAAATAAAATAAGCTATGACTCTTCGTCGAATTTAAGGCTTTCTAATTTTGGTATAAAAAAAGTCATATAATCACCTTCGCGTTCGCGAGTAATTCCTTGGGTTGTTACAGGTCTATTAAATTTAAACTCTTCGTGGTACGTCTGGAAGTTGTTAGTGCTGAGTTTTTTCTCTTCATTTTCAACAGTATTTTGAAATTTACGTTTTCCTGATATAACGGCTTTATTATCTTGAATTGTCAAACGAACATCATCTTTATCTTGTGCGGGAATAAACGCTTTAATTGTGTAACCATCAGAGTTTTCTTTGACTTGGCTTTGATGATTTAAGACTTTGTAAAATGGATCATCTTCTTTCGATTGAACACGAAGAGTCTCTTTGTTAAGATGTTGATTTTTCACTTGTTGATTTGATGATTGGTTTGAAGCTTGAGATTGGCGTACTTGGTTGTTTTGATTGGCTTTTTGGCTTAACTGTGCTTGTCGATTGTAGGTTTGCTTTTGTTCTTCAATTCGAATTTGACGTTCTTCTTCAGTTAACTGTTCGTTCTCTTTTTTGACATGAACTATAGCCGCATTGACTTCCTCATCGAGTTTTAGATTTTCATTTTTATAGTAATCTTTAAGCTCTTTCATATCTTTCTGAGCTTGATCAGATAATGCTTTTCGTTTGTTTGCTTTTTCTTGCTGAAGTTCTCTGATATACTCTTGATTTTGTTTTCTGATTTGTGATGTTTCCGTCATAAATCTAGTGTATCTCAATTTTAGACAAATGCAGATGCGATCAAGGTCTAGATTTATTTAGAGCATATCTGAAAGCTGTCAGAAGTGTTTCCTTTGCATATCCAGGTATCAATATATTGAATTTGTTCGTCTCTTCTTAAGGGGTAAAATGTGACGTACTGATCTGGATCTAAAGTAGAATCAAATTGTCGAACTGTATTACTTTTTACATTTGTAATTTGCAACGTAAATGCCCGATATTCGGCAAACAGAATATTGGGACACAATAAAATAATTAAAATTAATAATCGCAACACCTAGGCTTTATCGGTAATTCTCAGAATGTTTTTAAGAAAAACTATTTTGAATCAAGAGCTTTTCGAAGTGCTTTTACTTTTTCTCCGATTATGCGGTGATTTTTATCTGAAATGCTTGTGTTAACCAATACAAAATCAATATAAGATCTAATACTATGGACATTTTCAGCTGAAACACCTGATGCGGCTCCCATAGGAAAGTCTGCTATGACTGATCGTACTTTCTGGGCTTTAATGGCGTCAGTGGGTACGCCAGTCTTTGGTCCGGTGATAACAATACCATCTAACCAGCCCATAGCTTGCAGTGCTGATCGCTCAATCGGTTTTTTGGGGTCTTTAAGTGTTGAGTATTTCATATGAATTCCACTGACGTAAAAAACGTCAAGTGGCTTATATCTATCAATATCATGTAAAGAGACTTCCGAAGCTTCTTCAATAAGATCAACTCCTGAGAAATCGGTCCAAGCAATTTGCATTTTGTGTTTTTGAGCAAGTTGAAATGTTTCTTTGTAAGTCATAAGTTGATTGTCTGACCCGAGATAATTTACTCCGAAAACATGATTTGGATATTTTTTTCTAATTTCAGAAAGTGCTTCGTCAAGTTTTTTATAGTCCGATGATTCGAAAACAATCGCATTTGCCCCATTTGCAAATGCATTTTCAATATCTTTGATATAATCGCTAAGTTGCGAGTTTATATATCCAACAACCCAAAGTTGTTTTTGATGGCCAAATTTTTCATTAAAAAAATTTTTACGAGACTGATAATCACTAGCTATAACTTTAGAACAGCATAAAATTGAAAAAAATAACGACTTAAAAATTTTATACATATCACCCTGATTGGTTAAATTAATGAGATAACTTTTGCGTATTTTTTAGATTATTTTCGATAATGTAAAAGTACGCGCGAATGAGACGTTCTCGGTTTTCTTCAGGTAAGCAGCGAATAAATTCTTGTTTGTCCGGCATGGATTTAAGTTGGAGAAGTTTGAGTAAATCAGTTTGAACAAGTTTTATATTTTCAGTTTGAAAAAAATCATCCTCTGAAAAATTCTTCTTAAATGTTTCAGCTATTGATTTGTTATCAAACAAAAGGTGAAAGCCCATTTCAGATTGATCTAAAATACTTTTTAGATTTTTTATTTGTGATTGATTTAAATAAACTTCAACTTTTGACAAAATATCCCCTTATGTATAAGCGTACCTGCCATAAATAGAGTTTCAACAGTTAGATTTTGTTGACTTTAATTGTCATTGGATTTGTTCTATATACGAGAGAACGCAAGTCGTTTTTTTTGCACTTTTTTACTACAAAGGATGTCTTCATGAGTAAAGTTGCCAGTAAATTGAACAAAAAAATAACAGCAGCTAAAAAAAGTAAGCAGCTTAAAATTAAAGTGAAGACAAAAACAAAACCATCTAACCCTGCGACTAAATCAAAGCAAAAAGCTAAAGTGCACAACGCACCTACCAAAAAGCAAGATGCTGAATTGATTGTTATTGATGAATCGCAAGGATTGATTTTTGAAAATGACAAGACTCTTTTTGGCTATTTTTCATCGCAAATTAAAGCCATGGAAGATCGTTATGTAAAGCATTACAAGCTCGAAAGCGATTTCACCCCTGAAGAAATTGAAAATCTAGAGATATGGCTAGAACCCACACTTGATGATCCAGATGAAATTTGGATTGATCAGGAGACCTTTCCCGATGTTCCCCTTTATGCTTTGATCAAAACTATTACCGACCAGGGAAAGACTTTTGACTATGTTGCAGTTGTTTATTTGAATACTGAAGATAAGTTTCCGAGCTTTGTATTTATTCACTTTGCAACTCAGAATCCTGAGGTAACTGATGTATTCAGGCAGGTTGAAATTATATATCATCGTAAACTTGAAGCTATTCAGTTTGCAGCTTTAGACGGAGACTCGTTACTTGAGGGCGATTATTTAGCAATTGGTCTTCTTGAGTCTATGATGAAGTTAAGAGCTGATAAAGATGTTCCTGCAGCCGACTTTAAAAATTTTAAAGAGTATCGTGATGAAACGATTAATAATCCTGATGAAATATGGAAAAAAGTTGACTCTGAAGGGCATACGCTCGTCACTTTTATCAAAGACCTGTCTGAAGATTATAAAGCAGATCACTATTATGTTGTTGTCACTGAAGAAGATCCAAATACTGAAGTTCACTCGTTGTTGTTTTCATTTCCAACAAACGATAGCAGTCTTGTAGACCGCTACCGTCAGGGTGAAAATCTTGAAGCTGAAGAGGTGAGTACAGAAAACTCACATTAGATGCATTTCTCTAAAAGTTCGCGCGCATTTTTAGATAATTGCGTGTGTTCAAGAAGTTTTTTTATTTCTGTGACTGCTTTATTTTTTAAAGTCGCAGGTAGTTTCTGTGTCAGACTAAAACCCTGAGCTAATCTGGCTGCAACTTGAGGATTTATAGCATCAATTCTTAAAAGCTCCTGCGAATACCAATTATATACATTTTGTAATTCATCATGAAAACGTAATAAATTTCGTGAAAAAGCAGCATGTAAACTGTAAAGATTATTTGGATTATTTTTATCAAAACCTTCTGTTTTAGTTGCTTTTAAGACACGACTGAATGTAGCTGCATGTGAACTTGTTGCTTGAACGAGGAGCCACTTGTTAAAAACAACGCTATCTGATTTCCACTTCTGGTGAAATGCACTTAATGCATTTTCAGTTTCAATATTGTCATATTCACATAATACAGAAAGAGCACCTAATTTATCTGTCATGCATTTCGCATTTTGAAATTGATCACGTGCTTTAAGAAGAGTTTCCTCAGATAACGTTGCAGACATTATCTGAAGTAATTTATTTTTAAGAGCGCGATCTCCAATGGTTTGTTTGTGAGCATGTTGATGATAAACAGAGTTAATTTCAGAAGCATAAACCTTATTAAATGATCTTAAAATTTCTGTTTGAGCTAAATGAATTGCTATAGGATCAACAATCGTCATTTCTTGAGCGATTTCATCGGTCGATGGCAAAGATAAAATAAGTGATTTCGTTTGCGGATCAAGCTGATCATTGCTCAAAATTGTACCTAATGCCTGTATAACCTCGTGTTGCGGAGTAAGTACTGTATTATCCTGATAGGCTTGTATTAATCTTAGTAATTCATCCATCAACATTTTACTGCAGGCTTCGCGTCTGTTGAAATCGTCAGTATCGTATTTAATGAGATGTATTAAGTCTTGATTAGAACGCTGCCATTTAAGTTTGATTGGTGCTGAAAAATTTCGGTTGAGCGATAGGATGGGTCTATTTTTAATGTTTTTAAAAACCCACGTTTGTTCAGATTCTTTTAGATTCAAAATTAGGTTATGTTCGGTTAATTCAGATCCATTTTGGTCGATGAGTCCCATTGCAAGTGGAATATGAAACGGTTTTTTAGAAAATAAACTTTCCTTCTCTTTAAGTGTTAAAGGGCAAGATTGCAATAACTTAATGGTGTATGTTTGATTGTTCATGTCGTAGTGCTCAACAACCTCTACAATTGGAGTGCCAGCTTGCGAATACCAAAGTTTAAACTGTTCAAAGTTGACATTATTTGAATCGGCTATTGTTTGTGCAAAGTCTATAATTGTTACGGCTTGTCCATCGTATTTTGTGAAATAGTTTTGTATTCCTTTTTTAAAGCCTTCTCGACCTACGATTGTTTGCATCATACGAATAACTTCTGCACCCTTTTCGTAAATAGTTGCGGTATAAAAATTATCCACTGCTAAACATGAATCAGGTCTGACAGCATGTGCATTTGGACCTGCATCTTCACTGAATTGACGTGATCTTAAAGCATTAACATCTTTAATTCTTTGAACTGAACGTGAGTTCATATCGGCAGAAAACTCTTGATCGCGAAAGACCGTAAGCCCCTCTTTTAAAGATAATTCAAACCAGTTGCGACAAGTCACTCGGTTGCCGGACCAATTATGAAAATATTCGTGACCGACAACTGATTCTATCATCTCAAAATCATGATCAGTTGCTGATTCTGTATCAGCTAAGACGAGACGAGAGTTGAAAATATTCAGACCTTTATTCTCCATGGCACCCATATTAAAATCATCGATAGATACAATCATATATTGATTGAGATCGTACTCGAGACCGAATCGTTCTTCATCCCATTGCATGGATTTTTTTAATGACTCCATGGCATGATAACATCTGTTTTGTTTACCATGAGGTGCATACACTTCTAATTTTACTCTGCGACCTGATTTTGTCATGAAATTGTCTTGGATAACACCCATGTCACCAGCAACTAATGCGAATAAATAACTTGGCTTTGCGTATGGATCTTTCCAAAGTGCTCGATGACGTCCATTTCCAAGAGATTGCTTTTCTATGCAGTCACCATTTGATAGTAGATGTGGATATTTTTTTTCATCAGCTTCGATTTCAACAGTGTATTGAGTCATAACATCTGGACGATCAAAAAAATAAGTAATTTTACGAAAACTTTCGGCTTCACACTGGGTGCAAAAAATACCAGATGACAAATAGAGACCCTCACATGATTTATTTTCCTGAGGGTTTATTTCAACTTCTATTTCTAAAACAAATTCACTCGGTACAACATGTATTGTTAAAGATTCTGTATCAATTGCATAATCTGAAGTTGATAATATCTTTGAGTCCATTTTAATCGATAGCAGATTTAAATTTTCACCATTTAATCTGAAAACAGAGTCTTTAAGTTTTTTGATATTGAGCCTCGATTTCACTTTTGTTTTAGTTTCGTGCAAATCGAAAGAAAGATGGACATTATTAACTTTATAGTCAGGGGACTTATAATCGTTTAAGTATTGTCTTTGTGGATTTTGAGATTGAGTGTCTGTTTTCATGGCTAGCCCTCTTGTTATGCAATTATGCAAAAATACGATAAAGATTATTGATATAATAACCTTAATTAGGGTGCAACAACCATCTTTAGTCCTGTTTTTTTAAATTGAGTTTCATTGATTTTGGTCAAAAAACTGTAAACAAAAAATTATTCCTGAAGTCCAGTTTAGAAAATCACAAAAAATGCAGAAAAGCAGCTTATGGAATTAGATTTAGAATTAGTCGTATCTTTTTGTGATGAAGCTTCGGATTTGCTTAACCGCTGGGAGCAAATTTGTTTGCAAATGAAAAAACAAGTCAACCAAGATGCTTGGCAAGAGATGTTTCGTATAGCCCATAATATAAAAGGTGGCTCAAGAGCTGTTGGTTTAACAGAGTTTGGTGATTTCATACACAAAATTGAAGATGGTATAACGCTACTTCGCGACGGCAAAGTAGCAACAACAGAAGCGGTTGTCATATCACTTCTTAAGGTTCATGAAATTTTAGTTGATTGGATTACACAGGCAAAATTAAGTCCTGATTATAAGCCGCGCACAGAAGATTGTCTGAGTCATTTTCAAGATCTTATGTCTGGTAAAATTCCGAATCAAGAGTTCGCTTCGAGTTCTCAAGTTATTACTGAGATGGCAAAAGATTCTCAAGTTTTAGTAGAAAATACAACTCATAAAACCAATGAGACTATTTCAGCAGTTAATAAAAATAAATCTAAATCTTCGACGAAAAGTCATATATCAGCAAATGAAACTATACGTATTTCTGCGCAAAAACTAGATTTGTTGATTCAAACAATTGGAGAGTTATCAATTCACCAATCAATAGCATGGCATACAAAAAACCAAACAAGCGCGGATCAGCTTAAAACATTTATAAATTCTCTGCAGCTTGGACAGAAAATTACAAAAGAGCTTTATGAAAAAGCATTATCTTTAAGAATGCAACCTTTGAACTCTGTTTTTCAACGCCTCGAAAGAAATATCATCGACATTGCGCAAGCTTTACAGAAGTCAGTTACTGTCGTTCTTGATGGTGGAGAAGTTGAATTAGATAAAACGGTTATTGAGAAAATTATAGATCCACTTACTCATATTGTTAGAAATGCCGTTGATCACGGTATTGAAATGCCAGATGCACGAGCGGAAAAAGGTAAATCAACTCAAGGGCAAATTGTGATCTCTGCTCATCAGGATGCTTTCGGAGTTGTGTTAACAATTAAAGATGACGGTAAGGGTTTAATTGCTGAAAAAATTCTAAAAAAAGCAGTCGAAAAAAATCTTGTTTCATCAGAAAATCAAATGAGTGAATCTGATATTTTGAACCTTATTTTTCTACCGGGTTTTTCAACAGCAGAGAAAATTACAGACGTATCTGGTCGTGGTGTAGGTATGGATGTCGTGAGCAAGGCATTGCATGATTTACAAGGTACAATACGTATTGAAAGCGTACCGGATCAAGGCACATCATTTATTATCACTTTACCAACTTCAGTCAGTATTATTGACGGTATGATTGTATCACTCGCCGGACAAAATTATGTAATACCAGTTGGCGCAGTTGAAGAAGTTATTAATTCAAAACGTTATGGTGCGGATTCAACGGGATCAATGATTAGTTTAAGAGATCAAGTTGTTCCAATTTATGATTTAGGGCAGGCTTTAAAACATACTAAATTACAAGATAAGTCTGAAAGACGTGCTATGTTAATCTGTCGATCAGGTAAAGAACGAATTGCATTTCAAGTTGACCGCGTAATGGGACAGCAGCAAATCGTCATACGTCCGTTGAATGAAAACATTAATGGTGTTTTTGGTTTGCTGGGCGGAACTATTTTGGGGAATGGCGAGCCTGGTTTGATTATCGATATTCCGTCATTAACTGAGCATTATATTACATTAACGAAAAGAAAAAAAGAGGCTGTAGCATGACAAACGAAAATGAACTGAGATTTTTAATATATAAAATCGGAACTGAAACTTATGGTAGTCCATTGCTGTCTGTGCGTGAAGTTTTAGAATTTCAGAAGCCCAAATTTATGCCAAACATGATTAAGTCTTTTTCAGGAGTTATTAATGTGCGTGGTGCTATTGTAGGCGTTGTTGATATGCGAACTAAGTTTGGTTTTCCTGAGGATATACAAAGAAAAACGTCTATGTTGCTTTGTGATACTGAACGTGGTCCGATTGCTGCAGTTGTTGATAATATTGAATGTGTACTTGAAATTAAATCAGAGAACATGGAAAAAGAGCCGCCAATTCGCTCTAAAGTACCGGCATCTTATTTAATGGGAGTTGCTAAGAATAATGATCAATTGATCACTATAATAGACTTACAAAAAGCATTAACTGAAGAAGAGTTTAAACTCGCTGTCTAGGAGCTGATATGTTAGAGAGATTTAAAAATATTACTTTTGTCATCGTTGCTCTATGTTTTATTATTTTAGCAGGCGAAGTTGCGATTGTCGGCGTAGCTATCAATAAATCGAATTCACTATTGCATGATCTTAATTTGGTAGCCAAAGTTCAACTTCCATCATCAAGATTGGTTTCAAATTCAGATATGCATCATGATCATGTTCGAGGTCTTGTTTATGAACACTTTCATTATCAAGCTATTGGTGAAAAATCTGCACTAGCAGACAATGCCAAAGATTTTGATGAAAGTGCACAGCAATTTGAAAAAAACTTTGAAGAACTTGCAAAACTAGATTTGCCACCGCAAATCATTGAACAAGCTAAAAAAGTTAAAATAGATGTAGATGATTACTTGCGTATAGCACGAAACATAATCAAATCAGATCTGCCATATGAAAAACAAAAAAATGCTGAAATTGAATTTAAAGCCTATTTTGATAAATTGGAAAACTCTTTAGAAGGTTTAAATCAAGCTATAGACGAACAAGCTTCAAAAAAATCAAACCAGGGTGCTAATATTGTTTCAACAATTGAGCTTATGGCTGTTATAGGCATACTAGCTGCATTGGTATTTTGTGGTTTAGCTATATACAAAATACGTCAATTAGTTTTTCAAAAAATACTTATTTTAGATAGTGCAGTCAAACGCTCTACAGATATTGGTGGGCATCTTTATGATAGTTCACATCAATTATCTGTTTCCAATCAAGAACAAGCTGCTGCTATTCAGGAATCAGGGTCTGCGCTAAGTGAAATTAGTTCAATGATTGCTCAAACCACAGATAATGTGCGTTTATCGCAAACAACTGCGGAGCAAGTTTATAGTAAATCTGTTGAGGGTCGTCAAGTCATGGAAAGAATGACTCATTCGATGTCTTCAATACAAAAAGCAAATCAACAGTTACAAGATATTACGCGTGTGATTGATGAAATTTCAGCTAAAACATCTGTTATTAATGATATCGTTTTTAAAACACAACTGTTGTCGTTTAATGCATCAATTGAAGCAGCAAGAGCTGGCCAGCATGGTCGTGGGTTTGCTGTCGTCGCAGAAGAAGTCGGCAATTTAGCTGAAATGTCTGGTCATGCTGCAAAAGATATCGAGTTATTGTTGGGCGATTCACAAAGACGTGTTCGTGAAACACTTGAATCAATTCAAGCGCGTGTTGGTGATGGATCTCGTGTTAGTGATCAAGCTAATAATGCTTTTAATGAGATTGCAGAAAAAATTGATCTTATCAATTCGCAAATGAAAGCAATTAATGAAGCAACACAACAGCAAGCTGTAGGTATACAACAAGCTAATGCAGGTATGACACAAATTGATGTTTCAGCTCAAAAAAACAATTCGAATGCACAAACGAACTTAACACATTCTGAAAGACTTAAAGAAGAAGTAGATAAATTGAAGCAGGTGTCTGAAGACTTAAATAAGTTTTTTATTGGATCAGGCTTTATATTTTCTAAAATATCTAATTTTAAAAAATCGTATAAACCATCGCAAGAAGGTCAAAGCGTTTCTTCATCTGATGAGAGCTCTGAACTGATGATGTTAGCACGTGAAATCGCTAATCAAAGTCAGTCTAGCGCTAATAGTCATAATCCATCAGAAACTGATTACGAACAATTCAAAAAAGTGGGATAGATTATGGCATTAAGTGCTCCCGAGATTGAAGTCATCTATTTTTTAGCAGAAAAACTGACTGGATCTAGTCAACAGGGAGCCTTTAGAAAAGAAGTACTTATTGCCAATGTAGAAAGAAGACTTCAAGAAACTAAAAATGATAGTCTAATAAAGTATTTAAAATACGTTGCAAGAAACCCATCTGAAAAAGATGCGCTTATATCAGCACTGACTATACATACAACATCATGGTTTCGAGAACCACCTCATTTAAAAGTTCTTGAAAACTATATTCGAAAAGAATTATTGAAATCGCCGCACCAGACTTTTAGAGTCTGGTCTGCAGCTTGCTCGACAGGTGAAGAGCCGTATACATTTTCAATTTTTTTAAATGATCTTAAATCAGAATTAAAAAACTTTGATTTTACAATACATGGATCTGATATTGATGTAAAATCTGTCGATAAAGCCAGTCAAGGAAAGTACAATAAAATTGGATTGTTTGATATTCCTGAAAAGTTTCATCGCTGGATCAAATCATCTAACTCATCGATTGGTCATAAATCAATCTATAAAAGTAAAAATGAAACAGGACAAACGAAAATAGAAAATATCGTATTATCGCCTGAAGTTAAGAACAAATGTCAATTTTTTACTAATAATCTTACGTCATTAAATGCACCACAATTACTTCCAAAGTACGATATAATTATATGTCGTAACGTACTTATTTATTTTGACAAAAAAACAGTGGAAAAAATCATTCAAAATTTACTATCTAAATTAAAAGACGGCGGACTACTTATTTTGGGGCATAGTGAATCATTTCATGATACGCCAGTAAATTTAAAAAACTTAGGAAGTTCATCCTATGTTAAAATGAGCCCAGAAATGATCTTAGAAGAAAAAAGCAACACTGATAAATATAAATTTACTAAGATTGAAAAAAAATCAATATTGATAATTGACGACTCACCAACTATACGCTCGGTTTTGAGAAAAGCGCTTTCATCTGCTGATTATGTTATTGAGGAATCCGAAACTGCGGAAGATGCAACATTAAAAGTTTCACAGAATAAATTTGATGTGATCACCTTAGATTTAAATTTACCTGGTGAAAATGGTATACAGTGGTTAAAAAAGCAACGATCGTTAGGTCTTAAGACTCCAATTGTCATCATTAGCGAATCTAATAAACAAGAAGCTGCCAAAGTTTTTGGTGCCTTTGATGATGGTGCTCAAGAACATTTTACAAAAAAACAGTTAAATGAAAACCCAACAGCTGTTTTTAATATCATTAAATCACTTAGTTCTTCAAATAAAGAAGGACAGATGAAGTCTTGGCAAGCTTCCTTGAAACCGTTTAATCAGACAAATTTCAAGCCACAAATAATTATGATTGGGGCGGGTACAGGTGGACCTCAAGCTATCATCGAATTATTATCGCATCTAAAAAAACCTGCTCCACCAATAGTTATTGTTCAACACATGACAACTGATTTTTCAGAGGCATTTTTACAGAAAATATCTGAAGAAACGGGATTTATAGTTGGTAAAGTTAGTCAAACACAGCAATTAGCTGAAAATACTGTTTATACTGCGACCGGCGACTATCATTTGGAAGTTGAATCAAGAGGAAAGTATTTATACTTGGCTGAAAGTTTAGCTCCTGCAGTCAATGATCGACGTCCAAGTATTGATTCATTTTTTAATTCAGCCAGTCGTATTCCATTATCTGGCATCGCTGTTGTGCTTTCGGGTTCAGGGTCAGATGGTGTACGCGGTTTGTATGAACTTGCTAAAAGGCAGAATTTTTTAACAATAGCTCAAGATGAATTATCTTCAACTGTTTTTGAGTTACCTCAAAAATGTCTTGAGTTAGGTTGTATCAACCAAATTGGTCATCCAAAAGATATATCAACTCAAATTAATAAGTTTGTTCGTACTGATAATGATTCATTCAAAAAGAAAGGGGCTGCATAATGCACTTACTTCTTTTAAGAAACAGAGTCATAAAATGAAACGATTTACTGATGCTGATTCTCAGATTTTGTATAAACTTGTTGAAGATATCACTGGAACTTCTCAAAAAGGTCATTACAAAAAAGAAATCATTCAAAGTTCAATTCAAATGCGAATGAGTGAACTTAAAATTAAAGATTTCACTCTTTATTTAAAAAAAATTAAAACTGACGCTGAAGAATACAAACTTTTTGTTAATCTTATCACTATACACACAACATCGTGGTTTAGAGAAAAACCTCATTATGATGATTTAGAAAAACGTATCCTCGAACTTTACAATCAGAATATTAAAAAAATTAAGTTATTATCTCTGGCCTGTTCGACAGGACAAGAAGCATATTCATCAGCACTTATTCTTGAATCATTCAGACAAAAAAAATCTAATTTTGATTATGAAATTTTAGGTGTTGATTTAGATCAAGTCAGTTTACAGTTTGCCCAAAGATGTGTGTATCGAAAAGATGAACTTGATTCGATTCCTCAGAAGTATCGTTCATTGGTTTTAATGGGTTTTCAAAAAAACGAAGGTTTTTTTACGCTCGATTCGGAAATTCGGAAAAGAGTTAAATTTGCTGCACATAATCTTAAAGATTGTGTAAATCATTTAGATAATAGCTCATTTGATTTTATTTTTTTACGTAATGTTTTAATTTACTTTGATGTTCAAGAAGCTTTTAAAATTATCGAAAACTGCGCTGCTCTATTAAACAATCACGGTTTATTGTTTTTAGGTCATAGCGAGTTCCCAACAGTTTTGCCAGATACTTTAAGTCGCTATAGTTCTTCAAGTCTTAAAAAGAAAATCGAAGTAAAACAAAATAAAACTTTGAAAGTGAATAAGGTTACTATTTCACACAGTCAGTCGAACTTGAACAAACGCAAATTGTTGATTATTGATGATTTTTCTGTTATTCGTTCTGCTATCAAATCGGCTCTTTCAGATAGTCAATTTATCATTGACGAAGCCGCATCAGCTGAAAAAGCATCGGATCTGTTGAAGGATAAACAATATGATCTCATTACTTTAGATATTAATATGCCAGGAGAAAGCGGTACAGAATGGCTTCGTCGTCAAAGAACCAATGGATTAAAAACACCTATTGTCATTATATCTTCTACAGAAGCGAAAGAAGCAGAACTTGTATTCGGAGCATTATCTGAGGGAGCTCAAGATTATATAAGTAAAGAAATTTTGTATAAAAATAAATTAGAATTTATTGCTACAATTAACGCACTTATTTATTCAGACCAAAATCGGTTAGCTTCAAAGTCTATTCAGAGAAACTCAAGTCATGTTGTTAATATTAATCCTGAAATGAAATTTGGACCAGAGGTTATTGTAATCGGATCAAGCACTGGTGGTCCTGATGCACTATGGAACTTGCTTAAAAACCTAAAAGGCGATTTCGCACCGATTGTTATTGTTCAGCACATCAGTCATCAGTTTTCTGAACATTTTGCGACAACTTTGAAAAGAGTTTCAGGTTTAGAAGTTCGCGGTGATGTTGACGGCGAATATTTGAAACGTAATCATATTTATGTCGCACGTGGAGATTATCATTTAACTATTAAATCAGCCGATCGTGGTCTTTATATTTCACATGATAATACCGCCGTGACAAATGGATTTAGACCGAGTGTTGATGTTTTATTTAATTCAGTAGCACAACTAACTGAACCAGCTCAGGCCATTATTTTGACAGGAATGGGTGCTGACGGCGCATGGGGAATGAAACAAATTTATAAACGTCCATACACACAGACTATTGCACAGTCTGAAGAATCCTGCATTGTATATGGTATGCCGAAAGAAGCTATTGAAATGGGCGGGGTGCACTTTGTTGGTGATATACTAGATATCAGAAAACAAATTGAAAATTTGGCGAAGGTACCACGTCTCGAAAAAAAGAAAGCTTCGTAATTAAGATTAATTTACTCATCAAATCTAGGCTTTGGTCATAAGTAAACAAGATTAGTTTTTGTCGATAAATGAAGTATCGCTTTTACTTTAAAGGATGTCATTATGATTAATGTTAATATTGAAAATCAAGAAGCAGAATTTCTTGCACATGAGTTATTCATATCAAAAACAGATGCTCGTGGCATAATTGAGTATGGTAATCCTGTTTTTACAAGAGTATCTGGTTATGCTGAAGATCAGCTGATTGGCGCACCTCATAAAATTATTCGTCACCGTGATATGCCACGAAGTGTTTTTAAACTGTTTTGGGATACTATACAAAAAGGTGAGCCCATTATAGCCTATGTCAAAAATAGAGCTATCGATGGTAAATACTACTGGGTTTTAGCAACAGCATATCCTTCAGCTAATCAGGATGGATATGTCTCAATACGTATTAAGCCTTTATCTAAAAATTTTGAAATGGTGCAAAATTTATATAAGCAAGTTATACAGATTGAGCAAGAGAAGGGTATGGAAGAGGGGATCAAGTACATACTCGGAGAGTTGAAGAAGCTCGGTTTTAACTCATATGAAGAGTTTATGATTCATAGTTTATATGAGGAGTTAAGTGCCAGACAAAAAGCTGTGCGATCAAATTATACCAAAAAATATAACACGCAAGATCAGCAATTATCAGCATTAGTGAATACGTTTACAGAGATGAAGACCTTATCAGTGAATAGTATTCAAAGATTTTCCCAAGCTGTATTGCCATTAAAAGAGTATTTAAAATCGAAAGAAGAATTTGAAACAGGCGCAGCTCAAATAGCACAAGTGTGTGAACGTCTCGAGTTTTTATCAGTGAATATGTCGATATCAGCACATAAACTAGGAAAATTGGGTGGGACATTGTCAGTTGTAGCAAATTCGTTTCAAACAACTGCGCAAAAGATCGTAAAAGATTTTGAAGATTTTCAGAAGAAATCAGTGCAAATAGCAGATCGTATTCAGAATATATTTTTGAATTTAGGTTGTGCGACAGTGCAAAATGAGATGTTAGGTTTTTCATTAGGTGAAATATTAGAGAAGTTAACAACGCGAGTTGAAGGTGTAGCGAATAAGCCAATGTCACTTGAGATAGAGCATTCAATTAAGCAAACGGAAGAGCTCATAAAGAATATTGAACATTATTTTAAGCCAGTGTTTAAAGAGGCTGAGAGTTTTTATGGGTTAATTAATGCGAATCATCGTAATTTAGTACAGTTGGGTGATTTAGTAACGCAATTAGATTTAATTAAAACTGGTGGTAAATTAGAGGGTTCGAGATCAAATGAAATTGTACAAAGTTTTGAGCCATTTATTATCGAGATGAATGAGTTTATTGAGGGTGTACAGACGCCGGTGCAAAAGATTATGTATTTGATTAAGGGGTTAGAAACTGCTTTCGCTGATATCTTAGCGGCAAGTCTTAATGCTGAGTATGTTGGACACGAGCTTTTATTTTTGTTAACAGATTTTAAACAAACTTTAGCAAAATTGTCACAAATTGATTTAGCTGTGTAAAGAGGAAATGATCATGATTAATGTCAGTTTAGAAAATCAAGAATCGACATTTAAATCTGAAGAAATATTTATATCAAAAACAGACAAGCGTGGCGTTATTGAGTATGGTAACTCTGTTTTTACAAGAGTATCTGGTTATGCTGAAGATCAGCTGATTGGCGCACCTCATAAAATTATTCGTCACCGTGATATGCCACGAAGTGTTTTTAAACTGTTTTGGGATACTATACAAAAAGGTGAGCCCATTATAGCCTATGTCAAAAATAGAGCTATCGATGGTAAATACTACTGGGTTTTAGCAACAGCATATCCTTCAGCTAATCAGGATGGATATGTCTCAATACGTATTAAGCCTTTATCTAAAAATTTTGAAATGGTGCAAAATTTATATAAGCAAGTTATACAGATTGAGCAAGAGAAGGGTATGGAAGAGGGGATCAAGTACATACTCGGAGAGTTGAAGAAGCTCGGTTTTAACTCATATGAAGAGTTTATGATTCATAGTTTATATGAGGAGTTAAGTGCCAGACAAAAAGCTGTGCGATCAAATTATACCAAAAAATATAACACGCAAGATCAGCAATTATCAGCATTAGTGAATACGTTTACAGAGATGAAGACCTTATCAGTGAATAGTATTCAAAGATTTTCCCAAGCTGTATTGCCATTAAAAGAGTATTTAAAATCGAAAGAAGAATTTGAAACAGGCGCAGCTCAAATAGCACAAGTGTGTGAACGTCTCGAGTTTTTATCAGTGAATATGTCGATATCAGCACATAAACTAGGAAAATTGGGTGGGACATTGTCAGTTGTAGCAAATTCGTTTCAAACAACTGCGCAAAAGATCGTAAAAGATTTTGAAGATTTTCAGAAGAAATCAGTGCAAATAGCAGATCGTATTCAGAATATATTTTTGAATTTAGGTTGTGCGACAGTGCAAAATGAGATGTTAGGTTTTTCATTAGGTGAAATATTAGAGAAGTTAACAACGCGAGTTGAAGGTGTAGCGAATAAGCCAATGTCACTTGAGATAGAGCATTCAATTAAGCAAACGGAAGAGCTCATAAAGAATATTGAACATTATTTTAAGCCAGTGTTTAAAGAGGCTGAGAGTTTTTATGGGTTAATTAATGCGAATCATCGTAATTTAGTACAGTTGGGTGATTTAGTAACGCAATTAGATTTAATTAAAACTGGTGGTAAATTAGAGGGTTCGAGATCAAATGAAATTGTACAAAGTTTTGAGCCATTTATTATCGAGATGAATGAGTTTATTGAGGGTGTACAGACGCCAGTGCAAAAGATTATGTATTTGATTAAGGGGTTAGAAACTGCTTTCGCTGATATCTTAGCGGCGGGTAATCATATTGAGCATGCGAGTTTTGAACTTCACTTCTTATTAAATAATTTAAAAACAGCAGCCGAGGAATTATTTCAAACAGAAACTAAAGGGGATGCTGCATGAATAATTTTAGAGGTATAATCTCATGATTAAAGCTGCAAAGCATCCTCAAGAAGCTGAACGAATACAAGCCTTGCTAAAACATGATTTATTGGGTGATTTAGCATCTAATGAATTTGATCATATTGTTAGAATTGCTGCATATGTTTGTCAAACACCTATGGCTGTAATGACGTTATTAGATGGCGAAAAACAGTGGTTTAAATCCAAAGTTGGCATTACTGCCGAATCAACAGATCAAGATATTTCGTTTTGTTCACATGCTATTTTACAAAATGAACTATTTGAGATTAAAAACAGTTTGCACGATGACAGGTTTAAAGATAATCCATTAGTGACTGGTGATCCTTGTATTCAATTTTATGCTGGATCGCCAATTATTGATCCAGAATCAAAATTACCACTTGGAACACTTTGTGTACTAGATCAAAAAACTCATGCATTAACATCAGATCAAAAGCAAATTCTAAATGATTTGTCTCAACAGATTAGTAAAATTATTGAACTCAAAAGTCTAAATAAAAGTTTGCGTCTGCAACATGAAAAATTAAATTTTCAAAGCACTGCTATATTTAATATGCATGAAGGCATTGCTATTCAAGATCGTACTGGTCAGATTATTGATTTTAATCCAGCAGCCTTGAAAATCTTAAGTTTAAGTGAAAATCAAATTCTCGGAAAAACATCAATGGACAAAGATTGGAAAGCTATTAAATCTGATGGTGTAGATTTTCCTGGTGAAGAACATCCGGCTATGGTCGCTCTTAAAACGGGACAGAATGTTAAAGATAAAATTATGGGAATACGCTCGGGTGTTGACCGACTTCGGTGGATTTCTATAAATGCAACTCCATTGTATCTTGATGGTTTAGAAAAACCCTCGCATGCGGTAACAACATTCTCAGATGTGACTGAACTTAAGAAAACACAAGAGTCACTTATTGAAAGTGCAAAATTGTCTTCATTAGGAGAGATGGCAGCTGGTGTTGCTCATGAAATAAATAATCCACTCGGTATTTTATTTGTCATGCTAGAGAATACAAAACAAATTTATCTTAAGAAGAATCTTAAAGACGAATCAGTTATTGCAAAGCTAAGTGAAAATGCAGATCGCATGCAAAAAACTCTGGATCGTATCTCAAAAATTATAAAATCATTACTAAAAATTTCAAGATCTACTGACAAAGTTAGTTTATCATTGGTTGATTTTAATGAGGTTTGTGATGATACAATTAATGTTTGTAGTGAGAAATTGAAAAAACTTAATATTGATCTTCGCGTCGATGTTGAAACTCCATTTCATCTTTATGCGGATTCAGTGCAACTTAGTCAAGTGCTGTTAAATTTAATAAATAATAGTATGGATGCCATAGTGAATCTTGATGAGAAATGGATTGAAATAAAAGCTTTAAAGCATAATTCAAAAATCATTATAAGCGTAATAGATAGTGGATCAGGTATTCAATCAGATTTATCAAATAAAATATTTATGCCATTTTTTACAACCAAAGAAGTGGGTCAGGGCACAGGGCTAGGGCTAAGTATTTCAAAAAAAATAATTGAATCACTGAATGGTAAAATGTATCTCGATAGCGCGAAAGCCCATACTACGTTTATTCTAGAGTTTCCTGATGTAGCTTTAAATGAAAAAATAGCAGGATAAGATCAATTAGAATTTAATTTGTTGTTCACGTTGTATTTGATTAGCCTCGTCTTTTATTTCAGCAGTTACAATTCGTTTGGCCCAGTCGATAGTTAACAATCCAAAGTGTGAAAGTAAAAAAGGTTCATTGAGATATGAAGGGTCTTGCTCTGGAAATTTTGCTTTTGAGGGTTTGTTTATACCGCTCGAAGTAATTTCAAAGATTTTACCTAACCCTTTAACGTCGGTTTGTGCAAACGAGGCTAGATGTCGGTCACCTGATAAAATAATTGTATTGCGTGCCTTGTATTTTTTTAATAAAGCTATCAGCTTTTCTTTTTCTTTGGGAAAATTCCCCCATTTTTCAAAACCATGTGCTTCTGGTATAACTTGAATCGAACTTACTAATATTCTTAATTTTGCAGGTTTTTTAAGTTCACCCTCAAGCCATGTCCACTGCTCAGCACTTAGAATTTGTGCTTTTTTGTCATCACTTGCTAAATAAATTTTAGGCGATGTATTTTCTTTGTCGTCGGGATTGAATTCAGGATTTTTAGATAAAGCTGATCTATCCCAACGTGTATCGAGCATCAAAACTTGAACTTTATTTTTTTGGCCGATCATTCGACTGTGGTAAAGGGCTTTTTGATTTTCGGGTAGGGTTGGTTTAAGATACGCCCAATATTTTAAGAACCAACGACGAGCTTCTTCTTTATCTGGGTTATCGCTCCCGCCATCATTCTGTCCATAGTCATGATCATCCCATGTTGCTAAAAAAGGTGTAGTTTCTCTTAATTTGATATAATCAGCTTCCTTATTTAATTTTAAATATTGGTCGATAAACGGTCGATCATCTTTGCGAGATGCATAAATGTTATCACCAAGCATAATAAATAAATCTGGTGAATTGTTCAAAATTGCAGTCCACGCGGGCTGCGGTTTGTTTTGATCGACACATGAGCCAAAACCAATTTTAGTAATATCTTTAGATGTGTTAAGGCCCCGATATGGAATATTAAGTTGCGCCTCTTTTGAAGTATCAACCATAGGTTTGGTTTTCTCCTTAGTGGACGTCGAATTCAAACTTGCAGGGATAACCGATGTGGCGCAGTTGGTTAATAGAATGATATTTGCGCAAAGTGTGCTGATCAAAATGAGACGATTAATATTCATGATGTACCTTATTATCTAAATTATCTACCTTAAATTGAATCTAAAATAGTCTTGAGAATCAAGTCTTAAGTCGTTAATTTTCGTATTCTCGAGTTGCGACTCGTGTTTAGTCATAATCAACCGATAAATAAATGAAAGACTTTGGTGGTTATATGGCTAAATCAAATCGAAAATTTCCGCGAAGACCTTTTAATAAACCAGTGGCATTTACATGCAAAGGTGTAGCGGCTGTCGTTCAAGCAGTTGAAATTGGCGAAGGTGGTCTCTCGATTCAAACTGACATGGCATTTAACATTTTAGACAAAGTTGTCGTGAATTTTTATTTACCACAAGCTGGTTTTTTTACAGTCAGGGCCGAAGTCAAAAACACGGTTCCTGCTCAAGTAACTAAAAACGATCACATGGTTTATGGTTTAGGTTTTGTTGATGTTAATCTAGCGTTAAAACGAAAAATCCGAGCTTATGTAGCTCGGACCTTGCATGATCAAGATGATCTTTCTAAAATACTGGGGGCTGCGTAAACAGCTATTTCAATTATTTAGATAAAGCTTTATGAATTTGAGTCGATAAACGAGCAACTTTACGTGAAGCTGTTTGTTTAGAGAAAGCACCTTTTTGAGCAGCTTTCATCATTTTGCTCATGTAGTTAGAAAGTAATGTTTGAGCAGTTTTTAAATCTTTATCTTTAAGCGCTTTTAATAAAGTTTTTTCACTTGAACGCACTGTTGATTTACGAGCAGTGTTAACGGCGTTTTTACGAGTTGATTGACGAGCTCTTTTAGCTGCTGACTTATGTTGTGCCAAGGTATAACCTCCAAAAAATATGTCTGAAATTACAGAACGAACCAAAGTAGTTAACACAGCTGACACTTTGAGGCAAGCAAGTATTCTAAAAAATGCGCTGAAAATAGCCTTAGGAACGATTTTAAGCCGTGTTTTAGGGCTTCTGCGAGAGTCTATGTTAGCGTATTGGTTCGATCGTTCAACAACCGATGCTTTATCTGCGGCTTTTAGAGTGCCTAATTTTTTTCGTAGATTGCTTAATGAAGGAGCTTTTTCGCTCAGTTTAGTTCCGGTCGTTGCTAACAATCAAAAACGTAGCCCACAAAAGTTGCAAAAATTGTTAAGCTCTATGTTTTTGATAACATTATTGTTTTCTGCAATTTTAACATGGGCCGCAATCTATAATGTAGAATCAATATTGTATTTTATTTTAGACACGAACTATACCCAGCAAGTTGATCAATTTACATTAACATGTCGTCTTGCTCAGATTATGTTTGGATTTATATTCTTTATAATCAATTGTGCATTTGCATTGGCTATTTTGAATGCGATCGATGATTTTTTATGGCCTGCATTGGCTCCAACTTTATTAAATTTGTCTATGTTAGCTGCAACAGTATGGCCTTTATTTATGAAAGAGTCTAAAGACACTCAAGCCGTAGTCGTTGCATGGGGAGTGTGTATCGGAGGATTGCTACAAATGTCCTTTTTATTCACACGCTTATATGTCAAAAAAGTATTTCCTATTTTGCAGTTTCATTTATTAAACTGGATCGAAGTTGGACAGGAAATTATGAATGTCATGAAAGGAATTATTCCTGGGTTTCTATCTGTTGGTTTTTTACAGATATTAGTTCTCATTAATCTAAAGTTCGTTTCAATGCTCGGTGAAGGAACAATTTCGTCTTTTCAGTATGTTGATCGTTTGATTGAATTACCCCTCTCGGTTGTTGCTGTAGCGCTGGGTGGTTCGTTGTTGTCATCATTGGCACGTTCTCATCAATCTTCAGAAATATCGTATTTACGTTCAAAACTATATTTAGGGCTTAAATTTAATTTTTTCTTAATGATTACATCAGCTTTTTTGTTAAGTCATTTATCATATCCAATAGTAAAATTATTATTTGAAAGAGGGAATTTTCAGCAGGGCGATGTTGAACGTACATCATTCATATTGTCGTATTATGCGTGGATCATTATTTCTATAAGTGGCAGCCGTATAATAGCATCAACTTACTTTTCAATCGGCAAAATTAAATGGCCACTGTTTGCTGTTGTAATTTCGTTATTCATGCATGTTTTGATTTTAAATTTATTAACTGAAATATCTTTAACAGAAGTTTTGTATGCTTCACTCATCAGTTCAGGATTTTATTTTATAATTTTATTATATGGACTGAGAGTTTACATGAATAGTAATTTTATCTTCAATCTAGTACGCGATTGTTTCTTTTATATTTTGTTCGGTTATATTATTGCAACAATTGGACACCAAGTGTTAACTTATTTAAGTTCTATTGTTGGATTATTTGGATCTTTTATTGTTTGCGCATTGTTTGTTGCCTTTTGTATTTTAGTGAGTCTTCGATTCGTATTCTTTGATTTATATAAGGGTTTGAAAGAAAAAATCTTACGGAGCGATAATGTATAAGGTGTATGGTATTCCAAATTGTGATACAGTTAAAAAAGTAATTCAATTTCTTAAGAATAAATCGATTGATTTTGAATTTATTGATTATAAAAAAACTCCTCCAACAACTAAAATATTAATTCATTTTAAAGAACAGTTGTTAGATTGGCCTGTTAATAAAAGAGGTCCTACTTATCGTAAAATTCAAAGTCATTTTGAGTCTGCAAATCTTGATCAGCAAGTAGAAATGTTAATTAAGAACTCTTCTGCTTTGAAAAGACCTATTATAACAAACCTCAATAATGATATTGTCTGTGTTGGCTTTGATCTCAAAAATTTAGAACGACTTTAAACTCATCAATTTGCCTGACAATTGTTTTGACAAGTTGGCCTGCAATAATTGTCTCTCTCTATAAACAACATTAATTCATTAGCTCTAAATCAATTTAAATTGATTTGATTGTATCGTAATGGGCACTGTTTTTGAAATAACGTTCCTTTGGTATAAGTAAAACTTTATTTACTATTTTTAAACTATGGAGAAAAAAATATGAATATGAATAAGATCATCAGTCATTTTCTAAGCGCATCATTATTGTTGAGCAGTGCTGCATTTGCTGGTCCACTCGTCAATAAAATGGGAAAGAACCCATACAGTTCACAAATTGCTGCTGGTCTTGAAAGTGTAATTGGTACGGCAAAGCAACCTGTTATTGGAACTTCAGTCCCATACTATATGTCGTTTCCTGTTACGAACTTTGTCTCATTAAAAGACGTTCAAATGGTTTCTAAATCAAACGACAGTAGCTCTGTCGTACTTGTTGATTACATTTCTATACCGGCGCAAAGCTCTGAGGGAACAGCTTTAGGCTTGCGAATGGCTCTCGCTCCGCAAGAGTCGCGTCTTGAAGCCTCTCAACATTTAGCGGATAGTGGTTTAATTAAGTCGGGTGATATCATTGTTTCAACACGGCCACTTTTTGCTAATTCTTTACAGTATTTAGCTTTGCAACTTGAATCGACACATATATCTGTTGCTGTTGTTGTAACAGAAAACGGACGTAAAGTAGTTTATAATTTAGATATTCCTATGGATTCTGAAATGCTTGGTGGAGCTAAATTAGGTTTTGCCAAATCAGTTATGGATTCGAATCACTTTGTCGCTGATAATGCAAATCTTATGCTTCATATTTTGAGACCACGATTTGAAACTGATAAACAAAAAGAAAATATGCAAAAATGGTTAGAAAAGGCTCTTGCAAAAGCTCGAGAAAAGAAAATCTATCCTTCGCAAATTTCATTCAATGCTGACTACAATAGTCCAATGTATCGCTCACAAAACGGCAAAGCTGATTTATCCTTCGTTGCAGATACAGCACGCTTATTACTAGGACAAGGTTTAATGGCTAATCAGCATTTACAAATGTATTGTTCAGAGTTTGCTTGGACTTTACTGTCACTAAAAGATTGTGATCCTGATACGACAGCAAAAGATTTTGGTAAAGGAAAAACTCCTTCTTGTATTTCTGAATTTTATAAACCCATGCAAATGTTTGGATCGGCTTTTAGTTCAGGACAAGCTCAAGATGAGGATTTATTTGGTATGACTGATGGTATTCCTATGCTCATTGGTCAAACTGGTAGTTCACCACAAATGTCTATGCAATTAATTGATTATGCACTTCCAGGTGTTGATCGTGAAGCGAAAGGTTTGTCAAATGGGCACAAGGCCGTTGCAAGTATGATGGCGCCTTTAATCCAACAAGCAAATGGATATTTTAAACTGACCTTAACGCGCAATGCTCAACAGATAGATGGAGCACGCTCACAATTGAATCCGCATAGTGCACGAAATTATTCACCAACAGCTTTCGTTGTTCACGCAGCTATGCCAAATACTCTTAACGGCCAAAAAGTAGCACAAAAGAAAATGGACTACGTTGTGACAATTAAATATGTTCCAAAAGCTAAGCTAAAAGAACTTCAATCAAAATAATAAGGCGGAGATGAATTTATGAAAAAATATATTTTAATCACATTAGTATCAGTATTTGCAGCAAGTTCAGCTTTTGCCGAAAGAGAATTAAGTCGTCTTCAATCAATTGAAACATCATCATGTGACAACTCAGAGCTTCAAAGAACAGTTCTTGCGACCGCTGATTCCGTATTATTTACTGAACAGAATTTAACAGTTTTAGAAGAGGGTCTAGGTATCACTGTAGAAGAAAAAAACAATGGTTTGCATGCCGTAGTATTGAAAGCTGCTCCACGATCTTCAGTTAAATCGTATGCAAAAACAGTTGAACGTGCAAATCAATTAGCAGATGCAGGACGCGTAGGCATTACAGCGCCAGCAAAGTTTGATGTTGTGTATGTTGTTAAAGATGCTCAAGATCTAAGAAAAAATGCAGGACGTATAACTGTGGATGTAACATGTCGAATTGAAATGCGTAAAATAAATGGACAAGATGTTAAAATGCATTCTGCACAACTAATTAATTTTGAAGTCAAAGCGAAAGGTCGCTAGTCAGGAATATTTCATAATTGCAAGAAGCAAAAAACCCAGCTTAAACACTGGGTTTTTTAGCTTTTAAATCAGCTTATTATCTCATTTACTCTTTATTTTTTTTCTTGTCCCTTAAGACCATTGTATGTGTTGTATATTTTTTGCTGTTTTTCAACTTCAGAAGCCCAGCGCTTAACTTCAATTTCGTAGCCTTTTTGTTTATTAATCCATGTAGCTTCTTCAGACGCTAAACCGCGCAGTGATTGAATTGTTTTTGCTTCTTGTGTGCGTAGTTCAGAGTCTCGTGCTTTCCATGACTTTTTGTCTTCTTGTGCAAGCATTAATTGATTATTATACTCTAAAAGTATAGCCTCACGTTGAATTTGATTTTGCTTAATTTGTGCAATTAATTTCTCAAGTTGTTCGAGTTGTATTTTTTCTTGATCCATTTTTTGTTTTTCACTAACGATCAGTTGTTGTATTTCTTTTTCTTGCATGATCGACTTTTTAAAAGAGTCATTATTGCTTAAAATTTGCTGAGTCACCGAATCTTTTTGTTTTTGAACTGCATTTTTAGCTTTGGTAATTTCGGCAATATTTTTATTTACTATTTCAAGATTTTTAGCATACTCAGATTGATTATCTTTTGAATTATCAAGATTGGTTTTGATTTTCGATAATCCTTCATCAGTCGTGTAAATTTCTGCAAAAGAAGGCAAATTCATGAATAGAATAGCTGATAAGATAAATGTACTGATTTGTGTTTTTCTATTAAGTGTTTTCATGATCATTCCTTTATTTTTCACCTTGTGCTAAATCGTCTTTTGGACAAACATTTTTAAGCGAAGAACGATAGTGACCGATTTCATCTTCCCAGACTTCACCTTTGAATTTCCATTTGTAAGTATCTTTATCATCAGCTTGTGAGTTTTGATCTTTTTCACTACCTTTAGTTTCTCCACCGGCTAGTTGAAAGCGAATGTGCTCACCAGCACCTGAGTAGATTTCGTATGATAAAACTTCTTTTTGATCAACAAGATGTTCTAATGTTGTTACAAACTCGTTATAACGAGTTTGTAAATTCTTTGATGCCTTTAATCTTAAAGCAGATTCTTCTTGATCAAGTCTTGCGATTGAAGCTTCACGCATTTTTTTTATGGCAACACTAGCTCTTGAATATATAAAGTGCTCGATTGCTTTTATCTGTGCTTGTTGTTCCAAGCTTGTTATTTCTTCTATTTTTTTATTTTCACGTTTTGCATCTAAGAAAGTGTTTCTTGATTTAAGCATGAGTAAGCGTGCTTCACGTTCTTTGCGAACAAGGTCGATTGCTACTTTATTAAAACGTGCGTTTTCATCTTCATAGTTGTTAATTTGCTTTTGTACACTTATGAAATTAGGATGTCGCGCTAACTCCACAATGAAGGTTCTTGGTAATCCATAGACCTCTTCTTGCTGCGTATTTTTAAGAAATAGTTTAACTAAGTCATAATAAGCTAGCGGATCTTTTTGCTGATTTTTATAATTATTTAAACGCGTAAAAACATTTTTGTATTTTTTATTTAAATCATTTAAAACATGTATGCCGTCACCATATTGGCAAAGATTGAGATAGCCGACGGTTCTCACAATATATGTCTCCGGTGCATAGGCTTTTTTAAAATACTCTGTATGTAGGGTGAACATATTACCGGCAGCACCTTCGTTATCGCCGGACAAAACTTGTGCCCATGCTAATTCAATCATACTTTGCAACCATTGCGCAGATGATTTATCGACTTTTAAAAAATATGTATTCGCTGCTTTAAAGTCAGATTTTTGGAAATACAATCGTGCCAATGTTAAAGCTGCTAAATTTCGGATTTGATCTGTTTTTTTAGATTCAATTGTTGGCCATAATATTTCTAACTCTTGAATAGCTTGATCAAGTTGGCCCATGCGATAAAGTAAAATCGATTTTAAAAAAGAAGCTTCAACGTATTCTTTTGACGTCGATGGTATCATGAGTACTGCTTCTTCAAAATCTCCAAGGTTACCTTTTTCTGCTGAATATTTTGCTTTTTTTATTAAATAATCAGGGTAATTCACTGTATCAACATCAAATTCTTTAGCAATCGGATCGATTAACTCAACATCTGATATTTCAAGATATTTCATATTTTGCACAAGTTTTTCGACGGCATTTTTTTGCAAAGTTTTATTTTTTGCTTCGCGCGCGACTTGAATCATTTTTTGTCTAAATTCAGAAAATAGTTTTAAACCAAGAGCAGTCTCAGCATAATGATACTTCGCTTGGTCTTTGTGAGTTGGATTATCCATGAGTTCAACGAATAAAGCCATTGCAAGGTCATATTTTTTTTGATGATTTAAGAAAATTAAAGCTTGAAGCATTTTATACTCTTCATTTTTAATTTCACTTAATTTTTTTAAAAACGGATTAACAACATTAATAACGGGATCAGCGATTAATGCTAATTCTTGAACTGGTGGTACTTGATCGGGCTGTGTCGTAGATTTTATAACTTTAAGCTTATCGACAGGTGTAAGAGTCACATTTTCTGGGATAATGACCAGGTTGGGAGATAAAAGTTGAGGTCGTTCCTGAGGTTTAAAATCTTTTTTGTCAATTATGTTCAGCAACAGTGCAGATGCTGAAAATTCTTTTTCTTCACCAATATCTAGTTTAGGTATGTTTTTGACTTTAACAACTTCTGTTCCTTGTCTTTGAACAAACTCAAAAACAGGAACTCCAGATTGTCTGTATTTAAGTCCTTTTTGCGGTGATCGACCAGGAGATTTTATAAAGAGTGTTTCATCTGCAGACCACGCACGAACAGATATGCTTATTAAGATGACCGTTGTAAATATTTTTGCTAAATCCATTCGACATTCATTTTTACTTCACCCTTTGATGTGAAAAACAATTTTAAGTTAGCGATCTAGTTAATAAAAAATGTCGCCCCTAGAGTCAAAGTTGTATCATTTGCATTTATCGATTCTTCGCCAGAATTTGTATTAGAATTTATTTCATACGGCACAACATTCTGCTTATTATATGAGTTTTTAATATCTAATCGAAAAGCCCAATTTTTATTAATAAACATTTGTTGCATAAAACCAATTTCAACATGTGGTGTTGTTTTATCAGTATATACATCTGGTGTTGTAGCGGAACCTTTAACTTGTTTATATCCAGTAACACCTGCGCCGAGGGTAAAACCCATATCAAAATAGAGTATAGCTTTATTCATAAATGCCATTTTTGCGTAGAATGGGGTGTACGTCATGGAAAGAGCCATATTGCTAGCCAACATATTGTAGTTTGGTACTATTTGAGAACTACGATTTTTTAAATAATCAACAGTATCATTTCGCTTACTCATATAATTTAAGTAACTGAACTCTACACCAAAGTTTTCACTAAAAAAGTAACCTAATAATCCACCAACAGATTTTGAAGATACATAGGGGTCATTTATTAACGTACCATAATTGAGTGTTAAATAAAATCTTTTCGATTTTGCAAATGTACGGTTTTGAATAACGCCGTATTCATCATCTTTAGCTGCCCAGTATTTTTCTTCGAGTTTTTTAAGATCGAGCTTATCAGAACCGCGGTTTGATTGAGCTTGTCCAGAACTCTGTTGATTAGTTTCTTTGTTTTGAGCATACGTTGCTGTTGTCGTTAAAATCAATGTGCTTAAAATTAAACTATTGAGTTGGTGTTTCATGTGGTTAGCTCCGTGTTAATTTGTACTTTTGAATAGGAACGGGTAGGTTACAACAACTTTAGTTCCACCTTTTGGTTCTGGAAATTTCCATTTTGCAACTTTACTTAATATACACCCTTCGACAGGAATGCTCTTAAGTGTTGATTGATTAATCGCTTGTGATTCGACTGATCCATTACCCGATATTGTAAATTTAACGGCTACTTTCCCGTAAAGTTCTGGATTGGCAGATAGTTGTCTTTCGTAGCAATATAGTATTTGACCTAATTGTGACTTGATATATTGAGCAATAACTTCGCGATCAAGACCGCCTGTGATTTCAGATTCATCTTCGATAAGACCAACACCACCAGAACCTGTTTTTCCGGCTTTAAGTCCACCACCTAGACCATTAGCGTCTTTCCCACCACCGAATCCAGCAGTTGATACGCCGCCGCTTCCGCCTGATGCAGCTGCTTCACCAGTCCAATTTCGTCCCGAGGATTCGACTTTTCCAACTGCGGCTAATGCACGTCCTGAATCACCTTCACCAGCTTTGATGCCGTTAGCTGTAACAAGCACTTGCGAAGTGCGCGCCTCTGTAGCAGAAACTTTACCAATAAGCTTTGAAATTCTGACACCGATCGCACCTTTGATCATGGCATTTACTTTGCCTTTATCTTTTGAGGCTGGACCGGCACCTGCGGCAGGTTTTTCGGTCGGTGTAGGGTTTTTAACTTCGGCGATTGGTCCTTCAGCTTTTTTTGATTCTTCTGGTTTTTTAGCAATCTCGGCTGGTTTTTTCTTTTCCATTTTCATCACAAGCGGTGAGGATGATTTTGGTATAACTAGAGTTGCATCAAGATTATCTTTTGACGGTGAAAATAGACCGATACCGATAAAAAGAAACATTGCAGACAAAGTGGCGATCAAAAGCTTTTTACTTTCCTTATCCATTAAACTATCTGTATCAGGTTTTGCTAAACTTGAAACTTCGCTGACACCAACGATTTTTGACTTAAAGTGAAAGCCTTCAATTTCGTGATTTTCCCAATCCGGTAAACCTTTAAAAGGAAGTGTGTGATTAACACCACCAATTGAATAAAAGAATTTTTGATTTAAATTTTTAACTTCAGTTTTAAGTATGCGATTATTTTTAGATACGACCATAATTTTCTTTTTAATTTGGCCGTTGTTTTCTTTGATGTTTTGCAGTGAATTTAAAACATAATCAGTTTGTTCAATAACACTGAAATGTAGCTCTGATTCTGAGAATTTAAAAGTCATATTGTCTTTGATGATTAAATCTGGGGTAGGGTTTTTCACATCAAATGTAATAAAATGCCATCCGTCTGGGCGGTATTCTATCGCTGCATCATAAGCAGAACTACTGCGATCAATTGATCCAAAAGTTGATTTGCGAGAGTTGCCAAGTGTAAGTAAAGTACGTTTTGAGTCGACTTTCCAGGTCTTGACTCGTCCGTCACTTGTTGTCTGTTTGATTTTAAGTGTACTCATTTTCTGGCCCCCCAGCCATAACTTTTGAACTCATTATTAATCAATATAAAGCGAAGTTTCTCGAATTTTTTTATCCATATCTTGCTGAACTTCGTGCAGCGGCATGAACTTTATCCCTTTTTTTTGCACGAGATACGCACCATCAGGATTGCGTATTGTTCCTTTAAGACTCATTTCAGCAAAGTTAACTTCTTGAATGTCACGTGTTTTTGTACGTGACTGAGCTGTATAACTTAACAGTGTAACTGCTAAGACTATAGTATAATGGATGATGAGCGTACTTTTTTTCATATTTAAATTCCTAAGTTAGCAGTAATCGCTGTTCCTTTACTCGCTTTTAAGTAATCAATTTTTCTTTTTAACCAGTCTTTTTGATCTGGTTGTAAAGATAGATTCATTGCTTTTGTGTACGAATTAATAGCTTCATCTTTTTTTAACGCAAATTCTTCGTAAACTCGAGCTTGCTCAATCAACATATCGACATTTTTTGAATCAGTATTCACTAGATTTTGGGCTAGTTGAATAGCTTTGTCAGTGTCTCCTTTTTGAACAGTCGATTCCACATACAGTACAGCGACTTTAAAATTATAAAGCTCTTCATTGGTTAATTGTGAAAATTCTTCTGTTGCACTTATATAATCTTTATCAGAGTACGATTTTAAGCCATACATAACAGCTAGATCTTTAGACGAAGATTTAATACCAAGTGCTTTTTCAAAATGAGGTAAAGCGCTGTTTAAACCGTCGACAGAATATAGAACTTTACCATACTGAAAATGAAAAACAGAATTATAAGCGTCAATTGCATTAGCTTTTTGAATCATCCACAAAGCCTTGTCTTGCTGGCCATTAAGATCTGCAAGAATACTCAAATAGTAGAGACCAACAGATCTTTGAGCTTTCGTTTCTGTGAGTTTAAGAGCTATTTTTTCAGCTTCAGAATACTTTTTAGATTGAATACATCCGCCGATTGATTGAGCGGTCAGTTTATTTAAATCGCAATTTTTTTCTGATGCCGGCAGTCTATTTTGGCTCACTTGTATGCTATCGAAGCTGTTTGGCAGAAAGTAACTTAATTTTTCAGCTTCTGGAAAGTGAATGCGCGGTGTAATTGTTTTTTCAAGAGAGTAATCCGCCCAATTGATATCTTCACTATTAGACGTTGATAATTGAGAGAGCTTGCGCAACTTTGCAAGATTATCTTTGCGTTTATCTTGAAATGGCTGCGTGATCTTAATCAATTCTTCTCTAAGTGCAACTTTTTCTTCCTCAGCTAGCGTTGAAGGAATTGGCATAGTTGATATTGATTCAATAAAATGAATATAAATGCGATCGATACCTTGCAAGGCTTCAGTTTGTATTTTATCTGATTTTGACATTTTGATTGTTGTTGAAAATGCTGTAAAAGCTTTATCAAATTTTTCAGTTTTTGCGGCTAAAACAGATGCAAATTTACTTTCACGAGCTTTAACGCTTTGATCAATAAACTCTTTTTCTAGAACAAAGGCTTGTATGAGTCTAGCTTCAGCTCTGACATCAGCATCGACTGGTCGTGAATTTAATTTAACTGATAAATTAAAGGCTTCGCTAATTTTACGATTATCGAAAAGTTTACGTGCTTTTGCGACTAGTAATTGAGTTGCGTACGGTTCAATATTGTTTTCTAGAATTTGGTTTTCGACTGACTCAAGTTCAGCTTGATTTTTTTTATCGCCAAAAGATTTCATTAATTTTGATAATAGTTCAGCTTTTTTGGTTTTATCTGCAGAATCAAATAGTGCTTTGTAGCACCCGCGAGCTTCCGGCAATTGAGAGTTAACTCTTAAAAGATCACATGAAGATTCCATATGCTGTGAAAATTTTTGTGGTTCTAAGCGTGCTAAATCGCGAAATGTCAAAATGGCTTTATTCAAATGACCTGCTTCAACATAGGCTTTAGTTGCTTCTTTTACTGAGTCCAAATTTCGTTTATCTTGGGGGTAGAGTTTAGCATAATCGAGTGATAAATCTGCACCTAAAACTTCTAAGCCATTAGCATAAGCTAATGATATACACTTCCAAAATGAGTCTTGGCCTAACTGAGTATTTTTATGTTGTAATGCAAACTGTTTGAGAAATTCAATTTTCTTTTCGATTTCAATATTTTCAGATTGTTTTTGAACTTGTGAATAGTGAGCTTCTAAATAAATTTGATCAATTTTTTTTCTTCTTTCAGGAGTTACCGTGTTTTTCGATATCATCCCAGCGATCGTCATGATGGCTTTATAGTCACTTTTAATATTATATATATCGAGTACGATATCTTCGGCTTTCGTTTTAAGTTCTCTATTTTTAGAGGTTTTAATGTAGGCGATCATTGCTTTTAATGCATCATCATAGTTTTGCTGTTTATACAGGAAAAAGGCGAGTTTATATTGTAAGCTATCGAAGTGTTCGCCATTTGGAAATTCCTTAATGTATCGATGAGCAAGATTTTGCTGCTGTAAATTCAGAATATTTTCCTGAGTTTGATTGTCTTTGATATTTTCTAATTGTTTCTCGATACTGAAAAGAGCACCGTAAAGAGCATCATGTTGTTTTGTTTTGTCGAGTTTTTTATTTAAACTGACCTCTTCATAGTTTTTTTCAGCTAGGTCGTATTTACTTAATTGAAATAAAAGCTCGGCATAAGCATATCGTGACATTGAATCTGGATTACTAGGTTCATCTTGGGAAAGAAGTATTTCAAATGCTTGCTCGGTTAGTTTTGAAAACTCTACATGATTTTTATTTTTAAGCCAAATTTCCCACCATTTTTTTGAAATCTCTAAGCTGATTTTACGAAAATCATCTTTGCATAGTTTTTGTTGATCTAAAACTTGTAGTTGGCAATTGTCACCTAGTGCTTTTAAATTGGCAATTACCTTGTTTCTGTTTTTTAGTGTTTCTTCAGCATCTATGAGTTTTATAAATATTTTAGATGAGTGTTCATTCGTCGGGTAGGCCGCAATATATTCATTAGCAAAAATACTAATCTCTTTATAGCGTGAGTGAGATTCATATAATGTTGCTAAATTAATAATAATTTCACCAAGTTCATCTTCAGTGGTTAAGTTTTTAAAAAATGAAAAAAGTTGGTTGGGAGCAGTTGTTTCACCAATAAATAGCGTCAAATCTCGTAGTGCTTCTTGTCTAAGATTATACTTTCTTTCACCAGATTGAGGAGGGTTACTCTTGACGATATGTACAAGCTGCTTAACGCCTGGCTCAGTTTGTTTCAAATTATAATAACTCCAAGCAGATTTATATAATCCGTATGGATATGCTTTTGAGTTTGGATATTTTTCAAGCGGTAGAAACTTTTGTAAAGCTTGTTCAAACTTACCCTGGTGATACAGAAGTTCTCCTGCTTCGAGTAAAGCATCTGGCAGCACTGGTGATTTTGGAAATTGAGAGATTAGTTTTTCATAGAGTTCACTTGCGCGAGTAATTTGCTTAGACTGTGAGTGTGCTAAAGCACTATTAAATAGAACTGAATCTAAGTTTTTATACTGAGGATGATTTTTTTCGATAGAATTATAAATATCGATTGCTAATCTTAGCTGTTCAGTCGCTTGTGCACTGTCAACCCCATAAGTTCGTAACTTTGCATTTCCGCCTTCAGTCATTTCGAAAAAACGTCCTGATTTTGCACGACGCATATACATTTCGGCAAGCCTGTAACTGAGATCAGCCTCTTCAGGTTTACCTTTCATTTTTTTTATGATTTTTTTAAGAGATTCAATTGCATTATTTTCTGTCTTTGAAATCATGACCTCTGACTTAAAAGCTGTGTCAGAGTTTTTATCTTCGTTTTTGGAATCTAATTTTAACTCAGGCAATAATCCTTTGTCTGTTTCAGGGGCAGCCAGTGCTATCTGATGAAAGATTAACAAAGTGAGTATTAAATTGATATTTTTTTTAAAAAGAGTTTTTTTTTCCATACTATTCACCAACTGTAGTTACAAGTTTCAAGTTTGGAAATCCTGCCATCGATGCTGTATAGAGAACTTTACTGATAACCCCGTAAGGTAAACTTTGATCTGCTTGCAAAAGAACTTTACCAGTTTTGGCAAGTTTTTCATTTTCGGCATTAACTTTTTTAAGCTCATCAAAAAGTGGCTTGATGAATTTAGAATCATTTGGGTCAATAGCACCTATTTCGATTTCATTGTTTTTAACAGAAGCGATCGTACGAGTTTCAAATTTAAGCTCAGTTGGTGATATGGCTAGCTTAACACCATTGACAGGATTTTTTTCAGAGTTAGATGAGGGTAGACTGATTCCTTGCACGAGATCAATTGCAACTTCACCAGATGCAAAACTTTGCAAAAGAAAAACAAGCATAATTGTAAACATATCCGTCATTGATGTAATGTTTAACGTGAACGACTGATTTTTTTTGATCGGAACTTTAAAGCGAGATTTACCCATATTAACCGTCCATTGTGTTGCTGAAGACAACTTCAGGGAACATATAATCCGTTGAAGTTTGCTGTCCTGTTTTTGTGTCCGTGACTGGAAATTTTGTTTCTTTATTGCGAGCTTTGCGAGCTTCATCCATAACTCTGACGATATCTTTGTAAGCTATATCAAAATCAGGATTAAAATCGATTTTAAAAATTTCTGGATGCGAGTTTTTCATTTCAACAAATTTTGCATGCAGGGCTTTGTAATCTACATTTTTGTCTGAATCAAAACCAATTATTTCAATTTTTTGTTTATCGCCTTCGGTTAAAGTAATTTTAACACCATCTGTTTTTGACATTGATACACTAATCGTAGCAGCTTTTGGATTATTCTCTTGTTGTTTGATAGCTTGCTGTACAACTTGTGGAAGTTCAGTTTCAATAATCATCATTTGTACGAATGCTGATGATACAAGTAATACGGGAACAAGCTTAACCATGACAGCAAGTAGCGGAGCTAAATCAAGCTCGAACTCTGAATGTCGATTGATTTCTAATTTTTTTCCTCTACCCATATTTGCCCCCGAATACTTTGATTATGTCAAATAAACCTGTTTCATCTAAGATGCTTTAGATCCATGTGATGGCGGAACAACTGTTGATGTTGGAACGTGATTTGTTTCAGGATAAACGTTCGATTTATTCACACTAGGCATCATGCTACTTGTCAGTGTTTCAGTTAGCTTTGATGTTTTTTCTTGTAACTGTTCAAGGAGTTCATTTTGACGTGAAGTTAAAAACGAAAATAACACCATCGCAGGAATAGCAACAGCTAGACCTAAAGCAGTGGTATACATTGAAACCGCGATACCTTTGGCAAGCATGGCTTGTTTAGTTGCCGGATCAGCTTGCGCAACCGCTTGGAAGGAAACGATCAGACCGTGGATTGTACCAAGAAGACCAAGTAGGGTAGCAACGTTGGCTAACATTGATAAGTAATGTAAACGTTTAGTATAAGCTGGAACAGCTTCAGCTAATGCGATGTCCTGAGCTTGAAAAATAGTTTCGTCATCACGGTCAGCTTTTTCTAAAATAACTTTAAATGCGCGAGCGAGTGGTTTTGTTTCCATTTGTGCACATGTTACTATAGCTTCATCAATTTTTTTAGATAGTACGAGGGTTTGAATTTTACCTACAAATTGCTCAACGTTCATTCCGTAATCGAAATAAAGTGTTCTTACGCGCTCAGCGACTAATGCTAAAACAGCTACACCTGTGGCTAGAATAGTCCATCCCACAACGCCTGATTCTTTAATAAAGTTTAAAATTTCTGACATGAATCCTCCAAGTTTAAAAAACAATCTTTAAAATAACGACTTAATTAAATTAAGCGGCGTTTTTCTCAATCCAATTTTGAATTTGATTAACACCTTCGGTTTGTATATCGTAAAAACGTATGGCATAATAAAGGCCAGATTTTGAGTTGAGTCTTTGTTTCGAAAAGTTTTTACGCACGACTTCGCATTCAACATTGAATACAACCGAATGATGTTCATCAGACTTAAAATGAACTTTAAGCTTGTCTCCAACCTGGACTAATGGCGAATTAATCAAGCACAAACCACCAGCTTTTGAAACTGAGATGAGTTGACCATCAAAAAATCGAATATGGTTGTGCCCTAATATGGGCACATTAACATTAACACGAATATTTTTTCTTTGAAAAAAAGCATCTGCAAGATCGCTATCTTTTTTGCTCATCAACTCTTGAAAGCGTTCTTTACTAAAATCTGGCAACTGACCGACTTGTGTCCAAGCTGATAAGTGTGGAGCCCAAACATAGTTATAATCCATGAGTTGATGAGATTGTAGCATTTGGATAACAACTTTATATTCATATGGTCCGTATTTTTGATCTCCCATTAAGATGAACCACGAATTGTTTGAGCTCATGAGCAAATTCCTTTCTTAAGATCTATTTCGAAACGTCAGGATCGAAATAGATTGATACAGTTTGTTTAGCGACTGGTGCGTACGTTGAACCATTAATTGTAATTGTGTTTTTCACAGCGTCGTAACTCCAGCCATCTACGTCACTTTGTGGAACTTTGACTCCGTTTACAACAACAACGATGGATGAAATGATTGGTTTTTTACTGAGTTTAAATACAGGTTTTGCTTGAATAACGATATTGTTACTGATGTTGTCCAATGCAGAACTAAAAGATCCACAAAGTGAATTTTTGGTACCACCAGTTAAGTCAGCTAATTGAATATAGCGTTGACCGATTTTTTGTTGTCCAGAAGCTGAAAATAAACTTGTGCGGCAAGCTTCATCTAATATTGAGATTGTTGATACAGAATAATCACTACCAGCAACACCACCAGTATATGTATCTAAAAAGTCTTTATAAGATTGAACAGTGTGTAATCCAGAATAACTATCGCCATTAGATGTTAAGCTATCGAGAGAAAAATCATCTTCATCTGATAAAAGCACAATTGCCAAATAAGCATCAGATCTTCTGAAGTCTGTATTTAAATTTGATTGTAATGTAGCTTTGAAACTTGAAAAAGCACGTTCATCACCACTTCCAATGATACCTACAAGTGCATTCGCTTTAAAGGTATCTTTCAGCCGTTGAACTTCGCTTGGAAAATTAAAATCATAATCATTGCTATCTATGACGTGTGTTGCAGGTGTTGTACCTGAACGTAAACGAGCATAACTTGGTAAACATAAATCTACACCAGATTTAATACAGCTCGATCCTGAAGGGGCTTGTGCTTGATAGTAAGTGTCAGATGTTGTGACGCCGATTCTAAAGTCAAAACCTCTGCTAATTAATCTTTGGATAAAAGAGTCAAAATTATTAGCAAGATTGGACTGTGATGTTGACATCGAACCAGAATTATCAACAACGAACAAAACATCTACTTTGCGAGCAACATACGCATCTGACTGCACGTATTGACTTGCGTTTGTTAAGACTGAAAAGGAACCAGCACCTTTTTCACATCCTGTGTAAGTAACAGCGAGTGCACTGGCAAACAAAAGTTTTGCAGAGACCTTAGCTATCTGGTGTTTGTTTATTGAAAACATGTATGCTCCTTCTTCACGTACTATCGTCTGGATAAATTTAAATATTTAATCCTTTCGTCTAGAATACAGATTTTAGCTAAGCACTGCGAATACACATGTAGGTTGTTGATTATTATCATGAATTATCTTTGTAGGGCTAATTTGAGACAAGCTAAGTATTTGAAATAACTAGATACGAACTAAAAAATGATTTATAAAAAAAAAATCACTTGAAAAAAAGATCGACAAGAAAATTTAAAGTCTTACACATTCAAAGTGAGAATGTTTTGTGAATTGATTAACAAATTGACGATTGAGGCACTTAAGACAACGTTACGATTCTTTAAGTTTAGCTTTTCTCCAGAGCTCTTCTTTTTCTTCGGTTGATAAGTTTTTGAATGTTTCTTGATCTTTGTTGCACATTTCAAGCATAAAGTTAAATCGTTTTTGAAAACGAGAGTTCGCTAGCCGCAAACTTGATTCTGATTCGATTTTCAAGTGTCTAGCAAGTTGCGCAGCTGAAAATAAAACATCACCCATTTCATGTTTTATGGCATCGTTATCTACAGAATCTTTTTTTATTTCAATTTCAAGCTCTGCAATTTCAGCTTTAAGTTGTTCGAGCACTTGTAAAGGATTGCTCCAATCAAATTTTAATTTTTCAGTTTTTTGACCAATATCTTCGGCTATCATTAAGGCAGGTAAACCTTTCAAAGCTTTGAATAAAGGCTGCGGTTGACCTTTTTTTTCTTCGGCTTTAATCGCGGCCCAGTTGGCAATAATATCATCAATAGAGTTAACTTTTGTTTGGGCAAACACATGAGGGTGTCTACGAATAAGTTTTGCTGAAATAGCTTCGATAACATTTTCGATATTAAAAGCTTGGCGATCAGTGGCCAGTTGCGCATGCAAGACAACTTGAAATAAAACATCGCCGAGCTCTTCGCAAATATGTGCATCGTCTTGATTTTCAAGAGCCTCTACGAGCTCAAAAGTTTCTTCGATTGCGTAAGGAATTAAAGACTGATGGGTTTGCTCTAAATCCCAAGGACAACCTTGGGGGCCACGTAAATCTTTTATGACTTGGACCAGCGAAGAAAATTGTTTGAGATTTTGCGGAGGAGTCGGCATGCTGTCATTGAAGTGATGAAAACGATAATTGTCAATCAAACGTCAGAAGCGTTAAATGAAAAAAACATAAATCAAATGACTCAAAAAGTTTTGTCTTTTTTAAAGGCAAAGCGAATTCGTCATAAAAAACTCTTAAGCTTGGGTGAGTTGACTTTAGTTTTTTTAGGATCCGCTGACATGAAAAAGATTAACTTTCAATTTCGCAAAAAAAATAAGCCAACAGATGTATTAAGCTTTGCACCGACAGATTCAGACTCCATCGGGGAGTTATTATTTTGCTGTGATGTGCTAAAAAAGCAAGCTCGCGAGCAGAAACATTCTGAAGGTCATGAGTTTTTATATATGCTCATTCATGGACTGCTTCATTTATTAGGGTATGATCATGAGCTTTCGCCCAAAGAAGAAAAATTAATGTTTAACATTCAAGATCAAATTTTTCATGAATTGACAGAATCAAAAATCAATTTACAGTATAAGAATGTCAATCGTAACAGAACTTAGTGAAGTCAAAAAACAAATAGCAGAACTCGATCAATTTTCGGTAGAGCTTCGGGGGTATCTTTGACCTCGATCGCAAGAAAAAGCGTCTAGAAGAATTAGCTATGGCAGCGGAAAATCCAGATCTATGGACTAAACCTGCTGAAATGCAAAAACTCAACAAAGAGAAAACGATACTTGAGAAAGCTTTTGCTGAGTGGAATCAGTTTTTTAATCGTCTAGAGGATACAAAAGTTTTACTTGAAATGGCGGTTGAAGCTCACGATGAGTCTTCTTTTAAAGAAGTTAAATCTGAACTGAGTGAAGTTAAAAAAATTGGCGAACATCTTGAACTGCAAAAAGTACTCAGCGGTGAACTTGATGCGAATAGTACCTATTTATCAATCAATTCTGGAGCTGGTGGAACAGAAAGCTGTGACTGGGCTGAAATGCTACTGCGTATGTACACGCGCTATGCCGAAAAAAATGGTTATAAGTGTGAAATCTTAGACATGACTGAGGGTGAGGGTGCTGGTATTAAATCCTGCACACTTTTAATATCAGGTGAATATGCATATGGGTACTTGAAATCCGAATCAGGTGTCCACCGTCTTGTTCGCATTTCTCCATTTGATTCAAATGCACGTAGACACACATCGTTTGCATCGGTTTTTGCTTGGGCTGAAGTTGATGATGATATTCAAATTGAAGTTAAGCCGGATGAAATAGAAGTCGAAACCTATCGTTCATCAGGGGCTGGTGGGCAGCATGTTAATAAAACAGATTCGGCTGTACGTATTCGTCATAAACCATCAGGAATTGTTGTTTCGTCGCAACAACAAAGATCACAGATTCAGAATCGTGAAAAAGCGATGAAAATGTTAAAAGCTGCCCTTTATGAAAAGGAAATTGAAAAACGCAACAAAGAAAAAGACGCTATGAACTCGACTAAAAAAGCGAATGAATGGGGATCGCAAATTAGATCTTATGTCATGCATCCTTATCAGATGGTCAAAGATCATCGCACAGGTTTTTACACGAATCAGGTCGACTCGGTAATGAACGGTGAATTGACAGAGTTTATTATGTCTTATTTGAAAGCTCAAATTCATGGAACTTTAGGACAAAACTCAGGTGATTTAGATGTCGACTAAAGTGACTTGGATATCTAAGTTAAAAGCTCAGTTGAAGTTTAAATTTTGGTTGTCGACAAAAATGCTTTTCAATCGAGAGCTTTTGTTTGATGGTTCTGCGCCATTATCATTTTTTGGTTTAGTTCTTGGGGTTGCGGCGTTAGTGGCGAGTATGTCTGTAATGCGTGGATTTGAAGCATCTTTGAAAGTTGCCATGATTGATGTGACAAGTGACATACAAATTGTCAAAAAAGGTCGACTCATCGAAAGTTGGGATGAGTTCGCATCGCAAGTCAAAAAAATTGATCCACAAATTCAAGATCTGACACGTTTTGCTTATACTGAAGCTGTAGCAGCTAGCCGTGGAAAAGTGTCTGGAGTTTTGCTACAGGGATTTGAGTTTGATCAAGCACAAAAAGTTTTAAATTTAAAGGCGCGTATTCAGCAAGGTGATTTAAATCAAGGATTAGGTTATGTCGCAATTGGTGCGGGGATGTCGCGAAAGTATAATCTAAAAATTAACGATGACATCTATGTTGCTGTGTCGTTGTCGACACCATTTCAGGATAGTTCATTTAAGCGACAAGGTCGCAGTTTTAAAGTGTCGGCTATTATGGATTTTGGTAAGAATGATTGGAATGAGCGATTAATATTAACTCGTTTAGCTGATTTTCAGGATTTAACACAAATTGGCGATCGTTATACGGGTGCATTTGTTAAAATTCGAGACTCAAATGCGGCGCAACTTTTATCCTATAAAATTTCCGATCAATTGGGGCCTAAGTTTGCTGTTATGAACTGGTATGAAGTTAATCGCAATTTATTTGAAGCAGTTAAACTTGAAAGTGTCGTGATCTTTTTTGTCGTATTTTTGATTGTTATCATTGCAGCTTTTAACATTTCAAGCACGCTTTACGTGCTCATCAGACAGAGATACAAAGAAATAGCTGTTTTAAAAGCTTTAGGTGCACGCGAGACTTTCGTGCAAGGGTTGTTTGTTATGCAAGGGGCGATTGTGGCTACAATTGGTTGTTTTTTTGGATTTATTGTAGGTTTTTTACTTTCGCGTGGTTTTATGTTTTTACAGTCAAATTTTCCACTTATATCGGGATCTGTGTATAAAATTGATCGTATTGATGTCAGTCTAAGTTTTACAGATTTTGTACTGATCTATCTGGCAACTTTAATTGCTTGTTTGCTCGCGACTTATCCTCCTGCGCGGAAGGGTAGTCGATTGCAAGTTGTCGAGGGCTTGAAACAGGAATAATTTATTGAAAGGTAACTCGTATGGATACACCATATTTAATTCGAACGCATGCTGTAACTAAGGATTATTCTACGGGAGCATCCACGGTACAGGTTTTGCGAGGGGTTGATTTAGAAATTCATCAAGGTGAAGCTGTTTGTTTATTGGGTTCTTCGGGTGCAGGAAAATCAACATTACTTCAGATTTTAGGAACATTAGATCGGCCAACGCAAGGCGAAGTCTATTTTGAGGGGCATTCTCTTTTTGCAAAATCTGATGACGAGCTAGCATTTTTTCGTAATGAAACTATGGGTTTTGTGTTTCAATTCCATCATCTTATTAAAGAATTAACAGCTTTAGAAAATGTTATGCTTCCTGCAATGTTGGCTAATATGCCACTGGAAGAAACAAAAGAACGTGCTTTACATTGGTTGTCGTTTATGGGACTCAGTCATCGTTCAGAGCATTACCCTAATCAACTCAGTGGCGGCGAGCTTCAGCGTGTGGCTATTGCGCGAGCATTAATTCGTAATCCGCGAATTTTATTAGCAGATGAGCCAACTGGTAACCTTGATTCAGAAAATTCGATTAAAGTGCAAAACTTGTTTTTTGAGTTGCAGAAACAGCTCGGATTGACTCTGGTTGTCGTAACGCATGACTTACAGTTTGCTCAGCAGTTCTCCAAAATATATAGAATGAAAGATGGACGTTTGACTTCAAACTAAAGTCTAGTTAGCCTTTTTGTTGTGTTAAATAACTTATTAAAAAAATTGAACTTTTTATTTGTTTCCGTTCTCTGTTCGGGTTTGTTTTTACAAGCTCTGAGTGAACGGACTTATGCTGTAAATACAGATGTCATTGTTGCGCAAAACTCTATAAAATCGCAATCAAAGAAAAAAACATCTCAATCTGCTCGGGCACGTGAAGCCATCCCTGAGAAAACCTTAACGATTGCATCAATTGATATTATTGGTCTTAAAAAAATAGAAAAAGATGCTGTCTTAGCGAAGCTCATTTCTAAAGTTGGAGATCTTTATTCAGAGCTATCAATCAAAAAAGATATTCAAAATGTCTTTGCAATGAATTATTTCGTACAAATTGAAGCGCAAAAACAGGTTGTAGATCAAACAGTGGCCTTAACATATAAGATTATTGAAAAACCGATTATTGCTGAGATCTATTTTGAGGGTCAGTCTGAAATTAAAACTGAAGATTTAGAAACACAATCTGGCTTAAAAACTTTTGAAGTTATTAATTTTAATAAAGTACAAACTGCGGTTGAAAAGCTCTTAAAATTTTATGAAGATAAAGGCTTTTATCTAGCTAAGATAGAACCAATTATCGAAGATGTGCAAAAAGATGAGTCTGTTAAAATTAAGTTTTTAATTACAGAAAATGATAAAGTAAAAGTTAAAAAAATCACTTTCATAGGAAACAAGCTACTGAAAGATAATCAGTTAAAAGATCGACTTTTTACAAAAGAGGCTGGATTTTTCTCTGGTTTAAGCAATTCAGGATCTTTTAAACAAGAGGCTTTTGATCAGGATATTCAAGTCTTGAAGTATTTATACTGGAATCAGGGTTTTTTACAGGTGAAAATTGATCGCCCACTCGTGACAGTTACTCCTGATAAAAAATCAATTTATATCACTTATCATATTGAAGAGGGCGAGCAGTACTCTGTAGGTGATGTTGATTTTTCCGGGGACTTATTATTTCCAAAATCTGAGCTCTATGAATCAACTAAAATTAAAGACAATGGCATCTTCTCAGTTGAGGTCATGCGTAAAGATATTACAGATTTGCAGGCAAAGTATGGAGATTTAGGCTATGCTTTCGCTAACGTTATACCAAGATATAATTTTAGAGATAAAGATCGTAAAGTTGATTTGATTTTTGAGTTTGAAAAAGGAAATAAGGTTTATTTTGGTGATATCACAGTTACGGGTAACTCGAAAACCAGAGATAAGGTTGTTCGACGAGAACTCAAAATTGAAGAGGGTGAGCTTTATAACGAAACAAGAAAGCGTCAATCACAAGAAAATATTCAACGATTAGGTTTTTTTGAGGAAGTAAATTTTAAAACGAGTACTCCTGTTGATAAACAAGATCAGTTAAATATCGAGATTGTTGTTAAAGAAAGAAATACAGGACAAATTCAGCTTACAGCCGCCTACGGTAATGTTCAGGGTTTTAGTTTAGGTGGTTCAGTTCAACAGAATAATTTTCGCGGTCTTGGCCAATCTCTTGAAGCTCGTATTGATGCTTCTAGGAACCGTCAAGACTATAAATTGGCCTTAACTGATCCTTACTTTTTAGATACGCGTTGGTCATCAGGTTTTGATATTTTTTACTTGGATAACAAAGAGCGTGTTAATTATGACATAAGAAAATCTGGTGGTAATCTACGTTTCGGTCACCCCGTATTTGGTGATTATACACGCGCTTATATAAGATATCGTCTAGATAAAACAGATTTATTCAAAAATGATAATACTGATCCATACATATTCCCTTTAGAGACAGCTCAGGGCGTAACCTCAGCTCTGCAAGTCACAATTGAATATGATACGCGTAACGATCGTTTTTCTCCATCTAGAGGGATTTTTACGGACTTGAGCTATGAACGCACAGGTTTTGGTGGCGATCTTCGTTACCAAGAATTTTCAACGCATTTCCGATTTTATTACAATTTATTTTGGGATGTTGTTTGGCGAAATAATTTAGCTTACTCAAATGTTCAACCTCTAGAAATGGGTGGAACTGTTCCATTTAGTGAAACTTACCAAATGGGTGGTCCATATACTTTACGTGGTTTTGGCTCGGGCGGAGTCGGTAAAAGACAGTTCTCGCAGTTTAGGTACGATCGTATTGCTGATCAAAGCTCAGTTTTTTATAGACCTGGAATTTCGGAACAAGATCGTAAGCAATTGTCTTACGTCAATGTTGGTGGAACAAAACAAGTGCTTTTTCAAACAGAATTGCAGTTTCCTCTGATTAAAGAGGCTGGTTTGAGCGGTGTTACATTTTATGACATAGGTCAAGCCGAAGACGACATTGTGTCGAGTAAGTTTTTAAGCGATTTTGGTATTGGATTTAGATGGATGTCGCCGCTTGGATTGTTACGATTTGAGTGGGGATGGCCGTTACAAACTGACGAATTCAATAGTGACTCAGTGAACTTTGAATTTTCAATCGGACCGCCATTTTAAAGAAGTATCATTAATTTAAATTAAGAAAAAAGGAGTTTTTATGAAAAAAACATTTATGACACAAGTACTGACTTTAGCAGCTATCATGATGATGTCTGCGGTATCACATGCTGAATTTAAGATGGGCTATGTTGATATTCAAAAGGCTATACAATCAACAAAAGCTGGTAAAAAAGCTAAAGAAGAAATGACTAAAGAAGCTGAGAAAAAGAAAAAAGAATTCGATAAAAAGAATGAAGATATTGAAAAAATGAGAGCTGATTTAGAGAAGAAAAAATCAGTTTTATCAGAAGAAGCATTTGGCAAAAAAGCGCAAGAACTACAAGAAGAAATGGCTAAATTTCAACAAGCTGCTGGCAAGGCTCAACAAGAGTTACAAAAAAAAGAAGCTGAGCTTATAGCGCCAATGTATGAGAAAATTAAAAAAATGATTGAAAAAGTTTCTAAAGAAAAAGGCTTGTCGATGGTGATTCAATCAAGTCAAACAACACCAGTTGTTGTTTATGCTACGGCTGAGACTGATATTACTGACGAAGTTATCCAATTATTTGATAAAGAAAAATAGGTTTTATGAAAGTTCACCCGACGAGTGTTTTATCTCCAAATGTTATATTAGAGGAAGATGTTGAGATCGGTCCTTATTGTAATATCCAAGGACAGGTCAGAATTGGTAAAGGGACTTTTATCGAAGGTCATGTGACCGTCGGTTACCGTCACGGTATTGTTGAAATAGGTAAAAACAATCATATATCACCGGGCGCTGTAATCGGCGGGCCTCCTCAGGATATAAGCTATAAGGGTGAGCCAACAAAACTGATCATTGGAGATAACAATATCATCCGTGAATTTACAACATTTAATCTTGCTACATCAAAAGGTGATGGCATTACGAGTATAGGAAATAATTGTTATTTTATGGCTTACTCGCATGTTGGACATGATTGTAAAATTGGCAACAATGTTATTGTCGCCAACAACTCTCATTTTGGTGGGCACTGTGAAGTTGAGGACAATGTTGTTATTGGTGGTGTTTGTGCATTTAATCAGTTTTCAAAAGTAGGACGAAATTCATTTGTTGCGGGATCAAGTATCGTTAATAAAGATATTTTGCCTTTTTCAAGAGCCCAAGGTAACTATGCTGTCGTTCGTGCTACAAATAAAGTAGGTTTGTTGCGTAAGGGATTTTCAAAAGAAGAAGTTGCGAATGTGCACAAAGCCATTCGTATTATTATTATGGGATCAGGAACTGTAGAAGAGGCTTTGGCAAGAATTCAAAGCGAATGTAAACAGTCTGAAAATATTCTAGCACTCTTACATTTTGTTAAATCATCAAAGCGCGGAATCGCTATTCACCGTGGAAATATAGGTTCTTCAGATGAGTAACTCCAACGCCAAATTAAAAGGTGCAGTTATTGGTGTTGGTTATCTTGGTCATTTTCATGCGCAAAAGATTCAAAATTGTCCTGATGCAGAGCTGGTTGGTGTTTTTGATCAGTTCAAACCTCAAAGCGAAAAAATTGCGGATAACTTAAAAGTAAAGTCTTTTAGTGATTTAAATGATGTTGTACAGGATGTCGATTTTGTGACAATCGCGGCGGCAACACAAGCTCACTATGATGTTGCTAAGTTTTTTTTAGAGAGTAAAGTGCCGGTCCTTGTTGAAAAACCTATTGCTGCTACAAGTGAGCAGGGGTTTGAGCTCGTCGATTTGGCGCATAGAAACAACGTCGTTTTTTCAGTTGGTCATATTGAAAGATTTAATCCCGCTTATGATATTATAAAACAATCGGCTTCTGAAACACTTTATTTTGAGATTAATCGATTAGCTCCTTTTCGTGTTCGCGGATCTGATGTCAGTGTTCTGCACGATCTTATGATTCATGATTTGGATCTGATTCAGTTTTTATTTAATTCATCAATTGCGAGCTTTAATGTTTTCGGACATAAGATGATTAAAGATACGGTTGATGATGTTTCGGTTCGTTTAAAGCTGCAATCTGGAATGCAAGTCACAATTAATAATTCGAGACTGAATCCAACAACTATTCGTAACTATCGAGCTGTTCAAAAGAATAGAATTATTTATGTCAATACGGCTACAGCTGAAGGTGAAATTCTTTATCCATTATCGACAGATCCCTATCACCGAGTAGAGAAATTTCAAGTTCCTAAGGTTGATGCACTTCAACTTGAGATTAATCATTTTGTTAAAGCTGTAAAAAAAGAAATTAGTGTTGCCATTACTGCGGAACAGGCAAGTCAAGCACTTCGACAAGTTGAGAAAATTCTATCGGAGATAAAGTTTTGAATCAAAACTCTGTAATGATTATTGCAGCTGAAGCTTCAAGTGCGCATTATGCAGCCCAACTTATGCGTTATTGGCATAAGAATAAGCTGAGTGTCGACATATTTGGTGTTGGATCTGCTGAAATGGAAAGTTTGGGGCAAAAGCGAATTGGTTATTCTGAAGATATGGCAGTCGTCGGATTAGCTGAAGTGGTTGCCCATTATTCAGATCTCAAAAAGGTTTTCAACAATCTTGTTGCTGAAGCTATAAGAAGGAAACCTCGATTTATTCTCCTGATGGATTATCCTGATTTTAATTTGCGTTTAGCTGAAAAATTGAAAAAAGAATTAGGGCAGGATATTAAAGTTTTTTACTACATTTCTCCACAAGTTTGGGCTTGGAGACAAGGACGAATTCACACAATTAAAAAGTACTGTGATAAGGTGTTTTTGTTATTTCCATTTGAAGTTGATTTTTATAAAAAATTTAATGTTCCACACGAATTTGTCGGACATCCATTACTAGATGATTTGAACCCGGAATTATTGGACCAAAGCTTACAAAGCTATGCGCGTGAAAGGTACGGAATTAAAGCTTCCGAGAAAGTTTTAGCACTCATGCCGGGTTCGCGTCGTAGTGAGGTTGAATTTAACTTTCATATTCAGTTAGAAACGGCGAGATTGTTAGTTAAAAAATACAGCGATTTAAGGATAATGATTCTAGTAGCGCCAACATTAAGTAAAGAGTATCTCCAAAGTAAACTCGAACATTTCAATTCACCTTATATTTTAATTAAAGAAGACCCTAATCAAATGATTAGTATGGCTGATTTTGTACTAGCGGCATCTGGAACAGCTACTTTAATGGTTGGTTTATTGCAAAAACCTATGGTTATCATGTACCGTATGAAATGGTTGACTGGTGTTTTAGCGAAAATGCTCGTTAAAGGTGTTCCATTTTTTGGTATTGTTAATTTAATCATGAACGAAGAAGTTGTTCCTGAACGTATGCAAGCTGAGGCTAATCCTGAAGAGCTAGCAAGACTTCTTCAAAGATATATCGAAGAACCAGATTATCGTCTCTCAACTATTGCAAAGCTAGCTCAGTTGCAGCATCGACTAGGGGATCATGGAGCTACCGCGCGTATTGGTGAAGCCTTAGCCAAGTATTTAACATGAGTTTATTAAATCCGTACGAGTTGATCGTTCATTCTAAAAATTTCTTATATGACAAAGGTATGATTGATCTTGTTAAAGCTGATGTTCCGGTTATCTCTATTGGTAACTTAACGACAGGTGGAACTGGTAAAACACCAATGATATTATTTATCATCGACTTAGTTTTGCGTAAAAATCCTGATTTAAAAATTTTAGTTATATCCAAAAGTTATAAAGGAACTTTGCGTACTCCAGCTCCGGTTAACTTAGAAGAATCTCACTGTTTCAGGAAGTTTGGCGATGAGCCTGTTTTAATTCAGCGTTTAAGACCTGATGTGCAGGTTTGGTGCGGACCGATCAAGTCGGAAACATTACAACGAGTATTAAACTATAAAAAAGAAAGACGAATTGATTTTGATTTAATTCTTGTGGATGACGGCTTTTCACATCGAAAAATTCATCGTGATTTGAATATCGTATTGTTTGACGTTTCGCGTGATTTAAATCATTATAAAATTCTTCCATTCGGGCATCTGCGTGAGAGTCTAGACGAGATAAAGCGTGGCGATTTATTTATTTTAGCAAAGTCTAATTCTGCGCAAAATCAAACAATTCAATTTATTACTGAAAAGCTGAATGCTTTGGGTAAATGGAAAATACATGCCGAATTTGATTCTGAGTTAGTTATTGATTCTCCGTTAAATGATATTGTTTTGATTTCCGGTATTGGCCACCCCCAACAGCTAGAGACTGCGTTAAGATCTAAAGGATTTCAAATATTGCATCATCAACAATATGTAGATCATGCCGAGTATTCAATTCAAGAACAAAAAAATATTTTGCAGTTAGTGCAGAAATATCCATCGGCTATTTTGTGCACAACCGAAAAAGATTTCGTTAAAATTACGAATCCAGATTTATTAAAAGTGCTCAAAGTTATTAAGTTAAAAATTAAAATCGACAAAAAAGAAGAAGATGATATGTATGAGAAAATTCGGACATTATTTTAGTTTGTTAACTGGATTTTTTTTCAAATACATGCCTTGGCAACTGAATGAAGTCTTGGCTATATTTCTTTCATATTTATGGGTCGATGTTTTGAAACTACGACGCCAAATTGTATTTGATAATTTTGAAATTGCTTTTCCGCAGAAGCTAAGTATTCAACAAAAACAAGAATTAATGCGCAAAAATTTATTTTATTTATGTCGTAGTTTTTTTGATATTATGAAGATTCCATCGCTTAACAATAAGTGGATTGATGAGAATGTTATTTATCATGGTTTAGAGAACGTTACTCAGGATAAAGGGCAGTTGTTTCTCACTCTACATTTAGGGAGTGGTGATCTTGTTGCAGCAATAATTAGTGATAAAATTGTACCATTAAGCTTGATATCGAAGAGATTTAAAAATGCATTTGTTGATCAGTTTTGGTTTAGCCTTCGTGGCCAATCAAAGACTCAATTCATTGATGCTCACGGCAAGAACAATGCGTTCGAAATTTTAAAAGCATTAAAAAACAAGCGCGCTGTTGTTTTTGTTTTAGACCAATTTATGGGTAAACCCTATGGCATTGAAACGGAATTTTTTGGACAAACGACTGGGACTGCGTATGGATTGTCTTTGTTTGCTCAAAAAACAAAGGCGCCTGTTGTACCCTTGTATACGTACTGGGATGAACAAAAAAAATTACATATTTGCTTTGAAAAACCTATTGAAACAACCTTGTCTTCATTAGATTTAAGTCAAGATGACATAAATCGAGAAATGACAAACCAATACAATAGAGTTTTAGAAGATATAATACGAAAGCACCCTAATCAATGGATGTGGGTTCATCGACGTTGGAAAAAATTCGAATAAGAAAGACGGTTATGAAAATACAAAGTTTCAATTTGTTTATCTATATTGTTGTGAGTTTATTGTTAAGTTGCACAAGCACTGAACTCAAGTATAAAAAAGGTGAAACTTTTTTTAAAAATGAAGAATTTGAAAATGCAGTTAAAATTGAATCAACTGAAACTGAAAAGATCATTACAACAATAACTGACGGCGGTACGGCATCTTCACCACAAAAAATCGCAAACCAAGCAAACACACAATCTCAAACTCATCTGCAAAAAAAACAAATTGATTCCCAAAAGAAAAGTGCTCGAACTTCTCAAAACAAAGCAAGCGTGTTGAAAAGTATAAAAAACGAACAAACACAAAAAAGACAGCCTGAGCTCGAAGATTTTGAAGGATTTGTAGCAGGAAGTCGACGACCGCAAGTAGATCCATTTAAGATTGGGGAAAAAGTTGTTCATGCTGTTAAATATTTTTCGGCTGAAGCCGGAAGATTAACGCTTGAAGTGAAACCATATGCTCAAGTTAATAATAAAAAGTCATATCATTTTTCTATTGGTTTGAAATCAAGCCGACTGTTTTCAAACTTTTACTCGGTCGACGATCAAGTCGATACGTTTTTGGATTATGAGACACTCGTGCCATATGTTCTCAAAATCAATATCAAAGAGACAGGAAAGTTAGCACAAGCGCAATCTGTTTTTGATCATCAAAAATTAAACGCTAAATTCTGGGAAAAAAAATACACGACCAAAAACGGTGAAGAAGAAAAAAAATATGAATGGGATATTTTACCTTTTTCACAAAATGCTTACTCAGGCCTTTTTTATATGCGCATTTTTAATTGGAAAGTCGGTAAAGAAATTTCATTTTATGTTGCTGAAGATGAAAAGAATATTGTTTTTAAAGGGACAGCTATAGCTAAAGAAACCTTAGAAACAGAGGCAGGTCTATTTCAAGCTTATAAAATCAAAGCAAGTATTTTGTCCCGCGGTGCTTTAACTCAGACTGGAGATGTTTATATGTGGGTTTCTGACGATGAACATAAGTATTTACTTCGAATTGAGGCTAAAATAAAAATTGGCTCTCTTGTATCTGAAATTGTAGAATTACGTCCGGGAAATTAAATATTATTATGAATACTCATGTTGTCATTCAAACTGCATTTATAGGAGACGTTTTCTTATCTGTCCCGTTTTTGCAAAAACTGAGGGAGTTATTTCCTCAAGACAAAATTGTCTATGTTGCAAAAAAAAATGTTGGTCAATTTTTAAAGATTTATGGTTTTATAGATGATTTGGTTGAAGTTGAAAAGGGTCACAGACAAAGTTACAAAATTGCGTTAGATTATTTAGCTAAATTTAAAATTCAAAATGTTTTTTGTTTGCATCGTTCGCTCCGATCGTCTCTTTTTACATTACAAATCAATGCGAATGCTAAATTTGGATACGACAATTTGATCAACCGGTTTTTATTTTCGCAAGTTGTCGGTTATCCTAAGAAATTTCCAGATGCATTAAGGCAAATGTCACTTTTGACTTTAGTCAGTGATCACTTTAAAGCTCAGTATGAATTGACTGATTGGTCTTACTTGAATAATAAAAATAGCCAAAATAATTTTGAACCGATTCCTGTAGGATATGGATACAATAAAGTTGTCTTTGACTCAAATGACAATTTGAAATCATTTTTAAACAAAACAGAATCGAAAAAAAATATTGCTCTTTTTCCAGGATCGGTTTGGGAAACAAAAAAATGGCCAGTTGAATACTATATTCAGTTGGCCCAGAGACTCGTTCCGCATTATCACGTTTATATCATGGGTGGACCTGATGAGTCTAATTTAGCACATACTATTAAGTCTAGTGTGCCAGAAGTTGTCGTTTTAGCTGGTCGACTAAAGCTTGTCGAATCAATAATGATTCTTAATTTTTTTGATCTGGTGATCTGCAACGACAGTTCGCCATCTCATATGGCAACATTTTTAAATAAACCTGTTGTATCGATATTCGGTCCAACAACACTAGATTTAGGTTTTCGTCCCTGGGGTGATTTTGTCAAAGTCATTGAAAATAACAAATTAGATTGTCGGCCATGTGGACTACATGGGCATCGTCAATGTCCACTACGCCATCACAAATGTATGCGTGATATTGATGTGAATGCAGTCTTAGATGCAGCTGAATTTTTTTTAAAATCAACTAAACTAGTTTAAGAAAAATCTTTTACATTAATATTATATTTTCTTATTTTTCTAAGTAGGGTGTTCTTAGGGATATTAGCTTGAGCAACTGTTTGATTGATTTTTCCTTTGTTGGCTTTTAAAGCATTGATAATGAATTCTTTTTCAGCTTGCTCTTTGAAAACTTCAAAGTCCAAAGAGCCCTCAGATCCTGTATGTACAATACTTGAAGCACTGTTATTCTCGTTAGAAGAGTTTGTTGCAGCCAGATTTTTAATGTTTTCAGGTAGACTTTGAACAGTCATTTTATTTGCTGATTCAATTATATAGGCTCGTTCAACTACATTTTCAAGTTCACGAATGTTTCCAGGCCATCTGTATTTTTTCATAAGATCTAAACAGTCTTGCTCGATTGTGTCTATGATTTTGCCGTGTGTTTTTGAAAATTTTTGTAAAAAGCTTTTTGCTAGTTCGGGTATATCATCTTGCCGATCACGTAATGGCGGTAAAAATATGGGCATGACATTAAGTCTATAAAATAAGTCTTCTCTGAACTCTTGATCTTCCATCATTTTTTCAAGATTGCGATTTGTTGCTGCTATGATCCGTGCATTTGTTTTCACTTCACGATTACTACCAACTGGTGTAAATTTTTTCTCTTGCAATGCTCTAAGAAGTTTGACTTGCATTTCAGGTTTGAGCTCGCCAATTTCGTCTAAAAACAGTGTTCCATTATTGGCGATTTGAAACTTACCTATTTTCCGTTCAATAGCCCCAGTGAAAGCACCTTTTTCATGACCAAAAAGTTCACTTTCCATTAAATTTTCAGGGATTGCTCCGCAATTAATAGCTACAAATGATCCCGATTTGCGAGGCGAATTAAAATGAATTGCTTTAGCGACAAGTTCTTTGCCAGTTCCATTTTCACCACGAATAAGCACTGTTGTGTCAACTTTGCATAGTTTATAAATAAGATTATAAACTTCTTTCATTTTAGTGTTTCGACCAACAATTTCACTTTCAATATCATCGTCAAAGATTGGATTTGACGCTGATAACTCAGAAATCATTTCTGTTGCTTCAATGGATTTTTTGACGATTGCAGTAAGCTTTTCTGGGCTGACTGGTTTTTCAACGTAGTCGTAAGCTCCTTCTTTAATAGCGACGACTGCATCATTTAAGTTACTATGGGCTGTCATGATGACGACGAAAATACGAGGGTCATGCTCTTTGATCAACTTAAGCGCTTCTAATCCATCCATTTCAGGCATGCGGACATCCATGAGGACAAGGTCCCAAGAATCTTGTTTGACCATTTCGACAGCCTGTAAACCGTTTGTGGCTTCAGATATTTCAAACTGAACATCAGATATTGAGTTTTTTAAAATACTTGATACTGATTTGCGAAGTTCTAATTCATCATCTACAATTAATGTTTTAAGTGTCATAAGTTCTCATTCTTTTGATTAATCGATCGGGTCGATTGGTAAACGTATATTAAACACAGTACCTTCACCTAGCTTTGATTGTAAAGTGATTTGGCCACCATGCAGCTCTATAAAATATTTAACAAGATATAGCCCCAAACCAGTTCCTTTTGACTTAAGATCTTGATTACGTCCACGTACAAATTTTTTCCAAATGTGAAGTTGATCTTCATTTGAAATACCTTCTCCAGAGTCTTTTATTTCAATTAAAATTTCAGTAGAAGTTTCTGTTGTGTGGATTAGGACATGTCCATTTTCGGGTGTGTACTTAATTGCATTTTCGACCAAATTTAAAATAACTTCTGTCATTAATGTTACATCAAACTCAATTAAGAACATTGGTTCAAGTTGTAATTCGATTTTTATGTTTTTAGTCGTAGCAAGAGGTTGTAGTCTTTCGATAACATTTTCGATGACGCCATTAATATCGGCTGTTTCTTTCATAATTTTAAAATCTCGAGATTCAACTCTGAGTACTTTTAAAATTGACTGAATGTAACGATTGAGTTCGTCTGAGTAATTTTTTAATGAATTGAAATCATCTTTTAGCTCTAGTGGTAAATTGTGTTGTGAATGTAATCGATCAATAACAGCTTGAATTTTTGCTATTGGTGTCTTTAAATCATGACTAATTAGACTTACAAAATTATTTTTGAGTTGTTCCAAATCTGATAAATAGCGCTGTTCTTGTTGGAGTTCAGCATGTGCCTTTTCAATGCGGACTGCATGATAGCCGATATACAGGACCCAAATTAAAATTAATAAAACAATTGGACTGATTAAAGGTATCCAGATTGCAAATTTATCAAAAATTCCTACTGATAGAGCTGACCAGATCGCTCCGTACCAAATGAAAATAAAAAATGAAACAGTTTGCGGAAAGTGTGTTATCGTTAGAACGGCAGTGATTGTTAATAAGAGCAAAAGCAAGGAATTAAACCAGGACGGCCCTTTTTCAATAAATTGTTTTGATAAAATGTTATCAGCAACTTGTGCCCAAAACTCGTGTTTGGCTATCGGACCGAGCGGTGTTAATATTTGTGAATTAATTGACTTTTCTACACCAATGATTACAAATTTGTCGGCGAATAAATCTTGTGGAATTTCATTGTGTAATATTTTTTGCAGGTCGATTTTATCAAATCTTTTTAAACCTTTATAATTGATGACAGAGATAGGATCAATTTTATCAAGATCAGTTACATTGACGAGCGAGTGGGCCATATCTGGTATAAAATTCGAAAATTTAGGAAGCCTACGAACAAGACCATCTTCATCTCGAAGGACATCAATATAGGCTATGTTTGATCGATCAGATAGCGTAGCAAATGGATAAGATATTTTTTCAGAATCGCTTGAGTTTGTCGCCCATTTGATTTTTTTATTTTTAAACGTTGTTGTTTCTTGATTAGATAGACGTGTTGATCCAATATTTTCGCCAAAAAATAATGTTACCGCTATTGATTTTGGTTGTTGTTGTAGTATTTTTTGAAGCAAGTTGTGCCACAAGTGCTGATCCCAGAAAAAGCTATCGGATAAATCTTGCATCTCATTATAATTGACAATTGAATTCATTTTTAAATCGTAAAATTTAACAAAGTCGCTGGGTTTAATTGTGACAAGTACGATATCGCGGTTGACAGGTTGATCGCCACGAATTTTAAAGCGTGCATCGTAGAGGTCAATTTCGTCAAATTTGAGTAAAACGATAGAGAACAGCCAGCACAGCAGGGCTCTAGACCAGAATCCCTTTTTGCTTAAACTCCATCGTATCCAGCTTAATACTTCTTTTTTCACGCAACGCAAAAATACCCTATTTCCTCTCGAGTTTCAACCATCTGTCGTACTATAATTAAACTTATGAAATGGATACGCACTGTCGATCAATCGCTTCCTCATATTAATGGTTCAGTTGTCTCAATTGGTAATTTTGATGGCATACATCTCGGGCATCAGGCTTTACTTAAAACGCTCTTAACTGAGGCGCATAAACAACAAGTACCATCTGTTGTGTGTACTTTTAAGCCGCACCCTATGGAACTGTTAAAACCGGACACACCAATTCATAGATTGTTTGATTACAATGATCAGGCTGAACAAATGGAGCTTCTTGGGATTGACTATCTTATTGAGGAAAAATTTACACGTGATTTTTCGTTGATGAACGCTGAAGAATTTATGGATTACTATATTTGTCGGTATTTTAACCCGCGTCACATCGTTATTGGTTATGACTTTAGTTTTGGAAAAGATCGTACTGGGGATTATGCTTTTTTACAGGATTATTGTCGCCGTAAAAGCATAGGATTGTCGCAAGTTTCAGCGGTACAGAATTTAGGTCAAATCGTATCTTCGACGGCAGTACGAAAGTTACTTGAACATGGAGATTTGGAAAGAGCTGAAAGATTTTTGGGTCGCAAATATTACGTACGGGGGCCTGTTCGGGTTGGTTACAAACGTGGCCGTCAAATTGGTGTTCCAACGGCAAATATCAGTCCTGACATTTCTTTTATTCCGCGAAAAGGTGTGTATTTTTCAAAAGTTTATTGGAATAATTTGGTTTTGCCTGCTATTACGAATATAGGATATAATCCTACTTTTGAAACGACTAATTCGTATTTAAAAGTGGAAACTCATATTTTTGATTTCGATCAAGATATATATGGTGAACAAATTAGAGTTGAGCTCAATTATTTTCATCGAGATGAAATGAAGTTTTCGGGTGTGGAGAGCCTTACACAGCAAATCAAACTTGATTTACAACAGGCTCGAAGCTATTTTGGGCTGTCTGCACAATGATTAATATCTACAAGAATGAAAACTATCGTCCTGATTTGATCAGCGAAATTATGAGCTCTGATCCTCATTTGTCTGAAGTTATCATATCGTCTGAATCTGGTTCGATTATGGATTTAATTAATAAGCAGCAGTACGATGTAATCGAGATTGATGATATAATGCTTAAACAATTAAAACCACATTTAGCTTTTTTGGGTTGGGGTTTAAGTGCTAGCAGTTCGTTTGATTGTTTGATTAAACAGGGGCAAGAGTATGCGCCAATGCAAATTAATGCAGAGTCATTTAGGCGTTATCTAGAAAGCACTCATCGTATTGTAGATATTCAAAATTGCGCAGTCTTAATTGGTGATTATATTTTTGTCGCTTCTTTTGCAGTGATGCTTGCAAAGCTTGGTTATACTAAGATTTATATTGTTTCTCAGGATAATATATTATTTGGTGAAGAAATTGAGCATCTAAAAAAAATCTTATTTGGTGTTCAATTAACACAACTATCATTTGATGAGCTGGCGACAATTAGGGATGGAGCAAGTATGCTTGTTCTTGATTTTAATTTAAAAGAAAACCCAGAGCTTGTTGAAATTCTAACATATTTTAATTTTCTGACCGAAGGTGCCATTTTCTTTGATTTAAATAGTTACATTGATGATTCTCTTGCGCAAGAAGCTGAAAAAGTTCAGTTGGATGTTGTTGATATCTCTGAACACGTTAAAATTAAATATAATATTATCAAAAAAAAATTGAATATCCGTTCTTAGGTCCAGTTACAAAAAATGTCACTTTAAGTAAAATGTTTCAAGTATGTCTAAACTTGGAGAAATTTTAACAAGACAGGGATTGATCAGGCCAGATCAATTGCAACTAGCTTTGCAAGAGTCAGCTAAGTCAAAAGCTAAGCTTGGCACCGTAATTGTCAATTTAGGTATACTTAAAGATAATCAAATTTTAAGAGCTCTCGAAAAACAATACGGAGTACCTGGAGTTGATCTTTCACAAATCGATATTGAGAGAGAAACGCTCAATCTGGTTGGTCGTGATTTTTGCGAAAAACACAACATAATTCCAATTTCTAAAGCTGGCACAACTCTTGTCGTTGCATTTGCAGACACAACAAATATTGAAGTACGTGATCAACTTAGATTTTTAACTAAGTGTAAGATTCAACCCGTTTTAGCAACTGATTTATCTATTGCTAATGCTATCGATAAATTTTTTACCGCTTTCAATCAGCAGTCAGCAAATTTTAGTGATGCAGGAGAAGATGAAATTGGTGTTGAAACGACATCAAAAAATGTTGAAATGGTCGATCAGGAAATCGATGCACCAATTGTTAAGTTTGTAAATGGCATTTTATTAGAATCAATTCGTCGCAGAGCTTCTGATATACATTTTGAACCATTTGAAAAAGTTTTCCGCGTGCGTTTTCGTGTAGATGGATCTTTACTTGAAATTGCAAGTACATCGGCGAGCAATGGTCCAGCTATTTGTGCGCGTATTAAAATTATGTCTAAATTAGATATTGCGGAAAAACGCCGACCACAGGACGGACGATTAAAAATCAAATTACAAAAAGACGGCAAGGAGATGGATTTCCGTGTCAATTCGGTTCCTGTCATGTGGGGCGAAAAAATAGTCATGCGTTTACTCGATAAATCTAACTTACAGCTTGATATGACTAAGTTAGGTTTTGAGGAAGATGATCTTAAGCTTTTCAAAAAATGCGTCAATATGCCACAAGGTATGGTTTTGATCACTGGCCCTACAGGTTCCGGAAAAACGACCACAATTTATTCCGCCCTGGCTGAACTGAATAAACCAGATGTTAATATTAGTACTGCGGAAGATCCAATCGAGTTTAACCTTGAAGGGATTAATCAAGTGCAGATGAATCCAGATATTGAACTGAATTTTAGCACTGCACTGCGCGCATTTTTACGTCAAGATCCTGACGTCATAATGGTTGGTGAGATCCGAGACTTAGAGACTGCTGAAATCGCTTTTAAAGCAGCATCTACGGGACATTTAGTTGTTAGTACTTTACATACTAATGATGCACCGTCGACAGTTATTCGTTTAACTGAAATGGGTATTGCTCCTTACTTAATTACATCAACAGTTAATTTAATTGTAGCTCAGCGTCTAGTTGGGAAAATATGCGAATCTTGCAAAGAACCTATTCAGGTTCCTGAAAATACATTGCTGGATCTTGGAGTAAGTCGAACAGATATTCCGCGCTTTAAACTCATGAAGGGTAAAGGATGTGCGACTTGTAACAACACGGGCATTAAAGGTCGTCTAGCGATTTATGAGTTACTACCAATGACTGAAAAAATGAAAGAGGCAATTCTTCGAGGTGCCACGGCAGGTGAGTTGCGTAAGCTCACTAAAGAAATGGGCATGCGAACTTTAAGACGTAGTGGTTTATTAAAGTTAGCTCGTGGTCAAACAACTATTGACGAAGTGTTAAATACTTCAATGAGAGATGATTAGGATTTTCTATGATAGATAAAATGTTGAGTAAAATTAAAGATTCATCTGCTCTTGAGGTTCAGTTTCGACTTGGTCATAAAACAATTGCTAAGATCAAGAATGAGTGGATTGAAATAGATCAAAATAGTTTGGGGTTATCGGAGTGGGAAGATCTAAAAGATTTATGTCTGACAAATTCTGACAAATTAAATTTAGAAACAAAAGGATTTGCACGAGGTGTTTTTAAATCATTTGATCAAAATTGGTCATTTTCTTTTGCTGAACATAAGGATTGTCTTAAAGCCTTTTTTGCTGTTATTCCTTCATTTCAAGTTGCTCAATATATTCAATCACCATTGTTTTGGGAGTATATTCGAAAAAAAAATGGTTTGTTTATTGTAACTGCTGAAAAAGGACAAGGTAAATCACTTGTTGTTAGAGATTTTATTAATGAGATGTCTAAGGATTCGCCAAAGCTTATAGCTATACATGGTCAATACTCGACGCTATCGATGATCAATATTGATTCGGTGATGCATTTATCTGAGGAAGTACTGACATGGGATTGTTCACATCCAATTTATGATGGTGTTGATCAAGTGATTGTTGATTTTAATTCGATTAAGAATTGGGATAAATGGATTAGATTTTGTGAAGAAGGTCGATCTGTGATCGTCACATTATCAGGGTTGTCTGTTGAAAACTGTATTGATTATGTGCGAACTCAGTTGCATAGCAATTATGAATTGTTACATCGATTTTATAAAGTACTTAATGGTATTTGTTATCAAAAAGTTGTTGGCGTCCGAGAAGGTGCTATTCATGAATATCTTCTTGTTAAAGATTCTGAGAGAAATAATCTTGTGACGCAAACATTTGAAAAATTTATTGATCACCTTCATCAAAATGAATCTCTCAAACAGCACTATCAGACTTTGAATCAATCAATCATTCAAGGTTTAGTTCGACGTCGCTTTGATGTTAAAACAGCTTTTCAAATTTCAAACAATCCCGATGATCTCGATTTACAACTTAAGAAGATGGGGCTCTAAGAATGGCGAAATTTCAATTTCAAGCAAGAACATTATCAGGTAAAGCTCAAGCTGGTTATATTGAGGCTAAAGATGAAAATGAAGCAAAAGTTAAACTAAGAGCTAAACAACTGATCCCGACAAGCTTAAAAGTTGTTATTAACAATCAAAGTCAAAAAAATGATTTTGGTGCATTGGCAGCATTTTTTGAACCTAAAGTAAAATCTAAAGATTTACAAATTTTCACAAGACAATTTGCAACTTTAATTAATTCGGGTATTCCGATAGTTGATTCTTTAAAGATTCTGGCAGATTCATCTGCAGATAAGATGATTAAAGAATCAGTTATTCAAATCAAAGCATCGATCGAAGTTGGACGCAAATTATCTGATTCTATGGCAAGTTTTCCACGCGTTTTCGATGGTTTGTATTGCAACATGATTAAAGCAGGAGAAGAGGCGGGTATTTTAGATACAATTCTTAATCGTCTCTCTACATATGCCGAAAAAAATGAAAAAGTTAAAAATCAAGTTAAAGGCGCAATGATTATGCCAATTGTCATTGTGGTTGCAGCTACAGTGATTATCACGGCTATTATTGCATTTATTATTCCAAAGTTTCAAGAACTCTACAAATCAAGCGGTAAAGAGCTTCCATATTTGACACAAATTTTAGTGAATGCATCACAAGGTTTGAGAGATCACTGGTTAATTATCATTGCTTCTGTTTTTGCATGCGTATATGGAATTGTTGCTTATGTGAATACGCAAGAAGGTCGCAAACAATTAGATCAGATCTTAATTAGTGCCCCGATTATTGGTGATGTTGTTCAGAAGTCGAGTGTTGCTAGATTGTCTCGTACACTATCAACACTATTAAGCTCTGGAGTAAGTATGCTTGAAGCCATTGAGATTGCAGCTAATACTTCAGGGAATACAGTTATTCAGGCGTCCCTAAAGTCATGCAAAGAAGCTGTTTCGTTAGGTAAGCCATTTCATCAGCAGTTGTCACGACAAAAAGCCATTCCTCAAATGGTCGCACAAATGGTTGCCATTGGTGAGCAAACGGGTTCTGTTGATACGATGTTAACAAAAATTGCAGATTTTTATGAAGATGAAGTTGAAAATGCAATTAGAGCAATGACTTCGTTAATTGAGCCACTGATTATGGTTGTCTTAGGTGGGATAATAGCATTTATTTTAGTTGCAATGTATCTGCCTGTTTTCCAAATGGGAGATACAATTGGTTAATCATTTTGAAAATGTATCAAAACAGTTATTGAGTTTGAATGTCCGGGATTGGAAGTCAATTACTGTTTTTTTATATTTCATTTTGTTTCAAATAGCATTTTTGATTCAGTTGCCATTTATTCAGATAGACTTTGTTTTACATTTTTATATAGCTAGTTTAATTTTATTTGGTCATCATTTACTCATTTATAAATTAGCACTAAGAGAGAATTTATTTTCGACAATTCTAGATATATCAGTATTTATTGTTTTGGCAGGACTACATCCAGTTCTTGTTAGTTTCAATTTAATAGTCATTTTGTTTCTACTATTTATTGCAGGATTGCAACTGAATCGCTTAGAAAATATGATTATACTTGCGACAAGTTCAATTCTTTTTTCAGCTATGAACTTATTATTTTTTAAATGGGAAGGTTTACAAAATTTATTTTCATTAGTTTTGTTTAATTTTTCATTTATTGTCGTTAATTTTTTATCACAATACAACAAAACAGAAATTATTAATCTACAAAATGAAATTAACCTTGTTACTGAAAAATTGCGTTCACAAGAAGAATTTTCACATATTTTAATGCAAGAGATGCCATCTGGGTTAACTGCTTTAAATAAATCAGGTCAACTTTTGTATAAAAATGACAGTTTGTCTCGATATCTAAATCTTGAAGAGAGTGATATCAAAAATTTACAAAATTTAATTCAAGATCGTAAATCATCTGAGATTTACTATTTTAATACAAAACTCAATCAAAAAAAAATCTATGATATAAATTCAGTTGAATATTTTGATCACTTTCTTAAAACGCAAGTGCAACTATTATTAATTAAAGACGTTACTGAAGTCAAAAATTTGCAAGACGAGATCAAACAAAAAGAAAAACTTGCGGCTATAGGACAATTGGCTGCCGGTATCGCACATGAGATTCGTAATCCATTAGCTGGTATAAGCGGCAGTATTCAATTGCTTTCAAATGAGACCAAAAATGATGATGATTTGAAACTTATGAGAATCATCAATAAAGAAATAGATCGTTTAAATAATTTGATTACCGAATTCTTAGAATATTCAAAACCAGAAAAGAGACCAGATCAAAAGATTGATATATCTTTTATTATGAATGAAGTTTTGCAAAATATCAAAGCCTCAAAAAACTTGCCTTCTCAATTGCAAATTCATGCTCAAATTCAGACTGCATTTATCTATGGTTTCTCAGATAAACTTAAACAAGTATTTTTAAATATTGCTATGAATGCTATACAGGCTATGTCAGATCAAGATCAGCCAGAGTTATGGGTTTCTATTAAAAATGATTTAGATACAGTTATAGTCAGTATAAAAGACAATGGTTCAGGAATGAGTGAAGAAACAAAAAAACGAATATTTGAACCATTTTATACTACAAAATCAAAAGGTACGGGACTTGGTTTAGCTATTACTCATAAGGTTCTGGACTCACATTCAGCCCGTATTCAGATTGAAACTGAATTGGGTAAAGGTACAGATTTTATTATTACATTTAACAAAGCTTAAAAGGAGTTTTATGAAATCACGAATATTAGTTGTTGATGATGAAGAATCAATACGCGAATTTCTGGAAATAATGTTAAAAAAAGAAGGGTATGAGGTTACGACAGCAGAAGATGGCGCAAAAGCAAAAGAAATTTTAACAAAAAAATCTTTTGATATGGTAATTTCTGATTTACAAATGCCTAATATGACAGGGATTGAGCTTCTACGTCACGTCAAAGAAAGTTATCCAGATTTAGTGTTCATGATGATTACTGCTTTTGGTACGACGGAAACTGCAGTCGAAGCCATGAAGCTTGGAGCTTATGATTACTTAACAAAACCATTTAAAATTGATGAAGTTCGTTTAAATATATCAAATGCTCTACGATCAAAAAACCTAGAGACGGAAGTACGAGTTCTAAAGAAAGAACTCGTTAAAGAGTATTCGTTTCAAAATATGATCGGCAACTCCGAGGCGATGCATCAAGTATTTAATTTAATTCAAAGAGTATCTCAGGCGCCGACTAACGTTTTGATTACTGGTGAATCTGGTACTGGTAAAGAGGTCATTGCCAAAGCCATTCACTACAACGGTCCACTTAAAGATAAGCCTTTTGTTACAGTCAATTGTGGCGCTATACCAGAAAACTTAATGGAATCTGAAATGTTTGGTCACAAAAAAGGATCATTTACTGGTGCGATTGCCGATAAGGCTGGTCTTTTTGAAGTTGCAGATGGTGGTACATTATTTCTTGATGAAGTTGGAGAATTGCCAATGTCTATTCAGGTCAAATTACTCCGAGCGATTCAAGAGAGAATTATCAGACGTGTAGGTGCTACTGAGGACATGAAAGTTGAAGTTCGCATTATTGCTGCTACAAATAGAAATTTAGAAGATATGGTATCTAAAAATACTTTTCGACAAGATTTATTCTACCGATTAAATGTTATTAATATCAAATCTCCGCCACTCAGAGATCGTTCCGAAGATATTCCATTGCTAGCAAATCATTTTTTAAAAAAATACAATGATAAACTCGGTAAGCAAATTGCTTCAATTTCTGTTGAAGCAATGGATATTTTGAAAAAATACAATTATCCGGGTAATGTCCGTGAACTCGAAAATATGATTGAACGAACTGTTGCGCTTGAAGCGGGCTCGACGATTTTACCGGAATCATTACCACCAATGGTCAATACGAGTACTGGTCGTAAAATGGCCTCTTCAAACGAAATTGAAATCGGTGATGAAGGTTTGGATCTTGATAAAGTCATTGGTCAGATTGAGAAAGAACTTTTAATTAAAGCCATTCACGCCTCAAACGGTGTGAAAAAGAAAGCTGCAAAATTGCTTAAGATTTCATTTAGATCAATGCGCTATCGAGTCGAGAAATATAACCTTGGTGTTATGGGTGATGATGAGCTGGATGATGAATAGCTAAAATAATAGGGGGGATATTCCCCCTTTATTTTTTTGACTCTTCGACAAGTTTAGTCAGAGGCTCTATTTTGTACTTTGATTTTAAAAAATGTATTATTTTCTTAGCAACGATTGGTGTTTGCGCATTTGTTTCTTGAAATGAAATTATTCCACCTTCGTGAAGTTCAATTTGTTTTTTTGTTCTTTCATAGATTAGTTCAGGATTGCGATCATGCCAATCAAAAGTATCAACATTCCAGGAAATCATTTTCATTTTTTTACTTTGAATTAATCTAACAGCGTCAGACTCAATATCACCACAATTTGCATAAGGACATCTAAATAAAGTAGGTTGTTCACCTGTGACTTTAACGAAATCATCTATAGATCGATTAACTTCTTTTGTGATAAGAGATCTATCCATTTCGAATAGCGTTGAATGAGAATATGTTGAAATCGCTTTAGTGACAGTTAAGTCTTTCTGGTTTTTGATTAATGTATTGTGTTTTTGTAAATTCTGACCTGTCCAAAAAAATGTTGCAGGAGTAGCAGTCGTCTTGAGGTTTTCATAAAGTAAGCTCGTTGTATTAATATCTGGGCCACCCGAAAATGAGAGCGACCATTGACCAAGAATAAAATGCTCACCTGAAACCTGATATTCATCTTCAGTTAAGTTTTTAATAACGTCTTCATCTTCGAGTTTTGACAAGTACTCGTTCCAGCTTGTATTAATGAGTTCATTAGAGCCATTTTTAAATTTTAAATTGTAATTATCATCAGTTTTTTTAATTGAATCATTATATTGATCAACTGTTAATTTCAAAAATGTATTAAGTTCAGGTAGATAGTTTGGATTATATTTTGCACTTTTCCTTTTGAAATCAGAACTAACAATTTGAAGTTTTTCAGCAATCTCTATAACAGGTAGCTGATCAGCATCTTTATTCCAAGAAGCTCTCAACCAGAAAGGTATTTTAGCAAGAATCCATTTTGATTCTCTTTGGTGTACTGATGAATCATCATGAGCATTAACAAGTGCGATATTATATAATTTAAGCAACTCATCCATATTTTTTTCTTTGAATTCCCAAAGAAGATTGTTTTCGATATGGGCTTTTTTGAGTGCTTTTTTATCTGTTTTGTCAATTTTACCTTGAGACTGTTTTTTTGAATGAAGTTCACTGATTAAACTGTCAAAATTATTAATTTTGTGTGTTACAAAATAATATATACTGATTTGTCGGTCGACTAAATTTTTAAATTTATTCAATCTTTCATTATCATTTTTGGAATTCATGATTTCATTAAATAGTTTGATATGTTTATTTGTATGATCTTGAACAAATGTAGCATAAGCAGGTGATCTTTGAGGAGTTGAAGCAGTAGTTGTTTCGACAATAGTAGATTCGATATGTGTTGATTTAGCTTCGTTTTGGACTACAAAATTCGTGTTCTCTTTAACAGTTTTATTTTGACAACTAAAAATAAAAAATAAAATTAAAATAAATGTAGCTTTAAATTGTGAAGACATATATGTTTCTCCGCTATTGCCTAAGTCTTACTTTTGGCCACTACTAACCTCAATTGAGGCTCGATTTGACCAGTCAGAATATTGCAGTTGTCCATTGTTAACAGTTTCTGTTCTGACTCTCCAAAAATATTGACCTTTATTAAGCTCATCTTGTAATAAAAGTTTATTTTTTGGCGTCGTATAGCTTTTAAAAATATTTCTAAATTCAGAGTCGCGCGCAATTTCTACTCTAAATTTTGAGTTTTTGTTACTCTGTCCCGACCATTTTAACCAAATATATCGACCTAATCCTTTTTGAAAAAAATATGTCATGGCTTGATATGATTTTTCAATAGATGGGGCTTTAACATCAAAAATTCTATTGTAAATAATTTCACCAATGTCAGATGAAGAGCAAATTTGTCGATCTTTTGCATTATAAGCACTCACACGGTAATTGTATCTACCAGATGACGGAACTTTTACAATACTAGAGGGTGAACGTGTTATAATTTTTTGAGGATTTTTAAATTCACTATTTGAATCAATTTCAACGATGTATTTCTTTGCGTTAGGAACTTCACTCCAATTAATAGAGAAATCCTTTTCGGTTCCGCGATCTTTGGGAGACTGAGCATAATAATCAAAACTTTGTATTTTATTGTTTAGAGAAATAGCAGGATAGTTATATTCAATAACAGCAATGTTTGAAAAATCACTCAGGCGATCGTCAAAAGTTGATGATTGTAATCTATAATATACTTTTTCTTCGCCCTTTATTTTAATGACCTTTTCTGTCTCAATAGTTTTAAATGTTTCATATTTTTTAAATTCCGGATCAGTTGAGACTTGTAGAATATACTCATCAGCCTCTTCTACGGGCTCCCATTTTGCGACCGGCAATCGATTCAATGTCACATCAATTTTCGATTTCATTTTTTTTATTTTAGGCGCTGAAAGTGGTTTGATCTCAGGTTTGAGTAGTGGTTGCTGAGGTATCACTTCTTCGTTTTTATTTTCAAGATTTTCTGCTAAAGTTGTATTTTCTAGAGCAGGGGGCTCTTCAGTTAACTGTGGCTCCGGCTGTTGTGTTATTGTTTCAACTTTTTGCTCTAGATTAGGATTAACAGGTGTTTGTTCTGCCATTGGCTCTTGGTTAAGAGGCTCTTCCGGAATTTCTAGTGGTTCGGGTATCATTGGTTCCGCAGGGACAAAGTTTTTATCTCTGGCTGCTAATTCAGCTAAACGTAGCTTCTCTGCCTGCTCTTCAGCAGCTTTATAAGCTGCAGCTTTTTCAGCTTCTAGACGTAAAATATCTAAATTAACTTGTGGTTTTTCTATAAGTGATATTATTGGAGGTGGTGCAATTATGATGGGTTCACTTTTTGTAGTTTTTGTCAGAACTTTGTTATTGATTTTAACAACACCTTTTTCAGATTTAACTTTAATCTTACCACAATGATTTGATTTCCCGATTTCTAAATCGCCTTGGCTAGATTGAATATCGAGAGCTTGTCCGCAATCGTCCAATACAAGTTGTGTTGGCAGATTCTGTGATTTTAAGGAACCATACTCAAGATTAAGTTTGACCTTTTTATTTTCAGTATTGAATTTAACGAGTGAATTAGATCCAATTATGATTGATTTTCCGTCATTAAATGAGATTTCAATTTTTGAATCTGGGCCAACAAATAAGCTATCTCCATGATCAACTAGATCTTCAATCTGTGCGTTTGACCAGAGAACATTTTTAGAAGAACGAACGCGAGCATCTGACTTAACTATTGTAATTTTTCCGATTGAGTGGTGACTTGAGCGTTTATTATTATTAATTTTAAAAAATGAATAGTCATTAACCAAAGCAAAATAGCCAATCACTATCAATGATAAACAGATAGCAGTGGTGTAGTTGTCTTGAGTTAAAAACTTTCGCGATGTCATAATTATGATATCGACAAATTAAGTATAAACATTAACTAGACTAAGGATAGGGAGGAAGGTTTTTATTTGTAAATTAATTGTATATTTTTTGTACAATTAAAGAAAAAGCATTTAGTCTAGTCATAATTTGTATTTCTTAAGTTAAGTCTAAGCTGTTGCTATCCGAAAATATAATCGTGAGTAACACTGACGCCTTAACATTTTTTTCAGACTTATACGATTCAATACAGGATCCAGTTTGTATTTTTGATCTTGATGGTCAGGTATCCTACTGTAATGAAGCATTTTCTATAGTTACAGGAATTTCACAAATTCGGTTGTTAAATAAAAAAACTACATTTTATAACTGTTTTAAGTCTGTCGATGATTTACCATTTGATTCCAAGAAAGTCATTGAATTATCACAAATCGGTGGAATTAGTATTTTAAAATATGAAACTAAAAAAGTTATGCGTGGTCTTGGCCAATTTTCAATAAAGAAAGTCAATTTGCCAGGTTTTGAGAATCTGCTGCAATTTAATTTTAAAGATTTAACGATTGAGGAAGATCTTGTTAGAAGTTTTAGATTTGAATTAGCCTCACGAAATAAAAAAATAGATGAAATGAATCAACTGCTCGAAATTTTTCAAAAAATTCGACTTCTTGACGAACCATCGCTGATCATCAAAGAGTTTATGAACTACTTGTTATCCTCAACGCAGTTTATAGCTGCTGCAAGTCGCATTAATAATAAAATGGAGATAATATATACTCTTAAAGATTCTGAGGGGCACAGTGTTGTTGAGTCACGTCCAAGTTTTGAAGAACTCAAAAAAGAAATTGAAAATCACATATCGACGACTGTTGTATCGAAATATCAAACGCATCGTTCATCAGTACCAAATGCGACAGATTATTATTGTTGGTCTATTGTTCCATTCAAATTAGCGACAAGTGAATTACATGCTATATTCATTTTTGATTCGTTTGAACAGCTTAATCGTTTTTCGCATCAATCTGCAATTATATTAAGTGAACAATTAAATTTAATTTTAAATAACCTAACATTAAAAGAATTGTCTTACACTGATGGTCTTACTAAATTGCGAAATAATTTGTTTTTCAGAAAAAATATCGAAGATATTTGTTCAAAAAATCAAGAAGTACAATTAATTCTGTTTGATGTTGATTTTTTCAAAAAAATTAATGACACCTATGGGCACCCAGGCGGTGATGCTGTTCTCATGTTTTTAGGAGAAAAAATTCCGCAAATAATGCAGAAGACCAATCCGGATCATAGTCTAGCAACAATTGCACGCGTCGGTGGTGAGGAATTCGCTATTCTAATTCCAGGTAAAAGTTTATCATTTGCACAAGAGTTTGCAGAAATACTCAGATCTGAAATTGAAGAGGCAAGTGTAGCTTTTAATGATATACAAATTAAGTTTACAATAAGCTTAGGGCTTTCAAGTTGGGACTTGAGTCAATTTGGTTATTCGCCAGAAGCAGTTAAAAAACTTTATAAAACTGCTGATGATGCTCTATATAATTCAAAACGAACAGGTCGTAACAAAGTCAGTGTGCTTAATGTGGCTTAGTCTAGTCTGATCTAGTCCAAGTTGATATGCCTTTGTTGTTAAACTAGAATTTAGTGTAATGAATTCTTCAATCCGACGAAAAATTATGCTTTTACTGAGTTTGACAAGTTTTTTGTCGTCAGCAGTTTTTCTTGTATATTCTGTTAAAGTTTTTGAAAGAGATAAAATTGCTTACATTTATGATAGCAATAATGTCTACCTGGAAACAATAGCTAATCAATTTAAAAACGAGTTAAAATTATCATCTGAAATAGCGCGTAATTTTTTATATGAGTATCAAAAAAACAAGAGTTTTAGATCTGGTGGTAAAGATAATTTAGAAGACGATTCTTTTTTAAAAGGTATTTATTTGGTTGATGTAACACAAAGTCCACAGTTACTAGATAAAGTAACGATACAATCTGAAATAGGCTTTAAAATCACTGAGAATAAAGATTTTATTAAAAATCTGAACATTTTACGTTCAGAGTCAAAAGTTATGTTTTTAAAAAGCGATTTTGTTTTCATCGCAGAAATAGTCTATGACTCGAATGAAAAAATTGCCTTAATTACGCAATTTAAATCAGATGCTCTGAAAAGTTTTTTTGATTCAAATAAAGCATTTCAGTCTTTTTTAATTAATTTGAAAGGTGAGGTTCTTAGACAAACTGATGATCTCATACCAGGGTATTTAGCGCAAAATTTTCCTCAAATTGGTCAAAAAATTGAAACAGTCAAAATGGGAACGAGTGAGGTAAATTCAAAAAAAGATGAAGTATGGCTACTTTCATCATCAATACTTGGAGTAAATGATAATTATTTGATGACATTAACAAATAAAGCAGAAGCCTTTAGCGTCTTAACATACTTAATAAATAAATCCATAATCGTTTTTTTAATGGTGCTTTCAGGAGTTGTTTTAGTCAGTCAAATTGCTTCAAAGTACATGACTCAACGAATTCTTGAGCTATATTTAGCGGCAAAACAAATTATTGCAGGTAACTTTAAAGTTAATGTTGATGTTAAAGGTCATGATGAAATATCGCTGTTATCGCAAACATTTAATAAAATGGCTGTAGAAATTGTTAAATTACTTGATGAAACAGCTAATAAAGCTCGTCTCGAGTCAGAATTAAAAACAGCACAAGCTGTCCAGCAAACACTTTTTCCGCAATCTTATCATAAATTTGAATGTGGTGAAATCCAAGGCGCTTATCAATCAGCTTCGGAATGTGGTGGTGATTGGTGGCACTATTTTGAAAATGATAAAACAGTGTGGTTTTGGATTGCTGACGCGACTGGACACGGTGCTCCTGCTGCTTTGATAACAAGTGCGATTAAATCTGCTGTAGCTATGGTTGAAAATTTAAAGATGGAACCTAAAGTTGCGATAGAGCTTGTTAATAAATCTATTTGCCAGGTTTCTAAAAATAAAATGATGATGACATGTTTTTTGGGGGTTTTTGATAAAAATACAAAGTTACTTCATTATGTTAATGCTTCACACGAAGCTCCACTGGTTTTAGCAAATCGAAAAGATTTAAAGAAAAAAGATCTAGTATTTTTAGATGAATCAAAATGTAATCGTCTAGGGCAGTCGATAGCCTCAGAATATCAAGTGGCTTCATATCAATTGCAACCTCAAGATCGTATTTTTGTCTATACTGATGGTGTTCCTGATATTCGCAATAAAAAAGAAGAGTCGCTGCAGGAAAGAGGCATGTTCAAAGTTGTTTTAGAAAACCATAATAAAAGTCAAAATATATCTGAGTTTGTGGAAGGTATTCAAAAGCAATTGGATATATTTCGAGAAGACACAGAATTAATAGATGATGTGACTTACTTTGCCTTGGACTTTAAGTAGTTGGGATCGCAAATGTATAAGTTAACTAATGAAGAAATTCAGCAAGTAAAAAAATATATTGAGGATAATTTAACTGAAGCTGAAAAGTACTCTGTCGATGTAAATAAATTATCATCGGATAAATACTATTTGGTAGCTAACGATTTGACACCGATCGAAGTGCTTGAATATATTTTGTTCAAGAACATAAAATGTCTTATCCAAAATTCTATACAACAAGTATTTTCAAAAATAAATATACTTCGAACTATTGAAAAAAATAAATCATTGTTTTTTGATAGTGCAATTTCTTTTGTTGAAGGTGATATCATGATTCAAAAGTTTACATCTCATGATGATCGTTCGATGATTTTAGAAAACTTTTTTCTATTCAATAATCTTGATTTAGAGACAGTTAAAAATCAAAATTTATATCAAGTGACCCAAGAACTTGTGATGAATGCACAAATAGATGCACCCAAGTATGCAGCAACTGAATCAGATAAAGTATCTTCTGTTATTATTGAAAAAAACGAATCACATAATTTAGTCGCGATTTCAGTTATAGATGAATATGGATCACTCAATATAAATAAAATGCTAGATAAAATATATAAAGCACATCAGCAAGGTTTCCGAGAATCTATGACTGAAATAGGTCATGGAGCAGGTTTAGGTTCCGCGATGCTTTATAATTTCGTTGATAGTTTATTTATAGGTTGTATGCCGGGTCAAAAAACTCGTGTTACGGCCATCATGCCATTGGGATTATCTGAAAAAAAAATAGAACAAATTCAAAAATCAATATGCATAATAGAGGTTTAAATGTCAAAATTACAATTTAATGTTCAAAATGATAATCAAAAAGCAACCATCAATTTGTCAGGACAAATTGATGAGTCTTTTCCGCCAGAATTGCTGGCGATTAAATTTGGTCCCGAAGTTATTATCAATTTAGATCAAATTAAAATGATCAACTCTTTAGGAATACGTGAATGGATCAAATTCATTGGCGTGCTTTCGCAATCTAAAGTTGAATTTATTAAATGTCCCAAAATATTTATTGACCAAGTTAACATGGTTCAGGGTTTTATTACACCAAACTGTAAAATAAAGTCATTTTATGTGCCGTACTTTAATGAAGATACGAGTAACGAAAAAAACGTACTCTACGCATATGGTCAGGAATATGGGGATGGTTTCTTAAATGTTAAGGCTTCAATTGTAGCTGAAGATGGTACTGAATTGGAAATAGATGTTGTTGAACAAAAATATTTTAAATTTTTAAAGGTTTAATGAGAATTAATTACTTTATAATTACATTTTTATTTTTAAATATGGCTTTTTCAAAAGAAAAAGTTGTCTTGCCGTTTACATTCTTAAATCAGTATTTCGAGTATGAAGTTTCAGATACAAAAGATGTCATTATATCGGATCGAAAAATACCATTTGGAACCCAATATGTTCAAATCGAACAATCTCAATTAGTTATTGCAACAAATGATTTTTTCAAATCTTCTGTTTGGAATGTTTATTTCAAGGACGCCTCTGGAAAAGTTATCGATAGCCTCAAAAAAGTTAATTTAGATACCGACTTTAAGAGTGATAACCTAAAAAAATCAACAATAATCAATTCAACATCAGTTTGCTTAATGTCAACAAATAGATACACGCAAGCAATAGTCTGTAAATCATTAAAAGCTGATGCAAATAATACTAAACCACAAGTTTTTATTAATGGAACTCAGACACAGAATAACGGACGTATTATTTTAACACAACCTAACGAAAGAATTAGTCTTGAGATTCGGCAGAATGCCTTTGAACTTATTAAAATTACTACAGTCAAGAGGTTGTTTTTACCTTCAGAGATAGAAAAAGACAGCTCTAAAGAAATGTACGAAATTAAATTTTATGACTTAGTTGATAAGACATTTTCATGGAGTGATGATATAGCTTATGAACAAGAGTCATTCACTATTCCGAACGATAATTTAATTTTAGTTAAACAAGATTTTTTTAATAAAGATTATTCTAAAAAAGATATAAAAATTACATATTATAAGCCAGTTATACCACGCAAAAGTATTAACAATATGTTTGCTATAACACCCTATCTAACGTTTTCGAATTTAAATGGAAATACAAGTAGTCAAAATTTGAATTTACAATCAAAAATGGGTTTTGGGGTACGAGGTTTTATTAATTACGAATTTGATAAAAAAAATGAAATCTTTGATTATTTTAAGTACTTTGATTTTATGTCATTTAATGGAAGCTTTAAGAAAAGTGAGTATATATCATCGCTCAATTCATATACTATAAATAACAATGATACATTTTTTTATAATTTGTCTGCAGGTTTAAGTAAAATCGTTAATCCAGATTTTTATTACGGACCATACATAAACATAGCAAAAGACAGCACAATTGATAAAACATCTGCTTCACAACAAATTGGTTTAGGATCTATGTTAAATTTAGATATAGGTGCTCAGTTTCATTACGTTTTATATGAAAAAGGAAAGTTTCAAAGTCACGTTTTTTCAGGATTAGGGTTGATGTTACCATCGCAGTACTCAGATGAATCCACAAAGCTATTTTCGCCAAGATTTTATATCCAATCAGAAGTGGGTTATCGTGAACTAAACTCTGCATACTTTATTGGATTTTATTATGGATATCGCCAACAAGAAACCTCATCGCAAAAAATTAAAGATCAAAATTTTGATTATATTATTAACTACACAGTTTATTTTTAATTGGTAAACATCATGGAATCACTCAAAATGAATACGTATAAAGTTAGCATAAAGATAAGCGATCAGTATTCCATTCAAAAAATAATTTTATCTTTTCAGATTGATAGTTGTGTATATGCATAAATTGATTGTATTAACTTCATTGGTCATAAGTGTCAGTGTTTCTGCAAATCAAATAGATCAAGATAATATTAATATTATTGAATACGAAAAAGAAATAAATATGAACCCAACGAATACGCCAACTAGACAAATGAATTATTTGCAAGTTGGTTTAGGGGTCGGATATGGTATTGTCCCTCATTATCCCGCGTCTGATCAATCGAGTTCAAAAAGTTTAGCATTGCCAATAATTATTTACCGTGGAGATGTTTTAAAGTCTGACCAAGAAGAGGGAACTCGAGCAGAACTGTATACATCGCGTGAGCTTGATATCAACATGAGCTTTGGGGCACGGTTTTCAAATGACAGTAAAGATAATCGAACACGCACTGGTCTGCCTGATTTAAATTATATTATCGAGGCAGGTCCAAGTCTTAATTATAAAATTTTAAGAGAACGCAAAAAAAGGCTATTCACATTGCAAATTCCATTTAGATTTACGACAGAGACCAACTTTAAGAAGTATAATTATTTAGGTTTAGTGTTTGAGCCCGAAGTTAAATTACAGTTTTTCAATGTTGGTGTCGAAAATCTTAAATTGACAAGTTCGCTTTCTTTAGAATTTTTTAGCGATCGTGTTGCTAATTATTTTTACGAAGTTGAATCAAAATATGCGAATGCAGATCGTCTTGCTTACGCGGCGCGCCCTGGGTTTTCAACAATAACTATCGGGCAAAGTGCGACATACGATTTTAAGAATTATAAGTTTGTTGGCGGTATAAACTATAACGATTATTCTTTTTCTGAAAATAGAAATAGTCCCCTTTATAAAACTAAAAATAATTACAGCGTGTTTACGGCTTTAATCCTATTTTTTTATGAAAAATCGTCCTACAAAGAGATGCAATAGCGCCAATCAGCTCATTTTGTTGGCATAGTGCTGTTTGAGGGTCTTGAATTTTTTGACTCAATTCATAGTGTTTGCGTCTACTAGAAAATTCTATTTAGATAATATCTCAGATATAACCATAAACATAACGGAGATTCACTATGAAATTATTCATCGCTTTATTGGCCACTTCTTTATTTGTTGCATGTGCTTCAAATAAAAAAACTGACACAGTCGCAGTAGCAACTACGACTGAAACTAAAACAGAAGCTAAAGCAACAACAGCAACTGAAGCTACAAAAGCTGATAAAAAAACAGCTAAAGCAGCAAAAAAATCAGTTGTTAAAACTGAAGTTGCTGAAGCAACAACAGCTTCTGAAGTTAATTGTACTTCAGCTCAAGATGCTCGTAAACTTGCAATCGTAGCTAAAAATTCAGGTTGTGAATTACAATACACAAAAGCTTCTGAAACAAAAACAATCGCATCACAAATTATTGGCGATGCTAAATGTAAAGAAGTTTTAAACTCAGTTAAAGGTAAATTAACTGCTGCTAATTTTGAATGTAAATAATCATCATCAAAGTTGAAAGCAAAAAGCCGGGTATTGCCCGGCTTTTTTTTTACTTATTTTTGAACTGAATTCACCATTAAATCTGCAACCATCTGGCTGAATTTTGCAGGGTTTGGGATAGGACTTCCTTCTGTCAATAAAGCTTGGTTGTATAAAATTTCAGACCAATTTTTCTGCTGGTCATCATTAGCCACTAGCATCGTTTCAAAAATTTTATGATTTGGATTAATTTCTAAAATACGCTTTGAATTCATTTCGTGACCTTGTCCCATTTGAGCAATGATTTTTTGCATCTGGGCAGACATATCATTCTGCGATGATACAAGGCAAACAGGTGTATCTGTTAAACGATCAGAAATAACAACATCTTTAACGTCAGAATTTAAAAAGTTTTTCATTTTATCAATCAAAGATGCAAATCTTTCTTGTTGAGCTTTGCGAATTGTTTCTTTTTCTTTTTTTTCTGATTCTGAATCTAAATCAAGACCTTCTTGAGTGATTGAAACTAGTTTTTTATCTTTAAATGAAGTTATACCTTGTGTTACCCATTCATCAACAGCATCAGTCAGTAATAAAACTTCGTAATTTTTTTGTTTTAATTTTTCCATGTATGGTGAATTTTTAAGCAATTCAATTTTTTCACCCGTCATAAAGTAAATATCTTTTTGCTCTGGCTTCATACGAGAAACATATTCTTCAAGCGAAGTAAACTGGTCTTGATAAGTCGATTGAAATAAAACAATTTCTTTAAGTTTTTCAATTTGACTTGGATCAGTCGGAATACCTTCTTTAATTGTTGGGCCGAACTCTTTCCAAACCTCTAAGTATTGATCACGATTTTTAGTTAGCATATCTTTAAAGTGGCCAAGCAATTTAGAAACAACATTTTTACGGATTTGATTAATGAAGCGATCTTGTTGAAGTAATTCGCGTGAAACATTCAGTGATAAATCACTTGAATCGACAAGACCTTTAACAAACCGGAGGTATGGTGGAAGTAAATCTTTACAGTTTTCCATGATGAAAACGCGCTTAATATATAAATTCAAACCAAATTCATGATCTTTCATGTAGTAATTAAATGGTTTAACTTTAGGAATATAAACGAGAGTTGAAAATTCAACATTGCCTTCAGCTTTGTAATGTATCCAGCTTGATGGTTCTTGATAGTCATGAGTTAAATGTTTGTAAAAATCTTTATATTCATCAGCGCTGATCTCAGATGTTGATTTTAGCCACAAAGCTTTTTGTGAATTGAGTGTTTCATCTTCAATTTTAGTTTCAGTTTCGGTTTTAACCTCTTTGGTCATTTTGATTGGCCAACGAACAAAGTCGCTATATTTTTTGACTAATGATTTAAGTAACCATGTATCAGTAAAATCTTGCCAAGTTGAATCTTCATCAGTTTCTTGAGTGTTCGTTGACTTAGCTTTTAAATGTAAAGTAATCGTTGTTCCGTGACCCTCTGCACGAGGTGCTGTTTCAAGAGTGTAGGTTCCATCACCAGTTGATTCCCAAATTGTACCAACTGAAGTACCTGCTTTTTGCGTATGTAGGGTAACACGATCTGCGACCATAAACGCCGAATAAAAACCAACACCGAATTGGCCGATAAGTTCTGGTTTTGATTTCATATCTTGATTAAGCTTAGAAAATGCTTTTGTTCCAGATTTAGCAATTGTACCGATGAACTCAGTGACTTCTTCTGGGCTCATACCAATGCCAGTATCGATAATTTGTAATGTTTTGTTTGTTGCATCTGGTTTTAAACGAACATGTAGATCATTTTCGTTAAATGTAACGCTGGTGTTAGTGAGACTTTGAAATTTTAATTTATCGATGGCGTCCGAAGCATTTGAAATGAGCTCGCGTAAAAATATTTCTTTTTGCGAATAGAGAGAATGAATGACAATATCAAGTAATTGCTTAATTTCAGCATTAAAGCTTTGCGTTGTTTTAGACATAAAAATCACTCCTTTAGTTAAAATTAAATGCCAACTAAAGGTGTGATTCTGTGCAATTTTGTCTAGTTTGTTAAGTTATATTTGGAAAAATTTCGTCAATTTTTTTAAGCCATTCATCGGAAACTGTCTCTGTTTTAAGCTCAGAGGCTTGTTTTCGCTCTGTTTCAGCTAATAAAGTCGACAAGTACCTCTCTGTATAGCTTGGAATAATGGTAACTATTTTCTTGCCTTGGTTTTCGGGTTTGGCCGCAATACGCAAAGCTGCAACAACGGCAGCACCTGAAGAAATACCCACAGGTATGCCTTCTTCTTTGATTAAGCGTCGGGCCATTTGCAAAGATTCATCTGAAGACACAAGCTCAGTATTATCGATTATTTTCTTATTTAGAGTTTGGGGTATAAATCCAGCACCAATGCCTTGGATTTTGTGAGGCCCAGGTTTGCCCCCGCTAATAACAGGTGATTCAACTGGTTCTACTGCGATTATTTTAATAGATGATTTTTTTTGTTTAAGGATTTCGCCAACACCAGTGATCGTACCGCCAGTGCCAACACCTGACACGACAAAATCAACTTGTCCGTCAGTATCATTCCAAATTTCTAAAGCTGTCGTTTTACGGTGAATTTCAGGGTTGTTAGGATTTGCAAACTGAGACGGGTAAAATAATTTTGGATTGTGTGCACACAGTTCAAACGCTTTAGCGACTGCGCCACGCATCCCATTAGCTGCAGGAGTTAAAATGATATTAGCACCTAAAAGAAGTAACAATGTTCGTCGTTCTTGCGACATTGTTTCTGGCATGACAAGCGTTAGTTTATATCCTTTTGCAGCGCAAATAAATGCTAAAGCGATTCCGGTATTACCTGAAGTGGGCTCAATAATTTCAGTACCAGGTTTAAGAGCGCCAGATTTTTCTGCGGCTTCAATCATATTTAATCCGATACGATCTTTAACTGACCCCAATGGATTAAAAAATTCGAGTTTTAATAAAATTTCTGCAGGTAAATTGTGTCCAATTTTTTTCATGCGAATAAGAGGAGTGTTGCCGATTGTCTCAGTAATATTGTTGTATATTTTCATAAACGTTAACCTTTCTGGTTTTTAAGAGTTTTATTGAATTGATTTAAAAAAGATTCGATAACCCATAGAGGACCTATTAAAAGAAAAAATAAATCTTTAAAGAAAGAGGGCTTTTGACCTTCGATTTTGTGGCCGATAAACTGACCAATCCAAGCGAGCACAAAAACAATAGACGATATAAGTAAGATTTTTTGACTTGGTACAAATGCTATAAAAATAAAAAATGGAATCAGCAGTAATGAGCTCATGATAATAACTTTTATATTTTTAAATGTGCTGTAATAAGTGAGAGATAGTAAAATAAACAAAGAACTCCAATTCAAAGCATACATATATTTGAAACTTGGTATAGTCCATAAAATTCCAAGCAGGCTCCACTCGATAAGTGGTACACATATTTTATGAATAACTTGGTTTTTTTTGTTTTGATGTGAGTCTGAATATTCGTCTAGTAATTGATTAAGATTAGTCATCATAGCCCTTGATTTAAGATTTATTATTTTATGCTAGTTCCGTATTGTCTTATTGTAAAATAAAGAATTACGAGTGCAATTTAATTATAATTTGAATAAATTTTTTCAACCTGTGGGTCTTGCGTCAAACTGACAGGTGTAATCAGTTCATCATTCAGAACGGCTTGCCAGCATTGATCAAAGCTAAGTTTTTTATTTTTACAAACAGGATGTTTCTTCCATCTTTTTTTGACTAAGCCTTTAACAACGGGATTATCAGTTTTAAGACTTGCTACTTTTTGGTAGTGTCCAATTTTTATTTGTGAATCGTTAAAAGCATAAGCGACAAGTTCGCTACAGTAGATTTCTTCATTTTGTGAGTTAAAGGCAATATCATATGGTCGACCTATATATTTAATAGCATTCTCGATAATTTGTTTTCTTTGTTGAATTGTAAGACCTTTATAGCGATAAACTTCATAACGGTCTAGTCGTCCGCGATTTATCCACTTTGCGAGTGGTGTGCGACTGACTTTTGAAATAGCTTCAACGACATAGAATTCGTCCTGTTTTGTTCTTTCAATTAAGCCGACATGGCTCAATACACTTTGACTAGCCCACATTATGGCATAGGATTGATTTGATTTAGAAGTGTGAAAAATAAGATCGGCATTTTGTAGTTGATTCGGGTTAAATTTAACCTTAGATGCAAAAGACATGTCACAAACTAATAAAATAAAGAGCGATAAATAAAAGTAATTTTTTTGCATCATTTTTGAATCTGCGTTTAGAGTTTGCAATTAGCGACCTGTGTTTGAGCCTCTTGGTGTAACGCTTGAATTTGAAGTTGCCGACAATTCGCTTTCTGATTTACAAATTTTGCCATCGAATTTAGCAACTTCGCCATCCAGTTTAACAACAGTTTTTTTATTTTCTCCAGATTCATCTTCAATAAGTGTATGTATCGTTAAAGTAAGATTATTATCTAGAGTTTTCGCATCAACCATTAAAATAGGATCGTGCGATAAGTTTTTAAGGACAGCTGTTTTTCGACTAAAATCAACATCATTTCTGAGTACGCATTTTTTTTCATTGTAAATATACGGTGGAAACTCTTTATCTGTACATCGAAACACATTAAGAGCTTTGCCATTCCAGGTTATTTTGTAAATACCAGAAATAATCGTTTGTACGCTCTCAGTTTTTTTGTATTCAGTGCTTGTGTAAGAGTACCCTTGTGTTTTGATTGTTTTTTTGGGACACTGATTTTGCGCGTAAATTGGTTGAATCACTGACATGACAAGAAAAATAATACTTGCATTTTGTAAGCTATACATATTGAAAACCTCTTACGAATATCTATTAATTAGACCATAATTCAAAGAATATATATATGTTCAGCTGTTTTAATTATTATGAAACTAGACATTAGTAAAGTTGTAGTTAATTAATATGTTCGCCGTGACCTATTTTGTCGATTGAACTATTTCTATATAGATATAAAGTTCAAAAATTCATTTAAAAAATTAAACGTGAATTGATCAGTCCAGGATTGAATTCATATGAATACTCTGTAGTCTTTTAAAGATGTTACGGCTTTCATGTTTCTTTGTGATTTTAATAACTTTATCTGCTCGAGCAGAAATTGATCCTCTTTGTTATACCAAAGGGACATGTCAAGACGGCAGTGGTGATGGCCGAACATATTCTTCAGCAAGCCCATCTACAGGCAATTCAATCCGATTAAACCCAGCAGCTGTGCCAACTGAAAAAGGTTTTGGTTTTGAAGTTCTATATTACGATGATGCTGATTTGTCTATTGTGCAAGGTTTGGGTAGAGCTGGTGCTGCATTATCTCCAGCCAATAGCGAAGAAACTTTTTTTGGGCCTCCTTCAATTGAAGAGAGTGATGATTATTTAAAGCGTAAAATTGAAAATAGAAAATACGAAAGTCAAACATACACATTAGCGACCGCTCTGAGGATATATAAGAATAAAAAATCTGGCCTATCAAAATTTGATCTAAATCTTGGTTTGATGGGAAAATATAATAAACACACCGCCAAAATATCGCCAGGCTCTGGAGTAACAGGTTCGTGGGGACCTGTCCAGTTTGGTTACTCTTACTATATTGATGAAACTCAATTATCACTTGAATTGGAAAAAAACGCTCGTCCTGAGGCAACAAGATACAATGTCCAGTCATATAATATAGGAGTTTTTTTAGCCTCAATCATTCTAAGTTACTCGAATTTACAAATGAATCTTGTAAATGGTCATCAATACGCAACGGACTCAATTTGGATGGGAAGTTTATTCTATAGACGGACAATTTTTAGTTTGGCATGGCGTTCAGAAAATAGTCAGCGTCAGTGGTATAACTCAGAGTTAAAAACTCTTGAGGACAGGCTTACAAAAAATGATTATTTTGTTGGATTGCAGTTCAAAGCAACTAAGAATCTTATGATTGGTACATTTTATAATTATTATTTATTACGCGAAGGCTCTTTGTCTGCCACATTGTTTTTTTAGTTTTTATTTCTTAATTTTAAACCCTTGCTGTCGTAACCCTTTAATTCGATCATCGATTAATTTAGAAATTCGTAGAGCTATTTTGGCACGCGGATGTTGATCAATGATCGTTTCTGCTAATTGATCTTTTTGTTGATGAATAAGTTCAATGATCGATAGCATTCGATCTATAAATGTCCCTTTTTTAATTTCTAAGTCTTCTTCGACTTGTGTAAACTGATTAAATCCAATTTGTGAAAAATCGTTCCGATCACCAATTTTGAAAGAGAAGTTTTTCTTAAGTTGTGGATATAAAGCTGTACAGAGCAGATCATAAAATGGTGCCAATTCAATTTTATGATTGATCATAAGTAAAGATAAGTTTTTAGAGTGGCTGTCATTATTGCCAATCAGTAAGTTAAAGCAAATCCAGTCGAGATAACTAAATAAATTCTGCGATCTATTTTTTATAGAGACATTATTTTTGATAAGTCTAAAATTGTCTTTTAGGCTAGGCCCACCTTTTTCTTCGTATTTAAACTCACTCACAAAGCCTTGAGCTTGGCAAAAATCTTGTTGGTGGATTCTCTTAATTGTATTTTGGGGGGTAATTTTGCGATCATAACGTTCTGTCACAAATAAAGGTGTTTTGGGATGTTCTACGATAAAACAATCAGCTGTATTAAGCCCAATAGCTTTGGCTAGTTGCATACAATAGTATTCATTATAGACTGAATCTTTAACACCAGATCTATTGATTGGAATTTTAATAATATGAGTACTAGGCTCACCTGAAGCCGGTAAGTAAAATTTTTGTTCTCTGTAAATGGCGACAAACTTATCTTGAGCCCCAGCGATGGATAAATAACCATGATCCATTTGAGCGATAGTGTCTGCAATAGTTGCGTTATCAGCGATAGCTTTAAAAATGGTTGTTAAGTTTAAAAGTTTTTCTGCGCGAGGTTTAAGTGATTTTTCAGTGTTTTTTTTATCAGATATAACTATGGCACCTGCGCAGTCAGAACCAAACTCATTTAAAAAATTAAATGTGCCTTTAGCATCATGGTTTTTTTCAAGAACATCTCTGATTTTTCCCTCGGGTAATAAGTTTTCAAAATAAGATAGAGTTATTTTATTACCAAAAGCTTCTTTTTGTAGAGGCATTGATAAACTTAATTGAAAACGATCGGCATGTTCGAGCCATGTTGAACTGTAGGTGAATGTCGATTGCAGTTCACTATCGCGGCGAATAGTTCCTATGTGTATATTTTCATAATAGACATAGAGATAATCAAGTGATTGAGGTTTGGTCTTATTAAGAGGCATTAGTCTTCAAACTCCAAAACAATTTTAAATCCTAAAACTTGGCCAAGCTTTAATAACGTTGAGAGTTTAATTTCTCGCTCGCCACCATTGCTTTCAAATTTACTGATACCATTGGTTGATAAGTTGCAAAGTTGTGCGAGTTCAGTTTGAGATATTTCAAGTTTCTTTCGTCGATCTGCTAATGCTTTAACAAGCTTAGCGGTTGTTGTAATTTCTGTTTTCATTGAAATCATCTCCCTTTAGGGAGATAATACAGGTTGCTCGGTGTTTTTTCCAGATTTTTCTCCCAAAAGGGAGAAAAATCTAGCCTTTTGTATCATTTCGACAGTAAATCTCCCTGTGGGGAGGTTTACATGGCTGTCCCAGATCATGTGGTGTTAATTGTGAGTTAAGCCAACATAAATGGTTATGCTACGTACCCAAATAATATTGAAGCTAGAAAGGTCATTGAAAGCAAAATCAATGCGCTGATTACAAAAATTAGTGGAACCTAGGCTGGCTATCGCAGTGTCGAATCTCTATGATCACAAAGCCACCGGAACTGATGGAATCTCGTCACCCGGAAATGAAAATTTAAATTTTAAGGAAAAATAAAGAAAACTGATCCCATTCGTACCGACCCAACGTGTGGGTTCGAGTACTGTTGGAAATGGTGCCTCGGGCCGGAATCGAACCGGCACGGGATTACTCCCACAAGATTTTGAGTCTAGCAAGTCTACCAATTTCATCACCGAGGCACGTTAAATATTTCTAATAATTGTGAGTCTATTTAATGGTACCACCCCCATGTGTTCAAGTATTTTTTTCAATGTCGTGTCTTTTATGGTCACTTTTTATATGTCTGATCAAAAAAACAACTTTTTTGGTTATGATGCAAATGATCAATATTTTTAACTGGTTACGAGAATTGCAAGAAACTACAAAATAGCGCCGAAACTTGGCACCTGGGTTGCTATTTGAATTTCTTCGGATTTTAAAATTTTTTTTAAAAGTCTTTTTAAGGGGAGATTCTATGAAATCATCATATTTGTTAGCGGCAGCTGTGTTAGCTCAGTTAGTCGTGGGTCAAATGAGCTACGCTCAAAGCCAGGAATTAAATGCAGAGGTCGATGCTGAAATCGAGCAAATGTATAAAACATCAAATGTTGGGTCGACGCAAGCACCCGTTCAGGTTCAGCAGCAGTCAACGCAACCTGTTGTAACCCAAACTATATATGTGCCCCAACAGCCTGCTGTTCAAAAACAACCGGAAACACAGGTCGAAAGCTCTCCGTTAACTAACTCAAGAGCTGATTCGATACGTCGCGGTCGTCAAGAAGAAGAGTTACGAACAGAAACTCGTATTGTTGAAAAGCTTGAACAAAGCCGATTAGAAGATGAGAAGAAACGTGCTGCTGTTTTGTTTGGAGATAAATTTGATACTTTACAAAACCAGCAACAGCATACACAAACAGTTCAACCTGTTGTAGCCCCGGTCGTTCAACCGGTTCAAGTGCCAGTACAGGCGCCATCTTCGCAAGTTCAACCTGTAATTATTAATCAGAATGAATCTTTAACTCGAGACGCAGTACGCGAGGAAGTGCGTGCGGCTTTATCTGAAGATCATGACGCTGTTGTCCCTGCTTTTGAACAAAGATATTTCTCTGCAATTGCAGGTATTGGTCAATATCCAGATGTGCAAGCTATAAAAGGGAATTACTCTTTAGGAGCAGCTTTTGGTACACGATTTGATTTTTTTCTAGTTGAAGGTGCATTTGTATTTTCTAATTATTCTGTTGAAGGCACTTATGGATATGGTTCATTTGCACAACCATTGATTGCTGACTTTGATATGAATCAATATCAAGGGATCGTTTCTACAAAATATCAATTGCTTGGTGGATTTGTCAGACCAGTCGTTGGCGGTTTAATATCTTATTCTTATCGTGAATATGCGCTCAGTCAGCAAAATAATTATTTAACAAACTATTATGGTTTAAAAGGCGGAACTTCGCACGCGGTCGACTTAGGTCTTATTGCTGGTGTCGATCTCGAATTTAATAGTAAAATGTCATTTGGTGTAGACATGAAATATATGTTTAACATGTCGAGCAAAATCAGCGGAAACGTTGTTTCTGGAATTCAGACGCCTGAAAAGTTACAGTATTTCACAACTGGCTTGTTTGCGCGCGTAAATTTCTAATACGAAATATTTTTACATAAGTAGAATCCCAAAAAGTCAGCTTCGGCTGACTTTTTTTTTGACCTAGGTCGTAATTATCAGTGTAATAACAATTATGTCTTTTCGTTTTTTTGTAATAATCATTTTTTTAGGTTATGCCATCAAAGGTCATAGTGCTGAATCAGTCTCATCGGTGGCGAGCCAAGAAAATGTCGGTCGCATGTCTGATATGATTAAAGTTCAAGAAATGCTTTTTGATTTTAACGGGCAAGCTGTGACGACTTTTGATTTTAAGTTGTTTGTCGAGAGCTATCAGAAAACGAAAGTTTTTTTATCAGAAGATTATTTAAATTTGATGAAGTCACAAGAGGATCAATTTTTAGTTTTAAAGCTTGTTCAGAAAGAAGCCGAGCAATTGGGTTTGGATTATGATTCAGATCAGTATAATCAGGTTATTAATTCTTTTTCTAAAAGCGAATTAAGAGATCGGGATGTAATTGAGTTAAAAGCACAATTGCGTACAATTAACTTATTGGGTTTAAAACAAAGGCAGCTACAGGATAAGGTAACGCTGCTGGGATGGCTGCAAGTTTTGAAAAGAAAGTATTTGCTTAATGTTAAATCCGAAGATTTTAAAACTAGACTCTCAATCCGCATCTAAAGCAGATTTTAAGTACGAAATGCTCGAGATGCTGTTTGTACATGTTGCGCAAAATGTAGAAAATCCGTCATATTTTAATTGGACACCGGATTTAATTAAATCAGAGCTCGATCAAAGTCGGTTTTTTGTATTGGATAATAATGACGATTTTATAGCTTTTTTAGCTTTTCGTGAATCTTACGATATTTTTGAAATAATGGCATTGGGTGTTCATGAACAATTTCGACAAAATGGATTGATGTTACAATTAATTGATGTGCTAAAAGATGAGGCTCGCAAAGCGTCGAAAAGGATTTTGCTTGAGGTTCATGCCGCGAACCAATCGGCAATTCGTTTGTATGAAAGGTCTCAGTTCAAATGTATTGGGCGTCGTTTAAGATATTATAAAGATTCAGCAGATGCACTTTTGTATGAATGGACCCCTTAATTGCGTATTAGTGCTTGAATTATCAGTTTGCCTTTATTGCAATCATTTGGTAGGCTGTAAACGAATTGGGCCGAAAGCCCAATTTTTTTTTGCTCGAAATGTTGTAGGTGCATTTCAAAATTAAGGAATTCTATATAAATGAGTGGTCACGTAGACAATATAAACTGGATCGAACAAATTCAAAAAGTTGCCCATGATATTGCGTTAGCACAAGGTTGTGAACTTTATGACGTTGAAGTTGTTGGTGCAGGTAAAGGTCGTGTTCTACGTGTGTTTATAGATAAAGCTGAAGGCGGCATTGGGATTGAGGATTGCTCAAACGTATCTAAAGGACTGAATGAATTTCTTGATCAAAATGAGAACTTAGTGCCTGGGGACGAATACCAATTAGAAGTTTCTAGTCCAGGCCTTGATAGACACTTGCGAAAACTTTCACATTTCACAAAAGTCATCGGGCAAAAAGTGTTTGTTCAGTTAAGTCAAAATTTAGGAACGCTTGGAGCTCAAGATAAATCTTTAGTTAACACTAAAAAGTTTGAGGAAGTCTTGGCTGCGGTTGACGGAAATCTATTGATTTTCCAGTTTAAAGTTGAAACTGTTAAGATTCCACTTGAAAAAGTAGAAAAGTCTAAGTTGATTTTCGAATTTAAACAAAATGCGCCCAACAAATTGGCACCCAAGGGGCACAAAAAGAAGTAAAGAATTTTAAATAACACCTTGTCTTATCTTGAAGTGAGATGAAGTGATTAAATTGACGGAGTTAAAATGGCAGAAAAAACATTAAACGTACATGATCTTGCAAAAGCTATTGAACAAGTTGGTAAAGATAAAGGTATTGATAAAGATGTTATTGTTGATGCGGTTAAACAAGCCATGTTGGTTGCTGCTCGCAAGAAATATGGAACTTATCGTGAAATTGAAGCTCAATATAACGATGATACTGGTGAAGTTGAATTGTTTGAGTTTAAAGAGGTTGTTGAACGTGAAAAGTTTATAGATGACGAAGTTGAAATCCCATTAGATGAAGCTTTGAAGCTTGATCCAGGTGCTCAGTTAGACGATTCAATAGGTATTAAATTAGAATCAAGTGATTTGGGTCGTATTGCTGCGCAAACAGCTAAGCAAATTATTTTACAAAAAGTACGTGATGCTGAACGTGAAATTATTTTCACTGAATTTGAAGAGCGCAAGGGTGAAGTTGCATCAGGTATTGCTCGTCGAGTTGAGAAAGGTGCTATCATAGTTGATTTAGGTCGTACTGAAGCACATATTCCACCTCGCGAACAAATTCCAGGCGAAGTGTTTAAACCAGGCGATCGTATTCAAGGTTACTTGTCGGAAGTTCGTCAAACAACTCGTGGACCTCAAATTATCATGTCACGTGCTGATGAAAGATATCTAGTGAAGTTATTTGAGATGGAAGTTCCTGAGATTTATGATGGTGTTGTTGAAATTATGTCGGCAGCTCGTGAGCCAGGACAACGTGCTAAAATTGCAGTTCGTTCGAAAGACAATGCAGTTGATCCAGTTGGAGCTTGCGTTGGCATGAAAGGCTCGCGTGTGCAAAATATAGTACAAGAACTGCGTGGCGAAAAAATTGATATCGTTTTATGGGATGAAGATATCACACGTTTTGCGTGTAATGCTTTAGCTCCTGCTGAAATTTCAAAAGTTTATTTAGATGAAGAGAATAAAGAAATGGAAATTGTTGTTCCAGATTCTCAATTATCATTAGCTATTGGTAAAAAAGGACAAAACGTACGTCTCGCTGCTAAATTAACTGGTTGGAAGTTGGATATTATTTCAACGACTGCAGTGCAATCTCGTACAGCTGAATCAATTTTCAATTTAATGTTGTTGCCTGGTATGACTGAGACAATGGCTCAAAATATTCTTCAATCAGGTTTTGGATCTTTCCAATCTTTGGCAAAAGCTAAGGTTGAAGAAGTGATGAGTATTCCTGGTTATGATGATCCAGACAAGGCACAAAAATTAATCGGTGATGCGTTAGCATTAATTGCTAAATATGCAGAGCAAGGATTGCAAGTTCCAACATCACCTAATGCACAAGTCGTAAAAGATAACTCTTCAATGAAACAAAAAGCTGAAGAGCAATTAAAAGCTGAATTGTCTAAGTTAAAACAAGACGAACAGTAGTTATAAATAAAGAAGAAAAGATAAGGGTAAATCACGCGTGAGTAATCCAAAAGTTTTTGAGTTTGCAAAAGAAATCGGAATGACCCCATTAGCTTTAATGGACAAAATTAAAGAATGGCAACTTCCTATTAAAAATCACATGGCAGAGCTCAATCCAGATATGTTAGCTCAAATCAAACTGAAGCTGAATCCAGCTGATGAAGCTCCAGTAGAGGAAAAGCCAAAGAAAACAGCAACTCGTAAAGCGGCGGCTCCTAAAGCAGTTGCTAAGAAAACGGCAGAAGGTGTTGCTGTTGCGGCTGATGTTAAATCACCTGTTATTCGTCGTAAAACTAAAGATGCAGAGCCTGTTGTTGAGACAAAAGCTCGCGTGATTTCTAAGCCTGAATCAATCGTCGAGGTTGAAACACAGGAGATTGAGGCTGCGCCTGTTGAAGTTGTTAAGCCTATTGTTAAACCAGCAGTTGAAAAAAACGAAGTGGTTGCAAAACCTGAAACAATGCAGCCGGCAGTCGTAGCATCTTCACAAGTTGCAAATACGGTCGCGCAAACGACGACAATTCCGGTACAGCCAACTGCGGCAGTTTCTCGTAAAAAAGAAGTAGCGATTGGTGACAGTGGCGTTTCAAGTTCAACACAAGTTGCTTCGAAAAGAAATATTATTGGCCGTATGGATTTAAGCCGTGTTCAAGCTCCTCCTGGCGCAACAAATACAGGAACTGGTGGATTTCAGCGAGGCCCTCGTCCACAAGGCAGTGGCGGTTTCTCAGGTCCTCGCCCGCAAGGCGGCGGTGGTTTTTCGGGTCCTCGCCCATCTGGATTTGGTGCTGGTGCCGGTGCTGGTCGAAATATTCGTCCGGGTTTTGTTGCTCAAGCGACATTGCCTGACCCTGCGCAAGCTGCTTATGAAGATGATGCCAAGCGCGATCTTGAGAAAAAAGCGCGTAAGTTTTCTGGTGGTGGCGGATTATCTGCTAAGGAGAAAGAGCAAGAAGAACTTTTTGCTAACTTTAATGCTGTTGAGTTTAGAAAACGTGAAATGGTTTTCCAGCCTAAGAAAAAACAAGCGACTTTAAATCGTGAAGCGATGAAAACACAAATCACGACACCTAAATCTTCAAAACGTGTTTTGAAAGTTAATGGTAAAATTAAATTAGCAGATATGGCTCAAGAAATGGGTCTTAAAGCTGCACAAATTATTAAAGAACTTATGAAAAATGGTGTCATGGCAAACATGAACACTGAGTTAGATTTTGATACTGTTGCATTAACAGTTGGTGAATTTGGATGGGAAGCTCAAAACGTCTTTAAAACTGCTGAGGAAGTTGTTGTAGAGACAGCTTTTGGTGACTTAGAAGCCGAGAAAATTATTCGTCCACCAGTTGTAACTGTTATGGGGCACGTTGATCATGGTAAAACATCATTACTTGATGCCATTCGTAATGCAAAAGTAGCTGCTGGCGAAGCTGGTGGTATTACTCAGCATATTGGTGCTTACTCAGTTAAAACAGAAGACGGAAGTCTTATTACATTCTTAGATACTCCAGGCCATGAAGCTTTCACAGCTATGCGTGCTCGTGGAGCGAATGCGACCGATATCGCAATTATCGTTGTTGCTGCAGATGATGGTATGATGCCTCAAACAGCTGAAGCGATTAATCATGCTAAAGCTGCCGGTGTTCCGATGATTGTTGCTGTTAATAAAATTGATAAACCTGGCGCAAACCCAGATCGTATCAAGCAGCAATTAACAGAACTTGAAATCGTTCCTGAAGAATGGGGTGGTAACACGATATTCTGCGAAGTCTCTGCGCTTAAGCATACTGGTATTAATGAGTTGTTGGAAAACATTAAATTGTTAGCTGAGGTCGCTGAATTAAAAGCAAATCCTAAGCGTTCAGGAACTGGTCTGATTATCGAAGCTAAACTTGAAAAAGGTCGTGGACCGGTTGCGACAATATTAGTTAAAGATGGTCATGTTAAAATTGGACAGTACATTGTTGCCGGAACAATGAAGGGTCGTGTGAAATCTTTAACAAATGATAAAGGCGAGCGTGTTCAAGAAGTCACTCCGGGTATGCCGGCTGAGGTTTTAGGTTTAGAAGGTGTTCCTTCTGCGGGTGATCGTTTTGATGTTGTTAAAGATGATAAAACTGCTGAAGAAGTTGTTGGTATCAGAAAAGACATAGCTCTTAAAGCACAAGAATCTCAGAAAAAAGTTTCACTTGAAGATTTATTCTCTAAAGTTACACAAGGCGAAGTTAAAGAGTTTAATATTGTTTTGAAAGCTGACGTTCAAGGTTCTCTTGAAGCTATTCAAGGGATGTTAACAAAATTAACTTCAATGGAAGTCAAAAATAAAGTTATCCACGCCGCAGTTGGTGGTGTAACTGAGAATGATGTTTTGTTGGCTCAAACCGCCAAAGGTGTTGTTATTGGTTTTAATGTTAGACCAGATGGTAATGCTCAGGCCAAAGCGAAACAATTAGGTGTTGAGATCAGATCCTACTCGATAGTTTACGAAATGATGGATGATATTAAAAAAGCGATGCAGGGATTGCTCACTCCGCAAGTTATCGAGAAAGTTATGGGCTCTGCAGAAGTTAGAAATACATTCAGTGTTCCAAAAATTGGTGTTATCGCAGGATGTTTTGTCACGAATGGTAAAATCCAACGATCAAATATGTTGCGCTTAGTTCGTGAAGGTAAAATCATTTACGAAGGTAAAGTTTCTTCATTAAAACGTTTCAAAGATGATGCAAAAGAAGTTGCCGATGGTTTTGAGTGCGGTATTGGTATTGAGAACTTTAATGATATAAAAGTTGGCGATACAATCGAAGCTTACATCAAAGAAGAAATTGCGCGTGAATTAACGCCAGTAACATAAATTAGATATAGGGATGAACTGCAATGAAAAATATGGGTGATGGAAGAAGAGTAGCTCGAGTTGAACGCGAAGTTCAGTCGATTATATCGACTTTCATCATTCAGCGTTTACAATCAGAGTTACCAGGTTTGATTACTGTGGCCAAAGTTATGATTCCAGCTGATTTAAGATCAGCTAAAGTTTTCGTAAGTCTTTTGCAAGCGAACATTGATCAAGAACAAGCTGTTGACTTACATCCTGAGCGTGCTGAAAAAGCTGGGAAAAAAATATCTGATCTTGATCGATCTATTCAAATTTTGCAATCATGGGCACCTGATATACAAGATGAGATTGGGGCTAAGTTAAATATGAAATATTTGCCTAAGCTTACTTTTTATCCTGATGAATCAACTAATAAAATTTTGAAAATTGAAAAAATACTATCAGATATCAAAGGACCTAATTCCGTCGGCGATGATGATTTAGATGACTAAATAATGAATCAACAAATTAAAGCAAGAACCAATCTGCATGGATTGCTTTTGGTTGATAAATCTTCAGGGATGACATCTCATGATGTCGTAAGTCGAATCAGAAAAATAGCTAAAACAAAAGAGGTCGGACACACGGGAACGCTTGATCCATTGGCGAGTGGATTGATGGTTGTTCTCTTGGGTGAAGCGACAAAACTCAGTTCAATAGTCACTGAGGGTGATAAGTCATATCTTGTTGAGTTGTGTCTTGGAATAGAAACGGATACTTTAGACATTACTGGCCAGATCATAAAACAGAGCTCAGTTAATTTAGCACCTGAATTCGTTATCGATACAGCATTAACATTAAGTGGTGATTTTGTTCTGCCTGTTCCGTTATATTCGGCTAAAAAAATTGATGGTCGTAAACTCTATGAATATGCTCGCGAAGGTTTAGAGATACAGATTCCGACAAAAACTATGTCTTTTTGGGGTGTTGAAAACAAATCCGAACCTAATCAAATAAAAGAAAATAAATACTCGTTTCAGATAAATTGTTCAAAAGGCAGTTTTATTCGTTCATGGGTTCGGCTTTTAGGTGAAAATTTAGGCTGTGGAGCCGCAATGACGGCTTTGCGTAGAACAAGTTCGCATCATTTTAATTTAGAAAACGCTATGTCATTAGAGTCATTATCTGAGCAGGTTCTCAAAGATGATTTTAAAGTTGAGAAAAGATTATTGCCTATAGTTGATGCAATCCATGGGGTTAAAGTTGTTAAGGTTTCAGGGCATGATGAGGTTTTACTTAAAAATGGCCAGATAAGCCATGATTTAAGATCTAAATTGATAGTTGTTTTTAATCCTGACCGAGATCAATGGGTGTTTGCGGTATCTAAAGAAAATAAAGGACAGGTATTAGCTATAATTGGTGTAGAGCCTGGTCATGGGTTTAAAATTAAACGTGGTTTTAAATACTGATTGTTTGGTCTACGATAAGTTTCTAACTATTTAAAAAATCTAAGTTTTTTTATTTGCATATTGGGTTATGAGTTGTTAGAACTAAATCCTTATTGTTCTCAAAAGGAAGTCAGCCATGACGCCACAAGGGAGTGATAATTATAAATTTCTATGCAAATAGAAATAGAACTTTTAAATAAAAGGGAGTCTTTAATGGCAATCACAAAACAACAAAAAACAGATATTTTAAAAAAATTCAAAACAGCTGAATTAGACACTGGTTCTCCAGAAGTGCAAGTTGCATTATTAACAGCACGTATTAACGATATGTCTGTTCACTTTCAAACTCATAAAAAAGATAATCATGGTCGTCGTGGTCTTTTGAAAGCAGTTAACCAAAGAAGAAAACTATTAGATTATTTAAAGTCGAAAGATACGACTCGCTACGAAAATCTAATTAAATCGTTAGATATTCGTAAATAAGCAAAAATTGAAAATAAAAAGAAAGGGCCCGCAAAACGGGCCCTTTGTTTTTGGTTTTAATGGATGAATTTAGTCAGAAAGTATATTAGAATTTTCAATAAGATATAAAAACAATAATTATAAAATAGATATGCAAAAAAGAATATATATCTATCATAAGATTAAGGAGTACACCTATGGTCAACACAGTTACGACCTCAGTTGCAGGGAAGCAAATTACAATCGAAACAGGCCGTTTAGCAAAACAAACAGATGGATCAGTTTTAGTTACATGTGGAAATAACATCGTTTTAGTCACGGCTGTTTCTAGTAAAGAAGCAAAACCAGATGCTGGTTTTTTTCCATTAACAGTTGAGTTTATTGAAAAATATTATGCTATCGGAAAAATTCCAGGTGGTTACTTCAAACGTGAAGGTAAACCAACAACAGATTCAGTTTTAAGTGCACGTATTATAGATCGTCCAATTCGTCCACTTTTTCCGGAAGGTTATTTTAATGACACGCAAGTTGTTGCAACAGTTTTAAGTGCTGACGGATCTTTTTCAGTCGATGTACTTGCATCATTAGGAGCTTCGGCTGCTTTACATATTTCAGATATACCATTTAATGGTCCAACAGCAGCTTGCCAAGTCGCACGCGTTAACGGTCAATTTATTGCCAATCCGACTCCAGAGCAGTTAGCTAATTCTGATATGGATATTATTGTATCAGGAACTAAAAATGGTCTTTTGATGGTCGAAGGAGAAACTAAATTTATTTCTGAATCAGATGCTTTGAATGCTTTAAAGTTTGGTCATCAATCAATTATGCCATTATTGCAAATGCAAGAAGAATTACGTGAGAAAACAGGTTCAAAAGCAAAACGCGCATTTACACCACCAGCGATTGATGCTGACTTTAGAACTCAAGCTGAAAACTTATTAAAACCATTAATTGAAAAAGCATTATCAATGAAAGTTAAACAAGATCGTTATGCTGCTGTAGATGCGGCAGTCGCTCTTGCTGTTGAACAATTTGTTAAGCCATTAACTGACGATAAATTAAAAGATCAACGTAAAAAAGACGTTAAAAATATCACTGAAGACGTTAAGTACAAAGTAGCACGTTCAATGATTTTAGATCGTGGTGCACGTATTGATGGTCGTGATTTAAAAACAGTTCGTCCTATTGCGTGTGAAGTTGGTTTATTGCCACGTGCGCATGGTTCTGGTTTATTTACTCGTGGTGAAACACAATGTTTAGGAACAGTCACTCTTGGTACGGCTGATGATGAGCAATCAGTTGAAACACTGAATGGTACAGTCAAAAGAAAATTTTTATTACATTATAATTTTCCTCCGTACTCAGTGGGTGAAGTGGGTCGTTTTGGCGGGCAAGGTCGTCGTGAAATCGGTCATGGTAATTTAGCAGAACGTGCTGTTAAAGCTATCGTTCCAGATCATGCGCAATTTCCGTATACTATTCGCATTGTGTCTGAAGTTTTAGAAAGTAATGGATCTAGCTCTATGGGATCTGTTTGTGCTGGGACATTAGCATTATTAGATGCAGGTGTTAAAGTTAAAGCAAACGTAGCTGGTATTGCAATGGGTCTTATTAAAGAAGGTAACCGTGTTGCTGTGTTAACAGATATCTTAGGAGATGAAGATCATTTAGGTGATATGGATTTCAAAGTTGCGGGTTCTTCTCAGGGTATTACAGCTCTGCAAATGGATATTAAAATAGATTCAGTCAGTTTTGAAGTTATGGAAACAGCTTTAAATCAAGCGCGTGATGGTCGTTTACATATTTTAGGTGAGATGGAAAAAGTTATGAAAACACCTCGCGGTCAAATGTCAGAGTTTGCTCCACGCATTGAAACTATCAAAATTAAAGCTGATAAAATCAGAGAAGTTATTGGTTCTGGTGGTAAGACAATCAGAAGTATTACTGAACAAACAGGTGTTAAAATCGAAATTCAAGATGATGGAACAATCAATATTGCGTCATCAGATCCAGCAGCAACTCGCAAAGCTATCGAAATTATCGAAGGCATTTGTGCGGAAGCAGAAGTTGGAAAAACGTACAAAGGTAAAGTTATGAAAATAGCTGAGTTTGGTGCGTTTGTTGAAATTTTACCGAACACTCAAGGCTTATTGCATATTTCTGAGCTTGCTAACGAACGTGTTCGTCAAGTGACTGATGTAGTTAAAGAGGGCGATGTTGTTGATGTTAAAGTTTTAGAGGTTGATCGTTCTGGTCGTATCAAACTTTCTCGTAAAGCATTGTTGCAATAATTTAGATATCTAAGTTTTTAAGAACTTTAGAGACATGAGAGCAGAAACTCAGTTTAAAAAAACAATATTACCTAATGGGGTAAGGGTGGTGAGTGAACATCACCCTTATTCTAAATCTGTATCCCTGGGGGTATGGATTGCGACTGGTACAAGAGATGAAGATTCTCAAGATATCGGACTTTCGCATTTTGTAGAGCACCTTGTTTTTAAAGGTACTAAAAAGCGTAACGCTTATCAAATTGCGAAATCGCTCGAATCATTGGGCGGGGATTTAAACGCTTACACAACTCGTGAAAATACAACATATCATTGTACAGTTTTAAAAGAAGATTGGGCTATAGGGTTAGAAGTTTTATCGGATTTAGTTTGTAATATGAACTTATCTAAGAAAGATTTCGAACTGGAGAAAAAAGTTGTTCTTCAAGAAATTGCCATGAGCGATGATACTCCGGAAGATATTATTTATGACTATCTTTTTGAACATTCGTATAAAGGTCATCCACTTGGTCGTCAAATTTTAGGAAAAAGCGAAACAATTTCAAAAATGACTTTAAAAAAAGTTTTTGATTTTTATAAATCATACTATCAAGGTCATAATTTGATAGTGAGTGCCGCTGGACCAATTGATCATGATGCTTTAGTTGTCGAAGCTCAAAAACTATTCAAATCACGTAAATCAGTTAAGTTCAAAAATAAAAGACGATCTCCAAAATGGAAAAAAGCACGTGCTTTTTATGAAGATGAATCAGAACAAGTTCATATTCTTATGGGGATGCCTGCAACAAGTTTTTTTGATCAATACCGCTTTGAAGCATTCATTATTAACTCTCTTTTAGGGGGAGGAATGACTTCAAAACTGTACCAAGCTGTTCGTGAAAAGCAGGGTTTAGCCTACAGTGTGTTTTCTGGTCTGAATACGCAAACAGATTCAGGTAATATCACAATTTATGCAGCAACAGATCCCGCTAAAGTTAAAAAAGTGATTCAAATTATTAAAGACGAAATGCTTAAAATTAAAAAAGAAGGCCTCAAAAAATCTGACATTGAGCTTTTTAAAAAACAAGTTCGCGGTCAGCTTTTAATGGGATCAGATGATATTGAAAATCGCATGACTTCACTTGGTGTGAACGAAATGATTTTTGGTGAGTATCGTTCAGTTGATTCAGTTATTAAAGAAGTTGATGCGATCAGTGAAAAATCAATACGAGAGTATTTAAAAAATCATTTCGATTTAAATCAAATGTCAGTTGTCTTGATGGGTCCCAAATTAGCTGAAATCCAAGATTGGGTGACGCAATTAAATTTTTCTAAAAAATAAAGGATATGATGATGAAAGTTAAAGTTAGAGTATGGCCGCATTATAAAGGTGAATTGCCAGCATATCAATCTACAGGAGCAAGTGGTTTTGATGTTCGTGCGCAGCTCGATCAGCCTATCGTTTTAAAACCGATGGAAAGAGCATTGGTTCCGACAGGTTTAACTTTTGAAATTCCAAATGGCTTTGAAATTCAGGCTCGTCCGCGTAGTGGATGGGCTGCTAAACAAGGTTTAACGGTTTTAAATACTCCGGGAACGATTGACGCTGATTACCGTGGTGAAATTAAAGTTATTCTTATTAACTTAGGCCAAGAGCCTGTGCTAATTAACGATCAAGACCGTTGTGCGCAACTTGTGATTTGTCCAGTGATACAAGCTCAATTTGAACTCGCAAGTGACTTGTCATCTACGGAGCGTGGTGCAGGCGGTTTTGGTTCTACGGGAAAACAATAGGATCTATAAGCTATAGATTATTTAATTGTGAGTTTATTGGAAAAAAAATGAATCAAATCAAAAAACTATCGCATTTGTTATCGGAAATTAAAAACCAAAATCAGTTGTGGCTGACGCTGAACTCTCCTGAAAATATGAATGCGATAAGTTATGAGATGATTGATGCTTTGACGAGTGAGCTTTATGCAGCTGATGCTAATCCTCAAATTAAAGTGATTGTTATTACTGGTGCGGGTGCAGCCTTTTCGGCTGGCGGTGACATTAAAGCTATGCATGAAAAAACAGGTATGTTTGCAGGTGAAGCAAATGAATTACGACTACGCTATATGCAAGGTATTCAGCGAATTCCTAAGTGTATAGAAGATGTTTCTAAGCCAATCATAGCTATGGTGAATGGGCCTGCTATTGGTGCAGGATGTGATTTAGCGATGATGTGTGATTTGCGTGTTGGTTCAGAAAAATCAAAGTTTGGTGAGACTTTTGCAAAGCTTGCTTTAATTCCCGGTGATGGTGGTAGCTTTTTTCTCACTCGAATTGTTGGTTATGCTAAAGCATTACAAATGGCTCTAACATGTGAAATTATTGAAGGACAAAAAGCTTTTGATTTTGGTTTGATGAATTACTTTTATTTGTCCGATCATTTAGAAGCACAGGTTTTTACGTTAGCTAAAAAAATCAGTCAATTACCTCAGCCAGCATTGCAAATGACTAAAAAATTATTTAAAGTGGCTTATTTGCATGATATGCAGACAAATCTAGATATGGCGGCCGCATTTCAGGGTATAGCACAACGAACCATCGATCATGAGCAAGCAGTACGAGATTTTATTATAAATAGTGCTGCAAAATCCAAGTAACGAGTACGAGTGCGTAAAGAAAACCGGCAATTTGAAATGATCTTTTACGTTCGACTTTGAAATTCTCTGTTAAACCGACCACTGCAAACAAACTTGTGAATCCAAAACCAATTAATGCTATTGGTGGTAGATATTCTGAAATAATTTGAAATATATAAAATGGCACTGAGGCAAGCATAACAAAAGTGAATATTCGTCTATAGCTTTCAGTTCTTGATTCAAAAAATTGGAAATAATAGTAGAAAAAAGTAGTCAGTAACATTGTTGCAAGTGTTGATACAATCGGCATTAAGAAAATGCCAAAAGCCACGCGGTAAAAGTTGAACTTAATGAGTCCTGCTAAAATTCCTGATGATACGGCAAAAGTGATTTGAGTAATGAATAATTCAGACCAGTCCCAATCTGGTAAATGAGCCATTTTTTGAATTGGATTTTTAACAAATTCAACCAAATAGTGTAGAATCTCTTTAAATTTTGATGGCGTCATTTGTGGGTTCACTTCTCTCATGGGAATATGTCATCATGTTTCTGTCATAAAATCAAGTTCAGCTAGTTTAATAAAGTGGTTTAAAATGACGTTTTTATCGTTCTCATTTATAGAAATATATAATTCTGTTGAATGAGGGATTTTCTGTTTACAAAGACTCATATACAACTCATGGAGAGCGTACAACGTAAAAATGGGATTTTCAGTAGACGACTGAATTTGAAAATACTTATCGTTGTTGCATTTTGGTGAGTTGTTGTTTATTAAAAAATTAACCTTACTTGTAATAACTGTGAGAGTGGAGTTTTGTATGCTAGCTAATAAGTCTTTTGTTTCTTCGAATGTTACGTGATCAACGACGATGTGCTTAGAGTTCATATTCGTAATTTGATGTTCGATAGATTGTCGTCTCAATTTTGTGTTTTGAAATGGAAGTTGTAAGATTTCAACATTATAACCATGTGAGCTGAGAAGTTCTATGAATTTTCCCCACGGTTTCTTGTAATAAAATGGACTCCTGCATGGCGTAATAAATAGGATCGGCTTGCGTGTGAGGAGACAGTTTGGTCGCAGTTTCATGTTCTCAGTCTCATTGGGATTGGAATAAATGTTTTAAAGCAAAACTAATGAGGTTTATTTTTTTAGATGATCTCGAATTTCACGTAACAGTAAGATTTCTTCTGGGGTTACAGATGGAACAGTAACTGAAAGTGATTCTTGTTCTTTTTTGCGTTTGATTGAATTCATGGCTTTGATAACAACAAATAAAGCAAATGCAATAATTAAAAAATTAATTGAAGTTTGAATGAGTTCTCCATAGCCGATTGAGACCTCACCCTTACCGTGCGGGTCAGCTGCTTTAAGAATAAATTTTAAATCAGTAAAGTCCATTCCGCCGATAGCAAGACCAATTGGTGGCATAATTATTTTATCAACTAAAACAGAAACGATTTTTCCAAAAGCACCGCCAATGATAACACCAACTGCTAAATCAACCACATTACCTTTCATAGCAAATTCTTTAAACTCTTGAGCAAATGACATGTAATCTCCTATTTGTTGAAAGTTTGATCTTATGTATTTATATTGGAACTCTTAGATTTGGTCTAGCTTTAAGTCGAGATTTCTGTATTAATGTGGAAACTCGTGTTTCAAAAGATTAAAATAAACGTATATGTTTCAGCGGCGTTCTGAATGTTATTGTGCATTCTGTAAAAATACTCGAAAAGTTTATTTATCAAAGCATCTTAACCTTGCTGGTGTTGTTGGTCTTGTTTTATTGAGTTATGTTGTAACATCAATAATTTGGCAAGAAGCTGATATTCGCGGACTAGCTATTTTAGGTGTTTTATTGATTGTTGCAGAGGCTTTTACTCGGTTACGGTGGCGTCAATCCATGATTTGCGGTCATTGTGGATTTGACCCAGTTATTTATGTTCAATCTCCGGATAGAGCAGCGCAAAAGATTCAAAATTATATGCGCAGAAGAACTGAACGACCTGAGTTTCTTTTAAAACCAGCGCTGAAATTACCACAACGAAAACAGGTCGAACGACAGTCAACCGATGATAAACGTTCGGTAGGATCTCAATTATCTATTCGCGGCTAAAACTTTAAGTCTTGTCAACACGAACTTGCCCAAAGTCATGTTAAGTGTTCAAATCTAAACATGTTCCTTCGAATATTCATTTTTTTATTTATATCTGTTAGTGCTTATGACGTTTATGCGCAAAAAAAAGCTAAAGTGATTAGTCCAAGCACGGAACTTTATGGAGAGGCTAGTTTTGATTCAGAGGTTATTCGAGCAATCGATCCAAATGAAACATTTATTATTTCAAATAAAACTTATGGTCCATTTTATAAAGTTAAACTCAAGGATGGAACTATCGGATACATACCTGATACAGAGTTAGATATTGAGGGTGTTGGTGTCTTTGAGCCCAAAAATTTTGAAACTGATTCTGAATCACTTAAGAGTAAAAAAAAGAAAAAAAGTGGACGAAGTTCAAACGATGATGATTATGATGAAGACACTGAAGATCCACATTTATCTTATTTTGGTCTTACTTTGCAGGCAATCAATTATCATGAAGATACTATGGGCGGGGTGCAAGTAGCAGATTTGACTGCACTTGGTTTTAAGTATCAGCCATTGCCCGGGAATTACGATTCTGAGCTAGCTTATGAGTTCTTTTTTGTTCCGCGTGCGCCCGAATACTATGCACAAAAAACGGGTGGGGCATCATCAGGTGCGATTTTTTGGGGAACTGCACAAATATCAAACGTAAACGGTATCAACGCTCGAACATCTTTAAGATACGGGGCTGGGCCGTTTTTAAAGTATTCGTATTTTGCCATTGATGCTCAAAATAAAAAATACTCTTTGCAAGATATTACAATTGGGCTTGATTTTGGAGCAGGAGTATTGCTTCACAGTCGCTATATGACGCTTGATTTTGGCCTGAGGTACTTTTGGGATAAGAAACCCTATGGTGGCTTTGGCATAAGCTTTTTATTCTAGCCAAAGCACTAATTCTTCAATATAAAAAGTTATGTCGATCAAAGTATTATCGCAAGATGTCGTCAACCAAATCGCGGCTGGTGAAGTGGTCGAGAGACCAGCTCACTTAGTTAAAGAACTTATTGAAAACAGCTTAGATGCAGGTGCTACGCAAATTCAAATTGAGGTGAGTGTTGGCGGTCAGTTTATTAAGATCACTGATAATGGCAAAGGCATTCAACATAATGAACTTGGGCTAGCGTTGCAAAGACATGCAACTAGCAAAATCAGCTTAACTGAAGATTTGTGGAAATTACAAACCTACGGGTTTCGCGGAGAAGCACTAGCCAGTGCTGCAGCTGTTTCTCATCTAACCCTTATTTCAAAACCATCCACTCAGGAAAAAGCATTTCAGATTAAATCACAGTTTGGATCTGTCATGGGGCCAATGGATGGCTCTTTATCTAATGGTACTCAAATTATGATTGAAAGGCTTTTTGAAAATGTTCCGGCACGGTTGAAGTTTTTAAAATCAGACTCAGCTGAAATATCGCAAATTAGACAGGTCATTAAAGCCCTAGCTTTGGTCTATGACCAAGTTGAATTTAAGTTTATTGAAAACGGTAAGCTCGATCTATTTTTTAAAGTTTTAGATAAAAACTCTGAAAGTGATCAACAGGGCGAGCGAGTTAAGCAAGTTTTAGGACTTGATAAAATTTATTTTCAAGATTTCATTTTTGACACATTTAAAGTTAAAGCATTTTTTTCATCGCCATATGATGTGCAAAAAACATCTAAAAACATTTGGATATTTGCTCAAAAAAGATGGATACAAGATAAATCATTACAAGTTGCTGTTATTGATGCCTATCGAAGTCTTTTGATGCATGGGGAATACCCTCTTGTTGTTATTGATTTGCACTGTGCAACAGATGAGATCGATGTGAATATTCATCCAACTAAAAGCCAAGTTAAGTTTGCTGATGCTGCAAAAGCGTTTCGCGCAGTTCATCATGCTGTTCGCAATGGATTAGAAAAAGCTCCTTGGTTAGCAGCGACTGGTGTGCAGCCTGAATTGGTCAATAAAAATCAAGACTTCGTAACGAATTCAAATTCGAATCAAGTGTTTGATCATATGTCACAAATTAGATTTGGTCATTCATCAACTGTTTCCTCTGGAGTAGATTATTCACTTGAAGCTACGCAGTTTAAAACGAAAACAACTGTATATGATCAAATGCAAAGTTTGCGTGTTGATACTGCTGATGTTAAACCTCAGCAAAATAAAGCAGGTCATTGGTCATCGATGCAGATTATTGGACAGTTGAATTTAACTTATATCATCTGTCAAAGACAAGATCGTATGGTGCTCGTTGATCAGCATGCAGCTCATGAACGAGTGGCATTTGAAAAATTAATGCGTAAGTGGAAAACTGGATCTGATGGTGGGCTAGATATCCAAGATTATTTATTTCCGCTTGCGATCGATTTATCTGTTGAAAAAGTTGAAGCCCTTATGAAATGCGAGGCAGATATTAAGCGTATGGGCATAGAAATTGAAATGTTGGGGCCTTCGGTTTTAGGTATTAAGTCTGCTCCATTGTTTGTGAAAGAATCGGCTCTGCCAAAAGTCTTTGATAAAATGGCGCATGATTTAATCGAACACGGTGGTAGTCATGTGCTTGAAAAATCAATAATTGATATTTTTGCAACGATGGCATGTCACTCTGTTGTTCGAGCTGGGCAAAGTTTAAGTGAACCTGAGATGCAAGAATTGTTAGTCGCGATGGATGAATTTCCGTTGTCATCATTTTGCCCGCATGGTCGACCAGTTTCTGTTGAGTATTCATTTTACGATATTGAAAAACAATTTGGTCGGTTGGTGTAGAAACCCACCTTATAGCTTCATCCATGAATCATAAGAACAATCTCAACGATCAGTCTTAGAATTTCAAATACGATTAAAGTAAACCTAAAATGCTTCGATACTTACTATTGGTGTTATAGTTCATATGACCTCCGATTTGATATTCGGAAAAGGTCAGCACTTCAGAAGCTATAAATTGAAAAATTACTTTAAAATTTTGGTGCTTTTGCAGGATTTAGTCCACATGCTGATTTTTTTGATTAAAGTAATTTAAATTTGCTTGAGCGGCTTTAAGCTTCTATTTGCTGAATACAATGGTTGATTTCACTTATTCAAATACCAGTTTTGATATTTTCTTGGTTGGTAATTTCTATTTTATCTATTTATAAATTAAGACCCTCGCGGGGATAACGATTTGGACCACGCGTAGTTTGTTATAACAGTGTCGTGCAATCAATCGTTTCTTTTTTGCTTTTCTCTATAAATCCATCAAAAATAAAATAACGATAAAAATAATCTTTTTTTAGCTCTGTTTTGACCAGTTTAAATTTTAAATTTCTGGCTAATAAGACTTCATACTCTCGATCTCTTTCTTTAATTGAGTTTTTACCGAAAACTGAAATCGGATCTAGCCAAATTCCAGGTATTTGTTGGTTATTGAATTCTATGATGTCGATAACTTTTGGACGACCTGCAAGCTGAGCAAATTTTTTAGCGACTTCGAGAGAGAGACTTGTTGAAAGATAAGCACGGTCCCAAAATATATATCCTAATTGTTTTGCATCATCAGAAGGTAAATAATTGTGCCCACGAAAAAGGATAATGTTTTTAGTTTGAATTTGAGCTATTTGAATTGCGGCGTCAATACGACAAATGCTGTACATGAAGCTTGTGTCGTCAACTAAGTTTTCTTTTCTTAAATTGCGATTTGTCATTGGAAACATATTAGATGAATGTATAGAAAGTGATCTTGTTAATTCCTCGCTGAGTCTTAGAGTTGAATTTTCATCATCAAGCTGCTTAGCTTTTTCTTCAAAATTAGTTTCAACAATACTGACTTCAGCAGGACTTCTGGAGTTAAATACACTTACACAGCTAAATATTGAAGTTGAAATAAAAATGATCAGAATTATTTTTTTTAGCATAAAAAACTCTTATTATGTCATGTATCGGTTAGTCATTATACTTTCTCGATATTTATTCAGTTAAATAATTCATTGATTTAATGAAATAGGTGATGTGGTTATTTGCATTTCTATTTTCAAGGTTGTTAAAGCTCGGCTATAGTCCTACTTTTTATCCGACTTTAATTTGACAAACTATGCTCTTCATCGACATAAAGGTGATGAGGTATTTTGTGATCCAATCCCAATCAAAACACAAAGCTATTTTCGTTGTAGGCCCAACTGCGGCTGGTAAGAGCGATCTTGCTCTTGATTTAGCAATAAAGTTTGGTGGTTCGATCATTAATATCGACAGTGTTCAGTTTTATAAGGGGCTTGAAATTGGATCAGCTGCGCCGAGTGTCGAAGATTTGAAAAAAGCTCCGCATTATTTGTATTCGTATTTACAAGCGCCGATTGAGCAAACAGCCGGACGGTATTTGCGAGATTTTTATAAACTGATTGAAAATCATAATTTAAAATCACCTTTGTTTATTGTCGGAGGGACGGGTTTTTACGTTCAAGCCTTAGAAAAAGGAATGTATGATTTGCCTGAGGTTTCGGTAGAAATTAAACAAGCTATTTTAGATGAGTATGCTGATGGTCATGCTCATAAACTTTATCAAGAGCTCAAAGATTTTGATCCTCAATGTGAACTGCATTTTAATGACCATTACCGCGTAGGTCGTGCATTAGAAATAAAAAGAGCTTTTAATCTTAAAATATCTGAATTTAAGAAAAAACAAGAAGACTTAAATAAATCGAAATTTCCATTTCCTTATATCAAAGTTGGACAAACGTTTAATGCAGATCAAAAAGAATTATTTATTTCAAGAGTAGAACAACGCACACAAAAGATGCTCGATCTGGGTATTGTTGATGAGGTCGATCATTTTCTTAGACAAGGCTACAAAGATTGGTCTCCATTATCAAGTGTAGGTCTTAACGAAGTTAAGCAGTATTTGTTAGGTGAGTTGCCTGAGCAAAATCTTAAATCAATGATTGTTCAAAGCACAATGCAACTTGTGAAAAAACAAAAAACTTGGTTTAAAAGGGACAAATCAATACTTTGGTCTGATGTTTTTTATACAGATAAATCAAAAATATATCGTCGGGTTCAGGACTTTTTAGAGAGTGATGTTTGACGCATCTACACTTTAAAATTGATAATAGTATCTATCTATACTCAGTAAAGAAAGTAGTTCGTAAATATGAAAAGCATGACAGGATATGGGCTGTGTCGAGCTCAAACAAATGATGTAACCTTAGAGATTAGTATACGCGCTGTGAATGGTCGTTTTTTAGAGACGCGTTTTCATTTGCCTAAGCAGTATTATGTTTTTGAATCAGATCTTAAGAAAAAACTAACTGAATATGCACTGCGTGGAACTGTTGATGTTTATATTTCTCGTAAAGTAAAACCTGCGGCTCATGCGGGTAAAATTGTTATTAACACCAAGCTTGCGCAAGAGTATTTAAAGTCATTTAAAAAATTAGCTAAAGATTTAAAAATGAATGATGCTGTTCGTTTTGATCTGATCTCAAGGCAGCCTGATGTTATTCAAATGGAAGAAGAAGATCATCTTAACCCCCAAGAGGTTGCACTTCTTAAAAAAGGATTTGAAGCTGCTCTTAAAAAATTTGATATTGAAAAAAACCGTGAAGGCTTAGCCTTAAAAAAAGATTTAATTAAGAATTTAAAAGACTTGCAGAAATATGTTCAAAAAATTTCTAAACTTAGAGATGAAGCTAACAAGAGTCTTCAAGAAAAATTCGAAGCTAAAATCAAAGCTCGTTTACCTAAAGAAGTGGCATCGCACTCGATAGATCCATTAAGAATTTCGCAAGAAATTGTTATTCAGCTTGAAAGGGCCGATATTAACGAAGAGCTTATTCGTTTGACGGAGCACACAAAAAACTTTGAAAAAATGCTCGAGCTTGAAAAAGTCGAAGGTAAAAAACTAGATTTTTACACACAAGAGTTATTGCGTGAAGTTAATACGATTGGATCAAAAAGTCAGGTTGCCGGGATAACTGAATCTGTAGTAGAAGCTAAGACACTCATTGAGCGTATTAGAGAACAGGTGCAAAATATCGAATGAAGACTCGGATGATTGTTGTAGCTGCCCCGAGTGGAGCTGGTAAAAGCAGTTTTGTAGAAAAATTAGTCTTGGAAGAGGCTAGATTGCATGATGTTGTGACCTATACGACTCGTCAAATGCGTAAAGGTGAAAGCCAAGGAAAACCCTACTTCTTTATTACTCATGATGATTTTGAAAAAAAGAAAAACGAAGGCTTTTTTATTGAATGGGCCCAAGTTCATACCAACTTTTATGGCACATCTTATGAACAACTTGAGCAAGCGTGGAAACTGAATAAAGTTTGTATTATGGATATCGATATTCAGGGTGTGGCCACTTTTAAGGCAAAATTTCCTGATTTAAAGACCGTTTTTATATTACCACCCTCCATAGACGAACTGCGTCGTAGAGTTATTAAGCGCGATGGAGGCGAAACGCCTGACCTAGAGGTGCGTATGAGTAACGCTGAAAAGGAAATGGCTAAGGCTCATGAGTTTGATGTGCGCATTGTGAATGACGTTTTTGATAGATCTTTCGCAGAATTTAAAAAAATCATTGAGAAATGGCTCACTTAGGGTTAAATATAATGTTTTAATGTGATCTAAATGGAGGTCATTTCATGGCTCGTGTTACGGTTGAAGATTGTTTAGATAAGGTTCCAAATCGTTTTGCTTTAGTATTGTTAGTGGCCAAAAGAGCTAAACAGCTTTTAAAAGGTCAAGAATGCACAGTTGCAACTCGTAACAATAAATACATAGTAAATTCGCTTCGTGAAGTGGCTATTGGTAACGTTCTCTTTGACGGTAAAGTTGATGAGACTTCTGCTCGTCAAGACATGTTGAAAGACTTAAATAAATAGTATTCTGATTATTCATCACTTAGGTCTAATTTGTAATTATACACTTAAATCCCGCTCACAAAGCGGGATTTTTCATTTTAGAATAACATCATGCTAGAAGTTTCTTTGGATGATCGTTTACCCTCAAAACCTATTCGCACTGCAGATGAATTGATTGAAAAAATCAAGTCCTATCATCCTCAAGCTCCAGTTCAATTATTAGAAAAAGCTTATTTGTTTTCTGAAAAAGCTCACGAAGGGCAAATGCGTAGATCGGGTGAGCCTTATATTTCCCATCCACTAAATGTTGCAGGTATTCTTGCTGATTTAAGGCTTGATGTAGATACGATTATGACAGGGTTACTGCATGATACTGTCGAAGATACGCCTGTAACTTTAGAAGATATTAAGCGTGAATTTGGTGAAACTGTTGCATATTTAGTTGATGGCGTCACTAAAATAGGTCAAATGAATTTTCGTAACAGTTTTGATAAACAAGGCGAAAATATTCGTAAGATGATTGTAGCCATGGGTAAAGATGTGCGTGTTGTTCTAGTTAAGCTTGCAGATCGTTTGCACAATATGCGTACGCTTAATCATATGCCATATGAAAAGCAAACGCGCATTGCTCAAGAAACTCTTGAAATTTATTGTCCGCTAGCTGGGCGTATTGGTATCAGTTCACTTAAAATTGAACTTGAAGATTTATGTTTTCGTTACTCAAGGCCTGATAAATTTTATGAACTTGTTCAATTGATTAAAAAAACTGAGGGTGATACTTCACGATATATCGACGAGGTTAGAAAAAGTGTTCAAGAGGTTTTAAGTAAAACAGCGATTAAAAATTATAAAATTTATGGTCGTTCAAAACACTTGTGGTCTGTTTACCGTAAAATGACTTCAAGAAATCTAACATATGATCAAATTTACGATGTGCTCGCATTTCGTATTATTGTGGATTCTGTTGTCGAGTGTTACGAAGTATTAGGTTATATACATTCAATTTGGAAACCCATTCCAGGGCGCTTTAAAGATTTTATTGCGATGCCAAAATCCAATAACTACCAATCGTTGCATACGACAGTTATCGGTCCTGGTGGTGATCGTATTGAAATACAAATACGAACTGAAGAAATGCACCTCGTTGCCGAAAAAGGGATTGCAGCTCACTGGAATTATAAAGAACGTGGTCAACTGCAGGCTGATAAATTACAACAAGCCAATTGGTTACGCGATTTAGTATCTTTGCATCAGCAAGCTTCATCTCCAGATGAATTTTTAGAGACAATCAAAACCGATTTGATGGAAAAAGACATTTATGTTTTTACGCCAAAAGGTGATGTTAAAGAGTTACCCGAAAATTCAACACCAGTTGACTTAGCTTACGCGATTCACACCAATTTAGGAAATACTTGCACAGGTGCTAGAGTGAATGGTCGAATGGTGCCATTAAAACATATTTTACAAAACGGTGATCGTGTTGAAATTATGACTTCAAAAACACAAACGCCATCAAAAGATTGGCTTAAGTTTTGTGTTACAAATAAAGCTATTTCTAAAATCAGACAGTTCGTCAAAGAAGAACAGCGTCGTAACGCTTTAGCTTTAGGTAAAGAGCTTGTCGAAAAAGAATTTCGCAAGTTTGGTATGGCTGCAGCTAAATACTTAAAGGGTGATCTTTTTGAAAAATACATTAAAGAAAGTGGCGTTGTCGATGTTGATGATTTGTATGTTAAAGTTGGTTACGGAAAACTTGAGCCTAAACATTTAGTTCCGAATTTATCACCTGAAAATGCTAGGGCGGAGGCTGAAAAAACAGAGACTGATAATTTCATGGAGAAAATGGTCCGCTCTGCTAAAAACAGTAAGCGTAAGACTAATTCTCTTGTGTCTGTTGATGGCATGGACGATGTTCTTGTTCACTTTGCGAAATGCTGTGCGCCGATTCCGGGTGATCCAATTTCAGGATTTATTAGTCGTGGTAAGGGTATTATCATTCACAGATCTGATTGTTCAAAAGTTTTTGAATTAGATCAAATGCGGCGAGTAGATGTTGAGTGGACAGCAAAAACTGCGGCTGACGGACAAGAACGACAAGTCAAACTTGAGGTGATCGGGCAAGATATTCCTGGTTTGTTGAAACTGATGTCAGAGGTTTTTGCAACTCAAGGGATTAATATCGAATCAGCTCAAATCAGAACAACTCGCGATAAAAAAGCTGTGTGCCTATTTGAAATTTCGGTTAAAGATTTAACTCAGTTAAGTAACTCTATATTAGCTCTGCAGAAAATTAAAGGTATCATCGGCGTTCAGCGTGTTAGTGGATAGTTTTTTATCAACGAAAAATTAGTCTGTGTAAGCCATTTTTTGATTACAGACTCTATATTTTGAACACATCTAAACATAGGCAAATAACCTCTTCTGGTGCGGATGGTTCAGCAATGAGTTTGTAGCGATCTATTGTTTCAATAATAAGATTTTTAATTTTTTCATAATCATTTTTACTTACTGATTGCGTTACAGTGTAGTGGATACTTTCTTTTGTTGGTAATCGACTATCGTATATAGCCCGTTCTCGCCAGGAGTTGTGGTTAACTGAACTCATGGGAGATGTTTTTGGTAAATGAATACTTCCCCCAGTATAATGCCAGTGATCTAGATTATCTCTATAAGCTAATCCCATCTCCGAAAGTTTAGCGAGATAGTTTTTTGCTTCACTTTCAGTAATATTTAGCCTTTTTGCGATGTTAAGTGCTGATTGGTATTCAGGAACAGTGATGAGCATATGTATAGCGACATAAATCCAGTCAGAGTAATAAAGCATTTCAAAATTAGAGTTGTGAATTTGAGATGAGGGATGTCTTCGCGAAAGATCTTTTGATTCTCGTTTTAAGTTTTTTAATTCGTCTTCTAGTTTGTTTTTGTATTCTAAGTTAGAAGCTCTGTTGTGTTCTACTAACTTCATAAAGTAGTGAGATTCTTTTTCGCTCATTTGGGTGAATCGAGTAAAAAGATAGGCCTGATCTGGAGTGAGGTGAACCTCTTGTTTAAGAACTCTTGTTAAATGAGAGTTCTGGCAACGTAAATAAGTCGATGCTTTGGTAAGTAGCCCTGTTTTCTTGTTTTTTTGTTCTTCAAACCACTCTTTTAAAAATGATCTATAATCTATTTGGTCAAAAATTGTCATAGTATTTTGATATAATAGCAAAAATTTATTAATAAATTAACAAAAAAACACTATTTTTTATTGTTGATACTGATTATATTATGAGCAATTCAAGTGATTGCCCAGTATTGAAACAATTTTTATTACATGGATGTTTTGGATTGGACTTATCTCTAGGTGGTTATTGAATTGCAAAGATCTTATGTGAAGTAAGATCTTTCGATAAATAAAACAATTTAAAGAAAGATATGAGGATAACATGAAAATTTTTAGTCAAAGTATTTTATTAATATGTATTTCAAGCATTATTCAGTTAACAGATGTCAATGCTTCAGACAATAAAAATGTCTCGAGATGGGACACGGAAGTGACGCAGGAAACGGAGAATGTGACTCGCAAGTTCAAAACATTAGTGAAGCTATTTAAATCGAGCTACGGTAAATTACCAGAATCATTTCTAAATATTAAACCTGGAGATGCAAGAGTTAGTATTCTAAAGAATGGTCATCATTTTGGAATTTCATTCTCAAAAAATGGCATCATGGAGATGGTAAAATTACCTCACATGACTGCTCACGCATCAGAAACCGCAGGACCATTGCTTGGATCTGCAAAAGTACTTAAGAAAGTAACTGATGCATTTTTTGAAAATACACCAAAATTATGTGAAACATTTAAAGATTATAATCGCTGTGAACTAATTCCTCATAATAGTGGATTAGTGCAAATCCCTACAGACGTTACATTCGTTGAATATAGGCAGCTTAATTCAAATATTGTTATAGCAGCAACTTATTGTGGTCGTACGATTGGATCAGATATGAATATTTGTGAAGTTTCATACTTCTGGAAAAAGGATTAAACATGGAATTCAAGAAACTATTAATTTCACTTAATATTATTTCGACATTTTTTGTGATCAATTATGTTAAAGCGGATACTCTTGATTTGAAAATATCTCATAAAGCTGTGATCGATGATAAAAGTAACTTTATAGGAACAATTATTGATTATTATGAAAAAAGTTCGGGAAGAATTCCCCTTGCTTATCTTGATGTTGTTGAGAATCGAAAAATTGCTATGTTAACAAATTCACCATCAGGTATACTAATGCATTCAAATGGCGAACTTCAAAAGATAGCAAACTTTAAATTAAAAATCGGTTCTGTGATGAAAGGTAATATAAATTTAAAAGAAAATTCGGAAATTATAAATGTTACTCTAACTGATGGTTTTCGTTCAATTGAAAGTACAATCAGTGTGAATGTTAACGAATTAATCGTCAAAAAAACTGCTGATTTAGGAAGTGAAAAAGAGACTTATAAATTGAGACAGTATGATAGAAACACTGTTGTTTTTTTGAAGTATACTACTCATGGTAGTTTAGAAGTTTTTTCTGGTGCAGGATATTTTTGGAATAATTAAAAAAATTAGAATATGGAGAATTATATGAAACAAAACAAAATCAATTTAACTAAAATAACTATGATGTTGGTTCTTGTCATGGGTGCAAATATAGTACATGCAGGACCAGGTTCTGGCTCGGGAAATGGTGGTAATGGATTTATTCAACAGCAAGTTCAAGAGAGTTCATCAGAATTTGTATTTGACAAACTTAAAAAGGCATTTGAATCTAGTCGAGGAAAGCTTCCATCCATGATTATTAATCCTGAATTAAGAGCTAGTGCCTACTTTAGTTTCTATACAAATAGTCAAAACTTGAATATGGGCCAAAGTATTTCTAAAGATGGTGTAATTCATTCTGTACCAATGCTATTACTGCAGGAACGCGTTGGTCTTACAGCCGGCCCACTTTTTAATAATGAGGTCGTAGGAAAAAAAATCTATGTTGATTCATTTTATTCGGGAGTAGAATACGAAGGGGATACTATATTAAAAACAAATGATGGAGCTGTTTTGATTAATAAGAATGGTGATCGCAAAATGGAGTTTCGTCAATTTGATGCTTATAATATAGTTTTTTCCGTCAGATGTTTAGAAACAAATGAGATTTGTTCGTATGGTTACTATACGGATACGAAAAAATAGGAATATTGATTGAATAAAAAAATAATTTTCGGACTTATTTTAATGTTTAATTTTGAAATTCTAGCTGATTGCCAGGACAGTAATGTTTTGGCAAAACAGATGGTGGATAAGTTGTTTAATGATAGTGTTCCGATAGCACAAATAATCGAAAATAATAGTCTTGAACATCATGCTTACACACATCCAGATCATAACAAAATAGAAATAAAAAATTTCTTAAATGATAATGAATGTAAAGTTAACTTGGTACATGAATATACTCACAGGTTACGATATAAATATCAAATTAATGATACGCCTTGGTTTTCAGAAGGTTTAGCCCAACTTGCTGAGATGCATTATACGAGTTGGCCTAAATTCTATAGCACGATTTTTTCTTTAAATCCGTATTTTATGTTATCGAATGTAAAGGACAAATATACAAATGACAGCAGATCATATCCTGAATCATTCTTTTTATTAAATTACATTTATTCACATTTTGGTAATCAGCAATTGTTAATAAAAATGATGAGATCATCCAAAACAGGTTGGGATAATATTTTGTCATCAATTCGTCAGCTACAACAAGAGCAAAAAATAAATTTAGGTGACAAAGTAATTACTAGAGAATTTATAATTAAACATTTTGCAATTGCATTGGCCATAAATGATTCATACTTAGCAGATTATAGATTATTTGAGATAAACCCATTTTTTATACCTATAATCAAACAGAGTATTTCTAGAATAGATGTTAATAAAACATATATAACTGATGCTAAGTTTTCTGATTTTACTATTTTATTTAGCAAGCATAAAATTGAAAAAACTGAAAGCTTTGATATTGTTTATGCGATTCAAAGCTTAGAGCCCTTCATTCTTAAATCAAATATTACGGATGATAAAGATAGTGAAATATATATTTATATAAAGCTCTAGTTTTTTTAGTGAGAAATATGATTCTAAAACTGCCAGCCGTAGCCGCCTTGAAATGCGATTTGATTGATAACGGGGACAGTGTCAGATTTGTTGAGTGAGTAGTGGTATTCAAAGCTCACAGGGACAAATGTTTTATTGTTCTGAATAAAATCAATGCCAAAGCTTAAGATAATTGAATTAGCTATTTTGATATCACTTTCAATAAGTGATGACGATTTTTTTGTAATTGGTATTTTGAGTGTTCCTCCGATTGCTCCCCAGAATATTGATGGTGATTTGATAAAATCATAGCGAGCTAAAGCGCCAAGTGAGAGGTATGTGATTTTAGCATTACAATCTTTTGATGTTTTAGCATCACATGAATTAAATTGAGCAGTGCCTTTAACTTCAATGGGATCAATAGCGAAAATGCCGCGAGCTGTAACTTTATTGTACCAAGGTAATGGTCTTTCAATTGTACCCATGAGTCCAAGGTTAAGACCGCTCATGTCGACAATTTCTTCGTTAGGAAATGGCCCACCGTTGCCATTGTCTTGTTGTTTTGTAGATAGTGAGTTAGCAGCTAAGCGACCTAAAAGTGAAATTTTAATCATATCGTAACGATAAACAACGTGATCAACGTCTTTTTTTTTGCTGATTTTTGTTGTTCGCTGAATAACGACTTCTTGTTTTTCAGTAAAAAGACCTGAGTTTACTTGAGCTATGGCTTGTTGTTTTTTAATTTGTAAAATGGTTGCATGGGATTCCTCTTGTCTTGCAGTTTCATCGGTGATGATTTCTTGCACAGGATAAACTGAGTCGCCAATAAATACCTTTTCTCCATTTAAGGAAATTAGTATTCGGTCGTTTTTAACTTTCTCGACAACAGCTGCTTGGATGGTTAAACATTTAAAACTAAAAACTAAAATGAATATGACTTTGAGAAAATTATTCATTACTGCTCAAAGGCCTTATATAAACAAAATCGTCCATCTACGCTTGTCGATTCAAAATAATAACTTTCTTTAATAAACACTTTCCAGAGAGTTTCTTCATCAGAAATATTTTTAACAAACGAACGTTCAATATCTTTATGTGCGATTGAGTGTGCTGAACATGATTGAATAACAAATGTAGTCGTGTTTTTTTGTATTGGGGGATTAGCTTCAAAATCAGCGCGATCTGATGATTTATAGATTGAACAACTCGACAAAAATATGAATACAGTGAAAACAAGTTTCATAAGTTAATTTTGAGGAAGAATGCATTAAAAGAAAAGTGTAAATTGATGAATTTATTCAGACTTAAGTCGTAACTAGACCTAGATCTTGACAGCGATTCGTATTTAACTTCATTGCAAAAAAAGCCCTGGGGTTAACCAGGGCCTAAACATATATAATAATAAATTAAAATGGAATATCTTCTGATTGATCAAATGATGGTTCCGGACCGAAATCGTTGAATCCAAAATCATTGCCGCTATTTGCTTGCGAGTTTGAATTGTCGTACGAATTGCCAGATGATGCAGTAGCGTTTCCACCACCTAAGAATTGAACAGTCGATGCTACGATTTCAGTTGCGTATTTTTTTTGACCGTTGTCTTCCCATGAGCGCGTTTGAAGTTTTCCTTCAACGTATACTTGGCGACCTTTTGCTAAGTATTTACCGCAAAGTTCAGCAAGCTTTCCCCATACTGTGATACGGTGCCATTCTGTGCGTTCTTGCTTTTGACCGTTTTTATCAACCCATGTTTCGCTTGTCGCAACATTCAGGCGAGTGACTGTTGAACCTTGACCAACGGCTTTCATTTCAGGATCCTGACCTAATCGGCCAACGATGATAACTTTGTTAATTCCAGACATATTAATCCCCCTTTCTCTTTTTGCTTTTGGGTGTCTGTAGAGTCAATGAAGACTTTGTTCTTGCAGTAAGATTCAGCAAAACTGATGCTAATTAAACTATGGGTCAAAGAGAGTTTAAGCTTGATAGCTAAATGGTTTTCGGATTTTTGCCTATTCTTTTTAGAGATGCTCATACTTATAGCATTTCACAAATTTTACAAAAACAAGAAAAAAGTTCGTTTTTTTGAGCTATTTTGTGTACATCGATAGCGAGAGGCGAGGGTGTTTATGCGATCAAATGTAGGCAATTTATTGTTTGTATTCTTTGTTATCGTAAGTGGGTGCCAGCAATCGAAATTAAATCCAAGCGAATTAGATCAATCAAAACAAGCTTCTCATGTTATTTATGGAAATGATGATCGATTTGATTACAGTGAAATTAATGATTATGAATTACGTCAATTAGCTCATTCAACAGTAGCGTTGATCGATCATGACAATATGGTTTATGATCGAGTTTTTGATCAATACATTTTACAAAATCCTGACCCAAGCGTTCAGCTTTGTTCGAATGAAAAATTTCGTAAACAGCCAACATGGGCATTTTGTTCAGGATCTCTTGTTGCACCAGATATAATTTTAACAGCAGGACACTGTGTTGAAGATAAGAAAACATGTAAAGGCACATATTTTGTTTTCGACTACACTTTTAAAAATTTAAAGATCCCTCTTCATTCTTTACCAGCTCAAAATGTTTTTAAGTGCTCAGAAATTATTTATACTGTGAATATAAAAAACGGAGCTGACTTTGCGTTAATTCGGCTTGATCGAACAGTGAATAATCGAGCTGTACTTGAATTAGCAGATCAGGATCCTGATAAAAGTAATGATTTATTTATTATTGGTCATCCAGCAGGATATCCAACGAAGTTTACAATGAATGTAAAGGTGAGAAGTGAAGCGAATGCGGACTTTTTAGTTGTGACTGCCGATTCATATGTTGGCAATTCTGGTTCTTCGGTCTTTGATATTAAAGATCGTAAGATTGTTGGTGTTCTGGATCGTGGAGAAAAAGACTATGCTATGCAAAATAGCTGTTTGATTTCTAAAGTATGCTCTGAAGACGAATGTCGCGGTGAAGATGTGACACGAATTTCAGTTGTTCGAAAATTTTTAAAATCATTACAAGAAGCAGATTAGTCTATATTTTATTTTTGTCTTAATTAAGTGGTGAAATTTGTGGTGTACCTTGAGAGCCAGCCATCACCTTACACTTAATAAGCGTAATTCCAGCATCATCTTTTACGCATTGACTTAAGAGTGATAAAAACAAAGATGCTTTTTCTTTAAAAGCTTGTTTCGCCGTGAGGTCGATATTCATTTTAATGTCACCAAATTCAGGCAGAGGTTTGCCACCGATCATCGAAATTTTGAGACCTATTTCACCAGTGATTTGTCCGAATAAATCGTCTGTTGGTAGACCTAACTTTGCTGATTCAATAACTATTTTACCATTACTTATTTTACCTTTAATAACGATTTTTTTCATTTTCACATCGGGTAAATTAAGAACATCCATGCCTAAGTTTAAAGATGCAGAAGTCAAATCAAAGTTATCGATTGTCGCTTGGAAGTCTCCATCTGGTTGTTCTTGAAATGAAGAGTCGATATTTAGTCGACTTGCGAGTTGCGCAATTCCTGTTAGTGGTAGATTAACTTTTAAGGCTTTACGTAGTTCGTGTAAATTGATTTTTTGTGCATCTACAGCTAAATTTAATTTTTGACCACCAGCTTCGTTGTTTGCTAAAGGCGTAAGATTTAAATCAATTTCACCTTTAAAAATACCTTCAGCTTTAATATTTCCACCAGCTTGTTTTTTTATGAGGGCTATGATTGAAGGTTTTGTGATTAGCGAATCAATTGATAAACTCTCTATAGCTTTTGTTTCTAAGTGAACTTTATCTAAAGTGATTGAAGGTGCTAAAGGATTGATTTGCATATCTTGAAATTGTACAAAGACTTGTTTTTGAGTTAATTCGGAAACTTTATTTGAAATATAGTCATTCAAATCAGAAAACGGAAACAGTAAAAAAACAAAAAGAATCGTAAGAACTAAAACACTGATGGTCTTACCGATGTGCGAGAATATAAAACGAAAAAAAAGAATGATGTGGTTCATATTTTACCTTTTGTTTTTTTACTCGTTACTCTCGTCGTTTTGGTCATTTTTTTTCTTCTTTTTAGGCTCTGGTATATCAGGTGGCGGCTCTGGTAAAGCTTCAGGTACTTTTAAAGCGAAGAGTTTAAATTGTACATCAAAATAGCCTTTGAGTTCGCTATGAGCCTTAATAACCATATCTTTAACTTTTACAGCATCGGAAATATTTGTGAGTTTAGTTCCGATATCAACAATTTGTCTTAAATTGAGTTTGCTGAGTTTAACTTCTACTACATCCAAAATTAAGTTTTGCGGAATGAGTTTTCCATCAGGCTGTGCAGTTGATACTGCTAAAACTTGTTCCGGTATGAGCCGGGCATTATTTAACGCATTTTGAACCTGTGAAATCAAATCTGAACTTGAAGGTGCTGGCTGGATTTGGGCCGTCGTAGAAGAGTCGCGATAAGCCTTGAACAAGTCGCGAATCAGTGCTCGCTTGGACTCGAATTCAGAAACAAGAGTTTTAGAATTAGCGAGTTGACTCATTGGCGAATAAATAATCGCAATGACAATTAAGCCAATAACAGTAATTTGAACGGTTTTTTGCCCAGTTGAAGATAAAGATTGATAACGGTCATTCAGCTGGTTGTAAAGTTGAGTTTCTTGAATTTTTTCAGCAATAGCTTGTAATTGAGTTGTAAGCTGTTCTTTAGCATCATCTAATCTACTCATTTGATCAACCCTCGATCTGCTTTAAAGCTTAATGCGAAAGATACTTTGTTTGGCAATGCCGGAAGTTGAGATTGTTCATCTTGTACTTTTTTATCAAGAGAAATAGCTTGTAACCTTTGATTAATGAGTGTGACTTCTCGAGGTGAGTTTGCATATCCGACCATACGAACAGTATCATCGACAATTTGCATTTCAATTAGATCAATTTGGGCCTGATCCCTAGCAGGCGAGGCTTCACTCACTTTTTTGAGAACATCAAGAGCTGAATTTAAACCAGATATTTGATTCAAAACTTTAAACTCTTGCATCCGTTTTTTATTTTCACTAATATACTTTTTAACACCTTTTTCGTTTGCTTGTTTTTTAGGTAAGCGCGCAACGGCTTTAGCTTGTTTTTTTAGCGCTTCGTCGCCTTTTTCGAATAATTCAGTTGAAAACGTTTCTCTAAAATTTCCCCAAATGAATAATACAACTAATGCAACTGCAGCTGTACGAACTAAAACTCCCCAGTCCGACCAAAACTGTTTTAATTTATTGTTATCTTGAACGAATTCGCCTTTTAGAAATTGAAGAGCAGGATTTCTTGGTTTTTTAAAAGCTTCGAGAGCTATCCCCACAGCTGTACCAAATCTATTTTGGATAGAATCCATAGGAATATTATTTGTTTCAATACCTGGATATTGCAAGTATTGATCAATTGGGGTGAATGTGTTTGTTGCAACTTCAAGTTGTGTTGTTAAAAAAGCTGCTAAGCCTTTTAGCCCCGAAAATCCTCCGGTTAAATCAATAGATACAATCTCACCACGAAATTCACTTTTAATCTCTAAGAACGTCATTTGTAAATCGCGGGCTAGATCTTTAATTGGTTTTTCAAGAGTTGAAACTAAATTTGCCGTATCAAAATCTAAAGCTACTTTACTTAATGGTAAGTAAGCTTTTGTTTGCAGTAATCTTTGAGCTTCAAGATAAGGGAGTTGAAATTTACGTACTAATTCTTGTGTGACAACATCTGCGCCCCACAGAATACTACGAACAAAGACAACACGGTTTTCAATTTGAGCACAGAGTAAGGTTTTTTTATGACCAATATTTAAAGTTATTTGAATATTATTGCTTTGTCCTGTAACAGCCGGATCGGATTCTTGATCTTCAAGAATCGAGAGTGGGCTTTTGTCTGCAGGATAATGGGGGACTGGCATGTCCCATTGTTCGAGAAGATTTGCAAAAGCTAATCCATCAACTGTGATGGCATGTGGTTCGAACCCAAAATCATGAGTCAAATTTAATGTTTTTTCAATGTGACTGGTCGGCGCTGCTATAGCTAAAACCTGTGCTGCAAAACCATCATAAAGAATTGGTTTGGCTTCGAATAAACAAAGATCAGGATCAAATGGAATATCTTCTTCCATTTCGTAGGACAAACTTTTTAAAATTTTAATTTTATCGGCAAATGGAAATTGCTTTTTACGAACTGTTACTTTTTCTTGTTTCAGCGGTACAATAACTTTAGCGCTTTCAGTATCGAGTCTTTGCGAGATTTGACGAATAAACTCGATAGCTTCAATTTCTTTGTCGTGCGCAGATGCTTGTTGCGAGAGTTTTTTTTCAAACACGGCATTGACGTAGACATTTTTTTTATTTTGAATAACTTCGGCGACTTTAACTGAGTCTTCACCGACGTCTATACCAATTGCTCGCATGACCTAAACCCCATATTGTCAATATCAAGTATTATTTAGCTATTGCTCTGACCAGTATACGATACGAGGTCGACCTTTGGGAAGTGGATCTTGTGTTGAAGTGGCTGGTCTAGGTCCAGAATTAGCTGGCGTTTGAGTTTGGCCATTATTGATTTGCTGAGCTTGCTTTTCTTTATCTAGTAAATTTTTAACCGTATTTCCAGCTTTTTGCAGATCCATGACATATACGATTATTTTTTTTTGTACAGACCCCTGACCATTACCTGAACGTCCAATCGCCTCAATTTTAAAATTTGTAACCTTGTCACAAATAAATGGAATTTTATCAAACTCAGGTGAAAGCCGTGCGCCCTGACTTTCGACAAATGATTTAAATGAGTTTCGGCACTCATCGGATGAACCACCCTGAAATGGTCCTCCTTTTTCAGTATCTTCCCGGCGCGCTATGGCTTCTTTTACGGCTTCCGAAGTCATGCCGGTATCAAGTGATTTTAAGACTAATTCTGATGCTGTGTTCGGATTAATGGCTTTTGATCCATAAATTGTAATTGATGGTGACATTACACTGAAAAACTCTTCTGTCATGCCAGGAATGAGTCTGAGTTCGTCTATCGTGCGAAAGCCTCGATTAGGTGGGAAATTTTCACCTAATTCGCGAAAAGCAGATCTTTTGTCGCCACCATTATAAGAAGTGTTTTTATCGCTCATCCAGTCGCCAATTCTGTTGATTAATTCAGTAAAGTTATAATTCTGATATTTATTTTTAAACTTATCGTCACTGTTAATTTTATTTTCAAATATGTTGAGAATTTGCTTTTGAGTAACTTCGCGCAACGTTTTTGATGGAGATCCTAAATCATTAATATCGATTTTTGAACCTTCATCTAAAATAGTGTGCATATAGACGCCATCAAATAAGGATTCTTTGGTGGTGTTTTCGATGTCATCTTTGGCCCCCATCATCATATCCGCAGTAATTGGTAGAGGCCATGCAAATGGAAAATTCCAAACCTGATTTAATTGCTGTGCAAAACCAGCAGGTAAATTCATTCGACTGGCTTGCTGATAAACCTTAATTCGTAATAAAGCGATATCTAGACTATTTCTTGCAGCGTAATAAGCTTTAATGCGCTGAACTTCGTGAGTGTTAACAACATATTCGATTGTTGAATCTTTTGAAACTTCGCTAGCCACAAAAACCATTAAGAGCAATGATGTCACGGCCAATAACAAAGCAACTCCATTGCGTCGTGATTTCACATTTAGGCCTACTGGGTTATAACTCAATCTTTCTCTAAAAGTTTTTAATTGTAATTTATTAAAAAAATTAAACATGATTATATCCCCGGTGGTGGTGGATTGCCACCAGGAAACGTGTTCGGGCTATTTGGAGAAAATGTATTTCCGGATGCATTATTGTTTTTTGATTTGGAGTTGTTTGGATTGTGAATAGGAACAACATACTGCAAAGAGTATTCTTTTTTCTTTGAATCCATTTCACGTTCAATTGCTAATGTGATTTCGACAGCATCAGGAAAAATAGATTTTGTAGAGTCATCGAGACCACCAGTCGATTTCCACTCTTTAACCCAATCTTTTTTGCCATCACCTATATAGCGTAATTTAAATTCTTTTATATTTTCAAGTAATACAGATTCAGATCCACCCTTAGTGACATCACGATCAACAATTTTTTCAACTCGTCTAAAAAGACACTGGCTATTTTTTTCGGTCGTTAAATTTTTACATTCTTTAAGTGCATAGCCAACTTCGATAAAATCGGCTTGTAGTTCATTGGCTAATGTACGACCGTTATTCAAAGTGACGAAGTTAATTTTTTGATCGTCACCAACGAATTGAGTCGAAGGATCTTCACGCTTATTCTCACGTTGCGTGACTGGTGCCGATGGTTGAGCGGGTTGTCCGTTAAAACTATTGTTGTTCGTTTGGCCAGGCGTTGTTGTTGTTTTTTGTGAAATATCAAAAATTTCTTTTTCGAAATCATAATGGTTATAGGCCTGATAAATATCAGCGCGCATAACTTTTAAAGTATCTCTTAAGGCCGAGACATCTTCGACTTCAGCTTGAATTTTCCGTTTAGCTTTGAGGGCGCGACTCAAAGAAGTTGCAACAAGCATCGATAGAGTCGATAGAATTGTTATAGCAATGATAACTTCCATAAGTGTAAAAGCTTTACGGCGGTCGTTACAGTTGCTTTTGATTCTTTTGATCATCAACTACCACCTGCACCTGGTAACGGCAAAGGCTTATCGTAATCAATCATGTAAAATGTTACAGAAACTTCAATCGGTTTTTTCAATTTTTTATATCGTACTGTAACTTGAATTTCTTTTATTGTTTTTGAAAGATGTTCAGTAAAAGTGCGGATAATTGAGCCAAGATCTAAATTTTGAGCTTTTCCTTCACCACCAAAGAGAGGCGATAAATCTGGAAACTCTAATTTTTGTGATTTCATTTCCCAAGAGTAATCTGGAAGTTCAGATCCAAAAGTATCAGATTTTTCTTCGGGGATTGAATCAAGAGGTTTGCCTTTCCATTCGCGCTCGATTTCAACAACTTTACGCTCAAGGAGTGCTGCTAATTCAACTTGGATTTTGGTTTTTTGTAATCTTGAATAAGTACCTGACCACGAGTTAGTGAGAATAAACAAACCCGAAGCCATAATCATCATGGCTAAGACAACTTCAATCAAGGTAAAGGCTTTTGTTTTTTTTAAGTTCACTCTTTAGATATTATCCACAAAAGTGATTAGTGATTCAAATCTTTTAATGATTTTTCACCATCGATTATATCGGCTTGGCCTGTTATTGAGTTGAAAACAAGTGTCCAAATATTTTTTTTAGGATCTACAATATGTAGAGCAATCGGTTCAATCATTCCTTGAGGAAAGAAGTGAATATAGGCTACACCGTCAGTAAAGATGACTTCTTGTGGGCCACTTTCGATTGATTTAAAGCTAAACCCTTCAGGTAGTGTTTTCTCGTTTTTTGTGTAAGTCGTATCGATTTGAAAAGGTGACTTGTATTTTTCAGGGTCATCGTCTTGCATGTTTTTTTGTGACTCGTCACGTTCGATTTGAATTTGATCTTTACTAAGTAAAGTCGGGGAAGTTGATTTTTCGACCCAATAGGCTTGATTTTTTTCATCAAGGCGAAACGCAATGCGGTAAGTCGTACCGTATAGTTTTGCGCGATTTCTGATTTCTTTGACCATCATAACCATATCGCGAAAAACCTTTCGGTTATCAGGCTTATTAAAATTTGTTCGTGAAAGGGCTAAGCTTAATATAGTGCCGATAATCATAATAACAACTGTGATTTCTAAAAGTGAAAAACCAGAGTTGTTACTTGAATTGCATTTTTTCAAATTATTCTTCGCTACCAACAGATTCATCAGAGAAAATATCTTTAGCATATCCAGAACCACCTTCTTTGCTGTCTGAACCTAAAGATTTTAAATTGTAGCCGTTACCAGCAGTCGCATATTGAAAATCATTGTTCCAAGCATCTTTTAAGAGGTGTTTAAGTTTTGGATTACCAGACCAATTTTTGCAGTTTGAATCATCTTCTGTAACAAAACTTAAAGCTGTTGGATATTTTCCTCCGCATTCAGCGTTATATTCGTTGAGCTTAGTTGTGAGTTCTGTCATTTTCATTTTAGTCTGATTGACTTTAGATTTCTCTTGTCCGTCTTTAATTTTAGGAAGAATGATTGCCATAATTCCGCCAATGATCACAAGAACGATCATAATTTCACCAAGAGAGAATGCTCGATTATTACGAATTGGTTGAACTGCTTTTTTCATGATGAATCTCCTACGTGTAATGATGATTAGCCGCCGAGTTTTGATGTCATATCAAACATCGGAACAATAATCGATATTACTATGACAAAAATTACGCCACCAATCAACAATGTCATGATGGGATTTAGCAAAGTTGTTAAAGTTTCGATTTTAGCCTTAACTTGAAAATCATACGCATCCGCGACTAAGGTCAGCATATTTTCAAGATCACCTGTTTTTTCACCAATATTGACCATATGAACAACAATTGGAGGAAACTGTTCTGATTTTTTAAGTGGACCTGCTATTGATTCACCCTCTGAAATATTACTTTTTGCTTCATCAATGGCTTGAGCTAAAACATGATTGTCGACAACATTACGCACTATATCCATAGAATTCAGCATTGGAACTCCACCCGCAAGTAAAGTTGCAAGCGTTCTTGTAAATCGCGATATCGCGACCATGCGAGCGATCTCGCCGACAATTGGGATTTTAAGTAAAATAGCATCCCAAGATTTACGCCCCTCAGTTGAATTTTTCCAGTTAAAAAATACAGCAATACTGATTACGATAAATCCTGCAATGTAAAGCCAGTTCTCAACAAAAACTTTACTTGTTGCTGATACAAATTGAGTTGTCGCAGGAAGCGTAACATCAGGCATAGTCTCAAAAATAGCTAAAATTTCAGGTAAGACCTTGGTAAATAGTCCAAAAATAACTAAAGTGATAACAACAAGCATGATCATCGGGTAGGTCATAGCACCAATCACTTTTTGTCTAAGTTCAGCCTGTGCCTCAGTAAACTCTGCTAATCTCAGTAATATAACATCGAGTGTTCCTGACATTTCGCCAGCTTCGGCCATCGAAACGTAGATTGTATCAAATACATTAGGATATTTTGATAGCGCTTTGTGAAGAGATTGCCCCTCATTGACCATATTTTTACAGTCAGCAATAGCTTCAGCAAGGATTTTATTTTCAACTTGTTCTGATATTGCGGTCAATGCATCGATTAATGGAATATTAGCTTTAATTAAAGTTGCAAGTTGGCGAGTCATTAATGAAAGATCTTTAACAGGCACTTTGCCTGTCGATCTAGAATGTGACTTTTTAGAGTTTTCATTTTTCTTTTTATCTTTAATGTCGACAACGAAAATACCATCTTTTTTAAGTTTCGTTCGAGCTGTTCTCAAATTTTCAGAGTCAAGATTTCCCTTAACTGTTTTACCATCTTTGGTAAGCCCTTTGTATTCATATATCGGCATAGAACAAAACCTTCATAAGAGAGTTAAATATCGATTTGCGTATTAGTTAATAGTTCCTCAATCGTTGTTATTCCGGCAAGAACTTTTTGGATACCGTGATCACGAAAAGTTTTAAATCCTTTAGAGACAGCGAGTCGTTTGATTGTATTCCCATCTTTTCTTTGCATGACAAGTGAACGAATATCATCAGTGACTGGTAAAAGTTCAGCGATAATTGTACGTCCGACATAACCTTTCTGTCCACAGTGCTCACACCCCATAGCTTTATATATAGTGGCACGTTTAGCTTGTTCTGCATTAATGCCTAATGTATTGAGTTCGAAATCGGATGGAACATGAGGTGCTTTGCAATGCGGACATAAAACTCGCACAAGACGTTGCGCAAGAACACCTAAAATTGAAGTTGCAATTAAAAAAGGTTCAGCGCCAATATCCATTAAACGGGGGAATGCACCGGCCGCATCATTCGCATGGATTGTAGATAACACCAAGTGTCCCGTCAGTGAAGAGTTGATAGCAAGTTCAGCTGTTTCTAAATCACGAATCTCGCCGACCATGATAATATCTGGATCTTGACGCAGAAACGATCTTAATCCAGCAGCAAACGTTAAACCTATTTTTGCGTTCACTTGAACTTGTCCCACGCCGTGAATACGTTGTTCGACGGGATCTTCGATTGTTAGAATATTAATATCTGGCTTATTGAGCTTTGATAAGCATCCGTAAAGGGTTGTTGATTTCCCCGAACCTGTTGGTCCTGTAACTAAAAGAATTCCGTAAGAGCGTGCTATTAAATCATCAAGAACTGTTAAGAGTTCTTCAGAAAAGCCCGCCTGGTGCAACTCGCGAACCTGGTGAGATTTATCTTGTAAACGCATAACGATGCGTTCACCAAATGTTGTTGGTACTGTTGAAAGACGAATATCAATATCTTTGCCACCAACTTTTAAAGGAATACGTCCATCTTGCGGTAAACGTTTTTCGGCAATATTCAAATTACCCATAACTTTAATACGTGAAGTGATGGCATTTTGTAGTTTTTTTGGTGGCTTAAAAACATCATAAAGATTTCCATCGATTCTGTAGCGAACAGCCATATCTTTTTCATAGGGTTCAATATGAATATCAGATGCTTTTTCTTTAACGGCACGAAATAATATTGAATTCACAAGTTTGATGACAGGGGCATCGTCTTCGCCAGCTTCAAGTAGATCAATGATCGGATCTTCAAGATCCATTTCGCCTTCATCGATTTCATCTAGACCGCTCATGTTGGCCGAACTTTTTTCGTAAACACGATTAATAGCTTCTTGTAATCTTTGAGATGTTGTCATCAAAGTTCGAACGCGTTTCCCGAATAAGGCTCTTAAATCATCAACAGCTTTGGTATTAACAGGGTTTGAAGTGAGCATCGTCAGTAAGTCAGCTTCTTCTTTGAAGGGTAATACGCCCTGAGTTTTAGCATAATTAATTGGAATATCGCGTACGAGATCAGCAGGAATTTCACTGACCGGAATATCGCGTATGAATTCAAAGCCAATTTCTTGACAAAGATCAGCAACGAGATCTTCGGCTGTTGAATAGTCACGACTTAAAAGAGTCTCTTGAATTGACAAGTTCATTGAGGTCGCAGGGTTTTTCAAAATAGATTTGATTTGCTCTGCTGATAAGCTTGTAGATTTTGTCAGTAAAAGTGGAATATCCACTTGAGCCATATGCTAATTCCTTTTATTTAATTTCGTTGTCAGTTTCAGTCGTAGTTGATTGTGGTATACGCGCTTCGCGTTTTAAAACCTTATCGATCGTTGATCCGTAAGGATCTTTACCGCCATTTTGTTTTAAAAATTTCAAACGCTCATTAACTTTTGTTGTGAGTAAATTATTTTGATCATCTTTAGATTTATTACGAATAATTTTCGGAGTTAGAAAAACCAACATATTCACTTTTTGTGTATCAGATGTTTTGCGTTTGAAGAACCAGCCTAGAATTGGCAAATCTCCTAAAATTGGAACTTTGACCACTTTTTCTATCGTTTCATCTTTCATCAAACCACCAATAACAGCAGTATCGCCACTACTTAATATGACATTGGTATTAATGTTTCGAACGGCTAGTGGTTGAACTGTTCCTGTTAAATTTGTTGGAACGTTAACGCTTGAAAGCTGTTTGATTGTTTGTTTAAACTCCATCCGAATTGAATCTGTTGTTGGGCTGATAAAAGGCTTAAGTTCAAGTTTAATACTAGCATCGTCTAATTCCGGTGTCGACTGACCAGGGGATCCATTTGTTCCAGGCGTGAACACTGTTCTAACAACAACTTTATCTCCAACTTCAATTGTTGCTGGTTGAGCATCTGTTGCAATAATTTGCGGTGTTGATAAAATATTTGTTTTACCAAATTGCTTAACAAACTTTAAGTATCCGAGTAAATTGGGAACTTGAATTTTATCTCCAGATGGATTTGAAATATCTTTCGGTACTGAAACTGATCCATTTGCAAAGCCTAAAATGGCTGAACCTGCTCCTGATAAAGGATTAAGAACATCAATTAAATCTTCGCTGTTGCTTGCGAACCCAGCCTTGCCGCCACCTTCGTTGAATTTAACTAAGCCGCCACCTGCTTTTCCGCTATCAGTGATATTCATTTCCATAATAATGGCTTCAACAAAAACTTGGTCACGAGGAATATCTAGTTTTTGTAAGATTGTGATAACTTTTTCATAATCTTGTTTACTGGCAGATATCACAAGTGAATTTGTGTTTTTATCTGATTTGATTGTGACATCACCACCAAATATCGCCTCTCGAACAGCTGCTTGTCCTTGTGGCGCAAAACCAAAACCTGTGTTTTGTGTTGCGGGCTTAGGTGTAGCATCTTTAGCAACTTCGTTGAGTGTTTTAGCGATATCTTCTGAATTGCCGTGTTTTACGTAATAAACATAAACACCACCTTGGTTCTCAGCGGAAACCTTGAAATCGAGTTGAGCAATGAGTTTTTTAACTCGTGCAATACCAGGTTTGTTGCCAACGATAATGAGTGAATTTGTTCGATCATCTGGAAAAACTAAAAAAGATGCAGCTCCAGCAGATTTAGATCCACCTGTGGCAGCACTTGGCGCACTAAAGCGTGGAACGCCGGCATTAAAACCACCGGTGTTGGTGTTTGATCTTTGACCTTTATTAACAATTTTATCGATAAGATCTGAAATATCTTTCGCTTTAGCATATTTAATTCCAACAACTTCAAGCTGTTCTTCAAATCCTGGCACATCAAGTTGATTGATAATTTTCATGATTCGATCAATACTAGATCCGAAGTCGCTAATAATCATTGAGTTAGTTTGAGGATAGGCTTCAATTTCACCGTATGATGAATTCAATAAACGACCAAGTTGTTGTTTTAAAGTTTCTGCAGAAATATGTTTTAAATGCACAACTTTAGTAATCATTTGATCAGCATTAGGATAATAAGATCCTGAATAAATATCGATACCATCTCTTTGAGCTGATCTGGCGTTTCTAATTTTAAGAAAACCGCCACTTGGAACAACAGTGAAACCATTAATGGCTAGAGATGATAAAAAAGCTTTATAAGCTTCGGCTACAGTAATTTTACTTGGAGCGATAATCGTAATTTTTCCACGAACAGTAGAATCTATGATAAAATTTTTGCCTGTTAATTCTGAAACAGCTTTAATGATATCAGTAATATCAACATTTGGAAAATCAAATGATTCAATCGTTTCAGGAAAATTTTCTGAAGTAATATCTTCAGCAGATGCTTTGGAAAATTTCTCTTTTTGCTTATCGCTTAAAATTGAATTTTTAGATTTTTCGCCAGATATGACAGTTGCTGTGCTTGCACTAGGCGGATTGTTAAAATTAGGAGTACTTGTTCTATTTGAAAAATCATCTAGTGGTGGCGGTGGTGGAAAATCGTCGAATTGTGCCAAAGCATGACTTGAGGTCAATTGACCCATTAAAAAACTTGTTACAAGTGTTGATGTGATTAAACTTTTTTTAACGTTCATTTTTTTACCCCAAGTCCTCTTATTGTATATCATAGTTAAATGTTTGCTTTGTGCCATTAACATCTGTCATGATAGAAATTTTGGCCTCTTTTTTTAATTTATTAAACATTTCCATAGCAGCTTGAATACTTGTAATAGGCTCTCCATTAGCTGATTCGATAAGAGCCCCTTTAGGTATTCCAAGTTCAGAGAAAATTGAATCGGGCTGATAATCAACAAGTCTATAGCCGTTAATTTCTCCGGTATTTGGATCACGATTAGGCAAGGCTCGAGCTTGCATAAGAAGGCTGTTTAAATCATTTAAATGTTTGTTGAGATCAGCACGTTTAACTCTGAATGTATTGTTACCTAAGCTTTGAACTTGTTTTGGTCCAGCAGCTGCAACTGCTGCTGCTTGTGGTTTGTTATCAAAACTAACTTTAGAGTTGCCTTTATTCATTTCAGCATACTCAAGTCCACCATTATTTAAATTTCGAAAGTAGACTATACCACGTTCAATTTTTTCGATTTTGGCTAGGCCTTCTATTTCAGCACCAGGCATGTATGATGCCGTCATATTTTTAGATTTAACTTCTATGGCTGCCACTGATTTTGATGGATTCGAATGAACAAGAGTTCCAATTAAATTTAGAGGTAAAGTTGTCGGGCGTGGAACATCAACTTTAGGAGTATCGTCAACTTTTGCAACGATTGGTTCTGGAATAAACCCTTGCGATGAAAACAGGTTGCGATTAGTAATACTAGCATACTGACTTTTATCAATCATCATTTTAGACTGGAGTTGTTGCGTTTTACGAGGTGGTGGCTCTTGAGGAATTAAGTACTCTCTGACATACACTATGCCGAGATCTGCTGACATATAGGCAATGAAGAGCATAAGTCCATAAATAGACCATTTCTGAATTAGCTGTTTCTTTTCAGTACTCATTTTTTTCATTTTAAAGAAATCCATTTCCAGCACTTTTGGCTGACAGCTTTATGTTATCAATAGCCTAAGGTCGCAAGGCAGTACTTTTGTAGTTAGAGCGAAAATCTAGACATAAGAACAATACATCTAGACCTTGGTTTTGATTTAATCGTGAGGGCTAGACAAAAGATTAAAAAGAGCTAATCTAAGATCTAGGCGAGGACTATGACGGTCATTTACTTCACGGACGGAGCACTGATTGATAATGAACTCATTCGAAGATCTTTACTTCGAATTCCTGAGGTTATTTGTTCTCTTCGAAATGCGACTAGTGAATTTCTTGATTGTGATTTGTTTTTGGCTATGAGCGAACCGCTAGTTTATTCTAAATTAAATTATCACCAGCGTAATCATCTTAAAACAGTTCTTCAAAACGCGCTCTTTCAACGTTGGATGAAAATGGGTATCGATCCAGATCTTATTATTCGCCGAACAGAGTATTCTCATTTTAGTGAATTAACACAAATTTTTTTAAAACTTTCTACATTAGATAAATTAAATGTTGTGACGATCGGTCCAGGCTTTGATGAGTTAGAATCTTTTTTGCGTTTGCGTTTGCAAATTGATAGTTCACCCATTAATGAGTTTATATCTCAAGACCCAAATTTAAACTGGTTCTGGAAAGATGTTCGCACGCAGTTAGAATTACATTCGTAAAGTTAGTTCTGAGTGACTTTTATTTCAGATTTTGCAGTTAAATAAATTTTTTTGTAAAAAGATTCATAAAATTTAATTACTTTTGCAGGGTATATCTTAGGTCTAATTGATTGACCAATACTTTTCGTAAGTTTACCTGGTCCCATATTGTAAGCTGGAACATATTTATAGGCGGTGTTGTCAAATTTTTCTCTTAAATAATTGATGTATGCAACGCCAATTTTGATATTTTTAATAGGATCACGTAAAGTCTTAGTACCAGCAAAATGTTTCATTTTAATTTTTTGAGCAATATACTCTCCAGTTTTTGGCATGAGCTGCATGAGACCGATTTCGCCAGAAGTTCCTTTGGCGTTAGGATTAAATGAGCTTTCTGTTTTAATAATAGAAACGATAAATACCGGATCAATTTCATACTTATTTGATTCTTCAAGTATGGCTTTTGTTATATTTTCTATATCTTTTTGATTTTGTTTTGGTACATGTTTTTTGACTAAATTATAAATTTCAACTTCAATAGAAACGCCGTCGTTGATTTCAGCAGCGACACTTTTTTTAAATTTTTGCCCGAGTAACTCTTTCGCATGTGAAAGTCTTGAGTCTTTTTTGATTTGATATTTGGGGTCATTGATTAAGTCCAAACTTGTAAAATTTTGAAATAATAATGCTGTTACGATGAAGACTGATAAGATTATTTTTTGTCTCATTTTAGCACCTTAACCCTTTACCTTATAGTGAGGATTTATTCAAAAAGCATTCCGCAACTTTAAATAGGTTTAATCTGTAGAGGGCATTAAAAGTGAATCGTTTATGGAATGTTTCTTAGTTTAATTCGTCGATTTATTTTTTCAAAGCATTGGAAAATGACAAAATACGGAATCAAACAAAAGTTTCTCTACATTTTCGCAAGTTTCACTTAATTTTTAGCAAAAAACGGACAAGTATTTTATGCTTCTTGGTGAAAATTTTGCATTCACTCTAAGTATGGATCGTTTGATTTTTGTAGGAATCTATTTAATAGCATTGCAGGTAATGGCTAAAAACAGCTGTGAAGCAATTTTTGACTCTAAATTAAATCAAGTTAAATTAATGTCTCACATCGAGAATGTTAATCGATATCCAGATGTTCAAAGTCAGTCATTTTTACCAGAGAATGAGCGGTTGGTTATGGGGCACAGAAGCCACGATTTTGTATTAATACGAGAAAAAATTGTCGAAATCGCCGGATCGTTAAAGTTGAAAAGATCTCTTGTTCCTATTGAGAGACGCAATCATAAAGGATTTGTTATTGACGGAACAATAGACTCGGGACGAAGGCTACTTGTTGATTTTTTGCATAAGCAAAACGAATTAATTGGTGCTCGTGGTGTTTTTGTATTTATTGATATCAATAATCTTGGTTTTATAAATAAGAATTTTTTTGAAAAAAACAAGACTGGCGACGATCTTGTGAATGGAGTTGTTCACGCGCTCTTTGAGGTTATGCAAAATAATGGTTATATATTTAGACTTGGCGGTGATGAATTTGGCTTAGTGTTGCCATATCGTACGCCGGAAGAAATACGTAAATTTCAACAAGAACTTGTCGTTGCAGTTTCAAGACGAGTTCACAGCCTCTTCCGACGTGAAACAATTTTGCGAGCTGAACATATTAGAACTTTAAGAGGTTTTCTTGATTTGGGTTTGGTTGAGCCACATATTTATGACGAAATGATTGATGCTTTTAAAAATTATGCCCGTTATTCACAAGAAGCGTTGTCTATAGGTGCAAGTTATTTTGGTCATCAAGATGTCAATCGTGTTTTGCAAGAAGCTGAAGATTTGGCTACACAAATGAAAATAGTCGTTAAAAAATCAAATCATCAAGATATTGCCAAATACACAGAGGAAAAGTATAGCCCAGAAGGGTCGCCACGATTAGGACAAGTATATCATTTTCCTTTAATTTCAAAGGTTTCAAAAAGCCCACTTCGTCAATTACAAAACCGAAATTTTGATTATCCTTCAATTAAAAGCGAAAAAAAGACAGAAATGTATACTGTTGATGCTTTTTCGATAGATCAATATATAGACGAAGTAGGTGAATCTCAAATTAAGGTTCAGTATCGCAACGGTCAAAGCCGAATTTATTCACAGTTGGACATGCATTCGTTATCGGGTTTTGTTGATTTTAAGACTCAAACTGCATCGCAAATGTTAGGTCAGTTGTTAGATCACGCATCGTCTCATGCTACTGAAGGACGATTTCTTATTCATATTAATTTATTAAATTTAGGTAAACTTAATTACTTCGAACGTAAGTCGCAAACAGGTGATCTCATGATTCGAAGATATGCTGAGATTATTAAACTGTATTTGTCGAATAACTCTGTGCCATTTAAGTTGTCTGGATCAGAATTTTTAATTTATATGGAACAAGTTGATGCTGAGTTTATACGGATATTTACATATAAATTAAAAAAAATGATCGAATCAGATTTTATTGTACGACAAATTTATAGCGAACAAATTGAGTTCTTACAAAATCGATTGGTTGTTGCTGCCCATGAGGATCAAAAATCTAAGCTTAAAATCAAAATATCTGAAGTTATTGCATTAAAGAATGGCTCAAAAGTAGCTGTCAAATCGATCTCGCTCAATAAAGTATTCAACCAATTATCAACACAGTTCGTATCTTTTCAGGATGTAATTGATTTGTTTAAAAAAATCGATTAACTGAGATGGTTTTTGTCAATTGCCTAAACAGGCATTTTTTTCAGGGTTTTATTTGTAAATTTGTTATTCAATAAAAAGAACTCGCAGGTTGTGTTCAGCTGATGCTATACGAGCTAAGAGATGAAGTTTTCACAAGGGGGATTGATGAAAATTTTTAGTATAATTATGCTCAGTTTGAGTGTTTTTGCTTGTGCTCCTAAAGATACACTCATGAATGCCAAAAAGAATAGTTCAGATGGGCCTTCTGTTCAAACGATGTCGACACAGGACTCAAATAAGCTCTTAGCGGTTTCTCTTGATAAAGTTGTAGCTTCTTTATCGTATTTAAGAGCTACCCTTGATCCTCAATTTCGGACTGATTTGCAACTTATTGAGGAGCAAGTTAATTTTCGTGATTATTTAAGAAAAACTCAAAAATCGCAGATTGTTATATCGAGCGACAAGTTAAATTCCGAATCCACAACAGGAAAAAATCTTAATAAAAAATCATCACAAGTTTCAATAAGTTATATTGTTGATCAAAAAATACATGACGAAGCAATTTTAAAAAAGCTCGTATTGCTGATAAATCGTGACAAAACATTGTTGAATAGAGCTCTTAATGCTAAGAGTGATGATTTTGAATCTGAGATCAAAGATGGGTCAATTACGATTGAAAAAGAACTTGGCCAAGAAAACTTATATTTGATTAATGTTGTTTTAAACGAAAAGACAAACTCTAAAAAAGATAAAAAAACTGATTTAGAAACACGATTAGAGTTTTTGATTCGCTGGGATGGTCAAATTGAAACTCTAGCTGATAAAATTTCTATTGTTGCCCTTAAAGTCCAGGCTCGTCGAACTGGTGATACTCAAGGTTTACTTCATTTGGTTGCCAAAGATATAAATTTAAGTGCAGTTTTGCGTAAATGCCCAGAATTATCCGGTGATGCGTTATTCATTTCGATTGATAAAGATTTAAACGTTGATCTTAACAATGCCGATTCAGCCAAAATGCTAGGTATAGTTTCTGATAAATCAACAGTCACTTTTAAAACCCAAGCACAAGAGTTTGTATCAAAGTACACAGCTTGTGAGATCAGTGCCATTGTTGATCTCACAAGATTTTTATAATGAGTTAAATCTTATTTTTAATCTCGAGTAAAGAGGGAAGTGATCGGATACACCCTCTTTTTTGTCTTCATCAAACCGAAGTGGAGTGCCGTTACGACTCATGTGATGTGGAGCTTTTACAACTTCAATTGACTGCGGTAAAAGATCAAGCTCTGCTTTTTCTAAATTGTTACCAAATGCTAAAATATCTAAAAATGACCACTCACCTTTGTGATTGTGTGTTCCAGAACAACTTTCGCAGCCAACTAAATGTGATATAGCGGCAGCCTGCGAAAGTTCTTTACTGAAATATCCTGATGCCTGTTCTTCTGAATCAATAATATTAAAATCTCCGCCTGCGATAACAGCTCGACCTTCATTTTCGTATTGAATCATTTTGTTTTTTAAAAATTGAATGGCTTGAGCTCTCCAATCTGATGGGTTTGCTTGTGATGGGAAATGGGCGACCAAGACGATCAACTCCTTATTGTTTGGTAGCATAAGTGGAACTTCAAGAATGCCTCGAGATTTATAAGCAGCCTTGAGTCTTTCTGGATCCGAATCTTTGTAAGGAATAATGTGTAGCGTAGGTTTTCCGGCTAGAGGGAATTTAGAAATTAATGCTGGGTCAATTCCGCGAGTGTCAGGTCCTTCAATTAAAACGCGTGTTTGATATCCAAGATCTTTTAATTCTGTATCAGCCAGCGTATTTAAGATCTTAATATTCTCAACTTCTTGCATGAGAACGATATCAGCCCCTGCGCCATTATCTATGTATGTGATCGTTTTTCCGACTTGAGATAACTTGAATTTAACAGCTTCGTCATTCCAATCTTTTGTTAAACATTCTTTTCGATAGTGATCGGCTTTGATATCTTCACAAAACTTTTTTATCTCGGGTTTATTTTTTTCACTTAAAGGTAAAAAAGTATAATCTTGCGTGCCGGCATCGTGTTCATTATCAAAAAGGTTTTCGACATTGAATTGCATGATTGAAACTTCTGTTTTGGAGTCGACTTTGGCGAGTCTAGCTTGCGGCGTTTGAAGGGCGAAGCTTTTATTTTTCATTTCGTTTTGCAGCTTTGAAGTACAGCCAGCAAGTAAAAGCAAAGAAGTTGTTATAGAAGTTTTTAAAACAAATTGGATGTGATTGTGTATTTTTTGCATGTTAAAACCTTAATCGACACTTGTTTTCTAGGCTAGCTTAGACATTTGATATCGCGCTGTGATATCAAATGCTAACAACGGTAGGGGAGTTTATGACTAAAGTTTTTAAACCGAGTTGGATTCTATTCGCTTTGCAGATTCAATTAGTTACGCACTTGAGCGCTCATGCGTCAACCGAGATGCCCCAGTCTACACCGTCAAATGTTAGTATTTCGTCAAGCATAAGTCCGAACGCTGAACCTGTTGGCACATCCCGTCAGTCATTGCCAGAAGTTGCTGCAAAGCCAAGCTTCGGAGTGTCGTATTTTTTAATTGGTGGTCAGACGCTAATAAATAACAATTCGCAAATGTCGAGTTTTGATGTTTTTGATTCATATATATCGTTTAACTATAAAGTTAATCGATATCTTCGATTTTCAGTGCGTCCTGCATTTGGATATTCTGTACAAGGTTTAGATAATAAAGGGAAAGAAGTGACAGATAAATCTCGTGTGCGTGATTTGTCTTTTTTAATGACGTTCACTAATCTGGAAGAAAATGTTTGGCCATCGACAATGGATTATAAATTTCAACCTCGACTGTATTTGCCGACAAGTGATGGTTCGCAAGAGCAAGGCATGATTGCACGACTTCGTTTAGAGCAAGAGGTCAGCTGGCAATTTTCCCCGGATTGGAAACTTAGAACATATTTGGTGCCAAGTTACTTTTTTCAAAGAAATACGACATACGTAAAAACTGCTAATACTAATAGCAAGGTTGTGACAACAGCTATGGCTGACTCAGAACAAGGGATTGAACTTGGTTATGAAGTGAATAAAACATTTACGATATTGCCATGTTTACACTTTGTCGATAAGTGGTCTAATTCTTCGTCTGTAAACAACATCGATCAGTCTCATTCGACAGTTTTAGATTATCGCTTGGGTCTTGGTGTAAAAGTTAATCGCGATTTTGGTTTTACAATTGGTTTACAAGCTGAGCAAGATTTGATTAATACCGATAGAGAAATAGAGTATAGTTATTCTATTTTGACAGGTGGATCTTTATTTTAGTTTAATCCGAAATCATGAACTGATCTATGAACTGATCATCGATTTCAAATAAGTGACGTTGACCATTCCAGTTGAATTGAATTTCTTGTGCGCGAAGCATAATGCCGGGATGCTCAAGTCTGGTTTTGCTTCCATAGAGTGTATCGCCTACGATAGGTGCTCCGATATCGGCCAGTTGAGATCTAATCTGGTGAGTGCGGCCGGTTAATAAATCTATTTTTATGTGGCTAAATAAGTTGAACACTTTTTGTTTTTCAATTTTGAGTTCACACATATCCCATCCTTCATGAAAAATTGTCGATACTGTTTTGGGTGCTCGAGGTGTTTTTTCCATAAAGTGAATGAGGTGGTTGGGAAGTTTTTGATTATTTTCAACAAGGGCAACATATTTTTTCGTGGCTGTTTTTTCTTTTAACTGAATATTAAATGCATGAACGAAACGAGAGTTTTTTCCGTAAACAATCAGGCCTTCAGTGAGAGTATCAAGTCGGTGAGTTACAAAGAGATCTTCACCAAGAGCTAATGCTGATTGTGTGAGAGAGTTTTCAATTCGGTTATCAACGGAAGGGTGACTAGGAATTCCGCCGGGTTTGTTTAAAATAATGAAATCTTGATAATTTGCGACAATACGATCTTTCCACGGGTGATCAATTTGATAGCGTCTTGGTTTTGTATGAACACGAATATGATCATTTTGCGATACTTTCGTCGATTGTGAAGTGATTCTTTGAGAGTTAACATAGACGCATCCAAGATCTATCAAGAAAAGGAGTTGATTGCGGTTGATTTGGTGATCTGTTTCTAGAGTTTCGACTAATATGTTGATTAATTCATCATCCTTTGTACTAAGGAAGTGTTTTACTCCGTATTCGAAACCTTGAGAGAAGACTTTGGACTGCATAAGATTTGATAGCACACTGTATCTAATTAACTCAAGCTCTTAACTTATCACTGATTTCAATACATAGTATTTAAACCATGTTACAAGAAACGTTGCACTGCTTGATTTCTAATGCTGATAAACTGTCATGTTTGGCGCCATACGCCTATGAACCTGGCTGGATTTATTTTTTTCTCGTTATTATGATGCTGCTATCTTCAGTAGGTTTGCCTTTACCAGAAGAGGTCACGTTAGTTTCGGTTGGGATATTGGCCTATATGGGGGCCAATCCTGATAAGTATCCACCGCCATTTCCTGGTGCTCCATATGTGCATCCAACAACTGCGGCAATAGTTGCGTTTTGTGCTGTGTTTTGTTCTGATTTTTTAATATATGGAATTGGTCGTTTTTTTGGTCCAAAAGTTTTTGAGTGGGCGCCGGTTAAAAAAGTTATTTCTTCGGAAGTGAGACGTCGTATAGAAAATTGGACGCAAAAATATGGTGCATTAGCTTGCGGGATATTTAGATTTACGCCTGGGATAAGATTTCCCGGGCATTTAGCTTGCGGAATGGTGCGTTTTCCTGCATGGAAATTTGCTGTGGTTGATGGTATTGCGGCTTTGATTTCAGTGCCAACGCAGATATTAATTTTAGCTCATTACGGTGAGTCTATACTTGGTGCTCTTAAGCAACTCAAGTATGTTATTTTGGGTTTTTTGTTTATATTTGCTTGTTTTTATGTTTATAAAAAGTGGCAAGAATCTAAAAAAGCAGCTCTTTAGGCTGCGTCTTTAGATTGAGTAAATCTGCTATCCATTTCAAAGCAAATTTTAAGACTAGTTGGTTTTTTAGGCTTTAATTGACTTGCTTCAGTCCAAAAAATTTGATCATAGCCGTGGGCTAAACCATAGAGTTCTTCGCGAATTCTAAAGAGTAATCCTGATGAGCTGCCAAGTAGCCAATCCATCTGAATTGTGTGTAATTCCTCTTCAAGTTCAGCATTAGACTGTCGCGCAAGAAAATCTGGTGGTAGTTGATCAATTAAAAAACATGCATTGTGATTGTATTGATCAAATGCTCTTTGGAGTGGTTCAACAAGTAATTTTTCAATGCGAATATCTTTGTCCTTATGTCCCACAAAAGGGGTAGAAAGTTTTTTAAACTGCCAATAAATAAGTGCATCGTTTGTTGTAAAATCTGCTTTTGGTAAGTAGTCAGTAATAGAATCGCATTTCAACGACTCAAAACATGAATCATCAACGTGAGCATTATGGTCAAGTGCGATGATTGTGCGTAAATGAAATAGGAAAGAGTAAAAGGAAACCAGGTGATCATTTAGTTTGTTTGAAAACTGTGTTGTGCAATTATAGAGAAGTGGCTTTTTTGTTTTTTCTTCGAATTTCGCAATTAAATTAAAGAGTTCGCCAAAAACATTAAAGTTAAACGATTGAGTAAAGTCAGTTTTTTTCCAGAATGAAAACCAATCATTTTCGAATTGTTCAGGCTCAATATTTGGTTTAGATGGGTGGATGTTTAGTTTTTGCTGAAGGCGAGTTGAGCTGTTGTTGAATAAACTTTGATAAGGACAATAAAGATCAAGAGCTTCGTTGATAAATTGAATTTCTCTTTCTGAACAGTTTTTAAAAAAGGTCATTTTCTTTAAATGAAGTCCAATGAGGGCGTCATTCATGAATTTAAGAGGAGCATGAGGTGTGAATTCTGAAAAACGTGAATTTTGGTCCCAGAATTGAAGTTGAGTGGGTTTTAAAACAGGTCCAAAAGTTGTTTTAATTTCATAGCCCATAACAAGTGAAAACGATTTCATTTTGATTGCTCCCGATAAAATATAAAGATTTATCGGGAGAATATAGTCTTTGTTTGAGACTAGGCTTGTGCTTGTTTTAAAATCTCACCTAAGGTCTGGATGTGCTGGAGCGGGAATTTTCCAACTTCTTCCACCATTAATTTTTTTATAACTTGGTCGATTGAGTTTCCTTCGAACGTCATTAATCGATCGACTGCATTGGCGGCGCCAACCACTAAAGCCATTGGATCAATATTTTTTTCAACATAAGCCAAAGGGCCTGTGCCATCGCATTTCTCTTCATGTTGGTGGATAATGTTGATTACGGCTGTATCAAAGTGCTTTTTGTCTTGAACTTTTTGCGCGCCAATAGTCGAGTGTTTTCGATAGGTTTCGTATTCTTCTTTCGAAAAGTCTTTAAGTGGGCGAGCAATATTTATTGTCGATTCAAAATGTCCGTAATCGTGCAACAAAGCACCGAGTGCAAGTAGTTGCTTTTGTTTTTGATCAAATAAGTTTAGTTTTTCAGCGAGTGCAACAGCTAAAGTTGAAACTGTCACACCATGATGGGCGATGTTTTGATCAACGTTTGGTACATTGACTATAGATTTTACGGCATCCGTATTTTTAATTAAAAAGTCCACATACTTACCAGCAGCTTCTTTAGCAACAGAGTAAGCAGCTTGATTTTCTGGGTTTTCGAAGACTTCTTCAGTATTATTTTGTTGTACGCCTTGAATGATTTCCGAACGTGTTTTAATATCTTTTCCAGACAGATCATCGTATGCCATATCAATATTTCTTTGCATGTAATTGATATATTTTTGTTCGTCATCATTTACGATATACATTTTTTTTAATTTTTTAGATTTTAAACGATCTAATCTTGGTCCTTCAAAAGAGTCGCCATTTCTTAAATAAAGAATGTGTTTTTCGTCGATTTTGACATAAGCATTAAAATCGATTTTTTGATCCCCTCTTAAGGTACTTACACGAATTGATACATATTCATTTGCCATTTTCCATCCTGGTGATATGATTTTACATATGCTAGATGAAGATATATTAAATGATTTTTTTAATGAATCAAATGGTCTTATTGCGGAGCTGGTTGAATTGCTAGAATCAATGGAGTCAGACTTTAGTCAGATTGAGCGTTTGAAAGAATATGGTAACAAAATTGACCGCATTATGGGGGCTGCTAAAAGTATTGCTTTGATGGCAGAGCCGGATCACGGTTTAAATCTTATTTCTGACTACACATCGCTGTGTAAACTTGTTTCATATAAAGCTGCAGAAATGAAAAATAACCCTAAACTTTATGATGTGACAGTTGCACTATTACTAGATGCGACTGAAGCGCTTAAAGTTTTGATTCCTCAAGTGAATATCCCGATGGAAGAGCTCAAAAAGAAAATTAGTCCAAACTTTATTGAGCGCGTGAGATGGGTATCGGGTCAGTTTACTAAGCAAGTTGATGCTCCAAAAGTATCGAACTCAACAGGGACTAACCCGTTGGGTCAGGGTGATATCGATGATCTCATGAAAAAACTTGGTTTTTAATGTTTGCTGATGCTCATGTTCATTTAACGGATGAGCGCTTCAGTGGTGAGAGTTTATCTTTAGATCGTGTCGATACTATTCTTCGCCAATCTATTCAACATAATATTTCTTTATTTCTTGAAGCCGGCGTATCTCCAGATGGCTGGTCAAAACAAATTTTATTGTCTAAAAAATATCCTGATCATGTTAAATATGCTTTAGGTTTACATCCTTACTTTATTGCGCTGAGCGATCGTGAAGATTGTGAAACAGGGTTGAATGAACTCTCTAGGTTGATTTTGCATGCGCATGCTTTAGGAGAGACTGGTTTGGATTTTAGAGATCAGTATGTGCAAAATTATGCTGATGATCGGCAGATCGAATTTTTTGAAAACCAGTATCAGTTAGCTGTATCAATTAATAAGCCTCTTGTTCTGCATATCGTGAGAGCTCACGAGGAGGCCTTGAAGGTCATTCGATTATGGGGACCAACTAAAGCAACACAAAAACTTTTAGGAATGGTTCATGCTTTTAATGGATCTTACGAAGTGGCCAAGCAGTATTTAGATCAGGGCTTTTTGATTTCTGTGGGGGGTGCGATGACCTTTGAAAAAAATCAAAAACTTATAGAGGCAGTGAAAAAAATACCACTTGAGATGTTATTACTTGAGAGTGACAGTCCGGATCAAAAGCCTTTTAATTGGAAGAGTGAGTTGAATACCCCAGAAAGTGTGCTTTTAGTGGCAGCAAGTGTCGCTCAAATCAAAAATAGAGCAGTTGAGGAAGTTCTTAAGATTACGACGAATAATTTTAAAACACTTTTCACTTAAGCTGTTTTTTGATATCAATACAACCCTATGGAAATGCAAAATCAGTCAAATCGTGAATCTCAAGCTAACCAAGTTCCTTTTGAAATTAAAGAGGATAATTATATCCTTCATCGTCGTTTTGATCGTATGGGGCGATTAGTGGGCGATGATGTCATGAAAAAGCTTTTTAATTCTCATGTCATGATTTTAGGCCTTGGTGGTGTAGGTTCGTGGGCTGCTGAATCATTGGCACGTTCGGGAGTTGGACAGTTAACGGTTGTTGATTTTGATGAAATATGTATAACCAATGCGAATCGTCAGTTGCATGCTTTGCAAGGATTAGTTGGTAAGAAAAAAGCAGAAGTTATGGCTGAAAGACTTCGTAAAATTAATCCGCAAGCTCAAGTGCATGCCTTGCCAATTTTTTATAACAAAGAGACGTCTGAACAAATTCTAAGTACAAAGCCTGATTATATCGTTGATTGTATAGATAATTTAACAGCGAAAACATATTTGTTAAGTGAATGTAAAAAGCACAATTTAAAAGTGATTACAAGTTGTGGAGCTTCAGCCAAAATGGATCCAACAAGAATTAAGATTAGCGATTTGGCTCGAACTGAGGTTGATCCATTGGCGCATGCTCTTAGAAAAATTATGCGTCAAGAGTATAATTTTCCGCGTGGAGATAGAAAGTTTGGAATCACGTGCGTTTATTCGGACGAACAGCCACTTGAACCAATTGAATTAAAATATGATAACGGCATGGGATTTAAATGTGTTTGCCCTCAAGGACAAAATGATTTGCATTCCTGCGTGCATCGTCCCGTTATTTATGGAACGGCAAGTTTTGTAACAGGTGCTTTTGGCTTAGCGATGGCATCCTGGGTTGTGCGTGATATTCAACAAAATGTTGTCAATGCACACAAAAATCAAAACGAGCAGGATTAATTTATGAGTTTAGTCATTTTCTTTGGTATGGCTCTTTGTATTTTCGCAGTTGGTTTGTTAGTCATTGGAATCACTGTTTATCGATGGTTTAAACTGAAATCAGATAACAAGGAGCTACCATCATGGATCAAATCAGAGCTCAGTTCTACGAAAAACTCAAGCAAACCGTCAGCGACAAGTTCGCTCGGCAACTGATTTACAGTTATTCAATATCAAGAAGCGCAGCCTTTGCTGCTCAAGGTTTATTTTTACCAGTTGTAGATTTGTTGCTGTCGGGACAAAAAAAATCACCTCCTAAAAATTATTTTCAGCACTTGAAAGATGCTCTGCCTAAAATAGAAAAATTACTGTTGCAGGATGCAGAAAATATTAAAAATAAAATTTATCCTGCATCTGTTTTAAGTCCTGAGAATTTAATACGCCACTCTCTTCGAATTCCATCGATTATAAAGGATTCAGTTTTAGCTTCGGATCGTAGACGATCGAAAGTACATGATTACTTTGATCAGAATGCGCAGGCCTTTTTGCAAGACTTGCCTGAGTATTATCGTCGGAATTTTCATTTTCAAACGAGTGGGTATTTAGGAGAAGATTCTGCAGAACTCTATGAACATCAAGTTGAAATTTTGTTTTCAGGAGCGGCCGATGCCATGAGAAGGCTCATATTGCCTGAAATATCGATCTTTTTAAATTCACGAAACCTTCCTTTAGATGGTGAAGGATTGCGTTTTTTAGAGCTTGGATCTGGAACGGGCAGACTTACACGTTTTGTCAGCTTAGCGTTTCCAAAAGCTCGTGTAACGTGTGTAGATTTAAGTGACGTCTATCTCAACCAGGCTCAGAAAAAATTGAAGAATTTAAAGCGTATTGACTATATTCAATCAGCTGCTGAGAAACTACCGTTTAAAGATGAGACTTTCGATTTAGTTTATTCTTGCTTTTTGTTTCATGAATTACCTGATTATGTGCGTAATGAAGTTTTAGTAGAATCTTACAGAGTTTTAAAAAATAACGGTATGATAGGTGCAGTTGATTCTATTCAAATCGGAGACGACGCGGATTTGCAATGGGCTCTTGATCAGTTTCCGCAAGATTTTCACGAGCCATTTTACAAAAACTATATTCAAAAATCATTAAGTGATTATTGGTTAGATGTTGGCTTAAAAAACGTGCAAAGTCGTACTGGTTTTCTGTCAAAGGTTGTGATAGGTCTAAAAAATCAAACCGATGAGTAAAACACCAGACTTTAACTTGATGTCTGTCTCGTTTTTTTGTAGATTCGGTGATCTTAAAAACGGAGCACAAAATGACTATTACTCAATTTATCGACCATCATTACCGTCACTTTAATGCAGCAGCTTTAAAAGATGCGGCTGTCGGTTATAAAAAACACATCGATGCTGGTGGGCATATGCTTGTGACTTTGGCTGGGGCAATGAGTTCGGCAGAGTTAGGACTTTCTTTGGCCGAGATGATTCGCCAGGGTAAAGTACACGCAATTTCTTGCACTGGTGCTAATTTAGAAGAAGATGTTTATAACTTAGTTGCGCATGATCATTACGTACGTATACCGAACTATCGGGATTTAACACCAGAACAGGAACAAGAATTACTTGATAAACATCTTAACCGGGTCACTGATACTTGCATTCCTGAAGAGGAGGCCATTCGTCGTATTGAAAAAGCAGTATTTGAAGAGTGGAAAAAAGCTGATGAAAAAGGTGAAAGTTATTTTCCGCATGAATACATGTATAAAATTTTATTAAGCGGAAAGCTCAAAGAATTTTATCAAATCGATCCAAAAGATTCTTGGTTGTTGGCGGCTGCAGAGAAAAACTTACCAATGGTTGTTCCGGGTTGGGAGGATTCAACAACTGGTAATATTTTTGCCGGTCATGTTATGAAAGGTAATATTAAAAACGTTCATACTGTTAAATCAGGAATTCAATACATGACTTACTGGGCTGAGTGGTATCAAAAAGCGGCTAAAAAAAATGATATTGGTTTTTTCCAAATCGGTGGCGGTATTGCTGGAGATTTTCCAATATGTGTTGTTCCAATGTTATCGCAAGATTTAGAACAGGATGATGTTCCATTGTGGTCGTATTTCTGTCAAATCAGTGATTCAACTACGTCTTATGGTTCATACTCTGGAGCAGTTCCAAATGAAAAAATAACTTGGGGTAAGCTTGGAGTTGAAACACCAAAATATATTGTCGAAAGTGACGCTTCAATTGTTGCACCATTGATGTTTTATTATATTTTAGGTAAATAAATTTTCTAAAAGAACTTTAAAAAAAAGAGAGAACATGCTCTCTCTTTTTTTTAGAAAATACCTTAGTTGTCGGGATTATATTGCCATAATCAGTGGTACACTTAATGTGAATTGCAATGACTTTATAGTTGATCTTTGATCAGTGGATAAATCAAACGCCAAAACAAAGTGGATCCGTTCATTTCGCGAATCTGGTTTACAAGTCTATCTACATCTTTCTTTTCAAGATCGCCAATGTCTTGATTTAGCATTTTTTTTGCACCCAAGCGAGTTGAACGACTTAAAATTCGTTTCACTTTAGTTTCAACATCTTGAGTTAGAATTCCAATGCTATATTCGGGTATTTTAGCAAAAATTCCAACTTCGCGGTTGAGATTTTGACTGCGTGGGTCCCAGTTAAATGAGCCTACAAACATTTGATTGGTGTCAATGATGACCATTTTTGCGTGCAAAGTATCCGGACCGTTGTATTCTAATATATCAACATCGAGATCTAAGGCTTTATCTCTTTCCATCATATAACCTACATGCGCCGGTGTGACATCATTCGATCTTTTGCCATTTGTAATAACATGAACTTTTATCTTTTTATTTTTTAATTCTGCAAAAAGTTTTAAATGTTCAGCTGTTGGGATAAAATATGGCGTGATAATTGTAACTTGCTGTTTCGCAGATCGTATTTTCTCGTAAAGTGAATCAGCAATATTGTGTTTTGGTTTTTTAAGATCACGTTTCTGCCCAACAGGATCATCATAAAAAAATTCAACATCTGAAACGTCGAAAGCTTTCGTTGACCAATAGGCTAAAGCATTTTGCTGCGGTTTAACCTCGTAAAGACCATTTTTTATATTCTGAGCTTGAGATAATAAGTTTCTCTCTTCTTTTTCAACAATTTTAACACGTTGATCGATTTTCCATTCACAATCTGAAATGTTATGCTGTTTGAAGCATAAGCTCTTATCTAGAGAGTTTTTCGAAAATTCGTAGAGATGTACATCAGATACAAATTGCGAATTCCATAGGTTGTCAAAGTATTTCACAGCTGTATCGATAGCAGAGCTTTCCATGACCAAAATATCACTATCTTCATAAATAGGTAAGACGTTACCTTTTGAGTCTACATTTTTGTGGCCAAAGTAGCTTTCGCCTATATTACGTCCTCCTGAAATCATGATACTATTGTCAATAATAAGTCCCTTGTCGTGCATTCTGTGGGTATAAATGAGAGGATTTAAAATATTAAATGTATTGTATTCTCTAATTTGAATATGTGATGGAACACTCATTTTATGTGTCATCATAATTGCAGCCATTTTTTCTCTTAACATATGGTTATTCAATGAATCGACTATGATTTGAACTTGTGCGCCTTGATTAGCTCGTTCAAGAATCATGGCTAGCGATTTATCTGAAAGATCATCGTTATCAACTGTAAAATACTGTGCCTTTATTATGCGAGCGCTAGATAAAAAATCGGCACGGGCTTGTAAAGATTCTTTAGTATCATCGAGTAAAACGAGTTTGTCTGCATATGCAAAGTGTGATTTTAAACCCGTAAATGCTAATAGACCAAGTAACAATGATCTCATTGATTATCCTTTGTAAAACATATTTTTTATAACAACTTTAAATATGTTTTCAATTAGGATGCCGAATTGAGAAGGTTTCAATAAGAATTCAACAGCATTGGGTCAAGAAGACTGTCAAAACGTTTAACATTGAGACATTAATTGCGTATCGATACAGAAGAGCGTTTATTTCCGATTTAGACCGCTTCAACAGCTTTAATTTCAGGAATAGCTTGTTTCATTCTGACTTCGATTCCATCCTTAAGAGTAGCTTGCGAGCTCGGACAACCATTACAAGCCCCTTTCATTTGAATATAAACGATATTGTTTTCATAGCGACTGAAAACGATGTCACCGCCATCTAAAGCGACCACAGGTCTGATTTCTTCTTTGATAACTTTTTTAATTTGTTTAACAACTGGGCTATCGTTTTCATTGATTTCGGGATCAATGGTTTTTTCAACGATGACAGGTTGACCCGAAGAGATATGTTCAGTCAAAAGCCCACAGAGTGGTTGCGCAAGAACAGACCAATCGACCCAGTCTTGCTTAGTAATTGTGATGAAATCATGAGAAATAAAAACTCCAGAAACCCAAGGAAAGCCAAAAATTTTCGCAGCTAGGGGCGAAGTGTCTGTCGATTCAACATTTTGAAACTCAAAATTGCCTGTTTGTGATGAATTCAAAATAGGTGCAGAAAATTTAAATTTTAGAGTAGCTGGATTGGGGGTGTTTTCAAAAGTTACAGTCATGTAAGTTTATTTATCAGGTGTGTTAGGAAAACTCAATTTTTTCTTATAATCTTTGCTTCAATATTGTTTTTTAGTTAACTTATTGTGGTTTTTAACAAACCTTTTAAGGAGATCAAATGACCCCACGTGTTCGTGAAATTTTAAGTTGGTATGGTTCTGAAAACATTGGTGTTTTAACAAACATGGCTCGCATGATGAACCATGGTAAATTAGCCGGTACTGGTAAGCTTGTCATTTTGCCTGTTGACCAAGGATTTGAACATGGTCCTGCGCGTAGTTTTGCTAAAAATCCGGATGGTTATGATCCAAGTTATCATTTTGAATTAGCAATCGAATCTGGCTGTAATGCTTATGCAGCACCATTAGGTGCTCTTGAAGCCTGCGCGCGTGATTATGCAGGCGAGATTCCACTTATTTTAAAAATCAACAATTCGGATGTTCTTTATGGGTCGAAAGCTCCGATTTCGGCATTAAGCTCATCAGTTGAAGATGCTTTACGTCTTGGTTGTGCAGGTATTGGTTTCACAATTTATCCTGGTTCAACTCATCGTAAACAAATGTATGAAGAAATTGCTGAAGCAACTCGCGAAGCTAAAAAAGCTGGCTTAGCTGTAGTTATTTGGTCGTATGCGCGTGGTGAACAACTTTCAAAAGAAGGTGAAACAGGCATTGATGTTATTGCTTACTCGGCTCACATTGCGGCGCAATTAGGTGCAAATATCATTAAAGTTAAACCTCCAACAGCTCATATTGAACAAGCTGAAGCTAAAAAAGTTTACGAAGCTCAAAACATCAAAGTGGGCACTTTAGCAGAGCGTGCCCGTCACGTTGTGCAGTCTTCGTTTAATGGAAAACGTATTGTGATTTTTTCTGGTGGTGAGGCAAAAGGCACAACAGAAGTTATTGAAGAAGTTAAACAGTTGGCACAAGGCGGAGCTTTTGGTTCGATCATGGGACGTAATGCATTCCAAAGACCGAAAAAAGAAGCGATCGAATTGCTTCACAATGTGATGGAAGCTTTCGCTGGTCAGCCGTTAAAAAAATAAATTATTCTAAAATAGAACTTGTAAGAAAAAAGGAAAACACAAAATGTCAGATGTTCAACATGATAATCCGATTAAGGCCGAAAAAAGAAAAAAGCTACATGCTTTAAAAGAAAAAGGAATTAATCCTTTTCCTTATTCTTTTGATAAGACGACTCATATTGAGCATTTAGTTCGTGATTTTTCAAATTTACAAGCTGGTGAAAAAAAGACTGAGACCAAGTTTCGTATTGCTGGTCGTTTAATGACTTTGCGTGCGATGGGTAAAGCTAGTTTTTTCAACATTCAAGATGAAACAGGCACTTTGCAATGTTATATCAAAGTTGAAGAGCAAACTGAGCAAGATCGTATTAGTTTTGATTTGATCGACTTAGGCGATATTGTGGGACTAGAGGGCTATATTTTCAAATCACAAAAAGGTGAGTTGTCATTGTACGTTCAAAAATTTAGTATTTTGACAAAAACGTTAGAACCATTACCTGAGAAATTTCACGGTATTCAAGATGTAGAAATTAAGTATCGTCACAGACATTTAGATCTTATTTCTGATCCTGAATCGCGTAAAGTTTTTATGACAAGAACTAAGATTATTAAATCGATTAAAAAGTTTTTAGATAATCGCGGATTTATGGAAGTTGAAACTCCAGTGCTTCAGCCCTTATATGGTGGTGCTGCGGCTAAACCTTTTACAACACATCATAACGCTTTAGATATGAAACTTTATATGAAAATTTCGCCTGAGCTTTATTTAAAACGTCTTATCGTGGGTGGTTTTGAAAAAGTTTACGAAATTGGTAAAAACTTTCGTAACGAAGGTATTGATCGTTCACACAATCCTGAATTTACAATGCTTGAGTTTTATGAAGCTTACACTGATTACAACTATCAAATGAAGCAATTTGAGGAATTGGTGGCAACAGTTTGTAAAGAAATCACAGGCTCTACGAAAATTACATATCAAGGTAAAGAAATTGATTTCACACCTCCGTGGAATCGCTTAACAGTTTTAGATGGTGTTAAAAGGCATGCTGATATTGATCCTGAAGATGTTTCAGCACTTGATGCATACTTAAAAAAGAATGCTGATAAGCCTTTACAGCTTGATAAGTTAACTGTTGGTGAAAAACAGATGAAGGTTTTTGAAATAGCTGCTGAACCACATTTATGGCAGCCAACTTTTGTAATGGATCACCCGGTTGATATTTCTCCATTAACTAAAATTCACAGAAATAACTCTAAGCTTGTTGAGCGTTTTGAGCCTTTTGCGGCTTGTATGGAAATCGGTAATTCTTATTCAGAGTTAAACGATCCTGAAGAGCAGCGTAATCGTTTAAAAGAACAAGAGTCTAAACGTCATATCGATGATGAAGCTCATCCAATGGATGAAGATTTCTTACATGCTATTGAAACAGGTATGCCGCCAACGGGTGGTGTAGGGTTGGGTATCGAGCGTATTGTGATGATTTTAACTGATCGACCGAGTATTCGTGATATTTTGTTCTTCCCAACAATGAAGATTGTGAATAAATAGGTATTAAACTAGAGAGCGAGAGGGCTTATGCAAAAAATAATTTATTTAATAATTTTTTTGTTAGTCTTTTCGTGCCAGCAAAAGCCCACTAAAGTTATCGAAGAATCAGCACAAGTTTTTAAAAAAAACACAGTGCTGATTGATACAAGATCTCCTTTGCAGTTTGAATCATTTCATATTGAGGGGTCTCAAAACCTCTGGTGGGAAGATTTTGTTCTTTTAACGAACGCTAAGTCTAAAAAAAGAACTTTCGATCCGGATCTTCAACAAACGATACGAAGATTAGCTCTTAAGGGTATTCATCCTGAAATGACCGTATATTTAATTAATGATCAATCAAGTTCAATCGAAAATAAAAAATGGAAGTGGCTATTAAGTTACTTAGATGTTCGTAACGTAGAACTTAAATCTCTTGCTGATTTACGAAAATCAAAAACTGGATCGATTAATCGATTTGCTAAAGCAGAACCTCAGGCTGAGTGGACTTTAAAAACCAGCGAAGACTTTCAAAAAGATCTCGTTTCGAAAAAAATTCCGCAATGTTTTTTGAAGTGGGATGAAAAAAACTGTTTATAGTTTTTAAAGTCACTGAAGAGCTCTCTAGCGAGTTAGTAATTTTAAGCGGCTTAGGTACTATTATATACTGAACTGTTATAGCTATTTGGTTCTGTGCCTTTGAAAAGGGTTGCTGTTGAACTTGCTATTCTCAACAGTTCTTAATTATCGAAAAAGTGTAAAATCAAACCCTAAACAACTACTCACGAACCAAAACAAGTTGCGTGTTGTAAGGCGCTGGTGCGATTAAAATAGCTTTACCTGTGCCATTAAAATAAAACTGCCAACGAGCAGGCTGAACGTAAGTGCGGCAGTAACGATCGCCGACTTGGCTGGTTGATGAGCGAGATTCTAAAATAACAAACTCATTACCATTGAATGTGACCGGAGCAGTCACACGAGCTTCGATTTGGCGAGGTTCACCAAATGGAAACACACACAAACCAATAAGTGTCATTGAAGTCGAAGTAAAATCAAAAGCGGTATGAATTTCTAAACCTTGTTGGTAAAAAATGTTTTCAGCAGCCCAGTGACCCATAAGTAATTCGCTAGGTTGGTGTTGGATGGGTGGTTGCGGATGAGAGTCTTGAGCTTGAACAGATGAAACAAATAACATAAGAGAAATTAAAACAAATTTTATAGATTTCATAAGACCGTCCTTTTTAGTGTTACTCTTCAACGCTAAAAAGGCTTGAATGGCCTGTCAATCATGAATTGTGTGTATTTTGCTACGCTGCATTTTCCATTTTAAATAAAATTGAATACATAGCCTTGAGCATTTCAGGATCGAACTTAGCCGCAATTTTTTCTTTCATCATGTTTAAGGCTTCAGTTGGTCGCATCGGCACATTGTATGACCTTTGAGTTGTCATAGCGTCATAAGTATCAGTTAAAGAGATTATGCGCGCAAAGGGGTGAATCTCATGACCAGAAAGGTCTTGCGGGTAGCCGCCGCCTTTCCATGATTCGTGATGTTCATAACAGGCCGCTTTAACGCCATTTGAAATATTTGTGTGTTCATTTAGAAGTTTTAATCCAAACTGAGGATGCATTTTCATTTGCACCCACTCGGCTTCGTCAAGAGGGCCTTTTTTGCATAAGACTTCTAAGGCGACCATACGTTTACCAATATCATGAAATATTGAACCTAGGCCAAGCTCTGTTAAAGTTTTTTGATCAAAACCTAATGCAGCACCAAGTCCTAAGGAGTAAATACTCACATCGAAGGAATGATTATATGTGTAAAAATCATGACCTGATAAGCTTATTAAATTACCAACTGATTCAGGAGCTTCAGCCATAAAAGTGAGTAAGTCAGTCACGATGGGCTTAGTTTGTTCAATAGCTTGTCCAACATCTGGAACCTCGAAAAGGTCTTCGAGAATAGCGATTGAACTTTCGCGTAAGATAATGGCTTTTTGGTCGTTATCTAATAAATTAGAATTCATCGAAGCTTTGACGTATTCACGATAAAGTGCTTTATCTTTGTCTTCGACGAAAAAAGACTCGCCGGTGTCTTTATTGTGAAGGTTTTGAATTTTTTCAGAAGAAAGCTTGTCGCCAATTTTCACGTAGTTCACCATTTTGCCATCAAGATTAACATAAATTGCAAATGGGATTTCTTCGTTAGGTCTGATAGTTGATAGTCGTATTCTAAAATAGCCTTTTGTTGTCATAGTTGTCTTATCGGCTAAATGCTTTAATATATTGATCATAATTGACATTTTATTTATCCCGTAGGCAAACTTAAGCATGGCTGTAAGTCTTGAAACTGATGTTCAATTTTTAAAAGGAGTAGGGCCTAAATTAGGGGCGCTGCTGTCGCGAAATGGGATTAAGACCGTTGGTGCATTGCTTGAAAACTTTCCACGAGCCTATGAAGATCGTAGAGCCGCCAGACAAATTTCATCACTTAAAGAAAACGAACTTGTCAGTCTTAAGGCTTATGTTGTGAATGTGTCATCTTACAGCATGGGGCGATCAAGCCGCAAAATTTATGATGTCTTAATTCGAGACGGCTCAGGGCAAATTCGTTGTAAGTATTTTCGAACTCCGTATAAAGGGTATTTTGAAAGATTTAAAAACGGTCAAGAAGTTCGTATCGTTGGCAAAGTTACAAATTACCGAGGAAGACTTGAGTTTCATCATCCTGATATCAAAGACATCGAACCTAACGAAGAAAACCATGATCAGCTTTTACCAATATATGTTGAGGTCGAAGGCTTTAGCACAGCTAAAATGCAAAAGCTCATAACATCTGCTTTTGATCAAATTAAAGAATGGCCTATTGAAAAATTTCCGCCAGCGTTTTTAAAAAAATATGATTTGATGGACAAAAATCAAGCTATTTTCGAGCTACATCATCCAATTCTAGAAAAAGCGAACGAATATGGTTTGCTTCAAAGTAAAGCCCACAAAAGAATTATTTTTGATGAGTTTTTTTGGTTAGAGTTATATTTAGCTAGCAAAAAAACAGGTTTAAAAAATGAAACAGCGATTAAAATTCAAAATTCTGATCAATTGAATTTAAAATTGATTGAATCCTTACCCTTTGCTTTAACCAATGCTCAAAGAAAATCATACGACGAAGTCAAAAAAGATTTGCAATCTGGCAGACCTATGAACCGGTTGGTTCAAGGTGATGTTGGCGCCGGTAAGACGCTGGTTGGTTTTATGGCTGCGACAACGGTTTTTGAAAGTGGCTATCAATCTTGTATGATGGTGCCAACAGAGATTTTAGCAGAACAGCATTTTGCAAATGCGCAAAAAAGGCTAGATCCTTTAGGACTTAAAACGGCATTGCTCACTGGAAAAACAAAAGCAAAAGAACGTAAAGATATCTTAGAAAAATTGTTAGCTGGAGAAATTCATTTTTTAATTGGTACACATGCTCTTATCGAAGATTGGGTTCAGTTTAAAAATTTAGCGCTTGTCATTATTGATGAACAACACCGATTTGGAGTGGCGCAAAGGGGCTATCTTAAATCAAAAGGTATAGGTAACGCTAAAAGTTCTCCTCATTTTTTAGTTATGACAGCAACACCGATTCCGCGAACTTTAGCTATGACTGTTTATGGTGATTTAGATGTTTCAATTATTGATGAAATGCCTAAAGGACGCACGCCAATACAAACGCGTGTCATAACTGAGTCTAAACGCATGCAAGCGATCAAGTTTATGGTCGAGCAAATCGAAAAAGGTCGTCAGGCTTATGTTGTTTATCCTTTGGTTGAAGAGAGTGAAAAAATCGATCTCAAAAATGCAACTGATGAGTATGAAAAACTTAAAACGCAGTTTCCGAATGTGCGTTTTGGTTTGTTACATGGTAAAATGAAACCTCTAGAAAAAGACGAGGTTATGGATCAATTTAGACAGCATAAAATTGATATATTAGTTTCGACAACGGTCATTGAAGTGGGTGTCGATGTCCCGAATGCTAATCTTATGATGATTGAACATGCTGAAAGATTTGGTTTATCGCAGTTGCATCAATTACGTGGACGTGTTGGGCGGGGTGAACATAAATCATTTTGTGTGATGATTATGGGATATGCGGTGAACGAAGAAACGCGTGGTCGCGTCAGCTTCATGGAAAAAACAACCGATGGTTTTAAAATTGCTGAGTATGATTTGGAAATCCGAGGTCCTGGTGAATTTATGGGATCTAAACAATCAGGATTACCAGGGTTTAAAATGGCCAACCTTGTTCGTGATTTTGAAATTTTAAAGCAGGCTCGTGATGCTGCTTTTGAGCTTTTGGCTCAAGATCCCAAGTTATCAAAAATGGAAAATAAGCTCATTCGAGAAGAATTACTTAAAAGCTATGGACCGAATGCACTTGCTGGTGTGGGTTAAATTATTGAAATATTGGTCTTACGCAAAGTGTTTTTTCGAGTATAAGTTGATCTTGTATCGGAGTCTTAAACTGAAATATAACTTTGTATCTTCCAAAAGAATTTAGGCTATCGTAACCTTCAATTCCCGTTTGATATGCAAATGAATTATTCGGATACGCGATTGATTTTTTAACAATTGGAAACTCAGCTGATCCTGATGAGTACTCTTTATAAATCAAAAAATATTGATCAGGCTTGTTAAAACTATTTTTTTTAAGCCACATAACATACTGATCGTTAAGATGATAAGGGGTTTCAATTTTTTGCATGATAACTTCAGTCGTCTTTGTAAGTTTGATCAAGGTTTGTGTTGTACTGTTTGACGATAGTATTTCTGATATTTGATTATTGGATTGGATAATGTGATTTGTAGTTTTATAGCAAAGCATATTATTTTTGTTGTGATAGATAGAGCCGCTCACTTTTGTCGCTTTAAAAAATAGGGCCAAATTAAACAATAAAATTAAAACTATTGTGCTTGATTGAAAGTTTCCTAATTTGCCCATTATTCAGTCCTCGTCAGTCTTTAGATATGTTGATTATCTAGTTAAGCTAGCGATCATAGCACGAATAAGCGATCTTAATATAAGCACAATTTAAATTGAAATTAGTTTTGTACAATTTGCATGTACTAGTAAAAAGAATGTAAAAGCTTTGATCATATCTTGTGAGATGAACGGTACTTTTTACACATTCCATAAAAATACCTCTCAATCGAACTTAAAAATTGCTGAAAAGTGTCAAAAGTGCTAAAACAGCACTGGTTATTGTCAGAATTTGTGCAGCAAGATTCGGCTACAAGATCTTAATGATTGTGCAAAAGTGATGATTCAACAAGTAAAAGAGGTGGTTTGATGACACAGTTTAAAGTTGGAGATCATGCCGTATACCCGGGGTATGGTGTTGGACGTGTGGATAAAATCGAAATTAAAGAGATTTTAGGCGCTAAGCACGAGTTTTACTCGGTGATTATCCTTGAAACTGGTATGAAAGTTATGATTCCTGCGGCGAATATTAAATCTGTTGGCTTACGTCCATTAATATCAAAGGATGAAGCTTCTAAAGTTGTCGAAATCTTAAAAGACAAAAATGTTAAAATTGACACGCAAACATGGAATCGCCGTTTTCGTGAGTATACCGATAAGATCAATACGGGCTCAGTTTTTGAAATTGCAGCCGTATTAAGAGATTTATATCTACTTAAAGTTGATAAAGAGTTGAGCTTTGGTGAGAAGAAAATGCTCGAAAAAGCTAAAAACTACCTAGTAAAAGAGTTAAATTTAGCGTCAGATGTTAAAGACATTATGAATAAAGACACTGAAGTTCGCCAAATCTTAGATTCTAATAATTAAAAATCATATAGCACAAGAGTCAATTTCTTTACCTTAGAAATAAAATAAGACAAAATAAAAAAGCCTGATTGAATCAGGCTTTTTTATTTTGTTTAATAAATTTTAAAAGGGATCTCTATGTCAAACGCTTCATCTCGTAACTTGTTAAACCCAGGCTTTACTAAGGTTAGAACTAGATTTGCTCCTAGCCCAACAGGCTTTTTGCATGTCGGTGGAGCACGGTCTGCACTATTTAACTTATTGTTTGCTAAACGCCATGATGGGGAGTTTGTTTTAAGAATTGAAGACACAGACCAAGCACGATCAACTGAAGAATCGCTTAAGATGATGGTTTCAGATATGCAATGGTTGGGGTTAAACTGGGACGAGGGTGTTGATCCACAGACTCTCAAAGATGTTGGACCTTATGGCCCGTATAAGCAATCTGAGCGTTTAAAAATTTATGCAGATGTCGCTCAAAAATTACTAGAATCAGGTCGTGCGTTTTATTGCTTTATGACTGATATTGAAATCGAAGCTGAACGTGAACGTCTAAAAGCGATTAATCAAAATTTGCATGTTGAATCGCCTTATGCTGATTGGTCTTTAGCGCAAGCTCAAACGGAATTAAAAAAAGGTCGCACAGCAGTTGTCAGATTTAAAACGAAACACTTACGTAAAGATTATATTTTACATGATCTGATTCGGGGTGAAGTCCGGTTTCCTTCTGATATGGTTGGTGATTTTGTTTTGCTAAGATCGGATGGTATGCCTGTTTATAATTTCTGCTGTGTCGTTGATGATTACATGATGAAGATTTCTCATGTTTTGCGTGCAGAAGAGCATTTACCAAACACTTTACGCCAATTAATGATCTATGAAGCGATGAGCTGGCCTATTCCACAATTTGGCCATATATCGTTAGTGTTAGATGAGGATCGTCAAAAACTTTCTAAGCGTCGCGGAGCAGTTGCGTGTGATCAATTTAAAAGCGAAGGTTATTTGCCAGAGGCCATGAATAATTATTTAGCTTTATTAGGCTGGTCTCATCCAGAGGGGAAAGAGATTTTTCCATTCAGTGATTTAACGCAGTTATTTGATCTTGAGCGATTAAATGCTTCAGGTGCTGTTTTTGACCGAGTTAAATTGAAATGGGTGAACTCGCAACACTTAAGAGCTTTAGATGCACAAAAGTTATGGACTTTGATTGTGCCATTTTTACAACAAGCAGAAGTGACTTTGCCATCGCAATCGATTGAAACCTCATGGCAAAATTTATCGGTTGAGACATTTAAACCTAAAATGGAAATCTTAACAGATGCGATCGATTTATATAAATCGCTTGATGATCAAAAATTCGTAATCGCAGATGAAAGTGCTGAAGCGCTTTCTTGGGAGCCTACTCGTTCTGTGTTAAATATTTGGAAACGTCTTATTGAGTCTCATTCTGGTGAAACTTTTTCTGAAAGTGACTTTGTTCAAATGGAAAATACTGTGAAAACTGAAGCGCAGGTTAAAGGTAAAAATTTATTTATGCCGATTCGAATTGCCGTTATTGGAAAACCGCACGGAACAGAAGTTAAATTACTTGTGCCTTTAATGAGTCGTCAGAGTTTACTTGCTCGAGTGCAAAAAGTTTTAAATCAGATTGGGTAGGGATTGGACTATGCTTAAGATATATAATTCTTTAGGAAAAAAAATCGAAGAATTTAAGCCGATGGTTCCAGGTGAAGTTAAAATATACGTCTGTGGTCCTACAGTGTACTCTTACTTACACGTTGGTAATTTTCGTGGACCTGTTTTTTTTAATTTCGTTCGTCATTGGTTTGAGTATTTAGGTTACAAAGTCACGTACGCTCTTAACTTTACAGATGTTGAAGATAAAATTATAAAGCGCGCTGAAGAAGAAGGGAAATCAGCTAAAGAAGTTTCTGAGTTTTATATTCAAGAGTATAAAAAAGATTTTCAAGCTCTGGGTCTCAAAACGCATGAGCATAATCCAAAAGTCACTGAATTTATGCCAGAAATTATTAAAATGATCGAAGGCTTAATCGCGAATAATAAAGCTTATGCTGTTTCTGGTGATGTTCAATATGCAATTGAGAAATTTCAAGATTACGGAAAATTATCTGGCCGTAATATCGATGATATGAAAGCTGGCGTTCGCGTTGATGTAAGTGAGAAAAAACAACATCCTCTTGATTTTGCTCTGTGGAAATCAGCTAAACCAGGTGAAGATTTACGTGGATCGAGTTGGACATCTCCGTGGGGGAATGGTCGCCCCGGATGGCATATTGAGTGTTCTGCAATGGTTAAAGGTTTATTCGGGAATCAAATTGATATTCATGGTGGTGGATTAGATCTTATGTTTCCACATCATGAAAATGAAATTGCGCAAAGTGAAGGTTGTAATCATCAGCGTTATGTCAATTACTGGATGCACTGGAATTTAATTAATTTTTCTGGTGCAAAAATGTCTAAGTCTTTAGGTAATGTGGTGACGATGCGTGAATTTTTGCAGAATAATCATCCTGAAGTTTATAAAATGATGATGTTATCTGTTCACTATAGAAGCGTTGCTGAGTTTAGTGAGAATACAATTGATTTAGCAGTGGCAGGATTAGCCAGAGTTTATTCGGCATTATCTTTAGCAGAAAGTTTTATCGCCGCAGATGGTGTTCCTGATACAAAATACCAATCTGAATTAGATACAGCTTGGGCTCATATAGCTGAGCACATAAATGATGATTTCAGTACGCCGCAAGCATTTGCTGTAGTGTTTGAAGTCATTCGTAAGTTTAACTCACAATTTAAACGTGGTATGAAGAAAAACCCGGCTGTATCTGGTAAAGCTTTGCAGTTTAAAAAATTTATTCAAAAATTTGGACAGATGTTATCTTTATTTATGATGCCAGCTGATCAGTTTTTGCGTGAGCTTGATCAAAAGCTTATGCAAAAACATAACATTGATGAATCGGTAGTTGTCCAACTTGTAGAAGAGCGCAAACAAGCGCGCGCGAATAAAGATTTTGCTAAATCAGACGAAATTCGAGCAAAATTAACTGCGATGAGTATTAATGTAAGCGACACACCAGAGGGTAGTTTTTGGGAGTATAATAAATAGCAAATCAATCAATTGATCGTTAGATTGATAGACCTCGATTTGCTGATATTTTGTTTTGGATATCTGTAATGAGTTTTGTTTCATTAAAAGGTTTTGGATAAAATCCAACTAAATAAGGTGATTTCTTGACCTCGTCGAAATTAACATGATCTGAATATCCAGACATTATGGCCACTGGAATAGGTTTAGAAGAATTAAACACTTTTTGAGTGAATTCAAGACCATTCATTTTTGGCATCAAGACATCGACGATAATGCATTCAAATTTTTTGTGATTTAATAGGTCCAGAGCAATTATAGCACTTGGGGCTTGCGTGACTTTATATTCATAAGATTCGAAAAAATCTGATAAGACTTCACGAAAAGCATCGTTATCGTCAATAATTAAAATTTCATATCCCATTTAAAAACGCTCCTGATATCTGACTTGAGTGATTGTTTAATTGTGGCTCATCTTTAATAATACTGAATGATAAATTTAAATTATACTGCGTTTGATCGTATTCTAAACTAGCTTGATTTCTTTCTGCTAGCGATTTTGCCACGATAAAATTGAGATTAAAAATTGATAAATTTGTTGCTAAACTTGAGTAGTGGTTTATATGTTTTTTGCATTCATCATTGGATGTAAAATTCAAATTGATCTTATCGTTGTTAATTGTGCTAATTATAATTGTAATTTGACATTTGTTCGTAATATTTATTTGTTCAAATTCGTCAATAAAGTGTTGAATGAGATTCCGTAACAAATGATCTAAATCTTTTGGATTTCCCAAGATATGAGTTTGTTTTACATCGTTTAAAGGCCAGATAATATTAATGTGTGGGTGATCAGCCATTGTGTTCAGAGATCTTTGAATTTCGCTAAGTAATTCGACGAGATCAACAGCTGAGTCGTACGAGTTAACAGAGTGATCTGCCACTGTTTTTAGTTGAGTTGTCATATCCGAAATTTCTTTAACTGATTTTTTGACGAGGGTAATTTTTTCTGTATATTTGGTGATATCAAAGATCTCTTTAGATACCAAGTTTTGCATATGCTGTGTGGCCACTGAAATCGTTGATAGTGGTGTGTTGATTTCGTGCGCTAGAATGCCTGAAAAATGACCTAGATTCGATAAACGATTGTTTTCCCAAACAAGGTGATCTCGCTTTCTTAAAAGTGCAATGCGATTTCTGATTTCTTCTTCGAGATTTTCATTTCGCTGTTGTAGATCAAGTTCATTGATGGCCATGGGGATAAGTGTAGAAATTGAATGAAGTAAGAAAAAAGATACAATGAGCCCAAGTAAATATAGATTTGGATTTTGAATGGTGTATCCATAATCTAAGTAATGAAGTGACATTAAAAAAGTGAAAACTGCAAGTAGGATTTGTGAGCTTGTTTTTTTATGGCTTTTACTGAAGATAAATTTAAACGAAGTGTATAGTGCTGGAAGTGTGGCTGCAAAACTTAATATGGTAATATACAGGATTTTATAATCCTTTACGATTGGAATTGATTCGACCAAAACTGCCAAGACTCCAAAAAAGACAAAATAGGGTTTAATACTAAAATCATTTTTACTCATTCGACTTAAAATCATTCCTAAAATCAATTGAGAGGCTAACGTTCCTAGCCCTGAAAGTATTAAATTCGCTATATTAAACTTACTGTTAAGAATGTTAACGAACAAAGATAGGCACACTGTGATCCAGAAATACACACTGTATTTATAAATTTGTTTTTTCTCATAAACAAATTGGAAGACAGAGATTGCTAAAGCTGTTAGGGCAGTTGCAGTGTATAAGAAAAATATAAGGCTGAGCTGGTCCATTGCTCTATTGGATGATGCCCAGCAGCCCGAGTCAAGATTGTTTCTTTCAAGTTTATTAAATTCGTCTGTTTTTTTATGTATTATTTGATAGACTGTTCAAGTAATGGGCCCAATCATAATTATTATAACTGATATTGAGAGAAAATGGCTTCTTTAGAAAAAACACGTGTATTTAAAAAAAATATTAAAATCGTTTCTCCTTTTAAACCTGCTGGAGATCAGCCTAAGGCAATAGAAGCCTTGGTTGAAAATTATAAAAAAGGTCTAAATCATCAAACGCTATTAGGTGTTACGGGTTCCGGCAAAACCTTTACGATGGCACACGTTATTGAACATTTAAATCAGCCAGCATTAATTTTAGCACCCAATAAAACATTGGCAGCACAGTTGTATTCAGAAATGAAAGAGCTTTTTCCTGAAAATGCAGTTGAGTATTTCGTATCATACTATGACTACTATCAGCCAGAAGCCTATGTGCCAAGCACGGACACATTCATCGAAAAAGATTCAGCTATAAATGAGCAAATTGATCGAATGCGCCACAGTGCTACGCGATCTTTATTTGATCGTCGTGATGTGATTATTGTATCAAGTGTGTCTTGTATCTATGGTTTAGGATCTCCTGAAGCCTATGAAGGTATGATGGTTCAAGTTCATGAAGGGCAAAAACTTAAGCGCGATGATTTTTTACGTGAACTTATTCGAATTCAGTATACACGTAATAATATAGATTTTTCACGTGGAATGATTAGGGTGCGAGGAGATGTTGTTGAAGTGTTTCCACCTTATGAGGAAACACGTGTTATTCGTGTCGAGTTTTTCGGTGATTATATTGATAAGTTATCTTGGATTGATCCTTTGACAGGGCAAGTTTTTGAAGAGTTGGATCAAATTGGTATCTATCCAGGCTCGCATTACGCAACTGGAGACGAAGCTTTGAAAAAAGCTATAGTGACTATTCAAGATGAGCTACGCGAACGTATAAATGAATTAAAGAATAATATTAAATTTTTAGAAGCTCAGCGTTTAGAGCAAAGAACTTACTATGACATTGAAATGATGGAGCAAATTGGTTTTTGTTCCGGTATTGAAAATTACTCAAGACATTTGACAGGCCGTGGTCCCGGAGAGCCACCACCAACTTTAATTGAATATTTCCCAAAAGAGTTTATTACAATCATTGATGAGTCGCATGTCACTGTACCGCAAATAGGTGGTATGTATCGGGGAGATCGAGCTCGAAAAATGACATTAGTTGAACATGGTTTTAGGTTGCCTTCTGCGTTGGATAATCGTCCATTGAATTTTCAAGAATTTGAAAAACTGATGAATAAAGTCTTATATGTTTCGGCAACACCTGCTCAGTATGAACTTGAAAAGTCTGAAGGTTTGATCATTGAACAAATCATTAGACCAACTGGTTTAGTTGATCCGTTGGTTGAGGTTAGGCCCGTTAAGAATCAGATTGATGATTTGCTTAAAGAGATTCGTCTTCGTATTGCGAAAAAAGAAAGAGTTCTTATAACGACTTTAACTAAAAGATCTGCAGAGGATTTGACTGAGTACTATGAATCACTAGGTATTAAGATAAAATATTTGCACAGTGATATTGACACACTTGAGAGAACAGAGATCATACGTGATTTGCGACTTGGAGTTTTCGATGTTTTAGTTGGTATTAATTTGTTGCGCGAAGGTTTGGATATTCCAGAAGTTTCACTTGTTGGAATTACGGATGCTGATAAAGAGGGTTTTTTGAGATCAGAAAGATCGCTCATTCAAACAATTGGTCGGGCAGCTCGTAATGAAAATGGGTATGTTATTTTATATGGTGACCGTGTAACTGATTCAATGAAAAAAGCTATGGACGAAACAAGTCGTCGTCGAACATTGCAAATGAAGCATAATTCTGATCATGGAATCACACCGACAACAATTAAAAAGAAAATTAAGGAAGGTCTTGGTGATTTGTTTGATGGATCGATTAGCGCTTATAAACTTACGGGGGAAAAAGATAAAACTGCAGATAAATTAAAAAAACTGGCAGCGAAACCAAATAAAATTCAGGATGAGATTAATAGATTAAAAGATAAAATGAAAAATTTGTCCAATCAGTTAGAGTTTGAAGAAGCTGCTAAAGTGCGAGACGAGATAAAGCGATTACAAATTTTAGAGTTAGAAATTCGTGATTCGAGATTGGGAACATCAAACGATGACGAAACATGAACAGGGCCTAGTTAAAATTGAAAGTCTCAGAGAGTTAATCAAGGAATTTCCAACGCAATCAGGCGTTTACTTGATGAAAAATGCTGTTGATAAGATAATCTATGTTGGTAAAGCTAAAAATTTACGTAATCGAGTTCGCAGTTACTTTCAAGATTCAAAAGATATTTCGGCTAAGACCAAAGCTTTAGTTTTTAATATTGATAAAATAGATTACATTTTGACAAAAACTGAAGTTGAAGCTTTTTTGCTTGAAGCTTCACTGATCAAAAAACATCGGCCTAAATACAATATTCGATTAAAAGATGATAAGTCATACCCTTATATTAAGTTATCTTGGTCAGATGATTATCCTCGTTTATATTTGTCGCGAAAAGTAATTAAAGATGGAGGACTTTATTTTGGGCCATTTACATCAGGTGGGGCTGTATTTGGTACGATTCGTTTTTTAAATCGAGTGTTCAAAATCAGGGATTGCACAGATCATGTTTTTAAGACTCGCTCTCGCCCCTGCATGACACATCAAATTGGTCGATGTAGTGCGCCATGTGTTAAGTTGATTTCTGAAGATGATTATCGATCGGATATCGAAGGTGCCCGTGACTTCTTAAAAGGTCGCAGTCGTAAAGTTATTAAAGATATTGAAAGCAAAATGCTGCATGCAGCAGGTGAAGAAAAATTCGAAGTAGCCGCTAAATTAAGAGATTCAATGTTTGCCGTCAAGAATATATTGGAAAAACAAGCTGTCATTAATGATCATACAGAACTCGATCAGGATATTGTAAGCTATCATGGTGATTCACGTGGTGTGTTGATTGAAATGTTACATGTCAGATCAGGACGTGTCATAGGAGTTCGGCCTCATTTTTTGAGTGATATTGATGTAACTTCACCAGATGAGTCTCCGCAAGAATGGTTAGTTTCTTTTTTAAATCAATATTACGAAGATAATTTTGTCCCTGACGAAATTGTGACAGTTGTTGATTTGGGACAAGATTTAAATAAACTTCTACAAGCTGTACTTAAAGAAAGAAATGCGAAAGATGCAATTGTGAGGTTTCCTGTTGATCTAAAAACTCAGCAATTACTTGAAATGGCAACCAATAATGCTCAATCGCACTTTGAAAAAATAGTTTCAGCATCAGAGGAAAAGCAACGTGGTCTTGTAGAAATTAAGGAAAAGCTAAATTTGCCAAAGTTGCCAAATAGAATTGAATGTTTTGATATTTCGCATTTCCAAGGAACTGAAACAGTGGCAAGCCAGGTTGTGTTCGAAGACGGAAAGCCAAGCAAAGAACATTATCGTCGATACATCATTAAAACAGTCAATGGAATTGATGATTTTAAATCAATGTACGAAGTTTTATCTCGTCGTTTTAAACATACTGAATATGAGGATCCCGACTTGCTTGTCGTTGACGGTGGAAAAGGACAACTCTCTCAAGCTGTTCGAATTTTGCAAGAAATTAATAAAACGAATGTACCAGTTGTTGGATTGGCGAAAGCACGAACACAATCGAACTTCCAAGATCAAGATGTTAAATCAACTGATGAAAGATTTTTTCTACCGGGGCGGTCTAACCCTGTGACTTTTAAATCAAACGCAGAAGCATTACATATTTTAACGGGTATTCGTGATGAAGCTCATCGCTTTGCCATTACGTTTCACCGCAAAAGACGTGAAGATCGATCTCTAGCTAGCGAGCTTGATGAAATCACTGGATTAGGTGATAAAAGAAAAAAAATTCTACTTAATAAATTTCAATCGATCGACGCAATTAAAGAAGCTGATGCTGATGATATAGCAATATTACCATCTTTTAATCGTATTCTTGCTGAAAGAATTTTGATCCATCTCAATGAAGATAACGGAGATGATCATGAATTATCTCCAGTCGATTGATCAGATACTTTTTCTCAAAATAAGATATTGTCTAAGAGTTTGACTAAAATTTTGAAGTTTATTTTTATTGATTTGAGTTCCGATATCTGAAGTATACCATCTTAAGATTTAAATCGCAGTGTTTGCAGTTTGTGTATACTTCTATTTAAATAATATTGTAGGGGATTATTTTCCATGAATATATATATATCATTTCATAAACGATTTTTCATTGCATGTTTATTTTCGACCACAAGTCTAGCGACTTTGTTTTTATTTCAAAACTGTACTTCAGGGTTAGGCACAGATTTAAGTAAAGCATCACCAACTTCAATAAGTGATTCATCGACTCGTCCTGATGGGGGGGCGTCTCAGCAGACAGGTAGCGCATCTGGAGGTGCTACAACGAGTGGAAGCAGTGTAAGCACGACATCTGGTAGTGTGACAGCGAGTGGCTGTTCGAGTTCGACAGGCATTGCTTCGAACTTTCCATGTAGTTCGTATTTTAATGTTCCAGTTGATAGTATTGTTTTAACTCAAGCTCAGAAAAATTACTCAGATCATTTAATTAATGGTTTATTAGCTCGTGGTGGTTGGGGAAATGGAAATGTTTTTCAAATCGATTTTTCTATTGATGTGTTAAACTTTAATCCTTCGTCCAATCGTTATTTTAATGTTGACACAGCTGCTGATTGGACGGCCGAGGGTGATGCACTAACTCGTATTCCGGCTCCATCTGTAGGATCTGCAAATGGATTTGAAGGAGCGAACACGACCTGTTCTGATGATGGTGACTGTCATTATATTGCATTGGATAAAACGAATAAAAAACTTTATGAAGTCTATCGGGCGGCAACAGACGGAACAACTTTAACAAGTCCTGGTTATGGTGGTTTATTTGTTTGGGATTTTAATGTTAATTATCCACAAAAACTGAGAGGCGATACATGTACAAGTGCTGACGCTGGTGGTTTTTCAATTGGTGCTATGTTATTCTCTGCCGATGAGCTTAAAGCCGGAGCTATTAATCATGCAATCCGCTTTATACTGCCAAATAATCGAATAGCTAACAGAACTTACGTGCGTCCTGCTTCACATACGACCGGAGATAATCGCACGTGGGCTCCAGCTCCGACAACAGATTTAACTGAGCCACCGCTAGCCAATCCTAATTTAGAACCAGGCTTGCCATATGGAACGCGTTTGCGCTTAAAATCTGATTACGATATTTCCAAACTAAGTCCAAGTGCACAAGTTGTTGCAAAGGCACTTAAGAAATACGGTATGATTCTAGCTGACGGTGGAAATATTTTAATAACTGCTCAATCTGATTTGCATACAACTGCGAAATATGCAGATGTCGGTTTTAATGCTCGATCATTGAGTGCTTTAAAGCCGAGTGATTTTGAAGTTGTGCCACCTGAAAAACCAGTTATCGATTTAAGTTTTACGAACCGAGCTACTGTTCTTGGTCATATGATTAAAGTTCAATATCTCGATTGTGAAAGACTTAAATAAAAATCTACAAAACACTTTTAGTGCAAAGAGCAGATTTTATTATTGCAGATCGAATTAATTTTGCTTTTTGCGATTGTCCACGAGGTCTTAATACATCCCAATATGATCTTGAACTGAACAGGACTCCGTTATCATATATAAATTGTCTTTCAAGCATTGAGAGTGCGCACTTACTAGCAAGTTTAGGATCCCCACTCGAGTTTTTAGTGCATAAGCCGATGTCCTTCAAGTCATAAAGATCTTCTTTGCCTTTGTGCAACTGGTAATATCCATAGGCGATTCCGTTTGGTCCTTTGTTTGGTACTTTAGGGTTGCAGCTACTTTCAAAGTGAGCAATCGACGCTAATATTAGAGTCCATAAAGTTGATTTTTTTTCTAAACTCATTTTCGAATATTGAGGGCATATAGCGTTTAGACTACCCCCATGAAGTAAGTGAGTGAGTTTTTTATGGTGAACTTTGAATACTTGAGTAATATATTGTCCAACTGGACCTTGAATTTGGTTCTTATCCATTAAAAGAATGCACGAATCAGCAACTTGATTGCCAGACAGGCTGTAGGATGATTTTAAAGCAAGTTGTAATTCATTAATTAAATCAGTAAATTCACCGGCGTAAAACTCAAAAGGAACCATTTCGTTCATTTTTTCGTCTGAGAAGGATTCATTTGAATGCGTTTGAGAGCTTTGAGCAAAAGATTTTTGACTTGAAATTGTCAAGCAAAGGACGAACATCGCGAACAGCGTTCTCAGTTGTCGACATAAGGCATAGCTACTTAAGTTTAACATATTATCCCCCAAGCTTTTTCAAAGCTAAGAGCACACTATCAAGAAATCACACTGATCTCGAGATGTTATATTTTTTTACACTGAATGATTTACTTGTCGAATATTCTTACGGTTTGACTGATTTAAGGAGATTTCATCGCCAATTTAGCCTGATTTGCCCAAATTTGTCTTTGAAAAAATAACAATTTTGTTGGAAATAGTTTAAATCGATGATTTAAATAGGCTCGATGACAAATAGCAAAAGAGTGAATTCCGACAGTTTGAATAATGAAATTATTAATGCTGAAATTATGAATACTGAGATTGTTAATCAGTATGGTGAACAATATTTAATTGAGACATTAGGGCTTCGTCGTATTTTATCTTCTCATTTAGAAGTCAAACAAACTGAGCGCATTATTGAAATTTTTGTTCAGAATCTTAATGACTACAACTACGAAGAAAAGGAACTGCTTCAAAAAATGATTTTAGCGATGAAAATTGATTTAAATCTAATTAAAGTTTCTGATCTTAATATGAATAACGCTAAAGCTTCTGAATGTCAGATTAGTTTTGAAATGGTTGACGATATAAAATCTCCGTATCACCAAACTTACTCTCCTCGTGTACTGCTTAAGCAATCAAAACTTAAAAATGAAGCCTGGGCTTTTCTGCAGCGGGTTATGCAAAAATATCAAACCAGTAACTAGACTGAAGGCTATAAACTTTAATCTAGGCTAAATTGACCTAGTCTTTCGTAGATTAATTATTATTCAATGATGACATGAAGTTTTTATTCGTATTCATCATATTAGTGAGTTGTATAGCGCAAGCCAATCGTGCGGTTCAAAGCGAACAATACTTTTCAGACTTAACACCTGTACGTGTACGAATTCTGAAAAATCAACGATTAGAAGATATTAAAACTAGGATCAAAGATTTGCCTGAATATTTTCAACAACTTAAAATTATTCAAGCGTCGAGTGTTCGTGAACTTAAACAATACGATCTAATTTTGACTTTGAATATGCGAGATTATTTAGCTGGAGTTTTATCGGGTGAAATGCCGCTGACATGGCCATTAGAGGCTCTTAAATCACAAGCAGTAGTAGCTCGCTCATATGCATTAGCTAAAATGATCGAAAGTCAGTTGCAACATTACGATGTCGATTCTGATCACATGGATCAAGTTTTTAAATTTAAAATTGATAATAGAGCACTAAAAGCAATCGACGAAACTCGCGATTTAGTGCTTTCGTTAGACATTAATAAAAGTCGTAAGTTTGAAATTGTTAAATCTTATTATCATTCCGATTGTGGTGGCCAAACAGTGCCGGCGCAGACGATTTGGCCGGGGGCTGTAGATACCGGTATAACCCAAGATCCCATGTGTTTGCATCGAAAGAATGATTGGACATTTTTTATTGATAAGAAAATTATTGAAAATCGTGATGAAATTAAAATAAAAAAAAATCAAAGTAAAATCATTGAAATAGCAGGTTACACAATTCAGAAACTTCGACAGAGATTTGGATTTTCACAAATCAAAAATTCCCCGATCAATGTTCAGCTTACATCACAGCATTTGATATTAACTGGCAAGGGATATGGCCATGGAGCTGGATTGTGTCAGTGGGGTAGTCGTGATTGGGCTTTACGTGGTTTTTCTTATAAAGCTATTCTCAGACATTACTACCCAAAGGTCGAGCTCTTAAGTTTGGAACAGCTATCAACTAAAAAGAGCTTAACACAATTGCAATTAAATCAGAGGATAATTAAAAGGCAGTTCGCAGAAAATATTCAATCTGCAGAATCGTTTAAAAATTAAATTCTAAAGGAGTTAAAATGTTGGATAGTTTATTGAGTTTATTTATGGTTTTTTCGGCCAATCCAACAAATTACGATAAAGTTTTAAATAAGTTAAATGAGATTATTTCCTTAAACCCTGCTCAAGTACAGATGATCACTATTGGTACTAATGATCAAGGTCAACCCATTCGAGGATTAAAGATCGGACAAGGTGGAACGAGTTCATTAGTTGTTGCGACTCATCATGGTAATGAATACGGTTCAACGGCAACTGCTCTTGGATTTGCAGAATCAATAGCACGAAATCCTATCGCAGATCAATCTGTCTATATTATACCTGTCTTAAATATTTCTGGATATAATCGAAATAGTCGCTATGAAAGTAATTTACAAACCTCAGTTGACCCTAATCGTGATTATTTAAGCCCGTGTAAATCTGATCGAGCATTTCTTTTAAAATCAACTCAATCATTAGCTCAATTTTTAGTAGATAAGGATATACAAATTTCTGCGACTTTACATACCTATTTTCCGGCAGTTGTTTATCCTTGGGGGATTTCAACTACAGACTTAAACACGCCATATGATCAAGTTTATCAATCTCTTGTTAGAGATGCTACTCTAGAAAGTCGCTATCGCACTGGTAATAATACACAAGTGTTATATCCTGCTGATGGAACTTTCGAAGATTACGCCTATTGGAAACACGGTATATGGTCATTGTTGTTTGAGCTTGGGTTTAGTCATAATCCGGATTCAGTTGCTATTAAAAATATGATCGAAGTGAACACACCTGGTCTTAGACGATTTCTTGAAAATTCACCTAAAACACGTGTCGTAGATCATGATTTTAAAGGTCAATGTGATAGTCGATCGGTTCAAAGAATTATACTTGAATAAATATCATGGTGAATACAAATAATTTAACAATATTTGTTAGTGGTGTAAGCAGCGGAATTGGTCGAGCTACTGCAGAGTATTTTTTAAATATGGGCCATACTGTGATTGGAACAGTTCGGAAAATTGAAGATGCCGATTTTTTTAAAAATCAATATGTTGATAATTTCCACGTGTTTGTTGGAGACTTAACCCATTTTGAAAATAATTTGAATATTATACAGTTATTTGAAGATAAAAATATTCACTCTTGTGATGTTGTTGTCCACAATGCTGGTTTAGCTGTTGCCGGTCCAATTGAATATCAGAATTTTGCTGAAGTACAGCATCTTATGAATTTAAATGTTTTATCAGTTATCCAGCTTACACAAATATTATTACCTTACCTTAAAAAAGCAAAAAAGCCCGGTCGAATTATTAATATTTCTTCAGTCAGTGGTGTAGGAGGTACTCCATTTTTAGGTGCATACTGTGCCACAAAACATGCCATCGAGGGATTATCAGAATCCCTACGACGTGAGCTTCGTCTTTATGGTATGAAAGTTATTGTTATAGGTCCCGGCTCAATAAAGACGCCGATATGGGATAAAGGTTTTAGCTTAGTATCAAAACTGTATCAACAGACAGAATATGCTCAATCTTTTCAAAAATTTATCGATTTTGCGTCTCATGAGAAAGATCACGCTTTGGATGTTAGTGAAGTTGTTTATTTTATAAATAAAGCTGTGTTTTCGAAAAATCCGTGTTTAAGATATGCTCCAGTTCCAAGGAAATTAATCAATTGGTATTTGCCTAAAATCATTCCAAAGAAAATATATGATTATTTGATGTGTCGAGCTTTAGATTTGATTGTCTCAAAAAAAGACATTTAGTGTTTAAATAAGTTTAATTGTGTCATAGCTAATATAAAATAAACAAAGTCATTAAAACTCCATGCTTTAGTCTATAAACTGTACGATCTGTCTGCCGATAAGACGATGTCGAGGTAGATAGTGGATGATTTTGAAAAAGAACTCAAGATAGGTTTTTTAGAAGAAGCGGCGCAAGCAATTGCAGATGTTGAGCAATGTTTTTTAGCTCTAGAATCTGATCCAGATAATGTTGATAACTTAAATAAGATATTTAGATTGGCTCATAACTTAAAAGGCTCGTCAAAAGCTGTTGGTTTTGATGAGTTTGGTCATTTTACACATGAGTTTGAAACATTTATTTTGCGTGTTAAAAATGGTGAGCTTAAAGCTAGTGCCGCAGTTGTTAATTTATTATTACGTGCCAATGATCATGTCTCTCAAATGGTTGAGGAACTTAAAGGTAACTTAGATGCACGATTTGACTCAACAGATTTACTCAATGAGATGACCAACTTTCAAGAATCAAGTGATGAACCAGCTCAGAATGAGGAACCTGAAATTGAAGAATCTGTTTTTACCCCACCATCTGTAAATGTTGATGTTGTTCAAGAACAAGCCGTTGATGTATCGGTTGATTTGAGTGCGCCAGAAGAACCTATTTCTGATGAACCAATCGTAGTTGAAATTCAAAATCAAGTTATTGAAACACCAGTTCAAACTGTAGCAAGTGTGACTCCGACAGTCGAGCCTGCTATGGTCGCGGCCGTTACTACGGCCCAGAGTGCAGCCGTGGCAGCGCCAGCTCTATCGCAAATTAATGTAAATGCAACAGCTTCTGGAGCTGCTAAAAATCAAGTTCCACCACCTCCGGCGCAAAATACTCCGAGTAATTCTAATAATGGTGGTTCTAATGCAGCAGCGGCAGACGAATATATTCGTGTAGCATTATCTAAGGTCGAAACACTCATTAATTTTGTAGGTGAAATGGTCATACTACAATCTGTGTTAAGGGAACAATCGCATCTGCTTGAAAATCCACTTGTACGTAAAACTGTGCACCAGCTTGGTAAAGTTGGTAAAGAGATTCAAGATTTGTCGATGGGATTACGAATGGTACCAGTTAAGCCAACTTTTCAGAAGATGGTGCGAATTGTTCGTGATACCGCTTTGGCCCTAAATAAAGAGGTCGGTCTTCAATTACAAGGTGAGGAAACAGAGCTAGACAAAACTGTCTTGGAAAAAATTAATGATCCGCTCGTACATTTAATTCGTAATTCGGTTGATCATGGTATAGAGGCTGTTGATATTCGCCGCTCTCGCGGTAAGCCTGATAAAGGACAAGTTCAACTTTGTGCCTATCAAAAATCAGGCAAACTTCATATCGAAGTTAGAGACGATGGTGGTGGTCTTGATCCTGAAAAACTGCAAAAAATTGCTATCGCTAAAGGTGTACTGAAACCAGGTGTTCAGTTAACAGAAAAAGAAGCTTATCAATTAATTTTTGCGCCAGGCTTTTCAACGAAAGAAAAAGTGACTGATGTTTCTGGTCGTGGTGTGGGTATGGATGTTGTTAAAACCAACATAGCTGATTTAGGTGGTGAAATACGCATTGATTCTGCAATCGGTAAAGGAACTACGTTTACAATTGTATTACCATTAACTCTTGCAATTGTTGAATCAATGGTTGTGACCTATTCAAACCACAAATTTGTTATTCCACTTTCACAAGTGCATGAAACTTTAAATCCTAAAGAAAATATGGTTCAAAATTCTCACGATCTTGGAAATGTATTAATGCTTCGTGGTGAGAATATGCCTCTTGTTAGACTTGGTGATTTTTTCGATATTAAAAACTCGCAACCTTTAACCCAAATGATCGCAATGGTTGTGCGCACGGGTAAGGACCCATTTGCACTTGTCGTTGATGATATTCTTGGACAATTTCAAGTTGTAACGAAACCTCTTGGAAATGAACTTTCAGATACAAAAGGTGTGAGTGGAACCACTATTTTAGGTGACGGTAAGCCTGCACTCATTATTGAATGTAATGATTTATTAAAAAGAAAAATTAAAAACAACTATGTTCCTTCTACAAAAGGAGCAGTTAAGGAGAAAGTGGCATGACAACAACAGACAACAATCGATATCTTTGCTTTAATGTAGCAAATGAAGAATTTGGTATTCCACTTTTAAATGTCAAAGAAGTAATTGGATATCCAGATATTACGCCAGTTCCACAAACGCCACCGCATTTTTTAGGTATTATGAATTTACGTGGGAACGTAATTTCAGTTTTAGACATGCGACTTAAAATTGGTCAAAAAGCGAATAAATCTGATGAGACTACAGTCATGATTTTAGATTTAGGTGGATTTAATTTAGGTGTTGTCGTGGATTGTGTTAATAGTGTTATCGCCATTCAACCGGAACACTTATCACCACGTCCAGTTATTGAATCTTCAAAAAATACTGAATATATTACAAGTGTTTATCGTAAAGATGATCGATTGATTTTATTTGTTGATATTGCAAAAGCATTATCAGTTGATGATTATGCTTCAATCAAAAAACAAGCTAAATCAGCAGCATAGATTTCATATTCACTAACTTAAAATTTAATTGCGTGTAAAGAAGGTCGTAATGTCAAAAACTGAATCTCCCGAGATGGTCAAAAAAGTTGTTGCCGAGGTTTCATTTATAGTTTCTGAAATGGCTGGTATTCAACTTGGAGAGCGACAAGAGTCAATGGTTGAAAATCGCTTGCGAACGCGAATGTTGAAATTAAATATGCCAACATTTGAAGAGTATTTAAATTTCTTAAAGCACAACCAAGAGACTGAATCACAGGCTTTGCTATCTTTACTGACAACGCATCATACTTATTTTTTTCGTGAGTTCTCGCATTTTGAACATCTTTTAAATCATGGTCTAAACTCTATGATTGATAAAGCAAGATCAAGACCTGATAAGACAATTCGTATTTGGTCGGCAGCCTGTAGTCGTGGACAAGAAGTGTATTCACTTGCGATGTTTTTTAATTTCCATTTAAAACATATGGCTCCAGATGTTAAATTTGAAATTTCAGCTTCCGATGTTGATCCGGAGTCAGTTGAAATAGCCAAAAATGGTGTTTATAAAAATGAAGAGTTAAAACAATGTCCTGCTATGTATATGGATGGAAATTGGTCAAAAGGTTCGGGTGATGTTAAAGAGTTTTCTAAAGTAAAAGATTCTTTGAAAAATCACTGTAAATTTTTAGTTGTAAATCTTTTTCAACCTGAAAGCTTTTTAACGGGCAAAAAATTCGATCTTATTTTTTGTCGTAATGTTTTTATATATTTTAAACCAGATCAAATCAAACAAATTACAAAAAAATTTCTTGAGCATTTAGATCCCCAAGGCTTTATCTATTTAGGAGTGTCGGAAACTCTAAATGGTTTAGAACTACCGATAGCATTAACTGGTCCATCGGTGTACAGACACAAAGAAGCAGTCGCAGGTCTCAATGTTAAAACTCGTATTTCTTCGGATCAGTATAAAGTTCCAAGTACTTTATTAAATGATCCAACGATGATTAAAGCATTTGAAGAACCTACTCCGGCAGAAGCAAAAACATACGAAGTGCTTTGTGTAGATGACTCGCAAACGATTCATGCTTTGTTAGGGAAAATATTGACAGCTGATCATCATTTTAAAATTATTGATAAAGCAATGAATGGTCGTGAAGCCCTCGATTTATTAAAAACAAAAAAATATGATATTATCACACTCGATTTACATATGCCTGAAGTTGATGGCGTGGGTTTTTTAAAAGAATACAAAGGTGAAATTCCAGTTGTCGTTTTATCGAGCATCAACCGTGATGATCCATCTGTCGCACAGCAAGCTGTTAAATTTGGGGCTAAGGATTATATCGAAAAACCATCACTCGAAAATTTTGCGCAAGCCTGTAATGAGATTCGATCAAAGTTGAAAGCCATACTGACGATGTCGCAAGCTATGAAAGCTAAACCTGCTCAAACTGCAACAGCACAGTCTGTGGGAAAACCATTGACCTCACAACCGGCTAGAACAACTGTTTCGACAAGTAAACCCAATCTCACTTTGGTAAAATCTGGTGTTTCAACATCAAAACCTGTTTCAACTTTTAAAGCATCAACAACATATAAATCCACAAGCACATCTGTCGCAAGTAAATCGCAACCAGTTAAAGTTGGAGCGGCAACAAAAACGACTACTTCAACAAGCTTTTCAAGTAATAAGAGCGCAACAAATCAAGGAGTTGTGAAGCCGTTTGTAAAACCAGTGGCCAACTCAACTGTAAGGCCAACAACTCAAACCGCTCAACGAACAGCAGGAAAACCTGCTACAGTCACGACTTTAAAAACGACTATTAGTCCAAGTACAGGTTCGCATGCTCGAACCAGTCAAGGATCATCTGCATTAAAAATTAATCCACTTAAAAAACCCGATGATAAAGACGGTCAAGGTGCTGTTTCTGTACAGAAGAAAATTAAGGCTTTAATCGTCGATGATTCTGGAACTATTCGTAAACTGCTAAAAGAAATTTTAACAGCTGATCCAGCTTTTGAAATTGTGGCAGAAGCCGAGAAACCGTCACAAGTTGAGGATTTAATTCTTAAACACAAGCCTGATCTTATTACATTAGATATTCATATGCCAGAAATGGATGGGGTAACTTTATTAAAAAATTATTTACCCAAATATAAAATACCGACTGTCATGATCAGCTCGATCAGTAAAGAAGAGGGGCCGCAAGTATTAGATGCCTTAGAATCTGGAGCAGTCGATTATATTCAAAAACCTCAAATGAATCAATTAGCTGAGGCTGCACAAATTATCAGAGAAAGATTAAAAACGGCAGCTCAAGTTAAGGTCAGAATACGTAATAAAGTCGTAAAACCAGTCGCAGGTCAAAGAAAATTTGCTGATCTGGACAGTTTAATTGTGTTGGGATCATCAACTGGTGGAACTGAAGCTTTAAGAGAAGTTTTTCAAGGGTTGCCTAACGAAATACCACCTATAGTCGTTGTTCAGCATATACCACCTGTTTTTTCTGCGGCTTTCGCACATAGGCTTAATCAGATATTACCTTTTGAGGTCCGTGAAGCAAAAGATGGAGATATTGTTAAACCTAATCAGGTGATCATCGCCCCTGGTGGAAAGCAAATGTCACTAAAAAAGAAAGGTTCGCAAATATCAGTCATTGTAAATGACGATGCTCCCATGAATCGACACAAACCGTCAGTTGATTACTTGTTTAAATCTGTTGCGCAATTGCAATTACCAAAAGTTATTGCAGGAGTATTAACAGGAATGGGTGCGGATGGTGCCGAACAGCTTAAAAGTTTGAAACACGCTGGTGCAAAAACATTTGCGCAAGATGAAGCAACATCTGTGGTTTATGGTATGCCAAAAGAAGCCTACGAACGCGGTGGGGCGGAAGCAAAAGTAGCATTAGAAAGTATAGCTATGCATATAGTAGACCTAAGTCATGAAATTGCGAGTTATAAGAAAAATTCAGCTTAATAAGTAAATATTTAATTTAAATCTGACGATATTGACTATGTTAGGAATTATAAAATGAGCACTGTAAAAAAACAGATTACAATCAAAAAAGACACTGTGCTATTTAAGCAGGGTGATGCTGGTGACTGTGCTTATGTTATTGAGTCAGGTAAAGTTTTAATTTATATTGAAAAATCAAATGTTGAAATTCCGATTGCTCACATCAAAAAAGGCGAAATTTTTGGCGAGATGTCGTTGATTGATAATTCACCAAGATCGGCATCAGTTCGGGCTGTTGAAGATACTGTATTAAATAAAATTACAAAAGATCAGTTGATCGATCGTTATCAGGGATCAGATCAACTTGTGCAATTGCTTCTGCGAGTTATGATGAATCGTTTAAGACGTAACAATAACTCATTGGTTAGCACGAGTGCGAGTGGTGTCCCAGAAGAAGCTTTACAAGAAGAGGCTAACTCAAACGATGCGTTCGGAAATATTCGTTTAGAAAATCGTTTGCTTGAGGCTTTAAATAACCAAGAATTCGAAATGTTTTACCAACCCATTGTAAACATGGAGTTAAATAAAATAATTGGCTGTGAAGCGCTTATTCGTTGGAAAGATCCGATAGTCGGATATATTCAACCTGATAAATTTATTGATTTTCTAGAGAACTCATCTTTGATGATTCCTGTTGGACAGTGGATTTTTGAAACCTGTTTTAAAGATTTTAATGAACTTAAAAAAATATTTGGCGATGAGTTTGTTATGAGTGTTAATGTCAGCGGTCGTCAGTTTGTGCATCCTGATTTCTTAACTGATTTAGAAAAATTAACATGGAAACATAAAGTTCCTGCAAAAAGTATTAAACTTGAAGTGACTGAGCGTGTGATGATGGATGGAGTTAATGCGATCGAGATTCTAAATCGTTCGACAGAGAAGGGTTTTCAAATCTCAATTGATGATTTTGGAACAGGCTTTTCAAGTTTACAATATTTATCCCATATGCCAGTGAATTATCTTAAAATTGATCGAACTTTTGTTTCAAAAGTAAATCGTGATCCTAAAGTTTTAGCTATTGTTAAATCAATGATTTATATGGCTAAAGAGCTAGGGATGTCTATTATTGCCGAAGGTGTTGAAACACCTGAGGAGCGGGCTATTTTATTATCTCTCGATGCAAAGTTGGCACAAGGATGGTTGTACTGTAAAGCAGTTCCCTTGAGTGATTTTTTAAAATTACCTGCATTTTTTGCACAAAAAAAAGCAGCTTAATAGACAAGTCGAATCGAATTTCAAACAATTACTTTGTTAAATTAGTATCAAATTTTTTAAACGAATTTCTTAAGTCATGGCCTACTGTGTAGTCTATTTTTATGTTGTTTGTGAATTGATCCAGTAATAAGTTTACGTCATGAATATGCAACAGCATCCAAAAATAATTCAAGGTGGAATGGGTATCGCAGTATCCGACTGGCGATTGGCTCAGACAGTATCTAAAACAGGACAACTAGGTGTGGTTTCGGGAACAGCAATTAATTCTGTACTTGTTCGTCGTTTACAGGATGGGGATCTTGGTGGACATTGTCGACGTGCAATGAAGGCATTTCCATCCGCAACTATCGTAAATGAAATACTTGCTGCATATTTCATCGAAGGTGGTAAGGCTTTTGAACAAAGTTATAAAAGGCCACCTATGGCATCATTAAATTCATCGTTGTCCTTGTTGCAATTAACAGTTGTTGCAAGTTTTGTAGAAGTTTGGTTGGCAAAAGAAGGTCATAGTGGAGTTGTGGGGCTTAATTTGCTTGAAAAAGTTCACTTGCCTAATTTGCCATGTTTGTATGGTGCAATCTTAGCAGATGTTGATTATGTTATTATGGGTGCGGGAATTCCGCGTGAAATCCCGGGTGCTCTTGATTTATTAAGTCAAAATAAAAAAGCCACATTGAAAGTTCCAGTTGTTGGTGGAAGTGAAGATGCGATTGTTTGTTTTGATCCAATCGAAGTTATGGGTCATGATTTACCGTCAGGGCCGCTTAAACGACCTTATTTTTTACCGATAGTTTCTTCAGCAGTCTTGGCTGCAAACTTGAAAAAAAAATCAACAGGTCGTGTTGATGGTTTTATTGTTGAAGGCCCATTAGCTGGTGGTCATAATGCTCCACCACGTGGCCCTATGACACTTAATGAACGCGGAGAACCTGTTTATGGTGAACGTGATGTTGTTGATTTAGCCGATATGAAGGCTTTAGATTTACCTTTTTGGATGGCCGGTGATTATGCTTCATATGACAAGCTAACTGCGGTTTGTGAACAGGGCGCTCAAGGTGTGCAAGTGGGAACCTTGTTTGCTTTTTGTGAAGAATCTGGGATAGATAAAAACCTCAAAGAGAAAACGTTACAAACCGTTACTACGACTGAAGCGCCAGAAGGCGGGTGGGTTTTTACCGATCCAAGATCGTCACCGACAGGTTTCCCATTTAAGGCTATTAAGTTAGAAGATAGTTTATCGAATAATCATCATTATGAGCAGCGAAAAAGAATTTGTGATTTAGGTTATCTTCGGCATTTTTACAAAAAAGACGACGGCAGTCTCGGGCAACGGTGTCCTGCGGAACCGGTTCAGGATTATCTTAAAAAAGGTGGGCTTGAGTCGGACACTGTTGGGCGAAAGTGTTTATGTAATGCTTTGATGGCTGACGTAGGTATGGGGCAAATACAAGCTGGTCAGAAAAAAGAATTACATTTACTCACTGCTGGTGACGATTTAAATAATATAAAAAGAATATTGAAACCTGGACAACTTTCGTACAGTGCAGTTGATGTTATTCAGTATTTGATGCAGAAATAATTATTATCCTTAGAAACCCAATTTCACTGAAAGTGAAATTGGGGCGCTCGGCGTCCGTTGAGTGATTTCAACGACTTAACCAGTGTCCCAGCCTCGTATAGCCAGATTAAAGGATGACTCTCGAAACGTCTATTCATTAGTTTTCGTGCCTCGTGTTGGTTTGTAGGAATGAAGATTCACCAGTTTCGGTGTGCTTTCAACCTGCCTGATAAATCCTAAACCTTCAGTCGCTCCAGCCACATCAATCCCTGCTAATCGGATGTATCGGTTCATGACCTTCTCTTCGGTCCAACCGCAAATCTTTTTAACTACGGGACTAGTGATTCCAGCGTTAAGCAAGTGCGTCGCAAAGCAAGCTCGAAGACTATGGAAGCTGACCGAGTTCACTCCGATCCCTTCACAAAATTCGCGCAAGACTTTTGCGGCTTCGCCACGGCGCCATTTATTGATTCGCGGAAGCACATGATCGCCTTGAGCTATCGCTCGCAGTTCTTTTAGCATTGCCTCCGTGTCCGAATTATACGGAACCTTTCGCCAGTAACCAGCCTTTGTGCTTTTCACGATGTTCAGTCTTTTGTTGTAAGACTTTGAAACCGTGATGAGCTTATTATCCCAATCGATGTCTTTCCATTCCAGCGAGTACAACTCGCCTGAGCGCATCCCTGTGTTTAGGGCCATAGCCCAAACATAGTACCATTCATGATCCATCGCTTTTGCTGCTTCCAAAAGTTTATGAATTTCAGCCAAAGACAAAATCATTGGTGGTTTGTCGTCGCGAGTTTTCTTAAGTTCCAGTCCAAACGCCGGAGAGTGATGAACGGATCGAATGATCCCTTCAGCGATTCCCCATTTAAAAACGACGTTGATACCAGAACGAAAAGCTTTCAAGCGACTGCGCGAATAATCCAGATCTTCAAGTTGCATCAGCACCTGTCTGACATCGCCGGGCCTGATTTCATGGCAGCCTCGTTTCATCCAAGCCGGAGTCCATTTTCTTAAAAATGTAACTGTCTCTTGAATGGTGTCTGCCTGAATTTCTTTAACACCAACACGCTGACTACGATGAGCTAGCTCCCATTGTTCTAGGAGTTCGTCCCATGTAGCCTCTGATCCTTCACGTCGAGCCAATTCGCCAGCGCATTCTTTCAAAAGATTTCTTTCGACTGATTGCGCTTCCTTTAAAGTCCGAATTTGTGACTTCATTTTTTGGACTCGAAGCTCAGGGTACAGTTTGCTTCGTAAATTTATAGATACCTCGTAAGTGGGTTTACCATCAGAATTAACTTTTTCTCTTATCGCCATTGAAATCTCCTTTTTTTATTTTCGGAAGTTTCAATAAGCCCATCTATATCTGAGCGGTTAAAGTAATTGCGTCCGCAATACTTTTTGGGAATCAATTGGCCTCTGTGTACCATCACACGGATTGCACCAACTGTTGTACCCAAGTACAACGCCACTTCTTCGGTTCTGAGCCATCTTTTAATTGTCAAAGAACGAATCTTTAGTTCATCTTCTTGTTTTTGAATCTCAAGAGGCAAAACTAAAGCTTGAGTCATTATATCCATACTATCTCCTACGGGTTCAATACTTTTTTTATCCCGTTAGTGTTTTAAATTGGCCTAGCGCCCATTTTTTAGGTGCTGGCCGCGTGACTAATTTCTCCCTTAAGCAATTTGCCAATAAATTGATCCAAAGAAATCTTGCCATGTTGCTTAACGAAATCTTCATGTGCCATGTGAAGACGGTCCTTTTCGCTCAGGGTCTGACTTTGAAGCTCTTGCAGATGCTGAGTTCCAATTAGACTTAATCCCAATGCGATGATTTCTCCGTCGCGGATTTTTCTGCCGTAGTTCTTTTTATTGGCTCGCTCTTTCAGATTCGCCAATAATTTTGCCGACTCTAAATCGACTTTCTTCAGGACATTTTTTCGTTTAGCCAATGGTGTTTTTTTCTCTGATGATTTTTCTGTAGGCTTAGTTTCTTCCATCTTTCCCTCCCTTGGTTAGTTAGTTATCTTTGCTTGTTCTAAAATTAAGATTTTTAAATTGAATGGACCTTTTATTTCCGAAAACTCAGGAACCTTTTTTAATTTCTCGCGAAATCTATCGGCAGTGCTAAGGGCTCCGCTGGCTAATCCTTTTTTAACTGCGCTATCCACTGAAGGATCAGTTTCGATCTGCCCAAAAGCATTCGTTCTTCTCGGCACAAGTCCATCAAAATATCCAGCGGCGAAGCTTGCTATGAAGTCGCCTGTGAAATATTCGGCTTCGCGAGAGTGATATTCGCCAGTTAATCCGGGCTGTCCTTCGCTAGTTACGCCAACACCTTTTAGGTCATATATTTGTTGGCCAATCACGAGTCTTGAAAAGTTGACGAAAATTCTTTTGCTGTTTTTCTCTAGGTAGCTTTCACCAATAAATTTGAAGCCTGAAAGTTGTCCGCTATCAGCGGCTCCGATGACTGGGGATTTTTCATCTGGGAACGCTATGACTGAATGAGGAACACTGACCTCTACAATATCACCAACTTTGATACCTCTGAAAAGTTCGCTAGAACCTTTTGGTGGTTGAATCAATTCAGATGACGTTGATTGCCGAGCGGATGCGACGAGATATTCATTTGGAATATTACCAGAGGTTACTTGAGTCTGTTGTGCGATGGTTCTTTTTGATTTCTTTTTGGCAACTACTGAATTAGGTGCAGATATGGTCTCACTAGATTTAACCGGATCGCTCGCCATTGATGGAGTAACAACAGTTGTCGGAGATGCTACCTGAGGAGCTGGAAGCTTAACTTCCAATACAGGAGGAGCCACCCAAATTTCTTCTCCTGGTAATTCTTTTGCCGAACATAGTAATCCCAATAATAAGTAAATCATTTACGACCTCCATTTTCTACAAGCACCGGAGTTTTTACGATAAGACGATTCACTGTTCTCGTATTTGTTACCTGTTGGATGTTTTGACCACCGATCATATTCGGACGGCCGAATGAACTTCTGATTTCAACAAGGTCTTGATGCCGACTTCGACTAGGAATCACATCAAAGACAAAGATGCTTTTCTCTGGATTGCATTTGACGATTACATTGGTCGGAAGTGATGAATTCAATTTTAAATTCAAAAACAGTGTCTTTTTATCATTGGGTGAAATTTGCGCCTTCAAGTCTTCACTTCGGCCAATAAAAACCTCCTGAAGCGCGCATGGAAACAAGACAATCGAACCCAAACCCGGAGCCAAATAGATTCTTTGCACTTGGCTTTTATCAAAGCGCATTGACTGAATTCGATCTGGATTCGCATTTGCGGTTAGTGTGATTAAACTAATCACGAACAAGAGATTCTTCATAAAAATCAACCTCCAAACCATAAGGGTTTTCAGATGTTCTAGGAACGGTCTTTAGCTTTAAAGAAACGATAACTTTGTGCTCTTGTTCGTTGAGTCTGGTCTTTTCCCTGATTTGCACAAGGCCATGATAGACACCAGCTTCGTCTTTAGTAACCTTTAGGACTTGCCCAGCTAGTTCAATTTGATCTCGCTCAACTTTTGATTTTAGGTCGATGATTTCCTTTTCTTTTTGCTTCCAAAGGTCCTCGCTCATTAAGGTCGTTGCAAAACCAAGTCGCTTAAAGAAATTTCGTGAATCAAAATTATAAGCATTGAAAAAGAATTTCTGAATAAAGGCCACAGCCTCAGTTCTATAAATTGGATCAGTTGCTTCCGTAACTATTCTTGTTCCGTTAGCATCAATCCCGATGATAACTGGTCTTGTTGCCTTGTTGATCGCGCGAAAGCTCAAAAGTGAGCTAATCGCGCAAATCATGGCCATTGCAATAAAGAGAATGAACTGCAGGTTACGCTTGAATATCTCTTGGGCGTGAATTTTCATTTTTCGCTACTCCTTTTGGGTTAGTTGTAGGTGTTTGTGGTTTTCGTTCGCTGGCTTGTTGGGTTTTAGCCTTTGCAAGTCTGTTAGAATCATTTGATGAATTATTTTTTTGCGAATACTTGTAGGAAGATCTAGAGCGGTCTCTTTCAAATCCCGAAACCTTAGAATTATTTAAAAAACTAGACATTCTTTGCATTGGAGCTGGAGCTATCTTTACCGCAGCCCACTTTCCAGTTGCGATTGAAGCTTGCGCGGCACTGGTAATGGCTCGCCCTGGAGGGCTCTTTATAGCGATAGATGCAAATGCCACTGGAGAGATGCCCTTAAACAAAGTCAATAGTAGTTCTAAGCACTTTGCGCCGAACTCATCGGTTTGCGCAGTCACTAGATGGGAATGTACTTGATCAAATCCATACCAAAGAATCGGCCATGAGCTTCCGACTATTAAAAGGCCAAGAAATATTTCAAGACCAAGTCCTAACCCCAGCAATGTGCTGCTCAAAAATACGATTGGAGCCATTGAGCACATAACGATCATAAAGAAAATATGAAGGTAATAAGCTAACCAATAAAGACCAGCCAACAAGACCTCTAAAATACGATCCACCGCGAAGGGAATGATACTAGATGAAGACCATTCAGGGGCATCGTTGGTCAGCGAAGCTAAAGAATTAAATTTTGGTAAATATGATTCGGGAATTGAAAACAGAATTTCAATAATTAAAGGAAATGCAGCAACTAAGCAAAAGTAGATGATAGTGCCCTTAACAATTCCAAATACTTTTGACCCTTCGCCGAGAATATTGGAAAATACAATCCTCATCATAAAAAGTGGCAGAATAAAAATTGTCGTGGTCTTTGAAATGGCTTCAAAAACCTGAACGCAGATTTGATGAAGATTGCTAAAGCTTTCCACGATCAGCCTCTATGTTTCTTAATTTCCTCTGTTGTTGTGAAAACGCAGTCCATTGACGAGATTCCTCATGTTCGCGCTCCATATCTCGCAGCTGAGCATCGGCGTTTTGCATGATCATGGCCTGTTGATTTTTCTGTACCTCGTTCAATGCAACATTGGTTTCAGTGGTATTTAGTGCCACGGCTCCATCAGTTCCCAGAGCTGCTGCTCGAACAAGAAGTCTTTTTAGTCTTCGTATGTAATCAGTCGTACTGCGAATACTAGTTTCAAGTCTTTTAGAAGACCAATCTGGACCTTTTAAGATCGTTTGGGTGCTGCGACTCAAGTAGCGAATGTTGGAAGCCTCTGATCTCAGTGCTTCAGATCGCTTTTGCAAATCCTTTGCTCCGTTCTCAAGATCCTTATCTGGAGAAACTTCAGAAGCCAACTCTGATGCGGCATCAACGTAGGCCGCAACTTCGACGGCTTTCTTGGCTTGCTCGCCAATGAAGTCCAAAAAAGCAAAGCTTGGAACTGAGAATAGAAACACTATGCAAAAGACAAACATCTCACGATCTCCTGCAAGCTTAGATTTGGACAAGCTGCTTTTAGTTCGTTGTATTTACGGCGATCTTCATCTTTTGATGTGTAGGCCCAGTATTCTTGAGCATTCAGACGAATCTTTAAAACCTTTTCACCTTGGTTGTCTTTCAAAAGACATTCTGAAAATTCACCCTGTTGACGTCTTAGAGTTTTAATCTTTTCAATTGATTCTTGGGTTAATTGATTTCGGCCTATGAAAGCTTCATCATTACCATCAGCAGAAAAGTAAATTCGATTTGGCGAATTATCCAAAATTCCGGTGTCGCCATCAACGACCACATGGGCAGATTTTTGCGCTACAGTGATAAATCCATGACCTTCTTTTCTGACGTTAGCGATTGATAAGTTGAAAAATGAAAAACATTTTTTGATAAAAAACGGCGTTTCATCTGCAATGAACACAATTTTCTTTTTGTGTTCGGCTTTTTTTAACATTTCAAGATTGAACTGCGCCATGACGGCGGCAAGTCCACCTTGAGCATAATCAGGATCAAGCGCTTGACTGATCTTTGAGAAATTGAAATACGTCAGTCGATTATCTAGCGCAAGACTTCCAATCTCAAAATTCTTCACCTGTGGAGCAAATGCGTTTCCGTAAACTCCCGAACCGACCCAACGCTGGAAAAGTTCTTTTCTTGGAAGGTTCTTTGATTTCTCATAAAAGTCTTCTAAAGACAGATTTTGAGTGTGTTTCTCAGCGTATAACAAAATCGCACGTTCTAAATCTGACTTCATAGTTTTTGAAAGTTTTGATTCTCCTTCTTCAAGAATAAGAACTTCCATGAAGGCTGCTAAGATTTGAACGGCTTCTTTTGTTGGACCTAGCTCGGTGATAACATTAAAGGGATTGATTCCTGTGGGTTCATTCAAATTTAAAGTCTTTTCAATTCCGCCTAAGATTTCTGTTTCGCGCGAATGACTGCCACCCACATCAATTTTGATAACCTTAACTTGTGGGTCGTAAACTAATGCCCTTGTGATTGCATTGGTCAGAACCGACTTGCCAGTGCCGGGTCTTCCAAAAACACACCAAGAGAATGATTCATAGCTGGGGTCAAAGATATTTACATAGGTTAATGATTCGTCCTTTCGATGAAGGGCCAGTGATCTTTTCATAACTTTAACACTGGACTTCGCATCACCACGAGAAACCAAAGGCATATAAGTTACAAGGGTTGAATCTTTCTCTAGCAAAGTAAAATGAGGGTCCTCGCCGGGGTAAAAGCTTTTTAGACTTTCAAGGGCTCCGACGCTTTCAATATAGATTTCACCTAATGGTTCAAGTTTGCGTTTTATTTCTTCGCGATCTTGTCTTAGGTAGTCCTCGGAGTCACGAGCGACTAAACATTGCCACTCAAACCTAAATAACTTTGAACCATTTAAGCTAATATCTTCAAGGTCACTTTGAGCTTCAGACAGTTTGCGATTTTCGTTTAGATCAGATGCCATTGCGTTTTGTTTTGATCTTCTTCGCAAAAAGGTTTCGGCTTCAGTTTGATTTACGGCTTGAATTGAACAGCATACCAAATACGGAAGTGGTAAGCCGTCTTTGATGTGACTTAATGTAGAAAGGTCCATTCCAAATTCAGACTGCTTCGTAAGCCTTAAAAGACTGATGACGTTGGCTCCAAGATCAATCGTTTGAAATGAATGATTCACTTCATCTTTTATTATCGGAAAAATACCTTCGATGTCGGTTTGACTTAAAGGTCTGATTTTAATTCCATTGTCTTTTAATAAATTGAAATCAGTTAAAATGGCTTGCTTCTGACTTTGAGTCTTTCTTAAGAAATAGCCTAAGTCCATTTTTGCAGGCTTTTCTAGAAATACATAGGCGCGATTCTTCACATAACCGATAGACTTGATGGCCTCAGCTCTTGAATGGTCAGCAGTTCCCTCTGTAGCATATTCTGATTTTAAATAGATTCGCAAAGTTCGACCATGCGGAAGATCTTTCAATAAACTTTGAAGCATTTGTTCGGTGTTAACTAAACCGAAAACTTCTTCGTCGAATAAATCCACCTCAAAACCAGCAATCAAAGTGCCGTTTTCTAAAGTATGAATATAGAGATCACTTAAATTATTTGTTTCGATTATTTTTTGAAACACGGATAACTCCATTTTTTAAAATATATTGAAAGGCATCGCGAATAATTTTGCGGCGAAAACTCAAACGAATTGGGATTAAGGAGCCCAGAGCTACGACAGCAATTAGCAAAGCCCAAATCATGTTTTGAATTCCTAGAACTTTGAATAAAATGATCAGCGCAAGTAGGAACATACCGGCACCTGAAATGTCATTGTATGAAAGACCTAAGAAGTAGGAATCATCATTCAAGACTCTTGAGGTTTTACGTTCTCTCATCTGAATATCTCCTTCACTACATCAATAAGTGCGGGCCCGCCGAAGGTTGCTGCGGCTCCGATGATTCCACTCATTAAAACCATGCGTCCGACATTTGCCATTCCGATAGATAAGGCAATACCGCCCAATACAATTCCGATGACGGCCGTAACTTGTCCTATAGAAATGACTATGCTTTGACCGCGAACGGCGGCTTCTTCGAGCCTGTTTGCCAATGCAGAATTTGATAAAACTAAAATTATGGCTGTCAGACACAAGTTATATATTTTCATTATTCGATTCATAATTTTCTCCTTTAAAATTTAACGAGCCACTGGTGGAATGATTTCAAACATCTCCACCTGTCTGTACCAAGTGTTTGGCTGATTTTGGTCTTGCACCCATTGATCTAACTTGTAGCGTTTCCACTCTCCAGGCTCGACAAGCGAAGAAACTTCTTTGGGAATTGGTGACGCGAACAGAGAGTTGCCTTGCTGAACAAGTTGGGGTTGCAATTGCTTTTCAAATTTTCTGATTTGAGTTTTCAATTGTTCGTTTTCTTTTTTAATTTGCTCTTCATCAGGGACATTTAGAACTGCACTGATAACTCCAGCGGAAGCAGCACCAATTCCTGCGTACATGGCTGTATAGGCTTCTCGGTTATCAGACTTTGTTTGACCAACAATTGTACCAATGGCCGCACCGATAGCCATGTCTCGAAGAATGGTTTTTCTCGTGTTCATTGAAGAGCAGCCACTCAAAATCACAATAACAGTTAGAAATGATAAAACTTTAGTAGCAGTCATTTTTTCCCTCCGAAGCTATATAAATACAGACGCCGCCAGTTTTTCCGTCGTTACCAAGGAACCCAACATCGCCCTTTGGTCCTGTTGGACCGTTGGAGCCAACTCGACCTGAACATCTAGTTTTAGAGCCAAGAGCAACGCCTCCGGGTTGACCATCGCCACCTTCACCGGGATTTCCTGCAAACCCAATTTTTGATTCTGTTTGAATTAGAAAAGCGGAACCGTCAGAGATTTCCACTTTAAGCGTTCCAGTATCGCCGCCATTACCAGCGCGGCCACCTTGACGACCTTTAGCTCCACCAGCGCCATTGCCACCATCAGAGCCCGTTGAATCACAAAAGCAGGCCATTGGTTGCGCGTCCGCTTGTTCGATCAATTTCATAAACGTATTCAAAGGACATCGAATGCAAGAACACTCGACCGTACCTGCTCCGGGTGGAGCACCGTCAGCAGCGCGAGAGGAATAAGCCTCGCCCTTTAGGCCATCGCCACCGTTTTGTCCTCTCATATAGGCTTTCATTTGTCCTGCCGCAGATTTAGCTTTGATAACGATATTTCCGCCGCTTGCGCCGTCTGAACTAGCCGAGGCTTTTGCGCCTTCAGGAAAGGTTTGAATGATTCCTTTATCCGAAATCAATTCGTTGGTTACAATTTCAACGTCATAGCCATTTGTAGTTAGCGGAGTGCTACCTAAGAATAGTCTTTGAATGTTGAGTTTGGTGTTTTCAGTGAATTGGTTCTGACCATCTCGCACTACAAAGTCGCGCGGAACTTTAACCAGCTTTGAAAATGTTCTTTCAATTAAATTATTCGCCGACAGAACATCAAAAGTATAAGTTAGCGTTTGGTTATGATTCACTTCATGCGAAAAGGTTGTCTGATCTGCATTAACAACAGTTAGTACTTGCTCCATGCGAATACGAACCCGCACGGCTTCAGACATCTTTGGCCAACCAAAATAAACCATGTACTTTTCTGGCTTAGTGGTGGGTTGAACTTCAATTTTAACGAAGTCAGATAGATTTTGAGCGGTGACTTTTTCTCCGCTTTGGGTAGCTGTTTTGGACTCATCAATTGTGCCCTCATCCTTGAATTTGGCGCATCCCAAAATCAAAAAAAGGCAAAGCACGGCCATTGCAGACATATACTGTCGCATTCGATCCTCCTGTTATTTAGTGTCTCGTGTAAGATTCTTAAAATTTGGCTTCAGGGTTTAGCTATTCATATAATCTAGTTTACCCCTGTGCCGTAGAACGGTTATCCATCAAGGACTCTATAGGTTTCAATTAAAGTTTGGCGCACAAAGTCTAAAGGCTAATTTATTTGCCAATAAGCCAAGGCTTTGATTTAAAAGCCAAAAAGTTGGTCATACTTTTGGTGCTTATCTGGGGGGATAATTGTCACGAGTCGCTGCTCTTGTAGATACTGTCATTCGACTTCGTCGTGCTTCTCAAGCTGATCTTGCTGAGAAGACAGGTATTCATCCGTCTAATTTAAGTAAGTTCTTGTCCGGTGATACCGATATTCGGATCTCATCTCTTGAAAAAATACTAGAGACACTTGAAATCAGTCTTGAAGAAGTACTTGAAACCGAAGTTGAAAAGCTAATCGGTCGCAAGAAAGAAAGTAAATCCGTGGGACAAGCAATCGAACTTCTTTTGCAAGAAGCTGATCCAATTTCAGCAAAAACTTTTATCGAATCTCTTTCGTCGCGAGTAAAGACGACGCAAAAGAAAGAGATCGTGACCGCATTGAATGTGGTTAATGATTTTAAATCAAAAATTAAAACCGTGAGGAGGAACTGATGCAACAAGATACTATTGCGTCTCAAACTCTGAGCGTGGGTAATTCGTCCGAGCAAATTGGTTACACTGAAGCAAAAGATTCTTTTCAGCGTAATACAAAATGGTGGACAGTATTTACTACGTTTGAGTTAAGCGACTTCAATCCGTCGCCTTTGTGGATTTCTAAAAAGACTGGCATCTCTGTAGAAGAAGTCGTTGAAGCCCTCGAAGGATTGGCTGTTCTAGGTCACTTGAAAAAAGAAAACGGTTCTTTCTATCCAATCGAAGGAAAGCAATTTGCCAATTTCGATTTCACTGGCAAAACAAAGGCCGAAATTATTGATGAACACGCCGTAATTTCTCAACAAATTTTAAACTCAGCTCATGCAAATACGACTGTGGCCTTTGACCATCGTTTCATTGCCGGAAATGATCAGATCTTGGTTGAACTCTACGCCGATATTAAGGCTGCCTTTGATAAGGCATTTCAAAAATCTCAGGCGAACAAATCGGCAAATAACGCAATTTATAATATTACTTTCACAGGGGTTGATGTCATAAAAGGGCATGACTCTAGAGGAAAGGGGCAATAATATGACTTCAATGAAATACATCGTTTTGACAGCACTAACTTTCACTTCATTATCAAGCTTCGCCTCTGGCGGCGGCGGTGGCGTCCTTGCTTCAGTAATGGCTTCAAAAATGAAGATTGACGACACTGGCTTAATCAACGCTGGTAACTTGGCAAAATCGCAAGAGATCATTTTTAACATGGGTCAAAAAGATGGCCTTGTTAAATTTGCGTATGGCCAATTAGTTGATAAAAAATGGCAAGTTCAAAAACTTGAAATGCCTGAAGCTGATTTGATGACTGATGCTTCTGTAATGAAAGCCCTTCAAGATTCAAAATCTTTGAATACTTGGGCTGAGATTAAGTAATCTTAAGTAAATAGCTTTATTTTTAGTCTAAATACCCAGCGTTCGCTGGGTATTTTATTTTGCGCGTCATAAGCCTCATTTCATTGTCTTTACTTGTCACTCATTAGCATTCACAATTTTGTATATTAGCACCACGGAGTAGACATCATGGATTTGCAACCTTGGCTTTCTGTCGAAGGCATCGCTGAGTATTTAGGGGTTTCCAAGGAAACCATCTATCGCTGGCTTGAGCGTAAAAAAATCCCTGCACATCGAATTGGTAAACTTTGGAAGTTTAAGCCTTCTGAAGTTGATTATTGGATCATGTCCGGTGGAGCTACTTCAATGGAAAAACAACAGGAAACTCATGAATAACACAAATAAAGAACAAGAGCGAACTGCGCTTCACGCTACAATTTGGAAAATTGCAAACGATCTTCGTGGAAGTGTCGATGGTTGGGATTTTAAGCAATATGTCCTTGGGATGCTTTTCTATAGATTTATTTCTGAAAACCTCACTACTTACATTAACGAAAAAGAGCGCGAAGCTGGTACGAAAAATTTTAACTATGCTTCGATGAAAGATAAAGACGTTAAGGGAGCAAAAAAAGATATCGTTGATGAAAAAGGCTTTTTTATCCTTCCCTCTGAGCTTTTCGAAAATGTAAGGAAAAATGCTTCAGAAGACTCAAACCTAAACGAAACTCTTGAAAAAGTCTTTCATAGTATCGAGGCGTCTGCCAAAGGTACAGAAAGCGAGGATGATCTTAGGGGCTTATTTGATGATATTGATGTGAATAGTAATAAGCTTGGTTCAACTGTTAAAAAGCGTAATGAGCTTTTAGTCAAATTAATAAATTCTATTGGTGAGCTAAACCTACAAGATGACTACAATAAAAATGCTACAGATATTTTCGGCGATGCTTATGAATACTTGATGAATATGTATGCGGCAAATGCGGGAAAATCTGGAGGAGAGTTTTTTACTCCTCAAGAAGTTTCTGAACTTCTTGCTCGAATTGCGGTTGCTGGAAAAAAAGAAGTGAATAAGGTTTATGACCCTGCCTGTGGCTCTGGCTCACTTCTTTTGAAGTTTGCAAAAGTTCTTGGCAAAGAAAATGTGAGAAATGGCTTTTTTGGTCAAGAAATCAACATTACGACTTACAACCTTTGCCGTATCAATATGTTTCTTCATGACATTAACTATTCTCAGTTTAACATCTCTCATGGTGATACCCTTACAGATCCGTCTCACATAGATGACGAACCATTCGAGGCTATTGTTTCTAATCCGCCATATTCCATTAAATGGGACGGAGATGAGAACCCCATTTTAATTGATGACCCCCGCTTTACACCTGCGGGAATCCTTGCTCCCAAATCAAAGGCTGATCTTGCTTTTGTAATGCACGCATTGTCTTGGCTTGCAACCAATGGAACTGCTGCCATCGTATCCTTTCCTGGCGTTATGTATCGTGCAGGAGCTGAGCAGAAGATCAGGCAATATCTAGTCGATAATAATTTTGTTGATGCTGTTATTCAACTTCCACGTGAACTATTCTTTGGAACTCCAATTGCAACTTGTATATTAATTCTCAAGAAGAATAAAAAGGATAGTAAAACTCTGTTTATTGATGCTTCTGAGGAATTTGTTAGAAGCGGTACGCAGAATAAATTATCCCAAAAAAATATAGATAAAATCCTCGATTGTTTTATTAAGCGTGAGGATCATGACCATTTTTCTAAACTTGTAGATAACAAGGTAATTGCCGATCAAGCTTATAACATAAGTGTCGGCGCTCATGTCGCCCAGAAAGACAATCGAGAAACAATTGATATTGTAAACTTAAATGAGCAAATTAAGGGAATTCTGAAAAGACAAAATAAATTGCGAACCGAGATTGATGAAATTGTAGCTGATCTTGAGGGTAGACAAAAATGAATAGAATACAAAGTATGATAGTTGATCTGTGTCCAGGTGGCGTCGAAGTTAAAAGATTGGGCGATATCGTTAAAATTCTCGATAATTTGCGAAAACCCATTGCTAAGGATAAGCGCGAAGCTGGCAACATTCCATATTACGGAGCTAACGGTATCGTTGGATATGTTAAGGATTTTATCTTTGATGGCACATATTTGCTCGTCGGTGAAGATGGAAGCGTAATCAATAAAGATAATTCACCAGTGCTAAATTGGGCCGTCGGAAAAATTTGGGTTAATAACCATGCACATGTTTTAGCTGAAATTCCTGAGCTCGCAAGCTTGAGGTATATTTATTATTATCTGCAAACAGCAGATGTCTCCGAGGTTGTTAGAGGTGTTCCACCCAAAATTAACCAAGAAAACTTAAGAGGAATAAAAGTGCCTACACCACCAATTCCGATTCAGAGAGAAATCGTGAGAATTCTCGATAATTTCACGGAGCTTGAGGCAGAACTTGAGGCAGAACTTGAGGCAAGAAGAAAACAGTATCAACACTATCTAAATCAACTTATGACTTTTAAGGAGATCATTTAATGGCCGAGAGGGTGTTTCCAGATATTGATAAAATTTGTGATGCGATTAAGGTTGAGCTGGATACGGCACACGAAGATACTGAAAAAATTAAAAAGGTATTAATCATTTATGCATCAAATGCATCTGGGAAGACAAGACTGTCGAAAATGTTTAATGAAGGTAATCAAGAGGAAGTATTGCGATATAATGCTTATATTGAGGATTTGTTTTCATGGGATAATGAAACCTACGCAGTAAAAATTGATTCTGAGAAATGGATTTTTAAACTTGTAAAAGATCAAGGTCTTGATCGGCAAATTATTGATAACTACAAACGACTTACAGGCTCATCTGTAGAGCCGATTATAAATATCGATGCAGGTGAGATTACTTTTAGTATTCCTTCTGGTAATGAAGGGGCTTTGGCGAATATCAAAATTTCGAGAGGTGAAGAGTCTGTATTAATATGGTCAATTTTCTTTACCGTTTTGCAAAATGTAGTTGATACATTAAACGTAACTGACATTGGAAATAGGTCAACCGACTTATATGACAAGTTTAAATATGTTTTGATTGATGACCCTGTATCCTCAATGGATGACTCCAGAATTATTAGCATTGCACTTGATATTGCAACTTTGATTCATAAATCAAAGAGTGACTTAAAATTCCTCATAACTACACACCACCCTTTATTTTTTAATGTCCTCTACAATGCAGGGAAAAGTCGAAAAAATTGGGATAGAAAAAATTACGTTCTCTCCAAATCTTTTCCTAATTTGATTTTAAAAGATCATGGAAACGACTCCCCATTTACATACCATCATTTGGTAATCACTGAGATTGGAAAGGCCATTAAATCAAATGATGTTAAAAAATATCATTTTAATTTGTTCCGCTCGCTGCTTGAGAAAACTGCAAATTTCTTGGGATATTACCAGTGGCAACCTCTTTTAGATGATGGTCCCCAAGGAAGAAATTTTAAGAAATTAATTGAGCATTACAGTCATAACTCACTTTCAGACTTAGAATATACAGATTTAGATAAAAATATCATAGAAGAGTTCAAAGGGGCTTTTGAATTCTTCATTGAAAAGTTTAAATGGGGAATGAAGCCATGAGTAACTATAGTATCGTCGCAGAAAATCCTAAAACTACAGTTGTCGCGGAATACACACCATCATCTAAAAAAGAAAGAAGTTACCAGTCAGAAGCTACTCTTGAAGCTGACTTTATTGAGACACTTGTGCAAAACGGTTATGACCATTTAAAAATCACGAACAATGATGATCTTGTTAAGAATCTTCGTGTTCAGCTTGAAAAGCTCAATGATCTCAAGTTTTCAAATAATGAATGGGATCGGATTTTTAATCAATATCTTGCAAATAGTAATGAATCTATTGAACAAAAGACTTTCAAAATTCACGAAAACTTCATCCTTGATTTTAAAAAGGATGATGGAAAAACAAAGAACATTAAAATTATTGATAAAGAAAACATTCACAACAACAGTCTTCAAGTTATTAACCAATATGAAACCGAAGGTGGAGATAGAAAAAATCGCTACGATGTAACTATCTTGGTAAATGGCCTTCCGCTAGTTCATATTGAGCTTAAGCGTCGAGGTGTGCATATTCGCGAAGCCTTCAATCAGATTAAACGCTATCAGCGTGATAGCTTTTGGGCCGACAGTGGTCTTTTTGAGTACACCCAGCTTTTTATTATCTCAAACGGTACTCATACAAAGTATTATTCCAATTCTACTCGTGAATCCGCAATCAAAGAACATTCTGGTTCGGGATCAAAAAAGAAAACAAGTCACAGCTTTGAATTTACCAACTGGTGGGCCGATAGTAAAAACAGACGCATTGAAGATTTGGTGGATTTTTCTAAAACCTTTTTTGCCAAACACACGCTGCTTTCAATATTGACTCGTTTTTGTGTTTTCACTACTGACAAAACTCTTCTTGTGATGCGGCCTTATCAGATTGCAGCCTCTGAAAGAATTTTAAATAGAATCGTCATGTCCACAAATCTCAAAAAACTGGGGTCTATAGATGCTGGTGGGTATATTTGGCATACAACAGGCTCAGGCAAAACGCTTACCAGCTTTAAAACAGCTCAGTTAGCAACAGGCCTTGATTTTGTGGACAAGGTCCTTTTTGTTGTGGATCGAAAAGACCTCGATTATCAAACTATGAAAGAATATGACAAGTTTGAGAAAGGTTCAGCAAACTCAAATACAAGTACCTCTATCCTAACCAAGCAACTTGCTGATCCTAATGCCAAAATCATAATTACAACGATTCAAAAGCTTACTAAATTCATCTCAAGAAGTAACGGTCATGAAGTTTTAAACAAACACATTGTGATAATTTTTGATGAGTGTCATCGGTCCCAATTTGGCGAAATGCACGGAGATATTGTAAAAGCATTTAAGAATTATAATATCTTTGGTTTTACTGGAACACCGATCTTTGCAGTTAATTCATCTTCAGGTGGTAACCCAAATCTAAAGACGACAGAGCAGGCCTTTGGACAAAAACTTCACGCTTACACTATTGTTGATGCGATTAACGATGAAAACGTACTACCTTTTAGGATTGATTACGTTAATACGCTTAAGATGAAAGAGGATGTAAAAGATAAAAAAGTTAAGGCCATTGATATTGAAAGTGCGGCAATGGCGCCTGAACGAGTTTCTAAGGTTGCAGATTATATCGTTGAACACTTTGACCAAAAGACTTATCGGAATATCGGAAAAACATTCATTCATAGGATAATTGGAAATGTTGAAGAAGTCGCAAAAGCAAAGCAGCGTGATGTCGCTGAAGAGAAAGTTGATAAGCGAGTAAAAGGTTTTAACTCAATCTTTGCCGTCAGCTCAATCCCAGTTGCACAGAAATACTATTCAGAATTTAAAAGGAAAGGTACGAGCCTCAAAATTGCAATCATCTACAGTTTTGGAGCCAATGATGATGCTGATGACGATGGCGTGTTGCCTGATGAAGACTTTGATACTTCAGGTTTAGATAAATCTTCGAGAGACTTTTTGGATGATGCGATCAAAGATTATAACAAAATGTTCAAAACAAATTGGGACACAAGTGCCGATAAGTTTGAAAGTTATTACAAAGACCTATCGATGAGGGTAAAAAACCGCGAGCTAGATATCCTTATCGTAGTTAATATGTTCCTCACGGGATTCGATGCTACTACGTTGAATACTTTGTGGGTTGATAAAAATTTACGCCATCATGGTCTACTTCAGGCTTTTTCAAGAACAAATCGCATACTCAATTCAATTAAGAATTTTGGAAACATCATTTGTTTCCGGGACCTTGAACGGTCGACTAATGATGCAATTTCGATTTTTGGAAACAAAGAAGCTGGCGGCATTGTCATTCTAAAATCTTTCAAAGACTACTATGAAGGATATGAGCACGAGGCTGAGCATAAATTCGGATATAAGGAGCTTATCGAGGAGCTTCTTAAAAAGTTTGCACTTCCGCTTAGCCTCGAGGGTGAGAAACTAGAAAAGGATTTCATCAGACTTTGGGGTTCTATTCTTCGAATTCGAAACCTTCTGTTCTCGTTTGATGAGTTTGAAGGTAAAGAAATCCTATCTGAAAGAGACTTTCAGGACTATCAAAGTTATTACCTCTATCTTTACGATAAGCATCGTAAAACAAATGATGTTGAAAAAGAAAATATCAATGACGATTTGATTTTTGAAATCGAATTGGTAAAGCAAATCACCGTGAACATTGATTACATTCTTCAGCTAGTAGCAAAGTTTAATAAGACCAAAGACAAAGAAATCCATACGACCATTATGAAATCTATGGATGCGAGCATTGAACTTAGAAGTAAGAAAGAACTTATTGAACGATTCATCAATAATCTTAACGCAAAAGATAATGTTGACGACGCCTGGAGGATTTTCGTTGATAAGAGTCGTGCTGAAGAACTAGAAAAAATCATTAAAGAGGAAAGCTTAAAATCTGACGAGACCAAGAAATTTATCGAAAATGCCTTCCGCGATGGTGAATTAAAATCCACCGGAACAAGTTTTGCTAAAATTCTTCCTCCTGTTTCAATGTTTGATAAAGGCAATGCTCGCTCAGCGAAAAAGTCGGTTGTTCTCGATAAACTCAAGGCTTTCTTTGAGAAGTATTTTGGAATTTAGGGCATTGTGAATAGCAACGAAATAATTATGCTGGAGAGAATTAGAAAACTTCTTAAGAAAACCCCGAATTTGAAGGCAAGAGAAATTGCCAAGCAGTTAGGTGTTGATCGCACCGAAGTCAGCTCGCTTATGCACAAAAAGAAAGGTACAATCTTTCAGCAAAATGATGTTTATGAGTGGAGTCTTTTGCCTGACGAATTAGAAATAATTTTTGCTGGTCAATGGGTTGATTGCTCCTCATTTGAAAGCTCTCTTTCAAATGCGAATCTCGATATTGGTTCGGTTCAAAAAGTTAAATTTATATTGCCGGATGGATGTAAGTTTTTTTTGGAAACAATTGCACGTTTCTTAGCTCTCTGTAATCAGTTTATCAGTAGCAAGAAAGAAGTGACAATTGATCTTTCTAATAACAACAAGTCAATGCACTATTGGAACAGGGTTGGTTTTTTTGACCACTTGAGTGAAAAGGCTACCGTCTTACCTGATTGGCCGAAATCATCGACGGCAAAATCTAAAAAAGGTAATAGTGAAAAAGTTGTCGAGTTTGGAGCTGTCGATCCAAAAACTGAAAATAAAGACCTTATCAATCAACTTACTGATGCCTTTGTTGCTCGACAAAATAAAAATAAGAATTACGAAAATCCGATTTTTACGATTCTCGCAGAGATGATAAAGAATGTTAAAGACCATAGTGAGTCAAAGCTAAAGGGTTTCGCGGCTCTTCAAAAGTATGATGGCTACTCGGGCAGACTACCACATATTCAGGTCATCGTCTCAGATAGTGGAAAAGGAATCGCAGCGACATTGAGGCCGAGCCTTAAAGAGCACTATCCAAAGTTTACGAATAAGACCGACTTAGAGCTGGTGAAAATGGTTTTGGAAGGAAAACAACTTAGTAAGCATGGTTCCAATTCTGATTCGGGACATGGTTTGGGGTTCAAAAGTAGCCATGAAAAAGCATCTATGTTCAATGCAAAATACTCAATTCGTCAGAGCAATTTCAGTTTGGAGTTTGAGTTCAAGACAGGAAAGTTGCAACCTGCCAAAGAGCGAAGTAATCTTGTACCAATTTTAGGAACACACATTTGTTTCGACTTTGATATTGACGACTCTGGATCAGACTGCTTAAATTAAGCCAATGAAACAGAAAAATCCGATTCTCACCCTTTGTCACTTTACGGCAGATTCTACACCATTTGGTACAGAACAAGGCCAGACTACCTGTGCAAAACTTCAAAAAGAGTTAAATAAGTTTGCTGGTTCAAAGCTTATCGGAATCTCTTTTAAAGGCATTGATCGCATAGATGTTTCATTCTCACGAGAAAGTGTCGTCAACCTAGCTAAGTCTAAAAGAGGAGAAATTGGTTTTTACCTCAAGGACCTAAAGAACAAAGATCATATTGAAAATCTCAGAGCTGCTGCCAAGGCAAAAGAGCAACCCCTTGTTATTTGGGATGGTGACTCTTTTGAAGTAATTGGGCCAGATATTAGCTCCGACATGACAGAACTACTTAAATTCATTATGGAAAAAGAAACCGTTACGACATCGGTTGTAGCTAAAAAATTCGATCTGTCAGCCCCTAATGCCAGTGGAAAACTAAAAAAACTGCTCACATGGGGCCTTGTTATTGGCTCTAAAGAAGCCGCAGAAAGTGGCGGCCTCGAGTATATTTATACCGCCATAAAATAATTCTCCTTAATCCGCTTGACTTAACCAGATTATATCCCCATGCTATGGGTGTAAGACCATATTGGATGGTCTTTTTTTTAAAACCTCTGGTTAAACGTCTTCACTTAACCAGATATATAAGCAAGGAGGAGAATGTGGTAAGCAAGAAACCAGTTCATACCGTCCCTAGCGGGAATGGTTGGGCTAACAAACAAGGTGGAAAAACAATCACCACCCATCACACAAAGGCTAACGCTGAAATCGAAGGTCGTCGTCAGGCAAGACGCGCTGAAACAGAGCACGTAATTCATAAAACCAACGGGCAAATCAGCGAAAAGAACAGCTATGGGAATGACCCATGTCCACCTAAGGATAAAAGATAATGATCGCTAAACCAATTATATGGGCTGGAGGCCTACTTCTGACTGCCCACTTGCTAAAGGAGAAAGAAAAAGTGAAAAAAGTATTTATTAGTTTTGATTTTGATAACGACGCCTTTTTGAAAGAAGCACTTATTGGTCAAGCAAAAAACCCCGATACCCCATTTGAGATCATTGATCAGTCTTTAAAAGAGGCTCTTTCTGGCGATTGGAAAACTAAAATCAGGCCAAGAATCCAGAGGTCAGATATTGTAATTGTCATGTGTGGGCAAAAAACTCATACGGCCACAGGCGTATCTGCTGAGCTTGAAATCGCGAAGGAGCTAGGTAAGCCGTATTTTCTATTAAAAGGATATTCAGAAAAATCGTGTACCGCACCCAAAGCAGCAAATGTATCTGACAAAATGTACTCATGGACATGGGATAATCTTAAAAAATTAATTGGTGGAGCAAGGTAAATTTATGAAACGAGCATTGATTGTCGGTATTAACGACTATGAGAAAATTAGTCCTCTTCGGGGATGTATCAACGACGCTAAAAACATGAACAACTTAGTTTCAAAAAACGGCGATGGCAGTCCGAATTTTGATGTCAAACTTGTCACATCAGAAGGGGGAGAAAAGATCACCAAAAAAGAAATGAAGGCAGCTCTTACTGAGCTTCTAACAAAACCAGCGGACATGGCTTTTTTTTACTTTTCTGGTCATGGAACTGCCACGAACCTTGGTGGGTATCTTTGCACATACGAAACTGATCGCTATGACGAAGGTTTCGCCGTACAAGAACTTCTTACGCTAATCAATCAGTCACCCATTAAAGAAATTATCGTCATGCTTGATTGCTGCCAAAGCGGCAGCCTTGGCAATATCCCTTCTATTGGTTCTGGAACAACTACTATTAAAGAGGGCGTATCCATTCTTACAGCAAGTCGAGAGAATGAAAGTGCTATGGAAATCAATGGCGCAGGAATTTTCACATCACTCGTTTGTGATGCACTCTCGGGAAGTGCAGCAGACCTGCTGGGAACTATTACTCCGGCTGGTGTTTATTCTCATGTAGAGCAAAGCTTTGGAGCATGGTCGCAGCGACCATTATTCAAGTCCCATGTTTCGCGCTCAACCCCATTACGCAAAACTACTCCCAAGATCGATCTTACGGTTTTACGAAAAATCACAACCCTGTTTACAAATAGCGACGTCATTCATCAACTCAATCCTAGTTATGAACATACAGAAAAAAAAGCGATTCCTGAGAACGTTGAAAAATTTAAAATGCTTAAAAAATTACAAACAGTCGGCTTGATCAAAGTAAATCGAGAACCAGACCCTGATCTATACTGGGCTTGCATGGAAAACAAATCATGCCAACTCACTGCTTTAGGGAAGTTTTACTGGCATCTTGTGAACGCTAGCAAAATATAGAGGCAATTATGATTTTTATTTCACATCGTCGAGCAGACGAAATCGAAGCAAAGAAAATGGCAGCACTCCTTCAATCGAAAAGTGTAAATTATTATCTTGATGTTCTTGATCCAACCGCAAATACAGCCCTCGACATCACGAAGCATATTATGAAAAATCTAAATAAATGTACTCATGTGATTGTCATCTTTTCAAAAAATACAGAAGGTTCAATGTGGGTTCCATTTGAGCTTGGCGCCGCCTATAAAGCTGAAAAAGGTATTGGAACATATTTATCAGATCAGGTTCAAACTCCAGAGTATCTCAATACGTTTCCAAAGATGAAAACGAGTACAGATATTTATAAATTTGTAGATGAATACAAAAAAGATCAGACTCTAGAAAAATCTGCTTCATATGGTGAACGCTCTGTTGTTCTAAATGAAGTTTCTGGCGCAGGGAGGGCAGAAAAATTTATCACTCGATTAAAGGCGAGCTTAGGGCAATAACTTGTCATCACGAAGATTGAATCACTATTAGAGTGATTCAATCTCATGTATCCAGTAATAATTTGCGCCACTATTGAATGAAATAATCTCTTCATCTTGCTCAAGCGAAACAATATACTCGTCGCGAGCCATTTCCCAAGAAATTGGGTCCTGTGATTTCATTAACTCGACAGTATCAAACTTCATCCAGCCAACTACAGTTTCTTCTGGATAGCATTGGCGAATAGATTCTTCGAATACTTCATCTGCGTCGACTGCATTCAGCTCTTCTTCAAGAATATGCCTGATGACCCAAGAAGTGCCCCATTCGACGCCAACGCCATCAAGATGTCTCATCAGATCATCACTGTGGCATTCGGGGCAAACGCCTTTTGGGGCCTGAATGTAACATCCATAGCAAAATGGAGTTGTGCGAGAGTAAGCAAGTTTTTCTAATTTATTTTGAATTTCAGATTTCATTTTTCCTCCTTATATCTTTTGGGCTTTGTGCCCCTTTCACAACCCGTGAAGGGGCAAAGACTAAAAGAAAGGAGCGTTTGAGTTTGACCCGTATTGAGCCCGCAGGGGCAATAGATGTGCCAGACCTTTAGAGGCCACAGGCCGAGTCTGGCGCAGCTATTTGACCGAAATACGGATCAGTCAAATTCAATAAGCGACTGGTGTAAGGAGGATAATTGAAAAAATCTAAAAAAATAAATTACGTAAAGTGCGCTGCTTTAAGCAACCCACTCATTAACGATTTCTTTTTCATTCAAATTCAAGGCTTCAGCGATTTTATAAAGAGTTGCTCTTCTAGGCATTGACGCTGAATTAAAGAAGCGGCTTAGTGAAGGCTGAGGCAATCCAGATTTCTCAGCAAGCTTAGCTATGCCACCATGACGGTCTACAACTTTTCTCAATGCATTTTTAAATTTTACGACATCCTTAGCAATTGCTTCGAGGTCATCAAATTTGACATAGGGTTTTTTAACAGGTTTCTTGGGAGCCTCTGCTCTTGCATCAATTTCATCTTGCAAATCTGCGACAATTTCATTTCTTTCAACTTCGGAGTCGGCCTCAGACCATAAAACCATTAAGTCATGAGTTCCTTCATATTCCAGGGCTTGCTCGACAGCGGATGAAATGAAGTGGGCAGACAGCCCCATCTTTTTCATTTGAGTAGCTACCTCGTACACTCTTACCTTTTGTTCATCTGAAGTAATGAAAATACTCATAATAGACCTCTGTAGTTATATGTGCCGTTCGCAATATCATTTATTCTGTTTTTCAATATAGCCATCTGCCGCTTATCAACCTTGTCATCAGTTTTTACGTAACCTTGGCAGAGAAAAGCTTTTCCATCCCAAATCACGACCGCTAATCTTAGTTGAACTTTGCCATTTCCAACGTTGTGCCATTTCATTTTAAAACCGTGCTGAATAGTTTTTCCACCCAAGCCGGTAGCGGGTCCCCAGAACTTTGAGTTGGAAAACTTGGGATCAACTGGCGGCCAGCCTTTTTTCAAAAGTTCAGCATCTGGCCTTAGAACAGAATGATATTCTTGGTCTGAAAAAACCTGCGCATGCTTCAAGTCGAGATAAGAATTTAAAGACCATTCTGTTATCACTACATCCATATCGGATCTCCTTCACATAACTTAACATATCATAATATAACATTCAATAACAAATATCAGCCGTATCATTTTGAGAATTATCCGTAAAATTAGCTACTTATAAGCCAAAATCTAGGACGCTGGACTAGTTCACAAAAGTCGATAGGAATATACCCTAGGTATATTCCTATCGACTAAATCAAACCGCAATCTAGTTAGCATTCACATCCACCAAATAAGCCCTAGATTCTGGGTACTTCTTAATACAGACACATTTTCCGACTCTTAAGCTTTTCACAAGATTCGGATGAATGACGTATTCCTCGACCTCGCGCTTGCTTCCGCCGCCGGATTCGACGTTGAAAATGCCAAAGCGTTCGGTCTGCATTGTATGTTTCCAAACCGTGCGAGTGCCAGCCATTCCAGAAATCATTTCTGCGCTTTCAGGGCGCTTTTGAAGGAAGGCATAAAGCGATGAGGTGTTTCCCATCAATCGGCCTGCGAACTCGGGGCTAATGCGCTGTAAATCGCAAATCTCTTGGTGAGCAACAACGACCGACATTCGGCTACTGCGGGCTCGGTCTAGGAAACTAATAAAATCCTCTTGTGCTAAGTCCGCAAACTCATCAACGATCACTGAAAAATGTCTGCGGTCGTCTTTTGCAACTTCAGCATCAACTCGCGCAGAAACAGATTTTAAATCCTGCAAAATAAATCGACCAATCGCCTTCGCGGTTTCGGAATACCTACGAGTATCTAAAAAGATAAAAATGATTTTCCCAGTGGTAGCAGCTTCAAACAAATTGATACCCGGGTCGTTGGTTGCAACCAAATCACCAAAGTCTGAAAGGACAATACTTTCTAACTGCGCGCGAAGCCCTGATAAAGAATTAAAGTTGTCTTTTGAATCCATAAACTCTTTCAAGCCTTGAGCGTAGCCCTTTAACTTGGTTTCATTCATGGGTATTAGGTTTCCAATCTCGACAAGCTTTTTTACGTTGCTTGCGCAATCTAAAATGGTTCCCAAATGAAAACCTTTTTCTTGGTTATCACGCAACCAACAAAGCAAAATCAAAAGCTTCAGCAAGAAGCTTGAGGATTGATTTTTGTAATACTCTTCGGACCAATTTAGGCTGTTCACGATTCGATCTCGAAGCTGTGTGGCGGTTCCGTCTTGAATTAAATTATATGGCAAAGACATATCTTTTTCTGTCAGAGAAAAGATCCGAAGGTCATTGATTCGGTCAGCCTGAACGACATGCTGAGAGAACTTTAAAAGCGTATCCATGTCTGCCTTCAAATCAATAAACATCAAACCTTTTCCGTTTTGAATTCGTTGCTTGATAATGTGTGAAATTAAAACTGTCTTGCCGTAACCAGAAGCCCCAACAATATGAACATGATGATTCAATTGTCCTTCTGTGAGCTCTTCTTTTCGCCACAATGAGCCCGAGACTTTGCCAAGCTGAATGCGTTCATTTGGGTTTTGGTTGCCTCTTGAAAATAGATTTTTAACTTGTTCCATAAAATTAAGATTCCTTTCTTATTTGATAATTTCGCTGATGAGGTTAAATTTGAAGTAAGGCTGAAATAGCTCGGTGTAATCCTGAATTAGCTTTTGAATGTTTTCTTTTTCGCAGACAAAGTGAACCTGACTAAAAATCGGATCATGACCACCATCCGTAATAAGGCTAATGTAGCGTTTTACTTTTTGCTGATAGCGGTCTTTTGACTTGCGAGCTATCTCAAGCTCGAAGGCAACTTTTTTACCGTCAAAGGTTTCATAAATTCCATCGGGCCTAAACTCTGCCGACAGATATTTTTTAAACTCTTCAAATTCAGAAAGTTGTCTTTCAGAAATCCAAGATTTAACGACGCCAGATTTTTCCAATTCAATCCGAGCTTGCGCCACACGCTGATCGTGATCAAAAAAACGCGCATCCACTTCGAGAAGTGGTCGGCAAAACCTTTTCGATAGGCGGGAGTTCTTTAAAAAAAGAAAACCTTTTTGTGTCAGAACATATAAAGGTTTTGCACACACATCGGTTAAAGTCTGAACGTAATCAGACTTTATCAATTTTGAAATACGTTGTCTTGCCCAGATCAAAGAGTTGCTGATTGATCCGTCTTTAGTAACTTTAAAGAATTTAGAATGTATATCTTCAAGAGTTGAAAACTTCATCTCTAAGATAAATTCCAGAATATCTAATTCTCGATCCGTGAACCTAAAGCCCTTTGCTACGGGTAAACTTTTAGGTGCTACTTGTATATCTATGAAACTATACGCTGTACTCATAGACTCTTCCTTTCTTGTTTTGTTGAGAAAAAATAGAAAACCACTCCCAACTGATTTTGATAAATAGCCGCTGCCAGATTTTTAACTTTTTGTTTTTGGAGGCCTGCCTTGCTGACCACCTGCTCTCAACACGTTGGGAGTGGGTGGTCAGCAAGATAAAGCAGGCCGACCGCTTCCCTAAGCTATTGAAAAAGCTGGCAGCGGCGGCGAAAAAGTACACCCAAAGCCCATTTGAATGGATGGGCTTTGAAATGGATTCGTTGATGTTTCTTGTATAGCCAGAACCTAAGGCTTCAGCGTTTTTTAATTTCCCGAAAAAACTCTGAAACCCTTGATAGAAGCGGATTTTACGTTTTTTCTGTATAGCCAAGCTATAGCCTAATATAGCCAAACAGAGTAACGTGCTGTAACTTTGTGTAACGGAAACCGTTTTTGAAATGACGTAACTTATTGATTTTGCTTGTAAGTGATTTCGAGAGTTTAGCTGTAATCTGGAATTAAACGAGGAATAAAATTGGGGCGACCGACGGGGCTTGAACCCGCGACACTCGGAATCACAATCCGATGCTCTACCAACTGAGCTACGGCCGCCACAGGAAATGTAGTTAGAATTTATAAGATTTTTTTTTATAAAGTGCAACTATAAGCCGGCAATTTAAATCAATTTTTTGCATTTATGCACTTATAATCAGCAACTCATTGATAACTATCTAAATTCTGAGGCAAAATGGATATGTAATTCCCCATATTTTGAAAAGGTTGATTATGTTCGGAAAATTTTTTTTAAAACTTATTATGATATTTCTTGTAAGCGAAACCTTGGCAAAAGATCTTAAATCAGCAGCTATATCTCAACAGGAGAAATCAACAATGAAATCAGCTAAATATGATCCAACAATTTGCGAGTTTCCCAAAGATGATGAATCTTTGAAAAAACTACTAACCCCAGAGCAGTATGCTGTAACTAAGAAAAATGGCACCGAAAAACCATTCGCAAATCTTTATTGGGACAATCACCATCCTGGGATATATGTGGATGTTATTTCGCAAGAGCCCCTGTTCTCATCAAAGGATAAATATGACTCGGGGTCGGGTTGGCCAAGTTTTACAAAGCCACTTTTAAAAGACGTAGTTGTCGAAAAAAAGGATTTTAGTCACGGAATGAATCGCGTTGAAATTCGTTCGAAAAGATCTGATGCTCATCTAGGGCATGTATTTGATGATGGACCCTCTGATCGTGGTGGTTTAAGATATTGCATGAATTCAGCCTCTCTGAAATTCATTCCTCTAGAAAAAATGAAAGAACTTGGTTATGAAGATTGGCTAAAGTATTTTACAGCTGAAGAAATGAAAAGCGCTGAACGTAATCCTTATCGAAAGCACAAATAACATCTTTTTTCGATTTTATATCTTTCAGAGCTTTAATTGTTTTCTTTAAATAATGATTGATGTCATAATTTTATTTTGAAGGGGGTCTCGTGTGAGATATGGTTTCCTTTTATTTTCTATTTTAATTTCTTCATGTCAGCATTTTGCAAGTAAACCTGCTGTTTTAAATGAGGAAGTAGGTAAGCCACCAGTTGTGTACAACAGCCTTGATGAGAAGTTGCGTACTGATTTAAATCAAATTTGGTCTCAGTATTATAGGACAGATTTTAATGAAACAAAAGCTTTAGAAATATACTTTGTGACAAATCGAAATCTAAAAAGCTCGAACATAGACTGTACAAACGAATCGTTAGGTATTGGTTTAGATTCGATGACACGTTATGGTTCATGTAAAGTTAATGTTCCTAAAAACCACACAACTGGACAAATTAATTTTACGCAAGATGCGAGAAAATCATCTCATGAGCATTTTAAAATTCTAAATGCTCAGAGTTTCGATATTGATAAATTAATACAAAATTTAATCCTATCAAATCGCATGCCCCTTGTTTTTGTGCATGGTTTCAATGTCAGGTTTCAAGAGGCTGTTTTGCGTGCAGCTCAAATTGCATATGATCTCAAGTATCAAGGTCCTGTTGTTCTACTGAGTTGGCCAGCCGGAGCTGGCGATGGATTTTTTGATGATAAATTTGTTAATAATACATATAAAATTAATTTAAAATCTGCTACAGATTCTATTTCTGTTTTTGAGAATTTTTTCGAACAAATGTCTGAAAAAAATATTCGATTTAATTTATATGTACATTCAATGGGGCATCAAATTGTTTTACCTGCTTTGGTCAATTGGTGCAAAAAGTATAACGATTGTCGTGATCCGAAAAATTTAGTTAACGAACTTATTTTAAATGCTCCCGACTTTGAAGAGAAAAAAATTCATGAAATCTCTTACGCTTTAAGTATGACTGCACAACGAACAACTTTATACTGTTCCTATAATGATAATGCCTTAATAGCGTCTGAAACATATAACAAAAATAAGCGAATAGGCTCGTGTGCCTATGTTGATGGTATTGATGTCATTAACGTAAGTGAGTTAGATGCACCAACGTTAGGTTTGGGGTTAGGACATGGGTATTACTCATCTCGACCCATTTTAAGTGATGTTTTTCAGGTACTTGTTGGTATTGATGCTGAAAAACGATTATTTATTCGAAAAAGTGAACCCAATAGCACAGAAAAATATATCATGAAGCCCTAATCATATATAGTTGATCAAAGCGAATCAGTTTCTTATTTTTAGTTTTTTTGGTATGAGAATTGATTGTCAGGTTCTTGTTATAAGCTGAACGTTTTCTGGAGGCTACATGTTCGTTTTGATCAACCGTCAAAAGTTTTCTTTTATGTTTTTAATGACTCTTTTTGTCTTATTGTCAAAAGTTAATACAGTTTTCGCAGCTGAAAAAATATCAGCAGCTGAAGAGTATGTTCGTAAGCATGCTCAGATTTTTAGACCGAATTCTCCGGAGGTTTTAACACGTCTAAGAGAGGAAGTAGGTGATGATTTTGCCCAAAAAGTTATGAATGTATTTATCGAACAGATAATCATGAAAAGTAAGCCATCTCACGATTGTTCTTCATTTATTGGAACTTGTGATTTTTATCTTTGCCAAGAGTCTAAAAACAGCTGTGGTTTAAATGGTTATAATCTAAGCTATGGTTACAAATATTGCAGTTTAAGTAAGTTCGATTTATTAAATGAAATGCAAACTACAGCTGGACGCAGATGGGTTGAAAATACGTTTGTTTGTTTACAAAGTGAAAGTTTTTATGATTTTCCTATATCTCAAAAATTTTCTTGTGAAGATGTTAAAAATCGATCTTTTAATGTGCATCCAAATTGTTATAAAGAGGCTGGGTTTTGCTCATTAGATTCTTACGATAAGCTTAAAATATTGAATACCATTAAATCAGAGATTTTTTCATTTGAAACTTTTAAACAAGGTTTTGATCTGCTTAAAAGTTGTTTAAAAGATTAAGTATATTACATTTGTTTAGAGTTAAAATAATTAAAAACTGGACTATGGGTGAGTTAGTTTTTTAGTTACAATGTAATTCTATGAGAAAGCTTATCAAAATAGTTTTGTTTGCAACATTTTTTATTCACACAAGTTGTTCGTTATGGATCAAAAAAGACGATAAGTTAAGCCAAAGTGATGTCATAGCGCCATTAACAGAGCCAAACCCTGCATATAGTGTTGAACTGGATGCTTTAATCCAGCGAGATGTTACGGGTGGTTTATATTTTGGATTAAATTCTAGTCATCAGTTAAATGATGAAGAATTATCTCAATTAAAAGAGTTTTTTAAATTACGATCAACACATGCAAATGAAAAATCACAAAAACGAATTCAACAGGTTGTGCAGTATCTTAAAAAAGAAGAGTTTAGTAAAATTGTTAATTACTCTGTAGATGAGATTATCAAAGCATCTTCTAAATTGACCGATTCAAAAAATATCGAAATTGCACAAATGCTATCTGACGATGCGACTTGTTATTCAGCTGAGTTAACTCTTTCATATGGTGCAGTTGAAGAGAAAGAATTTCCAGATGAAAGAGCCATGAATAATGTTGCTAAACTCTATGAAAAGACTTTTGATTGTGGTGAGGGTGAAACAAAAGCTCGTGCAGCTTACCGATTGGGTTTATTTCATGTTATGCGCAATGAATGTCAAAAATCTCTAAAGTATTGGGATATTGTATCTAGCACTCCGGATGTTAAGTTTCTGTTTTCAAGAGCGGCATATTGGCGCAATCAGTGTGCTCTCGATGAAGAGCAACGTAAAATTGCGGCTTTAAATTTTTATCAAACATATCCTTTAAGCTATCACAGTGTGCGAGCCTTGAAAGAAGCTAAAGAAGATATTGGGCCAACAATTTTTTCACGCCGACAACCGAAAGTATTGGTTCGCTCTGAAATTGAACCTAAGGCGAATCAACTCGTTGATGAGATTGAAAAAAGAATTCATAATAACGAATTTGCAAAGGCCAAAGAAATGTTGAACTGGTTTGGTGATGATCGAGCTCAGAATTTAGAACCACATTTTCGACTTTATTTGGCCTATTTGGCCTTTATGTGTCATGATGGTCTGAGTGTTTTTCAGTTTCTAGCGAAAGTATTAGTAACCTATCCAGAACTAAAGACGGTGAGTACTTTAAGTTTATTTTATCCTAAATGGTACTATGATCTTGTAGAAACAGAAGCACAGAAATATGGTTTAGATCCACTCCTTGTTATATCGCTAGTTCGGCAAGAAAGTGCTTTTAATAAAGAAGCTATGTCGAGAGTTGGGGCTCGTGGTTTAATGCAACTAATGCCAGCAACTGCGAAAACACTTAATCGAAAAATCAGAAAAAATGAACTTTTTATTCCTGAAAAAAACTTACAATTAGGAGTTCAGTATTTTGCTAATTTGGTAAAGCGTTATAATGGTAATGTGACATTCGCGTTAGCGGCTTATAATGCGGGATTTGGTGCGGTCGATAAGTGGATTGAACGCTACAAAGTTGATAATGAAATGTTATTTTCAGATTTAATTCCATACAGAGAAACGCGTGAGTACGTAGCTTCAATTTTAAGAAATTATTATTGGTATCAACTTCTTGATCAATACAATCACTCAATAGCTCATAAAAGTGTTGTTGTTGGCGAATTAGATCAATCACTCTAAAGATTTGAATGATTTGCAAAGTAACTATTCATAAGTCTGTGATTTTAAATCAATTGTAATCAATCGCGACTAGACCAAGGCCCAATATCTAGAATCTGGACTAATCTGTTTTCTCTAAGCTTCCGTAAAGAAATATGGGAGTGTTTATGTCATTTGATTACAGTAAGTCGAAATCACATGGTTCAAGCGGCGATAGTTTTTGGACATCGTACTCGGATCTATTCTTAGGATTATCTTCTATCTTTTTGATGTTGTATGTTGTTGCAAGTCTTCGCAGCGGTACAGATGGTATTAAAGCGCAGAGTGAAAATAATAAATTAAAAACACAAGTGCAAGATTTGAAAAATCAATTGCAAACTTACGAATCTGTTAAAAATGAATACATGAAAAAAGCAGAAAAAAGTGAAGTTGATGAGTACAGAGAGTTGATGGATAAGTTAACTTTATTGCAAGACGAAGCTAAGGGTGAAAAAGAAAAACTTAACCTTGCAGCAAAAGAAAATGAGAAAAAAGAAATAGCGCTCAATAAATATCAACAAATGATTCGTAATATCATTAACTCAAATAAATTTTCTAAAGTTAAAATTGAAAATCGTAATGAAGTTATTGATGAAAAAGATGATGTCATTACTGAAAAAGAACAAGATATAAAACTCAAAGAAAATAAAATTGCTAATTTGAATGACGAAATTCGTGAAAAACAAGCACAAATTCGTGATCGTGAAAGTCGAATCCAGTCGGTTAATGAACAATTAAATCAGAAAATGCAAGAGCTTAAAAGTTCATTTAAAAAAGCAAAGCTAACGCAAAAAGCATATCAGAAACAAATGGAAAAACTTAAAATGGAAGCTAATAGCAAAGTCCAGCAGTTAGCGTTTCTTAATGCACAAGCGGAAGCTCAATTGAAAAATGTTAAAGGCGAGCTTGATAATACCAATTCGCAACTACAAGCTACTAAAGGAGCTTTATCTAAAGCTGCTCAAGAACTTGAAAGTAAAGATAAAGAGGTTTCTAACTTGCAAGGACAGCTTGGTAAAGCTGCTGCGGAAACAAAAGCGAAAATGGATGCTCTGGCAGCGCAGTATGACGCACAGAGAGCGGCAGAACGAGCAGCATTTGAGGGCGAACTTAACAAACAAAAAAATATGGGAGCAGCTGAACGGGCTCGTTTAGAAGGTGAATATGCTCGTCGTCAAGCTGAAAAAGAGCGTCAACATAAAGGTGCTTTAGCAGCTTTAGGCAATCAATTAAAATCGACTGAAGAGCAGCTTGGAAGAGCGAATGCTGAACTTGAAGCTCGAAAAAGCATAGCTAATGAAATTAAAAAAGGATTTAAAGCGGCAGGTGTTAAAGCAGACATTGATGGTGAGACGGGTGATGTTGTTTTAGATTTTGGTCAAGCGACATTTGACAATGATTCGGCTTTTCTGAAAAGTGAAATGAAAGCCGTATTGCAAAATGCAATGCCTGTGTACTCAAAATCATTATTCGATAATCCTAAAGTCGCAAATAAAATTGGTTCTGTCGAAATCATCGGTTTTGCTTCGCCAACATACAAGGGTAAAGTTGTAGATCCTCATTCGACTAAGCCAGAAGATCGCCAGGCTCTTAAGTATAATATGGATCTCAGTTATAAGCGTGCAAATTCAATTTTTAATTATATTGTTGATGGTAAAGAAATGGATTTTGAAAAAAGAAGAGAACTTATTCCTACGCTTAAGGTTTCTGGACGAAGTTTCTTAGATTTAATCAAAATGACTCGTGGGGTAGCTTCAGCAGAAGAGTACTGTCGAGTTAATGATTGTAAGAAATCGCAAAAAGTTATTATTAGATTTAATTTAGATCAAAGAAAAGAGGGTGGTAAATAATGGAATTGAAAATAGAAAACATAGTCAAATGGGTCATCGTTGGACTACCATATGCAATCGGAGGACTGTTTTTGATTGCTGCCGCGACGAGATGGATGATTTACTACACAGTTCGAAGACACGAATGGTTTGCTCGTGAATTTGAAAAAAGAGTCTATAAGTATTTAGATTCTGATGAAAGTCGTGCAAGTCAAAATACTTCATTCTATGTATTGAGTAAAAAACTTCTCGAAAAAACGTATTACGAAACATTTGCTATTCGTGATCGTAAATCAAAAGAAAATTTAGATCATGTGATGAGTATGAATGATCGCATATTCCTTGTAAAACAAGGGTGTGCTTGGATGGTTAAAGATATTTTAAAACAATTAAGATACTTGAAGTGGTCAAAAGAAACACCAAAGTTACTTCATATTACAAAAGCCACTTTACATCACAATCCATGTTTTAATCGTTTGTTCGGAGTCATCCCAATGGGTGGATTGAATGAATTAATTTCGATATTACCTGGTCTGTTTGTCGTAGCCGGTGTTTTGGGTACTTTCTTAGGGATTAAAAGTGGTCTAGTTTCTTTAGGAGCAATGGATCTACAAGACATGGAAGGCACAAAAAATATTATGGATGCCTTCTTGCATGAAATTGGATTCGCAATGACAGCATCCATTGTAGGTATTATTTTTTCATTATCTTTACATGTCGTGAATACTGTATTTTCGCCTGATCGCGCATTTGTTTCACTTGTCGATCGTTTTGAAAGTACAATGGATTTACTTTGGTATAAATCAGAAAATAATGTTGTGCCGGATCATGTTGATAAATTTGATGAAAATAAAGATCCAGTTGAAACATTAGCTGAAGATGCAGTGAATGTTGAATTTGAAAAAACTCGAAAACAATTCGCTAATAAAGCAGCGTAAATTTTCGAATGAGAGCCTCAATCAAGAGGCTCTGTATGAATACTCTTAAAAAGGTTTGTAATGAGCGGAGATTCGGTCAATTTACTTCAAGTAGAAATTTTACATCCTTACGGGGTGTTTAAGTCGTATAAGACATACGATAAAGAAATTCTATTGGGTCGTGACAAGAATTGCCATATTGTTATCAACGATAACAATATATCCCGAGCGCACTTAAAAATCTCTTGGAGTGGTGAAGAGATAACTATTAATGATTTGGGTTCTTCTAATGGAACCTTTATTAATAAACATAAGATCTCTCCTGGCTATATTTATAAAATATTTCAAACAGACGAAGTTGTACTTGGCGCATCACCGTACAAACTTAAAGCGACAATTTTAACAACAAATCAAGAAAAAGCACTCGTAAAACCTGGTCATGAAATTAAAAAAGAGCCGTTACCGTTAACGCCAGATCAAGTTGTAAAAGAAAATAACGAAATTGAAGGTGTTGTTAAATTTTTAAAAATTGATGAAAAGCTTGTTCAAAATGATCAGGGAATGGAACTTGACTTTAAAAATGTCGGATTAAATCTACCAAAGTACAACACGCCAACTGATCATGCTAATGAGATCATTCGCGAAGCTGAATATTTAAAAGCGTCGATGATTAAGGGCGCTGAAATCAAAAAAGAAAAGATTATTGATCAAGCTAAAATAGAATCTCTTAAGTTAATCAATGACAATTATGAGGATTATAGATTAAAAATTCAAGGTTTGCTTGAGCAAACTAAGAGTGAAATTGCGCGTTTGAAACATGAAGCAGAAATGCTCAATAAAGAAAAAGAGCAACAAACTTTCGAGGAAATAAATCGCAGTTGGGAAGCACATCGTGAACAACTGAAACTTGACACAGAGACAGCATTAAAACGTTTAGAAAAAGATCACGCCATGAAGTCAGAGTTGTTAATGGAAAAATTACAGCTCGATATGATGGTTGAAAAAAATAAAATAATTTCTGAAGCTGAATATGAAATTTTAAAGAAAAAAAGAGCTCAAGAAGACCAACTATTTGAAGAGCGTAAAAAGCATAGCGAATTGCTTGCAGATCAAGCGCAACAGCAAGTAGAGCAATTATTTCGCGAAAAGAAAAAACACGACGACGCTATTGAAAAAGAAAAACGTGAACATGAAGAAAAAATTCGTATTGAATTGCATGAACACAACACTCTGATCACAAACCTTAAGCAGCAAATCGAGAATTTAAATACAGAGCATATGGAGCTTGTCGGTTTTGTTAAAAATAAAAACCTGGAAAAAACACTCTTACTTGAAGATATGAATAAATTTAGTATTGAGCACTCAGATGCTGAGTCTAAGTTAAAGAATATCAAAGATGAGCTTAAAGCTCATGAAGATGAATATATTAAAGTCAAAGATCAACTAGAAAATTTTTCTACGCACAAAACAGATTTAGAGTCTTCAATTCAAAAATTAAATTTAGAATTTGATGCATTACAAGAATCATTTAAATCCCTGACTGAAAAAAATCGTTCATTGAAAGAAGAATACGAAGGCTTGCAAATTTCATTTGAAACAATGAAACGAGACAAAAAACAAGAAATTGATAACGAAATAACTCAGTATAGAAAGTTTGAGACTGCTAAATTTGAAGAATTTAAGGTGAGTCAGGCTCAATCTTACCAAAAGCTTAAAAATGAACATTTAGAGTCAATTAAAAAAATCAGTATTGATTTATCACAGGAAGTTTCGACTAAACTTGAGCTGTTAAGTAAGCAAACAGCTGTATTTAATTTTGAAAAAACGCTCGAAGTCGTTAACTCTGTTATTCAAATTAAAACATCGCAACTTAACGGTGGATCTGCACAGCATGAAGAGCAGCTTAAAATTTGGAAACAAAGACAAGAAAAAGAAAAATACAGAATATACACACAAACATTTGTGGCGTATGTCGTTATTACAGTTATTGGTTATTTTCTTTATACACGCTTGGCCATCGATCCCGTGGAAAGACAGCGTCGTGCTTTAGCAGCTCAAAGAGAAGAACAAATTATTAAAAATAAATTTGTTGCGCAAAAAGATTCAACATATCGCGAAAGTTATGTCGATTTAACTATTTATACGAGTAACTTTACAGAAAAATATTTAGATGAAAAGCTGCAAGATGAGTTTATTCGCATGGCAACAAAAAAATTCTTAAGCCGTTGGAAAGTTAGCGAAGAGATCACAATCAAGGTCAATGCGGCATCAAGAGCTTTTGTTCAAGCTGTAGATGAGAAAAGCCAAAATCTAACAAAAGATCGTTTCCGAAATGATATTGAAAAGCTCAAAATTCAAGAACAAGAAATGATCAAAGACCATGAAGAACTATTTGGTTCAGCTGTGCGGTATCAAGATTACAAAAAAATGGAACAAGAGTTTTTCTCTAAATATCTGAAATAGAAAAATTAAAAAATGTCATTGTGCGGATACTTCATTTTTACTAACAGACCAAATAAAGCCGTCAGCGTAAAAATGTAAAATCGAGAAAATCAGCCAAGTTTTACTGTTAAGCGGTAATTCGAGAACGCGATCAGTATAAAAAAACAAAATAAAAAACACACTTAAAAGACAAATCAGAAATAAGGGTTTGTAATAAGATCTCAAAAATGAGGATAAAAAATCATCTTTTTCATTAACTTTAATTTTATTAAAATAGTAAAGTGATAAATAATACTGAAATGCATGGTAAAGATTATGTAAGCAGATCATCTCTAATACAGTTACTCGAAAAGCCGATACAATCGAAGCGGTTGCAACAGTAAAATAGAGTAAATATTTTCGAACATCATGGTGATAGTTTAGTTTAGATCTTTTTATAAGGCTCAGGATGTAATTAAGACTTGCGAGTATAAATAAATAATAAAAAAAATCGTAAAGTAGCTGCATATTATTTACAACAAAGTTTAGGTTGGAGCTCTCAGATCCAATAAAAAGATCTGCAGCTTCAATATAATAAGCGGGACTAACTGAAAATAAGACTAAAAAATGCGGTATGAGCACAATTGAAAATGCAAATATGATCTCTGAAAATTTGAAATATATATTTTGAGAGTGTGGAGTATTATCTTTATTTGAAAAATCATAAATTCGTGAAAATCCATAAATTTGCATAGATGAGTGCCACATATCCCAGTATAAAACGATAATTCCAATAAATTTAAAAAACCAGTGCGTTGAAAAATAGAGTGTCAACACTATTGTTGGTACTAATATGATTGGAATTACACGATTTTTTATAATTTGTGGGTTTAGATGTGATCTAAAGACCGTCATGACAACATGTAATCTTGAAGCGCACAAGGCTAGAAAACAAAACCAGAAAGATCGATTAGTTTGAGGGTAAAGTGGAGATTGGCTCGGATTTCTTGGATCTGTCATCAGTAAACACATTATAAGAGCAAAGATTGGAGCTAGTATGATAAGACCATCTTTTTTGGTTATTTGTATGTGTTTAAAGTCACTCAGCTTCATTTAGTTATTATGAAAAATTAATTTCTTCTCGTCAATTCTATTGCTTGAACTTGTTTTACAATTGAATAACAATTTTAATATGAGGATTGGTCTATATTTTCTAGTATTAGTTTTTTTTTCTGAGATACTGTTTGCAAAGACACAGACAGTTGAATTAGCCTTAAGTTTTGATGATGCCCCAGGTTTTGATACGCCATATTTTAAATCTGAAAACAGAGCTGATAAATTATTAGAAATTCTGAAACGCCGGAAAATAAAAGGGGCTATTTTTTTTATTAATATTTGTAACCATCAAGATGTTACACGCTCGATCGAAATCACACGTAAATATTTAAAAGCAGGGCATTTCATCGGCAACCACACATGCATGCATTACTCTTACCAAGAAGTGAGTTATGATAAGTTTGTAGATGATGTTTTGCTTAATCAGAAATATATGAATCGTGCTGGCTTTGTTTCGAAGGATAAATATTTTCGTTTTCCATTTTTTCATGAAGGGCAATCAGTACAAAAGCGCGATAAAATTCACCATTGGTTAAAACAGCAGAATTACACGAATGTGCCGGCTACGATTTATACTGATGATTATAAATATGATGAAAAGATCAATAAAAAATTAAATAAGAAGGATCAATTAAAAGTTGAACAAGAACTGATGCTAAAATCAATTAACGAGCAAATTGATTTATCACTTGAATTAAGTCAAAAATTATTTAACCGACAGGTTAAACATAATATTATTCTTCATGAATTAGATCTGACTGTGGATAGTCTTGATCGAATCATTGATCTGATTGTTGCAAAAAATATCAAAATCGTGCCGTTTGATAAGATTATAACGGATCCAATTTACAATTTAAAAACAACCAGCACGCAGACTAAACAGGGCTTGTTGCAGCAACTTAAATATGAAAAAAACAATTAACAACGAATCTGATAATAAAATTGATTCTAACATAATACTGATGCGTTTCTTAGCTACAGTATGTATGTTTATCGCAAATTTTGCTTATTTTTTTGAGACATTAAATTTTTCATTTTTGGTTCGTATTTTAGCTTCAATTGCAGCTCCATTATTTTTATTTATATTTGGTTATTGTTCTGAAATGGCTTTTAGAAATTATCATTTTGATTTTAAATATTTATTAAAAAGGGTTGCGCAATTTGCACTTTGTGCCATGTTTCTTGATATTGTTTACTGGGAAATTTATCCTTTTCAAAATGGGGATATTTTATATACTTATATATTTTCGACTATAGTGTTGTATTTATTACTTCGTCATTCTTTGGTAGTAAAATTTCTTACGTTGCTCGTATTTTTATTGATCTCGTTGGTTGTATATAAATTTGTTAATTACGAATTTGACATCAACTATTTAGTTTTAAATGGTCAATACCCGGATATTCCCTTCTTAATTAAAATGGCTTTAAACAATTTGTTTTTTACGGGTTGGTTCCCATTTTTAATTTGGGGTGTTTTTCCAGTAGCTGGATTATTTGTTGCAAGTACAAGATCATTTGTTATTCATAAAACTCGTTTAAGATGGGCTACGTTAGGGTTTACGCTTATGTGCTGTATTGTCTTATTTGATACTTTTATTAATTTAAAATTTAATCAAGACAGGCGTAAAAATAATATTGAACTATTTTATCCTCTTGCTTGGAACTGTGTTTTGTTTTTTCTAGCACTTGTTTATGTGGTATTTGATTTTTTGGCTTTAATCAAAATAAAGCATTCGTTGTTAAAATATTTTAAAATTAGACACGGATTACTGATTTACGTTTTACATTTTTTTGTATTAAGCATTCTATATCAAAGTCTAGGTAAAATTGTTTTGCGAGAAAATCTAATCGTTCTATTGGCAATAGGTGCGTTTATATGTGTGCATTTTTTGTTAGTACTTTTTGATTTTGTCTCAAAAAGATATACTAAAAATAGCCATGTTTGATTGGTCAAATAGACATTGTCTAATAAAGAGATCATGCTATCATATATAAATAGGGGATGGGGTCTGTGATTATATTTAAGTTTATTAAAAATAAAATAAGTGGCTTTTCACTTATGGAAACTATGATTGCTTCGGCGATACTTATGATCATGGCTTTAGCTTTTTCGACTATGATGTCAGATTTTTCTAAACAACAACGTAGTGTTGCCGTCTCTGGTGAAGCGAATGAATTGTTTAATTTAATAGGCGTGGCGCTACAAAATCAGTTGATGTGTTCATCAAGTTTTGTAGGTCAACCTATAGATGTTACTAATTCTGGTTATCAGGCTTTAGTTCATGTAACACAAGCTGGTACGGGTTCTACTGTCGCAAGTCCAATTCCGGGTACAGTGATCGCCGCACCTGGTTTGGTTTCTGGAAATTTAAAAGTTGTTGGTGCAAGTTTTACGATCACAGGTACAATTAGCCCATCGGATTATTTAGCTGAAGTAGCTATAACTATTCAGAAAAAAATTGGTGGTTCTTCAGGACCTGTTGGTGGAAGTCTAACATTGAGAAAATTTCCTGTAACATTAAATGTTGATACTGTAGCTAAGATTGTAAAAAACTGCCAAGTTGGTTCGGGTGCTTCAGGTGCGGCCACTGTACCTGTTTATCGTATTTCAGCAAAAGGCTGTGGTGGTGATCCTGTTACGGGGCCGCTGACCTCAGCTACGAGCTGTATCACTGAAAACTGTACGGTGTGTACAAAATCAGGTTGTAATAGTGGAACTAAGCTTTGTGGCGGTTCTTGTAAACTTTATAAGTACAGTCCTGATACATGCGCGAATACGTACTTTGGTAAAATTGCTCCGTAATTAATGTTTTACAATAAGGGGAAGCCTATGAAGTTATTTAGTTTCATGAAAAATAAGATCCGTGGTTTTTCACTTATGGAAACAATGATAGCTTCGGCGATACTTATGATTATGGCCCTAGCTTTTTCAACTATGATGTCAGATTTTTCTAAGCAACAACGTAGCGTTGCTGTTGCTGGCGAAGCAAACGAACTCTTTAATAAAATTGGTGTGGCTTTGCAAAACCCACTTCTATGTTCAGCGAGTTTTGTCGGACAGTCGATTAATACTGCAATTTCATCAGAGCAAAATTTAACGCATATTACATTTGCAGCTTCGGGTTCAACATTAACTACCCCTATCGCTGGCAATGTTATTGCTCAAGTTGGTCTTAAAGACGGTAATGTGAAAGTGACGAATTTAACATTTAAAATTACAAGTGCACTTAGTGCATCAGAATATTTTGCTGATGTGATTGTGTCTGTCGATAAATCTATCGGTGGTTCAGCATCACCAGTTGGTGGTAGTAAATCTGTACGTACATTTCCGGTTTCATTAAATGTAGATACCGCAACAAACACGGTTAAAAACTGTATAGTCAATGGTGGCGGTGGTGGTGGAAGTTTAACATTTTACCGAATTACGGCTAAAGGCTGTGGTGGGGATCCAACAAATGGCCCTGTTTCAAATTCTGCAAATTGTGCAACGATCATGTGTTATTATTCTAATCCAACAGTATGTGGTAAATATGGTTGTTCCGGAGGTGTTACTTCTGGTTATTATGATTGTGCAGGTACGACGTGTGTGACTATTGGTCCATGTACGGGGTCAGGATGGAAAAAAACTTGTGCTCCTCCGGCGCCTGCGACATGTCCTAACGTTATAATTAATTAGTTTGCTGTCACTTATTCAACTATAAAATCTGTAATTTTGTAAACTTTTGGCGAAAAAATTGAATTTACTTCGTATTTTTCGTTTGCTCTGGGGTGTTCAACTGGCATAACAATAAGTTTTCTAAAGTTCTCTTCCGTAAAATTATGTAATTGCAGATTATTTAATGTATAGTTTTTAAGATTAATTTCTTTATGATTTTTTCTAAAAGCTATAAAACTTTCCGAAAAACTTCCCGGTGAAAAATAGGGAACAATTTGATTAAATCCAGCTTTATGTAAACTATTTGTGCCAACATTGTTCAAACGTGCATTGTACTTAAACCCATTGATATTATCTTTTGAAGTTAATGGGTGATCGATCACACTGTAACCATCGTCATTTAAACTTTTATAAAGATATGTGTAAAATTCAAAGCTGTATAATTTTGAAAGATCGTAATTTGTTGGATAGGGAAAATCGATATAAATTGCATCATATTTTGTTTTATTTGCTTTTAAAAATGTGAAAGCGTCGTTGTATTGAATATTAACTAATGGATCGTTGAGTGAATTTTCATTTAAACGGGTAAAAACCGGGTGTGTTTGCGCAAGCTTTACAATATAAGGATCAAGTTCTACATGATCTAGAACTTTGATGTGTTTTTTATACTTTAAAACTTCACGTATTAAAAGTCCATCGCCACCCCCGAGGACTAATACTTTTTCTGGAATTTTTGTAAACATCTGAATTGGGGCGTGAACGATGTACTCATGGTATTCTCTTTCGCTTTGGCTCGAGAATTGAAAGAACGAATTTAAAAACAAATAATAGATTGGCTCTTCTCTGGCAGAAGTAGGATAAGTGACCAAATCTAAGTCTTGATAAATCGAATGATAGTGTTCGATTTTTCGTTGCGGGTTTTGATCAAACCCCACCATTCCATAATAGCGTGCATAGAGATAGTGCTGATGTATTTTGTCTTGTGCGAAAAAGGTTATCCCAAGTAATAATAAAATAAACCAGCTCATATAAATAGTGTTTTTTTTAATTTGACGAAGTGTCGTCAGATAAAATATGCAGCCTAAGTTTATGAGTGCAATGATTATAGCGGCAGTTATAATTTCAAATTGAGTTAGAAAAAAATAAGATGTAATCAAAGTTGAAATCAGAGCGCCAAAGTAGTTAAATCCAAGAATTTTAAAGGTTGATTGATCGCTTTCATCTGAAGCAAAAAGTAAGATTGGTATTTCAAAACCAGACAGCGTTCCGATAATGAAAGTTATAATTTGCGAAATAATTGTAAAAAGGAGAACATATTTTTGCCCCGAGTGTTGCCACTGATAAAATGGCATATTGGCTCCTTCGGGATTTAGAAATCTGATTTTAACAAATATGAGTAATAAAATAACAGGTAATAAACCACCAAGTAAACTGAGTAAAGCTTCAATCGAAACAAAACTATTTAAATCGATTTTATTTTTGTAACGGTAACACAAAAAACCGCCTAGACCTAAACCCGCTATATAAAAACCTATTGTTAAGCATTGTAATAATATTTGTTCACCACCCACCATAACAACAGTTTTGGTTAAAATAAGTTCGTATCCTAAGCTGCAAAATGATAAGAAAAATGCAAGCCAGTATGTTGTTTTTGCAGATAATTTTGTCATCATTTAAGATAAACCTCGTATATTAACCATTGTTCATAGTTATTAAAATTAAATATAAGAATCATTAAAATAGCGCAGATTAAAAATAAAAAAATAGTTCCTCGTAGACTTTTAACTTTATAACGCCACATTATAAATAAACTCACTAAAGTATTAATTAAGCTTGCAAGAAATGACGTATAGACGACGCCAATTGTTGGCAATAAATATAAAGGAAAAATTAAACTAGCTAACAACGTCCCTAAATAGTCAAATACCAGAACTAAAATATTAGCTGTTTTTTTTGTTTTTTCAGCTAAAGCCATTAAAATTGGAAGTTCTGCTCCTGTTACGAGACCAATAATAATGACAAAGATATATCCAATAATAAAATTGAGATAAGGAATATTTAAAGAGTCAGCTCGTGTAAAGCGATCCGCAAGGATCATGAAAAAAGGGCTTATTAATCCAAGCCAAGATAAAGTCATTTCGACATTAAATAGTTTTTTTGCAAGAGATTCATGAGTCCTAAATTTTGATAAAAATAAGGATCCTGCGCCCATCGACGCTAAGTATAGGCCAATTGTTGTACCATATCTAAGCATAGTATTCCCGATAGTAGCAGATAATATTTGAGCGAGAACAAGCTCGTAAATCATGCAACTGAAAGATGCAAATAAGTTTATGACTAAAATATGGGTAAGTTTGATTTCGTTTTTCATTGGGTCACCCTAAAAAAAGATGAGATATTTTTATCTTGAGAGGGTTTCCATAAAAAACCATCTAAAATGTAATGTGTGATTTGAAAAGAATTAATAAAACCAGTTCCGATAACAATTAACCAGTATGGTAGCATTTTTTGTTGAGTATATGTTTCAAATTTTTTGTTATAGAAAACTTCAAAAATGGCTATAAAAACTATTAATAAATAAAGTACTGTAAATAAAGCTTTACGAGATATTTGTTTATTTTGAGTATGTACTTTTTCGTATTCAAAAGTGACATACATATATTGAATTCCATGACTGAGAGCAAACAAGACGAGACCGATGATTTGTTTTTGAAAGTATGCCATTGTTGGGTACCAGATCAGCCAAGTTACAGCTAGAATATGATATTTTGATAGAGGTAGACTTTTTGTAATTTTATATATTTTAAATTCGCGCATAAAGTAGAGCGCAAATAATATAAAATGAAAAATCGTGATGTATTGAATTAAGTGTGGCGAGTTTAAATCAACAAGATCGCCAACATTAAACCAACCAAAGACTTCGCTCGGTTTGCACATCCATATCAAAACAGGAACAAGGGTGGCATTGTAGATAATAATTTTGTCCCAGGTTGTGTTAAAAGTGTGAGATGTCTGACATTTTCTTGCACTAATCATAAACCATCCGTACTGCTGGCGCGCAAAGTGATAAACAGCAAAATAAGCTAGATAATGGGTGTATAAATTGGGGTCAAACTTAAAAATTAATGAATTTAGTGCTATAACAAAAAAAAACAACAAGAAGTATTTAATTTTTTGATTTTGATTGTCGTGTCGGATTCTATAAAATGTTGAAAAAATATGTGATCCATCACTGATCACATGCAAGATCGGAATTAACCAAATTGGAGCTAATACATCAAAATCAAATCCTAATATATAAAAAAGTAACACAATAAGATACGAGATTAATAGTGTACCTGAGAAAAGAATCAGATCAGTTTTAAAGCCGAATATCCATTGCGATCGAGAAATTTGATTCGGTACTGTCGTCATAATGACCTTGCTTCTTGATTGATAATTCGTGCCGCAACAAGACCAGAATCTACAGCTTCAAAAAACAATGGAAGTCTGCCATTATCACAACCAGCAAACGCAAACGTTTTATTCTGGATAGTATCATTACGATCATTAAACAGAAAATTCGGTTGGCAAATGGCCATTCCATGACCATGAGCTTTCAAAAAGCACTTTTGAATTTTATTCTTTATATTTTTTTGTATATGTTGTTCAATGTGTTCAATTGTTTTATTGATCATATAATTTGGATTATCAATTATTTGAAGTAAATCAGATCTACTTTCAGGTGGAAAATTATAATAAACACTGATAGTTGTAAGATGATCACTAAAGCCTTTTTCATTTTCAGCCTTTTCAATGGCAAAACCCATTAATTCGTCTTCAGCGTCAACAATTTCATTTTGCCAATGAAGATCGCTATTGCTCATTGAAACGAGAAAACCAATAACTACCCACGGAGAATAAACAGAGTTTTTATAAAGGTCTTCGTATTTTGGATAAACATATTTTAGAGTATGCTTGTTAGCCGCGTAAATAATATTTTCAGATACGACTTTTAAAATTTTATTTTCAGAATTAATTAATAACGTTTCGTAATAATTGTCTTTTGCAGTATCTGTAATATTGATAACAGTGTGACCTAATTTGTACTGATCATTATTAATATCATGAGCAATTTTACGTGCAAAAAATCCATTACCCTGAGGTGCTGAGAAAGTCGAATATGACATATTATCAATTAAAGGTCGTCCAGCATAGTGTGTTAGACCAGCAATGGCGCAGACTTTGTCATATGTGTGACCGTAGTCATCTCTCATCCGGTAATTGATTAAATCGCGAGTTTGCGATTTTACATTCAGTGAGTAACCGTCGAGAAATTCTTTGAAACTTATTTTGCTCAGATGATGATGTTTTTTCTGAATATTGCGACTTGGAAGCTGCATTTCACCAAAAAATTGATCAAAAATTTGATAGAGCGCTTGTTCGTCATCTGGATGAAAGGGAACTTCAGATTCTGTGTAATACTGCTTATTATACTGAGCAAGTTGCATTTTTTGATTATCGATATAGTACTGTTTATCTGTAAATTCGTATTTTCCGTTTTTTGCAACTTTGTCTATAATTTTTTTCTTTTTTAAAAATGTCAATACATCATTATCAAATGAAGTGGGATATTCTGGGATATAATGTGCACCAGTTGGGAAGTGGAAAGAATCTAAAGTGTAACTTGCAGCTGATCCGCCAATTCTATTGAGTGAATCACAAATTATAAAGTCGCGATCATTCAAATTTTCTGCAGCTGATAGACCCGCTATCCCAGATCCAATAATCAGAGTTTTAGTTTTTAAAGTGGATTGGATGGGAATGTTTTGATGAAAGTTTTTTTGCCTCATAAGATGAGACGTTTTAGGGTGATCAATAACTTCGATCTCAAAAGGTAGATTTAAACTTGATTGTCGATATTTATTTATCGAATAGTAGGCTATAACGCTGCCTAAAATAGCAGACCCAGAAATAGTTAAAAAATTTCTTCGGTTGATGGTCATATATGAATTAGAATTCACGTCGGTAAAAAAGTAAATAGTTTACTTGATTTATTAATAAATATTTAAAGTCTTCTGTAGTTGGGCTGATTTTTGCGACTTGATTTTCCAGATATATCCATCGGCTATAAAATGCCATATTTGAAAAACAGAAACGAGTGCTAAAAAACTTGATCCTGATTGTTGATAGACGGTGTAGTGCAGGGATAGAAACTCGATCATCTTTTTATCTACACTCATGATAAGCAATTCAATAAATACAAAAGCTAGATAAAAACGTAGTAAATAGGGTACCAATGACTGATTGGGCGACGTTTGTGTTTTGTTATTTGATTGCGATTGAACTTTAAAGTTTATATAATAGTACTGTAGGCCATGCGGTATTGCAAAACATAAAACTTTTGCGATATGGCTTTCAAGTATAACAATGGGTATCACCCATGCCACCCAAGTCACTGCGATAATTAGGTATTTGCCCCAAGGGGTATGCGTTCGATGTTTATTTGTATGAACTTGAAAATACAGATAAATCAAAGATAGAGTAATGTGTATAATGATTAAGACAGGTTTCATCCAAGCATGATCATAGAATTTGATAATATCGTTCGGTCCGTACCAGCCAAAATTTGTTTTTATAAACGACCAATAGAATATAGGAAACAGTGTGACATTGTAAATCATCATTTTATCAAGAAATTCTTCTGTCTGAGTCAATGACTGCGTCTTAACGCTGGTAATGCGCAGCCATCCGTATTGTTGTTTAATGAAATGGTATATGGCAAAATACGAAATCATAATTTCAATATAAGAAAACTGCATTTGTATGAGTGACAATATCAATAACCAAATGATTGCGGGTAATAAAAAGAAAAATATCTTTTGCTCTTTGGAAATATCCTGTTTTTGCGAAAGACGAACGAAAGTTGTGATCCCATGAGATCCATCAACAAATAAAGCTACATAATAATAAAAAAAATCGGGCCCATCTGCAAATATGCTCATTCCTGTGAAATGCATAATTGCTAATAATGAGTACGCTAGGATAAGAGGTCCTATAAAGACCCATAAGTCTTCTTGTTGTGAAAACACCCAAGAAGATTGGTTTTGCTGATATTGTTTCATCCTTTGTAATATTAAAAACCTTATTGAGATTTGTCAGGTTATTTTAATCGTAAAATTCATTTATTTTTAAAACAAAGATGTTTCAATTTAAGATTTTATGTGACTTATTAGACGCGTTGTTGTCGAGAGCTGAGTCATTCGCAGTTGTTAAGTCGGTATCTAATGTAGCCGAAAAGTAATGGTTCGGTTGTGACAGGAGGTTTCTGGCATGAAGCAATGGGTAATTAAGTTATTACAGCAGCTTGATATGTCTTTTACGGATTCAAGTTTTAAAGTTGAGTCTGCCCCAACTAAGAAGATACCATCGATAAATGAGGATAAAGCCACATTAATTTTCCTTATGGACCTTTACAATAAGCATCTTTTTGAGGTTGAAAAGCACTCAATTCGTAAAGTCAGAGATAAGTTAGATCATATGGCTAAACAACTTGTCGTTGTCGAGGGAGACTCAGCCCAGACTGAAAAAGTACTCTCTGAAATTAGACAGTTTTTCTCGAGCTATCGGATTGATGAATGTTCTTATGTGCAAAATTCTTTTGATGATTTTAAACGTATAGTCTGGGATTTGGCAGAACAGTTTAGTGATGAGTTTCAAACCGATAGTCAAAAGGATAAAAATTTGAACGAACATTTACAGGGGTTAAAAGAAGCTGTTGAATCAAATTCGCTTGAAACGTTAAGGGTTAGATCTCGAGAATTTTTAAATAAGTATATTGAACACCAACAGCAAAAAAATGAACGTAGGCAAAAACGTATCACACATGTTAAGAAAAATCTTGATACAGTAAAAAAACAGCTTCTCGAAGCAAACAGCACTTTAAACACTGACCATTTGACGACAGCATACAATCGAAAATGCTTTGATGAGCAAATCAAAAAATATGTCCAATTAAATAATTTAAACCCAACGGATGTGACTTTAATTATTTTGGATATCGATTATTTTAAAAAAATTAATGATACATATGGGCATGACATCGGCGATTTTATATTAGTCGAGTGTGTACGCATCATGAAATCGATTTTTTATCACGAAGGTGAAATAGTATCTCGAATAGGTGGCGAAGAATTCGCGATTATTCTGCCTGGGCATCAGCTAGAAGATGCTATTGCGCGGGCTGATGAGTTGCAAAGACGTATAAGATCAGAAGCCTTTGTGCAGGGAAATCTTAAAATTCGCTTTACAGTCTCGATGGGAATTTCACAGCTCATCGAAAATGAAACGGCCTCTGAGTGGGTTAAGCGGGCCGATACAGCGCTTTATCAATCTAAGAATTCGGGACGCAATCAGTATACCGTTGCGAAAAACAATATCAAAGAGCCACGGGTGGCTTAACAAAAGCCAATTTAGGCATGAATTTTTGATCATTGTATTCATTTTAAGGCTGTCTAAAAGTTTACAGTGTCAATTGTTTTATAGACACGTTACAGTCTGAAGTGTCCTCTTTTGAAATTAAATCACTTTTAAGCATTGGTTTTGAGTTTGCTAAGCCTCTTTCTACACAATGAAATGAAAGGGGTTTTCATGATTTTTCAGTTAGTAACGGTTGAGAAATTCTCTAAATTATTTCCACTGCTTTTGATTGGTTATTTTGCAAAAGTTCGTGCAAGTGAAAAACCAATTTTAAACAACCTGTCAGATCAAACTGTTGTCGTTGGTGTTATTGACACAGGTCTTGATTTGCAGCACAGACTTTTAAAAGAATCGGTTTGGATTAATGTGGGAGAAACAGGTTTGGATGATTGCGGTCAAAATAAACAAACGAATGGAATCGATGATGATGGTAATGGTTATATTGATGATGTTAATGGATGGAATTTTGTCGATAATAATAATAAAATAATAGATGATAGTGGCCACGGAACTCATGTGGCTGGGATAATTCAACAGCAATTTAATAAAAATAATTTTATCAAAGGTGGGCAGTTAAAAATTATGCCATTGCGATTTTATAGTTCTAAGTTAACCGCAGATAAAATTATTGCTAATGGTGTTAAAGCGATTGAGTATGCGATTAAAATGAAAGTGCATATTTTAAATTATTCAGGGGGTGGGGTATCAGCTGATCCGCGTGAAAGTCAGGCTATACTCAAGGCACAGCTTGCACAAATACTATTTGTTGCGGCTGCCGGGAACAATCACAAGAATTCTGATGTCGAAAAATTCTTTCCTGCAAGTTACACACACGATAATATTATAAGAGTTGCATCGATTGATTCTGACGCACGATTATCACGCTTTAGTAATTTCGGTGCGCAAACTGTTGATATCGCCGCGCCTGGAAATCGTATTTTATCTGCAACTCCGCAAAATTCGATGGATTATTTGTCTGGGACATCACAATCAACTGCTTTTGTTACGGGACGATTGGCTGCAGCACACTTAATCTGTTCAAGTTGTAGTTTAGAGGTGCGTAAAAATTTATTGTATTTCACAGCCAAAAAAATCGATCAGCTTAAGGGTTTAACAAAATCACAATTAGCGCTTGTCGATGATTAAAGATTTGGTCCATAATAAACTGATTCAGTGGCAATGAGGAGAGTATGTATGCATAAAAATCAAGGGCCTGTTTATTACGGTGATTATTTGAAATTAAACGATTTCTTAAATTGTCAGAATCCCAAAAGTCGGCAGTATGCAAGTGTCGATAATCCAGAAGCCCATGATGAAACATTGTTTATAGTTGTTCACCAAGCCTACGAATTGTGGTTTAAACAAATTCTACACGATTTAAATTACGTTTTAAGTTGTTTTGCTCAAGAGAAAATAGCCGATGATCAGTTAAGTTCTATTGTTCAAAAACTAGATCGTATTCGTAAAGTGCAATCGTTATTTGGAACGCATTTAGAAATTCTGGAGACAATGACCCCTATGGATTTTCTTGAATTTCGAAATTTGCTGATACCAGCATCTGGTTTTCAGAGCACTCAATTTCGTGAAATTGAAATTAAACTTGGTTTGGGAACTATTGATCGTCAGTCAATTGATCGTGAGTTTTTTCTAGGACGTTTAAATCAAAATGACCGTGAGCGATTAACCTCCCTAGAAAACTCGCCTTCATTGTTAAAACTATTATCAACGTGGCTCGAGAGAACGCCTTATACAGAGCATGTTGATTTTAACTTTTGGGATGAATATCAAAAATCGATACATTCAATTTTATCTGAAGACGAACTGACAATTCAAAATAATTTAGCTCATTTGTCTGAGCTTGAACAAAAAGCTCAAATTGAGAATTTAAAAACAACGCGTGCTACTTTTGCCAGTCTTTTTGATTCGGAAGCTCATCAAAAGTTAGTGTCCGAAGGACAAAGAAAACTATCTCAAAAGGCTATACTCAATGCGCTATTTATACTTCTTTATCGTGATGAACCGTTACTAGCGATGCCACATCAAATCATAACGATATTGATGGATATTGATGAAAACTTCACAGCTTGGCGCTATAGACATGCTTTATTAGCGCAAAGAATGCTTGGAACTAAAATTGGAACTGGTGGTTCATCAGGTCATCAGTATTTGAAAAGGGCTGCTGACAATAATAGAGTTTTTGTCGATTTATTTAATTTATCGACATATTTAATTCCACGTAGTCGTTTGCCAAGACTTCCTAATTCAGTTAAAAAACAACTCAATTTCTATGCAAGTCTTTAAGTGTGGTCTGAAATGAAAGATTTCAAGCAGCATTATAAAATTTTTCGGGATAAAAATAAAGCATGGCAACACTATGCGGCTCATAGTCATCATTTTTGGCCTGATGTTACGCGTGATGCTGTTATTCAGTACTGGGAAGATTCAGCCTATTATACCGATCAAAAGTGGGACTATTTTTTTACACAAAAAATACCACAAGCTCAGCGACATATAGCAAATCATTTAAATGTTAAGCATCCTGAACAAATTGTTTTTGCAGCCAATACGCATGAGTTTGTTGTGCGAATTTTAAGTTGTTTTTCGAGTCAGAAAAAAATTAAAATTTTAACCACAGATTCTGAATTTTACAGTTTTGATCGTCAGATCAAAGCGTTAATTGCTCATGATTTGGCAGAAGTTGACTATGTTAAAACTGAGGATTTTAACTCATTTGAGCAAAGGTTTATTCATCAATCTCAAGAAAAAGATTACGATTTAGTTTTTTTCAGTCATGTTTTTTTTAATTCAGGATATGTTGTTCAAAATCTGACAGGTCTTATTCAATCTTTGCCAGCGCAAGTTGTGGTTGCCATTGATGGTTACCATGGGTTTATGGCAATACCGACGGATTTATCAGAAGTCGAAAATCGCGTTTTTTACATGGCAGGATCTTATAAATATGCGCAAGGTGGAGAAGGGTGTTGTTTCTTATATGTTCCACACCAATGTCAATTAAAGCCTATCAATACGGGTTGGTTTGCTAGTTTTAAAACGCTTCAAGATAAAAATAATTTAATATCGTATAGTGATTCTGGTTTTCGTTTTGCTGGCAGTACAATGGATTATACGGCACTTTATCGTCTCAATGCTGTAATGGATTTACTAGAGGCAGAGAATATAAGCGTCGTTGATATTCATCAGCATGTGCAAAAACTGCAACATAATTTTAAGTCTGAGTTGAATAAAGTTCATCATCAGAGTCTTAATGAAAGCCGTATCGTCAATCATGAATCGAGACATAATTTGATAATGAATGCTCATTTTTATTCTTTTGAGTTGGACACGGTGGAACACACAGAATCAATCTTTAAAATGTTAAAACAAAACTATATTTTAACTGATTTTCGTGGAACGCGATTACGTTTTGGATTTGGTTTGTACCAGAATGATAGTATTGATCTGGGTTTTTTAAATAAAATTTCTAACACCGAAAGAAAGCCTTAGTTAGGGTAAGAACGCAAAGATCTATCTTTGATGAGTTTGCGATCAGTAACTTGGGCAGGTATTGCTGTGCAAGTGTAGATTGTCGTTTGATATGACCCATCGCGGACCTTTGTCGGCTTTATATCGACATCAATAATGGCGTTAAATCCCTTTTCAGCTGCTAAATAAGCTAATTTCATGATGGCATCTTCTTCGTCAGTTTCATTTTCAAGTTTAAAGGCTTTTTCCAGTCTTTTGATTAAGCGAGTTTCTTTTGATTGTGAAATATCAAAAACAGCAATCTCTTTTGCTTTTTCGACTGTGTTTTCATATTGATTGACATGATCAGCGACTTCGTTATTGAAACATGTAGGGCAGTAAACTTGATGAAATTTTTTTTGGAGTAACGTTTGAGAAAGTTTAAAAGTTGCTTCAGAAACAAATTGAGCGCAGTTTTTACAAACGATTTCATGACAGGCTTCGCAAGATTGAAGATTTTTACTTTTTTGGCAAAATGGGCAAACTGTTTTTTCCATGAAAAATCAGTAACATATGGTCCAAATAAAGAGTAGGTTTTAATTTTTCAGTTTACATCTGAAATATCAAGAACGATGATATAGGATATGAATAAAAACGAAGATGTTGTTGATATAAATTCTACACGCTCTCACAAAAAAGGGATTGGTGGGGCTTTAGAGACAGTCATTAGACAATTTCAAAATGTAGCTTTTTTATTGTGCTTGTTACCACTGATCATCATATATGTATTGTGCATTGGACTGGCTTTGTTTCCAGGCTTATATCTGTATTTATTCACAAGTCATTATTTAGAGCAAATTTCGATTTTTTATAAAGCGCTGGTGATTGGTTTTTTAGTTGGTATCGGTGTCATTTTCTTTATTTTAGCATTAATTTTTATTGTGCCAATATTTAATTTGCCACTACGTCCTTTTGTGAAGCCATACCGAGGAGCTTGGTTTTCTCTTGAATCCATTCCATGGTATTATCACAATGCACTGACTTATCTTGTGCGATACACGATTTTAGATTTTTTAACACCTTCGCCGTTAAATATATTATTTTTCAGAATGATGGGAATGAAAATTGGTAAAGGTGTTGTGATTAATACATCTAATATTTCAGATCCGTGTTTAATTGTTATTGAGGATTATGTCACCATTGGTGGATCAGTTTATATGATGGCACATTATGGTATGAAGGGTTATCTGATTATCGATAAACTTCATCTTAAAAAAGGTGCTATGATAGGATTAGGTGCTAAACTTTTAGGTGGCGTGACTATTGAGGAAAAGGCGACTGTGTTACCAAATTCGGCTGTTTTGCCAAAAACGACAGTTCCGGCACGTGAAAAATTTGGTGTTATGTCTTTCAGTCAAAATTAAATAGAAATTGGGACTTCTTATTTTTTCGCTTTATTATTCGTTTTTTTGATGGGTGACGATGTAGTTTTGCAAAAGCCAAATGCGGATTTGTTTTAAATAATGATCTGTCATCCCATAAAACATATATTGGTGGAAAAAACTTGGACCTGCTCCGGGTTCCGTTGATTGCGCTTTCTCAGTGTAATGACAGATGCCGCGTAATTCAGTCAATTTAGTTTCATCATCTGTTAGAAAAATAAATTCACGAAATGTTCTGAGTGGTAGTTCTCGATTGTATATAAAGTTAACTGAGACTTCACAGATATCGGAAATTTTAACTTTAAGTGCTGCTTTCATTTTTTCGCGAGTGCTCACGTTGATTAAGTGAGTGGGTTCTTTTTGTCTGAGATCGTGAGTGTGGATCTTCATTTTTTTAAATAAATAATAGCGATCAAAAGGTTGTGAGTACATGTCGCGATACTGACTTGATAAGATTTTTAAGTCATCTTCTTTTAAAGTGCTTGGGCTAACAAGAAAGAACTGGGCATTCTCTTTAAAATAGGATTTGATGTTATCAAATTTAATATCCGTCATATTGATGACAATGTCATGATCGAGGATTTCAGCTGCATTTTTTTTGTTTGGATCGAGTTTGATTATTTCAGCTTGAACATTCTCGAAATGATCATGAACGGCTTGTGTGAATAGATGGGTATCGTCATTTTCAAGAGCAACGATTGCGACCTTGATTATGACAGTGCTTTGTGGTTGGTTAAAGTTCCAAAGAGCACTTGATGTTTCCGCCTGTTTATGATTTTGAACAAAGCGCCTAATGTGATTAAGGAAATTTAAATCTGTAGCAATGAATTGAAATTTATTGATGAAAGTGCCTGGTTTTTGTGGGTGGGGTAGGCTAACCAAACACTGCGCCCAAACGCTTTGTTTTTTATCCAGTAAAAAAATTGGAGAAAAATATTTTGAGATGGTGTTCAGTGGTAACTCACCATCACTCAGAGTAACAAATCCGAGTTCTGAAATTGATTGCAAGTCGACCTCTTTCAGCAAACCTACGAAAGCCGAAGCCTCTTGTGGCTTCATTTCTATGGATTGAACTCGTTTTCCGATTTGAGTTGCGATATTAAGTGATTCTTTTAGTATCAAAGGATCATAGGGCTTAAATAAAAAATTATAAGCCCCTAAAGATCGAACATGTTTAAAAGATAAGCCTGGATCATCGTATCCAGTAAATAGAAATACAAAATCTTGGGTGTTTTGTTTTTTTATGTTCTCAATTTCCTCGGTCCATATTTTAGGTTCTAACATTGTATAGTCGAGAATAATTAAATTAAATGACCAAAAAAGTTTTTGTTCTTCAGATGTTTTGTTTTGGAGAACTTGTTTCAATGAGGTTAGGCTTGTAAACGTCTCAAGTATAGACTGAGCATCAATCATCCCTAGATTTTCTTTAATCAGCTCGATTGATTTTTCTTCTGTGTCTATGATGAGATAACGCCCCATATCTATAAATTATATCTTATTTTGAAATCAATAACTACTTATGTCTTATAATGGGATAAAATACAGACCAGATGTTTAAAAAGGAGTATCGTATGCAACGTGTTTTTTTACGAATTTTAAAGCTTGTTTTTAAGGTGCATTTTTTGTTTTTGAGCTTTCATGCTGTCGCTTTAGCGCAAGACTTAGAATCGATTACGCCTGTCGGTTTTTGGAAAACAATTGACGATGTAACGGGGGAGCCTAAAGCCATTGTTGAAATCCAGGATATTGATGGTTCGTTTAAAGGGATAATTCGTAAAACATTTTCAAAGCCTGGTGATAAAAGCACTTGCGAACTATGCCCAGGCGATAAAAAAGATAAGCCTATTGTAGATATGGAAATTTTGTGGGGACTAAAAAAAGATGGAAATGAGTACGTTGGAGGTGAGATATTAGACCCTAAGAATGGTAAAACTTATAAGGCTAAACTAGAATTGATCGAACAAGGGAAGAAGCTGAAAGTACGTGGTTTTATCGGTTTTAGTTTAATTGGGCGCACACAAGTGTGGCATCGAGCTGATAAACTTTAACAAAATGCAACATGCGTGGTTTTTTAGTTGCAAGTCTGTCGAAAAAAGGTTTTTGTCAAAGAACAACAGTGACCAAATATAAGTTAGCGATTGGGCTAACGTTTCTACAAAGCGCCGTAACGCTTTACTATGGGGGATGAATGAAGTTTTTTGCACCGACTAGACTGTTTAATATTTTAGCAGCCGCAATTATTCTTTCAAGTGCATTAATATCAAATACAGCGCGAGCTCACGATGATTTTGAAGCTAGTGTAAGTGCTAAATACCCAACAGCTCCAGATGCTGAACTTACTCCAGGTCGTCTTTGCACAACTCCTACAGAAAAAAGATATGCTGAAAATATAGACTACTGTGAGAGAAACGTCAGTACGGATCTCAAAAAGTTTGTCATCAAGGAATATGATAATCGTTTAGGTTATACGATTAGTTCAATGAATCGTGCTGATTTTAAAATTGATCATTTTATTCCGTTGAGTATTGGCGGTGCTAACGATCCTGAAAACTTATGGCCGCAGCATAAATCAGTTTATCAACATTCTGATCCGGTAGAGCTTAAACTTTCGCAACTTATGGTTGCTGGTAAACTCAAGCAAGCTGAAGCAATTCGCTTAATCAAAGAATGTAAATTCAATTTACCTCGTTGTTCGGATATCGAACACTCGTTAAACGCGATCCAAACTGAGTATTAATTCACCTCTATAAATTTATAATTGGGATATTCCCGGTGTGTTGTTGAGAGCTTGTTGATATTCATCAACAAGCTTTTTTATTATTTGCTCACAAGTTAAAATTTCTTCGATCAGACCAACACTTTGACCTGCGCTCCAGACCGTTTTCCATGTGGGTCCCACGGCAGCTTGTTCTAAACTTTTAGATCCCAAATAGTGAATTAATCCTGTTACATATTTTTTGAGGTGTTTGTTGTTTTTGGTGATTTGAAAATACCAAGGTAAATCTAAACCAATTTTTTCAATATACGGCGTTTTAATAACTGCAGCAGGTGTTCCGGATACTCGAGTTGTCATGACGATATCTTCTGGTGAAGCTTTTAAAATCGCATCTTTATAAGCTGTTTCAACTTGCGCTTCGTGGCTTGCAATAAATCTGGTCCCAATGCTGACACCAGCGGCTCCGAGAGTCATCATACTAGCCATTGTTGCGCCATTGGCAATACCTCCAGCTGCAATAACTGGAATGTCTAATTTTGAAGTGAGCCAATTCACCAAAACAATCGGAGAGAGAGGGCCTGCGTGTCCACCGGCGCCTGCACCAACAGCAATAACTCCGTCAGCTCCTAAGTCTTGGACTTTTAGAGCGTGCTCGAGGTTAACAACATCGCAAACAACTTTAGCACCGTTTTTGTGAGCTTCGGCTATGACGTCTTTAGGTGACCCAAGTGAAGTGATAAATAAATTAACACCGGCATCTAAAGCATATTTTAAATCATCTTTTGCGCGGGTGTTGCTTTTGTTAACGATGATGTTCATCCCGATTGGTTTTTGCGTGCGTGATTTCATTTGCTTTAGAGCTTCTTGAAGCTTTTCGATTGGCCGGTAGTTAAGAGCAGGGAAAGTTCCAATCGCACCGGCTTCGCTTGCGGCGACAACCATATCAACATTTGAAACGAGAAACATCGGGGCTTGAATAATCGGGTATCTGATCCCAAGCATATCTGTTAATTTTGATTTAATTTGTGTGTGGGTAGAGAAAGTCAGTGTATTCATAAATAAAGTTTGTCTTAAACATCAGCACAAGGCTAGAATTATGTCATATGTCTAGACTTCAAAAATTTAAAAATAATTTATTTTTATCAATGTATGCGTGGACGAAAATTCCATTGATAGGTTTTTGTTCGCCGCGAGTGCTTGAGGCCGATGGTGAAAAAACAGTTTTAAAAGTTCCACTTAATTGGAGAACTAAAAATCATTTGGGTGCGATGTACTTTGGAGCTTTAGCAATAGGTGCTGAGTTGTGTATTGCGATGCTGGCTGTTAAAAAAATTCAAGAATCGGGTCAGAGAATTGATTTTTTATTTAAAGATTTTAAAGCTGATTTTTTAAAACGTGCTGAAGGCGATGTTCATTTTATATGCGAACAAGCTCAAATAGTGATCGAGCAGATAGAATCCTCCAAACATTCTGAAGAGCGTATTAATCGAACAATGACGGCTTATGCGATTGTTCCGTCAGTGAGTATGACCGAAAAAGTTGCTACTTTTGAATTAACACTTTCTGTTAAGCGTCGAGTTAAAAAAACGACTTAGTTGTGTTCAAATCTTAAAATTACCAATAGAGTATTTCTTCGCTTCAATTAAAAGGATACTTTATTTATGTCAAAAAAAGATATTTTCGGTGACGAGATCATCGATAAAAAAAATGCAGCAGTTAAAAATGATGACTTTGCAGCCATGTTTGCTGAAAGTTCAGATTCAATCGGTAAAAAACTAAATGTTGGTACAGCTTACACAGCTGAAATTTTATCAATCAACAAAGAAGAAGCTTTTGTGACAACTCCGTCGCACCAAGATGCTATGATCATGGTGGCTGATTTGTTAGATGAGAATAAGCAAATTAAATACAAAGTTGGTGATCGTTTAGATGTTGTTGTAGTGAACACTAAAGGTGGCGAAATCCGTGTCGCTAAAGCAGGCTCTCGTAAAGCTAATGCTGATTTAGACTCTTTAGAAGATGCATATGATATGGAAATGCCTGTTGAAGGACGTGTTTCTGAAGTTTGTAATGGCGGCTTTAGAGTTCAAGTTCAGAACAAAACAGCTTTTTGTCCATTAAGCCAAATGGATTACAAAGTGACTGATCAGCAGAGTTATGTTGGTCAAAAGTTTGAATTTATGATCACGCAATTTGATCCAAAAGGGCGTAACTTAGTTGTTTCTCGTCGTAAGCTTTTAGATTTACAAAAAGCCGAGAACGAAGGTGTGTTTCTCGCGAAAACAAAAGCCGGTGATATTTTACCGGGCCAAGTCACTCGAATGGAAAAATTCGGTGCTTTCATTAGCTTAGGTGGCGGAGTTGAAGGACTTTGTCATATTTCTGAAATTGGTTGGTCTCGTTTGCAAGACCCTTCTGAAGTTTTAGCTTTAAAGCAAAATGTGCAAGTTAAGGTTTTAGAAGTTGTTGAAGTTGACGGTCGTTTAAAAATTTCACTCAGTATTAAACAAGCTGGTGGTGAAGGTGATCCATGGTTAACAGTTCCAGAAAAATTTAAAGTCGGTACAATTCACCAAGGTACTGTCGAGAAAAAAGAGCAATATGGTTTATTTGTCAATTTAGCTCCTGGTATTACAGGCTTATTGCCTAAATCGAAATGGAGAGATTCTTTAGATGCTCAACAGTATGAAAATAAAAAGAAAGGTGATCAATTTCAAGTTCAGATAGATGAAGTTTTATTTGAACAAAAGAAAATGTCATTAGGACTCCCTGGAGTGCAAGAAGACCTTTCATGGAAACAACATACTGGCCAGAAAACTGGATTTAACACCAATAACTTTGGTGGTTTGGCTACTTTGATGAACCAGGGCGGTAAAAAGAAATAAAAAACTAGCCACTTGTCTGGTTTGTTAATCTGTTTACATATTATTTATTTAAAAACCCTTTGTTTAAATCCGATATGGACATGTGAACAAAGGGTTTTTTTATAATTAAATGGAGACTCAGTATGTGTAAGTTGTATGTGTTTGTAATTTCTTTTTTGAGTTCGATTTTTCTACATGCTTATGAGATCAAATTTTCTGGTGGACAGTACAAGGTTGCTGCAGTTGAGGGAGAACTTAAAAAAGCACTATGCCAGTATGAAAATAATGTGTCTAAAACCTCAATTTCTCTATCAGAATCGCAAAAAACTTTCCCCCAAAAAGCTTTAGATCAGATGCTGACTTATTTGTCTGCAAACTGCTTTTTAAAGTCAGAATCAGAAAAATGTCCAATGCATTTTGATGAAATACAGATGATCAGTCTTGACAAAACTAAGCTTTGTCGTAGACCCGATGTAGTTTTATCGTGCAATAGTGCTGTGACTGAAAATTGCATTCAGAAAAAGATCGATTTTTATAAAGAGCGAAAGTGTCTTTTAGAAGAAGTGTATCGAAAAGGGCAGTCAGGTATTGTGCAAAAAACTGATTTCGAAAGTGGTCAAAAGTATAATCGGATGATTGATATGCAAACTGTGTATTTAAAAAGTCCAAACTGTATGACAATTACAGAAAAAGAGACATGTCCTATGGGATATGAGATGCGATTAGGTTTTAATCATCGTGACGAAATTAATAAAATTGATGAACAAGTTTTAGCTGAAAACTACTGTTTGAAAACAATAGTTACAACAATCAGTAGAAAAAATAAAACGCCCTCTATTGATAAACAACGACCAATCTTGCCTGATGGATCGACTGGTCGCTCGCGTAAAACATATTAAAACTGAACCTGCTGTTCGCTAGAGGTTTCAGTTTGAATTTCTTCAAGAATTGAAAAGTGTGTAGATTCAGTTAATTTTTTAGGACTGATCTCTAAAACACTCATTTTTTCATTATAATCAGTACGGCTATTTTCAAGAATTCCGCTTTTAATTTTAAATGATTTAAGAGTGAAATATTTTTTTTCAGATTTGCCTGCATTCGACAGTTTAGATTTTGATTGAGAATCATCGTTTTTTTGTTCTGTTGTATTTATTTTTTTGTTCTCATCGATTTTGCTAATTAGAGAGATACGTTCTTCACTTAACTGAATTGTTAACAAACCTTTAGCATTAGCTTCATTAAGACTTTTTTGTTCTTCTTCGTTTTTAACTAAAGATATACATTTAGCAATGACAGCTTTTAAAGTTGCTATAGATTCAGGAGTTTGCTCTTGTGCTTGCACTTGCGCAATCTCAAAACTATTGCCATTGAGATCTTGACTTAATTTAGCAGGACGTTCAGCAGCTTTTTGACAGCTCATAGTTGAGATCGACACTAAAACACATGTTAATATAATTCTTGCGATAATTGCGTTTTTCATTTTTACCCTCTTTAGTTTAAAACATTAAGTCTGTTGATAGCCCAATCGTTGATTTTTCAGGATCATATGATTTAAGATTGTTTTCATAAGTTTTGGCCTTATATAAGCTTCCTTTGTTGTAATGATAAAGAGAGAAGCTAAGTTTTGGATTCAATTGGTACGAAATAGTTTCAATATGCATAAAACCATTTCTAACAATATCCTCGTATGAGTAAGTGCTTAAGAATTGAAAGTTAAATCCAAAAGTAAAATCATGTATCGAATAAGAAGTATTGAAAGCTTGGGCTATTTTGTACTTAGTAGCAGGTTCGCCGTTTAAGCGTGTCGTATAATCATTTTGAAAATGGCCATAGCTCAAACTATAAGATGCATTAAAACCACCAAGTTCTAAATAAGCTGAATCAAGAGCTAAGTTCATCGAAGCGTTGACAACATAGTTAATACCTCGGTTCTCACGTGATTCTTTTGAAAATGGTAATTCAACTATAAATGATGGGGTAGTTTTGACTGCTTTAAATAATTTAAGTTTAGATGTTGATAAAGTGAAAACTCCATCATCCCAATCATTGCCAGTTTCAGGTTGATTAAGATCATAATTATATGAAAGCTTCGCTGAGCCAGAAAATTCATTTAAAGAGTATTTGGGAATTATTTGCAAACCTAATCCTTTAGCTTGAGACCCGTCTTTTTGTTTTTCAGCTTGCTGTTCGTAACCAAAACTCACGGGCATAGAAAATTGAGCAAATGATTGAGACGATAACAAAATAATGACTGAGTATAATGCATATTTAATCATTTAATAATCTTTCCATATGGGTTTAGTTGAATTTAATTGAATTGATGATCGAAAGCATATAAACGACGCCATTTTCGGCATTTTCACAGCTGCCGTATTTGTTAAGGATACTATGAATATTTGAATCATCGATCTGCAAAATTTGACTGAATTGAGCTAAACCACTCACTTGGCTGGATTGCGCAAGTAAGCGAACAGTCTTTTGATACATTTCAGGAGAATCAGACATGAGCTTTCGAATGGACTTTGTTTGAATCAGTAGGTTATTTGCATTTGAATTAAGACGTGATCCACAAGTTTTAAAGTTAAAATAAGGATCGACATGCGATCCAGTTTCAACATCTAAAGCTATTGCATGTGACTGAGTTGTCAATAAAGACAAAGTTAATGCTAAAACAAGTTTATGAAACAAATTTTTTCTCAATTTATTGAACATATTCACCTCGCACTTATGTACTGAGTGATTATCAGCAAAAACTGTTTCAATACTATATCGTCTATATTTGAGCTATGAAAGGATTACCTGTTTAACGTTTAGACAGGGTAACAAACCCTGCTAACATGAAATTATCATGATTCAAAATGAAACATCATTAATTTATCATCTGACAGTTTAGATCTATTTTTCAAACGTAATAGACCAATCCTTGATTTGACCTTTATCTTGCGAGGCCACATCGGAAACACTTAAGGTAAATTTTCCGGGTATTTTTAGATTATTCAGTCGTGAGGTAAGATCAAAAGTTTGCTTGAGATGATCTGCGGATCCACCAGTGCGATTATGTAAAGTGATGATTTGTCCGTCGGGAGCTGTCAGTTTGACGATTAAGTCGCCCTTGTAAGTATGAACAATATTAATTGAGACTAAAATTTTACGACCTTCGGGAGCTGTTGTGGTCTTGATTTCGGTTTTGACGCCAGTGAGATTGTTATCAGGTATATTGAGGTTTGTTGTTTGCATGAACTTTTCTGATTTAAGTTGTGTATCGGGTTGGTCTGGATGGGTTGTAGGGGGTGGAAGTGGTATCACTGGTGCCACTAGTGATATGCGTGTGATATCTTCCCCACGGCAAAATTCTTCTTGGCAATTTTTTGAGACATAGCAATTTCCACTGAGTGCAAAATCTTGTTCTCCTCGAACGAGAATTCCTTCGATGAGACCAGTTTTTGCATTAAAAACAGCAGAACCAGAATTGCCACCATATGTATCTGTATTTGCAACGAAGTAATCTGCATGCGATGTTGATCTAACGCGACCGCCAGCTGTTATTTTGGTTGGTAAACCAGATGGGTGTCCTATGACAATAAGTTGTTCACCGACTGTAATCTCACCGCTTCGTCGAATATTGAGGGGAGGGTAGTGAGATACGGCGCGATCAAGTTTAATAACAGCAAAATCAGCCGCTTGTGAGGTTAAGACCTGTTGAACAATAGAACGACAGCGAAAAACATCTTGAAATGCGATTTGATTAGGTAATGGATTTGATGTTTTTAGCGTAAAACCAAAAATAAAACTTGTCTCATCACAATCGTTTTGATTTTTAATACAGTGGCCGGCGGTTACAATTGTATCTGGAGCAACTAGAAATCCTGAGCAAAACGCAGCCGTATCTTGATCTCTAAATCTTTCACTTGAGCATAATCGCATTTCTTGGCCATAGTTTTTAGCTGCAATGATAAATGATTCTCCTTGTTTTGAAAGTTGATTAGTTTTAACTAAAGCTACTGTTGAATTTGCAAGCTTTTTAAGTTGTTCGGATGCTTGGTGGTAATCAATACGGTCATCGATACCGTAGACAACATGTGCATCAATAGAGTCAGTCTGTTGATTATCATTTGTTTCGAATTTTTGAAGATTTTCACTATTACAGCTGGCTAAAATTAGACTTGAGATCAGTAATAAACTCTTTTTCATATTAAAACCCCTCCGTTGGGTTAGACAATGTCTAAGACTAAAGACTATTGTTTGTCGGTTAAAAAAAAGTTCATGACTTCAGAATATGAGCCATTAAAATAAGACGAAATCATTGTAACATGAGGAATCATTATGACACTAAATACATTTCAAAAAAATGGATTGAATATTGCAAAGAGTACGATTTCGATTTTTTCGATTAAAGAAGTAAAATCATTTGCTCAGAATTATATTTTACCGCTCACGTTCGTTAATATTCTTTTAGTCGGTAGCTTAGCAGTAGCAGAGTCTACGTCTTATCAAGGTCTTGGTACTGATTCTGTTAAGCCAGAAGTATTAAAAAAGTATGCTCCACCGCCGTTGAATCCTATAATGACAAATAAACTTAAGAAAATGTTTGATGTTAGTTCTCCAGGGATGGGGATGTTGTCGCCAGATAAAAAAACTTTGTATTTTACTTGGAGAGTTACCGGTATTAGTCATATTTGGAAAATTGATGGCCCGCAAAAATTTCCGATTCAATTAACCAGTGGTACTGATGCGGTATCGTTAAATCAAGTATCTTATGATGGTCAAAGTCTTATTTTATCGAAAGATACGAATGGTCAAGAAAATCCAGGTTTGTTCCAGCTGGATTTAAAAACTGGTCATATTCGTGAGCTCTATCGTAAAGAAAAAGTACAAGTTTTTTATTCGTTTATGTCTGATGATTCGCAGCACATATATTTTTCAGCAAATGATGTTAAACCAGATTCGTACAATATTTATAAATTAAATTTAAAGACACTTACAAAAGAACTTGTATTCGAAGGTCAAGGTAATTGGTATATTGCTGATTATCGTTCGCAAGGGAAAGAACTTTTACTAGTGAAATTAACTGGATCGAGAACTTCTGAATACTATGATTATGATACTGAAAGGAAAAAACTAACACCTGTCATTGGTATTGATGTAAAAGGTGAATTTGAAGTATCTTATGCAGCAAATAAAGGTGAGTATATTGTTTTAACACCTCAAGGTGATTTTAAGAAATTGTTTTTATATGCACCTCAAAAAAAATCACAGTTTAAACTATTAACCGATCCAAATTTGAAATTTGATGTGAGCGATTTTTCTATGGATCGTCAGAAAACAAGAATTATTTTTAATATTAATCGTGAAGGATATACAGAGTTAAATGCTTTAGATGCAAAAACTTATAAAAAAATGATATTACCGGTTTTTAAAAATGCTGATCATGTGTTTGCGGGTGCAACGACACGTGATGGACAAGTGACGATGTTAGGTGTAATGACGTCACAATCGCCGCGATTAAGTTACAGCTACAATTGGAAAACAAGACAAATGCAACAATGGGTTTTACCTTCGGCACCAGAAGTTGATTTGAAAAATTTTGCAGTTTCTGAACTCATGCATTATGAAACTCGTGACCAAGTTAAAATTCCAATGTTTGTTCGTTTTCCAAAAGGTTGTAAAGAATCTAAAAAATGTCCTGTTGTCGTTCATTTCCATGGTGGCCCCGAGGCGCAATCAACGCCTGGATTCAGTCCTATGGCGCAGGCATTTGTTGATGAGGGATTTATTTTCGTAGAGCCAAATGTTCGTGGTAGTGACGGGTACGGCAAAACATGGATTGATGCTGACAATGGGCCTAAAAGAGAGAATGTCATTACTGATATTGAAGATGCTTCAATATGGATTAAGAAAAACTGGAAAAGTAGTGAAGGTTTATCGCCCAAAATTGGCATTATGGGATGGAGTTATGGTGGATATTCAACTTTGCTTGCTATGACACGTTTTTCGGGTGCTTATAATGCGGGTGTAGGTTTAGTGGGGATGAGTAATTTGGTTTCATTTTTAAATAATACGGCGCCTTACAGACGCATATTGCGCATAACAGAGTACGGCGATCCTGTTCAAGATAAAGAAGTTTTGATGAAACTATCTCCAATTAGTTATGTCGATCAAGTTAAAGATCCATTAATGATCATACAGGGTGCGAATGATCCGCGTGTTCCTGTTGGCGAGGCGTTGCAAATTCATGAGACTTTGCTGAAAAAAAATATTAACTCTCAACTTATTGTTTTTGCAGATGAAGGGCATGGCTCTTCGAAAAAAGAAAATCAAGTTTTAGAAATCGGTCATACGATTGAATTTTTTAAAAAACATTTAAATTAACTCAGGAATATTCATTGATATTCTAAAAAAGCTCAGGGTTTTTCCTGAGCTTTTTTTTGTTCGTATTTTTGTTTGTTATCAATCATCATTTTTTCCATTTTAGAACAAAGGTTTATATTATCAGAAAAGAATTTTTGCTGTTCTTGTATTTGTTTTTTAGAAATAACAAAAATAGATTTGTCACATTCATTCTTTGTGATTGTTTCTGTAATAAAATTTTTCTCATCTTCGGTGAGAGAGAGTCCCCAAATTGCTTTTATTGTTAGCCAATCCTTAAGGTAAACGCATTGATACTGTTTAAGTGGTGGCATATAATTTATCGGATTTTGATCACCTTTGTTGTTGTTTTGTTCACCGTCGACCGCAATTAAATGTTTATTGTATCCGAGATAGTTGCCATAAAGACAACGTTCTTTGAATGTCCACTTGTAAGCGCCAGAAATGTAAGCTTCTTTAAGTGGAACCATATGATCAATCTGGATAGCTTGAGCATCTGTAAATTGATCTCCTGCGTACGGATCAAGCCATAGCCCTTCCGTAACTGAGCAAGGGTTTTCAGCTTTAAATTTGAGAGTGCCAATATTGTCACGAATAAGAACTTTCGCTCTCGTGTTGTAACATTCTTGACCTTTGTTTTTAGCCCAGCCACCAAAATGTGGAGATCTTTTATAAGCTTCAACTTCGCGACTTTTTTCATTTTTAAATTCAAAATTAAGTAAAGGTGTATTGTCGTTTAAATCTTGAACCTTAAAAGGATTAAGTCTTGTAATGACAAGCGACATTTCACTTAACTGATCAACGAATTGGGTGATTCGTATATAAAAATTATTTTCACGTGTGAGATAAGTTGATGGTGCAGTTATCGGGCAAGAAACACACGCTGTTTGTTCATTGTTGTTCGGGGCGTGGGTGACCAGTGCTTGCTGAGCAAATGTATTTTTTGAAAACAAAAAAAATAATAATAAAATTAAACTTTGAGAGTGTCTGACTTGAAACAAAATAATCCCCCTTATTTTACGCCTAAACAAATGAGTTTAAAATCATATGTTCTCAACCCAAGGCCAGAATATATTTAAATAATCTTTTAACAAAAATATTCTGTTGAGTTCAGCGATAAACTCGACGATCATATCATAAAGTTATGATTGACGTTATAGTTTTAGTTTCAGCAATATAAAGGGGTATAAATCATGAGAAAATTTTTATTATTGTCTATTGTTTTGACGGCATTTGCATCTTGTGGTCACATGTATGGACATAGAAAAGACTGTTCTTGTAAAAGTGAAAAGTCATGCGCTTCATCTGAAGGCCAAAAGCAGGGTTGTTCAGACTGTAAAGGGGCGGGGCAAGATGCAGGTAAAACATCTGATAAAAAAGAATGTGACGATTGCAAAAAGGCTGGCAAATCTTAATCTGAGATTTGACAAATTTAAAATTCCAGTAAATTCAATAACTTACAAAAAATCAAACGTTTGATTAATTTTTTGATGATTTTGACTTAAACCTCAGTTAATGTAAATGCATAACTGAGGTTTTTTTATGTCCGCAAAAGTAAAAAATGATTCTAGGCTTTGTATTCTAAATAGTGCAGCCAAATTATTTTCTAAATTAGGGATCGATCGAACTTCTACGCGCGATATTTCAAAAGATTCAAACGCTAATATTTCACTTATTTCATATCATTTTGGCGGTAAAGAAGGCTTGTATAAGCAAGTCATCAAGGAGTTCGCACTTAAAGTGCAAGAGCAAATGAAACCCGTTGTTGACCAATTTGATTTGAATCAAATGACTCGCGAATCTTTTGAAAAAGAGATTCAAACGATGGTTCGAAATATGATTAGTATTCGCGCTTCTCATCCTGAAATTCTTAAAATACTCGCTCGTGAAAAATTAGAAGGTATGCCTTTGTCCCGGGATGTACATGAAGAGATTTTTTATTCATTAATTCAAAAGTTTTATGAATTATTTAGAGCTGCCCAGAAAAAAAATATTGTTAGGCAGGGTCTTGATCCAGCTATATTTTTTTTGTTAATTAGTGAAAGCATTTTCGGCTTTTATGAAATGATCGATTGTCAAACGGCTTTAACTCATGATTGCAATCGGTATGTCCAAGATCAAGAATTATTTGCACAACAAATTTTACAAATTTTACTAACAGGAGTACTAGTATGAAATTAAATGACTTAGCTGCACGTAGCATCAAAGTCGTATTGGCTGTATCGCTTGTATCGTCGTATAGTTCGGCGTTAACGATCGATGAATACATTCAATTGGCAAAACAAAAAAATCCACTTTTGAAGTCTTACGAGGCGAGTGTTGAAGCTTCTAAAGTCAAAGCGCAATCGAGCGAACTTGATTTATCCCCTGTATTAACAGCGGGTTATCAAACATCAACAGATCAATCTCGTCCGAGCATGATGGGAACAAAGCGTGAATCACAAGTCTACAATCTTGGGGTTGCGAAAAAGTTTACAACAGGAACAATGTTAAAAGTGCAAGCGCAATCAGGTCAATTTGATAATTCAAATGTTTCATTGCAAGGGTTTGATCACTATAGCACGGGTGCTTTGAGTATAAGTTTACAACAATCTTTGTGGAAAGATTTTTTGGGTGAAGGCACTCAACTTAAAATTGACCGTCAACGAAAAACTGCCGAACTTGAACAGTATTCTAACGAATTGCAAGCACGCGCAGTTTTATTTGAAATTGAAGCAAACTATTTGGATTATGCTTTGGCTTTTGAAGATTATAAACTCAAAAAAGCAAACTTAGATCGTGCACAGAAAATTGATAAATGGACTGCAAATCGAGTTGAAAATGGTATTAGTGATCGTGCTGATCTTATGAACTCAAAAGCGTTATTGGCTCTTCGTGAGGCTCAATTAATATCAGCTGAAGAAGAATTAAAATCGCAAGAAAGTAAATTACGCGACAATTTAAATATCAGTGCTGATGAAAAAACACCTGATATACAAGCTGACTTAGCATCCGAAAGACCTTACTTAAATGTTCTTAAAAAAGCTAAGCATATCCAAAAAATTGAATCCTATCTGTCATTACTTGAATCAGAAGTTAAATCGCTTGTTGCAAGTGAGACTCAAGATTCATTAAAACCCGATTTAAATGTTTTCGGTACTTATGCTTTAACCTCTTACAATCGCGATTACGCGCAAGCGATGCAGGATGTGACTAAAACAGATTACCCTCAAAGCGCTGTAGGTTTAAATTTAACTTGGATGTTTGAAACTGAGGCGAAACAGTCAATTCGTAAAGCTAGCCTAATCGAAGCTCAAGCCTCACGCTTAAAAGCGGATAAAAAGAAACTTGATGGGCAAACAGCTTGGGAAGATTTGGTTCGTAAATATGAAGTTTTGAAAAAAACTGTCACGACCTTAGATAAGGCCGCTCAATATCAAAGAGAGAGAGCGAAAGCTGAACAAGATAAACTTTCGAAAGGGCGAACTGTAACCGCGAACGTCGTTTTAGCGGAAACAGACGCAGCAGAAGCTGAAGTCACTTTATTAAGAACAAAATCACAACTTAGAAAATTAGAAGCTTCAAGCTTACTATTTATGGAAGTTCAGGAGTAATTTATGAATTTATCAGAACTCTCGATTAAAAGACCAATTTTCATCACGTGTTTAGTCGCGTTGATGATTATCTTAGGATTAATATCATACAAAAAAATGCCGGTTGATCAGTTTCCGGATGTTACTTTTCCTATAGTGTTCGTTGAGGTTATTTACCCAGGAGCATCACCTGTTGATGCTGAAAGACAAATTTCTAAAATTATCGAAGATGAAGTGTCTTCATTACCTGGTTTAGAAACTGTTTCTTCGTATAACTATGATTCAGTTGCAACTATTGTTATTAAATTTAAATTAGGCATTGATATTAAAGAATCTGAACAACAGGTACGTAATCGTATTTCGAATATTAGAAATAAATTACCATCTGATGCTAAAGAACCGGTTATTCGCCGTTTTGATCCTGCTGATCAACCTATCGTCAATTTAGCAATAAACTCAGATTTAGATCCTGCAACCCTATATGATATTGCTAATGAGCAAGTTAAACCACTTTTTGAACGTATTTTAGATGTGGGGCTAGTCAGAATTGTGGGGGGTCGTAAGAAAGAAATTCAAGTTCTTGTTGATCGCAAAAAATTGCAAGAGCGTCAATTGTCGATGGTTCAGGTTGCTAAACGTATCGAGGATACTTCAAAAGATATTCCGATTGGTAAATATGAAACAACTCAAAATGAAACTGTTTATCGAACAGTCGGTGAATTTAGTAAACTTGATCAAATTCGCGATGTAGCTGTTAATTTTATTGGTTCTGATCGGCCTGTTAAATTGTCTGAAATTGGTGAAGTTCGCGAGAACCTAGAAAAAGCGCAGAGATTTTCGTCGATCAATGGTAAGAACGCACTGATGTTGCAGATTTATAAACAATCGGGTGCCAATACAGTTGCTGTTTCTGATCGTATCAAAGACGAAGTTCAAAAAGTCAACGAAGTTTTAAAAATTAAAAACATTAAGGCTGAAGTTGTTTTGGTTCGTGATGGTTCTGTCGCTGTTAAATTAAATGTAGCCGATGTTAAAGAAAGTATCACAATTGGTATTATTCTTTGTATTGTTGTTGTATTCTTTTTCTTAGGATCTGCTCGTTCAACATTTATTACAGGATTGGCATTGCCGAATTCACTCTTGGGTGGTTTTGTATTGATGTATGCCATGGGATTTTCGATTAATATCATGACGTTGATTGCACTATCGCTTGCAGTCGGTTTGTTGATCGATGATGCTATTGTGGTTCGTGAAAACATTTTTCGTCATCTAGAGATGGGTAAGAGCCCTAAAGATGCCGCGCTTGAAGGAACCAAAGAGGTCACTCTCGCGGTTGTAGCAACAACATTGGTTGTTATTGCTGTATTTGGACCAATTGCTTTCGTTCCAGGAATTGTTGGCCAGTTTTTTAAACAGTTCGGTTTAACAGTCGTTTTTACAATGATCATTTCATTGTTTGATGCGTTAACAGTGGCACCGATGCTTTCTGCTTATATGGCGACAAAACATGAACATGTTAAAGGTCATGGATTTATCGATCGCGTGTTGCAGTCTTTTGATCGTGGACAAACATGGTTAGAAAATCTTTACGAAAGTACGTTGCGTTGGACCGTTGCTCATCGTAAGACCGTATTAACGTCGGCTGTGATTTTCTTCTTTTTTACATTGTTTTTAGGGAAATATATTTCAAAAACATTTTTACCTCCAAATGATCTTGGCGAGTTTACAGTCACAGTTGAAACGCCTGTTGGGACATCTCTTGAGGGAACATTGAGCTTTTCTAAAAAAATTGAGGCAGAGTTGAAAAGTTTAAGTGAAGTTTCTCTTGTTGCGTTAACAGTGGGATCAGCAGCTTATGAGTCAAATAAATCTGATTTTTATGTAGGTTTAGTTCCAGCAAGTAATAGAAAAGGAATCACAACGACTGATGTTAAAGAGAAAGTTCGTGCTCTTGTTAAAAAATATCAAGATCAGGCTATTATTGCCGTAACTGATGTTGATATCAGTGGTGGTGGACAGAAGCCTTTAAATTTATACATTGTTGGTGATAATCTAGATGAACTTTCGAAATATACTTTAGAGTTACAAAAAAGAATTTCTGAAATACCAGGATTAATTGATGTTGATACAAACTTTAGGGGTGGTAAACCAGAGTTTAATATCGTTTTTGACCGTGATCGTTCAGAAGCATTAGGCGTTTCAACTGTGACTGCCGGTGCTGAATTACGATATCGTACAGAAGGTGTTGTTCCAGCTGTTTTTCGTCAGAATGGTATCGAGTACGATGTGCGCTTGAAATTTCCAGATTCAGAAATGAATTTAAAAGAAAATTTCAAATCAACACTTATTCCTAATTCAAATTTTAATATGGTACCACTTGCAAAAGTGGCGACAGCTCAAGAAAAAGTTGGATTCTCACAAATCAATCGTCAAAATAAAGGACGTTTTATTGCAATCACTGCCAATTTAGGTCCTGACGGGCAGTTGGGTGATATCACAACTAAAATTGAAAAAATGTTGGCGACTGATATGAAACCACCGGTTGGTATTTCATACAAATTCGAAGGTCAAGCACAGGATTTCAAAGATCTTATTACAAATATGTCGATTGCAATGGGGCTTGGGATTTTATTTATTTATTTAGTATTAGCTTCACTTTACGAAAGTTTTGTAACCCCTGTTACGATTTTATTAGCATTGCCATTAGCAATTTCGGGCGCATTTGCAGGGTTATTTATTTTTGATAAATCGATAGATATATTCTCGATTATTGGATTGATCTTACTCATGGGGGTAGTTGCTAAAAACTCGATCTTGCTTGTTGACTATACAAATCAACTTTTGCAAGAAGGACTTGAAATGAATGAAGCTCTTGTTAAAGCTTGTCGCACACGTTTGAGACCTATTTTGATGACGTCACTAGCTTTGATCGCAGGAACGTTGCCAATTGCAATTGGAATGACAGCTTTAGGGACACAACGTCAATCCATGGGTGTTGCCATCATAGGTGGGGTTATTAGCTCAACACTTTTAACTTTGATTGTTGTTCCAGCGGCATTTGGTTATATTGAAAAATTTAGAATTTGGTCGCAGTCAATTGTGCGCAAGGTGCAAGGGCAAGATCATGACGAATTTTTAGTAAAATAGTTTGTTGAATATTTGCATCAGAGTGATGAGTAATTGTAACAACCCCTCATTGCTCTGATCGACTCAATTTTTTGATGAAATAAAGACCAGTCATTATTCTGGTCAATTTCATTCCATATATTCTCAATTTCATTTATGATGAGTGTTTCTGGTTCATCTCTTTGAAAATAGCTATTATGATGAATCTGCTGATTTAGAACAGCGGACCCTTCGATCAATGATCGTAATTCTTTAAATTCCTTGAACTGGATAATTTCATTATTTTCTTTTTGAATATTAGCCGAGTGCAATGAGAAAAATAATTTTTCAAATAAAAGTCGAGTTTTGCTCGCCATTGTAAAAAATAGTTGTAGAGCCTGCGTTGTTTGATCATCAGTTTTGAATTTTACATTTAGTTTTTTTTGAAAATAATCATATAGATTGTCATTGAATAGATCTTCGAAGTTTTCGAGCATAATTTGTAAAGGTAAGTCAGGATATGCCAATAGTAGTGATTCACCCAGACGTGCTAGGTTCCAAAATATACTCTCAGGTTGTCGTCCAAAAGCATATAATCCATTTTGGTCAAAATATGCCGCTGTAAAATGTGGGTCGTAGTGTGGTAAAAAACGATAAGGCCCATAATCAAAAAGCTCACCGCTGATATTTATATTATCTGAATTTAATACGCCGTGAACAAATCCAGACACCATCAATTGAGCTGCTTGTTGAGCAAGTTTTTCGCTAACACATTGAAAGAAACGAGTAGAAATTTCTTGATCGTTATCCCAATCAATCGTTTGACTTTCTTGCGTGTAGTAGAGCTTTAAACAGTACTGAGTTAGTTTTTTAATTTGTGAAATCTGTTTATAATAAGCGAGTCGTTGAAATGTTCCAATGCGAATATGTCCGCGTGAAAAGCGTGTTAAGACGGCAGATCTTGTTGGGCTAGGTTCATCATAGCGAATTAGTTTTTCCCCAGTTTCAAAAAAGCAAGCAGTTTTAGATGTGTCTACACCGTAAGATTCGAGCATCTCAGTTGCTAACGCTTCTCGAACAGCGCCTTTAAGCGTTAGACGACCATCACCGGATCTTGAATAGGGCGTTGTGCCTGAACCTTTCGTGCCTAAATCATACCAATGTTGCCCATTAAAAATTTGAGCGTATAAAAAACCACGACCATCACCAAGGTCGGGATTGTAGTGCCGAAATTGATGGCCATGATATCTGAGTGCTAAAGGTGCTTTAATATTATTTTCTAAGGCTTTGAAATGACAAAGATGATCCCAAGTAAATCCTTTGATGTTTTCAAGTGCAAGCGATGGATTTTTATATTGTAGTTTTGGATGAGGAAATTTAACTGGTTCGACAATATCATAAAAATCATCACCGAGTTCATAGATGGGTGGTAAGTTTGTTTTTTGACCTGCAACATATTGATTCATAAAAGTCCATATTTGTTATTGAAAACTAAATGAAAATAGCTAAGATATTTTCAAAACATATAAGGAGTATTATATGAATAATACATTAAATAGAAGATCATTTTTTCAAGCTGCAGGTGCTTTGGTTGGAGCAGCTGTTGTTGTTCCTGTTTTAGCAAAAGCTGAAGGTCGTCGTGGCGGCGCTAAAGCTGCAGGTGGTGGTTTACAGCTTGTTGACCCAAAAGACGCTCAAGCAAAGGCAGTTAATTACGTCCATGTTAATACTGAAATTAAAGACAAAGCATTAACGGGTGATCGCGCTGGTGTTAAACATAAAGATCAAAAATGTAATAACTGTATTTTTTATCAACAAGGTCAAGAAACAACAGTTGATGGTAAAAAAGCAGCTCCATGTCAAATGCCATTTGCCGCTGGTAAAGTTGTAGCAGCCGCTGGTTGGTGTTCATCTTGGGCTAAAAAAGGTTAAGATAAGAAATAACATTTTAAACAACAAAAAAGCCCAGTGTTTATTTAAACTGGGCTTTTTTGTTGTTTGGTAGTTTGATTTAAAATTATTTTTAAAAATAATTCTCAAAAATAGTAATTAAATCGGCATTCTAAAAACAAAAGCGATATAGCTTGTTTCAATAGGCGAGTTTGCATTTGTGTTAAATAAGTTCCAGAAATCAACTTTTTCAAAACCAATTTCCTGTCCGCCGCTGATTTTACGAGTGAAAGACCAGCGTAATGACGGCCCGATTAATGTTTCATCAGACTTACCAGTTGTTGTTGGAATATCTTTAACCATTGCGATACCAAAGCCAGGTCGAACGGCAAATGACCAATCATTTTGATTAAAAATACCAAGATGAACATGTCCGCCAAAAGCCATTGTGTTATAAACTGAAATCGTCGTGTTTTCTTTCTTTTCGGTTTGAAGAAAGAAATATCCACCAAGTGCGCCTGTTTCGCGAGCAGAATCAAAAGTTACACCTAAATTAATAGCGCCTTTGGTAAAACCTGTATTGAATCCGAGAGATTTTTGTGAAAATCCAGAGTTGTAAGAAGTTACTTGTGATGGATTGCGGACCATCTTCTGTTGTGCAAAAGCTGGTAGTGAAATAAGACAAATTAGGCTAATAAAAATTTTTTTCATATTAATCTCCTATTTAGAGTTAAGTTTGGTCAGCTCTTCTTCACGTAGGGCTCGTCGTAAAACTTTGCCAACATTAGTTTTTGGAATTTCCGATCTGAATTCAATTTTTTTAGGAACTTTGTAGTTTGTTAAAAATTGACGACAATGTAAAGTGAGTTCTTCCTCGGTAAGAGAGTCATCTTTTTTAACAACAAAAACTTTTACGACTTCACCTGAGTGATCATCAGGTATACCAATAGCAGCAACTTCGAGCACTTTAGGGTGTTTACTGACAGCATCTTCAACTTCATTTGGGTAAACATTAAATCCAGACACGAGAATCATGTCTTTCTTACGATCTACGATTTTAAAAAAACCTTCGTTATCCATGATCGCAATATCACCGGTGTAGAGCCATCCATTTTTTAGTACTTTGGCGGTTTCGTCAGGTCTATTGTAATAACCTTGCATGACTTGTGGGCCAGAGACGCAGAGCTCGCCAGGTTCACCTGTATAAGTAACATCATCACCAGCCTCGTTAATTAGTTTGATGTCAGTGCTTGGAACTGGTAATCCAATCGTTCCAACCTTATCGGTGCCATCGACTGGATTAACACAGGCCACTGGAGACGTTTCAGTTAAACCATAGCCTTCAATAACTTCAGTTCCGGTCGCTTGTTTCCAGCGTTCTTTAACAGCATTTTGTAGAGCCATTGCACCAGCTACTGAAATTTTAAGATTAGAAAAATTAACTTCTTTAATTTGTGGATGAACAGCTAAAGCATTATACAGTGTGTTCACGCCAGTCATGATTGTGAATTTTTCTTTTTTCATTGTTTTAATAAAATCAGGTATATCTCGTGGATTTGTGATTAAAATATTTGTGGCTCCATAGCGCATAAATGCCAAGCAATTCACTGTCAGTGAAAAGATATGGTATAGCGGTAGAGGCGTAAGGCAAATTTCTTCGCCCTCAACTAATTTAGGGCGCATCCAACTGCAAATTTGAAGCATGTTTGCAATAATATTTTGATGTGTCAGGACTGCGCCTTTTGAAACACCTGTTGTTCCACCAGTGTACTGCAAGAAAGCAATATCAGAGCTTGAGAGTTGAGGCTGTACATATGTGCTTGATGAGCCAAGCTCAAGTGCCTCATTCCAACGGGTGTGTTTGAAATTATAAGCTGGAACTGCTTTTTTAACTTTTTTCAATACAAAGTTAATAAGATGTTTTTTAGGAAACCCTAGCATATCGCCGACTTCGGTGACGATAACATTTTTAATTGGGACTTGATGTGCGATTTGTTCATAAAGATGTGCAAATTGCGCTAGGATGACGAGTGTTGTTGCGCCAGCATCGTTAAATTGATGTTTCATTTCAGATGCCGTGTAAAGAGGGTTTGTATTAACAATGATTAGACCAGCTCTCATCGCACCAAATGCTGCAATGGGAAATTGAAGCAAGTTTGGCATTTGTAATGCAATTTTGTCACCTTTTTTGAGGCCAAGTGTATTTTGTAGATAAGACGCAAAACGACCTGAATAAATATCAAGATCATTATAAGTCAAAGCGACGCCAAAGTTCTTAAACGCGATACGATTGCGATATTTACGAACTGATTCGTCAAAAACTTCTAGAATATTTGCATATTCATCGATGTTGATTTGTGGTGGAACGACTTTTGGATATTTATTTAACCATACTTTTTGCATGCCAATAGTTTAACTAAAACTTGTAAAAATTAAAGAAGAAAAGTCATAATAGAGACATGAAAAGTTATTTTTTAACGATATGTATCAGCTTTAATGTGTTCTTTTATGGCATGTCGTGTACGGATTTGAAAAATAAAAGCCCAATCTCATCTGAAAATCGGGATAAAATTAGTTCAAACAGCGAATTATCGCTAATGACAAACACTAATCAATCATTCCAGTTCAAAGATTTGACGTTATCCCAAGCTCAAGTTGAGTTTAAGCGACGTAAAATTTTAGATGATATGAAGTTCGCCGCAAGCCTTGAAAGAGAGATTTTTCGAGTCATATTATCTGAGGATCAGCAACGACTTTCGCAATTTGAGGTTCTAGCTTTAGCTGCCGAACAATATTTGAATATTAAATCGGGAAAATTATTAGGTTATGAGTGTCAAAAGCTAAACTTAACACAGAGTATAAATAATGTTTATTTAGTTCAAAGCTACTGTTTAAAAAAACCAAGGATTTTAGCGGAAATTACTTTGCAAGATGGATTAAATCAATCCTACTCGGTTAAGTTTTTTAATCAAGAGTGGCTATCACTTATTGGTGGTTCGGCCCAATTAACGAATGGCAATCGCGTTTGTGTTTTTACTATAGATAAAAATCAGCTCCAGAAAATCAATTGCGAAAATACATTGTTTAATCTTAACCAAAGCTCTCGGGATACGAGTTTGCAAGATTTACGCATACAAACGTTTGAATATAGTCGCAATTCGTCTGAAGAGGTTCGATTGGTTGGTGGATTTTATAAAGATCTTATTGAAATAAAAAAAATAAAACTCACAGTCCCTTTGCAGGGTCGTATTAAATATCAAGAAAAAAAATTAAAGATCAAAGATGATTTTGCAGACATGCAAAAAAAGTTATTAGGTGAGAAGGACGAGTTGAAGCAGGAGAACACACAAAATGAAAACACAAAATCAAAAAACACTGAAAAAAATCTCGAAAACACAGCAGGTCAAGAAGGTCGAGATAAAGACTCGGAAGGATCTACAGCAGCCGACGAACAGCCAACGCAAAACCCCAATAGTGGGGTCATCGACAGTAATGCTCCAACCTATGAAAGATAAAACTCTGCTTAGTAAAGAGTTCAAGTTATCAGATGGTCGAACTTTGAATTTTAAAACGATGCTTGGGTCTCGATTTTTGCTTTATTTTTACCCCAAAGACAGTACCCCGGGGTGCACAGTTCAGGCTATTGATTTTACCAGTTTCAGACCTCAATTTGAAAAGTTAGGGTATAAAATTTTTGGTGTATCCAGAGACAGTGTTGCTTCCCATGATAAATTTATTTGTAAGTATAATTTGGGCATTGATTTAATAGCAGATGAAGATGAGGTTCTATGTAAAGCCTTTGATGTGATTAAAGAAAAAAATATGTATGGAAAAAAAGTTTTAGGTATTGAGAGGTCGACTTTCGTCTTCAATGAAAAACTTGATGTTGTATTTGAGTGGAGAAAAGTTAAGGCTGAGGGACACGCTGAGTTTGTTCTAACATCTTTGCAAGGGAAATAAAATCATCAATATCTGCCTTTTGCGTATCCCAACTCATCATTAATCGACATTCAAAAGTGTTTTCATCCCAAACATAAAAAAAATGCTGTTGTCGTAGTTGTTTAATCCAATTTTTAGGAATCAGGCAAAAAACAGCATTACTTTGAACTGGTTGTGTGATGTTAATTGCAATAATATTTTTTTTAATTTTCTCTTCAAGGTAGAGCGCCATTTCATGACAATGAGCAGATATGTTTTTATAAATTTTTTGTTTTAAGTAGGCTTGAAATTGACAAGCTATGTAGCGTGTTTTAGAGGGCAGTTGTGCCGCTTGTTTGCGAATGTATTTAAAATCTTTCTGCAAATTAGAGTTAAAAATAAGCACGGCTTCGCCGAACATGAGTCCATTTTTTGTTCCGCCAAAAGACATAATATCGACACCCAAGTTTGTTGTAATTGTTTGCATATCGCAATCGAGGTAATGAATAGCATTGCAAAAGCGTGCTCCATCAATATGAATGAAAAGTTTTTTGCTTTTAGCCCAAGCTATGATTTTTTTTAGTTCGTCGAGACTGTAAACTGTTCCCAGTTCAGTTGGTTGGGTAATACTGATTGCCTTGGGTTGGGCAAAATGTTGATCGCCCAATCGAGTGTATTTTTTTTCAAGATCCGTAAGATCGAACTTTCCATTTTGTGACTTTATCGGCACAAGCTTGCCAGCAAAAAATTCAGGGGCAGCACATTCATCTATATTGAGATGACTGCAGTCCGTTACAAAACAAGATTCAAAGGATTTGATCATAGTGCGTAAGCTTAAAACATTTGCGGCAGTACCATTAAATACAAAGTGAGCCTCAGTTTGAGAGCCAAACTCTTTTTTAAAAAGTTCGATGCAGTCTTGAGTTAGCGAATCAGTTCCATAGCTTGGGGCATGGTCTATGTTTGCGTCTAAAATTGCGTTGATAATTTCAGGATGAATAGGGGCATGATTATCGCTACCGAATCCACGCATGTGATTTCCTAATTGTTAAATATAAAATGATGTGTGAGTAGTGCGGCTGTTTTTGATGTTTGATAATCACGATCTAACGGAGGTGATACTTCGTAAATACCAAGCCCTTTAACTGACGACTGTTTGTATAAGCGATTCAAAAAATTTAAACAGTCTTGAAATCTTAAACCAGTCGCCCATGCTTGGCTGCAGCCACCGGCTTCAGATGCTTGAATTGCATCGATGTCGAAACTCACAAATACCGGGCGCTTTGAATCCATTTCCGCTAAAATTGTTTTGTTCCAAAGATAATCCCATCCCATTTCTTCTAAAGTGTCGAGATCTACAATTTCGACACCACGATCTTTTGCCCAACGAATATGGTGTGGAGAGTTGCATTGATTTTGTATTCCAATTTCAATTAAATTAAATTTATTTAAATGCGTTTCGTGTAAGCGGTAAAAAGGCGTTCCGCTGTTAGGTCCATTTTTTGTTGGTCGAACATCCATGTGAGCGTCAAAATTCAAAATGATCGGCTTTTGTTTATGAGTATTGTAGTATGCATCGATAAAAGCCGCACAATCCGGATATCCGTAATCATGTCCACCTCCATAAGTGATGACCTTGAGTTGAGATGTAAAGGCTTTTAGGACGTGCGTTTGCGCGATGTTGTGACGTAAGATCAGATCGGGGGTGGAAAGAGCTAAATCACCATAATCGAATAACTGTGCCTTAAATTGACTTTTTTTTGCAGATACAGTCATTTTGTATAAAAACTGGCGGATCTGTCTAGGTGCGAGTTGTGCTCCGAGACGTCCACCATTTAATTTAATTCCTTCGTCATCAGGATAGCCAAATATGACGAAATCTTGCGGTTTCGCGATGGTCGCATCGAAGTTTTGCGCAAGATCACCTAAGCGAATGTCTTCAAGATCATTTTTAGTGAAAAATAAATCTGGCGATACTGGAAAAAACAAACTTATCTCCTTAGGATGACTGTACCTAAGATAGCGTTAGTCTCGCTGTCTAACAACTGTATTTCTATCGATTTTGAGTTGTTTATTTTGAGACGACCAAACAGCTGATTTTCTTTAGAAGAAATGAGCATGTTCCACTCGTTTGAATCCGGATTGATGAAGTAAGTGTATTTAGTCAAAGGAACGAGAGGGCTCACGTTATCACAATCTAATCCCTTAGGCTGAACATAAACATTAAACGTCGTGTAACCAATAAAGTTGTAACATAATCCATCATTACTTTTCCAAGCACCGATCAACACAGATAGTCCAACAAAGTCGATAGATATAACATCAAGTAAGTTAGGATTGCTCACATTAACTGACGCTGAAACAGCGACGTAGTCACCGTCGTCTAATCGATTCATTTGTTGTTGTGCAACTGAGCTTGTTAAGTTTAACTCATATCGATGATGAGATTTGTTATCATAAATAGTAAATCGGTTTTGGATGCGATCGATTTTACCGCGAAATGTTTCAGCGCTAGCATAAGCAGTTAAAAACATCGAAATAGACATGCCCAAAAACACAGCTAAAAATTTTGTTGTTTTAATCAGCATTAAAATAAATTTAAAACACGATAGCTTTTTTGCTCGTTTCATATCTGTGGTAACACCATAAGGTTTGTGAGATGTCATGCATTAAAGTTAAATTAAGAATGCGCAAGGCGTCTAAAGGCTTGGGTTGATCATTTTTTATAATTTTTTCACAATGTAGGAATATGGAGAATAATGTATGTTTGAAACAATGATTCAAGAAACGCATCTGGATTTTTTTGGACATGTGAACAATGCGAAATATTTAGAGTTATTCGAGCAAGCTCGCTGGGATGTTATCACTAAAAATGGCTATGGTTTTGATCAAATTATGAACCTAAAAAAAGGGCCAGTTATTCTTGAGGCGCATCTCAAGTATCTCAAAGAATTGAAGCATCGTCAGAAAGTACAGATTTCTGTAGAGCTTCTTGAGTATACTGGGAAGGTCGGTCGTTTGAAGCAGCAAATGTTTAATGAGAAAAATGAGATTGCGGCTGAGCTAGTCGTTGTTTTTGGTTTATTTGATTTGCAAACACGGCGATTGATTGAGGCCACGCCCGAATGGCGTAGAGCTTTGCAGGGTTAATTATTTATTAATTTATCCTTAGTCCATTTTGCTAGTTCACCCAGCTTCGGATCAGAGCATAAGCTTTCGACTTCGGATAGAAGTTCTGTAATTTGTCTATTTGCAATAACAATAAGAGCGTTACGTTTTAAACCAAAACCACCTGATCGCAAGTAAGGTGTTCCGATGAATCTTTTTTGAATTTTTTTATTTGAACTTGTAAGGATATCTTTAAAAAAATAAATCAATTCAGATTTTTCATGACTTGAAAGTTCACTTTGGGGGGCTGTGATAAGAGCTTTATTGATAAAAAGTGATTTAAGTTTTTTGTTATTCCACGGACAGACAGTTTGGCAAATATCACAACCAAAAAACCAATCGTTCATTTTCTCTCGTAATTCGAGCGGTGGTGTTTTTTTAGATTCTATAGTGAGAAAAGAAATGCATTTTTCTGCATTTAAGACTTTGTTTTTTTCAAGAGCTTGCGTTGGACAGCTTTCAATACACAAGTTGCATTTTCCGCAAAGATCTTCATGGAGAGGGTTTAAATTATTAATTTTAAGCGATGTGAGTATTTCAGCTAGGAAAAAAAAGCTGCCTTTTTGAGAATGAATAATGCATGTGTTTTTTCCGAACCATCCTAGTCCTGCTTTATATGCGAGATCCCGTTCGTGAATTGGGCCAGAGTCTACGTACGGTATGAAAATCTCTTCGGGATAGATTTGTTCTAAGGTTTTGATTGTTTCTGAGAGCTTATCTTTAAGCCAAAAATGATAATCCTTATTTTGCGCATAAAATGCTGTGCGTGCAGGAATTTTAATGGATAGAGCCTGTTGTTGAGGAAGATAAGATTGCGCAAAAGTAATTGCTGAATTTAATGAAGGGTTTAGTAATCTTGGCTGCTCTTTGAACTTTAAGTGTTTTTCTAAGTACTGCATTTCAGCCTGATATCCGTGACTGAGCCAATCTTTATAAAATTGTAAAGTGAGCGGATTTTCGAGCAGAGTTGCGCTGATGATGTCAAAGTTCAGATCAGTTCTTATTTTGATTAAAGTTTGACTTAAGAGATCTGGCTTTAACGTTTCAAGCGGGTCAAAGTGAATCATTTTTATTGTGGTATCGTTTAAAACCATGAATGATATTATATATGAATCAAGCGCAAGTTGAAGAGTTAATTTTAAATCGGTTGTTGATAAATACGCATAAATACGCAATTTTAGACGTTCAGCGTAAGTTGCAAATCGGTGGCTATTTATGTTGGGTGTCGGGTGGGGCGGTTCGTGATGCTTATTTAAATCGAAAGTTTCATGATATTGACCTGACAACTAATGCTGATGAGTCCTTTATTCTCGAGCAGTTTCCCAATGCGGTTTTAACAGGACGACAGTTTGGCGTGTATAAAATTCCATATGCAAATTCTGAAGGAATTATAGTTATAGATTTGACGGTTTTTCGAGAGGAGGATTCTTATGAAGATGGTCGAAGACCAAGTCAGATAATCAAATCGACACCGCAAAAAGATGCAGCTCGTAGAGATTTTACGATTAACGCTCTTTTTTATGATTTAAATAATAATCAGACGATTGATTATGTGGGCGGCTTGGATGATTTGAATCGAAAAGTTCTTAAATGTGTTGGGCATGCTCGAGATCGATTTTTAGAGGATCATTTGCGCATATTACGACTTGTTAGATTTAAGGCGCAGTTGGGCTTTTCAATTGAATCTGAAACTTTAGCAGCAGCATTAAACACTGCACATTTACTTGTTAAGATTAGTGCTGAAAGAAAAACCGAAGAATTAAAAAGAATATTTGAAAGCCGCCCGGAAGAATCTTTTTGGAAGGATATGCCTGTTAAAACCATTGTTTCAAACTTGCAGTTGCCCGTGCGTTGTTTGAATAGTAACACTTTCAATCAAATTGACGCTTATGAATTGTGGGTTGCGTCTTATTTCAAAAAACAAATACGTCAAGATTTGATATTTGTTTTGTATTACGATTATATTGGTGGTTTTAATTCTTTTACTGAATCAGAATCTTTTTTTCTTTCGCAAATTCGACTGACAAAAGCACAAAATGGTTTTTTGCGTAAGCTTTGGAAAGTTCGTGAGATTGTTTCAAATACAATTCGGAGTGCAGTTGATATGGTTCTTGATGTTGAGAGCGAGATTAAAAAAGGTCATTTTGAATCCGATTTAATCTATTATTATCTCAGTTATTTGGGGTTAATTGATAGTCAAATTTTCGAAAAATTTAAAAATTTATGGTCTGAAAAAAGACCTGTTCTTGTTGAAACATCTGATATTTTACAACATGGAATAAGTGGTGTTGATGTGCAGATTTATATCAATAAAGCGCGACGATTGCAGTATGAACAAAATATTTGTGATCGAAAGGTTTTAGTAGATTTGTTGTTTGGAGAGAACTAACTTTGGACGCTGTTAGGCAACAAACGTCCAAAGCGATTATTCGTAGGCAACGAATTCGAAAAAACATTCCAAGCTATTAATGGCAAATGGAATGACGAGACTTTGATGGTTTTTAATTTGCCCCGGTGCATCTTTGCTAAAGTAAGCTTTAGGGGTGCCCATACCGAACGAAAAGCCACCACTGTTAGCTTTGGTTTTAATGAGTCCAAAGATCATATTACTAATTTCACCGACACCGTCTAAGACTTCCGGAGATTCGGGATCGACTTTATCTCCAAGCATATTTTCAAGCATTGCGGCAATTGGCTTAGGATCGAAATGCATTCTAGCTTGCAGAGGTTGGTCAGCTTGTTTGAAATCTAGTATCACAGTTACTTTAGCCGGCGAAACCCAGTTTTGCGCAAAAAAATGTGGTTTGAACACAGAATTAAAGTTTCCCAATTGGGAAACAGTATCTTTAATCCCAGAAGATATGTGCTCAACCACCAGCTTTTCGAGCGCTGGATGAGTGAGAGTTGAGAGTTTTACAGCAGTAGACATTAGGCCGCCTTAGAGCCATTGTGTTTCTGATAAACTCTTGTTAATTTCTCCTTTAGAGTTGCAGCATTGAAAGGTTTAACAACATATTCAGATACGCCAGATTTAGCAGCCTCGATGATTTGATCTTTTTCACTTTCAGCTGTGACCAACATAAACGGCATATCTTTCAAAGATGGATCTGCTTTGCAGGTTTTAAGTAATTCAAGACCGCTCATGTTCGGCATATTCCAGTCAGACACGATACATTGAAATGGTTGATTAACAGACTTAGCTTGTTGGATAGCCTCTAATGCCAATTTGCCATCTGCAGCTTCGTGGATATCTGAATAACCAAGTTCCATAAGAACTTTTTTAACCACTTTGCGCATTGTTGCAAAATCATCGACGACCAGAAACTTTGTATTTGGACTAAACATCGTTGAACTCCTTCGGTGCCTAACCGGTTATAAACATAAAAGCACATTTATTTTCCTAATATCGGATTGCATTTTACAGATTTTGAGCAAAATCGGTCTAGTTTTTAAAAAAAATAAGACTAAAGGTATTGCGTTCTTCTAAAAGTCTTGTCAGACTTAAATTCAGGTTGTTGTTGTTCAGATTGAGACAACTGTCGAGATAAGGAAATCGAAACAGTTGAATCAAGTTGAGACAAAGTCCTAGGAATTAACCTAAAACCTGTGAAATTGGATCAAAGTAAGAGTTGGTCTAAGCGAATGGGTAAGTTAGCTTGACCTATGACTAAGCAAAAACTTAGTAGCTATGTAAACAAAAACAATTAAGCAGGAGGAGCAAGGATGCTCAGAGATATCTTAATTCAAAAAGGTCTATCAAATCGTGAATCAGAAGTCGCGGAACTCGTTTCTAAGGGGCTTTCTAACAAAGAAGTTGCTAATCAACTTTTTGTTACTGAGAAAACTGTTAAGTTTCACTTAACTAACATTTATAAAAAAATGAATGTTAAATCTCGTGCTCAGTTAATCGTATGGTGTCTTCCACACCTTGGATTTGTTGAAAATGAAGTTAAAGCTGAAGCGATTCAACCTGCTGGTGCAACTGCTTTTAACACGCAACAAACTCAAACTATTCCTGCTGGAAACGCAACAATCACTTTGCCTGGTGGCGGTTTAGGTCGCACAGGTAATTCTGATCTAGGCGTTTAATATAATCTTATGTCTGAGTCATCACATCTTGAGAAAAAAACGGTATCTCGTTCTCAAGTTGTAATGACTCAGCTTGTTTTGCCTTCTCATACTAATTCTTTAGATACTATATTTGGTGGCACGATCATGTCTTGGATCGATATAGCTGCTGCCATCGTCGCACAAAGACATTCCGGTCGTGAAGTTGTCACTGCATCAATTGATAAATTAGATTTTATTGCACCAGTCAAAAAAGGCTGGGTCGTCAATTTAAAAGCTTCGATTAATTTTATATCGAAATCATCAATGGAAATCGGCGTTCGTGTGGATGCGGAAAATCCTAAAACTGCAGAAAAATTTCACACAGCTTCGGCTTATCTAACATTTGTTGCTCTGGGGTCAAATGGAAAACCTACAGAAGTTCCAGGCTTAATTCTTGAAACTGACGAAGAAAAACGTCGCTTTGAGAATGCTCGTTTACGGCGTGAACAACGTCTTCAACAAAGAAATAAATAAACAAACAAACAAATAAATTAAGTTTACGTTTTTGTGCAGAGGCCGCTTATCACTCTAAGCAAAAACAAATCAATTTTGTGAAGATTTTTTTCTGTATCTGGATCATTTGAATCTGGATTTACGATATTAAATGATTGATTGTGTTGGGCTTGTTGGCAAGAGGCCGTGCTAGCTTTGCCTTGAGCTATGATTTCGAGAGGTTTTAAGGCTTCAATATCGAAAGCAATTTGATTTCCTTGTTCGGTTAATGTTTCGTCACCTTCAATCTTTTCAAAAGCAGTTTGCTGACTTTTAAGTTGTTCATAAAGTTTGTCAAATTGTTCTATGAAAGCTTGTTTATTGGTGATCGAAAGTTCGAGAATATTTTGGTATATTTTTTTAAATTTTTTGTACTCTTTGTCGAGATTTGAATAATCAACTTCAGCATGTGCTGTAGATCCAGTCATTAAAAATAAAATAAATAGAGTCTTAACTAATTGTCTATGCATGCGCTTGATCCTAATTGTTTAAAATTGATTGTAGAGTTTGCTGGAAATAAATCGATCAATTGATCTTGTTTGTTTTTGATTCTTTGAATATAGAGTGTTAAATCGTGACCTTCTGATGTTTTCAGAGGTTTAGAAATTTGCTCGACAAATTTTTCAGGCTTTAGTTTTGTTAATCGATGAGCAGCAGCCCGTGCACTTCGAGGGCCACCAGCACCGTAGGCATTAAGAGTAATAAGTTCTTTTATACTTCTTATGTTTTTGTCGTTTTCGTGTTTGTTGATATATTGGCGCATAATGGGTTCTAGATCTTTTGTCCAAAGAGTGTTCATACCGATCAGTGTGTAAAGTATGTTTCGTTCAAAGCCTTCGCCATATGATATAAAGTTACATTTTTGATTGAAGCTTGGCTGTTGATTCAGATCTTTTTCTGCAATATTTTTAATTCCCTCGCACTGAGGGCTGGAACTTGTTGCAATTTTTTTGAGTGTTTCAAGTCCTCGGCCCTTTTGGTGAATGTCTCGAACAAAAATTGATGTTAATTGTCCTAAGCCTGTTCCTGCAGCCGAACTATAATTTGGTTTGAAGCCTGTTTCATTGGTGTACATTTCATAGAGGCTATTGATCGAAATAGGAAATTTTGTTTCATTTTTTACACATTTTAAAATTTCAGTGATGGCAGCACTCTGGTACTTAATCATTTCCTCTGTCATGCATTCATTTTGTGGAGGTTTTTTTCTTTTTTCTGAAGGGCATTGGACATAGGTTGAGTTGGCCTTAATTTTGTTGGCTGTTGCTATACATTCAGATTTGATTTGTAAACTTGTTGGTTTTGAGAGTGATGCTGACATCGAGGCTGCTAATTCGTTTAAAGATTTAGAATTTTGAGTACTGGTCGAACAATTTAAGCAATCGCTGAGAGTTGAAGACTCTTGAGTTGGTTTTTGAGTGATTTCGTATTTTTGCAGTATTTGGCTTACGATTTTACTTTTTTTTGCATCATTAAATTGATCTGCGAGCGCGATTGATTTAATTGATCCACTCATGCATTTTGGCGCGACATTTGCCGATGAGGTGCTTGCGATCAGAAAGCTGACTGATCCCAGGGATATAAATATGATTGTGCTGAGTTTTGTCATATAGTTTCAGGTTACCTGATTTGCTTTAAATAATCTTCAAAAACTAGAAACTACCAAAAGCACACCTGACGATAGTCTTGCTATTTGCAGGCGTTAAAATTAAGAGTGAAAGTGTCGATGTCTTGAGATGATGTTACAGTCTTTTGTTCGATTATTTGGCTTGTGGCTTTGGATATAAGATTGATCTGGTGCGATCCAATAAATGATTTAGTTTTTATTTTATAAGTTCCATTTTGATCTAAATCATAAACGCCAGTCGTGCGATTATTGAATTTAACTTCGATTTGTAGTTTTCCAAAATCAAAAATGGGATTTGAATCGCATTTAATAAACCCAGATATGGCTAACATTTGGCTTGTATTTATTGTTGAACTATTTAAGTAAGGTACGACTGCGGGTGGTTGTCCTGATATCAAAGTGCCAGCAAGTGCGGCGGTATCTTGTAATCCTGCATTTAATTTCTCTGTTTTGGTTTGTGTAGAGCAGCTATTTGTGAAAATAAGTACTATTACAATATTGAGTAACTTTAACTTCATGCTATAAACCACCTATTTGACTAAAAAATCACGCCATTTGTTAATAAGTTGTGGGGTCATCAGGGCATAACAAACAGTGCCTTCTGTGGCAGTCTCTTTGCGTGTGATTTTGGCTTCTCGGGACAAATCATAAATTTTAAATTCATGAGAATGCGAAAAATAAAGTTCAACTTCAGTTTGCATTTCGTTGATTGCGTCAGCCATAGTTTTTTTGAGCTGTTCAAAACCTTGTCCGGTTAACGCGCTTATAAATACTCGGGGAAAATGCTTTACTCGAAATTGGCGATCAACAGGTGCGATATCCACTTTATTGAAAACGTGTATAATCTTTTTTTGATCCCACTTAAATTCTTTTATAAGGTTATCTACAACTTCAATTTGGCGTTCCATGTTGGGTGATGCTAAATCGACCACATGAAGCAAGATGTCGGCTTCGGCAGATTCTTCAAGCGTAGCTTTGAAGGCTTCGATAAGTTGTGGAGGTAGTTTGCGAATAAAACCAACTGTGTCGGTTACAACTGCCGGAGGTCCTTCATCGAGGAAAACTTTTCTGGTTGTGGGGTCGAGTGTCGCAAACACCATGTTTTTAGCTAAAACTTGAGCGCCTGTTAAACGATTGAGCAAAGAACTTTTTCCTGAATTAGTATAGCCAATTAAGGCAAAGCTAGGAACTTCATTGCGGCGTCTAGATTGTCTGTGTTGAGAGCGGTGCTGAGAGACTTCTTCTAACTTTTTTTTGATAAGGGCGACTTTCTCTTTGGCACGTCTTCGGTCGTTTTCAAGAGCTGTTTCGCCAGGGCCTCTGGTTCCGATGCCGCCACCTAAACGTGAGAGTGAATCATTCCAAGCTCCAATCATACGAGGCATTTGGTCTAGTAACTGGGCCAATTCGACTTGTAGTTTACCTTCGTAAGTTCTGGCTCTTTGGGCAAAAATATCTAAAATGAGTTGCGATCGATCGATAATACGAGCATTAATTTCTTGCTGTAAATTTCTCGATTGAATTCCCGATAGTTGATGGTCAACAACGACAATTTGTGCTCCAGCATCGACGACCATTTCTTTAATTTCGGCTACTTTTCCAGAGCCAATGAGAGTGCTCGGATTCCATTGAGGTAAAACCTGAACTGTTGAACCTACAACTTCACCGCCAGCAGCCGAAACAAGCTCTTCAAGTTCACATAAGTTTTCTTTAATTTCAGATATGGGTTCGGTTTTAAGTCCTACACCCACAACAATCACTTTGTCTTTATCTCGAATTCGCAGTTCGTTCAAATCTATGACCTCGACTTAATTTTAATGTTTAAGGGTTCTGCGGTCAGCTATTATTTGTGCTTCTAAAGCAGTTAATACTACTGAGCTAAAGATGCTATCTTCAGTCGTTGTTCTTTGTAAGACATTGGCGGCTCTGCGAACTCCAAGTAGGAAAGGTCCAATAACTTCCACTTTCCCGAGTTGTTGAATAAGTTTATAGGAAATGTTGGCGCTCTCGAGATTTGGAAACACTAAAATATTTGCTTCGCCACCAAGTTGCGAGAAAGGAAAAATACGATGCTGAATTTCATTACTAACAGCCGTGTCAGCTTGCATATCACCTTCGACAATTAAATCTGGTCTTAGTTTTTTGACAATTTCAGCAGCTTTTTTCATTTTAGCAGGAGTTCCGTCTGCTCCACTAAAATTAGAGTAGCTGAGCATGGCTATTCTTGGTTTTTGTCCAAAGTGTTCGGCGACAAATGCAGTTTGAATGGCCATACTTGCACATTGTTCTGCGGTTGGGTTTGGATTCACTGTCGTATCAGTTAGAAAAATAAGTTTATTGTCTGTAATAATCATATTTAAACCAGCTGGCACATGGTCTTTTGCAAGTCCGATTGTGTGTAAAATAGGTTTTACAGAGTCGGCATAATTGGTATTTGCTCCATTCACCAAACCATCAGCGTCACCCTGGTCGACCATCATTGAGGCGAAATAGTTGCAATCAAGCATTAATCTTTCTGCTTCGCGAAAGTTAACGCCTTTACGTTGTCTTCGGCGGTAAAGTTCTTCGGCGTAGTTATGAAAATTAGCACTAGTTGCGGGATTGATAATTTCCACACCTGTTAAATCAATATCCAATTTTTTTGCTTTATCCTGTATGTGTTCTGGTATTCCTAAAATGATAGGCTGACAAATGCGCTCTTCCATTAAGGTGCGAATAGATTTTAAGACTTTCGAGCTTGTACCTTCCGGAAATACAATTTTAGGTAGTCGTCCTTGACGTTCAGCATTTTCATGCACTTGATGAATAGCAGATCTAATAAAAACTTTTTGTGGACCTTGAATGGATTCAAGTCGGTCGTGGTATTTGTTCCAATCTGTAATTTGAATTTGAGCAACACCTGTATCCATAGCAGCTTTGGCAACTGCAGGGGCAACTTTAAGGAGTACGCGCGTATCAAATGGTTTAGGAATTAAATATTCGCGACCGAATTTAAATTTTTGTCCACCGTAGCTCGCAGAAACAGCATCGGGAACTTCTTCGCGTGCAAGTTTTGCTAAGGCATGACAAGCGGCTAATTTCATTTCCTCGTTAATTTGCGTTGAGCGCGTATCTAAAGCTCCGCGAAAAATTGATGGAAATCCTAAAACGTTATTAACTTGATTAGGATAATCAGAGCGCCCCGTGGCGATGATAGCATCAGTGCGAGCTTCACGAGCGGCTTGTGGTGTGATTTCAGGGTCCGGATTTGCCATAGCAAAAATAATCGGATCTTTAGCCATGCTTTTAACCATATCAGCAGTGACGGCTCCCGCTGCTGATAAACCAACGAATACATCAGCACCATTTAAGGCTTCAGTTAACGTTCTTTTAGAGGTGTTGTTTGCAAATTCTTCTTTGTATTTATTCATACCGCTTGGGCGGCCTTTGTAGATAACTCCTGAAGTATCACACATGATAATATTTTCTTTTTTAACGCCAAGACTTACAAATATTTTAGTGCAAGCAATAGCTGATGCACCTGCGCCATTAACTACTAATTTAATTTCTGAAAGTTTTTTGCCAACGATGTGGCAAGCGTTGAGTAAAGCTGCGCCACTGACAATTGCAGTTCCGTGTTGATCATCATGGAATACGGGAATATTCATCTCTTTTTTTAAGGTTTCTTCGATTTCAAAACATTCAGGAGCTTTGATATCTTCGAGATTAATTCCACCGAATGTGGGTTCGAGGGTTTTAACTGCGTTAATAAATTCTTGAGCCGATGATGATTTAACTTCGATATCAAAAACATCAATACCAGCAAAATTTTTAAATAAAATACCTTTACCTTCCATAACAGGTTTTGAGGCGAGTGGACCAATATTCCCTAAACCTAAAACCGCAGTTCCATCGGAAATGACAGCAACGAGGTTGCCTTTAGTTGTGTAATCAAAAACAGCTTCAGGTGATTTTGCAATTTTCATACATGGCACGGCAACACCTGGTGAGTAGGCGAGAGCTAATGCTTTTTCTGTGTTGCATGGTTTGCTTGAAATAACTTCGATTTTCCCAGGTCTTCCCATTTGGTGAAAATCAAGAGCTTGTTTTTCGAAGTGACTTTTATCATTTGTTTGTTGTGCAACAGTTTTTGTTGAATTTTTATCGCTGGAATTTTTAGATGTATCAAGTTTACTCAAAGTGGAACTCCTTGTTGATTAACAAAATGCATGTGATGATGTTAGTTCATCAATTTACTTTAGCGACTTGTGTGCTTTAATCAAGACATAAGTCTAGAGTATTTATTCTAAATCATTGTTGCTAAATTCCCGATAAAAAACCACTACTAAATACTAATTAACAGATGTGCGTCATTTGCCTAAACGCAAAATCAGGATTAATCTATTAGGGTCTATTATAACAGAAAGGTTCTTATGAGTTCTCATGCGAAATCACCACGCGATGTTGTCATCGTTGAAGGAGTACGTACCCCATTTGCAAAAGCTGGTACGAAATTAAAAACAGTTCATGCGGCTAAATTAGGTCAGGTTGCAATGAAGGAATTAATTGCTAAAACTAATTTAAATGTCGATTTGGTTGATGAAGTGATTATGGGCAATACGGGGTCTCCGTCTGATGCCGTGAATATTGCACGTGTTATTGCGCTCAATTCGGGTATTCCGCAAAAAACATCTGCGGCCACAGTTCATCGTAACTGCGCTTCTGCTATGGAAAGTATTTCCTTAGGTTTTGATAAAATTAAATCAGGTATCATCGATACGGCTATTGTTGGTGGTACTGAAAGTATGTCGCAAATGCCATTGATTATGCCTCCGGCGATCACATCAATTATCGAAAAATTAGGCTCAGCTAAAACTGGCGGACAAAGACTTTCGGCTTTATGGAATTGGTTTAAAGCTGATTTGTCACAAATCAAAGAAATGGTGACAACTGCACCAATGGCCAAAACGAAATACAAACCGATTATTGCTATTGTTGATGGCCTGACTGATCCTTTTGTCGGAATTAATATGATGGGTACTGCAGAAATTCTTGCTAAAGATTGGGCTTTGACGCGCGAACAACAAGATCGTTTTGCTTTAAATTCACATCTTAAAGCAGCAGGTGCAAAAGCTAAACTTGCAGAAGAAATGACGCCTGTTTATCTTGAGCCAGATTTTAAAGAAGTCGTAACTGAAGACATCGGTCCACGTGCTGAACAAACGATGGAAGCTTTAGCTAAGTTAAAACCAATGGTTGATAAAGTAACAGGTACAATTACGGCTGGTAACGCTTGTCCGATCACTGATGGAGCTGCTTCATTGCTAATTATGTCGCGTGAAAAAGCTGAATCTCTTGGTTATAAGCCGCTTGCAAGAATTCGCGGCTATGGCTTTGCTGGGTGCGAACCTGAAAGAATGGGATTAGGACCTGTCTATTCAACACCCCTTGCTTTAAAACGTGCTGGTTTGACAATGAAAGACATGGGACGCGTTGAGTTAAACGAGGCTTTCGCAGCACAAGTGATGTCGTGTCAGCGAGCATTTGATTCTGATAAATTCGCCCAAGAAAAATTAGGCTTGTCTTCTAAAGTTGGTGAAGTTCGTGATGAAATTTTAAATGTGAATGGTGGAGCGATTGCACTGGGGCACCCAGTTGGAACAACGGGCACTCGCTTGGTTTTAACATTGATGAAAGAAATGCGTCGTTCGCAAGTTCAATTTGGTCTAGCAACATTGTGTATTGGTGGTGGTCAAGGCGGATCTATGATCATCGAGAATGAAGGGTAATCGTCATGTCTGCAATTCAACTTACAGTTCAAAATAATATCGCAACTTTAACTTTTGATTTACCGGGCGAAAAAGTAAATAAACTTTCGTCTCCGGTCATGATGGAATTAAAAAATCATCTCGAAAAATTAAAATCATCAACATATGATTTTGTCGTTTTCAAGTCAGCAAAACCTAAAATTTTTATTGCAGGTGCTGATATCGAAGAAATTCGTCAACTAAAAACACCAGAGTCAGTTCGTGAAGCTGTCAGTGGTGGCCAAAGCATTATTAATATGATTGAGGATTTGCCAATGCCAACGATGGCACTTATTAATGGCGCATGCGCCGGCGGTGGTTGTGAATTAGTTTTGAGCTGCGATTATCGTATTGCATCGGATGATTCAGCAACACGTATTGGTTTGCCAGAAACACAACTCGGAATTTTGCCTGGATTCGGAGGTTGTATAAGGTTACCGCGTGTTGTTGGATTGCAAGCTGCTTTAGATGTGATTTTAGCGGGTAAATTGTTAAATGCTAAAAAAGCTTTAAAAATTGGCTTAGTTGATTACGTTGTCCATCCAAATTTGCTAGAATCATTTGCTGAAAAAGAAATCGTTAAAATTATTAAAGACGGTAAACACAAACGTCGTAAAACTTTTAAAGCCAAAGGTTTTGTCAATGTGTTACTCGAAGGTGTATTTAAAGGTGTTGTTTTCTCACAAGCCAAAAAAGCGACTTTAAAATTAACTAAAGGTCATTACCCTGCGCCAATCGAAGCTTTAGAAGTTATTCGTCAAACCTATGGGGCATCAAATCGTGAAGCTTCTTTAGAGGTTGAACGCGAACATTTTATTAAATGTGCTTTAACGGATGTTTCTAAAAGTTTAATTCATGTTTTTTATCTTACAGAGATGGTTAAAAAATCTTCTGGGGTTGCGGATAAAAACGTTAAAGCGCGTGCAATTAAAAGTTTAGGCGTACTAGGTGCTGGAACAATGGGTGGTGGTATTGCTTACGTTGCCGCTGATAAAGGTATTCAAGTTCGTGTTAAAGATATTTCTCATGAAGCTAATACTAAAGCTTTAAAACATGCCTATGATTTATGGAAAAAACTTGTTAAGAAAAAAGTTATTGATTCTTATCAATTTATGCAAAAGACATCTCTTGTTTCAACGGGACTTGATTTTGCGGGATTTAAAAATTTAGATATCACTGTTGAAGCTATTGTCGAAGACATGGGAATTAAGCAAAAAGTCATTGGTCAAACAGCTGAGCAAATGCGTTCAGATGCGATCATCGTGACAAACACATCATCTTTGTCTGTGACAGAAATGTCTAAAGGTCATCCGCGTCCAGAGTTTTTTGCAGGTATGCATTTTTTCTCTCCAGTGCATAAAATGCCGCTTGTGGAAGTTATTCGTGGCGAGAAATCGTCTGATGAAACAATTGCAACAGTTTTTGAGTTATCAAAAAAAATGGGTAAAATGCCAGTTGTTGTTAAAGATGGACCTGGCTTTTTAGTGAATCGATTATTGTTGCCATACATGGCTGAAGCCGCATTTTTATTAGCTGAGGGGATGGATATTCAAACGGTTGATAAAGCTTATGTTTATGAGTTCGGAATGCCTATGGGACCATTTGAATTAATGGACAGTGTTGGTTTAGATGTTTGCGTGAAAGTTTTAAAAATCTTTAAAAAAGCTTATCCAGATCGTGTTGAAATTGCGCCAATTATGGAAAAACTTGAAGCTAATAAAAAACGTTTAGGTCAAAAAACGAGCCTAGGTTTTTATGTTTATGATGAGGGCGGTCGTAAAACGCAAGTTGATGAATCTATTTACACTGAGTTGGGCTTAGGTGCTCGTACAAATCCGTATACAACACAAGAGTGTATTGAACGCGGTGTGTTTGCTATGGTTAATGAGTGTTGTTTAGCATTAGATCAAGATCGCATTGTAGAAACGCCACACGAAGTTGATTTGGCGATGATTATGGGAACTGGATTTCCTCCATTTCGTGGTGGGTTGTTAAAGTATGCTGACAGTGTTGGTTGTAAGTATATTGAAGAAAAATTGACTCAATATGCGTCAACAAGAAATGCTACTCATCGTTTGAGTCCGAGCAGCAAATTAAAACAACGTGCTCAGTCCGGTCAATTGTTTTACACTTAAAATCTTTCAATTTTCATGACTTTATAAATTCATGAAAATTCGATGTTTAAAGCCTATCGTTATCGATAGGCTTTTTTTATTTAAAGCTATATCTTAGATAAAGAAGTAAACTGCCAGCAAGCGGTTTTAAATATGAATGATTCAGGCCTTTTACGGTCGTCACATCATTGTAAAAGCTGAGGCCATATTTCCAGCTTTCGCCAGCATAACCTAAGCCAACCTTTAAATTGTAGCTTATTGTCGCATAGCTTGAATGTAAAGTTTTGTCAGTAAGCTTGTAGTCATACAAACCTAATGTGCCAATGACATCTAACAATGTTCCAATAAAGTAGTGTGAATCAGATACCCAATATTTTCCTGCACCTAATCCTAAGTTGAGACTTATAGTTCTGAGCTCTCTTAGTTTATCCATATCTTCATTGCGACCAAGTAAACTTGTTGGAACAATCGTCTGATCTGAATCAAGACGGTATTGTTGTATACCTCCAACAACGAAATATTGGCCAGATGTTTCTTTTACGTTGTCTGATTGATTCATTAATCCCGAAAGTGAGAAGTCGGATTTTGTTAAAGAGTAGCGACCCATAATTCCATGATGAGCAAAATTTAAATCAGGGAGCAAAAAAAATGACCCATTATTTTGACCTAGCTGGTTAGAATTTTTTATGAAAAAACCAGAGTATTTTTGATAGTAGAGATCTATTCCCCAAATTGTGTTGTGGTAGTTTAACTGCACGTCTATGAACTGACTATGACCTTTTTGCGTGTTGAGTTCTTTGGCGCTGTTGCGCAATGATATGGCGGCCCCAAATCCATCGTAATTAAGCCCAACTTTACTAAGTCCTGGGATGTTCGGCTCGTATTCAATTGTATTGGTGTTTTGTCCGAGTTCATTTAAAGTAAATGTAAACATGTCGTTTCCAAAACCAATGATTGGGGATATTTCTGTTGCTTCGGTCTTAGAGATTAAGCAAAATATAGTTATGAGCACTAATTTTGATCGTAAAAAACTTTTCATATTATTTGTTATTTTAGTCGTCGTTGTCGCTATTGATCAATGGACTAAGGTTTTAGCAATTGAATATTTCAAAGGTAAGGCCGCGTTGATATATCTTGGTGGATTATTTCAGTTTGTTTATGCGGAAAACCCGGGTGCTTTTCTCGGTATGGGTGGTGATTTGTCGAGATCTTTGCGTTTTGTTATTTTCGGATTGTTTGTTGCTGTTGGTTTGCTCGTTATGCTTTGGTCAATTATTAAAAACCATATGCCAACTAAAGATGTTTTGGCCTATTCGTTTATTTTAGGTGGTGGTATTGGTAATGTTATCGATCGATTAACTCACGACAATGGGCACGTCGTTGATTTTATGTTCATGGATTTTGGTTTTGCAAGAACGGGTGTATTTAACGTAGCTGACATGGCTATTGTATTGGGTTTTGTTTTAGCAATTTGGCCTGATCGTTTAGTAAAATCTAATCAGCAAATCATTAAAGAAAATTAAGAGGATTTTTTTACAACCTCAACTAGACTTGCTTCTAGTTTTTGTGTCAGTTCGTTGATGTCATAGGGTTTGTTGATAAAAGCATTGGCTCCGAGTTGATAGACTTCACTTTCTTTAATATCGGCAAAGCCTGTTACTAGAAAAATCACTGGTATTTCAGGGCTTTTTTCTCTCATGTTTTTGAGAAGCTGTACCCCATCGACTTTGGGCATTCTGATGTCGGAAATAATAGCATCGATTTTTTGAGTTTGGCATACTTTAAGCCCGACTTCGCCATTTTCAGCTTCAAACACGTTATAACCTATGTCTTGCAATACATAAACTAAGATTTCTCTTAAATCGGGTTCGTCTTCTACGACTAGCACATTTGTTTTTTTATAATCTATAATATTGCTCATACAGCCTCATTTAAATTAGAACTCAATTTTCGTGGAAATGTCAGCACAAAAGTCGTTCTTGGACAATTTTTTTTCAACTCAAGTGATCCTTGATGGCTTTTCATAATTCCGGTTGAAATACTTAAGCCTAAGCCAGTCCCTTCGCCGACTGGTTTAGTCGTAAAGAATGGTTGAAATATTTTATTTTTGATTTCCTCAGCTATAAGTGGACCAGTATTGCTGACTTCGATTGTAATCAATTCTTCAGACCGCGTTGTTAAAATTTCGATAATTCTTTCGCCGTTGTGTTGACTGAGAACTGCTGTCGCATTACTCAATAAATTTAGTAGAACTTGAGAGATCTCCGCAGGTCGGCAGAATATAGCACTATCCGGATAAGGGTGATTTACTTTGATATCGATTTGATTTTTTTTTCAGAGATTCAGAACAAAGACTTAATGTGTCTTGTAGAATTTCTGAGATATGAGTTAGTTGTAATTCATCTTGACTAGCTTCGCGAGAGAAATTTCGCAGTCCTTTAATAATTTTCGCTATTCGATCAACAGTTGTATTAATTTTTTCAAGAGATTTGAAGACGAAAGGATCATCAAAATTCTTCTTTTTTAGTAAGTTAGAAATAGCTGTGCTTGTTGCATTGATTGTCCCTAAAGGATTATTAATTTCGTGAGCTATACCACTAGCCATCTCACCGAGAGCCGTCATTTTAGCAGAATAATTAAGCTTATGCTGCTGTTCTATAATTTGCGCTTCAGCTTTTTTATGAAGAGTGATATTTTCTGTCAGTAAAATTGAAAAACTGTTGTGATCATTATTTGCAATTTTAGTTAGACTGACTTTGGCCCAAATTTGCTCTGATTTGAGATTGATGAATTGAACTTCGCACTGTGTTTTTGTTTGCAGTCTTAAATCATTGTACACTTGATGATTTTCTTTAAATATGAGATTAACACTTGTTTTTTTATGAGATTGATTTTTTTGCGGATCATATCCGATTAATTGGTTAAAGTATTCATTTGCTTTTAGAATATCGCCATTTGTATGAATAAGAGCAATACCGATTCCAGAGTTTTCGAATACGGATCTGAAGACTTTTTCACTCTCCTCAATAGTTTCCAATAACTTATGTTTATTTGAAATACTTATGTATGAAATCCCTAAACAAGTCGCTAGTCCTAGTTGAAATAAGTATGCTGGTAAATATTCGTAGCCTGATTTTATAAATAAAGAAAGAAATAATACATAGGCCGAGTACAATAGAAAGTACTTAGGTTTTTCAAACAGTAAACTCACTGTAAAAGTGATGAAGTATGCTGTTAAAGCGTATTGAACCGATAGTTGATTGCGTGCGACAACCATGAAAAAGTGAGTTGTCATGACCCAACGACCTGTTTGAAGAATGAGGAGTTGTCTTTCTGGCGATAGTTTGTTTTTAAATGTAAATGTAATAAAAATCGTCACAAAAAAATAAGCTGATACTATAAGCCTTTCTAAATAAGAATCATCTACGCCGTGAAATACTAAGTTGTGAATTATAGTCCAACCAGGATAAACAACCGTTGCAATCATTAAAAGAATTTTTATATGTTTGATTTTAAGAAGTATTTTGGTCTGTGACTGCATATAGATATGATTCGGTTTATACGATGTTTTTCTAGAGCAGAGTTGTGCGATAAATGTCTAAAATTTTTGCGGTAAAAATGTGAATGACTAACGTTTTGACGCATGACGAACATTTAACTGCATGTCTCTAAATGGTACTGATTTTAAATAGATAAAATTGATATATGAGAGTGAGTGAAATTTTGATCAAATTTTATTGGCCTCGCACTTGCGATAACTGTTTGTATGGAGGCTTTTATGAAAAAAGTCATACTGACTGCAATCATCGGTTTTATTTTGAGTGGATGTAATCCAGGTAGTTCGAATTCGAATAGATCTGCTGTGACTCGAAATGGGATGCCAGTCTCGAATAATCAAAATCAAACTGGAGTCATTACGACAACATGTCAACAGGGGCAAAGTACTTTTGGTACAATCTATGAACAATCTTATTCTGTACAAAGCCAGCAGTATATTCAATATAACTCATCATTTGAAGATCGCGTAAAAGGCCTACTTTCTGTTTTAATCAACCCAGGCGAAGTTGGATCAATAAGCGGTTACGATAGCGATACGACAGGTGTCCGCTTTCAAGGTACTATTAAAGTCGATGCGAGTGGTAATGTTGTGCCAGCTCAGACAAAACTTTATATTAAAGTTTATGATAGTTACGTTCTTAATGGGGCTCTTGATTCTAATGGTCAAAAGTATTCTCCTATTCCGATTTCTTTTGATGGTAAAGCGGGTCAAAATGTAACTGGACAAATTAATTTACAAACAGGTGTCGGTTCTATCGTGTTTAGTGATCAGTACGGGAGCATTCGATTTGATGGTCAGTATGACAACTCTGGTTTGTTTCGTGGGACAGTTTCTTATTCGAATACGGTCACAGTTGTTCAAGGACAAGCGCCGTCATCTGGTGTTTTAGGGCAATTTTATATTGCCAGATGTGCCTTTATTCAATAGCCTATTGGTCCATGCTGGGTGGACACAGTTCTTTTTATCATTTTGATTCTACAGCTCTATCTGTTGTTGCAGGTGGAGCTTCGACGTTAGATCAAGCCAAATTACACATTTATAATCTTGAAGATGCAGATTCTTTCGTTAAAAGCTATGGTTTTAATTATTCAAACGACGAAGATCAAAAAAAACTTTGGTATTTTCATCGACGAGCACTTGTTTTAATCACAGAAAAATTAAAATTTAACATCGATGAAATACCATTACCGATACGTCAGCCAGAGGAACTTAAAGATTTGCGGCTGCTTTTAATTTGGGCTTCAAATCATGAGAATTCGCACGTTCAAAGATGGTCATGTGCAGTATTAAGATGCATTCATGTTTTTATACACGCTGAAACGGATTTATTTTCACATTTTGCCGAAGAGATACAGAAACAAATATTAACACCTTTTGAAAATGCAATTGTCCATGAAGATAAGCTTTTTCTACGTTCTTTTGTGAAAGATGGCCCGCATCAAGTTGAATTGTTTAAATTTCAAACTAAGCCATTTAAAACTTCAAGTTCAACAGTTATTAAGTTGCTGGCTAAGCCGGATGCTTTAGCTATGAAAGTTTTCGATAAATTGGGCGTTCGCTTTGTCACACCAACAATTTTTGATTCATTCCAGGTTATTCGTTTTTTAGTTGAATCGAATTTGATCAGCTTTCCGCATATTATGCCGGACCAGTCGTCAAATAATATGTATCCTGTCGATGAGTTTTTGAAAGTCTGTAATCGTTTAGAAAAAAAGTATGGTCATGCTCATAAAATGAACCCTGAGAAAATTGATCGACTGTTAAGACATCAGCTTAAAAATCAAAGGGGTTCGTTGTTAGGTTTGTTCCGTAAAGACAACCCATACTCATCAATCGATTTTAGGTACATTAAGTTTATTTGTCGAAAGATGATTCAAATTCAACCTCAAAACTCTGGGGCATCGGTTGGGAAAGAGTTTTCCTTTTTTTATCCGTTTGAAGTTCAAATTATGGATAAAGAGGCCTTTGTTAAAATGCAAAGTGGTGATACAGATCATACGGCTTATAAAGATCGTCAAATTGAAGCTGCGCGCAAAAGGATTCTGTCTTAGTCATGTTGTTAAAAAAAATAATTTCTTTGTTGTCATTGATTGTATTTACATTTTGGACGTTTTTTATGGCCGGTCTTGGTGTTTTGCAAAATTTAATATTTAATCGGCGCAAATTTGATAATTGGATTATAACGACATGGGGTAGTGTAGCTTGTGGATTTTTTAATGTCGATGTCCAAGTTATTGGTCTAGAGAAGTTGATTCCCAAACAAGGTGCTATATTAATTTTCAATCATTCAAGTTTTATTGATATTTTAGCAATGCATGGATTTATCAATAATATTCGTTTCGGTGCAAAAATTGAACTTTTTAAAATACCAATATTTGCCCAAGCGATGAAAAGATTTGGAACATTGCCAATAGCACGTAATAATCGCGAAGAAGTTTTTAAAGTATATGAAGAGGCACGTATTCGATTTGCTCGTGGCGAGAAATTCGCTCTGTCGCCGGAGGGCGGGCGTTTTTACGGTGAACAACTTTCTCGTTTTAAATCAGGTCCATTTGTTTTTGCTATTAATGCGCAGGTTCCATTGATACCTGTTGTTATTAACGGTGCATACGAATGCTGGCCAAAAGATTCAGTTTTGCCAAATGCAACCAGAATTTCAAGGAAGATAACAATTCATATACTTGATCCTGTATCGACAATTGGCATAACGGTTTCGGATCGTAGTTCATTGCAAGATTTATGTTATGAAAAAATGAATGCTGTTTATCAAAAAAACACTAAATAAATAATTTTTCACATCTCATAATTATTTTTTGTGTACTTTGAGAGTTATATATTTTTTCATCTATTAATCGAGCATTCTCTTTTTGGTATTTTTGATTTTTACTTTGTTCATATTTGGATATAGCTTCAGAGCTAAGTTGGTTTATAAGTTGACCTACTTTTGTTGAAGCTACTTTGGTCTTATAAAAATCTATATACTTTAGATTCATTTTTTTACTCAAAGCAAGATAGCTTACCCCATAAAGAGCAATTGATGCAGCAATCCATTTTCCGATAAAAATTGGATCACTCATAAGTGATTGCGTCGTCAATATGACAGACAGTGGAATCGCAAGTATTGTTGATCCAACGGCACCTATCCACGTAGTGAGCCAACTGATCATCGCATTTGCAGAAGTATAAACAGGCGGATGCGCTACTGAAAACATTAATAAACCTTGTGCTGACAGTTCTTGAAGTTTCTGCTGATCTAGTTTTTGATCTTTTTGAATTAATTGAATGAGCAGGTTTCTTGTCATTTGAATTTTCGCAAGATCATTCTCTTTAAGTGCTAGAGCCATTTGGCTCAGTAAGCCAAAATAATGATTTTCTTGTTCTGTATGATTGATACGTAATGAATTTTTCTGACTTAAAAAGTTTTTAAATTCGTGTTCATTGATATGTTGGGCAATTTGCAGTTCAAGTAATCTAAGATCTTCAGGGTTGTTTTCGAAATACAAATTCAATATTTCATGAGCACCTTTTTGAAAATCACCTTGAGAGATATCAATTCTAGCTTGTTTTAAAACTTCATTTTGCTGACGAATACGTTCAGATTCAAGCATATTGCCGACTTGAATAGGTTCCCAAATAAATCCATATGACCAATAGGCTGCAAAAAACATAAAAATATAAGCATTTGTTGCCATAGACAATGCAGTACCAAATCCGAGCGTTGAGGCTTGTAACATCGTTCGAACACCTAGCGACATCGTTAGCCCAGCTGTGAACGTTTGAAATTTTTTATTAAAGCGCTTAATCATGATTGAACCTAGATCCGCCTTGATTGGGTTAGCAACCTCTTTAATCCAGTTTTTTGTGCCCGTAAAAAATGGTTCTGCGCGATCACGGCTTACGTATAAAAAATCTTCAATAGGTCGATAACTTTGAGCTGTATGGGATTTCATTTTTTGTAATACTAAAACCATATTAGAACCAGAAACAAAAAAATGTGCGAATGTATTTAGAAATATGTCATTCCAGTGCGCTTGCGAAGTCCACAAAAATCCTTTTGGATCTGCTGCTAACTGACTCGGATTAGATAAATCAGTTCGTTCGCCATAAAAACCAACGATAAGAACGACCATAAGATGATCAATCGTGAACTCCTGTTTAACTTGTTTAGCAACATCTTCATTTGCTATGGCTGATTTTAAAATAGCGTGTTCTTCAACTCCTATTTTTAAAGCTGCTTGATTGAATCTGCGAGCTTTATTTTTAAAAGCATAGCGAAGAGAATTTAGTTTTTGAATGAGTTCTGGCTGTTTTTTAATTTCATCTGCAATTTGTTGTGCATTTTCATACATTTTGCTTAAGAGCTCAGAATCAGATATCGTTTTTGTTAAATCGCCTGATTCAATGAATTGAATAGATTGACTTAAGATTCGATCAGCTGTGAGTTCCCATTGTTTTTTAATTTTAGGATCACTTAAAATTTGATTAATTTGTTTTTGATTAATTTGAATTTTTTCTTCTGCGAGCAGTGCGAGAGTAGCCGGATCAAAACCATTTTTTTCGCTCACAATGATAGTCGCAAGAGCCCAAGCCATATTTTCAATTTTTTTGCGTTCAGCTGTTTTGGCGCTAATCAGGGCTACGTTAAGATTTGTTTTTTGATCTAGATCTGCTTGTTTTGCAAAAATGTTGTTTAAGCCTATTCTGACATCTCGTTCAAGATTAAATTTCTGTCCTAGTTCTGATTTTTTTTTGATAAGCGTAAATGGATTAATTCCATTTTCTAAAGCTGTGAAAAAAGTTTTTTGTCTTAACATAGAGGCAATAACTCGCCAATAGGGATACATTAACCAAGCATATAAACGAAGACCATATGTTGTGATACGTTGCCAATCATTGAGAGGTCCCCATTTTTTAGCGATATCTCTAACTTTGCGAGCCATTTCAGACTGAGAATTTTGTAGCCTATCAGAGAGAGTGCTAAAAGCTTTTCCTGCTACAGCTGATAGCGCAACACTGACGGGCCAAATCGCGATGAGTGAAACTGTACTTAATAAGAGTGGGGTTCTATACATTGAATCTTTAAGTATTGCCGGATAAAAATTTTCGTATATCCAACTGATCGTTTTAATTTGTTCAACAGTTGTTGAGTGGTCGATTGCGTAGGGTAGTGCTAAGTATGAAAGCCCTAGACCTGCAAATAATCCAGATAATCTATTTAGATTTTTTTTTGTTTGTAAGTCGATTAGTATTTTTGAAATACGACTTTGTTTTTTGTTTTCATTTAGTAAAACTGGTCCTTGTAAATGCTTTACTCCTTGTGGCCAATTTTTCTCTATTAAGCTTTCATCAATATCAGGTTGCTGTTGTATCATGTTGTTGTAAATTGTTTGATAATCACGATGCCAATTTTTTAGATCGAGCTGACCAGTCACTCTTTTTTGATTTTTTAAGTTATTTTGATTTGCATTATCAAGTGATTGTAACTGGGATGTTCTTAATTGTTGAAATACTTTTTTTATTACTAAAGGCATTTTATTAAGATCAAGGTCTTGTTCATTTGCTATTTTTTCGTTTTGTTCAATTTTTTGAATTATATCCAGTGCACTTTGTATTTTTTCATTGTCAGGATTTAAAAGCATACTCATCTGTTGTAATTGTTGCGATCCAATAGCCATTTGCTCGTGCATGACAGCTCTCGAGAAAATACCCACAAGCTGACGTTCATTTGTGTCTGTGTTAATTCCTTCGATGGCTAAATCACCTGCTTTAATGAGTGGGCGACCTTTAGGATCTAAAGGTAGAATTGACGATTCATTTATCTCTTGTTCTGAATAAGGTTTTGTGCCTAAAGTGAGATATTTTAATTTGAAACGGCTAATTGTATGATTGTCCGTTTTTGTTGGCATCCATAAATTTTGAAAGACCGGTATCGGTGATTTAAAAACTTGTTCAGTCAAATAACCAAAATCAATAGCATGAAGACGTCCTGTATCGTCAATAAACGAAATTATTTCTGGGTCGCGAACAAGAGCTGCAATTTTCATGTTTGGGATGATTTGTCGCGCGACAACAGTCCCATTTTCACCATTTTTGTTCGCACCAACTAGAGCTTCGAAAATAAGTTCATTTTTTGTTTCGTCAAAATGTATTTTGAGATCAGTAAAAATAACTTGTGGAATCCTTACATTGAAGTCATTTAATTGATATGTTGTTGAAGATCCATTTTTGTCGAATATGATGATTGACTGATTGGCTAAACGGAATTGATCAAATTCTTGAATTGAACGGTTTTTTAAAGAACCATTTTCGATTTCAGTGATGGCATTTGCAAGTTGAGTTGCGTCTAATTGAGCCTCAGCCAAATCCTGTGGGTTTATGGAAATTGCAGAATCTGTTGGATTTGATTTGTTTTGCGCCCAGCTAGCAAAACTTTGAGAAATCATACCAAATATCAAAATGAAACATATAAGTTGATTTGTTGATTTACGCATTTTTAACCCTCAGTTGATCAAGTCAGCTGCAATTTGTATGATATTCAAAAGCGGTTTAAATAGATCTACTGATGAATGCTGATCTGTATTGCCGAAAGTCTTTAGACAGATGATCAAGACATTGACAGTTGTGGTTATCGTAGCGAAGCCATTAGTTTTAGTAAAATGTTATATCTTTTTTACTCCATATAGAACCAGTTAAAATCATAACCTTGCTGGGCTGGCATAAACATTGCTCTTTTTATGGTCATGAAGTTTAGTTTGGTTTTATCTTTTTTTTTATTATGGACCATCGAGGCCCAAAGCGGCCTTAAATGTGTTGATTTGTTTCGTAAAAAATCGAGCTCTGTTGTTAACTTGAACCATGGTGAAATAGAAAGTTCATTTACTATCTCTTCTTTTGATGTTAGTTCTAACAATCAGAATGCAAAAGCCGATGTAAAAAAAAATGAAATTATATTTCGCAACAAAGGTTCAGACGCAGCTGAGTTTTCGATAGCATTGAGCCTTAGCAAAGATGCAACGTTAGGCTGGGAATTTTTGCCTTATAAAAGTAACGGTCGTAGAGCGAAAGTTCTAAAGCCAGATATGGTATCAATTCAAGAAAATTTAGAGAAAAGTTTTTTCGATTATCGTAAAGGGCAGCTTTTTGTTGGAATGGCCATGATGCCTTCACGTAGTCTATTTGTTGATCAAAAAAAAGTTATTGGAAAAACGAACCTAAATTTCCTAGCACAAGGTTCTGAAAAAATTAAGATTTTTTTAAGGTCTGACCTAACCGAGCGCCTTAGTCAGTTAACAGGTAAAAACATTCAGTATGAGTTTGAGATAATGCCGCCTCAGAATTTAGACTGGGTTAGTGTTCGACTTGCTGACTTTAAGTTAAACGACCCAGATCTTGAGCTAAAATATGATTTTATTCGCACGGCACAAAATATTTCTGAATTTGGAATTAGTCTTTCAAGGGGTCTATCGCGACCTGAAAGCCAATTTAAAATGGGCAAGACGGTGTATCTGGGGCTTGATATACAAAATCATGAACTTGATAAGTTTATCGATAATTTATTTTTAAACCACGAATCACATTTTTACTTTGAAAGATTTGGTGATCGCCCATCTGATTTTGAGCTTAAAGTCATTTTAAAAAAGTTTTTTCGTGAAATGCAAAAAAGCCATAACCAAGAATATGCTGTTGGTGTAGTTCGAAACGGATTAAACGCAATTAAATCTGTTTACGCTCGATATGGTTGGAGCATTAATACAAATTTTACTGGTAAAGTTTCGATGTTAGAAATTGTTGAATCAATTGAAAAACGCGATTTATTTTTTGAAGCAGGCGATTTCGGCCCACTGCACGGTTCTTTTGCTCATCACGCACAGATTTTATCTGGTTTCCAGGGATTAACCGCTGCTGAAGCGAAAATAGTTTCAGAATTTATTGCTCACTATATTGCAGATAATGGTCGCAGCACACAATGGCCGTTATGGTCAGCGTTTTTTGATTCTCGAGGATACGGGGTTACAAGTAATAGGTACTGGAGAGACTTAATTAATAAAAACTAAGCTTTTATAAAAAAATCCTGTTTCAATGGAATATTTATCGAACAACTTTCCAATCTTGAATAAAAAGAGGAGATTTGAGTTTTACATCAGTGTATCCAGTGTTGATATCGACTACGACGCTCATCGGTTTTTGAATTTTAATTTTAGTGATTTTCATTTTTTTAGGGGAATATCCAGTGTATGTTTGAATGACATCGGACAGTTTTTCAACTTGTATGTAATTTTCAAACGTTTGTCCTCCATCGAGAGTTTTAAAATTGCCAATAAAAAATATCTTGTCATTGACATAGTAAACGGGACCAGAAAATCCTTTAAATTGTGGAATTTCTCGCCAATTTTCTCCGTCTTGAGTCATATACACGCCATCACTAGATAAAATTCCTTTTTTAGGATTTTCCGGATCAAAAGATACGGAAATAATATCTTTTTTGATTAACTCATTGATGCTTAGGGTTTTTTGATCGAAGGCTTTAAATTTAGGAATTTTCCACCAGATTTGTCCGTGACCTTTAAGTTCACTTAAGGCCCAACTTTCTGTTTTAATTTTTCTGAATTGTAAATTTGAATACTTTTTGAGTGTATCTTTTTTTTGTTGAATATTGACCCATTGAGTGTCTTCAAGCACAATAGCTTTGTATTCGTCAACAGCAAGCGCGCGTGTTTTTGCAAAATGTATGATTTTTTTGTTTGTGATCAGCTGGTCAAAATCACGACGCAGCACCTGGCTCCAAGAGTTATTTTTAGCATTAAAATCAATGGCAAAACGAGCAAAATCGAATTTAGATAGACTTGCATTGATATCAATATAGCCAAATTTTTTTTGATAGAAAACTTTAGCAAAGCCGTTGATAAATGTAATGGGTATGAGGCTAATCCCAACGGGAACTTCGATTGTTGATTTTGATTTTACTTGCGGTTGATCATATAATTTAGTTTTTTCGGTGATAAGGATTAAACCGCGATCTAGAGGATCTGTTTCGTAATTCAAATAAATTTCATCCATGGTCTTGGTGAGATCGGGATTCACTTTACGTCTCGAATATTTTTCAATCCATTTTTGTGAAAGATGAAAGGCTGTGACAAATTTAAGATCTTTTGCTGCAAAGTAATTTTGTTTATGTTGTAAAGCATACTCAATGCCGTCATCAGTTTTAATAACTTTTTCTTTAAGTCGTTCTAGTGTCGTATATCCAGACGGAAATGGACTCTCTTTGGTTTTATAAAAAGCAATATCGGGAACTTTTTGTGATTGAAAAGCTTCACTGACGCCAGAGGTTTTCCAGACAGAACTGGGCTTTATCGCAGCATTTGCGATTTGTCCAGTTAGGGGTGCAAATAAAATAGTCAAAATATATGTTTTAGCCGTATTGACAGATAGCATCTTGAATAGTTTCGCAGAGGTAATTCAGTGCAATCAAGACCAGATCTTTGTATAAGTAAATGTTTTCATGAAATTTTTAAAATACGACTTTTGTTTAAGTTTAAAGGAGTTTAGAAATGGACGTAAATTCAATCAAAAAAATAGGTGTTATCGGTGCTGGTCAAATGGGTAATGGCATAGCGCAAGTGGCTGCAAGTACGGGCTTTGAAGTTGTGATGTTTGATATTTCACAACAAGCGCTTGACAAAGGTCTTGCGACAATTGCTGCAAGTTGTGATCGTTTAATTAAGAAAAATACGATAACTGAAGAAGCTAAAAAAACTTTAATCGGAAAAATCAAAGCCACGGTTTTAATGTCTGATCTCAAAGATTGTGATTTTGTTATTGAAGCAGCAACAGAAAATATTGCGTTAAAGCTTAAAATTTTTAAAGAGTTAGATCAAACAGTTAAGGCTGGTTCGATTTTAGCTTCAAATACATCATCAATTTCGATAACTCAAATTGCAGCGGCAACTTCTCGACCTGATTTAGTTGTGGGTATGCACTTTATGAATCCAGTTCCATTAATGCAATTAGTTGAGGGAATTCGTGGACTTCAAACTTCCGATGCAACTTTTGCATTAACTAAATTGCTCTCTGAGAAAATGGGCAAAGTGTTTGTAGAAAGCGTTAAAGATATGCCTGGATTTATCGTGAATCGTATTCTGATGCCGATGATCAACGAAGCTGTTTACACATTACACGAAGGTATCGCATCTGTTGAAAGCATAGATCAAGCGATGAAACTTGGAACAAATCAACCAATGGGGCCACTGACTTTGGCTGATTTTATCGGTCTTGATACCTGTTTAGCGATTATGAACGTATTGCATGATGGGCTAGGTGATTCAAAATATCGTCCGTGTCCGTTATTAGTTAAATACGTTGAGGCTGGCTGGTTAGGTCGTAAATCAGGCCGTGGTTTTTATAATTACGCTAAATAGGGAATAATATGGGATTTGATTATCAAACATTAAAATTAGAGCAAGCACCGAATTCTGTCTGGACATTAACTATTAATAAACCTGAGAGTTTAAACGCTTTAAACTCTCAAGTTTTAAATGAACTTGCAGATGCCATTCGCCAGCTGTCAGAAATGGATTATGAATCAGCCAAAGCGCTTGTGATCACTGGCGCTGGTGATAAAGCTTTTGTTGCTGGTGCAGACATTAAAGAAATGCTTGAAATGAGTTCTGATCAAGCCAAAGCTTTTGCTGAAAAAGGTCAAAGTGTTTTACACGAATTAAATTTATTAAAAATTCCGGTTATTGCGGCTGTGAATGGTTTTGCTCTCGGTGGTGGTTTGGAACTAGCCCTTGGTTGTGATTTTATTATTTGCAGTGAAAATGCTAAATTTGCATTACCTGAAGTCTCTTTGGGATTGATTCCTGGCTTTGGCGGCACAGTTCGCTTAACCAGAGCGGTTGGTATTCGTAAAGCTCGTGAATTAACATTTACTGGTGAAATGATCAAAGCTGACGAGGCCTATCGCTTGGGGTTAGTGTCGCAAGTTGTACCATTCGCTGAATTGATGAATACAGTTTATAAAAAACTTGAGATGATTTTAACGAAGTCACCTCTTGCTGTTGGCCAAGCTAAAAAATCTATTAATCAAGCCTATGATCTTGAAACTGAAAAAGCACTCGCTAACGAAGCAGAGATTTTTGCAACACTTTTTGACTCTGAAGATACTAAAGAGGGCACAAAAGCTTTTGTTGAAAAACGCAAACCAGTATTTAAAGGTCTTTAATTTTTTTCATTGTTTAAGGAATTTTCTATGTCGTCACTTAATATCCCAGTTCAAAATCAACAAACGACTCATCCTGTTCGTATTGTGACAGCAGCAGCACTTTTTGATGGTCATGATGCTGCGATTAATATTATTCGTCGTATGTTACAGGATTTTGGTGCTGAAGTTATTCACCTTGGTCACAATAGGTCAGTTCACGATGTTGTGAAGGCCGTTCTACAAGAAGGTGCGCAAGGCGTGTGTATAAGCTCGTATCAAGGCGGACACATGGAGTATTTCAAATACTTAAAAGATTTGCTCGATCAAGCTGGTGCTGGGTATGTTAAAATTTATGGTGGTGGCGGTGGTGTCATCATTCATGACGAAAAAAAAGAACTTGAATCTTACGGTGTAGCTCAAATTTTTCATCCGGATGATGGCCGAAGACTGGGCCTAGAAGGTATGATTAAAATGATTGTCGAAGGTTGTGATTTTGATTTAAACACAACTCAAAAAATATACGCTGAAAAAAATAAATTAGCCAAACAAGTCTTTGAAGGAGACATGATTCCATCATTTGAACTTGGCGTAGCTTTAACTGCTATTGAAAATGGTCAAATAAACATTGAACCACAAAACTATGGTCTTTCAAAATTTGTGCGTACACAAAAAACTCCTATAGTTTTAGGAATTACTGGCACAGGTGGTGCAGGTAAATCATCTTTAATTGATGAAATATCACAGCGTTTTTTGAATGCATATCCTGATAAAAAATTAGCTATTGTGTGTGTTGATCCGTCCAAGCGTAAAACAGGCGGATCACTGTTAGGTGACCGTATTCGCATGAATTCATTATCACGAGCAAACATTTACATGCGATCAATTGCATCTCGAGGATCGGGTAAAGAAATCGCAAGCTCATTGCCTGAAGTTGTCCAATTTTTAAAAAAATGTGACTTTGATTTTATCATCGCAGAAACATCAGGTATTGGTCAGGGTAACATGGCTATCACTGAAATGAGTGATTTATCAATGTATGTTATGACTTCTGATTTTGGGGCTCAATCTCAACTTGAAAAAATTGACATGATTGATTTTGCTGACTTTGTCGCAGTTAATAAAGCTGATCGCAGAGGTGCATTAGATGCTGTTCGCGATGTGACTAAACAGTATAAACGTTCGCGAAAGATTTGGGATGATCAAATTAAAGTGCCTGTTTTTCTCACGCAAGCTTCACAATTTAATGATGGTGGGGTTAATCAGTTATTTTTTGCCATAGCAGATAAATTGCACTCGCTAGCAAGTTTACCAGAAGTGCCAGCGCATTACAGACAAACTGTTTTATCAGCTGAAGAGCACGTGATAATCCCAGCTGATCGACAAAACTATTTAGCTGAAATTGTATCGACTATTCGTAAATATAAAGAGCGTGTTAAAATTTTATCTGAAAAAGCTTCTAAAATTGGATCTTTGATTAAACTACAAAAAGATTTAAATTTAGATCAAAAAATATTCGATCAAAAATACAATGAGTTTTCTGAAGGATTGACCACTGAAGAACTGCAATCGCTAGAAAAATGGGATGAACTAAAAAAAACTTACTCTGGTGATGAACTGGTTTTTAAAGTTCGAGATAAAGAAATTCGTCAATCACTCGTCACGACATCTTTAAGTGGCACTAAGATTCGTAAAATTGTTTTGCCATCACTTAAAGACTGGGGTGATCGATTTACTTTCTTGAAACTAGAAAATGTTGCTGGAGAATTTCCTTATACAGCAGGTGTGTTTCCGCTTAAACGTGCTGATGAAGATCCTAAGCGTATGTTTGCAGGCGAGGGGACTCCTGAGCGAACAAATAAGCGCTTTCACTATCTTTGCAAGGGAGAAAAAGCTCATCGGTTATCGACAGCATTTGATTCGGTGACTCTTTACGGACAAGATCCTGATTTGCGCCCAGATATATTTGGTAAAGTCGGTGAGTCGGGGGTCAGTGTTTGTTCATTAGACGATATGAAAAAGCTTTATTCAGGCTTTGATTTAATTAATCCAAACACATCTGTGAGTATGACGATTAATGGGCCTGCTCCGATGATTTTAGCATTTTACTTTAATACGGCGATAGATCAGCAGGTTTTAGTTAAAGAAAAAGAGCTTGGCCGAGCGCTATCACCACAAGAAAGAGATGAAGTGTCAGCGCGCACGATTTCGCAAGTGCGTGGAACAGTTCAAGCTGATATTCTCAAAGAAGATCAAGGTCAGAACACTTGTATTTTTTCAATTAATTTTGCTTTAAAAATGATGGGTGATATTCAAGATTATTTTATAAAAAAGAATGTCCGCAACTTTTATTCTGTCAGTATTTCTGGCTATCACATCGCTGAAGCTGGTGCAAACCCAATTAGTCAGTTGGCTTTCACGCTTTCAAATGGTTTTACTTTTGTTGAGTACTATTTAGCGCGCGGTATGAATATTGATGATTTTGCTCCTAATTTAAGTTTTTTCTTTAGCAATGGTTTAGATCCAGAGTACACAGTTTTAGGACGTGTCGCGCGACGTATTTGGGCGATAGCGATGCGTGATTTATATAAAGCTAATGATCGTTCACAAAAATTAAAATATCATATTCAGACTTCAGGCAGATCTCTACATGCTCAAGAAATTGATTTTAATGATATTCGAACAACTTTACAGGCTTTAATTGCGTTGAATGATAATTGTAACTCACTCCACACAAATGCCTATGACGAAGCGATCACAACACCGACTGAGGAATCAGTACGTCGTGCAATGGCAATTCAAATGATTATTAATCGTGAGTTTGGTGCGAGCAAAAATGAGAACATTAACCAAGGCAGTTACTTCGTAGAAGAATTAACAGACTTAGTTGAAGAAGCTGTTTTAAACGAATTTAAACGTATCAGTGAGCGTGGCGGGGTATTGGGTGCCATGGAAACTCAATATCAGCGTTCTAAAATTCAAGAAGAATCAATGTACTACGAACACTTAAAACACTCTGGAGCTTTACCAATTATTGGCGTTAACACGTTTATCGATCCTAAAACGTTAGATCCAAGTTATATTCCTCCTAAAATTGAATTGGCGCGGGCTTCGAATGAAGAAAAAACGTATCAGTTAAATGAAGTTAAGCGTGTTCAAAAAACACATCATGACATGGCTGCTCAGGAATTAAAAAAACTTAAGGAGACTTGTTTAAGCGGTGGGAATATATTTGAAGCATTGATGAGTGCTGCTCGTTATTGTTCTTTGTATCAAATGTCACAAGCACTGTACGAAGTCGGTGGGCAGTATCGTCGTAATTTATAATGTTTTTATTAAAGGAGTTTTTATGAAACATAAAATTTCAAAAATGTTTAAAGCTATAGTTATCTTAGGTTTATTAAGTTTAGTGGGTTGTGCCCATCACCGCGACGTACGTCCAGGGACTGATGGTCTTCATCGGGTCGTGATTCAAACTGAAGGTGGCGAGCACGATAAGCAAGATGCAATCTCGCAAGCAGAGCATTTTTGCAAAGAGCAAGGTAAATACGCTGCAATCGTTGAAGAAAAACAAAGTTACACGGGATCAATGGATGAACAAACCTATAAAAATGCTAAAACAGCTTCTAAAGTTGTAACGGCAGTTGGCGGCGCTGCATACGTTTTTGGTGGTAAAAATGAAAAAACAGCAGGTGGTATTGGCTCTATCGGTGGTGGTATTGCAGACTCAGCATTAGGTAAAGCCTACCTAGTTGAAATGAAATTTAAATGCATGTAGCATTTAATCATGAATCAAGATGCTAAATTACCTTTAAATAAAAAATGGTCTTTTTTAAAAAATAATTTGCTTAATGGGCCTTATACAGATCAGGAGCTTGTTAAGGTCTTCAAAGAAAAAAAAATTGACCAAAGTGACTTGATCTTAAATGCTGAAGATCACAAATGGTATTCTCTCGAAGAGTTAAATGACTTAGGTTTTAATATTCAAAAGCAAGCTACTTTATCACATGATAAAGAACCACTGATTGTTAATGAATCAATGGTTGTGATTGAGCCTATTAAAGAAAATCACATGTCTGAGGATGAAGTTCGTCGACATAATGAAATTTTAAAAAGCCAGCCGCAAATTGTTGTCCCCCCGCCGAGTGAAATCAAAACTCGGCCGAGTATTTTGTTTAAAGATATGAATATAGCATCAGAAGGACAAAGCTCTAATTTTGACAAAGATAAGATGACTTTGAAACAGCAGCTCGAGTCGAAAAAAAAATATGTTATATTTTCCTCGATAGGTGTTCTTGTTTTTGTGTTACTGTTTGTTTTGCGTTATCAAAAAAACGACATCACTACGGCAGCAACATTTGAAGAACAAGTACCTCTTGATGAAAATGCATTAGATCAAAATCAATCTCAGCGAGCTGATCAGCAAAAAAATATTGAGAGCGCGCATCAAACGCAAACTGAAAAAAAATTAAAGGCGAATCAAGAACAATCTGTGGGTGAAATAAACGGTTTAGCGGCTCAACCAGATCAAGTTCAAGACTCTATAAATAATCAAAAAAATCAAAATGACGCTAGGTCATTGAGTGTTGAGCGTAAAGCTAAATACGTTATTTATATAGATCGTCATCGTAAACTTACTGAAGAAATTAAAATTCAAGTCGATGTTTTGCATTTAAGATTTGGCAATAATGTTAGACAAAAAATAAAAGTGTCCAAATACTGGGATAAGTACTACACGGAGTGGTTAAATCTAAGCGACCGCGTTCAAGCAGAAATCGACTTATCCGTCGCAGACAGTAAAGATGATGCTGATTTGTCTCTAATTTTAACTAAATTTACAAATTTGTTTAATACGGTAAGGACGTATGCTGATATTCTTAATGGCAATTTAAGACAATTTTTTACCACACAAAAATTAAGTGAAGATAAAGAAATACAAATGGATGCATTTAAAGAGAAGATTAATTCTTTAATAAATGAGGTTGAAATTAAGCTTAAAGAACTTGAAAAAAAGACTATAGATTAATTTAACTAGCTTTATCGTCAATTTTAATCGGTATTTTAATTATATCTTGAACTTCGAGAGATGTTTGTAAATAACTAATGTGGTTAAGCATTTGTATCGTTTGCTTTTGATAACGATCAAGATGCTTTAATGATTCTTCTAAATCTTTTGAAATATTTTTATTGTGTTCTGCCAATTTGGCACCAAGTTTTTTCAAATGATAAAGTTCTTCAGAAAACTGAACATTTTCTTTTTTGAGTAATTGCATATTTTTTTTATAGCGTATAAAAGCTTTTCGTAATTGAATAGATTTTTTAGTTTTCCATTTTTCAAATTCCTGAACCCTATAATTTAAATAGCTGAGTTCGTTTTCATAATTTGCTATTCGCGCTTTGTTGTTCTCAATTTCAGTCGTTAATTGTAACTTAAGTTGTTCATCTGCCTGAACCGAATAATTATTTTCATTTATTTTTTTATTGAGTGCTTCGATCTCGGAATTAAGAGTAGTACTTAATTCCAAAATTTGATTTTCGTAATTTTGAATAGTTTGCTTAAGTTGTGATTCGAATTGCAATTTTTGTTTATCAATAACAGATTGGTAATTCTTACTGACTAAGCTTGAATTCACATCTTGATTTTGGGTAATCAGACTGATTTGCTCTTCGTATTTTTGAATCAAATCTTGCATATTGCGGGAATGACTTAATCGTATACTCGCTTCAATGTTTTCATATTGTGCTTTTATTTCGTTTTGAAAACTTTCTCTTGATTCAATAAAGCTTTTAATCTTTCCTTCGTACTGTTGAACAATTCGATCAATAGTTTTTTTGTTTTCGTTGCTAAGTGAGTCAATTTCTTTTTGATAGTTATGTTTTATAAATGCTGCCTGAGTATCAAAGTTAGTTTTAACTTCAGCCAATTGAATTTCATATTTTGTGATCAAAGACTGAATTCTGTTTTCATACTCTTGATTTTTTTCTCTGTCGATTAATTCATTATTTTTAATTAATCTTTGAAGATTAAGTTCATGACTTTTTTTAATTTCTTCAACAACAATTTTATGACTGTTAAGTTCATCATTTTTGTGTTCAATTGTCCGATTGAGATCAGCGATCTCTTTATTTAACTTTTGAATAGTTTGTTCGAATGTTTCAGAACTGTTGTAAGCTTTTTTCACTTCATCAGCTTTTTGATTGTTTGCGAGATTAAGGTGTTCAATTTCTTGCAGTAAATTTTGCTTTTCGTTTTCAGATAGACTTATTTTTTCACTTAACGAATCTATTCTTTGCTCTAATTCTAAAATGCGACCATTTTTTTCATTAGAGATCTTATGAATTTCATCGATGTTGGAATTAAGTATCTCTATTTCTGAATCTTTTTTAGCAATAATCTCTTTGTAGTCTTCAAAATTAAGATACAGATGTTTTATGGTGTTTTCGCTATTCGTTAATTTTTCTTTTTCTTGATTGATTTTAATATCACGATTGGCTATCTCATCTTCAAGTGTAGCTATTGTTTTATTAAGTTCAACAACATTTTGTTCTAGGTTAGCTATAGTTGACTTAATTTCATTCTTTTCAGCATAGAGTTCGAAAATATGCTCTTCATGCGTTTTTTTATTTTCTAGAAGTGTATTCTCTTTTAAACTTAACACTTTGTTTAAATTATCAACTTGAATTTCAAGTTTTGAGTTTTGTCTTTGTAGGTGCGTAATTATCGACTCACGTTTATTGAGTTCTTCATAAAACTTAGTAACTTCAGCAATAAATTTAGCCTTAATGAGATCAATATTGGTCTCACTCATCAAAAGTGAATTGAAGTTTGGCTTATTCTGCGAACTCATCTCGATATTGCCTTTTTAAATTATTATTACATCTTATATTCGGATGAAAACAGTTCTGTCTTGATTCTGTAAATTGACTATCGTTATAAACAGGACTTTACCGAGATAGTCGAAAGTCGAGACTGTCTCATCATGAGACCGATCAGTGGACTGTTAGCAATTTTGAGTCTCTTAGGTCAGGATTTATATTCATAATTAATACGTTAACATTGAAGTGAGAACTTTTCGGCTCTTAATTTGCTCCTAATTTTATATGAGTAGACTGTGTATTGAAAATTCTAGTGTTGAATTTATTCAACACTTAGATTTTTGACGTCACTTTTGTAGAAAGGCGAACATGAAAAAATATATTACACTTACATTATTTTTTGCTTTTGGGCAATTTATTCATGCCGAAGATCAAAGCAAAAATTTTAAAATTATACCTTGGGAAAAAAAAGGTTCTCAAAGTGAACTTGGATCTCGTTGTGAATTATTTTTTAATCAAATAAGCTTTAAGATGTCTACTTTGTCAAATGATCCAAATTTGACAATTCAATTTGATAATCCTTATGCTTATTTAAGTCAGGAAAAAGACGAGCAGGGAATAAGAAAAATTGTTTGTTCAACAGATATTAAAGTGTTTTCAGAAAAAGCACAGTTCGATGTGCGTGTTGATGATAAATTTAGATGGGTCTGCTCTGATGAAAATAAAGACTCGATGACATGTGGTCACACTTGGTCAGATTGTGTTAATGCAAAAGGCAAGGCGCAGGCAGCTTCAGATGCAATCGATACATCGATATATCTTCGTGGTTCGCTATTTGACGGCAATATGTGCGTAATTAAAACAATTTATCGCAAAACTTTGTAAAATATAATTACTTATGATTTATTTTTTCAAAAATTCGATCGGCACATCGAATTCCATCTACAGCTGCTGAGGTAATGCCTCCAGCGTAGCCGGCACCTTCACCGCATGGATACAAGCCTTGATGCGATAAGCTTTCTAGGGTTACATCATCGCGCGTGACTCTGAGCGGGCAAGACGTCCTTGATTCGACACCATATAATTGAGCTTTTTCAGATATATAACCTTTCATGCTGCGATTAAATTTTTCGAGTCCTTCAGATAAGCGCTTAGTCATGAAATCTGGCAGGATTTCATCGAGCCTGACTGGAACTATTCCAGATGGCGATGAGGTTTTATTTAGCACGTTGTGAGATGATTTTTTGAGAAATGAAATTAAATTTTGTACAGGCAATTCTTTTGTGCCTTTTTGATCACGAACAGCTTGAAATGCTCTTGTTTCCAGATTGCGTCGCAGCTTCATACCACCCATTAAATCATCACCAAATAATTTTTCGTGTTGTATGCTCATGACAACTGCCGAGTTTGCAAACTCTGAGTTGCGATTAAAATTACTCATACCGTTACAAACAAGGCCATCTATCTCTGTTCCGCTTGAGAGGACATATCCACCTGGACACATACAAAAGCTATAGACGCCAACTCCTGTTTGTTCATTGTGATCGACAAGTTTGTAGTTTGCTGATCCGAGCTTTGGATGTTCTGCAAATTGTCGATACTGAATCTGATTGATGAGTTTTTGTGGATGTTCAATTCTAAGTCCCATGGCAAACGACTTGCCTTCGACATGCACACCTGACTCTATAAGATGCATCAGAACATCTTCGGCTGAATGACCTGTTGCTAGAATTATATTGTCCGAGTAGTGTTTTGTTTTTTCACCACTGGCATTTTCTACAACGACACCCTCTATATTTTTTAATTGCGAATTCTGACCATAAATGAGAGAGCTAACTTTTGAATCATAATGAATTTCACAACCATTTTGTTTTAGAAAATCGCGAATTTTTGGTATAACTCTTCGAATTTTATCAGATCCAACATGAGGATTTGAAAGCCATTGAATCTCGGCCGGGGCTCCAAATTGAACCAAGCGGTTAAGAACATACGGGATGTGTGGAGATTTAATTCGAGTAATAAGTTTGCCATCAGAGTAAAGACCTGCGCCTCCTTCGCCGTAACAAACATTATTTCGAGGGTCGAGTTCGCCATACCGCCAAAAACGATTAATCCCTTTAATTCTTTCAGCTGATTCCGAGCCACGTTCAAATACAACACAAGGTATTCCTCTTTCGACTAATCGTATTGCAGCAAATAAGCCAGCTGGTCCGGTGCCAACAATAATTGGTTTTTGAAAATTATTTTTTTTTACTTTTTCAGGATCAATTTTAGCGAGATCGAATTTTTCGATCTTAAGAATCTCTTCCTTGTCGGCGATTTCTATAGTGTAAACAAAATGTGGAGAGTGTTTTTGTCGAGCGTCGACAGATTTTCGTAAAATTCGATATTCACCATGTTCTGGCATGAGCCAGCTTAAATGTTGATCTAAATCGTCATCAATTTTAACTTTAATATCTTTAATAATCTTCGACATTGTTGCAGATTTATAGCAGAATGAGTGCATGTCAGCAATAACACAATTTCTACCTAAAAATCATCTTAGTTATATCGTCGGTCTTCTTGTACATCTTCCATTACCGTCAATTATTTGGACACCTATTATAAAGATTTTTGCAAAAGCATATAATATTAATATCGAAGAAGCTGAAAAACCGATTGAACAGTACAAATCACTTGGTGATTTTTTTGTACGGCATTTAAAAGCCGGTGTTCGTCCTTTGGGAAATACTTGGGCGACGCATCCAGCTGACTCTGTTGTTACTCAGGCTCAGATCATTAAAGACGGAAAACTCATTCAAGCTAAAAATAAAACTTACCATATAAATGATTTTATTTTCGATCAAAATGGTTTAGATAAGTACAACGATGGGCAGTTTTTAACTTATTATTTGTGTCCAACAGACTACCATCGTGTACACTCGCCAGTAACAGGTATCATTCAAAAAGTCGTTCATATCCCTGGAGCCTTGTGGCCAGTAAATCAATGGTCGACTGACAATATTCAAGAATTATTTTCTATCAATGAGCGCGTTTATGTAGAAATTAAAACAGATCGTGGCTTAGTGGGCGTTGTTTTTGTCGGAGCAACTAATGTCGGTCAAATAGAGTTAGCTTTTGATTCTGAAATTCGTGGTAATCAATTAAAAGTTTTTAAACCGTTAGTTAAGGACAATTTAAATATATCTATTCAAAAAGGTGCTGAACTTGGAATGTTTCGAATGGGAAGCACGGTTGTGATGCTCTATCAAAAAGGTATTTTAGATTTATCAAATGAACAGCTTGATGAACTTCATAACAAAGCTGTTCGGGTGAATTCAGATTTTAAGAGTTAAAATTTATAATCTATTTTTATTAACGAGTAAGTTTTAAATTTAAATACGAGTTTGCAACTTGACGGTTACCAAACTGATAACAAGCTTGCTCTAAAGTCGTTGTTAAATTAAGGACCTGAAATAATATAAGATTAACAGTTACTACATCGCCATTGTTGAGTTTATTGAGTTCTTCGCCTGATAGCAAATCTCTAAGTTTTAATGACATCGAGACTTGAGCAGATAATTCAGATTGTGGATTTATTATATGTTTCAGTGTTTTTCCAGATTTTTCATTTAAGATCACGATTTCCCAGCGATTGGCAGGAACTAGTTTGTTGATGATTTCGTGGCGGTAGCGAATATCATTGGCTTGTTCGCTAAAATAAGGAACTTCAAATCCAGAAAATGGATTTACAGTCGTATAGGCGTATTTTCTTTGTCCATTAATTTGTTCAAAATGACAGACGCGGGTTATAGCGTTAAAATTAAGTGTGATTGTATTTTGTCCTGATATAATATTTAAAGATTCGGTCGGAATGTAATTTACTATCGAGCCTTGCGTACTGATGTCTGGATCAAAACATCCAGCATTTGTTGATTTCTGAATGAACTTATAATCTTGAACAAGATAGGCATTGGAAACTAGTGGTAACATTGCTACAGCTATTAATTTAATAATGAATATTTTCATATCATTAGCCTATTGCAAGCCATGTTGAAATTGCAAGCTTTAGCTAACTGGATCGCGACACTCAGTGTTGGATCTTATGGTCGAATGATTGAACTTTCACCTGTTTGTCTAAATCTTACATGTAATTATTTTTCGGTTTCAGTTCATCATCAAATAAAAGCTTTCTTTTGATATATGAATTAGACGCATCAATCGTCGTTTGTCATAATATAGCGCAGGTGTATTAATAATTGTAGAACTAGAATTTTATATATCACTATCGCTAATTGTAGATTCTCGTTGTTTCCAAGAATTTGTATCAAATTAACACAAGTAAATATTTTTAATTGATATTAATTAAAGCATCGACAACAATATTTATGTTATCTCAGGGGGAACGGTGCTAACACATCTATACACACTAAATTCATCTAAGCGATTGGTTCAAAATCAACGTGGTATGTCCATTATGGAGGTTATAATAGCCTCAGGAATTATGGGTATAATGTCCTTAGCATTTACATCTATGATCACGACCCAACAAAAACAGGTTAAGCTAATGGAATTAAAGTTAGCTCAGAATGAGACATCAAATTTTATACAATCAGCATTTAAAGATAATGCGACATGCAGCAATCAGTTTTTAAAAGCGAATGACGGTACATTTAAATCACTTGCAAGCTACGCCGAAGGAAAGCAAATATCTAACCCTGGTGTAGTTGATTTATCAGATAGTACAACAGATTTAACAAAGCCATCATCAGCAAAGATATATTTAAATAAAGTATTTTTAGGTGCTAATGCAACATCACAACTAATCACAGAAGTTGGTAAACCACTGCCAGGCTTATCTGTGGCAAAAGTTAAATCAATCTATATCGGAGATTTTGTAAGAACGGATAATGCAGATGATACCAAGTATACAGCGAATTTAGTGATAAATTTAGACTCAATTAGTAGTGGATTTACAACCTTAAAACCAATTAATTTAAAAATGAATGTGCAGACAACAACTGGTGATATTCATGCAAGATCTCTTGCAAGTTGCACCACAAGTGATGCGGGCGGTGGGGGTGAATTACCTTCTGGAAGTGTTAAAGTATTTAATGAAACAAATTGTCCAAGTGGATACACCCTTATACAAAAAAAATATGCTGCTAAAACATGTAGCTGGATGTCTGATGGAAAGGAGTATGGTCTTTTTAAAAAAAAAATACCAACTTTGTATAGTTGTACCACTAAAGAAGGTTATTATGCTGAAATTCAAAATTGTTCTTATGGATGTAAGACAGAATACAAATATATTTCGGGTAAACTTCCTCCACATAACATCGAATATTATATTGTAGATTGTACATGTGTAGGAGACACTGTCTTAAGCGTTATGTGTTTAAAGAATTAGACCAATTCAGAACTTAATTTCATAATGACTTAAACCGGATAACGACACTCTGTGGCTGGTGTTTCCATGACTGAAATACATTTCAATTGCGGTAAACTCAAACGAACTTTTTCATAAAGCCATTGAGCAAGTAATTCAGATGTTGGATTTTCTAATCCAATGACTTCATTTAAAACTTTATGATCAAGTTGGTCTAAGATCGGCTTCATAATTTTTGTGATCTCGTGATAATCGACAACCCAGCCAATTTTAGGATCAAGATCGCCAACTAGAGTGAGAACAATTTTAAAACTGTGACCATGCATTCTAGAGCAAGGATGATCTTTCGGTAAATGTGGTAAAAATCGTGCTGATTCGATTTGAAAATGCTGTTTTAACTCAAACATTTTATAATCCTTTTGCTAAAATTTCCGCGTATTGTTTAGCGAAATATGTAAAAATAATACGTGCTCCGGCTCTACGAAATGCATAGAGACTTTCTATAATTGCTTTTTGTTCGTCCATGGCTCCGGCAAGGGCTGCGAACTTAATCATAGCATATTCGCCACTCACATTATAAGCAGCTATCGGTGTATTGACGTTTTGTGATAAGTATTGAATGACATCAAGATATGGAAGACCTGGTTTAACCATAATAATGTCAGCGCCTTCTTCGATATCTAGATAGGCTTCAGTCAGAGATTCTTTAATATTACGATAATCCATTTGATATGTTTTCTTGTCTCCCGCTCTCGGGGCCGAGTCTAAAGCGTCACGAAATGGTCCATAAAAACTTGAAGCGTATTTGGCTGTGTACGCCATGATGCCAGTTTTTTGAAATCCATTTTCTTCTAAGGCTTCGCGAATAGCGCCTATGCGACCGTCCATCATGTCAGACGGTGACACAAAATCAGCTCCGGCATCAGCATGAACTAAAGCCATTTGTGTTAAGATAGAGACTGTTTCATCATTGATGATTTGGTTGTTACGTACAAGTCCGTCATGACCATCAGATGAAAATGGATCTAGCGCTATATCAGAAAAAATCTGAGCTTCAGGAAACTTTTGTTTGATCAGGCGGATTGTTTGAGGAACAAGACCTGAAGCGTTTAAAGCTTCAGATGCATTCGAGTTTTTAAGTTCGTCATTAATTTTAGGAAAAAGTGCAAAATGCTTAATCCCTAGTTTCAGACAAACTTCAATTTCTTTGAGTAAGCCATTGACGTTGTATCTGGCTAAACCAGGTAAAGTTTTAATATCTGTTTTTTCAGCAGCGCTTTCGTGAGTGAAAAATAAAGGATAAACGAGCTGTTCTAGATTGAGTGATGTTTCAGCAACCAAATTGCGGATATCTGGTGTTGAACGTAGCCTTCTGGGACGAGTAGTCAAATTAAGACGCGAATCCATAAAAAAACCGACCTTTTTCTTGTAAAATGACATTCAAATGACAATCAAATGAGAATGAAGAGTTATATTTGTTGTCGATGAATGACCTGTTTTTTTTGCATTTAGACCAATCTGAAATTGATCGTATTAATAATACCAATGCTTCAAATAGAAGTACATCAGTAAAATCGATACGTACATTCTTGATGAATTTAGCTTCGGATCAAAAAACTGAATTTAAAACATGTTTACGCGAAATTCATTTTTTATCTCCTGGCTATTTAACTCCTGATCAACTTGATTGTTTGAATTTGATAAAGCAAGAAAATCCAAATTTAATTTACGAATCAGAATCTGCTTTTTATTTTTTAATCGAACTTTTATGTGGCTTAAAGTCCCGTATCATTGGTGAAACTGAAATTTTTGGTCAGTTTAAAAAGTTTTATGATCAACTTGATTCTGATCAAAAAATAAAATTTTTACCCCAATCGTCAATGAAGTTTATCGTTGAATCAGTAAAGTCTATTCGAGATACCCATGTCAGACATTGGGGTGCTCACAGTTATGGTTCATTAATAAGAAAATTAATTAAAGGCCATCTTTGTATTGATGTTCTTGGTTTTGGTCATCTAGCCCAGGAAATTCAACCATGGATCGCTGAAAAAAAGGTCGTTTTTCATGTTCGGGATTTAACTAAAGCAACTCATCAGGCGCGAGAAAAGAATTTAGTTGTTGATCTGAGAGAACATCGTGATTCTGATCAATTTTCGGACGTTGTGATTTTAGCAGCCCCTGTGACTAGTGACTTTTGTGTAAAAAGAATATTAAATGCCCAACTTGTTATTGATTGTCGCGCCCTTGATGAGAGGACAACAAGTGTTAAGCAACACTGTTTGTGTCCTGTCATTGAGTTGCAAGATTTGTTTGATTCTTTGGACCATGAAAGAAATAAATTGGACATGCAAAAAAACGAAGTTCAGAGACTGATACAAAACTTCATTTATGAATTTTATTCTCGCGAATCTCACAGACCTATGGGATGGTATGATCTATGTCTTTAAAGCAATTAAAAATTTCTGCGCGATCATCTCAATTAGCTAAACTGCAAGCTTATATGGTTGGTGATGCCCTTATAAGTCATAATCCGAATTTAAAAATTAAATATGAATTTAGAGAATCTCTAGGGGATAAAAATTTAACGGACCCACTTTGGAAAATGCCGGAAAAGGGTGTGTTTACAGAAGATTTTTATCTTGATTTGGTGCAAGAACGCACTGATATGGTGGTTCATTCATGGAAAGATCTGCCAGTTGAACACAAGACAGATACTTTTATCTCTGCCACATTGCCGCGTGCAGATCAGCGAGATATATTAATATTAAAAAAAGATCGTTCACATAAAAAGATGATAAAAATATTTACGTCATCGCCAAGACGTGAATACAATCTAAAACCCTTTTTAAAAGTAGCATTGCCGAGTTTACCAGAAGAGGTCACTTTTCATAACATACGTGGTAACGTACCAACTCGCTTACGAAAGTTATTTGCTGATGCGGAAATTGATGGATTAGTTTTAGCAAAAGCTGCTGTGGATCGTTTTTTACAGTCACGATTAGAAGATTTACAAGATGTGCAGAAAGAAATTCGTCAATATTTTGCTGATCATTTATGGATGGTTTTGCCACTATCAGTTAATCCAAATGCTGCTGCTCAAGGAGCTCTAGCTATTGAGATTAAAAATGATCGTCAGGATTTACATAAAATGCTGACTGCTATCCATGATGAAAAAACATTTAAAGCTGCTCAGTTAGAAAGACAAACTCTTAAAAAGTTTGGTGGTGGTTGTCATCAAAAAATTGGTATTTCGTGTTTATACCGTTCTTATGGTGAAATACTTTTTCTAAAAGGAATGACAGATCAAGGTCAAATCCTTAATGAGCATAAGTTAACCCCGCAATTCAGCCATCATCGAATAGAACGTGCTTTTAAAGGGACTTGGAGCTCAAGTTCTTTACGTCCGTATACCCAGCGTGGAAATCTCAAATTTGATTTCGATTTTGAAAAAGAGCGTAGCGGTTTTTTTGTAAGCCAAATTGCAGCATGGACGCATGACTTTCATCAACAATATAATCAATCTCGCTATAAACACTATATTTGGACTGCTGGATTGGAAACATGGAAAAAACTAGCCGAAAAAGGTGTTTGGGTTAATGGATCGGCGGAAGGTCTTGGCGAGGACGAAAACAAAATGATCGATGCATTGGTTCCCAAAGCAACTTGGTTAAAAATTTCACATGATCAAATCGAAGATAAAAGAAATTCGATGATGACCTACAGCTTAAATTTAAAACTTAGCGACGAACAAATCGACGAAATTGAAAAGCAAATTGATGCATCTGAAATTATGTTTTGGACGAGTCCATTTTATTTCTCTGAAATGTTTAAATTATTTCCGCAAATTATACAAAAAAAGCATGCCTGTGGTGTCGGGCATACATTTAAATACTTAGTTTCTAAGTTTCATATTCAACCATATTTATTTCTGAATGAGCAGGAGTTTAAAAAGTTATGAGTGTAAGTGTGCAAACAGCAGCAAGATATTCTAAATCAACCGAGTTATTTGAAAGAGCCAAGCAGGTTGCACCTGGCGGCGTACATTCTCCTGTTCGAAGCTTTAAAGGTCTTGGACAAGCCCCTGTGTTTTTTGAAAAATCACAGGGAGCTTATCTTTGGGATGTTCAGGGTCAAAGGTATATTGATTTTTGTCAAAGTTTTGGTCCGCTTATATTAGGACATCGTGATCCAGAGGTTCAAGAAGAGGTCATGAGAATGGTCCACACGGCCTGGAGTTTTGGAGCATGCGAGCCATATTCTCTTGAGTTAGCTGAATGGCTCAAAGCACATTTGCCATGGCTTGAAAAAATGCGTTTTGTTTCATCTGGTACAGAAGCTGTTATGTCGGCATTAAGAGTCGCTCGCGGTGTTACAGGGCGTGAAAAAGTACTAAAGTTTGATGGTTGTTATCATGGACATGTTGATAGCTTACTCGTATCTGCGGGAAGTGGTCTAGCCGGTGAAGCTGTATCTTCAAGTGCTGGAATATCGCAAGCGATTGCTGGTTTAACACTGGTCTGTCCATTAGATGATGAAAAAAAACTTGAAGAAATTTTTACGATTCACAGTCATGAAATGGCAGCTGTGATTATTGAGCCCTTGCCGGCAAATTATGGCTTACTACCTCAGAGAATTGAATTTCTCAAGTCTCTCAAAAAACTATGTGTGAAACATAATGTCTTGTTGATATTTGATGAAGTGATTTCCGGATTTCGTGTTGCTCTTGGTGGTATGGTTGAGCTTACGGGTGTAGAACCTGATCTTGTGACTTATGGAAAAATTCTAGGTGGCGGTTTTCCTGTAGGATGTTACGGGGGGCGTCGTGATTTAATGGATTTGGTTGCTCCTTTGGGTCCTGTTTATCAAGCGGGAACTTTAAGTGCCAACCCAATTGGTATGGTCGCTGGTTTGACGACTCTCAAAAAAATGAAAAGAGAAGATGGTTGGAATGTTCTTAATCAACGCGGCAGCTATTTGTATACAAAACTTGCGCAATTGTTGTCGCAACATAATTTAGAATTTGTTCAATTTGCTTCATTGTTTTGGATTCATCAAAAAACTGGTGAAGTTATTCGTGATCAAAATAAGATACCGAAGACCCAGGCTGAAACTTTTAAATCTCTATTCCTAGGTTGTTTGAATGATGGCGTGTATTTGGCTCCGAATGCGTATGAGGTTGGATTTTTATCTTTAGCTCACACGCAAGATATACTTGACGAAGCTAGCCAAATTATTCTTCGTCATATTCAGCCTCTATCGGTTCATCTTAAATCGTAATATGGGTTAGACGTGATGAAGTCAAAAATTAAAGTATATTTAAGTGCTGCTTGGTTAGTTTTGACCTTCTCAATGGTGAGTTGGTGGTTTTTGTATGCTTTGCGTATCGACGATAGTCAAACCTCAGAAGCTGTACAGAAACATCATCGAATGATTAAGTGGGAGGGTGGGTCCTTACTGTTTATTATTTTGATCGGTGGGATGTTTTTAATTATGTATGTTTACCGCGACACTGAAAGACACGAACGACTTAAATTATTTTTTTCTAATTTCTCGCACGACATTAAAACCTCTATCGCCCGAATTAGGTTACAAGCTGATGTTTTAGCCGAAGAGCTTAATGATCTGAGTGTTGATCAACGTTCGATGTCGCGACTTTTAGCTGATCTTAATCGATTAGATTTACAGCTCGAGAATTCTCTGTTGTTGACTCATGTCGATGAGTCAACTTTGCTTTTCGAAGATATTGATTTAAGACAATTGATCGCGGCAATAAGTCATGATTTTGATCGTTTAAATATTATCATTGATCAAAATGTATTTGTACGTGCGGATCAGAGATCATTTAAAAGTATATTAAGAAATATAATTCAGAACTCAGTTATTCACGGCAAAGCATCTGAAATCAAAATTAAAGTTGAAAACATTGATTCAAACACTTTAAAACTTATTATTTTGGATAATGGCCATGGTTCTGATGTAGATTTAAGTTCCATTGGACGCTCAATTTTACCGGTTAAACAAAATCAAAGTAATGGGATTGGTCTATACTTAGCATCGCGATTAATAAAAAAAATGTCTGGTCAAATTCAATTTAATCAAGTTAAAGGGCAAGGATTTACAGTTGAGATGATTTTACAAGGACGTATTGTTTCATGAAAAAAATATTTTTACTTGAAGATGATGAGTCGCTTGGTGAAATTCTTTCGGAAAGATTAAAGAAAGAATCATTACATGTCGTCTGGAATAAATCGATAGCCGAAGGTCTTCGTTGTATTCAACACGATGCTAACTGGGATTTAGCACTTCTTGACGTTGGTTTGCCGGATGGTAGTGGATTTGATTTTGCTGAGACTTTGCAAAAGTATAATTATGAAATTCCATTTATGTTTTTAACAGCACAGTCAGATGCTGAAAATCGACTTAAAGGATATGAAATTGGTGCGCATGAATTTATTCCAAAACCATTTCACCTTAAAGAATTGATCATTCGATTAAACCATGTCCTTAAAGCTCATGCTAAATCGGATCACTATGAACTTGAACATTCTGATGTTAGAGTTTCAGAGTTGATTGTTATTCATAAAACAAGTGGTCGTAAACATATTTTAAGTGCAAATGAGATGAAGCTTCTTGATCTCTTAATCCGCAAATCACCTAAAGTTGTTCATCGTGATGAAGTTATGGATGTTATCTGGGGTGAAGATAAAGAGCTTAGTCAAAGAACAATTGACAATATGATATTAAAAATTCGTTCAGCGCTAGAAGAAGATCAAATTAAAATTAAAACTGTACGTGGTATAGGGTACCAATTTATAAATTAAGGATAAAAATACAATGAACATATTATTTCAAAATGCAATCTCGCACAAAAAGCAAAATACACCTCCAATTTGGTTTATGCGACAAGCCGGAAGATATCATAAACACTATCAGGGACTTAGAGCAAAACACAGTTTTGAAACTCTCTGTCGCGAACCGGAATTAGCTGCGCAAGTCGCACTTGGTCCTATACAAGATTTTGACTTTGATGTTTCGATTTTATTTAGTGATTTGCTATTTCCATTAGATGCAATGGGTTTAGAGCTTTCGTATTCAGATCAAGGGCCACACTTAGAGCATTCACTTGCGAAAGGTTTTAAACTGCAGAATTTTAGTTTAGATCAGGCTTTGTCTGAATTAAAATTTCAATCAGAAGCAATTAAATTAACACGACAAGTATTGCCGTCGCACAAGTCATTAATTGGTTTTGTGGGGGGATTTTGGACATTATACGTATATGCAGCTGAAGGTGGACATGCTGGCAGTCTGATTCCTGCAAAAAGTTTGTATCAGCAATCTGAACATTTTATTCAAAACTTAATTCAACTTATTGAAGGCAATATTCAACAGCAGCTCGATGCTGGAGCCGAAGTTGTCATGGTCTTTGATACATCGGCTGGTGAAGTATCATCTTTATTTTACAAAGAAAAAATTGCTCCAACTCTAATTAGGTGGGCACATAAATTTCCAGGACGATTAGGATATTACTCAAAGGGAACACAACCCAGCTTTTTTACTGAAGAGTTTAAAAATGCTCCGTGGGCAGGACGCGGAATAGATCACCGATGGGATTTAGCTGACACATTAAAATCACATCATAAAGGCTTTTTGCAGGGTAATTTCGATCAGGCATTACTCTTTCAAGAAACTGATGATTTTAAGAGATCATTAAAAACTTACATTCAACAATTAAAGCAGCTTTCTGATGAAGAACGTGCAGGGTGGGTTTGTGGTCTGGGACATGGAGTGTTGCCAAAAACTCCCGAAAATCATGTAAAACTTTTTATCGAAACGATACGTCAAGAGTTCTAATTTAAGGAGTTAGTTTATGGCTATTTCTTTTGCTGAATTATTAAAAAAATACGATGTGCCAGTTCCTCGTTACACGAGTTATCCGACTGTGCCTTCTTGGAAAGAAACGCCAACTGCCGAAGAATGGTTTCAAAGCTTAAAGATGACATTGCAAGAAAAAAATTCTTCGTGGTCGATGTACTTACATCTACCATTTTGTGAAAGTTTGTGCACCTTTTGTGGTTGCAATACGATAATTACAAAAGATCACTCGAAAGCACACCCTTATGTTGAAGATATTTTAAAAGAGTGGTCGATTTATTTAAAAAATGTGCCAGAATTAGCGCAAAAACCATTGAAGCATATTCATCTAGGTGGGGGAACACCGACTTTCTTAAGTCCTCAAGAATTAGAGTTTTTAATTTCTTCACTATTTAAAACACTTAAGATTGCTGATGAAAATTTTGAAGCTTCTATCGAAGTTGATCCTCGTCGAACAACAAACGAACAACTCAATGTTTTAAAAAAACTCGGATTTAATAGAGTTAGCCTAGGTGTTCAAGATTTCAACTCTGAAGTTCAGCGTATTATTCATCGCGAACAACCGTTTGAAATGACAAAAGCTATTACTGATTCAGCGCGCGAGCTTGGATATCATTCCGTTAATTTCGATTTAATTTATGGTTTGCCGCTACAAACAAAAGAAAGACTTATTCATACCGTTCAAAAAACACTCGAACTTAAACCTGATCGAATTGCTTTTTACTCTTTTGCTTTAGTTCCGTGGATTAAGCCTGCGCAGCGATTATTTAAAGATACTGATTTGCCAAGTTCGGAAGAAAAAAGAGAGTTATATGAAATCGCACGATTGATGTTTTTAAATGCCGGTTATCGTGATATTGGCATGGATCACTTTGCACTTGAAACTGATTCTTTATACACAGCTTATCAAAAACAGAAACTTCATCGAAATTTTATGGGCTACACTGATCAAAAATCTGATATTTTGCTTGGATTAGGTATTTCATCAATATCTGAAACTCCAAATATGTTTCATCAAAATGAAAAACTACTGCCTAAGTATCAAGAGTTTTTGATCAATGGGAATTTGCCAACTCATCGCGGACATAAACTTTCAATTCGTGATCAAGAGCAACGGCTAAAAATTCTTCAGATCATGACTCAATATAGATACCAGTGGAAAGATGAAAATGAATATGTACACTATCAAGAAAGAATGTCTGATTTTTTGAATGAAAAGTTAGTTGTTCTTGATGCAAAAGGATTCGAGGTTACGGATCAAGGTCATCCATTTTTAAGAAATATTTGTGCGTTATTTGATGAATATATTCCTCAGGTACGACCAGATAAAGGATTGTTTTCTAAATCAATTTAAAATTCGAGATCGCTATGTCTAAAAAGGTTACTATTATCGGAGCTGGTTTTTCTGGATTAACAGCAGCATATTACTTGAATCAGCAAGGTTTTGATGTTCATGTTTACGAGAAAGCTGACCATGTTGGTGGGCTTATCCAAAAAAAGAGATCTCTCTACGGCAATTACGAGACAGCGGCAAATGGCATTATGGGCCAAGCTCATATTTTGAAATTTCTCGATGATTTAGATATTACGTATCAGCCGTCTAGTTCTTTTGCAAAAAAAAGATTTATTTTAAGAAATCGATTGCGAAGATGGCCTCTATCAATATTTGAAACCATGCATTTAGTTTTTAAAGTTATTTTTAATTTAATTATTTTAAGAAAACATAAAAAAATAAATTATCAAAAACTTAGCGTGGCCAGCTGGATTTCTGAATTTTTAACAGATAAAGCAAAAGAATATCTGATCGAACCTGCGCTTAAAGGAATTTATGCAGGAAATATTGAGAGCCTCAGTAGTCAATTGATTATCCAACCAATGATTATTAAAAAATCTCCTGAATTTAAAACAATTATTCCTCTTGTTTCCGGTCAACAGAGCTTTCATGATATTTTACAACAAATTTATCAAAAGCTACTTCAGAAAGGTGTTCATTTTTCATTCAATACTCAGAACACTGCAGATATTATCAATCAATCGTTATTAGATGGTGTTCCTGTGATAATGGCCACTTCTGCTTCAGATGCATGTAAATTAATTAATCAAATCAAAAATCATCATCCTGATTTACACGAAGTCTTTCAGTTCTTGAATAAAATTGAACTTGTTCCAATTACAACTGTAACTATGTTCTTTAAACAACCGCCAGATCCCCAATATATTGGTTTTGGTTGTTTGTTTCCGCAAGTCGAGGGTTTGAAACCATTAGGCGTATTAATGAATGATGTTATATTTGATCGTCATAATCCTTATCACTCCGAAACTTGGATTTTTGGCGGTGCTTTTGATGTTCAGGTATCTGAAATAAGTGATAGTGATTTTAAAAAATCAATTTTAGAAGCTCGCAAAAAGGCCTTTGATTCCCTTGAAGAACCGATTGATATTCAAATCACACGTTGGCAAAAAGCTTTACCGCATTTTACGATTCAACATGAAGAAAATGTTCAAGAGTTAAAACAACACAATTTGTTAAAACTTCATGGAAATTATTTAAATGTCATAGGAGTTTCTAAAATAATTGTTGAAAGTCAAAAATTAGCTTTGCAGTTGAAAGAGCAATTCATTCCAGGGAAACTAAAAAAATGATCAAAAGAAAGTAATGATGAAAACAGGAATAATTCTAAACAATATTGGTACACCTCGTAGTTACTCACCAGATGACGTCGGTCTTTATTTAAGTGAGTTCCTGATGGATAAAAATATCATCGGAGCACCTTGGCTTATACGTTACATACTCGTCAATTTATTAATTGTTCCACGCCGCAAATATCAATCAGCCGAAAAATATAAAAGAATTTGGGGGAAAGAAAAATCACCTTTGTTAGAAATTACTGAAAACTTTAAATCAAAAATGCAAGAATTTTTAGATGAAGAGCTGTATCCCATTGAAATTGGGATGCGGTATGGTCAACATTCTATTTCTAAAGCTGTTGATAAACTTATTCAAAAAAAAGTTGATCATATCATATTTGTGCCGTTGTACCCTCAGTTTGCGCAAGCAACAACGGGATCAGCAGTAGAAGAATTTAAAAAAATTATTTCTGCAAGTGGTCTTAGTTACACAATTACTTCAAGTTTTTATAACCAAAATTTCTTTATTCAAAAAACGGCTCAGAAGATGAGGCACTATATTGATGGTGGAAACTATGAGCATATAGTTTTTTCGTTTCATGGGTTACCAGAGTCTCAAATACTTAAAAATAAAACTTGTGCAATCAATGCAGAATGCTGTGCGCGAGCTGAACAAGAAATAGCAGGATGTTATCGAGCTCAATGTTTTGCGACAGCGCATATGATTGCAAAAGAACTAAAACTTCCGAAACAACACTATAGTATCACGTTTCAATCGCGTTTAGGTCCGACGAAGTGGATTCAACCCTATACGCAAGAAACTGTTGTGGGTTTAGCGCAAAATCATGTCAAAAATGTACTCGTCGTAACACCAAGCTTCGTTTCTGATTGTATTGAAACTTTAGAGGAAATCGCTTTAGAAGTTCGTCACGAGTATCAAAAAGCGGGCGGAACTGACCTTAAGCTAGTTCCTTGTTTAAACTCTGATGATGATTGGGTCAAAGATTTTTCAACTTGGATTTTAGAGCAAACAGCCATTAAGATAGTTAAGTAGGGGCAATCATGAAAAAATCAGTCGCACTTCATTTATCTAAACAAAATTTTAAGTTTTCATCTGCGCATTTTTTAATATTTGATGATCACTCGGCAGAGATGCTTCATGGTCATAATTATCAAGTTCGAGTGCAAATTGCAATTCCTGAACAAATGATGAGTGAAAAAGATATTCAAGGTAAAATAGGTTACGCAATTGATTTTAATATTATTAAAAAATACATCAAATCAGAACTTGATCGATGGGATGAACATATTTTATTACCACGTCTTCACCCTGATATGAAATATAAGATTTCGGCCGATAGAAAAAATCATGAAGTTTCGTTTCGAGATCGATTTTATTCTTTTCCCGCTGATGAAATCATTTGGCTAGATGTTACAAATACAAGTGTTGAACAGTTGTCTCAAGTTTTGGCTGAAAATTTTATACACGAATTTTCTAAATATGGAATTCGCAAAATCAAAGTCGAAGTCGAAGAGACTCGTGGGCAATCAGCATCTACAACATTATCAAAAGTCTAATTTTATTAAAAACCCAGTTCTTCAGCTGTGATTTCTTTTTTGATTCGATAGTTCCAAAAGCATATATTTCCAGGGTTGTTCATCCAAAATTCTGAACGGTCCTCAACAAGTTGAGGAAAACCATTGCACGTTGTGCTGCCAATATCTGCGATATTTGTGACTTCAGAAACTGACCAATTCCAGAAATTTTTATTTTTAGATCCCATATTACGATTAAAGCCTTGATGACCAAGTGTAATTTTTCCGAAAATGATTTTCTCTAGTTTTTTATTACGTAATTGGTCACGTGCTTTTTCAATCATATTTGGATTCTTAATTTTCACAACAAACTGATCTTCATGCGTTGATTTTGGATTTAAGTCTTGCCCAGAATTTTGTCGTGGACCAATAACAAAATAAGCGGCTTTAGTTTCAGGAGCACTCTTTTGTATTTTAACTTGGCCTGGTGTAACATAAGAGTTTTTGTCTTTAGCAAAAAATTTTGCATTTTGACTGGCATAGACTTGAATAGCTGTGGTTGTATTTTCTAACTGCAATTGGATAAATTTATGCTCGCGTGAATTAAGGTTAACTGTTTGCGATTTGATAAGTTTTTCACTTTCGTTGTATTCAAGTATATAGATATCATTTTTTATAGGGCTTAAATTAATGACTTCGAGCTGTTGTATTTTTTTCAATGGATGCGTATTGAATTTGACCAGGCCACCTTGGTCAGAGGTGATATCAGATAGTTTAAAACCTGTTTCTTCTGGGCATTGATTTTTAATCCTAAAGTGTTGATTCTGTTTGATTTTTGAATTTAAATTTAAAATTGAATAATGTTGTTGGTCGTTTGCGAGATCATGTTGAAGTGTTATTGAAGTATTTTGTAAAGGTTCAACAACAATTGCGGTTTCATCATATAAGTATCCTGTCCAGCTTTGTAGCCAAAATGTTTGCTTATCAGAACTCAAATTTTCAAATATTAACTTTTCGCCACTACAGTTTTTGGCTAAATGAAAGACTTCGGCCAGACTTATTGTTGGGCAGGCCAATGCTAATAGATTAATGATTAAGCAGATTTTAAAGTCTAATTGTGATTTTTTCATGTACCTTGGTTCGGTTTACAGATGTTAGTCCTTGAACCAAAGTCTGATAAATAATTGATTTAAGTTAAAATTCTAGACCAATGAATGGCTTGCTCTCTGAATACAGTCAGTTTGTTTTCATTTAGAATTGCGCAATTGAAAATCATTTTCATTTAACTCGTCTTTTGGTACTTCAAGCTCATGGCAGTACAAACATACATTTTACAAGGTTTTCAGTATTCGACTGGAAGTGACATGCAAGATAGCAAAGCTGATCATTCTTCAACTTTATTGGTTCAGCGTCTCATGGACTTTGGTTTATTTCCAGGTATCGAATTTAAAATTATTAAAACTATTCCGCTCTCAAAAGTAACGGTGATTCAATTCTATCAGACACTGTTGGCTTTAAATGAACAGGAGTTCAAATGTCTGAAATTTTTGTAAACAGTGAAACCGAAAAAATTAAAAAGTTTTTACTTATAGGATCTCCTAATTCAGGAAAAACAACTCTGTATAATTGGTTAACTGGTGCAAAAACCAAGACGGTCAATTATCCAGGAGCAACAGTTGAGTTCAGCACGGGGTATCTAAATTCATCGTTAGCTAAACTTGTTGGGGTTGGCGATATACAGTTTTTTGATACGCCGGGAATTTACTCTTTAGAAGCTCAATCTTCAGATGAAAAAGTAACATTAAACTTACTAAATCGATCTAATCAAATTCATTACGATGGTGTTGTCGTTGTTCTAGATGCAACACAACTCAATCGTCAGCTTTTGTTGGCTAAAGAAATTTCAGAATCAGGCGTCAATGTTATTTTTGTATTAACTATGAACGATCTAGTATACAAAGATAGAAAAAATATTAATATCGATCAAATCAAAACATTTTTAAAAAGTGATCAAGTCTATCTTTTTGATGGTCTACTTGGTCAAGGATTAGATAAGGTTGTTAAAGCACTACATTCATTCGATGTTCCGTCGAAATCATTCAATTATAGTCAAAGAAATGAAAATGCTAAAATTGAAGAGCTTCAACTCATCGCAGATTTTATTCAAAATAGGGCTTACTTAAATCACCAAGACATTGGCAACTCTCAGAAGAATCAAAAATCACAACTTGAACTAACACTAAAGATAGATCAGTTTTTACTTCATCCAGTATTTGGTTATGTATTCTTTTTTGTATTTATGACCCTGTTTTTTGCTTCTATTTATTGGATGTCAGCTCCTCTTATGGATTTAGTGAATGCTGGTCTTGAGTACTTTGTCACATTGTCAAAAGATCGTATTCCGGGTTTGTTCGGAGAGTTTGTAGGTGATGGTCTTTTAGCTGCTATCGGTGGAGTTGTTGTTTTTATTCCGCAAATATTTATTTTATTTATTGGCATAGGGTTATTCGAAAACACAGGTTATTTATCGCGTGTTTCAGCATTGATAGATGGTCCATTACGAAAAATAGGCCTCGGTGGCCGTTCATTTTTACCAATACTATCAGGCTTTGCTTGTGCCGTTCCGGCGTTGATGGCAACTCGTAATATAACTTCAACTAAAGAGCGATTAATAGCACAAATGATTATTCCTTTTATGAGTTGTTCGGCCCGATTACCTGTTTATGGTTTAATGATTGGTTTTCTATTTAAAGGTCAAAATCACTTGATGGCAGGTCTTGTGATGTCAGCATTATACTTTGGTTCATTGGTTTTTGGTGCTGTTGCTTCAGCAATACTTGCAAAGATCATTCAAAACCAGCAGTCATCACGATTATTGATGGATTTGCCATATTATCGCAAACCACGTTTGAAAACAATTTTAATACAGTCAGTTGAAAAGTCGATTTCATTTGTAAAGAGAGCCGGTCCTATCATTATGATTTTAGCTATCGTTCTATGGTTTGCTACCACATTTCCAAAATCTGATCAGCCAGATGTTCAAGTGCCAAGCTATGCTATGCAGGTGGCGCAAGCTATCGAACCTGTTTTTAAACCGATGGGTTTAGATGGACGTGTTGGTTTTGCACTTTTAGCATCATTCGCAGCTCGTGAAGTTTTTGTTTCAAGTTTAGCTGTTTCAATGAATGTTGATATGGGTGGTGATGAAGAAAATCAAGATCCATTGCTCACACAAATGAGTGATGCACGTTTCAGTGATGGTACGCCTATTTTTACTTTGGCTTCAGTTGTTGGTATTTTAATTTTCTTTTTAATTGCTACTCAGTGCTTATCTACTGTTGGTGTTTTAAAAAAAGAATCAGGTTCATGGAAATGGACTTTGATTCAACTCGTAGGAAGTAATTTGATTGCTTATTCATTAGCAGTGTTCGTTGTTCAAATTTTACATTACTTGAGTTTGTAAAATGTAATATTTAAATAAGAGTATTCAATTGTCATTTGAATACTCTTATTTATGACGTTTGTTAAAATAGTACTTTCTGTACCAATTAGATGTTTTTTTCCAAAGACTTAAATAAGATTCTTTTGGAAAAATATTAACACGAAAAATTGCATAGGGATTATCACTAATGAGAAGCCCACCTTGATCTGTGTTTACAGCAAAATAATAACCAGCTTTTTCTGCTAACTCGGCGGATCTGTTGTCAATATCACCGTAAGTAAATGCAAACGCGTTAATCGGCTGATTAAATTCGGACATAAGATTATTCTTTGATTGAATTAATTCATCGAGAGCTTTTGCATCTGTCATGTTTGGTAACTTATCATGTCGCTGACCGTGACTTCCGACGGTAAAACGAGAGTTCTTCCATTGTTGACGAGATAAACCGCTAACAAGTTTATCTGCTTTATTGATCTCGGGTTCATCCCAATAGTTATGGGTAATCGTAGAATCAGATAAAAGAAAAATTTGAGCTGAAAATTGATATTTTTCAAGCAATGGTTGCGCATTATTAAGGTTGTCAACGTAGCCATCATCAAATGTTAAAACTAAAGGCTTTCGCGGGAATTCAGAGCTATTTCTAAGACCTTGTGCAAACTCTTGAATATCCGTAAAGGTCAACGTTTTAAATCCCAACATTTTAAAAAATCGAAGATGTTTTTCAAACCGATTTTTAGTGACGAAAATTTTATGCTCAGAAATCAATTCTTTGTCTGGAATTTTATGATACATCAGTATGGGTATCCAGCAGGGGTGAATTTTATAAAGATGAGCCATTTCGTAGAGCTTTAAAATTTTTAAATGTATGTTTTTGAGTGAAAAATCATTATTTGCAAGTTGACTTAATGATTCTAATTCGTCAGAGGATAAGTCTTTTAGTTCATTTAAGTCTTGCTCTAAAACCGCGATCTTAACATCAGGGCTTCCGAAACTATTTATACTTACATCACCAAAATTTGAATTTAAAAAAGAGTGATAATTTCTTAAACGTACTAGGCCAAGATACATCGCTTCACCAAAAGCTATGCACGGAACACCAGATAAAAGTGCTTCAATGCAAACACGACCGGATCCAACAATTAAGTCAAATTTGCTGTAAAATTCTGAATTTAAATCAGCATGCTCGGTAAACGAAATATTTAAATTGAATTGTGCATGAGGTAAGTCAATATCAATTTTTTGTGAACCAACTATTTCAATGAAGCATTGATCAAAAACAGCTTTTTTATTCTGCGCTAGAGCATTAATAAAATTAAGTGTGCGTTCTTTTTTGGGTCCACTTAATCGTCCGATGATAGCTATTTTTAAGGCTTTATTTGAAGTGGCTGTATTGTTTTTAATTAAATTAAATCGATCAGTATCCAAAACATTACGAAGTATTTTTATTTTTCTTTGAGGATAATTAAACTCATTAACAAGTTGATTTTGTATATTTTCACAAACAGGAATTTGATATTGGCCATAGTAATTAAAAATACGTTTAGATAAGGATAAGTGTTGTCTTCCGTGAATGGTGCTGACGTGGGCTATTTTTGTTCCAAGAGTTGACCAGTAAGCTATTTTGGCAGCAGCTCGTGAGTGAGAATGGATAACATGAATATTATTAGATTTTAAAATTTTTCTAATCCTGAATACATTTATCCAAAATGTAAAAATTGAGCTTGCTTCAACCTGGAGTTTGATTTTTTTGGCTAAGCTTGGATAATAAAAGTCATTAGAAATCTGGATGACTTGATGATGATCTCTAATCTGAGCAGAGATTAGCTGACAAGCGTAGACTTCAGCGCCAGTTAATTGATTTTGCGATAAAAAATGTGCAATGTTCACATTAGTATTTTATACCAAACGTGGGTTAAGGTGTACATTTTTCTATTTCAAAGGCTATTTTCTTGTTTGTTTAGTGATAATTTCTTACGAAAGAGAATTTTAATTTGTCCTTTCGGAGACGTTTCTGTGCCAATAATCTCAAATCCAGAAAATATATTTAACGCTATCATCGATTTAAAGTGATTTTCAGATTTAGTCTCGACGAACTTATATTTTTTGGCTTTTGCCCATTCGTGCTGTACGAGCATAAGTTGTTTAGCAATACCTAAGCCTCTGTATTTTTGATCTACAGCACCTAGCCAGCTGTAAAAGCGTAAGATATCTTGTTCATAGCCAACTTTAAAACCAACAATTTTATCTTCGTCAAATGCGCATAAAATTAAGATATTATCTTTATGTCTAATTTTATCTAGAAATTTTTCAGCACTAAAGTTACTAAAATTCTGATGACAAATTGTAAATATTTGATCTTGAATATCCGAGTGCATTTGATGATATGTTTTAATTTTGAACTCAATCTCTTGAAATCTTGGTTGCTTTTTTTCGTTAAAAATTGAAATTTCATTAAACATATTTTTGGGTCTTACCCATACTTGAGCTGTTTGGTTTGGATAAAGACATTCATAGACAACATAATCACTTAAATCTTCAGAGTGTTTTGCTTCGGTTATTAACTTGTAAGGTTTGTTTTTATAATGTTTGTAGTAATATGATTTCATTATTAACTGGCTTTCTAAAATAAAAATTTTGGGCTATTTCTAATATATTTGAGGTAAAATGCTGCTTATAATATTAGCCAATGGTCTAGTTTTTATCAACAAAGGTTTATTGCATAAAAATAAAGTCTAGTTTTGTTTGAGTTTTTAAATTCAATTCCGATATGGGGTTGTGACGATTCCTTAACAATTGGGGTATGCAGATGAACTTTTTTAAGAAATTAAGTTTTAAATGGAAAATTACATCGATGATTTTAACATTGATTACAGTCATGTTTATTGGCGCGATGTTTAATTTGGTTCAAATGAAAAATGCATTTGAAGAAGCATTTTTATTTAAAATGCAAGTTGACGCTAAATCGTTAGGTGAAAAAATCAAAGCTCAATTTTTTGAACGTTATGGTGATGTGCAAGCTTTCGCACTTAATAATGCCATTCAGTCTATGAATGGATCTGAAATGCAGATTGACCTTGATGAATATGTTACATTATATGGTATATACGATTTAATCCTTGTTGTTGATACTAAAGGTCAATATGTTGCTTCAAACTCAAAAGATCCTACAGGGCTAGCAGTAAAAGTTGATCAGCTTAAAAAAACAAGCTTTGCTGATGCCGCTTGGTTTAAAGCTGCGATGTCGGGACAGTTTACGGAAGATAAGAAAACTGGATTTGTTGGAACTTACTTTGAAAACACGCAGTATGATTCGTTATTCAAACTTGCTTTTGATCAAGATAAAAAATTATCAAATGGTTTTACTGCTCCAATCAAAAATGCAAAAGGTGAAATTGTCGGCATTATTACAAACCGTGCAAATGTTAAATGGTATGAAAATGAATTCATTACTTTATTCGAAGGTCTGAAAAAAAGTGGCGATGTAAATGCTGAAATGTATCTCGCCAATTTAGATGGAACAGTATTATTTAAACATATTCCGTTTGAAATGCAGGGTCGTAACGAGGCTATGCACGAAGAATCAGTTATTTTTAAAGAAAATGTTTTTAAAAATAACGTACAGCTTTTTGAATTATCTAAAAAAACAAATGAAGGAGCTGCGCATAGCTTCGATCCAATCCATAAAGTAGAAGATTTACAGGGTTACTATAAACTCAGCGGTGAAAAATGGATTGAAGATCTTGGTTGGGTAGTTGTTGTTGCGCAAGATGTAAAAACATCACTAGCACAAGTGAATAAATCTGTTGTGTTATTTTATCTTGTTCAAGGTATGTGTGTGGCATTAGCAATCGCTGCATCAATTATTTTTTCAATTATCATGAGTAAAAAAATTAGTCATTTGTCTTCGTTACTCACAGGTAACTCTTCAGAAGTTGATAAAGAAGCTAACAGTGTTGCTTCATCTGCAACGCAGCTATCTGAATCATCAACTGAACAAGCGGCTGCTTTACAAGAAACTGTATCAGCTGTAGATGAAATATCGGCAATGGTTGAAAAAAATTCTGACGGAGCTGAGAAATCTCGTGAAATTTCAAATATGTCAAAAGAGTCAGCTGAAAAAGGTCGTGAAATCGTCGAACAAATGATTCAATCTATACGTGATATTGAATCTGCGAATAGCGAAATGTCGCACCATATGGAACAAAATAGCCAAGAGTTATCTGAAATCGTTAAATTGATTGCAGATATTGAAAATAAAACAAAAGTGATCAACGAAATCGTTTTTCAAACAAAATTGTTATCATTTAATGCTTCTGTCGAAGCAGCTCGTGCCGGAGAGTATGGAAAAGGCTTTGCTGTCGTAGCTGAAGAAGTTGGAAACTTAGCTCAGATGTCAGGTCGTGCAGCTAACGAAATTTCAACTTTACTAAATGAATCAGTTTCGAAAGTTCAATCAATTGTTACGGATTCTAAACAAAAAGTTTCTCATCTTATGGCTGAAAGTCAAAACAAAGTACAAGTTGGAACTCAAGTTGCCGAAGAGTGTGGCCAGGCTTTAAATGAAATTTTAACGACTGTGTCTGAACTAGATGTCTTAGTGGCTGAAATTTCCACAGCATCTCGCGAACAAAGTACTGGTATACGTGAAATTTCAAAAGCCATGGGACAAATGGAACAAGTCGTTCAAGAAAACAATACTGTGGCACAGACTTCGGCTTTAACAGCTGATAATTTAAAGCTAAAATCTTCTGAACTTAAGCAGGTTATCGTGGCCTTGAATGAATTTGTCGAAGGGAAAGGTGCGCAAGTTACTTCAAAACCTGAAAGCGCTAAAAATGTAATATCTTTTGATTTTAAAAAATCTGATAAAAAGAAAAAAGAAGCATCACAATCGGTCATGAGTGATTTATCTAAGCCACAACAATCAGCTCAGGAAACGACGGGATCAACTAAAACAGAGTCATCGAAGTCTGAAAACAAAAAAGCCTCTGGAGATTTTGGTCCATCATCACGCCATCCTGGTTTCAAAGATTAATAGAATCATAAATTAAAAAGAACTGGATCGATCAAATCCAGTTCTTTTCAAAGTTTTTACGATCAATAGCCCATGACTTCCACATTTTTATATCTAACTTCATTGCTTTTTCTAAATTATGAACAATGACGGGTATGTCATTGTAACTCCATAAATCATCAGCAAATTTTGTTTTCACCTTCCGAATAATTAAATCATTAACCAATGAATAGACCATCCCACTCATAGGCGGGATCATACAACCTAAAGTTGATAACACACCTTGAAGTTTAGAGAGCACTGCTTTACCACCTACAGAATGGTTTAGGACAAAAACTGAACACGGCTTTCCTAAAAAAGCCTGAGTGCCTTCAAGATGTGTTATATCTTCTAGAAATTTTTGAAGTGGACTTCCCCAAGAATCCCAATAAGTTCCTGTGACAAAAATAAACCCACTCGTTTTATGTAATTTATGATTGATCTGTGACTTAGAATTTTTGTTGGCCAGTGTTAATACATCAATACTATATTTTGAAGATATGCTGTTTTCTATTAATCGGATCAATTGAGCACAATTCCCTTTGTTTCCTTTAGGACTGCCATTAATGATTAATATATTATTTTTAGCCATTTATTCTCCGGAATAGCATTTCATTTCAGTAATTGTTAAATCAGCATCTTTCACCATATAAAGACAACTTGAGCTATACATATGTAATTGCACACGAACATGAGGTATAAGTTCACCTTCGCGCGTGTATTTACGACTAGGTTGTGCCTCAATAGCTAGATACTTTTCTGATGTGCAAATTTGATTTAAATCTAAATTATATGTAGCTGCTACTGCAGAGATCGCTTTTAAATATCTTTCTTTATTGCTGTAAATGTTGCAATGATTGAGATTAGTCGCTTGTGCAATATGAGTAAAAAGCATTACGGTTAAAATATATTTCATGATTAAAGTTCTCCTTTTGTTACTTATTTTTAGTCTTTTTTTTAAATATTATATTATTTTGGAAATTTAAATAATCAGCTACTTCTGCAGATTCGTGAATAACACGTTGAGAAATGGTTAAATTTCGTCCAAAATATCCAAGCCCTCGAATTTGAACAGTGTTAAACACTTCGGTGCTTAAATTTGTAAGATTGTAGTTTTGATTTTGATAGACTGAATTAAGATGATTGTTTTTTGGTTGTGGTTTTAAATGACGTGAAATCCATTCGCGAGCAGGGTGTGCGATATGGCAGCTGACGCAATCAAGACTTTCAGTATTGTGAATGCGCGGATTTTCAAAACGATGGCTAATGTGTAAAGCTTTTAATATTTCATCTTCAGTTAGTTGTGAATTAAAAGTAGCCTTCATCACAAGGTTTTCTAAACTATCATTTTCTATATTAAAAGCTAGTGGGCTGATGAGTGCATTTTCAAAAAACTCTGCTGGGACTGCCTGATTGACAAAACGCTGTGCAGTTGAAGATGCTGTGCGAGGTATTTCAATCGGCATTCGTTGCTGTGATAAAAGGTCAATATTAAATCCCATAAAAGCCCACATATCATTTCCACCTCGAAGAACCATAGCTGTGACTTTGACTGTGTTGTTGTCGTGACAATATTTAAAAAATAAATCGTTTAAGTCTTGAAGCACTATTTTTTTTATATCAGATGTTTGATTTTTAAATACAGGATGTATATTTAATGGTTCGAGAAAATTAGATTGAATTTTATATTTTTCTTTCCATAAGATGATTTCGCTTAAGAGTTGATGAAACTCTACTTCGGATAATTGATAAAAGCTATGCAAAGCCATATCTAAAGTTGTTACTTTATTTTGCGGACCTAAAGTAACAGGTTGCCACACAACTCGTATTTGCTTTGATGCTGGTTCTATCCGAATGACAAGTGCGAATATCATTTTATATAGTGCCTCTCTGTCATATTGGACAGAAAGTTTAGGGAGATCATTCAAAATAGCTTCAGATATATGATTTTTGACTGAGCGTAAATAATTCTGTTGTAGAGTATCCGGTAATGGTAAAATGTAAGTTACATCATTAAGAGACCATAAAGTTTTGGTATTGGACTTGACTAAGGAATCTGCGCTTTCACAAAAAACAAAAAAAATGACTGATAAAATATAATTTAAGCAATGCTTATTCATTTCATAATCTTGTGTTGATTATTGATTTTGAGACAACATAATCTGTTCGACCTCTGACTGATGCAAGTAAAATGATAATGCATTGAAAATTGGCTGAACTGAGTTAAGGATCTTATTTCAAGTGTTGGATTTTTCAGCTGAATGTCGGGTTTGAAAATACTGACAGCTTGTTTACTAAAGACTTACGCTATTTAGATAGTTATTGGCTGCGAAGAGCTATAGTTTTTTGTTTTTTAATGTCTTGTGGAAATTTTGCGAAGAAAATTGGTTGCGGGGGCAGGATTTGAACCTACGGCCTTCGGGTTATGAGCCCGACGAGCTACCAGACTGCTCCACCCCGCGATAATTTGTGTAATGAATCTAGCGTTATATTAGCCTGTTGTCACACTTTATTTTACCAATTCGACCTTATTTACCTACTTTCGAATAAAAAGCACTGAGCTTAAATAATAGGCTTGGTAATTGATTTAAAATAGATGTTTATTTCTTCTTCCATTTTTTTTGTGGCTTAAGCTGCTCTTCAGCTTGCGCGATCATGTCGGCAAAGCTTAATTCTTCGTTAAGTAAAGCATTAGGGGTGAATTGTCCTTTTTTGACTTTAAGCAGAGGGATTGGGCTTTGCAAAAATTCTTCAATATCAGCAAGTTTTTGATTTTCATCGCTTGAACAAAAAGAAATAGCCTCACCTTTTTCAAATCCACGTCCTGTTCTCCCGATGCGGTGAACATAATTTTCTGCTGCGTCAGGCATATCGTAGTTAATGACTAAATGAATCAGAGGTAAATCTATTCCACGCGCTGTCACATCGGTTGCGATAAGACAGCCGGCCTGTAGCTTACGAAAATCTGATAAATTTTTATCGCGTTCAAGTTGATCTAGACCTCCGTGCATAACTATAGTTGCAATGTTATTTTTATAAAGGTGGTTTGAGACTCTTTCTGCTCGAACTTGAGTGCGCACAAAAATCATCACTTTCAGTTCAGGGTTTTCCTTCAAAATATTGACTAGTAAATGTCTTTTTTCGTCCATTTCAACTTTGATCAACGAATGTTTGATGTTTTTAGAAATCATTTTTTCTGGTGAAACTTGAATGCGTAATGCTTTTGAACTTATTTGTGAATAAGCCAACTTTTTAATTTTAGGGTTAATTGTTGCTGAAAAGAACAGTGTTTGATGTCTTTGTGTTAACTTTTGCTTTACGCTTTTGATATCTTCGATGAAGCCCAAATCAAGCATATGGTCGGCCTCATCTAACACGAGAGTGCTAACTTTACTAATATCGACAGCTTGTTGATGTATGAGATCAAACATTCGGCCAGGTGTTGCAATTAAAATATCGACCCCGCCTGCGAGTTGCTGTATTTGTCGATCTTGTTCAACACCACCATAAATTGCAAAACTATTTGCTTTAGTATTTTTTGATAACATGGCAAAAACCTTACCGATTTGTTGTGCTAATTCACGTGTCGGAACAAGAACAAGACATTTAACACCGTAACTACGTTTACTGGTTTTAAAGGAATGAATTTGGTGGATGATCGGTATTGCAAACGCTGCTGTTTTGCCGCTACCAGTTTGCGCAATAGCTAGAACATCTTCACCGTTCAGTATTGGTGGAATAGCTTTAAATTGAATGTCAGTTGTACGGAAAAACTTATTTTCAATAAGATTATCTTTGATTTCTTGTGCGATAGCGAATTTTTCAAATTTCATATCTTGTTATGGCATATTTTTAAGCTTTCAGCAAAGTTCTTTTTGTTATCTCGATTTTAAAAAAGATGATTTAGATCATATTTAGTAGATTCTGTATCACATAAATTTTATATTGTACGAAAAAGAGTTGAGTTACATGATGTAAACATAAATCGAGGGTGTTGATGGGGCGTTTATACAAATTAATTTTAGCTGCAGTTTTTTTAATTGGCATTGGTTTATTTTTTTTACTTAAGAAGAATAAACAGTATGATTATATTAGTCCAAAAACAGGACCAATTAACGAAGCTATATACGGATTAGGAACTGTTAAGACTGATGAAAAATTTGCATTTAAGGTTGCAATTCCAAAGACGATAAAACAGCTTTATGTTAAAGAAGGTGAATTTGTTTCAGCAGGACAAAAATTATTAGCGTTTGATGATGGAACAGTTGTTAAAAGCCCTATACAAGGAACTGTTTCGAATTTGCCGGCAAGTCTTGGTGAAAATGTTTTTACAGATCGACCTGTTGTTGAAATTGAAAATCTTAATAAACTTTTCATTGAAGCTGTACTTGATCAGCAAAGTACAATGCGTGTGAAGCGCAACGAAAATGTTAAAATCAGTTTTGAAAGTCATGATAACGCAACTTACACAGGTAAGATCACTTCACTTTATCCATCGAATGGTCAATTTTTAGCTAGACTGGAAGTTCGTCAGTTGCCGCCACATATTTTACCAGGTATGACAGCGGACTTAGCGATTGAAGTTGATCGTAAAGAAAATGCATTGTTAATTCCTGTGCGTGCTATTCAAATGGGTGTTGTTTTAATCGAGCGAAACGGACGACAACAAAAAGTCGATGTTAAAGTTGGTATCATGGATCAAGAATGGGCTGAAGTCATTTCAAATACTATCTTATCTACTGATAAAATATTGGTGAAAAAAGCATTATGATTTTCTTAGCACTTCGTTATTTATTAGCAAGAAAAAAACAAAGTATTCTTACACTGTTAGGTGTTGCTCTCGGAACAGCAGCGTATGTGACTTTTTCGGCGATAATGACCGGTTTTCAAGGATTCATTATTGATCAACTTGTAAATAATGATGCTCATGTACGCATTAGTGCCCGCGATGAACGTAAAACTGAACAGCAATTCCAAAATTTATTTTATAAAAGTATGGAACATACATTCTGGGCAACGGTCCCAAGTGGGCAGGATCAGGCTTCCAAAATAGATTATCCATTAGGGTGGTATGATAGACTTAAAAAGGATCCACTCGTATTGTCATTTGCCCCGCAAATCGGAGCGCAAATTGTTTTTACTAAAGGTGGCTTGTCGCAAGGCGGACGGCTTCAGGGTGTTGTCCCTGATGCTCAAGTCAAGGTCACAAATATTGAGAATTATATGCTAGAAGGTTCTTTTAAATCTCTTAACATAGGTGCGCGTCGAACAGTTATTGGGGCAGGCCTTTTAAGAAAACTCGGAGCTAGATTGAATGATACAATTTTGGTTTCAACAGGACAGTCAGAGCCTATTCCATTTAAAATAACAGGAGTATTTAAGCTTGGTGTTATGAACCTTGACGATACATATGCCTTTGCAAATTTAAAAGATGTTCAAACTGCGATTAAACGTCCGAGTGAAATCACAGATATAGCGATTAAGCTTATTGATGTTGATCATGCTCAAGATTTTGCGCATCAGTACTCGTATTTTGGTTTAGATCAAATTAAAAGTTGGGATGAAAACAATGCTAATATTTTGAGTGTGTTTAGTTTGCAGGATTTTATTCGTAGCTTTATTACTATTGCGATTATGATTGTAGCCTCATTTGGTATTTATAACATATTAAATATTTTAGTAAATCAAAAACAAAAGGATATCGGAATTTTAAAAAGCATGGGGTATGATAGTGATAATATTAAGTTACTATTTTTAGTTCAGGGACTTATTCTGGGTATTCTAGGTGGATGTATTGGTTTAGTTATTGGTTTTAGTATGAGTGGTTATTTGTCTACTCTTAAGATATCTGGAATGACTGATCGATTAATGGTGAATTTTTCTTATAAAATATATTTAACTGGTTTTTTAATGGCATCATTATCATCAATCGTTTCATCGTATTTACCAGCGAGAGCAGCCAGTTTGCTTAAACCTATAGACATCATTAGGAGTGGCGAATGATTGAAGTTATAAATTTAAAGAAATCATTTGGTGAACCCGAACTTGAAATTTTGCATGGTCTTAGTTTTCAAATTCCAACTGGCCAATTTGTTTCTATTACGGGGCGGTCTGGATCAGGTAAATCGACACTCTTGTATTCTATGAGTACGTTAGATAGCCCGACATCAGGAGAGGTTTTATTTGATGGTATTAATATTCAAAGGCTACCTGAAAAAGAGCAGAATGAATTTCGCAATCTTAAGATGGGTTTTATATTTCAGTTTCATTATTTGCTTCCGGAGCTGAGCGCTCTTGAAAATGTATTGATGCCTGCACGTCGTACAGATCAACACTTACAATTAACTCAAAAGGCTGTTGAACTATTAGAAAGTTTTGGATTGAAAGAAAAAATTAATCGTTTACCAAAAGAGTTATCAGGGGGGGAACAGCAGCGCGTAGCTATTGCTAGAGCGTTAATCATGAGCCCGCAATACATTTTTGCTGACGAACCTACAGGTAATCTTGATTCTGTCAATGGCCAAACAGTAATGAAAATTCTGGCACAGCTTAGTCACAAACAAAAGACGACAGTTGTTTATGTTACCCATGATCGCGAATTTGCAGCATTAGCTGATCAAAAAATATTTTTAGTTGACGGTCAAATTCAAAAATAATTTATTTTTGAATTTTTGTTTTCAAATAGACTTCTAGGTCCGTGACTTCTTTTTGTGCTTCAGGTCTGCTTTTACAAAGAGGAAAACGCTGTAATCGTCTAAAAAATTTGTAACGCGGAACCCATTCCCAGTTAGCCCCTTTGCATTTAGTTAAGTATAAGGGTTTACCTTTTTTATCCTTCATTTGCATTGGTTTTGGGCCTTTTGTGTAAGTGGATTCTAAGCATTTTTCATCGGCTTGAGATAAACGATTTTGCGAGGCCCAGTACGACCCACTGACTTTTTTTCCTGCGCTATTAAAGACACCAAACGGAGTACCATCTTTAATGACTTTTCTTTTGTATTCATCAAAAGCACAGCCAATGCAACCTTCTGTTGTTAAGATTTCTTTTTCGCTGATATCACATCGCTTAACATCAAAACCATTACTGCGCCAATAACGATCTTTTCTAGGATAGTTGAGTTGGAACATACAAGCAGCCATAGAGTAGACACCTTTAACAACACTATTTTTGTTTGAACAATTGTTTTCAGGAAAGGCAGTTAATTCAAAAATCCAGCCGTGAAATGCAATTTTTTGATCGATATCAAATGATTTGTATTCAGGACAGTATTTTTCAAAATCAGGATTAGTTTGTAGAAACATTGATTTTTCGCCATTTTTTTGGACATCATCAAACATCAAGCGTCCTAAATATTCAGAAAAATCACCAATTGTTCCATCCTCATGCATAAAAAAGTCTTTACAATTTTTACTGTAAGTTAAGCTTTTAAACTTTAACCAATCAATCAATAAGCAGTGATCACTAGATATTCCATTTTCGCAATTAAATGGTTTGTCAATACGTTTTAAATATTCAGCAGCAAATACAGCGGCTGGTATTTTTTGCGCTAGCGAATCTTTTTCACATGATGCGCAATGAGCATCAGCTCCGTCACGAGTATTCAATATATTGGGATCAGATGCTAAGGTGTATGAACGGCATATAAAAACTGAAATTATAAATATAAATGATTTTAACATTTTAAAGTCCTTTTTGACTAATAAGTTTGTATTGGCACGTTTGCTTTTTGTTATTTTCGATAATCGTGAGATTGATTTGATCTTGAGTAAAGAGAAGAGTTGTTTTTATTGTCTGTACTTTTTTTGATTTTTTACATTTTTCAACTGAAGTTTGTTCAAGTTTTGCAGATTCGATTGTATTTGTGTATTCAGCCAAACAGCCTGGCTTAGTCTGATCGCTAAATTTAACTTTTTCAAGATAGGCAAAAGTTAAATTATTACCGATGATCAGAGTGTAGACTTTTTTATCCTCTAAAAGATCGATTTCAGTTTCTTCGATTTCACAAAATGGGGCCGGATTTTGAGAGGGTACCATAACTTCATAACGGCCTGGTGTGAAATTAAGTTTTTTCAATATTTCATTTTTTGTTGCAGCTTCAGCCTTATTTATTGATAAAAATGGTGACATTAGTAAAATCGATAGGCTTGTAAAAAACTTAGACATACAAAAAACTCCGTGTTGAGTTTTATTTTAAACAAACCTCAACCTAATAACAACTAGACAAAAGGGTAGACATGCAAAAGTGTCTAAATGATTGATAGTAATCGTTGAAAGTATTTCAGAATGTGGCGCTATGAGTTTGGTGGATTAAGAAAGATTGAATAAATTCTAAATATAACATATTTTGACTCACGAATTTAAGTTGAACGTGATTGGTTGTGTTGTGAATAGACTTCAAAATTTATTCTTTTTTGGTTTATTTTTATTTTCTGCTTCGAGCGGAAGTGCTTTAGATTGGCAAAATTCAAAAAACTTTCTTCGTGAAAAAAATTATGATTATTCGTATGCTGTTGATCAGTTAGAGCAAGCTCGGCTTACGGAAAAAGAAAATTTATCGTTATTTTTGCCACAAATTGATTACATCTTAAAACATGAACAATCTAATGATACACTTGATGTTTATGAACGCTATTATTCTTCAGGCCTTGTTTTAACTCAAAATTTATTTAATGGCGGAAAAGACTATTATAGTTATAAATCAAATCAACAAAAACTTTCATTAGAGCAACTCAATTTTAAGTTAGCAAAAATCAAATTACAATCTGAACTAAAAAGGCTTGTGGCACAGCTTGAATATACACAAAAATCTGTAGCTTTAAGTGAATCGATTGTCGTTCGCCGTAAAGAGAATTTTGAAAGTGTTTCTTTGCGTTATGGAACAGGTTATGAAGATAAGGCTGCTGTTATGTTATCAGAGGCTTATCTCGTTGATTCGAATCTTGATATTGATGTTTCTAAAGCAGATTATGATCAAGCAGATAAGGCATTGAAGCAGTTTTTAGGAATTAATCAAGGTGAAAAATTGATATGGCAAGGTGCTATACCACAAAAAAATATAACAGTTCTAGATGATCATACAAACATAAAATTTGAAGAAATTCTTAAAAAATGCTCGACTGAACATCCACTAATTCTACAGGCGCAGCATGAGGAAAGAGTTAAATATTTCGATCATCAAGTTGAACAATCTGGATTTTTTCCAATGCTGGATTTGACTGCTAAGTACACTGATTACGACAGCCAGCCACAATTGCAGCAAAGTAAATGGCTAGTCGGTTTGACATTGACGATACCTTTGTTTAGTGGGTTTTCTACTGTAACTAAAAACAAGTCAGCAGAGCTCAGTTATCAACAGGCTTTGAAGAAAACGCTTAATCAAACTTCTTTTGTTGTTAATCAAATTCATAAATCATTTGCAAACTTGAAGTTAGCTAAAACACGTGTGTTTGTTGCTGAGAAATATTTAAAAGCTGCTAAATTAAGAGCTGAATATATGCATGAAAAATACAATTTGGGATTAGCATGGTTTGATCGATGGGACAGTGCTGAAACAAGTTTAATCGCTAGAGAAAAAGATTATTTACAGTCGCAAAGGGACTTAATCGTGGCTTTAGCAGATTTCGAAGAGGCTATTGCTTATGATGAAGAGGAGTAAAATGTTAAACAAAGTGCAAAAAAAATATATTCTCGTTGGGGTTTTAACTTTGATTACAATTATAAGTGGCTTTACTTTCATCAATAAAGTGACTCATCCCAAATTCAAGCAAGCTGCAATTGAAAAAGGTAATTTAGAAGTATCTATTTTGGCTACTGGTACTGTATTACCTGAAAATCGTTTAGAAATTAAACCTCCCGTTGCTGGACGTATTGAGGAAGTTCTTGTAGTTGAAGGGCAAACTGTAGTTAAAGGTCAAGTTTTAGCTTTAATGAGTTCCACTGAACGAGCGGCGTTGTTGGATTCAGCAAGATCGCGCGGTCCTGAAGAAGTCAAAAAGTGGGAAGACGTAATAAAGCAAACACCGATTATTGCGCCAATCACGGGTACGATCATTTATAAAAATATTGAAAATGGTCAAACATTTACAGAATCTGATCCTGTTTTGGTAATGTCTAATCGTTTAAGTATCAAAGTTCAGGTTGATGAAACTGATTTGGCAAAAATTAATCTCAATCAAAAGTGTTTAATAATTTTGGATAGTTATCCTGATCAAGTTATTTCGGCACGTGTGGGGCACATTGCTTTTGAAGCTAAGACCGTTAATAATGTTACAACATACACAATTACAGTTAATCCAGAGTCGATACCTAAATTTATGAGAAGTGGTATGACGGCTAACGTAAAATTTAAAATTGATTCAAAAAAAGATATTTTACTTATTCCGACTGAATTTGTGAAGTATGATCAAGGTAAAACGCGCGTTTTGTTGAGAACTCTTGATCGTCATAAACCATTATGGAAAGAAATTAAATTGGGATCCAGCGATGGGAAAATGACTGAAGTTGTAACAGGGCTTTCTGAAAACGATATTGTGTTAGTTCCTATTGTTGAACAAAGTAAAGTAGCTAATTCGCCATTTGCAACGTTAGGTCAAAAATAATCTATGATCAAATTACAAAATATCAAAAAATCCTATAAAATTGAGGATCAGACTCTTGATATTTTGAAAGGTATTTCTCTCGAAATTAAACAAGGTGAATACGTTGCAATTATGGGACCTTCAGGTTCAGGCAAGTCGACATTGATGAATATTCTAGGAATGCTTGATAACCCCAGTGAAGGTTTTTATTTTCTTGATGATATTGATGTCTCAAAGTTAAGCGAGGACGATTTAGGTATAATTCGTCGTGATCAAATAGGTTTTATTTTTCAGCAGTTTCATCTGTTGCCGAGACTAACTGCTTTAGAAAATGTGACCCTACCTCTGCTTTATTCTAAAAAATTTAAAGGATCAGAGCGCGCAAAAGATCTTTTAAAAAATGTCGATTTAGATTCAAGAATGCATCATTTGCCCAAACAGTTATCAGGTGGACAGCAGCAACGTGTAGCTATAGCTCGATCATTGATTAATCAACCTAAAATATTATTTGCTGACGAGCCGACTGGTAATTTGGATACCAAAAGTCAAGATGATATTATTGATATTTTGAATCAGTTAAACTCACAGGGTATGACTGTCATTATCGTAACTCATGATGAGGAAGTCGCATTGCATGCACATCGTATTATTAAAATACGTGATGGTTTAATTCAGTCAGACGAACAAAATGTTCAAAATCAAAAGATCATTGATAATCGAAAACTAAATGTTAAATCTCTGTTTAAAATTGATAAGTTGAAATGGTCTGATTTTGAAGAGTACTTTAGGCAAGGATTTAAAACACTCGCAGGAAACAAAATAAGAACATTGCTTTCAATGCTAGGTATTATGATCGGTGTGGCCTCTGTAGTAGCTATGCTTGCTCTCGGTCAGGGAGCAAAACAAGCTATAGAAGATCAAATGGCATCGATGGGATCAAACTTATTAATGATCCGACCTGGTTTGGTTCGAGTCGGTGGGGTGGCACAAGAATCAGCGGCTACGAACCGATTGTCGGTTGAAGATATCAAAGCTGTGAAAAATCATCTTTCGCATGTGACAATGGTCTCTGGTCAAGTCAGTGGCAGAACTCAAATTACATCTACTTCAGGTAAAAACTGGAACACAACAACACAAGGCAGTTCTGATGACTGGGTTGTGATACATAATTCTTCACCAGTTTTGGGACGATTCTTTACTGAAGAAGAAAACCAACAGAGATCGCGAGTTGCTGTGATCGGTGAAACTGTTCGAAAGCAACTTTTTGGATCCGATATTAATCCTATTGGTGAATTGATTAAAATTAATAAAGTCATTTTTCAGGTTATTGGTGTTCTTCCGGAAAAAGGTGCAAATAGCTTTCGTGATCAAGATGATATTGTTATTATTCCGCTAGAAACTGCAATGTTTAGATTATTTGGACATAACTCTCTTGACTTACTTGAAGTGCAAGTCGATCGACCTGATAAAATTGAACAGACGCAAACCGATGTTCTTGAATTGCTATACAATCAACATAAAATACCATATTCAGCTCAAGGTGAAGCTTTCCAGATTAGTAATATGGCTGAAATGCAAAAAACAATTGAACAAAACAATCGAACAATGTCTTTATTGTTATCCACAATTGCTGCTATTTCGCTACTGGTTGGTGGTATTGGGATCATGAATATTATGTTAGTATCTGTAACAGAACGTACCAAGGAAATCGGTTTACGCAAATCGATTGGTGCGCGAAGAATCGATATTTTAGCACAATTCTTGTCAGAATCAGTCGTGGTCAGTGTCATCGGAGGTTTTTTCGGAGTTGTTTTAGGATGGTTGATAACCTTAATTTTATCTTACGGTTTAGGTTGGAGCACGAGTTTATCTTTGGGATCAATTATGATATCTTCGTCATTCTCAGCGTTAATCGGAATTGTTTTTGGTGTTTTTCCAGCTCATAAGGCTTCATTATTAAACCCAATCGATGCTTTAAGGCACGATTAGGATAAGTTGATCAAATGTTTTTAAACTCATAATTTTCAGTATGACTCATTATGAGATAATTTAAATCGGTTTTAATCAATGAATGACTGCAGAGAATGATCTCATAATCCGATAGGATATTGGTAGGGGAACTCATGTCTTTAGAAAAGCGAATTATTTCGATGGCTATGATTTTTTTCATGATCAATAGTCAGTTAGGTTTAGTTTTAGCTTCTGACGCAATTCGTTCGAGTAATGGCCAATATGCAAATGACAGTGATCAGTCTTCAGGAATTATACTGCAAAAAGAACCATGCCCACAAAACTTAAAAAAGTGGGTTAGTCAAGATTTGGAAAATATTGATGACCTTGTAGCAAATGCAAACGAACATCAAGATACAGCTTGTCGAGCTAGACTTGAAAACTTATCAAAAGAGTCAAAAATCAATCATGATAAGCAAAAAAATACTTCAAGTGGGAAAAAAAATAATAATAATTTCTTTGATTCAGTGAACGTAGATTATTCAAAATCATTGAGTTTACAAAACAAAACAGTCATAACTAATTTTGATCAAACACTCAAAGGTTGTTCAAGTCTATCGCCAGAAAAAGAACAATTAGCATTGACGCGGTTTTATAGTGCTTCTAAAAAATTAACTTATGTCAACGAACAACTTCTGAACGAAGTTGCTTTCTATGATTCATATTTACCGCCTGGTTCGCCACTCGGTTCTATTGAATGTCCAGTTTTTCAACCGAGTATTCAAAAAAAGTGTGATTCGATAAGACGAGAAAATGAGGTTTGTAAATCTACACAGCAATCTCGTTTTGAAAAGCTGGTCGCGCGTACACAAGCAAACATCAGTAAAATATCAGAATTGAAGAAAGCTTATAAACAATGTTACTTTAGTAAAATAAACTCTCCGATGGCTAAAGAGGCTAACGGTCGTACATTAAAGCCTGGTGTAATTGATAGTATTGAACAAGATTGTGGACGGATTAATGCTGCAATTACAATATTAGAAGCACAAACACCTTGGATTAAAGGAAAAAAATTTCAAGACATAGCTTTAAGTCGAAAAGCTAATCCAAGAGTAAATGAAGATGAGATTTATAAAACAGATAAAAAAATATTAAATGATGCTATTTATGAGCAACTGAACGCTGATCGCCAGGCACTTCGAGATACGTACGATAAAAACTTACAACATATCAGATGTTTGACTTATAATTCTCAAGATTCGGGGCAAGATTGTGATATAGGTGAAATTCGTCGTGATATAAATGCTTATGGTGATTTTAAACCATTTAATTATCAATCTAAAGAAACAGTATCGCCAAAATCTACACAGTTTTCAGTAGAACAAACTGATCAATGCTTAATGAGTTATGGTCAAAAAGTACAAGATGCTCACGATAAAAAAATGGGTGCTTTGAAAACGGCGGGTGAAGTTTCATTGATGGCTGTAACATTTATTGCAACTGATGGGTTAGCTGCTGTCGCGTGGTTAAGTCGAGCTCGTAAAGTCGGACAAATGGCCGAAGTCGGTGGCGAAGTTGTGCAAGCTGGAAGATTAGGATCGGCCATGCAAAAATCATCTAAAATTATGCAAGCAACCAACATAACTGAGGTGGTACAAGGAATTAATACAATTGAATCAATGTATGGATTAAGTAAAATAGCAGAATCTTGTCATAAAGATAATCCCTATAATCGAAGTCAGCTTACACAATCAAATGTCGATAGTAAAAAACTTTGTCAAGATCCAGAACATGAAAGTGCTCTCAATCAAGAACAAGCAATGGATTACGAAACAGATTGCGCTGTTGGTGCGCTATTGGGTGGATTAATGCAGATGCCTTTTATGGCTGGCGCTAAATACATGCAAAAACTAAAAAATATGAAAAATATGAGTGATGATGAACTTAAAGCTTTACTCAAAAGAGGGGATCGCGCTGAACTCGAAAAAGTATTAGCACAAAACAGTGCGTTAACTCCAGAACAACGTAAGGATGTTGCTCAGGCTTTAGTTAAAAGAAACTTATCGACGACTGAAAAAGATTGTATCATGAAGGCACACAACGTCGGTGTTGGTAAAGTTATGAAAATTACGGGTACCGAAAGTAATACTTATGAATCTGGCGATTTATTTCAGAAAAAAAGTATCCTGAGTAAATGTGGGTTTAGTAGTGATGAGGTAACCATTTTAATGCGTTCTGGTGTTACTGGGGCACGTGAGGAACTAGCTCAGCTTGCTGCGAACACTGCAGGTAAAAAATTCGGTCGTGAAATTTCGCAAAATGATGGACGTGTTTTAACTGAAAATACATCCGCTTTATTAAGCGCTGATGTTAAAGCATCAGCTAAAGCGCGCGAGAATTTAAAAGCGGCTGGATATACAGATGCTGAAATTGATTATATAGCAAATAGTGGTGGTAAATGGGATAAGCCATTTGACCCTAGGGCATCAAACACAAATACAGCGCAATTAGCTGCTCAAAGAGCTTCTGCAGAGAGAGCTGTAGCTGAAAGGCTTGCAGCTCAAAAGGCTGCTGAAGCAGCTGCAGCAGCAGAGGTCGCAAAAAAAGAAGCTGCTCGTAAAGCCTCTGAGCTGCAAGCTTCTCAAAATCCATTTTTACAAAAGCCAAATACTAGACTTGTTGAAAAAGAAGATTTAATTTTTCGAGTTGGGCAGGGGTCTGCTAAACCGTCGCCGACTGATGCAAAAATGTATCTTAATACACAAGGTGCAAAATATGGATATCGAGGTCAAGAAGGCTTGTTTCATACTGTAAATAAAATTACTGATGACACTATAGGCGCAATTAAAAATGCTCAAAGTGCATTGTCAAGCGGTCGCATAACAGATTCACGTAGTATTGCAGCCATTAAAAATGAATTAGAGGCTTTAAAAGTTAAGTGTCGAGGTTTAGCAAGTGTTGCTGCACAAGCAGGTTTAAATGGTGCTAGCTATCAATCAAACTTGCAAAATCGAATCAATACAAATTGTAACTAATCCAAATACTCTTCATTAGAGTACTTTAAATGAATTTTAGGCTCGATACTTTCGTGATATTTTTCACGAACAAGAATGCGTATTTTTTCTTTGAGCAAATCTAAATTACTAGCTTCAGTTTTTACATGTTCTGATTGAGCTTCAGCAACACAAGAACCATTTGGGAATATTTTAACTTGAAAACTAATAGTGTTTGCAACAGGGTGATCAGCCCAATTGTATATGAAACGCCAATGTGAAATAGCTCCCGCTATGACTAAAAAATGGAAAACTTCATGTGCACCTAAAACAAGAGGTATAATAATAGGCCATTTCAAATAATCCAATACGGCACCAATTGAATAATATAAACCACCAGAAGCTAGTAATCGCAAGCTTTCGCCATGAAATGATTTTCGAAATTTATAGCCAGTCAGAGCTCCAATCCAACCCAATCCTAAGAATAAAGTTAAAACAAGCCATTCTGGAAATGATGTAAAAAATATGACTTGTAAAGTTAATCCAGTTATTGCGATTAACCAGACAATTAGTAAAATCAACCAACGCCAGGGACCACGAAATAAAATGACATGAATCGGGGTGAATGTGCCAGCAATCAAGACCCAAATGGCAGCATGATCAAGTCGTTGTAAGATAGGCCTTGCTTGGCCGTCGTAAGCTAAAAGGTGATAAACGCCACTCATTGAAAATAGAAAAACTAAAGAAAATGTGTAAATCGCAAGTGCAATGATACGCGAAGGGCTTCCTTTAGCTTTTTTAAATAGTGGGTAACTTAGCATTAAAAATACAACTGCTCCAATCAGATGTGACCAGCTACTAATCGGATCACAAAAACCTAATATGATCGTATTTCTTGTTTCCAAGTTAACCTCACTTTATGTCATTAGATTAACGAAATGTTTGATAAAAAACCAGACCTTTTTCTAGTTCATGATAATTCTAACTCAATCTTTATATGGGAATCTGACATACTACTATTGAATCGTTGCAAATGTCGGATTGCGTAAGGTGCAAATTTTTTTGAATAAGGAATAACTCAAAATGAAAAATAAAAACAGTTTTAAGGCTCATTTGATTTTAAGTATCTCAGTCTTTTTTTTGCTTATTCAAAGCTATGCCTCGACAGTCGAAAAAGTAGCTTCCGGTAAAAATGGTTTGCCAGATCGCGTACAACTTCAGCTTGATCAACCTGTTCAAGTCGGGCAAAAAATTTACCTTGTAAATGCTGATCAAAAAAAAGTTGCAATTATCGAGATTCAGAAAGTTAGTTCTGATCAACGAAAAGCTTTAGCTCAAGTATTAAAGGGTAAGGCTTCAGTTGGGTTAAGTCTACTCGTTCCAAGTGCGGCAACAAATGCACGTGTTCAAAATACAAGTGTTAAAAATTCAGGATCTGCATCAAAAAGTATCAGTGATGCAACAGCTGAGAGCAAGTCGGTTTCTAAATCTAGCGGTAAAATTTACTATGGCGGTTTAGTTGGAGTGAGTATGAATACACTCAAAACCAAGATAGCGCAGTATAGTAATTCAACTCCTGAAGCTGCAACATTGTCTGGAATGGGTTTCAATCTCAAAGCTCTGGTTGACTATAAGATATTGCCTGATTGGACAGTGACGGCAGTTTCTGGTTTAGATCAATTTGTAGCAAAAGGTAATATTACAAATTTTTATTGTAATAACGGCTCTTCGCAAAGTTGTACCGTCGATATTATGTATTTATCTGCTGAAGCCTTTGTTAAGTATAACTTGCTAGCTGATCAGGCATGGGTTGGTTTAGGTTATGGCCTGTTTTTACCACTCAGTTATTCGATGAATATTCCGAGCTTGTCTAAACCGGGTTTGCAAAACACTGTATTTATTTCAACTGGATATAATTTGAAACTTTCCAATAAAATGATTTTTCCATTTAACCTCCACTATGGATTGGATCTTGTTGATCCAAGTGTTGAGACAAGTTCTATTCTTATTCAGACAGGTGTAGTTTTTCCATACTAAATAACTCAATAATTTTTTGACAGGAACACTATTTTAAGCGATAAGTCCTCAGTCATTAAAAATGAGGGGATCTTCGTGAAAATTTCTGTTTCTATTTTTATTATATTATTTTTGGCGTTAGTATCTTGTACAAAGTTTAATTTTCAGTCTGGATCAGACATTTTTAAATCAAAACAAAATTCTCATATTATGAACGGATCGGTTGTTACTCAGAATGTTGCGCCGTACAACTCAGTCGTTGGTCTTTATGATTCTGAATTTGAATTTACGTGCACTGGAACTTTAATTGCTTCATCGACTATATTAACAGCCGCACATTGTATTGAGAATCAGGGGCAAGGTTTGTACGTCGTTTTCTCTAACCATTTGATTAACTCTGTTAAAAGTACAACTGAACTTAAAGACAATCCTTTCATTCGCAAAGTAACTGCAGCATTTGCTCATTATGATTATAAAAAAGACCATTCACCAGATGAAGAGTACGGTTGGAGCGATTTAGCTATTGTGCATTTTGAAGGGCAAATTCCTGATCAGTATGTAGCGATTAAACTTGATAAATCTCAACCAAAAGTTAAAGAGATGGTCTTATTGTCTGGTTTTGGAGTTTCAGACGTTCAGATCGAAGGGTTTAACGGATTACTTGTTCCAAATGTTGATCAACTTATCGAAGATGGTGATGCAATCTGTATGGATGAAAAAAAGACCACTTGCGCATTGGTTAAGATGTCAGGAGATGGACCTCTAAGAAGTACGTTTGCTCCTGTAGCCTCGATTGAAGGATTTGAGTTTGTTAATGATGAGACGAAAACAGGAACGTGTTCAGGTGATTCTGGTGGACCGGCTTTTCGTAAAACTGAAACCGGCTATGTTTTAACCGGCGTGACAAGTCGAGGATCACTTTCTTGTAACGAAGATGGTGTTTATACGCTTGTTTCTAAGTATTTGACTTGGATTAAGGGTAAACTCAAATAATCATAAAAACCAATCTAATGTGTTACAGAGCAGCTTTATGCTGCTCGTCTTTTTTCTACAGACCAATTAGTTTACAATATGTGACGTGATTAAGTTAGTTCACATTTTTTTATTTATATGTGTTTTTTATTTGTTGGGTTGTGCTTCGTATTTAAAACAAGCAGATCAGACGAAGACTTATTTGCGTTCTCATCAATATGATTTGGCTATTAGTAATTTGAAAGAAAAGGCAGAAACTTCGGGTAAAGATCAATTAATGTATTTACTCGATTACGCAACTATTTTGCAAATTAAAGGTGAATACAAAAATTCTGCTCTAGCTTTTCAAGCAGCAGATAAGCTCATTGATGAAAAAGATTATCATTCAGTGTCACAGGTTGTTGGTTCTGCTTTAGGATCAGAGGAGATGATTCAGTATAAAGGTGAATCTTATGAGAAATTTTTAATTAATAGTCTTAATGCAATTAATTATTTAATGCTTGGGGATTACGATAGTGCGCTTGTTGAGTGTCGTCGCATTAACAATAAAATTTCAGCCTTTCGAATGGAAGGGCGAGATCCTTATGAATTTTCATCGTTCGCGCGTTATTTAGCTGCTATTATTTGGGAGGCAGATCGAAAGTATGATGATGCCTATATAGAGTATGAAGGTGCATATCAACTTGATCCAAAAATTCCATTTATTGCTTCTGATTTGATTCGATCAGCATATTTAGCGCAAAGATTAGATTTAGTTAAAAAGTGGAAAAAAGAATTTGATTATCGTCATACTGATTCTGAAGTTAATCCTATGAAAGATAAGAACTTAGGTGAAATAGTTGTTATATTTCAAGAAGGATTCGGAGCTCGTAAAGTTCCTCGATATGATAGTCCACGTTTTCCGACACTGCGTCCAGAGTATAATGAATCATCAACTGCCCAAATTGAAATTATAGAAAATAATTCTGTTATTAAAACGCAAGTTATTTACGATATTGATTCGGTCGCTATGCGTAGTCTTGAAAAAGACTACGCAGCTTTAATTGCTAGACGGGTTGGTGGAATTGTAGCTAAAGCCGTTGTGTCAGATCAAATAAGACAAAAAAACAATTTACTAGGCGACTTAGCTTGGATTGCGATGAATGTTTCTGATCGTGCTGATCTAAGACAGTGGTCGACTTTGCCAGCAAAAATTCAAATTGCACGTATTTTTCTAAAGCCAGGAAAATATAAAATTAAAGTGAAATCTCTTAATTCGAGCGGTTTTGAAACTGGCGAACCAATTTTAGATATGGATTTATTGATTAAATCAGGTCAAAAAGCATTTGTGAATTATCGATCCTTACGTTAGCCTTTTATTATGAAAAAGAATAAATTCAAATTTTTCTCTCGTTTGTTTGCTATCTTTATAAGTTTTTTCTTAGTCAGTCAAGATGCGATCTCTAAAGTTCGACTGCCTATATTTGGTCTAAATGTTAATGAACAACCTGAATGTCCTGATCGATTAGAGGCTCGTGAGTTAACGCAAATTCAACAAAGTTATAGTCCGAGTTTAAAGCGTTGTTATTTGTCGATCAGTCATCGAAACAATTATCAAACTTTAATTTATCGAGATTATCTTATTTCAAATGAAGGTCATCTCATGGCTTTTTTATCATTTGGTCCTGGACCAGATCAAACTTCGACTGGTGCAAAAGAATTTTTCTTTTTCCCACGAAAAATTAAATCGCAGAGCTTTTATTGGGATGATTATGATTCAAAGCTAATTATTAAAGCTTCAACACCTTTCGATTTTATCTTTAGAACTGAAACAAGTGAAATTGAAGAAATCAGTCAAGCTCAAGTCTTTATTGATCCAAAAATATCAAAAGAAAATGATGGTGGTATTAAAATATTACCACGTTCGGGTTTGGTTCTTGAGTTCCCTTTTCAGTTGGGTCGTGCACCGACTTCTATTCCATCGCTCAAGGGAAAATTTATTGATGCAAACTCTAACACTTGTAGTTTGAGAGTTTCAGACCTATTTAAACGGCTCACTTCTGATGGTGATGTTGAATTTAAATTTGACGATGTTCAACTTACTCGGTATTTAAAAACAAAATGCCCTCAGTTAAGGTTTTCTCTTTAATAAGCTTTAAAAAACGGAACGCCTATTGAGATGCCAGCCATCTCAATAGCGGATTGCTCTTTGCCCCAGGTTATGTAATTAAGTTCATAAAAAATTCGATCTCCAAAGCGTAACCATATATTTCGATATGTTTCTCGAGTTGTTGATAAAAACATACCATAACTTAAATATTTATTTTTTAAACCGAAGGCATTGTTGTAAGTAATTTCTAATCCTTGTGGAAAAATAACACCAAATTCCATGTCTGAGTGGCGATCATGGCGATAATGTAAACCTTGAAAGCCAATCAAGGCGCCAAAGATTAACTCGCCATCAAATAATTTAGCGATATCATATGAATAATAAAGGCCAGAGTTATTAAAAAAAGTGTCATAGGGTATGATGGCGTCAAAGGCTTTAAATGAAGAGTTTTCATTTAAATCGTATTTTCCATATAGCATGAGTGATGATTCAATTGTTGGGCCTAGTTTATTGTCTCCCTTTCGGCTTGTTAAACTATATGGCCCAAATCCAAGAGCTGTTTTTAAACGATAAAGTCGATCAGGCAAATCAGCTGAAATTGATACTGAATTTTTAGTATTACTTTTTTTGTGGATGAGAACAGTATTAACCGGTGAATTGTTATTTAAATTAAACAAATAGGGTGGTTCTTCGCCAGTTGGCGTTGCAAAGTTTGGTGAGCTTAAAGAAACTTCTAATCGAGGACGTTCATGCCCAAGTTGTCCAACACGATGTAACTTACAACCAACTGAAGAGTATTCATTTTCAAGGCCTGTTATTTTAACTTTATATGTTTGGCAAGAACCATCAATCCATTGTTTATCGGAATTTGAAATGGTTTTGGCGCTTATGCTCATTTTGTCTATTAGTATAGTATCTTGATAAATTTCGATTGGTTCTGGATGATAAAGATTAACATAAATTTCAGTAACAAAATAATCATTTTCTTCTGAAGGGAAAATGGTGTGATTTTGATATTTCAAATAAATTGGTTTATATTTTACTGGCACTTTAATTTGCAGTAAAATTCTTGGCGTTAATAAGTTGGTATCCGGTCTAATCCATTGCAGTGAATCTTCAATAAAATGAACCGTGATATCTGCATGCTTTTTTATAACTTCAAAATCAGATAAATCAAGTTTTATTGAAGTTTTTCCAATTGAAAATTGACCAATAGAGACAGTTTGCGAATAACTTATTTGAGATAAGAAACTGAATAAAGTAAATAAAATAGGTAAATATATTTTTTGCTGAAAATTCATAGGATTAGTTTAACTTTTTTAATGTTCTTTTAAGTAGTGCTAAATCATTTAGATTAGCATTTGGTCCATACATATTTTTTAAATAGAGTTTAAATGCTAAGTCTATAAGTTCTGGGGTATTTGAAAAATACTGCTTTAATCTTTTTTGCCATAAAGCAGAAGGCTCATTAGGTCTTTGGTCAAGCTGATACTTTTTAAAAAAATTGTGAAATTCAATTTGCAAGTTAGTTTTCCAGTTAATATTTTTATTTCGTCGTTTTAATATATACTTTAAAATGAAAAGAAAAATTATAAATATAGAAATAATAATTATTATCTCATTTTTGTATTTATTGATAAGGGTCAACAGTTGTGAGTAGTCGACACGTGTATACTCTAGAAAAAAAATTGTCCATTGATAGTTGATGTAATCCAAAGTTGAAGTGATCATTGCTACAAAGGTTGAATTCGAAATCATTTTGAATACATTCTTTTGAGATATATTATTGCGATCTGGCGCGATCACATGAGTTAAGTCAAATCTGATCCAGTTGTTATTTTCATTTAAATACTCTATCCAAGCATGAGCATCTTTTTCATAAACTGTCCAAAATTGACCTGCGTAATTATAGCGACCGCCAAAGTAACCAGTCACAACTCTAGTCGGGACGTTCCAATGCCTAAGCAAAATAGCTGAAGCAGAAGCGTAGTGTTCGCAAAAGCCAACTTTATGCTTGAATATGAAATCTTCTATTTTTGACGACTCGCGTTCTTGTAAATTTGTGGAATATGTAAATCCATTTTTAATAAAATAATCACTTAGAATTTTTACTTTTTGCGAAGATGTGAGTTTATTTTGTTTTAGATTTTGCTGTTCTAATGATTGTACAAGTTTGTCAATTAAATCAATTCTTCTGTTGATTTGCAGGTAATAGTTGCGATCGATTATTTGGTCATTTTTTAAATTTAAATTTTGGTTGAAACGACCAGTATAGATCATTTTTTCTTCGAGTAATGTGCTAATTGTAAAAGTATTGTTTTTTTCAGAATAAAGAATTTTCAGATCTGAAATAAGCGAATGAGTATTTTCAAGTGTAAATAAGTTATCTTTTTTGTGCGGTTCTAGAATCACCTTAAAATCATAAATTTGATCATAATCTAGATCTTCATCACGTTCTATAACGTTTTTGCGATCTATGCTTTTTTTCCAGGTCATACCATAAAATTTATCTAAAACTTGTCCGCGCCAATAAAGTTCATTTTCGACGATATGATTTGTGAAGAATTCAGCGCGAAAGGCAACAATGTTTTGATTTGAATTAATTTCACTAATCATTCCAGGTTTAAGCTCAGTTGAAAAACCTGTTTCTCCGATTCGACTATAGTAATTTGAAGGATTTTGTTGGGTGTAATCCCACTTTAAACGAGGAAATATAATAAAAATTATAATTGTTAAAGGTAATGAATATATAAATACTTTTAATAAAAATCGGTTCGATCGAGTCAAAGAATTATTTCTAAATTCTGGGGTTAAAAAGAGTGTGAAGTAGTAATAAAAAGATATGAGTGCATACAAACCATATAGTAGATCAATTTGAAACATGAATTTACTTACTGATAAAAATAAACCAAGTAGATACAAAAAATAGGGCCTTGTTTTATTGCGTGGATCGTGCTCTACGAGTCTCGTGCAAGTTAATAATAAGATCAATGTTGAGATCATTTCATTTGAGAAAATGAAGCTAAATTGTCTGACAACATAGACTGTAATCAGTAGTGATAAAGCCCCAGTTAAAGCATTTAGATAAGGCATTTTTTTATAAAATGTAAAAAGACTGATCGTCCAAATAACAAGAGCTATTTTTGTGTATTCGAAAGGTAACTCTGCCGCAAGGATTAACAGTTGAATAAATATAAAAAAATGAAGACCATATAATTTTAAAATATCACGAAAGTTTTGTTGCTGAATACTCATGACTTTATCCAACTTTGTAAAAATAGTTTTTTTTGAGGATCTGTAGAATCAGCTCTTTTTGTAGGTTCAGACTCTTGTAGTTGTGTTAAGTAAATCATTGCTTGGATAAAATCAGACTTCGATCCTGAGTTAATAGAAATAATATTTTGAGGGAATAAGATTTCGAGTTTAATTTTGTTTTTGTAAATTTCATAAATCCAGAACGACATTTGTGATTTTCTTTTTTGAAAATCGATCAGTATTTCGGTTTGATCCCAGTCTAGATTTACTGCTTTCTGTGAGTTGGTTCGTGAATCGTATTTATTAATATACAAAGTGTCTGTTTTTGCATATGATTTCCAGTTGATATCCCTTGTAATGATTTGGTCAGGAGATTTGTCTAAATAAGAAAAATCTTTGTCATCTAGAGTTTTTGTTTGATTTGAGACTGTATCATCTTTATTGAGGTTCAATTTTTGACTCTCAAACATCTGATGTGTTAAATAATTTTGACGTTCTGGAAAAACCCAAATCTTTTCATCTGTGAAGTTTCTATATTTCCAAACTTTTAAAAAATTAAAAGGAAAAACACTTTCAATTGTTATTTCAGGTATATGTTGTAATCCATATTTGGGAAATTCATATTCAAGGACAACTAATGTTGATTGTTGGGGTGATAATTTTAGAATCGAAAATATAGAGCTAGGTAAGTTAAGTTTACGAGATGACCACTTTACAACGATTTCAAAAATATTTTGTTTTCCTGTGTTTTGAATTTTAAAGTATATGGAATGTTTTTCGTTTTGAAAAAAATATTGATTTTTTTCAATGAGTAGTTGCAGTTTTTCTAAATTTTTATTTGTTAATAATGTCGTTGTTATACCAACGGAAAATAGAAAAAAAGCAAAAAGAAATATGAGATTATTCTTATTATTTAAGCTGATGATTATAATGAGTAAAATCAAAAAACCATAACTAAGACCAAGTGACGTTGGTATGATGTAGGGCTTTGTATTATTAGCTCTGGGTTTAAAGCGTAATTGGATTTTTTTGAAGAAGTTTTTCAACTTGTTTTTCTCCAAACGATAAACCCTCTTGTTGCGCCAATCGGTGCGAAAGAGTCGATTTAATGACAATCGTAAGATCATCAGGTGTAACGTAGTCGCGAGAATTTAAAAAAGCGGTTGCTTTGGCTGCGGAAATAAGCGCTAGCCCTGTTCGCGTCGATAGCGGATGGTACTCAGTTTGATTTTTTCTTGTGTAGTTTAGTAATTGAGCTACATAAGATGCAATTTGGGCACTAATATGAATTTGGCTAACAATTTTTTGAGCGGTAACAAGTTCTTGATGTGTTATAATTTTTTCGATTTGACTTATTTTTGATCTTGGGTTTTCCCCCATGAATATCTTAACTTCAGATGATTCAGATATGTAATCCAAATGTAGACACATTAAAAAACGGTCGACCTGACTTTCAGGCAGAGGGTATGTTCCGATTTGATGCCGAGGATTTTGTGTGGCCATCAAAAAAAAGATTTCTGGTAAGGCGATAGTCTCTTGATCCGTAGAGACTTCGCCTTCTTCCATAGCTTGTAAAAGTGCGCTTTGAGTTTTTGGGTTAGCGCGATTAAGTTCGTCTGCGATAACGATTTCAGAGAATAGAGGCCCTTTTTTAAAAAAGAATGTAGAATCCTGGCGATTAAAGACTGATTGACCCAAAATGTCGCTTGGAAGTAAATCATTGGTGAATTGTATTCGTTTTTGCGATAGGCCAACTAACTTTGCTATCGTTTGGGCGAGAGTTGTTTTGCCAACGCCGGGTTCATCTTCAATGAGAAGATGGCCTTTTGCTAACAGACAAGTTACGACAAGGGAAATTTGTTCATTTTTATCTAAAATGATTTCTGATGCTTTTTTGATAACATCTTGAAATTTATCAACGATTTTATTTTCTATCATATTTTTAAAAGTTCTTTTTTTAGATCTACTAGTTTTGGATCAATTTTTTTGTTATCTTGAGTTTTACCAAACCAAATCTGAAAAAGCTGATTTGCAAAATTTTCGTCTCCACTGTATTTCAAAATTTTACCATCAGGCTTTTGAACAAGAAGAGTTGCTTTTTGGCTTGACCAATTTGCTGCAATCGAAAAAATTTGACCTGTTTTAAATTCTTTAATCTCTGATATTTCTTTGAAAATTTCTTTGAGTTCAGTAGCGTATTGATCTTCATTGATATTGTACGCGCTCAATGCTTCTTTAAAGGAATCACTGATTTGCTTACCCTTTAAGTCGCGTAACATAATAAGTCTAAGTTGTAATGGGCCTGAACTTTTGAGTGAATTTAATGTTTGATCATCTTCTTTTTTTAAGTTTTCAGGTTTAGCTAATAAGAGCTCTGCGTGATAGACTTTGACGGTCACTAAACCAAAAACTTTTTTGAATCGAGAACCTGTGGAATAGGCCTTGAGTTCAGCTTGAGTTGATCCATCGTCATACTGAGTTGATGATGCTAATTTAACACCATCGATAGTTGATTCAGATAGATTGGTTTTTAAACTTTGTGCAAATGTAATGTATGAAAAAAGAGTTATAGCAATGAATGTCAGCCAAAGATATGATGTGTTTGAAGTGTGTTTCGATGCGTTTTTAGTAGATGTTTTCATGAGTCCTCCAATTTTTATGCTGACAAGCCCTTTGACCAGTGTCAATCTAATGATTGTATATCCATTGTGAAAGGATCTAACATGCGTTTATTAATTTCATCTGTTTCTTGTGTATTTGTTTTTTTAGCTGTTGTGTGTTTGTCACCGAAAACATTATCGAAAGAAATGCCTCAGCGTTTAGGTTTTGGGATAAAAGATAACACGTCTGAAAGTATCCCTTCTTTGGCATTAGTTTATAATCTTAATGGTATGACAGCAGTAACTGGTGGTCTTGGTGTTGATACAAAAAAAGATTATTCTAAGTTTCAAATTAACGGAGGCATTAGACATATTATCTTTCATGAAAATCAACTTCATTTTTACGCTGGTGGTCAATTAGGTTTAGTGACTTTAGAAAACCCAACCGACAAGAAAAACACGGGTTTTGAAGCTAATGTCATAATCGGAACTGAGTTTTTTTTCACAGGTCTTGAAAATGTAGGGTTTTCGTTCGAAGGCGGCATTGGTTTATCGACTGTGGCACAAACACGTATTCGAACTATAGCTGACCATCCGCTTAAGGGTGGAATTATTTTCTATTTCTAATTTTGAACAGAGAGGAATTTAAAATGGCAAAGCAAATTATACATACAGATCATGCGCCAAAAGCAGTAGGTCCTTATTCACAAGCCGTAATGTTGGGGGATTTTTTATTTTGTTCTGGGCAAATTGCAATAGATCCTCGTAATCAAGAGGTTTTTACTGGAGATATAAAAATACAAACAGAGATGGTGTTAAGTAATATAGAGGCTGTTTTGAAACAATCGGGTTTGAGTTTTTCGCATATCGTAAAGACAACAATTTTTTTAACGAACATGTCTGATTTTGCGACCGTAAATGAAATTTATGCTCAAAAATTTACAAATCAACCTCCTGCGCGTTCCACTGTAGCCGTTTCTGGTTTGCCAAAAGGGGTCAATGTTGAAATTGAAGTTTTGGCCCATAAGTTGGCTTAAGTTATTAAGTTTATTTTTCATCGCTACTGGTCTCTTGATTGTCTTGACGTTTATTGATCGAGTTAGCCAAGAGCCGGTCAATCTTTGGACAAAAAATGATTTTCCTCACTTAGACTGTGGGGTTGTCTTGACGGGGGCTCCTGGACGAATTCGCGAAGGTTTTGAGCTGCTTCAGCAAAAGAAAATCAAAAAATTGATCATTTCGGGCGTCTACAAAGAAGCTACGTTTCAAGAGATATTTCCGTATTGGCCATATTATGATCAAGTGTCAAGTGATGATGTTATACTTGAAAAAAGATCACAAACAACTTTGGGAAATGCGCACCAAACATTAGCTTTAATTGAAACTTTAAAATGCCAAGATATATATTTAATTACTTCACAGCTACATATGTCACGTGCATACAGCATCTTTAAAGAAGTTTATCCTCCATTTATTTATATTGAAAAATTAACTCTACCAAATTCGAAAACAGAACAGACAACCTTTGGTCTGAGTTTAGAAGTCATAAAATCAATTTTTTACACTGTCTTTAGTCTTGCAAGTTAATTTCCTAATTTGGACTTTATAAATTCATTAATACGTCCGAAATAAGACATATGGAATATTCATTATTTGATTTAAATCATATCCACCTTGAAGGTGTTACGTTAGCTCAAAACAATTTGGATGCTCAAATTCAACCAATCTTAGCTCAGGTTGATTTTGTTTTGCCAATGGACCAAACGGTGGTTATTGAGTCTTCTAATCCAATGCATTCTTTGCAGTTTATTCAAATGCTTGCAGGATATAAAACATGCTCACAAGGCAAAATTTTGTGGAATAGTCAGGATGTTTTTTCGGACACTCATGAAGTAGATCCTCGCGATATTATGGGCGTATATTTTGAAGGCCACTTTCCCGTTTCGGATATGACGATTAAAGATGTTCTTAAGACTTTTTTATCAAATGATAAGTTTAAAATCGTATGTGAAATGTTTGAACTTAATGCTTATTTAAGTAATCAAATTTCAAAAGCAAATTATTCAATGAGAAAACTCGTGACACTCATTCAGGTTGTTTCCAAGCAGCCACAACTTTTGATACTAGAAGATCCTGCTACTGGATTGTCAGAGACTCAGTGGCTGAACTTGCTTGATTATATACAATTGCATCAGCGAAAAGGGTATTTGCGTCATATTTTTATGACCAATCATCATAGTACAGCTTTAAATCACTTAGAACATAATAAGCTGTTTGTTGAAGATGGGCTAATATATTTTGATGAGACCGTTCCAGTTAAAAAAGTTGCGCATTTTTAATAAAAACGTATTCATTTTTCTGAAAAATGAATTAGTATAGAGTTAATGCTGCAAAATTCACTGAGCTATTTTTTTCTCTCGCGACTTATTATTTCTAAACGATCATCATCGCTTATTCGCAGAATTACAGTCCTTTCATTTGCGGCTATTACGATAAGTGTGGCCCTGTTTTTTATCGTTTTATTTGTCATGAATGGTATGAATTACAACATTAGATCAAGGATTTTGGCACTTGATCCACACTTGTCAGTTTATCTGACGAAAGAGCAAGTTCGAGAGCAAAATATTTCTAAAAAACCTTTAATTGTATCTAATTCAAAATTTGAGGCCCTCGAGACGGATCAGTATGATCTCATTTTAAGAACAATTGATGGTCAATTTCGTGGTGCCAGTGTTATCGGCTATAAATCAGATGGGTTAGATTTTTGGCTTCAACAATTAAGTGAACTTAAGAAGAAAAGTCATGCGCAAAATCAAACTGTATTTATTGATTATGACGATCTTGATCAGCTTAACCTAGGCGCGCAAGAAATTGCAATTGGCGTGGATTTAGCTCGGTCATTGGGGATTTTGGAAGGTGATGTTGTAACATTGATTCCTGCAGAGAGTTTGCTTTTAAGTTCCATTGAAACTCCTCAGTTTGAAAAAGTTACGGTTCGAAAAATTTTAACAACAGATTTACATGATTTAGACTCTAAGCTAGTCTTTTTTAATAAAGATCTTTCAATGAAGTCTTTCTTATCAAGTGTTACTCGAACATCGGGATATCATTTGTGGTTAAAAGATATTTCAAAAATGAATTCAATACAGAAAGAATTGCAAAAGAGTGGTTTCGTTCAGACAGAAACATGGGAACAGAAGAATTCAGATTTGTTTTTTGCTTTGTTTCTTGAAAAGACAATGATAGGTATATTTCTTGGTTTAGCAGGATTAATCGCATCATCATCGATCTTGACTGTTTTAGCTTTGATTTTATCTCAAAAAAAATCTGATATTGCTATTATCAAAACCCTTGGTTTTTCAAATGAAAAAACATTAAAACTATTTATGACTATGGGATTATGGATATCTATGTCTGGACTTTTTTTAGGGACAATTATTGGTGTTTCACTCAGTTATTATATTCAAAACAATCCACTAAATGTATTGCCTCCGCAACTGTATTATGATGCTTCGATACCTGCTCTTGTCAGTCCATGGTTAGTTTTTTATGTGATTGTCATTGTCAGCGTGTTAGCTATTATTGGCTGTTATATTCCAGCAAGAGCCTCACTGAAAATAGAGCCTGCTATATTGTTAAAGTCTAAACACTAACTCCAAAATCCCGTAGGGCGTCATTCAGTGATGTTTTTTTATTGGTTGATTCAGTTCTTTTGCCAATAATTAGAGCTGTAGGTACGCCGTATTGTCCAGCAGGGTAAGACTTCATTTCAACGCCCGGGATGACAACAGAGTTTGCCGGTACTCGCCCTTTGTAAATCACAGGCTCTTTTTGAGTGACATCTATAATTTTTGTTGATGCTGTAATCGTGACACCAGCACCTAAGACGACGCCAGATTCTAGATGTGCACCCTCAACAACAATACATCGGCTTCCGACGAAGCAATCGTCTTCAATAATCACAGGCTGGGCTTGCGCTGGCTCGAGAACGCCACCAATGCCAACACCACCAGAGAGGTGGACATTTTTACCGATTTGCGCACATGACCCAACGGTAGCCCAAGTATCGACCATTGTTCCACTTCCCACATAGGCCCCAATGTTTATATAACTAGGCATTAATATCGCACCAGACTCAATGAACGAACCTTTGCGTGCAATTGCCTGAGGAACAACCCGTACGCCATGGCTTACATCAAATTTTTTCACAGGTATTTTATCATAATAAGATAAGTCGCCAGACGTAATAATTTGATTTGTAGTGATTCTAAAATACAATAATATTGCTTTTTTGACCCACTCGTTTGTAATCCATTGCTGATTAATTTTTTCAGCTACACGTATTTGTCCTTGATCAAGCTTATCAATTGCGATGGAAATGACATCTTTATCTGTTAATGATAAAGAGTAGCCAGCAATCTCCGTTGTGGATTTATAGATTTCGAGTATTTGGTTTTTAAGTTCAAGTATAGACATAAATTTCCTTATAATTTTCTGACACGTTTTTCTGATTCTTTTAATCCGGCAATTATTGCTGGTACATGAATATCAACTATGGGCTTGAATGATAGACCGCGCTCAATTTCATAAGTTAGTGTTGGTATGCCACGTTCTGTGCCTGCGTACGTTCCAAGAGATCCAGGAGTGGGGTAGCCTATATCAGGATCTATGATGTATCCGGTTAATTGAGAAATTATTTTAGCCTCAGGTAAATCGCCATTGATATTCAACATCGGTTTCCATGAATGAAGAGAAAAAATAACATCAGGTTCGAAACGATCAATCAATCTAACAAGATATTGGTTTTCAGGTTCGCTCATGGCATCTGGGCCGGGATTGTATCTTTCGGTAGCCGCTATTGGTGACCAATCTTTTGTGGGAAGGTTGCGGTTAAGATCAACTTTGTTTGAATTTCCTCTTGTTTTGAGCAAAACTCCTTCAGGGTTAAATTCAGGTACGATTTTAAGACTTAAGTTGAGATTGTAATCTGTTCGAAAGTGTTCAACTAAACATCGCGCCGCAACAACACCTTCAACTTCGTCTCCATGCACACCACCTAGAATTAAGACTCTAACTAGGTTATGATCGGTTTGCATTTCCGGAAGAAAGTGAAATGTGTGTATGGGGAGCCCAAGAGAAGTTGTTCCTAAATTAATGATTTTCATTTGGACAAGCATGAGCTAATATTTTACCGATGTCATCAAATGAAATGTCACGTAATTTATTTTCTTATCGTCATGATCAACTTGAGTTCGCTGGAATTAATTTAAGTAGTTTGCCTGAAGTGCAAGATTATTCCGAACCTTTTTTAATTTATAAAAAAAGTCTTATTACAGAACGAATAAAATGGGTCAAATCGTGGCGAAAACTTCATCAATTGCATTTTGCGGTTAAAGCTAATTTTCACCCTCTTATCCTGAAACTTTTTGTTGAGCACGGGTGTGGTTTGGATGTCGTCAGTGGTGGTGAATTGCGTGCCGGGTTGGAAGTCGGTTTTAAACCCATGGATTTTATTTTTTCAGGTGTTGGTAAAACTCAACATGAATTAGAATTTGCTATAGATTTAAATATTTATCAAATTAATGTAGAAAGTCCGTCAGAGTTAAGGCGAATAGCGGCTATCAGTCGAGTTAAAAATAAGTCAGTTGCCATTGGTTTACGAGTTAATCCACTGATTGAAACGCCAACCCATCCGTACATATCGACAGCACTTAAGGATTCGAAATTTGGTATTGATTTAACAGATGTTCCAGAGTGTTTAGATATTATTAAAAATAACCCATTACTTCAGTTTAAATGTTTATCATTTCATATTGGATCACAAATTCTTGAACCGCAAATTTTTCGAGAAACTGTTGATAAGATGAAGGTTTATTTTTTTGACCTTAAACATGATTTTGCAAGTCTTGATCGTATGGATTTAGGTGGTGGTCTTGGAATTGATTATAAAGATCACAACGTGGCGCATGATCTTTCAAGATGGATGCATTTAACTGCAGAGTATGATCAAGCGTTATCTAATTTTAATGCAAATATTGTATGTGAGCTCGGGCGGTTTATGGTTGCTCGAAGTGGTGTTTTTATTTCGCAAGTGCAGTATATAAAAAATCAAAACATGATTGTTTTGGATTTAGGAATGAATAACAACATGCGACCGTCTTTATATCAGGCTCACCATCATTTTTACAACTTGATTAAAAAAAATGACAAACGAAAAATCTACTCACTTGTTGGACCGATTTGTGAATCTTCTGATGTATTTCATAAATCGTTCGAACTTTTTGAAACACACGAAAATGATTTACTCGTGATGGCTGATTGTGGAGCCTATGTTCGTTCAATGGCGAGTGAGTATAATCTCAAAAATATGGCTCACGAAATTTTTATAGATTAGGTCATCTTGTCGATCAAATAATTTTACTGACAGTTATTTGATTTCGGATAAATGACCTTATTGCAAGCCGGTTGATTATCAGTGCACATTAATCGCAAATGAAAATGATCACCATGACCATCAACATGGCTTAAAGTGTTAAATACTTTTCGGGCTGCTAATGCGTTAGATCCTTCAAATTCTTTGTGGCGCTTAGCATAAGTACAAAGATCGTTTATTATATGCTGATCACTAAAAATACGTGCTACCGGAACTGTCGTTTGGTTGATTAAAAACTTAAATAATTCATATGTTTTTTGAGTTGAATAAGCTTGTGTATTAAATAATCTTTTGTTCCTGTCGACTACAACCGGAAATTTAACACGACCATTCGGTGTTGGGTAACCTAAATCGACGTCCATGCCGATTTGATGACTTACGCTCGGAGGTAAGCGACCTCCGTACACTTTTGAAATATTAGCGACGTAGAGTTTATCCTGAGATTGGCTTAGTTTTTTACCTATGAGTTCTATAATGTCCATCATTTCTTGAGTTCCGTAATATGTTCCACGCTGCGGAAAACTAACTTCAAATAAGCTTTCAAGTTTCAATGCTTTTTGCTGTTCCATAAGTGAAGAAGCGTTGCGAAGCTTACCATCGTCATAGTCACCGAAGGCTTGATTCTTTTTAATCATTCGACCAGTTTGATCGATGCTAAAATTATTATTGAATTCATTGGCGCTTTGATGTTCATCCTCATATGGTTCATTTGTTTCAGAGTTGTCATGATCGTTATCGTCATCAGAATCAGAATTTGGAGTTTGACTATTTTTTCTTTTCTTTTTGAGCGTATCGCTTATAACATCAAACAATTGATCTAACTTTGCCGTAGCTGCAGTTCCAACATATCGTCCCTTGATTTCATGAGCTTTTCCTTCAACTTGTAAGCCATTTTCATCATACTTTAATTCAGTGCTTGTATCTTTCTTTGCTGAATGATTTGTTGAATTTTCATCTTTGCGAGTTGTATCGCTCGCGCTATTTTCTATATTTAAAAATGTAATTTGTTTTTGATGGCTATTCTTAAGATTGAGAGTTTCAAGTTGTTCTGTGTATATTTTATTATTATATTTAATAAACATATCAATAATTGACTTGCGACAATCAAATTCATCATCGCGATTAAAATCAAGACAAGTGACTTTAGCGCGTACTTGAATATCAGAATCACGTTGATTTTGATCTGCTGGACGCAGTGGAAATACACCTTTGTATGGGCTATGTGACCCCAAAAGCTTAAATTCGGTTGAGGCGAGCGTTGTCTTTAAATTATCTGACAAAACTTCAGCGTATCCTGATATCTGCATTTTTCTGGTTTGAGGGTTGTAACTAAATTTAGATTTACTGAGTTTGACCTGGCCAATAATCACTTCGGTGTTTGATTGTTTATTTTTAATCTTTTTCTCTGGCGACTCATAACGTGCAGCTGTCTGCTCTGATAATTTTTCGTACATTTCAGTTGGTGCAGATAAGTCTTGTTCAATGATTTCTTCTTGCTCAACTTTGTCATTTTGAGGATTTTTATTTAAAAGTGAATTATATTTTTTAGGTGCACAGGCAGTCAGTATAATAACAGTTAAAGTTGATAATATAATTAAAATAGTTCTCTTATTAGAGTAAACGTTCTTCATATCATATTGATAAGCACTTTCAGGGCCAGCAGCTTAGTTCTGGCTTAACCGTGAACTCAAATTAAATTGATTAAGGAGTGCCATTTCTTGTCAGAGGTGACAAAATTTTTGTCATATGACGGAAACTGTCTCAAATACAATCGAGTCTTTTGTGTATTGGTCTAATAGATTTAATGCTAGGTTTTCAAATTGAGCTCCAGAATCCGTTAGACAAATCAAAAGTTTTTTTGATGATTCTTCGATATTCGGATTAGGGTTAAGTCTTTGAACTGATATGTCATGTGCAAGTTCTTGGGCTATAGCTTCGCCAGAATCAATCAGTTTAACATGTTGGCCAAATACCTTTTGAATTGCTATTTTTAAAAGCGGGTAGTGTGTGCAGCCCATAACTACAGTATCGACATCTTTTTGCTTCAATTCTTGTAAATATCGAAATGCGATTAAATTTGTAATCGGATCATCGTGCCATCCTTCTTCCGCCAGGGGAACAAAAAGAGGGCAAGCCACACTAAAAACTTCAGTATCCGGATTATGTGATTTAATTTTGCGAGCATACGAGTTTGATTTAATAGTTGCTCGGGTGGCGATTACAGCTACTTTATGATTTTCAGTTGCTAAACTTGCTAATCGAGATCCCGGGTCTATAACATTGTAAACGGGCAGGCCTTCATAGCTGTTTTCGAATATTTGCGTTGAAGCTGTATTACATGCAGCAACTATAGCTTTAACATTTCGTTGTCTCAGAAAATTCATATTTTGTTCAGAGTAACGACGTACAGTTTCTGATGATTTACTTCCGTATGGTAAGCGAGCAGTATCTCCAAGATAGATAAACTCTTCATTTGGAAATCGTTTTAAAAGTTCGCGAAGAACGGTGATCCCGCCAATTCCCGAGTCGAAAACCCCAATAGGTCTTGCATCGAAATTATTTTTGTTCGTCGACCCGGACCCAGATGTGTTCATTAATTTTTAACTCCATGCGCGCGTGATTCAGAGATACCATTTGCGGACATTTCCATAAATAATGCTTTTTCTTTCATTTCTTCAATCGTTGTTGCATTGATATATGTCATGCCACTTCGAATCCCCCCACAGAGCTCGTGTAATACATCTTCAACATGACCTTTAACTGTAACATAAGTCGACTCTCCTTCCGGAGCCATTCCTTGAGGCATATCACCTCTCCATGAAACTTGAGCTTTCTTTGATGCCATACCACGATATTGTTTTTTACCATTGACGATTTCACCTGGTGTTTCAATGGTTCCAGAGAGCATTGATCCTAACATGATTGTACTTGCTCCAGCCGCAAAAGCCTTGACCATATCACCACTTGTTCGGATACCACCATCGGCTATCACGGGAACTCCGTATGGAGCTGCAGCCTCTGCACAAAGTGCTATAGCTGTTAATTGTGGAACTCCGCATCCCGTAATTATTCGCGTTGTACACATTGAACCAGGACCAATACCAACTTTAATAGCATCAGCACCGGCTTCGATAAGATCAACAGCCGCATCAGGCGTTGCAAGGTTTCCAGCAATGACTTCAACGTGTGGATAGGTATCTTTAAGCCATTTTAAAGTATCCATCATTTGAATTGAGTGTCCATGAGCAATATCAATTGTCATAAGGTTAACGCCAGCGCTAACAAGTGCCTGCGCGCGTTCTTTAAAATCAGCGTTAACGCCAATCGATGCCGAGATTACTGTAGCACCGCAGTTTTTAACTTGTTCAATTTCAGAAACTTGTTGTTCAATATTCATAAAGCGATGAAGTATGCCCATGCCACCAAATTTATGCATGGCTATAGCCATTTTAGCTTCCGTGACAGTGTCCATGTTGGCCGAAATTATTGGAGTTTCTAAAAATTTTGTTTTAGTTAACTTGGATTTTAATGAAGGATCTTTGCGAGATCGAACCTCTGACTTGCGTGGCATAATCAGTACGTCGTCAAAAGTTAATCCGTGGTCTCTATTTTTGATATCTTTCCAGTTGAACATTAATGCCATTTTTTTTCTCCAGTTTATGTCAATATGGGATTCGTCGCAGTGCTTGTCTCATTATTGTTAATTTCAATGTTTTCTTCTTTAGCTAAATAAATAAAAAATTTTTTCAATAATAAATAATGAAAAACGATGTTGATTAAAGCAGTGATGGCGACAAATCCAGTTGCCGCTAAAAAATGGCTTTTAAAATTCGTATACTCGTCAAATGTTATTGATAAAAACGCTGGTATAATAATGACAAATATAAGAATTAAACCATTGAGTTTCCACCAAAAAGCTTGCGAAATTTTTTTAGACATTTCCAAGGCATCAACTTCTCCTAGTCGGTACTTTTGCGAAAAGAAGACGACAAATGGAGTAAGAAGATAGTAGCTATATTTGACTAGACCTGGAATAATGAATAATAGCCCCCACAAGCAAGCTAATCCAAATGCCCGCATTGACTCAAGAAGTGACTTTTCAAAAACATCATCTATGAAAAATCTTAAACTTCGTGGTTTGTATGAATTTAGAGTTATAGGTTTAATCGTCTGACTAATATTATAAGATGCAATTATTGTGGTCAGTAAAGGGAATAGAAAACTGGACATAATTGAGAGTACAATCCATAACCATAAAATGTTCGGAAAAACATCTTGAGACCTTAATATTGATTCAATTTTTGCGTTGAGAAATTGATCGATATTTGTAGAGATAAATAAAATGAATGTGACTGGCAAAAAACTTATGCCAAGTGATTTTTTTAAATTAAATAAAGTAAGTTCGGTATTTATAGACACAACATGATTAATCATTCGTACAGATAAACTTAGAGTCAAATAAAGATTCTGGATTTGTTCAGTTTGACGAGCTGTGTATTTGTTTTAATTTAAACTAAAACAGTAGCGGATTCTTCACATACGTGAACTCATTTATATCCTGTATGTTTGTTAATCAAAACACGTATGATTGACTTCTTTATGATTAAAATTAATGCTTATTGGGTGCTGAATTCGAAAAAAAACGAATATTTGTGATCGAATTGTTGACTTCAAAATTGAGTCCTGATTAAATCGATGAACATTTTTTAGAATGCCCCGGTGGCGAAATTGGTAGACGCACAGGACTTAAAATCCTGAGCTTCGTTAACACGGGCGTGCCGGTTCAAGTCCGGCCCGGGGCACCATTCAACATTTTCGGTTCTTCTCTTTTCATGGTGGGTAACGCCAAAAACAGGTTCTACGGTTCTACGGCTCTACTCATTTTACTGTTTATTACATAGCGTAAGTTCTTTAAATGACGTATTCTGTTGAAAATCAAATATTGGATATAAAATCAGGATGTTGAATATTCTTGTTTAACATTTTAGCAGCGTTAATGCTAATCTACGACAATGATACAAGTTTTTCGAATTATTGTTTTTAGATATACGAAACTATTTATTTTCGGCTTAATAATTTTTTTAGTGACTTCGTGTACAAAAGTTGATTTTGGGTACACTCTTGCAACTAAAATGATTAAAGGGCGTATTTATGATACTTTTGAGTTTAAGCCTAAAAGTAAAAAGACAGAAATTGATATATACTTAAATTCTGAGTTAAAAAAAAATAAACGCAAAACACTTGATGAATTATCTTTATTCATTCAAGACGTGCAAAAAAATCTACCAAAAGATGAAATGACTATTGATACAGTTCATAAATTATTTGATCGAGCCAAAGTATTACGTCAAAATGTTATTCTTGTATATAAAGATGTTTTTACTACTGTTATTAAAAAAATCGAGCAGAGCGAGATTGAACATTTTCAGAAATTTACAAATCGTCAAATATCAAACTTGATTCAGGATGCTCAAGATGAAACTGAATTCTTAGAAAAAAAAGAGACAAGTTTCAAGCGAACGATTAGTTTTTTTATGGGCGAAATTAATGAAAAACAATTTAAGTCTATTCAATTCTTTTTAAAGAAACACAAACAATTCTTTATAAATCAAATTAATTTTAGATCAAAGTATTTTAAAAAATTTTACGAGCTCTATCCTCATTATGATAAAATGCAAGATTTTACATTTAAGTTTTACTCTGGTCATGAAAGTATTTACAGCTCGAACGAAGTCGTTGAAAGACAAGTTTTTGAAGGGGATCTGAAAATACTTTTACTCGACTTGTGGAATTCTGCAGATTTAGAACAAAAAAAACAATTTAGAGATACATTGTCATCAGTTTTTATCAATCTTCAAGATAAAGATAATTCATTTTAGAGACTGACTTTGTATTTATCAGATATGTATTTTTTAATAACTTCAATCTCTTCTGAAGTTAATTTTCTATTATATTTAATTTGAAGATTATTAACCATATTAGCTAAATGAAACTGTGCGGCGATTTGTTCAGGCGTGATTTCGGCCGTTTTTCGAGTTGATAACTCGACCTCATGTAGTTGTTTAACTGCTTTATTTATACCATCTTGTTTTATTTGGTTATAGTAGTACATTCCTGCAGGAATTATCGAGGCAATTGAAAATACAATAAACCAATTGTAAAATGAGGACAATTTATTGAATATATGTTTTCCATGTATTGTTGTTAAATAAGGTTTTAACTCATCACGGTGTGCCTCTAAGCCATCCAATAAAATTTTCTCGGCAAGCGCTGCCGGTATAACTGAGCCACGCAGTTTAGGAGCTATAAGCATTGCATAGGTCCATCTAAAATATTCATCTCTAAATGGTTTGAGTATTAGCTCGAAGATAATTTTTATTTTGGTTTCTTTTTTATACATTTTTCGAATGTCTTTAAAGAAATAATTCAATAGTCCGTAAGATAGAATCGATTTTTTTGCATTAAAAAGAATATTCTTGTCGTATGTGGATAACTGATTATTTATTGATGGATCATTTATAAAGCTCAATCTGAGTAAGCGATCAATAAGTATATCAAGTTCGTATTGATCTATAGTGGCTGTTGAATCAGTGTTTTGATCCATTTTGTTTAATTCATTTAAGATGCTTTTTAATTTGCGTTGATAATAAGTTTTAGCAACCTTTTTAAATGACGGTTTATAATAACTCTGTTGATATAATATGCCGCTTAAACTCTGTGAAAAAATCTGTCCATTAGCTTTTGATTCATTTAGTAGGTCTATATGATAGGCTAGCGATTCAACACTTCCTCTGTTAAACTGACTAAATAAGTTTGAACACTGCAACGATGAAGCTAGAGTGTTCAAACTTAAAATTAAGACTAAACAATATGTAAAAAATATTTTCACAGACGTAATAAAATAATTATTTGTTTTTTGTTGTGCTGATTTGTTGTGTAAGGCTAGCCTGTGTACGATCTAAGTTAATCATAATTTTGCGAACAAGTTGTCTGGCTTCTTCAGAGTTATAGCCTGCAGCCATTCCTAATACCCCAACTGCGTTCGAGCCTAAGTTTGTTGCGGCAAATCCACCTTTAGTTGTAGTAAGAGCTTTATTTGAAAGCTCTTGTAGCTTTGGCAAAAATGTTTTGATCGCTTCATCGCCTTCTTTAGCTAGTTTAGGTGCTACAAAATGTAAAATAACATATGCTACGGTACCAACAGCAACAGCATCTGATGATCCACCCATTGCTTTAATAGCATTAACTAGTTGACTATTATTCACTGAAATTTCGTTACTTAATTGTGATAAATCGGTGAGTGCCGCCGTAAGTTCTTTTGATGGTTTTGAATGCTGTAACAGGTTGGACGATGTTTCGCTGATCATAGATTGTATGTTGGCCGCTGTTAAAGTCTCACCTGCTTTATAGTGTCTCACAATCATATCGCAGATTGCAGTCACAGCTGCTGTTACTAAAGCGATATTAGTGCGTTCTTTTGATTGCAGATGTGCGGTTACAGATGCTGAATTTATGAATAATAAACCTGTTTGAATTGTGTTGATATATTTTAGTACTGGATCTTTTTCTTCAGAATTCATTTTTGTGACAAGGTCTTTGCGTAGCTTATCAATTTGTTCGACCATAATTTGAAGATCTTTTACAGTTTTTTCTGCTTCTGCAATGTCTGCAGCCGTAATGTCTGCAAGATCAAGAGCGTTGACGTTACGATCTGCCATAGTTGTGGCTAAGAGTGTTTGATTAAAAAGCATAGATGAGGCCACAATCAGGGATATATTTTTTGTTATTTTTTTCATAATTTGGAATTCCTTTCGATATGTTCTTATTTGAACAGAATATATTCGATGCAATTTGATAGACAGATTAATTTATGTTACAATTGGATCTATTCGATTTGATTATATAGATGTAATGAAAGTGACTTAATATGCTGACTTATGTCTAATGAATTGACTAATGAGTATGTCTCGAAATGAGAAATATAATGTGACTAATAATTTGAGATTGGTTACATCAGGGATGGAAAGTGAATTTTAATAAAACTCCACTAACAGACTTACTAAAAGAACATAGTCGCAATTGCTTATGCATTTCGATTTCGATCCTGCTTCATTTAGTTGTGATTTATGTATTTTATTTTCTTATTCGTGAACAGAACATTCTCGTTCAACTTGATCAATTAGATGTTATCGCTGAAATAGATAATCGCATTGTAAGTTCGAAGAAATTAATTAAAAGCAACCATACAATCAGTCAATCGCCAATGATCTCGAATGCATTGGCCGATTCAAATCAAAATATAAATCAAAATGCAAAAATTGGTCAAAATTTGAATTATAATTTGGATCAATCGATTATGAATAATTTTGTTCATCCGAAAATAATGGGTCGTGTCGTTTTTAATCGAACTGAGCAAGCACGTCGCATGCGCTATGAAGGTAATTCTAAACTTAAAGTTTCAATTGATAAGCTAGGGCAAGTGATTGATGTAGTTTTATTGAATGATTTACCTTATGGATTAAATGATAAATCTATTGAAATTGTTAAAAATATTAATTTTTCTCCAGCTTATTTAGCTGGAGAACCGATCGAATATGAGTTTGTTTTTACCATACAGTATCGAAATGAATAGGTATACTAGTTATCCTCAAGTTCATAAGGTTGTATTTGTCTTGGGCCCTTGCGATCGGGATGTAGCTGGTAGTGATGTGCACAGTTTTTAGAACAAGTATCTTTTTTCCATTCAAGTTTAGCACAATCTTCGCATATGAATTCGTGAGTATCACAGCGTTTGCAATCGACAGGTGTATTGCCAGGTTGTCCGCAGTGAGGGCATAAAGCATATTTTGTTGTGGGTTTTAGTTCCTGATTAACGGCTACACGATGATCGAAAACAAAACATTCGCCTACATAGTTCTTATTTGGATATTCTTTGAGGTAATTTAATATTCCACCGTGTAATTGATAGACATTTTTATATCCCATTTCATTCAGTTCAAGAATACCTTTTTCACAGCGAATTCCACCTGTACAAAAAATCAAAACTTTTTGATCTTTAGAAATATTTTGTGATTCCATAAACTGAGGAAATTCTGTGAATTTTTCAGTGTTTGGATTAATGGCGCCTTTAAATGTTCCGATTTTGTATTCGTACCAGTTGCGGGTATCAATAATGATTGGTTTTTCTTTTTCAATCACATCGTTCCATTCAGTTGGGGTCAAATGGTGATTAATGCCCTCGGGGGGAACCATGTCGGGAATTCCAAGTGTTACAATTTCTGGTCTTAATTTAACAACAAAACGTCTAAACGGAGCCTTGTTCGCTTCAGAATCTTTAAAATTCAGTTCGGTTAAATTAAATAAACTTAAAAGATCTTTTTTGAAGTTTTCAAGATCAGTTTTGGTTTTAGCGCTAACGGTAGAGTTAAAACCTTCTTGCGCTAAGATAATCAAACCCTTAATGTTATTTTTTAAAGCTAAGTTTTGGAAATCTTGTTTGGTCTTTTCAACATCTTGTATTGGGATAAATTTGTAATAAGTCGTGATAAAATACGAATTTGCTGCATTTTCTTGCATAGGAAACCCTTTCAGTTGTCAGCCGGGGGCTCCAAACCACCATGAGCCGAACGAGTTGTTTTAAAATTTAACCAATCTCTTAATTCTATCAGCCTTAAAGGTCAATACTGATTGAATAGAAATGAAAAAAAATCTATATTCTACCCATCTATGTCACAAGCAACAAATACTCCAAATCAGGCTCTCGTCAGTCTGCCAGATCAAAAAGAAATTCTACGTCGCAGAACATTTGCGATCATCTCACATCCGGATGCCGGTAAAACGACATTAACTGAAAAATTACTTTACCACGGCGGCGTCATTCATGAAGCTGGTGAGGTTAAGGGTAAATCTGGTACCAAAGCCGCAACTTCTGACTGGATGGAGCTTGAAAAACAAAAAGGTATTTCGATCACGTCGTCAGTCATGACATTTGATTACAATCAATTGCGCATCAACTTATTGGATACTCCAGGCCATAAAGATTTCTCTGAAGATACATATCGTGTTTTAATGGCTGTTGAAAGCGCCTGTATGTTAATCGACGTAGCTAAAGGGGTCGAAGATCGTACTAAAAAACTATACGATGTTTGTCGTTACAGACAAATTCCTATCTTTACTTTCGTCAATAAGCTTGATCGTGAAGGTAAAGACCCTTTAACTTTGATCGATGAAATTGAAAAAACATTAAACATGCAATGTTACCCTGTGACATGGCCTTTGGGTATCGGTCAAAGATTTCGTGGTATTTATAACCGACTAACTAAAAAAGTTATTTTTTATGATCAACATCGTGAGGGTGATGAGTTTACTGAGCATGATTTTTCTGGGCCGCAAGATCCTATTTTAGATCAATATCTTGACCGCGAAACAGCGGCGCAAGTCAGAGACGAATTAGAGTTGATTGAAAGTGCTTTGCCTCCATTTGATGTTCAAGAATTTTTAGATGGCAAAATTTCTCCGGTTACTTTTGGATCAGCGAAGCAAAATTTTGGTGTGGATACATTTTTAAATTTCTTTACGCAATTCGCGCCAGGTCCGAAAGCTCGTGAAACAAAAACAGGAGTTAAAATCGATCCATTGGCGCAAAACTTTACAGGTTTTGTTTTTAAGATTCAGGCTAATATGGATCGTAGACATCGTGATCGTATTGCGTTTGTGCGCATTTGTTCTGGTAAGTTTGAGCGCGGTATGAAAGTTAATCACGCCAGACTCGAACGTGAGTTGCGTTTATCGTACTCAAGTCAATTTATAGCCGCTGATAAAGAAACAGTTGATGTGGCTTATGCGGGTGATATCGTAGGTGTAGGTGACACAGGAAATTTTGCGATAGGTGATTGCGTATCAACTTCATCTAAAGTTAGTTTTGAAGATATTCCCAAATTTGCACCAGAATTATTTGCTAAACTATCTGTACGTGATGCGCTTAAAAGAACTAAAATGCAAGAAGCTCTTGTGCATCTTTCAGAAGAAGGTGCCATTCAGTTATTTGTAGACCCAGTGATTGGCAATCAAGAATATATTATTGGTGCTGTCGGTGAACTTCAGTTTGAAGTTCTTGTTCACAGACTTATGGATGAGTATAACCTTGAAGTTAAATTAAATCGTTTACCTTTTTCAGTTGCGCGATGGCCGCGAACAGCTGAAGGTAAGCCAGTCAGCCAACTTAAAGGTAATTTTAATTTATTTAAAGACATGATAGATCAGCCAGTTTTACTTTTAAATCAAGAGTGGGATTTAAACTGGGCACAAAAAGAAAATCCAGATATTGAATTCGCAACTTCGATTTCACGAGCACGCTAGATTAATTTTTGAGATTTTAATTCTTATCATAAAAGGAATAAAATAAAAATGAAAGCTTTAGAGGTTATTGATCTTAAAAAAACTTATACCGATTTAAAAAATAAATCGATGCAAGTTAATGCTTTAAAAGGGCTTTCATTTTCAATTGAGCCAGGCGAAATTTTTGGTTTTCTTGGTCCCAATGGGGCTGGTAAAACGACACTAATATCGACAATTACAACTCTTGAAAAACCAACTTCTGGTGATGTTAAAGTTTTTGGCGAGAGTGTGTTACATAATCCTTTAAAGACGAAACAAATGGTCGGTGTAGTCCATCAAGAAATTATCAACACGGGTTTTTTTGATGTTGTTGAAATTCTTGAATTTCAATCAGGTTATTACGGAATTCGAAATAACCATGATCGTATTCATTATTTGCTTGATCGCTTGTCACTGACTCCGCATAAAAATAAAAAAACAAAACAACTTTCTGGAGGAATGAAACGTCGTTTAATGATCGCAAAAGCCTTAGTTCATTCGCCTAAGTTGTTATTGCTTGATGAACCTACAGCGGGTGTAGATGTTGAATTACGAGAATCATTATGGGTATTTGTGCAAGAACTGCAAAAAGAGGGGACTTCTGTTTTGTTAACCACGCATTACCTTGAAGAAGCTGAAAATCTTTGCCATAGAATAGCCATCATTAATAAAGGTGAGTTAAATTTTTTAGGAACGCCTAAAGATGTTATTCAAAAATACTCGACTAAAAATATACAGTTTAAGTTTGTTAATGGTGAAACAAAAAACATTCATTGTTCGGCAGCTGCTACATTAGCTGATGTGTTACATAAGAACTCGATCGATATTCAACAAGTCGTAGACATATCAATGACTGAAGGGAAGCTTGAAGAAGCTTTTACGAAGGTGGTGAATAAATGATGAATCTAGTGAGTTTTACAACTCTTATTCAAAGAGAAATCAAACGCTTTTTGAAAGTGATCATTCAAACTGTTGTAAGCCCGATAATAAGTTCTTCTTTGTATTTGCTTATTTTTGGCGTTTCATTGGGCTCGAAAATGGATTTAAAAAATGGATTACCGTATATTGCTTTTTTAATCCCTGGCTTAATGGTCATGGGATTAATCAATAACGCTTTTCAAAATTCGTCTTCGTCTATAGTCAATGCTAAGTTTTCTGGTGATTTAGAAGACTTGCGTGTTGCGCCAATTACGAATAATCAAATCGTTTGGGCTATGGGTATTGGTGGAATTATTCGTGGATCAGTTGTCGCAGGTATTACTGGATTAGTGGGACTATTCTTTCAATATTTATTAACAGATTCAGTGATGATGATTCATCATCCATTTATGTTTATTAGTTTTTTGGTTTTGGGTGGATTAATTTTCTCTTTTTGTGGAATTTTTGTAGCGTTCATTGCTAAAACATTTGATCAACTTAGTGCTTTTTCAACATTTATCTTGTTACCTCTGACTTATCTTGGTGGCGTCTTTACGAGTATTGAGGGCTTGAGTCCATTTTGGCAAAAATTGTGTCATTTAAATCCTGTATTTTATTTGATCAATGGATTCAGATACTCGATTGTTGGGTTATCTGATGTCGATATTGGGTTAACATATGTTGTTACTATATTAGCGTTGTTTATAACATTTATGATGGCTAAGTATTCGTTAGCTAAAGGATCTTTTTCGCGCTGGTAATTTAGACGCTTATTTTAAAGGAAGTATTTATGATTTTTGAGGGTTTGTCAGATAAAATTTTAGGTTCGATCAAAAAACTTAAAGGCCAAAATAAAATTTCTGAATCAAATATTGAAGACGCAATTAAAGAAATTCGTTTAAGTTTATTGGAAGCAGATGTTCATTTTAAAGTTGTTAAAAATTTTATAGACCGAGTAAAGGCTAAAGCGCTAGGTGCTGAAGTCATCCAAAACGTAAATCCGGGCCAAATGTTTGTAAAAATTGTTCACGATGAACTGGTGCAAACTCTTGGTGGGGATAAAGTTGATGTCAATGTTCGTGAAAAACAATCTGTTTTGATGATGGTGGGTCTTCAAGGTGCTGGTAAAACAACAACAACAGCAAAGTTAGGTCTCTATATTAGACAAAAGCTTGGCAAAAAAGTTGGTTTTGTTCCTGTCGATGTTTATCGGCCTGCGGCTATAGATCAATTACAAACACTCGCTAAACAAAACAATGTACTCTGCTATCCTTCAAAAGTAGGCGATAAGCCAGTCGATATTTTAACTGCTGCATTAAAATGGGCTGAACAAGAAATGATTGATGTTTTGATTGTGGATACAGCTGGACGCTTACAAATTGATGAAGAACTCATGAACGAATTAGCGGATCTTAAAAAAGTTGTTACACCGACTGAAATACTACTCGTTGCAGATGCAATGCTAGGACAGCAATCTGTGAACGTAGCAGAAGCATTTCACCAGAAACTAAATCTAACAGGTTTAGTTTTAACTAAAGTTGATGGTGATGCTCGTGGTGGTGCTGCTTTATCTATTCGTGAAGTTACAGGATTACCGATTAAATTTTTAGGTTTAGGAGAAAAAGTCTCGGCTTTAGAAGTGTTTCACCCGGATCGACTCGCTGGACGAATTCTTGATATGGGTGATGTGCTGACTTTGGTTGAACGAGCTCAAGAGGTTATTGATCATAAAGAAGCTGAGCAGTCTGCGAAAAAAATGATGAACAATGAATTCACCCTTGAAGATTTTCTATTACAAATTCAACAAATGAAAAAACTTGGTGGAATAGAAACAATGTTGAAATTTCTACCTGGTATGGGTGAGCTCACAAAACAAATGAAGAATATGACCCCGCCGGACAATGAAGTTAAAAAGATTGAAGCCATTATTAGATCTATGACTGCTCAAGAAAGACGTGACCATCGAGTCCTTAATGGCTCTAGGCGTCAAAGAATTGCTAAAGGCTCTGGAACTCAAGTTCAAGATGTTAATAAATTAATTAAACAATTCGAAGATGCTAAAAAGATGATGAGTGGACTCATGAAGATGGGCATGGGTAAAGGCGGACCATTCGGCGGAATGGGTGGTGGTAGAGGAATGGGATTTCCATTTCGCTAGCCTTAAATAATTAATATTAGAGGTATTTTAAGCGTGTTTGCTTGAAAACCCTTCACGAAATCAATTTTTAATACAAAAAGGTTGATCTCTGAACAGTTACGATATAAAAACTTAGTCTTTGATTAAGACTATATGACTTAATTATCAAATGATTCGAATGACGTTGTTATTAAAATGTCATTACGATCTATGAAGTCATACAGAAGGAAAGGTAAACATGGTTGTTATTCGTCTAGCACGCGTTGGAGCTAAACATGATCCTAAATACAGAATCACAGTGGCAGATTCTCGCCGTTATGTGACTGGTAAATTCATTGAAGTTTTAGGAACATACATTCCAACCCCACAAGGTAAACAACAAAAAGTAGTTTTAAACGTTGAAAAAGCTAAAGAATGGTTAACAAAAGGTGCACAACCTTCTGAAACTGTCAGACACGTATTAAAACTTGGCGGATTGGCTTTACCAGCTCGTAAAAAATCAGCTCCTAAAACTAAGACAAAAGCTAAAAAAGCCTAATTCTTAAAAGATTTAGTTGATCATTTAGTGTTTTTTTGTTTAATTCTAGATGAACAACAAATAAACTAGATCGGTAGACTGGAATTTGGTTTTTGTGGAGGGAAAATGGATAATTTAAAAGAGCTTGTTGAACATATGGCAAAATCTTTAGTTGATAAGCCTGACAATGTAGCCGTAGATGAAATACCTGGACAGCAAACAACTTTATTGGCTTTAAAAGTAGATAAAGAAGATTTAGGTAAAGTTATCGGTAAACAAGGTAAAACAGCTGCAGCAATGCGCACAATTATCAGAGCCGCGGGAACTAAATTAAATAAAAGATATCATTTAGATATAGTTGAATAGTTCTGGTTTTAGTTCTATTAAATAAAAATTAAAAAAAGGAGTCTTAAAGACTCCTTTTTTATTTTTAAATAAAAGAGATTTAAGGTTCAAGCGTGGAAAAATCAAGTTTACGCCATATTGGTAAGGTTAAAGATGCTCATGGTTTGCAAGGTGAGTTGTTTATTATTTTTTTCTCTAAAGATTATTCATGGGCACAAGATCTTGATAGCCTATATATATCAAATGAATCTTATGAAATTATAAAGCTATCAGAACATAAAGATGGGTTGAAAGTTAAACTCAAAGGTTTGTCTAATCGTAATCAATCAGAATCTTTGATTGGACAGTCTGTTTATGTTTCTGAAGATTTTTTTACCTCTGAAAATGGTGATTCTATTTACTTGTCTGAAATCGAAAATTTTTTAGTTATTGATCAAGCTTTAGGGGAATTAGGACAAATTAAAGGTTTTTCATACAATGGAGCGCAGGATTTACTCGTTGTGTATTATAAAAATAAAGATATTGAAATTCCCTTCGTCGAAGAGTTTGTTGTAGATATAAATTATGACGAAAAAATTATACATATGAATTTACCTGACGGTCTAATCGAGATTAATGATTAAGGGTAATTGTCTGTGAAAATAATCTACTTAACTTTATTTCCAGATCTTATTCAAAGTTACTTAAGTGAGTCTTTTATTAAAAAAGCTCAACAGATCAATAAACTTCAGTGCGAAATTGTTAATATTAGAGACTATAGCGATAATAATTATAGATCTGTAGATGATAAACCATATGGCGGTGGCGATGGTTTAATTTTGCGTCAGGATGTAGCAGATTCAATGTATAATCACATCTATAAATCATCTGTCGGGCAGCGACGAGTTTCGCTTTATGCTTCTCCGCAAGGGAAAAAACTTGATCATCAGTTTTTAACTGAATTACTCAATTATGATGAAATTGTTATTCTTAATGGTCGCTATGGCGGAGTAGATCAACGTATAATTAATCAATATGTAGATTATGAATTTTCAATTGGTGATTATGTTTTAAATGGTGGCGAGCTGGCCTCATTAGCTTTAACAGAAGGGCTTGTTCGTTTAATACCTGGTGTTTTAGGCGATTTTAATTCTGCTGTAGAAGATTCTTTTTATAACGGGTTATTAGAATGTCCTCAATTTACAAAGCCTATTCAAGGGCAAAACGAACAAAGTGTACCTGAGATATTAAGATCAGGAAATCATCCAGAGATCTTAAAATGGAAAAAAGCAGTTGCGATGGTTGTGACGTATTCAAAGAAGCCTGAGTATTTTTTTGCGTATATGCAAAAAAATACTCTAAATGATAAAGAAAAAAATGATGTGAGTAAAACTCTAAGCAGTCTATCGAATGGTGACTTGCTCTCTCTAGGTTTGAAAAAAGACACAGTGTTAGACTTTTTGGAGCAATTCAAAGGATTTAAAGTGCTGAAAGAGGTAAAAGAATGAAACGTAAAGCACCGTTAGCAGTTGCTCTCGTGCACTATCCAATCGTTGATCGTCAGGGTGATATTTGTGCAACTAATATTACGAATTTCGATATTCATGATATTGCGAGATCCTGTCGTGTTTATGGGGTTGAGAAATATTTTTTGATACACCCTGCACAAGAGCAATTAATGTTTGTCGAGCGCGTGTTAGATCATTGGCGAACCGGCGAGGGTTCTCGTATGAATCCAATGAGAAAAACAGCATTGACTGACGTCAAAACTGCTCCGGATGTAGCAACTGCGTTAAAAGATTGGGGTTATCCTGAGGCGCGTATTGTTTCAACGCATGCTCGCAACTTGCCTGGGCAGGAAAAATTTACCTTTGAACGCTTTAAAAGCATACTTCAGTCTGATTCTGACCCTTATTTGCTCGTGTTTGGAACAGGTTTTGGTTTAACTCAGGATTTTATGAGAGGCTGCTACGCAGTTTTAGATCCAATTAAAGGGGATTCTAAGGACGATTACAGACATTTATGCGTGCGAGCAGCTGCAAGTATCTGTCTTGACCGATTGCTTGGATCGTGGTAACACAATATGTCTTTGGAATAGGTTATTAAACAATAGGATAATATAATGGCAAAAGCGACAACTAAAAAAATTAAAAAAGCGACAACTAGCAAAGCATCTTCTAACGCAAAAGAAACTAACCTTGTACGTCGTGTAACTAAAAAAGCATCTAACCCTAAAATCGCAGCTTTCTCTCCTGGTGATACTGTTAACGTTTACGTTAAAGTAATTGAAGGCGAAAAAGAACGTGTTCAGTTATACAAAGGTGTTGTAACTAAAATTCAAGGTCATTCGCAAAAAACTTTTACAGTTCGCAAGATCTCTGCGGGAGTTGGTGTTGAAAGAACTTTTCCATTCACATCACCAGCTATTGAGTCTGTTGAGTTAGTGGCTCACGGTAAAGTACGTCGTGCTAAACTTTACTACTTAAGAAAATTAGATGGTAAAGCAGCTCGTATCGAGTCTGAATTAGCTTCAGCTTCTGATGCCAAATAATATTTCATTTGATTTAGTAAAAATTAATAAATTGCCACGACCACATATCGGTATAGATGAAGTAGGTCGTGGATGCCTCGCCGGACCAGTATGTGCCGGCGTTGTTATTTTGGATGAAAAGAATCCATTTGACCATTATCAAGACTCAAAATCACTATCTGAAGAAAATCGTCATGTCTTATCTGAGGATATAAAAAACAATCATTATTGGGCATTAGGGTGGGCGAGTGTTGTCGAGGTTGATAATATCAATATTCGTCAAGCAACATTCTTGGCAATGAGCCGGGCAATTGAAAGTTTAGTTGTAAAATATGATCTTAAAAAAGAAGGAACTCTATTAATTGATGGGCGAGATGTTGTTCCGAATATTAAATCATTTGAGCAGTTAGCTATTGTAAAAGGTGATCAGCATCTGAGAAGCATTTCTGCAGCTTCTATAATTGCAAAAGTCGCTCGTGATGAGCTGATGAGAACAATAGCTCAGGAGTTTCCCTATTACGGATTTGAAAAACATAAAGGGTATGGCACAGAATTACATCGTGAAGCCATTGCCAAATTTAAACCTACAATTCATCATCGAAAAACATTTGGTGGGGTCAAAGAATATATCTCAACGTAAAGGTTTTTGGTCGGAATATGTTGTTATTCAGTTATTAACGGCAAAAAAATGGGAACTGATCGGTTGGAGATCTACTCTTGATAAGATCGAAGTCGATCTTATCTTTAAAAAGAAAAATACATTACTTATGGCAGAGGTTAAATTTTTAAGTTCGGATTGGAATATTTTCGAACGTATTAAACCGCAGCAGATAGGTCGATTAAAAAAAGCATATATGAAATTGAGGTTTGAAAAGGCAGATTACGAAATTTTATCGTATGTATTCTATGTTAATAAGCATGCAAAAGTAAAATTCATCAGTTTAAGCGACATCGACTAATTAAGAAAATTACTTAATATTTAATTGGTCAGGTGGTATAACTTTCGGTGGTTTACCATCAAATGAAAATTCGAACTTAACTTTCCACTCTGCCGAATTACCAACTTTTTGATCGCGATAAAAATTAATAGCCCAGCATTCTCCAGGTGGTTTTAACTGTGCGATCATTGAAAATTGTTTTACTCTTGAATCAGATGTACTATTTGTACTTGTGTCAATAATAAATCCGGAAAGTAAATTTACATATTTGGTAACAAATCCCATTGCAAGCAGAACATCGTCTGTTGTTGGTTCTTCTGTGCGTTTTGTGTTGTAGCCAATTTTGAAATACTGTTGTTTGTCATTTAAATATGATAATGATGTCGATGAGTTAGTTGCATCAACATAAGGATAATAGTTAAATTGATTACTTAAAGTGAATTGATTGTTAATGTAAGTTAAAGTTCCAGAAAGATCTGACAAAGGTTGACGTGCGCCATATTTAGACTGCTGAACTTGATAAATATCGTACGATTGTGAAAGCCTAAAATCTAATGTGTTCTGATAATTGTTAATCTCTGTATTTTTCCTGATGACACGATTGAGTAATGTTAATGTAACTAAATGACGATCATAAATCCGATCATAATAATCATATTGTACACCATAAACATCGTTGATATCCGCATCAGATAAATTGTTGCGCGAAGAATAGGGTTTCTCACCATGGGCAATATTTCCAAAAAATGGATGCGCTTCTTGTTCTACCCAGGGAATATTTGAGTAGGTAATTTCAGGAATAAATTCATGTTTATATTTATATTTTGAATCGTTGTTATCGTAAATTTTGTAGAGTCTACTGCGAGATGCAATATCAAATTTAACGTATTGTCGTGTGTTATATCGACTGCTACCCTCATCGAAAAAGTAATTTGTTAAATTATAAGAAGCTTTAGGTAAAATGGTGACTGCTTCACCTGGAGTAAAAGCTTTAGTTGTTATGTTGAATTGTGAGTTGATACGACGACCTGTTCGCAATATATCATTGGTCTCGTTGTATACACCATCTGAAATGGGATGACACGCACGCATCGTGCCATCAGCTATGTGATCGCAACTTGGATCGTTCGCATCATTTGTAACGTATTTTTGTTTGCCATTAGTTGATATATCGTCCCACTTTTTTTCACGATAAAATGAATCAAACTGAATTGCTGTCGATGCAAAAAATGGAGTGTCAGCAATTTGATAAAGAGTGCTATCAAACTTTACTTCAGGTAATTTGTGTATAGCAGAGTCATTCGACGCTGCAGGGTTGCTTTCTAATAAGTGTTTATAATAATAAGCGTTAAATTGAGTAGTAGTGTGTTTCGATGAGTGATTCAACATTAGCCCATTTTCGAGTCCGCCATCTGCATAATTTTTAAATTCATCATAAAATTCTTTTGGATATTGTAGGTCGCTAATTAAATTAATCTTTAATCGAGCGTTAATATCAGGTTTGAATTCATGTTGTGCATAACCTTGAATTGACCAGCGGCGAAATGAAGTATTTTGTTCGTTTGGATTGCGATAAATGTTGAGTAATTTACTCGATGCAAAAACTTTATCATTAAAATTTGAAAAACTGAATTGACCAAAAGAATAGTCAGTCAGTGCATATCTATATTCTATAATTTCTTTAAGTCCACCTAATTCATAATTTTTGAATGTAATGGTCGCATCATCAGATGGTGATATTGCCCAGAAAAAGCTTTGAGAAAAAATAAGGTTTCTATTGGGGATGTAACCAAATTCTGGAGGTAAAAAACCAGTTTGTCTTTCGTTTTTAAGTGGAATGATAAGATAAGGTAACCAAAGTATAGGTACACCGCTAATTTCTAAAAAAGTATTTTTTAGAAAAGCATAACCTCCTAACTCAGCTTTAATTTGATGGCTATTAAAACTCCAAGTAGAAGGACAGTTTGTGCAAGTTGTATAATTTGCATCTACAACATAAAAATTTTGTGGGCCTCGCTGTTCGATCAATGCCCCTTGAAAGCGAACATTGTTTGATTTTACATATCCATTAATAATTAATGCTTGATTTGATAAATAGTCTAAATCAATTTCATCGCCACCAATCTCATAATCCAATGATTGAATATGAACATTGCCTTTGAGATGGGCTTTCTTTTTACGGACATTAATTTCAACAGCATCTGCTTTAAAATGCTGTTGCTGGTAAATAATTTGTACATTGCCTTCAAGTAAAACAATATTTTTTTCGTTATCACGAATAAGAGAATTGGCAGTGATCGTAAAACCACTTATGCGTGCAGTGGTCATAGGAATGATGGCCTGTTGTGTTTGTTCTATTTTGTCTTGTGCATAACTTGTTTTGCACAGTAGAAGAATGAACATGATTAAAATCAAAAGACAGCATTGATTGTCAGCACGATTGAGGTTCGAATGTTCAAATTTGATATTTGTTATGTTGAATAAACTCACAGGTTAATAGTCTAGAAAAAAAGGGTGGCGTTGTCACTTTAAGACTGAAGTCTATTCATTTTTTTTAAATGTTTATCGATATGCTTTTATCGAGGTGATCATGGATGCAAAGTTTTATGAAATTGGTGAAGTAACGATAGTAGAAGTGAGCGGAAGAATTGAACCCGATCAAAATAAGCCATTTAGAGATGTGTGTGAGCGTAAACTTAAAGATCGCAAGGTTGTTTTTTGTTTAGATCGCTTGTCTTTTACAGCATCCGCTAATATTACGACATTTTTTGAATCAATATCAACAATACCACAAGCTAAAGTCGTAGGTCTCAAGCAAGATTTTTATAGATTGCTCGAACTTAAGGGTATTTCGATGCAAACATTTGAAACGATTTCAGATGCAATTAACCCTGAAAATCTTTTAAATTTAAAGAAAGATTAGTATTTAATTTTTCGAACATTTTCAATCTCAGTGAAAGTGTTTCTAATTCATTAAGCTTAGTGTTTAACTGCACTCGTGTAGAATCTAGCACTGATTGAAGTTGTTCGTTACTTGTAACAAGCTTGTTATTTTCAAGTTTTAAATCGTTTTCATTCGACTTCATTAGCATGATCTCTTCCTCTAGTTCATGTACCTTCAATTTTAGAGTATGAATGCTTTGAAGTTGATCATCGTGTGAACGTTTAAACCGAATGAGTTCGTTCTCAATAAAATGTTTGGTCTCTAATTGCTTCTTTAGTTTTAAGTTTTCATTTTGTAAATCTAGTGTTTTTTCCTGCTCTGCTACGATTTCTTTTGAAAGAAAATGGATTTGTTCTTCGTATCCTTGAATAAGCATATTTTTTTCACGATTATTTTGCTGTGTTGTTGATTCGAATTTGCTTTTTTGGCTTTCAATTTCATTTTCTAAATTACGAATCATGTTTTCGTTACTATTGATTATTTTAACTTGCTGTGTTGCAAGCATATTAAGTTCACTGATTTTTTGTTTTAAATTTTCAACATATGGTTTGATAACATTCTTAATTTTTAGGTGAAATTTGGTTAATCGATTGAGATCAATTTTTTGTGTTTCTATAAGCTTAAGAGAAGCTTCATTTTGATAAGTTAACTTATCGACTTCGATTTCAAGTTCATTACTGTAAGAAAGTAATTTTTTATTTTTCTCAGTGACTAGATCAGACTTTTCGGCGAGCTCTTTATTTTCGAAAAATAACGAGTTTTTTTCTTGAATTAATTTTTGGTTTTCTGCTTCATAGATAACCATCTTTTTATAATTTATTTTAAGTCTATTTTGAAGATCTTCTATTTGTTGAGTTAAATCTTCAACAACCAGTGAGTTTTGTGAAACGCCTTGCGAGTGTGATGCAGATAGAGTTGGTCTGAACTTAGGTGGTGTTGAAGTTGTTTTTTGAATCGAATGACGAGACTCTTCCGAATCACCAGGTAAAATTTCAAGGTGCTTTAATTCAAAATCCATAAGACTTCCTCCTGAAGTAATACTTCAATAAAGTGTCTCATAACTGGACTAGACTTTAAAGATATCCAATTTCTTATGTAACAAAACTAGACCTAAATCTTGTTTTTTTTGGGGTTAAAAAATTGAACGATCAATCTAGATTTTGGTCGACTAAGCCGATAAGTAGCTTATATGGCGGCTTTACCACTCAGAGATAAACGAGCACTAAATGATCTTGATATTACCGATTTAGGATCGCCAGATACAGTACGTTTCAATGTACTTACTTTTGTAGTTAATGAAGAGTATGAACGTGCAGTGCATTATTTAAAGGACTATCTTGAAAGAGATTCTGATTATCCTAATTATAGAGACAGGATTGAGAGATATATACATCATGCAGTTGATTTAGTTTTTGCAATTAAAAACAAAAGAAACTTTCCTGGTATGGCCTTATTGGGTAAGTCTAAACAGAATGAATTAAGAGAAAAATATAGAGATCATTTTCACGAACTTAAAAATGTTATGAAAAAAATTGAAACATGCCAGGAAGAACTACGCTTAAATGATATTAAATCGACAACAATGTTGGTTAGATCATTTTGGTTAGCCGTTGTTGCAGTATTTATATCCGCTTTAGCAATTGAAATGTATCAAGGTTTAAGCGTGACAATCTATGTTGTCTTTGAAGAGTATGTAAACAAAGGAATAGATTGGATTTTTGCGCTGATGAAATAAAGTCTTTTGATTATTACTCCAGTGTTTTCAATGCTCCATTTAAGACATCAATATATTGTCCATAATCTAGTCTTTTGCCGTTAAGAAAAATCGATGGTGTGCCGGAAATTTTAGCAGCTTCTCCTTCGAGACTTGTTTTTTTGATGAGCTCAAATGTTTCTGCTGATGTTGCACAGGATTTGATTTCTGAGCCATTTAAACCGTAGAGATTTGAAACTTCTTCTAATGAAGTCGTTAAGTCAGAAGTAAAACTCAAATTTTCTTGATTCTCGAAAATCCAATAATACATCTCCCAACCTTTTTGGTATATTCTTTCAGCGCAGAGAACCCATCCCGCTAATTCGCAACGAGATCCATCTCCTTTATTAGGAATACTTGGGTTGCAAGTACCATCTAGTGGGTATGGTTTGAATACAAATTTTATGTTGTTTTTTGAAGATAGAAATAACTTAAAGGTTTGAGCTGCACTTTTACAGTGTGGACATTTAAAATCTGCAAATTCGACTAATGTAGCCTTTGGCTCAATCTTGGATGTTTTTATTAAACCCAATTTTTCGTCAAAGTTAATTTGAGGGCTATTTTGCCACGCGTAAACTTTTTCAGGAACCATTTTAGCTAAAGCTGAAAGTCCAAAGTTATCACTTATTGAGCCAGAAATAAACCAAGCTAGTACTGGTATAAACGTTAAACTTACAAGGAAGCTTTTTTCTTCGCTCAATTGGCTAATATCGATTTTTGAGTTTTTAAATTCTGAAAAAGCTAAATATGTTATAAAAAATGAAAATATGTACGACAGAATGCAAAATGGACAATAAACTTTTAAAATCAAAGATGATATTGCTAGTAATACGACTGATACGACACTCGATAAAGTCGTTATAGCTTTGTAAAGAAAAGAAAATGCCGGAGTTTCATCAGACCATCCAAACTTGATAAAGAGAGTTGCTCCTAGCATAATCAATGAGTAACTAAATCCGATGACAGCAATAGGTATATTTAAAACTTCAGAATATTTACTTAGCGCGGCTGTGTCACAGTTCAATGTTGAGTTAATGTGACATAATGATGAACCGCTTAACCCCATCTTGGTCATATAATGATGGTATGTTAGATAAGCAAATACAAGTAATAATCCGAGGAACGAGAAAATAAGTAAGTTAATTTTTTTTGTCATCTTTATATAATTTGATGAATAATGATTGAAATCAAGCAGTGATTTACTAAAATAATGCGATGACTCCAATAGAATTGCTTAAGATTAAACAGAATTACTACCAAAACATTCGAGAACGCGTTGAGGGGATCTTAAATGTTCAATCCAAGCAAATAAAGAAGTATCAATTGGATTATGAAGCAGAAATCAAAAAGACCAAGTGGTCTATTGGTCAAAAAAAAGATTTTTTTAAATCGATCAGTGAACATAACGTTATCCTGACAGGTGATTTTCATGCTCATATTCAAACGACAAAAGCTATTTTAAGACTTGCTCGTCATATTGGTTCAGAAAAGTTAGTCATCGGCCTTGAATCAATATTTGTTGAACATCAAGTAAGTCTTGATGAATACATGGCTGGTCAGTTGACGGATCAAGATTTTCTTAAAAAAATTGAGTGGGCTAAAAATTGGGGTTTCCCTTGGGAATATACCAAAACATTATTGAAGTGGGCTATTCAAAATAAAGTTCCTGTTGTTGGGCTGAATAAAATTTCAATTAAAAATTTAGCTGATCGGGACAAATTTAGTGCGCAGATGATTTCGCAAACGCTCAAGCGCTATCCTGATCGAAAAATGATCGTGCAGTATGGCGAATTTCACTTATCGCAAGGTCATTTACCGCAGAAAATACAAAAAATTAGCAACTCAATGAATGTTTCGCTTAAAGTTCTTGTTGTTATGCAAAGTCCGGAAAAAGTATTTTTTGATCTTATGAGAAAGGGGAAAGATCCTGCAGTCATTGATTTTGTTAAAAATAATAAGAGCCGTTGGGCAATGATGTCGGTTGTTCCGTGGGTTAAATGGCAGGATTACCTTTTATTTTTAGAATCTGGTTTTGATCGTCGTATTAAAGTTGATGACTCTGATTTCACTGATCATGTTCATCAAGCCGTTTTGGTTTTAAAAAATGTTTTAAAGTTGAACACACTTAATGCTGAGGATTTTGCAGTCTATGGAGTAAATGATGAAACCTTGTTTGATAAAATCGAGAGTTTGGATAAAAACTTAAGAAAACACTATCGCGATCTTATTCTTAATGGTCAGTCATTTTATTGCCCTGAGGGGGATTTTGGTTTTGTTGCGAGGCCAACATTAAACCAAATATCTAAATTGTCCGCGCAATTAGTTTTGTTTAAATTAAATGTTTATCGAAAAACTATGATCGATGGTCAAAAGAAATTTTTATCTCTTATTTGGCTGGAAGCATTGACATATTTTTTAGTCAAATTAATAAATCCGAAGAAAAAAACTGATACATTTGAGGATATACGTTTAGCTTTACGTAACGAAAATTTTACTGATAAAGGTAAAGAAGCATTGACTTTGGCTTTAGAACAAAAAATGAATGAAGTAAGATACGCCTCGTTGCAAGATATTAGAGGTTTTGATCGTCGTTATAAACTTATTCGTAATAAAAAAAGTTTTTTTGTTTCTTCTCAGATTCTTGGGGGAATTATGGGTGAGAAGATATATTACGCTTATAAGCGTAAACATTTAGATTGGTCTAGACAAAAAAACTTTTTACTGCGCGATCTTTATAGCGAACTATTTATTAAAGCATATTATGAATCTGTTGAAATTATTGATTCTTGGCCAGCATCGTTTCGTAGTAAATTTGATAGATTTTAACTTTTTGCAACCTTATCTTTAAACTCTTTTCCGGGTTTAAATCGTGGAACAGAACATTCGGGTATTTTGTGTGTTTCACCGGTTTTTGGATTTCGACCTGTTTTAGCTTTACGTGACTGTTTAAGAAATGAACCAAAACCTACAATTTTCACTTCTTCACCAGCTGATACAGTTCTTTGAATAATATGTAATAGTTCGTTAATTGTTGTTTCAGTTTGAGACTTTGTTAATTTTGTTTTAAGCGATACCGCTGTGATGAGCTCTGATTTATTCATGTGGTCCTTCTGTTTAATCTCCAAGATTATTAGAACTAGTTTGCTTAGTGTGATAAGTCTATTATTTTTCAAAATAATGACTTTCAAACTTAACTTTCGTCCAATGCTGGCCGAAAGGATGGTATGCAAAGAAGTTATCAATATTTATTTCTATGTCTTTCGTTATTCGTTGTAATGTATTCATTTTTCTTTTCTTTTGATATTTATATCAAAGGGTCGGATTTCGATAAAAAGCACATTCATTTTTTAAATGCAAAACTTGAACAAGTAAAGTTTGAAAAAGAATTGGTTGCTCAGGGAATTACTGAAGGCAATGCTCGGAGTATCGCTTCGATTTCAATGAGTTCAAATTTGCAGTACAAACCACTAAAGGAAAGACCCGTTGAATTTTCTGAGTTCTACTTTATACGAATTCAAGATTTAAAAAATCAAGAAAAATACGACGCTGCTTTGAAAATGATTGCAGAAGTTAAAGAAAAATCTACTTCTATCGAATACCTATCGCGTGCAGATTATGAATTTTTAAGTATTAAGTGTAATCAATCAAAAATAAATGATATTTGTATCGAGCGGGTCGACCAAATGGTTTCTCAATATCCTTACTCAGAGTGGACGGGATTAGCGCTTTTGTGGTTATCGGATGTTTACGCTAAAGTGAATCGAATTGAAGATTCAAGAAAATTAGTTAATATTCTAAAAAAAGATTTTTCTGATAGCAAAAAAATATCCAAGTATCTCGATTCTCACTTAAAAACGGAGTAACTTGATATGAGTGATGTGACATTTAGGTTATTGTTGTTTTTGATCTTTTTGAGCTTAGATGCGTATGCTAGCGAAGATAACCATTCTGCTAATATTGAAAACTCTCATTCTCGTGCAGCTGAAAATAAATCTGTTAAGACTCAAAATGTAAAATTTGACGAGGACAATGTTGTAACCATGCCACTTGGATGTTTAAAAAATTCGTCTTATCCGTGCGTGTTTAAAAGTTTGAATAGACAACACATGCAAATTCAGGATGTTAAACTGACACTTTTGTCTGGTAGTGTAGTAAAATTAGTTCGTGTTGATCCTAGACCTGTTTTCGAACCTCTTGTGGGTGGTTTTGTTGTTGATCAAGCAAAAGATAAGGTTTTTGTTAAAACTTATGAGTTAACTCAATTTCCTTCGTACGCAACAAAGACTAAAGACCAGGTTGAGGTGATCGATGGAAAGGATTTTTACTTAATTAAATTTAAAAATGAAGATTCTGAAAAAGTCTTATTAGATAAAGAAGATTTTGTGAAAAAAATAGCTCAGTTTTTTACAAACAAACAACATCTGCGAATAAAACTTAAAGAGATTTCAATTGTTTACGAAAAAAGCTTTAGAAACGACTTGGCTGTTCAGAAAAAGATTATTGCACGTAAACTTGCTTCAATTGAAGAGGAAAAAAAGGCTCAAGAAGACAAAAGGAAAGAAATTGAAGAAAAAAGAAAAAAAGAACAGAAGTATTTTTTTCAGAGGACTTTTGAAAGATAGTTGCTTAAGCTTATAAAATGTTAGCAAATCGTCGAGCCAAAATAGTAGCCACAATGGGTCCAGCGACCCAGTCTCCTGAAAACATTGAAAAAGCCATCTTGGCAGGAATGAATGTCGCAAGACTTAATTTCAGTCACGGCACCCATGAGGATCATTTAAAAGTAATCAAATCTATTCGTGAAATATCACAAAGATTAAAAGCTCCGGTCACAATTTTACAAGATTTGCAGGGGCCGAAAGTTAGGGTTGGTTTGTTTGAGAAAGGCTCTATACAGTTGACTCCAGGACAAACAGTACGAGTGACAATTGAAGATATTGTTGGAACTGATGGACTTATTCCGAGTGATTTTAAAGAGTTATGCAAGGCTGCTAAACCTGGACATAAAATTTTATTAGACGATGGGCTTATCGAACTTCAAGTTTTACAAGTTGGCGATAAAGCTCTTGAAGCAAAAGTTATTTATGGTGGGACACTTAAAAATCGAAAAGGTATGAACCTTCCAGGAGTTATGCTGCCTGTCGATGCTATGACTGAAAAAGATTTCAGAGATCTTGAATTCGGATTAAAAAACAATGTTGATTTTGTAGCACTGAGTTTTGTGCGTTTTGGAAAAGATATTCGTCAGTTGAGAGAAATTATTGACCAGCATAAATCACCCGCAAAGATTGTGGCTAAGATTGAAATGCTAGAAGCTTTAGAAAACTTAGAAGAAATAGTACGCTTAAGTGATGTAGTGATGGTTGCACGTGGTGATTTAGCTGTTGAAGTAGGACAAAGTCGATTGCCGAGTAGTCAAAAAAGAATTATTTCTCTTTGTAATCAATTTGGTAAACCAGTAATTACGGCAACACAAATGTTAGATTCAATGGTTGAGAATCCGCGTCCAACACGCGCTGAAATAACCGATGTTGCTAATGCTGTTTTGGATGGTACTGATGCTCTTATGTTATCCGCAGAAAGTGCAAGTGGTAAGTATCCATTTAAAGCCATTAGAACGATGCACGAAATTATACTTGAAGTTGAAAAAAACGAAGAGAATTACTATAAAATCTCACTTGAGAATGAGCTTTTAAGTACTCCTGCTGCGATTGCAGCTAGTTCTGCATTAAGCGCATTAAAATTAAATGCATCAGCCATTGTCTGTTTAACAACCTCCGGTCGAACAGCGCAAATTATTTCGAGCTTTCGTCCAAAAGCGCAAATAATTGCTGTTACTGAGGAAATCGAAGTCTTAAATCGTTTGGAAATCATATGGGGGCTGCAAACGCTTGCTTTGAGGCAGTATCATTCGTTTAAAGATGTTATTTCCCAAGTTGAAAAACTTATTATTGAAAATGGATTAGGTAAAACAGGAGATCGAGTTATTTTCACTTTAGGGCAACCAGTATCAGAAAAAGGAAAGACTAACTCACTCCATGTTCACACGCTTGGTGGTGAAGATTATCGTAAAATTGATCCAGATTTTTTACCACTTCGATTTGCCCCTGAAAAGGATGTATAATTTGTTCTCGGTAAGATAACAAATTATATAATGTATTGGGTATAATGTATTGGGTGTATTGATTATTGACAATAGGACTGGTTATTTTACAAATTCAAATTCATTTTAATTATTTTAATTTATAAATTTCTGTTTAATTAAAAAATCATGTACTTTATTCTCATAAATTTAAAGTTACAGGAGAAATTTATGAATTTAAAAAAATATCTACTAGGTTTTTCTTTCGTCATCGTTGCAAGTTCAAATTTACAAGCCGAGGTTATGACAGACTCACATCAAGACACAGATAAAAAAGTGCGTTCATTGCAAGGATTTTACAAGTCGAATGAAAGTGGAGGTTGTCCACGTGATTTAGCCGTTAGTCAATATGGTGATAATCAAATGATGATTCTTGTGAACGATTTTAGTGATGAGCCACTATTTAACTTTAGAGGGTATTTCGAAAACTCTCAAGTTAATCAATCATCAACAACAAAGCCCGTTCGCGACCCTTTAGCTGGCTTTTTTGCTGGTTGGCAGACTGTTCAAGTTGTTCTTCAAAATGAAACACTGACATTCATGCAACAAGAGCGCAGTGTTATAGGCACCCTAAGTTACCAAATGATTATTTCGATTAAACCAGTTGGTGAGAGTAAAATTTTGGCTCGTTTAGCTCGAAAGAATTCAGCTTTTTCGGCTGAAAACGAAGTTATATGTCAATTTGATTTAGAAAAATAATTTGTCTTGATAAAGATGTGGGATTGAAATTATCCCACATCCATTTTTTTACAATCTGGGGCAATTATCATTTTGCCTTCAGTAGCTTTTAAAACAGCTTCAGGAGTCATGTCCGGAGCATACTCGCGTAAGACGAAACCATTTGCTGTGACATCAATAACACCAAAATCAGATACAATTTTTTTGATACACTTAACGCCAGTTAGAGGCAAAGTGCACTTCGTTCGAAGTTTAGAGTTGCCTTCTTTGTCTGCGTGTTGCATGGCTACGATAACGTTTTTAGCGCCTGCAACAAGGTCCATAGCTCCGCCCATGCCTTTGATCATTTTCCCAGGGACCATCCAGTTTGCGATACTACCGGTTTCGTCAACTTCCATAGCGCCAAGCACGGTTAAATCAATATGACCACCGCGGATCATTGCGAAGCTATCCGCTGATGAAAAAAAGCTAGCACCTTTTTGTGCGGTAATAGTCTGCTTTCCGGCATTGATCAGATCGGCATCTTCTTGCCCCTCAAAGGGGAATGGTCCCATGCCGAGTAATCCATTTTCGCTTTGTAACATAACAGTTTTTGATGGCGGAATGTAATTTGCGACAAGTGTTGGAATACCAATCCCTAGATTAACTGTGTATCCATCTTGAACTTCTTGAGCAATTCTTTTGGCAATCTGTTCTCTTGTTAATGGCATATAACCTACTTTTTCTGAACTGTTCTTTGTTCAATACGCTTTTGATAATTTTGCCCTTGGAAAATACGTTGAACATAAACACCCGGAGTATGAATTTGATCAGGATCAAGTTCGCCAACTTCAACGAGTTCTTCAACTTCAGCAATTGTAATTTGACCTGCGGTTGCAATCATGGGGTTAAAATTACGAGCTGTTTTTCTAAAAATGAGATTGCCGAATTTATCGCCTTTCCAAGCTTTAACAAAGGCAAAATCACCAGTGATGGCTCTTTCAAGGATAAATGTTCGTCCATTAAATTCTCGAGATTCTTTACCTTCAGCGATTTTTGTCCCAACACCCGTTGGTGTATAAAAAGCTGGAATACCAGCGCCACCAGCACGAAGTCTTTCGGCTAATGTGCCTTGTGGGCAAAACTCAAGCTCAAGCTCGCCAGACATAAATTGCTTTTCAAAAGTAGCATTTTCACCAACATAACTTGAAATCATTTTTTTAATCTGATGAGTTTGTAAAAGCAAACCTAAACCGAATTCATCAACTCCGGCATTATTGCTCACACAAGTAAGTCCTTTAACGCCAGACTCTTTGAGTGCTTGAATGCAATTTTCAGGTATTCCGCATAATCCAAAACCACCCACTAAAAATGTCATGTTGTCTTTGACACCGTGAATGGCTTCAGCAGCATTTTTATAAACTTTTGAAGCCATAATGTTCCTAAAAATTAATTATATTTTTCAACAATAACTGAAACTGCTTCGCCACCACCGATACACAGTGTCGCAAGACCGCGTTTAGCATTGCGCGTATGTAATGAGTGAACAAGTGTAGTGAAAATACGAGCACCAGACGCGCCAATTGGGTGACCAATAGCAATTGCACCACCGTGGACATTGATTTTTTCCATAGGAATTTCAAGTGATTTTTGTGCAGCCATCGTGACGTTTGCAAATGCTTCGTTAATTTCATATAAATCGATGTCATTGGCGTTAAGTGAAGCTAATTGAAGAGATTTTTTAATGGCGCCAACTGGAGCAGTTGTAAAGTATTTTGGATCGTGTGCAAACGTAGCTTGCGACACAATTGTAGCAAGTGGATTTAAGCCGCGTTTTTTAGCTTCTGATTCAGTCATGAGAACAACTGCAGCAGCGCCATCATTAATTTTTGAAGCATTAGCAGCAGTGATTGTGCCATCTTTTTCAAATGCAGGTTTTAATCCTGGCATTTTATCAAACATGGCTTTGCCGGGCTCTTCGTCAACGTTAACAGTTACGTTGCCTTTTTTGCCTTCGATAACAACATCAGCGATTTCGTTTTTAAATACACCAGATGTAATAGCGGCTTGAGCTTTTTTATATGATTCAATTGCGAATTGATCTTGAGCTTCGCGAGTGAAGCTATATTCACGAGAGCAAATTTCAGCAGCATTTCCCATGTGGAAATTATTGTATGGATCCCAAAGACCATCTTTAATCATAGAGTCGATCATTTGAACAGAACCCATGCGGTAGCCGCCACGAGAATTTTCTAATAAATGTGGAGCCAGAGACATATTTTCTTGTCCACCAGCAACAACAACTTGCGAGTGACCTAAACGTAATGAGTCAGCGCCAAGCATGATTGATTTTAGGCCCGATCCACAAACTTTATTGATGGTTAAGCAAACAGCTCCATTATGAATTCCAGAATAGATCGCAGCTTGACGGGCAGGGGCTTGACCAACACCAGCCGTTAAAACTTCACCCATAATAACTTCTGAAACATCGGTTGTTTTAACTTGGGCCTTTTCTAACGCAGATTTAATTGCAATAGCTCCAAGTTTAGGGGCTGGTAAGCTTGCAAGTTGACCCTGAAAACTTCCAACAGCTGTTCTTTGAGCTGATACAATAACGATTTTTTCCATAATAATTCTCCTTTAAAAAAATAATCAAATCATAAAAAATACTTTATCAAAATGACTAGAGCAAAAACATTAACACGAACTTAAAAAGATTCAACGAAAGCAGTTGACAGGCATAGAATTATGTCGCAACGCTATTTTAGTATGACAAAAGTAAAATCAAAAGTTCAGTCTAAAATTCAAGCAAAAACACCGGCGAAAGCTTCAAAAGCATCTAAAGTGGTTACAAAAACAGCTGTTAAAGCTAAACCTACTGCGGCAAAGTCGGCTGTTAAAGCTAAAGTGCAAGTTAAAACAACAGCTAAGGTTGTCGTTAAGACAGCAACTAAAACAACAGCTAAGGTTGAAACCAAAGCGGTTGCGGCAAAAGTTGTTAAAAAAGAAACTAAAGTTTTAGTTAAAAAAACAGCAATACCAGTTAAAGAAACTAAAAAAGTTGAAGTTAAAAAGGTCGAAACTAAGACACCTGTAAAACCAGTTGTTGAATCTAAGCCAGCCTCAAAAGCTGAAAAAACAAAGCCATCTAAAGTTAAGAAAAATGATAAAAAAGATGATTTTGAAGATGATTTAACGTTAGACGATGATTTTGGTGATTCTGAAATTTCTGATTACGAAGACGATTTAAAAAGCGTTGAAGAAATGGACGAAGAAGATTTCACAGATCTGTCTGATGATGAAGAGGAAGATCAAAAATCTGAAGAAGTTTATTTAACAGATTCAGAAGGTCGCAGGCTCTGTCGTGTTCGTGATTGTGATCAGGTTGCAACTGTAGATGGTTATTGCCGTTATCATTATTTATTGCTTTGGAAGAAGATTCAAATTCGTAAATCAATTTTACAAGATGGTAAGCTTGAAAAATATATTGATGATCTAACATCACGCTATCCAGATAAATTCTTAGAAATGATTAAAAAAGATCTTAAATCGGAAAAAGATTTTTTATCTGTCATTCAAGAAATGGAAATTGATGAGTCTGCATTGAACGAAATGGATAACGGTGACGAAGAAACTCAATCATTTGCCGATGAAATTCGTGGTATAGGTGATGCGCCTTCATTAGATGATGATGGTGATTACTAGTTTTATATAATAATTTAGGCCCTCTTTCTGGGGGCTTTTTTTTTAGGTTTTTTTCATAATGAAATTGAGTTTTATTAATTTGACATTTTTAGTTATTTTGATGACGTATGCTTCATCTCTAACAACAAATGCTAACGAACAGTCTCGGACATTATGCAATTACGACAAGCAAAATTATGTGTTAACAGATAGTCGCGGATTTAAGACTCGAATTTATTTTGCGATTCATGCGCTGCCATCTTCAATATTTAAATTTTGGGAAGATATGGCAGAAGCTGTTGATAATAAAAATCAAAGTTTAGCAGTTGCTAGAAAATTACTAGCGATTAATAAAAAACAAAGCCCAGAAATGGTTCGTTTATCAAATGAACTACTAAGTCACCTTAGGGCAAAAAAAATAAGTTGGATCGGAGTTGAAGTTTCACAAAAACATCTTAATGCTATCGGTGTAATTGCAAGATGTAAATCTTCTGAAGCCAATGAGAAAATGTTCAAACAATATGGTCTTTCTGAAGCTGAAATTCAGCAGTTAATGGTTAATCTTGATGGTTCGAGTGTTTATGCTTATTGTCGGTGGGTTAATAGTTTTCCAGAGAAATCTTTATCAAAAGTTAATGATAATGCTCCATTCACGCGCGAACAAGCCATCGAGAATGTTAAATTGATAGGTATTGATAACGATAGATTTGAAGAATTAGATCAATTAAATAGTAAAATTAAAAAACAAGAAAATGAACTTGATAAGATATTGAATTCAAAAATGAGAAGAGTTAAAACTGATGAGTTAGATAAATTATATTTGAAAAAAGATGGTTTAATGGATAAAGAAATTGAAATAAGAGACCGGGGAATGAGTCGTGATATTTATTTATCCTCTAGTCAGTTTGGAAGTGTTTTTAAAACAGGTGTTGCAGTCATAGGAAGTTTCCATGAAATTGGTATGCGTGATATTTTAACTAATAACTGTAAGAATGGTGTGTTTTTAGAAAATGAAAACATTCAGCAGGCGTCACCTAAAGGTCAAAAACAGAAAAATAGCCGATAACTATTTATTTCTTGTTCATTAACGCTTCTGTCGTTTTTCGAAGGTTATCAGACAGTGTGCGCATCAGGATTTTAACCCATTCAGGTAGTTTTTCCATTTGATCAAGTAAATTAACATAAGGAAGAACAACGACCATACTGTCTTCAGCAGCCCGAAGTGTTGCCGAACGTGGTTTTAAATCAAATAAAGCCATTTCACCAATAAGTTGGCCTTGTTTAGCTTCGCTGATGATAACTGGATTTCCATCAACTTTTTTGATAATCTCGAAGCGACCTGTTTGAACGACATACATATTGTCCGGCATATCGCCTTCGTAAAATAAAATCGTATCTTTTGCAATGCTTCTGATTTCAGCCATAAAATCTCTCGTATTAAGAATATTATGAACTAAAAATAATTAGTGTAAATCATCTTTTTTCTTTTTTTTGAACATTTGCGGTTCTGAATGGATATGTTCTGAGACTTGTTCGGCGAATTGATCAAACTCGTCTTCGGTCGTGTCGAGAACATCTTCAGATTTTTCATCATCAGCGTTATGAATTACTTTTGATTCAGTATCTAGGCCTAGTAAGGCATCAGCTTGCGCCTCTAGATCTGGATTTTCAGTTGAGTGTTGTATCCAAACCTTTTTGCCACTAAAATCAACCTCTGCCCAAACATAAGGCAATTCAATATCTTGCTCATTTTCAAAGTATTCAGTCATAAGGGTGCCAATCGCGTCGACCATGAGTGAGATTTTGTCGAAAATAAGCTTTTCATTGCTTTCTGTTTGATTTTCGGGCAAATCAACAGAGGCTTCAAAGTTAAAACGTTTAAGTTCACCCTGAGTGTGTAGGCCGACTCGTAAAGCGATTTCCTTAGTGAAAATACGGCCATCGACAAAAACTTTAATTGAGTTTTCTAGATATTTTGCAAAGTTATGAGTAAATAAATCTTTAATTTGAGCAGAAAACTCTGCTGGAAAGGCTGTCCATTTTTGGCTAATTTTATAGCGTGGTTTCATTACATAACCTCTGACTAATCATTGACTGTTTGAAAGGGTTTTTTTATATCTCGTAGGTTCTTTTTTCACAACCAAAATAAGGTAAAAAATGGAAACAAATCAAAATTTACAAAACATGACAAAAGCAACTGAGCAAAACCCAGTTAATGCGAATTTGGACATTGAATCAGGAGTCGATTTAACAGCAGATCAGACGCCTGATAATCAACTACCTTATTGGCTACAATCTCAAGACTCATCGGAACAAAAAAAATATTTTAATCAAGATATTGGCAATGGGCGTGGAGTGTATATCTCGACATATGGCTGCCAAATGAATGTGAATGATACTGAGCGCATGCATTCGCTTTTAGAAATGGCTAATTTTACTCCTGTGCAAACGCCAGAAGAAGCTTCGTTAATTATCATTAATGCGTGCTCAGTTCGTGAAAAGCCAGTTCACAAAGTCTACTCTGAAGTCGGACGTTTTCGTAGAATGAAAGATAAAAATCCTAATCTTAAAATCGGAGTTGGTGGGTGTGTAGGGCAACAAGAAAAAGATAATCTTATCAAAAACCAGCCTTTGATTGATTTTGTCTTTGGAACTGATAATATCGATTCGCTTCCGAATTTAGTGAGTCAAGTTTATGAAAATAAAACTAAAGTTGTGAATGCTAAATTCGAACACCGTGCTCCTTATCATGTTGAAACCTTAGTTCGTAATCCGGGGGTGTCGACTTTTGTGAATATAACAAAAGGTTGCGATAATTTTTGCACGTTCTGTATAGTGCCCTACACTCGTGGGCGTGAAAAATCGCGCCCTATCTCTCACATTTTGATGGATATCAGAACTCTTATTCAACGTGGAGTTAAAGAAATCACATTGCTTGGTCAAAATGTAAATTCTTATAAATCAGAAGATGGTGCTGATTTTGCCGATTTACTTAAAAAAGTTGCGACTGAAACTGATATCGAACGTATTCGCTACACAACATCACATCCTAAAGATTTTAACGAAAAATTGATGCATGTGATGGCTGATCATCAAGATAAAATTTGTGAGTACGTGCACTTACCATTTCAGAGTGGAAATTCACGAATTTTAGAAAGAATGAATCGTGGATATACGCGAGAACAATATATAGATAAAATTAAACAAATGAAAAAGATTATTCCAAATTTGGTTTTGTCGACTGATATTATAGTTGGATTTCCTGGTGAAACTCATGAAGAGTTTATGGATACGGTCTCTATGGTTCAAGAAGTGGGTTATGAAACTATTTTTGCTTTTATGTATTCACCACGACCATTTACAAAAGCAGCTAAATTTGAAGATCAAGTTGATGATAAAACTAAAAATGAACGTTTAAATTATTTATTTGATGTTCATGATAAATTGGCGTTTGAAATCGTGCAAAGATATCAAGATCAAATACTTTATGTACTTGTTGAAAGTGTTAATGAGCAAGGTAAAGCTTTTGGTCGCAGCACGCAAAATAAATCAGTTTACTTTGTAGGCTCTAAAGAGCTTATCGGAAAAACCGTTCCGGTGAGAATTACAAGTTCGACTCCAAATGTTCTTCGTGGTGAGTTAGTTTTAAATTTGAATTAAGATATGGATTAAAAGCAACTGATGAAAACAGATTTTATTTTTGAAAAAAATCAGGACGATAAATTTAACTTTTCGGATCAAGATCTGATTGAGTTAAAAGCTTATGGTTTGTCATTAAACAATGATACAACTCGGCCTTTTCTGATTCTTAAGGATACGAGTGGTGAGTTTACATTACCTGTTGGTATCAGCCAAATTGAAGCAGGTGTAACACTTGCCCAGAACAATGCTCATCAGTTTAATTCGACACCACATACTTTTTTAGAAAAGTTACTTGTTTCTTTGGATATAATAGTTGAAAAGTGTGTTTTTTCTGAAATTATTGGACATCATCAGTTTGTTCGCCTTTTTATGAAAGGGCACCCTCAATATCAAAGCTTCAAAATTAGAGCAGATGAAGCGATGAGCTTATGTTTACATCTCAAAATACCTTTTTTTGCGACTAAGAATTTCATTCATAAATCTAAAGTGATGTCGACTAAATTAACTGAACAAGGATCAGATGTTTCATTTCAGCAGTTGGCGGCTCCTGGCAAAAGAGAACTTTTTCATTAAATAGGTGTTTTATATGAAACATAATTCTTTGAGTTTAATATTAGCTCGTGGCAAAAGTCCAACTGTTGGCAGTGACGTTTTTATTGCTGACAATGCTCGAATCATTGGGGATGTGCAAATTTCTGATCGCTGTTCGATATGGTATAATGTCACAATACGTGGTGATGTTATGCCTATTAAAATCGGCAGTGAAACAAATATTCAAGATGGTTCAGTCTTGCACGGTACTTATGGTAAGTTTGGTTGTGAAATAGCAGATCGTGTAACGATAGGACATTCTGTGATTTTACACGGCTGCAAAATAAACCAACGTTGTTTAATTGGAATGGGATCTATTGTTATGGATGGTGCCGAGATTGGTGAATACTCAGTCGTCGGAGCTGGAAGTCTTGTGACTGAGGGAAAAAATTTTGAGCCCTATTCTTTAATTGTAGGACGTCCAGCAGTTTTTAAAAGAAAACTAACTGAAGAAGAAATTAATTTTTTAGATCAATCGGCTGATAATTATTTACTTTACAAAAGTTGGTACTAAAAAGGAGAGCTTCGAAAGCTCTCCTTTTATCATCTATTGAAAGGAAACTTGAGTTATAACTGGCTTTGAGTGACATGAATCTGCCCAGTAAGAATGAGTGATTGTGAGGTTTAAAGAACCTACGTCGATAGTTCCATAACGATCTGCATGGCCTTGAACTTTGACTTGTAATTGAATAGATTCTTCACAGTTTGCTGAGTTTTTTGAATAGATTGTTTTGATTGATTCGAAAATCATATTATCTCCTGAGTTTATTTCAAGATGAGTTAAGACAGAATCTTTCAGATAAATATTGCTTTCGCTAAAATAGCTATAAATTTGTATGTTCTTTTGTTTTGTGTTGATTTGACCGCTGCCAATACAAACCTTGTAAGGAATTTCTTTGATTGATGTATTGCTGTGGTTATAATAACAACTTTCGTCTTCAGGACCTGCAAATACAAAGTTAAAATTAAAAATAATCAATAGACTTAATATAGTTTTCATAAATGTCCCCTTTGATGGTCAGTATTTGTAACATGTATTCAAAGTGAATGTTGTCAGGAATTCTTTAAGTTGTTGAAATTTCAAATCTAATTGTGTTTTGAAGTGTGCTTTGTAGCCAACACAATAAAGTCTAGGTCTATGTGCTTCATTGCTAGCCTAAATGTCGAACTCAAAGTATATTATTTACACATTAAATTTGATACGAGGAGCACTGCACATGGATAGTCGAACTTCCCCAAATCACCCCCTATCGCATAATTTGGCTTTAACATTTGACGATATATTACTTGTACCTAAGTATTCAGAAATAGTCCCAACTGAAGTTGTTCCTAAAACATTTTTTGCGAAAGATTTATATTTAAATGCCCCAGTTATTTCGGCGGCAATGGATACCGTGACTGAGCATCGTATTGCTAGAATAATGGCTCAAAGTGGTGGCTTAGGAATCATTCATAAAAACTTATCGATTGAAGAGCAATCCTTTCAGGTTGAAAAAGTTAAAAAATATGAATCTGGAATGATTCAAGATCCGATTACTTTGTCTCCAGATCATTATGTTAGCGAAGCCTTAGCGATTATGGCCAAGTATTCTATTTCAGGTGTGCCAATTACAGTCCAAGGAAAACTTGTTGGAATTCTCACAAATAGAGATTTGCGTTTTGAAACGAATGTGAATCAACCCATCAAGAACCTGATGACTCACGAAAATTTAGTCACGACAGAAGAGGGCACAACGTTAGATCAAGCTAAAAAAATACTGCAAAAGCATCGTATTGAAAAGCTTCCGGTCGTGGATAAAAAAGGAATGCTTAAAGGTCTTATCACGATTAAAGATATTGAAAAATCTGAAGCTTTTCCTCAAGCCACTAAAGATTTGCATGGTCGATTAGTCGTTGGTGCTGCAATTGGTGTAGGGTCAGGTAGTCATGACCGTGTAGATTCGCTCGTACAGCATAAAGTTGATGTCGTGTGTGTGGATACAGCTCATGGTCACTCTAAGAATGTTATTGAAATGGTTAAATATGTTCGCAGTCGATACAAAGATGTCATACTCGTTGCGGGAAATGTTGTTTCAGAAGACGGAACAGAAGCTTTGATCGCAGCTGGTGCTGATGTTGTAAAAGTGGGAGTTGGACCAGGCAGTATTTGTACAACTCGCGTTGTTGCCGGTGTTGGTATGCCGCAGATTACGGCTGTGATGAGATGTTCTAAAGTTGCCAAACAAAAAGGTAAAACGATTATTGCAGATGGCGGAATTAAGTTTTCTGGTGATATGACAAAAGCTTTAGCTCTAGGCGCAAACACAGTGATGATTGGTAATTTATTGGCCGGAGCAGATGAGAGTCCTGGTGAAACAATTTTATATCAAGGTCGTACATACAAGGTTTACCGTGGAATGGGTTCAATTGGGGCTATGGCTCAAGGATCTAAAGATCGTTACGGACAAATGGACACTCATGATGAAGATAAACTAGTCCCAGAAGGGATCGAAGGAAAAGTTCCTTATAAGGGGAGTGCTGGTTTGATTATTCATCAATTAGTAGGTGGATTAAAATCTGGTATGGGTTATTTAGGAGCTCGCAATATTGAAGAATTACAAGCAAAAGCTGAGTTTGTTCAAATTACATCTCAGGGTTTAAAAGAATCACATGTTCACGATGTGAGTATCACAAAAGAAGCGCCTAATTATCGTCTGGAGTAAACTATGTTACAGCATTCTAAGATATTAATTCTCGATTTTGGTTCACAAGTGACTATGTTGATAGCCAGAAGATTACGTGAATTAGGTTATTATAGTGAAATAAAAAGTTATAAAACTGAAATAGGTGAAATTAAAAAATATAAACCTGATGGTATCATTTTAAGTGGTGGGCCATTTTCAGTCTACGAAGCAAATTCACCACAGAAAAATGTGAAAGAATTATTAGATATAGCGCCAATTTTGGGCATATGTTATGGCATGCAATTGTTAGCTCACCAATTAGGTGGCGAAGTTCAATCGGCTAAACACCGTGAGTATGGGCTTAAACAAATTCATTGGAAAAAGAAAATCGGACAAGTTCCACATTCGCATCATGTGTGGATGAGTCACGGCGATGTGGTGATGAAAATTCCACAAAATGCAGAGTTGCTTTGTGAAACATCAGATCATATTGCAGGATTTATTTCAGAAAAATATTGGGCTTTACAGTATCATCCTGAAGTTTCTCACTCTGAATACGGACGAGAAGTTTTAAAAGCTTTTTGCGAGCATTTTAATATTAAGTCTGATTGGAATGCGAAATCATTACTTGAAAACTGTAAAGACGTTGTATTAAATACCGTCGGATCTGGGGATCATGTTTTATGTGCATTAAGTGGTGGTGTTGATTCGTCAGTGGTTGCGACTTTGTTAACGCAAGTTCTAGGACGTGAACGTGTGCACTGTGTTTTTATCAACAATGGACTTTTGCGTTTAAATGAATTTGAAAATGTCTTAAGACAATATCAAGATAAAGGTTTAAATGTTATAGGTGTTGATAAAGCAGATTATTTTTTAGCGGCGCTAAAAGGGTTGTCAGACCCCGAACAAAAAAGAAAAGCTATTGGTAAATCTTTTATTGAAGTTTTTGATCAAGTCATTGTTGAGAATTTATCAGTTTATAAAGATAAAATCAAATTTTTAGCCCAAGGCACTTTGTACCCTGATGTGATTGAAAGTGTTTCAAGTGTCGGGGGCAGTGTTACGATTAAATCTCATCATAATGTTGGCGGCTTGCCAGAGAAAATGAATCTTAAACTCGTAGAGCCTGTTCGTTATCTCTTTAAAGATGAAGTTCGGGGTTTAGGGTTAGAATTGGGGCTGTCGCAAGATATGATTGGTCGTCATCCTTTTCCTGGTCCAGGTTTAGGTATTCGTATCATTGGTGATATTACAAAAGATAAATTAGAAATACTAAAGAAAGCTGATGATGTTTTTATATCTGCTTTGCGACGTGAAAATTTATACAATAAAATTTGGCAGGCTTTTTGTGTTTTAACTTCAGTTCAAAGTGTAGGTGTGATGGGAGATGGACGTACCTATGATTATGTACTGGCTTTGCGAGCGGTCACAAGTGTGGATGGTATGACTGCAGACTGGTATGATTTTGATGGCAAGTTTTTGCGAATGGTTTCGAATGAGATTACGAACAAAGTTAAAGGCATTAACCGTGTTGTTTATGATGTGACTTCGAAACCGCCAGCAACGATTGAGTGGGAGTAAAAGCTTATTGATAGTGCATATCGTAGATATTTAACAAATGGCGCATAGCGCATTTAGACTCTATTTTTGATACTTATTTGGCCTGGTAGTAAGTTCTTTTGATATGTCATTTGTTCATCTTCATGTTCATTCTGAATACTCTCTTTTAGAAGCCGCTTGCAGGGTAAAAGCTCTTGCTAAAAAAGCAGCTGAATATCAAATGCCCGCTGTGGCTTTAACAGATTACGGGAATATGTTCGGCGCGATTGAGTTTTATTTCGCCTGTCAAGATAAAGGTGTAAAACCTATTATTGGACTTGAGGCTTATATAGCGCCAGGTTCGCGTTTTGATAAAAAACAAGATCCGAATGTTCGTTTTTCTGAAGTTGCACTAGGACCTAAAAGATTAGTTTTGCTCGCTCAAAACTTACAAGGTTATCAAAATTTATGTAAGCTTTCATCGGTGGGGTATCAAGAGGGTTTTTACTGGAAACCACGAATTGATTATGAAATTTTAAAAGAATACAGTTCTGATTTGATTTGCCTGAGTGGAACTCAGCGTGGTGAGATTATTGATACTTTTCTTAAAGAAGGACCTGATGCTGCTTTAGAAAAAATTAAATTTTTAAAAGCAATATTTGATGATCGGTTTTATTTAGAAATGTGCAGAGCTTTACCGCAAAACACGGATGCTCAGAAAAATATAAATAAATTCTTATTAGAAGCTTCTAAAATATGCGCAGTGCCTTTAGTGGCAGCAAATGATGTCCATTACATGACCCAAGATGACCAAATCGCTCAAGAGGTTTTAGTCTGTATTGGTTCAAATAAAACTTTATCTGATGAGCATCGATATAAACTGGGCAGTTCTGAATTTTATTTTAAGTCAGCAGATGCCATGACACGCTTATTTAGTGATGTACCCGAGGCTATTTCAAATACACTACAAATTGCGGAACGCTGTCAGGTTAAATTTAAACTTAAAGATGATACTGGCAAAGCTATATACCATTTACCAAGCTTTCCAACGACTGAAGGCCGTACAGTTAAAGAAGAAATTAATTTTCGATCTTTAGAGGGTTTAAAAGTTCGATTTGAAGAACTTAAAAATGTTGGAGCTGAAGTTCCTGAAGAAAAAAAACCGGATTATTTTAAACGGTTAGATTATGAATTATCAATCATTGATCGTATGGGATTTAATGGCTATTTTCTTATTGTCCAAGATTTCATTAACTGGGCTAAAGATCGTGATATTCCTGTTGGTCCCGGACGGGGGTCTGGAGCTGGTTCACTCGTTGCGTATTCGTTAAGAATTACTGATTTAGATCCCATTCCAAATTATTTACTCTTTGAGAGATTCCTAAATCCAGAACGTATATCCATGCCCGATTTTGATATCGATTTCTGTCAAGATAGACGTCAAGAAGTCATTCAATATGTGACGGACAAATATGGTCAAGAATCTGTTTCACAAATTATCACTTACGGTAAATTACAAACTCGCGCAGCACTGAAAGATGTCGGTCGTGTACTCGGTATGACATTTGCTGAAGTTGATGTTGTGAGTAAGCTTATTCCGGATAAGCTTGGAATATCATTAACAGATTCTCTTGAAGCAGAACCTCGCATTCGTGAAGCTATGGAGACAAACCCAACGGTGCAAACACTTGTCGAGTTGGCTCTTAAAGTTGAGGGTTTGGTCCGTCATGCGGGTATTCATGCGGCTGGTGTTATTATTGCCGATGGAAGTTTAGTGAAACATGCACCAATGTACAAAGGTGCCGATGATGAAAATGTTGTTCAGTATGATATGAAACATGCTGAAAAAATTGGTCTTATTAAATTCGATTTCTTAGGTCTTAAAACGTTAACACATATTCATCATGCTTTAAAACTTGTTAAACAAAACAGGAATATAGATCTCTTATCAAAAAATATCCCTCTTAATGATTCTAAAATTTATGAATTACTTTCACGCGGCGATACGGCTGGAGTGTTTCAATTCGAGGGTGAAGGTATTACCGATGCCACTCGCAAAATAAAACCAACAAGTTTTGCTGATATTACAGCGATCACTTCGCTCTATCGCCCTGGTCCGATGGCGAATATTCCAGAGTTTACAAAACGTAAACATGGCGAAGCTCCAGTTGAGTATTTATTGCCTGACACAAAACAAGTGCTCGAAGAAACATACGGTATTATGGTTTACCAAGAGCAAGTTATGGGTATTGCTTCGATTATTGCAGGCTACAGTCTTGGTGAAGCGGATATGCTTCGTCGTGCGATGGGTAAAAAAATCAAAGCTGAAATGGATCAGCACCGTGAGCGTTTCATGAAAGGTGCATTAGAGCGCGGTCATGACAGACAAAAATCTGAAGAGCTTTTTGATTTAATGTATAAGTTTGCAGATTATGGTTTTAATAAATCGCATGCTGCGGCTTATTCGGTTATTACGGCACAAACGGCTTATATTAAACATTATTACCCCGCAGAATTTTTTGCTGCCTTATTATCAACAGAGGTTGGGGATACTGACAAAGTTGTTAAATATGTTAAAGATGCACAAAAGCGTGGTCTAAAAGTTTTAGCACCCCATGTGAATTTTTCAGATTATTTATTCACAGTTAAAGGTGAAGAAATTTATTTTGGATTAGGTGCCATTAAAGGCGTTGGCTCTGCGGCCGTTGAATCAATACTTGAAGCCCGGTCAAAAATGCCGGACCAGAAATTTAATTCATTAGATGAATTTTTTGAAAATGTTGATTTAAGGCGTGTGAATAAAAAAGTTATAGAGTGTTTAATAAAAGCTGGTGCATTTGAAGGATATGGACCGCATCGTGCCCAGCTTTTTGAACAGTATAATAAATTTTTAGATCGTGCGATTGGTGCACAAAAAGATAAAGATTTAGGACAGGTTTCTTTATTTGATTTAGGCGATCAAAAAGAAATCGTTGTCTTAGAGAACACTAAAGTCTGGACCAGATCGCAGACTTTAGCTTTTGAAAAAGAAGTTTTAGGGTTTTACTTAAGTGATCACCCTTTAAAAGGGTTCGAAAATTTATTTAAGGTTTGGACAACTTGTGATATCAATGATTTATCTAAGATAGATGAACTCAAGCCTGAAGTAAAACCAGCACTCAACCCGGAACCAAGAAACCGTTTTCAAAAAGATCAAAAACGTCGTGTTATTTTGGGTGGACTGATTGTTGAGTCTCGCGAAATGATCACTAAAAAGGGGACCAGAATGGCTTTTGCTAAACTTGAAGATTTGTCTGGTACACTTGAGCTAGTTGTTTTTCCGGATGCTTTTGCGAAGTTTGGTCATTTTCTGAAAGATGAAAGGCCTCTGTTAATCGGTGGCGGACTTGAGTTGTCAGAGGGAAATCCTAAAGTTTTTGTGGATACCATTGCTCCATTTGATGATGTTATGAAAAAAACAAAACGAGTGTCTTTTCGTTTAGATATGTTGGCGTCTGAAGATTATGTAAAATTAGATCAAATACTGCATGATTATAAAGGAGATACTAACGTTCGTCTAGTTATAGCGATTCAGGATCATCAGGAAATCGAAATGGAACCATCTGTTCCGTATAAGATTCAAATTTCGGATGCTTTTTTTGAAGATGTTCATCAGGTTTTTGGTCGAACAGACTTTATTGAGATATAAAGTTGTGTCACAATTATTGTTATGAAAACTTTAATATATTTATCATTTATTATTCTTATAAGTTCGTGCGTATCGCTTAATCCTAACTTGGATGGTGTTGTTAAAAGCGAAACAGCACCTGTAGCTATCCGTCGTAAAATTAAAGATGTCGATTATCGTAATTTTGATGATGAAAAGTTTTTAAAAAAAAGAATTGCAGTTTTACCATTTATTGATCTAAATCCTGAACAAAGACCCGAAAGTGCACGAGCTAATGCAAGAGATGCTTTTATTATTGAATTAAATCGTACAGAGAAATTCATCGTTTTAAATTCTGATCAGATGACAGTAGATCCTGATAAATATTTAAAGAATAATGAGTATAATTTAAAAAAGATGGCTGATGATTCTAAAAAATCTGGAATTTCGGCAATAATGGAAGGTCAAATTATTGATGTTCGTCTTAAGAAGAAGGCTGATCAAATTGGGATTGTACGTAATTTAAATGCGACTTATGAAGTTGTTATTCGTCTTAGAATTCAAAATGTGAGAACTGGTCTGGAAGTTTTTCATACAGTTAAGACAGTAACTCTTGAAGAGAAAAACACGCGAATCGCTGAAAGAGTAGCTGAAGATCAACTTTTTACTAAAAATCCAGAACTTGTCGAAATTTTAATAAAAGATGCATTTCTTGATTTTGCCCAGCAAATACAAGCATCGATGAATGAAGTATCGTGGGAAGGTCGTATTGCAGCTATTAAAGGTGATAAAATTTATGTTAATGTCGGCAAAGCGACGGGAATTCAAGTTGGTGACTTGCTTAAAGTCGTTGAAGATAGTTCTGAGGTTTATGACCCTGAAATGGGTTATAATTTAGGTAAAATATCTGGTAAATCAAAAGGCACGCTTGAAATTGTAAGTTATTTTGGTCACGATGGCGCAGTGGCTGTTGTGCATTCTGGCGCAGGTTTTAAGGAAAGTGATCGTGTCGAATTGTTTCAATAAATTAGAGTCCTTTAAAGTTCATGAAAATGATCAGTGTATATTTTATTGGCTTGGTTCGGTAAGGTATGATGAGTCTCTACAGCTGCAAAATGATTTACTAGAGTTCAAAAAGAGACATCGATCTCATCATTCGATTTTGCAAAGAAATGAAAAAAATTTTTTCATTGGTTTAGAGCATGATCTTGTTTTAACCTTAGGATTAAGAGCGCATGATCAATCAGAATTTTATTCGCAATTTGGATTTCCTATCTATAAAATTCGTCGTGGTGGTTTGGCGACTGTTCATAATTCTGGTCAATTGGTGATTTATCCTATAGTTGATTTAAAATCTTCAAATCTATCTGTAAAAAAATTTGTTGAAAATTTATTTTTAACAACTCAAGAGCTACTTGAAAAGTATAAAATATCATGTGTTGTTGATGTTAATTATCAACCTGGCGTTTACACAAAAAGTGGTAAAATAGCTTTTTGTGGTTTGCAGATATCAAATGGAATTACTCAGCACGGTCTGAGTTTAAATAATTCAAACAATTTAGATGTTTTTGAAAAAATTGAATCGTGCGGTATTAAAAATGCTAATTTAGATTCGATCAAAGAAAATGGAATTGAAATCTCAAATAAAGATCTTTTTATACAATGGTCGAGTTTATACAAAATGACAATTGTCGAACGATGAATGAATCTTTAATCTAAAGATAAGTGTACAAGTCGACTTTCTTAAGAAAAAACATCTATTTAAAAACAAGCATCATTTGGATAGTAATACTCGTTGAGTGTTTAACCTTATCAATCCTAGGATATTCAATATACTCTTTTACTAAAAAGCGTATTCGATTAGAAGTTGAAAATAAAATCAAAGGTATCTCTTTAACTGCAGCTAAATTAATACAAACGAATGATTTACTGACGATAAAAAATATTGAGGATCAATATAAATCTGAGTATTTACGAGTGCACGAGATTCTTCAAAAGATTAAAGAATCTCATCCTGATATAAAATATATATACACAATGAAAAAAATGAATAATGGTCGAATTATCTTTACAGTTGATGCCGAACCTACGGATTCAGAAAATTTTAGTCCTCCGGGGGATGTTTATAATGTTGAAGTACCAGCATTGAACCAAGCCTTTACTGAAAATAGTGGATCATACGTGAATCTTGATTTCATACAAGATAAGTGGGGTGTTTGGTTATCTGCATTTGCACCTGTTGTTGATATGCAGGGGCGAAATATTGGTGTTGTGGGTGTCGATCTCGAAGCAAGTAAGATATTAAATGAAGAAAATCACTTATTTAAAATAATCGGTATATGTTCAGTCATTAGTATTTTATTAGGGATACTTATTTCAATAAGGTTTGCTAAAAAAATTGTTCGACCTTTATATAAATTAAGTCAAGATGTTAATCAAATTCAAAATTTTAATTTTGAAGAGACGGCTCGTATACACACAAGAATTTATGAGTTCAAAGAGTTGGCACGTTCAATTGCAGCCATGCGATTAGGTTTGCGTTCGTTTAAAAAATATGTTCCTGCTGAAGTTGTTTTAGATTTATTGAGAAACAAGCAAGAAGCCTTTTTAAGTGTAGAAAAAAAAGAAATCACTGTTATGTTTACAGATATTATTGATTTTACGACAATCTCAGAAAAAATATCGTTAGATGATTTATTGGTTATACTAAGCGAGTATTTTGCAGCGGTTACTGAAGTTATTAGTCGAAATCGTGGAACAGTGGATAAGTTCATCGGAGATTCTATTATGGCTTTTTGGGGGGCTCCTCATGAAAATGATAATCATGCTTATGATGCTTGTCGCACGGCTTTAGAAATCCAATTAGTTTTGCATAATTTAAATAAAAAACTAGTTGATCGAAATTTACCAGCATTGAATACACGAGTTGGAATTAGCACGGGTATTTGTACTGTCGGCAATATTGGCCACAAGGATCGCTTTAACTATACAGCTGTGGGTGATACGGTTAACTTGGCAAGCCGTGTAGAGTTATTAAATAAAAACTATTCAACTGATATTTTAATGACAGAATCTACATATGAAATCGTTAAAGATTTTTATGATTGTATTAAGATTGATCATGTCCCGATTAAAGGAAAAAAAGAAATTATTGATGTTTATCAACTATTAAACGTCAAGGATAGTATGCCCTCATTTAGACAAAGAGATTGAGTAAATTGGTTGTTATCACAATTTTTCTTGTCTCAGTTTTTTTATAACAGATTTTTTTGATTTAGATGTTAATCTTTTTTCAACTGAAGATCTCGTTGGCTTAGTTTTTTTTCGCTTTTTAGGTAAAATGAGAGCATTATTTAATAAATCAGTGAGAGCATTCACAGCAAATTTTTTATTTGAAAGTTGATCACGTTCGATTTCTGAGCGAGTTTGTAAAAAACGATTTTGGATAAGTTTGTGGGCTAGTTTTTCAATAATTAAGTTTACTTGGTCTGCTGATAAATCAAGATCGTATATATCTATTCGTGCATAGACTGCGGAATTTGTTTTGTTGACGTGTTGACCGCCTGCTCCGCTCGAGCGAGAGACTGAGAAGATACATTTTTCATAAATATAATTTGTACTGATTTTTTTCATTTAGTTTGATTCTATATTAGGCAAAAGTGAGAAAAAATGGTGCAGCCTACAGAACTCGAATCTGTGACCTCTTCCATGTCAAGGAAGCGCGCTACCAACTACGCTAAGGCTGCAAAAGATGTCTGTAAAAAATAACAATACTGCCTTTAAAATTCAACAAATTTAATCATTTATCTGACTTAACTTGCTTAACTTTGTGGCCTTTTGTATTTATCTAGCATGTCATTGCTTGAACTAATGCCTTCAATTGTTACTGGATTAACTGTCTCTGTATTACATGCTGCTTTGCCGACACATTGGTTGCCTTTTGTTTTAGCCTCTAGGGCTCAAAAATGGAACTATTGGAGAACTTTATCTATACTTTTCATTGCGGGTATCGGTCACGTAGTAACAACAACAGTTATTGGTGCTGGCGTGATTTGGTTTGGAATCAATTATCATAGTGTGTTCTCAAGTGGTTTTTATTGGGTTATGGTCATTTCTGTTGGATTAGTTGGTTTTTTCAATGTTATTCAGCATTTTCGTGGTGCTAAACATTCACATTGTGATCATACACACCCACATAGTCATGATCATGAGTTCAAAAAAACATCTAAAGATGGATGGGCAATTTTAAGTTTATTGTCTTTATTAACATTTTCGCCATGCGAATCATTCATACCAGTTTATGTGGCAGCTTGGCCAACAGGTTGGTTTGGTTTTTCAATTTTATCTCTCGTTTTAGCTGTCGGAACTTTAGGTGCAATGATGGCTTTCATGAGTATTATGTATTACGGATCAAAAAAAATTAACTTACATTGGTTAGAACGTCATGAAAGGCTATTGATCGGCTTAGTTTTAATAGTATTATCAGTCATGATTTACATGACTGAAATACAATTTCCTCATGCGCATAGTTGAGTTTAGCGTAGTTTATTGTGCAGCTCCAACTGCAATGAGTTTCAAGTTTTTATCGATCATTTGGCTGACTGGTGTAATGATTGGTTCTTCTGGGTTAAGCTTTCGTCCTGTATCAGTCAGGCGTTTTTTTATTAAAGCTTTAACGTATGGTCCATCTAGGCGCATTTCTTTCATTTTCTGTACTGTCCCAATGTTTTTCCCGATGACTTCGTAAAAAGCCTTGTAAACAAGTTCACTGCAGTATGTTTTTTCATCTGTAAATTCGAAATAAATATCATATGGTTTATTGTGTTTCTGGATGGCCGAGATAAGTTTGTCTTTCATTGTTTTAGGGTTAAAAAATGTATTTCGATAAACTCTATATTCTTTTTTTTGCCCTCGAGCGATAAAGTCTTTAAGTGGGGTTGCTTTAACTGGTCCAATTGCTTCTGCGACATACCAAGCGCCGTCTGTTTTGTTTTTTAAGAGAATTCCGACATGTGTCCATTCAGATCCAGTAGCCTCACGTAAGGCTGCTGATTGTTGGCTTTTGCTTTTATGGAAAATAATATCTCCGTCAGCAAATAACCGTGTATTTTGAGCCATTGCGGTTTGAGTTGTTAAACAAAGTCCGATTGCGATTGTTATTTTTAATAAATATTTTTTCATAGTTAATTGAAATCGGGAGCTTGTATTTGTAACTAAAGTCTAGTTAATGCTTTCTAAGCTTAAACTAGACTGATTGCTCTAGTTGGATCAATTGTATAAAATAAATTTGTTAAAAAATGATCAAGCTTTTTACAAATAAAACCGAAAGGTGTGAGTGTTTAGAGGTACGTATATGGAAAAACATCAAAAAAACGACGGCCAGATTAAAGCTATCTTGGTTAAGATGATATTTGCTTCATTGGCTGCAGTGCCACTTATTTTAGTCTATCTTTTTGTTACTTTGCCCCAATTGCAGGATAAAATTAGTACCGCCAAAAATGAAAAAACAAAAAGCGCAGTTGAATCTGTTTTTCATAGCTTAGATCACTATTATAAACTACAAAAATCTGGAGAACTAACTCAAGAACAAGCGCAAACTGCAGCTAAACAGTTAATAAAAAAATTAAGATATAATGGAGATGAGTATTTTTGGATTAATGACGTAAAACCTATGATGGTTATGCATCCTTACAAACCCGAGCTTGACGGTCAGAATTTAGAAAATATGAGCGATCCTAATGGTAAAAAACTATTTCAAGAAATGGTGAAAATAGCTTTGGCAAAAAACGAAGGATATGTTGATTACATGTGGCCTAAGCCTGGGCATAAAGAAGCCGTTGGCAAAGTATCATTTGTGAAATACTTTGAGCCTTGGGGATGGATTATAGGAAGTGGTGTTTATACTGATGATGTGCTTTTAGAGATACAAAAGTCTAGAAACGAAAATTTCTTGTGGCTTGGTATAGCTGCTGTTTTTGCTGTTATAATTTCTTTATTTATCGGCGTCAGAGATCTTGTTAAAATAATAAATCCGGTTAAAAATATAATTCAAGAGTTAACTCACGAAACAGAAGTTCTATCTCAAATGACTCTTAAATTAGGTCAAGCATCCGATCGTTTGGGGTCAGCAGGACAAACACAATCGTCTTCAATTCATCAAACTGCTGCTGCTATGACAGAAATGACAGAAATGATGAATCGTACTTCTGAATCAGCACAACAAGCATCACAGCTTTCGTTTGAGACGCAAGAAATTGCAAAGCAAGGACAAGACTATCTCGAAGCACTTAAACAAAATATCGAAGTTATATCAGAAAAACAAATTAACTTACAAAATTCAGTTAATGATAATTTACAAAAATTAAATACAGTCGTTGAAATTATAGCTGAAATTTCTGGTAAAACAAAAGTTATCGATGACATTGTTTTTCAGACAAAGCTTCTGTCTTTTAATGCTTCAGTCGAAGCTGCACGCGCAGGAGAACATGGTAAAGGTTTTGCCGTAGTTGCTGAAGAGGTCGGCAATCTTGCTCGCATGAGTGGAACTGCGTCTGTAGAAATATCTCAAATTGTACAAAAAAGTAATTCTGAAGTTAAAGATTTAGCGAATAATATAAGAAGTAATTTAAATAATGTTATAACAGAAATTCAAGATTCGATTGCGCAAAGTGTACATCACTCAGAATTGTCACTTAAAACTTTAGTTCAAGTTGTTGATAAATCAGTGTACTCAAACGAAATGGTGCATTCAATCAGTCAAGCCAACGAAGAGCAGAGTAAAGGTAGTCGTGAAGTTCTATCAGCTATTCGTACGATGGAAGAAACTAATCAAGATTTGAATAAGATTGTGACTGACAACGAGCAACTCTCAGCTCATTTGCAAGAGCGTTCTGAGAAATTGAAATTATTTTCGGAAAAGCTGAAAATTATTGTAGGGGTTAAACCCAGAAAAATGATTGAGCACAATGACTTTCAAAATGATAAAAATAAAATAAGAGATAAAGTGACTAAAGTCGCCTAGTTAATTACTTTAGATTCTCAAAATCAAAAAGTTTTTTGTCTAAAGTATGGCTGGGGTTAATGTTTTGTAATGCAGTAATAAAACTTGAGCTTAAGCCAGGTATCTCAGTTTCAAGATCTTGAATTAGTTTTTTCATTCGTTGTCTTTTCATACCATCTTGCGAGCCGCATAAATTGCAAGGAATGACTGGAAAATTCCAGTCATTGGCAAGCTGGATCAAATCACTTTCCGCTACGTACATCATCGGACGGATAACTATATTTCGCCCATCATCAGATTTAAGCTTAGCAGGCATGGTCGCGATATGCCCCGTATAAAACATGTTTAGTAGAGTTGTTTCGATTAGATCAGTCCTATGATGGCCGAGAGCTAATTTATTAAAACCGTGATCAAATGCATAGTCATAGAGTATAGCTCTACGCATTTTCGAACATAAACTACAGTATACTCCTGTGGTTACTTTTTCTTTAACAACAGAATAAGTGTCTTTATGGATAATATTAAACTGAATACCTTCGAGTTGCATCCAGTTTTGAAAAAGTTCGACTTGAAAACCAGGTTGTTTTTGATCCAAAATGACAGCCTCAATATTGAAGTCAATTTCAGCTCTTTTGCGTATTTCATCTAAAAGAATAGTCAGTATAGATGAATCTTTTCCACCTGATACACAAATCATAATTTTATCACCATCGGCAATCATTTTATAATCACTCAATGCTTGAGTAATTTGCTTTCTAATTTTGGTTGCTAATGGGTGATTACGATTAACTTGACTTAATTCTTGTATTGTTGTCATTTTTTTATCTCAATAATTTGATGTGCTAACTTTATACCGTTTTTTTCAAGTGTTTTTCTTCCTAGATTGAGAACTTTATCTCCAATGAGAAATTGTCGACCGAAATTATCAATAAAATAAATGACTTTTAAACCAATCCAGCTTTCAGTCAGTTCTGATACGTAGGCAATAGGCGATGGGATAGCTCTAATATCGGCGATCTGAGAAATAGCTTTCTCAAGCTCTTCTTTGGCGAGTTCTATGTTCTCTCCAATGGCGATTTTAAATGTTTGCGATCTAATAATCGGTTGATTCTCAGGTGAAAAATTTGAAATTTGCGAAGACGCAACAACTTTGTTCGGTAGCGTTATGATCTCATCAGTTAAACCAACTAAGACAGTTGCTCTCCAAGAAAGTTCTTTAACTTGTCCAACAATTTTGTGTTGTCCGATTTGAATTTCTAGCCAGTGTCCTATTTCAAAGGTTTTATCGATTTGCAAAGAAATACCGGCAAATAAATTCCCCAAAGTGTCTTGTAGTGCCAAACCTAAAATAACTGAAAAAGCCGCCGATGTCGCAAGTAGAGGTGTAAGATGTACACCAAAAATTTGCGATACTGACCAAAAACCAATTAAAACAAATAAAATAAGTGAGAATATGTTTACTATCAACAGTGGCACGCCTGCTGTCATAGAACCAAGGAATAGATACATGAGCACGATTAAGCGACAGACGCGGACTAAAAGAACTATTCCGCTGATAAAAGTGATAAAAGCAACATAAGGAGTTATTTTTTTGATAAAAATTGAATGATCGATAGATTCATAAAGGGCTAGAAATAATAAAAAAAGAAGTGTAAGCCAAAGATAGTGCCTATTTATTTTTTCGAGATGATTTTGAATATTCTGATGTCTTTCTTTTGATACATTTTTAAGAAAAAACTTATAAAATATATATGTAACCAGACAAAGCACACCGATTAAAATATAGATTTCAAGATCTAGGGTGTTATATAAAGAATAAGGAAATTTAAGGGTCGTTGTCATGTTCCTTTATGTATACAAAAAAGGGCATTTTGTCGATCATTGTCTTATTCTTTTTCAGTTAATTCGTTTTATTTTCATTAGAATTGGCTTTTATTGTGCAAATAGGTTTTACATGGCTAATCAAAAACGATGTTTTTTATTATGGTTTTTAGCTCGTTTTATAACTTTTGGAGCCGTTTTTTATGCGAGCTTGTTCGGATACGCTAAAAGCACGCAAATAGATAAAACTTTGTATTGTCGTAATGAAGAAATGCTTTTAAAAAGCAAATCAGAGATCTTAGATCCATCACGTATTTTGATTGATCGTATTGTGATTTCTAAAAAACAACGAAAACTATTCTTATTATCTCATGGGGCTGTTTTTAAAGATTATGATGTTACTTTTGGTTTTGGATTTGCAAAAGGCGTCAAAAAATTCGTAAAAGATGGCGCCACTCCTGAAGGTCTGTATTCCGTTGAATTAAAAAAATATAATTCTAGTTATCACCGAGCTTTAAAAGTTTCATATCCAAACGATTTCGATACTGCTTATGCTACCTCAAAGGGACTTTCCCCTGGGTCGGATATTATGATTCATGGTTTCCCTAATCAGGGGCTAAAGGGTTATGAAAAATTCAATCCTCAATTGATGCATCCCACGGTGAATTGGACGCAAGGATGTATTGCAATGTCGAATAAAGAAATTGAAGAAGTTTATGCTTTGGTTTCAGAAAATACGGCCATTGAAATATGCCCTTTATAACTAGACCTTTTTGACACATTGATTGCACCAATTATCTGACCAGCTTATTCTGTTTAAGAAGATTTTAAGAAGTTAAGTCTGGAGTGAACAGTCATGACCGAGAACAACAAACAATCAACAGTGAAATTAAAAAAACCCGTTGCTATATTTGTTCTAGCGTTTTTGTTTATACTGGCGCCAATTGGCAATATCATAATTAGCTTTATTGGTTCTGGTATTGATAATTGGTATCAACCAATTATTTTTGCATCATTACTCAGATCAGTGAATTTAATTGATTGGATATGGCTAACATTACTCGTAATAACAGGTATTCTACTTTTGAAACCACACAAATTACCTTGGACTGTGGCAATTGTGACATTGATGTTTGTTCTTGGAATGAATGCTTATAGGCTTTATCAAATGGACACAAATTCTATAGAACCGCATTTTCTTAAAGTTTTCTCAGTTTTAGCAATCATGACGACATTAGGTGTTCTGATGATCTCTTTTTATTTTCGATTTCCATATCTTGATCAGAGAACTAAGTGGTTGTCAGCTGATCATAACCCCGACCGACGTATTGAAAAACGTGACGGTGAATCTGACCGTCGAAAAAAATCTTAAAACTCTAAGTCGCTTCAAAACAAAACGTAACATAATGATTTAAGTTTTCATTTAGATACACCGATAATTTAATGAAATCAAAGATTGGTTTGATTTGAGAAAATGGAGTCTCATTTATGAATCTTTTTGCAAAATTGATCAAAGCGAGTTTTATCACATCTGCCGTATTTACAATGGTTTTTTCATCTGTAGCTATTGGTGCTGAGGCCGAAAAGCAAAAAAAAGAGCTTGATCAATTGATATTAAAATCGGGTTTAAATAAGCCGCAAACATATAAAGAGTTTTGGGAATTAAATAAAGGTGATTATCATGGACAAGTTTATAAGTCGATAAAATCACTCGTAACACAAAACCAACAGGCACAAATGCCTGTATTTAAAGTTGTGCAGGCAAAAAATTCACTTGGTGAAACCGTTAACAATATCGAAATGTCATTAAATGGTAAAGTCATCACTTTTCAATATATTGGTGAACAAGATAAATATTTAAAGTTTAAAAATATTTACTTAACAGAGTCAGATCTTATCAATATAAATCAAGGTCTAACAAAAATGATTAAAGCTGATCCTGATTTTGCGCGCGAATTTACAGGTCAATTTAAATCATCACCAGAAGATCTACAAAGTTTAATGCAAAATAAAGAACGTACTGAGTATCAAGGGATGCCTAAAGTCTCAAAAGAGACTTGGTCTAAAATGTCACAAGTTGATCGAGCAAATTATCTCATTAATTTGAGATCGTATTGGACGGATTCATTAAATGTCTTAAGACAAATTGAGAAAAATGAACAAAGATTACGTGGTGTAAAAGCGAAAACATCAAAATTTGAATACTTAATTCAATTTTTTCAGAATGAAGCGACTGCTGATATATCTCCAGACCCTGTTAATTCGCCATCAAAATTTAAAAAAATAGATAATCCAGTACCATGGAGTCGTGATAAACAAAAACCTGCAGGCACTAGTGGGTTGATCACATTAGATTCGCAAAACTATTTAAAACTTCCATTTGTGGACACAGGAATCACTGCAAATTCTGGTTTAAAAACAAGTTCTAAAGAAGCTGGTGAAAACAACTGCGTCATTCATGGAGTTATATCTGAATATGATCGTAAAGGCTCTTGTACTAAAAATATTGAAACTTTAAAAAAGTTTTATTCGACAGAAAGTGATGGTCGAATTTTTGAAGCTATTCAAAAATGTGAAAGCGAAAAGCCAACAAAAATGGCGTGTAATCCGTATCTTTATGGATATAAACAGCCTGGTCAACCTCACTGCGTTGATTACGATCGAAATGTTAATTCTCCATATCAAAAAGCTACACATGCGGACGGACCGTGCGAAAAAGAATCACCATTGGGTAATTCTTTAGCCAAAGACAAATTAAATGGTACTGATTTTCTTAAAAAAGATATTAAAGGTCCCGGTCGATACGCTACCGAAAATTTAAAGATGTCATCAGATGAATTAGCACAACTTTATAAAGATCAACAATTGGCTAACGATAAATATGTCACCGATTATTTAAAAAGCTTTTTAGGCGAAGATGTTGATAAAATTAAAAAAGGTGTTGCTCTTGATAATGCACTCATTGAGAAGTTAGCTAATATTCAAAGTGTTTTTGATTCGCAAATTAAGTTTGCTCGAGAGTCATGTATCAAATCTAACGAAAATCCAAAATATAAACAGTATGATAAAAACTTTTGGGGTGCTTGTGATCAATTACAACGTCGTCATTTATTCATAGCTCAGTGGTTAGAGCAAAAAATTGGTTGCGCTGATGGTGGTAAAATTGATTCAAAAACACTGAAATGCTTTTGTCCACCAACTGGTGCATTTAAAGTTAATCCAGGCGAAAAATGTACCACTACAAATCCAGTACCGCCAACGGAGAGACCAACTAGTCCAACTACGCAGGTTGATTGCGAAGCGGCAGATCAATTTCCAGGATCTGGTGCAGTTGCAAATAGTGATGGTGTTTGTAAGTGTCCAGCAGACGGTAAAACTCCGCATAGATTAACGAACACTTATCGTGGTCAAAAGTACTCGTGTGAGTCTGGTCAATTTAACTGGAAACCTGTTTTATGGATAGGTGGCATTATTGGTGGTGCTTTGCTGTTGAGTCAATTATGGCCTAAGAAAAAAAAGGTTCATCCACCACTTGATACATGTAAGTTAACTCCGAACTGTGTGCCTCAATGTAAAGAAAATGAATATCTTAATCCTGATGCGAACAACGGAAAAGGTGCTTGCTGGCCAAAAACAGAAGGCGGTACTGGACAAAACTCAACTGATGCTAATAGCGGTGGAGTTCCAACGGGATCAACAACAAACTAGTTTTTTAAAGAGGTTATTATGATTAAAAAAATCACGCTAGTAACTAAGTCATTCTTTAAGTTTATAGCTGCGTTTGTTGCACTTTTCACTATGACAATTTCTCCACTGGCTCAAGCAGCGCAAGCAGAAAGTCTTAAAAAAGATGCTCTAGAAAGAATGTTAAGTGATATAGGTTTAAATCGTCAAATTACAGTTGGCGATTTTTACCAAAAGAACAAACAGCTTTTTCCTGAAGGCATTCGATTACAAATAGAGCCAATGATTGAACAATTTAAAGACCAAATGATGCCAGTTTTTGAACTGACAATGTTACAAAACTCAAATGGTGAACAAACACCTGTAATTCGAGTAACACAACAAGGGCAACTCCACACAATTCAAATTTATGATGACGAGAATAAAACTGTACGATTTAACAATACTGATTTAAGTTTGCAAGATGTTGAAAATTTTAATCTAATGATCGACAAACTTTACTATCGTGAACCACGTTTACGTAAACAGGTTGGTGGTCCTGATAAGATGTCAAGTGCGAGAAACTTCGCTAAAGACAAACCTTTTATAGGTTTGCCGCAGATTAACCCTAAAGTATGGAACAACTATACTGTCAAAGAGAAATCGCAGTATATTTACAATTTACGTAAATTGTGGACGCAAGCAAATGATGTTTTAGAAAAAAATGATCGAGCCATTAAAGAAAAAAATAAAACTTCATTTTTTAATCTATTTGTTAATGAAATATACGCAACTCCTAGAAAAGATAAGCCCGTAGCAGGTTCTCTTAAAAAAGGAGAAGCTGGTCGAACAAAAATTTCATTTAAAGACAACACTGATAATATCGAATTATCAGATGAAAATACATGCGTAATAGCTGGTTATATATCGATGTATGTAAGAGGCAAATGCTCAGCTGATATGAATGTAATTCGCAAAAAATATGGAATTAATGAAGGACAAAATCCAAAAATGGATGCTGCTATTAAATTTTGCGAATCTAAAGGTCAAATGGCTTGTAATAGTTATATTTACGGTCTTGATAATAGTGGTAATGGTATTTGTGTTGCTAAAACTGGTGACGATTTTCAAAAAGCTACTCATGCAAATGGTCCATGTGAAAAAGCATCACCGTTGGGTCCTGAGGTCGCCTTTTTAAAAGATGATAAAATAAAGTCGGCAGATCGATATTCAGATGAAAATATGAAAATTAAAGATCTTGAATCATATTATAGAGAGCAGTTTGAAAAAGATGCAAACTATCAAAGTAATGTCGAGCGATTTTTAATGTCAATGACGGTAAGTGACGGTAAGAATGTTAATTTCAATGAAGCACTAAGTTTGGATGTTGTTAAACAATTACAACAAGTACAGGATGAATTTAACAAAAATATCGTGAATGCCCGTGAAGCTTGTAAAGCAGCCGCTAAAAACAAACAGTATGATAAAAACTTTTGGGGTGCTTGTGACCAATTACAACGTCGATTTTTATTTGTTCGTGAATTTCTAAAAAATAAACCAGGTTGTCCGGACAAACAAGCACCAAATGAAAATTTCATGTGTACTTGTCCAAATGGGGCCGATGATGTCACACCAGGGTCTAAATGTTCTGACAAACCAGCAGGTACGCCTGTGTCATCAACGACTGTTGTTGATCAAGGCGCTTCCGAGACGGCTCCTGTACAAAGTGGGCAGTGTTCTGAAAAATGTAAAGATAATGAAATCTGTAAAAATCTCAATACTGCTAATTATGGCGGTCGTGATCGTTGGGTCTGTATTCCAGATGGCAAATCGTCAAGTGGTGTTTGGGACAAAATTTGGAAATACGGTAAATGGGCACTCATCGGTGTAGGTATTTATGCTGGTGTAAAATATTTACTTCCGGTATTTTTTCCAAAAAAACCAAAACTAAATGCTGCTGGCGATGCTTGTGCAAATGGAATAAGTTCAGCCTGTGTAACAACATGTCCTAATCGATATCAATCTCGTGTTAATGGTGTATGTCAATGTGCTGTTTGTCCTCCTGGGACATCACTTGTTGATGGGACCACATGTACATGTTCAACTGCTGCAACAGCATCGGTTTTATTTACATGTGCGGACAAAGTGACGCAAGTAACTGATCAAAGCCTCTGTCCGCCGACGGCTAATATTCGTTGCCCTGATGGAGTGACTTATGTGACTAATATTAATGCGTGTCCAAATACCCCATCGGTTAAGCCGTCATCGTCAGGAACAGGTCAGTAGGATGATCATAAATTTTATGTTGAGTGAGCAGATTGATTCTCCGCCGACTGATGTAGTTCGAGATGAGATTAACCCCTCTATTGAAAGAAGAATCTCGTATAGAAGACCACTTTTTGTACGTCATGAATTCAATTTTGTTGAAGAACATGATTTGTCAACTCGTGGACCATCAAGACGTCAAGGTTTAAAGCTGGCTCTTTGGAGTTGGCTTTCAATAATAACGGATGGGCTTGTTATAACAGCAGCTGGCTGTTTTGCTAACCTTGTGATGATGCTTATAATTAATATTTTCTTTAAAAATGACATGGGTTTTTTATTTTTTAAGGCTAATCGTATTTTAACAATGACCTGTGTTTTTATATTTACAGGTTGGATTTACTTCATAGCAACACGAGCTTTGGTTGGTGCATCAATCGGTGAATGGACATGTTCGATAAGACTTGGGCAACCAAGTGAACGTTTAAGTGAATCATATATGTACAAACTTTTAATAAGGACTACATTATCGTTAATGACAGGAATTATTTGTCTGCCACTATTGTCTCTTGTTGTGGGAAAAGATTTGCTAGGATTATTCTCAGGTTTGAAATTATACTCTTTGAAGTAAGCAAACCACTTCAAAATGGTCGGTTTGTGGGAATTGATCAACAATGACAGTCTCTTTAATTTTGTAATCTTGATTGCAATTGATTGTTTTTAGATCTTGCATCATGGTTTCTGGATAGCACGAAACGTAAATTAAAAACTCTGGTTTTAAATTGTATAAAATATTTTTAAAATCTTTTAAACCTGATTTCGGGGGATTAACAAGACAGACCTGCGGTGGTTTTAAATTTTCGATGAATGTTATGTTTTTTTCAATTTGAAAATTTCCGGTCTGAATTTGTATTTTATCAAAGTAGGGCTTGTCTTTAATAGATTGTTTTAAGCATTGTGTTGCAAACGAATCGAACTCAAAGGCTGTAAGATTAACGTCAGTTGATAATAAAGGAACAGTGTATTGGCCAACGCCTGAACCAAATTCCCAAACATGTTGTGCCTTAATGTTTTTAATCCATTTGAGGATTGTTTCGACGATAAGGTTTGCGGTTAGGGGACTGGGTTGGGTAAAGTTACTCACTGCACAGTAAAGTGGTGTCGGTTTTAATTCATTTTGTTTTGTATTTTCAAGTGTTGAAAACCAAAGTTTAGGTTCTGGATCCATTAGTTTGTATTGCGAATCAATCTCTTCAAAAGAAATAGTTTTCTTTCTCTGGCCTATTTCGATAAAAAAATATTGATTTAAATGATTCAGAGTTTTTTTCTCTAAAAGTAGATTTTTAATATCAATATTAGAAAAATCTAGCCAAAGACCATATTTTTTTTCATATTCAGAGCTACGTAGACGTAGGGTTCCTATCTCAACATTAAAATTAACTCTTTTCAATAGATCAAATGCATCTTGTAATTGAGAGTTTAATTGAAGGCACCGAGCGATTGGTATGAGTTGCTTATTCTTATTGACTAAACCAAATTCATTTTTTTTGACAATAAAATCAAACCGAGTTCTAAGGCTGTGCTCTCCTGCGTATATAAACTGAATGTCATCGACTTTAAGCTGCATCAATTGTGCAAGTTTGTTTTTTTTCAAAATAATTTGTTGATCGTAAGGAGACGACCAAAGTTGGCAACCTGGACAATCTAAATGAATAGGGCAAATCATTTTATACAAGCCTTTTGAGAGCTGTTTTTGCTTAAGAATAAAACAGGTTTTTTGAATCTTTTTTGATAAGGGGCGTAAATGAAAGTAAAGAGCAAGATGGTATTGTTTTGATTTTTCGTGTCAGTCTGAACGAGATTTATAATCTTTGTTTTGTTGGGTTGACATCTTTGAATAAGCCAGAGGAATATAACTGTAAAAAAATTTGTTTTCTTCATTAGGAGTTAGTATATTCTATGTTCAAAAATAATCTAGTTAGAATCACTCTGTTTATCTTCGTTTTTTCAATAAGTCTAGCTTACTTGCTCGTCGAGCAATCAATCGCGAGTCAAAATGCATCTGAAACTAAAAATCTTATCGTTAATGCACGACAAATTACTTTCGATGGACCAAAATCAGGAGAGGGCTATTTTAGTGCTGATGGTCAAAAAATGATTTTTCAGTCTGAACGAGATCCTCAGAATCCATTTTATCAAATGTTTATGATGGATTTAAATACTGGACTTGTTGAGCGAGTTTCCGTTGGACATGGAAAGACTACCTGTGGTTGGATTCATCCATCTCAGAAAAAAATTATGTGGTCATCGACCCATTTAGATCCAAATATCACATCAAAAGTTAAAGCTGAATTTGAGGAAAGAGCAAAACCTATCAAAGGTCGCTACTCATGGAGTTTTGATGAGTATTATGATATTTTTGAATCTAATTTAAAAGGTGCTCAATTAAAGCGATTAACCAAAGAAAAAGGATATGATGCTGAAGGTTCTTATTCTCCGGATGGAAAATCAATTGTTTTTGCTTCAAACCGCACGGCCTACAATCGTAAGCTGAATGCCGATGAACTTAAAAAATTTCAACAAGATCCTTCTTATTTTATGGAAATTTATATTATGAATTCTGATGGATCGAATGTTAGACGCTTAACTGAAACGCCAGGATATGATGGAGGACCATTTTTTAGCGCAGATGGTAAGAAAATTACTTGGCGGAGATTTTCAGAGTCAGGTGCTTCTGCAGAAATCATGACGATGAATGTAGATGGTCGTAATCAAAAACAAATTACGCGTTTAAATTCAATGTCATGGGCTCCTTTTTTTCATCCATCGGGTGATTACATAATTTTTGCTTCTACTGTTGGTGGATATTCAAACTTCGAACTTTTTATTGTAGATACTGAAGGTCAGCGTGAGCCTATTCGTGTAACCTATGCGGATGGCTTTGATGGTTTAGCCAGTTTTTCTCCGCAAGGTGATCAGATCACATGGTCGCATCGCAATGAAAAAGGAGAAAGTCAAATTTATATAGGTCAGTGGGATGATCAGTTAGCAAGAAAATTGCTAAACATAAAAAATAGTTCGCACATTGATTCGCTTTTACAAACAAATTTTCAACCAAGTGTTCGAAAAGAAGATACTCGTCAAATTGTTGACTATCTAGCTAGTGAGAAGTTTAAAGGTCGTTTTACAGGATCAGAAGAAGAGTCTCAATACACACAAGAAATTGGTCAGTTATTTAGAAAATGGGGATTATCGCCTGTTATTGATAAAAAATTTATTCAGGAATTTGAATTTGTTTCAGATGTGAGTGTTGGACCGAACAACTTAGCATCATTTCAAGGAAGACTCAATAGAGATTTAAAACTTGGTGAAGATTACCAATTAGTTTCGTATTCAAAAACTGGTGATTTTAAACCAGCACCGCTTGTTTTTGCTGGGTTTGGAATTAAAGCTCCTGCGAGCGGTCAGTTTCCAGGCTTTGATTCTTATAAAGGGATTGATATTAATGGAAAATGGGTCGTTATTCTGGATGATATGCCAAAACCAGGTCTTCAAGAGTTTTCAAAACACTCGTATTTGTTAGCGTTTTCTAGATTACAACATAAAATAACTGTGGCCAAAAATTTAGGTGCATTTGGTGTTATTGTTGTGTCTGATTCTGCAATATCGGATTTGAAATTTTCAGGTCGACTTTCTGAATCTCAATTGCCAATTTTGAAAATATCCAAAGAGACATTCGACTCTTTGTTAAAAAATGCGATTAAAAGTGATCCTACTTTCGATTCGTCTTTAAATGATTTAACAAAAGTTGTTCGTAAGTATTCGACCTACGATCATGTTTCTGGATTTGATTTCCAATCACAATATTTAACAACAAAAATTGATCTAAATTTTAAAAAAGCACAAGGTCGCAATATTATCGCAGGTCTTAATTTAAATTCAAAAAACCCAGCACTTATAATTGGTGCACACCTTGATCACTTGGGGGTTGGACTTACCGGATCATCTTTGGCGACTAATGAAATGAAAAGTAAAATTCATTTTGGAGCTGATGATAATGCTTCAGGTGTAGCCGGAGTCCTCGAACTAGCGCATTATTACTCGCAGAAAAATGAATTAAATAAGTTAAAGAGACCAATATTATTCGCTCTTTGGTCTGGAGAAGAACTTGGCACACTTGGTTCTCTGCATTTCACGCAAAATTTGAAAAAAAATAAACTTAAAGTTATGGCTAATTTGAATATGGATATGATTGGTCGGTTAAGAGAAAGTCTTCATATCCAAGGTGTAGGATCGGCTTCAAAATTTAAAGCACTGGCCGAGCTAGCAACAATTAAAACAGGATTGTCATTAAACTTGACACATGATCCTTATCTGCCAACTGACTCTATGTCGTTCTATGTGTCGGGTGTACCTGCAATTACATTCTTTACAGGAGCACACGCAGAATATCACACGCCTTTAGATGTTCCGGAGACATTAAATTATGATGGTCTTGTTAAAGTTTTAGATGTTGTCAAAATTTTTTCTGACGAAATTGCTCAAAAAACTGAAAGCAATATTATCTATGAAAAAGTTGAAGGTAATTCGGGTCAAAAACTTGAAGGTCGTAGTTTTAGAATATTCCTAGGAACAATTCCTGATTATTCTCAAGAAGGCGTAAAGGGAGTTAAAATTTCTGGAGTCGCTAAAAACTCGCCAGCTGAAAAAGCTGGTTTAAAAAGTGGTGATATTATTGTTGAGTTTAACAATCTAAAGATTGAGAATATTTATGATTTTGTCTACACTTTACAGTCTGTTCAGCCAGATCAAAAAACAAAAATTATAATAGAGAGAAACCAAAACACTGAAACACTGCACATCGTTCCGGTGTTAAAAGAATAGCCTTAAGTCTAGTTTGAGTTAATTTGATACTTATGGTTAACGAAAGACTCAATTAAAATAGACGAGCTTCCGATATCTTGATGGTAGAATCACCTCGGGAGTTATTATGAATTTTAAACAAAATAAGAAAAGTCCTTATAGCTTTATATTATTTATTTGTGTTTATTCAATTTTAGCAAGCTGTTCTCCGACGGCGCAATCAGGTTTTGGCCCTTCATCTGAAAAGCCTGACAATAGCGACAAACAAAATGATGGTTCAAATCCTGCTTCACCTCCAGCTGATGTTTCGACCGCAAGTCAGTTTTTTGTGGCTGTTGACACCAAAACAGTATATCCAACATACACAAGTCAAATCGGAGCATTAGGGGTTCCATCTTATGGAACAAAGTGTGCTGTGGAAAAATCAACGACAGCACATCAAAGTTTGAGCTGCGTAGTTGAGGCACCAGAACTTTCGCTTTGGTATGGTGGATTGCAATTAGCTGTTAATATTCCAAGTGGTATGTGTGAGTACATGCGTGAAATACCCTATTGGTATTATAATAAAGAAATTGGTGTTGGTCCGACAGCAATAACTAAAGAAATAACAAACACATCAGATGCGACTGGTGGTGTAACAACAACATATCGCTGTAGTGTTGATGGTTCAGGATTGTCAGCAACTTGCTCTGGTTATACTGAAGCTAATTTTATTGCTGAAGGTGGAAGCTTAACGGAAAAGTGTATATATGACACAACGGGATCTCTCAACGGCAAGAACTGCTGTTTTGGAGGATACTCTCTTACGACGATTACACGAACTGTTGATGCGTCAGGAACTGTGACGGCAGTAACAACAAATGATCCAAACAAAGATTGGGGTGGAAACATAACTGATTGCATTGGCGGTCAGGGTAAAACCAACTGGGATGCAACTTCATTTAATGGTTATCCAATTTCAAGAATTACTGACGTTCGTTCAGGAATTTTAAAACCTATTGTTGTTGATCCTCCAGCGAAAACAATTTTTGGTGGTGGTTCTGTCATACCAGTAGCTAATTATTATTCTGTGTCTTCGACAGCTGTCGCTGGGTTACATTATCACACAGGTTATGGTTCAGCGTCAGGTTCAAGCTCTGATATGCCTTATTACGTTAGGCCTGTTTCTGATCGTAGCGGAACTCTGATTCCGACAGCTAATCCTACTTATGAATATCAATGTTTAGACGATGCATTCGAGGTTAAGCACAAAATAAAACTCTATGTGCGTCAATGGGACGTGTATTCAGTATTTAATACCTACAAAACAACTGGTGTTTATTCTGGCGTATCGCCATGGGATTATACGGGTTCAGAGGGTACAAATTGTGATGGCGTAACTGATCCAGATGAGCCGTGTAATGATTTTACAGCACCTGATGATATTCCAAGAAGTCTAGGTGGTAGTTATACGGGGACAAGATCGTTGTTTTTTCCAAACGATAATTTTTAAAAGCTGAGCTTTCTTTCATAGTGGCAAGTATAGCCATCAGGATTTTTTTGTAAATAGTCCTGGTGGTTATCTTCTGCTTTGTGCCACTGAAGAACTGGCGCTAACTCTGTTGTAATTTTATTTTTAAATATTTTTTTTTGATCAAGTTCTTTAATGAGATTATTGGCGATGTGTTTTTGCTCTTGATTAGAAAAGAAAATAATAGATCGATATTGTTTTCCGATGTCATTTCCTTGACGATTTAATGTCGTAGGATCATGGATTTTAAAAAAATATTTTAAAATTTTATTCAAATTTGTTTTTGTTGTGTCAAACTTTACAAGAACTGTTTCCGCAAAAGCAGTTTGACCAGTTTTAACTAATTCATAAGTGGCTTTTGTATGAGTGTCACCCATATATCCAACTTCGGTTTTGACAACACCTTTTTGCTGACGCAATAAATCTTGTAACCCCCAAAAACAACCACCACCCAGATAAATTGTCTCAATTTTATCTAAAGCACTGGATGTGATTTTAGTTTGAGAAGCTTCTAAACTGCCAAAGCTGACATGTAACAATGATATAATTAAAATCAAATATTTCATTATAAATGATCTCCATTTTTTTGATTTAGTATGTTTTTATTAATTTCACACATTTTTAAATATCGTTCAATTTCTGACTCAGGAATACGACGATGACCACCAGCAGTTTTTAAACAGATAATTTGTCCTTTTTCAATAGCTCGTCTAATCGTATTTTCGCTGACTTTTATATATTGAGATAGAGCTTTTTGAAACTCTGGCAAGCTGTAGTCTTTTGCAGGTTTTTTTAATGAACTTTTGATTTGTGAGGCATCAGGGACCCACTTTTTATATTGTACATGGCTTTCAGATTGATTTAAAACATTCACTAAAAGATTCCAAATTTTATCTTTGTTTTGGTTTAATGTCTCTTTTTTATAAAAACTTTTTGTGATCTGAATTTTTTCAGAAATACCTAAATCGGGCACTGAAACAGTTAAAAATCCATGTACATGCTTAATGATGATCGGGTAGTCAAAAGAAGTGATAATATTTTCCATAGACCAATTCTTCCAAATCTTCCATGCCATATGCAAGTAAAAAATAACAAAATTATAAAAAGCTAAATTAACATAAGTATAGTTTTGTTAACATATTGTTTTTTTAGTTATATATTATATAATAAAATATATGAAAAAAATGATCATCAAAACCAAGAATAAAAAAGATTTTTTTGAATTGCTGTCTGGGCTTTCAAATCAGCGACTGGAGCTGCTTTGGTGGATTAAAGAACATTCTCCTAATTCAGTCTATGAATTGGCAAAATTGGTTGCCAAAAGCCAACCCTATATTCAAAAAGAACTTAAGTTTTTAGAAAAAAAAGGATTAATAACCCTTAAAAAAACCAAAACGAATGGTCGCAAACGCGTTGCGCCAGTGATGGAGTACAACATACTTAGCTTTGAAATGGAGTTTTAATGAATAACAAAAAACTACCACAAGTAATTGAAGCCTCTAATTTTTTTTCAGATAAATCACAACTTTCTCATTTTGTTCAGTCTGAACAATCTATTCATATTTGGGCTTGGCTCAATCAGGGTCATTTTTCAGTTAAGACGAAAGAAGCTTACATACGCATTGTTAAGCGCTTTTTAAGATTCAATTGGCATATAAGTCTAAAAGATATCACGCCGGCAATTGTGACATTGTATATTCGTAAACTAGATAAGGTTTCTGCATCGACACGAAACCTTCATCGAAACTGTTTATCTTCATTGTTTCAATACTTGGAAAACGTGGATTATATATCTAAAAGCCCAGTTAAAGTAGTTAAACAAGAAAGACTTCCTGAAGCTTTTATGTATAAGGTTCTGTCTATTGATCAAATTAAAAGAATGGTTGATAAATCATTATCTGAACGAGATCGTCTTATTATAAAAACACTTTATTTTACTGGACTTCGCGTAAGCGAGTTATCGCAGATTAAAATTCGAGATTTTTCTGAAATTCAGCAAAAAAGAAATAAATCAGGATCTTATCTTACAGTATTAGGTAAAGGACAGAAAGTGCGCACTGTTTTAACGGGGCAACATCTTTGGAAAGAAATTAAAAAATATATAAAAAAACAAAACTTAAAATCCGAGGATTATCTTTTTAATTATGAAGGAGATCCAATCTCGCGCATCACAATTTATAAAATAATTAAAAAAACGACTCTCTTAGCTAAGGTCAAAGTTCCAGGTGATAAAACACCTTCACCTCACTGGTTTAGACACAGTTCTGCTATTCATGCTCTTGAGAACGGTGCCGATATTCATGTTGTGCAAACAACTTTAGGCCACGCATCACTTGCTACAACAGGGCAATATTTGCGATCTAGACCTGTTAAATCAAATTCACATTACTTAAAGAAGGTCTAAATGTTTGAACGAGTGTACTTAGAAATTAGTAATATTTGTAATCTGCAATGCAGTTTTTGCCCTGAAGTTGTACGTGATAAAAAAATTATATCTCCTGAGGATTTTAAAAGTTTTGCGAATCAAGTTAAACCACTTACTAAACAGATTTGTTTGCACCTTATGGGTGAACCTTTAGGGCATCCGCAGTTTAAAGAAATTGTACAGATTTGCGATGAACTTAATCTTAAAATTTTTCTAACAACTAACGGGACGTTGATCCAGCGACATGCGGAAACAATTCTTTCATGGAAAGGCTTAGAGCAAATTAACTTTTCAGTGCATTCGTATTTTGCCAATACTCAAAGACAAACACTCGATCAGTATTTAAAACCCATTATAAGTTTTTGTCGCCAATCTATCGATTTTAATAATCAATATTATATTAATTTGCGACTTTGGAATCTTGAAAGTCCTCAAGCTCAAAAGCAACAAAATTATCCAGTCATACAAGCTGTCGAAAATGAATTTGATGTTAAAATTAATGACAATGTTGATATCAAACTTCATAAATCGAAAAAAATTATACATAAACTTTATCTACACTTTGATACAGAGTTTGAGTGGCCAACTTTAAAAAGAGATGTGATTTCACAAAAAGGAACTTGTTACGGATTAAGAAAACAATTAGCCGTACATGCTAACGGAGACGTTGTTCCTTGTTGCTTAGATAAAGAAGCTGTCTTAAAACTTGGATCGTTACATAACAATAGCATAAAAGAAATTTTAAGTTCTGATAAAGCTAAAAAAATTAGAACTGGTTTTGAACAAGGGCAACTGATTGAAGAGCTTTGTCAAAAGTGTCAATACGTTGAAAGATTTCAAGGAAAAATATGAATATTCATCATTTAATCACAGAATTAGACTTATTTAACAACTTAATGCAGCAGTTAAAATCATCATCACATTGTACTGTCATTGATCTAGATGAGTACAGTTTTATAATCCAAAATAATACTGCTTCAAATGATAATTCTGTAGATTATTTAATTTGTGGTCTCACTCATGGCAATGAAGTCATTGGATTACAAATTATTAATATTTTAATTGAAAAATTTTTAAAACAAAAAACTAGTTTTACAAAAGTTGCAGTGTCGCTAAATAATGTTGAAGCCTATTTGCTAAATAAACGCTACTGTGATCAAGACCTAAATCGTAGTTTTTTACATTCAAAAAATGAAAATAACAATTACGAAATCAGGCGAGCTAAAGAAATAGAAATTTTGGTAAAAAAAATAAATCCATCAGTCATAATTGACCTGCATCAGACAATTGAACCTACACATTCAAGTTTTTTTGTCATTCCTGAATCACTAAATTTGGTCTCATGGTGTTGCTATCTTAATAAAGAGTGGCCGATATTTTGTTTTGACGCTCATGGTTTCTCTTCTGAAGGGCGAACTCTTCTTGAATTTGCTATGTCACAAAATATTTTATGTCTGGTTATAGAAGTGAGTCAAAATGGTTTTAATCTTACTAAATCTCTTGAAATAGTCAGTGTTTTAGAAAATAAATTATTACAATACCGGTTTAACGATATACATTTATCCAGTGAAAAGCATAAAAAAGAGTATTATCTGATTAAACAAACTCTTACGAAACCAGTGGATTCAAATAGTTCATTTAAAATGTCTAAAAAGTACATTAATTTAGATCAAGTTCAAAAAGGGGAGTGTATTGCAGCTAACAATGATGGTGATCGAATCATCAGTCTACAACAAGGATTGATTTTATTTCCAAAAACGGATGAAAGAATTGATCAGCATCAAGACGTGGGTCTTATAGCTCAGTTAGTCATTGATAATGACTAAAGATTAACTTGTCGCCAGTCAGATTGAAGAATTAAAATTAAATCATGAAAAAAACCATATCATTATTTTGCATCACAGTTGTATTGTTACCTCTTAATATATTTGCAAATTCTGTTTTAAAGTACTCAGACTTTCAAAAAAAACCTCGATTGGTTGTTTTAATCGTCATTGATCAGTTCAGATCTGATTATTTAACTCGATTTGAAAGTCAGTTTTTAAAAGCGCGAAAAGCTAACGGTGAACTCGGCGGGTTTAGGTTTTTAATGGAAAATTCAGCTTACTTTCCGTTCGCAACTTATGATGTATTTCAAAATATGACTTGCCCTGGTCATGCTATGATTTCAACGGGCTCTAGACCATATCGAAATGGAATTAACCTCAATGAGTATTATGATCGTGATCTTAAACGTATGGTTTATTGTGCTGAAGATAATCAACATGCAATTTCACCAAGCCGTCTCAAAACTACAAGTTTTAGTGATGAATATAAAAATGCAGGGTATTCTTCAAAAGTGATATCCATTGCGCTTAAGGACAGATCTGCTGTTATGCTAGGGGGGCATCGTGCAGATCTTGCCTTATGGATGGATTATGATCAATACAAGTGGACAACAAGTTCTTACTATACGCAAAAGACACCGGATTGGATTGAATCGTCCAATAAAGAGTTGCGAAAGCTTGATGGTTTAACAAGCTCAATTGATGGTAAACAAGTTAAGTTTTTATCTAAAAAAGGGCTCAGTTATTCAAAGGGGATTGATTTATCGTTTGATTTAGCTGAAAAAGCATTATCTGCAGAAAAATTAGGTCTGAACAAACAGACTGATTTTTTATTTTTATCATTATCTACACACGATATGCTTGGGCATAAATTAGGTCTTAATTCAAAAGAAATGCAAGAGTTAACGCTGTTTGAAGATCAAAGATTATCATTATTTCTTAACCGACTTAAAAAACATCTCGGTCAACTTGATCAAGTTGATATATATTTGACCGCTGATCATGGAGTTGCGCCAACAGTAGAATATTCGCAATCAGCAAAAATAGATGCTGGTAAAATTGATTATCTAGAGGTGTATCGACTCGTAAATAAAAAATTAGATCAAGAGTTTGGTGAATTAAAAAGTAAAAGCTGGATCGCTGCTACAAAATCTTTGAATTTTTACTATGATCCAGAGGTTTTAGAAAAGAAAAAAATTAAAATATCTGAACTCAACAAAGTAGTGCAAGAGGCATTAAAAGGAGTCAAAGGAATTTACTCAATTGTTTTTAATGAAGATCTGGCCAATAAGAAAATGCCTTTAGGTTTGATTAGTGAACAGCTTGAAAAGCAATTTTTAAAATCTCATTCAGGTGATTTTATTATTATACCAGATGCATTTTATATGGAAAAAGACGATAACTTAACAACACATATGACGAGTTATTCATATGATAAGACTGTTCCATTAATTCTATTTGGTTCGAAATTTAAAAAAGGTGTCTACAGTCATAATGCCTTGGTGATTGATCTTGCACCAACAATTAGTTTTTCGCTTGGAGTGCTTCCGCCAGCATTAAATGAAGGTCAAGTTTTGCCAGTTTTTTAAAAATTGGCTTTTAGTGTGCGAAGAGCATGCTTAAAAGCCAACAATTAAAACAAATGATCTGTTTAATTTTATAAACTAAAATTTAAAATCGAGTTGTTTTAAGTATTCTGTTCTGACCTCAATATCCAGTAGAGATAGAATCCCGATGACAGAAGCTGGTAAAGCAAAACTAGGTAAAGTAAATAAAAATAGACTAAGTCCCGCTATCCAGCCCCAGACTTGTTGTTTCTTTAATGCCTGAGTAACAAATATCGTAAAGATACACACTGCTAATGCCAAAACTACTGATGCGCTTGTCACACTCATAAAATCTGAAGCAAATGTTGACAAGTTAAGTGATGAAATTGTTAAAGCTGTGTAAAGAGCAGTTGCAACCTTAAGACCACACATTGCGTATAAACATAAAACAGCACGATCTAATTTTTTAGAATTCATATAAATCTCCTTATAACGATTTGTTGTTAAGGATAATAACTTCAAAAAATGTACCGATTGAGTTGTATTTTAAATTATTGTAAAGTTCGATTTTCGGATATTGAATCAAAATAAAAACGATCGTTTTTAAATATTTTTCTCAATTTCAATTTTTTGAGATTGAAGTTTTAGATTATGTTCTTTTAATGATTCTAAAATTTTAGAAATAACTAAATCGCCAGTTCGGTAACGAATTGAAAAATCAGCTAATGAATAAAATACTTTCATAACAATCCAAGATTCATTTAAATCAGTGATCAGTATTCTAACGGGGGGGTCAGTTAAAATACCAGTTTGAACTTTTTCAACGCCAGTCATAATAGCCTTTTTAGCTTTTTCAATATCAGTTTCAAAGCTAAAGCGTAACAGGTGACTAATGCGAATTGTTTTTTGACCTTGTGATATAATTAATATTTCACTTTGAGCAATTGTTCGATTTGGAATCATAATAAGTTCATCTGAAAAGCCTACTAAAAACGTAGCTCTCCAGTTCATTTCTTGAACTTGTCCTAGCCATTTTTCATTTTTTGAATGGACTTCGATCCAATCACCAATCTGAAAAGGGCTTTCAATTTGTAAAGAAATTCCAGAAAATAAGTTTCCTAAGGTATCTTGAAGTGCAAGACCGAGCACCAGTGAAAACACTGCAGAAGTAGCAAGTAAAGCACTTAAGTGAATTTCAAACAATTGTGTCGCAATAACATTAACCAGTATAATGGCGACAAAAAAAGTAAACATATTCGCAAGCAAACGAGGAACACCATGACTCATGTTTACAAAAAATAAATACAAATAAATTATGATCTGTGTTGTTTTAATAAATGCAATACTCATTATGATCAAAAGAAAAAGATAACCAAAATTATAAATGATTTGTGCTGATTGAGCGTATTCATTCCTGACAAAATACAGAAATAAACAGGTCGTTAAACTAACGAGTAAGTACCGAGTTGTTGTTTTGAATCTATTTCTTAGACTATTATGTCTTTTTTCAGAAATTTGTTTTAGAAAAAGTTTATAAAATGCAAAACCAAAAATTAACATACCAAAGAGTACAAGATGAATCTCAATTGATGCAAAATTCTGAATTTTTTCGACGGGGATATTATTTATTTGCATAGATGATGTTGCTTTCGTTTAGAATAAGCTCAATTTCAATTTTTGGCTTAGATCTTCAAGAACTTTTAGTCCTCTAATCGAATGTCCATGGTCATTAATAAGAGGGGAGTATACGGCTATCCCGTATTGTCCAGGAACGACAGCAATCATGGCTCCACTAACACCTGATTTGCCTGGCAGTCCGACTGTGTATGCCCACTCACCGGCTGTATCGTACATCCCGCAAGTAAACATAAGACTTAGAATTTTCTGATTATCAATTGAGGAATAAATCTTTTTTTGCGTAACTGGATTAATTCCTTGATTGGCCAAGGTGGCCGCCATCAAAGATAAATTATCAACATTAACCATGATTGAACATTGTTTGAAGTATAAATCGAGAGTTTCTTCAATATCATCATGAATAACATTAAAATGACGCAACAAATGAGCAATTGCACGGTTTCGATGCGCTGTTTTTTTCTCAGATTCGTAAACTTGGTAATTAATTTTAACTGTTCTATTTGTTAAATCAGTAAATAAGTTTAAAACTTTGTCGACACGATGATTTTCATCACTCTGAATTTGGTTCGCTATTGCTATAGCCCCAGAGTTTATCATTGGATTAAAGGGTAAATGTGTCCTTTTTTCAAGTTCAATAATTGAATTAAAAGCTTCTCCAGAAGGCTCAATGCCAACACGTTGGTGTACATATTGAGGACCATGTAATTTCAAAGCAAGTCCATAAACAAATGGCTTTGAAGTTGATTGCAGTGTAAAATCTTGCAGATTATCACCACAAGAAAACACCTGACCTTTGATATTGGTAATTGATATGGCAAATAAATCAGGATTAACTTTTGCAAGCTCAGGTATGTAATCAGCTAGGACTCCTGAGTTTTCAGTTTTATACTGAGATAAAAGAGATTCGATCAGATTTTTCATATCAAAAACTGTATGAAGTTAAAGATCTACTGTCATTTAATTTTTAGCTAAAATATGCAGAAATACCACTCATCGCAATCTTCTGATAAGTTATATTATGTTACTTAATGTGTGTGTGTCAGATTGGGATATTACGATAAACGACCTTTAATTAATTCCATACGCAAGCTGATGCTCCATCGCTAGATTTAACCCACAAACCAGATGATCCTTTGCAGATACATAATGTGTATTGTGAGTTCAATGCGATGGCTCCATCTGTATCAGTGCCACAAGTCACAGGTTCGGCAGTATATTTTTTTAACCGAGCAAAACCTTCAATATCTAGGGTTGCTTTTGGTGAAGCTGTTCCTATACCAGTTCGACCAGTGTTATCAATCGTGATACGACGATTGTTGCCTCCGTCGCTAATGACAACGTAGTTTGACATTGTTGGAGCATCACTCCCGTTATAAGATCCTATAAAAGTATTATAACTACCGGTTGTAATCGCTGAACCCGAGCCTTTACCAATAAAAGTATTATAACTTCCTGAAGTTAAAGCATAACCAGAGTCAGATCCAATAAATGTATTATTACTACCGTTTAACTGAATACCAGACTGTGAACCGATTATGGTGTTGTTGGCCCCTGATGTACTATTACTCATCGATTTATAACCAATGGCTGTATTGTTGTTTGTTGTTGTTAAGCTTTTTAAAGACCAATAACCAATGGCTGTATTGTTTTCAGCTGATGTGATTGATTCAAGCGATTGAGCGCCGATCGAAGAGTTATACGCTCCTGAAGTTAAATTAGCTTGTGAGTTAACTCCCATCGCAGTATTAAACTTTCCTGAAGTAACACTATATAAAGAAGAAATACCAACAGCTGTATTGTATTTGCTACTGTTTAATACGCCACCATCGACAATTAAACTCTTACCACCATCGCCTATAAATAGTGAACCAAGGTAGGATACTTGATCCGGTTTGTAAATAACTTGATCGCCACCGATTGCAATTTTTTGAAATACAGTTGTTGAGCCCGAAATTGACAATGCGTAATCAGGATTGGGCGATTGACCTATTGTTACTGTCCCGCTTGTATAATAGAGATTTGAATCAGTTGATGACCACTGTAACAATGCAGAAGCGCTGACTGGAGTAAATCCGAGTGCTGATGAAATATTTGCAGACGATAAACTTAATTCACCATTATTAACAGTTAAATTAGAACCAACTTGGATAATACCTTTTTCGACATTAGACGCATTTTGATAAGCTTGTGTAGTTACGCCGGTAATGCGACCCAAAACATCAACAGTTATTGATGGAACTGTGTTTGCCGAACCATATGTGCCAGCAGTGACACCAGAATTACCCAAACCTAAATTTGTTCGAGCTGTCGAACTTGATGTTAAATCGCTGAGATTGTTATTTTTTTGTAGAGCTGTTGAAAAGCGAGAATCATCTCCGGCGGCTAAAGTTCCAGTTGTTGTGCCAACTATTGCTTGGATTACAGGGGTTGTTGTAGGATTACTGACTGTAATATAATTATTTGAACTGGAAACATTTGTCACTGTTCCAGCAGATAAACCAGATAAATTTTCCCACGATACTGATCCAGAACCTGATTTTTTGAGATATTGTCCAACAGTGCCTGATGATGTGAGAGTGTTAATAATATTTTGTTCAGCACTTGTTCCAGTTGTTGCAAGTATAAAGCTTGATAATGCTTTTCCAGCAAACAGTTCGGTATTAAGCGCAGATGGCACAGATGTGATTTCAATACTTGTCGTAAGTGAAAAATCTGGAACGCTAACTTTAAGAGTACGTGATTCACCAGGCGTGACTACGCAACCAGCTACAGAAGGTGCACTGTAACCTGTTGTTGATGTTGTAAATACACTCGCATCGTAAGATCCAATAAATGTACTACCCGAGCCAATTTTATGGATAATAGACCCATCTTGATATCCCGAAGTCGTGCTTGATTCAGCATAATAGATACAATTTGATTGAGAACCGTAAACATAAAAACTGATCGTTTTTGTTCGTAAATCTACGGGATTTGAATTTATGTCCGTTAGCGTCCCCTCAAATGTTACTTTTGAATTGACATAACCAGCCCAAGACAAATTTGTAATCAACAAAGATAAAAATAAATAAGTAAAATGAAGTGATTTCCCCATGCCTACTGTTCGGAGGAAAACTGGACAAGCTAAAGCAGTACCTTATATTGTCTCAATATGGACAAAGAAACGAATCACAATAAAACATGAAACATTATTTAGTCGTTTTTCGATGAAAAATAAGGGTAGGGGTAAATTAATACCCTTTCCATCTTTTAAATCCAGCTTTTTCAGCAATAGACCAGTCAGCTTCTAAGATTTCATACACATTACATTGACCAGTTGGTTGACCACAAACTTGAATTCGCATTAATCCATCGTGTTTTTTTTCAGAACTTATAATTTTGACTGAAGCGAGCTCTTTAGCCATGTCGTCAAGAGATGCACCAGGTAAATTATCACACTGCTTTGAACCATCAAATTTGTAAACCTTAATAGTTTTCATATTTTTCTGACTTTCTATGAGTGATGCTGTTTTCTCTATATCTTCATTTTTTTTCAACATCTGCTCTTTTGTACATGTTGTCGTTGAACACGATGTCACGATCAAATAGAGAGGCAAAAACATAAATAAGCTTCTAAATTTCATAAGAAATCCTTTCTATGGGATCAAATTTAATCAATAAATGAAAAATTATAATTTATTTTTTTGTTTTCAATTAAAAGTCCGTAGAGATTAGCTTCACCTGAAACAAAATAGACTCTTTTGTTTTTATCTGACACGAGCCGACCAAGCACACCTCGACCTGGATCAAACTGAGCTTTAATTTCACCCGTCATTAAATCAAAAAAGACAACAGCACCCTGTGATTCACCAACAACAACTAAGCCTTTGTGAATAATTGGATCAGAAGCAATACCTTTAATCGATGTATTTTGCCAGATTAATGAACCATTTGATTTTGAAACGACAATGAGATGACCTTTTGATGAAGTATAGACTAAACGATCACCTATAATTAATGGGGTTGATGATCCACCGTAATTTGATCGCCATAAAATTGTTCCTGAGCTTTTCGAAACAGCATAAAGTTTATCATCATAGCTATTAATGTAGATGATATCTCCATCGATGACTGGTGAAGCATCTATATCTTTAAACTTTGTATTTTTGTTTAGTAGAACTTCCCATTGAGGTGTCCCCGTTTTTACATTTAAAGCAACGAGAGATCCATCACTGAAACCTTCATAAATTTTATCACCAGAAATAGTTGGCTTTGCACCTCCACGGACAGTCATTTGAGTTCCTGTATCTTGACGATTATAAACCCAAATTTGTCGTCCATTCGTGGCATCTAGACAATAAAGTATATTTCCACCGCTGACAAAATACACATATCCTTCATGAATAAGTGGTTCTGCCACAATCTCACTTTTCGTATCAAATTCCCAAACAATTTTAGCTGAATCCATATCAATCGAATAAAAAACGCCATTTAATCCGCCCACAAACAATCGCGAATTAATCATGGTACCTGCCGATTCAACTCCTTTTGGAATTGCAATTGACCATTTGATTGTACGATCACTAATGTCGTAAGCCACAAGCCCCTCAAGCGCATTAGCAACAACTATTAGATCTTTATAAAGAACAGGCGTAAAACGATTAATTTTTCTAAAACCATAATTAGGTTTTGCTAGAGTATCTTTGACGAATTCAGCCTTAACAGAAATAACTTTTTGGTCAGATGATTGCGAACCGACTTTCTGTTTTAAATAAGCGCAAGAACTAAAAGAAATTGTTCCGCATATAAGAATAAGTATCTTTATGTAAGGTAAAATTCGATTGTACATTAATACCCGCCGATTATGTTCCGAGAGTTTTGTTAAATTGAATGAGTCTTAAAATACGATCTGCTTCACTAGCAAAGTCAGTAGATTCTTCAGATTTGTCATTTTTAACTTGATTTAGAATCTCTTCAGCCTTTTTAAAATCACTCATTTTTTTATAACATAAAGCTTGATTTAATTTTGCTTCGTTATGCAAATACGAAAATTGACTTGTTGAAATTATTTTAGACCAGTTGGCTATTGCATCTGTACATTTATCAAGATCCACTAAGATCTGAGCAATTTTCATCTTAACAAGAGAGTTTGAAAGCAACTGACTTTGTGTTTCAATTTTTTGCAGTGTTGACAAAGCTTCTGTTGTTTTATTTTCATCAATCAAAATTTGTGCTAACTCCAATCCAGCAAATTGTGAAGCCACTGTACCTAGATTTTGACTAATAAAAGATTCGATTTCTGATTTAAGTGTTGCGACATCTGTCGTTAAATTCACTTTATCTTGATTTTTACTTTGATCAGACTGAGATTTCTTAAATTTTTCTTCAGTATATTTTTTAATTTTAGCCTCTAAAGCAAAATATTTTTCCTGCGAAGCTTTTTCTTTTTTAACTGAGTTTTGCATAAACAGTGTTGTCACAAAACCAATAACTATTATTAACCCTATACCACCAAATAATTGTTTGCCATATTTTTCGATAAATTCCATTATGAATATTTCCTATCTGTTGTTAATTTCTTTTAATGTTGTAAATGCACGATTTGATTTGCCAGGATGGCGCTGTTTAAGTTTACCAATAGTCGAAATTCTTTCTTCGGCAAGTCGGTCCGCCGCAGAATGTGTTCCAATATTGTCACGTTTTGCTATCTCGATCACTTTTTTAATATTATCATAAACACGTCGCGTTTTCTCAAATGCACGATCCGGAGAATAACCTTCTAACTCTACGAAAACGTTCATAAGTCCACCAGCGTTGATAACATAATCTGGAGCATACAAAATTCCTAGCTCTCTTAATTGATCACCATGCTTTGGTTCAGCGAGCTGATTATTTGCCCCTCCCGCTATAACTTTGCACTTAAATTGAGAAATAGTTTGATCATTAACGATAGCTCCGAGCGCGCAAGGCGCTTGGATATCACAGTCAACAGCAAGAATACCTTCTGGGGCTACTGCTTGAACGCCAAAAGTTTCGACTGTTTTTTTAACTCGAATTTGATCAATATCTGAAACGATAACCAGAGCACCTTCTTCTGATAAATATTTAACTAAATTAAAACCCACATTACCAAGACCTTGGACTGCAACACGCATTCCTTTTAGAGAATCAGTTCCAAACTTTTCATGAGCTGCGGCTTTCATACCCATTAATACACCGTGGGCCGTATAAGGTGAAGGGTCGCCAGAACCACCAAAGTCTTTTGGAATACCTGTTACCCAAGGAGTTTCCATGTAAATGTATTCCATATCTTTTTCACAGGTTCCTACATCCTCGGCAGTTATATATTTACCGTTCAATGAATTAACAAAATGACCAAATGCACGAAACAAACCTTCTGATTTTTGAGTTTTAGGATCACCAATAATGACGGCTTTCCCACCACCTAAGTTTAAACCAGCAGCTGACGCTTTATAAGTCATACCTTTTGATAATCTTAGAACATCAACTAAAGCATCTTCTTCTGATTTATAATTCCACATTCGTGTACCGCCTAAAGCAGGACCAAGAGCTGTGTTGTGAATTGCAATAATAGCTTTAAGACCAACATCCTTATCGTGACAAAATAAAATTTCTTCGTGTTCTCCATGTTTTGAGATCAATTCAAAAGTACCCAATCTATTCTCCTTGTTTAACACTTTACTACATTATTAGCTTTATCAGTCTTGATGGAATTTATGTAAATGACTAGACGTTACACTTCGCGCTAAAGTAAAAACTCGAAACAGGTTAGAATTGAAAGAATATAAGCCTTAATAATCACAATGATAGAGATTTAACTTTAATAATTACGTTATTAAAATCCGAATTTAAAGTTATTTTGCGATGAAAATTTGCAGATTGATCCAAGGGAATAAAAAAAGGCCCAATTTTAGATCTAACTTGAACTTCGTTCTGTAAACAGTCAGTTTCGAGCTCAACTCGCAGAAAAAGCTTATTTTGCATGTGAGTTTTTTTAAAGATACCTATAAAATCACAGACAGGCGAAGTGTTTTCTAGTTTTTTGTAATCAGCAGTAAGCTTTGTCGATAAGGCTCCATCGAAATTGATTTCACCAAAAAGCTTAGAGCTTTTTGGTGAAATAATTTGTTCGAGTGAAAATTTCAAAGATACAGATTCGTTGATTGCCGCAAATATTTGATCGTTACCAATATGATAAAAAAGAAGGAATATTAAACAACTTAATTTTGCATTTGCGATCACGAGAATATTATTCTAGATCTTTAAACTCTTGAGCAAGTCTTTTCTCGTTTTGTGATGCAGACGCACGACTGTGTTTTTTTTCTTTTTCATAGGTTAAAAATGATTTTTTCGTTTTGACTTGAATAATTTTAGCAGCATCAGTATCGGCAATAAACTTATCTTGTGGTTTAAAAGATTGGGCAGCAATTTGGGTTTCCATGACCGTTTGTTTGATCTGAGAGTGTAAATTCTGTTGTGCTTTGGTGTTTTCGACGATAATTTCATTAAAATCGACGGCATATGATAATTGGCAAATAAATAAAGTGAAAACAAACATGAGTTTGGATTTTCTTTTGTTTTGAGTGTTTAATGTTTTCATATTGTCTCCCCGTTTAAGTACATATTGTAAATAATCTTATAACAATCAAGAGCAAGATCTGGGCCGCCCACAAAATCCATATCTGAGACATTTGGCCAGCCAAAAGAGGTTAATTTGCTCGTTTAATTTTAATGCCTGTCAAAGCTTTTGACATAGTCCAATTTTGGCTAGCCGTTACCATTTAGATCAAAGTCGACTATGGTCGTAGTAAATTTGTTACATAATGAACCGGTTCAAAGAGTTTAAGTAGACTTTTTTCGATGGGAGAATTAACTATACACTGCATATGATAAAAGCTTTTGTAACTCAAATCTACCAAGATAGACTTTTGGCAAACAAAAAAGATCTTGCGAAGTTAAATAACCATCTTGTTGATGATGTTGAAAACATTATGGCTACTGATCGATCAGGCCATCAGTGGTCAAAAAGCAATTATATAGAGGGCTATACGAGTTATGGTTCGATTGATAAATTGCATTTGATTGTGCCTACGTTTGTAAATCTTGAAAAAAAAATGAGAATCCATATTTCTCAATATATTAAAGAACTAGAATATGATATTTCAATTAAAGACTTAACTATGACCCATTGCTGGGTTAATGTGATGCCAAGTGGAGCTCAACACACTAGCCACATTCACCCTTTATCGGTCATTAGTGGGACATATTATTTACAAGTACCTAAAGGAGCTTCTTCAATTAAATTCGAAGATCCTCGCTTAGGTTTTTTAATGAATGCACCATCTGTAAAAACTCAAGCGAAGAACGAAAATAAAAGATTTATTTCCGTTCTCCCACAAGAAGGTGATTTGATTTTATTTGAAAGTTGGATTAGACATGAGGTTCCTCGTAATTTAACTCATGATCCACGTGTGAGCATCAGCTTTAATTATGGCTGGAACAAATAAACAATAAGGTATGAAGATATATGCGTATCAAGTTACATGAAATTCCTGAAGAAGGTCGACAATACATTTTAAATCGAAAAACTGCAGAGCTAAACTCTACTCTGCAAGATATAATTGCTGATCATGCTTATGATGTACAAGTATTCATTAAGCCCCTTAATACTAAAAATTTTAGCCTTACTGGTCAAATTGAAACTGCAACTATTGAAATTTGCTCTGCTTGCGGAGACTCTTTCAAATTTAAAGTGAAAACTCAAGTCAATGAAATTTTGATTCCCAGCGAATATGAGCCTAAAAATAGTCAATTTTCTAAATCAAATCACGTTTCCGAGCTTGATGGTGATGGTCCTGGCGTTTCTGAATACAAAAATGATGTCTTCGAACTAGGTGAATTTGTTCATGAAGCTATAGCGCTAGTTATTCCTTATAATCCCAAACCTGATGTTGATGAAAAAGGCGCCTGCAAAATTTGTTTTAAGACGATTAGCACGGAGTTCTTTAGTTATGATGAAAAAATGGGCGAAGTTGTTAAAACAAACCCATTTAGCGCTTTAAAAGGCATAAAATTGAACTAAGTAAAAAAAATTATCTGAGGACTTGCCTTTTGACGAATTCTCATACATAACTTAGTTCTTTGTTTGGAAACGAGCAAAAAAATAATTTTTAATTAACTGTATTATTTTTGATACTTTTATTATAACCGTACAATTTTGGAGGATTGAAATGCCTACACCGAAGAAGAAAACATCGAAATCACGCCGCGATATGAGAAGATCACATGACGGTCTTGATACTCCAGCAATGGCTATTGATAAAAAATCTGGCGAATTAGTTAGACCACACAGAGCTTTTAAAGCTGCTGATGGCGCTTTCTACTACAAAGGTAAACAAATCAGCGCTGCTAAATCTAAAAACGCTTAATTTAAGCTAATTTGGATTTTAGCTCATTCGATTTACTTAGTTAAAACCAACTTTAATTATTTAAAGTTGGTTTTTTTTGTTTAAAAAATCAATTTGCAAGTTGTTTTAAGAACAACATCTTGCTTTTCAAAATAAAATTTCATTTTGCACATCGCCAATATCGACATTTTACTCTAGTCAATTCTTTAAGATTAAGTTTAGGATGTCTGTCATGTTAAATACATCTCTCTATAAAACAAAAATTTCTGGAATTGGATCATTTCTACCTGAAAAGATCTTAACGAATTACGATCTCGAAAAAATGGTTGATACTTCACATGACTGGATTGTTCAAAGAACAGGTATCGAGAAAAGACATATTGCTGGAGAAAATGAATCAACATCTGATTTAATTGTCAAAGCTTCTCAAAAAGCACTTGAAGATGCCAAAATGAATATTCAAGATATTGATATGATTTTGGTTGCGACTGTTTCTGGTGATTTAAAAATGCCGGCAACAGCTTGTCTTGTTCAAACTAAATTAGGCGCACGCAATGTAATGGCTTTCGATCTCAGTGCAGCCTGTACAGGTTTTGTTTATGGGTTACATATCGCTGATCAGTTTATCAAAACGGGTGTTTACAAAAATATAATGGTGTGTGGCGCAGAAAGCCTTTCTCGTTTAGTGAACTACAAAGACCGCGAAACTTGTATTTTGTTTGGTGATGGTGCCGGTGTTTTTATCGTATCTCGTGCGCACAGTACTGATCAAAATGTTATTTTAACAAGTAGTTGTCATGCTGAAGGAGCACATGCTGAACTTTTATGGATGGAAGCTGGTGGCACTAAAATGCCTATCACGCCTGATGTTTTAGAAAACGGTCAGCATTTTATGAAAATGAAAGGTAAAGAAATATTTAAAAATGCAACTCGTACTATGGCAGCTTGTTGTCATGAGTCTTTAAATGCGGCTGATGTTAAACCAGAGCAACTTGATTGGATCGTTCCACACCAAGCCAATTTACGAATCACTGAAGCTGTTGCAGGACAATTTGATTTTCCATTAAATAAAGTTATTTCAACTGTTCACGAGACAGGTAATACATCGGCTGCTTCTATACCAATAGCGTTTGATATGGCTTACCGTGATGGTCGTATAAAACGAGGTCAGACTATACTACTGACTGCTTTCGGTGCCGGATTAACATCCGGATCGGTCTTACTTAAGTTTTAATTAAAAGGATTTTTTTATGTCGCAAAGATTTTCATTTATATTTCCAGGTCAAGGCAGTCAAACACCAGGTATGGGACAGTTTCTCTATAATGAATTTTCAGTCGCTCGCACAACTTTTGAAGAAGCAAGCGATGCATTATCACTCGATATGAAAAAATTGTGCTTTACGGGCACCGAACAAGAACTTGCACTCACTGAAAACACGCAGCCCGCATTACTCACGACAAGTGTTGCGACAGCTCGTGTTTTACAAAAGCATCTAGGCCTTGAAGTTTCTGCGACTGCGGGACACTCAATTGGTGAATATTCATCATTTGTTCTAGGTGGCGTTTTAAATTTTTCTGATGCTGTTAAGGCTGTTCGTATGCGTGGCCAATTTATGCAATCGGCAGTACCTGTTGGACAAGGTGGAATGACAGCTACAATTGGCTTAGATGAAGTTCAAGCTGTTTATTTGTGTGAATGGGCCGAACATCAATCTGGCTTTAAGCCATTAAGCCCAGCTAACTATAATTGTGATGGCCAAATAGTTATTAGCGGTAATTTAAAAACCCTCAACTGGCTTAAAGATCATTTTAAACCAGAAATTTTCACGCAAAAAGGATTACCAGAACCAAAACGTGCTAAATTAATCCCATTACAAGTGTCAGCCCCATTTCATTGCGATATGATGAAGCCAGCAGAAGAAAATATGCGTCAGTTTTTAAATGGCGTAGCTTTTAAAGATTCAACAATATCTATTTATCAAAACTTTCATGCAAAAGCCGAAACTTCGGCGACTGTACTAAAAGAAAATTTAATTAAACAAATCTCTGGCTCTGTTCGCTGGACGCAAAGTATTCAAGAAATGTCTAAAAATGGGCATAAAAAATATATCGAATGTGGCAATGGAACAGTTTTAAAAGGATTGCTTAAAAAAATAGATTCTGAATTGGAAGTTTTTTCGACAAATAATCTAGAAGATATCAAGCTTATTGAAGCAGCGCAAAAGGTGTAGTAAAAAAACCTTGAGTCGCAGCTCTAGTTCGTACACCTTTAAATGGTTAAAAAAATGCATCGTAATCTTAAGGAGATTATTTTGATTGGTTTACAAGGAAAAAATATTTTTATAACTGGTGGTAGCCGTGGAATTGGCGCTGCTATAGTGAAAAAATGCGCTGAACTTGGCGCAAAAGTCGCATTCACCTACTCAAGTCAAGAAGCTCAAGCCCAAAATGTTTTAAGCTCTTTACCCGGAGAAGGTCATCGCATTTATAAACTTAATGTGACTTCTGCAGAAGAAGTTGACTCAACTGTTTCTCAAGTCTTACAGCAAATGGGTGAAATTCATGGCATCGTTAACAATGCCGGTATTACCAAAGATCAGTTATTGTTACGTATGAAAATTGAAGACTTCGATGCAGTTATGAAAGCAAATTTATATGGAAGTTTTTATGTTACAAAGTCTTTCGCAAAAAATTTATTACGCGCAAAAAATAGTTCTGTCGTAAATATATCTTCTGTGATCGGATCATCTGGCAATGCTGGCCAATCAAATTATGCAGCCAGTAAAGCAGGACTAGAAGGGTTCACCCGTTCTATAGCTTTAGAATTAGCCTCGCGAAACGTACGTGTTAATACGGTTGCTCCTGGTTATATCAAAAGTGATATGACAGATACTTTATCACCTGAACAGCTTAAAACATTTGCTGATAAAATTCCACTAGCACGTCCAGGCGAAGCACATGAAGTCGCCCAAGCTGTTGCATTTTTATTGAGCGATTCAGCGTCGTACATTACGGGTCAAACATTGCATGTCAATGGTGGACTTTATCTAAACTAATGAATATTTTTAAGTCTTTAACTTATTAATTTTAATAACAAAAAAGGAGCTCACATGTCAGTTAATGCAAAAGTAAAAGATATCATCGTTGACCAATTAAGCGTTGATCCAGAGAAAGTAAAATTAGAATCAAAATTTATCGAAGATTTAGGCGCTGATAGCTTAGATATCGTTGAGTTAGTTATGGCTATGGAAGAAGAATTCGATATCGAAATTCCAGATGAAGATGCTGAAAAACTTAAAACAGTTAACGATGTTCAAACTTACCTAGTTTCTAAAGGTAAAGCGTAATAGCTTTTAATTAAACTATGCAATACACACGCAAAAACGGACAAAATAGAGTAGTTATTACTGGTGTTGGTGCAGTTTCACCTTTGGGTGTTAACTTAGCTGATACTTGGAAAAACGCCTTAAACGGAGTTTCTGGCATCGCTAACATCACTAAGTTTGATGCTACTCAATATGATGTTCGATTTGCGGGTGAAGTTAAAAACTTTAATCCTGATTTATATATTGAAAAAAAAGAACAGAAAAAAATGGATACTTTTATTCAATATGCAATTGCCTGCGCTAAAATGGCATTTGAACAATCAGGAATACAGGTCACTGGTCAGCTATCACCGCGTTTTGGAGCCATTGTTGGCTCTGGAATGGGTGGCTTACCGATCATTGAAGAACAGCACCAGAGACTTCTTGAAAAAGGTCCTGGTCGCGTATCTCCGTTCTTTATTCCTGCAGCGATTACCAATTTAGCTTCTGGATGGATAACAATGAATCATAATTTACGTGGTCCAAGTTATTGTATTACTTCAGCTTGCGCTTCGGGGGTTCACTCTGTCGGCGAAGCTTATAATTACATTCGCTTTGGTCAGTGTGATGCGATGATTGCTGGTGGAACAGAAGCCACTGTTACCCCAATGGCTATTGCAGGTTTTGGCAATATGCGAGCTTTATCAACTCGCAATGATGATCCACAGAAAGCTTCAAGACCTTGGGATAAAGACCGCGATGGCTTTGTCTTAGGCGAAGGTGCAGCTTTGTTCATTTTAGAGTCTTTAGAATCTGCTCATAAACGTGGTGCAAATATTCTATGCGAAATTACTGGTTACGGAGCCTCTTCAGATGCTTACCACATCACGTCTCCTGATAGCGAAGGTAAAGGCTTTATTCAAGCTATGCAAACGGCTTTGACAGACGCTCAAGTTAATCCTTCTGATGTTAGTTATCTTAATGCCCATGGCACAAGTACTCCAATGGGTGATCCGATCGAGTCAAATGCTGTGAAATCGATTATGAAAGATCATGCGAAAAAACTTTGGATCTCTTCAACAAAATCAATGACAGGTCATTTACTTGGTGCAGCTGGAGCACTTGAAACAGCTTTTTGTGTTCAAGCGATTGCTCATCAAGTCGTTCCTCCGACGATTAATTTAGAAGATCCAAGTCCGGATTGTGATCTGGATTATGTCCCAAATACTGCGCGTGAAGGAAAAATAATGCACGTGATGAATAATTCATTCGGCTTTGGCGGTACTAACAGTTGTTTATTGTTTTCTAAATTTAACGGTTAATATTCATTTATCATTTAGCTTATTTTTATAGATTAAAAAGCTCATTGCTTTTATGTTTTCAACTCGCCTATCATTTGAACTTGAGTTGGAGGTTTAGATAATGGGTGCAAGTTTAAAACAAATTCATATAGCAAGTGATCATGCTGGTTTTGATTTAAAAAATATAATCATTAAAAACCTACAATCTCTATATCCTCAAATTAAAATAACTGACCATGGACCAAGTGATACAAATTCGGTTGATTATCCTGATTTTGCGAATAAGGTTTGTCAAAATCTCAATGTTGAAACACTAAATAAATCTTCCAATCTCGACACTCTTGGAATACTTGTATGTGGTTCTGGTCAAGGTATGGCATTACGTGCAAATAAATTTCAATACATTCGCGCAGCACTCGTTTACAACGATGAAATTGCAAAACTTGCTCGCGAACATAATAATGCTAATATTATTTGCCTTGGATCTAGATTTTGCGGCGCGGAAGATGCCTTTAAATGGGTAGAGCTTTTCATCAATACATCTTTTTCTGAAGGGCGCCACGCACTTCGTGTTGCAAAAATCAATCAGTCCACGACATAATAAAGGAATGAATAAACTCACTCATCCCAATTTTAATGACACTGAAGTTTTCAAATTAATCGAACTTGAAAACGATCGACAAAAATATGGTTTAGAAATGATCGCTTCTGAAAACTACACTTCTGAAGCTGTTATGAAAGCCCAAGGCTCTATTTTAACAAACAAGTACGCCGAAGGTTACCCTCAAAAAAGATATTACGGCGGATGCCAGTTCGTTGACGGAATTGAATCAATCGCTATAGATCGCGCAAAAAAATTATTTAATGTTTCTTATGCTAACGTTCAACCACATGCAGGTTCACAAGCTAACATGGCTGTATACTTAGCCGCACTTAAAGCTGGTGATACAATTTTAGGTATGGATTTAGCTAACGGCGGACATCTCACGCATGGAAGTCCAGTTAACTTCAGTGGGTTGTTATTTAAAGCTGCGAGTTACAAATTAGATCCTATTACAGGATTACTAAATTACGATACAATTCGCGCAACGGCAAACGAAGTCAAACCAAAGCTATTAATTGCTGGCTATTCAGCATATTCTAGATCACTCGATTTCGCTAAATTTAAAGAAATCGCAAATGAAGTTGGTGCTCAGCTACTTGTTGATATGGCCCATTTTGCGGGATTAGTAGCCAGTGGCCACCATGAGTCGCCTGTGGCTTATGCTGATTATGTTACGTCTACAACCCACAAAACTTTAAGAGGCCCTCGCGGCGGGATCATTCTCACAAACTCTGAAGAAAAAGCCAAACTGATGAATTCCAGAATCTTTCCTGGAATTCAAGGTGGCCCCCTTGAACACGTCATTGCTGGTAAAGCTGTAGCTTTTGGTGAAGCTCTACAACCAGAATTTAAAACTTATATAGATCAGGTTTTAAAAAATGCAAAAAGCTTAGCAGAGGAATTAAAATCAAAAGGCTACAATATTGTGACAGGCGGAACTGATAATCACTTATTATTAATAGATTTAAAACAGAGTCTTGTCGCTGATACTCTGACCGGAAAAGTTGCTGAAACAATTTTAGATGAAGCTGGAATTACAGTAAATAAAAATACAGTACCAAACGAAACGAGATCTCCGTTTGTAACAAGCGGTATTCGCATAGGAACCCCAGCATTAACAACGCGTGGAATGAAAGAAGCTGAAATGAAAATAATAGCGAATTTCATTCACAAAGTTTTACAAAATCCGGATCAAGCAGAAATTAGGCAACAAGTGCATCAACAAGTGAAAGAATTATGCAAAAATTTTCCAATCTACAATTCTTAAAAAAACATTTTTCCATACTTATATCACTTTTATTGACTGCATTTATTTATTCAGGTTGCGTGCACCCTACGAAAAACAATAAAACGGTACTAAATGAGACAGCTGATGATGGCTCGGAAGATGCTAAAATTGAAGTTGATAAATCCACAAACTCAATTAAAAAAAATAAACCAACTAAACTAAAACAAAAACCATTCTTCGATTGGCCTGTACTCGAAGCTCGAATGACTCGTGGTTTTTTACCAAAGGGAACGAAGAAGAGGCGAAGACCACATAAGGGCATTGATTTAGCAGCTCAAAGAGGCACTGCTGTCATGGCATCTCATGATGGAATAGTTATTTATACAGGCAAACAATTTAAAGGCTATGGTAAAATGATTATGATTGAAAAAGATGGATGGGCTACTTTATACGCTCATTTAGACAAAATCGTTGTTTACGAAGGCCAAAAGGTTCGTCAAGGTGAGGTCATCGGAGCATTAGGTAATACAGGTCGATCTTCAGGTCCTCATCTACACTTTGAAATTCGCAAACTCGATGGTCCAATTGATCCGCTACCCTATTTGCCGGCCGGTGAAGCTCTCACAAATGATGTTGATAACGGATCCGAAGCCTATTAATTTCTTGATTGGCAATTCAATGTAAACTCAACAGAACCATTCAGAGACTGTTGAGCATTTTCAGGAAGATTTGTAGGTGCTTTATAAGTGCTTTTAATATATGCTTTGATATTTTTTTTATGATCAACCCAGTGTTTGTCTGAAACAGAAACTTCCAAACTATTTATTTCGCCGTTTTGTTTGGTCTGTATACTTGTATGATTATATTTGACGAAAAACACTTCACTCAGTTGGTCCTCTGTTAAAATCGGACGACCTGATTTATCTAAAACAAATACATTTTGCACTGTCGATAATATTTGACTCGAAGAACCTTTGATATCAAGCGATACAAGAGTGTTAACTGGTTTAAATTCAAGAGATCCTTCAGATACAGGCTGTAGTTGACCTGAAAGTAAAGTTTTTTCACTATAAATTGTCACATTTCTCAAAAGCGATAATCTTTTATAAGCTTGATTTTCAGCTGAACCTGTGACGACGATTGATTTGGGATTAACAGTGCAAGCATATCCATACTGAGTTTCATTTTTGAGAATAACAGAACCTACATCACCACCACCACCAGCAAAGCTCGTCGAATTAAAAAGACAAATCATTCCTAATACAGCTGATCTAGATAATATACCTTTTTTAGATAAAAAATTTTTTTTCATGAACTAAACTCCTTCAAATTATACAGTTGAAATTATTCACCCGTTTTTAGGAAAACTAAGGGGCAACTGAACAAAATTATAATTTGCAATTAGATGACCATATAAGTCTCAGTTTAAATCAAATATAAATGATGTAAGGTGTTGATATTTATAATTAAAGCCAAATTTTGTCAGATTTAAACGGAAACAAACTTGTTCTCAGTTGGTCTTTAGTCTGGTTGTCGCATCTTGCGTAAAACAATTATCGATCTTAAGCGAATCTCATCTTTTAATCATAATATGAAATCAAAACTTTGCATCTTTGACTACATCAGCCCCCAAGAGTATCTAAATGATTATTATCAACTCAATAAAAAAGACAGCTCTAAATTTTCTTATTCTTCCTGGGCCCGTGAAATTGGTTTTAAAAATAAAACTATACTAAGATTAATATTACAGAGAAAAAGAAGAATTACCGCATCATCACAACTCTTATTCAATCATTACTTTAAATTTGAATTACTTGAGTATGAATATTTCAATACACTTGTTGCTCATTCAAACTGCCAAAACAAGATTGCTAAAAAACAACTTTCCAACGAAATAATCAAAATGCAACGAAAGCATTCGACACATCTAAATCAAAAAATCGATGCCCAGCTTATTTATGACGCCTATTTACCGATTGTCTTTACGATATTAAACAGTACAGATAACATATTAACTGCAGAAGAAATTCAAAAGTTTTGTCCACTTCCTGAAATCCAAATACAATACATTCTAAATTGCCTTACAGATGAAAAACTGATTCATAAAGGCGATTCTGGTTATCAACGAAAGTTTAACTCGTTTCAAGTTCAAGACTCTCCACACCATCCAAATTTAAAAAAATACTACGAATATTGGATAACTAAATCTATTGAAGCCATAAAAATGCCTTACGATCAGCGGCGTTACCGATCTTTACAATTACCACTAACACAGATTGAATTTGACTTAATCACATCGAAAGTAAACGAATTTGCCTTATCTCTATTAGCAGATGTAGAAAACTCTGATTTGAATAACCGTAAGATATATTTATACAACACAACGCTATTTCCGATCGATTTTAAATAAAAAAGCCAGGTTTAAAACCTGGCTTAAATCTTAAGTCATTAATTTGGATTTAGATTATAAAGAAATTGCAGTTGTTAATGAATAACTGATGTCTTCTGATTGCATCCAACGTGGAGCTGCAACATAATTGCCGTTTTGCTTCAAAGGAACTGTGTTGCTAACTTCTGGATTAATAACAAGTTTACCACCAAACAATGAAATATTAGCACCAATACCAGTTAATGCATCGTCAGCTGTCGATGTTAGAGTTTCAGTAGCCATTCTGTGATCCATACCTGCATCTGCATAAAACAGAACATTGTCGTTAAGATTATAATAAACAAAACCGTAATGAATTAAACGAGATGTAGCTTGAAAAGAACCTGATTTACCATCAGTTTTTACAAAAGATTGCTTAGCACCAAGAGATTGTCTTGGATTTAAGTAATAAGAAACACTCCATTTCGGATTAAGAGTCCAAGCTATTTCAGCATCCATTCTTAGTTGACCATAAAAATTATTTAGATCAGCACCGTAAACATTCTTTTCAGTTGTATTGTCTGGCATATAAAACCAAAACATCGGAGCAATCTCTTCTGATTTTAGTAAACCTGAAGTTTTTGTAGAAAATGTCGCTGCCGCAAATCCTTTTTTAACATCATCAACACTAGAATCAACTTTAGGATTGTGGTCATAATTGAAATATTGTCTTAGACCTACTTTAGATTTATCAGTTACTTTGTATGAAGCACCAACATAACTTATCGTATTAATAGTCGCTTCAGATATGTTTCTGATACCTTCGCCGTTTGTGTTATAAAGTGATAACTGAGAAACGAGAGAAACTCCCCATTTTTTAGCTGGAGCAGCTGTTGTAGCAACTGTCGCTGTCGATGTTTGTGCTGGCGCCATTGCTGCGTCTTTAACAGCAGCGACTGCTCTATCAACTTGAGATGTCGTGGCTGCAGCAGCAGGTGCAGTCGCTGGAGCTACAGACGTTGCAGGCGTTGTTTGTGTTGTTTTTTCTTCTACTTTTTTAGTTTTTTTAACTTTCTTAGCTTTTTTGGCAACAACTTGTGTTTGAGTTGCTGTTTGTTGCGCAGCTTGCTCAGTTGTTGTTTGCGCAGAAGCTAAACTTGCTACTAAGAGCGCTGTTGACACGATCGTCATTTTCGTTGTTATTTTCACTTAAATCCCCCCCCCGGTTTGTTTTTAATAAACTTGTTACAATCTATAAATTTAGTATGGCTAGTGTCTAAACTTAAGACGAGTTTGTAAATTCTAGCTGGCAAACATAGTGCCACTTTTTGGAGTCAAATCAACTCTAGATTAACGAAAAAATATTTTTTATTGCCTAAATTATAAACTTTTCAATAGTTTTTGCTTAAAAAAAGATATGATGAGTGGTGCCAAAGAAATCCCAATGATCGACATCACAAGGACTGTGAAATTTTGTTTAATAAAAGGAATTTGTCCAAAATAATACCCCGTTAAACAAAATAGCATAACCCAACCAATTGTACCGATAATTGAATACTTCATAAATTCACGGTAATTCATTTGTGCTACACCAGCTACAAATGGAGCAAAGGTTCTAATGATTGGAAAAAATCGGGCCATCGAAACAGCCCAGTGCCCTTTTTTTTGATAAAAAGCCTCTGTCTTATTAAGATTATGAACAGAAAATAAAAAGCTTAATGGATGTTTAAGTTCAAATAAACGTCGACCGTGTTTGCGACCAACAAAATAATTCACATTATCCCCAACAAATGATGCAATCATAATGATTGGAATCAAAATTTCAATTTTTAGTTTATCTTGAGAAATTGCAGCTAATGCGCCAGCTGCAAAAAGAAGCGAGTCACCTGGTAAAAATGGCATAAAAATCAAACCTGTTTCACAAAAAATAATTGAGAATAAAAGAACATAGACCCACGAATGATAATTTTCTAAGAAATAAGCTAAAGTTTGATCCATGTGCAAAAAAGCGTAAATAATTTCAGACATAGTCCCTAATATAGAACTATTTTACTCGCTAACACAATCCATTTTTCTTGGAACAGATTGCATTTGATTCACGACATCTTGCAAATTTGAATATAATTTCGCTGTTTGAAAATTGCGGTGCTCAACCGTATAATCACAATCTGTATTGAATGAAACAGCTGCTATTTGGTGATAGGCATAGTTATTTTTAATCACCGTAATTAACATGTAGTAAGCGTCACAACCTTGGCCAACGCATCTAGCACGAATATCAAGCTTAACACCATTAATAGCGTCATCGTAAATTCCATTCGCATCTTGATTGGACTGGTGAGTCGTTGTCACAGGTAAATACTGCGATTGCAGATTTTTAATTTCAGATGTTACAGAGACCGAGCCATCACCATTCGCCATTGGCCAGTCTATTTTATTTAAAACATAACTTAAATTTTGCGAAGCTGCTGCTTGTTGCGAGGCTATTGTCGTTTGTGCATTCAAAGTTTGAGCTACAGTCTTTGGAGTTCCTCTGTTGCTTGAGGATTTTTTAGCGCAAGAAGCGGCACTCAAGCTCAAAAAAATGAGTGCTATAAATAACTTAGATACTGCTTGTTGATTAAATAGATTAACTTTTTTCATAAAAACCTCATACGTATAACACTATCAAAAGATATGCCATTCAGCTTATATGATTTGACTTAATAATATACATTTTGCGTCTCATAAGAAATCAATTGAGTATTCAAAATGAGACTCTAATTAGGTTCTGCTTTTAGTGCCAAAATATGTTAAACAGATAGAAGTTACGACTCAAAAATACAATTCATATATATTTATTTAGCATCAAACATACAAATAACAATAAGGTCTAGTTTTTTTGACAATTTTGACTTTAAAACAAAGACTTACGACAATAAGTTATGGCATTAAAAACAGGACTCGTTTTATCCGGCGGTGGAGCTCGCGGAGCTTATCAAGTAGGCGTTTTAAAAGGACTTTGTTCAATCTTAAAAGAGAAAAAAGTTAACAATCCGTTTCAAATCCTATCGGGTACAAGCGCAGGGGCAATCAACACAGCAAAACTAGCATGTGCTAATCAGGATTTCTACAATGCAGTTATTGATCTAGAAAAACTTTGGACGCAAATAAGGTCAGAGCAAGTGTTTAAAACAGAGATCCTATCATTTAATAAATTCAGTTTAGGATCTTTACTTTCAGCTCCTAAGAAGTTCAATTCTATTCTTGATACGACTCCACTAAAAAAACTCATCGAAGACCATTGCCTATTTCCTAATATTCAAAGCAATTTAGAAAAAGGCCTATTTGAGACAATTATTATCACTACCAATAATTACAATAAGAATAAAGCGGTCAGCTTTATACAGTCTGCATCAAAGACAAATTCTAATCTTTCTCTCTGGAAGGAGAGCCGACGATCAGCTGAGTTTGCACAGCTTTCATCAAGTCATATTATGGCTTCATCTGCTATACCAATGTTGTTTCCACCAATATATCTCAATGGAGAACCTCATGGTGATGGATGTGTTCGAAATTCAACGCCTTGTAGCCCTGCTATTAAAATGGGTGCCGAAAAAATATTTGTCATAGGGGTTAGATCGCAAAACACGGAAGAATCAATACATCAACTGAACACACAGAATAAACCTATTGCCGAAGCCTCAATGATTCGTATTTTAAACACACTCTTAAACGCGGTATTACTTGATTCTGTTGAACAGGATGTTCAAAGGATACAACGAATCAATGAATTATATGACGAAGCTCAAAAAAATCACAATGATTTCAAATCTCAAAAACTTAAAAAAATCCCCGCCCTGTGCGTCTCTCCGAGTCAAGATATCGGCGAAATCGCAAGACAAAAAGCCCATCATATTCCAAGAATTCTTCGTATGACGATCAGCGCTTTTGGTGATTTAAATGAAGCCAGTGAGATATTAAGTTATTTACTTTTTGACTCTGCTTTTTGCAAAACATTGATCGACATGGGATATGAAGACTCTCGATCTCAAAAACAAGAAATCATTAACTTTTTTGAATTATAGGAATTACGACAAATGGAAAAATGGTTTATTCAAACTCAAAATCGAATTAAAGGACCTTTTAATACTGAAGAAGTTAAGGCTCATATCCAAGCCGATATGCAAAATACCTTTATTTGGTCACGAGGAATGTCGGATTGGGTTAATGCGACTCAATGGAATCCGCAAATTATTTCGAACATAACACAAGTTAAACAACAGGCTGGACAATCTCGAAATCAAGCATTTCAAAATCATCAGTCAACTCAATCAATAACAAGCAAAAACAATCAACAAACCGAAGCCACATTAACTGCGACCGTAATCCCTAACCAAGAGATCATTAACGATATCAAAAATCACGTCATCGAAAAATTTAAAGTTCGTTATGATGAAGTTGATCAAAAAGAAATGACTCGCGATGAATTGATCCAATTTGCCTCACAAAAAGAGAATCCAAGCAAAATATCCATTCTCGATAAAAAAGCCAAAGAGTGGAAAGAACTATACACGTTACCTGAAATAGCCAGTAAGCTTGGTATTTCACGACGACAACATCAAAGAGTACCAATTCTAGCTCATTTTACAGGTCTAAACACGATTAACGGACAAAAATTAAACGTCCGCGTCGTATCTGTCAGTCAGGGTGGTTTTGGATTAACCGATAACTTTGACTTAAAACTTGGTGAAAGCGTTCAAGGACAAATTTCGAGCCCTCACTTCTACACCCCTATCACAATAGAAGCTGAAGTGACTTATTCGGGACAAGATGGCTATGTTGGGCTTAAATTTACTCAGATCAATGACGAAGGTGTATCTTTGATCACAGATTATGTTAAACGATTTGGGAAAACTACTGAACATTATTAAAATCTTGAATAATGACCGCCGAAGGCTGACCTCTTACAGCCAATGTTGCGTCACGCTTGCCCTTAAAACCTTTTCTTTTGATCAGTTTAAATCCGTGCTGAGCAAGTACTCTTTTGAGAAGACCTGTGCAGGCGTATGTTGTAAAAACACAATCATTTGCGCAAAAATTTAAAACAAAAAAATTTAAAAACTCTTCATTCCATAATGGGTGATCTGTTTTCTGACTAAAAGCATCGTAAGCAATAAAATGATATTTTTCCGTATTTTTTGTATCTAGAGATAGTTCATCCTTAATCGTCCAATCTGTATGAATGCACATAGAGCTTTTATGCAAATTTAATAACTCATGACAAATTTGACTCAGTTTTTTGATTTGATCTAAATCATCAGTTTGAACAACACTTTTTAAAATTGTTTGATACAAATCGACTACATTTTGCTGAATACCCTCTAAATTTGTAGTATTTGTATAAATATATGTAATTGCATTTTTTAATTTTTCGCGCAGTTCATTGCTTTTTTCATAGGTTGTAATATTTATTTCCGATAAACTTAGCGTGCTCTGTCTGTTTAAAATTTGGTTTAATAAATTGAATTCAATGTATGCTAAGCCAAGACCTATAACCAAAACTTTAAGACTGGATAAATGATGATTATTTAACAATGAAACAAAAGGCTGTGTGTATATATAAACTGTCTCAGACGCTGCCCCTTGCGAATTATGCATTGATTCTATGCTGTTTATACCATCTGATTTAAGTCTCGCTGTAGGACTACCGTCAGCTGTGATTTCAACAACAAAATCATCAAATATTTCGCCTTTTGTCGATTGCTCATTAATTGAATTCATTTTATACCTTTCCTATGGAAAAAGGCTGGCGCGGTTTACCCTACCACACGATAGCAGAACACTACAAAAGAATCTTTGGCGAAAAGGTTTATAAAATACCTGTCACAGTCGTAGATGATTGCCCTAATCGCATGGGTCTAAAAGGCATGAAAACATGCAGCTTCTGTGATGTATGGGGTTCAGCCGCTCGTGAAGAGTCATTTCAAATGTCTTTGCGCGAACAAATCGAAAAATATCAAAAAACAATTGGTGAAGAATATAACTCAAAAAAATTTTTAATTTATTTTCAAGCCTATACAAATACTTTTACAAAAGTCTCAGCGCTTCGTGAAAATTTTGAAACAGCTCTGTCGTATCCTTTCGTTAAAGGCTTCGTATTAGGGACCCGTCCTGATTGTTTATCACCATCTGTTTTACAACTTTGGCAGGAGTATTATCAAAAATCTTTTGTCGCCGTAGAACTCGGAGTGCAAAGCTTTTTTGATTCAGACTTAGAGTTTATGCAAAGAGGTCATACAGCCAAAGACTCACTTAATGCTATAGATAAAATTTCATCGCAAACAGCAGTTGATCTCGGCATCCATCTTATTTTTGGTTCACCAAACGAATCTTTAGATCAAATCAAAAAAACAGCATTAATTTGTAATGACTTACCAATCACTAATGTGAAACTTCACAACATGCACGTTTTAAAAAATACGGAACTTGAAAAATGGTATCACGAAGGTCGTTATCAGCCCATCGAACGTCAAGAATACACTGAAAAAGTTCAGCTATTCTTATCATATCTGCATCCACGCATTGCTGTTCACCGCTTAGCTGCATTTGCGTCTCGCTGGGAGGAGCTCATCGCTCCATCTTGGACATCTGATAAAATGGGAACTCACCAATTTATTATCGATCATTTACGAGCTCATAAAACGTACCAAGGATGCTCTTTAACTACACAGTCAGAAGATGATCGTTTACTCTTTGAACAGATGAAATTGCGGGTTGAACGAATATAGTGCAAAATACAGAAAATTTAAGAATCTTAAATTTCTTATGTTTTACAAACCAATTGAATTTCTATTTTTTGGCTATTGACATCATTTCTCGAGAGAGAAAAACACTGGGCTTAGGTTTTATCTTTATTCATTTTTCGCATAGCGCATGCTTCATAATTAAGCATAACGCAAAAAAAAGTTTAAAAAAATGAAGAAAAATATTTGCATCTTTTGAAAAATTAACACAACCTAATTTCAAGAACAAAACACGCCTTATAGGATGAGGTGAGTGCTTGAACCACTAGATCTAGTGACAAGATGACCGATCTGCAAAGATCCATTGTCTGTTTTAAGATTAAAAAAGTTCAAGTTCTTTATGACCACGAATGGTCAACAAAATTTTTCTTGATCAACTACAAACTAGACTTAAGACATCACTGTCTTAAAAAACGATTTCGTTTTTCATAGCATGAAAAATGAAGGTATTTTTTTCTCTTTTTAAAGAGTTTGTCTATTTGAAACTAACTTAAGAATTATTTTGAGTTCTCATCAGGTCTTAATTTATGTGGGGATAAATTGAGACAAGTAAATGAAACTCTCGGAGAGAGTTTAAATTTTAAAGCTCAATTGAATAGAGCTTAAAACAGAGGGGCAAAGTCAATGACGACTCATACGAATGAAACAATCACAAGCGGAACTACAAATATGACATATGCACAAAATTCTCATATTATGAGAGTTAAAAAAAGAGATGGCACACTTGAACCAGTCGATGTCACAAAAATCGTTGAGCGCGTTAATCGTTGCGGCCAAGGTTTAACTCAAATCGACCCTCTACGCGTAGCCACTAAAGCGATTAGCGGTCTTTATGATGGCGCTACAACTAAAGAACTTGATAATCTATGTATCCAAACAGCTTCTTTGCTGATCGGTGAAGACCCTGAATATTCTCGTTTAGCGGCTCGCCTTTTATCAACTTATATTGATGAAGAAGTTAAATCACAAAAAATCGGATCTTTTGCAGATTCAGTTCAATTCGGCTACACAAACGGATTACTAGCTCAAGATACATATAACTTTGTTATGGCCCATAAAGCAGAACTTTGTGCTGCGATTGAACACTATAAAACTGATCGTTTTGAGTATTTTGGTTTAAGAACTGTTTATGATCGTTATTTACTTAAAAACCCAACTTCTCGCCAAGTTTTCGAAACGCCACAGTATTTCTTTATGCGTGTAGCTTGCGGCCTAGCCACTCACCCACAAGAAGCTATTGAGTTTTATAAGTTAATTTCTTCTCATGATTACATGCCGTCAACACCAACTTTATTTAATTCAGGAACGTTACGCCCTCAAATGAGTTCTTGTTATTTACTCGACTCACCTGAGGATGACTTAAGATCAATCTACAATAAATATTCTGATATTGCCTTACTATCTAAATTTGCAGGCGGTATTGGTGTTGCCTATTCGCGCGTGCGTTCTCGTGGATCTTTAATCAAAGGCACTAACGGCCATTCAAATGGTATTATCCCATGGTTAAAAACATTAGATTCATCTGTTGCGGCTGTTAATCAAGGTGGTAAACGTAAAGGTGCAGCCTGCGTTTATCTTGAAACATGGCATGCTGACGTTGAGGAATTTTTAGAGTTACGCGACAACACAGGCGACGAAGCTAAAAGAACTCACAACCTTAATATGGCAAATTGGGTTCCAGATATTTTCATGAAACGTGTTGAAGAAGATGGAATGTGGTCATTATTTGATCCAAACAGAGTTCCACACTTTGTCGACATTTATGGAATGGAATTTGAAAAAGCTTACTTAGAAGCTGAAGCTAACAAAATGTACGTTAAACAAATTAAAGCACGCGATTTGTATTCACGTATGATGAAAACGTTAGCTCAAACTGGTAACGGCTGGATGACATTTAAAGATGCTTCAAATTTGAAGGCTAATCAAACAGGTAAACCTGAAAATGTGATTCACTTATCTAACCTTTGCACTGAAATTTTAGAAGTGACTTCAAACAAAGAAACAGCTGTTTGTAATTTAGGTTCAGTCAATTTAGGTCGTCACATTACAAATGGACAATTTGATTTTGAAAAATTAGCAAAAACTGTTCGTACTGCAGTTAAATACTTAGATCGCGTTGTTGATATTAACTTCTACCCGATTGATACTGCAAAATCATCAAATAACCGCTGGAGACCAGTCGGTCTTGGCCTAATGGGTCTACAAGATGCATTATTTCAATTAGGTTTACCTTTTGATTCAACTGAGGCACAAAAAATTTCAGCTCAAATCCAAGAAGAAATTTACTACAATGCCCTAGTCACATCTGCTGAGTTATCTGAAAAATTTGGCCCGCATGATAGTTTTGCTGATACAAAAGCAGCTGCAGGATTATTACAATTTGATCTATGGGGTGTAAAACCACAAAACGAACAACGTTGGAATGCTTTAAAAGAAAAAATCAAAGCTACTGGACTGAGAAATTCTCTGATCATTGCCATTGCTCCGACTGCGACAATTGCGTCAATTGTAGGTTGCTATGAAGCAACTGAACCACAAGTTTCAAATTTATTTAAACGTGAAACTTTATCTGGTGAATTCATGCAAGTGAATAAATATCTAGTTCAAGATCTTAAAAAATTAGGTCTTTGGAATGATGATATGAGAAACGAAATTAAAATTAACGAAGGTTCAATCCAAGGAATTGCAAGCATTCCTGAGAACATCAAACAGCTTTACAGAACTGTTTGGGAAGTTCCAATGAAAGCTTTAATTGATATGGCTGCTGATCGCGGGGCCTACATTGATCAGTCACAATCATTGAATTTGTTTATCGAATCACCAACGATTGGTAAATTATCATCAATGTATATGTATGCTTGGAAACGTGGAATTAAAACAACGTATTATTTACGTTCACGTCCGGCAACTTCAATCGCAAAAACAACTGTTCGTAAAACAGAGACAAATCAAACTGCAGTGAGTGGATCCGCTGAAGGCATGATCATGTCTGCTAACGAACAACAAATTCAACAAGCAGCAGCTCCAGCAAAAAAATCGTACAGCGATGCTGAAGTTATTGCTTGTAGCTTAGAAAACCCAGAAGCTTGCGAAGCTTGTCAGTAAGACAAGCTTTATCAAGATAAACACCAAACGGATTTACACTGGAGAGTAAAATGTTATTAGATCCTGGATTTAACTTAACCCTAAGACCTATGAAATATCCTATTTTTTACGAAATGTATAAAAATGGAATTAAGAACACTTGGACAGTCGAAGAAGTTGATTTTTCAACTGACCTTGTTGATTTGCATTCAAAACTAACACCGGCTGAAAAACACTTGATTCACCGTCTCGTTGCTTTTTTTGCAACTGGCGATTCAATTGTTAGTAACAACTTAGTGTTGAATCTATACAAACATGTCAACTCACCTGAAGGCAGACTCTATCTCAGTCGCCAACTATATGAAGAAGCATTACACGTACAGTTTTATTTAACTTTGTTAGATAATTACATTCCACATCCAGATGAGCGTGCAAAAGCATTTGCCGCTATTGAGAATATTCCATCTGTAAAAAAGAAAGCGGATTTCTGTTTTAAATGGATGGATTCAATTAATGAACTTGATCAAATTAAAACAATTGAGGATCGCAGAAAATTTATCATGAACATGATTTGTTTTGCGACTTGTATCGAAGGTTTATTTTTCTTTGCAGCTTTTGCTTACGTTTACTTTTTAAGAAGTAAAGGTTTATTAGCTGGCCTTGCTTCTGGGACAAACTGGGTATTCCGTGATGAAAGTATGCATATGGCTTTCGCAATGGAAGTAATCAATGTCGCTCGCAAAGAAGAACCAGGTTTATTCAACGAGCAAATGAATGAAATGGTTGTTCAAATGTTAGAAGATGCGATTGATTGCGAAATGACTTTTGCTGAAGATCTTCTATCTTTTGGTGTTGCAGGATTATCTGCAACTGACATGAGACAGTATCTTGAATACATCGCTGACCAACGTCTAGAGTCTTTAAATATTCCTAAACGTTTTCATGCCAAAAATCCATTTTCATTTATGGAACTTCAAGATATGCAAGAACTTGCAAACTTTTTTGAAAGAAGAGTTTCAGCTTACCAAATGGGTGTTGGCGGAAGCGTTTCTTTTGACGAATCTTTCTAGATCTTTATTTTAATTTAGTTTTAACAAAAAAGCCAGGTTGCGAATATCGACTTGGCTTTTTTATTTTAGGGACGTTTAAGCTCAAATTTAAAACATCTACAGAACATAAGTACAGCTATAGGCCTCTGGTTGCCTTGTCACGGGTAAAGACCATTCACCAACAATTTCTCCTGCGTTCCATGAGCCATCATTATTTCCATCGATAAACTGCCGAGTTGCAAAATAATAAGTATTACCAACAGTGAAACCACCTGCCGCTAAATTAATATAACAAGTTGATAAATCATTACAAGAACTTAATAATATACCAGAATTAGGATCTGTTTGCATCCAATTGGGCGAAGTTGCATATCTCCATTCAAGTCTGTAGCCGTTCGTATTAACACCACCTAAAGTAAATTGACATGTATTTTTCCCACCAGGATTTACCGTATAAGAAGAAAATAATGGCGGTGGTATTGTAACAGTTACGGTCGTTGAAGTTCCTCTTTCGATTAGACCAGGACCTGGATAAACTGTGTAATTATATTGAAAATCTGCAGCCGAAACTTCGTAATTATACGTTAAGCCTGGCATTAAACCTGAAATACCTGCAAATGGTCCATTAAATTGATTACCATCTGGACTTTTTATATAAAAATTGTCAATTGAGGTTCCATCACTTTTTATAGGGAAATCTGGCCTACGATCAATCACACCAGAAACAATGCCTGAAGATACTGTATACGGAGTTCCACCAATTACAACAGTCCCCGAACTTGAGTTTGTAAAGGCTGCTGGGCTTCCCGGTGCAGATAAGACATAACTTGGACCCGACCAAGAATAACCGATTGTGTAACGAATATCTCGCTGTTTAGCTGGTTTAATTTTAAGTTCAACACGCATAGTATTTGTTGGCGCAGTTGCTTCGACCTTCGGTGAAGAAATATATCTTGCGATAGGTAAAACAATCCAATTTGAATCATTTGAAACATTTTCAATTGTGCGAATTTTCATTCGAAGCGTATAAGGAACAATAGGATTAGATTCAGAAGTGTCTGCAATAAAAGGATCTTTACGAACAACACGACCAACGCGAACTTTAAATGCAAAGCGACCATTATAACATTGCGGGTATAAACCGGTGTTATCGACTAACCCTACGCCGTTTGAAACAAAAAAACATTGCTGTTTTGTAGTAACACCACCACTCACTACAGAGCGAAATTCAGCTGTATTAACTGCATCATCACAATAAACATCACGAGAATTATCAATATAAGGAACACCAGAAATATTATCAGAATCAAAGACTTGTACAAGAATACGGTTATTACGAATATTAAGGTCCTGACAAGAACCAGACACTTCAACTAGATCTGAAACCTCAGCAGGAACACTCATTGTTTTTTCATCTGGATCTAAAGAAATTTCACCTACTGTGCCGCTCGCAGAAGATGAACAATTAGTTCCGAAACAACCTTTGTAGTCAGTTAATAATGATGAAGTTAATTGATTTGAACAACCAAAAAGAAATAGCGAAAATACAAGAGATACAAACCCCTTAAATACCATAATAACTTATCGGCATGTTTGAATATTTATAAAGGGTCAATCTCTTACGTCTACTTTTGAGACAGTTTGATAAATTCAGCACGAGATAGCTCCTCGTTCTCTTTATGAATCAATTTAACATTTTCATAAATTTTTTGCGTAACTGGCCCAGGCAGATCCGAACTCGAAAAATTAAATTCTTCGGGATATAAAGCTGTAGCATGAAATAACAACTCAGCCTTATTTTCTGCTAAAACTTGTTTTTCGGAAATTGATCTATTTTTATCTTCGATTTGCTTATCAAGAATAATGGACTTAATAACAGCTAAAGAAGTTTCATGATCACCATTTTTTAAAGCTTGTAATAGATAATCATTAACTGCCGCATGCAAATGTGGTTGTACGATATAATCACTCGCAATTGATTGCTGATAGATATCACCTAATTCGATAATAAACTGTCGATCAGCAATCAGTTTTTTGAGATTTTCTTTTTCTTGTTTGGTTAACAGAACTTTTGAGTGTAAGTCTTTAAATTCATTAATTTTTTGAATCTGTAATGAATTAAAAGCTGTAATCTTCGTATCAGAGTTAGAAATAACTTTTGATGTCGAAACCTCTTCATCTACTAAACTTTCGTCAGATTGTTTGATAGATTGAACTTCTTCTTCAGATTTTAAATTTAAACTCACGTTTTCAGTTTGTTTTTTAGATAATGTGACATCACTAGACTTACCCCCTTTGAAAAATAGGAGGTAAGTCAGGCTTAAGAGAAATACGATGAAGACAACATTGATGATTTTAAACTGAGTATTTCTTTTCATTTCATATCCCTTTATATCTATTTATTAAAAGCATCTTTCAAAAGTCTTGTTTTTAAGATCTTTTTATTGGCGTTATCAGCACCTTCATTTTGATAAAATGCCGTACCATTTAAGTAACCGTTTGTAACAACTATATTTTTTAGTTTGTCATTTGAGTTAACAAAAACATTATACACCTTACCAAAGTACTTGATATTTTCTAAGCCTACGATAGGGTCATGATCACCACCTAATTTTAACAAACTATCACCAACTTTGAAGTCAGCTGCAAATTTAATACGACCATCAACAGTGACTAGTGGATGATTAGGCGTTAATCTCAACTCACCGCCAGATTTCATTTTAAACACAATAATATCATGTTCAGTATCAATTAACTCAGTAACCCAATTTTCAACTTTTGTTTTTCTCAATTCTAACTTCTGATCATCGTCACGACCGTTGTCCGAATGCAAAGATGCCACAAATTTTGTTTTGTTTTTCAATGATTCTAAGAAAGTTTGCGATTTAAACTTTTTAGACTCTTGAATATGCACTAAGATCTCTTGTTCTGGTGTAGCACACGAAGAAACACACACAGCGGCAATGAAAGCTTTCTTAGGCATCTCACAAACAGCATCTACTTTTTTCGGAGCGATCCAAGGTTTACCGTTAGCAGCATCAATGAATGTTGGGTATAGACGACGTTTTGTATCAAGACCAACTTGACCTGTAGCCGTATTCGGATCTTTATTTTTTGTCGACATACCCAAAACATCATCAAAGTTTTCTAAGAATTCCTTAACAATTGGTAACTTAGATTGACATTTAACCATCCAATCGTAACGACCTTTAGCTTCGTTATTACTGATACTATCTTGCGAGCATCTATACGGAGTGAAGTCTTTGCAATAGTTTTCTTCAGTCCAAGCTGAGTATGAAACTTTCTCATAAAGTTTTCGAATTTGATGATCTTTACAACCGTAAAACTCTATTTTAGATACTTCTCTCGATTTAAAGATAACACCTATTTGATTTGCAGGACATAACTTACTTGAAGGAGCATCTTCTTCAAATTTTGTAACAACTTCTTTATTTGTGCGGTTAGGGTCTCCATCACATATACGAACATCATTGTTTTTACGATTATCATCAACAATTCTTACACCACATTTTGATGGATCAACTGATTGACCCGAGCTATCAACACACTTGTAAATTCTTTCCTGACGACCACCGCAATCTGCAGTACATTTTGTCCACTCTTCAGTTGCTATCCATTTTGGTTTAGCTTCAACTACACAAGAAAGCTGTGTAAATGATCCAGATAATTGACCATTTGTACAAGTTCTTACTTGCGAAGAACATTTTTGATCGCACTTCACTTTCGACAATTCATAAGCTGTAATTGATTTACCATGCTCAATAACCTGTCCATTTAAAGAACAATTAAGAGCTGCAGAAACTACACATGACTCTGATTTATAAGAACCTGACAATACACCATTTTGACATGTACGATCTTCTGATTGACATGATGAACCGTATGCTACTGCGCTAGATGCAAATGCTTTAACAACTTGACCATGAGCAACTGTTTGACCATTGAATAAACAGCTTGCTGGTTTATCAACTTCACATGATGCAAATTTATTTGAACCTGACAATACACCATTTTGACATGTACGATCTTCTGATTGACATGATGAACCGTATGCTACTGCGCTAGATGCAAACGCTTTAACAACTTGACCATGAGCAACTGTTTGACCATTGAATAAACAGCTTGCTGGCTGATCAACTTCACATGATGCAAATTTATTTGAACCTGACAACACACCATTTTGACATGTACGATCTTCTGATTGACATGATGAACCGTATGCTACTGCGCTAGATGCAAACGCTTTAACAACTTGACCATGAGCAACTGTTTGGCCATTGAATAAACAGCTTGCTGGCTGATCAACTGCGCAAGATGCGAATTGAAATGAACCCGACAATTGTCCATCTGTACAAACTCTATCTTCTTGAATACATGAACCACCAAACACAACAGATGAATTTTGAAAAGCTTTAACAACTTGACCGTGAGCAACTGTTTGACCATTGAAAATACATGCCGCTGGCTGACCGACCTCACAAGCTTCAAATTGAAATGAACCTGACAACACACCATTTTGACATGTACGATCTTCTGATTGACATAGTTGACCAAATTTTACAGATGAAGAACTAAAAGCTTTTACAATTGTTCCGTGTTCTATAGTTTTACCATTATATAAACAGCTTGCTGGCTGATCAACTGCACAAGATGCAAATTGACTTGAACCTGATAACACACCGTTATTACAAACACGTTTTTCCGAAACACACTGATTGCCATATGCTACAGTCGAATTGGCAAAAGCATCAACAGATTCTCCATGAGCAAGAGTTTTGCCATTGAATAAACAGCTTGCTGGCTGATCAACTGCGCAAGATGCAAACTGAAATGATCCAGATAATACACCAGTATTACAAATACGTTTTTCTGAAACACATTGACTGCCATATGCAACAGTCGAATTTTGATATGCATCTACAGACTGATTATTATAAACCACCTTACCGTTAAAAGTGCACGATTCATCATCATCAGGGATGACAATTACATTCGGCGATGGAATACCGACATCGCTTCCTAAGTTTGCTTTTAACGCCGAAACAGTTGAATCCTCTTCAGTCAATTGTGAAGATGATGAATTACATCCAACAATTGTAAGAACACTCACCGAAAGTATTGCCAGTCTTAGTATTTTACTCATAAAAAATGCCCCCAAAATAGTTTTTTAACCAGAACACTATTTATTTTGAAGGCAAATATATGAAATTTGTTAGAAAAAAACTTCAAATTATCGTCTTAAGACAATCGAATTTTCAGTTATAAAAATATGTAAAACTTTTAGTAATTAATTTATATTTTTTCGTCAAACTCATCGACAGATTTAAGTAATTCTCAATTTTAGACTCAGAATTCTAATGTCGTTTTAGATACTTGTCGGCTTTTGCTAGGATGTTAGAAATTGTATTTTGATCTACAAATAAAATATATGTCGACATCATCACTAAGGAAAAAGGCATCAAATCTAAAAGTACTCCAATCATAAGATGAAAAAACACACCAACTAGTAACCATAAATATCTCGTTTTTTTATTAATCACCATAACTGGAAAATACACTTCAAAAACAATTGTGATAAAAGTTCCAATTGCAAAAAATATAGGGATATTTCTTAAAAACATTAAATCGTAAGATGTAAATTGCGGATTAACGAGTACAGTCCAAAGCGCAGTTCCATCCCACCAAGTTAAGCCTTTAAGTTTTTCAAATCCCGTGTATGCATATATAGTCATAAGTTGAAATTGCAACAATCGCATACTCACAGGACTCAACAAATCCAAAAAACTATTTTGTGAGTATGTTTTAATTGGATTTTTTTTAAGCAATAAAGATTTGATCGAAAAATAATCATGGCAACGGCTAAAAGATAAATAAAATAAAAATAAATTTCCAATAACATCTGCACCAAAAAGAACTGAAAAGTTCCTTTGAATAAAACCTTGAGCAATGACCCAAGTTAAAATCATCAAAAATCGATTAGATAAACCTATAGTTGCTAGTCCTAGTAAACCTATATAAAGACCGTGAACAATCTTAGCGTACTTGTCAGGCCAAAAAAAGAGCTGTAAGTAAGGCTTGTAATAATCAAAGTATAAACCAAATGCTTGTTCACGTGGGACCAGCGAATCCGGTCCGAATTGATCAACATTAAGTTGACGCCAACAAGCAATATAAAACAAAGTACCACAAAATATTAATCGAAATAATGCTAGATTTTCTAACTTAGGATCATGAAATAATCGTTTTTCAAGATCTGAAAAAATCAAACGCATTTTTACTAAAATATCATTATATGCAGTTAAAAACATTTTGATTAACTTCTTCATGTCTAAGTAGTTCTGAAAAATCAGTTTCTGTTAATGCAATGACTTTATCTAGTGGCGGAATGTGATCAATAATAAGAGTAAACTGTACGCGAGTAGCTCCTGGGTGCTGTTTGCAAATCCATGGTGCAAAATAATTCTGTATACGACTTGGATCAATCGCCATAAACCGCATCATGTAATTTTGTCTACGTATATTCATAGCGAAATTTGATCCATCTTTCTGCTCAGGATAGTAGAGCTCTTCTGGATCTTTTAATTGATTACCATACGAATCTTCGTAATACACATAGTATCTAAAATACATAATATGAGCAGGATCAGGACTAAAAAAATTCCAAGTTGTATTAACACCTATTGTGTTGGCTAATGGGAAATAATACTTTCCCAAATATCGACCCAAAAAAGATGATCCATTCCCCATGACAATCATCATTGACACAAAGTATGTAAATACAAAAATTAGAATAACTTTTTTTATACTAAGTCTCCGTCAACTTCTTCTTTAAGTTTAATTATTTCTCCAGCCGAATCATCATCAGCTTCAGCAAAGAACGGTATTTCATCTTCGATGTGTTGCTCAATTTCTTCAATTTGTGATTCTGATTCTTGAGCCTCAGCAACAGCTTCGGCATCTTCAACAAAAGTCTGAGGAACATTTAGTCCCTGCTCTGCCATAGCTAAGCTCTCTTCATACTTTTTAAGCCAATTTAAATCACGTTTTGAAACATTCTCACCCACGGCCATAGCATCACGAATATCTTGGGCTTTTTCTGCATCACGTTTTTGCTTTTGTCTGATTTTTTCTTGTTCAAAAAACTCAGATGAAGTTGATATAGTACCAAGCTCTTCTTCAATTTTACCAAGTTCTTCTTCACCAACCGAGTAACTAACTGACTCAACATTTTCACTCATTGCATCTGTGACACTGGCTAAAGTTGGTTTTTGTTCTTCTTCTTCGCCAATTCCTTCAGGCAATAATTCATCTATTTGTGATAAAGTCGGTAACTCTTTTAAGTTACGTAAACCAAATATTTCTAAAAATCGACGAGTTGTTCCGTACTGCATAGGACGGCCAGGTAGGTTTTCAGCTTTACCTTCGAAATGACAAAGACCTTTTTCCATCAAAGCACGCAATAAATGGCCTGACTCAACACCACGAATTTGATCTATTTCATTTTTAACAACAGGTTGTTTGTATGCAACAATTGCTAAAGTTTCTAAAGCTGGACCTGATAATTTAAAAGGCTTAGCCTTCACAGTCCGTTTTAGAAAGTTCATATTATCAATTTTAGTTCTTAATTGATAACCACCCGTCACTTCATCTAAAGTCACACCACGTCTGCCGCCTGCATATTCAACTGCTAAATTATCAAGGATTTGACGTATTTTATTCTTTTTAACATTTGTGCCTTTAAACACTTCAACTATTGAAGCTAAACTGACAGGTCGATCAGAGGCAAATAATATACTTTCAACAATACTCTCAGCTTGTTCATCTTCAACGAATTCAACTTCTGCAATTTCAGCCGATTCAAATGCGGCAAGTTCAGAATTATCTAAATTAACATCAGCATCTGGCAAATCCATAACTAACTCATTTTGGTGTTCTGAATCTTGAACGTCCGGTAAAAAACCTTCGCTTTCAGCTTCTTCTGATAAAAATATTTCAGTATCGACGGTTAAATCTGAACCAAAATCACTATTTTCAAAATCTACATCTACATCTGCAGCTGACGCAGACATTGCAGTCTCTTCGTTTAAAGAAGATTCATTAATTTGATCAGAATTAATATTTTCAGTGTTTGTCGATTTATTTTTTTTAGACTTTTTTGCCATATCTATACCTGTTCTTTATGTCTGATTATCTTCTGTTATAAGAGGAAGTTCTTGATCTAATAATGCTGTGTCGAGTGATGATTCTTGAGCTTGATCAGCAGCAATCATCACTTCGATTTCAGCAATTGTCTCAGCCGGCGCCACAGTCAATTGATCTATATTTTTGATCAAATCAACATTCAGCTGAATGTCTGATGAGTCAATTTCCATTTCAGCAGCTAAAATTTCTTCATCTGAAGCCATGTCTTCACCAGCAATAAATTCAACATCTGTTAAAGCAAATTGCGGAGCGCTTAAAACACTTCCATCAACTGTCATTTGATCAAAAGAGAGCTGATCAACTTGAGCATCCACTCCACCATCATTTAAAACAAAATCTGTTTCATTTTCGATTTTTTCGATTTCAGCTTCACTGAGTATATTTGATTTTTGCATCATACCTTGTGCAATTTGATCAGCATTGATATTGTCATACTCTTCAACACGCGAAACAACATCACCTTCGATTGGTTTTTTTGTTGATACATAAATATCACCATAATTTTCGGTTTGATAAAGCGAAACGATTTCCATTTTTCCTAATTCAAGTAGTGATAAAAACGTGATCAAAGCGTGTCTTGTTTTAGCTTTAATATCAGTTATAGATTCGTTATAAAGCTCTTTCATCGTGATTTGCTGGCCAATAAACAGTTTATCGCGCATTTCAAGAATACGACTTGCGATTGATTGAATTTTTTCTGACACCTTATGAATTCTTTTAAATGCAGATTTCATCACTTTGCGATAAGAGCCAATCAGTGAAAATAAAGCATTATCTTCTAATTCGATATCATCATCAGCCACTTCAATTTTTTCACGTAGACCACGCGGCCATTGATCACGATTTAATAATGGACGTTCGTATAAAGATTTAGCTGCTTCTTTAAATTTTTCATATTCAAGAAGTTTTTGAACTAATTCTTTACGCGGATCTTCTGATTCAACAATTTCACCTTGTTCATTGTACTGAGGTAAAAGCATTTTTGATTTTATTTGAATCAATGTCGATGCCATAGCGATAAACTCGCCAGCGACTTCGATATCAAATTCTTTCATGAGTTTGATAAATTCCAAATACTGCTTTGTGATTTCGTTGATATTGATATTGAATATATCCATCTCTTCTTTACGGATAAGATAAAGAAGCAAATCAAGAGGACCTTCAAATTGTTGAAGCTGTACGCGTATGCTCATGGTGTTAAATTTTCATCCAATCTTTAATTATTTGAATATTTTGTCTCGCGTCCATACGAGCTTTTTCGCATCCAGCATCGATAATTGAATCAAGCGTTTTCGGGTTATTCAACAATTCTTTTTTCTTTTCGCGTGGAATTTTAATCATTTGCTCTATGTTTCCGCAAAGTCGCGCCTTACAATCGCCACATCCTATAGCAGCTGTGGTACAACCCGACACAACCCACTTTAAATCATCGTCTTTCGAAAACAATTTGTGATAACTATAAACCGGGCAAACTTCAGGGTTTCCAACATCTTCGCGACGTACACGGTTTGTATCAGTCACCATGCCATTAATTTTTTTCTTTAGAGTTTTCTCTTCTTCTGAAAGTAAAATCGAATTGCCGTAAGATTTAGACATCTTGCGACCATCTAACCCTGGAAAGGCCGGAGTCTCAGTCAACATTGCTTTAGGTTCAGGAATTTGACCTTTATATAATTTATTAAATCTACGAATAATTTCACGAGATAACTCTAAATGCGCAGTTTGATCTGCACCAACAGGCACAAGCGCCCCAAAGTAAATCGCAATATCAGCAGCTTGTAATACAGGATACATAAAACGACCTAAATTATGCGTGTCGTTAGCTTTCATCTCTTCGATGGCGTCTTTCCATGTATTGACACGTTCTAACCAACCCATCGGTGTTAGATTAGCAAATATCATAAAAAGTTCGATGTGCTCAGGAATCATCGATTGAATAAAGACAGTGCTTTTTTCAGGATCAATACCCCAAGCGATAATCTCAGCCATAATGTCACGATTCCAAACTTTGATATCATGAACATTTTTATAAGCTGTTGTCATTCCATGCCAATCCATAACACCAAAATAACAATCATAATCATTTTGAAATTTAAGACAATTCGACAACCAACCAAAATAATGACCAATATGCAACGAACCCGTTGTCCGAGTTCCACTCATAACTTTAAGTTTTTTATTTGGAGATTTTAGATTTGATATTTCTGAATTCATTTATTTTTCCTATAACTAAATCGCCAAACGAATTAAAAAATTATAAACCAAAAGTACTGGATAACTTAAGAAGTGAATTGCACCCGAAAACAACAACACCATTAAAATAAGACTCATGATACCTTCATGCTGTTCCAGTTTATAATTAATTGATGCCGGTAAAAATCGGGCGAGAACTTTACCACCATCAAGAGGATGAATTGGCAAAATATTAAAAAAAGCTAGAAACAAGTTCAAAGTCATAAATGTTTTAATAAACTCAAAAAGTCCTGATTGAAACCCTACAAACAAATTTAATTTAACGACAAAAAACAAAACAACAGCCGATAGTACAGCTAGTAAAATATTCGACATCGGGCCTGCAAGCGCTATCCAAAACATATCCGTTCTGACATTTTTTAAATTACGCGAATCTACAGGGACAGGTTTAGCCCACCCAAACGAGATTGGTGAATTTAAAACAATCGACATGATGGGGAACACAAAAGTTCCGATGATATCAGCATGTGCAAAAGGATTTAAAGTTAAACGGCCTAATCTCTCAGCTGTATTATCTCCTCGCCACTTGGCAACTAAACCGTGTGCGTATTCGTGAAAACATAAAGCAAATAAAAAAGGACCGAAAAAAACGACTAATCTTTGTATAACATCTGCACTCATAGATAAATAGGCTAACAAAAACTAGACTCTTGTCGAGAAAAACAATGCTTTTGCCTTCACTTTACTCACTATTTCAAATGACAATGTTGCGCAAAGCATTACTTGATTAAAGTGACGTAAAGATTTAATTTGAACGAATATTATTAATTATTTTATGAAGGAGTTCCCATGTCTGTTGATAATGCACGCCCTGCTCTAACAATGTGGTCAGAAGACGAAGTCGCTTTTCGTGAAGCCGTAAGAGCTTTTGCTGAATCTGAAATTAAGCCCCATGTGAATCACATGGATGAAACAGCACAAATGAATCCAGAAATCGTTTCTAAGCTTTTTGAAATGGGTTTAATGGGTATAGAATCACCTGAAAAATATGGCGGAGCTGGGTCTTCAATCACCATGGCTTGTATTGCTATTGAAGAAATCGCGCGTATTGATGGTTCTGTATCAGTTTTATGTGATGTTCAAAACACACTCGTCACAAATGCTATTATCAAATGGGGTTCTGAACAACTTAAAGATAAATACTTACCAAAACTGGCTCGTGAATGGGTTGGTGCATATTGTTTATCTGAATCGTCGTCTGGATCGGACGCTTTTGCGCTCAAATGTCGTGCTGAGAAAAAAGATGGCAAATGGATTTTAAACGGTAATAAACTTTGGATCACAAATGGTAAAGAGGCAAGTTTCTTTATTGTATTTGCAAATCTTGACCCATCAAAAGGATACAAAGGCATTACAGCTTTTATCGTTGAAAAAGGTTTTAAAGGATTCACTGTTGGTAAAAAAGAAGACAAACTTGGCATTCGCGCAAGCTCAACTTGCGAGTTGATTTTTGAAAACTGCGAAGTTCCTGAAGAGAACGTTTTAGGTGAAATCGGTAAAGGTTATAAAATTGCGATTGAAACTTTAAACGAAGGTCGTATTGGTATTGGCGCGCAAATGGTTGGTATCACACAAGGCGCTTTTGATGCCACTTTAAACTATATTAAATCACGAGAGCAATTTGGTAAGGCCATTGGCCAATTTCAAGGTGTGCAATTTCAATTAGCGCAAATGCGTATTGACTTAGAAGCTTCAAGATTAATGGTCTACAACGCTGCAAGATTAAAGGATGCGGGCCAAGATTTTATTGAAGCTGCTGCTATGGCTAAATATTACTCTTCTAAAGTGGCAGAAAAAGTCACATCAATGGCGATTGATTTATTTGGTGGTAATGGTTTTACAAAAGAATATCCTGTCGAAAAATTCTGGAGAGATGCTAAAATCGGACAGATTTACGAAGGTACATCTAATATGCAACTTCAAACAGTTGCTAAAATCGAAATGGATAAAAACTAATTTATGGCCGCAGCTTTGATTACAGGAGCTAGTTCTGGAATTGGAGCTGCGACTGCAAAACTATTCGCTCAAAAAAATTACGATTTGATTCTTGTTGCAAGAAACGAACAAAGACTGCGCGATATTGAAAAACAATGTTTAGATTTAAATCCTAAAATTAGAGTCATTTCAGTTGTTTTGGATCTAAAGAATTATGTTTCATCGAAAATACATTCAGCTCTTTTACAAGTTTCACAAGTAGAAGTTTTAGTTAATAACGCCGGAATTTTTGAGCGTGCTTCAACAACACAATCAACTGACCAAATCTGGGAAGATCAGTTTCAGACTAACCTTATGGGTTCAGTTAAAATCACTCGAGATTTGTGGCCAATTTTTGAAAAAAACAAAAAAGGCTCAATCGTTAATGTGTCATCGACTTTAGGAATTAAGCCTTCACCAGGAACCTCTGCTTATTCAGCAATAAAAGCCGCCATGATCAACTGGACACTGTGCTTAGCTCAAGAAGGTGGCGCCGCTAATATCAGAGCTAATTGCTTATGTCCTGGAATTGTCGACACCCCGATTCACAGTTTTTACAATTTACCATCTGATCAAAAAAACAAAACAATAAATCAATACGCTCAATTTCAATTACTAGATCAAATCGGAAACCCAGAACAAGTCGCTGAAGCTATTTATTTTTTAGCAAGCGACAAATCATCATGGACAACAGGAAGTGTATTGTCTATTGATGGTGGAATTAACATTAAATAATTATGTCTGAAAAAGTACGCCTATCAAAATTGATGTCTGAACGTGGGATTTGCTCCCGTCGTGAAGCTGATGATTATATTGCACGCGGTCTGGTCTCTGTTGATGGAGTTCAAATATCTGAACTCGGTACCAAAGTTGATCCTCATTGTAAAATTATTTTGTCATCTGAAGCCCTTAAGCAACAAAAAAACTTAGTCACAATAATCCTGAATAAACCCATTGGTTATGTTTCTGGACAACCTGAGCCTGGATACGAACCAGCCATTAGGCTTATTACTCCTGAAAATCAATGGAAAGAGCAAAAAAATCCAAAACTCAAAATGGGTGATTTAAAAAATATTGCTGTGACTGGCAGGCTTGATATCGATTCGCAAGGCTTATTACTGTTCACTCAAGATGGCAGACTTGCTAAAAAAATTATTGGTGAAAATTCTGATGTCGAAAAAGAATATATTGTACGAGTTAAGTATTTAGGACCAGAATCTAAATTACCAGAAGATAAATTAAATTTATTACGTCATGGTTTGTCACTTGAAGGTGTAAAGCTTAAAAGAGCAACTGTTGAATGGATTAATGAAGATCAACTTCGCTTTATACTTAAAGAGGGCAAAAAAAGACAAATTCGTCGAATGTGCGAATTAGTGAATTTAAAAGTTACGGGTCTCAAACGTGTTCGTTTAGGTCAACTTAAACTTGGTAAACTTCCCGAAGGCCAATGGCGCTTTATCGAAAGCGATGAAAAGATTTAATTTAAAAACTCAAGCCTTTTCTCTCATAGAAATCATGATTGCTGTCGCAATTGTTGGCCTATTAGCAGCTGTTGGTACTGTTCAATATGACAAATTTAAAGCTCGTGCTAAACGTGTATCTGCAAAAACAATTTTAGCTACAGGCTATACACTTTTACAAGCTCATCATAATGAATGGCAAACTTACACACAATGTGTCGTAAGTATTGGTTTAGAAAGTACCGCAAATCAAAATTGGTACTCTGTGGGTTTTGGTTTTTCGTCTGCAGGAGTATCTTGTAGTTCATGTGGCGAATCAAGTACAGATAGTTGTCTTATATATGCGTCAACATCAAGCTGTACATTAAGCGATACGGCACTCTTAGCATCTCATTGGTATAGCGGCTCTCACCAAATTGAATATTGGGAGTTAATTGCAGGCAACGGTATTTGCGGCGCTCCAACAATGAGTCGTGATAATTTCAGACTATCAGCAGCTGGATATATAAATTCTGCAACGAGAACTGACGAATTTTATATTGATGAAAATAAAACAATTGTTCAAACAAAATCTGGACTTTAACTCCTCAACTATTATCATCATTACAATAGAGAATACATTATTAATCGACCAATATCGGCTTAATTAAACGTGTTCTGCGTATATGGTTTAACTCAGAATGACCTTGAAAACGCCCTACTTCCGGTGCCCAATAATGATTTCTAAAGCGCATCGTTGGATGTGTGTCAGCCAAAAGATCTTCTAACGTTGTTACTATCCAAATATCGTTCTCGGAAACATGTTTTCTGATCTCTGAAACATAACTCGCTTCCATACCAATAAACATGTTAAATATTTCAATATAATCTCTAATCCAATTTTTAATTGATTCAGAGTCTTTAAATTGATTAAAATTTGTAATCAATTTTTGAGCCGTTAATGAAATATATTGCCTTTGATCACGTGTTGGCTCTTTCAATGATGTCCCTTCACTTCTTATTAAGTGTTTAAGCTGATGAGGATCAGACATAATGTCTAAAATTTTCAAAATAGCATTTTGATTCAATTGCCATCTCATTAGACCAAATAAGTTTAATTGCTGTTTGATTAACGCTGGTTGATCAGTAAATTGAATGAAATTTTTCTGACCATACCGCGTATTAAAAAAATCAAAAAACTTTTCCTTAAGATCTTCTTTTTGCACAACTAGATCTGATCTAGTTATTGAAATATTAAGCTCCATAAATGTCAATTTTTTAGCATTATCGTCAATCTTTGTTTCAAGTAAAATATCAAGGCCTTGATCTTCGTTAGTTAATTGCAAAAGACCGTTTATTAAAGATGGGTTTTGGATTTTTGATCGATCACTCCATAAACGATCAAAAGACTGATCATAAATGGTTGATCTTTGAGCGGTAATAAATTTTTGGTCATCAAATTTAAGCTCACTTATTTGCGTGTTCAAAGTTTTTCCCCAAAGCAAAAAAGCCAATTTGAAATCATGTTTTTCAGAACGATTAGCAACTCGAACAGACGAAACAGATTGATTAAGCAAAGTCATGTCGCTTTCATAAAGAACTTTATCATACGCTTTTTGCAGATTAGTTTGCTGTTCATAAGAAAAATCATTTAAATCTATCTTATAGTATTTTTGATCACTATTATTTTTTTGCGAATTAACCTGAAATGCCAATCTTAGCTGAAATTCAAGATCAAAACCAGTTGTTAAACTTTGTGTACCAATATTTTGCAAAAATAATTCAAGAACATCGTTAGTCTTAGAAAAATACATAATTTTGCGGTATTGAGTTGATATTCCTAATAAAGCGGCATCTATCTTTAATCTATCAAGCGCTTGAATTTTTAATCGACCTATTGAAGCACCGTAACTCTCAGTTATCACTAAGCGCTCACCTTGAGACATATTTTCCTTAATTGATTTCAATTCAAATGGATTAAAACGATTAAAAAATCTTTTACTTGCTGCTTTTTCAAGAGAGTCTACAGAAAAAATGTAAGTAAAATTATATACTTTATAAAGAGCAAAAGGAGTTTCTACATTTTCAGAAACAATACCCAGAGGCAATCCATACTCGATTTGATCGGATACCAAATAACGTCGCTGATCGGGACCTACTTCTGAATTAATAGTTATGTCACGCTTAGAACTATACAATGCACCACTCTCAAGTTTAAATTCATCAATTTTTTGAGATGTCAAACCTGCAGTTAACTTTGGATTAAGACTTTGATCAACAACAGCTCTAGAAGCTGAATTCAAAATTGCCTTATACAAGCCTGATTTAATAGCTTGCCACGGTGTGTATTTCTTCCCGAGCAAAGGAGCTGTGTTATTATCATATTGTTGAACGGCATCTCTCAAATACCCATTTGAATCTATAAAATCAGGATATAATTTTTGCAATTCTTTCAATGATAAAATATGATGTTTTTTAAAACCTTCTAGATCCAATTTAAAATCACTAATAAGTTGATTAATTCGAGATTTCATTCTTTCGCTATACAGAATTGCTACAGGTTTGGGAAAGCCCGAAACTGTGAATATGGTATCGATTTGTTCTGACTTTATTCTTGCTATACGACGTGCCATCCATTTTAGATCGCTATAGGTTGTTTGTTCCCATGTTTTTGAATCAAAAATACTCATCCAATAAAAATAAATCTTTTCATCAGTTTTATGCGTAAACTTCCAGTAGAATTCATTAGCTGCACCAGGATTACCAAACGTTGGCATTCCTAATGACTGGCCCACATCTGATATAAAAAATATTGGCTTCCAATTTTCGTTTTTGGACAATCTAAATGCATCAGATCGACTCTGATATTCGAATTGATCTGACATTGAAATTAATGATAAATATAACATTAAGGCTCTATACTCGCGACGGTTATTGTATCCATTATCACCAACGCGAAAAGCTCCCATTTTGCGATATTTATCTGAATCAGGGTAAGCCTCTAAATTTGCATTTTTAATGTAAACAGATGTTGTATCACCCGGAATTCTCTCTATGTGTGTTAAAGTGGATCCTTGTTCTAGCGCATGTGCATTTAACCACTCACGAGTGAATTGTTCATATGAAATTCCATTCAAATTGAGTTTAATTTTTTTTCGAAATGTATTAGGATTTGCGTGATAACCTAAAATACGTGCAAAATGACTTGAAGCTGGAGTTGTATGAACCTCATGCCCTAGTCGAATTGTAACATCTTTCTTTTTAGGAAGACCTTTTTTGTTTAACTCAGAAGAGTCAAACCAGTGAGTCTTAATTTTAATATTGCCATTACCCATACGTTCATAAAAAAACTCTGGAACATCAATTGATTGATCGGGGAATAAAACTTCACCATAATATATTTCATTTCGTGGATTGTACTCTTCAATCGAATTATTAATCCAAAAAGCTGAACTTGGAGGATCAAACTTAGAGATATCCTGTCCAGCTCTTTGACGAATACTAATTTCTTCGGATGTTAGAAACTTTTTTCGATCAGAATCTAAAAGATTACTCGCTTGAATTTTATGACTTTCATTTAAATCAACTGATAAAAAATTTCTAAACACATTCTTTAATCTATCAACAGCATTAATAACAACACCTTCCGGATGGATCGTGTATCCAACAGAATAAAACAACAAAATATTTTCAACACGTTCATGAATTTCTAAATTTGTTAATGTTTTTTGTTTTCCAATAAGTTGATCTAATTGCTCTAGTGCGAAGTAAAATGGAGCTAACACTTCAGTTTCTTCGTAACTTTGAGCCTCTATTCCTTTTTTTGTTGCTTTATCATCTGAGTAACCAAATTCGTTGATTAAATTATATTTTTTACTTAACTTGGCAGAATCTTTTAAACTTAATATTTGCTTCTCAAGAAAAAATTTTAGACTAGTCATCTTTTCCTTATCAAGACGACCATCGGTATAAAAATATTTCTGTCTTAATTGATTAAAATCTTGCACATGATTTTCAGAGATGATTCCCTCTGATACTGAATATTTATAGTTTAACTGCTCTAATGCGTACGACCACGAAGGATACAACAAAAATAGTTGAACAAATGTCGATACTTTAAACAAAACACTCTGTCCATTTAACTTAAAACACATACAACAACTCCGCTTCAATTATAGTAATGCGTTATTCACAATCTGTACCGTTTATTACAAATAGACATTTGTTTCAAAATGATAAACTCGTTTGACCTTTTAAGAGATGTCAGCAACAAAAAACAATTTTATTTACTTTTTCCAAGGATTGTTTTTATCCAAAAAAGATAGTCGAAGATTTTCTAAAAACTCAATTTCCAGATCAGAAAATCCAGATTTTTTTCTGAGTTCCTTATTAATCGGTTCAATCCGTTTTGGCAATATACCTCTTAGATTTGTCATTCGTGAAAAATAATCTTGATTAGGATCAATATTTTCAAGCCTGCAAATTTCACGATACCAATCAGATCCAAAAAGTACGTGTTCAATTTCTTCAGCCCCAATACGTTTCAAAGCAAATTTAATACTAGGCACTTCAACAGCAGTTAGTCTTCTCAATAAAGTATCTCCAGCATCTAATCCACTTCCTTCAAGATAGCGATGAACAATCAATATTCTATCAAGTAACGAGTCTCGAATTGATGTTGCAGACCACAATGCTGTATGAACAGGCCAATCTCCCCATTTGAAACCTAATTTATCGATTTCGGTAAGACACATTTCGAGGTGATCACATTCTGATAATGTAATCGCAAATAGTTTTTCCTTAAAATCGTCAGGAGCCTGCGGAAAATCAGCTAACGTTCGTAATCCTAACTCCATCGCCTGTAACTCAATGCTAGCTAAATCGTGCAACATTCGCGCTTGTCCCTCAGGCGAGGCAAAACCCTTTTTAGGAGGGAGATGTTTGGGAACTAAAATTGATACATCTCTCTCCGGAATATCCGGAGTTGCACCTTCGAATAGATTGATCATATTTAAATCAAATCTTCGAACCATTTCAATTTTCTTAAAGACATTTTTTTCAGCAAAAGCCCACATAAAATGGTATTAACATAAGGCTTCACTCTAGACAAATCCAATGTCCCAGGAATAAAATGATGGAATCAATATATACGAAAAAAGGATTTAATTATGGGAAAAGGTTGGAAAGCCGCAGGTAAAACAGAAAACGCTCAAAAAAAGGGACAGCTTTTTACGAAATTAGCACGGGAAATTTCAGTTGCAAGTAAAACTGGCGGCCCTAATCCTGATATGAACGCTCGTCTACGTATGGCAATCGATGCCGCAAAAAAAGTTTCATGCCCTAACGACACAATTGAACGTGCTATTAAAAAAGGCGCTGGATTATTAGATGATGGTAAAATAATTGAAGAATTAACTTACGAAGGTTACGCTCCGCATGGAGTGGGTGTTATTGTTGAATGTCAAACTGATAACAAACACCGCACTGCCCCTGAAATGCGTGCTGTTTTCAAAAAACATGAAGGTAACTTAGGTGAATCTGGAAGTGTTGCCTGGATGTTTACTCGCGTTGGTATTATTGAAGCTACGAAAGCAGGTAACTTCGATATTGATGAAGAAGCTATTGAGGCTGGTGCTGATGATGTTGTTAAGCACGATGATGGATCATTCGAGTTTTTTACGGCCGTTGAAAATTTAGATTCAGTCAAAGTTGCTCTACAAGGACGCAGTTGGAATGTGTCGCAAGCGCATCTGGGCTACAAGGCCAACAACACAACTGAGCTCACAGAAGAACAACTTAAAGATGTTCAGGAATTTTTAAGTGCAGTTGATGATCTTGATGACACACACCGTGTCTACGCAACTGTTTAATTTCTGATAACAATAGAAGATTAAGATTCTTAATCTTCTATTGATGCATATGGGTTATTTAAATTTAAAATATTACCATCTGTATTAATCCAGAAATAACCTTTTGATTTTGCTTGCCTGTAAATATTCAAGTATTTTGCCATTACATCAGTCAATTGCTTCTGAAAAGCTAATTTACCCTCGCCGATGCCATCTTTAAGTGGATTATAATCAATAACAGTATACTCATAAGTGCTACCGAAAAACTCTTTTGAATACTTAATAATTTCACTTGTTGGTTTGAGTTTTTCATGAATGTTAACCGATGAACAAACAAAAGAATTCCAAGCATTAAACTCTTTTATTTTTTGAATATCAAGAGGCTCTATATTACTTATTGCCATGACAACCTTTAAGTTTGTTGGCACAAGACCTGGTTTTTTATCAAGCCCAATAAAGACATGTTGATATCCATATTTATTTACAAGAACTTCTTCATAACGATCTGAATTCTGACACTGTGAGAATATCTTAATTGAATCTCGAATTTCCTGTTTAAAATATGGACTACCTCCAGATGGATCTGCATAAACTATCGATTTTGTAAATAGGCCGAATAAAATAAGCAGCGAACTTTTTTTAAAAAAAATCTTCATAAAAATTCCCTCCAATCAATTAAATCAGATATTATCTTTTGTTATATTCAAACATTAAACTTGCAATAGTTTGGCCAAAAAATAGTAAATTCTAGTAGATCTTGACTTAAATAAATGTCTACAAATTATAAAAATGACAAACAAGTTATGTCTTGTCTCAAAATGATATACTCAAATGCAAAATTCTTTAAAATTAATTTCGCTTCCCAATGTGAATATAAACTTTATCTAAAGAAATTTTTTACGTGATCACTTTGCTGGATCTGTTAATTAATAATTCTTATAAAGGTTCAAATAACAAACAATATCAAAAAATATAATTTCACAAAACAATAATAACTAAAAAGGTTTGCGAAAATATGATCTACGACTTCGAAGCTACTTTACGTTTACGCGTATTTTTTTTATTCTTCTTCGATTTAGACTCACACTTTGGAATATCAAAACTATCTGCTGTTTGAACTTCACCAATTTCGCAATCATTCAGGTTAATCATAGAAAAACGAACCTGATTTTTTTCTTTAGAAAATGGAATAAGCGTATTTTTATACTCGTCGATATAGAATTTATACTTATTTAAATCGCCTAATGAGTTTAATTTATCAATTGACCACTGACAAACTTTTTGCCCTAAATCGTTAATAACTGCAACATCATCCTCAACAATAACACTGTTTCTAAGTGTACCAAAAATTCTCTTGTCTGAACGTGTTAGATAGCGATCTTCATCCATAACTGAGCATGTCTTTGGTGCATCTTTAACTTTTCTTAAACGTATACGACCAGCATGTACTGGTTCAATCTCAATCAAAAAAGTAAATAAAATAAAGAATAAAAAAAATAAATTTAATCTCACCATTAAATGCTAAAAACTATTTCTTTGAAAGTAAATAATTAAATGCCGTCGCATAGTACTTTATTTGTTTGATCATTGAGAAAAGGCCATTTGTTCGGCTGGGCGATAGTCCAGAATCAAGACCAATTTCTTTTAAGAAGTTCGGTTCATATTTCATTATTTCTTCAGGCGTATTGTTATCAAAAACTAATAATGTTATTGCAACTAAACCACGGACTATCAAAGCATCACTATCGCCGGAAAGACGTATTCTACCATCAACAAGATCAGCCTTAATCCAAACTTGTGACTGACAACCTTTAATTTTCAAATCATCAACTTTAAATTGATCTTCTAATCCATTCCATGCTTTACCCAATTGAATGAGCTTTTCATATTTTTGCTCCCAATCGGTAATTCCAGCAAATTGTTGTACGACTTGTTGAGCTTTTATTTCAATAGACATGCTGCGGACCCTACCACTTTTTTTTCTAAATTTAAACCTTGTTCACCAATTATTTCTTTAAAGTATTTTCTGTTCATTTTTTCAACTAAATCGTGACATGAGATATAAAAATTAACTGGATCATGATAACCATTCCAATATTTTTTGATTTCTTCTGCTGATAACTGAGTCTGTTTTTTTTCTTTTTGATTAAATTCCCGTCGATTTAAAAAATCTAATTGGTCTGACAAATCACGCGGTGAAAAATCTTTCATTACAAGACAATCCTCAGCTAGAGCCATTTCAATATAACTTAAATAATCTTTTAAACACTCCCAAAATAACAATCCGCTATTTCCATAGTCACTACGACAGTAATATGTCGTACAAACAACCCCACGATAGTTCCAAATTGAACACTGATTTTGGTCACGATCAAAATAATAACAAAGTAAATCTTCACGATTACCAAAATCAGTTCGCGATTTATTTAAAAATTCATACTGGTATTTAAAATCTGCAAATAGACCAATTGGTAAATTAAACTGGTTTTCCTGGATTTTACGACGAATGACCGATTCGCCTGGTAAATTTTCCTTTAAAATACCCCCTACAGCCCAATTAGGTATAAAAGGCACAAATGTACAGCATTTTAAATTTGATTTATACGTATATTCAAAACGTTTATCACGTGCACGCAAGCAATTATCACAAGTTGCCTTCGTTTCCTTAACGTTCAAATTCAATAACGATTGACTTAATAGTCCTTGATAAAGTTGTGGTAATACTTTTTTTAGCGACATTTCGATTCAACAAATAATTTATAATCTAGAGTTTCAGCATCGATCGTCCAATTTTTATTCCACTTAAAATCAGAGCAATTCATAAACATCGGAAACGCAACCGGGCTATTGAAATCAATCTTTAAAATACTTTCACTCGTTATATAGCGCACAGTATGATTTAACATCCAATCTAAAGACTGTTCTGATAAAAGTTTTTTCGTGTATAAATCGATACCGACTTCAACAGCAGTTGCATAACCAACCTGCGATGGTCGAAGTGCTTGACCTTTAAATGAATAAAATGACCCCTCAACTGAAGAATAAACCTGATGAATATACGTTAACGATCCAATATTTAAGGCTTTTAACTCTGCAGAAGCTTTCTCATATGTAAAAACATCTTTTTCACCATTATCACCGAAAAAGAAAACAAATTTAGGATTGTATTGTCTAACTAGATTAGAAATCGTTCGATTCTTAAAACCTTCATCAAGTAAAGAATCTCTTAAGATCAATTCACCTTGAGGAAATTTATTAGTCTCCAACAAAGCTTGATGTGATTCTCGCATTGGTTCTAAACCAAGAACTTCTTTAGGAGCATTACTCAAATAAAATACTTTTGTAAGACTTGGATTTTGATTAACAATCAACTGATACAAAGACGCCATACCCGCAAAGGGAGTATTGTGATCCAAGGCTCGAGCTAAAACAAGAGGTGTTAAAACACCTGAAACTTTAATTGTATCATCAATATCACTAATGATCAGAATAGGCCTTTGCGCTAGTCCTGCAGAGGCTAAACTTGCAAACAAGGTTGAGCTTAAAACAAAAATCAAAAATGACAGCGCTAAACGTAAAAATATATCCATGAGAAGAAGTTCCTTAAATACAGGGTTTAAACACATTATATAGAGCAAGAGATGTTCCGTCTTGAGACAGCGATATAATGCTTTAAAATCACTATTGTTGATTCGTTTGACATTTGTGTAGACAAGTTTTGTCGCCGAGAAAATACCAATCTTTAAACTATTTAAAAGCCTAATGAGCGCATCTTATTGATCCACTTATTGGCCTTAAAGTTTCATATATCTATTAATAACAAATGAGGGGTATATGAAAACAATAACTCAAACATTCGCTAAAACCATTGTAACTATAGCCACTATCTTGTCAGCTCAAATGAGTTTTGCTCAAACTTGGACTTTTACATACAAACCTAAAAACCAAGCTTCATTTCAGATTAAAAAACAAGCATCTAATAAAGAAGAAGCATTTAAAATCGCAGCAAAAGAGTGTTTTAACACGCTTACCCACGGCAAGTACCCTGGCGAATCCCAAGGTTTAGACTATATTGATGTTTGCGCAAATCCAAAAATGTAGTTAGTATTTAACCCATATGGGTATTTTAAAAAAAATAACTGATTTCTTATTTGGTAAAGATCCTGAAATTTTTGATGATAAAGGATCTGTTCAACACAAACTTCCTAAAAGAAAATGGGATGATTGGCAAAATCGTTACGTTAAAGGCCAAGAATACAACTGGCGCACGCATAAAGGCACAGAAGCCGGCTTAAACCAAAATCCTCCATCAGCAAAATAGTCCACTCCAAATACGATTGGATCAAATTGATCCAATCGTTTGTTTTCTTTGATGCAAACCCAAATTCATTTACAATTATCTAATGAGACCATTCATCAGGATCGCTATATTAGCGTTGTTAGTTCCTCTTTCGTTTTTTTTCACGAACTGCACAACTAACCTCAATCAAAGTGTTTTAAATCAAAATCAGAATAATTTAGGTACGACTTCTGACTTAACTTCAGTAAACTTATCTAATGGTTTGTACAAATTTCTAGATAAAGAATTTAAGACTTCGCAGTATAAAATCATTCCCAAAGACGGAAGCGCTCCAATCTATGCGCAATGGGTTTCAAACTGTCACTACAAATGTCCGACAGTTATTATTGCTAACCCTTATTCTGGAATCGACTGGACTGACGATTCTATCGATCAACAATGGGTGCGTTTAGCAAATGCCTATTCAGGAATTTTTATCAACGATTCTTTAGGTCCACAAACCCCAGAAATTGATCCATCTCTTGGAAATATTTTTTTTCAAGCACAAACAACTGAACAGAGTGCTTCTATGGGAGCCCTCTTTCTAACAAATAACGTTTCTGTACTTATTGTTAATAGCCGATTTTATCGTGGTCGTAATCTTAAAATATATGTTGAAGAATTCAAAAAAACAGTTCAATACTTTGTTCAAAATGAATTCGTTGATCAAAATAAAATGGCTTTCTGGGGCGCATCTCTGGGGGGCTTTATCACTTCATACGCAAGTATTCAAACACCATACAAACCCAAAGTTTTAGCTCTATTAACACCACTACTTGATCTGAAAAGCCAATACCAATATACGGATGACGTTTTAACTTATACAAACAAAACTGATGTACAAAACTCATATAAAGACTTTTTTGCCCCGTACAAAAGACGAATCCTTGATTTCACTCAGGGCTCACCAGCTCAAAAACCGAATGCATTCGAACCCTTCACACTTGATTACCTTGCCGCAAACTTAAAAACAGATACCTTAACAATACACGACACATGGGATACGCTTGTACCCGCCGAGCAAAGCCTTAAACTTGTAAACTTACTGAATTCAAACAAACAAAATGTAAGTCTACTACTCCATCAACATGCAACAGCGATTAATTGGGATACATTCCAACGTGATCATTCCCAATCTCAACTGGGCGAAGGTTATTCAAATGAAAGTTCTTATTTATTTTTTTCAAGCTTTATTTTAAATCGAATATTACCACAAACACAGAATAAAATTCTACTCTATGACTTCAATAAAGTTTCTCAGACGTTAACTGAAATTAAAGCCGCACAAAACCGAGGCCAAAATATCAAATGGATCAAAAATCATTTCTTAGAACTTTGCGACTCTCAAAACACTTTAGTTGACTACACTCAAACGATTGGCTCAATTAACGGACGCTACTTCGTTCAACAAGTGATGAAAAATATATGGTCTCTTGATAAGTCAGAAGATCAAATATGCGCAGAAATCGACACCTTCTTTAATTAAGCTTTTCTTGCCATTCTGCTATTTTATTTAATGCCTGCAACGGTGATGTTTGCGTAATCGATAATTTTTTAAGTTCTTGCAAGAGTTCTTCTTTTTTCTGATCGATCAAAGATATCTGATCATTTTTAGTAGTATCGAATAATGACATTTGATTTATGACATTTATTTTTTTATTTTTTAACGGATTTCTTCCATCATCAGTACCAGATTGTTGAATTGGTGATTCTAAACGTTTTAAAAGTTTTTTTGCTCTTTCAGTAATACTGACAGGTAGACCCGCTAATTCTGCTACGTGCACACCATAACTTTCACCAGCAGGACCTTCAGATAAAATATGTAAAAACTTAATTTGTTGATCTTGTTGGTGTATTTTCATGTGAACATTTTTTAGTTGCGTAAAAGTTTTATCTAAAATAGTCAGTTCATGATAGTGTGTAGCAAAGAAAACCTGCGCTTTAACATTTTGTATGATATGTTCTAAAATTGACTGTGCTAAACACAATCCATCATAGGTCGCAGTTCCTCGACCAACTTCATCTAAAATAAGCAAAGAATTCTCAGTAGCAGATTGCAACATTTGTGCAGTTTCAGTCATTTCAACCATAAAAGTTGATAATCCTTCACTCAATTGATCACTAGCACCTATTCGCGTATATATAGCATCGTATATCGGCAAAATTGCGTCCTGAGCAGGTACATACGATCCGATTTGAGCTAACATAACTGTTAAGGCAACTTGTCGCATAAGAGTCGATTTGCCCGCCATATTCGGACCAGTTATTAAATACCCTTCACTAGCATTTAATTGAATATCATTAGCAATAAAATGGCCACGTTGAAATTGCTCTACTACCGAATGTCTTGATTGTTTTAAACGGAGTATTCGATCCGAACTAAACTGCGGTCTAGCGTAGTTTTCTTCAAGACTGAGCCAGGCAAGCGAACTCAGAACATCTATTTCAGAACTGTACGCTGAGATCATCAATATCTCACTCGACATCGATAATATGTCGGTTCTTAATTTTTCAAAAATTTCAGACTCTAACTCATTTCGTTTAATTTGCGCCGACAAGACCTTTTTTTCAAGTTCGATTAATTCATCAGTACAAAATCGTTCTGCATTCGCTAACGTTTGTTTACGCTGATAATAAGCTGGCACTTTATCTTTATGAATATTTGTAATTTCAATGTAATATCCAAAAACATTATTGTATCTGATTTTTAAAGATCCAATACCTGTTTTATCTCGCTCTTGCTGTTCTAATCTTTCAATATGAGCTTGTGCGTTGGTTGACAAATCAATTAATTCATCAAGAACAGTTGAGATACCTTTTTTGATAATATGACCCTGCTTCGTCGACAAAGGAGCATCTTCAACAATTGTGTTCATAATTCGACTAGAAATATTATGTAACGATATAGCGTCAATTTTGTATTCTAAAATATTTTGCGAACTTTCATAATTACTGAGTGCTGCTTTTAAAGAGTTTGCGAGTGAAGTTAAATCTCGCCCGTTACACTGAGGGAGAGCTATTTTAGACAATCGACGTTCAATATCACCTTGACCAGATAATATTTCACGAATTTTTTTTAATTTATAAAGATCATCTCTAAAATGAGTCAGCAAACTTAATCGCTTTTCTATTTGCACTTGATTGCATAAAGGAAAAGTTAACCACTGTCTTAACAGTCGAGTTCCCGAAGATGTTTTTGTTCGATTAATAGCAAAAAACAAACTCCCTTTTTCTTCACCTCTGTAATTCGTAAAAACTTCTAGATGTCTTAAAGTTTGTTGGGACAAGTGCAAACGATGTTCTGCTTCCTTTTTTACAAACGGTTTTAATATACTTTTAATTTTTTCGTCGGCTAATGATAACACATACTCGTATAAACGCTGAGCAGACACCGGGATTTTATTTTCAAACTTAGTTTCATCGCATTTAAAATCAGTCATTAAACTAACTAGATTTTCAATTTTACTGATTTCAGGATCTGAATAATGAGTTCGATCAATAACAAGCTCAGCGACGGGTAACAACTGTATAATTTTTATCTGTGAATCTAAACCAGCACATTGAAAGTAAAAAGCTTCACCTGTTGTAGTATCGACAAAACTAACTGCTTTCGGATCGATTGCAGAGATATAATGAGATTTTGTAGGCTCAATTGTATCCGAATCATAAACCATTCCGGGCGTTAAAATACGTGTAACTGCTCTTTTAACCAATCCTTTGGCAAACTTTGCATCTTCAATTTGATCACAAATTGCAACCTTTAGACCAGCTGCCAAAAGTTTATTTATTGGTCCACCTATTGAATGATGAGGAACACCGCACATCGGAGTTTGATCTTCTGATTTTTTGTTTCTTTGCGTTAATGTAATCCCTAAAATCGGTGCAGCCTTAACAGCATCATCATAAAACATCTCAAAAAAATCGCCCATGCGAAATAGTAAGACTTTATCAGGATGTAAAGACTTAATGTCCCAATATTGTCGCATTAAAGGAGTTAGTTCTTGATTGTTTTTTGCCATAACGTAGTTAAAAAACAGCTCGCAGAAAGTATCAATCAAATTTCACAAGTGAAATACTGAGTCGCTTATTTTTATCTTATTATTAGATAACAAATCACTTCTTAGCTTATTTTTTCAGCATAGTTGGTTAACTTTTAAGAAGCTTTAGATATTTTAGCATAAAATTCAGTTTGCGAATTCGGAATAACAATTCGAAGACAGGTATTTGGCCTATCAAAATCAAAGTAAATTTTGCCATTATGCATATGGATAATTCTTTGCGATATACTCAATCCCAAACCAGTCCCACCAGTCGAAGCTTTAGTTGTAACAAAAGCTTCCATGATTTTAGATCTAAGCTCTTCTGGAATGCCTGGACCACTATCAGTGATTTGAATTTCTAAATTTTCAATACCTTTAATAAGACTCATTCTGATCCATTTTGTATTTAAATTTTTAATAGCATCGTATGAATTATTTAAAGCATTTAAAATAACTTGCGATAGTTGAACAGGTCGACATTCGATGTTGAAGTCTTTAGCTTCCGATCGATCGTCAAAATATACATCAAATAATATTTGATTATTTTTAAAACGATCCTGACAAAACGCCATTGTATCACGAACTAGATCTTTAAGATTTACTTTTGCAAATGCTTCATTTTCTGTATTTTGCGAAAAAGATTTTAAGCTTTTGATAATAGTCGCAATACGTTTAATTGTTTGTGTGACTACTTCGACATCTGGTTTTAATTTTTCAACAATGTCAGGAGAGGTCATTTTTTTTAATTTTAATAAAATAACTTCATTTTTCGATGATATGATGGCCAGAGGGTTATTTATCTCGTGAGCAATACCAGCAGCCATTTCTCCAAGTGATGCCAACTTTTCTCTTTCTTGCAGAACTGTTTTTTGTTTTTCTAATTCTTTTTGAGTTCGTTTTAACTCATGCACATCTAAACTGGTCACAATAATTGGCGATTTTTCAGCAAACTCACTGCGATTAAAAAATATAATATGTTCACGCTGGCCCTGAGCTGTCATGATCATTGTTTCAAACGAATAACTTAATAATGTTGAGTTTTTAAATGACGCATATTCATGCGCAAATTTAGGATCTAGACCTATTTCAAAAATATTTTTACCTTTAACATTCGCAACTTTGCCTAAAATATTCGTTTTAAGATATTTATTTGTACGTACATAAATATCCTCTTTTAGAATCGATAAACCACCCGGGAAAGTATCGATTATTGTTTGTAACTCAAGATTATTATCTTTCAATAGTTTCCAGTTTTTAAAATAATTATTTCTTTGAACAAAAAGAAAACCAAGAAAAAATGACATTAAAAATAAGGACATAAAAAAATCAGCAGACCCCTTACCCAAACTAAAAAACAAGTATGTTGTTCCAGCAATTATATTGAACTGAAAAACATAAAAGTCTGGTTTAGAAACAGAAAGACTAAAAATAGCTGATGCATGCATCGAAGCAATAATAACTGTTGAAACCGAAATCAAGAACGGGGCTTGATGATTGAGAGCGACAAAATGGTTAAAAACAAGGCTCCATGTCAAACTATTAAAAAATATATTAATCAAATGTATTAAGCGAAAACTTTTAGGGCTTAAATCACTCTTATATAAATATGCACGTACAGCTAATGTAGTTAACAAGAGAGTAATTAACGAGTACGTCAACCAAGTAAATCGAGCTGGTAAAGACGCACAGTAAGTCACAAAGACAGTGCCTAAAAGAAAAGTACTAATCATCGAAGCAATAGACTTCTCTTTTAATTCATTTACGATATGGTGGTCAAAGACATCAGATTTGAATATCATAAAAACACAATCGGCAACTATACCGATCGAGTTTAATGATTACCCTAAAATAAATATTATTTAGACTAAGTTAAGACTTACGTACTTAATTGATTAATTAGCTTTTGATAAATGCCGTCAAAACCACCATTTGACATAATCAGAATCACATCCTTAGGTCGAGCTGTGCGACCTAGGTACTGAACGATCTCATCGGCATTTTTAAAAACATGAGCAACCTTGTTTTCTTTCTGTAAATCTAAAACAAGCTCTTGCGATGAAAAACGATTGTCTTCTGAGATTTTCCCCTGATCAAAAGCTTCTGCTAAAATCACTTCGTGGCATTGTGAAAAAGCATCAACATAATCTTTTTGAAAAACTTTTCGTCTAGAAGTCGCTGATCGCGGTTCAAACACCGAATATACTTTCCTATTTTTATATTTATTTTGAATAGCTGCGACTGTTTCTTTAACTGCTGTTGGATGATGAGCAAAATCTTCAATAATGAGTATTTGATTTGGTTCAGCAATAATTTCTTGACGTCTTTTTACACCTGCAAAAGTTGAAAGCCCCTTTAATACTCCATCCAAATTAACTTTATTGATATATGCCTGAACGACGACTGCCGTTGCATTCAATATATTATAACGCCCTGTCATTGTCGTTACAAAAGTTGCTAATTCATCAGAATGTCCTTTATCATTTTTAGAAACTGAAAATTTTGTATAACCTTCAGTTTCTTCAGTAATTTTGCAAATAAAATCATTTTCGGCTTTAAAACCGTATGAGTATTTTTTTTCAATTTGACACTCTCTTGCTACATCACAGACTCTCTGATCATCACCCCAAAAAGCTAAAGTTCCGTTAATTGGAATTAATTTCATCAATTTCAAAAATGCATTTCTAACTGCTTGAAAGTCAGCATAAATATCAGCGTGGTCAAACTCTACCGATGTTAAAATAACATTTTGTGGACGATAGTGAATAAATTTAGGGACCTTATCAAAATAAGCTGTATCATACTCATCACCTTCAATAACAAAACAATCACCTTCAGGATTTCTGAAACTTTGTGAGAAGTTTTTAGGTATACCACCAATTAAAAAACCAGGTTTATAACCAGCTTGCTCCAAAACCCATGACATTAATGATGTCGTCGTTGTTTTACCGTGGGTACCAGCAATTACATAAGAAGTTTTATTATCAATAATAAACTCACCCATCGCTTGTGGGAGTGAACAAAATGGAATCTGTAGCTGGTTAAGCTCAATCGCCTCTTCGTTGTTTGCCGATATAACATTGCCAACAATAACAAAATCAGGACGCGGATTGAGGTTTTCTTTTTTATAAGGTTTCATGATTTGAATCCCTAAACTTTCGATTTGTGTCGACATTGGTGGGTACGGATTTGCATCACTTCCAGAGACCTTAAAACCCTTGTCTTTCAATAGGCCGGCCAATGATGCCATCGCTGTACCACAAATCCCCATTAAATGAATATGAGCTCCAGATTTCAAATTTTTAAGACTTGATTGTTGATTTTGATTAAATGTTTTTACTTGCGTTTCTTGATTCATCTTTCATCCTTGAAAAGAATTTTATAAATTAAATACTCAATCACTATGCCTTTATCTCCTAGATATTTCTTCTAAGAGCCTCGAATATCCAAGAGTGAATCTGCGGTCTAAGCGAAACATAACTACGGTTTGCCCGACCATAATTAACTCGATTACTTAACGCTATGACTAACAAATCATGACTAGGATCATACCACAATGAAGTACCCGTAAACCCCGTATGTCCAACCGAATGAACAGAGAAAAATGGACCACAGCTTGCATTTTCAAGAGACGGCATCATATAACCCAAGGCCCAATCTCCGACTTCTCTTGAAAGGGCACGTGAAGCAAAAAGCTGCGCTGTTTTTTGTTTGATCTTATATCGAGCTATACCATGTAACTGTGAGCGTAAATTCAAACCATACGCTGCCACATCATCTATCGAACCAAAGAGCCCGGCATGAGATGAAAGACCACCTAGTGCCCAAGTATTTTCGTCGTGAACTTGGCCACGCATAACTTTTTTACGAAACTCACACTCTTCAGTTGGTGCATAATGAACAGTTGGATACAGAGGTTCGTTATTAAGATGAAAGCTGAAAGTGGTGTTAGGATAAAAATCAGCTTTAGTATCCATCCAAACATCAAATAAATTTTTAGAAAAAAATTTCTCTAATAAAAATCCTAAAACCATGAATCCCAAATCAGAATAGACAGCTTTGTCAGATTTTTTTAATTCAGTCTTATTAATTTGCTGATACAACCACTGTCGTCGCTGCTGCCAATCAATATTTTGAGGTATTTCCTTATAAAAAGGCATCCACCAATCAAGACCAGACGTATGAGTTAAAAGCTCACTCACTTTGATATCAGAAAATTTAAAGTCACTTAAAATATCTTTTACTTTAGATTCAAGTGTCCAGTGACCTAAATCATAAGCTTTCATCATAGCTTGCTGAGTAAAAATAATTTTAGTTAATGACGCTAAATCATAAAGTGGAAATGTGTGACCAACTTGTATATCACATATCATCCGCCCTTGATGATATGATCGTACAACAACCCCAGGCGTGACATCAACGATAGCCTTCTGCAATTTATCAATTAAAATACGTTCTAAACTATTATGTCGCATACGGAGAATACACTAACATACTGGCTCGCTCACCACAAGTTAGCGTTGCCCTGGTATTAAAAAAAAGTGGTCTTTGTACATCACCATGACCAGACTCTACTCCAGAAAAAACTGGTATTCTCAGCGATTGAGCAAAGTCTTGCAACGTTTCTGGAACAAGATCTTGACCGTTACTTTCTCGACAATCTGTGAAGTCTCCAAAAACAACTGCTTCGACCAAATCAAAAATTCCAGCCTGCTTTAAATGATTTAAAAATCGATCAACCTTATAACCACGTTCTCCGATATCTTCAAAAAATAGGATGATTTTTTTACTCTGCAACTGCTTAAGTTGCATTCTAGTCCCTAAAGAAACAACATAGGTCGCCAGATTCCCACCCTGAACTACACCTTGTATTTTCTTTTTAGCAATTGCCGATTCATTTAAAGGCTTTAGATTACTAAATTCATTTTTAACTTTAACATATTGAAGAATATCTAACAGTTCTTTTTCATCCAATGAAGACAATTTACCCTGACCAATTCGGTCTAATAAGGACGCATGTAGTGACGGCCAATTCCACTTTTGATTTAAAAACTGATGTAAACTTGTTATATCACTTAAACCAATCAAAATTTTTGCGTTCTTCGGTTTTTTTAACTTCAATAATTCCGGCCATAAACGAAAACTACCATACCCACCACGCAAACACCAAACCGCTTTAGAATCAGTAGCCAACAAAGCCTTTTTTAAAGATCTAAATCGATAGGCGTCAGTTTGCGCTAAAAATTTTTGCGGTTTTAGAATCTCAGAATGAACTCGAGCTTTATAGCCATTTTTTTCTATCCAACAAACAGCCTTCTCGAGTTGTTCATTTGAACACGCCGAACCCGGAGCCACAATATCAATCAAATCACCACGACTAAGGGGCTTTAAGTTAAATGATTTTTGAGCCATAAACCTTCATTCTTTTCTGAATCGCCTTAACATAGCGATCCCCAGAAAATAACTGTTTTAAATCAAGTGTAGTGAAATATTTTTTTGTATCTGGATGAGCACTCAGCACATCCTTCAGATGCTCACCCTTTTTAAGACTGTGCGACGCTTTTTGGACAATCTCGTAGGCTTTTTCACGAGTTAACTTATGCTTATCAACTAAATGCAGCAAAATATGCGAACTATAAAGAACCCCACCCAATAGGTGTGTGTTCTCAGCCATCTTATCTTGATCTACATAGAGCTTATTCAATAACTGACACATTCGACGCACGATGTAGTGAGTCGCTGTAAAACTATCTTGAAAAATAATTCTTTCGTTCGATGAATGGGAAATATCTCTTTCATGCCAAAGCGGTATATTCTCCATCGCTGTCCACGCATAACCCTTGATCAATCGAGCTAGACCTGTAATGTTTTCTGCGCTTATCGGATTTTTTTTATGAGGCATAGCTGATGATCCTTTTTGTCCTGGGCTAAAACCCTCGATGACCTCAGAAACTTCACTACGCTGTAAATGCCTAAGTTCAACAGCAAGCCTTTCAAGATGGCTAGCCAAAAATGCTAATGAAATAAAAACTTCCGCATGACGATCACGAGGTACGACCTGCGTAGCAAATGGTTCAACTTGCAGACCTAAATAACGGGCAACATCCTTTTCAAGCTCTAAATCAAAAGCAGCAGATGTCCCTACCGCACCCGACAACTTACAAATACGAAATTGTTGGTTGGCTTTTTTCAGCCTTTCCTCGCATCGAATTAGCTCTGCTAAAAAACCAGAAAGCTTAAAGCCAAAAGTAGTAATTTCTGCAAAAATTCCGTGGGTTCGGCCTGGACAAACAGTCATTGCATGTAATTTAATTAAACGCTTAAGCTCGATTTTCAAAAGATTAACTTCACTCAATAAAACATTGTAAGCATCAGAAATTTGCAAACTAAGAGCTGTATCGAGAACATCGGAAGAAGTTAACCCATAATGAATGTATTTACCATTTTCACCAACAGTCTCTGCCACTTGACTAACAAAAGCTATCACATCGTGTTTAGTTGTTTTTTCAATTTCCAATATACGCTCGAATATTATTTTACTTTTTTGAGATATATCTCGGTAAGCACGAGTGGGAATAATCTTACGCTGCGATTGAACACGGGCCACCTGAATTTCAACTTTTAACATATATTCATAGCGAGATGATTCAGTAAATATTTGGCTCATTTCCGCAGTTTGGTATCGTGAAATCATAGTTTAACCCTTAATTTTATGGTGTTTATTAATTTTGTTTTGAATAATATCGAAAATAACTTGAAGTTTTTCGACAGAACACATCTGCAGATTTGGAAATTCGGTGACATATTTATGATTGCTTACTTTTTTATTTAAACTTGACCCCAAATCGACCGCATCCTCAATGATGCCATCTGACGAGAGAGTTAAAAACTGTAATCGTTTTTCAATTTTCATTTTAAGTCGATTCTGAAATTCAACTAAGAACTGACTGTTTAGTTTTTGATGGTCCGGAACCACAGCCCAAACGTGTAAACATCCTGTTTTGATTTGTAGATAAAGTAAATTGTCAAATAAAGAATCATAGTGAGAAGAATCGAGTAACCAAAAATCATGCTCTGCCAAATTGTGAGTACAAACGTATTTAAAACACTGCCAGACAAGATCATCAGCCTTTTGTTGTTCAACTAGATCAAAACCGATTGATTGCAAAAACTTAAAATTACTAACGCTAGACTCGACAAGCAAATGATCAAAAATTCTCACACCTTGTTTTTGCAATTCTAAAGTGATTTTCTTTTTTGAACTAAGTTTCAAATCTAAAACATCTTGCGCAAAAAAAACTTCAGTTGGGTAGCTATAATTTTGAAGTATAAATTTATTTTTACTTTTAAATAAAGAATGTTGTAAAAATCGATTTGGATAAATATAGTTTGAAACTTTTTTTAAAAACCACTGATTTAATTTCAACTGAGATTTAAACTGAGTCATAACAGCACCAGCCAATAGATACTGTTCTTCGAGTGAATCTAGTTCGATTGACTGCCGTGAGTTGACCAATATATATGTCAGTTCAGTCCCTTGCGATCTAAACAAAGATCTAAAATAAGAATCAAACTTAAGCGTATGAGAGCTTGAAGCTAAAACAAGAGTATTGACCATATATTAAAAATTAAACCAGCAGATCGCTTTGAGGACAATTCTAAAAAATCTAACGCTTCTAGACTAAAGTATGTGTATAAAAACCATGCTTAACCTTATATCCTGAATCAGGCATAATAATTCTATTCATGAAGCTTTTGATACAAACACTGATATTTTTAAGTTTACTCATCATAACAACTCCACATAAAGCTTTTGCTCAAACGGCCGAATCCGATGAATCGTTCGATCCTTTTTCAGATTACAATGATTTTGAACAGGAAACAGAAGAGGAAGCAGACATAAATTTTCTAAAAAATGGGCGTTATTTGACACTCGCTCTTGTTGGCGGTTACCGTGGTTTTACCGGCGGCTTTAGTCAGGCCTATACCGGCAGTCTTAACTATGGTGTGCAATTTAATTATTTTTTTGATCTCAATTTAGCTCTTAGTTTTGGCTACACGACTGGTGATAATAATGTATCATTTAATAGTTACACTGACGCTGGCATTTTTAGAGAAAACTACTCGGGCAATGTCAACATTCAGACATTTGATATACATATAAAATATTATATCAATACTGATAATGTGACTAAAGGGTTAGCTGATCTAAACCCTTACATAGCGCTTGGAACAGGTTTTTATACACGCACTTACAGCCTTGATAACGAAATCCCCGCTGATCCAGATAAGGTATTTGGTTTTCGCATAGGTGCAGGTTTAGAAATTCCACTTGTACGTCGTAATTATTATTTAGGTTTTCAGACTATCTACAATTATGTACAGTTTCCTGATGAAAACAAAGATGGAATTGAGGAAACAGATACCCAGGTCTATAAAGTTTCACCATCTTTAAATGGTGATATTTTTGAGATTCATACTATTCTCGGAGTTAATTTTTAACCAACGAAATAAGCTGCAACAGGATACCAACAATTATGACAAATGGCGCTATCCATTTTAAAATATTAAGCCAGTAATTTATTAAAACATAACTAGCCTCAGAATTTTCTCTCAAGAACGAGTTCTTAATATCTGATTTTGAAACCGCCTTAAAGAAAAGATATATCAACCCTAAACTTGAAATTGGCAGTAAGTAGTTAATTAAAAATGAATCTAAATTTTCAAGTACTGTTTGATGAAAAAAACGTACATCTTTGAAAAACGACCCCGAAAATGCTGGCATTAAAGTTAGACCAAGAATAATCAGAATTATGACCCATGCCGAATATTTGCGATCCTTTTTTATAAATCTTTCCGTGTAGTTGGATATAAGTGTTTCAAGTAAACCTACACTCGCATTTAAAGCTGCAATCCACAAACAAAGAAAGAATGCGAGCCCAAAAAAGGCCCCGAATCGAAACTGCATAAATAATCGCGGAAGTGCTTCAAATAATAAACTAGGGTCAGTCAATGGTTTTTCACCAATAGAAAAAGCTATAGGGAATACTAGCAACACCGACAGTAGAGAGATGGCGACATCAACCATCATAACTCTATAGCCTACCTTAGGTAAATGTTCATCGCTTTTAAAGTACGATCCAAACGTTACTAAAACACCTAATCCAATAGACAAAGTAAAACACATATGACCAATTGCGTGACCCAAAGATTTTAAATTTAACTTTGTAAAGTCTGGATAAAAAATGAAGCGCAAAACCTGCGACGTTGAGTCTAATGATAATGAACGAATCAAGAGTATACCAAAAAGTAAAACAAACGTCGGTATAATATAAGTCGTGAGTATTTTTTCAAAACGGTCAGTTACGCGTTGATCGATAATAAGTCCCGCAACAATTAAATGAACAGAGGCCAATGCAAATTGCAACCAACCACTATCAAGAAGTATTTTTAAGTTTAACCGCGCAATGTATTCCGATGTATCATCACGGATAATACCAACAGTAAATTGCGTTATATAGTGTAAAACCCAACCGCTAACCACAGAATAATAAGAGAGTATAACCGTTGTGATAAATAACGTTAGCATCGAAACCCATAAATATGATTTTTTATGAGTAGCTGAAATACGCTCAGTGATTTTAAGCAAACTGGCTTCTGAAGTTCGTCCCAATATAAGCTCAGCAATTAAAATTGAAATACCAATTGTAAAAGCCAATAACAAATACAAAAGAATGAAGGCTCCGCCACCATTTTCACCGGCAACATACGGAAATCGCCAAATATTACCTAAACCGCAAGCACTGCCCACAGCTAGTAAATAAAAAGCAAAGCGATTTCTCCAACGAACCATACTTATTCACGACCTCTTGATTTCATACAAAAAATTCTGATTGGGATACCATGTAGATCGAATCTTTCTTTTAAATTCTTAATAATAAAACGACGATAACTATTATCGACTCCATCGGGATGATTAGCAAACGCAATAAATGCCGGTGGTTTTTGATATGTCTGAGTTAAGTAGTAAAACTTGACATTTGTGTGTCCCCAAACAGGAGCTGGTGCTTTACGAATAGTCTCAAAAAAGAAATCGTTTAATTCAGATGTTGAAATTCGAAGACTTCGTTTTTCAGCAACTCTTTCTATCTCATCAAATAAGTCTTTTATTCCAAAACCTTTGAGCGCACTGGTAAACACTAATGGCACATCTACGAAAAAATGGAAAATACGAGCAATCTGATGTCTAAAAGTCTCTCGATAATGTTCCACCTCTTCCTGCCCTAAATCAGATTTGTTCGCAACTACAATCACACCTTTATGATCTTCTAAAATGGCTTGCATAATTTTTGCATCTTGCTCTGTTGGTCCTTCAGTCCCATCAATCACAAGTAAAACTACATCCGCTCTTCGAATAGATTCTTGCGATTTAAATGCTGAAATAATTTCGACATCGTCTTCACGTTTTGATTGACGACGTAAACCAGCTGTATCAACAAGTGTATAGTGTCTGTCATTGTAAACTAATGGCGAGTCTATTGAATCAATTGTTGTCCCCGCAACATCACTCACGAGCATACGATTTGATTTTAAAAGACAATTGCATAGGGAACTCTTACCAACATTTGGTTTTCCAACCATAGCAATACGCAAAGATGTGTTTTGCTCTTTAGGAACTTCCGGGACCATTTTAACGATCCACTCTAAGACATCGCCAACACCTCGTCTCTGCTCAAACGATGCTCCAATGACATCTAAACCAAACTCATAAAAATCAGCTTTTAACATGTCATCTTCATGAGCGCTATCAATCTTATTAATGACAAGCAAAATAGGCTTACCTGTTTGCTTTGCAATTTTAATAATATCACGATCTTCAGGCAAGAGACCTGATCTTCCATCCATAACAGCAACGATGAAATCAACCGAAAATAAAAACTCTGTAACCTGTTCTTTTATAAGTTTTGAAAACAAATCCTGCGCTTCAGTGACACCACCTGTATCGATGAGGTCAAATTTTTTACCCCATATTTCAACAGGCTCAACTTGAATATCACGAGTTACGCCCGGCTGATTTTTAACAACGGCTTTACGCGAATCCGTTAGAATATTAAACAATGTCGATTTTCCAACATTAGGACGACCAATAATCGCTACTTTTGCTAAATCTAGAAACCCTTCTCCACTATCCGAATTACTCACTATCAACGACATATTTCAACTCTTTCAACATCTGTTTATTTTCAAACCAATTTTCTTTAACAGTAACATTTAAATCTAAATAAATTTTTTCGCCCATTAGAGCTTCAATCTCTTTGCGAGAGTTTTGTCCAATTTTCTTAATTGTTTCTGCACCTTTACCGATAACCATAGGCTTGTGTGATTCTTTATTGACAATAACATCAACATAAATTTTAGGACATGGCTTTGCCTCTTCATCAAATTTACGAATTTGAATAGCCATTTGATAAGGAACTTCATGACTAAGTGCTTCGAAACATTTCTCACGAATAATTTCTTCGGCTAGGTCACGAACATTTTCAGTCGTAAACATGTCTTCGTCGTAAAGTGGTGCCTGCGAATCCGGAAGAATCTGTAATATTTCAAGAAGTAAAGCTTCACGATCTTCTTGACCATCTTTCTTATTTGATACAGTAAGAGCTTTACCTCCACGTTCTTCAATTAACGCCTTTAAGATCAGTACACGGTGTTCAAAATCCTTTAAATCAACTTTTGTAATAATACCCATCCAAGGTTTTTTCGACTCTGTCACCATGTCTAAAATTTCTTTATTGCGCTCAGCTGTATCCTCATCAATACTCAGCACTGCTAATAATGCGTCCGAATCTTTAATAACATCACGAGCTTCTTTTTCTAAAAAGGAATTTAATCCCGATGTTGATTTAACAACGCCAGGGGCATCAACAAAAACAATCTGCCCTTCGTCGGCAGTCCATACCCCTATTATTCTTCTTCGAGTTGTTTGTGGTTTACTCGTAACTATTGAGACTTTTTCTTTAACTAAAAAATTCAACAATGAACTTTTACCAGCATTAGGTTGCCCAATAAGACCTAAAAAACCCGCTTTATAATTTTTATTTTGCATACATCAACCTTTACTTCATTTCTTTAAATAAACTTATTTTATACATTCTAATTCTTGCATCAGAAGCTGTGCGGCTGCTTGTTCAGCTGCTTTTTTGCTTTTACCTTTGGCTCTATACTTTTCAACTTTTGTGTGACCATCACTCAGATAAATACCAACAAGAAATTCCGGATTGTGCGAGGGCCCTTGAGTTAATATCAGTTGATATTCAGGGGTGCCTAGCTTCAATTTTTGCGTTAATTCTTGTAATCTTGTCTTATAATCTTTTTCATACTCCAAATCAGGTTTAATTAAATTTATATCATTTTCAAACTCTTCGATAATCCAACTTTTAACTTTTTCAAATCCAGAATCGAGATACATTGCTCCAATCAAAGCTTCAAATGCTGAAGCCAGGATTCTTGGCTTCAAATGAGACTCTTGTTCTTTCTCACCCGGACCAAGAATCAGAAGATTCTGCAAATTATACGCTTTAGCTTTTGTCATAAAAATCTCTTGATTGACTAGACTAGCTCTTTTTTTTGACAAAGCCCCTTCATTATCACTTTGAAATTTAAACATTAACCTTTCTGCCATAATAAAACCGAGAGCTGCATCGCCCAGATACTCTAATCGCTCATTATGCGGCAAATTTTTATTCTCATTGATACAAAAACTTTTATGTGTCAAAGCTTCAATAAGGAGTGTTTTATCACGAAACTCATATTTAATTTTCGTTTGCAAATCATTGAATCGGTGAGATTTCGGCAATATCTTATTCATGAGCAATAACTCCGACGAGCTGACCTTCGCCATTTTCGAAATTAACATCCCGTATCTTAACAAACAGCTCTTGCCCAGAATATTTTTTCAAATCTTGTTCATTTAGATTTAAACGTACAGGCCAGTAGTTTCGAGTTAAGCCCTCAGCTCCTTTAGACGCTTTATTTAAAATCAATGTTTGATGTATTTTTCCAACTTGCTTCAAGGCTTCTGATTGAAAACGATGTAAACTCAACTCTCGTAACTTTGCCGCACGCTCTTTACGAATATGAAATGGTATTTGCGCTAAAGTTGCAGCTCGTGTTCCGCTTCTTTCACTATAAGGAAACACATGTAAACGCGTCCATGGCGTTTCAGATAGAACTTTGTATGTATTCTCAAATTGATCTTCTGTTTCTGTCGGAAAACCCGCGATCACATCCATACCAACAAAAACATTCGGTATTCCTGAAATCTTATGTAACATAGTCGAAACTTGATTTGACGAGTACTTTCGTTTCATCTGGGCTAACACATCAGTATCAGCGCTTTGAATGCTCATGTGAAAATGAGCACATAAACGAGGATTGGAAAACATTGTGAGAAGTCTATCTGAAATTTCAATTGGTTCTAATGACGACAGTCTAATTCTCGGTATTTTGGTTTTATCTAAAACGCTTTCAATCAAATCATCTAAACCAAGCATTCGGCCATTTTGTTGATCTTCATAATCCCCAATATGTACTCCAGTTAATACGACTTCTTGATGACCATCTCGCACAAGACCATTAATTTTATGAACAATATCAGCTATAGCAATTGAGCGACTTTTACCGCGCGCATAAGGAATTATACAAAATGTACAAAAAGAATTGCATCCATCTTGTATTTTCAAAAATGATCGAGTATGTGATTGCTCTTCACCACCATCAGCTTCAAGATCTTCTTTTTTAAAAATATTTGATTTAAATGTTTTCTGCGATAGCTCACCACGAAAATGTTTTTTGAGCAAGTCTGGCAAAAGACCTTTGTGTGAATTGGCCACAACAAGATCCGCACCTGGCAGATTTTCAAAAGCACCAGTATCAACTTGAGCAGCACAGCCAGTTACGACAATTGTCGCAAATGGTTGTTGTGATTTAATTTTACGAATCGTTTTAACAGCCTCTTTAGTTGCTTCAGCTGTTACGGCACAAGTATTCAGTATATGAATTTGTGTTTTATCTTTGTCAATTTTTGTTAATGAATTAAACCCATTCTGCGCTAGGTTTTTTTGAATGAGTCCGCCATCATAAGTATTAACTTTACAACCAAAAGTATGAACGACGAAATTTAGATTTTGATCCATCCGCCCCCCAATAAGACTTTGTCTTGTGTATAAAATACGGCTGCTTGACCTGGCGTAATAGCTCTCTGTGGTTCTTTAAATTTAAGTTTAAATCCTGATTCTGTTTTCATGACTTGAGCAAGACTACCCTTATGTTGATAACGAATTTTAACATTTAATTCTTCACCATCTTTGAATTGACTAATAATATGAGGTTCAACCACATCAACTTCATCATAAAATAAATGTTTTTCATCACCAACCCAAACCGTGTTTGTTGTTGGATCGATTTTAAGAACAAATAGTTTTTCATGATAAGTCATACCTAAACCCTTACTTTGTCCGATTGTGTAAAGATGTATCCCCTGATGTTCTGCCATGATTTCACCGGTAGGATATCTTTTCAAGTAACCCTTTTTAGTTGCTAAAGTTTGAGCTGGCACATTTTCTTTTAAAAACTGGTCATACCCACGACTACCCACAAAGCATATCCCTGTTGAATCTTTTTTCTTAGCAACAACAAGACCTTTTTCTTCTGCAATCTTACGGACTTCAGGCTTTTTTAAATGACCTATCGGAAAAATTAAATGCGGTACAATTTCAGGTTGTATTGTAAATAAAAAATAAGTTTGATCTTTCCAATCATCTTCAGAGGTTTTAATTTGATATCCACCCAGCGAGTTTTGAATGATCTGAGCATAATGACCGGTCGCCAAGTAATCACATTCTAACTCTTTCATTTTTTTCACTAAGTGATCAAATTTTAGATAAGTATTACAGTTTACGCATGGAAGTGGTGTTTGTCCATTTAAGTAAGCATTAATAAATGGGTCAATAACTGCTGCTTTAAACTTTGCCTCACAATTTAAAACATAAAATGGAATATCTAAACGATCAGCAACGCTACGAGCATCATCAACATCTAAACTTGAGCAACATGTTCCATTACCCTCAGTGATATCACAATTCGTGTAATCCCAAACTTGCATTGTTGCGCCAACAACATCATATCCTTGATCTTTTAATAGAGCCGCAGCAACTGAAGAATCTACACCACCACTCATGGCGACTAAAACTTTTTTCTTTTTACCTTCTGAAGTATTATGTTGCATCATAAAGACGTTGACTCCAAATGCTGATTATTTAAAGCACGTAAACGTTCAACCGTTTCACGCAATACTTGTGAGAACTCTTTCATCTGAGTTGCAGTCGTTGTCCAACCTAAACTGACACGTAAAGAGTTTTGTGCCTCTTGACGAGATAAACCAAGAGCGAGAAGCACAGGGCTTGGTTCCGGATTTCCACTACTACATGCAGCACCCGTACTTACCTCAAATCCTTTTAAATCCAAACTCACTAACAATGTTTCACCATCAACTCCAGAAATAACCAAACTTGATGTATTAGCCAATCTCTGCGATTGCGAACAGGTTACGGTCACCTCAGGAATAGCTTGCATAATTTCCATTTCAAAAGCGTCTCGAAGTGCTCGCATTTGAATTTCTTTTTCTGTGACTTTACTTAATTGTTCAAGCATGACTTCAAGGCTTGCAATGCCAAGTATGTTTTCGGTCCCGCCACGACGCGAACGTTCTTGTCCTCCGCCATGCACGAGATTGATATAAGGAGACCCTTTTTTAACATACAAAATTCCGCAACCCTTGAGTGCATAAAATTTGTGAGCAGAAAACGTAGCATAGTCGACATTTAAGCTCTGTAAATCGATCGTCGTTTTACCAAAAGCTTGAACACAATCTGAATGCATAAACACACGATGCTCATGGGCAATTCGTGCAATTTCTTTTATTGGAAAAACTGTTCCTGTTTCATTGTTTGCATACATACAAGAGATCAACGCCGTTTTTTCAGAGATTTTAGACTTGATAAACTGCAAATCAATTTCGCCATCACGATTAACAGGGATATAGTAGACTTTAGCACCTTCAGACTTTAAGTACTCTGCTGTTTTGATAACGCTTGGATGTTCAACTGATGAAATAATAAATTCATCTCTTACGGGATGACCAAAATGATTGCCTGGTTTGTATGTATTCCAAATTGACTTCAAAACAGTATTATTACCTTCACTCGCTCCTGAATTAAATACTATCTCAAGTGGTGAACACTTAAGATAGTCAGAAGCTTTTCTTCGAGTTTCACGCAAGATTGTTTTAGGCGGTCGACTAGCTTGATGAATTGATGAAGGATTCCCCCAGAATTTAATTAATTCTGGCAACTTACGAATAACCTCTTCTGACAACGGAGTCGTCGCATTAAAATCAAGATAAACCGGTACTTGTGACATGACCGTTCTTTTACACGAAATTGAAAAAATTGAAAAGTTCTAAGGACTTAAAAGGCTATTTTTACACTTTTACCCTTCATATTTTAGACAATTGCGAACGTCACTATGCTTTCCATGTTGTTCGAACAAAGGGTTTTTTCTTAAATGGTGGATAAAATATTTTTTCTCTCTCTTTAACTTGATCCAAAGGACCTTGTTCAGAAACTGAGTTTTTCTTATCTTTTACTTTATCTCGCTTATATTCGCTTTGAAGATCATTATCGCTTAAAAAAACAAGGGTTAATATAAAAAAACCGCCAATCAAAAATCTTTCCATGATTTTCTCCTTAAAGGATAACTTAATTCTAGACCCATTTTGGATCCAGATCGGTTAATCGTTAAAATATTAGACACTTTTGAAGAATTTACGTAGTTCGTAGTGTTGAGCTTAAAAAAACATTCAACTCGACCAAATGCTTAACCGATAGAAGTTGTGATGAAAGAACATAAAAATTGGGAATATTTTTTTCAAGACGCCATCTTGTCAGTTGAAGAACTGCTAAGCAAACACAATGCTCAATCTAATCATTTTTCAAAATTGAAAATTGCATTAGATAATCATTTTCTAACTTGGTTTGAATATAAAGAATGGGCTAAAGATTACTATGGTGTACCGGTGCTAAATATTGATCGTCCGGAAAGTATAGAAATTTTAAAACAACAGTATTTAGCTCATCAAAATCAAATTAAAGCTCCTGATATTTGGTCAAAGGAACTAATACCTGTTTCTCAGTGGGACAATCAATTGATTGTTTTTGGCATCGAGCCAACTGAAAAAATACAACAACTCAAAGACTATATTTTTATATTAACACCACCGCAAATCATTGAACAAATCATTGCTCCGCAAAATACAATCTCAGCAGATGCGCAACAAATTGAACCCAACGAACAAGAGACTATTATTGAGCACGCTACAAATATGAGTTTGCAAATTCCTGAAATTATGGATCTCCCAAAAATCGAACTTGCTAGTACCGAAGTTCAGTCCGATGATCTACTAACTCTTGATGAAAATACACCAAACGATCTCACAAACACAGAACATGGTTTGCTATCACTTGAAGAAATCATCGAACCTATAAAATTAGAGCCTATTCCTTCACCAGCTACCGTAATCACCGAAACAACCACCCCCCAAGAACAAGACGCTGAAGAATCAGTTTCTTTGTTTAAAAATGCAAAAGATCAACCGCAATCAGTAACAGATCGCATATGGGATAATTTGGCTGCTCATCACGATGATTATGCAATGACCGCTCGTAAACAGTTTGATGCTTATTTAGTTTTAAGAGTCACTCCGGAAGAGACCACAGAAGTCTATAAAATGGATGAAGATTTAGCAAAAGAAGACATTAATTTTAATGTGTTTAAATATGACTTAAAAAAAGCTAATCCTTTTCATAATGTATACCAAAAACATTTCACGGAAACGTTTAATATTAATCAGCTTGGTCTTAAAATTCTTGATTTTAAATATGCTTGCGTGTCAGTCATCAAGCTTGGAAAAAAAGTGGTTGGTTTTTTAGTTGGCTTTAAAACAACTCATCTATCTCAAGAAGATATTTCAACACTTGAGTCTATTTCAGAAAAAGTCGTTTAACCTTAGAGACCATATTGAATGGTCACTTTACGAAATTCTTCTTGTTTGGTGATTTTAATTTTAATGATATTCCAATCTAAAGGCCACTCTTCTTCCGCTATACGTGACGGCCACTCAACGATTATAATCGATTGCGTTTGTTGGAATAAGTCCCAAAAACCAGAACTCTGAATGTCATCTTCATTTTCCAAACGATATAGATCAACATGGTAAATTGAACTGAATTGCTGATTATGATAATGATGAATAATTGCATAAGTTGGAGAAGCAACTAAATCAATATTCTTAGCTTTGCAAAGATATGATACAAACGTTGTCTTACCAGCTCCTAAATCACCTTCAAGTAATATTAAAGTCTTATTCTCGAGTTTAACCTTATCGACAACTAAATTCCAATCATGAAGATCATGAAGATCGATTTGAAAATGACTTGGCAAAATAATACTCACTCTTGAACAACCTATTTTTGATTAAGGACTTGAATCATTTTTTTTACTGATGCTTTCAACCCATCACGCAACGAATAACAAATTAAACTGTGACCAACGTTAACTTCCACCAGAAAAGGTAATTTGCGAATCAACTGACAATGCTTATAATCCAAACCGTGTCCCGCATGCACTCGCAGACCCAAACGATTTATTTCTTGTGCAGCGATAGCTAAACGCGACCACTCTTTTTTTTTCTGAAGGCCTTTTAACATGACCCATGAACCAGTGTGTAATTCAACTGCATCAGCTCCGCACAAAGCCGAAGCTTCAACCTGATCTAAAGATGGTTCAATAAAAAAAGAAACCTTAATTTTTGATTGATGTAATTCATGTGTGATTTTTTCTAAACGATTGAAATGGCTAACAATATCTAAACCACCTTCAGTTGTAAGCTCTTGACGTTTTTCTGGGACCAAGCAAACCCAAGACGGTTTATATTTTTTTGCTATTTTGACCATTTCATCAGTCACACCCATTTCTAAATTAATCTCAAGAGGTGATCGACGAGTTAGAGTAACAACATCATGATCCTGAATATGTCTTCGATCTTCTCTGAGATGAATAGTTATTTGTCGGGCTCCACCTTTTTGAGATTCTTTACAAAGTTCTAAAAGATCAGGGTAAGAGGTTGTACCACCGCGAACTTGTCGTAGTGTAGCTGCATGATCAATATTTACACCAAGTCTGATTTTTCCCATATTTATTTTTACCTTTTATGAGCTTAATTCTTTTTCTAAAAATGATGCCATTTCTTCTGCTATTGCAGTGATTTTTGTTTTGTCTGGCCCTTCAACTAAAATACGTATTAGAGGCTCAGTTCCAGAAAAACGAATAAATAATCGACCTTCGCCTTTAAGCTCTTTTTCTTTTTCTGTAAGTAAATCTTTATAACCCTTAATCTCTTCTAACGGTTGTCTACGTCGAACACGACAGTTAATTAATACTTGTGGAACATCGGTAAAAACAGCCGAAAGTTGACTCATTTTTTGTCCGGTTTCTTTTAATACCGATAAAACATTTAACGCAGCGACTGTGCCATCACCCGTTGTCGAATGATCGAGAAAAATAATATGGCCTGATTGTTCACCGCCAAGATTGAAATTGTTTTTACGCATTTCTTCAACAACATACTTATCACCAACATTGGTTTTAACCGTTGTAATACCAAGCTCTCGCATTTTTTTCTCTAAACCAAAGTTACTCATTTGCGTAACTACGATCGTATTATTTTTGAGTTGATTTTTTTTCTTCATATGTAAAGCGCAAATCGCAATAATATGGTCACCATTTAAAACCTTACCCTGCTCATCAACCATGATAACTCGATCTGCATCACCATCTAAACCGATGCCAACATCTGCACGGTACTGCACAACTGCTTGTGATATTTGAGCAGGATGTAAAGCGCCTGATTTGTCATTAATATTTGTACCATTCGGCTGAGAGCCTAACTGAATAACTTCAGCACCAAGTTCTTCAAAAATAGCAGGAGAGACCTTATACGAAGCGCCGTGTGCTGTATCAAGTACTATTCTTAATCCTTCAAGAGTATGCTCCAGCGGAAATGTGCTTTTAGCGTGAACAATATAGCGACCTTGAGCATCTTCAATTCTTTTTGTACGACCAACTTCTTTTGATGGCGGCAAAAGACTTAACAAATTATCTTCTGCGACTAATTTTTCAATTTCTTTTTCGAGAGTATCATCTAATTTAAATCCATCAGGACCAAATATCTTAATACCATTATCTTGAAAAGCGTTATGGGATGCTGAGATAACTATGCCTGCTACGGCACGCATAGTCCGTGTCAAATAACCAATTCCAGGAGTCGGCAAAGGTCCAACAAGCTGAACAAATATACCCATAGAATTTAACCCACTGGCTAATGCTTGTTCGATCATATAACCAGATAATCTCGTATCTTTACCAATAACAACTTTCATATTTTTTGAAGTTGAAGATAGCTTTTGTGTTCGAATAAGGTAACCAATAGCTTGACCAATTTTAACAACAACATCAGGAACCATCGGAAATTGATTTGCAGTTCCACGGATTCCATCTGTACCAAATAATTTTGTATATTTTTTTTCTGACATGCGGTTTATCCTACAAAAAAATAAACCTAAAGTGAAATTATTAATTCTTAATTTTAGCGATTTCTACTCTTAAAACGTTAGGACGAACACTTAAAACTTTAACACCATCCGGAACATCAATACGATTATTGGGAATATCAATTTCAACAAGACCTTCTTGACTATCAGATAGATCAAAAACGATGCTTTTAAGCTTGTCCTTATATTTTTTCAAAATCGGCTGCGATCCAGAAATTTTAACGCGGATTCGATCATGCGACTGTGCCGAAACAACATAGCCATTCGCCACAATAATATTAACATCCATTTCTTTAGTGGTCACAAAATCTCTTCGCCCAAGAATCGAAATCCATAAAATAAGCGCAACAAAAAGAGAAACTATCTTATAACTAAAATTATCAAATAAAATTGATCTTACTGTCGTTAATTTATCAACTTGGTGTTTCATGAAGGAGATCCTTCTGGATGCATAAGTTTATATTTCAAACCAAATGCATCATAAAGAGCTTTTCGAACATCATATAGTTCTGCGTTTGGATACATATGTCCTGATGAAACAATACTAATTGATTTTGTTTCTTCCGAAACAACAAGAACCAGCGCATCAGTTTCTTCTGTTAAACCAATAGCAGCACGATGACGAGTTCCTAAATTTTTATCTAGAGCCGGATTTTTACTGAGCGGTAAAAAACAACCCGCATAAGCAATTTTACCACTTCTGATTAGAATTGCACCATCGTGCATTGGGGCTTGTGGATGAAAAATAGATTGAACTATTTCAGCAGAAACCTTTGAATCCATTTCTGTACCAATTTCAATGTAATAATCAACGAGTATATCTTTCTCAATAACAACTAATGCCCCGTAGCCTTTTTGAGCTACAGTAATAATACCTTTGGCAATTTCTTCGACGACATGTGTTTCCATAGCAACTGAAACATCAGAGAATAAAGGATGGCTACCAATATGAGCCAGAGCTCTTCTGATTTCAGCTTGAAAAAGAACAACAATAATGACAAAAAGATTAGAAAAAAACTTTTCAAGCAACCAGTTCATCGTAAAAAGTTCAAACCAAATCGACAAAATGTATGTAATTGCCAAAATACCAAGACCAGATAAAATCTGAACTGTACCTGTTCGTCGAATAATAATCAAAACACGATAAATGACAAGCCAAACTAACAAAATGTCAAAGACGTCCAAAAATCTCAAATGAGATCCGATAAAAATTAAATTATCCCAGAACGTCAGCAAATAATTCATGTCGCAGGTACAGGTTTTTTACCAGTCACAGAAGAAGTTTCATTTTCAGCTACTACGGGTGTCGCATTACCAAAATCACTTCCACCATCTTTTTTATTAGCACGCAATTTATGAATTTCTGAAACAGCAGCACCTTTTACTAAGATATCAACTTCATTGCCATCTATTGTTTCAAACTCTAATAAGGCCTGAGTAATTTTCTCGAGCGATTCACGGTTATCTGTTAGTATTTTCATGGCACGGCTGTAACCAGTGTTAATGATATGAGAAATTTCAGCATCAATCTCTTGTGCTTTAGATTCAGAATAATCTTTCTGTTTCGATCCCTGCCCCATCCCTAAGAAAACTGGGCCATCATTTTTTTCAAATGCTAACGGCCCCAAAGGAGACATTCCCCATTCACAAACCATTTTTCGAGCCATTCCAGTTGCACGCTCGATATCATTAGCAGCACCAGTCGTATAGTCTTTAAAAATAAGTTCTTCAGCAGCTCGTCCACCGAAAGCGAATGCAATCCAGTTTTCAGCTTGAATTTTAGAAAAGCTTAACGAATCTTTTTCAGGTAAAGTTTGAGTTAATCCCAAAGCCATACCTCGAGGAATAATTGTCACTTTGTGAATTGGGTCAAGACCTGGAAGCAATTTGCCGACGAGTGTATGACCAGCCTCATGGTAGGCTGTATTACGACGATCTTCTTCGCTGATAACCATTGATTTTCTTTCAGCGCCCATGATGACTTTATCTTTAGCTTTTTCAAAGTCTTCCATTTCTAAATATTTTTTATCCGAACGAGCGGCAACAAGCGCAGCTTCATTGACGAGGTTTTCAAGATCAGCACCCGAAAAACCCGGCGTACCGCGCGCAATTTTAGTTGCATCAACATCTGGACCCAACGGCGTTTTTTTCATGTGTACGGATAAAATCTGTTCGCGACCTTTTAAATCAGGTTTACCTACAACAACTCTTCGGTCAAAACGACCCGGTCGCAATAAAGCAGGGTCAAGAACATCTGGTCTATTGGTTGCAGCTATGAGAATAACGCCCTCAGTTGATTCAAATCCGTCCATTTCGACAAGTAGCTGATTAAGTGTTTGCTCACGTTCATCATGACCTCCACCCATACCCGCACCACGGTGTCTACCTACAGCATCAATTTCATCGATAAAAATCAAGCATGGGGCATTTTTTTTGCCTTGTTCAAATAAATCACGAACTCGACTAGCGCCTACCCCAACAAACATTTCAACAAAATCTGAACCAGAAATTGTAAAAAATGGAACGCCAGCTTCACCAGCAACAGCTCGCGCTAATAAAGTTTTACCAGTCCCCGGAGGTCCCACTAAAAGAACTCCTTTAGGAATACGACCACCCAGTTTTGTGAATTTTTTTGGGTCTTTTAAAAAATGAACAATTTCTTGTAAATCATATTTAGCTTCATCAACACCCGCAACATCCTTAAATGTTACGCGGTTTTTATTTTCGACTAAACGAGCTCTGGATTTACCAAACGACATAGCTTTCCCACCACCAGCTTGGATTTGTCGCATGATAAATATGAACATACCAACAATCAGTATCAGTGGTAACCAATTGATAAAAAACGAACCAAGAGCATTATCGCCTTGTCGGTCATAATTCTCGGTGTAACCATATTTACGAATATCTTCACTTGCAACTTTTGGATTAACTACGATTTCGAAGTTTTTACCGCTGTATCTTTTTTCCGCTTCTGGTGTAATTTCACCACGTAGAGTGTTTTGTTCCTGATTAATAACAATTGAACCTTCTTTTATCTCTTTAAGTTCCAATGCTTTCAAAAACTTATTGTTATCAAAATCGACAATTGTTTTTTGCTTTTTAATTTCCCAAGCTTGAAAAACAAAAATAGACATGATCAGGATAAAAAACCACAATGCGAGCGTTTTCTGACTTGTTTTCATGAAATTTCCTTATTCAAATTAATTAATTCAAATTTTTAACTCAAAATACTTTGTTCTAATCTACTGATTTCTTTAAATATCGTAATAGTATCACAATATTTAAAGTGTTTCATCGTATAATACTTCAAATAAATTCTGAATCACTATACTTTTAACTGTACCATGATTCGCTCTGCGTTAATAACCCAATTTACACATGCAACCGTAAAAGTGAGTTCTTTTTGATTTTTGTCGAGTCTTTTTCTAACTTCTTTAATCTGCCCCTCTGTAAAATCAACTTTTAACTTAGCTAAAAGCCTGGCTAAAGCTGTCATTTGCGCAGCTGGATGCAACTTAAGATAGAGGGCTCGATCCAACCAATATACTTTTAATCTATATTCATTTAGATTACGCGCACCGGAATGCTCAATAACAGGGCCATAATTAATTTCTATAACTTGATCGTTATTATCAACCACATCAATAGCCCGACTCAGCGATTCTGACAGATTCATCACCGAACCAGGACGTTTTTTTTCCAATTTTTTGAGCCAAATATTTCGAATCCAGTTACGCAAAAAACGATTATCTACATTAGAAGGATCATCACACCAACTTAAATTATTATGTTGCGCATGCGATAAAAGTCGATCCTTTGTTTCAAATAAAAGTGGTCTTACAACTTGTTGATTTACAAACCGAAATCGCTTAAGTGAGTCAGCACCGCAGCCACGAATTAATTTTAACAACCTGGTTTCCAATAAATCATTATAGTGATGACCTGTCGCAAAGTAAATTTGTTGATCGGGTCGCTTCAAAACAAAGTTTTTAATTTCAGTTTTAATAAAGCAAAGTCTTGCTTTTCTAAAATCATTTTCGGAAAACAATTCTTCTTGTGAAACTTCATGCTTAAATTCTAGATTAATCTTACAATCAATTAATTTTTGACAAGTCTCTCGAACTAAATCCAAACACTCGTTACGATACTGATTCTGAATTTCATTACGACCTAAACCATGGTGATAGTGTAATACCAGAAATTGAGCTTTTGGTTTTAACTTTGTAAGGACATCCAACAGGACCATTGAATCTAATCCACCCGAAACAGCCAAAGCAAAACAGTTAACATCAGTCAATTTATGTATTTTAAATTGCGACCAAACACGATGCTCTAGCGAACCCCATCTGCGTCGCCCCAAACCAACGATTTTTGATCTCATAAATGATCCTGCTTCAAAGCTGTCGCGATTAGTTGTAAATCACAAAACTCGACAAAACCAGTTAAACCCAATTCTCGACCATGACCTGATTTCTTAACTCCGCCAAATGGCAATTCATAATCTGATCGAATATAGTCATTAATGGCAATCATTCCCGTATGAATTTCCTGTGCTATTTCCAAAGCTTTACGGGTCTCATGAGTAAAAATCGCTGCACCTAAACCAAAGTGGCTCGCATTAATTTCTTTTAAGCAATTATCTAGATCCTTATAAGTCATCACGATTAACGTAGGCGAAAAAAACTCAGTTTGATTTAAAAAACTATAGAACTCAATCGGAGCGTCAGTTTTAACTCTCAAAATTCTCACCGGGGCGAAACCAGATAAATGCGCATCTTTGAATTGTTTTAGCTCTGAATAGGGCTCTCTAAGATAGATAATTTCAACATGTTCTTCAATAACTTTAAACACGTCCATTTCTTGCTCGGCGAATTTAACATTTGAAAGCGGCCCTAAACAAGTCTCTGAATTACTCAAATCACCAAATTTATACTCATCAAATTCAAGACATAATTTTTTTATAAAATCACTATAAACTTGTTCATGAACAAAAACTCTTTTACACGCAATGCAACTTTGTCCCGTATTTTGTAAACGTGAAGCTGCGATACACTCAGCAGCTAAATTTAAGTTTGCATCAGCTAAAACAAGGTAAGCATCACTACCTCCAAGTTCAAAAACAGACTTTTTCATATAGCGCCCTGCAAGCTCTGAAAGTTTGAAGCCAGCCTGTGTAGAACCCGTCAAACTAATACCTTGAATACGTTCATCGGCAATGAGGGTCTCAGTAAAACTGTGATGAAAAATGTGATGTGCAAAAACATCGTTTAATTCAGCATACTGAAAGGCTTGACTTATAAAATCGCCAACAGAAGGAGTTAATTCAGAAGACTTAAGTAATACACTATTACCAGATATCAGAGTCGGCAAAAGCATTCGAATAGACTGCCACAAAGGAAAATTCCACGGCATAATACCCATAATAATGCCTTTGGGTTTATAAATAACTTTATGTTCAAACGTAGCGTTAAACCTTGTTTGAATATGCTGTTCAAATAGATTGTCTAACTTTACGCGACATAAGAAATCAATTGCATCGATTGTTTTTTGGACTTCAGATCTAGCTTGCGTAATCGGTTTACCCATTTCGATCCGTATAGAATCAGCAATTAAATCTTTATTCAAAATGAAATAATTATTTAAAAAATTTAACCTTACTTGTCTCTGCTGATAAGAGAGTTTTTTCCAACGATTAAACTCATTGTTCAGTCGATTTAAACTACTTTCAATATCTGAACCTCGAGCATAATTGTATTCTTTTAGAACTTGATTATTCCATGGATTCACGGTTCGGAATGATGACTGAGCATTTAGTTCTGATAACATATTGTGATTATTTTTTTTCTTCTTTTTTAATAATCTCAATTTCGGCAGAAACTTTAAATTTGTGATTTTCAGCAAATTTTGAAAATTCTTTTACAAAGTCAATTTTCTGGATCAGGGAAATCATTTCATTCGTAGCCTTCAAAGTGATATCATCTTTTGTTTTTAAAACCTGACCAACAACTGTTCCAAGAATTTCCTTAGATATTTCAGTTGGCGAACCGGAAGAAATAATTTTTTTCAATGTATCAGTCAAAGGATTATCTTTTTTCTCATCACTTTGATTTTGCGATTTACTTTTCTCATTTGCCATAGATTTTTTTAACTCGATTTTTAAAGTTGCTCATCATCAAAGGCAGGTTTACGCTCACGAGAGTATTTGCCATTGGCCCCGGAACTAGCAAACCAAAAGTAGCCTCAACACTGTATTGAACTTTGCATTTATCAGTACCTTCAGATGCAATTTTCCATATACCCTTCATTGTTTTAAAAACATCACCTTCAGTAAATACAAATTCAACTTTAGAAGGAACAATTTCGGTCACTTTTAGTTTATATTTAAAGGTTTTAATTAAAGAAACATGATATTCCATCTCTTTATAATCTGAAGTTTTATTGAAAATCTTAACAGCTTTAACTTCAGGCAAAAACTCGGGATATTTTTCATAATCAGATACGATCTTAAAAAATTCTTCAGGAGTGCAGTTGAAAATTTCTGTTGTATTTGCGCTTGCCATATCATTTAACCTTTTCTTATTTTTACTTATTTATATTTCTATTGGTTTAATTGTGTTACTTTTTTTTAAATAAAGCTTCAGCTGCTGCTTTTAAACTTGCTTTCTCATCTATAAGAGCACCTCTTTGCGACGGCCTATAAAAATCGCAAAAATTAGCGCGTTCTTTTTCCTTTACAACATCTGCCGACGGTTCTTTACACTCGTTATATGACTTATGATCATAAAAATAACAATTTTTACAGCTGTGCAAATCAGTTTTACAGTGAAAGCACTCTTCTCGATAGCTAATCTTGTCAGAGACTTGATTAACTTTCTGACAGGAAAAACAAACTAACTCCATCTTTAATGAATTCCAACTTTTAAAGAAAAATTATGAAAAGCTTCAATATTACGAATAGTCCCTGTTTGAGAACGCATCACTACCGACTGCGTCTTCGCTCTATGACCTGGGTAAACCTTAACACCTTTTAGAAGCGGACCATCCGTCACACCTGTCGCACAAAACATAACATGACCAAACGCGAGTTCTTCAAGAGTATATTTTTTATTCAAGTCCTTGACACCCATTCTTGTAGCGCGCTCTTTTTCTTCTTCATTACGAAATTTAAGTCGACCTTGAAAATCGCCCCCTAAACATCTCATAGCAGCTGCGGAAATAACTCCCTCGGGAGCGCCTCCAATACCTAATAACAAATCAATTCCTGAATCAGGCCACGCGGCAGCCACAGCAGCTGAAACATCTCCGTCACCAATAAGTTGTATACGAGCTCCAGTTTTACGAACTTCAGAAATCAACGATTCATGACGTGGTCGATCCAAAATAACAACAGTAACATCACCAACAGGCTTTTTGAGCGCCTCAGACACACGATGAATATTTTCAGTGGGAGAAAGATCTATATCAATTAATCCTTTTGCATGCGGACCGGCAGCGATTTTATCCATGTATGTATCTGGAGCATGCAAGAAACCACCTTGTTCAGCAACAGCTATAACGGAAATAGCACCAACACCACCCTTAGCACAAATCGTCGTCCCTTCTAGAGGATCTAATGCTATATCAATAGCCGGAGAGTCATCTTTCTTCTGTCCAACTTTCTCGCCGATATAAAGCATCGGCGCCTCATCACGTTCACCTTCACCGATGACAACAGTTCCATCAATTCTAACAGAATCAAAAGCTTTCCTCATAGCATCAACTGCCGCCTGATCAGCTGCTTTTTCTTGACCGCGTCCCATCCATTTAGCCGAAGCCAATGCCGCTGCCTCTGTAATTCTGACAAATTCTAATGCTAGATTTCGATCCATTTTAATTCCTTTTTTATGCTTTAAAATTAACTTTAATGTTTTAAGTATGCCTATCCATTGAAGACTGTTCAACAGCTTTACGCAGTTCTTGTGTTAACCGCACTGGTTTAAGCTTTTCATTGACGCTACAGTGAGTTGTCTCAATGAATGCACAGACTTCACCCAAACCATTTACTATTTCATAATTAAAAACAATTTTAATTCCGTCAATATAGGCTTTCATATTAACACTGATTTGTTCAGGATATTTTAAAGCTTTTTTATGCTGCACCCGCGTTTCTAGAACCGTTAGAGCAAATACACTTTGATTTTCAAATCGACCACCCATCCTGCCTTCAGAAACAACATTATGCTGAGACATTGCACCATATTTCAAACACCACTGAATCCGCGCTTCTTCGCAAAAACGTAAATAGTTTGAATGATGGACAATACCCATCAAATCAGTTTCATAAACGTAGATATTTCTTGAGTGAATTAGCATGAAGTTATCTTGACAGAGCTCGTGATCTGAAACAAGATTTAATCTAAAGATGAACAAACTTCCGTTAATCCTGACTACAGCACGAATATTAGCAACATTTCCAGTTGCTTATCTTATGACTTTTAAAGTCAATGCTCTTGATTGGGCTGCAGTTGTTATATTTATATTAGCTTCGATAACAGATTATTACGATGGTTACTATGCGCGAAAATACAACGCTGTTACTAATTTAGGTAAATTTTTAGATCCCGTTGCAGATAAAATTCTAGTTTCAAGCATTTTAGTCGTCCTTCTCTTTCATCAAAAAATCGATATCTGGATGGTTATCTTATTTGTTGCACGAGATACTTTTATTGGCGGAATCAGAGCAGCTGCTTCAGCTGATGGTCTAATTATACCTGCACAAACCACTGGCAAATGGAAAGCTGCCTTACAAATGATTGCCATTCCTTTTATGATTGTGAATGAATTACATCCAGCACTACCCAATCTCATAATCGGTTATGGACTTCTTTGGTTCAGTGTTTTATTAAGCTACATCAGTGGTTGGGATTACTTTAAACTCTATCTCAACGAAAAAAAGCTTGTTTAGGAAAGAAGTAAAACCCATGTTACACTACATGCAAATGCGAAACTGGTTTATAATTTTTTTAATGATAACATTAACATATATGGTCCATCAAAAAATGAATCAGATGAACAAAACTTCTCCGTATACTCTTCAGGCGCGTACACCATCTTTTGTAACATCTATTTTTCGATAACTATTAAAATTCACACTTAACGACACAAACAAAAAACTAAGTCCATAGAAAAAAGAATTTAATCGTATCCCATACACTTTCATTTTGCGGCAAATCCTGACAAGACATATAGTTTTTAAGTAAGCGTGCATTGTGATTTGTATTAGCTTTGCTTAATTTCCATGGTTCATATGGAAAAAAAACAGCTACAACACAATTTCCTTTTTGCACAGCCGCCCATTGTCGATCTTCACTTGAGGCCATGTGAATTTCATTTGTTTTAAGATCTTTAATAGCAACCGAGAACGAAAAGACCTGAGGATTTAATGGTCGAGTTCCATTCGCAATAATAGCTTCAGCCGAGACGTTCTCAACAGCTTGCACCTCACCCACAATTTTTGTTTTAAATACAAAAGAGTAATTCCAAACAAAAACCCAAAATATAGGCAATACCAATAATACAACTAAAAATATTTTTTTAAATAAAGAGAGTATTTTCATAATATCATACTATCTTATAACGCGATATGTTTTCAAAAGAATTCCATTTTGAGGATTCATAAAACACTATAAACTTATGTCGTGTTTACAAATATTGAAAGAAAAATATTACTTATCCTAGCTTTTGTTCAATTTAATCATATTGTTGATTTCATGATTATCATGCCTTTAGGGCCGCAATTAATGCGAACATTTGATATTAGCCCGCGTGAATTTAGTTTACTTGTTTCAAGTTATACATTTTTTGCTGGGTTATCAGGATTTCTAGCAACATTTTACACAGACAAATTTGATCGCAAAAAAAGTCTTCTTTTTTTATTTCTTGGATTCACAATCGCAACGGCTCTGTGTGGATTAGCGAATACGTATGAAACAATGTTAGTGGCTCGTGCGTTGACCGGTTTTTTTGGTGGCGTCATGAATTCGGTCGTGCTTTCAATCGTTAGTGATTTAATCGAATACCAACGACGTGGAACAGCCATGGGTTACTTAGCAACTGCATTCTCCGTTGCTTCGATAGTTGGAGTTCCATTTTCACTCTACTTAGCACATCATTTCAATTACCACTCGCCATTTATATTTTTAGCATTTATTTGCTTTTTGGTGTTATTTGCTGCTTATAAATACGTGCCATCTGTCAATCATCACCTGAAAAACAAAAATAATGCTCAGCATTTTTGGGATCCTGTTGTCCTCATTTTTAAGTCAAAAACACAAGTCACAGCTCTAGTATTCATGTTTTACGTCATGTTTTCGCACTTTTGCATAATTCCGTTTATTTCTCCTACATTTGTTGCTAATGCAGGTATTTCAGAATCAGATTTAACTTGGATATATCTTGTTGGCGGATTTTGTTCAATATTTACAGCGCCTTTTGTCGGCCGTTTAGCTGATCGCTTTGGGAAATCTAAAATTTTTATTGGTTCGGTTCTATTTTCAATCGTACCCATACTTTTTGTAACACATCTTGAAAAAACCCCTTTATATGCAGTGCTTGTTGTTTCTGGATTGTTTTTTATTTCCGCGGGTTCTCGTATGATACCGGCACAAGCCTTAATTTCGTCGGCTGTTGTACCTGAAAATCGTGGTGCATTTATGAGCTTACTGAGTTGCATACAATCCCTGTCAATGGCCCTAGGTGCGTATGTCGCTGGTCGAATTATCGTCAAAGATGAAACAACTGGTTATTTACATCATTATCCCATCGTTGGTTATGTCGCCATTGCCATTGGCATACTCACGATTATAATTGTACAAAAAATTAAATTTTTAGATGAAAATCCCAACAAAGTTAAATATCCTGAAACTGAGAAAGTTAAATACAGATTATGATTGAAAATATACTCCTTAATTTATTTATTGGTCTTGCGGCTGGCAGTCTCGTTACTTATTTAGCAAAGACACTGACAAAAAAAATGATGTTACGAGACGCACATTCAGACGCACAAGAAATTTTAAATGATGCTGAAGAACAATTTCAGCTGGAAGAAGCTGAACGCAATGAAGTACTACAGGAAGTTGAGCTTGAAGCTTGGTCTAAAGTTGAAGAGCAACATTTACTCATCGAAGGAAAGTGCGCAGATTTGGAACAACAAATCGCTGATCGTAAAAAAGCACATGAAGAAAGTGATAAGAATCAAAGACAAAATCTGATAAAATTTGAATCAGAACTCCGAGACCAGTCTATCAAGTTAAATGATCATCAAAAAAGATTTCAAGATTTTCTGAATATCTTTAATCAAACTAAAGAAGATTATAAAAAATCACTCGCTCAAAAAACACAACTCAAAGAAGTTGATGTTATCCAAGAGATAACACAAAAAATGCTGACTGAAGCACAACAGGATTACGACAATTATATTCAATTGTTCGAAGACGAAAATAAAGAATTTGCTGAAGCAAAAGCTAAACGCATTTTAGGTTTATGTATTGATCGTTTTACTAAAGAAATGAGTACTGAACGAAATATTGCTTCAAGTTACTTTCCTGATGAAAAAATTCGATCTTTATTTATGCAAAATGGAGCTGACAACATTAAAGCTATCGAAGAAATTACTGGTTGTGACATTTTGATTGATAGTCAACCTGATCCTGATCGTATTTTAAATATACAAGTTATTGGCTATGATCCCGTACGCCGTGAACTCACTCGCAGACTTTTTGATCGTCTTTTTAAAGATATAGAGAAAACAAATAAGCCTACTCTTCCTGAATCAATCCGAAAAATAGGCGAAAATCTCAAAAATGAACTTGTAAAACAAATTAAAAAAGATGGTGATTTGATTGCGAAAGAATTAAATTTCACGAATATGCACCCTGAAATCAAGCAAGTCATGGGATCTCTCAGATATCGCTATTCATACACTCAGAATCAATACTTTCACTGTGCTGAAGTTGGATGGTTTGCTTCGTTGCTCGCAGCTGAAATTCGTGATGATATTCGCAAATCTAAAAGAGCAGGTTTATTGCATGATTTAGGAAAAGCACTCGACCATCAATTTGATGGTAGTCATGCTGTTATCGGTGCTGATTTTATCGCTGAACGTGGTGAAGATCCTGACGTTATCCACGCGGTACGAGCCCATCATTACGATGTACAACCAGAAAATCCAATGGATTTTATTGTTATAGCGGCTGATGCTATCTCCGGTGGACGCCCAGGAGCTCGTCGATCAACAATGGAGACATACACACAAAAAGTAACCGGTTTACAAGAGATTTCAAAACGATTCACAGGCGTTACTGACGTATTTGTTCTTAATGGTGGGCGTGAGTGCCGAGTTCTGGTTAACTCCAGACAAGTCGATGATCATGGAGCTCTACAAATAGCTGAGAAAATCGCCAAAACGATAGAGGACGAAATGCAATACCCTGGACAAATCAAAGTCGTTGTTGTTCGTGAAACAGTTTATTCAGAAACTAAACCTGGTAAAGAGAAGGAAAAAAGATAGTCTTTTGTCTAGCTCTTAAAAAAAATCTCTGCCTTAGATCTTTTATTCGTTTAAAGTATGTCTGAGTGTTTTTTAAGGGGTTCTCGTGTTCAAAAACATGAATTCTAAAAGCGAACATAAAAGTCTCGTTTTATCGTTATTTACTAATTTCATAGTTTTCAGTCATCTATTCAGTTGCGCTCATGAACAATATGCGAAAGAACCCGTTATTCCTAAAATGTACGACTTCAATCAACGTAGCATTGCTGAATTTAAAATAGAAAACCTCTCTAGACCTCAACAGACTGATGATGGAATCGTGTTTGAGTGTCCTACAAATACAAATAAGACTCTTAGCAAAGAAATATTAAATTACTTCAAAGAAAACAAAATCCATCAAAAACTCTTTCATACAACTACTACAAAATCCTCAATAAAGAATCATACAAAGATATCTTTTAAACTTAAAAAAAAATATTCGCAAATCAGCACTATCGCATTTAAAGACATTCCAGATTTTGATCTTGCTGATGAAGAAATCATATTACCCGCACTCAACAATCAAACCCAAATTATCAAAACAGTTTCCAAAAAAGAAATCCTTCTTGCAATGATGCAACGAGGTCGCAAAACACTGTTTGATGCAGAAAAATGTCAAGTAAGTTCACTCAAAGACTTTGTTGGAATTAGACAAAACACTTCTGCTTGGGGACAAAAACTTGACTGGTATTTTCCTGACGATAAAGCTAAATGGAATACTCAGTATTGGGATTATGGAACACCCATCAAAGGTACAAAACTCGCAGATGGTCTTCGAGACATGTTTTTAAACCCAAGACTCTATGCGATTGGATGCTATACAGCTGCCAAACTTGTCATGATCCAAGGTGTGTACGATTACTACTACCGAGTTGAGCCTAATCAAAATAAATTGCAGATCATCGAAGAAAAATTATGGTCGGACAATGATCCGTTAGTCAATTTAGAACCAGGGCATGCTTGGGATTTTTATCCAAAAATGACTCCTGAAGAAAAAGCGACACCTGGAAAAATACTCGATGTTCAAAAAAATATACCGTTCAATCATATTATTCCTGGTGATTGGATTTATATGTTTAATGCCCCGGGCATTATGACAGCTAATCGAGGCTATGAAGGATCAAATGCTATCTATCTTGGTCGTAATCAATTTACAGATTATTATAACATTCACGGGCACTCGTATACATTTGAAGAGCTTATCGATAAGGTTTACCAGTGGCGCAACAATGTCTACGATCGTCCTGACGACAATAAAAATATTAAGCCCCTTTATAAAGATGATCTATTTAGATTAGCTAAGACACCAGATGAAAATGGAATTTTCATAGATTATCGTATTTACCCTGTTCATTTTTAATTAAAACCTGACCATGACCACGACGAACAAAACCAATATTTTGGCTAACTAAACCTAATGATCTTAAAAAACTGATTGTCTCATCTGGAGCACTTGTCGCAATAACAAAACCAGTTCCCATATTAAACGTTTTGTAGAGATCTAAATCAGACAAACCACTCATTTGACAAATTATTTTCATATGTGTTGGTAATGGCATTTTATTTTCGATAATATAATCAAACTTTTCATTCATACGAGGAATATTCAAATAACCAGAACCTGTGATATTTGCAAATCCTTTAATCGCATTTTTAAACTCTCTGAGTAAACTTAAAATTGGTTTTACATAAATTTGAGTCGGGGCAAGACACTCATGTTTTAATTTAATAAGCTCATGCGAATTAAGTGTTTGAGGCGCAATTTCATCAAGAATTTTTCGAACTAATGAGTAACCATTTGAGTGAAAGCCCGTACTTGCGACAGCAATAAGACTATCTCCATCACTCAATCTGTGACCATCAACAAGTTCATTTCTGTAGACCTCACCAACAGAAAAACCAGCTAAATCATAGTCACCTGCCTGATATAGACCAGGCATTTCAGCTGTCTCACCACCGATTAAAACCATTTCAGATTGCAAACATCCATTAACAATTCCTTGAATGATATGTTCACTGGTCACCAAATCTAATTTTGCGCTTGCAAAATAATCTAAAAAAAATAAAGGTTTTGCCCCACTGCAAATCAAATCATTCACACACATAGCCACAAGATCAATGCCGATCGTATCATGTTTATTTAACTCAATGGCTAATTTCAGTTTAGTACCAACACCATCCGTGCTCGAGGCTAAAAAACGATTTTCATCCATTTGATAAAGTGCACAAAATCCACCAACACCTGAGACAACTTTTTGGTTGTATGTTGATTTGACCATTCGTGATATTTTTTCTACAAAAATATCAGCTTTATCTATATCAACACCACTATCTTTATAGCTTATGGACATGATGAATTCCTTTAGTGTCTAAAATGACGAACTTTTGTTAAAACCATTGCAATATTATTTTTATCACAACACTCAATAACTTCTTTATCTTTAATACTACCACCCGGTTGAATGATATACTCTATACCTAATTCAGCGCAGACTTCTACTGAATCAGCAAACGGAAAAAAAGCATCTGATACCAAAATAACCTGCTTTGGCGAAATAGATTTAGCTTTGAGGCGCGAATGAGCCAGCAATCTTAAAGAATCAAGTCTATTTGGTTGACCCATTCCAGCTGCAACTAATTCAAAACTTCCGTTATTTTCAGCGACTAAAGCTATGCCATTACTTTTTAAAAACTTACAAGCTAAAACTCCAAATCGTTTCAAATCAGAAGAAACTGAATCAAATGTTCTTTTGGTCACGAGTTCTTCATTTTCGTGGGCTAAAGAAAGTTCATCTTCGTTTTGAATTAACAAACCACCTGATATACTTCTGACCATAATCTCATTTTGCGCAAAATCGCGAACTGGCGATTGCATGACTCTAACATTTTTTTTCTTCTCAAAAATAATCAAAGCCTCTGCACTGAATTCAGGAGCAATCAGGACTTCGATAAATCTTTGTGTTAAAAACTCGGCATGTTGTTTTTCTATTTTGTACGAGCAAGCAATGATACCACCAAAACTAGAAATAGAGTCTCCCATCCAAGCCTTTTCAAGTGAATTCATAGAATCTTGGTCGACTACAAGTCCACATGGGTTCGAGTGTTTGACAACGACTGTAACTTTATTTCTTAAAGTTCGTGATTGAGAATGATACACGTCACTCATGCAACGCCAAGCCGCATCCATATCAAGCCAGTTATTATATGATAATTCTTTACCTTGCAAAAACTTGGCATCAGTTAACTTAACTTGCGAATTTGTGTTTACGACATGGGCTAGAGTGGCTTTTTGATGCGGATTTTCACCGTATCTTAATACCTGCTGTTGATTAATATCTAAAAAGTTTTTCTGATCATTGCCAAAACGGTGATTTAATTCTTCAGCTATTGCAATGTCGTATGAAGCAATTCTTTGAAATGTTTGAATAGCCCAAGATCTACGATCAAGATAGCTTGTAAATTGATTGACATTATACTTTTCAATAAATTTAGCATAATCTGCAGGAGAACTTAAAACTGAAACAGATTCATAGTTTTTGGCAGCAGCTCTTAACATTAATGGCCCACCAATATCAATGTTTTCAATCAATGTATCTTCGCTGGCATTGATTCCTATGTATTTTTCAAATGGATAGAGATTACAAACTACAAGATCTATTTCAGGCGTGTTCATAGCAATTGCTTCTTTAAGATCAGATTCGTTATACCGACGAAATAACAATCCTGAGCCAATTTGAAAGCTAATTGATTTCATACGCCCACCAAATGCTTCAGGATTTTTCGTAATAGTTTCGACAGCTGTGACTGGTATGTTCAGCGATTCTATAAATTTTTGAGTTCCGCCAGTTGAAATCATCTCAACTTTAAACTCATGTAAAAATCGAACTAATTTTTCTAAGCCAGATTTATCCGAAACACTGATCAGGGCTTTTTTTATTTTTCTATTTTCTTGAAACATGTCTCACCTTTTGAATTCATTTATAATGATTTTAAAAATTTTCTTCACAATACTTCATAGCATTTTGAAATATTCTCGCACCGACGTAAGTTTTATTAATTTTTGTAGTCTCGTCTGGCAAAAGTAACTCAGTTGTTGCGGCTTCAGGATGTGGCATTAAACCTAATATACAACCAGATGGATCAGTAAGGCCTGCGATTCTTTCATATGAGCCATTCACATCAGATTGATATCTTAATACTATTTGTCTGTTTTGAATTAAATGCAGGTAATGTTTATTTTGCTCTTCTTTTGAACCCGCAAAAACTATTCGTCCTTCACCATGTCTAATTGGCAGTTGAAAACTCAAATTGTCTAAACCACGCATCCAATGACATACGCTGGGCTCAATGATAACACTCGTCCAATTATTAATAAAATGGTGCTGTTTATTGTGAGTTAAAGTCAACGATCTGATCCGATCAGGATTTGGCAACAAACCTAATTTAACAAGTATTTGAAAACCATTACATATACCAATGATCAGCTTTCGATCTTTTCTAAATCTTTCTAAAGAGATTTTAAGTTTATTTTCAACTTTAAGGGCCATAATCTGACCAGAGTTTATTTCATCACCAAACGAAAAGCCCCCCGGAAAAGCTAAAACATGAAATTCGTTTAAAAGTTCAGGTTTATTCAGCAGTTGCGAAATATGAAAGATTTGTGTTTCAAACCCCTGTTCTATAAAAGCTAGTGCTGTTTCGTTTTCACAGTTAATTCCATCACCTGTAAGGATAAGCGCTTTCATTTTCTTCATTGACTGACCTCATTCGTTTGATGATGCGGATGACTTTGACAGCAATAAGCATTTTTTAAATCTAAAGCCGAAATTTGCAAAATGATGTTTTGATTTTTTTCTAATATAATTTCTCGTTTTTCGGTTGTTATTCCTAAAAATTGAATTTCATCCATTCGGAATAACTTTTCAAAATCGGTTTTACACTCAGTATGAATACTGACGACAATTTGTCCTAATTTTTCTTTGAATAAATCCTCTTGTAGTTGATCATTTAGATTTATTTTTAGACCAAACCTTGAAGATAATATTTTTTCAGACAATGTAGATAATAAACCACCATCTGAAACATCATGAGCACTTTCAATATAACCTTTTTGAATGGCTTGGTGAAATTTTAAATACAATTTATACTGCTGAGAAAAATTGTATGTTTTTAAATAATCGCATGCTCCAATTAAATAGACGCATGCATTTTCCGATTTTATAATTGAAGTTGTCACGTGACTTATTTTGGCGACATGTCCCATAGCTGTAACCAAAACTGTTGGTAAAATTGAAACTTTACCATCTGGACCATGATAATCATTTTTCATCGAGTCTTTGCCACTTACAAACGGCGCTCCATATTCAACACTTAAATCATAAAGTCCACGTGCTGCACGAACGAGTTGCGCTAATTTATGTTCACCATCTAAATTTTTTTCTGAATAGATAGGATCAGGCCAGCAGAAATTATCAACTAAAACGACTTTTTCTGGATCGCAACCAACAACAAGACAATTGCGAAAAGCTTCATCAGCAGCTGCTACAGCCATTAAATAAGTATCTTGCTGAGATAAGTGCGGAGCTAACCCACAACCAATGGCAATACTTGATTCTTTTTCGCCACCATATCGATCAAGCCAAATCACACCGGCATCATTCGGGCTGTGATAGCCATAATCCGTAAAACCTGTAAAAGGTTTTACAATTGTACTCGCTTTCACTTCGTGATCATAACGTCTCACTAAATGCTCATGTGAGCGAACATTTGATGAAGCTAAAGTATTCAGTAACTGGATTCTTAAATTATTTTCATTTTTCGAAACAGAAGTATTATGTTGCGCAGTGTTTGATGTATAGTTTGATGCATTTTTATGTCCGTCAAATGTTGCTTGCAATCTCATTTGAGGTAAACCTTTATGTAAAAAGTTTAAATCAATTTGAGCAACAATGTTTTTTTGATAAGTTGCAATGAGATAACCACTTGATGTAAATTCACCGACAACTGTCGATACAACATTATAATCTTGTGAAAGTTTTAAAAATTCATCTATTTTATCAGGAGCAATTGCAAATGTCATTCTCTCTTGACTTTCACTGACCATTAATTCAAATGGCAAAAGACCTGGATACTTAGTGGGTGCTTTATCTAAATGAACGATCGCACCATTTGTATGCTGAGCCATTTCACCAATTGATGAGCTTAAACCACCTGCTCCATTATCAGTTACGCTTGTGAATAAGTTTTTTCGTCTGGCTTGTATTAAAAAATCCATTAATCTTTTTTGTGTGAGTGGGTCGCCAATTTGAACAACCGAATTGGGTATACTCTGATTTAACTCTAAAGAACTAAATGTTGCCCCGTGAATTCCATCTTTACCAATAGCACCGCCTGACATCACAATATAATCACCCACTTTGTGTCTTTTTTCGGATGTTGGCAGATTGTTTTCCACAGCTGGCATAACACCTATCGTCCCACAAAAAACAAGAGGCTTTCCCACAAACTCAGGTGCATAATAAAATGCCCCATTCACTGTCGGAATACCTGATTTATTACCTCCATCTTGAACTCCTAGATGAACGCCACTCGCTATTCGATCAGGATTTTTTAAACCTTGTGGAATTTTGATATGATTTTTTTTAAAGTAAGAATCTTCAGCTAAACAAAAAACATTCGTATTCGCAATAGGCAAAGCCCCTTGACCACAACCTAATATGTCACGGTTCACCCCTAAAATACCGGTTAATGCTCCGCCGTAGGGATCAAGAGCTGATGGTGAGTTATGTGTTTCAACTTTAATGCAAACATCAACATGTGGATCAAATCTAACAATGCCGGCATTATCATGAAATATTGAAACGAGCCAATCAAGATTACGACGCTTAATAATTTCCAAAGTCGCGCCTTGAATAAACGTTTTAAATATTGAATTAATTTTCAGATCACCAATAAGCGGAAATACAGAATCTTTATTTTGTTCAGTATAAGTAATTTCACTTGCAAAAATCTTATGTTTGCAGTGTTCACTCCACGTTTGAGCAATAACTTCTATTTCAATATCAGTTGGATTTTTTTGCTGAATAGTAAAATACTGTTTCAAAAAATTAATTTCAGTCTCTGAAAAAGCCCAACAATTGATTTGATTTAATTTTTTAAGTTCATTTAATTCCAAATTAATAAAATCTATAACCGTAACTAAATCTTTTATTTCAGTAACGTGATTTGAATCATTAACTTTGATTTCAAACTGTATATTTTTGTCCAAATTAAACCGATCTAATGATTTTAATTCGGACGAACTCAATATGGTTAAATCGTGCAACAAAGAATTCGCATACTTATCAAAAAATAAATCTTTTAAAAATTCATTACTTGTATATTTTAATTCAAGCTGATTTAAAATATACATTCGACCAGAACGAACTGTTATGTTACATCCGCTCAGTTCTGATCGTAAACCAAAAGCTTCTTTGACAGCAGCTGCAGTATTATCTGTCACGCCTGGTTTAAATAACATTTGGATCGCAATCGGATTTGTAAATTCCATTTGTTCAAATAAAATAAGCATTTCATCAAGTGACTCAGTCGTGAGGGCTTTTTCGATAATAAAGTCAGTCAATACTTGATTCACTATAAGTTGAAAATTCAATTGCTTTTCTTGTAATTGTGATATTTGAATTAAATAAAGAGGAATAGAGTAACCATGTGTGACTTTGATATCCGTTAATTCGGAGTTGATAGTATCAATCACATCTTGAGGTAAACGACTTGTGTGATCAAATAAAAAATTTTTATCTGGATAAATCTCAACTCGCCTGCAAATAGTTTGTCCTGAAAAAACTTGATTCATTAATTTAGACCTCTCGTAAGTTCTCTAATAAATTTAAATCAGCAATATTTTGATGATCACTATCGCATAAACGCGCTAAAATTCTTGGATAAAAATAATTTTCTGCTTTTAAACCTGCTTGTTTAAAAGTTTCAAAAGTTACTTCTTGAGGACGAGATAATTTGTGTTGATAAATAATGCGTCCAGTGTCCATACCTGCATCAACATAGTGTATAGTAAAACCATACTCAGGATTTCCGGACTCATAAGATTTTTCATAAGCCTGTAAGCCTGGATATAACGGCAATAGCGAAGGGTGAATATTGATGATTTTACTTTGGTTAATTTCTTGATCAAAATAATGTTTTAAAAAAGATTCGGGCAATAGACGCATATAACCAGCTAATACGATCCAATCCGGATTAAACTTATCCACTAAGTTGAGTAAACGACTGTGATATGTTGCTGAAGTTTCTTTTTTGTGTTTGGGTAAACACCAAGCTTGCACACCATGGCTAGCTGCTAAGTTAAGAACACCTGCATCGGGCTGATCACTGATAACTGCTGATACAACATACGAACTATGAAGTTTAGCATATTGAATGATACTTTCAGCATTGGAACCTCGACCGGAGGCTAGTATGACAATTTTTTTCATAAAGATTTTCCAATATCGCGCCTGTAATGGGCATTTTTGAATTGAATGTTTTTAAGATCATCATAAACTTGAGTTCTCGCTGTTTTGTAGCTTTCGGAAACAGCTGTTAGACCTAAAATTCGACCACCACAGGTGTAAAGGTGTTCATTATTTTTTGTAACTCCAGCAAAATATAATGATGATTTCATCGGATGATGAATTTGAATAAGATCACCTTGAACGAGCTTTTGGCCAACCTGTGCATATCCCTCAGCAGCCATCACCACATGAACCGATTTTAAGTTTTTTGATTTAATTCTATCGCGATTTATATTTTTAAAAAAATCTGAATTATATTCAGCAGATGCATTAAAAAAAGAAAGTAAATTTTCATCCAATAGAGGCAGTATTGTTTGCGTTTCTGGATCACCAAATCGAGTGTTAAACTCTAAAACTTTAAAGCCTGAATCAGTCTGCATGAGCCCTAAAAATAGAACTCCTCTGAATGCAGTCCCTAACTTGATCATTTCTCGTAACAAAGGTTGAACAATTTCTTTTTTAAAATTTTGAATTTGTAGATCTGTTAAACTTGGAGCTGGCGCATAGGCTCCCATACCACCAGTATTAGGACCTAAATCACCATCGAGCAATCTTTTATGATCGCACGCTGATTGAATAAATAAACAGTGCTCATCATGACATAGAAAAAAAACTGAAAGCTCTGAACCAACTAATAATTCTTCAATTATGAGAGAATCAACTTTAAATCCCAAAGCTTGATTAACCATAAAATCTTGTACAGCAGAAAAAGCCTGTTGCTTGTTTTGACAGACAACAACGCCTTTACCCGAAGCTAAACCATCACACTTTACAACCATTTGTGACCAATTAGTTTTTTCAATAAAATCAAAAGCTTGTTCAGCTGAATTAAAGTAAAAATACTCTGCTGTTGGGATTTGTGCTTTAATCATGACTTCTTTAGCAAAAGCTTTTGAACTTTCAAGCTTGGCAGCCTGTTGCCTAGGACCAAAAACTTTTAAGCCTTTTTGTTCAAATAAATCCACTATACCTAACGACAAAGCACTTTCTGGACCTACTATTGTTAAATCGATTTTATTTTTCAATGCAAAGTCACACAGCTGATCAATTTGAGTCGACCCTATCGAAACAAGATTAATTTTATGAGATACAAAACCCATTCCGGCATTTCCAGGGGCCACATAAATCTTATTAATCTCTGATGATAAACTTAAATGTTCTGCTAATGCATGCTCTCGACCGCCAGAACCTATAATTAGTATATTCATAAATACGAACCTCTATAAAATTCTAAATCCAACGACTTATCAAATGGTTGCGGTAATTCCATAACGTTAATTATTGCGTTTGTGTAACATCGATAAAGGTCTATTACACGATTTAAGACCTGCTGAGGTAGTTTTTCAGGTTCTGACTTGTAAACACTTAAACAATGCTTTTTAAAATCAATTGATTCTGCTTTTGATTTGTATAAATTTTCATACCATTGTGTTGATCGATAATAATCTCTCAAAAAATCTTTCGAAATTTTTTGTCCTCGATCTAAGATACGCATTTCATCAAGTCCAATTGAATCAACCAACATAAATTCACGCGAATCGTGACTGGAAACTTTGGAAGTTTTGGAAGTTTTTCCTGAGTCAGACTTAACAAATGCAAATTCTAATTTTCCATCCCATAATTCAAGACCCGCTTTACGATGCAAATTCCATAAAATTAAACCAATGAGCAAAGTTAAATTCTGCAAGCTTTGCATTTCATCTTGGGTTAAACCTGCAAGAGTCTGAGCTTGTTCGTAAGTTAAATATCGATCGCCAGGCTCAAGCTTTGTTGAAAAATCAATAAGCGGTTTTTTTAAAAAAACATTTTCTTTTGGAATTTCACTCAAACTATACTGATCTAAGTATTTTGGATTTGAAATAAATCGCTGACTTAATGAGTTCCCACTTGGTAAACCAAAGCGATACATCACTTCCAAGGGCACTAATGCCATCACAGGTTTCAAATGTTGATATTGACTGTAATCCCAACTATGTAAAGTTTTGCTAGGCTTCAATACTTGTATTCTTTGCACTCGCATTTTATTTGTCATATTTGGCAGATTCGTAGGCCTTAAATCACTATCTATTAATTCTTGGCAATGGTGTTTTAATCCAAAATCACTTAACTTGATATATTCATTACAACTCAAAATATAATCTAAAAAATCTTGATCAAAGTGGGTATTAAATAAGTCGTCTTTAAGCTTTAACCAATTTTTTGGATCTGATAAATACTTAAAAAAAGAAAAGCCCATTAAATTTAAACACTCACCTTTAAATGGAACAAGATCTGGCATCTCTCCCCAGTCAAAAATCGAATATCGATTCGAAAAAGAAAATATCAATCGCTGATCGTCACCAATGTCTTTGTAAACACTTTTTACAGAACCTTCGTAGATAAGATTTGTTTTTTCTAAAGTGTTTACAGACATAAGCAATTCCCTCTAGGTCCTATGAAAATCACGCATTTGTTTAAATTTATCCGTGTTACATTTAACAGGATAATCCCCATTCAGACAGGCTTTACAGATATTTTGAGTTCCTAAACTTTTTTCAAGATCATTTTCACTTAAATAAAATAAAGCATCAGCACCCAAAACTTGCGCAATTTGATCAGTTGTTTTTTGATAAGCTATAAGCTCTGTCGGATTTGGAAAATCGATACCATAAAAACAAGGATATCTAATCGGCGGACAAGTCGAAGCTAAATAAACTTCACGAGCGCCGGCATCTTTAACTAATTGAATGATTTTTTGCGAGGTTGTACCTCGCACAATACTGTCATCAACCAAAAGAACATTTTTACCTTTAATTTCAGAAGATATAGCTGTTAATTTAAGCTCGACTGCTTTTTTTCTGTTTTCTTGATTATTTAAAATAAAGCTACGCTGCACGTATCTATTTTTAATTAATACTTCACGGTACGGAATATGTGTATTTTCACTTAAGCTAATTGCAGCAACTCGTGAGGTATCTGGTATTGGAACAACCATATCAGGGCTGATACGTTTTTCAGTAATAGCGCTTTGAATTTGCAAAGCTAACTTATGACCAAAGTTAAGTCTTGATTGATATACATTAACTTTTTCAAGAGTGCTTTCTGGATTAGAAAAATAAATCCATTCAAACATACAAGATTTTTGTGGTATTTTATTTTGAGTAGAATATTGTGTCGATGAATGGATTTCTCCATCTGAAGATATCAATATAATTTCACCAGGGGCCAAATCACCTATGACTTCGTAATCTAAAAACTGAAATACATTTGTCTCAGAAGATAAACAATACGAATACTCAAAATGCTGTGGATTAAGTTTTTTTTCTTGCTCAGTGAGTTTACGTCGTCCAATCAACAACGGGCGTATTCCGTGAGGATCTCTAAAAGCAAATAAACCATGATCTGCCAATGCTCCGACAACAGAAAAACCACCATGAACCTGTGAAAATAAATTTTGTACAGCTTCTTGAAATTCTTCGAATTTAAGTTTTAATGATGATTGCGGTTGATTTGAATTTTCTACTTTACGTTGCGATATGTTGAGTAAATTTTGAGACAGTATATTCAGCAATGCTTCGAGGTCATTTTGCGTGAAAAGATGTCTATTATATGCGGTCTTCAATTCTGATTTGAGCTCGTAATAATTGACCAGATTTCCATTATGAGCCATACCGAGACCAAAAGGATAATTCATCATCATCGGCTGAATATCACGCTTAGCATCTGTTGAATATTTAGGACCTACTGTTGCATATCGTGTGTGACCAATACTAAGCTCACCAGTTAAACCTGATATATTATCCAGATTAAATACTTTAGCCACAAGGCCAACATCTTTATATAAACTAAAATTTTGTGATTGAAAATTATAACTCAGAATTCCGGCGGCGTCTTGTCCTCGGTGTTGCAGAAGTTGCAAACCTTGAAAGACTTCTTGAGATGAAAAAGGAGTACCATAAACTCCCATTACGCCGCACATAGAACCTCATCGGTGGTTAATTGTTGTGATTGCAATATAGTTTTTTTAATTTGATGTGGCAAATAAAAATAATTTGTCATGGTTCAGCAATTTAGTTAGTCTTCAAATCAATGAATCATATCAACGCCAACACCGTGATAGGAATATTAGGAAGCGGACAACTCTCGAGAATGTCTGCTCTCGCTGCTGCAGAGCTTGGAATCAAAACATCTATATATTGTGACTCAAAAAAAATAAAATCACCTGCTTCACATGTATCTTCAAATATAACACTCGGAAGTTTAAATAATTTAGATCAAATACTCTACTTCGCAAAAAATTGTGATTTTTTAACTTTAGAAAATGAGTTTATTGATTCAGCAATTCTTAAAGCTATTGATGAAAAGTTTCCAAATAAACTCTTTCCGCATTCTGGTTGCTTTGAATTAATTGGTGATAAACTCTCTGAAAAAAAATATTTCTCAGATATTGGGTTACCAATTGGCCCCTATACTCAAATTAAATCAAAAGCTGATATCATTCAATTTGCGCAAACACACACATACCCGTTGATTTTAAAAAAGTCCAAAGGTAGCTATGATGGATTTGGCAATTTCAAAATTAACAATGAAAATCAAATTGATGAAGCCCTTGATAAAATGGGTTTTTACAGCTCCAACAAATCTGATCTTCTAGTAGAAAAATTTATTCATTACAAAAAAGAACTCGCATTAGTTGGAGTTAAAAACTCATTTGAACAAAAACTATACCCCATAGTTGAAACCCACCAAGACAATCACATCTGTCACTTTGTATCCGCACCTGCTGATATTAGCTGTGCCACAGAACAAAAGATCAATGCGTTAACCAAACTCGCATTATCTAAGTTGCCAGCGCGTGGTTTGTTTGCATTTGAGTATTTTCTTGATGAAAATGATCAAGTTTACTTTAATGAATCTGCTCCTCGACCTCACAACAGTGCACACTACACGATAAATGCATGCAAAACATCTCAGTTCAAAAATCACATTTTAAGCGTATTAGATTTACCTCTTGGTTCAACGGATATGACTTACCCATCAACTGTTATGCTGAATTTACTCGGAACACAAAATGGAATCGCTGAACTTAAACCATTAGCTGAGTTTTTAAGTATAAAAAATGCTTTTTTACACTTATACGGCAAAGAGCAATCTAAACCCGGAAGAAAAATGGGCCACATCACATTTGTCGGAAATACCAAAATTGAATTATTCACACAAGCTCAAGCTCTTAAGGAGATTTACTCATTATGAAAAAACAAAAACCAACGGTCGCCGTTATCATGGGAAGCCAATCAGATTGGGAAACAATGAAAGACGCTTGTCAAACTCTTAAATCTTTTAATGTACCTTTTATAAAACAAGTTATTTCAGCCCATCGCACTCCAGATGATATGCGTGATTTTGCAACCACAGCCCGCGATCAAGGGCTTAAAGTCATTATCGCAGGAGCTGGTGGCGCTGCGCATTTACCTGGAATGACAGCATCGTTTACAACATTACCCGTAATTGGTGTACCTGTTAAATCAAAATCTCTTGATGGCATGGATAGCTTACTTTCAATTGTGCAAATGCCCAAAGGCGTCCCTGTCGCAACAGTTTCTATCGGTAATTCGGCAAATGCGGCATTACTGGCTATACAAATTCTAGCAACACATGATCAAACGCTATCCGACAAGCTTATTCAGTTCAGAAAAAAGCAGACACAAACTGTTCGCAAAATGAAAATTTAAATTAAAACATTGGTATAGTTTATTTTTGATGAAGGCTCTTTTGGATAATCAAATAGTTTACTGTATTGCTCTGAAAAATCTAGGTATTCTGATACGGTCACGAAAGACCTCCAAGTTTATTAATAACATTCCATTCATTAAACAGATAGTTTCAAAAGCCTTCGTCTCTCTAAAACAAAAAAACCCCGATTTTAACAACCGAGGCTTTTTATTAAAATCAATTTGTACAATACAAATTAAGATAATTTATTTTGATATTCAGTTTCAGAATAATCATCAACTAAAATAGCATCATATCTAACTTTATCCGCTTCAGATAATAATTTATATTCATCTTGCGAAATAATTTTTTTAGCTAAAGCTTCATCCCATGCAGCTTGACCTTTTTTCTTAGGTATTGATCCAGCTTTAATTGCTGATCTAATTTTCTTTTCAGCTGCATCAGCACGACTTACCACGCTAAAAGCATGTTCTAAACGAGCTGTCTGATCATTTTTCGCCAAACGATCAAGAACAGTTTGCATACCATGAGATTTTTCGCCTACCCAGTAAATACCGTTTGTTAAACGATCTCGTTGATCACTTGCAGTCATCATCGAAGTTGAAATTAAATTTGACCAACCATCAGTCGCTTGCGATCCAATTGAGTTAATACGCGACCAAGCACCAAAAACATCTTTCATAAGCCAACGAAGACCAGGTAACTTTAAGTTATCAAAAATTCCATCAAATGATTTTTGAATTTCAGCCATAGAATATTTTAAAAAATACTGTACGTACGGAAGATCTTCTTCTTTTTGACCTTCCTCAACAAATCGTCTTAAAACAGCTGTCGACATATACATATGAGAAAAAATATCAGCAAAACGACCAGTAATTTTCTCTTTCATCTTCAATTGTCCACCTAGCGTACCCATTGCAACGTCAGCTAAGATAGCAAAAGTTGCAGAGGCCCACTGCAAACGTCGGTAGTGAACTTTTGTTTTTGGATGAACACCAGACGGAGCACTCGCTAAGTAACCACGAGTTACGGACAGCAAAATAGAACGACATAAATTACGAACAACGTGACTTATATGTCCCCAAAATGCTTTGTCGAAACCAGGTACATTCTTCGCTTCTAAAGTTCGAACTTCATCAAAAGCATACGGGTGACAACGAAGAGCACCTTGACCAAAAATAATCAAAGTTCTTGTCATAATGTTTGCTCCTTCAACTGTTATACCAATTGGAGTTGCTACATAACCTTCTCCGAGTAAATTTCTTTGCCCCAAAGAAATTCCAGCACCACCCATGATATCCATGGCATCGTTGATAACGGTACGACCCATTTCAGTTGCATGATATTTCATGATTGCTGTAACAACCGGTGGCTTTAAACCTTTATCCAGCGCTGCTAGAGTGAATCTTCTCATCGCATCTAGAGCATATGTTTTAGCACCAATGCGAGCTAGTGGTTCTTCAACACCTTCGAACTTACCAATACTGACGCCGAATTGTTTACGAATATATGCATGTGAAGACGCAGTTCTGTAAGACAGTTTAGATCCGCCTGTTGATTGCGCCGGTAACGAAATACCTCGACCTGCTGCTAAACACTCCATTAACATTGTCCAACCTTGACCGCAGCCTTCTGCACCACCAACAACAGCATCTTCGATAGCAACAATAACATCATGTCCTTGCGTTGGACAGTTATGGAAAGGAATAGTCAAAGGATCATGTCTGCGACCCAAAACAACACCTGGAGTTGTTGAAGGAATTAATGCAGCTGTAATACCAACATCTTCACCTTTACCGAGTAAGTTTTGAGGATCACGCATTCTAAAAGCTAAGCCAATAACGGTCGCGACAGATGCTAATGTGATCCATCGTTTGTTCCAGTTCAATTTAACATAAAGTTTACCATCATCACCTTTAAACACAGTTCCTGAAGCTGTAATTGAACCAGCATCAGAACCTGCTGTTGGCTCTGTCAAACCAAAACAAGGAATTTCTTGACCCTTTGCTAGACGAGGTAACCAGTAATTTTTTTGTTTTTCGGTACCATAATGTATGAGTAATTCCGCAGGACCTAACGAGTTTGGAACCATAACAGTAATTGATAGAGGCAATGATCGCGACGCGATTTTCATAACAACTTCAGAGTGCGCCATAGCCGTAAAACCAAGACCACCGTACTCTTTAGGAATGATCATTCCTAAAAAACCTTTGTCTTTGATAAACTGCCACATTTCCGGCGTCATATCTTTATTTTTCCAAACTCGCCAAGGATCAGTCAGTTTACAAAGTTCTTCAACAGGGCCATTAATAAACGCCTGCTCTTCGTCTGTGAGTTTCGCATACGGCTCTTTAAGTATAGTTTCAAAATCGGGTTTTCCAGAAAATAGATCTTTTTCAATCCACACAACACCAGCTTCTAACGCTGTACGTTCTGTTTGTGAGATTTGCGGAATAAATTTGAATTTCTCAAATAACGCCATGATTTGCGCCGATACAACAGCAGCGCGTATTGGTCTAATTAAAAATATCAGAAACAACCCAGCGATCACAGCTGTAAGCGCAAGCGAACCGCCAAAACCATAAACCATAACCGTTACAGCAATCGCCCACACGATTAATGGCAAGTCAAAAAAGCCAATAAATAAGAGTAATAGTAACGAACCTATTGCCAAAGCCCAAGCTGGGCCTAGTTGACAAAGGAATCCTTGATAGTTTGTTAGTGTTTCCACAAGATGCTCCTTTTAATTTAATATCTTTATTCCAGCATCTCTATCGGCATCTGACAAGCCCGTAAGTAGTTGTAATTTATTAAATTTTTCTGACCAAAATGTTTCGATCTAGGTCGAGTTTTTACTCTATAATAGAGCTTTTGCACTATTTCATGTGAAGACACAAAAAAAGCCAGTCTGTTAAGACTAGCTTTTTCATTTTGCTATTATATAAAAAACTAATTACTTAGTTTCAGTAGCCGCTGGAGCTTGACCTTCAGTAGCTGCCGGAGCTGCTGCTTCAGTAGCTGCTGGAGCTTGACCTTCAGCTGGAGCTGCTGCTGCCGCTTGCTCAGTAGCTGGAGCTGCCGGAGCTGCTGCTTCTGGAGCATTTTTAGAACAAGTAAAACCTGTTGTGAATGATAATGCCAATAAAGCTGATACTAATACTGCTTTCATGTATGTCTTCCCTTTTCTTTTCGTTGTGTTGATCTGTTTCGACCTGTTTTGATCTATTTCGATCATTTTGTTTCATTTTTAAATTGTTACATAAATGACCAGATTATCTTAAACTAGTGTATTAGATACTCAACGATCAATTTTTAACAACAGTTAAAAAATAAATCATAGTTCTCTAGCGTTGGCAAGCACTACAATAAAAAGTTGAACGACCTGCTATGAGTTCACGCTGAATTGGCTTTTTACAAACCGAGCAAGGCTCACCCTCACGATCATAAACTAAATGTTTTTCTTGAAAATTCCCCTCTGTAAAATCAACTTTTTTATAACTGCGAATAGAAGATCCGCCAGCTAAAATTGCCTCAGATAAAATTTTTTTAATCTCAAAAACCAAATGACGAAACGTTTCTTTTTTGACTCTTCGAACTGATTTAAAAGGATCAATCCTTAATTTGAAAAGAACTTCACTCGCATAAATATTGCCAACACCAACGATATATTTCTGATTCATCATAAACGACTTAATGTTACTTTGTAGCTTTTGAGACACACTCCACAAGTCATCAATGTTTTGATCATTCATTTCTAATGGTTCATACCCAATGCCCGAAAAATACTCAGATTCAGCAATTCGCAATCTTTCTATTAAAAAACCAAAACGTCTTGGATCATTGTAGATAAACCAGTACCGATGATTGAGCTGCAATCCTACATGATCATGCTTTTGAACGTCATAGTCATTCAAATCACCTTCGTAAAAAGACCAGTGCCCCGTCATACCTAAATGTGAAATCAAAATACTATCTGATAACTCAAAAATAATATATTTAGCACGTCTACGGATAGTTTTAATTTCAGATTTCTCACGGCTGATTATTTTTTTAAGTTCGCTAGTCGGAAGAGGGTAACGAATATCTTTGCGCCAAGTTTTGAAACTCGTTAATTGAGCATGGCTATGAGTTTGTTTTTTAATTTGCTGAATTTTACGGTTGAGATCTTGAACCACAAGGTCCACTTCAGGTAGTTCTGGCATAATAATCCTATCAATCAGCAACTTTTATAAATTCAGAACAGATCACTTTTTCGATTAACTGACTCTTATAATCCTGCTCAAAAACAACAAGCTTTGTCGGTTTATTCAATAAATGATCAATTAATACAGTCTCTAACTTCATCGCAACTAAGCTTTCAGGATTATGATGTAGACTTTCATAAACTTGATTAACAACATCAATCCGCCCCGCTTCTACGTTTATCACATACGGATGATAGGCTTTAAATTTTGTCGAACCGATTTGAATATCAACTCGTTCGTTTAAGATAGAAATGGCGTTGTTTTCATAAGATGTATAACCAATCTCAATAAAACAATTTGCTTGCTCATTAACAACACCCTTCCAAACACCAGTGATCAATTCAGCTTTTAAAACTGCAACATACAAAAATACGAAACTCAAAAAAATAAATCTTAATAAAAACATATGTACCTACTTATCATGAACAATAGATACACCTTGTTACTTAATCGACTCAAGTTATTTATACAGATAAGTGATGCGACTGATCTCATAACGCCAGCCGCACGTAGAATTGTTTAATAATGTCAAAATTAACGGTTCATATTTGGAATAGCGCGTTCCGCCCCAGGCACAGTTGATGAATTAATCCAGATTCTTGTACCTGAAAGATTAATATCTTTAATGTCGAGAGAACCAAATGACTTTTCAGTCGGGCTTGTGCCACGCACCGTAATCGATGGTATATATATTCGCTCAATCTGAGCTGGTAGCTGCTGAGTTGAAACCGTCACACCATCTAATTGTAAAATCAATTCTGTCTTATTATCATAAGATAATCCTTCAATTTGAATATTATTTAATGACAAACCAAATATTTGAGCTTGTTGACGCAAAAAGTTTTCAACATCTTTCTGATTCACATAATCAGCTTGTTGTCGTATATATTCTGTTAAACTTCGTCGTAACATTGTTGCTCGATCTACAACTGTTGCAACATAAACCTCGCTTAACTCGGTATCTGAAAGCTGTCTAAGCTCAGCTTGTGCACTCAAATTAAAAATAAAAAATACCGACGCTGCTATTAATAACGATGAAACTTTCATAATAACTCCTGTTAAATGCAAAATTGTTTCCTTCATTTTGAAGACAACCTACTTTAGTACAATGCTAAAAATATGCCGTACCACGCTCAATAAAGAATGTTTAATATAGGTATATGTCGAAACCTTCTACAGTATGACATTTGTTGGTCGACACTGCAGGTTAACATAAAACCTAACTCAACCTTAACAATTCAGTAACTTTCAACATAAGTAGCGCTACGACATTAGCCTAGAAAGATGATGTTCAATAAAAAAATAATCGCCCCCTACACACTTCTACAGATTAAATAAACCAAGGAGAAATTTATGAAAATCAGCTCAATAACGTTTCTATCATTGATATTAACAAGCTCTTTATCTTACGCTCTACCTGATAAGCAAATTCAAGATCTAGACGCCAGGTATCAGCTGAACGACCCCTATACAAAACTTATCAACGATCGAGGTGATGGTTACGAGAATCTCTATGGCGCAAGAAATTTTAGAGTAGTTTTAAGAGGAATACTTTACCGAGGCGGCGCTAATAATAAATATAATAAATACGGACGCAAAGATAATCAAAACCCACTACCCCAAATCGGCATTCAAAATCTTTGCGAGGAGGGCTTTAAATCTGCTTATTATCTTTATGAAACAAATTATTCTTCTGCCCCTAAACAGTTAGAGTGTCTAGACCTTAAAGGACAAAAAAATGTTTTTCATTATAAGCAACTGACTGCGTTTAATGAGGCCAATACTCGACCGTATTTAGAAATGGTCTATAGCGCTATCAAAGGCCAGACCCCTTCGCCGATCTATATTCATTGCTGGAATGGCTGGCATGCTTCGGGATTGCTTTCAACTTTAGCATTAAGACAATTTTGCGATTACTCACCTGATAAAGCTTTACAGTATTGGACTCAAAACACAGATGGTAACAGTTCTGGTTACACGAGCGTTAAAAATAAAATCAAAAATTTCAAACCCTATTCAGACTTAGCAATTTCAACCGAAGAGAAAAAAGCAATTTGTTATTAACAAAAAAAAGCAGTTGATGTCGATATCAACTGCTTTTTAAAAACAACTAATTTAAATTAAAAGCACTACTGAGACGTAAAAAGTCGTCCCGTTATAACGTAAACCTTCTCGTACTGATTAAACCAAATTTCTTCATAATCGATATGATTAGCCTCTCTTTTTATTTTGATCGAAATTTGCGTTTTTTCATTTGGACTCGCCGTTATCATTTCTAAATTCTGACCATCATAAGATCCAATCACTTGATCTTGGTGATCATAAATTTGCCCATCTTTGACTTTCCAGCGATCTGATCCCAAGTCTTGCGCAACAATACCACAATCAAAATACCCGCCATCTAGTGATATAAAATCATCACCCTCAGACCATTTCATCTGCATCGGCATACAACGCACACCTTCGCCTTGCCCCTTAAACTTCCAATAACCAAAACCCGTCCAGTTCCCTGAAACACCAGCATTCGCGATCAAACTGATAGATAAACTTAGAAACAAAGTCGCCACAATCATAAATTTATTCATTTTTTATCTCCTGACTATATTAGATTGAATTGCAGCGCACGAACTGTCAAAAATGATATGACAACTGGACCAATTTCATTTAAGTCCATTAATGAACAAGCTTGCACTAAAGTCTGTACAAGAGGAACTATGAAAAGAAATATCGCCATTATCATGGCTTTACCAGTAGAATCACACAACCTTTTTGAAAACGAAAATATTCATATTTATTACTCCGGAATAGGAAAAGTGAATGCTACAATTAAAACAATGGAGATTATTCAAACGCAGAAATACAATCACATACTCAATTTAGGGTCCGCAGGGAGTTCTAAATTTAACACACACTCTCTTGTCGAAATAAACCAATTTATTCAAAAAGATATGGATATTACACCTTTAGGTTATAAAATTGGCGAAACGCCAATGGATGAAATTTCGTATCATTTACCTGTACATCATTTCCTGACTGATTTACCTAAAGGTTCTTGCGGAACAGCAGATGGTTTCGATATTGGTCAATTTAAAATCCAAACCGATGTCGCAGATATGGAAGCCTACGCTATTGCCAAAACTTGCATAAAGTTCAATGTTGGCTTTACTTCTATTAAATACATTACTGATGGCGCAGATCACAACGCTCATAATGATTGGCAAGCCAATCTGATCACCGGAGCTCATAAATTACTTGAGATCTATAAAAAAATACGCTCTAATTTTTAGTCTATGAAAACAAAAGACGAAATCGTTAGTAATTGGCTACCAAGATACACAGGCGTTCCAAATGATCAATTTGGAGAATATATACTACTCACAAACTTTAATAACTATGTTGATATGTTCGCTGAAAAATTTAATGTCACTATCCAGGGACAAGATCGTCCTATGCGCTCTGCAACAGCTCACAACATTACAATTATTAACTTCGGAATAGGCTCCGCAATGGCCGCTTTAATTATGGATTTACTTTCTGCTGCTTCACCAAAAGCTGTTTTGTTTCTAGGAAAATGTGGCGGGCTCAAACGGAAAAATCAAATTGGCGATCTCGTATTACCACTAGCTGCTATACGTGGCGAAGGCACATCAAATGATTATATGCCACCTGAAATTCCCGCATTGCCGTCATTTAGAATGCAGAGATCTGTCTCATCAACAATAATCAAACACGGTCTTGATTACTGGACTGGCACAGTCTTCACCACAAATCGTCGCGTCTGGGAGCATGACGAAGAATTTAAAGAGTATCTCCGCCGAACACGAGCAATGGCAATTGATATGGAAACAGCAACCTTATTTACCGCTGGCTTTGCAAACGACATTCCCCGAGGCGCTTTACTTCTTGTGAGTGACAACCCTATGATACCAGAAGGTGTAAAAACCGAAGAATCAGACAAGAAAGTTACAAGTCAGTATGTTAAAAATCATCTCGATGTTGGTATTGGCGCCTTAGAAGAACTTCGCGATTCGGGTGAATCTGTTAAACACTTACGATTTGAGTAATATAAACAATAGTTGTTTATATAAAAATAATAATTGTTTATCTTACAAACACTATTTATTTAAACACGTTTCGATTGATTAGGTCTAGACAAGCAGCAATTATCTAAAGCTATCCTTAACAATGCCGATAAATTTCTTGTAAAATTATCAGTAAGGCAAGGGTGCTTGAATGATCATGAATTTAAAGTTCTTTTTAACAGCAGGATTAGCTTTAAGTCTTTCACTTATTGCCACTTCTTGCTCTAAAAAAGAAGAAGAAACTTTAAATAGTCTCATTGGATCAATCAATAAAACTTTATATGTCAGTACAGGATCTTGCAATTCTGGAACCGGCATCACAACATACACAACGACTGCCACTCGAACAGTCGAGCAGTTTCTATTAGAATCGGGCATACACTTAGGCACACTTATTGACTACAACTATGCTGGGACATTCGCTGCCGCCACACACCCAAAAAACGTTGTCGATAATGGAGATTCACTTTTTATTTTAAACGAAAATGCAACAACGACGTCAGAACGAAAAATCATCAAAGTTCCAAAAACAAATCCACTTTCATTTACCAATTACTATTCGAATGCAACGGTGCTTAGCGGCGCTATGGTTGGCTTAACTATCGATAACGAAGGTAGCATGCTCATCGGCAAAACAACGGCTATAGAAAAAATTAATACGACACCTATCAGAATACCTGCAGGAACCAATCCATGGATCAACGCACCAGGAGGTGCCTGCGCCACTTCTACAACATTTATTTCAAACGTCGTAGCGCTACCACCCGCTTCAGGAATTACAACTGGAAGAATTATTTTTACACATCAAGGAGCTACAGCTGTCGCAAACCGTATTGGAATAATAGCACACACTGGGTATTATTCGACTGCAGACTGCTTAAACGGAGTCCAAATATCGTCGGTCACTCATACGAAAGCTAGCAACTTAACATCTGGCACAGTTGCATTTAATACAAATGGTACTTCGCCAACATCAATGGCCTACATTCCTTATACAAGCGGCACAATAACTGGCAAACTAGTCGTATCTTACGCAAATGGCCAAACAAGTAACAATAATGCCGGTGTCTACAATTTAAACCACGGACTTGTTATTTGGGATATTTCCGAAACTTCAACGACTGCAACCCTCACCAACCCAATCGTTCTCTACGATAACACGTCATACGTATTCGGCATTTCAGCGATGGCATACGACGGAGAATCAGGTTACCTTTACGTTGCTACCGCCGGAGAACCTGGCGCTGTAAATCAAACAACAAATAGCTATGGATATAACATTGAAAAGTTTTCTTTAACATTTAACGCAAGCGGAGCTCCGCAACTGACCAGACTACTTTATAATAATCAACCCTTCATTAAAGGCGGCGCGTACACGAAATGCGTCAGTGGTTTAACAATCGGCAAATAATCTAATTAATTAATCAATCGACACGACAAACTACTCGCTAGACTTTAACCCCTCTGTATGAAAACATAATTCGCATGCAAAAAAATAATAATCAAGAAAATGGATTTTTAAACATACTGATCAACATATTAATTCCTGTTATGATTCTAAACAAAGGGTCTAAACTGCATTTAACACCACAACTCACTGTAATGATTGCTCTTGCATTTCCGTTACTCTATGGCATACACAGTCTAATCAAAACTCGCAAAGTTAATTTTATTTCATTATTGGGTTTAATTAATATTATCGTATCCGGCACTCTTACAATATTAGCTCTTGGAGGTATTTGGTTTGCTGTAAAAGAAGCATTCTTTCCTTTACTAATCGGACTGTTTGTTTTCTTTTCTAGTTTTGGTCAACAACCATTTTTTGAAACACTTTTTTTAAATCCGGCTGCGTTTCAAATCGATAAAATCAATCAAGCCATCAGCGAGAAAAATGCTGAAAATAGTTTTAAAAAACTTATGACAACCTCAACTCGGTGGTTATCAGTTTCATTTCTGATGAGTGCACTTCTGAATTTCTTTCTAGCAATTTATATTTTTAAACCAATCGATGAACAGCTAACATTAGAAAGTCGACAAACATTACTCAATGAACAGTTAGGACAAATGACACTCTATTCAACGTTCATCATCCTTATTCCTTCAGTTATTTTTCTAGGCGCGATTCTCTACTTTGCATTTAAAAAAATTAGAGAGATGACAGGTCTTAAGTTTGATGAACTTTTTGTTAATCAGTAAATCATCTAAAAATCAAAACCATCATTAAAATTTGGTGGTGGCGGCGGCGGCGGAACTACACCACCATCCCCAAAACCCGAATCATATGTCCCGGGGTAATTACCGTCAAAATTCGAAGGTGGGGCTGGAAAATCATCAAAGTTATCTTGTGGAAATGAGTTAAAATCACCTGGTGGTGGTGGCGGTGGCAGATCAAAGTTTCCTCCGCCAGAATCTCCACCCGAATACCCACCGGAAAAACCGCCTCCAGATGATCCGCCAAGGCTTTTACCTGATTTTGTCCACTTATTCTGACTGCGTTTTCGTTTATCGTATCGCGGACGATTTATATAAACGCCCAACTCATCCTCTTCCGACCATGATTGCGGCGTTTTATACTGAGCAATAATTTGTTTCTTATCTTTAATGTAACCAAGACGAGCCTCTTCCATTTTATTAATCCGTTGCTGCTTAGCTAATTCATCCTGTCTAAATTCGGCAGAATCCTCATCCATAGGCTTTTTTTTATTTTTTTTATATTCGTAAACCGTTTTTTCACGGGCCATTTCCCACTGCTCTTGCTCTTGAAGATATAAAGACAGTCCTTTATCTTTATCTTGCTCTCTTTTCTTTTTCTCAGAATTATATTGAGCAAAGCCCTTCTTGCGTTCAGCATCATGTTGCAAATCTTGTTTTAAACGATCAGCAAGTTCGCCGTCTAGAGCAAAAAGTTTAAGCGAAAACAACACTGCAAGAATTAATAAAATCATTTTATTTATCACAAGACCATTATTTCACAACTCATCGTCTGCCACGATTGAAAACATACTTTTTAAAATAAAAGCTCGACTTTTGTCTTTACTTAATAAAAACTTCAAGTAAGTTATTCCTATGGAAACACTAGCTCAATTAGGATTATTTTTAGGTCAAACATTAATTATCGTTTTTGCCATTATTGCGGTTTTGCTGACGATGGCTGCAATTGCTTTAAAAAACAAAGGTTCAAAATCATTTGAAATTGAAATTTTAAACGATAAGTTCGACGAACAAAAAGAGTCGCTTCAAGAATTATTACTCTCTGATGACGATCTTAAAAAAGAGAAAAAAGCACAAAAAAATTTAGCTAAAGAAAAAGAAAAGTTGCCAAAGAAAAATGCTTACTTAGTCGATTTTCTTAAAGGTGATGTTGAAGCGAGTGCAGTTGAACACTTTAAAGAAGAAATCAGCACAATCATAAACGTTGCTCAAAAAAATGAAGAGGTCATATTACGTATTGAAAGTCCGGGTGGCGTTGTTCATGGGTACGGACTTGCAGCAGCGCAAATTTTACGTCTTCGCGAAGCCGGACTAAATGTTACTGTTTGTGTCGATAAAGTAGCCGCGAGTGGCGGCTACTTGATGTCTTGCGTTGCTCATCAAATTATAGCTTCCCCGTTTGCTATTATTGGGTCAATTGGTGTCGTGGCTCAAGTTCCAAATTTCAACAAATTACTCAAAAAATACGATGTTGATTTCAAAGAATATACTGCTGGCGATTACAAACGAACGGTCAGTTTATTTGGTGAAATCACTGAAAAAGGTGAAGCTAAGTTTAAAGAACAACTTGAAGCAACACATACCTTATTTAAGGATTTTGTAGGACAATTTCGTCCACAGCTTAACTTAAATGAAGTTGCAACTGGTGAATATTGGTATGGACAGCAAGCGATTGCTAAAAACTTAATCGATAAAATCCAAACCAGCGATGACTATATTTTAAACAAAATAAAAACCCATCAGGTTATTAAAATTAGTTTTGAAAAAAAACCTACTCTGTCTGACAAACTTTCTGGGGCCATATCTAAAGCTTTTGAAATAGCCTTAAATAAATTCATGCAAAGAAATACGCAATTGCCATAAGACCTGAATATTTTTGAACTTCCTCATGTTTACCTAGCTTCGCTGTCTACCCCAGATTGAGTTACAGCGAAGTCTAGAATTTTCAACAAATTAACCTGAATTGATCGCCATGCAATGCTCGTAAATGCTGGAATCCCCAAATAAAAATACATTTTTCATAATTAAAAAAATTCCACTAACGCATCATTTAAATTGAGTGTCAGCTTTATTTATAATAAGACTTCATGTACTAATTTTCATCCGAGTTTTTTATTTAAAAAAACAACGGATGATTTAAAACGATAGTTTTAGGGGTAAGGCATTGAATCCAGTTCTTAAAGTCCGCGATTTAGAAACGACTTTCTTTTTAAAAACAGGCCCTTTTCGCGCCGTTAATCGAATTTCATATGACATTCATAAAGGCGAAACAATCGGAATCGTCGGCGAATCTGGGTGCGGCAAATCAGTTACTTCGTTTTCGCTTATGCAGCTTGTGGCTAAACCCGGTCAGGTCACTTTTGGGTCTGCCGAGCTCAACGGGGTTGACCTACTCAAACAATCTCCATCACAAATGGAAAATATTCGCGGTGGTCAAATGGCCATGATTTTCCAAGAACCCATGACAGCACTTAATCCAGTCTTAACCATTGGTTATCAAATGGATGAGCAAATAAAAAAACACATGAAGCTATCAGATAAAGATGCTCGTGATCGTGCTATTGAAATGCTTCAACTTGTAGGTATACCGTCAGCAAGCGAAAGGTATGCTTCTTATCCACACCAACTATCTGGTGGAATGCGACAAAGAGCCATGATTGCCATGTCTCTCTCTTGCAACCCTCAACTTCTTATTGCTGATGAACCGACAACAGCACTAGATGTGACCATACAGGCTCAAATTCTAGAGCTTTTTCAAAGTTTACAAGAAAAGTTTCAAATGTCTGTGCAGTTTATCACACATGATTTAGGTGTTATTTCAGAAGTTTCTGATCATATGCTAGTCATGTATGGTGGCCACATGTGTGAAAAAGGGCAAACTCAAGATGTCCTCACATCGCCGCGTCACCCTTATACAGCAGCACTTATTGAATCACGACCTAAAATAGGCACTAAACTTCATCGGCTAAAAACAATTGAAGGATCTGTTCCAGCTCCGCACGAATTTCCAAAAGGTTGCCCGTTTGCAACTCGCTGTTCTCGCGCAAAATCGGAATGCTGGACTGATAAACCTCAAATGACAACTTTCACAAACGCAGCAGGACAAACCCAACAGGTCGCTTGCTTTAACCCAATGCCAAGTTAGTGGAGTTAAACTATGAGTGAAAACATTCTTGTTGCTAAAAATATTAAAAAATATTTTCCGATCAAAAAAGGATTTTTTCTTAAACATGTAGCAGATGTTAAAGCTGTTGACGATGTTTCACTTACTGTTAAAAAAGGTGAAACTTTAGGACTTGTTGGAGAATCCGGTTGTGGTAAATCAACTTTAGGCAGAACTCTCATCAGACTTTACGAACCAACTGCTGGTGAGATTACTTTTGAAGGACAGAATTTTTTAACGTCTCGCGGACATGATCTCAGAAAACATCGTAAAGATATTCAAATGATTTTTCAAGATCCATATGCATCTCTAGATCCTCGAATGACAATCGGACAAATCATTGAACAACCATTTGTCATTCACAATATTTTAAAACCTGCAGAGCGTGAAGCTAAAGTTAAAGAACTTTTACAACTTGTTGGCTTACGTCCTTCACACATCAATCGCTATCCTCATGAGTTTTCAGGCGGACAGCGTCAGCGTATATCAATAGCGCGTGCTATTGCTTTAAATCCGAAACTCATCATCTGTGACGAACCTGTCTCTGCTCTTGACGTTTCAATTCAAGCTCAAATTCTAAATTTACTTAAAGACTTGCAAGAAAAATTAGGTCTAACCTATATTTTTATTTCCCATGACCTTTCTGTCATTGAACACATCTGCGATCGAATTGCTGTGATGTATTTGGGTAAAATTGTTGAAATAGGAACTCGCGAAGAAATATTTAATCATCCACAGCACCCTTATACACAAGCTTTATTAGGATCGATACCAAGCATTGGAACTGGCAAAAAGAAAATGGCGAAAATTTTAACCGGTGAGATCCCATCACCAATTAATCCACCGCCAGGTTGTAGCTTTCACCCGCGTTGTTCTCATAAAATTGATCGATGTTCAAAAGAGATACCTCATCTTGAAGGCAATGATACACACCAATCTGCATGTTTTTCAAAATTAATTTCAACGACACAAAAGGAGTTGTCATGAAAAATTTAAGTTTTGTTATAGTAGCTGCAATGCTCATCGCAGCCTGCACAAAAAAAGAATCTTCAGTTCAAAGCACTCAAGATTCAAACCAAAAACAGACCGAAGCTAATTCAGCAACAAGAGGTCAGTTAAATAATAATGAACTTAAAATTGGCATTTCGCAGGAGTTTGAAAACTTCAATCCTTTAATTGCGAATATGGCTGCGACTACGTATATGTCACGAATGACAAATCGTACTTTAGCGGTTATTGATGCTGATGGAAAATGGGTGCCACAATTAGCAAAAACAATCCCGACACTCGATAATGGCCTTGCTAAAGTCGAAAAAATAGGTGGTAAAGAAAAAATTACGGCTCAATGGGAAATTTTAGAAAATGCAGTTTGGGGTGATGGTAAACCTGTTATATGTGACGACTTCGCAGCTGCTATTAAAATTGCGGCTTCACCAAATGTTGGTATCGCCGAAAAAGAAGTTTATACTCAAGTTGAAAAAATTGAAGTCGATCCGAAAAATCCTAAAAAGTGTAAGTTCGTATACGAAAAAGTAAAGTGGGATTTTTATCAATTAGGTACTTTTTACCCTGTTCCTAAACATTTAGAAGAACCCGTTTTCAAAAAATACTCTTCACAAAAAGAGGGCTACGAAAAAAATTCTTTGTACACAAAAGACCCAACCAATCCTGGTCTTTACAATGGCCCTTATTTAATTAGTGAAATTCAGCTTGGTGACCATGTAACGTTCGTACCAAATCCTAAATTTTATGGTGAACAACCTAAAATCAAGAAAATTATTGTTAAACTTATACCAAATACTGGAACACTTGAAGCCAATTTAAGATCAGGAACAATTGACTTAATCTCTGTGTTGGGTTTAGCGCTAGATCAAGCTGTTGCTTTTGATCAAAAAGTTAAATCAGAAAATCTTAATTATGAAGTTCTATTTCAACCGTCGACAGTTTATGAACACATCGATTTAAACCTTAACAATCCGTTCTTAAAGGATGTTAAAGTTAGAAAAGCACTTCACTATGCAATCAACAAAGAAGAACTTGTAAATGCTCTATTCTTTGGAAAACAAAGTCCAGCTATTCACAACATCACTCCAAAAGATCCTTGGTTCACAGATGACCCTAATAAAGTTGTTATCTACAAATACAACAAACGTGAATCTGAAAGATTGCTCGATGAGGCAGGCTGGAAAGTTGGCGCTGATGGCATCCGCACTAAAGATGGCAAACGTTTAACATTTACACTCATGACAACAGCAGGAAATAAAACACGCGAACTTGTTCAAGTTTATCTACAAAGCCAATGGAAGCAAATCGGTGTTGAAGTTAATATTAAGAATGAACCTGCACGTAATTTCTTTGGCGAAACAACTAAAAAACGTCAATTTGATTCAATGGCACTATTTGCTTGGGTTTCTTCACCCGAAAATTCACCTAAATCAACATTCCACTCAAAAAATATTCCGACCTCTAAAAATGGATGGTCAGGACAAAATTATATGGGATGGAGCAATCCGCAAGTTGATAAACTTGTAGATGAATTAGACTCTGAATTAAAGCACGAAAAACGTCTCGATATCGTTCATCAAATTCTAAAATACTACACAGATGAAGTTCCAGTATTACCGTTGTATTATAGATCAGATGTAGCTGTTATTCCAAAACAAATGAAGGGTTATCGTTTAACTGGACATCAATTTCCGGAAACAAATGATGTCGAAAAATGGACTCTAGAATAACTCAATTAAGGAATTATTATAAATGACGACATATATCCTGAGACGAATACTGCAAACGCTCGCTGTCATAGTTATTTTGTCATATATCTGCTTTAGTTTGATGACATTAATGCCGGGAGATCCCGTCGAATTAATGATTTCGGCTAATCCACGTATAACTCAGGAAGATGTCGTTCGTTTACGCCAATTTTATGGTTTAGATCAACCTACATATGTTCGTTATTACCACTGGGCTTCGGAGATTTTATCTGGCGAATTAGGTTATTCGCGCACATACCGTGTCCCCGTATCGGAGATGCTTGCTCCTGCACTTAAAGCAACTTTTGTTCTGTCAATGGTTTCACTTGGCTTTTCATTATTAATCGCTATACCCCTTGGGATTTACTGTGCACTAAAGCCAAATACAAAGTTCGACTATACCGTTAATCTTCTTAATTTTGCAGGAATATCAATCCCATCATTTTGGCTTGGTATAGTTCTAATTATTATTTTCTCAGTAATATTAAATTGGCTTCCAGCGGGAGGATTTCAAACAACGGGAATTAAATATGATGGTTTTTTTGACGAAGTCGTCGATAAGTCAAAATATCTTATTCTACCAACTTTGTCTTTAGCAATACAACGTATTGGTTTTTTCTCTCGCTTTTCTCGCTCTGCGATGCTTGAAGCAATGAGAAACGATTTTATTCGAACAGCACGTGCTAAGGGTATGTCAGAATCTGTAGTTGTCTGGAAGCATGGTTTCAGAAATGCGCTGATCCCCCTGATCACGATCACGGCAATCAGCATATCATCTGTTTTTTCTGGAGCGCTGATCACCGAAACACTGTTTGCATACCCTGGAGTTGGACGCCTTATTTACACTTCGATTATCAGTAACGATTTTAATGTCGCTATGATTTCTTTTATTATTTCGATCGCCATGGTTCTTGTTATGAACTTAGTCGCAGATTTACTTTACGGCGTCGTTGATCCACGAATATCATACAAATAAGCTGAGGAATAAAAATGAGTACAAATACAGAATCATTATCTCAGAATATGTCTCAAGAAGTTAAAAACCTTGAAAAAGCGCAAACTTTTTTTGATATTGTTTATTCTCAATTTATTGAAAACAAAGCTGCAGTCTTTGGTGCTATCACAATTTTATTGTTTGTTTTAATCGCACTTTTTGGACCTCTACTTGAATATGCGACTGGTCTTGATGCTGATACTCAAAATGTTTTTAGCCGTTACAAACCGCCGTTTACGAAAATCACGGCATCTCAAGATGTTCGCGAATCAGCAATTCAAAGCTTCATAAAAAACAATGAAGCTGATGCCCTAATTATTCAAAATGCTCTTATCGAACAAAAAACTGTTTCTCCAATCCGCCCAGAAGATGCTCTTTATGATTGGGTCAATATTAAAGACCGTGATCTTGCCGTTTCCGCGATTAAAAAGATCGACAATCAAAAAACTCACGAATTAGCTAAAATGATTAATAGCTTTGATACTTACCATGTTCTTGGAACAGATGAACTCGGTCGTGACGTTCTTATGCGTCTTATCTATGGAACTCGTGTTTCGATCGGAGTTGGTATTCTTGTGGCCATTGTTTCTGCATTGATTGGCTTAATTATTGGATCAATCGCTGGCTATTACGGTGGTGTTATTGATTCCATACTCATGCGTGTTACTGATGCTTTATTATCTCTCCCTATTCTTCCAGTACTTGTTGTTGTTGCAGCAATCGACCTTAAAAAAGTCTTAGGCGGTCTTGTAAGTTTAGCTCAAACAATTGCAGGTGCTACAGGTGAAAAATTAGCCCAATCATTTGTTGATGGTATTTTTTCTGGCGGTAAAGAATCGATATATAAACTTGTTTTTATCTTGTGTCTTTTTTCGTGGATGACAGTCGCACGACTTATTCGAGGTAGTATTTTATCTTTACGTGAACGTGAATTTATTTTAGCTGCGAAAACTCTTGGTGCGACGGATTTTACAATTATTGTGAGACACATGTTCCCAAATGTTATAGCGCCAATGCTGGTCTCTGTAACCTTAGGAGTCGGAGAATCAATCTTATCAGAAGCCGCTTTAAGCTATCTTGGACTTGGTATTCAACCACCTACTCCAAGTTGGGGAAACATGCTTTTCAATGCTCAAGAACTCATTTATCAAGCGCCTACTCTTGCATTCTTACCAGGATTTTTAATATTACTTGTCGTGATCAGCTTTAATTTCTTAGGTGATGGCTTACAAGATGCTATTGATCCAAAAACCGTTAAACGCTAATTCTTAAAATGACAATATCATGGACATCTATGTAAAAAAAACTAGATGTCTGTATTCTAAATTGGCTGTAATTAATTAAAGCTGGCCTTGGTTTTGATAGTACTTCTATACGTAGGGGTATATATGTCAAAATCAAATAAAATTTACTCAATCGTTTTAGCCATCGCTTTTTTATTATGTTTCAATTCAGCTTCAGCTCAAAATCCAAACTCGCAATCGGTTGAGTTTATGTGTAAATCTAAAGCTAAAGAAATTGCTGCAGAAACATATAAAAACTGCGTAACTGAAATTAAACAATCGCAAGTTAAATCTCTACGTAAAGAATACGAAGAAAAGCTATCTCACCTTAAAAAACACTACGAAAAAGAACTCAAAAAGATTGCTCAAGGACAAAATCCAACGATGAAACAACCTAACTCAGCTGGTGCTAATCGTAACGAAGTGAATGAAGACGTTCAAATTCAACTCAAAGATTCAGACAACTTAGAAAGAACTAATGCCAAAGAAAAGTCAGAAAAATTCATCAAAAGATCGTCAGGTGCGCGTGAATTGCCCGCTCAAGTCGAAAATAACACCGATGGAAGCACTGTTGAAGTAGTTGAAATCCCGGCAGAACAAGAGTAAACTGATGTAGTTAGCTATATTTTAAATCTTATCAAGGAGCTCTTTGTGGGTGAATTTAGTCTTTCTCATATTTTTATTTTAACTTTAGTTTTGTTAATATTCTTTGGACCAAGTCGCTTACCCGCTTTGGGACAATCAATCGGTAAAGCTATTCGCGGATTCAAACAGGGTTTGAATGAGATCGATACTGATGCAAAAGATGTAGGCCCACAACAACAGCTCAATCAGAACCAACAAGGTATGAACCAAAACCAACAGCAACAATCAACTCAAAATCAAAACACAAATAACACTAAAAACTAGTTATCTAGGCCTAAATCTGTGGGTCTTATGATGTCAGAAATAAGACCTACCGCACCTTCAGCTATAAAACGTTTGCCAGCTTCAATATCATTACAAGTCCAAAGCACTATCTGAATTTTATTTCTTAAAAAATAACGAATAAACCAATGTGACCAATCTTCATAATGTAAGTGCAGATAGTGAGGTTGCGCAAAAATATTAAAAAACATAGAGCGAATAAGTAAATTATTACCTTTATGCCTTTTATCCATTGATAATAACAAACTTCGTGTAATGGATGGATAATTGAACCTAAAAAAAATCAACGTGAATGGATTAAAACTTGAAATAATCAATGAATTAATAACACCAAATTGAATCGCTAAATCTACGACCTTTCTCTCAATTGATCGATCGAAAATTCGATCGGATTTAATTTCAATATTGAGTGCGAACAGAATTTGGTTACGGTTTATCGAACTTAACCATTCTAATACAATTTCTAGTCGATCCACGGATATTTTTCGCATTATCTGATCATAGGTCAATTGTGAAACACGATGACCATCAATCTCAGCATCATGAAAAAGAATTGCTACACCATCAACAGTTATTCGCACATCAAACTCAGTCATTTTAAATCCGTGTTCATATGAGCGCTTAATTGATTGGAAAGTATTTTGAGATTGAAGATCTATCCAATACCCTCGATGTGATTGAACTTGTGGGATATTAAATTTAGTTTTCCGAGAGAATGTTAAGCTGATCATACACGCCAGAAAAACTAAAAGTCGAATTTTTCTTATTTAAAGATTTTAAACCTAAAGATCCTCTAATGAAAAGTTTATCATCAATCACACCATTTAATTTAATACGATCAATCTTTATTTTTGCTAAGTTTTTAACTTCTGCATCTGCTTTAAACTGCACATCAATATTTTTATTTTTTTCGATTTCAATCCGTGCAGACTGCATATCCAATACGGAATCTGTAAAAATACTTGGTTTAAAAAACTGGTTCAAAAAATATTCTTCATCTGGCATATGAGTTATTTTAACAGTTTGCGCCTTAATGAGTATTTCTTCTTTTTGTTGAGATAAATCTTTATTGTAATCAATAGTCACATCATTCATAGACATGTTTTCCATATCAAAGCGATTAAGACTTCCTTTGCCGAATAATTTGGTTTTCAAATCTGTTTGAAAACTCAGGCTCATAATCGGTTGATAACTTTGCCCAGTAAATAGTTTAACGATGTCTTGACTGAGAATTTCACCCTTCAAGTCAGCCGTTAATAACTGCGCTGTATTGATTTTATTCTGGCTATAATGAATACGCCCCAAAATTTTTTTGCCGTTATATATAAAGTCATCAGCGGTTAAATCAAGTTTTTGTTGATCAGCAATAAGCTTTAAATTAAATCGATCAAACGTCTGATTTAAACGTAATCCTTTGTTCGAGAAGTAAAATGATCCTTTCTCAAGTAATGCATTTAATTTAAACCTGCGATGAGCATCAAATTGTAACAATCCTGATAGAAAACCGGCATTTTGCACACTTGATTTAACTCGAGCGAAATAAGGATGTTCAACAATCTTTGTCAAATCAACACGACTGATTTCAACATCAAATGGCTTTAATACCCACCCAGAACCTGAACTCGAAGTTAAATGAATATCATTAACATCAAGCGAACCGCCGCCAAATAAAATTTTCACTTTACTTAGAAAAAGATCTCCAACTTGTTTCTCTATTGAATACTCACCAGTTAAAAAGCCAGATATAGTCGAACCTGATAAAAAATCATAAACTTCAATATCACGATTTTCACTACGAACTAAATAATTCAATGCCTTTAGAGATACAGATTTAAATTCACCAAACAAGTTAATAACTTTCTTTTCGGCATCTGTTTTGATTTTAACTTTTAACGGTCGATCTAAAATAAGACCCGCGATATCTGCATCAATACTTAGAAAATTCTGAGCATTAATCTCTAAATGCATTCGCGCATCCGATTTTAAAAGATATAAATTACGATTTGGATCTTTGAACATAAGCATCTGCGATTGAAACAACAATGAAGACAGTTGATCTTTATTGTAACCCAAATTCATTTGAACTGCGTTAAAATCAATAGCCGTTTTAAGATTATCAGGACTAATGATTCGCAACCGGTCTATATTAACATCTTTTAAATGGGTATTTGAATGACGAATAACTTTATCAAACTGGACTGTGGATTTATTTCTAGATGACGACTCAGATTCAGAACTATCAATCCCGGTGTTCAACCGATCTACAGATTTTTTTTCTGCTGATGCTTTGATACACTGATCGAGATGCTTTATACGAACTTCAACCAAAGACATTCTGAGTGAGTTAATTGTTTTGTTTTCACTGAGCAAAAGATTAAAGCTCAATGGAAATGAAAGACTTTCTATATAAATTTGATTTTCATTACATGAAGTGCTTAATGGACTAATTCTGATTCCATTGATCGCAACGACGGGTCTAGGTATACCCCACTCCGACAATTGCACATCAACACTTTCAAAATCGATATTGATGTCTTTTTGCAATTTAACTAATGTTTTTTCTAGTCTTTGTTTAACAATATTAGGTCGTATTTGTGATTTAAAAATAAGACCAATAAAGACTGAAATTATGATTCCAGTGACGACAATCTTTAAGCCCGATTGATCGACGACCGCTCTTCTCATAAACACTTACACAAACTTAAATGATATGATTTCGTAATCTTTATCACCTTTAGGACTTTGCACGGTGAAAGAATCTCCCGTTTTTTTACCAATCATGGCACGCGCAATAGGAGAAAGTACGGAGATCATTCCTTTTTTAACATCAGCTTCATCAATTCCCACGATTTGATAAGTGTGCTCTTCTTCTGTTTCAGAATCTAATATAGTTACAGTGGCTCCAAAAACAACTCGATCAGATTTAATCGTCGCAGGATCGACAACTTCAGCACCGGCTAATTTACCTTGAATTTCACCAATTCGTCCCTCAATCATCGATTGACGTTCTTTAGCTGCATCATACTCAGCATTTTCGCTGATATCACCTTGAGCACGAGCTTCTTCGATAGCTTTAATGATAGCAGGTCTTTCCTCAAACATAAGTTTTTTCAATTCTGCTTCTAAAATGTGCTTTCCACGTAATGTAATCGGTAATAAATCTTGAGCCATATTTTCATCCTATTCGAAAGTCTTATTTTATATCAAAATTTACTGGAATTCACAAACCTAGAGGACAGGCTATGCTGCGTCATAATAATATATGACCTATGCCGAACGCGAAAAAAATTGAAAATGCTAATAGTCATCTTGATCTTATTCTTAATGCCCAAAAAATTGTCCTGACGACTCACCGAAATTCAGATGGAGATGGCATCGGCAGCCTGGTTGCCTTGTACTGGGCGCTACAAAGTTTAAACAAATTGGCTTTATTTTTTCCGGTTGATGAAATTCCGAAAAGATACTCTTACATGCTTGAAAGTGTTGAAATAACAACTTCACTTGAACATTTGCAAGCAGATCTTTTAATTATTCTTGATACAAACCAAGGCGAACTTTGCAACCCACTATTCGATCACCAATTGAAACAAAATTGTCATATTTTATTTATAGATCATCATATTGACCAATTCATTGAACACTCTCAATTACATCGACATATCAATGTGGCTGCAGCCTCGACAGGAGAAATTGTTTTTGATCTGATCCAAGATCTCGGCGTTCGTTTAAATGATCAAATGGCAAATGCTCTATACTCAAGTTTAACATTTGATACTCAAGCTTTTAAACTTGTTAAAAACTCGTCCAGATCACATGCTATTGCCGCACAGTTAGCCGAATACAAAATCAATACAGAAAAAATACAGCGAGCCTTATTTGCACATTGGACTCCAGAAAAAATGTCTTTCCTGGCAGAACTTATTAAATCAGCTAAATATTTTTCTAACAATCAAGTGGTTGGCCTAAACATTTCTCAAAACCAACTCGAACAATACAAACTATCTGGTGATGATGTCAGCGACTTATTAGATCTTTTTACGCTTATACCAACAGTTAAATTAGCTTACTTGATACGTGAGTCTAAAAACAACGAACATAAACTCAGCTTTCGTAGTTCTTTGACTAACTACGCTTATCTCGTCGCTTTACAATTGGGAGGCGGCGGTCACTCAAGTTCATCTGGTGCCTGGATTAAAAATAGTAATTTTGATACTATAGAAGAACTTATTTTAAAAGAGCTTAAAAACTTACTCTTAATTTAAGATTCGCTTTTTTGATTGCATATCTGCTGAATGAGTTTCTCAATGTCTTTGTGACAACTGCCACAGCCCGTTCCTGCCATTGTAGTTCTTGATACATCACCAACAGACTGACAACCATCTTTAATCACATTAAGAACTTTTTCTGTCGTTATTGTTCGACAATGACATATTTCTTCGTGATTATATGCCGGCCTATACTCGCCTTTTAGTTTCAGTATAAACTCATTTAGAATAAAGCATTCACTTTTTTTCTCGTCAAGTAGAGGCCATTTTTTAGGATCATGACCAAATCTTTTTTTTAAATCGAGCACTAAGTCAACAAATGCTTTATTTCCCTGGAAATTTAATCGAGGTAAACCTTGAGGATCATCTGTTAATTCTATAAAAGACTTGTAGGGTATTTCTGCTTTCACCATATTTACTCACTAAATTTAACTTCACTCATAACTTCACGACGATACTTAAATATACTTTCAACATCTTTTTGGACAAAAGTCTGAGCAACTGCATGCCCTAAAAAACCAAAAGGCAGCTTAAATCTGACTTTATCAGTCAATAATGTGCCCTTGCCCATTTGCGCAAACGAATGTGTATGATGCCATAGTTTGTATGGTCCCTTAAGTTGCGTATCAACAAACTGAACAGGTGGCTGCCAGTCTTCGATCAGCGTTTTCCATTTAGCGGGAAAACCATGAATTTTTAAATTGTAATCAATCAAAGTACCTTTTTGGATCTCAGGTGTCGACATTTTTTCAATACGAAAATGTAAAAGATCGGGCGTAATTCGCTCTAAATTTTTAGCTTCCGCAAAAAAAGGAAAAACTTTATTGAGCGAAAAAGGCACATACTGCCTAACGAGTAAAACGCTATGACCATCTTTAAAATCATTTAAATTATCAAAAAAATATTGATCAATATTGGTATACTTAAAATTAAAACCCAAATCACGCAGCTTTTCATTGCTCATACGAATAGATGATAAAACTAATGAAGACATTTCACCGAGAATTAACTTAAGGGCTACTTGAGGCACCGGCAATGATTTAAAAACACCTAGCGATTGGCATAACTTCACAGTCCATTCTCGATTTGTTACGGCATTCGCACTACAATTTAGTGGTCCATTATAGTGATGATTTAATGTGGCTTCAACAACTACATTGGTAAGATCATCCAACGCAATCCAACTCATATACTGTTCACCAGAACCAAGTACACCGCCTAAACCTTTTTGAAAAAGTGGAATCATTTTTTTTAAGGCTCCTGATTGAGGATCAAGAACGAGGCCAATTCTAAGCTGAACCGATCTGATTTCATCAAGTGTTCTAAATGGTTTTTCCCACTCTTCACAAACGTCTGCAAGAAAATCGGTCCCCTTTAAAGCGGTCTCAGACAATTCTAGACGACCTTGATCACCATAAAATCCCTGAGCTGATGCAGAAACAACAACTTGAGTTCGTGGTTTCAAACTTTGAATTAAATTTTGACTGCTCTTTGTACGTGACTCCAAAATCAGTTGCTTCTTTTCAGCCGTCCATCGCCCATCGATAGTCTCACCCATCAAATGAATAACAGCATCAATGTTATCCATACACGAATCATGGATTAACGATTGTGATAAATCCACTTCAATAATTTCGGCAGGAAATTCTAAATACAGTTCAGCTTTTGATTTCGAACGAGATACAACAAAAAGTTCATGCCCCAACTCAAAGAGCTTTCGTCCAACACTATTACCAATGGCACCAGTGGCCCCCGTGATTAATATTTTCATGATAACCCCTTTTTGTACTCTGCTATAGCACGATCACGTGCGAATTTATGATCAATCATTGGTTTAATTTGCTTGCTTGTGCCAAACTCAGGAACCCATTTTTTAATATATTTATATTCTGGATCAAACTTTTCAGTTTGCGCATCCGGATTAAAAACACGAAAATATGGAGCAGCATCACAGCCAGTGCCTGCAGCCCATTGCCAGTTACCATTATTGGCAGAAAGATCGTAATCAAGTAGTTTTTCGGCAAAATAACGTTCCCCCCGTAACCAATGCTGCAATAAATGTTTTGTCAAAAAAGAAGCAACAATCATTCGAACACGATTATGCATATGACCAGTTTCATTAAGCTCACGCATACCAGCATCAACTATTGGAAAACCAGTTTCGCCATTTTTCCATCGATTAAAATCTTCGTCTGAATCACGCCATTTTATTTTTTCATACTGCGGTCTGAAACTAGAATTCTCAACATGTGGATAATGCCACAAAATTTGCATAAAAAAGTCTCTCCACACTAGTTCACTTAACCAAACATCAGAATACTTTTTTCCTTCTCTAGCTAACTCACGAACTGACACAGTTCCGAAACGCAAATGCAAACCCAGTCGTGATGTCGCGTGATCAAGATATGGAAAATCTCGATCAACAGCATACTTTTTTAACATTGTTTGCGACAAACACATTTCAGGAAAAACAGCATCACAGCTCTTGAATCCCATATGTTCCAGTTGTGGAAAACGATCATAAAAGGTCATATCAGGCATTGGATTTTGATAGTAGTTCATTTGATAGAGATCATTCGGATATGACTTTAAATAAAAATCATTCAGCAAACTGAGATATTTTTTTTTGTATGGAGTGTAAACTGTATAAGGATTTCCAGCATCTGTTTTGATTTCATCTTTTTCAAAAAGTGTTTGATCTTTATAAGATTTAAAAACGATCTGTTTTTGTTTTAGATAGGCTTCAACATTGACATCGCGCAAACGTGCTTTTGGTTCGTAATCATGATTAGTGTAGACAGAGCAAATAGGTAACTTATCAACGAGATTTTTAAATACTTCTATCGGTTCGCCGTAAAATACTAATAAATCAGAACCTAGATTTTGTAATTGCTTTTTAATTTCGCTGATTGTTTGATGAATAAAGACAACTCGCAAATCCCGCGGATTTAATGAATTTAAAATATTTTGATCGAATATAAACACAGGTAATACTTTTTTGTTTTCTTTCAATGCGTAAAAAAGCCCTGCATTATCATGTAACCTTAAGTCTCTTCGAAACCAAAACAAACATACTTCACGTGGCAGAGAACCGTGCTGAAGTCTGCGTCTGCTTAGAGATGTTTCATTTTGAGAATAATTCTTTGTCATATGATAGCCTTTGCAAAATTAGTCTAACATTTTTTAAACTAATTGAATACACTAGTCATATTAAAATGTCAGACTACAATGATTCGCCCTCTCGGCCAAAAAATTCGAAGGTCCTCGGAAAAATCAAAAGCTCGCTTTTTGAAAGAACTTTAAGCGTAGCTAAAATTGGACTTAACGCCGGTTTAAAATACGCAGCTCACAAAGCTTCAGGTCAATCTAACGAGCAATTTCTAACAAATCAAGCCACCTACCTCAGTCAAGAACTTGGTGAACTAAAAGGCTCACTTATGAAAGCAGGACAAATGCTTTCAATGTATGGTGAATATTTTTTTCCTCCACAAGCAAACGAGTGGCTTAAAAAATTACAAACTGATTCGCCGCCAGTTGAGTGGTCAGTTATTAAGTCTTATCTTGAAAGTTACTTTGATGCCGATTTACTTGATGAGCTCGAAATTGAGCCTAAAGCCGTTGGAACGGCATCAATGGGACAAGTTCATAGAGCGAAAATTAAAGCAACTGGCGAAAAAATTGCCCTCAAAATACAGTATCCACATTTAGATAAAGCCATAGATTCTGATATAAAAGCTCTGAAAACACTTCTTGGATTGGCCAAGATTTTACCTGACGGGCTAAATTTAGATCCTGTCTTTGAAGAGATAAAATCTATGCTCAGACAAGAACTCGATTATTGTTTTGAGGCAAAGCAAACTCAAAAATACTACGCTCTCGTTGGTCAAGATTCACGCTTTGTCGTACCTCGTGTGTACGAACGTTATTCTAATGCAAAAGTACTCGCGACTGAATTTATCGACGGCTTGAAAGCAGATCACCCTCTAGTCGCAGCTTTATCAGATCAAAGACGCAATCGCATAGCAGAAAATTTCATTGATCTTTACTTTAAAGAGCTTTTTTCATGGAATTTTATCCAGACCGATCCTCACCTTGGTAACTACAAAATACAAATTGATCCTCTTGGTCAGGATAGAATTGTCTTACTTGATTTCGGAGCTTGCAGGGAATTTCCAGAAGATTTTATGAAGTCTTACCGTGGTCTTATAAAAGGCTCTATTATTTATGATCGTGATCTTTTTATGCAATCAGCAAAAAACCTGGGTTTCATAATTGATTCTGATTCTGAAGAGTACATAAAAACTTTTGAATCTTTTTGCTACGAAACTGTTGAACCATTCTGGAGTGCTCAAGATCCTCGCAATATAAATCAAAAAATTAATCATGATGGCCTTTATCACTGGAAAGAAACTGACTTGCCGTCACGAGTTGTCAAAAAAGCGTTTCAATTTAAAAACTTTGATCTTAGAACACCACCGCAAAATATACTATTTTTAGATCGAAAAACAGGTGGTGTGTTTATTTTTCTATCAGTTTTAAAAGCGCGAATTAACGCACGAAACATCGTTGATCCCTATTTAAATTCGTTTTAAACATATGCTCTGTGAATGAATCATATGCCATAGCTATTCTAAGCTACAATCACCCCGAGATTACCGCTCGCTGTGTTAACAGTGTATTGCAATTACATTCATCGAAAGATATTTTTCTCGTACACAATGGATCAGAAAATAAATTTGTTAACCAACTTGTTCAAATGTTTCCGAACATTCATCACATTAAGCAAAATATCAACAATGGTTATTCTGGCGGTGTGAATTTTACACTTAAACATGTCTTTCAATACTATGAACAAGTGCTATTTTTAACTAACGATATTGAACTTGAGACAATAAATCCCAATCCTCATTACGATTTCGCTGCAATCAAAATTTTTAAACGAAATACAACGTCTATTGACTCTCTTATGGGAGAACTTGATCCTCGTCTAGGTCGTCTTAACCACCTAAAAACGTTAAAAGACATTAAAAATCAAAACTACCTATATATTCCAGGAACGGCATTTTGGATAAATAAGCAGACATTTAAAACTGTTGGGCTATTTGATGAGTCTTTTCATACTTATTGGGAGGATGTCGATTATAGTTTTAGAGCGAGACTTCACAATATCAAATTATCATTGGACGAACAAACAACTTGCAAACATAAAATCGGAAAAACCTGCCATAAAAACCGATTTTACACCTACGAACTTTATCAAAGAAATCGCGGGTTGTTTATGAAAAAGCATCAATTAATTGGAATTCAATTTCTTATTCAATACACCATTGATTTATTTAAATATTGTCGTTCCGATTACGGATACGTTTTTTTGACTCTTAAAAATCTCTATACATCCACAACTCAAATTAAAGGATATGCTCATGAATGAAATGCAAAAACTCGATAGACAAAAATACAAAAAAGTATTTTTTTGGTTTTGGATTTACACTTTATTAGTCATTATTTGGGGCGCATGGGTGAGAATATCCCATTCTGGCGATGGTTGTGGTGATCATTGGCCCGTCTGTCAAGGTGAATTCATACCAGATCTAACACAGAAAAAAACATTTATTGAATACTTTCATCGTCTTATGAGTGGCGCTTACGGCCTAATCGTCATTTATTTGTGGTGGAAACTTCGCTTTCTTCATAAAAAAATGACTTTAGCACATTCATTTTTAATTTTAATGATCACAGAAGCTCTTCTTGGCGCAGCTCTCGTTAAGTTTAATCTAGTCACTACAAATGATTCTTTTTTACGTTTAATATTTATGAGTTTACACCAACTGAATAGTTTTATGTTAACTGCAGTAACTTTTTTAATCTATAAATCATTCGTTACTGAATTTGATTTTAGAATTAAAAAAATCCACATCTTATTCATAATTGTTCCGATTACTGGTGCTATAGCTGCTTTATCGACGACACTATTTCCCAGCATATCATTATTTCAAGGAATCATGGATGATTTTAATTCGCAATCACATATTTTTATTAAGCTGCGCATTTTACATCCACTGCTAGCCATGATTATTATGACTAGTTTTATTATTTGGCTTTATGTAAAAAATGAAACCAGATTAGCGCTTGAAACTTTTTTCGCAGTTGTTGTTGGAATAATAACTTTGATCTCTTTAAGTCCTGTCTACTTAAAAATAAGTCATTTACTATTAGCGCACTTACTGTGGGCTCGTTATCTGGATTTTACGTTGAAAGTTCGTTCGACTCAAAAAGTCGATATAAATACATAATTTGCTCATTAAGACTTGTGATTTCCATCATCTCATATTGCAAATCATAATCACGAATGAGATAGGCTGCAAATGCACCAATAATTTCTTGTGGACCTTTCAAGCTGCGAACAAAAACCTCTCTCTGTTCAGGATCCGGAATATGTTTCTGAACCCATTGAACTAATATATGAGAGAGAGTCATAAATTTAGGTTTTAGATTCTCGTCTAGATTCAAATCCTCATAGACAGGTTCGCACTCAGCAATGATAAAGGGCTTTGATGCATCATTAATTTCGCGAATAATTTTAACTTTCGACAGCCCAGACAAAAACACAAGCAAAGTATTATTCTCTCGCTGATCAATAATTTGAGGATGACCATACCCAGCTATTGATCTATATGTATCACCATTATCAGGCAAGTATGCAAGTACAACTGGGGTATTGGTATCAATCGCTTCCTTAATCATTTGCATATAGCGTGGCTCAAATATGTTCAACGGTTTAGTTGTTAAAGGAAACAAGTTTGCATGTGTTAGTGGAAAAACAAAGCATTTCATTTGGCTATAATTAGTGTAGCATAAAGAAGTTGGAAATATCTATGAAAAGAATTGTTTTTTTTGATGGTGTCTGCAAGCTGTGCCACGGTGTCGTTGATTGGTTTTTACCGCAAGTGACTATTGGCAGTATTTACTTTGCCCCTTTACAAGGGACAACAGCACGAGAACTACTAACTGTGCAGGACTTAGGTCTTGATGGAGTTGTTTACTTTCGAGACGGTACAATCTACAGAAAGTCACAGGCCATCTTTTGGCTCATACAAGATTCAAATTCTAAACTAAAAGTATTTAAAATTATGTTTCAATTTATTCCTATATTCATATGTGATTTTTTTTATGATTTAATAGCTAAGTCTCGCTACAACATATTTGGCAAAACTCAAATCTGTCGAATTCCTAACGAAAAAGAAAAAGCCTATTTCCTTGATTAAAATAAATACCGAAGAAATGGTTGATCAGCTGCCGATAACTGAAATCCCGAAATTGTTTTTTGATCGACCCATGCAAACAGATCATGATCAATCAATTTAAAATTTTCTTCAAAACTGCGACATCTAAACAAACTTAATTCAATTTTTTTATTGGGATAAGCATGTGTATGCGAATGAATAAACTCTAGCGCCTCTTCGGCTATATCTAGACTTAACTCTTCTTGAATTTCACGGACAAGAGCCTGCCGCGAGGTTTCACCTGGCTCAACTTTACCACCAGGAAACTCCCAGTACCCTGCACCTGATTGTTTAGAGTTTCGACGAACAATCAGATATTTATTCTTTCGCGGATGAAACAATGCTAAAGCTACGACAGGTATAATATCTGGATTATGAGAGCTTGATTGATCTTGCATAGACATATATTAAATACAGAGTATGATGAATTTATGTTCCGTGACAATTCTAAAATCACATCACAATCATATCTGATATGGGCCAGTCTAGCTTTTCAGGCGGGTCTTATCAATGTTGGGGCATTTTTAGCATGTCATCGTTTTGTTACGCATACCACTGGATTTGCAACACATTTCGCTGCTGATTTAGCTATGTTTAAATTTCATGAAGCAACAAGCATGCTTCTAGTACCACTTTTTTTTCTATTGGGTTGTATGATGTCAGCTCATTATGTCGATCGCGAAATCCATTTCCAAAGACGACCAAAATACCACGTCGTTTTTTTTCTGATGAGCTTTTTTCTGTCTATGGTTTTGATTTTTGGACTCAGCGGTTTATTTGGAGATTTTACTTCTAAATTATCAATTGAATCAGAATTTTTACTGATTGCACTGTTAGGCATTTGCTCTGGTTTACAAAATGCATCGATCAGCACAGCGTCCCACTGCCAGATCAGAACAACGCACTTAACTGGCGTCACGACAGATCTTGGCATCGGTCTTTATAAAAATTTATTTTTAAACAATAAAAAAGAAGCTTCTAAAAATTCGACACGATTGATCATTATTGGCGCATTTATCTTGGGATCGGCGATCGGAGCATTTTTATTTGTACATTATCAATATTTTGCTTTTAGTATTCCACTTCTGTTAACGTTAACTCTTTACTTTATTGCTCGAAAGGATTGGCTTAATAAATGATCGAATTACAAAATAGCCAAATTATTATTCTTCTCGCTGGTGTTTCATTTTTCTTGTACGGAAGTTCAATGGCATCCCAGTCACTTGAAAAACTTATGGCCTCTAAAATCACAACCTTAATGAATAAACTGGCTAAGTCACAATTTCTTTCGATCGTTGTTGGTATCGGCCTTACAACAATCTTACAAAGTTCGGGCGCTGTAACAAGTATGCTCGTTGGTCTTGGAACCGCTAAAGTTATTCAACTCACCCAAGTCATGGGCGTTATTATTGGTACAGCGATTGGATCAACACTCACTGTTCAGTTGATATCATTTGATCTTTCGCATCTTGCCCTGCCTTTATTCATATTAGGCTTTACTAGTTTTTTCATTTCAAAAAAGTCTTCAATCAAAAACTTAAGTACCGTCGTCATGGGTTTTGCGATGATATTTCTTGGATTAGGTATGATCTCAACAAGTTCGCATTACTTTGCTAAACTTGAAATCCTCGCAGAATTTTTTGAGTCTCTGAAAGCTAACTCTGCATATTCATTTTTTGCGTCGATGATTTTTTGCGCTTTCGTTCACAGTAGCGCTGTCACAATTGGCCTCGCGATGAGTTTATGTTCGGCTGGCGTTATATCGACCCATGATGCTATTATTTGGGTGTATGGGGCCAACATCGGCACAACTTCAACTGCACTATTTGCAGCTGCGGGAAGTAACTATATTGGAAAACAAGTGGCCTGGGCTCACTTTTTTTACAAAGCCGCATCCGTCATAATATTTTATCCTCTAACAGGATACTTTATTGAGTTTGTATCTCAATTTCAGTCAACAACTTCGCGCCTAATTGCGAATGCACATTTCTTTTTTAATATCGGATCAGCCATTATATTTTATCCTTTTATATCAAAAGGGGCCGCGATTATTGAAAAAATGTTCCCAAAATCCTCGCATGATGAATTTGGCACCGAATACCTTGCCATGAACAATTATGAAAATACAGCATTAGCTGTGTCATACGCGCAACGAGAAATCATGCGAACCGCTGACATCGTTATTGGAATGTTGAAAGATTCGGTTATTTTATTTGAACAAGAAGATCCTGTACTTGTTCAATCAATTAAAGATCGCGACAACCAAGTCGATTTTCTATACCGTGAAACAAAAATGTTTTTACTCAACCAAGCCAATTCCAATTCTGCTGTTGTTAATAAAAATGTTATGAATATGATCATGTTTATCAGCGATCTAGAACGAGCTGCAGATTCAATTGATATTAATATCCGTACTCTAGCTATAAAAAAGCACGCCTTAAAACTTGAGTTTTCAGATGAAGGCTGGAACGAAATTAAACAAATGCACGAGCAAGTTGTCAAAGTAGCTTCTATGGGTATCAATGCCTACGATAATCCCCTCTTGTGCGAAAATGCTATTCAGCTAAAACGAGATTTAGCAAAAATAGAACTCTCACTGCGAGAAAACCACATCACTCGCTTAAATAAGGGTTTACGCGAATCAATCAATACAAGCTCGATTCACTTAGATTTACTCAGTGAATATAAGCGTATTGCAAGTTTGCTCTGCAATCACGCCTACAATACAATTAAATCTACACATGCTAAAAACACTGAAAACAAAGAGGATCTTAGTTAATGACTCAGTCTTCTTTGTATCCAATTTTTTTATTGATCGTCTCAAATATTTTTATGACTTTCGCTTGGTATGGACATCTAAAAACATTAAAAGACTATCCTATCTGGCAAGTTATTCTTATCTCTTGGGGTATTGCTTTTATTGAATACTGTTTTCAAGTCCCTGGAAACAGATTCGGCTCGCAACATTTTAATCTAGCACAACTTAAAATTATTCAAGAAGTGATCACAATGATCGTTTTTGTTTTGTTTTCTATTTTATACATGAACGAACAGTTTAAAACAGACTATATCTGGGCATCACTCTGTTTAGTTGGCGCCGTTTATTTCGTATTTCGTAATTAATGTAATTGAAATAACAGAATATGTCCGATCTAAAGAGGCTTAACTTTTTGAGTCGCAAAAAGTATAGACTCATATTCTTCTACAAAAACTGACATTAATCTCTTTGCAAACTGTTCTGAATCTACTTTTAACTCTTCCAAACAGACTGTTTTAACTGGAGTTCCCGAATTCACAATATTGACAGCGAAGTGAATTTGAGTCGACACTGCAGAAACACTGGCTATAGATATAGAAAGCTTACCAATATTATTTTGGCCAGTTTCAACATAGATATCATCACCATCACGAAATGATATTAATTTTTTTAATGGACTGAGATCTCGAATTTGCTCTAATGCCAAGGCTGCAAATAACCTTTGAAGACTTACTCCGAAAGGTAAATTGCCGGGAAAAACTTCAATAATAAAATGCAACATCAAGTCACCACATATTTTTTCATGCGCAATTTTATCTTCAAAATCAACCATATGCTCTAAAGTCACATCACAGGGCCCTACCCATGAAACAATGCTATCACCACTTATTTTAAAATTTTGATACGCGAATAACGGAGTTAATTGTGACCCATCATATTTTTTTTTCTGTTTAAAAAATTTACTTTTCATATACGACCTAAACCTTTAAATTCGAGAACTTTTAATTGCAAATTGAGTAAAATCCAAACCCTGTGCTTCAAAAGCTCGTTTAGACCTTTGGCAAGACTCACATTGTCCACACCACTGATTATCAGCAAAATAACACGGCCATATGTATTCTAATGGAATATTTAAACTCTTCGCTTTTTCCACGATCTCAGGTTTCGACAAGTTAACAGTATAACAAGAAATTTTAACTTTATTCGCTGTCGAATACTCAAAAGAATTATCCAAGGCTTTCATAAAAGCTAAGCTATTATCCGGAAATGTTGTAGCTTCTTCTTGATTAAAACCAGGAATAACAACTTCAGCGTTTAAACTCTCTGCAAAAGCCGCTGCTATATTTAAAAACACACCATTACGATTGGGAACCCAAACTGAACTTGCCGTCTCTGTTGAAACTTTAAAATTATCAATCGATACAGATTGACCTGTCGGTACAGTTTTAGATTTATCAATCAAAGACGATTTCCCAACACCAGAGAACCAAGTAATATCAATGACCTGATGCTTTAACTTTAAAAGTTTGCAAAGCTTTTGCGCACGATCGATTTCTTTTAAAACGGCACGCTGTCCGTAATTAAAAGTTAAAACTAAAACAATTTCAGTTTTTTGATGAGCTTCAAATAAATTCACAGTTGAATCTAATCCAGATGATAATAAAACAACAGACTTCATAGTTTCTTTCTAACTTATTGAAATATTTTTCAAATCTTTAATAAGAATTTGAATCGTTTCACGATTTTTAAAATAATTTTTTTGAACCTCACCTAACACATCGTATTTTTCACCCAACGACACGGCAGATCTCATTTTTTCACTTGGCGAAAATAACAAAGCATCTATTTTTTTAATTTCAACTATCTGATCATCAATAACATTGCTTATGCCATCTATTAACTGAAGCTTAAGATGTCCGCCCTTCAATTCAGAAATACGATCGATAATCATATTATTGAAACGTAAAATTGGAGTCACAAAACCAACACCATAAGGACCAATGTGATCATACCACTTCATGAACTGCGGGTTAATTTCTGACAATAGAGCAGTCGTATCAAAATCGATCTCGAGTTCTTTATGATTATATTTTAAAGATTCATAATAAGAGGTTAAAGACTGTATAAAATTGACAGTATTGTAACTATGCAATTCAAAACCGGCTGCAGCGGAATGCCCACCAAATCGATTCAAAAAAGAACCTGCAGAGTTCAACGCTTCAACAAGACTTGAGTCATGACCTGAAGGCAAACGACTACTGCCAACAATCATACCTTCAGAGTTTTCCGATCCTACAAAGGCAGGTCTATTAAACTCTTGCGACAACTTGGTCGCAATAAGACCTATAACTCCACGGTGAAAATCTTTTGACGAAACAAAAACAAAGTCTTCGTGCGTCCAGTTTTTAAGGAGCTCAAAAGCTTTACTTTCAGCATCTGATTGCAGACTTTGTCTCGTTGTATTGTTTTGCAGAATTTGATCAACCATTTGTTCAGCCTTTTTCATATCTTTTTCTAAATAAATATGAACTGGTAAAATGTTTGATTCCATTCGCGACAATGCATTAAGTTTTGGTGCGAACTTAATAGAAACATCTTGTGAGGATAAAACTCTGTTCGACAGGTCAAGTGCAGTAAGCAATGCTTTAAGACCAGGTCTTTTTGTATTTTGCAAAACAACCATACCATGTTTGACTAAAACGCGGTTGTCATCAACTAAAGGGACCATATCGGTGAGCGTGCCAATGCAAAATAAATCAAGGAGATCTTTCAAATCCCAATCATAATGGGGCAGTTGATTATCTTCAGAAAAAGCTCTCTTTAATGCACGTATTAAATAAAATGCTACACCAGCACCACATAAATACTTTAATCCACTCGTACAATCTTTTTGATTTGGATTCACAACACAGTAAGCATGAGGCAAAGTTTCTGAAGGTAGATGATGGTCAGTCAGAATAACATCTAGACCTAACTCTCGCGCCTTATCAAAAGCAGCATGCGACGTTATACCCACATCCACAGTCACAATCAGTTGTATTCCAAGGTGATGCAGTTCTTCAACAGCATGCGGATGAAAACCATACCCCTCAGATAGTCTTTTGGGTTGATAAAAACTAATTTCTTTAAAACCTAAATTTTCAAATCCATCTTTGAGGATAGCTAAACCACTGGCTCCATCAAGATCGAAGTCAGCATAAATACAAATTTTTTCATTATTTTTATAAGCGCGAATAAGTCGCGTAACAGCTTGATCCATACCTAAAATAGTCAATGGGTCAGCTAGTAGGCTTAACTTGGGGTTTAACACCTTAGACATTTGATCCTGATCTAATCCACGAGCCAATAATAGCCTTTGAATAAGACCAGGTAATTTTACTATTTCTGGGCTTTGTAGACCATTATCGTAACTAAATTGCAAACGTTGCTTCCAAATAGCCATACAAAAACCATATCTTCTAAACTAAACCTGCGTTTGTGTTTTTCCCATTAGTTTATCCATCAACAAAATAAATGGAGCAGCAACATAAATACTAGAATAAGTTCCAAACAAAATACCTACACTGATGGCAAAAGCAATATCAGCGACAACGCCATTAGCAAATATGAGCAAACACAATGCCGATGTAAATACAGTTCCAGATGTAATCAAAGTACGTCCCAACATATCATTGATCGACTTATTAATCACAAAACTAAATCCTTCTTTTTTATACATATGTTCAGTTTCACGAATACGATCGAACACGACGATAGTATCATTCAGTGAAAAACCAATTAATGTTAAAATAGCTGCCATGATCGGAATATTAACTTCTTTTCCAACTAAAATAAATATTGCTAGTGTAATGACAGCGTCATGAAATAAACAAACCACGGCTCCAGGTGAATATTTATAATCAAAGCGAAGAGCAACATAAATCAAAATAACAAGTAAACAATAAAATACTGATAAGAATCCGTTTCGCTTTAACTCAGCGCCAACTTGCGGCCCTACGGTATCAACACGACGAATATCAGGTTGTTGTTCTGCAAATGTCGTTGTGATTTTTGTTTTTAAATCTGCTATTGATTTATTAAGTAACTCATTAGTTTCTTTATCCGAAGTTCCTTTTTCACCTTGAAATCTAATAATGAACTCGTTACCTTCACCAAAAGCTTGAACCCCAACCTCGCCAAGCTTCAGACCTTCAAGCGACTGACGAACATTATCGATGGACACCGACTGTGCAAACTTAACTTGCATTTCAGTACCACCTTTAAAATCGATCCCATAATTGATACCACGAACAGCTAAATAGATAAGAGAGGCAACTGTCAGAATTAAAGATAGACCACCAAACAGTCCAACTTTTGAAACAAAGTCAAACTTACCAAAAGATTCTTGTGTTGTATGATTTTGACGAGACATTATTTTCACCTAATCCTAAATTGAAATTTTCTTAAAACCAAAACGATAAACTAGATTATCAACTAAAACTTTTGAAACAAAAACGTTTGCAAAAATAGTCGTTGCAATACCTGCAAGTAGCGTCACTGCAAAACCTCTAACAGGACCTGTTCCGAAATATAACAACACCAAAGCTGTTGCTGATGTTGTAACATTCGAGTCTATAATAGCTGACATCGCTTGTTTATAGCCGTCCTCGATTGCAGCTTTAATACTAGCACCCTTGACAAGCTCTTCACGAATACGCTCGTTAATTAATACATTCGCATCAACAGCAAAACCAACTGTTAGCGCCATACCAGCAATACCAGGTAAAGTTAAAGTAGCACCCAACGAACCAAGAATTGCAAAAATCGCAATCATATTGAGCAATAGAACTACAGATGTAATGACACCCATCCCACGGTAATAAACAATCATAAACACCATAATAATAAGCGCACCCACGATAGCACCTAAGCGAGCTTTATGAAGTGCATCGATACCGAGCGTAGGTCCAACACGTCGTTCTTCAAGTTGCTCTAACGTTGCAGGTAAGGCACCGGCACGCAATGCAGTTGAAATTAACTTAGCCTCATCAAGCGAAGATTGACGATCGCCACCACGACCTAAAGTAATAACAGCTTGTCCATTTGGAATTTTACCATTGATATTAGGGGCTGTTTTTACAACTTTATCTAAAACGACGGCCATTTGACGACCGGTATTTTTCTCAGTTAAATCAGCAAATTTAATTGCACCAGATGCGTTAAATCTTAATGAAACTTCAGGCGCACCATACTGATCAAACGTTACACCAGCACTGTCAAGAGCATCACCACCTAAATTTGTGTCAGTCTTTAATAAATAAGGTGTACCACCCGTTTCAATACTCTTAGCATTTTCCCTTTTTTCAAAATAGAGTACAGTATTTGCTGGTAATTTAGATTTTAAATCCTCATTTAAACGAGAAACATATTCATTATATTTCAAAGTCTTAACTGAGTAATGACCTGCGGTTTCTGCTTCTTGAATAAGTTTGATGATCTCATCCATTGGCTTTTCATCACTTACTAACATAAAGTCTAATTTCGCTGTTGTATTAATAAGTTGTTTTGCTTTTTCAGCATCAGCCATGCCTGGTAACTGAATTAAAATGCGATCAGAACCTTGCTGCGTAATTGAAGGTTCAGCAACGCCGAACTCATCAATACGATTTCGAATCGTTTCAATCGCTTGACGAATTGTATTTTGCTTTTGATCCATGAGATAGGCATCATAATATTTAACTTCAACCTTTTCAGCACTTGTCGATACAACCTGAAGTGATCCAGTGTGGTTCTTGCCAATTAAAGTTTCGATCTTTTTTGCATCTTCAACATTTGCAACTAAAATATCAAATGACGCCTGCTTGGCCTTTTCTGTGTTAAAACCTTTAACAACTAGGCCTTCTTTTTCAAATTCAGCTTTAAGTGCAGATGTTTGACGATTAATTGTCGTACTGACAACACCATCTACATCTACTCCCATGACTAAGTGAATACCACCTTGAATATCTAGACCGTAATTTAATTTAGTAGCTGGCCACCAAGATAATTTTGATGTGTCAACAAAGTTTGGAGCAATAAAGAGAGCAGCTAAGATAACCGTTATACCTGCCACCCATGTTCTCGTACGAAGAGTTTCCATGATGTATTCCTTTTTTTTATTAATAAATAAAGATTAAGCTTTAGTTTCGCCAGCTTTTTGAAGAGCAGACTGAAGCATAATGATTTGATGACGTAAAATTTTGATTTGAACACCTTGCGCAATCTCCAGATTAGCAATTTGCTCATTCAAACCAGTTATTTTGCCAAATAATCCAGACTGGGTCACAATCAGATCTCCAACTTTTAAAGCCTGCAAAAAATTTTGCTGTTCACGTTGTTTTTTGGCCTGTGGACGTATCAAAAAGAAATAAAATACGACTAGAATAACCGCAAATGGAACGAACTGCATCCATCCTGGAGGTTGTTGCGGGCCAGCAGTTGGCGCAGCGGCTCCTTCAGTTTGCGCAAAAGCTAACTGAGTTATCATTAATGAAAAGATCGTTGTTGATAACTGAAAAGACTTTTTGATTAACAAATTGAACATATAAATTACTCCCTTAAAAAATCTCAATGTAAAATTGAACACTTAATAAGGCGAGTGATCAAGAGGGGTTATGAATTTTTACGTATTTTTATCACTTTTTATAAAACGCGTTAGGCAAAAATCGCGATATTCTTCCCATCTGCCTTCATCTAAAGCTTTTCGCGCTTTTGTCATGACTGACATATAAAAGTGAATATTGTGAATAGTATTTAAGCGAGCACCTAGAATCTCATTACTTAAAAATAAATGACGCAAATAAGCTCTTGAATAGTTTCTGCACGTATAACAATCACATTCTTGATCTAATGGGCCAGCATCTTCGCGGTATTCTTGACGTTTAATACTCATTTTACCTTGCCATGTATAGAGCGTACCATTCCGGGCAACACGTGTCGGAAGAACGCAATCAAACATATCCACACCTGCATCAATTGAAATAATTAAATCCAAAGGAGTTCCAACACCCATTAAGTATCGCGGTTTGTGATCGGGCATTAGCGGCGCAATATGCGGCAATAACTCATGCATCAAATGAATAGGTTCACCAACTGAAAAACCACCTAATGCATAACCTGGTAAATCCACACTTGTCACCTGTTGCAAAGAGTACTTGCGATGCTCAAGAGACAACCCGCCCTGCACAATACCAAACAATAAGCTTTCTGGTCTTTGCATCGCTTTGTGTGATCTGACTAGCCAACGGTATGTTAAATCCATCGAACGTTTAATCTCGTCATCTGTGGCGGGATATTGCAAACATTCATCAAAGGCCATGATAATGTCAGAGCCTAAATCCATTTGTATTTCCATACTTTTTTCTGGAGATATAAAGTGCTTAGCGCCGTCAAGGTGCGATCTAAACTCAACACCTTCTTCAGACATTTTTCGCAAACCAGATAAAGAAAAAACTTGAAACCCACCAGAATCTGTTAAAATTGGCCCATGCCAATTCATGAATTTATGAAGCCCACCCATTTTTTTAATCAGCTTTTCGCCAGGTCTAAGATGCAAATGATAAGTGTTTCCTAAAACAACTTGAGCTCCGCACGTTTTAAGTTCTTCTGGCGTCATCGCCTTAACTGTGGCCTTTGTCCCCACAGCCATAAAACACGGAGTCTCGAAAGATCCATGTTGAGTCATAAATGTAGCTCTTCGAGCCTTACCGGATGTTTTGTGGAGTTTAAATTCGCCTAATTTCATAAGACAACAGTCTTACCTGATCAAGCACTAGCTTTCAATTTTTATCTCAGCCAGACTGAAAGATCTCCATAGCTAAATAGCTTAAACCTGCGCTCGATAGCCCATTCATAATTGTGTTTAACATTATCAAGTGATGAAAATGCAGACACTAATGCTAAAAGTGTTGATTCAGGTTGATGAAAATTCGTCATTAAACGATCAACAATTTTAAATTCACTCCCGACCTGTAACAACAAATCGGATGCTCCTTGTAATCGCAGATCACCTTTTTCTGCGGTTCTGGCAACCGTTTCGAGAGTTCGAGTGACAGTCGTGCCTAAGGCCCATATTTTAGACTGATTTTTACGAGCCGTTTGAATTTCATTCCAGACTAATTCAGACACAGAGTAAATTTCTTCATGCATTTTATGTTCATCAAGGTTTTCAACTTTAACGGGCAAAAAAGTTCCAAGCCCCACATGCAATGTGACAGTTAAGACATTTACGCCCTTTTGTTTCAGTTTTGTAATGTCTGACTCAGTAAAGTGTAAACTTGCTGTTGGAGCAGCAAAACTACCCGGATTTTTAGCCCATGCAGTTTGATACCATGATTCATCAGCTTGTTGATTGTGTCTTTCATGTCTGGCTTTTTGTATATAGGGTGGAAGTGGTAGTTCAGCCATTTGATCAAAATCTGATTCAGTGAGCGCAGGCTCAATTTTAACTGTTTGGGGTAGACCTTTTTCAATTAAAGTCATCACTGAGCCATTTGGCAAAGTGAGTTTGTCACCAACTTTAAATTTTTTAGAGGGGAATAAAACTTTTTGCAAGCCATCAGGCAAATGATCTAAAAATAATATTTCAAGTTCTTCATTTTGTTCAAATGGACTTTTAATAAACACACGTCTTTTTAAAACTTTAGTATCATTTAAAACAAGAATGTCACCTGCTGGAATTTTTTGAATCAGTTCATCAATTGTAATCTCAGAAGGATTGCCATTGCTATCAACCCACATCACACGCGAAGGCCGCTGTGGCGAAGTTGCAATAAGCTCATCGGGGTAGTCATATTTTAGATCAGATAAAAGCATGCGTCTTATGTTGTCTAAATTCTAACAAGACGCAAGTCTTTTTTTTGCATACCAATTCTAATTTAAATTAAGTAAACCTCATCCCATTAATTTGTATTTATCTCTCAAATGCACCTAAATCTCTCAGACCATTTAGAGTTTTAGGTTTAATGTATGGAATATTGTTATTACCCATTGCAAACTCAGATGCATGAACTAAATTATTTGCTGAAAAACCGCTAACTTGAGTATGAGCATTAAATTGCGGTGTGTATGTTGTCCCTTTATTTAAAATCGAGCTAGAGGCAAGCGGAAGCATAGAGTTAGTATCAAGAACGCTTGTTGAACTTTCAATAATGGTACTATTATTTTCAACTAAAACGCCTGGATTCGGTCTTCTCCAATTCGTAGTTAAATAATTACTACCATAAAAATTAATTTTACCTATGTCCCATAATAATCTAAAATCAACTTTACCGTACCCAGTGCTCACACCTTCATTTGAAAATACATTTTCCCAGGCATTGATTTGATAATTTGCTGGTTTATCTGCGTTATACCCACCTGATCCCATTTGAAAAATACTCGTGTACCAATAAGAACCCGTTGGATCCGTTCCTTTATGTAAAACAGAATTATTGTAAAAATACATTGTTCCCGCACGTGCGTTTGCTGAAGAGTTATCAAATCCCCAATGTATAATTCTGATTGAAAAACCCATTTGTGAGCTATTATCGTTTATAAAAATATTACCATAGACCCATGCATGATGATAGAGTGGATCAGATTTAACATTATCGTAATACTCCTCTTCATTTTCAACTAGATCTAAACCTCGCGCACTCACTTGAACTTTATTGTATCTAAAAACTGTGCCGCTACTACGATCTTTGACCGATGATCCACCTTGGGCTTGACCAAAAAAATTACCCTCTATTAATGTGCGATACCCTTGCGTGTAGACACCGTGTTCATGGTCGTCATCATCATAACCACTTCGATCAATGTAATTACCACGTAAAATCAAATACGAACTAAAATCAATTTCACTACCGCCTTTTGAGTTAGTGAATAGAGCTTGAGCATTATTAATAAATTCACAATTTTTTATATACAAATAATCAACTCGCGGAGTGTAGATAGCAGCGGAAAATTTTCCATAATTTTGAGTGGCATTTGTATTGTTTTTAAATGAGTAGCCTTCTTTGACATTTATCATTTTTAAATTTTGAATAATAATATATTTAGCTTTATGAAATGATGTTGTATTCGGAGGACGATGTATTGTTATCAATCCCGATTCTTGAATATCTGATCCAAAGTTCATAGCCCGTGCATCTGTAGCTGTGACCGCTCCATTTCCATCAAGAATAGGTTTTAAACACGAACTATTTGTGACTCCGTTAATAATAAAAGGTTTCTGCGAAGTCGCTACACTAATAATCCCAAATTTAGTTTTATAAGCTGTACTGCGATAATAAATATTAACAACATCGCCCGCACCTAATGATAGCCATGGAACATCAGTTAATTCTGTATAAGTTTGACCAGGACCAACATGAATTGTTCGATTGGATCCAATTAATGGTCCAGCACATCCTGTTGAGCTAAACTCACTATAATCAACAGCTGGTGGCCACACATCAACTTTCGGGAAACTCGGTGCTGATTTTGATGCCAAATCAGTTGATTGATTAGGGCCGCCACCCGTAGCTCCAGATCCTGGATCAGATGTATTTCCCTGATCAGATGTTCCAGAATCTGTTTGCTCGGTTCCTGAAGATACACTCAAAGACGAGGACTGTAGCCCCTGATCTAAACGACAGTTCTGAAAAAAAAGTGCAACTAGTGCTATAGCACCAAGAGTTGAATAAACTTTAAATAGACGTGCATATTTGTTTGAACAATAATTTTTCAAAGAAGGTCCCCCTAGTTCAGTATCTATTATATCTGAGACCATGAAAAATTCTGTTACTTAAAATATAACGTTTTATTTTGAATCAGTGTGGAAAAAACATAGACAAAAAAATAAAAAAGCGGAAAGTCATCCTTTCCGCTGAAGAACAAACCGGGGAACCACCAAAACCCTATTTGTTCTTACTTAAAAATCTTGTTGCATTTGACTGCTACAATTTATTGTAATTTTCGCTCATTTTTAACTTGATCAAAAGCTGTGATCCAGAGGGAGAAGACCACAACCGCCGAGTAAAAACTGCAAAAAATTAAAACTGAACTTAACTCATGAATAACCTGGACCATACGAAACTCCTTTTTCATATTGCAGATATTGTTTTTAACCAATCGTATCCACTTAGCTGAAACGACATCCTTGTCAATTGACGGTTAGCAAAACAGCCATCCTAGCTGTGCTTACCGTCTCTCAGCAGAGCTTCCGTGCTCTTGTTAATAAGACGCTGCACACCTATTTGAGGGTTAAATTAATTTAAAATATTTGTGGGTTCTAGACTTTTTTATGGCTTTTTGTTTTTAGAATCATTCGAAATGTGGCGTCGCTGTTCAACGCTTTCTGCTACTTCTTGAATATTTTTACGAACTTCGGGGGATAGCTGTTTATAAAATTGTTCTGGGTTTTGAGCTGCTTTCAGCAATTGTTCTTGCATTTTTTGCGGATCTTGCTGATTGTCTTTAGTCAGTTGTTCTAAAATTTGTGACGATATCTGATAAAGTTTGTCCCGATCTTTAGTATCACCACCAACTGCTTTTAGAGCAAACTGGTCCGCATCACGAGCTTTTGCATCCTCTTTGAAAACTTGATTTAATTGATTTCGATCATTCATTAAAGCTTGCGTATCTTTTAAAGCCTGATCAGAATAAGCTTCTAAATTTAACATAGATATTAGAAAAAAAATAAAAAATTTGTTCATTTTATTTACTCCAATTAATGCTCATCATCGGGGCTGGAATTGTAGCATGTCCATAATCCACAGTTGTAACTTCTGGTCCTCCAGCTTTATTAATATCTGTATATATCCAAAGCTGTACATACGAACCTGCCGATAGACCACCATATTTATTTACTAAAAATTGAATTAACGAACTAATATCAGATGAAATATTTGGTGTAACACCACTTTCATCCCAAGTCAGTGATCCCGCAGATGGCCAACGAACTTTAACATTAGCTCCACCGGAAGTTAAACCAGGCGACGCTGTAAAGTAATACCCAGAACCAGCACCTGGCGCATCCGCAGCACCTGTCACCTGTGATGCATTTGCAGTATCATTTGCAATAATTAACAAGTAATCTGAACCGTTGTCCCAATAAAAATTACCTTGACCATAAATCGATAAACTGGCGCTTGTAATGGTTGCACTGACGGGAATTGCTGTTGGTATACGAAATCTAAATACACCCCATACAGGATCATTATTGTGTGCACCAACATAAACATCATTCATGTTGTATTCACCATTTGAAAAATAGTCATTAAGATAAATTTCAGCATCGTCGGATTCACTTTCAATACTTGTTGTAATAGACCCTGAAGTTGTGGCAGTTCTTTTCGTTAGCATGACATTATAAAATCCTGCATTAGGAAAAGCAATGGCCAGCGTTGAGAACGTATTAGTTTTGATAGTTACAATATTCACTAAAATTAAAATCCATAAGAATTGAAATTTATAATTCATTATTGAAACCCACTTGACCAAGTAATATAACAATACCAAGTTCCACTGACCTGTACTGTTGTAATACCAAATATTGTATCAGAAGAACCTGTTGTCGCAGCATTAGCTGGAGAAAATCGCGTATTTGTACAACCGCTAAATGTATATGTTCGTGATGTTTGATCTTGTAAAATTAAAGTGTACACACCACCATTGACCATATTACTTAACGTGATTGTACTACCACCGATACTTTGTAAGACATGAGTGTTTGACCGCGACAAATCAACACTTCCTCCGGACGAAATAACATTAGTGTTTGCAACTATAGTACCACTCACTTGTAATTTTGCAGACGGCGAGCTCACACCAATGCCGACGTTACCGCTTGCTGTTACGCGCACTCTTTCAAGAGAATTTGTACCTATTGCAGTATCAACAGAATTATCTGTTCCGATAAAAAAAGTATCTCTTTGCCATTCGTATGGTGACGCGACAGAACTGTTACCATAACCGATAGTACCACCGGAAGATCCAGAGCTAGATAAAAACTCAATTTCAGACCAACCATTCGATGCTGTATTTTGAATTCGAGCAATTATTGTATTATTCATACTTTTCGATATATCTAACGGATACGATGGCGATGTTCGTCCTATACCAATGCTTCCAGTATTATAATAAATATCTGATCCATTTGTCGTCCACTGTGACGTACCACCAGCACCACTAGCTGCCGGCGTATATCCTAACGCGCTGATAACATTTGATGCGGTCATTGATAAATTACCACTTGATATTGTTAAATTACTACCACTCGGCGCACGTAATATTCCGTAATTAATCGTATCTGCATATTGATATGCATTTGATGTAGCATTCGTAATACGACCTAAAGCATCTACTGTTATAGCAGGCACAGCATTTGCCGAACCATACGTGCCAGCCGTCACACCACTATTTCCTAGTCCTAAATTTGTTCTTGCTGTTGCACTTGATGCTATATCACTTAGATTGTTACTTGTCTGTAATGCGCCAGTAATTCTTGTATCATCACCTGCTGCCACAGTATTGGCTGATGTTCCAACATTTAATGTTATTACTGGCGTTGTTGTTCCACTTGTTATTGTTAAATAACTATTTGCACTTGTTACGCTTGAAACTGTTCCGCCACCGCCGCCACCACTTAGTATAACACCATTAACTCTAAAATTTCCCGTCACATTTACATCACCAGAAACATCTAATCTGTATGATGGCGATGTCACACCTAATCCCATATTTCCTGATGAGTTAATTCTAAATCTTTCGTTTCCTTGTCCATCGGCCACTAACACATTATTTGAACTTGTTGCAATAGCACTAGCTGATGTAGCACCAATGATAATGTTGTAGTTACCAGATGAAATCGCAGAACCAGCACCATAACCAATAGCTGTGTTTAATGTGCCAGTAGCAACACTTAGCGCTGAATATCCCACCGCTGTATTTGAAGAGCCACTCGCATTATTTAAAGTGTTATATCCCAAAGCTGTTTGTCCCGATCCCGATCCAATACCCAGTGCACTATTACCCAAAGCCACATTGTAACTACCTGTGCTATTAAAACTATTTGCAGCAACACCAATTGCGGTATTTTCCGAACCAGTACTTGTAAAATAGAGAGCATTATATCCTAAACTTGTGTTATTACTACCTGAAGATAGAAAGCTTGAAGCTCCTTTTCCGACTGCAGTATTTTGATAACCATTTACATTATTGGCCATTGAATTTTCACCGACAGCTGTATTTGAATATCCAGTTGTATTATTTGCAAGAGCATTAACACCGACAGCCGTGTTTGAACTACCTGTCGTATTTGATTTTAAAGAATTAAAACCTGCACCTGTATTTGATTGTCCAGATGTCATATTCATTAATGCAGAGTGACCAAGTGCTGTATTACGTATACCTGTATTGTTTGCAGCCGTTGCACTACCTTGCAATGAATAGGTACCAACTGCTGTATTATAAGAAGCAATAGGTGTCGCTGACACACTATCGGCGTATGCCATTGAGTAATAACCAATTGCAACTGATTCTGTTTTTGTTCTGTTTGTATTGAGAGCATTTCCACCAATTGCAGTGTTATAGCCGCCAGTTGTTGTACTATATAATGCGCTACCACCAACGGCTGTATTTACGCTTGCGTTTGTCTGACTGTATAACGCATTAACACCAACAGCAACATTTGAAAATCCTTGAGTGTTTGTCATCAATGCGAACGTCCCCAGTGATGTATTATATCCACCAGTCGTATTACTCAAAAGTGATCCTAATCCTACACCCGTATTATATGCCCCATCATAAATTGAAACTCTTGATAATGATTGACCACCATTACCGATAAACATTGATCCCGGGAATGTAACCTGCTCTGGTATATACAATGCTTGAATACCATTTATACCAATTGATTTTTTTGCTACTGTCGTACCTGATATCTCTAAAGCAAATGATGGGTTTGTCGCTGCTCCAATACCAACATTGCCACTTGAGTAATACACG